>Ga0228536_1000002_pt1 | contig 1694183 bp, 1639 predicted proteins | sample SJ1Smetagenome_FD_168611 | JGI IMG/M metagenome (GOLD analysis project Ga0228536, IMG submission 168611) | Enriched culture of PCE-dechlorinating microbial communities from Ithaca, New York, USA - SJ1.S | ecosystem: Engineered > Modeled > Simulated communities (microbial... > Unclassified...
AAAATTTATCATCTTACCGGAGCCTTTTTGATGGCTCTAATAAAAGTTTACGCTGGACCTTGTGGTCTTCAACTGAAGACCATGTTTTCGCACTTCGTCTTTCTCTTTGTTCTGTTTTATCAAGAACCGTCGTGTCCCGGTCTCTCGGGCACAAGGTAAATATTATCATGGCCCAAATCTTATGTCAAGGAAATTTGTGGTCTTTTTTCGATTAATTTAAACCGCCTTTTTCTTGGCTTTCTTTTCAATATATATGGCGCAATCCGGACAGACCATCTCGCAAATACTGCAGGCGATACAACTGTCCTGATCTTTAGGCCGGACAGTCGGTGTGCCGTAAACACCCAGTTTATCGCTCCACTCCAGGACGTTGGTGGGGCATTTCTCCTTGCACAGCCCACAGCCTTTGCAGTAGTAGGGGAAAATATGAAAATTGGCTTTTTCCATTTCAAAGGATATCGGTTTTTTCTCAGGCATGTTGGGCCACCTCCTCCTGCATTGCTTTTTCAGCCATTTGCCGCCCAATCTCCAGGGCTTTAAAGTTTAGATCCCTAAGATTCGGATTTTTCTGGAATTTATCCCCCAGCTTGTGTTCCAGGGCGGCTTTGGCTGCCTCAAAACTCACCAGGCCGCTGACTCCGATCACAAATCCCATAATAATGATATTGAAAACCCGGGGATGGAGCTCTTTATTGGCGGTTTCGATGGCTGGTATGCCGACTATTTTACGGGCCACTTTGGGAAGATCTTCGGGGCCCAGTTTGAAGCTGGAGTCATATACATATATCGTCTCTGGCCCTGAATAACCAAGGGTTCGAGCCACAGCCCTTTCACTAAGGGCCACTACCACATCGGCTTTGAAAAATTTGGGGGCCCCGATCCTTTTATCGCTTACCTGGATAAAGGCAATGGAAACTCCGCCCCTCTGTTCCAGGCCGAAATTGGGAATGTAGATTGCTTGCTGATTGTTTTCATAGGCAGCTTCAGCCATGATTTCAGCTATCGACTGTACCCCTTGCCCGCCCTCACCGGCCAAAGCAACTCGTACTAAAGACATTATTTTTCCCCCTTCCCGAACGGATTTTTCAGTTCCCCCACCGGGAATTGTTTTTCCATCTCATCTTCCAGGAAGTTCCAGGTGCTGGCTGCATTGGTGCGCCAGTTGGTAGGACAGGTTGACAGGACTTCTACAAAGGAGAATCCGTTCCCTTCCATCTGGTTGCGCAAGGCGGTCCTGATGTACTTCTTGAGCTGCTTGTATTTGGATACTGTACCCCTGGCTATATATGCCCCGTCACCGGTCAAAGCCGCCAGGAATTCCGGGCCCATGGTGGGGTAACCTGTAACCAGGGGGTCTCTTCCGTAAGGAGTGGTCTCGGTTTTTTGCCCTGGCAGGGTGGTAGGAGCCATCTGCCCTCCGGTCATTCCGTAATTGGTGTTGTTCACCAGGATCAAGGTTACTTTTTCATTGCGCACAGCCGAGTTTACCAAGTGCTGGGAACCTATGGAATATCCGCCTCCGTCTCCCATATAGCCGACGCAGATCAACTCCGGACGCGAACGCTTTATGCCCACCATGACCGGTGTGGTGCGCCCGTGATGGGTTTGGGTGCTGTCACAGGCAAAAAAGTCCCAGGCCAGGAGGGAACAACCGATGTCACAGCCAAAGATGACCTGATCCTGGATCTCCAATTCATCTATGACCTCGCCCAGTGCTTTTAGGGTTATGCCGTGTCCGCAGCCTGGACAGAATTTGTGTGGCTTTGAGGGAAGATACCATGATTTGGGGACTGTTGGTGCGATCATTCATTTACCTCCTTTCCTATAGGACACTTTTAACTTTATTTATGATGTCGTAGTCGATTATGCCTACCCCGGGCATAAACAGGCTTTCAAATTTTACTGTTTCGCCGAAGATCTCCTGTTTCGTCAGTCGCTCCAATTGGCCGTACGCTGATTCCGCCACCAGGATTTTCTTGGCCCCGTTCCTCCCTATCGCTGCTCGCAACTGTTTGGCCGGGAAGGGCCTTAAGGTGATCGGCCTGAAATAGCCGGCTTTTATTCCCTGGGCTCTTAATGCCCTGACCGCATCATCGGCAGCCCTGGATACGACTCCATGGGATAAAACGATTATTTCGGCATCTTCACAGTATCTCTCTTCATATTCAACAATCTGGTCCTGCAGGGCTTCATATTCAGCCGCCACTTTCATCACCACTTCATAGAGCTCCTCTTCTAGGCTGTATATATTGCATAAATGCTGTGGCTGGCGCCCTTCGGTGATTCTGCCTTCCACTCCTATCAAGGGATAGGGCTTGACCATTTCTATGCCCCGGTCTTCCGGATCATACATCTCCATGGGTTCGCGCATTTTGGCCTGGTAGCCATCTCCCAGGATGAAAACCGGGAAGCGGTGCTTCCAGGCCGTATTGAAGCCTTTGATGATGTAATCATAGATTTCTTGATGGGTGGCAGTTGAATAGACTATCCGCATGCCTTCTCCATTGCCGCCAAATGTGGTAAGGGTCACTTCCTGTTGGGAATAAACCACTGTACCCGAAGATGGCCCCCCCCGCTGCTGAATGATGGACAAGATGGGCAAGCGCATGGCCTCCGCCATGCCGAAAGGCTCCTGCATCAATACATTGCCCGGTCCGGCTGTAGCCGTAAAGGCCTTTTTACCTGCCTGTACCGAGCCGCATACCGTAAAACCGGCTGACAATTCGTCCTCGGTCTGCAGAAATCCTCGATCATACTTGGGCGCCAGGCGGGTCCAGTAGTGCATGATTTCATTTTGCGGGGTAATGGGGTAACCGAACATCATCTCGGCACCAGCAGCCAAACAGGCCCAGGCCGCGGTTTCATTGCCGGTTACGAAGGCTTTCTTGGGTTGACCAATAATTTTCGGCATATATTCAGCACACCTCCCAATGTTTTAGATATCCTGAGAATAGACTATAAAAACCTTTACCAAATAGCGGCGGGCATATACCGCTTGATATATTTGATCGGGATATTTTCATCCTCGAATGCAGCCATATCCGTTAATTCCTGGTTTATTGCCATATAGGCGACCGGGATTCCTTCTTCTTGGGCAACTGCCGCGATCATACGGTTGCCGGCCAAAATTACTGCCGTGGTGCTCTGCTCTGCCAAATGAGTGTTCAACACTATGGCATCCACCCGTCCCAGTTCTTGAAGGTATTCCCTTACCTTCTCTGGGGAATCGGTCATAGGCCGAGTTCCGTTCATGACGACTATGATTTGTAGTTCCGGTGACTCATAGGCGCCTTCCACCAAGTTCAAGGTCCGGGCCCCATGCACCCCATAGCCAATATCCAGGATAACATCACCCTCGTTTTTCAGGGCCCAGCGAGCCTTGGGATTAAGCATGGCTCCGGTTTCACCCAATCCGAAGGAGTCCTCCCGGTCATAACTGATCATATTGATACCTTTGGCTTCCAGGACCTTTTTTATGACCCGCAAGGTATAAAAAGGCTCTACCGTATCAAGATCGACCAGGGTCACCTGGCGCCCCTGCTCTCTCAATTCCATTGCCCGGTTGATCGCCATTTCGCTTTTACCGCTGGCGTATTCGCCTATATAGGCTTCAACAATCCTGTTGTCCTGATTGTTTGCGAAGTAGAGCACCCCCCTTGCTTGGTTCAATACCAGCTACTGCCTAAAGTTGACTAATAACTAGTATAGAATAGTTGGCAATTGTGCGTCAATATTATTATTTATAACCTATATGTTACGCACATTGCCGCACTAGTATCACATATATTATGAGGATGCCGCGGCGATGGGGTTATAATAAGAAAAATAAGAGGGTTCCCCCTCCCAAACAATACGCACAATATTTATGAGCAGAATGTCAAACGAACCAGATGTACCACACGGTCAGCCCCACTATTCCTGGTATCCCCCCCAGTCCAGCAATAGCTACTGTCGTCAGGTTTATGGGCATATAAAAACCGTATCTGGCCATGACATAGTTGACGAGCAGGATCGAGACCAGGCCAACAAAGGAATTGACCAGGAGTCTCCACAGCAACTTGGCTGGAGAAAGTATCAATTGGACGCCGATCACCAGCACTACCAGGATAAAAAGGGTGGACATCACGTAGATATTATTCATGGTTCACTTCTCCTTCCTCTCCGCTTGATAAGACTAGTGAATCACATTTCCTTGCGGCCCTCCAGGGCCCGGCGCAGGGTTATTTCATCGGCAAATTCGATGTCACCGCCAACTGGCAGCCCATGAGCCAGGCGTGTGACCTTGACTTCTTCCCGCCCCACCACCGAGGCCAGGAATCGGGACATCACTTCACCGTCTATATTCGGATTGAGGGCTAGTATGACCTCTTTTACCTGGCTGGTCTGAATTATCTTGAGGAGAGGTTCCAGTTTCATATCGCTCAGATCATGATCATCCATTAGCCTGAAACTGCGGTTTAAAACAAAATATTTGCCATTATAGCCAGTCCGTTCGATGGCGATGATGTCGCTGGCTTCCTCCACCACGCACACACTGCTGGAGGAACGCCGCGGATCGCTGCATATGGGACAGGGGTCAGAATCGGTCAGGTACCCGCAAATTGAACAGGGGAATACTTTTTCCTGGGCATCGATCACAGCCTGGGCTAGCTGCCTGGCTTCTTCAGTCGGCATTTTCAGGATATACAGCCCTAGTCGCTGGGCAGTTTTTGGCCCGATAGTCGGCAGTTTCATCAATTGATCGATCAGGTTTTCAAGGGGTCGGGCAAGTCTCATCCGGCAGGCCTCCCATAATATGGTTGATCAGGAGCCGTGTTTTTTAGAGCCCGGGTATGTTAAGGCCCCCGGTTATCTTGGCCATTTCCGCGGAGACAGTTTCCTGGGACTGTTTTATCGCCTCGTTCACTGCGGTCATGATCAAATCCTGGAGCATCTCAATATCGTCCGGATCCACTACCTCTGGTTTGATATCGATGGAGACGATCTGCTGTTTGCCGGTTACCTTGACGGCTACAGCGCCGCCACCTGAAGATGCCTCGAATTCGCGGGTATGCAGCTCAGCCTGGGCTCTAGCCATATCCTCCTGCATCTTTTTTGCCTGTTTCATGATTTGGCCCATGTTGGGGCCACCACCCAAGGGATTGAATTTCATAGTTCAGTCCTCCTCAATCTTTAATGTCAACTATTTCTTCGCCAAAATATTCGATGGCTTTTTTCACAACAATATCATTATACTGGTTGTCTTCTATAAAGATAAACTGGACTTCCAAATCCCGGTTGAATATTTCTTTGATGACCGCATCCACGATCTCGCGGTTGGCTTTCTCTTCCATTCTCTCTTTATGGAATTTATAACCCTTCTGAAAAGCTATTATCAAGGTATCGCCTTTGGTCCCCAGCAATTTCCCCTGGGACAGCAGTGCATGGGTAGGTACTTTTTTCTCCTTGACACCTGCCAAAAGGCGATTCCAAAGTATATCCCGGGCTTCCTGGCGATCGCTGGCGGGGCTCTTCTCAGCCCGCGTTGAACGAGTCCGCCGTTCCTGGGTTGAGACCATTTCCGGGGGTACCATTCTGTCAGGAGCTGCTGCAATCTTGTTCAAGGAAGCAGCTGTCTCCAAAAAAGCCATTTCCAATAAAAATTTTTGTCCTTCACTGAAGCGAAGCCGCTCGCCGGTATCCATAACAGTGCGCAGGGCTTGCAGGATCTGCTCCTTTGTCAGGCTATCGCCCTGCTTTTTCAGCAGGGGCAGGCTCTGCTCCCCGGCCATCACCATCTCGGCCTGCTCACCTACACTCTTGAACAGCAGCATATCCCGCAGATACAAGGCGGTCTCCCGGGCCAGCTGGGCAGCCTCTTTGCCTTGATTCAGGGCCGTACCCAGCATAGCAATGATTTCAGCAGATTTGTCCGCGATCACCGCCTCCATCAGCCGGGCCACAAATAAATCATCGACCAGCCCCAGGACTTCAAGGACATCCTCCCGGCTGATCCGCCCTTCATTATAGGCATACAACTGATCAAGCATACCCAGGGCATCACGCATGCCCCCATTGGCACGGCGGGCTATTAAGGCCAGAGCTTCCTCTTCAAACTCGATTCCATCTGCCCGGGCGACATCCTGTAAGCGGGAGTTGATCTGGGCCAGGGATAGTCGCCGGAAATTGTATTTCTGGCAGCGGGATAAAATGGTGCTGGGGATCTTATGGATTTCAGTGGTAGCCAGGATAAAAATAACGGATTCAGGCGGTTCTTCCAAGGTTTTAAGGAGCGCATTGAAGGCTTCGGAGGTGAGCATATGGACTTCATCGATTATATAGACCTTTTTCTTGCCTTGAGCAGGCAGGATCCGCACCTTCTCCCGCAGATCGCGGATCTCATCAATCCCGCGGTTCGAGGCAGCATCGATTTCGATCACATCCATGAAACTGCCGTTATTGATGTCCTGGCAGGAGCGACAGATATTGCAGGGTTCACCATCCTGCTGGTTTTCACAGTTCACAGCTTTGGCCAGGATCTTGGCCAGGCTGGTCTTCCCAGTTCCCCTGGGGCCAGCGAAAAGATAGGCATGGGTCAGGCGACCTTCACGGACCGAGTTCTGCAAGGCGGTAACTGTCTGTTCCTGTCCCACTACTTCTTGAAAACGCTGTGGTCTCCATACGCGATATAGTGCCAAATATGCCAAAGTGCTTGCCCCCTGATGAAATGCTGCGGTGTTGCCGGTGAGAATTTGCTGGAATAATTATTTCCTATATTATACTGTTTCCTATTCTCGCACACCTTCTCAATAATAAAAAATACAGGTTACAAAACCTGTGTCTCTGGTTACATATTATGCCGTGCACCTGGCCTCGAAAACACCTTCCAGGCGATGCTCGAACAGTTGACTCCGCTCAGGCTGCCCTCCGTCACACGGGATGAACCTTTTAGTGCTGCTTCCTTCCGGACCTGACACGGTTCAAGGTGTCCCATTGCGCAGGACCCAAACATCTTCGTTACTTATTCAAGCCGGACCCTACAAGGATATCCCCTCGGCTCAGGACTTCGACCCTGCTACAGCGGGTTGCAGGTTACAGGGCACCGCTAATTCCCCATCTAGCACGGCAAATCTGATTTCTTGTTTCGATTGTGCCCACTCATTGTACCTATTTTTCCCCGCCAATGCAAGAGGGACGGCGTCGCCTTGCCCCCCTGCGCTAGGCTTGAACCTGAAGCCCCTTAAAAATGTTGGGTGAAAGGTCAGACGAGATCATTGGGCGGAAAATCCGGACTCATGTATAGACCGCTCCGGTCAGCTGGAACCTGTAGATTAATTATTTTTAAAAGTTAAGTCTATTTGAAAAGCCGCAGGTATTCTCCATAACCTTCTTCCTCCATTTTATCCTTGGGGATGAAACGCAAAGCAGCTGAGTTGATACAGAAACGCTGTCCAGTGGGCAGAGGCCCGTCTGAAAAAACGTGACCCAGGTGAGAGTCGGCTTGGCGGCTACGCACTTCGGTGCGGCGCATGGAGTGGCTCAAGTCTTCTTTCTCCCAAATTCGTTCTCCTGATATGGGCCGGGTGAAACTAGGCCAGCCGCAGCTGGAGTCGAACTTGTCCCGGGAGCTGAAAAGGGGTTCTCCGGACACGATATCAACGTATATGCCTTCGGCATGGTTGTTCCAGTATTCATTATTGAAAGGGGGCTCGGTGGCGCTCTTCTGGGTCACTTCATATTGCAGCCGGGTCAGCCGGCTGGCCAGGGAAGGCTTGTCGGTTCCCCAATGCTTCTTGATAAAGCCGTCCCGACCCGATGCCTCTCTGTACATCCGGTAGTGCCCGGTATTCTTGAGGTGGTAGTCCTGGTGGTATTCTTCGGCGGGGTAAAATTCTGCTGCTGGGATGATAGGAGTCACAATCGGTTCGCTGAAACGGCCGCTGCCCTGCAGTTCCATTTTGGACTTTTCAGCCGCCGCTTTTTGGGTTTCATCATGATAGAAAATTGCGGTCTGGTAGGATTTCCCGCGGTCGAAGAATTGTCCTCCCGGGTCGGTGGGATCGATCTGCTGCCAGAATATCTCGAGCAAGCGCTCATAGCTGACCTGGGCCGGATCATAGGATATCTGTATTGCTTCCAGGTGTCCGGTTGCGCCAGCACAGACTTCAGCGTAGGTGGGATTGGGTTTATGACCCCCAGTATAGCCTGATATCACCTGAACAACTCCTGGTTCAGATTCAAACGGCGCGACAATACACCAAAAACATCCCCCGGCAAAGGTAGCAAGTTTATATGTTTGGCCCTGGTCACTTCTCTGCATCGTTATCCCCTCTCTCTTAATCCGGTTAAATCCGAGTTGCGCGTTAGCTGCATAGCCTGGGACCAATCCCCGGCACCAGGCTGATTTTTGTGGCTCGTCTTCTTCATCTATATACTATAATAGTCTGTGGACATTGTTTATTCCAGCCTGACAGGAGAGAGGAGCACCACAGCTGATGCAGGGAAAACCTGAGCCTAGTTTTGCAGACATCGGCAGAAGGCCATTTATTTCTGGCTGTCAGGCTGCCGTTCCGATAGCCATAGGTTATCTGCCCATCGGCATCACCTTCGGTCTGTTGGCCAAAGCCGGCAATATTCCCAACCATATCACTATCATGATGTCACTATTGGTTTTTGCCGGGGCCAGCCAATTCGTAGGTATCAATTTGATCATCCTGGGAACAAGTATCGGGGAAATAGTATTGACCACTTTCGTCGTCAATTTGCGCCATCTCCTGATGTCAGCATCTCTAGCCCCCCGGGTGGACACCCGGCTCAGTAAAACCCACCGGGCTATTTTGGCTTTCGGAATTACTGATGAAACCTTCAGCGTGGCCTCTTTCCGCCCGGAAGCCAGCCTTGGATTTGCTTACCTGTTGGGCTTGAACATGACCTCTTTCATCGCCTGGAACCTGGGCACCTGGATGGGATTATTCCTGGCCACAGGCCTGCCCGCCTCGGTCAAAACCAGCATGGGCATCGCCCTTTACGCAATGTTTATTGGCCTTTTAGTCCCAGCCTGCCGAAAAGCCCGTCCGATTTTGTCCATAGCGTTGCTGGCCATTGCGCTGCAGGCTCTATGGCATTTTATCCCCATTTTTTCAGGAATGTCCATGGGCACCCAAATTGTCTTGACCACCATTATCGCTTCTTTTCTGGGCGCGGTCATGATGGAGAGGGAGGAGCGAAGATGAATGCTCACTTGTGGTTGGTAGTCTTGTTGATGGGATTGGTGACATATGTCCCCCGCATGCTGCCCCAGGTTTTTCTAAAAGACATAAGTTTGTCCCCATTTGTTGCCAATTTCCTGGGTTTTGTCCCTTATGCGGTCCTGGGTGCGCTTATCTTTCCCGGTATCCTTACCTCAACCGGAAGCACCGGATCGGCTGTCGCAGGTGCTTTGGCCGCCACTTTCCTGGCTTGCCTGCGCCTGAACATTGTGGTGGTGGTTTTTGGAGGGATTTTAGGCGTGTATTTATGGCAAATGTTATGTTTTGTGTGAGTTGGGGACTAACTGCCCCGAATTGGACTATTTGTGGTAAGGCTCTCCCTTGATTATCCTGAATCCTCGGTAAATCTGTTCGGCAGTGACCAGAGCCGCCATCTGGTGAGGAAAAGTCATGCGGGACAAGGCAATCATGCGGTCGGCCCTTTTTTTTACTTCATCCGACAATCCATGGGCCCCGCCGATAATCAGATTCACCCGGCTCAACCCGGACAGATGCCAATCCTGCATGCAGTTGGCTAACTCCTCCGATGTCAGCAGGTTGCCCTGACTGTCAAGAACCACTAGGAGTTCGCGTTCCCCCAGCAGCGCCAGGATACGCGCTCCTTCCTTATTTAGGACTTTTTCTATATCTTTGGCTCCGGCGCGAGGCGGAACCTTTTCCTCCAGGCCTTCCACCAATTCCCAGGAAACGTAGGGGGTCAGCCTTTTTAAATATTCCGCTACCCCTTGAGCGTAAAATTTTTCACTTATTTTCCCGACCGAGATTATCCTGTAGCGCAATATCGATTGAAACCTCCTCCGGGGGACACTATTTGATTCGGGCACCCAAGCCGCTCAACTTGTGGGCAATGTCTTCATAGCCCCGGAAGATGTGGACCGCCTCTTCGATGACGGTCTCGCCTTGGGCAGCCAGGGCGGCCAGGATCAGTGCCGCCCCTGCCCGCAGGTCGGTAGCCTTGACGCGCGCACCGTATAGGGCTCCGGTCCCTTCAACCACAGCCGTATGCCCTTCCAGTTTAATTTTGGCTCCCATGCGCTTCAATTCTTCTACTATTTGAAAGCGATTCTCGAAGACATTTTCCACGATGACACTAGTGCCTTCAGCCAGCGACAATAGGGCCAGCATCTGGGATTGCATGTCAGTAGGGAAACCCGGGTAGGGCAAGGTCTTGATATCGGCTCTGTGGATCTTGGGCCCGGCCTTGACTCTGATGCCCTGGTCGGTCTCGTCGACAATCGCACCGGTTTCCTGGAGTTTGGCAATTATGGGATGAAGATGTGTGGGGATCACGTTTTCCACCAGGATCTCTCCCCCGGAAATAGCTGCGGCAATCATATAGGTTCCGGCTTCGATGCGGTCGGGTATGATCGCATAACGTCCTGCGTTGAGGCGCGGTACCCCCTCGATTTTGATCACGTCAGTCCCGGCACCCCTGATCCTGGCTCCCATGGAATTGAGAAAATTAGCCAGGTCGACAATCTCCGGTTCTTTGGCAGCATTCTCGATCACGGTAGCCCCGGGGGTCTTGCATGCCATCATCATTATGTTCTCAGTGGCTCCCACGCTGGGAAAATCCAAATAAACCCTGCCCCCGTGGGACGAACCGGTTTTGGCATAAATATACCCGTGCCCTATATCTACATGTGCACCAAGGGCTCGCACCCCTTTGATGTGAAGGTCCATTGGACGCGAACCTATATCGCAACCACCGGGCAGCGAAATCTCTGCCTCACCCTGGCGGGCCAGCAGAGCGCCCAGAAAAAGATTGGAGGCCCGCAGTTTCTTGGATAGCTCATCAGGGGTCTGGCAGTTCAGTTCAGCTGCCGGGGGATTGATGGACAGACTGCCATCCTCGTTCCAGTGCGCCTCAGCACCCATTTGATTCAGAATCTCAACCATTACTTCGGTATCGCAGATACGCGGAACATTGTCAAGGACCGTCTCGCCATCGGCCATTATGCTCGCCGCTATTAAAACCAGGCCTGCGTTTTTGGCCCCGCTGATCTTTACCCGGCCGTATAGGGCATGCCCTCCCTCGATCACCATTGTATCCTGCAAAGTTTACACCTCGTCTAAATATATTGATGCTTCCGCCAAGCGGGATTAGCACTTGTTGGGTTATCCCCTTGATTATAACCCGCCTGGCGGGCTTTACGCCAAGAATTTATTTCATTGCTCCCTAATCCACAAGGTATTCGCTTACCGCCATGCCTGCCTGCGCTCCATCTCCCACCGCAGTCGCTATCTGCCGCATATGCTTGGCTCTGATGTCCCCGGCTGCGAAAATTCCTGGCACTGAGGTTTGCATATCCTGATCCGTTACAATATAGCCATCCTGCATCTCCAGCAAACCCCCAGTGAATTCGGCTCCGGCCACCAGACCTATGCTGACAAAGAGTCCCTCCGCCTCCAAAACCTCCTCGGATCGGGTATGCACGTCCTGCAGAACCAGCCGGTTCATAAGAGAATCCCCTTCAACCCTGGTCACCACGCGGTTGAGTTTTGTCTCTATATTAGGGTGTTTCACCAACTTCTCTACCGTATCCCGGCTGGCCCGAAATCCTTCACGCCTGTGTATTAGATAGACTTTGGAGGCAATTTCGGCCAGGTAGAGGGCTTCCTTCAACGCGGATTCGCCGCCTCCTACCACCGCTACCGGTGCCCCCCGAAAAAAGGCCCCGTCACAGGTCGCGCAATATGATACTCCCCGCCCCATATATTCATGTTCCCCGGCCACACCTAGCTCCCGGCGCCTGGCTCCGGTAGCGATTATCAAGGCTCGGGCTGAATACTCGCCTTCAATGGTAGTCACGATTTTCCCCTCAGGTGTATCTTCAATATGGGTGACTTCCTCATTGCGGATCTCCGCTCCAAAGCGTTCCGCTTGTTGGCGGAACTGTTCCATGAGCTCTTCGCCCATTATCCCCATGGGAAATCCCGGATAATTATCGATCTTATCTGCGATGGCCGCATTGCCGCCTATCATGCCTGACTCCAGGATGAGGGTCCTTAACCAGGCCCGGCCAGTGTAAATAGCGGCTGTCAAGCCTGCCGGACCAGCCCCGAGAATGATCACATCGTACATATACAGACTCCTCCCTTTAGACATAAATAAGAACCCTGACCTCAAGTCGGCCAGGGTTCAGGCGTTCATGTTAGCGCAGGTAGCTTAAAGGACTCCGGAAAGACCCGTTCTGCAGGACTTCAAAATGGAGATGCGGGCCGGTGCTGCGTCCGGTTGATCCGCGGGTAGCAATAGACTGGCCCTGATCTACTTTCTGTCCCACGTTGACCAGGATGCTTGAACAGTGGGCATACCTGGTTTGCAGGCCGTTGCCATGATTAATAATCACGAAACGTCCATATCCACCTTCCCAGCCAGCATAGGTGATGGTGCCCCCATCAGCCGCCACTATGGTACTGCCGCTGGAACCCGCTATATCCAAACCGGTGTGTCCTTTGCCATATGATTGTGATATGTAGCCTGTGACCGGCCATATCAAACTGCCGGAACTCGCGCCGCCTCGGGATGCCACTTGGTAAGAAGCCCGCCCGCCTTTAACGACTACTTTGTTAACTGGGGTCTTGATCAGTTCCTCTTGCTGGATCTCCCTGCTTTCCATCTCGCCATTGCGTTTAACCGCTGTATAAGCCACAAACCTTTCCCCGTTTTGCCCCTCGGTCTTGACCTTAATACCGCTAATCGAGTTATCAGTATTAGTGATCGTCTCATAGGGAATCACTTCATTGCCCTGACCCTGGACCTGGGCTATCACATTCACCAGGGGCGCCGGCTTGTTGAGATAAAGCGTCTGTCCCAGGGCCAGGACGCTGTCTTCCGCGATCTGGTTGCTCTTGACGATGTCTGAGACATACATGTCATTTTTACGGGCGATACTCCACAGGGAGTCTCCTGGTTGTACTTTATATAAATGGGGAGCGTTGGTACCGATGGTTATCACATTCCAAGCATCGCTCCAGCTCATCACCTTGGCGGCCGGCACTTTGCCTTCCATTATCTGTACATCCTCTTCGAAGCCCAGGGATATAAGTGATTCTCCGGCTGCCAGGACTGAATTGTTGGTCTTGAGCTGTTCCAGCATGGCTTCAGCTACGGACCGGTCAGGCAGATATACGGCGGGAGCGCCGTTGACCATTATGGTGGCTGCTATTACCTTGGGTTCGAAGGCTAACTGCAATTCCTGGGGTACGTTTTGTGGTTCCACTAACTGGGCCCTTTTCACAAAAGTACGTTTCAATTCTACGCGTTGCCCATTTTCTTGGTCCTGCATCTGGTTCAAGGCCTCAGCTACATCAGCTGAATTCTCGACAATAAATTCCCGGTTCCCGTCCACTATTACCGCATAGGCAGGGGTATTGATCCCGTACAACCAGATAATAGTCACCATGAAAACTGCCAAGAGCAGGTTTCCGATGGTTCGCTTGTTTTTTAACACTTCCTGCATAATTCTCTCCTAGTTACTTTTTAGTTTGCAATTTTTAATTCACCATAGCCGCTTAGAATTCCTGCTTTCCGTCTTCCCATATATTTCCAGACAGCCTTTTTTGCACCTCCAGGTATATGGCCCCCTCTATCCTCTTGCGGTGCATCTCGCAACTGACCCGGTCTGGGCGGTTCAAATCACCGTTGGCATGGAAAGCATTGGCATAACATCCACCGCCACAGAAATTCCGAGCCCAGCAGGCAAGGCATTCAGCCTTATCCTTCAGCCGATTGCGCAGGAACCGCTCCTTGATCTCGAGATCTACCACCCCATCTGCAATGTTCCCCATGCGAAAATCTTTTTCGCCTACGAATTGATGACAGGGATAGATATCACCCTCGGGGGTCACCACCAGGTACTCCACTCCTGCCCCGCAACCGGTTTGTCGCTTGGCTAGACACGGGCCTTTCTGCAAGTCTAGATTATAATGGAAAAAGTGGACCGGTTGACGGCTCCGCTGATAATCCCACAATAGGTCAGTGACCCTGTCGTATTCAGCCAAAACCCCTGGCAAGTCAGACTCTTGTATACCATAACAATTGGCTGGTCCCACCGCCGGTTCCAGAGAGACAGCATCAAAGCCCAGTTCGATAATATGCTCTAAATCCCTGGAGAAATCAGGGTTGAGCCGGGTAAATGTACCCCTGATGTAATAACTCGCGGGCCTTTTCTCAACCATCTGCCTGATTTTCGGGACAATTTGCTCATAACTTCCCTGGCCGCTGGTCAAGATACGATGACGGTCGTTGATTTCGGGCCTTCCATCCAGGCTCATGATCACACTGACCTCATGGGCTATGATGAAGTCCATCATGTCCTGGTCCAAGAGCAAGCCATTGGTAGTCAGGGTAAAATTGAATCTTTTCCCCGTCTGAGCCTCCCTTTGGCGACCATAGATCACCAGTTCCCGAATCATCTCGGCATTCAGGAGAGGTTCTCCGCCGAAAAAATCCACTTCCAGGGTCTTGGCATGTCCGCTAGCCCCGATAAGAAAGTCCAGCGCCTTCTGTGCCGTTGCCAGTGACATAAGCGAAGGTTTGAGGCCGAAATCCCCCTGGCTGGCAAAACAATATCGGCACTTCATATTGCAGGCGTGGGCTACATTCAAACATAAGGCTTTTATCGGCAATCCCGACAGGTCCAAACCCAGCTCATCCTCCCGGGTGAAGAGAGCACCTTCCTGGTGTGCGGCTCTAAACTCAGCAGCTGCCTGGCGCAGTTCCTGCTCATCGAATTCCCCTCCCAGAGACGATAAAGCCCGTTCGATATCACCATCCCAGGTCCGGAGTTCTTCCGTCAGGCGGCAGCCCAGTTCATCCAGTACATGCAGAGCTCCGCTGTTAACATCCAAGAGAATATTCAGCTCATGATATCGAAACAGGTGTATCCCCGCGCTAAAATCATATCCGGTGGCTAACAAGCAGTCGTTCCTCTCCTCCAGGCCGTCAAATCGAGCCAATACATCCCTAGACTAAAAAAGAGGCTTTATCGCCCCTTTGATTATCCTTATTGGTTTTTACATACCTGATTGCCAACCGTACAGGATGTTTTGCAGGCCGACTGACAGGAAGTCGCGCATTCCCGGCAGTTGATCAACTCTTTATCCCGCTTAAGCCCCGGCTTGACCACGGTCAAAATATGTTTTTTCAAACCTCCTACTCCTTCCTAAATATGTAATGAAGCTATTTATCAAAATTTTCAAGTTGGCATACTAAACGAAAGCAATGCGGTCGTAACCATTTCCGACCTAGTCCACAAGTTCTTCAAGAGGCACTTAAGATTATAACTTATTTCCCGCCAGCTTGTAAACCCAATCGGCTTCCAGGCCTTGCCTGTTGCCGGATTTAGTGATTTCAAAATCCTCCCCCGGCTGTATTCGCCCCTGGCAACAGTTCATAGCCCAGGCTGTTTAATCCACTTCCAACCCAATATTTTTAACCTTGATTCCTTCTTGACCAATTTCGAAATCACTGATTGACCCAGGTGGGACCCCATGCATCCACAGTTCAGCCTTCACTTCCAAATGATAAAGGAGCGCCATAATTACCCCCCCGTGAGTAGCCACTGCTACATTCCCGGTGTGTTTGCCTGCAATTTCCTGCACTGCCTGCAGAGCCCGGGTAAGCAGGTCCTGGAACGATTCCCCGCCGGGTGCCCTGAAATCAGCGGTGTTATTGAACCAGGTGTCATATTCCTGCCTGAACTGGTCATATACTTCGCGAAATGTCAAACCTTCCCACTTGCCGAAATGTATTTCCCGCAAGCGGCGATCCGGCGTAACCGGCAGCCTGATCTCCTGGGCTATTATCTGGGCAGTTTCCAGGCTCCGTGCCAGATCACTGCAATAAATGGCTTCGATCTGCTCGTTTTGGTACAGGTACTGAGCCACCTGCCGGGCTTGAATGCGCCCGGTCTGGTTGAGCTTAATGTCGGTATGCCCTTGATAGCGATGCAGGGCATTCCATTCTGTCTGTCCGTGACGTATCATTATGATCCTCATACCTCAACCAACACCTTCTTTAGAATATGGAGCAGCCGCTCATTGTCGTGCCGGTTCCTCACCGCCAACCGGAAATGGAATGGACTCAAATTACTGAAATTATCGCACAGTCTTATCAATATCCCTTCCGGTCCCAGCTTGGCTTGCAGAGCATGTGCCTCTACTCCGGTTCGGGATCCATCTACCAGCAGGAAGTTGGCAGCGCTGGGGTGTATTGTGAGACCCCCAATTTGCTCCAATCCATGGATCAAGAATTTCCTCTCCGTATCGATCACTTGGACGGTTTGCCTTATATATTCTACATCCTGCAGACCGGCAATGGCAGCGGCCTGGGCCAAAGTGTTGATCCTCCAGGCGGGAAGCAGTCTTTCCATATGCTGTACATGTCCCCCGGCAGCCACCGCATATCCCAGGCGCAGAGCTGGGATGGCAAAAAATTTGGTCAGGGAGCCCAGTACAACCAGTTCAGGTGTATTCCTGGCCAGATCCCTCATTGAATTGGATCTGTCGCCAGTAAAATCAATAAATGCCTCATCGATGACCACCTGGGCCTCAACTGCAGAGGCCCTGCGGACAATCTCCTCCAGTTCGGCGGGTGCAAACAAATTGCCGGTGGGATTATTGGGATTGCCTAGAAATACCAGGTCCCCCCTCTCAATCACTGCAATTAGCTCCCTTAAAGGCAACCTGAATCCATTCTCAGCTGCCAGGGGCACGTCCACGATGTGAGGTTGCTCAATTCCCTCTCCATATTCGGTAAACGTGGGGGCTAGACGGACAATTCTATGTTGCCCGAAAATCCTGGCTAACAAGTAAATCAGCTCCGAGCCGCCATTGCCGAGCACAATATTGCCCGGTTCGATCCCTAAATAGTCTCCCAGCTGTTGCTTCAACTCCTGGCAGCTTGGTTCAGGATAATGTTCCAGTAATCCCAAGCTCTCTTTGATTGCATTTAGACTGCGCTTTGATGGACCGAGGGGATTTATATTGGCACTGAAATCCAGAAACGCCTCTGGGCTTTGACCCCATTTTCTGGATGCGGCCCAAATATTACCTCCGTGCTCCGCTTGAATCGATTTATCGTTCACCCGGTCCGCCTCCATTTACAATAATTTGCCTGGATATCGATCGAAAAAAACCCGCCGGTATGACTAGAGGAGGGAATAGAGGGCCATACCGACGGCGCTGGTCAACAAAAACAAAGTTTCAGTAATCTCGCATAGAGCTCCATAAGTATCGCCGGTTTGGCCTCCCAGCACATTATTTATCCACAGCGCCGCCTGGCTCGCCAGCAACGCAGTAATAGCCAAAAACACCAATCCCAGAAGCTGAGTGGCCAGGACAGTCCCGAGCAGCAACAAGGCCATGGCACCCCAAAGTTTTTCTCTGCCCGCCTCTGGCCCGAAGCATTTGCCTAGACCTGGTCCAGGGCGGGCATAAGGAAACAAAACTATAGCGGCGACCATCATACACCTGCCCAGCGCTGGAGCTATCAGCAGAGCACCTAATTTAGCGGGGTAAGGTATGGAAGTCAGCAGCGCGAATTTCAGTAACACCACAGATACAAGGGCAATTCCGCCCATAGCTCCTACCCGGCTGTCCTTCATAATCTCCAATTTTTGGTCTCTTTGGCGACCGCTGAACAGACCATCGGCTGAATCCATCAGCCCATCCATGTGCAGTCCACCGCTTAACAGTATCCAACTTACAATAACCACAGCGTCACCGCCCCAACCCAGCTGCAACCAATTGCAGAGCCAAGCTAATGAAGCCAGCCCTGCCCCGATGAGAAAACCGACCAAGGGGTAAAAATATAGGGACAGAGCCATTTCTTTTTCGTCTGCCCGGTCACTATAGGCTGGGATTATTGTCAAAAAACTGACTGCTAGTCTAAAAATTTTCACCCGATCATCCCCTGTTGTTATTATCCCCGGCCTATCACCAGAGACATGATAATACCAAACGATACCATCAATCCGGATACCGCCAGCATGAGGTTGAGGGCCTGGTAAATATGCGAAACCCTGAGCTCATGTTTCTTCTGCCCCATTGTTGCCCGCCATGAAGCAACTCCCCGGTAGTAATTGAGCCCTCCCAATTGAACCTCCAGTGCACCGGCCACTGCCGCCTCCGGGATCCCGCTGTTGGGGCTGGGATGATGGGGGGCATCCCGCCTCATGGTATGCCACACATTGCCTAGCCCCCCGGATGTGAATGGTGAAACCAATAGGAAGAGCAGGCCGGTAATGCGAGCCGGCAGATAATTGGCTATATCATCCAAGCGCGCGCTGGCCCAACCCAGATCCCGATATCTTTCGTCTTTGTAACCAATCATGGAATCCAGGGTGTTGATAGCCTTGTATGCCAGAGCCAAGGGCGGCCCCCCCAGGAATCCGTAAAACAGGGGGGCAGTGATTCCATCCACTGTATTCTCGGCCACAGTTTCCACCACTCCCCTGACCACTTCTCCCTCATCCAGACCACCCGTATCCCGCCCGACAATCATCGCCAGGGCTTGGCGGGCCCTGGGCAGATCTCCTGCTGCCAGCGGCTGGGCTGTAGCCCGGGCATGTTTATAGAGATCGTTTATAGCCAGAGCCTGGCTCATCAGGAAGGCGCTCAGAGTCCAGCCCAACCCGGGGTGCAGGGAAAATGCCAGCCATAGGAAACCCGCTACCACTGCATATGTGCCTGCAACAATAGCCATCGTCATAACTATTCCACCGGCTTTCAAGCCCCTAGCAGATGTGGTCCAGCTCCTTAATATTTTTTCCGAGCAGCTGATCAAGTTCCCAATGACGACTACCGGGTGGGGCAACCAGCGTGGATCGCCAATCACCGCGTCGATCGCCACCGCTGCCAGGATTATCATTTCCATGTTATTTTCTCTCCATGTTCATTATCCTATAGAGCTTCTCCATATCCAGGGATTCCCGTACTATGGCGGCCAGGCGATCGTAGTTGTCCTCCTGCCGCCACACGGCTAAATCGTCTAGCTGCAAGAGGTTCAAACCCTTAGCCTGTCGCAGGTTATTGATGAATACCAAAAGAAGGTTGGGATTGTCGAATATCCCATGGATGTGTGTTCCCCAAACACTGCCATCGGGAGTGCTCATCCCATCCAAGATTTCCACACTCTGGCTGGAACGCTCTTCTATCCTCAACAGACCCTCCCCGGCCGGCAACTGGCATTGACCGGTATGTATCTCGTATCCAATAAGGATTTGGCCCTGCAATTGAGCCCAAATTCCCCCCCCTTTGCATACCCTGGCCTTGACCTGATGGGTGGACTTCAGGGATCCATAGGTGGTGCAGATCGGCAGCAACCCCAAACCCGGCAATGATCCGATCCCCGCTTCGGTTCCCAAGGGATCCAGCAACATCTGGCCCAGCATCTGGTATCCGCCGCAGATGCCTATCACCTGTTTGCCCCTGCCAGCTAACTGCAAGATCTCTTTCTCATAACCCTCTTCTCGCAAATAGACCAGGTCCAGGATGGAATTTTTCGTACCCGGGATGATGATCACGTCGGCATCGCCAATTTTTTCCCCCGGCTTAACATAGTAGACCCTGGTATCCGGCAGCGAAAATAGGGGCCTAATATCGGTAAAATTCGAGATGCGCGGCAGTTGAAGGACTGCGATCTGGATGGCCTTGCTCTGCGGACTGGGATCCCACTCGGTCAAGGAAACTGAATCCTCTTCATCGATACCGTGATCATGAATATAAGGGACTACTCCCAGTACCGGGATGCCGGTCTTTGCTTCCAGGAAATCAAGTCCCGGTTTAAGGAGTTCTATATCTCCACGGAATTTATTGATGATGAATCCCTTGACCCTCTCTCTTTCCTGGGGTTCCAGCAATTCCAAAGTCCCCACCAGGGAGGCGAAAACCCCGCCCCTGTCGATGTCCGCTGCCAGCAAAACCGGCGCATCGGCCAATTCGGCTGTTTTCATATTGACGATGTCCCGGTCCTTTAAGTTGACCTCAGCCGGGCTTCCAGCCCCCTCGATGACTATTACCTCGAACTCGGCCTGCAATGATTCCAGGCTTTGTCGTACCACACCTTCAGCTTTGGGCAGGTATTCCTGGCGATATTCCCTGGCCGACATATCCCCCAAGGGAGCCCCCAGCACTATTACCTGGGCATGCATGTCCTGTTTGGGCTTTAAAAGAATGGGATTCATATGGACAGTGGCTTTGATTCCCGCGGCTTCAGCCTGAGCCGCCTGGGCGCGACCTATTTCGCCTCCGTCAGGGGTAACCGCCGAGTTCAAGGCCATGTTCTGGGCTTTGAATGGAGCGGTTCGGTAGCCATCCTGCAAGAATATCCGGCAAAGAGCAGTGCATAAAACGCTCTTTCCCACGTGGGAAGAAGTACCCTGGACCATGATCGCATAAGCCATTTACTGCCACTCCCTCAAAATCTTGTTGACTTCACTCAATGGGCTTGTCGTTTATACCTGCTGCAGGTCGCCAGGAAATATTTAGCGGCTTGGGGATTGGAACGCAAATGGAGGTGAAGATACGAGGCCAAGAGGCTGCCCCTTTGGTATCCATCCCCCCGGCCGTCTGACCCCATCCCGCCCCGCAAGCTGAATGCCATATGGCTTTCAGCCAACCCACTCAATCTGGAATAATGGAATTCGTGGCCACGCAGCACATCGCCCTGGCAGGCTAATATGGAATCATGTCTGGCCGTTGCCTCCACATAGCCCAGGGCAGCCAGGCGGCTGCCCATATCAACCTGAACCGGAACCAGTCCAGCACCCTTCCAGGCCCTTCCCTCGAAGTCCCGGATGGTTTCGGCCAAATACATCAGACCGCCGCACTCAGCCAATATGGGCATACCCTTCCGATCGGCTTCGCGGATCGAATCGATCATCGTTTGATTTTGGCCCAGAGTTTCCAGAAACATCTCGGGGAATCCCCCCCCTATATACAAACCATCTACCGCAGGAATCCTGCTATCCCGCAGGGGACTGAAAAATACAAGCTCGGCTCCTATTTCCTGTAAAAAATCCAGGCTATCCTGGTAATAGAAACTGAAGGCTTCGTCCCTGGCCACTCCGATTCTAAGTCCCTGGGGAGGCATGATTTCGGGATTAAAAGCTTGCAGATCCGGTGCCCCTTCGGCTAGCCGCAGCAACTCCGCCAGGTCAATTTCACTGTCGACTATTGTTCCCATGGCGGCGATTGCTGAACCCAGACTGCTGTTTTCTTCCGCTGGCAACAATCCTAGATGGCGTTCAGGCATACTGATATTCCTATTCTCACTCAGGCATCCCAACACCTTAATCCCTAATTCTTCCTCCAATCGCGGTCCAACTTCCATTTTATGAAACATCCCGGCGTTGTTGAGGATTACTCCCTGTATCTTTATACCCGGCTCATAATCAATAAATCCCTTGACCATGGCCACACAGCTTTGAGCAAGCATTTTACTGTCCACCACCAGAACCACCGGTGCTTTAAGTATCATGGCGATATGGGCGGTGCTTCCTTTTATGCGATGACCACGGGCTGTGTCATAAAGTCCCATAACCCCTTCAATTATGGAGACCTGCGCATGAGCGGCGTTTTTGGTAAAAACATTTTTCACTACCTCTTCCGATCCCATCCAACTGTCGAGGTTGTGTGAACTTATGCCGGCAGCATGGAAATGCAGACCCGGATCAATATAATCCGGTCCCACTTTGAAGGGCTGAACCCTGATCCCCCGTGCTTTCAGAGCCGCCAGGATTCCCAGGGTCAAGGTGGTTTTTCCGGCTCCCGTGTGAACACCCGCAATTATTACCCGGGGCAAATGCATTGCAATCCATCCTCCCATACATATCCAGTCATACCAAGCCAGCCTTCATAATGTCGCCTTAGCAGCATGCAAAAAGGGCTTCCGACCCAAAAGGTAGAAGCCCCATCCCGCACTTACAATGGTGGGCGACGAATGACCGCAGCTTCCTCGAGGGGTCGGTTCGCAAAGCTCAGGCAGGTTTACTGGCTCCCAGGTCATCCTCCCCATATCCCTTCCCGATTGCTCAGTGGCTATGATATGGATCGTATCTGGCTACAGTGGCGGGACCGCTCAGGCTTTCAACCTGATTCCCTTTTCACCCCTAAACGGGCACCTGGCTTTCTGACAATTATTTAGTATTTAGTCTAATTTACAGCAAATATTATGCCAAATTATTGATTTATTCTGAAGATATCTGTAAAACAACCAGTAACTGTTAATAAGAATCAAATCCGAAAGTTTCAAATAATACGCGCGTTGCGTCCATGCAACTAATCTATTATATTTTATAACTTTTTCTTCGGAAATTCCACCAAACTAGCAGCTATTGTCACCAGTCCTGTTGCACTAATTCACCGCCCATTGCAGTACAGCAACAAAAATCCAGTCCGTATTGGCTGGGCCTTCCTGCATAGGTCTTATGTTTATTCCTTGTTGGAAACCCCAGCCTCAGCAAAAGTAGCCATTTCATGCATGATTTTCACCGCTGCCTCGATCAGGTTAAATGCCAGCACCGCACCTGTTCCTTCCCCCAGGCGCAGATCCAGGGTCAACATGGGCTGAAGATCCATCATATCCAGCATGACCCGGTGTCCAGGTTCCTGGGATAGATGGGATGCCAACATATACTGCCTGACCAGGGGATTCATCTTATAGGCTGTCAGACCAGCTGCCGTTGATATGAATCCATCCAGCACCACCGGGGTCCGGCGGGCTGCTGCCCCCAAAATTACCCCGGTCAGGGCCGCAATTTCCAATCCGCCTACTTTACTGAGTACATCCAAGGGGTTACCCGCATCCGGCCGGTTTATATCGAGGGCCTTTTTGATCACCTGGTGTTTGATGCTGAGGCCCCGGTCATCCAATCCTGTGCCTCTGCCGGTGATTGCAGTGATATCGCCGCCGCCGAAGCATGCCAGGATAGCGCTGCTTGGAGTAGTATTGCCGATGCCCATCTCACCCGTTGCCACCAAGGTCGCCCCCTCATCGATCTCCTGGTTCACCAGGCGGATGCCTATCTCTATAGCTTCAATAGCCTCAGCCTCGGTCATGGCTGCTTCCTTGGCCATATTCCTGGTACCGGGCCGGACCTTAAACATGTTGAGCTCGGGGTGGATGATTGGTTCACCCACTATGCCCACATCGGTCACCACTACCTTGGCTCCCGCGTGCTTGGATAACACATTGATGGCTGCGCCCTGGTTAAGGAAATTCATCACCATCTGGGGGGTGACTTCTTGGGGATAGGCGCTCACTCCCTCATCTACCACTCCATGGTCACCCGCCATGGTCATAACCACTTTTTTGCCCAGGATTGGCATGGGATTACCCTGGATACACGCCAGTTGCACTCCGATTTTTTCCAGGACTCCCAAGGCCCCCAGGGGTTTGGTCAGATTGTCGATTCTGGTCTGGGCCGCCTCTCCGGCCTGGTAGTCAACTTCGCCAATACCAGTAAGAGTCTTCCGATAAAGTTCCATCTCCAATACCCCCCATAAAATGTTTGCGTGACATCGACAAAAAAAATTCTCAAGCCATAATGCTTGAGAATTTTTCCATCATCCTCATCGCTTCAATGAACCAGGCAGGTTTTCTGACTCCCGACTCAAACGCCTTGCGAACCAGCCTTCCCAGGTCTCCCCAGTGACTATCTCGGTTCAGACTCGTCGGATACAGTGGCGGGTCCGCTCAGGTTTCACACCTGATTCCCTTTTACCCCTTGACGGGCACCCAACTCATTTAGCTATGTTTTTTGCAGTATAAATCAGCTTGCTCGATTTTGGCAAGTCCTTTATTAATAAGGCTCGACCATATAGTCTTTTATTTCATCCGGGAAACATATTTACTAGCGTTCAAACCCGCCACCTGTCCTTCACCCACTGATTTGGCCACTTGATAAGGCGCCCCGGTGCAATCGCCAGCCGCATACACTCCTGGGAGATTGGTCTCTTGCTGGCGGTTGACCCGGATATGATTCTCAAATATCTCCAAGCCAGGTATCAGCCGGTCGGGCGCTGTTTCGCCACCCAGCACAAATATCCCCTCTACAGCTATGGCCCTGCCATCTCTGAGTTCCAAGCCCTGGACAAAGTCCTCGCCTATGATCTTTTGGGGGCGTCCCTCCACCAGCTCAATACGCGGATCAAGCCCCAGTTCCCCCTTGTACAGCGGCAGGTAATACACTTTGCGGCATATCTCGGCCATAAAGTTGGCTTCTGCCTCGGCCTCTTCCCCGTGAGCGACAATCAAAACATCCTTACCCTTGTAAATGGGCCCGTCACAAGTAGCACAATATCCTAGGCCTTTGCCCAGGAAAAAATCTTCCTGGGGTACAGTGGCCCGGTAAGGAATGCCGGTAGCGATAATGATGGACTTGGCTGCAATCACTTCATCCCCCAGCAATATATGGTACACACCCTCCATTTCGCTGATAGCGGATGCCTTAACATTGACAATTTCTACCTCCATGCTCTTGGCATGAAACATGAAATGGGAAAGCAGTTCTTCCCCGCTGGAGTGCGGGAAGCCCAGGTAATTGTCTATCTTCTGGGCTTTGTGCAATGGCGGGCTGCACACTTCAGAGCCGATCACTAAAACCTTTTTGTTGCGTATAGTTGCATTAATAGCAGCTGATAGTCCGGCTGGACCGCAGCCCAGTATAGCCACGTCATACATTTCGTGCCTCATCATTTCCGCCCCCTAAATTTGTTATCGTCCCGACCTCACATGTCTACAAGTCTTTGTGGGCCCCGTCACAGAATGGCGGATCGCCTGTGTACTTGCATGCACACAAAGCCATGTTTTCATCACGATCCGCCCTAAACGCCACCGGTTGCAGGGATGTTCCTTGGTGCGAACCGTCGCAGAAAGGCTGCTTGGCACTGCGCCCGCAGGCGCACCAGAAATAAGTCTCGCCCTGCTTCACAGCGATCACAACCGGTCCCTTCTGGCAAATCCGCGGTTTATCCATCTGTTTGCCCTCCCTCTGCTCACCATACCATATCGCAGCGGTTGAGTGATGCATACATCATATATAGAAATTATATCATCTGCCCGGCGTATTCACAGCGGCAGTCCATTTGTCGACATCCTGAACCGGGGCCAAGCCAAGCCGCTTGTGTTACCCTGGTTGCCCGGTATAACGTCCGGAAATAACAAAAGGCCCGGCAATGCTGCGGGGCCTTTCTCGATGCTTAAATCTGGCGCTATCTACCAAACGGAATAAGCACTTATTTCTTCTCTGGTTTTTTGACCGGTTCGTCTTTTTTGCCGGCCTCAGTTTTTGGGGCTGCGGCAGGCTTGACTGCCAGGTCCTGGTATTGCTTGGTCAGATCCAGCATCTTTTTGGATAGGTCTTCTACCTGCGCCGACAGGCCTTCGATCATCTTTTTGTTGGTATCGGCAGCTTGCTGATAAGTCTTGGCGACTGCATCTTTGACTATTTTCTGCATCTGGTCCTGGTTATGTTGCAGCTGCTTGGTGAGCTCATTGACCTGAGCAGGGAGACCGGCAAACATATCCTTTTTAGCCTTTTCCGCCTGCTCGAAGCTATTCTTCACTGATTCTGTGACCATTTTCTGGAGCAGGGCTTGATTGCTCTGAAACTGCTTTCTCAGTTCATCAACCTGGACAGAAAGGCCCGATACCATATCTTTTCTAGCCTTTTCGGTCTGGCTCAGTCCAGTCTTAACAGCCTCTTCGATCATCTTCTGGACATCTCCCTGGCTCTTGCGGGCCCGTTTGTTGAGCTCATCGACCTGTCCGGTAAGATCGGTTACCACCTGCTGATTGACCTTATTCACATTTTCATAAGTTTTGGCAACCGCAGCTTCGACCATTTTCTGGAACTGGTCCTGGTTCTGGCGGATCTGTTTATTTAAATCCTCTTCAAACTTGACCATCTCAACCCGGGCAGCCTGGCTCTGGTCGAGCTGTTTCCTGGTCATGTTCTCGATCTGCTCCTGGGTAGCGGTCAGGGCATTAACGCTCTTCATCCAAATATCCCACATTTTACCCATGGCATTTTCCATCAGCTTAAAACTCTGTTCAAAATTGTCTTTAGTATCAAACATTCTCGTTATCCTCCTAAATTTGTACGGTTTGTTAAAGTATTAACAGCCGTTTGGGATAGCACATTTAATAATTTTACACACCACAACACCGGGTGTCAAGGATTACTCAGCTGCCATTTGATTTTGTGGCGAAAACCGAAAAAGATTGACCAAGACAAACAGTTGATTTATCAGGCTTTATCTTTCTTGGGCGGCATCATTACCGCCTCTCCGTCCACCACCAGCTCCCCGTTCTGGTTGGTGCAATAGGTCCTCAGCCACACCCTGTTCTTAACCTCGTCCTTTTTGGTGACTTCAACCGTGGCGGTGATGGTATCACCCAGGAAAACCGGCTTGCGGAAATCGCACACCTGACGGATATAAATGGTCCCAGGGCCGGGTAACTGAGTCCCCAGCACATTGGAAATAAAACCGATAGACAATATACCATGGGCGATCCTCTTCCCGAAGCTGGTTTCACTGGCATAAAGGGTATTGATGTGGGCCGGATTGAAGTCCCCGGTTATACCCGCAAAAGAGTATACATCATATTCAGAAACTGTCTTGGTGAAATTGGCTGTGTCGCCGATATTGATTTCCTCGATGCTCTTCCCTAGCATAATACTATCCCTCCTATCTTGTATTCAGGCTCATAGTGAAATTTTACTAAAATACCAGTAATTTATTCTAACACAAATTGGCCTGATTTTACCGGGCCGAGCCCAATAAATAGGTGCCTCATTCGCTTTTCCATACCAATTTTGCCGACTGACAGATTTGTCCTGCCTAAAAACCTCTGGCCCTTTAAGCATAACTGTGCAGTCCGGGCAATAGAATGCTGACTCCGAAAAGGGTAAAGAGCACCACCATAAAACCGATCACAACCAACCAGGCACTCCTGCGTCCCCTCCACTCCGAAGTTCGGCGAGCATGCAAGTAGCTGGCGTATACTACCCAGGTGACCAGCGACCATGTTTCCTTGGGATCCCAGCTCCACCAGTTGCCCCAAACCTCCTCGGCCCACACCGCTCCAGTAATGATAACCATGGTGAGCAGGGTGAATCCCCAAACAACCGATCTGTATATGTTTCCGTCCAATTTAATTAACTCCGATTCGGTTACAGGATCTTTCACCAGGTAGAGAATCCCCAGGCAGAAGGCCATAGCAAAGGCTGAATAGGCTAGAATAGCCGTGGCGACATGGGCGTGCAGCCATCTGCTCTGCAGGGCGGGCATCAAGGGTCTAAGCTCTACGGGAAGGGTACTCAGGATAGAAAGGATCAGGGTCAGCAACAAGGCTACCGCCAGGTCGAATACCGGCGCGTCAATGGTGCGGCGTAGTAACAGATGGGCAGCAATGACTATCAGAGCCATCAGGACTGAGAATTCATACATGTTGGCAAATGGCATCCGGAAAGCTTCGGCCATTCTCAGCCAGATGATCCCTCCCAGCAGCAATGCACTTGCACACATCAGCAGGGGTATTGCCCTGTCCAGCCAGGAATTGGGGTTCCACAAGCGTACCAGATTGATAACCACCGCTGATGCCAGAAACACGAAAGCCAGGTTGAGCATATTGTCCGCCATATCTCAATCTCCTTTGGGCGCGAAGAATACCCTCCAGTAGCGCCCCAACAATCCTGCTAGCAATAGGATAAAGCCTGCAAATACGATTTTAATACCCGGATCATATTTGATTTGTAGGCCAGAGTAGTAGCTGAAGTTATCGAATGTAAAAAGGTACGGCCCCATTTGCGCTTCTTGTCCCACCGGCACCAGAGCCATGTCGACAATTTTCTCGGCTTGCATCAGGGTCAAGCCGACATAAGGATTATTCGGCACAGGAGTCTGGCTGAAAATACCCCGCTGATTTTCAGCAAAATCCGGGAAAAAAACGGCGCGCAATGAATAATCTTCCTCGTCATCCAGCCGGAAGGAATCATACTCTTTTAAGGTAATCGGATTAGCTACCCCTTCTCTGGCCATATTGAGCCTGAACACCCAGCCCCAGGAGCTCTGATAGATTTTTAGATTACCTGCCCGCAAGGGGCTGTTTACATATATTTTCTGTTGGTAATCCTGGCCTTCATAACCGGACAGCAGCAGGTCACTGATATACTGCCTGGGTTGATAGTCAGGATAGTAGTCTATCCGGAAGGATTGGAGGGTGAGCTGCCCCGATCCCAAACCATGCTCCGCCAGGGAAATGGTCTGTTGCTCTGGGATGTCCACCGTGGTGCTGCGGGCATACCCCAATGACCAGGCCGCTCCTCCCAAAACAACAACTATGGCTATATGAAATAGCAAAGAACCGGCTGCGGCCAAGGAATGGACCCGCCGCAGGCGCCGATAAGCGCATATGAAAACGGACAGGCATATCAGGCCCACCAGCGCATAGAACCAAACGGATTGGTAAAGATGGTCCAGGGACAGATGGACCATGAGTGTGCCGGTCAAATTGCCATAAGTGCGCACATAATAAGACGGCGTCTGACCCTGGGGGATCATGGTCCCCAGGGCCATTACGCCGCCCAATAGTATTAAGAGATATATGGCTGACCTCATCGAGACTAGCCATGCAAAATATCGGCTATATCCGCTGTCTGGTTTAGCTTGCACTGCTTCAACTCCTCGATAGCAGAGTGTTTATTGGCTAGATCCTACCCCGAGCGGCTTTGGAAGTCTCGGCTGCTTTGTGAGCATAATCGATGGAGATGTTGAGGTTTTTTTGGAAAGAATGGGCCTTTTTTTGATATTTTTATTAAGTATAGCACTTGTTTCTCTCCCCAAATAGGACTAACTATCCACATTCTGGATTCTTGCCGCTCCCATCTATTTTACATCTTCAGATAAATATGCATCTCCTCCGGGAGGTGGTCGGTTGTCGATTTGCCATAAAACCAATACAATTAGGCCAGGTACATCTTACGAAGAATTTTCCGGCGAAAGGAGAACTAACATAATGCTGGTCAAAGACAGAATGACCCCTAATCCTTATACCACCACACCTGATAGCGGGGCTGGTGACACCTGGATGATAATGATCAAACACAATCTGGTCCGTCTGCCGGTAGTGGATAAGGAAAAGCTCCTGGGCATTATCACCAGAAAGGATTTTGGATCGCGGCCTGATCTGAATCTACGCGGCACATCGGTCGCAACCCGCTATTTTACTGATGAGCAGAGTCGCGCTTTAAACAAAGTCAAGGTGCGGGACATCATTCCGGTTGGCCAAAACCTGATTACTATTGCCCCCGACGCATTCATAGAGCAGGCCGCCAAGGTCATGCGGGAAGGAAAAGTCAGCGGACTCCCGGTGGTTGACGACCATGGCAAACTACTGGGCATAATAACCCAGTCAGATATAAATGACGCATTCTTGGACATTTTGGCTATAAACAAAAAAGGGGTCCGCATAAGTATGCGCATCAAGAATAGCCCGGATACGCTGATCAAGGTAGGGGAGATTCTAACCAAACACAATGTCAATTTTGAAAACCTGGTGACTATGGAAATCCCCAATCAAGATCCATTGCTGGTTTGCCGGATCATCTGCTCCAATTACAAACCAGTTATTGAAGATCTTAACCAAGCCGGCTTCCGAGTCGTGACTGTGACTGTAAGGTAGATCCTGATTGACCTGCAGCTTATTCACCCCCCAAATCTAAAGGGGAAGAAAATTCGAATTTTCTTCCCCTTCTGTAGATGGCTTCGTGGCAGGCTACTTTTTCAATGGCTGCACCAAAATATATTTGCATGGGTTTTGGTTAAGGGCAACTGGGCTCTCTATTCCCAATCGAGCTTATATATTGGCTGCCTTGGTGGTGAGGTCGACTACCTTACTGGCATAGTCCCCCATAATATTCTGGTTTGAGGACTTCATTTGCGTAAATGTTTTACTGACTGATTCTTCGATGACTTTCTGCAACTGCACTTGATTGCCGCGCACCTGTTTGCCAAGATTTTCCACCATTTTAATAATCTCTTCCCGGGCTGCCCTATTCTGGTCCAGTTGTTTTCTGGCCATATTCTCCATCTGATCCTGTATCCGGGAAAAGCTGCCCAGGGCCACCAACCACATATCCCACATTTTATCCATCGAATTCTCGATCAAGGTGACGTTCTTTGCTAAACTCTCTTTACTGTCAATCATTTATAAAACTCCTTCAAATTAATTGAGGTGAACTGTGCAGAGAAATCTGCATCATTTCACCCTTCCCTACGATGTTCGTTCAGTTGTCCTTTTCAACCGCTATAAATTCTTACCACTAATCCTGCCATTGGTTCCTTAATTAATCCACTCCTTTATTATATCACATAAATTAACATTAGCGTTTAAATTATGTATATATGATATTTTGAGGCACCTCGTTTCTGGGTCTTTTTCCCGGTCGACTCTATTGAAAGTCCGCCTGTTTACATCGATTGCCTTTTTAGCAACCTAAGACTAGCCTGATGAATCAAAACATAAGTTGCTTTTGTCCAGCAAGTATGATACCTCAAGCAATGACACCCGGATGAAATCAAGCCGGGTCATGATGTGCTTGAAACCCTTTTACAGACTGGCCAGCAGCACTTCAATCCCAACTACGCCAAATACTAATGTCAGAGGACGTATTTTACAATATACTTAAGGAAACAACCCACGCCTTGGGGAAAGGCACACATCCAGTTATCCAATTTTATTGGCACTCTGAGCGCAGGGTTACCTTAAAGATGCCGTTGGTGTCGAGTGGGATGTGAACAGGAGGTATTCATTATGAAAGAAAGTCTAAATATATATAAAGAAGGGGACAAGATCATAATTGAGGACGACCCCTTAAACATTGAACTTCCCTACACCGATGAACTCTGGAGAAGATTAGACGGCGAAAAGACTTATGACGAGGACAGTGGCTGGCTCATCGATGGGATTGAACTCAGTAGCATTATAGAGGGTGAAAGTGAGAAAGAAACAGAAAACATTTTTATAGGAACCATCCAGGTGGATGGAGTAGATGAGCGCCGCGAACTATATTTGGCAAAAGAGGGCGGCATTTATAAAATTGTTGGCCTCGATCCAGGCGATGTACCTATAGATACGGAGATAATCTCGAAAACCCTAAGAGAAGCCCTCGTTAAAACCCAGGAAAATTGGCGCAATGAGGAAGCAGATCTGCGTTTGAGCGATGAGGCGGAGGAAATACTGAAAGAAATAGGCGAATCAGAGAAATAGATAATGCAGTGAAATTACAGAATAATCCCAATTCAAAAAGGCAGCTTGCCTTTTACTGGCCATCTGCCCCCAAAATAATACCGCCATATTTTAAATCCGTTTGGACTTCACCTATAGTTTTGCCCCCCCTGCTAATGAAAAGGTTACCGTTTATCTGCTGGAAGGGTTGATGCATGTGAAGCCTGCAAGTTTTTACTTGGTCGGGCTGAGAAAAGGCAATCGTTATTCGGCCGGTTAATCCGACCGAATAATTTTAGCCAATAACCTGGTTATATGGCTTCCGTTTCGACTTCCGCATTTAGGGGCTGATTGATAATAACCCCGTAGACTACATCCTCTTTTTCGCTCACCTTGAGCAGCTTGTCCAAGGCAAAATGGCTCAAAGTGATCGACTCCCCCAACTCCATAGCTGATATATCGACCTGCACTGCATCAGGTATCAACCCCATCTTTCCCAAAACAGTGATTTCGGGTTTATGCACCTGCAGTTGCAGTTTCCTGAGCCCTAAGACGTCTTCCCCTTTAAAGATAACCGGGATCTGCATTTTGATCTCATGGTCTTTAGACACCAGCTGGACGTCGATGTGGGTAACAATCCCCGAAATAACGTCTCTTTGTACTTCCTTGATAAAACCGAACTTTTGGCTCTGGTTATGCTCAATCCATACTTTGGCATGGGAACCGTGTCTGGAAAGCACCTTGTCCAGGGCGTTTGATTCGAATTTTACCGAAATTGCCCCGGCAGTGTCGTCTCCATAGAGCACCCCCGCCACAAAGCCCTTTTCTCTGAATCTTCCCGGCTGTCTGGTTCTTTCAGTTGCATCTAAAATGGTCATTTCCATAATTGCTCTCCTTTTGGCCTATTAAGCCACTCAATTTAGGTATATCGGCCTGCAATTCCATTTTACGAGGAGGTTCAACCACCCAATAAAGCTTAATCATCATAACTTGGGACTTTTATTTACCGGTGGAATCGACGCTTTTGGAGCTGTCTTCACCTTCTCAGCTTTCTTCTTCTTTTCTTCTCGTTTCTTGGGACTTTTATCACCCATATTAAATACCTCCAATCATAGGTTTTCGCCATCGGATACTGCCATCTCGAAGGTTAATTACCGGCCCGCACTCATCGAATATATCTGATCCCTGCTGACCGGAATTTTGCGCGACATGAGTCTCTGTATATCCAGCAGATATTCCTTTTCCTCCAGGTTACAAAACGAAACCGCGGTCCCCCCCAATCCAGCTCTTCCGGTTCTGCCGATCCGGTGTACATAAGTTTCGGGTACATTGGGCAGGTCGAAATTGATGACATGGGATAGTTCCTGCACATCTATGCCCCTTGAGGCTATATCAGTGGCAATGAGAACCCTGGTGCGTTTTGACTTGAAATCGTTCAAGGCCGTCTGCCGGGCCCCCTGTGACTTATTGCCGTGGATTGCCTGAGCCGCTATACTGGCTTTGGCCAGAGCTTTGACAACCTTGTCCGCCCCGTGTTTGGTCCGGGTAAATACCAGCGCCGAATCAATGGTCTTACTTCCCAGCAGCTGTATCAACAAGGATGTTTTATCCTGCTGCTCTACGAAATAGACAGTCTGCTGGATTTTTTCTACCGTGGTGGCAGGCGGAGTCACTTCAATCCTGACCGGTTTTTGCAGAATTGAATCAATGAGGTCGTTGATTTCCGGCGGCATCGTCGCAGAAAATAACAGGGTCTGCCTTTTAACCGGCAGCTTAGCAATGATTTTCTTCATGTCATGGGAAAATCCCATATCCAGCATACGATCAGCTTCATCAAGCACAAACATCTTGATCTGGTCCAATCGGATATATTTCTGGTTCATAAGATCAAGCAACCGCCCCGGAGTTGCCACCAGAATGTCTACTCCCGCCCTAAGGGCACTTGTTTGCGGAAATTGTGATACCCCGCCAAAAATCACGGTGTGCTTGAGCCCGGTGTATCTTTCATATGCAGATAGGTTTTCACCAATCTGAACCGCCAATTCCCGGGTAGGTGTCAATATGAGACCTCTGATAGGGCGCGGTCCCTGGTGATTGCTCTTCTCTGTAAATAGAATCTGCAATAAGGGAACCGCAAACGCGGCAGTCTTGCCGGTGCCGGTCTGCGCACACCCCACCATATCCTTGCCCGCCAGGATCACCGGTATAGCTTGTGCCTGGATGGGAGTAGGTGTGTTGTAGCCTGTCTTAACCAGGGCCTTCAGGATAGGACTTATAATGTTCAATTTTCCAAAATTCACTTTTTTTCTCCTTTGCAGCGGCGTTGGGCTGCAATTATTTATATTTTTCTTTGTATCTTTCTGGCTTTCCCCGCCGATGCAACCCGCAAATACTCTGATTCCTGGCGCCTTTTAAACACCGGAGAAAACAAAAAGAGCCGGAACTCATAATCAATTGAGTTTCCCGCTCTACAAAGTCCCAAGTACCTTGTTTTAAATATCAGCAGTTGAAAAAACAATATTACTGTTCGATGATAGCACACTTTTTGAATTATAGCAAAACATGGCCGTTAGCAACCATTGGGGTAGCGCGATTGCCATTAATTCCGATTACACGATCCCAGCCCTTGCTATGCAACCGCATCTATGCCACCTACTCTGCCGTAGGTTTTGGTTATCGATTTCACAGACATATTCACTTTGCCGTCCTGTTCAATCAATGCATGCAGTCCCGGGAACTCTTTGCGGGGCAGGATGATGGTTAGTATCCATCTTTCTTTGCCCTCTATTCCGTAGCCCAAGCTAGTGGTCACATAATAACCGCGCGCCCTTAAGGTGTCGGCCAAGATCTTGCCGGATTCGGTAGGTTTATAAACCTCGATCTCCAGCAGGCCCAAGGCCAGTACCTGTTCAATCCTGTTAGCCAAATAAACCCCCAAGATTTTACCCAGGGCAAAGGCCAGTATAAATCCGTATCCGGATGAGTTGGATATCAGTTTGAAGGCATAAACCAATACCATGGCATCGACAAATGTGATCAGGTAAACGGGTTTGATGGCCTTCTGGGCCAGGAAAACGGTTTTCAGATTCCCCAGACAAGTGCTGAACACGTTCAGGGTAAAGATGATTAACAGGGCAATAATGGTATTTATCATGTATCTCCTTTCCTACAAAACAAAAAAATAAAATGCCCCTGTCCGAGCAACAGGAGCATTGGTTATAATCCTGATAATTGTAACGACTTTTATATTATGCCATATCATTCGGTTTTTATCAAACTAACCCTCTTATCCCTCACTCCCATCCACAGGAGCACCCTACGCAAGTGACGCAAAATTTGTTTCAAGAGCACACTTGAGTCTCTGTCATATTTTCGACAAGAATGCACACAATATCCTATGCCAGCTTTCGCCGGGTAGCACAACTATTGGCTGTCTAGATATCGATATCGATAAGCACCTCATTTCTTCTCAGAAATGGTACCGAAAAAGGCGAGTTATAACGCGCCAATCTGAATTCTCCGCTAGTCTTCAAATTCTTTTTTGCGAGCCATTCGCTCAATATTCTTTCATACTTCCGCACTTCTTTTTCGTGTACTGTCCCGGAAAAGGAAACCGAAGCCGTGATCCTTCCTGCCGTTTTTTTTAATTCAATATTAGGATTATTTGGTCTTGGAAGATTTTCCAGCGAGTACTTACGCGGCATTACAAATTCTGTCGTAATTTTCTCACCCTTCATTGCATTGATAACCGGAACGGTCATGGCTATTTTTTCCTGAGTGGCATTATTTCCGCTAATATAATCGAAGATTTGGTTGAATCCGCTGTCTTGTGAGAGACCATCTTGTTCAACCGCCGCTGTATAATAGGTTTCATACCGTCTCAGCTCTATGTCGCCATCCTTCTCCAGGACTTGGTATTCGGGCGTTTCATATCTAGACACAATATCCCTCCTTTTTTGCCGCTGGCTAAAACGCAACCGGTATGCTTCCTCTTTTTTTGATTATACAACCTGGCTATGCAAATTGACCATTAAGGGTGAGTTCTGATTTCCCCAGGGGCTATATGTTAGAATTAATTTATTAGCTCCGAAGCAGAATTGTCCACGATCCAGAGCCATTAAAACCTGAACAATACAGAATGGGGTGATAATATGCCCAATAAGGTTGGCAAATCTGTATTAATAATTGGCGGTGGGCTCGGCGGTATCTCGGCAGCCATCTCCCTTGCGCAGGGCGGTTATGAAGTTGCGCTCTACGAACAAAACGCGCATTTGGGCGGCAAGTTGAACCAATTGGAACTGGGCGGATTTCTTTTTGACCTGGGTCCGTCCATATTGACCATGCCCCACCTTTTCGAGAAACTCTTCACTGCCAGTGGTCGTTCGATGTCCGACTATATAAAAATTACTCGTTTGGATCACGAGTGGCGGTCATTCTTCACCGATGGTACGATTATCGACCTTTATGGCGACCTGGAAACTATGTCCCGGCAGAATCCGAACCTTACCAGCCAGGACATAGCTGACTACAAAAGTCTGCTTGATTATGCCCAGCGGTTGTACATGCTTACGGACAAGGGGTATTTTGCCAAGGGCCTCGATAATACCCTGGCGGTTGTCAAATATCACGGGGTGGTCGAGTCAATTCTGGGATTCGATTACTTTTCATCCATGTATGATGGGATCGCCAAACGGGTCCGCAACCAGAATCTGCGGGATATGCTGGCCTATTTCATAAAATATGTCGGTTCATCCCCCTATGACGCACCCGCTATTCTCAATATGATGATTTACATGCAGCATAAGCTGGGCGTCTGGTATGTGCCCGGTGGAATGCATGGCATCGCAGATGGGCTGCAGAAGCTGGCTGAGGAAATCGGCGTTGAATTCCATACTGGCCAGGCTGTCCGACATATTTTGCACGACGGCCGGCATCATATCACTGCCATCGAATTGGCCGACGGCACAAGACTGTCAGCTGACTGCTATGTCTCAAATCGGGAGGTCATCCCTACTTATCAAGACCTGCTAAACGAAGAACCTTCCTTTATCCGGCAGTTTGAACGCTTCGAACCTGCATGCTCGGGCTTAGTCCTGCATATCGGAGTTGACCGGCTTTATCCTCAGTTGGCTCATCACAACTTTTTCTTTTCCGCCGATCCCCGCAGCCATTTCAATAAGGTTTTTCATCAGTATGAATTGCCTGACGATCCGACCATTTATGTGGTAAATGTCAATAAGACCGATCCTGCTCAAGCCCCCGCAGGACATGAAAACATCAAGATTCTGCCTCACATTCCCCATATTCAGGATCCACCCTTTACCAGTGATGATTATCGTCAGCTTCGTGAAATCGTGCTGGTCAAATTGGAGAGGATGGGATTGACAGACCTGCGCCAGCATATTGTGGTGGAGGACATGTGGACCCCGGAAGATATACGCCGGATGTATGGTTCTGATCGCGGGGCAATCTATGGGGTGGTCGCTGATCGCAAGAGAAACCATGGTTTCAAGCACCCTAAACAGAGTTCCCGATACGATAACCTGTATTTTGTCGGAGGTTCAGTAAATCCTGGTGGCGGTATGCCGATGGTTACTTTGTGCGGCCAACGGGTGAGCGACATGATTGTGCAGCGGGATCTGCGCGGTTAATGGGCGATCTGGATTTCCGGCATGACTGGAACGAAATCCTCGAACAGCAGAAGAACCATGTGCGCTCCGGTCAGGGGCGCAGTGTAGCCGAGCGGAGAATCCGCTTGAAACTTCTTAAGGCGATGATCAAGGACCACGCGCCCCAGTGGATGTCGGCACTCGCTTCGGACTTGGGCAAACCAGCTGTGGAGGCTTATTCTTCCGAAATTTCTATTGTCCTCAACGAAATAGACTTCTTAATTGGCCAAATTAGCCGCTTCAGCCGTCCCCAGCCAATATTCAGCACTAACTTATTTTCCTGGCTGTCCGGTATGCGGGCCAGTATTACAAGGGAAGCTTATGGCTCAGTCCTGATCATCAGTCCCTGGAACTACCCTCTGCAACTGTCTTTATTGCCTTTGTCCGGTGCACTGGCAGCCGGCAACAGCTGCTTTCTTAAGCCTTCCGAACTGGCCCCGGCTACAGCTAATCTCTTGAACCGGCTTCTGACCGAGTCATTTCCAAGGGAAATAGTCCAGGTGGTCGAGGGCGATGCAGCTGTTGCCGCTCAATTGCTGTCAATGGAATGGAATTCAATCTTTTTTACGGGCAGCCAAACCGTCGGTAAAGCTATCGAAAAAGCGGCGGCGGGACGTTATATCCCGTTGACCCTGGAACTGGGAGGCAAAAACCCCTGCATCATCGATGCCTCCGGCTTGAGTGAAGTGGCGGCCCGCCGTATCGTCTGGGGAAAATTTTTAAATGCCGGCCAGACCTGCGTTGCTCCTGATACAGTATGGGTCGAAGCGCCTTGCCTTGAGCCTTTACTGGTTTTACTAAGCGAGCAAATCATCGAGGCTTTCGGCACCGATCCCAACTCAAGCCCCGATTATGGGCGCATCGGTCACCCCCGTCAGACGGAACGCTTGATCGGATTCTTGCAGCAGGGCCAGATTCGTCATGGCGGTGGAGCTGATGTGTCCGGGAACTATATCGCCCCGACCCTGTTGACGGATGTTCCAGCCGAAAGCCCGATAATGCGTGAGGAAATCTTCGGGCCCATCCTCCCTGTTATACCTTATGAATCGCTGGATACGCTCATCGAATATCTGAGATCCCAGCCAGATCCGCTGGCCGTCTACCATTTCAGCCGCAATAAAACCAACATCCTCGCTCTACGGAACTCCTTGCGATGCGGTGCCTTTTCTGTAAACCAGGTTATCCGTTATGCAGCCAGTTCCAAGCTCCCCTTTGGAGGGGTCGGAGCCAGTGGATACGGTCGTTATCACGGAAAATACAGTGTTCAAAACTTCAGTTACGAAAAAGTACATTACCGGGAATCTCTTTGGCCGGATTGGCGATTCCTCTATCCTCCCTACAACAAGCAGTCGATATCCGCCCTGAAAAGGATGCGGCGCTGGTTTATTTGAATATAGACTCTGACAGGATCGTAAAAAGGAGATCTGATTATTTTGCTCATCAGCAGCACAATCATCGTGGCGGCACTGCTCAGCGGTTTTCTGATGCTTTGGCGCATCCCGCTGGCACAAAGCATCGACGGGATCGAGGACAATAGGCCCGCCAAATCTGTCTCGATCATAATCCCTGCTCGCAATGAAGAGCTTCGCCTGCCGGTGCTGTTGGAATCATTATGTCAGCAGGAATTCCAGCCGGATGAATTGATCGTAGTCGATGACCAGTCTACGGACAATACGGCCCAAATCGCCAAGGAGGCTGGTGGGCGGGTGATTTCTGTAGGGGAATTGGAGGATGGATGGATAGGCAAATCCCATGCCTGCTGGAGCGGAGCTCGTTTATCAGCCGGTGAATGGCTGTTGTTCTTGGATGCTGACACCAGAATGGTCAATCCTCATAGCCTGCGCCGGCTGCTGATCACCTTTGAGACACTAGGCGGCCGAGGCAGCCTCTCGGTTCAGCCTTATCATACCGTGGTCCGATTTTATGAAAGTTTATCCGCGGTCTTCAATATCATTGTGATGGCTGGTATGAATGTATTCACACCCTGGGGGACAACGATACCAAGTGCTGGCCTTTTCGGGCCATGCATGCTATGCCGGCGAGATGATTACTTCCGGGTAGGAGGGCATGAAGCTATCCGCGGTGATGTAATGGAGGATCTGTCCCTGGGCCAGGCTTTTCGGAAGTACGGCTTGCCTGTGCACTGCTTGGGCGGTCAGGGGGTCATTTCTTTTCGTATGTACCCCGACGGAATGCACCAGCTCATCGAAGGTTGGACCAAGAACTTCGGGACCGCAGCTGCGTCAACCCACCCCTTGATCTTTGCTATGATCACTGCTTGGATCTCGGGCGGTTTTTCAACCATGGCCCTCTTACTATACGGAATCCTGGACAGCTCGCTACTCTGGATTACTGCTGGTTCATTAGCCTATATAGTCTACGCGCTCCAACTATGGTGGCTGGCAAGGAAAGTTGGTAATTTCCAGCCCCTGCTATTTGCGGTTTTCCCAGTTCTGCTCGGATTTTTCACCCTGATGTTCCTTAAGTCCTTTTATCAGACAAAAGTTCTGCATTCCGTGAGTTGGAGAGGCCGACAGGTCAAAGTCTAACCGGACCTGGGATTCGGCCCGCTAAAACGAGAGGACTAGCTGATGTATGTTTTTGAATTGCCAATTTTATGGGCTATCCTGGTCGATTTCGCGGCTTGGTTTTTTATTCATATGGGCAGTGCAATCCTAACCCTCAACCTGCCTAATCGCTTATTCTACAAAGACAATTACCTTTACCGCAGCCGAAACTGGGAAGAGTCCGGTGAAATCTGGCAAGACCTGTTTAGGGTCAGGGCCTGGAAAGACAGACTTCCGGATGGAGCTGCCATCCTAAAGAAGGGATTCCCTAAAAAAAAGCTGCAGAGCAGGGATCATGCCTATCTCGCTGACTTCATCAGGGAATCGCGCCGAGCTGAATTGACACATTGGATAGCGATGCCGCCCGCAGTGCTATTCTTCCTCTGGAATCCTCCCCCGGTCGGCTGGATTATGATCTTATATGCACTGGCGGCTAATATGCCTTGTATCGTGGCGCAAAGGTATAACCGGGCCAGACTCCAAAGAATCCTGCAAAAAAAGCACGTTCTTGGTTAACTTCTGCCGGTGAAGGTGATGCGGCTGGTATCAATATCCTGGTCAAAAACGTCCCGATATTTAAATCCAAAACCCATGGTTTTATCCTGAATAATTAGATTGGCAACAATTCTGCCCGATTCATAGATTGTAGGAAGACCGCTGCCTGGGTGGGTCCCCCCGCCAGTGATGTAACAGTTGCCAAATTCCTCAAATTTATTATGGGGCCTGAAATAAAGCATTTGGGTAAGCTTGTGACTCAAGTTGAAGGTTGCTCCATTATATATTTTGTAGTCTTTCTCCCAGTTAGCTGGAGTGATGATTTTTTCCACTTCGATATGCTCATCTATATCTGCCATTTCGGTTCTCTCTTTGATTTTTCCAATGACGAGATTGCGAAAATCGTGTTTCTTGCTCTCCCAGTCTATTCCACTGGTAGTATTGGCTATGGGTACCAGCACATAAATACAAGACTTCCCGGGCGGTGCCAGGGTAGGATCGATAATAGAAGGATTTTGCACATAAAAGGATGGATCGGCCGGCAGCGTTTTATAGGTGTAGATCTCCTCAACATTTTTTTGATAATCGTCGGCAAATATAATATTGTGATGGGGCAGGTCATATTTCTTGTCCAGCCCCAGATAGAGCATAAACGTGGAACAGGAATAATCGCGCCGCTTCAGATCTTCGTCAGTGTACTTTTTGCGGTCTTTTTCATTGACCATACTGGTCATGGCCTGGGCAAAATCAGCATTTATGACTACATAATCCGCTCTGATCTCTTGACCATCAACTAACCTGATACCGGTAGCCACTTTATTTTCAATAATAATATCAACTACTTCACTGGCCAGGTGGATCTGCCCGCCATTTTCCTCGATCACTTTCCCCATGGCCTTGGATATTTGGTTGAGTCCACCGATGGGATGATAAATACCTCCATCATGTTCGATGAAAGAGAGGATGGTGAAAGCACCTGGACACTCCCAGGGGGACATACCCAAATACTTGGCTTGAAATGACATAGATATTCGCATATCCGGATGGATGAAATACTTGGAGAGCACCTGGTAGAGGGACCTCCCGATCTCGAAATCAGGGATAGCCTCGATAAAACGCAGCCGGAAAAAATGCAGGGGCGAATGATATGGAGTTTTCAGGCACTTGAAAAGTTTGGCAAATTTCTTGCCTTCCTGGGTGAGAAAATTTTCATAGTTAACCTCATCACCCGGGAATGCTGCTTTGATGTTGGCCAGCATCTGCTTACGGTCCCGGGTGGGAAAGAATTCGATATCCTTGTCGCTGAATTTGAGACGATATAACGGATCTATTTCTTTCAATTCCAGGTAATCCCTGATGTTTCGTCCTGTGATCAGGAACATTTCCTCCAGCAGCCTGGGCAGCATCAGAAATGTGGGCCCCGTATCGAAGGTAAAATCCCCGATCTGCAGGGCAGCATTTCTGCCGCCGATTACATTCTTTCTTTCAAATACTTGAACATCATAACCTCTATGCGCCAGCAGCATCCCTGCAGTCAATCCACCTGGCCCTGCCCCGATTATCAATACTTTCTTGGCCATCTTAATCCCCCCTGTCAATCATACCATTCTGGCATGGATTTTTATGATATTCGCTGAATCAAGCAGCTGTGATCATCAATATCATTCTACCAGACAAGGACGATTAATTGACCGCACTACAGTTAACATCCCTTATTCTGTTAAAATGAATTATAACTGACTAGGTTAATGGGGGTACAGGCTGTGTACGGGCTGAGAAAGATTTGGTCACCCGAATTGTTCCAGGGCAGATATAAAACCGGGAATTATTTTGAGGGCTGGTACTATAAACTGATCAGTGCCGACTACAAACACATATATGCAGTAATTCCCGGTATCGCTTTAGGAGCCAAACCTGCCGATGCCCAGTCCTTCATTCAGGTAATTAACGGAAGTACCGGTCGAACTCAATTTTTCAAATACCCTTTATCTGATTTTACCTCTGACCAAAGACGCTTTGCCATTGCCATCGGGGAAAATAGTTTTTCCCAGGAGGCTATCCGCTTGAATCTGGCCAGTTCTGATCTGCAGATAAGCGGAGAATTGCATTTTTACGATATCATTCCCTTTCCAAAGACTATCCTCAATCCCAATATTATGGGCCCCTATTCATTTGTTCCTTTTATGGAATGCTATCATTGCATTGTAAACATCAATCATAAAATCAGCGGAGACTTGCTTATAAATGGCCATATAACTGACTTTTCGTCTGGGGAAGGTTATTTGGAAAAGGATTACGGCAAATCATTTCCCAGCGAATGGCTCTGGATACAAGCCAACCATTTTGGTGAGCAACAGACCTGCTTCATGTTTTCCCTCGCCAGAATACCCTGGCTGGGATCTAGTTTTATCGGACTGATCTGCTTCCTGCTTATCGACAAGCGGCTTTATAGGTTTGCCACCTACAATGGAGCCAAAATTGAGCGAATATCCCTCCAGGATAAAGTACTAGAGGCGACGATCGTGAAGAAAGACCAGGTATTGGTATTCAAAGCCACTGGGAGTCCGGGGGGCTTTTTGCAGGCACCCAAAAACGGCTTGATGGCTCGACAAATCGAGGAGAGTATTACCGCCCGAGTGGAAGTCATACTGAGTGATGCCAGCGGCATGATTTTTCGAGGGCAGAGCGATAATTGCGGCATGGAACTATCAACCGGCGTGGACAAGCTTCTCGGTTAAACAGGTCTGGCGGTAGTTTTCCGCAAGGATTTAGTTACAGGGATGCTCACTTGGTTCGAAAAAAAATTGAGCATCCACCCTGCTGGTACCCCTGATGTGCCTCATCGAGGCCCATTTTAGGTCGCTTCAGGTAAAAGGATGCTCAATACGTTGACAAAATAATTGGAGCGGGAAAAGGGGTTCGAACCCTCGACACCCGGCTTGGGAAGCCGGTGCTCTACCACTGAGCTACTCCCGCTCGCTTTTCATTGACACGGATATTCTATAACAAATCTGATTGTTTAGTCAAATATGGAATCCGGTAAGCAGTTTTTCAGTCAGGACTCTACTACGGGATAGGGTATGACCAGGGTAAACGTCAGATCTCGGTTGCTGGCCAAGCAGATTTCCAGGCGGCCTTGCAGTTTTTTGGCCAGCTTCCTGGCAATAAAGAGTCCTAATCCGCTGTGATCAGGTTTACTGCTGACCCCGGCGGCAAAAATATCTTTTAATTCATCAGGATTACAACGGCTGGGATTCGTAACAGAACAGTGCAGATACTCTCCGCGCTCAAAAATATTGACTCCCAGCCACTTGGCTTCATTTTCCTTGACTTCATCCAGGGCATTGTCGATCAGGTTGCCTAGAATACGAGCTATGTCTAGAGCATTGTGGCTCACTGGTGCCAAGCTTGCCTCTATAGTAGGCTGGATTTCGATACCCATCGATCGAGCCTGTGCTATCTTGGCATGCACCAGGGCAGCGATTACAGGATTGTCAATCCGCAGCAGATCTTCATCTTTGGCCACGTCATCCACCAGATCCTCCAGGTAGCCCTCGAGGGCTGCATAATCACGCAAGCGGTTCAGGCCATAGATCACCTGCAGATGGTTTAGAAAGTCATGGCGTTGACCCCGCACTGTCTGCAGCATCTCCACGATATTTTCCGCCGCTTGGTCCTGGGTAATGACGATTTCCCGGCGGCTGATCTTCATATACTTGAGTAAGACAAACATTCCCAGTCCGCAAAGGAGGATCAGCCCGGCATAGGTCAAAGCCATGGCATGCAAACTGGTCGAATCTTCATTCAGGTATATCTGAGTCACCAGGCCGACAAAGAGCACAGCCTGTATGCCCAGAGCCACTATCAACGAAGGGTGTTCGCGGCTCTTATTTTTCAGTTCATAGAAAAATTCAAGCCCCGGAAGCCAGGACCTCCGGATAAACCAGGCGGTGCACACCGCCAAAAGGTTAAATGGCAGGGTTATCATCAGCCAAGAAGCCTCGACCTCGGTCAACAAATCCGTAAACGGTACCTGATACAGGATAACGATTAGAGCTGCCGCAATCGAGTAGAATAGGGTTCCAAAAAGATAGGAGGTAAAGAATATCTGCGCCGTCCAGCGCCAGGAACGTTGGAAAATAATCCAGGCTAGAAGGAAACCGCTGGCGATTTCCAGGCTGAAACGGATCAACTCCAGGTGGATCTGATAGTATGAGAGGGTCTGTGTAACACCGGCAACCGATGCGTAAACCGATAATCTCGCAGCAGTAGCCTTCAGATTTACACCCCACAATATCAACGCTGCCAAGGTTGTGCAAAGTACAAAGGGGAAAATGACAAACAAAAACCAACTCATCTCAAGAGTCATGGTATCCAGATCACCCTTTCTCTATACTCCAAGCGGATTGGTGAGGTCAGCCACTCTTTTTGATTAGTTGGCTGTCATTTATCAAATTCCTTCTCAATTTGAAAATTTTACCTTTAAACGCGGAAAAAATATCGATCGAGCTACTCCCTATGAATTTGGCCTGCGATTTATGGATCGGTTTCAGGGCTGTAGTTTTTCTAGCAACCAAGCCATATTTTGCCCCAAATTGCTCATGTTTTTCATGCCTTCGGCATCGTTTTCCACCTCGCCCTTGGCCCGACCGATACCCATGTTCCAATAAGTAGATCCAGGAATGATCATCTGGTTGATCAAGAAGAAGTGGTTGAGGGAATCCACCGCGTGAATGGCGCCACCACGTCGTACGGCCACCACCGCTGCCCCCACTTTCCTCTTCAGCAGGCCCCCATTGCTCATCGATACCCTGCCCACCCGCTCTATAAGGGCTTTCATGCCAGCGCTTATGTCGGCAAAATAAGTCGGTGAACCCAAAATTATTCCATCCGCTGCCACTATTTTATCCAGGTATTCGTTCAGTATATCCTTCTTGACCGCACAGTGCCCGTCACGATTCTCCAGGCACTTGTCACAGGCTGTGCATCCGGTAATTTTTTTGCCGGACATTTGGAGCAGCTCGGTTTCAATCCCTTGTGCTTCCAGTTCAGTCAAGACTTTTTTGAGCAAGATAGCTGTATTGCCATCCTTGCGGGCACTTCCATTAATAGCTATCACTTTCAACCCAATTCCTCCTCTTAATTTAGTCTTTTCCCTTAAGTCGGTTGATTCCATTTTACCGGATAAATCACTAAAAGTATTTCCCTCCGCCTTACAACCGACAAAAAGAGGAGGACAACCTTAAGTTGCCCTCCCCATAATAAACAATTCTTGGTTTATGCCGAATGAGTGCTGCGGGCAGCTATTTGTTGCAGCCGCTGCTCGACAATATTGAAGTCCTGGGGAATAATCCCAGTGTTCTCCGTATGAACCTTGATCTGCCGTTTATCTGACTTCAATACACAAAAACCGATTAAGGCTAACAAACCCAGTATTATATATAAGTTCATTTTTACGACTCTCCTTTAGCATGATATTATTACTTGGGAATATTTTTGCTCCCAGTCCACCCGTACGCAGATTACAAAGAACGAGCAACGGTCTCCGTAGCTATTGCATGGAGTCTTTTTTCGACCGTGTAATAGTCGGGGGCAATTGCCCGGCTTTTCCTGACCGGCATATGGCTCCACAACCACCGCGACTTCCACAAGCAAACCGCTATAACTGTGAGCAGAATCATTATAATTACGGCATTAACAATCTGCATGAAAAACAACTCCCCTTATATTCGATTTTGAAGCTGTAATAATTTATACGATTTAACTTCGGGAAAAATGTGGTCAAATACAAACCTTGAAAGCACATTTTTGTAATTCGTGGTAAAATGTATGGGTTGAAAAACTGGATTATAATATAGCCAGTCAAAAATAGGAGGCATCAAGTCATGTTGGGTAAAACAATTGCAGAGATCAACATCGGTGATACCGCTGATTTCACCAAGTCAGTGACTGAATTCGACATCTATTCGTTTGCCGGGATAACCGGAGACTTCAATCCGGCACACATAAACGCTGAATATGCTCATGATACAGCCTTCGGTAAAACCATCGCCCATGGTATATTGTCCATTGGATTTATTTCCAATGTATTGGGGACTCAACTTCCTGGGCCAGGCAGTATCACCATAAGCTTGGACTGCAATTTTCGCAGGCCAGTTTTTATTGGGGATACTATAACCGCTACGGTAGAGGTGACGAAAGTCGATGAAGCCCGCAACCGGGTGTGGCTCCATACCTGCTGTACCAACCAGCGGGGTGAAATCGTAGTCGAGGGTGAGGCTAAAATGATGCCTCCTCTCAAGAAACCCGAGCATGTATAGAACTTTAAGCTTATATTCATCTTGTCTTCAGCTTATTTTCATCTTCACCTGTTATGCTTAGCTTACTTCTTCAAACAGTCTTTTCATTAATTCCATCCCCCGAATGAAGGTCGGAGATCAACTCCGACCTAGTCTTTTGTGGCTTCGGGTCTGGGGCTTGGATCAAGAAAGCACAAAAACAGCCGGCGAATTTTTACCGCCGGCTGTTTTGATTTGCTCAATTCTAGTTTGTTTCTAGTCCTCTTCTTCTTCCTCGTCCTCATCATCAGCAGGAGCGTTTTTCTTTATTTTACCGTTGGGCAAATTCCCAACCTGGTCTTGGGCATCGCCTGAACCAGCTTTCAGGATTTGACCGGGAGCATTAGCCTTACCTTTGCCGTTCTTATTCACGTCGCCGGTATCGTCATCGCTGTCGACATCCTCGCCATTACCGCTCCTGGCTTTTTTGATCTCCAACATGATCGATTTGACCGGCACATCAGCCGGATCCTTGCCGTCAAATCTATCATCAGCAAATTCCATAATTTCGTCATAGTCCTCGGCTGTCAAGGCTTCTTCAGATTGCTGATTCTCAGCTGCCCATAATTTCTGATAAAGATTCATCTTACCCGGTGATATTTCTAGCTTGCGTGCAGCCTCCCAACGGGCATGGCTCATGGCCGCCATGCTGACTTCGGCCGCTACTTCATTTTTCACCAGGGCTTCCCGGACGCCTTCCTCAGCATCCGCGGTCAATTCATCCGCTTTCTTCTTGTTATCGGTCCCCGCAGTTATGGAAACGATCGACGACCCGTCCGCTTCGATGTAACCCTGATCAGCAGCGGCATCGACTATGAGGCTGACTGCTTCATCAACCTGCATGCCTTTGACCCTGAGTCCTTCCAATATAGCAGTACCATCCTCGTTGAGTGCTTGGACCTTAACTACACGGTCAAGGGCATTTATGCCCAATTCCACACTGGGGTTGATGTCCACGCTGAGGTATGCCGTGGGTGTAGCCCAGGCAAAACCTCCCCCAATGAGCATTACTGCCATGCAGGCAGCTATGGCGAATTTCTTCATCTGATAATTCCTCCCTCGCTTCGTTATTATTGGCGGGTCATGACTCGCTTGCAGATCTTCCCTCAAACGTGCTTCCGTCCTGCCGACCAGGGCCTCATCCGCTTCTATCCTGTCCAAGGCCGATTTAAAAAGCTCTTTCATGCCCTTTTCCCTCCAATTCCTGTCTCATGAGTTCCCTAGCCCTATGTAACTGGGAATAGATGGTGTTTTCACTGCGCTGCAGGAGTTGCCCTATCTGGGGAACGGTGTAATCCTGATAGTAGTGAAGATAGACCACGTCCTTGTATTTCTGCGGAAGTGAGAGCACCACTCTCAGCAGATCTTTTTCCTCGGCCTCATGTCCCGGCAGGTCCACATCCTCCATCAGGTCGATTCTTCTCCACCAAAAACCCTTCACCATGTCCTTGCACTTATTGATCGTGACCCTGATCAGCCATGCTTTTTCATGTTCCTCATCGGCAAATGAGTCTTTGTTCTGGAGCAGCTTCAAGAATACTTCCTGAAAGACGTCGTCGACTTCGGGCCGGCGGCCCAGGTAGATAAAGCAGATTCGATAAACACTATCAGAGTATTTCTGCAGTGCCGTGGCTATTCTGTCACTCTCATTGGCAAGCACCATGTTTATCTCCTCTATATACAAAACGATCGACGGCAAGAAATCCTTGCATTATTCAAAAATTTTTTATGGGTGGATTTGATCTATTAATAGTTATGTAAAAGCGGACATGCAAAATGGGGTCGACGGGCAACTTTTCAGCTAATTTTAAGGAGCCCGGATAAAATATTTTTGGCAACTTGTTAGCCGGCTCCGGTATGAGAAATATCTGATAGAATATTGCTTAGGGCGATATATATGTCCGGGTGAAAAAACACGCGCGTGCAGATGCCCATCCTGTTTGGCAAAAGGAGAGATTACTCAGGAAGATTTTGAGGAAATAAAGAAGACCTTAGCAAAATAGAATCAAGCTTTGCAGGCGAGAAAATGGGTAAACTCATGGGATCAAATGAATGACCTGGCCGATATAAATGCAAAAATACCGGGGCTAAAAACCCCGGTATTGCTGTATTTCAATGGTGGGCGCGGAGGGTTTCGAACCCACGACTTCTACCGTGTGAAGGTAGCACTCTCCCGCTGAGTTACGCGCCCATTTGTTCTTTACAATCCTTAGAACATCTTCCTGGTTACAACGGTCTGATCCCGTTTAGGCCCGACTGCCACCAGCGCTTGTTTGACCCCGCAGAGTTCTTCAATTTTTTCTATATAGCCCTTGGTAGCCGGGGGTAAATCATGATAGTCGGTAATGCTGCTTATGTCCTGATTCCAGCCAGGCATTTCGATATATTCGGGAACGCAGTTGGCCAGAACAATATCTGTATCCGGGAACTCGGTTAGCAGCTCCCCCTTATAGCGATAGGCTACACAAATTTTGACGGTTTGGCAACTGTCGAGCACATCCAGTTTGGTTATGGCCAAATCGGTCAATCCATTGATGCGGGCCGCATAGCGCAGTATGACTGCGTCCAGCCAGCCGCAGCGCCTGGGCCTTCCCGTGGTGGTACCGAATTCGGCACCTCTCTGGCGCAGAAAATCGCCGGTCTCATCCAATAACTCGGTGGGGAAAGGCCCTTCTCCTACCCTGGTGGTATATGCCTTGACCACTCCAATTACCCGATCCATTTCGGTTGGCCCGATTCCCGCGCCTACACAAGCTCCTCCAGCAGTAGGATAAGAGGAGGTTACGTAGGGATAAGTCCCATGATCGATGTCCAGCAAGGTCCCCTGGGCTCCCTCAAAAAGAACTTTCCTGCCTGCCTTGAGATCCTGGTGTATCAATAGTGGGGTATCTACAACGTATTGTTTTATCATCCCTATCTGGGCCAGCAATTGCTCCAGCATTTCCTCGACATCAAATCCCGGCTCACCGTAGAACTCTTGCAGCAAGCGGTTCTTGTTGCCAGCTTCGAGGGTAAACTTTTCCCGGAAATACTCTTCGTGCAGCAAGTCACAGATCCGAAAGCCAACCCGGCTTATCTTGTCTGCATAAGTGGGGCCGATACCCCGTTTAGTGGTTCCGATCTTCTTGGTGCGGTCCTCAATCTCATCAAGTTTCTTATGATAGGGCATGACCACCGATGCCCGGCTGCTGATGCGCAGGTTGCTGGTGTCTATACCGCGTTGGTGCAATCCATCCAGTTCCTCGATAATTTTGCCCAGGTCGACCGCTACACCATTGCCGATCACGCAGGTCTTGCTGGGATGCAAAATCCCGGAAGGAATAAGGTGCAGTTTGAATTGTTCGTGGTCCAACTCCACAGTATGGCCGGCATTGCTGCCTCCCTGGTATCTTACGACACAATCGGCCTGATCAGCCAAAAAATCAGTAATCTTGCCTTTGCCCTCATCGCCCCACTGCGCTCCTACTAATATTACGGCTGGCATAGATCCACCCCCTGGTTTAAGGCATGTAACCGCAAAGCGTTACCATACCCCATTAGTCGCTAGTTTCCCAACTTATTCATAGTAGCAGAAGGGTCTCATGGTGTCAATAATCGAGCGCTCCTGACCCTTTCCCGCGGCTCATCATTCAGGACTTACTTCCAGTCGAATGTCAGCTTGCACCCCGGGGTGTATTTTCAGCTTGATCTTGTGATGACCCACGTGTTTGATTGGCTCTTCTATCTCAATCTTCTTTTTGTCAACACTCACCCCGAACTCAGCTGCCAGTGCTTCCGCGATCTCCCGGCTGGTAACCGCTCCAAACAAGCGATCACCGGTTCCAGCTTTGACTTTGATCACCAATTTTTTGCCATGTAAAATGGATTTGAGTTTTTCCGCTTGTTCCTTTTCGCTGGTTTTCTTTTTCTCTTCCTTGAGGCTTTTTTCCTGAATTTCCTTGAGCTTGGTCTTGGTGGCCTCCTGGGCCAGTCCTTGCGGGATCAGGTAATTACGAGCATAGCCATCGGATACATCGATTATCTGTCCCTTGTTGCCCAATTTTTTGACATCCTGCAGCAGGATAACTTTCATGGGGTCGCCTCCTTTGTTTGGTTTAGTCTGCGATAGTCAACCAGTGAATCAAACAAGCCTAAAAAACTTATGAAAACTATTGCCAACGGAGTAAAAAGCAAGGCTGCCACCATAAACATGGCCCAACCCCACCTGCGGGTGGAGGGCTTCATTTTGCCCAGCTTGTACGCCTGGACTGCCAGCCCGAAGTACGCGGTGACTGGAATCATGACCACTAAAACGTTGGAGGCCACATAATAAATGTTATTCGCCTCATCCCTGCCCCACAGCCATACGGCCAGGGCAGCTATTATCAACCAGCTCAACTGCCAGGGCATTATTTCTTCCGCATAAGGCTTGGGCTTCAGTCGGGTCAGACCTCGTCTGATGCCGATAATGGCTCCCAGCCGCAGGATCACCCATATGCCGATCAGCACATTGATCATGTACAAGGCTGGCAGGTGCATATAGAGCCAGCGGGCGGCCAGTACGATGTCTTGCTCCAACTCCTCCCGGCTAAGGCCCTGCTGTATGTACACCTCCACAAGGCCCATGTCCTCTGATGTTTTTAGGCTCTCAGCCACATATGTTTCCATTTGGGATTGATCCCAGAATCGGACACTGGAATCATGAGAATACTGGGCCAAGCTCCAAAATAGGAACACCAACAGGACTGCCGCCAATACCCCCCATTTTTGTATCTCGTAGAAATCTCGGCCGTCACCCAGTAAAAGCCCCATGACCAGGGCAGGCAGTCCGATGCTCATGATAAAAAATAAATTACTGTTACCGGACAGCCCGAATAACAGTAATACATTTGATCCTGCAATGCTCACGAGCAGCCGGCGGTCTACCGCGTGCCCCCCCAAAAACAGGGCTATTCCCCAGGCTATCCCGGCCAGCCAAGCCAATGAAGGGACCATACTCATCACCAGGCAGGCACCCGAGGTAGTCAACAATAATAATATGATCCTCGCCAAAAGGTCACCTCTTTTTATGCTCCCTGCTTTCCAAATATCTCTGCAGCAGAGTCAGGTCCTCATTGAATTCTTCTATTTCTGTGGCTTCATTGAGGGTGGTATTGATTTTGTGTTTGATCCTCATTTCAACCACCTGAAAGCTTATGCCCATTCGGCGGCCTAAAACAAAGGCGATTATAATGAGATTGGCCAGTGCATCCGTGGTGGCTTCAACTCCGCCTTTGAGCACCGCTTTCATCAGCACCCCTACCGTTTCCACCAGGTCTGCCTTGAGCCATTCCACGATTCTCCGGTTATCGGCAACATCTGCAGCTCTTTTCAACCAAAGACACCTCCAAATTATCCTGTTCGGCATTAAACCTCTTTTTTCCTGCCTGCATCAGAAACCTGGAGTGCCCAGATATGCGCAAAAAATAAACCCTCCCGCAGGGAGGGTCAAAAAGCGCTTATTATTCCGAAGTATAGGGCAGTAAGGCCATGATCCGGGCCCTTTTGATTGCCACAGTCAGCTGCCTCTGGTGCAGGGCGCAATTACCGGTTATCCGCCGGGGCAATATTTTACCGCGTTCAGTAATATAGCGGCGCAGTTTTACTATCTCTTTATAGTCGATGCCTTCGACTTTATCCGCACAGAAATTGCACGGGCGTCTCTTTTTGCGTTTATCTCTTTTTATCAAGCTCTTCTTCCTCCTTGCTTAAAAAGGTATTTCGTCTTCTTCAGTCTTGTCGACCAGGTCGATATCTTCCAACCGGACTTCACGCCCCAGGTCGTCCCATGGATCATGTTCACGCTGCCCTCCGGCACTGCTGGTTGTACCAGCGGGTGTCCCGGAACCGGCTTTATCCAGGAAGCGGATATCATCTGCTACCACTTCGACGACCTTGCGCTTCTGACCTTCTTTGGTTTCGTAGGTTCTAGCCTGCAAACGCCCTTCAACCGCCAACAATCTGCCCTTGCTGCCGTAGTTGGCACAGAATTCTGCTGTCTGCCGCCAGGCTACAATATCGATATAGTCAGTCTGTTCCTTATTGAACCTGCGATTGACTGCCAGGGAAAAGGTAGCCACCGCAGTTCCGTTGGGGGTATATTTAAGTTCCGGGTCGCGGGTCAGGCGCCCGATAAGTATCACCCGATTCAACATCGGCCTTACCTCCCTTACGGGTAGACGCTATTTTTCGTCTTGGCGAACAATGATGTGGCGCATCAGACCATCGGTTATCTTTATGACTCTGTCCAATTCCTCAACGGTCTCGGGCAGTCCTTTGAAATGCCATAAACAATAGATACCCTCTGCATAGTCTTCGATCCTGTACGCCATGCGTTTCTTACCCCAACCAAGCGCTTCACCGGTAAATTCTCCGCCAAAATCATCGATTATCTTATGCAGTCTGGCTTTGATCTCCCCGGTGGTCTCTTCGTTCAGATCGGGTTTGATGATAAACATCATCTCATAATCACGCATTCTCACACCTCCTCCCTTTGGACTAACCTGCTGACGCAGGTAGCGGCCCCGCGCAAGGCGGGGCAGGGTCATACACGTCATTATAACAGTTTAGACATGTCATATGCAAGGATGATCGCCGGGATTTCTCTCACTGGGTGCCGTCGATAACCCGCACCATTTTTTTTTCAAATTCACTGCGGGGAAGCATGACCAGCCGCCCGCACCCGGTGCATTTGATTTTGATATCTGCCCCCATCCGGACCACTTCCCAGTTGAAGCTTCCACAGGGGTGCTGTTTTTTCATCTTGACTACATCACCTAGTTTAAATATCTTGCGCTCCACCTGTACCCCCCAAACGACTCCAGGAATATTTACTGCCCCGCCTGCTAGCGAGATATCCTGATCGGCGAAAAATCCTTATGCAGAACCGAACCTATCTCGTAAAACCGGCATCGCCGCGCTTCTAAGCCCTCCTTCAAAAGTCCCGCCTTGCTCGCGGCTACCGATATGAGCAGCCCCCCTGCCGTCTCCGGAGTGAACATGACATCTTGCTGGTTACCAGCTATCTCCTGCATGAACTGGACCTTGTCCCCCAGGTAATCCCGGTTGGTGTAAGTCCCGGCTGGTATCAGCCCCATACTTGCATAGTCAAGGGTTCCTTGTATAAACCCCATTTGATCAGCATTTATTTCCACTGTCACGTCACTGGCCCACGCCATTTCAAATACATGGCCGATCAATCCGAATCCCGTGATATCCGTAGCTGCATTGACACCTACTGCTTGCATGGCTTCTGCTCCAGCCCGGTTGAGCATGCTCATCCAGTAGACCGCTTCCTCTGCCGCCCCGGCAGCTGCCATTTCCGCTTTGATGGCAGTGGCTATTATCCCGGTGCCCAGAGGTTTGGTCAGGAAGAGCCGGTCACCCGGTTGTGCCCCCCGGTTGCTGGTGATCTTTTGGGGGTGGACGGTCCCGCACACCGAGAGCCCGTATTTGGGTTCGTTGTCATCGACCGTATGTCCGCCTACCACCAGGGCTCCCGCTTCTTTTATCTTGTCCAGCCCACCTTCCAAAATGCGGCGCAATACGGTTAGGTCTCCGCACTGGGGATAACATACCAAGTTCATCGCCAGAAGAGGTTTTCCCCCCATGGCATAGATATCGTTGATGGCATTGACTGCCGCAATCTGGCCAAATACGAAGGGATCATCCACCATGGGTGTGAAAAAATCCAGGGTCTGAATTATGGCCAAATCTTCACTCAGCCGGTAAACTCCCGCATCATCGCGGCTGTCCAACCCCACCAGCAGGTTGGGATCCCAGGGCCAATCTATGCCCTGTAATATTTCTTCTAAGGTCCCCGGACCTATTTTCGCTGCTCAGCCAGCCGCTCTGACCATTTCGGTGAGACGGGGGTGGATTTCGGCCATGGTTCATCACCTCGCTTCTCGGTTGCCGGTTTTGAGGCTGCCATGCGGGGACTGAATTTCTGCATAAAGGCTTTGTATGCCAGGAAAGCCATGTATACATCCAACTTGCTGGCTACCTCAAAAGGCGAATGCATGCTCAGCAGGGCAACCCCGCAGTCGACCACTTCCATGCCATAATGCGCCAAATACTTGGAGACTGTTCCGCCCCCGCCAATATCCACTTTGCCTAATTCGCCTACCTGCCAGATAACTCCAGCCTCGTCGAACAATTGGCGTATCTTGGCAATAAATTCAGGATTGGCATCGTTGGAATCAGATTTGCCGCGGGAACCGGTATATTTAGTCAATACCACCCCCTGGGACATGAAGGAGCAGTTCATCTTTTCAAAAACTTCGGGGTAATTTGGATCAACTGCAGCATTTACATCGGCAGAAAGGGCATGGGATGAAGCTAGAGCCTGGCGGAGCGAATAATACTCGTTTTTGCCTGCTTTGTGCATGATCTCAGCTACCATGTTCTCGATCATCAGGGATTTCAATCCGGTATTGCCAGCACTGCCAATTTCTTCTTTATCCACGAACAGGCAAATGACCGTTCGCGCCGGCGCATCTATCTCCAGGGCAGCCTGCAAGGCTGTATAGGCGCACACCCGGTCATCCTGGCCGAAAGAGCCGACCATGCTGCGGTCCATTCCTACCTCCCTGGCGGGATAGGCCGGAACCAACTGCAGTTCTGAGCTGACCAGATCATCTTCCTCGATATCATACCTGTCCTGGAGCAGGTTCATAACAAAGGATTTGATGACATCCTCTTCCCGCTGGACTTGAGGCCGGGTGCCGACCAGGGCATTCAAACTCTCTGCATTCACTGCTTCAGACATCTTCTTTTCCATCTGGTCTTTGGCCAAATGGGGCAGCAGGTCGGCGATAGTGAAGACCGGATCATCGGCCTTCTCACCCACCAGTACACGTTTCACCTGCCCGTCTTTTTTGACGATAACTCCATGGAGGGCCAGGGGCATGGCAGGCCATTGATATTTCTTTATACCCCCGTAATAATGGGTCTTGAGCAAGGCCATACCGTCAGCTTCATATAACGGCCTGGCCTTGAGGTCCAGGCGCGGAGTATCGATATGGGAAACCACCAGATTGAAACCTTCTTCCAGCGGCTGGGTCCCCATTATCATCAGGGCTGCAACCTTATTTTTACTGGTCATGATAATTTTTTCACCAGGCTGGAGTATATCGATTTTATCCAGGGTCTTAAAACCCTTATCCAGGGCAGCTTTACTGATCTGTTCAACGGCTTCTCTTTCCGTCTTGGCTGCGGTCAGGAAGTCTATATATCCGCTGCAAAAATCATATGCCGCCGCAATCTTGGCTTCGTCCAGTTTTGCCCAACCATTGCGCTCCTTTTTCTTGCCCTCTTCTCCCATACCCTTGTCCCCTTTCCTTATTAGAACCATCCCTCGATTAAAACCTGCAACCACTTGTAGCTGTCCAGCAAGTAAGGCAGCAATACCGAACCTTGCATGAGTTTGACCGCTGGGGCAGCGACCTTGATTCCCATTTTGGCGGCCAAATCCAGGGGGCCAGCCAGTACCCCCGCCAGCACCACCATTATAAGGACGTTTTGGGTCAATATTACGGCTATTCCCCCGGGGCGATTGATTCCTCCCAGCATCCAGCGGGGCAGAGATCTTTCCAGGATCAAGCAGAGCAGGATGATCAACTGGCTGCTCACTAAATATAGTACCAGAAAACAAGCCGCCGCTACGAGCAAATAGGCAAACTCCGAGATTTTCTGGTGCATTGAAGCCATCCCATTTTGTACTATCGGCAAGGTACTGATCCAGGAAGACGGGTTTTCGGCTCCAGCCGATAAAACGAGCTTTTTCTCCAAGAAATTGGCCAGATCGGTAATCATCCCGTACCGGGCCTGGAGATAATCGGCTGCCTCAGTTCTAAACAACATTGCCACAATAATCCCGGCCACGGTGCTTACGATTCCAGCTATGGCCCCGATAAATCCCTTTCGGTAGCCGACCACAAGGCTGGCCAATATCACTGCCAAGATTACCAGGTCCAGCAGGTTGCCTTGCATATAATCTCCCCTCCGTGTGCAACTGGATATAATTTCTCCAAATTCCTTTGAGTTCCTGCTCGCCCGGCGGTTTTGTGAGCCCCCTTTTATCCTCCCTTACAGCAATTTCAACAAATATAGTCTCTTTCCCGGCTTAATTTTTATTGTACACTTACTATAAGGAGGGTGATAGTAATGCATATCCGCTGGAGGCAATTTTTATCCGGATTGTTGGCCGCTCTGCTTGTTTTATTGAGTGTCCCGCAAGTTGCCTGGTCTGCAACCTCGACCACTATTCCCCTGGAACAATCGATCCAGGTCGTGCGAGATAATTTCGTGGTGCCCACAGACTTCACCGAATTCAAATCCAGTTTCAGCCAATCTGAGACAGGCAATTTATGGTACCTGGTTTGGAGTCATCCTGATCCGGGGCGCGGTAATTTCACCGCCCAGGTTGATGCATCCACCGGAGAGGTCATCTCCATGAATACCTGGAATCCAGCCGTCAAACCACAAAGCCGTATCCCGGCCATTTCCTGGCTCGAAGCTCAGAAGATTGCCACCGATCTGCTGCAGCGTCTTATTCCCAATCGGATGCCTTACCTGGTATTAATCGAAGATTTGGAGACCTTGCCGCTCACGTCCGATGGTCCGCCTACTTATACCATAAACTGGCGCAGGATCGCCAATCAAATCCCCGTGGAGGGAATCGGAGCCTGGGTCGCGGTCAATGCCGGCAATGGTCAGGTGGAGGGATACAGTCTCAACTGGTCCCCATTGAGCATCCCTGATCCCCAGGGGATCATCCCTGCAGCGGGAGCTGTCGACCGTTTTGAAAAAGAGGGCTTGATCAAGCTCCAATATGTTGAACCGACCGTATACGTCCCTATGGACACCGGACTGGATCAGCGCCAACCCCGGTTGGTTTATCGCCTTGACCATCCCTCCGGGGGTGCGTTGGATGCTTTCACCGGAGACCCGGTGATTCCCGAATATGACCTATGGTATAGCGGCGGGGCAGCCGACGGCAAAGGCGGCGCTGAACAATCTGCCGTTCCCAGCGCGCCCCCACCCTTGACTCCAGAGGAACAGGCGGAAATCATCAAAATAGCCGGGCTGATCAGCAGTGATCAAGCCGCCGGTATAATCATGCAATGGGCTAAACCTGGAGATGGTTTGGTGCTGCGCTCCGCCAATCTTGATCAGGATTGGCAAAATCCTGATCGGCGTATCTGGAGTGTGAGCTGGTCTTCAGGATCCAGCGCCGGCAATGGTCAAAACAGTTATCTTTATGGGCGGGTGGACGCCAAGAGCGGTGAACTGCTCAGTTTCAGCCTGGGCCTGCCGGCTGCGGTCCAATCCGGCAGCGGTCTAAGCCGCACTTCCGCCCAGACTAGGGCAGCAGATTTTTTGCGCCGGATTCAGGGAGATCGTTTCTCCCAGTTCAAGCTTGATCCCAATACACCTGTAAATTCATCTCCGGTCAAGCTCCCGACCGTATCGGCAGTGCCTAACTGGGTATTTCATTATATCCGTATGGCAAACGGACTAGATTTCCCGGATAACGGCGCCGATGTCACCATCGACCGGAGCCGTGGGGTGATCACCTCCTATTCCCTCAACTGGAACTACTCTGAACTGCCTTCATCAGCTGGAGTCATCGGAATCGATAAAGCTACCGGGGTGTATTTGGAGGCTGCTCCCCTGGAACTGATGTATGCACCATATTATTCAGCGGCAAAAAATGATACCCTGATGCACCTGGTATACAAGCCGCAGATACCACCTGGACAGCCATTTTTCCGGATGATCTCCGCTCAAACCGGTGAGCTCCTGGATGACTCCGGGAAGCCCGTCATGGCAAAAGCAAGGTCCCATGTTTTCCAGGATATCGCTGGAAATTTTGCAGAGCGGGAGATTGCCCTCCTGGGCAAAGCTGGACTGATGACGGAATACGGTGACTACTTCCGGCCTGCTGAGGAAGCAAAGTTAGCTGATCTGCTGCGGGCCATGCTGGGGGCAACCGCCGGGCTGGATTCCATCCGCAGTCTTTCTGATGAGGACCTGATCAAACAAGCCCTGGCCAAAGGGTGGCTTAAAGAGACCCTGCCGCCGGACAGCAAATTGAGCCGGGCTTCCTTGTCCCAGCTCATGGTACGCTACCTGGGAATCGATTACCTGGCTGCTCTGCCGGACATTTACAGGATACCCTACCGGGACTCCGGGGTTTTAGAAGCAGAACTCGCGGGCTATACCGCGCTTTGCTGGGGTCTGGGGATTATCCGCGGCGACGGCGCGTATTTCCGTCCCCAGCAGATTGTGAGCCGTGCCGAGACTGCCGCAGCGCTGGTGCGTGCCCTGGGAGTGGTGAAATAGGCTTGTAATGGATGTTAGCCGAGGCGATATATGGTAAAATAGTATTGCTACAGTTTATCAGGAAAGTGAGGCACAAAAATGAGAGTAAGAGATAGGATGACCCCTAATCCATATACATGCTCACCGGACAGCAGTGTAGGCGATGCCTGGAAATTGATGAAAGAAAACAATTTGACCCGCCTCCCGGTGCTGGATCGAGGCAAATTGCTGGGTATAGTCACGGTGAAGGATTTCGGTGCCCGCCAGGACCTGGATTTTCGAGGAACATCGGTAGCCACCCGCTATTTCTCCACCGATAAAGAGAGTCTGTTAAACAAAGTCAAAGTACGGGACGTATTGCCGGCTGACCAGAATCTTGTGACTATCGATCCCGATGCCTACATCGAGATGGCCGCCGTACTGCTGAAAGACAACAAAATCAGCGGCCTGCCGGTTGTGGATGAAAAAGGCAAATTGGTAGGCATCATAACCCAAACTGATATCTTCGGGGCATTCCTGGATCTAATGGCGATCAACCGCAAAGGCACCCGCATCAACCTGCGGGTCAAGGATGATCCGGAAACACTGGTAAAGATCGGCACCGTCCTGGGTAAATATGATGTGCGGGTGCAAAATCTGGTCGAGATGGAAATACCCAACGAAGACTACCTGATGATCTTGCGCCTCAATACCACAGACTCCAAAGCTATCATCAATGATTTCAAGGCGGCGGGCTTTAAAGTCGAATCCACCCTGGTGAAAAAATGATCCCCTGCCAGGCTATTGCTTACTTCTATACCAGACAAGCTTAACAGGAGGCGATTGACAGATGACAGAAGAAATGATCCCTGAGAAAGCCCAAGTTTCGGTTATTGATCCTTTTCAAGTCTGGAAGCGGATGTATTTTGCTTTTGAAGACAGCCTAACCAAGACAATGCGTGATTCGGTCACCACCGATAGTTTCGCGAACAGCCTGGATTGGATATTGAACAGCTACCTGCAATATCTCAAGCTACAGAAGGACTTTGTTTCCGGGTACATGGATGAGACTCCCTTCCCATCCAAGCATGATGTTGCCCGGGTAGCAGAATTAGTGGTTTCGCTGGAGAATAAAGTGGACCGGATGGAAGGAGAGCTGGATGAAAAACTTACCTGCATCGAGGACCAATCCGCGGCTTTCGGCGAAAAAATGTCCAGCCAGGCGGCAGGTATGACCGCGGCAGAATTCAGTAAAGTTTTCAATCCGGCGATGACTGCTCTCAAGGATATGGGCAAACGGATCAGTGATCTGGAGAGAGCTGTAAAGAAGATCGATGCTGGTTTAACCTCAGTAACCAAACAACTGCAAGCCGAGGCTTTGAAAAAGCCACCTGCCGCCAGGGCGGCAAAGACGGCCCAACCTCCTGAGACTACCGATTAGCGCTAAGGAGTTGATTAAAAATGGCTGATGATATCATTATCACCAAGGGATCCCCGGTAGAAATCGGTGAACAATTGGCTCAGACATCCCAGGACTGGATGCTGGCCACAGCCCGTTGGGTGGAAGTTCTATTCTATGACCACAAACCCGGAACCGGTCTTTCGCCCAAGGAGCTGTTGTGGCGCAAGAATAAGTCCAAGCTCTACCATTACCAGGCGAATACGGAGAGGAGATATCGAACTCCCATCCTATTTATCTATGCGCTGATAAATAAATCCTATGTGCTCGACTTGGCACCCGGCAACAGCATGGTGGAATATATGGTCAAGGAGGGCTTCGATGTTTATATGTTGGACTGGGGAGAATTCGAGTGGGAAGACCGGGAACTGTCCTATTCCGATTTTGTCCTGGACTACATCGCACCGGCAGCCAAAAGAGTGGCTCGCAACGCCAAATCCCCGGAGATAACCATCATCGGTTATTGCATGGGCGGCACTATGTCCACCATGTATGCAGCTTTATTCGACAAACCGGTGCTGAAGAATTTGGTATATTTAGCTGCGCCCATCGATTTCACCAATGCCGGGATATATGATGTGTGGCTGAGAGCCCAGGGCTATGATCCAGACCGGATTGCTGACGCCATGGAATTGATCCCCAAGGGCTTCATCGATTGGGGAACCCGCATGCTTAATCCCATGGCCAATTATGTGGGGACCTACACCCGGCTCTGGAAGGCTATTGAAGAGGACAAATCGGTATATTTCTGGAAAGTCCTCAACAAGTGGGCTAAAGACAATATCAACTTCCCTGGCGCTGCCTACCGGGACTGGATAAGAGATTTTTACCAGGGCAACAAGCTGGTCAAAAATCAGATCGTATTGCGGGGCAAGCGGGTTCAACTGCAGAGAATCAAGGCCAATCTCCTGGCCCTGGTAGGACAGCGAGATCATATCGCCTTGCCTCATCAGACTGAAGCCGCTTTGACCTATCTGGGCGGTCATGACAAGACTTATCTGGAATATCCGGTTGGACACGGTGGGTTGGTTTTCGGCGAAATCGCCCGGGATCAAGTCTTCCCGGAAGTCGCCTCCTGGTTGGCGGAACGCTCCGAACCCTGGGGAGAAGAAGATTGAGCCATTCATCCGGCTGGCTTCGTCAATAGTTACGAATCGTCTTAAATCGCAGATTATTCATGAAAATCAGTCCAACCATTATAGCAGGTACGTCTTCAGCGTATCTGCTTGTTTTTTGTGGAGGCTCTGAATAAGGCTTGGCTCATTTCATTTTTTTCAGGCGTATATATTCGATAATTATTAAGGTCAAAATCGCTGCATCCAGCATTATAATAATCAACACCAGCAGTGACTGGCTGTGCAGGTAACCATATACTTCGTATCCGATGAATAGCCCGAATATTCCCATCGCCAGCGGATAAGCCCATAATATTTTCTTCCACAGCAACCATATAATCGCTATTTTGGTCGCGCCGTGCAGCAACATGTAAATGGCAATGGAAGCTTGGGTGCTGCTGGAAAAATTCTGGCATATCCCGAGCAGATAATTCATGACCGGATCCGTGGGGTCCTCACTCAGTTCCGGAAGTGCGATTTGCCTTATCATTTGGCTGAGCCCATCTGGGGTGATCAGCATCAGGATAACTCCGCCTAAGACCTCCATCACTGCATTGATGGCTTTTATGGCCAATCCCCCGTAAAAACCTATGTCAATTATTGCGTCCTTTGTGAATATTCTGTTCATACTCTCTCCCTGGTTCACCGTCCAATCTGCCTTTCATAGCAGGTACATCGTTTGGGTCTGGTTTTTTTTTGTTTCTCAAGGTTACATACCACAAGATTAGAAGCAACAACACACTTCCAGTCAGGGCCACATGGGTCTTTAACATCGATAAGAGTTTTTCCCAATCCGGGCCCAGGTATCTGCCCAGGGAAACAAAAAAGAGCGCATACAAAAAAGCACCCATGCCGGCATTCCGGACAAATACGGCAAAAGGCAACTTCAAGATACCACACATATACCCCGATATGTGGCGCAAACCGGGAACGAAATAGGCAACTACAATTATCTTGTTGCCGTTGTGGTCAAACCATCGGGAAGCCTTTTTGTATGTGTCTTGATCAAGGCGAACGTAATGCCCATATTTGTATACCAGCGGACTGCCCACCGTCCGACCGATATAGTAGGCCAGTGTAATTCCGGTTAAGGCCCCCAGGCTAACCGATAATATGCTCATGATCCAGGAAAGTCTACCCTGGTAAACCAAATAACCCATATAAGTCATAATGGTTTCCCCGGGCAAGGGCAAGGCCAGCAATTCAAATAAAAAAGCGGTATAAGCCGCGATATAGCCATGAGCGGATATATAATCCAAAATCAGACGCGTGTTCAATCTCTTTGCTCCTCACATCTTATTACTATATTATATATCCTTATCGCCGTCACGGCTTTTTCGCACCGACAATGGCCATATCGGCCTGACCCGCGGTGAATCTGGATCACTTATGATTGAAAACCTCACTCATCTCTACGCGCATCTATTCCCTGTTATGGCTTTGCTATTGGGTTTTGAAGCTTACGGGCTCACCATCTTCTTCTATATGTCTGCCCAGCGGGAAATAGGGACAGCCCGCATTAGCACCTACTATGCTGTAGCGCCTTTTATAGGAGTCCTAGTTCCCTGGATAATTTTACGCGATCTTAGACCGCCTCTTTCGCTCTAGCCTTGGTCTTGAAGCTTATAGGCTATTTTGATGTTTTCGAGCATCACTCCCGGTGGTCAAACACAAAAAAGCTGAACCTGATCGGCTCAGCTGAAGCGTTGGAAACGCCTATTTTACTGGCGGAAGCGTGTGGGAATCGAACCCACCCACCGCAGGATCACTACGGCGCAAACTGGATTTGAAGTCCAGGCGGCCCACCAGGACCGATCCGCCTCCATGAGTATCGCCTACTGATTATATATTCGTTCCCCGCTAATTGTCAAACGGGAACCTGGTTCCTTACATCGCTGACTCTGGTGATATGATCACCGATTCCACTTCATAACCCAGGTCCTTGAGGGCTGCCACCACATCTTGGCAGTCCAGTTCTTCCAGGCGCACGATCATTTTGTACTTGCCCTTTTTGTCATCGAAATACACAACCGTATTCAATATGTTCTTGCCCTGGGCCGCGATGATTCCAGTTATAGCTGCAATGGTTCCAGGTCTGTCAGCCGTGTACAGATCTATGCGGCTGTGAGTCTTCTTTACCCCCAATATATCGATGAAGGCATCAAAAATATCGGTTTCGGTGACTATCCCCACCAGTTTATCCTGCTCAAGGACCGGCAGCCCGCTGATACGATACCGGCGCATGAGTTTGGCAGCTGTCTCGATATAATTTTCGGGCCCAATAGTAATGACCTGCTGTTTTTTGGGCAGGATATCCTTTATCGTAGTTTTGGCCAAGAGATAGTTCAACTCGTGAATGCTGAGGCTGGTGGCTGAAGATGGGGCCGCACGATTGAGGTCACTCAAGGTGACTATGCCCACAACTTTTCCCTTTTCGAGGACCGGCAAGCGGCGGATATTATGGTCCTTCATCATCGAAAAAGCTTCATTGATATTGGTTTCCATGGACACGGTCTTGACGTTGGTGGTCATGCGCTCTCCAACCTTCATTGCCTCTACCCCCTGTTTCAATAATTCGAATCCTATCTTGCTGCCAGCGTATAACAGACTGCTTAACCACCGAGATAAGCTTTTTTCACCTCTTCGCTTTCCAGCAACTCGGCTGCCGCCCCTTGAAGTACGATCTCCCCGGTCTCTATAACGTAAGCCCGGTCTGCTATGGATAATGCCATGTGGGCATTTTGTTCCACCAGCAATATGGTGGTACCCCGGTCGTTAATATCCTTGATAATGGAAAATATCTCCTTAACCAGCAAGGGTGCCAGTCCCATGGAAGGCTCATCCATCAAAAGCAATTCGGGCCGAGCCATTAAGGCTCGCCCAATGGCTAGCATCTGCTGTTCCCCGCCACTCAAGGTTCCGGCCATCTGTTTGCGCCGTTCCTTCAGGCGCGGAAATCTGCCAAATACATTTTCCATGTCCTCGTTTATGGCTTTTTTGTCCGAGCGCAGGTAAGCTCCCATCTCCAAATTTTCCAGTACTGACATGGAGGCGAAGACCCGGCGCCCTTCAGGAACCTGGGATACGCCCATCCCTACTATTTTTTCCGGGGCGGTCTTATGTATTTGGGCGCCTTTGAATGTTACGCTTCCATTGCGGGGGCGCAATATCCCGGAAATGGTCTTGAGGGTGGTGGTCTTTCCCGCCCCGTTGGCTCCTATCAGGGTTACAATGCTCCCTTGGTCCACCTGCAGGGATAATTTCTTGAGGGCATGGATAGCACCGTAATAAACGTCTATCTCCTTGATCTCCAGCACTATACTACCTCCTCGCCCAGATAGGCTTCTATTACTCTTTTGTTGTTACGGATCTCTTCTGGTTGACCCTCGGCGATGACTTGCCCGTAGTCAAGCACGTAAATACGCTCGCAAACGCCCATCACCAATGACATATCATGTTCGATCAGCAGGATCGAAAGGTTGAACTCGCTGCGCAGCCACTGGATCAGGTGCATCAATTCCCGGGTCTCCTGGGGATTCATGCCCGCAGCAGGTTCATCCAGGATCAGCATGGTAGGTCGAGTAGCCAGGGCCCGGGCTATTTCCAGACGTCTTTGCTCTCCGTAGGGAAGGCTGCTGGCTATCTCGTTTCGCCGCTGGTCCATATTGAATATGCGCAGGAATTCCATGGCTTGTCGCTCCATATCCTGTTCGCCCCGGAAGAACGAGGCAGTGCGGAAAATGGCACTGAAAAACCCGTAGTGGATGTCCTTGTGAAAGGCAATCCGGACATTATCCAGCACGGTTAGATCCTTGAATAGTCTTATATTTTGGAAAGTCCTGGCGATGCCACGTTTACAGATCTCATAGGGATGGAGCCCCACCAGGTCCTGGCCCATAAACAGCATGCTGCCCTGATCAGGTCTATATACCCCGGTGATGAGATTGAATACCGTAGTCTTGCCAGCGCCGTTGGGGCCAATCAACCCCACCAGTTCTCCTTTTTCCATTTGGAAGTTGAAGTTGAGAACCGCGCTCAATCCGCCGAAGGACTTGTATAAGCCCTTGATCTCAAGGAGGCTCATGCTTTTTTCCTCCTTATGCGTTTCAAGGTATCTCTGCCCAGTTCTTTATTCGCCATCAATCCCTGGGGTCGATAGATCATGACTATGATCAGGATCAGCGAGTACAGTATCATTCTGACAGCCGGAAAGGATTGCAGGGCGGCTGTCAGGCTGGTAATAAAGACGGCGGCAATGACTGCTCCGGTGGTGCTGCCCAGTCCCCCAAGGACCACCATCACCAGGATATCGAAAGATTTCAGGAAATTGAATGTTTCTGGTTTGATAATGTAAAAGTAATGGGCGTATAATGTCCCCGCCAATCCGGCAAACGTGGCGCCGATCACAAAGGCCAGCACTTTGTAGCGGGTGGTGTTGATGCCCATCAGCTCAGCGGCCACCTCATCTTCCCGCACCGAGATGATGGCCCGTCCGAAACTGGAGTTGATCAGGTTTATTACCACTATTAGAGTCAGCAGGGTGGATCCGAACAGCCAGGGCCAGGTGGTGAATTTATCGATCCCCATAATCCCCGAGGGCCCCCCCACATAGTCAATGTTCTGCAGCACTACCCGGATTATCTCCCCAAATCCCAGGGTGGCGATGGCCAGGTAGTCGCCTTTTAATCGCAAGGTGGGCACCCCGATGATCAATCCCGCCAGCGCCGCGGCTCCACAGGCGGCCAATAAGCCGGTGATAAAGGGCAGCTCCAGGCGGTTGGTCATGACCACCGACACATAGGCTCCCACCGCCATGAATCCGGCATGGCCCAGGGAGAGCTGCCCGGTAAATCCATTGATAAGGTTGAGGCTCACCGCCAGGATAATATTTATACAAAGAGACGTTAAGATTATCTGATAGTATTGGCTGAGCAGATCGGCGCTTATCAAAAACTGTCCCACCCCAAACAAGCCCGCCAGCAGTGCTATTTCGATCCCATTTCTGGTCCAGTTCCGGTTGTATATCTGCATGCCGCTTACCTATACCTTTTCTCCGGTATTTTTACCGAATAATCCGGTCGGCTTGATCAGCAGGATCAAGATCAGCACCCCGAAAGCAACCGCATCCCGGTAGAGGCTGTTGCCGTAGCCGCTGACCATGGTCTCCAGTATTCCCATCAGGAATCCGCCCACCATTGCACCGGGAATGATCCCGATCCCTCCAAGCACAGCAGCCACAAAGGCTTTCAAACCCGGTATGATCCCCATCAGCGGATTTACGGTATTATAGTATATTCCGATCATGACTCCCGCCGCCGCAGCCAGGGCCGAACCGATTGCAAAGGTGATCGATATTGTGCGGTCCACGCTTATCCCCATCAGAACCGCGGCTTCCTGGTCTTCAGAAACGGCTCGCATCGCCTTGCCGGTTTTGGTCATCCTGATTATATACTGCAGCATCAGCATCAGGACTACCGCCGAAATGATTACGAACAGGTCCTTGTTGGATATGGTGATGCCCAGGATATAATAACTGCTGGCCGGGAAAGCCTCTGCGGGGAATACCCGCTGGGAAGGACCCAGCGCAAACATCATCGCATATTCCAAAAACAAGGAGACCCCGATAGCGGTAATCAAAGCCGCAATCCGCGAGGAATTGCGCAGCGGTTTGTAGGCAACTTTTTCAACAATGACACCTATAATGGCACAGGCTAACATGGCATAGATCATCGCCGCCAGGATGCTGCTGCCCGCAACCGAGAGCGAAAAAAAGCCTACATAAGCCCCTACCATCATGATATCGCCGTGTGCAAAATTGATCAGTTTGATGATCCCGTAGACCATGGTATAGCCCAGCGCGATCAGCGCATAAATTGCCCCCAGCGACAGCCCGTTAATGGTTTGCTGCATAAATTCTTGCACTGTTGACACGTCCTTTTCCAGGCTGATGTAGGCAAAGAGAGGGCAAGCCCTCTCTTTGCCCACTTATCCCTTAAGGCTGTACTCTGGCTCTCATAATCTGCTTACCGCCATAGTATTCCACGATTACCCCGGCCTTTACCGGATTATGGTTGGCATCCATGGTCATCTTGCCAGTTACCCCAACGAAATCTTTAATTCCGGCCAGGGCGGTTTTAAGCTTTTCAGGATTAGCCTCCCCGGCATCTTTAAGCCCCTGTGCCAGCAGTAAAGCGGCATCATACCCGAGGGCGTTGAAGGAATTGGGAGCTTTATTGTACTTGGCTTTAAAGTCGGCTACAAATTTTACCACCTTGGCATCCTGGTCCTCCGCGGAGAAATCAGTGGTCAAAAAGGTATTATTGAGGTTGGTTGGTCCCGCCACTTTGACCATATCATCTGAAACCCAGCCGTCGCATCCGCCGATGGGCGAGGTGATCCCAAGTTCCCGGGCCTGCTTGACCAACGGGGCAACCTCTTGATAATAACCGGGTACATAGATGAAGTCCGGATTAACGGTCTTGATTTTAGTCAGCACGGCTTTGAAGTCCCGGTCATCTTTTACAAAACCTTCTTCGGTCAAAATGGTTCCTCCCTTTGCTTCAAAGGTCTTTCTGAAATATTCGGCCAAACCTTTAGCATAGTCGGTGGAACTGTCTTTATAGATTACGGCGGTTTTGGCTTTGAGGTTGTCAGCCGCGAACTGCGCCATCAATGTGCCCTGGAAGGGGTCTATGAAACATACCCGGAAAATGTAATCCCTGACTGCCCCCGTTCTTTCATTGACTGTAACATTGACCGCTGTGGCTGCGGGAGCGATCAAAGGTATTTTTCTCTCCATCATAATCGGCGTGCTGCCAGCTACGTCGCCACTGGTCAGGGGGCCGATCTGGGCTACTATGCCCTCTCCTACCAGCGCGGAACTGATGGTCATGGCTTCATCAGCGGCTGATTTGCAGTCTCTTACAATGGGTTCGATCTGTTGTCCCAGCACTCCGCCGGTGGCATTGATCTGCTCTATCGCCAGCAATGCGCCATCCCGCGCATCAGTTCCATAGGTCGCTGCTCCACCGGATAATTCTACATTGAGCCCCACTTTAATAGTCCCGGCAGGGGCTTTTTGTTCCGCTGTCTTGCTGCCGCACCCGGCGATGAGGCTGAACATAAATACCATCACCATAACTACGGCTAATTTCTTACTCTTTCTGTTCATTATTATCCTCCTTCATCCGTATTTCACAATTCGTGTGATGCAACGCGCTTAATCCCGGCCCACCTCCTCCTTGCCTTTCTCCTGGCTCGCCCGGTATTTTACCCGAACGTCTCCGACCCGGCGGGTAAAATGTATCCTGTCATAATATTCTATCAAAGGAAGTGCATACTTTCGAGAGGTATCGAACATATCCCTCGCCGTAGCCAGGGTCAGCTCCTTTTCCCGGGTAAAATATTCATCCAGCAGTTCCTTCCCTTTTTCCAGAGCCATTTGCGCAAAATACAGGCCTTCGCTTATCTTCACTATCTCACCCTGCTCTATCATGTAGCCTATGATCTCAAATAAGCGGCCTTCGCTTTGCCCGGTCGCAGTTATGATTTCCTCCAGGGACGGGGGATTGAATGGTTTGGCCTTTAGCATATTGTTTATGGTATTGATGATTTGTTTTTCTTTTTCCCCGGGCTGGGATGTGTAGCCCGGTAATCCAAGCAGGTTTTGTTTGCTTATGAGGCGTGCAGATTCTTCAAAGTATTTAAGGATAGCATTGAATATCTTAGGATTAAACCTGGCAAAATATCGGCTGCGCATATCCTCCTTGGGATACCCCCATCTGAGCGGATATTTACCTTGGTAGGTCTCTATGGTTTCTACGATCTGGGCATAGATCAGTTCCAGTGCCCTGGTGCTCAGATAGGCTAATCCTTTGCCTCCCATATCGACGATTTGGTCATCATCAAGCAATTGCTGGATCTCAATTTTTAGCGATTGCTCGCCGGCACCGGTCTTCCTGACCAATTCCGCCAAGGTCAATTCCTGTTTGGCTGTCTCCATTTCGTGCAGGACTATGTCATACAAAGTCCCTTCTTCCTTAACTGCCAGTTCAGCTAGGGCATCTTCTTTGAATCGTTTCTGTTTGGAAGCGGCTGGATCGATGATGGTACCCCCGCCAATAGTATGGACCGGTGAGTAGTAGCGGATGACAAACGGATCGCCTTTATGAGCCACTACCGGTTTTTCCATGACTATCTGGGCATAAGCCTCTTCTCCGGGCAGCAATTCATCCCGGTCAAGGAGCACTACCCTACCCAAGGTTTCATCTGTCCCTAAATGGAAGCGAATGCGATTCCAATTTCTCAGCGTACGGTCACTGCTCCCCAGCAGGCGCAGTTTGGTATCGACCCGGTAACTGGGAGTTAAGAAGCCCTGCTCCGCCAATAAATATCCCCTTTTGATCTCGCTCAGATCTATCCCCTGAAGGTTCACCGCCACCCTTTGCCCCGCAAATGCGGTATTGACTTTCTCATTGTGAACCTGAAGATTTCGTACCTTGACCGGGCGCTGTACCGGCATCAGTTCAAGGGTGTCCCCAACTTTGATCTGCCCCGACCACAAGGTCCCGGTTACAACCGTCCCGAATCCCGCCACTGTAAATACCCGGTCAATGGGAAGCCGCGCTTGCCCCACGATGGGTTTTTCCACGACGGTCTGAGCTACTTCCTCAATGGTCCGAAGAAGCTCTGGAATCCCGTCACCGGTAACTGCGGACACAGCTACGATAGGGCAGTTATGCAAAATGCTCCCCGCCAGATACTCCTTGATCTCATCCTCCACCAGCATCAGCCATTCTTCATCGACCATGTCCTTCTTGGTGACGACGATTATTCCTTTGTCCACCCCTAGTAATTCGATAATATCAGCATGCTCACGGGTCTGGGGCATGATCCCTTCATCAGCTGCGATTGTGAACAGGACCATATCAATACCGAAAGCCCCCGCCAGCATGTGGCGAATAAACCTCTCATGCCCAGGAACATCGACAATCGCGGCCTTTTGTCCATTCGGCAGCGTAAACGGCGCGAAGCCCAATTCTATGGAAATTCCCCGTTGTTTTTCTTCTTTTAGGCGATCGGTCTCAATCCCGGTCAAGCATTTCACCAGGGTGGTCTTGCCGTGATCTATATGCCCAGCTGTGCCAATAATCAATCTCTGCATATCAGTCTCCTGATTCTTTCCTCGCCCGAGTCTCGGCTGCAAGGGCACTGCGCAGCATTGTAACAATCAGTTCCTCGTCTCCGCTCAGCAAGGTGCGTACACTTATCAGCATCTTGTCTTCTCTTTTGCGGGCCAGAAAACCAGGATTCATAAGCCTCATCCTGCGGCTGACATTTTCCAGGATGTCCCCTGGGAAAACAATTTCCAGTCCGTAACCATCTAGCCTATAGGTAGGATATGCTCCTCCACCAACCATGTCATCCACCGGAACTACGTTGACCGTTTCTATATATTCAGCCGTTTCCAGGTCATCGCGAATCAACCGCGCCAGGAATTCAGCCCGGTCCCGCAACTCGCCTTCGCTGGCCGTCAACAACTTCAGCACCGGGATGCTCTTCAGCGGATCTCCGCTCAGATATTCCAACAGTGTCCCCTCCAGCGCTGCCAGGTTCAACTTGTCCACCCGCAGCGCTCTGGTCAATTGATGTTTTTTCATAGCATTTACATATGCCCTATTACCGGCAATAATTCCAGCTTGTGGCCCTCCCAGCAATTTGTCTCCGCTGAAGGTCACCAAATCAGCTCCGCTCGCCACACATGCCTTGACCGCAGGTTCGTCCTTCAGCCCCCATTGACCCAAATCCGCCAATATTCCGCTGCCAAGATCGTGCACTACCGGAAGGTTTTTGACTTTCCCCAGTGCCACCAGTTCATTGAGCGCTACTTCCTGGCAAAAACCGACAATTTTATAATTGGAGGTGTGGGCGGAAAACAGCAAGGCTGTGTTTTCATTGATGGCTTCCGCATAGTCACTTATATAGGTCTTGTTCGTAGTACCAACCTCGACCAGCCGAGCACCGCTCTGTTTCATGACATCCGGGATCCTGAAAGCACCACCTATTTCTATCAATTGTCCCCGGGAGACAATAACTTCCCGTCCGCAGGCAAGGGTGGTCAAACACAACAGTACCGCTGCTGCATTATTATTCACGATCAGAGCCGCTTCCGCCCCGGTCAACTGTTTTATCAACTCTTCGACGTGCTGATAGCGCGAGCCGCGTTCTCCCTTTTCGAGATCGAATTCCAGATTGTTGTAGTTCCGCCCCATGACCATGAGGTTTTCCAGGGCCCTTTCACCCAGCGGCGCCCTGCCTAAATTTGTATGCAGTACCACCCCTGTCCCGTTGACGACCCTTTGCAGGCTGCCCCGGTCGGCCTGCACGATCCTGTTCATGAGTTGCGATATTATCCGGCTCTTCAATGCAGCTTTACTGGGTTCACCCTTCGCAAGTTTCAGCTCCTGGCGGATGTCATCCACCGCCAACCTGAGTTGCCCGACCACGAATTCCCGATTATAGCGGGCCTGGAAACCCCTGGTTTCAGGCATTTCCAGGAGTTCATCCATCGCTGGTATATTCCTGAGACTAGCCATAATAAGCCTCCTCGACAAATATGTACTGCGGATATTATATTCGTTATTCCATAATAGTATACCCCTATCGGCCGAGCTTTTACAGCCTCTCTGGTTCCCTATCCCCGTCCGCTAACGGCTATAGTGGCCGCCCACAAAATAGGTCAAGGCCTGAAGTTTGCCTCCATGATTAATTATAGTATAATGATTGTTACCCAAATTGTTGACCACACAAGCTTTCATTATGGAACCAAAGTAAGTAAAGGGGGGCCTTTCTTGAGCTTTTTGTATTTTGACTGCTTTTCCGGTATATCCGGCGATATGATCATAGCTTCCCTGCTTGATGCCGGTGCCTCTTTCGAGGTTTTAAGCGCGGCTATCGATGGACTTGATATCTCAGCTCGGCTGGAACACACTACCCGATCGGTGCAGGGCATCCGCTGCAGTTCCTTTTCGGTATCATCTGCTGCGGCTCCCCTTAGACATCTCAGTGATATTCAGTCCATTCTGGATGCCAGCCCCTTGCCCAATCCTATCAAATTTAAGTCCCTGGAAGTCTTTCGCCGCCTGGCTGCAGCAGAGGCCCAGGTTCATGGCATTACGCCTGACAAGGTGCATTTCCATGAAATTGGCGCCGTCGACACCATCGTCGATGTAGTAGGCACCTTTGTTTGCCTGGACTGCCTGGAAATAAACGCGGCCTATGTCTCGGCCTTGCCCTGGTCCGGCGGGATGATCTCCATAGAGCACGGACGCTATCCCCTGCCCTGTCCGGCCACCGCCATTCTGCTATCTGACTATCCCTGTTTCTTTAGTGACGCCGGCATGGAGCTTATTACTCCTACGGGCGCGGTTCTTGTTACCTCGATAGCCTCACCCCTGATCGAGGGGCTAGATTTTGTGCCGAAAAGGATAGCTTACGGCGCCGGCAAAATTGTTCGCAAGGACGGTGTCCCCAATCTTTTACGAGTCGTTCTTGCTGATGAAAATAAACAATTCGGGCGGGACTCGGTTGCCATTCTGGAGACCGAAGTGGATGACCTCAGTCCTGAAATATTTTCCCATCTACATGGTCTATTTCAAACTGATCCAGCTGTGCTGGACTTCTTCACCACCCCCATCTTAATGAAGAAGAACCGGCCCGGACATTTGATCTCAGTTCTGACTAAGCCCGACGCTTGCTCCCGGCTATGCCAGGTTATAATGCGGGAAACTGGATCCTTGGGAGTGCGATACCGCCAGCAAAACCGAATCACTCTTCATCGTCGCGAGACCCTGCTCAATACACCCTGGGGCCAGGTCCGTCTCAAAACTGCCAACCTGGGAGACGGCGTGACCCGCTCCAAGCCAGAATATGAAGATTGTCGCCGCATCGCCCTGGAATATAACCTTCCGCTTATCGATGTGCTGTCCGCCGTCGGTCGCCTGGCAAGCGGCAACTCGTAATCAGGCAACCTCAGTGATCAATGCCGGGATTGTTTCACGTGAAACAATCCTAAAAAAATAAGAGGGTTCCCCCTCTATATCCCCAGGATCGCCAGGATCCGGTCAAGATCTTCGTCATCATAATAGCTTATCGCAATTTTCCCTCCCCGGTGCTGGGGGTTTATTTCCGCTCGCGTGCCAAGATGGCTCTGCAGGCGTTCTTCTATGTCAACGAGTTCTGGCTTTTTACCCCCGCGCCGTGGTGGCTTCTTTTTCTGGGCTTTAACCTTCTGTTCTACCTCTCTGACCGAAAGGCGCTCCATGATAATGTCATTGGCCACTGCAATCTGTTCGCGTCCGCTGCGAATAGCCAGGAGCGCCCTTGCGTGGCCAGGCGAAATCTGTTTGCGATCAATCATTGCCACAATTTCCGGACTAAGATTCAGCAGTCTCAACGTGTTCGCTATATGGGCCCTGCTCTTCCCCACCCGCTCAGCCATCATTTCCTGGGTATAATGATACTGTTCCATGAGGTTCTTATAGGCGCGCGCTTCCTCAACGGGCGATAAGTCTTCCCGCTGCAGATTTTCCACCAGCGATATTTCCGCTGCGTCGATATCCCGCATTTCCCTGATCAGGGCCGGAATCATCTTCAGTCCCGCCAGTTCTGCAGCTCTCCAGCGCCTCTCCCCGGCTATTATCTCGAATCCAGGTCCATTCGGCCTCACCAGTACCGGTTGAAGCACTCCGTGCGCTTTTATCGAATCCGCCAATTCCAACAGGGATTCCTCCGTAAAATTCTGGCGCGGCTGATTTACCCGGGCAGCAATCTTGCCTATCTCGATTTCCTGGACTTGGGTGACATCAGTTCCCGCGCTGGATAACAGCGCTTCCAGTCCCCTACCTAATCCGCGTTCTTTCTTGCCCACGTCTAATTACCTCCCTGGCAAATTCTCGGTATACTTCCGCACCTTTGGAGCGGGGATCATATAGAGCAATCGGTTTTCCATGGCTGGGCGCCTCGCTGAGCCTCACATTGCGGGGTATTATCGTCCGGTAAACATCCTGGCGGAAATGTTTTTTAACTTCGTCGACTACCTGCAGGGCTAAATTGGTGCGGGCATCAAACATTGTAAATACTATTCCTTCTATTTTCAGCCGGGGGTTGAGTCTCTGCCTGACCAGGTGGACTGTGTCCAGCAACTGACTCAATCCTTCCAACGCATAATATTCGCATTGCAGCGGGATTAAAACTGAGTCGGCTGCAGTCAAAGCATTGACGGTTAGCAGCCCTAATGACGGAGGGCAATCCAGAAATATATAGTCATAATGATCTTGGATCGGGATTAAGCCTGCCTCAAGCGCACGCTCTCTCTGTTGATGGCTGACCAGTTCCACTTCAGCCCCTGCCAATTGAATAGTGGCGGGGATTAAATCCAATCGATCAATCCTGGTATGGGTCATGACCTGTGCGAAATCCAAGCCGTCTATCAACATATCATGCAAGCAGTATTTAAGTCGTTTGCGGTTGACGCCTAGTCCGCTGGTTGCATTGCCCTGGGGATCACAGTCGACCAACAGCACTCTGAATCCTTCAAGAGCGATGAAAGCAGCCAGATTGACAGCAGTGGTCGTCTTGCCCACTCCGCCCTTCTGGTTGGTCACCGCAATAGTCCTGGCCATTCCCTTTCCCCCTCTGTCGCAAGGCGTCACCTCTGTATTTATTCGCCCCAAATGATTTTTATTCCTGCCCACTTGCCGCAGCAAATATATTCGCCTTTATCAATTTACTCTGGGATTCTCGGTTGCCTTTATCTCTTCCGTACATTATAAAGGCTTTTTGGCTGGCAGTCCTATTCTGCGCGGATACTTGGATGGAGTATCGACGGTCTTGCGAACCACCACGATAGATCGGTCCTGCTCTCCTATCAAGCTATAGCGGTATACTTTTTCGACGGTTCCTCCGAGGAGTCTTACGGCGGTCTGGGCTTCATCTATCTCCAACTGGTAGTTGCTGCCTTTCCACAACCAGGCTGTCCCGTTCATTTTTAGCAAAGGCAGGGCATATTCCAGCATTATCCTCATGGATGCCACGGCGCGGCTGCTACAGACGTCGAACTGCTGTCTATAGCGCGGATCCCGGCCCAGTGATTCAGCCCGTTCCCGGATAACCTCCACGTTGTCTAGTTCCAGTTCCTGGCTGGCCAGGATAAGAAACTGACTTTTTTTCAGGTCAGATTCAACCAGGGTTACCTGGCTGGCCGGGCAGCAAATAGCCAGCACCAACCCAGGGAAGCCTGCACCGCTGCCGATATCAACCAGTTTGAGGCCAACGAGCTTCCCCCAATCCAGTACCTTACGACTATCCTCTATGTGCTGCCAGAGCTCCCCGGGAGTCGTCCGGCGACTTACCAGATTGTGCTTCTGGTTTTCTGTTTCAACCAAACGGATGAATTTCTGGAGTTTCTCTTCCATATATAATGTCTACAGCCTCCGTTTCTCCATCCAAATCAACAGTATGTTTATATCTGCTGGAGTCACTCCCGAGATCCGGGAAGCATGCCCTATGGACTGAGGACGAATGGCTTTTAATTTCTGCAGGGCTTCATTGGAAAGACTGTACACTTCATCATAGTCTATATCCTTATGAATCGCCCTGCTTTCCATTCTTTCAAAACGTTCGACCTGTTCCGTCTGCTTGTTGATGTATCCTTCATATTTAGCCTGTATTTCCAACTGTTCGATAATCGCCCGATCTTCGACTTGTATCCAGTCATGGGCTATGAAATCGTCAATCTTTATTTCAGGGCGTCGCAGCAAATCCCACAGTGCAATGCGATCCCGCAGGGCTGCGCTGTCGATCTGCTTTAAATAATCTGCCATTTGCGCATCCGTCGCGGTGAAGCTGGTTTTTTTCAAATGGTCCATCTTTTCCGCCAAAATCTGTTTTTTGGACTGATATAGACTCCAACGGTAGTCATCTACCAGTCCAATCTGCCGGCCTTTTTCGGTCAGGCGCAAATCAGCGTTGTCCTGGCGCAGAAGCAGGCGGTATTCTGCCCGTGAAGTCAAAAGTCGATAGGGCTCATCGGTTTCTTTGGTAACCAAATCATCGATCAAAACGCCGATATAGGCTTCACTTCGCTTTAGGACGAACGGTTCTTTCTCAAGCACTTTGCAGGCCGCGTTTATTCCTGCGATTAAGCCTTGGGCGGCAGCTTCCTCGTACCCCGAGGTGCCATTTATCTGGCCAGCCGTGAATAGGCCTGATACTACCTTGTTTTCCAAGGTCAATTTAGCCTGGGAAGGAATTACATAATCATACTCTATTGCGTACCCAGTCCTGATCATATGCACTTTTTCCAGCCCGGGAATGCTCCTAAGCACCTGGATTTGCACATCTTCCGGCAGACTGGTATTGAGTCCCTGTACATACATTTCGTCAGTATCTCTGCCTTCCGGTTCGATAAATAGCTGATGCGAATCTTTGTGGGAGAAGCGCACTACTTTATCTTCAAAAGAAGGGCAATAGCGCGGTCCCTTGCCTTTAATAACCCCGGTAAACAGGGGGGCTCTCTGGATATTCTGCATCACAATTCTGTGTGTTTCCGGCGTAGAGTGGGTCAAATAACATGGTAACTGCTGGCGTTGCGGGGGTGGAGTGATAAAGGAAAATCGCCAGGGTTCTGGATCACCCGGGTGCTCTACCATTTTTGCAAAGTCAACCGTTTTCCGGTCGATTCTAGGCGGGGTCCCGGTCTTGAAGCGACCTAATTCAATACCCATGCCCTTAAGGCTATCGGACAGCCTGACGGCTGGGAATTGGTTGCCTGGCCCGCCGTCATACATCACTTCTCCTGCTATGATTCTCCCCTTGAGGTAGGTCCCGGTGGTGACAACCAAAGTTTGACACTCATAGCGGGCACCGGTGCGTGTTACGATCGCCTTGACCTTTCCTTCCTCGCTTTCAAGCTCCTCCACTTCAGCCATTAAGAGCTGCAGCTTTTCCTGGTTCAATAAGGTCTTGATCATTTCCCGCCCGTATTCATGTTTATCGGCTTGAGCCCGCAGAGCCTGGACGGCTGGACCTTTCCCGGTATTTATCAGCCGCATCTGGATGCTGGATTTGTCGATATTGATCGCCATTTCTCCGCCCAAAGCATCTATCTCTCTGACCAGTTGGGCCTTGGCCGGTCCTCCGATTGAGGGATTGCACGGCATTAGCGCAATGTTCTCTACGCTCATGGTTACTAGCAACGTGCTGCAACCCATGCGTGCAGCTGCCAGACTTGCTTCACAGCCGGCGTGTCCTGCTCCGATTACTATGACCTGGTAGCTCCCCGCATTGTATACCATTGTTTCCTCCCTATTTGCCTATACAAAAATCGTGAAATATGCGGTCGATAACTTCTTCCTTCAGAGTTTTACCACTGATCTCACCCAGAATCTCCAGTGCTCCCCATACATCAACGCCAAGGCAATCTGGGGTCACACGCCCTAGATTGCTCAACGCGTTTTCCACCTGGGCTCTGCATCTCAACAGAACTTCTTCCTGCCGCATACTCACCATCAATTCCAGCCCATCACCAGGTATTTCTCCGGCTTTTATCTTTTCCTCTATGGCTGTCTCCAGTTCCTCAAGTCCAAAATCATTGATCACTGAAGCCCTGATTATCTGCACATCTCCTAACCAGGCATTTAGCTGTTGATCATCAACTTTTTGGGGTTCGATGTCCTCCTTGTTGGCGACGACTATCAGCTGCTCCTTTTCCAAGTGGGAATATATATCAAGATCCTCCTGGTTTATGCCCTCACTGAGGTCCACCATGAAAATCAAAAGATCTGCATTTTCAATTACCTGTTTAGACTTGGCCACTCCTATCTTTTCCACATAATCTTCGGTTATTCTAATTCCGGCTGTGTCCATAATCTTTACCGGGATACCCCTTATATTAATGAAGTCTTCCACCACATCCCGGGTCGTTCCCGGTATAGCCGTCACGATGGCCTTATCCTTTTTTACCAGAGCGTTAAGCAAGCTTGACTTGCCCACATTGGGTTTTCCGCAAATGACAACTTTAATTCCATCCCGGTACACCTCATTTCTTTTCCCGGCGGAGATAATGCGGTCAAGTTCAATTCCTACCTGGGTCAAAATAACCTCCGCCTGCTCATAGTCAATGTCCCCCACCTCTTCGGGAAAATCGAGGCTGGCTTCGACAGCAGCATTCAAATGAAGTAATTGTTCTTCAATCTCCGCTAAAGCACCCCAACTGCCGCTAAGCTGTTTTAAAGCCAGTTGCAGGCCGCGATCGGTCTTGGCCCGGATAATGTCCACCACTGCCTCAGCTTGGCTGAGGTCCATTTTGCCGTTCAGGAAAGCTCTTTTTGTGAATTCCCCTGGTTCCGCCAAGCGCATGCCCACATCCAAACAGCGCTGCAAACACTTGCGCAAGGGCAGATTACCACCATGACAGTTGATTTCCACAACATTTTCTCCGGTATAGCTTTGGGGAGCCCTCATAATCCCCAGCAGCACCTGATCGATCCTCTCCCCGTATGGATCAAGCAACCAGCCCAGTACGAGTCGATTTCCGGGTGTTTGCGTCAGCTCCCTAGTCCCGGCTGCTTCAAAAATAGGGGCGATTAGTTCTATAACCCCAGGCCCGCTGGTTCTGATAATGCCTATGCCTCCTTCTCCCGGGGGAGTGGCCAGCGCGGCAATATTTTCTTGCTGAAACATAATCTTCTCCTCGTCAAGTCGTAATCATTTCTATCTTACCAAATTCGCCGCCAACATACACTGCGATCAGTCCCGTCCAACCAGAAGGAACTCTCCCATCGGGCAAAAAAAAAGGCCCTTCTAAAGGGCCTTAGGATGCTACTTTTTCAGAGCAATCACTACTTTTCGGTTGGGTTCCTCGCCCATGGAATAGGTCACCAACTGCGGATCTGCCTGGAGCAGGGTATGGACTATCCTTCGTTCCTGTGAACTCATTGGTCGCATAATCACGTTTTTCTGAGTCTGTTTTACCTTTTCGGATAAACGGAGAACAAGTGCCTCAAGTGACTGCTCTCTCTTGCGACGATAATCCTCAACATCCAGAACGATCCGAATCTTTTCCTCACGCTTACGATTGAGCATCAATCCCGATATAAACTGCAAGGCATTAAGCGTTTCTCCTTTGCGCCCAATCAGCAGCCCCATATCCTTGCCCACGATGTTTATTCTCGTGGTCCCGTTATCCCATTCGACTTTGTCAATCTGGTAGTCAATGTTCATTTTCTGCAGCAATTCTTCTACTACCTTCTGGGCTTCGGCTTCTGGTCTTTCTAGCAGCGAAACCTTTACAACTGCAGGTTTGCTGCCCATGAAACCAAGCAATCGCTTGCTGCCTTCCTCAAGTATTTCCACTGATACATCATCAATCTCGCATCCTAGTTCGTCCAGGGCAGCCCGAATGGCTTCATCAACGTTTTTTCCTTTTTTTTCGACTGTTTGACCCTGCATCTTTTTCTTTCCCTCCTTTGCCCCTCTGGGCTACTTTCTCCTTACCGCTTTCACTTTTTGGGGCCGGCTCATCCGAAACCGGCAGATCCAACTCCTCGGCTTCCAGGTTTGAAATTGCAGATGGACGGGGTCTGCTGTGGATACGATTAACATACAATTGCTGCAATATCCCTAGAATATTAAAAGAGATCCAATATATGCCGAGACCCGCTGGAACGGTATAGGTGATGTATGCCATCATGAGAGGCATGAAATACAACATGGCTTTCTGGGTGGGATCATTGCTCTCCACCATGGAGATACGCTGTTGTAGATAGGTAGTCAAGGCAGACAATATAGGCAAAACAAAAATCAGAATAATAATCAGCACGCCGGGGGCCGCCGCAACTAGTTCTTTTACCGAGAGCCCTATGTTGCTTATCCATAAAAACCCAGCATGTGGGGAATCGTGAAAAACCGTCTTGCTCATGGACATCAAAGACTGGTACAAAGCTATGAAGATCGGCATCTGGATAATCAGCGGCAAACAGCCTCCCATAGGATTGACGCCATGTTCTTTGTAAAGCTCCATTACCTTTTTCTGCATAACCTGGGGATCGTCTTTGTACTTTTCCTGTATATACTTCATCTTGGGCTGGATTTCTTGCATTCCCCTCATGGAGCGCATTTGCTGCTGGGTGAGGGGAAACATGACTAATTTGATAGCTATGGTCATAAAAATAATAGCCAGACCATAGCTGGGGAGCCCTATTTGTTGGGTAACGCCATAAATAAGCTTGATGATCTCAATAAACCATTGTACAAAAGCCTGCCACAAGTATCATCCCTGCCTGCGAAAACCGGCCTCGCCGGCAGGTGCCACCTCCTTAATTATGCAGCTGTATTAGAATCAGGGCAGCGGATCGAATCCGCCAGGATTAAAGGGATGGCAGCGGGTTATCCTCCGAAGTGACAACCATCCACCTTTAACTATCCCATATTTTTGCAACGCTTCGACCGAATAATTGGAGCAGGACGGGTAGAAGCGGCAGGTCGGACGCTTAAATCTGCTCAATTTTTGGTATATTCTGATGAGTCCGATGAAGATAAGTTTCATAATAATACAGCCTTTTTGAGCAGCCGCAATAAATCCTTTTCCAGCACAGCAAAAATGGCTTCCTTAATGTTATACCTGGCCACCACCACCACATCATTTCCCGGGGGCATCTGGGTCGCCGCATTCTTCCTTATGATAGCCCGCAGTTGTCTTTTAGCCCGGTTTCTTACAACTGCATTGCCAATCTTCTTGGAAGTTACAATCCCAAATCGATTGCGTGGCAACTGGTTGGGGCAGACGAATACGATTAGATATTTGCCGGCCAGCCGATATCCTTTTTTATATATCCGGCTGTAGTCTTTTCCCCGCCTTATTCTTGCTTCTTGCTCCAGCATCTGCCATCCTTTTGGGCCAGTAAAATAATAGGTCGTTCACACGACCTATGCAGAGAGTTTCTTCCTACCTTTTAATCTTCTCATAGCCAGGACTTTCCTGCCTGAAGCACTAGCCATTCTCTTCATAAATCCATGGACCCTTTTTCTTTGTCTCTTTTTGGGTTGAAAGGTTCTTTTCATTATCTAATTGCCTCCCTTAAAAATTCCAGCACATATTATTATATTTACAAAACCCTCGCCGTGTCAAGAATCTCTCCACCTCTTAATACTTCAATTTCCCCACAAAATCTGCTAGTATATATACGGTATCTCTATCGGCGCCAACCTTCTTTAACCTTTTATGGTTTAATCTGGTGGCAGCGCGGATATCCATGTTAGCCAATAGTTATGCCCAGGTTTTCCACCAAATCCCCATATTTGCATTGGAGGCTTCGCCGATGTCCACAGATAGTAATTACGCGACTTTGCTGGCTCAAGTCCTAGAAGATTTTCGCAAGGAGATTGGCCCAACCAGCTTCGACATCTGGTTTTCACATGTTTCTTATAACACCTTCCGCAACGACAAGCTATACATAATGGTCCCCAACGCTTTGACCAAGGAATGGATTGAGTCGCGCTATCTGGAAGCATTGCAGAAAAAAGCCAGCGAGCTAGCCTCGGAGGAACTAACTCTGGTGCTCATCACCGAACCTCTTATGGAGAGGGATGGCCATATCTCTCCATTGAATCCCAAATACACCTTTGAAACCTTCGTTGTTGGCAACAGCAACCGCTTTGCCCATGCTGCTTGTTATGCGGTAGGGGAAGCCCCCTCCCGAGCATATAATCCTCTTTTTATATATGGAGGTGTGGGTTTGGGAAAGACCCATCTAATGCAGGCTATTGCCCACCGCATCCTGGTCAACAAGCCCGGTCTGGCGGTGATGTATGTCTCATCAGAACAATTCACAAATGAACTGATCAGCGCAATAAAAGATGATACAACTCCGGCATTTCGCCATAAATACAGGAATATCGATGTATTATTGATAGACGATATTCAGTTCCTCGCGGGCAAGGAAAGGACCCAGGAAGAATTTTTCCACACTTTCAACACCCTTTATGAAGCCAATAAACAGGTAGTCATCTCCAGTGACCGTCCTCCCCGGAGTATTCCGACTCTGGAAGACCGACTGCGCTCCCGTTTCGAATGGGGGCTCATTACTGACATCCAGATCCCCGACCTGGAAACCCGCATAGCTATTTTGCGTAAAAAGGCACAGAATGATGAACTAAATGTTCCTTATGATGTACTTGATTATATCGCCAATTATATTGACTCCAATATCCGGGAGCTTGAGGGCGCTTTAGTTCGGTTGGTGGCATTCGCAACTATCAACAATCTCCCTCTCAACCTGGAAACCGCTGGGGAAGCTCTAAAAGACATAATGCCTCCTCCTCAGCAAAAGAAGGTCACCATAGAGTGTATTCAAAAAGAGGTATGCAAATATTACGGCCTGAATCTCAACGAATTATTATCCAAGAAAAGAAACAAACAATTGGTTTATGCTCGTCACATTGCCATGTTTTTATGCCGCCGGATGACTGACGCGTCGTTTCCTTTGATAGGTGACCAGTTTGGAGGTAGGGATCACACCACGGTAATGCATGGAGTGGAAAAAATTGAAAAGGAATCTTCTGGTGATCAAGTTTTGGCTGCCTTGTTGGATAAGATTTGTAAACAGATCGACCCCAGGGCTAGTCTATAAATGCTTTGATATCCACAATCGTTTCCACCGGGGTTAAGCCCTTTTTTCCGGGGTATAGGAACATTTATGCACACTTTACACACTACTACTATTACGTTTACTAACTGTGTTTAATTAATAAATAAGAATGATGGAGGCCAAAAAATGAAATTTAACATTGAAAAACGGGAGATCTCAACTCTTACCGCCTTGGTACACCGAGCTGCATCCAACAAGAGCACCATTCCGGTATTATCCGGCTTACATATCAGCATCGATGCAGAAAAAGGTCTTACCATGACCGCTACCGATATGGAAATAGGAATCAAGGCTTCTACGACCAATGTAGATGTGGTCGAAGCGGGAAACGTGCTGGTTAATGCAGCCTATTTTGCTGATTTCATCAGGCTGCTGCCGGATACCATCATTGCTTTCGAGTTGAACAAAGAATCATCCAAATTGAACATCAGTTACGGGCGTTCATCCAGCAAATTAAATATATACCAGGAAAGTGAATACCCTGACCTGCCTATTTCTAAGATGGAGCATAAAATGGCCATTCCTCAGGATGTATTGAAAGAGGGCCTGCGAAAGACTTCATTCGCAGCTGCGGTCAATCACTTCCGCCAGGTATTTACCGGGGTATTATTCGACCAAATGCCGGGAGGTGTCATGAAAATAATCGCGTCAGACACTCACCGGTTGGCTTATTATACCTGTAAACTTGAAAAACAAGACATTGAACCTTTCAAATTCGTCATACCCATTAGAACAGTCAATGAGATAATGCGTTTTTTAGATGACAGTCCAGAACCCATAAATATAGCCATCTCAGAAAACAATGTCATCTTTTACAAAGATGATGTTCTGCTATTGTCCAGGTTGATTGAGGGACAATATCCTAATTACGAAAGCGTAATACCTGCCAATTTCACCACGGAGATTAGTGTGAAAACGAAAATTTTGGCGTCAAGTTTGGGAAGGGCCAAGACTATGCCCACCGATGATAAATTTCAGATCCAACATGTACAGTTCATTCTGCAACAACAGGAAGCGATATTGAATTCCTATTCAGAGAGTATGGGAGAGATATCTGAGGTAATAGAAGATATAGCAATACAAGGTGAGACAGATTTGAAAATAGCTTTCAATACCAACTATTTTTTAGATGCCATCAAGATTTTTGAGAGCGAGTGCGATAGTGTTATAATCAAATTCTCAGGTGCATTAAGTCCGGCGCTTATAAAAAATCCAGAAAAGGAGAATTATCTTTATATTCTGGTTCCCATGCGTACCAATAACTAGGAGAGGAATTCGGATCTAGTGAAGATCGACCGACTGAAGATCCGTGACTTTCGCAACCTAAGAAAAATAAACTATGAACCGTATCCAGGATTGAATATATTTATGGGAGATAATGCCCAGGGAAAAACCAGCCTTCTGGAAGCGATTTTCGTGTTGGCCACCGGCAGTTCTTTTCGCAGTGCTTCAGATGCGAATTTGGTCCACCAGGGTTCGCCGGGATATATGGTGCAAGGGGAATACACGATAGGGGAAAGAAGGATTGAATCCCAGGTACAGTACCAACTCAATGACAGCAAAAATTTTTATATAAATAAAAAAAAATGCTCTCATAATCACGGTGACCGATTGAAAGTGGTGCTTTTTACCCCGGATGATCTTTTTTTGGTTAAGGGTGCACCGGGAAAAAGGAGAGCATTTTTAGATTTTATATTAAAACAACTCTCGGCCGAGTACTTATACAACCTGGAAAACTTCCAGGCGATTCTAAAGAAGAGAAACACGCATCTAAAAAAAGAGACTCTGACTGGGAAGAATGCCCGCATAATCAACGATATTTTCGTGGAGCAAGCCATCAAGCTTATCCTGCAGAGAATCAACTTCGTAAACCTGATAGATGATTTATGCGGTCCTATTTATAAACTCATAAACGGGGGGAAAAACCAGTTCAAAGCCAGGTATGCGCTTTCGTTTGCCATAGAAAGCGATAGAATAAATACTGATGTTCTCAGGGATGCGATGCAATTTCACATCCAAGAGCACGGGGCTGAAGAAATAAAACGCCGAAAAACCATGGTTGGACCACACTTGGAAGACATCAATTTCTACCAGGATGGAAATCTGGCCCGGATATATGCCAGCCAGGGCCAACAGCGCAACATGGCTATAAGTCTTAAATTGACCGAAATATATGCTTACGCCCGGATAAAGGAAGACTACCCGGTATTCCTTTTAGACGAGGTTTTGGCTGAACTGGATGAAGGGAAGAGAAGAATGCTTATGACTTATCTCCAGGATGCCGAATTTCAGAGTTTTTTAACGGCCGTAAAAATGGATGAAATGGATCTTGATTTAAATCCCATCTGGCACATGCAAGGGGGATGTTTAGAGCGAAAGGAGAAGTAGAAATTGTTTCTGCATCTGGGCAACGACCGAATAATATCGGGGGAAAAGGTTATAGCCATTGTCAATCTGGAGGGGGTTGCAGCTGCAACCACCAGCTTAATTATGGAGAGAGCCGGGCGGGAGGGAAGGCTGACCAAAGTCAGCTCGACCGACAAGCAGAAGGCCTTGGTAATATGCGATGAAGGGCTGTATATTTCTCCCATTTCGTCGCATACTTTATATAAACGCTCCATCTCCAATCGTCAGGAGGTTTAAGGAAATGAAGAAGAAGGAAGAAGGCTACAGCGCATCAGACATTCAAGTGCTGGAAGGACTTGAAGCGGTCAGATTGAGACCTGGAATGTATATCGGATCCACCGGTCCCAAGGGTTTGCATCACCTGGTTTTCGAAATAGTTGACAATAGTATAGACGAAGCCGTAGGCGGTTATTGCGACTGGATAGATGTAAGAATTAAACCGGATGGAAGCATAACGGTTTCCGACAACGGGCGGGGAATTCCAGTCGACATTCATCCCCAAATGGGCATCCCGGCTATAGAAGTAATCCTAACCACCCTGCATTCCGGGGGCAAGTTCGGCGGCAGCGGCTATAATATCTCCGGTGGTCTGCATGGGGTGGGCTTATCGGTGGTCAATGCCTTGTCGTCCTGGATGGAAGTCATCGTTTATCGCTCCGGACAGACGTATACCCAGCGTTACGAAAGAGGCAAGCCAGTGAACCAGTTGCAGAACCTGGGTGCTACCAAACGCCAGGGGACCACTATCCACTTCTTCCCGGATCCTGAGATTTTTGAGGAGACCGTGTTTGACCGGGATGTCCTCATCCAGCGGCTGCGCGAGCTTTCCTATCTCAACAAGGGACTGCGGATCCTGTTCCAGGATGAACGAGAAGCCGAACCCTATGCCAAGGAATTTAATTCGACGGGCTTGAAGGATTTTGTCGTTTATATTAATAAGAGCAAAGAAGTGGTCAATCTTGATCCGATCTATTTTGAAGTCAAAAAAGAAGAAGTAGTAGTGGAAGCCGCGATACAATACAATAGCGGCTACAATGAAAATATCTATTCCTTTGCCAATAATATACGCACCCAGGAGGGCGGGACCCATGAGACCGGTTTCAAAAATGCGCTTACCCGGGTAATTAACGAGTACGCCAAGAAGAACAATATTCTTAAAGAGAACGACTCGAATCTAGCCGGGGAAGACATCCGTGAGGGTGTCGCGGCCGTCATCTCGGTGCTGGTTAAGGATCCCCAGTTTGAGGGGCAGACCAAGACCAAGCTGGGCAATACTTATATCAGGGGAGTGGTCGATGCCGCTGTATATGAGAGCGTCGAGGACTATTTAAACGAACATCCGGCCGACGCGAAGAAAATACTGGAGAAAGCCATATCTGCGCGCAGGGCCAGGGAAGCAGCCCGGAAAGCCCGGGAGCTTACGCGACGGAAGAGTGCACTGGAATCCACCTCATTGCCGGGCAAATTGGCGGATTGCAGCAACCGGGATCCCGCTCAATCGGAATTATTCCTGGTGGAAGGAGATTCCGCTGGCGGATCGGCGAAGCAAGGCCGGGATCGCAACTATCAAGCCATTCTGCCCCTGCGCGGCAAAATACTCAACGTGGAGAAAGCTCGGCTGGATAGGGTTTTATCCAGTGAAGAGATACGCAATCTGATAACCGCCATGGGCACAGGGATAGGGGAAGACTTCGACATCAAGAAAGCCCGCTACCACAAGTTGTTTATAATGACCGATGCAGATGTTGATGGTGCTCATATCCGCATCCTGCTGTTGACCTTCTTCTATCGTTACATGCGTGAATTGATCGAGCAAGGCTATGTGTATATTGCCCAGCCGCCGCTTTATGGATTGAAGCGGGGCAAAGAGGTTCATTATTTCTACAACGATAATGAGCTTAATGCATTTGTGGGCAAGAGCGACAAGAAATGGTCGGTACAGCGGTACAAAGGACTCGGGGAAATGGACCCGGAGCAACTCTGGTCAACCACCATGAATGCCGATAATCGCACTATTTTACAGGTTACTATTGAGGATGCGATTCAAGCCGATGAGGTTTTCTCGAATTTGATGGGCGACAACGTGGACCCGCGCAAGGAATTTATTCACGAAAACGCGCGGTATGTTACCAACCTTGATATATAGGGGGAAGATATTTTGGGACAGGATAGCCTCTTTAGTAAAGTAATTCCGATGGACATAGAAAAAGAAGTCAAGAAATCATTTTTGGACTACGCGATGAGTGTTATTGTGTCACGGGCTCTGCCGGATATCCGGGATGGACTCAAACCGGTGCATCGCCGCATCCTGTATGCCCTCTATGACCAGGGCATGACTCACGATAAGGCTCATAAGAAGTCCGCCAATATTGTGGGCGAAGTCATGGGAAAATATCATCCCCACGGAGATGCGGCCATTTACCAGACCATGGTCAAGATGGCCCAGAATTTTTCGATGCGTTATCCCCTGGTAGATGGGCATGGTAACTTTGGTTCAATCGATGGAGATTCGGCGGCGGCGATGCGGTATACCGAGTCCAGGATGGCTCGCATTGCCGGGGAACTGCTGAAAGATATAGATAAAGAGACTGTGGCGTGGCGCCCCAACTATGATGATACCCGCCAAGAACCGCAGGTCTTGCCCAGCCGAATACCTAACCTGCTGATAAACGGATCGGCGGGGATTGCGGTGGGCATGGCTACCAATATACCGCCCCATAACCTGTCGGAAGTTGTGGCGGCCATAAAATTGGTCATCGATAATCCAGAAGTCAGCATTGATGAACTGATGGAGGTCCTGCCGGGACCGGATTTTCCTACCGGCGGAATCATGGGCAGCCGGGGAATTAGGCAGGCCTATACTACCGGGCGTGGGAGCATAAGGACCCGGTCCCGGTACAGCATCGAAGAGAGGAAAAACGGGCGCTCGGCTATAGTGATTACGGAAATACCCTATCAGGTCAATAAAGCCCGGGTAGTTGAAAAAATAGCCGAATTGGTGCGCGATAAAAAAATCGACGGCATTGTTGACTTAAGAGATGAATCCGACCGCAAAGGCATCAGAGTGGTGGTTGAAGTCCGCCGTGATGTCAACGTCAATGTCGTGGTGAACAAGCTGTTCAAACACACCCAGCTGGAGGACAGCTTCGGGGTAAATATGGTCAGCTTGGTGAACGGTCAGCCCCGTACCCTCAATATCAAGCAGATGATGGAGTATTATGTTCAGCACCGGCAGGAGGTCATAATCCGGCGCACCACCTATGAATTGAAACTGGCCAACAACCGCAAGCATATTTTAGAAGGCTTGCAGGTAGCTATAGACAACCTGGATGCAATCATCAGCCTGATCAGGAGTTCCGCCAATCGTGAGACGGCCCGGGAGGGGCTGATGGAGAATTATAATCTGAGCGAGCTGCAGGCCAACGCGATTCTGGACATGCGCTTCGCCCAGTTGACGGGGTTGGAACGGGCCAAGCTAGAAGAAGAATTCCGCGATATACTTCTTAAGATAGCTGATTATGAGGATATCCTGGCCCGCCCGGAGAGAGTTCTGCTGATGGTGAAGGCAGACTTGGACGAAATCAAGGAGAAATATGGAGACCCGCGGCGGACGGAGATCAGCAGCGATAACGGAGACTACACAGAAGAAGATTTTATTGAAGACCACGAGGTGGTAATTACACTGAGCCACCGGGGTTACATAAAGAGGCAACCCCTGGATACTTATCGGGCTCAGAAGAGAGGCGGAAAAGGGATCAGCTCTACCAATATCCGCGCCGAAGACTTCGCCCTGGACATTCTGGTAACGGGTGTCCTGGCTAACATCTTCTTCTTTACCAATCAGGGGCGCACCTTCCACGCGAAAGCTTATCAGATTCAGGAGTCTTCCCGTCAGGCAAAAGGACAAGCCCTGGTAAATTTCCTTGAACTGAGACCGGGAGAAAAGGTAAGCACAATTGTAGCTGCCCGGACCTTAGAACCGCAGCGCCATCTGCTGATGGTAACCAAAAAGGGAGTTATCAAAAAAGTAAGTCTGTCAGCATTTGAGAATATCAGGAGAACTGGCATCATAGCAATTCATTTGGCTGACGGGGATGAACTGGTGGGAGTGATCAGGGTAGATGAGCAGGATCGGGTGATGATGATAACCTCGCAGGGGCAGTCGATTATGTTCCCCGAGGAGCAGGTTAGACCCATGGGCAGAACCGCGGCTGGGGTCAGGGGAATCAGGCTGGCGGCGGGCGACTTCGTTATCGGGGTGGACAAAGACCGACCTGGAGCGGTAGTATTCATGGTAACCGAAAACGGTTATGGGAAGAAGACCCCACTGACTGAATTCAAAATCCAAAACCGGGGCGGAAAAGGGCTGAAGACTATCAATGTTGACAGAAAGAACGGCCCCATAGTAGGCTTTAAAACAGTTGTCGAGGGGGAAGAGGTGGTTATTCTTACCAGCGAAGGGCACATCATTAGGCTGGAGGCCGAAGATATTTCCACCCAAAAGCGTTATTCCAGGGGTGTGGTGCTCATTAAGACTTCCGAGCATGACCGCGTTGCCGCGGTAGCCCGATTTAAGATCGAAAAAGAAGAGTAATCCAGTAAAATCTAGTAGCGGGAGATTTTTATTAGCGGGTGGAGGTATCAGACATGGCTGAAACAGGAACATTCAAGGTTAAGTCGGGACTGGCGCAGATGCTCAAAGGCGGAGTGATAATGGATGTCACTACCGCCGAACAAGCCAAAATAGCTGAGGAAGCGGGGGCTTGTGCGGTAATGGCCCTGGAAAGGGTGCCGGCCGATATAAGGGCAGCTGGGGGAATTGCCCGTATGGCGGATCCGACAGTGATCTTAAAGATAATGGATGCAGTCACCATACCGGTTATGGCGAAATGCCGCATCGGACATTTTGTAGAAGCGCAAATACTGCAGTCCTTGGGGATCGATTACATCGATGAAAGCGAAGTCCTGACCCCGGCAGACGAAAAATATCACGTTAACAAACACCCTTTCAAGGTGCCCTTTGTTTGCGGAGCCCGCAACTTAGGCGAGGCTCTGCGCCGCATCGGTGAGGGTGCGGCTATGATCCGCACCAAAGGTGAACCTGGTACCGGTAATGTCGTGGAAGCGGTCAGGCATATCCGCCAGGTCAATGACGAAATCCGCTGGATAAGCAACCTGCCGGAAGAAGAATTGATGACCGCTGCCAAGGAAATGATGGCCCCCTATGAACTGGTGGTAGAGGTAGCGCGGCTCAAAGGGCTGCCGGTAGTGAATTTTGCGGCCGGCGGAATCGCTACCCCTGCCGATGCAGCCCTGATGATGCAGTTGGGCTGTGACGGGATTTTTGTGGGGTCCGGGATATTCAAATCAGGAGACCCGGCTCGCCGGGCTAAGGCGATCGTGGCGGCAACTACCTATTTCCGCGATGCGGCCGTGTTGGCAGAAATTTCTGCGGATTTAGGGGACGCTATGTCCGGAATCGATATTTTGACGATCAAACCCGAGGATAGGATGCAGGATCGTGGCTGGTAGGAAAATCGGGATACTGGCCCTCCAGGGAGCATTTCTGGAACATGAACAGAGCCTGCGCCGATGTGGGGCGGAGCCCATGGAGGTCCGCACCGTTAAGGATTTGGAGCAGGCTGAAGCCCTGATAATACCGGGAGGAGAGAGCACGACCATCGGCAAAATCATGCAAAGATTCGGGCTTGACCAGGCGATTATTTCCCGCACCAAGCAAGGGATGCCCCTGTGGGGCACCTGTGCAGGAATGATACTCATGGCCAAAGAGATCGCCGATTCAGATCAGCCGGGTTTGAGACTGATGGACATCCGGGTGCGCAGAAACGCTTTTGGCCGCCAGGTGGATAGTTTTGAAGCCGACCTGGAGGTAAAAGGTATAGGCCGCTGCCGGGGCGTATTCATCCGGGCCCCTTATGTGGAGAGGGTGTGGGCTGACACGCAAATCCTGGCTTATTATCAGGAGAAGATAGTGATGGTGCAACAGGACAATTTGCTGGCAACGGCATTCCATCCTGAGTTGACCGAGGATCCAAGCATACACCGATATTTCCTGGAAATGTTGGATTAGGCTCCTTGCCAACCAATTGGTTGTATAATATAATTTACCTCAAGCGAATTTTCTTGAAGTGAGCGATGAAAGGGAAGAGTAGATTCCTGAGCCTAGTTAAGAGAACTGGTGGTTGGTGCGAACCAGGCTGGGCAGGTTTTGAATCCACCCTGGATGCGGGCTGTGAAAGCAGCCGCGGTGGTGCCGTTATAACCGTAAAGTGGACGTTAATACGTCAACAAGGGTGGCAACGCGGGATTGACCTCTCGTCCCTGACCGGGGCGAGAGGTTTTCATTTCACAAGGAGGGTAGTCAATAATGAAAAGCGCACAATATCTGTTGCTTCCGGGGCCGACACCTATACCGTTGCGGGTAGCCCGGGCTATGGATCGCCCCATGATAAATCATCGGGGCACAGAGTTCAAAGCCATTATTGAAGAGGTGACCGCTGGAATAAAACAGATCTGCCGCACCCAGGGGAACCTGCTCATATATCCGTCCTCCGGGACGGGTGGACTGGAAGCAGCAGTGGTTAACTTCATATCCCCGGGAGACAAGGTACTGGCAATTTCTATCGGGGTATTTGGGGATCGGTTCGCAGAAATAGCCGGTAGATTTGGGGCTCGGGTTGAAAAAATGGATTTTCCTTGGGGATCAGGTGCCGATCCGGAGCAGGTCAGAAACCGCCTGCAACAGGATGTAGATCAAGAGATCCGGGCCGTGCTTATCACCCACAATGAAACCTCCACTGGAGCATACAACGACATCAAGAAAATACGCCAGGCCATGGGGGATCATCCCGCCTTGATCCTGGTGGATGCAGTGAGCGGGTTGGCAGCTATTGAGCTCAGAATGGATGAATGGAATTTGGACGTTGTAGTCAGCGGCTCACAGAAAGCTTTCATGATCCCGCCCGGTTTATGCTTCATGGCTTTCAATGACCGAGCCCTGGATATACAGCGTAGAAACCGTAATAATAAGTATTACTGGGATGTAAGCCTGGGGCTGCAATATCTAGCCAAAGGGCAAACCCCATTCACCCCGCCAATTTCCCTGTATTACGGATTACAGGAAGCACTGCGCATGATGCTGGAAGAGGGAGTGGACAGTATTCTGCAAAGGCACACTGCTTACCGGGAAATGGTCCGGACGGGATTAAGGGCTATGGGCTTGGAGTTATTCACTGCGGATCAATATGCCTCCAATGCGGTCACTTCGGTGCGCGCTCCCGGTGGGACCGGTGCCAACCGGATCCGCAAATATATGCTGGATGAATTCAATACCATCCTGGCAGGTGGGCAGCAAACTCTTGATGATGTGATATTTAGACTGGGACACCTGGGTTATATTCGCGAACTGGACATAATTTCGGTTCTGGCGGCCTTGGAAATTACCCTGGTCAAACTGGGACACCCGGTGGAACTGGGGGCGGGTGTCAGCCAGGCACAGCAAGTGTTGATGCGGGTACACGGGGATATACAAAAATAGCAAGGAGGACAAAACAGTGGGCAGAAAAAGGGTGATTGTCACTGAAAGCATCGCTGAGGAAGGCCTGAAGCTTTTAGCGACCCAATTAGAGGTTGATTTCCGCAAAGACATACCCCGCAAGGAACTATTGGAGATAATCGATCAGTACGATGCCTTGATAGTCAGAAGCGTTACGAAGGTCAATGAAGAACTTATCAGTCGGGGCACTAACCTTAAGGTGGTAGGCCGGGCAGGCAACGGCGTTGATAATATAGATGTAGATGTCTGTACCCGTTATGGGATAATAGTAGCCAATACCCCTGACAGCAACACTATTTCGGCCGCCGAGCAGACCATAAGCTTATTGTTGTCCTCTGTTCGCAATACCGCCTGGGCCAATAATATATTGAAATCCGGGGTTTGGGACAGAACCCCCTTCCGGGGCAGCGAGTTGTATGGCAAGACTCTGGGCATAGTTGGGCTGGGCAGGATAGGATCAATGGTCGCAACCAGGCTCAAAGCCTTCAATATGAAAGTCATCGCTTATGATCCCTATATTTCCGAAGAAAGATTTGAAAGGTTCGGTACCGAGCGCCGGGGCACCCTGGAAGAACTGGTTGGAGAAGCTGACATAATCACGGTTCACACCCCGCGCAATGAAGAGACCATGCATATGATCAATGAAGAGATTCTAGCCCTGGCGAAAGATGGAGTCCGGCTGGTCAATTGCGCCCGGGGGGGAATTATCGAGGAAACCGCCATGGTACAAGGATTGGAGAGCGGGAAGATTGCCAGCGTGGGGCTGGACGTTTTTGAGAAAGAGCCGGCATATGACAATCCGCTGTTTAAATTCAACAACGTGGTCTGCACACCCCATTTGGGAGCGGACACTTTTGAGGCCCAGAAGAGAGTCGGCGAGAACATCGCCGAACAAGTCATCATGGCCCTGCAAGGAGGCATAGTGCCCAACGTTGTGAACCTGCCGTCGGTCTTGGGTGAGGAGTTGGACTACCTGCGCCCCTACATCACCCTGGCCGAAAAGATGGGCAACATCTACTACCAGATAGAGAAATCTCCCATAAGCCGGGTGGAGATAACCTATAGCGGGCCGATAGGCATCAGCGAGACGGGCATGCTGACCATCGGATTTCTTAAGGGGCTTCTGGAACCGGTGTTATGGGAAAAAGTCAACTATGTCAATGCCCGGCTCATGGCCGAGGACCGGGGCATAAAGTTGTATGAGACCAAAGAAGAACAAAGTCCGAAGCGCTACAAAAACCTGATTACGGTCAAGATTTTCAACAAAGACCACCAGCTGGAAATAGCCGGAACCCTATCCCGGGCTCGCAATCCTTTACTAGTGGAGATAAACGGGTATGAAACTGAAACCACTTTGGAGGGATATGTTCTGATCGCCGAAAATGAAGACCGTCCTCGTATCATCGGGCCTTTTGCCACCACCCTGGGAGATTATGCGGTCAATATAGCAGGTATGAAAGTGGCCCGCCCGGCCAAGGGAGAAAAGGCGATTATGATAATCAATGTGGACAACAAAGTCGAAGAAGAGGCCCTGGACAAACTGGCCACCATGGACGGTATCCTGGGGCGGCCCATTTTGCTGCACTTTTAGAATCCGCAGGGGAGGTACCGCATGTTAGATGTAAAAATGGTCCGAGCTAATCTGGAATCAGTCCAAAGCGCTCTTTTAATGCGGAATTTGCCTGGAGCACTAGACAATTTCGTGGAGCTGGACGAAGAAAGGCGGAGCCTGCTGGGGCAGGTGGAGGAAATTAAACAATTCCGCAACCAGGGATCCGAGGAAGTAGGGCGTCTCAAGAAGCAAGGGCAGGACCCAGTCGAACTCATGGAGCAAGTGCGCCAGGCGGGACAGGAAATCAAGAGACTGGACGAAAAAATCAAACAGGTAGAAGCTGATCTCGAGGGCATCATGCTCAATATCCCCAATTTGCCCCATGCGAGCGTACCAGTAGGGCAGGATGAGAAGGCCAATCAAGAGGTGAGGCGCTGGGGAGAACCAAGAATTTTCGAATTTGAACCGCTGGCCCACTGGGACATCGGCCCAGGCCTTGATATATTGGACTTTGAGCGGGCAGCCAAGCTCTCGGGAGCCCGGTTTACCGTGTACAAGGGCTGGGGAGCCCGGTTAGAGAGGGCCGTTATCAATTTCTTTCTAGATGTTCATGGCAATCGCCACGGTTACCAGGAAATATTTCCCCCCTTCCTGGTAAATGCCGAGTGCATGGTGGGAACCGGACAATTGCCAAAATTTGCCGAGGACATGTTTAAAGTCGAAGGCAGGGAAATGTATCTGGTCCCCACGGCGGAGGTACCCCTGACGAATCTTTACCGGGAGGAAATCCTGGAGGAAAAAGACCTGCCCAGGTATATGACTGCTTATACGGCTTGTTTCCGGGCTGAAGCCGGGTCTCACGGGAGGGATACGCGGGGTATCATCAGGCAGCACCAGTTCAACAAAGTCGAGTTAGTCAAACTGACTGTCCCGGATAGTTCATATGAAGAACTGGAAAAGATGACCCAGGATGCAGAAGAAGTCCTGCAGTTATTGGAATTGCCCTATCGGGTAGTATTGTTGAGCACTGGCGATATGGGCTTCTCTTCGGCCAAGACCTATGATCTCGAGGTCTGGATGCCCAGTTACAATGACTACAAAGAGATTTCATCCTGTTCCAATTGCGAAGACTTCCAGGCTCGCCGCGCCAACATCCGCTATCGGCCCGCTTCCAAACAGAAGGTGCGCTATGTCCACACATTGAACGGATCTGGCGTGGCAGTCGGCCGGACGGTGGCGGCTATCCTGGAGAACTACCAGCAAGAGGATGGGGCGGTTCTGGTACCAAGCGTTTTGCGCCCCTATCTAGGGGGATTGAAAAGAATCGCTAAATGATCCGAAGCCCCGGTTTTATTGACAAAAAGCCGATGCCTGTGCTATATTTGTTGTTGCACTGGTCAAAAGTGCGTCCTTCTTAGTGGAGGGGTGTCCGAGCGGTTGAAGGAGGCGGTCTTGAAAACCGTTGAGCTCTTGCGGGCTCCGTGGGTTCGAATCCCACCTCCTCCGCCAGTAAATGTGGAGAGATGGCCGAGTAGGCTGAAGGCGCTCGCCTGCTAAGCGAGTATACGGCTAATACCTGTATCGAGGGTTCGAATCCCTCTCTCTCCGCCATATTTTTTTGAGACCGGCGCCCGTAGCTCAGCTGGATAGAGTGACAGGCTACGAACCTGGAGGTCGGGGGTTCGAATCCCTCCGGGCGCACCATTTTTTCAACAACTCCATAGAATAGGCGGAGTTACGTTCTTAAAGGGAAAACTTATGTTTTCCCCTTTTAATCTGGCTCCAGACAGGCAAAATCACCCAAGCCCGGATGGATTTCGGGTATGATCATGCGCCCGTAGCTCAGGTGGATAGAGCAACGGTTTCCTAAACCGTGTGCCAGGGGTTCGAGTCCCTTCGGGCGCACCATTTGGCGGTGAAACCTCGTTATGAGGGATAGAGAATATATGCAGATGGCCTTAAAATTGGCAGAGGAGGCCTATGCGGCAGGGGAGATCCCTGTGGGGGCGGTAGCAGTCTATGATGAGAAGGTTATCGCCATAGGCCGGAATGAAAAGGAACTTCGCCAGGATGCCACAGCTCATGCGGAGTTGCTGGTTTTGCAGCGAGCCGCAGAGCATTTGCAGAAATGGCGGCTGCAGGGAGTAACCCTTTATTGTACCCTGGAGCCCTGTCCCATGTGTGCCGGGGCTATGATAAATGCTCGAATCAAACGTTTGGTGTATGGCTGCAGGGATGATAAAGCCGGGGCGGCGGGGTCGGTGATCGATCTGGTCAGGTATCCCGGATTGAACCACCAGGTCGAGGTCGTGGAAGGTGTTTTACAAGAGGATTGCGCCAGATTGCTCAGTGAATTTTTCATAAACATGAGAAGAAACCTTAGGAACGGGACGCAGGTTAAGATAGGCCCAAATGAATAGGGCTAAGGCTTTGCAGGACTCAAGATGCAACACTTTTCGCCAAGCAAGCGGGGAGTGTTTTTTTTTCCTCTTACCCCGGTCTTTAAACAAGTGGGGGTGCATTTGGGGATTGTAGGAAACCGGCTGATAACATAAACTTGTTTTAATAGACTGGTGTGATTGACGGGAATCATGACCGCTGTTAACGGGATCCAGCCGGGAAGGTGAGCGCAAGCATAAGTGCCCCTTATCCTAGCCAGACCTCGATTAGAGGGGGTGGGCATACAACCAGGATCGAGCCGATGATTGATGAAGCAGATGTATGAAAGGATGGTTTGACAATGGTTAAAATAGGTTCCTTTTATCCGAATGGAGAAGGTGCAACATTCGATATGAAATATTATTGTGACATATATGTGCCTTTATTGCAGGAGTGGTTCGGAGAGGCCCTTAAAAAGGTAGTGGTGGACCAGGGTATATATGGCGGTGAGCCCGATGCGCCGCCTTTCTTTCGTGCAATGGGCCAGTTTTATTTTGAAACGGAAGAAGCGGGGGTCCACGCTTATTTTTCCAATCTGAGCAGAATGGAAGCGGAAAGGCCCAAATTCACGAATATCAGGCCCATACTGCAAATCAGCCAAGTGATGATGGGTTAAGCGGGCATTGAACGGTCGCAGGTCAGGTAACAGGTTATTAAGCTATGCTGCAGGCCAGCAAAGTCTTTATAAAACAGTGAAGTGCCAGGGGTAAGCATTGAATAGTATAAATATATAATGTATATTGTACTAGCGTGAGCCTCAATTCAGAGACAGCCCATAGGGCAGACCTTGTCAGGGCAGGAATGGGCGCATCATATGCGGAGAGATGGCCGAGTTGGTCGAAGGCGCTCGACTCGAAATCGAGTAGGCGGCTGAACCCCGCCTCTAGGGTTCGAATCCCTATCTCTCCGCCATGATAAAAACTACGATTTCAGATAATCGAGTGGACAGAAATCGGACTAATAAACGAGCACTTTTCAATAATCATATTATTGGGAGGTGCTTTTTTAATGGCCGCAAAGAGGCAGCTGATTAAACGGCGGGTAGACATTAAAGAGGGGATTAGATTTGAGAGTCTGTATGATGAGTTTATTTTGAGCAGGAAGGGGCAGATAGCGCCTGCCACGATTAAGTATTACCAGTGGAATTTAAGGGCTCTAAGGGACTATATGGTAAACAGAGAAATAGCACATATTAACCAGTTAGGTCCCGCCGAATTTGATGGATTTATGGGATACCTATTAGACAAATATACCAACAAGACCACGATTAATGCTTATTTAAGGGCTGCCAGGGCAGTTCTTAATTATGCCATGAAAGAGGGGTATGTGCAGAAGTATGAGATCCGCCTGATTAAGGAGGCGCAGAAGACATTAGAAGTCTACACAAACAAAGAATTATCAAAGCTATTCAGGACGCCGAAAAACATCAATAAGATTGATTTCACAGAGTATCGGAACTGGGTGCTGGTTCAGTATTTCTCGGAAACAGGCAACCGCCTGAATTCTGTGATCAACCTGCAAGTTAGAGATGTGGATTTTGAACTCAGACAGGTAAAGGTCAGGGTCACTAAGAATAAAAAGGTCAATTATTCGCCGATCAGCCAAACAATGGTTAAGATTCTGAACAACTATGTCCAAACTTGGGGATTACAAGAAGATGATTATCTTTTTCCGAATTCAGAAAGGATGCAGCTAACCAAGGATGCCATATCAAAATCCATAGCCCGATATAACAGGAGCAGGGGAGTAAATAAGACTTCCATACATTTGTTCAGACATACTATGGCGACTAATTTTATTAGGGATAACGGGGATATAAGCGCGCTGCAACGGTTACTAGCGCATTCATCGATAATGGTAACCAATCGATATGTGAACTTTTGTAGAGAAGATCTGCTTAATGAGGTGGATAAGCACTCTCTTGTGGAGAAGATCAGGAGGCCGAGGATTAGCCGCAGAGACTGATTTTATTCAGGCATACCTGCGCCAGCCAAGATGTACATTACCAGAGGTGGGGATATATTAAGCCTACAGAAATTGCTGGGCCATTCATACCTGGATATGGTGCGGCATTATGTTGATCTGTGGGGATCAGATCTGCAGAAGATGCATAGGAAGTATAGCGCCGTGGAAAGCCTGTTTAGAAATGATTAGGGATTAATAAGAAATAAGTGTCTGGCTCGGACCAGGATGACCAGGTTTGATCTTTATTGATAGCAGAATTGCTATAGGGGTGTGGAAAATTAGAAATTTTTCCAAGGGGAAATTATATGAGTTTCTTCAGCAATAGGGTTCTGGTTGGTGCCACCCCCCTCTGACAGAAGCATACCTGCAGATTGACAGGTTGTTTGGTTGCTTTTTCTATGCCTGTACAACCTGACAAGAATGATTTGCATTTATTGGCAGGAAAATAATTCCGAATAAAGGAATATAAACAGATAACAGCCTTTATAGAGAGACGAATCGCGGTGGTATATTTAATGAAATCCAGTTCTGCTAATAAAAAATTATGTGCATATTGTGGGGTAAACGTAGCCACGGAAAGGGAACATGTATTTGCAAGGTCGATGTTTCCAAAAGATAAACGCCAGAATTTGGTCATTGTGCCCACTTGTTCAGAATGTAACGATAACTATCAGAAGGATGAAGAATACTTTCGATTAATGAATGCTTCAGCCTATCCTTCATTTAAAGGCTCTAAGCCAGCGCAGGCAATCTGGCCTACCATTGAGAGAATGATTAACAATAGAGGCAATAGAGGCTAGTTCAGAAGTCTTTTGCCAATTGGAAAGATGTGGACATACATCAAAGGGGAATTTTTCTTGGAACCCTACCCGCTGCAAAGTTCGATTGGGAGAGAAGTAAGAACATTATAAAGAAATTTGTTCGTGGTTTGTATTATCATCATCATACTATCTGTCTAGGCAACAATGTGGATTTTGATATATTTTGCATAAACCACCAAGTATCAGAACACGGCATGAAGGAGTTTTTAGCTCAACCTTTTATGGAGCCAATTTTTAAGAATTTAATAACGGTCAATCTGGGCCAAGGCACTGTAAGATATGGTTATAAAATTGCATCTGATAATCCTAAGTATAGTTATTGGATGTTCAATTTTTACGGGAACTACCTGCATTATGTTTGTTTTGTAAAACCAAAAGCTAGCGCAACGGAGGCCAAACAGCTTGAAATAGATAAGCATTAAAAGATGTCAATAGGAGTGGTTTTATGGATAAATATAAACTGGTCTTTAACGGACCGTACACCATTTATAGCACTAACTCAATATTTGAAGATACTATTGCGAATGAGGAAGGCATTTATTTATGGACTCTTCAAGCTAATGGTAAATATGTGATCGAGTATATCGGAGAAACAGGGAGTTCATTTAGGCAGAGGACAAAGGAACATATTATTCAGGTGCTAGGTGGTAACTACAGAATATTAGATGCCAGCTGCTATCAAAAAGAGGAAGTTAGGGTCCTATGGAATGGGATGTGGCGAAAAGGCACCAGAGACAAGTTGGGTGATTTTATTAGTTCATACACTGAGCTTGCTCCGAAAATAGTGAAATACATCGATTCAATTAATATATTTGTGGCTCCTATCAAAATTGATGGATATATGCGTAAAGTCATTGAGGGTGCATTGGCGAGCTACATAAAAGATCAACCTGAAGACGTAACCAGATTCTATCCAATGGATAACCGCACCTATCGTCCGAAATCCAATGCACATAAAGTCAAGATACATATCACATCATCTGAAGCCATAGTCGGATTGCCTTCTGAGCTATCAATCTGAGGCGGCAAGGATCTTCAACAAAAGGGCTTTTGTACGCTATCATCCCCCCCGCTCTGATATCAAGAGTAGGTTAGGCAGCAGGTCTTCGGACCTGCTTTTTTATGCCGATTTAATCTAATTATTGTTTGGTGATGGGCACCTATGGTTCCGCCTTAAGCTGATACGGTAGGTACCTTTTAAGCTGATATTAGGATATTATGCTGAATGAGGTCGAAAAGGAGGAATATGGATACTGGTGTGGAAATCCCATCGCAACAGCATTAATTATTTATTCGGATTGGCGATATCTGATAGAGGGAGAAGGCAGGAAAAAGACGAAAAAACATGCCCAAATTATTTGTTAAATTAATGCCTAAATGCAAAGGAAAGGAAGTATTTCATGAGAAACCATATGAGCAGATTATTAACTGTTTTTTTATTTTCCGTTATTATGGCGGGCAGCTTATGTTTAAATAATCCTGTAAAAGCAGCTCAAGATGGATCAATATCTGCTGCAGTGCTCAATCCCCAGAATGGAAACTATTATCAGGTGATAGACAAACAGTTAACTTGGGAACAAGCAGAAGCCTACTGTGTCCAAATAGGCGGGCATTTAGCTACCATTACTTCGGAAAACGAACAGCAATTTATCGAGGCATTATTACCAACCTCGACATCAGATGTCTTTTGGTTAGGAGCACAAAAAAATATATTGGGAAATTTTGAATGGGTAATTACAGAAGAATTCGTATACTCGCATTGGGCGGAAGGCGAACCAAATAATTATAATGGAACAGAAAATTCATTGATGATGTACAAGAATGTTAATTTTGGATATTGGAATGATCTTAACAATACCTGTATATTTGACGATCCCCTATTTTGGCATAACTTTGTAAACATGGGCCTGATATGCGAATGGGAAGGATACCAAACTCATCCAGGCATCAGCATTAGCATGACTGGGAACTGGATTGACACTAATGGCAATGGTTATGCTGATGCGGGGGAAGCCATTGGCTATACAATTACCGTTGAGAATATTGGCAATATAGACCTGACTGGAGTCACTGTTACTGATGCAATGCTGAACGATGAAGCATATGTTTCAGGCGATATCGACTTTGATAAAGACTTGGATGTTGATGAGACCTGGACCTATACTGGTAGTCATACCATCACAGCAACTGACATCACATCGGGGGCGGTAAATAACGTTGTCTCTGTAGACTCTGATCAAACTGGTCCTGTATCAGCCAGTGCATATACAGAGCTTTCCCCAATAAATCCTCCACCATTGGCCGAAGAATGGAATTACTATCCTGATCAGTATAGTAAGGACTTAGCCTTAGAGGCCGCTCAGTATTGTACAGATATTGAGGGTAGGCCAGATAACTCTGCTTCGATAGAGTTAGATTTACTGTTAGATTCATTCGATCAAGTGTTTGATTACAACTTTGAACAGGATGAAACGGGAGTAAATAAAGTGGCTTATGTGATTGCCAATAAGAATGTAAATTATCATGGCATTCAAAGAGATTTAGTGGCAGTAGTAATTAGAGGGTCACACGGAAATGAGTGGTATGGAAATATGCAGATCACTGGAACGCAGTATGAGTCCAAGGCGGGAGGACATATTAATTTTTATTTGGCGATGAATGATGTTTATACGAATTTAGAAGCATATTTGAAGAATAATGGCATTGAAGAACCACTGATATTTATTACAGGACATAGTAGAGGAGCGGCTGTTGCCAACATTCTTGCTGATTCCCTTGATGGACCGAATAACGCTCCAGTTTTCAACAACAGCGAAATATTCGCATATACGTTTGCAACCCCCAACACTAACCTATCTAAATATGCTTATGATGACAAAAATATTTTCAATTTCTGTTTTACAGATGATTTCGTCACTCAGATGCCTTTGTTAGGCTGGGGCTGGACCAAAAACGGACAGACGTTTTTGGCAAATGCCGAGGAATTGTACTTAAATAATGCTCAGTTTAAGCAAGACATGGATAATACTACATTTGAAGACTATCCGAATGAGACATGGCAATTTAATTCTCAGGCGACCGCCAACCTACTCAGCCATATTAATTATTATTGGAAAAATACTAAGGATTACTACAATAAAGATTGGAGTAAAAGCAGGCCTCCTATCTATATCAAATTATATTATTTCATGGATGAGTGGATAGCAGTGGCGGGTGATGATGGTATGTTTATGTTCGGTTCCCAGATTGGATTGGGTTCTCCAGCGCTTATCGATTTAAAATATTGGGGAGATACGGATAAGATATACGGTCCAATAGCTAATTTTTTCGTAAATGGAACTGAAAAACATTTCATTGCTGCTACCCATGATATGCATACTTACACCAATGCGATTGAAAATGATTGCTTTTCTCCTAATCCATATTCTCCCTCGCAGCTCCCCAAATATGGTACTCCATAAAAAGTACCAGGTCGCACAGGATAAAATATGATGAAATAATGGCAGGTCTTCGGACCTGCTTTTTTTTGCCCACTTAGCGAAGACATGGATAGATAGAGGCGTCAGGACTAAGTAGTACACAATACCGATAGTGCAGAAAGGCCAATTTATGTCGGAATAAAATGAAAAGGAGGAGTATTATATTTGGCAGCGAAACTCTGTTAATAATGTTAATAATTAGCATAACAATGACTATAAGCGTATCTCAAGCTTGGTGGATAAGAATATCGCATATTTATTCGACTGGAGTAGAAGAGGAGGTATAAGTATGATTACCAAGGCGAGAAGTAAAAGGATAGCTATTTTGCTTGTGTTCACCATCCTGATGACCATGTTTATAGGGATAGGTGCAGTCAGTGCCGCTACTGGAACTGAATATGTAAAAGTCAGGAGTGCATATGCTGATAATATAGAAGCAGCACCTAATCAAATTGCGGGAACAATTAGCATCATTCAGGGAGCTGATTACAGTTCAATAGCGGGAATTATTGATGAACTTAATATCGAAGTTGCTTTTCCCTTAGGTATTACATGTAAGGGAATATTTGTAGACGGGGGGTCAATAAAGAGTAATACGGAAAATAGAATAACGGTTGCCGCTAATGATACTTCTATCCCTGTGGTCAACTTTAAAGATATCATTATAGACGTAGATCCTTTATTTAACGGCAGCGTTGTGGTAACAGTTCGTGTCTGGGGAATAGACAACGAAGGCAAAACAGTTTTTGATATAGTGAAATATCAAGAAATTGCTCGGATTGGCAGCGAATTGGCTCAATATGGCGCCGATGTATACCCCAGTTCAGGAAGTATACCATTGTTGGTGAGGGCTTCAGTTTCTATTACTGATCAAGAACCAGGAATATATTATTATACTTTTAATTTTAATGCAGACAGTGCGCAATCTGGGTATCTAAAATCTAATTTAGTAACCAATTCTTCATGGTTTACATATAAAAATCCTGGAACCTATAGAATTACTTATCAGGTTAAGGATATGTATGGCAATCCTGTTGCCAGTGGCGACTGTGGTATGGTTACCGTTACGGAAACACCTCCATTAACAGGAAGGGAATTTTCGGTTACTGCTAGAGTAAATGGTGGACATGGATTTGTAACACCAACTTTTCAGATGATCCCTGAGGGTCAAAATGCATTTATAGATATCTATCCTGATGACGGGTATGATGTATTATCAATTATGGAATGGAGCTGGTGCTCAATGGATGATTCCAGTCCCTACGTGATCAACAATGTTCATGAAGATCACTTTGTTGTGTTCCAATTTTCAAAGAAATCAGAAAAGGATAAGAAAACAGATAGTTTAAGTGAAGAAGCCGTAGACTCATTCTATGAAGAATTAATGCAGAAGTTCTTCAATGATTACTACGAAAAAGCGGATGAGGAGAATAAAGCACTAGTTATAGCCATGTACGATGATTATTCTGACCAAATGACACGCTGGGATAGAACCATACTTTGGGCTTACATAGTGGCAAATAGTTTTGAACATTCAGCAAAAATGGTTAAGAATTTTGTAACTCCTCTGGTCGCATTGGGTAAAGTTGCGGTTCATACTTGGATCGATATAACAGTGGAGGACCAACAGTTGCGTAATGACTATAAAGAAAGAACTGATATGGTTTTCGATCTTGCCAGCCTGTTTATAACTGAAGAAAAGTTGATTGATCTGAATACAAAGGTAGAAATGGCACCAAATTACGCTGAAAAACTTGAAATATTGCATAAATACAATGTCCAAAATGCTGAATTCTTAAGGAAAGCATATGATATGAATATTAATTATTTTTTGGAAAATTGATTATTGTTTATTTATGAGTACTGTTTAGTAGTTGCTCCCTCGACTTTTGAATAGACATAATTGCAGGTCTTCGGACCTGCTTTTTTTGTGCCCATTTGCAGCGACGGCCTGGACATTGAGATGCACGGAAACCACGCAGGCATCAGCTTCCACAGCTGTTAGCTATCCAATACCTTTACTCGGTTGCCATATTCTTGTGCAAACCATTGGGCGTTTTCTGTATGAATTGGGATGATTGTGTTTGGGTTAGTGTGGCTGATCAGGGCTTTTATTGTTTCAGGATCGGCATGTCCACTAGTGTGGATAGATACTATCTGAAGCCCTAGATTCTCACAACCTGAAAGAAACTCATGCATCTGATCTTTTTTTTGATATCCTTCCCACATGGAATAGATCAACAGCCCACCTGAGAGCGGCTCACGTTCATTGATTGATTCCAGGTATTTGAGCATCGAGGCCCGCACACACATCACATACTGAGACCCACATATCTGGGACCTTGAGATCTTCTTATCCCCATACTTGTCAAATAATTTGTAGCGGAAGTGGTCCTGGTCATAGCCTCTGCTTATAAACGTCCTAACCGCTGGAAAAGAGACTGGATTGGGTATATTCCCACCAATGGCAGAGGTTATTTCTGTCATATAGAGATCCTGTAATAACAAACGATTGCTTTTCTTCGCAGCCTTATAAAGGGTCACAACGCGGTCAATGTTCATGGCTGAAAGTAGGGCGAAGATAGGCGCAGTTGTCTGTGCAAACAGTGCGTCGGCCTTTTCTTCCAAGTCCACTTCAGTCTCGACATTATTGGCTGGTCTGGAGAGAGTTGTACCCTCACAGATCAATGTATCGACCTTCTGAGGTAACTGCTGGAGCAACCTGGAATAAGACTTCCTGCCGTTGGAGCGAAAATCTCCAGTATAGAGCGCGCATTCATTATCGGCCTGGATCACAAACATATAGCTGTCGAAAGCTGAATGATCACATAGATAAGGGGTGATTGTGATGTTGCCAACCTGGATAGGAATACCGTTGCTTAGGAATCCGCTAGGAGATATTGAAGGGGTGTTTTTATATCCATCAACAGCTTTAACGATTTTATAGCTATTCTCCCCAATATATAGGGGTATTTCGCGGTCGATGCTGTAGGCCAGGCCCAGATGGTCTCCATGATAATGGGAGATAAACACCGCATCGTAGCCTTTGTATTTGAACAGGCCATCTATCTCGGGCAGTTTGCTATTATCGTCATCAAGTTCACTGCCGATATCTAGCAGGATTTTATTCGTGTTGGTTACGATCTCAATTATATTTCCGCCTATCTGATTATGCCCTCTGAGTATGCTTATATTCATGGCAATTCCACCTCAAATACCTGAAGGCGGTCATGGTCCCCAATGACATACAAGCCGACATCAAGCTGCTCCATTAAGCGAAGCACGTTGGCCCTTGCTTCTTTATATTCATTATGTTGGGCTTTATCCTTAAAGACTAATGCTGCAGTTTGTATCTTCTGGGCATTGAACTCACTATAGTCCTGCAATAATTTATCCTTATCAACTTTGCGCCAGTAGGTGGATGCTTCAAGCATACAGCGCAGCAGCGTCTCCTGGCTGTCCTCTTTTTTCAATTCCAATATGGTCAGGGTATCTTCCTTTAGCGCCATTAAATCAATCTTACCGACATTTTTATCTTCCCTGGCATTCTTTAAGGGCACCTGATAGTCAATTATTTTGCCGATATGATTAAATGTTCTTCCAAACATGCCTAGAGCCACCCGCTCTTCTATGCGGTTTGATGATTCTTTATTAGTGCTGCCATCATGTCCAGAAACTCGATATTTCCTTTGACGAGTTATAGGAGTAATGTTTCCAAACAGATCCTGTCGGTTAACTAAGAACTCAGCTATGACCTCACTATAGGGTTCTTTGGTATCGGTTGTCAGACCTCTGTAATTAACGAATTCCTGTTGATACAGGGTATTCATATTATGGGAGGCTCGTATGATGATCTCCAGAATCTCAGCCCTTGAATATCCTGCCATTTTCCTGCCTCCTTATTAAGAAGCTATGGTGTATAGGGTCATAACATAGTCAATCAGTTTGACTAATTCTCTGGCATGATCTGGGGTATAAAGCTCATACTTAAAGGTTACCATGATTGTCTTTCCGTCCTTAGAATGCCCTGCTTCACACATGTCATTAAAATTCTTACTTATACAGTTTGCTATTGCTGGAGCTAACTTTTCCAATGTGTCCTCATAACTCTTATTCTTGGCTTTGGCTCTTTCTTTAAACGTACTAGCATTTAGATAGAATCGAAGTGTTGGAATAGCTTCACTGGGAAGGTCTACGAATTTGCCATTAAAAGTTCCGCTATTTACCGATCCCTTCCTGCGAATCTCTTCTATACTCTCATTGTCTGCATAAAGAACCTTGTCTAGGTCGGTTATCATATAGTACCTGATTGATTCAGAGTAATCCTGGGCACGCTGCACAAGCGGGTCTGAGCGTTTTACCCAATCATCTAGCTCGGTCTGTAAAACACTGTCAAAGGTTTCTTTGACTTTCTTGGGCTTAAGTTTCCGAACTGCGACTATCAACACTAGTATGGCAACACAGGTTGTCGAAAAATCCTTGATTCCAGCGGCAATGGCGGCGGGGGTAAAACTGTTATAGGCAATCTCAAAGAAGATAGCGATTACTGCAATTGAGGCAGCTATACCTCCCAAAAGGGTTTCTGGTTCCAGTTTCCTCGCCATAATAACATTCCTTTCTGTTTAGGGCTGGGCCACCAAAGAAGATATATAGGTTTCGTAAAAAAACTGACCTGTGCATGCAAATTTAGTAACATTACTTTCAATGTCATGACATAAATGTCCTTCATATTCTCGCTACTAGCAACAGAATTGGCTCAGCAATGTGTTGGATATTACAGTATTGGGCAACAAGATGCCGTTTTCGGTTAGTACTACCCCCCTTATAACAGGGGTTTATATAGATGATGCAAGGAAGAGTTGTGACACCGCGAATTTGATTGGAGGGATTGTAATGGGAATTGTATCGGCGTTTGTTCTCGGTTGCCTGGTGACAGCCTGGTGGAAAGCCAAGGCAAACCAAAAAGTGTCATCAAGGGAAGTAGAAACAGTTAAGCCCGAAGGTTCAGGGTATGTGGAAATAGCTAAAAGTGGGCTGAGGAATGCAGTACTGAGGGTAACCGAGATTAGGTCTGCCAGAATACCAAAGCAGCCAGTTACTGATGAAGAACTGAAGGACATGCTACTGGGATATGCTATCGACCAGGTTAGAAAGGGCAAGATCAGGATTGTAGAAGACATTGATTAACACGGTTAGGAGGCAAGTGAGGGTTTGACCCTCTATTTTTTTGCCCATTTTCAGCCAAGAAGATGTCATTTGAAAGGAGGTGAGGAATGCATGGGCAAAAATGTTACGGCTCTTACAGAGCGACTCAGGGCCCTATCCGACGAAGCGCAGAGATTGCGTAGCCGAGACACTCAGCCAGTTGACATGATGCGATTGGCCAAGATCCTGTCCAGACAGGCGCAGCTGGAGATGCAGCTGGCAGTCATGGGAGTACCTGGTACTTCAGATCAGATTCAACCAATGAAACATGATGAAGCATGCCCATTTTAGAGAGGAGAGATCAATATGCAGAGTAATGTATTGGTATCAACACAGGAGATGTCCAAGGATCGGTGGTTAGAGTATCGCAAGCAAGGTATCGGTGGTAGCGATGTAGCGGCAGTATGCGGCCTTTCCAAGTGGAAGTCACCAATGGCCCTATGGATGGAGAAGACAGGGCAGGTCGAACCAGATCCAGCAGGGGAAGCGGCGTATTGGGGAACAATTATGGAGCCGATTATCAGGGATGAGTTTACAGCCAGAACAGGCTTCCCAGTTAATGAGGTCAAGGCTATTCTCCAGCACAGAAGATTTGATTTTATGCAGGCGAACCTGGACGGGACGGTCATTTACCCTGAACGGGGCGAGGGTATCTTTGAAGCTAAGACCGCTGGAACATACAGTGCAGCTGAGTGGGAAAATGGTATCCCTGACGCTTACTCCCTGCAAGTGCAACATTACATGGCGGTTACAGGCCTTAATTTCGCCTGTGTGGCTGTCCTTATTGGCGGTTCCAAATTCCTGTGGAGACTAATTGAACGAGATGAGGCAGTAATTGATCTGATTATCCAGATAGAGTCCCGTTTCTGGCAATTGGTTGAACAGAAGATTCCGCCCGAGATCGATGGTTCCAAAGCCTCAGTAGAGCTGCTGAACCGACTCTACCCTGATAGCCAAAAAGCTAGCATAGAATTGCCCCAGGAAGCCCTGGAATTGATCACGCAGTATGAAGCAGCCCAGGCTGAGGAGAAGCGGATCACCGAGGTCAAAGATCTGGCGGCTAATAAGTTGAAGGCTATGCTGGAATCGAACGAGACAGGCCAGATCGGCGGCAGGTTGGTCGGTTGGAAAAACGTAAAGGGTGAAAGGTTTGATTCCAAAGCCCTCAAGGTTGAGCATCCCGATCTCTACAGCCAGTACCTTAGAGAGTCTAGTTACAGGCGTTTTGTAGTGAAATGAAAAGGAGGAATGAAAGATGACTTTACGGGAACGGTTGGCTATGCAAGAACAAGAGTTATATATTAATGAAATCAGCAAAGGAGAGATAGAGGATATGGCACAGGAAGACAGTAGCGGCAATGTAGTCCCGTTAAGATCGAATGAAGTAGTAACCATGGATCTGGTGCCTAGCTTTGCTATCAGTCTATCTGAGGCCCAAGAACGAAATAAGATGTTGCAGGAGTATGTAGAGAAAATGCTCAAATCTGGAATTGACTATGGAATCATATCTGGCTCCCAGAAACCCAGTCTATATCGCTCTGGAGCCGAAAAGTTGATACAGGCATATGGCCTCTCAAAACAGGTTTCTGTAGTCAATCGCACAGAATGTTGGGATCAAGGCCTGTTTAACTATGAAGTCAAAGTGACTCTCGTCAATAAGAAGACGGGACAAATCGAAGCCGAGGGATTGGGCTCCTGTAATACGAAGGAAAAGCGTTATATTGGCCAGAATCCCTTCAACTTGGTGAACACTGTGCTTAAAATTGCACATAAAAGAGCCTTGGTTTCAGCCGCAATTAGCTCGACTATAAGCTCCCAGATTTTCACACAGGACTTGGAAGATATATCGGAAATAGTTCAGAGCAAACCATTAAACTCAGTTCAGCCTACAACCAACAGTCGAATCCCTAATAAGATCGCGTCAGAGGCCCAGCTAAGGAAGTTGTACTTCATAACCAAGCAGATGAATATGGACGGTACCACCGCCAGGCAGCTCATGAAAGACAGGTATGGGGTAGACAGCTCCGAGAAACTCACAAGTAGGCAAGCTTCAGACTTCATTGATCACCTGACTACTTTACAGGGGTAAACATCAACCCAATACAAACCAGAACAGCCGAAGGTAGGCTGTTATTTTTTTGTCCATCTTTAGGCAAAGGAGGTGGAAAAGATAAATGCACCTGCCAGTAAAGATAGCAAGTGCATTTAAATTTATTCTTGGAGAGGGAATTGGAAAACTAAATTCTACCTGAAAATATGATGATTTTCCAGGGGAGCTGCGGCTATGGCTGTGGCTCCCCAAATTCTATTTTAAGGAGTGATTGGAATGAAGACTACTTATCATGATATGCAAAAACTTTCGGAAACCGAACTACTCTCGCTGACTTTTAGAGAAAGCAGTGATATTGGGGTTGTTAAGAACTTGTTGTCCAGGATCAATGCGATGGAAGAGCTGCTAAGCATCACTGTGCAGGAGTTAGATGAGATAGAAGGCATGGAAGAAGGAGCAGCTGAGCAATTTACCGCCGCCATGGAGTTATCACGACGCATTTACTCAGCACCCCCCAGGAAGACCAGGTTAATGAGCAGTCCAGATGCTGTAGCAGAACACTTAATTCCCAGTATGCACTACCTGGATCGAGAGTTATTTATGTGTATCTACCTCAATCGCAAAAACGGGTTCTTGTTTAAGGAAACCATATCTATAGGCAGCCTCACAGCGTCTATCGTCCACCCCCGTGAAGTGTTTAAGCCAGCAATAAAGAGGAGTGCCGCAAGTGTCATCCTGGTCCATAACCATCCAAGCGGCGATCCCACTCCCAGTCAGGAAGATATACATGTTACCCACAAGCTAATTAAAGCAGGTAATATCCTGGGCATCCTGGTCCTGGACCATATTGTGGTGGGCGACGGCCAGTATGTGAGCTTCAAGGAGACTGGGCTTATGGGTGCAAAGGAGGGGCAGTAATGGCCAGTGATCAAATTAAGACAATATGTAGTAATTTACTCACGATGTTTGAAAGGGGAAACTTCCCGCCAGCAGCTGCCAGGACTGTAATAGCCAGGATTACAGGCTCTGAAATTCCTTCATCCAAATGGAGCTTCTGCAACCAGCTGATAATGTTCATGTCAGAATCAGTAGACTGCAGGGGCTTCCGTCAGTGGCGGGAAGTAGGCAGATCTGTAACCAAAGGAGCTAAAGCCGTTTATATCCTTGTGCCGCTGACCAGGAAGACCAGGATGGTTGTAACTAATGATGAAACTAGAGAAAGCAGGGAAGAGACTAGACAGCTAATTACAGGCTTCAAAACTTGCCCAGTCTTCCGATACGAAGATACCGAAGGGAAGCCCTTGACCGAGCAGAACTACAAACCACCAGAACTGCCGCCGCTATACCATGTTGCTGAGCATTTTGGGATGGTCAGGTATTACCCAATATGTGGCGGAGCTTTGGGTAGCTGTTCCCAATCGGGCACCATAACTCTGTATAGCCATGATGTGGATGTCTTCCTACATGAGCTCGGACACCTTGTTCATGGAACCATTAAGCAGCTGAAGCCAGGCCAGAATTCCAAGCAGGAGTTAGTTGCTGAGATGGTTAGCGTTGTTTTGATGGAAATGATGAGCATAACTGGCTACCAGTGGCGGGGTTGGAAGTACATGCAATCATATGCCGATGAGGACCCAGTTAAGACACTAAGGGCTATTGGGGCTATATTGAATGACGTCGAGGCGGTGATAAACAGGATCTTAACCGTTGATGCCGACATTAGATCGGCGGAAGCAAGTATCGCTTAAACAGGTTGGTCCTGGGTACGACCTAAAAATGCCCGATGTAAATCTGCTATCAGAAGACAAAAGATGCCGAATTTTAGCAGGATTTTACATTTGCGTTATAGAAGGGAATATGTGGGGAATCCTAACGTATTCATTACTAAAGTGAAAATGCTTATTTAAAGAGTTCCCGTGAAGACTAGGCGGTGATTGATTTGTTTAATGGAAATGAAGAAGCAATAAGAAAGACATCTCAGGTATTTAGGTACCTTCAAGCTGTTGACCAAATAAAGAATCCTGTTATTAAAGATGTGAACGTACAACTATGGATTAAAAGGCTTAATGATTTACCTGAACATGACTGTATTAACATTTCTGAGCTGATTGATGATTCCACAGTAAACATGAATGATTCTAATTCCGTAGGTGACAATGACAATTTTATTCTTCGGATTAGAAGGCCCGAAAACTTGCCCGTACCAATTCCTCCAGAACAAATTATTCCCTGGCTCAAAGCAGGCTGGAAAGACTGCAGGCAGGAGGTTGGATTAATAAAGTTAAGTGCCAAGGACGACAGTGGGAATGAGATTGTGGTGGGGTTAGATGACGATCAGGATAGGTTAATTTTTTTTAGAAAATGGTTGTTGCAACGCGGTGAGTGGGCAATTAAGCAAAAACTTGTTTTAGAAGTACAGTCAGTATTTGAGGCAATTTATGATCTATATTCTCGGATCGAAAGGGAATCAGAACAGGTTGAAATTATGCTTGGGGATGGAGTCTTACAGTTGACCAGATCCGAATTAGTGGTGAACCATCCTTTAATCCTTCAGAGAGTAGAACTTGAATTCAATCCTGCGATACCAGAGTTTATCTTCTGGGAAAGTGACAAAGGAACAGAATTTTATTCGGCTCTATTACGATCCATTCCTGGTATAGAGCCAGCTATTATTTCCCAGGCAGTAGAAGATATTGATAGACTGGGGGTTCACCCTTTAGGAGGAGCAGTAACATCAGCTTTTTTGGAACAACTAGTACATAGGCTGTCTCCTCGAGGAGTGTTTGATGAGAATAATCCCTCAATTGTAGCTGATGATGACGGACCGTATATAAAAAGAGATAGGATTCTGTTTCTGCGCAAACGTAATTTAGGCTTTAGTTTGGCGATTGATTCGATATTGAACGATCTGTCAGATACAGACAGCCCTAATAATTTTATTGCCAGAACTGTGGGGATAAGCAATCAAGATGTCCAGAGCATAACAGAGGAGTCAGTGACTGACTTTGATCCTAATGGAGAAGATGAGGAAGTTTTATTCACAAAGGAAGCCAATAGTGAGCAGTTACAAATAGTTAAGTATCTAAATAAGAAGGGAGCTGTTTTAGTCCAGGGGCCCCCAGGTACAGGAAAGACGCACACAATTGCTAATCTGATTGGTCATTTTTTATCTCAGGGAAAGAGCATACTTGTCACTAGCCATAGCTCCAAGGCTCTAAGGGTCTTGCGTAAACATGTAGTGCCACCGTTGCAGCCGCTATGTGTGAGCGTACTGGCAGATGACAACCGCAAAGAACTGGAGTCTTCCATCAATGACATATCTGAACGATTGTCATATTCCAATGCTGATACTCTGGATGCGGAAGCGTTGGCATTGCAGAAGAGACGTACTGATATTTTAACCAGGTTGCGGAGGCTGAGAGGCGATCTTAAAACTGCACGATTGAGTGAAACAACTGCAATTGTGGTCGAGGGAAATGAATACAAACCTATTGATGCAGCAAAGCAGGTCGCTGCATATAGAGAACAACGAAGTTGGATTCCAGGGCCAATAGTTGATAATGAGCCTTGTCCTATATCAGACAGAGAGTGTGTTCAACTATATCAAGCAAATGCCTCGCTAAATATGGCTGAAGAAGTTGAGTTAGCCAAAGTACTTCCAGCAATGGAGACTTTCATAGAGCCGAAAGATTTTCTCACACTAATTCAATACAAGCAGAATTTAGAAGCCACAGACTTATCATTCAGGGAGGATTTTTGGGAAGAACCTATTTCCGACATCTATAGGCTGGAAGAATCTCGGAAGATATTCACCAAGGCTACAGAACAGATAGAAGGAAAACCCAGATGGTTAAAATCAATTGCCGCAGATGGTATCAGTGAACAATTAAGTATACCATGGGTCAATCTAATTCAATTAATCCAAGATGTTTATGATCTAGTGCTTAAACACAAGGAGACCATGCTTCAGTATGATCCCGTTTTACCGATTGATATGTCGCCCATAGAGGCTCAAAGCATTTTGGAAGAAATATGTCTGAACAATAACAACAATGTTTTATCTCGGGTTCAAATGCTATTCAAACCTCGGTGGAAGAATCTGTTATCCAAATGCAAGGTAAACGGCTATCCAGCTACTAATCATAAACAATATGAGGTATTAAAAATAGCTGCTGACCTGCAAGTGGCTCGTAGGCAAATGTTAGAGCGTTGGAAGAGGCAAATTTCAGTAATAGATGGTCCAGAAATAGATGCCACTTACGACAATCCAGAGTATGTAGCCAAGCAATATTGTGAGCAGTGCGAGTCATGTTTGAGATGGAATGAAGAAAGCATGATCCCTGCCATTAATAACCTTATTGGTTGTGGATTAAAATGGGAAGCTGTATTGAAAGAATCGATAGTGACCGACAATATAATCGATAAATACACCAATTTGGCCAGACAGGTTTTGCCCGACATAATCCAGGCCCAGATCAACAGAATTTCATATTACAAATGCCTGAAACAATTGGAGGACTTAAAAAATGTAATCGGCAGACTAAATGGCGACAAACAGTTAATAAATTCGTTCGTTGACGCCATAGTAAATCTCGACCCTGAATCTTACACTACAAATTTCCGATACCTGATGGATCTTTATAGCAAACTCAATACCTATTGGTTGAAAAATGAATTGATTGAGAAAGTTGACCGAGTAGCTCCAGTTTGGGCTGATTCCATCAGGAATAAAAAAGGAATACACGGCGATACTGAACCTCCAGGAAGCGCAAAACAGGCATGGGAATGGAAGCAACTTAACGATGAATTAGACAGGCGGGCACTTTTGTCCATAGCGGAACTTCAGGAACAGATACGGATATATTCTGCTGACTTAAGAAGCATAACTGCTGGACTTGTAGAAAAACGTGCTTGGGCAGCTCAAGCCAGAAGGGTTGGAGATGAACAAAGATTAGCTCTCCAGGGTTGGAAGATGACAATGAAAAAAATCGGAAAGGGTACGGGCAAGTTGGTTCCGATGCTTAAAGCTGAAGCTAGGAAACTAATGCCTAAATGCCAGACTGCAGTTCCAGTTTGGATTATGCCGCTTTCCAGAGTCGTTGATACTTTTAGTCCTGGCAGTAATAGGTTTGATGTGGTAATCATTGATGAAGCGAGCCAATCAGATTTGATGGCACACATCGCCTTATATATGGGCAGTCAAATAATGATTGTTGGCGATGACGAACAAGTAAGTCCTATAGGGGTTGGCCAGAGGCAGGATGAAATGCAGGGCTTGATTGCCGCAATGTTACAAGGCATACCTAACAAACATTTATACGATAGCACATTTTCAATATACGATGTAGCTATGACGGTGTTGCAGCCAATCTGTCTCCGAGAACATTTTCGCTGCACACCCGAGATTATAAATTTCAGTAATAGACTAAGCTACAACTGGAAGATAAGACCACTTCGAGATACCAGTACTCTTATAACCAAGCCCCATACGGTCTACTATCGGGTTGAGGATGCCGAAAGCAACGGCAAAGTCAATAAGCAAGAAGGCATGTGTATAGCCTCTTTATTAGTTGCGTGTACCAAACAACCTGAATATGACAACGCAACATTTGGCGTAATATCGCTTGTGGGAGAAGAGCAGGCGCTATATATCGACTCGTTACTCCGTAAATACGTAGAACCTTATGAACGTGAAAAACGTGACATACTTTGCGGCAACTCTGCTCACTTTCAGGGAGATGAAAGGGATGTCGTATTCCTTTCCCTTGTGGATACATGCAACCAGGATACTCCTCTCCCATTGAGACGCGAAGGCGCCTACAATCTATACAAGAAAAGGTTTAATGTTGCTGCCAGCCGTGCCAGAAACCAGATGTGGGTGGTTAGCTCCTTGAGTTCAGTTCCCAATACCGATCTAAAGAGCGGTGATTTTCGCCTTGAGCTAATACAGCATGCTTTAAATCCATACGCTTATGAAGAAGAGATAGAGAAGGTGCTGATATATACTGAATCAGACTTCGAACAACAGGTTGCCCAGAGACTTGTACAAGCTGGGTATAAAGTTGTTCCGCAATGGAAAGTAGGTTCATATCGGATTGATATGGTAGTTGAGGGTAATAATAAACGCCTTGCAGTCGAGTGTGATGGAGACAGATATCATACAATCGAAAATTTACAGCAAGATATGAACCGCCAGTCTATTTTAGAGAGGTTAGGGTGGCAATTTGTTCGGATTAGAGGTAGCCAATTCTATCGAACTCCAGATTTGGCAATGGAAAGCATATTCAGTAGGCTATCGGAATTAGGCATCATGCCCACCTCGTCAAATACCGAATCCGCTTCTAGTGAATATGAGTTGCTAGACAGGGTAAAGAGGGTTGCTGCATCATTGCTTCAGGATTGGATAAACGAAGATACTGAGAATAATGTTGTATCACAAAGCATTCCGCCTTCCAGGACTGGCACAAATAAGACTGCGAGTGTTACTAGCCAGGCTATTAAAAATCAAGAAAAGGACGACCCAGATGTCGGTAATAAAATAGTTATCGAAACAGGAACCCCGATTCCTACAGAAGATAGAAAAGACGTATCAAAGACCTTGTTATCGATTAGTGATACAAACCTAGGCAAAGAAGATATAGCATCTGTATTAACTACGAAAGGAATCGAATACGTTGACAAGAGAGATGTAGGAGGGGCTCTTTGGATAACCGCAAATAGCGAGGTAGATCAAATTGTCAAAGAGCTCATAAAGGTTGGGTATAAATTTGACTTCACGTCAAAAGGCGGCAGACAAACAAACAATAGACCAGGGTGGTACACTAAACAATAATTGGACATTGAGGACAAAATCTCCATGGAAGGGGTGATGGCCGTGAGGTTAGGTATAAGACTTGATCCTATCAGATTATTCACTAAGGAATATGTTGATACCAGGAATTTTAGGGAAGATGTTAAGAAGCTGTACGATAAGCATAAAGACCTGTTTAAGTTTTCAATGGTATCAGAACAAGATGACGATAGAAGGTTCTATGTATATGAATGGTTCACTAAGGATGAGAACAAGGTCTTCTATGTAGGCAGGGGAACGGGCAATAGATATAACCATATTATAAATGAGGATATTGAGAAACCTGGAGGAGTGTGGTTAAGGGAACTCAGGGATAAGTTTGGCATTGATTACCGCATTGTAGCTGATAAGCTGACTAACGCTGAAGCTGAGGTTTATGAAGTCTGTATGATAAAAGAAAGATGTGATAAAGGTGAAGTCTTATTACAAGGTACCGATATGCCTTATGATTATGAAGCACACCAAAGTGAGATCCAAGGATATAAAGATAGGTCTTTCGAGCCTATTATTAAAGTCAGTAATTATCATAGAAGGTATTTAGGGTTAACAACCAAAGCAAGCTATGATCCAGTCAACATGGAAAGTCTGAGATATACCCATTTCCTTAGGTCGGGGGGTGTGGTGGATCAATACACAAATAAGGAAAAGGAAGCGATTTACCAGTACATAAACGCTCTTAACGGAAATGTCTATTCAAGCTTGGCAAAAGCAGCCAGGTCGGTGATAGAGTTCGGCATATTGGATTGTTCCGAGTATATCAAGCTGAAGGAGCAAGGTTTTCAGGTTTATCATTCCTTCCACGTTATGGATTTCATTCAGAACAATAAACCTGTAGCTGGTACACCAGTCCAAAAGAAAAAGCCAAGCGTACCCAAGATTGATACTGCCAAGAGAGATGAGATGGCAGAATACTTGCAGTCTATACAGGGTAAGATAAACGACCTAGCCGCCAATTATATGAAAAGGGACGAGGAGACCAGGGGTCTACCTAAAATTAAAGAGGTTGTTGAAGAAGGTGATGGCATCGTTACTTATTATAGAGATGCTCACTTTGATGCTGGTTATGAATTAGAAATGAAAGGTATGGAATTCGAGAAACAGAAGGATATTTATAACACAGTCCTGTATTATGAAGCTTGTCTGCGGGTTAAATTTTGGGCTCCATATCCGTATAATCGACTCGCAATTATATATAGGAAATATGCATTATTCAATGATGAGCTTAGGGTACTAAATGCGGGGATAAAGAATCTAAAATTAAAGGGCGGAGATATGTTCGATAGAAGGCGAAAAGTCCTGGAGATATTAGATTACCTACCAAAATAAAAGTATATTGAGGGTACATCGGTAATCATACCTTGCGGACAGGGGAAGATCTGTGGTAAGCAGCCATACTGAAGGGGCAGTAATTCCCAGAGATGCCTATAATGGCGCCCCCTTCAAAGTAAATAGGGAGTATGCTGAGCGCTTTGCTAATCGCTGGGTGATATTGAGTGCTAAATACGGATTCATAGATCCTGACTTTGAGATACCTGGTCCTTATAATGTCAGCTTCAAAAAGAAGTCACCTGAGCTGGTTGTGGTTGGGATGCTCAGGCAACAAATTATGGATATGCAGCTGAACAATTATAACAAGGTAATTGGTTGGGAGGAAAAGAGTATCGTTACAATATGTTAGAAGCCTTTAAGCCACACAATAGGCAGCTACTATTTCCATTTGCAGGATTGCCGATAGGAAAGGCTATGCAAGCAACCAAAGCCGCAATAAAATCAGGTCAGTACAAATAAATCTATCACTGCAAAGTGATAGCGGGTCTCGGAGTTCGAAGGTGAGGTGTAAGTATGGCAGGTTTTCAGTTCATTGAAGATGAGGCGCTGAGAGAATTGGCTGAACGCTTCTGGTATGAGGCTACAGAAGCGAAAGAGAAACAGTTGTGGTTTGCAACTGGAGCCCTTAGCGGAGCTTGCGTTGAGGTTGTTCTGATTGCCATATTTGAAATGTTAGGGGAGCAACCAGATAAGTTAGACAAGTTGCCTCTGGGAGGGATCATTAAACAGCTTAATGAAGTGCACGGCGGTCATGTACCAGAGCATATTATATCTATAGCTTCAGCAACCAAGGACTGCCGTAATTTATTCCATCCTGGTAAAGCACGTAATATTGGAATGGTTGAGAGGGAAGAGGCTCAGGCCACGTACAATAACGTTGAACTGATGCTAAAAGGTATTAACCAGTATGCCAAAGAAAGATTTAGTGTTGGGGCGAGACATTTAGCAGAGAAGGTATATGAAAACAAAACCATGACTTTTGACAAAGTTCTGGAGTTTAAAGACAAGATGTCTGTGAAGCAATGGCAGCTATTACCCAAGGAGATAGAAAAATATAATGAGATAATGAGTGCCCCTTCTTTGATCACCCGAAATGTCTTTGAGGCTTATAGTAAACCTGTACCCTCCCTACCTGATGTTAGAATACCAGTGTTAGTCCAAAAACTTGAAGAATTGAACGCTCAGTAATTTATATAGAAACATGGAGATCTTTCTTGCGCCCATCCAGTCTTATCTGGGAGCACCAGTTCGGCAGGGGCTAGAAAGATCTTATCTATTTAATTCCGAAATCAGGTCCATCGCCATAGGATGGTAAAGAAATGGGCACAGAGTAGAAGAAAGTAGCAGCAGAGAGTTCATGGGGTGCTGGGTCATTTCGTATGGGGATCTGGTCTAAGGGTGGTCTTAGCTGCAAGGGAGGTTCGACTCGTCCATTGCTCACCAGAAAAATAAGAGGGAGCCATAGCGACTCCCTTTTTCTATTTAGTTCTGGAGCTAGAACCTATTTCCGAGAACTTAAGGCAACTTAGTGACATTAATAGTGCCATCGCCCATGATGCCAAAGTCACTATATGGATCGGCAGTCACGAGAGTTCTGCCCTTTAGATAGAATTCTTGCGATCCAGTGGCAGAAAAAACTGTTGCTAGGTCACTATTAGAGAAGTAGAACACCCACTCCATCTTTTTATCCTTCTTAGCTATATCGATCATTTTGTAGCTGACTGGGGTAATAACTACAGGATTAAGGGATTGACCTAGTGTTATGGTGGTGGGATCAACCCAGTTGGCATCAACAGTTGAATCGCTAATGATTGCCACGGCAGTAGTTCCTTTTTTGGCAAGGTTGACTGCATTTGTGGTGCTTCCAGGTACAGGATCTATGCTCATGGCTAAGTTGAGCTCAATATTCGGTGTGTAGGTAAAGTCATCCATGCACCAGTGATTATTTGTTTCGCTACTAATTACTTCAACCTTGTCTACATCGATAAAGTCAACATCTAAAAAGTACGGGTCACCTGTTATTCCAGGTGACCATGCTGAAGTAGCTACAAGTTCATTATTGCGGTAGCCTTTGAATTGCACTTGAGGAGAGTAGGGAGTGCTTCCTGAGAACCATGCTCCTTGGAATGAGACTAACATTCCAAAACTAATTGATGCTACGCTGCCAACCGAGTACACACGGGTAGGAGAGGAATGAGGTTGATAATAAGGCGATGTATCCATGGCAATACAATACCAATTGGAACTCCAACTTAAACCTGCATAATCTGCAGGCAACTGAGCATGATCAACTAGTTGGTCATCGAAGGTTACTACAATGGGATCAAATATCTGAGCAGAAGCAGTGGGAATGGGCGCTAGAGCGCCGAACATGAACGCCAACACCAGCATCAATACCATTAGTTTTCTCATGTCTAATCCCCTTTCTAATATGTCGCTCCAGAACCTATTTTGAACCTACCAATTTCCATAATTAGGAGCAAGGGGAACAATGACAGAAAAAGGTATTTATAGTCGATTGGTTACATAATGTGCAAAAGATAACTATCTGGAGATATGGAGATCCTCCCTGTACCTGCTAATGTGAGGATTACTTTTTGTGCAAGTTCGGTTTTGTCCAGGCCGAAGTGATCAGGCTTAGCTTATTCTAGGCCAATCAGAAGCACGGTATCAGATAGGCATACTGATATTGTCTTTATAAGCACGAGAATAGTCACTGGCAGTATGTAATAAATAGTATGCCTGAATGCAGTCGATGTGGTTATACAGCCAGTCAGAGGATTAACTGGGATTTAAAAGTGATGAGGTAAAGTGGTCAAATAGGACTGCATATATATTAATACTACTGGATTAGCCAGAATTACACATCTGCAGAGAAATAAAATGAAATTATAATCCTGATCTGCGCTATATAATCCGAAATATATTTGATAAGTCGATGTGGGGGATATACTCTTTTGGGCAGAAGCAAGGTTATGTAGGGCAGGGAGGGGAAAAGCCCCTCATCCTGCCGCAGATTGTTACTTCCCATCGATTTCTGCTTCTTCCATTCTAACCATGGTATCAGGCAAAGCAGCGATCTCCAGTGGCGGTAACCGCCTGATTCCTATCACAGGAGCTATACCCAGTTCCGCTAGGTCACGTTTATATCGCCAGATGGTGGACCTGTGCAGATCGGATTTAACTCCGTGCGTCTGATCCTGAAGTAAATTTACTATTCGGGATGCCTTCTTAGATCCATATCGGCGAGTCGCGGCAGTACGGATATCCCTGAGAGTTATTATACGCAGATTGTCGAGATCCAACCTCCCCAGATAGTTCTGCAGCATGGGTATGACAACATCACTTCGGAATATGCTGCCAATATCGGTTCTGCCTTTAGTCTGGCGATAATCCGCTTTGGAAGTCTGGACCTCTAGGCGGATAACTCCTTGGCTCATAGCAGTGCTAGCAGGGTCATCGCCTATAGCAATGCACTTAGCATGGCGATCGTAGAACCTGATCTCACGGTGCCTGGAATGGCTTCTCCAGGCTACAGTCTCGTTCCCGTAAGTTACTCTGGTGTAGCCAGGAATATCAATTTGACCGAAGGCCTGCATGTAATTAGCAACTTCAGGCCCTACCTGGAAATCATGGGCCAGATCTACCTTGGAGATTTCCCAGTCGGCAATGGCGGGCAGATCCCGAATCCCTGCTTCTACAACATACCGTTGGACCTTATCCAGGGCAGCTGGAACACTGCTATCATCCAGCAGTATGGAGCTAGTCCCAAGTGCATAGCGGGGTAAAGACGGGATACTTACCTTCAACTTACGGGACTCTGCAGTATAGGTGAGGAGTGGGGAGTAATCGCCGCCAAGCCTGTACCTATAGGTGTTATAACTCTTATCTCCGTTATGGGAATGGTGATGGGTAATCGGCGGCTCCCACTGGGCTCTAAGCGTACCCCCTTCTACGGATCCAGTTGTCGTAAGAACTAGAGTATCTAACATAATATATATTGCCTCCTATAGATGTTAATTTTGGTCATGGGATGATGTTGCGTGGGTGCGACACATATCGACTTATTATTAACATTGGCTTCCTGCCAATGCTCCTAATCAATAACACAGTTGCCCACTACAACAGCATCAAGGCGATCTAACTTGGTACTGACTCAAGTCACAAGTCCTCCTTTCTAAATACTTGAGCACAGCAGTCAGAGACAAAAGTCAGATATGCCTTGACCTATCCAACAGAGGTATATATTATTTATGTAAGAACTATATATAAATAAATCATAACATAGCCTCATTTGATAATAGGATTTTATATCTTGGCTTAAGCGATTGTCAACAGGAAAGGTAATATGGAGTCTAATATGGATACAATGATAGGGAATTGGTTCAGAAGGCCGTATATCCTGGATGAAGAAGTCATAAAACCTCTACCAGGGGGCAAAGAAGGGTATTATAACCCACTGGATTTCTACCAAGCTGGTAACCGATCCAGAGATAACCTGCACCATGTATTCGCCAGCATCGATACAAATGATCCTGAGCAGGTAGTATCTTTCTATAACAACTATGGAACTTTAGGGATTATCGGTAGGGATATAGTCAAGATAACTAGACCATATAAGGTTAAGGGAGAGAAGACAGGCTTATTAGTGGTATTGCGTGACTCTGATGAGCTGATTCCCGTGAAGGAATTCATGGAAAGATATGATGTCCCGATCGGTACCTTTGGTAGTCAATACATTAATACCAAGCAGATACCCTCGATAATGGATATGGCTAGTTATGCAGGCGAATCATTGGATAAATTCATTTATCATCATGAGCGACTTCGCTGGATACTGGACATGCTGACTGCCCTCTTTATAAAAGATGAGGATTCCGTGGCAATGCTCTTGGACGATCAGAAATCGTCGATTAGAGAGCTAATAGCTGCGGCTGATATTCAACTGGAAGAGACCAGCTCCTTAACTGAGAGGCGTGCCGTAGCCATTGAAATCGTGGTGAAGCACATCAACACTGAACTGGCTAATAGAACCAGTGTGAAACTCACATCGGATACGGCTAAGCTGTCTATTTCTAGACAACTGGAATGGTCTTTCGATTCCTTACTTACTGCTCTCTATATGATGGTTCTGATGGATATCCAGCGGGGAGTAGTGAGCAGATCCTGTGAGGAATGTGGACGATACTTTGAAACCAACCGTACTGATATCCAGTATTGCAGCACAAAGTGCCAGAGCCGCGCCAATACCCGTAAACATAGGGATCTGAAGCAAACTATTACTGAGATGTTTGAAGCTGGCAGGGCGATAGAGGAAATAGCAGAAGAGACAGGGCGGGAAGCTAGCTTGGTTGAGAGTTGGATTCTGCAGAAGACATAGCCCTATATTAATAAGATGTCCCCATAGGATTGAATAGCTGCTTCATTATAATGTATAGTTACTATTGAAAAGTGCTCATTTTCAATAATCGAGTGGACTGAATTCGCTGCAGAGCTGCTTAGGTGTATATTAAACTAGCGCCACGGTAGGCTGGTAAAATCATTCTGCCCAGTAGGCTGGCGCATAGGTTCTGAAACTAAAGAAGTGAGGAGAGATGGCCGAGTTGGTCGAAGGCGCTCGACTCGAAATCGAGTAGGCGGCTGAACCCCGCCTCTAGGGTTCGAATCCCTATCTCTCCGCCAAAGGCAATTTTAATCCCGTTTTCTTGTTACCAAGGAAACGGGATTTGTGTCTTTATCTACTTGCGGGCGAAGGGACTGCTTGCAGCGGTTAGGCTTTGCTGTTTTCCCGCTCCAGGATTTTCATGTTTTCTTTCCTGCCGAAAATAATTGCCATGTCTCCCTGGTATAGGCGGCTGGAGGCATCCGGAACATATGAGCTGCCTCCGTGATAAATGACCAGAAACCAGATCCCCAGGCGATTATTGGTGTTCAAATCGAGTATGGCTCGATCATGGTAGCCGGACCCGATCATTATCTGTTCTACAACATATCCCTGGGGCAATTCCAGGATGTCCACAGCATTGGCGTTATCGATCAAATGGGCTAATCGCCGGCCCGAATCATGTTCGGGATAAACCACCAGCTCAACCCCCAGCTTCCTTAAGATATTGCCCCGGGTTTCATTGCCGGCTTTGGCGTAGACAGGGATGCCCGCTTCCTTGAGGATATGAGTGGCGATTAATGCCCCTTCAAATTCCCGGGTTATGGCTACCACACCCGCATCAAAGCTCTTTTTTCCAATTATCCGAGCTAATTCATCATCGTTTTCGGCCACATTTATGATCGCTCCAGACAAAACCCAATCCTTTACATCATTAAGAGCCTCCTCATCACTATCGATGACAAAAACCTCGTGGCCCAATTCATTGAGAGCTTCGATCAGGCCTTTGCCAAATCGCCCCGCCCCGATGACCAAAATGGATTTTCGCAATCTAGATACCTCCTGTTCCGATAGAATAGAATCTTTAGCCAATAATAATGTTTTCCTTCATGTAATGGATACGATCAGCTTCGGTCTTTCCCAACAGGACCACGATGGACAGCACCCCGATCCTGCCGATAAACATCAATATACCGATAAATACTGCGCTCACGGGGGAAAGCTGTTCAGTTATGCCCATGGACAGACCAACCGTAGCCAGGGCGGACACCACCTCGAACAAGACCTCCAGAAACGGGAGACCTTCAAGGAGCATCAGGATCAAGGTGGAAACACAGACCGTCACCAGAGCCAGCACCGTAACCGTAAAAGCTTTGTTTACGCTGCTAGCATCGATCTCCCGCTCCATTAACACCACATCCCGCTTCCCCCTGGCCAAAGCCCACGCAGCCAAAACAATGACCGCAAAGGTTGTGGTTTTTATTCCCCCGCCAACCGAGCCAGGGCTGGCGCCAATGAACATGGTAATAATGGTGAAGAATTGGAAGGCTTCCGCCCAATCTGATACCGGCACAGTCACAAAGCCGCAGGTCCTGGTTACGCTTTGAAACAAGCTGCCGACTAGCTGTTGGTCCCAGGGCAAGCCGGCCAACCCATGGGCCTGCTCGGTCACATAATATAAACCAGTGCCGGCAAGAGTGATAGCAACGGTCACGATTAAAACCAACCGGGTGTGCAGGCTCAGCCTACGGCGCTTTTTGAACAGGGCCATCAATTCAAGTAAAACCAGGTAGCCCAGACTTCCCAGGAAAATCAGCGCAATCACGATGGTATTTATCCAGGTGGAATCCCGGAAGGGAATCAGACTGGCACCGCTGATATCGAAGCCAGCTCCGTTAAATGAACTAATGGCGTGAAACAGCGCAAAGAAAAACCGCTGGCCCAATGACTCTGCCGCTGGCCAGGGAAAAGCCCAGTAGAGTAGCAAAAAACCGCACAACTCGATGGCCAGAACCAAAATCACAATGTCGCGGACCAGGGTCGTAACCCCGGCAAAATGGGTTTGGTCCTGTTCCTGGGCGGCCAATACCCGATAACCCAGATTCATCCTGAAGCCAAAGAGAATAAGGAAAACCGAGGAAAAGACCATTAATCCCAGGCCGCCCACCTGGATCAGGAGCAGGATCACCGCCTGTCCGAAGGTTGTCCAATGGGTCCCGGTATTGACCACCGTGAGGCCGGTTACCGTAAGAGCAGATATGGCAGTAAACCAGGCCTGGACAAGACTTGTTGATCCGGGCTGGACGGAGGCAAAGGGCAACATCAACAACACAGTGCCTAGCAGACTGACCCCCCCATATGCAGCTACCAGTAATTGTCCGTAGGTAAGTTTCTTCTTCATGCCATGCTCCTGAAGTTTTCTGCGCGGCCGACAATCATTCTGCTCCATATGCAGTACCGGGGATTGATATGGTATACAAGGATCTATTCATAATATTATATCTTATTAACCCCCATTAGTAAGCGAGACCAGACGTGTGCCAGTATTTGTTGCGGACGCCATTGGATTTCATACCGGGGTTGGCCCCTGTTTTGGTACGCTAAAGCGCTTGCAGGGAGGTGGTTTTTGGGGTAAAATACTATAGTCGCCCGGGTCGGGAGCGGACCATTCATCGTGAGGACCTGATCAGGCGGCAGGGAGAACAGGCAAAGACATATCGCGGAGAGGTGGCTGAGCTCGGCTGAAGGCGCTCGATTGGAAATCGAGTAGGCGGCTAATACCTGCCTCGAGGGTTCGAATCCCTCCCTCTCCGCCATTTCAAATCCATACTCAACCCGGTTCAGGAAGCATGATCCTGACAACACAGCCAGCACTTTTCAATACACCGTGATTGAGAGGTGTTTTTGTTTGGGAAGAATTGAGCAATGCGCAGTTAGCTGGGACATGACGAGGATCAAGAGCAATTATGCTATAATCTACATGTAAATCACCGTGCCGGTCATCGAGTCTCTATCACTTTTATATGCAGGGATTCAGGCTGATCTGCTGACGGATAGGCTGCAGGCAAGGGCTCTAAAGGGGGAGAGACTAATTACGAATAAATTCAAGGAATCCCTGCGGGATAAAAATTCGTTCACAGTGACCTGGGAACTTGTTCCTGGGCGGGGAGCCCACGAAAAGGCGCAGGCCAATGCCATAGAGGCTGCTAAAGAGGCGGCCAGCGAGGGAAGGATCCACGCCCTCACCATTACCGACAATCCTGGGGGAAAGCCGGCTTTATCAGCAGTTGGCCTGGGGATGGAAATCCTGCAGTTAGGGATCGAACCACTGGTCCACTTCACCTGTAAAGATAAAAATCGCAATCAGATAGAAGCTGAGCTCTACGCCATGGACAGAGCTGGAGTCCGGAATGTGCTGGCGATGACCGGAGATTATCCGACCGGGGGATTTATGGGCCAGGCCAAGCCGGTTTTTGATCTTGATTCGGTTCAGACCATAGACCTAATTGCCAAGATGAACCAAGGTCTGTTGACAGGGGAGGGGTCCGGCATAAACCGGCTCAAATCCAGTGAATTCTGTGCGGGCAGCGTGGTTTCGCCCTTTAAAGCAACGGAATCGGAACTGATGACCCAATATTTCAAATTGGAGAAGAAGATCGCCTTCGGGGCCCGGTTTATTGTCACGCAATTAGGATTCGATGCCCGCAAATTTCATGAGGTCTTGCAGTATGTAAAAACAATCGATGCTGATATGCCGCTGATCGGCAATATTTATGTTTTGCCTTTTGGAGCTGCCAAGATCATGCATGCCAACCAGCTGCCGGGATGTGTGGTAACCGACAAGCTCCTGGCAGAAATTGACCGGGAGAGAAATGAAAAGGACCGGGGGATGAGTGCCCGCCTGCTTCGTGCCGCTAAAATGTATGCGATTATGAAGGGCATGGGTTTTGATGGGGTTCACCTGGGAGGGCACAATATCAAGTATGAGCAGGTCAGGTATATCCTCGAACAAGGGGAACAACTTTACCGGGAATGGACCAGCTTAATATCCGAATTTGATTTTCCGCAGCCGGACGGATTCTATTACTATCAAAGAGATCCGCAGACCGGCTTGAACTCCAACCTACCAAATGATCGCGCCGGAAGGCCGCTGGAATTAAGCCCGGGCCCCAATTACCGCATGATGCGGTTACTCCACCAATGGTTTTTTACACCGGGCAAAAACCTGTATCCCCTGATGCAAAGATATTATCAAGGCAACAGAAATCCCGCTAAATATCCACTGGAACACGCCCTGAAAGTAGTCGGCAACTCATGCAGAGATTGCGGGGATTGTGCGTTGCTCGACCTCGCATATTTGTGCCCCATGTCGCAATGCCCCAAGAACCAGCGCAATGGGCCATGTGGAGGCAGCGTGGCAGGTTGGTGTGAAGTTTTCCCCGGAAAAAAGAACTGCATCTGGAGCATAGCATACACTTTTATGAAAGCACATAATGAGGAGGCGCAACTGCGAGAAAGGTACATCCCCCCCGTAAATTGGGAGTTATCCCAGACTTCGGCCTGGTACAATTATTACACCGGGAGGGACCACTCCGCACTGGAGAAGAGGCACCCTGCCAAGGAAAAGGCAGGTGATGGGAAGTAACATGCAAGCAAATTTGAGGTCTGGGGAAATCAAACGAACCCTCGCGAAATTTATGGGTATAAAAAATCCCTGGGCCAGAGATGGATCCAGGGATTTTCCATAACAGTTTAGTGTAGATTATGGCTGGTGCAGGGGCAACTACTGCTTAGCAGGTGAATAGTATATTTCCACCCTGCGGTTAAGAGCTCTTCCCTCGGGGGTCGAATTGTTGCCGATCGGATAGAGTTCGCCATAAGCATTGACATTGTACTTGATCGTGCCGTTTACGCCCAGGCTCTTGAAAACCTGAACCACTGCTTGGGCCCGTTGCTCAGACAACCACTGTCCAGCTTCATCTGAGCCCTCGTCATCCGTATAGGCGCTAATCTGCATACTTCCGGGATTATCGGTTATCAGCTTAGCCAGATTCTGGAGTTTGACCATTTGGTCCGGATTGATGGCATAGCTGCCTGAATCAAAATTGATGACGATATTTACAGGAGTAGGCACTTTTTTGGTCGGGGCTGGAGCCGGTGGAGCCGGTGCTGGTGCAGTGGCTGCGGGCGGAATGGTAGCAGGTGTTTCTGCCACTGTTGGAACAGCAACCGGGCCGTAATGTTGCCAGAGATAATACCCGCCCAATCCGGCCAGGGCTAGTAAGGCCAAGCCAGCCAGGAGCAATATTGGTTTTTTGGTGGGTTCCTGTGCTTCATCCAGCATCTCGAATGAATCATCGATCTTGCTCAACCGAGGTACCCCCCTATCTATACTTTGGAATGGAGATTGGTTGACTGATTTGCCGCCCATCCATGTCAACTTTAAAGCCTGAGGCTGAAGCCGGCATGGAAAAAACCACCTGACTGGGCATTCCTTCCGGATATTTCTTGAGAGTCTTACCGCTGTCATCAAGAAAGGTTCCTTCTTGGGCCACTATTTGGGTATTGCGAATCACTTCGTTGAATATTTTCAGCATATCCTGGAAATCAGTCACTATCATCTGATCCCAAATGTCGGCAAAATTCTGGCCATCTAATTTATCCAAAAGGCGCCATTGGGCCTCGTCAATTTCGTCACCCACTCCCACCAGGACGAATTTGAGCTGGGATCTCTGACCGTTCAGGATATCCTGAGCCAGTATGGCGGTATAGTCTTTTACTTCATCCAGGTCTTCAATGCGCCCATCGGTAAGAAATACGAAGATGCCAGGCTGGGTCTTCTGGCAATCCTCAACGAAGTACTTGATCGCAGGCAACAGCTGAGTGCCGTTGCCGAAACTCATCTTATCGGGGCCATCCAGGTTGAGATTAGCACAGGCAGCCTCGTTGATTTCGCCAACTTTTTCTATTTCCCCACCGCTTCCTCCGCTCCAGTAAATTATGGTGGAGGAGCCATCCTTGGCCAGGTTTTTGGACAAATAAGCCGTGATTTCCGAGCCCACATAATCCATGGTATTAGTGGATAGGCTGATGAGGTTGCGCCTCAGTGCATCATCAACCGCCTGCCGGGAAAAGGTCCTTACCTTGCGGCCATCTCGATATTCTCTCGTCATCCAGCCTTTATTTTCGTATTCAGAGGCTAAATTGGCTGGGATATGGCCAACCAGGCGGCGGCCGAACATTTTCTTCATCGAAGCGCTTGCATCAAGGGCAACACCAGTTTTCCACCCTTTAAGTATTTTCTGGTCGGCAGGATCAAGCAAGAAGGTCAACTGCACCCAGAGCACATCACCAGTCTTGCGAATGAATATATTGCCAAATTCATTGGCCATGTCTGAAGCGCGAACATTGAATTCCATGTCCTCGGAGTTGTTGGCACCAGATGCAAAAGAATCTTTGCTTGCCATTATCTTCCTCCAGTTTGAGATGATGCGGCTAACCATGGGAGTGACCCGAGTCCATTCATGAAAGCAGAAAAAGACCAAAAAAGGCGCACTGAGATCAGTTCCCAAAGCCGGCGAACAGGTTATAATACTATTTATCTATTTTAGCACTATTGGCGAGGGAGTGGACAACAAAAACTGCCAAAACATCTGCCAAACCGGCTCGTCTCTAGATATTACACTGCCTGTACACCTGCTGAAGACAGTGAGGGCTTAAAGCTGTCCTTCTAATCGGTTATTATAGACTAAGGACAAAAGCGGGATTTGCAGCCGACTCAAAAAGCGTTCGAATCCGGGGGGGGGAAATTGAGGTGCAGGAAGAAAACAGCGGCCTTGAACAGCTGCAAGCTGAATTGAGCACTTTAAAACAAAAAATCGTCGAGATGGAATTATTGGATGCCGAGCACATATACATCAGCCGGGAAGCGCTGCTTGAAAGCGAGAAAAGGCTGCACAACCTGGCTGAAAACGCCCGGCAATTACATATGGAAATCAGCAAACGGCAAAGAGCAGAAGAGGAACTGGAGGCGGAGCGTCTCCGCCTTTTCTCGGTGCTGGACGGACTGCCAGCACAGGTATATTTGATCGCCCCGGATTATACTTTCCATTTTTCCAACCGCTTCTTTCAGGAGCGATTCGGTGATCCGGGCAACAGACTTTGTTACGATGTGTTTCATGGCCGGACCCAACCGTGCCAACACTGCCAAACTTTTAAACCGGGCGGATTGATTGCCTGTGAGCAGGGGGAATGGAGTTATCCGGATGGACATACATATATGGTATATGACTATCCTTTTGTTGACGTAGATGGGTCCCGCCTGCTGCTGGCCTTCGGCTTTGATATTACCGAGCGAAAAAAGATTGAAGCAGACCTTACCTTATCCGAAGAACGTTTTTCTAAAGCCTTCAATAGCAGTCCCCTAGCCATGACAATCACCTCTCTGGAGGAGGGGGAATACATTAATGTAAATGACAGCTTTTGCCGGATAGCCCAGTATGAGCGCGAAGAAATCCTGGGCAGGACATCCCTGGATATCGGCTTCTGGGGCAGTCAGGTTGACCGCCAAGTTATCACGAACATGATAATCAAAAAGCAGCCGATCAGGGAAGTGGAAATCCCCTTCCGCCGTAAAAGCGGAGAAATGGGCCTTGGCCTCTACACCGCAGAATCCTTGGATATCAAGGGTCAACCTTGTATTCTGAGCATTTTGACGGATATAACTGAACGCAAGGAATTGGAGGTTGAGATGATGAGGCTCGACCGGCTGGGACTGGTGGGGGAGATGGCCGCCAGCATAGGCCATGAAATCAGAAATCCCATGACTACGGTGCGGGGATTTTTGCAAATGCTGATGGAGAATAAGAGGTATGCGGCGGAAAAAGAATACTTCGAACTGATGATCGAGGAACTTGACCGCGCTAATTCCATTATTTCGGAGTTTTTGTCCCTGGCGAAGAATAAGATTGTAGAACTTGAAGCGGTCAATCTGACTAACATATTATACTCCATAATCTCCCTGGTACAGGTTAATGCGCTGATGCAAGGACAGTCTATCATACTGGACCTGGAACCTGTTCCCGACCTGCTCCTGGATGAGAAAGAAATCAGGCAGTTGGTTATCAACCTGGTCTATAATGCTGTGGAGGCTCAGTCAGCCGGAAAAATGGCTACCATTAGAACTTATGTCGAGGGTGATACGGCTGTATTGACGGTTATGGACCAGGGAACGGGGATGGACCATGATGTTTTGGAAAAAATAGGGACCCCGTTTTTTACCACCAAAGCCCAGGGGACAGGGTTGGGGCTCGCGGTTTGCTATGGGATTGCCGCGCGCCATCATGCGAAGATAGATGTGGAAACAAGTCCTCAGGGGACTACTTTCATAGTGCGTTTCCCCATCAGCAAGCTGTCACCGCCTGGTCCGGCGGGAAAATAGAATGGTCTTCCTGGTGCAGAGTGTGCCAGGCTGGAAAAGTTTGAATCCTTATTAGGAAGTGATGCTAAGTGCGCAAAAATAAGCACGCAGTTGGAGTGCTGTTTGTGATCCTGTTCCTGGTCATGGCCGGTTTTGGGATCGTGATTCCGAACATACCCTATTTCATAGAGGCCTTGGGAGGGAATTCCGCGGTGATGGGATTCTTTATGGCATCATACTCCGTTATGCAATTTATCTTTGCCCCCCTGTGGGGAAGGTTGTCCGACCGAATCGGACGCCGACCGGTGCTCTTAATCGGTCTGGGCGGCTATGCGGTAACATTTTTTCTTTTCGGATTTGTCTCTAGTTTGTGGATGCTGTTTGCGATACGCATACTGGCAGGGATGATTTCCTCTGCCACCTTACCGACTGCAATGGCTTATATCGCTGATATAACGGAGGAGGGTGAGCGATCGAAGGGAATGGGAATGATGGGTGCTGCCATGGGATTGGGTATGATCCTGGGGCCAGCCCTGGGTGGACTATTGGGGCACCAGGATTTTTCCCTGCCGTTTTTCGCTGCAGGCGGATTGGCCTTCCTGGCTTGGCCGTTTGCCTTGGCCTGGCTGCCCGAGTCGCATCAAGACAAGTCTTCCGGTTTGGGTGCCCAGACCAGAAGCATCGTTCCCTCAGCACGCTTCAGACATGCACTCAGTAGTCTTTTCATTCTGGCCTTTGCGCTGAATTTTACCATGGCTATGTTTGAAGCATCCTTCGCTTTTTTCATAGCGGACCGGGGAGGATATGGACCCAGGGAGATGGGGATCCTGTTTGCGGTGATGGGCTTGTGCGGAGCTATAGTCCAGGGGGGGCTGCTCGGCCGGTTGGCGAAGAGGTTCGGGGACAGCCGGATGGTTATCGCTGGACTGGTCATTACCGGTGCAGGCTTGTTGCTTCTGCTAAGTGCCCACCAGCTGCCGGGACTGTTGGTTACCAGCGCGATTTTCAATGTGGGAGCTTCCCTGGTGGGGCCGGGAATCAACAGCCTGGCCAGTTTGTATAACGAACATGGCCAGGGTGCAGTCCAAGGGATGATGCAATCCGCATCAAGTTTGGGCAGGATAATAGGCCCTGTTGCGGGGGGGCTTCTATACGCTTTCAACTCCAACCTGCCCTATATCACAGGGGCAGCCATACTGGGCTTATATTTGGCGGGCTTTGGACGCCGCCTGGAACCAAAACCCGTCAGTAAATAAATGGTTTGAACCATTTCAACCGGTTCAGCAGGTTTAACTCGCCATAAGCAGCCGGATTCCTGCGGCAACCATCATCAAAGCAGTGAGGCGAATGAACCAGGTGGTGTACTTTATCCCCATTCTTTCATAATAACTACGGGTTACGATTCCTACCGGGAAGATGACCAGAGCGGCGCCCATCAAGGCCAGTACAGCAGGCAGCATTACATCCACATAGAAGCGGTTTCCGGTAATAAGCTGCATCACCAGAGGAATACCCAGCATCAAGAGAGCCCAAAGAAACCAGATGGTGAAAAACCTGGGTGCGAAACGATTATAAAGACCGACAAAGGCATGGATATTATCTTTGCAGGAGGGGGAACAATAGTCCCACTCCTGGGTCTTCAGTTTACCGTTGGTCCAAATCCGGGTAGCAGTTTTCCTGGTATCAGCCGCTTTCTTGCAATAGGAACATCGATTCATCGATTTAAACCCCACTTCTTATTATTTATGATTACCGTCTCGGGTTGAGCCCGGTAACGGGAACGATTTGCACATGGACAGTGCGCTGGCGAGGACCGTCGAACTCAGCCAGGAAAACACCCTGCCAAGTGCCCAGGACCAGCCTGCCCTGATCAATAGGTACGGAAGCCGAGGAGCCCAGCATACTAGACTTCAGATGGGCATCAGAATTGCCCTCCTGGTGCAGATAATCTGGCTGGGCGGCCAGGCGCCGAAGCCCTGAGAGAATGTCGGTGACCACATCCGGATCGGCATGTTCATTGATGGTGACCGCAGCAGTGGTATGCGGGATAAAAACCACACATAAGCCCTGTTCAATCCCCGTTGCGCTGAGAATGCTCGAGATGGATTCGGTTATGTCGATAAACTCTTCGCGTTGTCTGCTCCGCACCGATATAGAATGCATGACAGCCTCCTCACGACTTATTCCAGCCGTATTTACCTTTGAATTCCACGAAGGTGACCCCCCCCAGTTCTTGGAAACTTATGCGGTTGTGCTCATCCTTGGTGAACAAAGTTAGCTCTTGGAATCCTGGTTCACCGATGGGACACAGGAGCTTGCCTCCGGGTTTTAATTGCTTCAATAACACCTCTGGAATTTGACCAGCCCCAGCGGTAACGATAATGCGATCAAAGGGGGCCTGTTCAGGCCAGCCTTCACTGCCGTCGCCGATTCTATACTGTATATTGGTATAACCCAGGGCTTCAAGCCGCCGCTGGGCTTGGCGGGACAATTCTGCAATACGTTCAACCGTATACACCTCACCGCCGAATTCAGCCAGGAAAGCGGCCTGATAGCCAGAACCGGTGCCAATCTCCAATACACTGCAACTCTTGTCCAAGTCCAGATATTCGGTCATCTGCACTACCAGGCTGGGCTGGGAGATGGTCTGGCCGAATCCGATGGGCAGGGCCTGGTCGAGAGATGCATAGCGCTGCATTTCCCCATCTACGAACAACCGTCGATCCAGGCGGCGGAAAAATTCCATGACAAACTCATGCTGATCCCCGGGCTTTTTCATAACATCTCCACCCTGTCGGCTAGAACTGTTAGAAATATTATATGCGTTTATCCAAGGGTTTGCACTGACTTGTGCTGGACTGTAGGCCATCACGAATATATAATTAGCGGGAAGGTATTTGCCAGGCCCAAAATACCTGACAGAATCGAAAAGAAAAAGGAAAGATTGAGGCGAAGAAAATGGATGCTAGCATCACCCTCCCTAGCAACTTCATTCAGACTATCATAAACGAAGACCTGAAGGTCGGCAAAAACGGCGGGAGGGTCCATACCCGTTTTCCGCCGGAACCCAACGGATATCTACATATAGGTCATGCCAAGTCTATCTGCCTGAATTTTGGTTTAGCAGGCGCCAACCATGGCCTGTGCAACCTGCGCTTCGATGACACCAATCCCAGCAAGGAAGACGTCGAATATGTGGAATCGATCCAGGAGGATGTGAAATGGCTGGGATTCAGTTGGGACGAACGGATGTTTTTTGCCTCTGATTATTTCTCAGTTTTATACGAGTATGCCCTGCAATTGATTAAAAAGAGGCAGGCCTATGTATGCGACCTTAGCGCTGAAGAAATCAGAGCTTACCGGGGTACCTTAACTGAGCCGGGCAAGAACAGTCCTTATCGTGAACGCTCGGTGGAGGAGAACCTGGATCTTTTCCAGAGGATGCGGGCGGGAGAATTTCCCGATGGAGCCAGGGTCTTGCGGGCTAAAATAGACATGGCTTCCCCCAATATAAATATGCGGGATCCCGTGCTCTACCGGATTTTGCGGGCCACCCACCATCGCACCGGGGACGAGTGGTGTATCTATCCTATGTATGATTATGCTCATCCCTTGTCAGATGCTATTGAAGAGATAACCCATTCCATATGTACCCTGGAATTTGCGGATCACCGGCCCTTCTACGACTGGACCCTGGATCAGGTAGATTACAGCGCCGAAGCTGAAGGCCGGCCCCAGCAGATAGAATTCGCGCGTTTGAACCTGACCTATACGGTTATGAGCAAGCGCAAACTCAGGGAACTTGTAGAAAATGGTTTTGTGGATGGTTGGGATGATCCTCGTATGCCTACCATTTCGGGTTTCCGGCGCAGGGGGTATACACCCGCCTCCATCAGGGACTTTTGTGATCGTATCGGAGTGGCCAAAAGGGACAGCATGGTTGATATAGCCCTGCTGGAACACTGCATCAGAGAGGAACTAAATTTTTCGGCACCGAGGGTTATGGCGGTTTTAAGGCCGTTAAAAGTTATAATCGATAATTACCCGGTTGACCAGGTGGAATGGGTGGAGGCGGAAAATAATCCTGAAAATCCAGAAATGGGCACCCGCCTGCTCCCCTTCAGCAGGGAAATATTCATCGAACAGGATGACTTCATGATAGATCCGCCCAAGAAATTTTTCCGCCTCGCCCCGGGGCGAGAGATTAGACTGAAGAATGCCTATATAATAAAGTGTGAAGAGGTCATCAAAGATGAGGCAACTGGAACCGTTGTCGAGCTCCGCTGCACATATGACCCGGAGAGCCGCAGCGGAGGAGCCACCAGCGGGCGCAAAGTCAAAGGCACCTCGCACTGGGTGTCGGCTGCCCATGCCCTCGATGGCGAAATCAGGCTTTATGACCACCTTTTCCTGGTGGAAAATCCTGATTCGGAGCAAGAAGGGGAGGACTACAAGTCCAAATTGAATCCAGAGTCCCTGGAAATCTTGCGCGACTGCAAGGTTGAGCCTAGTCTGGCGCAAGCCCAACCGGGAAACCGGTTCCAATTTATGCGCCAAGGATACTTCTACCTGGATCCCAAGGCTGGAGGCGAAAAGGAACTGGTGTTTAATCGGATAGTTGCCCTGAGGGATACATGGGCCAAGATCCAGAAGGAAAGTTGAAGATGCAGCCAGGTCAATAGCTGGGATTGAGAGCATAGAAAATATTTCAAAAAAAGGCGGGCCTCTGTTAATGGGAACAGAGGCTTTTTGCTGACCAACGGGGCGATGAAAAAAAGCGCGAATACAGGTATAATATGTTAGAGCAGGCTACAGAGCAAATGAAGCGAAATTGTTTTCGCTGGGGGCCCTATTCCAGCCGAGTTTGGCGGGAGAGCCTGACCCGCTTGCCGATGGGTAAGATACATTGGCAAAGGCAAAGGAGATCTTTTTACATATGCAGGTACATATTTTGGCCAGCGGCAGTACTGGCAATGCCGCCCTGGTGGAATTAGGCGGCAGGAAGATATTGATCGATGCAGGTATCAGCGCGCGGCGCATCGAGCGGGGACTGGCTGGAGTGGGGATTCATGCGGCTGACCTGGACGGGGTGCTGATCACCCATGAACATTCGGATCATGTTAAAGGGCTCCAGGTTTTCACCAAAAAATTCCGGATTCCGGTCTATGCTCGACCAGCAACCTGGGCAGGGATACCGGGCCATGAACAGATGCCGGTTGTGTGCCGCAAGGAGTTGGGTGATGCCTTGGACATAGGCCCGGTTAAAATTTTGCCATTTGCCACCTCCCACGATGCCAATGATCCTATCGGATTCTCCCTCCACTATAAACATCTGAAATGGGTGTTGGCTACCGATCTGGGAGAGATAACGAGAGTTACGGCTGAGGCATTGGCATATGCAGATCTGGCAATTTTGGAATCAAACCACGATCCCGAGATGCTTAGGAACGGCCCCTATCCCGCTTTTCTCAAACAACGGATCCGGAGCCGGCACGGACACCTTTCCAACCATGAAGCAGGCCAGATCCTGTCCCAAATTGCCCGCCGACCTTTGATGCAGGTGTTTCTGGCCCACCTTAGCCAGCAGAATAATCATCCCGAACTGGCTGAAAAGACAGTGGCTGATGTTTTGCTGCGCAACGGGTGTGGGGTAGGGGAAGATATAATCCTGCACCGGACTTATCCGGACAGGACCAGCAGCCTCGTTTTCTAGCCTTAGGTTTCGGCAAGGAGATCGGCATGACCTATTTCTATTCCAACTCGCAATTAGTCAATTATCTGTTTTTGCTAAACATCATCCTGGCACTGCTGGTGGTGGTGATGGAGCGACGCAAACCCAGTGCGACCTGGGCCTGGCTATTAGTGATGCTTTTCCTGCCGGGATTGGGTTTCGTGTTGTACCTCCTGCTGGGACAGGATTTGCGCAAGGAACGGCTTTTCTATATCAAGGAGGGAGAAGAGAGAGAGCTTTACTCCCTGGTTCAGGAACAGGAAAAATACTTTCATCTTGATCGCCTGCCCCTGGCGGATCCTGCTCTGGAGGATTATAAAAGCCTCATCCACCTGCACTTCAACAGTCAAGCCTTATACACCCAGGACAACTCCGTCAAGTATTATGCAGACAGCCACGACTTTTTCCGGGCGTTGTTGGACTCCATCCAGGGCGCCCAAAAATTCGTCCACCTGGAATACTATATAATCCGCCATGATGCATTAGGCACCGCCCTCATAGATCTTTTAACCGAAAAAGCCCGCTCCGGGGTGGAAGTGAAGCTGCTCTACGACGGCCAGGGCTGTCAGAGGCTGCCCCGCAATTTTTTCGAAACTCTTAAGCAGGCCGGAGGGGAAGTAGCAAGCTTTTTCCCACCGCTCTTACCCTACATCAACCTGCGCATGAATTACCGCAATCATCGCAAGATCTGTCTCATCGACGGGGAGATTGGTTTTACAGGGGGAGGCAATATAGGGGCGGAGTATTTGGGATTTTCCAGGCGTTTTGGCCACTGGCGGGATTCATATATCAGCATCCGGGGTAGCGCCCTCGACGACCTGGAGTTGCGATTCCTGCTGGATTGGCGTTATGCTGCCCATTCGGATATAATCACCAATCGCAAATATTTTCCTTCCCGCTGGCCCAGCGGGGATACCGGGGTGCAGATCGTTTCCAGCGGGCCTGATTCCAAGTGGGCAGCTATTAAAAACGGTTATCTGAAGATGATCAGTTCTGCCCAGCGCAACATATATCTTCAGACCCCCTATTTCGTGCCTGACGACAGCATTTTGGAGGCACTCAAGATGGCAGCTTTGTCAGGGATCGAGGTTACTCTCATGGTTCCAGCCAAACCGGATCATCCCTTCATACATTGGGCATCTCTTTCGTATGTAGGGGATCTATTGGAGTCAGGCGTGCGGTGCTTTTTTTACGATCGCGGCTTCATGCACAGCAAACTGATCACAGCGGATGGGCTGATCAGCACGGTTGGCACCGCTAATCTGGATATCCGCAGTTTCGAACTTAATTTCGAAGTAAATGCCTTTATATATGACAGCGCAGTGACCCAAAGCATCGAGCATGCTTTCAGGGAAGACCTGCGCTATTCCCGCGAGTTGACCTTGTGTGATTACATGGCCCGCAGCCGGATGGTAAAAGTCAAAGAGGCACTCTGCCGCTTGCTTTCCCCATTGCTGTAAATGCCAGGTTTCAGCGGGGAAGGAGCCCGTAAAGAAGGATAGAGCTAACCGGCCGCATCGCTTCTTCAAATGACAACCGGTTCCGGATCATGAAATCAGGGTTTATAACGCTTTGGATGCCGGCCAGGATCATGGTTTCTGCGATCTGGTAGTCCATCTCGTCTAGCAGCTGAGAGCCTGCCGAATGTGCAATATGGGCTAAAAACTTCCGCAACATCAAGCTGCGGAACTGGTCCATTTTCTGCCACAATTCTGGGTAGTGATCCTGCAGGTCCCGCATACTGTGGTCGTTAATGGCAAAATGCCCCTGCCACAACAAGTATTTCTGCATTTGGGCCATAATGGCGGCGGGATTACCCTCTCCGGACAGGATACGCTCCGATTCAGACTCGATTTGCTGCATGAAATCATCAAGAGCGCCGGCGATGACCGCATCTTTGCTGGGGAAGTAGCGGTATACTGTGCGTTTGCTTACCCCCGCTCGCCGGGCCAGTTCATCCATTCTAATGCCCCGGAATCCATGCTTTATAGCGAGTTCCTTGCAGGCCGCCAAAATACTGGAGCGTATATCCATATCCCCACCTCTTTCAAACAATCTTCTTTTTGAAACGCAGGGTACTGAGGACTATGAACACAAGAGAAAATACAAGCAAAATCGCAACCTGACCAACCAGGTACTGGAATCCAATCCCTTTTAAGACCACACCCCGGATTATTTCCAAATAATAGGTCAAAGGCAGCAAGGCGCTGATATATTGGATAAACTTGGGCATGGCTACAATCGGGAACATGAATCCGGACAGAAGGATGCTGGGCAACATAATGAAGAATGAAATCTGAAAAGCCTGCATCTGGTTTTTAGCCACGGTGGAGATCATCAGACCCAGCCCCAGAGACGCAGTGATGAAGAACAGGGTCAGCAGGTAGAGCTCGAGTATGCTGCCTCTTATCGGAACCCCGAATATCCATACTCCTATCAAGAGAGCGACCGTTATCTGTACATAACCTAGTATGATATAGGGCGCAATTTTGCCGATCATCATCTCATAGGACTTGAGAGGTGTGACCATAAGTTGCTCCAGGGTGCCCCGTTCCCGCTCCCGCACGATAGCCACTGCCGTGAGGATCATCATGGTCAGCGTGACGATGATCCCGAGGATGGCGGGGACCATATAATAAGCCGTGATTCCGTCAGGATTGTATAAGGGGCGCACCCGTATGTCGTAGGGGGCTGCAGCCAGGTGTAGTTTCTGCATAACCACCTGTTGCGACTTGAGTAAGCCGATGGAATTAGCTACCGCGATCGCTTGATTGGCGGTCATGTTGTCGCTGGCATCCACAAAGACCTGCAGAGGCGCAGAATCGCCCTTATGTAGATTTTCAGAAAAATCAGGCGGGAATATTATTCCCACCCTGACCTGCCCGCTGTCAATGCTGCGGGTCACTTCAGCATAACTGGAGGCGATATGGGTGACATCAAAATAGCCGGAGGCCGAGAAAGTGGCCAGCATGTCCCGGCTCTCGGCGGACAAAGACTGGTCAAAAACGATGGTGGGAATATGGCGGACCTCGGTTTGGATCGCAAACCCCAGCAAGAGAAGCTGGACCAGTGGCATCATGAAAACCAGGGCCAGGGTCATGCGGTCCCGGGTCATCTGAAGGACTTCCTTTTTCATCACCGCCAGGATTCTGCTCATCTCTGCGCCGCTCCTTTCGATCTATGTTTGGCCAAATTTATAAATACATCTTCAAGGGTGGGAGTGATCAAATTGGACCGGAACCCGGTCAGACGGTCCAAGCGGTTTTGGTCAGCCTCCGAGTCCAGCAGCACATGAATGGCAGCCCCGTGTATGCTGCACTCGCGTACGAAGGGCAAGGATTCAATTGAAACCAGATGATCCATGGGGCGGGGCAGGACCAGTTCTACCATCTGTCCTGAAATAACATCCTTCTTAAGATTATCTGGGGTATCAATTCCCAGCAGCACGCCGTCAGTTATGAAAGCGATACGGTCACACCGCTCAGCCTCATCCATAAAATGGGTGGTAACGATAACCGTTGTACCGCCATTGGCCAATTCCTGGATAATATTGAAGAAATCCCGGCGGCTGGTGGGGCTGACCCCGCTGGTAGGTTCATCGAGAAAAATCAATTCAGGCTGGGAAATGATGGCGCAGCACAAGCCCAAGCGCTGTTTAAAACCGACGCTAAGTTCAGACACCAGAGAATCCTGGCGAGCTTCGATACCAGCCAGTTTCAACATTTCCGTTATCCTGGCTTGGCGTCGTTGCCGCGGCACACTGTAGATGCCGGCATAAAAGCTGAGGTTGGCCAGCACACTGAGATCTTCATAGAGGCTGAATTTCTGAGACATATAGCCGATACGTGCTTTGATTTTTTCCACTTCACGGAGAAGATCGTAACCCAGCACCGTAGCAGTGCCGGCAGTTGGCTCCAGGATTCCGCAAAGCATCCTGATGACGGTAGATTTGCCCGCGCCGTTGGGACCCAAGAAACCAAATACCTCCCCAGGATGTATCTGCAAGGACAGCCGGTCGACAGCAATGAAGTCACCGAAATTTTTAGTAAGTTCCCGGCAGTCGATGGCGTATTCCATTAACGCACCGCCTTTTCTGCCAGGAGCACGAATACTTCTTCCATCGAAGGTGCGACGGGGCGCATGGAAAGCAGTTCAATGCCACGGTCTTTAAGGTATTGAGTGATGGTTGTTTCGGCTTCTGCCTGGTCTTGAACTGCCACCTGGTATTTATATCCGTAAAAGGATACGTCCAGCAACTGAGGCAAATCCCGGAATAGGTGGGGATTGCGGGTGCGAGCCCTGATTTCCAGGAGGGGGAGGGTAAAAGATTGACGCAAACCGGCTGGGGTATCAACAGCACAGATCTTTCCCCGGTTAATAAAGGCCACCCGGCTGCACTGTTCGGCCTCGTCCATGTAAGCTGTAGAGACCAAAACGGTCATGCCTTCCTGATTCAGGCGGTACAAAATTTTCCAGAATTCTTTACGAGAAACTGGGTCTACCCCATAGGTTGGCTCATCCAGGATCAACAAGGATGGCCTGGTTATGAGGGCACAGGTTAGGGCCAGCTTCTGTTTCATACCCCCGGACAGGGAGTCGGCGAACCGATCTTTGAAGTCGATCAGGTCGGTAAGCGACAATATTTCGTCAGCCCGCTGGCGCAGGGTGTGCTTGTCCAAGCTGTACAAGGATGCGAAAAAGGCTATATTCTCCATTACCGACAGCTCACCGTAGAGGCTGAAGCGCTGGGGCATATAGCCCAGGTTTTCCCGGACTAGTTCCGATGCCCGGCCGGAATGGCCGGCTATCTTGACCTCGCCTTGGTCGGGAGTTATGAGGCCGCAGATCGTTCGCAAGAGCGTGGTCTTTCCGGCACCGTCAGGTCCGACCAGGCCGAATATATCCCCTTTTTTTACATCGAGGTCAATATTATCGATTGCCTGGATAGGGCCAAAAGCTTTGCTCAATCCACTGGCGACTATCATAACCTAGCTCCTGTTGAAGACTACATCAGCCGGCATACCCGGCTTCAATGCGCCGGAGACGTTGTCTATCTCTATTTTGACTGCATAAACTACATTGGTCCGCTCCTGTTTGGTCTGGATGGTCTTGGGAGTAAATTCGCCCTTAGTGGCAATATGGCTTACCGTGCCGGAGTATTGGGTGTTGTCTCCGCTTACCGTAAAGACTACCTGCTGCCCCAGTTGGACCGAGGGCAGATCATCGGTCGGGATATATACCTTCACCCACAGGTGGTCCAGGTCAGCGATGGTGGCCAGTGCGACTCCTGCCGCCACATATTCGCCTGGTTCAAAGTTGCGGGTGAGAACAGTTCCATCCATGGGACTGTATAGCTTCAGGTCATCCAGCATTGACTGCGTGGCCTGCAAAACGGCCTGGGTGCGTTCTACCTCAGCCGCTGCTGCAGTTATTTTAGCGGTACGAGTGCCGGCCTGCAGCAGTTCCAAATTAGCCGCTGCAGCGTCCAGTTGGTTTTGCTTCAATTGTAAATTCAGCTGGGCTTGTTCCCAGGCCTGTTGTGACAGAGCTCCGCCCTGGTATAGTTGGTCGGTCCTGGCTAAATCCAGTATGGCCTGGTCCAGATTTACCTGGGCAATGTTGTAATTGGCCTGGGCTACTTTGATTTCCTGGATCCGGGAACCAGACTGCAAATCATCCAGATTGGCCTGGGCTGCCTGGACCGCCATGGCATCCCGGGCTTGTTGGGCAACCAGGTCGCTGCGGGTCAACTCCGCCAAAAAAGCCTGCTTCTGGACCGGGGAACCCTCTTGGAAAGCCAACATTTTTATGGTTCCCGGGGCTTTGGTTGTTAAATCTACGGTAGTGGCTTCAATTGTACCCGAAGCCTGGATGAGGGAAATGGGCGGACCCAAGTATTGGGTGTAAACCCAGTACGCAGCCCCTCCCAGTATCAGCAATATGCCCAGCAGAGGAATAATGCCATTTCTTTTCACGAAAAAACTCCTCCCGTAATATCAAATCCCTCCCCGGAGCGACTGCCGGGGACCATATTTTATCTTAAAAAAGCGGTCAACCTGATCTGCCCCAAGTATACTAATTAACCTGAAACAGTATACCTGGTGAAATCATAACACCATCAAGGCGAGGTTGTCGAGATAGCATTGATGATTTGAGCCCGGCGGGTAAGACTGCAGCCAGCCAGCCAGCCAGCCAGCCAGGGCAGGCAGATTTTTGGCACAAGGGGTCCAAATACTTGTATAATTATAATGTTGTAGGTAGGGATTAACCTGAGCAGGTCTTTGGGGCGAAGCCGGGAGTCAAACCCCCCGCCCGATGCCTGGGTAAGATATTTTTCCCAACAATTCGACTAAGGAGGTCAACCATGGATCCCATAAACCAACTGCGGGAGGGGCTAAGAAAACTCATATCCTCCGCCCTGGAGAAAGCTCGCGGCCTTAACTTGCTTAGCTTCGACACCATACCCGACTTTGTCATAGAGGTTCCCCGGGAGGAAGGACACGGTGACTTCGCCACGAATATCGCCATGCTGCTGGCTAAGCAGGCTCGCATGGCTCCAAGTCGGATTGGGGAAGTTATCACAGAAAACATCGACCTGGACCTGATGCCAGAGGTGGATAAGGTTCAGGTGGCAGGCGCAGGTTTCATAAATTTTTTCCTCAATCAATCCTGGCTCTATAACCTGCCGGCTATGGTTCATAACATGGGTGATCAATATGGGAGCAGCCCACGTAATAATCAAAAAGTTCAGGTAGAGTTCGTCAGCGCAAATCCGACCGGCAATCTGCATATGGGAAACGCCCGGGGAGGTGCTATAGGAGACACCCTGGCCAATGCCCTGCGCTTTTCTGGATATGATGTCGAAAGGGAATTTTATATCAACGATGCCGGAAATCAAATCGAGGTTTTTGCGCAATCGCTGGAAGCCCGCTATCTTCAATTGATGGGGGCCAAGATAGAGTTCCCGGACAACGGTTATGCAGGCCAGGATGTAGTGGACACGGTCAAAAATATCATCCGGGACTATAAAGACACGCTGCTTCCCATGGACAGCCAAGAACGGCAGCAAGTGGTCGTACAGTATGCATTGCAGGAGAAATTACAATATATTAAGTCTGCGCTGGAAAAGTTTGGCATAGAGTATGATGTGTGGTTCAGCGAACTATCTTTGCACGAGTCAGGTCAAGTGCAAGATGCCATTGATGAGCTCAGAGAAAAGGGTTATATATATGAAGCTGAAGGTGCCTTGTGGTTTAAATCGACTCTGTTCGGAGACGAGAAAGACGAGGTGGTGGTCAGGGCCAATGGACTCCCCACTTATTTTGCCGCTGATATCGCGTATCACCGGGACAAATTCCGGCGCGGATTCGACCGGGTGATCAATGTCTGGGGGGCGGATCACCATGGTCATGTAGCCCGGATGAAAGGTGCGATTCAAGCCCTGGGCTACGATCCTGGCCGCCTGGATATACTGCTTATGCAATTGGTGCGCTTGTATAGAGGCGGGAACATCGTCCGTATGTCGAAAAGGACTGGGACTACGGTATCTCTGGATGAATTAATCGATGAGGTAGGGAAAGATGCCGCCCGGTTTTTCTTTGTGATGCGCAGTCCCGACAGTCAAATGGATTTCGATTTGGATCTCGCTAAAGAGAAAAACCAGGAAAATCCAGTCTATTACGTTCAGTACGCCCATGCCCGGATCCGGAGCATCTTCCGCCAGGCTCAAGCGGCCGGGATCGAAGTCAAGAAACCTGCTGAAGTAGACATGTCAATCTTGGGCAGCGAAGAGATACAGCTTCTTAGAAAGATTTCTGATTTTCCGCAGGAAGTAGCGATTACCGCCAGGACCCTGGCCCCGCAGAGGGTGGCCCGTTATGTTCTTGATCTGGCGGGCTTGTTCCACAGTTTTTACAATCACCATCGTGTGCTGAATCCGGACCAGGCCTTGCAGGACGCCCGGCTGGTCTTGATGGAAACCACACGCATAACCATCAAGAACGCATTGACGATACTGGGTGTTTCTGCACCTGACCAAATGTAGGAGGTATTTTATGCAGCAGAGGAAAAAAAGTGAAGCGGATTGGGCCCTGGAAATCCTGGCCGAAAAGCAGGAGCCGGTTTTTTTTGCCGACCTGACCCGGGCGATTGCCGAAAAAATGGGTAAGCAACAGGACGCAGTGACCCTGACTTCGATCTATACTCGCATCAACCTGGATAATCGACTCATTTATCAAGGAGACGGATACTGGTTTTATGATGCCAGCAAGATATACCGGGAGGTTTAGAGATGAACATCAGGTGGCGCGGTCATGCATCCTTTGTGATTCAAGTTGCGGGGAAACAGATCATCACTGATCCGTTCAACGCAGAATTGGGTTATCCGCTGAAGCCGATCAATGCTGATATAGTCCTGGTTAGCCATGATCACTGGGACCACAATGCGGTGGAAACAATATCCGGCACCCCACGCATAATTAAAGGGACCGGAGGCCATGACATAGACGGCATCGCGGTCAAAGGAATTAGCTGTTTCCATGACCGAAACCAAGGCCGGGACCGGGGGAAGAACACCATATTCAAGATCACCGCTGCAGGAATCAACCTGGTGCATCTGGGGGACTTGGGGCATCTCTTGACCGCGGCGCAAATTCAAGATATTGGCGAAACTGATATTTTGTGTATCCCCGTGGGTGGAAAATTCACCATCGACGCTGGGGAAGCTTTAAAAACTGTCCAGGCTTTAAAGCCCAAGATCGTAATACCCATGCATTTCTCCACCCCGCATTTATCATTTGCGTTGGCTCCCCTGGAGCAGTTCACCACCCATTTCGATAAAGTAATAAAGAAACCCGCTCTGGAGGTCACTGCAGAAGAGTTGGGAACCGAGATGAAGGTCATCGTGCTGGACTATCTTTCTAGTTGACCACTGGTTGGAAAGAGGGTTAAAATTCAATAGGTTGGGATTATCAGTTGCGGGAAAGAGAGGTCTTTGGCAAGTGACTAAGTATATTTTTATTACCGGCGGGGTGGTTTCTTCTTTGGGCAAAGGGATAACTGCCGCTTCGTTGGGGCGTTTGTTAAAGAGCAGGGGTCTGAAGGTCGCAATGCAAAAATTTGATCCCTATATCAATGTCGATCCCGGTACTATGAGTCCCTACCAGCATGGTGAAGTCTATGTAACCGAAGATGGAGCGGAGACTGATCTCGATGTGGGGCACTACGAGCGTTTTGTAGATGTCAATCTAACCCAGTATGCCAACTGTACCACCGGCAGGATTTACCAAGCTGTTTTGGACAAAGAACGGCGTGGAGACTACCTGGGACAAACCGTCCAGGTTATCCCGCACATAACCAACGAGATCAAAGAGCGGGTCACCCTGATTGAGCACAAGACCCATCCAGATGTAGTGATTACAGAAATCGGCGGGACCGTAGGCGACATAGAATCTTTGCCTTTCCTGGAAGCGATACGTCAACTGAAATTTGATCTGGGCAGAGATCGGGTCATGTACATCCATGTGACTCTGATTCCATACATAAAGGCTGCGGGTGAACTGAAAACCAAACCAAGCCAGCATAGCGTAAAAGAACTCCGCAGCATAGGGATTCAGCCAGATATTCTGGTATGCCGGACGGTGAAGGCCCTGTCGGAGGATATCCGGGCCAAGCTGGCTCTTTTCTGCGATGTGGAGCGTGAAGCGGTAATCCAGCTTAAAGATGCGGAATCGATTTATGAAGTGCCTTTGATGCTGGCCCAGGAGGGCTTGGACCGGGAAGTCATCAAACGCCTGGGGATCACTTGCGGGGAGGCGGATTTGGCTGAATGGGCCGAGATGGTGAAACGTATCCGCCACCTCAACCGAAAGGTCACGGTAGCCCTGGTAGGCAAATACGTGGAATTGCAGGATGCATACCTTAGCATTGTGGAATCACTTAAGCACGCAGGATTTCAATTCAATTGCGAAGTGGACATCAAGTGGGTAAACGCGGAGGAAATCGAAAAGGAGGGGCCGGAGAAGCTGCTGGCTGGAGTTAATGCAATTCTGGTCCCCGGTGGATTTGGCGAGCGCGGTATAGAGGGGAAAATAGCTACCGCGGGCTACGCTCGCCGCAACCAGGTTCCGTTCCTGGGCATTTGTCTGGGCATGCAGTGCGCAGTGATTGAATTTGCGCGCAACATGTGCGGATTAGCCGGAGCCAACAGTTCGGAATTCGATTCCGATACACCCTACCCGGTGGTGCACCTTATGCCTGACCAGGAAAATATTTCCAACAAGGGCGGCACTATGCGCTTGGGTGTATACCGCTGCCAGATATTGCCGGGTACCATGGTCAGGGAAGCATACGGCCGGGATGAAGTGACTGAGAGGCATCGCCATCGTTATGAGATAAATAATCAGTACCGCAGCGCCCTGGAAAGCAAGGGGCTGAAGATATGCGGATGGTATCCCGACCAGGACCTGGTGGAAATGGTAGAAATACCTGGGCATCCCTGGTATGTAGGTTGCCAGTTCCATCCCGAATTCAAGTCCCGGCCCAACCGTCCCCATCCACTTTTCCTGGGCCTGATCAAAGCAGCCGTTAAATAGCAGCCCAAGCGAGCTTGACGCTCGCTTTTTTGTGAAAACCCCAGCTCTCCGGGGGCTGGGGTTTTTGCCAGCCATATGGGGCAGGAGATTGAAAATATGTTGCTAACCAGAATCGCTACTCTTGTTGAGAAAGAAAATTACAATGAATTTGTGCGTAACCACCCGAAAGGCCATTTCCTGCAGACCTGGGAATGGGGAGAGGTGAAGCGGGGTATGGGATGGGAACCCTTGCCCTTGCTCCTGGAAGAAGACGGGGAGATAAAGGGCACCATGCTTATCCTGAAGCGGCGGCTGCCTTTACCGGGAGTACGACGCAGCATTTTCTATTCCCCTCGCGGACCGGTAGTCAAAATCGATGAAGAGGTCTACTGCCGCACCCTATTCGCCGGGGCAGAACGCATAGCCCGACAGCATGGCGCGATATTTTTGAAGATCGATCCCGACGTACCGGTTACAAACGAGAGTTTCAGGTCAATTTTGCAGGGTTCCGGCTTTAAAAAAAATGAAACCGGACTGGATTTTGAAGGTGTACAACCAGCCTTCGTATTCCAGCTTGACATCACGCCTCCGGCTGAGGAGCTGCTGGCAGCTATGCACGGGAAAACCCGGTATAATATCAAGCTGGCCCAGAAGAAAGGTGTAACTGTTAGATCGGCGACAGGCAAAGAGGACCTGCCGGTTTTTTATGCTGTACTGAAGGAGACTGCAGAGCGTGATCGCTTCCTGATCCGGGGCTATGAATACTTCGAGATGATCTGGGACCAAATGGTCGAAAACGGACTGGGCCGAATATTTCTGGGCGAATACCAGGGTAAGGTCATAGCTGCGACATTGGCCCTGGTCCTGGGGCAAAAAACCTGGTATCTATACGGTGCGTCCAGCAACGATTATCGCAATGTCATGCCTAATTATCTCATCCAGTGGGAGATGATCCGCTGGGCCCAGCAGCTAGGCTGCCGGGTATATGATTTTCGCGGGGTATCCGGCGACATGGACGACAGCAATCCCCTGTATGGGCTGTACCGGTTCAAAAAAGGTTTTAACGGAGACCTTATTGAATTCATAGGAGATTGGGACGTTGCGTACTCACCGGTTCTATATTGGGCCTGGACCAGGGCCTTGCCCTGGTACCGGCGATTGGTGCGTTCTTGGGGCAGCAACCAGAGCGGGACGGAAGAGGGTTAAGCGAAGCGGTGGAGATGGATAAGTGGATCGAAATCGACGTATCCGCAATCAAGCACAATCTGCACCAGGTGCAGGCTCTTGTTAAGGAAGGCACTAGACTGATAGCTGTTGTTAAGGCCAATGCTTATGGTCATGGTGCTCCGGAAACGGCTCGCATTTTGTGTGAGCAGGGTGTCGACTTTTTGGCGGTAAGTTTCCTGGCTGAAGCCCTGCAATTGCGGGATTCGGGGATATCAGCCGATATATTGGTTTTCAGTCCGGTCGTGACTTCCCGAGAAGCGCAGCTGGCACTTGAGCAAAGCCTCACCCTGACCATAGCATCACCAGCGGACCTGGACCGGCTCAAGCAGGCAGCGGCAGGATCCGGAAAAAAAATGAAGGTCCACCTCAAAATTGACACCGGGCTGGGAAGGTTTGGACTAAATGAAGAGGAAGCGGTACAGATCGCAAAAAATATGACCGATCTGCCGTATATCTATATGGAAGGCATTTACACCCATACAGCCGATCCGGCTTCACCTTCGTACACGGCTCAGCAGTTCCGGAGATTCCAGCAGGTAGTACACAGGCTGGAAGTAAACGGGGTGGAGATACCGATCAAGCATGCAGCTAATAGTGCGGCTTTTCTGAAGCACGCGGAAATGCATCTGGATGCGGTGCGGATAGGGACCCTGCTTTCGGGGCAGCATCCAGCCGGGCTTTTTCCAGAGCGTCTACAGTTGCGGGATCCGTACAAGTACAAAAGCCGCATAATATCCGTCAAAGCTCTGCCCCCAGGCAGCTACCTGGGTTACGCCCGGACCTTCAGGCTTTCAAGGACTGCGCAAATCGCGGTTATTCCAGTGGGCTTCAATGATGGATTGGGCGTCGAGGTGGGCAATCCCCCGGCCGGTGTGATTGATCTATCCAAAAAGTTAGCCAAGGTTGTGCTCAACTATCTGCAATGGCAGCGGTTCAATTTGCAGGTTAAGATAAAGGGCAGAGAATATCCCATTCGGGGCAAGATTTTTATGCAGATGGCGCTGATAGAAGTGCCGACTGGCATACAATTAGAAGTAGGTGACGAAATTGAGGTACCGGTTCGCAAAACCTTAGCCTCAGCCAGTGTCCCCCGCATCTATATCTGAACGATGACTCGGAGTACGGCGGAAACTTCTGCGAGGAGGGTTTAGCTATCGCCAGGCGAATATTGATTGTTGATGACCAAAAAGGGGTACGCCGCTTACTGGAAGAATTATTCAAGCAAGAGGGTTGGGACGTAGGCAGTGCCAGCGATGGACTTGAGGCGATCGAGAAGGTGGGACAGGCTAAACCCGACCTGATCTTGATGGATGTCAAGATGCCCAACATGAATGGCTTGGACGCCACCCAAGCTATCTTGCGGACGCATCCCGATCTTACAATAATAATGATGACTGCCTACGGGGAGATAGAAGTGGCCAAGAAGGCTCTGGAGGCAGGAGTAAAGAGGTGTATCAGCAAACCTTTTGATATCATGGTGCTGAAGGACATGGTACATAAAGTGGACCGCGAAAGGGTTCAATAGACTATTAATATTGAGAGAGGTGATGAGATTGGCACTGGTTCCAGTAACGGAGTTATTGCAGCGCGCTGATCGGGAAGGCTATGCGGTAGGAGCCTTCAATGCCAATAATATGGAGATAGTCCAGGCTATTATTGCTGCTGCGGAAAAGGAGCTAGCTCCGGTAATAATGCAAGCCAGCCAGGGAGCCATTAAATATGCAGGACTGGAATTCATAACCGGTATGGTGAAGATTGCGGCTGATGCTGCCCGGGTGCCGGTGGCCCTGCACCTGGATCACGGTACCGACTTTGACCAGGTAGTGAAATGCATCCGCAGTGGATTCACGTCAGTCATGTATGACGGCTCCAAATTGCCCCTGGAGGAGAACATCGCCATAACCAACAAAGTCCTGGAGATCACCCGCCCCATCGGAGTATCGGTAGAAGCGGAGCTTGGCAAAATCGGAGGAACCGAAGACGATATACACGTCAGCGACCGTGAAGCTATGTACACTGATCCGGAAGAAGCCCGCTATTTTGTAGAGAAAACTGGAGTGGAAAGCCTCGCTATAGCTATAGGTACCGCTCATGGCCAATACAAAGGCGAACCCCAGCTGGATTTTGCCAGGCTGGAAAAAATCAAGAAATTAGTAAAAATACCCATTGTATTGCATGGATCTTCGGGAGTCCCGGATGAAGCGGTTCGCAGGGCAATATCACTGGGGGTCTGCAAAGTGAATATAGATACTAATATAAGGGAAGCTTTCGTCTGGGAGATGCGCCGCCGCATCGAAGCAGACCCAACGGAGATAGATCCCCGCAAATTGCTGGGGCCGGCGCGAGATGCAGCCATTGCCATAATAAGAGAAAAAATCCGGGTCTTCGGTAGCTGCGGCAAGGCATAGCCAACTTACTCGTCCCTGATGCATGCCTGAATTGCAGGACAACTGAAGGTAATGGAGAGGAGTGTTTTTTTGCGAATTTTCATAGATTCTGCTAACATAGAGGAAATCAAGGAAATCAATGCGATGGGCTTCCTGGACGGGGTGACCACCAATCCCAGTCTGGTTGCCAAGGAAAAACGGGATTATCCCACTGTGATCCGTGAAATTTGTGCCATCGTCAACGGGCCGATAAGCGCTGAAGTTATTGGTTTGGACTATGATTCCATGATCAGTGAAGCTCAGCAACTAGCAGCCATACATCCCAATGTGGTTGTCAAAATACCCATTGGGGAGGTCGGGTTGCAAGCCATCAGTACGCTGTCCTCCATGAATATCCGCACGAATGCCACTTTGATCTTTTCCGCTGCACAGGCTCTGCTGGCTGCCCGCGCTGGGGCCAGTTTTGTGAGCCCATTCCTAGGACGGGTAGACGACATAGGCAATGATGGATTGGAACTGCTCAATGATATCGTCCAGATTTTTGACCGGTATGCTTTGGCTTCAGAAGTGATTGCAGCCAGCATCAGGCATCCAATGCATGTGGTGGAGTCCGCCCGCTGTGGTTCCCATATTGCAACGATTCCCTACGGGATCCTAAAGCAGATGTGCAAACACCCGCTGACTGATGCGGGGATAAAAAAATTCATGGATGATTGGAAGCAGGCGTTCTAATCACAGGAGGTAAATTTTGTGGAAAGAGAATTAGCGCTGGAGTTTGCCCGTGTAACAGAAGCGGCAGCCTTGGCAGCAGCCCGTTGGGTAGGCCGGGGCAACAAGGATGCTGCCGATGATGCAGCTGTAACTGCCATGCGGGTCATGTTCGACACGGTTGCTATAGACGGGGTAGTAGTCATCGGAGAAGGTGAATTGGATGAGGCCCCCATGCTATACATAGGAGAAAAAGTCGGTTTAGGAGTGCCGCCACAGGTGGATATCGCCGTCGATCCCCTGGAGGGCACCAATATAGTGGCCAAGGGGCTGACCGGGGCCATTGCAGTCCTGGCATCTGCACCCCGGGGTACACTTTTACATGCTCCCGATATGTATATGGATAAAATAGCGGTCGGCCCCAAATGTAAAGGCCGGGTTTTTTTGGATGCACCAGTCAAGGAAAATCTTCGCCAGGTAGCCAAGGCATTGGATAAAGCATTGGGCGAAGTGACGGTGGTGATCCTGGACCGGGAGAGGCACCAGGGAATTATCGAAGAAGTCCGGCGCATGGGGGCCCGGATAAAGCTGATTTCCGACGGGGATGTTTCCCCGGGTGTGGCTACGGCTTATCCGGACTCGGGGGTGGACATCCTGATGGGTATCGGCGGCGCTCCAGAGGGAGTCATTACTGCTGCGGCCATGAAATGCCTGGAGGGGGATTTCCAGGCCCGCTTGATGCCGGACAATGAGGAAGAGATTCGCCGTTGCCACGAAATGGGGATATTTGATACCAAACAGCTTTTCAGCATCGATGAGCTGGTCAAAACCGATGACGTTATTTTTGTTGCCACGGGAATAACCGATTCCTTCCTGCTCAAAGGAGTCAGATACCTGGAGGGACGGGCCATAACTCAGACGATCGTTATGCGCAGCAAATCTGGCACTATCAGATTTGTGGAAGCTAATCATCACCTCGGCAAAAAACCGTTGTTCAGAGATAACCGCATCCAGCTGCAGATGGATTAGTCCTTCATCCGCATCCATATCTTAAGCCACCTGTGCTTAATCCCATGAAAAATGTCTGTCAAACAACTTGAGAGGGGCAGGAAATTGAATATATCCGAATTGGAAAATAAAACCATGCTGGAGCTCTACCAGATTGCCCGGGATGTCAATCTGGCGGGGTACTCCAAATTACGCAAAAAGGAATTGGTTTTCGAAATAACCAAGGCTTTGACCCACTCCAATGAGCTGCTACAGGCGTCAGGAGTCTTGGAGATAATGACTGATGGCTACGGCTTCCTGCGGCCTTTCGCTTATGTACCCAGCCATGAGGATATCTATGTTTCCCCCTCCCAGATTCGCAAATTCGATCTGCGCACCGGCGACCGGGTCGGCGGGCAGGTGAGGCCGCCCAAGGACAGCGAACGCTTTTTTGCCCTCCTGAAGGTTGAAGACGTTAACGGATTTCCCCCGGGAGATGCGGTTAAAAGGATTCATTTCGATGCTCTGACGCCGCTTTATCCCACCGAAAGGCTTAACCTTTCCACCGAATCACAGGAGCTTTCCACCCGTTTGATCGATCTGGTAGCCCCGATCGGAAAAGGACAGCGGGGCCTCATAGTAGCTCCGCCCAAAGCGGGCAAAACAATACTTCTGCAAAAGATTGCCCAGGGCATCACCAGCAATCATCCGGAAGTGGTGGTTATCATTCTGCTGGTGGATGAGCGTCCGGAAGAAGTAACCGACATGCAACGTTCGACGAGTGCTGAAGTGGTAGCGTCGACCTTCGATGAGCCACCTGAGAACCACGTGAAAATCGCTGATATGGTCCTGGAGAGAGCCAAGCGGCTGGTGGAGCACAAAAGCGATGTAGTCATCCTGCTGGACAGCATTACCCGCCTGGCACGAGCCCATAACCTGGTGGTACCCCCCAGCGGTCGAACCTTGTCTGGCGGACTGGATCCCGCCTCACTGATCAAACCGAAACGCTTTTTTGGCGCTGCCCGCAATATCGAGGAAGGCGGCAGTCTTACCATCATCGCCACTGCCCTGGTGGAGACCGGCTCCCGTATGGATGAAGTAATATTTGAAGAGTTCAAGGGCACTGGCAATATGGAACTGGTTTTGGACCGCAAGCTCTCTGAGCGCCGGATATTCCCCGCCATTGACCTCAAGCGGTCAGGCACCCGCCGCGAAGAACTCCTGTTCAGCCCGGAGGAAATGGAATTGATGTGGAATCTGCGCAATGCTTTCAGTGACTATAATTCCGTAGAAACCATGCAGATTATGATAGATTCCATGAAAAAAACCAGATCCAACGAAGATCTGTTGCGGGCTGCGCCGATAATTTTCGGCAAAAAGGACTATAGCCGCAACGGACGGTGAGGAAAGCTGCCTTTGCCAGGGACAGGTGAGACAAGCCTCCAAACCGGGGGCTTTTTTTGTTAAGGGAAGTAGGGTAGATTAGTTGCAGGAGGTGAGAGTCAGGACATGGACGCCCGACAAGAATTCCTGGCCCTGTATGCCAATGAAAAAGGGCATATCCTTGAGTACCCGGGGATGGCCATGCTGGGGCGCAGTGCTATGGAATGGGTGGAACCACTGCGGGAGGAGATGATACCCCTACCCCGCGGGGCAGTATTGGTTTCAATTCCGGGACAAAGACCGGTTGCTGGCGAAGCGGGCCGGGCGGTGGTCATAAACAATGCTCCCGGAGGCGGAGCAGCCCAAGCCGTTGGGGCCCTGCTACCCCAGGGCTTTACCCGGACCCTATATCCGGCTGGAGTAAGCCCGGATCGCGGCAATGTTTTGCCTCTCTTTGGTTATGCTGCAGTGGGTTTCAGAGACGAAAAAATATGGGTGGCGGCTGTGCAAAGCGATGAGCACCGCAAATGGCACCCGTGTCACTACAACACGGTTAAGCTGCCGGTGTATATAAACAGGTTGCAGCGAAAATACCCGGAGAATCGGATCTTGAAACAACTGGGCCATTGTGCCCTTAATTACGGTTGTTATACGGCCCAAAACATATTCTACCGGCGCTGGGAAGGCGGAATTCCTACCATGAGGGCCTGCAACGCCGACTGCATCGGCTGCATTTCCGAGGGGCATGAAAATACCGACGCTCCTCAGCAGCGGCTCAACTTCCGGCCCTCGGCTGAAGAGATAAGCCAGGTCGGAAGCGAGCATCTATGCCGAGCCCGGGAGGGGATCATATCTTTTGGCCAGGGCTGTGAAGGGGAACCGGCCCTGAATGCTGAGGATATCGCGGCAGCCATCGGCCGAATCCGCTGTCAGACAGACAGGGGAACCATAAATATCAACACCAATGCGGGTTATACGAAGGGCATCAGGATACTGTGCCGGGTAGGGTTGGATGCTATGCGGGTGACTATTTTCTCCTGCCGGCAAGAGAATTATAATATCTATCACCGACCCAAAGACTACAGATGGGATGATGTTGGCCGCTCGGTCAGTTTGGCCAAGGATGCAGGCCTTCATGTGTCCGTCAATCTACTGGTCTTCCCAGGTTTCACCGATCGGGAAGATGAGGTCGAGGCCTTGCTGGCTTGGGTCAGGCAGAAACAGGTGGACATGATACAAATGCGTAATCTGAATATCGACCCGGATGTGCTGTTTGCCCAAGTACCTCATGGTGGAACGGCCATTGGCATCAACAATTTCTTGTATCTGCTACAGCAAGAGCTGCCTGCGGTTCGCATAGGCTCTTATACCCATCCCATAAAGACAGAAAAAGCCCGATAATCAAAGGGCCAAATAACAAGTAAAGTAAAGGAGCGGGCCGGAGTGGAAAGCAGAATACCTCTACAGGTAAAGGAACTGAAAAATTTGTCGCCGGGGCAGCAGGTATTTGGCCGCTATTTGTTGCTGGACAGGATACAGCGCAAAACCAAAGACGGCAAAGCCATGTATAACCTGAAACTGGGTGATGCCAGCGGGGACATCGATGCGGTTGCCTGGGAAAATTGCCAGATAGCAGGTGATATGCAGCCTGGGGCAGTGATCGGGCTGCTGGGTGATATGAGCAGTTTTAATGGGAAAACCCAGGTGACCGCCAAACGCATCAAGGTATTGGAGGATGATCCGACTCCATACCTGAAAGGACCGGGGTTGGACCGGCAGAGCCTGGAAAAGCATTTTGCCGAAATGATAGAGTCGGTGCAAGACATCCATTTGCGCAATCTCCTCCACCTGATGTTCACGCCTGACTTGAAAGAGCGTTTTTATAGAGGGGCTGCCGCCAAGTCAATACATCATAATTACAGCGGGGGGTTGCTGGAACATACCCTGGAAGTCTGCCGCCTATGCCTCCAGGCCGCCAGTCTTTGGCCCGAGTTGAACCGGGATCTGCTGCTGGTCGGCAGCCTGCTCCACGACCTGGGCAAGGTTGAGGAATTGGAAGTCAAAGTTGTCCCCGGCTATACCACTGAAGGGAGGCTGCTGGGGCATATCGTGCTGGGGACAGAGATGGTGGCCGCTGCCATAAAGGCGCTCAGGCAGGAAGGACAGGAATTCCCTGCGGAACTGGAATGGATGCTCAAGCACATGATTTTAAGCCATCATGGGGCGCTAGAGTTCGGCTCTCCGGTCATACCGCTATTTCCCGAGGCACTGCTCCTCAATTTCATGGACAACCTGGATGCCAAGATGCATGTATTTTTGAACAAGATCAGCGAAAGCGGGGGAGAAAACGAGTACTTCACCAATTACGACAATTTCTTCGCCCAGCATTTCTTTAAATACCGGTACAACCTGGCGGAAGAATCAGAGCTGGTATAATTAAGACGGACCGTATTTTTTACTACCCGCCAGTTCTTGTGTTTTGCTGTTTTTATTGATATAATACTTCTCGCAGTTTGCATTTAGAAATTCGAGAAATTGCTATAAAACTGCCAAGGTCGACCGAAACGAGGTGAAAGTGATGAAAGAAAAGATCCATCCCCAATATTTTAAAACTACCGCCAGATGTGCCTGCGGCAACGAGTTTGAAGTCGGGTCCACCAAGGAAAGCATAAAAGTCGAGATTTGTTCGAAATGTCACCCTTTCTATACCGGCGATAAGCTCAGAATCGTAGACACCGCAGGCAGGGTCGAAAAGTTCAAGAAGAAGTACGGCTTGAATTAGTTGGACTATAGTGTTGATCAGGCAGGACGTTCGTTCCTGCTTTTTTTCTCTCCTACGCTGTTTTTGGACCAAGGTGAAGGTATATGCGAAAAAAACCCAGTTATGGCGGCATGGCGGTAATCGAAGGGGTCATGATGAAAGGCCCCCGGGAAACATCCCTGGCAGTGCGCAGGCCGGATGGTAGTATTGTGGTGGAAAAAGAGCCCAACAGCGACCTGGGCAAGCGTTTCCCCTTCCTGAAATGGCCCTTGCTGCGGGGCAGTTACGTATTGATCGAATCTATGGCGGTGGGCATAAGGATGCTAAACCGTTCAGCCAATCTGTCCCTGGATGAAGAACAAGAGGAACTGAGTTCAGCAGAGATTCTCGTCACTGGACTGATAGCCCTGCTCATGGCAGTGGTGCTTTTCCTGGCCTTGCCGACCGCAATCGTGCATTTTACCAGGCAGTTCATTGGTGGAGTACTGGGGCAGAACCTGGTGGAGGGGCTGATCCGCATAGTATTTTTCCTGGCTTATGTCTTTGCAATCTCCAAGATGCAGGAGATCCAGCGGGTGTTCATGTATCACGGGGCCGAACACAAGTCCATCCTGACCCTGGAAGCCGGGGAGGATCTGACTGTAGACGAAGCCCGCAAGCACAGCACTCTGCACCCACGGTGCGGTACCAGCTTTTTATTGGTAGTCATGGTAATCTCCATCCTGGTGTTTGCTTTGCTGGGTGAAGGTACCCTATTTTACCGCATCTGGTCCCGCTTGGCGGTTTTCCCTGTGGTAGCAGGCCTCGGTTATGAATTTATCAGATTTTCAGGGAAATATTACCGGCATCCCTGGGCCCGCATTCTCATCATTCCAGGTTTGTGGCTGCAAAAACTGACCACCCGGGAACCGGATGATGAGCAACTTGAGGTGGCCCTGGCTGCCCTGCGGGAAGTAATGGCGGAAGAACCTGCGGTAGCTGCAGCCTGATCCTGGTAACGGGGAAAAAATGCATATTGATAACCCCTTTAAGTTAAGGAGGAGCATATTTACATGCTGCAAAAATTGGAAAGCCTGGAAAGTAAATATAATGAGCTGAATGATCTCTTGAGCGACCCCGCCATAATTGCCGACCAGAGTAAATATCAGAAATATGCCAAGGCATATTCTGAGCTCGGTGCAGTGGTAGGAGTGTACAGAAACCTTAAAGGCGCTATGCAAGGCATCGAGGATGCCAGGTCCATGTTGAAAGATGATCCGGACGAAGAGTTCAAAGCCATGCTGATGGCAGAAATCGAAGAACTGGAAGCCAAGCAGGAACAACTGGAGCAGCGCCTCAAGATACTGCTGCTGCCCACCGATCCCAATGATGAGAAAAGCGTCATCATGGAGATACGGGCTGGTACCGGCGGTGAAGAGGCGGCCCTGTTTGCGGCTGATCTGTTCCGCATGTATTCGCGCTACGCCGAGCAGCAGGGTTGGAAGATCGATATTATGGATTCCCATTTCACTGAATTGGGGGGCATCAAGGAACTGATCTTTGTGGTGGACGGGCAGGGAGCATACAGCAAACTCAAATATGAGTCCGGGGTGCACCGGGTACAGCGTATTCCTTCCACCGAATCAGGAGGCAGAATCCACACCTCGGCAGCCACTGTGGCAGTACTGCCTGAGGCGGAGGAAGTGGAGGTCGACATCAGCGAAAATGACTTGAAGATAGATGTTTATTGTGCCAGTGGCCCGGGAGGCCAGTGTGTCAACACCACCCAGTCAGCAGTGCGGATAACCCACCTGCCCACCGGGCTGGTAGTGACCTGCCAGGATGAGAAATCCCAGCATAAGAACAAGGCCCAGGCCTTGAGGGTAATGCGTTCACGGCTTAAGGAGCTGATGGAAGCGGAAAAAAACCAGGAGACTGCCGGTGCCCGCAAAAGCCAGGTAGGGACAGGTGACCGCAGCGAACGCATAAGGACCTATAATTTCCCCCAGGGCAGGGTCAGTGACCATCGCATAAATTTGACCCTGCATAAACTGGATCAGATTCTGGAAGGGCAGCTGGGCGAGATCATCGATGCGCTAATGGCTAATGACCAAGCGGAGCGATTAAAACAGGTGAACTAAGGTGCAAAAGAACTGGCGAATTAAAGATTTATTATTATGGACTACCCGGTATTTAGCTGACCGGGGCATGCAGGAAGCTCGCCTGGAGGCTGAGATATTGCTGGCCCACGCGTTGGACAAGGACCGGGTTTATCTTTATGCTAATTACGAGAAACCAATCAACCAGGATGAAAGAGATGTCTATCGCAGCTATATAAAGAGGAGAGTTGCGGGCGAACCTGCCGCCTATATAGTGGGCAAGCAAGAGTTTATGTCCCTGGCATTCAAGGTAAGCCCCGATGTTTTGATACCCCGGCCAGACACAGAAATAATGGTAGAAACTGTCCTTAACCTGGCGGAGCAGAATGAAATCCAGCGGATCTGCGATGTAGGTACCGGTTCGGGTGCCATAGCCATCAGCCTGGCGGCCTACCTCCAGCCAGCCGCGGTCTTTGCGGTCGATATTTCAGCCCCAGCTTTAGCCATCGCCAGACAAAATGCTGACCGACACCAGGTCCAGGTTGATTTCAGACACGGCGATCTATTGGAGCCCATGGAGGGGGAGGCGCCCCTGGACATGATTGTCGCCAACCTACCCTATGTGACCTCACAGCAAATCCAGGATCTAGATCCTGGGGTCAAGGATTATGAACCCCAGCTGGCCTTACTGGCTTCCGGGGACGGGCTGGACATATATCGCCGCATGATCCCCCAAGCCTTTCAATGCCTCAGACCGGGGGGGTATTTGCTGATCGAAATAGATCCCCGCCAGAGCGAAGCTTCACAACAAATGTTCCATGAATTTACAGGTGTCAGGATATTCCAAGATGGGGCCGGAAGAGACCGGCTGGTGTTAGGGAGGAGAAGTACCAGGTGAAAACAAGCTATTTGCGGGTGGATGCCTGGAATCCGGAACCGGAGATAATTGCCTCAGCGGGCCGCATACTGAGGGCAGGGGAACTGGTAGCCTTTCCAACCGAAACCGTTTATGGACTGGGGGCGGATGCTTTCCAGCCCGAAGCAGTGGCGAAGATATTCCTGGCGAAAGGAAGACCGGCGGAACAACCTTTGCTTGTGCACATTAGCCAGCCACAGCAAGCTGAACGCCTAGCCAAAGAGATCCCGGCCGGTGCAAAAAAATTGATGGAGCGCTTCTGGCCGGGGCCAATTTCGCTGATACTGCCTGCCGTAGCCCAGGTGCCTGCGATTGTTAGAGGCGGACGGGATGGAGTAGGGCTGCGCATGCCTGACCATGCGGTAGCCTTGGCGCTGATCGATGAGGCTGGACCATTGGCAGCTCCCAGTGCCAATCTTTATGGTCGCCCCAGTCCTACTTGTGCCCAGCATGTGCGCCAGGATTTGGACGGGCGCATTGCAATGGTATTGGACGCAGGGGCAACTGGATCTGGATTGGAGTCGACCCTGGTTGATTTTTCGGTCAGACCGCCCAGGGTGCTGCGTTGGGGTGGGGTCCGTCCCGAGGAACTGGAGACATGCTTGGGGGAAATACTCGAAGGGCCTTCAGTTGATTTGGAAAAATCCTATCAGACCCGGGTCAAAGTCGTTTTAAGTGTAGACCGGGAAGACTTTATGAACAGACAAAATGCACTGATCCAGTCCGGTCAGCCCTGGGGAAGGGTGGAGCTGGAATCAAGTGGGATGCCAGTCCTGCCCCTCCCGGGCATTACATTCAAGTTGAAATTGAGCCTGCGCGGAGACAATCTCTATGCGATTCTCAGGGAAGCTGAAGGAAAAAGCCTGGAGACCCTGCTATTTGCCCCCCTGGATGTGCGGACGGTTGGTCAGGCCTTGATAGACAGGCTGAGCCGTGCCGGGCAGCAGAAGCGGGCTTAAATATTGGTCCACCTGCAGATGGAGGAGATCGTGATGAAGATATTATTTGTTTGCACGGGCAACACCTGCCGCAGTCCCATGGCCAGCGCGCTATTTCTGCGTCAACTGCAGTCCAGGGGAATTAAACTGGCTTCCCAAATTATTGAAGTCAGCACGGCTGGCTTGTTTGCCCAGGAGGGTGGCCAGGCTTCGTCCCTGGCTCGGCAGGCCATGCAGGAAATAGGACTGGATATCAGTCATCACTGCACCACGCCGCTCTACATCGATCTCTGCCTGGACGCGGACCTGATCCTTACCATGACTGAGACGCAGAAGGATTTGCTGCAGCGGATGAGGGAAGACCTGGAGCTGCCGGTGTACACCCTGGCCGAGTATGCCGGGGATCCGGCGATGGAGGTGCACGATCCTTATGGACAGGATATAGATGCATACCGGCATACTTTAGCGCAGCTCAATTATCTGGTGGACAGGCTCCTGCAGAAAATAATAGAATCAGATTGAGGTGGATTGGATGCAAGTCGTTATTGGCAGTGATCACGCCGGGGTACTTCTGAAAAAACAACTGGTAGCGTTTCTGTATGGGGAAGGACATGAAGTCCTGGATTGCGGAACATTCAATGATGATCCGGTAGATTATCCGGATGTGGCGGAAAAAGTGGCCTTGGAGGTCAAGAGCCTCAATATTCCTGGTATTCTGGTGTGTGGGACTGGCATCGGGGTATCTATAGCCGCCAACAAGATTCCGGGAATTCGTGCTGCCCTTTGCCACGATCTCTTTACAGCCCAGTTAGCAAGGCAGCATAATGATGCCAATATTGTTGCGATAGGTTCGCGCATAACTGGTCCCGGGCTGGCTGAAGCCATAATCAAAACTTTTCTGGAAACTGATTTTCTGGCAGGAAGACATCAACGCCGAGTCGAAAAGATAATGGCACTGGAAAATAAATTTAGAGAGAGGGTTTAGAAGCTTGGACTATATCGAGAAATATGTCAGACCGGTAGACCCTGAAATTGCGGAAGCCATTACCAAGGAGGAGCTGAGGCAGGGCCGTAAACTCGAACTGATCGCTTCGGAAAATTTTGTTTCCCGGGCTGTGATGGCCGCTCAGGGTTCGGTGATGACCAACAAATATGCTGAAGGTTATCCCGGCAAAAGATATTATGGCGGTTGCGAATTTGTCGATATAGCCGAAAGCCTGGCCATAGAAAGAGCTAAAGTATTATTCGGCGCAGAGCATGCCAATGTTCAGCCCCATTCCGGTGCCCAAGCCAATACTGCCGTTTATTTTGCCGTACTGCGGCCAGGCGACCCCGTCCTGGGGATGAACTTAAGCCACGGTGGACATCTGACCCATGGCAGCAAGGTGAACCTATCTGGTAAGTATTTCCATTTCTACGAATATGGAGTTGATCCGGTTACTGAGACTATCGATTATGATGCCCTGCGGAAAGTAGCCCAGGAGTCAAAACCCAAGCTGATCGTGGCTGGGGCCAGTGCCTATCCCCGTACCCTTGATTTCAAAAAGTTCCGTGAGATTGCGGATGAAGTAGGGGCCCTGTTAATGGTGGACATGGCTCACATTGCCGGCCTGGTGGCAGCTGGCTGTCATCCCAGCCCGGTTCCATACGCTGATTTTGTTACCAGCACCACCCATAAGACCCTGCGGGGGCCACGGGGCGGGCTGATTCTATGCCGCCAGGAATGGGCTGCCAAAATAAATTCAGCTGTATTTCCAGGCATCCAGGGAGGACCGCTCATGCATGTCATCGCTGCCAAAGCGGTCTGTTTCAAAGAGGCCATGCAGCCGGAATTTGTGCAATATGAAAAGCAGATTGTGGAGAATGCCAGGATATTGGCCGAAAATCTGATAGCCAACGGCTTACGGCTTGTATCCGGGGGCACAGATAATCACCTCATGCTTGTCGATGTACGCCCCAAACAGCTGAACGGAAAACAGGCTGAAGAAATACTCGAATCCATCGACATCACCGTAAACAAAAACGGAATACCTTTCGATCCGGAAAAACCCACTATTACCAGCGGGATCCGGATCGGCACACCTGCTGTCACCAGCCGGGGCTTGGTGGGCGCAGACATGGTGGTCATGGCCCAGGCCATCGCCATGGCTCTGAGCTATCCTGACGATCAGGCCAAGTTGAATGAAGCCCGGGAAATAGTGGCGGCATTATGCCGCAGGTACCCGCTTTACAGTGAATAATGGCTGATATTGAGGATATCGGCCTGCCCCTGGAGAGACCCTCCTGGGATAAAAATTTTTTGATCTGGCTGACCTGGCAGCCAGCCGGTCCACCTGTTTGTGCCAACAAGTGAGAGCTGTCCTGGTCAGGCGCGAACGCATAATTTCAACTGGCTATAATGAGGCTCCCTGGGGCCTGGGCCACTGCGTGGAACTGGGGTGCCTGCGCGCGCATCCTTATCAAGGCAGGAATCTATCGCGTGGTGCATCGAGGTGATTTTGATGACAGCCTGGCTTTGCAGTGCATGCAGGATGCCGGGATCGAACTGGTGGAATTTCCTGCCAGAAAAAAGTAGGGAGTCAAGGGATGGATACGAAAAACTTAGCCCTGCCTCGGTTGAATCAACTCAGCCCTACCCTGGAGTCTACCGCCCTCAAGCTGATGGAGGAAGCCGGGGAACTTGCCCAGTGTATAGGAAAATACCGGGGCTTGAGCGGCGAAATAATCGAGCTGGACGAAGCCACGGTGGTGGAGGAGATCGCCAAGGAACTGCTGGATGTGGCTCAGACAGCGGTGACCATGATGTTCGTGATGGAGGAGAGGTTCGGAATCGACATCGAAGAGATGCTGCTCAAGCACTTGGAGAAGCTGGAGCGGAAGGGCTATCTCTGCCGGTAGATGCTGGCAAAATATGGCGCCAATAAAAATTAGAAAAATTGCAGGGTTTTGAAATCGGACGGCGAATAGACATATCTTACGTGACCGAATAAGGTGCTAACTTGAGTTAATCCAAACAGCTTTGAATATACATATGTATAACCAGGAAGGCAAAGGCAATTATAAGGCGGATTGCTGCAGGTCCCGGCAGCGAATGGCCTTGCCGTCAGTAAAAAAATATCAGAAAATTTGAGTCTGCAAAAAGGGTTTTGAAGAAGTATGTAGAATTGGTATCAGGGGATATTTCACAAATAATTTTTCCCGCAGCAGCAAGGAGATTATAGATGGCTCAAAAAAAGCAGAACTGGGCAAAATCACTGACCATGGCGGTCAATCTGGCCACCAATGTAGCCGCAGTTCTAGCCATTGGGTTGCTTGGGGGCAGATGGTTGGACACTAAGTTTGACATGTCTCCGCTTTTAACCATTTTGGGGTTCGTATTGGGGGCTGCTACTGCCGGGAAAATAATGTGGGATGCACTTATGGAACGGGAGCGCCAAAGAGCTGCAGCCCCAAAAGAAAGCGACCAGGACCAGCCATAGTCCTGGTCATACCTCGCCCTATAGGGAAAGGACCACTACATAATCAGGTTTGAAGTTTTGGGTCCGGCCACCGTCTGGCAGATCGACAAAACTAAAAATAAATCTAAATTGGAAGGGGGGAGAAAAGATGATATTTGGTATGTGGGATAGTGTATTGTTTCATTTGGGCCCAATTCCGGTAGATCATCTCGTTGTAACTCAGTGGGCATTAGTATTAGTTCTAGGTTTGTTTGCATTTATGGGATCTCGTAACATGCAGGTTATTCCGCGCGGAATGCAAAATGGATTAGAAATGATCGTAGAGTTTAGCTACAATTTCTTCGGTCAGGTGATGGATGAGGAACATATTGCCAAGAAATATGCTCCATTGCTGACAACATTCTTCCTATTCATAATCTGCAGCAATTACAGCGGTCTGATCCCGGGCGCGGCTCATATTCAGGGATTCCAGCCGCCGACCAGTAACTGGAATGTTACTGCAACCTTGGCGTTGATCACAGCGTTGACCGTTCACTATGCGGGTTTCTCTGAACACGGTGCTCATTACCTGGGGCACTTCATCAGTCCCAACCCGGCATTCCTGCCACTTAACTTACTCGAAGAAATAGCCCACCCGCTATCCCTCACCGTTCGTCTATTTGGCAATATATTTGGTGAAGAAATGATTATTGCTTATCTAATGTTCTTAGCGCCATTTTTCGTACCGACAGCTCTGATGGGTTTGTCCGTCATGTTGGGAGCCATACAGGCGATTGTATTTACGTTGTTGTCGGCTAGTTACATAGCTGCATCTTCAGGTGGGGGTCATTAAAATTAACCATATTATTTTTGCCAATGTACAATGCATTGCAGTAGGAAAGGAGGGGAAAAAATGAGCATAGCAATAGGAGCTGGAATCGCCGTATCCATCGCCGGTCTGGGTGGTGGTGTAGGTATGGGTATTGCCGGAGGCAAAGCGATCGAAGCTATTGCCAGACAGCCCGAAGTAGGCGGAGACATCAGAACTCTACTGTTCATCAGCTTGGCCTTTATTGAAACCTTAACCATTTATGGTCTGTTGATCGCTTTCATGTTAGTTGGAAAGATGTAAGTTCAGTCGCTAAACCAAAGGGATATTGACAATCTAACCAGTCAGAAGTTACTGGAGGGCGGTAGGGCAGGTATATATACTGGATTAAACCCGGGCCCTATCGCCCGTTTACTTTAGCACAAGAGAGATTGGAGGTAACATATCCGTGAAGAGGAACAAATGGATTTATCTATTAGGCCTCCTTTTATCCTTAATTATGGTAATGGGATTTGTAGCTCTCTGTTATGCCTCAGAAGGAGCCGCAACAGCGCCGGTCGCAGCCCCGGAGGGGAAGCCCCCCGCATTCGGGAACCTGTATGTTATAGGCTGGTCCGCGGTAAACTTCTTCTGCTTACTGGCAGTTCTTTATAAGTTTGCTTACAATCCGGTCAGCAATATGCTGGAACAAAGAGCAACTACTATTGAAAGCTCCATCAAGCACGCAGAAGCCCTGAAGGTTGAAGTTGAGCAGATGAGGAAAGAAGCTCAGGCCAATCTGATTGAATCCCGTAAGGAAGCCCAGGAAATAGTGGCCCGCGCCACCAAGTCGGCGGAAGATGCCAAGAACGAAATACTGGTCAAGGCCAAAGAAGAATATGCTGCTATAGTTGCCAAGGGTGCCACTGAAATTCAAGCTGCTACTCAGCAGGCTAAAGTGGAACTCAGAGATACGGCAGCTACCCTCGCTTTGCAGGCTGCGGAGAAAGTTTTGGGCAGAGCTATCACCGAAGCCGACCACCAGAAGATGGTCAAAGAATTCGTAAGTGAAGCGGGCGATCTGCTATGCTAAACAAGAGCGTCGCCAGGCGCTATGCTGAAGCATTTTTTAGCAGTGCCCGTGAAGCAAATAAGATCGATGATTATCAGGCTGAACTGGGGATGGTAGTTCAGAGCATAAAACAAACCGAAGGGCTGGGGGAATATTTTGCCCATCCCCTGATACCGGCCAGGGAGAAGAAGGAATTAGCCACTAAGATTTTCGCCCAGAAGGTATCCCCTTTGACTCTAAATTTCTTTTTGATGGTGATAGATAAGAAGCGTGAGAATTATCTGGAAATCATCCATCAAGAATATGAGGACATGGCTGATGAATCCCGTAATATCAGGAAGGCAGAACTTATTTCAGCCATGCCGGTATCTGAACAGGATGTACAGACCCTGGCTGATAACCTGTCGCGTTCCACCGGCAAGACTATCAAATTAGACCTGACTGTTGACCCGACCATGATCGGAGGTCTAAAAATCAGGATAGGCGACAAGATAATCGATGCCTCAGTGACGAAAAAGTTGGAGATGCTTAAGAAAAACCTCACAGCTGCAAAGATAAGTTAATTCGATAGGGGTGAGCATTTAAATGAGTATTAGACCGGAAGAGATTAGCGCCATTTTGAAACAGCAACTGGAGCGCTATCAAGCCGAGGTCGAGGTCAGCAATGTAGGCTCAGTAATTTACGTAGGTGACGGTATCGCCCGTGTCTACGGACTACAGGGAGCCATGGCTGGCGAATTATTGGAATTTACCGGGGGCACTATGGGATTGGTGCTCAACCTGGAAGAAGATAATGTCGGTGCCGTGTTGCTTGGTCCTTATTATCACATTAAGGAAGGCGACGTTGTAAAAGCCACCGGCAGAATCATGGAAGTTCCCACCGGCGAAGCTATGCTGGGCCGGGTAGTAAATCCTTTGGGACAGCCTTTGGACGGCAAGGGCCCCATCAATACCAGCACATTTAAACCAATTGAAAAGGTGGCCCACGGGGTGGTAACCAGGGCGCCGGTTAATGTTCCTATGCAGACCGGATTAAAAGCGATCGACTCCATGGTACCCATTGGCCGCGGCCAGCGCGAATTGATCATCGGCGACCGTCAAGTAGGCAAGAGCGCCATTGCAATTGATGCCATCATCAACCAGAGAGTCAAAAAAGACATGATCTGCATCTATGTGGGTATAGGGCAGAAGCAGTCCACCATCGCCGGTATCCATGCCAAATTGGAAGAGATGGGCGCGATGGATTATACCATTATAGTAGCCTCAACCGCTTCCGAACCCGCCCCATTGCTGTACCTGGCACCGTATGCAGGTGTGGCCATGGCTGAGGAATTCATGGAAGGGCAGGGCAAAGACGTACTGATTATCTATGATGACCTGTCCAAGCACGCGGTCGCATATCGCGAGATGTCCCTGTTGCTCCGCCGGCCTCCCGGACGCGAAGCTTATCCAGGCGACGTTTTCTACCTGCATTCCCGCTTGTTGGAACGGGGCTGCAAGCTAAATGAAGAGCATGGCGGCGGGTCGATCACCGCACTGCCCATCATCGAGACCCAAGCTGGTGACGTATCAGCCTATATCCCGACCAATGTTATCTCCATAACCGATGGACAGATATACCTGGAAACAGACCTCTTCTACGCCGGTCAGCGCCCGGCCATCAACGCCGGTCTGTCGGTCAGCCGCGTGGGTGGTTCCGCTCAGACCAAAGCTATGAAGAGCGTAGCTGGACAGCTGCGTCTGGACCTGGCCCAGTTCCGTGAGCTGGCAGCCTTCGCCCAGTTCGGATCAGATTTGGATAAAGCAACGCTGGCCCGCCTGACCCGGGGTGAGAAAGTAATCGAGGTTCTGAAGCAGGGACAATATGCACCGATGGCCATGGAAGACCAGGTAGCCATCATCTTCTGCGGCGTTAACGGTTATCTGGATGATGTGCCCAGAGAACAGATTGCTCCTTTTGAAGTCGACTTCCTCAAATTCCTGCGCAGCAATACTAATGTTCTGAAATCGATTGCTGAGACCAAGCAGATCAGCAGCGACACTAATGCGGAACTGGTTAAGGCTATTCAAGATTTCAAGTCCACGTTCCTAGTTTAGGCGGTGATTTGATATGGCAGGAGCAGGGGTAAGAGAATTTAAGCGAAGAATACGCAGTGTACAGAATACCCAAAAGATTACCAAAGCTATGAAGATGGTGGCAGCCGCTAAATTGCGCCGAGCCCAGGAAGCTGCCGAGGATTCACGTCCGTATACTGAAACCCTACAGGGAACCCTGGCCAGGCTGGCCGGGTTGTCTACAGATGTTGAACATCCGCTGCTGAAGAAAAGGTCTGAAGTCACCAAAGTCGGATATATCGTGGTTACTGCGGATAGAGGCTTGTGCGGGGGTTATAATACCAACATTATCAGAGCTTGTACTGATGATATTGCAGCCGATGAGAGGAAACCGTCCAAAGGTATCATCGCAGTGGGGAGAAAAGCACGTGATTTCTTCCGCAAACGCGGTGGTTTGGAAGCCGAGTTCGTCAATCTGGGTGACAAAATCAGTTATGCTGACGCCAGGGAAATCGCGCAGTATGTAATGAACGCCTATGAGAATGAGGAATTTGATGAGATCTATATAGTCTATGCCAAGTTCATCAATGCTCTGCGGCAGGTACCTACCCTGATTAAGCTGCTTCCTATTGAACCGCCAGAGGCTGTGGCTACTGAGGATAAGATCAATGTGGAATATATCTATGAGCCCAGTGCCGAAGAAATTTTGGTAAATCTGCTTCCCCGGTACGTTGGCAGCCAGATCTACCATGCCATGCTGGAAGGCAAAGCCAGTGAGCATGGGGCCAGAATGACGGCTATGGGCAATGCCAGTGAAAATGCTGGAGAAATCATTGATAACCTGACGCTCAAGATGAACAAAGTCAGACAGGCGGCAATTACCGATGAAATTCTGGATATTGTTGGTGGCGCCGAAGCTCTCAAAAAATAAAGGGGGAAAGTAGAGGATGGCGAATGTAACCAAAGGCGAGGTAACTCAGGTTATCGGCGCGGTCGTAGACATACGCTTCAAGCCCGAAGAGTTACCCGATCTTATGAACGCAATTGTTATAAAAAATGAAGAACGCAACATCGATATTACCCTGGAAGCCTTCCAGCATCTGGGGAACGATATCGTAAGGTGCGTTGCACTAAGTCCTACCGATGGTGTCAACCGGGGCATGGAAGCTATAAACACTGCCGCGGCAATCAAGGTTCCTGTCGGGGACGGATGCCTGGGCCGTATTCTGAACGTTCTCGGTGCGCCCGTGGACGAAGCTGGACCGGTCGAGGCCGCTGATTACTGGGAAATCCATCGTGATCCCCCAGACCTTGTTGACCAATTGCCTGCAACCCAACTCCTTGAAACCGGCATCAAGGTAGCCGACCTGATCTGTCCCTATGCCAAAGGGGGTAAAATTGGTCTGTTCGGCGGAGCCGGAGTTGGCAAGACCGTTATCATCCAGGAACTGATTAGAAACATCGCCTATGAGCACGGCGGATATTCAGTATTCACCGGCGTGGGTGAGAGGACCCGTGAAGGCAACGACCTCTGGGGCGAAATGGTGGAGTCTGGCGTTATTGAAAAATGCGCCCTGATCTTCGGCCAGATGAATGAACCTCCCGGAGCCCGCCTGCGGGTTGGCCTGACTGGCCTCACTGTTGCGGAATATTTCCGTGATGTAGGTGGACAGGACGTTCTGATATTCATCGACAATATATTCCGTTTCGCCCAGGCCGGCAACGAAGTGTCCGCTCTGTTGGGCCGCATGCCCTCTGCCGTTGGTTACCAGCCGACTCTGGCTACTGACATGGGCTTGCTGCAGGAGCGCATCACCAGTACCCGCAAAGGCTCGATCACATCCGCTCAGGCCGTATACGTGCCCGCGGACGATTTGACCGATCCCGCGCCTGCCACCACCTTCGCTCACTTGGATGCCACCACGGTTCTTTCCCGTGCCATCTCCGAGTTGGGCATTTACCCGGCCGTGGATCCGTTGGATTCGACTTCCCGTATACTCGATCCCCAGATCCTTGGTGAGAAGCACTACTTTACCGCCCGCGGCGTACAGCAGATTCTGCAGAGGTATAAAGAACTGCAGGACATCATCGCCATTCTGGGTATGGATGAATTATCCGATGAAGATAAAGTCGTGGTTGCCAGAGCCAGAAAGATTCAGAGATTCCTGTCCCAGCCCTTCCACGTTGCCGAACAGTTTACCGGCAGCCCGGGAATATATGTAAGAGTTGGCGATACAGTAGAGTCCTTTGCCCAGGTTCTGCAAGGCAAACATGATAATCTGTCTGAAGATTCGTTCTATATGGTGGGGGACATTGAAACGGCAATCGCCAAAGCTAAACGATTGGGGGCGTAGCCCATGGCAGGAACCTTCATGCTCGAAATCGTAACCCCGGAGGAACGGTTATTTAAGGATGAGGCCCAATTTGTAGTCGTGCCTGAAGTATACGGCGAACTGGGTGTCATGAGGAACCATGCTCCGATGATCGCCGCCCTGGGTGTTGGAATCATGAGATATACCGATGCCAGCGGGGCCATTAAAAAGGTTGCCCTTAGCGGCGGATTCATGGAAGTCATGAACAACGAGGTCCGTGTGCTGGCCGAAACTGCCGAACGCGGCAGCCAAGTCGACGTACTGCGGGCTAAAGCCGCCAGGGACAGAGCCGAAGCCAGGTTGGCTGCCAAAGCGGCTGATGTCAATATGACCCGGGCCGAGGCTGCATTGCAGAGGGCTCTTAACCGGCTTAAAGCAGCCGAAGGAGCACCATCCAAATAGTAATGATTCCTACCAAGCCGGAAGGCAACGCAAGTTGTCTTCCGGTTTTTTGTTGCGCCCGGCGGATTCCCTGGAATCAGCTGCAGTAAAAAGACTTGCCTCGCTTATACCCATGAGTAATGATACAATTGATATTGAAAGCTGTAACATTTGTGTAATTAGGAAAGCAGGTTGATAACACAATAATTACAGTAATGTTACAATAGATTCACTAGCGAACGATCCGCATAAGCCATAGGCAGGAGCAGCAGACATGAAAAATGTGAAGGACCGGTTAATAGTGAAGGTTAATGAAAATAGTTGTGGACGGCTTATTTATGGCATATTACTTGCGTTAAATAAAATACACTCCAAAAATATTTGGCCTGGAGGAAACGGCGGATATAGCATATATAGTTGATTTGGACGGAAATAAAGCGGTTATTGAATCATCCAAGGAAGGGGGTTTTCCGGGACCGCAAGAGGGCCGAAAGGCGTTCCTGTAGGAACGGGGGCTATGCACCGGACCCTGATAGATTCCACCGGATAGCAATGTTTGTACATGAGCCGTGGACGCTGGATCATTGCGGTACAACGTGGGGTGTGCGGGACCAAGATCAAAGGGGCACAAAGATTAACCGCAGAACCTTTTCGAGTGATTGTTTTTCGGGTGGGTTTAGTGGTAGGTGATGATTATAATGCCAGAAAGCTTTTCGTATAGAGAGGAGTAAGAACCATGCTTCAATATTACGCGCAGTTGGAACGTTATGAAGGGAATCAGGCCCTCTTCGACATGACCAAAATGTCGATAGTTTCTACCATTGCAGATGAACCGCTGCATATCCATGCTGAAGGATTAAGGGGTACCGGCAAAACCACCATTATGAGGAAGGCCAAGGATATACTCCCCAATATCGTAAGAATCAAAGGTTGCCTGTATAATTGTGATCCATCCAAACCCCATTGTCCCCATCATAAAGGCAAGTCAGCCCAGGAGATAGCCGACATCGGCGTTGAAGCGATTCCGATGCCGTTTATAGAGATATCCCACTCAGCCAAGGTAGGTACAGTAGCGGGGAGCATTGACCTGGCCAGGCTCACCGATCCTACCAAACCTGAAGCAGCACTGCTCCCTGGTCTTATCCCCCAGGCTCACCGGGGTATACTGTTCATCGATGAAATCAATCGCCTGGCAGACACCGCACCGGAAATCACCGACATAATGTTGGACTTGATGGGCACCAAACCCGGGACTGTACAGATTGAAGAGGCCGGCTTGCCGGTAGTTTCTATCAGAGTCAATGTTTCGGTCTGGGCTGCATCCAATCCGGACGAGGACCCAGGGCCCCTTGAGGAGATCAGGCGGCAGCTCTCGGACCGTTTCGATATGGTCTGTTACATGGGCAGGCCCACCTCCATTGACGTATTATCCAAGATGCTCAAGGAAAATTTCCACACTACCAAATTGAATCCTGACCGGGATGCTATGGATATTGATGCTATTCTCAAGAAGCATGAAGAATATACCCGTACTCTCGTGCAGTGGGCGGAAATTTACCGGGATACTGATTTGCCTGATTTTGTCCGCAATTATATAGCGCGACTCTATGTTAAACACAACCTGGAGAGCATACGGGCAATCGAAGCTATGCAGCAGGGGGCGGTTCTCTATGCCATCATCAACGAGAGAAACCAGGCCACCAACAATGATGTAACCCGTATGTTGCCATTGATACTGAAGCATCGCGTTGATTCCGACACCCTTATCAGGGTGATCAACGACACGGAGGGCAAGGGTCCAAGCATGTTCAGTTCGGGGAGTAAAAAAGCTTCATCCAAAACCGAAGAAGAAGATGCTGACTATTTCAAAAAAGAAGGCCGCCCTTTAAAGGACTTGAAACGTAAAGATTTAATAAATACGGAGAAATCTATTGATTTCAACCGTGACTAATATGGAGGCAGTCGCATGGACACCGGACAAACCAGCATCGACAATGCAACCTCGGTAGCCAACTATCTGGGACTTTACCTGGGCCAGGACCAGGGGGTGCGCCTTGGTGACAGCGTTGTGGTCAGTACCAAGGCCCATCGGCGCATGACAGAAAAAAGGATCAAGGGTCAAGTTGAAGTCCTGGTCAATTCTGATGCCGGCCAGACTTATCTTAACTACGTCGACATGGAACAGGTAGTTCATATTGATGTCTACCATCTGCCGGGTGAGATTGACTCCCGGCAAATTGCACTGGCAATATTTTGGGCAATCAATGAGCATGTCATAAATGAGGACCCCCAGCTCAAGTACGCGGATGACGTACGCTTTAAGCTGGTTTCGGGCTATGCTGAAAAGATATACATTACTACCCAGACCGGCAAGGGCACGGTATATGACCTGATGCAAAACGAATTCGATCCTTACATTGAAGGCGAGGAAGGGCATGATCACGTGCATATCCTGGCCAGGATCAACCGCCAGGAATATTTCCTGGTTTACATCATTGCGGTCACGGTTGAAGAAGTCATCATGAATTCAGGGATCAAGCTCGCCGAGGTGCGCAATATATCCCACGGCAAACAAAAAGAAGTCCTGGATGATTTCGGTCACTACATCAAGCTGCCCTGGAAGAAGTTCAAGGGACAAGAGTCCAGCTTGATGTCACCAGATGAAAATGTCAATCAACTGGTTCTGAAGTTGGCCGAAAAATTCGGCGGGGTGGAGGAAATCGAGGAGTGGATGCAGATGTACTCCACTAATATTTTCAAGCGGAAGGGAGCCGACTATCAGAAGAAAAAGTGGGGAGACATAGACCATTACGTCAAACAACTGGAAGAAATGGGCCTGATGCAGAAGACTCCCATCGGGAGAGTCTTGACCAAACAAGGCTTGGTAGTACAGGATTATGTGGTCAAGCACCGGGTTGAACTGGAAACTGAGATCCGCCGCAACATTCGCAAGGTGCCAGGCGGCCGCAATGCCCATTTCAGCAAAATCGGCAAGTCCGAACAGGAGACCACCGCCGTGCAATTGACCGATTACAACCGGACATTGCACAAGAAAGATTCCTGGACTGGGAACCTGGCTGTATCGCAGACAGTAATCCAGGCCAAGAAAAGTGGATTGCTTCGCGGTGATCAACGCCTTAATATCAGGAAACAAGACCTGCATTTCTATGACAAGAAAAGTTATATTCCCATAGACATCTGCCTGTTGCTGGATGCCAGCGGCAGTATGGCCGGTGAAAAGCGGCAGGCAGCCGGTTTCCTGGCGCAGCATTTGTTACTTACCGGCAAGGAAAGAGTAGCCGTTATCACCTTTCAAGAGAGAGCAGCCCGGGTGGTGTCCCCCTTCACCCGCAGCCAGAGTGTTTTGAACAAAGGATTGGCCACCATCAATCCAGCTGGCATGACTCCATTAGCCAGTGGGATAGTCAAGGCCCTGGAATTGATCAAAGAGAGCCGGGTACGCAATCCCCTATTGGTCTTGATCACCGACGGAATCCCGAATGCGGCCCTGTGGACCATGGATGCACAAGCGGACGCACTGACCGCGGCAGCCAATATACCTGAGGCCAAAGTGAGGTTCATCTGTATCGGGGTAGAATCAAACGCCAACTTCATGGAGAAATTATCCAAAGCCGGGGATGGAGCACTTTACCTGGTGGATGATTTGAATAAGGAAAATCTTATCAACCTGGTCCGGTTCGAGAAGAAATCCATCGTCCGGAAATAACCGGGCTGTCCGCCTAACTGCCTGATCTGGGAGTCATTAATTTATTGCATATTAACTCCGAGTAATTCATAATAAGAAACGTATTCAGCTAATCTTGTTAGTGTATTTGAAGCCTTAAATGTTTTGCCCTGGGCTGCAAGATGTTCTACGGTTGAATTAGCCAGGCTGCCTGCTGACCAGGCTTATTCGGAGGAAATATGGAACTGACCATTTTTCATTATTTGTTGATTGGTGCTCTCAGCTATTATTTAATAAAAGGATTGATCTATCTGGGAATGTGGGGAGCACTGGGCCAGATGGAGAAAAGCGGCAAGAAGAGACAAGCCAAGCGTATGGAAGAACACAGACAGAAACTCGAAGCCCGTAACCGTCGAGCAAGAGAGAACTGGGAACGCAAAGAATAGTCGAAAGGGGGGCGGTCTGTTGAACGGCCTGCAGATCAAGTTTTTGATATTTATTGCGATAGTGTTTCTGATCACTGTTGGTTTTGGGATTCTGATCACTCGGCAGATGAAAGTAGTGGGCGAAAAAGCCCTGGTGGCCAAGAAGGCCCAGGAGGAGTACCGGAAACAGCTGGAGGAAGAGCAGAGAAAAATAGAAGAGCAAAAACGCCTGGAAGAAGAACAAAGACGGCTGGCCGAGGAGCAAGAGGCGGAGCACGAAGAGTAGCCCTTATACATACTCGCTATGTAAACCTGACTACGGTCAGGTTTATTGTTTTATTGCCGGAATATCAGGGGCAGCCTGCTGCAAGCCGCAGGGTTTTAGGGACCATGGGGATCAGGATAGGAAAACCAGGCTAGCGATGGAGAAATTTGCGTTTTGTTCGGTAGGATATATTATAATTAGCTAGGCTGGTATATAAAGCGTAGAATAATACCGTTGAGAACAAAATCGAGATCTACTTTCGGGAGGGCCAGGTAGGTGTGTTTCGTTGAAGACATTGGAATAGATTTGGGCACTGCCAGCGTATTGGTATTCAAGAAAGGCGAGGGCATTGTGTTGCATGAACCTTCGGTTGTGGCTCTGGATAAGAACACCAATAAGGCTATTGCTATCGGTGCCGAGGCCAGGAAGATGCTGGGGCGCACTCCCGGTCATATCGTAGCCATAAGGCCCCTACGGGAAGGTGTTATCGCTGATTATGATACCACCGAGAAAATGCTGACCTACTTCATCAAACGGGTAATGGGCAAAAGGCTGTTCCTGAAACCCAGGGTCATTGTATGCATACCCACTGGAGCTACCGATGTTGAGGAACGGGCAGTTCGGCAAGCGACCTTGGCATCGGGAGCCAAGCAAGCCTTCATTATTGAGGAACCCCTGGCGGCCGCCCTGGGCGCAGGCTTGAATATCTCTGAAGCCACCGGTAATATGGTGGTGGATATAGGCGGAGGTACTTCCGATATCGCGGTTCTGTCCCTGGGGGGGCTGGTCTGCAATACTTCCCTGCGGGTAGGCGGCGACAAATTCGATGAAGCTATCGTGCGCTATGTTAGGCGCGAATATAGTCTGATGATCGGCGAACGGACCGCCGAAGACATAAAAATGCGAATAGGCACCGCCTGGGTGACCGAAGACAATAAAGACCAGACCATGGAGGTCCGGGGGCGGGATTTGCTGTCCGGATTGCCCAAGACCATAGTCATGACTTCGGAGGAATCCTGGGAGGCCTTGGAAGAACCTGTCTACGCGGTGATAGAAGCGGTCAAAAAAGTGCTGGAGGTCACACCCCCTGAATTGGCGGCGGATATAGTGAATACCGGCATTGTGATGACTGGTGGAGGTGCGCTGCTGGATGGACTTGACCGGTTGCTGTCCCAGGAAACGCAGTTGCCTGTCCAGGTAGCGGAAGATCCTATTTCCTGTGTAGCCATGGGCACCGGCAAAGCCCTGAATGAGATGAGCATCCTGGCCAATCATCGTCTCAAAGGGGCCAAGCGAGTACTATAAGCTTGTTTCCCGCCCTCGGGCGGGTTTTTTTATGCTGTTTCCACCAACCAGGCAGGAATAAAGACCGGGAAGGGCAAATAACCAGAGGGATGGGAAGTGACCCGACGGCAGATAACCATCCAAGGAGAAGAGGACTGGCATGGAACAGAGAGCACGGGCAGATATATTGGGATGCCAGGTAGATCTGGTAACCATTGAGCAGAGCGTGGACCTGGTAAAAGACCTGGTGGATAGAAACAGGCCGGCTCAGGTGATTACGCTCAATGCCGAAATGGTCTTTGAAGCCCAAAATGAGCCCTACTTGCGGCAGATAATCAACCAGGCCGATTTGGTTACCCCGGATGGGATAGGCATAGTATGGGGCGGCCGTCAGTTAGGGCATGCGGTTCCTGAGAGAGTGGCCGGCATCGACCTGTTCCAGAAAATATGTGCCCGGGCGCCCCGGGAAGGATGGAAAATTTACCTATTGGGCGCGGCCCCCGGGGTGGCGGAGGAAGCCGCCCGGCAGCTGCGGCGCACATATCCGGGCATTGAGATATGCGGAATACAGCATGGCTATTTCAAAAATTCCGAAATCCCGGACATTGTCAACGCCATCCGGCAGACAGCTCCCCACGTCGTTTTCGTGGGCTTAGGCGCACCCAAGCAGGAACTCTGGATCAAAGAAAATAGCCCCCAATTGGGAACGCCGGTATGCATGGGAGTGGGCGGCAGTCTGGACGTTATCGCCGGGCAGAAGAAAAGAGCCCCCCGCTGGATGATCCGGGTTAATTTAGAGTGGCTCTTCCGGCTTTATTCCGAACCATCCAGATGGAGGCGGCAGTTGGTTTTGCCCCAGTTCGTGCTGCTCATTCTGAAGAAGAAAATACATCGATCCCGCTAAACCCCAGCCGCTTTTTCGCCCCGCCACTGCCAACCAATCCGTTCCCCCTGTCGTCAAGACTCCTTTGACTCCTTTGTAGCCGACCATTCCCCAGCTAAATATCCTCTTAAGCGGCCAGCCAAGCCTGCTTGATCAAAGCTTCCCTAGGTAAAACAAGAAACCAGACGATATTTTTTCGGGGAGAACGTTGCATAATATATCCAGCCCAGGTTAGAATAAATCTAATAGTCAATAAAGGTCAAAGGGGTCTAAGCCATGAAAAAAAGTCTGGCCGATGGTATAGAACAATACATCAAAGCTTTGATAGCCAGGAGTGATCAGCGGCAGATTGAGATACAGAGGTCTGAATTAGCTGAAACCTTCGGTTGTGCTCCTTCTCAGGTTACCTATGTGTTAGGCACTCGCTTTACCAGCGCGCGAGGCTATAGGACCGAGAGTCATCGGGGAGGAAGGGGCTTTATCCGGATCGCGGAATTCGGGCGCGAAGAAGAAGTGCCGGCTGGGCAGGAAAACCTGCTGGATTATCTGGATAGTCTCCTTGAGCAAAGATTTCTGAGTGCAAGGGAAGCCCACCTGCTGCGTTATATGGTGATGGAGATCGCATTGGAGCTGCCCAGGGAATATGAAAGGCAGATCCACATTGATATAGCTGCAGCTTTGGGGCGGTTCCTGCATGCTGAGCAGAACAGAGAAGGAGGTATATGAAGTGTTGTGTGATGATTGCCATGAAAAACCGGCCAGTGTGCATGTGATCCAGGTTTTCAATGGGCAGAAAAGCGAAAGTCACCTTTGCCAGGATTGTGCAGCCCAGAAAAGCGGACTAGGCCTGGACAATAATTATAAATTTTCCATACCCAGCCTGCTGGGGGGGATGTTCGGCGCGGTGCAAGGTCTGCAGGACCAGCCAGCTCAGACCAGACCCAGGGTATGTCCAAACTGCGGCATGAGTTTCAAGGATATACGCCGGCTGGGGAAACTGGGCTGCAGTGAATGTTATCGCACGTACCGAGAAGAATTGGAAGCCACCTTACGCAGGATACATGGCAACAGCCAGCATCTGGGGAAAATACCGGTGCGGGGCGGACACAAGGTAGTGCTTAAAAGGCAGATAAATGACTTGAAAAGCAGTCTCCTGGAGGCGGTGCGGGATGAGAAATATGAACGGGCAGCCGAAATCAGGGATCAGCTCAAGGAGATGGAACGCCAGCTCTCCGATGGAGGTAAATAGAGATGGGGGTATATGACATATTGAACAGCAGTTTCATCAAGTGGATGGATGTGCCGGAAGGAGACCGGGATATCGTGATCAGCAGCCGGGTCAGGCTAGCTCGGAACCTTTGCGAAATACCCTTCCCGCATCTGCTGGACCAGACAATGGGGAGCAAAAGCCTGGAATTGATCGGTAATGCTTGGAAGAATACGCCTGGTCCATTGTTGGCAGATATGGACATGATTTCTCTCGATCAACTGAGTCCCCTGGACAGACAGATGCTGACTGAAAAACACCTGAGCTCTCCCCAGCATGCCGATGCAACCTGTGCTTATAGGGCCATACTGGTCAACCATGACGGGTCCTTAGCCGCCATGGTCAATGAGGAGGACCACCTGCGAATGCAATGCCTGTTGCCAGGTCTCAGACTGAGGGAGTGTCATGCCGAGGCCCAGGCTCTGGATGATGAGTTCGAGTACAATTTGGATTATGCTTTCGATGAAGAAAGAGGTTATCTCACAGCGTGCCCTACCAATGTGGGCACCGGTTTAAGAGCATCAGTCATGGTCCATCTGCCGGCTATGCAGATAAGCGGCCAGTTAAACCATGTTCTGCAGAACATAGGCCAGCTGGGTATGGCAGTTCGCGGGCTTTACGGTGAAGGGAGCCAACCGGTAGGGAATTTTTACCAGGTATCCAACCAGGTAACCCTGGGACAGACCGAAGAAGATATCTGCACTTATCTGCAGACTGTGACCGAACAGATCGTGGAACAAGAAAGTCTGTTGCGGGAGCGTCTTAAAACCGACCTTAAATATCAGTTGGAGGACAAGATAGGGCGAGCCTATGGCATACTATGCAATGCCCGGGTGATAGCATCCGATGAGGCTCTAAGCCTTCTTTCCGACGTGCGCCTGGGCGTTGACCTGGGGATATTGACTGGGATCAGCTTACTGGCCTTGAATGAACTCATGGTGGCGATACGTCCGGCTCACTTGCAGAAATTGGGGGGACGAGAGATGGATGCCATCGAGAGGGACATAAAGAGGGCGGAAGTGATCCAGGCGAAAATGACCAGCGTGAAGTAGAGCACAATCATCATATTGAAGGAGGATTGCTTGATATGTTTAGAAAATTTACCCAGCGGGCTCGCAATATTGTTATCCACGCCCAGGAGGAAGCACGGGAACTGGGACATCCGGCCATCGGCACCGAGCACATCCTGCTCGGGCTGCTGCGAGAAGGTGAGGGTGTAGGTGCCCGGGCTTTGATAAATCTGGGCATAGACCTGGCCAATGTGCGGGAAGAAGTTAAACGCATAATCGGCCAGGAAGAAATCAAACGGGAGGAAGCAGCCGGGGACCTGCCTATAACTCCCAGGGTAAAGAAGGTCTTCAACCTGGCTTTTGAAGAAGCGCGCTTGCAGGGGGTAAACTACGTGGGAACGGAACACTTGCTTCTGGCCCTGATAAGGGAGGAAGAGGGGCTGGCCAGCCAAGTTTTGTTATCCATGGGGGTCAAGCTGGAGAGCCTGCGCGAACAAGTGCTTTTGTTGCTGGGAGCCGAGTCTTCAAGCCTAATGGAGCATGAAGCGCCTGAATCCCTGGCTGCCAGCGTTCCAGGCCCGAAAGGGAGAAAGGCACGGAGTAAGACTCCTACCCTGGACGCTTACAGCCGGGACCTCACCAAAGACGCGGCCGAAGGACGGCTGGATCCGGTCATAGGCCGGGAAGAGGAAATTGAGAGAGTGGTGCAGATACTCTCCCGCCGCACCAAGAATAATCCGGTCCTGATCGGCGATCCAGGAGTGGGGAAAACAGCCATAGTGGAAGGATTGGCACATCTCATTTTTGAGAACAAGGTGCCGGAACCTTTGAGCCATAAGCGGGTGATTGCCCTGGACCTCTCCTCGATGATCGCCGGCACCAAATATCGGGGGGAATTCGAAGACCGTCTCACCAAGATCGTCAGCGAGATCAAAGGGGCCGGAGATGTGATCGTTTTCATCGATGAATTGCATACCCTGGTGGGAGCCGGTGCGGCTGAAGGGGCAATCGATGCTGCCAATATCCTGAAGCCTTCCCTGGCAAGGGGGGAGTTCCAGTGTGTAGGTGCCACCACCTTGAACGAATACCGCAAGTATATCGAAAAAGATGCAGCCCTGGAGCGCCGTTTCCAGCCCATACAGGTGGAGGAACCCAGCGTGGAGGAGAGTATCGAGATATTGAAAGGCCTGCGTGACCGGTATGAAGCTCACCATGGGGTGAAAATAAATGACGAGGCGCTTTCAGCCGCGGCTCGCCTTTCCAATCGTTATATCACCGACCGCTTCCTTCCCGACAAAGCCATCGACTTGATCGATGAAGCGGCGTCCCGAGTGAGGCTGGCGACTTATGTGCTGCCGGCTGACGTAAAGGAAAGGGAAGCCAGACTATCAGAAGTAAGCCAGGAAAAGGAAGAGGCGATCAATGCCCAGGAATATGAGAAAGCAGCCCGCCTCCGTGACGAGGAACAGCAACTCAAGGAACAGATCGAGAAAGAGCGAAGGGAGTGGCTCAGCAAACGGAGTGTTGAAGCGGGACAGGTCGGGGAAGAGGAGATAGCGGTCATCATTTCCAAATGGACTGGGATCCCAGTGAGCAAAATCGCCCTGGAAGAAGGGGAGCGGCTGCTGCACCTGGAGGAGGTGCTGCATAAGCGAGTGGTAGGACAGACTGAGGCAGTCAAGTCCGTTGCTCGAGCAGTCCGCAGAGCCCGGGCAGGATTAAAAAATCCCAAGCGGCCCATTGGTTCATTCATTTTCCTGGGCCCCACGGGTGTGGGCAAGACGGAACTCGCCCGGGCTCTGGCCGAAGCCATGTTTGCCAGCGAAGACTCGGTGATTCGCCTGGATATGTCCGAATATATGGAAAAGCACTCTGTAGCGAGGATGATAGGTTCCCCTCCAGGCTATGTGGGCTACGATGAGGGGGGACAACTGACGGAAAAAGTTAGACGGAAGCCTTATTCGGTAATACTGTTGGATGAGATTGAAAAAGCCCATCCCGATGTCTACAATATACTGTTACAGGTGCTGGAAGATGGCAGGATGACCGATGGCCAAGGACGGACGGTAGATTTCAGGAACACTATTATTATCATGACTTCCAATGTGGGTGCGGAGACCCTTTTCCAGAGCAAGAAGCTGGGATTCCAGAGAGCTGCGGACGAAGCCGAAGATTATGCCCAGATGAAAGCCCGGGTAATGGAGCAGATGAAGCACACTTTCCGGCCGGAATTCTTGAACCGGATCGATGAGATCATTGTATTCCAGAGCCTCACGGAAGAAGAACTGCAGCAGATCATTGACCTCTTGCTCGAGGACCTGAGCCAGCGCATCATTGACAACGGTTATATCCTTGAGATCACCAGGGCAGCCAAGGAATTGATAATGAAAGAAGGCTACGAGCCGGCTTACGGAGCTAGGCCCCTAAAACGTGCTATCCAGAAATTGGTGGAGGATTCGGTTTCGGAAGAGATTCTCAAGAAGACGGTATCGCCTGGAGACACCATACTGGTGGATGGGTATGAAGGCAAGATTGTGGTCCGCAAGGGACAGGAGCACTAAAAGCGCTTAGGCACCGGGCGAGCTTTGTATTATAATGGTATATGAGGAGAATTTATGGCGAAAAATACCACCCGGTTCGTATGCAAAGACTGCGGATACGAAGCCCCCAAATGGTTAGGGCGCTGTCCTGGCTGTGGCCTGTGGAACAGCCTGCTGGAGGAAAGCGGTCCAGCTCGGGTGTCAGACAGGAGCGGACCCAGGATACCGGCTCTGTCCCTGGCAGACATACCGGAGGCTCCCTCCTATCGCTTCCCTAGCGGCATCGGGGAGTTGGATCGGGTGCTGGGAGGCGGGATAGTGCCGGGTTCCTTGATCCTATTGGGCGGAGATCCAGGAATAGGCAAGTCCACGTTGCTCTTGCAGGTTGCGGATCGCATTGCCAGTCCCCACAAGAAAATACTTTATCTTTCCGGGGAAGAGTCCGCCGGGCAGATACGGCTCCGTGCAAGCCGGCTGGGGATCGACAATCCCGCCATATATTTTCTCACCGAACAGAATATTGAAAGGCTGGATGAATACCTGCAGGATATCGATCCTGTTCTGGTCATTGTGGATTCTATCCAGACAGTTTATGCGGCGAGTATTTCTTCCATCCCCGGCAGCATAACCCAACTGAGAGAATCTACCGCGAAGATTATGGAAATGGCCAAAACCACTGAGAGGGTCTTTGTCCTGGTGGGTCATGTGACCAAGGAGGGAGCTCTGGCTGGACCCAAGGTCCTGGAGCACATGGTGGATGTAGTCATCTACTTCGAAGGCGAGAAGAATTTTTCTTTCCGGCTCCTCCGGGGGGTTAAGAATCGTTTCGGCGCTACCGATGAGATCGGCCTGCTGGAAATGAGCGGCATGGGGCTCCAGGAGGTATTGGATCCCTCGCAGATATTTTTGAGCCTCCGGGACAGTGGTGTCAGCGGCAGTGCGGTGGCAGCCAGCTTCGAAGGCAGCCGGCCTTTACTGATAGAAATACAAGCGCTGGTAGCCCCTACAGGTCTAGGCTATGCCCGCCGCATGGCTTCAGGCATAGACCAGAACCGTTTGGCGCTTATTATTGCAGTCCTGGAAAAACGCCGCGGTTTCAACCTGGGAGCTTTCGACGTGTACCTGAAGGTAACCGGAGGGGTGTTCCTACGGGATCCGGCTGCAGATCTGGGTATTGCCGCCTCTATACTCTCGAGTTACCGGGACACCCCCCTGGCGGCGGATATGGTTTTTGCCGGGGAATTGGGCCTGGCGGGCGACATTCGACCGGTGCCGTTTTTGGAGGCCCGGCTTAAGGAAGCTGTCAAAATGGGATTCAAACGCGTGATGGTGCCGCCGGGCGCAATCAACGCGCTGAATAAAGACCTGGGACTGGAAATAATAGAGATCAAGAATCTGGATGATTTTATTGATAAGGTGACGGAGGGATAAGGTTGGCAGAAGACAGTTCCCGCATGGATTTTGGAAAGACACTTAAGACGCTGGCGCCAGGTACCATCTTTCGCCTGGGGATAGAAAACGTGCTGCAGGCTAATACGGGGGCTCTGATCGTGGTCGGCGATACCCCAGAGGTTATGCAGCTGACCAGCGGCGGATTCAAGGTGGACTGTGCGTTCACTCCGGCCCGCCTCTATGAGCTAGCCAAAATGGACGGAGCGATCATCACCAACCATGATGTCTCCAGGATCCTGTACGCCAATGCCCAGTTGGATCCGGATCCGGCTCTGCCGACCCAGGAGACCGGCATCAGGCATCGCACCGCGGAACGGGTAGCTTTGCAGACCGGCGAGCTGGTGGTAGCCATATCCCAGAGACGCCGCATGGTTACCCTCTACAAAGGCAGCGGCAGCTACCGCATGCGGGATATCGCCTCGACTTTGATTAAAGCCAACCAGGCCTTGCAGACCTTGGAAAAATACCGCAACGTTTTGAGCCGTGAATTGCAGCGCCTGGGGGGGCTGGAATTTGAGGAACTGGTTACCCTGGGGGAAGTGTGTGAATTGCTGCGGCGCAGTATCAGGGTGCTGAATATCGGTGCGGAGATCGAAATCTACATAAGTGAACTAGGGGTGGAAGGCCGGCTGGTCAGAATGCAGCTAATCGAATTGATAGCTAACGTTTACGAGGAAGCCACCCTTATCATTAAAGACTACTATAATGCCAGGGACAAGAGTCCAGCAGAGGTTTTGAACGCAATGCTGCGCGACTTCGAAGAAGAGAATTGTGACCTGATATACCTGGCTCGTATTTTGGGATTGGGCACCGCCACCAGTCACCTGGAACAGCAGGTATCACCAAGGGGCTATCGCATGTTGCAGAAAATACCCCGTATACCACCGGCGATCATCGATAACCTGGTGCAGGAATTTGCTCTCCTCCACAATATTACCCGGGCAAGTATCGAACAATTGGATGATGTTGAAGGTATCGGTGAAGTGCGGGCACGTTCCATTAAGAACGGGCTGATGCGGCTGCGGGAACAGCTGCTGCTGGATTACATGGTGTAAAAAGGAAAAACCGCCCTCTAGGCGGTTTTTTGATGACTAACCAGGCCTGACCGGATCAGGTCATGTTGAAGAAACCCAGGGCCTGGGACTTTTTATGTTCTTTGATGAAAACGTCATATAGATTAATATCCAGTACATTGCACAGGGCAGCGATGTAAAACAGCAATTTACCTAGTTCGGACATGACTACTTCTTCACAATGCGGGCACAACTCTCCTCGCAGGTGGTTATCCAGGCAGGCTTTGAGTTCAGCCACGGTTTCCAGATGATCAGGAATGTCGATCTTTTGGGCCTGGATGGAGACACAGCCGCAATCGGTGACCGATTTTATAACTGCGCGATTCACCCGGCAGGATGTTTCGGAAAGTTTGGTCAGGACATCCACCACACTGTGGTGACGTATCAAAAGATCACCGACTGTATTCTGAAACTCGTCACATATAAGGTCCTTCATAAGCGAGTTGTACTCCCCTCGTAAGTTCGCGATTTCACTAATTATAGCCCGCGGGTGCGAATTTTGTCAATTCTAAGGGGAGAAAGAGCTCTAGCGTAAAATTCACTGTTTCCGGGCCAGGCGGGGATCGACAGAGGTCCAAGCCCGTTAAGTGGGGATGATCATGCTATCAGGTTGTACCAGGTTCCCAAACCATGTATATTAATATATTGAAGACCAGGCGGAGTCGGTGCATCCTTGCTCAAGATAGCAGGGATGCAGTGCTCATTAGGCAGGAAGGTGCAGACAATGACTGAAAGACTCAACATAGTGGTGGCAGCAGCCGGAACCGGCAGCCGTATGGGAAGTACCACCAACAAGCAGTTCATGCTGCTAGGCAACAAACCGGTCTTGATCTACTGCCTGGATTTTTTTGAGGCCCAGCCGGAAGTGGAATCGATCGTGGTAGTATGCCGGGCCGATGAGGTTGATTACTGCAGCCGGGAAATCATCCAGGTATCCCAATACTCTAAGGTATCTGCCGTGATAGCCGGTGGCCCGGAAAGGCAGGATTCGGTTTGGAACGGTTTGTGCTGCTTGCAGTCGAAGCAGGAGTGGGTAGCCATACATGACGGCGCCCGCCCCCTTCTGACCGCAGATGTGTTCGGCGCAGTGTTCCAGGCTGCCAGGCAATTTGGCGCAGCAATTCCTGGGCTGCCCCCAAAAGATACCCTCAAAACGGTAGATAGAGAAAATTTTGTCCAGGAGACCCTCAAACGCTCGGCTATAGTCGCGGTCCAGACCCCGCAAATTTTCAAGGCCTCGGATCTGCTCAAGGCTTATGATATGGCGCGGACCGACAATTTCTGCGGAACCGATGATGCTTCACTCTACGAGCGTTATATCGGCAAGGTCAAGGTGGTAGAGGGTGATTATCAAAACATAAAAATCACAACCCCCGAAGATCTATACCTGGCCGAGGCCATTCTACAGGCGCGGGCGGATTCCGCGGGACAGGGGGGACAATAAATTGCGCATAGGTACAGGATTCGATGTTCACCGCCTGGTTGAAGGCCGAAAGCTGGTGCTGGGTGGGGTGGAAATACCCTTTGAAATGGGATTGCTGGGACATTCCGATGCCGATGTCCTGGTGCATGCCATATGTGATGCCTTATTGGGGGCCGCGGCCTTGGGGGATATAGGCCGACATTTCCCGGATACAGATGCAAGCTACAAAGATATCGACAGCCTGGTCCTCCTCCGGCAGGTTGGCATGCTGCTTAGGAGTAAAGGACTTGGCATTATCAATCTTGACACAACGATTATCGCCCAAGCGCCAAAACTGGCTCCACACATAGCGGAAATGACAGCCAATATTGCAGGGACTCTAGCCATAACTGAGGACCAAGTCGGCATAAAGGCCACCACCACCGAGGGATTGGGTTTTACCGGGCGGGGGGAAGGCATTGCAGCTCAAGCAGTGGTATTGCTTTCAGTACAGGCCGCCCTGGACCGTACGATATAAACCCGCAGACGAGGAGGAAAATGTATGAGAAAAACCAGGGTCAGATTCGCACCGAGTCCTACCGGGCCATTGCATATAGGGGGGGCCCGGTCGGCACTCTTCAATTATCTTTTTGCTGCCCATCAAGGCGGGACGCTAATAGTGCGCAGCGAAGACACCGATCTTGAACGTTCCCGGCGCGAGTACGAGGATGAGATTCTGGACTCATTAGCCTGGTTGGGGATCGACTGGGACGAGGGGATAGGCAAAGGCGGAGAAAACGGTCCTTATCGCCAGACAGAACGTTTGGACATTTACCAGCGTTTCCTGCTCCAACTGTTGGAACAGGGCGACGCCTACTACTGCTTTTGCAGCCAGGAAGAACTTGAAGCTGAACGCCATGCCCAAGCGGTCAAAGGGGAGATGCAGCGTTACGGCGGCAAATGCAGCAGCCTCAGTGAGCAGGAAGTCAAGCAACGGCTGGCAGCAGGGATAAAACCCAGCATTCGTTTCCGGGTTCCCCCGCATCAGCTCTTCATAGTTGATGACCTGGTTAGAGGCAGGGTGAGTTTTGAGAGTGAAAACAGCGGAGACTTCATAATCGCCAAGTCGGACGGGATCCCGGTATATAATTTTGCCGTGGTCATAGACGATGTGCTGATGGGGATCACGCATGTCATACGAGCGGAAGAGCATCTATCCAACACGCCCCGCCAGCTGATGCTCTATGATGCCCTCAATTTACAGCGTCCCGAATTTGCCCACATATCGTTGATCCTGGGCAGTGATCGCCAGAAGATGAGCAAGCGTCATGGCGCCACCTCTTTGGTCCAGTATAGGGAAATGGGTTATCTGCCTGAAGCCATGTTCAATTTCCTGGCCCTGCTGGGCTGGTCGCCGGAGGGCGAACAAGAGATACTAAGCCGGGAAGAGATTATCGCCCAATTCACCCTGGAAAGGGTGGCCAAGAGTCCCGCGGTGTTCGACATGGACAAACTGAACTGGGTCAACCAGCAATACTTGAAGAAAAAGTCCACACCTGAATTGGCCGCCATGCTAAGGCCGTATCTGGGCGAATTTAGAGCGGCCGTAGCCAAGCTGGACAACTTACATTATGAAATACTAGTAGAATCAATTCGTGATCATCTGATCTGTCTTGCCGATATAGCCAAGCTCTTAGGTCCATTTTTCCGGGCACCCGTACCTGAGGCTGAAGCTAGGCAAGCCCTGGAGGCCGAAGGGGTTCTCTCGGTGCTGCAGACAGTGCGCCAGGATCTGCCGGAATTTTCAGCTCCCGGCGAAGCCAAAGATTTTCTCAAGGCAACCGTGAAGAAACTCAAGGCAAAACCGAAAGATGTATATATGCCGCTTCGCTGCGCTCTAACCGGACAGACCCACGGGCCTGAACTGCCGAATCTTATGTTGATCTGGGGGCGGGCGGAGACCTTGAGAAGGCTGGACCAAGCCATAGAAAAACTAAAGTCAGGCACAATATGCGCGCCGGATTGAGTCATGTCAATGGACCCGGGTAGAGTGTGCCTCGCACTCTTCTGGAGGAAAGTTCATGCTTGTGATAAAATTATTGGCAAATCCAATATTCTTTGACGGTCAAAGCAGGCTGGTTGAAAACCCGGGCTGTGGAGCTAAGGGGCCTAAGTCGGACAGATAAGGTGCCGGTGCTATGAGAATCGACTTACTAGGGTGGGTAGTCTTTACGCAAGGACTACCCGATTATATTTTTTGCGGACATAAACGATGCGGCTGGGCCAATCGAAACGAGGATTGGCAAGGGTCGAAAAGAGGTGAACACTATGCAGTTCTGGTTTTCTATTGCGGTGTTTTTAGCTGTCTATGCATTTATCATACGCGACAAAATACACCGCACCATAATCGCCATGCTGGGCGGGGGGCTGATAATAGCCCTGGGGGTGATAGAGCAGGAAGCAGCTTTCGAACATATAGATTTTAATACGATTGGTTTACTGATCGGAATGATGATCATTGTGGGGATAAGCAGGCAGAGCGGGATGTTCGAGTACCTGGCCATCAAGGCCTCCAAGCTGGCAGGGGGAAGACCGCTGGCAATCCTGGCGGCGATGGGACTGGTGACTGCCGTGGCGTCAGCCCTCCTGGACAATGTGACTACAGTCTTGCTAGTAGTGCCCATAACTTTTGCTATCACTGACCGACTGGACATTTCGCCCTACCCATTTCTGTATACTGAGATCCTGTGTTCCAACATCGGTGGGACAGCAACACTGATCGGAGATCCGCCCAACATAATGATCGGCAGTGCCACGGGCCTGGGATTTATCGATTTCCTGGCTAATCTGGCTCTGCCGGTTTTGGTGATATTACTGGTAACCCTGGCCATATTGTTGGTTTATTATCGCGCCGACCTGGAGACCACGGAGGAGAGGCGACTGGATCTCATGGGATTGGACGAGAGAAAATATATCAGGGACTGGAGGCTTCTCTATCAGTCGCTGCTGGGGCTCGGATTAACCATGGCTGGATTTATGCTGCACCAGGCCCTGCACCTCGAATCTGCCACTGTCGCCCTGTTAGGGGCAGCCGTTTTGATGCTGATCACCCGGGAAAGCCCAGAAGAGATCTTTTTAACCATAGAGTGGCCCACTGTTTTTTTCTTCGCGGGGCTGTTTGTCCTGGTGGGGGGATTGGTCGAAACTGGGGTGATTGAATTAATGGCCGTCCATGCCTTGGGGCTGACCGGAGCCAATCCGGCCCAAACGGGTTTACTGGTCTTGTGGCTGTCAGCGATAGCCTCAGCCTTTGTGGACAACATTCCGTTTGTTGCGACTATGATCCCCTTGCTGCAAACCATGGGACAGCTGTCGGGTTTGCCTATGGAGCCAACCTGGTGGGCTCTGGCCCTGGGTGCTTGCCTGGGGGGCAATGGCACTTTGATAGGAGCATCAGCCAATGTCATCGTAGCTGGCATTGCTTCCAAATACGGCAGTCCCATCACTTTCGGGTCGTTTTTTCGAGTCGGCTTTCCCCTCATGCTTTTGTCGATAATCCTGGCCACGGCTTATATGTTCCTGGCTTTCTGGAGTTGAGTCCAGAGCGGCGGTTTGTAAGCAAGTGTTCCAATCGTCTATAATTTAAAACAGACCCCGGTCAGGTGCCAGTTTCAGAGCCTGCGGGGTCGAGCATCATTCTCCGGGGATACCATCTAGTAGGAGCCGGGAGCCACTGTTTTGGGGAGTTTGATTTTGGGGCAAGCTGCAACCATAGATTAATTATGGTTCCTGGAGGGACAGGGAAAGGAGTGGCAGGCATCGACGTTCCGCTGTTTAAAGATATTCTGGTTATCTTCGCCCTGGCCATAGTGGTTATTTACCTGTGCAATAGGCTTAACATCCCTAGCGTAGTAGGACTGCTCCTTACCGGCGTCCTGGCGGGACCCAATGGCTTGGGTCTGGTCAGGGGTGTGCATAATGTAGAGCTAATGGCTGAACTGGGGGTAATCCTCCTGCTTTTCACCATCGGGATCGAGTTCTCCATCGGCAAATTGCTGCAGATGAGAAAAATGGTCCTGCTGGGTGGAGCGCTGCAGGTAGGGTTCACTACCCTGGTTACCTGGTTGCTCTTTGCTTTTATGGGCTGGTCCTGGGAACGGGCAATATTCGCGGGCTTCCTGATATCTTTGAGCAGCACTGCCATTGTACTGAATATATTACAGGACCGGGCTGAGATCGATGCTCCTTACGGGCGCAGCGCCCTGGGAATCCTAATTTTCCAGGATATTATCATTATACCCATGATGTTGTTTACACCCTTCTTAGCCCATTCCGGGCAGAACACAGGTCCGTCTCCGCTTCTGCTCCTGGCAGAAGTCATCCTCATCATGGGCATATTATATGTCAGCGCCAAGTGGCTGGCCCCCTGGCTCCTGTATAATATTGCCAGGCAGCGCAGCCGCGAGCTTTTTCTGCTCTCCATTGTCACCATGTGCATGGCCGTAGCCTGGTTTACATCCAGCCTGGGATTGTCCGTTTCCCTGGGAGCTTTCCTGGCGGGGCTCATAATATCGGAATCAGAATACAGCCACCAGGCTCTGGGCAATATCCTGCCATTCAAGGATGTTTTCACCAGCATCTTCTTTGTATCCATCGGGATGCTGATGAACATCGGAATACTGCTGGAGCATCCGTTAATAATTGTCGCTGCCACCCTGGGGGTTTTACTGGGCAAGTCCCTTTTGGGGACGCTAGCGGTCCTTATTTTAGGCCTTCCCATACGCACTGCGCTCCTAGCTGGACTGGCCTTGTGCCAGGTAGGGGAGTTCTCCTTCATCCTGGCTGGATTTGGATTGGCCTATGGCTTGATCGATGACGGTTTTAACCAGATCTTCATGGCGGTGTCAGTGATCACCATGATCCTGACCCCATTCATCATCGTCGTTTCACCTAGTCTAGTACGAGCTTGCATGAATCTCCTGCCTGCCGCATTGATCCGGGGAAGCCAAAAAGATATGGAATCCGCTTCTACCGCCCTGAGCGATCATTTGATAATAATCGGTTTCGGTATGAACGGCAGAAACCTGGCCCGGGCTGCAGCTGCTTCCAACATTCCTTATGTGATCATCGAACATAATCCTGATACAGTTCGCCACGAAAAGCAGAAAGGAGAGCCCATCTTCTACGGTGATGCAACTCAACCGGAAGTTTTGCAGCATGCCAATATCAAAGAAGCCAGGGTGGCGGTGATCGCGATATCAGACCCGGCTGCGACGGTCCGGATAACCGATTTGGCCCGTCACGCCAATCCCGCGGTCAGCATCATTGTTCGCACCCGCTATGTGCAGGAAATCCAGCCTCTTTATCAAGTAGGGGCGAATCACGTTATACCAGAGGAGTTCGAGACCTCGGTGGAGATATTCGCACTGGTCTTAAAGAAATATATGGTTCCCAAAGTCGACATAGACAATTTTGTCGCTGAGGTGAGGTCGGATGGCTATGAAATGCTGCGCAATCTGTCCAAGCGGTCCCCGAGCCTCATGGACATAAAACTCCATCATTATGGTGCGGAGATCATCAATCTGCGCATCGGCAAAGACTCCCGGGCAGCAGGCAGAAGCCTGGCGGAAATAGACCTGCGCAGCCGATTCGGGGTCTCGGTTCTTATGATTCAGCGCGGAGAAGAAACCATCATCAATCCTGGCGGTGAAGACCGCCTTGAAAGCGATGACCAGGTCATAGTCTTGGGGCGCTCGGCCATGATCGACCAGATATCCGACCTTTTCTGCAAAGAAGGAGTATGCTGAGGGAAGAACCAGAGGCCAATTGACATGGCCCCGATAGGGGGCTTATGATAAATTGACCGTGGGTCTTGCTGGGGCGGCAGGTTGAAAGTCACCAGCAAACAGCGGTCATGAAGATTAAGCAGTACGGCTGGTCCGGAGTGGGCATTTTAGAAAAACCGCGGATGAGTCATTTTTATAAGCGGCGGGGAGATGAAAAGAATTGGATCTCTGGTTGGCAGTGAGTGTTTTCCTGCTGGTGTATGCAATAATTATAAGTGACAAGATCCACCGCACGGTGATTGCCATGCTGGGGGCCGCATCTATCATCGCCCTGGGTGTCATCAGCCAAGACTCTGCCTTTGGATATATCGACTTCAACACTATCGGCTTGCTCATCGGGATGATGATAATCGTTGGCATTACCAGGCAGAGCGGGATTTTCGAATTCCTGGCGATCAAATCAGCCAAACTGGCTGGAGGCAAGCCTTTGGCCATCCTGGCGATAATGGCCCTGTTCACCGGTTTGGCCTCGGCTTTGTTGGATAATGTCACCACCGTCCTGCTGGTGGTTCCCGTCACTTACGCTATTTGTGACCGGCTCGCTATCAACGTATTACCTTTTCTATTCACTGAGATACTGGCCTCCAATATCGGTGGAACTGCCACCCTCATCGGAGATCCCCCCAATATAATGATCGGCAGCGCCACCGGTCTGGGATTTGTGGATTTTTTGACCAACATGACCCTGCCGGCATTGATCATTCTCGGGGTTACCATAATCCTGCTGGTCGTGATCTACCGTCATGATCTTGAAACCACTCCCGACCGCATCCAGAAAATAATCGCCATGAATGAGAAACAGGCCATAAAAGACTGGGGCTTGCTGAACCGGTCACTCATCGTCCTGGGGCTCACCATGGTGGGGTTTCTGCTCCACCAGGCCTTGCACCTTGAATCAGCTACAATCGCATTATTAGGTGCAGCGCTGCTGATGCTGGTCAGTGGTGAGCACCCCGAAGAGGTACTGCTGAATATCGAATGGCCCACCATCTTTTTCTTCTCCGGGCTGTTCGTCCTGGTTGGTGGACTGGTGGAAACCGGGGTTATCGCTTGGATCGCCCAGAGGGCCCTGCTGCTAACCGGGGGGGATCTGATGCAAACCGGGGTACTGGTTTTATGGTTGTCGGCGATCGCTTCAGCCTTTGTGGATAATATACCCTTCGTGGCCACTATGATCCCCTTGCTCCAGACTATGGGACAACTTTCCAGCCTGCCCATGGAACCGACCTGGTGGGCCCTGTCCCTGGGAGCCTGCCTGGGTGGCAATGGAACCCTGATTGGAGCATCCGCTAACGTCGTGGTGGCAGGTATTGCCGAGAAATATGGGGACCGCATTTCATTCATCGATTATTTAAAGATAGGTTTCCCCATGATGCTCGTCTCGGTGCTGCTGGCAATGGTTTATCTCTACCTGTTCTTTTGGCGATAGACCAGCCCTTGCGGGGATGAAAGCGCCTTGACAAGCCTGGCGATTCCCACCTATAATGATATTGCCCAAAGGCATGACAGGAGCATAGGGAACTGCTGGGAACGGGAGAAGTAAGCGCCGATCGCTGCCAGAGAGAGAGGGTCACCGGCTGAAAGCCCTCTTACAGTTCGAAGACGACGAAGATGCGCCCGGGAGCAGGTAAGCCGAAACCAATCGTAGGTTTACCCGGTAATAACCGTTATTTTAGTTGAGCGGGGTGCTTAATGCACCTAAGCAGGGTGGAACCGCGGAAGCACAGCCTTTCGTCTCTGATGGCAGGGATGAAAGGTTTTATTTATTTTGGAGCAACGATGGGTAAAGGAGTGGGAGACATGTTCGAGGCAATCAAAAGGGAGATCGATGTGATTTTCGAAAGGGATCCGGCCGCCCGCAGCGTGGCGGAGATAATTTTCCTCTACCCAGGGTTTCATGCGATTTTGATGCATCGGGTAGCCCACTGGTTATACGAACACCATCGCTATTTCACGGCCCGGCTGGTTTCCCATCTCAGCCGTTTTCTGACCGGTATCGAGATCCACCCCGGGGCCAAAATCGGCAAAAACTTCTTTATCGACCACGGCAGCGGCATAGTCATCGGGGAGACCGCGGAAATAGGAGACAATGTCACCATCTACCAGGGAGTCACCCTGGGAGGATCAGGCAAAGAGAAAGGCAAACGCCATCCTACTATTGGCAACAATGTTACCATCAGCGCGGGCGCTAAGATTCTGGGATCCTTCGAAGTGGGCGATCACGCCAAAATAGGGGGAGGTTCGGTAGTCGTAAAAGAGGTCCCCCCTTATTGCACTGTGGTAGGGGTGCCGGGGCGAATCGTAGCCCGGGAGGGAATCAGGTTAGGTGATGATTATGATGGAGTGGACCTCGACCACAATCTCCTGCCCGATCCAGTAACCGACGCGCTGGCTAGCATGCAAAACAAGATCGATGAATTGGAGAAAAAACTGGCAATTCTGCAGAAGGAGGTGCCCCCGGATGAGGGTTTACAATACCCTGAGTGGCAACAAAGAAGAGCTGGTAACGCTTGATCCTGGCCAGGTAAAAATGTATGTATGCGGGCCGACCACCTATAACTATATCCACTTGGGCAATGCCCGCCCCTTGGTAGTATTCGACACAGTCAGGCGTTACCTGAAATACCGGGGCTACCAGGTAAAATATGTGCAGAACTTCACCGATGTCGATGACAAAATAATCAACCGGGCCCGGGAAGAAGGGGATGATCCTATCCTCCTGGCCCAGCGCTATATCCAGGAGTACTTCCAGGATGCTGATGCATTGGGTATAGTCAGGGCTGATGTACACCCCCGGGTCAGCGAGCATATCCCCGATATCATTAAAGCGGTGGAGGGTCTAATAAGCAGAGGATTCGCCTACGAAGTTGAGGGAGATGTCTATTACCGGGTCAAGGCTTTTCCCGGTTATGGCAAACTGTCGGGGCGTACCCTGGATGATTTGCGGGCTGGAGCCAGGGTGGAAGTGGATGAACGCAAAGAGGAACCGGTGGATTTCGCCCTGTGGAAGAAGGCCAAACCAGGGGAGCCGGCTTGGGATAGTCCCTGGGGGCCGGGCCGACCGGGCTGGCATATTGAATGTTCGGTAATGTCAACCAAATATCTGGGCGAAACTCTGGATATACATGGGGGAGGAGCCGACTTGATCTTCCCCCACCACGAGAATGAGATTGCCCAGGCAGAAGCCTATACCGGCAAGAACTTCGTTAAATACTGGATGCATAACGGTTTTATAACGGTGAACAGTGAAAAGATGTCCAAATCATTGGGCAACTTTTTTATCCTCCGGGACATACTGGCCAAGTTCCCCCGCGATGTTGTGCGTTTTTACCTTATCGCTACCCATTACCGCAGCCCGCTTGATTTCGATGACGGAAAACTGGAAGAAGCCCGCAAAGCCCTGGGGCGTTTGAAGACCACCCTCACCTTGGGCCGGGAATTTTTAAATCCCCATGCAGCCGGCCAGGTGGACTCAGATCCAGCCGGCCGGGGGGAACTAATTGACGCGGTGAAGGACCTGGAGGAGCAGTTTATCGCCGCCATGGATGACGATTTCAACAGCGCCAAGGCTATAGGGTACCTTTTCGAAATGTCCCACCAGATCAACTCCTTTATCAGCGGGGCAGACGCGGCTAGTTCAGCAGACCAGGCCCAATTGATCCAGGCGTTGCGTATTTATGCAGACCTGGGCGGCGTGTTAGGGATATTCATGGAGCGCCAGGGCAATGACAGCCAGGCAGTGGACAAATTATTGGGCCTTATCCTTGAGCTGCGGAATGCCGCGCGCCTGGAAAAGGATTTCGCCCGGGCCGATTCCCTGCGTGACTTACTGCTGCGCCTGGAGGTCAAAGTGGAGGATAAGCCCGGGGGCAGCCTGTTCCGCTATGAACAGCCGCCTCAGGCGGATGAACTCATGCAATACCTGCTGCAGATGCGGCAGGAACTCAAAGCCAAACAGGAATATGCCCGGGCTGATGAATTGCGCAATAGTCTCCAGGCAGCAGGGATTGTACTGGAAGATACCCGGGAAGGAGTCAGGTGGAAACATGCTGATGCCTGAGATCCCACCGGGGACTGATCCCAACCAGTACCCGCCCCTGGTGTTGGCCTATATCGGAGATGCGGTTTATGAACTGATGGTGCGGACCCACATAGTGACATCCGGGCACCGCCGCCTCAGATCCATGCATCTGGCTACAGTTGAGATGGTAAAGGCCGAGAACCAGGCACGTTTCATCCGTCAGATCATGGACGAACTGACCCCGGAGGAACAGGATATGGTGAGGAGGGGCCGCAATACCCGGAGCACACCTCCCAAAAATGCTGACCTGCAAGCCTATCGTATGAGCACAGGGTTTGAAGCCCTGCTGGGCTACCTCTACCTCACTGGAGACCACGATCGCTTGCGTTACGTGGTCAAGCGGGCCTGGGGAGATGAATGAGAGAGCTTAAAGAGGTACAGCAGCGGTTGGAGAAAAAAGTCGGGGATTGAAAATGGATAAGGTGGATGCATATATGAGCAGAGCAGATCAGATCTTTATCGCCATGTGTCAGGAAATCCTGGCCAGCGGCATCTCCTCGCAGGGAGAAAAAGTACGGGCCAGGTGGGAGGATGGGGAGCCTGCCCATACCATCAAAAAATTCGGCATCGTCAATCGCTATGATCTTGCCCAGGAATTCCCTATTCTAACCCTGCGCCCCACCAACCTAAAGGCAGCCATAGATGAGCTGCTATGGATCTGGCAGAAGAAATCCAATAATATCAATGATCTGAGCAGCCATATCTGGGATAGCTGGGCGGACGGAGAGGGATCCATCGGCAAGGCCTACGGATACCAGCTGGCTATCAAGCACCATTACCCGGAAGGCGACTTCGACCAGGTGGACCGGGTGATCTATGACCTGAAGAACAATCCCTCCAGCCGCCGCATTATGGTCAATATGTATAATCATGCCGATTTAAGTGAAATGCACCTCTACCCCTGTGCCTACGGCATGACTTTCAATGTGTGCGGTAAAAGGCTCAATGCCATTCTCAACCAGCGTTCCCAGGATATTTTGGTGGCCAACAATTGGAATGTCTGCCAGTACGCCATCCTGATCCACATGCTGGCTCAGGTATGCAACCTGGAAGCCGGTGAAATGGTGCATGTAATCGCTGATGCCCACATATATGACCGGCATATTCCCATGGTGAAAGAATTGATAGCGAGGGAGGGTTTCCCCGCACCTCGCCTGTTAATCAATCCCGCCGTGAAAGATTTTTATGCTTTCCGGGTGGAGGACTTCCAACTGGAAAACTATCGTCACGGGGAACAGATCACCCGGATACCGGTTGCGGTTTAGGAGGTCACGTTATGCAAGCAATCGTGGCGGTTGACAAAAATTGGGGCATAGGATATCAGGGCCAGCTCTTGGCCCATATACCGGCTGACATGAAATACTTCAAACAAAACACGATGGGAAACATCGTGGTCATGGGCAAGGAGACCTTTCTATCCCTGCCTGGAGGGGAACCCTTAACCGGGCGGGTTAATATCGTATTGTGCGAGGATCGTCAATTTAGTGACAAAGACATCATAGTCTGTGTCAATCTGGGTGAACTATGGGAAGAGTTGAGGCATTATCCGCAGCAGGAGATATTCGTCATCGGCGGGGCCAATGTGTATGCTCAGCTGCTGCCTTTTTGCCGGCAAGCTCTAATAACCAAGATCGATGCAGAATTCCCCGCCGACCGATATTTTCCTGAGTTGGACGAAATGCCTGGCTGGGAAATGGTTGAAGAAGGGCCTGTACAGGTCTACCAGGAGTTGAGCTTTCGTTTTACCAGATATGTGAACCGCAACTTGAGAAATCCATGGGAATAAAATGCAAACGGGGCAAAGCAAGTTCAGGCCAGGTCGGCTTGGAGCGCCGATTTGGATGGCAGGGCTACGCGGAGTCGAGCCGGAAAGAAAGTGACTATGCAGGAAAAGTTAGCTGGAGTCAATAGTATAATGGAAGCTTTGCGGGGCAGGCGCAGGGTGCACAAGATCTTTATCCAGGAAGGGCGCGGAGGCAAAAAGGTAGAGGAACTGCTGCGGCTTGCCCAAAAAAAGGGTATCTTCTGCCAGCAGGTGGACAAACAACGCCTGGATGCCATGTATACTAGTGCCAACCACCAGGGCATTGTGGCCCAGGTGGATAGTTATGAGTATGCCAGTGTGGATGAGATCCTGGAACATGCCGCCATGGCAGGCGAAGAACCCTTTATCGTCATCCTGGACGGAATCGAGGACCCCCAAAACCTGGGAGCTATCATCCGTACGGCCCACTGTGCCGGTGTGCATGGGATTATCATCCCCCAGCACAGCTCGGCAGAGGTGTCGGCTGCAGTGACCCGGGCTTCAGCCGGGGCAGTGGAGCATACCCTGATCGCCCGTGAAACCAATCTGGTCAATTGTATAAAGCAGCTACAAAAACAGGGCTTATGGGTAGTGGGAGCCTCTATGGAGGGGCCCTGCAACTACTTCGAGGCCGACATCCCCAGTCCTACTGCCCTAGTGGTGGGGGGGGAAGGCAGCGGCATCAGAAGGCTGGTCCGGGACAATTGCGACCTTTTACTCAGGATCCCTATGCGGGGAGAGATTTCGTCCCTGAATGCATCGGTGGCAGCGGGCATAATTATATATGAAGTCGTACGCCAGAGAAGCACTCGCACAACCAGTCGCTGATGCCTTGACGATTGGCGCGACAGTGGCTATAATACAAGAGGCTTCTATTTGATACATAATACACATACCTAAATATTCCGGTTCTTGAATACATATTCAATTCTATATGATGGAGGCGGTCGAATGCTCAATTCCGTCGCTGCGAAAGAGTTCTGTGTAACTTATGCGGAAATTCCGGACGAAGAAATTGTGGAATTAGCGCAGCAGGGGGAACAGTTTGCTATTGAATTTCTTGTTGACAAGTACAAGAATTTTGTAAGAGCTAAAGCCCGGTCTTATTTTTTGATCGGCGCGGATCGGGAAGACATCATTCAAGAAGGCATGATCGGTCTATTCAAGGCCGTCCGTGACTATCGGCTGGACAAACTAACCTCATTCCGGGCTTTTGCTGAACTTTGCATTACCAGGCAGATCATTACGGCTATCAAGACGGCGACCCGGCAAAAGCATATACCTCTCAATTCATATGTATCGCTCAACAAACCTATCTACGATGAAGAATCTGACCGTACCTTAATGGATATCATCACTACCACTGGGATCACCAATCCGGAAGAGATTGTGATCAGCCGGGAAGAGTTCGTTTTTATAGAAAAGAAGATGGGTGAAATTTTGAGTTCCCTGGAATGGAAAGTATTGATGTCCTACCTGGAAGGCAAGTCTTACCAGGAGATTTCAGTGGACCTTAAACGCCACGTCAAATCCATCGATAACGCCTTGCAGAGAGTGAAAAGGAAACTCGAGAAGTATTTGGAAGACAGGGAACAGACTAAGTAAGTCCTAACTTAGTAGACGGTTTGAGCATCTGTAGACCCGACAAACTAGTCCTTGACTTTGCTCGGTGCAGCATATAAAATATTATTTGCTGAGCCGAGCTAGCTCAATCGGTAGAGCAGCTGATTTGTAATCAGCAGGTTGCGGGTTCAAGTCCTGTGCTCGGCTCCATATAAGACCTGGAGGGATACCCAAGAGGCTAAAGGGGGCAGACTGTAAATCTGTTAGCGACGCTTTCGAAGGTTCGAATCCTTCTCCCTCCACCATAATCGACGCGGGATGGAGCAGTTGGTAGCTCGTCGGGCTCATAACCCGAAGGTTGCCGGTTCAAGTCCGGCTCCCGCAACCATAACTCATAAATCCCCTCCGGGGATTTCCATAATCGGGAGTGCCCGCAAGGGTGCAACCATAACTTAGAAATCCCCTCCGGGGATTTCTATAACCGGTAGTCCTCCTCGAGGGCGGCCAAAAAACTGCCCTTATAGCTCAGTCGGCAGAGCGCATCCTTGGTAAGGATGAGGTCACCGGTTCAAGTCCGGTTAAGGGCTCCATCTGGCGGCGTAGCTCAGCTGGCTAGAGCATACGGTTCATACCCGTAGTGTCAGGGGTTCAAATCCCTTCGCCGCTACCATAATGTCAAGGGAAGGAGTGGGAGTAATCTCACTCCTTTTAATCTACTCCTATTTTAGATAAGATAGGGTCAGGCTCATAGGTTAAGGTACCAATATTAAGGAAGGGGAAAGGTGAAAGAAAGATGGCAAAGGCGAAATTCGAGAGGACCAAACCGCATCTAAACATAGGGACGATAGGACATATCGATCATGGCAAGACGAGCCTGACGGCGGCGATCACGCTGGTATTGTCCAAGGTGGGCGGAGCAGTAGCGACCAGCTATGATGCCATAGACAAAGCCCCGGAAGAGAGAGAAAGAGGGATCACCATCAACACGGCCCATGTGGAATATGAGACTGCGAAACGGCACTATGCCCACGTGGACTGCCCGGGGCATGCGGACTACATCAAAAACATGATAACCGGAGCCGCCCAGATGGACGGATCGATTCTGGTGGTATCGGCAGCAGACGGACCGATGCCGCAGACCCGGGAGCACATCCTGCTGTCGCGGCAGGTAGGTGTACATGATATGGTAGTGTTCATGAACAAGATCGACCTGGTGGACGACGAGGAACTGCTGGAACTGGTAGAGATGGAGATCCGGGAGTTGCTGAGCTTCTATGAATTCCCTGGGGATGACATCCCGGTAGTAATGGGATCAGCGACGAAGGCATTGGCCTGCGGATGCGGATCGAGAGACTGCGAATGGTGCGGAAGGATCTGGCAGTTGATGGATGCGGTGGACGAGTACATTCCGGAACCGGAGAGAGCCACGGACAAACCATTCCTGATGCCGATCGAAGACGTATTCACGATAACCGGCCGCGGCACTGTGGTGACTGGGAGAGTGGAGAGAGGCACGATCAAAGTTGGGGACGAAGTAGCGATCGTAGGGATGAGAGAAGAGATAAGGAAGCATATAGTGACCGGGGTAGAGATGTTCAGAAAGCTTCTGGACTATGCCCAGGCCGGAGACAACATCGGGACCCTGCTGAGGGGACTGGATAGAAAAGACGTAGAGAGAGGCATGGTATTAGCCAAGCCGAACAGCATCAAGCCATTGACGCAGTTCCACGCCGAGGTATACGTACTGTCCAAAGAAGAAGGCGGAAGACACACCCCGTTCTTCAGCGGATATCGTCCGCAGTTTTACTTCAGGACCACGGACGTGACGGGAGTAATTGGTCTGCCGGAAGGAGTAGAGATGGTAATGCCGGGAGACAACATCCAGATGTCGATCAGCCTGATCACCCCGATAGCGATAGAGGAAGGGCTCCGCTTCGCGATCCGGGAGGGCGGCAGAACCGTTGGTTCCGGAGTAGTCACCAGCATCGACGCCTAAACGCGACTGGCCTGGCGAATAGAGACCGCCCTTGTTGACATTCGTAGGGGCATGTGATAGAGTATTGTAGTATTTTTGTGCACAGGATGGAGGTGTCACGGTGAGGGTTGGAATTACCTTGGCGTGTACGGAGTGTAAACAGCGCAACTATAGAACTACCAAGGACAAGAAGAAAAATACCGATAAAATGGAAGTAAGGAAGCACTGCAAATTCTGCAATGCTCATACTATCCATAAAGAAACCAAGTAATCCTGGGGAAGTGATTAAAATTGGGTAAAGGCAACATCTCCACCGGCAATGAAAGCAATTTGAAACTCTGGTGGGAAAATGGCAGACAATATATTTCCGGGGTAGTCAGTGAGTTGAAAAAGGTTCACTGGCCAGGCAGGACGCAATTGATTGGCTATACTGGGGTGGTCTTGTTATCAGTAGCCATTATGGCTGTGATACTCTGGCTTTTTGACACCGGCCTTTCATTTGTATTGGAAAAGCTGATGAAGCTTTTTGCATAAAGGGGAGATGGTGGCAATAACCGCGGAAGATCAGATTAACCAAGGTGAATATACCGATATGGCGGCTGAGGATAGCCTGGAAACCGGGCCTAAAATCCCGGAAAAGAAGGGCGAGTGGTATGTTGTGCATACCTATTCCGGCTACGAAAATAAAATCAAAGTGGATTTGACTAAGCGTGTCGAGTCCATGGGCATGCAGGACAAGATATTCGATATCATAATTCCGGAAGAACAAGAGGTTGAATATAAGGGCGGCAAGAAGAAGGTCACTACCAAACGGGTTTTCCCAGGCTACGTGATCGTCAACATGATCATGAGCGAAGATTCCTGGTATGTGGTGCACCATACCCCGGGCGTAACCGGATTTGTGGGGAGCGGCACCAAGCCAATTCCTCTCTTGGAGTCCGAGATCAACAAGATCCTTACACAGATGGGCTTGATGGGCAAGAAACCCCGGGTCATAAACCTGGAAATCGGTGAAAATATCCGGGTCAACAGCGGTCCTTTTGAGAATTTCGAAGGCGTGGTCAAGGAATTGCTGCCAGACCGCGGCAAAGTCAGGGTCAATATCTCCATGTTTGGCCGGGAGACACCGGTTGAACTGGATTATGAACAAATCAACAAGTTGTAAGGAGGTGTAATCGTGGCTAAGAAAGTAAAAGCGAAAGTCAAGCTGCAGATCGCGGCAGGCAAGGCTACCCCAGCTCCTCCAGTTGGTCCGGCCTTGGGGCAACACGGGGTTAACATAATGGGTTTCTGCAAGGAATACAATGCCAGGACCGCCAATCAAACCGGCTATATCATTCCCGTCGAGATTACCGTCTATGAAGACCGGTCTTTCTCCTTTGAGCTCAAGTCTCCTCCGGCATCTGACCTGCTGAAGAAGGCAGCCAACCTGGAGAAAGGCTCTGGGGATCCCAAAAAGAAAAGGGTGGGCCGGATTCCCCGGGCAAAACTGGTGGAAATCGCGGAGATGAAAAAGGCGGACCTGAATTCTGCTGATTTGGAAGCAGCCATCAGGATGATCGAAGGAACGGCCCGCAGCATGGGCTTGGAGATCGTGGATTAACAGCCTGGCCAAGGCAAAACGTGGGAGGATAATATCCGAAATAACCACAAGGAGGTTTTAATTTTGAAAAGAGGCAAAAAATACGAGGATGCGGCCAAGCAGATAGACCGCAGCAAACTATACGAACCGGGCGAGGCCCTCAATTTGGTGAAGGAAATAGCAGTCGCCAAGTTCGATGAGACAGTTGAAGTCCACGTGAAACTGGGTGTAGATCCCCGCCACGCTGATCAGCAGGTCAGGGGCACAGTTAGCTTACCGCATGGGACTGGAAAGACTCTCAAGGTGCTGGTTTTCGCCAAAGGAGAAAAACAAAAAGAAGCCGAAGCGGCTGGGGCTGATTTTGTTGGCGCCGAAGACCTGGCGGAAAAGATACAGGGCGGCTGGTTCGATTTCGATGTCGCTGTGGCTACCCCTGACATGATGGCGGTAGTTGGAAGACTCGGCAAGATCCTGGGACCCAGGGGCTTGATGCCCAATCCCAAAGCCGGGACAGTCACATTTGATATCGACAGGACGATAAAGGAGCTCAAAGCCGGGCGCATAGAATTCAGGGTGGACAAGACATCCATAGTGCATGTTCCTATCGGCAGGGTCTCCTTCGAGGTGGAGAAACTCCAGGAAAACCTGAACGCGTTTGCAGAGGCTTTGCTCAAGGCCAAACCGGCAGCGGCAAAAGGCCAATATATGCGCTCAGTAAATTTATGTTCCACTATGGGTCCAGGGATCAAAGTGAATCCGCTGATACTTATCGCAGCCAACAAGTAAAGCGCTGCTGCGCGAAAAATTGAAAATACGAACTGTAGACAGCAGGTGGCGAAAGCCTTAATGAGATTGCCCGCTGAGGTTTATCAAGATAGTCGAACTGCTTTCCGGGTAGGAGTGGTTCGAAAAACCTCTGCGTGTTATAGGGCAGGGGTTTTTTATTGGGCCGACCGGGATTGGCGTTAATAGCTCGGCAAATTAAGCAATTCCCTCCGCCCAGAATAGAAGCTAGAGTGGAATAACAAGCAAAAAGTGCAAGGGGGTGAGAAATGAATGGCCAAGATTGAAGAAAAACAACAGGTGGTGCAGGAAATCAAGCAAAAGCTGGATGCGGCTACCCTGGTGATATGTACTGATTACCGCGGTCTGAATGTGGAACAGATCACCGAACTGCGCAACAAACTGCGGGTTCCGGGCGTAGAATACAAGGTGCTAAAAAACACCATGTTCCGTTTCGCATTGCAGCAATGTGGCTTCGGCGACATCGCCCCGCAAATTACGGGGCCCAATGCGGTTGTATTCAGCCAGGAGGATCCGGTCGGTCCAGCCAAAACCATATTTGATTTCGCCAAAACCAACAAGGAGCTGGAAATCAAATTAGGGATACTGCAAGGGCAGATGATAGATGCGGACAAAATCAAGGACCTGGCTCAGCTGCCTCCGCGGGAGATACTGTTGGGACAGGTGGTCGGGACAATGCAGGCTCCGATTACTTCCTTCGTACGCGTCCTGAATGCCAATCTGACAGGTTTGGTAAGAGCCCTGGATGGTATCCGGGAACAAAAAGCCGGGTAGTTCATGGGCCGGCAACCTGGAATCATCAACCATCGTTATCGCTGACAAACGACAAATATTATAGGGAGGTTATCACATAATGAGTAAAGTACAGGAAGTTATCGAAATAGTAAAAGGTCTTACCGTTCTGGAACTGTCCGAACTAGTCAAAGCCTTGGAAGAAGAGTTCGGCGTAAGCGCTGCCGCCCCCGTTGCTGTAGCTGCTGCTGCTCCGGCGGCTGCTGCTCCGGCTGAAGAGCAGACCGAATTTGACGTGATTCTGATGGGTGCAGGAGACAAGAAAATCAACGTCATCAAGGTGGTTAGAGAACTGACCGACCTGGGCCTGAAAGAAGCTAAGGCCCTGGTGGATGAAGCCCCCAAGCCGGTAAAGGAAAAGATCAGCAAAGAAGAAGCTGCCCAGATCAAGGCCAAATTAGAAGAAGCCGGTGCCAGTGTCGAAGTAAAATAGTCCAGTTTTCTATGGGGGAGTGCCAGAGATGGCGCTCCTTTTTTGTTGCTTGGCAAATCTTGCCTAGTGTTATATTATTGAATAGGAAAAAAATGTCCGGAAAGGGTGCTGAGACGATGAAGAAGTTGTTCCGAGTACTTGGCCTTTCCCTGCTGATGGTACTCTTGTGCTTTCCCAGCTCGGTTCTGGCCGCTGATGTAGTCTGGCAGTTGCAGTGGCAAGACGATGGCACCTTGCGGGAGGAAGTGCAGATCCAGGGTGGAGAGGTTACCAATCCAGACAGCACCTGGAAGAGCAGCTATCAAGGTGACTCCCTGCTTCTACAGCGCGAAACCGCTGGTTGGTCCAGCTATCAGAAATTGCCTGACCGCTTGCCTTTGCGGGTACGGGAGATCAATTTTGTTTTTGGGCAGATAACCTACTTGAGCATAGACTCGCCGCCCAACGAGGGTCTGTGGGCCCAGTTGAAAGGTTTGTCGGGATTTCATTTGACCATAGGCGCACCTGGCTATTTTAAAATCAGTGAGACCAATAAGTGGGAAGAAATCAAGTATAGTTGGGATTGTCCGGACACCACCACCTGGCTGCCGACAGGCAGCCTGGCCAGAATAGTCACCGTGGATGGATTCCTGTCTGCAGTAGCCATTGTCCTCCTGGCTATGCTGTTTATCGGCATAAAATTCCTGAACCGATTGAAGAAGGCGGATGAGATCATCGCCGAAGAATTTGCCCTGACACCCCCCGAAGAGTCGCCGCCGGACCAAGCAGAGACCCAATAATTGGGCCCGCGTGTCGACAGACCCTTCCTGGTTATTAAATTCCAATAATCTTGACGCCTAGACTGAGTTGTGCTAACATTAATAATTGCCATTCAAAAATGGAAAATGGTGACGTATGCCTATGTCCATTAAGAAATCGGTTTTTGCATAGAGAGCGAGGTTCATCTTTTAACCTTGCTTTTCACTCTTTCGCTACATACGAAAAAGGGGTGATTTAGTGGCTCATATCGAAAAATATGGTAATACCGAGAGGCTCACTTATTCTCAAATTGAAGAGGTAATCGAGCTGCCCAATCTAATCCAAATCCAGTTAAGTTCCTATGAATGGTTCCTGAATGAAGGTCTGCGCACCGCTCTGCAGGAAGTGTTCCCCATTTCCGATTTCAGCGGCAATTTGGAACTTGATTTTGTGGATTACAGCCGGGGTGAACCCAAGTACTCGGTCTTGGAATGCAAAGAGAGAGACGTCAGTTATCAGGCCCCCCTCAAACTCAAGGTACGCTTGACTGACAAGGAAAACGGCGAGATCAAAGAATCAGAAGTATACATGGGCGATCTGCCTTTGATGACCGAAAACGGGACCTTCATTATAAACGGAGCTGAACGGGTGGTAGTCAGCCAGCTGGTCAAATCGCCGGGGGTGTATTTCAACGAAAAGTTGGACTTGGCCGGCAATTCATTGTTTGGAGCGACGGTCATCCCCAACCGGGGCGCCTGGTTCGAACTGGAGATGGACAGTGGCGGGGTGATCTATACCCGCATCGATAAGACCAGGAAGATACCGGTCACGGTTCTGTTGAGATGCCTGGGCTATGAAACCAATGAGGCCATTTTGGACCTATACAAGAATGATGAAGCTATCGAACGCACCCTGGAAAAAGACACCACCAGCAACAAAAAAGAGGCTTTGATCGAATTTTACCGTCGCCTCAGGCCAGGGGAAATGGCTACCGAAGATGCTGCCCAGCAGCTTCTGAAAAATCTGTTTTTCGATCCGCGCCGCTATGATATGGCAGTAGTGGGCAGATATAAAGTCAACAAAAAACTTGGACTGAATATACCAGTTGAAACCAGGTATTTGACCATAGAAGATATTACCACCACGATAGGCTATATACTGAAGCTGATCAAAGGCGAAGGTAAGACTGATGTGATCGATCATCTGGGCAATAGGCGTTTGCGCTCGATAGGGGAACTTCTCCAGAATCAGTTCCGCACCGGCTTGGTTCGTATGGAGCGGGTAGTGCGGGAACGTATGAGTATCCATGATGTGGAAACCCTGACCCCGCAGGTATTGATTAATATCCGCCCCATTACGGCGGCGGTGAAAGAATTTTTTGGCAGTTCGCAGCTGTCCCAGTTTATGGACCAGACCAATCCTTTGGCGGAACTGACTCACAAGCGGCGCCTCTCTGCCCTTGGGCCCGGTGGTCTTACCCGGGAACGGGCAGGCTTCCAGGTTCGAGACGTGCACCATTCCCACTATGGGCGGGTGTGCCCCATTGAGACCCCTGAGGGTCCAAATATCGGCTTGATCGGTTCACTGGCCACCTTTGCCCGGGTAAATGATTTCGGTTTTATCGAAACCCCTTACCGCAAAGTGGACAAAAAAACCGGCCGGGTTATGAATGAAATAGTCTACCAGACCGCTGATGAGGAAGACGAATATATCGTCGCCCAGGCTAATGCCCCCCTGGATGAAAATGGATTTTTCAAGGACGACCGGGTGGAGGTGCGTTACTTTGAGGACATTTTGGAGGTTCCGGTTAACCAGGTCGACTACATGGACGTCTCCCCCAAGCAGGTTTTCAGTGTAGCTACCTCGCTGATACCGTTCCTGGAGAACGATGATGCCAACCGGGCCCTTATGGGAGCCAACATGCAGAGGCAGGCAGTGCCGGTGATCAAAACCGAATCGCCAATAGTTGGCACCGGTTTGGAATACAAAGCTGCCAAGGATTCCGGGGCGGTGGTTATTGCGCGCAAGCCTGGCACCATCAAAAAGGTGAGTGCTTCCCGCATCGTACTGGAAACCGATGATGGGGAGACAATCCAGTATCCCTTGTTGAAATTCATGCGCTCCAACCAGGGCACTTGCTACAATCAGAGACCCATAGTCAAGTTGGGCCAGCACGTGGAAGCAGACACGATCATAGCCGACGGACCCAGTACGGATCAGGGGGAACTGGCCCTGGGACGCAATGTGCTGGTAGCCTTCATGCCCTGGGAAGGGTACAACTATGAGGATGCTATCCTAATCTCGGAAAAGATAGTCAAAGAGGATGTTTTTACATCCATCCATATAGAAGAATATGAATGTGAAGCCCGCGACACCAAGTTGGGTCCGGAAGAAATCACCCGGGATATTCCCAATGTTTCGGAAGAAATGCTCAAGAACCTGGATGAACAAGGTGTGATCCGGGTAGGTGCGGAAGTGAGACCAGATGACATCCTGGTCGGGAAAGTCACTCCCAAGGGAGAGACTGAACTGACCCCGGAAGAGCGGTTGCTACGGGCCATATTCGGCGAGAAAGCCCGGGAAGTGCGGGATTCATCCCTGCGGGTGCCCCATGGAGAAGCAGGCAAGATAGTGGCGGTTAAGCGTTTCTCCAGGGAAAAGGGCGACGAACTGCCTCCCGGCGTAAATCGCCTGGTGAGAGTCTATATTGCCCAGAAACGCAAGATATCAGAGGGTGACAAGATGGCCGGACGCCACGGCAACAAGGGAGTTATCTCCCGGATACTGCCTGAGGAAGACATGCCTTTCCTATCTGACGGCACGCCGATACAGATTGTGCTGAATCCTTTGGGGGTTCCCTCCCGAATGAATATAGGCCAGATCCTGGAATGTCACATGGGCTGGGTTGCCAAGGAACTAGGCTACAAGATAGCCACCCCCATTTTCGATGGCGCCACTGAAGAAGATATCCGCGAACTCAGGCTTGAAGCGGGTCTGCCGGAAAAAGGCAAAGCTTTGCTTCGGGACGGGCGTACCGGCGAATTTTTTGACCATGAGGTGACCGTGGGCTACCTGTATATGCTCAAACTGGCCCACCTGGTGGATGACAAGATACATGCCCGCTCCATCGGGCCATATTCACTGGTTACCCAGCAGCCCCTTGGGGGCAAGGCTCAGTTCGGAGGGCAGCGTTTCGGGGAGATGGAAGTCTGGGCCCTCGAAGCGTACGGAGCCGCCTATACCCTGCAAGAAATTCTGACCGTAAAGTCAGATGACGTAGTAGGAAGGCTTAAAACCTATGAGTCAATAGTAAAAGGTGACAATATCCCAGAGCCGGGGGTACCGGAGGGATTTAAGGTATTGATCAAGGAACTGCAAAGTCTGGCCCTTGATATCAGGATGCTGGGAGCCGACAACACGGAAATCCAGATAAAGGATATCGACCTGGAGGTAAACGAACAAGAAAAGGCTAGGGAACTGGGCATGGATTTGCCTGAATTGGCGGTCTCCGCTGGGGGCAATGTCGCCAAGGCCCTGGGGCACCAAATGAGCAGTGAGGACTTCGACTTGAGCGAAGACGAGGAGGATAACGAACCAGATATTTCCGGCGAATAGAGAGCCGGCCGGGAGACCTTCCCGCGGTGTAAAGTCTTAAGGCCGGACTAAGCAACCAACCGAGGTTCTGATTATCTTCTGGAAGGGAGAGTACAATTTGACAGACGTAAACAATTTCGAGCGGATCAAAATATCCCTGGCATCTCCGGAACAAATACGCTCCTGGAGCAGCGGCGAAGTCAAAAAGCCCGAAACCATAAACTATAGGACCCTGAGGCCGGAAAAAGAAGGCTTGTTTTGCGAGAAAATCTTTGGCCCGGTGAAGGACTGGGAATGCCACTGCGGCAAATACAAACGAGTACGGCATCGGGGCATAGTCTGTGACCGGTGTGGGGTAGAAGTGACCACTTCCAAAGTCAGACGGGAACGCATGGGCCATATAGAGTTGGCTGCTCCGGTCTGCCACATATGGTACTTGAAAGGGATTCCCAGCCGGATGGGACTCCTGCTGGACATGTCGCCGAAGGTGCTGGAGAAGGTCATCTATTTTGTGAATTATATAGTCATAGATCCTGGCGATACCCCGCTGCTGAAAAAGCAGCTGCTCACTGAGCGGGAATACAGGGAGAACCGGGATAGATATGGAGAAAGCTTTATAGCTTCCATAGGCGCGGAAGCCGTGAAGGATCTGCTGAGCGAAGTGGACCTGGAAACTATGTCCCAGGAACTAAAAGATGAGATCAATACTTCTACCGGCCAAAGAAAGGGCCGGGCCATCAAGCGCTTGGAAGTGACCGAATCTTTCCGCCTGTCCACCAATAATCCGGAGTGGATGATACTTGACGTACTGCCTGTAATCCCGCCGGAGCTAAGACCCATGGTGCAGCTGGATGGCGGGCGTTTTGCCACTTCCGACTTGAACGACCTTTACCGACGCGTCATCAACCGCAACAACCGGTTGAAGCGACTTCTGGATCTGGGCGCACCCGATATTATAGTCAGAAATGAAAAACGCATGCTGCAGGAGGCAGTCGATGCCTTGATCGACAACGGCCGGCGCGGAAGGCCGGTTACCGGTCCCGGCAACCGCCCCTTGAAATCCCTGTCCGATATGCTCAAGGGCAAGCAAGGGCGCTTCCGCCAGAACCTGCTGGGCAAGCGAGTCGATTATTCAGGACGTTCAGTGATCGTGGTAGGGCCAAAGCTCTCCATGCACCAGTGTGGTCTGCCCAAAGAGATGGCCTTGGAACTGTTCAAGCCATTTGTCATGAAAAAATTGGTAGACAGAGGTATAGCCTCCAATATAAAGAGCGCCAAAAAAATGGTGGAACGAGGCCGGGAAGAAGTATGGGATATACTGGACGGAGTTATTAAAGAACACCCGGTACTTCTAAACCGTGCTCCAACCCTGCATCGCCTTGGTATCCAGGCTTTTGAGCCGGTCCTGGTAGAAGGGAAAGCACTGCAGCTGCACCCCCTGGTCTGTACTGCCTACAATGCCGATTTCGATGGTGACCAGATGGCGGTGCATGTGCCCTTATCGGCAGAAGCCCAGGCAGAGTGTCGCTTATTGATGCTGGCCAGCAATAACATCTTGAACCCGAAAGACGGGAAACCGGTCTGCACCCCAACCCAGGATATAGTAATAGGCATATACTACCTTACCTATATGGTTAAAGAGAAATCTGAGCCTGAGAGGCTCCGTGCCTTCAGCAGCGCTGCGGAAGCCCAGATGGCTTATGAGATGGGCAGTATAGGCCTGCAGGAAAAAATCAAGGTCCGGATGAAAATAGCACCTCATAGCGGGGTGGAGATGCTGGTCAAGGCACCGGTCGAAGAGATCAAGGAACAAATGATAGAAACCTCGGTGGGCAGGATTATCTTCAATGAAATAATGCCGCCCAGCATGGGTTATTATAACGATGTTATCGACAAGAAGAAACTGGGCAGTGTGGTTTATGACTGCTACCGCCTGGAGGGGAATACCAAGTGCGCTGAAATGCTCGATGGGATGAAGCGATTGGGATACAAATTCTCGACCCGGGCTGGAATCAGCGTGGGTGTGACCGACTTCGAAACTCCTCCAGAAAAAGCTCAAATCCTAGCCGAGGCGGATGCTGCAGTGGATTCCATCGAGTCAGACTTCCAGGTAGGTTTGATCACCGAAGATGAGCGCCATAACCAGGTAGTGGAAATTTGGAGCCAGGCCACCGATGATGTCACCGATGCTTTGAAGTCTCACCTGGATGAAGCCAATCCTGTTTATATGATGGCCACCTCCGGAGCCAGGGGTAATTTCCAGCAGATCAGGCAGCTGGCCGGCATGCGCGGGTTGATGGCTGATCCCTCCGGAAAAATCATCGACTTGCCGATCAAGGCCAATTTCCGTGAAGGATTGACCGTTCTGGAATATTTCATCTCCACCCACGGCGCCCGCAAGGGCTTGGCGGATACCGCCCTGCGCACCGCCGACTCGGGTTACCTGACCCGTAGGTTGGTGGACGTATCCCAGGACGTTATCGTCCGGGAAGACGACTGTGAATCCGTGGAAGGCATCTGGGTGGAAAAGATCATGGAGGGCTCCCAGCTGATTGAACCGCTTCATCAGCGCATAATCGGCCGGGTGTCGGTTGACACCATATTACACCCGGTAACCGGGGAAGTGCTGGTTGAAGAGAACCAGATGATAGACGATGAAATAGGCTATGAGATCCAGCGCCTGGGCATAGAAAAGGTCAAGATAAGGACCACCCTGACCTGCAAGACCAGATATGGGGTGTGCAAGAAATGTTACGGACGCAACCTGGCTACCGGCTACGATGTTGAAATCGGAGAAGCAGTCGGTATACTTGCCGCCCAGTCAATTGGTGAACCCGGCACCCAGCTTACCATGCGCACCTTCCACACCGGCGGGGTGGCCGGTGAAGATATTACCCGCGGTTTGCCCCGGGTAGAGGAATTGTTCGAAGTGCGTAAACCCAAAGGTCAGGCAGTTGTGTCTGAAGCATCCGGGCAGGTGCGCTTCGCCGAGAACAAAGGGCGCAGGGAAGTTGAGATCCTGGACGAAAATGGCGAAGTGGTTGGAGCCTACCCGGTGCACTATGGATCTCGCATTAGGATGCGCGAGGGGGACACGGTGGAAATAGGCGATGCCCTTACCGAAGGGCCACTTAATCCCCACGATATTCTCCGCACCCAGGGGCTGCAGGCCGTACAGAGGTATGTTCTGCAGGAGGTGCAGAAGGTATATCGCTCCCAGGGGGTAGATATCAGCGACAAACACATCGAGATCATGATCCGCCAGATGCTGAAGAAAGTCCGCATCGAGGATTCAGGCGATACTTCCATGCTTCCTGGAGCCTTCATCGATGTGTCCTACTTCGAGGAAGAGAATATGAAAGCCATTGAGGATGGGGGTTTACCTGCCGTGTGTTCTCCCATGCTCCTGGGGATAACCAAGGCTTCGTTGAATACGGATTCATTCCTGTCGGCAGCTTCTTTCCAGGAGACTACCAAGGTGTTGACCGAAGCTGCCATCAAGGGCAAGATCGATAATCTCATCGGCCTCAAAGAGAATGTTATCATCGGCAAACTCATTCCGGCAGGATCTGGTTATTCGATCTACCGGGACATCGCCCTGGTGGACAATCAGGAATATTATAACGAAGATTAAGAACGGGAAGATCCCGCTGGGAAATTGTTTGACTGGAGCGCGCCTGGATGCTAAAATATTAAGGCGCGCGACCAAGCATATTGTACCGTCTGATCAGAACCGACTTCCATGATCATAAGGAGGTAACAGAGATGTTGCTGGATGAGATCGCCAACGGCAAGAAGGTTATAGGCAGCAAACAGGTCAAAAAGGCGGTAATTAAGGGATTAGCTAGCAAGGTCGTCTTTGCAGAAGATGCAGAACCCCATGTCATTGCACCGCTCAAGGAATTATGCCGCCAGCACGAAGTGGAGACCGCGGTTCTGGCCAGCATGGAAGATTTGGGCAAAGCCTGCGGAATTGATGTTGGTGCGGCTGCAGTGGCACTTATAAAAGACTGAATATTCGGGGAAGGAGGTGCAGGTATGCCAACGATAAACCAGCTTGTAAGAAAAGGACGCCAGGAAGAAGAGAAGAAATCAACAGCACCAGCCCTAAAAAGCTGTCCGCAAAAACGGGGCGTTTGTACCCGTGTATATACCACTACTCCGAAAAAACCGAATTCAGCTCTGCGCAAAATCGCCAGGGTCCGGTTGACCAACAGCATAGAGGTGACCTCTTATATCCCGGGCATCGGCCACAATCTTCAGGAACACTCAGTGGTCCTGATTAGAGGTGGCAGGGTCAAGGATCTGCCAGGGGTTAGATATCATATTATCCGGGGAACCTTGGATGCTGCCGGAGTGCAGAAGAGAAACCAGGGAAGGTCCAAATACGGTACTAAACGGCCTAAAGTCAAGAAATAGAAGGGAGTCAAGCTATGCCTAGAAAAGGTTCCGTTCCCAAACGCGATGTCTTGCCTGATCCCATCTACAACAGCAAGATATTCACCAAACTGGTGAATCAGATTATGTGGGATGGCAAGAAGAGTTTAGCGGAACGAATCTGCTATGATGCCTTCGACAGGATTGAGAACAAGACTGGCAAGGCGCCTATGCAGGTTTTTGAAGAAGCTATGAAAAATATCACTCCCCTGGTGGAAGTAAAAGCCCGCCGGGTAGGCGGTGCCAATTATCAGGTGCCGGTCGAGGTCAGAGCTGACCGCAGACAGACCCTGGCCATCCGTTGGCTGGTGAACTACACCCGCAAGCGGGGGGAAAAAACCATGGCAGAACGCCTGGCGGGAGAATTGATGGATGCCGCCAATGGCGCCGGCGCAGCAGTCAAGAAAAAAGAAGATACTCACAAGATGGCCGAAGCCAACAGAGCATTTGCCCATTATCGTTGGTAGGCTTCAGGAGTGGTCAGATGGCCGACAAATCCGATTTGCATACGATCAGAAATATAGGCATCATGGCCCATATCGATGCTGGGAAGACCACCACCACGGAAAGAATATTGTTCTACACTGGCCGGGTTCATAGGATGGGGGAAGTGGACAAAGGTACCGCCACTATGGATTGGATGACTCAGGAACAGGAGAGAGGCATCACCATAACCTCGGCGGCTACTGCTTGTTTTTGGCGCGATTGTGCCATAAACATTATCGACACACCCGGGCATGTGGACTTTACAGCTGAGGTGGAGCGGTCGCTCAGGATACTGGACGGAGCCATCGCCATATTCGATGCAGTGGCGGGAGTCCAGCCTCAGTCTGAAACGGTATGGCGGCAGGCAGACAGATATGATGTTCCGCGCATCGCTTACATCAACAAAATGGATCGCATCGGAGCCGATTTCAATCGCGCCGTGGACATGATCAACAAAAATCTGGGCAGCAATGCAATAGCGATCCAGATCCCCCTGGGGGTGGAGGACACCTTCTCCGGAGTCATCGATATTGTTAAGCTGCAGGCATATGTATTCGAGGATGCCGCGGGGGAGACTTTCCAGACCCGGCAATTGACCGGGATCGAACTCAAAGAGGCTGCCGGCAGCCGGGATAGGCTGCTGGAGAAGTTAGCTGAAAACGATGACCAGATTATGGAGAAGTACCTGGAAGCAGAACCTATCTCCGCAGAGGAGATTAACCGTTCTTTGAGAAAGCAAACTATAGCCAACCAGCTGGTACCGGTATTGTGCGGTTCGTCTTTCAAGAACAAGGGAGTGCAGATGCTGCTGGATGCGGTTGTAGATTACCTGCCTTCCCCGCTGGACATCCCGCCCATGAAGGGATTGGATGCAGCCACCGGGCAGGAAGTCCTCATCCCCGCAGATTTGACGGCTCCCTTCTGTGCCCTGGCTTTCAAGATCGCCGTCGATCCCTATGTAGGCAAATTGACCTATTTCAGGATATACGCGGGCAAGATCAAGGTAGGGACACAGGTGGTCAACAGCGTCAAAGACAGGAAAGAGCGCCTGACCAAGATACTTAAGATGCATGCCAATCACCGGGAAGAAGTGGAGGAAGCTGGAGCGGGAGAAATCCTGGCTGGAGTCGGACTCAAGGATACAGTAACCGGCGAGACTCTCTGCTCAGCAGATCGGCTCATCATTCTGGAATCCATGGATTTCCCCGAACCGGTCATTGACGTAGCCATAGAGCCCAAGACCAAGGCTGATCAAGACCGCATCGGAGAAAGCCTGCGGCGTCTGGCGGAGGAAGATCCTACCTTTCGCACCAGGTATGATAAAGAGACTGGCCAGACCATCATCTCCGGCATGGGAGAGCTTCACTTGGAAATAATCATCGACCGGCTCTTGCGGGAATTCAAAGTCAACGCCAACATAGGCAAGCCCCAGGTGTCCTATAAGGAAACCATCAGTGCTCAAGCAAGAACCGAAGCAAGGTTTGAAAGACAGACCGGGGGACATGGGCAATTCGCCCATGTGATAATAGCGGTAAAACCGGTGCCCGAGGGGCAGGGCCGCAGAGTGGTGGACCAAGTTCCGCCTGGACTGATCCCCAAGGAATTCATTGCGGCGGTCGAAATAGGAGTCAAGGAAGCCCTGCAGGCCGGTATACTGGCTGGATACCCCGTTGATGATATAGAGATCCAGATTGTGGGCGGTTCATACCATGAGGTAGATTCATCAGAGCAGGCATTCAAAGTAGCTGCCAACATGGCGCTCAAGGATGCACTGAACAAAGCCCAAGCGGTTCTGCTTGAACCGATAATGAATATAGATATCGTTTCTCCCGAAGAGTATGTGGGGGATGTAATCGCAGACCTTAACTCCCGCCGGGGCCGGGTGTTGGGTTTTGAGGAAAATCGCGACAGCCGGATCATCAAGGGGACAGTTCCCCTGGCGGAAACTTTCGGATATGCGACCCAGCTGCGCTCAGCCAGCCAGGGCCGGGCGACTTTCTCGCTGGAAATCCGAAACTACGCGGAAGTACCTGAGTCCAAGAGCAAAGAAATTATAGGCAAAAGATACGGAACCCCAGTAAAGAGATAATCCATGCAAGCTTAAGAAAGGAAAGGTGAAAGAAAGATGGCAAAGGCGAAATTCGAGAGGACCAAACCGCATCTAAACATAGGGACGATAGGACATATCGATCATGGCAAGACGAGCCTGACGGCGGCGATCACGCTGGTATTGTCCAAGGTGGGCGGAGCAGTAGCGACCAGCTATGATGCCATAGACAAAGCCCCGGAAGAGAGAGAAAGAGGGATCACCATCAACACGGCCCATGTGGAATATGAGACTGCGAAACGGCACTATGCCCACGTGGACTGCCCGGGGCATGCGGACTACATCAAAAACATGATAACCGGAGCCGCCCAGATGGACGGATCGATTCTGGTGGTATCGGCAGCAGACGGACCGATGCCGCAGACCCGGGAGCACATCCTGCTGTCGCGGCAGGTAGGTGTACATGATATGGTAGTGTTCATGAACAAGATCGACCTGGTGGACGACGAGGAACTGCTGGAACTGGTAGAGATGGAGATCCGGGAGTTGCTGAGCTTCTATGAATTCCCTGGGGATGACATCCCGGTAGTAATGGGATCAGCGACGAAGGCATTGGCCTGCGGATGCGGATCGAGAGACTGCGAATGGTGCGGAAGGATCTGGCAGTTGATGGATGCGGTGGACGAGTACATTCCGGAACCGGAGAGAGCCACGGACAAACCATTCCTGATGCCGATCGAAGACGTATTCACGATAACCGGCCGCGGCACTGTGGTGACTGGGAGAGTGGAGAGAGGCACGATCAAAGTTGGGGACGAAGTAGCGATCGTAGGGATGAGAGAAGAGATAAGGAAGCATATAGTGACCGGGGTAGAGATGTTCAGAAAGCTTCTGGACTATGCCCAGGCCGGAGACAACATCGGGACCCTGCTGAGGGGACTGGATAGAAAAGACGTAGAGAGAGGCATGGTATTAGCCAAGCCGAACAGCATCAAGCCATTGACGCAGTTCCACGCCGAGGTATACGTACTGTCCAAAGAAGAAGGCGGAAGACACACCCCGTTCTTCAGCGGATATCGTCCGCAGTTTTACTTCAGGACCACGGACGTGACGGGAGTAATTGGTCTGCCGGAAGGAGTAGAGATGGTAATGCCGGGAGACAACATCCAGATGTCGATCAGCCTGATCACCCCGATAGCGATAGAGGAAGGGCTCCGCTTCGCGATCCGGGAGGGCGGCAGAACCGTTGGTTCCGGAGTAGTCACCAGCATCGACGCCTAAAATCGAATTAAAAAACAGTCTTCTCCAGCAAAGGACGGCAACGTCCTTTGCAACAAAACGCCAGGACGCGTGTGAAAAGGATAGTCTAAGGAGGTTTAACAAGAGTGAAAGGCCAACAGAAAGTAAGAATCAGATTGAAAGCTTTCGATCACAAGCTCCTCGACCAGTCGTCGCAAAAGATCGTGGAGACGGCCCGTAAAAACGGAGCCAGTGTATCCGGGCCCATCCCCCTGCCGACCGAGAGGAATATCTATACTATCTTGAGGTCGCCGCATGTAAACAAGGATTCCCGGGAGCAGTTTGAGATGCGCACCCATAAACGGTTAATCGATATACTCGATCCAAATCCCCGGGCTATTGACGCCCTGATGCACCTGGACCTGCCTTCAGGCGTGGATATAGAGATCAAGTTATAGCTGAGAAACCGGTGCTTAGAGACCAGTGGGCAACAGGGTCTCAAGGTGGAAAATCCGGATTGATTTAAAAAGATGATGTTGGGAGTCCCACTACCAACCGCTCATCGCAGAATTCTCAACTAGGAGGTAGTAAAGGTGGCAGAGAAAACCCTGAAGTCAATAATGGGCATAAAAATAGGTATGACCCAGATATTTGACGATAACGGCAAAGCGGTACCTGTGACCGTTGTGCAGGCTGAACCCAACGTGGTTCTGCAGAAGAAAAAAGAGGAGACCGACGGATACAATGCGATTCAAGTCGGATTCATGAACGTCCGGGAAAAATTGGTCAACAAGCCCAAAATGGGCATATTCAGCCGCGCCAAGCTGAAACCTTGCCGGCACATCCGGGAGTTCAATGTAAACAACGTGGATGACTATGAGATCGGTAACGAGATAAAGGTCGACATCTTTGCAGCCGACGAGGTAGTAGATGTAGTAGGCACCTCCAAAGGCAAAGGCTTCGCTGGAGCAGTTAAGCGGCATAATATGGCTCGCGGTTCCATGGGTCATGGCTCGAAGTATCACCGTCGTCCCGGTTCACTGGGAGCGATGGGTCCGGCTCGAGTTTTTAAAGGCCGGAAGATGCCGGGACATCTCGGCGGGGACAGGGTCACGATTCAAGGATTGAAGATAGTAAAGGTCTACCCGGAAAGGAACCTGATCTTGATCAAGGGTTCGATACCGGGACCCAGAAAAGGCCTGGTGCTTATTAAAAATTCAATCAAGGCATAGCTAGAGTTCGAAGCGAAGGAGGTTAAAGAAAATGCCTAAAATTGCAGTATACGATATGCGCGGCACCCAGGTCGGGGAAATAGAATTGAACGATAAAGTTTTTGGCATAGAGCCCAATGAAGCGGTAGTACATCAGTTTGTCAAAATGCAGCTGGCCAACAAACGGGTTGGCACCGCATCCACCAAGACCAGAGCCGAGGTCCGGGGCGGAGGCAAGAAACCCTGGAAGCAGAAGGGAACCGGCCGGGCCAGGGTGGGCAGCACCCGAAATCCGGTATGGAAAGGCGGCGGGATCGTATTCGGCCCCAAACCCCGCGATTATTCCTATAGACTGCCTCGTAAAGTAAGAAGGCTGGCGCTTAAGTCAGTTTTGTCCAGTAAGGTGCTGGACAGCAACATAATAGTGGTTGATGCCCTGACCTTCGAGGAACCCAAAACCAAACTCATGATCGAGACCCTGGGATTGTTGAAAGCAGGGGCCAAAACCCTGGTGGTAACAGTTGACGGTGATGTTAACGTCTACAAATCAGCCCGCAACATCCCGGGAGTAAAATCGCTCAAGGTAGATTACATCAATGTATACGATGTTTTGCACCATGACACTCTGCTCATGACCAAAGACGCAGTTGCCAGGGTAGAGGAGGTATTTGCCTAAGATGAGAAACTATCATGATATCATTATCAAACCGGTTGTAACCGAAAAATCCATGAACCTCCTGGCCGACAACAAATATACTTTTGTGGTGGACAAGCAGGCCAACAAAACTGAGATCAAAAACGCGATCGAGACAATTTTCAAAGTCAAGGTTGATAAGGTCAGCACCATGATCGTGAAGGGGAAACCCAAACGCATGGGCAAATACCAGGGCCGGACTTCAGACCGGAAAAAAGCGGTCATAAGCCTGCAAGCCGGACACAAGATCAAACTATTCGAAGGCATGTAAACCGTTAGAGGCATGTTGTAAGGAGTGAGTATATAAAATGGGCATAAAGAAATTTAAGCCTACAACCCCCAGCAGAAGACACATGACGGTACTGAGTTTTGATGAAATCACCAAGGCTGAACCCGAAAAAAGCCTAACCGTTTCGCTTAAGAGCACCGGTGGCAGGAACGCCAAAGGGCGGCTGACGGTAAGACATAAGGGTGGGGGGCATAAACGCCTCTACCGGCTGATCGATTTCAAACGCGTCAAGGATAATGTCCCGGCGGTGGTGGCCGCAATTGAATACGATCCCAACCGTTCAGCCAATATTGCCCTCCTGCATTATGCAGATGGTGCAAAAGCATATATATTGGCTCCCCATAATATGAAAGTGGGAGACAAAATCGTATCAGGACCCAAGGCTGACATCAAGACCGGCAATGCCCTGGCTCTGAAAGATATACCGGTGGGCACTCTGATACACAACATCGAATTGAGACCTGGCAAAGGCGGGCAGATGGTGCGCTCCGCAGGTGCGGTAGCCCAGCTGATGGCCAAAGAAGGTTCCTATGCCCATGTACGGCTGCCCTCCGGCGAAGTCAGATTGGTCCACATCAACTGCCGGGCTACCCTAGGCCAGGTCGGCAATCTAGATTTTGAAAACCAGAAAATCGGGAAGGCGGGACGGTCCCGTTGGATGGGCATTCGGCCCACCGTGAGGGGATCAGTAATGAATCCGGTCGATCATCCCCACGGCGGCGGTGAAGGCCGGGCCCCGATAGGCAGACAGTATCCGGTTTCTCCCTGGGGCAAGATCGCCATTGGCGGCAAGACTCGCAAGAAGAAACCGTCCGATAGCATGGTAGTGAGAAAACGCAGCAAGAAGAGGTAAAATTTTTAATTTGCGCTGAGCGCTAAGGAGGTCTTTCAATGGGCAGGTCGTTAAAAAAAGGACCTTATTGTGAAGTGAAACTATTGAAAAAAATCGAAGAATTGAATGAATCCGGCCAGAACAAAGTAATCAAAACCTGGTCGAGGCGCTCCACCGTTATGCCCCAGATGCTCGGGCATACTATAGCGGTCCATGACGGGCGCAGGCACATTCCGGTATACATCACTGAAGACATGGTAGGGCTAAAATTAGGGGAATTTGCTCCGACCCGCACCTTCAGGAGCCATGCCGGCAAATCTGAAAAATCCAGCCGCAGCAGATAGGAAGGAGGAGAGATATTATGGAAGCCAGAGCAGTCGCTCACTATATACGTGTATCTCCCTTGAAAGCTCGCCAGGTCGCTGATTTGGTCAGAGGCAAGGACATCAAGCAGGCCCTGGGCATATTGAAATATACCAATAAGAAATCAGCACCCCTGATCAACAAGGTTTTGAAATCTGCCATAGCCAATGCTGAACACAACTTCGATATGGATTCAGATGCTCTCTATGTATCAGCCATAATGATCGATGAAGGCCCGACCTTGAAGAGAATGCAGCCACGGGCCTACGGCAGAGCTGATGTAAAGAAGCACCGGACCAGTCATATCACGGTAGTGCTCAAGGAAAGGGAGGTTAAATAGTGGGTCAAAAGGTACATCCGAAAGGATTCAGACTTGGTATTATCAGGAGTTGGGACTCCAACTGGTTTGCCGACAAGGACTATTCAGAACTTCTCCATGAAGACTACCGGGTAAGAAAAATGGTCAAGGATCGTTTTTATACCGCCGGCATTTCCAAGGTGGAGATCCAGCGCACTGGCAACCGGGTGAGAGTTACCATCCATACTGCTAAACCGGGTATAGTTATCGGCCGCGGAGGCAGCGAGGTTGAAAAACTTAAAAATGAGCTCGCCGCAATGACCGGTAAGAATATCAATATCAATATCCAGGAGATCAAACGGCCTGAGCTGGACGCCCAGATAGTGGCCGAGAATGTAGCCCAGCAGCTGGAAAAACGCATTTCCTTCCGCCGGGCCATGAAACAGACCGTGCAGAGGACCATGCGGGTAGGTGGCCTGGGTATGAAGATCGCCATCTCCGGACGTCTGGGCGGTGCGGAAATTGCAAGGACCGAATGGTACGCAGAAGGCAAAGTGCCCCTACATACCTTGCGGGCGGATATCGACTACGGATTTGCTGAAGCCAACACCACTTATGGCAAGATCGGCATCAAAGTATGGATCAACCGCGGTGAGGTAGCACCGGAAGCCAAACAGAGACCGAAACAGAAAGCAGTGGAGGAGGCAGAGGCATAATGCTTACCCCAAAGAGAACCAAATACAGAAAACAACATCGCCCCAGTTTGAAGGGCAAAGCCCATAAGGGCAATACCGTAACTTACGGCGATTACGGATTGCAGGCTTTGGAGCCGGCCTGGGTAACCAACCGCCAGATAGAAGCCGCCCGTATCGCTATCAACCGTCATGTCAAAAGAGGCGGACAGCTGTGGATAAAGATATTCCCTGACCGTCCCATAACTGCCAAACCCGCCGAGACCCGCATGGGTAAAGGCAAGGGTTCGCCGGAGCACTGGGTAGCAGTGGTGAAGCCTGGCCGGGTAATGTTTGAACTCTCCGGGGTGGCAGAGGAAGTAGCTCGGGAAGCCATGCGTTTAGCATCCCACAAGCTGCCGATCAAATGCGCGTTTGTAAAAAGAGAAGAAATGGGTGGTGAGGTTAGTGAAAGCTGATCAGATTAGAGAACTAACCGACGAGGAATTAGTCAGAAAAGTCTCAGATTATAAGGAAGAACTCTTCAACCTTAGGTTTCAAGTCGCAACCGGACAACTGGACAATCCCATGCGAATCCGGGATGTCAAGAAAAATATAGCCCGCTGCAAGACCGTATTAAGGCAGAGGGAGATCGCCAGAGAAAGTAACGGATAAAGGAGGTCTAAGGGTGGCTGAGAATCAAGGCAACCGAAAAAGTATGACAGGCACAGTTACCAGTGACAAGATGGATAAAACCATTACTGTCAGCGTGGTAACCGTGAAACAGCATCCTCTTTACAAAAAGACCATTAAGACCAGCAAAAAATACAAGGCTCATGACGAGAACAACGAGGCCCATGCCGGAGACGTTGTGAAAATCATGGAAACCCGACCTTTAAGCAAGGATAAGAGATGGATACTGACTGAAATCGTGCAGAAAGCCAAGACTTTACAATAGTCTAGGTAATTGGAAGGGAGGTTTATTCCGTGATTCAGCAGGAGACTGTTTTGCAGGTGGGTGACAACACCGGCGCAAAAAAGGTTTTATGTATCAAGATCTTGGGCGGTTCAAAGAGAAGATACGCTACCGTCGGAGATGTAATAATTGTGAGTGTCAAAGAAGCTGCTCCCGGCGGAGTGGTGAAGAAGGGCGATGTAGCCAAAGCGGTAGTGGTGCGCACGAAAAAGGAGATCAGGAGACCCGATGGTTCCCATATCGCCTTTTCCGAAAATGCGGCCGTTATCATAGATGACAACAACAATCCCAAGGGGACACGTATTTTTGGCCCGGTGGCAAGAGAACTCAGGGACAAGAATTTCATGAAGATCGTATCACTGGCCCCGGAAGTTCTTTAGTCGGTGGAGGTGTGAAGGATGTATATTAAAAAAGGCGATACAGTTGCAGTAGTAACCGGCAAGGATTCTGGCAAAAAAGGTAAGGTTTTGAAAGTAATGCCGACCGAGAACCGCGTAGTAGTGGAAGGCATCAACAAAGCCAAAAAGCACCAGCGCCCCAGCCGGAGTCTGCCCCAGGGAGGTATTCTGCAGATCGAGACTCCCCTCAGTGCTTCCAATGTAATGCTGGTCTGCAACAAATGCAAGAAGGTTACCCGGGGGGCGACCAAGGTACTGGACAATGGAATCAAAGCCAGAGTCTGCAAGAAATGCGGAGAAGTACTGGACTAAAACTCCTAAGAAGGGAGGCCAAAGGTCGAATGGCCAAGTTATTAGAACAATATAAACAAGAGATTACTCCCAGATTGATGGAGAAATTTGCATATAAAAATGTAATGCAGGTGCCGAAGATCGATAAGATCATAGTCAATATAGGAGTAGGGGAAGCTATTCAGAATCCGAAGGCTCTGGATGGCGCGGTTAATGACCTGATGGTGATCACTGGTCAGAAGCCGATCATCACCAGGGCCAAGAAATCCATCGCGGGCTTCAAACTGCGGGAGGGCATGCCGATCGGCTGCAAAGTGACCCTGCGGGGCGAGAGGATGTATGATTTCCTGAACCGACTGGTCAATATCGTACTGCCCCGGGTGCGGGACTTTCGCGGTGTTTCACCCCAGGCGTTCGATGGACGCGGCAATTTCTCGTTGGGGATAAAAGAACAAACCATATTCCCGGAAATCGAGTATGACAAGATCGACAAAATCAGGGGCTTGGAAGTGGTCATCGTCACCACCGCCAAGACCGATGAAGAAGCCAGGGAACTACTTAAAAGCATGGGAATGCCATTCAGATAGGAGGGGTGTTTGGCGTGGCCAAAAAATCTTTGATTGCTAAACAAAAGCGCCCACAGAAGTATGGAGTTCAGGAGTATAACCGCTGCAAGATATGCGGCAGACCCCGGGCTTACATGCGTAAATTCGGTATGTGCCGGGTTTGCTTCAGAGAGATGGCTCATCGGGGCGAGATCCCTGGAGTCACCAAATCAAGCTGGTAGGTTAGATAAAGGAGGTAAAAGTCATGGTCGTTACTGATCCCGTAGCCGATTTCTTGACTAGGATTAGAAACGGTAATATGGTCATGCATCCCACGGTAGAAATACCGAGTTCGAAGCTCAAAATGGCCCTGGCCCAGATAATGAAGGACGAGGGATACATCAAGGATTTCGAGTTCATTAAGGATGGCAAGCAAGGGATAATCAGAATATACCTGAAATACGGACCTAATAAGGAAAAAGTGATCACCGGAATGAAGCGGATCAGCAAACCAGGTCTGAAGGTGTATGTGAAAAAGGACGAAGTGCCCAAGGTTCTGGCTGGGCTGGGGACAGCAGTTGTTTCTACCTCGCAAGGGATAATGACTGACAAGAAGGCTCGCAAAGTAGGCCTAGGCGGAGAAGTCATATGCTATATTTGGTAGGTGCAACATTAGTCGCGACCTTTAGGGCGCATCAGGAGTACCCGAAGGGTGCAACATTAATCGCAACCTTTAGGGCGTATCAGGATTACCCGAAGGGTGAAGGAGGAATGAACGGTGTCCAGAATAGGTAGGAAACCTATCGCTCTACCCCCAGGCGTAGAGATAAAAGTCGAAGACAGAGTGATGACAGTAAAGGGACCCAAGGGTGAATTGTCCCAGGCTGTTCCGGAAGATATTTCTATTGATCAACAGGGTGAAGAATTACTGGTAACCAGACCCAGTGATGCCAAACGGCACCGTGCCATGCATGGACTTACCCGGGCTCTCCTGGCCAATATGGTTACTGGAGTCACCACTGGTTTTGAGAAGAAGCTGGAGATGGTCGGGGTAGGATACCGGGCACAGATGCAGGGCAGCAAGCTGGTATTGAATCTCGGATTCTCCCACCCCGTGGAGATAGAGCCCCCGGCCGGGATCGAGTTCGAAGTGCCGGCTGTAACCAGGATTACGGTCAAGGGTATAGACAAGCAACTGGTAGGTAATACCGCCGCTGACATTAGGGCTTTGCGCAAACCCGAACCATATAAAGGCAAGGGACTGCGTTACGAAAATGAAGTAGTAAGGCGTAAGGCCGGCAAGACTGGTGCTAAATAACTAGGAAGGGAGTGACGACATTGATCAAAAAGACCAGTAAGAAAGAACTCAGGCAGGGACGCCATGTGAGAATACGGTTAAAAATCGCCGGTACGGCTGAAATCCCGCGGCTGTGCGTTTACCGCAGCCTTAACCACATATACGCCCAGTTGATCGATGATGAAAAAGGCGTCACCCTTGCAGCCGCTTCCACTTTGGACAAGGACATGGCTGATTTGAGCAGCACCAGCAATGTGGATGCAGCCAAGCGGGTTGGCGGGAGTATAGCCTTGAAAGCGAAAGACAAGGGCATAAACATGGTAGTATTCGACAGAAACGGACGCAAGTATCACGGCTGTGTATCGGCTCTGGCAGATGCCGCCCGTGAAAACGGACTCGTTTTTTAGGCGCTAAATGACTGAGGTTAGGAGGGAAAAGATGATAGAGAAGGAACAGGTAGCACCGGAGTTTATCGAGAAAGTTGTGAACATAAACCGGGTTGCCAAGGTAGTAAAGGGCGGGCGCAGATTTAGTTTCAGCGCGCTAGTCGTAGTGGGCGACGGTGAAGGCCGGGTCGGAGCCGGCAAGGGCAAAGCCACCGAGGTGCCCGAAGCGATCCGCAAAGCTATCGAAAGTGCGAAGAGGAATATGATTGACATTCCCCTGATCGACAGCCGGACCATACCCCATCAAGTAGTAGGCAGATTCGGCGCCGGGCAGGTATTGCTTAAACCGGCCTCGGCAGGTACCGGAGTCATCGCCGGCGGACCCGTGCGTGCGGTCCTGGAGGCAGCAGGCCTGAAAGATATCCTCACCAAGTGCATTGGGACTTCCAATGCCAATAACGTGGTGCGGGCTACCATGGAGGGACTGAAGAGCTTGAAAAAGGCAGACCGCGTGGCTCAGCTGCGAGGCAAGAGCATAGAAGAGATATTGAACTAAGGAGGGAAACCAGTTGGCGAAACAGTTGAAGATAACCTGGACCAAAAGCTTTATTGGTTACCCTGAGACGCAGAGATTGACCATTCGGAGCCTGGGACTCAGGAAACTCAACCAATCGGTCATCAAAGAAGATTGTGCCCAGATCAGGGGCCAGATAAACAAAGTAATTCACATGGTTAGTGTAGAAGAGCTAGATGAAGCGTAGGGAGGTTTTACAGTGAAACTAGAGGAGCTGAAATCTCCACCTGGAGCGAATAAACGCGTCAAAAGGGTGGGCCGCGGTATAGGTTCCGGTCATGGCAAGACTTCGACCCGCGGGCATAAAGGCCAGAAGGCCCGTTCAGGATCAGGTGTCCGGCTTGGATTTGAAGGCGGACAGATGCCATTGCAGCGGCGCATACCCAAGAGAGGGTTCACCAACATATTCAGAAAGGAATATGCCATCGTGAACGTTAAGGATCTCAATTGCTTTGAAGACGGGACTGTCGTCACCGTAGCGCTGCTGCGGGATACAGGACTGGTCAACAAGCTGTTTGATGGCGTCAAGCTGTTGGGTGACGGAGAGATCGACAAGAAACTTACCGTTCAGGTACAGAAATACAGCCGTCAGGCGGAAGAAAAAATCGCGGCCAAAGGTGGCAAATTAGAGGTGATCTAATAATGCTCAATCAATTTCAGCAGACCCTTAAAATCGGAGATTTGAGAAGCAAATTACTTTTCACCTTGATGATGCTCCTGGTATTCCGGGTCGGAGCCCATATACCGGTGCCAGGAATCAATACCGAAGCCCTGCAGCAATTATTGCAGGGGCAGTTGTTCGGATTTTTTGACATTATTTCCGGAGGAGCCTTCAAGAGGTTCAGTGTTTTTGCCATGAGCATCACCCCGTACATCAACTCTTCAATCATCATGCAGCTGTTGACGGTTGTGGTGCCTAGACTGGAAGAACTGAACAAAGAAGGACAAGAGGGCAAGAAAAAGATCGCCCAGTATACCCGCTACGGGACAGTGGTTTTGGCGTTTATCCAGGCTATAGGCATGTCCATCGCTCTGGGAAGATCCGGAGCCATCGATAACCCGGGATTAGGTTCCTATCTGCTCATAGCCGTATCCCTGACTGCGGGCACTGCCATGCTGATGTGGATAGGCGAGATGATCACCGAAAGGGGTATCGGCAACGGAATCTCCCTGATCATCTTCTGCGGGATTGCCGCCCGGATACCTTCCCAGATAACCGGGGTGGGTCAGGAAGTATCCAGTGGAATGGCAGGGTATTTCCAGGTTGTGCTCTTGCTCATCGTAATTCTGGTAGTTATCGCTGCAGTTGTAGCCATGAATGAAGGCCAGCGGCGTTTACCCATCCAGTACGCTAAACGGGTGGTAGGACGCAGGATGTATGGCGGCCAGAGCACATTTTTACCTTTGAAAGTCAATGCAGCCGGGGTTATCCCCATTATCTTCGCCATGTCCTTGGGAATGTTCCCGGCGACGATCGGTTCATGGATGAGCCCGACTTCCGGTTTCAATACCTTTATCAATACTTATTTCAACCAGAGCGATTTGCTCTACAATATCTTTTACGCTACTCTAATAATATTTTTCACTTATTTCTATGTGGCCATTATTTTCAATCCGTTGGATGTAGCCGATAACATCAAGAAGAACGGCGGGTTCGTGCCAGGTATCCGTCCCGGCAGACCGACTGCCGAGTATATCGATCGGGTCCTCTCCCGCTTGACCCTGGCCGGGGGAATATTCCTGGCGATGATTGCGGTACTTCCCAATATCGTCATCGCAATCACCGGCATCAAGAGCCTGTGGTTTGGAGGAACGGCCCTGTTGATCCTCGTGGGTGTGGCCCTGGATACCATGAAACAGATTGAATCGCACCTGTTGCTTAGAAGCTATCAAGGTTTTGTTAAATAGGAGATGATAACCGATGAACATTATCATTATGGGGCCACCTGGAGCCGGTAAGGGTACCCAGGCGGAATTCATCAAAGCCGCTTATCCTATTCCCCATATCTCCACCGGGGATATGTTCAGGGAAGCGGTTGCCAACCAAACCGCTATGGGTGTGGAAGCCAAGAAATATATGGATGCGGGTCAGCTGGTTCCTGACCAGGTTACGATCGGTATCGTGGCAGAGCGCCTGGCTATGGAAGATTGCCAGACCGGTTTCCTGCTGGATGGATTTCCCCGCACCACAGTTCAGGCAGAAGCCCTGGATCAGGTGTTGGCCAACTTAGGCAGGAAGGTCGAATTGGCCTTAAACATCTCGGCGCCCTTCGATGTTTTGCTGGCTCGTATGGTAGGCCGGGTGAGCTGCTCTAAATGCAAGACCGTCTATAACACCCAGTTCAGCCCCACCAAAACAGCCGGGATCTGCGACAAATGCGGCGGAGAATTGGTTCAGCGCAGTGATGACAAGGAAGAGACGGCCAAAAACCGCCTCCAGGTATACATGGATCAGACCGAGCCCCTGCTCAAATATTATGAAGATAAGGGTATCTTGGTGACCCTGGACGGCAACCGCAATCCCCAGGTGGTTTTCGGGGAAGTCAGCCGGGAGTTGGAGAAGCTGAAAAAATGACACCGGCTTACTGACTGGCAACTGCCTTGTTGAAGCTATGAGGGTTTTGCTAAATAGGAGATGATAACCGATGAACATTATTATTATGGGTCCGCCTGCAGCAGGCAAAGGGACGCAAGCAGAAATGATTTCCGTGGCCTATCCCATTCCTCACATCTCCACCGGTGAGATGTTCAGGGAAGAGGTAACCAACCAGACCTCGATTGGCAAAGTAGCCAAGCCATATATGGATGCAGGGCAGTTGGTACCAGACCAGGTCACGATCGGCATAGTTGCTGAGAGATTGGCAATGCCCGACTGTGAAACCGGCTTCCTCTTGGATGGATACCCTAGGACCATCCTCCAGGCCCAGGCTCTGGATGAGATCCTGGCCCAAACTGGGCGAAGGGTGGAACTGGTAGTAAACCTGGTAGTGCCTAATGAAATTTTATTAGCCCGGGTGGTTGGGCGGGTCAACTGTATTAAATGCAAAAACGTTTACAATGCCAAATCCAATTCCACCAAAATTGCAGGGATATGTGACAAATGCGGCGGCGAACTGGTCCAACGCAGCGATGACAACGAATCAACCGCGCAAAATCGCTTGCAGGTATATATAGATCAAGCCGAACCCCTGCTAAAATATTATGAGGACAAAGGACTACTGGTCAGCCTGGATGGCGACCGCAAACCCCTTACAGTCTTCGCTGAAATCGTCCGGGAGTTGAATAAAATAAGATGATCACTCTGAAAAATCCCCGGGAGATGGACAAAATGAAAGTTTCGGGCCAGATCGTGGCCGAGATCCTGCAGATCCTGAAAGAACAGATCAAACCAGGCATCACTACCAGTGATCTGAACCAGATAGCCGAAGCTGAAGCTAAAAAGAGAAAAGCTCGGGCAGTTTTTAAGAATTACCCCCACCCCCGGGGAAGCAGACCATTTCCCGGAGCCATCTGTACATCAGTCAATGAGGAGGTTGTGCATGGCATTCCAGGGAAACGCATTCTCCAGGAAGGGGACATAATCAGCATCGATTTCGGAGTCATGGTGGACGGATTTGCCGGTGATGCAGCTATAACCGTCCCGGTTGGGAAAGTTGAGCCGGAAGTGGAAAAACTGATCCGGGTCACCGAAGAAGCTTTGCTGAAAGGCATAGAGCAAGCCCAGGCAGGCAACCGCTTAGGACAGATATCCAATGCGATCCAGACCTACGTTGAATCAGCCGGATTTTCAGTGGTCAGAGATTATGTGGGTCATGGTATCGGACGCAGTATGCATGAGGATCCCCCCATCCCCAACTACGGGCAGGCCCTGCGAGGGCCAACCCTGCAGAGTGGCATGACCTTGGCGATAGAACCCATGGTCAACCTGGGGACATATAGCGTATACACCAAAGGAGATGAGTGGACAGTGGTGACCAGAGACGGAAAGCACTCGGCTCATTTTGAGCACAGTATAGCCATAAGAGATCAGGGTCCAGTAATTCTCACCCTGGTATAGTGGAGGTGAGAGGTTATAACCACCAATTTGCTGGGAAGAGTGGTAATATCGAAATCGGGCCGGGATCTGGGCAAACCATTTGTGGTGGTCCGGGTCATCAATGAGAGATATCTGAGCTTGAGTGATGGTGATTTGCGCAAGATAGAGAATCCCAAGAAGAAGAATGTTAGGCACCTCAAGGTCACCGCAGTGCAAGCCGAAGAAGTGCTGGAATGTCTGAACCAAGGAGTAGTGCTTACCAATCAAATCATCAAGAAGAATCTAAAACAGTTATTCGAAAAGGGTTTAATCCATGGGGAAGGAGGTCTGCGCAGTGGCTAAAGATGACGTTATCGAGGTAGAGGGAAAAGTGCTGGAACCATTACCTAACGCCATGTTCACAGTTGAACTTGAAAACGGCCATAAGGTCCTTGCCCATATTTCAGGAAAAATGCGAATGAATTTCATCAGAATATTACCTGGTGACCGAGTAATGGTGGAATTGTCACCCTATGATCTGAACCGGGGCAGGATAACCTATCGTTTTAAATAGGGAGACGCCCACTTTTCACGAAGGAGGTTAGTGCAGTGAAAGTAAGAGCATCGGTCAAGAAGATGTGCGAGAAATGCAAGATCATCAAGCGTAAAGGCAGGGTCACGATCATTTGTGAAAATCCCAAGCACAAGCAGGTTCAAGGATAAGCAATTGCTAGGCAAGAAAATAGAAATTAAATCCGAAGGAAGTGAAAAATTTGGCCAGAATAGCAGGTGTTGATTTACCCCGTGATAAGAGAGTGGAGATAGCCTTGACCTATATCCTGGGGATCGGCAAAGCATCCTCGCAGAAGATTTTGGCAACCGCCGGGATCAATCCCGACACCCGGGTGAAAGACCTGACCGAGGAAGAGGTTGCCAAACTGAGAGCGATCATCGACAAGAATTATGTAGTTGAAGGTGATCTGCGCCGGGAAGTTAGCATTAACATCAAGAGATTGATGGACCTGGGATGTTATAGAGGACTGCGTCACCGCCGCGGTTTGCCGGTACGGGGACAAAAGACCAAGACCAATGCCCGGACCCGCAAGGGCCCCAAACGTACTGCCGGTGGTAAGAAGAAATAGCCTAATAAGGAGGATAATTGAGTGGCACGAAAGACTGCAACCGTCAGGGTCAAAAGACGTGAGAAGAAAAATATCGCCGAAGGCATAGCTCACATCAAGTCAACGTTTAATAATACTATCATTTCCATAACCGACAAGAACGGCAACGCCATATCATGGGCCAGTGCCGGAACCGTAGGCTTCAAGGGTTCTCGCAAGAGCACTCCTTTTGCAGCTCAGCAAGCGGCCGAAAATGCTGCCCGGGCAGCCATGGAGCACGGACTGCGGGAAGTGGAATGCTATGTCAAAGGGCCAGGAGCCGGCCGCGAAGCGGCGATCAGGTCTCTGCAGGCTGCGGGTTTGGATGTCAGCGTCATTAAAGACGTTACCCCCATCCCTCATAATGGCTGTAGGCCGCCAAAAAGAAGAAGAGTTTAAGGAGGTAGTGGTTTAGTGGCAAGATATACTGACTCAGTCTGTCGCCAGTGCCGCCGTGAAGGGGAGAAGCTATTCCTTAAAGGGGATAGATGTTATTCCGAAAAATGCGCGGTGCAGAGAAGACCTTTTGTTCCTGGTCAACACGGCCAAAAACGCAAACAAAAAGCCAGTGAATATGGGCTGCAATTGCGTGAAAAGCAAAAAACCAAGCGTATCTATGGGGTTTTGGAAAAACAATTCCGCAACTATTACCAGAAAGCCGAGCGGCAAAAAGGTATAGCCGGAGAAAATCTGTTGGTCCTGCTGGAGCGGCGCTTGGACAATGTGGTGTTCCGCCTTGGTTTGGCCTCCTCCCGCAAGGAAGCCCGCCAGCTGGTTACCCACGATCATTTCACCATCAATAACAAGAAAGCCAATATTGCTTCGATGCTGGTAGCGATAGGTGACACCATCCAGGTTAAGCCTGGTAGCACTGATTCGCCCAAATTCCAGGAGATCAAGGCGGCTGGCACCTATAAAACTCCTCCGGATTGGTTGGAAGTAGATATGGAAAATCTAACGGGCAGGGTGCTTTCCTTCCCGACCAGAGACAAGGTAGATACAGCGGTAAATGAACAGCTGATCATCGAGCTGTACTCAAGATAATATCTACGGAAAAACAACCTCTAAAGAAGAAGGAGGGGATATTTGCATGCTAGAGATGGAAAAACCGCGTATTGAGTGTGTCGAGAAGGACGCGGAGAAGAATTACGGCAGATTCGTGATCGAACCGCTGGAACGAGGGTATGGGACCACTCTGGGTAACTCGCTGCGCCGGGTATTGCTGTCCTCCCTGCCAGGAGCGGCGGTCACCTCGATCAAGATCGAGGGAGTATTACACGAATTTTCGACTATACCCGGGATTTTGGAAGACACTACGGAGATGATCCTAAATATCAAGCAGATGGTACTGCGTTATGATGGCAATGAGCGCAAACTGATCCGTTTGGAACAAAAAGGGCCGAAAAATGTGACGGCCGGAGACATCGAAGTTGATTCCGAGGTGGAGATCCTGAATCCTGGACTGCACATCGCCAACTTGGACGCGGACGGGCGCCTGGAAATCGAAATGACAGTGGAGCGGGGCCGGGGCTATGTCAGTGCTGACCAGCAACCCCAAAAAAACCTGGATATAGTTGGTTTGATCCCCATTGATTCTATATACACACCGGTAACCAAAGTAAATTATACGGTCGACAATACCCGGGTGGGTAAGAGGACCGACTATGATAAACTGATCCTGGAAGTGTGGACCAATGGCAGTATAAGACCGGAAGAAGCTATAAGCCTCTCAGCCCAGATCCTGATCGAATACCTGAAACTCTTCACTGAGATCGATGACTCCTTTTCCGAGGTGGAAATCCTAGTGGAAAAGGAAGAAGAGAAGAAAGACAAGATCCTGGAGATGTCCATCGAGGAACTGGAACTGTCGGTTAGGGCTTCCAACGGACTCAAGCGGGCGGCCATCAACACGGTGGGCGACCTGATCGAAAAGAGCCGGGAAGAAATGAGCAAGATCAGAAACCTGGGCCAGAAATCACTGGAAGAAATCGAGAAGAAACTCAAAGAGTTGAATTTGTCCTTCAAGAAATCAGACGAGTAGAAAGGAGGGTTTCCCTTGGGTTACCGTAGACTGGGATTCAGAAGTGATCATCGCAGGGCGCTGCTGAGAAATTCAGTAACCTCGCTTTTGGAGCATGAAAAAATAACGACCACCGAGACCAGGGCCAAGGAAATAAGTTCCATCGCTGAGAAGATGATTACCCTGGCTAAGCGGGGCGATTTGCATGCCCGCCGCCAGGCCAATTCATACCTGATGAAAGACGATGTGGTATACAAGCTCTTCTCCAGCTTGTCAGAGCGTTATAAAGAACGCTCCGGCGGATACACCCGAATTATAAAGACCGGAACCCGCAAAGGCGACGGGGCTCCCATGGCAATTATTGAGCTTGTTGACTAGTCCGGGCTCCGGATATGAGGCCCCGGATGGGCTTGCAGGCTTATAAATGAAGATGGAGCTGATACCACTCTGTAAATGGCATCACGGGAGGATTGTTAATCAAGATCCTCCCCGATTTTTGGGGGTAGCCGATGTACAGAATAATGATGGTAGTTGAATATGACGGCACCAACTACCACGGCATGCAGTTGCAGGCCAACGCCCACACCATCCAGGCCGAAATCGAACAGCAGATATACCGGCTGACCGGCGAAAAGGTGAGCATCCTGGCGGCAGGGCGCACTGATGCTGGGGTTCATGCCCTGGGACAGGTCATCGCCTTCGATACCGAATCGACCATACCCCCGGAGCGATGGGCAGTAGCCCTCAACACCTATCTCCCCGACGACATCCGGGCCCTATCCAGCCAGGCGGCCAGGCTGGATTTTCATCCCCAGTACCAGGCCATCAGCAAAAGGTACGCCTACCTGCTGTACCGCAGCAAGGCTGGTTCGATCATCTATCGGCAGCATGCCCTGTGTACCACGGAAAGACTGCGGGTCGACCTGATGCGGCAGGCCTGCAAATATATTTTGGGCCGCCATGACTTCCGGGCGTTTTGTGCCCAGGGCTCTCATGCCAAGACTTTTGAGCGCACGGTGATAGATTGTGAAATGCTGGCCGAAGGTCCGTTTCTCCGCTTTGAGATAGAAGCAGACGGCTTCCTGTACAATATGGTCCGGATCATCATGGGCACCTTGCTGGAAGTGGGACGAGGCAGGATCCCGGTCTACAAGCTGAACGATATCATAGAATCATGTGACCGCCGCCTGGCAGGGCCAACGGTTCAACCCCATGGTCTCTACTTGATGGCGGTGCGTTACCCGGACAGAGAGAACGGATAGGAAAAAATACCGATACTTCCTTGACAAAAGACCCTGTAAATCGCTAGAATTAGAAGGTAGTCTCTAAACTTCTGTTTGGCTTCCGCCCCGTTGGCAAGCAGTCTGTATGGAGGCCGGCCCAAGCATCCAGGTAAGGAGAAACAGGAGGGAAAATCGTGAAATCTTTTATGGCCAAACCAGCCGAAATCGAACGTAAATGGTACGTTATTGATGCGACTGACCAGACTCTGGGCAGGTTGTCTTCGGAAGTGGCCTCTATTTTAAGAGGTAAACATAAAGCCATTTATACCCCCCATGTGGACACCGGAGATTTCGTAATAATCATCAATGCGTCAAACATAAAACTCACCGGAACCAAGCTCAGAGACAAGAAAATGCGCTGGTATACCGGTTATCCCGGCGGACTCAAAGAAATAGCCTACGGGACACTTTTGCAGAAGAAACCAGAAAAAGCCATCGAAGCAGCGGTTAAAGGGATGCTTCCCCACAATCGTTTGGGTGATGCTATGTTCAAAAAGCTTAAGGTTTACCGGGGAAGCGAACACCCCCATCAAGCCCAGAAGCCTGAAGCCAGGGAATTGAGAGGTTAGGAGGAGCTATATGTCAAAGGCACAATACTGGGGAACTGGAAGAAGGAAGAAAGCAGTCGCGCGGGTGAGGTTAGTCCCCGGCAGCGGTAATATATCGATCAATGAACGGGAGTTCGATAATTTCTTTCCTAATAAGACCAGCCGGCTGATTGTTCTGCAGCCCATGGAGTTGACGGACAGCACCGGACGTTTTGACATCATCTGCCGGGTAGCCGGTGGTGGAGTAACCGGCCAGGCTGGAGCCATCCGGCTGGGAATTGCCAGGGCCTTGATCAAGGCCAATGAGGAACTCCGTCCCACTCTCAAGAGAGCCGGGTTCTTGACCCGCGATCCGCGGATGACCGAGAGAAAGAAATACGGGCTGCATAAAGCTCGCAAAGCGCCGCAATACTCCAAGCGTTAGTGGAAATCCAAGCCTCTCCTTATAGGAGAGGTTTTTTTTTGGCTAACTTGCCTGCTGCGAATAATGGCCATAAACTATAAGTGTAGACTCCTTTTCCAGGGTTTCCCCACCAGACGGGCAAACGCATTTCGGACCGGTTAGCGGCGATGATGACCAAGACGGCAAAGGAGGCAGCCCCGATGATAACTTATGCAGCTCTGTCACCCCATCCCCCCATTATCGTCCCAGAAGTTGGACGGGAACGCATCAACGAAGCCAAACCCACTGCCAGCGGCATGCAGGCCATGGCCCGGGCACTGGTGGAAAGCCTGCCGGATACAGTGATATTCTTGACCCCCCATGGCAATGTATTCTCCGATTGCATCACTTATCTCAGCGAGCCCCTACTAAGCGGAGACCTGGGCAGTTTTGGCGCCCCCCGGGTAAAAACCAGCCACCCCAATGACCTGGAATTGCTGCAGGAAATATCCAGGCGGGCCCAGGAACAAGGTATCAGTTTCCTGGGCATCACCCCTGACATGGCCCTGCGACATCGCTTGAATGATCGCATCGATCACGGCATAATGGTGCCGCTCTATTACCTGGAGAAAGCGGGTCTGGGCGATAGGCCCATCCTGGCCATCAGTGTTGGCTACCTGGAAAAGCAGGAGCTCTACGCCCTAGGCAAAATCATCCAGGAAGCGGCCGCCGCCCTGGGCAGGAGAACAGCTATCGTGGCCTCCGGAGATATGTCCCACCGGCTCAAAAATGAAGGGCCTTACGACTACCATCCCGATGGACCCCGCTTCGACCACGAGGTTAAAAGCCTCCTGGAGCAAGGCGATGTCCAGGGGATACTAAATATCAGCGACCGGCTCCGTGATAATGCCGGGGAATGCGGCTATATGTCAATCGTGATCATGCTGGGCAGCCTGGACGGGTTGGAGATAGAACCCCACATCTTCAGTTATGAGGGGCCTTTCGGCGTAGGGTACTTGGTTGCCGGGCTTAAGGCAGGAGCCGCCCAGTCGAGCCATTGGGATGATATGGAAAAGAGCCGGGCTGAGCAGGCCCAAAAGCGCAGCCAGGCAGAATCTCTGCCGGTAAGCTGGGCGCGAATGACCCTGGAAGACTACGTCAGGCATCGCCGCACCCCCCAGCTGCCTGCAGCTATGAAAGACTTGACCCAGGACAGGTCTGGGGTATTCGTTTCTTTAAAGAAGAATGGCCAGCTGCGAGGTTGTATAGGAACTTTCCTGCCAGTTTACTCCAACCTGGCCGAAGAGATCCAGCACAATGCTATCTCGGCGGGACTCCACGACCCTCGCTTTCCGGCGGTGGAAGCGGCTGAACTTGACTCCCTGGTCTATTCAGTGGATATACTGTCAGAGCCCCAGGCCTGTTCCCGGGATGAACTGGATCCCAAGAAATACGGGGTGATTGTGAGTTCCGGTTCCCGCCGGGGATTGCTCCTGCCGGATCTGGAGGGTGTAGATACAGTGGAAGAGCAGCTTTCTATCGCACTACAAAAAGCGGGTATTTCACCCCACGAGAAGTATCGCATAGAGCGTTTCGAGGTAAAACGTTTCACTTAGAGAAAATTGAAAGGGGAGAAGATTATGCAGACCAGGAGTCCGATCACATTTTACTGCCTGGTTACCTGAAGGACCTGCCAAAAGGCCAGGGCCTGGCTTGAGGACCATCAAGCGGCATACAACTACCGGGATCTGATTAAGGAACCTTTGGACAAGAAGGAGCTTAGGGAACTGGCCCAAACCGGCGAGATGATGGTCAAGGATATGGTCAATCCCAAGAGCCAGGCTTTCAAGAAGATCCAGCCGGACCTGGAGGCGATGGATGAGGATCAGGTGTTGGAGCTGATTAAAAGTGACCCCCGCATCCTGCGTCGTCCCATCATCGCAGATGAGAAAGGAATTATGCTGGGCTTTAGCGAAGCGGCTTACCAGGAGCGGCTGGGATAAGGCCTGACGTAACCCGGGCTGTGATCGGCTAATGAATAGGCCCCCAAAAAAGGAGGGGTACCCGGAGATTAGTCCGGGTACCCCTTTCTGGCGGGAGTGACTACATCTGCTTGAAACTGGTGCCGGGGGCTCCGCACACCGGACAGCGCGCAGGAGCTTCATTTTCTTCCACATAGCCGCATACTGGGCAGACAAAGAAACCGGTAACACTGATATCCTTGCCCTCCGCCAGAGCGGCCAGGGTTTTTTCATACAATTGGTGATGTATTTTTTCCACTTCATTGGCCAGGTGGAAAGACATCCGGGCGGCCTGGTTGCCTTCCTTTTCTGCCTCAGCGATAAATGCAGGATACATGCTCTCGAATTCATGGTGTTCGCCGGCGATGGCTTCCTTAAGGTTATCTGCGGTGCTGCCCACTCCTTTCATGACATTCAGGTGTTTATGGGCATGGATGGTTTCAGCTTCCGCGACAGCCATAAAAAGGCGGCCTATATTGGGGAAGCCTTCTGCCTGCGCCTTCTGCGCAAAAGCCAGGTACTTGCGATTGGCCTGGGATTCACCGGCAAAAGCCTCTTTTAGATTATCCATGGTTGCCATATTTATTCGTCCTCCTTATTAATAGACCTTAATCATTCGCTGGGCCCTAACGGGCAGTTAAATATACCGGCTGCTCTTACACCTCCTTTGTCATCTTCGTCCATGTTGGTGCCTGATCCGACAACTCCTTCAGGGTATAACTGCGTAAATCCGCCTCCAGGCGCTGTTGGATTGCGTACAGAGCCTGATGGATCTTACAGTGAGGTGGTCCCTCTTTACTGCACAAGGCGGGGTCGAGCAGACAGCGGTTGAGAGCTATGGGGCCTTCAACCGCCTCCAGGATATCAAGCAGGGTTATATGGGCTGGATCACCATTCAACGCATAACCGCCCCCGATTCCCCGGTAGGACTTGACGATACCGGCTTTGATCAAGGCTGGCATGATCTTCAGGAGATAACGCATGGGGATCTTTTCTTCCCGGGCAATGGTCTGAGCGTCGGCTCGGGCAAGATCGCTCTGGGCTGCAAGGAACAGAGCCGCCCGGAAGGAATAATCAGTGGCCTGGTTGATCTGCATGGTTCACCTCTGCATAGTATACTCTGTGAGTATAGTTTAGAAAAGTGAGACGGGTTCTGTCAAGCTAAATAATCTTGGTATCGACGGGCGACAGTAATAAAGTATTGCAAGATTATACAATAGAATGTATAATTACTTACGTGCGAATGAAGGGAGGACCTGGCATGTATAAAATTGGCATTGTAGGTGATGGTTATACTGCGGCTGAACTGGTAAGGATCATCGCCTTGCACGAGGATCTGCAGACGGTGGCGGTGACATCTACCGATAACATAGGAAAAAGCCTGGCAGAGGTTTATCCACATCTGCGGGCTTTCACGGATATAAAATGTGAAACCACAAATGTGGAGGTTTTGAAACGAAGATGCGATGCGGTCTTCCTGGCCCTTCCCCACGGCTTATCAGTGCCCCTGGTCCAGGAACTGGCAGCAGCGGGGGTAAAATGTGTGGACCTGGGGGCCGACTTCCGCCTCAAAGACAGCCGTATCTACGAACAATACTATGAAATGGTGCATCCTGCTCCAGAAATGCTGGACCAAGCAGTGTATGGACTACCTGAGATATACAGGGAGCAGATCAAGCAGACTCAGGTGGTAGCCAATCCGGGCTGTTACCCGACCTCGGCGATCCTGCCGCTGGCACCGCTCCTGGCCGCAGGCTTGATAGAGACCCAGGGAATCATAGTGGATTCCAAGAGCGGGGTTTCAGGAGCCGGCAAAGCCCTCAAGGCTAGTTCCCAATTCTGCGAGGTCAATGAAGGATTTAAAGCATACGGTATCGGAAACCACCGTCATGGACCGGAAATAGCCCAGGAACTGAGTTTTGCGGCTGGCATCCCAGTAGACATGATATTTACTCCGCACCTGGTACCCATGAACCGCGGCATCTTAAGCACCTGCTACTGTCAACTGCGAGGCGGGGCAACCCCGGGGCAAGTGAGGGAGGCCCTGGAGGAAAAATATGCAGGTGAATTTTTTGTGGATGTCCTGCCGGCAAACATATTCCCCCACACCAAGTGGGTTTACGGGAGCAACCTGGTCCAGATCGGGATCCACGTTGACCAGGCGAGCGGCCGGGTTATCCTGGTGTCAGCCCTGGACAACCTCTGCAAGGGGGCATCCGGGCAGGCGGTACAGAATCTGAACCTGATGCTGGGTATAGAAGAAAGCAAAGCCCTGCGTTTCGCAGGAATACATCCGTAAATACCAGCGGGAGGAATGGGCATTAAGGCCCATCCCCAGTCTAGATAGGGAGGCAAGAAAATGAAGATCATAACTGACTCAGTGACCGCTCCCCAGGGCTTTTTGGCCCAGGGTGTGGAAGCTGTCATCAAGAAAGAAAACAAAAAAGATGTGGGTGTGATATATTCGCTCGAGCCCTGCATTGCCAGCGGCTTGTTCACTACCAACAGGGTGCGTGCAGCCTGTGTGGATATCAACCGTCAACACCTGGAGGGCGGGGCGGCCCAGGCTATAGTGGCCAACAGCGGCAATGCCAATGCCTGCACAGGCCAGCAGGGCTGGGATGATACGCTGGCCATAGCCCGCTTGACCGGAGAGCTGCTCCATATTTCACCCAATGATGTGCTGATAGGTTCCACTGGGGTGATCGGGGTCAATATGCCCATGGACCGCATAAAAAAGGGCATCAGTGAAGCTGTGGCCGGTTTGAGCAGGGACGGCGCTCATAATTTAGCTGAAGCGATCATGACCACCGACCTGATCAGCAAGGAGATGGCGGTAGAGTTCGAAATCCAGGGCAAACCGGTGCGCATCGGGGCCGTTGCCAAGGGGTCGGGGATGATCCACCCCAATATGGCCACCATGCTGTGTTTTGTGACTACCGATGCGGCTATCAGTCGTGAATGCCTGGACAAGATGCTTAAGACGTCCACAGAACGTTCATTCAACATGATCAGTGTGGACCGGGACACATCAACCAACGACATGATTTTGATGCTGGCCAACGGCTTGGCCGGTAACCCCCGCATAATTGACTGCCATGGGGATGATTTCCGCATTATGCAGGCAGCCCTTGATTACGTGAATATTGGCCTGGCGAAGATGATCGCCCGGGATGGTGAGGGAGCCACCCGCATGATAGAGGTCGAGGTGGTCAATGCTGATACTCACGAAAATGCCCGTATGATAGCTCGCTCCATTACTTCCTCCAACCTGACCAAGACGGCGGTTTTTGGCGAGGATGCCAACTGGGGGCGCATCCTGGCTGCGGCAGGATATTCAGGGGTTGATTTCGATCCCAACCTGGTTGATATTTACCTGGGAGCGGAGAAGATGGCTGAGAACGGCGCGGGGCTCCGGTTCGATGAAGAGCGGGCCCGCGAGGAACTGCGCAAAGACCCGGTAGTGATCAAGATAGATCTCCACGCCGGGAGCTGCCAGGCCACAGCTTGGGGCTGCGATCTTACCTATGACTATGTGCGCATCAACGCTGCTTACCGCACCTGATGACAGAACCGAGGGGAGGAAAAACGAAGTGATAAAATCAGCCCTGGAAAAAGCTGAGATATTGGTAGAAGCGCTGCCCTACATCAAGGAATTCTACGGCAAACGGGTAGTGGTCAAATACGGCGGTGCAGCCATGCAGGATTGTGCCCTGAAACAGAAGGTAATGCAGGATATCTCCCTGATGAAATTCGTAGGCATGCATCCAATCGTGGTCCATGGAGGCGGCCCGGAGATCAATACTATGCTGAAACGCCTCCACATAAAAAGTGCTTTCATAGAGGGCATGCGGGTTACCGACGGGGACACCATGGAAATTGTCGAGATGGTCCTGGGCGGTAAAGTGAACAAGGAGATAGTCAGCGGCATAAATGCCAGTGGCGGCAAGGCGGTCGGTTTATCCGGCAAGGACGGTGGGCTTATCACCGCAGCGCCCCTGGATCCCCAGGGCCGGATGGGATTTGTGGGCCAGGTAGCCCAGGTCAATCCGCAAATAATTGAGACGGTGATCGAGAATGGCTACATCCCGGTTATCGCCCCGATCGGCATAGATCCGGAAGGGCAAAGCTATAATATAAATGCCGACCTGGTGGCGGCCGCGATTGCGGTAGCCATGAAGGCTGACAAATTGGTGTTATTGACCGATGTGCCGGGGCTCCTGGCTGATCCGGCCCAACCCGACAGCCTGATCTCGGTGCTCAAAATCAGCGAGGTGCCGGCCTTGGAAGCTGATGGAACCATTGCCGGAGGCATGATTCCCAAAATACAATGCTGCGTGGAAGCAGTGGAAGGCGGGGTAGGGCGCACCCATATCATTGACGGACGCGTGCCCCATTCCATACTCCTGGAAATATTCACCGACGAAGGTGTGGGGACCATGGTGGTCAACCAGTAAATTCCCCGTACGGGAAAGGAGAGCTTGTAGTGGATAATTATGAAATCACGCGCAAAGGCCAGGAATATGTGATGAACACCTACGGCCGTTTCCCTATCGCCCCGGTAAAGGGCCAGGGATCATATGTCTGGGATATGGACGGCAAAAAATACCTGGATTTCCTGGGAGGCATAGCGGTCTGCGTGTTGGGCCATTGTCACCAGGAGCTGCAGAAGGCCCTGCATGCTCAGGCGGCTGAACTCTGGCATATTTCCAACCTTTACTGGATCAAGCCCCAGGTGGATCTGGCGGAAAAACTGGTCAGACTGTCCGGGCTTGGAAAAGCCTTTTTTTGCAACAGCGGAGCGGAAGCCAACGAAGCTGCCATCAAACTGGTGCGTAAATATTATTATCGCCAGGACCAGGCTGAAAAGCACCAGATCATAGTGTTCAAAGACTCTTTCCACGGCCGTACCCTGGCTACGGTAACTGCCACCGGGCAACCCAAATATCAGGAGGGCTTTGCTCCCCTGCCCAAGGGTTTCGCCTATGCCGATTTCAATGACCTGGTATCGGTGGAGAAACTGATCACTGGCAAAACAGCTGCCATAATGGTAGAGCCAATCCAGGGCGAGGGCGGGATCCATCCGGCCGACCAGGAATTCTTGAGGGCTTTGCGCCGGATCTGCGATGAACAAGACCTGCTCCTGGTTTTCGATGAGGTCCAGTGCGGTATGGGCCGGACCGGCACCTTCTTCGCCTATCAAAACTATGGCATCAAACCCGACATCGTAACTGTAGCCAAGGGGCTGGGGGGAGGATTTCCCATCGGCGCTATGCTGGCATCCGACCGGGCGGCGGCGGGCTTTGCTCCCGGTGATCATGCTTCCACTTTTGGCGGCAATCCCCTGGCTACCGCGGTAGGCAACCGGGTGGTTGAGCTAATTACCGCCCCAGAATTTGTGGAACATACCGGGGAGATGGCAATTTATCTTCGCGCACAGCTTAACAAAATCCAGGATATCCGTATAATAGATATACGGGGCCTGGGACTGATGCTGGGAGTAGAGTTCGACCGGGAAGTCAAAGGCCTGGTGGAGGCCTGTATGGACCAGGGACTGCTCTTGATAGGCGCTGGGCCTAAAGTGGTCCGTTTCGTACCTCCCCTGAACATAGACCGGGCCGAAATTGACCAGGCGATGGCTATTTTCCAGCGGGCATTGCAGACATGGAAATAAATATAAGCGGAGAGGATGTAGCGGGATGGAAATCAACAAGACATTAAAGGGCCGGGATTTCATCAGTATACATGACTTCAGCCCTGCTGAAGTCGCCTACATACTGCAAGTAGGACTGGAACTGAAAAGAGAGCAGCGCCAGGGAATTCCCCACCCGCTGCTGGCGGGCAAAACCCTGGGGATGATATTCCAAAAATCTTCGACCCGGACCAGAGTGGCTTTCGAGGTGGGCATGTATCAATTGGGGGGCCATGCCCTGTTCCTGAGCCCCCGGGATATTCAGCTGGGCAGGGGAGAGACTATCAAGGATACAGCCCTGGTCCTGGCCCGGATGGTGGATGGGATCATGATCCGCACCTTCTCCCATGATGAGGTAGTGGAAATGGCGCGCTGGTCCTCGGTACCTGTCATCAACGGATTGACCGACCTGCTGCATCCCACCCAGGTGATCGGAGACATGATGACGGTAATTGAACACAGGGGAGCTCTACAGGGACTGAAACTTGCATTTATCGGCGACGGCAACAATGTGGCTCATGAGTTGCTGTTCGGTGGAGCCAAGGTGGGGATGGATGTCACCATCGCCTGCCCGCCAGGTTTTGAACCCGATCCCCAGGTCTTGGAACTGGCCCGCCAGGATGCAGAAATGACCGGAGCCAAACTCACGGTGGTCGAAAGCCCCTGGGAAGCAGCCCAGGGAGCAGACGCTGTTTATACTGACGTGTGGGCCAGCATGGGCCAAGAAGGAGAGGCCGAGGAGAAGGAGAAAAAATTCCTCCAATATCAGGTCAACCAGGCTTTGATGGATGCAGCCAAACCAGGTGCCATCGCTCTCCACTGCCTGCCCGCCAAGCGCGGCAAGGAGATCACCGATGAGGTGATGGACGGCCCACAATCGGCCATATTCGATGAATCCGAAAACCGCCTCCATGCACACAAGGCCATCATGGCCCTGGTCATGTAGCGGCTAAAAGATAGGGGGACTATTCAGATGGACAAAGTTGTACTAGCCTATTCCGGGGGACTCGACACCTCGATCATCATCCCCTGGCTCAAAGAAAATTACGGCTACGAGGTGATCGCCTTCTGTGCCAATGTGGGCCAAGGCGAAGAACTGGAGCCGGTGCGGGAAAAGGCTCTGAAATCGGGGGCATCCAAGGTATACGTGGAGGACTTGGTAGAGGAGTTTGTGACCGATTACATTTTCCCCGTTTTGAAAGCGGGGGCTGTTTATGAAAAGAAATACCTGCTGGGAACCTCCTTTGCCCGCCCCTTGATGGCCAAGAAGATGGTGGAGATCGCTCATAAAGAAGGTGCGATAGCAGTCGCTCACGGGGCCACCGGCAAGGGCAACGATCAGGTGCGGTTCGAACTTGGGGTCAAGGCGTTTGATCCCAGCCTCAAGATAATCGCCCCCTGGCGGGAGTGGAACATACGCTCCAGGGAGGAGGCCATCGACTACGCCAACCACCATGGGATCGAGGTCCCGGTGAGCAAGGAAAAAATATACAGCAGTGACCGCAACATATGGCACATCTCCCATGAAGGCGGAGATCTGGAAGACCCGGCCAACGAACCCCAGGACCATCTCTACACCCTGACCGTTCCCCCCGAGTTGGCCCCTGACAAGCCGACTTATGTGGAAGTTGGCTTTGAAGCAGGTATTCCGGTGGCCCTGGATGGCAAAAGATATGCGCCGGTAGCGCTGCTGGAAGAACTCAACCGGCTGGGAGGCGCCAATGGGGTAGGCATCGTCACCATGGTGGAAAACCGTTTGGTGGGCATGAAATCCAGAGGGGTCTACGAGACTCCCGGAGGTACCATCCTGTATGCCGCCCACGAGGAACTGGAAAGGTTGACCCTGGACCGGCGCACCCTGCAGTTCAAAGAGCAGGTAGCTTTGAAATACGCGGAATTGGTCTATGACGGCAACTGGTTTTCCAAACTGAGGACGGCCCTGGATGCCTTCGTCGATGTTACCCAAACAACTGTGACCGGCAGTGTTCGGGTCAAACTGTTCAAGGGCAGCTGCACTGCCGTGGCTTCCCGTTCCCCGTATTCGCTGTATAATGAGGAACTGGCTACCTTCGGAGCCGACCAGATATACAGCCAAAAGGATGCAGAGGGTTTTATCAACTTGTTCGGGCTGCCCTTGAAAGTGCAGGCCCTGCTCAACAAGAAAATAGCCAGCCAGAAATAGAACCTGCACTGGACAAGTACATTCCCAGGTGCAGCAGCGAGCCGAGCGATTTTCGGCTCGCTATTTTTTTGGCCAGCCACCTTGTGAAAACAAAAAATAATAAATCAAGACTAGTAATTAAAATATTTTTCGTATACTATATATGGTGTATTAGAAATAATTAAACCATATATATAGTATATGTGCTATGAGGAGGATTACAATGGACATCACCAAGATCAAGAAAAGAGACGGGCGGGTGGTACCTTTTGAGCCTGAGAAACTGGCCAATGCCATTTTCAAAGCTGCCCGCGCGGTCGGTGGCAAAGATTACCAGACCGCACAACAACTGGCCGCCAAAGTAATGGATATCGCCCAGTATGTGGATGATGACGATGACATCGCCACAGTGGAGGGTATCCAGGATCTGGTGGAAAAAGTGCTGGTCAAGAACGGCCACTACAAGACTGCCAAAGCTTACATATTGTACCGCAAACAGCATGAAACCTTGCGCAACGCCGACCAGCTCCTGCAGAACAACCAGATCATAGCCAATTACCTGGGCCGCAACGATTGGCGGGTCAAGGAAAATTCCAACATGACCTATTCTCTGCAGGGAATGAATTTTCATCTCTCTTCGGTGATCGTCTCCCAGTACTGGCTGGATCAGATCTACACCCCGCAAATGAAGGAAGCCCAGAGCAGCGGCGATATGCATATCCATGACCTGGGTATCCTGGGAGTGTATTGCGTGGGGTGGGATATCCGCGACCTGCTCATGGAAGGCTTCAAAGGCGTGCGCGGCAAGGTGGCCAGCGGACCAGCCAAGCATTTCCGCTCCATCCTGGGGCAGATAGTCAATTTCTTCTTCACCCTCCAGGGTGAAGCGGCTGGGGCCCAGGCATTTTCAAACTTCGATACCCTCCTGGCTCCCTTCATCCGCTATGACGGCTTGGACTATGCCCAGGTCAAGCAATGTTTGCAGGAATTTGTATTCAACATGAATGTGCCTACCCGGGTGGGTTTCCAGACGCCCTTCACCAATGTGACCATGGACCTCAAGGTGCCTGATTTCATGAAAGATGAGCCGGTGGTCATCGGCGGCAAATACAAGGAGGCTACCTATGGCGATTTCCAGGCAGAGATGGACATATTCAACCAGGCTTTCGCTGAAGTAATGATGAGCGGGGACGCGGAGGAGCGGGTCTTCACTTTCCCCATCCCCACCTATAACATAACCGCCGACTTCGACTGGTCCAATCCCAGCTACAACAAGATCTGGGAGATGACCGCCAAGTATGGCATACCATCCTTCTCGAATTTCGTCAACTCCGATATGAGCCCCGAGGACGCCCGCAGCATGTGCTGCCGATTGCGGCTGGACAACCGGGAACTCAAGAAGAGGGGCGGAGGACTGTTCGGGGCCAATCCCCTGACCGGATCCATAGGTGTGGTTACCATCAACATGAGCCGTATCGGCTACCTGGCCCATAACAAGGAGGAATATTACCAGCGCCTGGCGGACATGATGGATATAGCCCGGGACAGCCTGGAAATCAAACGCAAGATGCTGGAGAGCCTCACCGAATACGGCCTCTATCCCTACTCCCAGTTCTACCTGCGAGGGGTCAAAGAGCGGTTCGGCCAGTACTGGAAGAACCATTTCTCCACCATCGGCCTGGTGGGCATGAACGAGTCCTGCCTGAATTTCCTGGGCCACGATATCGCCAGCCAGGAGGGCCGGGAATTCGCCAAAGAGGTAATGAATTTCATGCGGGACCGGCTCAGCGCATACCAGGAGGAGACCGGCAACATATTCAACCTGGAAGCTACCCCGGCTGAGGGGGTCTCCTACGGCATAGCCCGCAAGGACAAAGAACATTACCCGGATATCAAAGTAGCCAATGAAGCAGAGGTAGAGCAGGGCGCCCAGCCTTACTACACCAATTCTACCCAGCTACCCGTGCACTATACCGACGACCTCTTCCAGGCTTTAAGCATCCAGGATGAACTGCAGACCTTGTACACCGGCGGGACTACCTTCCATATCTTCCTGGGTGAAGCTGTCTCATCAGTGGAAGCAGTCAAGAAACTGGTCCGGAAGGTATGTGACCAGTTCGCACTGCCCTATTTTACTATCACCCCGACCTTCAGCATCTGCCCCCAGCATGGCTACCTGAAGGGTGAGAACTACGAGTGCCCCCTGTGTGAAGTCCAAGGGATCAAGACTTCCTGTGAAGTATATTCCCGGGTGGTAGGTTACCTGCGGCCGGTAGACCAGTGGAATGCCGGCAAACAAGAGGAATACCGGGAGAGGAAGACCTTCGATTCCGCAGTTATGTAGACTGAAGCCTAATGGCAGGAGCGAAAATACAGCAGCCCTGGCGCGGAATATAGCTTTCCGCGCCTGTTTTTTGAGGTAAAATGGAATCATGAAATACGCAGGGATGATCAAACAGAGCCTGGTGGATTATCCCGGGGAGATAGCCACGGTGCTGTTTACCCGGGGCTGCAACCTGCGCTGCCCATTTTGTCACAATCCCGATCTGTTGATCAAACCCAAAATCATGGTGAAACCTATCGATATAGAAGAAGTGCTGGAATTCATGCTGCAGAGGCGGGGCTTTTTGGACGGGGTGGTGATCAGCGGAGGGGAACCGACCCTGAACGAGGACTTGCCTGCTGATATCGCCCGCCTCAAAGCCCTGGGATTTTTGGTCAAGCTGGATACCAATGGCAGCAATCCAGCCATGCTGGAGAGCCTGCTCCGGCACAACCTCCTCGATTATGTAGCCATGGACATCAAGGCCCCCCTGGATTTCAAGAAATACAAACTAGCCAGCGGCAGGCTCAGCTCAGAGGATTTCTTCAGTATACGCAGCTCGGTACAGATGCTCAAGAATGCCAGGACCCAGGTTGAGTTCAGGACTACGGTGGTGCCGGTTTTACATACCCCGGATGACATCGTGGAGATCAGCCGCTATATTACCGGGGCGGAACTCTACACCCTGCAGCAGTTCAATCCCAGGATCACCCTGGATCCGGGTTATGCCCGGGTGGTGCCCTATTCCAAAGCGGAAATGAATTCCATAGCGGAGCAGTGTCAGCCTCTGGTGAAGGAAGTCCGGGTGGTCAACCTTTAGGCAGACAGGAAAAGAAGAGCAAATATGAGGAGGGGCATCCCGGTCGGGATGCCCCTTTTTTGCACAGCTTCTCCTGCCGGCAGAATCACTCGAATGCGAAATGATATTGAGTCAATCCCAGTTCATCGCGCATCTTGATCATATCCAACTGCAGGGCTTCATTGACCGGGACTCCTTGGTCCTTGCGTTCCTGCCAGGCCAGGTATTCCTTTTCCCCGGCGGTATAGATCCGGGCTTCACCCGGGGCTTTGCGGGAGGCTCGCAACTGGCGCAGGATGTCGCCGGTAATCGCCTTGAATGAAGCCAGGTCGATAAATGCTTCTATATCTATAGCCATGAAGAAATGCCCCAGGTGATAGGGTTGGCGATTCCCCAGGGGGTTGAATCCGGACAGGGCCTTCAAATATGAGCCACCCTGCAGGGCAGCGGACAGGATTTCCACTACCGCCGCATAGCCATAGCCTTTGTAGCCGGCAGTCTCTTCCCCCAGCCCCCCCAGGGGAGTCAGGGCAGCCTGGCCGGTGACCAGGTCCTCCAGGATCTGGCGGGTGTCGGTGCGGGTGTGGCCCTCTGCATCTATCACCCAGCCAGGTGGGATATCCTTGCCCTCCCGGTCATATACTTCGATCTTGCCCCGCTGGGTCACAGAGGTGGCACAGTCCAGCACGAAGGGGAAGGGCTCGTCGGTAGGGATGCCAAACGTAAGGGGGTTGGTCCCCAGCATATTCTCCACTCCGAAAGTGGGAGCGATGGAGGGCCGGGCATTGGTCCCGGTGATACCGATCATGCCCGCTTCCACCGCCATAAGGGCGAAATATCCCGCAATCCCATAATGACTAGAATTACGGACTGCCACCATACCCATCCCGTATTGCCGGGCTTTGTCGATAGCCATCTGCATGGCACGTTTGGCGATCACGTGGCCCATGCCATCATGCCCGTCCACTACGGCAGTAGTCGGTCCCGAACGCAGGATTTCGAAATCAGTCCGGGGATTCAATATGCCTTGCTTGATTCGATCGTAATAGATGGGTTTCAGCCGGCCGATACCGTGGGAATCTATACCGCGCTTGTCGGCGGTGATCAAAACATCAGCACAGATGGCTGCCTCTTCCGGGGGGACCCCTACCCCCTGCAAAACATCCTGCATGAATTTTTCCAGGACAGCAAAATCAATATAGAAAAGCTTTTCTGACATTTAGCCTTCCCCCTCTGTGGCCAGGTCACTTGGCCTAATCACCCTCTATTCTAAACCACCGGTGCCCAGTTGTGCAAAGGACTGCATTGCAGGATGCAATTTGGGGCAAAAACCCATATAATTAAAGCGGATATTCCCCCTAAGCAAGCCTATCCGGCTAATAAATTACTTGTGTTGAGGTGTGACCATGAAACTATGGGCTGGAAGATTTACCAAGGCCACTGATAAACTAACCGAGGATTTCAATGCTTCGATCGAGGTAGACCGCCGCATGTATCGCCAGGATATCGAGGGAAGCATTGCCCATGCCGCCATGCTGGCCAGGCAGGGAATCATAAGCCAGGCCGAGCGGGACCAGATCGTAGCCGGGCTGAAGGAGATACGGGAGGAACTGGAAGCCGGGCAACTGGAATTTAGCGTGGAAGCTGAAGATGTCCACATGAATATAGAGACCTTCCTGACGGCCAAAATCGGTGAGGTGGGCAAAAAACTGCATACCGCCCGCAGCCGCAATGACCAGGTAGCCCTGGATGTGCGCCTCTATCTGCGGGACGAGATCCTGGAGGTAAGAAGCCTGATCCTGACTTTACAGGACACCATCCTGCAGCTGGCTGCAGAACATATCGAAACCATTATGCCCGGCTATACCCATATGCAAAAAGCCCAACCGGTCACCCTGGGCCACCACCTGCTGGCTTATTTCGAGATGCTGCGCCGGGATATAGGGCGTCTGGATGACTGCCGCAAGCGCCTCCTGGCTATGCCCCTGGGATCAGGGGCCCTGGCGGCTACCGGCTTCCCCCTGGACCGGGACTATGTGCGGGAACAACTGGGTTTCACCGAACTCACCCGCAACAGTTTAGACGGGGTCAGTGACCGTGATTTTGCCATCGAGTTCTGCAGTTTCGCCAGTATCCTGATGATGCATCTATCCCGCTGGGCGGAGGAATTGATACTCTGGTCCACCGAGGAATTCTCCTTTATGACCTTAGATGATGCTTTCTCCACCGGTTCCTCCATCATGCCCCAGAAGAAAAATCCTGACATCGCCGAACTGGTGAGGGGCAAGACCGGGCGGGTTTATGGAGATCTCATCACCCTTTTGACCCTGATGAAGGCCTTGCCCCTGGCCTATAATAAAGATATGCAGGAAGACAAGGAAGCACTTTTCGATGCAGTAGATACAGTAAAAAAATGCCTGCTGGTTTTCGCTCCTATGCTGGCTACCACCAGGTTCAACAAGCAGCACATGGCCAAGGCGGCCCGGGGCAGTTTCACCAATGCCACCGACCTGGCCGACTACCTGGCAGGCAAGGGTTTGCCTTTCCGGGATGCCCATGCGGTGGTGGGCCAAGCGGTACTCTACTGCATCAACAATCACTGTGCCCTGGAGGAATTGGAGCTTCCAACCTTGCAGCGATTTTCCGATCTGATCGACAAGGACGTATACCAGTCACTGGACATCAAAGCCTGTATTGCCCGGCGCAGCATCCCCGGGGGACCTGCCCCAGTGGCAGTGGAAAGGGCTTTGGAGGAGTCCAGGCAGTGGTTGGAGAGGATCAAGCATGGATAGTGAACGGCGTTTTTATGATCCTCAGGGCCAGTTGGACCCGGAACTGGTAGAAGTCTGGGCTGAGGCATTTTACCAGGGCCTGATGAAAATGATGAATGGATTTTATGGCCGGGCAGATATGGCCGAAGTACTGGCCAGTATGCGGAATGTGCCCTTCAACCTGCTGACCGCCAGGGAATTGGAAGGGGAAGCAGCTGAGATCATCGAGTTGGCCTTGGATTATGTCAATGCCATCGCTGCCCGGGAGATCGAGTACTTGCAGGCCTATCTGGGCAAATTATAACCTTCCGAGTGCTGAGGGCCAAACCGAATGGTTTGACATATGAGAGAGATGAGCCAGTGCGGCAACTAGCCAGGGATGACAAGTCCAGACCGAAGAGGAGGAGGGGTAAACGATGGAGTATCAGTTTGAGGTGACCACACCCGATGCGATCCCGACCCTATCTATTCGTACCCGGGCATCAGTAGAAAAGCTGCCCCAGGAGATGGGCAGGATATTCGGCCAGATCTACCAGTATTTGATGGAAATCGGAGAAAGACCGGGCAATGCCGCCTACAGCGGTTATTACAACATGGACATGAGCGACCTGGACGCAGAGATCGGATGGGTTTTGGAGAAACCCCTGCCTGGTCGGGGGGATATCAAGGCTACAGAGATACCTGGAGGAAAGCAGGTCTCCTGTATGTACAAAGGCCCATATAATAAGATGGAACCGGCTTACCAAGCCATGACAGCTTGGATGGCGGCCAATAACTATACCCCTACCGGAGTTGCCTATGAGTTTTACTATAATGACCCCAGCATGGTGCCGGTCAGTGAACTCCTGACTAAAATAGTTTTTCCCGTCCGGGAATAGCATATTAGGCCTGGCAGATGGAGGACGATAAGGTTTGAAGAAATGGCATCTCCAAAATATTTTTGACTATTGGGATAATCAAGAGAAAAACTCCATTTTTGAGAATTCCCGGCTCATCGCCTCATATCCGGTTGAAGAGAGGAAAGCCAGCGAAAACCAGATCAGGGAGGCCATATTCGATCACACTGCGGCCATGAATGACAAACAGCTGGTCTATGCCGCCTTCATTATTGCCGATGACATCTATAAATCGGCCAACGAGATCAGCTTATTTATCCCGTATATTTCCGAATATCTCAAGGCCAGCGCCGGGACTTTTTATGAACTGCTCAAACAGAGAGGTTACTACCTGCACTACCTGACCAATACGGTCTTCGCTGGCAGTGCATTTCAAGGTTTTGTCCGACCTTTGCATATTTTTTGGCAGTTCTTTGAACCCGCCGGCATACGCTATATCTGCCCCCACGCCATCGCCCTGGAATTGATGCACCGGGACGGCATCAGCGAAGGTGATTTCGAAAAATACCTCCCGGAGTACCTGCCCCGGGGCGAATCAGCCGGTAATGGTATTGTTCATCGATGCCATACGGACAAAAAACACTATCTCAACCTGCAGATCGATGGGGGCGACAAAAATTTTCGCAATTCTTTCGCCCACGCTAAAGATAAAGGTGTCATCACCGTGCTGCGCAGCGAGGTGCCGGTGAAAGGGACCTCCTGTACCGTCATATTTCCCGATGAGGACTTCAATGTGCCGGCTTCTTTCGGGAAGAGCAGGCTCAATTGATATAAACTCTGGTAGTCAAATAAGTTGAACATAAACAAATCTGGAGCAAGGAGCGAAGTATATGCGGGACAAATTATACGGCGATATGATCAGTGCCAGAAAAGAGAAAAACAAAGAATTGTTGTCAGCACTTACTCTGGCCTGGGCTGAGGTCACTGCCGTCGAAAAGACTGAGAAATTGGAAAAATTAACTGACACCAGGTTCATCGCCATAATGAATAAACTTATCAGGCAAGATAAAGAGACCCTCGAAGCATTTCAAAAAAGGGGAGACCAGGACAATATAGATTCCCTGGAGAAGAGAATCGCCATATACCAGTCTTACCTGCCGAAGCAGTTATCTGATGAGGAATTGGAGAGGATAGTCAGAGAGGTTATCGTCGAGGCCGACCAGGACAAAATAAATATGGGTACCATTATGAAAGCAGTTAGTCCAAGGGTGGCCGGCGGCGCAGAGATGAGCAGAGTTTCAGCTTGTGTCAAAGCCATACTAAGCCAGGGATAAAGGAGGATTCAGGTTATGCAAAATGAAATCCAAAAATCGGAAGAGATGGAGAAGATGATCGAAGCCCTGATTCGGTATCATGAGGGCATCGAAGACTTTTATGAGAAAGAATTAAAAGGCAGAAGCGAGCAATTCGTCCGGGAAATGTACAGATCGGTTTTTGAAACCGATGAAGACAATACCAGGGTCGAGGAAGAAGAGGACGAGAGCTAATTGACTTTTTATCTGCAATCATTGTATATTACATTCGTTGTTGTTCCTGAAAACGGCAACTGTAATATGCCGATGTGGCTCAGAGGCAGAGCAGCTGATTCGTAATCAGCAGGTCGGCGGTTCGAATCCGCCCATCGGCTCCATCAGAAACGCCGAAACCTAGGGGTTCAAAAAAAGAGGCCAATTTCCAATTGGGCCTCTTTTTTGCTGCTCGTCGCCAAATCGTCGCCATAATTTTAATGACGTCGCCAAACTCAGTGAACAATCTCACTTTTTTCTGGAGTTTAATTCCCTATGTTTAAAGGAGTTCATTCATTGACTGGAGTCTTTTTAATAGCATCGGAAGTATTGTTTTTATCCAAAGTTGGGGATCTACTATGCCACTTGACATGCCACCATGGCAATATTTATCGATTCGAATGTAATCATTTGAATCCAGTGGCTTCCCGGTAAAGGCCCAAAAAGCGGAGCGGAATTCTTCCACAAACTGGTCTTCAGAATAGGGCAGTCCAAATTTGCTAAAATGCTTCTCCAAATCTGCCCATAAAAAGGGATCACCTCTCGATGACCATCCCGGGCGGACACTAAATATTTCCGAAACCCGTGAGTTCATTAAGTCAACTACAATCGCGTCATCATAGTCGGTGATATTGAAGCAGTCTTTCAACAGTCTTTGTGCAGTAATGACGGCATAGGTATCAATTCTGTGTGACCGTGCAATTCTCTTTAAAGCCCGGATCCCAAGATCATCATTTATCAACCTTTTTGCAGCTGCAAAACGCTTTTTGACCGATCGATAATCAAACTCATGTCCCCGACGATGCGATAAAACGAGTTCACCTAAATCCAATTCAAATGAGTTAACTGCAGAAATATATTCATAATTGTTAGCAAAGAAGCTTCCTCCAGCAGCATTAAATGCATTATCGAATTCTTTATTTGACAGCATATTATTCTATTCCTTTGCTAGTTGTCCTTAACTTTGTTGCAGAGCAATCCAACCATTTTCTCAAACTCATATGGTTCAAGTAGATAGCGGTTGGCCTTCGAAACATTCATGCCCCATTCCGGTTTGCTTTTCTGCCCCGGTTTAGCGTAATCCCTATCGACAAATAATGCATTGGAATCTTCCCATGCCAGTGAAGGAATCAAATATAGGGTCGGTTCGTCGTATCGGGGGAACAGCACCAGGCTCAAGAAAAGATTATCTCTAAGTTCGAACTTTTCTTTGGTTATGAAGACATAATTTGTATGGGAAGATCGGAAGGATTTGACTTGGATATCGTAATAATTTTGGTGGTCTTTCCGCACAACGAAATCAATTCCCCGATCATCAACTTCCGACGTATAGACATCGCATCCATGGGCAGTTAATTCCATTTTAGTCAGGTATTCCGCATATCGCCCTATCTGCAAATGATTCAATTTTTCCCAATCATGACCCACGTTGATCACCTCTGTCTTATTGTCCCATAAAATCGTTCATCTTATCCACCGCATCGCGCTGCATGCTGGGGAGAACATGGCCATAAACATCCAGGGTGGTGCGGATGCTTTCATGGCCCAGGATCTCCTGGACCTTCTTGGCATCCACGCCCGCAGCCAGGAACAGGGTGGCGCAGGTGTGGCGCAGATCGTGAAAACGCATATTGGGGTGGCCATTATTCACGGCTAGGCGCTTGAACCGTTTGGACAAATTGTTGGGGTCCAGGGGCCCGCCCTTTTCCAGGCAAAAAACCAGATTGTTATCCCGGTACTCGGAGATATTGACCAGCTTTTCTTTAGCCTGGGCCTTTTTGATGTCCTTGAGCAAATGCAGCAATTGAGAGCCGATCGGGATTTGCCGGCGGCTCTTGGCTGTTTTGGGCGCCTTGAAACTGATCCCTTGGCCAGGTATATACTGCAGCTGCTGGTTGACATTAATAACCGAATTGTGGAAATCGATGTCCGACCAGCGTAACCCCAACAATTCACCTTGGCGCATGCCGGTGAAGACTGCGGTGTAAATCAGGTGGTAATCCCGATGCTTGCTTATTTTTTCAAGAAACTCGAGAATATGCTCTCGGGACATCACATACATCTCCTGCTTCTTGAAGCGCGGCGAGCGGGCGGCATCGGCCACGTTGTACCTGACCAGCTGCCACTGGGCGGCATGCTTCAAGGCTTCGCGAATAATGCGGTGGTGGTAATTGATAGTGCGCGGGGATAGTCCGCCTTCTTTTTCATCCTTGCGGCCGGAACTCAGCTTCTTGGTGTAGTATTCCTGCAGGTGCAGGGGGGAGAGTTTTTCCAGGGGAATCAGCCCCAGCTCGGGAATGATATGATTTTCAATCTCCATGACATAGGTGCGGATGGTTTTGGGAGCCAGGTTGGGCTCGACATAAGTGGTGATCCACTGTTTCAGATATTGCCCCAGGGTGATGTTGGTGGGATCAATATAGGTGCCGGTCTCCAGCTGGTGGAGTATCTCCACCATGACTTTTTCTGCGACTTGTTTGCGCCCCGCCACCGATTTATAGATCCGCTCGCGTTTGTTGGTTATGGGATTGCGGCCGCGGTCGATGACGATGGTCCAGCTGCCTTTGCCCCTTTTCTCCAGGTGTCCTTTCATGCGGTTACCCTCCTTGGGATTCAATAACGGAATTGCTCATTGGGATCCGGAATTGCTGGATAATTGGAAAGTTTATTGCGGCTTACGGGCATCATAAATGGGGGGATAATCAGGGGGTCTCCAGTAATTGCAGCAAATAGTGCATCTGTCTTTCCGCTTCTCTCTTAGCACCTTTAACGGTTTTACAGATCCGCTGGCGCTTGTTGGTCAGCGGATGCCGGCCTTTTTCGATGATGATGGTCCAGCTGTCTTTGCTGCGCTTTTCTAATCGGCCTCGCATTTCATCGCCTCCCTATACTTGAATCAGTGGGTTAACGGCTACCAGCGCGGCGCCCCCATGCGCATTACCACCCGGCCCAGAACTGTGCATGCCTCCAATGGCTTGACGATCGGCGGGTAAGCGGAATTGCGGGAGATCAGCATTAAGAGCGACTGTCCAGGCAGGTATTGGATCTTCTTGACGCAGGCGTTTTGATCTTCGCACTGCACCACCGCGATCTTGCCGTCCGGCACCGGCCCCTGTTTCACCAGTACTATGTCCCGCTCATTAATCATGGGTTCCATGGAATCGCCCTGAATGCGCAGGTAATAATAGCGGTGCAGGTCCTTGGGGATTATCTTGCTCAAGGTGAGATCGATGGGGGCCCAGGCTTCGATTTCGTTTTCCATCACCGACGGTTTGCCGGCGGCAATGGTGCCGACAATCGGCACCATGCGGATGTTCTCCCCGTGCAGCTCATGGAAGTTCTCCGAGGCAACCATTTCCGCCACCAACGGGCCGGAGCTATCCGGGCTGCACTCGGCCAGGGCAATCAGCTCATGCAGAGGAACGCTCAGCCCGGTGGCGAGTTTGCGGAGAGTAGGTAGGCTGGGAGTCAACGGTTTGCCCGAGGATGGATCCTTCCCTTTTTCCAGGTTGTTAAGGTAGGTGCGGCTCAGCCCGGTCAGGGCCGCCAGTTTACGGAGGGACAAATGCTGGTCGCGGCGGATGCTGGTAATTAATTGGCCTAGGTCATTGTTCAAAATGATTTGCTCCTTCGCATTTACATTGATGTCATTTATTTAATACATCATACAAAATATAACAAATATTGTCCAGTCCTGTTGACGCATTATTTTCCATTCATCTATAATTTTTATTACCACATTTTATAAAAGGAGGGAGCGACCATAGACAATCAGGTCAGCCGCATCAGGCGCGACAAAGGCATCACCCAGGAGATGCTCGCCCACCACATCGGAATATCCCGGCCCTATCTCTCAGACATTGAAAACTGCAAACGCCAGTTGAGCGGTAAGGTCATGCTTAAGATCGCCCGCTGCCTGGAGGTGCCGGTGGAAGAAATTTTTTTCGCCGACAATGTCCACGATGATGGACAATTTTTCGAGTCCAACTACCAAAATTTCGACAGGGAGGATGGAGAATTGATGGATGGAAACCAGAAGATTGTCGACGGCGCCTCAGCGCCCAAGTATGTGACGGTCAGCGAGGCCGCCCGGCATTGGCGGGTCAGCCGCAATACTGTCTATGAAGCCTGCCGGGAAAACGAAATCATCTTTCTAAAAATTCGCAGCAGCCTCCGGGTCCTGATCGATACCGGGGAACAATACCTGACCGTGGGCGAAGCCGCTCATTTCCTGCATGCCAGCCCATCTACGGTTTATGCCGCCTGCGCCCTGGGCTGCCAGGAAGGAACCATCCCCCACATCCGCGTCCGCAGCCGTATCAGGATCCCCCGCAGCCGCTTGATTGATCCGGCCCATACATATCTTTATAAGGACGCTGGCCAATCACCCCCAGCTGTACCTATCCTGCCATCCGCGGTTAAAGCGGGTTAACGACCCCTGAATTAAGAACTACAACTACCAAATGCGGAAGAAGCGTGGACTATGATGAAGTGTGACTGTGTGAGAAGAAGCACCTCCTCGGATTTGGGGAGGTGCGCTTATGCCCAAAGGTGACCGGGAAATACTCAAAGCCGACTGTGAGGACGGTTACACCCGCATCGCCAACCTGATCCTGGAGGCCATCCCCCTGGCCCGTTTGTCCAGGGTCCAGACCGGCATCTGCCTGTTCCTGTGGCGGCGCACCTATGGCTGGAACCGGAACGAAGATGCCATCTCCCTGGCCGAATTCGCAGCGGCCTGCGGATCCAGCCGGGCCTATATTTCAAGGCAGCTGGCGGCTCTGGTCGGGAAGAATATCATTCAGCGCCGCGATTACCAGCCGGGACGCAAATCAGTGTATGCCTTCACTACCACTGTTGCACTCTGGGACAACAGTTGCATGGATGTGCAAGGGTTGCACAAAAACACAACAGAGGGGTTGTACAAAAGTACAACAGTGGTGTTGCACTCCAGTACAACAGTTAACCAGGCCCCGGCCTTAGAGCTACCGAAGCTGGAGGCACCCCTAAAGAAAGAAGTAAAGAAAATAGAAAGAAATATATATACTCCGGAATCGGCCGAGCTGCATTTGGCCCAGGTGCTGCTGAAGAGAATCAAGCAGAACCTGCCGGGAATTAAACAGCCGGACCTCCAGAAATGGGCCCGGGGTTTTGATTACATATTGCGCATAGACGGGCGCGATTCGCAGGAGGTGCTGGAGGTGATCCGCTTTGCCCAGGATGATCCTTTCTGGCAGGGGAATATCTTGAGTCCGGATAAGCTGCGCCAGCACTATGACCGCCTCAACCTGCGCCGCAAAAAATACCGGGCCGGCCCCGGGAATGATCGTAATGCAGCCAAAGGTGATAGAGATTTCCCGGTCTACTATTGCTGTGACATAGTCTCGGAAAAACAGGAGTAGGGCTTGATGCGACTCCGGGGCGGTGTAAGGAAGGAGGCGGGTAGGAAAAAGAAACAGAAATGGATAATAAGCTTGGTCCTGGCAGCTGCACTTATATCCGGACCATCGGCACCAAGCCCCGTTCAGGATCAGGTTAAGGTGCATTTTATCGATGTGGGCCAGGGAGATGCTATATACATACAATTGCCGGATCATAATGACATTGTGATAGATGCCGGGGATGGGGAGCATGGAGACGATGTGGTCCGTTACCTCATAGCCCAGGGGATGGATGACGATCTGGAACTGCTTATCGCCACCCATCCCCACGAGGACCATATCGGCGGTTTGCCGGAGGTTTTGGCTGCTTTTCAAGTGGACAAGCTCATCGATTCGGGCCTGGAGGTTCAGAGCAGGTGTTATGAATCATACCGGCAGGCCGCCGAAGCCGAACAGTGCACCTGGCTGGTCGATGATCATCAGGTTTTCGATTTCGGCAATACGCAGCTGCAGATTCTAACCGGGGCTGACACCTGGTCGGATATCAATGATTATTCGGTGGTGGCCAGGCTGAACTGCGGCGAGGTGGAATTCCTGTTCATGGGTGATGCGGAAACGGAAGCCGAGGCCTGTTTACAGGGAGACATAGGCGCTGAGATTCTCAAGGTTGGCCATCATGGCAGTGATTCGTCTACCAGCAGCGAATTTCTCAATAGGGTGAAGCCGCAGGTAGCTATTATATCAGTAGGGGCTGATAATGATTATAGCCATCCGGCGCCTGCGACTTTACCCAGGCTGCAGAATATTGGGGCGCATATCTACCGGACCGATCTAAACAGAAACGTTATTGTATCTACGTATGGTAACACCTATTCAGTCCTAACTGATAAGAATGGCCGGCAACACCAGCCTGATTAGTGGCTATTTAACCACCGTCGCAAACGGCGCCAGGCATAGGAAGATAAAAAGGCTTTCGAGAGAGGGACTAATTACATAATTTATCTTCAACTTAAGCCCATGTCGCCAATAAGATTTCCCCCTTTTTTCAATTGTTCTTCATATGCTTTTTTCATCATATTGATTATTTCACTATTATCTATTTTTTGCCCACTGTTGATTTTAATCGCAATCTTATTTAATACTTCGATGTATGCAAATCCAAGCGCAGCAGTTAAAATTGCAGCAGTCGTTCCGCTTATAGCACCACCGGCCGCAGTACCAATACCCGGAATAAACTTCAGCGCATTTGCAACGATTGTTTTCCCAATTACCATGGCTCCTCCCGCACCGCCAACAGCTGTTACGATAGAAGAAATTAATGTTTTATCAAAATTCAATCCATAAATCACTGTCAGATGTGCTATCATTCCTATCTGGCTTGGTACTAAAAGGGCAGCATCTGAGAACGGGATAGGCGCAAACCCGGTAGCAAAATTAGTAGCAACGTAAGGAATTACTGCTTTTCTGGCTTCTGTCGCTTTCCTTTCTAAATGAACCTTCTGCGCATTAATAAATGCTTTTTGTGCGGCTTCATCAATACACTCATATGTAACATCAACCAAATCCTTTAAACCAAAAGAAGGGAGCTTAATATCGTCGCTAATCTCTATTTCCTCAGCAAGTGTTGGTACAACATTAATTATTGGCATATTTAGATTTCGAATATAACTTTCGAATTCCTTATATTTTGCTCCCATACATTGAGTCATTATCAAAATGACTGGTAATTTATTTGAAAATTCTTGAATCCATTCAATTTCAAAGTCTTCAATTCTATTGGAATTAGAATTAATGCAGTACCACGCAACATGAATGTAATCTTTACTATTCTTCCTCAGTAATGCACTGTCAATTTGATCAATTATTTCCTTCTTAATATCTTCCTGAACTGTAGCATCAAGTTCGAGACCTTTTGTATCATAAATCGTTAATGGTACGCCTTCTTTTGTGATTTTACTAAGATGCTGAGTAACAGGTTTTCCAATACCGGTTTCCACAAGTCTCTCTCTAAATATGTTGTTAATAAGGGTGCTCTTGCCCACTCCAGTCTTTCCGATAATCATTATATTTGCTGTTGCCATAGCCTCGACTTCCTCATCAATTTTTTTCGTGAAGATATCAAACCAATTCTCGCCCATCGCATTTCTCCCTCTCATTATTTAATTGTAAACTTTTATTTGATTCATCGTAGCTTTTATAAGCCAGCCGTCTTGCCGATTGCTACCTTCCAGCCTCAACAGCCGGATAGTCTATATTTTGTCCTTCGACCCATAGTTCTTCTGCTCCGGCGAAGAATAACTTAACGAATCCGTTCTTTCTTTCGGCAATGGCTCCGTACCTATCATAATTAAATGTGACAGGATCGCTGGGCGGGTCAATCTTCTCATATAGCGGTATTCCGGCCTTTACCTTTACATCGCTTATGATTTTCCTCTGATTCTCATCAGTGATCGCCACGGTTTGGTGCTCTTGGATCCACCCCTTATAGCTGCTGGGTGTGTCCTTAACCGGGATCTCAACATATAACCACAAGCCAGACTCGTCGACAGTCGCTGCATCAATCACCTTAACTGCCGTATAGGGGCTGATGATCCGAAGTATAGGAGCATTCCAGCGCGGCATAGCCATTAGATTGATTTCTTTCTCCACCAGTCTATTTATGTAATCATACTCTACATAGTTGATACCCAAACTCTCACCTTGTTGCGGGAGCATTTGATTTAATTCCGATATCTCCTGGGTTAGCTTTTCATTTTCCGTTATTGCGTGCTTGTATTGCCAGGCTAGCCACCCGGAGATCAGCACGGACATTGATAAAACCGCGATTAAAAAGGCCGCTCCTTTTTTCATGCTTGCCTCCCGTCCAATACTGCCCCATACTGCATTCGGTAATATTGTATGATCAATTCGTCGAGATTCTGGCTGGATTGAAGCACAAGTGGATCCTGACAGCCAAATTTCATCCCCAATTCAACCATCTCGGCGCGGAGTATTTCAATTATTTCGGTCAGATGCAATAAAAACACCCCTATAGTATCCCTAATAAAAGATAGGTTTCAGATCCAGAGTCTCTTCCTGCCCAGGCGAGGTTATTGTCAGTGTATAAACGCTGTTGTTGGTCGGGATACTGTTGCTTTTATCTTCCGGCAAAACTAGATAGTAATACTCGCCTTCCTTGGCGAAAATACCGTCCCCGCTGCCCCCGTGGGCAGGGGTTCTGTAGGTATACTTGATACCTTGGATAGATTCTGGATTCGGCCCTATGTATTTTACCGACCATTTACCGGTGGAATACTGATCGGCATGAGTGACACCGGCGGCATCTTTATACCAATGTTGATAATATTCGACCAAATACTGTGCGTCCCAGTTCTGGCTTTTGGCGATAAATACTGTGCGCTGGCTGTTGTTTAAAGCGCTCATTATATTGGGGATGGTTTTCAAAACCTGTTCTTCTTTCGACGGGATATTGCTTATCATGCTTAAGTCCAGCATGTCGACGATTAAAATATTGCGAGATGTATAGGCTCTGATCATATGTCCATCTGGTTGAGGCCAAAACACCGTGGGCAAATTGAGCGGGTCTCCGCCTTCACCAACAGCCTGTTTGCGGCCAGCTGTGCTGTCGAAGAGGTAAACATAAATAACTTGCTTGCTGTCGTTGACCGAGTAAATCGACGGACTTACTTTATCGATCAGATATTGGGGGGGCTCGTCCTTCCCTTCGATAAGATTCAGGCCGTGGTGTTCAAACGCTAACTTCACATCATCCACGGTCAACGGTTGGTCATATTGAAACCTAAAATCAAAATTTTCCACCGCAGGTCCAGCCTGGCTGGGGTTTTCGTCTGGCATCCTTTGATTAGAACAGCCTGACACTGCTACGGCTAGCATGAACAAGCAGATAAGCAACTTTTTCATAAATACACCTCCCGTTAATCCAGAACAACAAGCTTGCACAGTTCAGAAGGAAAGCGACACTATTGACTGCTAATTACCATTTTTTTAAGTAAAAAGATTATTTCATCTAATTTATCAAGCGACTGTTTTCTATAATCATTTTTTCTCCTGAGATACCTGATTGCCCACAAGATAAGTATTATGATCGCAACCAGAATTAATATATTGAACAGTGACCAAAGCATTACATACAAATTCCCAAATACAGGGAGCCCGCCTGATGTCTGTACAATGGCATTAAACATAATATCTCCTCTCTTTAATGTGTATTAATAAGTCAATGACCGGATTTCTTATTCATAATCTTTAAAACATCGGAGTCAATAATGGTCACATTCGTAGGCGTTCACTATGATGTTGAAATCCGCTGGCTCACCATGGTCGTCAACCCAGAAGCCCACTATTGTATTTCCATCCATCACCAGATCTACGTTTGCGAAAACGTTGTCCTTGTCTTCTACCCCGTACGTAACCAGCGTAACTTGTTTGCCTAAATAATTGGAAAAGTCCAATCCTTCATGTTTTGACAGTTCATTCTTCTCTTTCAGTAAAGCACCAATCTGAACCCCATTTTTGATTTCGCCAAAAGAACCGGGGAGTTGTAGATCATAATTCGCCCCGCTATTCACTAGGATCCTGTAGCTGCGGTCCTGAACGAATTTTATGGATGTTTCCATAGCAGTAAGTGCTCCATTATTGTGCTGCATTTCTCCACATAGCTTGTCATAAATTTCAGGATATCTGGATTCTGAAGAATATGAAATGGTTCTTTTGGAACTGGCCATGGATTCGATATCTGTGGCCAAGACATATCCATCCGGCCACATGAAGACCCTGCCCTGCATTATCCGATTAGGATTCATGTTATCATCGAATGCAATAGTCAAATGTTTCTCCATGATCCTGGTCGGCATAAATGCCTGCTCCTCCTCAAGGGTCAGAGGCTTCACCGTTATATCGTTTACCATAGCTATTATCGAGTCGATATCAGAAGGATGAGTGAGCGTGACACTGCGGATATTTTTGGAGCCTTCGACTTCAGTAATTTGTACGGAAGTGATCTTATCCTGATTCAATATAAGCTCGCCGACTTTGACTTCCGGAGCCCGATTTTCCAAAACACTACAGCCGGCGCTAAAGGTGCTCATCACAAACAGTATAATCATCACAAGGAGAGTCTTTTGCATTAAGCACACCTCCAGAGCAAACATTTTCTATATATTTCTATTTTTATAATCTAATTTCCTGCTAACCTAGGCAGAAAACTGAAAAGCTGGCAATAGCCAGACTTCAAATAGAATGAATTAATATCTAAACTTCCTGATGCACGCCCCGCCGCCCAGCTGCGCGCGCGTCGGGACTGTGCCCCTGTTTCGCTCCGGCCCTGGCCTCCGGGCTGCCCTTTTGGCGCTCACCCGCGCAGGCTTCGCCATCATGATGCGCGGATGTTCGCGGCCCTCCGCCCAGAGCCTTCCGCTTGGTCTTTCCTCCGTGGACAGAGTACCGGCTGCGCTAAATGCTCCGCACTCGGTACACTGTCCTCGCTGCCAGTTTTTCCGATCACCGTTCCTGTCGATCCCTAACCGCCCCACCATCCGATAAAAGAGAGTTATGCAGCCCTGAAGGGACGCTGCGCTCAACAAAACTTCGTTTTATCGTAAGTTGGGGCTAGCCCGGCTACGCAATTCCTCCAGGCTTCCCTGTCGGCGCTCACCCGCGGGCGCTGCGCGATTTTGTCCGCGGATGTTCGCGGCCCTCCGGGAAATGCTTCGCCTCGGTGCCCGCCTGCTCATGCCGGCTGTGCTGGCGCTCCGCTCTCGGCATCAGCTCCCCGGCGATGGGTTAGATTATCCCTGGCCCTGCTCCCCGCCCGCCCACCCAAAATATGATACAAAGTCCAACCAGGTGTAAGGATCTCTGAAAACAATGACATGGAAGGAGAACAAACATGTTTACCGAAATACTCTCTTAAGACCCAAATTTATTGATTTAAACTGCTGCTATCAATTGTTTGTGAGTAACAATAATATTTTTTTACAGAAAGGAAGCCTCATTATGCCACTTCAACCAGAGTACTTTTCCTTTGATGCGTTACTTTATAAGCGCTTGTTTAAGATTCCCAATTACCAAAGGGCGTATAGCTGGGGATTTAAGCAGAGGCGGGATCTTTTCAATGACATTGAAAATCTTATGAAGAGCCATCATCAAAATCAAACACATTTCATGTCAATGGTAGTTTGTCTCATTACCAATGAAAAAATTGAAATCGGTACTGATCAATACCCCTATGTAGAGATAGTTGACGGGCAACAGCGACTGACAACCCTCATCATTATCTTAAAAGCGGTTCAAAAATTACTGGCCATAGGGCCTAAAAAGCAAAAGGAAGAAGGTAATAGATTACAAAAGATACTAGTTAAGGACAACAAAGATTTGATTCTATTGCAGGCTAATCACGATAGTTCTCTTACTTTTCGCGGATACATAACCAAGGGCACTATCCCGGATGCTTCCAAAATCAAAACGGCTGCGGATAAAAACCTTGTAAACGCTTTTAAAGAGTGTGAGGAATTTGTTGATAAATGGATTAAAACATACAATCTATTGGATCTACTCAGGTTGATCAAGTACCGTTTGGATTTTGTGTTTTATGCATTGGAAGATGAAGGAACGGTTTACAGGATTTTTGAAGCGCTAAATAGCCGGGGGCTAGATGTCGATTGGCTGGATAAATGTAAATGTAGCCTTATGGGTATTGGTTTCGAAAATGGATTAGGGCCAACTGTATTAGGAGAAATGCATAAACTTTGGTCTAAGATCTACCAAACAATAGGAATAAAGAACATCCCTGGCTACGAAATTTTGGGATTCGCTGCAACACTAAAACAGGCAACCATACAAAATAGACCAATGGGCTCTCAAGATGCCTTGAATTATTTCCTGGAAAGCAGTTCTGGAGACCCTAACTCGATAGTTGAATCTAGCGAATGGCTTTTATCGATAACAGACAAATTAAACAATCTGTATGAAAACAGGAGGATAGAAGCTGTAACTGACATTGTTCATGCACGTTTGCTTGCCGTTGCCATAAACTTGGCGGAACAACTGGACGCCGACCAGAAGAAAAAATGTCTCGAACAATGGGAAATTGTCACATTCAGGATTTTTGGAATATATCGCAAAGATGCTAGAACTAGGAGCGGTGATTATACACGATTAGCGTGTAAAATAACTCAGAACAAATTGGAATACGATTCAATAATGAAAGATCTCATCAAATTGGGTTCAGGTTTCCCCATTGATGAAGGTATCGAGGACTATTTGAGTAATACCGATTGTTACAACGAATGGGAAAAAGATTTGCGATATTTCCTCTACCGTTATGAAGAATCCCTTTACGATAAGAACATCAGTGAGGTTTTATGGACGCAAATATGGGAAGAATCGCCCAGTACAACTATTGAACATATATGTCCGCAAGCGGCAAGAGAAAACGACCTTGAAGGTTGGATTAATGTTATGGGTAAATATCCCTTAATAGTTGAAGAAAACATTAACAGAATTGGTAATCTTATTGTGCTGCCCCCAGGCGTAAATTCCCAATGCGGCAAGAAGGACTTTGAAGGAAAGAAAAAAATCTACAAAAAATTTAAAGCAATAAAGATGGTTTCAGAAATAATATATGAGGATGAAGACGGAGAAAAAGAAGCAAAACAGTGGAATCTTAAGCGCATGGTTGCGAGGGAAAAGAAATTACTTTCGTGGGCAAAAAATGCCTGGGCTGATATTGAGAATGATTCGGTGGATTAACCACTGAAAAGAGCTTAGGGTACAGCCGCGCAACCTAATAATTTGGATGGGGAGTGTCGTATTGCGGTATGGATTATAAACTAAGATCGTAAGATAATACCCAAGACGTTTTGCATGTTAGAGCGCTAACTTCTCCACCCGCGCAGTCTTATCCGTCAAATACTGCTCCTTCATCCATTCATTACAGGGCCTGGCCGCATGAGTCGGGCTCTCGTCATTCTGCAGGGCTTGCCAGGCAGCCTCTTCGCTGGGGAAGTATTCAGCCAGTTCAACTATCATCAGCCCGGAGGGTGATGGCACCGCATATAAGGCTGCAAAATGGCCAGGCTCAATATGGTTAACATCGATCACACATTCCAGTCGTGATTTTGTTACTCGGCAAATAACGCCTTTACCCTCGATCCACTCCTTGAACTGCTTGGCATCCATCTTCCTCGGTTTAGCTTTCTCCATGCTTTTTAACCTCCTGCAAAATATTGAGACCCATCGCCAGGACAAACCACTTGGGAGCCGGATCATCGGGATCGTGTTCCTGGGTGATCAGATTTTCGCCGGCAGCCCGCCTCATTAGCTTGTTTTTCCAAGGTGCCAGGGTATTACCCGCCTCTTTTTCGTCGCTTTTAGGGGCAAATAGGGGCCAGCTTTTTTCGGGCCAGGGGAAGAAAGTCCCCGGGCAGTCGGTTGCAGCTACATCTTTATGCCTGAGAACCTCCAGGTTCGAATGATATGTATTGCGTAGGTAATCGACCAGTTGTACCAGGGAGACCAGCTGCTCCGAAGTTGGAGCGTTCTCCATGAAGTTGCCGGCGAGGCAAATGCCAATAGAATCTCCATTGACCTCCGGGCCAGCGTGAGCTCCAACCATCTCCATAGGGCGCCCTGCTTCGATAGTCCCAGCCCGGCGGATCACGAAATGATAGCCAATCCCACTCCAGCCCTTCTGTAAATGCCAGTTGTGTATGGTGGCCGCAGATACATCCGGGCTGGCGGAATGGTGGATTATTATCCTCCGGGTTGAGCTCCGGGGCAACAATAAACCGAACTTCAGGTTCGTCGCCTCAATGTAAATCATATGACCTCTTTGGCCATGGAGCGGACCTGCTGGTAAGCTATGGGCTGCTCCCTGGGCATAGTCAGGATGGCTTCGCGCAGCTCGCCGATGGCCTGCGTCAAGCAGATGATTTTACTCTCGATACGTATTAACAGGAACGCTGCTACCGCAATGGGGAAGCCGACGTTTCCTACTATGTTCAATAAGTCTTCCACGCTGCGACTCCTTTCAATATTTTAAATGGGCACACGAGCGGGTAGACCCGCCCGCGGCCAGATATAAATACTCGGCTAGATTAGATCCAGCTCGGTACTGTCGGTTATTACCACCCGGGCATCGAGTTTGCCTGTCAGATCTCCACCAGGTCCGGTGAAAATATTCTTGGCGATGATGCTATCCATAGCGGCTGCCACTTCGGCTCCGGTGATGGGATCCTTGGCATTATAAATCCGTATGCGCTGGCTGCGTCCCAGCTCGGTATTAAAGTCCATTTCCAGAGTTCTCACTGCTGCCATTTGGTTATCCTCCTTCCCTAAGTTTTAGAGCCAATAAATCGGAGTTAAACGTTCTCAAGTTCGTTGGTGTTTCTGCGCTGAATGGAATTGTTGGTCCCGCTCTGCAGCCCGAGCAAGGTCTGGGCGACATCGTAAACATTCTGATCAGTGGCGGCGACCTTCACGTTCTTGAACGTGCGGTTAATACTGAGAGCCTGACCGGATGAGCCGACGCCGTTATCCATGACTAAGATCAGGTCAGAGGTAAGTGAAGTTGCGGTTACTGCCATGGGACTGTACCTCCCTTCTATCGATTAGTAGCCGCAGCCAGGCGGCCCTGGTCATAGCTTAGCGCGCTGGCTAGCGCAGGCCGAATCCGTCAAAATCAAAAAACAGCAAAACCAGCGCCTATTTGCGGATCAAATAAGGGCTGGCCAGCGGTATTTATGCATTTATTCAGGTTGAATAGGTGGCTAAATCAGTTTATGGGTAAAAATTTGCCCAGCGAATGGCGATGGTTGGCGGGGAGGCTGACTTGAGTCCGCCCGGTTAATACCTGCCTTAGGATTTCCAGCGCTTTGATTAAGTCTGGATTATCGTTGTCAGCCGTCCCGGCGAAATCAGACAGGATTTCCAGGCCAAGAAAATATGATAAGCGAGCCGAACTTATGCTGCTGTATAGGCTGAGATTTGTTCCGCTATGCAGAATTATGGCGGGATGCTGGCCGGGCAGCAAGCGGGCCACCTGCTCCAGATCCACGTACCCATAGCAGGCATCGCCAGTTATCCTGCTTTCCCGCAGTTTAAAGGGTACAAATATCCTTCCGTCAGGCAGATAAAAATGCAGCACCCGCCGGCGGCCGTAACTGGACAGCAATAATTTCCCCTGGGCCCGGAGGTCCACAGCGTAGCAGCCGGCCAGGTTGCGCTTGACGCTTTCCACCTGGCGAGGATCCTGACCATGGCATTCGCCTCCGGAGAGATCATCGGCATAGATCAACTTGGTGATGCTGCCCTGGGCCGTATATTCGGGGTAAAAGGCGATTAGTCTCTTGTGAACCTCTTCAATCCGCGTAACTGATCACCAACCTTTTTTCCATATTGTAGCACATAAGAGAACATTCATTCGTTAATGAACACTTGATGATAACCAGAACCAGGATATCGTATTAGAAACTTATGAATTATTTGCAGGAAAATGGAAAATCAAGGTAGAAGTAGATCAACTATTAATGACATTAAAAATATTGATACGAGACTATCCGAGCATTTTCCTTGAAAAATCTTATTTGGGAAGTGAAGTATTTGGCTAATAAAAAGACCGGGGAATTAGACCAACTATTTCTGCAAATCGGTACATATAGAAGAAGCGACGAATTTAAGCAATTATTAGAATTCGTCAGAAAATTCCCGAGAATCGCTCCCTATAATGCGATGTTGTTGCATATGCAGAAACCTGGAACCCAGTATGTAGCAACGGTCAATGAATGGTGGGATAGATTTCGGCGTTGGCCGAAACCGGGTTCGAGACCACTGGTCATCTTGCGGCCATTCGGCCCCGTGACATTCGTTTTTGAACTTGGTGATACCATGGGGGACCAACCCTTCCCGTCAGAATTGTTAAATCCATTTGAGGTAAAAGGCCACCTCCAGCCATATGCCTACCAAACCCTGACCGAGTACTTGAAATGTGAAGGAATATTTTTTACTGAGGTAGAAAATGGTACCGCTAGGGCTGGTAGCATTAAGCGCAGTGATGGCAGGTTGCATGATATAATCGTTTCTGGTAACAAGGAACACACGGTTAAAATACTTTTTGAGTTACTAGTGAACCGAACTCACCCGATTGAAACAAGGTTCGCTACAATATTACACGAACTGGGGCATCTTTATTGCGGACATCTCGGGACCCCTAACGAGAAATGGTGGCAAGATCGGCGGGGTTTAGATTTGAAGGTGGAAGAATTTGAAGCAGAGTGCATTTGTTGGCTCGTTTGTGAGAGGTTGGGCATTCAAAATCCTTCAGCAGAATATTTGAGTGGATATCTGGAAGATAATGATCAGATTCCACCTATTAGTATAGATACTGTGCTTAAATCGGTTTCCGTGATAGAAGCCATGATCAATGGAAATAAAGAGCCAAGGAAAGAGCTAATTGTAAGTACCAGGGAACTGAGTAACAGACGTAAAATTAAAGCAGTCCAGGAGAGTTTATTGTAAAGAACATAGTAACCCAGTGCGGAGCGAAGCGCAGCCGGCAAGATCGGGCGGAGCCCGGTTAGCAACGTTTTCGAATATTTGGGAAGGAGCCTTTGTAATATGTCGCAGTTTTGGAATACTGTTTTGTCGATTTTCCTGGGGGGAGTCATTACCATGGTTGTATCATATTACTTCTATGGTAAATCAGCACGTGACTTTGACCAAATAGCTCGCTGGTTAGATAATTCGGATATATCTTCAATTAGATTTAATAGGGATGACAAGAACAGAATTATGGGACTAGTGTTTAATGAGGAAAAGCGAGTCCAGAAAATAGAGAGTAAACAGAGTGGAACTGATAGGCAGATTCTTAATGAAATACCTGCACACATGGATGAAGTGGATTCGGAGTCGCTCGAAATAGAATCCACTAATCCAATTTCAATTGCCCAGGATAAGTTAGCGAGGATTAATCAATATATTCAGAACTACCTTAGGGAATCAGGTTTATATGAGGTAACAGCTGTTGAAGCGGCCAGATGTCTGGACCTGGCGGGCGTATTGAAAGATTCCAAAGACAAGCCAGGTAAGCCGTTAAGAGATTTACTTCGACAAAAAGTAATTCGTGGCCAATATCAAACGCCCAATAGTAGATGGTTTATTCGCCGTATTGATTAATAACTAGGATCACCATCGATGTAACATTGCTGCGGATGAAAAAAACGGAAGCAATGGAACTGTGGCTGCAACGGCGTTCTAAAAAGGAGGGAAAAGCAGCCGGAGCATGTAGCGACATGCGGAACTCAGCAGATCAAGTTCCAAAAGCTGAGTAGAGCCGCAACATGATCCGTAAGTCAGGCCCCGGAGCCAACCAAAGGACAAAGTCCCGAAGCGCAAATACGGTATTTCGGAGTGCGAGGGGCGGGCAAAACAAGAAAAAGCATCCGCTGCGTAAGCAGCTGCCGCCATCAGGCGGGATCCCGACCATTCAGAAAGGGTGGGCGGGAGGGGATCAGGAGCAGGGACAGTCTAACCTTTCGCCGTGGAGCTGATGCCGAGAGCGGAGCGCAGCGCAGCCGGCATGAGCGGGTGGGCACTGAGGCGGAAGCCGTTCCCGGAAGGCCGCGAACATCCGCGCCTCATGATGGCGCAGCCTGCGCGGGTGAGCGCCGATCGGGCAGCCTGGAGGGAAGGGCGGAGCCGGTCTAGCCACCTTCGGATAATACGAGATTATGTAAAGCGCAGCGGTCCGGAGGGTTACATAATCCTCTATTATCGGATGGTGGCGTTCAGGGATAGATTCTTACGGTGATAGGCAAAGCTAGCAGCGAGGACAGTTTGCCGAGAGCTTAGTGAAACGCAGCCGGCAATCTGTCCCGGGAGAATAAATTAAGGGGCTCTGTGCGTTTCTTGGATCCGCAACTGAGCACAGTGCCCTAGACAAGGGAACCCAAGGCCCAGTCACGAAGCGTAGATCAAGTGTGGATGGTGCGAGGGGCGGGCCTTTAAATAACTGTTCCATTCAATTTTCCCATATAATATCGCAAGGCGGAGGGTGAAAGACAAATTGTATTATGCAAACATAAAAAAATTAGGAGATATATCTTGAATGCGCAACGAAAAATGAAGAAAAAGAAAAGTTAACTCTTAACAAATAAAAAAGACGCTTGACTTTTCAATAAGCATTCGGCTAGAATAAACACAGAGTTGGTTCGCTGTTTACCTCGCCATGAACGGCGAAACAAACAAAAATAGGGGTAAAAAAACAAGCCCGAGAACTTGTACTTCTCGGACTTGCCGCTGAAAACAGCTTATGTGGTTCTGAGGTAATTACATAATACGCAAATATCGAGCATGGTGCAAGTAATTTTGATATTTGCCTGGGTGAATGCGGTTTATCTCGGAAAGGAGAAGCCGTGGCATATTTGCGTCGATACTATGTCAATGATCATGCCCAAGTCAACGGTGATCACGAAGTTCACCAGGAATCCTGTATGTGGCTAGCACTAGCCGCAAACAAAACGTACTTAGGCTCTTACGGCCACTGTCATGAAGCGGTGGCTTGGGCCAAAAGACTATACAGGCAGGCAGATGGATGCGCATATTGCTGTCCAGAATGCCATAAGTCATAGTATAACCACCTGTGAAGCAGGCGGATATTCCGCCTGCTTCAAATATTGAAGAGGAGGCAGAAAAACTTGGGAAAGAATCAACACGTTACACCACATCCCGCTGGAGGATGGCAGGTTAAGGGTGCAGGCAACCAAAAAGCGACAGCCCGAACAGAAACTCAAAAAGATGCCATTAAGATAGCCAGGGAAATAGCTAAAAACCAACAATCAGAACTAGTGGTTCATGGAACAGACGGTATAATAAGGCAGAAAGACAGTGAGGGAAAGGACTCCTTCCCGCCCAAAGGTTAAATTAGGATGACCGAAGCCATTTCATTTCGTTGGAATGGCCTCGGTTTCGATTACTTTATAGTGATATGCAGTGATACTCTCTATGAATGAAGAGAGGTGAAAAGATGACAACACATAAAAATACAAAGCTGACGCAAATAGCGGACATTATTATAGGTATACCCGATAGTAAGCAAGGGAGCTCAAGTGGAGAAAATGTGGTCAATTATAACCTGATTCAACCTAATCATTTAGGTAAATTTAATCAGACTTTAGGCAGTTCAACAATAATTAAGCTGAATCCGATTTCTGATAGTTATCTGGTTCGCAGCAATGACATTTTAATTAAACGGTTAAATCCTGATTATGTAGTTCTTATTGATGAAGCGCGGCCGAAAACTACGATTTCAAGCAATTTATTTATTATCCGTGTTCACGAAAAATATTCCCCGGCATATATAGCCTGCCTATTGGAAAACTTGGACTCAGCGAATGTATTTGGCAATGTAGTAGGATCAGTAGCGCCCATTAGGTCCATATCCCAAAAAGCCTTAGCCCAGCTGACCATACCGCACATTCCCTATGAAAAACAAAAATCGGTTGGGCAGCTATGGCTATTACACAAGAGACGCCAGAAGTTATATGAAGATCTACAAACTGAGGATTACAGGCTTATGACTGCAATAGCTAAGTCTGTCACCTCAGTTATCAAGGAGGAAGAATGATGGCGACAACTAGAAAAGACATCGAAGCAGCGCTGTGGCGGGGCGCAAATACGTTTAGAGGGGCTATCGATGCCGCAAACTATAAGGACTATATTCTACCCATGCTTTTTGTTAAATATCTCAGCGATTCCTACATGGAAAGGGTAGAGGAATTAAAACAGCAATATGATAATCCGGTCCGGCTGGAGAGAGCGATTAGCAGACTTCCGTTTATCGTCAAGGAGGAACATAGTTTTTCTTGGCTTCACGCAAAAAGAAACAATGATAATTTAGGTGAATTGATTAATGTTGCATTACGGGGCATAGAGGATGACAACCCTTCCCTATTTTCGGGAATTTTCAGAAGTATTGATTTTAATAGCGAGGCGATGCTGGGTAACCACCGTCAAAAATTGACCCGCTTGAGGGAACTGCTCGAAGATTTTGAATCTCTTGATTTGCGACCCTCCTCCATCCAACCTGAGGAAGGGAAATTAGCTGCAGATACAGTTGGAGACGCATATGAATACATGATAGGCGAATTTGCGAGTCAAGCTGGCAAAAAAGCAGGCTCTTTCTTTACGCCGACTGAAGTTTCAGAGTTAATGGCACGCATTGTCGATCCCAAAATTACGGACACCATCTACGATCCCACCTGCGGTTCTGGATCCTTATTGATAAGAACCGGTAAACATGCAATTGAAAAGGAAAAAGGGCTCATAAAAAATCTTGCTCTTTATGGCCAGGAAATGAATGGGTCCTCTTGGTCAATGGCAAAAATGAACATGTTTCTGCATAATATCTTGGATGCCAAAATAGCCTGGGGAGATACCTTGGTCAATCCTCTCTTTCTAGACTCGGACGGGAATCTAATGCAGTTTGATGTAATTGTTGCTAATATGCCGTTCTCCCAGGATAAATGGGCGGCTGGATTCAATACGGGTGGAGAAACAGCCGGCAAGGGCAAGGAGTTCAAAATGGAAGCAGCTTTGGATAAATACCACCGCTTCGATTGGGGTGTGCCTCCATCAAGCAAAGGAGACTGGGCCTTTTTGCTGCACATGATTGCAGGTCTTAAGAGTGGCGGAAGAATAGCTGCAGTTGCTCCGCATGGTGTGTTGTTCCGAGGGGCATCAGAGGGACGCATCAGAAAGACGGTAATAGATAAGAATCTTCTGGATACCGTTATAGGATTGCCCGCCAACCTCTTTTATGGTACCAGCATTCCAGCCTGTATCCTGATCTTTAAGAAGAATCGCAACCGAGATGATGTTCTATTTATTGATGCCTCTGGCAAAGACGAAAAGGGTAATCCTCGCTACAAAAAAGAAAAAAACCAGAATAAATTGGAGAACAAACATATCGAGGATATTGTCAAAGCTTATATCAATAGGGTGGATGTTGAGAGGTTTGCCCATGTGGCGAGTTTGGAAGAGATTATAACCAACGAATATAACTTAAACATCCCTCGCTATGTTGATACCTTCGAGGAAGAAGAGCTAATCGATATTGAGCAGGTGCAAAACAACATCACCCGCATCAAGGCGGAGCTTGTGGATGTTGAAACACAGATGGATGAATATCTAAAGAAGTTGGGCCTCTAGGCCACTGATACGATAGCGCAAACCTAAGGTGGATGTGAGAGAGGAGACAGTATATGAGCAATACGACTATAGGGAGTGCCTCGATGCAGGCTGATGATAACGGATTGGTCGCATTACAATGTGATCGGTGTAAAGCCATGTTCAAAATAAGCTGTGACTATCTTAACAATGAGTTGAGAGGCGATTTATGCTGTCCGGTATGTGGAATATCAGCGGAGCTGAATACATTTTTCCCGGAATATGTGGTGGAAGCGGCAAAAGAGATAGCCTTAGCTCATGCAGAGGAGCTTATTGTCGATATGTTTAAAGGGCTGAATTCCAAGAATATAAAAGTGACCACCAAACCGATCGGAAAAGTTGATACCCACCGAGTTTTCAAGGACCGAGACATTGATATGGTCGTTGTTCATGCTGACTGCTGCGGCAAGGATTTGGGTTTGAAGTCGCTTGATGCCGGCGCTGGTTATTATTGTCCCTACTGCGGAAGGATCGCCAAATGATGGAGTACACGAGCGATGCGATCCAGCAGATATCCTTCGACTTTAGAAATGTGGCTAGAAGGCTGCTAAATACGGATATTTATCAATGCGACGCGAATCTCAAGCGCTTCATGTCTTTTATTGAACAGGACGAACTTATAATGAACTTTATCGCAGACCAAAACACCTGTATCCACCTTATCCCACAGATTGTCGCCAGCAGAGAATGGTTGCATCCGTTTGAGATTAGTCATGTGGTATCTGAGGAGATATCCTTTGAATATCAACTTCTTAGGTATGCTGTAGATGCACGAAATGGCGACTTTACAAGCGTATACGGTTCGCACTATATTAGCCCGAAGGCCACCTTAAATGATAGCGCGCAGGACTTTATAAAGCATATCATCGATCCGTTTGTCGACTACATTGCTGACTTCCTCAAAAAACAATATGACGATGCTGTTAAGAGAGAAAATGTCGGCTCAACAGGCATTCCCGGCGTTTTAACAGCGAACAATTCCACGCTGGTTTTTAATAGCAGTGTTGCAGGACATGTGACAAACCAAGTGGTTATCGGAAGCGATATTCGACTTGCAGCGGATTCTATCATTAGCCAAATTGAGCAAAGTTTGTCGGATAAAAATTATTCTACCGATGTCCACGAGATCAAAGCATTGTTGGTGGAAATCAAGGAACAGATTGCCAAAGGGCAAAGGCCCAAGAGGGGTGTCCTAACGGCATTTAAAACTCTCTGTTCCGGATTGGTGGCAATTGCCCCGCTGGCCGAAAAGTTGTGGGAACTACTAGTATAAGTAGGTGAAATGATGGACACAGAAATAAAAGAGCGTATCGAAAAGTTGAGGGTTGGTGAGGTGCCGGTAGGATACAAGGCAGAATTACCTTATGTAGTGCCTTCCGATTGGTCTGTCACAAGGCTGGGGGATGTGACGATTCGCACCTCACGTCGGAATGATAACGATGCAGACATACCCGTTTTTTCAATAAACAATCAAATAGGTTTTGTCCCGCAGTCCGAGCAGTTTGACGGTGGAAGCTATATTGATATGGATAAAACTGCATATAAAGTTGTCTTAGAAGGAGAATTTGCATACAACCCGGCGAGAATAAATGTTGGCTCGATTGGTCGCCTGAAACATACTGATAAAGCCATAGTCAGCTCTCTTTACGTATGTTTCAAATTGAAAGGTAAGCATGATGGTACCTATTTTAGGAACTGGTTTGATTCATATAGTTTTTACAAAGAAGTCATACGAAATCTTGAAGGAAGCGTCCGAGAATACTTGTTTTACGAAAATTTCTCCAAAATCAGGATGCCACTCCCCACTATTGCTGAGCAGGAAAAAATAGCGGAAATACTAACCCATTGCGACCGGTTAATTGAACTGAAAAAGCAGCTTGTCGTGGAAAAGCGTCGCCAGAAAAAATGGTTGATGCAAAACCTGCTTGATCCGGACAGTGACATGAGGCTGCCGGGATTTGAGGGAAGCAAGCGAAATAGATGTAAGTTAAAACTGCTTTGTTCAGAAATTATTGACGGAGACTGGATCGAGTCAAAAGATCAAAGTGAATCGGGTATCAGATTAATTCAGACTGGGAATATTGGGATCGGTGTTTTTGCAGACAAGGGTGAAAGAGCAAAATATATTAGCGAAGATACATTTAAGCGTTTAAACTGCGCTGAGGTTATTGCTGGGGATGTACTCATTTCGCGTTTACCAGATCCGATTGGACGAGCTTGCATAATTCCAAAACTTGAAGGGCGAGCTATTACGGCAGTTGATTGTTCAATCCTAAGGTTTAAGAATTTTAGAGAAGCAAATTACTTCATACAGTACGCTTGTAGTGAACCATATTTTAAGGAGATTACTGTCTTATCAGGAGGATCTACGAGGATAAGGATAAGCCGGAAGGAATTGGAAAACATAGTAATTCCAATGCCTGATAGTGACTCCGAGCAAATCGCTATTACTAATTTCTTTTCCATCGCGGGCCATGAGATAAACCTTTTGGAGAAGGAGATCGCCCAATGGCAGGCAAAGAAGAAGGCCTTAATGCAGTTGCTGCTTACAGGGCTTGTTAGAGTGAACTGATAGGAGGTTTCAAAATGACCAGAGATATGGACCTGATTCGCAAGAAACTTTTTGCTATCGAAGATCAGTTCATTGATGTTCCGATATATAATTTGGCGATCGACGGATACGACAAATAAACGGTTGCCCATCATTGTGACATCCTTCATCAAGCTGGATTGATTAAAGGTTACAATGCCCAATATGCCGGTGATGAACTATATGTATTGGGGCTCACTTCCCTTACCTGGGAAGGGCATGATTACCTTGATAAGATTCGCAGCGATACGGTCTGGAACAAAACCAAATCCGTCATTAGCCAAAATGGATTGCCATTTATCATTGATACCGTAAAGGATATTGCTTCAGGTATAATTCGTGCTTCAGTGCAAGGGGCAATTGCAGGACTAAAGTAGAATAGGGGTGTGTTGATGCCAGATCATACAATATTTAATGAACGTCCGGAGAGCCAGGATAGAGCTATAAAAGTATTAGAAAAGCTGGGATATAAATACGTGCCCCGTGCTCAAGCCGAAACTTGGAGAGGCAATTTAAACAGTGTAATTTTTCCCGAAATTCTCAGGGAATTTATGCACCGCCAATCCTTTTATTATAGAGGCAAACAAACGCCGTTCTCTGAGCGGTCAATCGGTAAGGCTATCAACGATATCGATGTACCGTTGGTTTCGGGTCTGATGTCTGCCAGCAAGAACATTTATGACCTGCTAAGTTTTGGGAACAGCTATGAAGAAGAGCTCTATGACGGCGTTCGACAGTCCTTCGATATGAAGTTTATCGATTGGGATGACCCAGATAATAATATTTGGCAGGTTACAGAGGAGTTCTCAGTTGAGCGAGCCAATGGAAAATATGCGCGTCCGGACATCGTCTTGCTTATCAACGGAATTCCATTGGCTGTGATTGAATGTAAAAAATCCAGCGTAGATATTGAGCAGGGTATCACACAGAATATTCGCAACTGGCAACCGGACTACATTCCCCACTTGTTTAAATTTGTACAGATAGTTATGGCTATGAATCCCAATGCCGTCAAATATGGTACTGCAGGCACATTGACCGAATATTTCAATAAATGGCGGGAAAAAGACTATGAATGGCAACAAGAAAAATGCAAGTCAGTAGTCGATGGCCCGATCGTTGAGCAAGACCGGTCAATAGTCAGCTTACTATCAAAAGAAAGACTGCTTGAAATGATCCGTTACTTCACGCTCTATGACAACAATGTCAAGAAAATTGCTCGCTATCAGCAATTTTTCGGGATCCAAAAGGCTATGAAACGTATCAAAAGTCAGGACGGGATCAACGCACGGGGCGGCGTAATCTGGCATACCCAAGGTAGCGGCAAATCACTCACCATGGTTATGCTGGTCAAGAAAATAATGGCCGATCCAGATGTAAATGATCCCCGCTTCGTACTCGTCAACGACCGAATCAATCTTGATAAACAGCTTAGAGATAATTTTGCCAAAACCCAACTTAATCCCGCCCGTGCTAAGACCGGCCGCGGGCTGATTAGTTTGCTTAAAAATAGAGATGAGACTATTATTACTACCTTGATACACAAATTTGATGCAGTAGCCAAAAGCAGGGTGAAAATAGAAGATGACAATATATTTTTACTGGTCGATGAAAGCCATCGTAGTCAGTATGGGCAGTTTCATTCTTATATGATGGATGTGCTGCCAAATGCTTTCAAAATTGGTTTTACCGGCACACCGCTGCTTAAAAAAGATAAGTTCAATACGTACAAGAAATTTGGCCCGCCCATTGACACTTATCCAATAAATGTTGCGGTTGAAGATGGTGTTATAGTCCCATTGGTTTATGAAGGAAGGATCATACCGCAGGATGTCCCGAATGATAAAATCAATGATTATCTAAAATATATCCTGGCTCCCTTGAATACTGACCAGCAGAAAGATATGGAACGCAAATGGAGTCGTTTCTTGCCGTTAGCCCAAACCAGGCACAGGATCGACATGGTCGCCTTTGATATACATGAACATTTCATGAGTTATGCCAAACCCAAAGGATTTAAAGCGATGGTAGCCGCTTCATCCCGACCAACTGCAATTGATCTCCATAGGTCTATCAAGAAACTTGGGGGACTGAAAACGGCTGTTGTAATCTCACCGGAAACCGTCAAGGATGAGGAGGACCTTACCGTCGAGAAAAAAGCGAAAATAATGAACTTTTTCAAGGAAGAAGTCGAACCGCTTTTCGGCAATAATTACGAAGAGTATGAGGATTGGGCCAAGAATAGCTTCATTGGCGGCGAAGATGTGGATATGCTAATTGTCAAAGATATGTTGTTAACAGGCTTTGATGCGCCCATTGCTGCGGTTCTTTATGTAGACAAACCAATGAAGGAGCATTCGCTTCTACAGGCAATTGCGCGTGTGAATCGGGTATATCCAGGCAAAGATTTTGGGCTGGTTGTTGATTATTGGGGTATTTTCAGCAAGCTAAATACTGCAATGGATATGTATACTGACGAGAAATCAGGTATGGATGGATATGATCAACAGGATATTGAGAATGCGGTTTTGGGAGCCGGGGACCAGAAAGTAAAGCTGGAAAAAGCACATCAAGATTTATGGGCATTATTTGAAGGCAAAGAATTTGACCGTAATAGCTCAGAAGGATGGCAGAGCGTGTTCGCGGATAATGATGTGAGAACGTTATTCTATGAGAGACTCTCCATTTTTTCGAGACTACTTGATTTAGCTATGGGCAGTTATGCTTTATACACTCTTATAGGATTTGAAAAGATAAAAGAATATAAGGATGATGTATTGCATTTTCAAAAGCTGCGGGGATCATTATTGCTCCGCTATAGTGAAAAGATTGATTTCAGCAAATATGAAGATGGAATTCGTAATCTATTGAATAGCTTTGTGCTGTCTGAACCCAGCCAGATCATTGTCGAACCGGTATCAATTCATGATAGCGAAGGTATGCAGAGGCAGTTGGAACAATTAGATGGCAATGCTGCCAAGGGTGATGCTATTCGAACCAGAATGATTGGCGAGTTGGAGACCTATCGCTACGATGATCCGCTGCTTTATAAAAAATTCTCCGAGCAGGTAAAGGAAACCCTGGCGGAATACAAAGCCTCCAGAAATGATGACATGTATCTTGCGAAAATGGAACATCTGGCCGAAGACTTTAAACAGGGTTACACAGGCTACCATTATCCTACCGGTATAGCTAGTGATAGTGACGCCAAGGCATTCTACGGTTCGATTCAAAATATTATAGGTGAGCAGATTGAGGTTTTAAGTCCGGAAATTGAAGAAGCCATGGGACAATTAGCCCTTGATGTGAAGAAGGCAATTTCATCCCGAACCAAAGTAGACTGGCGTTTCAGTATAACCGTAAATAGAGACGTAATGCAGGCTTTAGATGACCTAATTTGGGATTTTGTTGATGAATATGAAATCAACTTATCGGTGGATCAGATTGATTTAATATTGGACAGTATAATGAAAACGGCTATGAGTAGGTATTAATTGATGAAAGTCAATACGATAAGAATTTCAAGTCCTTCGAGAGAATTAGTTGTGGAAGTACAACGCAAATCTGTGAAAAAGGTCAGACTTAAGGTTTTTCCGGATGGACGTATTAAACTTGCTGCTCCAGAAAGCGTAACAGAAAAATGGATTGATGTTTATCTAAATAGCAAAACAGCATGGATTGAAAAGTCACTGGATTATTTCGAAGAGACCAGAGCCAATGAGTTGGAGACATTTATTCGCAGCGGGGTTTCTACTCGTATTTTGGGACGTCAAGTAAGGATAATCGTTAGGCAGGCTAAAAGAAATCGAATAGACCGCAGGGAAGATCATATATATCTCCATTCAGTCTATAACGATGATAGTGAGGCACTGCAGAAGCAATTTGAGCGGTGGTGGCAAATCAAATGCAAGGGATATTTTGGAGAATGTATTGATAAATTGTATCCGATAATAGCTAAATATGGTCAAGCCAAGCCTACACTGCAGGTTAGGAAAATGAAGACCCTTTGGGGAAGCTGTTCAAGAAAAAGACAGAAGATTAATCTGAATTACTATTTGTATAAAGCCTCTCCCCCTTGTATCGAATATGTTGTTTTGCACGAGTTGACACATTTTTTGTACCCCAAGCACAACAAAGATTTTTATGAATTCCTTACCATTCATATGCCTGACTGGAAAGAGCGCAAAAGGATCCTGGATCATGAGGTTGTAAGAGGGCTACGATATTGATGGGAACTGAGACATAGATTTGGATGCTTCAGTTATTCTGATTTGGGGAGGTGGAGGTAATTCAGTGTAAAGAGGACATTATTTCTTATGTGGCGGGAAACGCCTGTAATAAGATATCGAAAAGAGTTGTACGGGAACTTCAAAAGATGACTGAGGATCTTCTGGCTGGTGATGATTCTGGGCTTAAAAATATTTGGGATGAAGTCTGTGTTCAGATTCGCCACCAATATTCGATATATTGGGATTTTTATGTAACTCAGATCGAGTCTATCATCTCAGATGAATTAGAAAAACTAGATTCTATCACAAAACGAGCTATTTGGCTGCAAACAGACCAGGGTAAAGAATGGGCCGAAGAAGAGGAAGAATATCAAAATTATTTGAAAGATCAAGATTTCCGTGAATATTGCTCTAGAAGGTTGATTAATCCGGATACCAATGATTACGACATAGTAGATTTCATAATGAGCTCATTTGTGTTATCTGCTGCAGCAAATTGGACCAACAAAAGGATAGGAATATATCTTGATAGAGACTATGAATAGACAGGCGATTTCTTTGATGTAGTTCTATAACACCGTTATTTTGGATATGATTATTATATCCAAAGATTAAAGGAGAATCCCTTTGCGAAAAATTGAGGAAATAGAGGCTCTACTGGATGAGCTGGAAAACAGAATAGCTGATGAACTCGAGGATCAGGATTTAGATTTCAAAGAATGGAACACTCGCAGCCTAAATGACGCAGCCAATATCGTTGTTGATATGGCAGTATGCATGGCAAATGGTGGCGGGGGAACGGTTGTATTCGGAGTCAGAGAATCCGTGACCGGAAGAGCTAATGCAATTTTGGGCGTTCCAAACGAGATTGATGTAAACAGGATCAGAAGACTAGTGTATGACAAGACAGATCCCAAAATCACTCCTGTATTTGAAGACTTGCGGGTTCCGGAAGGTACTGGCCGGCTTGTAATTATGCAGGTTTATCCTGGTATGCCTCCATATACCGATACTGCTGGAAAAGGTAGAATCAGGGTCGGCAAAGATTGTCAACCATTAACCGGGACGATGCGTAGACGAATTGCTGTAGAAATTGGGGATTTGGATTATAGTCGGGAGACGGTTGCTGGAGATGCCAAGAGACATATCTCTGGTATTGCTATGGAATATCTTCGATCCATGGCCAAGCATGAGGCTGTACCGGATGATATCATCAAGCAGGAAGATACTGAGTTTCTATCTACATTAGGAGTTATTCAGAGGAGCCGTTTAACCCGAGGAGGACTGTTGCTGGTGGGTTCCGAGGAAGCAATTAAGAAAGAGATACCGGGCTATGTCTGGACTTACTTGAAGATGAAAGATGATACCACCTATGTGGACCGACTGGATGGGAAAGAACCGATACCTATCGCGGTGAACAAGATTATGGATAAGATTATGGCCGATAATCCCATCACTACTTTAGAGTACGGAATGTTTCATTTTGAGTATCGTACTTATCCCGAGATAGCACTGCGGGAAGCTTTGCTGAATGCATTTTGCCACGCTGATTATAGGATCTCGGGACCTATAATTGTTAAGCATTATCCCGACCGATTGGAAATATCCAATCCGGGAGGTTTCATAGGTGGCATTTCTCCGGAAAATATATTACACCACCAGCCAGTGGCTAGAAATCCGCACTTAGTGGAAGTCCTTACGCGGTTGCGGTTGGTGAATCGAAGTAATCTGGGGATCCCGCGTATCTATCGGGCTATGATGGTGGAAGGGAAGCAACCTCCGGTGATTGATTCGCAAGGAGAATCGGTTAGAATTACGTTATTTTCGGGCAAGTTTACAGCTTCTTTCCGTGTCTTTGTTGCAGAAGAAGAGCAGTCCGGTCGAGAGATAAGTATTGACCATCTCTTAATTCTTCAGTATCTAATGCAGCATTCCGAAATTGATACAGCTACAGCCGCTCATTTATGCCAGCGTACTGAGGAAGAAGTGCGGCGGGTCTTGGGTAAAATGGAGGGAGAACAAGATTATCTCGGGAGAGGTGGAGCAGGCCGGGGGACCTATTGGACCTTGTCTAGAGCAGTGCATAAGCGACTTATGGCGCCGGGTAACTTTGATTCTAGGCAGCGAACGGATTGGGATGCGTCTAAAACTAGAGTGCTAAGCATCCTGATGCAACGTGCTAAACGTGGGGAAAACGGGATGACCAATGCTGAGATCAGGCAGATCACCATGTTTAATCGCCATCAAGTAATAAGATTAATGCACGAACTCATGGCAGAGAATCCTCGAATTAGTTTAGAGATTAAAGGACGCTATTCGACTTATAGCTATTTGGAGTAAGTTGCGTTATGTAACATTGAAATATAACATTGAAGGGCACTAATGTTGCTCAATGTAACATTTTAATGTTACCCAATAACATTGAACACACTCATAAGACTTGTCGCCAAATCGTCGCCCAAAATGCATAAAAGAGGTGCAAATACTTGAACAACTTCGGAAAGGTGATGCCGGGAAAGTCCCAATATTATGGAATTATTGTGACTGGAGCTAACTGGAAAAACACTACACCAACGAGTTCGTAATCAGCAGGTCGGCGGTTCGAATCCGCCCATCGGCTCCAACAGAAATGCCGAAACCTAGGGGTTTAAAAAAAGAGGCCAATTTCCAATTGGACCTCTTTTTTGCTGCTCGTCGCCATAATTAGGCTACATAATCTAAGTGGGGAAAGATTTTTGCTGGATTAAATATCTTCGGATTAGATTACGGATGTTAAACTTTAGTTGGTACCATGCTTTTATCAGTGAATATCTGTCAGAATATAGGGTGGAAGTGAACACTCGGTGATCGAGTTAACGCCCTAAAATCAAGACACAAAAGATATTGAGGCAGCAAATATGAATATTTATAGGATAATAGGCTTACTTGTCTACTTTTCCTTTTATGCATGCTTTTATATAGAATTATACTTGCAGAGCAAACGTGGTATAAAGACCCTTCAGGTGGGGCGTGGCAATAAACCGAAAAGGACTCGTGTTATTGAAATCGTACTGGTAGTCACCATTTTGCTGACTTCATTTATCCAGTTCGTTAGTATTGTATTTGTGGAGAGACTTCCGCTCATTATGCAGAATGAATTTGTCCGATATGGTGGAATTCTCATTTCCATTTTGGGTGTCGCACTACTCATAACCGCCATGGTAACACTGCAGGACAGTTGGCGAGGCGGCATCGATTACGATCAAAATACTGAATTAGTAACGGCTGGAGTATACAAATACAGTAGAAATCCCGGTTTTTTTGGATTTAGCTTATTCTATATCGGTATGTCATTATTGTTTTCGAACGCTTTAAATGTAATTTTTTCCGGTACAATGCTTCTCATACTTCACCTGCAAATATTAGAAGAGGAAAAATTCCTCACTATCGCATTTGGAAAACAATATTTGGATTACACCAAGAAAACCAAGCGATATTTTGGAATGAACTAGATGTTTAATAATTACCATATACCCGGGACCAGCCGGTATCTGACTCGGTTTGCATATTCTCTATAACCGGGTAGCTTTTGGTGCAGAGTTTTATCTTCCAGCCCCGTGCGAACCAATACCAGACCAATAACTACTGACATGGGCAACATAGCCCATAATGATCCTAGAATCAGCGGCGAGGCCAGTCCATATATAATCATCCCCAGATATCCGGGATGGCGGATATATCTATATGGCCCACTGCTGCATACGTTATGGCCGCGGTCAAACTGGAGCCGCACCGTACTGGAGTAAAAGCAGTTGGCGTTCATAGCCCAAAGAGTGAGGATGCAGCCTAAAAGAAAGATTAATATCGCCCCAATATGCACACCTGTTGCCAAGGGCGGTGTCCAGCGCCAGCGGAAATCAAGGCCCGCGGCCAGATACACGCCCATCCAGGTCAACTGGATGATCCCACTGAGCAGCGGGTCCCATTTTTCCACATGCTCTTTTATACTGCCACGCTCCGCCAAGACTTCCAGCGAGACCAGAAAAAAGCCGATTAGATTAGTCAATACATAGAAGGCCATATACAACCAGGCATACAACCACTTCAGACTTCCGGCGGAGATAAATAGGAGCAGAGCAGTCACAATAATTACGGCGATCACCTGTCTCAATCTCCGCAAAACATTGTGCCTAATCGCTGGAGTGCTTTCAATCAGCTTGTTCAGATTGCTCATTATGTTCCACCTTATTATGGGGGGGTAACGGCAGCCTCGGTTATCCATCACTCACACCCGCCAGCCCGAACTGAGTTAGATGCGATACAATTATTATATAGCACTAGTAGGTCGGCGGTACGGATCCGTCCATCGGTTCCATTTAAAAAACCGATATATAGGCATTATACAAGGGACAGTTTTTCTTAATTATCCTTTTATGCCAATTTTCAGACAAGGCGGAGAATATGTTTTATAATTCAGGTTAGGGCATTCAGGAGGGAATCCAAGATGTTAGAGAAAGCCGCCTCACTTTTGTTGTTATTGGCTATGTGGTTCAATTCCCTTACCGGCAGCCAGGTTTTTAAGACCCCGGATGATCGGCAGCCATACTTTGATATCGCTGGTGGGCGCATAGCCCAGCACATTGAGAACAGTGATCCCGGAAATAATATATCACCGGATGTTCAGCCGGGGGAAGATATTCACTTCAAACCTTACATAAGCACCGACTACCCTGCCGGGCAGCCAGCTTCAGAGATGCCGGTTCTGATGTGGACGGTTCCACCGGGCAGTGTTTATTTCGAAATTGAGCTCCTCACCGACCCGCCCGAGAATCCCAACGGCATAATGACCTCCACCTTTGGCTTCCATACATCGCGACAGGTATATACCAGTGGATACTGCATCGACCTGTCTACCTATCCCTCTGATCACCTTTACTGGCGGGTCAGAGGCCTGGACTTACATGGCAATCCAGTGGGGGTCTTCTCCGATGCTGTTTCCTTATATATCGACCACAACCTTGCCTACAACCTGAAACCGGTTTCCACTACCGGTTATAGAGCAGCCCATATGCCTATGCCCCTGTATCCGGTCTATGCCTGGATCCCGATCCCTGGAGCCGCCAGCTATGAAGTAGAGGTCACCAATGCAACTCCCGAGAATCCCAATGGCATCTACCCATCCCAATTCCAGATCCGGCTGCTGCCATCCACTACTATCACTGACTGCTATGATCCACAACCGTTGAGCACTCCCGGCACCTATTACTGGCGGGTCAGGGGATTGGATGAATCCGGAGCCCCAGTGGGTGTGTTTTCCGATGCGGAAGAATTCACTGTTCCAGGTCCTTACAGCGGGATCGATACTGGCACCCTGGGCGACAGCATCACCCATGGCGGGGGCGCGATTTCTTTTTCCCCGGCCTGTGTGGAATATAGTTACCAGCATTATTTGGCATTTCCTGTAGTGAACCTGGGCATGAGCGGAGATACCACTGCAACTATGGTGGATCGCTTTGAGGCTGACGTGCTCCCCCTTCGAACTAAGTTCCTGATCATCATGGGCGGAACTAACAGCCTGCGGGATTATACCCCGGCCGGGCAGGTCATTAGAGAACTGGCTGCCACCCGCGATAAATGCATTTATTACGGGATAAGGCCGATATTCCTAACCCTTCCCCCCATCAATCCGGATGCCATCCACGAGGCATTCAATGAAGAAACCGCGCCTGACTGGCAGTCACAATTTGACGCGGTCAATGAATTCATACGCCGGCAGGATTACTATATAGATCTTGAACCTTATTTTGTAGACGATTATGGATTATTACCTTCGCAATATGGGATCGATGGCATGCATCTCGATATCGAAGGCAAAAAAATGATGGCCCAGATCATCGATGATAACTGGGCCCGGGTGACTGCTCCTTAATAGCTTCCTGGCTTGCTATTGCGGCTAGGGCTTCCTCACAAAATGCCCCCTGATAACCTGAAGCTCAAGACCCATGGCCTGGAAATAGTTCACTTTGGGAGGATCCACCAGTCTGATGAAATCGTCCAGCAACATAGTGGCCGGTACTGCCAAACGCGGGATTTCACTGAGGCTGGAATGAGGATTGAAATACCCTATTCCGCTCACAATGTAGGTGAAACCTGCTTGGCGGGCAGCAGTGATATCTTCCCGGTTGGAGGCACTATAGGGCCAGGAGAGCATGTCAGCCCTGGACCCCAGGTGAGACTCAATGAGCTGGCTGGATTTCCTCAGGTCGGACTCAATACGCTGCGCATGTTCTGCTTTGGTTTCGGCCTTGCCATTGCTTTTCAAATGGGAACGGACTGATGGTTCCAACTTATCTCCACCTTTGGGCAGTTGTTGATGGAGATCATAAGTGTGGGATCCCACATCCACCAGTCCTGACTCGGCCATTGCTCGAAGGTTATCCCAATTAAGAGCAGGATAGCCGGTTCCTTGGTCCGTATATCTCCCCACCACAAAGACAGTAGCGGGGAGACGGTTTTGCTGTAGGATAGGAAATCCGAGGGTGAAGTTGCTTTTATAACCATCATCAAAGGTAATGGCCACGGTATGGTCAGGTATGGCCCGGCCCTGGCTCATGTCATCCAATAGGGTCCTCAGAGGAACTACATTACAATGCTGCCCCAGGTAGGTCATTTGCAGGTTGAAGTTGGATACCGGGATGGTATAGGGCTTGGCAGGGTCAGGTGGAGCCTGGGTGATATCGTGATATTCCAGTATAGGCACCGCATGATTCTGTTTATACATGGTGGAGTAGGACAAGCCTAGAAAAATTGCGCCCATGGATATGGCTATTAGCATTATAGTCTTGTAGAGTTTACTGCTCACCGTTATGATTTCTCCCATCCAGGGGCTTGCCCACTCGATTTACTCCCCTTCGCTTATTCTAAACCAACTTGGATTATACCTGCTTGGGCGGGAGAAAAATTGGTGGACTGGGTCAACCTTGGCGAAGGATGGGGCCCAATTCGACGCCAGCCTTTGAGTCGTTCGCAGATAAGTCAAACAGCAGCGAACTTGTTTTTGACGCTTTAATAGGCCAATACATAGTAAAATACTAGCCGGGCACATTGATCAATTTGCCGGGGAGATTGTATCAAAAGAATGATCCTGGTTCGGCTCCCGCTGCAAGAGGATAACCGCTAGCACCGCAACCCATAACATAGGGGCATAGACCATCACCCTTTCGATGATTCCCAGCCAGGGTGTCGGCATATCAGCAGCCACCCTGTTGTATTGCATACCTACCCAGCCACCTAAGACCAGCATGATCAAAATGGTCATCCCCGAGTAGCACCGGAACCACTTGCCGTTAATCAAGGAACCGAATGCGATAAAAAGGGTTATGGTAAGGACAGTCACACCCGACATAATCAGGTGCCCGGTATCGGTAGTTGTTACACCTGCACCGCGCATGTGCATCGGGAAAAACAACCACAAGAATCCTATTATTCCCCATACGGCAATGAGGATGCCTGCAATCCGTTGAGAAGATCTTTTTCCAGCAGATTTCCAGACACCAACCCCAAAAGCTAGGAGTAGCGGATTGTAGACCAATTGCATGGCGATCCAAAGCAGTCTGGTCGGAGCTCCTATGGCTGACAATTCGCTTACTGCCTGATCTCTGTAGCTATAGCCGTCATATTGGATGGATGCGAATATATCGGTTCCAATCCACAAAATGGTGGAGAGGATTCCGCCAATAAGAAGTATCTGATGTAGGCTCCGTGCTGCATGAGCGCTTCTCTTAGCCTGCACTGTTATCACTGCCATAATCGGTTCCTCCTCCAGCACCTGCAATCATTTCTCGCCCTCCCTTCCTCAACGTCATCGCTCCGGGAGGGCTGATCAAGCCTCTATTTCGAGTATAGGCTATGCATAAAGAGACCTCAAGGCATGGCTTGAAATAATTAGAGGTCGAAAAAGTTTGGGTTCAAGGTCTCTATCTCGCTGATAAATTGGTTCAGGGCTACCAGCAGTTATTAATGAACTTGTTACATGGTACAATATGTTTATAAAAATGAAGGGGGATTGAATATGGTGATTTTCAAAATCATGGGTATCCTGACGGTCGCTTTATTGATCACTTTTATATGGCCCCGCAAGGCCAGTGCCCACTGTGACACCATGGCAGGACCAACCGTTGCGGATGGCAAGAAAGCATTGGAAAGCGGCAACATTAATTATGCCGCCAATTGGATAGGAGCTGCATTTGAGCAGGATTTACAGAAGGTTTTTACCCTGGCAATCAAGGTCAGGCAACTGGGGCCGGAAGCCCAGGAATTAGCGGATATGTATTTCCTGGAGACCCTGGTCCGCCTGCACCGGATGGGCGAGGGGGTAGGATATACAGGTATCAAGCCATACGGAACCCCCATCGACGCAAAAATCAAAGCGGCTGATGAAAGCATCGCTCGGGGGAATTTGACTCCTTTGCAAGGGATGGTGCAGGGAGAACAAATGAACGAACTACAGGAAAGATTTGCCAAGGTGATGGCTTTGAAGGACTTTGATATAAACGATGTCGCCGCTGGCAGGGCTTACATTGCAGCTTATGTCAGCTTCTTCAAGTTCGCGGAAGGTGAAGAACATGCACACCACCACGGTCATGCAGCCCCAAATCATCACTGAGTAAGACCGGACGCTATTTAATGATGCCCGATGTAATAGCCTTCTCTGGACCACAGCGGAGCAGGCTGCTGTCCACTAACACTTTGGTAAAGGCGATTAATGATGAACCATGACTGGATTATCCTGCCGGTTGTTGCCTCTCTAGTTGCTGTTCTGATCAATCGGTATCTTTTTTTTGTAACCGCGGTCTCAGCGTATTCCATGTACCCGGTTTTGAAACCTGGACACCAGCTGTTTACGGTGCGCATATACAGGCCTAAGCATATCAAGCGAGGCGATATACTGGTTTTCTATTCAGATGAGCTGGGGGGCATGATGGTGAAACGTGCAATCGGATTGCCTTCCGATGTGGTTGATTTCCGGGAGGGAGTATTGTTTGTTAACCAGACCAGGTATGACGAGCCCTATGTAGTATGCCGGGACAAATTCAGCGGGACTTTTCATGTCCCAGCCAGGCATTATTTGTTTTTGGGCGATAACCGGGTAGATTCGGTCGATAGCCGAATTTGGCAGGAGCCCTATATTCCTGAGAGTAATCTGCGTGGGAAGGCGATACTGAGGATTTTCCCTCCGCATCGGCTATAAAAATCACGGCAGGTCGCCCTTCGAATCCGCCTCTCGGCTCTAAAAAAGATATCTAGACATCATTTAGGGGAGATATTTCAAAAAATATCTCCCCTCTTCGTTTTCGGTGCTGTTTTGGTGTCCTGACAAGAATGTTGGTAATGATATGGGAAAATCGCCAGGTGGGTCGGTTAAATCCAAATTTACTTGACATACATAAATATGGTGCCTTAAATTTAAGGTACCATATAGAAAAGGCAGGATATTGTGCATGGCTTTCAAGCATATTTTATTGGGAACGCTGATGGATTTACCTACCCATGCTTATGACATGATTAAAAAGTGTTTTGTTGATTTTACCCCCGCCAATCCAAAACTAAATGAGGGAAGAATTTACAGCACTTTGAAAGAGTTGGATAAAGAAAGCATGGTGGAACGCAGTCTGCGATACAAAGACGATGTTCCGCCCCAGAAACTGGTTAGCATTACTCCTGCAGGAGCTGCGGAGTTTTATCGCTGGCTGGAATCCAGTGAAGAGGAGGAAGGCCATACCAAGTTTGATTTCTTTAACCAGTATCCTTTTTTGACCAAGGTGAATTTTTTTAAATTCTTGGATGAAGATAAGATTATCGCCAAACTGACGGAACAGCTGCTTATCTCCACCAAAAGATTGGAGCGCTTCCATCAGGCCCGGGAGGAAATGATACACAAAAGAGTGGATGAGTACCGCATCCGGATTATAGAATATGGCATTGATGTGGAAGAACTCAGGTCTGCCTGGTTAAAAAGCATACTGGCTGAGCATGGAATTACCGAGCCGCTAGGGATGGGGGTGTGATTGAGTGGATGATATACAAACCATAAAAGACAAAATGCTTCAAGCCGGATATATCTGTGACGACAAGGTAGCCATAGTGCTGTTCCTGGCCGAGGCCCTCCAAAAACCAGTATTGGTAGAAGGGCCTGCCGGCGTGGGGAAAACCTCAATTTCTCAGGCATTCAGCTGCACCAAGGATCTGCCGTTGATCCGACTGCAGTGCTATGAAGGACTAGATGAAGCCAAGGCACTCTATGAGTGGAACTACAAGCGGCAGCTGCTGCACATTCAGGCTGTATCCAATCAAAACTTTAGCGTGCAGGAAATTGAAGCAGACATATTCTCAGACGCCTTCCTTCTAACCAGGCCTTTACTTAAAAGCATTGTGTCCGACTCACCCACAGTGATGCTGATCGATGAAATCGATAAAGTGGATTTCGAATTCGAGGCTATTCTGCTGGAACTACTTTCCGAGTTCCAGATTACTATCCCCGAAATCGGGACTATCAAAGCCAAGCATCATCCCTATGTTTTTCTGACCTCCAATGCAACCCGGGAGCTCTCCGAAGCCTTGAAACGACGCTGCCTTTATCTCTACCTGGACTTTCCGACCAAGGAAATGGAACAGCAGATCTTAATGCTTAAAATACCCAACCTCTCTGAACACCTGGCCGCCAAGATTGCGCAAGTAGCCGGGAGGCTGAGGGGGCTGGAGCTTAAGAAACCACCCAGCATAGCGGAAAGCATTGACTGGGCTTCCGCCTTGCTGTGGTTAGGAAAGGAAGACCTGGATGTTGAGACAGCTCTGCAGACCCTGAGCACTATAGTAAAATACCGGGAGGATCAGGAGAAGCTGGAACGGATAATTTATCGCAACCGCGACCTCAGTTTCCGCGGCTAGAATTCCGCCTCAGTCCAAGGAGGGTTATCATGCCAGTTTTGCAATATCTGCAGGCTTTTTTCGATGAGCTGCGCCAGCACGGCATTCCAGTTACTACCAGTCAGGTGCGGGATTGCTGTCAGGCAGTTCTGCTTATCGATTGGATGAACCGGGACTACTTCTATGCTGCCCTGTTTACTACCCTGGTCAAGGATTACAGTTATCAACCGGCTTTTGACCAGGTTTTCAATCGCTTTTTCGAAGAATACCTTAACCCAGAAAACATAAAACATTTTACAAGCCTAAATGAAAGGAAACCTACTTCGCCTGAAAAAGAAACAGCTGTCAGTGATTATGAGATAGGCATGGGCACACCGATGGGCAAGGGCGGTTCATCGCAGGCGCCGGGAGGTAAGAAAAATCCGCTTGAACAAGATTTCGGCCGGGTCAGCGATAGTGATTTGGCCCGTCTCGAAGCGCTGGTGCCTTTGCTGGCGCGTCGGCTAGCTGCCAAGTTTGTCAAAAAAAGAAAGCGTAATGACCAGAACAAATTGGATTTCAGGCGTACAATCCGTGCCAGCTTGTCAACCGGTGGCCTTCCAATAAACCTGTTTACGGTGCGGAAATATAGAGAGAAGCCGGTTATCCTGGCTCTGTGTGATGTATCCGGCTCGGTAATGAACTTCAGCTGTATTTCACTGGCTTTGATTGCCTCTTTGGAAAGGTTTTTTCAAAATATTGAATCATATGCCTTTATTGACGAAGTATCAGATATTACCGGGCTGCTCCTTTCTGGGAATCCCTTGAATTTCCGGGGATATGTGCTGCGCAATGCCAAGGTAATCGGAGCGACCGGATACACCAATTACGGAAGGACCCTGGAGGAATTCCACAAGCGCTTCCGGCAACGTATTAATCGCAAAACCACTGTTTTGATATTCGGGGATGCCCGTAACAATTGGCAGGAAAATGGCAAATGGGTATTGAAGGAAATCCAAAATCAAGCCAAAAAGGTATACTGGTTCAACCCGGAACCTATCTCGCAGTGGGGTGTAGGAGATAGCATCATTTTTGATTATGAGCCGTACTGCGACAAAGTATTTGCCTGTCCGACCATATTGGATTTGGAAAAATCATTGGGTCAAATTTAGGGGGTGGCTAGATGAGCAGATATTTGGGAGACAGGCTGTCGCCCACCCTGTACCAGTTCCTGGCAGTTGAGACCATGGTCGGGGTGGTTTGCACGGTCGACGAGGATGGTTTTCCTAGGGGAGCACCCATGTCCCAGTTCTATGCCCCCGGTGACCAGGTCCTGCTGATAGCGGCGCAAAATATGTCCCGCACTTTTATGAATGCGGTCCGGACCGGAAAGATCGCGCTAACCTTCATGGGAGCCAATGATCTGGTTTTTACAGTACAGGGCAAGGTTGTGGTTTTCCGGGAATGCATGAAGACTAACAACAATCTTGGCATCCTGGCTGTGTATATTCGCGAGGTCAACAGCAACGAGGCCTGTGATGTTGTGGTAACCGGCGGGATCAGCACCCAATTCCGCAGTCTCCGATGGCAGCAGCTGCTGGAAGGCTGGCTGGCCGAACTGAGGAGCTATACCCTGGAAGATGTTCGAAAATTGCTCCCGGCGCTTGATCCCGCATCAGGTGACATTTCCCTGTAGCGGAGGCAGCTGGAATACAATTGAGGATGGAAAATATGCAAAACAAGAAGCCGGGTTATTTTGCCACCCGAAATGCCCTGATTCCCCTGACTAAACTGGAGGCAAGTCCCTTCAAACCCGACGGATTTGTGCTAGGGCCTCTACAGGCGCAAATTGAAGCGGAGGGGCTGAGCGTCCATAATTTCTATTTCGATCCCCATGACCTGCACTCACCTTATTATTATTACTACCGGGGGCTGGTACTCCTGTCGTGGAGCAACATTGACCGTCAGCTGGCGACCATAAAAGAAGAGATAGGCGATGTGGAACGAAGAATGAATACCAGCGCAGCCAGGCGGGATTTTGAAGCTTTGCTGGCAGCGGTCGACCATCGCCTGGCTCAGGAGGTGTACATGGAGGTCTTCCATCTTATTCCCGATCAGGATAAATATCGCCTGTTTGAGAGCCTCTGGCTCAATAACCAATGCTGGCCGGAAATATTTGATGAGGAGTTCATTGCCAAGGTCGCCAAATACCGTGGAGTCACCAAGGCTATGCCAGCTGCAGATGAAGAAGGTTATGTGCTGGTGTACCGGTGTGGGAACCCGCAAGAAGATGGGCCGGAGCTGGTCTCAACCTGGACCACAGATATCAATATTTCCATCTCCCAGGCCCTTCTCTCTGGTAAAACGCAACCCATCTACCAGGGCTGGGTCCTACGCGAGCACATCGTTAGCTACGACTGCACCCGTTCCAAGCAAGAAGTCAGGGTAGCCGGGGACAAGGTGGAACGCCTGGAGCCCTTGCCATTGATTAACCTGGGGGAATTGGTCCCGATATTGACAGAAGCCGGGATAATAAGGCAGTACCAAGACTACGCGGATAGGATCGATAGCCGCTGGTTCATTTCTCCCCAAGGAGTCCATGGGGTCTGTCACACCCGGAGAGTCCTACTATTGAGCTTGACTATCGCTTATTTGGAGCAATTTGATCGCTGCGACATGAACCTGCTAGGTTTAGCTTCCATATACCATGACATTGGTCGGATTGACGATGGGTATGACCCGGATCATGGTATCGCCAGTTATGCGAAAATGATCCAGTCCCAAATGAGCGCAGTTGGTGAAGGAGAGGAGCGGGAGATGCTTCGATTCATTATCGAAAATCATGCGGTTCTGGACCAGAAAGCCCGACAGAAATTGGATCAATACCAGATCGGCGACCGGGCCAAGACCTGGAGACTGTATAATGCTTTCAAGGATGCGGATGGTCTGGACCGGGTCAGGCTCAACAATCTTAAACCCCAGTATCTCCGTACAGCTTCATCTAGGCGTCTATTAATGGCCGCTCATCAGCTGTACAGGCAATACCAATAGCCATTTTATGCCTGATATAAGACAATCAATCCAGGGCGGTGAAAAGGAAATAAAAAACGAAATCGTGGGCATGATATTATAGAATTACACCATAAATTGAGAGCAACCACCAACGAAAATATATTTGTATTCAGAATCTACCGGTGCTTAACCTACGGCTTTATCCTGTGATCAAATCGAATAGCAGGCGAGGTAACATAATGTATAGCATCGTTATCGGAGTAAGTCAGGATGTCATTACCCACACAACGGGTATTATTCTAGGATGGATAATCTTCATTGGGTATGTGTTGGCTGCCATGAAGTACCTGGTCAGGGCGTTTTATCGAAATTATGTAATGACCAAGCCAGTGGACTCAACGTTTCGAACCAAATATTTGGTATTGATGCGCTATACTGTTGCGGTTCACCCATATATTGGACTGTACTTGCTGCCAGTGATCATTTTGCATTCCATGGTTGAACTGGTTCATAGAGGATTTTTCTTGACCGGTGTGATTGCGACCGTTCTGATGGTGAACCAGATCATTCTTGGCGCATACGGTACATTTGTAAGAGACAGGAAAAAGGGACCCTGGCTTGATGCTCATCGCACCTTGGCTGCAGTTCTGCTTCCCATAGTCGCTATTCATGTCCGGACGGCTATTTCATTGCCCCGGGCCTCGCGCCCCGTGGAATAGTAGAATTCAATGAGTTCATAAATAATTCGTTAAATTGACAGGGTTGTTTTGTGAGGCTAAGCTTAGATTAACTTCAATATTTAATATGGTCCGCAAATCAGATCTATTTCTAAATGTACTGGATCCAAGCCAGGGTTTTAGTTTGCCTCGATCTTTATGCAAGATACTCAACCGCATAGAAATCCGTTTTGATCAGACTATTGAATCCCCAGATTTATTTTTGGAGGTGTAGATGACAATATGGATTTTGAACCTGCCAATGAAGACATATCCATCAATTACCCCCAATCTGGCCGATATCAGGAATTTGAAGGGAGAATATTAGACCATAGTGACAGAGACCTATCCGTTAAATTATGGTTCTTGGCAGCAGTCCTGTGGTTCGCCTTCTTTACGACTTTCGGGTTTTTGCTGGCAATGAAATTTTTTTATCCCACCTTCCTGGGTGATATTTCTTGGCTTACCTTTGGGGTGGTCAGGCCTGCGCATGTCAATGGGGTTTTATTTGGGTTTGTAACCTCTGGCCTATTGGGCGCCATGTTCTATATTGTTCCACGTTTATGTGCCACCCAGCTTTACCAACCGCGGCTGGCATCGTTGATTCCAGTTCTCTGGAATGTAAGCGTTATGGTGGGAGTAATTTGGATATTACTGGGTGGATCTCAGGGCAGAGAATATGCGGAGCTGCCTTGGCTTATAGATGTGGCGGTAATGATCGCTCTTATAATGATGGCGATAATTATTCTGGGTACCATAGTTAAGCGGAATGAGAAAAAACTTTACGGCAGCCTTTGGTACTATGCAGGAACTATGCTCTGGTTTCCGGTAGTCTATTTTATTGGCAATGTGATGTGGCATCCCGGCACAGGTGCATTAAATGGGATCCAGGATGCTATATTCAACTGGTATTACGGTCATAATGTCCTCGGTCTATGGTTTACAACCCTGGGAATACCCGCTGTCTATTATGCGGTACCGAAAATAATCAAACGACCTCTGTATAGTCATCTGCTGTCATTGATTGGTTTTTTCAGTATAGCCTTCTTTTATACCGGAGTTGGCTCCCATCATCTTCTGCAGGCACCTATTCCCGAATGGCTGAAGACTATGGCGGTGCTTATGACGGTGCTTATGCTGGTGCCGGTGTTGGCCTTTGCTGTCAATATCATGCTTACCATGCGCGGTTCGTGGAATAAGGTCACTGCTAGTCCGATCCTGATGTTTATCATCTTTGGCTCTGCCAATTATGTCCTCTCCTCTATACAGGGCTCATTTCAGGGGGTTCGGGCTACCAACCTCTACCTTCATTTCTCACAATGGCCGGTCGGCCATGCCCACATGGCCCTGCTGGGTGGATTCGGATTCTTGGCGGCTGGCCTTGCTTTGTGGATAGTGCCTCATACTATGAAGTCTCGCATCTATAGCTACAGCCTATTGCGAGCTAGTTGGTGGACGGGGTCGATCGGTTTTATTTTGTTCTTTTCGGCCATGACCATAGCTGGTTTAAACGCCAATGGGAATTGGTGGACCCATATAAACGTGGTGGAAACCCTGCCCACCCTTCGGGCAGCTTTTGTTTTCAGAGCTATTTCGGGGGGTATGGTTGTGGTAGCTGCCTATATGGTGGCAATCAATGTTTTGATGACTTTTTTAGGAGGACGTGACCCTGTACCGGCTGAGGACCACGCCCGCCCAGAGCCTAAATCCGTTTTGCCACACTCCCCGCTCTTGAAGAAGAGTCAGGAACAGCTAAATTTACCCATAATATTTGCCGGCGGGCTGGGAGGATTTGCGGTGATGACCTTTATGGTTGTAGCTATGCCCTATATGTTTACCACCAATACGCCAAGCGAAGGGCCGGTTGCCCACGAACTCACTGGGGAGGAAGCCCTGGGGCAGAGCCAATATAAGGCCAACGGATGTTTCTACTGTCATAACCAGTTCATAAGAGAAACTGATTGGGCGATGGGCGAGAGTTCCGAACCAGGAGATTTCTATTATTCCACTCCCAATTTTATGGGAACGGAGCGGACCGGGCCCCCACTTGGAGCCATTGGCGGGAAAAGGCCAACACTATGGCACATTTATCATTATAAAGATCCTCGCTCAGTTTCGCCCAGCTCCATTATGCCGAAATTCGCATTTTTGTCGGACGATAGAATCAACGCATTAGTCGAATATGTTCAAAACCTGGGGGGCAAAGACCTGGAAACCTCAGCATTTCAGCCTTTGGTACCGCTCGAATACCGAGGCACGGAAAATCCTTATCGCCAGCTGATGGAAAATATCAGCATGAATTACGATCCCAATTCCCAGGAGTATAGCGGAACTGATATGGATGCGCAGGCCTGGGCGGACATTTATAATGAAGGCAAATCATTGTTTACTCAGAAATGCATTTCCTGCCACAGCTGCGCCGGCAACGGCCAGGGGCCTTATGCCCGTCAAACTGTAGCCCGCCCCGCGAATCTTCATGAACGCATCGCAAACTACCCGGAACCATCCGATGCTTTCCACAACTGGCGGGTGCATGCCGGGGTTCCCGGTACAGCCATGCCCCCGTGGGGTTGGTCCCTGGATGATGATGCTATCTGGAAGATTATCACCTACGAACGGAGTTTCGCTGACGGCTCACTAAGATCAATTTCGGGCGATGTTTCTGATGCTGAAGGTGACAAGTACAGCGACGAGGTGATGAGCAAACCTTCTATCGCCGGCACCCAGGAGCAATTTGCTGCTGGCGAAAAGATTTTTGGAATGTATTGCGCAATGTGCCATGGTCAAGATGGCAAAGGTGCAGGCGCGGCGTCTATCCGGGCTGATGGCGGTTATATAACCCCGGTTCCTGCCAATTTCACTGAAAGCGGTTCTGATTTCAAAAAGTTTGGGCGATATGTGTGGAAGGTGAGAGAGGGTGTGGAGACTACCAACATGCCTCCCTGGAAGGAAGCACTTAGCGAAGGCGAGATATATGCAGCGGTTTTTTATATCCAAGGTTTCTCAACTGCCGACGACTATAATCAAAAGTGGGCTCCGCTATATTCCGATGAATTTGCCCGCAAATTAAGGAGGTAATTTTATGAATGAGGCCAATATAGCTCTGTTGGCGACCAATCTGGCAATCTTTCTGGCATTTGCAGTCCTCTTCATTTGGGGAATTTATTCGGGTCAATTTAGAGATGTGGAAGAGCCCAAATATAGAATGCTTTCTGAAAGTTGCAACAGAGAGGATGGGGATAATAATGCCTGAACTGACCTCTTTTTTTCGGGTTTCCTCCTGGATTGTAGCTGTTTCTCTCACTCTCTCCATAATATTGATTTGGTTAATGGTAACGGGAGGGAAAAAGTACATGTCCGAAGATGCCGAAGCACATGCTCAAGAATACGCGGGGCTGGTCAAAGAGGGTCACGGCGGAATGACCGGCTTTCTGTGGATGAGCTTCGCAATGGTGTTAATTTGGACAGTCGTCTACCTCATGCTTCATTGGCGGGAATTTGCGGTTGTCTTTACCCAGGGACAATAAAAATATTGAAAGAGGAAAAATTATGGACAGGAACAAGCATATTAAATCAGCTAGAATGATTAAACTGATAGCGATCTTCTGCTTATGCTTGACGATGATAACCACGGCCTGTTCATGCGGTTTCTCGGCCGCAAACAAGCCGGCGGTGACCATAGCAACCTTGCCAACGGGTATAAGCGCCGGCGATATAACGATCTCAGTCCAGGTATCCAATTTTGAAGTTCTCAGTGGGCCGTGGTCCAGCAATGTCTCCGGGAAAGGACATCTCATCTACTATATGGATGTTCCTGTGCCTACATATTACTATCATTCGGCTATCGCCAAGGCCGGTTCATATGCAGTTGGTTATGATACTTCTTACACCTGGAGCGGAGTAACCCCTGGTGAGCATACATTTGCAGTACAATTAGTCAACAATGACGATACTCCCTTGGCCCCAGCTACTTTCGACACAATTGCGATCAATGTAAATCCCCCCGAGGGAAGTCCGAATGTAAGGATCACGAGGCCGTCGTCTGGGACCTCACTTGCCCCAGGCAATATTACTATGTCAGTTGCAGTGGAAAACATAGTAATCAGCCGAGAACATATTGGAGTCATAAACCGCAAAGGTGAGGGGCATTTGATATACTACCTCGATGAGGATCCCCCTACCGACCCAGGGTTGCCTGCCATCACTGATACTTCATTTGTATCGGCTGAAACCTCATATTTATGGAAGAATGTGAAGGAGGGCAAACATAATCTGTCGGTACAATTGGTCAACAACGACGATACGCCCCTTGAATCCCCGGTAGTAGATACTATAGTAGTGGATGTTGCTCCATGAAGTCATACATGAATTCTCAGGAAATTTGTTTGACACAAACGGCTTTTAGACCATAAAATATTAGAAATCCTAGTTGGCCACACAATTTAATCTTTTCGACAAACTGAGCAGGCGATGAATCTTAAAGGATTCGTGGGGCTGGGCTGGAAACGGCAGCAGATAGGCATCTGTGGGACAGTAAAATGTTTCACGGGTGTTTTTTTTAGGACAAGTTTTTCCGAGTGAATCATATAATTTGGAGGTCATGCTGATGAGGAATTGGGATAGAAAGTCCAGGGTAGCTCTTTTATCGATTATATCCAATACCACCTTGATAATCTTAAAGGTGATTGCGGGGGTATTGAGCGGATCGGTCAGTATTATTTCCGAGGCGATACATTCGGCAATGGACCTGGTGGCTTCATTCATCGCTTTTTATTCAGTCAGAACCTCAGCCAAACCAGCTGACAAAGAACACCCCTATGGTCATGGCAAAATCGAGAACATTTCGGGCATAGCCGAAGGCATGCTTATTTTTGTGGCTGCGGGCCTTATCATCAAGGAGGCCATTGAAAAAATTTATCACCCGGTTGAGATACAGCAGACTTCCCTGGCGATCGTAGTGATGTTAGGAGCCGCCCTGGTCAATGTGTTCGTTTCAAGGAAATTATATAGTGTTGCCAGGGAAGAAGATTCTATGGCCCTGGAAGCTGACGCCTTGCATTTGAAAACCGATGTTTACACATCTTTGGGCGTAGCCCTGGGCTTAATGCTGATCAAACTCACCGGTCTCACGATCCTTGATCCTATTGTAGCCATACTGGTAGCCTTGCTAATCATAAAAGAAGCCTGGGAGCTGTGCAGCAACGCGGTGAACTTTCTGTTGGATACTAAGTTGACCGACGAAGAAGAAGCCCGGATAGTGGCTGTAATCAACCGTTACAGCGATAGGTTGCGGGATTTTCACAAGCTGAAGACTAGAAAATCGGGCAATATGAAGCATATCGATTTCCACATTACAGTGGATCCGGATCTTTCCGTGCGAGAAACACATGAGCTCATTGGTTTTCTTAAAAGGGATATGTGGGAAGAATTACAGTTTACCAGGGTCAATGTCCATGTTGATCCTTACCGGGATCCATCCGAGAGCCAATAGTCGATCCCTCCTATGGATCGCGTTCGGTCGAGAGATGGACTTCTAAGGGAGTCACATTTCAAGCATTTTTTACCCTAACCCGTCCCAGAAAGTCGAAGAAATGGCCCAAGGTCTTCTTCCCAAATCCCAAATTCACTGGATAATAGTAATCAGACTCGAACCAGCCGTTTTCTTTCCAATAGTGGTAATCCCGGTATTTTTGGTCCAGTGTTTGGATATAAGTTCTGGCTATGCGAAAAATCATCAGTCGATACAAAGAAGGGGATGGACTGGATGGCTGCATGAGCTGCTGATAGAATCTGGCTGCGGTCTTGTTCATTTCTTCATTCAATAGGCGGGCTTGTTTTTCGGTCATCGGATCCAAGGTGGTCAGGCAACAACCCTTTGAGATACCGAACCCGAAGGTCTCACCTATCTCTTCTAGGTATTTTTGCACCTCCTTGCCCCCCATAAATCCCTGGGTGGCTATGGCAGTAAAAGTCTTGCCGAAAAACCTGGGGCGGTGGTAAACGAAAGCAAGCCGGTCAAGGAAATTCTTCATGCGGGCTGATACCTGAAAAGCGTAAGTAGGGCTGGCGAAAACGACTCCATCTGAGTGGATCATCTTCTCAAGAAGGCAGTCGCGGTCATCATGCAAAGGGCAGAGTTCTTCCCCATAATTCAGACAAGTCAAACAACCCCGGCAAAACTCCAGATTATGGTCCTTGAGGAACACATACTCGAATTCGATTTCTCCATACTGCTGCAAGGCTTTTTCAAATTCCTGAACTGCCTGATAGGTAGACTTTTTACGATCACTGCCGATAAAAGCGGTGATTTTTTTCATAGCAGAATCGCTCCATTAATGGCTCAACCGCTAATCGCTGAAGTCAATTCCGGACCATGAATGATGAAAACGCGAAAACCGACCCCTAGGTCGGTTACGCCACTAGCTCCTGCGAGGATAAGCGTCCAAATGTGCCTCGCATTCATCACTTCCGGTTTGCTGATCATTCCTCTATTTCGAGTATAGACCTTGCCCGAAGGCTTCTCAATACTTTGCATGATTTGTCACTAATAGACATGCAAGTAACCTATAATGGATTGTACAATGGGAAAATCCCAACAGGGGCCAAGGTACAGATTCAATGGAAGCGGGTAGATATATGCAGCACCATCAGATAAAAAAACTTGAGAATCCAGACCGGATCCAGGAACTGAATCCAGTCCAAACCCTTCGAAGAATAGGCCTGCGGGATGGTCTGACCGTGGCCGATATCGGTGCCGGGAGCGGCGTCTTCGCTCTGCCGGCAGCCCAGATCACATCCGGTAGGGTTAGCGTTTTGGAAATCAGTGACGAGATGCTGGCTTCTATTGCCGGCAAGGCCGAAAATCAGAATATCGGCAATATTGAACTTATCAAGGTAGAAAGTGACTATTTGGATATAGCTGACCACACTATCGATATAGCCCTGATGGTCACAGTGATGCACGAACTTCCTGACCGCGGGAGCATGCTGGCGGAAGTGAAGCGGATCCTGAAGGAGGCTGGCCGCCTGGCAATCATCGAATTCCACAAGCGGCATACTCCAATGGGACCACCGCTTGAGCGGCGCCTGGACCAGGAAGCACTCGCGGATGATGCGCAGAAGCACGGCTTCGCATTGGTCGATAGTTTCGAACTGGGTGAAAACATGTACTGCCTGGTTTTCGAAGCATAATCGGGTAAAAAGTCTAAACCATATGTTAGAATCTATCGTTTTTCTCAACCAGGGTCTATAGCCAATGTAACGGAAATGTAAAAGTTATGTTAACATTTCCTCCAAAGCTGTTTGTTAAGTCAATTTAGTTATATCCTTAAGGAAAGTAATCGATCCCTGGTTGAAAAGCAATCCAGGTGACCAATGTGGGAGATGATAAAATCTGCCGATCAGCAATCGATTCTGTAAGTCGATATATTCAGCGACTCAAATGGAATCGACCGGGATCAAGAGGAGGACAGGAGGTTTTATGGTCAGTGTGCGAGTGTTAAAAACAGCCGGATGGATTTTGGTTGGGTTGTTGTTTTTTAGCGTGGCGGCTATATCCGGATGCGGGAAAAAAGAAGGTGCCAGCGACAACGGAGCAGGTCTGAGCGGGACGTTGACAGTGGCAGGCTCGACTTCGGTACAACCGTTCAGTGAAGTCCTGGCAGAAGCATTCATGGCTGCAAATCCAAGAGTTAAGATCAATGTCCAGGGCGGAGGTTCCAGTGTTGGAATCGAATCGGCGGTTTCTGGAGCTGCAGGGATAGGGGCTGTATCGCGCACTGTCACTGCAGCGGAGATGGCGCAAGGGTTGACCTGGAGGGTAATCGCCTTGGATGGCATAGCTGTAGTGGTAAATCCGGCTAATCCTGTCAACAATGTGAAAACAGAAGATGTCATGAACATTTATCTGGGCAATATCATTAACTGGAAGCAATTGGGCGGCATGGATGTGCCGATAACAGTGGTGACCAGGGAAGAAGGTTCAGGCACCCGGGAGGCGTTTTCCAGCCTGGTCATGAACAAGAAGGACATAATCAAGTCAGCCATTGTGCAGAACTCCACCGGGGCAATCGCTGTTACCGTGGCAGGTGACAAAAATGCGGTGGGATATGTGTCATTGTCGAGTATCAGGCCTGAAGTCAAAGCGCTTACCGTTGATGGCATCGCTGCCACCGAAGCCAATGTGAGGACCCGTGATTATAAGTTGCAGCGCCCCTTCATCTTCGTGACCAAGGGCGAACCGACGGGATTGGCGAAGGCCTTTATTGACTATGTGCTTAGTCCCGAAGGGCAGAACTTGATTGTCGAGGAAGGCGCGATAAGTGCAAGCAGGTGATGATGATTAGGGCACTTCAGGAAAGAGATGATCAGGACATGTTTACACCGGAAGAACTTTATCGCTTGGAATTGGCCATGGAAGCCAAAATAGCTGATGACTTCGCTTATATCAGAATCGTCAAGGATGAGATCAAAACCAACAACAATCTTCATGACCACCGCTTTCTCTTGGAGGGCAGGGAGATACTGAAAAAAGATATGGAGCTGAAAGAAAAGATAAGCGAAATGCGCTATAAGGACAGGTGAAAGCAAATTTCACTTACCGCAAGAACCATCGCAACAGCCAGAATTATAGGCATAACGCCTTCTAAAAAAGAGGATATGATTTGCGGGGTCAGCAATCCTGTATGAATCAGATTGAGGGAGCATGAGGCAGAGGGCGAAAGGCTCTGGAAAGTCGGCAATGTGAGTGTTGCGACAACGTGGGAGAGAGCATAAAACGTGAAACGGAGCTACCGTGTACTCACTACCAGCTCTGTTTCGTGCAGGTCCAGTTCTTCATCGCTGCCGATATGCTCCAGACCGATTTCGATCATTATCTGATCTATTAAGCTTTTTTCCACTTGAGCACCTCCTTTCCGGGATTTATTTAACCTCTACAACTATTCTAAGCTCCGTATGTTGAAATTGTGTTGCACTAATGTAAAAAAATTGTTTGGTGGGAGTAAAAATTTCGAATCGAGGTCTATTTTTGCTGCTCGGCCAATTTGGCTGAAGACGGAACCAGTCAACTTGGGTTGTTGAAATCCCCGTAAGTATATGATAATAAGCACAGGCCATGAAATACTATTACGGTCCAGTCAATCTCAAATAAATGAGGTGAAATGATGCAAGGCAAAATCCTAGTGGTTGATGATGAAGAAGCCTTGGTGAGGTTAATTACCTATAATTTGGGTAAAGAGGGCTTTGTCACCTCTGTGGCCTTTGACGGCGATGCTGGGGAGAGGCTCGCGATAGAAGAGAAACCGGATTTGATCATCCTGGATCTGATGCTGCCGGGCAAGGATGGTTTGGAAATCTGTCGTAACCTGCGCCGGTTGAACATTATGACGCCAATCATCATGCTTACCGCAAGGGATGAAGAAATCGATCGCATATTGGGGCTGGAACTAGGTGCGGATGACTACGTGACCAAGCCCTTCAGCGTTAGGGAGTTAACTGCAAGGGTCAAGGCTGTATTGAGGAGAAGGAATTTGATAACAGATGAAGCGACAGTTGAAAAAGATCTGCGCATCGGCAGTTTCGTCGTCAAGCCGGATACTTATCAGATCTACCACCATGACCAGTTGCTGGATCTGACCTTGAAGGAATATGAACTGCTGGACTTGCTGCTTAGAAACCGGGGGCGCGTCCTGAAACGCGAATATTTGCTCCAGGTGCTATGGGACTATAATGAAAGCGTCAGTACCAGGGTACTGGATGTACATATCAGTAAACTGCGGGAAAAAATCGAGCCGGATAACAAAAATCCACAGTACATTAAGACCGTGCGTGGGATAGGATATAAATTTGAGGAGCATGCCGATGATTAGAAGTTATCGATCCAAACTATTGGTCGCTTTCCTGGTGTTAGTAGCAGTTCTATTGAGCTTGCTGGGGGGACTGGGCTACCTGAATTTCAAAAACTATTACCTGGCTAATCTGGAGTCCAGGCTGACCAAGGAAGCCTACCTTGTCGCAGACATGACCCAGTACCGGGCCAGTGGCGCCTCTGCTCGCCGCACATACCAGGATATATGTGTGACTGCAGCTAGAGACAGCGACACGCGGGTCACCATAATAGACAGCGCTGGTAAAGTTATCGGGGATTCCGAAGTAGATCCTTCTACCCTGGATAACCACAGCAGCCGGCCGGAGGTTTTCAATGCCCTGCGCGGTCAAGTAGGGGTGGACATGCGTTACAGTGAAACGCTGAACATGGATATGATATATGTGGCCGTGCCCTTCACCAACGAGGAGTTGTCCGGGGTAGTGCGCATGGCAATGCCCCTGGCTGAATTGCAGGGCATATATAATAACGCCTTGATGGGAATTCTGATGGCGGCCCTGTTATGTGGTTTGGCTGCTTTACTGGCTAGCATACTTCTGGCTCAGTTTCTGTCCCGTCCCCTGAGGGACATCACTGCAGCTGTCCAGGATTTTACGGCGGGTAATCTCAAACGGCGCATCTATATCCATACCACCGATGAAATGGGTATCTTGGCTCAGTCATTCAATGATATGGGTCAACATATCGAAAAGAACATACAGGAAGTTTCCGAAGTCAAGAATCGCCTGGAGGCCATTCTGGACAATACGGTCAATGGGGTGGTTTTGATAAGCCATGACCATCGCTTGGACTATGCCAATCCAATCGCCAAATCATTACTGGGACTGGCCGAAAATTCCTTTGGGCGCAAATATGTGGAGGTTATCACCACATATGAGGTTTTGCGCATCATCGATGAGGCAAGAATCACCGGCAAACAAGTGAAAAGAACCCTGGTTTTGCACAACCTGGGCGCAAGAATGATCGAAGCTAATGCGGTGCCTATCGACAATGCCGACCTGGCCAAGCGCGACATTCTCTTGGTTATGAATGATGTCACAGAGATGAAACGCTTGGAACAGGTGCGCAAGGATTTTGTTGCCAACGTATCCCATGAACTGAAGACTCCGGTAGCGAGTATCAGTGGATTCGCAGAGACCCTCTTGGCTGAAGGAGGCAAGAATCCGGACAATGTAGTGGAATTTGCCCAGATTATATACAATGAAGCCCAACGACTAGCAACGTTGATAAAGGACTTACTGGAATTATCGAAATTGGAGTCGGAAACTTTTAACCTGATCCTCAAGGAAGTCGATGTAGCCAAGTTGGTCGAAGGGGTCGTAGAAAGGGTTTCAAAACCCGCTGGACTCAGAAACATCACATTAAACTATACCCGAGACGAGAAAATACCCCTGATTACCAGCAATCCAGAATTAATAGACCTGATCCTGGTGAACCTGCTGGACAATGCTGTGAATTACAGCCGTGATGGTGGACAGATCGAGGTCGTAGTTGAGGACCTGGGAGACAAGCTCCAGATCAAAATCAAGGACTACGGCATCGGCATCCCCGCTGCAGATATCGACAGAATCTTTGAACGCTTCTATCGGGTAGACAAAGCCCGGTCCAGGAAGACCGGAGGCACTGGTTTGGGTCTGTCCATCGTCAAGCACTCCCTGGAAAATTTGCGCGGACAGGTGCAGGTTGAGAGCTTTGAAGGCCAGGGATCGACTTTCAAAGTCTTTCTCCCCAAATAGAATTGCTGCCGGTTCGTCTGGCATAAGCTGTTTACGAAACATTTACATTTGGTAAATACGAATTTAACCTGGAGAGGATTCAAACTTTACATTTGCCTGCTATTCTGTATCTAGCGCATAATAATTGAGCAAAGGGAGGAATTGGGAGAATGATTTCCAGGCAAGTAGTAAGAAATGCGAGTTTTGTATTGATAGGATTGTTGCTCTTGGGTGCAACCATGGTATCGGGGTGCGGTTCCAAGGAAACCGCCCAAGCACCAGGGTCAACCCTGGCAGGCAATCTGACCATTGCCGGTTCGACCTCAGTGCAGCCATTTAGTGAAGTCCTGGCCGAACAGTTTATGGCCCAGAACAAGGGTGTGCATATTAGTGTCCAGGGAGGCGGCTCTAGTGTGGGTATCGAAGCAGCTGTTTCTGGAGCGGCCAATATTGGAGCATCGTCCAGAGCGCTGAAAGATGAAGAGAAGAGCAAAGGACTGGTAGAAACTACGATAGCTCTCGACGGCATTGCGATTGTTGTTCACCCCACCAATACAGTCAGCAATTTGAAATCCGAAGATGTGATGAATATCTACCTGGGCAACATCAAGAACTGGAAGGAAGTCGGCGGACCGGATGCGCCCATCACTATAGTATCCAGGGAAGAGGGCTCAGGTACTCGTGATGCCTTCACTGACCTGGTTATGAAGAAGAAAGACATCGTCAAGACAGCAATAATCCAGAATTCCACGGGTGCGGTTAGGACCACAGTAGCCGGAGACAAGAACGCCATCGGTTATGTTTCAATGGCAAGCGTTACCGGTGAAGTTCGGGCCCTGAGCATCGATGGAGTGGCCGCCAATGAAGCCAATGTCAAAGCCGGCACCTATAAGATTCAACGTCCTTTCCTCTATGCAACCAAGGGAGCCCCGGAAGGACTGGCCAAAGCCTTCATAGAATTCGTATTGAGTGCGGAAGGACAAAAGCTGATCGCTGAAGAGGGTGCTTTCAGCATCAGCAAATAGACATAGGCGAATTCATTTTCCCGCTCCCCTAAAAGGAGCGGGTTTTTTAACGGAGGCAATTTACATAAACTTTACAATTCCTTAAGGTGAATTTGATATAGAGCCCTTACTGGGGCGGCCAACTAATGATAATCTATAAATACAGATAGATGTTTGCATAACTCTTGATTCTGCTGCCCATACGATATTCTGCACCAATGGGAGAAGGGAACAGACATGCGGTCAGTCCAGCCAAGAATCTACCAGCGCCAGGGTGAGAATGCAATCGAAAAACTCCTGGTCCTTAGTGCGGCTATCTTCATAATTGTGATTGCCTTAATAACCATTTTCATTTTTTCCAAGGGACTGCCTCTGTTGGTCAAAGTGGGGCTGGGTGATTTCATTTTCAACTCCGATTGGCGGCCTACCAAGGGTATGTTTGGCATCGGAGCCATGGTGCTGGGATCCCTGGCTGTGACCGGGTCGGCCATGGTGTGGTCAGTACCGCTGGGTATATCCACTGCCATACTCATGGCTGAGATAGCGCCTCCGCGGGTGGGCAGACTACTGGGCAATATGGTGGAATTGCTTGCAGGAATACCCTCAGTGGTGTACGGATTTGTGGGATTAGTAGTAATAGTGCCATTCATTCGTAACTACCTTGGTGGTAACGGATTAAGCGTACTGGCTGGAGCTATCATTTTGGGCATCATGATATTGCCTACCATAATAAACATATCCCGGGATTCCATTCTGGCAGTACCGAAAGAATACAAAGAGGGGTCGTTGGCCCTGGGTGCCACCCATTACCAGACCATCCGCCGGGTCATAATCCCAGCTGCTCGTTCCGGTATCATAACCGCGGTGGTGTTGGGCATGGGGCGAGCAATAGGCGAAACCATGGCTGTGGTCATGGTAACCGGAAATTCGGCAATTGTTCCTGGCAGTATCCTGGAGCCGGTGCGGACAATGACCAGCAATATTGTCCTGGAAATGGGCTATGCTGCCGGTGATCACCAAGCGGCACTGTTTGCGACCGGGGTGGTCTTATTTGTTTTTATTGTGGGCTTGAATCTGATGGTCAATATGGCTGCCAAGGCAGGTACAGATTATGGCAGGAAGTAAGCGCAGCGACCAACTGCTAACCATACTTTTTTGGCTGTCCGGAATCATAATTGTGATAGTCCTGGTGAGCATAATCGGCTATGTGGCGGTCAAGGGATTCTCCACTGTAAGTCTTGATTTTATCCTGCAAGCTCCCAGTCGAGCTGGACGCTTAGGAGGCATTTCCACAACTATTGTGGCCACTATCTATCTGACAGCCATGTCTTTGCTCATTGCAGTGCCCATCGGTGTTGGCAGTGCAATCTACTTGGAAGAATATGCCCTCAGCCGCAGCAGATTTGCACGGCTTGTGAATCTTACCGCTGAAACCCTGGCGGGTATACCTTCAATTATATTCGGTTTATTCGGATTCGTTTTTTTCGTCATATTCCTGGGACTGGGCTGGTCTATATTATCGGGGAGCCTGACCATGGCGATAATGATACTGCCGACTATTACCCGCACCTCCCAAGAGGCTATTATTGCAGTAGCCCATGAATACCGGGAGAACAGCCTGGCGTTGGGCGCCAGCCGGTGGCAGACTATCCGCAAGGTAGTGTTGCCTGCAGCCTTACCAGGAATTGTAACTGGAATCATTCTATCCATCGGCCGGGCAGTAGGGGAGACTGCGGCCATCATTCTGACTGCCGGAAGTTCCCTGGGCATGCCCATCTCTCCAGCTGATCCTGCCAGGACTATGTCGGTACATCTCTACATTATGGCGATGGAGGGGATATCGACAGAAAGGGCTTTCGGAACAGCCTTTCTGATAGTGGTACTGATAATCATCATCAACTTCCTGGCCAATCTGAGCCTAAGCCGGTTGACCAGAGGAATGCGTTAAACGGGAGGACTTGTTATGGAGAGTGGGATACCTAGTACGGATGTTATTAAGATGCGAAGCCAGGGTTTGGAGGTTTTTTACCAGGAATTCCAAGCATTACATGGTGTCAATATGGAAATTCGGGCAAACCATGTAACTGCCCTGATCGGCCCCAGCGGCTGCGGTAAGTCTACGTTTCTGCGCACTCTCAACCGCCTCAACGAGTTGATCGAGGGAACTACTATCAAAGGACAAGTCTTCCTGGACAATGTGTCTATATATGAAAAAGAGGTGGATGTGGTTTCCCTTCGAAAGAGGGTAGGGATGGTATTTCAGAAGCCCTCCGTATTCCCTATGTCCGTTTACGAGAATGTAGCCTATGGGCCAAGAATCCATGGCATTAAGAATAAAGGCCAGTTAGATGAAATCGTGGAGAGAAGCCTGCGAGCTGCCAACCTTTGGGAGGAAATGGGCCAGCGATTGAATTCCCCGGCGGCCCGCATGTCAGGCGGTCAGCAACAGCGGTTGGTGATCGCGCGGGTGCTGGCGGTGGGACCGGAGGTGATCCTCATGGATGAACCGGCTTCGGCCCTGGATCCCATTTCAACTTCCAAATTAGAAGAGCTGATTGCTGAACTAAAGAGGAATTATACTATTGTCATTGTCACTCACAATATGCAACAGGCCGCCCGGGTCTCTGACTATACCGGATTCTTTTTAAACGGGCACCTCATCGAATTCAACCGCACCAAAGAATTGTTTATCAATCCAGCCAACCAAAAAACCGAAGATTACATCACAGGCAGATTCGGATAATCCGATCCAGGCAAATTAATTGAGGAGGTAATCTCTTTGGCTATCGATTCATTGGAAAACCAGTTGGAGAAATTAAGAGAGGAGATCCTTAAAATGGGGAGCCTCTTGCAGGAGCAGATATACAAAGCCAACCGGGCCCTGACCGAAAAAAACATGGAGATGGCACAGGAAGTAATCGCTAAAGATGACATCATCGATCGGATGGAACTGGATATAGAACAGCAGTGTCTTTACCTGATTGCCTTAAAACAGCCCATGGCCAAAGATCTGCGCTTTATCGGCACCGCCCTGCGCATCATAGTCGATATCGAACGGATGGGTGATCACGCTGAAGACATCGCCAATATCGCCATCGATCTGTATGACCAAACCTATATGAAGCCTTTGATAGACATACCCAAAATGGCGGAGATAGCACAGAAAATGGTTGTCACGGCGATGCAAGCCTATATCAATGGCGACACAAAACTAGCCATGACATTGGTGGACATGGAAAAAGAAATGGAATACTTATATGGCCTTGTTTTTAACGAATGCCTATCATATATGATGCGTGATCAGGGGAACATTCCTCAGGCAACCTCACTGATCCTGGTCGCGGGGCACCTGGAGAGAATTGCAGATCATGCCACCAATCTGGGCGAGATGGTAATTTATATGGTGGAAGGCCGGCGGGTGGATATCAATGTCATAGCCCGGTCGAGCGTATAGAAAGCTGTATTTCATCAGCAGCAAGCAGTCGGCAGGTGTAGTCGGAAAGGGGTGTAAGTATGTGCGCATTTCGACTTCTATTGGTGGCTATGTTCGCAGGTATCGTTGGTATCAGCAGTATGGTGGGCTTGAACCATGGCTGGAACTTTATAACGATATTTTTCCGTGATATAGCCTCACTGACCTGGCCCGGCATGTTCAATTTTGATTTAATGTGTTTTCTCCTGCTCTCAGCTCTATGGCTGGCGTGGCGGCACCATTTTTCCCCCGGCGGAATCATACTGGGTTTGCTGGGCTTTTTTGGCGGGACAATGTTTCTGGCCCCGTACCTGTTGTACGCCAGTTATCAAGCCGATGGGGACATCAAGGTCTTGCTCCTGGGAAAGCAGCGGGCCAGAGTATAGATGGGCGGGTAGTCTGGGGAGGCTATCAGGGTTTGCTTGGGGAGTAGTGGGCCAAGGATTTAGGAGGTAGAATAGAGGCAGGGGAACAACTGGGCGGGAGGTCCAATCCTGCATCATTTATTAGAGGAGTGAAAATATGGGTATGAAGATTTCCAAGCATGTTGATTGGGTCGGCAAAATCGATTGGGAATTGCGTAAATTTCACGGTGAAGAATATTCCACCCATAAGGGGTCTACCTACAACTCCTACCTGGTCCGGGACGGGAAAAATGTCCTTGTAGATACGGTATGGAAACCTTTCGCCCGGGAATTCGTCGAAACCTTGTCCGGTACAATATCCCTGGCGGATATCGATTATATAGTCATGAACCATTCAGAAATGGATCACAGCGGGGCTCTGCTGGAACTCATGAAACATATACCGGAGGTGCCCATCTATTGCACTGCCAATGGAGCCCGGTTTCTAAAGGCACAGTTCCACCAGGACTGGAATTTTAAAACCGTAAAGACTGGCGACCGGCTGTCGGTGGGTTCACAGGAACTAGTATTTATAGAAGCGCCCATGCTGCATTGGCCTGACACCATGTTCTGTTATTTGACCGGTGACCAGATTCTTTTCAGCAATGATGCCTTCGGACAGCATTACGCCTCGGAATACATGTACAACGACCTGGTAGACCAGGCTGAGCTTTATACCGAATGTGTAAAATACTACGCCAATATCCTGACACCCTTCAGCTTGATGGTATCCCGCAAGATAAATGAGTTTGTAGCCCTCAATCTCCCGGTGGACATGATTTGCCCCAGCCATGGAGTGATCTGGAGACATGAACCACTGCAGATCGTCAATAAATATATGCAGTGGGCCGCCGATTACCAGGAAAATCAGATCACCATACTGTATGATTCCATGTGGGAGAATACCCGGAGGATGGCAGAGGCCATTGCCCAGGGAGCGGGGGAATCAGATCCCAAGGCAGCCATCAAATTGTACAATACTGCCCGTCGCGACAAGAACGATATTATCAGCGAGGTTTTCAAATCCAAGCTCATTTTAGTAGGGTCATCCACCATAAACCGGGGGATACTCTCATCGGTTGCGGGAATATTGGAGGAAATCAAAGGCTTAAAATTCAAAGGCAAAAAAGCTGCGGCTTTCGGGTCCTATGGTTGGAGTGGGGAGAGCATCAAGATCATCACCGACATGCTAAGAGACAGCGGATTTGAAATTATTGACGACGGCCTTAAGATGCAGTGGAATCCCAGCGAGGACAACCTTGAGCAGTGTCGTGATTTCGGGCGCAAATTGCTGAACACAGAACCCGTTTAGGTGATTTTAAAGGTACTGGAAGAGGGGGATGGGAGTTGGAGCGGTTATTTAGGGCAACAGCGATATTTTTACTTATGGTAACCATCATCGGCGGGAATGCTGGGAGTGCTGGCGCAGTCAGCAGCCGGGCAATCGGATTTTATGCACCCTTGAGGTTCATCGCCGAAGCCCAGGGTGCCAGTGTTGACTGGAATGATGCAACGCAGATGGCCACTGTTAAGAGCGGCAATGGACAATTTACGGTTAGAGTCGGCAGTAATCAGGCTGTAGTCAATGGCCAACAAGTGGAATTGGACAGTGCGCCCCTGGTCGTCAACCAGAGGATAAAAGTGCCCCTCGACTTTATCAATCAGGCACTGGGCAAGGACATTACCGAGGATGAATGCCTCAAGACGCTGGCAGCCAAAAGCATGGAACTATTTAAGACAGGCTCCTTGGATGATCTGCAGGTATTTTGCAGCGATCGTTTGAACCGGGCTCTCCCGGCATCCATAGCTCAAATGGTAGGTCTGATGCAGGCGCTGGGTCAAATCGAGCCCCAGGAGGTTGGGCTGGACAAGAATGCAGTTCATCAGAACGTTACCATCACTTATGCAACAACGTCGATGGGCAAAGTGGCATTTACGTTCAAATTCGATCAACAGGGGCTGCTGGATGATTTGTCGCCCATACGTCCAGTCAGCGACGTAGCCTATAAGGCACCGGCCTACGATCAGCCCGGCAAATATATGGAAAGCCAGGTCGTGGTGGGAAGCGGCGAGTGGCAACTGCCGGCTACCATGACCATACCCCGGGGTAAGGGACCATTTCCGGCGGTAGTATTGGTCCACGGCTCGGGACAAAATGATCGTGACGAGACTATCGGGCCTTTGAAGGTTTTCCGGGACCTGGCTGTGGGGCTGGCATCTCAGGAGGTGGCGGTACTCAGATATGAGAAGAGGACCCTGGAACATAATTTTGCCACCACTCTGGTTCCGGACTTCACGGTTTATGATGAAACCATCGATGATGCCATCTCTGCGGCAGATCTGCTGAAAAACGTCCCCGGTATAGATGCTGGGCGGATATTTGTGCTGGGGCACAGCCAGGGAGGTATGTGTATACCCAGAATTTTGAACGGTGCAGCTGAAGGGACGATTAAAGGGGCAGTAATCATGAGCGGTCCTACCAGGCCGTTTTTGGAAATCATGCCGGATCAGTATAAATATCTGATGAGCCTGGGTATGGCTACCCAAGAGCAATACGACTTTATTAAGGCCCAAATGGATATGATAAATGATCCCGGCTTTGATCCTTTAAAGCCGCCGCAGGGTTATGTGATGGGGACACCTACCTGGTGGGCTGATATTAAGAATTATGATCCGGCCGCAGAAGCTGCCAAGCAGACCATACCGCTGCTCATCCTGCAGGGGCAAAGGGACTACCAGGTGACGTTTGCCCAGGATTTCAAGGGTTGGCAGGAAGCACTTGCTGGCCGGAATAATGTCACCTACAAATTCTATCCCAAACTCAACCATGTTTATACCGAGGGTGAGGGAACGATGAGCAGTCCGGCGGAATACGCCAAGCAAGCTAATATACCGGCATATGTGATAGACGATATCTCCCGGTGGATAAAAACAACTTCCGATTAGCGGCGTACCCCGGTTGCCTGCTTGCTGCTGCGGTGGTTATCTTAGTGCGGGACCTCATTTTCTAAATCTCTGACCAGGCTAGCCATTTTTTGAGCCACGTCTATATTGGTGCGGCCCAACTGAAGCGGGCAATTGAGATTGTAGTCCAGGATCTTTTTGGCGATTTCCTCTAGGCGCTCCTGGCTCCGGGAGTAGAATTCCTCCCGCCTGGTTTCATAATGGCTTATGGCTGCAGCGCTGCGGGACTCGCTGAAAACGATCCGGGTATAGCGTTGGAAGTAATCCACCTCTGCAGCTAATTTTGCCTGCAGGGCGTCGATCTCCTTGCCAAGCTCTATCCAAGCGGGCGCAAAACCGTTATCCTTCAGTATCTTGTGAACCATGCGCAATTCAACCGGTTCAAAAGGATTCTCTTCCAGGTTGAGGGGTTTACCGGCTCCTTCCAGGTTGTCGAATTCCCCCCGTTCTAGGGCTTGAGCCAACAAGGTCCCTACCAGGTCATGCTTTCGCGCCAGGTATTGGGCTCGTTGGAACTCCACCGGAACTTCTTGTTTTATCTTTTTGTCAGCCACCTTGTCCGCTATACTCTGCATCTGCTCGTTTTTATGCCCAGGCCTGTTCATTTCAGCTCATACCTCCCCTCGGCTGTCGACGTCATTTCACCAGATAAAAGGAATTAAACGATACCGGGTTTTCTCGATGTAATTCATATATCCCGGCAGTTGATTTGACAGAACCTGTTCTTCTCGCTTTATCCTCCATAGGATCACGGGTATGAAGAGGACCGCAAAAACCAGCGCCCAATACGATCCTAGAGCCCAGGGAGTAAACAGCATTATTAGGAGTAGCCCGGTATACATAGGATGGCGGACCACAGCATAGGGACCTGTGCTTATTACCTGTTGCTCCTTTTCCACTTGTATGACTGTGGAAGCATAGCTGTTTTCTTTGAAGACCCGGAAAATCAGAACATATCCGGTCAAGACTATCCCATTGGCAGCGATTACCAGCCAGACTGGCACTGCCGACCAATGAAAACGATAGTCGAAACCGGGGATCAAAAAAGTCAGCAAGCTTAAAAAAGACATTAAGCGCACTGTGAGCGGCGGGGTTTCTTTTTCCTGGACTTTCATGCGCCTAGCCAATAGCCCGGGATCTCTCTGGACGAAAAAGCTGGTGATATATAGAGTCATGCCGGCGATTACCATCCACCAGATCCATCCCTGCCAGTACTTGAGCGAGCCAGCCGGAAGGAAGAGCATTAAGGCCATTCCTATCATGATGATCGCCGGTACCACAAAAGCTTTTGATTTTGCAAGGGGTGCATCTTCTGCCATGGTTGTCTCCTCCTTAATTCATACTGTTAAATTAATCGGCGCTGCTGGCATTACCCTCGACTCCCAGGTATTTCTGCAGAAGCTGGTTGAATCTGATCCGGGCAGGTGAAAGAACTACGGCAACCAGCTCATCATAAACACCCCGCCAAGGTTCCTGGATCGGCTTTTGCTTCAACAATACCTGTTTCAATACAGGCTTGCTTTTTATGAGCTGGGCAGCTTCCCGGGCCAAAACGTCGATATCAGGATTGTCTTCTTCCAGGTCAGAAATCCGACCCAGACGTTCGGCGTAATCCAAAGAAATCTGGTATTCCCGGGGGTGTTCCTTGAAGAACTGGGCCAGATCGGCCAAGGTCTGTTGATAGTCTTCACCCCACTTGAAATCGTCCAGGATGCCATGCAATTTGCGGTGCTGATCGTACATCTCCGGGCAGGCTTGGGCGTAAGCTGAGACCGTTCCGGCCCCAAGTATCTCGGTGGCCGCCTGGAGAGAAGGGGAATCCAATATATCCTCATCCAGGAGAGACGCTTCGGTATCCAGCATCGCATCGATCTTTGCCACCCGATCTTCCAGGGTTTTCATACCATTGAGCAATTCACGGCGCAGGGATTGCAGGACCTCCCGGGAAGAACCGGGATCCGTTACGTCCCCCAACATTTCCTTGATATGTTTCAGGTCCAGCCCTAAAGATTTCAGGTGTTTGATCAGGCGCATCCGGTGCAGCTCCACCGGACCGTATAAACGGTAGCCAGCCGCGGTGCGTTCCGGTTCCGGCAGCAACCCTATCTTATGGTAATAATTGACGGTTTTGAGCGTAGTGCCGGTCAATTTGACAAAATCGCTCACGGTTAGTTTGTTCATCCATATCCCACCCTAGAGCAATTATAAACCAGGCCCTAAGGGCCGGGTCAACCGATTTATTTTTTGAATTAGCAGAGATAGTTGAAGCGATGAGGAGTAGTGGTAATATATAATATAGTCTTAATAGTAAATCGGAGGCAGACGCACATGATGTACAACAATATCATCGAGACCATCGGTCAAACCCCCCTGGTCAGGATCAACAAGTTGAATCCCAATCCCCGTGTCCCCCTTTACGCCAAGCTGGAGGGCTTCAATCCGACCGGGAGCATCAAAGACCGAATTGCTATCAAAATGGTCGAGCAGGCGGAAGAATGTGGTGCGCTCGTTCCTGGCAAAACCATTATCGAACCTACTTCCGGCAACACGGGCATAGGGCTGGCCATGATAGGGGCGGTAAAAGGTTATGGGGTGGAAATAGTGATGAGTGAAGCGGTTTCGGAGGAGCGCCGTAAAATGATCGAGGCTTTCGGCGCCAAGACTACCCTCACTGATGCTACCCAGGGTACAGACGGAGCAATCAGCAAAGCCCACGAACTTTGCCGTAAGTATCCGGACAAATACTTTATGCCCAACCAATTTTCCAATGAGTACAACAAGCTGGCTCATTATGAAACCACCGCTCATGAGATCTGGGAGGATACAGCAGGCAAGGTCACCCATTTCGTTTCGGCAGTGGGGACCTCGGGCACCCTTATGGGAGTAGGAATGGGGCTCAAGGCGAAAAATCCTGATATAAAGATTGTCGAGGCCCATCCGGTGCTGGGGCATTATATACAAGGCCTTAAAAATATGCAGGAGGCCATCGTCCCCGAGATCTACGATCCCACCCAGATCGACCAGAGGGTCATGATAGAATCGGAGGCTGCTTTTGCCATGGCTCGAACCATTGTTAGGCATGAAGGGATATTTGTGGGAATGAGCAGCGGAGCGGCCATGATCGCTGCCCTGGAATGTATCCGGGACCTGGAGGCGGGTTTGGTAGTGGTAGTTTTCCCCGACCGGGGCGAAAAGTACCTGAGTACGGGTCTATTCCATCTAGCTCCATGATAGCGCCCTAAGGATTGACCGAAGCCAGATTTTCTCCAAGGTGCTGCTGCTAAACTGGTATAATGAATGATGCCGGGACATCAGGCTCCCTGGATAGAACGGGTCCAGAAAGGAATTGAAGGAGAAGACCATGATCAGTATTACCAGATTGCTTTTCGAAGACGAATATTTTGGAGACAGCCTGCGGTATAGCCAAGCGGCAAGGGGTGCGACCGATGGGACCACTGCCGGTTCGGGGCCAGTGGTGGTATGGAATTCTACCCGCACCTGTAATTTGCGCTGTGTCCACTGTTATATGGACTCTGAGGCTAAGAAATATGCCGGTGAACTGAGTACTGAAGAAGCCAGGCAAATGATCGATGACCTGGCTGAATTCAAGGTACCGGTCCTTTTGTTTTCAGGTGGTGAGCCCTTGCTCAGGCCGGATATTTATGCCCTGATGGAATATGCCGGCTCTAAAGGCATACGCCCCACCCTTTCCACCAACGGGACCTTGATCACCCGGGAGGTGGCCCAGCGGATAAGGGATATCGGGGTGGGTTATGTGGGCATCTCCCTGGATGGTTTGCGGGAGGTGAACGACAAATTCCGCGGTAAGCCAGGGGCATTCGAAGCGGCTATGGCCGGGATCAAGAATTGTGTGGAGGTGGGCCAGCGGGTAGGCCTGCGTTTCACCATAAATGGCCACAATCTGGCGGAACTGGACAACATATTCGATTTTATCGAGCAAGAGAAGATCAACCGGGTCTGTTTTTATCACCTGGTGTATTCGGGACGCGGCCATCAGATGATGGAAGAGGACGTCAGCCCGGAGCAATCACGGCAAGCCATGGAGACCATCATTCGCCGCAGCATGGATTTTGAACGGCGGGGCCTGAAGAAGGAAGTTCTGACCGTCGACAATCATTGTGACGGGGTGTATCTCTACCTGCGCATGCTCAAAGAGGACCCTGCGCGAGCCCAGGCCATCAAGGAACTTATCAGCCTGAACGGGGGCAACCGATCGGGGATAGCTTTTGGCGAGATTGATCCGGCCGGGTATGTTCATCCCGACCAATTCACCCAGCATATCACCTTCGGCAATGTACGTGAACGTAAATTCGCAGATATCTGGACTGACACATCTAATCCCATCCTGGCCGGCTTGAAAAACAGGAAGCCGCTGCTCAAGGGGCGCTGTTCCCAGTGTCGATACCTGGACATATGCAACGGCAACTTCAGAACCCGAGCCCAAGCGGTGACAGGAGATATCTGGGAATCGGATCCAGCCTGTTACCTGACAGACGAAGAGATCGGGATCAAATAGGAAGATATTTCAGCGGCTCTAATGGGTGCAAATGTGGATCTTTTGGGCTAAAAACAAACGAATCTGGATATAAACCGTTTACAAGTATAGAAAAATATGTTTATACTTAATGTAGCGTGAAAAAGGCAAACTCGTCGAAAGGCGGGGACGCAAAGCCATGGGTCTAAGGCTGTAAGGTTATGACTGCCAGGTTTCCATTAGCAGAGATTAGTATATGAAACCTGCTGTGCAACCTGCACGAGCAGGTTTTTTTATCCGCTGCCATATTGATCTGAACAGGATTTGACTGTAAAGAAAGCGAGGGATGAGTCAAGACATGGGCAAAACCGTCGAGGAACTGAATGTAGGCGACAAAGCCTCTTTTACCAAAACCGTAACCGAATATGATGTCTACTCTTTTGCCGGGGTATCTGGCGATTTCAATCCATCCCATACCGATGCTCAATGGGCCAGTAACTCCTTCTTCGGCAAGATAATCGCCCATGGGGTTTTGTCGATGGGCTTTATTTCCAATGTGCTGGGGACTCAGTTGCCGGGGCCAGGAGTCATATATGTACGGCAGTCCCTGGAATACAAGCGCCCGATTTTTGTCGATGATACTATCACCGCCACAGTGGAAGTGACCAAAAAAGACGAAGCCAAAAACCGGGTTTGGCTGCATACCTGGACCACCAACCAGAACGGAGAGGTGGTGGCGGATGGTGAAGCGGTGATGATGCCTCCCGGAAAACCGAAAGCGGAATCCGCTGGCCCCAGGACGGCCAGTTGATCATCAGAGCAGCTTAAGATAGGGGGCTTAGATACGATATGGGAAAAACCGTTCAAGAAATGAATGTAGGGGATAGTGCCTCTTTCAGTAAATCGGTAACCGATTATGACGTTTACTCGATCGCCGGCATTACGGGTGACTTCAATCCGGCTCATATCAATACCATATATGCCAGTGAGACACCGTTCGGACACAGGATCGCTCATGGTGTATTGTCGGTCAGTTTGATTTCCGGGGTTCTGGGCACCCAGCTTCCTGGTGCAGGAGTGATCTTCATTAGCCAGGTCTGTGAATTCAAGCGGCCGGTTTATGTGGGTGATACTATAACCGCGACGGTCGAGGTAACCAAGAAAGATGAAGCCAGGAATCGGGTATGGCTGCGCACTTACTGCACCAATCAGAAAGGTCAATTGGTATTGGACGGCGAGGTCGTGATGAGGCCCGACAGGAAGAAAACTGGATAGGATAATCAGGCAGTGTTCATCTGCACCAGATGTTAAGGTATATTTAAACTAGACAAACTTAAGTGAAGGGAGCCAAGGAAATGATGGATAGTAAAGACAATGTGACCAAGAGCTTCGAGATGATGGAAAAAGCCATGGAGAAAGCCTGGGACATGTGGAGGATGGGGCTTAACAGCTTCACTGCAGCGCAGGAACAAATCGAGAGTATGACCATGAAACAACTTGACCAGAATAAAGCCACCCGCAATGAACTCATGAAAATGGAAGATGAAGCCCAGAAGCAGATAAGGCGCAACCAGGAGCAGATGCAGAAAATGGTCGAAGAAGCGGTTAATAGCGCCTATGCACAAGCCGAGAAGGCCAATCAGGAGATGGTGACCTCCCTCACCGAGCAGGTGGATTATATGATGAAACAACTCAAACTAAATCAGGACCAGATGCAGAATATGATCAAGGAGTCAGTGCTCAATACCTATCTGCAGAGCGAAAAGAAACAGTATAATGCCATCTCTAATCTGACCAATCAAGTAGAAGACCTGACCAAGAAGATGATCAACATTTCCACCCAAATCCAGAAAATGACCAAGAAAACTGAAGGCAAATAACGACGCGCTCATTTCCCGATCTCCCCAACCTAATTCGATGTGCGGGATTTCGCCAGATTATCCGTATTGGCAGCAATAAGCGATTGATGACTGCCCCGATCAACTTCAGAAATAGCACCGATCAGGCTGGCTTAGAATGCAGGCAAGTCTAGAGCAGGAAATATTAAGCAGGGATCGATCATGACAGCAGGTAGACGTTAAGGAGATTTTCCCTATAGACCCGAAATTGTGACCCTGCTTATAATAGACTTAGAAAGCGGTCCGCCTGCATTCTTCCAGGCGGATCTTGTTCCAAGACCCGTCTTTTTATGATGCCCGGCCAGACAATAATGAAGGAGATGAGGGAATGAACCTAATTCTTATGGGGCCTCCCGGGGCAGGAAAAGGAACCCAGGCCGAGTATATTGCCAGAAAATTTTGGATACCCCACATTTCTACCGGGGATATGTTCCGGACGGCTATCAGGTTCGGCACCGACCTGGGTCTTCAGGCTAAAACCTTGATGGATGCTGGCCATTTGGTGCCTGATGAGATGGCCATTGGGATAGTACGCGAACGCTTGGCGGAGCGAGACTGTGCCAAGGGATTTTTGCTGGATGGTTATCCCCGTACCTGCCCCCAGGCAGAAGCCCTTGACCAGATACTGTCCAGTTGGAACAAAAGCCTGGATGCGGTTATCAACATCGAAGTTCCTCACGAAGTGTTACTGCTCCGTCTGACCGGACGCCGGACCTGCTCCCAGTGCGGCGCAAATTATCACATCCAGTTCAATCTCCCCAAAAAAGCAGATATTTGCGACATATGCGGCGGGGAAGTGGTCCAGCGCAGCGATGACCGGGAAGAAACCGTAGCCGAACGGCTGGCCGTCTATGCCAGACAGACCCTGCCCCTGACCGAGTATTACGCCAGGCGCGGTTTGCTGAAAAACATCGACGGCGCCAAGAGCCTGGACGAGGTATTCAATGACATAGTCAATAGTTTGAAATAGCAGAACCGGTGTAGTAAAGACTATGGGAATGCTGCCGGGAGCGAGGTCGACACCGGATTATTGACTGCCAAAGTCTTGAGGAGGCGTAACCGCTTGAAAAGTTATTATCTTGAAGATTTTGCGATAGGACAAACCTACAAGAGTGCGGGGAGGACCGTGACTGAGTCTGATATAGCCTGGTTCGCCGGCTTGTCGGGCGACATGACATCCCTTGCCATCAATTCCGAGATTGCCAAGCAGAGTGATTTCGGAGGCCGTATCGCCCAGGGGATGCTGGGTTCATCCATTCTCTTCGGTCTGTGGGTGCGTTTGGGTGTTATGGAGCTTAACGGAATAGCCTTACTGGAGACCAATTGGAAGTATGTTCTCCCTATCAGGCCAGGGGATACGATCCATGCTGAATGTTTGGTTACCCAGGTTAAGTTATCCTCCAAGCCGTATAAGGGCACAGTTTATCTGCAAATCAACGGAGTCAATCAAATGGATGAGGTGGTACAGGAGGGGCAGATGGTATTTCTCATGAAGGCCCGGGGACTGTATTGATGCCCCGCAGTATTGGGGTGAATTCAAGAGATATCCACGCTAAAAATGGGGAGGGGTAAGAATGGATTTTAACCTTACCGAAGACCAGGAACTGATCAGGAGAGCCATGCGGGAATTCGCCCAGGAGTACGTGGCCCCGATCGCGGAGGAAATCGATGAGAACAGCAGCTGGCCAGCTGACCTCTATTCCAAATTAGGGGATAAGGGCTGGATGGGGATGCCCTTTCCGGAAGAATACGGGGGATCAGCCACCAGCTATGTAGCTTACGCGGGCGCCATAGAGGAACTGGCCCAATTCTGTGCTGCTACAGCCTTCAATGTATCAGTACATACCGGTGTTGCCTGCATGTGCATCAACAATTTCGGTTCCGACCAACAGAAGAAAACCTACCTGACTCCCTTGGCCCAAGGTAAAATAGGGGCTTTTGCCATCACCGAACCATCTGCGGGCACGGATGTGGGCGGAGCCTTGACCACTGCGGTTCTTCAAGGGGACGAATACGTAATCAACGGCAGCAAGACCTTCTGCACCAATGGGCCGGTGGCGGATATCTATGTCGTCTTCGCCTGGACCAACAAAGAAGCGGGAGAAATGAGCTGCTTCATCATTCCCAGAGGCACCCCTGGACTGCAGGCTGGAGCCAAGATCCACAAAATGGGGATGCGTTCTTCGCAAACCTCGGACCTGTACCTCAAGGACTGCCGGGTGCCCGTAGACAACCTGATCGGCAAAGAGGGGCAGGGGTTGAAGATAGCCATGAACGGGTTCGACCACGGTCGGGTGGGTATAGCGGCGCAGGCCGTGGGCATTGCCCAGGCAGCCCTGGATGAAGCCATTGCTTATTCCAAACAACGGATACAGTTCAAAAAACCTATTGCCAAACAGCAACAGATACAATTCTGGATCGCGGACATGGTTACCGAGGTTCAAGCCGCCCGGTTATTGACCTTGCAGGCAGCCTGGATGAAAGACCAGGGCAAACCGTTTTCCAAGGAAGCAGCCATGGCCAAGCTCTATGCCTCTGAATTAGCGGTCAGGGTGACCAACAAGGCGCTCCAGATCCATGGCGGCTATGGCTACTGTAAGGGTTTCAAGGTGGAAAGATTGTACCGGGACGCGAAGATAACCGAAATCTACGAGGGCACATCCGAGGCCATGCGGATGGTTATAGGCGGCAGCGCCCTGCGTTAAAATACTTAAATACAGTTGAAAATCGATACCCAGCCTGTGAGCATATGAAATAGGCCCCCCTTGAAGGAGGGCCTATTTACATTGCTATCGTCAGTTGTACTGACAACCTTGCATTTAAGAAATTAGAGTATTAATGTTTACCATCACCAAGTTTTCTCAGCAAATAGGCAGGATCGGTTATAGCTCCGATCTTGATCGCGTAGGAGGATTTGTTGGCGATATCTTCATCGGTGACGATGTGAATATCCAACAATCCTTCGGCGGCATACCCGGTCCGGAGATAATTAATCTCAGCCAGACTGTGGCTCCAACCCTGCAACCATAAGCTTAGGTCTTCCAATTGCTGCGGAGAACCCCGGAAATGGATGATCAGATCGATATCACTGGCTGGCCCCGCCTCGCCTGAGTTGGTGCTGCCAAACAGATACACGGCCTGAACGCCAAACGCCTGCAAATCCATTTTGGCAGCAATTCGCTCAGCCATATAATGGCGCCATCGCCAGGCCTTTTCCTCTCTTGGTTTCTCTTCCCGCACCAAGCCCCGGAAAGAGGGGGGAATCTGAGGAGTTTCTTTTCCGGGATAAGTATTGCCACCCACAAAGGCCGCCCCAAGGTAAGCTATGGCTTCCTCGAGATCTGCGTTCATAGCAATGTTAATGATCAGTCCCTCATTCTCGGCCGGTACGTCGATAACCCGGATGACATCCTCCAAATAAGCATATTCGGGAAGTATCTGGCTCAGCAGATTGACCGACCGGGTAAAAAAGGACTCCTTGAAAATTACCGCCTCATCGTCCGGGTACAGAGGGAGATAACGAATGTTGCTCTCGACAAGATCCTGGAAGAAATGGGTGCCGAAGGACAATTCAGGCATATATTTTAACTTCTGCCGAGCAATCTCGATCAAGGCGGCGGTATTGTTTATGTCTGCATAACTCACCTGTACCCCAAGCCGAATGTCCCCCCGGCTGCCCCAGCGCCCCGGCCCCATGAGGATGAAGTGGTGTTTGGGCAATAAAAGGTTGAGCTTACCGATGGCTTTGCCCACATTGACCAGATCATCGAGTTTGTGCAAGCGACTGTAGCCTTCCGGGTCTACATAGACCACATGTGAAATATCGGAGATCAAGCCATTGGATATATAACGGCGGGCAGAGAAAAGGATGTCAGCCTTCTGAATATCTTTGGGAATAGGTGCTGGAGCCGAATCTATGCCGTAGCTCTGGGGCCGGCACTGCAGCAGGTAGAGATTGATCCCGTCTGAGGCGAATTCGAGGTCTACCGGGCAACCCAGTTTTTCCCGCAGGAGTCTGAGGATAAGCTCCAGTTGCTTCATGAACATGGTGTCGCTGATCAATCCGTCAAAAGTGACCAGCATGTCATCAGATTCATAGTCTATGCTGAAGGCGGTTGATTTGCGCACATAGTCCTGCTCGTAAACGGAAATGATGCTGTGAACATTGGGGAGTAAATGCCCGTATTCCTTCAAAAGCGCGGATACTCCCATCGTTTCCACTATATTTTTTTCCAGGTTGATAACATCCACCTTTTTCGGGGAATAGCGCCTGATCTCTTCCGGAACTGTGTTGACACGCAGCTTGGGCTGTCCGGGAGATACCAATACCGGGAAATCATCGGTCAAACGATCCACAGCCCGAGTGCCCAACCCCATGACCATTCTTATCAAACCGTCTTCTCTTTTGATCCGGGATGACCAGCGGAATTCATTGTTGCTGAAAGCCACACCTGAATAAAGGGGCAGGAAATATGGGCCGATTCTGGTTCCCACTACCTCCTGTATAAGGATGCCCATCTCTTCAGGATAGTCCAACAGGCCCCGTTCAGCCCGGTACTGAATGGAATTAGGACTGTATACTGATGCGTAAACTTCCAGAATAGCATCGATGAGGCTCTCCAGGCGCTGTTGTTTGTTACCCTGATTGGCCAGGAACAGGCTTTTGTATTTTCCCGAAAATGCTGCACCCAATTGATCCTCCAGAAGGCTCGAACTGCGCACAATGAGGGGAACATCTCCGAAATCATCCAGGGCCATAGCCAGACTTCTGATAATAGCTACCGGGAAGGCAGCGTTTTTCATGATCTGGATTATGTTAGGATAATCCAGACGCACTTCATAGAGATCCTTGTATTTTTGGACCCTTAATTCCTCAAGGCGGTTGTGATGTAAAAATTCCTTGAGCTCGTCTGTTGCAATATACCATGTTTTGGGGACCTTGATTTCAGCCAGACTGGGATTTTCCTCTGCAGCTTTTTCGATAATTTTCTGGGCCAGGAATAGCCCGGTCCCTTTGCCGCCGATTTTGCCATGGCTTCCTTCAGGGAAAATCAAGTGGGTGACTATATCGTAGAAGTCCTTGATCTCAAAGTAAGGGCGAGCGATGTTGATGAAATCCAGCTTCTCCGACAGAAATCGATTGATCAGGGCTACCACCAACCATTTTTCCATGGGTGAGTAGCGCAGTGAACCATCATCACCCGCGTTTTTATAGCGGGTGATCAATTCAACGATTTCAGCAACCGAGGCATTGATGCGATCCACTGCTTTGATCAGGGGATAGGCCTTCTCCTCCTGCAGCCATTTACGGATCCAGGACGAGATTTCGGCATCGCTCAAGTGCCTGGCTGCGATTCTGAAGGTCTGGCTGCTGATGCTGGTCAGGTTGCCCAAAGGCAGCTTTTCACTGGGATAATTCTGTTCCGGGGTGTCGCCATAAACCCGGGTGCCGGAGGCGAATTGCCATAGAACCTCCTCGGCCTCCCTGATACCGCTCAGATAAAGGTAATTGATCATTTTGCGGCAAATATGCAGCAGCATGCCCTGATCCGTGCGAGCCACCAGATCGAGGATGATCATCCATTCATTCAGTGACTCACCATGAGCGTAGAGGCCATTTTTGGAAGCATTCCATTCTTCGATCACCTGCTCCATGTAGCGGTGCTGAGCTGTTTGGCCGATCCGTTCCGCAATAGTACGGATAAGTTTTCTCTCTTTGTCCAAAAAATATCCTTCGCTGCTGCGGGGGACTTTGACTGTGTAAACGACTTCTATCTTGCCCACCGTTTTACCCCCCACCTTTATCGGCGCCGCATCAGACCAGGGCGAACCAACAAAGCCAGGGGAGTGGTAGCTTTGGTTTTCATAGGTAATGCTGGCCTTGCACACCTCAGGGAACTGCCAACCCTCCGGGATGATCACCACCAACTCCTTGAATATCTCGGGCATGGACAGGCGCTTGTTATTTAGAACCTCATCTACCCGGTAGATGCATTCCAGTTCTTTAGCCCGTTCCTTGAGGTTGTCCAGGGCGTATTCAATTGGCGGCCAGTTATCATTCATACTAATTCACCCATATTATCCTTAAGGCCGGTGGGGCTGCGGTGACTGATATTTATACCCAACCCCTCATTTTTACTGCATGAGCAACCCGGTTGATCGCGATCACGTAAGCGGCATCGCGGGTGTAAATCTTGTGCCGTTCTGTGATATCGCGCACTGACCGGAAAGCCGAAGTCATCTTGGAATCCAATTTTTGCAGTACTTCTTCTTTTTCCCAGTAATAATTGGCGTTGGACTGGACCTGTTCGAAATAGCTGCAGGTGACGCCACCAGCATTGCACAGGAAATCCGGAATCACAAAGATTCCGCTGTCGCGAATGATTTCATCAGCAGCTGTATTTATGGGACCATTGGCACCTTCGGCAATTATTTTCACTTGTTTGCTGATGGAGTCCACATTGGAAAGGTTGATCTGATTTTCCATCGCCGCGGGGATGAGGATATCCACGTCCTGCTTCAGCCAGGCATCATAGGGGGCTACCTTGCAGCCCAGGTCCAAGGCTTTGCCCTGGTCAATACTGCCGTACGGATCCGTGATTTCAGGCAGCCATCCCGCATCAAACCCGTCATCATTGGTGTAGGAATAGGCAATCTGGTCAGCATGATCCCAACAGGAAATGGAAACGATATTGCCGCCCATCTCCTGATACAGGTGGGCTGCATATTGGGCCACATTGCCGCAGCCTTGGATACTGGCGCAGGTATTCTTGATGTTAATTCCCAGTCCATTAAGGGCTTCGCGGATAGTATACACTACTCCATAGCCGGTAGCTTCTGTTCTGCCAAGAGATCCTCCCATCTCCACCGGCTTGCCGGTGATAAAACCGGGATATCTTCCCCCGTGTATAAGCTCAAATTCATCCAGCATCCACAGCATATGTTTGGCATTGGTCATTACATCTGGAGCCGGTACGTCGATAACTGGACCTACATCTTTGGCCAAGGCCCTGACCCAACCGCGGCACAGTCTCTCCTGTTCACCCTCGGAGAGGTCCCTGGGATTACAAATGATACCGCCTTTGCCGCCTCCGAGAGGTATGTCGACCACGGCACACTTCCAGGTCATCCACATGGATAGGGCTCTTACGGTATCCACTGTTTCCTCGGGATGAAAACGGATCCCGCCCTTGGCTGGTCCCCGGGCATCATTGTGCTGAATGCGATAGCCATTGAAAATCCTGGTGGTTCCGTCATCCATATGTACAGGAATAGTAAAATGGTATTCTTTCATCGGTTGGCGGAGCAACTGGCGGGTAGCTTTGTCCAAACCAATGATTTCAGCTACCCGATCAAATTGGGCCTGGGCATTCTCGTAGGGATTGTAACTACTGACTGTCATCTGTTTGCCTCCTTATATAGCGAAATTTACAAGGTAAAGTATAGCGTATTTGATCAGGTTTTTGGCATACATAATCATGTATATTGAATAATGTATACCAGATGTCTTATAGTATGTTAAAGAATCCATCCAGAATGAAGTATACTGTATACTTTCTTGTACTTGGAAAGAGCCTTTAATATCCTTTATTAAGATGAAATTAATCAGGGACAGAGGTGTTGAAGTGAAAAAAGAGATCAAGGCAGCCATCATCGGTTATGGCAACATTGGCAAATATGCGGTTGAGGCGGTGCAAGCAGCTCAGGATATGCGCCTGGCGGGAATCGTCGATCCCTATATCAGTGAAAAAACTCCGCTTAAAACCGCGTCTCAGCCGCCGTTATTTGCCGCATCAGTTGACGGATTGGGTAATGTGGACGTGGCGTTATTGTGCATACCTACTCGAGCGGTACCCGAAATTGCCATCGACCTGCTGAAAAAAGGGATAAACACGGTTGACAGCTACGATATCCATGGACAATTGGCTGAATTGAACGAGCAGCTGGATGCTGTGTGCAGAGCCAATGATACAGTTGCTGTCAATTCGGCTGGTTGGGACCCGGGCACTGACTCCATGGTCCGCTGCATGTTTGAATTTATGGTCCCGCGCGGTATAACCTACACCAATTTTGGACCGGGCATGAGCATGGGCCACTCCGTAGCAGCCAAAGCAGTACCCGGGGTTTTGAATGCCCTATCCATGACTATTCCGGCTGGCAATGGGGTGCACCGCCGCATGGTCTATGTGCAGCTTGAACCGGATGCCAATTACGAAGACGTAGCCGGAGCAATCAAGCGGGACCCTTATTTTGCCAAGGATGAAACAACTATAACCCAGGTGGCAGATGTCGATATGCTTTTGGACGTAGGACATGGTGTGGCTATGGAGCGCAAAGGGGTATCGGGTTTGACCCATAATCAGATGCTGAAGTTCGGCATGAAAATTAACAATCCTGCCCTGACGGCTCAAGTAATGGTGGCTGCAGCCCGGGCCAGCATGAAGCAGAAGCCGGGTGCTTATACGATGATTCAGATCCCGATTATCGACTTCATGTACGGAGAGCCCAAGGAGCTTATCCGCAATTTGGTGTAGCAGCTAAATCAGGGATTGGCGCAGGATTCAGAGTTTGATTTTGCGCCCTCTGGCCATTTACGCTCTAACCGTTCCAGATGTAGGTCTCTGCGGCTATGATATCGCCGTTAACGAGCATGACATCCACCGCCTTCCGGCTGTATACGGTTCCCTCGTTATGGAGAAAATCCAGTTTGGCCAGGACGCGAGCGTCTATTTCGTAGACTTCACCTGGAGTTTCGGCGCCTGGTTCGGGATATATGCCATGCAGACCTCCGAATATGTATTTTCTGAATCCTTCAATACGAGCATTGCCCAGAAAAGTCTGGCCCTGCATGTAATATTGATTGTAGGGCCAGTTCTTCATCAGACTGCCATACACGAAAATTTTGCTCATCTCTACCACACTCCTGAAAATAGTCGCCGTATGATTCCATAATGCAATAATTATAACATCTAATCCGTTGGTGTATCTAATCATGCCCACCAGGAATCCAGTTTTAATCAATTCTTGAAGTGAGTGAGCATTCCTATCTTTGACCTGGGTCATTCTGCCCCTTAATATTAAGTTAAGGATACCTTTGTTGTTAATACGCGTGAGGGGTGGAGTGCTGATGGGAAAGCGTAACATCTGGACAGGAACAGAACCAGGACAGTGGCCTAATATTATGCGAAGGGCCGGTTCAGTGATAGCTTTCTTGGCCGTAACCGGCTTGCTTTTGTTTGGTGCTGCCGGGACAATCGCCTGGGCCTTCGCCTGGGCATATCTGGGTATTTCGCTGGTGATAATCGGGATCAACTCGATTTTGCTGCCGCCAGAGGTAATCGAGGAAAGAGGCCGCAAAAAACAGAATACAGAGTCATGGGACCGGGTTATAAGCGGGCTGATCATCATTCCCTGGCTAGCTACTTATGTGGCAGCCGGACTTGATTACCGCTGGCAGTGGACACCCCAGTTGGCTGTAGGGTGGCATCTGTTGGGTTTGAGCCTGTATATATCGGGTAACGCACTGGTTGTATGGGCCATAAGTGTCAACCGCTTCTTCTCAACGGCCGTAAGGATACAGTTTGAGCGAGGCCACACCGTATGCAGTGCCGGACCTTACAGATATGTGCGTCATCCCGGTTACCTGGGGATGATAACCTATATCATGGCCTCGCCATTGTTTCTGGGCTCATTGTGGGCCATTCTCCCAGCATTAATTACCGCGATTTTGTTTATAATCCGCACCGGACTTGAAGATAAGACCCTGATCCGGAAACTCCCCGGGTATGAACAATATACAGCCCACACCAAATACCGGCTGTTTCCCGGGGTATGGTGATTTTTTCGCAACTCCCCTTGATGTGGAATACATTAATGCCAAGCTGACACACATGGGGCTCACCTTTTTGATGCGGGTGCTCAGAGAATGTTTAGATTTCTGCCTCAGGAAACCGAATTGCCGGAGAGGAAAGACTTAAAAACACAGGTGTTTTTGGTTAAACTATTAATGACATAAATTTCTTGAACTGAGTAAGCTATACAATCATCAGTTTGTTTCCGGGGAATAAACATAAGGAGTTGATGGCATGTCAGAAGAGATGTTTGATGCCATTGTGGTCGGTGGCGGGATCGCCGGCACCGTAACCGCATACCTTTTAGCTAAGGAAGGCCTGGAAGTTTTGCTGATCGAGCGGGGCAACTACACCGGGGCCAAAAATATGACGGGAGGGCGGATTTACTCCCACAGCCTGGAAAAAATCGTGCCCGGCTTCGCTTCCGAAGCTCCGGTGGAGAGGAAGATCACCCGGGAGAAAGTCATCATGATGACCGAAGACGGGGCAGCCGGATTAGAATTCTCTTCAGGACGCCTGGGCGAAACGGGCAAGGATTCCTATTCCGTGCTGAGGGGCCCTTTCGATCAATGGCTGGGAGAGAAAGCAGAAGCGGCAGGAGCCAATATAATTGCCGGCATATGCGTGGAGAACCTGATCGTCAAGGATGGCAAGGTGTGCGGAGTGGTTGCCGGCGAGGATGAGATCATGGCCAAGGTGGTCATTCTAGCTGACGGCGTCAACAGTCTCCTGGCTCAGAGGGTAGGTTTACGGGGCGAGTTCAAAGCCCACCATATGGGGGTAGGGGTCAAGGAATTGATCGAATTGCCCCGCAGCGTCATAGAAGACCGATTTAACTGCGCAGCCGGTGAAGGCACGGCCTGTATGTTCGCTGGCAGTGTATCCGATGGCAGGGTAGGGGGAGGCTTCCTCTACACCAACCGGGACAGCATTTCCCTGGGAGTCGTGTGCACCATGAGCGATCTGGTCAAGGGGCAGAAATCACTGCCCCAGATGATGGAGGACTTCAAGAACCATCCGGCTGTGGCCCCCTGGATCAAAGGCGGGAAACTGATTGAATATTCTGGGCATATGGTCCCCGAGGGCGGGCTGGAAATGATGCCCAAGGTGGCCGGCAACGGGGTATTGGTAGTGGGAGACGGAGCCGGCTTATGCATTAACCTTGGCTATGCTATCCGCGGTATGGATTTCGCCGTGGCTTCCGCCGACTGCGCAGCCCGGTCAGTGATTGGGGCCAGCCAGAGCGGTGACTTCAGTGAAGCATCCCTGCAGAGCTATAAAAAATACCTGGAAGAGAGCTTCGTCTTACAGGATATGAAACTCTACCGCAAATTCCCGCATTTCCTGGAAACGACCCCCCGGATGTTCAAGGATTATCCGCAAATGGCCATCGATATGATGACGGAAATGTTTGTAATGGATGGCAACCCGTCCCAACCCCTGCTGAAGAAAATGATGCCCCATATCAATAAGGTTGGCCTGTGGAACCTGTTCAAAGACGGATGGAAGGGGATGAAATCTATATGAGCGATGCGGGAAAAGTGAACGTGGATGCGAAATTGGCGGTTGACAAGTTCTTTGTGGATGAAGAGAATGCCCACATCATCCTGAAGACCGAGGGAGTAGACATGGCTGAGTTCCATAAATTGGAGCTGGCCTGCCCGGCTGGACTATATAAAGTGGATGCCAAGGGAAACCTAAAATTCGATTATGCCGGTTGCCTGGAGTGCGGTACATGCCGGATCCTTTGCGGGGCGACCATCCTGGAGAAATGGGAATTTCCCCGGGGAACATTCGGAATCGAATACCGCTATGGCTAGAATGACTTCCGCAAACCAGCCTGGGGTGAAGAACAAAGGAGTAAGTCAAGATATCTTCGAGTTCATTGTCAGCATTCAGGACAACTCTCCCATATTTCAAACCCTGGGGTTCAAGTTTACATATCTGGGGGAAGGGGAGGCAGGGATATCCATGCTGCCTACCCGGGACTATACATCTTACGCAGGCCGGGTTAATGGGGGCCTTCTGGCAGCCCTGGCCGACAATGTCATGGGCATGGCTTGTATAACCCTGGGAAACAATGTGCGCACGGTAGATCTGGGAGTACATTATTTTGCCCCGGTTTTCGAAGAAGCCCTGCTTAGCGCCCAGGGCTATGTGATCAATGCCGGGAATAGACTGATCGTTGCTGAAGCCCGGATGTTCAACCCTGATGGAAAACTGGCAGCCAAAAGCACCGGCACCTATTTCAGGACCGACAAAATTCCCTTCGGGATGCCGGTTGAAGATCCTCGGAGAGATGTCAAGGCTTGATCAGCCGGCCATCCCTATAGGATTGTGAAAAATTTGCCAAACAAATCGAGGTTCTATTTGAAATTCGACCCAATTATCGGCCGAAAAGGCAACGTATTTATTTTTACAGAGCCAGCCGAATTATCAACTATCCTCCTTTTAACATAAGCCCCGCTTAAGAGGCGGGGAACTTTTTTGTAGTGAGTTATAGAGGAGAGCCTGAGATCGAAAGGTGGAGAATCCATGTTGTTCAAAGTTATGGTGGTTGCCAAGACCGGAGCGGTGACCAAGCATATGAGCCCCTCCGGGAGCCTGGTGACCAGAAATACGCAAATCCCCCCTGGGACAATTCTTGAAGTGTATGGCTATGCCAATAGTGAAGAGACCAGGTTTGTAGTCTGGCATGATAACATGTCCGCATCGTTTTTTACCGTTTCCATAGCCGATTGCAGACCGGCTTATTAGCCCGGAAAAATTCTTGCCGAAAGCTTGCTTATTGGAAACCACATTAGTTATAATAAAGCTTACAACGTATACATGGATAGAATCCTCAACTGAATAGAACCACGGAGAACTCTTGATAATGGCAAACTCGCCGAAAGGCGGGGACGCAAAGCCACGGGTCTAACACCAATAGGTTATGACAGCCGGGTTGCCTGGAGCAGATTCTGTTTATCTAACCTGCTAGGCAACATGTCGGAGCGGGTTTTTTGTTGGGCGGAAAGGACGCCAGCAGGAGACCTGAACTGGCAGTAATCAATCACCTCGTCCTAAGGAATTTGTTGCACAGGAAACGGAAGAGAGGAGTGGATTCGATGACTTTCAGGAAGTGGTACGAAGAAGTAAAAGGGCGGTCCTTTGCAGAGGTGACTCCCCGGGAAAAGAATTCTTTGGAAAGTGAATTTTTGGACTACCTGAAAAGGCATGTCCAGGGTGATTCTGCAGCCGCATTCTACCAGCAGTTGGCCGGGCCGCATAGCCCGTCGGTAGCCTAGATTCAGTCTGGCAGCCTAAATAGGCACACGGTTGCATACTTGAAATCGCCTGGGAAGGGCCGTTCTTGATTCGGTCCGCCCTGGGCGGCCAACAGCTGAAGGAGCGGTTGCTATGCTGAGCAGGACCATTGGGGAGATCAAGGTGGGCGATTTGGCCGGTATTACCACACTCGTGACCGAATACGATGGTTATGCAGCCTGTGGTGAACAGGGAAACCTGGGCAGAATAGATCTGAGCTCTTATTCCCGGGAGGACTTCACAGGAACAGCATCACCCAGGCGAATGGCCCCCGGCACCTTGGTGTCGAGCTTCATCTATAATGCCCTGGGGACTCATTTGCTGGGGCCGGGCAGTCAACAGGTGCACCAGACTTGTTATCCCCTGAAACCGGTCTATATAGGGGACAGGATCACGACCACGGTTGAAGTCGTACATAAAGATGAGATCAAAAACATGGTATGGCTGAGTACTCTCTGCACAAATCAGGGCGGAAAACTGGTAGCCAGGGGAAAAGCGGTCTTGTTGCTGGCTGGGCATAAAACCGCAACAGCTTAGAGCCAATAACTCATAAATGAAATTAGGGGCAAACCCGTCGAAAGGCGGGGACGCAAAGCTTCGGGTCTAAGGCCGCAGGGTTATGACAGCCGGGTTCAAGGGAAGAAATATTCTCGTATACCCCCCTGCCTGGCCAACCGGCCAGGCAGGTTTTTGACTTATTGAACCTTGAACCGCGCGTTAGAGTCCGATTATCAACAGGCAAGGGAGCACCATATAAGAATGACACAAGCAAAACTGGTCCGAAAAGTCATCTGGTTGACGGCCATGGTGCTGGTTGGGGCGTTCGTTTTCGCCGCCTGCCCCTGGCGGGTCGGCCTGATCCTGCAACCATGGCAGGCCCGGGCTATTGCGGCCCATGATGTGAAGATTGAAGGGCAGTACCTGAATATCGACGGACATTCTTTGGATTTAAGCCTGAAACCAGCGGTGTTTATAAATGTGACCTCCCAAACCCTCATCCCTGATATCATGGTGATACCTGCGGAGAGGCGCCCCTATATAATCGTCCAGGCCGAGCAGCAACCGGAATTCATGCCGCCGGACACTGATTATTACTGGGCTCCGAATACCGGGACCATGTCCCCGTCTCTCGTCTGGTATGAGCAGAAACTGGTAGGATATATGTATTCGGCTGTAGAGCCTGAACTCTTCAAGATGCGCTATCCCTTACTGATCGGACAAGGCACAGTAGCCAACCGGCCAGGGGACGGGGCCAGCCAGAACGCTATCCGGGCCGGAGAAGAGATAAGCGGGGCAGTGGTCAAGCCAGGGGAAATATTTTCTTTCTATGAATACGTGGTTCCCTCAGAAGACAATGGTTATGCGGAGGGATTGACCTTGTTCACTTCGGAAGAAGGCCAGGAATGGCGCCCCGCGATTGGCGGCGGCATCTGCAAGACCTCAACCGCCCTGAATTTCGCAGTCGAGCATGCCGGATTGGAAGTAATCGAAAGGCATCACCATACCCAAGGGGTTTCCTATGCGGACCTGGGTGAGGATACAGCTGTAGCTCGCAGCGGGGGCTGGGACTACCAATTTCGCAACACCACGGATAAGAGTATTCAGATAATCAGCCAGCAAAACGGGGATGCCCTGGAGTTCCGCATCTATGCAATCCTGGATGAGAGTTAAGGCTGGAATATTTCAGCTTGTTGGTGCAGAGACCTACATCCAGGAAGAGCTGCCGATCGATTAGCTAGAGGTAACGCCTTCGCTTTAAGGTTCCAGGGACTGAATATATTTTATGATCTCGACAACCAAATCGATTCTCTTGAATGGGGTTATTACATAGAATCCGTCTACCAACGGATAGATTGATCTGACCATTTGGTTGGATATTTTCACCGCAAGCTTGCCGCCTTCTTCTTTGGACAGGCCCCTGTACTGCTCCACTATTTCGTCAGCGATGCTGATACCTGATATCTCATTATTCACGAAGCAAGCATTTTTATAGCTTACAATGGGGAGTATCCCTCCCAGTATCCTGGCTGTCAGTTTCTCTCGGGCCAGGGCCATGTTTTCGACCGCCCTCTGGCTTAATACCGGTTGGGTTAAAAACACGGTTGCCCCATTGTCCATTTTCTTTTGAGCTCGCCTAAGCTGAACCTCGAAATTTTTGGAATTGACGTTCAATGCAGCGCAAATATTGAACGGAGATGAAAAAACCGTCTCATTTAGGTTGCTGATATAGTTGGCAAGAATGGCGGAGTTAAAGTCAAATATGCCCTGAATTTCCTCCCGCTGGGCGGATGGAATGGGGTCCCCGGTAACTATCAGGACATTATTGATGCCCTCTATATTTAATCCCAGGAGCAGGGCCTTAGTGGCATTAATATTTCTGTCGCGGCAGGTTAGATGGGGAATGGGAGTGATATCTACTTCTCGCTTGATTTTGCAGGCCATAAGGCTGCTGTCCACCCTGGCCCTGGCCAGGGGGCAATCAGCTATGGTTATGGCATCAGCTCCGCTGTCCTTAAGAAGCCGGGCGCTATCCATAAAAAATTCGATGTCGGTATCAACCGGCGGGTCCAGTTCCACCGCAATCACTTTTTCACCCCTCTCGACTTTTGCCATCAAATCATTAGGGCTCCCAATCCGATTTATCGATTTTTTCTCCCCGTGCACTTCATGCTTCGTTTCATAAGGTATCATGTGTTTCAAACGGGCAACCATTTCCCGAATATAGTCGGGAGTTGTGCCGCAGCAACCACCCAGTATCCTGACCCCGTGATTGGCGATATCCAGCATCTTGGCTGCAAAGTACTCTTTGGTATTTTCGAAGAAAGTGCGATTGTCAATAATAGCCGGATAACCTGAGTTGGGCATGATTGAGACAGTTCTATTTTGGATGTCGAAAGTCTTGATGAACTCCAGCAAATGGTGGGGGCCGGAGAAGCAGTTAAATCCGCAAGCATCAATAACCGATGTCTCCAACATTGTATAGAGCAACTTCCTGCCAGGCATGCCAGTCCTGGTATAACCTTCCGGCGATACGGAAAACTCAACCAGGACATAGGCTAGGGGATTTTTTTCTTTTATATAGGCGCATAATTCAAGGAGGTATTCATCACTGCTGAAGGTTTCGAAAATGAAGTTGGAGGCTCCTAAGGACAAAAACTCATCGACTATTTCCTGGTAGCTGCCCCGCAAATCCTCTTCAAAATGCCTTGCAATCGGACCAATATCTGCAAAAACCATAACGTCGGTACCCAGGGCGGCTTCCTGCGCCAGCCGATAGCCTTGGCGGATGACATCTTTAAGCACGGGCAAATCATTTTTCATAGTCACTCGATTGGCAGCGAAAGTATTGGTACGAATCGCCTGGCAACCAGCCGCGATGTACTCCCGGTGAATATTAAGAACCGTATTTTGGTCATGGAGATTGGCTAACTCACAAGGGCTGAGCGGATTTGAACTTATACTGGCGTAATAAGTTCCGAAGGCCCCATCAAATATTAGCAAGTCCTTATTGTTGCTCATACCTTATACTCCTCTGATTTTTAATTGAACCTTGCTTTGTGTGTTGTTAAATTATATCCCACCAATATTTTATGTGAAGAAATAGAAGGAGAGAAGAGATGGCCTGCATTTCTTGAAGAGGACCGCAATATAAAGCCAGTAGCCTTGCGATAATTTTATGATCAATTGCTGTCGCCTGATGACCGGCGTCCGATTGTGGACGGAGCTGGAAAGATACGTATGAATTGCGCCGATATGATTTCCTGCAGAGGTATTGTTAGCTATAATGTTACAAAGCCATTAACAAAACGGGAGTGAAAGCAATGAATCTGCGCAACGAAATCCTGTCGGCATTAAGACTGCATATAGGCGAATGGGTGTCGGGAGAGACCTTGAGCGATAAGTTGAATGTATCCAGGACCACCATCTGGAAGGAACTGAAGAAACTGCAGACGGGAGGTTACCTGATCGAATCATCTACCAAGAAAGGCTATCGCTTCATTGCTCCTCCGGATATCGTATCTCCGGAAGAAGTGCTTCCTGGTTTGAGAACCGATCAGTTCGGCATGGAGCACTACCTTTATTTTCGGGAGATCGACTCTACCAACAACTACGCCCGAAAATTGGCGGCCGATAATTATCCCGAAGGGACGGTGGTGGTGGCTGATCAGCAGAAGGCAGGCCGCGGCCGCCGCGGCAGGACCTGGTATTCCCCGGAAGGGAAGGGACTGTATTTGTCGCTGATCCTGCGGCCCAGGATACCTTTGAAAGAGTTATCGCGGTTATCCTTGGTGGCAGCAGCAGCCCTGGCTACGACCCTGGAGGAAGAATTCGGACTTCTGCCCCAGATCAAGTGGCCCAATGATATCCTCATCAAAGGGCGTAAGGTGGCGGGGATATTGACTGAAGCGGTTACCGACATGGACGGAGTAGAATATATCGTGACCGGGATCGGCATCAATGTCAATAATGATGCAGGTGAGTTCCCGGATGATTTTCCCACTCCGGCCACGTCTCTAAAAAAAGAATTGGGGCACCCCTGTTCCCGGGTGGGACTTGTCCAAGGGCTGCTGTATTACTTGGAAAGAGAATACAAGCAGGTTATCTCTGGTGACTTCAGCCCTATCCTGGACAAGGTCCGCAAAATTTCTGCGGTAATAGGCAAACAAGTCCGCCTGGATGACATCAATGGGGTGCTGGTCGGTAAAGCCATCGACATTGACCATAATGGGTTCTTATGTGTACTTGATGACAAGGGAGTCACTCATACGGTCATGTCCGGAGAGATAATCCTTTTGCCCCAAGTATAATCACCAGTTTAGATTGTCAACCAAACATAGAAATAGGGTTGACAAAATGGCGATCTGCCAGAAAAATAGTTGATAACAGGAACTTCCCTGGCCAGAAATTAGGCGCTGGAAGACAGGCTATTGAGGCGGCGGAACCGACGCGCAATGTAGACTATTATGATTGGAAGGGATTATAACCACATGGAAACCAGGGACAAAAATCACTTGCGCAGCATGGTATATGCCTCTATGTTTGGGGCTTTGACAGCGATCGGTGCCTTTATTTCCATACCCATGCAGCCGGTGCCCTTTACCCTGCAGACATTCTTCACGGCCATCGCCGGAGGTCTGCTGGGATCTTACGCCGGCGCCCTGAGTCAGGTCGTCTATATCATTTTGGGGTGCCTGGGCATGCCTGTATTTGCGGGCGGGAAAGCGGGCATAGGGGTTCTGTTCGGACCCACCGGCGGTTACCTTTTGGGATTCGTAGCCGGAGCCTACGTGATCGGCCGACTGGTGGAATCCCGGCCTCAGGCTGGTTGGGGTTGGATTGTTACCGCTATTCTGCTGGGAGACCTGGTGATATACAGCCTGGGCACGGTGCAGCTCTCCCTGGTTGCCCACCTCTCGCCCTGGAAAGCGGTATTGGTAGGGGTCATCCCTTTTGTGGCCGGGGAGGTTGTAAAACTTATAGCCGCCGCCTGGCTCATACTCAAATTGAGGGGGAAGTTAAACCTGGGGAATGGGGCAAGAACATGATTAAGATAGTTAACCTGTGCCACCTATTTAAAGGCGCTTCGGACTCTACCCTGAAGGACATCAACCTGCAGATAAGGGAAAGAGAACACCTGGCTTTGATCGGGCCTAACGGCTCCGGCAAGACCACATTGGTCCGCCACCTCAATGCCCTCATCACTCCCCAGAGTGGTGAGGTGGAAATTGACGGCCTGAGTTGCCGAAAAAGCAAAAACCATGCCCAGATCCGGCGTGTGGTGGGAATGGTTTTTCAGAATCCGGACAACCAGATTGTGGGCATGACCGTGGAGGAAGATGTTGCCTTCGGACCAGGTAATCTGAACCTGAAAGGGGCAGAGATCCGACAGCGGGTCACAAATTCCTTGCAGATGGTGGGCATGGCTGGATTTGAGAAGCGCTCACCCTTCGACCTGTCTGGAGGGGAGAAGCAACTGCTGGCTTTGGCCGGGCTGCTGGCTCTTAATCCCCGGTACATTGTCCTGGATGAGACAACTTCTTCTCTTGATCCTGGCGCCAAAGTGCGGGTACACGACATGGTCAAGACTCTGCAGGCCCAGGGGATTGCCATCATACAAGTGACTCACAATATGGAGGAAGCCGCCCGGGCTGAAAGAGTGGTGCTGATGAAGGACGGTGAGATCATTTCCGACGGCTGTCCCGCAGAGGTATTGACTGACGTAGACCGGCTAAAAAACCTGGGCTTGGCACCACCGCCCATAGTTGACCTGATGAGCAGGCTGAACATAATAGGTAAGCACGATCTCCAGACGATTCTCACCGTGGACGAGGCTGCTGATTGGTTAAACCAGCGGTTGGCGGAATCAGGGCCGGATTTTGAAACGGGGATGAAGGGGAGGATGTAGGAGTTGTACAAGCTGGGCCAGTATTTACCCGCATCTTCCCCGGTACATGAGAGTGATCCCCGGGTCAAAATAGCGGCTTTGGTGCTGCTGAGCCTGCTTATCCTCCATTTGAACATCCTGGGGATAGGGCTGGCGTATATTCTGGTGCTGGGGCTTGCCCTGCTGGCTCGCATCTCCTGGAGAGATCTGTGGGGCGCATCCCGGCCAGTATGGCCATTATTTATAATCCTATTGGGTTTTTATCTCATCTTTACCCCGGGTGTGCCCCTGATCGAGATTTTACCCGGCAGGTTTTACATCAGCCAGGAAGGGTTGGACATGGGATTATTGCTGGTTGGACGCTTCTGGCTGCTGGTCCTGGCTGCCGAGATACTCACCATGAGCACTTCAATTGCAGAGCTCACAGTTGGACTGCAAAAGTTCCTTGAACCTCTGCGGGTAATCGGAATTTCCTCCCACAACCTGGCGTTGATGGTTTCCCTGGCATTCAGGTTCCTGCCTGCTTTACAGATAGAAATGAATCAGATGAGGGATGCCCAGGTTGCCCGGGGAGCAAATGATGATTCGCTGCGAGCCAGGTTGAGAGCAGTAAAGTATATAACTATTCCCTTGGTCTTCAATATAATACGCCGTTCCGAGGAACTAGTAACAGCTATGGAAGCCCGCGGATACAAGCCCGGCATCCGCAGCTACCTGTACGAACCGGTTTTGGACGGAAAAGACTGGTTGGCGATCGTCCTAATCGGCTTGGCAGGTTTCGCGGTGTGGTGGTGGAGAACACTGATCATCCTGTAAAAGACCGGGATATAATATACCTGGCTGCCAATTTCTCGATTCCAGAAAATACATTACATGTGAGCAATCACTTGGTATTATATAGATAGGCGGCGAAACGTGTCGAACAATTGTCAATTTCGAGGGGGATAGCTGATGAGGCCGAGCAAACGCGAATATTACCTGGAGATCGCCAGGACTGTTGCCAAACGGTCAACCTGCCTGCGCAGGCAGTACGGGGCGGTTATAGTTGTCAACGATCGCATCGTTGCCACAGGATATAATGGTTCGCCACGGGGTGCGGATAATTGCTGCGATGTGGGGACCTGCCGGCGGGAGGATCTGGGGGTGGCTCAGGGTGAAAGGTATGAGCTTTGTGAAGCCATACACGCGGAGATGAACGCTTGCCTGCATGCCGGCCGGGATTCCTGTGTGGGTGGCACCCTCTACCTGGCAGGTTGGCAGGATGGGGAAGTGATAGACAAACCGGAGCCCTGTTCGATGTGTGAGCGGGTGATCAAACAGATGGGGATAGCCGGGGTGATCAGCTGACCGAAAGGCCATAAAAGAAGTAGCCCGGGCGATGTGCTCTAAAGCGCATAGCCCGGGCTAAACTATATGACGAGGGAGCGGTTCTGCCAAGTTACGTGGAGATCTCCAACTGACCGGGGTGAGTACATGTTCCTTTCCCTTGCTGCTGCTCCTGCTGGGATTAAGCTTTGTCCATTATTGAGCCCTCTTAGTCTGGTGCGTCCGCCACTAAAAGTTAACCCGATGGGAAATGACTATGCCTCCTTTGATCTTTTTGCCGCTGAAACGTTGTTTGCGTGGCTTGGAAAAACCAGTGTTTCGAGTTTTGGATAACCATTGCCAGTTTTTTAGAGGGCTTTGGTATTCTGGAAATAAGTGCTTTCCTCTGCTTGTTCTGGTTTGCTGGAGACCTTCTTGGCAGAACCGAACATACTGTCTTTACCTTCGATGTCATTGACAACCTTGACCAGGCTATCGGGATCCAGGCGATGTTTTAAAATCAGAGGCAGAATATGGGTCACATCATTTGTGGTGGCATGATCCCTATCCTTGGTTATACTGTAAAGCACGGCTCCCTGCTGCATCGCTTCCACTGCCCGTATACTCTCCATGTTATGTTTCACATAGAGCCGAGCGATATAGTTGCGCACGAAATCCTGCAGATCGGTCTGGGTATAACGTTCAGCCCAGCGCAGCAATATTTGGGTGTACATCTCATGCTGTTCCAGGTAGCGGATTTCATCTTCTGGTTTGCACTCGGACGGACGGGTATGGAAGTTCTCCTTGAGCATCCTGGTTATAACGTCAATCGAAGTCGGCCTTCCCATATAGCACACCATATCGAACCGATCCGAAAGCTGCCGCCGGATTTCCTCCAGGGGGCCGGGGTCTTCATCTGGATTGGAGGCTGCCCAGACTGAAACATTTACCTTGACGCTCACAACCGGGAGGCCGGCTTCCTCTATCTGCACCACGCCGGGTTTGGTGCCCATCAGGTCTAGCAGGATATCGGTAATCTCCGGAGCGGTATCAGCCAGGCGGTTTATCTCATCTATGAACAGGATCCCGCGGTGAGCCTGAGGAATGAGTCCAGGGAGAAGACCTGCTTCGGGATTACAGTTGTCAGTCAGTTTTCCCAGGTCAATACTGCCTGCTACAGTGCCAACTTTCGCAGAGTGAGATATTTCTATGAATGGCATCGGGATTTCTTCCGTCCCTATAGCAGCGATCTCCTGAGCGGACAGATCCCGGTGGTGGGGACAATGGGGATGGGCGGGATCGCAATTGTAAAGGCAGTCTTTGATGCGCGTAATGGTCGGCAATATGTCTTTGGCTTTGCGCATAATTGTGGTCTTGCCCGTGCCCCTGAGTCCTTCGGCATGGATGTGCAAGGGTTCTCCGGCGATGGTGGACACCATTGACATCCGGATAAGATCGAACAGGACTTCATTGCCTTCGTAATGTTCCAGCTGGGCAAAATATCGCAGCATTTCAAGGCCTCCTCTCTGTATCGAATAGGGATTTAGCTGATAAAGCAGATTTTTGGGGTCAAAAAAGGCAGGTCTAATAACCACCCTGCCCTCTGATTACTGGTAAAATTACATTACCTATGTCACTACGGTCCGAATAAGTCGCAGTCGGTCCGATCTGGTACTAAGCCAAAGCCAGAATGCTGAACAACACCAGGCTCATGACCAGAATAGCGGCTGCTCCGTAGAATACAATCCTGATTGCCAAATAGGCCATATCGTCCCGGTCCTCATGCTGTACGGGAACAGTTCCGTTCAAGGCCAGTTTCTTAAAGTTGCTTGTCATGATAGTCACCTCCAGTTTAAACACGCTTATCGACTTTGCTATGCCTTGTATAATCTATCCGCGTCAGTTTATTTCTTGACCATATATAAAGCAAGTTGCGTGCCAAGTCGGCAGAAAATATATATTTACAATATATTTTCTATCAGAAGCGCATATAAGTGCTTTTGACAGCCATGAAAGAACCCCTGGCCATTATTTATTATTGTTCAATTTTTTAAATACTGTTACAATAATGTCATAAAAGTGTTAATTAGATGTATACACGATGCAAAAATGTTACACTAAAGTTACATAACGGGTTGGAGGTTACTTGGCCATGAACAATCAGGTGGAAATCATCAGGATCAAAGAGGAGAATTGCACCAACTGCCATCAGTGTATCGCGGTCTGCCCGATAAAAATATGCAACAACGGCAGCGGCGAAGTGGTCAAATTCGACAATGATCTTTGTATAGGGTGTGGAAGATGTGTGGAGGTCTGTATTAAAAGCCACGGCGGAATAGTGGAAAAGAGCGCCCGCTCCATTATCGATGATACCCCCCGGTTCCTGCAAAACCTGGCTCACCGGGAAATCGTGGCACTGGTGGCACCCTCGGCAACCAGCAATTTCAAACTTGGCAAACTGCTGGCGGCTTTGAGGACCCTGGGCATTCAATATGTTTATGATGTGTCCCTGGGCGCCGAGATAACCGTGGCCCTCTATCACCAGGCTATAGAGAGCCACAGTGTAAATCTGCCGCTGATCGCCAGCCCTTGTCCGGCTATTGTCAAGTACATCCAGCTGAAACATCCCGACTTGCTGGGCAATCTTGCTCCTATAGGCAGCCCGGTGCACAACATGGCTGTTTACGTCAAGTCTCTCCACCCTGGAGCGGAACTGCTTTTTATTTCGCCTTGCCTGGAAAAGACCAGGGAGATTCGCAACCAGGGGCTTATCAAATATAATGTGCTCTTCCAGTCGCTGCAGAATGTATTCACCGAATGGGGCATCGATCTGGATGAATTGACTGAGGAGGAGTTCGATAATGTGGTCCCGGCGGGGATTGCCACCAATTTTTCGACCCCGGGGGGGCTCAAAGAGTCTTACCTCTACCATTATCCAGATACCCGAGCCAGTTCCATATACAGGGTAGAAGGAGCGCGGGTTTTTGACCGTTATCTCCGCGAACTTGAGAAAAGTATCCAGAGAGGCGGGGACCACCTGCCATTGATCGTTGATGTCTTAAGCTGCGGAAAAGGCTGCAATGCAGGAGTGGGATGCATCAACAAATCGATTCAAGCCATTGAATATGAAGTAGCCGCCCGTGCGGAAAGAAGCGTGAGCGACCCGGCGGCCAACCATGAACTGGACCAGTTCCTGGACGCTTCCATCAATAGACTGGATTTCAGCATCGGCAAATACGCCGATCTTTCCTACCTGCACCATTTCGACATCCCGGATGACCGGGAAATGGAAGAAATCTATAAACGCATGCTCAAAATGGAAGAGAAGGATTTCCGGAATTGTGCGGCCTGTGGTTACAACTCCTGCTACTATATGGCAGTTGCCATCCATAATGGCCTCAACAAAGTACAAAATTGCCACCTATACCAGGAGAAGGTACTGCGCCAGGACCAGCAAGCGATCCAGCACATGCACATGGAATTGACCTCTGTCTTCAATGCTATGAATGATGGTTTGATCGTCCTGGACCAGAGCGGCCGGGTGTCCCAATCCAATGTGGCGGCTCAGAGGATTACCGGCTATGCTGACGAAGCCATAATCGGCATCCACATCCTGGACCTTTTCAGCGGGAAAGCCCCATATACGATGAAGCTCCTGGAAACCGGCGAATCATATAAGGACCGGGAAATGATAATCGACGGGGTCAGGGGGAAGATACACGGGACTGCTTCCGGGGAGCCCAGGATCGATGAGAATGGAAAGATAATAGGGGCTACCATCATTATCAGGCCTATAGCCCGGGTGCAGGAACTGGTCAACAAGATCAGCGGTGCTCAGGCTAGTTTTACCTTCGACTCCATCATCGGTGAAGACAAGAATTTGAAAAATTCCATTCGCCTTGCCAGGATTGCCAGTGCCAACGATTCCACCGTGCTTTTGCAGGCCGCCAGCGGCACCGGCAAAGAGGTGTTTGCCCAGGCCATCCATAATTCCAGCTCCCGCCGCAACGGACCCTTTGTGGCGATCAACTGTGCAGCCATACCCCGTGAATTGGTGGGCAGTGAATTGTTCGGTTATGTGGAAGGATCTTTTACCGGCGCCAAACGTGGTGGACGGCCAGGGAAATTCGAACTCGCCAATAAAGGCACCTTGTTCCTGGACGAAATCGGGGACATGCCCCTGGAACAGCAGGTGGTGCTGTTGCGCGCCATACAGGAAAAGGCGATTCTGCGGGTTGGGGGAGATTCCCAGATAAATGTTGATGTTAGAATAATCGCAGCATCCAATCAGGACCTGCTGGAAATGGTGAGATTAGGAAGATTTAGGGACGATCTTTATTACCGTCTCAATGTGGTGAGCATAACCATCCCTCCACTGAAGGAAAGGAAGGCGGATATAAGGCTGCTGTTCAAATATTTTGTGGAACAGATGTCGCCTCGGTTCAACAAAAACATCACCTGGATCGATCAGGATGTGATCAACTATCTGGAAGCATACGACTGGCCGGGCAACATCCGCGAACTGCAGAATGTGGTGGAGAGGACCCTGTTGATGGCGGAAGACAATCAAATCAACCTGGATTGCCTGCCGCCGGAAATCTCTGCCGCACAGGCTGAGGCGACGAACATAGCCCGGGATGGAGATAATTCCGAAATTTTAGCTTTAACAGCGTTGCTGGCCAACCGCAGCATGCGCAAGAAGCAAATCGGCGAGCAGGAAAAAGAGAGAATCATGCGAACCCTGGATGTATATGGTGGGAATGTGAGCAAAACAGCTACCGAACTGGGTATGTCGCGCAACACCCTCTACCGGAAAATGAGGACATACACGATAAACAATTAGCCCCTGCAGATAGTAAAATTTTTATTAGGTGTGGTTGCAGGAATAAGCTTGACCTGTATAGAATTTACAATTATGTAGAATTTATATCTTAAATCCCCGGGCCTGACTTCCAGGCTCGCCGATCTAATCGCTCCTGGCTCCCAGAATATCCTGAAAGTGACTGGGCCAGGATACATCACAGCAAAGGGAGTAGTAAGTTGCAGTCACAGTTATTGGTAAGCGAAGTCCTGGATACCAACGCCATGACCGCTCTGATCGTATCCAAGGACGGCACTATCGAGTACATGAACAAGACCTATCAGTATATCCTCGGCAAGCGAGAAGAAGAAGTGATAGGCAAGTATATCGGGGATATAACCCCGGAGAGCAGAACCCTCAATGTCATCAAGAATGGTAAAGCTATTGTTGGCTACAACTGGTCGATAAACGGGTACACCATGATCGCCTGTGCATTGCCGCTGATCCGCAATGATGAGGTGTGCGGATGCTTCGCCTACAGTCTATTTATGGACGTGCTGGAGGCACAGGATCTGGTGGAAAACATGATGCGGGAACTTAACATGTACAGGGAAGAGGTACGCAACTTGCATGCGGCTCGTTATTCCTTTGCCGATATTATCGGCCGGACCCCGGTCATAGACGAGATCAAATCCCTGGCCAAAAAAGCCGCAGAACACCCTTCCATAACAGTACTCATCAACGGGGAAAGCGGGACCGGCAAAGAACTGTTCGCTCAGGCCATACACGGGGTCAGCAATCGTTCCCGCATGCCTTTCATCCGGGTCAACTGTGCTGCCATTCCTGAACATCTTCTGGAAGCCGAACTTTTTGGCTATGAAGAGGGGGCCTTCACCGGCGCCAAAAAAGGCGGCAGCCCCGGCAAATTTGAAATAGCCCATGGAGGCACCATCTTCCTGGACGAAATCGGCGAAATGTCCCTGGCCATGCAGAGCAAACTCCTGGTATTTCTCCAGGAGAGGGAATTTGAAAGGTTGGGTGGGCATAAGACCGTCAGGGTAAATGTCAGAGTGGTTGCGGCCACCAACCGCAACCTGGAGGAAATGATCAGTCAAAAACTGTTCCGGGAGGACCTTTTCTACCGGCTGAATGTCTTAGCCCTGGAAATACCGCCTCTACGAGAACGCATCCAGGACATTCCTCTAATAGTGGACTATTTCATGCCACAACTCAACCTGGAGTTGAAAACCAGGGTGAGCAGCATTTCCGATGAAGCGCTGGCGATGCTCAGCCAATACAATTGGCCCGGCAATATCAGAGAGCTGGTCAATACCTTGCAGCGGGCCATGCTATTGGCGGACATGGGGAATTATCCTACCATCACCACCAAACAACTGCGTTTCATGAAGGTTGCTAATCCCGGTGAGAAAACCATCGCATCAAATACCCTGAAATCTCTGATGCGGGATTACGAGAAGAATATTTTGGTGCAGGCGCTGGCCGAAACTAAAAACAATAAAGCGATGGCTGCTGATATCTTGGATATCGATGTTTCCTCCCTGTACAAGAAAATGAAACAATACGGACTCAGCGTGGAAAATGTTTGAGCCCAGTTAGAGCAATTGGTCAGGATCCCCAAGCTCCTGGGAAAGGTTACTTCTTAGCCTGCCCAGGAGCTTAATAACATATGCGACAATAATTGCCCGTCTTGATTTTCGATTTTTGACCAACCGCATGGCACATTTGCCTGTTGGCTCCAGCTCACAATTGGCGGGGCCGAAATCTGCCGGCAGAGGCACGCTGTCCAGCAGCGCCTGTTTTCTTTTCACCCCCTAAACCGCTGAAAAAAATCATCGATCCAGTAATGGCGGGATTGGCTGCTCCAGGGTTCCAGTGGCATGTTTTTTGCTTGTTAAAAAGGCAGCATGGTTGACTGGGTGTTTGGCAGTAACAGTTACTGCCCGGGAGGACTGTGTTAGGGTGGAGGAGGACAGAAGCATGGCCGATAAAATGGGACATGATCAGAGACTGCGGCGCGAGCTGCAAAACATGGTGAAAAGATTTATAGAGGTGGAGCTGACCCAATTCCGGGCGGAAGAGAATCGGCCGGCCATTGATCCGGCTACCCGGCTGCCGCTGTTCCTGGATTGGCACTTGAGTTCGGGAAGGGCCAGTTAAGCAAATACCAGGGAATCTCAAACATGAAATGAAAATCGAGAAGGGAGTATTCCCGTGAATGAAATAATATGCCCTTATTGCGGCAGGTTTATCGGAGTCTTGGATGGTGAAGCCCAGATAAAGTGTCCTCGCTGCAAGCAGTTGGCTACTTATAAATCGCATTCGGCTACTCATGCTGAGCACAAACCGCCAGATTGTGAGGAGGACGAGGAGATCCCAGTAGTCAATTAGCATATGGTTTTATGTCATGTAGTACGGTAGGAGGAGGTGTTCCCCCCAGCCGCTGGGGACTGACAAGTGAGCGGTACCCATTTATGACAGATCCAGCTTTTCGATCAAATTTTAGGAGGTATTGAAATGACTGATTTCCAACCCAATTTGGCCAAGACTTTAGACGCTGTGCAAGAATCCATGGAAAAGATGTGGGATATGTGGCTCACCAATTTGAACAACCTGGCCTGGACCCAGAGCCAGATCGAGGATATGGCTAGAAAACAACTGGACCAGAATAAAACCGCCCGTGACAATGCGTTGAAAATGATGGAAGAGATGAGCCAACAGGCGCGTAAAAACCAGGAAGACATCTGGAAAATGGCTCAAGGGATGTTCGGTGACACCTTCGAACAGATGATGTCCGTCAATAAGAGCCTGGTGGGCGACCTGCCATTGCGTATGGAAGAAATGGCCAAAAGAGCTGGCTGGAACGTGTATCCTTTGTTCAAGGCAGACAAAGCGGTCTAGGCAATCAAGTGAGGGGCGGGGCATAGCCCCCGCCCCTTGTTTTTTTATTTGAAGAAGAGCATTTTTAGAGAGATCAGCAACAGGACTCCGCCGAATATCCTTTCCAATACCGGGCTGGGCAAGCCGGTAGCGAACTTGGCCCCCAGCATACCGCCGATGACAAAGCCGATGATAATAAGCCCGGCCACTTTGAAATCAACCATACCCTGTTTATAGTAGGTGATCACTGCCAATATGCCGATAGGAGGCAGGAGCAGGGCCAGGGTGGTCCCCTGGGCCAGCTGCTGGCTCATACCGAACCAAAGAACCAATACCGGCACAATAATGATCCCACCGCCAATGCCGATTAAACCACTTAGAATTCCGGCTGCGAGACCCAGGATGATCAGCCCTGGCCAATATAACATACCTATTACTCCTATCCAGCTTAAAATCGTGTTTGCTGAGGAATCAGGCTCAACTTGACTGGAATAATGTAGAGCCCATCTGCATTGCCAAAAGGTTGCATGACCTCCTGGTTTTTTAAGTTTATTATGGCATATTATAGGGTCGGTCTGTTGTATGATAAGATAAGGACAAGATATTTGACAAAAATATATCAGATGCATCCGTATCCTGGATTGGGAAAGGAGAGGTCAGTTTTGAATTCACCCGGAAATCTTGCCAAACCCAAGGTCCTGGTAACTGCCGCTTTCATAATTATGGTTGCAGTAAATGCAATGGCCAGCCTGCTGCCTATCAATGGGGTAAGTACGGGTGGCATCTCCGACTCTTTTCCCAATCTGTTCGCCCCAGCCGGGAGCACTTTCGCCATTTGGGGCCTGATCTATTTGCTCCTTGCCGCGTATACAATTTATCAGTGGGGCCTGCCTGGTCCGCAAAGCAACCTCTCCACCCATTCCATGCAAAACGTCCGCGCGTATTTTATCTTCTCTTCCCTGGCTAATGCAGCCTGGATTTTTGCCTGGCACTATTATGTAATCTGGTTGTCGGTCGTGTTGATGCTGGTCATCTTGATTTCGTTGATTTACATAAGCCTGGAGCTCCGCCAGAGCCGAATGACCACCATGGACCGGATATTAGTCAGGCTGCCTTTCAGCATTTATTTTGGCTGGATCACTGTAGCCACTATCGCCAACCTTACTGTTCTGCTGGTGGATTGGGGTTGGAGCGGTTTCGGACTGACCCAGCCGGTGTGGACCGTTATCGCGATAACATTGGGTTTGATCATAAGCATGACCACCGCCTACAGGCAAAAGGACGTGGCCTATGCCCTGGTCATTATGTGGGCATATGCTGGCATACTCAACAAACACCTGGCTCCGGACGGATTCGCCGGCCGTTATCCGGCGGTCATCACTGCGGTGGTCATATCTCTCCTGGTCATCGTACTGACCCTGGCAGCCATATTCTGGCAAGGCAAAAAGGATGAGCCCTTCGATATGCTGGAGAGAGAAGAAACATAAAACCCCCGCGAGAGGTGCGCATAAATCTCCCATTTTGGGAAGGAGGAGAGATTATATATGAAACGCTTGACTCTCATAATAACCTTTATCTGCACTCTGTCTTTGCTGGCAGCTGGTTGCCAGGCATCCGATCAGGCCGGGAAGCCGAACGGCTCCAAGGGCCTCATAGTGGTGGCCTCCAAGATCGATACCGAAGGTGCACTTCTGGGGAAAATGATTGCGGCCATGCTCCAGGCCAATGGTTTCGAGGTGGCGGATAAAACCGAATTCGGACCTACCAACCTGGTCCGCAAAGCCCTGCTGAACGGGGAGATCGACATATACCCGGAATATACTGGCAATGGGGCATTTTTCTTTGCCGACAGTGATCCCCAGGTCTGGAAGGATGCCGGCCGGGGTTATGAACTGGTGAAAACCCTGGACTTTGAGCAGAATAAAGTAGTCTGGCTGAAGCCGGCTCCGGCCAACAATACCTGGGCCATTGCGGTGCGCCAGGACCTGGCCCAGGCAGAAAACATGGTGTCCCTAGCTGATTTTGCCGACTATGTGAATCGGGGGAAACCGGTCAAAATGGCGGCCTCAGAGGAATTTATCAACAGCCCGGCAGCCTTGCCGGCTTTTCAAAAAGCATATGGATTCAGCCTGCGCAAAGAGCAGCTGCTGGCGCTTTCAGGCGGCAACACTTCGCAGACGGAGAAAGCTGCAGCAGACCGTACTGATGGAGTGAATTTCGCCATGGCATACGGTACTGATGGATCACTGGCTGCCCTGAAACTGCTGATCCTGCAGGATACCCTGGGAGTCCAGCCCGTATATGAGCCGGCTCCGATCATCCGGTCGGCTGTCCTGGAGCGTTATCCGGAGATAGCCGGGATTTTGGAACCGGTTTTCACCTCCCTGGACCTGGTGACTCTTCAGAGCCTCAACGCCCAAATAGCCCTCGAAGGCCGACAGGCATCGGAGGTAGCCCGGGAATATCTCCTGGCCAAGGGTTTCCTAAAGAACTAGATTATCTTGCGGGGGGAGAGGAATATGTTGCCCGCAACCCTCAATAGATTGGTTTGCCTGGGGACAGTGACAGGCCTGGCAGCCTATGGATGGCTTGGCTTCCTGACCGTTCGCCCCAACCGCCTCGCCAGCGGTATATCTTTTAAGTTCTGGGAGACTGCTGCCGGTTGGGAAGAGGCAGGGGTGATTTTGTTATGGGTGTCCCTCCTGATCCTGGGGGTATGGTATGCCCGTTCTCCCCGGGCGAATCTGGCCATGGTGCTTGTTGCCAATCTTTTGCTGGTCTTCATCCTGTGGGTAGCCAGCCAAAGTGCTGCCAGGATCCTGGCCCAGGAGAGCCCTCTGACTCGGGTATCACTGGGAGCAGGGGCCTGGACCATGCTGCTCATGGCATACCTGGTGATGTTAGGGGTAGGCCCCCGTCTAAATCGCAACCGGGCATTCCTGAAATCCCTGTGGTTGTGGCTCCTTATGGGCCTTATCTTAAGCGGAGCCCTGGACAGTCTATCCCTGCTGCAGGAATGGCAAGACCGGAAAGCCCGGTTCATCCTGGAAATGCTCCAGCATCTAACCCTGGCAGGAATGGCAGTGGGGTTGGGCTCGCTAATAGGGATTCCCCTGGGGATAGCTCTCTATCGGAAACCTTTGGCCCGGCAGTTGACATTTCCGCTTTTAAACCTAGTCCAGACTGTCCCCAGTCTGGCTCTCTTCGGATTGCTTATCGCCCCTCTGGCTGTCCTTTCTGACAGTTTCCCCCTTATGAAAGACCTGGGCCTGGCCGGAATAGGCTGGACACCGGCTCTAATAGCGCTAACCCTTTATTCCCTCCTGCCCATCACCCGCAATGTGCATACCAGCTTGACGGCTATCGATCCGGCCGTCATTGAAGCCGGCAAGGGGATGGGCATGAGCCGGGGACAGTTGCTGCACAGAGTCCAACTTCCCCTGGCAGCCCCATTGATCCTGAACGGTGTCCGTATTGCCGCGGTGCAGACCATCGGCAACACCGCTTTAGCCGCCCTGATTGGTGCTGGCGGACTCGGCACCTTCATTTTTCAGGGTATCGGCCAGTCAGCTCCTGACCTGATCTTATTAGGGGCCCTGCCGGTTATCCTGTTGGCAGTGACCGCAGACGGACTCATGCAGCAGCTCATCAACTTCGCTTCTCCACGGGGGTGGTCCTATGGCTAAAATGATCGAACTGGTGGAAGTCAGCAAATCATACGGCTCAGTTCCAGCGGTAGACCAGCTTTCTCTAGCCGTCGAGGCGGGAGAATTATGTGTCCTGATCGGTCCTTCGGGCTGCGGCAAGACCACCTGTGCCAAAATGATCAACCGCTTGATTGAGCCCGAATCCGGACGAGTGCTTGTAAACGGCGTGGATGTGAAATCGGTGGATCCCCAGAAACTGCGGCGTCAGATAGGCTATGTGATTCAGAGCATCGGGCTTTTCCCCCATCTTACTGTCCAGGAAAATATAGGCATGGTGCCTGATTTATTGGGCTGGGAGAAAGGCAGGATAAATGGTCGGGTCCGTGAAGTTATGGATTTGGTCTCATTGCTGCCGGATCGCTTCCTGCAAAAATATCCGCGCGAATTGTCTGGTGGGGAGGCTCAGCGGGTGGGAGTGGCCCGGGCGCTGGCTGCAGATCCGCCCATACTTATCATGGATGAACCATTCGGAGCGGTTGACCCGCTGGTCCGGGACCGGTTGCACACGGAGTTCTTGTCCATTCAGCACCATTTACACAAGACGATCATATTCATCACCCATTTCATCGATGAAGCCATTCGCCTGGCCGACCGGATTGCCATCATGAAAGCCGGGCAAATATTGCAGTGCGACCGGGTGGAATTTGTCCTCGAGCATCCGGCAGATGATTTTGTGAAGGAATTCCTGGGTACCGACCGGGCTCTAAAAAGATTGCTGAAAATCAAGGTCGAGGACTATTGGCAGCCAGCCGTATCATTCAGGCTACAATCTCAAGGCCAGGAGATCGAAACCTATCTGGCCCAAAATCCATATGTCTGGCTCACCGACGAAGAACTTCATTTACAGGGGTGGGTAAGCAGCCCGCTGTTCCCAGGGAGATCCGTAGCTCAGCAGATGACCGCAGTGGACCCTGGTCTGATAGCTGTGAAGCAGGAATCCAGCCTGAGTGAAGCCCTGGCCACCATGTTGGACCAGGGAATCCTCAGAGTACCGGTGCTGGATTCCGCAAACCGCTTCCTGGGTGAGATACACCTGGAAGACATCGCTCATTTCGAGAGCCGCCAGATCAATAAAAATAGAGAACGGGGGGCACCAGGATGAGCCGGCGTATGCAGGAGTGGATGATCATCCTGGTTTGCACCGGAGCGCTGCTGGCCATGGCATTGTTGCCAGAAGTATGGGATAATTGGGCTAAACAGGCATTCCCCGGCATAACAGCCACCAGCTATCCCGGTACCTCACTGCTGCAGCTGCTGGAAGAACACCTGCTCCTGGTGGGATCATCAAGCATCATCGCGGTTGCCCTGGGAATAGGATTGGGTATATATGTTACCCGCTCCCATGGCCGGGAATACCTGGAGACAGCTCATGACATTTCGGCTATAGCCCAGACTTTTCCTCCCGTGGCGGTCATCGCCCTGGCGGTACCGGCGGTGGGCTTCGGTTACAAACCTACCATTCTGGCTTTGTTCTTGTATGGCATCCTCCCGGTGCTCAAGAACACCATTGCCGGCTTGGAGGAAGTATCTCCTAATGTGATTGAAGCTGCCCAGGGTCTGGGAATGAGCCCAATCCAGGTTTTAAAGCGAGTTGAAGTGCCCTTGGCCCTGAATGTTATCATAGCCGGGATCAGAACCTCGGTGATCGTCAATATCGGCACGGCTACGGTTGGTGCTGCTTTCGGAGCCGGTGGCCTGGGTGCTCCAATAATCGCGGGATTGGTGCGTGACAATCCTGCTCTAATACTGCAGGGAGCCGTGCCGGTGGCGCTTATGGCGATCAGTGCCGACCTGTTGCTGGCCCAGTTGGAAAGAAGTATTTAGCCTTTGAAGCTAATCGAGGAGGTAGATTGATGTCAGCAGACGATTCCGCCACCAGGAAACATAAAAGGGATTCCCGGAAATCTGGGGAACTGGGGATTGAACAGCTAGCTGCAGCCCTGGACCTGGTAAATGGTTCATTTTGTATATATAACCGGGAAGGACAAGTATTATACATGCACCATGACCTGATGGAGCTGATCGGGGTGGGCCCCGACAACTTGTCCTCTCTCAACATTGTCGACCTGGCTATCGATCGCCACAAAAAACGTATCCGGGAAAGACTGAAAGCTCGCATGGCAGGAGGCGGGAAGAGCAATTGGGAACTGCCGATCAAAAGCCGTGACGGGGAGGAATTATTCGTAATCGCCAGGACCTCGCCCTGGTATGAAAATGGCGAAATTGCGGGGGAGATATTGCTGATAGAAGATATCACCGAGCTCAAGAGGACCGATGCTCAGCTCCGTGAATCACAGCGCCGCATGGCTGATGTCATTGAATCCCTGCCTGACGCCACCATGGTAATCGACAAGCGAGGCCGCATCATCTACTGGAACCGTGAGATGGTCGACCTGACCGGTTACCCGGCCAAGGACATGGTGGGCAAAGACAATTATGAACATGCCATACCTTTTTACGGTACGAGACGACCTATCCTGATCGATATGGTCATAGATCCCCAGGTGAACATAGCCCAGCATTATGTCTATATCCAGCGGCAGGGCAATGTGCTCTATACCGAGACCAAAACCGGCAAGCTCAAGGGGAGGGAGCGGATACTGTGGGGCCGCGCCGCACCTTTGTTCGATACCAAGGGTGAAATTGTGGGGGCGATCGAGTCAGTCCGGGACATCACTGAGCGCAAAGAAGCAGAAGAAGATCTGAAAAGAAGCCATGAGCGCTTGGAAGCTATATTCAGCGGCACAGTGAGTGCGCTGGCAGTGACTACAGAAAAAAGGGATCAGTTTACCTCCGGGCATCAGCGTAGGGTCGCGGCTCTGGCGACTGCCATCGCTAAAGAAATGGGGCTGGCAGAGAAAATCATCGAAGATATACGAGTAGCGGCCACCATGCATAATATAGGCCAGATCTACGTTCCTATCGACATCCTGAGCAAATCCAGCCGGCTTTCGGACATTGAGATGCTGTTCGTAAAAACCCACCCCAGTGCCGGATATGACATAGTGAAAAGCATTCCTTTCGAGGGGCCGATCGCGGAGATTATCCTCCAGCACCACGAGCGTTGGGACGGCTCTGGATATCCCCGGGGCCTCAGTGGGGACAAGATACTGCTGGAGGCTAGGATCCTGGCGGTAGCCGATGTGGTGGAGGCCATGGTTTCGCATCGGCCTTATAGGATCGCACCGGGTCTGGATAAGGCCCTGGCAGAGATAAAGGACAACGCCGGCCGGCTTTATGATCCCGATGTGGTCAATGCCTGTCTGAACCTGATCCAAAAGGAAGACATGACTCCGCCCAGCGGAGCTGAAGGGCAATCGAGCGAGAGGGGAAACATACCCTAACATAAGGGCAGTTACAATTGTCCAGGCGAGGGGTGAGTATAGATGCCTGATATTATGGCAGAATTGATGGTCCTGGCGGCAGGGCTGATACTGCTTGTCCTGGTGATGGTGATGGTAGCCCAGGAACGCTGGGAAGGGAGTGCTTTGGCCAAGGCCCGTGAGCTATTCAGCGTCGCCCCTGAAGATGATCCCGGTATAGTCCAGGAATCCGATCTGGCGGGCCTGCCCGACTGTGTCAAACAGTGGCTGCGACTCTCCGGGGTCATAGGGCAGGCCAGGATCCACCGGGTGAAACTGATCCAGTCAGGCCGGATGCGAACTGCACCCGACAAGCCCTGGCTGCCATTCGAGGCGGTTCATTATGTAAATGTTGACCATCCAGGTTTTGTGTGGAAAGCCCGGGTGAAGGTAGCTCCAGGAATCCATATGCTCGCGCTGGACCGCTATAGCCAGGGGCATGGCTTTATGAATATCAAATTACTGGGGATCATACCGCTGGTGAATGCCAAACCGGGGCCCGAGATGGATGAGAGCACTTTGTTGAGGTATCTGGCGGAGCTGATCTGGTATCCGACTGCTGCCTTGAACAGTTATATTCAATGGGAGGAAATAGACGGGCAGAGCGCCCGGGCAGTCATGTCCTGGCAGGGGATCACCGCCGGAATGGTGCTTAATTTCGATGAGGCCGGAGACTTGAGGAGCAGCGTGGGTAAGCGCTACCAGGAAATAGCCGGCCAATATGTTTTGACAGACTGGGGAGGAGTAGCGGTTGGCTGCGCAGATTTCCAGGGGCGAAGGATAACGAATCGCATCGATGTGGTATGGAAGCTGCAAAGCGGTGATTTCAACTGGATGCAGGTTGAAGTCACTGCCCTCGAATACAATCCACCGGGCATCTGATTTCAGATAGCCGAGCAGCTCGAAGGTTGAAGGAGTATAAGAAGGGAGGAACAGGTTGTGGATATGATCAGGCTAGCCGGGGTGGATGAAATCCCGCCCGGCACAATGAAAGCTTTCACCGTCGGCACCTCGACCGTACTGGTGGTGAACCATGCAGGGAGTTACTATGCCGTTGATAACCGGTGCACCCACATGGGCGGAGACCTTTCCAAGGGTAAGCTGGAAGGCAGCATCGTAACCTGCCCCCGGCACAAATCCAGGTTTGATGTAACTACGGGTGCTGTCCTATCAGGCCCAAAGATACCATTATTCCACATCAAGATCGATCCAGTCCGGACCTACGCAGTGAAGACCGAAGCAGGACAAATTTACGTAGCAATAAAATAGGACCGGGGAAGCCTAATGCGCTTCCCCGGAATAGTCTATACTTGTTTTGAGATGGGATCATCGAGAGGTCTCCTACTTGAGCTCTTCGATGATCTCCTCCACTTCTTCGGCACCTTTTTTATAGAAGGATTCTTCATCAGGAGCCAACTCCATCAGGAGACGTAAAAACTCGCCGGCGTGAACTTTTTCCTCATCGGCGATATCCCGCAAAACGGATTGGGCCAGCTTGTTGTCCGTGGACTCAGCCAGCTGGACATAAAGCTGAACCGCTTCGTATTCAGCTGCTACCATGAAGCGTATGGCCCGGATCAGTTCTGAATCGGTAAGCTTCCGGTCATTGGCCAAACCGGAAAAAGAGTTGCCGAAATCAGCCATTGAAATTCCCCCTTTCTAGACTTATTTTAACATAGCCCCGGAGTGGCCGGGGGACAAAAAAGGGAGAGACACTGTCTCTCCCCGATATGGGTGGAGATGACTATTTTATGTCGGCGTGGTACTCCTGCAGTGATTTGAGCTGACCGGGCTGCAGGTCATTTTCTTTGTAAGCCGCTATGCCCTTGGCACTGGCCAGGGCGGCTGCCATAGTGGTCAGGTAAGGGACCTTGTTTTTGATGGCGGTTTTCCTGATATACGAATCGTCATACTGGCTTATTTTGCCCCGCGGGGTATTTATGACCAGGTTGATAGCTCCGTTGGTGATCGCATCGACAATGTTGGGCCGTCCCTCGTAGAGTTTATTTATGGGTTCGCAGGGGATGCCATTGTCCAGCAGGAAACGATAAGTTCCACCGGTAGCCTTGATCTTGAATCCGATCTTGGTGAATTCCCGGGCTGTCTCCAGAGCCTCCGGTTTGTCCAGGTCATTTACGCTGATCAGGACCGTGCCAGAGGTAGGCAGGGATGACTGGGTGGCTTCCTGGGCCTTGTAGTAAGCCAATCCGAATGAATCGGCTATGCCCAGCACCTCGCCGGTAGAACGCATTTCCGGTCCCAGGATGGGATCCACTTCCTGGAACATGTTGAAGGGGAATACCGCTTCTTTGACCCCAAAATGATTTATTTTCCTGGCCGCGAGTTGATGCACCGAGTATTTTTGGCCGGCGTTAGCGGCCATCATGATCTCAGTGGCGATCCGGGCCATCTGTATATTGCAGACTTTGGAAACCAGCGGCACGGTGCGGGAAGCCCGGGGATTGGCTTCCAGTACATAGACCCGATCGTCAGCGATGGCATACTGCATATTCATAAGCCCCACCACATTGAGTTCCTGGGCGATTTGGCGGGTATATTCCTCAATGGTGGCTATGTGCCTGGCCGGGATAGTGATAGGAGGGATGACACAAGCTGAGTCCCCAGAGTGGATACCGGCTAATTCGATATGCTCCATCACTGTGGGCACAAAAGCATCACTGCCATCGGCTATGGCGTCGGCCTCGGCTTCGACTGCATTGGACAGGAAGCGGTCGATCAGGATCGGTCGCTCCGGGGTCACCCCGACTGCCGCGGCCAAGTATTGCCTGAGCATTTCTTCGTCATGGACCACTTCCATGCCCCTACCGCCCAAAACGTAGGAGGGGCGCACCATAAGTGGGTAGCCGATACGGTTGGCGATGGCCAAGGCTTGCTCCAAGTTCACAGCCATGCCGGATTCGGGCATGGGTATGCCAAGTTTATCCATGATCTGCCGGAAACGGTCCCGGTCTTCAGCCAGGTCGATAGTTTCAGGACTGGTCCCCAGGATTTTGACTCCGGCTGATGCCAATTCGCTGGCGATATTCAAGGGAGTCTGTCCCCCGAATTGTATGATCACCCCCAGGGGTTTTTCTTTATGGTAGATGCTCAGAACATCCTCCACGGTCAGGGGTTCGAAGTAGAGTTTGTCGGAGGTATCATAGTCAGTGGACACTGTCTCCGGATTGCAGTTGACGATTACGGTCTCATAACCTAGGTCGCGCAAGGCGAAGGCGGCATGAACACAGCAGTAATCGAATTCTATGCCCTGGCCGATGCGGTTGGGGCCGCCGCCCAGGATCATGACTTTAGGCTTGTCACTGGCTGCCGTCTGGTCGGGAGCGTTGTAGGTTGAGAAATAATAGGCGGCATTTTCGACTCCGCTCACCGGCACCGCTTCCCAGCCTTCTTCTATCCCCAGGGCGACTCGCTGGGCTCGGATTTCGGTCTCCGGGCGCTCCAGGAGCTGGGCCAGGTAGCGATCGGCGAAACCGTCCTTTTTGGCCTGAATGAGCAGCTGGGCGGGGAGCAGGTCGCCCTTGTAACGGAGTATCTCTTCTTCCAGGTTCACCAAATCCAGCATCTGCCTTATGAACCAGGGTTTTATGTGGGTGAGCTGGTAGAGTTGGTCAACGTCTGCTCCTTTACGCAGGGCTTCATACATGACAAATTGCCTTTCGCTGGTAGGCTCAGCCAACATAGCCATAAGTTCTTCCTTGGAGCGCTGGTTAAAATCTTTGGCGAAACCAAGTCCATAGCGGTTGATCTCCAGGGAACGGATAGCCTTCTGGAAGGCTTCTTTATAGTTCTTGCCTATGCTCATTACTTCGCCTACTGCCCGCATTTGGGTTCCCAATTTGTCGATAGAGCCAGGGAATTTCTCAAAAGCCCAGCGGGCAAACTTGATAACTACGTAGTCGCCGGAGGGAGTGTATTTGTCCAGGGTGCCATCTCGCCAGTAAGGTATCTCATCAAGAGTCAGACCTGCTGCCAAGAGGGTCGAAACCATGGCGATGGGAAAACCGGTGGCTTTGGAGGCCAGGGCTGAGGAGCGCGATGTGCGCGGATTGATTTCGATAATGACCACCCTGCCGGTCTTGGGATCATGAGCGAACTGTATATTGGTTCCTCCCACAACCTCAATGGCGTCAACCACGTCATAGGAATATTTCTGCAGGCGCTGCTGCAGTTCGGGGTCTATGGTCAGCATGGGGGCAGAGCAGAAGGAATCACCGGTATGAACCCCCATGGCGTCTATGTTCTCTATGAAACAGACCGTGATCTTCTGGTTCTTGGCATCACGGACCACCTCGAGTTCCAGTTCCTCCCAGCCGAGAACTGATTCCTCTACCAGGATCTGGCCCACCAGGCTGGCGGCGATACCGCGGCTCGCTATGGTCCTAAGCTCTTCTACGTTATAGACCAGTCCTCCCCCGGTGCCGCCCATGGTATAGGCTGGCCTTATCACCACTGGATAGCCCAGATCCTGGGCAATCTTCTCGGCTTCTTCCACATTGTAGGCCGGGAGGCTGCGGGGCATCTCTATGCCCAGACGGTTCATGGTCTCCTTGAAGGCGATGCGGTCCTCGCCCCGTTCGATGGCGTCAGGCTGAACGCCGATGACTTTTACGCCATATTGGTCCAAGACCCCGGACTTGTAAAGTTCCGAACTCAAATTAAGGCCCGATTGTCCCCCTAGATTGGGTAGGAGTGCATCGGGCCGTTCTTTGGCGATGATTGCGGTGAGGCTTTGGACATTCAAGGGTTCGATGTACGTGAAATCTGCAATACCGGGATCGGTCATGATGGTGGCTGGGTTGGAATTGACCAAAACAATCTCATAGCCCAGTTTGCGCAAAGCCTTGCAGGCCTGGGTGCCCGAGTAGTCGAATTCGCAGGCCTGACCAATCACGATCGGACCCGAGCCAATGATCAGGATCTTTTTGATGTCGCTTCTTTGCGGCATGTTACCCCTCCATTTTGTCTAGAATTATCCCAAGAACAACTTAGTGCGGTCGGAGCTCTTTCAAAATTTAATTCTAACACATATTTGCGTTTGTGGAGTGATTTGCTTACATGTATACCTGCATATTTGGGCAGCGAAAAACCGTTTCCTGCTGGTTGCATAGGAAACGGTCCGGTCCGTTTATAGTTTGCCGCTAGTTTTGGAGCATTTCCAGATAGGTGACGTGGCGACCTTTAGCATAAGAACGAGCTGAGATGCCAAACACGAAAATTTCCTGCAGGGCACAGTATTTGTCAGCCAGGCAAACGATAGCAGATTCTCTGCAACCAGGCGGCTGCAAGGTCAGGGGAAACATATGCTTCAGGATGATATCCTTTTCCACCTGGTTGAGCACGAATTCGTCATTGGCATTATTGAGAGCGATCTGTGGATGGGCAAATCCGTGCCGGCCTTGCGGGAGGGTAGTGGTACGCCAGTCGTAAAGGAAAAGGTCATGCAGCAAGCCGCCGCGGGCAGCCGACCTGTAATCCCAGCCCAAAGCCTTGCAAATCGAATAACTGGCAAAAGAGACATTGAGGACATGATCCAGACGGGACACGTTCTGGTGATGTTTGAAATCATCCAGCATCTGCACGGTAGGACTGTAAATGAGGTCATCTATACAGGCTGCATATTCGGCATATGCGGATTCCGCATCATCTGTGGCCATGCGCAGGATTTTGCCTGGCCCTTGCGGCCAATAACCGGAATCATCCAGGCGGTATCGAAAGCCCCAGTGATTGCCGGAGGTCTTATGTATCCTAATCATCCTTATTATATAAGGTAAACAGCAGAGCAAAAAAATCACCAGCAATGTGGTTTCCAGCGTTGCTGCCAGGTGCTGCATCAGCAAAAGAATTCCTCCTCGTCCGGGCTGAGCGGGTAATATGCATAGAGCCGGCCGGTGTTCACAACTGAACTAATGATATTATGTCACCTGGTTGGATGTCAAGGTGCCGGTGCCGCAAAGGAGGGGCAGGTGATACATTCGCCGCGGAGGGACTCGAAACAGCCAGTTTAGTCATTATAGGCTTGGGAATTATACAGGGCAAGCATGGACTAATGCCATAATAATGACTATAATACGAAAAATAACTTTGTGAAAAAGGATGCAAATATGCACTTTGAGACGTTCACCTTGGCTCTGCTGTTTTCCAGCTTAATCTATCTCAGCATGACTGTGTTCGTGTTCTGGTTTTTCCTTTCCAGTCCAGGAGCCCGCAGTTTTATCGGGCTGATGATGGCTTTGGGCATTTACTCGGTAGGCTACTATTTCGAACTGCACAGCCCCGACCTGGCAGAATTGTTTTTCTGGCTTAAGGTCGAATACTTAGGCATAGCAACATATCCGGTCCTGTTCTTGATATTTGTAATCCAATACACCCAGAGGAAAAAGTATCTGGGTTGGCGGGCAGGCCTGGCCCTCATGCTCATTCCCCTGATCACCGTCAGCCTGGTCTGGACCAATGACGCCCATCACCTCTTTTACCGTTCCCTGAGCCTGCAATCCCTTAATGGGCTGGAACTGATGAAAATGGTGCCAGGACCGTGGTACTGGGTCAGTGTGGTCTATGGCAACCTGGCGGCCCTGATAGGTGTGGTCATCCTGGTAAGAATGTGGCATCTGACCAGGCCTCCGCTCAACCGGCAGTATGCCGCCATGTTCGTGGGTTCGCTGATCCCCTGGGCTGGTTTCTTCATCTATATTACGGGGAATAGCCCTCTCAACCTGGACTTAAGTCCCTTTGGCATGGTCTTTACTGGTTTGGTATACCTCTATACCCTGATACGCCATCGCGTTTTCGATATGATGCCGGTAGCCAGCCCCATAGTCGTGGACAAGATGATGGACGGGGTGGTGATCACCGATGCCGAGAACCGGGTTATGGATGCGAATCCAGCTGCTGTTGAGTTTTTCGGATCCCGCCCGGAAATAATCGGCCGCAGCTTCGACACCCTGTTCTGCCCGAAAGCCAATCCGGCGCTCAACCTTTCCGGAGTGGAGGAAGGACGCCTGGAAATAGAAGAAGACACGCCCTCCGGCAGCCGCTGGCTGGACCTGGTTTTTTCTCCCCTGGGCGGCGACGGGTCCTTACCCGGGCATGTGGTGATCATCCGGGATATCACCGAGAACAAACTGAGCCAGGCGGCCCTGGAGTCAACCAATACAGAACTGGCCCGGCGCATTCAGGAACTGGACGAATATGGCCAGGAACTGCAAAAGATCAACGATATGACCGTCGAGCTCCAGGCCTGCGTGAATCTGGAAGATGCATACCAAGTCATCCCCCGCTATTTGTCTGATCTGCTCCCGACCCTGGCAGGAGGGCTCTACATCTATTCCCCCCGAAGCCAGACCATGGATTTGGCTTGTTCCTGGAACGATTTTGCCATGTTGGTGGAAGAATTCGAAGTGGGTGACTGCCTGGGTTTGGTCAGGAACGAGATTTATCGGGTAGGAGAGTTCATCCCGGGGCAAAGCTGCCGGCACGTGGACAAGGGCAACGGCCACCATTACGCCTGTCATCCGGTCATAATCGACGGGACGCCCTTCGCTTTGTTGCATTACTATCATCTGGGGCTGGACCTGAGTGAGAGCAAACTCCGCTTGGCCCGCATCGGTGCCGATGCCATCAAGATGGCCTTATCCAACCTGAGGATGAGGGAAAACCTGCGCCAGGAAACTATCCGCGATCCCCTGACCGGGCTGTTCAACCGGCGCTACATGACCGAAACCCTGGATTTGGAACTGGCCCGGGCCGAGAGGTCACGCCGGCCTCTAACCCTGATCATGGTGGATGTAGATCATTATAAGTCCCTCAATGACCAATACGGGCACAGCCTGGGCGACAAAGTGCTGGTGCAGGTAAGCCAGCTATTCCAGAACAATATCCGCCGGGGGGACATAGCCTGCCGCTATGGAGGAGACGAATTTGTCTTAGTCATGCCTGGTGTCAGCTTGGAGGTGGCGATAGAGAGAGCTGAACATATCCGCCACCAGGTCCTGAAGATGCGAGTGCCGCTCGAGGGAGGCGGGGAAGAGACTATTGCACTGTCCATGGGGGTAGCGGCCTTCCCCGTGCACGGCCATAGCGCAGACTCATTGCTGCGGTCTGCAGACCAAGCCCTTTACCAAGCCAAAGAAGCAGGCCGCAACCGCACCTTTTCCGCAAGTTAATGACTCAGTCTTCCAACCTTTCGTCTTCCCCGGGTAATTCCTGCACTGCCCGCAGCCGGCGTTCGATGCTGCGCGAGCGCCGGGAGGCGCTGTCTATACTGGTGCTGGCCTCTTCCAGTTTCTTTTTGGTTTTCTCCAGCGCATCGCCGAAAGTGCCGAATTCAGTCTTGACTAATCCTAAAAGATGCCAGACCTCGCTGCTGCGTTTTTCGATGGCCAGAGTCCTGAAGCCAACCGCCAGGCTGTTGAGCAGGGCCAGCATGTTGCTGGGGCCGGCAACGATGACCCGGCTGTCGTTCTGTAACGCCTCCAGCAAGCCGGGGCGGCGAACCACTTCGGCATACAGGCTTTCCGTGGGCAGGAAGATTATCCCGAAATCAGTAGTGTGGGGCGGATCAAGGTACTTGTCCACCACCATCTTGGCTTCCAGCTTGATTCTTCTTTCCAGCTGGCGCCCGGCTTCCTCGGCTAAGTCAGCCCGTCCCTGTTCCTGGGCTTCTACCAGGCGCAGATAATCTTCCTGGGGAAATTTGGCGTCTATCGGCAGCCAAACCGGGGTTCCATCATGATTCGAGCCGGGCAGGCGGATGGCGAATTCCACGCGTTCATTGCAGCCCGGCCGGGTGACCACATTGGTGGAGTACTGCTCGGGACTGAGTACTTGCTCCAGGATGTTGGCGAGCTGGATTTCACCCCATATACCCCGGGTCTTTACATTGGTGAGGACCTTTTTCAGGTCGCCCACCCCGGCGGCCAGGTTTTGCATTTCACCCAGGCCCTTGTAGACCATCTCCAATCTCTCGCTGACCAGCTTGAATGATTCTCCCAGCCTGGTCTCCAGGGTGGCATGGAGTTTTTCGTCAACTGTCAAGCGCATCTGTTCCAGTTTCAGGTTGTTGTCTTCCTGCAGGTATTTGAGTCTGGCGTCCATAGTCTGGCGCATGGTTTCCAATCGCTGTTCGTTGGAAGAGATTAGGCGGTTCAACTCTTCGGCGAAGGTGGAGAGCTGACTTTTCTGTAGTAGCGCAATCTCGTTCAGGCGTGTCAGCAGGGAATCGGAGAAAATTTTCAGGTTTAGAGCTGATTCCTCACGGCCCTGGCGAGCCTGGAGGAAGTGTTCATTGCGCAGGGAAGAAAGCTCCTCCCTTAGCGTACGCCAGGAACTGTCAAGGTCATGTCCCAGGCTATCCAGTCTGTCTTCCACCCCTGACCAGCTCTCACTTTCTTCTGTGCGCCAATTCTTGAAAAGGCTCCGGTTTTGGGCTGTCATCCATACGAGGAGCAGGGTAATGACGGTGCAGAAAAGCCCCAGGGATAGCAATATATAGTCCAAATGCTCATACCTCCCGGTTTTTCTTAATAGTAATATTCTATCTGAACCGGGAGTCCGATAAAAGCCCAATCCCATCAGGCCCCGATTGACTTGCCCCCAGTCGATGACCGGGGTGGCAAGTAAAACGGAATTATAGCCAAATAATGAGTTATAATTTAGAGGTAATACTTATTTGACAGGGAATACTGGGTATAGGGAACCGTTACGGCACAGCCGAAAGGAGGAACGGGATTTGAACAAGATCGATGTCAAATTCAAGAAACTGGTATCCTGGGCTCACCTACCGGAATACGAGACCCGGGGGGCGGTAGGCTGCGACATATCATTGGCCAACCAGGATGAGATCATCCTCTATCCCCAGGAGGTAAGGAGTCTGCCCACCGGTTTTGCGATGATGATCCCCAGCGGTTACGAAGCCCAGATCCGGAGCCGGGCCGGGATGGCTGGCAAGGGCCTGGTGGTGGCCAATGCGCCCGCGACTATCGGCAGTGAGCATATCGGCGAGATCAAGGTGCTGCTCCTTAATGTCACCGACAAACCCATCCGGGTCCTCCCCGGCCAGAAGGTTGCCCAGATGGTTTTCGGACCAGTGGTGCAGGCCCAATTTATCGAGGAGAGCTGATAGCGTTTGAATGAATCCAGGCTCAAGTTATTGTCCACTTTCCTGGCTATGGCCGGGATGATCATCATCACCACCGCGGGGCTCTATTATTTTGAGAACTGGTCGCTGTTCGATTCACTGTGGGTGGCGATAATAAGCCTTACCACTACCGGGTACGGTGATTTTGTTCCCGTGACCCTTGGCGGAAGGATATTCCTGCTGATTGTCCTGGTTATAGGTGTCGGAGTTATTTTCTATGGCCTGGGTATCATTATCAGCTTAACGGTTGAAGCCCAAATTTCGATGCTGATGGAGAAGAAAAAGATGCAGAAAGCGATTGCCAAACTTGAAAACCATGTGGTGGTATGCGGGGCTGGCCGGGTGGGTAGCGCCGTAGCCCAGATCCTGGCGGCCGAAAAAATGCCTTTCGTGCTGATAGACAACATCGAAGAGCTGGTTAACAGCATGCGGGAGCAAGGATATCTGGTCATACACGGGGATGCCACCCAGGATGATGTGTTGCAGAGTGCCGGTATCGCCCGGGCCCGGGGCATAATCTGCGCCCTCTCGGAAGACGCCTACAACGTATTTGTGGTCCTCACCTCAAGAGCAGCCAATCCGGGCCTCAAGATCGTGTCCCGGGCCAACAAATCGGAAACCGTCCCTAAGCTGATGCATGCCGGCGCCGACAAGGTAATCGCCCCAACCCAGATCGGCGGCCGCCAGATGGCTATGTCCATGCTCAAACCGGCCACCGTCGACCTGGTCGACACCCTTTTTACCTCCCGCAACCTGGAAATCCAGTTGGAAGAGGTGGAAATCGGGCCGCATTCAGCTCTGGCCAACAAGGCCATACGTGATTCATTCGACCGGAACGTGACCAATGTCATCGTGGTGGGCTTGATCCGGGGTGACCAGGTCAGCCTCAATCCTCACGGCCATGATGTGATCAAGCCCGGTGATACCCTGGTGCTGATCGGTTCTCGCCAGGACCTGGAGAAACTGGAATCGACGACCCTCACCTAGTCTTGCCAATCTAAAACTGGGTGCAAGTAATAGCTGCTCTCTGCCGTATAAATATTTAGAAATGCAAAGGAGGAGGATTGCTATGAAATCACCCAGGTCTACATCACGTGTTCTTCGTCCGGCTGTGGCCGGGCTGCTATTCCTGCTGGCAATTGCGGCTGCTGCCTGGGGCCTTAGGGTTGCCACGGCCAGTTCATACTCCCTCGAAGCCGATTTGCCCCGGGTTGGTTCTTATGCCAAGTTGCTCAAGCTGCTGGAGCAGGCTCAGGGGCAAAATGACTATTTTATCCAGCGCAATATCATCAATATGTCCAAGTCGGGCCTGGAAGCTGCTGCCCCGGTATCCGCCGATGCCGCCCAGACTGCAGGGGCGGGGGGGGATTTTTCCTCCACCAATCTGCAGGTTGCCGGGGTGGATGAAGCCGACCTGGTCAAGACTGACGGGCAATACATCTACCAGGTCAACGGGTCCCGGATTCTGATCATCAAGGCCCAGCCGGCTGAAAGCATGGAACTGGTGAGCACCCTGGAGTTTGAGGCCACGGGCTTCACCCCATCGGAAATGTACATAGATGATGCCAGCCTGATCGTGGTGGGCGGCTCGTCCCGAGTGACGCCGGTAAATCCAGCTTCGCCCCGGATCTACGGTGAATCGCAGAGCCGGATCTATCCACCACCGGTCAGCACCCAGCCTATCACCCGCGCGGTTTTCTTCGATATCAAGGATAAAGGCCGGATCAAGAAAATCCGAGAGCTGGACCTGGATGGCAGATATCTATCTTCCAGGAAGGTCGGCTCCTCATTTTACCTCCTTAGCAACAAATACCTGGATTACTATTATATTCAGCAGAAAAGCGGCCTCACTCCCCAATTCCGGGACAGCGTAGAGGGCGATGCCTACCTGGAGCAGCCCCTGGAAGATATACGCTATTTCCCGGATTGTGTGAGCCCCAATTATCTCATCGCGGCCGCCCTGGACTTGGCCAAACCCGGTGAGCCGGCTGACATCCATACCTATCTGGGCAGCGGCGACCAGGTATATGCATCCCAGCAACATCTCTATGTGGCGGTCCACCGCAACGACTACCCGCTGCGAGGCCTGGCCGAGGGAGGAGTAATCTACCAGCCAGCCGACAGCGCGACCAAGATTTATCGTTTTGCTCTCCAGCCGGGCCAAATCGCGTACAATGGGGCAGGCAAGGTCCCCGGCCGCATCTTGAACCAGTTCTCCATGGATGAAAGCGCGGGTTACTTCCGGATTGCCACTACCTCAGGCGAGATCTGGCAGAGCGGCGAATACACTTCCTCCAACAATGTCTATACACTTGACCAGAACCTGCAGATCGCGGGCAGGCTGGAGAATATCGCCCCCGGGGAGAAGATATACTCCACCCGTTTCTTGGGGGGCCGGGCCTATATGGTGACCTTCAAGCAGGTTGATCCCTTCTTCGTGCTGGATTTGCAGGATCCCCGCAATCCCAAGGTACTGGGCAAACTGAAGATACCAGGCTACAGCGACTATCTGCACCCCTATGATGAGAATCACATCATAGGGTTCGGCAAAGACACCATCGAGACCAAGCCCTGGGGAGAGCAAAGCGTGGCATTTTACCAGGGCATGAAAATAGCCATATTCGATGTGACCGACGTGACCCGGCCGGTGGAAATGAGCCGCACCCTGATCGGCGACCGCGGGACCGATTCTGAACTCCTGCGCAATCACAAAGCCCTGCTGTTCTCCGCCTCCCGGAACCTCTTGGCCTTTCCCGTCACGGTCATGGAGGTCAGGGACGAGGGCTATGCGCGCCCCGGGCCGGCCATCCCGGCATATGGCAGGTTCGCCTACCAGGGAGTCTATGTATACCGGATCGATCTTTTAAGCGGTTTGCAGTACCGGGGGAGGATAACCCATTTGACTCCCGAAGCATACCTGAAAGCAGGCGACGTTTGGTATGGCAGTAATTTGAACATCAAGCGGGCTATATATATAGGTGATATCCTGTACACCCTCTCGGATGCCCAGGTCAGGGCCCACCGCCTGGAAGACCTGGCCGAGGTAGGGGCGCTGCAGCTGCCTGCCCCGCAGCCAACCGATTACCCCAAGGTTGAACCCCTGCTGGAAATAGACCGCTGATCTGCTGGCTGTGCTGGGACTATTATGGGCCCTTCCTGGACGGGAAGGGCCTCTTTGCATTATCACACCAGGATGGGCAAGATTTCGGCCAGATTATTTGCCATTTCCCGGGCAAAGTGTTAAATTAGGTGCAGAATTAAATTAACTGAGGCCATTAGGGGTATTTGATGAAATATACTAAGAAAATAAGTTTCCCCCGAGCTATGCTCAAAAAACTCACCGAGGATATCACCCGGTTGATCTGGACCAACGAAGGCAGCCTGTCAGTTCTCGAGATCGTGGAGGAAATACCTTACGATATTCGAGCAGATGTCATCGAAGGTCTGTCTTCTTTTTATGAACCCGCACTGGCAGGATTTTACAAGCTTATGCAAATGGAATATGGGCCGGAATTTGGGGCAATCTGCCAGCGAGCCCTGGCTAAATATGCCCTGGCTGGCCTGGAGCCCGAATTCCCCCCTGCTTTTAAAAATACTTTCTACCGGGCCTTCGCCAGTGTGACTCGACACACTGGCAGGATGACCGTTGATGTGGCCTGGCTTAAGCCTGACGGGCGTCTCTATGTGGAATGTTTTTACCTGGCCTTCGGCCCGGACGGGGTGCACAGTTTCTTTGTAATAGAAGACATGCCTACCTGCGAATACCTGAACGATCGCGAAACCCAAGCGGACATGGTGGCCCTCAGTTACGAGGAGAGCTGCCTCTTGATCCAGGACGCCTATAGTTTCAATGTGCGTTTTATGAGCCGGCCAGCACTGGGAAAATTCCTTTACCAGCGATACCTGGATGAAAAAAAATTGGCTGAACTCGGCGTGGTCAAAGTGTTGGGCCAATATTGCTCGCCTCTGTCACCGCGGTTGCTGGTGAACAGTTTTTTCCATGCCCTGCGCTGCCAGGATTTCAATTACCTGTTCTCTATACTGGAAGAAACCAGTTACACCCAGGCCCAACTCCTGCAACAGATCAACCGGATCATGAATCCGGGGGCATTGCTCCTGGAAGGGAGGGTAGACGAGGTGAAAGGCTCGGCTTCGTCTGCCTCGATCAATGCCCATGCCATCATCCTCTCCGAGCGTGAGGTCTTCAGCAGCGATTTTGTCTTCGAGCTGACCAAAAAGGACGAGGCCAACTGGCTGATTGCTGGAATTGAGCTGTCAGGGAGCAACCGGCTGGAGCAGGATTCAGAGTTGAATCCATTCTCCATGCAGGTCTATTGCCGGGTCTATGAAATAATGGACCTGGATGAGCTGTTCGAGGTCCTGGACCGGGTTGACAATATCCGGGAGGTGGAAGAACTCCCCTATGGTATGCACATGCGAGTCACCAGCTATGAGGACGATTTCAACCATGGGGTCACCTTCATGACAGGGGTAATTGCCGACATGGTTATAAATGGAGATGAGTTTGTGATCATATGCCAGCAGCCGGATACCCTGGCAGATTTCCACAACCTGTTCATGGTAGAGGCCACCAGCCCCCTGCTCCCGCAGGGGGAATACGAAATGCGACTGACCAGTGCTTACAGTTACCTGAGCGGCCAATACCTGCAATTCGAGGACATACTATTGGACGTCAACGATGAATTGGCCTTCGAAGACGGCCTGCGCTTCATCACTGCCCGCTATGTGGTAAAGGACCGGGCCAGGGTTCTGGACCGGCTCCAGGAGCTGCACAGCCTGCAATTCGAAATACCGGGCCAGTTCCAGGTCTTTTACCAGTTAGAGGAAGGACACGAACAACCCGGATTTATGGCCGAATATCTGTTGGGAAGCAATTGGGTTACAGTATCGGCGTTTGGAGACCGGGACATGGGAGTAATCCGCAAGGCTTTCGAACAGGACATGTACGACGCCCTGGAGTTCGATGGGCTGGAAATAAGGGAAGACGGGATATTCGCAATACTCTCCACTGAGGTGAAAAGAATATTCCCCCAGTTGGAATCGACCTTGAAGGAAATATACCTCAACAAGTGGTATCATTCCCATCTTCCGAACCTGAGCGGGATGAGCCCATCTGAAGCCTGCCAGACTGAAGAGGGAACCCGATTGTTGTGGACTATGTTCAAGAGGATCAAAAAGAAGGACCAACTTCGCCGCATGCGAGGTGAGCGGAAGCAGATCGGACTTAAAGAATATCTGCGCAAGTTGAACCTTCCCCAGGAAGGCGAAAATTAGCCAAAAGCAGGTTGACAAGCCCGGTTTTGATACTGTATACTACACCGAAACCAATAAAATCGGCGATGAAGGAAATTACCCGCGTGAGGTGTTGAGAACAGAGAGCCGGGGCAGCTGGAAACCGGTCTCAATTTTATGCGGGTCTGCTCATTCCGGAGCTGCTATCTGAAAGGTCGCCTTTAAGAGACTAAGTAGGTGGTGCCGGACGAACAAGTCCGTTATCAAGTTGGCACAAAACTCAACTATTGTGCACCAAGAGGTCGCATTACCCGTTAATGCGGCAAACAGGGTGGTACCGCGGGAATTACCTCTCGTCCCTGCTGAGGGCGAGGGGTTTTTTTATTCTCATTTTTGGGAGGCAATGCAAGAAAGATTGGGGGCTATTGGATGAAAAGCGACCAAGTCAAGCTCGGCCTGGAAAAGGCGCCGCATCGTTCCCTGTTCAGGGCCCTGGGGCTGGTGGACCAGGAAATCGAAAGGCCGTTTATCGGTATCGTCAATTCGTTTACTGACATAGTCCCAGGGCATATCAACCTGGACAAGATTGCTGAAGCGGTCAAAGCCGGGGTAAGGCTGGCAGGAGGAACCCCTTTCGAGTTCCAGACCATAGCAGTTTGTGATGGGATCGCTATGAACCATATTGGGATGAAATACTCCCTGGGCAGCCGGGAATTGATCGCAGATTCAGTGGAAATTATGGCCATAGCCCATGCTTTTGACGCCCTGGTTTTCATACCCAACTGCGATAAAGTGGTCCCGGGCATGTTGATGGCTGCAGCCCGGCTTAACCTGCCCGCGATTTTTGTAAGCGGTGGGCCTATGCTGGCTGGAGCCGAAAGCGGCCGTTCAGTCAGCGTGACCCAGGTCTTTGAGGGAGTGGGCGCGGCCGCCAGCGGTAAAATAGACATGGAGCAGCTGGCTCAGTTGGAGGACCAGGCTTGCCCAACCTGTGGCTCTTGTGCCGGTATGTTCACCGCCAATTCCATGAACTGTCTTACGGAGGCCTTGGGAATGGGCTTGCCGGGCAATGGAACCATACCCGCAGTATACTCCGAAAGGATCCGCCTGGCCAAACGAGCCGGCATTCAGATCATGGAACTGCTCGCAAAAAACATCCGTCCCAAGGATATAATGACCCAGGCAGCCTTCCACAATGCTATTACCATGGATATGGCTATCGGCTGCTCAACCAATTCCGTACTGCATCTGCTGGCGATTGCCAGTGAGGCTGGGGTAAAGATCGACCTGGACCTCTTCAACCAGATCAGTTCCAGGACGCCGCATCTGTGCAAGATCAGTCCGGCCGGCAGTCATCATATGGAAGATCTCTACCGGGCTGGAGGAGTCCAGGCTATCTTCAACGAGGTAGACAAGAAGGGACTGATCGACCGGGAGGTCATGACCGTAACCGGAGCTACCTTGGGAGATAACATAGCTGCTGCTCCGGTAAGGGACTACCAGGTGATAAGGCCGATAGACAATCCTTATAATGCCAGTGGTGGATTGGCGATTTTATTCGGCAATCTGGCTCCGGAAGGCGCTGTAGTAAAGAAGGGCGCCGTAGATCCCGAAATGATGCAGCATAAAGGGCCAGCCCGGGTGTTCAACAGTGAAGAACAGGCCGTGGAGGCCATACTAGACCGGAAAATCAAAGGCGGTGACGTGATCGTGATCAGGTATGAAGGACCGCGCGGGGGGCCTGGGATGCGAGAAATGCTGACCCCCACTTCCGTAATCGCCGGGATGGGCTTGGACAAAGAGGTAGCCCTAATAACCGATGGGCGTTTTTCCGGAGCAACCCGGGGTGCTTGCATCGGGCATGTATCGCCTGAGGCAGCCGCGGGAGGCCTGATCGCTTTAGTGGAAGAAGGGGATTTGATCGAGATCAATATTCCCGAGAACCGATTGCAGCTCCTGGTAGACGATGGCCTGTTGCGTGAGAGACAGGACCGTTGGCAGGTTCCAGAGCCCAATATAAAAAGCGGATATATGCAGCGATATGCTGCGATGGTTCAATCAGCCAGCACCGGGGCCATATTCAGGACATAGGCCTTCAAGTGAGCCACAAGCGGCGGGCCATCGCAAGCCCGCCTTTCTATTTAAGACCTTGCACCAGGCGAACTCAGAGCAGGACTGGGAAACCCAGCCCGCCAAAAGGTCAAAAAATCTGCTCCACTGATGAATTAACGAGCATTATGGTATAAAATAAACAGATACCATTCGTTTTTTTCCCTTCTATATAAAAGTATCCCGCTGAAATACATTCAGCTTTTTACCAGTAAAAAATTTACCGGAGGTGATGGGTGTGAAATTAAAAGGAGCCGATATTTTAATGCACTGCCTGCAGAAGGAAGGTGTAGACGTCGTATTTGGCTATCCAGGGGGAGCAGTCCTCCCTATTTACGACGCCCTCTATGATTCACCGATAAGGCATATCCTGGTGCGGCACGAACAGGGAGCCGCCCATGCGGCAGACGGCTATGCCCGGGCATCCGGTAAAGTCGGGGTCTGTATCGCCACCTCAGGTCCGGGGGCTACCAATCTGGTCACCGGGATCGCCACCGCCTATATGGATTCAATTCCCATGGTATGCTTGACTGGCCAGGTATCAAGCGGCCTGATCGGCAAGGATGCTTTCCAGGAAGCAGATATTACGGGCATAACCCTGCCGATAACCAAGCATAATTACCAGTTGGAGCGCACTGAAGACCTGGCCCGGGTGATCAAGGAAGCTTTCTATATTGCCAGGACCAACCGGCCGGGCCCGGTGGTGGTTGACCTGCCCAAGGATTTGATGGCCAAGGTCATAGATTTTGTGGATGATGATGAACCTGTCAATATCCGCGGGTACAGGGTCCTGAAAGGGGTCAACGCAGGCCAGATCATCTCCGCCGCCGAAATGATCAACCAGGCCCAGAAACCGGTCATTTACGCCGGAGGAGGAGTAATAGCGGCCAACGGCGCCGACGAGTTGAAGGAACTGGCCGAAAAAGCAAAAATCCCAGTAACCACCACCCTGATGGGGATGGGGGCTTTCCCGGGCACCAACTACCTCTCCCTGGGCATGCTGGGTATGCATGGCACCCGCTATGCCAACTATGCCATCGGCGAATGCGATGTCCTCATCGCAGTGGGAGTGCGTTTTGATGACCGTGTGACCGGCAAACTGGAGACGTTTGCTCCCAATGCCAAAGTGATCCACATCGACATAGATGCCGCCGAGATCGGCAAGAACAAGGGGGCAGACATTCCCATCGTGGGGGATGTTAAAGAGGCCATACAAGCCCTGCTTCCGCGGATAGAAGCCCGGGAAGAACCGGGGGAATGGCACGAAATGATCGCCCGTTGGAAGGATGAGGCCCCCCTCCGCTACGGGGCGCCCAGCGAGGGAAGGATAATGCCCCAGCATATTATTGAAAAACTGTTCGATATCACAAAAGGTGAGGCCATCATCACCACCGAAGTGGGCCAGAATCAGATGTGGGCATGCCAGTGGTATTTGTACAAACACCCCCGTTCCTTCATCAGTTCGGGCGGATTGGGCACCATGGGTTACGGATTCCCGGCTGCGATCGGGGCCAAACTGGCGTGTCCCGACAAAAAGGTCATAGATATAGCCGGGGATGGCAGCATCCAGATGAATATCCAGGAATTGGGCACTGCCGTCCAGTACAAGATCCCTATCGTCATCTGCATACTCAACAACCAGTATCTAGGTATGGTCCGCCAGTGGCAGGAACTTTTCCACGAAGGGCGTTATTCCTATACCGACATGAGTCACCAGCCTGATTTTGTCAAACTGGCTGAAGCCTACGGAGCCGTAGGCATGAGGATCGACCGGACTGAGGATGTGGAGAAGGCCTTGTTGGAAGCTCTGGAAGTGACAGACCGCCCGGTCATTATCGATTTCCAGGTGGAAAGAGAAGCCGGAGTGTATCCGATGGTGCCCCCCGGTGAATCGCTGATGAATATGCTGGGAGGTGATGAACTTGAATAAACACACCCTATCAGTAACCGTAGAGAATCGGCCCGGAGTACTCACCCGGGTGGCCACGCTGTTTAGGCGGCGGGGATACAACATTGACAGCTTGACAGTAGGAACCACCGAAAATCCTAGTATCTCCCGGATGACTATCGTGGTCCAGGGTGATGATGCGGTCATGGAACAGGTCAGCAAACAGCTGTACAAGCTGGTAGATGTTATCAAGGTAGTCGATATCACCCAGGAAGGCACGGTGGATCGGGAGTTGGTCCTGATCAAAGTGAAAGCCGACAGCAACGTCCGGGCTGAAATTGTCCAAATCGTAGATATTTTCAGGGCCCGCATCGTTGATATCGGCAGGAATACATTGATCATAGAGGCCACCGGTGATCAGCGCAAAATCGATGCCCTGGAGGATTCTTTCCGTCCCTTCGGCATCGTGGAACTGGTGCGCACCGGCAAAGTGGCCATGGTGCGGGGCAGCAAGTGATTACAAGCGATACTGTCATTACGAATAAAATATAAGGAGGAATACAAAAATGGCGAAGATGTACTATGATGCTGATGCTAATTTGGATCTTTTGAAGGGCAAGACAGTTGCGGTGATGGGATTTGGTTCCCAGGGTCATGCTCAAGCTCAGAACCTGCATGAGAGCGGGGTCAAAGTGATAGTGGGACTCAGGAAGCCCTCAGACGATTTCACCCAACAGGAATGGGACAAAGTAATAGCTGCTGGCATCACCCCTATGACTGTAGCTGAAGCGGCTGCGGCAGCCGATATCATCCAGATCCTGCTTCCGGATGAGATCCAGGCTCGGGTTTACCGGGAAGAGATCATGCCCAACCTGCAGAAGGGCAATGCCCTGGGATTCTCGCATGGCTTCAATATTCATTTTGGCCAGATCGTTCCCCCTGATTTCATCGATGTTTTCATGATCGCCCCCAAGAGCCCGGGACATCTGGTGCGCAGGATGTACCAAAAAGGTGCCGGGGTACCGGCATTGATCGCCATACAGCAGGATTATACCGGTCAAGCCAGGGATCTGGGGCTGGCTTATGCCTGCGGCATTGGCTGCACCCGGGCTGGGGTTATAGAGACCAGTTTCCAAGAAGAGACTGAGACCGACCTCTTCGGCGAGCAGTGCGTGCTGTGCGGCGGGGTTACCGAACTGGTCAAAGCTGGATTCGAGACCCTGGTGGATGCCGGTTACCAACCCGAAGTCGCCTATTTCGAATGCATGCATGAGCTGAAACTTATTGTCGACCTCATGTACGAAGGGGGCATGAGTTTCATGCGCTATTCTATCAGCGACACCGCTGAATGGGGTGATTACACCAAGGGCCCCGAGATAATCGGTGAAGAAGTGCGCTGGGCTATGCAGGATGCCCTGGCCGACATCCAGGACGGTACTTTTGCCAAGAACTGGCTCCTGGAGAACCTGGTGAATCGTCCCAAGTTCAATGCCCTAAAAAGGCAGAACCGCGAGCACCTAATCGAAGAGGTGGGAGCAGAACTCCGGGGGATGATGCCCTGGTTGAAAGAAACTAAATAGGAGATGATTCGAGTCCCGATCAGATTATTGAAGAAGTAAAGCTGGAAGATTGGGGGCGACCCCAATCTTCTCTGTTAGTAGAATATTATGGAGGTTTATTATGGGAGACAAAAACCGGATCTATCTTTTTGATACCACCCTGCGCGATGGCGAACAGTCGCCGGGGGTTAGCCTGAATGTGGATGAAAAGCTGGAGATTGCCCAGCAGCTAGCCCGTCTGGGGGTCGATATTATTGAGGCCGGCTTCCCCATTGCTTCTCCTGGAGATTTTCAGGCCGTAAAAGCCATAGCCCAGAAGGTCAAAGGCCCTGTTATCGCCGGCCTGTGCCGGGCTTCCAGAGCTGATATCCACGGCTGCCGGGAAGCGATAAAATATGCGGAAAGGCCGCGCATCCACACCTTCCTGGCCACATCCGATATCCATCTCAAGCACAAGTTGCAGATCTCGCGGGAGGATGCTTTGCAGCAGGCCATCGATGCAGTGACTTATGCCTGCAGCTTGTGCCCGGACGTGGAATTCTCGGCTGAAGACGCCTCCCGCAGCGACTTGGACTACCTGGCCCAGGTGGTGGAGGCGGTCATAAAAGCTGGCGCCACGGTAGTCAACCTGCCTGATACTACCGGGTATGCAGTCCCGGAAGACTACGGGCAGTTCATCCGCAGCGTAATCGAGCGGGTGCCTAATATTGGAGATACTGTCATCAGCGTGCACTGCCATGATGACCTGGGCATGGCTGTGGCCAACTCCCTGGCCGGGGTGTTGGGCGGTGCTAGGCAGATCGAATGTGCGGTCAATGGCATCGGCGAGCGTGCCGGCAATGCTTCCCTGGAAGAGATCATAATGGCTCTGTATACCCGCAAGTCATTCTATAATAAAGAAATCGAGGTCAATCACCAGGAGATATACCGCACCAGTCGCCTGGTGAGCAGCCTTACCGGAATGGTGATCCAGCCCAACAAAGCCATTGTAGGGGCCAACGCATTTCTGCATGAGTCCGGCATCCATCAGGACGGGGTCCTGAAGGAACGGAGCACTTATGAGATCATGAGCCCTGAGCTGGTGGGAGTCTTCAAGAGCAATCTGGTCCTGGGCAAGCACTCCGGGCGCCATGCCTTTAAGGAGAGGCTGCTGGCCCTGGGTTATGATTTGGATGACACCGAACTGGCGAAAGCCTTCGCCGGTTTCAAAGAGATCGCCGACAAAAAGCGCGAGATAAATGACGATGATCTTGAGGCCCTGGTAAAGGACCGGGTCAAAGCGGTGCCCGAAAGGTTCAGCCTGGAATATCTGCACATCTCCTGCGGGACCGGGGTTATCCCTACCGCAACGGTTAAACTGGGTATCGAAGGCAAAGTGTTCCAAGCAGTTTCCACTGGAGATGGTCCGGTGGAGGCGGCCTGTCACGCGGTGGACCGGATCACCGACATTTATGGTAAAATGATAGACTACAAGCTGCACGCTGTCACCTCCGGCAAGGATGCTCTGGGTGAAGTGCTGTCCAGGATACAGATAGAGGATAATATTTATAATGGTCGGGGTCTCTCCACCGATGTGCTGGAAGCCAGTGTCAAGTCATATATCAATGCCATCAACAAGTACTATTATGAGATCTCCCTGCGGGACCAGGATTAACGATAAAATAGCTAAATGGAGGAAATTCTATGGGAATGACCATCAGCCAGAAGATTCTGGCCGCCCATGCCGACCGTAAACACGTGGAGGCCGGAGAACTGCTCAATTGCCGATTGGATGTCATCCTGGGCAATGATGTCACTGCCCCGGTGGCAATAGCTGAATTCAGCCGCCTGGGCCTGGACCGGGTGTTCGACCAGGACAGTATAGTCCTGGTCCCGGATCATTTCACTCCCAACAAGGACATCAAATCAGCGGAACAATGCAAGATTATGCGCGAATTCGCCAGGGGCTTCGGCATCAAGCACTATTTCGAAATAGGTCAGATGGGGATAGAGCACTGCCTGTTGCCGGAACAGGGGCTGGTAGGTCCAGGGGATTTGATTATTGGAGCTGACTCCCATACCTGCACCTACGGCGCTTTGGGAGCATTTGCCACCGGAGTGGGTTCAACGGATATGGCTGCTGCTATGGCTACAGGGGAAGCCTGGTTCAAGGTGCCGGAGAGCATCAAGTTCATCTACCATGGCCAGGCTTCACGCTGGGTAGGCGGGAAGGATTTCATCCTCCACGCCATCGGAGACATCGGGGTTGACGGAGCCCGTTACATGTCGATGGAATTCACCGGGGAAGCCATCAGGAATCTGTCCATGGACAACCGCTTTTCTATGGCCAATATGGCTATCGAAGCAGGGGGCAAGAACGGCATTATCGCCGCAGATGAAATAACCCTGGCTTATATCAAAGACCGGGTGCGCCGGCCCTACACCATATACCAGTCCGACCCGGATGCTGTGTACGCCAGGGTCATCGAATATGATGTCACCGACCTGGAACCTGTGGTGGCTTTCCCACATTTACCGGAAAATACCCACTCGGTCAGCCAGGCAGCCGGCATCCCTCTTGATCAGGTGGTGATCGGCTCCTGTACCAACGGCAGGATAGAAGACCTGCAGGCAGCGGCCGAGATTTTAAAAGGTCGCCGGGTATACCCGGGACTGCGCCTCATTATACTGCCCGGCACCCAGGAAATATACCTGGAGGCCATGCAGCGCGGCTTTATCGAGACCTTTATCCGGGCCGGGGCAGCGGTGAGTACACCCACCTGCGGCCCTTGCCTGGGGGGCCACATGGGCATCCTGGCCAAAGGCGAGAAAGCCCTGGCTACCACCAATCGCAACTTCGTGGGCCGGATGGGACATCCTGAAAGCGAGGTCTATCTTTCCAATCCGGCGGTAGCAGCGGCCAGTGCGGTGACCGGCCAAATTACTCCGCCATGGGAGGTGTAAAAAATGAAATTTACCGGCAAGGTTCATAAATTCGGAGCCAATATCGATACCGATGCGATCATCCCGGCCCGTTACCTTAATACATTTGATCCGAGGGAGCTGGCCCTCCACTGCATGGAAGACGCCGACCAGGAGTTCCCCAACAAAGTGCAAGCCGGCGATATCATCGTAGCCGACAAGAACTTTGGTTGCGGAAGTTCCCGGGAACACGCCCCCATCGCTATAAAAGGGGCGGGGATTTCCTGTGTGATAGCCGATTCCTTCGCCCGTATCTTCTATCGCAATGCCATAAATATAGGTTTGCCCATACTGGAATCGCCGGGAGCTGCTGCAGCCATCCAGGAAGGTGATACCGTTGAGGTGGACCTGGAGAGCGGCAGGATCAAGAATTTGCGGACCGGCGAAGAATACCAGGCTACACCCTTCCCCGAATTTATGCAGGGGATCATCTCCCTGGGCGGCTTGATCAACTACGTAAAAGAAAAAACCGAGTCCTAGGATTCGAAAGGAGCATTTTCATGTATAAGATCGCGGTACTGCCCGGGGATGGGATAGGGGCAGAAATCGTGCCTGAGGCCATTAAAGCATTGCAGGCAATCGGGGGCAAGTTTGGCCATCAGTTCCAGTTCACCGAGGCTCTGATCGGCGGAGCGGCTTATGATGCAGTGGGACACCCGCTGCCGGACAGCACTCTGGAGTTGTGCCGTTCTTCAGACGCGGTACTGTTAGGGGCCATAGGTGGACCCAAATGGGATAGCCTGCCGGTGCATCTCCGCCCGGAAGTGGGGGCTTTGCTGCCCTTGCGCAAGGAACTGGGGCTCTATGCCAACCTGCGCCCCTGCATGCTTTTTCCCAGCCTGATCCACGCCTCTACCCTGAAAGACGAGGTGATTTCTGGGGTGGACCTGATCGTGATCCGCGAGCTGACCGGGGGACTGTATTTCGGGGAAAAGAGCCGCGAAAAAACGCCGGATGGTGGCGAGAAAGCCACGGATATCTTAAGCTACTCCACTTTCGAGATAAAGAGGATCGCCCGTTTTGCTTATGAAGTAGCCCGCAAGCGCCGTCGCAAGCTGTGTTCAGTAGACAAAGCCAATGTACTGGAGAGCTCACGGTTGTGGCGGGAGACGGTTACGGCTATGGCTAAGGACTACCCGGATGTGGAGACCAGCCATATGTATGTGGACAATTGTTCCATGCAACTGATCAGAAATCCCAAACAATTCGATGTTATCGTGACCGAGAACATGTTCGGGGACATCCTTACCGATGAGGCTTCCATGCTGACGGGATCCATCGGTATGCTGCCCAGCGCTTCCATAGGCGGGCAAGTTGGACTCTATGAACCATCCCACGGCAGTGCCCCTGACATAGCCGGCCAGCAGAAGGCCAATCCCCTGGCTACTATATTGTCAGCCGCCATGATGCTGCGCTATTCTTTCAACTTGGAAGCAGAGGCCAGGGCTATAGAGTCGGCAGTGCAGCAGATCATGGCAGAAGGCTACCGCACCCCAGACCTGATGGAAGCGGGGCAAACTCTGGTCAACACCGCCCAAATGGGTGATTTGGTGCAACAGAAAATTTTGGCTTAATGATAGGAGGGCTAGCATTGGGGATTATAAGTTGGATGTAAAGATTTACGACACAACCTTGCGGGATGGTTCCCAGGGCGAGGGGATATCTTTTTCAGTCGATGACAAGATCAAGATAGCCCGCAAACTGGATTACATGGGCGTCGCCTATATTGAGGGAGGATGGCCGGGGAGCAATCCCAAGGACCTGGATTTTTTCCGCCAGATGAAAGAATGCGAGCTGAAACACGCCCGCTTGAGCGCTTTCAGCTCTACCCGCAAAGCGGGCGGCAGCGTCAAACAGGACAGCAACATCAGTGCTCTCCTGGCGGCAGAGGTACCGGTGGCGGCTATCTTCGGCAAGGCTTGGGATTTTCACGTCCTGCGGGCTCTGGAGACCACCCTGGCCGAGAATCTGCATATGGTGCGGGATACGGTTGCCTACCTCAAAGACCGGGGCCTGGAAGTGATTTTCGATGCCGAGCATTTTTTTGACGGCTACAAAAATAATCCTGATTACGCCCTGGAGGTACTGGGGGCTGCGGCTGGAGCCGGAGCTGAGTGCTTGGTGCTTTGCGACACCAATGGCGGTACCATGCCCTGGGAACTGCTCCAGATCATCGGAACGGTGCAAAAAAACCTGGCCAGTCCCCTCGGGATCCATACCCACAATGATTCCGGAGTGGCAGTGGCTCACTCCCTGTTGGCTGTCAATCAGGGTTGCGTGCAGGTACAAGGCACCTTCAACAATTATGGTGAACGCTGCGGCAATGCGGATCTTTGTTCTATAATCCCCAACCTGGAGCTCAAGATGAACAAGCGCTGTCTACCCCCTGGGAATCTGCGGCGACTGACCGAGGTTTCCCACTATATCAACGAGATAGCCAACATGCCGAGCCCCAATAATCAGCCATTTGTGGGCTATGGGGCCTTTGCCCATAAAGGGGGCATACATGTCAGTGCCTTATTGAAAGACGCCCAGACTTATGAGCATATCGATCCTGAACTGGTAGGCAATCACCGCCGGGTTTTGGTATCTGAATTGTCCGGGATTTCAAATCTGCTCTATAAGGCCAAGGAACTGAACCTGGATGTGAACAGCTACGATGCGGAGACCCGCAAGGTCATCAAACAGATCAAGGATCTGGAGAGCCAGGGCTTCCAGTTTGAAGGGGCCGATGCATCCCTGGAATTATTGCTGCGCAAGGCTTTCGGCCAGTTTGAGGACTATTTCCAGCTCAAGAATCTTAAGATCATCCTGGAGAAACAGGAAGAAGGCGACTTTATCGCCGAGGCCATGATCAAACTGACCATCGGGGATGATACTTTCCATACCGCGGCTGAGGGCGACGGGCCGGTCAATGCCCTGGACAATTCCCTGCGCAAGGCTTTGACCGAGGTGTACCCGGAAATCAATGAGATGCACCTCAGCGACTATAAAGTCCGGGTTCTGGACGGTAATCTCGGCACCGCTGCCCGGGTCAGGGTTTTGATCGAGTCCTCCAATCAGGTGGAGAAATGGAGTACGGTAGGTGTTTCTGAGAATATCATCGAAGCCTCCTGGCAGGCACTGGTAGACAGCATAAACTATATGCTGATGAAAAAGGGCCTGCAGCAGGGATAAAGACACCGGTATTGCTGCCAAGGTAGAATAAAAGTTCTAAGCGCCCGGGGATCCTTTGGCTTGATTCCTGGGCGTTTGTGTTGGATGCTATACAGGACGGCTTTTAGCCCCCGTGACGAACATAAAGCAGGACTAGAACCTTCCCGTGGCGAAATTTCAGGACAGTTATATTATCCAGTTGAAGCGCAAAGCCCGGCAGAGGGTATATACTCCAGGGAAGCGAAAATTTGGTAGCGTAAATTAGCGGGGGAGCGAATATGAAGGGTGAACTGGGTCTGGTTTTAAATCCCATTGGGATAATCCATTCGAGCATGAAGGATGTGGAAGATATTCCGCTGCCCGACCGGCCGGCGGAAGTGGAGATCTATGCCCAGTACCAGCCGGCCCTTTTGCGCATTGAGGAGAATTCTCACCTCTGGCTTTTGCTCTGGTTCCACAAATCCAACCGCCAGATGCTGGTGGGAGCTCCCCGGCGGCTCAATCCGGACCTGCCTGATTACGGGGTTTTCAGCCTGCGTTCACCCAACCGCCCCAACCCCATTGCCCTGTACCTGGTGGAACTGGTTTCCCGGCAGGGCAACATCCTGAAAGTCAAGGGGATCGATGCTATCGACCAGACTCCGGTCCTGGACATCAAACCGTACTATGAACATGACATAGTATTCTCTCCCCGCACTTCCTACATACGGGCGGCCGATCGCACCGTCCGCCACAACATAATGTTCAAAGAAGCCTTGCGCCATCACCAGGAGTCATGCCGGGATGCCAACCTGGCCGTCCGCATGGCCCTGGCTGCAGAGGAATATATGGGACATCTCAACCGCCCGGAACTCAACATCACAGTCTACGGTTCCCGTTGCCTGGGTGACACCCTCCAGGGACTGAGCCGGGCCCGACTGGCCAATCCGGCCCGTTTCACTTTCCGGGAGAGTTCGCAGCTAAGCCGCAGCATCTGGGAGCGGCCGGGACGCAAGCTGATGATAACCGCCCGGGATATCGGGCCGATTGAAGATTGGTATGCTCCGGACGACCTTGACCTGTTCGCCATCGAGCTGAGCCAGACCTGAAAAACGGCCGACCCCAGTGCCGGAGGCAAGCCCTGCTGATTTGGAAATGATAACAAGCGGGAGGTATGCAATGTAATGAGAGCAATGATCATGGCCGCTGGAGTCGGCTCACGGCTGATGCCCATGACCCGGGATATTCCCAAACCCATGATACCCATGGCTAACCGGCCGCTCTTGGTAGACAATATCGAACTATTGAAAACTCATGGTTTCGACGGTATAATAGCCAATCTGCACTATCATGCCGATGTTATCGCCGGGTATTTTGGCGATGGACACGAATGGGGGATCGACCTGCACTACTCCCATGAAGAACATCTGCTGGGCACTGCAGGAGGAGTTAAGCGCTGCCAGTGGTTTCTTGACGACACTTTTGTGATTGTCAGCGGGGATGCCTTGACAGACATAGACCTGGCCGGTCTGGTCAAATCACACCGGGACATGGGCGCCCTGGCCACCATAGCCCTCAAAGAAGTCCAGGACGTTGAGAATTTTGGCATAGTAATCACCGCAGAAGATGGCCGCATCAAGAGTTTTCAGGAAAAACCCCGACCGGAACAGGCTTTGAGCCGGGTAGCCAACACCGGTATCTATGTCTTCGAACCCGAGATATTCGACCTGATACCCCCGGAACAGTTTTATGATTTCGGCAAAGAACTTTTCCCACTGCTGGTCAGCAAGGCAGCTCCCTTTTACGGGGTCACGGTAAGCGGTTACTGGTGCGATGTAGGCAATATCGAGACCTATCGCCAGGCTCATGCTGATATCCTGGCTGGCCGGGTAAGGGTCAAAACCGAGGGCAAGGTTCTTGAGGCCGCAGCTCCGGCCCGGGTACTCTTGGGCGACGGGGTCGAATTGGAAGCAGGAGTGAGTTTCGGCGGCAGCGTTGTGCTTGGGGCTGGTTGCAGAATCGGCGCCGGCGTGCGCATCAGCGATACTGTTATATGGGACAACACCAGGGTGGCTAACGGTTGCAGGATCGATCAAGCAGTGATCGGAGCCCGCTGTCAGATCGGCGCTGCTCGGGAGCTGGCCGCTGGTACCGTTCTGCCCAGCCAGAGTATCGTCTGATTTTGTAGTCCAAGCTCAAAAAAAAATGACACCAGAGGGACTTTTTAGCCTCCGGTGTCTTTTTCGTTGACGGGCCCAGGATTACTCGGATTCGGGGCTGGTTAAGAGCTCGGTAAAGTTCTCGTCCAGTATCTTCATGTCGAAGTTCTTGATCTGCTCCAGGGCTGAGTCATCAATGGCTGACATATTGAATATACGGAATTGGCCGTTTTCCATAATGAGTATGGCCGCTTCCTTGCTGGTTACCTCATTGTTTTCCTTGAATTCATAGACGACTATGGCACTTTTTTCCCCGATTTTGGTATAATCCTTCATGATTTCTATAGAAAGGCCCTCAGGCAGCTGGTTCTCAGCTTCTATCTCTCCAATGACTCCAGCAATCCCTTTTTCTATATTCGCCCGATCGGCTACCAGTTCAGCTGCATCCATTTCGGCATATTCGGGCAGGAAGCGGGCAGCCCAGAAAACGCTCAGGTTCTGGGAGACAGTCTCATAATTGCGATCGAAATAAGCGGCATAGAAGTTTTTCACGGTCTTTTCCGGGGCCGGGGTGTCGCCGTAGACCGCCCACCCATAGAGGGCAGCCAGGCACAGGATGATAATCACGAAAAGCCCCCGGGGCACTCTGCTGGGACCGGGAGTCTCTTTAACCGCATGGGTACTGTCATGGGCAGTGTTTGACAATTTCCAAATACCTCCGTTTTCATATAATATAGACATAGTACAAAGACTATTCTACTCCTTTTACAGTATATAAACAATGTGAGCAGAGGCATTTTAAGCCGGTATTCAGAAAAAACTGGCGGCATCAGCCTGCATTATAGCTGGGCGGACGCGGGCAGGGGGACAGGAATTGAGGAAGATCTTGGTTATTGGAGCCGGGCCGGCAGGGATGATGGCTGCCGTCACCGCCGCTCAGCATGGGGCCCAGGTGATCCTGGTGGAAAAAAAGGACCGGGTAGGGCGCAAACTTAGCATTACCGGCAAAGGACGGTGCAACTTGACCGCGGCGGTCGATAAACCGGCCCTGATCGCGGGGATGGTGGGCAACGGGCGTTTCTTATACAGCTCTTTCAGCGAGTTCTCCAACCGGGATTTGATGGAGTGGTTTGCCCGACGGGGACTGGGGACCAAAGTGGAGCGGGGTCACCGGGTATTTCCAGAATCGGACCGGGCTTTGGATGTGGTCCAGGTCATGCAGGACGCCCTCGATAAAGCCGGGGTCCTGGTGCTGACCGGTTATGAGGTCAGAGGGCTCAAAATCGATGCAGGCCGGATCAAGGGCGTAACGGGCTGCCAGGAGGACTTGGAGGCGGATGCGGTCATCGTGGCTACCGGCGGTTTATCTTACCCTGGCACGGGGTCCACTGGAGACGGCTATCGCTGGGCTGCCCAAGCCGGCCACACCATTGTGGAACCCAGGCCAGGACTGGTGCCGTTGGTGGCGGCCGAGAAATGGATAGGGGATCTGCAGGGTCTGAGCCTGAAGAATACCAGGGCCACGGCCTACGATGCAGGGGGCAAAAAGATAGCTCAGGATATGGGCGAACTGCTGTTTACCCATTACGGATTATCCGGGCCGATAATTCTGTCCATGAGCCGGGATATCGGAGAATACCTTTACCGGCATGGCCCCCCGGTCAGAATGGAACTGGACTTGAAACCAGCCTTAAGCGAGGAAAAATTGGACGAACGGGTCCTGCGCGACCTGGGCCGGAATGCCCGCAAGATGTTCAAAAATGCCCTGGATGAACTGCTGCCGCAGAAGATGATCGGAGTGATCATCCACCTGAGCGGGATCGAGCCGGACAAGGCCTGTCACCAGGTCGGCCGCAGCCAACGGTTGGGCTTGGTGCATCTGCTCAAACATCTGCCCCTGACCATAACCGGAACCCGGCCGATCACAGAGGCCATAGTCACCGCGGGCGGGGTCAGCATCAAGGAAGTCGATCCCCGCACGATGGGCTCCAAGTTGGTGGAGGGCCTGTTCCTGGCCGGGGAGGTGCTGGATGTTGACGGGTACACCGGGGGGTATAATTTGCAGGCAGCTTTTTCGACCGGGTATGTAGCCGGCAAGTATGCGGCCCGCCCCGTTGACTAAGACTGGACTTATCTGTTAACATTCAGGGGGATTATGGGATATACAGGCTAGCAAGACAGGAGGAATAATCCAAGTGAAAACCGCCATGAACCATTACCGGGGGTCATCCGATTATATAGTGAGTGATGACTTGCGCCACAGCGTCAATATAGCCATCGCCCTGGGCAAACCCCTTTTGATCAAGGGTGAGCCAGGCACCGGCAAGACCATGCTGGCCCAGAGCATAGCTTCTGCCCTGGGTATGGAACTGATGATCTGGAACATCAAATCCACCACCAAGGCCCAGGAGGGGCTGTATGTTTATGACACGGTGCAGCGGCTCTATGACAGCCAGTTCCAGGACCACGACGTGGCCAACATAAAGCAGTACATCAAATCCGGCAAACTGGGCGAGGCCTTCCAGAGCCAGGAACAGGTGGTATTGCTGATCGACGAGATCGATAAAGCCGATCTGGAATTCCCCAATGACCTGCTCTGGGAACTGGACCAGATGAGCTACTACATCCCGGAGACCCGGGAGACTATTAAAGCCAAGAGCCGGCCCATTGTGATAATCACCAGCAATGCGGAGAAAGAGTTGCCCGACGCGTTTTTACGCCGCTGTGTATTTCACTACATCGCTTTTCCCAATCCTGAGGAAATGGCAGATATTATCAAGGTCCACCATCCCAAGCTGGAAAAAAGGCTCCTGGAACAGGCGATGGAAGCCTTCTATATGCTGCGCAACCTGCCCAATATCCAGAAGAAGCCCAGCACCAGTGAATTGATAGATTGGCTGCAGGCTCTGGTAGTAGGAGGGATCAGCCCGAACCGGATCAAACAGGATCTGCCCTTCCTGGGAGTCCTGCTCAAGAAGAACGAGGACCTGGACAACCTGCTCCTGGGTCTGCAGCAGAAGACCCAGAACCGCATGCCCCCCCGCAGCAATCAGTGGAGCCGTTAGGAGCGAGACCTTTGTTTACAGAATTCTTCTATTATTTACGCAATTTCGGCGTGCCGGTTGCGTTGACAGAATGGCAGGACTTGATGGAGGCTTTGGAACGCGGCATGGCCGTTTCCAGCCTGCACTCCTTCTATCAGCTGAGTCGGGCCTTACTGGTCAAGACCGAAGCCCATTACGATAGGTTCGACCTGGCATTTGCCAGCTATTTGGGTGACCTGGAAAGCCCGGAAGGCCTGCCCGACAAGATCTGGGAGTGGTTGGACCGGGAATTGCCCGAGCAGAATGTGACTGAGGCCATGCGCCGCAATCATCTTCAACTGGACCTGGAAGAGATGAAACGCATGCTGGCCCAGCGACTGGCTGAGCAGACCGAAGCTCATCACGGAGGCAACCGCTGGGTTGGTACCGGCGGCACCTCGCCGTTCGGTCATTCCGGTTATCATCCCGGCGGCATACGCATCGGAGGCGATACCCGCAGTTTGTCGGCGGTCAAGGTGGCTGGCATGAGGCGCTTCCAGGAATTCCGTACCGATGAGACGCTGGGGGTCCGCCAGTTCCAATTAGCTTTGCGCAAGCTGCGCCAGTTCACTACCCGCCTGGATGGGGCCAAGGAAGAAATTGATGTTGACGGGACCATCGATAAGACCTGTCAAAATGCCGGCCGCCTGGAGCTGGTATGGGCCCGGCCCCGGGCCAACAGCATGAAGGTACTACTCCTGATGGATGCCGGGGGATCCATGCGGGCTTACAGCAGGCTCTGCAATCAATTGTTCACTGCGGTCAACAGATCAAATCATTTCAAGGATATGAAAATATTCTATTTCCATAACTGCATATATGACTGGTTATACCATGACTCCAACTGCAGCCAGCGGGCCTACACCGACACCGAGCATATCCTGCACACCTGCAACAGTGAGTACCGGGTGATCATTGTGGGCGATGCCAGTATGTCCAGCTATGAACTGATGAGACCGGGTGGGGTCATCGACTGGGGGCTGAACAATGAACTGCCGGGCATCGAATGGCTGCAGCGCATCCGCAACCATTTTGAATATTCGGTCTGGCTGAATCCGATCCCGGCCCAGTACTGGGAGTGGACCGAGGGTGCTTTTACTATCAAGACCATCGCCAAGGTATTCCCTATGGACGAATTGACGGTAGAAGGATTGGAACGCTCGATCGGCAACTTGAAGAACCGTTCGCAGGCGGGAAAGGGGAAGCAAATTGCAGCACGCTAAACAGGTAGAAATCGTAGTGGATGGTGTGACCGGAGTGGGAAAAACCAGCCTGGTCAAGATTATAAGCGAGGAAATGCAGTTCAAGCCTTTCAGTGAACTGTTCGAAGATGAAAATCGGCTCCTGCAGAAATTTTTTCATGATCGTGAGAAATGGGCTTTTTCTATGCAGACCAATTTCCTCACCAACCGATTCAAGCAGTATCAGCAGGCCATGAAGGTAGGAGCTGCGGTTATGGACCGCTCCATATATTCAGACCAGATTTTTGCCCTAATGTACCTCAAAGAGAATTACCTTAGCCCGGAGGAATATGCGGTTTACAACAACCTGCTGCATACCCTGCTGGATACGGTAAAACCCCCTCGATTGATGGTATACCTCAAGGTGGACACTGATGAAGCTATCCGCCGCATCCACCGCCGGGGAAGGCCTGACGAGATCGAAGTGGAGCGCACCTACTGGGACAACCTCAATCAGAATTACGAGAAACACTACCAGAAATATGATCTGGGCCGCTTGCTGGTGCTAAAGGTGGATCATTTGGACTATGTGAACAAGCTGGAGGACCGCAGGTTCATAATGGGCGAGATCCGGCGGGCCCTGAACACGGACAGCGGCAGGATGGTGGCTCTTTAGGGCCAAGCTGGGGGAACAAAACCGGAGGTTTTGACATGGTGATGTTATTGGCGATCATGGCGGGATCTATTTTCCTGCTCTACTCATTCTATTTTTTCCATATTATCAAAGGCGACCCGGAGGACCTGGAGATTGAGATGCTCAAGGCCCTGGCGGATTGGATCATACGCAAGAAGGCCAACAGCCGTCCGATAATATGGACCATGCTGGGCCTTACAGTCCTGGCGGAAATAGTCTATTTCTACCTGGCCTTGACCCTAATCGACAATCCGGTCATGCGGATCTTCACCGGGATTTTGATCCTCTTCGAGATCAATCACGCGCTCAGCCTGTGGTACAACCTGCGCCGATTTTTCGGCGGTCAGAACCTGCTCAGCCAGATATTCAACTGGGCACAGGAGAGAGTCTGCGCCCTCCTGTTCTTCACCCATACCTTCCTGGTTCTGGCATTCCTGGCAGCTTTCAGCTGACCAGAACCTCCTTTGAGACTGATCCGGCGGGTATTGTTCGCCCATCCCCATCAGCCGCAAGCCATTCAGGGTCACCCGGAGAGAGGTACCCATGACGCTCAGCACAGCTGTCACATGTTCAACCAGACCGGCAGGGCCATCAGCATGATGATGATTCTTGCCGTCACCGCAAAGGCTATATGCTGCTTTGAACCATCAGCCCAGAGCGGCTGAAATTTTTTCGATGATAGCTGGGACCTCCAACCAGTTGTTGACCCGATAGATGTTGTCCACCTGCAGATCGCTGTTGTAGGGATATACGAACATTATGACCGGGATATGCTCGCTTAACTCACGGGAGAGGTCGTGATGGTCCTCGATCATCACCTGGATGCCGTTTTCCTGGCATGCGGCCAATTTGCTGAAGTGATACATATTTTCGGTTCCGTTCATGACCAACCTGTCATATTGAACGCCGTTCCGATCCAGCCATTCCACGGTGATCCTGCGGATAGCAGCGTCTCGCTTATTGCGTGATGTAATGAGGATAACGCTGTGTTCCCGGTGGAGACGGTTGATGATTTCGACCGCGTGTTCTTTGGGGGGAACATATCTGTAGATCTCTTCCAGATACGTAGACAGGAAACGTTTGAGCAGATCCTTGTCCCACTTCACTGCCTCTTTCAAGTCGTAATGGTTGGGATCGATTTCATCCCGCAGGTCATTGTCCTGCCGGAATATGCTCAGGTACTCCAGGATCATTTCCCGGGTTTCGGTTATGGTATTGTCGATGTCGATGCCGATTATCAACAGTGTATCTCCTTAAGCCGTGTTTCCCACATTATAGCTCACTCTTCCCTACCTTAAAACAGCAGGGACAGAGTCTTATCCAAAACCCTGTCCCTCGAACATGATAGACAGATAACTAGCGGAGGATGTTCCCGCCGATAACCATACGCTGGGCCTCAGAACTGCCTTCATAAATTTCGGTGATCTTGGCATCGCGCATCAGCCGCTCCACCTTGACACCCTTGATATAGCCCAGGCCCCCGTGGACTTGCACCGCTTTGATGGTATGTTTCATGGCTGCTTCTGCACAGAACAATTTGGCCATGGATGCTTCCTTGGTAAAGGGTTGCCCCTGGTCTTTCAGCCAGCCGGCATGATAGGTGAGGAAGCGGCAAGCGCTGAGGTCGGTGGCCATGTCAACCAGCCACCACTGGATAGCCTGATTTTTGGAGATTGGTTTGCTGAACTGAACTCGTTGTTTCGAGTAGGAGATCGATTCATCCAGGGCAGCCTGGATGATGCCGATCGATTGAGCGGCGATACCGATCCGGCCATGATCGAAGCAATTCATGGCGATCTTCATACCGCTGCCTTCACCCCCGAGCACATTGGCTTTGGGTACCCGGCAATCCTTGAAGATTATATCCGAGGTCTGGGAGGCCCTGATCCCCATCTTCATCATATGGGCGCCAACCTTAAGGCCCGGGGTATCTCTGGGGACGATGAAGCAGGTCAGCCCTTTGGGCCCAGCGGACTTGTCAGTCCAGGCGAAGGTGACATAAGTGTCAGCCACCGGACCATTGGAACAGAAGGTTTTGGTGCCGTTCAGCACGTATTCATCTCCGTCCAGTACTGCAGTGGAAACGGCTGCTCCGACGTCAGTGCCGGCACCAGGCTCAGTGAGGGCAAAAGCACCGATTTTTTCTCCCTTAGCCAGAGGGGTGAGGAATTTCTTCTTTTGATCATCAGTGCCGAAATTGAAGATGGGCATCAAAGCCAGACTGGTATGTACTGACATGGTGAATCCGGTAGCTGCGCAGGAACGAGAGAGTTCTTCGACCGCCAGGGCATAGGTCAGATAATCAGTACCCTGGCCACCATATTCGGTGGGAAAGGGCATTCCCATCCAGCCGCCTTCGGCCAGCTTCGCGATGATTTCCTGGGGGTAGCGGGCGGTTTCATCTAGTTCAACAGCGACAGGTTCAACATACTTGAGAGCAAATTCCCGCATATTGTTCTTGACCAGTTCTTGTTCTTCGCTCAGTCGAAAATCCATCCAAATACCTCCTTATTTCTGCCAAATTCCTGGAGTTATCACGGCCGTATGCGCCATTCCCTATTGCGCTCCCAGCCCGGAGAATATTGGCTTTAGCCGGGCTTGCTGGATCATTACCCGCGCCGCAGGCACCCATGACATCCTCTTAAGGAAACTATATTTGGTATGCTAACTATTTGTCAACCAATTATTGTCACGGCTGGTCGGGAGGCGGGGCGGGCAGAAGGCAAGCTGGTCTGAAAGGCAGGCGGCAAGGCGAAAAAAAAAGGACCCAGATTTTCACTGGGTCCTTTTTCATTGCTCATGCTAAGCTTTAACGATTGCGTTTGGCTTGGAAACAATCCCGGCAATAAACCGGTCTTTCACCAGTGGGCTCAAACGGAACCATCGCTTCCTGGCCACATCCGGCGCAAACGGTTTTAAACATCTGGCGCTCTTCCCTATAGCCGGAATTACCAAATCCACTGCGCTGTTGTTTGCGAGCTCTGCGGCAATCCAAACAACGGCCGGGTTCGTTCTCGAAACCTTTTTCCGCATAGAATTCTTGTTCCGATACCGAAAACAGGAATTCATTGCCACAATCTTTGCATACAATATACTTGTCCTGTAACATTGATTCATCTCCCTTCTGAAGTACTCTTGGACTGGTTCCCCCACAAAGGAGACTCCCCGAAAGAACAAGGCAACATTTATTCTATAGTAAATATTGGCTATTGTCAATCAATATTACCAGATGGAAGTGAGTTGCGCTTAAATACGTGGATTGACAATTCCCGCATTGAGGATTAATGTATTAATTAATAACATATTAATAAATAATACCACAAGTGGTTAGCTGAACAGGCAGGGAAGCATCAAGGCGGGGCCGCAGCAACCAGAGCTGATCATCCCCTCAAAATTGCTTAGAACTACGGAGACTCTGGAGGCGAAATTGCAATTAAACAGGGGAGAGATGACCTGGGCCGGAGCACTTGCAGCCTGGACCGCTTTAAGGGAGTGGGGGGAGATTATTTGAGGACCAGAATTACGGAATTGTTGGGGATCAGATATCCCATCATCTGCGGGGGCATGCTCTGGTTGTGCAAACCCGAGTTATGCGCAGCTGTATCCAATGCAGGCGGCCTGGGCAACATCACAGCCGGCAATTATGACAGTGGAGAAGAACTGCGGCAGGCCATAGTCAGGACCCGGGAGCTGACCGATAAGCCATTTGGGGTGAACATAACCCTGTTACCTTCTTTGCGCATCAACCCGGCCACGTATGACGATTATTTTCGGGTCTGCTGCGAGGAGAGAGTAGCCGCCATTGAGGTCTCAGGAGCCCCTGCGACCCGTTACCTGGACATGGTCCATGCAGCTGGGATCAAGATATTTCACAAAGTGGGAGCAGTGAGACATGCCCTGAACATAGAGAGGTTGGGTTACGATGGGATATTTGCCGCTGGCTGGGAGGAGGGCGGCCACCCCCTGGATGATAACGTGACAACTATGGTCCTAACGCCGCGTATCGCCGAATCTGTAAAGATACCAGTTGTGACCGCCGGCGGTATTGCCGATGGGAGGGGATTGGCAGCTGCGCTGGCCCTGGGGGCGGAAGGAGTGATGATGGCGACTCGTTTCATCAATACCCGCGAGTGCCAGGTGCATGAGAATATCTGGCAGGAAATCATAAAGCGTCAGGAACAGGATACTGCTTTGGTCTGCAAGAGCCTTAATCTACAAGGCCGAGCTTTAAAGAACGCTTTGACCGAAGAAATTCTCTCTATCGAAGCAGAAGGTGAGGCACCGGAGAGGATATTTGCCTTGATCACCGGGCAGAGGGTCAAAGCGGCATGGCAAAACGGAGAGGTGGACAGCGCCGCCTTAATGATCGGGCAATCCGTAGGCCTGATCCACGATATACTGAGTTGCCAGCAGTTGTTGGATAGGATGGTCAAGGACGCCAAAGCTATTTTGCGCTGGAACCTGGCTAGATTCCAGTGAGCCAGGATTCTTTCCGGTTAACTGCATGCCTAAAGCAGCAGCTTTATAACCATCGCAAGAAAGGGTGAAGAAAATGGAAATGGGAGCAGAGATGGCTAAGCAGAAAATACGCCAGTTCGTGTTGGATTTGGGTGTGGATGATGTAGGGTTCGCCAGCGTAGATGACTATGTGAGTCCCAGGTCGCCAGCTATCGCCAGCCTCTTCCCAACTGCCAGGTCCATAGTGGTCATGGCATACAAAGAACCGGCCAATTGCGAAAGTGACAGCCCGATAATGGGCGTGAACGGTCGGCTGGACCTTATGGAATTCAGCCGTTCCTGCAACTACAAATTGAGCCGTTTCCTTAACCGGGAATACCATACCAAAGCCATGACGGTGCCGGTTTCTTATCCGGTGAATATGGCCGGGGAAGGAAAGGGTCTGGTAGGGGAAGTCTCGCTTCGGCATGCTGCCTGGGCGGCTGGGCTGGGCAACTGGGGACGCCATAATCTTATCATGCATCCCCGCATGGGCAGCCGGGTGATTTTCAGCGCGATAGTGTCAGAACTTGAATTGCCGTCGGATCCCCTGGTCACCGAGGATCTATGCATAGACTGTGATATCTGCGTGAATAGCTGCCCGGCGGGGGCCCTGGACGAAGAAGGCAAGACCGCAGTCATGAAATGCCTGCGCAAATCCCAGCCCTTTGGGATTGGTGCGGCGATAGGATTCTGGCTCAAGTTCGCCGAGAGCGAGCCGGATGTCCAGAAGAAAATGTTGCTTGGCCCGGAGTTTATGAGTCTCTACCAGGCACAATCACTGGGTTTCCAATACTTTTGTTTCCAATGCCTGGCCACCTGCCCAATTGGGGAAGACCTGTAGACTCTTGGCAGGGCCGGCAAAAGCAGACTATACTGCGGGGAAAATTGCAAATGCGCAAAAAGGAGCCGTAAATCCATGGATAATTTTACCGAGTTCTGGTGTTTCCGCCTAGCAGCCCTGGGCAGGAAAATCAGCCGCCAATACAGCGCGTCCTTCGCTCCCTATGGGATCACCCCCACCCAATCGTTTGTCCTGTTCGACCTGCTCAGTCATGACGGCAGCAGTGTCAAGGACATAGCCTCACGCATCCAGTTGGACAGCCCAGCTGTAACCGGAGTCATAGACCGCCTGGTCAAAGAAGAACTGGTCAAGCGACAGGAAGATCCCTCCGACCGGCGCAGTCTCCAGATATTTCTTACCTCCCGGGGCCGGGAATTGGCCCGGCAGTTGCTGCCCATAGCCCAGGAGTTCAACCGCAGCCTGCAGTCAGGGCTGAACCCCGACCAGCGCCAGCTTTTCGGCCAGGTGTTGACCCGCCTGGAATAAACAAGCTGATCCAGGGGCGGCTATTTGACCAAGCGCAAAAAAGCTTTGGGGATCTCGGTTTCAAAACGCATCAATTGTCCGTTGGCGGGGTGACAAAAGGAGAGCAGGTGGGCGTGCAGGGCCAGCCTTCCCAGGGGATTGGTCGAAGCCCCGTATTTCCGATCACCGGCGATGGGATGGCCCAGATCCTTCATATGAACCCGGATCTGGTTCTTGCGGCCGGTTGACAGGCGTATTTCCAGCAGGGAATAAGCCCGGCTCTGCTGCAGGACCTGGTAATGGGTCACGGCTTCCTGCCCATCTCCAGGGGTGGCAGCAGAATACATCAGCCCGGTTTTGGTAGTCAAAAGCCAGGATTTAACCGTGTCTGACTTTTTTTCCACCTGGCCTTCCACTACAGCCGCATAAGCCCGGTCAACCAAGGCTTCTTTCCAGCCAGCCTGCAGTTTGAATTTCACGGCCTCATTTTTGGCGAAGAGCATCAGCCCAGATGTGTCCCGGTCCAGCCGGTGCACAATAAAGATACGGCCGGCAGGATTTTCCAGGCGCGCACGATCAGTGAGCTGGTGATAGGCGGTGAGCTGTTTTTCTGTTTCGGTGGCAATGGAGAGAAGTCCAGCCGGTTTGTCCACCACAATGATATCCTGGTCTTCATAAATGATCTGCAGGCCTTTGCCGACCGAAGGCCCTTTATCCCGGACCAAACTCCAGTTGACTGTGACTGCATCACCTGGCTGCAGGGAATGATCATGGCGGGTGACCACCTGTCCGCAGACTGAGACCTGGCGGTGTTTGAGCAGGGATTTAACGTTGTTCCGGTCCTGGTCGGGCAAGTTTTCCAGCAGAAATTGCATGAGCGGGGCTCCCTTAGATGCCAGGAGCCTGGTCTCGCGTCGGGGAATCTTGGACTTGGAGCTACGAGGTTCATGTTTGCCCGGCATGTTGGCCCTCCCTGTCAAACCTGACTGCTCGCTAGCCTCTGCTTCAAGAAGGCATAAAAAGCGGGCAGAAGGGAAACGAGTATAATGCCAAAAACCACCAGGGTGAAATTTCGTTCCACCAGGGGAATATTACCAAATGAGTATCCGCCTCCCAGGAACAGCAATACCCAGACCGCGCTGCTGGAGATGTTGTACAGCTGGAACCGGGTATAGGTCATGCCTCCGATGCCGGCTACAAAAGGCGCAAAGGTCCGGATGATGGGAATGAAGCGAGCCAGAAATATGGTTTTGCCCCCGTGTTTTTCATAAAATGCATGGGTCCGTAGCAGGTGTTCCCGGTTAAAGAAGCGCACCTCTTCGCCGGCAAAGACCCGGGGCCCGATCCAGCGGCCTACATGGTAATTTACCACGTTGCCGGTTATGGCTGCCGTGATAAGCACCAGCCCAATCGCCACCAGGTTGATCTCTCCACTGGCTGCCAGGGCCCCCAGCATAAATATCAGCGAGTCACCCGGTAAAAAAGGGGTGACAACCAGCCCGGTCTCGCAAAAGATGACTGCAAAAAGTATCAGATAAGTCCAGGTGCCGTAATCATTGATTATTTGGTTAAGGTAGTGATCCAGGTTGAGGAGGATGTCGACTATCAACATCGAGCTACTCAATTCCATAAAAGCCTTTTCCCCTGCCGGTGTTTTTCTTTAATAAGTGATGCCAGACCGGATTTTTCCGATAATTCCTAATCGTGCATTTCAGTCTACGCTATCCCCGGGCTATAGTCAATAATGCCCCTACTTCTTTACAGCCCCTTTTTGTGGTATTATAGTCTAAATTCGAAAATAAGGCGGCCCTGTCGATTTCGAGCCCAGGCACCAAGGCAGGGATTGCGCATAACATAGGTTTGGTCCCACAGTTTTGGGATTTATGGAATGTCCAGAACACCCGGCGAGGTATACATAATGTTTGAAGCGGTCCTGTTTGACCTGGACGGCACACTGCTGGATATCGATATGGATTCGTTCCTGCCCCGGTATTTCGAGGAAATGGGTAGGATGGCGGCTCAGACCGGTTGTTGTGATCCCCGGCAGTTAGTGGAACAGATTTTGCGCTCCACTGAAGTCATGATCCGGGATATTGATCCAGCCAGCAGCAACGAGGCGACATTTATGGAGCATTTTTTCCGCTCTCTGGAGGCGGATGAAGAGCAGATGCGGTCGTTTTTCGAGGAATTCTATCGCACCGGCTTTCCGCGCCTGCAAAAATTCAGCCAGCCTTTTGCCGGAGTGCCGGAAATGGTGGCTAAAGTCATCAGCCGGGGTCACAAAGTGGTTATTGCCACCAATGCGGTATTCCCCTCTCAAGCCATCCAGTCCAGGCTGGAATGGGCCGGGATCGGGGAATTTTCTTATGCCTTGAAGACCAGTTATGAAAATATGCATTTCTGCAAACCCCATCCCCAGTATTACCTGGAAATAGCAGAGACTATCGGGGTTGAACCAAGCCGGTGCCTGATGGTGGGCAATGACTCCGGTGAAGACCTGGTGGCAGGTACGGTAGGGATGAAGACTTATTTGGTTGAAGACCGGATGATAGACAAGGGCGGCACTACCTATTGTCCCGATTGGCGCGGCAGTCTTGCCGATCTTATCGTTTTCATGGATGAGATCGCCGGTGCCGTTGGGGCAGGATAGGTTTTAAATAGATATGGAGGCACGCCAGTCCCAGAGCAAACTGCTTGAAAACACTAATCATTTCTGGTAGAGTAGATAAGGTTGAATAAAAATATATCGGCTGTTACCAAATTAGAGCACAATAGAGTATGCAAAAATATTAATGAAAGAAGAGGTCGTAAGTTTTGGAGGGCTTAATATTTAATACCCTTACGGTTATTGTAGCCTTATCAGAAGCTTTTGTTTTTGTCGTTCTATGCTATTACTACTACGTATCCGTATCTGGGTGGAAGAAACACGAGGAAGACAAGGATTTCGATCCGGTAAAGAGATTCGCATTGATAACGGCCGCCCATAATGAAGAAGCGGTCATAAAGTATCACCTGGAGAGTCTGAAGAACCTGAATTATCCGCCCGAGTTGTTCGATATATATATAATAGCCGATAACTGCTCTGACAACACCGCCGCAGTGGCCCGTGACGAAGGGGTCATAGTATGTGAGCGCTTTTCATCGCAACGGGGCAAGGGTTTTGCCCTGGAATGGATGTTCGCCAAGCTGTTCGAAATGGAAGAACAGAAATATGATGCTATCTGTTTGTTCGATGCCGACAATGTGGTGTCACCCAATTTCCTGCTGGAGATGAATTCCAAGCTCAAGAAGGGCTACCGTTCTATCCAGGGGTACCTTGATACCAAGAATCCCAACGACTCATGGGTTACGGCCTCATATGCGACTGCTTATTGGTCCATGAACCGGATGTGGCAGCTGGCCCGCTACAATAAGGGCCTGTCCAATGCCCTGGGCGGAACCGGGGTTTGCCTGGAATACAACCTGCTCAAGGAATATGGGTGGGGTGCAACTTGCCTCACCGAGGACCTGGAATTCACCATGAAGCTCATAAAAAACGGCATCCTGACCTCCTGGGCTCATGAAGCCAAGGTCTATGACGAGAAGCCGGTATATTTTTCCCAGACGTGGAGACAGCGCACCCGCTGGCTGCAGGGCCATTGGGATGTATGTTTCCGCTACGCGATCCCTCTGATCAAGAAGGGGATCAAGGAGAGGAAATGGTATCCAATCGATGGTGCCATCTATTTGCTGCAGCCCATTTTGATCATGATCATGCTGATCAATTTTGTCCTGGCCGGGGTAGCCTATATATCTCCCCAGCCGCTTTTTGCCAGTGTAATAGGTGATCTGTTCCCGAACTGGTTCTGGTGGGCATTTGGCATCCTGGGCTATTGCTACCCGATGCTGGGGCTTGTCCTGGAAGGAGCTCCCCGGAGTGCCTACCTTTATTACATCACCTACCCATTTTATGGTCTGACCTGGTTCCCGGTAACCTTCTGGGGTCTGCTGAAGCATGGCAACCAGGGTGATTGGGCTCATACCCAGCATCATCGCGGCATATCCATCAATGCGGTTGAATCGGGCAAGGCAAAGGCCATGGAGATGCCGGTTGCTGAAGCTGCTGCTCCCCAGCTCATGAAGCCTACCGTTGTGCGCAGAAGTCCTGGCCTGGCGCAGTCACCCTCGCAGGTTCAGAGTAAGACTGCCCGAACAGCCCAAAGGCAAAGTAAAACCAGGAGCGTTCATGGCCCTTTACGGACCGCATCCACGCCCTTGTCTATCGTCAAGCAGCCGGTGGAGGGGGTCAAAGCAAGTATCAGCCCGGAACCGGGTGCGCCAGTCACTGCTGCCGGGGGGCGGAATTACCGTTAGAGCGCCCATAAGTTGTGATATATTCCGATAACCAGGGCCTGCCGGCTAAAAAGCCGGCAGGCCTTTTTTGTCAAAGATCCACCCGACCAACAAGCAGAGCCCGGTTGGGAGGATGAAAACATTTTCGGGGCCCTTGTAATCATTTTGCCTCCCCGGCTACACTCTGGTATATTAATTACATATTGGGGATTCTGTGCTCTGGAGCAGGAATGATTTTTCAGTGAAGAGGAGGAGAGAGGTTTGCGCAGGAATAAATTGCTGGCAATAGCAATGATGGTGATTATGGCTATGGGAATACTCGGGGGCTGCAGCCCAGCCGAGAAAGGATTCTATGGCTTGATGACAGAGATCAACAGTCAGAAGGTCTATACCGACAGCGGTAGTGTCAGGATAGCTTTGACCCAACTCCCGGCCAGTGCCGTTGCCCAAGGGGAAGGAGCCTTTGACCAGGCCGTCCTGATGAGGGCGCTCAATCAGCACCGCATCGACTACACCGGCAAGGCCGATTTAGCCAAAAATTTGGTGCAGTACAATTTCAATATCGTCGATACTTCCAATAATTCCAGTTACCCGGTATTGACCCTGGTGGCCAAAGACAATATGTTTTACTGCAAAATTGACGGGCTGATAGATTACCTGGGCATGTTCACCAGCCCGGCTGAAAAACAGGAAATGGAGAATATCCTGGGGGATGTGGTATGGATCAGCCTCAGCAATGATGAACTGAATAACATGCTGGCACCGGGCACTACACCGGTATTCAGCGGCGACATCTTCCGGAAATCCACGACCCAGCAGGCAGTATGGCAGCGCCTGGTGGACGGCTTGGTGAACGATGCCTACAAGGATTATCAGAGCAGTTTGATTACCCAGAGCAGCAACGGGTATACGCTGACACTGCGGGGATCCGATTTGGTGAGTGTAATCAAACCAGCCGCCGTTTATACGGTCAACCATATTGATGACCTGGGTGTGGTGCTCAACAACTTCCTCAACGGATTGTCGAGTGAGGAGATGACAGTATTGGGCTTGACTGCACAGGCCCGGGACGAAATGAAACAAAGCGTTACCACCATGGTCCAGGATGTGAAGCGGAACCGGGCAGATTATCTGGGTGAACTGGATAACCTCAGTCCCATGGCTTCCCAGGAGATCATGGCGACCTTGAACGACAGCCAGCTGACCACCACCCTTGGGAAAATCGATGCTGCCACCTATCGCCAGGATACTCAGATGCATGTCCATATATCTTCAGGATACCCCGTAGAGACCATGGAATTCACAATAAGCCAGGAACACCGCATGAAAACCGGTGGTGTGGTCCAGGTCAGTGCGCCTGCCGGTCAGGTAATAACCTACACCGAACTGGCCAAGCGGATGCCCAACAGGATGAATGTCAATGTGGATTCGGGGGCTTATCACGGCAATCGCGGTTTCATGAGCAGCAGCGGCACCATGGAAGTGCACCTGGCCAATAACTACACTTATCTGCCACTGCGCCTTATCGGCGAATCCCTGGGAGAAGAGATTGGCTGGGACCAGGCCGCTTTTCAAGCCTATGCCCTGCAGGACGGGCAGCGCATATACATGACCAGCCTCTATTTCAACAACCGGGCTTTCATAAAGATCCGGGATTTCGAACGCTTGGGATACACCGTGGTTTGGGATCCGGGATCCCGCACGGCTACTATAAGCAGATAACGTTTCATGGCTAAATCATAGGGCTCCTGCCAGCAGCGGCAGGAGCCCTTGAGTTCAGGCTTGGCAGGTTATGGAGATAAGGCTGCTAGACCGGAATAGGTTAGTCCTCCCGGGTGGATTCAGGCAAACCGATATCCAATAAGGCGAACAGCTTGTCCTTATCGTTCAGGGCTGGATTGTCGATCACCTTGTCCAGAAGGTAGTCCATGGCTTCGCCAATGGCCCTGCCGGAGTTGAAATAAGGCATAAGATCATAGTAATTGATCACCAGGTCCTTGGTCGTGAGGGGTTCACGCCGTGACATGACCTCCCAGCATTTGGTGCGAATCGACCTCACCCGATTTATATCCCTACCGGTCAGGGGCGAAACCTCTATGTCCGACAGCTGCAGCTCGAAGAGATTACAAATGTTGTCAGTCCCGATGCGCTGGATGAGCCTTTTGATACTCAGTTCACTGGCATGATCATAATCATTCATATGTTCCTTGACCAGCGCGCTGACTGCGGTAATGGTCTTGGGATCGAAGTTGAGCCGGCCCAGGGACTCTTTGGCGATATCTGCTCCGATGCTGGCATGGCCGTAACAATGGCCCTCACCGTCAGCATCTATAGTCAAACAAAGCGGTTTGCCGATATCATGCAGCAGACAGGCCAAACGCAGGGTCAGGTCGGGTTTGGTGTGGTCCAGCACCGCCAGGGTATGCTGAAAAACGTCTTTGTCATGGTAAGAACTGCGGGTATCGAAGTCAATAGTAGGGATAAGTTCAGGCAGCAGATGGCTGAGCAGGCCCAGCTCATGCAGCCTGCGGATGCTCTGGGAAGGCTTGTCGGTCAAAAGCAGCTGGGTGAACTCGTTTGAGACCTTTTCCGAGTGATATAAATCGCAATCATCGGGCCAGGGGTAAGCCAGTATAGCCTTCAGGACCGAATGGTCCATGGTGAAACCCAGTTGAGCTTCGAAACGCACGGCGCGCAGCATCCGGACCGGGTCGACGGAAAAATTGACCTGAGGATCACCGATGCATCTGATCAACTGCTGACTGATATCGCTCAAACCTCCGAAAGGATCGAGCAATCCCTGCCGGTCGTTGTAAGCCAGGGCGTTGAGGGTGAAATCGTGCTGGGCCAGCTCTCCGGCAATATTTTCCGAGAAACGGTGTTCACTGGGGCTGCGGAATGTGCTCACCCGGTAATTCTCACCCTGGTAGATGAGGCTCACGGTTCCGTAATCGCTGGCGGCTGGTATGGCAGCAAACCCGTTTTGATCGTCGAACAAGATTATTACTTCCGGGGGCAGGGCTGAAGTTGTGATGTCCCAATTAATTGGTCCATGTCCTAAAATGGAGTCGCGGACACAAGCCCCGTAGATGAAGGCCTGGTAACCCTGCCCCTGCAAAGTGTCCAGGATGAGTTTAACATTGGCGGGCATGTCTATTTTCATCGTCTGTATCCTCCCTTGAATGCCATGCTCTGTATCTAGACTTCTATAATAATAGGTGATATCCTGCCTGCAGTCTTTAATTAGCCGGCAAATATTCTTATAATGATAATAGTTGTACTTAGACGGCAGGATCGGAGGGGAGAGGCATCATCTTGCCGGGTTTGGCACCTGCCGATGGCCAGGGCACCTGAAGGAGGTATATCGATGTATTGGGAGCAAGCTGGAGCAGTAAATACTGAAGCAACCATCAACTTGGCCCTGAAAAGGGCTGGCGAGCTAGGTATCAGCAATCTGGTAGTGGCGACCTGCAGCGGGGAAACGCTGAAAAAAGTCGCTGCCCAAGCCACGGACCTCAACATAGTCGGGGTGAGTCACCATGTCGGCTTTGATCGACCTGGGATCGATGAGCTTTCTCCAGCTACCAGGCAGGAGTTAGAAGCCAGGGGGATCAAGGTTTTGACAACCACTCATCTGCTGGCTGGCATAGACCGGGCCCTGCGCATCCAGTTTGGCGGATTGTATCCGGCTGAAATAATTGGGTCCACCCTGCGCTTGTTCGGACAAGGGGTAAAAGTCGGTGTCGAGATCGTAATTATGGCCCTGGATGCCGGACTTATTCCTTATGGGGAAGAAATCATAGGGATTGCCGGCACTGGTTCAGGCGCGGATTCGGCAGTGGTAGTCCGGCCCAACCACTCCAACAAATTCTTTCAGACTGAAATCCGGGAGATAATCTGCATGCCTCGCAGCAAGCACAGCGGCAAATAATCGGAAAATATCCAGATTAAGGAGGATATTTCACCGGGATACAGAAGTTGATAGGTTGAGTGAAATACCGAAGGGAGAACTCGGATGGACTCAAGGAGATGGCAGCGAGTCATCGACTGGGTGATTCTATTACATATTTTGAGCTACTCGGCTTGTTTACTCTGGGCTAGTTACAATGGCCTGGCCTTGCCTGCCTGGGTAATTTTTTTCCCTAGCAGTGCCCTTTTGATTAGTTTGGTGACTGTTTCCATCACCTTCTGGTTTGCCCGGCAGCAGGAACGATTCTTCTGGATGATGCTCTCCCTGGCCTTGTCCAGCAGTCTGGCCGGGTTGTTGATGTGGGCCCATGACAGCCTGGTCAATCTCTCCCCTCATCCCCTGCAAGGAATCCCGTCCCTATTCCTCTGTGCCGGAATCGGCTTGGAATTGGTGGGCATAGCCTGGCTCCTCAAAAACAGAACCCCATGGGAGGGTTTCCGTTATACTATGGAACTGACCATTTCCATGATAGTAGGAATAACCCTCTACCTCTATTTCGTCATCTATCCGGCCCTGAGCATGGGTTCGGTCAGTGGTTTGGTCCGGCTCACTTTGCTATTGATGCCCCTGCTAAATCTGGGGATACTCTTGGCCGCCCTGGGCTTGATCTATTCACCTCGCCCCGTCTTGCCAAATCCGGTATCGACGTGGTTGCTTTTACACCTGGGGGTTCTGCTCAGCGGCGGTTCGGTCTACCTCTACGTAATAGTCAATAACCCCAACTACAGCGGATTCCTCAACGAACCGCTCTGGACCCTGTCCTTCCTGCTTTTGGTCCCGGCCGCTATGCGCTACTTCAACACGGCAGACTGGATCGCCGAGGATGACCGGGCGGGTGAAGGTATGGCCAGTGGCAGTTCCGAATACCTGCGCGTCTTGCTGCCCTTCGCGTTCCTGGCCTTGCTATTCATCATGGTATTGAACCGGCTGGACAAGGTTGATGTGCTGGTCCTGGTGGGAATTGGGCTGCTGATCATGATCGTGGCGACCCAGGTATATTCCATCCACCGTCACCGGGCTCTGCTTATCAGCGTCAGCGACCAGACCGGGCTCCTGGAGCGGCAGGCAGCCCGCCGGGCGGAAGAATTGGCGGAGAAGAACGCCCAGCTGCAAAGCGTGCTGGACGACATCCAGCATATGGCTTATTATGACGCCCTGACCAACCTACCCAACCGGCGACTGTTTTTAAACAAGTTGGCCCAGGCTATCAACTTGGCCAGGTTTAAAAACCATATGCTGGCGATCCTGTTCATCGACCTGGACAGTTTCAAACTCATCAATGATACCATGGGCCATTCATTCGGGGACATGTTGCTCCGGGACATCGGAGCCAAGATATCGGGCTGCATAAGAGAAAACGATGTGGTTTCCCGCCAGGGCGGGGATGAGTTCACTGTTCTCCTCAACGAGATAACCTCCGTCGATGAAGCCAAGCGTTTGATTGAGGCAGTACAGCAGGGCATCCAGGATTCCTTCGTCATAAATGACATCGAGGTGCACGTTGCCGCTAGCATCGGGGTAGCTCTCTACCCTCGCCATGGAGACAGCATCGACAATCTCATCAAGTATGCTGATATTGCCATGTACAAGGCCAAGGAATTGGGCCGCAACAAATATGTCATCTATACCGCCGACATGAACCAGATCTTTTTGCGGCGGGGAGCTTTGGACAAAGAGTTAAGGGCTGCCATTCAGAACGAGGAACTGCATCTCTTCTTCCAGCCCCAGATAAGTGTTTCGACTGGTGAGATTACCGGGATTGAGTCCCTGCTGCGCTGGAATAACCTGACCCTAGGAGAAGTGACCCCCAGTGAACTCATTCCTATTGCGGAAGAAAACGGACTCATAATTGCTATCGGGGAGTGGGTTCTCTACAAAGCCTGCCGTCAGATGCGGGAATGGCTGGAGGATGGCTTCGACATTCCCAGAATCGCGGTCAATATTTCACCGGTTCAATTCAATGACGAGAGGCTGGTAGACAGTGTGAGCCGCATCCTGCAGGAGACCGGATTGGATCCCAACTATTTGGAGCTGGAGATAACCGAGGGTGTGGCCATGTATAACGAAAAAGCGGTCATCAACAAGCTGCTGGCCCTGAAGAAACTGGGCATTAGCGTAGCTTTAGACGATTTTGGGACAGGTTACTCCTGCCTGGCCTACCTGGCTCAATTGCCGGTGGATACTCTGAAGATCGACCGGGGATTTGTGAAGAATATCCAAAACAACGGAGATAACCGGGTCCTGGTGGAAACGATCATCAATATGGCGCACAACTTCAAGATCAAGGTCATCGCCGAAGGGGTAGATACCCTGGAACAGTACCAGCACCTGCGGGAGAAAAACTGCGACGAGATCCAGGGATACCTTATCAGCGAGCCGGTCAGTTCAGAGCAGTTGGTCCGGCTGATGAACAAGTATAATTCCCGGTCCGATTACCAGCATGCTCACGGATAAACGCCCAGGCCCGATTATATAACCTATCCGGCCCCCTGCCTTTCATGTCAGTCGATCATACGCTTTCTCAAACCTCTCAATGCCAAGCAGCCAGTAAAAACAGTCAGGATCAGGCAGTAAACCAAGTCCACTAGCAGATGCCAGCCTAGCTGTTCTGGGATACAGAAGGCACGGGCTATCCTGACCACGTGGGTTAGGGGAACCGCTTCGGCTGCCCATTGCAGGTAGAGGGGCAGATTCTCCAGAGGGAATACTGTCCCGGAAAAGAAAAACATGGGCGACAACAGACCGGTGAAATAGAAATTGAAGTGATTTATATTCTTGACCCAGGAAGTGATCCACATGGACAGGGTAGCGAACATCAAGGCTCCCAGGAAACCTGCCAGTACCGCCAGGATGCTCAGGGGCGTGGTGATAATGCCCAGCCCCCACGTGACGATCAGGACCGCCAAGGCGAAAAAAGCACCTTTAGTGGCGGCGAAAAGGATTTCCCCCAGGATCAGGTCAGTAGTGGAGAGGGGAGCCCCCAGCATGCCGTCGTAGACTTTATCGAATTCCAAGCGGATAAAAGTACCATAAGTACATTCGAATGCAGCCGTGTACATGGAACTGGTAACGATGATGCCGCTGGCCAGGAATAACAAATAGTCAACCGTTCCCATGGTCTGTATATATGCGCCAAAGCCAATCCCCAGGCCAGCCAGGAATATCAAAGGCTCCAGGAAGGGAGGGAGGGCGTTGCTCCAGAAATTTGAGGTATAGACCCGGGTATGCCTGTACCATACCGCCTTTATCCTGCACCACCAGGAGGGGACCGGGAAATGGTCACTGCCGTTCATTCAAGCCCCTCCCCGTCACCTTCAGAAATAGATCTTCCAAATTGACCTGGCGGATGTAGTAGTCGCCTTTATCCAGTCGCTCGGCCAGGTGGGAGAGTCGCTCCGCTTCCTGGCTATACAGTAGCAGAGTATCCTGGGAAGCCTCCTGCCGGATGCCTGATGCCTCTGGCAGAGGTGAGTCCAGCAGCCGGTCCCGGGTGGGGCCGTAGACTTCCATGACGAATGCCTCCAGGTGGGCAGCCAGCAGCTGGTGGGGAGGGCCCTCCAGAATCTTGCGCCCTCGGTCCATAATGATGATACGGTCACAGATCTGGAAAGCTTCCTCCATATAGTGGGTGGTCAGGAGAATGGTGACCCCCATTTTCTGCAGTTCCCGCAGTTTGTTCCAGATTAGGTGGCGTACCTGTGGATCCAAGCCGGTCGTCGGTTCATCCAGGATCAGGAGGCGGGGATTGCCCATAAGTGCACGGGCAATAGTCAATCTGCGCTGCATTCCGCCGGAGAGTTCCTTGATCTTGACCCAGGCTTTTTCCTGCAGTTCCATGAAATCAAGGAGCTCTGCGATCCGGCCCCGGGCGGTCCTGAGGTCTAAGCCATAGAACCGAGCGTAAATTAGCAGATTATCGGTAACATGAAGTTCGGTGTCCAGGGCATCTTCCTGGGGTACTATGCCGGACAAGGCTTTGATGGCGAGTTCATCCCGGGAGGGATCGAAGCCGAACACATCGATCCGGGTTTCCGGATGAGGGCTGGGTTCGGCCTTGCCATACAATATCTTCAAAGTGGTAGTCTTTCCGGCTCCATTGGGACCCAAAAGGCCAAAGCACTCTGCCCGGTATACCTGGAAATCCAGGCTGTCCACCGCTGTGACCTGACCATAATTTTTCACCAGGTTTTTGACCTTTATGACGGATTCTTGCATATGATCCACTCCTGACCAGCAGCCCACGCGTATGCATCCATTATAATATTAACCCGGTCCTACTATCCACTGCTTGCTCCATCCAGTTCCCGGTCATCATTTTAATGCCGCCGGGTTTGGCAACTGCCCCTTGGTTTAGGTATCAGCTCCTGGCATAATATAGGTAAGGTCAAAGGCAGCCAGGGAGTCTATTAAGCAATTCTTTTCCATTTTGGTAGGGCTCGTAGTGCAGGAGTTTCAAGTCATTCCAGGGGGTGCAGATCGATGTGGTTGGTGTATGTTCTGCTGGGGCTGTTGCTCTTGGTGACGGCTCTGTTTTTCCTGCCCCTTGACTTCTCTGGTGAGGGAGGTGTCGCTGCGGGCTGGTGGGGCCGGGTGGAGCTGAGCTGGGCCGGCGGGATCCTCTCTGGCAGCTGGCGCAAGGAGCCTGCTTCCCCTGCTGATTTCTCACTGCGCCTGGTCGGCAGAAGCTGGCCCGGCAAAAAATCCGGTTCCCGTTCCGAGCCAACCGTCTCCCCTCACCAAAAAGCCAGGAGGAAAAGCGGATCGAATTCAATTAGCCCCTGGCTTGACCGGGCAGTTATCCGGGAGGCGCTCCGGTTGTGCCAGCGGATTTGGAATTCGCTCAAATTGAAGGGGTACCTGGGTGGGGAATACGGGGCCCAGGATCCGGCCTTGACCGGTTACATAGCCGCTTTCGTTGCAGTAGTGTCCGGTGATTGCGATGGAGTTGAGCTGAATCCTCGTTTCGAGGGAGCGCACTTGAATTTGCGGGGCAAGGTGGAAGGACGTTTGATCCCGGCTCTGGTAATCGGGGCGGGGCTGCGCTTCGCTTTGAGCCGTCCAGTTCGAGGTATCTGGTGGTCCAGGCTTGGTAGTAAAATCAAGAAAAATAAAAGGAGGATGGCGTATGTTTAAAGAAGACATGGATACCCTGGCAGCCCATCTGGAGAACCTTATCCGCAGCAAGACCATTGTGGGTGAACCGATGGTGGCCGGCAATGTGACCATCATCCCGGTGATGACCGCCAGCTTCGGGTTTGGCCTGGGAGGAGGAGAAGGCAAGGATCCCAACAAAGGCGACGGCAAAGGGAGCGCCGGCGGTGCCGGCGGCAGGGTCGAGCCCACTGCTATCATAGCCATCAAGGGTGGTGACGTCCAGGTGTTTTCCCTGGGGGAGAAGGGCTCCCTGGAAAAGCTGATTGAGGTGGCACCTGAACTAATTTCCAAGGTCTCAGGTTTGATGGCTAAAAAGGAGAGCGAGTAGCCCTGGGGAAGCAATAGGGCGCAGAATCGATATAATGAAATAAGAAGGCCGCGGCTGTTTGGTCGCGGCCTTGATCAACGGTATGGTCAGAAATTCCAGGAGCCGTCTGCATTCCAGCGGCTGGGTTTGATCCCGGCCAGTCCTAGTTTCCATAGGATGACATGGTTCAAGGTGTCCTGCTCGCGAAAATAATTTTGCTCAGTGCAAACCGGGTCAGGGGTATAGCCCTGGACCCTGGCGGCACCTACCGATTGGGCCTTTAGACCGCTAACATTCAGGTCGCTGGGATAACGGTTGTTGTCGATATAGGGCGGTGCGTAATAGATCCTGCTGCTGCTGTCACAATATACCACCGCATTGTCAGGGATATCATAAGTTATCTTGATGTCATCCCCCACCAGGCTGAGTACGAAAATGATCCCTACCAGCAAGGCGATCGTGATGTAGACGAATTCCATCGGGGTGAGCTTCTTCTTGTAAGTCATGGGTCACACCTTCCTCGCTAAATCTATTTCTGCCCAGCGGCAATCTTATAGAGCGGTAAAAGTTCTGTGCTCTCATCGAGCACCATAAATTCTAGGCTTTTTTTCAGGGCTTGTAAAGCCGCCTGGTGTTGTCCCTGGGCATGGAGAGACTTAGCTTCCTCCAGGTTGGCCGAGGCCATTTTAAGTTGCAGTTCAGAGATTTTGGGCTGGACTGCGGCGTAAGTTTGCTGATCGAATTTGCTTATCTTGAGGAAACTCTGCAGGGCATTGGCGTCATCGCCAGCTTGCAGGTACTGCAGACCTAGCTGCAGATTGATCTTGGCCTGCTGGCGCTCGTAAGCAGGAACCTCCACCTTGGCCCACAGGACGAAGGTGATGGCCAGCAAAATGAGCGCCGCACCGGTGGCCTTGCCCCAAATCCCAGCCCCTTTGCCCCGGAAAAGCCTTACCATGGTATATAGACCCATCCCCAGGGTAAAAAGCAGGGCCGCATACATCGTATAGCCTATCAAAAGTTGATCTCCTCCGATCCGATTAGATTATTTATATTTCGTTATCGCCTTGAGAAATCCTGCCGGTTCGCTGCAGGAAATACTCCCAGCCGGACAGGGAAAGGCGTGAACAGACAAAAGCGGTAGACTTTGGGAAAAACGATATATAGAATAATAAGAAAACCGTAAAGGAGCCGATTATGAACAGCGTCTTAGCTTCATCCCGGGTAGCCCAGCTGTCTCCTTTTATAGTAATGGATGTACTGGAAAAAGCCCAGGCCATGATGGCCCAGGGCGAGGATATAGTGCACCTGGAAGTGGGTGAACCTGATTTTGCCACCCCGGCCGCGGTCAAGGAAGCCACCCTGAGAGCCATCCAGATGGATGATACCCACTATACCCATAGCCTTGGCAAATTGGCCTTGCGGGAAGAAATTGCCCTTCACTATCATAAAAAATACAATGTGGAAATCTCCCCGGAACAGATCCTGGTCACTTCCGGAACCTCTCCGGCCCTCTTGATGATATTTGCAGTGCTGCTGGAAAAAGGGGAGGAGATGATCCTGCCTGATCCCTATTACGCCTGTTATCCAAATTTCATCCGCTTTGTAGACGGTGAACCGGTGCTCCTGCCGGTTTACGAGGAAGATGGGTTCAAATACCGCCCCGAGATGATCAGGGAAAAACTGACCGCAAAAACCCGCGGGATAATGATCAATTCACCCGGCAATCCCACCGGGGAAGTGCTGACTGCCCAGGATCTGCAGGCGGTGGCCGGGCTGGGGCAGATGGTGATCGCCGATGAGATATACAATGGCCTGATCTATGAGGGCGAAGAGCACACCATCCTGGAATTTACTGATCGGGCCTTTGTGATCAACGGATTTTCCAAGCTCTATGCCATGACCGGTTATCGTTTGGGCTATGTGATCGCCCCCCGGGAGTATATCAGGGCCATGCAAATAATGCAGCAAAATTTCTTCATCTGTGCGTCATCCTTTGCCCAGGAGGGGGGCATCGCCGCCCTGAGGGACTGCGAGGCAGACGTAAGCCGGATGAAGGTTATATACAATACCAGACGCACTTACCTCCTGCAGCGCCTCAAGGCCATGGGCATCGCCACCCGGCATGAGCCCAGCGGGGCCTTTTATGCCCTGGCCAACGTCAAAGCCTACACTGCCGATTCCTACAATTTCGCCTTCGACATCCTGGAAAAAGCCAAGGTGGCAGTGACTCCAGGTATCGATTTCGGAGCCAACTGTGAGGGTTATATCAGGCTGTCGTATGCCAATTCCCTGGAAAACATCAGGGAAGGTTTGGACCGCCTGGAAGCTTACCTGAGAAACTTGAGGTAATAAAGGAGGTTTTTGGGGTGACTGACCAAAAAGGCAGGATAAAAGTAATCCCGAAGGGGCCATACCGGGTATCGGGCCATATTCCCCTCTATAAATGGAAGATTGTGCCCGACGAAAAAGGCTTTTCCCGGCGCTGGGAGGAAATCCTCCAATACCCGGCACAGGAGGGTTACGATCTCTGCCGCTGCGGTCAATCCGGGCGCAAGCCTTTCTGCGACGGCACTCACGTTCAAATCGAATGGGACAGCCGGGAGACTGCCAGCCGTGACCACTATATGGAACGCGCCAAGCGCCAGCGGGGACCGGACCTGGAGCTTACCGACTATATGCGCTTGTGCTCCAAAGCGCGCTTCTGCGAACGGGCCAAGGGGATCTGGAAACTGACCAAGCGCTCGGATGATCCTGAGGCCCGGGCCACAGCTATTGAAGAGGCGGGCAACTGCCCCTCCGGCCGCCTGGTAGTGTGGGATAAATCCACCGGACAGCCTATCGAGCCCGAAATGGAGCCATCCATAGTGGTCATCGAGGACCCGGGGGCCAAAGTGAGTGGTCCCCTTTGGGTGCGGGGAGGGATTCCGGTAGAGAGCAGTGATGGCAGTGAGTATGAAATCCGCAACCGGGTCACACTCTGTCGCTGCGGCCGTTCCGAGAATAAACCCTTTTGCGACGCCACCCACATCCTGGTGGGCTTCACCGACGAATAATTGTCAAGGGGACGGAGTTACTGACACATTGATAGGGAGAATGTGTCAGTAACTCCGTCCCCTAGTTAGTGGACACGTAGTGATGTGGACGGCATACTGTTTTGGTTGTCCTTTTGCATCGCATCGGTCTACAGGAAAATCCGGACCGCTTGGGAGGCCAGGGAGGCCAGCGGACCTGGATAGACACCCGCCAGCAGGGTGAAGAGCAAGCACACCCACAGGGTGATGCGCATCGGCATTGGCACCATGATCTCCCGATCCGCTGAGCTGGTCCCGATATACATGACCTTAGCTATCGAGAGGTAATAATATACTGAAATCATGCTCATCAGCAGACCGATAAATGCCAGCCAGAGATAGCCGGACTGTATGGCTCCTGAGAATAGGTAAAATTTGCCGGTGAAACCTGCCAGGGGCGGAATGCCTGCCAGGGAAAGCAGGCATACGGTCATTACTGCTGCCGGGAAAGGAGCGCGTTGACCCAGGGCATTGAAAGACTCCAGCATGGCATCACCAACTTCGGTTTCCACCAGGGTGGTCACCGCAAAAGCCCCCACATTTGCAAATACATAGATCAAGGCATAGAATAGCATGCCTTGGAGCCCGTAGTAGTTGGCGGCTGTCAATCCCACCAGGATATATCCAGCCTGGGCGATACTGGAATAGGCCAGGAGGCGTTTCACGTTTTGCTGGGCCAAGGCGATCAGGTTGCCGACTACTATGCTCAGAACTGCCAGCACTGCCATCACCATATTCCAGTCAAAATCAAACAGGGGCAGGGCCCCCATCCAGATCCTCAGCAAAGCCGCAAAACCTGCGGCCTTGGATGCAACTGCCAAATAGGCGGTTACCGGAGTAGGGGCTCCCTGGTAGATATCGGGGGCCCACATATGGAAAGGCACAGCAGCGACCTTGAAACCCAGGCCGGCCATTATCATCACCCCGCCGGCTGCCAGGAGGGGCTGGGCGGAGAGGCCACCGGCCAAAGCCCGGTATATCTCGGTGAATACCGTGGAGCCGCTGGCGGCATAGACCAAGCTAATGCCGAAGAGCAGCACCGCGGAGGATAGTGCTCCTATGATCAGGTATTTCAGGCCAGCCTCGGCAGAACGCGAATCGCCCAGGAGGTAGGCAGAGAGAATATAGAAACTTATGGTCATCAATTCCAAGCCCATATAAAGGGTCAGCATGTCCCCCGCAGATACCATGAGCATCATTCCCAGGGTGGCAAAAACCATGAAGCTGTACCATTCATTGCGCCGGGAACCGAAATACTCAGTGTAACGCCCGGCCATTGCCAGGATCAGCAAGGCTGAGACCAGGAAAAGCATACGGAAAAAGTTGGCGAACAGGTCTACCTGATAAACGCCGTCGAAAAATATCTGCTGGCGGTTGAATTGCCACAGGACCAAGAGGAGCACTAGGCCAAGCCCTGCAAAAGCCAGGACCGACACCAGCTTGCGACTGTTCTGGGGCCAGGCCAGGCCAGCTGCCAGGATGACCAACCCCAGCAAGGCAGTGAGGATTTCAGGAGCCAGCAATATGTAACCCATCAGAAGATCCCTCCCCCAGCCAGCTGGCCGATTTGGGCCAGCAATTGGCCCACGCCCCGGTTGATGAGATCCATGACCGTAAAGGGCAGAATGCCGCAAACAATGATTGTCCCGCCCAGAACCAGCAGGGGTATCATCTCTACCCCCCGGAGGTCATGCAGATGATCCCACTCTTCCCGCCGGGGGCCGAATAGCACGTGGCCCAGGGTCCTCAGGATGTAGACAGCAGTAATAACTATACCTGATATAGCAACTATGGCCAGGACTTGGTGGCTGCGGAAAGCCCCCACAAAAATGGTGAACTCGCCGATAAAATTGACTGTTCCCGGCAGACCCAGGGAAGCCAGCCCGGCCAGCATGAACCCGGTGGCCAGCCTGGGCATTTGATGGGCCAGCCCCCCGAAATCCCCCACATTGCGGGTATGGCTCTTATGATACAGGTTGCCGATCATGGCGAAGAACAGGGCGGCCATCACCCCGTGGGCGAACATCATCATCACCGCCCCATTGAGGCTGATCAGGTTCAAGGAAGCGATACCGAGCAGGACATATCCCATATGGCTGACCGAGGAATAGCCGACTATGTATTTGAGATCTTTCTGGCTCAGGCAGATCATACCGGCATAGACCACATTGGCTATGGCCAGCACAGCCAGGAGCGGAGCTATATAACGGGCTCCGAGCGGCAGGATGAAAAGGCCGATGCGTATCAGGCCATAACCGCCGATCTTTTTGAGGACCCCGGCATGGATCATGGAGACCGCAGTGGGGGCTCCGGCATACCCGTCCGGGGACCAGGCATGAAAAGGAAACATTGACAACAGGGTACCGAATCCTAAGGCCATCAGGGCATATATGAATACCTGGAAATCCACCGGAAATTCGATCTCAGCCAGGGTGGCCAGATCCATACTGGGAAAACCAAGCTGGGCCTGGGCCTCGACGAACAGGGCGATGAATCCAGCCAGCAGGAAAGCGCTGCCGATCAGGAGGTAGATGGTAAGTTTCATGCCGGCATACTCCTTGCTGACTCTTTTGGAGGAACCGAACATGATAATCAGGAGATATATAGGTATGACTACCAGTTCATAAAACAGGAAAAAGATAAACAGGTCGGTGGCCAGGAAGGTTCCCATTACACCGGTGATCAGCAGCAGCAGGAGGGAGAAGAACTCCTTGCTGCGGTCTTTGATCTGCCAACTGGCGTATACGGAACTGAAGCCGATCAGGTTGGTGAGCAGGAGCAGGGGAATGCTTATGCCATCTACCCCCAGGGCGTAGCTGACGCCCAGGTCCTTGACCCAGGGGACAGTTTCCCTGAACTGCATGCCACCCTGGGCTAGGTTGTAACCCAGTGCAACCAGGATCGACAGGATGAGGCTGAGCAAAGTGGCTGTAGCCGCGATGGTTTTTATGCGGCTATCCTGGTGGCGGGGCAGGAACATGATGATGATCGCCCCAGCTACCGGGCATAATAGTACGCAACTCAAGATGGGAAATGCCGGCAAATCAAGTCACCTCCTCAGCCCAGGACCGTTGAAGCGGCCGTAACAAGGGCGGTAATCAATATGATAACTAGTCCGGCCACCAGGTAAAGGCCGTAGGTCTGGACCTGTCCGTCTTCCGTGTAACGCAGGGTGCGCCCGCTCCAGCCAGTCAGGTTAGCCAGTCCGTTGACCGCCCCGTTGACGACCCTTAGGTCGATCCATTCCAGCAGCCGGGCTCCTCCGTCCACTAACCGGGCGATAAGCCAGGCATATAATTCATCGATGTAAAATTTGTGGCTGAGCAGCCCGTATAAGGGAGCAAACCGCCGGCTTATCTCATCGGCCCGAATGTATTCCTGTTGGTAGATCAGCCAGGCCAGCAGTATACCGCACAGGGCCAGCAGGGTAGAGACGGCCATTATAAAGGCATTGAGCGGATGATGGACGGCCCCGGGAGCAGTGATGTAATGGCCGAAAACGTTGTTTAGCAGCGGAGAACCTACCAGTCCCGATACCACGGATAATCCAGCCAGGATCAGTAGAGGCCAGGTCATGACCGGAGAGGATTCATGGGCATGTTCTCCCCCCGTATGGGAGCCGAAGAAAGCCACGAATATTAGCCTGAACATGTAGAAAGCTGTCATAAAGGCCACCAGAGAGCCCAGCAGGTAGAGACCCCAATAACCTCCAGCATAGGCGCCCAAGAGGATCTCGTCCTTGCTCCAGAAGCCTGATAAGGGGGGGATGCCGGCTAGGGCCAGGGCTCCCACCACAAAAGTCCAAGTAGTGACCGGCATTTTCTTATGGAGCTGGCCCATATTCCAGATATCCTGTTCCTGGTGGAGAGCATGGATGACACTGCCTGCCGCCAGGAACAAGAGGCTCTTGAAGAAAGCGTGGGTCATGAGATGAAATACGCCTGCGGTCAGGGCTCCAATTCCCATAGCCATGACCATGTACCCAAGCTGGCTCAAGGTCGAGTAGGCCAAGATGCGTTTGATGTCGTTCTGCACCAGGGCAATAGATGCTGCCAGCAGAGCAGTGAAACCACCCACTGCGGCGATCAGCAGCAAGGCCGCGGGCACCTGGCTGAAGATGAAGAAGGCCCGGGCCAGCAGGTATACGCCCGCTGCCACCATGGTAGCTGCATGGATCAGAGCGCTGACCGGGGTAGGGCCTTCCATGGCATCAGGCAGCCACACGTGCAGGGGGAACTGGGCTGATTTGCCCATGGGGCCAAAGAATAACAGTATGGCGATAGGGACCAGAACCGGTAGGCTGGGGTAGCTGGTTATCCTGGCCGCTAGTTCTCCAAAATCCAGGGTTCCGAAGGTTATGGCCAGGAAGAGGATGCCCAGGAGAAAACCGAAATCGCCCACCCGATTGGTCACGAAGGCCTTGATGGCAGCATCCCTGGCACTGGGCCGCTCAAACCAGAAGCCGATCAGAAGATAGGAACACATGCCCACCAACTCCCAGAACACAAAGATCTGCCCAAAATTGCTGGCTACCACCAGGCCCAGCATGGATCCCGCGAACAGGCTGTGATAGGCGAAATAACTGGCAAATCCCGGGTCACCCTCCATGTAGCCCAGGGAATAAACCTGCACCAAGAGAGCGACACTGGTGACCACCAGCAGCATAACTGCGCTCAAGGAGTCGATCATGACTCCCATGGGGACCTGCAGCCCTGGCATATCCAGCCAGCGCACCCCACCTTCCCAAACCTGCCCAGGAGGAGCACTGTAGACCGCCAGGCCGATCAGCACCGACAGGCCTAAGGATGCACCTGCTGCCAGAATTGACAACCAGGCTGATTGTTTGGGATTGCGGTTCAGTCCCAAACCAATAGCGGCAAAAGCCAGGAAGGGCAGGAGAGGGACCAGCCAAGCCATGACCACTATATTGTCCATCACCATACGTCCCTCCTTACCATTTGAGCAGGTTGAAATCGTCCAGGTTGACCGATTTTCTCTGCCTGAATATAGATATGACCAAGGCTAACCCTACAGCTATCTCGGCTGCCGCCACCACCAGGATGAAGACCGCGAACATCTGGCCTACCCCCTCATCCGGAGATAGAAACCGGTTTATAGCCACAAAATTGATATTGACCGCATTGAGCATCAGTTCAATGGACATGAGGATAGCTATGGCATTACGTTTGGCGAAAACACCGAATACCCCGATTCCGAAAAGAACGGCAGCCAGGAGCAGGTATTGGTTAAGTCCGCTCACTTCTCCTCAACTCCTCTCGCCAGGATGATGGCCCCTACCACAGCCAGCAGCAACAGGACTGCTGCAGCCTCGAAGGCCACAACATAACGGCCCAGCATGAGATCGGCCAGGAGACCGATCATGTCAGCGGATGCTGGACCAACCGGGTCCAGGACCGGTTGGTTGGTCAAGACAATTTTGCCGAGGGTTGCAGTCAGCAGGCCAGCCAGCGCGGTTCCGCATAATAGAGTAACCCGGTTGGGTTGAAAGCGGTTACTCTGCTGAGCCGGTACGCTCATGACCAGCATGATGGCAAAGATGATCAGGACCGCCACCGCGCCGGCATAGACCAGGATCTGCACCAGGGCCAGGAAGATCGCGTCCAGGGTAAAATAGACACCCGCTACCCCCAGAAAAGTGAGGATAAGGAATAGGGCACTATGTATTATATTAGAGCTCAAAACTACCCCTGCTGCTGCGGCTAGGGTCAAAGCTGCGATCAGGAAAAACACTCCGTCAGCTAGGCTCATCGGTCTTGACCTCCTTTCCGGCAGAAGCTCTACGGCTTTTAGCAATCAACCCGGCTGCAAATTTTTGCGCCTTATCCCGGTCATCGATCATTAATTCTGCCAGTTTGGCTGACAACTTGCTGTCGCTGCTGAAAAGCGCGGCTAGGATTTCCAGAGCTTCCTCCTCCTGGACCAGTTTGGCCAAGGTCTTCTGCGGATTTTTTGCTAAAGCTTGCTGCATAGCTTCTACCTGCCGCTGGCGTTTGGACGGCTCAGCCTCCTGTTCCGGCGCCGATGCCGGTTCCACAGCCGCTGCTCCCGGCAGTACCTCCGGCCCCGGGCCCCTGGCCGGTACTATTGGGGACGGCTGCGGCGGCAGATACACAACTTTGATGTCTTCGCGCCGGAACTGGGTCAACTCGAAGTTGTGACTGAAATAAAGGGTGGCGGTGGGGCAGATCTCCACGCACAGGTTGCAGAACAGGCAGTACTGGCGGTCGATTGTATATCGGGCGACCTGCTTTTTCTTGCTGCCTTCCGGGACAAAGGTTTCCAGGGTCAACACCCGGTTAGGGCAGGCTTTGACGCACAATCCGCAGGCAATGCATTTTTCATACTGGTAAACCAGACTGCCCCGGTAGCGATCCTCCAGGAATGGCTTCTCCTCAGGATACTGGATGGTGATGTCCATCGCCAGAGCATGCTTGAGTGTTATCTCCAGGCCTTTGACCAATCCTCTACCGAACATCCGCTTACCACCCCATTCCCTGGACTAATTTGATGCCTATCCCGGTAATGACTATATTGATGAGGCTGACAGGGATAAGCACCTTCCAACTGAAAGACATGAGGTGGTCCATGCGGATCCGGGGAAAGGTCCACTTCAGCCACATAAAGACCAGCATTATCAAATAAGTTTTGATTATAATCCATATCCAGGAGGGCAGCAGAGGTCCCTGCCAGCCTCCGAAAAAGACTGTCGCCATCAATGCCGAAACCGCTACCAGATTGGTGTATTCGGCCAGGAAGAACAAGGCCCAGCGCATGCCGGTGTATTCGGTATAGGCTCCGGCTGTCAGCTCCTGCTCGGCCTCGGGCATATCGAACGGACCTCGGTTCAGTTCAGCGGTGGCGGCGATGAAATAAGTCAGGAAAGCCAGGGGCTGCAGGATAAAGAACCAGATCTTATCCTGGGCCTTGACAATTTCACCCAGATTCAGGGTGCCGGTAATCATAACTACCCCCAGCAGTGAAAAAGCCAGGGGAATCTCGTAACTGATCATTTGGGCCACTGAACGCATGGCCCCCAGCAGTGACCATTTGTTGTTGGAACCCCATCCGGCCATCAGTATGCATATGGTCGAGAGTGCACCCACTGATATGAAAAACAGCAAACCGGCGCTGAGGTCGACTATTGCCATATCCTGTCCCATGGGGATGACTGCATAGAGCATGACCGCTACGATTATGAAAAACATGGGTGCAGTCTTGAAGATCCATTTGTCGGTCTGGGTGGGGATGATGTCTTCTTTGGTGAGCAGCTTCAGGGTGTCGGCTACGGTCTGGAACACCCCGAAGGGACCAAGGCGGTTGGGTCCCAAACGCTCCTGGATGAAGCCGGATACTTTGCGTTCCAGCCAGATAAGGATCAGGACATTCAAGGTCACAATAGCCAGAACGGTCCCCCACTGCAGCAGGAGCAGGATCAGGTCAGCCCAGACCGGAGCTATACCCCAGCCGGTCAGCCAGGACACCAGGATATGAGCTATGTCCAGGATCATGTGCTCCATGCTCGCGTGACTCCTCTCTATGGATTCAAGACCTTTTAACGGTCGGCTTCACCCAGGACCGGGTCCAATGTGGCGATATTCGCGATAATGTCCTGCAATTTCCCCCCCCGGGAGATATGAGGCAGTACCATCAAGTTGACAAAGGAGGGGGCTCTGACATGCAGGCGGGCAGGTTTCTCGCTGCCGTCACTCAACAGGTAAAAACCCAGTTCTCCTTTGGCGGATTCGATCCGGTGGTATACTTCCCGCCCCTGCGCGGGCTTTATGACTTTGGGTACCTTGCCCATTATTTCACCCTCCGGGAGGTCCTTGACAGCCTGGGCAATGATCCTGCCGCTCTGTTCGATCTCGTCCAGGCGGACGGTCAGGCGGTCGAGACAGTCGCCCCTGCTGCCCAGGGGCAGGTCGAAATCGAAGCGGCTGTAAATTCCGAAGGGATCGGCCTTGCGCAGGTCATAAGGCACTCCGCTGGCCCGCAGGTTGGGCCCGGTCACCCCGTAGGCCACAGCCAGGTCCGGTTTAAGGATGCCTATGCCCCGGCAGCGGGCTTGCAGGATCTCATTGCCGGTGATGAGCCCGTTGTATTCCTGGAGTATTTTGGGCAGGTCGGCGATGAATCCCTTAACAGAGGTAATAAATCCTTCCGGCAGGTCGGCACTGACCCCGCCGATGCGCATATAGGCAGCAATCAGGCGTTGGCCGCTGGTCATCTCGAAAAGATTCATGATGCGTTCCCTGTCGCGCAGGCAATAGACCAGGCCGGTGGTAGCCCCCAGGTCGATGGCCAGGCTGCCCACAAACAGCATGTGGGAGGCGATGCGCGACAGTTCTCCCAGGATTACCCTGATATATTCAGCTCTCTCAGGCACCTCTACCCCCAGGAGCTTTTCCACAGCTTGAACGTATCCCAGGCAGGGCAGATTGGAGGCCAGGTAATCCAGTCGGGCGGCATACGGTATGAACTGGGTATAGGTGCGGCTCTCCGCAATTTTTTCCACTGAGCGATGAACATAGCCCAGGTGGACGGCCACGTCTTTGACGATTTCACCTTGCATCAAAGCTTCGGCGTGCAGACCGCCATGGGTGCTGGGATGTTGGGGACCTATGTTGATCGTGTATTCATCGGTTTGGAGCACAGGCTATCCCCCCTCCTTCCTGTAATCCTTGCGCAGGGGATGGCCCTTGAAATCATCCGGCAGGAGGACCCTGGCCAAATTGGGATGGTTGCTGAAACTTATGCCCATAAGGTCATAAATTTCCCGTTCCTGCCAGTCGGCAGTGGGGTATAAAGGAAACAAAGATTCCAGAGTGGGGGCTTCACGGGCTATCCGGGTCTTGATGGCCAGGCGTCGGCTATTGTCAGGTATGGCATATAGATGGTAGACTACTTCAAATTCACTGCCATGATCGATAGCGGTAATGTCAGCCAGGTAATTCATCCCCAGGCGCTGTTTGAGCAACCGCATGAGAGCAAGAAGTGCTGGGGGGCTCACCATCAGATATGTAAAGAAAGCATCCCCAAAGGCTGTCAAATCGATGCCGGCATCTTCAGCCAATTGGGTCCAAAATGTTTCCCGCTCATTATCCAGCTTTTCCATATCGATACCACCTTGCAATATCAATAATCACCCTGCTCCACTTTTTTCTTGAGTTCCAGCAGGCCATGAAAGAGCGCTTCCGGTCGGGGAGGGCAGCCAGGCACATATACATCCACTTTGAAAATCGAATCAGCCCCAGGGTAGACGCTGTACCCGTCCCGGAAAGGACCGCCGCTGGTGGCACAGTTGCCCATGGCCAGTACCCATTTGGGGTCGGGCATCTGTTCATAAACTCTTCTGACCACTGGCGCCATCTTGAGAGTTATCGGACCGGCTACTACCAGAAGGTCGGCCTGGCGGGGTGATGCCCTGAAGACTTCGTAGCCAAAACGGGCTATGTCGAAGCGGGCCCCACCTGAGGACATCATCTCGATGGGACAGCAATTGCAGCCGTAGGCGAGGGGCCAAAATGAGCGGGCCCGGCCCCAATTCCACATCTTTTCCAGAGTGGTCACGATAATATTGTGCTGGGCCAGCCGCTGTACATCTAATACCATTCCAGCGCACCTTCTTTCCAGGCGTACCAGAGCGCAAGGGCTAGGATAATAATAAAGATAAGCATTTCGACGAAGGCGAATATCCCCAGGCTTTGAAACTTGACTGCCCAGGGCAGGAGCAGGATGGTCTCCACATCGAAGGCCAGAAATATCAAGGCATAGAGGAAAAAGTTGATCCGGAAGCGGATCCAGGTGGGACCTTTGGTATCTACGCCACATTCGTAAGGGAGCAGCTTTTCTTCGCTGGCTCGGCCCCGGGCGCGGAACACCCAAGCTGCGGTCATAGCCCCTATAGGAAAGAACAGAGTCAGCACCAGGAATATACCCAGAGTAGCATGGTCGGACACGGCGCACCTGCCCCCCTCCAGCAATCAGCATATAGGTCAGGATTTTTACATCCCGGTACTTTAATGATACCGATAATCGCCAGATATGCAAGGGCAGCGCCGAACCCCCAGCCTGGAAGATGCAGTCGCCTTTCCGGCTATGCATACACTGGGTAGATTGGGTCAAGAACCTTGGGTTCTTACATCTTTATTATATGGTTGAACTAGACTATAATTGATAACAGAATCATATAATGAATAATTATTAGTTATGAAAAAACGGATTTGTGCGACTGCGCCAAACGAAATTGAGAAAGGGTGATCTTGTGACCAGAACAATAGATGCGCGTGGCTTGAGTTGCCCGCAGCCAGTGATACTTACCAAAAGGGTGATAGACGAAAAGAGCGGGGAAGACATAGTGACTATGGTGGATAACGCCACTGCTAGGGAGAACGTAAGCAAATTGGCGGCCAGCCAGGGATACAGTTTCAAGGTAGAAATCCAGGATTCAGAATATCATATCCACATGACGCCGCCCGCGGTACAAAAGAGCTCAGCACCGCAGTCAAAAACCTTAGCCGTTCTGGTTAAATCCCAGTATTTTGGCCAGGGAGACGATGAGCTGGGAGCGGTCCTGACTAGGAGTTTTTTCTATACCCTCACCGATTTAAGCGAACAGCTCCACGCCGTGATATTCATGAATGGCGGGGTACACCTGACAACCGAGGGATCACCGATTCTGGAGAACCTGCAGTTCCTGGAGGAAAAGGGAGTGCAGATCCTATCCTGCGGCACTTGCCTCGAGTTCTTTGCCAAGAAAAGCGACTTGCGGGTAGGTCAGGTTACCAATATGTACACCGCCCTTGAAATCATGGCCGAGGCGCACAAGACTCTGGTAATATAGATAAAAATAGTTGTGGGCAAAGATATAACAGCACGGATAAATGAGGAGGATTGGTTCATGAATGTGGTCAAGGTCGAAGTTTACGGCGGCATAAATTCAGGCGGGGGAGGCTGCAGCTGCGGATGCAGCGGGTGTACCACCGGGGATGTCAGAGCCGAATTTGAAGCCATGAAGAAATCATTACAGGACATTTTCGGAACCGAATTGCTTACGGTTGAATATATCGACACGGACAGTCTGGGGCTCAGCAATTACCCGGAAATCGAAAAAGTGGTCCAGGCCGGGTATCCCTTCCCCGTGACCGTGGTTAACGGCAATCCCCGTTGGGCTGGAGGCATGCCGGTCGACTCCATGACTAAAATAGTGACCGAGGAATTGAATGCCAAATTATAAATTGGGCATAGTTGGTGTCATTGAGGGCCTTGACTGGAGAAGCTTGACAAGCTGACCGGGTTTCATAATAATATGGGCTTAAGGTGAGTATGCTTAAGGCGCTTGGCCGAGCAGCATAGGGGTATTATGCCCTACACGCGAAAATTTCCCGCGGAGTCACTCTGGTGATTTAAGCGGGATTTTTTGTCCATAAAAACAGGAGAGGTCGGTGAATAGGGTGGATAAGAAAAGAATATTGCTGCTGTTGGGACTGGCTGGATTTGTAGTCTTAGCTGATAACTGGGTGGTTTCACCCATCCTGCCGACAATAGCTGCCGATATCGGCATCAGTATCCCGGTAGCTGCACAAATAATTACCGCCTACATGATCCCCTTCGCACTGTTTCAACTGGTGTTTGGATTTTTGGCTGACCGCTTTGGAAAATTTCGGGTCATCAATCTGTCGATGCTTTTCTTTACCCTGGGATCGGTGCTATGCGCGGTAGCGGCCGGAATAAGTGATTTATTCATATACCGGGCCTTGACTGGCCTGTTTGCCGCCGCGGTCATGCCGGTCTCCATGGCCTTGATCGGGGATCTGTTTCCCTTGCCGGAACGACAGTCGGCTTTAGGGACATTTCTGGGCATGTCATTTCTGGGCCAGGGTTTGAGCATGGCTATTGGCGGTTCCATCGCCTATTTCATAAGCTGGCGCGGGGTATTTGCCGCCTATGCAGTTCTGGCTGCCGGGGTGACCTGGCTCCTATTCCGGGTTGGCCTGGCTATTCCCCGGGTTACCAATCCCCAGGCAAAATTCTGGGAGGCCTACCGCCGTATTCTGCAAAATAGCTCGAGTATCAAGATATACGTGCTCATCTTTTTCGAGGGGGTATTGCTGACCGGGTCTTTTTCCTATTTAGGAGCCTACCTGCAGGAGCAGTTTGCCTTGAATAACTTCCTCATTGGACTGGTCATGACGGCCTTCGGGGTCATGGCCATAACCGGGGGGCGCATCAGCGGGCGGATCTCGGCGGGAGTGGGGAGAAAAATGACTATAGTCATAGGGCTGGCCATCGCCCTGGTTGCTGACGTTATATTTATGAATGGCGGCACCAGCCTGGGATTGATAATAATTGCGGTGGGCTTGTTGGGATTGGGAATGTTGACGGCCCACTCCACTTTTCTGACCATCGCTACGGAATTTGCCGCCGAGTTTAGGGGAGTGGCCATGTCCCTGGTGGCCTTCTCCATTATGATGGGGGGCGGGGTTGGCACTTACATGGGCGGTCGAATTGTAGCGGCCGGGGGGTTGGTCAGCGTGTACCAGACATACGCGGCTGGCTTGGTCCTGCTGATAGCGGCGGTGCTGATGAACAAAAAATATTAAGGTAGAGGTGGCATGGGCATCGGAATTTGCTGATACCGTTGCCACCACGCCCTTGGACTGCTTTTGCTGTTATAATGTGAGTAGTACGATCGGACCAATATCTGCAAATGTCAATTTCACTTAGGAGGTGCACCTGGTGCAGGTTAAAGATACGGTCAGCATTGCCGGAATGACTTGTGCTGCCTGTGCTGCCCGGATTGAGAAGGGCCTCGCCAGGCTGCCGGGGGTATCCGCTGCCAATGTCAACTTGGCTATGGAAAGGGCTACGGTGGAATACGATGACCAACTGACCAGTCCGGAGCAGATAGACGGGATCATAAAAAACCTAGGTTATGAAGTCATCCATCCGACCGCTGCTGGGGCAGGACATATTGACCTGAAAATAACCGGCATGACCTGTGCAGCTTGCTCGGCTCGGATAGAGAAGAAATTGAACGCCCTCCCAGGGATCAGCCAGGCAACCGTGAACCTGGCTTCGGAAAAGGCCAGTGTCGACTATGATCCCAAGCTGATAAAGACCGGGGATATGATCAAATCCATCCAGCAGCTGGGCTATTCTGCCCAGCGCATGGAAGACCTGAGCCGAGAGCTGGAACAGGCTATGAAAGACAGGGAGCTCCGCAATATGCGTCGCGCCCTTTTGATATCAGCCGGACTCAGTCTTCCCCTATTGACCGCCATGCTGCTTGCGGTCCTGAAGGTCCATACCCCTGCCCTGTCTTTCCTGCACGAGCCCTACTTCCAGCTGGCCCTGGCTACCCCGGTGCAGTTCGGGATCGGTGCCCGCTTCTACAAACAATCCTATTATGCTATCAAGTCGGGCAGTGCCAATATGGATGTCCTGATCGCCATGGGTACCTCAGCCGCCTACTTCTACAGCCTGTACAACGTGTTCTTCCAGGTAGTGGCAGCCGGGATGATGAAGGATTTGTATTTCGAGGCTTCGGCCATAATCATAACCCTGGTCCTGCTGGGCAAGTACCTGGAAGCCCTGGCTAAAGGCAGGACCTCAGAAGCCATCAAGAAACTGGCCCAGCTCCAGGCTAAAACTGCCAGGGTTATCAGGCAGGGAGAGGAGCAGGACATACCCATCGAAGAAGTCGAACTGGGAGATCTGGTAGTGGTGAGGCCCGGGGAGAAGGTGCCGGTTGACGGAAGGATATTGGAAGGGGCTTCCTCGCTGGATGAATCTATGCTCACCGGCGAGAGCCTGCCTATAGACAAAAAAGCTGGCGATCTGGTCTACGGTGCCACCATCAACCGGTTCGGGGTATTCAGGCTGGAAGCTACCCGGGTTGGCAAAGACACCGCCCTGGCCCAGATCATCAAGATGGTGGAGGATGCCCAGGGCACCAAAGCCCCTATTCAGAAGATTGCCGACCAGGTAGCAGGTATTTTCGTGCCGGCGGTGCTGGCGGCAGCCTTGCTTACGTTCTTGGTCTGGTGGCTGGGCGGAGCCGGTCTGAACAAAGCCCTGATCAGCGCGGTGGCAGTGTTGGTGATCGCCTGCCCCTGTGCCCTGGGACTGGCTACCCCTACCGCTATCATGGTGGGGACCGGCAAAGGAGCCGAAAACGGTATCCTGATCAAAGGCGGCGAATACCTGGAATTGGCTTACAAATTGGACACTGTGGTCCTGGACAAGACCGGAACCATCACCAAGGGCCAGCCCCAGGTGACCGATGTGCTCCGGCTGGGCAACCTGGATGAACTGAGCGTGCTCAGTATAGCAGGCCAGGCTGAGAAGAGCTCCGAACATCCCCTGGGCGAAGCTATATACGACAGAGCCAGGCAGGCACTTGGTGAGATCGAAACCCCCCAGGATTTCAGGGCTATTCCGGGCCAGGGGGTCTGGGCCCGCATCGCCGGGGAGGATGTATATTTAGGCACCCGCAAATTAATGGAGGGAAATGGGATACCGATCGCTGCCGCCGAGGGAGAAGTGACAGCCCTGGAAGAACAGGGCAAGACGGCCATGTTCTTGGCGGTGGACGGCCGCCTGGAAGCGGTCCTGGCGGTGGCCGACACTCTCAAGGAAAGTTCTCGCCAAGCCATAGCCGAGCTGCAGTCCATGGGATTGGCAGTCTACATGATAACCGGAGACAACCGGCGCACGGCAGAGGCTATCGCTGCCCAGGTCGGCATAGCCCAGGTTCTGGCCGAGGTCTTGCCCGAAAACAAAGCCCGGGAAGTTGAAAAGCTCAAATCCCAGGGCAGACTGGTGGCGATGGTAGGCGATGGGATCAATGATGCCCCGGCCTTGGCAGCGGCCCACATCGGCATGGCCATGGGCACAGGCACCGATGTGGCCATGGAAGCAGCCGACATCACCCTGATGAGAGGCGATCTAAGCACGATACCAGAGGCGATACGCCTGTCCCGGCAGACCATCCGCAAGATCAAACAAAACCTGTTTTGGGCCTTCATATACAACATCGTGGGCATACCCTTCGCCGCCATGGGCATGCTGAATCCGGTCATCGCCGGGGCAGCCATGGCTATGAGTTCAGTATCCGTGGTGACAAATTCTTTGAGCCTGAAAAGGTTCGACCCCGGCACCCGCGGTTAACCCCGGGGAAAAACCCTTCACCCTTTAGTTGGACGGGAAAAGAGAATATGATAAAGAAAAATTGAAAGGAGGTGTTTGATTATGGCCGTTGAATCCAAAATATTCAATGTCGAAGGCATGTCGTGCATGCACTGTGTCCATGCAATCAAAACCGCAGTCGGGTCTCTGCCGGGAATCAGCAAAGTGGAAGTGGACCTGATGGGCAAAAAAGTCGAGGTGGTTTTTGACCCTGCCCAGGCGGGTACCCAGTCAATCATCGAGAAAATAGTAGAGGCAGGGTACGAGGTGGCCTCCTGATTACCTGCTGTGAGCGGCAAATGACCAGAAAGGGTGATCTTAGTGGAACTGAATACCATTCTATATGAAAAGGAAGCTGGCGTGGGCTTGGTCACCTTGAACCGGCCCAAAGCCTTCAATGCCATTGATGACGAGCTGATTGCTGAATTGTCAGCCGTTATAGATGCAATAGGTGCAGATGATGAAGTGCGGGCGGTGATCATTACCGGGGGTGGCAAAGTCTTTGCCGCAGGGGGAGATATACCCTTTATGGCCAAGGCGGATACCCTCCAGGCCGAGAAATTCGTGGAGGCGGTCAAAAAATGCCTGGACAAAATCGAAGGTCTGCCTAAACCAGTTATTGCAGCGATAGGCGGCCCGGCCCTGGGAGGTGGGAGTGAACTGGCCCTGGCCTGTGATATCAGGATAGCTGCCGAGGGCAGCCAATTGGGGCAACCCGAGATAAACCTGGGTATAATCCCCGGAGCGGGCGGAACCCAGCGGCTTACCCGCCTGGTAGGCCTGGGGTGGGCCAAACACCTGGTCATGACCGGCATGGGCATTGCCGCTCCGACAGCTTTGAAAATTGGCCTGGTCACCATGGTCGTACCCAAAGACAGGCTTATGGCCGAGGCCAAAAAAATGGCAGCCGCTATGGCGGGCAAGTCTCCCGTGGCCATGAAGGCCGCCAAACAATGTCTCAATGTCAGCTTTGACACCAATCTGGACTCAGGTCTCAAGTATGAATTGAAGACCTGGGCAGCCCTCTATGCTACTGAAGACCAGAAAGAGGGAATGCAGGCTTTTCTGGAAAAACGCCAGCCGGTATTCAAAGGCAAGTAGCGCAAGCCTTTGCCGAGAAATCGCAGGGCCCGGCGCTCTGCGGATGGGACCTGCAGGCCTTAGCATAACTTGACCCGATTAAAAAGCATTTAAGTTGCATGTAAATAAAAAACCGTTTTTCATACCAACGCCTCACCAACAATCCTTCTCTCTCCCCAGCATTATCGACAGCAGCTTCCTGTAAATCGACTTCCCGGACAAGCCAAAGGTCAAGAATTCGGTAAATCGCCTGATATTGGTCATTCTGCGCAAAAGGGAACTCCTCTCCGCACCGATTCCAGCTTATAGAAATATCATTTGACAAGCACGACGCATAGTGATAGTTTGTTTGCAAACAAGTAAGTTACATGCAAGTAAAATACATATAAGTAAAATGAGCCAGCCGCTCAATGAGGAGCGGTAGGGAACCCAGCTATTTTTCCAATCCCACTGAAGTTGGATGCGATCGTTTTTAGGATCGATGCAAATTATAGGAAAGCGGGGTGAATCGATACAGTCGAAGCTACTGTAAGCCCATCGTCATGCTCGATCATCTCTATATGCGAAACGGAGGAAAGGAACCATGTCTTCAAAACTTATGAACACCACCAGGGACGGAAAATTTATCCTTAAAGAATTTCTCGATATGAACACTATTTTTGCGACCGAGCGGTTTAACGAAGGATATTCGGTCGACGATCTCGACTTCATCCTGGACAATGCCCTGAAGGGAGCCAAAGAAATCGTAGCTCCCAGCAATGAGGACTCGGAAAAAATAGGGGTGAAATTCGAGGACGGAAAAGTGATCACACCTGAATCTTCCAAAACAGCTTACAATTTCATTGTCCAGAACGGCTTTGCCGGCAGCAACGTAGATCCTGACGACGAATCCGCCCTGCCTATGTCAGTTCTGTGGGCACTCTACGAATATTTCATCGCTGCCAATCCGTCAGTCCAGACCCTATGGCTGGCCAACTCCGGAGCTGCCAATGTCATCCGGGATTTCGGCAGCGATGAAATAAAAAACACCTACCTGCCCAAAATATACAGCGGGGTGTGGGCCGCTACCATGGACCTGACCGAGCCCACTGCCGGTTCAGATGTAGGGGATGCCACCACCAAAGCGATTCCAACTGACACCCCTGGGGTGTACTTGATCAAGGGTACTAAATGTTTCATCAGCGGCGGTGAACAGGATATCACTGAAAACATTGTCCACCTTTGCCTGGCTCGTATCGAGGGCTGTGCCAAAGGGACAAAGGGGCTGTCCCTTTTTGTAGTCCCCAAATATATTCCTAATGCAGATGGAAATCCGGGAGATTGGAACGATATCAATTGCGTGGGGATCGAACATAAACTCGGGCACAAGGGCGCACCGACCTGTGTGATAAGCTTCGGTGAAGAAGGCTATTGCAAGGGATTCCTGCTCGGCAACCCGCCCGGGGAGGATGGTGCCGGACAGGGCATGATGCAGATGTTCAAGATGATGAATGAAGAGCGCTTGATGTCAGGTTTGTCGGGACTTTCCATAGCCGCTTCAGCTTATCATAATGCAGTAGAATATGCCACCCTGCGCATCCAGGGACGCTCCACCAAGGATCCCAAAGCCGGCAGGTGCCCCATTATAAAACACGAAGATATCAAGAGGATGCTGATGTTCCAGAAGGCCAACACCGAAGCATTCCGGGCCATGATACTACAAACTTTCTGGTGGGTGGATGTGGAGAACTGGAGCAACGATCCGGAACTACACAAACAAGCCCGGATATTCCTGGAGATAAATACCCCCATAGTCAAAGCCTTCTGTTCCGACACTGCCCTGCAGTGTATCAACGAGGCCCTGCAGATCTACGGCGGCTATGGATTCACCGAAGAATACTCGGCTGCTCAACAGTACCGGGACGCCCGCATTTATCCTATCTGGGAAGGCACCAATTACATCCAGTCCATGGACCTGGTGGGCCGTAAAATGACCATGAAAAAAGGCGAAATCTTTGCAGCCTGGATGAAGCACCTCACAGATTTTGTGGCCGCGAACCAAAATATGGCTGGATTCGAAGCTGAATTCGCTATATATATCGAAGCCATGAAAAAATACAGTGAAGCACTCAAGGTGATGATGGGCCTGTTCGCCAACCCGGGAATGGCCCAGACTTTTGCTACCCGGGTGCTGCATGCCACTGGCAAGATATGGGCGGGCAAGCTGCTTCTAGAGATGGCCTTGATAGCCCAGAAGAAGATCGATGAAATTGGCAAGGATCATTTCGATTACGCATTCTACGCTGGAAAAGTGGCTTCCGCCCGTTTCTATATCAAAAATATAATGCCTGATCTGGCGGCATTCCTGGAAGTATGCCAAAACGCGGATGATACTTGCGTCGAAGTGGCCGAGGACATATTCTACGTTTGATCTACCTAATAAAGAGCGCATTTTTGAAGAAGGAAGGGGAGAGGACAAGTGGATTTCAATTTGAGCAAAGAGGAACTCCTGATCCAGAAGATGGCCAGGGACTATGCAGAGCAGGCCATCCGGCCAGTGACCGACCAGATCGAAAAAGAAAACCGCGTTCCTGATGACGTTATGGCCGGCCTGGCGGAACTGGACCTGTTTGGGATGACGGTACCGGAAGAGTTCGGCGGAGCTGGTGCTGGCTACATCCCCTACGTTTTGGCCATGGAACAGATTGCCCGGGTGTCCAGCGGGCCGGCTATGATCATATCGGCCCATAATTTGGGGTTGGGAGCGTTGGTCAATTTCGGCACCGATGACCAGAAGGCCCAGTTTGTGCCCAAAGCGGCCAAAGGTGAGCACATAGCCTCCTTTGCCTTCACCGAGCCTGGTACCGGATCTGATCCCAAGCAACTCACTACTAACGCTGTCAGGCAGGGCGACTGTTTTATCCTTAACGGCACCAAGCGCTTCATAACCAATGCCAGTTACAAAGGTCCCCTGGTGGTATTCGCCATCGAAGCTGAGAGTGGTCAGCCTACGGCTTTCCTGGTAGAAAAACACTGCCCCGGTTATTCGGTTTCCAAACCCTGGTCTAAGCTCGGCTGGCATGGAGGCGACCTGGTGGATATATACCTCAAGGATGTCCAGGTGCCGGCCGATAATGTGCTGGGCAAGATTGGAGAAGGCTACCCAATCCTGCAGTATGGCATAGCCTTTGGCAAGATAGGCATGAACTCGGTAGCTTTGGGTACTACCCTGGCTGCATTCGAACTAGCGGTGAAATACGCCAAGGAGAAGACCCACCGGGGACAGCCCATAGCCAAATTCCAGGCTATCCAGATGAAGGTGGCGGAGATAGCCGGCATCTATGAGTCGTCCCGCTGGTTGGCCTACCGCCTCGGATTTTTAGCCAACAACACCAAGAACTACAGGGAGTTCGCCAAGGAAGCCGCTCTATCCAAATGGGTGATAGCCCGCAATGCCCAGGAAGCAACCCGGATTTCCATGGACGTCCACGGATCCTACGGTTTGATGGAAGACTACGAAATAACCAGGATTTACAAGGATGCGGCCATGGGCCCGCAGGTCGAGGGGGTCATTCACATGCAGCAGGTTATCCTGGCGGGCGATATTTTGCGTTAGCCCCTTGGAAATAGTTGAGTGGGCGCAGCAAAAGGGTGGCCAGAAAAAAGGAAGGAGTATAATCATGAACATTGTCGTCGCGATGAAAGAGATACCTGATATCCAACAGATCCGGATACGCAATCGCAAGCCGGTTACGGACGATGTCCCCAGAACTTTAGGGAATATCGATAAGAATGCGCTGGAAGCAGCAGTGCAGATTAAAGAAAAAACCGATAGCCAGGTGATCGTGGTAGGAGTCGGCTCCAGTGAAGTGGAGGACACCTTCAAGGAAGCCCTGGCAGCCGGGGCCGATGAAGCCCGCCTGGTGGTCTTAGAAGGGGAATTGGAGAGCAGCCAGAGTGCGCAGCTGCTGGCAGCGCTCATCAATAAGATCGAATCAGTCGGCCTGATACTTTTCGGAGAAGGCAGCGGTGACAATTACTCCTCCCAGGTAGGGCCCAGAGTAGCTCAAATTTTGGGTTTGCCGCAGGTTGGTTATGTGAACCGGATTGAGATAGAGGGGGGCACGGCCCGGGTTACCCGCTCCTTGGAAGACTGTGAGCAGGATCTGGAGGTGGCCTTGCCGGCGGTAATCATGGTGTCTTCAGACATAAATACGCCCCGAATCCCTTCCGTGACCCAGATTCTCAAGGCAGGCAAGAAGCCCAAAGAAGTACTGGAGGCCGATGAGTTGGGCATAGCTGTCCCTGACACCCGGATTGAGACTATAAGCAATCTGGCTCCGGAGATGGAGCGCCGGCAAATATCGGTAAAAACCGTCAGTGACCTGGTCAAGGCCTTGGCTGATGAGGGTTTTGGGGGAGGTAGATAACATGGCAGGCACATTGATATTCAGCGAAAATCCGGCCCTGGTGTTGGAGCTGGCAACTGCGGCCCTGGAGATTGGTTCAAGCCCGGTATACGCCCTGGTGATCAATAACGGCCCTCAAGCTGAGCAAATCTCAAACCATGGGCTAACGGTCCTCAGTGTGGATGAGCCCGGGTTGTCCTCAGTTGATACAGCCGGCATGGCACAAGCAGTGGCACAGGCAGCAGGGCAAAAAGACCTTGCCATTGTGCTGCTTTCTTCCGACCGACGGGGCAAGGAGCTGGCGGGAAGAGTAGCTGAAGCCATGCAAGCGGGTTGTTTGACCGATGTCAAGGGTTTCAGCCTGGACGGCGGCCACCTGGCATTCACCCGGAATTCTCTGGGCGGAGCGACCCTGGCTACTCAGTTTATCAAGACTCCAGCTCAGGTAATTGCCATTTCACCCCGGGCCTTTGCACCTGCAACCGGGAATGCAACCGGCAGGATAGAAGCTTTGAATATAACCGCACCTGCTTCGGCGGTTAAGCTTGTGGAGATCCGCAGTAAAGCAGGGGACACGGTGGACCTGCAAGCCGCAGAACGCCTGGTCATCGTGGGCCAGGGAGTGGAGGACCAATCTGACCTGGCCCTGGTGAATCAAGTGGCTCAGGCGCTCAAGGCAGAGGTCGGCTGCTCCAAACCAGTAGCTACAGACAAAAAATGGTATCCTGAAGAGCGCATCATAGGCTTGTCAGGAAAGATATGCAAACCGGCCCTGGCCTTGATCCTGGGCGTATCTGGCCAGGTCCAGTTCACGGTAGGCGTACGTGAAGCCCAGGTGATAGTCTCCATCAACAATGATGAAAATGCTTTCATGAATAAAATCGCCGACTATGTCCTGGTCGCTGACCTGAAGGAAGCCCTGCCGGAACTGGCGAGCCAAATGGGGTAAAGGGGGCGTGGCTCGCGACAAATTTCCGGGGAAAGCTGATGAAATAGCGGTATTCAAATATTTATTAGGAGGTTAGGATCGATGTTCAATGATGCGGTACTTTTAAAGAAAGAAGACGGGGTGGCTACCATCACCATGAACCGGCCCAAATTCAACAATGCCCTGGATGCAGACATGATGCACGGGCTGGTTTGGGCCTTCCAACAATGCTATGATCCGGACATCCGGGCCATTGTCCTGACCGGATCCGGAGACAAGGCCTTTTGTTTCGGCGGCGACATCGCTTCGGCAGCCAAATACGGAGACGGCGATCTGCAGGCTTTCTTCAGGGATCTGACTGTCCCAGCCGCCCGCTTAATCGCCGATATGCGCAAGCTCCCCAAACCCATCATCGCCTGTGTCAACGGGATGTGTGTCGGGGCAGGCGTCAGTTTTGCAGCCGCCTGTGACCTGCGTATCTGCCACTCTGAAGTCATATTCAAACAGGCCTATACCGGAGTAGGAATATGCCAGGACTGCGGTTACAGCCAGATGGTGCCGGTGATAATCGGGCTGGGCCGGGCCAGCGAGCTGGCTTTCCTGGACGATGTCATCCCTGCTGCCAAAGCCCTGGAATGGGGATTAGTGAACAAGGTAGTGGCTCCGGATGAACTGGCCGCAGCAACCGCAAAAATGGCTGGCAGGCTGGCTAATGGACCTACCCAGGCCTATGCTTGGTCCAAAGCCTTGCTGAACAGATGCCTGCTCCCTTTCCTGGAAGGGCAACTGGAGTTGGAAAGAGACGGGGTCATGGCCTGTTCATTGACCGATGACTATAAAGAGGGAGTAGCCGTATTTACCGGCCAGAAGAAGAAACCCGAATTTACGGGCAAATAGCGGAGGGGGGAAATGACTGTGACCACAACCGATTGGAAACAAACCTATCAGGATAAACTGATATCTTACCAAGATGCCGCCCGGCTGGTCCAATCCGGAGATTTTATTGCCACTTCCCTGTCAAACGGATCCATGTCGAACGACCTGATCGAGCCCATTCTCGACCGGTGGGAAGAACTGGAAGGCGTGACCATCAGTGACAGCCTTAATGTTTATCCCTCCCGGTTTCTGAATCCCGAGTTCATGAAGCAATTGGAGGGCCACATCCAGCATGCCCCAATCTTCGCCGTGGCCACGGTACGCAAGATGTATGCCGCCAATCTGTCGGATTTCTACCCGGCTCAGACCTCGGATGCCGCCGACAAATACGGTGAGAGGGCGGATGTCTATACCTTGATGGTCGCTCCCCCCAACCGCCATGGTTACTGCAACCTGGGCCCGACATGTTTTTACACTGCGGAAGCAATAAGGTCAGGAAGGGCCAGGGGCAAGCTCAGAACGGTAATCGCTGAGGTGAACGACCAGATGCCGGTAGTATACGGGGATAACTGGATGCACGTAAGTGAATTCGACTATCTGATCCCCAGGTCAGCCCCCATTCCCGCTTTCGGCCGGGGACAGGCCACCGAAATCGAACAGAAGATAGGTGAATACGTCCTGGAACTGATCAATGACGGGGACACGATCCAGATGGGATTGGGCGGCATTTCCGAAGCAGTAGCAGCAGGGCTCAAAGGCAAGCAGGATCTGGGGATCCTGACCGAAATGCTGCCTCTGGCCCTGCCCCAGCTGGTGGAAGCGGGGATCGTCACTAATACCAGGAAGCCATTCTACAAAGGGATCAGCGTAGCCTCATTCATAGCCGGCGACAAGCCCTTGTACGATTACTGTACCGAAAACCCATCCTGCCAGATTTTCCCCGGATCCTTCACCAATGACCCCCGCTTTATCGCCCAGCACCCTAATGTCATCGCCATGAATACCTCCATAATGATGGATCTGACGGGGAACAGCACCTGTGAAGGGGTAGGGCACCGCATGATAAGCGGGGTCGGCGGACAGTTGGATTTCCTGCTGGGCGCCACCTGGTCTCCGGGTGGGAAGCCTATCAACATGCTGTCTTCCACCCAGAAAAACAACCAGGGGGAACTGGTTTCTTCGATCGTTCCGGAACTCCCGCCTGGCACCCCGGTCAGCGTGCCCCGGACCATAACCGATTATGTCATCACCGAATTCGGCATAGCCAGGCTGAGATACAAGAGCAGGCGCGAGAGGGCCCTGGAATTGATCTCCGTCGCCCATCCTGACCTGAGAGGAGAACTCAAGGCTAGCTTGAACAAGAATTTTTATCCCTATCCTTCGAAATAACTGGCGGATTACCCTACCGGGGTGGGGGGACTTCAACTGGACCGGCGTTAAAGCCCCGAGCTTCTATGGCTCAATACTGACGTCTGGCCCAGCTGCAGTCCATGGTGCACAGGCGGCGCCACGGGAGATATAGTCGGAGGTCTGTGGCTTGGCCGAAGGAGGCCGCCTTGTTCCTTGACACGGGCCGCAGCATAGTTTTAAATGATAAAGGATTTTAGCTCAGGTAAAAATTATTTTATTACCCTAGGAATATGTTTTATTGAGGTGTGTTTGATATGGTGGATTTTACATCCTACTGGTGCTTTCGCCTGAATGCTTTGTCGCGCAAGGTCAGCCGTCTTTATAATGCCAGGCTGACCGAAATCGGGGTTACCGCACCCCAGTCTTTTGTTATCCTGGATGTAAACAATAATGCAGGTGCAAGCGTCAAGGATATCGCCGCCCGGATCGAACTGGACAGTTCAGCTGTTACTGGTTTGATAGACCGGCTGGAGAAAGAGGATATCGTGGAACGCCGGGATGATCCGGATGACCGGCGGGGGACCAGGATATTTCTGACCGATAAAGGGCTCCAGCTAGCCCAAGAGCGGCTGGTGCCTATGGCCGAAGAATTCAACCATTATATCCGGAGCATGGTGGAACCGGAGATAGCCGGGATATTCCAACACTCCCTTAACCTGCTGGACAAGCAGGTCAACAAGGCGGTGGAGTGATTACGAGTCGGGGTCCGGTTACCAACCCTGCCGGTGCAGGGCAGGAACCACACCCCCGGCAAAAGGGGTGAGAACCTTTGGAAAAATTCGATGTTATAGTGGTGGGAGCGGGGCTGGCTGGCCTGGCCGCCGCCTATACCTTGGCTCAGGAGGGTCTTGAAGTCCTGGTCCTGGAAAAAGGAGATTATCCGGGGGCCAAGAATGTGACCGGCGGACGCTTGTATCTGCATCCGGTGCGGGACCTGTTCCCCGGCCTCTGGGACAAGGCTCCCCTGGAGCGTCACATAGTCCGTGAAGAGGTGGCCCTGATAGCCAGGGAACGTTCGGTAACCATGAGTTATGCCGGCTCAGAACTCACCCAGCCGCCTTTTCCCAGCTTCAGCATCTTGAGGGCAAAATTCGACCGCTGGTTCGCCCAGCAGGCTGAAAAAAAGGGTGCCATGCTGATCAATAAGAGCCGGGTGGATGAGCTCATCCTGGAGAATGGCAGAGTGACCGGAGTCCGGGCCGGTGGAGATGAACTGGGGGCTGATGTAGTCATCGCCGCCGATGGGGTTTTATCCTTCACCGCTGCGATGGCCGGGCTTCGCAAAGAGCTGGATCCCAAGCATTTTGCAGTGGGATTCAAAGAAGTCATAGAAATGGACCGGGGCATCATCGAAGACCGCTTCGGGCTGGAAGGCGACGAAGGATCAGCCCGTTTGTTCATGGGGGAGGTAACCAAAGGCAAATTCGGCGGCGGCTTCCTCTATACCAATAAAGCCAGCCTGTCACTGGGCATTGTAGTGGGCATCAGTGATCTCATGGACGCAGCCCCCGCCATCCCGGCTCCCCAGCTGCTGGATGAGTTCAAGCTGCGCCCCGAGATCGCCAGGCTGATCCGCGGCGGAGAGACCGTGGAGTATTCAGCCCATGTCATCCCGGAAGGCGGGCTGAAAGCCATGGGCCGCCTTTATGGAGACGGGATCCTGGTGGCCGGAGATGCAGCCGGATTCTCCATGAATATAGGAGTAACCGTGAGGGGGATGGAATATGCCCTCGCTTCCGGCTATTATGCGGCCCAGGCGGTGATCAAGGCCAGGGAAAAGGGCGATTTTTCCGCCGCCGGCTTGCAGGTCTACCAGCAGATGCTGGAGGAGAGCTTCGTCATCCAGGATTTCCGCAATTTCAAGGAATCCCTGGAAGTATTGGAATATCCGCCCTTGTTCGATCATATCCCGGAACTGGCCGGCGACGTGTTGCGCGACCTGTATGCGGTTGGGCCGGGACCCAAAGAAAGAATCTACCCGACCCTGCGCAATCACCTGACCGTGGCCGAGATATGGGGACTGGTCAAGTTGGGGAGGAGGATGATGAAGATATGAGCGAGCCTTTGGGACTGAAGGCCAAGCTTGGCTTGGATGTATTCAAACCTTATGCCCAGCCCCATATTGTGATTAAGTCCGGGATGGAAAAGGATCCCCGGCTAAAAAAAGCAATCCTGGTGTGCCCGGCCGGCCTGTATGCCGAGAATGGTGCCGGGGAGGTGGAGCTTTCCATCGATGGCTGCCTGGAATGCGGTACCTGCCTGCTGGCCTGCGGCTCAGCGGTTCTGGACTGGCAATACCCGGTGGGCGGCACAGGGGTTCAATTCCGTTTCGGCTAGACCCGACCCCTGCACCAGCGGGCATTTGAAAAATGAACTGCATGGAAAAATGGGACCCAGGCCACTAGTCAACCTGGGTCTTTCTGTTTCGGCCAGCTCAGGCCAGTCCATCCACCAGACTCCGAAAGTAGCGGCAGTTCTCCACCAGGTCAGGACCGTGTTTGAAAAGGCCTCCCCCCACCAGGAATACCACCTCCTGCCCATAGACTTCGATCATTTCCGGGATATTTTCCATACTCATACCTCCGCCGGGACAGGGGAAGATAGGCTTCAGGTGGCCCATGGGCGCTGAAGCCCCCTGGACGATGCTCTGGCATTCCTCTCGGTTAAACGAAAAGCGCCCTCCAAAATTGGGGTAGATCGTCCCGTCGCCTCCGGCCAGGCGGGTGAGTTGACCGAACAGGGCGTAATGGGATATTCCGCTGGCAGGATCAAGTACGTAGCTGCCCAGAAATGACGGATGACTGAAAATAGGCAGGGCGATGCCGTCATCCTCAGCCAGCCTTCGCATGGCATCAAAGCCTGCCAGGCCGGGAGCCAGCATCAGTCCGCCGGCGCCATGGTCCTTGGCAAAACTGGCCCGGGAGATTATTTTATCATGGGGCGCGGTCACATTGGCCACGTAGATAGAGTTTTGCCCGGTCTCGCCATTAGCTCGAGCCACCGCCTCTGCGCAGAGGCTGATCCTTTCCTCGAAGGGTGCATAGACCTGGTTGGTCAGGCCATGGTCGTCTTTGATGATATCGATACCGCCCAGGGCAAAACGGTAGGCCAGGTCTGCCAGTTGACGGCTGCTTAGGCCCAGGGGCTTAAGGGCTGAAAATAACAGCGGTCGCTGGGGGACCTCAACCAGGCGGCGCAGACCATCCCGGCCAAAGCGGGGACCTTTGAAGCCATCCAGCAATGATTCGGACAGGTGCACGGCTTGGACCCTGATCCCTGGTTTTATGCTTATGTTGCCGAAAATCACATTCAAAAGCTGGGTCAGTTCTCCGGCAGCAGCTGAAGCCGCAAATTCGATCACTGCCTGGTAAAAGCCCGGCCCATCAGGGCTGAAGGCTCCGATTTTTCCAACCAGGTGGTCCCGGATCAGGCCGGCTGGGACAAGTTCCAGCGGGAACTCCACGGTCTGCTCCAGACATATGTCCTCCGCCCTCGCATAGGCCTCCTCCTCATTCCCAGCTATCCGATAGGTGACTCTGAATCGATCCATTGACATATACCCCCCCTTGCCGGCCAGCTCATATCCTGATAAATGAGGCTATGGCAGGGTCCTGACGCAGACGCATCAAGTCCTCATCCGTGGGCAGCGCCGGCCGGTCCCGTTCTACATTGACCAGGCACAAGAAACCCAAGGTTTCCCCCCGGGAAGCCCGGAATTGATGCCAGGTATGGGCAGGAATTGTGACCACATCACGCTCCCCTATATCATGGACGCGATCGCCGAGCAGTGCCTGTCCATGACCACGGAAGACCACAACCAAATGGGCATGTTCATGATGTTCCAGGGTGGAATGACCTTCCGGTGCTATCTCGAAGTAGCGGAGTTGACATGGGACATCGGCCATTCCCTCGCATAGGACCCGCCGGGTGATGCTCTGGTAATGGCTGCCCGGGTCTTTATATTCCAGGACCGCTATATCCTCCCAATCGAAATCTTCCAGGTGTTTGATAAGCATAGTAATTTGATCCTCCATTTAACGGAAGTTATTATTTCACTATAAATTATCTCCATATTGAGTGCTGCTGCCTAGCCCAAATTTATTCTCCGCCTGCCTGGTCTCCTGCCGACTTTGCTCCCCAGGGACCAAAAAACATAAAAAATTGCCGGCTGGGTGAGCCGGCAAGCAAGTAATCCTTTATTGCAGGTCGCGCTTAAGCTCCTCATACTGTTCTTTGGTGATCTCACCCCGGGCATAACGTTTCTGGGCGATTTCCAGCGGGGTTTCCCTGGAGCTGCTTGGGCCCGATCCCGTGGTCCTGCCGTTGTTGTTCAAATAGATCAGATAAACGGCCAATCCTATAAGAATGATCCACATCCATCCCATTTATGATCCGGCTCCTTCCCTTTCTGCGATTATGGCTGCAGGTGGTCTTTCATGGTGGCGAATTCCTCGGGAGTGATCTCCCCTTTGGCCAGCCTCATCTTGGCCACATCCAGGGCGCTGGGGGGGGCTTCTACCCGGGTCGATTTTAGATAATTGCGGTATAAGATGATCAGGAAAATGGCCAGGAAAGCGAAAGCCAGGATTTCCAGGCCTATTCCCCAGTCATGCATGGGCCAGGCGCCGTGCCCGTATGGATATCTCATCATGCCAAAAACCTCCCTTTGAGCTTATTGATAGACTGCTGAGCCCAAGCAGCGTCCGCTGGCCAAGGGGGATTTAACGCCCTCAAACCATGCACTGCTCCAGGCTATGGCTTATTATAACCTAGAATTGTGAAGGAATTGTGAATCCTCGGCAAATCCTAGGCCTGGCCCAGGTAGGCTCTTCGCACCTCTTCATTCACAGCCAGTTCCGGGCCGGGTCCTTCCAAAACGATTTGCCCGGTTTCCAGAACATAGCCATAGTCGGCGATCTGCAGGGCAGCTGTGGCATTTTGTTCGATTAGCAGGATAGTCATACCTTGACTGTGTATGTCCTGGATGATGCGAAATACTTCTTTGACCAAAAGAGGCGCCAGCCCCAGGGAAGGTTCGTCCATCATCAGCAGCGAAGGCCTTGACATCAGGGCCCTGGCAATGGCCAGCATCTGCTGCTCACCCCCCGAGAGGGTGCCTGCCACCTGCCAGGCTCTCTCCTGAAGGCGGGGAAATATCTCGTACATGTGATTTATATCTTTGGCTATTTCCGCCTTGTCCTTGCGAGCATATGCTCCCATCTGCAGGTTTTCCAATACAGTCAGATTGGCAAAAATCCGGCGGCCTTCCGGCACCAGGGTTATACCTTTTTTGACGATCTCGACCGTATCCTTGCCCAGGATGTCATAATTTAAGAATGTTATGCTGCCTGCTGCGGCCGGGACCAGATTGCAGATCGACCGGAGCAAGGTGCTCTTACCGGCTCCATTGGCACCCACCAGTGTGACGATCTGGTTTTCCGGAACTTGGAGGGAAATACCCTTCAGGGCGTGGATACCGCCATAGTATACCTGCAAATTCTTGATTTTAAGCACCGATATCACCTGCCCCCAGATAGGCTTCGATGACCCGGGGGTCACTCTGGATTTCAGCCGGATTGCCGTGGGCCAGGGTGACTCCGTAGTCCAACACATAAATCTTTTCGCATATGCCCATAACAACTTCCATGTGGTGTTCGATCATCAAGACCGTAATTTTGAATTCGTCACGGATTCGGGCCACAAAATTCATGAGTTCCTTGGATTCGGCAGGATTCATGCCCGCGGCCGGCTCATCCAGCAGCAGGAGGGTAGGTTCTGTGGCCAGCGCCCGGGCTATCTCAAGGCGGCGCTGCTTTCCATAGGGCAGAGAGACCCCCAATTCATCACATACATCATCAAGTTGGACCTTGCGCAGGAGTTCCATGGATTCTTCAATATGCTGCTGGCGTGTTTTCCTGTATCCGGGCAGTCCGGCAACGGCCGAAAAAAGGTTGGATTTGAGTCGTACGTGTTTGGATATCAATACATTTTCCAATACCGACATGGATTCGAACAGCCGGATGTTCTGGAAAGTGCGGGCTATCCCCTGGGCTGTAATCTTGTCGGCTTTCATCCCGGTTATATCGCGCTCCTGAAAAAAAATCTGCCCCGAGGTAGGTCGATAGACCCCGGTGATAATGTTGAAAACCGTGGTTTTACCAGCCCCGTTCGGCCCGATCAAACCCACTATGGTTCCGGGCTCTATCTGCAAGGACAACTCGGATACCGCTCTCAGCCCGCCGAAATCAATGGTTATTTTATCAGTCCTCAAGGTGGGCGCACTCATGCCGATTCACCCCGTTTCCTGGTTTTGAGCATTCCTAGTTTGGCCGTGATCCACTTCCAGTTGAACTCTTTGGTCCCCATCAGCCCCCGCCGGTAGTATAGAATCACCAAGAGCAGCAAGATCGAAAAGATAACCATCCGCATCCCCGACAAACCCGGGATGTTCAGCCCAAACAGGTACATGGGCTGCTCTACCACTCGCAGTACCTCCATGGCTACGGTAACTACTATAGCCGATATAACCGAACCAGTGAGGCTCCCCATGCCCCCCAGAACCACGATCAGCAGGATCTGGAAGGTGAAAGTGAAGCGGAACATGGTGGGGTCGATGGAGGTGATCAGAAATCCCGTCAGGGCTCCGGCAATCCCGGCAAAAAATGCCCCGATGGTGAAAGAGATCAGTTTGTGCCTGAAAAGATCGATACCCATGGCTTCAGCGGCGATCTCGTTGTCCCGGATCGCCCGGAAAGCGTAGCCCCAGCTGCTGCCCAGGATCCTTTTTAGTATGAACAGGGTGATGATAGCTCCCCCCCAATAAACCCAGATATTATTGATAGACGGGATGTTTTTTAGTCCCAGGGAGCCGTTGGTGATGGGCACGGTGTTGGTGATCACTATACGGATTATTTCCGCGAAACCCAGGGTAGCGATAGCCAGGTAATCATCCCTCAGGCGCAGGGCAGGGATGCCGATCAAGATGCCGAACAGGGCTGCTAAAAGGCCTCCCGCCAAGATGGCCGGGAAGATGGGCCATTCAATTTGGGCTAGGGCAGGCAGGATCGGTTTCATATAATAGATCAGTTCCTTGCTAGCTGGGGACATGGTCAGAATTGCTGCCGTATAGGCACCTACACACATGAATCCCGAATGACCCAGGGAAAACATGCCTGTAAAGCCCAGGATAAGGTTGAGGGATAGGGCCAGGATGGCATAAATGGCTGCCAGGTTAAGTATGCGGATCTGGAAAACGCTCAAGTAGCTATCGGCCATATAGAGCAGCCCGCAGCTTAAAAACAAGACCCCGGCGGTCAATATATTCTCGGATCGTTTCCTCTTTGCATCCATGAATTACACCTTTTCTACCACGTTTTCGCCCAGGATGCCTCCCGGGCGGAACAGCAGGATTAGGATCAGGATAATGAAGGCGAAGGCGTCCCTGTAACCGGAAGCAGCCGGGAAAAATCCCACCAGGAATACCTCGCAGAAGCCCAGCAGAAAACCTCCCAGCATAGCCCCGGGTATGCTGCCGATCCCGCCCATTACAGCCGCTATGAAACATTTCAAGCCGGGGAACACTCCCATCAGGGGATCGATCTGAGGGTACTGCATGCTCCACAGAATGCCGCCCCCCGCTGCTAGGCCGGAGCCTACCGCGAAGGTGGCCGAAATCACTTTATTGACATTGACCGCCATCAGGCTGGAGGTTTCGAAGTCGCGCGAGACTGCCCGCATCGCTATGCCGATCTTGGTACGCTGGACCATATAGGTCAGGAGCAGCAGGAGCAATACAGTCACCAACGGTATTATGACCGTCAGCGACAAAAAGGAGACGTTGCCTGCGTGCACATTCCAGACCAGGGCCTCAGGGCGCGGGAATGATTTGGGGCGGGCCCCGATAACCACGATTCCCAGGTTTTCCAATAGAAAGGAAACCCCGATGGCTGAGATCAGGACTGAAATGCGCGGTGCGTTGCGCAGGGGCCGATAGGCTGCCTTTTCGATGCCAACCCCCAAGAGGGTGGTAAGGGCTATAGCAATGGCAAAAGCCAGCCACCAGGGCAGGGTGAAAAGCAGAATGCCGTAGAAAGCTATGTATGCTGCTACCATGAGCAGGTCAGCGTGCGCGAAATTGATCAGGCGCAGTATGCCGTAGACCATGGTATAGCCGATGGCGATCAAGGCATAGAGGCTGCCCAGGGTAATGCTGTTGGCTATGTTTTGCAGGAAGACATCCATGGACAAGGTGATCAGCTCCTTTGGTATCAGCCTGGACTAAAACCTGGGATCAAACCTGCTAAAATAGACACTCCCCTCTCGGATAACAAGAGGGGAGTAGAGCATCTCTACCAATCCTACTTGGGATCTACCTTGCTGTCAAATACAAATTTGCCGTCCATGACCTTCTTGATAATGGCAGTCTTGGTGGCATCCCGGTTTTCATCCAGGGTGATGATCCCGGTGGCGCCTTCGAAATTCTTGGTCTGGGCCAGGGCGTCCCTGATTTTCTGGGAATCGGCGGAATTAGCCCGGGTAATGGCGTCCAGGGCCAGTTTATAAGCATCGAAACCCAGGGCTCCAAAGGCATTCACTTCTTTGCCCGGATAGGCCTTTTTGAATTCGTTGAGGAAGGTGGTGCTCACTGGCGTCACCGGCTGTTCAGCTGTAAAGTGGGTGCTAAAATAGATGTCCTTATAGGCTTTGACCTGGTCCAGGAATTCCTGGGCCTCCCAAGTATCGCCCCCCAGCATGGGTGCGGTTATTCCCATTTCCCGAGCTTTGGCTACCATCAATCCGCATTCCAGGAAGTTGCCGGGAGCGAAGATGACATCAGGATTTTTTGCTTTGGCTTCGGTGAGCTGGGCCGAAAAATCCTTGTCGCCGGTATTATAGTTGAGTTTTGCCAATATGGAAGCATCTCCATTAGTGGCTTTGAAAGCTTTTTCGAAATAGTTGCACAGGCCCACGGAATAATCCTGCTGAACATCCTGGATTATGACCGCAGTCTTGGCCTTGAGGGTCTGGCTGGCAAAATTTGACATGACCGTTCCCTGGAAGGGATCGATGAAACATACCCGGAAATAGTACTCATTGCCCAGCGTAACCGCTGGATTGGTGGGGGAACAGCCGATTACAGGCACTTTGGCATCCTTGGCTACCGGGCCGCCCGCCATGGAAACCGAACTGCCGTAGCTGCCGATGATCACGTTCACCTTGTCCTGGCTGACCAGCCTGGCTACCGCGTTAGCTGCTTCCTGTTTCTCACTCTTGTTGTCCACTACCACCAGTTCGACCTTTTTGCCCAGCACTTCCGGGTAGAGCTGGTTGGCCAATTTGATGCCTTCCAGGGTCATCTGTCCACCAGCAGCGTTGGTGCCGGTCAGGGGTTCATAAACCCCTATTTTGATGGTCGCCTGGCCTGTGGGGGCCTGTTCGGTGGCGCTCTTGCCGCAGCCTGCTGCCAGCAGCGAGGTCACCAGCATCATCACCAAAAATAGAGCGAGTTTCCTGTTGATCCTGATCAAGTTACTACCTCCTTCTCCAATCTAAATTCTTTTCCGGTCCGCATCCGTCCATGGACCGCCTGTTCTGAAGATATTTTAACACTATGTATACAATATTCAAGTTCTGATCTCATTATCCTGCCTGGAGCAAATCCTTGACTACCTCGGCGGCTATTATGAGACCTGCCGCCGGGGCGACGAAGGCCATGCTGCCCGGTATAGAACGGCGTCTAGCCATGTGCGTGCCAGCTCCGGGACAGGAACAATCTGGAGGACAAGCCTTCTCTTCGCTGTGCCCCGGGATCAGCGGGACTTCCCGGGAATAGACCACCTTGAGTGCCGGGATACCCAGTTTACGGAGTTCATGCCGCATCACCTTGGCCAATGGACACACCGAGGTCGCATAGATGTCAGCTACTTCGAAACGGGTAGGGTCCAGCTTGTTTCCAGCCCCCATTGAACTCATGATGGGAATGGCCCGTTCGTGGGCCTGGACCACCAGATCCAGCTTGGCCGCCACGGTATCCACCGCATCCACAATGTAGTCATATGTGTCCAGGATCAATGCATCCCCGTCTCCGGGGAGATAGAAATGCTGGTAAGTGATGACCTGGGCATGGGGATTGATGTCCAGGATGCGTTCACGCATGACTTCAACCTTGGGCCGGCCGATGACGGAATGGGTGGCAGGGATCTGCCGGTTAAGGTTGGTCAGACAGATACAGTCCCCATCGATGAGGTACAGCCTGCCTACCCCAGACCTGGCCAGGGCTTCAACAACGAAGCTTCCCACCCCGCCTATTCCGAAGATGGCTACAGTGCTCCGGGACAATTTATCCAGACCTTCTTTGCCGATCAGGAGTTCGGTGCGGGAGAATTCATGCAGCATATAACGCCCCCCGGTTTCTTGAAGATGCTTCCATTCCAATATAATACTTTAGCCGGCTCGCTACAATAACCCTATCAGGGCTTGAACCGGGTACAAGCATAAGCTTGTGGCAAAGATTGAGATTAGAGCCCACATATTATATGATAAATTGAGTCAGACCCCAACAAAAGACGGGAGTGGAGCGTATTTGTATCCTCGCGATTTAGGATTTTTTATGCCGGCCGAGTGGGATAACCACCAGCGCACTTTTATTTCCTGGCCGGTGCAGTCATCGATGGTCTATCCCGGCGATTACCAGTCAGTTTGCCGCGGTTACGGGCAAATCGTGGACGCGGTAGCCGAGTTCGAGCCGGTCACGGTCCTGGTGAATCCTGGTGACCGGGACCTGGCCAAGGGATTCATCTCAGCCTTGGGTGTAGAATTCCTGGACATAAAGCACAATGATTCCTGGCTCAGGGACAATGGCCCCACCTTCGTGGTCAACCAGGCCGGAGATGTAGCCGGGATCAACTGGCGTTTCAATGCCTGGGGTGGAAAGTATAGGCCCTGGGACCTGGACGACCTTGTGGCGCCGGAGCTCTTGGACCACTTCCAGGTGCGGCGTTTTGATGCCCCGCTGGTTATGGAGGGGGGGTCCATCCATGTTGACGGACAGGGGACCCTGCTCACCACTGAGGAGTGCCTGCTCAATCCCAACCGCAACCCACAGCTGAGCCGGGAGGGGATCGAGGATCTCCTGGGCCGGTATCTGGGAATAGACCGGGTCATATGGTTGAAAAGGGGATTAAGCGGCGATGAGACTGATGGCCATGTTGACAATGTCGCAGCTTTTGCCGCCCCCGGCCGGGTATTGCTCCAGGTATGTGATGATCCCACCCAGGAAAACTTCGCCATCAGCTGTGAAAATTTGGAGATTTTGAAAGGCGCGCAGGACGCGCGGGGAAGGGGGCTGGAAATAATCAGGGTGCCACAGCCGCCCCCCCAGAACTCCAAAGGGATCAGCTTGACCCTGAGCTATCTCAATTTCTATTTCGTCAACGGCGGAATCATCCTGCCGGTTTTCGGGGGACCGGCTGCAGCGACTGATCGCCAGGCCCTGGAAGTACTGCAGCGCACCTTCCCCGAACGTCGTATCGTTGCTGTTGACGGGATGGCAATCATCCGCGAAGGCGGCAATGTCCACTGCATGACCCAGCAAATGCCCGCTGCCTGCAAGAGTGGAGCTGATTAATCACGAGAGGAGTGCCAGCAATGCGAAAAGTCAAAGTGGCCGCAGTGCAGATGAGCTGCCGCAGCCGGGTGGAGGAAAACATCGGACGGGCCGAATCACTGGTCAGAACGGCAGCCAACCGGGGGGCGAACATTATTGTCCTGCCGGAGCTATTTGCGAACCTCTATTTTTGCCAAAAGGAAAAAGCCGATAATTTCGCCTATGCTGCAGAGATCCGCCATAACGATTTGCTGCACCATTTCAGCCAGGTAGCCCGGGAACTGAAGGTAGTTCTTCCAATCAGCTTTTTTGAAAAGAAAAATCAAGCCCGTTATAATTCGGTAGCAGTGATCGACGCCAATGGAGATTTGCTGGGGGTCTACCGCAAGAGCCACATCCCGGACGGGCCTGGTTATGAGGAGAAATTCTATTTCAATCCCGGGGACACAGGTTTTCGGGTCTGGAATACCCGCTATGGCAGGATAGGGGTAGGGATATGCTGGGACCAGTGGTTCCCCGAAGCTGCCCGATGCATGGCCCTGTTGGGAGCGGAGATGCTCCTTTATCCTACTGCTATCGGTTCAGAGCCCCAGGACGATAGCATCGATTCCCGCGACCACTGGCAAATGGTGATGCAGGGCCACGCAGCTGCCAACTTCATGCCGGTAGTGGCGGCCAACCGGGTGGGGACGGAAAAGGACCAGGATTCCCAGATCACCTTCTACGGGTCATCTTTTATCGCCGGCTCCCGGGGCAATAGAGTAGCCGAAGCCGGACGCCAGGAGGAAACCGTTCTGCTGGCCGAATTCGACCTGGACCAGTTGGAAAAGGAGCGCCTGGAATGGGGAATATTCAGGGACAGGCGTCCGGAACTGTACAGAATCCTGTGCAGCAGTGACGGGGAACAGATAGTGGAATAAGACTGGGCCAAATTCGGAAGCAGGAGGGAGAGCATGGAGCCCAAACGGAAGATCCCGATCAGCAATATAGTGCTGCTGGGGCTGGTCAGCATGTTCGTGGACATGAGTTCTGAAATGGTGTATCCCCTGATCCCTCTTTATCTGACCTCGGTACTGGGAGCTACCCCGGCGGTTTTGGGCATTATCGAAGGGATTGCCGAAAGCCTGGCCAGTCTCTTGAAGATATTCAGCGGCTACATAGCTGACAAATACCGCAACAAAAAACAGCTCACCATCTGGGGATATTCGGCTGCAGTGGCCTACAAGGCTATATTGCTTGTGGCGGTTAGCTGGAGCGGAGTGCTGGCTGCCCGGGTGGTAGACCGCATCGGCAAGGGGATCAGGACAGCTCCCCGGGACGCCCTGATCGCGGAAAGCTGCCAGCCAGAAAACCTGGGCGGTTCCTTCGGATTGCATAAGATGCTGGATATGCTGGGTTCTGCCCTGGGTATACTGATCGCGTACTTCCTGGTAATCAGCCATTATTTCAGCTTCAAGGCTGTCTTCCTCATCTCCATCATCCCAGCCCTGCTGGGGGTAATTATATTGCTGCTGGTCAAGGAGAAAAAGGACGGCGTTTCGGGCCATACACGGGTAACCTTCAATTTCCGTGAACTAGACTGGCGTTTCAAGTCCTTCCTGCTCATCGCCTTCATATTCACCCTGGGAAATTCATCTAATGCCTTTTTGCTCCTGAAAGCCCAGAGTGCAGGTTTTAACGCCCAGACCGTGATCCTGCTCTACTTCGCATACAACCTGGTGGCTTCAATTCTGGCTTGGCCTGCCGGCCGCCTATCCGACAAGATTGGTCGCCGAGCCCTGTTGGTTTCCGGTTATGCCCTGTTCGGGTTGGTATATTTTGGATTTGCCCTCTTCACCAGCTCGGCAGCCATGCTAGCCTTATTCGTGGTCTACGGTGCTTATACCGCCTTCACCAGCGGAGCAGAAAGGGCGTTGATCACCGAATTGGCGCCCCCCAACCTGAAAGGCACCCTACTGGGGATGCATGCCACCCTGGTTGGGATCGCCCTGCTGCCGGCTTCCCTCTTCGCCGGGATCCTCTGGGATATTTTCGGTTCCTCGGCCCCCTTCTGGTTCGGCGGCAGCCTGGGTCTTCTGGCTGCCCTGGCTATCAGCATAGTGCTGCGGATCAAATAAATTAGAACCCGGTGATTCAAGTGCCAACTTTGCAGGTTGATAACATCAAAAATAATTGATATATTATTAACATGGATACGACAAAAATTGCCCAGGCCCTGAGTGATCCGATCCGCTACAGAATACTGATGATGCTGGCCGGCAGTCAAACTGGCTGCTGCCAGGTTATAAGCAATGACCAGGTGGAAACCGCTGCCGGGATGTGCAACTGTGAGATCATGTATGAACTGGGGATGATCCAGTCCAGAGTATCTTATCACATGAAGGAACTGGTGGAAACAGGCCTGGTCAACGAAGAACAACGCGGCAGATGGAAGTATTACTTTCTCAATCGCCAGAAGATTACTGAGTACATTGCCCAGTTAAGGCAGGATCTTGTTTTGGACTAGTAGGGGGATATTTTTAATCGATGTATCAATAAAATTTGATGAGACATTCAATAATGGGGAGGAAGAATAATGACGGAAGATATCAGGGAGAAAGTCAAAGAACGATATGCAGAGGCTATTACCCGCAAGACTGGCTGTTGCAGTGGGGCCGCTGCCATATCCGGATGCTGTAGCAGTAGCCCGCTCGATGGTGACATCGTCAGCGGGATGTATATAAATATGGATTTGGAAGGCCTGCCGACTGAAATGCTGGCGGCCTCATTCGGGTGCGGCAATCCGATTCTTTTGGCTCAGTTACACCCGGGAGAAACGGTCCTGGATTTAGGCAGCGGGGCTGGATTGGATGTGCTGTTGTCGGCTAAGCGGGTCGGGCCAGCGGGGAAAGCCTACGGGTTGGATATGACTGATGAGATGCTTACCGCCGCCAGGGAAAATAAGTCCCGGGCAGGGATAGAAAATGCGGAATTCCTCAAAGGCCACATCGAGGACATACCTCTGCCTGACAACAGTATTGATGTTATCATATCCAACTGTGTTATCAACCTGTCCGGGGATAAGGACCAGGTGCTCCAAGAGGCTTTCCGGGTTTTGAAACCAGGCGGAAGACTGGCCGTAGCTGATATCGTTTTGACCAAAAAATTGCCGACCAGGGTTCAAGATGATCTCATGGCCTGGGTGGGATGTATAGCCGGAGCCCTGTTGCAGGATGAATACCGTGAAAAATTGGCGGCGGCAGGTTTCAAAGACATCGAGATCGAAGTACTAAAGGCTTTCCACGAGTCTGACCTGGAAGGGTGCCAATTGCCTTTTTCATTGACAGATGAGGAGCAAGCAGCTCTAAACGGAGCGGTCTTGAGCGGGTTCATCCGGGCGACCAAGTGATGAGGGCCAAGAGGATAGATGCAGGCAGGGGAGAATAAAATGGCTGCAGGTTTGCGCATTCCAGACAATCTATATGACCGTGTCGCCGACGCACCTTGGGTAATAGGCCGCCAATCCACACCGGGCGGAGAGGCAGCCCGGGTGGCTGCTGACCTGGGCTGGAGCGACAACATCGGTTCCTGGAGGGCCCGCTGGGGAATAAACCGCATGCAATTTATGGTGGAGCCAGGCCTTTATTGCACGGGTGAGCCTGACGCGAATTCCCCGGTGCTGGTAACCGCCAATTATAAAATGAGTTTTGACCGCCTGCGCCGGGAACTGGTCGGGATCCAAGCCTGGATCCTGGTGCTGGACACCGAGGGTGTCAACGTGTGGTGCGCGGCCGGCAAAGGTACTTTTGGTACGGCTGAACTGGTCAGGAGGATAGCCCGGGTCGGGTTGGATAAGGTGGTGCGCCATCGCACCCTCATATTGCCCCAGCTAGGGGCTACTGGGGTGGCAGCTTATGAGGTTCGCAAAAGGTCGGGCTTCAGGGTAATATATGGTCCGGTCAGGGCTGAGGACCTGCCGGGATTTTTACGGGCCGGTCTGAAAGCCCAACCGGAAATGCGGCAGGTCAGGTTTGATATATGGGACCGGCTGGTCCTGACTCCCACCGAACTGCGGGCCGTATTCACCAAATCATGGCTTTGGGCACTAGTTCTGGTTTTGCTGGCCGCCCATCTGAGCGGATTGATCAGGATTACCACCGCCCAGGTCTTGGCTTATGCGGGTGCAGTGGCAGTCGGCACAATACTGACCCCCGCACTTCTGCCCTGGATTCCGGGGCGGGCTTTTGCATGGAAAGGTTTTCTGCTGGGCTTGATCTGGGCCCTGGTTGTGTTGAGTTGGCCGGGCATCCATGATATTTGGGCAGACTTGGGAGTACTCCTGATCGTGCCAGCGGTATCAAGTTTTTTGGCCCTGCAGTTTACCGGGGCTTCCACCTATACTTCGTTTTCTGGGGTGATTAAAGAAACCAGGCTAGCCGTTCCCCTGATCAGGGCGGCTGTGGGTTTGGGTTTGGCAGCGTTTATCATTGGGCTGGTTTGACCGGAGGAGGCAGGACCTGAAGATGCAGCATAATTACATCAGAAATGTGGCGACCCTGGAGTTGGACCAGGAAAAGTGCACCGGCTGCGGTTTATGCACCATAGTCTGCCCCCATGCCGTACTGGCGATTCGCGACAAAAAAGCCCAAATTATGCAGCGAGATGCCTGTATGGAATGTGGCGCCTGTTCTACCAATTGCCCTTTCGCAGCTATTAGGGTTCAAGTTGGGGTAGGCTGTGCGGCGGCAATTCTGCGGGGCAAAATGGTGGATGGCCAGTTGGTATGTGACTGCGACTGCTGTTAGGACGGCAATTGCAGGATCCCAGCGGGGTAGTGCAACAGCGGCAAGGGAGCCAGCTTCGACTCTGGAATCAGCAGCGGATTTGCTAGCGGTCGCAGTTTTGGCTGGCCGAAGGGCTGGAAGAATGGAGGTTTGGGGCAATGGAATTGAAAGAGGTAATCGAGACCCGGCGGAGCATCCGCAAGTTCAAGACCGACCCGATCCCCGATGCGTATATACAGGAGGTGCTGGAAGCAGCCCGGCTAGCACCCTCGGGTGGCAATATCCAACCCTGGCGTTTCGTGGTGATCAAGAGCCCGGAAGCCCGGGCTCAATTGTCGGACCTGACTTTGGACTTCGTAGTCAGGGCACCGGTAGTCATCGCCTGTTGCACCGACATGAGCGCCCTTAAAGCCCAGGTAGACAGGTACAAGGAACTTCGAGAATCCGGGGCATTCGAAGGGGTGAGCATGAACCTGTCCCGAGCTCTTCCCAAATCTTCACAGGAAATGGGCGAGGAGCAGCTCCGGGGTTACCTGCATCAAAATACGGCCATTGCGGTGGAACACATAATCCTGCGGGCGGTTGAACTGGGTTTGGGCTCCTGCTGGGTCATGATGTTCGACCGGGCTGAATTAGCCGCCCGGCTGGAGCTGCCTGAGAACATACGCCCCTTCTGCCTGGTGCCGATCGGCTATCCTGACCAGCAACCGCAGCCCCGGCCTCGCAAAGACTTAGCCGAGATCATCATCAAGGAAATATAGGTTGGCTTTCTATCCAGGCCCAGGTCTAACGATAGACCACTATTTCGTCCAAAGACTTGCGCATCTTTTTGCCTGGAACATCATTTCGGTATCCTAAAGGGGTGAATGCCACCGGTTCCCAAGCCGGGTCCAGGTTAAGGATGTCCCGGGCTGCGCTTTGGTCGAAGGCCGCAACCCAGCAGGTGCCCAGGTCGAGAGCTGTTGCTGCCAGGACGATGTGGTCCATGACGATAGCAGCATCCACATCGCTGTAGTTCTTCCGATCCCCTCTGACCCAGCATTGGGAGGGGATGGAACACACACAAATGAGGCAGGGGGCCTCCCGGAACCAGGCACGGCCGTAGATCCTGGCCACATCCTGCTCCCGGCCGGCGGTGGGGAACACGATAATCCGGATCGCCTGCCGGTTGGCTGCGGTTGGTGCCAGCTGGGCGCAGGCCAGGATGCGGTCCAGTTTTTCTTTTTCCACCTCATCGCGCTTGAAGGAACGGCAGGAATACCTCTGGCTTACTAAATTAAAATAATCCACGTTGTTCACCTCTCCTGAAATATTTGGGGGAAAACACACCTCATGCCTTTTTTCCCGTCGGTTTTGGTTCCAGCCATAGAGCCGGAGCAGAAATCGGGGGTAGATCATATTTGCACTCCTTGTCTTGAATACTAACCCTGCCAGGACGAACCTTAGTAAAAGTTACTTAGCGATTAATTCAGCTTGGGCTGGCTCTCTCTTAAATTTTACTGCAAACGCGCCGCTTCACCAATCCTTCTCCCCAACCATCTCTCGACCTGCTCAATATTCTTTACAGGGGTCAAAGCCGCAAAATTGTATACAATTGTTTGTCCTTTTTATCAGTATCTTTTAATATAGTTAGAGAGCTTGCCGAATTGATGGTCTGCCCTGGTTGAGTCGGAGCAGGTCCTCAATTTGGTTCGAGGAGGCAGTTCTCTTGGTAGAAATCACGAATTTGAGCAAAATCTATCATACCCCCCATCAAGAGATTTTAGCGTTGGACGATGTCAGCCTGACAATCGAGCGAGGCGAAATCTTTGGCATCATCGGTCTTAGTGGTGCCGGCAAGAGCACCTTGATACGCTGTATAAACATGCTGGAAAAACCCACCCAGGGAACCATTATCGTGGACGGACAGGACATTACCACCCTTAAAAAGAAGGAACTGAGGCTGGCCCGGCAGAAGATAGGCATGATCTTCCAGCAGTTCAACCTGCTGTCTTCCCGCAACGTTTTTGACAACATCATGTTTCCCCTGGAAATCGCCCGTACCCCGCTAGACCAGGCCCGGCGGCGGGTGAACGAGCTGCTGGATTTGGTGGGTATTGCCGATAAAGCTCATGTTTATCCTGACCAACTAAGCGGGGGGCAGAAACAGCGGGTAGGTATTGCCCGGGCCCTGGCCAATGATCCGAAACTGCTGTTATCGGATGAAGCCACCTCGGCTCTGGACCCCCAGACCACCCGATCGATACTGAAACTGCTGAAGGACATCAATTCCCAATTGAATCTGACCATCCTGCTTATCACCCACGACATGAACGTGATCAAGCAGGTTTGTGACCGGGTAGCAGTCATCAGCGACGCCAAAATCGTCGAGGTCGGGAATGTACTGTCAATATTCTCAAATCCGGGCACTCCCACCTCCAAAAGCTTCATCAACGCCATGGTCAGTGAAACCCTACCGGGGGACTATTCGGGTGGGCTCTCGAAATCCCATGGGGACCAATACTCGCGCCTGGTCAAGGTCGCGTTTATCGGTGCCTCTGCCGGGGAGCCCATAATTTCCTCGATGGTAAAAAAATATGACATAGATGCCAATATCCTCTACGGGAACATCGACCGAGTCCAGGATGTGCCCTTCGGTAACCTGACGTTGGAATTACTGGGGGATCGCGCCGCAGTGGAACAGGCCATGGAATACTTGGGCAACCGGGGACTGGAAATCGAGGTGATAGGTTAGATGGCGGACCTGATAGCAAACCAGATCCCGTTTCTCATGGGTCTTAGCTTCTGGGCTGAGAACGCCTGGATAGCGGAGAAGGTGGTGATAGCCGCCTGGGAAACCCTTTACATGGTAGCCATCTCCACCGGTTTGAGCTACTTGCTGGGATTGCCCCTGGGGGTGGTCCTGGTGACCACAGCCGAGGGGCATATACTGGAGAGCAGGACATTCAACCGCATCCTGGGGGCAGGGATCAACGCAGTGCGCTCCATACCCTTTATCATTTTTCTGATCCTGGTGATTCCATTGACCCGCTTGCTGGTAGGTACATCCATCGGAACCGTAGCCTCCATAGTCCCCTTGACCCTGGCCGCGATTCCTTTTGTAGCCCGCATGGTGGAAAATTCCCTCAAAGAGATCCAATGGGGGTTGATTGAAGCTGCTCTGGCCATGGGAGCAAATGCCTGGCAGGTTATCACCAAAGTGTTGCTGCCCGAAGCCCGTCCTTCGATGATCCTGGGGGTAGCTATCACCACCATCAACCTGGTAGGTTATTCAGCTATGGCTGGAATTGTGGGAGGAGGTGGACTGGGAACCCTGGCTTATTATTACGGTTACCAGCGTTATGAAGACGTGATCATGTGGACCACGGTGATAGTCCTCATCGCGTTTGTACAGTGCGTCCAGGTGCTGGGTGATCGTATGTCGGCAAAAACTGTCAAACAAAGGAGGTAAATTCCATGAAAAAGGCCCTGGTAATCCTAGCCGCACTGTCATTATTGATCCTGGCTGTAGCCGGATGCGGAACCAAGGAGGCCCCGGCTCCTGCCGCCAACAAGCTGGTGGTGGGAGCTACCGCCAAACCCCACGCGGAGATCCTTGAAGTGGTAAAACCCTTGCTGGCCAAGGAGAACATCGACTTGGAGATAAAGGTCTTTACGGACTATGTGCAGTTGAATCCGGCTCTGAAGGACGGGCAGCTGGACGCCAATTTCTTCCAGCACATTCCCTACCTGGATGACTTCAACAGCAAGAATAACGCCAACCTGGCCTGGACCGTCAAAGTCCACAATGAGCCAATGGGTATCTACTCTAAAAAGATCACCAACCTGACCAACCTGGCCAGTGGAGCCAAAGTCGGAATCCCTAATGATGCGACCAACGGGGGGAGGGCCTTGATGGTCCTGGCCGCAGCTGACTTGATCAAATTGAAGGACGGGGTAGGGGTCAACGCCACCGAAAAAGACATAGTGGAGAATTCCAAAAACCTTAAGATAACCCCGATGGATGCGGCCATGCTGCCCCGTACTCTGGAGGACGCCGACATCTGCGTGATCAACAGCAACTACGCCCTGGAAGCCAAGCTGAATCCAGTCAAGGACTCGCTGTTTATGGAACCCAAAGATTCCCCCTTTGCCAATGTGCTGGTAGTGAGGGCTGCGGACAAAGACAAGCCGGCCATCGTTAAATTGGGTCAGGCTTTGCAGTCGCCGGAAGTCAAAAAGTTCTTGGAAGACAACTATGCCGGCGCCTGTGTTCCATCGTTCTAGACCAGGGAGGTGTAGACATGGAGAGAATCGCATCCAGCCTGATCGATCTGGTAGGCAATACCCCCTTGTTGGAACTGGGCAGATTCGGGGCCGAACAGAACCTGGAAGCCAGGATCTTGGCCAAGTTGGAGTATTTCAATCCAGCTGGCAGCGTCAAGGACCGGGTCGGGTATGCCATGATTAAGGATGCCGAGGAGAAAGGCCTGATCGACCGGGATACTGTCATCATCGAGCCCACCAGCGGCAACACCGGTATCGGGCTGGCCTTGACCGCTGCGATACGGGGCTATAAACTGATCCTGACCATGCCCGAAAACATGAGCATCGAGCGGCGGAAACTGCTAAAAGCCCTGGGGGCCGACATCGTTTTGACTCCGGCTGAACAGGGTATACCCGGTTCCATAGCCCGGGCCGAGCAGATGACTGGTCAGATGCCCAATGCTTTTATGCCCCAACAGTTCAAGAATCCGGCCAATCCTGCCGCTCATCGCCAGAGCACCGGGCCTGAGATATGGCGGGATACCGACGGGAAAGTCGACATATTTGTGGCCGGTGTGGGTACCGGAGGTACCATAACCGGAGTGGCCGAAGCATTGAGGAGCTTGAAGCCCGAAGTCCAGATAGTAGCAGTGGAGCCCCAGGGTTCCCCGGTGCTGTCCGGCGGCGTCCCTGGACCGCATGGGCTGCAGGGGATAGGGGCAGGATTCATACCCGATGTATACAATGCCGCCCTGATCGATGAAGTATATCAGGTCCAGGATAACCAGGCTTATGACACTGCCCGCCGCCTGTGCCGCCTGGAAGGTCTGCTGGTGGGGATTTCATCCGGGGCTGCTGCTTACGCCGCGGCCCAGATCGCCCGTAGACCGGAAAACAAGGGCAAGACTATCGTGGTGTTGTTGCCTGACACCGGGGAAAGGTATCTTTCTACTCCGCTGTTCCCGGAAAGTTGATCAGACTCCCAAACACTGAGCAGAAAAGCATTGCCAGCTGAAAGAGCCCGGGATGTCGCCATCCCGGGCTTGTTTATCCGGAAATCCTGCCTTTGCGCAGCCGATATCCTTTGCTGGTCTTAGACGATAGTTCCGCCGCCGATCACTTCATCCCCGTCATATAGGACTACAGCCTGGCCAGGGGTGATGGCCCGCTGGGGAGCATCGAAATCCACCCTGATCCGGTCCTGGTCCAGGGGATGGACCCAGGCTGCCATCCGGGGTGACGAGTAGCGTATCTTGGCAGTAAGACGGACAGGTCCCGCCAGGGGGACACCCGAGATATAGTTGACATTGTGAGCCTCCAGGCTGGCTCTGAACAGTTCCTGGTTGCTACCCACCCATACCGTCCCGGTATCAGGATCGATCCTTACCACATAGGCCGGGTAACCCAGAGCCAGGCCCAATCCCTTCCGCTGGCCGATAGTATAATGGTGGATGCCACGGTGGGAGCCCAGGAATTCTCCGCCGGTGGATCGGAATTGGCCTGGTGCCGATTTAAGGCCCGGATAGTTCTCCACGAATTCACCATAGCGGCCTGAGGCCACAAAGCACAGGTCCTGGCTCTCGCCTTTGGCGGCCACCACGAGGCCAGCGGTTTCAGCTATCTTCCGGATCTGGGCCTTGGCATACTCGCCCAAAGGAAACAGGGTGTGTTCCAGTTGGCATTGATTCAGGGTGTAGAGGGCATAACTCTGATCCTTGCCCTCATCCGCGCCGGTGAACAATCCCAGCCGGCCTGTATCTGCATGACGTATGATGCGGGCATAATGGCCAGTGGCAATAAAATCGGCCTGCATGGCCAAAGCCCGGCTGAGCAGCAATTTAAATTTCAGATAGCGGTTGCAGGCGATGCAAGGATTGGGGGTGCGCCCCTGCAGGTATTCATCACAGAAGTATTCTACCACCTGGATCCGGAACTCCTCCCGGAAATTGAAGACATAATGCGGGATGCCCAGCTGGCTGGCAACGTGGCGCGCATCGAGCACTGCCGCCGAGCTCCCGCAAGAACCGGTAAGTTCGGTGCCGGCCTGACATAATTGCATGGTTACACCCACCACATCATAACCTTGTTCTTTAAGCAGGAGGGCGGCTACTGAACTATCTACCCCGCCGCTCATAGCTACTATGACTTTCTTTCCCAAGGCTGGTCTTCATTCCTTTCCACCAAAAAAGTATTCACAGGCTGTCGGCGATCGATCCCGCTGCATGGCCGTCTTGGGCCTCCCTGGCCAGGTCCGCCAGGGAGTAGGAGTCAAGCACTAGGGCGATGGCGTTTCTGACTTGTGTCCACAAAACCCTGGTGATGCAATGTTCCTGGCGCCCACAGCTTCCCGGATCGGTTTCCGCCACACATTCTACCGGGGCGATAGGTCCTTCCAAGACCCGGATGATATCCCCGGCTGTGATTTTCTCCGGGTCCGCGCCCAGGATATATCCTCCCTGGGAGCCGCGGATGCTTTTCACCAGTCCAGCTCGCTTGAGTGGTACCATCAATTGCTCCAGGTATCGCTCCGATATGCCCTGGCGTTCAGCAATGGTGCGGGCGACGATAGGGCTCGTATCCAGATTTTGAGCTATGTCGATCATGGCCCGCAAGCCGTAACGGCCGCGTGTCGATAATTTCATGTTTGGCCAACTCCTTTTTACCTGCAGCACACAATGCTATCCATCACATGGACACGCGTCTCAGGAAGCCAATTCGATCATCTTTTCCAGGGCCACTGCTGCTTTTACACGGATATCCTCAGGAACTGTCACTCTGGTCTCCATGTGCTCCAGGGAATAGAGTACCTTCTCCGGGGTTATTTTCTTCATATCTGCGCAGACCAGTTCCGGATCCGCCAGGATCAATTTCTTATCCGGGTTGAGCTCTTCGATCTTGTGCATGATTCCGCATTCGGTACCGATGATCAGTTCCATTTGCGGGCATTTGCAGGCATGGCCGATGATTCCCGCTGTACTGCCCACATAATCAGCCATCTGGATTACTTCCGGCTGGCATTCCGGATGGACCATAACCGCGGCCCCGGGGTGTTCCAACTTGCGCAGGGCGATGGTCTCCGGTGTCAATGCCGCATGGATGGGGCAGCTGGAAGGGAAAAAGTCCATCTTGCGGTCCAATTGGCTCTCCACGTAGCGACCTAGGTTTTCATCCGGGATGAAAAATATGGGCACATCCTTGGGCAGCTTGCTGATAATCTTGACGGCATTGGATGAAGTGACGCATACATCGCTGACCGCCTTGATGGCCGCGGGTGTATTCACATAACTGACTATCAGGGCATCGGGATGCTGCTCCTTGTAGGCCTCGATATGCTCCACCCGGATAGCATTGGCCATCGGGCATGTAGCCCTGGGTTCCGGGGTCAGAACCGTTTTGCCCGGGCAGAGGATAGCGGCTGATTCGGCCATAAAATCCACCCCTGCTACCAGGATGGTGTCCAGGGGGGAGTTCTTGGCGGCAACGGCCATGGCGTAGGAGTCCCCGACGAAATCAGCTATGTCCTGAATCTCGGGGACCTGGTAATAATGAGCGATGACATATATAGACTTCTCCTGCTTGAGCCTGAGGATCCGGTCCATAATTCTCTGGTCGGACTGGGATTTCATTTTGATTCGTCCCTCCCTACGATAACCCTTTCGGGGTGGCTGTATATGCTGTAGCGCTGGCCCCGGGCAAAACCCACCACCGTCATATTGAGCTCTTCCGCCAGGTCGATAGTCAGTCCGGTCGGAGCAGAACGCGACAAAACCAACGGAATATCGGCCCGGGCGGCTTTGAGCAGGATTTCTGACGCGATCCGCCCTGAGAGCAGCAGGCATTTGTCATCGGTGCGGATACCGTTCAGAAAAGCATAACCCAGCACTTTGTCCACGGCGTTGTGCCGGCCGATATCATCGTAACGGCACAGGAAGCCCTTCTGGTCAGCCAGGGCCGCACTGTGCACTCCTCCGGTCCTTTTGAATATAGTCGCCTGTTCCTCCAGGTTGTTGATCAGGTTCAGCAGATGTGCTCCTTGGAAACTTATGGCTGCAGGCAGAGGCTTGGTTTTGCGGGCCTCTATTATGGCATGGAAGCCCCCCCGGTTTTTGCCGTAATAACCTGCGGTGTGGCGGCTCATATAAGTCTCAGCCGGCGCAGCGCCGCTGCTGGTTTCGATCCATAGTATGCCTTCCTCTTCCCGGAAGGCTATTTCCAGGATCTCTTCAGGTTTGTGGACTAGGCCCTCACTGAGGAGAAATCCTGCAGCAAGTTCCCGGAATGCCCCCGGGGAACAAACCATATTGGCTATTTCGACATGATTCAGATATACAGTCAGCGGGATTTCCTGGACAACTGCATCCTCGATTTCTTCCACCAAGCCTTTGTTATACTGGATTATCTTACGAAATTTTATGAGTTTTGCATCAGTCAAGTTGACTCCTCCTCTCCACTCCGGTAATCCGGCAAATCCCCTGATCAGGCTTCGATCACATTCATCCGGTCGCCTACCCTTATCATGCCAGAGTTCAGCACTTTGGCGAATATACCTTCTATAGGCATCACACAGGTTCCCACCTGTTTCTTGATCGCACAGGCCTTGTTGTGGCACTCTTTGCCTATTTGGGTGACTTCCATCGTTACTTCGCCGACTTGTATTATGGTGCCTATCGGGAGGGTGGCAACATCGATGCCATCCACAGTCAAATTCTCGGCGAAGTCCCCAAAATCGATCTCTGCTCCCAGAGCCCGCATTTTCTCAACGCTTGACAGGGACAGCAGGCTTACCTGGCGATGCCAGTTGCCGCCATGGGCGTCCAAATCGATGCCCCAATCAGCCTTGAGATAGGCTTCATCTATGTTGTGTTTCTTGATGCCGCGTTTTGCAGAGATATTGACTGCCAGCACTTCTCCTGTTTCCCAACTCATGCACATTCTCCTTCGACAATCAAATACTACGATTTCACTAAAGATTATAGATGATGGGGGTGAGGATGACAAGGTGCGGTCCGGTTGGATAACTCCAGGGCAAATAGTAGAGCGCAAAGGGCCTATTTGGAGTATAATAATTAACGTTGAGGAGGTGGCAAAATGCTGGAACAACCCCGCTGGGGATTTTTCGATGTGATCCTGGTTTACCTGGGCATATTCGGGATTACTCTTCTGGGCAGCATCATTCCTCTGCGAATGGAACTGGGTATTACCGCTTTTTTCTTCTTGAGTTTTTCCATCCAGTTCTTGGCTACGATTTTTTTTGTCTACCTGTTCGCGGTAGCCCTGCCTCGTGGAGGCTGGTCTGACCTGGGAGTAAAAAAGCCCCGGTGGAGGGATCTGAGGACCTATGGCCTGGCGGGGGGACTTTTACTGATAATTATGGTTATGCTGATGGGGGTTGTGATAAAATACTTCCAGCCTGACCTGCCCCCCCAGGAAATAGAGGAGCTTTTACGTTCAGTAACCCGGCTTCCCGATGTCCTGGCCATCTGTTTTGCAGCTGTGGTCCTGGCCCCGGTAGCGGAAGAACTATTCTATCGCGGCATGATCTATCCTTTGTTCAGGAAATACCTGGGCCCCAAAGGAGGGGCAGTACTGGCCGGGCTGGTCTTTGGCTTGGCTCATTATGACCTGTGGCGGGCCCTGCCTCTGGCGGTGGGCGGAGTTGCCTTGTGTTATTTCTACGAAAAAAGCGACAGCATCCTGGTGCCGATGGTCGCCCATGGGGTCTGGAACGGCTTCATGTGTTTGGTCATATATTTCAGCGTACTCAACAATCTGGTATAAATATTCTAGGAGAGTGAAAACAAGTGCCGATTTATGACTACCGGTGTGAGAATTGCGGACGGTTCGAGAAAGTCCAGAAGATAACTGAATCAGCTCTGGATACCTGCCCCGCTTGCGGAGGAGCCTGTGAGCGGCTTATCGGCAATAATGTGGGGGTGGTGTTTAAGGGATCCGGTTTCTATAGGAACGATAAAAATTTCAAGGACCAGGTGCGTTCCTATAACAAAGAGCGCCAGGTTGACAACCAGGCCATCCTGGACGGGGATGTCAAAGGATTCGTGGAGCAATCCGAATCGACCACCAAGAAGATCATGGAATCCTGATCCAGTCCCCAAAGTAATAAAGATCGAACTCGGAAACTTTACGCTTGGATTATGGCCCGGGAACATCTGGCATGAGGTGGTATGGAAGTGCTGAAGGCGATAACCTTCGATTTCTGGGATACACTCTACAAGGCTCCGCGTTTGCAGGAATCAGCAGACCGGAGGGTGGCTTCTCTCCAGCACGCATTGCAGCAAATGGGGCATCCGCTGGGCATTGACTCCATCCGGACCGCGGTTCTGGCTGCCTCGCGCTTTGCCCTCCAGTATCAGCGCGATCATGGTCTTGACATAACCGCCAGGGGACAGTTGGACTGCATTCTCCAATACCTGCAGGTTGACCTGGACCGGGAGGAATGGATCAAGGTCTATGAAGTCTATACCACCCAACTCAGGGCTCATCCCCCGGAGATGAACGATAGCGTAGCTGATACGCTGCCTCTGCTGGCGGATAAATATAAATTGGGTGTCATCTGCAATTCCGGTACCAGTCCGGGCCGCATTTTACGCGAGTTCATGCTAAAAGACGGCATCCTGCCGTGCTTCGAGTTTCTGGTGTTTTCCGACGAGGTAGGCTGGGCCAAACCTAATCTGAAGATCTTCCAGTATGCCCTGGACAACCTGCAGGTGAAGAACCATGAAGCTGCTCATGTGGGCGATGATTGCAGCACCGACGTGTTCGGCGCCAAGAATGCTGGTATGAAGGCAATATGGCTGGCCCCCTTGTTGGACGAACGCAATACGGATTGTGACTACAAAATCAATTCCATCAGCGAGTTGGTCGCCCTATTTGCCACCTGGACCGGGGCCCCAGGCTGAGGAAAGAGCAACGCATGAAAAACATCATTATTTATACCGACGGAGCCTGTTCAGGCAATCCCGGTCCGGGCGGCTGGGCAGCAGTCCTGCTCTCCCAGGACAAGAAAAAAGAGATCTGGGGTGGAGAGCGGGAGACCACCAACCAGCGCATGGAGCTCCAGGCGGTCATTGAAGCCCTGCGGGCTCTCAAGGTAAAGGACTGGGATGTGACGGTTTATTCTGACAGTGCCTATCTGGTCAATGCCTTTCAGCAGAAATGGCTGGACAAATGGCAGGGGAACGGCTGGCGCAACAGTAAAAAGGAGCCAGTAGCCAATCAGGACCTTTGGCAGGAGCTCCTGCGCCTAACCAGTCTCAACCGGGTTAAAATCGTCAAGGTCAAGGGCCATGACGGCGAACTCTACAACGAGCGCTGCGATGAACTGGCCCGCCAGGCCATAAAGGAGCTGTAGAGTTGAACGCCAAAAAGGGTGCAGTGGAAATATTCCTGGACATGGGGGCGGGCCGCGCGGGCTTGGGCTTGCACATCACCGGTGAAGCCACGGTCCAGGACCTGCTTGACGCCTGGCAGCCCCTGTGCGATGACCATACCATCTTCAAATCCTATGCAGCCGGGAATTATGCCAGCTGCAAAGGATGCCAGCAGAATTGTTGCGCCACCGCCTACGTTATCCCCGACCTGGTCTCATTCAGAAAAATAGCGGCCCTCAAGGGAATGGATTATGTCGAATTCATCGCCCGCTATTTCCAGCCCGAGAAGCAGTCCGCAGGCCTGCTGCGGATGCTGCCCGATCCCTGTGTGTTCCTGAATGATTCCATCTGCTCCATTTACCCGGTGCGCTCACTCATCTGCCGCTTCTACATCTGCACCCCCTTGCTGGGCGATACAGAACAGCTCATCTATGAGATTGCCTGGACCGGGGCCACTGCGACTCAGGTATTTGCCCGGAAAAACGGCCTCCTGCCCGAAGGTAGCGGTGCTGCCAGCAGTTTTGACCAGCTCTTCATCAATCTCCTCGAGGAATACCGCCACCACCCTGCCATAGACCTCTTCCTGCACGCTGAGGATTACGACCAGATCCCCCTCTCCCTTTTCCTGCCCTAAACCGAGCCATGGGGACGGAGTTGCTGACACATTTTGAGGCCGAAAAAATGTGTCAGCAACTCCGTCCCCATGGCTCGTTATGTATACATAAATTTGGGCTGGCGGCAGGAATATCTTTTATTTAGGTGAATACATCATTGATTACATATTTTAAGGAGGGTAGTAGGGCCGGGGGAAAAGCAGAGATTAGGAGGGAAGAGGATTGAAAAAGAGTAGTAGGACCAGGATTGCGCTGCTGCTGTGTGCGATGATGATGTTCTCGCTGCTGGCCGGATGTGGCAGCAAGACACCTGCCAACACCAGCACCGGGGGAGAGACCATCAAACTCGGATTTTTAGGGGCCTTGACCGGATCAGTTGCCAACTACGGCATCCCGGGTCAAAAGGGTATGCAGATGGCTATCGATGAGCTCAATGCCAAGGGCGGAATTATGGGCAAAAAAGTCGAAGGCATCTATTATGACAACAAAGGTGAGAGCAGCGAGGTGGCCAATATCACCACCAAGTATATCACCGTCGACAAAGTTTCGGCCTTGATCGGCGACCCTACCACAGGTCTCACCAAAGTGGCCGCCGATATCGCCCAGAAAAACAAAATGGTTATCTTCTCTGCCGGCTCAACCGGTGCTGGAGTGGTTGAGATCGGCGACTATGTTTTCCGTAACACCCTTCTGGACACGGTAGCAGCGCCAACAGTGGTGGATTGGATGATCAACCAGAAAGGGTGGAAGAAGCTGGCTGTTATAACTTCGGGCAATAACGGATACAGCACGGCTTTGACCCCCATCTTCAAGGCTGCTATTATAGCCAAGGGCGGAACCATCGTCCTGGAAGAGAGTATCAATGACGGTGAGACAGATTTCACCGCCCAGGTGACCAAACTGAAAAATGCCAACGCCGACGCCCTGGTCTTCACCGGATATTATACCGAGGCAGCCCTTATCATGAACGAGGCCAAGAAAAAAGGCCTGGATATCACGATGGTAGGAGGAGACGGCCTCTATGGTCAGGACCTTGTAAAGCTGGGCGGAGATGCAGTCAAAGAGAAGGTTATTTTCTATGCGGGCTTCTCCACCGACCAGCCCAGTGCTGAGACCGCCAAATTCATGGCCGATTACCGGGCCAAGTTCAACGAGGATCCAGATATGTTTTCGGCCCAGTATTACGATGCGGTAATGATCATTGCCAAAGCCATGACCGACGCCAAGAGCGCGGATCCCAGTGTGTATAAAGCCGAACTGGCCAAGCTAAAGGACTATCCTGGCGTTTCCGGGGTCACCACTTTCGGTGCTAACCGTGAACCCATCAAGAGCCCGGTTTGCCTGCTGACCGTCAAAGGCGAAAAATTCCCGGCTCTCCTGGAGAAAATCCCCGTCACCGTAAAATAGCTGAGGCTATAAAGTCAAACCTGCGCTGGCCCGCCCAATTCAATGGGCGGGCCAAATGCAGCAGGATGAGATAAGTATCCTGGCCCAGCAGCAGCTAGAGTTTAACAGTTGAGCCCCGAGGGCTGTGTTAAACTGTAGTTACTCTAATCATACGCAGGAGGAAATCTATGTTCTGGGAGCAATTCATTAATGGACTGACCCTGGGCAGCACTTATGCCTTGATCGCTTTAGGTTACACCATGGTCTATGGCATCGTCCAGCTGATCAACTTCGCCCACGGCGAAATCTATATGTTCGGAGCCTTCGTCGGGCTATTCCTGGTGACTGCTGGGATCAACGTGTTTGTGGCTCTCCTGGGAGCCATGGTCTTCTGCATGGTGCTGGGGGTGCTGGTGGAGCGCATCGCCTACCGGCCCCTGCGGGGCAAATCTTCGCGCCTGTCCGCCCTCATCTCCGCCATCGGGGTATCCATTTTCCTCTCCACCGCTATGTTGCTCTATCGCGGTTCCAACACCACCCGTTATCCGGAGGTGTTCAAGGCTACCACCTTTGACCTCGGGGGAATCCAGGTTTCGTCTCTGCAGGTCCTGATACTGGTTTTCTCGGCTTTACTGATGGTGGGGCTGGAGGTCATGATCCACCGGACCAAGCTGGGCAAAGCCATGCGGGCTTGTTCCCAGGATATCGAAGCTGCCTCCCTGATGGGCATAAATGTCAACCAGGTCATCTCCGCTACCTTTGCCATCGGTTCTGCCCTGGCTGCTGCCGGCGGGGTAATGGTGGGGATCTATTATAACGCGGTCTGGCCATATATGGGGACCATGGCTGGCATGAAGGCTTTCGCGGCCGCAGTCCTGGGGGGAATAGGCTCCATACCCGGGGCGATGATCGGCGGGCTCACCTTGGGTATAATGGAGATCATGGGGGTGGCTTACCTCTCATCATCATATAAGGACGCAATCGCCTTCGCCATATTGATCCTGGTCCTGCTCATAAGGCCCCAGGGGCTTTTGGGCAAGAAAATAGCCAAAAAAGTGTAGGTGACATGGAGTGGACTCGTTCCTGACTCAGAATATCGATGCCTATTACCTGCGCATCATGATATTTATCGGTATCAACATTATCCTGGCCCTGGGCCTTAATCTCATCACCGGGGTAACCGGGCAGCTCTCCATGGGCCATGCTGGCTTCATGAGCCTGGGGGCTTATTCCGCTGCCATCCTTTCGGTACATTACTCCGCTTCCTTCGTCCTGGCCTTGTTAGGCGGGGCCCTTGTAGCTGCCCTGTTCGGGTTCCTGATCGGCATCCCCACCCTGCGCCTGGAGGGGGATTACCTGGCTATGGTGACCATAGGTTTTGCGGAAATCGTACGGGTATTTTTCCTGAACTTCGAGCCTGGCGGCAAAGCTGTCGGGTTTTCCGGCATTCCCCAATCAACCACCTTCACCATCGTCTGGGGCCTGGTGGTCCTGGTAATCATCCTCAACAGCACATTGCTCAGGTCCCGGGTGGGGAGGGCCCTCTTTGCCATCCGGGAAAACGAGATCGCCGCTGAAGCCTGCGGGGTGAACACTACCCGCATGAAAGTGCTGGCCTTTACGGTGGGGTCCCTGCTGGGAGGACTGGGCGGCGGGCTCTATGCCCACTACATGTACTATATAAATCCCCAGGATTTCGGCTTCATGAAGTCCATCGAAATACTTAACATGGTGGTCCTGGGAGGAATGGGCAGCATTCCCGGCACGGTCATCGGGGCAGTACTTCTGACCCTGGCTCCGGAAATGCTGAGGATCGTAGCCGAATACCGCCTCCTCTTTTACGGGGCCCTGCTGGTCATCCTCATGATCTTCCGTCCCAATGGTCTCCTGGGGGATGTGCGCATCTTTGATATCAAGAAACGCTTCACCAGGCGGAGGGCTGACCTATGAGCATCCTGGAAATGGTGAAAATAAGCCAGGAATTCGGCGGTTTGCGAGCCGTGGACAACTTCACCCTTAGCGTGGCCGAACAAGAGATCATGGGCATCATCGGACCCAACGGAGCTGGCAAGACTACTCTATTCAATATCATAACCGGCATCTATGTCCCCGCAGAAGGCGAGCTCCGTTTCCAGGGCCAGTTGATCAACGGCCGGGCACCCCATGATATTGCCCGCATGGGCGTGGCTCGAACCTTTCAGAACATCCGGCTGTTCAACAAAATGTCAGTCCTGGACAATGTGCGGTTAGGCTGCCACGGCAAAACCCGCAGCGGTTTCTGGAGCGGGATGCTCTCCCTGCCGGGCAGCCGCCGGGAAGAGAAACAAATCCGGGAACGGTCCCTGGGGCTCCTTGACATGATGGGTCTGGCGGACAAACAGGAAGAATATGCGGACAGCTTGGCGTACGGGGAGCAGCGCCGTCTCGAGATCGCCCGGGCTCTGGCCCTGGAGCCAGTGCTGCTGCTCCTGGACGAGCCCGGGGCCGGCATGAATCCAGGCGAAAAAGAGGAACTGATGGAACTCATCCGCAAGATCCGGTCGGAGCAAAAGTTGACCATTATCCTGGTCGAGCATGACATGAACCTGGTGATGAACATCTGTGAACGCATCGCTGTCCTGGATTACGGGCGCAAAATCGCTGAAGGCGGCCCTGCACAGATCAAAAACGATGCACGGGTCATCGAGTCCTACCTTGGAGTAGAGGCGTGAGTAGAACCTACGTTTACCTGGCCTTGTTCTTTTCAGTGCTGTGCATGTCCACATCTTCCATAATCATCCGCTATTGTGCAGCCCCAGCCCTGATCATCTCCCTTTACCGGTGCATATTTACCGCCGCCATAGCTGCCGGCTTAGGAAGCACCAGCCCGGGAGGCATAAGAGAGCTATCCCGGAAAGATCTTGGTTTCATCCTGGGTTCCGGGATTTTTTTGGCCCTGCACCTCGGGTTTTGGATAACCTCCCTCGGCTACACATCCATCTCCAGTTCAGTCCTTTTCACCAACCTGCAGGTCATATTTGTTCTGGTACTGTCGGCGATGTTGCTCAAAGAAAAGGTCAACCGATGGGTTAGCGGCGGTATCCTGACCGCCCTGTTGGGGAGCACTCTGATCGCCCAGGGTGATTGGCAGTCAGGTCGACTCCTGGGCGATATGCTGGCTCTCCTGAGCGGGCTGTTCGTAGCCTGTTACTTCCTGATCGGCCGCAAGGTCAGGGTTAGAGTGGATGTGTGGACCTACACTGCCCTGGCCGCAGGAACAGCAGCGGTGGTCCTCTTTATCGCCTGCCTGGCCGCTGGATACAGCTTGACCGGATATTCAAGGCTGGATTGGCTGTTGTTCTTGCTGCAGGCGGCTGGACCGGGGATAATCGGGCATGCCTCCCTGAACTGGGCTCTAAAATACGTGAAGGCTCCGATAGTTTCAGTATCTGTGCTGGGGGAATCGGTGGGGGCAAGCCTTTTGGCCTTCCTGATATTCCAGGAGGCCCTGGCTTGGTACCAGTTAGCTGGGGGCTTATTCATTCTGAGCGGTATTTATATAGCCGCAACCCATGAAAAGACTGGGGTTCCTGCAGCGGATGCCGAGATAATGTAGCCGGCCAGGAGGGCCCGGTCCATGGTGGTCACCATGGCTAAGAAGGGAGATCGAGATATTATGCATATAGTCCTGGTGGAGCCGGAAATTCCCCAAAATACCGGTAATATTGCCCGTACCTGCGCCCTGACCGGGACCAGTCTGCACCTTATAAAACCATTGGGATTCTCGGTTGAAGACCGTTACTTGAAACGGGCCGGTTTGGACTACTGGGATGAGGTGGAAGTCAAGCTGTGGGACTCTTTCCGCCAGTTGCGCACTGCCCTGTCCAGTCACCGCTTTTTCCTGGCTACCACCCATGCCAAGACCAGCTACCACCAATTTCGCTACCAAGCAGATGATGTGTTGGTGTTCGGGCAGGAAACCAAGGGTCTGCCCCCCGATATACTAACGGCCTTTCCTGACACCCAGATCCGCATCCCCATGCGGGATCTGGGGCGTTCCCTTAACCTATCCAACAGTGCAGCGGTGGTCATCTACGAAGCCCTGCGCCAAAACGGTTTCCCGGGCCTAAAATAAAAAAACTCCCGCAGGAGTTTTTTCTTTAAAATCTTTATAACGTTTGCTCTTATTCTTCAATCGGTATTGGAGCTTCCACCGGGCAGATATCCGCACAGGATCCGCAATCGGTACAGAGCTCAGGATTGATAACATACTTATCTTCACCTTCCGATATTGCTTCTACCGGGCATTCTTCCAAGCACAGACCGCAGGCAATGCAGTCATCCGTAATCGTATAGGCCATTTGATTCGCCTCCTTTACTGCAAGAAATCAACAATAAAGTTATTATAGAGAACGCTTTTTTTTTTGTCAATTTATGAAATAAAATGAACAAGCAACTTGGTTGAGCGCTGTTCAGGAGGCAAGAAGAGGCTCTTCTCCAACGCAATTATGGTATCATACAGGGAAGAGCAAGATATAGGGGATGGGGCTGATGCGTTGTTTTATCATGGCCAATGGGGCTTATGGGGATTTGGCGAGCTACCGGGACCTGGTGCTCCCGGGTGACATCCTGCTGTGTGCTGACGGGGGATCCAATTACGCCTTTGAGCTGGGCCTTTTGCCGGACATGATAATCGGTGACCTTGATTCTATCAGGCCGGAAATAGAGGAGCATTATCGCCGGAAGGGAGTAAATTTTTGCCCCTACCCAGCCCGCAAGGACAAGACCGATTTCCAGCTCTGCCTGGAAAAGGCCCGGGATATGTACACAGACGAGGTCATAGTGCTGGGATCCCTGGGTAAACGCCTGGATCATACCCTGGCCAACCTCTATGCCGGGATAGAACTGGTGCGCGACGGTTGCTTGGTCAGTCATTTTTCCCAGGAATGCCGGGTCCATATCACCTGCCGGGACATGATCATCGAGGGACGCCCGGGGGACCTAGTCTCAGTCCTTGCCCTGACTGAAGAAGCGACAGGGGTTACTGAGCAGGGCTTTGAGTATGCCCCGGTGAGCCCGCGGTTGGAACTTGCCCATCCATATGCGGTGTCAAATGTCATGACCGGTTATTCCGGCAAAATTACGGTGCAAGCCGGTATCCTGGCCATATTCCATTACCCCGCTGAGGCCGGACTTAGGGCGCACCGACGCCCGTGGCCAGAGCTATGATAATCTGTGCAAAGCCCCAATTATTTGCTATGCTTAATGCAGTTTAAATTCCGGCATAAATGTATCGCGATTAGGAGGAAAAAAGGTGGATACAGCCTCCCTGGCAGGTATTTTCGCCAGTCCCTGGAGTATACTCCGCACCCTGTTGGACATAGCCATAGTAGCCTACATATTTTACCGCCTGCTGGTTTTCATGCAGGGTCACCGAGCCGAACAACTGCTCAAGGGATTGTTTATCCTTTTGGTCTTTTCGGCTCTGGTCAATTACCTGCAATTCGATATGCTCAGCTGGTTGCTGGAGAAACTGTGGATCGTTTTCGCCATCGCCCTGCCCATCGTGTTTCAGCCCGAGCTCAGGCGCTTCCTGGAACAGATAGGCCGCGGCCATATTTTCTACCGGACCCGCCAGGGAGATGACCTGGAGAGCGATGAGTATGTGGTCAAGGAGCTTATCACCGCGGCCACGGTCCTGGCTCACAACCGCATCGGAGCTTTGATCGTCATCGCCCAGGCTACTGACATCCATGAATACCTGGAGAGCGGCACCCCGATGGACTCCCTGGTCTCGGCCGGGCTGCTCATCAATGTCTTCGTGCCTAATACCCCCCTCCACGACGGAGCAGTTATTATCAGAAACGGTCGCATTGAGAGAGCAGCTTGTTTCCTGCCCCTTTCCAACAATCCGGCCATCGATATTCGGCTGGGGACCAGGCACCGGGCGGGGCTAGGTATAACCGAGGTATCAGATGCCCTGGCCATCATAGTGTCTGAAGAGACCGGAGCGGTATCGGTGGCCAAGGAAGGCCGCCTGGTGCGCTACCTGGATGAACAGGACCTACAGGAACGCCTGGAGAGCGAATTGGTAGAGCGGCCCAGCCGCGGCGAAAGCTTCTGGAGGAGGTGGACCGGTGATGCCCGACAGGCACCGAAACCAGAATAGGACCGGACTTAAAATCGCTGCCTTGTTGATGGCAGTCCTGCTGTGGTATTACGTGGTGACCCAGGGAGAACTAAGCGCCGGGGCTCAGACCATCAGCGTCCCCCTGCAGTACTATAATGTGCCCGCTGACCTCAACGTGTCCGGGCCAGCCCAGGTGGAAGTCAAAATATGGGGGACTTTTCATGGCAATCTCAACGTCGTTGCCTATGTGGACGTGAACGGTCTAGGCGAAGGCGCCCATACCCTGCCGGTCAAGCTAGGTTCGATACAGGGAGCCATGTTCACCTCGGTGAATCCCAAACAGGTGGAGATCAGGCTGGACAAGCTCAGCGAAAAAACCCTAGCCATCAAGCATGAGGTCAAGCAGAATCCTCCCACTGGCTATCAGCTGGCTTCAGTGCTGCTGGCTCCGGACCATTGCCTGGTGCGCGGTTCGGCTGATTCGGTCAGCCGGGTCACGGCAGTGGTGGCATCCCTGGACCTGGCCAATGTCCAGGATATTGCCACTATTAAATCGACCTTGAAGGCGATAGACGCCAGCGGCAAGATGGTCACCGAGGGGCTGCAGATCGTACCCGCTACCGTTAACGCTTCTGTAGTACTTGAGAAGATACAACTCAGTAAAAAGGTTAACGTGAAGCCCGCTTACAGCGGCAGCCTGGCTGCCGGCTTCACCCTGGGGGAGGTCAAGAGTGATCCGCTGCAAGTGACCCTGCTGGGAGACCAGACCAGGGTGGAAGCTATAAATGAAATAAGCACTAAACCCATCGATATCAGTGGCAAACAGGAAGATTTCGTAACCCAAGCTGAACTGGTGCAGCCCGAAGGGGCAGTGCTGTCTCCCTCCCGGGTCAGTGTTACGGTCAGGGTGATCAAGAGCCCGGCAGGCGGGCCTCAATAATGAGAGTTCGCGTACGCGGCCTGCGGCTGGACTTGGACGCCCCGGACTTTGAATTGGCCACACTGGCTGCCGCCAGACTGGGCATTCCGCTCAGTCGGATAAGTTCCTGGCAACTGGCTAAAAAAGCGGTGGATGCCCGCCGCAGCACTGTTGCTTTCACCTGTACAGTTGATGTGGAGCTCCTACCGGGTACCAGGCTACCGCAAGGAGTTCTCCAGGAGCCCGGTGCTGTGCTGCTCACAGCCAAAACCTTACCATTGCCCCAGCCAGGCAATGGCACCCTGGTTCATGCCCCGCTAGTGGCAGGTTCCGGACCAGCCGGGCTGTTTTGTGCCCTGGCTCTGGCCAGGAGCGGCTATCGCCCAGTGGTCATCGAACAGGGCCAGGATATGACCCGGCGGATAGTGGGGGTGCAAAAATTCTGGCAGTCAGGTATACTGGATAAACGGTCCAACGTCCAGTTTGGCGAGGGCGGAGCCGGCACTTTTTCCGACGGCAAACTGACGTCCCGGAGCGGCGATCACCGGGTGGAATATGTACTCCGGACTTTTGCTGCTTACGGAGCCGACCCGGAGATAATGTATCTAAAAAAACCCCACGTGGGCACCGACCGGATCAGACAGATAGTCACCCAGGTGCGCCGGGAGATCATCGCCCTGGGGGGGGAGTTCTATTTCGAGACCTGCTTGACCGACCTGAACATTAGAAACGGGACCCTGGAAAGCGTATTGATAAATGATGAAGAAGAAGTGCCCTGCCGGGTCCTGGTGCTGGCTACTGGCAACAGCGCTCGCCAGGTCTTCCGCCTCTTGGAGAACCGCGGAGTCAGCCTGCAGCCCAAGGCTTTTGCGCTGGGACTGCGTATCGAACACCCACAGGAGGTCATTGACCGGATGCAGTACGGTGAACATGCCGGACACCCCAGGCTGCCGGCAGCAGACTACCATTTCACCTACCAGGACCGGGGCACTGGCCGTTCGATGTATACCTTCTGCATGTGCCCCGGAGGTTTCGTCATTGGCGCAGCTTCCGAAGAAGGCCGGCTGGTCATCAATGGCATGAGTTATCAGAAACGGGACAGTGGCATCGCTAACAGTGCCTTGGTAGTGACAGTTACTCCCTCAGATTGGGAGAACCGTACCCTGGGTGGGATTCAATTCCAGGAGCGCTTGGAAGAGCGGGCCTTCATAATGGGCGGCAATGATTACCGGGCTCCAGCCCAGTTCCTGGATGATTTTCTCCACCGGCGCGCCTCCCGGAGCCTGGAAAACTCCCTGGCCACCTACCGGCCCGGGGTTAAACCGTCCAACCTCTGGGAACTGCTGCCCCTGGAACTGGCGCAGGTTATGAGCCGGGGTTTAGAAAATTGGCAAGAGCGGGCTCCCTTATTAGCAGATTGCCGGGCGGTGCTGACGGGTATCGAAACCCGCAGTTCGTCCCCGGTGAGAATCGAACGCGACAGCAGCTTATGTTCAGTAAATGTCTCCGGGCTCTATCCCTGCGGGGAAGGTTCCGGATATGCAGGCGGCATTGTAAGCTCGGCTGTAGATGGTTTAAAAGTGGCGGAACAGATCATCGCCACCTACCAGGAGCCGCATGTGCAGCCGGAAATAAAAAGCAGCCGGGTAGTCCGCGGAAGTACCCTGGCAGATTAGCGGAGGTTAATTGAGTGGGAACTTTATTTGGAACTGACGGAGTTAGAGGTGTGGCCAATGTGGAACTCACCCCGGAAATAGCATTCGAACTAGGCCGGTCCGGCAGTGCGGTCCTGGCTATGCATGACTCCACCACCCGTCCGCGCATCCTGGTGGGCAAGGATACCCGTATATCCGGCGATATGCTGGAAGCAGCCCTAATAGCTGGGATTTGTTCAACCGGGGCCGATGTTCTCACCGTGGGAGTGATACCGACTCCAGCGGTGGCCTATCTGACTGAGAAATACCAGGCCTCCTGCGGAATAGTGATTTCGGCCTCCCATAATCCGGTGGAGGACAATGGCATAAAATTCTTCGGGCCCAATGGATACAAACTGCCCGATGAGATCGAAGAAGAGATCGAGCGGCTGGTCAAGAACGGAACCCAGGATCTGCCACGGCCTCAGGGAGAGGACATCGGGCGGGTCTATGACGTAGAGGAGGCCCTGAACAGCTACCTTGACTACCTGGCGTCCTGTTACCAGCATCCCGGTAAACTCCATGATCTCTCCATAATACTGGACTGTGCCAACGGGGCAGCCTATGACGCGGGACCCCGCCTGTGGAGCCGGCTGGGGGCTAGGGTGATATCCTTGCACTCCAATCCTAATGGTGTGAATATCAATGACCGCTGCGGGGCCACCCACACCGAAGATCTCAAGGCTGCTGTGCTGCATTTTAAAGCCGATGTCGGCATAGCTTACGATGGGGATGCGGACCGCTGCATAGCTATTGATGAAATGGGGCATGAGATCGATGGGGATTACCTGATGGCCGTCTGCGGCTTGGACATGCACCGCCGCGGCTTGCTCAAGCCGCCGGTCATAGTGGCAACGGTCATGAGCAATATCGGCCTGGACATTGCCCTGCGCCGGGAAAACGTACAGGTGGAAAACTGCAAGGTCGGGGACCGTTATGTCCTGGAGAAGATGAAAGAGACCGGAGCCAAACTGGGGGGTGAACAGTCGGGACACATGATCTTCCTGGATCATGCCACCACTGGTGACGGACTCCTGACCTCACTTAAGCTGGTTGAAGTCATGAAGCGGACCGGGCTGCCCCTGTCCAAACTGGCCATGGAAATGGACAAACTGCCGCAGATACTGGTCAATATACGTATGGAAGACAAAGATACAATCCTCTCCCATGATCTGGTGATCGCAGCCCTCAACAACGCGGAGGCCAAACTGGGTGAAATGGGGAAATTGGTGGTGCGGCCTTCCGGCACAGAACCACTGGTCCGGATCATGGCCCAGGGACCGAAACAGTACCTTTTAGAGGAGGTGATAGCAGAGATCAGCGCAGCTATAGAGCAGGCCCAACAGAAATAAAGCGCCTGACCCGGCATATGCAATCTGATAGTAACCGGGTGACGAGGTGGGGGTTTATCGATTTTTCGGCGGGTGCCCCCCGGTGTGCTGCCATCGTCAGTGCCGCCACAAAAGCGCACAGTAATGTGCGCCCCAAACAGCGGTGCAGGCAGTCCAGCCAGCTGCGGCATTTTCAGTCGCCCTTTTTTTCAATGCCAAGCTAACCTGAATATAATTAATTGGAGGATTTAAGCCAATGTGTGGAATCATGGGATACATCGGCGCGGGTAAAGCCGTGCCGGTCATAGTAGACGGACTCAGCAAACTCGAATACCGGGGATACGATTCAGCCGGGATATGCATATTGCAGGCCGGAAAGCTCGAGATTACCAAAAAGAAAGGCCGCCTTACCGAGATGGTGCAAGCCCTGGGCGACTTTCCCGTTGCCGACCTGGGCATAGGGCACACCCGCTGGGCTACCCACGGTGTTCCCAGTGACCGCAATGCCCATCCCCATCCTGACTGCAGCGGGCGCATCGCTGTGGTGCACAACGGGATAATCGAGAACTATGCCAGCCTGCGCAAAACATTGACCGCCGAGGGGCACAAATTCCAATCTGATACCGACACCGAAGTCATCTCCCACCTGGTGGAAAAGTTTTATGAGGGCTCCCTGGAAGAGGCCGTGCGCAAAACCCTCAAGGTCTTGGAGGGATCCTATGCCATGGCGGTGGTCTGTGCCGACCAGCCTGATGTCATCATAGCCGCCAAGAAGGATAGTCCGCTGATCGTGGGCCTGGGAGAGGGCGAAAACTACCTGGCTTCGGACATTCCCGCCATCCTGGGGCGTACCAACCGGGTCTATATCCTGGAAGACCGGGAATTTGTAGTGCTCACCCGGGACCAGGTTGCCATCACCGACTTTGCCGGCAACCCTGTCGGCAAAGAGGTGTTTGAAGTGACCTGGGACCCGGTTGCCGCTGAAAAAGGCGGCTTCGAACACTTCATGCTGAAAGAGATCCATGAACAGCCTGCCGCCCTGCGGGAAACCATGCGGGGTACAATCAAAGAGGGGCTGGTAGACCTGAGCGATTTCGGCATCGACGACATTTTTGAAGGGGTGCAGAAGATATATATCGTCGCCTGCGGAACCGCATATCATGCCGGCTTGGTGGGCCGCACCATTATTGAGAAAATGGCCCTCATCCCGGTTGAGACCGACATCGCTTCAGAATTCCGTTACCGGGATGTGCTCTGGCATCCCCGTTCGGTGATGATCGTGATCAGCCAATCGGGTGAAACCGCCGACACCCTTGCCGTCCTGCGGGAGGCCAAGCGCTACGGGATCAAGGTCCTGGCAGTCACCAACGTAGTGGGTAGTTCAGTAGCCCGGGAAGCGGACCGGGTCATATATACCCATGCCGGACCCGAGATCGCCGTGGCTTCCACCAAAGCCTACTCCACCCAGCTACTGGTGATGTACCTGCTGGGATTGCACCTGGCTCGGATCAGGCGCACCCGACCAGAAGCGCGATTAGCGGAATTGGCCGCCAGTCTGAATCGTATCGACCAGGGTGTAGAGGAAGTCTTGAGCCAGCAGGACAAGATCAGGCAACTGGCTGAGAAATACCAGGGGGTGCAGGACACTTTCTTCCTGGGGCGGGGGCTGGATTACTCGGTGGCTATGGAGGGCGCCCTGAAGCTCAAGGAGATCTCCTATGTGCATGCCGAGGCTTATGCGGCCGGAGAATTGAAACACGGCCCTCTGGCTTTGATTGATGAGGGCGTGCCGGTTTTGGCCTTGATAACCCAGGACTGCCTGGTGGAGAAGACCATGTCCAATATTAAAGAGGTAAAAGCCCGGGGAGCAGTGGTTGTGGCCATCTGCAAAGAGAACTTGCAGGAAGCCTGCCAGGAATGCGATGAGCATATCCTGCTGCCGGATGTGGAACAGTTTTTGGCTCCCATAATTTCAGTGGTGCCTCTGCAGATATTCTCCTATTATATGGCTATTTTCCGGGGAGCTGATGTGGACAAGCCCAGGAACCTGGCCAAGAGCGTGACGGTGGAGTAGGATTCGACCCTTTTGGGGCGGTCCTGCTGGGAACCGCCCCTCTTGGCTGCCACTTATTATCAAGCCCAACCCGAATGATGTCGAAAATGATAATATCTTGTTATAGATACGGCTTTTAAGTATAATGGGCTTAATTACGTGCTATTTGCTGCTATTTGTGCCTAGTTGCCACAATGGCATAAAGGTCTGACCGGAAATGGGGAACGACTAGTGAAAAAAGCAAGATCCATACAAGCCGAGATGTATGAAGAGTTGCATAGTTTGCGCCACGCTGACAACATCAATCACCTTATCCTGGAGAATATCAGTGACCTGGTGGCTATCCACCGTCTATCCGACTTGAGCTACGATTATGTGAACAGTGCCACCCTCAGAGTTTTAGGCTACACCAGGGAGGAGCTTTTCGCCCAGAGTCCTTTGGAACTGGTCCACCCTGAAGATATGGAGAGGGTGTTTACCCGAATGAAGGATAACCTGTCCCAAGGAGTGAGCCGGGACAAGTTCCGCTATCGCAGAAAGGACGGTACCTATGCCTGGTTGAAGGTCCAGGGCACAATACTGCCTGGCGATGCCCAGGATCCTTCACTGATTCTGATTTGCCAGGATATCAGCTCGGAGAAAAAATTGGAGGAATCCCTGCTTAAAGCCTACAACGAAATGGGCCGCATCGCCCAGCATTATTCGGCCCATGGGGACCCGGGCCGCCAGGCCATTAAATGGTCAGAGATGAAAAAGCAGGGAACACCTGCCGGCAACAGAACCGAGGAGGTGCTTGACTTGGCTTTGATCACCACCGAAGGCCTGAACGAGGAACACTTGCTCAATTCCTGCTGCCAGCTCATCGTGGAAAAGCCGGGTTTCAGCCTGGCCTGGGTAGGTTATGTGCTGGACGGTCACCCGCAAAAAGTCAAGCCGGTGGCTTATGCCGGCCTTAACAGCGGCTACCTGGCCAAGCTCAACATCGTCCTGCAGGACCCCAAGCGTGGCAACGGCCCCACCGGCCAGGCCATCCGCTCCGGCCAACCGGTGGTTATGTCCAACCTGAAGACCGATGACTCCTTTGCCCCCTGGGTCAAGGATGCCCTGCGGCGGGGATTCAAGTCTAGCATGTCCATACCCCTGCAAGATGCTAACGGCATTTTCGGCAGCTTGAACGTTTATTCTGACCAGGTGGACGGATTTGAAGCTGAGCAGCAGCAGTTCCTGGTGAAGATAGGAAATAAACTGGCCCGCACCCTGGTATCACTGCGGAAATAGGAGCATAAAAGGACGACGGTTACTGCCATTGCGCTGATCTTTGCGCGAAAAGGCGGTAACCGTCTGTTTTAATTTTCTTGATGTTTTGGGGGTTCTTCAATCTCAGAGTCCCAGGTTGATGGCCAGACTCACCATGACCAGCATCATGACCGAAAAGCCCAGCAAATTGCGGAACCAATTCACTCCGTTGATGATCTCTTCATATGACCAAATCACCGCCGTAACGTAGAATACGGTTTTGGCCAGGACTCCATATTGCCCAGGCAAGATATGACCGAGGGGCCAGGTGATGATCATGATCCACAGCCATTTGTTGGGAAATTGAGCAATGGTAAAACGGTCCTCTCTTTTCTCCATTATCACGCCCCCCAAGGACTTACCTGTCATTATTATAATCTCCTGATCTGGCGGCGCATATTCCTAACCTTATGCATCCCTTGGCAATAAAGCACCGGCATCCGTCAGGTAGATGCCGGTGCTGTGCGAGTCCGGTCTAAGATCTCACCAAGGTCGACTCCACCTCGAAACCAGCCTCCCGGAGATCGTTCACAATGGGTTTGATCTGGGTGGTGTTAATCTGCAGGACCATGAGGGGTGGATCACCGTTGGTCTTCATGGTCATCAGGTTTTCTATATGCGAGTTGTATCTTCCCAGGATGTGGCCGATGGTGCAGAGAACATCCGGGCTGTCATTGACCCGCAGTTTTATGCGGGCGCCGTGGCCATTGGTTGAAAAGAGGTCCACAAAGGCTCCGATAATATCCGTTTGGGTGATAATACCTACCAGATGCCCGGTCTCATCCACAACCGGCAAGCTGCCGATATTGGCATCCAGCATCATTTTGGCTGCTTGTTCGATATAAGCGTCGGGGCAGATTGTAACCGCGCTGGTATGCTCAGCCATGAGGTCCCTCACTTTGACCTTGTTCAGGAGTTGTTCCTGCTCGTTGGACATGAAATGGGCAGCGGCAATATTGGCGATCGACTCGAAATAAGGGCGGATGCCGAAATCTTTTAAGGTAACCATCCCCAGTACCTGGTTATGGTCCAGGACCGGCAGGTGGGTATGCTTGAAATGAGACATCAATCGCCAGGCTTCGCCGACAGTGCTGTCCGGAGATACTGTAACTGGATTGGTTGTCATCCGATCCCTGACTCTCATGTTGGTTCCCTCGCTTTCTAAAATGAAATGCTCTTTCTATATAATACGAAAAGCGAAATGCAATTCCGCCGCAAAACACATTCATTATTGTAACACAGGGGAAGGTTCGGTTGGTAAACAAAAATTCAGCAACCGAATCATCCCCTGTGAGCCCTGCCAATTCTTAGAGTCAGTTTTGCACCAGATTCAGAAATAATTAAGCTGGCCTTCACCGAATATTCAAACTGGATTTGTATATTATATCTATACCGCTTTGCGGTTGACATACATGCCCCACTTTCCCTTGGCATATCAGCCGCATGCTGATGCCTCCCTCACCGGCATGCGGCACCCCCAAAATCAAGCCAAAAGCCCTGAGCGATCAGGGCTTTTGGTCTTAGAACTTATTGGCAGTTCAAATCTTATGACGAGCAGTTGCATAACGCCCATGGCGAGCTTATTTTTGGATAATAATACCCGATTCCACCAGCCGGGCATAAAGAAAGGTGCCGCCAACTATGCCCAAAACAGTGCATAATCCAAGCATCTTGCCTTCTCCCAATTGGGCCAGGGCGGTGCCGGGACAGGCTCCGGTCATGGCCCAACCCGCCCCGAATAAGATTCCTCCAACCGGCGTCAGCCAGTTGAGGGATTTTTCTTTGATATCTATGGGGCGGTCCAAGTAGTCAAGGTCGCCCCGTGAATGAAGCCAGCGCATACCCAGGTGGCCCACGATGATGGCTGTGATTATAACCCAAGCCAGCTTCAGGTCGGTTAGAGCGAACAGCGCATAAATCAAATCATAGTCTGAAGCACCCACTCGGCTCAGGGTGAAACCGAAAAAAACTCCGTAGAGCAGGAAGATCAGCATACGTCTCATCCTACATCCCTCCCAGCAAGAATCGGGAGATTATACGCAGGGTGACGTATCCACCCAGAAGGAAAAAAACCGTTGCGATTATGCTTGATTTCTGAAGGTTGGCGATGCCGTGAATGCTGTGCCCGGAGGTGCAGCCCTGGGCAATCCTGGCTCCCAGCCCGAGTAATAGCCCACCTGCGAAAAACCACAGTGCCAGCAAAGGGAAGCTCCAGTCGAGGACAGCTGTAAATCGGCCCATTTCCCATTGGAACCAAGCTTTTCCACCGGTTCGGGCTGAGATAAAACCTCCGATAACAATTCCTGCCAGAAAGAAGAAACGCCAGTTATATACATTGCGATAATCATCCGAATTCAGCCATTTCAAGCGAGAGCCGGGCAGGATAAGCTTGACCAGGTTACCATAGCCGGTAGACACTCCGAGGGCCGTATTCAAGAAGTAATACAGGCCAGGAACCAGCAAGCCGATGAGAATGCCTCCCAGCCACCAAGGCCAAGGATCTATAAAGAAGAAAGCGTAGAGACTTGCCACCATTTATTCACCGCCTTTGATTGTTGGGTAGCCAGCATTTACCCAGGCAGTGGTCCCGCCGATCACATTGATGACGTCTCTTCTGGCACTCAGGTTTAACATCAAACTGGCAGCCAAGAGGGAGCGGCTGCCGGTATTGCAGATAAATGCCACCGGTCTGCCTTCCTGCCATTCCCGATAGCGGTGACGTAAATCCGGCGCTGGTGCATGGATCGCCTGGGGGATATGTTCTTCATCGTATTCGCTTTTTAACCGGGTATCTACCAGCACTACCTCATCGCGATCCAGGCGTTCTTTGAGTTCCATGACCGAAATGCTCTCAATGCGGGCGGTTTTAAGGCCGCTGTCAGCCCAGGATTCCATACCGCCTTCCAGATAACCTGCCACATTGTCCAGGCCTACGCTGCGCAGTCCGCGTAGTGCGCGGCTTAAATCATCAGTGGTTTCCAGGACTAGCAGAAGCGGCCGATCGGGTGGCAGTACCCAGCCCGAGAAAGTAGCGTAATTTCCCTTCAGGCTCAGCCCGTAAGCACCTGGTATATGAGCGGCGGCAAACGGCAGCTGGTCGCGGGTGTCCACCACCAAATGACCGGCTTCCACCAACTGCAGGAACTCGAAAGGATTGTAGCCCGCTGGCTGCGGCAGGGTTGCTAGCAGGGCCGGGCCGCTGCGATTGATTTCCGAACAGCGGCTGAAATGATCCGGAGCTTCCGGCATGTCTTTCAGGAAAGAGTTGATGAAAGTTTCCTGGGGATGAATGAGCAGGGCTTGATTGTACAGCCGCTCGGTGCCAATCGTAGAAGACAATTTGGATGACAGGCTTTTGCCGCATAGAGAACCGGCTCCGTGGGCAGGATAGACCTCAACTTGGTCGCCGATCATCTCCACCTTGCGCAGACTGTTATGCAGGTCAGCGGCTAGCTCGAATTTGATGTCCGGGAAGAGGTCAGGGCGCCCTGCATCACCGATCAGCAAGGTGTCGCCGGTGAATGCCAGGGCTGGGATGGGGCCCCGTTCCAAATCCGAAACAACAAATATGGCGCAGTCCGGGGTATGCCCCGGCGTATCGATCATCTTTATCTGCAGGGTATCTATGGTGATAGTCTCCCCGTCATCCAATCCGAAATGATCATAGGCTGCGTGCGCTCGCTTGGTAATATAAATGGTGGCCCCGGTCCTACTAGCCAACTCCAGGTGTCCAGAGATGAAATCGGCATGCAGATGAGTCTCGATAATGGAGGTAACGGGCAGGTTTAAGGAGGCGGCGATATCCAAATACTGCTGGATATCTCGGGCTGGATCGACCACTATGCATTCATGGCGGCCGCCGATGACATAGGAACAGTGTGCTAAACCAGGGATATAAACCTGTTTGAATTCCATTTTGCAACCTCCCTTTCTTTGTCGTGCGCCGCGGGAACGCCCGCCAGTGGGCGTGCCTGTCTATCCCCGAGATGTTTTTCGCAAGGATACCGGTCCCGAACGAGCTGCCGCCACTCCCAGGCTTTTTGAAGCTATTTCCAGGAAACGTATCCTGTAATCCAAAACCTTGGCCACAGCCACATAATATTTGAAGATGAACATTAGGATTCCTGGCCGGGGGCAGGGCGGGTTACAGGTTTCTTACGCTGAAGGTATCCCCGCCGGTAATGCTGCCGGACTGGTAGCCCTTGTAGAACCAGCGCTGTCTTTGTTCGGAAGTGCCGTGGGTGAAGCTGTCCGGGACCACATAGCCCTGTGAGCGCTTCTGAATCCGGTCATCGCCGACGGCGTTGGCCGCGTTCATGGCTTCCTCCAGGTCCCCCGGTTCCAAGAGCTGCATACGGTTGGCATAATGAGCCCATACCCCGGCATAATAGTCGGCCTGCAGTTCCAGGCGCACCGATAGGTCGTTGAACTGGGTCTGGCTCACCCTGGAGCGCATGGCATTGACCTGTTCCAGGACCCCCAGCTGGTTCTGGACATGGTGTCCCACTTCATGGGCTATAACATAGGCCTGGGCAAAGTCACCCGAAGCTTGGAGCTGTTTTTCCATATCCCTGAAAAAACTGAGGTCCAGGTATACTTTCTGGTCCCCGGAACAATAGAAGGGGCCGGTGGATGAACCAGCCACCCCGCAGGCTGATTGCACGCTGCCGGAAAACAACACCAGGGTAGGATACTGGTAAGTGAGACCCTGCTGGCGGAACAGCTGGGTCCAGGTATCCTCCGTCTCCGCCAGGACCACCGCCGCAAATGCGGCCATCTCTTTCTCCTCGGGAGTTTCCTGATAGGTGGAGGTCGTGCCGGTATTGAGCTGGGACTGGTTGACAATATCGGCGGGATTTCCCCCCAGCAGCATGTACAGTAGCAGGATGACGATGGTGCCGATTCCCCCGCCGATGACCCCCTTGGCTGACATGCCCCGACGGTCTTCAACATTGGTGCTGGCTCTTCTTCCTTTCCATTCCATATCATTACCTCCTCGGACAGCATAGTTAATTCTATTCTACCACCACCAGCAGCCGGCAGGTTAATGTAGCAGGATTATCCGCTGTGCTTTACCAATTGGGTTCTTATGAACTTCGAGATGTCCTCTAGGGCCGCCTGGGCTTCCGGAAAAAGGGGAGCCATGGCTGGATAACAATGGAACAGGCCCTGGCCCACTACCAGCCGGGTATTTACCCCGGCAGCTTCGGCTTTCGCGGCAAAGCGGACTGAGTCGTCTCGCAGGGTCTCATTGCCCCCCGTATAAATGAGCAGTGGAGGTAAACCCCGCAAATCCCCGAACAGGGGAGAGATATATGGTGTCCTGAGGTCGGTTCCCCCAGCGTAATGCCTGGCACAGGCCGCCCCCATCCCTTCGGGAGACAGGCATAGTCTAACATTTTTGGTATAAGATTGACCCGAGCAGGTTTGGTCGGTCACCGGTGACATGACCGCCGCTCCAGCCGGCAAGGGGACATTTTTGTCCCGCAGGGCTAGGAGTGTGCCCAGGGCGAGGCCAGCGCCAGCCGAGTCGCCGGCAAAAACGATGTTATGCGGAAAAATCCCCCGCACCAGCAGCCACCCGTAAGCCGCCAGGGCATCATCCAGAGCAGCCGGATAAGGATCCTCCGGAGCCAGCCGGTATTCGAACAACAAGGCGGGTATTCCGCTTTTCCTAACAAACTTGGCTACTATGCCCCGGTGAGCCTGGCAGGTTCCAGATACATAGCCCCCTCCGTGGAAATACAGGATTACCCGGTCCCGGGTGATTCCAGCTGGACTTATCCACTCCGCTTTCATCCTTCCTATGGCTACGGGCTCCACCACTATCCCCTCAGGGATTTTGCCGAACCGGACAGCACCACTTTCCACATCCCGGCGAAAGCGCTCTATTGCTGCGAAGCTATTCCAGTCGATTTTTTGGTGTTTCGGGCGCAAGCTCATTAGATTGCGGTTCTGCATAAGAAATACCCACATGCGCGCTTTCCAGCTCAGCATTCATTGTCATCCTTTCGCTGCGATTATCAGGGTTTTTAACCTCAGTTCTGCTCGCCGTTCGGTTCTCGCTTCCGCTTTAACCATTGCTTTTGGTTAAATATAATTCAAACCTCCCACCGCTTCAAGGGTAATTGGTCAACAACCAGGCAAAAAATGATATCATATTAGTGTTGGACCCAGGGCAGGCGTCGCCTGCGTGAAATGTGCGCAAAAGAGGGGACTGGCTTAAGGAGCAGCCCCTGAATTTAAAAGAGGAGGCAGACAATGAATATCAAATTTACCGTCAATTCTTCCAAGCTTTGCGACTTGGATGTCCAGGCACTGTCGCTACTGGGACAAAGCCTGGAGAACGGCCAGGGTTTGGCGCGGGACTATGCTGTCGCCCTGGAACTATTTAAAATGGCGGGGGCAGCCGGGGACAAAGATGCCATGTGCGCTCTGGGGCGTTTCTACCTGCATGGCTATGGGATCAAACCGAATCTGGAAGAGGCGGCCCAGTGGTTCGAAAAAGCCGCGCGCAAGGGCAGCCTGGAAGCCATGACCAGCCTGGCCAATATTCTGTCCCAGGCCAAGGGTGAAGATGTGAAGGCCCGTTTCAAGGCTGCCCTCAGGTGGTACCGCAAAGCCGCGGAGGCCGGGGACCCGGAAGCCAAGTTCGGCCTGGCCAAGATGTATTTTTACGGCCAGGGGGTGCGCCGCGATTATAAAAAGGCGGGGATAGCGTTTTTAGAGCTGGCCAAAGCAGGATTCATTCCTGCCTATTGTTATGTGGGGCTGAACCTGCAGCATGGCTACTATTTCGATCCCAACTTTGAAGCCGCCCTGAACGTATATGGCCTGGGAGCCACCTACAATGACCCTCCCTGTATGCGCCAGCTGGGCATCATGTACGAGGAAGGGCTGGGAATGGAACAAGCCTATAACCTGGCCATTTACTGGTACAAGCGGGCCGCGGCTGCAGGAGACGCCAAGGCCACGGAGAGGTTGGCCGACATGTATGAATACGGCCGGGGCGTGAGGAAAAACCGGAAAAAGGCCCTGGAGCTCAGGAACCAGCTCCAGGCCGAGAAGTAAAAAGCCCGGGGCCTTACCCCGGGCCATTCTGAGCAAATGGCAGCTCGAACATTCCCATGCTCCTGTGGCCTTATGCCAGTAACGCGGGGATGCTTAACGGTTCTTGGTGAGCTGTTCCCAGGCTCGGGTATAGACGTGCAGAGTAGGGTTGTCATAAAGCACGAAACGTATCTTATTAATGGCCTGCAAAGAAGGTATGACCTCCAACACGGTCTGCAGGGCAACTGGTGCCGCTTGCTTGAGGGGGAAACCGAAAGTCCCGGTAGCAACCGAGGGGAAAGCGATGGAGGAATAGCCATGGGCTGAAGCTCTGGTCTCGGCCAGGTGCAAAGAATTGCGGTAGCACATAGCCAGAAGTTCCGGGGCCAGTTCATCCAGGTCGTAACGTGGTCCTACTGTATGGATAATCAGGTAGTTGGGCAGCCAGTAAGCCTCCGTGGCTACTGCCTGGCCGGGCTGTACCGGCACCAGGGTCAGGCATTCATCATCCAGCTGAGGCCCGGCTGCCTGGTGAATGGCCCGGTCTCCGCCGCCGCTGCCTGACAGGTAGCGGTCGGAAGCGTTGACGATGATGTCCACACCTTCCTGTTCGCTGATGTCCCCCACGCAGAACTCGATCTCGAAGTCGCCCAACTGGTATGTGACTTCCTCCAGGTTTTTGATATATGCTTCCGGGTTACGCTCTTCCAAGCCCAGGAGCTTGCACAGCTCTTCCTGGATGAAGTCCACGGTCCGTTCCAGTATCTGTTCGATGTCGTGGTGACTAAGCATGGATGATTTATCAGCTTGGCCGGGATCGTTAAGCAACTGGATCAAGTGAGCGGTCTTGCCGGCCAGGGGCTCCCGGCTGGGTCCGATGACCAGTACCGCAGCACCTTTTTTTCGACCCCACATGATGCCGTTGATCTGTTTGAGCAGGTACTCCCGGTCGGTGGTCTCATTCCGCCGCCATAGCTCGAAATTAAGGGAGGCATACTGCTGTCTCTTCTGCATAAGTTCTCCGAATAAAGCAGTGTAAAGGGCTAAAGCCGAGGTCTTGCTCATCCTGTTGGGATTCTGCTCGATACTTACGATATTGGCCCGGCTGATCCCTAACCGTTTGGCCAATTCCGCCTGGGTCCAGCCCAGGACATTCCTGATAGCCGGCAACTGGCTGGCCAGGTTGGCCAAAAACAGTTTCTTCTCCATAATGGACACCTCCTCTACAGGAAGGATAACATACTTAGCCCCCACATTAAATATGTTAAAATATAGACAATGAGTATAAAATGATACAAAACAAATATCGCGATTATACCGCATACGGCTTCTTTTTTTGAGCCGTGACTAGTAAAGATAGGCCAGGGGGGATGGTTTTATGGATAGGTATCAGATCATAGGCGGCATCATGGGAGTAGTGGTCGGCGATGCCCTGGGCCTGCCGGTGCAGTTCGAAGGCCGCCTGCGGCGCAAGCTCAGGCCGGTGACCGGCATGGAAGGCTGGGGAGCCTTCAACATGCCCCCTGGCAGCTGGTCGGATGACTCATCCCTCACCCTTTGCCTGGTTGAGAGCATCTGTAAAGCTGGTTTCGATACGGAGGATGCCGGCGAGCGTTTTTTGCGCTGGTATAGGGACGGACATCTGACCCCCTCAGGATTTGCCTATGATATCGGCCGGAGCACTGCTCGGGCCATGAATAACATTTCCCTCGGTATACCTGCTAAAGATGCGGGCCCGGCAAGTGAAGAAGACAACGGCAACGGCTCTCTGATGCGCATCCTCCCGGCAGCCATTTACCTGGCTCCTCAATCCTTGCCTGAGATCATCCATGGTATCTGGGCCATGTCGAGCATAACCCATGGCCATCCCCGGGCCGTTACTGGCTGCTGCATATATGCGCTCCTGGCCCGCGAACTGCTGAGTGGTGCAGATCCAGCTGCAGCCTATAAGAACCTGTGCTATAATCCGGCTTGGTTGGAGGGGCAGGGGCTGGAACTGGATCACTATGCCCCGCTTTTAGCCGGGGACATGCACCATCTGCCCGAGGAAGAGATACGCTCCAGCGGCTATGTGGTGGATACCCTGGAGGCGGCCACATGGTGCCTGCTAAAATACCGGACATTCAAGGACACGGTCCTGGCAGCCGTGAACCTGGGCGAGGATACTGACACCGTGGCTGCGGTGGCTGGAGGTTTGGCAGGCATAGCCTATGGGCTTGAGGGAATACCCGGGGATTGGATCGAGGCTCTGGCCCAAAGACAGCAAGTCTTGGCCTTGGCTGAGCAATTCGCAGGCCTCTTTGAAAAAAGCTGATCCCCGCAGCTCGGTCTCCCTGCATGACTGAAAATTTATCAAATTAAATATGAAGGAGCCAACCCATGGCGGAAAATGACCACAACCATTTTGAACAATTCGATATACCTGAGTTTCAGGGGATTGATCCCGAATTCTACCGGCAGATCAGGACGCGGATCGAAACGTCCCCGGCTATGCAGACCCTGGGGATCAAAGTTGATCACCTGGGGTCTGGCAAAACCCGGCTGAAGATGAAGGCAAAACCGGAATGCATGAACTCCCTGGGCGTTTTGCAGGGAGGCTTTATTTGCGCCCTTGCGGATGCCGCCATGGGATTTGCGGTACAGACCCTAGGAGCCCTAGGAACTACCCTCGACCTGAACCTGAATTATATTGCCCCGGTAGCTGTAAACACCGAACTTACTGCCCATGGGACCATACTGCACCTGGGTCGTAAAACTGCCGTCACCGAATCATCAATATATGATGAAGAGGGGCGGCTATTAGTCAAAAGCCGGGCTACATTTTTCATCCTGGAAAGGAAATAAGCGGGGGCTGTCCACTGCTTATTCAGAACGGGGCCTTGCCCTTCTCACGGGCGATCCGGGAGAATTTCTCCCTTCCAGTTCGGGGGGGCACATGGATATCCTCCCTGCGGGCCATGCTCAGTGCATTGCTGGGACAAGATGAAGCACACACCCCGCAGCCTAAACACATCTCAGCATAGATCAGGGGGAGCTCATTACCCTCCCTGTCCGCATGCATGCTGATCGCCTCGATCTGGCAACGCTGTGCGCAGATACCGCAGCCAATGCAGCTGTCAGCCGCCAAAACAGGCAGGAAATTGGTGGGATGTACCGCATACTTGCCGAACTCTTTGATACTCTTCATGATTACACAGCAGCAGCCGCAGCAATGGCAGATATAGGCGGGCTTGTTCATGACATTGTCACAGTTATGAACCAGCCCCAGTGCTTCGGTCTGCTCCAGGACCTGGAGCAATTCCTCCACTGTGGCCGCCCGGCCCATACCCCTCCGGATCACCCATTCCGCCGCACTGCCCAGGGACATGCATACTTCCATGGGTGCATCGCAGGCCTTGCCCAGGTGCATCGACTTATGACGGCAGGCGCACATGGACAGGGCACCGCCCCCGGCTTCGCGTATAACCTGGCTGGCCCGCTCGTAGGTCAGCACTTCTGTTTCCACCGCCGCCGGAATGAGTCGCTCGTACACCAGGGTGCGCATCATCCGCGTATCAATACCGGACAACTCTTCGACCGCCTCCGGATTCTTGAAATAACTGTTGAACAGTTCCGCTAGTTCCTTCATATCTATCTCATCCCGCGCCCGCATGAAGGTGTACTCGAAAAAGCCAATCACCATCGGGGCCAGCATATAGAAAGACGTGTCCCGGCGGGGCATGTCTATCACCAGGCCTTTGTCCGCCATACCGTCCAGGACAGGTTTGATTTCTTCCGGGCTCATGTCAACCGCTGCAGCAATCTGCTCTAGCCGGATGGGCACCAGTGGTAACTGACTGCCCACCAGGGCTTCGCTCTCGGTATACAACCGCTGCAGAATAGCCATCAGGGTATCGTTGATCGGGGCTCCCACCGGCTCCCGGTTGAGCCGTTCGGCCAATACCCTGTATACCTCGTCCTTCTCATGAATCAAGTGCCCCATAGCATTGCCCCCCGCTCAAATTCATCCCTGTAATGCAATAGCCCGCCCTTTCGGATTGGTTTAATTTTAGTTGACCTCTGTGCCGATAGCAATGGACAAGTCATTCCTACGGCAGGATATCTGCAGCGAATGCAATTTGTCCGAAAAAATACCATATAAGTAAAATTAACCAGCGTAGAAAAATGTATTTATTACAGAATTAGTCCGATTTTGTCGGAATATTCCTGCGATTACTGGCAGGAATATGATTGTGTAAATAGAAAATTGTTACAAAAAGTAGCTGCCGTGTTATTTAACTAGCTGGACGCCCATGACAGAGGAACACAGTAAGTAAAGAAGGTCGAGATGGAAAAGAGGGATCAGAGATGGGATTGGTGGAACAAGCCGAGATGGTCAAGAAACTGACCGAAAGCAAGATGGAGAGCACCAGCATCATGTTTGGGATCTCCACCCTCAGCCGGGAAACCAGAAACCAGCTGTGCCGAGATATAGACATGCTGGTCAAGGGCAGCGGCTTAGCATTCGAGTTTGCATTCCCGCATATAAGAAACGATCTGAAAATAATGGCTATAACTAACCGGATTGACTTGGCGAAACTGTGCTGGATGTACCTGCGGTGGCTGAATCAGCACTGATGAAACGATAAATCGGTTAGGTCAATCAAAGTTGATTATTACATCGTTCAGCAAAATTTGGTTGCAGATACCATGAATGCCTGGAAGAGCCTAGTTTTATCGCCAGCAGAACCTGGATGAACTATGCCCTCCTGCCGATAATAACAGCTCAGCTATCTAGTAAATCCCTCCTTTTGGCAGCAATCTACTGCGCTGCTTGGTTTTTGCCAATTTATCAGCTTGTGCGCATAGAATATCCGATTGGCCCCGTTTTCATGTTTTCCCCGTTCAATACCCCATATCGGCATTGACAACCAGGACTCGGATGTCGCTCAAACTTGGCATCCGGTCGAGTATCACTGTGATCCGGCAGATGCGTTCAGGTGACTGGCAGTCGCTGCATGATCCAGTCAAGGCGCAGGGCAGTTTTTTACCGAGCCGGTGGGCATTGGCTGGAGCTGCGATTTCCCGTATTCTTTTCAGAGCTGCTTCCAGGTCCAGGGCGATCTTGTTGCGCCCGGCCACTACGATAACCTTCCTGGGGCCAAATGTCATGGCGCCGACCCGGTTGCCGATTCCATCCACATTAACCAATTGCCCGGCCAGGGTTACGGCGTTGGTACTGGTTAAAAAAAGATCGCAGGTCAAATGGCGTCTCCTGACAGCCAGTTGTTCCTCCGGGGTCAGTCCAGGCAGATCGCGGAGTAATAATTCTTTTTCCATCCGGCACAGTTCGGGGACCAAATCCAGTTCCTCCAAGGTCATGGAGCCGCCTATTCCTATGGAGGTGGCATCCCGTGCGGCGGAAATAATGTTTTCGTAGGCATCTCTCTGGCTGGGACAATAGATAGCCTCGAAACCATTGCTGCGCAAGGATTTGACTGCCTTCATACATCTCTGTTCATGGAGCCAATGCAGATGTTCGCGCATAATACACACCCTCCCACTGTTTTTTTATATATTACCCAGTTTATAGCCAAGCTCATAGTTCGGCAAGGATTTGGCCTTCCTATGTAGAAAGCTTATGCTAAATGTAGCTTTTCCTTAAAACCAAAGCGGTTAAGAGCATGGGAAAGAAACGAGGTGGCAAGGATGAAATTCATGCACCTGTCCGACCTGCACATCGGCAAGCGCGTTAACGAATTCAGCATGCTGGAGGACCAAAAATATATACTGGCAAGGATACTGAAGATAGCTGCAGACCTAAGACCCGATACTGTCTTGATCACTGGGGACATCTATGACAAGTCGATCCCACCTGCGGAAGCGGTGGAGATGTTTGACGAATTCCTCACCCGCTTGGCCCAGATGAAACTTCCTTGTTTCGTTATCAGCGGCAATCATGATTCTCCCGAGCGGATAGCTTTCGGGGCCCGTATCATGACCGCCCAGAAAATCCATATGTCGAAGGTATTCGACGGCACCCTAGAGCCCAAGGTGGTGGAGGATGAGATCGGAACGGTGAACATATATATGCTGCCTTTCATCAAACCAGCCCAGGTGCGCAGGTTTTATCCTGAAGATCCGGTTGAGACCTATCAAGCAGGTGTGGAAGTTGTCCTGGCCAACTCCGGCGTCAATCCTGCTGCTAGAAATGTCCTCATGGCCCACCAGTTTGTCACCAGTGCCGGAAAAGAGCCGCTTCGATCCGAATCCGAGAGCGTATCGGTGGGAGGTCTGGAGAATGTTGACGCTTCGGCCTTCGCAGCCTTCGACTATGTGGCACTAGGCCATCTGCACGCCCCTCAGGGGATAGGGCGGGAAACTATCCGCTACGCCGGTTCCCCGCTCAAATATTCGTTTTCCGAAGTCAGGCACACCAAATCGGTCACTATTGTTGAACTGGGAGAAAAGAACCAGGTCAGGATCGACACCATCCCTCTGGAACCATTAAGAGATATGCGGGAAATAAAGGGACCTCTTCGGGAATTGATCTCCCCCTCTGCTTATGCTGGCACCAATATAGAGGATTACATGCATATCACCTTGACTGATGAAGAGGAAATCATAGACGCCATCGGAAAGGTACACGCCGTTTATCCCAATGTCATGCGCCTGGAATACGATAATCAGCGGACCAGATCCATAAACACTGGCCTGGCGGCCCGGGAGATCCATTTGCAGTCGCCGGTGCAGCTCTTCCGTGAATTCTACCAAATACAGAATAATGCAGAGATTGATGATGAGAAGATGGGTATCGTAACCGAACTGCTGGAAAAATTGGGAGGGACTTAGGATGAAACCGGTCAAACTCACTATGTGTGCATTCGGCCCATATGCAGACCGGGTTGAAGTGCCCATGTCAGACTTCGGGGACAGCGGTTTGTACCTGATAACCGGCGATACCGGAGCAGGCAAGACCACAATCTTCGATGCCATTACCTTCGCTTTGTTTGGAGAAGCCAGTGGGACTAACCGCGAGAACGCCATGCTCCGCAGCCACTTCGCCTACTCGGACGCGAAAACCTTTGTCAAACTTGAATTCCTCTATCGCGGAAAAATCTACCTGGTAGAACGCAATCCCCGCTATGAGCGGCCCAAGAAGAGCGGATCAGGAACCACGGTGGAAGCCCCCAATGCCACTCTTACTATGCCGGGGGGGCGTGTAGTTGCCGGCAATACAGCAGTTACCGAAGCTGTCAAGGAAATCATCGGCATCGATCGCAACCAGTTTTCCCAGATAGCCATGATAGCCCAAGGAGATTTCCTCAAGCTCCTTTTAGCCACTACCGAGGAGCGGAGTAAGATCTTCCGCAAGGTATTCAACACCGGCATATACCAGCAATTTCAGAGTGAAATTAAAGAACGGGCCAGCCAGCTCAAAGGCGAATACGAAGACCTGCGCAAAAGCATACTGCAGTATGCTCTGGGGGTGGCTTGCCCTGAAAATCACCCGCTTTACCAGGAGCTCGATAAAATACAGCAGGACAAGGATATCTATGCGCTGCCCCGACTCTTATCGTGCCTCGCAATCCTTATACAGGAGGGCCAGGCAGCCCAGGAGGCTGAAGATCTAGCCCGCAAACGGATGCAGGAGCAGATCACCAGCCTTGCTGGCAATATCGCCGCCGCCCGCGCCAATAATGAGAGACTTGATCAATTGGAGCGAGCCAAGGCCAGGCTGAGTGAACTGGAAACACGCCAAGTTGAATACCGGGAAAAAAAGGCGCGGCTCAAGCAGGCTCAAGATGCCCTCCACCATGTGAAACCGGCGGCGGATGCACTGGAGAAGGCCCAAAAAGCCATCACCGATTTGTTACAGGACCAGGATACTCAGCGGCAAATCCTGTGCGCGAATGAACCGCAACTGGCAAAAATGGAGCAGGCTTACCAGGAGGAGAGGGGCAAAGAGGCCGATCGGGAAAGGTTGGCGCTTGAAATAGCGGCCCTTGAGTCTGCTCTGCCTGCTTACGACGAACTTGCCCGTCTGGTCATGGCAGCCGCAGCTACTCATGAGAAGCTGCAGACAAAGGAGCTGGATTTGGCTGCAACCAGAGAAAGGCACCAGGCTCTGGAGGGGGAGCGAGCCCAATACCTGGACACAGTTAAAAAGCTGGGTGAGATTGATATCAAAGCCGATAGGGCGCAAAGGCGGCTTGAAGATGCGGAAAAATTGGGCCAGACCCTGGCAGATCTCCAGCGCGCCCAGGTTGGTTTAACAAAAGACCAAAAGACACTGGATGCAGGCCAGCAGGAGTACCGATCCGCCCAGCTTGAGAGCACCGCCCGGGCTTTAAAATATGAGGAGATTTGCGCCGCTTTTATGAGCGAACAAGCTGGAATTCTAGCCTCCCGGCTAGCTGCGGGACAGCCCTGCCCGGTGTGCGGCTCGCCAGAGCATCCTGCTCCGGCGTTGATGACGGCTCAAGCGCCCAGCGAAGCGGAATTGCAGAAGGCCAAGGAACTTGCTGAAACTGCCCAGGAAATGGCTTCCCAGGCCAGCATCGCCGCCAGCGGCCTTAAAGCCAGGGTGGAAGCGCAACGAGAGTCAGTCCTCCAGGCGGCCCGGCCGGTTTTGGGCAACGCATCGCTGATGGATATACCGGGCTTGCTGGCCAGGGCAGAGGAAGAAGCTAAAGCTGACCTTATCGGTGCCAAGGAAGAAGTGGTGGAGCTGGACCGTCAGCTCCAGCGAAAAAAAACGTGCGAGGCCAGGGTCACCGAGCTCGAGTGCGCTTTGGCGAAACTGGTAGATGCGGCTGCCGGCTTGGACCAGGAAATCGGGGCTCTGAAAATTGTCCGGGAAGGGGAGAAGGCCAAAATCCTCGCCATCCAGGGGACGCTGGCATATATGAGGAGAGCCGAGGCTGAGATGGAGATAAAGGGCAAAAGCCGAGAGCTGGCCGCCTTGAAGGCTAGTCTGGACAACATGGAACAAGCCCGCAACAGGTGCCAGAAACAAGTAGACCAGGCTAGAGCTGTGCTGGCCGACATCTCTGGCAGGCTAGCAACGGCCCGAACCGAACAGGCAACCGCCCAGGAAAATTTTCTGGCTGCATTGCAGGTAAGAAATTTTGAGGATAGAGCCCACTATGGAGAATCGCTCATGAGCGAGCAAATGGTACGGGAGCTCCAAAACGAGGTGGAGCGTTATTTTGCCCAGGAGACCGCCTTGCGCGGTGAAATAACCGCTTTGACCGTAGCGACCCAGGGCACGGCCCCTGTGGATATTAAGGCCTGTACGGCAAGGCTCTCTGCTGTGGAGGGTGAGAAGGCTGCGGCTGATAACAGGTTCCTGGAGCTATTCGCCAGCTTGGAGACCAACCAAAGGGTCTATGGGGTTATCACCGCCAAGGGCGCTGAGATGCAGGAGGCGGAAATTAGATACCAGCGCCTGAAAAACCTGTCCGACACCGCCAATGGCGATATGATAGGAAAACCGAAAATATCTTTCGAAGCTTATGTACAGGCCACCTACTTCAACCAGATCATCGCCCTGGCCAACCAGAGGTTCTCCTCCATGACCGGTGGCAGGTTCGAACTAGTCCGCAAAGAGGAACCGGACGACCTGAGGAGTCAAACTGGGCTGGAGCTTGATGTTATCGACAATTATACCGGACGGAGCCGGAGCGTCAAGACCCTATCCGGCGGCGAATCCTTCAAGGCATCCCTAGCCCTGGCCCTAGGGCTTTCGGACATGATCCAGCGCTTTGCCGGAGGAATCCAACTGGACTCGGTGTTTGTGGATGAAGGCTTTGGGGCTCTTGACTCTGAATCGCTGGACCAGGCCATCGGAGTCTTGAGTACCCTGACTTCAGGCAGCCGCTTGGTGGGGATTATCTCCCATGTCAGTGATCTCAGGGAACGGATCGACAAGAAGATCGTGGTCAAGAAAGATGCCGGGGGCAGCCAGATAGAGATGTTATTTTGACACCTCTTAATGGGAGAAGGATATGGTGTATAATCAAATTAGAGGGCAGTTATTGGCGTAATCGATTGTGGTGATGAAGGAGGGGGAAGATGGAAAAGACACGCAAATCCAAGGTCATGCTATTGGTTGCCATTTTATTCGCATTAGTGGCGTTTGTCGGCTTGCCTCAAGCTAGCGCAGCGGGCGGAGAAGAAGACACCGAGGTTTCCAGCGGCACTGCTACCGACATTCCGACCGACATCGTTAACAATTGGGCTTACAACCAGATTACCGACCTGATGGAAAAAGGCATCGTTGCGGGGTATGAGGACAAAACCTTCAAACCTGACAACAATGTTGCCAGAGCGGAATTCATGGTGATGCTCAACAAGGCCTTCGGCTACAGCCGGGCCAAGGAAATCAGTTACACCGACGTTAAAGCGGGGGACTGGTTTTATAACGACGTAGCCATTGCTTCGGCAGCCGGTTATATAGCTGGGTACGATGATGGCACCATGCGACCCAACAACCCGGTGACCCGTGAACAGGCAGCGGTGATTTTAGCCAAGGTATTGGCCCTCGATACCTCGGGATACAAGTTGCTGTCCTTCACTGACACCAATAATATCGGCGCGTGGAGCCTGAATTCGGTTTCGGCTTTATTCGATGCCAAGATGATCAGCGGTTACCTGGATGGCACCTTCAAGCCTGCCAATCCCATAAACCGGGCCGAAGCTGCAGCACTCATCAGCAAGGCGATGGCCGGTCGCGTGCCGTTGACGAGTGTCACTCTGCAATTTCCGGCTATCACCCTGCAGGTTGGCAAGAGCCAAACAATTTTTGTGACTATTAAACCTGACGATGCCTCTGATAAGGAGGTTAGTTGGGCATCAGATGATCCAGCAGTTGCTACTGTGACCAACGCAGGTTATATCACTGCCGTTGCTCCAGGAGAGTGTACTGTAACCGTGACCTCCCGCGATGGCGGCAAGACCTCGGCCTGCGTCGTTACTGTGATTCCTTAGCGGAGCCAAATCCAGGCCAGATTAAATCCGGACCGGTTCATTTTGATTCTGGTCCGGTTTTTCTGTTTGTGAGGATGAATAGTAGTAAAATATATGCAGAGGCAGGTGGCATGCGTCCAGACCAGGTGGGGCTGATTCATTCCGCCAGGCAAGAGGAGGGGTCGCGATGAGGAGAAGGATTCTTTATTACCGGCGCCAGATCGAGGAAATTCTGGCGGCCGATTCCCCCGACACCGATTGGAACCGTCTGCTCGCCGGACATCTCACCCAGATCAGTTTTTTCCAGCATGAAAGGCTGATACATCTCATTGTGACTGTCACCTTCGCCTTGATCGTCGTCCTGCTGATGCCCATAATCTTCTTTGCCCAGGAATCCAGCTTATTGCTGCTGATTTTCTTCCTAGCTGCTGCTCTTTTCTTGTGCTTCTACATCATGCATTATTATTTCCTCGAAACCAATGTGCAGTATTTCTATACCCAGTATGATGGGATATTGGCTAAATGCCAGGCTGGCCAAGCGTCCGCCAAGCAGGGAGGAGCGAATTGATGAGCGGGCTAGGATTGGCTTTGGGGGGTGGTGGTTCCCGTGGATCATATCAGATCGGAGCCTGGAGGGCCTTTCGCGAGTTGGGTCTCAGCTTCCAGGCTATAGTAGGCACTTCCATCGGAGCAGTAAATGCCGCTCTGATGATTGGGTCTGACTATGAACGGGCGGTCAATATGTGGGAAAATCTGAAGCTCCAGCAGTGCCTTGCTTTCTCCCAGGACCTGGAACTCAAGTCATCTGATCTTCTGAACATCAAGAATGCTAATATGCTGGGTCGGGAGGTGCTGCTCCGGAAAGGCCTCGACACCCAACCGCTGCGGGAATTGCTGGGCCAGTACATATCGGAAACTGCCATCCGTCGGAGTTCGGTCCGTTTTGGCCTGATGACTGCCACCCTGCCCGACCTGAATGCTAGGCCTTATTGGATTGATGGGATCCCGCCCGGCCAACTCATTGATTTCATTATGGCCAGCGCCCATCTGCCTGGTCTGAAGCCGGTCAAAATCGGGGAGCGCCACTTTATAGACGGTGGATTTGCGGAGATCGTGCCGGTCTCCATGCTGCGGCGGGCAGGCATCCGCCATATTGTCGCGGTTGACCTGGAGTATCGCCGTTCAATCCGGGGGCCACTGGATGACAATGTCCAGCTGACCTATATCCACAATAAGCTTAACCTGGGGGGGATATTGGACCTGAGCCCTGAGGTGCTGCGGCGCAACCAGCAGCTTGGTTACCTGGATGCCATGAAGGCCTTGGACCAGCTGGATGGGGAGTATTATGCCTTCCGGCCGTCCGATTACCAGGTCCTGGTCAGTGAATTCGGTTCTGACAACCTGGCAGGTTTGGAACAGGCAGCCCTGGTCTACGAAATTGATCGAACCCCCATCTACACAGCCGATGCGTTCATAACGGGGCTCCGGGAGCGCCGGAGCCAGGTTCAGCAGATTTATAAGGATGGCCGCCAAGCCCTGCAGATAGAGAACAAGTTCCAGGCCTTGTCAAACGGCCAGCTAAAGATATTGAAGCTTCTTCCCCCTATCAAATTGGCATTTCTGATGGAACTGATGATCGCCCAGCAGGATGGTTCAAGTGTTAAGATCCCAATACGCCTGTTCAACAATCTAGATGCCGCCGCCCGGGCCCTAAGGGCTCTCCCTGAGGAGTAAAAGCCGACTGAAGATGATAAAGATAAAACTGGCGCTGGCGGTTAAAAGCACACGGCAGACTGCCGGCCTGCGGAGGAGGATGGACCATGCGAGTAGCGATAATCGGAGGCAATGGTGCGGGGATGAGTGCAGCCTCCAGACTGGTCCGCAAGGGCCAGGGCCTGGAGGTCATGGTTTTTGAAAAGACCCGCGAGGTGTCCTACGGTGCTTGTGGCTTGCCATATTACATTTCCGATCTCAATTCCAATATCGACCTTATGAGGATCCGATCCAAGGATAGGTTCGAGGAGGAAGGGATAACGGTGCACCTTGAGCACGATGTAATCGGTATCGATCCGGAGGCTCATTTCATCCTGGTCTGCGACAGGACCAGCGGGACCTGCCGGGATGAGCCTTACGACCGGCTGATCGTGGCTAGCGGGGCCTCGCCTATCATACCGTCTATAGCTGGAACTGGCTTGGCCGGGGTGTTTACCCTGCGCAGCCTGTCGGATGGGGAAGCAATTAAGAAGGCCCTACAGCAGCCCAGGGTGAAGAAGGTAGCTATCATAGGCGGCGGGTATATAGGCCTGGAAGTAGCCGAGGCGTGCGTCATGCAGAAGAAACAAGTCAGCCTGTTTGAGGCCAAACCCAATCTCCTGCATGGCTTTGACCCCGAGTTCGGGCAGATGGCAGAGCAGGAATTAATCCGCCACGGGGTAGACGTGCACTCCGGGGAGCAAGTCAAGGCCCTGGCAGGTGAAGACTGGGTCGAACGGGTGCTCTGCGCGGGAGGCGCTCATGAAACCGACCTGGTAATCCTGGCTATTGGCGTACGCCCCAACACCTCGTTTATAGACAGCCCGCTTATGGACAAGGAGGCCAATGGAGCCCTGATAACCGATGCCATGATGCAGACTTCGGTCAAGGATATTTATGCAGCCGGCGATTGCACCACCGTTATGCACAAGATCCTTAAGCGACCTGTGTACATCCCTTTGGGCACCAACGCCAACAAGCAAGGGCGGGCAGTTGCAGATGTGATCCTGGGTCAGTCGTCCCGGTTTGACAACGCTCTGGGCACGGCTATGCTGCGCTGCCTGGATATGGAATTCGCCCGCACCGGAATCACCGAACAGGATGCCCGCGCAGCCGGAATGGAAATCGGCAAAGTGACTGTCGAGGCCCTCTCCCATGCCCGTTATTTCCCGGATCCAGCCCGGATCACGATCAAACTCTGCTACGACCCGGCTACCCGGATTCTGCTGGGGGCTCAACTGATGGGCCGCAAGGAGTGCGCCTGGCGGGTAGATGTCCTGGCATGTGCCGTTGACCGGGGTATGACCGCCGAGGAACTTGGTTTTCTGGACTTGGGATATGCCCCTCCCTTTTCTACCACCTGGGATGTAGTCCAGATCGCGGCAAATGCCATAAAATTATAGTATCGGCTCTATCCCCGGGAAGGAATGAGCAGCAAGGGCTGCTTGCACCTGCGGGCTACAGCATGGGCGGTGCTGCCCAGCATAAGCTCTTTTATCAGTCCCTGGCCCCGGGTGGCCATCAGGATCAGGCTTACATTCTCCTGGTCGGCTATTTCCATGATATTGAGTGAAGCTGCACCTTGCCCGTACTTGACTGTGACCCGGGTGCCCAGTTCATCAAGTTCCTTTTTGATCAGGTCCAGCTGGCGCTCTTTCTCATAGAGCAGGGCTAATAGCTCCATCTGGTTGCGGGCTCGCTCGATTACAGAGAACAGGACCACATCTTGAAAGAGGGCCGAGTCATCTTTGATGATCTGCAGGAGATAGTCGGAATGGACGGAAAAATCAAGGGGTACCAGTACCCGGCTGAAGATGTTCCAGGTAATCGGCCGGCTGACAGGCGCGGCTTCCTGGCGCTTGATCAGCAAAACCGGCACATCACTGATGCGGATGACATCGGTGGCGGTGCTCCCCAGGAAGACCTGTTTGATATATCCTTCCCCATGGGATGCGATGGCAATCACTGAGACTTGTTCCTGGTTGGCTATACTGACTATTTCATGGGCCGGGAATCCTACGGGTTCTCGAGTCTTGACCTTGATGCCCCTGGCTTCCAGCTGGATTTTATTGAGCTCCAGCATCCTTTCGTTCGGCTGGTCCTTGGACGCAGCCGCCGGGCTGCCCTCGGCACGTATGTCGATGACATGGACCAGGACCGCTTCTTTGACTCCCACTGCTGCCATTTCAGCCACGCAGTCAGTCACCAATTGAGATATTGGCGACAAATCAGTTGCCAGCAAAACCTTGTCGATAATCATCACAAAACCTCCCGCAAGATGGAGTTGTATAGTATCACACCTGGATGCCAAGAGTTTCGGCAAGATCTTTGAGTGCTGCTACTTCGGCTTCGCTTACCCGGGTCCCTCCAAAACCCAGGAATCCGCCTTCCTTGGCCGACTCTGCGCTTAGCTGGGCTACCTTGTAAATCCACTGTTTGAAACCCTCAGCCTCGGGGATATTCTTGGCAGCCAGCATCCAAGCCAGCGAGCGGCAGGCCTGCAAGCATTGGGACTTCATCTCGTCTGGTTTCTTACTGGTAAAGGGCAGTTCCACTTTCTCCAGCTTTTCAATCTTGACTTTGAAGTCGGAGGCTAGGGCGTCGATCAGGGAGTTGCCGGTGGCAGTTTTGGTGGCTTCCACGATCAACTTTGGAAAAACCATCATCTCTTTGACCGAACCAACTAGACCACTGGGGCTGGACAGGGTGATGTAGATTGCAGCCATCTGGGGTGCGGTGATGATCTGCTGCCACTCCTCGGCAGTAAAGTCCTCTTTGGTGGCCATTTCCATTCCTCCTCAATTCTCATTCGCCAATAAAGGGAAGGCCGGGATCAACTGCCCGGCCTTATATAGCCCATACCAAAGTGGGGTCTATCCCTTCCACAAGCCATGCAGGTTACAGTATTCCCGCAAGACAATCGGCTCATGGCCGGCTTCGATGCAGAAGGTGGCTTGGGGATCCTGGCCAGGTTTGAGGAACACCTTGTATGACTTGCTCCCTGCCAGGACTTCGATCCACTGGATATAGTGCTCGGGCGTCATGGGATGGGCTACACTGCCTACCTTTACAGTAAGCAGGTTTCCTGCCTGCTCGCCCACTGGGATGTGTTTCTCCACCGCTGCGTCTACAGTGTTCTCTTCCAGCAGGGTCATAGGCTGGCCACAGCAGACCAGATCTCCTTTACCTTCAAGCAATACTTCAACCATGTTGCCGCATATATCACATTTGTATACACCCTGGAATTTTGCCATATAATCTACCTCCTCAATTTATTATGCCTATCATTACCATTATACCCTATTTAGTGCGGAAACGACCACGAATGGGTCATCCCAGGCATCTCCCGCAAGCATAGCCGGGCCAAAAATATTTTCCAGTATTGCGTCGATCCAGGCGGTATAATCAGAATAGGAAAGGGGATGGTTTTTCATGGAATGGGCTGGTTGGGGTGCATTTATGGCTCTGGGCATCGTATTCGTATTGCTGTTCTTGGCCATCATAGTGGTTCTCTATGTTCTGAAGTCGATTGGATTAGCGACCATGGCAGAAAAGCGCGGGATCGAAAATGCATGGCTGGCTTGGATCCCGATCGCGGACCTTTATATCATGGGATTGCTGGTGGGCGAGCTTGATATCTTTGGCTATCATTTAGCAAATCTAGGCTTGTGGACTCCGGTCATAATTGTCGGTGGCTCGATGCTTGGAAATATACACGGGATTGGGTGGCTGTTTTCCCTGGCTTCTTTTATCTTCGCGGTCTTGCTGATCTACCGGCTCTTCGAGATGTACACAACCCAGGCCACACTTTATACTGTGCTGTCCATACTATTGTGCCTGTTCCCGGTCTTCATATATGTAATCCGCAACAATCAACTCAGATACGTCGCGGAAAGCGGAACTTCTGCCGGGCCGCAAATGCCTGCTAAGGCTACGCCGCAGGCTCCAGCCCCACCAGTGCCAAAAGAGCCGGAGCCTGCAGCGCCAGCTGTGCAGCAAACCGCAGGTGGAACCCCCACCCCGACGGCGCCCGCCGATTCAGGCGACAGGGGACAGGTTTGACTGGGCGGGAATATTTTTGTAGATAAATACACATAATGTATAAATGATTACAATTGTATTGGTTTATAGCTGGCTGACATGGTAACTGGGTAAGGTTTGATCGATGGGTAAGACTACACACGATTAAATAAAGGAGGGGCCAAGGAGCCCCTCCTTCCTTATCGTCCAGGTGCCTCCGGACCGGAGGTTTTCTATACCCCTCAGCCGCCGAAAACAGTCCGTATCACCAAAGCCAATACTATAAGAACCAGGAAGAATATAATGTATTTGGTAGTATCCATGACTCCTCCTATCAGCTCCCCCCGGGCCACTCGGCATCTCGCTTCCACCGCGCAGCCCAAGATACATTGTTCTGTGCATCCAGGCCTGTCTTACCAACTTTTTACCGATAGCTTCTCTTTCCATACTATCATTTAGCTGGAACCCTGTCGCGGAATAAAATGGGATAATCTCATTAAAGGGTCCGGGATTTGTTTCGGGAGAGCCGGGAGTTTAATTTGGGATATAACCATCTGACCAGCAGAACCAGAAGGGCTGCCATCACCAGCCAGGGGATGGCAGCGAAAAGAAAGACCAAGGTGTTGCTGCCGAAATTGATCACCCCATTGAGGCTGCCGACCAGGCTTTGCCAGGCCTTGCCCCAGGTCCCTTGAGGGGCTTGGAGGGTGCCGGCCCCCCCCTCCGCCAGGTTGATATTGATTAAGCTATACTGGGTGGCATTCGCCAGGAGCTGCAGACGACCGCTCAGGACCTCTATCTCACCGCGGGTTTTACTGAGTTCATTCTCAACGCTGATGATTTCAGCAATATTGGCTGCCCGGTCCATAAGCCCTAGAAGCCGCGCTTCTTTGGCCTCCAGCACCTTCAACCGGGCCTGGGCATCATAGAATTCTTCAGTGACGTCCTGGGTGCTGATCACCTTGTCGGTCACTTCCCCAAAAGACTTAATGGCATCGATAACCTCCAGCAGAACGGTCTGGGGGACTTTAATCGTCAGTCGCCCGGACACCCGGTCATTCTCCCGGTAGATACGGCTGCTGACGGTGTAGCCGCCCTTTGCGCCGCACAAAGCGATAATCTGATCAGCGGTTTGGGTCACATCTGGCACCTTCAAGCTGAGACTTGCATTTTGCACCACCTTGCGGTCCAAGCTCAGGGGATCGGCTGCGCTCTCATCCTGGGCTGATCTATTAGCTGAGCTCCCATCGATGTTGATTTCGCTCTGGCTGGGTCCTGACTGGAGCGTATCGGTTGTTCTCTTGGCACCGCAGCCTGCCGCCAACACCGGCACAATCAGCACCAGCAATACTAGCAAAAGCGAGAGTTGAAGGTTGGGACTGGACAGGGGAATGGAGCTGCCTTTGCGCATGTTCATCTACCTCCTCAGTTATTCCCGCTGCGGTTCTGGTAATGCTGCAGCTTTATAACATGGATACAGTTTTAGGCCGCAAAGCTTGCAAAATGTGGATGTTTTTAAAATTGTCGACCCGGCCAGGAAGAAGTGATAAATTTTTATTGAGGTGAAATATTATGTGTCTGATTCTGTGGGCTCTTGACCGTCATCCCCGCTACAAGCTGGTCATAATCGCTAACCGGGATGAGTTCTATGACCGTCCTACCGCTCCAGTGGCCTTCTGGGAGGACTGCCCGTCCATATTGGCCGGCCGGGATGAGAAGGAGGGCGGGACGTGGATGGGGATCACCACCGATGGCCGCTGGGCGGCCTTGACCAATTACCGGGATCCCTCGGACTACAATTCTGAGGCTCCTTCCCGCGGGCGCCTGGTACAGGAATTCCTGCAGGGTGAGATCGATGCTCATGCCTATATGCAGGGCCTTTTGCATGCAGGAGAGCCGTACAACGGCTACAACCTTCTGGCTGGCACCTTTGAACGCATATATTATTGCTCCAACCGGGATCATGGACCAGTACAGGAAGTGGGGAGGGGCGTGCATGGCCTCAGTAATGGTTTGCTCAACACCCCCTGGCCCAAAGTAGTCAATGGGAAGAGGGCCCTGGAATCGGCTCTGGGTGAGGATTACGTCAATATTAAGCAACTCTTCGCTATCCTGGCCGACCAGGAAATACCGCCGGACCATGAAATCATCTCCACCGGCATCGCCTGGGAATTGGAAAGAGAGCTGGCCGCCCTGCATGTATTGAGCCGGGAATACAATTACGGAACCAGGTCCAGCAGTGTGGTCCTGATTGATCGCCATGACCAGGTCCGGTTCTGGGAGCGTACCTTCAATCCTTTTCAGCCGGAGTTATACAGCCAGGTCTATTTCGAATTCAAGGCAGACCAAATAATACTGTAATCAATAAGGGGTGATCAATCAGGTCTGCGCGCAGCTCTGGCAGAGCCCAGGTTAAGCGGATTCTCAGCCGAGGTCGGGCACTTGCAGTTGTCTGAGATAAGCCCAGGACAAGGCCAGGCTAATTAGGGTCAGCCCCGCAAATATTAGCATAATGGTATAATCGGGGGCAGCATGACGATAGAGGGGACCGAACCATTCCCCGAAAGCCACCGAGAAACAGAGGGTCAGGATTTTGATCAGGGCTACGCCCGCCAGGAGGTCACCCCAGGGACGCCCGCGCAGGAGCAGATAAGCGATGATGGCGAAGGCTGGGAAAACAACCCCCAGGTCCAATACGAAAACCCCGTAGGTGTCGGGTGGTATGTGCTGGGCAATGGGCCCGCTGATCCTTATCAGCCACAAGGGAACCAGGATGGCCAGAATGGAAAGGAGGAAAGCGGCGATAGCAGTCCTGAGCCGGAGGGGCATATTGATACCTGCCAGGGTTTCGGAGCGAAAAGCCAGCAGGCCTGTGATCAGGCTGTACAGAGAGAGGCCGAAAATAGCCAGGTAAAGAAGGTACAGGGAAGTATATCCACCCTGGAAAGCGTACAATCCATATCCGTACAGGAAATATCCGGCAAGGCCCAGGGCGATGATAAAAGGCTTGACTGAAGGGCGCGCCAGTAAATACATGGATAAGAGCAGGAGCATAGCTGAAGCCGGCAGGGAAATGATATCCTGGGCGATCGAGCCTGCTACCAGAAACTCAGTGATCGCGCCGGTCGCCAATAGGTCAGTGTATAGTTGCGGGTAGAAGACGCCCCGCAATGATGCATAGAATGCCAGTAGGGAAAGGAAAGCGGTCATGACCGAGACTACCCGTACGCGTTTGATATCCAGCATATTACCCCTCCTTCTATGCCTCCATTATATACAAATTTATACAAAACGGGCTCATTTTTTGCAACGCCTGATGGGACTGATCCGACTCGTTAAACTTTGCAGGAATATTTTGATCAAATGGATTATTGCATACAGAAGACTGAAATCGCAAAACTCATCAGGATGAATAGACAAGGAATGGGCTGCCTCTATAGCGGCCGTACCATGGGGCAACAACGAACCAGCGTTTTGCCGGCAGTGCAAACAGGGCTAATGAACCATGAATAACCTTAAGGACAATTTCGCTCGGAAGGGAGCCTGCAAGGGCCATGATTTGCCTGGTGAATGAACTAAGCGACAGGGGTTATTGCTATAATTAGTTTATTAGGAAGCTAACTGCAAAGGGGTGTTTGGAGATGTGGGCTAATCCCCAGGATCAGGTTAAGAAGCAGCTTCTGCAGAGCTGTCGCACCATCGCAGTGGTGGGCATAAACAACGACCCGGACAAACCCAGCTATTATGTGCCCCGATATTTGCAGGAACAAGGTTACAGGATAGTGCCAGTCAATCCTTTCCTGCAAGAAGTCCTGGGGGAAAAGGCCTATCCGGATCTCAAGTCGATACCTTTCAAGGTGGATGTGGTTGACGTATTCCGACGCAGCGAAGCTGTTTTTGACGTAGTGAAACAGGCCCAGGAACTGGATATCCCTGCGGTGTGGGTCCAGCTCCATATCGAATGCGGCGCGGAGGTAGTTGAGTTTGCCAAACAACATCATCTGCTGCTGATCAAGGATGCCTGAATGATGGTGGAGCACAGCAGGCTGCTGGGCAGAAAATAAGGCGGTTTCCAAACTTGGCCGCTTGCCGATCCGCACTTTAATCTGTAGGCTAGTTTTTGTTTTTAGCTTTGAAGGCAGCTAGGGTTTCGTTGATGCGCCCTTGCAGCCAATCCTGGTCGAATTCCGAATCATAGACAAAACGGGCTTCACTGGCTCGATCCCAGTCTTCATCAGGATTAAGGTGGCAAACCCTTGCATACAGAGCTGAGCCGGGCAGGGGGAGAGGCACATTGAACGATATTTCATCCAGGGGTAAATTCACAGCATGGGCAAAAGTCTTTTCGATATCCGGGATGGTTTCGCCTGGATAGCCGACTATGAAAAATCCAGCTGCTTTGATGCCAGCCTGGGCAAATCGGGCGACGGCTTCCAATCCGTCCCGAACAGTGCTGGACTTCTGCATCAGACGCAGCGTGACATCGCTGCCGGATTCCAGCCCCAGGTAAACCTTGCGGCATCCGGATTCTTTCATCAGGTTGACCGTTTGCTCATCGATGCCCCTGGTTCGGGACAGACAGGTCCAATCGATTTTTAATCCGCGTCTTTGCTTCTGCCGGCAGAACTCCTGCAGATATTCCAGGTCCAGGGTGAAGGAATCATCAGCGATCCACAGGCGGTCATAGCCCAGGGAAACGATGTCTTGGATTTCCGCAAAGACATTGTCCAGGTCAGGCTTGCGGAACACATCACCCCAGACCGGTTTCGAACAGAAATCGCACGAATAAGGGCAACCCCGGGTAACCATCAAGGTGGCTGGCCGTATCTGTTCACGGGCTACCCAGTGCTCCTGGTAACGTTTGTGAGGAAATCCGCTCCGATCAGGCATTGGCAAACGGTTGATAAGGTCTGTGGGGTGATGAACCGGTCGGCTGGACATAACCTTGCCGCTTCGTTGCAGGCAGATGCCGGGGAAGTCATCGACATCGATGCCGTCTATCAAACGCTGCCGGTCATCAGCTGCCAGGTAATCCAGGCAAAAGCGGGGGAAGGTGAGATCGGCTTCACCCTGGAAGACCAGGTCGAAGTAAGACAAAAAGCGCTGCGGATAGACTGTGGGCAGCGGCCCTCCGGTTACCAGCAGAGCTTGCGGCAGCGAATTTTTGAGCTGGACTGCCATATCGAGGGCAGTGCGGCTTAAACTGACCATAATCGATATGCCAACAATGGCGGGCTGATGGGAAATGATATCCGCCATGGCTTCTTCCGGCGTCTCATAAGTGCAATCAACCACTGCCACATCAACTCCCAGGGCCTTTAACTGGCTTTGGAGATATGCTATGCCCAGGGGATGAAAAAGCTTGGCGACCGGATCTTTACTCCGAAAATATGGATAGACCAGTACTACTTTAGTCGGCATCGCTATGCTCCTTGACCCTATGACGGGAGAATTTGACAGTATAGCGGCACAGGATTTCCCCTTGATGGGAGCTGGCAGGATTGATTTGTATGGCGAATCCAGATCAGCACAAGCGAGTGTTTCTTTCTCTGCCCCAGCAAACTTTGAATCCCAAACCGGGGTCAACGGCAATGTCACTGAGGGAGTACTTCACTTTTGCGGGCGAAGAAGGTCTTGCCCCCAGACCCATCCCTTCCTGGGTAAGGAACCCCACCCGCCCTGACTTGTAAGCCCCGGGCCAGTCCCATGGATATTCCGGTTCCTTTGTATAAATCATCAGTAAAGAATTCCGGATCCTGCATGTTTATCCTCCTCTGGAAGGTATGACAATGGGCGGACATGGGTCATTGGCTTATCCTTATTTTAACGTTTAACGCGGCTTTTGGCATTAGGTTCGACCTGGATACTTAGCTGGAGGAAGTAGTGGTAATATAGTAGATGAGATCTAGTGATTGATGACTGGGCTTAGGCTGGTGCTGAATGGAGATCAGAAAGTGGGCAAAACCTTGATAGCCAGGGAAATACAATGCAAGACGGCACTCAACAAGACTGGAATACCGGGCTACCAGTACTGTATGAATCCTTACGTAGGATGCACTCATGCCTGCATTTACTGTTACGCTTCTTTCATGTGCCGTTTCACGGGCCATTCCGAACCTTGGGGAGAGTTCCTGGATGTGAAAGTCAATTTCCCTTCGGTGCTGGGCAAACAGCTCTCCAGGCGCACTCGCCCCCACGGAAAAGTGTTGATAGGGACGGTAACCGACGCTTACCAGCCGGCTGAAGCTCGCTATGGTCTGACCCGGACCAGCCTGGAGATCCTGGCTGACTATAAGCAGCTGGAAGTTCATATTCTGACCAAATCGGCACTTGTGCAGCGGGATACCGAAATTCTGAAGCAGATCCCTGCCGCCCAGGTGGGTTTTACCATTACCACCATGGACAGCCGAGTAGCCAGGGTATTAGACCCCGGGGCGTCAGCCCCGTCTTTGCGCTTGGGAGCTGCCCGCCGGCTCAGGGATGCTGGGCTCCCGGTCTGGGTGTTCATAGCCCCACTCCTACCAGGACTTACTGACACTGAGCCATCCCTCTACCACCTGTGGAACAGCCTGCGGGAGGCAGGCATAGAGGAGATCATGGTGGACTATCTGAATCCCTACCCGGCTGTGGTCCATCGGTTGAGAGCCGCCTACCGCGATTATTTCCCGGAGGCCCTGCCGTTCCTGGAGGAATATTTGCGCCACCCTGCAGCTTACCAGGAGCAGACCGACCAGCGCATCGCGATTATCAGCGACGGTTGTCAAGGGGGACGGAGTTACTGACACATTCTCCATATGAATGTGTCAGTAACTCCGTCCCCCTTGACAACTCTTTGCAGCCGCAGGCAGGTTTAGTTGCTTGTTTCCAGCTTGAAACTGGGTTTCCAGAAGCCCATTTTTTCAGCTTCCTTGATGAGGTCATCCCGGAACTGGGGATGTGCGATTTCGATAAGGTTCTCGGTTCGTTTCCAGATGGACTGGCATTTCATCAAAGCTTTGCCATATTCAGTGACTATAAATTGGCTGAGCTGGCGTGACACGGTACAGGCAGCGCCAGTGGTCAGCAGGGGTTTGATCTTGGACTGGAGATTTCCATCTGCATCAAGGTAAGTAGAGGGCATGCACAAGAAACTCATGCCACCCGCAGAATGATAGGAGCCATAGACGAAGTCCCACTGTCCGCCGGTGCCGGTGATCTGGCGGAAACCCTGCATCTCCGAAGCCACCTGCCCATAGAAGTCAACTTCCAGACAGGCATTGATGGAACGGATATTCGACAGCCTGGCGATAGTCTGGGGATGGTTGGTGTAGTCCACGGCCGAAGCCATTACCATCGGATTGCGGGTCATGAAATCATAAAGTTCCGGTGAACCCAGGGCGAAGGCGCATACCATCTTGCCCCGGTCCAGCTCCTTGCGTTTGCCGCTCATGCAGCCGGCTTTCCACATATCATAATAAGCATCAGTCAGCATCTCGGTATGGGCCCCCAAGTCCCTTAGGCCTGCCAGGGATATTTCTTTGCCCAGGTAGTTGGGCAGGCCGCCAATGCCCAGTTGGATGCAGCAGCCGTCATGTATGTCCTCCAGGATATAATCAGCAATCTTCTTTTCCGCCTCACTGGCTTCAATGGCCGGAACAGAAGCCATCAGTTCGTTTTCGCCCCTTACCACCAGGTCAACTTCCGAGATGTGGATGTGCTGACCATAATGACCGTAAACATAGGGCATATTCTCGTTTTCTTCCAGGATGACGATTTTGGCATTCTCGCAGAGGGCTTCTAGGTGGGAGGTATTGATGCCGAAGTTGAAATAGCCAAAACGGTCCATGGGGGTAACCCTAAGCATGGCCACATCGATTTCCACATTGCGGCGGCGGTAGTATTCAGGGACTTCGTGGTAGAGAAGCGGCGAATAACTGACCCGCCCCGTGTCAGCCAGCTTGGCGTCAAAGGCTCCGAAGTGCCAACTGTCCCACTGGAAATGTTCCCTGGTAGGGTCACATTGGGCTACTTCGGAAAAGGGGGGCAGGGAGATGGCGGCGCGGATGTGAACTCCCCGCAGCTCATCCTTGCGCTTGGCCAGGGCTTTGTCCAAGGCTTTGGGCTGACCGTTGAAGTAACCGTAGTCAACCCAATCCCCTGATTTGACCACCTGTACCGCGGCTTCCGGTGTCCTTAGTTTTTTACGATACTCTTCAGCAAACATAACAGACCTCCTCTTTCACAATTTGCCCCGCAATAAATATGTAATCTCAGGGATGTGGGCTTTTTCGAGCCCATTAGTCATACCATCAGGTGGTCAGACCAAGCGGGACCCGCTGCTGCATCGAATCTTCACTGCCCAGCCTAATGTCATGTTAGCAGCCCGGACAGATATTTACAATCACTGTGCGAGACCTTGATGCCGGCGGGTCAAAATCTGTTGGATTTCGATAAAGGCCCACAAACGCAAGTGGGATGCAAGCATTTTACGCAAAGCGAGACGATCGACCGCAGTTGCCTTCAGAACCGCTGGACCAGGGTTGCTGCGAACAGATAAAGGCTAAGGCTGATCAGGGCCAGTATCGTTGTCCAGCCGACGAGGTTAGAGAGGGGGCGGTTGGTGTATTCTCCCATGATCTCGCGATTGTTGATCATCAGCATCATACACACCAGGACCACTGGAAGCAGGATCCCATTCAAGACCTGAGTCCAAATAGTGAGCCTAATCAGAGGCGCTCCCGGGATCAGGACCAGAGCTACCGAGATCAGGATGATGAGGGTGAATGTCCAATAGAAGACCGGGGCCTGTTTCCAGGTCTTGTTGATACCTGCTTCCAGGCCTAAAGTCTCGCAGAAATAGAAGGATGTGGCCAGGGGCAGAATAGTCGCTGAGAATATGGATGCTATGAAAAGGCCAACTGCGAAGAGGACGGAAGCCCAGCTGCCGGCCAGTGGTTTCAGGGCTGCCGCCGCATCTTTGGCTTCGACGATCTCTATGCCGGCGCGGTTAAGGGTGGCAGCACAGGCTACCATGATGAAGAATGCTACGACAACCGTGGCTATGGCTCCCATTACCACGTCCCATTTTTCATAACGATAATCCTTAAGGGTGAGTCCTTTCTCGATGACTGCCGACTGCATGTAAAACTGCATCCAGGGGGCGATGGTTGTACCGATCAAACCCAGGGTAATGGTAAGGTATTCACTGTCCCCCTTCAGCCTGGGATGGGATATCGCGGAACCGACTGCCGCCCAATCCGGGTGGGCCAAGAGAGCTGACGCCACATACATCAGCAGGAATCCGCTCATAAGCAGGAATACTTTTTCGGTGATGCCGTAATTCTCCTTGACCACCAGCAGCCAGACCAGCACTGCGCTCAGAGGCACGGTCCAGTACTTGCTCAGGCTGAATACCTGCAGGCTTCCGGCTACTCCCGCGAATTCGGCAGTGGTGTTGCCTATGTTAGCCACCAGCAGGCAAAGGAAAATGAAGCTCATGACCTTGATCCCGAAGTTCTCCCGGATGAGATCAGCCAGTCCTTTGCCAGTTTTTATACCCATACGGGCGTTCATTTCCTGGATGACCACCAGTAAAATAAAACAGGGTAAGAGGGTCCAGACCAGGTCATAGCCGTAATTGGCCCCGGCTACTGAATAGGTGGTTATCCCCCCCGCATCATTATCGACACTGCCGGTGACTATACCCGGCCCTGCCACAGCCAGGAATATCAGCAGGGGGTTTATGTACCTGTTTCTTACCATCGCTTTGAAATCAGATAGCATCGCCGTCACCTCCCGGTCCGGTTGCGGAAAGATGATAAGGGAGATCTGCGGGGCAGGTATCTGCGGTTACGGGGATTTTGCACCAGTGAACTCAGCACGTCATCTAAGGTCACCATTCCCAGCAGGTGCTGTTTCTCATCCACTACCGGCAGGGCTAGCAGGTCATATTTCACGGCAAAATCCAGTATCTTACCGAAGTCGTCCCGGGCATTAAGACTCAAGGGCGGGTCCATTAGTTCGCCTAAACGGGCATGGGTGTGGGCCAGGATCAGGGTCCGCAGCGGAACCATGCCTATGAGTCTCTGGTCTGCGTCGACAACGAATACTTCGTTCCAGGTATTGAAATCGGGCTGTTCTTCCTGGAGCCACTGCCAAAGATCGCGGACGCTGCCGTCTTGGCGGAAAGAGATCACTTCCGGGGTCATAAGGGAACCGGCCGTACCTTCATCGTAATGCATCAGCTTGGCTAACAGTCGGGCTTTGTCAGGCTCGATCAGATCCAGGATCGTTGCTTGCATGTCCCTAGGCAGGCTTTTGAGATTGTCAGCGGCGTCATCTGGATTCATGGCCAGGATCAGCACTAGAACCTGTTCGGCATCGAAAGCTGCCAGAAGCTGGCGACGGGGTTTGGCATCTATTTCGGCCAGGGTTACCCCCGCGGTCTCGGGGGACAAAGCGTTTAACACCTGCATCTGCCCCTCAGGATTAAGTTCCTGAACGATGTCAGCGATGTCGGCAGGATGCATCCGCGCTACGTATTCCACAGGTATGGTCAGCTCCAGGTTAGCAGTTCTGGTGGCGAGGGGTTTGAAGTGGTCCCAGTGCAGCAGCCTCTCCGGGGCCTTGGGGGCCAGGAATCTGAAGCCCAACCGGCGCAGGATTCCCCTCAGACCTATGTCCACTTCCATCAGGGAGATCCTGGGTTTGCCCTCTATGTGATGCCACCATAAGCGGATATCATTGACTCTTTCCACTTTGGCCCCGCGGATATCGACGATCTGTTTGTCCAACAGCCAGCGGCTCGCATAGATCTCATCGGCTTCAGCCGGGCGCAGCAGAGAGGGATCAAAAGACTGCTTCAAGCGGATTTCCTTAGCATTGAACCTTGCCACCAGTTGCAGGGGCAGGACCGTATCCCAGGATTCCATTTTTAGAGCGGTTACCTGGGGATGGCCTGAGACCCAGATGGTCAGCAAATCTTGCAGTTTGCCGACCTTCTGGCCTTCACTGTCGTATACCTTGTGTCCCAGGACTTCGCTGATAAAAATATCCCGATTGTCGTTGCTGGAGGCGGTCTGCTCTTGGCGCATTCGGCTCCCTCCCTGCCCTGTTAATTTCATGTTACCAGCCTGGTAATGTATTTACAATCGGCTGCATGCTTATGCATGGTAAAAAGGCTAATGCTGGCCACTATCCCGGAAGCCCTTGGGGGGACGCCTATTTTTCGCGATTCATACTAGATTAGGCTGCTTGTAAGCCAGATTTAAGACAGGGTCTGATAGGTGAACCTCTTCGCGGTGCTGAGCATTTCCAAAGCATTCAAAGAATACCCATCCTGCAATCAGAACAGGTAAAATGATGACCTGATCATCGGTTTGTTTGCAAAAGGTCCTGTGATATGCGCAATGACTAGGGATAAAACAATTGCCAAGGGGACGGAGTTGCTGACACATCCTCAATGAGGATGTGTCAGCAACTCCGTCCCCTTGGTACAAAGGCGGGATCAGTCCAAGAGGGCCACCAGTTCCTCATAACCTTGCGGGTCTCCCTGTTCCTCTGGCAGTGGACGTCTGAAGACCAGTTCATCCGGATCTTTTTTCTTGAGCGTCCTTTTCAGCCGAATAGTCACATTGGCCAGGACCAGGTTTTTCGAATCTTTGGAGGCGAAATCATAATCCCTCTCGATGCGGGCGATCTCGCTCAGCAGTACAGAAACGATGGTCATCTTGCCATTGTTGTAAAGACAGGCGATCACAATAGCCCGGTCGGTTAGGAAAACGTGTTCTTCCTGGTAGAATCTTTTCTGCCACTGATTGGGGCCGTTGTAATATTTGAAGCTGGCCCGCACTTCCCCGCGGTTCATAAGGTAGTCCCGCAAAAGGGGAAAGGTATATTCGCTGTTCAACATCTGGGATTTAACTCGCTCTAGTCTCTCTTCCATACATACCTCCGTAATATCTTATTTGGGATTGATATCCTCGGCCTTCGAGCGCCTTAATGAGGGACATCGGGGAGGAACTTCTGTCCATTGGGGACTCGAAATAGTTAAAAGCATCGCCAACCTATTTCTCCAACGACCAGCAAATGGAATTATCAACCGAAATTCCCGATTTATCAAACATCATACCATATTTTGCAACTTGAAGAAAAAGAAAACAATCACAAAAATTGACCAGTTCGAACATCTGCAATATATTTTAAATACCGGACTGGAGCCATTACTCTGGACCGTTTTATCCTGGATCCAGTCAGGGGAAAAGGTTCTCGTCTTCCCAAGCGTTGTTTGTTTTGTCGGCAGCTGAACCGAACCCAAGGCGTTGCTGCCGAGCACAGGTCGCTGGTCTGGCCACAAGTCGGATGGCGATGCGGGGCTGGTACAGGCAAACGAATTTGAAGAACAGGACCAGTTTTCCCCACTGCTGCCGGTGACCGGCCAGGTTTCTGCTTCCAGCCCTAACCTGAAGCCGGGCGGCATGTTAAGACATCAGGGTAACTATAGAAGGAGGTACAGGCTTAATGCTAAGTACCCGCCGAGAGTAGAGTACCGTCGCTATCCCACGTAGCGTGCGGTTCTTTACTTTCATGCCCACGACTACAAGTGCGGACCAAATGGCTCAATATTGCCCGACTTGGATTGACAGCAGCCCGGCACCAAGCTATATTCGAACTAGAAGCGATTGCATGCTTTGGTTGGAGTAAAGGGTGAGGAGGTGTCCGGATGGTCTTTGACTTTGAAGCCGATATTCTGGTAGTGGGTACTGGGGCAGCTGGATTCTCTGCGGCCATAACCGCAACTAGCCGCGGGGATCATGTGATGATGCTTGAAAAAGGTGATGATTATGGGGGGACCACCCAGCATTCGGGAGGTGGTTTCTGGATCCCCAACAACCGTTTCCAGAGAGAAAAGGGCATCGAAGATGCTAAAAACGATGCAGTAAGCTATATGGCCCGCTTATCCTACCCCCAGCTTTACAATCCCGCAGACCCGACCTTGGGACTGCCCCAAAACCATTACGATCTCATCAGTACATTCTACGATGAAGCTGCCGGTGCGGTAGAGTTCCTGGAAGAAATCGGTGCTCTCCAGACTATCCAGGACGTAAATTGGACCGGGCAGCCCCAGGTGGATTATCAGGAGCAGTTGCCGGAGAACAAATTGATCCGTGGCAGGACGCTTTTCCCGCGGGATGAGGAAGGCAACCAGGCTTGGGGTTGGGAGCTAATAGACCAACTCCATAGTTGGGCAGACAGCCATGGAATCGAGATAAGGACCCGGCATGAAGCGGTTGGGATAGTGCTGAATGATGCCCGAGAGGTAGTTGGGCTGGAAGTGAAGGTGGAAGGTGAAGTTGTAAAGAGGTTTCGGGCTCGTAAAGCCGTTATATTTAGCAGTGGAGGTTACACCCGCAATCAGGAGCTGATCTTGCGTTTTCAGCGGGGGCCGATTCTCGGGGGATGTGCGGTTTCCACCAATACCGGTGATTTTATCCGCTTGGGTGGTGCTATCGGCGCGGCTCTTGGGAATATGGCCGGCGCTTTCCGGAGCCAGCTGGTCCTAGAAGCCGCACTGGCAGATCCTTTAGGAATCAACAACCTATTTTACGTCCTGGGGGACAGCGTGCTGCAGGTTAATCGCTGGGGCAAGAGGGTCATGGACGAAAAGCGCAATTACAACGACCGGACCATGGTCCATTACGTATGGGATCCCCAGCGGGGTGAGTGGACCAACCTGCTGCTTTTTATGATCTATGATGAACGCACTGCCAAGCTGTGGCAGGGCTACCCGCCCTTGCCCCTACAAGGGACTGACGATCCGGCGATCATATCCGGCCAGACCATGGACGAACTGGCGGACAATATCGTCCTCCGCCTTGGGAAGATATCAGCCCATACAGGCGGCTTCACCCTGGCCCCCGAATTCAAAGATAACCTGGCCCAAACCATAGCCCGCTTCAACGGATTTGCCCGTACCGGTCAGGATCTGGATTTCCAGCGGGGGGACTTCGCTTATGACCGGGAATGGACTACTTTTCCTCCAACCATACCCGATGTGGAGTGGCCTCCGGCTGGAAAATCCAACTACACCATGTATCCACTCAGCGACCAGGGACCATATCATGCCATTATCCTTGCGCCGGGCACTCTGGATACCAACGGAGGCCCGATTATCAATGCCCGGGCTCAGGTGCTGGATGTGAATGGGCAGCCGATTCCCGGCCTCTATGGGGCCGGCAACTGCATAGCGGCTCCCTCGGCCAACGCTTATTGGGGTGGGGGAGGCACAATTGGTCCGGCCCTTACCTTCGGTCATATCGCAGGTCTCAATGCTGCCGGCGAAGCGATCAAACCGAACGCTGATTAAGAAAAATATAACAATCACAACTCTTGAGATTTTGTATACACTGTTTTATAGTGTTGTTAACAGGAAACAGTGCTAGCTGGAGTACTGCTATTACCCTGATAGAGGGGTTAGGAAATAAGTTCTTTTCCAACAGCTCATATTACTTTTCGCCGACAGTCATACCGGACCCAAGGTGTTGCTGTAAAGGCCCAAATTATTGGCCAAGCCACAAGCTTAGCAGTAATTGCAGGGTAAGGGAACAGGAGATGGGAAATAAGGAAAGGACCGATTTCTAGAGAACCAGGCCGTCTGGAAGTATCGCCCGATACCGAAAACGAGCAGGGTCAGACCCCCCAAAAAAAAAAGGCCAAAATTAGGGGAGAGCATAACTCGAACCTAAACAAAGCCAACAGTCAGGGTAATAATATCAAAAGGAGGTACAAGCTGAATGCTAGGTACCCACCCGCTGTAAAGGACCAAGACTATCGTCGATAGGATTGGTCCTCTACTTGTTTCTGGTCTTTTATTCCCTCACATTTAGGCAAACAGCACCAACCCCAATGCCATCAGCACCATGCCGGCGATCAGCCCGCCCATGGCGACATGGTGTTCTCCATATTTTTCCGCCGTAGGCAGCAATTCATCCAGGGAAATGAATACCATGATACCGGCAACTGCAGCGGTGACGATTCCCAGCATCATCTCACTATGGTACTGGCGAAGCAAAAGGTAAGCCAGGACTGCACCCAACGGCTCGGCTAGTCCGGAAAACAGGGAGAGCAGGAAGGCTTTGCGCCGATTCCCGGTGGCACAGTAGACGGGGATCGATATAGCTATACCTTCCGGGATATTGTGGATGGCAATGGCAATAGCGATGCTTATTCCCAGGGTGGGATCCTCCAGGGCCGAGGTGAAGGTCGCGATTCCTTCCGGGAAATTGTGGATGGCCACCGCCAAGGAGGTGAGGAGGCTCATCCGCAGCAGCGAGAGATCAGCCGGGCTGGCGTTTGCCAGGTCTGCTTCATCTTTGAGCTCATGAGGATTGGTGAGATCAGGGACCAGGAAATCGATCAGGGCGATCACTGCGATACCGGCAAAAAAGCATAAGGTGGTCAACAGGTAGCCCTGACTGGGGCCTGACACAGCAGCCAATTCGGAACGAGCGGTGGGAAACATTTCGATCATGGCACATATATCATGACTCCTGCTGACAAGCCCAGCGCACCGGCCAGTTGTTTTTTGTTGGTGGACTTGGTGAAAAAGGCCAGCGTACTTCCCAGTCCGGTAGATAAACCTGCTATTAAGGTGAGCGTGAAAGCAAAGATGAGGTTTTGCTGGGAGAGATCCATTGTTTCTCCTCCTGCACTGCCGAAATAGTCTGGTTAGCGTGCGGATCTCACGCTTGGCTTTGGTTAAATCATATATGGTACAAGCTAGAATAACAAGTGTGAGGAAAACAGGCATCATCCCAATACAGGATCCAGTTTGAACCAGTCACAAAATATACCCCTGGTTGTCCATAACCTTTCGTTATGATATCCTGATAGTATGATTCCCATCCTAATATCACCGTATTTAGGGGCAGGAAGGAGGTTGTATTCATGCCAGAAGAGTTCAAGCCAGGATGCAAGCGACCCGAGATCAAAAAAATGAGCGTAGCCACTGAAGAGACCACTACCCAGCCGGCAGCGAAGGAGGGGATGAAATCAATGGTAAAAGTAGGCAAGCCAGCTCCGGATTTTACAGCCGCGGCATTTTATCAGGGTAAATTTGTGAATGTGGGCCTTTCCGAGTTCAGGGGGAAATGGGTCCTGCTCTGCTTCTATCCAGGCGATTTCACCTTTGTCTGAGCTACCGAAATTGCAGCAGTTGCTGTGAAATACCCTGAATTCCAGGCCCTGGGGGCAGAAGTTCTCTCCATGAGCGTTGACAGCGTATTCGTGCATAAGATGTGGAATGACCATGAATTGAGCAAGATGGTAGGGCATGATATACCCTTCATGATGTGTTCCGACCAGGACGGTGGAATCGGCAAGGCTTATGGCATTTATGATGAAGACAGTGGGGTGGAGACCCGGGGGAGATTCATCATCGACCCCGATGGAAACATCCAGGGATTTGAGGTGCTGACCCCACCGGTAGGGCGCAATGTCAAGGAGTCCTTTCGCCAGCTGCAGGCATTTCAATTGGTGCGGGCATCGGCTGGCACCGAGGCCACTCCTTCTGGATGGCAGCCTGGCAAACAGACCCTCAAGCCTGGTCCGGATCTGGTGGGCAATGTCTGGAAGGTCTGGAAGGTGGAAGAGGCGTTTAACGGCTAAACATAGAGCGGATAACAGATGACCGCCTCCCGGTTACCGGGAGGCGGTCTTTCCATTGCGTTTTTTATGTCACGGGTGTCAAGGGGACGGAGTTACTGACACATTTTCCCAATCAATGTGTCAGTAACTCCGTCCCCTTGACATTAGATCTGGCTTTGCGTCCCTAGCTTCCGCCAGGTTTGCTAAGGGCTGGGGTTTTGGATCGATCTTTTAAAATACCAGGAGAACCCTCGTCTTGGTTCATGGGGCAACCAAGGGGGAGAGGGCTGGAAAAACTACTTTATTCGGCAGGAGTTTCATCCAGTTCAGACTCTTCGTCAGCATCCTCGGATTCATCTTCCGTATCGCTGCTTTCATCGACCTCGCTATCATCGTCAGAGATTAAAGTATCGTCAGTATTATCCGTGGAGGGCTCAACAGTCAACGCAGCTGTATCCGCCGCGGTTTCCTCAACTGCAGCCGTTCCGAAGTATGCGGACAGCCATTTGAAGGGCACATAAGCGTGGCCTTGAGTGGCTATGTCAGTAAAAGCCAACTTATCAGAATCAGCAATCTGGGCATCTAATATGATTTGCGGATTGGTGTCGGTTCCGCCCAGGGTTCCGGACAGATTGATCATACCTTTGAGGGGATCAAAAATGTATCCCGTAAATTTTCCAGATAAGGCTCTGCTAACCGGGTCGACAGATCCACTTACTGTACCAGTCAGAGCACCAGTCACTTCTCCGCCAATAGTACCGCTGATTGGACCTGAAACAACATTATTCTCAAAGGTTAAATCGTTAAAATTTGGAGATTCAAGACTAATAGCCGCAACTTGGGTCAAAGTGGAGGTGATACCGTTAATACCAATTAAAATTGATTTGCCGTTAGTTCCTGACAATGTTACGGTTTGTTCATCTTTATCCCATACTGCTTCGATGCCATGACTCTTCATTGCCTGCAGCGGGATCACGATCTTGCCACCTTTTTTGTCAGTCGACTGGAACTGAACCAAATTTTTATTGGCTTTCTTAACTGTCCAAGCGGGCGGGGCAGGGGTTTCGGTTGTCACCGGTTCAGTGGCGGTCGGTTCGCTAACAATAGTCGATTCGGTGGAGTGCTTGGCTTTACCTTTGGCTTGGCCCTTGCCTGACTTGTCGGAGGCGGCGAAGGCGGAGAGGGACAGGGACAGAGTGAAAGTGAGTACCATCAGGAATACCAGAACTTTTCTTGCCTTTTTCATTCTTTCTACCTTCCTTTCTTTATTTTGGCTTTTCCCATCTCCACCGAAAAAAATAACTGCACGCCGAAGCATGCAGTCAATTTCTCTGCTTTCTCTTCGGCAACCCGGCGGTCATGGCACCCTGTGCTTTAGATCCGTGGCTTTGCGTCCCTGGCTTTCACCAGGTTTGCTATTATCGGAGATGTTCATTTGGTAAATTATACGATTTAACAGAGTGGTGAACAATGGCTGCCCGGAAGAGCGCGGATGGATTTCGTCACCTCCGGCCCTGGTTTCCTCAGCATGAAATTATGAATGCGGACAGCTATGTATAGTAAAATGGAAATAGAAGGGGGGATGGGAAATGACCGTCCATATCGTGGGTTTGGCCGGCAGTCTGCGCCGCGGTTCTTTCAATAAAGCGGCTCTCAGGGCGGCCGGTGAGCTTTTACCGGCAGGAGCCAGGCTGGAGATCCTGGAACTATCCGATATCCCGTTTTTTAACGAAGACCTGGAGAAGGAGGGCATGCCCCAGGCGGTCCAGGACTTAAGGGCCAGAGTAAGTGCTGCTGATGCCATCCTAATTTCGACCCCGGAGTATAATTACTCCTTGCCCCCGGTATTGAAGAATGCCCTGGACTGGGGATCACGGGGCGGACTCAATGTCTGGAACGGCAAGCCTTTGGCGATTATGAGCGCGTCCCCCGGCATCTTCGGCGGGGCCAGGGCCCAGTACCATTTGCGCCAGGTATGTGTGGTGCTGAACCTCTTTCCATTGAACCGTCCCGAGGTTTTTATCGGCAGTGCCAACACCAAATTCGATGCTGACGGTACCCTGGTAGATGAATATACCCGCCAGGCGATAGCCAAGCTGCTCCAAGCCCTGGCAGACATGGTCCGGCTGATGAACAAGGAACAGTGATGGCATATTCGAAACGCTTGGAACTCAAAACCATCGGCAAAATGGTGGAGATATACTGCCGGGCTCACCATAGGCACTCCGGAACCTTATGCCCGGAGTGCCTTGGCCTGTTGGCTTATGCGCAAAATCGCCTGGAGAAATGCCCCTTTGGAGAAGACAAACCGGTCTGTTCGCAGTGTACGGTCCATTGTTACAAGACCGATATGCGGGAGCAGGCCAGGCAGGTGATGGCCTATGCCGGGCCCCGGATGCTGACCAGGAGCCCAGTCCTGACCGCCCGGTACATGTACCGTAAAAAGTTCAAACGGCCGCCTGCGGAATAAGCAGCCGTCCCTCAGGGGCGATAATATCTATTTCAACTGATAAACCTGGTTGCGCAGATTTTCCTTGGTGGTGGACCCGACTACATAGGTGTAGATTCGCCCCTCCTTATCGATTATGAATGTGGTCGGTATGCTGCTGATACTATAGTTGTCGGCAGTTTTTGTGCCTTTATCCAGAAGCACCGGCATGGAAAAACGATTGTCCTTAATGTACTGCCGGGCCTTGGATTCGGTTTCCCGGCTGCCGTCGGTCAGATTAACCGCCAGGAGCACCCCGAAATCATCGACCTCCAGCTCGGCTGCGATCTGGTCCAGGTCAGGCATCTCAGCCTTGCAGGGAGGGCACCAACTGGCCCAGAAATTTAGAACCACCACCCTACCCCGGAAATCGGAAAGCCTGACGGTATTGCCCTCCAGATCTTCCAGGGCAAAGTCCGGAGCGGTTGCACCCAGGTAGCTGCTGGTGGCGGCTACTTTGTACGTGTCGATGGTGAACTGGCCGTTCTCCGCAACCTGGAATCGATTGTAGACCGAAAAAGCCAGCAGTACCAGCAATCCCAAAAATAAAAGCGAGCCGACGAACTTGTTGCCTTCACCCATAATTATCATACCTCCTCAGGTTATTATAATCCGCTGCTTAAAAAACTAGAACCGGTCCAGGAAGAGAAGGATCCCGGCTCCGACCAGGAACAAGCCCGATATCAGGCTGATGGAACGGCTATGGGCGGCCAGCAGGCGGAATCGTTCCTTCAGTGACTCAAAGAGCCATGCGCTTAACAGGAAAGGGATACCCAAACCAGCTGAATAGAGGCTGAGCATGAGCATACCCTGCTCCACGGAACCTGTATTTCCGGCTAGAAGCAGGGCGGACCCCAGGAATACCCCGACACAGGGGGTCCAGCCGAAAGCGAAGGCCATGCCGAAGCCCAGGGAGCGGATCAAATTGAGATCCTGGACCCGGTAATCGAAGCCGCGGGCCTGGTCCAGGAAAGGAAGCCGCAAAAGTCCCATGAAATGGAGCCCGAAGGCTATCATCACCATACCGCTGATCTGCCGCAACAGTGTCAGGTGGAGCTTCAGGTAACTGCCCAGAGCCGTAGCAGTCGCCCCCAGGGCTACGAACACCAGGGTGAAACCCAGCACGAAAGCCAGGGCATTGCGAAAAAGCCGGTCCCTGTCGATGGTGCTGTTCTCAGCTGTTCCTGCCAGGTAGAAGAGGTAGATCGGCAGCATGGGGAGAATGCAGGGTGAGAAAAAAGTCAAGAGACCTTCCGTGAAACAAAGCCAGTAAATAGGATTTCCCATGGCCACCTCCTGCCGGATCCATTGCCCGGTTTTGCTGAATCTACTATATTATAAATATTGGCTTAAATATAGGCAATGGTGGATACCGGTTGACACCAATGGGGTCGGAAGGGCCGGCAAGGAGGTATAGTATGGACGAGGAAAGACGGGATTTCGACCAGGAAGCTGGTGACTGGGACAATCCCGGTCGAGTCAAGATGGCTAAAAATATCGGGGCGGCCATCAAAAACTCAGTAGATATAAGCGGGGATATGGAAGTCATGGATTTCGGCTGCGGGACAGGATTGCTCGCCCTTGAGCTGCAGCCCCTGGTGCGAACACTGACCTGTGTCGACAGTTCGGCTGGCATGCTCCAGGTGCTCAGCGGCAAGGTGAAGGAGAGACAGTTGAATAATATCCAGCCTCTTCTCCTGGATGTAGAAAAGGGCGATCAACTCAGCGGCGCCTATGACCTGATCATCTCCAGTATGACCCTGCACCATATCCGGGAGATAAAACCCTTGCTGGCACAATTTCAGCGGATATTGAAGCCTGGGGGTTGGCTGTGCCTGGCTGATTTGGATCCGGATCAAGGTCATTTTCACGGAGCCAATCACAATCAAGGAGTGTTTCATTTCGGCTTCGATCGCAATCTGCTGGGCAAAGACCTGGAGGATGCCGGTTTCATCCAAGTGGAGTTTCGCACCGGGGCTGAAGTGATGCGCTTTTATCCCGGGGGATTGAAGCCTTTTACCATCTTTGTAGCTACTGCCCGCAAAGCGTGAATCAGAGGCCACTTTTCTAGATGCAAACCTGGCCGGAAAAATATTAAGCAATAGCGGCTGAAAGGGGAATTTCGATGGGGGACCAGGAAAAATTCAACGCGTTCAAACAGCAATTAGTTGAGGACAATGAGAAGAGGTATGGTCGGGAAGCCCGGGAGCAGTATGGTGATGAAGTGGTTGACAGCTCCATCCGCAAGGTCCAGGGGATGACCAAAGCCCAGTTTGACAGGTTCAACACTCTGTCAGCCGAGCTCATGGCGACCCTGTCGGCAGGCTTCTCGACCGGTGATCCAGCCGGTGATTTGGCGCAAAGAGCCGCGGATTTGCACCGCCAATGGCTGGCCTATTTTTGGGATAATTACAGCCCAGAGGCCCACCGGGGTGTGGCCCAAATGTATGTGGATGACCAGCGCTTCACCGCTTACTACGATGCAATCCAGCCCGGCACGGCCGCATTTCTCCGCGACGCGATCAATATCTATGCCGGCAAACCATCCCGCTGAAAATTCGTCATTCGGTGGCGGCTATTTTTGCCAGCCTACTTTGCACTACATCCCGGAAGAGGCCGCCGTGATAACATATGATGGAGTCAATGGCATAACCGGTCAGTTTTTGGATTGATAACAAAGCCTCATCCTGGGCATAAGTTATTAATTCAGGCGTTTTGACCAACATACCGGATTCAACAAACAGAGCATCGCCTGCGATGAGCAGACGGTGCTTTTTCAGGTACAAGCTGATATGTCCAGGTGTATGCCCAGGGGTATGGATGATGATAATACCGCCGCAATAGGGCAATTCTACACCGTCTTGCAGGTGATGGTCAACGGTCGCCCCAAATTGGAGGTAATTCGACTTGAGGTTTTCATAAAGCGAGCGTAATGGCACAGAATCCTGCAAAGGCATTGATTTTAGCAACTTTTCCATTTGCACTATCCTTAACGGGGGGAGTGTGCACTCTAAATAGGGGGCTTCATCTTCGTGAGCCATAACTGTGATTCGGTGATCGGCTGAATGCACGATTTCTTTCAGACAGCCTATATGGTCCATGTCATGTAATTACCACAAAGTCAAACGATGGAGGGGTTCCGCGGAAGCCAGGTCTTCATTAAAAAAACACATTTCCTTCACAGAACCTCAGTTATGTCTGGATACAATGTAGGCACGAACCTGTGGAGGGATGTTGTCATGATCAGAAGAGTTAAAAGACCGCTTATAACAATTTTTACCATGCTGGTATTTTTGCTGGCTGCAGCACCGGTTATGGCCTGGGATGACTGCCCTAAGAATAAAGTCGTCTGTGACCAGCCCTGTCGTGACTACATCGACACCAACAATAACGGAACCTGCGACCACCTTGAGCCTGCTCCCTCTTCGAGCGTTAAGACTACACCGGCGGCAGCGGTGACGACCACAGTTGCCGCCAAATCCCCTGATACCCCAAACGTTGTGCCTGAGGCCCCAGCCAATCCTAATACCGCAACTTCGTCCGATGCTCCGGCCAGCACTTCAACCTCTGACAGTGGCACTGTTGTCGCCGAATTGGGTTCTACGGCTAATGAGTCCGGGGCCGCAGTGGAGTACCAAGCTACCAGCCAGACTGCCAGCCCGGGAAAGAACCTGGTCACAGCCGTTGGCCAGCCCAGTTTCGTGCTTACTCTGCTGCTGCTGATCGGGGCTTGGGTGGCAGTGCGTCTCAACTTGCAGGGGAGGGTCAGGCTGGTGATCCTGGCCCTTTCCCTGGCCATTTTGGGATTTTACCTCCAGGGATGTATTTGTCCGGTGGGCGTATTGGCTAACCTGCCCCTGCGCCTTACCGGGATCCTTCAGGGTAACTACATGTTATGGCTGCTGCTGTTCCTCACCCCGGTTGTGTTTCTCTTCTTTGGAGGCAGGGTCTTTTGCGGAGGGGTATGCCCGATAGGTGCAGTTCAGGAATTAACTTTCCGCCTGGGACGTATAATGGGCCTCAACCGGGGACGTCCCGGTTTGGAGAAATGGGACTGTCTGAAATACGGGAAATATTTGACACTACTGGGTGTGCTATTGGTGACCCCCATAGTCGGAACAGACTGGTGGTGCGATTGGGATCCCTTCGGTTATTTGTTCAATCTGTCGGGTTCCAAGGTGGCCCTGGGTTTGCTAGTGGTTATACTGGTCGTGTCTTTATTGGTTTCACGGTTCTGGTGCCGATTTCTTTGCCCCTACGGCGCACTGCTGGGAATCCTCAACAAAGATTTGGCCTGGGTAAGGCAGGCTTTGGGACTGGGTTCGGGTGGGCCGGTAATCGACACCAGCCGCTGCAAGAACTGCGGCAAGTGTGCGCGCAGCTGTCCGGTTGACGCTATCAGCGCCTGTTCCATTGACGCTGCCGAATGCATCAACTGCGGGGAATGCAGTCGCCAGTGTAAACTTGGAGCAGTGGTCACCGAAGAGATGTTACCTGCCGATCCAAGACCGGCTTGGTCGATCAATTAAATATAGAAAGGAAAATGTCCCATGACTAATAAAGCGAAGATGATATTCTTGAACCTGATTCTGCTGGTTGGTATCACTTTTTCGATGAAAACAGCATTCGCCGACCTGCCCGCCAATGATGAAGGCAGCGCCAACCGCGATCAGGAGAAGATCCCGGACCAGAGCCAAGGATCTGCGCTCACAGCGGAATGGACCAGCGGCACCCAACCCGATGGCAACGGAAATTGCAGCCTTATTCCGGTGGATGATGGATGTGCGGTCTGTGCTGGCTGCAGCAGTCCTTGCAGTCTGATCCGGTAATCGGCACCTGCCCTTATTCTCTCTTAAGCTCCTCTCCGGGACTACTCCAGATCCAGGAGGGAGCTTTTATCTGCTAAGCACTCCCTTTGCTGGTTTTGTCCCTGCAGGGATCAGTTAATTGAATGTAAGGGGAGGTTAAATGGTATAATTTAGGTGGAGCCCTATCCCTTAACCGGTCGTCAACCAATGGTCAAGGCATCCGCTACCAGACTTAGGGAGCCGGCCAGTACAATGACAGACAGGACTTGAGTTCTATTAGAAGCTAAAAGGAGGAGTAGAAATGGCAGCCAAAAAGAGTTTTACCGCGGAAGAAGCCAAAACCATCGGTGAAAAATTGGGCATTGACTGGAGCAAGTTCGATGTGGAACAGTTCAGGATGGGTATGGACGTGGAACTGGAACATGGCCAGCATGATCCCGAAACCAATGTGACTAATGATGATCCCCTCACCACCGGCAAAATTGCCCTGGCTCATCTCAAAGAGTTCCCGGATTATTATACCCGCCTGCATAAGATGGAAAAAGAAGCCGACGCGTTCTGGGGCAAATAATGACCAAACCCGCCTGGCTGAGTGAAAACCAGGCGGGTTTTAAGCGTTTTCTGCCGGAGTGTGTGGAAAACCGAAGCAAATCACCGGGAACGATGCCAACCGAATAGCATCCAGCATCTGTATATGCAGAGGCAAGTGCCAGCCTCGCCGTGTTCAGGTCAAACCTTGATGATTTCGAATCATGCCGCTGGGCAAGGCTCAAACGTGATCGCACATTTCCTCATGGTTAGCGTCAGGGATTAACACACATTCTGCCGCACCTGGGACCTATTTACAGGCCTGCGGCGTGCTTGAACCCGGCTCTCCGGGAGGACTCTACTGCGGGTATCAGGGTATATTCGGAATATAAATCCGCAGTGCTCAGGTTTACGTCCTTGAGCTGGAAGAATTCGTGATAAGCGACACAATTGTCTTCAGTCCGGCCGCATACCCCACAAGCATCACAAACGCTGCACTCCCGATAGAGATTATCCATGTTCTTCACCTCCTGTCTTTCCCTCATTTAGCAAATGACCTTTGCTACATTAGTCACAATAATATGCTTGTTAAAATTATTTTTCAAGAGGCGATGGCTGCCATGTGAAATATAATGCAAGTAAAAGCAAATAAATGGCAAAAAGCACAAGCCTTGAGTTTCCGCCGGCAGGGGTACATAAGCTCATCGGGCGCCATCAAAAATATTTTTTAAATATAATGTGTGGTTATAAAGATTTTTTAGCAAATGGTTATAGTTGAGTAAAGCTATTTTCAAGGGCTCTGACGTTGGGACAGGAATAATATGTGCTGCAATTATATTTTTACGGGAAAAAGCCTAATGCCCGTGCCATCGGAAGCACATGCATTAGGCCGCATTAACCGGGATCAGCTTGAGTTTAAGCCATACGGCTAAATTATTCCGCTTTTGCGGAAGACATCGATCTCATCCTGGGAATAGCCGGCTTGGGCCAGGGTGAGATCCGTGTGCTCGCCCAGTTTGGGAAAAGTGAGCACGGCTTCACCGGGGGTTCCGGACATCTTGATGGGTACACCGGTCAAGGGAATATCTCGCCCGGTTCCTTTGAAATTGGGCAGTTTTAAGATCATCTCCCGGGCAATCACCTGGGGATGGTTGCACATCTCTTCCATGGTCAGAACCGGAGTGAAGCAGATGTCGTTGTGGGCGAAAAACTCTACCCATTCATCTCTGGTCTTGGTCATCATGATGGCTCTTATATCAGCTTGGATATCTTGCTGCAGGGCAGGATTCCACTGGGGTTTTATATACTCGGCCCGGTCAATCTTCTGGCAAAATTCGGCCCAGAATTTATCTTCGACCGCTCCTAAACTAACATGTTTGCCATCCTTGCATTCATAAACATTGTAACATGCGTACCCGCCAGTCAAGACATCATTGCCCATCTCCGGCAGCCTGCCCCAGCCGGCCCACTCACCGAGTGTATAAGCAAGGAGGCTGATGGAACAATCCAGCATGGCTACATCGCATAGCTGGCCTTCGCCAGTCTTTTCGCGGCTGGCCAGGGCCAGGAGAATGGCGATCACCGAATAAAGGGTTCCGCCGGCTATATCAGCTATCTGTACGCCGGACATGGCCGGTCTGCCCTTGAAGACCCCGGTCATACCAGTGACCCCTGCCAGGTTCAGATAATTGAGGTCATGGCCGGCTGCGTCTTTCATGGGACCAGTCCACCCGTAACCGGTGATGGCACAGTAGATGATACCCGGGTTGATTTTCTTGAGGGCATCATAGTCCAGGCCCATCTTCTTCATAACTCCAGGGCGGAACTGGTCTACTACCACGTCGGCCTTGGCCACCAATTTGCGAAATATCGCCTTGCCGGCTTCCTGTTTAAGATCTAGGGTGATGCTTTTTTTATTGCGGTTAACGGTGGGAAAACGGGCACTCTCACCTTCGATACAGGGGGTAAGGGTGCGCCCCAGGTCACCACCACGGGGATCCTCTACTTTGATCACTTCTGCCCCGAAATCGGCCAGGATCTGGGTGCAGAAAGGACCGGGCAGGTATCTGGACAAGTCTAAGACTTTTATTCCCTCTAATGGTAAACTCATAATCTCCCTCCGTTCTAATCTGTACTACATTTACAAGTTTTCCAATGCAAAAAGGGCGGGTGATAGCCCCAAAATCCACTATCACCCCAATAAAAAATAAAATTAAGAGGAGGTTTATATTGCACCAACCCGATATGAGCCGGGCAGTATCTAGATGATGTCTATGGAGTAAAACCAATGCATTCCGGCTTGAATATATTGGTCACATATTGTGGATACATTGGATATAAAGTGCGAATCCATTTGCATAATAACCGATTCTATGTTTCTGATTTTCGGTTAGGAAAATGATACCGGGATTATGCTCGCATCTTAAAAAAGTTAGCCTGGCACTGCTGGCAGTGCTCACAGTGCCAGGCCTTATTGATAGGTGTCACAAGGGTGCACCATCTGAAGCAACAACGTTAGATGCCCGATGGACTTGGACACCCAATTTACATGTTTTCAGCTCCCAGCGGAAATATAATCGTTAGGGCAGGAAGATTCCTTCCGGATCTACCTTGGTGTACAGCAATTCGATATCTTCCACGGTGGGTTTTTCTGTTTCGCCTTTGCAGCGTGAAATATTCAGGTCGAATTCACAATTGTCTTTCACCTGTTGGGGAGTGAAACCTGGGTGTACCGTATCCAGATACATGACACCTTCATCGTCAAAGCGGAAAACGCCCATATTTGTTATGACCGCAGAGGGCCCGCCGTTGAAGAATTTACCGTATACTTCTTTCTTGTGGACCATTTCCCCGGAAGGCCATTTGGGGATTCTCCATCCCGGGGAAGTGATATAATCCACATTCTCCTTGAAACGGCGTTTCTCCTGGACCATGATGAACACGGTTCTCCTGGCAAAAGAATTGATGTCAGGATTGCCGCCGCTGCCGGTAAAACGTTTAGAGGGGTGGGCATAATCTCCAACCACGGTGGTATTGACATTGCCGTACTTGTCGATCTCAGCTCCACCCAGGAAGGCCAGATCTACATAACCGTTGTGCAGCTGGCCATAAAATGCTTCGGTCAATCCTGCAGCCACTGAGGATTGGGTGGCACAGCGGGCATCGCCAACGGAAGCGGGCAGGTCCTTGGGCCTGCCGTCGATGCTGCCGGCTTCATATATACACACTGCGTTGGGAGCATTAGTTAATTGGGCTAGAGCTATAGCCAGCATGGGCAGGCCAGTGCCTGCGAAAACGATGTCGCCATCCTGAACTTCTCGAGCCGCTGCCACTCCGAGTAAATCAACGCCCTTGTAATTTTCTGCGTAGTTTTTTGCAGCCATCTATCTCGTCCCCCTTTTCACAGTAGTTGAATAGCCCATGACACTATTGGCCTTCAGTTTCAAGAGGCGATTCACACCCAGTTTTTCCAGGTATGCTTCATGGGAGTCCACTCCGAAAATCCATTCCTCAGCCCATTTATCGAAAGATGCTTGACTCTTCGAGGCTGCATAGAATTGCCTGATGAAGTCGGCATCCACGTCATAGTAGAACTGGGATCCGGTGGGATGAGCGCCATAGGGAACTTCTATCACGTAGTCGATTGAGTAACCTGGAACCATATTCATTTCCGGTTTATCTCTCAGATAGCTGTCTGGTACTATTTCTTCAGCAATAACGATGACTTTGTCGGCGGCTTTTATTACTTCCATATCCACGTAGGTCTGGGCAAACATCCGCACTGTGCCCTCGTCACCTACCTGGGATGCATAAACCAACGCCCAGTTAGGATTGGCAGCCGGCATCAGCAGCAGTTCACCCATATCATACATGGGGTCCTTTATCACGTCATATTTTTTACGGGGGATCTTGGGATTGGAGCCATCCCGGAGGCCGGCCTTGCCGAACATGTCGAATTTGGGGTTTAGGATATCTGTGCCCATGGACAATGCCGTGGGGAAGAAAGGCAGACCGTATGCTCCAGCCAGCAGTCTGGCCACACATTGAGCATGGCTGTAATCTTCAACCAGGATTGTGCCTTCGACCTGGCCGCGAGCTATGGATTCACCAAGTTTTCCATACAGCTCATGACCTACCCAGCAGGATTCCCACATCTTAACGCAGCCTGCGCCGGCCAGTACTTCGGTATGGGTACCCCCGTTCACTTCGAAGAGGTGCAGGTTTTTCTTCTGCTGACGCACCAATTCATAGATCAAAGCCATGGGGCGGCGCCAGATCGTGAACCCGCTGAAGGATATCATGTCACCGTCCTTAATTAGATTGGCAGCTTCTTTGAGTGTAATCTTGTTAATCTTACCCATTGATCTACCTCCTCCTTTTTTTCGGTTTTTCCCTCCTAGAACGCCAGCAATAAAAATCTCTTTCTGTGCGGCAGGCCTCGCCCGGACGATCCCCCGGTACAAGCTTGAGCATGCCAGGGGAATATCGATAATCGCTGCCTGCCAGTGATCGATTTGATCAACCTCCTCCTCTATCAGCTTTTTTGTCCAAATAAACTGCTGGACACGGTGATACTCTGAAAAAAGGCTTATACAATGCAGCTCCTGCCGGATCCATCTTGCCGGCAGGAGCTGCAAATCTAATTGCCTACCATTTGCCGATTACTTCCCGGCCGATGATCATGCGCTGGATTTGGTTGGAACCCTCATAGATCTGGGTTATCTTGACATCTCTCATCATCCGCTCAACCGGGAATTCGCTGCAGTAGCCATAGCCGCCCATCAGCTGGACGCAGTTGGTGCAGACTTCCATGCTGGTGTCGGTGGCGAACTTTTTGGCCATGGAAGCTTCCTTGTTATGAGGCAGTTTGTTGTCCTTCAGCCAGGCTGCCCGGTAGACCAGCATCTGGGCAGCATCAAGAGCGGTGGCCATGTCGGCTACCATGAACTGTACTCCCTGGTTGGCAGCCAGGGGTTTGCCGAACTGCTGTCTTTCCTTAATGTATTGGGTGGTATATTCCAGGGCCCCTTCGCCGATACCCAGACCTTGGGCGGCGATGGTGACCCGGCCGCCAGCCAGGAGGCCCATAGCTACTTCGAAGCCCTTGCCTTGTTCACCCAGCATGTTCTCTTTGGGAACCTTGACATTTTCGAAATAGAGCTCGACGGTGGGGGAGCCATTCATACCCATCTTCTGCACCGGTTTGCTCATGGTGAACCCGGGGGTATCTTTCTCGATCTGCAGGCAGGTGATGCCGCGGCCCGGGCCCTGGGTGGAATCGTTCTTGACGAAGGTGCAGTAGGTGGTGGCGATACCGCCGTTGGTGATGAATATCTTGCTGCCATTGATGATGAAGTGGTCGCCCTTATCTTCTGCTTTGCACTTGATCGAAGCGGCATCGGATCCGGCATTTGGCTCGGTCAATGCATATGCGCCTACGATTTCACCAGTGGCCAGGGCTTTCAAATATTTTTCTTTGACCCTCTGACCGCCATAGAGCCAGGTGCTCATGCAGCCCAGGCCGGTGTGTACGCTCATGATGACCGCCGTGGAGGCGCAGCATTTGGCCAACTCTTCTACGAACATGGCAAAATCCAGATAAGTAGCGCCAGCGCCGCCCCATTCCTCGGGGATGGGGAGTCCGGTCAAGCCCAAGCCGGCCATCTTCTTAAAGTTCTCCATCGGAAATTGATGGGTCCTATCGGTTTCAGCTGCGATCGGTTCGCATTCATTTTTAGCAAATTTGCGGAACATATCCCGCATCATTAAAGATTCATCAGTTAACGCAAAATCCATTAAGTTCCACCCCTCTCTTATTTACCTGTGAATTGCGCTCTGCGTTTCTCCACGAAAGCCCGCATGCCTTCCTTTTGATCTGCAGTGGCAAAACAAAGACCAAATATGTCAGCTTCTATGCTCATGGCCCGGTCGATATCAGTCTGCATCCCCTCGTTGACAGCATCCTTGCACAGGCGTACCGCAATCGCTCCACGGGCAGAGATATTTTTGGCAATCTTTTTGACATAGTCCATTAATTCGGCTTCGGGCACTATTTTGTTTACCAGCCCGATCCTCAATGCTTCCTGGGCATCGATATTGTCCCCGGTATAGAGGATCTCTTTGGCCATACCTAATCCCACCAGGCGCGGCAGGCGCTGGGTGCCGCCAAAACCGGGCGTGACTCCCAGTCTGACTTCCGGTTGCCCGAATTGGCTCTTCTCTGTGCAGAAGCGGAAATCGCAGGCCATAGCCAGTTCGCAGCCGCCTCCCAGGGTAAACCCGTTGATGGCGGCGATTACCGGTTTAGACATGGTCTCGATCAGGCTGAATGCGGCCTGGCCTATCTGGCCAAATTCACGGGCCTGCATGGCATTGATGTCCAGCATGTAGGTGATATCCGCACCGGCGACAAAAGCCTTGTCGCCGGCACCAGTGATAATCAAAACATCTATGCTGTCGTCATCACGTACATTTTCCACCGCAGCCTTGATTTCCAGGAGGGTATCCTTATTCAGGGCATTCAAGGCCTTGGGGCGATTTATGGTCAAGGTAGCTATACGGTCAGCTTTTTCCAGTAGTACGTTAGCGAATTCCACCGGCCTTCCCCCTTCCCAAGTCTATGCTTTATTTGTAGTCAAAGATTCCTTTGCCTACCTTGCGGCCCAGCCAGCCAGCCTGTACATACTGTTTGAGCAGGGGAGAGGGACGATACTTGGGATCGCCGTAGCCGGTATACATTACGTTCAAAATAGCCAGAACCGTGTCCAGACCGATCAGGTCAGCCAGGGCGCAGGGTCCCATGGGGTGGTTCATGCCCAGTTTCATGATGTTGTCGATGTTCTCAGCCGGAGCTACTCCTTCATAGAGTTCCCACAGGGCTTCATTGATCATGACCTGCAGCACTCGGTTGGAGACGAAGCCGGGTACGTCTTTGCACCATACCGGTACTTTGCCCATCTTGATGGAGGCTTCTTCAATGGTCTTGTAGACTTCATCGGTGGTGGCCAGGCCCCGGATGATCTCAACCAGTTTCATGACCGGCACCGGGTTCATGAAATGCATGCCGATAACCTGCTGGGGACGCTTGGTGCAGGCTGCGATCTGGGTAATGGGCAGGGATGAAGTATTGGTGGCCAGGATGGCGTGGGCCGGAGCGATCCGGTCCAGTTCTTCAAACACTTTTTTCTTGATGTCGAAGTTCTCAACGATAGCTTCTACAACAAGGTCGCAGTCAGCTGCATCCTCAAGGCTGACCGAGGGTTTGATCCGGCCAAGTATTTCAGCTTTCTCAGCATCGGTCCGTTTGCCTTTCTCCACATCCCGGGACAGGTTTTTGGCGATCAGGGCCATGCCTTTATTGACCAGATCCATATTAATGTCGTACTGCACTACATCGAATCCAGCCTGGGCCGATACCTGTGCGATTCCGCCGCCCATCTGGCCGGCGCCGATTACCATTACTTTTTTGATCTCCACTATAATTCGCCTCCTCGATAATGAGTTTTTATTTTTTAATAATCCCACGGACTAACCAATTCTTTTAGACTGCTGTTTATGGTTCGACTTTTATGAGCATGGCATCGCCCTGGGCATGGCCGGAGCAGATTCCGCATACCCCGTATCCGCCGCCCCGGCGTTTCAGCTCATAGCCAAGGGTCATCAGGATGCGGGCGCCGGATGAGCCGATCGGATGTCCGTAAGCGATAGCTGAGCCGTTGACATTGACCTTGCTAATCATGTCTTCTCTGCTCATCCCTAGAACCTTCATGCAGCTGGTCAGAACGACTGCGGCAAATGCCTCATTGGCTTCCACCAGTTTGATATCGTCAGCGGTGAGACCATTTTGATCCAATACTTTCTTGATGGACAGACCTGGCACAGTGGCGATATCCTTGGTCCACTGGGACACTTCGGCATAGTCAACTATGGTAAAGAGGGGTTTGAGTCCTAATGCGTCAGCTTTTTCCCGGCTCATCAGCATGACTGCGCTGCCGCCATCATTGACCCCAGGGGCATTTCCGGCGGTTACGCCGCCTGGGCTGCCGCCGCAGGGGCTCTTATGATTGAAGACCGGCGGCAATTTGGCCAGGGCTTCTATAGTGGTGCCGGGGCGGGGGCCCTCATCTTGCTTCATTACTTCCTTGCCTTTTTTAATCTCCACCGGGAAAAGTTCATCATCCAGGCGGCCGGCTGCCATGGCATCCACAGCCCGGGTCTGCGAGAGGTATGCCCACCAGTCCATGTCTTCTCTAGATATACCGTATTCGTCGGACACTTCGGAACCGTGCACTGCCATATGCCGCTGGTAGAAAGCATCCCATAGTCCGTCATAAACCATCAGGTCCACCAGTTTGCCATTGGGTAGCCCCATCCGCTCCCCGAATCTATGCTCAGGCAGGGCCCAGGGTACATTGCTCATGCTTTCCATGCCACCGGCAATCACTATTTCGGCCCGGCCGACCTTAATGAGCTGAACTCCCAGGTCAACGGTCTTGATCCCGGAGGAACATACCTTATTGATAGTGATGGAAGGCACTGATTCGGGCAGACCGGCGAGTATAGTTGCCTGGCGGCTGGGTACCTGGCCTACCCCGGCAGGTACAACTTCACCCATATATACATAGTCCACGTCTTCGCCCTTGACTTTACCTTCTACCCGGCGCATTACTTCTTTGATGGCCAAAGCTCCCAGCTGTGGAGCATCATATTCTTTCAGTTTTCCGCCGAAAACTCCATAAGGAGTCCGGGCAGCTGCTACGCAAACTACCTCACGCAGTTTGGCATAAGGATTGTCCAATTTCCGCCCCATTCCGGAGAAGTCACATTTCCGTTCGCCGGGTGCTGTGATGGGCACTGTTTTTGGGTAATCCGACCTCTTGATATCAAGTTTCTGAACAAAATCTGACATTTTTAAGCCTCCTCATTTATTAAATATTTTGCGTCGTATGACGATTTCCTTACTGCACAAACCCGACCAGCCACAAATCTGCCTAAGAAAAATTTCTCACCTCCTTCAACATAAAAAAACCCGACAGATTAGATATCTGGCGGGGCTCATCGGCTCTCTGAAACAGATCATGGTGGTCTATGCAGTTGTTAAGCTAGCGAGCAGATCAGGCTGCCTACCTGGGTGACGCTCTAAGGGGGACGACCTTGGGTCTGTCCAGCGCTTCGAGATTCGAGGCTGAACCGAAAATCATGTGCTGAATTTGCGTGCCGGATGTGAGCAGATGATTGCGCATTCCACACCGGGAGCATTTGATTTCTAGTTCCTGGCACTCGTTAAACCTTGCCAGAAGCCGGTTACACTTCTTGCACCTGAATTCAGTCATCTTACGCCTCCCCCCGTTGGTTTTTATTCCGCTGCCACTACTCTTGCTCTAATATTAAAGCAAGAAACATGCCAAAATATGAAGAAGCCTGGGGAAGCCACTCGGCGGGCATAAGTACCAAACAAAGATAGCGAATAATATCACAATCGTTCCATTTATGGAACAGAGGATGCGGATTTTCCGTGGGAAATATCTGACTGGTGGCATGGTGCTGCGGAAAGATAATGTGCCCGAGATCTTGAAAATACGGGCAGAAGAGGCTGGTGGCTATAACGGGCCCTAGGAAAAGTTGTTGTCAATGCCAACAAAGAAGTGGTCATTATCTTTCCCGATTCGGAAATATAGGCGATAAAAACGCTGTTCCAAAAAAGGAACAGCGTGGTGCATAAAAGAAACAAGTTTGCCCGGGGAATGTTGTTTTCGATAATGCTGTATCAAGCTAATGATTTTCTCCACCGTTGCCGGCAGATATTCCGTACTTGGCTGCTTTTCTCACGATGGTGGAAGCAGCTACATCCAACTGCTTGGCGATCTGGCGGGTAGTGCGGTATTGGGCATAGGCTTTCTCCAGGATCTGTTTTTCCACATTCTCGACTGCCGTTTGCAAGGGGATAATTCCGGAAACATAAATCTCGGTCTGCTTGTCCAGCAGGCTCTCACCGAGGTAGGGAGGGAGGTCTTCCCGGTTTATGCTATCGTGGGTGGAAATGACCATGATACGCTCGATCAGGTTTTCCAGCTCTCGGACATTGCCAGGCCAGTCATAGGCCATAAAAAGCTCGATGACCTCCGGGACCACACTCTTGCTGAGTTTGTGTTTGCGATTGAACATCTGCACGAAATGACTGATGAGAGCCGGTATATCTTCTTTGCGCTGCCGCAGGGGAGGGACGTGGACTGGCACCACATTGAGTCGGTAGTATAGATCCTCGCGGAACAGTTTCTGTTCCACCATCTCCAGCAGGCTGCGGTTGGTGCCGGTTATGATCCGGACATCGACCGGGATGGATTTGCTGCCACCTACCTTGGTGATCTCCTTGTTCTGCAGCACCCTGAGCAGCTTGACTTGCAGGTTCAGGGAGAGGTCCCCGATTTCATCGAGGAATATGGTCCCGCCGCTGGCGAGTTCGAAGTAGCCCAGCTTGCCTTCACGCTTGGCACCGGTAAAAGCCCCGTACTCATAACCGAACAATTCGGATTCCAGTAGGTTTTCCGGGATGGCTCCGCAGTTCACCTTTATATAGGAACCATCCTTGCGGTTGCTGTTGTTGTGGATGGCTTCAGCGATGAGCTCTTTGCCGGTGCCTGATTCCCCGGTGATTAGGATGGTGGAATCGAACTGGGACAGGCGGATCACTGAAGCCAGCAGATCCTTCATTATCATGGAATTGCAGACTATCTTGTTGGAGCCGGCGTATTGCAGGCGCAGGGTGCGCAGCTGATTCTCGTAATGCTGGCTCAGGCTTTCTACCTTTTCCAGTTTCTCCTTCAGCATATTTAGCTCGGTTATGTCGCGGACATTGCAGACTACCCGGAAGATGTTCCCGGCTTCGTCGTAAACCGGATTGCCGGTTGCCAGGGTGATCTTGCCGGTGCGCATCTCCTGGCTGATGGTGACTGGTTCCCGTCTCTTCAGCACCAGGTTGGTGACCGATTCGGAAACTATTCCTTCACCCTCGATTTCACGGACGTTTTTGCCGATGAATTCACTGGCGCTCATGCCGGTGATGCGTTCATAGGCCCGGTTAAGGCGCAGGGTCTGACCGGCGCCATCGGTGATGTAGAGACCGTCAAAAGAGGAGTCGATGATTGCATCGAGTTCTTTGGTCAATTCCTTGAAGCGTTCCAGTTCCCGGGACACGCTTTCCAGTTCAGATATGTCCAGTAGCACTGCTACAGCTCCCACTACCTGACCGTCTTTTATGATCGGGGAGCGGTTGGAAAGGAAATAATGATCGTTAAGGTACACTTTCTTCAAGGGTTCGACTACCCCACGCTTGATCACTTCCATCAGGTCGCTGGTCGGGAGGACTTCCTGTATGCTGCGGCCGATCACATCTTCTGCCCTGTGACCAAGGAGCCTCTCGGCGGAGTGGTTCCAGACCTTGATCACTCCCTTGGCGTCTATGGACACAATGGTGTTGTGGGCTGAGTTGATTATGGCATCCAACTCCAGGGAGATGTTTTGGTAGGAATTAAAAAAGGCTTTGGCTATATCACCGCGAGTCACAATGCCGACCACCTTGCCCGCGTCGTCGACTATGGGCAAGCGGGGGATAAGTGGATTTACCACCTCTCCGAACTCGCCGTCGGCAGATCCGGTCAGGATATTTCTGCTCATCAGCTCTCCCACTTTGGTTTCCATGTCCAACCCGGTTTTGATAGCCCGGAAAACGTGGGTCTTGGTGAAAAGACCGATTAGTTTGCCGTTTTCATCCACCACCGGTGCACCATCGAACTGGTTATCCAGGAATGACACCGCAGCTTCAGAAACCGTCTGGTCCACTGTAAAACAAATAGGATTGGGGCTCATCATTTGTTTCAGTAACAATCGTTTCACCACCTTGCTCTCAATTTAGCATAAATGGCCATGACTTGCATGCAATTTTGGCGGTGAAAAGCTGCTGCCCGGATTGCTGCGGTAGAAATTCGCACAGCAGTTCCGTAGGACCAGGAGCTAGAAGGTTAAATAACGGTCATCCCAGGTTTTTTCATTCCATTCAAGCTAGTGGAGCCTGAGCGGTCTTCTGTGATTGTGATAAAATGTGGAGGGAATCGGGATAGAGACTGCGATGTCTATTTTGAAGCTATTGACCGGGAAGGAGCAGCCAGGATGACTTCAGCCCACCGATGGGACGAGAATTTCAATAATCCCTTCATACCTTTGCGGCAGAGCAATTTCCGTTACTATTGGATCGGCATGTGCGTGTCCCTTATCGGCACCTGGATGCAGAGTGTGGCTCAACCATGGTTGGCATATTCTCTCACCCATTCGGCGCTGTTATTGGGGCTGGTGGGGGCCATGCAATACCTGCCGGTGCTGGGCCTGTCGCTTTTTGCGGGAGTGCTGGTAGATCGATGGCCGGTCAAAAGGCTGATCCTCTTTACCCAGGCAGCGTCTCTGGTTATTACCCTCGCTCTGGCTCTACTGGTCTATACAGAACAAATCAGGTATTGGCATATCCTGGTCCTGGCTACCCTGCTGGGAACTGTCAACTCCCTGGACATGCCTGCTCGGCAGGCATTCGTTATCCAACTGGTTGATAAAGAATACCTCATGAATTCCATTGCCCTCAACGCAGCGGCCTTTAACGGGGCCAGGGTTATCGGGCCAGCCGTGGCTGGCGTTCTGATGGCCTGGTATGGGCCAGGCATATGCTTTCTGATCAATTCCTTGAGCTTCGGAGCCATGCTTTTGAGCCTTGCGCTGATAAAGCCTCTACCCATCGAGGCTCGCCTTCCCCATGAAAAACCCCTCTTGACCGGAATCAAAGAGGGGATCGATTACGTCTTCCAGCAGGCGCTTCTGTGGGAAGCGGTCGTCTTGATCGCGATAATCGGCACTTTCGCCATGAACAATAATGTTCTGATCCCGGTATTTGCCCAGGAGGTGCTGCACCAAGGCGAGCAGGGCCTGGGCCTTTTATTTGCCTTCACCGGCATAGGATCACTGGTAGGCTCGATGCTGGTTGCTGCCATGAGCCGCTCCGGCCCGCAGAGGCGCATTATCTTTGGCATGCCTTTTTTAATCGCCATCTCCCTGGTCCTCACCAGTTATACCCGCAATTTCTGGCTGACCGGTTTTTACCTGGCGGCTACCGGGCTTTTTTTCAACCTTTTCTCGGCCACTGTCAACACCACCCTGCAGATAAACAGCCGGGATGATTTCCGGGGCCGGGTGATGAGCATCTACAGCCTGGTATTTGTGGGGTCGACCCCCGTAGGCAACCTCTATGCCGGGTCAGCGGCAGAATTTATAGGCCCCCAGTATGGATTTGCCGCCTGTGGTTTGATTGTCCTGCTTTTACTCGCCATATTCAACCTGTATAAGCTGGTACCAATTCGCAGAGGGGACTGACAGCCAATACTGCAGCCGGGATCAATCTGGGGAGGCAGGAGGTTTGGGGTAGGGTCTTAGCCTAACATATTGTTTGCGGACCTGGGTGAATAATAGCCACAATACTACAACCAGAGCCGTAAGGGCGCTGATCAACTGGGAATACTGGTTGAGGGTGCTGCCTGCGGCCTGCCAGGCGTCCCCAAACCAGTAACCAACACCCAAGGTGAAGGCAGAATAGATCAGGTCCCCAGGAACGACAGCCAGCATGAAGCGGGGGTAGTGGTAAGCGGAAAGGCCTGAGAGGATGTTAATAGGCGGCCCCAGACCGGCCAAGGGAAAGCGAGAGATAAAGATACTGGCCAAGCCGTACTTTTCCAGGTATTCAGCCGCCTGGCGTATGGACAAAGCCAGATAGTGGCGGGTGGACAGGAATCTTCCCCTGATGGCGGGACCGAACGCCCGCCAGATCCAGTAACTGGAGGAGTCCCCCAGCACGTTGAAAAACCACACCCAGAGCAGTAGCTGCCAGAAGACAAAATCACCCGTATAAGCGAATGCCCCCGCGGCAACCGCCAGGATGATGGCCCCGCTGGGTATGGCGTTAGATCCAATAATGATGGAGATGCCCAGAACCGGAATGCCGTATAGGAGAAAATAAGTGACCAGGGTGTCCAGCATGCTATCCATGGCTCTGGTCCCCCCGGCTGGGTTGCTGTTTATCCAAAGATTCTAGGGCTTCTTCTACTTCAGCAGCAGACTTTTCATATTTGTGGGCCAGGTCCTTGAGAGGCAGTGTTTCATCCCCAGGGGCAGGTTCGATATTAAGGACGGCAAAGATTGATTGTTCCGGCACCCCGTAGAAAAGCGCCAGATCTTGTACATTCATCCAGCCATGCGCTTTCCTGCCCAGAGGTTCACGGGTCTCTTGCTTGGGTAGGTCCAGGTGGCGCACTTCAGAATAAAATTGGCAGGACTCCCTGCACACCCACCCTAAAAGAAGGAGGGCAAGAAATGCCAACAATATGATTCTGCTTCTGCGGCGCATATTTGCCTCCTTAATTCGGCGAGGGCCGATCAGACCCCGTGGCCCGGGGTGCTTACCTGCGGGGCTGCTGGTTATTAAGATAGTTGAGGGCTTCCCGCACCTGATCCGGCGATCGATTATACTTTTCGGCCAACTCTCTCAGAGTGAGGTTTCCGTCTCCTGGAGCAGGCTCAATGCCCAGGGCACTGAAGACGGTTTCCACAGGCATCTTATAGAAACGTGACACCTCCTGGGGATTCATCCAATAACGGGTATTTCTCCCCCATGGATCCCGGGCTTCCTGGACCGGCAGGTTCGACTGGCGCCAATCATTGTACACGTAATATGCTTCGCGCCCAGCCAGTAATGCTACCAACAGGGAGGTGAGCAGAAACGGCAGGATCAAGGCGCGGCTGCGTCCGATCTTCTCTCCCCAGGTCCAGTCGGGAAAAACGCGGTCGGGATCATATAGTATCCGATTGGGATCCTGCATCCAACTCACCCCTCCTCTATGTCGCGGGGACGGAGTTCCTGACAAATATCATGCTGAACGTAGCTCAAAAAGGTTTTAAACCATCGATTTGACCAAGTTCCTAACCTCGACCAGCATTTGGCGGCGTTCTTCATCACTGGCGGAAGGGACAGAAAAGAAATTGAAGTGTTGTTTTTCCTCGAATCCAGAGAACGAGAAGACTCCAACCAGAGACTTCTTCAAGACTGTGAGCATTCCCCCCATTTCTGCGTCCTGGCGGCTGGCACCGGAGGTCGTGATGAATAGCCCCTTTTTGCCTTTGAGCAGACCCAGGAGACCAGTGGAAGTAGCTTTGTAAGCAAAGCCCGCCGTAAAAACCCGGTCTATATAGCCCTTGATCATAGCTGGTACCGAATACCACCATACTGGTGCCAGCATGATCAACAGGTCTGCCCACTCCACATCAGCTTGTTCCTGCCTGACATCACCCGGGGGATTTCCGCTGTAAATGCCTTGAAAATCGGCCATGCTCATAACGGGATCGAATTTCATGGTGTATAAGTCTTTAACCTTGATTTGGCCACCATTGGAAATAACTTCATCCTGGATCGCCCTGGCCAGAGCAGCATTGAAACTCTCTGGATTGGGATGTGCATAAACCAACAAGACGTTCATGAAAATACACCTCCAAATTGTAATTCCGCCGGTTGTAACTCTATTCTAAGAGTAGCCCGCTTGGCTTGTCAATCAAGCCAGAGCCCGAGACCAGCAGCGTTCGGGACCCAATGTTCGGGGAATGTTCATGTATAGCTGGGAAAAGCCCAAAGTATGAGCCACATTGTGTTTGTCCGGGTGAATCGTTATCATATGGGTAGTCGGAGCATGTAGCGTCGCCTTAAACATAAAGCAGAGAGAGTGAGGAAAAAATGGACTTGGATAGGGGAATAGCCGGTGCCGTGAGGCAAGTAAGCCCCAGGGCTAAGGTGGCCGTGGTGAGGTGCCCGGATTATGACATTTCAAGAGTGAGAGAGGCTGTAGAATGGGGGATAAACCTGGTGGGCGGCTGCACCAGTTTAGCGGTTCCCGGAGAGAAGATTATCCTAAAACCTAATCTGCTGGCTGCGGATCCGCCAGAAAAGTGCGTGACCACTCATCCTGCGGTATTCCAGGCTGTAGCAGCAGTTTTCCAGGCAGCTGGGATAAGCCTTAGTTACGGCGATTCTCCGGCCCTGGGAAGCACTGAAAGAGCTGCCCGCAGAGCCGGTATTATGTCAGCAGCCCAGGAAATCAACCTACCCCTGGCCGACTTTCGCAACGGTTCAGAGGTCACGTTTAGCGCGGGGGCACAGAACAAGAAATTCTTCATTGCCCAGGGGGTGCTCGAAGCTGATGGCCTCATTTCGATTGCTAAATTGAAAACCCACGGGCTAACCAAACTGACCGGAGCGATTAAGAACCAATTTGGCTGCATTCCAGGGGTGCTTAAAGGCGAATTCCATGTCAAACTTCCCCAGGTAGATGATTTTGCCCGCATGCTAGTGGATTTGAACCTAATGCTGCGCCCCCGCTTGTATGTTATGGACGGAATAATGGCAATGGAGGGCAATGGCCCCCGCGGCGGCAGTCCCAGGCCAATGGGGGTATTGTTGTTCTCCACCGATGCTGTCGCTTTGGATGCCACAGTCTGCCGTCTGGTTAACCTTTATCCTGAAGACATCCCCACCCTGAAACACGGCCAGGCCATGGGACTGGGGACCTATATGACGGAAAATATCGATATAGTGGGGGATGCTATGGCTGAGCTGATCCAACCGAGCTTCAAGATCAGCAGCCCATCCAAAGCCATGAAACTCCCTACACCCTGGCTGCGCAACCAGATTGCAGCCCGCCCGGTAATAACAGCTGATAAATGTATTAAATGCGGCATCTGTGTAGAAATGTGCCCAGTTAAACCAGCGGTCGTAAATTGGCCGGATGAAGAACGAAGCAACGTTCCAGTTTACGATTACAGCCGCTGTATCCGCTGCTATTGTTGTCAGGAAATGTGCCCCGAGGGAGCAATTAGCTTGCACACGCCCTGGCTGGGTCGACTGTTCGCCCTGTCTCACCCCTAAGGAGCTCACCCCCTACGTGGTGGTCCGGATCCCTGCATGTCACGGGGACGGAGTTGCTGACACATTAGAGAGCAAGAATAGAGTGTCAGAAACTCCGTCCCCGTGACAAGGGGGGCTAGCGCCACGAGCACAGGCGAGTTTCGCTGAGGTCAATCAAGGTGAAAATGGCAAATCCCATGAAGCTCAAGACCACGATGCCGGAATACATCTCCAGGTAATTGACCCGCATCCATGCATCCATGATGAAGTAGCCCATGCCGTACTCGGTGCCGAAGGTTTCAGTGAAGAATAGTATCGATACCGCAGTTCCAAGGGCTAAGCGGGTCGCGGTGAGGACTTCCGGCAGGGAAGCGGGCACGATTATCTCGGTGAACATCTGCCGCCTGCTGGCCCCCAGCGATTGCAGGGAGCGGTAAGTTTCGGCGGGTATAGATTTTACCGCATCCCGGGAGGTGATTATGATCTGGAAAACGATGATAAGGATGATCATGATCAGCTTGGATGTCTCGCCCAGCCCGAACATGAGCATAACGATAGGCAGGAGGGCCAATTTTGGAACCGGATAGGTGAAATAGACCAGGGGAGAGAGTATTTTGTCTACCCTTTCGAAATACCCCATGAGGAAACCAAGCGGGACTCCAACCAGTATGGCGATGATGATCCCGGCCAGGATGCGCAGCAGGCTGGCTGCCACATGGATCTGCATTTTTGCGGCATAGATATCAAGGATGTTTTGAAATACCGCCACGGGTGAAGGTATGATGGGTACAGCCAGCCACCAGGAAACCAATCCCCACAACGCCAACACAACAATAAAACTATAAGCTGCACCTTGCCACTTGTCCTTCACTGCCTAGACCATTCCTCGCTCAACATTTTTCGCAACTGTTTGGACATGCGGTAATATTCATCCCGGGCACGGAGGTTCTCAAGCTGAAAACAAGGATTATCGATGACCTCGATGATCTTGCCCGGTGCAGGAGAAAACACTACGATTTTTGAACCCAGGTACAAGGCTTCATCCACGCTGTGGGTGATGAAAACCGTGGTCACCTGATGCTGCTTCCAGATCTTAAGAAACAGATCCTGTATTTCCTCACGGGTGATGGCATCCAGGGCCGAGAAGGGTTCATCCATTAGCAGCAGGTCAGGTTTAAGGATAAAGGCCCGGGCGATCGCAACCCGCTGCTGCTGGCCGCCGGACAGTTCCTTGGGATACCGGCCCAGAAGGTCTTCTATCCCCAACTGCTGAAAAATAAACCGGACATATAGATCGTCAGCTGGCTGAGCTTTGATTTTTGCGCCCAACATGGCATTCTGGTGGACATTTTTCCAGGGCAGGAGCCCATAGTTTTGCAGGATCAGTCCGATACGCTGCTTATGGGGATCGACCGGCTTGCCGTCAATCGTAACGCTGCCCTGGAATTCCTTCAGTATCCCGGCCAGAATGTAGAGAAAGGTTGACTTGCCGCAGCCGGATGGACCGATAAATGTGTATATCTGCCCACTGGCTATATCGATGGTCACCTTGTCCAGGGCTGGGGTTAACTGTTGATTCTCACCGTAGGCCACGGAAAGTTCTTGTACCGATATCACTAAAATTACCTCAAAACCGTATCATCGACCAGGTTTTTGTATTCATAGCTGCCTTTAATCAGGTTCTTGTCCTTAAGCCATTTGACCACATCATTGAAAACCGCTTCACTGGGCAGGGCGGCCTGGCTATACTTGGGGAGTTGCAGTGAATCTTTGACTTCAGCCGGGAAACCCTGGGCCTCGATGATGAAATCGACATAACTGGCTAAAGGTTCCTGGGCCAAATATGCTACTGCATCATTGTAGGCCCGGAAGACGGCTTTAATTTCAGCCGGACTTTCCTGCAGACTTTTGCCGGTAAAGGCGATAGCCCCAGCTTTGGTACCCATGGCATCGGTGCTGGCCAAAACCTTGGCCCCATTCTTAACTGCCAGTCCTGCCAGGGGTTCGGGCAGGATAGCAGCTTCCACCTTGCCTCCCTGGAGCATCTCCAATCGAGTAGGCAACTGAGGGATGGCTACTTTCTTGACTTCGGCAGCCGTCACTCCGCCCGCTGCCAGCATTTGGTCAGCGGTGTACTCCATAATAGTGTTGGTTGAGAGGCCGATACTTTTTCCTCTTAGATCATTTATGCTGTTTATGCCGCTGTTCTTTCCGGCCATCAATTCAACATTGCCGTCGTTTTTGGCGCAGATTTTCAGGTTGATCCCGCCCTCATTGGCGAAAACCACTGCCAAAACATCGGTTATCACACCGTCCAACTGGCCGCTCTGCAGGGCGCTGTCGCGATCTTTGGCGGCATTAAAGTGAACAATCTTTACCGCAACTCCCTGTTTGGTAAAATAGCCGTTTTTTTCGGCAATCAAAAAGGGAATGGATTCCACATCAGGCATGACCCCGATGGTAATGGTTTTCGCTGGGGCCTTTGCGGCTTGCTCCTGGCTGCAGCCAACCAATCCCAGACCCAGGACCAGTATCAGGCAGGCGGCGAGAATTTTTTTCATGCTAATCTCCCTTCATCAGTGCAAAATATATCCGAACTTCATTATATAACATATGACTTGAAGAAATCATTCTCCATCTTTGGACGCCGGAGTGTGAGGGAGAGGGCTCCAAAATTCCAGATTGAATTTACAGCAATGCCCGGCAGATCCTGCCGGGCACATCACGGATTTTTATCTGAAGCATCATAAAACCGCATCAGTCATCCCGGAGCTGTCTATCCACCCATCCGGCCGCATCGGGATGGAAGAGCATCTCCAAATGGTTGACATAGAGCTGGGTCTTGGCAATTATCCTGGCTCCCTGGGATGTCATGCCATCGGTATGAAAAACGCTTTCCAGGAAAACGAGCCCGTCTCCCTGACCAGAACCCTCGCCAGGGACTAAGCCAAACATCTGGTTATTCCCGGCCAGCACTGCTAACTCAACTCCCGGATCAATTCCGGCTTTTTCCAGCCTGATTATCAGATTGCCCCCGTCTTGCATGGCTTTATCAATACCATGGGAATGGCTCATGAATCCATTCCCTCCGTAATAGGTAGTCCACCAATCGGTCTGAGTCATATCCAGCGGGTATTTATCCGCCCAGCGGAAAAGCATCTGGCTTTGGCCCGGGAAACAGCCTTCCAGATATATGGAATTCTCCGAGGTATCCAAGTAAGTGCCCATATAATTTATGCAGTCCCAGGCAATGACCCCATTGCTGCCAGAGAGATAGAGAGGCAGGGACAGGGAAGGGTTACGGAAGGCAAAATCCAGACCCAGGTTGGGAGTACCAAGCATGATAAAACGACGCACATCACCTCTATAAGGTGTGATAGCTAGGCCGGAGAGATAGATGCGGGCGGCCAATCCACCCTTGCTATGGGCAAGCACATCCACCGTCTCCACTTTGCATATTGATTTCACCCGGGTGATTGCATCGGCCAGCTGTTCAGACTGGTAGAAATTATCCCCGTGGGAATGAGAGAATGTCAGGGCAAACACCCGGTACCCAAGGGCGATCAATTGCTGCTGCAGACCTGCCATTCCCATCCCGTAAAGATTGGTAAAGGAATTGGCATCCAGGCCTGCGCCCGGCAATAGGATCACCGGCTGTTTGCAGCCATTGCTGTCCCACCCGGGGGCAAAGTGGAGCAAGTATTGGTCTGCCCGTGGCTCGTCGGTACCGAAAGAAGCGATTATATCCTGATCCAGCTGCCGGTTGGCACTGCAAAATTTTTGCTCCAGGCCCAGCAAGTTATCAACCTTGCATAAAACAGTCCGGTCCCAATAACGGGAACTATTGTCGATCGACAGGCGTGGATTCAAGAATAATTGATTGATTAGGTCATTGAATCTGTTCATCTTATCCTTACCTTGTGCTGTAGTCCAGGTGCAGGACACCCTGCACTACAGTCTAGACTAAACATGACCCGCAATCCAGGCCAAAAAATTCCATTTGCTAAGCTCAAAGGCGATTTCAATAGCTGGGCTTTAGCTATGTGCCCCAAAAAAATACTTGCATTTTTCCAGCCGGGACCCTACTATATATTTAAAATGAATCAAAATTATCCAAATTAGAAATGGGAGCTGCGACTATGCAAATAACCAGGCAGACCGAATATGCTGTAAAGACCCTCACCGCACTGGGGAGGGTGCCATACGGCCAGTTCCTGTCCAGCAAAGTGATCGCACAGCGGCACAATATCCCGGAGGATTTTCTGCACAAGACGATCCAGGTCCTCTCGCGTGCAGGCCTGGTTACTACGCAGAGGGGAGTCCAGGGGGGAGTGAGATTGGCCCGCAGTCTAGAAAACATTACCCTTGCTGATGTGATTGAGGCGATGGAGGGACCGATGGCTTTGAATGTCTGCTTGAGCCCAGGATTCCAATGTGACAACCTGAATACCTGCCAGGTGCGCCGCGTTTTAGCAAATGCTCAGGCCGCAATGCTAAAGGAATTGCGCCAAAAGACCCTGGCTGATATTGTGGCAGCAGAAGAGGAGGCTAAGAAATAACTCAACTTCGTTGGCTCTATAGTGGATAAACATAATCTAATATATCTAATGAAAAAGGCAGAAGGAGGTAGCAAAAATGTTTTGCAATCAGTGTGAACAGACGTCAAAAGGGGTAGCTTGTACCGTTGTGGGTGTATGCGGGAAAAAGCCGGAGCAGGCAGCAATATTGGACCTGCTGACCTATGAGGTGAGCCAGCTGTCAGCAATAGCCCTGCAGGCTGGCCAGAAGGGCATAGTAGATGCAGAAGTAAACCGGTTCTTGTGCACGGCCCTTTTCGCAACTTTGACCAACGTGAATTTCGATCCCGCAGCAGTGGAGCAGTATATCCGCAAAACCGATCGACTAACCCGGGAACTTGCTTCCAGGGCGGGATTAGAGGTTAAACTGCAGGTAGAGCCGGCCCCGGATATGGCTGGACTGGTAAAACAGGGGGGAGAGTTGGGATTTCCCGGCAGCAAGGAGCCCGATGACGACCTGCGCTCCCTGCAGGAAATCTTGCTTTATGGAGTCAGAGGAGTGGCTGCCTACGCTTACCACGCTGCCTTGTTAGGACAGGAGGATCAAGCCGTGTACAGATTCATCCAGGAGGCCATGGCCAGTCTGATCGGACCGGCTCAGTCTATGGATGCTTGGCTGGGATTAGTCCTTAAGTGCGGGGAGATAAATCTGCGGGCCATGGAAATTTTGGATGCGGGCAATACCAATACCTTCGGGCATCCTGAGCCGACAACGGTAAAACTGGGCCCGACTGCAGGCAAGGCCATCCTGGTTTCGGGACATGATCTGCTCGACCTGAAGCATCTCTTGGAACAGACCGAGGGGATGGGGATCAATGTCTATACTCATGGGGAAATGCTGCCTGCCCATGGCTACCCGGGACTCAAGAAGTATAAACATCTGGTCGGACATTATGGTACAGCCTGGCAGAACCAGAAAAAAGAATTAGCGGCCTTCCCCGGTCCGATCCTGATGACCACCAATTGCATCCAGGAACCGGCGGGGAGTTACAAGGCCAGTATATTTACCACCGGTGCGGTAGGATGGCCGGGTGTGCCCCATGTCGAATCCGGGCAGTTCGGGCCGATAATCGCCAAAGCTCAGGAGATGCCTGGTTTTGCCGATACAGACGACAGAGGCACGGTTCTGACCGGATTTGCCCGCCAGGCAGTTCTGGGGGTGGCTGATCAGGTTATAGCAGCTGTCAAGAGTGGCGCTATTAAAAGGTTCGTACTGGTCGGTGGATGCGATGGAGCAAAATCTGGCCGCAATTATTATACCGAACTGGTGGACCGGCTGCCAGCGGACACGGTTGTTTTAACCCTGGCCTGCGGCAAGTTCCGCTTCTTTGACCACAAACTGGGTGATATCGGCGGCATTCCCAGGCTTTTGGATATCGGCCAATGCAATGACGCCTATTCTGCCATCCAAATAGCTGTGGCTTTGGCCAATGCTTTTGAGTGCGGTGTCAACGACCTGCCGCTCTCCATGGTCCTGTCTTGGTATGAGCAGAAGGCGGTCTCTATCCTACTGACTCTTTTCTATTTGGGGATAACCAATATACGCTTGGGCCCCAGTCTACCGGCCTTCGTATCACCCAATGTGCTGCAAGTGCTGGTTGACAAGTTTGCCATAAAACCTATAGGCACAGTAGAAGAAGACCTGGCCGCAATCGCCGGCTAATATGACTTAAAGGAGTGGGTAAGATGGGGCAGGACAAGATAAGATTGAATGAACAATACTCGGCCAAAACCCTCAATACAGCTGCGCTGATCGATTACCAGGATGGAGCGGTAGTGAGCAAGACCCTTATTCAGCAGCCGACCGGCACGGTAACTTTATTTGCCTTTGCCCAGGGGCAGGGTCTGAGCGAGCACAGTGCTCCCTTTGATGCCATGGTAGTGGTTACGGACGGTAAGGCTGAGATAAAGATTTCCGGGCAGCCGCACCTGGTTTCGGCGGGCGAGATGATCATCATGCCTGCCAACCAGCCCCACGCCTTGGCGGCGATCGAAAGATTCAAGATGCTCCTGATTATGATTAAATCTTGAAGAAGCAAATCAAAGCTAATCTGACTAGGTCCGGTATTCAGAATATGATGCAGACCGGGAAGGTGGATGGAGAATATGGCGCTGCGCAGTGTCATCAAAATTAATGAAGAGCTATGCAATGGCTGTGGTGCATGTATTGCGCCTTGCGCCGAAGGAGCCCTGGCCATTATGGACGGTAAGGCCAGGGTAGTGAAGGAAGAACTTTGCGATGGGGCGGGATTCTGCCTAGGGGTCTGCCCCCTGGGCGCACTTACCCTGGAGATAAGAGAAGCACCGGGTTTTTCGGAAGCAGCGGCACTGGAACAAAGGGCAGGCCAGATAAAAACCTATATCCCCCAGCTATGCTCATTCTGCCATAATAGCGAAGATGAAGCCTATATCCTGCCCGTCAAACATCGGGGTGAGTCCAGGTGGGTATGCACCCGCTGTTTGCCTCGCCTGATACACGGCTGAGGCGAGTTCATCCAGTTGCCGGTCCGGGTATAAAAGTACGAGATTGCATATAGGCCGCCTCTGTAGGATAATTAGCATTACCTGCAAGGCGGTTTTTGCCTTACAATTGGGAAAAGGAGGACCTGAGACAGTTGTCGATCACGGCTCTATTCGCAACCGCATTTATAGTTGGGCTTTCGGGCGCCATGTTGCCAGGACCTTTCCTGACCACCGCCATAGCCCTCGGCATGCGGCGAGGATTTTGGACCGGTCCCCTGATGGTCCTGGGACATGCCATACTTGAAACAGTACTCATTTTGGCCTTGGTTGCTGGGCTGGCTGCCTATCTGGTCCGAAGTGAAGTCACGATGATAATAGCATGGTTGGGGGGAGCTTTCCTCATTTACCTTGGCTTTTCAATGGTTTGGGATGCTTGGAAAAGCCGCATATCCGTGGCCGATCTCCAGGTTTCCCCAGTGGGAGCCAAAATGATTAATCCGGTGGTGGCTGGACTGACCGTTAGTTTTGCAAATCCGCTCTGGCACCTGTGGTGGGCCACGGTAGGTCTCAGTTATATCACCCTTGCCATGCAGAACGGCACCGCAGGCCTGCTGGCATTTTTAGGCGGTCATATCAGCTCGGATCTGGCCTGGTATTCGCTGGTCACCCTGGCAGTGAGCGGTGGCCGGAAATTCATGAGCCAGAACGTGTATAACTTCATCTTGCTGGGTTGCGGAGTATTTCTGCTGGCTTTGGGCGGTTATTTCGTTCTCTGGGGTGTTCATCAATAGCAGAGGACTCAGCCGTTTTAGGCCGGATTGGACAGTCAATCCTCCTGCCGGGAAAGCCGACCATGGAAGTGAGAATAGAGAAGCCTGAGGACAGTATGGTCGGTAGGAAAGGCCAAGGGAGGGATGTCATTCAGGCTGAAATATGCCACTTCGCTCAAATCATCCCCCGCTTCCGCCTCGCCGCCACAGACACTGGCCAGGAACCAGATACCCACACTGTGACAATGGGGGTCATGAAAATTGGATTGGACGGTGAACACCCTTTCTATTTCTATGTCCAGGTTGGTTTCCTCTTTGAATTCACGTTTGACCCCCTGGTATACATCCTCATGGTATTCCAGGTAACCACAGGGAATACACCACAGATCTTCGAAGGCTCCCGCTCTGCGACGTCCCAGGAGCACCTGGAAATTTTCGTTCAAGACAATCGCTGCTACCCCGACTACCGGATTTTCGTAAAAAATATAGGAACAGCCAATACAGGTCAGACGGGGCATGTCCTGCTTGTGCTGGTATTGGAGCCTTTCACCGCATTTGGGACAGTATTCGAACCGCTGGGGTCTCTCGGTGGTCAAGTGGATATACCTCCTCCGCACTGACTTTTCACACTGAGTCTAATTAAATTTCCGCGGCTACTTTTTATTATATATGCATCCCTATCAGAAACCAAGCCACAGCCCCGGGGGTGGGACTTTCTTTCGATTTTTCCCAGAAGGACCACTTAACGCTCAGACGAGATATTTATATAAAACTTGACAAGAGCATTGATAGATTTTATCCTAATGATAGGATATAGCAAAGGAGTAATAGTTGTGGTTGATGTGTCTCGCGACCAGCCTGTTTACAATATCAGTGTGGCAGCGGAATTAGTCGGTGTACATCCGCGTACCCTCAGAATATATGAAGAGATAGGCTTGGTTGTCCCTGCTCGCACCGAAGGGAATACCAGGCTTTTTTCCAACGCGGATATTGAGATGCTGCGGCATATCCGGTTCCTTATCCAGGAACTGGGCTTAAACCTGGCTGGAGTAAAACTGGTACTCAGGATGGAACAATCATTGCGTATCCGGATAGAAGATTGGTGCGAATAATCTGTTGGCCGGCGAACCCGGCTAAGATCTATTGAAATTTGGAGGTGTTTTGAATGGGAAAAGCTGTCGGAATTGATCTGGGGACTACTAACTCAGCGGTAGCCATTGTTGAATCAGGCAAGCCAATTATTATCGTCAATGCGGAAGGAGACCGGGTCACGCCCTCAGTAGTAGCCTTTACCAAAGATAACCGCCGCCTGGTGGGGACCCTGGCCAAGCGCCAGGCAATTATGAATCCCGAGGCTACCATATATTCGGCTAAAAGATTTATCGGCCGCAAATACGACGAGGTCACCGGGGAAATGAAAATGGTCCCCTACAAGGTCATAAAAGGGACCAATGATAAAGCCTATTTTGATATCAACGGGGAGTCTTACGCCCCCGAGGCCATCAGTGCTCAGGTGCTGCGCAAACTGGTGGATGATGCATCAGCTTATTTGGGGGAGAAGGTGACCGATGCGGTCATCACCGTGCCGGCATATTTTAATGATGCTCAGCGCCAGGCCACTAAGGATGCGGGGCAGATTGCAGGATTAAAGGTATTGCGTATTATCAACGAACCGACCGCGGCTGCGCTGGCTTACGGCTTGGACAGCCATAAAAATGAGACCGTAATGATCTTCGATCTGGGTGGAGGTACCTTTGACGTTTCGATCCTGGATATCGGGGATGGTGTGGTCGAAGTTAGATCGACCTCAGGTGATACCCACCTGGGAGGTGACGATTTTGACAAATTGGTAGTTGACTGGATGGCTGAGGAATTCAAGAAGAGCGAAGGCATCGATTTGCGCAAGGACAAGCAAGCCCTGCAGCGGCTCTATGAAGCGGCCGAGAAGGCCAAGGTGGAACTGTCCAGCACCACCAATACCACCATAACACTGCCGTTTATTACTGCCGATGCCAGTGGCCCCAGGCACCTGGACATGAAGTTGACCCGGGCTAAATTTGATGATTTGATCCACCCTCTGCTGGAACGCTGCATGATTTCGGTTAAACAGGCGCTTAAGGATGGTAATCTTACCGAAAAGGACCTGGATGAGGTAATACTGGTAGGCGGATCAACCCGGGTCCTAGCGGTACAGGAACTGGTGCGTTCCTTTACCGGCAAGGAACCCAATATGTCAGTCAATCCTGATGAGGTGGTAGCCCTGGGAGCAGCTGTGCAGGCCGCTATAATAACCGGCGAGGTCAAAGACGTGTTGCTGCTGGATGTTACGCCATTATCCCTGGGCTTGGAGACTATGGGTGGAGTAATGACCCGGCTGATCGACCGCAACACAACTATCCCCTGTCAGCGGACCGAGGTGTTCAGCACCGCTGAGGACAATCAGCCTTCAGTTGATATAGTCGTCTTGCAGGGCGAGAGGGAATTAGCCAAGGATAATCGCCAGATCGGGCGCTTCCGGCTGGATGGGATCGCCCCATCGCCGCGGGGAGTGCCACAGATAGAGGTTACTTTCGATATCGACACTAACGGTATATTAAGCGTCTCGGCCCGGGACAAGGCCACCGCCAAGGAACAGAAGATAACTATCAGCGGTTCCACTAACCTGGAGAAAAACGAGATCGAGAGTATGATTAAGGACGCCGAAGCCCACGCAGCTGAAGATAAAAAGCGCCGCGAAAATATAGACTTGAAAAACGAAGCTGATTCTCTGGCCCACCAGCTGAACCGGAACCTGAAAGACCTGGGAGACAGGGCACCCGTGCATGAAAAGGCCCGGATAGAGCAGCTGATCGCCGACGCCAAAGCTGCGGTGGAGGCTGAGACCCCCACTGACAGACTGCGAACTCTGATCAGTGACCTTCAGCAGGCGGGACATGCTCTGGCCAGCGCGGCCCAACAAACCGAGGCCCCAGCCGGAGGCCAACAACAGGGTGTGGATGATACTATAGAAGCGGATTTCGAAGAGTAATTGCACTCAGGCCAGGAAAACCAACCGTGCTCGGCGGCATCGCGCCGGGCATGGCCTGGCTTTTCCGTCGGAAGAGCCTTACGGAAAGAAGGTGAGGCAGTTTGAAATACAAGGATTACTACCAAGCCCTGGGACTGAGCAAGACAGCTACCCAGAAGGAGATCCAGGCTGCTTATCGCAAGTTGGCCCGGAAACTGCACCCGGATGTCAACAAAGCGCCGGATGCGGAAGAGAGCTTCAAGACTATCAATGAAGCTTACGAAGTCCTCAAGGATCCCGAGAAGCGCAAGCGTTATGATGCTCTGGGAGCCAACTGGCGGGAAGGCGAAAACTATACTCCTCCGCCCGGTTGGGATAATGTACAGTTCGATTTTGGCACCAGCCCAGGCGGATTTGGCTTTGAGGGAGGCGGAGGGCAGTTCAGTGACTTCTTCCAGGAGCTTTTTGGACGCACGACTGGCCGCCGCAGCACCCAGGAGCGACCAGACTGGGCCATGCGGGGTGTAGACCAGGAAGCCGATATCGAACTCACCCTGGAGGAAGCTTACCAAGGGGTAAGCAAGACCCTGCGCCTGCAGCAATTGGAAAGAGAAGGATCGGGTTGGAATCACAAAATCAAGGAGATCAATGTGCATATTCCCGCTGGGGCTAGTGAGGGGAAACGCATCCGATTGGCCGGACAGGGAGGTCCTGGTTCGGGGGCGGCCAATGGGGACCTATATCTCCGGGTCCATCTCTTGCCCCATCAACTGTTCAACGTTAATGGAACAGATCTGGAAACAGAAATAGCCATCAGCCCTTGGGAAGCGGCACTGGGGACTAAAGTCGAGCTGCCCACCATGACTGGGAAAGTAAACCTGACCATTCCCCCAGGGATTCAATCCGGACAGAAGCTGCGCTTGCGGGGCAAAGGCATGCCGGCCAGCAAAGGCTGGTTCGGAGATCTTTACGCGATTATCAAGATAGCGGTACCCAAACAACTCAGCGATCGGGAGCGCGAACTTCTCCAGGAATTATCCCGGATATCGACCTTCGATCCCCGAGCCAAGGGAAAGGAGGCCTAGAACATGGCCTACAGTCATTATTATTTGATTCTGCACCAGCCCACGCCCAAAGCAGGACTTTTGACCCTGACGGAAACCGCGCGCCATGCCCGGGTCCATCCTGGACTAGTAGAGAGGATGGTTGACCTGGGACTGATTGAGGCTGAACAGACCAGCCCGGAACTGCTGTTTAGTCCTGCGGCGGTAGCTGAAGTGAAGCGTGCCTGGAGATTGCGGAATGAACTGGGCATCAATTGGACAGGGGTCGGATTGGTCATGGACTTGCTGGAGCGGATCAGACAGCTGGAAAGAGCGTTGGAGAGGCGCCAAGAGGGATAGGGCCAGGTATGGGTCTTGTGCGCAGCAACCAATTAGATCGAAAAATATAAATAGACAAGTGTGAACAGGAGGTGGAAAAATTTGGACATGAACAGATTGACTGAAAAATCAAGGGAAGCGATACATGATGCTGAGAATCTGGCCGTCAGTCGCGGACATCAGGAAGTGGATGTGGAACACTTGCTCATGGCCCTGCTGGAGCAGAGTGAGGGATTGATCCCCAGATTATTCAGCCGTGCTGGGGTGGAGCCCAGCCGGGTAATCAGAGAACTGGAAGATAATCTTGACAGACGGCCGCGTATAACCGGGGGCGTCACAGAAGCCGGCAAGGTATATGTGACCCAGCGCTTGAACCAACTGCTGGCCCGGGCGGAAAAAGAGGCGGCCCGGCTTAAAGATGAATATATAAGCGTGGAACACCTTATTCTGGCCATGTTTGAGGAAGGGGCAGCCGGGGCTTCAGCTCGGATCATGAAGCAGATGGGATTGAGCCGGGACCAGTTTCTTGAAGCTTTGACTGCTGTTCGCGGCAGTCAGAGGGTGACCAGTGCTACTCCGGAGACCAGCTATGAGGCCTTGGAAAAGTATGGGAGAGACCTGGTGGGCCTGGTGCGCAGCGGAAAACTAGATCCGGTCATCGGCCGGGACACTGAGATCCGGGATGTGATCCTGATCCTGTCCCGGAAACGCAAAAATAATCCAGTGCTCATCGGTGAGCCCGGAGTTGGCAAAACGGCCATAGTCGAGGGTCTAGCCCACCGTATCGTCCGCAATGACGTGCCGGAAGGACTGAAAAACAAGACTATTTTCGAATTGGATATGGGGGCTCTGGTGGCTGGCGCCAAGTACCGGGGCGAATTCGAGGAGCGGCTTAAAGCGGTATTGCAGGAGGTTAAAGACAGTGAAGGGCAGATCATCCTGTTCATCGATGAACTCCACAATATCGTCGGTGCCGGAAAAGCCGAAGGCTCGATGGATGCCGGCAACATGCTGAAACCCATGCTGGCCAGGGGGGAACTGCACTGTATAGGGGCCACTACCCTGGATGAATACCGAAAACACATCGAGAAGGATGCGGCCCTGGAACGGCGCTTCCAACCTATAATGGTAGATGAGCCGTCAGTGGAAGATACCATCTCCATCCTGCGGGGTTTGAAAGAGCGCTTCGAGGTTTTCCACGGGGTCAAGATCCACGACAATGCCCTGGTAGGGGCAGCGGTGCTTTCCAATCGTTATATTTCCGACCGTTTCCTGCCGGATAAAGCCATTGATTTGGTGGACCAGGCTTGTGCCATGGTGAGGACCGAAATTGATTCTATGCCCGCTGACCTAGATGAGATATCCCGGCGGATTATGCAACTGGAGATAGAAGCAGCAGCCCTGGGCAAAGAAAAAGACTCGGCCAGCCAGGAAAGACTGCAGGCTCTGCAGAAGGAACTGGCTGAAATCAAGAGCAGGTCTGATGCTATGCGGGCCAAATGGGAAGCCGAGAAAAATGCCATCCATAAAGTCACCGCTTTGAGGGAAGAAATGGATCGGATCCGCCAGGAGATAGAAAAAGCTGAGCGGGACTACGATTTGAACCGTGCAGCCCAGCTCAAATACGGTGAACTCCCGGAAATAGAGCGCCGCCTCAAAGCTGAAGAAGAGTTCATGGCTCGCAAACAAGGAACGGCCAGTCTCCTAAGCGAGGAAGTCACCGAGGAACAAATCGCCCGGATAATATCCCGTTGGACCGGAATTCCCTTGACCCGTTTGGTAGAGGGTGAAAGAGAGAAACTGCTCCATCTGGATGAAGTTCTGCATGAACGGGTGGTAGGGCAAGATGAGGCAGTGAACCTGGTAGCTGATGCGATCATCCGGGCCCGGGCCGGGATAAAAGATCCGCGCCGTCCTATTGGTTCCTTCATTTTCCTTGGCCCAACCGGGGTCGGCAAGACTGAACTGGCCAAAACCCTAGCTGAAGCCCTTTTTGATTCGGAAAAGAATATGATCCGCATTGATATGAGTGAATATATGGAAAAACACACCGTATCCCGTTTGATCGGCGCTCCTCCAGGTTATGTAGGCTACGAGGAGGGAGGACAACTCTCGGAGGCGGTGCGGCGCAAGCCTTATTCCGTGGTACTATTCGATGAGATCGAAAAAGCTCATCATGATGTTTTCAACGTATTGCTCCAGGTCCTGGATGATGGACGTATAACCGATTCTCACGGCCGAACGGTGGATTTCAAGAACACCATCATTATCATGACTTCCAATCTGGGTTCCCACTACCTGCTGGAAGGCATTACTCCCCAGGGGGAGATCAGCGAGGCTGCCCGGGATCAGGTCATGCGCGAGCTGCAGCGCAGTTTCCGCCCGGAATTCCTTAACCGGGTGGATGAAACAGTGCTCTTCCGGCCGCTCACCCTGCCAGAAATCGAACGCATCGTTGAACTTTTGGTGGATGACCTGCGCAAGAGGCTCCAGGACCGGCAGATCAAACTGGAACTCAGTGAGGCCGCCCGGGTGTATATAGCTTCTGAGGGATTCGACCCGGTGTTCGGAGCCAGGCCTTTGAAGCGCTTCCTGCAGAGCAAGCTCGAGACCTTGGTGGGCAGGGCCCTGATCAGCGGGCAGGTGCTGGACGGGGCGACCATCAAGGTGGATGCCGGGGAAGGCAAACTGGCGATAGAATGGGCAAACCCCTAGTAAACCAGCCACCTGACTAATTGCAGGAGCTTCCCTGGACGGTTCCTATTGGCTAATAGGAACCGTCCTTTTGTCTTGGCCAGACAACCGCGGTCTCCACCAGGGGGCTGCATCGATTGGAGTATAACCCTATGTTATTTCAATAAGAAGAGAAATTATGTTATATTGGAACTCGAAATGGAGTGAAGCCGCAGATGGACGGAATCTATATGGACAATGCAGCTACTACCTTTCCTAAACCCGAAAGCGTGTATGTAGCTGCAGACAATTTCAGCCGCAATCAAGGGGGAAATCCCGGGCGAGGCACCCATCGCCAAACGGTTCAGGCAGGAACGATCCTCCTTGATACCCGGGAAGCGCTGGCCCGCCTTTTCAACATCCAAGACAGTACCCGGATCGCGTTTACACCAAATGTGACTGAATCCCTCAACCTGGGCCTGAAAGGCTGGCTGAAGCCGGGTGATCATGTTATCACTACCAGTATGGAGCACAACGCGGTGGCCCGGCCCGTTTATGCCATGACCAAGCAGGGTCTGGAGTGGACCGCGGTAAAATGCGATCCCCGCGGGATGCTGGATCCCCAGGATATCAAAAGGGCCATCCAGACCAATACCCGGATGATTTGTGTACTGCATGCTTCCAATCTCAGCGGGACCATAATGCCCATCGCCGAGGTGGGGTCGATTGCCCGAGAGCATGGTATCGTTTTCATGGTCGATACGGCACAGACCGCTGGAGTATTGGACCTGGATGTAGAAGCACAGCGGATAGATATTCTGGCTTTTACCGGCCACAAGGGTTTGATGGGGCCCCAGGGCACGGGGGGGTTATATGTCAAACCTGGCTTGCGGCTGAAACCGCTGAAAGAGGGCGGTACCGGTTCCCTGTCAGAGTCCCTGGAACAGCCTGAATGCATGCCGGACCGCTTCGAAAGCGGAACTCCTAATACTCCTGGGATTGCAGGACTTGGCGCCGGGATTGATTTCATCCTCTCTACCGGGCGTAAACAGGTGAGGGAGCATGAAAAACACTTGACCGGTATGTTGCTCCAGGCTCTGCAGGAGATCCGCGGGGTGGAGGTATACGGACCGCAAGACCTTGAGCAGCGGGTGGCGGTAGTAGCCTTTAATATCGACGGCGTCGATTGCGGACAGGTGAGTCTGCGTTTGGAATATGAGCACGGGATCATCACCCGCTCCGGCTTGCATTGCGCGCCTTTGGCCCATCAGACCCTGGGAACCCTGGAAAGGGGGGCCTGCAGGCTGAGTCCGGGTTATTTCACCACCGAGTCAGAAATCCTGACAGTGATCAATGCTATAGACGATATTGCCCGCCACAAATAAATTATCACCCATGGCCACATGGCTGATCTCAGCTGAAAGCCCTCCCCTGGGGCTTTTTTTCTTTATAGGCAGAGTTTTTTCATATATACTGGCTATATCAGGAAGCGATCCTAAAGGGCAGCGACCTGGCTATCGCTAACGGCAACCAAACCATTGACAAAAGGAGGCTTTATATGATGGCGCATGTTTTACCGGAACTCCCTTACGCCTACAACGCCCTGGAGCCGTATTACGATGAACAGACGGTTCGACTTCACCATGATATGCATCACAAAGCTTATGTTGACGGGTTGAACAATGCTGAGGCCAAGCTGGCGGAAGCCATCGAAAAAGGCGATTTTAGCCTCATCAAACATATTGAGCGGGAACTGGCATTTCACGGAGCAGGACATATACTGCACACTATCTTCTGGGAGAACATGAAACCTGGCGGAGGTGGTCCGGCAGGAGGAGCGGTGGGCGAATTGATCGATCGAGATTTCGGTAGCTTCGATAACTTCAAAAAATTGTTTTCGGCTTCCGCCGCCGTCGTGGAGGGATCGGGGTGGACTATCCTGGCCTGCAATCCGGTCTTCGAGAAACTTGTAGTGCTGCAGGCAGAAAAACACCAGGATCTTACCCAGTGGGGTGCGGTGCCGCTGCTCATCATCGATGTCTGGGAACACGCCTATTACCTGAAATACCAGAATAAGCGCGCGGCTTGGATCGAAGCCTGGTGGAACCTGGTCAACTGGGAGGATGTCAACCGCCGGGTAGCCCTAATGCAAAACAAGTAGATTCCAGGTCAAGCAGGAAAGGCGAGTTATATGAACCGTTTCTACCAGATCAGGCTGGTCATCAGGAATACATTCAAAGATCCATTCAGCGGTCTATCCCACCTGGGAGGAGCTTTGCTGTCAGTAGCGGGGCTGGCGATACTGATGGTTTATGCCGACAGCTTGGCCACCCCCAAGCACCTGTTCACCTTTGCCATTTTCGGTGCAGCCCTGATCCTGTTGTATACCGCCAGTGCTTTGTACCACCTGTTGAAAGTGTCGGAGAAGGTGTCTTTATGGCTGCGCCGTATCGATCACATGATGATATACGTGCTGATCGCGGGAACCTATACACCGGTATGCATTTTAGGCCTGACCGGTGCCTGGGGATTGACCCTGCTGATAACGGTATGGATTCTGGCCGTAGCCGGGATAATTATGAAAATAGTCTGGTTTGGAGCGCCGCGCTGGCTGTCTACCGGGTTATATCTGGCTATGGGCTGGCTGGTGGTGTTTGCCATGTACCCTCTTATTCACTCTCTGCCAGTAGGAGCCTTGACCTGGCTCTGCATTGGCGGTTTAATGTACACGCTGGGGGCGGTGGTATACGGCTGCAAATGGCCACCTTTGTCATGCCCATGGTTTGGATTCCATGAGGTCTTCCATGTCTTTGTGCTGGCAGGCAGCATGGGGCACTTCTGGATGATGTTCAAATATCTGATGTATATCTAGCGTGAAGGGGCAGCGCAGCTCTTGCGCGCAATTACAGAAAACCAACCGGTCGAGGCCAGGAGCAGTATGCTCCAGCGAAAAATAATAATTGGGGGGAAAAGATCAATGGCAGGCAGGATATTGACCCTGGGGGGAATGTCTATCGATCAGCGAGAGGCTTGGGTAGAGAACATATTTAATCGGGTCAAAAGCCTGATCGAAGAATTTGCTGATCTGGGGATCACCACCTGCAGCAGCCTGTGCGCCACCACCCTGAAAAATTCTTACGTGCGGGGCCAGGTTTTTCCTTTCATAAACATCCCGGTTCGCTACAACGAGCAAGAACTTTTAGGGCTCTACGAATATTTCGGTCATCAGTTGCCCCTGGACGAAGAAAACATCTATTGCGATGTAGTGATACAGTCCATCTACTACGCTGAGCACTTATCGGAAGAAGAGCTTCTAAATCTTGAGGCCAGGGCTAAGGGACTGTTTGGGGCGCGCCAATGGGAGGTCGTGCAGTTTGAAGGCGGAATGGCTACCTTGACTCTGGAGCGGGAATTGCTGAACAGCAACGGTTTCGAGGAGAAGCTGCGGGATATTCTGACTCAGGCAATCGAGATGCAAGCCGCAATGAGATAGGAAGGTTGAGCCATGTTAGCTGATGAATATGAATTGAGTTTGGCCCGCAACGAACCGTGTTGGTGCGGCAGTGGGCGCAAATATAAAAAATGCCATTTGGCCCAGGATGAGCGGTTGGCGGAACTCGCCAGGGCCGGTTACCAGGTGCCGCCCCGGAAGATCATCAAAAACGAAACACAGATCGACGGAATCCGCAGGGCGTGCCAGTTAAGCAAGGCAATTCTGGACATGGTGGATTCCAGGATCGGCATAGGCGTTGAAACCCAGCAGATAGACCAGTGGGTGCATGAATATACCCTTGCCCGAGGCGCCATACCGGCACCGCTTAATTACGGGGGCTTCCCCCGCAGTTGCTGTACCTCGATCAACAATGTAGTCTGTCACGGAATACCGGACCAAACACGTTTGCAAGACGGAGACATAGTCAATGTGGATGTGACCTGTATCCTGGATGGATATTACGGGGATGTTAGCCGCATGTACCTGATCGGGGATCCCAGCCCATCGGCACGCGAACTGGTCATGGTAGCCCGGGAATGCCTCTATAAAGGCATTGAGCAGGTCAGGCCGTTTCGACGTATCGGCGATATCGCTTATGCCATCGAGCAGCATGCGAAAAGGCACGGATTTTCGGTTGTCCAGGAATACGGGGGCCATGGCATCGGCCTTGAGTTCCATGAGGACCCGTTTGTGCATCATTATGGCGAGAAGGACAGCGGCATGGTGCTGGTGCCCAATATGGTTTTTACCATTGAGCCCATGATTAATACCGGCAGTTATGAATGCAAACGGCTGGAAGATGGATGGACAGCAGTGACGGCCGACAACTCACTCTCCGCCCAATGGGAACACACCGTCAGGGTCACCGAATCCGGGGTAGAGATTCTGAGCGAATGAAAACCGCGCAGCTTATTTCTTCAACATCGATACCGGCAGTATAGCATTGATTTTGAACACGAGGCAGTTTTTAAGAGGGAAACCGGCGTAGGGAGTCTGCTCGAGACGCTTTTTGATGCGATCGAAATATTCACCTTCCTGCTGGTCAGCGATGAGTTCCACATACACCCGTACCCCGTCTTTAGTCCGGTTATCAGGGGTCAGCAGGACCAAGAATACCCCTTTACCAGTTTCTTTAAGATTTGCATAAGTCTTTTCGGCGCCAAAACGGGCGCAGATTATGGTCCGGTCATCAATCATTTCCAGGACGGTTATCACTGCAATATTGACATCATAGTCTTTGGACACCGTGCTCAGCGTGGTAGAAATGTAATTAGCATTGATCATAGTGCGGGCCTTTTCCAGCAGTTGCTTATCCATGCTCTCCTCCTTATAGCAAATCAGTCTGTTCGATCCATGTTGATAGAGAACTTCAGGTATGGATCCCGTTGATTTTTTTCATAGTAATATATACCTCCAACCATGTCAAAATAGGGCTGGCACCATGCTTGCGGGAAGTTCACCATCCGGCTTGGGCTGTGGGTCTGGCAACTAGGCGGCTATGATTGAGAAACTCCCACGAACTTGCTAAAATGTAACAGTGAATCGTCAGGCAATATTAATGAGAAAGAAGGTTTAGCATTGCACAAAAAATTGTTCATTCCCGGCCCGGTCGAGGTTAGACCTGATGTGCTTGCGAAAATGGCTACCCCCATGATTGGGCACCGCAGCCGCGATGCATCAGCTTTGCAGCACAGCATCAGCGATAAACTTCAGCAGCTATTCTATACAGATTCAGCCATCTTGCTTTCCACATCTTCGGGGAGCGGGCTGATGGAAGGAGCGGTGCGCTCCTGTACCCTTAAACGGGCCGCGGTATTTTCGATAGGTGCTTTCGGCAAACGCTGGTTTGAAATGGCGCTTGCCAATGGAGTCCCAGCGGATCTTTTTGAAGTGGAGTGGGGGAAGGCTACTGAACCGGAAATGGTGGATGCAGTGCTGGCCAGCGGGAAATACGATCTTATAACCATAACCCATAATGAGACCTCAACCGGGGTGATGAATCCCGTCGAAGCCATCGCGCCGGTAGTGGCAAAATACCCGGAAGTCATCTACTGCTTGGATGCAGTGAGCTCCATGGGGGGCACCAAAATCGAAGTTGATAGACTGGGGGTGGATATCTGCATTACTTCCACTCAGAAGGCACTGGGGCTTCCCCCGGGTCTGGCAATCTGCAGCTTCTCCCCCAAAGCGGCTGCAAGGGCCAAGGAGGTCCCTAACCGCGGTTATTACCTGGATCTGCTGGCTTTGTACGAGTATATCCTGACCAAGGATTACCAGTATCCTTCGACACCTTCTCTTTCCCATATGTTTGCTTTGGACTACCAGCTGGACCGCATTATGGCTGAGGGTTTCGACAACCGTTTCGCCCGCCACCTGGAGATGGCTGAATGCGTTCGCACCTGGGCCGCCCGCAATTTTACCCTGTTTGCCGACCCTCACTATCTTTCCAACACTCTTACCACGATCTCCAATAACCGGGGTATCGATGTGGGGGACCTTAATAAAAGGCTGGGAGCCAGAGGCTACCAGATCTCCAATGGTTATGGCAAGATGAAGGACAAGACTTTCCGTATAGCCCATATGGCCGATTGTACCTTGGAAGAGATCAAGGCCCTTCTGGCTGTTATCGACGAAATATTAGCTTAAATCACCGCCCTTGAGCAGGTAGGGCAGCTATTTATTGAGGAGGACTTTACAATGGCAGTGATTAGACCTTTCCGGGCGGTTAGGCCGGTACCGGAGCTGGCAGCCAAGGTGGCGGCTCTCCCCTACGATGTTATGAATAGTGAAGAAGCCCGGGAGATGGTGAAAGACAATCCCTATTCTTTCCTGCACGTGGATAAGGCAGAGATCGATCTCAGTCCGGATATCGATCTTTATGACCAGCGGGTCTACGAAAAGGCCTGCTCCAATCTGGAGGCCATGATCGCTGGAGGTATCCTGCGAGAGGAGGATCGACCCTGCCTGTATATTTACCGGCAGATAATGGGTGGGAGGAGCCAGACGGGGATAGTGGCTTGTGTCTCAATAGATGACTATTTAAAAGATATTATCAAAAAACATGAGCTTACCAGGGCTGACAAGGAGCAGGACCGGACCAGGCACGTGGACATCTGCGATGCCAATACGGGCCCTATCTTTCTCACCTATCCAGCCAGGGAGGAGATCAATTCCATTGTGGCCCAACAGTCAGCCCGAGAGCCAGTATATGATATTCTCTCAGGGGATGGAATCCGCCACATAGTCTGGGTAATCGACCAGGAAGAGGTAATTCGCCGGTTGGTGGACCTTTTTGCAGGGATTCAGTATCTCTATATCGCGGATGGGCATCATCGTTCCGCTTCCGCGGTGCGGGTAGGAGAGATGCGGCGCCGGGCCCAGGGTGAATACCGGGGCGACGAGGAATTTAATTTTTTCCTGGCTGTGATTTTTCCTGACCAGGATCTGTATATCATGGACTACAACCGGGTGGTCCAGGATCTGCACGGGTTGTCAGAAAGCGAATTCGTGTCCAAAGTAGCCCTCAAATTCGAAATCAGACCCCATGGAGGGGAGGGCTCCTACCGGCCCCGGAAGAAACACGAGTTTGGAATGTATTTATCCGGTAAATGGTATATCTTGGAGGCCAGGGACGGGAGCTTTGATGAGTCCGATCCGGTGGAGCGCCTGGATGTGTCCATTATGCAAAACAATATTTTAGGACCTCTCCTGGGCATCACCGATCCCCGTACCGATAAACGCATCGATTTCGTAGGGGGGATAAGAGGCTTGAAGGAGCTTGAAATGAGGGTGGATGCTGGGATGGCAGTGGCTTTTTCCATGTACCCGACTACCATCCAGGACTTGATGGATATCGCTGATGCCGGACAAGTCATGCCGCCTAAGTCTACCTGGTTCGAACCCAAGTTGAGGAGCGGCTTGTTTATCCACAAGCTTTCCTGATTCTGCCGAGTCAGCAAAATGGGGGAGTGACGGACATGCCGTCACTCCCCCATTTGTTATACAGGCTTCCCGTTAGCAAAAGGGTTTTTGAAAGAGGCGGGTGATGGCTGTGCAAAAGACCATCAATGGCTTCATTTCACTAAGTTGGCATTACGGGTGCCTTATTGTTAAAAGGGGCGGGTAACAGCTGTGCAAATAACCGTCACCCGCGCAAACCGAATCAGGAGGCGAGGGTTAGATGTCCCGTGTCCACAGGGAGGCCATGGCCGATCCCCCGCCGACGCAGAGTGAGGCGCCGCCGATGGTTAAACCGAGCCTTTCCATCTCATAGTACATGGAAACGATGATGCGCAGAGCGGTGGCTCCCACCGGGTGCCCCAGACCTATGCCGGAGCCGTTATGGTTGGTTTTGGACATGTCCAGATCGATGCCAAAGTCAGTCTTGAGCATGCGGCCTACCCCCAGGAACTGGGCCGCAAAGGCCTCGTTGATCTCCCAGTAATCAATATCCTCATATTTTAGGCCAGCTTTGGCCAGGGCTTTGGGAATAGCCACTGCCGGACCCAGCCCCATCACTTTGGGGTCAACTCCCTCGGCGACGATGGTGATCATCTTTAGCAGTGGTTTGATGCCCAATTCTTCAGCTTTTTCTTTGGACATCACTACCGCAGCGGCTGCGGCATCATTAATGCCGGAAGCATTGGCAGCGGTGACTACACCGTCCTTAACGAAAGCCGCCGGCAATTTGGCCATGGATTCCATACTGGCATCTGGGATCATGTGTTCATCATTCTCAAACAGGGTGACACCCTTTTTAGTTTTGAGTTCCACGGGCACGATTTCCCGTTTGAACAAGCCATTCTGCATGGCTTTGGTGGCATTCTGGTGACTGGCCAGGGCTAGGGCATCACATTCCTCCCGGGTGATGCCGTAAATGGCCGCCACATTTTCCGCGGTGACACCCATGTGTCCTGGGACTAATTTATCGATGAGACCGTCATAGAGCATGGCGTCTTCCAGCTTGCCTTGGCCCATGCGGTAGCCCATGCGGGCTTTTTCCAGCATGAAGGGGGCATTAGTCATGCTTTCCGCCCCGATTACCAGCCCGATGTCAATCTTGCCCAGGGCGATCTTGTCGCAAATAATCTCCAGGGCTCTCATCCCCGAGGCACAGTTCTGGTTGACGTTGCAGGCATTGCTGCGAATGGGCAGGCCCAGGGCCATGGCCACCTGGCGGGAAGGCAATGATCCCTGGAAATGAGGATAGATCTGGCCCAGGACCAACTCATCTATGGAATCGGCGGGAATGCCAGCCCTTTCAATAGCGCCTTTACCTGCGGTTACAGCAAGATCTTTGACCGAAACATCTTTCAGAGTACCCATAAAACGGGCGATAGGTGTTCTGCATAGACTTACAATTACTACGTCTCTTGTTTCCAAATTAAAATCCCTCCTCGTAAATTTTGCGCTTTCTATTTTTCACTCATATTTTAGGGCGAAAGCCCGATTCTTGTTTAGCTGATCTTGTTGGTCCTGACCCAGATGCCCATTTTGTCCGCTTCTTTGACCAGGTCGTCCCGGAGATCGGGATGGGCCAGGTTGATCAGGGCCTCGGCCCGCTCGAAGGTGCTCTTGGCCTTCATGTTGGCTATGCCGTATTCGGTCACTACATAGTAGTTCATGGAGCGGGGCACGGTTACGATAGCCCCCGGGGCCAGGGTGGGCACGATACGGGACTTCAGGTTGCCATCCTTGTCCTTGTAGGTCGAAGTCAGGCAGACCAGGCCCTTGCCGCCCTTGGAACCGTAGGAACCGAAGATGTAGTCAAGCTGTCCGCCGGTGCCGGAGATCTGGCGCACGCCTGAAGACTCGGAGCAAACCTGGCTGAACAGGTCGATCTCCACCGCATTGTTGATGCAGATCATGTTGTCCTGCTGGCGGATGGTTGCGGGATCATTGGTATAACTGACCGGGAAGCTGGCGCAGACCGGATTCTGGTCCAGGAAGTCATAGAGCTTTTTCGTGCCCATTGCGAAGGTATAGACCATCTTGCCTTTGTCCAGCTGCTTGCGCAGGCCGGTGATGCGCCCCGCATCGTACATGTCCACAAAAGAATCCACCAGCATCTCGGTATGGACTCCCAGGTCCTTAAGGTCGGACTGGGCGATCATGGCCCCTACCGCATTGGGCATGGCCCCTATCCCCAGCTGCAAGCAGTCCCCATCCTTGATCTGGTCCAGGATTATGGTGGCGATAGCTTTGTCGGTGTCGCTGATGGGCAGTTCCGGCAGGTTGATCAGGGGCTTGTGGTCCCCCTCCACGAAATAGTCGATTTCTGATACATGGAGGGTCTCCCTTAGTCCGCCAAGGCAGCGGGGCACCGATTCATTGACCTCAGCGATGACGATCTTGGCCGCGTCTGCGACGGCATGGGTTATGGAGTTGGAGGTGCCCAGGTTGCAGAAGCCATGTTTGTCCGGGGGAGTCACTTTGATTAGATGTACATCCACCGGTACATAGCCCCGCTCATAGAAGCTGGGCCCTTCATGATAGGTCAGGGAGATGTAATTGCACATGTTTTTATCGTGCAGTTTGCGGCTGGCACCGCTGAAGTGCCAGTCGTTGTATATAAAGTGTATTCTTTCGGGATCGTTGACTACCGCCTGGGGCGGGAAAGGACAGGTCACGGTCCTGATGTTGACTCCTTTGAGTTCATCTTTACGCTTGGCCAGGGCTGCATCCAGGACGTGGGAACACATGACGAATTCCCCATAGTGGACCAGGTCCCCTGATTTGACCACCTTTACTGCCTCATCGGCAGTTACAAATTTGCTCTTATAATCCTGTTCGAAATTCAAGTCCATTCCTCCTCTTCAATCATCTCATTGCTCAGGGAAGGTTTGGGCTCTTGCGCCCGGAGTATGCGGCAGCTATCAAATCCAAGGCTTACTTGCTGTAGTCGTAGAAACCTTTGCCGGTCTTCATGCCCAGGTGTCCGGCCCGGACTTTCTGTCGGAAGGCCAGGGAAGCACGATACTTGGAATCGCCGAATTCCTTCCAGAAGTAGTCACAGATGGCCAGGACTATATCGATACCTACCATGTCCGCCAGAGCCAGGGGACCCATGGGCATTCCGGCGCCCAGCTTCATGGCTTTGTCGATCTCGGCCGCGGAAGCGATACCTTCCTGGTATACCTGGGCCGCTTCATTGATGTAGGGGACCAGGATGCGGTTTACTATGAATCCGGGAACTTCCTTGGCGACGACCGGATCCTTGCCGATGGTCTTGGTCATGGCTACCGTGGCTGCTACCACGTCATCGGTGGTCTCCGCTCCAGGGATTACCTCTACCAGTCTCATTACCGGCACCGGGTTGAAGAAATGCATGCCTACCACTTTGTCGGGACGGCTGGTGGCAGCGGCTATCTCGGTAATGCTCAGAGCCGATGTATTGGTGGCCAGAATTGCATCCGGCTTGCAGATCCCGGCCAGCTGGGCATGGACTTTCTTTTTGATGTCTATATTCTCAACTATAGCTTCGATCACGATATCTACATCTTTGAAATCAGCGGTATCTGTACTGGTCTTCAAGGCAGCGGTGTATTTGGCCACATCGCCGGCGGTCTTTTTGCCCTTCTCGACCGCTTTGCCCCAGTTCTTGTTGAGGCCCTTTATGGCTTTGTCGAGTATTTCAGGTACAACGTCGATCAGAATCACATCGAAACCTGCTTCCAAACTCACCTGGGCGATCCCGGCACCCATGGTGCCTGCTCCCAATACTCCTATTTTCTTAATCTCCATCTAGTAACCTCCTCTTAATTTCTAAAGACTGGTTGGTTTGCTTTTAGTCTTGAATCGCCTCCTTTATCCTTAGCTATGTCATTGCATTATTGCAACAAATGTGCCAATCTTTTTGAAACAGATCCATAGCAGTAAAAGGGCGGTACATCGGCAATTGCCATTTACCGCCCAGCTAACAGTTATTATGAGGTGGACTATTGATTTTCACGCAAATAGGAGACCATTATGTTTGTCGCCAATCAAGTGCAAAAATAATGGGCTTTTTAAGGTATCCCAAAACAGGAGAGTGATTTATGCAGAATTGCGAAATGAATGGATTTCAATCCAAAGCATATTTGGCCAGTTTGCGATAAAGGGCAGAACTGTGTATGCCCAGGAGCTTGGCAGTCTTAACCTTATTGTGGTTAGTCTTCTCCAGGGCTTGGGCAATGAGCTGTTTCTCCAGGTGTTCCAAAGTTTGGACCAGGGTGGAGTCTTCCTGCCAGGTTATAGAGCTGAACAGGTCGTTGTCCTCTGTTAGAGAGGGGAAGTGGTTGACGTGCAAAAGATTTTCCCGGTTCATATAAGCCATATTGACAGCCCGTTCCAGCAGGTTTTCCAGCTCGCGGACATTACCCGGCCAGGAATATTTATTAAGCATGATGCGGGCATCTTCAGATATCCCTTTTACTGATGTATTCAGGCGTTCGTTTATCCTGGCTATCATTGAGGCTGCGATCAAAGGGATATCGGATTTGCGCCTGCGCAAAGGGGGCAGCTCCAAGCGGACCACATTCAAGCGATAGTAGAGGTCCTCCCGGAAATTGCCCTTCTTGATCATGTCTTCCAAGGGTCGGTTGCTGGCTGCGATGACCCTGACATTAAGGGGAGTAGGGACGGTACCGCCGATTCGCTCTACCGTGCGTTCCTGCAGAACTGACAAGATCTTGGTCTGCATGGACAGAGGCATGTCACCTATTTCGTCCAGGAAGATGGTGCCTCCCTTGGCCAGTTCGAATTTGCCCTGTTTGCCGCCCTTGCGGGCACCCGTGAATGCGCCGTCTTCATAGCCGAACAATTCTGATTCCAAAAGGTTGTCAGGCAGCGCTGCGCAGTTGACCCGGATAAAAGGACCGGACTGCCTTTCACTGGCATTGTGGATAGCCTGGGCGAATAGTTCTTTGCCGGTGCCGCTTTCCCCGGTTATGAGTAGGGTGCTGTTGGTCTTTGCAACGTGGGTGGCCATGGCTTTCATAGCCAAAAAATCAGGATGTTGACCTATCAAATCCGGAAATTGCCATTGGGCTGAATAGATACGCCGCACTTCATCTTTATATACGCTCAACTCCTGCTCGGTTTCCTGGAGCTTCTTGACCAGGATCTTGGCCCCGGACATGTCCAGGAACAGGCTCTTGCCGATTGCGCCAACGATCTCTCCGTTCTTGATGATCGGCAGGCGGGTCACGATGGTGTCACGGCCTTTGATCAAGAAGATATCAGCTTTGTCTATGCGGCCGGTCTTTAGGACTTCGGGTAACTCCGAGTTGGGGGTTACATCCAGGATATAACGGCCGATGACCTCTTCCTTTTTCAGACCCAGTATGTCAAGGTAAGTCTGGTTCATGGTAGTGATATTGCCGTCTTTATCCACGATGACATAAACCATATAGGGGCTTTCGATCAAGCCTTCCAAGATAGTCTCGAAGTCTTTTTCGGTTTCCTGCAGTTTACGCATCAGGACTTTGGCTACGGACATGTCCATGAATAGGCTTTTGGCTATAGCGCCCACTATCTGGCCGTCTTTGATAATGGGGACCCGGGTGACAATCATGTCATGGCCCCGGATAGTCCATATGTCAGCGTTATCAATCTGGCCCGTTTTTAAAACTTCCATCAATCCGGAGTTAGGGGTTATATCGAGGACGAACTTGCCGATCACGTTTTCTTTTTTCATGTCCAGGATATCGAGGTAGGTCTGGTTCATAGCGGTTATATAACCTTGGTTATCGACTGCCACATAGAGCATGTAAGGGCTTTCCACCATGGCTTCGAACAGCGCGGTGAATTCTTTCTCCCTCTCCTGCAGGCGTTTCATAAAGATTTTTGCTCCGGACATGTCCAAAGAGAGGCTCTGGCCGATAGCCCCGATGATCTCCCCGTCCTTTATGATAGGGACCCGGGTCACCAGGGTGTCCTGGTCCTTGATAGGCCAAATGTCGGCTTGATCAATGCGCCCTGTCTCCAGAACTTCCGGGAGCAGAGAATGGGGCAGTATCTCCAAAACGTGTTTGCCTATTACGTCCGCTGAGGTCAATTCAAGTTCATCTAGGAAAGTCTGGTTCATAAGAGTGATTTGCCCGCCTTTGTCTACGATGACCAGAGCCATGTAGGGGCTCTCGATCAACGCTTCAAAGGTTGCTGCATATGTGTAATCTGAAACCAAAGGAATGGGAATCTCCTCCTTTACCAGCCACCTGTAGATTATGCAATGAGCTTTGCTTGTACAATTCCATATTTACAGGTGTTTTTCCTGCATTGACAGCCACTCTATTTGGGAAAGCAACTGCATCAGCATACGTTTTGTGCGAAAATATTAGTGTAGGATTGTTTGATTGCCAGGGATAGGCAGAGCCGCATCGTCTCCGACCGTGAAGGAGGAGAGAATATGTTCGAACTATATGATCCAGCCCGGCAGAGAGTGCCGATCAAGGTCTGGCTCGCCAGCCCTGAAGATATCGAGCCAGGGTGCCTGCAGCAGGCCATGAATCTGGCCAATCTGCCGTTTATATACAAATGGGTGGCTTTGATGCCTGATACCCACCAGGGCTACGGTATGCCCATCGGTGGAGTAATAGCGACCCAGGATTATATCATTCCCAATGCAGTGGGGGTAGACATAGGCTGCGGCATGGCTTTCGTGGAAACCAATATCCACCACCAGCAACTTGATTTTGCTGAATATTCCAACCTGGTGGGGCAGATAATGCGGGCCGTTCCAACTGGTTTCGAACATCACAAGAAACCCCGGCCCTGTTTGACAATGGACGAGGATGAGTGGGCCCAAAAAGTCAGGAACCAGCATTTTACCGAACTGCCCAATATCGAAGATGGGTATTACCAGGTTGGAACCCTGGGAAGCGGCAATCATTTCATCGAACTGCAACAAGATGAAGCTGGAATGCTATGCGTGATGGTGCATTCCGGCAGCCGAAATTTCGGTTATAAAGTGTGCGAGTATTTCAATAGGCTGGCCAAAAAAATCAACCAGAAAGATTCCTGGTCGGTCCCGGCCGAGTATGACCTGGCTTATTTGCCCGTTGCTGCTCCGGAGGGGCGGGATTATATCAATTGGATGAACCTGGCCTTGCGCTTTGCCCGGGAAAATCGCCAGGCCATGCTGGAAGTAGTTAAGCGGGAACTGACCCGGCGTTTGCCAGCTATAGAATTCAGCGGGGAGGTAAACGCCCACCACAATTACGCAGCCTTAGAAAACCACTATGGGCGAGATGTCTGGGTACACCGCAAAGGTGCCATCAGCGCCCGGGCAGGGGAGCCGGGCATTATTCCTGGGGCTATGGGAAGTACCTCATATATAGTCTCTGGGCTGGGGAATCCTGAGAGTTTTATGTCCTGCAGTCATGGAGCTGGGCGCAGGATGTCTCGGCACCAGGCGATGAAGCAGTTTACAGTGCAGGAGACGGTGGAGGACCTGCAGTCCAGGGGGATTGCCTTCGGGAAGCGCAACAAAAAGGATGCCAGCGATGAAGCGCGCTGGGCCTACAAAGATATTGATGCGGTCCTTCGCAATGAGCTGGATCTGGTCGAACCTCTCAAGAAATTGGAAACCCTGGCAGTGATTAAAGGCTGACCAACCAGTATTACATATCAGATCAGGATTTTGCTGGCAGCGAATGATGGGTGCTGGCAGATTGGAGGCAAAATGAAAGGCATCATAGAGGTATCCCCTCATATCTACCAGATAGGCGGCAACGGCCTGACCGTTGCAGATGACTGCGGTATTTTCTTGGTGGAGGGGGACCAGGCATCAGCCCTGGTTGATGCAGGTGCAGGCCGCAGTGTGGACCGACTGATGAGAAATATGGAGCAGGGCGGCCTCGACCTAAGGGCTATCAAATACATCATCGCCACCCATGGGCATATTGACCACATAGGCGGTCTGCAGGAGCTGCAGAAGCGCCTGGGAGCCCAGGTGATTGCCCATGAAATGGAATTGCCTGCCATCCAGGATGGACTGCCCCGACTCACTGCCGCTGCCTGGTACGGGGTGGAATACCAAAAGGTGAAGGTCGACTGTGTTCTAAAAGGGGATCAAACCAGCATCAGTTTAGGAAACCTCAATCTGATCTGCCTGCACACCCCAGGCCACACTCCAGGAGGAATTTCGGTTTATGTTGATAGTCCGGGAGGGAGGGTCCTGTTCGGGCAGGATATCCATGGGCCCTTCAACCAGGAATGGGGTTCTGACCTCAAAAAGTGGCGGTTATCCATGACCAAATTGATCGCTCTCCAGGCTGACATTTTGTGTGAAGGGCATTTCGGCATTTATCGACCAGCAGACAGGGTTCGCGAATATATAGAAAGCTACCTGGAGCGTTATTAAGAACTCCAACCTGGGAAACACCTATCCCTCTAGGACTGCTGACCAGAATGCCCGCCTTCTGAAGGCGGGCATTAATGTGGCTGTTGTTTAGCGTGAGGCTACTCGCGCCATAGGTCATCCAGGGTCTGAGCCCTGCGGATGAGGCGAGCCGTTCCGTCCAGCTGGATTAGGACTTCGGCAGGCAGGGGACGTGAATTGTAGGTGCTGGCCATGGCAAAACCGTACGCTCCGGCGTCATGGACTATTATTGCGTCGCCCTCCCGGCACAACGGCAGTACCCTGTCATGAGCAAGGATGTCACCGCTTTCGCATATATTGCCTACAATGAATACCGGTTTGTCATATTCCTGGTAGGGCCGCTTCTGGGACGGAACAACAGTCAGTTCGTGATAGCTGTCGTACATGACGGGCCTGACCAGGGTGTTGAAGCCCAGGTCGGTGCCAATAAAAAAGGTATTGTAGTTTTCCTTGACCGCGGTTACAGTACCCAGCAGAGCCCCGCTTTCAGCCACTACATAGCGTCCGGGTTCGGTGCGGATGGTGATCGGCCGGTGATTTACTACCCAGTCGTTGACCAGGCGGTCCAGTTGTTCTCCCATGAGGACCAAATCCAGGCGCGGTTCTATTCCATGGCGGTAGGGGATACCGAAACCCCCACCCAGATCCACCATTTTAACGGAAGGAAGTCCTGCGGCTACATCCAAAATAAAGGCGGCTGCTGACAGGTAAGCATCAGGCTCCAGGAATAGAGAGCCGATGTGTTGGTTCAATCCGGTGATGGTTATATCGGAATCCTTGGCTATATCCTGTGCCAGCGCCAGGTCTTCGACCGCGATACCGAATTTCGCTTTTTTCCCCCCAGTGACCACCTTCTCGTGATGGCCAGCCCCTATCCCGGGATTTATCCGCAGGCATACTGCTCCGCCCCGATTGACTTCTCCCAAAAGTTTCAACTGGGACAAGGAATCCACACTCACCAAAATTCCATGATCTACGGCAAACTGCAATTCCTGCCGGGAGACATTGTTGCCGATAAAAGTAATCCGGTCGGGGGTGAAACCGGCCTTCATCTCAAGGTACATCTCCCCGGGTGACATACCGTCCACATCCAGGTCTTCGGAGCAGATTATCTTAAGCAGTTCCACGTTGGTGTTGGCTTTGGCGGAATAATTGACCCGGAAATGAGGGTATTTCATCAGATTACGCATCTCACGGCATCTAGATCGCAGTGTCTCTTCATCATAAACATAGAGGGGACTGCCGTACTCCTTCAGCAAGGCATGCACATCTGCTTTGCCGAATACCAGTTTTTCATAGCCCACAATCTTCACTCCTTATATCCAGCCTGTTGACAGCATATTTGTCCTCGGCCACAAGTGTCTATATTTTAATGCAGCCCTCCAGAGTTTGGCAATACAGCCAGCCAAGTATACATGTGAGCAGTGGGAATGGCGTTTGAGTTGGCTGTACTGGCACCCGTCAGGCACATGGCAGGGACCCGATAAGTGAAGCCGACCTTGTTTATTGCCAGTGAACATAGTAAAATGCTTATTGTTGGGCACAACGGGTTTTTATTGGCTTTTCAGGTTTAAAACGGTTGCAGGAGTTGAGCATCGTGGCAAAGATCACCCTCTATACGGACAATGGATGTGATTTGGATAAAGAAATCCTTGACAGACTGGGGATCAGATCTTTTTACATGTCCACTTTGATAAATGGAGTCACATATCAAGATCGCTTGAGCATCAGCCCATCGCAATTCTACGGCTTGCTGGAAGAACCGGGAATAACCCCGACCACTTCCCAGGTTAATCTGGCTGATTTCCATACCGAATTCTCAAAAGTCATGCGGGAGACCGATGACGATGTGATCTACCTCGCATTTTCATCCGAACTAAGCGGCACCTGCCAAACTGCCTCCATAGCCCGCGACCTGGTCAACAGAGAACGGATCACAGTTGTCGATTCCCGCAATGCTTCACTGGGACAAGGCTTGATGGTATTGCAGGCGGCTCGCGCAATTGCAGCAGGTAAAGAAAAGCGAGAGGTACTAGGGGAGATCGACGATATGATTGAGCGCATGGAGAGCATTTTCATCGTTGGAAATTTGGAGATGCTCAAACGGGGCGGGCGCATCAATCCGGCCGCAGCTCTGATCGGCGACTTGCTTAGCATAAAACCGATCCTGCAGATTGCTAACGGCAAAATAGAGCCCCTGGAGAGGGTCCACGGCATCAAAAAAGCGAAGAAGCGACTTTTGGATATCATGGAACAGCGATCCAGCCGACTGAGGGAGCAAACCATAGGGCTGGCTTATTCCAGGGATCTGGAGGGAGCCCGGCAAATCCAGCAGATGATGGAGGAAAGGTTCGACAGCCGGGACTTTTTGGTTTCGGAAGTGGGAGCCTTGATCGGTTCTCATGTTGGACCCGGTACTTATGGTTTGTTTTTTCTACGAGACTAGCGATTGACACCCGACAGGAACGGTGGCCTAAATTGCTTTGGCTACTAGCACTGCTTAAGGGACTCGGAGAGCAACCCTTGTGCCCGATTGGGTTCATTGACGAAAATGAGGAGGAAATATTTTTGCAGACCCCTACATTAACTTTTGATCACATGGGCTTGAAACCTGTTTTAATGCAGATGATAGCTAAAAAAGGCTTTGAGAGACCTACTCCAATACAGGTCAGAGCAATCCCCGCAGGTTTGGCAGGGCGAGATATAATGGGCCAAGCCAAGACTGGAACAGGGAAGACTGCAGCATTCGGAGTCCCTATGTTAAACCAGATCAGCCCCGGGCAGGGATTACAGGGTATGGTTCTCTGCCCCACCCGCGAATTGGCTGTGCAGGTTTCAGAAGAGATCGGCAGCCTGGGCCTGGGCTTAAAGATAAAGGCTTTGCCAATATACGGCGGCCAATCCATAGAAGTCCAACTCCGTTCCCTGCGCCGCAGACCTGAGATCGTGGTAGCCACTCCCGGCCGAATGCTTGACCATTTGCAGCGCGGCAGCATCGACCTTTCCGGACTCGATTTCGTGGTTCTGGACGAAGCCGATGAAATGCTGGATATGGGATTTTTCCCGGATATCGAAAGAATACTAAGCCTTTGCCCAAAGGAACGCCAGACCTTTCTATTTTCGGCTACCCTGGCACCGGCAATCATCGAACTGGGCCGCGCTTTCATGCAGGACCCGGAATTGATCGTAATAGCATCAACTGAACTTACGGTATCACTTACTGAACAATATTACTATGAGGTGAATCCCCGCCAAAAGGTGGAAACCATATGCCGGGTCATTGACGTGGATCAGCCAAGGGTCAGCCTGGTTTTTTGCCGGACCAAAAAAGGTGCCGATGAACTCAACCGGGTCTTGAATAACCGCGGCTATGCTGCAGATTCACTGCACGGCGACATGTCCCAGCGGGAAAGGGACAACGTTATGGAACGTTTCCGCCAAGGAAATATCGGGATACTGGTGGCCACTGATGTGGCTGCCCGGGGCTTGGATGTGGAGATGGTCACCCACGTGTTCAATTTCGATATTCCCGAAGATCCTGACGGATATGTCCATCGAATCGGCAGGACTGGCCGAGCTGGCAGGGACGGGGTAGCCATTACCCTGGTCGAACCGCGCCAGATTCGGCAACTGAAGGTCATTGAAAGGCATATCGGCAAGAAAATAAACCGGCAGATGCTGCCTTCATTACAGGATGCCATAGTACGCCGCCAGGAAATGCTGGTGGGCAGGTTGCTGGAAACCGCAGACCAGGACCAGGGTATATACGCCTCCATCGCCTGCGATCTGCTGCAAAAGTATGATCCCCAATATTTGCTGGGTGCAGCCCTGATGCTGATCGCCGGGGAAGCCCCTGAGTTGGAGACCACCCCGGTTGAGAAGATGAATCCAGGCACCGCACATGTGGAACTGCCGGTAGGCCGATTCCAAGGTGTACATCCCCGGATTTTGGTAGAATTTCTGACGGCGCACACTCCTATTTCCTCACGCCAGGTAGGGGATATAGAGATACAGGGCAACAGCACCCTGGTTGAAATCCCTGTTGCTTACGTGGATCAGGTCTACGCGGTTATGGATCTCCTGGAAAACAGCCTGCGGGGCAGGAAGCGTACCCGGATGGCCGCCAAAAGGTCTGCGACTGGAGTTCATATGAACTGAGGCGAACCAGACTATGCCGGAAAAGCAAAGGCCAGGCCGTCGATTGGAGACTGCCTGGCCTTTGCTTTTTTCATCAATGACCTTCGCACTTCTATTGCTAGGCTTACTTATGAAGCAGTTATGAAGAGGGATTCGCATTTTATTTAAATGTTCAAACCAATTCAGAGAGATTCTCGAGATCCTCATTTCTGCCCAGGACCACCAGAATATCATGCTGACGGAGAATGACGTCAGGGCCTGGCGAAACGATGATCTCCTCCCCCCGGCGGATTGCCAGGACAGTCACATGGAGCCTTTCCCGCACCCCGTTTTCCATCAGGTTCTTGTTGACAAATGACTTGGGAGTCACCAACTCGATTATACTGAAGTGAGGAGAAAGCTGGATCTGTTCGACAAAGTTCTGGGATACCAGAGAGCGGGCAAGTTTGATGGCCATATCGCGCTCAGGGAATATGACCATATCCGTGCCGATCTTTTCCAATACCCGGCCATGCTTGTCATTATGGACTTGAGAAATAACCTTTTTGACCCCCAATTCTTTGAGGACTATGGTGGTCAAAATATTTGATCCTACATCATCGCCGATAGCCACGATGACCGCATCGAACTTGTGAATGCCCAGAGATTTGAGTTCCACCGGATCCATACTGTCGGCCTGAACTGCCCGGGTCGCGAAATCAGCTGCGTTGTTGACCCTTTCTATATCGATATCAATGGCCAGGACTTTGTGACCCATGTCTACCAACTCCCGGCAAAGGTTTTCCCCGAACCTCCCCAAACCTATCACCGCATATTGCTTGGTTTTGGCGTTTGATTTCCTACGCATCTGCATAGCCAGGTCCCCTCTCTCTTGAGCCCAAATTATCGGATTCATTATGAACTTAACACATAAATATTAAATATGGTAATTTAAATGCCCTTTATGTATCCAATAGCGGCTGGATCATCGCCAGCTTCTAAATTTTGCCAACAAACGGTCTTTGTATATCCAGCCCAGCAAGAGCAGCAAAACGGAAAACAAAGCTGCAAGGGCAGCCTCCAAGTAATGGTTCTGTTCGATTCCCGCTCCGATGTAGGAAGTTATTACTATGCCCGGCAAACGAGCCAGACTTGAAATTATTAAAAAGGTCAGGGGCCTTATGGGTGTAAGGCCGGCGATATAGGTCAGGACATCCTTGGGCATTCCGGGCAGAAGGAACAGCAAAAACGTCACCATTTCTACCCTGGGGCTGTTGATAAAAAACGCAAAACGCTCCAGCCTGGTTTGGGGCATGATTACCTTCAGGACTGGGTAACCCAGTATATGGGTGATGCTAAAAGCGACGACACTTCCCAGGATAATGCCTGCGCAGGAATATAAGATGCCCCGCAGTGCCCCGTAGAGATAGCCGCCGGCTAATTGGGTGAGTTCTCCCGGGATGGCTGCGATAATGACCTGCAGGGCTTGAATCAGCACAAATGACAGGATCCCCCGGGGTCCGAAACGAAGCAAGTATTCCCTGAATTGTTCCGGCTCCTGGGCTAGCCGGACAAAAAAAGGAGCATAGACGATGCCCAGATAAGTGATCAAGCCCGCAAAAAGAATCAGTATGAGCACACTTAGGAGCAAATGTATGGGCAGCCGTTTCATAACACCGATTTCTCCTGCTGTTTTTGCGGAAAAAGGAGTTCCTAGACATATATTATACATGACCAGCCCCCCTGATGGTCCAGTGACAGATGTTTTTTCGGGGGGAAAGCTGAAATTATACGGTGATTAGCCCCTGGAAAATGTATACCGGTATGTATGGTATGCTATTATTAAAGAGCTTGAGGAAAATTAATGGAAAATCTGTAATGAGTGCCACTTTACGCCCATTGACCAAACCGCAAACTCGTCTTACAGATAACGCAAAATTCACCAGGATTGGTATATAGAATGCGAATCGTGATTGGTTCAGAATCCTTTCATCCCAATATAAGCGGTGTAGCTGTAGCTACCCGGAATTTAGCTTCATATCTGGCATCTGAAGGGCATGAGGTTTTAGTAATAGCCCCATCGACTGATTTCAGCGACTCCTTGGAAGTATATCCCGAAGGCTTTGGAGTTCAACGCATTAGGTCATTTCCTAATCCATATCGTAAAGGCTTCAGGGTTACCCTATTACCGCATAGGGAAATCAAAAAAATTGTACATTCATGGTATCCTGACCTCATCCATTTAGAGGATCCGACATCCATCGGCGTCTGCCTTTTAAGGGCAGGCCAAATCTACAGGATACCGGTTGTGATCAGCCACCACTTTTCGTTGGAATACATATTGAGTTATTTCAAGTTCCTTAAACCTTTTCACGGAATAATGAGGAGGGGTATCCTGGGAACCGTGGTCAGATTCTATAACCTCAGCCAATATGTAATCTGCCCCAGCGATACTGTAAGACGTTTTCTCATTACAACCGGGATCAAGGTGCCAATAGCAGCTGTATCAAATGGAGTTGATCTGAGCCGGTTCTTTTCTTATGAATCACCGGTCAACATCAGGTCTGCCCTGAGGCTCCCCGATATACCTATAGTCCTTTATGTCGGGCGTATAGACAAGGACAAAAACTTGGAAGTCCTCCTAGCCGCTATTCCTCTTGTGTTGAAACGCTGCCAGGCTCATTTCGTCTTCTGCGGGAGCGGCAATCTGCTTGGATGGCTACGCAAAAGGGTCACTCAGGATGGAATGGATTCAAATGTATCCCTATTGGGACAACTGAACCATGAAAGCCAGGATCTCCCGCGTTTATATCAGATATCCCACTGTTTTGTGATTCCGTCTCAGATCGAAACCCAGAGTATCGTCACCTTGGAAGCCATGGCGTCAGCTCTGCCAGTAGTCGCAGCCCGGGCGGGTGCTTTACCGGAATTGGTAAGTGAAGGTGAAACCGGCTTGCTATTTGCTCCTGGTGACCCGGTTGAACTTGCTGAAAAGATCTGCGAGTTGCTGGAGGACGAGGCCAAGGCTCGACAGATGGGCAATAACGGGATGAAAAAAGTGGTCATCCACGAACTGCATGGCAATCTGCATAAAATTGAACAGATCTACCAGGAGGTAATTGCGTGCTATCATGATTGAATGGTGGGTTTTCTGCATAATAATCGGCTTTGGTGCTTTTTTTGTGAAATATACCTTCAGGCGAAGTGTCTTGTCGCCTGAAAAATATGACTCCCTGCCTGAAGCACCTCTGCCGGAACGAGGGCAGACAGTGCTGGCGTTGATACCTCATCCGGATGATGAAACTTTGGCTGTTGGCGGGTATCTGTTCGGCTGCAGCGAGGCCGGGGCAGAGGTGCGACTGGTCCTGGTCAGCGACGGCAACCGGCAAGGGATCAGAGACCGGCGATATTGTGAATTCAGGGCAGCCGCCGGCGAACTGGGAATAAAAACCAGCCATCTGGACTATTGGGATTTCCCTGATGGACAACTGCGCATACACCAGGGCGATTTGCGAGCCCGTGTAGAAAGGGAACTTGCGGATCGCCGTCCAGACTGGCTGCTTTACCCCCACCCGGCAGACCGCCATCCAGACCACGGATGCCTGGGGCAGGCAGTGGATGACATACTGCCCATGTTGGGCAGGGAGGGGAAGTCTGTTAAAGCCATGGCATATCTGGTGCATTTTAGTTTCTTTCCCGAACCGGCCGTCGTTAACGGCAATAAAAATCTTCTTCCCCCAGCGGTTTTATACAGCCATGAAGAATGGCTGAAGATAAGCCTGTCTCCGAGGGCACAGACAGCAAAACACAAAGCGATAGAGCATTATAGGTCTCAGCTGTGCAATCCCTTCCTCAGGCCGCTGTTCGCTTTCATGCAGCGCCCCAATGAACTGGTGAAGCTCAGCAAGGATGCTGCCGAAACTGGCAGTCCACAAGGTTAAAGGCGTTTGCGCCAAAAGTGCTGCAGCCAGTAGATGGCGGTGAAAGATAGCAGGAAGAAGACTATCATTAGAGCTCGCAGCAGCCAACCGTAGCGAGCCCAAAGATCCATAAAATATACTGTGATTTCCAAGGCCAGGATGTTGAACAGCAGGCTGCCGATAAAAGTCCAACCTAAGAAAGGCTGCCAGTTGATCTTGGCGAAACCGGCTACCAGTGAGGCCCAAGGCCGCACATATCCAATAAAGCGAGTGGCGAAAATGGTATAACTGCCATAATGCTGGTACCATTTATGAATAGAATTGCTGGCCTTGATGAAACCCGGCTTGGCACTGAAGCGCTTCATCAGATATTCTTCTCCCCACCAGCCTATCCCGTAGGATATCATGCTCCCGCACAAATGACCGGCGGTCAGAAGTATCAGCCAGAAGTAGTACGACTGACCGTGTTTGATCATCTCCGACGCTACCAGGTAAGCAGCTTCTACCGGAAAAGGAATACCGATATTTTCAATTACCAGACTGAAGAATGCACCTGCCCAGGTGACCATGTCCATGTACTCCAATTACCTTCACTCCCCGAATCTCACCAGACTAATACCCATTATTACCGCCAGGAATTTATCTGTCAAAATATAGTGCCCATTTCCTCTCAATTTACAATCATGAGATGAAATGTATTAGAATATAGGGCATGTGGTGTAACCTGAAAATCAAAGCAGGGAAGGTGATAGCGAAATGAAGATAATGGTCTTTGGCTTGGGTGCTCTGGGGACGGTTTATTCCTGTCTGTTGAAGAACCAGGGCCATGAAGTCAGCGGGCTTGACCGGGATGTGGTAGCTGAAGCGGTGCAGTCCCAGGGGGTGAAGGTCAGCGGCATATGGGGTGACCATGAGGCCAGGTTGGATAGGATATTGACTGCCCCGGACGAGATGGCTGGTCTGGATTTTGACCTGCTGATCCTTACCGTCAAATCCTACGAGACTGCATCGGTTATGGAACAGATAGCCAGGTTTGTCTGCCCCCGGGCCTATATAATGCTGGCCCAGAATGGGTATGGCAATTTTGAAGCTGCTGCCCAGTGGATTCCAGCCGAGAGACTTATCCTGGGGCGGATTATTTTCGGAGCCGAGACAACCGGACTAGGAGCATCGAAAGTTACGGTCATAGCCGATGATGTGGTCATAGGATCTCCGGCTAACTTGATAGCTAACCAGGTCCTGGAGGATTTCAGCCTTGTATTCAGCAGCGCTGGTATTCCCACCCGTTTTTCCCCCGAAGTCATGAAGTTCGTATGGGCCAAGATAATTTATAATTCTGCCCTGAATCCATTAGGAGCCATACTGGAGGTTCCCTATGGCAAGCTGGCTGATAATCCTAATACGCGAACTCTGATGGATAATATCATAACCGAGATCTTCCAGGTTCTGAAGGCCCACGGACAGGATACTCCGTGGCCGGATGCCAAGGCATACCGAGAAGCCTTCTATGGTCAGATGGTCCCCAGCACCGTTTTACACCATGCCTCTATGCTGCAGGACATTCAGCGGGGAAGGAAGACGGAAATAGAAGCTTTAAATGGAGCTGTGGTCAGCCTAGGCAAGAAACACGGTGTAGCAACTCCGGTAAACGAAGTGATAGTCTCTATCCTCAAGGCTAAGGAAGAGATGCGGAATTGAGGCGAGCCTCAATATTTTCTATATGTTCCAGCATGCTCTGCCGCGCGGCTGCCGGATTTCTGCCCTTGATAGCCTTAAGTATGGCCTCGTGTTCCTCCAGGACCAGCGGGCCCTGGAGAGGATCAGCATAGATATTCTCCCTGGTTTGACGGGAATTGTTGTGCATGAGATCACCGATGGTATTCATTATCCGCAGCAGCACCGAATTGTGAGTCGCTTCAGCGATGGAGAAATGAAAGCGCACGTCAGCTTCGACCGCTTCCTGGATAGAGCCGGACTTCTTCATGACCTCAAGGCTGGATTGGATTTTTTTCAATTCTTCACGCGAGGCTCTGCTCGCAGCCAGGGCAGCGCATTCAGTCTCCAATATGCGCCGCACTTCCATGAGATCGGCTTCAGGATTGCGTTCCAAGGCCAACAACAGGGACAGGGGGGCAAAGGTTTCGGACCCGCTAGTCTGTTTGACAAAGGTTCCTTCCCCGGGCCGTATATCCAGAATACCCATGGTGGAAAGGGCGGTTAGAGCTTCACGCACCGAGGCCCGGCTGACACCCAATGACTCGGCTAGATCCCGTTCGGCCGGGAGACGGTCACCCGGGTGCAGGTCACCCCGGGTAAGCAGGCTCTTGATTTGTTCCATTATTTCCTCGTATATTTTTCTGGTCTTAATAGGTTGGAAGGCCACCGCATATCTCCTATACTTCTTTTTATTCAGGCTGGCTTCGCTGCCGGACGATCTGGTGAGGAGCGACCGGCAGAAATTCAGCCGCCGGCTTTATCTCAGTCTAGTATACTATCTTCGCCCGTTCCCGCATAAAAGCTATCTCCCGATCCACGTCGCCTTGAATTTCAGAGATACGCAGGGCTGCATCCGGACCTTTGAGAAGGCGGTTGAAGCGCCCCTGTTTCGTGACATAATCATCCACCGGTTCCGCTCCCTTTTTGCCACTGATGATATTCGAACTGGGATTGCTGAAACTGATCTTGCCATTTTCTGCTTCCCACAATAGCCAGGCCCCACAGCGGACAGCCATACGACTCATCTGCACCGTATCAGGCATATCGAATTGCCATCCCAAATAACAGGGGGCCAAAATTTCAATGTATTTCATGCCGGGGATGCTTTTGGCCTTCAGCACCTTATCATACAGGTCCCCCGGGTATGCTACAGTAGCGGTGGCCACATAGGGTATGTTGTGCTCCAGCATCAACAGGGCCATATTTTTCTTGGGTTGGCGTTTGCCATTAGGGGTGGTGGTAGTAAAAGTTCCGCGCGGAGTGGCACCGCTGCGCTGTACTCCCGTATTGCTGTATGCTTCATTGTTATAGCAAAAGAAAATGAAATTGTCGTTGCGCTCAGCTGCGGCTGAAAGCGCTTGGAAGCCGATATCATAGGTGCCGCCATCACCTACCCAGGTGAACACGGTGGGCGGTTCTCCTTGGAAACGGCCTTTTTCTTTCATTATCTCGATCGCATTAGCAATACCTGAAGCAGAAGAGCCAGCGGACGCAAAAGTAATATTGATACAGGGCCAATTGTAGCCCAGCTTGGGGGTCATGCCCATGCTGGCTACCGAGCAGGATGGGGTTAAAAGCATTATGGCGTTCGGCCCAAGAGCCTTGCCAACCATGCGCAGACCCATAGTGGCAGGGCAGCCGCCGCAGGCCCCGTTGCCGCTTAATACCTGTTCAATGTCCGGTAATTTCTTAATACTGGTAGCCATATCTCATCCATTCCTTTCGTGGTCGGTCTCGTTACATGATCATAGTGAAAAAAATCTTGTCAGATGGACAGCATAACTGGATAAACTGCGCTGCGATTGCTATTCTTCCATCATGGTGCGTATCTCAGCGGCCATAAAGCGGCGAGTCAGGTCGATTCCGCCAATGCCCACCACCCGGTTCTTTACTGTGATGTCGTTGCGCCGGCCAAAGAGAGCGCTCTTAAGTTCGGCAGCCAAAATTCCTCCCGGATGACCAAAGTTGTAGTTGCGATCCAGAACCATAACCTGAGCATTCTGGGGCAGTGCCTGGACAATATCCTCAGATGGAAAAGGCAGATATAGGCGCGGCCTCAGTAAACCGGCTTTGATGCCCTGCTCGCGGAGGATGTCCACGGAAAGCCGCAATTCAGCTGCCATGCTGTTGACGGCAAAGGCTACAACTTCGGCGTCTTCAAGGCGATAGGTATCGATGGTATCTCCATCCCACATACCAGTGATTTCCATATACTCCTGCGCCGCTTGTTTTACCAGCGGGACGGACGCTATTATATCATCCGAAAGCATCTGACGGAAGGGTGCGTATTCAGATGCCACGGTCACATTGCTGAAGGATGAGGGATGAGCCGGATCGAGCCGCCACCCCGGTTCATGCGGGGGCAGGAAACGGTCGATATCTTCCTGGGGAGGGAGGGTGAGAGGCATCAGACAATGGGAGATGGCAAAGCCATCAAAGTTGACCATCACTGGGATATTTATCTGTTCAGCCACCCGGAAGGCCTGCAAAATAGTGTTGAACACCTCCTGATTGGAGGAACAATGATATTGGATCCAGCCGGTATCCCGCTGAGCCATTGAGTCCTGATGATCCGCCCACAGGGTCCAGGGTGCAAAAATACCGCGGTTGACGTTGCACATTACCACCGGCAAACGTCCACCGGAGGCCATGTGCAAAACTTCATGCATATACAGCAGGCCGTTAGCAGAGGTGGCGGTGAAGACTCGGGCGCCGGCTGCGGAGGCGGCAACCGCGGCAGCCAGAACGCTGTGTTCGCCCTCCACCGGTATGAAACGGGCATGGAGCTCGCCATTTTCGACCATGGCGGCCACCGCTTCCATGATGCTGGTCTGGGGGGTTATGGGGTAGCCGGGGACAACGTCCACCCGGGCACTTTTTACGGCTAGGGCGGCAGCATTATTGCCGGTAGCCATGATAACTTGCGCTGCTTTCATGCGGCTACTCCTCCGTTTCCATGCTGATCGCTCCGGTGGGGCATTCTACGGCGCATACACCGCAGCCCTTGCAATAGCGGTAATCAATGGTTATTTCTTTGCGGTCTATGACCGCTTCCGGACAAAATGCCCAGCAAAACTGGCATTTGGTGCAGTTCTCGGTGTCAACCACCGGTCGATGGGTTCGCCATGATCCGGTGTCACCGCCCGCTCCCTTCATCGGCCAGGAAATTGGCTGATACGCTTTAGTAACTGATTTCATCTATTCCATTCCTTTCGCTAATCCATAAATAAATATCGCTATTCGCTAATCTGGATTACTGTGGTATACGCCTTGCCTGCGGCGCCCAGATTGCGCTCCCCGCTTTCGCCAGGCCATTTGTTCATGATGGTTTGTTCCATAACATGCTGCGGGATGTTTAAAACCCGGCACACTGCGCCAAACAAAGGAATATTGATATTGGGCCCGTCAGCTGAAAACAAATCGGCTTCACGGGCGATGGCTTCAGCATCTACCTGCCAGGTAGGGTGTGTAGCTACGGCCATAGCGTAAGGGGCATTGATGATAACAGTACCATTCTTGGTAATCCCCTCTCTGACCGCTGCTTCAGTCAGCTTTTCGCTCATAACCACCAAATAATCGGGCAATTCGCACTGACTGTGCGCGTGAATGGTGGTGGGCGCCATGCGCACTGCAGCTCGCACCGGCGCTCCGCGGCGTTCCACTCCGAAGAAAGGCAAGGCCTGTCCTTGCTCACCGTTTTCCAGCGCAGCCTGCGCCAACAAGTGAGCCAGGGTAACCGAGCCCTGACCGCCAAAGCCGTTGATTCTTAGTTCTAACATATTGTTCCTCCAATCTTCTATGGTAATGTTGCCAGAGATCATGGTGTCCCGCGGCCTGCCAAAAATCAGGTTTTCCTTCCCTCGGCCATCCCGGATTCCTGACAAGTATGCTCGAGCCCTCTGGCTGTCTGCTGTCCTGATGGTCAGACCAGTCATATTAGTAGACATTATATTACACATACCAGGCACATTTCCAGCAGAAATTATGAAATTTGCCGCTGGAGGTCGCCTGCAACCCCGGGCTGGTGTTAATAAATGGGATTATGATAGAATGAACCTGAAAGCAGTACAGGGGAGATGAAAGATATTATGAGACACACGCTGGATGCTCGCGGACTTGCCTGTCCCCAGCCAGAAATGATGACGGAAAATCTGCTCGCCCTTCCTGAAATTACTGGTGTTTTGGCGATTGTTGACGACCCAGCGGCTCTGGAAGGCATTCAACGCCTGGTTGAGGCCAAGCGGTTGGGAAGTTCGGTTGAAGAGCAGGAAGGCGCCTTCTATATAGATATTGTCAAAGAAAACGTTCAGGTCCAAAAGGAAAATGTTCAAGGCAGCACGGTCATACTCATAAAAAGCAACATCCTGGGAGATGGAAACGATTCTCTGGGTTCCGTTCTCATGCAAAGCTTTGTATTTACCCTCACCCAATTGGATGGTGAGCTGAAAAGCCTGCTTTTGTTAAACGGCGGGGTCCTGCTGACTACTGCGGGATCCCAACTCATCAACTGCCTGAAACAGCTGGAACGCAGCGGGACAGATATAGTTTCCTGCGGGACATGTCTGGAATTCTACGGTCTGCTTGACAGGCTGGAAGTAGGTCGGGTGGGGAACATGTATGCCATGGTGGAGGCAATGATGCGGGCCAGCAAAGTCATCGTATTGTAGCATAGTAACAGCTGATCGTTGACCGGAGCATTTAAAGTTCTCCGGCAGATCAGACTCTGTTGGGAGGCAGACTGGTTTGTCAGATAAGGCTAGCAGATTGATCGGTATAGACATCGTGGATATTGACCGGCTCCGTCAAGCAGTGGCCAGGACTCCTCGTTTGTTGCATCGGGTTTTTACAGACCGGGAAATCGATTATTGTTACCGGAAAAGGGACCCGTTCCCTTCCCTGGCAGCCCGCTTCGCAGCCCGGGAAGCCCTGCGCAAGCTGGACCAGGTGTTCATCCTTGGGATTCGTTTTCACGACACTGAGGTAGTAGTAGACTCAGAAGGCCGACCGGGTTGGGCTCTGCATGGCAATGCCCTGGAAAAAGCAAGGGACGCTGGTATTTCTCAAATCGAGTTGAGCCTGTCCCACAGCCGGGAGCACGCTGTGGCCGTGGTAATCGCCAAAAAGGGGTGATGGCATGAAACTGCTTATAGCCGAGGAGATGCGCGAGATAGATCGCCGGGCCAGCGAAGAATATCTAATATCCAGCCTGGTCCTAATGGAAAACGCCGGTTTGAGGGTGTTCGAACTGGTCAAAGAACTAGTGGCAAATTTGGTCGGCTCCAGGATAGTAATTTTGGCTGGAAAGGGCAATAATGGCGGGGATGGTCTGGTGTTGGCCCGCCACCTTTCCAACGCCGGAGCCAGAGCCGATTGTTTTCTGGCAGGGGAACGCGCTGCATTGACGCCGGATGCGTATGCCAATTATGCTATCCTGGAACGTATGGGGATAAAAATGTCTCCTCTGCAGAATGAATCTGACGGACTGGTTTTGGCAATGGCCTTGGCTGGTGCGGATCTAGTTGTGGATGCGATCTATGGAACAGGTTTCCGGGGCCAATTAAACGAGTTTGAGTCCTGGATCGTGGAGACGATCAACAAATGTCGGATTCCCACTATAGCGGTCGATATCCCTTCCGGGGTGGAAGCCGACACCGGCAAAGTGAATGGCCAAGCCATAAAGGCCGACTACACAGTCACCTTAGCCTTGCCCAAGGCCGGTTTGGTTTTGGCTCCTGGCTGCGATTATGTGGGCCAGCTAATCATTGGCGATATCTCCATCCCGCGCGTTCTGCTGGAGGACAGGAAATACAGAACTAATTTGATTGACTCGACCCTGGTTAAGAAGTATAGTAAACCCCGGAGAGCAGATTCCCACAAAGGTACTTACGGCCATGTGTTGGTGGTGGGAGGATCAACAGGAATGAGCGGGGCGGTTATCATGACCGCTGGTGCGGCTTTGCGCAGCGGGGCGGGATTGGTTACGGCAGCAGTGCCGGAATCGCTGGTACCGGTCATAGAATCATCATTCATGGAAGTGATGAGCCGGCCTCTGCCGGAGACTGGTGAAGCCACCATATCCCTCGAGGCCTTGCCGGCTCTTCAAAACATGCTGGGAACGGTCTCGGTCTGCGCCATCGGCCCGGGGATGTCCAGGTACATGGAAGCCAATGCCATTTTGCGATTCGTGCTGGAAAATTCCGGGGTGCCCGTTTTGATAGATGCAGATGGGTTGAATGCCCTGGAGGATGACGTGGCTATTTTGCTGAACCGCCAGGTTCCAGTGGTCCTGACGCCCCACCCGGGAGAAATGGCACGCTTGACAGGGATGTCGGTGGAGGAGATCCAGCACGACCGTTGGGGAGTAGCCAGAAAATACGCAGTCCAGTGGGGAGTGACCCTGGTGCTAAAGGGGCACAATACTGTAATAGCCAGTCCAGCAGGCGAACTGTTTCTTAATATTAACGGCAATCCTGGTATGGCTACCGCCGGCAGCGGAGATGTTCTGGCAGGAATAATAACCGGTTTCATGGCCCAGGGCATGAAACCTCAAGATGCGGCAGTAGCAGGCGTCTATACCCATGGCCTGTGCGGAGATTTGGTTGCCTCGCTAAAAGGGCAGCAGGCCCTGGTGGCCGGAGACCTAATTGAATATCTGCCGCAAGCACTGCAAAAATTGGAGTAATTCCAGTCCGATCATAAGGATGACTTATGAAAAGAGGGGTGAGCATATGTTAGCTAAAGACATTATGACCAGAGATGTTATGACGGTGCGGGCTGAAGACAAAGTGGACAAGGTAGTGCAGATGCTGGTGGACAATAAGATCAGCGGCATCCCGGTGGTGGATGAGAATAGGCATGTGGTGGGTATAATAACCGAAAAGGACCTGATGATCAAAGCCAGCGAGTTGAAGGTACCCTTCTACGTAACCTTATTTGACAGTATCATCTTCCTGGAGAATCCGATGCGCTTCAACAACGAGATCAAGAAATACACCGCCGCTCAGGTGAAGGATGCCATGACTGCCAAGGTATATTGCGTGGAAGAGGATACACCTGTGGCCCAAGTGGTGGAAATCATGCAGAAACGGCGCATCAACCGGGTTCCGGTCATACGCCACAATAAATTGATAGGCATCATCACCCGCAACGATATCATGAAATCGATGGTAACCCGGAATGAATGATTCGGTAATGAGCTGGGCAGAGATCGACCTGGGAGCCATACGAAGCAATGTGGCAGGTATCAGAGGATTGTTGTCGCCTGAGACTATGTTGATGGCGGTAGTCAAAGCCAATGCCTACGGTCATGGGATGCTGCCGGTAGCCAGGGTATGCCTGGAAGAAGGCGCTGCTTACCTGGGGGTCGCTAATCCCCTGGAAGCTCTGGAATTAAGGAAAGCCGGGATTAATTCCCCGGTCCTGGTGTTGGGATATACGCCTGCAGATTGTGCCGACCTTATGGTAGAGAATCAGGTTGATGTCACTGTGTTTGACCTGGAGACCGCCATTTTGCTCTCGCAGGCAGCGGTTCGCCTGAATCGGCCAGTCCAGGTGCATGTGAAAATCGATACCGGCATGGGGCGAATCGGTCTCCGGCCGGATGAAGAATCTATAGAGATGATGGTTAAGATGGCTGAGCTGCCTGGAATAACCCTCCAGGGTTTGTTCAGCCATTTGGCTACCGCCGACGATGCCGACAAGAGTTTTGCCTACTATCAGTTGCAGGTATTCCAGGAATTCAGCAAAAGGGTTGAAGAAGCCGGAGTGCTGGTACCTATCAAGCATCTGGCCAATAGTGCGGCGATAATGGAAATGCCGGAGACTCATTTCGATATGGTCAGGGCGGGGATCATCACTTACGGGTTATACCCGTCGGATGAGGTCGATAAATCAAGATTGTCCCTTATACCGGCTATGCGCTTGAAAAGCCGCATCACCCAGGTGAAATGCATACCCCCAGGACATTCAGTGAGTTACGGGCGCACCTATGTGAGCCAGCGGGCCACCAAGGTAGCTACTGTACCCATCGGCTACGCTGACGGGTACAGCCGGTTATTGTCCAACCGCGGCCGGGCAGCGATAAGGGGGCAGATAGTCCCGCTAATCGGCAGGGTTTGTATGGACCAGTGCATGTTCGATGTCAGCGCTTTGGAGCAGGTTGAAGTAGGTGATGAGGTTATTTTGTTCGGAACCCCGCAGGACGGCATTACGGCCGATGACCTGGCTCATACCCTGGGAACAATAAATTATGAAATCGTTTGTGCTCCTCATAGCAGGATAGTGAGAACTTATATCGAATAATAGCACAAATGGATTTTGCGCTTATATTTACCCGGGAGCTAACTTGGGAATACGAGGGTGAGCGAGATTTTATGGGGGTGCCTTCCATGCCGGCCTCAAAACGTATAATAGTCACTCTTTCAGAGATGTTGCTTTCTGAAGTAGATCAGGTAACTTGCCTGGAAAACAAGAACCGCAGCGACCTGGTTCGGGAGGCGCTGCAGTTTTATGTTGATAAACGCAAACGGGAAGTGCTGGTCGAACAAATGAAAAACGGTTATCTGGAAATGGCCCGGATAAACCTGACCCTGGCTTGTGAGCTGTTCAACCTGGACGAAGAAATGCAGGAAGGGTGGCTGAGGACGACTTCGGAGTGGATCTGGAGATGATTAAACGTGGTGAAATATATTTTGCCCAGCTCAATCCGGTTGTGGGTTCCGAACAGGGAGGAATAAGGCCAGTTTTGGTGGTGCAGAATGATATCGGCAACCAGTACAGCCCAACCACGATAGTGCTGGCCATCACATCGCAGATCAATAAAGCCAAACTGCCTACCCATATTGAATTAAGAGCGGATACATATGGCATGGAAAGGGATTCGGTGATACTAGCTGAACAGATCAGAACGATTGACAAGACCCGCCTAAAGCAAAGGATAGCGGTTTTAAAAGATGACTTGATGGAAAAGGTGGACCAGGCGCTGGCCATCAGCCTAGAATTGAAACAGATTTAACCATGAGCCTTTTGCCATTTGCCAAAGGAACAATTAAATATGGAGAATGGAGCGGGTTCAAAGCGGAACCTGTTTTTTGTTTTCCTGGCTTTCGTGATATATTAGAGGCAAAAGTAAAGCACAGCCAGTATAGGATGGTTTAAATGCCTGAACGGACCGTTAGGCTGGTTTGTGGCCGAGAGACATACAGCAAGGGAGAATTTATGGCATGATAGCGATCAAAGGCGGTCATATTTTGACCATGGATCGTAGTGGGAGCATCAATAACGGAACTGTATTGATACAAGATGAGAGGATCCACAAGGTGGGCAAAGCTCTGAAAATACCGGAAGGAGCCCATGTGATCGACGCTACCGGCAAGTATATCTGCCCGGGTTTCATCGATGCCCATACCCACATTGGATTGGAGGAGGAAATCTATCGCATAGAAGGGGATGATGTCAATGAGATCAGCCATCCCATCACCCCTTATCTGCAAGCAGCTGACGGCATAAATTTTCTGGACCTGGCTTTTACAGACGCAATGCGCGGAGGAGTTACCAGGACTTTATGTATGCCAGGCAGTGCCAATATTCTGGGCGGACAGGGCGCCTTCCTCAAACACCTGGCACCCACACCGGGAGAAATGCTGTATCGCCATCCTTGGGGCTTAAAAGCGGCTCTAGGTGAAAACCCCAAAAGAGTCTACGGAGGACTCAAGAAAACCCCCAATACACGCATGGCCAGTGCCAGTCTGTTGCGGGAGTCGTTGGATACTGCCCGCAGCCTGATCGACAAGGAGGACCTTAAAGCCGGAGAGATGTATCGCAATTCCCCCCTTTTCAAGGTGTTGAATCAGGAAATGCCTTTACTTGTCCATGTACACAGGGCAGATGACATTTTGACTGCTCTGCGCATAAAAGACGAATTCGGGATCGATATGATCCTGCAGCATGGTACAGAGGCCCACCTGGTTGCTCCGGAATTAGTTAAGCGAAATGTGCCGGTCTGCCTGGGACCCTTACTGGTTAACCGGGCTAAAGTTGAGATGAAGTCGGTTTCGTTCAAAAATGCTGCTCGCCTGGCAGACCAGGGTGTGGAATTTTGCTTCATAACAGATCACCCCGTGATCCCCATCGAACACCTCAGGGTATGTGCGGCCCTGGCAGTGAGGGAGGGTCTAAGCGAGGAGCAGGCTTTGCGAGCCATAACCATTTGGCCGGCTCAAATCCTCAGGGCAGAGCTTGAAATGGGAAGTATTGCCGAAGGCAAACTTGCCGATATCACCATTTGGGATGGGCATCCATTTGATTTCCGTTCCCAAGTCGATACAGTGGTGATAGAGGGAAGTCTGTGGAGGAACGATCATGAATAAAGGGGATCTATTTACAGTGGATTTGGATGGGAAGATGATGACCGTATGCGTTCTGGGTTCGTACCAAGAGGAAACCAGCGGTGAAAAAATGCTGATCCTGGCAGTGGTGAACCAGGAGAACCTTTTGTACGTGTCCGCGCAGGACTTGGGCCGGCTTTTTTCCATCGATGAGTATTGCCATTAAGCAATAATGAACTGAGTATAACCGTCTGCTTTGTGTGTGACTCGGGAGGGAAAAAAATGCCGACTGAACAACCTGGCTTGTTCGGGGATGAATTCGAAAAAGCCGTTGCTAAGAATATCCCACCAGCCGTAGAACCGCCACCGGTAATTGCCGGGCCGTTCTTGCCGGGGACAAAGCATGAAGATGGCTTTGCCAGCATAAAAGTATATAAAGAACTCCATGACCTGGCAGCGGATTGTGAGCGCTGCCGTCTGCACCTCACCCGCCATCAGGTAGTATTTGGAGCAGGTGATGTCCACACCCGCATCTTGTTTGTGGGTGAAGGCCCAGGTAAGGATGAAGATTTGCAGGGACTGCCCTTTGTAGGGCGGGCTGGGCAGCTCCTGGACAAGATCCTGGAAGCAGCGGATTTCAGCAGGAGCGAGGTATACATCACCAATGTAGTCAAATGCAGGCCACCCGGCAATCGACTGCCCACCCCCGATGAGGTAAAGGAGTGCCGTAATTATCTGGAAGCTCAGATCAGGATCATCAATCCCGGCATAATCGTGTGCCTGGGCGCCCTGGCCAGCCAGACAATCATAGACCCGAAAGCTAGGATCAGCCAGGTGAGGGGACAGTGGTTCACTCGTAATGGCATCAAGATCATAGCCACCTATCATCCAGCCGCACTGTTGCGCAACGAGAGCTACAAGCGGCCTGCCTGGGAGGACTTCAAACTTATCCGCGATGAATACAAGCGTTTGCGCACCGGTCTGGACTGAGGGGTACGATGGAAATACTGATCCACAACGAGGAAGAAATGTTACGCTTGGGACAACACCTGGGCTCTGTATTATCAGCTGATGATGTGGTATATTTGCGAGGGGAACTGGGGGCAGGCAAAACCGTGCTCGTCCGTGGTGTGGCCCGATCCCTGGGCTACAGGGGATCGGTAACCAGCCCGACTTTTACCTTGATGAATGTATATAGTACGGAGCCGCCTATATACCATTTCGATTTTTACCGCCTACAAAGCCTGGACCTGTCGGATCTGGGCCTGGAAGAATATATTGGCCAGGAGGGTATCGTGATGATCGAGTGGCCTCAGGTAGGGATGGACTCCCTGCCCCAGGAAGCCCTGTGGGTGGAAATAAAATTGGTCGATGATGATTATGAGCGGGAAAGACTCGTAGAGATATCAGGCCGGGGCAGCAAATACGCAGATAGGCTGGAGAGGTTGAAAGAGCTTGTTGATACTTGCCATTGACAGTTCGACGCCGGTCGCAGGCGTCGCGCTAATGGATGATGGGCAACTCATCCGTGAAGAATTTGTAAATTACAAGAAAAATCACTCCGAAACCCTGATGCCTATGGTAGACAGGGTATTGCGGGATTGTGAACGGACCCTGGCTGAAGTTGATGCTTTGGCAGTAACTATCGGTCCTGGTTCGTTTACCGGCCTACGCATAGGTCTTGCAGCTGTAAAGGGATTGAGCTTGGCTACCAATATACCAGTGGTAGACATCTCAACCCTGGAAGTGCTGGCCCACAATATTGCCGGCGGTGACACCTTGGTCTGTCCGGTACTCAATGCCCGCAAACAAGAGGTATATGCAGCTATGTACGACAATCGCAGCACTTTCCCCAGGGTGGTGAGCGAGGAAATGGCCTGTTCACCCCAGGATTTGGCTTCCCGTGCCCTTGAAACAGCAAAAAAAATAGGCTTCAAACACATCACCCTGTTGGGAGACGGTTGCGCTCCCTATATTTCGGTTTATAAGGAGCTCCTGGGGGATCATCTGGTCGAAGCCCCGCTTCACTTGAGGTTGCCCAGGGCATCTGCCTTAGCCAGCCTGGCTATGGCCAGAACTGCACTTCGTGATTTTGCCGACATCATGGGTCTGCGTCCCCATTATGTGCGTTTGTCGGAAGCCGAGAACAGGTTGGGCAGGGGGGAACTTTAACCATTGAATCAGGAATACATGATTCGAAAACTGACGGGTCACGACTTGAACCAGCTTATGGTGATAGAAAATGAGAGTTTCAGCATGCCCTGGTCCCGCCAATCCTACGAAAACGAGCTGAAAAATCAGTGGGCGGAGTACCTGGTATGCGATTGGGGTGGCGACCTGGCCGCATTCGGAGGAATGTGGACAGTATATGAAGAGTCGCATATAACCAATTTGGCGGTGTCCAAGAAATATCGCGGACGCGGGCTAGGGAGGATATTGATGCAGGAGCTCGAGAAACTGGCTCGCGCCAAGCGCGCTAACCGGATTCTCCTGGAGGTCCGGCCATCCAACACTCCTGCACTGGATATGTATAAAAACCTGGGCTACATCCCCATCTCGGTGCGAAGAGAGTATTACGAAGACAATCGCGAAGATGCCCTGGTCATGATCAAACATTTAGTTTAGCCCAGCATCTGGTTGAATGGATGACTGGTGAAAGGTGAAAAAAATTCATGCAGGATGTATATATCCTGGGAATTGAAACCTCTTGCGATGAAACTGCGGCCGCGATTGTAAAAAATGGCCGTGAAGTCTTGTCGAATGTGGTGAATTCACAGGTAGCTATTCACAAGCAATTCGGTGGAGTAGTTCCGGAGGTAGCCTCCCGCAAACATATAGAGAATATTGCTCTAGTGGCTGATCAAGCTTTCCAACAAGCAGGATTGAATTTTACCCAAGTTGATGCCGTGGCGGTAACCAATATGCCTGGACTAATAGGAGCTTTATTGGTAGGACTCTCTTTCGCCAAGGCATTTGCTTACGGACTAAACTTACCTTTAATTACTGTTAATCACCTCCACGGGCATATTTATGCCAATTTCTTGGAGCACCCCGATATCACATTCCCGGCTATCTGCCTGGTGGTATCGGGAGGTCATACCAGTTTGCTCCACATGAAATCGGCCGATGAATATGACCTGATCGGTTCCACCCGCGATGACGCAGCCGGAGAAGCTTTCGACAAAATAGCCCGTTTCCTGGGATTAGGCTTCCCGGGTGGGCCGGCTATAGAACTGGCAGCTCGCAGGGGAAGGGAGGGTCTATACCACCTGCCCCGGGTATTCCTGGACCGGGATGATTATGAGTTCAGTTTTTCTGGTCTGAAGACCGCCACCATGAATTTATGGAAGAAGTTGGAGCGGCAGCCTGAGCGGGATGCGTGTGACCTGGCAAGGGAATTTCAGACCGCTTTAGTGGAGGTACTGGTGGAAAAAACCATCCGGGCCGCCCGTGAATACGAGGTGGAAACCGTATTCTTGGCTGGAGGGGTAGCTGCCAACCAGGCTCTCAGGGAAAAAATGGCGGAAAAAGCCAATAAATTACATTTGCGGCTCTACTACCCTTCTTTGCCGCTCTGCACCGACAATGCGGCCATGATTGCCGGGAAAGCCTACTACAACTATCTGAAGGCCGATTTTGCGCCCCTCAATACTAATGCACATCCAAGCCTATTTTCCTTGTAATCAGCCGTGTGGATAATGTGTATAACTCTGTTGATAATTAATTTATCGGGATTTCTGCAGACTCAAAATTTGGGGGTTTCAAGGCGATATTGCGAGAACTCCGGACAATAGTGTTATCTAATCCTGTGGATAATCGCCAAGGAAGGAACGATAAGGTTGCATCCAATTTTACTAAATCTGGGACGAGTAAAAGTCTATTCATGGGGTTTTATGTTAGCTATGGCTGTTTTGATTTCGGTCTTTGGACTGAGCAAACGGTTCAAAGCCGAAGGCTATGATCCAGACCATGTGCTGGATATGGTGATCATCCTGGTGGTGGTTGGTCTGTTAGGATCGCGCCTGGCTTATGTGATCATGTACGAGTGGCCTGAAATCATCCTGGATCCAGCCCTGTTTTTCGCTTTAACTGACGGGGGATTCAGTGGTTTGGTATGGTATGGCGGTTTTACCGCCGGATTCCTGGCATTCATAATTTATATCCGTTGGCGGGGATATTCTTTTTGGAAGATGGCAGATATCCTGGCCCCATTCTTGGCTTTATCATATGCCCTGGTCAGGATCGGATGCTACCTCAATGGTTGTTGTTACGGCAGAGTAACCGATTCCGCTTGTGCCATGGTATTTCCATATGTGGACAGCTTCGCCCGCTATCCGACCCAACTGTATAGTTCAATGACCAATCTTTTGATTTTCGCAGCCTTGATGTGGTATTATCCCCGGCGGCAGTTTTCCGGCCAAATTTTCGGATTATACCTGCTGGCTTACTCGCTTTATCGTTTCATCATTGAGTTCTATAGGGAAAATACGATATTTTTAGGTTTCATGTCCGTTTCCCAATTCTATTCCCTTATCTTACTGGCCGTTGGGATAATCCTATATTTTTGGCGCAGGTCTGCGGCGAAAAAGGAGGCAGTCTAAATGACGGAAAACGCCGATCAGATTAGACAGGATTTACGGAATCGGATGAAAGCCCTGCGCGCTGCCATGAGTCCTGAGCAAGTAAACGCATTCAGCGTAGCTATTTGCGAGCGATTGTTTGAATTGGCGCCTCTGCGGCAGTCTCAACGGATCATGGTTTTTGCCAGCATCGATAACGAAGTGGATCTTTGCCCTTATATAAACCAGCAGAAAAAGTGGGGGAAGAGGATCTTCCTCCCTCGAACGAGCAAGGAGGGCAATCTGGAAGTAGCTGAGTTCACGGGCTGGCAGGATACTAAAGCAGGGGTCTTCGGCATACGGGAACCGATTGGAGCCCTAGTAGATCCGGGCCAGATAGAGGCGGTCATTGTCCCGGGACTGGTTTTTGACGGTCATGGCTACCGCTTGGGTTATGGCAAGGGCTATTATGACCGTTTTTTGAGGATCTTGTCCCCGCAGGTATTTGCCTGTGGGGTTTGTTATGAATTCCAGGTAGTGGCCAATGTGTGTCCTCACGGGAGCGATATGCCGGTTCATTGGATAGTGACGGAGAAAGCCGAATTGGCAATAAAATGGGATTTCTTTTAAAAATCGGCTGGTTATGACCGGGATACTATCCACGGCTAGCTGGTTGCCAAGGTTTAAGGGTATACTGTATAATCAATAGAACAATTGGATAGGCTCCGATTCATTGCGCCTAAAGCACCGCTATGGCTAATGAACGTTAGGGTGTAGCGGGAAACGGCTGCACCTCCTGTGGGAAAGGAGTGCGAAAAAATACGAGTATTGCTGCGCCCTTGGTCTGGGCGTTTATTTTTTGGAGGTGAAAGGATTGGACGAGAAAATTTTGGCAGAAAAATTGAAGGAATTGGCACCCCAGGGCAAGATTAGTTGCCAGGAAGCCAGGCAGATGGCCGAGCAACTTAAGATACATCCATCCGAAGTCGGCAAGGCTTGCAATGAAGCCAAGATAAAAATATACGCCTGTGAACTGGGTTGTTTCTAGGTCATTTTAACCTGCTTTCCATTCGGATGGCGGAATGACTAGGAGGAAAGTGAGTTGCTAGATACCAAGGGAAGAAATATCAATTATATGCGGATATCAATCACGGACCGCTGTAATTTGCGCTGTCTGTACTGCATGCCCAAGGAAGGTGTGGATCTGCTTGGACATGGCAGCATCCTGTCCCTGGAACAAATTGCTCGCCTGGTCAGAGTAGCAGCCGGGATTGGCATACGCAAGGTGAGGCTGACTGGAGGTGAGCCCCTGGTCAGAAGAAATGTAGTTCAACTGATCGAATATATACGGGATATCGACGGTATCGATGATATCTCCCTGACAACCAACGGGGTATTGTTTGCGGACATGGCAGCTGATTTGCAGGGAGCTGGTTTGGACCGGGTCAATTTCAGCCTGGATTCCTTGGTAGAAGAAAAGTATGGTTACATCACCCGGGCGGGCAAGCTAAGCGCAGTGATGAAATCCATTGATTTGGCGCTGGCCATGGGTATGGACCCAGTCAAAATCAACACCGTGCTCATCAGAGGATTCAATGATAACGAAATTCTAGATTTTGCCCAATTGGCCTATGCCCGTCCTCTTCATATCCGGTTCATAGAATTCATGCCTGTAGGCGACCTCCAATTTTGGAACCGGGACAATATAGTGACAAGCGAAGATACCCGCCGGGTAATAAAGAAGAAATATCATCTATTGGAAGGCAAGAAGATAAAGGGCAACGGGCCGGCCAAGTATTACTACCTTGAAGGGGGTAGGGGTTCAGTGGGCTTCATCAGCCCCATGAGCAACCACTTCTGCGCCGAATGCAACCGCATCCGAATGACTGCAGAGGGGAAACTGCGCGGATGCCTGTATGATCGCAATGAGAGCGACCTGAAGCTGGCTTTGGAGAATAGGGCCAGCGATGAACAACTGCGCCAGATCTTTCTGGGGACCATCAATTCCAAGCCGGAAAGACACCAGATGGACAAGGGCTGGGGAGCAGACAACCGCCGCAAAATGTACCAAATAGGAGGCTGATTCGTTTGGACCTGACCCATATAAACCCCCAGGGATACGCCCGTATGGTGGATGTGACCGACAAAGAAGACAGCCACCGCATAGCTCGGGCGCAAGCGGTAATCCGGATGATGCCCTCAACCCTGGCTGCCATTCGGGAGGGGACTGTCAAAAAAGGCGATGTCCTTGCAGTCGCACAAGTTGCAGGCATTATGGGAGCCAAACAAACTGCCGGCCTGATCCCCATGTGCCATCCCCTGATGCTGACAGGAGTGGACATAGAGTTTATTTTCGATGATCTCCTGCCGGCATTGGTCATTCGTTCTGAAGTGAGAACCACCGGCAAGACCGGGGTCGAGATGGAAGCGATTACCGCAGTGACCATCGCTGCTTTGACAGTTTATGATATGTGCAAAGCGATTGATCGCTGGATGGAAGTAAGCCAGGTATACTTGCTGGAAAAATCGGGCGGGAAGAGCGGTCATTTGCATAGAGAGAAGGCTGCCCAGCAAGGGTTAGCTTTAACCGGCAAAATCCACTCCATCTGCATCAGCTCGGAACGGGGGCAACTGAAACATGAGGTCCCGGAGGCTACAGTCATTACCGGCTATGGTATTGAAAATGACGGCCATGCCGGGGACTGGGGAAGACAGTTGACCTGCCTCAGCTGGGAGAGTGTCCAGAGGGTCAACCGGGAGATGAGCATAAATATGGAACCGGGACAATATGCAGAAAATCTACTTATCGAAGGGATCGACCTGGCCCATATGGGAGTGGGGGGCAAACTTCGCATCGGCAAAGATGTTATCCTCGAAGTCACCGAAGTCGGGGAAGAAGATCATCCCAGCGTTGTGACCAGGACTTTCGGAGTAAGCCTATTACCTCAGGAGGGATTGTTCTGCCGGGTCATCAACGGGGGCAAAATCCGTATAAATGATATGGTCGAGGTGATCAGATAGATGTACAAATATGGCATATTGATTTTGAGCGATAAGGGATCCCGCGGTGAACGGGTAGATGAGAGCGGGCAGCAAATCCGAGCTATGTTGCCCCCTGATGAGTTCAGCTGCGAATATTACGAGATCGTCCCCGACGAGAAGGGCCTGATAATCTGCAAACTGCAGCGGGCTTGCGACCAACTCAACCTGGATGTCTTATTTACATCTGGAGGGACCGGTTTTTCACCCCGGGATGTTACCCCGGAAGCCAGTCAAGCTGTCATAGACCGGATGACCCCTGGTATCTCCGAAGCCATCCGCATGTATGGATTGCAGAAGACCCCTAAAGCCATGCTATCAAGGGGTGTGGCGGGAATCCGGGGCAAGACCCTGATCATCAACCTGCCGGGCAGCGTAAAAGGGGTGCGGGAATCCCTGGAAGCCATAATGCCAGCTCTGGGTCACGGGTTGGACATACTGATCGAAGCAAGCAGTGAATGTGGGCAGGGATAATTGCAATCAAGCGAAAAAGCAAGCTATTTGAAATAATCGAGACAAAAATCTAGATGAAAGCAAATATTGATCGAAATTGGGCAAATTTGCTGGTTTTTTGGGTTTGAATAGCCAGACAATCTTGCCTAATATTATAAATGTGTATTAGCACTCAACAGACACGAGTGCTAACAAATTAATTAAAGGAGGCATCTTAAGTGAACATTAAACCATTAGGCGACCGGGTGGTTGTGAAAGTGGCCGAAGTTGCTGAACAGAAGACCAAAAGTGGGCTGATTGTTCCTGATACAGCCAAAGAAAAACCCCAGGAAGCGGAAGTCATTGCGGTAGGTCCTGGATCCCTCAACGAAAAGGGAGAAAGGGTACCCCCGGATGTGGCTGTTGGCGATAAGATCATATTTGCCAAGTACGGCGGGATGGAGATCAAACTGGAGGGCGAAACCCTGCTGATCCTGGCTGAGCGCGATATATTGGCCAAAATTGTCTAATAAAAATATAAGGGAGGTTACATAGATGTTTTCCAAAGAAATCAAGTTTGGGGAAGAAGCCAGAAGAGCCCTGGAAAAGGGTGTCGACACCCTGGCAAATACAGTAAAAGTTACCCTGGGGCCCAAGGGCAGGAATGTGGTCCTGGACCGCAAGTTCGGATCCCCAACCATTACCAATGACGGTGTCACAATCGCCCGCGATATAGACCTGGCTGATCCCTGGGAAAATTTGGGCTGCCAGCTGGTCAAGGAAGTGGCAATCAAGACCAACGATGTGGCCGGCGACGGAACCACTACCGCTACAGTCCTGGCCCAGGCCATGATCAAAGAAGGTCTGAAAAATGTTGCCGCGGGCGCCAATCCCATGATCATGCGCCGGGGAATTGAGAAGGCGGTAAAAGCTGCCACCGATGAATTGCAAGCTATCAGCAAACCAGTAGAATCCAAGGCTGCCATATCCCAGGTTGCAGCTATCAGTGCCAGCGATCCTGAGATAGGAAGTCTGATCGCCGACGCCATGGAAAAAGTAGGTCGGGATGGGGTCATCACAGTGGAGGAATCCAATTCCATGGGCACCTCTCTGGAAGTGGTGGAAGGGATGAGCTTCGACCGGGGCTATATCTCTCACTATATGATCACCGATACTGACAAGATGGTAGCCAATCTGGAGAATCCCTACATCCTGATCACTGACAAGAAGATCTCGGTCATCACCGAAATCCTGCCTGTGCTGGAAAAGGTAGTCCAGAGCGGCAAACCCATGCTGCTGGTTGCCGAAGATGTTGAAGGCGAAGCCCTGGCCACCCTGGTGTTGAACAAACTCAGAGGCACCTTCACCTGTGTTGCGGTAAAAGCTCCCGCTTTCGGGGAGAGAAGAAAAGCCATGCTGGAAGATATAGCGGTCCTGACTGCAGGGACGGTTGTGTCCGAAGACGTAGGCATCAAAATGGAAAACGTCACCCTGGATATGCTGGGCAGAGCCAACAAAGTAGTCATCAAGAAAGATGAGACCATAATCGTTGACGGCGCCGGGCCGGAAGCGAATGTCAAGGCCCGCATCGCCAACATCAAAGCCCAGGTCGAAGCCACGGAATCCGAATATGACCGGGAAAAACTCCAGGAAAGAATGGCTAAACTCTCCGGCGGCGTTGCTATAATCAAGGTGGGTGCTGCTACTGAGACCGAACTGAAAGAGAAGAAGCACCGGATTGAAGACGCCCTGGCTGCCACCAAAGCGGCCGTTGAAGAGGGAATAGTATCCGGCGGTGGTGTAGCCCTGATCAACGCCATGTCTGCGGTTGCAAGGATCGAGGCCAGCGGAGATGAGCTTACCGGGATCCAGCTGGTGCAGAAAGCCCTGGAGGAACCCCTGCGCCAGATTGCCAACAATGCAGGTATCGAAGGTTCGGTAGTCGTAGAGAAGGTAAAAGAAGCCCAGGTGGATAAACCGGGATTCGGTTTCAACGCCTTAACCAACGTTTATGAAGATATGATCAAAGCCGGCATCATCGATCCGGCCAAGGTTACCCGTTCAGCTGTGCAGAATGCTGCCAGCATATCCGCAATGCTCCTGACCACTGAAGCCATCGTGTCCGAGAAGCCGGGCGAGGACAAAGGCGGCCCCGGCATGGGCGGCATGGGCGGCATGGGCGGCGGAATGGGCGGAATGATGTAATCGCTTCCCCCCTCCTCATAAAGCGACCTCTTGTATGGAAAAACCGAAACAGCCGGTGTAGGATACTGCACCGGCTGTTTCATATGTTTGCGAATCCCTTAACGTCCTAGGGTAGCTAACGGACTGACGGATTTTCCTCCATTATACCGAAAGTATTTCCTTCTGTATCCTGGCAATAAGCGAAGTAACCGACACCAGGAACCGTCTGCTTGGGAGTCAGTACCACTCCCCCGGCTTCGACCACTTTCTGGGCAAATTTTTCGAAGGAAGCAACGCTGATAGTGTTGATGGTGGTGTCGTTGGGGTTTTGACGCGGGGCAATGGCTCCGTTGATTCCAGGCTCATTCTCGCCATGAGTGGTAATGAGATGATATTCAATGGGACCTTCCCATTTGGATATTTGCCAGCCAAAGACTTCTTCATAGAATTTGGCCGCCCTTTCAGGCTGATCGGCAAACAGCTCAAAGTGAATAACACTTGACATTAAGGCACCTCCTCAATTTATACTCGCCTACAGTATAAGATGCTGTCTCGATCAAGGAAATCAATTTTTTAGCGCTGAGCGGTGATGGACCAGAAAGAATGGTGCGATGAGGGAAGGGAACGCCCAGTATAAATAAAAAACGGAGGCATGCAAAACCTCCGTTCTTTTTTTCTGGTGCGGATGAAGGGACTCGAACCCCCACGCCGTGAAGCGCCAGATCCTAAGTCTGGTGCGTCTGCCAATTCCGCCACATCCGCATATCATTTAGGAATGCCCGTGTCCTGCTGGCAAGCTTGAATAGATCCGGACCGCATGCCAAGGATACCGGGAAATATCCATTTGATACAAACTCGATTATAAGGTAGAAAAGAAACTGAGTCAAGAAGGGCGCTTCTGCGTCCTATTGGGATGCCACAGAATGGAGCCCGCGCTTTTGGCAGGCTTGCTGGAACATCTTCGCAGGGGAGTACCGGCGATACCATATGGGGGCTGTTCCCGGCTGGATGCTTACAGAATCCAGGGGTTTTTATATTTTCAGGCAGGACATTTACCCTGATTAGAGAAATCTCTAATATGACCGCTCATATTTTGCCCATCTGGAAGCGGACAGACAATGACTTCGCAAAGCTAAGAGGAGGTTACAATGGAAACCGGCGAGATTTACTATGATGACGGCTTATTGCAATATAGGGGTGGACTTAAGGATGGGATCCCTCATGGCCAAGGAGCAGCCTACTATAAAAATGGCGCCATAGCATATAAGGGGCGCTTCAAAAACGGCCAGACCCACGGTAATGGCACAGCTTACCAGGAAAATGGCAACAAATATTACAAAGGCGAGTTCAAGGAAGGAAAACCGGATGGCCGGGGCAGCTTATACTATACTGATGGCAAAATCCGTTACAAAGGAGACTTCAGCAATGGACTGCAAAATGGGCAGGGAGTGATCTATCACTCGGACGGATCGATCACTTACCAAGGCGAGTTTAAGGACGGCCTGCAGACCGGGCAGGGAGTGGTGTTCCATAAAAACGGCAAAGTATCTTATGAAGGAGAATTCTGGCAAGGGATGCCGCACGGCCAAGGGATAGGTTATCTGGAGGATGGGACCATTTTGTTTCAAGGTGCATGGCAATATGGGATTCCTCAAGATAAAACATTGGAATGATTGGCCATCAAGTCATTGCTGGGCAGCCAAGCGAGGAACGATCTTGGCCGGAATAATGCCGGTAGTTGTTCAATACGAGCTAAAAATAATAGAACCCGCCCACCAGAGCGGGTTCCGTTTTTGCCCGGGATAATGGCCCCAAACCTTGGGTTAGGTGGTCTTGAATGCCAGATAGGGTAGTCCGCCTATCTCCTTGATATCAGCTATCACATCCACAGGCCCTTTGTTGAAATAATCGCGCAATTTTTCGGGGTCTACAGCCACATTGGTGATTATGGCCTGGACAAAGACCCCTTCCTCTAACTGGATATGACCGTAAGCCCAGGGGGCCAGCGGAGTCAGGCGCGGATTGGGACCGGGAGCAACATTGTGGGAAACTAAGAGCATCTTGCCCCTGCCTGACATTTCCACCCAATCGATATCGAAACTGCCGCATTTTTCACAAGCCGTGGTGGGAGGAAAGGTATATGCCCCACATTTTTTGCATTTGGTTCCCATAATTTTGTTGGCCTTTAGACCTTCATAGTATTTTTTTATGATCGATTCCGGCATATTAAATACCCCCCTTCAGGATCATGACCGAGCTTATCATGGCATAGCCGTGGTTGTGAACCAGGCCGAATTCGGGGGGGGTCTTGATCTGTTTGGGGCCGGCCTCCCCGCGTATCTGTTTCATAGCCTCGAGGATGTCTGTGCCGGCGCTGGCTGCCCACGCGTGGCCGAAAGCATGCCGACCTCCGCTGGTGCTCATCGGCCGGTCGGCGTCGAACCGCAGCCGGCCCTCGCGAGCATACTTCAAGCCTTCACCTTCTGGCAGGTAGCCGGCTTGCTCAGCGATTCTTATACCGGAAATATGCGAGCAATCGTGGGTGGAGCAATAGCCCAAGTCCTTGGGACCGATTCCGGCCATCTGGTAGGCTTGGGCCAGAGCCTTGGCATCGGCCGGGAAGACAGTATCTTCCTTGTACCAGGGCAGATCACCCACGCAGTAAGACATGCCTTTTATCTGAATGGGAGTCCCTTTGTATTCTTTGGCTCCAGCCTGGTTGGTCAAGACCATGGCTGAAGCCCCATCGACTGCGGTTACCAGGCTGTGCAGGCGAGTGGGCCAGGCTAAAAAGGGATTGTGCTCTGAAGTCCAGAATTCAAAGAGATCGTTAAAGCCCAGTCGCTTAGCCTCATCTTCAAGGGTTTCCTGCCAGACCGCTTTGGGTGTTAGGGAGCCGTGCAACCGGCGGGTCCGGCACAATTCCATCATAGAAACATCGAAGTCTTCGATTGAAACCCCGAATTTTCGGCAATAGCCCAAGGCAATCAAACCGTTGTAAACCGGGAAGATATCATATCCCTGGGGAACGGAATAAGCCTGGCCAACTCCTCCATCTGTCCATAACCACATTACGTCGGTAGGGGTCAATTCTCTTTCATACGGACTTAGGCCTTTGGGATTAGTCTGGGTGGCTTCGAATCCGACCACCAGCACCTTGTCATATATGCCTGCAGCAATCTGCGCCGCTGCTAGCTGGGCGCCCACATTGGTGGTTGAACAGGCTGCAGCCATCTGTACCCCGGCTTTCAGTTCCATGCCTATCCATTTGGACAACTGGCTGTAAGCAGAGGCGAAGGAGCTGTGGGCGGTATGGTTGCCTATAATGAAGGCATCGATTTCGCTTGGATCGGTTTTGGCATCTTCCAGCGCTTCTCTAACAGCCACCGCCACCATATCCTGCAGAGCCAATCCCTGTAATTCAGGTGACTTAATCAGGTTGCCGAATTTGGTGCAGCCAGCGCCAAGCAAATAGACTGGTTGGTTCAGTTTTCCACTCATTTTTTCTACCTCCTTCCGGACTCGAATCAGAATGATGTCCCGGCAATAATCAAATGCCTGCGGGCCAAGATCTGCAAAGCAAACGGTCAGCCTGCGGCTGGGGAGGCATTGCCACAACTGAGATCAAGGCTGCCAGCGGGATGCTCTGAATGCGCATTATACGAATCAATGTCTATTTAAGTGAACCGAATAATCAGTGAGTGGTCTATAATAGATAACAAGCAATGTGACAAGATGCATTGGTTTGGAGCAGGTCGGATGGGATTCCGGGGTGAATTAAGGCGAGTATGGTTACCCGTCGACGGTTGTCAATCGAAATGTTGTGGCCAGGGATAATGAATCGGTAAGCGGTCGTCAAGGACAAATAAGCTGGTCCGGAAACAATCCAAGGCGCTGGCTGACATAATGCAGCCGAAAGAATAAAAATGAAAGCGACCCATAATAGGCTATTTTGTGGCTAACACCTCCCCTGGATGCGTATGTTATCAGATCATCTTCAATTTGGATGTCAAGGTCTACTTTTATTGTATATACGGCCAAATGCCCTGTCAACATAACCTCCCATCAATGCCGACAATGTTGCCTGAGAGCATGATCCGAGATGACCAATAAAAGTCATCCGTCAGGTCCTGGATAACGGGCTTAAAACATCTCTCCAATTGGTGGAGTAGGATTAGATCCAAGGTAATAGAATCGTCTTATGAAAAATTATAGAGTGGGAGAGAGTAACTATGCTGCAAGTCCCAAATCGCAAGGGGTTGATCATAACAGCGCTTATTGCCGCAGCGATCATAATCGTTTATTTATGGCTGCGAGCAGAAAAGGTAATCGGGCTGCAGGTCCAGAGCGAGGATTATACGCCTTCGCTGCTACTGAGCGGTGAAGTCATTGCCGAGAGGCAAATCACCCTCTCTTCATTAATCAGTGGTACAGTGGTGCAAAGTCCGGTCAAAGCGGGGGATCAGGTCAAAGCAGGGCAAGTGATCCTGCAGCTCGATGACCGCCAGGCGGTCATCGCCAGGGATGCAGCGGCAATGGCGGTGGAGACAGCTGGGGCCAACCTGCGCCTGGCCAGTACCCTGAGCAAGGAAAATGCAAGTGCAGCCAGCACAGAAGCCGAGCTGGCTGCCGAGAAAGCCCGGCTGCAATTTGAGCGGATGCAAAGCCTCTATCAGAATGGGGCGATAAGCCAGCAGGAATTGGAGACAGCCCGGCAAAGCCAGGCAATCTCCGCCGAAAATGCCAGGGCTGCACGCCTGCTCCTGGAGAGTTACCAGAACGGCGGCGTCAACCTGGAGATACTGCAAAGCCAGCTTAAACAGCGCCAGAGTGACCTGGAAGCCAAGGAACTGAGCATTCTCCAGCATAGGATCACAGCCCCAGCTGATGGTATCCTCCTGGAAAAACATGCCCATGAGGGGGAGATGGTGTTGCCGGGAACCTCGCTGGCAGTGCTTGCCGCCGGTCAGCAGATCCGGATCAGGATCCAGCCCGACCAGCGTTATTCCCAGTTGGTTTCTGCTAACAACCTGGCTTTGGTGTGGATACCCTATGAAGCGGCGGAAAAATGGGAAGCCCGCGTGATCTATACTGAACCGGCGGGCAATGCCGAGCAAGGATCCATAAAAGCCGAACTGGCTTTGGCGACAGAGGTGCCGGAACTGTATCCGGGCCGGCTTGTCTCAGTACAGCTGTTCGGAGCTCTTCAGCAGGATGTCATCATCATCGACAATGCCTTTTTAACTGTAGATGGAGGTCAGGAAGGAGTATGGATCGCTAGCAATGGCAGAGCCCATTTCGTAGCGGTGCAGACAGGCCTGCGCAGTCCGGAGGGAGTTCTTATAAGGGAAGGCCTTAAAGATGGGGATTTAATCCTGGAGCCCCAGGGTTTGCGTGAGGGACAGCGGGTATCTGCCCGCACCCAAGGGAATGATTGACATGCACAACTCAATTTCTTTTGAAATCAACCTGGCCCGAAGGTTTCTGGAGGAAAACAAGCTGCAGACCGCATTGATAATTTTGGGTATCGGCATTGGAGTGGCAGTCATGGTATTTCTGACTGCCCTGATCGATGGTTTGCAGGCTGACCTTATCGACAAGACGGTAGGCAAACAGCCCCATATAGTGGTCAGCGCTAGCCAGCCTGCTCTCCAGGAAGCGGTGCGAACCTGGGAAGGGAGCCGCATTTTGACGGTTGACACCACCATCCAGGATAAAAGGCCAATAGTTGAATGGCGTCCCCTGGTGGAAGCTATGTCAGCTTCACCGGGAATCAGAAACGTGTTGCCGGTGGTGGACGGGCAGGGTCTTATAAAACGAGGTCAGGTCACCCGGGGAGTACTGGTGCGCGGATTTGACATCGCAGAAGCAAACCGTATTTACAACATCAGCAAATCAATAGTTGCCGGACGGGGAGAACCCTCCAATGGAGCAGTGCTGCTGGGCAAAGACCTGGCTGCCGACCTGGGGGTAAGCGTAGGGGACCCGATCAGCTTGGAAATAGCCGGCCAACCCCCCCTGGCCTTGATGGTGGATGGGCTGTTTGACCTGGGCTTGAGCGCGGTTAACCAGCGCTGGATGGTTATGGACCGCCAACAAGCCGGAGCTCTGCTGGGGATCGGCGACAGGGTGACTACCATCGAAGTCCAGGTAACGGACGTTTTTACCGCTCAGGACATCGCCTCTCAGTGGGAGAAAAGGTTTACCGATCTTGACCTGGAGAGCTGGCAGGCCACTAACGCTTCGCTGCTGGCAGGTTTGCGGAGCCAGAGCAGTTCCAGCTACACCATTCAATTCTTCGTTTTACTGGCAGTAATTCTGGGGGTAGCCTCGGTATTGGCTATCAACGCAGTTCAGAAGTCGAAAGAGATCGGCATATTGAAAGCCATGGGGATACGGACAAATAGTGTGGCCAGGGTCTTCCTGATCCAAGGGGCTGTATTGGGGGGCTCAGGGGCAATACTGGGATTTGGCCTGGGACTATTGATGAGCCAGGCTTTTATCTTCCTGGCCCAGCAGCAATACGGTTTACTGCTCAAGCCCATACCGGTGACGATCATATTGTTGTCCACCCTGCTGTCGGCTACCATGGCTGCCTATGTGCCCGCCCGGCGGGTTGCCCGGATGGACCCGGTAGAGGTGATACGCAATGGATAAGATAATGATCAAGACCCTGCAGATCAGCAAGGAGTACGGTACCAAGGTCAAAACCCCGGTTTTGTTCGGGATCGACCTTGAGATTAAAGCCGGCCAATTCACATCCATGATCGGTCCTTCAGGCTCCGGTAAAAGCACCCTGCTGCACCTGCTGGGAGCGTTGGACAGACCCACCTCCGGCCAAATAATAATCGACGGAGTCGATATTAGTGCCCTGAATGATGATGAACTTGCTTATTTTCGCAACCAGAAGATGGGATTCATTTTTCAGTCCCATTTTTTACTGCCGGAATTTACGGTGCTGGAGAACGTGCTGATACCTCATTTAATATACGCCGGGAGAGAGTCCCGCGAAATACGCCAGCGGGCCTTGAATCTCCTGGAACTAGTGGGTTTGAGCCACCGCCGCGACAACAGGGCCAATGCCATTTCCGGCGGAGAACAGCAGCGGGCAGCCATTGCCCGCGCCCTCATCAATAATCCCTTGCTGATCCTGGCAGATGAACCCACGGGTAACCTGGATTCAGCCAATACCCAAAACGTATTCGCATTGTTGAGGGATATGCACCAGGAACTGGGCACCACCTTTATAATGGTGACCCACGACCGTAATCTGGCTACCAAGGCTGACCGAATGCTGGAATTGACAGATGGGAAGATTATCATGGATCGTTTATTGACTGGAGAGAAGGAGGACAAAGTCTGGGCTGACTACCTCCCTGATTGCTGTGTCGATTGCGAAAAAATGAACCGACTTTCAGCGGGGAAAACTGGATCCGATTAACCAGGAAAATTAGAGTTTGTCTAGGTTGGCTCAGGGTAATTGTGAAACAGAGGATGGGAATCAAAGACTAGTCCCACTCGGTCAAACGGTATCCAATCCCGGGTTCGGTACGGATATAAGTGGGTTGATTGGGATCTTTTTCAAGTTTTTTACGTAGTTGGCTTATATAGATGCGCAGGTATTGGGAGTATTCGGGATCGTAATTTCCCCAGACCGCGGATATCAGCTGGCGATGGGTAACTACCCGGCCAGCATGTACGGCCAGGATTTTAAGCAGTTCATACTCGGTGGGAGTGAGATGGACCTCAATTGTGGCAACCTTTACCGCACGCCGGGACAGATCTATGCAAAGATCGCCCACAATGATGAGCGGTTCTTCTTTCAGGTTAGCCTGGTGGCGCAGAGCCACCCTGATCCTGGCCATCAGTTCGCTGACGCTAAAGGGCTTGGTGAGGTAGTCATCTGCCCCAAGGTCCAGAGCCCTGACTTTGTCGTTATCCTGGCCCTTGACGGAAAGTATTATAATAGGAATTTGGCTCCATTCTCTAATCCGGCTGACCACCTCAAATCCGTCCATATCTGGCAGCCCCATGTCCAGGATGATCACGTCCGGTCGGACGAGGACTGCCTGATAAAGCCCTTCCTGACCCGTATCAGCTTCCGCAAAGTCATAACCATGAGCGGCTAGCCCTATTTTGAGGAGTCGCCGGATCTCCGGTTCGTCATCTATGACCAGGATTTTCGCGCCGGTTCTCATTCCGCGCCCACCTCCAAATTGCTAGCGTTTTGCAGTGATACCGCGAAGGGCAGGGTGAATGTGAAGCGACTGCCTCCTTTCGGCCGGTTTATCGCCCAGATCTTGCCCCCGTGGGCCTCGATTATCCCCCGGCAAATAGAAAGGCCCAGACCCGTACCACCTACATTTCCAGGAGACTGCAGGCGATAGAACTTATCGAAAATCTTCTCCTCATCACCCGGAGGGATGCCAGTGCCCCGGTCGGCGACGGAAACCAGCAAATTTTGAGGCTCGGCCGCAACACTAATTTCTATTTCGCCTTGCAGCGGTGAATGTTTTACCGCGTTATGCAACAGGTTGGTCAAGACCTGCTCGATTAAAGCATAATCAATCTTTATCACCTTGTTTTTGTCAGAGACAGATACCTTGATGCTGAATCCCTTCAGGATTTCGCGGTTTTCCCTCAGGGTCACGCCGATAATATCTTGTATATCCGACCAATCAGCATTAAGTTTCATGTAGCCGCTTTCCAGGCGAGCCATGTCGAGCAGATTGTTGACCAGGCGATTCATGCGCAGCGAACCTTGCCTGATACTGCCTAGTAGAGCCAGCTTCTGATCGTCACTGTATAGATTGCCTTCATCGATTAGACTGGAAACGGCTCCAAGGATTGAGGACAGGGGGGTCTTCATGTCATGGGAAATGGAATCGAAAAGAGCTGCCCTGAGACGTTCACTATCCTCTAGGATTTTTATCTCCTGGGCTTCTGCAGCCAACTCCAGGCGAACTATAGCCAGTGCGGAAAGACCTGCCAGAGCCTCTATTAGATCGCGCTGTTCGGGGGAAAGTAGTTCATGGGATGGTATAACTCCTAGAACGCCCAAAATTTTATCCTCGGTTCGGATCGGAACGTGATAACCACGGGCTCCGGGCAATTTATCCGAGCCCTTGCCGCTAGGCGCCGCATTATTGTAAGTCCATTGGGCAGCCAGCAGATCGATTGGTCCTAATACCAGGTCACCTAGGGCGGAGCTGGCCGCAGCCACTTTCAGCTGACCTTCATGGTCCGGTAGATAGAGGGCGGTTTCGGCATTCAGAATCTCAGCAACCTGAACAGCGATTTTACGTATTAGGATCTCAGAATCATTCACTGCGGACAGTCCTTGAGCCAGCTCATAGAGCACCCGGGCTCTTTGTTCATTCTGTACCGCCTGTCTTATACGCTGACGCAACATATCGGCCATGTTACCGGTAGTATAGGCGACCATCATAAAAACTACAAAGGTTATCAAGTAACGGGGATCACTTACAGTCAAAAACAAGAGCGGCGGGACAAAGAAAATATCCAGGCACAATACGCTGGTCATGGCAACAGTCAAGGCGCCCCAAACCCCGGAACGCGAAGCTGATATAACCACAGGCAGCATGTACAACATGCCCATGTTGATCAATCCCAGGTAGTCGCCGTAGGCACGGCCTATAAGGGTAATGATCCCCGCCGCGATCAGGGAAAGCACCAGTGCCCAAAGGCTTTTCTCGGTTTTGAAGCCAGAAGCCAGTTCCCGGACAATAAAGAGGCGTAATTGTTGCCCCATGTTTGAGTTTCCGTTTGCCATAACTCCCACCCGCTCATAAGATGGAAAACACTATTCTTACACAATGATATTCCAAATTATTCATATTGGGAAGTTGAGGCAATAGTGGACTCTATATTGCCTAGCCGCCTTTACTGTGCCCGTTCATTTTGCTTTTGTACCGGTTAACGTCAGCCAGATAGAATGGCAGTATTGATACAACCACGTTCCTTTTGCTGAACATGGCATTGGCGATAAATAAGCTGGTGTTGTTGTGCAGGATCATATGCCACCATTTGGCCACAAAAAACTGGGGCAGGAGCACAGTAATTATATCTCCAGGTTGTGACGCATGTTCTTCCGAGTCGATATACTCCTTAAGCGGTCCAAGCACATCCCGATAAGGTGATTGCTTGACAACCAGGGGTATATCGGTGTCCAGAAGTGCCCATTTCCGCTTGAGCTTGTCGGCTTCTCCCATATAAGTCTCAACATGGAAAACTTCCACTTGAGCAGACAAAGTCCGGGCATAGCGTAATGCTTTGACTACCATGGCATTAAGGCTGTCGATCGGTACGATCACATGATGGGCATATGGAGCCACCAAGGTAATCTGGCCCAATGTTTCATTGGGTATATCAAGTTGTTCAGCCACTGATTCGTAATGCCGTTTCACCTGCAACATCAGGAAAACCATGATCGGTACGACCACAAATACAATCCAGGCTCCTTCCTCGAACTTAGTTGTCCCGATGATAAGCAGAGCCGCCAGGGTAGTGATTGCTCCCAGACCGTTGACGCATGCTTTAAAACCCCACCCCTGGTTTTTAAGCCTGAGCCAGCGCATGAGCATGCCGGTCTGGGAAAGGGTGAAGGAAGTGAAGACTCCTACGGCGTATAAGCCGATCAGCAAATGAGTGTCGGCCTGAAAGACAACCACCAGCAGGATAGCCAGTAAAGCCAGGATGACGATACCATTGTTGAAGTTTAGCCGATGCCCCCGGAGAGCCATTTGCCGTGGGGCATAACCGTGCTGGGCAACGACCGAAAGCAGGGTGGGGAAACCAACAAAGGCAGTGTTGGCAGCAAGAGCCAAGATAAGGGCCGTTGTGGCCTGGATGAAGTAGAACATGCCTCCGTATCCGAAAACACTCAATCCCAACTGAGCGATCACTGTCTGCTGAGGATTAGGTACTGTTTGGTAGAGATTGGCCAGGTAGGCGATACCGCCAAAACAAACAATGATAGCCAAGGCCAGCATTGCGTACACTATTTTTGCGTTGCGGGGTGCCGGGTCCTTGAAGTTAGGCACAGCGTTACTGACTGCTTCCACTCCGGTGACTGCGCTGCAGCCGGAAGCGAAGGCTCTAAGTAACAAAAAGCCGAGCATTGCTTGGGTGGACCAGGATAAAGACTCAGCTTCGGGCAGAGGAGCAGCAGTAATTACTGCGCTGCCGTTGGCTTGCTGGGCTACTCCAGACACTATCAAGGAAATGATAGCGATGATAAATGCATAGGTAGGGAAACTGAAAACCCGGGCTGATTCCCTGATACCGCGCACGTTGCCGACTAAGAGCAACAGTATTACCCCGATGCTGATTGCTACCCGGTGCGGGTATAATCCAGGCATCGCTGATGTTATGGCTGCGGTGCTCGCGCATACACTCACCGCCACGGTCAGAGTGTAATCTACTGACAGAGAGGCGCCGGCAATCAGTCCGGCCAGCGGGCTCAGATTTTCTTTTGCCACAATATAGGCGCCACCACCCTGGGGGTAGGAATCCACTACTTGGCGGTATGAGAAGGTTAAGACAAGCAGGAGTAAAATGATCACCCCGGCTATACGAGGCATCCATAGGAAAGAAGCTGCTCCCAATGCAGGGACAAGAACCAGTAGGATCTCTTCAACCGCGTAGGCCACTGAGGAAATGGCATCACTGGACAAAATCGGCATGCCCCAGAAAACACTCAGTTTTTCTTCGTGGAGCCGGCTGGTTTCCATCTTCTGACCGAATATCCAGCGCAGGAATTGACTTATCATTAAAACCACCCTTACCTTATAGTCCTGGAGCAAATGTTGAATGTAATAGCCGGTCTCATAACAAAATTACCATTGGCTATGCTCGGTGTTTTTCCAAGCTTTGTCTGCTCCAGTTTAGACCGGGCAGGCATAAAATATCTGTAGCGATTTCATAGAGACGGCGTAAAGATTTTGTATATAGATTCCGTTTATTGCCCTGGGCGGATTCGGAAGAAAAGGGTGATAGGATGCTTAAATTATTGCGGAGAAAATTGAGAACGGCAGAAAAATATAAAACCCGCCAAACTAGGCGGGTTCGTATCTTTAGTTGGTGGGCCATCGGCGACTCGAACGCCGGACGCCCTGATTAAAAGTCAGGTGCTCTACCAACTGAGCTAATGGCCCTCAGACGATTATGAAGCTGGCTGGGGTGGCTGGATTCGAACCAACGAATGACGGAGTCAAAGTCCGTTGCCTTACCGCTTGGCGACACCCCAACGCTACTGAGTATACTCGGATACCCGGATGGCTGTCAAGGTTAAATGGGGTGGATGATGGGACTCGAACCCACGGCCCCCAGAGCCACAATCTGGTGCTCTAGCCGACTGAGCTACACCCACCGCGCCCAAGACTCGGAAAAACAAAAATGGCGTCCCCGGAGGGATTCGAACCCCCGACCTACGGATTAGAAGTCCGTTGCTCTATCCAGCTGAGCCACAGGGACATAAAAATGGAGCGGGTAGCGGGAATCGAACCCGCGCAACCAGCTTGGAAGGCTGGGGCTCTACCATTGAGCTACACCCGCCGGCAAAAAACATTATACTTCTTTTAAATAGGCATTTCAAGGATAAATTCGAGCCAGGGCCATTTTCACCTTAGGGTGGGCGAAACGGCTTGAGAGCGGAGCAGGCGCTGATGTTCCGGCTTGTAGGATAGGAACCGGTGTGCTATCATAATGAATGTAGGATGGTAGATTACAGTAGTGTTTAAGTTTCAGTCAGGCGGGTAGGACGGAAGTATGGGCTAGGGAGCATACTTTCTGTAACACTGTGGGCTTGTCTCGGAGTGTTTTTTGTTTTTAGGCCTATCTGCATAAAAAGGAGGAGAATAGGCAGGATGGTAGTGGTAATGAAAACGGGGGCAACCCGGGAACAGATCGAGGCGGTCAACAAAAGATTGCTGAATGCCGGCTTCAATGTCCATTTGTCTGAGGGGGTCACCCGCACCATTTTGGGGGCGGTGGGTGACCGCCAGCGCTTGGAAGCGTGTTCACTGGAAGCTATGGATGGAGTAGAAAATGTTGTCTCCATAATGAAGCCTTTTAAAATGGCTTCACGCGAATTCAAGTCCTTCAGTACGGTGGTGGAGGTAGGCCGGGCCAGGTTCGGGGATGGCAGCGTACCGGTCATAGCTGGACCATGTGCCGTGGAAGGCCGGGAACAGTTTATCGAGACCGCTCTGGCGGTCAAAGAACGGGGTGCAGAGCTGCTTAGGGGCGGTGCTTTTAAACCCCGCAGTTCTCCATATTCATTCCAGGGCCTGGGAGAAGAGGGCCTAAGGATAATGGCCGAGGCACGAGAAATTACGGGTTTGCCCATAGTCACCGAAGTAATGGACCAGAAGTCGGTGGACCTGGTTTCTGAATATGCCGATGTTATCCAGATCGGTGCCCGCAATATGCAAAATTTCTTCCTGCTGAAAGAAGTGGGCAAGGTTAACAAGCCAATCCTTTTGAAACGCGGACTGTCTGCAACCATTGAAGAATGGCTGATGGCAGCAGAATATATACTGGACAGCGGCAACAACCAGGTGATCCTGTGCGAGCGGGGCATACGCACTTTTGAAACCTATACCCGCAATACCCTGGATCTGAGTGCAGTGCCCCTGGTAAAGCAGCTTTCACACTTGCCAGTCATCGTCGATCCCAGTCATGGCACAGGCAAAAGGGAACTGATAATTCCAATGTCCCTGGCAGCCATAGCCTGCGGGTGTGATGGACTCATCGTGGAGGTGCATCCCAATCCTGCCGAAGCCTGGTCGGATGGTCCCCAGTCATTGACCCCTGACGATTTCGGGATTTTGATGAAACGCATCCAGGCAGTCAAAGCTGCGATGAACATTGAACTGCCTCAGGTAGGGACAGCATGAAAAGGATAGCGATTATCGGGCTGGGCGTGGTCGGGGCTTCCCTCGGGATGGCTTTGCGGTCCTCCCGGCCTGAGCTCGAGATTCTAGGCAGGGACAATATTCCGGCAACGGAGGAAAAAGCAGTGGAAATGGCGGCGATAAGCCGCCGTTTGTTAAACGAGGACCTATCCGGTTGCGAGGTAGTGTTCATCGCCACTCCCCTGCGGATCATTCCCCTGGTTTTGGAGGGAATCGCAGATCAACTAAGTCCTGGGACCATAGTAACCGACGTTGGCAGTGTCAAGGGCTGGGTGATGGATCAATTCAGCCGCTGTCTGCCTCCCCATATATGTGCCATAGGCGGACACCCCCTGGCAGGTTCGGACCGCAGCGGGGTAACAGGGGCTGACAAGTACCTGCTGCAAAACGCGGTCTATGTCTTGACCCCTTCTGATTCCAGCCTTGAAGCAGAGGTGGAGCAACTGAGAGACCTGCTTAACGAGACTGGCGCTCAGGTAATAATGATGTCGCCTGCCCAGCATGACCAGATGGTGGCCCAGGTCAGTCATCTGCCTCATATTGCGGCGGCCTGCCTCATGAATAATCTGCAGAAACAGCCCGCGGCTATGCGTTTGGCTGCAGGTGGCCTGCGGGATACTACCCGCATAGCTGCTTCCAATCCCGAATTGTGGGAAGACATCCTCCTGCTCAACAGCGAATCGGTTGTCAGGGAGGTTGAAGGTTTGATTGGCCAGTTGCAGCTTTACCGCCAGGCTATCCAGGCACAAGCTGGCTCCCAACTTCGCCAGTATTTGACGGCTGCCCAGCAAATGAGGAAAAATCTGCCTACCCTTCGTCCCCGGCTCTTGACCTCGGCGGATATTGTAGTCATTGTCCCCGACAAACCAGGTATCATTGGTATATTAGGGAACATGCTGGGTTCGGTGGGAGTGAACATAAATGATATCCAGATCATGAATGTCAGGGACGAAAACGAGGGCTCGATCCGGTTGGGTGTCCCCCAAACCCAGGTTCAGACTGCTTTGGAGGTTTTGAAAGCCAATGGCATAAGGGCCTGGTCACGGGAGTAAAATTTTACGAGTCAGGCAGGAATTCTGCCATTTTGGTAGAAAAAGTTAACTTAATTGATTAATGAGTCAGTTCTAGGTTAGACTAATAACATAGACAGGAAAGGGGGGATAAATATATGGCAGACGTAGAAATAAGCGGACTGGTCATCGAAAGGAAGCTCACCGCCGATTATGTTGGACAGACGGAGGGCGGGAAACCTCATGGCTGGGGCAAGGCCTATTTCCCCAATGGACAGATGTACGATGGCGAATGGAAAGACGGGAAAATGCATGGCAAGGCCAAAGAGTTTTACGCGGACGGAACCCTGAAGTTCGAGGGTGAGTACAAGGACGGCTTCCGCGATGGTCATGGCAAAGCTTATTCACGGGAAGGGAAAATGACCTATGAGGGGCCGTACGTGAAGGGGCACAAAGCAAACTCCACGCGTAATAACTGGGCCTAACATATATCAGGAAATATGAAAAGGAGCCTGGTCCTCATGACCAGGCTCCTTTTTTTGGTCTCTCTCTGCGCTGGAGGAAAACTGCCTGGGATCAGGCGTGATTTCTCACTTGTATCTCCACCTTCAGGTGTATCAACATCCCGGCACCTAACAATGCGAGTCCAAAAATAAGTACTTGGTTCATATTAACTGCCTCCTTAAATAATTGATGATATTTTCACCCAGATATTAACCGGCTCAAATTCCAGGGTATTTTGCTGACAAGGCAAATAACCTGTTTGGCAGGGGCCAAGCAGCTTGTCAGGCTGTCGATCTGCTCTGGGCAACCCGGCTGTCATAACCTCGCGGTTTTAGACCCGTGGCTTTGCGTCCCCGCCTTTCAACGGGTTGGCCTCTTTCAAGAGGGTGTTTACTTGTCTGAGTATCAATACGGCACATGGTTTTTGAAACTGGGGTCGCGTTTTGATCTCGTCCATAAAAACACAAAATCCGCCATATCTGGCGGATTCAATATTATAACTGGTCGGGGTGACAGGATTCGAACCTGCGACTTTCTGGTCCCAAACCAGACGCGCTACCAAACTGCGCCACACCCCGAACTCTTAAATAATAACATCAGGGGCGGAAATGTGTCAAATCGGCGAAAGTGGCCCGTTTTTGGCCTGATGCCCTTTGGCAGTACCCGGCAAGTATATCTGGCGATATAAATTGACCTGTTCTATAATATAAATGTAGGGAATATTCGGGAAAACCAGTCCTCATGTAATGTCCTGCAGAATGGAGGGATTTCTTCATGGCGGAACCAGAGTCTACCAGCAAAAGATCTGTCGCAGAAGACTGGATGACAGCCCGCGGCCCCAGGTCTAACGGATTGGCAATCCTTTTATTTGTGATATTGGCGGGGGTGGCCGCCTATGCCTATTTTATGTTTAATTCGCTTTGGTTGGCAGTGGTCGTGGGAGTCCTGGCAGTGGTAGCGGGATGGTCGCTGCGGGTCGCCAAACAATGGGAAAGGGTAGTGGTCTTGCGCCTGGGCAAATTCCATCGTTTGGCCGGACCTGGTATTTTCTTTATCATACCGGTTGTTGACGAGGTGCCAATATGGATAGATCTGCGCATCAGGACCACCTTTTTCGCGGCCGAGAAGACACTGACCCGTGACAATGTGCCGGTTAACGTAGATGCAGTGATGTTCTGGGTGGTAAATGAACCGATCAAGGCAGCCCTGGAGGTGGAAGAATACCAGAAGGCTATATTTTGGGCGGCCCAGACCACCCTGCGGGATGTCATCGGCAAAACCGAGCTGTCGGCCATGCTCACCGGCCGGGAACAACTGGATGAGGAATTGAAGCAAATGATCGATCATAGGACCGAATCCTGGGGAGTCTCAGTGACTTCGGTGGAGATCCGGGATGTCATGATTCCCACCGAACTGCAGGATGCCATGTCCCGTGAGGCCCAGGCTGACCGGGAAAGACGAGCCCGGGTCATTTTGGCTATGGCCGAGGTGGAGATAGCCGACAAATTTACGGAAGCTGCAAAGAGCTACCGAAAAAATCCCGAGGCATTCAGTTTGCGGGCAATGAACATCTTGTATGAAGGCATCAAACAAAAGACCGCTCTGGTCATCGTGCCCAGCAATATGGTTGATTCGCTCAATCCCGGGGGGATACTGGGTTATGTGCAACGCATGAAAGAAGCAGACAAGTGGGCGGAAAGCAAAGACGAAGAGGAACTTATGGTCCAGCCCCAGGATTAATGTTTACTGCTCCGGGAATCTGCAGGTGACAAAATGGATACAAAAAAACCTGAAATCCCTGCCCGGTCACTTGACTTGGCAGGGTCATTTTATTTATCATTTGATGGTAGGATCGGATAAAGTGCGGAAGTGGCTCAGTGGTAGAGCATCGCCTTGCCAAGGCGAGGGCCGCGAGTTCGAATCTCGTCTTCCGCTCCATAGCTATCCATACCTCGGCAGATGCCGGGGTGTTTAATTTTTTGTGTTCGCACAACTGATCCCGGATTGGGACTGGCCAGGGTGAGCGGTTATGGTACGATTCATAATTTAGTTAGGAGGAACATAGATGGAAGCCAAATTGGAGAAGATCGAGAAAAGCGAGGCCTATGTAGAGATAGAGGTGGATGCAGCTACTGTGGACGATGGCCTGAGTAGAGCATATCGCAAAGTGGTCCAACAGGTCACTATCCCGGGTTTTCGTAAGGGCAAAGTGCCGCGCGATTTCCTGGAGGCTCATTTTGGCAAGGAGATTCTTTTTGAAGATGCCCTGGAATACGTGGTACCAACTGCCTACGAAAAGGCCCTGCAGGATTTGAATATCGAACCTCTGGCTCAGCCGGATTTTGAGATCGGAGACATCCAGTCCGGGCAGCCTCTCCATATAAAGGTGAAAATCCCAGTAAGGCCTGAAGTAGTGCTGGGTCAGGTTGAGGGGCTTGAAGTGACGGTTCCGGTAATGGAGGTCAGGGAAGAGGATGTAAATCAGCGACTGGAGGAGATGCGTTCCCGCTATGCCCGCCTGATCGACAAGACTGATCAGGCCGCCGAACTTGGCGATACGGTGACCATCGATTTTATCGGCTCAACCGATGGAGTGCCTTTCCCGGGGGGCACCGGCGAGGATTATCCCCTGGAACTTGGTTCGCAGACATTCATCCCAGGTTTCGAGGAACAGTTGGTAGGGCTTAGAGTAGGCGAGACCAAAGAAGTAAAAGTCGCCTTTCCAGCTGCCTACCATGCCGAGGATTTGGCAGGCAAAGACGCAGTGTTTCAGACTACCATCAAAAAAATCGAACACCGTGAACCCAGGGAACTTGATGACGAGTTTGCGCAAGAGATCAGCGACTTCGATACAATGGCCCAGTTGCGTGACGACGTGCACAAAAACATGATCGAGGCCAATGAACAGAGGCTAACCGGGATGAAGAAAAGGGAGGTCCTGGCCCAAGCGGTTGCCCTGTGCAGTATAGATATCGCTCCTGCAGTAGCGGAGATGTATTTCGACTCCCTTTTGCAGCAGTTCGAACAGCGGTTGGCCAGCCAAGGGATCAGTCTGGAGCAGTATTTCCAGATGACCGGCAGCAACTTGAATGAATTCAAAAAGGATACCTATCCGGATGCTATCCGCAATGCCCAGACAAAATTCATGTTGGACAAAATCATTGTCGATAAAGACATCACCGTAAGTGAAGAAGAAGTCGAGAAAAAAATCGAGGAGATCGCCGATCAGACTGGTTTAAGCCTTGACCAGGCCCGCCAGAATCTGGAGGGAGTACGGGAAAGACTGGTCGATACCCTGAAGGAAGAAAAAGCCATCGATTTCCTGGTGAATGCGGCGAAATTCGTCCCCAAGGAAAATCCTGCTCCAAGCCCCGCGCCGGCCACCGAACTTGAGGAATCCGGAGAATAGGGGTACAATAAAGGCATAACATGGCATGGTTAGCAATAAGGAGGTATTTTGGTGTCATATCTCATTCCCATGGTGGTAGAACAGACCAATCGCGGCGAAAGATCCTATGATATTTATTCGCGGCTGCTAAAAGACCGCATCATTTTCCTGGGCAGCGCCATCGATGACAATGTGGCCAATCTGGTCATTGCCCAGCTTCTGTTTCTGGAAGCCGACAATCCCGACAAAGATATCAATCTTTATATAAATAGTCCGGGTGGATCGATCACTGCCGGAATGGCGGTATATGATACCATGCAGCTGATCAAACCCAATGTATCAACGATTTGCGTGGGATTGGCCGCAAGTATGGGAGCATTTCTATTGTGTGCAGGTGAAAAAGGCAAGCGCTTTGCCCTGCCTAATTCGGAGATCATGATTCACCAGCCGATGGGAGGCACCCAGGGGCAAGCCACTGACATTGAGATCCATGCCCGCCGGATACTGCAGATGAAGGACAGCTTGAACCGAATTCTAGCGGATAGGACCGGCCAGGACATCGAAAAAATACAGAAGGATACGGAACGGGATTATTTCATGTCCGCCCTGGAAGCAAAAGAATATGGTATTATAGACGAAGTATTCAGTAAACGCATATAATTGACGTAGCCAAACTTCCCAGGAAAAAGAGGTGAAAGTATGCATAAATACGGGGATGAAAAAGGCCAGCTGAAGTGTTCCTTCTGCGGAAAAACCCAGGATCAAGTGAAAAAACTGGTAGCTGGGCCGGGAGTGTACATCTGTGATGAGTGTATCGAACTCTGCAATGAGATCATCGAGGAAGAACTGGCCGAGGATATAGGTTTCAAAATGGGTGATATCCCCAAGCCCCAGGAAATCCGGGCGACCCTGGATGAATATGTGATTGGCCAGGATACGGCCAAGAAATCCCTGTCGGTAGCGGTGTATAACCATTACAAACGCATAAACCTAGGCAATAAGCTGGACGACGTAGAACTCCAGAAGAGCAACATTATGATGCTGGGCCCCACCGGGAGCGGCAAGACTCTCCTGGCACAGACCCTAGCGCGCATACTCAATGTTCCCTTCGCCATAGCGGATGCTACCTCATTGACGGAAGCTGGCTATGTGGGCGAAGATGTGGAGAATATTTTGCTCAAGCTGATCCAAGCAGCAGATTATGATATCGAGAAAGCCGAAAAAGGTATAGTCTACATCGACGAAATCGATAAAATAGCCCGCAAGACTGACAATCCCAGTATAACCAGGGATGTTTCCGGTGAAGGGGTACAGCAAGCCCTCTTGAAGATACTGGAGGGTACTGTGGCCAGTGTTCCCCCCCAGGGCGGGAGAAAGCATCCCCATCAGGAATTCATCCAGATCGATACCAGCAATATACTTTTTATCTGCGGAGGCGCTTTCGAGGGGATAGATAAGATCATCCAGAACCGGGTCGGGGAAAAAGTGATGGGCTTTGGAGCTGATATCAAAGTAAGAGCCGAGAAGAAAATCGGGGAGATACTCAACATGATCCTGCCCCAGGATTTGCTGCGCTACGGGCTGATCCCGGAATTCGTTGGCCGGGTGCCGATAATCGTCAGCCTGGAAGCTCTGGACAAGGCCTCATTGGTAAAGATCTTGACCGAGCCCAAGAATGCCCTGGCCCGCCAGTATAAGAAGCTGTTTGAACTGGATGGGGTCGACCTGGAATTCATGCCCGATGCCTTGCAGGCCATCGCTGAAGAGGCCATGCGCCGAAATACCGGGGCCCGGGGCTTGCGCGCGATCATCGAAGATGTGATGCTGGAAGTCATGTATGAGGTGCCTTCCCGCTTGGATGTCACCAAGGTGCTCATCACCAAAGAGGTGATCAACAAGAAAGAGAAACCGCTTCTGGTTACAGTTGATGCCAAACGCAAAGTGAACTGAGATAATTGCAGTTAAATAGCAGAAAAAGGCAGCGTGAGCTGCCTTTTTTGTTGTGAATCGGAAAAATAATGGCTAAATTTTGCTCCTGAACGGCGGATAATCAGGAAATAAGGTCAAAAAGGGCTACTTTCTTGCTTAAGGGTGAGCCTTATAGTAGAATTAATGTGCTTAGGAGGTGGTTTTATGGCTCCACAATTGGAATCCCAATATCGCGAAATACCAATTTTACCCTTGAGGGGTCTCTTGGTTTTTCCTTATACTGTCATTCACCTGGATGTAGGCAGAAAAAAATCCATAAATGCCATAGAGGAAGCCATGCTGGGATCTAAAGAAATATTCCTGGCGACCCAGAAGGAGGCCCAGACCGATGAGCCGACCGAAACGGATATATATGCGGTTGGAACGGTTGCCGAGATCAGGCAGGTACTGAAGATGCCGGGTGGGACCATGCGGGTCTTGGTCGAGGGCCTTTATCGCGCCCGCATCAAAAGGTTCCTGCCCCACGATGACTACATGAAAGTGGAGATCGAGGAATTCAAAACGGAAAAAGCAACCAAGGATGCCGCCATGGAAGCTCTGATGCGCACGGTGATAAACCAGTTTGAACAGTATGTCCGGTTAAGCAAAAAGATACCCCCGGAAACAGTAGCGTCGGTAGTGGCCATCGATGAACCAGGCCGCCTGGCCGATGTGATAGCTTCCCACCTTAATCTGCGCCTGACCGACAAGCAAAAGGTCCTGGAGGCCATGGATGTGGCTGAAAGGCTGAACTTCGTCTGTGAGATATTGTCCAAAGAGATGGAAGTCCTGGACCTGGAGCGGAAAATCAATATCCGGGTACGCAAACAGATGGAGAAGACCCAGAAGGATTACTACCTGCGGGAGCAGATGAAAGCTATCCAGAAGGAACTGGGGGAACGGGACGAGCGTTCGTCCGAGATAGACGAACTGAAAGAACGAATTGAAAAAGCCAAATTGCCGGCAGATGTGCTGGAAAAACTGCAGAAGGAAGTCGAACGGCTGGAAAAAATGCCGCCTTCCAACGCTGAAGCGGTTGTAATTCGCAACTACCTGGACTGGGCACTGTCACTGCCCTGGTCGGTGGAAACCCGCGACCGGTTGGATCTCAATATGGCGGAAAAAATCCTGGAAGAAGACCACTACGGTCTGGAAAAACCCAAGGAGAGGATCCTGGAATACCTGGCCATCAGGAAATTGGCCAAGAAGTTGAAGGGTCCCATCCTGTGCCTGGTTGGCCCCCCTGGGGTCGGCAAGACCTCCTTGGGGAAATCGGTAGCCAGGTCCCTGGGACGCAAATTTGTACGGATGTCTCTGGGGGGAGTCCGGGATGAGGCCGAGATAAGGGGGCATCGTCGTACCTACATCGGAGCAATGCCGGGCCGGATACTGAACAGCATCAAACAGGCCGGTTCCCGGAACCCGGTTTTTCTGCTGGACGAGATCGACAAGATGACCATGGATTTCCGGGGTGATCCAGCCTCAGCCCTGCTGGAAGTACTGGATCCAGAACAGAATAACACATTCAGTGATCATTACCTGGATATACCCTTTGATCTATCCAAGGTGCTCTTCATCACCACCGCCAATTCAGCCTACAATATACCCAGGCCATTGCTGGACCGGATGGAAGTGATAGAGATTTCGGGATATACCGAAGAGGATAAAGTGAATATTGCCACCGGTTACCTGGTGCCGAAACAGACCAAGGAACATGGTCTCAAGAAGAAAAATATCAATTTTTCCGAGGCAGCCTTACGCAAAATCATTCGCGAGTACACCCGCGAAGCGGGGGTTCGGAGCCTGGAGCGGCAGATAGCCGGCATCTGCCGAAAAGTTGCCAGGCAGGTGGTCAAAGATAAAAACCATGCTGCCGCTATCACGGTCAATAATCTGGGGAAATACCTGGGGACTGCTAAATACCGCTATGGAACCGCGGAAAAGAAGAGCCAGGTAGGAGTCACGACTGGGCTGGCATGGACCGATACCGGAGGAGACATCCTGGCCATCGAGGTAGCCCTGACTAAAGGCAAAGGCAGGCTGACCCTCACAGGCAAACTGGGGGAAGTAATGAAGGAATCAGCGCAGGCGGGTCTGACCTATGTCAGGTCCAAAGCGGAGGAATTGGGTATAAGTCCCGAGGTTTTGGACGGATATGATATACACATCCACGTACCCGAAGGAGCCATCCCCAAAGACGGGCCTTCAGCAGGTATCACCATGGCCACATCTCTGGCTTCAGCCATGTCGGGCCGGGCGGTTCGCCATGACTTGGCTATGACCGGGGAGATAACCCTGCGGGGCAATGTGCTGCCTATCGGCGGGCTGAAGGAGAAGGCTCTGGCGGCCCACCGGGCGGGGATCGAAACCATAATCCTGCCCCAGGAAAACCAGAAGGACCTGGAAGATGTGCCGGCCAATGTGAGAAAAAAGATGCAGTTTATCCTGGTCAGCCATATGGACGAAGTCCTGGCCGCAGCTCTGGAAAATGCGGCGGACGTATAGACAGTATGAGCCTAAAGATTAAGACGGCAAAATATATTGGTAGTTTTGTGGCCCTTGATCAGTTGCCGGCAGGGGACTTTCCTGAGATAGCCATGGTGGGTAGATCCAACGTGGGCAAATCTTCTTTGATCAACAAGCTGGCCAACCGGCGCAATTTGGCCAAATCCAGCTCGACTCCTGGCAAGACCCGCACCATCAATTACTATCTGATAAATGACAACTGGTATATGGTGGACCTGCCAGGCTATGGCTATGCCAAGGTGTCCAAAACGGAACGGGATAAATGGGGGCAGATGATAGAAAAATACCTGCGTGAACGCACCCAGTTGCGGGGGGTGATTCAGCTCCTGGACATTAGACATGAACCCAATGCCAACGATATTTTAATGAAAGAATGGCTGCAGAGTGCCGGTATCCCTTTCTTGCCAGTGGCCACCAAGGCGGACAAAATATCAAGGGGATCCCGTTTAAAGCACTTGGGAATCATAAAAAAAGGCCTGGTTTTGGACCAGGCCCCCCTGTGCTTTTCTGCTGAAACCGGTGAGGGAATGACTGCGGTGGCTGAAGCTATCGAAGAGATAATCGGTCCTTTTGTCAGTGGTCCTGCCCTGGACTGATCCTGGCCCGCATATAGTCCACCAGATCCAGGCTTGACGCATTTAAAGCTGCTTGAGCGGCAAACTCATCCAACATGGCCAGGATTTGCTCCTGCCCATGGGCTTCGCCCAGTATTTCGGCAGGAGCTCTGCCAGAGAGCTCATGGTGGTTGGTGTACAGCCAGCGTTCAGTTTCTCTTTCCTTGATCACCGTATACCATATATTTTCCAACTCCGGGTGAGGGGCTTGGAAAAGCAATTGGCTGTTTACAATTTCCCATGAGTCCTGGGGCACTATATTGCTCCATAATTCTTCCGTTAACAATATATCCGCCAACCGGTCGGCATAAACAGCCGCAAAATCACTCCCGACTCCCAGGCGAGCCTGGCCTTTTTCCGCGGAAAGATCGTACCAGCTGATCCCTTGGGTGACATGGGAGGGCAGCCAGGTTGCCGAATTCTTTAATCCTTCTCTAATTTGGGCCAACTGTTGGGGATCCCGCACCGCCCGGATATCGTTCAATGCCAATTCGGTCTTATGCAGAGCCCGGTCGAACAGGCCGAACAATACTTCCCCCTTCTTGAGACCAGTTTTTAGGTCTTTCCAGCCGCTTATCCGCCGCCAATAGTCCATATGCATGCGAATGAAATCGCCCTGACCCGCATCATTGCCCAACATCAGAACACTGCCGGAAAATATTTTGCCCAACGGCAGGGCCAAGAGGCGGCCCAGCAACAGGGGCAGCTTGTCACCGATTTCGATTTCCAGGGGTTCTTTTAGCAGGACCAGTTCCTCCTGGCCGCTCAGGTAGTCGATCACCTTAAGGCATCCCGACTCCATACCGTGAGTCTCGTAAAGGCCCAGGTGTGAGGAGTTAAGAGCTTCCAGGCTTTCCCGTAATGAAGGTTCAAGTGAGGCGCCGTTTTCCTGCAGGTATTCTCTGCCCATGGTCAACCCTTGGATATCAGGCATGTCAAACCAGAGCCAGTCCGAGAAAAGGGGCTCCTGGTCCTGGTTAAGACTGGGGCTGGTACACAAACGCAGGAAGTTTTCACGGGCGGATTTGCGGACTTTGCGAATTTGTCCCGCATAGTTCTGTTCAATTTTCATCTTCAAGGTCGTGACCAAGCGGTTGTAACGGTCAAAAGGGCTTTCAACCGGGCTTATTATCCCTTCCAGAGCCAGGCAGCACTGTTTGTATTTCTTGCCGCTGCCGCAGGGACAGGGATCGTTTCTCCCTATTTTCGAGCTTTTCATCCTTAAGCCTCCTCGCCTACCTATTCTGCCCATTAGCTTAGCACAAGCAGCGGACTGCAGACAACCGGCTCCAACTATCACTTGCCAAGGGCTTCGTGTTTTAAGTAAAATTTAGCTTAACAATGCTGCGATAAGTCAGCTTTTAGGGTGACGCTCTCGCCGCATCGGTGCTGAAAGAGGAGGTCTTGTCGATGTCGGGTGGAAAAAACCTAAGTAGTGTCTATGATCCGGCTCAGGTGGAAAACCGCTGGTACGATTACTGGAAGAGTCATAATTATTTTGCTCCGCACGGGGATACCAGCAAACCTCACTATTCTATAGTGATGCCGCCTCCCAATGTTACCGGTCAACTGCATTTGGGGCATGCCCTGGACAACACCCTGCAGGATATCCTCACCCGTTGGAAGAGGATGCAGGGCTACAATACTCTGTGGTTACCTGGGACCGATCACGCGGGGATAGCTACTCAAGCCAGGGTGGAAGAAAGCATAGCCAGCGAAGGTTTGAGTAAATATGATCTGGGCCGGGAGAAATTCTTGGAACGGGTCTGGGAATGGAAGCGCCTTTATGGTGATCGTATCACTCAGCAGCTTAGTCTGCTGGGGTCTTCCTGCGATTGGAACCGGGAACGTTTTACTATGGATGAAGGTTGTTCCCGGGCAGTGCGGGAAGTTTTCGTCAACCTCTATGAAAAAGGCTTGATCTATCAGGGTGACTACATTATTAACTGGTGCCCGCGCTGTCATACGGCGATCTCCGATATCGAGGTGGAGCATTCTGACCATGAAGGTCATCTATGGTATATCAAATACCCACTGGAGGACAGTGATGATTACCTGGTGGTAGCCACGACCAGGCCGGAGACCATGCTTGGGGACAGCGGAGTTGCGGTTCATCCGGAGGATGAACGCTATAACCGTTTTGTGGGCAAACACGTCATCCTGCCCTTGCTGGAGCGTCGGATCCCGGTATTTGCCGATGCCTATGTGGACAAGGATTTCGGAACTGGTGCGGTAAAGGTCACCCCGGCTCATGACCCCAACGATTTCGAGATGGGATTGCGCCACAACCTGGAGCAAATCGTGGTCATGGGGACTGACGCAATTATGAATGAAAATGCCGGGCCTTATGCCGGATTAGATCGGCAGGCTTGCCGCTTGAAGGTATTGGAGGACCTGGAGGCGGGCCATTATCTGCTGGGAGTAGAGGATCATGAGCATGCGGTGGGGCACTGTCAACGCTGTGATACTATAATCGAACCCATGATCTCCCGGCAATGGTTCGTGAAAATGAAGCCCTTGGCTAAACCAGCCATTCAAAAAGTGGTAGACGGGGAGATCAAGTTTATCCCGGAGCGTTTTACCAAGACCTATTTGAACTGGATGGAGAACATCAGGGATTGGTGCATATCACGACAATTATGGTGGGGGCACCGGATCCCGGTGTGGTATTGCCAGGATTGCGGGCAGGTGATCTGCAGCCGGGAAGATCCCGCTGTATGTCCTGACTGTTCATCAAGTGAATTGAAGCAGGATGAAGATGTCCTGGATACCTGGTTTTCTAGTGCGCTGTGGCCCTTCTCAACTCTGGGTTGGCCTGAAGAGACCTCGGATATGCGGGATTTCTACCCAACCAGTGTGCTGGTCACCGGCAGGGACATAATCTTCTTCTGGGTGGCCCGGATGATTTTCTCGGGTATCGAACAGACTGGCAAAGTGCCATTTTACGAAGTCAATATTCATGGCTTGATCCTGGATGCCCTGGGCAGAAAAATGAGCAAGTCCCTGGGCAATGGGGTCGATCCCCTGGAAGTGATCGAGAAATACGGAGCTGACACACTGAGGTTTTCCATGATCACCGGCGTAACGCCTGGTAATGATGTAAGGTTCCAGTGGGACAAAGTCGAAAATACCCGCAATTTCGCCAATAAGATCTGGAATGCGGCCCGGTTCGTGCTCATGAACCTGGAAGACTATGTCCCCGGGGAGGTTTCCCCTGATGAATTACCCCTGGCTGAGCGCTGGATATACGCCCGGCTCAACCAGAAAATTGCCGAGACCGAACTCCTGCTGGAAAAATACGAACTGGGCGAGGCTGCCAGGGGAATATACGATTTTATCTGGGATGAATTCTGCGATTGGTATATAGAATTGGCTAAACCCAGGCTTTTTAATCCCAATGACGCCAGGGGCAAATACATTGCCCAGACTGCGTTGCTTGATGTGCTGACTGGAATCATCAAACTGCTGCATCCTTTCATGCCCTTTATCACAGAGGAGATATACCAGAATCTGCCTGGACATGGAGAAACCTTGATGCAAGAACCCTGGCCGGTCAGCGATCCAAGCCGGATCGATGTTTCGGCTGTAGAGGATATGCAGGCCGTAATGGCTTCAATCAGAGCCATCCGTAATATCCGAGCTGAATTCAATCTCAGCCATGGGCTGCCGGTTGAAGTAGTTTTGGTATGCAACGATCAGGCCTGGTTGATGTTGTTCGAAAAATATGGCCACTACATCCAGGAGTTGGCCAGGGTAAACAAGCTGCAATCATTGGAAGATTTGCCGTCTAAACCCCGTCAAGCTGTTTCAGCCCTGTTACCATTTGCCGAACTCTATGTTCCGCTCCAGGGGATCATCGATATCGATAAAGAAATCAGCCGGCTGGAAAAAGAACTGGGGCTTGCTGACCTGGAAATAGCAAAAGCCCAGGCCAAACTCAGCAATGAAAAATTCCTGGCTAAAGCACCAGCTGAAGTCATTGCTAAAGAACAGGAACGCCAGGCAGAGTCGATAAACCGGAAAGAGGGTATATTACAACGTTTAGAGATATTCAAGACCAAATAGAGGCCCGGCTCAAGGATTTATGCAGTTTGGGGAGTAAACCAGGACTGGCAAGGATCAGCAGCCTTTTAGCCGAACTGGACCACCCCGAACAGGGACTGGCTTATGTACATGTTGCGGGGACGAATGGCAAAGGATCGACTTCTCTGATGATAGCGGAGATCTTAATAGCAGCCGGATACCAGGTGGGGCGATATAGTTCGCCCCATCTGCATTCCTACCGGGAGAGATTCACCGTCAATGGGGAGGAGATAGAAGACCAGTTATTATGGTCATATATACAGGAGACGGAAAAGCATATAGAGGCTATGTTGAAGCGGGGCGAAGAACACCCTACCGAGTTCGAAGTCCTGACTGCCGTGGCTTTTCAGTATTTTGCCGGGTGTCAAGTGGATGTGGCTGTGCTCGAAGTTGGTATGGGCGGGACTTATGATTCGACCAATGTAATCAAACCGCTGGTTTCGGTGATAACCAGCATCGATTACGATCATACCTCATTTTTGGGATCAACCCTGGCGGATATAGCCTGGAATAAAGCAGGGATCATCAAGCCCGGAGTGCCGGTAGTAACCGGGATATTAGGACCCGAAGCCAGCAATGTCATCTCGACCAGGGCGGCAAGTATGGGTGCAGCTGTCTGGTCAAGTTCCGATCTGCCTATCGTCACCTCCGCTGCTTCCTCGCCTGAATCCCAAGTGGTTGATATCGAGGGAGCAGGCTGGTGTCTGCCGGGATTGACGTTCTCCTTGCTGGGTGAATATCAGCTCAAAAACCTGGCTGTAGCAATGCTGACAATAAATATATTGAAGGGAATGGGTTTTAAAATCGGGGCAGATCATGTGCGCCGGGCGTTGGGCGGGATCAGGATTCCTGGCCGGTTGGAAATAGTATCCCGGCAGCCCCTGGTGATCCTGGACGCTGCTCATAATCCCCACGGAGCCAGGGCCCTGGCTGATTCCCTGGAACTGCTGTGGCCAGGGCGCCAGCGGATTGTGGTGATTGGAGTACTGGACGATAAAGACCGGCCCGGGATGGTCAGGCCGCTAATGCGGAGCACAAGAGCAGTGGTGGTGACCAGACCCATAGGTTCCAGGAGCAGCCAATGGCAGGAAGTAAGTGCAGAATGGCAAAAGTATCTTTCGGCTGCTGCCATTCTGGAGAGGGAGCACATTAGCGACGCGGTAGGTGCGGGTTTGGAATTGCTGGAGGACGGAGAATACCTTCTCATCACCGGTTCTTTTTATGTCCTTGACGAAGCCCGCCAGTTCTTCGTCAAGAATTAACAGTATCTTAACATTAACCCGTAAAAAGTATTCTATAATATCATTCAGAAGAGTGTATACAATTCGGATGGGGGGATAAGATTTTGGCTTTCAAAATCAAACCGCAAGATGATCGATTTTTTAACTATTTTGAGGAAGCAGCCGCCGCCATCAGCGAAGCGGCCCAAATATTGACCGGATATTTCACGGATCGCAGCGACCCCATGGCCAACCTGGAGCGCATCAGCAAAGTAGAACACCGGGGCGACCAGATTTTACTGGAGGTCATGGAACAGATCAATCAATCCTTCGTCACGCCATTCGACCGGGAAGACATCCTGGCCCTGGCTAGTTCCTTGAATCAGGTCCTGGATCACATTCAAGGCACCATGGAAAAAATGGTTATCTACAAATGCGCCCAGCCTAAAGAGAGGTTCATCCCCGCCCTGGCCAATGTGCTGGCTCAGTCGGCAGACGAGATAAGGAAAGCGATCCACAACCTGCGCGATGTAAAAGCCAACCATGACAGCCTGATAGATTCCAGCGACAAACTCAGGGGATTCGAGCATGAAGGGGACAATCTTTATAGGGCTGGAATAGCTCGTTTGTTCGAACAAACCGATGATGCGGTCTACATGATCAAATGGAAAGAGATCTATGAACACCTGGAGACAACCCTGGACAACTGTGAAGACGTAGGGAACATCATTAAGGGAATCGCCGTCAAATATGTTTAGTCTGGCCTGGGTCATAGCCATTGTAATATTCGGACTTATATTCGATTACCTCAATGGCTTCAATGACACCGCCAATGCCATAGCAACTTCGGTATCGACCAAAGCGCTTTCGCCCCGGGCTGCCATCCTGGTGGCAGCCACCTTCAACTTTCTGGGGGCGCTGAGTGGTACGGCGGTAGCTGCGACGATAGGCAAGAACATAGTCGATCCCGGCGATGTGGTACCCAGGGTATTAATAGCAGCTCTCGTCGGGGCAATTTTTTGGAACCTTTTTAGCTGGTATTTCGGGATACCCAGTAGTTCATCTCATGCCCTGATAGGCGGATTGGTAGGAGCAGTAATATCCCGCCACGGACCGGATGCGGTGCTCTGGCAAGGGTTTAACCGGATCCTGGCTGGATTGATCGGGTCACCGATAATCAGTTTGTTGATGGGCAGCACTGTTATGACCATTTTCTTCTGGATGTTTAAAGGGTATTCTCCGGTAAAAGTAAATCTCAAATTCCGCAGGCTGCAGGTATTATCAGCCTGTATGGCGTCCTTCGCCCACGGATCCAATGATGCCCAGAAATCTATGGGCATTATCACCCTGAGCCTGGTAAGCGCCGGGATGCTGGCGACCTTTGCGGTCCCGCTGTGGGTGAAGATTGCCTGTGCGGCGGCCATGTCAGCCGGTACAGCGTTTGGCGGCTGGAGGATAATCAGCACCATGGGCGGCAAGATATTTCGGATCGAACCTATAAACGGATTTGCTGCTGATTTCAGTTCTGCGGTGGTTTTATACAGTGCCAGTCTCCTGGGGGCTCCGGTCAGCACCACCCATGTGGTGTCATCGTCAATAATGGGAGTAGGGGCAGCTAAGCGGCTTAAAGGGGTGCGCTGGAATATTGCCAGGCAGATAGTGATAGCCTGGATAGTCACCATACCTTCTGCGGCTTTGGTCGCGGGGATTTTTTACCGCTTGCTCATGCAGTTCGGGTAGTTGTTGATTACATAAATTGAATCCGCTAACTATGCCCATATCGGGCAATTTTTTATGGGCATAAAAGGCATTTGCAAAATGAACCAAATAATTACATAATAGTATTAGTGATTTTGGGAGCAAGGGGGTTAAAGGGCTTGAAAGCGTATAAAATACCTGAAGCAACTGTCATAAGACTATCCATCTATTCCCGGCAACTCCATCTATTGAGGGACCAAGGAGTCGAAACGGTCTCCTCGGAAGAGATAGCGGAAAGTGTTGGAGTCAGCTCGGCTCAGGTGCGCAAGGACCTGGCTTATTTTGGCGAATTCGGGACTCGCGGAGTGGGTTACCGGGTCGATGAACTGCTGGGACATTTGACGAAAATATTAGGGTTGGACCAACAGTGGAACATAGTGATTGTCGGAGCTGGAAAATTGGGTTCGGCCTTGGCCGTATACCAGGGTTTTCGGGAGAGGGGTTTCGCCATCAAAGCGGTTATAGATAACGACCCGGATCGAGTGGGGCAGAGATTGACGGATTTGACGGTGGAGCCACTGGACGTGCTCACAAACCGGGTAAAGGATTTTGGAATTAACATAGGTATCGTAACCGTTCCAGCATCGGCAGCCCAGACTGTGACCGACCTGCTGGTGGATGCAGGGGTGGGGGCCATCCTGAATTTCTCACCCCGGGTCCTCAAAGTCCCGGCGGATATAATCCTGCGCAACGTTGACTTGTCAGTCAATCTTAAAGTTTTGAGCTTCAACCTTTCGTATAGGCGTTAAGAGCAGAATGAGAAGGCTTCCCGCTGGGAAGCCTTCTCATTTTTAACTGCCTTGTTTTTAGCCAATACTAGTGCTAAACTTGATAAAATGCATACCGGAGGTTCTCGAGTGGCGAGTAGAACGCGATCCTTCCAGGGCTGGCAGGTGCTCTTGCTTTGGCTGGTGATGGGAGGCATCATCGGCGGATGGATAGGTGAAGCGATTGTCAACGTATGGCCGGCTTTGAGCTTGCTTAGCAGGGTTCAGAGTATTGGGTTGCCTGCTTTCACCATGGATCTCCATGTTTTTTCTCTGACTCTTGGTTTCATGCTGAATCTTGACTTTTTTACTATAGCAGGTTTCGTCGTCGCCTGGGCATTGTATCGGCGACTTTAAAGATGAGGAATAGCTCTTGAAAAGGATCATCCTGGCATCCGAATCACCCCGGAGGCAACATTTATTGCAGCAAATTGGGCTTGAGTTTATATGTTCACCTGCCTATATAGAGGAAGACCTTTCTATTTCTGCTTTTCCGCATGAATTGGTTCAGACCATAGCTTCCCGGAAAGCCTTGGAAGCAGCTCGTTGCTGGGATCAGGGGATCATTGTCGCTGCTGATACGGTTGTGACCAGCGAAGGCTGCATCATGGGCAAACCTAGGGATCGAGGCGAAGCCGCCCATATGCTAAGTGGTTTGAGCAATCGCTGCCACCAGGTGATCACGGGTATCTGCATAATGGATGCTCAAAGCGGCCGCATGGATACAGCGGCGGAATCTACCACCGTTTGTTTCCGGGAGTTATCCCCTCGCGAAATCCAAAGCTATCTGGATTGGGGCGAGTGGCGGGATAAAGCCGGCGCTTATGCTATACAGGGGCGGGGAGCCCTTCTGATTGAGAGAATTGAAGGGTGCTACTTCAATGTTGTAGGCCTGCCTTTAAACCGCTTCCACCTCATGCTCAGGGAATACGGTGTTGACCTTTGGGGAGGATAGAAGGTTGCATTATAATGCTTTAATAAAAGAGATGCCCCTGGATTTAAGGCCGAGGGAAAAATTGCTGGCTATGGGGGAAACGCATCTGCATGACCATGAGCTCCTGGCCATTGTTCTTGGCCAGGGAACCCGGCAGACCAGCGCCCTTGAACTGGCTAACCAACTCCTGATCACTCATTTCAGTTTACGGGAATTGCAGGAGGCTAGCCTGGAGGAATTGACCTCCACCAAGGGCATCGGACCTGCCAAAGCGGCCAGCATCAAGGCTGCCCTGGAAATAGGCCGCAGGGTCAGCCTGCAAGTCAAAGACCGGCTGATAATAAGATCGCCGGAAGATGTTGGGCGGATAGCCAGGCAGTTCTTGCTGCAGGAAATGCGTGATTATGACCGTGAGCATTTTCTGGTTTTGTACCTGGATAGGAAAGGCGGCCTTATCGTAAAGGAGTATGTATCGATAGGCGGACTGCATAGTTCCATCGTTCATCCCCGGGAAGTATTCAAGACTGCAGTCAAACGCAGTGCCGCTTCGCTTATATTGGCCCACAACCATCCCAGTGGTGACCCGACCCCCAGCCGGGATGACATAGACATCACCCGCCGCCTGGTAGAAGCCGGCAAAATAATGGGGATAGACATAATTGATCACGTAATTATCGGTGATAATCGCTTCTGTAGTTTCAAGGAAACAGGATTTTTATAGTTTTGAGGAGGATTTTCTAATGTGGTCAGCATTTTTAGGTAAAGATCTGGGTATAGATCTGGGTACCGCCAATACACTGGTACACATGAAGGGCAGCGGAGTAATACTAACCGAGCCCTCCGTTGTAGCTATCCAGGTGAACAGCGGTAAAGTTCTGGCGGTGGGGGAGGAGGCCAAACAGATGATTGGGCGCACCCCGGGCAACATTGTGGCCATAAGGCCTATGAAGGATGGGGTCATAGCTGATTTCGACGTGACCCAGGCGATGATCAAGTATTTCATAGGCAAAGCCCTGGGCAAAAAAACCAATCTGATAAAACCACGGGTAGTGATCAGCATTCCCACCGGGTGCACTACAGTAGAAGAGCGGGCGGTCAAAGAAGCGGCTCTGGCCGGGGGCGCCAAGGAGGCCTATTTGCTGGAGGAGCCTATGGCGGCAGCCATCGGAGCTGGGCTGCCCGTGCATGAACCTACCGGCAATATGATCGTGGATATCGGAGGCGGCACCACGGAAGTTGCGGTGATTTCTTTGGGTGGAATCGTGACTGCCAAGTCAGTGAGAGTGGCTGGTGACAAAATGGATGAGGCTATAATCCAACACTTGAAGAAGAACTACAATCTGCTAATTGGCGAGCGCACTGCCGAGAACATCAAGATCAATATCGGCTCAGCAGTATGGGATGGACCCTCCGAGCACTATGATGTCAAGGGCCGGGACCTAGTATCTGGATTGCCTCAGAACATTGAGGTAACATCCCAGGAAATCCAGCAGGCATTGAAAGAAACCGTGGACCAGATTATTGAGGGGATCAAACTCTGCCTGGAGAAGACTCCCCCGGAACTGGCGTCAGATATCATGGATCGAGGCATAGTACTGGCTGGAGGAGGTTCGCTCTTGCGTGGTCTCGACAAGAGGATCGGCTACGAAACTCACATGCCGGTTTATGTTTGCGAGGAGCCACTGCTGGCTGTAGCCCGTGGAACCGGCAAAGTGCTGGAAAATATTGAGGATTTAAGAAAGTTGCTGCTGAACCCCAAAAGAAATCTGTAATCAGGTGAGGACAGTTGTTTAAGTTTTTTCGCCGCAAGGGTTTTTGGATCATATTGATGGCCATATTGTCTTTATTGGCGCTCATGCAGCTGAGTTCATACCAGCGTCAGGAATTAACGGTCCTGGAGAGGCTGGTTCAACGGGGCCTGTTTCCACTGCAAAACGGAGCGGACAAAATCCAGCAAGGGTCACTGGCAGCCCGTCTCAAACTGCTGGGAGGATCCGATGTGCAGGCTCAGATCGCCGGACTGGAGAGTGAAATCGACCGGCTGAACCTGGAAAATATGCAGCTGCGGGAAAGCCAAGCCGAGGTCGACCGCTTGAGATCGCTCCTAGCCTATAAGGAATACCACGGTGCTGAATTCGAATTGCAGGTGGCCAGGGTGGTGGCTCGCAGTCCCAACAACTGGTACCAGACCCTTACTATAGACAAAGGTTCGCTGCAAGGGATCGCCGTCGATATGCCGGTTATTAATCCCTATGGGCTGGTGGGCAAAGTCGTGAGTGTGACCGCTTCCTCCGCCCAAATATGGCTGATCACCGATCGGGAGATGGCCTTGGGAGCTGTTTTGCAGGAGACCCGGGAAACTAGAGGGATCGTGGAAGGTCTGGGTGACAATGCAACTCTGAGGATAATCAACATTCCCTATTATTCACGGGTTAGAGAAGGGGAGATTGTTGTCAGCTCCGGATTGTCGGAAATATATCCTCCCGGAATCCAGATAGGCATTATCAGAAACATCCGGAAAGATTCAAATGGACTGGTGCTTTCTGCCACGGTAGAACCTTCTGTGAATTTTGACCAACTCGAGGAGGTCATGGTGATCACCCAATTTCATGGACAAGCAGTAAAAGACAGTGGAGGAGTATAAGCGGCCATGCGTTACCTTATCTTGTTCCTGCTGTCTTTTTTGGCCTTGTTTCTACAGACCACATTTTTCAGGGCCTTCACGATCGGGGGGATCATTCCCGATATAATTCTGATCCTGGTGGTCTGCCATGCCCTTTTTAATGGGATTTACCGCGGCACAATCTATGGTGTGCTGTGTGGTTTGTTGGAGGATTTGTACCTAGGCAGATTCATAGGCATGAATGCCATAAGTAAGGGTGTAACTGCGTATTTAGTGGGGCGGTTGCAGGGCAATGTTTTCAAGGAAAACATCATGGTAGGCATTATCGGGGTCGTTGGCGGCACCCTGCTGAATTTCGTACTACTCTTTGTCCTATCGGTGCTGAGCTTCGAAACATTCAACCTGGACTATTCTATCCTCATTAAGCTCGGCTATCAGCTCCTGTACAACACCATCCTGACTGTTCCCATGTATAGCTGGTACTATCATTCCTCCCACAGCGGATGGCTCAGGGAAACTGAGGAATATTGATATGCGAACGAGTGACTTGCGCTTTAAATTGAAGGTATACGGCGGCATTGTGGTTTTGCTCCTGGCGGGACTGTGCTTGAAACTGGCTATTGTGCAGTTATTTTATAGCGATATTTACCAAACCAAAGCCAAGGAAAATCGACTTCGACTGGTTTCGATCAAGGCATCCCGGGGCGAAATATATGACCGTAACGGGACTATACTTGCCGCCAATCAGTTGGTCTATATCCTGACTATGACTAATCCCGGCGAGAGCGACCAGGAAGACGTCATAGCCCGCCTGGTCAGCGTGCTCAAACCATCATTTCCCGAAGTAACGGCTGATTATATCAAAGAGAAAATTGAACTTCAAAAATTCAGACAGTATGAACCGGTTACCATCCTGCGCGATATACCTTGGGAAATGGTAGTGAAAATCGAGGAAAATCGCCGTGATTTGCCCGGTGTAGCCGTCGATATCGAACCATTGCGTTATTATCCCCTGGACACCCTGGCCGGGCATGTATTAGGCTATATTCATTCCATAAACCAGGATGAACTAGCCGCCGACAGCGCCCAGTACAATATGAACAGCCTGGTAGGCAAGTCGGGTCTGGAGAAGCAATATGAGACTGAACTGCGGGGTATCGATGGTGCGCGCCGGGTGGAGGTCGATGCCCAGGGCAGGCCGGTAGGGGAATTGGTAACCCTGGATCCAGTGGCTGGCAACAATCTCGTCCTGACCCTGGACGAAAAATTACAGGCGGTAATGGAGAATTCAATGGCTAGCAACCTGACCCGTCTGCAGCGCCAGTATCCTAAAGCCCGGGTGGGCTCAGCGGTTTTGATGGATGTGAAAACTGGCGAAATACTGGCCATGTGCAGTAGTCCAACCCTAAGGCCGGACGATTGGAAGGGCAACATCAGCAGCCAGCTTGCCAATTACTATTTTCCCCAAGGATCAAGCTACAACCCCCTCGAACCGGGTGCAGCCACAAACCGGGCCATTCAAACCAATTACCCGCCCGGGTCTACATTTAAACCCATAACGGGTATGGCAGCCCTTGAGGCCGGGGTTATGGATCCCCTCACAGACTACGTCAATTGCCAGGGTCGTTACTGGATCGCCCCCTACATTCCCTGCACCGGAGTGCATGGCAATGTCAACTATTACAGCGGCATGGCCACATCCTGCAATACCTATTTCCAGGAGATAGGACGCAGAGCCACCCAGGAAAACCTGGTCAAAGTGGCCAAGGAATTCGGATTAGGGGCGAAAACCGGAATAGACCTGCCCTTTGAGATACAGGGTTCAGTCCCCACTCCGGAATGGAAGCGGGAACTAAATGACCTGTTGATCAACCGGAAATATGATGCCCTGCGCAAGCAAATGGAAGAAAAATATAACCGTTTGTTGGCCGCGGCCAACACGCCGGAAGCCATCCAGGAATTGAATAGGAAGCAGCAGCAGGATCAGATCCAGCTGGAAGCCCAGTATAAAATCGATTATAATTTCGACACCCAGTGGCAGGCTTTCGACACATTTAACATGTCGATCGGCCAGGGGGGCAACCAATACACAGTGATCGAGATGGTGGATTATATTGCAGCGCTAGCCAATGGCGGCAACTTGATGCGCCCCCGCATCGTCAAGCGCATAACCTCGCCGGACCAGGAGGTGTTGCATGAGAGCGAACCGGAGGTCATCCGCACGGTAGCGGTCTCTACCCGGACCCTGGCCGAGACCAGGCGGGCGATGGTGCAGGTCACCCAGGGAAACGGAACCGCGGCATTTCTCTTCAGCTCTTTTCCTGACAATATAAAAGTCGGTGCCAAAACCGGAACTGCCCAGACCAACCGGGTCGGGGATGATGCTCTGCACGAGTTTCATGGAGTATTTGTGGCTTTCGCGCCAGCGGAGAACCCGGCTGTAGCATTTGCAGGGGTAATTGAATATGGCCAGCACGGCAGTGAATCAGCCGGTTATGTAGCCAAAGACGTCTTTGAACAATACTTCGGTTTGCAGGATCATTACACTACTGCCGCCCAGGCAAGGAGCGACTAGAATCGTGCTGGTACTGCCAGTGGTCCTTATAAGACCTCTGGCTGCCGAGTTCACCAGGAGGAGCAATTTTGAACTTCAAACGCTTGAAATTGATAGATAAATATTTCGTGGTTCTCCTATTCGCAGTTCTCGTATTTGGCCTGGTAGTCCTGGCCAGCGCCAGCAGCGGCATAGGCAGTGAACCCTACTATTACCTGAAAAAACAGCTGGTTTTTGTGGGATTGGGTTTTATAGCCGCTTTCTATCTTTTGAGGTTCGACTATACTGAAATCCAGAAGTATGGCCGGTATCTTTATGGTGTCGCCCTGGCTATCCTGTTGGTTGTCCTGGTTTTCGGAACCGAGGTGCGCGGGACTACCGGCTGGATAAGCATCGGGGGTTTGCCACCCGTCCAGCCCGCTGAATTTACCAAAGTACTATTGATTCTGACTTTTGCTGAATTTTTAAGCCGGCGAAGAGGGGAGTTAAATACCCTTGGCCAGATGCTGCCCTGTTTTTTGTACATGGGTGTTCCTTTTCTGCTGATTATGGCTCAGCCCGACCTGGGCACTGCCTTGGTCTATCTGGTGATCACCGCAGCCATGATGTACATGGCCGGGGCTAATCCCAGGATTCTTACCGGCCTGATCGCAGGTGCGACAATCTTAACAGCCTTCTGGCTATTTTTGCATTTCCAATACGGTCTCTGGCTGCCATTGGATGACTACCAATTCAAGCGACTCACGGTATTTATCGATCCTTATCAGGATGGGCAAGGGGGCCGGGGAGCGGGATGGAATACCATCCAATCCCTGATAGCCATAGGTGCTGGGGGCCTGACCGGTACCGGTTTGTTCCAGGGCACCCAGGTGCAGCTGAATTTTCTGCCCGAAAGGCACACGGATTTTATATTTGCGGTCATAGGCGAAGAATTGGGTTTCGTGGGCGCTGCTGCGCTGATCCTGCTTTACGGATTTATACTGGTGAGAACATTGATTATGGCTTCTGAAGCCCGTGATTTGGATGGTACCCTGATCATCATCGGTATCAGTGCCATGTGGTTGTTCCACATCTTCGAAAACATAGGTATGTGCATAGGACTGATGCCTATCACCGGTATACCCCTGCCTTTTGTCAGTTACGGGGGCAGTGCCATGTTAAGCAATTTGATGGCAGTAGGATTGGTCCTGGGTATCAATATCCGGGGCAGGAAGATAGTATTTTGATAACGATCAGGAGGGAGCGGCATCATGAGCAAGGAAGACGAAAATGATAAACGTATCCGCAGTACCGCCCGGCAGACCATCCTCCTTATCCCCAATTTTTTAAAGCTGCTCTACCGCATGGCCTCAGACAGGCGGGTGCCTTTGCGGGAAAAAGCCCTATTGTTTGGAGCGGTAGCTTATGTCCTATCGCCCCTGGACTTTTTGCCTGATGCCATACCGGTCCTGGGCCAGATCGATGACCTGCTACTGATCGCTCTGATTTTGCAGAGATTCATGAACAGCGTCGATCGCAGGGTGGTTATGGAACACTGGGATGGCCGGGAGAGCCTGCTGGTGACTATTGAGAAGATTTTAGAATTCACCAGTTATTTGCTTCCGGCTGGGATCTATGAGAAAGTCGTTCATAGAGCCAGGCCTGATTATATCGATGCGGATTATGAGATCAAATGAGGACTCGGGTGAAGGTTTGATTATGTGACGATCCAGGTTGTTCTGCAGAGGATTGGAGTACCAATTTAGGCCGCCATTAGTTGGGCGGCCTCTTATTTGTCGCAGCCATCCGGGCAGCATAGGCCTTGGATTTGTGATAAGATGGTGACAATGAATTGCCAGGAGGATGCCATACATGAAAGAGCGCCTGTTCAGAGAAATTTTACCGCGTGTGTCCAAGCCGGCCAGGTACGCAGGCGGAGAACTGAATATCATCGTCAAAGACTGGGAAAGCTCCGGGGTCAAAATGGTCCTGGCTTTCCCCGATGTATATGAGATCGGCATGTCCCATATTGGCAGCCGCATTCTTTATGGTCTGGTCAATGAGCAAAGCCCGCACTTATTGGAAAGATGTTACGCACCTTGGCCCGACATGGAGGAGTTGATGCGGCATGAGGATATATCGATGTATGCACTGGAGTCATTTCAGCCCCTGCATCGTTTTGAGGTAGTGGGATTCTCTCTGCAGTATGAATTGGCGATTACAAATGTGCTGAATATGCTCGATCTCGGGCGTATACCGGTAATGGCTGCAGAACGGGGAGAGAAAGATCCGCTGGTCATAGGCGGCGGACCGGTAACCTTCAATCCTGAACCCTTTGCAGAATTCTTTGATGCATTCCTGATTGGGGAGGGCGAGGAATTACTGCTGGAATTCCTGGACTGCCTGGAAAGGAATCGGAACCTGGACCGGCGCAGCCGTCTGTTGAAGGCAGCGTCGCTCGAAGGCGTTTACGTACCGGCTTTATACGGCGTTGAATATGCTGATAATGAGACCGTCAGGGCGATGCTGCCCCTCGATCCTGCTGCTCCCCTGAGGGTGTGCAAGCGGCTGGTAAAAGACCTGGATGAGGTTTACTATCCAGAGAAGCCGCTGGTACCCTATATGGAAATAGTGCATGACCGTGCGATTTTGGAAGTAATGCGCGGCTGCCAGAGAGGCTGCCGGTTTTGCCATGCAGGTATGGTATATCGGCCAGTGCGGGAAAGAAGTGTGGTCAAGCTGGAAAGACAGGCCCGGCAGCAGATAGAGAACAGCGGCTACGACGAGATATCGCTGGCTTCCCTCAGTACCCTCGACTACTCGGGGATTATGAGGTTGGTCAAGGATTTGGTCAATACTTATAGCCAAAGAGGAATCGGGGTGTCCCTGCCCTCATTGCGGGTTGATGCTTTTTCCATTGAGCTGGCCAACGAGGTGCAGAAGGTGCGTAAAACTACCCTCACCTTGGCCCCTGAGGCGGGTACCCAGCGCTTGCGGGATGTGATCAACAAGAATGTGAGCGAAACAGATTTGATGCAGGCGGTGGAAGCCGCATTTGGCTCAGGTTGGAATGCGGTCAAGCTCTATTTCATGCTAGGATTGCCCAGCGAAAAACAGGAGGATCTGGATGGCATTTTGAATCTTCTGGATAAGGTCAGATCCATAGGCAAGCGTTTGTCCCGCCGCGGGGTAGAGATTAGAGCCAGCTTGGCCTACTTTGTGCCCAAAGCCCACACTCCTTTCCAGTGGAGGCCACAGAACAACCTCGCGGAAATGGAGGCCAAACGCAGCTATATGCAGAAAAACAAGCCTAAAAACGTCAAGTTCAGTTTCCAGGATAAGGCCACCAGCATGTTGGAAGGAGTTATTGCCCGCGGTGACCGGCGTTTAAGCCGGGTTATCCACCAGGCCTGGCAAAGAGGCTGTAAATTTGACGGTTGGTCAGAATACTTCGATTTTGACAGGTGGAAGGCAGCATTCAATGACTGTGAAATCGACCCGGCTTTTTATACCCAGCGAATCCGCGGTTATGATGAGATTTTCCCCTGGGATTTCATCGATATAGGGGTCTCCAAGGAATATTTGCGCGAGGAAGACCTGCGGGCTGATTTGGGAAAGACCACGGCAGATTGCCGCGTGGACGGATGCGATGATTGCGGGATTTGCCCTGGTTTCAGCGTTAACCTCGATATCAAGGAGGTGGGCGGATATGCACCTTAGGGCCGAATACTCTGTAGGATCGGGTTTAAGATTCCTATCCAACCTGGATATGATGCACTTAATGGAACGGGCTTTACGCCGGGCAGGCATCCCTTATAAGCTCAGTGAGGGCTTCAATCCCCATATCCGTTTGTCAATGGGCACGGTTTTGCCAGTTGGTCTGTGGGGAGATGGTGAATATTTCGACCTGGAACTTGAACTCATGTCCTTGGGGGAATTCAAGAACCGAATGAACCAGGTGCTCCCCAATGCTATACAAATTAAGCAGTGCCAACAGATACTCCCCGGGACCCCTTCCTTGATGAAAACGGTCAACGCAGCTCTATATGCCTTCCGAATCAACATGGCAGTGTCCGAATTGGAGCCCGTCCAGGCTGCGATTATGATGCAGACATCAATACCAGTGCAGAACCGGGGCAAGCATAAGGAACAGGTCAAGGACATCAGACCGGGCATTTATCGGCTCGAGTCTGGGCAGCAGGACGATATGGCTATCCTGCGGATACTGGTAAGTGTCAACCAACCAGTCAACATCAGGTTCGATGAATTGGTAGAGGTGCTGACTAGATTTGGCATAGGTTACGATATTATTATAGATTTCTGGCGGCAGGGGAACTATATCAAACAGGGACAGGAATATATGTCTCCCTTGGAAATGTTTTGAACAAGGCGAGGATGGGGCGCTGAAAGTTATGCGCTGGCATCCGGTAGAAGGGGCAAGTGTTAGTGAGAGATATCATAGCGGAAGTATACCCCTGGGAAGCCCGCGTCGCTATCGTTGATGACGGACGTCTGGTTGAAGTATTCTGGGCTGACCAAGAGGAGAATGTAGGTAACATATACAAAGGCAGAATCAAGGACGTGATCCCTGGATTGTCCTGCGCATTTATTGACATCGGATTGGCAAAAAATGCCTTCCTTTTTGCTGGTGACCTGGCCCGGATATCGGCTAACAAGGGTGCCAATATCGGCGATGTGCTGAAGAGCGGGCAGGATATCATGGTTCAAGTCAAAAAGGAGGCTTTTGCCGAAAAGGGAGCCCGGGTAACCGGAGATATCACTATTCCTGGTCATTTTCTGGTGTTACTTCCTTTTCAGAATGACGTGTCCATTTCCCGGAAAATCGTGGATGATCGCCGGAGGGAGCATCTGCGCAGACTGATCGAAAACAACAAACCCGAGCGGGTGGGCATTATTCTGAGGACCGCCTGCCTGGAAGCAGAGGACCAGGAAATCATGGGTGAATTGGGACGTCTGCTGGAGGTCTGGCAAGAACTTAAGCATCGCTACGATAAAAGCAAGGCTCCAGCCATGATCTACGAGGATGTGAATGTGCTGGATCGGGCTTTGCGAGATTATTGGCACAATGACATAAGCAAGATCATCGTCAACAACCGCAAGGTAAAGGACAAAGTGGAGCGTTTCATCAAAAACCATGGTAACGGCTACACACTGCACATCCAGTATGAGCAGGGTGCCTTGTTCGAGAAATACGGATTGGAAAAAGACATCCGCAAAGCCTTGCGCCGCAAGGTCTGGCTGAAAAGCGGGGGGTATCTGATTTTCGACACAACTGAAGCCATGACGGTAATCGATGTAAACAGCGGCAAATACACTGGTAAAACCGATTTTGAAGAAACCATTCATCGCCTGAACCTGGAAGCTGCGGTGGAGATCCCCCGTCAATTGCGGCTCCGCAGCATCGGGGGGATCATCCTTATCGACTTCATAGATATGCGGGAACAGTCCCATCAGAATGAAGTCATAGCAGCCCTGCAACAAGAACTGGACAAGGACAAAGTCCATTCCCGAATCATAGGTATGACTGGTCTGGGTTTTGTGGAGATGACCCGAAAGAAATCCCGTTATGGCATTGCTCAGGTTTTCAATGACGAATGTTCCTATTGCCATGGGCGGGGATATACCATCAACATATTATCCTTGGCTTGCCAGGTTAAAAGACAGTTAGCCAACCTGGGGTACCTGGAGAACGATGAAATCGTGGCTGAACTTCATCCCCACCTGTTGGATTTCATTATGAAAGATGATAAGAACCTGGCCTACATCGAGCATGTGACCGGGAAAAAAGTCAAGCTCAACGCTAATCCAGCGGTCAAGCTAGAAGACTATCGGATCTTCGGAGCCTGACTTTTCTTGGATGAGCTCTACACCATGACATTATCGCTGATCAACGGCAGATTAACCTCAGCGGCTTGACGGGAGGCATTATCTGTGTTATTTTGTTAGTTGGTTGCACGTTTTTGCAACCGCACAGTCCGGGTTACTAAATGGCTTAGCCTACCTTGAGACGGGCGAGTCTAAGAAATGTGGAGGTGGGAAAATGTACGCAATTATTCAGACGGGTGGAAAACAATACCGGGTTCAGGAAGGCGATATCCTTAAGATCGAAAAATTGGAGGGAGCAGCCGGGGAAAAACTGATCCTGGATCAGGTCCTGATGGTCAAAGATGATAATGGGACCAGAATAGGCACTCCGACCGTAAATGCTGCCCAGGTGACGGTAGCGGTCATCGAGCAGGGCCGGGAGAAAAAAATCGTTGTCTATAAATACAAGCGCAGAAAAAACTATCGTCGCAAACAGGGCCATCGGCAGTCCTACACAAAGGTGATAGTTGAAAAAATTGAGGGTTAAGCAGGAGGTATCTTGATATGGCACATAAAAAAGGTGTAGGCAGCACCAGGAATGGCAGAGACAGCGAATCCAAACGCCTGGGGGTAAAAAGAGGCGATGGCCAGTTCGTAACTGCGGGTAACATATTGGTCAGGCAGCGGGGCACCAAGATCCACCCGGGCAACAATGTTATGATCGGTGGAGATGATACCCTGTTTTGTACAATCGACGGCAGGGTCAAATTCGAGAGAAAAGGCAAGAGTAAAAAACAGGTGAGCGTATATCCAGAAGAAACAGCCACCCTGTAAATAATATTCATAAACCGCGATTTGCCAACCCCTGGAACTTTTCAGGGGTTTTTGCTATTATTAGCAATAACACGGGGGCGATCAGCTTGGAAACTGGACAAATGGCCGATTTATTGCGCAGGGTAAGACATGACTTTGCTAACCACTTGCAAGTGGTCAGCGGTTATCTGGATATCGGAAAACCTCAGCAGGCCAGGGATTACCTGCGCCTGGTGACGAAAGAAATGCATGCAGCCCGGATGGTTTTTGACCACCCCAGCAGCGAGGCTGCCCTGTATTTTTACCGGCAAATGCTCCAAGCCAGTGAGCTGGGATTCAAATTGCACTTTCAAAACATCGTCGCTGATGAGTGGGAAATATTGAAGCTTCATAATGAGCCGCTCAGCACTTTGGAAAAATTCAACCAAAGCCAAATGATACATCCGGTAAATGATGAAATCCGTTTGAGTTTCGGATGTGATGAACAGGGAGTAACCATGTGTTTCACCTTTCCCGGTCGGGAAGGTGAAACACATTTGATAAGGGTGGATAGGGAGTAGCTATATGTTTATAGATCATGCCAAGATTTTTGTCAAAGGTGGAGATGGGGGCAACGGCTGCGTTGCTTTCCGGCGGGAAAAATATGTCCCCTTGGGAGGCCCCGCAGGTGGAGATGGCGGCCGGGGCGGAAACGTGATATTTGTTGCCGATGAAGGCATGAGCACCCTGATGGATTTCCAGTATCGCAAACATTTCAAAGCCGATCGGGGGCAGCATGGACTGGGTAAGAACCAGCACGGCGCCCGGGGAGATGACCTGGTCGTCAGAGTACCAGCCGGGACGGTGGTGATTGACGATGACAGCGGTGAGACCATCGCCGATTTAACCGCAGCCGGGCAGGAAGCAGTCGTTGCCCGCGGAGGCCGCGGCGGTAGAGGCAATGCCCGTTTTGCTACTGCCATACACAAAGCACCCTCCATGGCGGAAAATGGAGAACCAGGGGAACAAAGGTGGATTCGCCTGGAACTCAAGTTGCTGGCGGATGTGGGCTTAGTAGGATTTCCCAACGCGGGCAAATCGACCCTAATTTCCAGGGTCTCAGCGGCTCGTCCTAAGATCGCAGATTACCCATTCACAACCCTGGTTCCGCAGTTAGGGGTAGTATTGACCCGGGACAAAAATTCCTATGTGATTGCTGATATCCCGGGATTGATTGAAGGCGCACATGCCGGAGCTGGATTGGGACACGATTTTCTGAGGCACATCGAAAGAAACCGGGTCCTGCTGTTTATCCTGGATGCGGCCCAGGTCGACAGCCGCAGCGTACTTGAGGATTACCGGATTTTAAGGTCCGAGCTGGAGGCTTATCGACCGGAACTCGTGAATCGGCCCTATCTAATCGTCGCGAACAAAATGGATTTGCCCGAAGCCCAGGAGAACTTTAAGCGCCTGCAGGAGATGCATGGTGACAAGGTGATTGGCATTTCAGCTATAACCGGACAGGGTCTCTCCGAACTGATCGAAAAAACTTATGACCTGCTGCAGGGCATTCCTGTAACCGAACACGTGGGGGAATCCAGGGTTGTGCGCAAATTCCGGGAAGAAGTGCCATTTGTTATCGAAGTGATAGAAGGGGTATACCAGGTTTCTGGGAAACGTATAGAGAACCTGGTCAGTATGACCAATTTCGATCAGGAGGAATCCTTGCAGAGATTTCAGCGTACAACCGAAAGAATGGGACTGGATCAGGCCTTAAGGTCCAAAGGCATACGGATCGGAGATACGGTGCGGATCAAAGACATGGAATTCGAATACAGCGAATGAGTGAACCCTTGTCCTCCTGACCAGATTGAATACTTTATTATTTGAATACGGGGTGCAGGTGAAAGATGCGGGAACAATTTAAAAATTGCAGGAGAATCGTGGTCAAGGTAGGAACCAGCACTCTGACCCATGCCAATGGGCAACTCAACCTGGGGCGCATGGAACGAATAGTGCGTGAACTGGCAGATCTCCACAATCAGGAAATGGAAGTGCTGCTGGTATCGTCAGGGGCGATCGGTACCGGGGCTAATCGCATGGGCTTGAAGAAAGTCCCCCGCACTCTGCCGGAAAAACAGGCTTTGGCAGCTATCGGGCAGGGAGCCTTGCTGCACATGTACGAGAAATTGTTTGCCGAATACGGCAAAACTGTCGCTCAGGTGCTGTTGACCAGGGAGGACCTGGATGAGAGGATGCGTTATCTCAATGCCACCAACACCCTTCTGGCTATTCTGAATATGAAAGTCATCCCTATAATCAACGAAAATGATACAGTGGTGGTAGAAGAAATCAAATTCGGCGATAATGACATGCTTTCCACGGTGGTAGCAGGCATCGTGGATGCGGATCTGTTGATAATCCTGTCTGATGTGGATGGCTTTTATGATATGGATCCACGGGTGAATCCGCAGGCCCGCCTCTGCAGCGAGATCCATGAGATAACCGAGGCAATGGAGCATAATTCTACGAACCGGGGAATAGCATTTTCCAGCGGTGGTATGTATACGAAATTGAAGGGCGGCCAGGTATGTATGGCTGCCGGAATACCCATGATAATTGCCAACAGCAAAGAAGAAAACGTGATCCGGAGAATAATCGCCGGGGAAAAGATCGGCACCCTTTTCGTGCCCCGGACCGAGAAGATGCAAGCCCGCAAGAAATGGATCGCATTCGGGACTGTACTGCATGGGAAATTGAGTGTGGATGCCGGGGCCGCCAACGCTCTGCTCAAAAAAGGCAAGAGCTTGCTGGCTTCAGGCGTTGTCAAGGTGGAGGGCGACTTTGAGCGTGGCACCGTGGTAGCCGTCTTAACCGCTGATGGTGCGGAAATTGCCAGGGGTATGGCCAATTACAGCGGCGATGAGATAAGAAGGATAGCTGGACATAGATCCAGCGATATAGAAAAGATCCTGGGAGAAAAAGACTATGATGAGGTGATCCACCGCAACAATCTGTGGATCAAGCATTGATGGAGGGATAGGCAATGGATAATATTCAGGAGATGCTCATAAACCAGGGGCAAAAGTCCAGAAGAGCAGCCAGGTTGTTGGCCAATGCATCAACTTCGGTCAAAAACCAGGCCCTGTACCGCATGGCCGACCAGCTGGAAGCGGGACAGGATGAAATACTGGCCGCCAACCACCTTGATCTTGAACTGGGCCGGCAACAAGGATTAAGTTCGGCCCTGCTGGAAAGGCTGACGCTGAATCCGGGACGCATAATAGATATGGCTCAGGGGCTGCGGGATGTAGCAGCCTTGCCCGATCCGATCGGGGAGACCGTCGCAAGCAGCCGCAGGCCTAACGGGCTCGATATTAGCCGGGTACGGACTCCCATCGGTGTGATCGGTATCATATATGAATCACGCCCCAATGTGACTGCCGATGCTGCGGCCTTATGCCTGAAATCCGGGAATGCCATCCTCTTGCGGGGGGGAGAAGAAGCCCTCAATTCCAACCGGGTCATAGCCCGCATAATTTCAACCGCGGCGGAAGAGAGCGGCATCCCCGAAGGGGCTATCCAGCTGGTTGACAGTGAAGATCGCCAGGCGGCGGTATTCATGATGAAAATGCACCAGTACATGGATGTCCTGATCCCCCGGGGGGGCAAGGGGCTGAAACAGGCAGTGCTGGAAAATGCCGTTGTCCCCATAATAATGACGGGTATGGGTAATTGCCATGTTTATGTGGATGAATTTGCGGACCTGGCTAAAGCCCTGCCAATCGTTTTGAATGCCAAAGTGCAGAGGCCGTCTGTATGCAATGCAGCTGAAACCTTGCTGGTGCACCATAAAGTAGCAGCCCTGTTTCTGCCCGATATGCTCGATGCGCTTGAGACAGCTGGGGTGGAAATCCGCGGTTGTGAAAAGACCCGGGGGATTGTGCCGGGGATAAAGGCTGCCAGTTTGGAAGATTGGGAGGAAGAATACCTGGATCTCATCATCGCGGTGAAGGTAGTAGCCCATCTGGATGAAGCCATCAACCACATCAACCAATACGGCACTGGACATAGTGAAGCCATTGTCAGCGACAATTACAGCAGTGTGCGGCGCTTCCTGGCGGAGGTCGATGCGGCAGCGGTATATGCCAATGCCTCAACTCGTTTCACTGATGGCGGAGAGTTCGGAATGGGCGCGGAGATGGGCATCAGCACGCAGAAATTGCATGCCCGGGGACCGATGGGGCTGAAGGAATTGACCACGACCAAGTTTATTATCCAGGGCGATGGACAGATACGGTAAGAGGGTTAGGGTCCAGCACAACCCTTGTCGCCTTACTTTCGCGATCCCTGATGGGAAGTGGATGGGCTGTTGTGGCTGGGATTAATCTTGTTTGGTGAAAGGTTTGAAAACTGGGAGGGCACGACCCTCCCTTTCTATTATGGCTAGGGTTACTGGCATGTCGACCCTCACCTGATCGACGGCGCATCCGATTATATTGGTGGGTATGCGGACTCCCTCGACCAAGTCCACCAGGGCATATATGTAAGGAACCAGGTCCTTGAATTCAGGCAGGGCACTGACCCGAACCGCTGTATAGCTGTGTACCCGGCCCCGGCCGCTGGTCTGACGCCATTCCAAATTCTCACTCAGGCAATAGGGGCAATGCTTGCGGGGGTAAAAGACGTAGCGCTGGCAATGGTCGCAAAACTGGAGCCAAAAACTGCCTTCCCGGATATGCTCCCAGTAGGTATGCTGATAATCCGTCATATTTTTCCCCTCTCCAAAATCAAACAGCACTGGGTGCTCATGGTGCCGCCATTGCCATTAACCAGAGCCCGGCGATTATTGTTTATCTGCCGCTGCCCAGCCTCTCCCCTCAATTGACGCACCGCCTCGGTCACATGTGACATACCTCCGGCAAAGGATGCCTGCCCGAATGAGAGCTGCCCCCCATGAGTATTACAGGGCAGGCTGCCATTATAGGTCAAATCGGTCCTTTCCACAAAACGCCCGCCTTCACCCTTAGGGCAGAAACCAAGATCCTCCAAACTGATCAGCACCGTAATGGTGTAACAATCATAGAGTGAGACCAAATCAATGTCTTTTACGCTCAGCTGAGCCATATGAAAAGCCCGCTCTCCAGCGGCCTTGATTGCACTTGTCGTCAGGGATGGTGCATAAGCGATGGAATTATGAGTATAGGCTTCACCAAATCCTCGCAGGATTACCGGGGTATGAGCAGGAACCACGTGTGGCTCTTTACGGCCCACAATCACTGCGGCCGCCCCGCTGCAGGGGCGCACTATTTCCAATAGGTGCAAAGGATCCACTATAATGGGTGAATTCAGGACCTGCTGGATGGATAGCGGCTCGCGATTGAATAGGGCATCAGGATTTGCCAGGGCGTTGGTGCGTTGGTCAACTGCGATCTTGGCCAGTTGTTCAGCAGTGGTCCCGTATTCATGCATATGGCGGTGGGCAATCATAGCATAGCCTGAGTTGAATCCCATCGGTCCATAGGGAAGTTCATAGTCTATTTCAGCCTGCGACATTACCGAGGTTTTCCCTTCCCGGGTATTAAAAACCTGCGGGTCCCAGATACCGCCGCTCAAGCATAGGCAGTAGCGGCAGAGCCCAGCCGCTACCATTAGTGAGGCGCGGGCAATGCAGCCGGCGGCACTGGCCCCGCCTAATTCAACCATATTCATGAAAGTTGGCGACAGTTGCAGATATTCAGCGACCTGGGAAGGCCAGAGAAAATAACTGTCCTCGCTGGGAGGACAGACCAGCAGTCCGTCGATGTTGCCTTTGTCAAGGCCAGCATCCTGGATAGCCATTGCTGCAGCCTGGGCCAAGAGGTCGAGGCTGATCTGGCCTTTCGCCTCCAGGACAGGTTTTAACTCCCCGATTCCGAGGATCACGCATTGTTCGGGTCTAAACATTGCTCACCACCTCAATCTGCTATGCACAACCGGCTTATTCAATTACTTCCAGGTCATAAGCCGCTACTTTGCTGATATCTTCCTCGCTCAAAGCATATTCCCTATCCATTATCGTGCGCTGGGATGACTCCCCGCACAAGGGAGTAGAAAGGTAACGCAAACCATTGTCGTTCACCATGGTAACGATCAGTTTCAACTCAGGGTATCTCTGGGCTAATTTGCGAGCCGCTGCTACATTGGCTCCAGAGGAGACGCCACAGAAGATCCCTTCCTGCTGGGCAAGTTGCTGGGCGGTAGCTATACATTCAGCGGAGGAAACCAGAATCACCCCATCAGCATACTGGAGATCAAGTATCTCTGGGATCAAGCCGTCGGCGATACCCTGTACCAGGTGCTGGCCTATTTTACCTTTAGCTAGGATGGGTGATTCGGCTGGTTCGGAGATAAACAACTTGATGTTGGGATTCTTTTCTTTGAGGAATTTGGCCGTGCCGGTGAAGGTTCCTCCCGTCCCCTGGCACATAATAAATGCATCCACTTGGCCAGAACTCTGTTCCCATATTTCAGGGCCGGTACCGGTATAATGAGCATCCAGATTTTCCTGGCGGACAAACTGGCCGATTTCAAAAACTTGATCCCCATAGCGGGCCTTGATTCGGGCCACTTCCTCAAGGACCAGGTCAACATCCGTCTCAGCACCCGGAGTAAGGACCAAATCGGCCCCATAAGCCCGTATGGTCTTCTTGCGTTCATCGCTCATACCCTCCGGCATTACGATTATGACCCGGTAGCCCTTGCTGGCTCCAACCATACAGGTGGCTATGCCGGTATTGCCAGTAGTGCCTTCCAGCAGGATCATTCCAGGCTTAAGGTCGCCGCGTTTTTCCGACCTTTCCACGATCTCTTTGACCACCCTATCCTTGAGACTGCCGCTGGGATTCACATATTCCAGCTTAACCGCGATTTTGCTCTGCAAGGCGGCGCCTATATTGGGCAGAAGTATGAGCGGGGTATAACCTACCGCCTCCAATACGCTGTTAAACATACGGGCATTCCTATTCCAATCCATTATCAGTCCTCCTAAGTGGTTCGTTATGTATTCGTAATTACCAACTCAAAATCATAATATCCAGTCAGCGCCGAATTTCAAGGGACGCTTGATCGTGTAAGTGGCGGTGACCGGCATTTCTCCAATAAACAGAGGTTGCTGATCTTGTGCCTGCCTATACAATTTGCGGATTTCCGCCCATATACGCGGGCGCAACAGGGGATCCCGGAGGCTCAGCCCCAGGATATGCAATTTTTCTGCCCAGAGGTTATTGAGTTCAATCTCATATTCAGTCAGTTGGGCGAAAAAATCCCGCCAAGCCTGCAACTGCTCTAATTCCCACCAACCTATGCCGGCACACACGAAATGGCGGCAGATCGATTCGCGCATCAATTGGGTCAAAAGGCAGCCGCCTTCCTTGCTGTGGAAACGGCAGCGATAGCTAGCGCCTTCAATCGTGTTATTGACAGTGACTGAAGCATCTAGAACAGTGAGGCGTTCAAGGCTTAAAATATTTTCCAGAAGTTCTATGTTGTGCTCCAGGAGATAAGCTATATCGGTAAGGTAAAAAACCGGGGAATAATAACCGCAGCATCCCTTGTCATCCTGGCGGGGACATTCCCGGCAGAGATCCACCTCAATATAACTGCGCAGGCCTTGATTATGGAAAACCAGGGTGATCTCTTTGTCCATCGTCTGAATAAATCCTTCCTGCTGAGGATGGCACCATACCGTTTCCAATTGCCGGTAATAGTCAGCCTAAATAAAAGCTTAAAGCATTTGCCCGGTTGATTCAATCTTTATAGCTGATTTGCATAATAACGTAACAATTAGGTATGATTAATCCAAGATTTTAACAACTCCTGGTTAACCTGCACAAGAGAAAGACCATGCGTCTAGGGTGGTTTGAAATGGCTAAAATCAAGAAGATGGGGATAATGGGCGGCACGTTCGATCCCCTCCATTACGGGCATCTGTTGGCAGCAGAATGGGCCCGAGAACTCTGTCAATTGGATCGGGTCGCATTTGTGCCGGCTGCCCGCCCTCCTCACAAGCAACTGGACGCCGTTCTTGATGGTCAGCATCGCTATGCCATGGTCAAGCTAGGCATACGCGGCAACCGGTATTTTACAGCCTCGGCGGTTGAACTGGAGAGACAGGGCTTGTCCTACACCGTTGAAACAGTGACTGCATATCTGGAGATGTATCCAGGGGCAGAAATATATTTCATCCTGGGGATGGATGCCCTGCTGCTGACCAGTACCTGGAAAGATGTGGACCACCTGGCTGGACTATGCGAATTCATTGTGGCTACCCGTCCGGGTTATGCGATTGACCGAAACTCGGGCGATTTCCTGGGCGTTCCTGCACCCCTATGGGAAAAAATCCGCTTCATAACCATTCCGGGGATGAATATTTCCTCCAGTGGTATCCGGGCGAGGGTGGCAGAAGGAAAGACCATCAAATACTTGCTGCCCGGACCGGTCGAGAAATATATTTATGATCACCACTTATACTTGCCCCAGGGGAAGAAATCATGATAAGTCAGGCGGATGCTCTTCAGTTGATCCGGGCGCGATTATGCGACTCCCGCTGGCTGCACTCCCTGGGGGTGGCAATGACAGCCCAGGAGATGGCCAAGCAGCATGGGGGAAATCCTGACCAGGCTTATTTAGCTGGAATTTTGCACGATTATGCCCGGGATCTGTCGGGGTCAGAACTGCTGGTTTTGGCCCGATGCCACAATTTGATCGTAGACGAGATCGAGGTTCTGGTGCCCGATCTATTGCATGCCAGGGTGGGTGCCTGGTTACTGCGCCGGGAAAGGGGTCTTGACGATGAAGATTTATTGGCAGCGGTGGAGTGCCACACCCTGGGATCAGAAAATATGAGCAAACTGGCCAAAATAATATTCCTGGCGGATATGATCGAACCAGGGCGCAGGCCTTATCCAGCGCTGGAGAATCTGCGCCGTTTATGTTCAACCGATCTGGATGAAGCCATGCTGGTGGGCCTTGAATCGACCATCAGTTACTGCCTCGAGCGGGGGAACCTGCTCCATCCCCTAACGGTGCAGGCCAGGAACGCCTTCCTGCTGGCCTGCCAGTCCCGGACCCCGCGCATGACCAGCCCGGGCGTGTTATAATAAGGCAAGTCAAATAAAATTAGCAGCTGGGAGGGTTATTTTTGAGTGCCGAATCCGATTTGATGCAGATGATAGTGGACGCCGCCCAGGAGGAAGATGCCCTGGACCTGCTTGTGCTGGATGTGAACGAAAAGACCATAATTGCAGATTATTTCGTAATCTGCAGTGGCCGCAACCTCGTCCACATCCACACTATTGCGGAACACGTGGAGCAAAAACTCAAGGCGCAGGGATATGTACCGCTGCGGCGGGAAGGCTACGAGGAAGGGAAATGGGTCATATTGGACTATGCCTCCACCATCCTGCACATCTTCCGCCAACAGGAGAGGGATTATTACAACCTGGAGAACCTGTGGGCCGATGCTCGCAAGGTTTCGGTGGAAAGAGCCGATTAGCTGCCAAGCAGATGGAAGATCAAATTTAGCAGGAAAAAACCGGGCCCAGACCCGGTTTTCGCTTTTTCTGAATTCTTGTCTGAATTATCGTCCCGATTGGATAATGCCCTGCAGGTTACTTTACTACTATGTTTACTAGTTTACCCGGTACTGTCACTATTTTGACCACTTGTTTGCCTGCAGTCAGACTTTTAATCTTCGGCTGCGCCATTGCCATTTCTTCGAGCAGATTTTCGTCGATGTTTGCCGGTACGACCAGGCGGTCCCTGACTTTGCCGCCGATCAAGACCGCTATGTCCAATTCGTCCTGGACCAGGGCATCCGCTTCATAAGCAGGCCAGGGCTGGTGATAAATGCTGCCTTCATGGCCGCAGGCACTCCATAGTTCTTCACATATATGGGGTGTAAAAGGGCTAAGCAGCAGGATCATCATATCCACGGCTTCCTTTAGAACCGCCAGGTCCTGCTCGTCTTGTTCCCGGTAAGAATTCAGCATATTGCTCAATTCCATAATCGCGCTGATCGCAGTATTGAAATTAAATCGTTCTTCTATGTCTTCGGTGACCTTTTTTATGGTCGCATGGGTTTTGAATCTCAGACGGCGCGCATCGGGAGTGAGCTCAGCAAAGGAGGGAGGCAGTTCGATGCCCCTGATGTCCTCACTGCAGTTGTGGACCAACCTCCAGACCCGGTTCAGGAAACGATATGATCCCTCCACGCCCTGGTCGCTCCATTCCAGGTCTCTCTCCGGGGGAGAGGCGAAAAGGATGAACAGCCGGGCCGTATCTGCACCAAAGGTATTGATTATTTCTTCCGGACTAACCACATTGCCCTTGGACTTGGACATCTTGGACCCGTCTTTTAACACCATCCCTTGGGTCAACAGATTAGTGAAGGGTTCTTCACACGACAGCATGCCAATGTCATGGAGAAACATGGTGAAGAAGCGTGAATACATCAGATGCAGTATAGCATGCTCCACCCCGCCGATATATTGGTCTACCGGCATCCAATAATCTACCGCTTCCCTGCTGAATGGCAGGTCCGTATTATGGGGATCACAGAAGCGATCGAAATACCACGATGAACATACAAAAGTATCCATGGTGTCAGTTTCCCGCCGGGCAGGTTTCCCGCAAAGTGGGCAGGTGGTCTCATAAAAGGTCTCCACATAGTTAAGGGGTGATTCGCCAGAAGGCTTGAATTCAACATCTTCCGGGAGCACCACCGGCAGTTCGTGTTCAGGTACCGGGACCATGCCATGATCCTCACAATAGATGATGGGAATAGGTGCTCCCCAATAACGCTGACGTGATATGAGCCAGTCACGTAGGCGGTAATTGACAGTTCCCTGGCCAAATCCCTGAGCCTCCATGTAAGCTGTAACTTGTTTCTGCCCCTCAGCAACACTCAGCCCGTCATATGGTCCAGAGTTGACCATCTTCCCATCCCCTATATAGGCGGCTTGCATCTCTTCGCTGCCGGCTGGGGAATCCTCGGCCTGAATGACTACCCGGACCGGCAGATCGTATTTGCGGGCAAACTCAAAATCCCGGTCATCGTGGGCTGGTACAGCCATGATAGCTCCGGTGCCGTAATCCATCAAAACATAGTTAGCGATCCAGATCGGTATCTCCTGGCCATTCATGGGATTCAGAGCGTAAGCTCCAGTGAAAATCCCTTCTTTTTCGGTTTCGGTTGAAGTGCGATCGATATCGCTCAGGAACTGCATGCGGTGCACAAAGTCCTTAACCGCTTGCTCCTGATCGGTTCCAGCGGCAAGCTTTTCTACCAGCGGATGTTCCGGCGCCAATACCATGTAGGTTACTCCGAAGACCGTGTCGGCCCGGGTCGTAAAGACCGTCAGTATTTCCTGGCGGCCAACGATAGCCAGGTCGAATTGACAGCCTTCACTGCGGCCTATCCAGTTGCGCTGCATGGTCTTGACCTTATCCGGCCAGCCTTTCAGGATTACCAGGTTATCCAACAAGCGCTCAGCGAAATCGGTTATTTTAAAGAACCACTGGGCCAACTGGCGTTTTTCCACCACCGTTTCGCATCGCTCGCAGGCCCCATCGACCACCTGTTCATTGGCCAGTACTGTTTGACAGGAAGGGCACCAGTTGACCGCGGCACTCTTTTTATAGGCCAGGCCCTTTTCAAACAACTTAAGGAACATCCACTGGGTGAACTTATAGTAATCCGGCTTGCAGCTGGCTATTTCCCGGTCCCAATCATAGCTGATGCCCAGGGTTTTGAGCTGCACTTTCATATTTTCGATGTTGGAATAGGTCCATTGGGCAGGATGATGGCCGTGTTTGATGGCGGCGTTCTCGGCTGGCAGTCCGAAGGCATCCCAACCCATGGGGTGTAAAACATTGAAACCCTGCATGGTCTTGAAACGGGCAACCACATCACCTATGGCATAATTGCGAACATGCCCCATGTGCAGATTGCCGGAAGGGTAGGGAAACATTTCCAGGTTGTAATATTTGGGGCGCGCTGGGTCAGTAAATACCCGGAAGAAAGCCTGGTCTTCCCAAATTTTTTGCCATTTCGCTTCGATCGATTTGAAATTGTAGCTGCTCTCCATATTAACCTCCTCCAATATTTCTGCAGAAAAACTAAAAGACCCTCATCCCGAAAGGGACGAGAGCCATAATTCCCGCGGTACCACCCTTGTTGACAAATACAAAAATGGTGGAGCTAGTGGGATTCGAACCCACGGCCTCTTGAATGCCATTCAAGCGCGATCCCAACTTCGCCATAGCCCCACGATTTGTCCACTCGATATGATAACGGATATCCCGCCACAGGCTACTTATCGCCCGCGGTGCTCCCCGGCGAGTTCGACAATGTTGCCGCCTCGCACCATCTGGCGGCTCTCTGTCTTGGGATTATCTACTACTCCGGTTCATTGCCTGTTAAATGTTCAATTGACATTAGCAATTATAGAATAATTAACCGTCAAAGTCAACCGATTAAGAGCGGCTGTGTGTTGTAGTTCTTTGACATGTCACCATACCATAGTTCTGAGATTATGTCCTCACTAGATGAGGAGCCCAAAGCTTGAACCGACTCTATAAAATATGATTACAAAATAAGGGAAATATAATAAAATGTAGTAAAAATGTGGGCGGGTGGTGACCGGCATGGAAAATTGGGACCGAAGATATCTGGTGGCCGCTTTCATGGTCGCGCTGATCCTGGTTTTTGCGGCGGGCATGAAATATACAGAACTCCGGGATCCAGTTCCCGTAAGGCAAGACATCGTTTCAGACCAATCTTTGAAGACCGGGCCAGACGCGAAAGCAGCTGAATCCAGCCTGATCCAAGTGTATGTTGCCGGCGAAGTAGCGAATGCAGGTGTCTTCAAGCTAGACGGGGAGGCCCGCGTCTGCCAGGCTCTGGACCAGGCCCGCCCATTGCCCACAGCTGATCTGGAACGCCTCAACCTAGCTGCCAAGCTGGAAGATGGGCAAGCGGTCATTGTGCCTGCCCTGGGGGATGAAGCCAACCCTAATGCCCCGGGGATGGAAAGTGGTTCAGCCTTGCTGGGGCAGGACAGCGGCAAGGTGAATATCAATTCCGCCTCTGTCCAGGAACTGGATCAAAAACTGCCCGGCATAGGCCCGGCAATTGCCCAGCGGATTGTGGATTACAGGTCAAGCCATGGCAATTTCAGCCGTATCGAGGACCTGAAAGAGGTTAGCGGTATAGGGGAGAAGAAATTCAGCGATCTTGAAGCCCTGATTACGGTGCGGTAGACGGTCATGCACAAAACCTGGCCCTTGCTTTTCCTGAGCCTGGCAGCAGGCGTGTTCTTAGTCCATTACCACTGCTGGGCAGTGATCTTGGCTGTCCTGCCCCTGCTCTTGCTAATGGCGGCCTGGTACAAGGAGCATAGCCTGCGGATGTTCCTCTTGGCAGTTTTTATCCTGACCGGCGGCCTGCGTTATCAGGCAGCTATACTGGATCCTCCCGTGCAACGCACACAGACCACCGCGATGCAGGTAGAGGGAACAGTAGCCGACCTGCCCTATTACGACGGGCAGAAGACGGTTTTTACTTTGAAGAATGAGGATCCGACCCTCTATCTGTGCAGAATTAGGGTGGTGTGCCTCTTCCCTTTTACCGCTTACCCCGGAGACAATGTATGCTTGCAGGGCGAGCTGAAAAGACCCAAAGAGCCTGGGAATCCAGGGCAATTTGACTTCCCTGCTTATCTCGGCCACCAAGGCATCTTTTTCAATCTCACCGTTAAAAGCCGCCAGGACGCGGTACTGACTGATCAGGGGCAAGGGCTAAGGCAAGGATTATATTCTTTCAGAGCCAAAGCTGAGTCGCTGACCCGCCAGACATTACCCTCCCAGGAAGCCTCCATCCTGCTGGGTATGCTGCTGGGAGGCCGGGCAGGCATGGAAGAAGAGCAGTATCTGGATTTTCAGAAGACTGGCATCATCCATCTTTTCTCGGTAGGCGGACTGCATGTGGCTTTCTTGCTGCTCCTGGTGGAGTGGCTGCATTCTTTGTTTGGTTCCGGCCGGCGAATCAGGCTGGCATCAGGAGTGGCTGTGCTTATAATCTATGCTACCATGATCGGTTGGCCAGCACCAGTCGTAAGGGCAGTGATAATGGCTGTTCTATGCATGGCTGCATATTATACCGGGCGGGAAAGCAACTTGTTGAATTTCCTGGCTATGGCGGGTATTGTCCTCTTGCTCTTAGATCCCCACAACCTGTTCAGTTTGAGTTTCCAGTTGACCCTGATGGCTACCTGGGGTTTAATTTACCTTTTCCCCCTGTTAAGGAAGTGTTGGCCGGCGAACAGCCTGTGCAAGGATTTGCTGCTGCTGCCTCTAGCCGCTGAACTTGCCGTTTTGCCGCTGGTCGCTTATCACTTCAACCTGTTCTCCCCCATTTCCATTATTACCAACATCTTCATTACCTATTTGGCCGGTGGAGCAGTGATAATGGGATTTTGCGCCTTCCTGCTGGGCCCTCTGCTGCCTTCAATGGCTGTATTGACTCTTTTCCCTGCAGGAATGTGCATAGAGTCGATCCTGTTCATTGTCGGGAAGCTGCAGGTGCTTCCAGGAGCTTACTGGTGGGTTGCCTGCCCTGGGGTTGCTATGGTAACCATTTACTATGGGGCACTGGGGCTGCTCTGCCGAGGCCTCAAAACCCAATGCCGCCACCAAGCCCTGCTGGGGATCATTCTGCTCCTTGTCTTCATAGGCAGACTCCTTCTGCCCGCTGGTTTATTCGAACGGGGATATCTGGAAGTGGCATTCATCGATGTAGGACAGGGTGACGCGATGTTGATCAAAAGTCCCAGAGGACGTTTTTTGCTGGTTGATGGAGGAGGCAGTCGCTCATTTGATGTGGGAACCAAAACCGTCTTGCCCTATCTCCACTACCGGGGCATACGGCACCTGGATATGATCATCAATACTCACCCGGACATCGACCATTTGCTGGGGCTGGAAAGCGTGGCCCGGGAGATGGACTTCGATTACCTGGCCATACCGGCTAGCTTGCAGGCCCGCAGCGAATACCAGGTATTAAAGGATGCAGCTGCTAGGACCGGAGCCAGCCTGGTACCTTTAAGCGGCGGTCAGAAACTCTTTTGGGAGGAAGGCCTGGATATCAGGATCTTACACCCTGAGCCGGGAATCTATAAAGGTGAGGATTTGAATGGTCAATCAGTGGTGCTGGAACTTCGCTTCCAGGAATTTTCGGCTCTGCTCTGCGGAGACGTCCCTTCCCTGGCTTTTAGCCAGTTCACGGATGAAGCCCAGTCACCGGTAACCCTGGTGAAGATACCGCACCACGGCAGCAAGAATTCCTGGTCAAAAGAATTCTATGAGCGGATTAAACCCAGTTTGGCAGTGATTTCGGCAGGGGAGGACAATCCGTTCGGGCACCCGGCAGCCTTGGTCATCGAGGGCTTGGAGCAGGAAGGGATCAAAATAATGAGGACTGACCATGACGGAGCGGTAATAGTAAAAAGTGATGGCCGGATTTGGACCGTCACCCCCACCAGATTTAGCGACGGATCTTAGTTGTTGCCGGGGAGTAGCTGTTCAAGCCAGGCTCAAGGCTTTTCCAACAAAACATCCCGCGCAGCTACGATCCCGGAAACACTGGCCTGTATCAAGCCGCGGGTGACCCCGGCTCCATCGCCTACAGCCCATAGGCCGCTTACGGAAGTGCGCAGGGTTTTGGTCAATTGGGGCCGAGCTGAGTAAAACTTGGCTTCTACGCCATACAATAGAGTGCTGTCCGAGGCTATGCCGCTGAACTCCCGATCCAGGGCTTCCAGGCATTCCATGATGCCTATCATGTAACGATGGGGAAGCACCAGGGACAAGTCGCCGGGAACCGCTGCTGCCAGGGTCGGGGTCACCACACTCTTCGCCAGGCGCTCCGGGGTGGTCCTGTGACCGCGCCGCAAATCGCCGTAGCGTTGGATCATTATCCCGCCGCTCAGCATATTGGCCAGGCTGGAGATGTAGCGGCCATAGAGAATGGGCTGGTCAAAGGGCTCAGTAAATTGCTGGCTCAGAAGGAGGGCGAAATTGGTATTGTTGCTGCGACTGTTGGCGTAGGAATGACCGTTGACAGTGATAAGGCCGTTGGTGTTTTCCATTACCACATGCCCATTGGGATTCACGCAAAAGGTCCTGACTATGTCATCAAAATGCCTGGTATTGAAGATTATTTTGGGTTCATAGATTTTCGCGGTGATCTCTTCCAGAGTGACTGCCGGGACTTCGATTCTGAGGCCCAAGTCCACTTGGTTGTTGCGCAGCGGCAGGTTGAGCCGGGCAGCTTGTTCAGTGAACCATTGGGCACCCTCCCGGCCCGGAGCGCATATGATGCGCGGGGCATAATATGTACCCTTGCTGGTCTTGACTCCCTTCACCTGGTTGCCTTCCACCAGGATATCCTGGACAGCTTCGTTGGTTTTGATGGCAGTATTGCGGCCGATTTTGGCGCGGAGGTTGGTTAAGACCCGTAAATTGTTATCGGTGCCCATATGGCGGATTTGTGCAGGAAGCAGTTTAAGGCCTGACCTGATCAGCCGGCTGCTCAAGTTGGAGAAATCTTCTTCATCAGTTCCGAAGAGCTTGTCAGGGGCGCCATTTTCCACCCAAATACTGTCCACATAGGCAATCAATTCTTGTAATTCTTTGGTTCCCAGGTACTCATTCAACCATCCACCGAAATGGGTAGTCAGTGTCAATTTGCCATCGGAAAAAGCACCAGCTCCTCCCCAGCCTGACATGATCGAACAGACCTTGCAGTTAAGGCATTTTTCGCTGCCAATGCCGGCTGGACATTTGCGCTTTTCAACTTCCCGGCCCTTTTCCAGGAGCAGGACTTTATGCGATTTGACCAGGCCCAGTTCCCTTGCGGCGAAAATACCAGCCGGGCCGGCCCCGATAATGATTACGTCAAAAGTGTTCTTAGCGTTCATTCCCATGCCTCCCATCAGCCAGCATATTTCAACCGGGCATTACCTATCCTGAGTTTGGGATCCCCTTTGTTTAATCAAATGATAACACATCGCGTATTTAATGTCGGTTGGGCAGCGGAGTATGGGTTATAATAATACTCACAGTTGGTTTAGGTTGGGAAAGGAAAGGATTTTTCTGGTATGCCGAATGAGACATTCTTTATCTGGGGAGCAGAAGGATATTTGATCGCAAGGACGATCAGTGCCATCGTGTCGGAGTTATACCCAAAGGGGGATGGTGATCCCGAAGTGATCGGGGTGGAAGCTGACGAGATGAGCGCGCAGGAACTGGGTCAAACCCTGGAGTTCAGCCCCCTCTTTGTTTCAACCCGGGTAGTCGTTATTAAAAATCCGGCTTGGCTGGGGAAGGGGAGCCGCCAAAGCCGCAAGATCAATGATAGTCTCAAGGTGTTGGAAGATTATTTTGGCCGGGAGCATCCCGGGCAGGTGCTCATCCTGACTGCTCCTGACAGCCATGCTTCTAACCCGATTGTGAAGCTGTTGCACAAAAATGCGCAAGTAATCAATCCGCGGTCCCTGTCATTGCCGGAACTTGAGAGATGGTGCAAGGAGGAATTGCAGCGGCGCCAACTGAGCATGGCCCCGGCAGCTGTGCAACGCATGGTGAACTGCGGACAGGATATGCACTATTTGCTGAATTTGATGGATAAACTGGCCCTGATTGCAGGCAGTAAAAACGTGACAGTACAGGAACTGGAAGAGCAGCTGGATATGAAGCAGGAAATAAAAGTTTTCAAGTTGACAGATGCGCTCTTGGAACGCAATTTAAGGGGTGCTTTGAATGCCTTCTACCAATTGCAGGAACAGGGCGAACACCACTTGCTGCTCCTGCATATGATAGCCCGGCAATACTTTGTCTTGGGCCAGGTCAAGGCCTGTCAGTCGGCCGGCATGAGCCGCAGCATGATAGCCAGTGAGACCGGGCAGAAAGATTTCATGATCAAAAAGATGATGGAAAAAGCACCTGGCTTTGATCCGGGAGAAATCCGATCCGGTTTTGAAAAACTTCTGGCTGCCGATATGAGTTTCAAAAGTGAGAGCAAGGACCCGCAGATAATCATGGAGACATTGCTGGTTGAGATGTGCAGTTAAAAATAAAACCTGTCCGTTTAGGACAGGTCCTTTATTACTGGGCTAGACTGTTGAATTTTTTGGTTAGGCGGGACTTTTTATGGGCCGCATTATTCTTGTGCAGTATACCTTTGGTTACGCTTTTATCGATCATGGAGGTTACCTGCAACAGTTTCTCCTTGGCTGCCTCCAGATTATCTGCGGTTAATAAAGCTTCGTAGTTCTTGATGCTGGTTTTCAAGCTGCTCTTGTGAGTCTTGTTTCTAATCCTGGCTTTTTCAGCATTCCTGGCTCTTTTGGCAGGAGTTTTACTCTTTGCCACACTTTCACCTCCTCGGGTATTTAAAGCTAACAGAGATACTATATCACCCGGCATAATAAAATGCAAGGCCAAAACCGGGTTTTTTTAGACGAGGGGCAATGCTAACTTCCACTCAATTATCATTTCCAGGATCTTCATCGCTTGATTGAGCAGTTGTGTTTGCTTCCTGGTTGGGACGGCGCATATTGTAGAAAGCCACACCGGTAAAAAAAGCACAGGCCCCGGATAATTTCAGTATGCTTTGTACTCCGGGATTACTGCCCATAAATAGCAGACCGCCATAAAAGCTGGCTGTCCCCGCCAGCAGCAGGATCCGGATAAGTCCATAGTCTTTAACTGACGGGGGTATTGTCTTCAAAAAATAGGCCAGCAGGGCTGCTGGAAGCAGCAGCAATAAGAATGCCTCCACCCATCGTAACCTCTCTTCCCTTGCAGATCATTTTCTAGCATAGCAGAAGCAATCGGTTTTGCCTACCAGAATCCCGTTTTGCGCAGTTAATTTGATGAACCTGCCGCCGATAAGGTATAATTGAGGACGACCAGGGGCTGGACTTACCAGCCCCGCTTTATGGAGGATTAACTTTGCAGGATAAAATCAGGAACTTCAGCATCATTGCCCATATCGATCATGGCAAATCTACATTAGCCGACCGTCTTCTGCAAATCACAGGAGCCCTGACTGCCCGGGAGATGCGGGAACAGTTTTTGGACAAGATGGATTTGGAGCGGGAAAAGGGCATTACGATAAAGCTCCAACCGGTGCGGCTCAATTACTTGGCCCGGGATGGGCATAAATATATTCTGAATCTTATTGATACCCCAGGGCATGTGGATTTTGCTTATGAGGTGTCCCGCAGCCTGGCCGCTTGCGAGGGGGCTTTGCTGGTGGTAGACGCTTCCCAGGGGATAGAGGCCCAGACTTTGGCCAATGTCTATATGGCTATGGACATGAACCTGGAGATAATCGGAGTAGTCAATAAAATCGATTTACCTGGAGCCGAGCCTGAAGTTGTCAAACAAGAGATGGAAGATGTGCTCGGCCTTGACAAACAAGAAATAATCCCGATTTCTGCGAAATTAGGCATTGGCATCGAGGATGTGTTGGAAGCCATCGTGGCCCGGATTCCTGCCCCCCATGGGGATGAAAAATCCCATTTGCAGGCACTCATATTCGATTCATATTTCGACCCCTATAAAGGCGCTATCTCCTATATAAGAGTCTATGCAGGTGAACTGCGCAAGGGCGACATTATTCGCATGATGTCCTCTGGCAAAGATTTCGAAGTAACTGAAATCGGGGTGCTTTCACCCTATATGACTCCGGTGGAATGCCTGGCTGCAGGAGAGGTAGGTTACCTGGCAGCGGCCATCAAGAATGTAACCGACACTAAGGTGGGTGATACCATCACCAATGCTTTATCTCCTGCTCCCCGACCCTTGGCGGGATATCAGGAGGTAAAGCCGGTTGTGTTTTGCGGCCTCTATCCCTTGGAAAACAGTGACTTCGAGCGGCTGCGGGATGCCCTGGAAAAATTGAAACTCAATGATTCTTCCTTGATGTACGAGCCTGAATCGTCCGATGCCCTGGGGCTAGGATTCCGTTGCGGTTTCCTGGGTCTATTGCACCTGGAAATCGTCAGGGAGCGCTTGGAAAGGGAATATGACCTGACACTGATGGCAACCGCGCCCAGCGTAATATATCGCGTCGTGCTAACTGACGGATCCGAGATGGATGTGCGCAATCCCAGCCGCTGGCCGGAACCGCAAAGGATCGAGAAGGTCCTGGAACCTTATGTTAAGGCTTCAATCATGGTGCCCAACGAATATGTGGGAACGGTCATGGAACTCTGCCAGGAAAAACGTGGTTCCTTCATTAATATGGAATACCTGACTACTCACCGGGTCATGATCAGCTATAACCTGCCCCTGGCAGAAATCCTGGTCGATTTTTTTGATGGGTTGAAATCCCGAACTCGTGGTTATGCTTCCCTGGATTACGACTTGCGCGGTTATGAAGTGTCGGAGTTGGTAAAGCTCGACATCATGCTGAATGGAGAAACGGTTGATGCATTGAGCACTATTACCCATAAGGACAAGGCCTATTACCGGTCCAGGGCCCTGGTTGAAAGGCTGCGCAAGATCATCCCCCGCCAGATGTATGAGGTAGCCATCCAGGCTTCTATCGGCAACCGGGTGATTGCCAGGGAAACGGTCAAGGCTATGCGCAAAGATGTCCTGGCCAAGTGTTACGGCGGCGACATAACCCGGAAAAAGAAACTGCTGGAGAAACAAAAAGAAGGCAAGAAACGGATGAAACAAATCGGCAGGGTAGAAGTGCCCCGTGACGCTTTCATGTCAGTAATGGAGATTGACGGTGAAAAATGATCTCAAACCAACGGGCATATATATCCATATCCCTTTTTGCCTGCAGAAGTGCGCGTATTGTGATTTCTATTCCATTCCCCTGAGCAATCCGGATGTACTGGAAGACTACACCCGCAGTATATTAACCGAATTGAGCTTAAGGCGAGGGGAGACCGAGGGGCCTCTGCGCAGCATTTACGTTGGGGGCGGGACCCCCAGCCTGCTTAGCCCGGAGCAGTTGGGGCGCATCCTGGATAAGATCCGGGCTCTCTATAGAGGTCCGGATCAGCTCGAAATCACCTTGGAGGCAAATCCGGCTACTGTCAATCCGCGGCTGCTCCGGGAAATAAGAGCGACTGGGATCAATCGCCTTTCCATAGGCGTACAGAGTTTTTCTGACTCGGAACTGCAAGTTCTGGGGCGCAGGCACCAGGCCCGGGATGCGGTGGAGGCGGTTCGGGAGGCTATAGAAGCCGGGTTCGACAATGTCAATATAGACCTGATTTTTGGTGTGCCAGGTCAAAACCTTCCCGCCTGGCAGGACAACCTTGTCCAGGCGACCCGGTTAGGTCCGTCCCACATATCGGCTTATCTCCTGCAACTTGATCCGGATGTCCCCTTGGCCCAGCTGATCAGGACCGGTGAGATTAGCACGCTGGATGAGGATCTCGAAGCTGACCTCTACAGCCTAACCCGTGCTTACCTTGAAGAACAGGGCTATAGCCACTATGAGATATCTAATTTTGCTCGACCTGGCCGGGAGTGCCAGCATAATATACTGTATTGGCAAGGTTTCGACTATTTGGGGTTTGGTGCCGGAGGGGTCAGTTTTGATGGAGGGCAGCGGTTTGTCAACTTGCCCCGATTGCAGCGATATATGGAACATCTGCGCCAGAATCAACTGCCGCCCAGGGAAATCCTGGAGAACATGAGCGAGCGCCAGAAGGTTGCGGATGCAATCATTACAGGTCTGCGGATGACCGAGGGGATATCCCAAGCTGAATTTCACCAGCGTTTTGGGGTGGATTTCATGAGGGAGTATGATCAAGTTATAGCCTCATGCGCCGGCCAAGGATTACTGCGATTTTCCCAGGGCAGGCTCTGTTTGACCCCAAGAGCATATTTCCTCTCCAATCAGGTCCTGTGCCGTTTTGCAGGCTGAAGCATCCCTTGACAAAGGTACCGGCAGATGCTATTTTTTTAATAAATGCGAGTTAGCACTCAAAGAGAGAGAGTGCTAACAGACTGGGTGATAATAATGGCCTTGGATGAAAGACAGCGGATGATTCTGGAATCGATCATAAAAGATTACGTGGCTACTGCTGAGCCGGTAGGATCAAGGGCGGTGGTGAAAAAACATGCGCTGAAAATCAGTGCGGCTACGGTAAGGAATGAAATGGCTGATCTTGAGGAAATGGGTTATTTGGAACAGCCTCATACTTCAGCCGGACGTATTCCTTCAGAAAAGGGATTTAGATACTACGTTGATTATATGATGGAAAACGAGACTCTGACCGATGAAGAGACTGAACTCCTGCAACGCATATTGGCGGAAGGGATACAGGATTGGAACGACGTGGTCCAGGGAGTAGGCCATTTCCTTTCCCAGATCACCAATTACGCATCATTCATTATAATGCCGGCGGTTAAGCTGAGCCAGTTCCAGCATATTCAGCTGGTACCCTTGGAGGATGGTCAGGCGTTGGTGGTTGTAGTCACCGATATAGGTATAATAATGCACCGCAAGATACCTATCCCGCGCTCGATCCAGATTGCGGACTTGCAGGTGATCGCAGAAATGTTCAACCGCTCCTTCAGGGGTAAGAGGCTGAATGAAGTGCAGCGCAGCGACCTCCAGAACCTGCGGGATGAACTGAAGAACCGGCGGCAAGTAATAGACCGGGCACTTGAGGCCCTGGATAGCTTGCTGGATAGTCCGTATGAGGACAAAGTGGTCATAAGCGGTGCCCTGAATATTCTTAAAGAACCTGAATTCAAGAATATCGAGAAACTGAAACGTATCCTATCTCTGCTGGAAGAAGATGGTTCGCTGAAAGCATTGCTGCCGGAACCGATCAGCACTGATGTAGATATCCGTATCGGCAGGGAAAACCTGTCGGAAGATATTAAAGAAATGAGCCTGGTCATAGCTGGTTACCAGACCGGGGGCGAAATGGGCAAAATAGGCTTGATCGGGCCAGTGCGCATGGAATACTGGAAAGCGGCCGGAACTGTGGAGTCAGTCCGCCGGGTTATCGAGGAACTGGTCCCCAAACGGAAATTTAAATGATATGCTAGGAGGCGCCATGCCTGACAAACCTTCATTAAACAGTGAAATGGAGCATAAATGGCAGGCCTTGCTCGGCAATGCCAACGCGGCAAGGCTTGTAGCTCAGACAATCGAGGGAACCCTGGGGCCTAAAGGATTGGACATTATGATGGTAGACAGTCTGGGCGAGGTGGTGATAAGCAATGATGGGGTCACCATCCTGAAAGCCATGGCCGTAAGTCATCCGGTGGCTCGTATGATCATCAATGCGGCCAGGGCTCAGCAAGCGGAGGTTGGAGATGGCACCACCACCGCTACTATTTTGGCAGGGGCGCTGGTGGCCGAAGGCTCCAATCAAGTCATAAAGGGGGTGCCTGTGACCCAGGTAATTGCCGGCATCAAACTGGGCGTCGAATACGGCATTGAACGCATAGAGAGCCAAAACCAGCCGGTTGAGTCGCTGGATGACCCTTTGTTGCTGGCTGCAGCGAAAATTGCCGGCCGGGACCAGGAAGATATCGCCGCCTTGGTTATCCAGGCAGCCAGGATAATGGGCCAGGAAAGACTTCATAATCCTGACTTTAGATTTGCAGATACGGTAGTGGCCAGGGAAGCCTCTTTGAGTCAGGTTTTTTCCGGTAATCTTATCAGCAAAGTTCCCCTTAACTTGGAGATGCCGCGCTCCCAGCAGAATGTGAAGATATTGATTATAGATGATGCTCTAGGGCCTGAAGAGCTGGCAGCGGAAAGCCGTGGGTCGGAAGCTGGCTTTCAGTACTACTTGCAGGTCAAGAAACAATATGAAGACAGCTTGGCCAAGATCATCGCCCTGGGGGTAAATTTGGTATTAGTGGACCGGAGCATAGACTCCCAGGCTGAGCAGGCCCTTACTGAAGCTGGTGTTGCTGCAATTCAGAGGGTTTCCCAGCGGGAGATCGATAGAGTCTGCCAGCATACCGGCGCCCGCAAGATAAAAAGAAGCGCTCTGTTGCGTCCCCTGGAGCAGATTGCCCCGTACCTAGGCCAGGCGGGCCGGGTCCAGGTTGATGACAAAAAAGGATATACACTGATACTAGACGGCCGTGGGGAAGCTTGGGCTACGGTCCTGATCGGGGCTGCCACTGAAGAGGTTGTGGACGAGAGGGAACGCATTGCCCGCGATGCTGCAGCTGCAGTGCAGGCTGCAGTGCAGCAAGGCGTGGTTCCTGGAGGCGGTGCCATTGAGGTATGGACCGCCCGGCAACTGGAAGACTTGGCGCAAGAATTGAAAGGCATGGCATCCTATGGGGTTCTAGCAGTTAAAGAAGCACTGCTCCGGCCGTTTAGTTGTATAGTGGCCAATGCGGGATTTAGTCCCTTGGAGAAAATTGCCGATGTCATTGCCGAACAAAGGAGGACCCAACAAGCAGCCATCACGGTTGACTGCGACGGAGGAAAGCTGATTGATGCACTTGCCGAGGGTATCGTAGATCCAACCCTGATCAAGACTTACGCGGTGAGGGCGGCTGGTGAGGTTGCGACAGCGATCTTAAGAATCAACACGGTTATTAAGATGCGTGATGAGGAGCCATATTCCCATGATATTAGATAAATCGAGGTGAAGAGCAAAATGGATAAGAACTGGGAAACACAACCAAATTCCGGTCCACCGGTGGAAACCGAAGTGGTTCATAACGCAGCCGATACTAGCGCTGAAGCGGTGGAGCCCAGCCTGGAAGCCAAATTAAGTGAGGAACTGAGGAAGCAGCAGGATGAGGCTCGTAAAAATTATGACAATTATCTGCGGGCACTGGCCGAAGCGGAAAACATAAAAAAACGCAGCCAGCGCGACCGCGAAGAGTATTTGAAATATGCTAATGTAGCTTTGATCAAGAAACTGCTGCCTATTATCGATGATCTGCACCGAGCCATTGAAGCGTCTGGTATTTCTCGAGATTTTGAGGCGCTCAGCAAAGGAGTGGAGATGACAGCCCGCAACCTGGAAGATTTGCTGACAGGCGAAGGAGTCAAGCCCATTGAAAGCCTGGGAAAACCCTTCGATCCCCAGTTTCACCAGGCACTGTCGGTGGAGCCAAGTGACGAGTATCCAGAGAACACGGTCATCGAACAGCTGCAAACCGGTTATTTAATGCATGACCGGGTGATTAGACCGAGTCTGGTCAAGGTCAGCGCACAATAATATGGAGGTGTCAATAAATGGCTAAAGTAGTAGGAATAGACCTGGGTACAACCAACTCGGTTATAGCTATCATGGAAGGCGGCGAGGCTGTTGTAATACCCAACGCTGAGGGGGAACGCATCACTCCTTCTGTGGTTGGATTTTCCAAGACCGGTGAACGGTTGGTAGGCAGGGTAGCCAAGCGGCAAACAACAACGAATCCAGAGAGAACGGTTTCATCGATCAAGAGACGCATGGGTACGGATTACAAAGTGAGCATCGAGGGCAAGAAATATACTCCCCAGGAAATATCGGCAATGGTGCTGCAGAAACTCAAGGCGGATGCAGAAAGTTACCTGGGAGAGAAGATCACCCAGGCAGTGATCACCGTCCCCGCTTACTTCACCGACTCGCAACGGCAAGCGACCAAAGATGCCGGAACTATAGCAGGCTTGGAAGTCTTGCGGATCATCAACGAACCTACTGCAGCTGCCCTGGCTTATGGATTAGACAAGGAAGAAAACCAGACCATCATGGTATTCGACCTGGGAGGAGGTACCTTCGATGTGTCAATCCTGGAGATCGGTGAAGGCACATTTGAGGTCAAGGCGACCTCGGGTAATAACCGCCTGGGTGGGGATGATTTCGATGACAAGATAATCGATTGGCTGGTACAGGAATTCAAGAAAGAAAACGGATTCGACCTGACCAAAGACAAGATGGCGATGCACCGTTTGAAGGAAGCGGCCGAGAAGGCTAAACATGAATTGTCGAGTCTTATGAGCGTGGATCTAAACATTCCTTACATCACTGCCACTCAAGAGGGGCCACTGCACTTGGAGGCCACGCTCACCAGAGCGCGGTTCAATGATATGACAGCTGAACTGGTGGAGAAGACGGTTGGACCCATGAAACAAGCCATGAAGGATGCCAACCTCAAACCTTCTGATCTGGATAAAATAATCCTGGTAGGTGGTTCCACCAGGGTGCCGGCTGTTCAGGAAGCGGTTAAAAATTTTACTGGCAAGGAGCCTTTCAAAGGCATCAATCCTGATGAAGTTGTGGCCTTGGGAGCGGCAATCCAAGCCGGAGTACTGACAGGCGAAGTTACCGATGTGGTTCTCCTGGACGTGACCCCCCTGTCCCTGGGGATCGAAACCCTGGGAGGAGTGTTTACCCGTATAATCGAAAGGAATACAACCATTCCTGTTGCCAAGAGCCAGATATTTACTACTGCAGCTGACAATCAGCCTTCGGTGGATATCCATGTTCTGCAAGGTGAGCGGAAACTGGCTCAGGACAATGTCACCTTGGGCAGATTCCAGTTGAGCGGCATACCCCCAGCGATGCGGGGCATACCCCAGATCGAGGTTAAGTTTGATATCGATGTCAATGGCATTGTAAATGTGACCGCCAAAGATTTGGCCACCAACCGGGAACAGACCATCACCATAACCTCATCCAGCGGATTGAATGAAAAGGACATCGAACGGATGGTTAGAGATGCCGAGCAGTTCGCAGCTGAGGACGAGAAACGCTACAAAGAAATCGAGGTCCGGAATCACGCGGATAGCATGATATATCAAAGCGAGAAAAACCTCAAGGAGTTCGCGGACAAAATAGATGAGGCTGACAAAGCAGCGGTGGAGAGCGCGAAAGAGGAACTGCAGAAAGCACTGGCGGGTAGCGATGTTTCCGAGATAGAGAGTAAAACCGAGGCTCTGGCCCAGGCCATGTATGCCTTCACCAGCAAGATGTACCAACACGCTAATCCGGAACCGGGCAATGAACGAGCTGCTGATGACATAATAGATGCCGACTACAATCTTGCGGATGAAGATAAAGACAAGTAAATTTACTGAGGAGCTATAGGAAGGTGGGGAATAATGGCCACCAAGCGTGACTATTACGAGGTGCTGGGGGTAAACAAATCAGCCAGCCCCGAAGACATCAAGAAAGCCTATCGTCAGAAGGCGAAAAAATTTCATCCGGATGTCAACAAGGATGATCCAGACTCTGCCGAAAAGTTCAAGGAAGTCGCGGAAGCCTATGAAGTGCTGAGCGATGACCAAAAGCGAGCAGCTTATGACCAGTACGGTCATGATGCTTTTGATCCCAACCATATGGGGGCGGGAGGCTTCGGCGGAGCTGGATTTGGAGGCATGGGCGGATTCGGGGATATCTTCGACCTATTTTTCGGCGGAGGACAACGCCGCCGGGGGCCCCAGCGGGGGGCTGACCGCGAAGTGCGCCTTGACATCACCTTCGAGGAGGCAGTATTCGGGGCCGAAAAAGAAATGCATTTGATGAGGGTGGAGACCTGTGAGAAATGCGATGGAAGCGGTGCAGAGCCGGGATCTTCTCCCAAAACATGCCCGCAATGCCAGGGCAGTGGACAGGTTAGGACAGTGCAAAACACACCCTTCGGCAGGTTTGAGAGCGCCCGAACCTGTACCCAATGCAGCGGCTCCGGCAAGATAATCGAGAAGCCCTGTTCCAACTGCAAAGGCCGTGGTACGATCAAGCGCCGCCGGACCATAAATGTGCGCATTCCGGCCGGCATCGACACAGGCGCCAGACTGCGTATCCAGGCCGAAGGAGAAGAGGGGATAATGGGAGGTCCGCCCGGGGACCTGTTTATTGTAGTGGTGGTCAAGTCTCATCCCCGCTTTAAACGGGATGGCTATACCCTCATTTGCAGCCAGGACATCAACATAGTTCAGGCCTCGCTGGGGGCGGAAATCGATATCACCTTACTGGACGGGGAATCGCACAAATTGGTCATACCGGAAGGGACTCAGCCGGGGGACATCCTCACAGTCAAGAACAAGGGAGTGCCTCATCTTCATCATGCAAGTCGTCACGGAGACCTCAAGGTGCTGATCGACGTCAAAATCCCTACCCGCTTGAGCAAGCGGCAGCGTGAACTACTGGCCGGTTTTTATGGTGAAGCTGAAGAAAAGGAAAGCAAAAAGGGCATTTTTGATAAGCTGAAGGATGCAATGGGTTAAAGGATGTGTAGGTGTGAATTGGAAAGAGATAAGCGTGCTTACCGAAGGAGTATGCGTAGAGGCCCTGGCTGGCATATTTCAGAATATAGGTTCCGGAGGGATTGTTATAGAAGACCCCCAGGCCGCACGCAAGTATGTTAATCAGCAAGGCTGGAATCCGGACACGGTTTCCCCGGACTTCCTGCAACACGAATTTGTGGTGGTAAAGGCTTATTTCCCGGCTGACAAGGATATCCTGGCCGAAATCCAGGATTACATAGCTGAGATTGAGAAAAATTTCCAGACCGATTGCCGGATCTTTATCGACGAGGTGCGCAATGAAGATTGGGAGGAAAACTGGAAAAAGTATTATCATGCTTTCAAAGTCGGGGAACGTTTGGTTGTCAAGCCATCGTGGGAGGAATACCAGGCACAGCCCGGAGAAGTGTTGATAAATATTGATCCCGGTATGGCCTTTGGTACCGGAATCCATGCTTCCACCCGTTTTTGCCTGCGCTTTATAGACCAATATGTGCGGGGGGGAGAAACCATAATCGATGCTGGCTGCGGATCGGGCATTCTGTCAATCGGCGCGGCTAAATTGGGAGCAGCGTCGGTGTTTGCCGTGGATATAGATGACCTGGCTGCCCGGATAGCCAGGGAGAATATTCAATTGAACGGTTTGGAAGGGGCCATTCAGGTTGAGGCCGGGGATATAATAGAAGCCATGCAGGGGCTAAAGGCTGACATTATTCTGGCTAATATAACTGCCGAGGTGGTTGCCGAACTGATCCCGGAAGCAGCCCAGGTATTGGCCTCGGGTGGATATCTCTTCGGTTCCGGTATAGTCGACAGCCGCTGGCCAGGAGTGAAACAGGCCCTGGAAAAAAACGGTTTTGTCATCACAGAGGTCATGCAGGATGTGGACTGGATAGGAGTGGCTGCCCGCAAACTGTGATCTTTTCTGTCCGGGAGGGTATTGGGGGAGTATTAAGATATGAATAAGGGCATAACCATCGCTTTCCACACCTTGGGCTGCAAAGTCAACCAGGTGGAAACTGAGCAGATGATAGAAAAATTTCACCTACAGGGTTATCGGGTCGTAGACTTCGATGACCCTGCTGATATTTATGTAATAAATACCTGTACGGTCACCCATATAAGCGATAGGAAGTCCCGGGCCATGTTGCGCAGGGCGGTCCGGAACAATCCCGGGGCAATGGTGGTTGCTACTGGATGCGTAGCCGAGCTTGCCCGGGAGCAATTGGCCGATATCGAAGGGCTGGGGCTCATCGTGGGGAACCAGGATAAAGACACTATTGTGGAGCTGGTAGAGAATCTTTGGGTAAAACGACCAGTCAGCCAGTCAATTTGTGAATTGCAAGGCACTCATCCCAGGAAAATGATGCCGGTGTTATTTGCCGGACCCCATGAGCGGACCCGGGGATTTATAAAAATCCAGGATGGTTGCCAAAGCTTCTGTTCATATTGTATCGTACCTTTCGCCCGGGGTCCTCTGCAGAGCAAAAGCCCGGGTGATGTACAGGCGGAATTCAGCCATATGCTGAATCTGGGATACCGCGAGATAGTGTTGACAGGGATCCACACCGGAATGTACGGTGCGGACCTGCCAGGCTGGGATCTAACCAGGCTGGTGGAAAATTTGCTAGCCAGCAACCGGGGTGAATTTAGGATAAGGCTGAGTTCGATCGAACCTGGGGAATGGCATGATGATCTCCTGCGCCTCATAGCTGCTGAAAGCAGGATTTGCAGGCATTTTCACGTTCCTTTACAGAGCGGCAGTGACCGCATTCTGGCCTCTATGCGCCGTGGTTATAACCGTGAGCAATACCTTCAATTGCTGTCGCGCATGACCCAGCTCATTCCTGGAGCTGTCTTCACTGCTGATGTGATGGTGGGTTATCCCACCGAGACCGAATCAGATTTCCGGGACACCTATGATCTGCTGGCTGACTTGCCGATGCTGGAGCTGCATGTTTTTAAGTACTCGCCCCGGGCTGGTACCATCGCTGCCGAAATGCAGCCCCAAGTGGAAGCCCAGGTCAAACAAGCCCGCAGCCAAAAGTTGCTGCAACTCAGCCAGCAAAAGAAGCGAAGTTACCTGTGCGGGCTGGTGGATCGGGAGAGGACTGTATTGGTGGAGCGGCTGCTCTATGATAACTTATATGCCGGGCTCAGTGACGATTATATTGAGGTCCGGATGGAATCGGAAATCGACCTGACCGGAAAGCTGGTCAAGGTCTTGGTAACAGCAACTGAGGATGAATATGTGCGGGGTACGCCTTCCAATCTGGCGGGATTAGCATTTTAAGCCCTTGGAGTATGAATATTGGCTGTATGCAAACGGATCCCCAGAAAAGGGGGGTCTTTTTTGTACTGTAATTTTGCCTCCAATGATGTAAAAAAATGGTGACAAATAAATGTAAGTGGAATAAAATACTATAAATGGCAATAATCAATCATCTGCGGGAGGAGGAGCGGGTATACTCTGATGTGATGCCTAGATAGCGATTGTGAAAGGGGAGTATAGCGTGAATGAGTTCAAATTTGAAATTACTGCTGCTCTGGGGATTTTATCCGAGGGCACCAAAGGCTGGCAGAAGGAAGTCAATATGATTAGTTGGAACGAGCGCGGCCCCAAACTGGATATCCGCGATTGGGGCCCGGAACATGCCAAAATGGGCAAGGGGATAACCCTAAACCGGGACGAATGGCAAAAGTTGAAAGACATTTTGAATCACCTGGACCTGGAAAGGGAATGATTCAGGGGATGAAATATGATAGCTAGCCTACCAGAACAGACAGTTGAACATGTCCAGCCCTGGATAATCTGGGCTACGGTTATGGTGATATAACAAATCCACTTTGTAAAAAGGGCAATATTTGATAGAATTATTAAAACATGGCCCAGCGTCTGGAGCGTAAGACTTGCTGATCGATCCAACGCCATGGGATGCAATATTTGCCAGAATAAGGAGGTGAAAGCTGTGGCTGTACCCGATTGTCTATTCTGCAAAATAGTAAGCCAAGAAATCCCCGCTGCGATTGTCTACGAAGATGCTAAATTCGTGGTGATAAGGGACATTAATCCTGCGGCTCCTGTCCACTTGCTGATAATCCCAAGGATACACCTCGCTTCCCTGAATGAAACCACTGATCAGGATGTGGATACACTGGGTCAAATTCAATTGTTGGCGGCTCGCCTGGCCAAGCAGGAAAACATTGCCCAAAATGGCTATCGCCTGGTCAATAATTGTGGTCCATGGGGCGGGCAGAGTATTTATCACCTGCATTATCATTTGATTGGCGGAAAGCAACTGGGTTGGCCTCCCGAATAATCTTGACTGAAACTACCTCAGATTGTAAAATATAATGGTGTTTATCGAACCCGGTCAGGTGAGGGGAGGGATATAATGAGCGAAGTAAAGGTTGGCAAAAATGAATCCCTGGACAGTGCCCTGAAGAGGTTCAAGCGTACTTGTCAGAAATCGGGGGTTATGCAGGATATTAGAAAGCACGACCACTACGAAAAACCCAGTATCAGAAAGAAAAAGAAATCTGAAGCTGCCCGGAAAAAGAAAAAATTTTAGAAAAGAACCAAAAGGGGGCCTGGCAGGTACAAATGCCAGGCTCTTTGATAACTTAGACCTTTACTGGGGGTGAGTGCTTGACTTTCATGAACAAGGGCATGCAGAGCAGAAAGCAGAGAATGATCGTGGTTGGAGTAATAGCGGTGGTTCTAGTAACTTTCCTGGTTAGTATTGTAGCCATGTCTATATGGTGACAAGGACCATATTTCGATACAAAAGACGTGTCCCAGACACGTCTTTTCCATGAGTGTCCATAAATGTGGATGACTGGTCGATCCATAATTTTTCCAGCGTAAACAGGAGTCCTTTCATACTGGGGGGATGCCGGTTCAAGGCTCCTAATTAGCTTGAAAAGCACTGATTATGCTATAATGAATCAGCAAATATGGTTCCAGACAAGGAGGTTTAAGGATTTTTGGCCTTTAAAGAGAGCAAGTATACCATTAAAGACAACCAACAGGCGGCAATTTTCTTTGGCAGTGGGGATGAAAACTTTCATTATCTGCAGGAAATCAGCGATGTTGATATATCGGCCCGGGGAGCGGATATCTATGTAGCAGGCCCAGCCGAGCTGGTGGACCACACACTGCAACTTATCGCCGACCTGATGGATGTGGTCGAAAGCGAAGGCCAGCTGAATCTGAACGATATAGGCTATATGGATAAGCTCCTGAAAAAAGGGGACCGGCCAGGTTACAAAGACATAGTCTCGGGAACCCTGGTCACAACTTCCCGGGGCAAAGCTATAAAAGCAAGGACTATAGGCCAGAAAAGGTATGTACAAGCGATTCTGCGTGACGATGTAGTGTTCGGCATCGGGCCAGCTGGAACCGGCAAGACATACCTTGCCGTGGCCATGGCAGTAAGGGCATTACGCAATAAAGAAGTGGAAAGGATCATTCTGGTCAGACCGGCAGTGGAAGCAGGTGAAAAACTGGGCTTTTTGCCAGGTGACTTCATCGAGAAAGTTAATCCCTATCTGCGCCCCCTTTATGATGGTTTGTTCGATATTTTGGGAGTCGACGTAACCCAGCGCTATTTGGAGAAGAATATTATCGAGATTGCCCCCCTGGCCTATATGCGGGGGAGAACCCTAAATAGCGCCTTCATTATCCTCGATGAAGCCCAGAATACGACTCCGCAGCAGATGAAGATGTTTTTAACCCGTTTGGGTTTTGGATCCCAGACCGTGATAACTGGTGATGTGACCCAGGTGGATTTGCCACGGGATGAGTATTCAGGCTTGATCGAGATCCAGAAGATATTGGGGAATTTAAAAGGGATCTCTTTCGAATACCTGGGCAAAGAAGATGTAGTGAGACACCCCCTGGTTCAGAAAATAATCAATGCCTATGAGCTGTTTCAGGAACTAGGGTAGGGTTGTTTGAAAGCGCATAATACCAAGGAGCATGATGATGAGGCTGGTTAATATCCTCAAATACCTGGGCGAAATAAAGATCGGAACTCTGTGGAAGGATTCCCAAACCAGGAGGACTCTGGGCATCATTGCCTTTTTTGTCATAGCGATGGGGATCATCTTCAGCAACTTCAGCACCCAGCAAGTTGCGTTGCGTACTGATGAGGTGGCGAAACGCAACATAGTATCCAATGTAAACGCGGTTATCATAGACGAAAAACAGACTAAAGAATTGCAGGACCAAGCTGAGGCCAGGGTGCAGAAATCATATCAGGAGGACAAGAACGCCTTGACCGCCGCCCGCACCGAGGTCAATACGCTATACAAGAATCTGGGCGACATATTGCGCTCTGACAATACTGACAAAAAAACTCCCCTCAAGACTCTGCTGGAAGGCATGGCCGCTAAAAAGAAAACTGGAGCCAGCTTTGATGTTCCCACCTTGGTCAACTACCTGCTCATCACCAAGAGCCAGGATATCGACAAGATGCAGGAAGCCACATTGAGTATCCTGGAATCGGCCATGAATAAGCCTATCACTGAGGAAGCACTGAATGACGTATATAAGGCGGTGCTGCAACAGGCGGAGCAGATAGGGTTCAGCGAATCTGCCCAGGAATTCATCAGTGTGGCCGCTATTAACGCCGTACGGCCCAACTTGATTTACAACCAGGAAGCCACCGCCAGGGCCATTCAGGAGGCCCGAAACCAAGTAGAGCCTGTGCGCATTACCATAAAAGTAGGCGAGATAATCGTTCGTGAGGGGGACCGGGTAACCGCTGAACAGATATCGGTCCTTGAACAATTGGGTATCCAGCGGACCCAGAACTGGGCCTGGACCCTGGTAGGTATAGCCGCTTTTCTGGTGATCGGTTTCTGGTTGACCCGGGAATACCTCAAACGCCACCACCGGGAAATTTACCAGAATGACATGCAGATCCTGTTATTAGGTTTGATATTGATCATGGTCTTATTGATTTCCAAATTCATGACCGTGATCCAGATAGCCGACCGCCCGGAAATCAATGCCATGTCCGGCTACCTGGCTCCAGTAGCGGCCGGCTCAATGCTGATCGCGATCCTGCTTGACACCCGGGTGGCCTATTTTATCACTATGCTTCTGGCATTGGCCGTTGGCATGATGACCGAAAGCAATCAGCTGTCCTACGCGACAGTTGCTTTTGTCGGCGGAACCGTAGGCATTTACCAGGTGTCCCGCTTCAGCCAGACTAATGATCTGGCTAAATCGGGAATATATATTGCCGGAGCCAATGTGGCCACTATCATTGCCATGATTCTGATAGCTGGTAATGTCACCATCTCCTCAGTGCTGATGGGAGCTATTCTGGGGATTATCAGCGGGATACTATCAGCGGTCCTGATGATCGGAGCCCTGCCTTATATGGAGAACGGTTTCTCCATAACCAGCATGAGAAGGCTCCTGGAATTATCGAATCCTAACCATGAACTGCTGAAGCGTTTGCTGCTAGAAGCCCCGGGAACATATCATCACAGCTTGATGGTGGCCAATCTGGCGGAAGCTTCGGCAGAGTCAATCGGGGCCAATCCTCTCTTGGTTCGGGTCGGAGCCTATTATCACGACATCGGCAAGATAAAAAGACCGGAATATTTTGTGGAAAACCAGCGCGGCTTCAGCGAACCGCACAACAAGATCGCCCCGGCTTTAAGCGCGCTGATCATCATTTCCCATGCCAAAGAGGGTGTAGAGATGGCCCGAGAAGCTAAGTTGCCCGAGGTCATTGTCGATTTCATCGCTGCCCACCATGGTACCAGCTTGGCCAAATATTTTTACAACCGGGCTATTGAAGAAGAAGGCGAAGGTATGGTGAATGAGGAAAGTTTCCGCTACGAGGGACCCAAACCCCACACCAAAGAGGTAGCGCTGGTCATGCTGGCTGATGCAGTGGAGGCAGCCGTACGTTCGCTGAACAATCCCGACATAAACAGCATCAATGCCATGGTGCACAAAATTATCCGCGACAAATTGAATGACCGGCAATTGGAAGAGAGCGATCTGACCTTTAAAAATTTGGACGAGATAGCCAACAGTTTTAGCAAGGTTTTGGAAGGAGTCTATCATAAACGGATCGAATACCCGGATATAGTAAAGGAATTTAGCCAAAGGAGTGAATACTTTGGAGACCATGATCATCAACCAGCAGGCCAAAGTTAATTATGGCCGGGAGTTGCAGAAGGTGATCGCCACGGTGGCCAAAGCTACCGCCAAGATGATGAAGATACCTGTGAGATCCGAAGTGAGCATCCTTTTACTTGATAACAAGCACATCAAAGAACTCAACCATCTCTATCGCGGCCAGAACAGGTCAACCGATGTGCTTGCCTTTGCCATGAACGAACTGGGGGAAAACGAACCCGAGTATGATTCTTCGGCTGAGGTGAATGTGCTGGGTGACATAGTTATTTCCCTGGAACAAGCCTTGCACCAGAGCCAGGATTACGGTCACAGCCTGGAAAGAGAAGTGGGTTTTTTGGTGGCCCACGGCATGCTCCACCTTTTAGGTTTTGATCATGACGACGCTGTCGAGGAAAAGGTAATGCTTGAATGGCAGGAAAAAATATTGCAGAGTGTCGGCCTGGAAAGGTAGACTAGACAGATGGGCAGGTTGAGCCGCAGTTTTAATTGTGCCATAAAAGGTGTGATCTGTGCCGTTGTCAGCGGAGCCAACATGAAGATACACCTGCTGGCAGCTGCGTCAGCAGTGGCAGCAGGTTGGTGGCTCAAAATATCAGCCCTGGAATGGGCGATCATCAGTTTGACCATATTTTTTGTCCTGGCAGCGGAAACCTTCAACTCGGCCATAGAGGCTACCGTTGACCTGGTTACCCAGGAGCGACATCCTCTGGCTGGGCGGGCCAAGGATCTAGCCGCTGGCGGAGTACTGCTGGCCGCGGTAAATGCCCTGGTGGTGGCAGGTCTGATATTGCTGCCCAAGGCTTTGAACCGGTGGTAAGATCAGCGATCGGAGAAAAGACATGAACCTTGGCGAGTTGGTGAAAATAGCTCGACAGGCCCAGACCCAGGCTTATGCTCCTTATTCTGGCTTCAGGGTAGGAGCTGCTTTGTTGGGTGGGGACGGAACAGTATTTACTGGTGTAAACGTGGAAAATGCATCTTATGGGCTGACGATCTGCGCCGAGCGCAGCGCGGTCTTCAAAGCTGTAACTGCCGGCCTGCGGGATTTCGTGGCCTTGGCGATAACCTCCAGCGGATCAGGCTATGTGTATCCTTGTGGGGCTTGTTTACAGGTCCTGGCCGAATTTTCACCCCATATCCAGGTCATAGTTACCGATGAGAGCGATAACAAAAAAGTGTACGATTTAGGTGAGCTGCTGCCCCAGGTCTTTGCCTGGTCGGGCAAACGCAATTCACCCGTTGAGGGATTATAAATCTTTTGACGCAACCCGGTATGAATTTTCCAGTCGCGATGATCCGAGCAGGAGGTTTAAACAATAGTGAAATCTGGATTCGTTAGCATCATAGGCCGGCCCAATGTAGGCAAATCAACGCTTATAAACAAATTGATCGGGGCCAAGATTGCCATAGTATCAGATAAACCCCAGACCACCAGGAACAGGATCCAGGGGATCCTGACCAAGGATGAGGGGCAGATCATTTTTGTAGATACCCCTGGTATTCACAAACCCAAGCATCTTTTGGGCGAATATATGCTGCAGATCTCTACCCAGAGCTTGAGTGAGGTTGACTTGATATATTATATGACTGATGCCAGCCGGCCCTTTGGAGCAGGCGAGCAATATATCATCGAACAGTTAAAAAAGTCTCAAATACCGGTGTTCCTTGTGGTCAACAAAATAGACCTGGTGAGCGACCAACAGCTCAAGGAGTTCCTACAGCCTTTCTATGGCCAAATGAACTTCGCCGAATACAGCCCAATTTCGGCAGCCAATGGAACAAATCTAACTGAATTGCTGGAGAAGACCCTGCAGTATCTGCCGGAAGGACCGCTTTATTACCCTGCCGATGACCTGACTGACCAGCCGGTTTCATTTATTGTAGCTGAGCTTATTCGGGAGAAGGCCTTGATTTTGACCAGGGATGAGGTCCCGCATTCTTTGGCGGTAGTCGTGGAGGAGTTCAGGAACCAGGGGACTGGGAAGATATATATTCGCGCGGTGATACACACGGAGAGGGATTCACAGAAAGCCATCATTATTGGTAAGAACGGTCAGATGCTGAAAAAAATCGGCGCCGAGTCGCGTATCGATGTCGAAAAAATGCTGGAGACATCTGTATATCTTGATCTCTGGGTGAAAGTGAAAAAAAATTGGCGGGATAATGAAAACAACCTTAATCAACTGGGTTACCGACCGTAAATAAAGTGCTCGGTGCCAACGGGTATTGTCAATATAGCGTAAAGGAGCTGGGGAGATGGACATAGCAGCCTTTTTGGACAGTACTGATTTGAGAGCTGATGCCAGCGCAGCCGAAATAGAGGCATTGTGCCGGGAGGCAGTTCAGCTCAACATGGCCGCAGTATGTGTGCATCCTTATCGCTTGAAATTGGCCCAATCGATACTGAAGGGAAGCAAGGTGAAGTTGTGTACGGTGATAGGATTTCCCCTGGGCGCCGAAGGCTTGGAATCCAAGGTCTACGCAGCTGAACAGGCTCTTTCCCAGGGAGCGGATGAATTGGACATGGTGATAAATATCGGGGCTGTCAAAGATGAAGATTATTTTACAGTAATCAGGGAAATAGAAGCCGTGTTGGCCCTGAAACGCAAATACCAGTTCATCTTGAAAGCCATAGTGGAAACGGCGCTGTTGACTGGTCCCGAGCTGGCTATGCTGACCATTTATTTAAGCCAGGCTGGAACCGATTTTATTAAAACATCTACAGGCTTCTCTGCCCGGGGAGTCACCCTGGAAGATATCGAGATAATCAAGGGCCATCGGGAAGAGACCCTGCAGATCAAAGCCTCGGGGGGAATAAGAGACCTTAACTTCGCCATGGAACTCATCGAGGCCGGGGTCGAAAGACTGGGAACCAGTGTCGCCGGTCAACTGGTGCAGCAATACCGATTGCGGGAGAAGCCTTGACCTTGCGGGATTCCTTCTAAGAGGTACCTGGCTGGGGAGACAACATGTATTATCAGAGCCGTTCGATTGTATTGAAAAACCGCGATTTGCGCGACAGTGACCAGATCCTGACCATATTTACCGAGAAGGAGGGCAAGGTCACCGCGGTCGCCAAAGGCGTTAAAAAGCCCAAGAGCAGCCTTCGGGGCTGCACTCAGCCCTTTTGTCACTCCTTGCTATATTTTAACCGCGGCCGGGATATGGATTTGATCACCCAGGGAAGGATAATCGATTTTTTCGGCAATTCCCGCGAAGACATCACCCGCACCCTTTATTCCATGTACATGATGGAGCTGCTGGACAAAAGCCTGCTGGAAAGGGCCCCCCTGCCCCAACTATATTCAGCCTTGGCCCGGGTGTTGGAACTCATCAACCAGCAGGGCCTGGACCTGATGCTGGTTAGGTATTTCGAAAGCCGGCTACTGGTCAATTTGGGCTATAAACCCATAATGGACCAATGCGCTCAATGCGGCAGCAAAGAGCTGCAAGATTTCTGTTTCAGCCTGCAAGAAGGCGGCTTGCTGTGTAGGGCTTGCATAGAACCCAGCAAGCACCTCATGATATTGCGGGGTGAAACTGCGGCCCTGGTAAGACTTCTTTGTGAAGGGTCCCTACAGGCCGTACAGAGGGTAAAGGCTTCTCCCCTAGCCAGGCAGCAATTGGAGATAGTTTTGGAGAAATATCTCGAGTACCATCTGGAGAGAAGATTCAAGGTTAAGAACACTATCCGTCTATTGAAGCGTACCCTGGCTGTTTCCAATTGACAAGCCCCAGGCAGGGTTGTTAAACTATTCATGAATTTAATAGCCAGACGATGATGGAGAAGAGTAGGGTAAGCCGCCTGACACAGAAAGCCGGGCAGGATGGAAACCGGTTCAGGACTTAGCTGAAGGCGCTTCGGAGCAGGCAGGCAGTTTATGAGGTGGGCCACGTGCCAAGCAGGGTGGAACCGCGGGTTGATCCCGTCCCTGTTGGGTAACGGGCATCTTTCATTTTAGGGCAAATAGGAGGAAAGTATATGAATTTCCAGCAGCTGATCATGAATCTGCAAAACTACTGGGGGGAGAGGGGATGTATCATCCAGCAGCCCTATGACCTGGAGAAAGGAGCCGGTACCATGAATCCGGCGACATTTCTGCGCAGCCTGGGTCCGGAACCATGGAATGTGGCCTATGTGGAACCCTCCCGGCGTCCCACAGACGGTCGGTATGGAGAGAATCCCAACCGCTTGCAGCACTACTACCAATTCCAGGTTATACTGAAGCCCTCACCCGACAATGTTTTGGAACTCTATTTCGAGAGCCTCCGCCAGCTGGGCATCGATCCGGATATGCATGACTTGCGCCTGGTTGAGGATAATTGGGAATCCCCGACTTTGGGGGCCTGGGGCCTGGGTTGGGAGGTTTGGCTGGACGGCATGGAGATTACCCAGTTCACCTATTTCCAACAATGCGGCAGTTTCGACTGCTATCCGGTATGTGCGGAGATAACGTATGGTTTGGAACGCATTGCGATGTATATTCAGAACAAGGAAAACGTCTATGATATTGAGTGGGTGGAAGGGATAAGCTATGGCGATGTCCATCACCAGTCGGAAGTGGATTATTCGCATTACAACTTCACAGTTTCAGATATACCGACGCTGATCAATATGTTCAATCTCTGTGAGGAGGAAGCTCGCCGGATTTTAGCCCGGCAACTTCCCCAGCCAGCTTATGATTATGTTTTGAAATGCTCCCACCTCTTCAACCTCCTTGATGCCAGGGGAGCCATAAGTGTTACGGAAAGAACCGGTTATATCGCCCGGGTCCGCAATCTGGCCCGGACAGTTGCCAAAGAATACCTGGAGCAGAGGGCCCGGATGGGCTACCCTTTGATCAAAGATGAAAAATTACGCCGGGAAATAATTAAGGCTGAGGAGGTGCTGGGATAATGAAGCAAGATTTTCTTCTGGAGATAGGTTTGGAAGAAATGCCCTCGGCTTTTATGGGGCAGGCTCTAAGGGATTTAAAGGAGATAGCCGGCAACAAATTGAACTCCCAGAGAATTGAATACACACACATCGCCACCTTGGGAACGCCGCGGCGCCTGGTCCTGTTTATCCAGGGGCTGGCAGACCAGCAGGCCGATGCTTTGATCGAGACCAAGGGGCCCAAAAAGAGCAGCGCTTTCGCGGCAGATGGAGAGCCTACCCGGGCAGCCCAGGGTTTTGCCCGCAGCCAGGGAATCATGGTCTCGGAACTCGAAATTAAAAGCCTGGATGGGATCGAGTATGTTTTTGCCGTCAAAAGCGAACTGGGTGAATCGACTGCGAACCTGTTGCCGGCCATCATTTTGGAGATTATCAACAACCTTAGTTTTCCGAGATCCATGCGCTGGGGATACTTCCATACCCGCTTTGCCAGGCCCATCAGGTGGTTGCTGGCTCTATATGGGGACAAGGTTGTAGAGATACAGGTTGAGAACGTGAAAAGTTCCAACCTGAGTATGGGCCATCGCTTTCTGGCTCCGGAAGCATTTGCGGTGCAGAGCCCGGCTGAATATTTCAAAACTTTACGAGAGAGATACGTGATTGTGGATCAAGAGGAGAGAAAGGAATTGATCTGGAACCAGGTTCAAAGGGTGGCCTCCCAGGTCGGGGGCCAAGCTATGGAAAACGAGGATCTATTGGACGAAGTGACCTTCCTGCTGGAATACCCAACTGCTTTTTATGGGGGATTTTCTCCGTCTTACCTGGATGTGCCTCCGGAGGTGCTCACAACCAGTATGATCGCACATCAACGCTACTTCCCGGTTTTCGACAGCAGCCACAAATTGATGCCTGGTTTCATAGGCATCAGGAATGGTACCGACTATAGCCTGGATCTGGTCAGAGCTGGAAATCAGCGGGTATTGAAAGCCCGCCTGGAGGACGCCTTGTTCTTCTGGAAGGAAGACACGGCGAAAGGCTTGGCAGCTTTCATTCCTGGACTAAGCAACATACTGTTCCATGAGAAACTGGGCAGTGTTCTTGAAAAAGTGGAGAGGCTTCGCAACCTGGCGGTTTATATAGGCAGCCGGCTGGATTTGAGTAGTGCCGATAAGTTGTCAAAGGCAGCAGAGCTGTGCAAGGCAGACCTGCTCAGCAGCATGGTTTTCGAATTTCCAGAATTGCAGGGCATCATGGGCAGATACTATGCCCTCAATGCGGGTGAAGATCCGGAAGTGGCCGAGGCCATACTGGAGCACTACCTGCCTCGTTTTGCCGGTGACCGTTTGCCGTCCACCCCGACGGGTACAGCCCTGGCCCTGGCGGAGAAATTCTCCAACCTGGCCGCATTTTTTGCCATAGGGATCAAACCTTCCGGTTCCCAGGATCCTTACGCACTGCGCAGGCAGGCTCTGGGAATCGTAAATACAGTTTTGGACCTGGGTCTACAGCTTGATTTAAGGGAAATCATCGCCCAGGCCTATGATGGCCTGCAAGCGGTAAAGCCAGCCAAAAGCCAGGCTGAGACCATCCTTGAGCTTAGTGAGTTCATCCTGCAGAGGATGAGGGGAGTCATGTTGGAGCGCGGGCTCTCCTATGACGTGGTCGATGCGGCCCTCTATCAAGGGAGTGCCGATTTGAAAGAAATCATGCAGAGGGCCGAAGCGGTCAGTGCCTTCAAGAGCCAGGATCGCTTTGAGGATTTAATGGTGGTTTTCAACCGTTCCTTCAACCTTTCCAAGAAATGGGAAAGCGACCAGGTGGCGGTTGAATTGCTGGCTGACAGCAGCGAGATAGCCCTGTATGAAAAATATCTGGCTACCAGGCCCCAGGTGGAGCAAGCCCTGGCCAACCAGGAATTTGCTGAGGGGATGCTGCTTTTAGCCGGCTTGCGTCCGGAAGTGGATGAGTTCTTCGATGCGGTGATGGTGATGGTGGAAGAAGATGAACTGAAAGCGGCTCGCCTGGGCATACTGAAGTCAATTGCCAGTTTATGCCAGAAGGTGGCTGATTTCTCGAAAATTGTTGCCTAAAAATTTAATTGTTAAACAGGATTTTTTTGTTCAATATAGTATATATAATTAGTGTAGTTTGGCCCAAACAGTATAGCATAATTGGGTGGTGAAAATAATCGAACTAAATGAACGCCAAGAAAAAATCCTGGAGATTGTCAAAAACCATGGCCCGATCACCGGGGAAAGCATAGCCGAACTGTTGGAGGTTACCAGGGCAGCCTTGCGTCCTGATCTGGCGGTTCTGACCATGTCCGGGTACCTGGAAGCAAAACCAAGGGTCGGATATACGTACAAAGCTGACGGGGCATCGAATGAGATCAAAAAGATCCTGAATCAATATCGAGTCAAGGATATAATGTCGATGGCGGTAGTGGTGAAAGAAAAATGCAGTATATATGATGCTATTGTGACACTCTTCCTGGAAGATACAGGGACGATATTCGTGGTGGATAAAAAAAATAACCTGGTGGGGGTAGTATCCCGCAAAGACCTATTGAAGACTACTCTGGGCAAAGTCGATATTCACCAGATGCCGGTCAGTGTTATCATGACCAGGATGCCTAACATAATCACTGCCGCGGGAGATGATACAGTTGTGGAAGCGGTGAAAAAAATTGTAGAACACGAAGTGGACGCCCTGCCAGTGGTTCGGCGTTTCATTGGCCAACCGGGAGAAGACAACCTCGAGGTTGTGGGGAGGATCACCAAAACCAACATAACTCGACTCTTCCTGGACCTGGCTTCTAAATAAACGAGGAGGTTAGAAATTTTGAGCAATCATTTACCGGGGGTGTATATCGTTTCCGACTCCATTGGAGAAACAGCGGAGATGGTGGTCAGAGCCGCTGCCAGCCAATTCAACTCCGGGTCCATGGAAATCAGGCAAATACCCAATATCTCGGATGAAGCCACCCTGGAGGAGGTCGTTCACCAGGCAGCAGAAAACGATTTCTTGATCGCATACACTCTGGTCCTGGACGAACTAGCGGATTTTCTTCGCCAAGAGGCGGCCAAAGCCGGAGTCGTTTGTGTAGATATCCTGGGGCCAATTATTTCTGCATTCGAGCAGGCCAGCCACATTACCCCCAAGCGGGAACCGGGTCTTTTACGCAAAGTGGATGAGATGTATTACCGAAGAGTGGAAGCGGTGGAATTCGCGGTGCGTTATGATGACGGCAAAGATCCCCGGGGTATTCCTCAAGCGGACGTGATCTTGGTCGGCGTATCCAGAACCTCCAAAACCCCGCTTTCCATGTACCTGGCCCACAAACGCATTAAAGTGGCTAACGTACCGTTGGTGCCGGAATTGGCCCCACCCGATGAGTTGTTCCAGGTAGAAAGGGGTCGGGTGATCGGATTGACGATCAAACCTGATTTGCTCAATAGTATTCGTAAGGAGCGCCTCAAGACAATGGGACTAACAGCTCAGGCCACCTATGCAAATTATGAGCGCATACTGGAAGAATTGGAGTTCGCCAGCAAAGTGATGAAAAAACTGGGTTGCCCCATCATAGATGTGACCAATCGGGCGGTAGAAGAAACAGCCAGCAAAATACTTGAAATCTATTATAGGAGGTTAAGTAATGTCTAGCAAAAAATTCGTCTATCTGTTTGAAGAAGGAAAATCGGAGATGAAGGCCATCCTCGGAGGAAAAGGCGCCAATCTGGCAGAGATGACTAGAATCGGGCTGCCGGTGCCTCCGGGTTTCACTATCACTGCCGAAGCCTGCAACGAATACCTGGCACTGGGGCAACAATTTCCTGAGGGCATGCTGGACGCGTCCTTTGCAGCTTTAAAGACCCTGGAAGACAGGACCGGCAAGAAATTTGGGGACAAAGACAACCCGCTTCTGGTTTCGGTCAGGTCGGGAGCGGCTGTTTCCATGCCTGGTATGATGGATACGATCTTGAACCTGGGCTTAAACGATGCTAGTGTACTGGGGCTGGCAGTTTTATCCGGTGACGAGAGATTCGCCTATGACTGTTATCGCCGCTTTATCCAAATGTTCGGCAATGTAGTTCTGGATATTGAACATGGCAGCTTTGACGTCATTGTGGAAAGACATAAACGCAAACTGGCTCTGATTTTCGACTACGAGATCCCTGCTGCCGAACTCAAGGAAATAATTCAGGAATACAAAGCAGTTGTGCAGCAGGCCAAAGGCTTTGAGTTCCCCCAGGATGTAAACGATCAGCTAGTCATGGCCATAAAGGCCGTTTTCGGATCTTGGAACAATCAGCGGGCTATAGTTTATCGCCGCATAAACAAGATCCCCGATGATCTGGGAACAGCTGTAAATGTCCAGTGTATGGCTTTCGGCAACTTGGGTGAAGATTGCGGCACCGGGGTGGCTTTCACCCGCGATCCTTCTACCGGTGAGAAAACCTTGTACGGGGAATTCCTGGTCAATGCCCAGGGTGAAGACGTAGTTGCGGGCATCAGGACCCCCCTGCCGATCTCCAAACTCAAAGAGGGCTTGCCTTCTGTTTTCGAACAATTCATCAATACCTGCAACAACCTGGAAAAACACTACCGGGATATGCAGGATATAGAGTTTACGGTAGAAAAAGGCATACTATATATGCTGCAGACCCGGACTGGAAAAAGGACTGCCAAGGCTGCGGTGAAAATCGCGGTAGAAATGGTAGGCGAAGGCTTGATCACCAAGGACGAGGCCTTGCTGAGGGTGGATCCCGAACAGATTGACCAACTGCTGCATCGCCAGATAGACACCAGCGTTACCTTGTATCCCTTTGCCCAGGGTCTGCCGGCTTCACCGGGTGCGGCCAGCGGCAAAGTGGTGCTGGATGCTGACCTGGCCGAAAAAATGGGTGAGGCCGGGGAAAAGGTGGTTCTGGTGCGCAATGAAACTACCCCCGACGACATCCACGGGATCGTATATGCCCAAGGCGTGCTCACCGCCCGGGGAGGGATGACCTCTCATGCTGCGGTAGTGGCCAGGGGAATGGGCAAACCGTGTGTTTGCGGATGTGAGAGCATAAAGATCGACCAGGAAGGCAAACAATTCACAGCCAATGGATTGGTAATCAAGGAAGGAGAAATCATAACCATCGACGGGGCAACCGGAAATGTGATGATGGGTGAAGTGCCCATGATAGAACCGACTCTTTCTCAAGAATTCGAGACTCTCCTGGCTTGGGCTGATGATACCAAGAGGCTGGCGGTTCGAGCTAATGCCGATACCCCTGAAGATGCCGAGAAAGCCCGGGAATTCGGGGCGCAGGGTATAGGTCTGTGCCGGACTGAGCATATGTTTATGGCCCAGGAACGGCTGCCCATAATGCAGGAAATGATCCTGGCCGAGAACCTGACGGACCGGGAAGCCGCCCTGGCAAAACTGCTGCCCTTCCAGCGGGAAGACTTCTATGGCATCCTAAAAGCTATGGCCCCCTTCCCGGTTACCATACGCCTCCTGGATCCGCCCCTGCACGAGTTCCTTCCTGATCAGGAAAGCTTGATGCTCGAAATAGTTGAGATGAAATTCCACAACGCCAACAAGTATGACATCATGGAGAAAGAGACGATGCTCAAGAAGATACACAGCCTCCATGAAGCCAATCCGATGCTGGGACACCGCGGATGCCGCCTGGGTCTCACTTATCCCGAAATATATATTATGCAAACCCGGGCTGTTTTCGAGGCCATGGTGATGCTCAAGAAGGAAGGCATTGAGATATTGGCCGAGATAGAGATACCCTTGGTTATGGACCAAGCTGAATTCACCCTGCTAAGGGAAGACATACTTGAGGTGTATGCCGAAATCAAGTCTTCCACCGGAATGGAACTCGATTTTGTGCTGGGGACCATGCTGGAATTGCCTCGGGCTTGTGTAGTCGCTGATGAAATTGCTGAAACCGCTGAGTTTTTTTCCTTCGGTACCAATGATTTGACCCAGACCACCCTGGGTTTCAGCCGGGACGACGCGGAAGGGAAATTCATTCCGGTCTACCTGGAGCGAAAAGTACTGAAAGATAATCCTTTTGCAGTCCTGGACCGCAAAGGGGTTGGAGCCCTCATGAAGATGGCAGTAGAAAAAGCCCGCAGCACCAAGCCGGGAATCTTGATGGGCATCTGCGGTGAGCATGGCGGTGAACCCAGTTCCGTAGAGTTTTGTCACCTTATCGGGCTGGATTATGTCAGCTGCTCTCCTTATCGGATACCAATCGCCAGATTATCAGCCGCCCAGGCCCAGATCAGAAACCGTTAATCAAGAAGAAATTATTTCTGGGGAGCCCTGGCAGGCCAGGGTTCCCCAGATTTGTTAACGAGCTGAGTTATGGAATCCGGTTTGACATCGATATAGATGAAATTATTAGAGGAATTAGCCTTCGCCTGTGGTATATGAATACCATAGGCGGAATGAAATCAGGATAAAGGATTGGCCACCAGGAATTCAACCGAAACCGGCATACTGAATCTATTTCCTTGAGGTGCGATAATTCTTAACCTTGCAGGCTAAGGATTTTTTTATTCAGGGATGAGGTGAGAGAGATGGAAATTAGGGAAGAAATCGAAGCCCGCGAGAATCGGGGCTTGAACCCCATGGCCACCTGGTCCAGCCGCTCACGAGGAAGGCAGAGTGAGGAGAAACCTGATTCTATCCGGACCTGTTTCATGCTGGACCGGGACCGGATCGTCCACTCCAAATCTTTCCGCCGCCTCAAGCATAAAACCCAGGTATTCGTAGCTCCTCCGGGGGACCATTACCGTACTCGCCTCACCCATACCTTGGAGGTCAACCAGATCGCCAAAACCATCGGAGCAGGATTGAATCTCAACCTGGATCTGATCGAAGCCATAGCATTAGCCCATGATGTAGGCCATACACCTTTCGCCCATTCAGGGGAGCAGGTATTGAATGAATTGACGGGTGGACATTTCCGACACAATGAAAACAGCATCCGGGTATTGACCCGCATCGAACAACACCGGGACCGCAGCGGACTCAACCTCAGCGCCGAGGTTTTGGACGGGGTGCTCCGCCACAGTGGCTATGGGCACAAGGCCCCACCGGCAATTACCTTGGAAGGCCAGGTGATCCGGATAAGCGATAAAATTGCGTATGTCCAGCATGATATAGATGACTCGGTGCGAGCTGGAATCCTCAGCCTCGACCAGATACCCCGCGAATTTCTGGCAACACTGGGGACTTCTCATAGCCAGCGCATCGCCACCCTGGTGATAAATACCATTGCTCACACCCGCAAGCAGATGAAGGCTGGGGGTGAGGTCAGTGTCGAGCCTGATCCGCAGATCGAAAAAGCATTGAGGGGTCTGCGGGAATTCATGTTTGAAAACATCTACCGGGGACCAGTATGCCAGGGAGAAAGAACCCGGGCCACCTTTGTGATTGAGCACCTTTTTAATTACTACCTAAAAAATCCAAGCAAGATGAGCCCGCTATACCTGGAAATAGCCGAGCAGGAGGGCCTGGAGCGCGCAGTAGTCGACTATATATCAGGGATGAGCGATGCTTACTGTGTCACCCTCTTTAGAGACATATATATACCCCAGTCGTTGGTCCCGGATGCGGGGCGTATCTTTGGCTGGCCCTGCGAGATCCAAGGGGGATAATTGGTTAGCCAAATATTTTCCGTTGAGGAAAAAGGAATTTACCGGTCGGTATAGAATAGTAGGTGGAAGCCATGACTAAATACCTGGATGAACAAAATATTCGCGAAATAGAAGCACGTCTCGATATAGTCGAAATAATTTCTGAGAGTGTACAGCTAAATCGCAGGGGCAACAATTACTGGGGGTTATGTCCCTTTCACCCGGAAAAAACTCCTTCCTTTAGCGTGAACAGGAACAAGCAGATGTACTACTGTTTCGGTTGTCATGCGGGGGGAAATATTTTTTCCTATGTAATGAAAAAAGAAGGCCTTGACTTCAAAGAAGCCTTGGAATTACTTGCGGCAAAAGCTGGGATCGAGATCACCCTTCCCCGGGACCGCAAATCGCTGGATAAGCGTAAAGCCTTGATTGCGGTGAATAACGCCGCCACTCAGTTCTATGCAGATATGCTGAGCAGCGAAAAGGGGCGCACGGCCAGGGCCTACCTGGACAAGCGCGGTCTGACCCCAGAATCGATCTCGATTTTTAGATTAGGTTATGCCCCGGATGACTGGAACCTGGTCGAGGAGTATCTGCTCAAGAAAGGTTTTGCCCCTGAAATCATCAAGGCATCAGGACTGATCAAACGCAGTGACAATCAAAATCGCTTCTATGACCTGTTCCGTAATCGAATAGTCTTTCCGATTTTTATGTATAACCAGGATGTGGTTGGTTTCGGGGGAAGAAGTCTGGGTGAGGCTATGCCCAAGTATCTTAATACTGCTGAAACCGAGCTCTTTTCAAAACGCAGGAATCTATACGGATTGGCCCAGGCACGGGAGAGCATAAGGGACAAGAACTCCGCCTTTCTTGTGGAAGGATATATGGATTGCATAAAAATCCATCAGGCTGGTATCAAGAATGTAGTCGCCTCATTGGGAACTGCCCTTACCGAGGAACAAGCCAGTTTGCTGCATAGATATACGGAGAGAGTTGTGGTCTTGTACGATGGCGACGAAGCCGGCCAGCGTGAAACGATGCGAGCTATTAAGGTATTGAGAGCAGCGGGACTGCAGGTGGAAATAGTCAGCCTGCCCCCCGGCAAAGATCCCGATGAATATATAGAATCTAATGGGAAAGAGGGATTTTGGAATTACGTAAAGAATAATGCTTGTAGTGATATCGAATTCAAACTCAACCGATATATATATGAGACCCCCAGCTTGGATCTGCAAGCCAAGATCAGGATAATCGGAATGCTGAAGCCTGATATTGTGGCTTTGCCCAGCGCTCTGGAGAGGGATCATTATACCAAAATGCTGGCCCGAAAATTGGAAGTGGCTGAAAATCTGGTGGGACAGGAATTCAAAAACGCTGCCGGGCATCACTCCCTTCCAAAAGGATTACCCCCAGGTGAAGGAGATAGTGCCTCCCCGGTCAAAGCCATCAGCCTGCAGGAAAGAGTTCTACTGGCCATGCTGAGGGATGAGTTGATTTATGACCAGGTCAAGCAAAGAATTGGTATCAAATTCTTTGCGGATCCAGGCTATAGGTCTCTTGTAGCCCGATACGATGGCCTGGCCGGGGATAAGAGCCGCAAGATGAGCGAGTTGAGCCGCAGAGCGGCGGAATGGGGAATAGAGGAATCCTGGGCGCGAATCGCCCTGCTTCTGGAAAGCGACCAACCTGACTATACGCGGGATGCGGAAGAATTTTTGCTGCGGGTGGAACAGGAAAAGGCTTTGCGGCAATGGCAAATAACTGCAGAAGAGATCAAAAACCTGGGTGATATGGGTAGTTTTGATTCGGTGCTTGCCTTTATCCTCCAGCTAGATAAATTAGGAATTGGAACCCGGGAAGGGGGTAGAAGATGAAATTAGAACGCAAAATGGCAGATAGCATAAGCGCTCTGGCAGAAAAAGGCAAGAAAAAGAAAAGCCTGAGCTATGAGGAGATCATGGAAGAACTGCAGAGTTTCAATTTGGAACCTGATATGATAGATGACATACTGGAGCATTTGCAGACCCTGGGGATCTCTGTAGGCCCCGAAGGTGAAATCGACATGGAAGCCGAAGAGGCAGAAACTGAGAGCATCGAAACCGAAAAAGTGATCATCCCTGAGGGGGTAGAAATAGATGACCCGGTCCGCATGTATCTCAAAGAAATCGGCCGGGTGCGCCTGCTGACTGCCAATGAAGAGATCGAACTAGCTCAACTTATTGAAGATGGAGATGAAGAAGCCAAACGCAAACTGGTGGAAGCCAACCTGCGCCTGGTGGTCAGTATTGCCAAACGCTACGTAGGCAGGGGTATGCTCTTCCTGGACCTCATACAGGAGGGCAACCTTGGTCTCATGAAAGCGGTAGAGAAGTTCGACTACCGTAAAGGCTACAAGTTCAGTACTTATGCTACCTGGTGGATCAGACAGGCTATAACCAGAGCAATAGCCGACCAAGCCCGTACTATCAGGATACCGGTGCACATGGTAGAGACTATCAACAAGCTGTCCCGGGTACAGCGGAGCCTGCTGCAGACTCTGGGACGTGAACCTACCCCCAGTGAAGTGGGGGCGGAGATGGATATACCTGTGGAGAGGGTCATTGAAATCATGAAGGTAGCCCAAGAACCGGTATCGCTGGAAACTCCTATCGGCGAAGAAGATGACAGCCACCTGGGGGATTTCATTACCGATGAAGAGGCTGAATCCCCTGAGGAGTCCGCATCCTTTGTCCTCCTTAGGGAACATATGGATGGGATTTTGAACACCCTGACTGACCGGGAAGAGAAGGTATTGCGGCTGCGTTTCGGGCTTGATGACGGACGACCTCGCACCCTGGAGGAAGTGGGGCAGGAATTCGGGGTCACCAGGGAGAGGATCAGGCAGATCGAAGCCAAAGCCTTGAGAAAATTGCGCCATCCTTCCCGCAGCAAGAAATTGAAGGACTACATCGAATAAATGCCTGGGTTCAGTCTTGCGTTATTCTATCCGGGCTGTATTGACATGATTTCCTTATGAATATATAATTAGCTTCGTTGGGTCCTTCCTCGATAGCTCAACGGTAGAGCATCCGGCTGTTAACCGGAGGGTTGTAGGTTCGAATCCTACTCGGGGAGCCATTGATAGCAAAAGCGGTAATCCTAGTGTTTACCGCTTTTTCATTGCCTGGAAACCCCGAAAATAAAATGCTTTTTCTATTGATTTTTAGGGGGATTTTATATATACTAACTCTTGCGGGGTTTCCGGAGAGAACTCCGGGCCTATAGCTCAGTTGGTAGAGCTACCGGCTCATAACCGGTTGGTCCCAGGTTCGAATCCTGGTAGGCCCACCATATAATGGCCCCTTGGTCAAGCGGTCTAAGACACCGCCCTTTCACGGCGGTAACGGGGGTTCGAGTCCCCCAGGGGTCACCAGGGCGATTAGCTCAGTTGGGAGAGCGCCTGCCTTACAAGCAGGATGTCGGCGGTTCAAGCCCGTCATCGCCCACCAATTAAACCTTGAATTCCCCGGAGATATCCGGGGTTTTGCTTTTCGACCCAGAGCACCTGTAATCCGACCAAGGAGTGCAGGTGCTTTTCATTTGAGTTGTTGCAGCCACAGAACATCCGGGTCAACGATGGGGCCTGTCTGCCTTGGTGATTAGATTTTGCCCCGAGATTGTAATAAAATAAAAGTGACAGGTATCTATGCATGGCTAAAGGAGGAGTATGATGTGCACCTTACCGAAAATGTTCGAAGATTTGGTAACCGTCATTTCAACTACTTCGTCGTAGGGGCTCGGGAAGCTGCCATAGTTGAATGCGGCGTGAGCGGGGGAGTTTACAGTTTTAGCCAGGAGTGGTCCCAATATATGCCCAAACCGGACATTCGGCACCTGTTGATCTCCCATGCCCATTTTGATCATGTTTGTGGTGTACCGGCCCTACGGGAATTATTTCCCCAGGCCATGGTGGGAGCCAGTGCTGAAGCCCGGCGGATTCTCAGTAAAAGTAAGGTGCTGGCTAATTTTTTTGCCCAGGATGTCAAGATGTCCCAGGTTTTGCATGGGCAGGGCATTATCCCGCTTATTCCGCCCAGGACGGTACCGGAAAACATTGCTGTGGAAACAGTCATAGCCGCCGGCGATAGTATCAAACTATCCGGGGGTTTAGACTTGCAGGCTATAGATGCGCAAGGGCACAGCCCCTGCGGCCTGGCTTTCTACTTGCCCCAGGACAAGGTGATGTTCGTGGCTGATGCGGGTGGCTTTCAGATCAGGGATGATTTTCTTTTCCCGATTTTTTTCCAGGATTACAATCTCTATATCGAAACCCTGCGCAGTTTACGGGGGTATCCAGCCAGGGTCGTAGCTGTTCCCCATGAGAGGATCTGGTTTGATGATGACGTGAAGTCTTTCTTCGACCGGGCCATTAGCCAAGCTCAAGCGGCGTATGATGATATAGTTTTCATGCTTGACAAAGGCTGGGACGAACAGGATGTGAATGATTTCCTTTTCCAAAGATATTACAGGGACGACCTGTGTATCTACACCCCGGAAAACATTAGGGGTTGTGTGGAACTGCTGATCCGCCGTGTAAAAGAATGCCTGTAAAATACCGGCATTTACCTTTTATGATGCAACTCAATCCTAAGGATCAGCACCGGGGCAGACTGCAAGTTGCCGGCGTATATTAATATAGCTACATATTTTCTACTACATGGTAATCGATGATTTCTGCTTCTGCATCGTCCGCTTCGATATTTTGATAAACCGGGGTGATGGTATAACTGCCGATTGATTCAGTGGCCAAATCGCCTCCGCATTTCCAACATTCGGCATATTCCTGGCCGGTCCAGCCATGCAGGGCAAAGGTACTGCCGCCTTTTTTGATAAGTTTGATCTTTTCGTCCCGCCACCATCTCCCCGCTTCCTCGTAAGGCTTGGTTTCCTGGTTGAGGTAGAATACATCGGTTGCGGCGGTTTCGATTTCTTCAGCGGACAGGTTCCGGCTCTTGCTGCCGAGCTCCTCATTGGCAGCGGCCAGGGCTGCTCTTATCTCCTCCAGGCTCAAATTTTTCGTTTCCTCGGGGGATATGTTGCTGAAAACTATGTCTAATAAATCTTCGGCTCCGACTCCTTCTGTACTCTCCTCTGACCAAAGCCGGTATTCTGTGCCATCAGCCATAGTCAGGAGCCAATCATCGCCACTGAGTGACTCGATCTCAGCTCCCTCGGGAAGCTGCCATTCACCTCCTCCGAGGTACTCTACTCCCAGTTCCTCCATAGATGGGACCTCATGCGGATCATGAAAATGGGGATCAATGCCTGCCTGGGCCATAGTATAAAAACCTCCTCCCATCAGAATATGGCCTATTAATTGCGGAGAAATTTTTGGGGTGTCAGTTGAGTCTAACCATAGACGACTGCCTAAATTTGATCATCCAGGTGTCAGACCTCGTAGAAACATACTGCCAGGAGCCCTGGTCCGGTGTGGACCCCAAGTGCTGGGCTGATATCGGAGAAAATAAGCTCGCGTAGGTTGGACATCCTCTTGAATTTAACCAGCATTCCTTCGCCTTCGGCCTTGGCGGCGCCGTGCATGACCGCCAGATTGAAGGGACGATTGCCGACGCTTTCTTGCACTATTTCCATTAGCCGATCGATGGACTTTTGCCGGCCTCTGACTTTAGCGTGAGTATAATATATTCCGTCCGGATTGATCCCGATGATCGGCTTGAGGTTGAGAAATTCACCTAGCATCCCGGCCACCAATCCAATCCTTCCTCCCTTGCGCAGGTATTCGAGGGTCTCGATAACGTAGTAGGCCTTGACTTTGGGCTGCAAGGCCAGCAGCCTTTCCCACACTTTTTCGAAACTCAGTCCCTGGAAAATATTGCGGGCAGCATCCAAAACCATCCAGCCTGTGGCCATGGACAGGGTTTTGCTGTCAAATACACTGATAACGATATTTTCGCAATCCTTCGCGGCCAGTTGCATGGCTTGAAAGGTTCCGGATAAACCACTGGAAAGAGCAATGGCTAATATGTGGGTGAAACCTTCCTGGCGGGCTTTTTCGTAAGCCGCGCGTATTTCCTCGATATTGGGCATGGAAGTCGTGGGGATTTCACCTGGCATACGGTTATACACATCGATAGGCTCTATATCTACCCGGTCTGAATATTGTTCATGAGGATAAATAACCTTCAGAGGCAGAATGGTGATATTGTACTGATCGACGAATTCCTTGGGCAGATCGCAGGCACTATCAGCTATCAGGGCGATTTTGTCAGACAATGGTTTCACTCCTTTGCTGCGGCTTCTTGTATGGCCGCCTTGGTAATTCCATTTTAGATTATTGCGCTCGGATAGGCAAAATAATCCTGCAGGCGCAGGAACATCATTTCCTTAGGTTTGTTGCCCCTTGACAGGGCTAGCGGCAGAAGATAGAATTGACAGGTAAAGCAAAAATACTTTACAAAGGGAGGGGCCCGATGCTGGAAAAGATCAGCCATGTGGTCTTGCTGAAGGATTTCTACGGTCCTCTTTTGACCCAGAAGCAGCAGGATATTTTGAACCTCCATTATGAAAACGATTGGTCCCTTTCCGAGATCGCTGACCATATGCATACTAGCCGCCAGGCGGTCTTCGATATGGTCAAACGGGCACAGGCCCAGTTGGAAGAACTGGAAGAAAAGCTGGGAGTAGTGGAAAAATTCCAGCTGACCCGGCGCGGTTTGATGGATGTAGCTGATATGCTTGACCAGCCTGAGCAGCAGCAAGCCGATATTGACAAGGCCATAAAGCGCTTAAGGGAGCTTATCGGCTTACTGTAAACAAAGGAGGGATATTGTGGCATTTGAAGGATTGTCCGATCGGCTGCAGGAGGTTTTCCGCAAACTGCGCGGCAAAGGCAAAATATCCGAGGATGATGTAAAGCAGGCCATGCGGGAAGTGCGCTTGGCTCTCCTGGAAGCTGATGTCAACTACAAGGTGGTAAAAAACTTCGTAGCTGCAGTCAGTGAGAGAGCAGTCGGCCAGGAGGTGCTGAAGAGCGTAACCCCGGGCCAACAGATTGTAAAGATCGTCTATGACGAGATGGCCAAATTGATGGGAGAAACAGAGAATAAACTCCAGGTTTCTTCTCGGCCACCCACGGTTTTCATGGCTGTCGGGCTTCAGGGAGCAGGCAAGACAACCACTGTGGCCAAATTGGCTAAAAGCTCTATTAAACAGGGGCGGCGTCCTTTGCTGGTAGCTTGTGACATTTACCGTCCTGCAGCCATCAAGCAATTACAGGTGCTGGGCGAACAGGTAGGAGTTCCTGTATTTGCTGCTGGCCAAACTGATCCGGTCAAGATAGCCCGTGATTCTATCGAATTTGCCCGGGCTCAAAACCGTGATCTGGTGATTATCGATACCGCCGGACGGTTGCATATTAATGAAGAGTTGATGAGTGAGCTTAAGGACATCAAGCAAGCCGTTGAACCTCTAGAGATTCTCTTGGTTGTGGATGCCATGACCGGTCAGGACGCGGTCAACGTAGCGGAAGCATTCAACCATGATTTAGGCCTGACTGGGGTCATACTGACCAAACTGGATGGAGACACCCGAGGCGGAGCAGCGCTGTCTGTTAAAGCGGTTACTGGCTGTCCTATAAAAATGGTAGGTATGGGTGAAAAACTGGATGCATTGGAACCGTTCTACCCCGACCGGATGGCTTCCCGGATACTGGGGATGGGGGATATCCTGACCCTGGTAGAAAAGGCCCAGGAGAATTTCGACCAGCAGCAGGCCAGGGAGATGGAGAGGAAAATCCGTCAGCAAGAGTTTACTCTTGAAGATTTCCTGCAGCAGATGCAGCAGGTCAAGTCTATGGGCCCCTTGGAAGATTTGCTGGGCATGATTCCAGGCATGGGCAAACATATGAAGGAAATGAAGGGCGAAATTGATGAAAAAGAATTTGCTCATGTTGAAGCCATCATAAAATCAATGACCAGGGAAGAGAGACACAATCCCTCCCTCCTCAATGGCAGCCGCAAAAAAAGGATTGCCCGGGGCAGCGGGACTAGGGTGCAGGAGGTAAACCGCTTGCTCAAACAATTCGAAGAGTCCCGCAAGCTGATGAAACAGCTCACCGAAATGGGAGGCAAGAAAGGCAAGCGGATGGGACTGCCCAATTTCAAACTACCTTTTTAGAATTGGACTAGATACTTACAACACTGTTCAAGGCATAGCTTGGTCCGCGGACCAGCCAGTCAGAACGCGTTTTTATAAGTATAGAATTATCAAGGAGGTGAAAATTATGGCAACAAAAATCAGGCTGAAGAGAATGGGAGCCAAAAAGAATCCGTTTTACCGTGTGGTAGTAGCCGACTCCAGAACCCCGCGAGATGGGCGTTTTATCGAGGAAATCGGGTATTATGACCCCGCTACCGATCCTGCTACCATCAAAATTGACGAGGAGAAGGCCCTCAAATGGCTGGCCACCGGTGCAAAACCGACTGATACAGCTAAATCTCTGCTACAGAAACAAGGTATTCTGAGCAAATTTGCCGAAGGCCGTAAATAGTTGGAGTAATGCTTGGGGGTGTAACACAAGTGAAAGAACTCATTGAACTGATTGCCCGCTCGCTAGTTGATAATCCCGATCAGGTGCAGGTTATTGAGACGGAAAACGAGTCCTCGGTATTATTCGAACTGAGGGTTGCACCGGAGGATATGGGCAAGGTTATTGGAAAACAGGGCAAGATCGCCAAATCGATCCGCACTCTCACCAAAGCTGCTGCAGCCAAGGCTGGCAAAAGAGTTGTCGTTGAGATAATGCGCTAGCAGCAGCTAGTTGATATTTTGGACCTTATATAGTTGGGGAAAGGTTGCGGGTATCTTTGTGGAGGGGAATCAGGTGCAGCTTAATGACTTGATAAAAGTGGGGAAAATCGTTGGCACTCATGGCTACAAAGGCACCGTCAAGATGATGCCTTTAACTGATTTTCCCGAACGCTTTCGGCCTCAACAAAGGTTCATGGTCAACCAGGGATCCAATTTGGTGGAATTAACTTTAGAAACCAGCAGCCCTCACCGGGGGCAGCTTCTGATAAAGTTTAAAGAGTTGAACAGTTTGGAAGAAGCGCAGCGATATCGCAATGCTTATATCCATGTTGAACCCAGAGATCTCCATACCCTTCCGGAGGGCCATTACTACCATTTCCAACTGGTAGGCATGGAGGTCTACGATGCTGAAAAGGGCTACTTGGGCAGGTTGACCGAAATTCTGGAAACAGGTGCCAATGACGTGTATGTGGTCAGATCCGATCGATACGGAGAAGTGCTCATACCCGCCATTGCTCAAGTAATTGCTGAGGTGGATGTGAAACAGAATCGCATGCAGGTCAATCTCCTGTCTGGTTTGCTGGAGGAAGACCTTTGATAATCGATATTTTGACCCTGTTCCCGGCGATGTTCGCTTCTCCTTTCGAGGAGAGCATAATTGCCCGAGCCCGCCACAAAGGATTGGTGGAGATCAACACCATAAATATCCGCAATCATGCCCTGGACAAACATCAGCAGGTTGATGACTACCCTTTTGGGGGCGGAGCGGGAATGGTTATGAAGGCAGATGTATTGGCGCGCGCAGTCGCTGCAGCTAAGACTCAAGCTTCTCATCTGGTTTATCTTTCTCCTCAGGGTAAGCGCTTGGATCAGGTGCAGGTAATGAGGCTGTCACGCATGGAGCATCTTGTTTTGCTGTGCGGTCATTACGAAGGTATCGATGAAAGAGTCATGCAGTTGGTTGACGAGGAAATATCGATTGGTGACTATGTGTTGAGCGGCGGGGAAATTGCAGCTATGGTATTGGTGGACGCCATTACCCGACTCATCCCGGGGGTGCTGGGAGATGAAAGATCCTCACAGGAGGAGACCTTTGCAGGAGGATTGCTGGAGTATCCCCACTATACCAGGCCGCGCAGTTTCCAGGGCCAGGAAGTACCGGAAGTACTTCTTTCCGGTCATCATGAACAGATTCGCTTATGGAGAAAAAAGCAGGGGCTTGTTCGCACCCTGCTGAAGCGACCCGAACTGCTCCTTGAACGGGAATTTGATCGGGAAGAAAGAACGCTGCTGGAGGAAATACTATTCGGCAAGGAGAAACACAGTTGAGACTATCCAAAGTTTATATAGCCTTGCTGCATCACCCGATATACAACAAGAGGATGGATATCGTGACCACCTCCATAACCAACCTGGACCTTCATGATATTGCCAGGGCAGCCAGGACTTACGAAGTAGATGGATTTTTTGTGGTCCACCCTGCTGCCGGCCAACAAAGACTGGTCAAGGATATCCTGGCATACTGGCAGCAAGGATATGGGGGGCAATATAACCGGGACCGCCAGGAAGCTTTCCGCCGGCTTAAGCTGGTATCAGATCTAAGATCAGCTGTCGATTTTATCGAAGAAGAAACCGGGCAGAAGGCCTACACAGTTGCCACGGATGCCCGGACTTATCCAAACAGTATCTCTTACCGGACCCTCAGGGAAGAGATCCATACGCAGAAGGGAAGTTACCTTTTATTGTTCGGAACTGGTTGGGGTATGGCCAGTGAAGTGATAGCCAGTTGTGATTATATCTTGGCTCCGGTAAACGGGGCCGGTGATTATAATCATCTCGCGGTCAGGAGTGCGGTATCGATTATCCTGGACCGCTTATTGGGAGAGTCCTGGTTTGTAGACTAGTTTTTTTCTTGAGCTTGCCTATGGGCTGTGGTAAAATAGGCTTGTTCTGTAATAAAGGTGATATACCCATAGTGGATACACCTGCTGGAAGGAGGTAAGATCAAGTGCAAGACATAATGAGATCAGTGGAAGAAGAACACTATAGAAAAGACATACCGGTTTTTGGCCCTGGGGACACAGTCAAGGTCCATGTGAAGGTTGTTGAAGGAACCAGGGAAAGAATCCAGGTTTATGAAGGCATAGTCATGAAAATCAGGGGGGCGGGGCTCTCCAAAAATTTCACCGTCAGAAGAGTGACCTACGGTGTAGCCGTGGAAAGAACCTTCCTGGTCAATTCACCCAAAATAGCGCAAATAGAGGTGACCCGAAAAGGAAAGGTGCGCAGAGCCAGGCTTTTCTACCTGCGCGGACTGACTGGCAAGAAAGCCCGGGTCAAAGAAAAAAGCAGATTTTCCAGGTAAAATAAGGGAGAGAATACCGCCAGGTATTCTCTTTTTGTTTTTGTGGGCATGCTGCTGGCAGGGAATCGATACACCCCATGATAAGGAGAAAATCTATGGTAATTAACTGGTATCCCGGTCATATGGTCAAAGCCAAAAGGGAGATACAAGAGAATATTAAGCTGGTCGACGTTGTAGCGATCTTGTTGGATGCCAGGGCCCCTTTTTCCTGCCGTAATCCGGACCTGGAAAAAATGAGCCAGCACAAACAAGTCCTCTTTGTTTTAAACAAAATGGATCTGGCGGATCCCAAAGCTACTGAGCAATACCTGGCCCGGTTCCGGGAGGAAGGCTATATGGCAGTGCCTTTGGACTCCGCCAGCGGGCGGGGACTCCCCGGGGTAATCCAAGCAGTGAAGACTTTGTATCATCCCCGCTCCCAGGAGATGCTGGCTAAGGGCCGGCGGGTTAGGCCATCCCGGCTCATGATCGTTGGGGTCCCTAACATCGGCAAATCCACGTTTATCAATTGCCTGGCGGGGAGGAAAATGGCCATGACTGGAGCCAAACCTGGCATTACCAAGGGAAAACAGTGGATAAGGGTTAGAGAAGATATCGAATTGATGGATACCCCCGGGCTGATGTGGCCTCAAGTGAAAAACGAAGATCAAGGCCTCAAACTGGCATTGTTGGACATTGTCGGTGAAAAAGCCTACCAGGAAAAAGAGGTTGCCCTCTATCTCTTGCATCTGCTGCAGGTAAAGACCCCCGAAATCTTGACCAGCAAGCTGAAGGTAAGCGATCCTGGTCTAGCCCCGGAAACCATGCTGTCAGAAATCGCCAGGAAAAGGGGTCACCTGCTGAAGGCTGGGGCTTTGGATACAGCCAAAACCTGTACTGCCCTCCTGCAGGATTTCCGCAAAGGCAGACTCGGCTTGTTGAGTTTGGACTGAAATTTTGTTGCAAATCAGCAGGGGATTTGAAGGAGCGCGTAGAATTAATAAACAATGTAGCGTTATTGGCATTATTAATAACAATATATGGAAAATGTGGATTTATATGTTCGCTGAGAATATTTGCCATAACGATTGCCTTAAAAGAGAAACCCTCGTACTATTGCATGGAACATATCCTCCATTTCAACCAGCCAATTTACATATGGTCAGACAGGCAATAAGGATACAAGTCAAATATCAGACCCGGGCCAAGGACGCAGTTTGTTCGGGGCAGGTTTGATCCGGTTGGTTTTGAATTGTTATCCGTCCTTTTATACAGGCACAGTTGTAGAAGGTTTCCTAAAAAAAGTGGGGGGAGGGATACATAAGCGGAGACTGTAAGGTCCATTAGTCCATCAGGAAAGGTCCAATTGCAGTTTGTGCAGCCAAAAACGCAGTCAACCAGATAATTTAGAGAGAGAAAAAAGAATCTGAGGAGGTTTATTGATGACAGTTTTTAATTGGCAAGAGCAGTATAAGAGCAAACTGGTGACGGCTGAGGAAGCCGCGAAAGTAGTCAAATCAGGAGATTGGGTGGAGTATTGTTTCGGTATCCACATGCCGGTGGATTTTGAAGCGGCTCTAGCCAAGCGGGTCAATGAACTTGAGGATGTCAATATTCGTTGTGATATCGGCTCTTATCCCCATTTGACTTTAGAAGCTGACGATACTAATCAGCATTTTACCTGGAACTCATGGCATGTCGCTGCGCATGACAAGAAGTACATCGGCAAGAGCCTGTATTATATACCCATGAAATTCCACGAAAACCCGAAAATGACCAGGGAAAATCCCTACCCCGATGATGTATGGGTAGGTCAGGTTACTCCCATGGACAAACACGGATATTTCAGCTTCGGTACTTCAGCTGCCACCAGCTACTCCGGCATTGAGACTGCCAAGACCATCATCGTGGAAGTAAATAAAAATGTACCGCGTGCTTTGGGCGGCAACCAGGAATGCATCCATGTTTCCCAGGTAGATATGATCATCGAAGGCTCCAACACGGGCATGATGATCCTGCCTGCGGCTGCTCCCGGCGAGATCGACAAAAAGATCGCAGCTAACTGCCTCTCGAAGATGCGGAGCGGATGCACCATACAGCTGGGCATCGGTGGGGTTCCCAACGCCGTAGGAACCATGGTCTGCGAATCAGACCTCAAGGACATCGGGGTCCACACCGAAATGTACGTGGACGCGTACCTGGAGATGGTCAAAGTCGGCAAAGTAACCGGCAAATTCAAAAACCTGGATAGGTATAAACAAGTCTACGCTTTCGCCATGGGAACCCAGGACCTTTATGACTATATCGACGACAATCCAGGCTTAGCGGCTTACCCGGTTGATTACACCAATGACCCCAAAGTCATCTGCCAGATCGACAATTTCGTCTCCATCAACGCCTGCGTAGAGATCGACCTTTTCGGTCAGGTTTGTTCCGAATCAGTCGGCTACAGACATCTTTCCGGTACCGGCGGACAGCTGGACTTTGTTGAAGGTGCCTACAAGTCCAAGGGCGGACAGAGCTTCATCTGCATGCCTTCAACTATAACCAAGAAAGATGGCACCCTGATATCCAAGATCATGCCTACCCTGACCCCGGGTGCCATTGTTACCGATCCCAGAACCGCCACTCATATGCTGGTAACCGAATACGGTATAGCCAACATGAAGGGCCTGAGCACCTGGCAGCGGGCTGAAGCGATAATTAATATTGCGCATCCTGATTTCCGCGATATGCTCATTGCTGAATCCCAAAAGATGGGGATCTGGCGCTACAGCAACAAGAGAGGTTATTAATCCTAAAAACAGTAAGACCTTTAAATCGGCGGATTTTCATCCGCCGATTTTTTGTTGCAGGAATCGAGCCTTGATGATCATGGCAGTGATTTCCATATGCTATAATTGAATGAAATTGCTCAAGGTGGTTGCTGGACATGGAATTGTACTTCCCCCAACTTTTTAAACCAGCCCAGGTAGGCGGGTTGAGGATCGCCAACCGCATAGTCATGGCACCTATGTTCACTAATTTTGCCCATACCAACGGCGAAGTCAGCGAAGAGCAAATTGCTTACTACCGTGCCCGGGCCAGGGGCGGAGCGGGGATGGTGATTGTGGAGGCATCTTGCGTTAGCCCCCTATTGACCAACCAGGGGCCCGGGCAGCTGCACATTTCCCATCCCCGTTATGTGCCAGGTTTGAGTCGCCTGAATGAGGCGATCAAATCGGAGGGATGCTGCTCCTTAATACAGCTGGTCCATCCCGGCAGGCAGACGACCAGCCGGTATTGCGGCGGTCAGCCGGTGGCTCCTTCGGCCACCACCTGTCCGCTGATGAAGGAAGAAGCCCGCGCCCTGGAAAAGGAAGAATTGTCGGCAATCAGGGACGATTTTATCCAGGCGGCCCGCTATGCCAGGCAAGCGGGTTTTGACGGGGTGGAGATACATGCAGCCCATGGTTATCTTATCAATCAATTCCTGTCCCCCCGCACGAACTTGCGCTCGGACGAATATGGAGGCAGTCTGGAGAACCGGCAGCGCTTTCTGCTGGAAATAACGGAGCAAATCAGAAGCGATTTGCCGGATTTAATCCTGTCTGTACGCTTGAATATAGATGATTTCGTCGAGGGCGGCTTTGGTTTCCCAGAAAGCCTCAGGGTTTGCCAGGCCCTGGAAAAGGCGGGAGTAGACATTATCCACTGTTCCAGCGGCACTTATGAATCGGGTTTGAAAAGCGTGGAACCGGCCACCTACGACGAAGGCTGGAGGGTTTACCTGGCTAAAGCGGTCAAGCAGATGGTAAGTATCCCGGTTATCACCGGGGGGATGATCCGCAGCCCGGAATACGCCAATCGAGTGGTGGCGGCTGGCCGGGCGGATTTCGTATTTCTAGGACGGCCCCTGCTGGCGGATCCCGAGTGGCCCAACAAAGCTAAGCGAGGCCAGGTATCTTGCATCAGGCCGTGCATAAACTGCAATAGTTGTATAGAAAGCGAATTCGCCGGCCAGGCGGTTCGCTGCACGGTTAATCCCGCTACAGGCCGGGAAAGCGTGCCAAGCAGGGAACACCGTCTGATAAGATCAGCCAGAGCAGTGGTGGTCGGAGGTGGGCCGGCCGGCTTGCAAGCCGCCGTCAGCTTGCGCCGCCACGGAGTGGAGGTGGTCCTCCTGGAGAAATCAGGCCAGATGGGGGGATTAATGCACTTGGCGGCATTGCCCCCTCATAAAGATAGAATAGAGCAGCTGCGTTTATTCATGTGCCAGGAAGCAGAAAAATCGGGGGCCCTCATTGAATTGCGGACCGAAGCCGAACCGGTTTTGATGGAGAAACTTGCCCCTGATGTTATAATCATTGCCACCGGTTCCACGCCAGTGCATCCGCGGGTCAAAGGTGAGCAAGAGGCAAATTGCCTCGAAGCGCTGGACGTACTGTCAGGCTTGGTACCGGTCAACGGGTATAAGGTGGTAATAATAGGCGGAGGCAGGACCGGCTGTGAACTGGCCAGCCTGTTGGCGAAGCATGATAAGCAGGTTACTATCTGCGAACAGAAAAGGTGCCTGGCCAGTGGTATGGAACGCAAAAACCGCCGGGCTCTCATGGACGAACTGGATGAAGCAGGGGTGGAAAAACGTACAGGGGTAACGGTCACGGCAGTCAGCCGGCAACAGGTGGAGATCACTTCAGCCCAAGGAGCGGAAGTACTGACCGCCGATTGCATCATTTGGGCTACGGGCTTCAAAGCTTGCGATGAGCTTTTTCCAGCCCTGAAGGACAAGTTTGCCCATGTATTCATGATCGGCGACGCTGGTGGGGTAAGGGGATTCAAAGAGGCTATTTCAGAGGGCGAAGCCATCGGCAGGGTGGTGGTTGATTGTTTATCAGGGCGGGGGTATTAGTCGATGAAGACAGGTATTGGCAGGGACCACCCCGAGGAGCGGCAGAGGCTGGAGAGACTCAGGGAGTACGAGCACCAGGCTTACCAGGACGGCTATCTGCGGATCGCAGGTATAGATGAGGTCGGCCGAGGCCCTATAGCCGGGCCGGTAGTAGCCGCGGCGGTGATTTTGCCCAGGGAATTCTCCTTGGCAGGAGTGAATGATTCCAAATTGCTGAGTGAAAAGAAGAGACTGGAGTTGGCCAAGATAATAAAGCTGGAAGCCATGGCTTGGTCTGTAACGGCGATATCGTCCCGGAGGATAGACGAGATAAACATTCTCCAGGCTACCCTGGAAGCCATGTACCTGGCGGTGTGTGAACTGATTCCCCAGCCCGATTACCTGCTGGTCGATGCCGTGAAAATACCGGGCCTGTCAATTTGCCAGTGTCCCATAATCAAGGGTGACACCCTGAGCGTATCCATAGCTTGCGCTTCCATTTTGGCCAAAGTGGAGCGGGATCAAATGATGCAAAACTACGATGCAATTTATACTGGCTATGGTTTCGCCACTCACAAGGGCTATGGAACCCGGGAACACCACAACGTTTTGCGCCACCTGGGGCCCTGCCCTATTCACAGGGGCAGTTTTGCTCCGGTGCGATCGATGTTGAGTAATAAGGGATGTGCAGAACCCAGCCTCTTTGATTGATACTGAAGACATATGCACATATACATGATGGAGCCAAATTCTGGGCAGTAATTGGGGCGTTAAAAAGTAGTGGGGAGAGGGAGAGACCTCACATTATAATAGACGCCGCAGGAGGAAGCTGGATGCGACAAGCCTTGGGTAAATGGGGAGAGGACTTAGCAGCCGATTATCTGCGGCAGCGGGGATACCGCATTATTAACCGCAATTTTAGAACTCGTGCCGGTGAAATCGACATCGTCTGTAGGCGGGGCCCCTTGCTGGTGTTTGTGGAGGTTAAGACCCGGAAAGGTAATGCTTATGGCTCTCCCGAGGAAGCTATCACTCCGGCGAAACAAAGACAAATCCGCCAGTTAGCCCTGGCTTATCTTGAAAATAATAAGCCGACTTTTGAGGAGCTAAGGTTTGATGTGATCGGGATTCTGCTGAGTGAAGGCCAGCCCGAAATAAATCACTTGAAAGCTGCATTTTGATCTATTCGGACCCGGGCAATCGTATATAGAAGCCTGAATAATGAATTCCTGGCTTTTTTTTGGTAGTATTGAATAGTCACATACATAATAGACTTGCGGAGGGATTGAAGTTGTTGATTTACAGCAAGGATATCAGAGACCAGATCAAGGCCAGGATCCAACTGGCGGCTTTGCAGACTCCAATGGCCATGACCATTATCCAGGTTGGTGATGAAGGTCCGTCTACTGCCTACATTAACGGGGTCAAAAACTTTGCCCGGGACGTTTCAGTAGTCATCGATATTCTGCGTCTGCCAGCCGATATCGGCCTGGACGAACTCCTCTATCACATTGAATCGCTGAACCTGGATCCCAGGATCACCGGGATAATGATTCAAAAACCCCTGCCAGCTCATATAAACGATAACCTGATAGTCCATGCCATGGATTACCGCAAAGACGTGGAGGGGATCCACCCCTTCAATATGGGCAAACTCCTTACCAAAGAACCTGGGGTGAGGCCAGCTACCCCCAAAGCTGTCATCCGCATGCTCAAAGATCATAATATCAATATCGATGGGGAAAATGTGACTATCGTAGGCCGCAGCAGCATACTGGGAGGGCCTCTGGCCGTGATGATGATTGCCGAAAATGCCACCGTGACTACTTGTCATACCCATACCAGAGACTTGGCCCAGGAAACCAAACGTGCCGACATACTTGTGGCGGCCCTGGGGAAAATAAATTTCATAACCGCGGACATGGTCAAAGAGGGTGGAGTTATAATCGATGCTGGTATCAATTTCGATGCGGAGGGCAAGATACATGGTGATGTTCACCCTGATGCCAAAGCCAAAGCGCGGTTTGCCAGCGCTGTCCCGGGAGGAGTAGGCGGGATTACGGTGGCAGAGCTTTTCGACAATCTGAGGATGCTGGCCGAAGAAAACCAGTAGTGATAGCATGACCAAGAGGCTGATGTTTTTTATCGATTTCGATGGGACCATTTCCAGGGATGATCTCTGCACACTCATGCTGGATACTTTTGGGGGAGACAACTGGCGGGAATTCAACCGGCATTGGGAAAACGGAGAACTGACCACCGAAGAATGTGCCAGCCTGGTTCTGGGCGGGCTGCAGGTCAATCCGGCTGAACTGGAGGATTGGTTTGACCAAGCCCGGATCGATGAGACCTTTCTTGATTTTGCCGGCTGGGCAATGCAGCATGAATATCCAATCTATATATTGAGTGACGGTTATGACAATTATATAAGCAGGGTACTGGGGCGATACGGGCTAAACATTCCTTTTTTCGCCAATCACCTCATATACCGGCTGGGTTGGGAAATTACCTGTTTAAATAACGATGGTGAATGCAGGCGCCACGGGGTCTGCAAAACCAGACTCATGGCGTCCTTGCTGGACCCGGAATATTGCAGTGTCTATATCGGGGACGGCTATTCGGACATCTGCGCGGCGGGGAATGCAGACCGGGTCTTTGCCAAGGATGACCTGGCCGGGTTGTGCAGAGAAAGGGGTATAGCCTATCATCCTTTTGCCTGTTTTGCCGATATAATAGCGGTGCTCACCATGGTTGCAGATGAGAAGTCAAGCGGTTAGTCGGGCTGGGTTTTGATTCAATCGAGGATTTTGGGCCAGGTAGCCGGTGAAAATGCCGAAAAAATTTTTAGAAAAGTCTGGACACTTTAGGAGTTTTATGGTTTAATATCTACACGCGTACTCTTGAATAAAGGCAAACCTGTCGAAAGGCAGGGACGCAAAGCCACGGGTCTAAGGCCAGAAAGGTTATGACAGCCGGGTTGCCGGGAGCAGAATCTCTGTAAGCCTACCTGCTTGGCAACCGCCCAAGCAGGTTTTTTTATGACATTGTCTATCTCCCGCGTTTTATAAGGAATTTTTTCGTATATCTAAGTGACTGACAGCGGGGCCGAAAAGCCCCTTACGAAAAAGGCAAACCTGTCGAAAGGCAGGGACGCAAAGCCACGGATCTAAGACCGTATAGGTTACGACAGCCGGGTTGCCAAGAGCAGAATCAAAGTTGAGTTACCTGCTTGGCATCCGCCCGAGCAGGTCATTTTATTTTAACTGCATAGAGCGAGGACGGCAGGGCTCTCAGCCCTCACCGATAAAGGCAAACCTGGTGAAAGCCAGGGACGCAAAGCCACGGATCTAAGGACGATGTCTATGACCGCCGGGCTACCGAAGCAGAGGTTTATGGCACCTGCTTTTTCATCTGGGCCGTCCGCATAAGGGGGACAGGCCTGATGTTTGGAAAATTAAACCGAATCGTCATCGTATTGCTTTTGGCTTTATTCACCGTCACCGGATGGTCCAGCCAGTTAAACCAAGGGAGAATGGTCCAAGCCAGTGTGGCGGTTGCAGGCGATCTGGCTAATAACCAAGTGACTCTGCCCCTAGGGGATGATCTGGGGCACATAGAGGTAAATGTTCTGAATGCAGATGGAGAAAAGACATCATCCACTGCCCAGGGCATGAGCATTATAGAAATTGATATGGAAGTGGTCGGCAGCAGTATATCAACTATGGAGGCACCCGGTCCTGATTCCAAAGAAAAATTCTACATCCTGGAGAACAACTTGCGGATCGCTAATCCCGGCTTGGCAGCTTGCCATGACTTGAAACTAGAAGTACCCCTGATGGCCGACATTGACTCCCCTTATCAGGAGTTGGTAGGGGAAGAATTCTCGGTTGAACCCTTGAAATTGAGTGAAGCCTACAACGGCAATAGAATCGGGACCTTCGCTTTCGGTGACATTGCCCCGGGGCAAGAAACGATTTTCACCCAGCGCTACATAGTCAAGGTTGAAGGATCGGACTGGCTGCAGTCGGAAGGACAGGTTGTCCTGGAAGATCCGGAGCCCTATTTGGCCGCGGCCCCCAAGATCGAGAGCAACGCGCCTGAGATCAAGGCGGTTGCCAGCGAGATAATTGATGAGGCCCACGCCCAAGACAGCTTGGCTCTGGCGAGGAGAGCTTTCGATTTCACTCACCGCACATTGGAGTACGACAGCACCGCTCCGTCAGCCAATAAAGGAGCGTTAGCGGGGTTGCAGGCTAAAGCCGGGGTTTGTGAGGAGTTTGCCTCCCTGTTTGTAGCTACTTGCAGGGCTTCGGGCATACCGGCCAGGATCGTCAACGGTTATGCCAGTGATGTCAGCCAACTGGCAGGAGACTATAATGCGGCCAATCTCAACGGCAGGAGACACCAGTGGGCCGAATTCTACCTTGAAGGTAAGGGCTGGATTCCAGCTGACCCTACCCTGACCAACTGTTTCAATCCGATGTTCGGAGAACTGCCGGCTGGGTATTATTTGGCCCAGAATTACGGGGATTCGCCCATCCGGGGATCTTACCGTGGGGGAAAGGTATCGATAGGCTTCGAAGACAAGCTGGCCAAGACAGCTAATATAGCGGACAACGAAAAGGGCAGTCAGTTCTAGGTGAGCACTGGTGGCCAGATCACCAGGCAGATTAGGGAAAGTGAGGCATCAGGATGAAGAGAGTGCTTATAATCGCCATATTACTTCTGGTCAGTGTGTTCCCAGCCATGTATTTTGACAAGGGATCCAGTGAAGGCAGCGAAGGGCTGAGTAAAAATGTCCCCGCTGTTTCCTATGAAGGAGTGCCAGAGAGTGCTCCAGCTGAAACTGTGAATGACGACAGCAATATAAATAGTAGCACAGATAAGGTGAACGAGGCTGAGGATGCCGTTGATAAAGTTTATCCTGCGAGTGATAGCAGCCAGCAAAAGCCTTCCCCTGCTCCGCCACAGACCGATGCAGTCAGGACCGAGCCTAGTCCCAAACCCGAGCCCGCCAAGGTTCCTAAGGCTAATCCCGCCGTCATTGAGAACACCAGTGCCAGCAGTCAGCAGCGAGAGATGCTGGGATACATAAACACAGCCCGGGCAGAGGCTAAGCTTGCCCCGCTTAAACTGGATGCAGAGCTCAATCAATGCGCTTACATGAAATCGAAGGACATGGCAGTTGGCGGCTATTTCAGCCATTATTCCCCCACCTATGGAAGTCCCTTCGAGATGATGACTGCCATGGGTATAGGGTATGGAACAGCAGGAGAAAATATCGCGAAAAACTTCTCAGTTAAAGGGGCATTCGATGCTTTCATGAATTCGGATGGACATCGAGCCAATATTCTTAACGGAGATTTCGGCAAAGTCGGGTTGGGATTCGATCGTGATTCCAACTACTTATTCGTGACCCAGATTTTTACCGATTAGAACCCAGAGTTTAACCATGCCTTAAACACAAGCAAAGTCGGTATCCAACAAAACATATACCCCTATGCAATTTCCCCTCACCCGATATTGAGCCGGACAGGAGCCGGCTCCATTTTTTTGTCTCCCTCGGCAGTCCTTTTTCCCGGTACTGAAGAACGATTTGGCCTGACATTACAACTAAATCACTGGCGGCAATAAAAGAGGCCATCCCGCATAGGATGGCCTCTTTGTTTTAGAATGGATTATGGGTTTTGGGTCCTGCCGTTATTTTCTGATTCTGCCTACTATCATTCCCGCTCCCAGCAGTACCAGTCCGGTCACAAGCGGTATAGCGTTTTCAGTGCCTGTCTTCGGAAAAGCAATGGGGTCAACCATGGTCGGAGCAGCTTTGGGAGGCTCGTTCTTGACGATCAATTCGTTGTCGGTTTCGGTATCATCGTCGGAGTCGCTGTCGTCGTCGGAGTCACTGTCGTCGTCGGAGTCACTGTCGTCGTCGGAGTCACTGTCGTCGTCGGAGTCACTGTCGTCGTCGGAGTCACTGTCGTCGTCAGAGTCGCTGTCGTCATCGCAGTCACTGTCGTCGTCGGAGTCACTGTCGTCGTCGGAGTCACTGTCGTCGTCGGAGTCACTGTCGTCGTCGGAGTCACTGTCGTCATCGCAGTCGCTGTCGTCATCGCAGTCACTGTCGTCGTCGGAGTCACTGTCGTCGTCGGAGTCACTGTCGTCGTCGGAGTCACTGTCGTCGTCGGAGTCACTGTCGTCGTCGGAGTCACTGTCGTCGTCGGAGTCGCTGTCGTCGTCGGAGTCACTGTCGTCGTCGGAGTCGCTGTCATCATCGGAGTCACTGTCGTCGTCGGAGTCACTGTCGTCGTCAGAGTCACTATCGTCGTCGGAGTCGCTGTCATCATCGGAGTCGCTGTCATCATCGGAGTCGCTGTCATCATCGGAGTCACTGTCGTCATCGGAGTCACTGTCGTCGTCGGAGTCACTGTCGTCGTCGGAGTCGCTGTCGTCGTCGGAGTCGCTGTCGTCGTCGGAGTCGCTGTCATCATCTGCATCGTCATCGCCGCAATCATTTTTGTCATGGCCCTGGCCGGGATTGTCCTTATCGTGCCCCTGGCCGGGGTTATTGTCATGACCATGGTTCTGATCTTGGCCCTGGCCTTGGCCGGGATTGTTGTCCTGTCCCTGACCCTGTCCCGCCTGCTGAGAATTGTTCCCTCCATTGCCGTTATTGGAGTAAGCAGCATCTATGGGGGTAAAAGCATAGAAGAAGATGACCAGCAATGTGACCACGATACTCAGGTAATTGAATTTCTGCTTGTTCAACATGCTAAACATAATCCCACCTCCTTATCTTAAATCCTGATGAGTGTCAATCGTTAAGAAGATTGCCCGGTTGATTTGCCCCTGTTCCCTCCTTCCAGTCTGCGAACTGCGGATCGACAGCTAGCATAACTGGCTGCCTGATGTTAAACTGATATATTTTGGTATGAAAAACAAAAACCTGCTTCAGCTGTGTGCCGGGCAGGTGTAAAAGTCTTCTTCGGTAACCCGGCGGTCATAGACATCGTCCTTAGATCCGTGGCTTTGCGTCCCTGGCTTTCGCCAGGTTTGCCTTTATCGGAAGGGGCTTTTTTCCCGCTTCCAATTACAACTTATTTGCTTGTCATGGAACAAAAAAACCTGCCCTGGATTCCGGACCAGGCAGGAGTGAAAAAGTCTTCTTCGGCAACCAGGCTGTCATAGGCGTTTGCGCCCTTAGACCCTTGGCTTTGCGTCCCTGGCTTTCACCAGGTTTGCCTTTGTCGGAAGGGGCCTTTATACCCCTGCCCCTTATTACTTAGATATACGAAGTAGTATCAGCAAAAACTACTGGAGGTATGATTGATTGCAATAAAAAAACCTGCTGGGTTGGATTGCCAAGCAGGTTTTTATCACACTACCGCTCCAGGCAACCCGGCTGTCATAACCTTTCTGGCCTTAGACCCGTGGTTTTGCGCCCCCGCCTTTCGACGAGTTTGCTTTTAACAAGAGAAAATATTTGTTTACATATAGTAAATCACATCTGCTGCTCCATGGGTAATGATTTTATCGCCGTAAAAGGTCTATTCATCACCATTGAAATTGACCACCACATTCACTATCTCCGGGTGGTTGCCTATCCTCACAGGCGGTCCCCAGGTTCCATATCCGCTGGAGACTATCACTTGCAGGCTGCCTTTGATAAGGTGTCCCCAATCATTTTCGTACATGGCTGCAGTTATGTAGTTGTTGGGAAACAATTGTCCCAGGTGGGTGTGGCCCGAGAATTGCAAATCGACGCCAGCAACCTGGGATAAATCCAAACGAAAAGGTTCGTGGTCAAGAAGGATGACCGGAAGCCGGCTTACGTCCACATGTTCCATCAATGCTGATAGATCTTGGCGCTGACGGCCATTGAAATTATGGCGGGATGCATCATCACGTCCGATAATGTAAAAACCATCCCTGATTTCAAACACCTGATCGCGCAGCACGTTTATCCCGGCCCGGTTCAGGAAGTCGATGGTAGCTTCTGCGTTGCCGCTGATATATTCATGGTTGCCCATACAAGCATAGCTGCCCAGCCTGGGGCTGAGTTGCTGCAGCACGGCTGGCATGGCTTGTTCGGTGGCTAAATCGACCCCCTCATCGATGATGTCACCTGGGAAAACTACTAGGTCAGGCTGCTGGGCGTTTATCAGTGCGACCATCTGCTCCAGCCGATCTAGCCCCACTACCCAGCCCAAATGGATGTCGGAAACCGCAACTATCCTCAATCTGTCCACCGAGCTTGATTTTTTGGCCACCGTTATTTCATAATTGCGCACTACCGGGCGCAAAGAGTTCCAGGTCCCATAGACTAAAAGAGCGCCTACCAGGGCCAAGATGCACAGGACCAGCAGATTGAAATGTCCACGCAGGCTTAGAGGAAGGATATCGGTCCAGCGGATCAGCAAACGCAGGGCTTCGGCAGCCAACAGGATTAGGAAGAGATAATACATGGCTCCCATCCAGTATGAACCGGCATAAATTATAAAACGTGCTGCCCAATGGGGCAGATGAGAAGAAATAAAACGGCCTATTGGAAACAACAATGTTAGGAGCAGAACCATGACTGCCCAGCTAGTAGCCATCTTGAACGAATATGTCTTTATGGCTTGATAACCGCGCAGTCCTATGTACCAGTTGATCAGGCCATACAGCAAAAAAAAGACGCTAAAAAACAATATTACTTGCGGACTTCGCATACCCCTGCTCCCTGCTCATCATACTTGGGCCCACTGACTCGAATTTTTCTTTCCTAAAGGTATTATAATAGACATAGACGATTTTCGCCCGATTTAAAAAGACCGCGGACCTCTGGTGGGGGTCTCGGTGCGGGTTGTCAATCGGATGAGTAATTATTGACAGGATCTCTTTTCATCATGCGGGGGAGGACGTAGCCTATGGGAATCCTCAGCAAAAAAATTTGGCGCTACATCCTGCGCAATATGGGCCAGTTTCTGGCTGCGGCGGCTGTTGTCATGGGTGGGATCATAGTCTATGTTTCCATGAGCAGTTCGTATTATAACCTTGGGCAGGCCCGGGAGGATTTCTACCAGGAAAATAATTTTGCCGAATACAACTTTCAAGTGGTGAAGGCTCCCGAGGCAGTGGTCAAGCAGATCGGGATGCTTGACGGGATAAGCCAGGCAACCGGCAGAATACAGAAGGATCTGTCTGTTGTCAAGGAAAACGACGAACGTGCCACAGCCAGGTTGGTAAGTTTCAGCTTGCCCATGGAAGAGCAAATCAATCAATTGACCATTGTACAGGGGAGATCGTTTGAGTTGAAAAGCAGCAGCGGGATCACCGAAGTGGTACTGGATCCCAAATATTTGGCTGCCAATGATCTTAACTGGGGGGATGAAGTTGCGGTCATCGTCGAGGGTAAAGAAGTATTCCTGACGGTTGTGGGAGCTGCCATAAGCCCGGAATTCATTTATGCTATGCGGGATAGTGCCGATATTTTGCCGGATGCCAAGAAATTTGGCATCTTTATGGTCGAAACCCGGCAGGCTCAGCAGATGCTTAACATGTCCGGACAGATAAACCAGGTCTTGATCAAATTCGATCCTGGAGCCAACCAGGATGAGGTAGTGACATCTATCAAGGATATCCTGAAGCCCTATGGACTACTGGCTTCATACCAGCGTTCCGACCAGTTGAGCGATGCCATGCTGGAGGCGGAAATGGATCAATTGCGGGGAGTGACCAACGTACTGCCGGGAATATTCCTGGCCATTGCCGCAGCGATCCAATTCGTGATTCTGCGGCGGATGATAAAATCTCAACGCCCTCAGATCGGTCTTATGAAAGGTACCGGGTATCATAATTACCAGATCATGTTCCATTACGTGCTCTATGCGCTGGCTATCAGCTTGGCCGGGGCAACAGTCGGAATATTGCTGGGGGTGCGTTTTTCCCTTTATTTCACTGATCTGTACGCCACCTATTTCAATCTGCCGGTATACTTCAAAGGATTCAACCTTCAGGCTGTCCTGCTAGGCTTGGTAATGAGTTTGGTTGTTGCCGGGATTGCAGGTATGTCTGCTTCGATTGGGGTAATCAGAATCCAACCTGCTCAATCAATGCGCCCAGAGCCGCCCAAGATCGGAGGCAAAAGCCTCCTGGAATACTGGCCCTGGTTGTGGCGGCGGCTAAATTCCGGCTGGAAGATGAGTATGCGCAATATCAATCGCAATAGGGGCAGATTCGCAGTCACTTTGCTGGGCGTCATTTTTGCCGTTATACTTCTGGTGATTTCATTCTTTGTCTATGATGCCATCGACTACATGATGCAAAAATCTTTTTATCAAGGCCAGACTTATGATATTTCCATTCGCTTCGACTCGCTGATGGCGGAAAAGGAGATGCTGACTATCAGCCATATCGAGGGGGTGCAGAAGGTGGAACCTTTCCTGGAACTCCCGGTCAGGCTCCATTATCGGGGGCGAAGTGAGGATGAATTGCTGCTAGCCTACACTCCTGATCTGACCATGAAAAAATTGGAAGATGATAGCGGTGACCCGATTCAGATCCCGGATGAAGGCATCCTCCTCAATGAACGAACAGCCCGCAAATTAGGGATTGGAATTGGGGATGAGGTGGAGATCGAGACCCTGCTGCCGGTAGGTCCAGTACACTGGGAGAAAGCTGTAATTGCCGGGCGAGTCCGGCAGATGGTGGGGGCTGGTTCATACATAAACCTGATCCAGGCCAACCGGCTGGTGCAGGAAATAAACCTGGTGTCCGGAGCAATGCTGAAAGTGGATCCGGGCAAAGCCGACCAGGTGGAGGGCGAGATTAACAGGATGTTGGGGGTGAGTTCGGTTCTAAGCCACCAGAAGGAGATCGCCAATTTCGAGAATTACCTGGGAACCATGGATGTGTCCATATTTATCATGGTCTTGTTTGCGGTTATTCTTGGTTTCGCTATAGTTTATAATTCCTCGGTAATGAACCTGGCGGAAAGAGAAAGAGAAATCGGCTGTATGCGAGTGATAGGCTTTAGCGTCGGGGAGGTATCCGGGCTGTTATTCAAGGAAAATATAGTCCATTCCTTCCTGGGAGTAGCCCTGGGACTGCCCTTGGGCAGATATGTGGCCCAGGCCTATATGCAGTCTATTACCACCGATTTATATACCCTGCCAGTGATTATTTATCCCCGTACCTATTTTTATGCCGCTCTCGGAGCTATAATCTTCATAATCCTAGCTCACCTGTTGGCGGTGCGGGGCATCAAGGACCTGGACCTGGCTGAAGCCTTGAAGAGTCCTGAATAATGGGCCAAAAGAGCCGAGCATCCTTTGGAAAGGAATGATATATCCCAATGGAAAGTAATATGCTGATGAAACTGGACCGGGTGACCAAAACGTATGATATGGGTGAAGTGAAAGTCGAAGCCTTGAAAGAGACGACCCTGGAGATATACAGCGGGGAGATGCTTGTCATATTGGGACCAAGTGGTTCCGGCAAGAGTACTCTCCTGAACCTGATGGGCGGGATGGATTCACCTACCAGCGGTAAAGTCATTTTTGATGGTAAGGATATCACCAGCGGCGGGGAAGATGTCCTGACCCATTACCGCCGCAATGAAGTCGGTTTCGTATTCCAGTTCTACAACTTGATCCCAGACCTGACCGCTCGGGAAAACGTGGAATTGGCTGCGGAACTGGTCAAGACCCCGCTTTTGATCGATGACATACTCAAAGAGGTGGGTTTAAACGAGCGCATGGATCATTTCCCTTCCCAGATGAGCGGCGGGGAACAGCAACGGATATCAATCGCCCGGGCCGTTATCAAGAATCCGCGTCTTCTGTTGTGCGATGAACCAACCGGTGCTCTGGACTACGAAACGGGCAAACTGATCCTATCCTTGCTGAAAAAGATCAATGACGAAAAAGGCTGCACGGTGGTCCTCATCACCCACAACATTGCCATCGGCGGCATGGGTGACAGGGTGGCCAGGATGCGCAGCGGAGAAATTGTCGAAGTCAACGAAAATCCCAATCCCATATCACCGGAAGGAATCGAATGGTGATGGGAATACTGGGCCGCAAGCTGCTGCATTTCATACGCCGAAATCTGGGACAGTTCCTGGCGGCTACCGCGGTAGTGATGGCCGGTATTATGGTGTACATTGCCATGAATACCGCCTATTATAACCTGAGCCAGTCGCAAGCTTCCTTTTATAATGCCAACAATTTCGCGGATTACTATCTACAGGTTGTAAAAGCACCTGAGGCAGTGCTAAAACAGATTGAGACAGTGCCGGGAGTCAAAAAAGCGACCGGCCGGATTCAGAAAGACCTGGCCATAATCAAGCCGGACGGAACGAGGGCTACGGCTCGTCTGGTGAGTTTCACGCTGCCAATGGATGATGAGCTTAATCGGATCACCCTGGAAAAGGGCAGGATGTTTGCCAGTGCTCAAAGTGGCAGCTACGTCGAGGCAGTCGTTGACCCTCAGTTTGCCCCTGCCAACCGGCTCAACTGGGGCGATACCGTGAGGGTCGTCGTAGGCGGAAGGGAGCGTCTCCTTACCATAGTAGGGTCTGCTTCCAGCCCGGAGATGATTTATCCCATTAAAGACGCAGCTAGCATCCTCCCGGATCCCTTGAATTTCGGGATTTTCATGGTTGAACAACGGCAGGGGCAGCAACTGCTGGACCTGCCCGGCCAGATCACCCAGGTCCTGCTGGAATTCGCCCCTGGGGCCCAGCAGGAAGAGACTGTTGCCAAGGTGGAAGAGATACTCAAACCATATGGAGTGGTAGCATCTTATGCGCGCAAGTACCAGCTTAGTCATGCTGTCCTGCAGGCTAAACTGGACGGCATAGGAACGGTGGCCCTTGTTCTGCCCCTGATATTCATGGCTATCGCCGCAGGAGTGCAGACGATCATCCTGCGCCGCCTGATCAAAATCCAACGGACCCAGATCGGGGTCATGAAGGCCCTGGGGTATGGGAACCTTCAAATCATGCTCCATTATACCATCTATGCCCTGGCGGTGAGTTTGCTTGGAGCCACCGCCGGGATTGTGTTGGGCATCCTGCTGGCGGGTGGGATATCAGAACTTTTTGCCCAGTATTTCAATCTGCCCGGGGGACTCAAAACTTTTGACCTGCGCACCATTATCAACGGGATCTTGCTCAGCCTGGGGATTGGCTTGATGGCAGGATTCGCAGGTTCAATAGGGGTCCTGAGCATACAACCGGCCGAGTCGATGCGGCCCGAACCTCCGCCAACTGCAGGCCAGAGCCTGCTGGAAAAATGGCCCGGTCTTTGGCAACGCCTGACCCCACAATGGAAGATGACATGGCGCAATATAGGCCGCAACTGGGGGCGTTTCACGGTTACCCTCCTGGGAGTCATTTTTGCTGTATGTTTGCTGATCATCGCGTTCTTCTACAGGGATGTGGTGGATTATATGATGCAGCAATTGTTTTATAAAGGCAGATCCTATGATATTACGGTCCGTTTCGATTCGCCAATAGCGGAGAGCGAATTGCTGGCTATTGGTCGATTGGCAGGGGTGCTCAAGACCGAGGGATTCATCGAGATGCCTGCCGAAATAACATACCAGGGACAATCAGCGGATGAGGTATTGCTGGCTTACCCGGCGGATATGACCCTGAAAATCCTGCAGGATGCCAGTGGCGAATCAATCAAGGTGCCAGCAGAGGGGATCGTTATCAATCAGAGGACCGCTGAAAAACTGGGGATTAAGGCCGGAGATCAAGTGGAAGTAGAAACCAGACTGGCTATAGGGCCGCTTCACACCACACGAATGGCGGTAGTGGATGATACCCAGCAATTGTTCGGCGGGGGATCCTATATAAGCCTGGCCAGCGCGAATCGGATCCTGCAGGAAAGTCATACGGTTACCGGGGCTCTGCTGGACGTTGAGACCGGTGAGGAAGCGCTGGTAAAAGCCAATCTGGACGAGATGCTTGGCATAGCTTCCATTACCGACCGTGAAATGGAGATCAAGAATTTCAATGAGAACATGGGGGTAGTCACCTCCTTTGTCTCTATACTGGTTTTCTTTGCAGTCGTTCTGGGTTTTGCCATCATATATAACGCTTCGGTCATTAACTTTGCCGAGCGCAGGCGTGAGCTAACCACACTTCGGGTGATTGGTTTCACTGTAAGCGAAATATCCGAGTTGCTCTTTAAAGAGAACCTGGTCCTAATGTTACTGGGCATTGTTTTGGGTATGCCAGTTGGGCGGTTCCTGGTCAAATCTTATGTGGAATCGGTCAGTACTGATCAGTTCAGTCTCATGGTGATAATATATCCTGCGACCTATCTATTTTCGGCGATTGGAGGTATTATTTTTGTAATGGCTGCACATCGATTTGCCATAAAAGGTATAAGGAACCTGGATATGGTTTCAACCCTCAAAAATACAGATTAATTGAGGAGGCTGTTGCAATGCGCAAAAAGCTTTTCTGGGCAGTACCATTAATAATCGCTTTGTTTGGTTTAGGTTATTATTTCCTGGCAGCGGCTACGGAAGTTGAAATTGCCTCGGTTGCCCAAGGTGATATCTTGCACACCGTGGTGGACACGGGCTATGTTCAGGCTGTAGATAAGACTGAGGTCTATGCAACCCAGGGTGGCAGGGTGATGAGCTTACCGGTAAATGTTGGCCAGAAGGTAGAAAAGGACCAGGTCATCATGGTGCTGGAAAATAGGGATCTGGCCATGAGCACCCAACAGTTGCAGGTCCAGTTGAACCAGTCTAATGCATCAGTGTCCTCCGCCCAAGCAGCCTTGGAACAAACTCGGATCGATTTGGAGAAGGCGAATTCAGACTGCCAGAGGGCCCAGGAACTTTATTCAGCTGGTGCTTTGAGCCAGGTGGAATACGAAAACGCACGAGCACTGCTGGACAAAACCCAAGCCAGTTTCGACGCCTTGAGTCAAACCTTGGCGGATGGACGACAACAAGTGGCCAGCTATCAAGGTCTTATAGCCAACTCCAGGCAGAATGAACAAGCATTGCAGATAAAAAGCCCTATTGCCGGGACTATTATGCAGCTGCCTGTGCACCAGCAGGATGTGGTTTCATATGGTACTTTTTTAGCCCAGGTGGGGTCGGCGGGCTTGCTGGAAATAAAAGTGGACCTTTTGAGTGATGACCTGGGGGACATCAAGCTTGGTCAAAAGGCTCAAATTACGGCCCCGGTTCTGGGCGCGCAGGTCTTGAACGGTGAAATAGTCAAAATATATCCTCAAGCGGAAGAAAAACAGTCAGCCTTGGGGGTTATTCAACGGCGGGTTCCAACCATAATAAGGCTAGATCAGATGGGCAATTTGAAGCCGGGTTATGAGACCCGGGTGACCATAATCACAGCGGGTAAAGAGGGTGTTCTTTTGGTGCCGAGGGAAGCTGTCATAACTGCAGCTGACGGGCAGAAACAGGTGATGCAGATCGTTAATAATCGGATCAGACTTGTGGCGGTGAAGACCGGCCTCCAGGACAGTAAGAACGTGGAAATAACGGAAGGTTTACTGCAAGGCGACCAGATCGTCAAGGATGCCAGTGTCTCCCTGCAGTCTAACACCCGGGTAAAATCGAAAAAGTAAAGCGGACTAAAAAATCATTGCATTTTTTGTATAATTTAAGTGTAGAGAGCAGCTGTAATTATGATTGGGGGAGGAATGAGAGATGACGCAAGGTAAAATTTTCGTGCGGGAACGGCGCAAGGTCACCGAGGGAGAAAAGAAGCCGCGTTTTGTAGTAGTGGGTTCAGCAGGTACAGACTTGAAAATATTTACCAAACACATTCGCAAAATGGAAATTGAGGAGATTGCTAAGCAGATAGGGGCAGAACTGGTCATTCTCGAGGCTGGGCAGGAAGAAGACGTAGAAGAAGACTAGAGAGGTGGGAAATAGATGCCCCTGATTCGTGACCGTGACAGCCGCAGGCTGCATATCAAGAGTAAACTTATGGGTGAATCCCTGGTAGGGCATGAATTCATACGCAGCCTTGATTATGCTGCAGAACAGTTCCGGGCTTTCCCTGATGTTAGCGTCCTGAAGGTGGGGGGGCAGAGTATTACCGACGCTGGGGCCAAAGGAGTACTGCCGGTGATCGCGGAGATAGTTGCCAACCATTCCCAGCACCGGATGATAATATCGACCGGGGGCGGTACTCGCTCCCGGCATATTTATGCCATCGCCATGGAACTGGGTATGCCTACCGGCATAATCTCCAAACTGGGGCAGAGCGTATCGGAACAGAATGCCCTGATGATTTCTACCTTGCTGAGCCCTCATGGAGGGATCAAGGTAGGACATGACGACATTCCCAAACTGGGGGGCTATTTCGCCCAGGGTTGTATACCGGTCATCCATGGTATGCCTCCCTATGGTTACTGGGAGCATCCCCCCAGGGAGGGCAGTATTCCCCCGAACCGCACTGACGTGGGGGCATACCTCCTGGCTGAAGTCATAGGCGCCAGGCAGTGTATCTTTGTTAAGGACGAGGATGGACTGTTCACCGATAATCCCAAGAAAAATCCCGCTGCTGAGTTCATTCCGCGCATCGGGGCCAAGGAACTGATTGACTTGGACCTGGATGATCTGATAGTGGAAAGAGCGGTTCTGGAATTCCTGCTCTGCGCCCGCAGCGTAACCGAGATACAAATCGTAAACGGCAAGAAACCTGGCCGGATTACGCAAGCTCTGGCCGGGGAGCACATAGGAACGATTATCTACAAAGACATCTAAAACTTGCCTGGGAGGATGACACCATTTATCCAAGCAGGATTTGAGCTCAAGACAGAGAATATAGACTCATGAACGATATATTATTGCTCCAAGCCTGTTTGCCTACCTTGCCAAAGATGGTGAAAAGGCCGAAGGGTGCAGCCGGAAACGGCTGTGCCTCCCATGTGGAAAGGAGTAAGCAAGCTAGGTCAGATATCGGGCTGTTTTGCTTTGGTATGCTCCCCACACAGTGGACAGAATAAATACTGCCGCTATGCAGGGAGCTTTTTATTTGCTTGTTCAAATCTAAATAATATGACTAAAACACGCGCTTGGAGATATTTGCATCTAAGGAAATTGGGCGGATCAAAGAGACTGGCTTGATCTGACCTGCAACTGGAAAGAAGTCTTATTGAGGGGGTTTTTGATGCTTAAACTTATAAGATGGGCAACCGTAATAATGACCGTGGCGGTGCTGTTAGCCTATCCTGGGGCGAATAACTTTTCTACAGCCGCGGATGGTGAAGGCGATAGTTCGGGAGGCGGGCAGAACAATCCCCTGGCAATAGAAAGTTGCGTGCCGGCTGATGGGGCAATTGGAGTCACCAATTTGGAGTACGTCAAGATCGTATTCACCAAGAACGTTGCTTACATGACCATAAGGGAAGCCAATAAAAACTGTTTTTCCCTGTGGTCTGGCAGTCAGAAGATCCCGGCTGAGATATTTATTGCCGATGACCAAATAGAACGGGAAAAGCGTAATGATGTCCTGGTCAAGCCCCTGCAGCCCTTGAAGCCTTTTGCCACTTACCGGGTGGAAATAGATCCAAAGCTGCAGTCCAAAAGCGGGGTTTTCCTAGGACAGAAGGGTGTCATCTCTTTTACCATGGCTGGGGCAGGCCTGACTGTATCAAAAACGGAACCGGGGGTCACTCGACCGGTGTCAGCTCCGGATGCGGGGGCCGCGCCTCCAGAAGTTGCTCAGGCTAACTCACCGTTGGGAATCGGCTCAACCGGGTCGGCTCCAAACGAAATAGAGGCTTCAGTTGCTTCACCGGTTGCAGAAACAAACACTTCAGCCCAAGGGATAGCTGATTATTGGTATGGGATCTTGTTAATTGCAGCACTATGCATAGGTGGATGGTTTTACCGCAAAACCAGACCCTCCTAATGCATTCTCAGCGGCGGACCCGATTTTGAGGTGGACATTACGAAAAAATCATGGATGACGATAGTAATCGTGGCAACTCCTTTCCTAGCTGTTTTACTTTCTCTGTCGGTCGGTCGTTACCCAGTGGAAGCGCTTGCGGTTATTCAGGTGATCTGGTGCAAGATCACCATGCAGCCTTGTCCAATAGATGAGATATATCAGGCGGTAGTCTGGGACATACGCCTGCCCCGGGCAATCTTGGGGGCTATGGTGGGTGGTTGTCTGGCCATAAGCGGAGCCTCCTTCCAGGGATTGTTCAGAAATCCCCTGGTCAACGCGGGTCTGTTGGGGGTCAGCTCCGGGGCTGGATTTGGGGCATCTCTAGCCATTATTCTGTTTGATAATGTACTGCTAACCTATGTTTTTGCTTTCGGTTTTGGGATGTCGGCAGTTATTTTAAGCTATCTGATTGCCCGGGTATATAAAGCTACCCCTACTATTATGCTGGTGCTGGGCGGGGTCATTGTCTCGTCGATATTCTCGGCTCTGATTTCCCTGCTCAAATACATGGCTGATCCAACCAATGAACTTCCAGCCATTGTGTTCTGGCTGATGGGAAGCCTGGCATCTGCACGGTTTAGTGATATAAAAGTGGCTGGACTGCCAATGCTGATCGGTGTATCGGGACTGCTGCTGCTGCGCTGGAGAATAAACGTCTTATCCATGGGTGACCGGGAAGCCCATACCCTGGGACTAAACACTACCTTGAACAAGGGGATTATCATTGCCTGTGCATCTTTGGCTACAGCCGGTGCAGTATGTGTAAGCGGCATTATCGGCTGGGTGGGTTTGGTTATTCCCCATATAGGCCGGATGCTGGTTGGCAATGACAACAGAATCCTGATTCCGGTCAGCTTCTCATTGGGGGCTGTATTTCTCGTTATCGTCGATGATGTCAGCCGCATATTGACCGGGGGTGAAATCCCCTTAGGCATCCTGACAGCTCTGGTCGGAGCACCTTTCTTCGTCTATTTGTTGAAAAAAACCAAAGGGGGGGGTTGGTAAATGCACCCCCTGCTGGAAATCCAAAATGTTAGTTTTGAGTATCCAGGCACACCGATTTTTGAGAATATTGGCTTCGATCTATTTCCGGGGGAAGTATTCTGTGTGCTGGGGCCGAACGGCAGCGGTAAAACCACCCTCCTGGACTGTGTTCTGGGTTGGTTAAAGCCCAGCGCGGGTTTTATAAAACTCAATGGCATGGATGTAGCGGGAATGACAGCCCGGCAGATTGCCCACCAGGTAGCCTATGTCCCGCAGATTCATGAGAAGGCATTCCCCTACCGGGTAAAAGAAGTGGTCCTGATGGGGAGGGCTTCATACATGAGTCCATTTGCGGTTCCATCTGCAGAAGATGTAACCATAGCCGAAAAAGCAATGCGGTTGGTGGGTATAACCAAGCTGCAGGACAGGCCTTATACTCAGCTGAGCGGGGGGGAAGGGCAGCTGGTGATGGTGGCCCGGGCCCTGGCTCAAAATACTCCCTTGATAATAATGGATGAGCCCACCGCCCATTTGGATTACCACCACGAACTAGTAATTATGGAGACTATATCCAAGCTGGTCAAGAACACCGGACTATCTGTGCTGATGGCCACCCACATGCCCAACCACTGTTTCTATTTCGAGAATCAAGGCATAAGCACCAAGGTAGCCATGCTGAAAAACAAGCATTTACTGGCTGAAGGCCCGGCAACCGAGATATTGTCGGAGTCCAATCTGGGAGAACTATATAACATAAAGGCCCGCATAATCGATATCGTTGATGAACTTGGAGCCCATCTAAAGCAGGTAATACCGCTCAGCACCCTTAGAAGACGAGAGGGAAGTCATTGGAGGGATGATGATGAACAATACCGGTTATGAGCGATTTCCCGGGGCGGTGAACCTACTAGGAATATTACTCTTGGTTGCTTTGCTGATTTTTATAGCAACTGGTTGCAGTATAAATGCGGGAAAAACAAGTCAAGATGTTCAAAAAACTACCCGCACGATCACCGATTGCCTGGGGCGACAGGTCGAGGTACCGGTCAATCCGGAAAGAATTGCCTGCACCTGCCCGGAAGCGGGGTATGCCATGGCCTTGTATGGAAAAGGGGATAAAATCGTGGCAACCACTGATGGGATGCAAAGAGAGGTGCTGCTGCTGGAGATGTATCCGCATCTCAAGGGATTACCCGTACCCAAAAAGGGAGGGACCATCAACATCGAGGAATTGATCCGCATAAAGGCAGACCTAATTTTTGTCAAACCCGATACTGTCACCAATGAAGCGGAAATGAACAAACTGCGGCTGGCAAAAATACCGGTAGTAGCGATACAATTCGTGAGCATGGAGGAACAGATGTTTACCATGCAGATGCTGGCCAGTATCCTGGGGGCAGAGGAAGAAGGCCGCAAATATCAGCAATTTTACCGGGACCAAATCTCTATGGTACAAAGCAGAGTGGCCGCATTACCTGAGGATAAGAGGGTAAGGGTTTACCATTCCACCCAGGAGGCTACCCGTACTGACACGGTCAATACCTTGGGCGCGGACTGGACTAAAGCAGCCGGGGTCATCAACGTCTCTGTGGGTCAGGACCTGAAGTTCACCGATGGTGATCATTTTGCCAGCCTGGAACAGATACTGTTATGGGATCCGGACTATATATTGGCCAACAATCCTGATGTGGTTGGCTATATTACCAGCAATGAACAGTGGCGCTCACTCCAGGCAGTGAAGAACCGGCGGGTGCTGCCCCTTCCGGTAGGACTTACCCGCTGGGGGCATGAAAATTCACTGGAAACACCGCTGGCTACAATATGGACTGCCAAAAATGTGTATCCTGATTTGTTTGCAGATATCAATATGGAAGCCATTGTCCATGACTTTTACAAGGAGTTCTTTAACTGGGAGTTGGACCAGGAGACCATTACTCGTATTCTGACCAGCCAGGGAATGAGGACTTTCAAGAGCTGAAACTCGATGTGTGGGCAGTAATGAATATGGTTAACTAGCAGCCATTCCTGTGGAAAGGGGAGGTGGTCACTGGGAGATCGATTGAACGGGAAGCAGTCTAGTGGGTCAGTATGCTCAAAGCTTGTGAACCCGGGCGGACATACCGTTCCAGGGCAAAGTGCAGAGCATACTGGGATCCGGCCACATCAATAATTAAAAGGAGGAGTACTATGCTAAATCTAAAAAGGCGCACACGCTGGGAAGTACTTATTACCCTTCTGCTGATCATGGCAGCAGTAATGGTTCCTGCGGTACAGGCCGCCCAGGCACCGGTAGTTGTCGCCGGCGAGATAACCAATAAAGGAGATTACAGCCTGACCTTTGACGCGGCTATTTCCAATCCAGCAGGCACAAAGGGTCAGTTCACAGTGACCGTGGATGGAATCGCGGTTAAGGTTACAGCGGTTGAAAACACCAACACGGTGGGCAAGATAAAGCTGTCTTTGGAAAACAAGGCATCATCAGGTCAAGTAGTGGTAGTGGAATACCTGAAGAACGAGGACCCTGCGCTGCAGCTTAAATCAGCAGACGGTGTGGCCGTAGAGGGTTTCACTTATGGCCAGCCAACTCAGCCAGTGTTGGCTGTGCCTCCGGTTTTGACTGCCGACAGCATCGACAATCAGCTGGGCCAGGCGGTTGAGCTTACTTATGCCAGCAATCCTGATTGGAGCGGGAAAATTACCAACGTGAAGGTGGATGATGTTTCGGTCAGGGGTCAATATTCCATAGCTGACGGACGCATCTCCATAAATGACGAAGTCTTCGCAACCGCCAAGGACTACGTCATAGTCGTCAAAGCCAGTGGCTACGAAGATGCCAGCGTGAACCAAACCATGGCAGCCAAGACCGGTGAAGAGCCCAAACCGGCTGGTCCTGGCCCAAGCGATATTAAGGGCCATTGGGCTGAACCCTATATCAGCCAAATGATCACTGCTGGTGTAGCGGGCGGTTATCCAGACGGGACATTTAAACCTGATGCGCAGATCAGCCGGTCAGAATTTGTGACTTTGCTGGTGAAAGCATTCAAGCTGGAAGTCAAGAGCGGAAAAGTATTTGATGATACAGCTAACAGCTGGGCTAAAGACTATATATCCACTGCCACCGCCTACGGCATCACTGCTGGATACGGCGATACTATTTTCGGAGCCGGTGATCCTATAACCAGAGAACAGATGGCAGTCATGCTGGTTAAAGCTGGAAAGTTCGTGTCGGCAGGAGAAGGCAAGACTTTTGTCGATGGCAACCAGATCTCTCTTTGGGCTCGAGAAGCGATCAGTATAGCCACGCAGCAACAAATCATGTCGGGATATGACGACAATACTTTCAGGCCCCAGAACAACGCCAGCCGAGCTGAGGCAGTAACAGTACTTGCCCGCAGCCAAAAATGAACTCATACAGTTTTTAAATCTCACCTGCCACTGCGCAGGTGAGATTTAATCAGGAAGAGAAATTTTCAGCTGAATGGGAGGTTTCGGTTTGTTCCATGTTTTCCATTGCAAGTCATTATTGAGATGGCTGGGGATTTTCGCCATAATCTGTTGCCTGGGTGTGTCCGGACCAGGTTATGCATCAGGGGAGGAAATATCCACAGACCAAACCCTTGTGGCAACCATTGCCGATCCCCATCCGAGCTCCGTCATAGGTTTCGGCCAAATACCGCCCTCAGCGGGACAACTTGAGCCATACGTGACAACTGACCATACGAGGCAGAATTTGTTTGCAGCCATAGCCGGGTTCCTGGTAGCCGGTATCCCGGTATATTTTATTTGGCGGAGGAAGAGGAGAAAAAGATAGTGGCAACCATAGACACTGGATATGGGAAAGGTTGTTTCGCTGCCTTTTTTAGGCAAATACATTAGATGTTGGAGTTAAGGTGAATGTTTCCCTAGTGCTGCGGAGCAAAAATCGGTATAATTGCCGGTGAAGAAGGGAAACCGGATTTAACGGGGCTGGTAAATTAAGAGGATCCCAGATATTGCAGGAGGTTTGTTGATGAAGATCCTGGTAGCTATAGATGATACCGATACTATGAAAAAAGAGGGCTTGGAGGTTCGCGGAACCGGCGAACTGGCCAGCCTGATCAAGGACGCTGTGGAAGAACGGGGATGGGGCCAATGTGCACCCATTACCCGCCACCAATTGCTGGTTCATCCTGACATACCGTACACTTCTCACAACAGTTCCATGTGCTTTGTTGCCGATTTGGATGAAGCATTTCTGGATGAATTTATACAGTACGCTCAGGATTTCCTGGAACGGGAAGGGGCTCCCGATTCCGATCCTGGTTTGTGTGTTGCGGTAATAGACCGAATCAGCCGGCCGGGATGGCTGATTTCTTTTGGATTCATGGCCAAGCAACTGGTCTTGACCAAACAAGAGGCATATGAGGTGGCCGAAAACCTGGGGATCCACCTCTCAGAGCACGGTGGGACCGGGCAGGGTGTGATAGGGGCTTTGGCGGGAGCGGGGCTGCGCTTGAGCGGTAACGACGGGCGTTTTAAAGGTAAGCTGAAGATTAAGACGGATAATAACATGGTCACGGTGGGTAAAATCTGTTCACAGGGGCAGGTGGACCTTGTAAAGAGCCTCGATGATGGCATAATTCTCCAGGAAAAAGAACTGGTCTTGATGGGTGAGAAATCTAAATTGGTTCTGCATCATGGAATGGCTGTGCTGCCGGTTTGCGCCATTGAGGCAGCATCGGAAAGCCCAGCCAGATGGCAGACCTGGTCCAAACAGCAGCTGCGGGATTTTTAAACCGTCTCCGATTCGAAAAGGACCATGACATGCAAGAAAAAGACTTATGGGCTATTGACTCCAAAGGGGAAAGGCATTTCGTCCCCGGCAAAAATGATCCGCATGCAGCAGCACTGGCAGCTAGGCAATGCCCAGTATTCCTGGCGGATGATGAGGATGAATGGACCAGCGACGAAGACGTATCCTGCTATAACTGTGAGTATCGGCGCTTTACAGCCCTTTCGTTTATTTGCTGCCGCCCCAAGTGAAAAATGGAACCGGGTGTCTTATGTTAATATTAGATGTGAAGGCAGGGATGATTTGATTTTCCCTGTCTTTTAGCTTGTCTGGACGTGCATAGGCAAAAAAGATATCATGGAACTAGATTGCCATGCGGGTGGGTGTGGAGGCGAAAAACCCATCTATCAACACCGGACCAACTGTAGGAGGAATTACTAGTGGCCGAAGAGAGACAGAAGCCCCCTAAACATCCTGGCAAAGAGTCCAGACCCGACAAGATCGATGTAGAACCATTGGCAGCGGTACTGGACGCAGTAAACGGCATGTTTTGCGCGTATGATCTGGATGGCCAAATCGTCTATGTCAACCAGAAATTTAGAAGCCTGGTGGGATACGCGGATGAGGTCCTGAAAGGCATGCATATCAGCGACTTAGCTATCGATCGCCACAAAAAACGCATCCGGGAAAGGATGAAAGCAAGGCTGGCCACAGGAGGGGAGAGTAGCTGGGAGCTGCCTATCCGCGCTGAGGACGGAAGCGAATTCATTGTCATCGCCAGGACCTCCCCCATAAACCAGCAGAACCAAATCGTAGGTGAGTTGCTATTAATCGAGGATATAACCGAACGCAAGCAGGCTGAGGCTGAACTTAGAGAGTCCCAGCGGCGCCTGGCGGATACTATCGAGTCATTGCCTGACGCCACCATGGTCATCGACCGGCAAGGACGGATCATGTACTGGAACCGGGAAATGGTAGAATTGACTGGATTTCCAGCTATCGACATGGTTGGCAGGGGCAACTACGAGCACGCTCTGCCTTTTTATGGCATAAGGCGACCTATTTTAGTGGATATGGTAATAGATCCCCAAGTTAACATAGAACAACATTACCTGTACATTCATAAAGAAGGCAATGTGCTGTTTACTGAAACCAAAACCATCCCCTTCAAAGGCAGGGCCCGGATCTTATGGGGAAGAGCTGCCCCACTGTTCGACACCAAAGGAGAAATCGTAGGTGCTATTGAGTCGGTGCGTGATATCACTGATCGAAAAGAAGCTGAAGAGGACTTGAGGCGGAGTCATGAACGTTTGGAGGCCATCTTCAGCGGAACTGTAAACGCACTGGCAGTAACCACTGAAAAACGCGACCAATACACGGCAGGTCATCAGCACCGGGTAGCAACCCTGGCTTGTGAAATTGCCAGGGAAATGGGCCTTGCAGAAAAGGTCATCGATGATATCAAAATCGCCGGTACCCTGCATGATATAGGCAAGCTATATGTTCCGCTGGACATCCTGAGCCAATCCAGCCGGCTGACTGATATTGAGCAGCTTTTCGTAAAGACCCATCCGGCAGCAGGTTATGACATTATAAAAAATATTCCTTTCGAGGGCCCTATTGCCGAGATAATCCTTGAGCATCACGAAAGGGTTGATGGATCGGGCTATCCCCGCGGTCTCAAGGGTGACGAAATCTTGCTGGAAGCCCGTATCCTGGCAGTAGCTGACGTGGTGGAAGCCATGTCTTCGCACCGACCCTATCGGCCTGCCCTGGGTGTGGACAAAGCCTTGGATGAAATTGAGAGAAATGCGGGCAGACTTTATGACCGGGATGTTGTCGAAGCCTGTGTCAAGGTGATCAAGGAGAACCGGTTTGAATTTCACCCGGGACTATGAGATTTGCGTAGTTAAAATGCCTTGATCACATGGAGTGCCAATATTTATGATCCAAGCTGCGGTACTGTATGGCTTCGGCCAAGTGCGGCAGCTTTATGGTGTCTGATAAGTCCAAGTCGGCAATGGTCCGAGCCACCTTCAGGATCCGGTCATAAGCCCGCCCGCTCATTTTGAATTTACTAAAGGCTTGTTTTAAGACGTGTTCCGATTCCGGGTCCAACTGGCAATAATTCTTAACCGCGGTTGGGCTCATCCGCGAGTTCAAGGAATACCTTTGACCAGCAAAGCGGCGGCTCTGAACTTCCCGTGCAAGCCTGACCTCTTCCCGGATAATATCTGAACCCTTGCTGCTATGGCCGCCCCGCAGCTGGTCAAAATGGATCCTGGGTACCTCCACATGCAGATCCATGCGGTCCAATAATGGGCCCGAAATCCTGCCTATATAGCGGCGGATTTGCAGCGGAGAGCAGCTGCATTCGTGCTCCGAACCATAATTGCCGCACAGGCATGGATTCATGCTACCAACCAGTGCGAAATCGGCTGGATATGTATAGGTGGCATGGGCGCGGGAAATAGTGACCTGTTTGTCTTCCAGGGGCTGGCGTAGTGCTTCGAGCACATCCCGATTGAATTCAGTAAACTCATCTAAAAACAGTACCCCATTTTGGGCCAGACTGATTTCCCCCGGACGGGGTATGCGTCCTCCGCCGATTATGCTGGCTGCTGAGGCGTTCTTATGGGGCGTGCGGAAGGGCCTGGCAGTGATCAGAGGGTTATTGCTGTTCAAGAGGCCGGCCACCGAATATATCCGGGTGGTCTCCAGGATTTCCTGGCGGGTCATGGCAGGCAGTATACCAGGCATTCTTCTGGCCAACATGGTTTTTCCGCCTCCAGGCGGGCCTATCATCAACACATTGTGCAGCCCGGCAGCTGCAATCTGTAAAGCGCGCTTGGCTGTTTCCTGGCCTCTGACCTCAGCAAAATCCAATTGATCGGATTGGAGGGAACCAAAAGGCTCGGGATTTTGATCCCCGGCAGGGGAGAGGGTTGCCTCGCCCCGGGCAAAAAGTGCTAGTTCTGATAGATGGGATACCTGCAAGGATTTAACTTCCACCACCAGAGCAGCCTCAGGACCATTAATGGCTGGAATGATTAGGCAAGAATCTGCTGGAAGCGCCTCCAATTCAAGGGCCATAGAGAGAACTCCCGGTATCCCCCGTACCGCGCCGTTCAGCGAAAGCTCTCCAGCCAGGAAGTGATTGTCCGGTAAGGCAGCGTCCAATTGTTCGCTGGCGATCAATATACCCATAGCCATAGCCAGGTCATAGTGGCTGCCTTCTTTTTTGAAATCAGCCGGAGCAAGATTGACGGTTATCTTGCGGTTGGGAAAATCATAACCGGCGTTTTTGATGGCTGACCTTACCCGCTCGCGGGCTTCCTTCACGGCCATCGATGCCAGGCCTACAATTTCGAATCCGGGCAGGCCGTTATGGATATCAACTTCCACGCGAACCAGTCTGGCTTCCAAACCAGTTATGGCCAGGGTATGGGTCACTGCAAGCATCAGATCACCCCATTAATCTATTATTCTCTACTATACAATAAATTGCAGACAAAATAATACATTAATGCATAATATTATGAGAAGATCTGCCCTCGTCAATTTAAGCTAACCAAATAGATTGATATTCCTCCGCGGAAAAATGTACAATCATAAGTGTCACGCGATAACGTAAAGTAAACAGGAGGTAAGCATGTTCAATATCGGACCCTGGGAGTTGGGATTGATACTCCTGGTTGCCTTGATCGTGGTCGGACCAGGGAAACTGCCGGAAGTGGCCAAAGCTATCGGCAAGGGCATCAATGAATTCAAGAAGGTAACCAACGGATACAAAAAGGAATTCCAGGAAGCCATACAAGATTTGGAAAAACAGGCCAGTTTGGAAAACAAAGCTGAGGCATCTAAAACTTCCACTGGTGAAGCCTATCAGCCTCAATCCACTGAGGAAGCTGCAGAGCGTTTTGACACCGATTCGGCAGGACAAAATCGGCAGGAAACAGTCATGCCGGAAAGAAAAGACTCCAATCCGGGACAATAAATTTCCTGCCCGGGTGCTGGAAAAATGGTGACACCCAATCCAAAGCATGATACTATACTAAAAGCATCGACACGATAAGTTAATATGCTCTTATCCAGAGAGGTGGAGGGACTGGCCCGATGAAACCCGGCAACCGACTGTAGTGGTACGGTGCTAAATCCTGCAGGTATTATTCCTGAAAGATGAGAGGGGACTCTAACAACTAGCCCTCTTTTAATGAAGAGGGCTTGATTTATATATTCAACAAATTGGGGGGATTTTATGACCGGCGACATTGCAGCAACACTCCGGGAAAGGGTAATGGTTTTGGATGGAGCTATGGGTACCATGCTTCAGCAGAAAGGCCTGATGCCAGGCATGTGCCCGGAATTGTTCGGAATAGAAAATCCGCATATTTTGGAGGACATCCATCGCCAGTACCGGGAAGCCGGTGCAGATATAATCGAGACCAATACCTTTGGCGGCAACCGCATTAAATTAGCTGAGTACGGCTTAAGCGACAGACTTGAAGAGATCAACTCAGCAGCGGTGGGGATAGCCCGCCGGGCAGCAGCTGGGAAAGCCTTGGTGGCAGGCAACATAGGCCCTACCGGGCAACTCCTGAAACCCATGGGCAAGGCTGAATTCGATGAATTATACCAGGTGTTTCGGGAACAAGCCATGGTCTTGGAAAGAGCCGGAGCTGACCTGATATCAATTGAGACCATGACCGACATAGGGGAGATGAGAGCGGCTCTCATAGCGGTCAAGAGCAATACCCGGCTGCCTGTAATTGCCCATCTTACCTTCGAAACGGGAAGCCGCACCATGATGGGTACAGACCCGGTGACTGCCCTGATCGTCCTGGATGCTCTTCAGCCTTTAGCCATAGGGGCTAACTGCTCAGGCGGGGCTAGGGAACTGCTGCCGGTTATTCAGACCATGAGCAAGTATAGCCGGAGTTACCTCGCTGTGGAACCCAACGCAGGACTGCCTAGACTGGTAGGGAGCCAGACCGTTTTTCCCGACACCCCGGAAGAAATGGCTGAATATGCTCTCAGATTGCGCTCAGCTGGGGCAAATATAATCGGGGGCTGTTGTGGGACAACCCCGCAGCACATCCAAGCCATGGCTGGGGTTCTAAAAGGGCTAGCCCCGGAGCGCAGGGAGGCCCAGCGATACTGGGCTTTTGCTTCTCGCAGCCGGCATGTTTTTATTGGCCAGAGTCACCCCCTGGCTATAATCGGGGAAAGAATAAATCCCACTGCTCGTAAAAAACTTTCCCAGGACATCAAGGAAGGCAAAATGCAGGTAGTGGTCGATGAAGCCAAAAAACAGGCCCCTCTGGCACCGATATTGGACATAAACATGGGTGTGCCTGGAATTGATGAACCTCAAACCATGAAACAAGCGGTAATGGCTATACAGGCATCCCTTGACATGCCGATCGCCATAGATTCCACCAATCCTCAGGCGGTTGAGGAAGCCTTGAAAAACTTTGTAGGCCGTCCGCTGATCAATTCCACCACCGGTGAGGATAAAAACCTGGACAGGATCCTGCCCCTGGCCAAAAAATACGGGGCGGCAGTGTTGGGTTTATGCCTGGATGAGAAGGGTATTCCTGCTGCAGCCAATGACCGGGTGCAAATAGCCCGAAAGATACACTCGCGGGCAATGGAACATGGATTGCGCGATGAGGATATATTTATCGATTGCCTGGTGAAAACCGCCAGTGCAGAACAAGCCCAGGTAATGGAGACCTTGGCGGCAGTCCGCCAGGTTAAACAGGAGTTGGGCCTGGCAACCGTTTTAGGGGTTAGTAATGTTTCCCATGGTCTTCCAGCACGGGAGATCCTCAATTCCACCTTCCTGGCTATGGCCTGGGCAGCGGGCTTGGATCTTCCGATCCTCAATCCTTTCGATAGCAGGATGATGGAGGTGACCCGGGCAGCCGCGGTGCTTATGAACCGGGATGTCCATTCCTCTGATTTCATATCCGTCTTCAAGGATTATCAGGTAGGCAGCACCGCTTTACAAAGGGGGTTACGGCACCCAGTATGCAGACAATGTAATATCCCGGAACAGCTTATTGGGCTGGAAATCCAGGCACCATGCAAATCCGACGCAGGGGAATCCAAACCGGTCGCGGGAATGTCCGGTTCAGGGGTCCAGGGGCTGATCAAAGAAGCGGTATTGAATGGTGAGACAGATGCCATCATCCCCCTTATCGACAGGGCTATGCAGCAGGAGGGCATCAGGGCACTGGAAGTGGTAAATCAAGCCCTGGTACCTGGGATCGAGCAAGCCGGGGAATTGTACGAGCAAAAGCAATATTTCCTGCCCCAATTGATGATGGCAGCGGAGACTATGAAAAAAGCCTTTGCTTATCTAAAACCACATTTATCAGGAGATGCCCGCCAATATGCCGGAGCTATTGTCATAGCCACGGTTGAAGGTGATATACACGACATTGGCAAGAATATCGTCATTGTGATGCTGGAGAATTACGGTTTCCGCATCATCGACCTGGGCAAAGACGTGCCGGCTGAAACTATCCTGAACACGGCTCAAACAGAAGATGCCGACATCATAGGTCTAAGTGCCTTGATGACAACTACCATGCCGCGCATGCAGGAGGTCATAAAAGGTGCTAGGCAGCGAGGCCTGCGAGCCAGGATCATGGTTGGAGGTGCGGTACTTAACCAGGAATATGCCGACAGAATAGGGGCGGATGGTTACTCTGCAGACGCCCGGGCAGCAGTGAAAACTGCCCAGCGACTCATGAGTTTATTTTTAAAGTAAGGGGATGAGGAAATGGCAACTAAAAAAAGCTATGAAGAAATCAACGAAAAGATAAAACGCGGGGAGGCGGTCGTGGTCACCGCAGAAGAAGTCATCGGCATCGTGGCCGAAAAGGGGGTCGAAAAAGCTGCCCGCGAAATAGATGTGGTGACTACAGGCACCTTTGGACCCATGTGTTCATCAGGGGCTTTTGTCAATTTCGGACACTCCAATCCGCGTATCAAGATGAAAAAGGTGTGGCTGAACGGGGTAGAGGCATATGCGGGCATAGCAGCGGTCGATGCCTACATCGGGGCTGCCCAGCTTCCGGAGAACGATCCGGAAAACAAGGTATTTCCGGGCCGGTTCAGTTACGGTGGAGGCCATGTCATTCATGACCTGGTGGCCAGGCGGGAAATACGGCTGGAAGCCATCGCCTATGGAACTGATTGCTATCCCAATAAGAAAGTAGAGACCTTCATCACCCTGGACGATGTCAATGATGCTTTCCTGTTTAATCCGCGCAATTCCTATCAAAACTATAATTGCGCCATCAACCTGGGCGAGAGGACTCTATATACCTATATGGGCATACTGAAACCCAAAGTGGGGAATGCCAGTTACTCCAGCGCCGGGCAATTGAGTCCCCTGTTGAATGACCCATACTACCGCACCATAGGTATTGGTACCCGGATTTTCCTGGGAGGGGGAGTTGGGTATGTGGCTTGGAATGGGACCCAACATCATCCCAATGTGGAACGGGGGTCAAACGGGGTCCCATTGTCAGGGGCAGGGACTTTGTCCCTGATTGGTGACCTAAAACAGATGGATCCCAACTGGTTGGTTGGATTGAGCTTTATCGGTTACGGTTCCACTCTGGCAGTAGGTGTAGGCATACCTATCCCCATCCTGGATGAAGAGATGCTGGTCTATACGGCGGTTAAGGATGAAGACATTTATTGCCCGATCGTTGATTACAATGAGGGTTATCCTTACTCCAAACCGATGGATTTGGGCAGGGTCAATTACAAACAGTTGAAGAGCGGCAAAATTATTTTCCAGGGCAAAGAAGTTGTTACTACGCCCCAATCCAGCTACCCCCGGGCCAGGATGATAGCCGAGATCCTCAAGGGCTGGATCCAGCGAGGCCAGTTCCAGTTAACCCAGCCTGTAGCTGGCATCCCCTCAGCCGATGCCGACATTCAGTTCAAGTCTTTGCCCCAGGTGACCCGCGAAAAATCTACCGCTGCAGGCGGAAACTGGAGGGAATAACATGAAGAACAAACTGGTTTGCTATTTTTCGGCAGCTCAGTCGGAACAACCCATAGTCTACCGCTTGGTAAGGGACTATAATCTGATAATCAACATCATCAAAGCAGACATCAATCCGCAGAAGGAGGGTTTCCTGGTCCTGGAGTTGGAAGGTGACAAGAAGAGCTATCGTGATGGGGTAGCTTTTCTCAAGAGCGTGGGAGTCAAGGTCGAACCCCTAAGCCAGACTGTGGTATGGCAGCCCGAAGTGTGCATACAGTGCGGGGCCTGTGCGTCCTTCTGCCCTACAGAGGCTCTTCATATTGATCGCAAGACGATGGAGGTTTCTTTCAATAACAAGAAATGCGTGGTCTGCGGAATGTGCCTGGATTGCTGCCCGACCCGGGCTATCAAATTGCATTTCGAGATCAAGGAGGCTGTATAGACCTCACTATGAACTACGAGCAGGAGCGGACCAATGTGGACCGGAATTACAGGGCATTACATGGCGGCCTTGACCTGCATTATTTCCGGGTGCAATTGAAGGAGACCGATCTGGCTATCGGTGTAGACAAATCGAGCTACACCGATAGCCTGCTTGTTTGGTGTGAAAGGGAGGTGCTGCGCTTAAGGGGCGCCCTGGAGTCTTACATCAAGCAGCACCCGGAATTCAGGAGCTCGTTTGTGCCGCTGCCGCTGTTGCCAGGCGCACCACCTCTGGCCCGGGCTATGGCGAGGGCTGCATACCAAACCGGGGTGGGTCCAATGGCTGCTGTGGCTGGTGCCATAGCTCAAGAAGTCGGCCGGGGGATTGGAAATAAGGTCAATGATGTTATAGTGGAAAATGGGGGCGATATCTACATGAATTCTCAGATCGACCGCTTGATAGCCGTATATGCGGGGAGCTCGCGGTTCAGCCACAAAATCGCCCTGCAAGTGGCAGCAGCTGAATGTCCCCTGGGTATTTGCACTTCCTCAGGTACGGTCGGCCCTAGTGTGAGCCTGGGCAAAGCCGATGCAGTGGTTATCAAAGCTTCGGATGCGGCACTGGCTGATGCGGCGGCTACGGGTGCAGCTAACCTTATCCTTAGCGAACAAGACTTGATGCGAGCCGTTGATTATGTGCAGCATATTCCTGGCATAAATGGTATATTGGCAATCAAAGGTGAAAAACTGGCAGCTTGGGGAAGTATCGAAATAGTGGCGATATGACTGATCTAGGCGGGCCTTGAATAGAGACATAGAGCAGGAATCAACAAGATCCTGTGGAATATTAATAATCATGGCATAGGGTCATGGTACCTGTCTTAAAGAATATTGGCCTATCTGGTATACAAGGAGGACTGGCAATGAACTCCAGACAGCGCGGGGTATTGGTGCGTATTATAGTGGCCTTGGGCATTTTTGCCTACGCGGGTTACAAGGGCAGCCAAGTGTTGCCTGGATTTGATATCGCGGTGGTCGTGTCCTTTTTTATGGTTTACTTGTTATGGACCACGGTTGCTGAAGGCTTGATCTACCAGGATCCGGACGAATATGTACTGGAGGATGACGACCGCAAATCATACCTGTATATTCAATTGGCCTTCATGGTGGCCTTGTTTTTTGCTACAATTGACTTCGTAGGGTTGCAGTGGACCCGGATCAAATCTCTTGAACCAACGGTAATATATATAGGTTTTGTCCTCTTCATTCTATCCTGTGCGGTGCGCTGGTGGGGATTTAAGTCAATTGGCAAATGGTTCAATCCCCGGGTGGCAATCTATGAGAATCACCGCCTGATTGCTGAAGGGGCTTACCGGAATGTCCGCCATCCTCTATATCTGGGTTCAATGCTGAGCTTTATTGCTATACCCCTGGTTTTCAATTCCTGGGGAGCTCTGCTCCTGATTGTAACTACGACCTTGCCCGCTCTGAACTACCGGATAAATGTAGAGGAAGAATTGATGCTCAAGCATTTCGGAGCAGCTTATCAAGAGTATATGCAAAGAACCAAAAAAATGATCCCAGGCATATGGTGAACATGAACCGAAGGAGGCACATAAATGTCCGGACATTCCAAATGGTCGACCATCAAACATAAAAAAGCTCGCACTGATGAGAAAAAAGGGAAAGAGTATACCAAATTAGCCAAGGAGATCATAATAGCCGCCCGGGCTGGCGGAGGAGATCCGGAGGCCAACTCCAAACTCAAGCTGGCCATTCAAAATGCTAAAGCCATCAACATGCCCAACGAAAATATCTCCCGGGCCATCAAACGCGGGACTGGCGAAATCGAGAGTGAGACCATAGAGGAACTGGTATACGAGGGCTATGCTCCAGGGGGTGTGGCGGTTATGCTGGCTATAGCCACAGATAACCGCAACCGGACTGCATCGGACATAAGGCATCTGTTCGCCAAAAATGGGGGGAATCTGGGGGAGACCGGATGTGTGTCCTATTTGTTTGAGCGCAAAGGTTTGCTGACCATAAACCGTGATAAATTGCCCATCGATGTGGATGACTTCATGCTGCAGGCAATTGAAGCTGGAGCTGACGATGTCAGAGAAGATGACGATATCATCGAAGTTGTCACCACACCGGAAAGTTTTATGGCGGTCAAGGAGAACCTGGAGGCGACAGCCGATCCAGATGGAGCGGAGATCGTGATGCTGCCTGGCAACACGGTGGAGGTCAAGGACCAAGCTGTGGCAGCCAAAATTCTGAAGCTTATCGATTCCCTTGAGGACCACGATGATGTTCAGCATGTTTATGCCAACTTCTCGATACCTGAAGAGATCATGGAGAAACTCTTGTAATTCTGACTATCTCACGCAATACCGGGGAAAAGGGAAAGAAATAGGCACCAATGAGCGAAAAAGATGTGGCCAGAAGACAGCGGGCCGTTACCTCCTACAGACGCAAAAAGTACTCATATATTGCTGCCGCCGTAATTTTTATGGTTATAGCGGCATTTTTGGTTGGTCGGGAATGGTGGCATACTTATGAGCTCAGCCGGCAATTCGACCAGAAGTCCAAGCTGTTGCAGTCTGCATTCCTGGCAGATGCTGACCTGGTTGAAAATATTGGCTCCATAAGCCAGCAAAACCAGTTTCAGAATGTAGTCTTTTTCTCTATTTGTGACACCCGCGACAGGGCAATAGTCAAGAGCGCCACGGGCCAGAACCTGGAAGAGGCCTGGGACAAGGTTACTGAAGACATGGACAAGTTCATTGTGGACAACGACTACGAACCCACTTGGGTCAAAGCCGATATTGTGACCAGAACCTCAAGGATCGAAAGCAAGGACCTGGGCAAGCAGACCAAGAGTTTATACGATAATTTCTTCAGGAAAGGCATAGCGTTTGACGATCAATTCGGCTTGGCTTTATTGGAAGCAGAGATAAACGGCAACAAGATCATAGACTACGACGATAACAAGCTGGATTTAGACAACCTTAACGATTACCTGGAGGAATATCAGCGGGGGACGAAAATTCAAGAGGTTCCCGATCAGTTGATCTTATTTACCAGCCAAGGCTTTTTTTGCGATGACCGCAACCAGGTCTTTGCTCTCTACGACAACGATATGGATTTTGGGCGGCGCAAGATAGAAACTGTTGATCAGACCGTGGTAAAAGAGCTTATCCGCACGTCTTCGCAATTTCTGGCTAATCTGGTTCAGGATGACGGGAAATTCATCTACGGGTATTATCCGACATATGACAAGGAATTGACTGATTATAATATAGTCCGCCACAGCAGTACTATCTGGAGCATCATAGCCCAATACAGAACCACCGGAGATGAATCCCTGCCGCCCAAGATCGAGAGTACCATAAATTACCTGGTCAATAATTACATAGAATACCCTGATCCTGATACAGCTTATGTAATCGAGCGAAAAGACAACGAGGTCAAGCTGGGGGCCAATGCAGTGGCTATTCTGACCTTAATTGACTACATGGAGGAGTTCCATACCGACAGATATGAGGACCTGATTGTCAAACTGGGCAATGGGATACTAGAGATGCAGGACGCGAAAACCGGGAAATACTATCACGTTCTCAATTTTCCGGATTATAAAAGAAAAGAAGAGTTGCGGACCGTCTATTATGACGGCGAAGCGACTTTCGCCCTGGCTAAACTTTACGGGCATAGCAGAGACAAGAAGTACCTGATGGGTGCCCGCAAGGCTGCCGACTATTTTGTCGCCAATGACTACACTGTCTACGCGGACCATTGGATAGCCTATTCGATGAATGAGATAACCAAATATGTGCCCGAAGAGCGATATTTCGAGTTTGCCCTGAAGAATGCCCAGAATAACCTGGACAAGATCTATAATCAGGAAACATCTTACCATACCTATCTGGAGCTATTGATGGCTACCTTTGAACTCTATGATAGGGTCAAGCAAGACAATATCCAGGTGAAATACATGGCCAGTTTCGACCAGCCCCAGTTCATTGCCACCATTTATCACCGGGCGAGACATCAACTTAATGGGTATCTCTATCCGGAATATTCCATGTACCTGAAGAATCCGGCTAGAATCGTAAACACGTTTTGTGTACGCCATGATGGATATAGGATCAGGATTGATGATGTGCAGCATTTCATAGGCGGCTATTATGCTTATTACAATAATTATGACCGGTTGGAGATGTATAAACAGCAACTGGGCTTATAGTGCCAGGATATGCTGGCAGCAGGGATTTAATGTTGATGGCAGGCAATAAAGGGGAATAGATATGCTGGTTTTGGGAATAGATCCGGGTACGGCCACAACCGGATTCGGCTTGGTCAGGCAGACCCGCGGGAGATCGATCATAGTCAGCTACGGCGTGATCAAGACATCCCCCGCAATGGACATGCCCAACCGCTTGGTCAAGATAAAGCGGGAATATACAGCCTTGCTTGAGGAGTATCAACCCGATGCAGTAGCCATAGAGGCTATCTTTCACCACAAAAATTCCAAGACCGTCATTTCTGTTGCCCAGAGCAGAGGAGTGCTGCTCATGGCGGCTGCCGACCAGGCTATAGAGATAGCCGAATATACACCCTTGCAGGTGAAACAGGCGGTTACCGGGGTTGGCAATGCTGATAAGAGACAGGTCCAGGTTATGGTGCAAAAGATATTGAGCCTGGATAGTATACCCAGACCGGATGATGCGGCAGATGCCCTGGCCATTGCGCTGTGCCATCTGCATTCCAGCCGGATGAGCAATATTTTGAGGGGGAGGGGCCTCTATTGATAGCCTCTTTACAGGGAATTCTGCAGGAAACCCGGGCTGACTCGATAGTTGTAGAAGTCGGGGGCATAGGATTTGAAATTCAGGTTGATCAGCGCACCCTGGGGTCTCTGCCTAGACCGGGAGTACCGGTCAAAGTCCACACCTATTTACAGGTCCTGGATAATGACTTGAAACTGTTTGGATTCACCAAGCGCGACGAACTGGACCTTTTCAAGATATTGATAGGCGTATCAGGCATAGGGGCACGGGGAGCCCAGAATATCCTGGCCTCTATCTCGCCCCAGGAATTCTTTCAAACTATCGCCAGCGGTGATGAAAAAAGGCTCCTGACCGTGGCCGGGATAGGCAAGAAGACTGCCCAGCGGCTGGTTTTCGAGCTGAAAGACAAAATAGCTCAGCAGACTGGCATATTAGCTGCGGCAGGTGACAAATCCAGCGGGCTGGAAGAGATTCTTCAAGCCCTGGAAGCCCTGGGATACCAGCGCAGCGAGGTATTCCCACTCCTGATGGAAATGCAAAACCAGGGAGAATTCAGCGCACGGGTGGAGGACAACATCAAACAGGTACTCCGGCGCAAAGCGGCCATGATGAAGAAATAGGAGGAGGAAAAATTGCAGGAGAATCGCCTGGTTACTAGTCAAGCCCTGGGCGAGGAGGAATACAGTGACAGCGCCCTGCGCCCGATTCAGCTCTCAGAATATATAGGTCAGGAGAAGGTCAAAGCGAATTTAGGCGTATTCATTGCTGCCGCTCGGCAGCGAGGGGAGTGCCTGGACCATGTATTGCTAAGCGGTCCACCCGGGTTGGGCAAGACCACTTTGAGCGCCATAATTGCCCACGAGATGGGCGGATCTATTCGCAGAACCTCCGGACCGGCCCTGGAAAGGCCGGGTGACCTGGCAGCCATCCTCACCAATCTGGATGCGGGTGATATCCTCTTTATCGATGAGATACACCGCTTGCACCGCAGCATAGAAGAAATTATGTATCCGGCTATGGAGGACTATCTTATCGATATCGTCATCGGAAAGGGCCCTGGGGCTAGGACCTTGCAGATCGACCTGCCTCCCTTTACCCTGATCGGGGCCACTACCAGGCCGGGGCTCCTCAGTTCACCCCTTCGGGACCGCTTTGGCATCGCCTGCCGACTGGATTTTTACCAGGAGGAGGAATTGGAGCGCATCGTTATCAGGGCGGCGTTCATCTTGGGGATAGCTATCGATAGCCCCGGAGCCCGGGAAATCGCACGGTGTTCCCGGGGCACACCAAGGGTTGCCAACCGTCTCCTCAAAAGGGTGCGGGATTTCGCCCTGGTCCGGGGGCACGGCCAGATAGACCAGGAGACCGCCCAGCGAGCTTTAGACCTACTGGAGATCGACAGCCAGGGGTTGGATACGGTTGACAGGATGATTCTGGATGCTATAATTATTAAATTCGGCGGCGGACCAGTTGGCCTGGAGACGCTGGCAGCCTGTATATCTGAAGAGACCGACACCCTAACTGATGTCTATGAACCTTATTTGCTGAAATTGGGTTTTATTCACAAGACCCCCCGGGGCAGAGTAGCCACCGCGAGGGCTTACGAGCTGCTGGGCTACCCTGTGAAGGCCGGGCTGGAAACCGTTTCCCTTTTCGCTGATGAAGAGCAGTTCCAAAAGTAATAGAAAGGGAGTTCCCATGGCTAAGATTTTGCTGCACGTTTGTTGCGGACCTTGCGCAAGCTATCCGGTCCCCGCTCTACGGCAAGAGGGTTTGGAGGTAACCGGTTATTTTTTTAATCCCAACATCCACCCCTACCGGGAATGGCTGCAGCGCAAGCTAGCCTTGGAGGAATATGCTTCCCGGGTTGAACTCAAGGTTATCTACGACGAAAAATATAATCCCCAGGATTACCTGCAGCAGATTGCCTTTCGCGAGAGCCGGCGCTGTATGATCTGCTATCGGCTTAGACTGGAACAGGCAGCCCACATTGCCAGAAGGGGTAATTTCGATGGCTACAGCACCACGCTATTGGTGAGCAAACACCAGCAGCATGAGTCTATCAAGGAGTTGGGAGAAGCTATCGGCCTGAAATATGGAGTTCCTTTTCTGTATCGCGATTTCCGGCCTGGCTTCAGGCAAACGGGAGAAACAGCCCTGGCAATGGGCCTCTATCGGCAACAGTACTGCGGATGCCTCTACAGTGAGATTGAACGCTTTGCCCCGCGTGAGGTGCGGGCTCTGCTGAAATAGAGCCCAGCCGGCCCCCACAAAATACGAAGGATTCTGGAGAAGAGATTCTGGATGACAAGTGAACTGAAAACAGGTGATATTTATAGACTGGACCAGTATGACTATGCGCTCCCCCCGGACCTGATCGCTCAATTTCCGGCCGAACCGCGGGACAGCTCACGACTGCTGGTGCTTGACAGGCATACAGGAGATCTCGCAGATAGAAATTTCCGGGACATCATCGCATATTTGAGCCCGGGTGATACACTGGTAATAAACCGGAGCCGGGTAATACCGGCGCGTTTGTTTGCTTACAAACCTTCCGGCGCCAAGGTAGAGTTGCTGCTTTTAACCAAACGGGGTAAAGACTGGGAAATTTTGGTCAAGCCAGCCCGGCGGGTGAAAGCTGGTAATGTGCTGAATTTTCGGGAAGCTCCGGAGATAGAAGTAGAGGTGCTGGCCGAACTTGATTTGCCGGGAGGTCGCTTGATCAGATTCCGCAACTGCCCGGATGAAGATCGGTTTATCGAACGGATCGGGAAAATGCCACTACCACCTTATATAAACCGCAACGCCGACCACGGAGACCAAAATAGTTATCAGACTGTTTATGCCCGGGAAAATGGCTCTGCCGCAGCCCCCACTGCCGGGCTTCATTTTACCCATGAGCTGCTGGAGAAGATCCGGGGCCAGGGCATAAATATCGCCGAAGTAATACTGCACGTGGGACTGGGTACCTTTCGTCCGGTTGCCGCTGAGGATATACGCCAGCACAAGATGCATGCTGAGCACTATCAGGTAGATCCGGCCGCGGCTGACCTGCTGAATGCGACCCGCAGCCGGGGGGGCAGCATAGTCGCGGTTGGCACGACCGTGGTGAGAACCCTGGAAACCGTATACAGTGATGAAGGTGTTTTTGTGGCTGGCAGCGGGGAGACCAGCTGTTTCATCTATCCCGGTTACAAGTTCCAGGCCATAGACCGGATGATAACCAACTTTCACCTGCCCGGTTCTTCCTTGCTGATGCTGGTTGCAGCTTGGGCAGGGATCGATAATACAATGGACGCATACCGGCATGCGGTTCGCCTGGGTTACCGTTTTTTCAGCTATGGTGATGCCATGTTGATATATTAGGATCTGGACCGCAAGACCTGATCTGATAGATTGCGGAGGGACATAATTCTGGAATTCAAGGTTCTGCAAAGAGATGGACGGAATGCAGCCCGGTTGGGGAAGCTCAGCTTGCCCCATGGCAGCTTCACCACGCCTATATTTATGCCGGTAGGCACGCAAGCTACCGTGAAGACTCTTACCCCTGACGAGTTATATTCTATGGGGGCAGGCATAATCCTGGCCAATACCTACCATCTCCACCTCCGTCCCGGAGAAGACCTGATCGCGAAAGCCGGGGGCCTGCATTCGTTCATGCACTGGCAAAAGGGTTTGTTGACAGACAGTGGGGGATTCCAGGTATTCAGCCTCAAGGGCTTGCGGAAAATTGATGATAATGGGGTTAAATTCAGCTCTCACATTGATGGATCACTCCATTATCTGACTCCGGAAATAGTCGTGGAAATTCAACAAAAACTCGGGGCCGATATCGCCATGTGTTTCGACGAATGCGCCCCGTATCCCTGCAGTTACGAGGAAGCCCGGCAAGCTGTCTTTCGAACCGCTCTATGGGCAGATCGCTGCCGGAAGAGCCATTCCAAATCTGAGCAGGCGCTGTTCGGTATAATTCAGGGCAATGTTTTTGCCGATCTGCGGGAACGCAGTGCCCGTGAGATCACGGGCCTGGATTTTCCCGGTTATGCTATCGGGGGATTGAGTGTAGGGGAACCGAAAGAGCATATGTACTCAATGCTCGATTCCATGGATGGTTTGCTGCCGGATGACAAACCCCGTTATTTGATGGGGGTAGGGGCTCCGGAAGATCTTTTGGAGGGAGTCAAAAGAGGCATAGACATGTTTGACTGTGTCCTGCCCACCCGACTGGCCAGACATGGAACGGCTCTAACCGGCCGGGGCAAACTGGTGATTCGCAACGCGGTTTATGCTGAGGACTTTGCTGCGGTTGACACAGACTGCCGATGTTATACCTGCCGCAATTTCAGCCGGGCTTACCTGAGGCATCTGATCAAAGCGGAAGAGATGCTCGCCCATCGCCTGCTTACAATCCATAATGTATCTTTCCTGCTCCGATTCATGAGGGATATACAAACAGCTATAGGGAATGGATCATTGTCTGATTTCAGCGCCAAGTTCTACAGCGAATACCGCTTGTAATTGCAGGATTTCTTTTGACCTTGGCGAAATTATATAAGGTTGTACAAAGTTAAGGAGGGATATTATGGCTGCACAACAACAGGGATGGCTCACAGCTTTGATCTACCTGGGTATATTCATGGCTGTATTCTGGTTCTTTATCATCAAACCCCGCAAGCAACAGGAGAAGAAACACAAGGAAGTCGTGGAGAGCCTGAAGCGCGGCGACAAAGTGGTGACCATCGGCGGATTGAAGGGTGAAATTGCCAGGGTCAAAGATGAATCCGTCGTTCTCAAGGTGGGCGAGAACACCGAACTCGAATTTGTCAAGAAAGCTATAGCATTCAAGGTTGAGGAGAAATAATGGTCACCCTAAGAGAATTAACGCAGAGCAGACTGCTAGAGACATTTATCAACAAGGGCAATGAACATCTAGGGGCTATAGGCTATACTGACCATGGGCCCAGGCATGTGGCTCTGGTATCAAGCCTGAGCCGCAAAATATTGCAGGAACTCGACTATGATCCGCGCTTGTCCGAACTGGCCGGAATAGCCGGTTATATGCACGATATAGGCAATGTTATCAACCGCACTGATCACAATCAGAGCGGAGCTTTGATAGCGCTTGAAATCCTGCGAAGGATCGGGATGCAGCCCAATGAGATCTCTACTGTAGTATCTGCTATCGGCAATCACGATGAGGAGAACGGTCATCCCATTAACGCGGTGGCTGCAGCGGTGATATTGGCAGACAAATCCCACGTGCACCGTAACAGGGTCCGGAATACCGACGTGGCCACCTTCGACATCCATGACCGGGTCAACTACGCAGTGGAGAACTCGCGGTTAAACATTGATGGACCCAATAGAATGATCTCCATGGATCTGACCATCGATACGGATATCTGCCCGGTCATGGAATATTTCGAGATATTCCTGAGCCGCATGTTGCTGTGCCGACGAGCGGCCGATTTCCTGAACTGCCAATTCGGCTTGCTGATAAACGGAGTGAGACTCCTCTAGAATAAACCAACACATCAAATGACAATTAGGAGGGAGGATAAACTGGTGCGTAAAAATACCAGTATGGCTATAGTTGCAGCTATTGTGACCGTATTGGTCGGGGCGGCTTTCTTCTGCTATCGGCCAATAATTGACAATATGCAATTAGGCCTTGATCTGCGGGGGGGTCTGCACGTGGTGCTGCAGGCTGACGAAAAAGAGGGGCAGGAAGTGACTGCGGACACAATTGAGAAGGCCATCGGGGTTTTGAGGAATCGCATCGATAGCCTGGGGGTCAAGGAACCTGCTCTCTATGCCCAGGGTAGCGACCGGATAGTGGTCGAAATCGCTGGGGTAGACGATCCGGAACAAGCGGTTAATATAATTAAGAATACAGCCCAGCTCGAGTTCATTGACAAGGCTGGCAAGGTCTGGGTGACAGGCAAGGATCTCAAGGATGCCCAGGCTGCGCCGGGGACAGGCGGCCAGAGTGCAACCGTCGATCTGGAATTCAATGATGAGGGAGCCAAACTTTTCGCCCAGGCTACAGCGGCCAATGTAGGCCAACCGCTCTACATAGTCATAGATGACGAGATCATCAGTGCTCCCACCGTAAGCGAAGCTATTCCCAGCGGCAGGGCTCAGATCAGCGGGAAATTTACCGCTGAAGAAGCCCAGAATCTGGCGGTACTGCTGCGCTCAGGCGCCTTGCCGGTTTCATTCAGCATTATGGAGAAACGCACGGTAGGACCTACCCTGGGAGCCGATTCCTTGTCTCTGAGCGTCAAGGCTGCCCTGGTGGGACTGGTGGCTATCTTGATGTTCATGGTGGGCTATTATTTGCTGCCTGGACTGGTAGCTGACATATCCATGATCCTTTATGCCATCCTGGTTTTGGGAACCATGACGTTGCTCCACACAACGCTGACCTTGCCGGGGATAGCCGGGTTCGTCCTGTCCATAGGCATGGCGGTCGATGCCAACATTATCATTTATGAACATATCAAGGAGGAGCTGCGGAACGGAAAAACCATCAAAGCAGCCATCAACGCCGGTTTTGCCCGGGCATTCTGGACCATATTCGACTCCAACTTGACCACTCTGATCGCAGCCCTGGTTTTGATCTGGTTCGGGACCGGTCCAATCAAAGGATTTGCGGTTACTCTCTCCATCGGCATAGTGGCCAGTATGATGGTGGCTCTGACTTTCACCCGCTATCTCCTGGTCTTGTGTTCTGACATCACCGCCAACAAAAAGTATTATGGAGTTTAAGGAGGGTAGCAAATGCAGTTAATTGAGAAGAGAAAATGGTTCTATATATTTTCACTGTTTATAATCATCCCCGGGATAATTTCCATGATGCTGCAGGGATTCAATTTGGGCATAGATTTCCGGGGCGGTTCCGTGCTGCTCTACCGCATGGATGCTGGCCTCGAGGCTGCAGCCGTGAGCCAGGCTGTTTCCGAACTCGGAGTGGTGCCGGAAGTGAGCGTGCAGAAGAGCGGTTCCGAATTCTATGTGCGCACCACCGAACTGTCCCAGGAACAAACCCAACAGATAACTGACGGGCTGGTCGCCAAATATCAGGCGACAGAATTGCTCAGCGCTGAGAGCGTGGGCGCCACTATTGGGGGCGAATTGGTCAAGAACGCCTTCTTGGCGGTAGCCATAGCTTTGTTACTGATGCTTATCTACATCACCTTCAGGTTCGAATGGAGCTTCGGACTGGCTGCAGTATTAGCCCTGTTCCATGATGTGCTGATCGTCTGCGGGATCTTCTCGATATTCCAACTGGAGGTCAACAGTGCCTTTATAGCCGCTATCCTGACGGTAATCGGTTATTCCATCAATGACACCATAGTCATCTTCGACCGGGTACGAGAGAACCTGCGCATGAAAAAGAAGGAGGTATTGGCAGCACTTCTCAACAGAAGCATCATGCAGACTATGAACCGTTCGGTGAATACAGTGCTGACCGTGCTGATGCCCTTGGTGACCCTCTTGCTGTTCGGCGGCGGAACCATCAAGATATTCGTGATCACCCTATTGATCGGTTTCCTGTTCGGTATGTACTCCTCCATTTGTGTGGCCAGTCCTATCTATTATGAAATCAAACAGCGCGGCTAGACTATTCGGCTGCCAGCGGCAAAATATGACTGAACCCTTGGGGCTCCACCTTGGTTGGTGGAGCTTCTTCTTCGATTGAGCGGAAATATTTACGGGCTGGCTCAGTTTTTTTATGCCTGCCCCAGCGGCAGGGAATTGTTCACCCAGGTTATAATAGAGTAAGGCTTTCTAAGACGCTTAATTATTGGAGGGGAGATTTGATTGGATGAATGCGTATCTTTTGGCAGCACTCCTTTTTATCGCGGGTATGGTGGTCTTTATCCTGCAAAATGATGTGATGGTCTCGGTAAAATTCATAACCTGGCAATCGAGCCAGGTATCTTTAGCCCTGGTGATTATTATTTCCGCTTGTGCGGGAGCCCTGATCACTTTTCTGCTGGATACCTTCCGTACTTTCAAGAAAAGCCAGCAGCTGCGCAAGCTGAGCAAGGCTAACCAGAAATACGAAGACGAAATTAAGCAACTCAAGTCCAAACAACTGGGGGAAGAGGGACGAGGTGCCGCGGTGGCCGCCCCGGCTCCAGGTAAACCTGGGCCGGAACAGGTTTAATTGATGCGGGCGGTAGTGCAGAGGACCAGGCACAGCCAAGTGGCGATTTCGGGGATAAAAACCGCTGCCATAGGCACAGGACTTATGGTGCTCCTGGGCATCAAACAAGGTGATACCTTTGCTGACGCAGACTATATGATGGAAAAGATTCTTAACCTGAGGATTTTCGAAGACGCCGCCGGGAAGATGAATCGTTCCCTGCTGGAGATCAATGGCGAGGTGCTTATGGTCAGCCAGTTTACTCTCTATGGTGATGCCCGCAAAGGCCGAAGACCGAGTTTCACCGCCGCAGAGAATCCAGATGCCGCCTGGAAATTATTCGCTTACTGCATAGACTATATAGCTGCCAAAGGGGTTCTTGTCCAGACCGGCCAATTTGGTGCGGACATGCAGGTGTTGATTGAGAATGAGGGTCCTTGCACCATCCTCCTGGACAGTGAGCGAGCCTTCTGACAGCCTGGTAGCACGGCCCGCCCAACCTCGCTCAAGGCACGCCCCAGTATATGTTATAATGCGGACATAATCGGATTAGGAGATAAGATGTGGAAATCATAACCTCGCATAACGCCCTCGATTTTGACGGCCTGGCCAGTATGGTGGCTGCCAGCAAGCTTTATCCGGGGGCGGTGATGGTGTTTTCCGGTACGGTTTCGGAGAATATCAAACAATTCATGGCGTTGTACAAGGACTCCCTGGTGATCAAAACACCTAAAAATGTGGATGTTAGCGATGTATCGCGAGTGATTCTTGTTGATACGGCCAACCCCAGGAGACTGGGACAACTGCGGGATCTGGCTGGGCAGGCAGGGATAGAGTATCATATATTTGACCATCATCCTCCTGCCAGTGATGACCTGGTGGGCAAGGTCAGCGAAATTCACGACTTGGGGGCTACGACCACTATCCTGGTGGAAAAAATCGTCGCCCGGGGAATAGCCATCACTCCTTTTGATGCCACTATACTGGCCCTGGGTATCTATGAAGATACTGGCAGCCTTATGTTCCCATCCACGACTCAGAGAGACGCCCAAGCAGTTGCCTATCTGTTAGGATGCAGGGCTAATCTCAAAGTCGTCGCCAATTTTATGGAGCAGCCCTTTACTGGCGAACAGCGCCATATTTTGCAGAGTCTCTTGGACTCAGTCCGGCATGTGAAAATAAGCAATGTGGATGTAGCCCTTGCCACCTATGAGGGCAAAGCATTCATTCCCGGTTTGGATATTGTCGCCTATCGGCTGCTGAAGATGGAAGCCTGTGATGCTGTCTTCACAGTTGCCCTGATGCAGGGCAAGGTTAATGTAGTGGGAAGAAGCTCCAGCAGTAACCTGAGGGTCAATGAAATTTTGAGGCCACTGGGCGGCAATGGCCAGGAACGGGCAGCCTCGACAGTGATCAAGGGGAAAAGTACCCAGGAGGTGGCTGAGCTTATCCTGGAGCAGTTGGCGGACAAGATCCGCCCGGCAATCATTGCCCAGGACATCATGACGACCCCGGTCAAGACTATTGCCTCCCAGCGCACGATGGAAGAAGCTGGTCGTATTATGCTGCGTTATGGCCACACCGGCATGCCGGTGGTGGAGGGTGCCAAAGTGGTCGGGATGATTTCCCGGCGGGATGTGGATAAAGCAATCCTCCACGAACTGGGACATGCTCCGGTCAAAGGTTTCATGACTACGGAAGTGGTATCCATTGCTCCCGACACACCTGTGAGTGAGATCCAGAAGATGGTGGTGGAATATGATATCGGCAGGCTGCCGGTGGTGGACCGGGGACGTTTGGTGGGGATAGTGTCACGAACCGACATACTGAGGATTCTGCACGGTGAAGATTACCCCGAGGACCACGAACTGCTGTATCCGTTCAGTGAAGGCGGAAGTGAGAACTGCCTGGAATTGATGCGCGAACGGATTCCGGCTGGCATTTTCGCGGTTTTGGAAGCCAGCGGCCAGATAGCCCAGTCCCTTGACAGCACTGTATACTGTGTAGGAGGGTACGTGCGGGACCTGTTTTTGGAGGTGCCTAATTTCGATGTCGATCTGGTGGTTGAGGGCGACGGACTGGAATTGGCCAGACGCTTGGGGCAGCAACTTGGGGGCAGGGTGAGAAGCCATGAGCGTTTTGGTACCGCAACCGTAATATTGGACAAAGGCACTAAAATTGATGTGGCGACTGCTAGGACTGAATACTATGAATTTCCAGCTGCCCTGCCTATGGTGGAGAGGTCATCGATCAGGGAAGACATGTACCGGCGCGATTTCACCATCAACACGATGGCTATATGCTTGAACCCTGGGAAAATTGGGGATCTGATTGATTATTTCGGCGGGCGCAAGGATATTCAAAACCGGTATATACGAATCCTCTATAATCTCAGTTTTGTGGAGGACCCTACCCGCATTTTGCGGGCCATAAGGTTTGAACAACGCTACAAATTCAACATCGAGGTTGATACCTTGCGTTTTGCCCGAGATGCTATCGATAGGCGCATGCTGGGGAAACTCTCCTACAAGCGCATTCTGCAGGAATTAATATTGATCTTGAGTGAGAAGGATCCTGTAGCTGCTATTGAGCGGATGCGTGAGACCGGGGTATGGAAGTATATCTTGCCCGAAGTCGACCTGAACGAGCTGAACCGCATCAATGCCAAGCGCATACCCCTGGTGATGGCTTGGTGGGAGGACCGCTATTACGGGCATGAAATCCGGACCTGGCTGGTTTACCTGTTGGTCATTTTCTCCCGATTGTCACCGCAGGAGGTAGCCCAGGTACTGGAGCGCTATCCCATGGATAGATATGCCCAGCGCTGCATAGAGGATGCAGCCCGCGTTCCCTTATTGGCTGAAAAAATGAGCCAGGAAGAAATGAAACCCAGTCAGATGGACAAATTACTGGCTAATTTGGGTAAAGAGAATATAATATATCTGTTGTTGCATTTAAAAGAAGAGAGCGCATGGGAAAGAGTCGTCAACTATTGCGACTTGAAGGAACAAGTCAAAGTCGAAATTAACGGACATGATCTAAAAAGGATGGGATTTATGCCTGGCCCCAGGTTCAAAGTTATCCTGGAGGAAATGTATGCTGCTAAATTGGACCAAGTTGTGCGCAACCGGGAGGATGAGATGAACCTGTTGCGCAGATGGATTGCGGAAGGAAGATTTAGAAATGGACTGGCTGATTGAGACCCTGATCTGGCTTCCTGCCATTCTGGTGGGGGTAACCTTTCACGAATTTGCTCACGGGTGGGCGGCTTACCGCTTGGGTGATCCTACCCCCTATCAACAGGGGCGCTTGACCATAAATCCCTTGCCCCATATTGACTGGCTGGGGTTTTTTATGCTGGTATTTTTCAAGTTCGGTTGGGCCAAACCTGTGCAGGTAGACCCTCGCCGATTCGAGATCGTAAGTCCCAAAACTGGCATGATGCTGGTATCCCTGGCGGGTCCGGGGATGAACTTGGGACTCGCTCTGCTTGGTATGATATTGCTGCGTATTTTACCGGTCGCTTCCACTACCCCGGCAGCCATTTGGGCTCAGGTTCTCCTGCAGCCCTTGGTTTACATTAATTTGATTTTGGCTGCCTTTAACCTGATTCCGGTTCCGCCCCTGGACGGGTCTAAGATACTGGCAGGAATCCTGCCTGACAGCGGAGCCCGGCTGATTTACTCCCTGGAACAATACGGGCCGGTCATCTTGCTTCTACTTATAGTGACGGATTCGGTGAGCAAAATCATGTGGCCCCTTGTCAATCTGATCTACGGGGTTTTGCATTCCCTGGTATATTGAAGCCCAGTCACTGATTTCTTGCTGGGCGGGGATGGCGGTTGCTAGGAGGAGAATTGTGAATTACCTGGTGAACTTAGATAAATTTTACGGCCCCTTGGACTTGCTGCTGTACCTGATAGAAAAAGAAGAGATGGACATTTATGACATTCCCATAGCGCGCATCGCTGACCAGTATATCGAATTTGTCGAAAGCACCGGGCGTATCGATCTGGACAATATTGGCGAATTCTTAATAATGGCGTCTTACCTGCTCAACCTCAAGTCCAGGATGCTGCTGCCCAGGCTGGAGAGCGCAGCAGCAGGGGAGGAAGAAGTTTTTGATCCCCGGGAGGAACTCATAAACAGGATCCTGGAATACCGGCAATTCAAGCTTGCAGCAGAGTTCCTGGCAAGTCGATATGAAGATGAAGCGCAACGGTTTTTTTTTCGTTACGGGCAGACCGGATTGACGGATTTCCCGCGGGAAATTACCACCAGCCTGGGGCTCTTGGTCAGGGCTTGGTATGCCCTGCAAGCAAGGGATGATGAAATCCCGGCATATCAGCTGCCGGAAAATGATTTCGATGTCAGTTTGAAGATGGAGACGATTCTGGAGCGGTTGCCCCCTAATGGGCAACCAGTAGTTTTCCAGGAAATTTTTGCAAAAAATTCAGTCAGGCGGGAATACCTGGCTTACTTTCTGGCTCTGCTGGAACTTATACGCCTCAGGAAGGTAGCGGCAATACAGGAAAATCGCGGTGGAGAAATCAAAATTTGTTTGCAGGTGGGAGCATGACATGTTGATGCGGGATGACTTCAAAGGGGCCATAGAAGCAGTTCTGTTTGTGTCCGGAGAACATATCAGCCGCGGTGAACTGCAGGATCTGCTGGGACTGGGAGCAAATGACCTGGAGGAAATAATGCAGGAGATGATAGCTGAATACGAAACGTCGTCCCGTGGCATCCAGATATTAGCAGTTGAAGATGGATATATAATGGCCACTAAAGCGGAAGTCAGCGAGGTTGTGGTGAAGATGTTGAAGCCTGCCAGCCGGCGGCTGTCGCCGGCCGCCCTGGAAACCCTGGCCATAATTGCTTACCGGCAACCGATCAGCCGGCCCGAAATAGAGCAGATACGGGGTGTGAAAAGCGACCGGGTGATAGCTAACCTCTTGGAAAAAGGTATAATTAAAGAAGTCGGGATAAAACCGGGGATCGGGAAACCGATCCTCTACGGAACCACCCATGAATTCCTGCGCTTGTTTGGCTTGACCAGTCTAACCGAACTGCCGGTGTTAGAAGAAAAAGGAGAGAATTAAAGTGTCCGAGCGGTCTCTGGAAGAAGAAATAATGATCAAAGCCCAGCAGAATAAAAAACTCGCCAAATACATGAGCAGCATAGAAGAATTGGTTGAGGAACAAATACGGAAAGCTAGAGAAAAAGGAGAATTCGACAACCTGGAGGGATATGGGAAGCCGCTTGATCTCAGTGAAAATCCCTATGAACCGCCGGAGATGCGCATGGTTATGCGTATTCTGAAAAACAATGATTTCACCCCGTACTGGATACAGCTGGGCAAGGACATAGATGATGCAATAGTTGACCTGTGGAAGGATGTGGAGTTGTTCAAAAAGTATTGTATAGCCTTTGTCCGCGAGAAGCACAGTGCAGTTATGATCAGCCGTTTCGAAAAGAAGAAAGAGCTCTTTTTCATGGACAAAAGGCAGGAACTGGTCAAGTTGCAGAAAAAGATACTGGATTACAACCTGCACTGTCCTACCTTCCGTTTGGGAAGGGCCAATATCGAACTGGAAGAAGAGATGCACAAAGTGATGATCTCTATCGAAACCGCGATTGAAGAAAACAACCCGGGGCGCTGACCAAGGGCCGGACAACAGTTGGTCTAGGTGCTGCCAAAGGAAACGGTGAAACCAACGGAAGAGGGGAATGTGTGTTGAAGAGCGATATCGAGATAGCTCAACAAGCCGAAATGCTACCAATAGCTCAGGTGGCCGAAAGTTTGGGACTGGATCAGGATGACATCGAACAATACGGTAAGTACAAGTGCAAGGTCTCGCTGAATGTCTGGGAAAGACTAAAAAACAGCCCCGATGGTAAACTGGTCCTGGTTACAGCTATCACTCCCACGCCGGCTGGAGAAGGTAAAACCACCACTACCGTGGGTCTTGGCATGGCTCTCAACCGCATCGGCAAGAAGTCGATAATCGCGTTGCGGGAACCTTCCTTGGGGCCCAGTTTTGGCATTAAAGGTGGGGCTGCAGGGGGAGGTTATGCGCAGGTAGTGCCGATGGAGGATATCAACCTGCATTTTACCGGGGATATCCATGCTGTCACCGCTGCCCACAACCTCCTGGCGGCCATGCTTGACAACAGCCTCCATCATGGAAATCCGCTGGGTATTGATGCCAGGCAGATCACCCTGCGCCGGGTCATGGATTTGAATGAAAGGGCTTTGCGCAATATCATTGTCGGCCTGGGGGGCAAGATAAACGGGGTGCCCAGGGAATCAGGCTTTGATATCAGTGTTGCTTCAGAAGTAATGGCTATATTATGTTTGGCTGGCGACCTCATGGATTTTAAAGCCCGGGCAGCCCGTATGGTAGTCGGGTATAACGGTAAAGGGGATCCGGTTACGGCCGCTGACCTTAAAGCTGCGGGTTCCATGACCCTTTTGATGAAGGATGCAATTAAACCCAACCTGGTGCAGACCTTGGAGAATACCCCAGCATTTATCCACGGGGGACCCTTTGCCAATATTGCTCATGGATGCAACAGTATCATGGCAACTAAAATGGGTTTGAAAATGGGGGATTACATGGTGACTGAGGCAGGATTCGGAGCTGACCTGGGGGCGGAGAAGTTCTTCGATCTCAAATGCCGATATGCGGGTTTGAAACCTAATGCCGTTGTGCTGGTGGCATCGATCCGGGCTTTGAAAAACCATGGCGGCATGCCCAAGGAAAACCTGGGCCTGCGGGATATGGCGGCCCTGGAGAAGGGTATTGCCAATCTGGAGAAACACCTGGAAAACCTGAGCTTGTTTGGGGTTCCGGTGATAGTAGCCCTGAACAAGTTTCCCGGAGACAGCCAGGAAGAAATCAACCTGGTGGCGCAAAAATGTGCGGCACTCGGTGCAGAGCTTGCAGTTTCGAGGGTATGGAGCGAGGGAGGCCGAGGGGGAGAAGATCTTGCCCATAAAGTAGTCAAGGCCGCCGAGAAAGCCTCCGATTTCAAACCCCTATATGAACTGGAGCTGCCTCTGCGGGATAAGATAGAAACCATCTGCCAGCGCATTTACGGGGCATCCGGGGTATCTTACAGCAAGGGGGCTGCCCAGACGCTGGACCAGTTCGAGAGCATGGGCTACGGCGCACTGCCTATTTGTGTTGCCAAAACCCAATATTCTCTTTCAGATGATCCCCTGGCTTTGGGAAGACCCCAGGATTTCACGGTCACGATACGGGAAGCCAGGCTGTCGGCAGGAGCAGGATTTATAGTGGCTATTGCTGGAGATATTATGACCATGCCAGGACTCAGTAAGGTTCCGGCTGCAGAAAAGATCGACATCCTTCCTAGCGGCGAAATTGTAGGACTGTTCTGATTTTGGTATCCGCCTAAAAGCCCACCTTCATGAACTGATCCGGGGTAGCTGGTGCGGCTTTTGTTATTTTAGGATCAGTGAGAAGAGTTCCGCTCTAGATTCTGCCCGGGATTGGAAAATCCCTCGCAAGGCGGATGTTACAGTAAGTGCGCCCGGTTTTTTTACCCCGCGCATGCTCATGCACATGTGTTCTGCTTGGATGACTACCCCGACTCCCATGGGATTGAGGGTAGCAAATATGCAGTCCGCGATCTGTGAGGTCAGACGCTCCTGCAATTGGGGCCGGCGGGCATATGTCTCAACAACTCTAGCTAGTTTGCTGATCCCCACTACTTTACCACCTTTCGGGATATAGGCTACATGGGCCATCCCATAAAAGGGCAGAAAATGGTGTTCACACATGGAATATACAGGGATGTCCTTCACCAGGACCAATTCGTCATGAAATTCGGTAAAGGAAACGTCCAGAAAATCGCGGGGGTCGCTCTGTATCCCCGAGAAAATCTCGGTATACATACGGGCGACTCTTTCCGGTGTTCCTAATAATCCCTCCCGCTCCGGGTCTTCCCCCAGAGCCTCCAGGATATCTCTAAATGCCGCTGCTATTTTGGCGGTATCCGGATGATGATCCATGATTGCCTCCCTCTTCATCGATTTAAGCTGGCTGCGGATGATATTTACCAAGCAACCCAGCAATATCAATATAATAACAGAATAACAACCTGGCCAGGCACAAATTTCTAATCAAAGCCCAGGTCTAGTTTGCCCACGCCGACCACGAGGAGGATTAAAGAGCCCGGCGGCGAATAATAGCTAAGTCAGAAAAGATTGTTCGCCGGGGAGGTTTGGGGTGAGACTGGCAAAATACCTTGCTCAGGCTGGAATCGCTTCGCGGCGTCAGGCTGAGGAACTAATAAGAACGGGAAGAATCAAGCTCAATGGCCAGGTAGCCACGGACGTGGCGACCAAGGTAGACATTCAAAAAGACCGGATCGAATTTGATGGGGTGAGCGTATCCCCGGAGCAGCCGGTTTACATATTGCTGAACAAACCCCCCGGGTTCTTAAGCACGGTTGCCGATAGCCGCCAGCGAGCCACGGTGGTTCAATTGGTACCAAACAGGGCAGAGCGCATTTTCCCGGTTGGAAGGCTGGATCAGGATACTGCAGGACTCTTGCTCATGACTAATGACGGGGATTTCACTAACCTCATGATCCATCCCCGTTATAAGATAGATAAGAGATATGAAGCGGTAATCGAGGGAAACATAGGCTCTGAGGAGCTAGGCATGCTCCGGAATGGAATATGCCTGGATGATGGTCTGACTGCACCTGCCCAGGTGAGGATCATACGATCGGGGACCAAGGAATCGGTTATCGAATTGGTGATCCACGAAGGAAGGAAACGCCAGGTCAAGAGGATGCTTGCTGCTGTTGGCCATCCGGTGAAAAAGCTTACCCGGACCGGCCTGGGATTTTTGAATCTTGATGGAGTCGAGGAAGGCCGGTACAGATTTTTACGCCAGGAGGAAGTGGATGAGTTGGTGGATCTTGCCAGGCATAGGAGGGCAAAGTTCCCCAAATGAGCTATAAGTATTCATCTCGATGTCATTCCTCATGCATTCAGAAGAAGGGAAGGGGCAAAAATCAAAGGAGATACATTCGATGGGACTGGAAGTGATAACGGTATGCCCGCAATTAAGATCAAAATGCGCTTCGATTACAAAGGCCAGGTGAAAAACAGCAAATTATTCGGCAACAAGCAGCCTGAGCAATTAGCCGAAGAAAACCGTGAGCATAAGGTGGCCATGCTGAGGAATATTCCCATGCAGGGCATAAGCATAGCCGATATTGACATGAGCATGGATGTATATTCGGTGATCGATGAAATCACCGGGAAGAAGATGGCCTTTGCCCCGGCCGTCATTACTTTTGTTGCCGATGGGGTGGAGAACGCTGTGCGGTTTGCCGCTCAGGAAGAGTTTAGGACTGTTCAAGTCGTTGAACCGGAGGCTTTGAACTTCACAGCTGGGGACACGGAAAAGCTTTTGTTCAGGGTGAGCCAAGAAATTATGGATTTCAGGAATCAATGGCTGAGAAAAATGGATAACTGGAAATAGAACTAAAAGCTGGTGATAGTTTCAGGCCCGGGCTTGACCAGAAAGGAAACCAGAATCGCCTTGGCTGGTCCCGGGAATGCTGCCTATAGGGCTTTGCAAGCTAAATTCTTATTGATTTTCCGCAAATCTTACTCTATTATTATTACTCAATAAGAAAATCTGCTTGAGAAAGGGTTACACGTTGGGAAAAATCGTGATATTTGCGGGAGGTTTCGGCAGCGGGAAGTCTGAAATCGCTCTAAACCAGGCCCTGCACCTAGCCCTGGATTTTAGAGATGTGATCCTGGCGGATTTGGATTTGGTAAACCCCTACTTTGCCTCCCGAGATGTCCGTGCTGTTCTTGAAGATGCCGGTATCAGATTGGTAGCCCCATCCGGGGAATTATCATTCGGGGATGTTCCCAGCATCCCGGGCGAAATAATAGGACTTCTAAGACAGGAAAATAATATGGTGATCGATGTGGCCGGTGACGAGGTGGGCTCTGCGGTCTTAGGTTACCTGAGTAAATATATCCTAGCCCGGCAGGGCTACGAATTTTTTTTGGTCTTAAATCCATATCGGCCTTTTGCCCAGGAGCTCCAGAGTGTGCGGGATTTGCGGATGCAACTGGAAAAAGCGGCGAGTATAGAATTTACCGGTATCGTCAGCAATCCCAATCTTATGGGTGAAACCACCCTAGATATTATTCGCCGCGGACACCAACAGGTGGCGGATATGGCCGTGTCCCTGGATTTGCCGGTTGCCAACCTGACAGTGACCAAAGAATTTTATCCAGAAATGGCAGCCGCATTTGGCGCCCGAGTGAGGAAAATCAATCTATACTTGAAGCCGCAGTGGCTATAGCTCTAAGGGAGGATGCTTGAATGGCAAAGGGAAGAGTCAGTTTCTTTTCGGAGGAATGCAAGGCATGCGAATTGTGTATTAATTTTTGCCCCAAGGACGTGCTGGGCTTGGACATGGAGGATATTAACGCTTTGGGGTACCACCCAGTCACCGCCTTGCTGCCGGATAACTGCACGGGATGCGGGATCTGCGCTATGATGTGTCCTGATATGGTTATCGTCGTGGAAAGGGCGTGAAGCAGATGGAAAAGATTTTGATGAAGGGAAATGAAGCACTGGCCGAGGGTGCGCTTACAGCTGGCTGTAGGGCCTTTTTCGGCTATCCCATAACCCCTTCCAGTGAAATTGCCGAGTACATGGCGCGCAAGTTCCCCCTGGTGGGAGGGACGTTTGTCCAGGCCGAGAGCGAACTGGCGGCAATAAGCATGGTCTACGGAGGAGCCTCAACCGGAGCCCGGGTCATGACTGCATCTTCCGGACCTGGAATCAGCTTGAAATCTGAGGGTATATCGTTTCTGGCCGAAGCTGAACTGCCCTGTTTGATTGTGAATATTTCCCGAGGAGGGCCAGGTCTGGGTGGCATCCAGCCTGCCCAGTCGGATTACTTTCAGGCGACCCGTGGGGGAGGACATGGTGATTATAATATTATGGTCCTGGCCCCCTCTTCAGTGCAGGAAATGCTGGATTTTGCCATGGAGGCTTTCGATCTGGCCGACCGATATCGCATTCCGGTCATGGTCATGGCGGAAGGCACCCTGGGCCAGATGATGGAGCCGATCACTCCCCGGGATAAGGTAACGCAGGTACAGGCAAAACCATGGGCAACCGACGGCTGCAAAGGCCGCCAGCCCAATGTCGTCAATACGCTGCATTTGTCCCCTGAATTTTTGGAATATCGCAATAAGGTTCTGCAGGAAAAATATAGGCTGATCAAAGCCAGCGAGCAGAAGGCGGAAAACTATTGGACCGAAGACGCCGACCTGATAGTGGTAGCCTTTGGGCTGATGTCGCGCATCGTAAGAAAGGCTGTAATGTCAGCCAGGGAACAGGGCTATAAGGTGGGTCTGATAAGGCCAGTCACATTATGGCCTTTCCCCGTAGATGCAGTCAGAGAAGCGGCTGCCCAGGCCAAATTGTTCCTGTCGGTAGAAATCAGCATGGGACAGATGGTCGAGGATGTCAGGTTGGCTGTAAATGGCCGGGTACCGGTGGAATTCTATGGCAGAATAGGTATGATCCCCAGCCCGGAAGAAATAGCGCGGCAGATCATCCAATTGGCGCAGAGGGAGGGATTATAATGAAAATTGTAGCCCAGCGACCAGAGAGCCTTCAATCCACCAAGTTCCACTATTGCCCGGGATGTACCCATGGCATCATCCATCGCCTATTAGGGGAGTGCCTCGACGAGATGGACCTGCGGGAAAAGACCATAGGTATTTGCCCAGTTGGTTGTGCGGTTTTGGCTTATGATTATTTCAATTTCGATACCCTGGAAGCAGCCCATGGAAGGGCGCCGGCTATTGCCACCGGGATTAAGAGGATTCTGCCGGATCGGTGTGTCATTACCTACCAGGGCGACGGGGATCTGGCTTCAATAGGTATGGCGGAAATAGTCCATGCTTCCGCCCGGGGCGAAAATATTACCGTGGTTTTTGTTAACAATACCGTGTATGGCATGACCGGCGGGCAGATGGCGCCCACCACCTTGCTGGGGCAGGTAACCACCACATCGCCCTACGGGAGAAAAAAGGAAGAAGCCGGCTATCCGATCCGAATGGCGGAACTGCTGGCCACCAACGAGGGATCTGCCTATATCAGCCGGGTGGCAGTTAACAATCCTGCCAATGTGATAAAAGCCAAGAAAGCCATAAAAAAGGCCATTCAAACCCAGATGAAGGGGCTGGGATTCACAATGGTGGAGATATTGTCCACATGTCCGACCAATTGGGGATTAGGACCCATGGATGCCCTCAAGTGGCTGGAAGACAACATGATCCCGTATTTCCCTTTGGGTGATTTTAAGGTCAAGGAGGCATAGAGAGGGATGGAGAGCGAAAAACAGATTCTTTTTGCCGGTTTTGGTGGGCAAGGAGTATTATCCATGGGAAAATTCCTGACCTATGCTGCCATGGGAGCGGGGAAAAACGTATCCTGGTTGCCTTCCTACGGAGCAGAAATGCGCGGAGGGACAGCCAACTGCCTGGTCACAATAGCTGAGGAGGAGATCAGTTCACCTCTGACGGATAATCCTGGTATGGCCATTATCCTTAACCGGCCTTCTTTGGATCGTTTTGAGGAAAAGATCAAACCCAATGGCACTCTGATAATCAACTCTTCAATGGTGGATCGCCCGCCCGTCAGGGAGGACCTGGCAACCTACCGGCTCCCAGTTAATCAAATTGCTGATGAGATGGGTAATTCAGGTGCGGCCAACATGATCCTTCTGGGTGCATGCCTGCAAAAGACCAGAGTTGTCCCGGTTGAACAGGTCATGGATTTCTTCGAGATAATATTTAAAGGTAAAAAGGAATCAGTAATTCAAAAGAACCGGGAGGCTTTCCTTATTGGAGTAGAGTATGCCAAGCAGAACTGGTAGCTATGAGCGCTTGCAGATCCTGGAGGATGCGATCCGCGGATTTAAGAAAGTGATCATTGCTTTTTCGGGGGGCTCAGACAGCGCTTTTCTGCTTTGGGTATGCGCCCGGATCTTACCGGCTGCCGATCTGGCTGCAGTCACTTTCTCCTCGGCAACCACTCCGGACAGGGAAATCCGTTGGGCAATTTCGGTTGCCCGGAATCTGTCAGTCAGACATGTGTTCTTGCCAGGCCCGGAGATGCTAAGCGAGCCTTTTTTGGTCAACGACCTTTCACGCTGCTACCAATGCAAACGCGAAAGGTTTTACTTTTTACAGCAAAAAGATGATATCCTTCCCGGTGCTCAAATAATCGAGGGCTCGGTGGTGGATGACCTGGATGATTTCCGTCCCGGTATGAAGGCAATCAGGGAAGCCGGAGTGAGGAGCCCGCTGCTGGAAGCGGGGATGGACAAGCTGGATATCGCCCGTATAGCTCGGGATGTACGGCTGACATTCGCTCCCCGTCCTAGTGAATCCTGCCTGGCAACACGCATCGATACCGGCTTAGCCATTGAAATCCCCTTGTTGCAGAAACTGGGTCAAGCCGAAGAGGCCCTTCACGATATGGGCTTTCAGCAGGTGCGGATCAGGTGGGATGGTGAAGCAGCCCGTCTGGAATTTACGGCATCAGACCTTCCCCGGGCAAGGGCAGAGCGGGATTTTGTAGACGCAGTTCTAAACCGATACGGATTTGAATGGATTTCGCCCGTCTATAACGAATATGTAATCAAGGGCAAAAGGGGGGACGACCATGAATGAACAACGTTTGCGCCAGCTATTGTTAGATGTGCAAACCGGTAAAGTCCCATTAGACGAGGCTTTCCAAGCCTTAAAGATAATGCCCTATGAGGACCTGGATTTTGCCAAGCTGGACCATCACCGGGCGGTAAGGGATAATTTCCCAGAGGTAGTCTATTGTGCAGGCAAAAATCCGGAGCAGCTTGTGGCCATATTCACTCACTTGACCCGGCAGCACGACAATCTGATCGGCACCCGAGCCACCCTGGAAGATTTCACTGTGGTAAGTAGAGCTGTGCCGGATGTTAAGTATGATCCCGTAGCCCGGTTGTTGTACGTGCAGCGGCGGCCCCTCACCGGGAGAGGAAAAGTTTCGGTTGTGACTGCCGGGACGGCCGATCAGCCAGTAGCTGAGGAAGCCGCCTTGTGTCTTGAGATCATGGGGGCCCAGACCGACCGGATCTATGACGTGGGCGTGGCGGGTGTACATCGACTGCTGGACAAACTGGAGAGGATCAACCGGGCCCAGGTAATCATCGTGGTGGCGGGGATGGAAGGCGCCCTGGCAAGTGTGGTGGGTGGATTAACCAACCATCCTGTAGTAGCGGTGCCGACCAGTGTTGGTTATGGAGCCAGTTTCCGAGGGCTCACCGCCCTGCTGGCCATGTTGAACAGTTGCGCCAGCGGAGTAGGTGTGGTGAACATCGATAATGGTTACGGTGCCGCGGCACTGGCCATGGCCATACTCAACACGGTTGAATCATCTAGCCTGGGGATAAAGGATTGAGGTAGAATTAGAAAAATGGGAGGGGGTAGGGCAGTGGAATCAGGGAGCAAGATGGCTGCTACCGCAGCTATCAAAATGGCCCTTTCCGTATCAAGGGCGGAAGAAGTCATGATCAAAAAAGCTTTATTTGATGAACATGGCATCAAAGCAGTGGCTGTGGACTATGGCGGGGAGTTTATTTCCGCGGTTGCCAAGATCGTCGAAAGGGCAGTTGTGGCCGCTAAACGCGAGGGAGTGATCAAAGAGACCCATCCTGATGAGGGGGCGGTGGCCGGGGCGACCCGTGAGGCCCTGGCTCAAATCATGCCCAAGGCCCTAGGGCTGAACGTGGGCGGTAAAATAGGGGTATCACGCTATCATGACCATGTCAGCGTGGCTATTTTTTTCGGGATCGGGCTTCTCCACCTGGACGAAGTATCTATCGGGCTGGGCCACCGGGCGGTTCCATAGAACGTAAGGCCAGACATCCAAGCCACAGGTGAATTTATGAGGTTGAACAGGATTTTTTGAATATGAGCAAGATTCGAAAGGCAGGATGGTAGTATGGTTAGAGGAATCAGGGGAGCTATAACAGTTGGGGAGGACTGCCCGGCGGAGGTATTGAAGGCAACCCGGGAGGTATTGGAGGAGATCATCGCCCAGAATCAAATCGACTCCAGGGACATTGCCAGCATAATATTCACTACCACGGGAGATCTGCAGTCAGCGTTTCCGGCGGAAGCGGCCCGCACAATGGGACTTCACCTGGTTCCGCTGCTCTGCAGCCAGGAAATAGCTGTCCCAGGCTCCATACCGCGTTGCGTCAGGATCCTGATGCATGTAAACACCCAGTTGGAGCAAGCAGAGATCAGGCATGTCTTTTTGCGGGAAGCTGCCCATCTGCGGGAAGACCTGACCAAGCCCAAGGAATGATGGACAGGTGTGCAATGCTCAGCAAAGAATCGCCCCCTATCAACGGGGCGATTCTTATTGTCTGGAGGGATAACAAAATCCATATACATCCGTGCGTCTATGTCTGAGGAGCGGCAGTTGCTCTCGGATGCGCCCGATCAAATCCAAATCCAAATCAGCATAGAGTATGGTTTCATCACTGCCGGCCTGGGCAATGATCGTGCCCCAAGGATCGACAACCATGGAATGTCCCCAGGCTTGATAACTGGAGCCGATATTGCGGGCTGGGGATGCAGCTGCTACGAACAGCTGGTTGTCGACTGCCCGTGTCCTGAATAGAATCTCCCAGTGAGCAGGACCGGTAGTCATATTGAATGCGGCAGGCACTACCAACAGCTGGGCCCCTCCCAGGACTGCCCAGCGGGCTAGCTCCGGAAAACGAATGTCATAGCATATTATTGCGGCCAGGTTAAGAGCCGGGTGCTGGACAACCTCCAAGCTGTTGCCTGCAGAAAAAGCATCCGACTCATGGAAAGTCATCTGGTCGGGAATGTCTATATCGAACAGGTGCATCTTGCGGTGTTTGCCGATCAAGAGCCCCTCTTCGTCGAAAATGAAAGAGGTATTGAATATACGTCCTTCGGCAACCTTTTCAGGTATAGAGCCGCCTACCAGAATAACACGATTGTTGCGTGCCAGGTCGGACAGATAAAGTGTCGTCGGCCCCGGACAGCCTTCTGCAAGCTTGACCATAATATCAGTCTGGTAGGGCATGGAGAAGATTTCGGGCAGAACCACTATATGGGCACCATTTTGGGCAGCTTCGGCGACCATGTGCCCAGCATGGGACAAATTTGCGGATTTATCGCTCCCAATAAGCATTTGACATATGGCGAGCTTTAAAATATTGGCCATACTATGTCTTCTCCTCGGCTACATAATTGAAGAGGCGGCTCGGTGCTGTGTGAAGGCCCGGCCGGGGTACAGCCTTGGATTATGCCCCCATCCGGTTCCCGCTGACTGCTAGCCATTGCTCTTGGCCCTAAAATAATCAATACCCATCGCTTCCCTGACTTCTGCCATAGTTTCTTTGGCTACCCTATGAGCTCTTTGAGTCCCGTCCCATAATATGTCCTTGACCAACTCAGGATTATCAATATAAGGCTGTCTTCTTTCCCGCATGGGCATAAGCAATCCATCCAAGCAGGCAGTCATCTTCTTCTTGCAGGCAACACAGCCTATGCCACCCTGGCGGCAATCACATTCAATCTGGGCTACTTCAGGCTGGTTGAAGACCTTATGATATGCGAATACAGTACATATTTCCGGATGGCCTGGGTCGGTTTTGTGGATACGGGCTGGATCGGTTACTGCATCCATGACCTTCTTCCTCAGTTCCGCAGTAGTATCGCTGAGATATATTGCGTTATCCAAACTCTTGCTCATTTTGGATTTGCCGTCCAAGCCAACCAGTCGAGGCACTTCCCCGATCAGGATTTCTGGCTCAACTAATACCGGCTTGTATAGATCATTGAAGCGCCGCACGATTTTCCGGGTCAGTTCCAGATGGGGAATCTGGTCTTCGCCCACCGGCACCAGGTTGGCTTTAAAAATGGTTATGTCAGCGGCCTGGCTGACCGGATAACCCAAAAAACCGTAGGTCATATCGCTGAATCCATGTTGCTGAGCTTCAGATTTTACTGTGGGGTTATGCCGCAATACGTTCACAGACGTGAACATGGCAAAGTAAGCTGCCAATTCATGAATTTCCGGGATCATGCTCTGGATGAAGATAGTGGAGATGTTGGGATCAAGACCCGCCGCCAGGTAGTCTTCAGCGATCTGCAGCGTGTCGCGGCTCAGGTTCTCCGGTTGGTCAAAATTGGTTGTCAATGCCTGCACATCTGCAATTATTATGTAACTGTCATATTCCTCCTGCAGTTTGACCCGGTTGGCTACACTGCCCACATAATGCCCCAGATGCAGTTTGCCGGTCGGTCGGTCCCCGGTCAGTATTCTCTTTTTGTCAGTCATAGGTAAGTATCCTCCTGCCATTGCCTCATTACCGGTTAATACCTGTAAAACATGAACCATCATCTAAATTATCATTACCAGGCCAAGAATTCAAGTGCGATGTTGGCCCGGCAGAGTGCTCACTGGTCAAGTATATAACCCAGGCTGGGCAATAATTGTTTGAGATTTATTGACATGAGGAGTGGATATGCTAAAATTCTACATGTATGTTTGAAACCTTCTGGAGCAAAGGAGGATTGGGAACACAACAAGTAAATAGAAGGGAGTTGACATGATTGCAGTCTTTGGGGCGACATGTGTTGGCCGAAGTTTACGGATGTCGATTTGAAGCATTGAACGATATCAGCAGGGTGGAAGATATCATGGTAAATGCGGCTTTAGAGGCTGGAGCTGAAGTTAGGGAGGTAGTGTTCCACAAGTTCAGTCCACAAGGAGTAAGCGGAGTAGTTGTAATTTCCGAGTCGCACCTAGCCATTCATACCTGGCCGGAATTGGGCTACGCAGCAGTGGATGTGTTCACCTGCGGAGAGAAAGTAAATCCATGGGATGCCTGCAACTTTCTTGCCCAGGCATTTGGAGCCGAATATGTCAAAGCCCAGGAAATCACCCGGGGTTTGATCGCGGACCAGGAAGAGCGCTTGGTGGTAAATATTTAGGAGGGATACTATTTTAGTAGACCGAAGCAGTGTTAACAACAACCAACAATCACATTAAAAGGCCCTGCTTGTAAGAATGTCTGCATGTGGGGCCTTGTTGTCTGCAGAATTATATGGGGCCTGTTGACCCAGAATACTGATAGGATTGTGCGCGTGATTAAGGTATTATATATAAGCAGCGTTGGTTTGCTTGAACCGACCAGCATCCGGGGCAAGCCCCGAATTGAGGACTTGGAGCAGGAAAAAAACCGCCTGAAGTGGCAAATCATTACCGCAGTCATGCTGAGGGGGATTCTATAGATGGAACACATGAATTTTGGTCCGACCCAGGCTGAATTGAACTCCGTCAACGAATTATTCATAGACAGCTTAAAACCCTGGTGGGATGATTTGCAGGGTTATGTTCCTCCCTTGGCAGGGGAGATGAGTTATCGTGCTGTCCCTGCCTTGGTCATCAATGCCTACCATTTTCTGGGCCTGAGCAGGGAATTGGGCATAAAAATGGCAAATATGTTCAAGACCATCTACTTTGCCACCCGAATTCACGAGATGATCGGGGATGATGAGGAGGGGCAGGAACATACCCAGGAACTTCAGTTTACCATATTAATTGGAGACTATATTTTCGGCCGAGTCCTGAAACTGCTTTTGGACACCAATACCGAACAGCTTCTGGATATGTTTGCGGCTATGATATGCGAAATCAATGAGGGCCTGATTGTCAAATACAAGTCAGTCGGGAGCCTGGAGGAGATTCTAGCCGTAACCCGGGCGCCGTTTTACAGTTATGCATTTCGGGGTGCAGCCCAGCTCAAAGGATTTGGAGCGGAAGAAGGGGCAGCTTATGGCAATTTAGGGCACAACCTGGGCATGGCTGTAGAGTTGCTGGCTGCCGGCCAGTTGACGGAGGCGGCTGATTATTTGGCGAAGGCCCAGGCATGGCTGGATGGACAGAATGACCTTGCTCTGCCGGGGCGGATCGAGGCGATGGGACTAATTCGGGAAATACAGCGTGACTTGAGGAGGTAGTGTAGATGGCCTATAAAGATATGCGGGAGTTCATGAAAGTCTTGGAGGATAGGGGTGAACTGCACCGGATCACCATCCCCGTAGATCCGGTCCTGGAAATAACCGAGATTACCGATCGGGTCAGCAAGGCTAACGGGCCAGCTTTACTATTTGAAAATGTCCAGGGTTCCACCATGCCGGTGCTGATCAATGCTTTTGGCAGCCGGGAGCGTATGGCTATCAGTCTGGGGGTTGAAGACCTGGATGATATCGGAGCTGAGATAACCGCTTTACTGCAACTGGCAGACAACGTGCCCGGGAATCTCTTGGGAAAAGTCAAGATGTTACCTACCTTGGCGCAATTGTCGTCTTTTTTCCCCAAACTGGTGAAAAACGGTGCCTGCCAGGAGGTGATTTGCATGGACCCGGACCTGGGAATCTTGCCGATCCTCAAGTGCTGGCCTGGCGATGCAGGCAGGTTCATCACTCTTCCCCAGGTATATACCAAAGATCCCCGCAACGGAAAGAGAAATGTGGGCATGTACAGACTGCAGGTATATGACAAACAGACAACCGGCATGCACTGGCACATTCATCATGACGGAGCTGAAAACTACCGCCTCAATAAGGAATTGGGCAAACCGACTGTGGAAGTGGCCGTAGCTCTCGGAGGGGACCCGGCCATCACCTATGCCGCTACGGCCCCACTGCCCAAAGAGATAGATGAACTCATATTTGCGGGATTTCTGCGCAAAAAACCTGTGGAAATAGTCAAATGCAAGACCGTGGACCTGGAAGTGCCTGCCGATGCGGAGATCGTTCTGGAAGGTTATATAGATCCCACCGAGAGCCGCATGGAAGGGCCCTTTGGCGATCACACCGGCTACTATTCCTTGCCCGGAGAGTATCCGGTCTTTCATATAACCTGTATCACCCACCGTCGAAATCCAGTATATCCGACCACCATAGTCGGCAAGCCTCCCCAGGAAGACTGCTTCCTGGCATTGGCTTCGGAACGTATCTTCCTGCCCTTGTTGAAGATGCAATTGCCAGAGGTGGTCGATATGCATATGCCCATGGAAGGAGTATTCCACAACTGTGTGTTGATTTCGATCAAAAAGGCATTTCCTGGCCATGCCCGCAAAATTATGAGCGCTCTTTGGGGAATGGGGCAAATGATGTTCGCCAAGTATATAATCGTGGTGGATGCAGGAGTGGACGTACAGAACCTGTCCGAGGTGCTGTGGAAGGTATTCAACAATGCCGATCCCAAGAGAGACACCATGATTGTGGAAGGGCCTCTGGACGTGCTGGATCACTCGGCCCCGCTGCCCCTGTTCGGGTCCAAGATGGGCATCGACGCCACCAAAAAATGGATTGGAGAGGGGCATGACCGGGAATGGCCGGATGACATCGTTATGAGCAGGGATATTATAGAGTTGGTCAACCGAAAATGGAGTGAATACGGTCTTGAGTAAGCTGCACAAATTCCTGGCCATGATCGATTTTGGGCACACCCTTTTTGGGCTGCCCTTTGCATATTTAGGGGCGTTTTTGGCGATAAAGGGCATACCCGGCCTCGACCAGTTGTTCTGGATAACGGTAGCCATGTTCAGCGCTCGTTCAGCAGCCCTCTGTCTCAACCGGCTAATCGACCGGCATATTGACCGGGCTAATCCCCGTACAGCAGGCTGGGTGATGGCCAAAGGAGAACTGCCGGTAACCGGGATCTGGTTTTTGGTCATAGTATTTTTTGCCCTGTTGTTTGTGGCTGCGGCCCAGTTGAATCCGCTCTGTGTTAAACTTGCTCCCCTGGCGGTAGTTATATTGTGGGGCTACTCATATACCAAGCGCTTCACCTGGTGGTGCCACTTAATATTGGGTATGGCCGTGGGAATCGGGCCGGTAGGCGGATGGATCGCCATCACCGGACAACTTGACTGGGAGCCGTTCTTGCTTTGGCTGGCGGTGGCTTTTTGGATTGCCGGGTTTGATACTATGTATGCCTGCCAGGATATCTATTTTGACCGCAGTCAGCATCTGTATTCAATCCCGGCTCGCTTCGGGGAGGCAGGGGCCTTGTTTTTTTCCGCCATTTTCCACCTCTTGACGGTTGTCTGCCTTTTCCTAACCGGTATGGTCTTGCATTTGGGGATGTGGTATTATAGCGGCGTGGTTTTTACTGCAGGACTTTTGCTTTATGAACATATCCTGGTCACTCCGGGCAGATTGCAGCGGGTGGACCTGGCTTCTTTCAAAATCAACCATTACGTAGGCCTGATCATATTTTTTTCGGCCCTGGCCGATATCCTTGCCAATCCGCCCGTTTGAAGGGTGGGATTGGCCACAACAGGAAGGTGATGACCGATGTCAAGGTATATTGTGGCTCTAACCGGGGCCAGCGGCATAGAATACGGGATGAGCCTGATCCGCGAATTAATAGCCAGGGATCATGAAATCCACTTGGTGGTCAGTGATCCCGCCCTAGTGGTTTTGAAACAAGAAGCGGACTTTGGCGGGGAAGCTGCAGCTGAAGAATATATACGCGGTAAGATGCCGCCGGGCAGGTTGTATTTTTATGCCAATTCCGATATCGGTGCGCGGATAGCTAGTGGATCATTCATTGCGGACGCTATGGTTGTAGTGCCTTGCACCATGTCGACCCTGGCTGGGGTGGCCCATGGGTTATCCAGCAACTTGATCGAAAGGGCGGCGGATGTCATGTTGAAAGAGCAGCGCAGGCTGATCCTGGTTCCAAGGGAAACACCTTTGAGTGCTGTGCATTTGCGCAATATGCTTAGCCTGGCCGAAATGGGCGTGGCGATAGTCCCAGCCATGCCTGCCTATTATCACCGGCCGGCTTCAGTGAATGACATAATATCTTTTATGGTGGGCAAGGTATTGGACGTTATGGGCATAGATCATGACGTCTTCAAGCGTTACGAAGGCTGCCCAGACCGCTAAGGGGTTCGGGATTGGATTTTTGAGAAGCAAACTATATAATGATAAAGTTAAAGTATTGTGAGCGTATAAGGGGACAATAATGACCGGATTAGATATCTACAATCCGATAAGCGGGGAAATGGCCAGGGTTGAGGAGCTCCTGCTGGAGAGCATCGATACTGGATTGACCACCCTGGACCAGGCCGCTACACACCTCATAAGAGCCGGCGGGAAAAGACTTAGACCCGCTTTTGTGCTGCTGGCCGCCAAAGTATTTGCTGACGAGGTGGGAAAAGCCATCCCCTTGGCTACTTCCCTGGAACTCGTGCATATGGCCAGCCTGGTGCATGATGATGTGATCGACAATTCGGAATTGAGGCGCGGTCAACCCACGGTTAAAAACCGCTGGGGCAATCGGATATCCCTATACACCGGCAACTATGTGCTGGCCAAATCACTGGCCTTAGCTGCCGGTTATCGGCGCAGCGACATTTTGGCTGTCCTGGCCGATGCGAGCATGCGCATCTGTGAAGGAGAGATAAAACAGATGCGTTCGTGTTTCAATATCCATCAAGGCCTCAAGGAGTACCTGCGCCGCATAGAAAGAAAAACCGCCCTCTTGATCGCCGTCAGTTGCCAGCTGGGAGCTATGCTGAGCGAAGCTGGGGAACATCAGGTAAGGGCCTTGGAAAGGTATGGCTACTATTTAGGCATGGCATTTCAGGTCACTGATGATATCCTGGATTTCGTAGCCTCTGAAGAAGTCCTGGGCAAACCGGTGGGTAGCGATATTCGCCAGGGGGTGATAACCCTCCCGGCCATTTATGCCCTGCATTACGGCCAAGAGCGCGACAGGCTGGGAGAGCTGCTCGCATCGCCCATGGCCTGCAATTGCCAGGCCGAAGAGATTATAAGCTTGATATGCGATAGTGAGGGCATTGATTATGCCTACCATGTGAGCAACAAATTCGCTGAAAGAGCCCGGCAGCAATTAAGACACCTACCGGACCGGCCGGTGAAAGAAACACTCTACGAAATAGCTTCCTATATTTCGGCACGGGAATACTAGGAAGGAGGATAAAGTTATGGCCTTCAAAGACCTGAGCGTTGAAGACAAGCAGACTATTTTGGAACACCTGGCTGAGCTCAGAAAATCCATAATTATCAGCGTTGTAGCGGTGGGTATCGCTGCTATTTTGTGCTTCAGTTACAATGAACAGCTGCTGGCTATTGTTACCTTGCCTTTGACTGCTATTAACCAGCGCCTGATCGTCACTGGCGTGACAGAAGCATTTTTCGTTAAGCTGCAATTGTCATTTCTAGCTGGATTCGTGCTGGCCTTTCCTATTGTTTCCTGGGCAGCTTGGCGCTTCTTCCGGCCGGCTTTATACCCCTATGAGAGAAAGTACATCTACATTTTGTTTCCGGTCACTATTATTCTTTTTGCCACCGGGGTCCTTTTCTCGTATTTTGCTATCCTGCCTATGGTGCTCAAATTCTTCGTATATATTGCGGGAGAAAACCTGGAGACCATGTTCAAAGTTGATCAGTACGTATCCTTTGTGATGTCCTTTTCCATTCCCTTCGGACTGGTTTTTGAATTGCCGGTGCTGACATTCTTCTTGACCAAGATCGGTGTGGTGAAGGCTGATCAATTGTCGCGAAGCCGCAAATACGCTTTACTGATAATTGTTATCTTGGCAGGGGTGCTGACCCCGGGGCCGGATCCCATCAGCCAGATAATGATGGCAGTGCCAGTCTATATCCTATATGAGGTCAGTATATGGGTGGCAAGATATACTAAGCCACGCCCGGCAGAGGCAGTTCAGGAAGATTGATCGATCCCAAGCTTTTTCGAGGCGGCTCGATAAGCGGAGCTAAGGCATGGAAGCTGCGAGCAGGTCTTCTTTACAAAGGCAGGGCATTTTGTCATAATAAACGGTGGAGAAATAACCGGTTGCATTGACAAACGGATATTTAATAAGGCATGGAAAGAAGGCACGAATAAGGCAGGCATTACGAACACGTTAATTGATTTACTGGTCATGGAGAAGAGCTTAAGGAGGTAAGAATTTGTTTGGCATAATCGGTAATGTTGGCCCCTGGGAACTGATTCTCATCCTGGTGATCGTCCTGGTGATTTTCGGCCCTGGTAAATTGCCCAAGGTTGGCGAATCTTTGGGTAAAGCCCTGCAGAGTTTCAAGAAGGCTCAAGAAGGGGAAGAGGAAAAAGAGGAAAACAAAGAAAATAAAAACTAGGTCTGATTTCAGACCTAGTTTTTGAATGCGGTCTAATTAGGGAGTTGCCATGGCACATTTGTATCCGATTTTTTTGAACCTGGCGGGCAGGACTTGCCTGGTGGCAGGTGGGGGCAAGGTGGCGGAACGTAAAATAGCTACCCTGTTGGAATATAATGCCTGGGTGAAGGTTGTGAGTCCGGAGTGTACCGCGGAAATAGCCGCATGGGCAAGCCAGGGCCGCATCGCAATGTATAGCCGCACTTTTGAAGCTCAGGATCTCGACGAGGTCTCCTTGGTATTTGCTGCCACTGGTGATTTGCATGCCAACAGCAATATAACATCTCTGTGCCGGGAAAAGGGTATTTGGGTGAATGCGGTGGATGATCCGCCCAATTGCGATTTTTTTGTCCCCTCCGTTCTCAGGCGTGAGTCCTTGAGCATTGCCGTTTCTACTGAAGGTAAAAGCCCTCTGCTGGCGGCCAAACTGCGCAGGGATCTGGAAGAATTGATTCCCCCCGAATATGGGGAATGGGTAGAGATACTGGGTGATTTGAGGGAGCAGATCAAAAACTCAACTCTTGATAGCGGTGAACGTAAGGAAATAATTGCATCTCTGGTAAATTCGGACGTATTGGATTTGCTCAGGGGAGGCAAGAGAGAACAGGTTAAGGAGCGGATCAGGCAATGTATGTCTTGCTTACAGGGATAAATCACAAGACGGCTCCGGTTGAAATTAGGGAAAAATTTGCGTTTGCGGCTAATGAGCTGCAGCAAGCCTATGACCAGCTCAAAAGTGGTGATGTAGAGGGACTGGTTATCCTCAATACCTGTAATCGCACTGAGCTTTATGCCACCGCCCGCGATATAGAGGCTGGGCAGAGACACCTTAAGTCGTTTTTGCTTAAATATTCCGGTCTGACCGCCGAAGAACTGGAACAATATATCTATCAACCCAACTGCTATTCTGCAATTGATCATCTGTTCAGAGTATCCTCGGGGCTTGATTCCATGATACTTGGGGAAACCCAAGTATTGGGGCAGGTCAAGGACGCTTATCAGAAAGCACAGGAACTTCAGGTGTCAGATGGGGTTTTGAACTCGCTTTTCCAAAAGGCATTGTATGTGGGGAAGAAGGTCAGGACTGAAACGGCTATAGATCAGCATCCCGTTTCTGTGAGTTACGCTGCAGTTGAGCTGGCAAGAGCCACTTTAGGAGTTTTAGAGGATAAAACTGTGCTGGTGGTTGGCGCAGGTGAAACCGCGGAATTGGCTGCCAAATATCTTTTGCACAATCAGGTGCGTTCCATCATAGTATCCAATCGTTCTTTCGAAAAAGCTTTGGACATGGCTTCCGTCATGAATGGAAGGGCAATCAGGTTCGACCGGCTCCCGGAAGAGATCATCAATGCCGATATAGTAATCAGTTGCACCGCGGCCAGCCATTACGTGATCAGGGATGACAACTGCCGCGCTGCCCTCCTGGCGCGCCAGGGAGAGAAGATCATCATGATCGACATAGCTGTTCCCAGGGATATTGAACCCAGTCTGGGAGATATCCCGGGGGTTTATATATATGATATCGATGACCTGCATGGGGTGATCAGCTCCAACTTTTTGGCCCGGCAGAAAGCCGCAGCTAAAGCTAACGAGATCATCACCGAAGAACTGCTGGATTTCAACCAATGGCTGGCTTCACTTTATGTCGTTCCGGTCATTTCAGCCCTGAAAATCCACGGGGAGAACATCAAGCAAAACGAATTGAAGCGGGCGTTCAACCGGCTGGGCAAGGTGAGTGATCGTGAACAAGAAGTCATTACCGCCATGGCTCATGCCATAGTCAATCAATTGCTGCACTATCCCGTGGTCAACCTTAAGGAGATGGCCCTGAGCAATCAAGGACACCTCTACGCAGAAGTCGTGAAAAAGTTGTTTGGCCTGCAATTGGCCAATGAGGAGCAGGAAGGATATGTTCAGATTAAGGCTGGGAACCAGGGGTAGCCGGTTAGCCTTGTGGCAAGCTGATTGGGTCGCCCGGGAAATGCACCGGCTGTACCCGACCTTGCAGATAGAGATAAAAGTCATCAAAACCCAGGGTGACAAAATACTGGATGTAGCTCTCTCCCAAATAGGAGACAAAGGCTTGTTCACCAAAGAAATTGAAAATGAACTATTGGCTGGGGAAATCGATCTTGCCGTCCACAGCATGAAAGATCTGCCCACCATCTTGCCTGCCGGGCTGATAGCCGGGGCGGTATTGCAGCGTGAAAATCCCCAGGATGTTTTGATTTCCAGCCAAGGATTCAATTTAGAGACCCTGCCCCAGGGGGGAAGGATCGGTACCTCCAGCCTGCGTAGGATTGCCCAGATGAAGGCTCTGCGCCCTGATCTGCAGCCAGTTGATCTCCGTGGCAACCTTGAAACCAGGTTAAAAAAAATGGAAGACCAAAAACTGGATGGGATCATCCTGGCTTATGCCGGTGTTAAGAGGTTGGGTTTCGACGCCTGCATCACTCAGATGATCGATACCCAGGTGATGCTGCCTGCGGTGAGCCAGGGTGCGGTGGTGACAGAAGTCAGGGCGGGGGATGATGACACCCGTAAATTAATCGCTCCTATCAATGATCAGGCTACTGACGCGGCTACCCGAGCCGAGCGGGCCTTGTTGCGGGAGTTGGAGGGCGGATGTCAGGTTCCTATAGCCGCCCTGGCCCAGATCAGAGGTAATCGCCTGCAGCTTAGGGCAATGGTTGCTTCACTGGATGGTGAACGTATGATTAGAGAAAGCCACGATGGGGAGATAGCGAGGGCTGAGGATATTGGCAGGAGCCTGGCCATGCGAATGCTTGACCGGGGGGCGGCCCAGATTCTTTCGGAAATACGGCGACTAGGGGATTAGCATATGCAAAAGAAAGGCATGGTTTACCTGATCGGTGCTGGTCCGGGAGATCCCGGATTGTTTACACTTAAAGGCAAACAGATCATGGAACAGGCGGATGTGGTTATTTATGATCGCCTGATTGGACCTGAAATACTTGAACTTGCCCGTCCTGATGCTGAAATGATCTATGTGGGCAAAGCTTCCAGTGATCACGCCCTGCCCCAGGAGCAAATAAACGCGTTGCTGGTGGATAAGGCCAGATCCGGCAAGCTCGTAGCTCGGCTGAAAGGTGGAGATCCTTTCGTGTTCGGCCGGGGGGGAGAGGAAGCCATGTTTGTTAGGGAGCATGGGATCGATTTCGCGATTGTCCCGGGGATCACTTCGGCTATAGCCGTTCCAGCTTATGCAGGCATCCCTGTGACCCATCGCGACGCCTCTTCCAGTTTCGCGGTAATTACCGGTCATGAAAAACCCGGCAAATCCATGAGCTCGATTCACTGGGATAAGATTGCCACCGGTATCGGCACCCTGGTTTTCCTAATGGGGGTCGAGAATCTAGCCTTTATTGTCGAAAATCTCTTGGCGGCTGGCCGCAGCCAGGATACACCCGTTGCATTGATCCGCCGCGGCACGTTTCCTGACCAGGAAGTACTTACCGGCACTTTAGCTGACATAGTAGCCCAAGCGCGTCAGGTTGACTTCAAACCTCCGGCTATAATTGTAGTTGGCGAGACCGTGGCTTTGCGCAATGATCTTCGCTGGCGCGAACAGCAACCTTTATGGGGGGCGCGGATCGTGGTCACCAGAGCCCGAGCCCAAGCCAGCAGCCTGGTAGAGCGCATCCGCTTGGCGGGCGGGGAAGCCATAGAATTTCCCTCGATAAACATAGTGCGGTCAGTCGATTTGAGTCCGCTCCATGCTGCCCTGGGCAGGCTGGCCCAGTATGGGTGGATTGTTTTCACCAGCGTTAATGGAGTTGACATATTTTTCGAGGAAATGAGCTCCCTGGGCATCGATATACGAGAACTGCGGGGTGTCAAGATATGTGCTATCGGACCGGCCACCGCATCCAGATTGGCTGAGCGCGGATTGATAGTGGAGTTGGTTCCTGAGGAATATCGCGCCGAAGGTATTCTGGCAGCTTTAAAGGACAGCCTTAGGCCAGGGGAACATATCCTGTTGCCCAGGGCACAAGGAGCCAGGGAAATTTTGCCCACAGAATTGCGGGAATGGGGAGTAATGGTGGATGAGGTTGAAACCTATAGAGCCACAGCGGTGGAGAGCATCGATCCAGACCAAAAGGATAAGATTCTCCGGGGTGAGGCAGACTACCTAACTTTCACCAGTTCATCCACTGTGTCCAACTTCGCCAAAATACTCGGCACTGATAAGGTAAAAGCAATAAATGCAGCGGTAAAGGTTGCCTGCATTGGCCCGATAACCGCGGCAACCGCACGGGAATTCGGTTTTGAGGTAGACCTGATGCCCGCAAAATATACCATAGAGGCTCTCTTGGAAGTTATTGTCGAGGATTACCATCACCGCCGGGCCGGCTCTCCAAGCTGAGGCAATGGCTTAGCCAGTTGTGAAACCTCCAGGCTAAATCAGCCGTACGGGTGGAGTCAGGAGGGAAGATGTAAGTGAAGGAGAGAACAACCATGACTTTTCCGATCCAAAGAATGAGGCGACTTAGGACCAGCGAGAACATGCGCAGCTTAATCCGGGAAACCCAGCTGGATGTCAAGGATTTCATTTACCCGCTGTTCGTGACCTATGGGCGGGACAGGAAGAATATGATCCAGTCAATGCCGGGCATTTATCAGCTGTCGGTGGATAACCTGATCAAGGAGATCCGGGAAATAGACAGACTGGGTATCCCTGCCGTGCTGCTGTTTGGAATCCCGGAAAGCAAAGACAGCCAAGCCAGCGGAGCCTATGATCCCGAGGGAGTGGTCCAGCAGGCCATCCGGGCCATCAAGGATACCTGCCCGGAGCTCCTGATCATCACCGATGTTTGCCTCTGCGAATACATGGATCACGGTCACTGCGGGATAGTTGAACGGGACGGGACTATCAACAACGATGCCAGTTTAGAATTATTGGCCCGGGAAGCTCTTTCTCACGCTGAAGCGGGCGCCGACATCATCGCGCCCTCTGATATGATGGATGGACGGATAGGTTTCATCAGGAAGGCACTGGATGAAGGATCTTTCAGCCACCTGCCGATAATGTCCTACGCGGCTAAATACTCCTCGGCTTTTTATGGCCCCTTCCGGGAAGCGGCTGAGTCAGCTCCCAAATTTGGGAACCGTAAAACCTACCAAATGGATCCGGCCAATGTCCGTGAAGCCCTGCGGGAGGTTGAACTGGATATCGCTGAGGGGGCTGATATGGTAATGGTCAAGCCTGCCCTGGCCTACCTGGATGTTTTGAAAGCCGTCCGCGACAAATTCGGCTACCCCACTGCGGCATACAATGTCAGCGGTGAATATGCCATGGTCAAAGCGGCCGCAGCTCAGGGATGGATCGATGAAAACGCAGTGATGAGCGAGATACTGTTGTCAATCAAGCGGGCCGGTGCAGACATGATAATCACATATGCCGCACCTGATATGGCCAGGTTGCTGGCCAATTCATAGAAGTTCCGATTGTCTGCTCTTTTTCAAAGGGAGGAAATATGATGCTGGTTTCCTGGAATACCACCAACCAATGCAATATGTTCTGTGATCATTGTTACCGGGATGCAGGAGCAAGATCTGATGATGAACTCACCACCGCCCAGGCTAAACAGCTTATTCGCGAGATCAAACAGGCAGGATTTCAGATCATGATATTCAGCGGCGGAGAACCGCTGATGCGCCCGGACATTTTTGAACTGGGCTCTTTTGCTACCCAGCAGGGTTTAAGGGCGGTAATGGGAACCAATGGGAGTCTTATAACCCCGGAAATAGCTGCCCAGATGAAACAATCAGGATTTATGGCGGCAGGGATCAGCCTGGACAGCCTGGATCCTCGTAAAAACGATACCTTCCGTAAACTCGGGAATGCCTATGAACTAACCGTTGCCGGCATGAAAAACCTGAAGGCTGTAGGATTGCCTTTTCAGGTCCATACCACGGTAATGGATTGGAATGTAGCTGAACTTGAGACAATTACGGATTTTGCGGTGGAGATCGGCGCGATGGGCCACCATGTTTTCTTCCTGGTTCCCACCGGCAGAGCCGTGAATATTGAAGATGAGGCCCTGAGGGTGGTTGAGTATGAAAAGACTTTGGCGCGCCTGATGGAAAAACAGAAGCATGTGCCGATCGAGATTAAGCCCACCTGTGCTCCTCAGTTCATTAGGGTCGCGGACAAGAAAGGCGTACCCCTGCGCTTTTCCAAGGGCTGCCTGGCGGGTATCAGTTATTGCATAATCAGTCCAGTGGGAGATGTGCAGCCCTGTGCTTATCTGGAGATGCCCCTCGGCAACGTCAAGGACATTCCTTTCGAGGTTATCTGGCGGGAAAACGAGGCTCTGAAAAGGCTGCGCACGATGGAATACGGGGGCAAGTGCGGCATTTGCGATTACAAAAACCGTTGCGGGGGATGCCGGGCCCGGGCCAACTACTATAACGGGGACTATATGGCCGAGGACAACTGGTGTCTTTATCATCCCCGGGGAGAGTCAAGCATTGGTAACTAAGGACCAAATCGACATCAAGATTCTGGATATATTGCAGAATGATTTCCCTTTGGTGGAGCGGCCGTTCCAGGCCCTGGCGGGGAAGCTGGGGATCAGCGAAGCTGAGGTATTGGAAAGGATCGCCGCTATGAAAGCCAGCGGTCTGATAAGGCGCATAGGCGGGATTTTCGATTCAGGCCGGATGGGGTATTATTCCACCTTGTGTGCGGTAGAGGTTCCAAGGGAACGTATCGTTGCAGTGGGACAGCTGATCAATCGCCTTCCGGGGGTCACTCATAATTATCTGCGGGATCACGCGTACAATATGTGGTTCACGTTGACTGCCGCTTCACCTGAAAAAGCTGCCAGCATTCTGGCCGAACTGGAAAAAGAAATAGGCTTGCCCGTGACCAGTATGCCGACCCAGAAAGTCTATAAAATCAAGGTTTCTTTCGAAGTGGGGGCCGGTCATGAAGCTTGACAATCTCGACCGGGAGATAATCAGGTTGCTGCAAGGCGATATACCCTTGGAGACACGCCCGTTTGCCCGGCTTGCCCAACAGCTTGGCGTCACCGAATCAGCAATCATCGCCCGGATCGAGGCGATGCGCGCAAACAGCCAACTGCGCAGATGGGGGGCGGTTCTGCGCCACCATCAGGCTGGTTATACTGCTAATGCCATGGTAGCCTGGCGCGTGAAACCAGAACAAGCGGACCAAGCGGGAGAGATCATGGCCGCATTCAAGGAGATCAGTCATTGCTACTTGCGCCAGGTACCAGAAGATTTCGGATACAGTCTGTTCACCATGGTTCATGCCCGTAGTGCTGCAGAACTGGACGCACTGATTGACAAGATATCATTGCAGAGCGGGCTGCCTGATTATGCAGTAATCACAAGCCTGCAGGAACTCAAAAAAGCTAGTGTGCAGTACGTGGATCTATAACCGCAGCTCATCAGTAAACCTATGGGAGGTGCTCGATGTGGAAACCAGGAAGTCGGATGAATTGTTCAGCCTGGCCCAGCAATATATGCCCGGAGGCGTAAACAGCCCGGTGCGAGCCTTTAAGTCCGTCGGTCTAAATCCGGTAATAATTAGCCACGCAAAGGGTTCGAAGCTATACGATGTTGATGGCAACGAGTATATTGATTATGTTTGCTCCTGGGGACCCCTGATCCTGGGGCATTGCGATCCGACGGTGATCCAGGCTATCTGTGAAGCAGTTAATCAAGGCACAAGTTATGGCGCATGCTGTGAAAAGGAGATCGAACTGGCCCGGATGATATGCGAAGCGTTTCCGGCTATGGACAAAGTACGCCTGGTCAACTCCGGGACGGAAGCAACCATGAGCGCAGTGCGCCTGGCCCGCGCCTTTACCAAGCGGGACAAGATCATCAAATTCGAGGGGTGTTACCATGGCCATGCCGATACCTTTCTGATCAAGGCCGGATCAGGATTGCTGACGGCTGGCATGCCCACCAGTCCGGGGGTACCCAAAGCTTTCATCGAACAGACCCTGGTCTGCAAATACAATGATTTGGATTCTGTCAAGAAGGCTTTTATGCTGGCAGGACCGAATATTGCTGCGGTGATAGTAGAACCCTATGCCGCCAACATGGGGCTGGTAATGCCCAAGCCAGGCTTTTTGGAAGGGCTACGGGAAATCACGGCACTTTATGGCAGCCTGTTGATTTTTGATGAAGTCATTACTGGCTTCAGAGTCTGCTATGGCGGGGTACAGTCTTTGACCGGAATCGAGCCGGACCTAACCACTCTGGGTAAAATAATCGGCGGAGGTCTGCCGGTGGGTGCTTATGGAGGACGGGGCGATATTATGGCCATGGTTGCTCCCGAAGGTGAGGTATACCAGGCGGGGACCCTGTCGGGTAACCCGGTTGCTATGGCTGCGGGAATTGCCACCTTGAACAGACTCAAAGACTCTTCAGTCTACGAGAACCTGGACCGCCAGACCCACGCACTAACCACTGAGATCCGCAGCATATTGGCGGCTCAGTCCATGGACTACACCATCAATGTATCAGGCTCAATGTTTTCCCTGTTTTTCACCGGCCGACCAGTGGTCGACTATGAAGCTGTAATGAGCTGCGATACCGGTCTCCACGCCAGATTCTACCGGCACCTGTTGGAGAGCGGGGTCTATTTTTCGCCCTCCCAGTTTGAAGTCTGTTTCGTATCGGCAGCCCATACCCAGGAGGATGTAGCCAGGACCCTGGAGGGATTAAAGCTGGCACTTAGAGCGATAGTATAGCCTTTATGCTGCAGATTCCAAAAATTTTTGGCTTGCAAATCTTAAAAGCAGGAAAATAAAGTTCCGTATAGAAGATATAAAATTGGCTCAGTTTATTTGCGTGAGTGAGCCTCTGACTATGGCGGTGAAATTGCCGTAGGCAAAAAGTAAATATATACAATGCTCATGGGGGTGGTGGTTAGAAGGTAGGTTTTAGGGGTTAATCTATCCTGGAATAGCAGTAAACCATTAGATGAAAAGGAGGAATGAACTTGAAGGTTCTAGTGTTGGTTAAGCAAACATTTGACACCGAAGCCAAGATCGAATTGAAGGACGGCAAAATCTCCGACGCAGGTATTAACCTGATCATCAATCCCTATGATGAGGTAGCGGTTGAGGGCGGAATTCAGTTGAAAGAAAAAGGAATTGCTACCGAAATAGTGGTTGTAAGCGCAGGGGCTGACAAGGCTATGGATGCTATCCGCACCGCTCTGGCGATGGGCGCTGATCGGGGCATCCTGGTAAAACAAGATACTGGAGCGGATGAATATGCTCGGGCCGTGGCCCTGGCCACAGCTATCAAAGCAGAGAATCCCGACCTGGTACTGGCTGGCCACGTTGCCGCTGATGATGGTTCTTCTCAGGTTCCTACCCGTATCGCAGAAATCCTGGGACTGCCACATGTTAATGTTATTACCGCAATAGAAATTGCAGGCGGTAAAGCTACCTGCACCAGTGAAGCTGATGGCGGAACGGCTGTAACCGAAGTCAGTCTGCCGGCTGTAATCTCCAGCCAGGTAAGCTGGAACGAACCTCGTTATCCTTCCATGAAGGGTATCATGGCTGCCAAGAAGAAACCGGTTGCTACTGTTGATGCTGTTGCGGTTGATAACAAAGTTAAGATCGTTGAGTTCGCACTGCCTGCTGCCAAAACTGCAGGTGTCAAGATCGAAGATGATGCTGATGTCTGCGCTGTTAAATTAGCAGAATGGATGTTAGGTACCGTCAAGGTAGAAGTGAAATAATCACATAAATTTTCATTTATGTAGATAAAAAGGAGGGTAATTCATGGCAGGAACATGGGTTTTTGTTGAACAAAAGGACGGGAATATCCGTAAAGTTACATTTGAAATGCTTTCTGAACTAAAAAAGGGCGGCGACGAGGTAGGCGCGGTCGTATTCGGCAAGGGTGTTGAGGGATTAGCGCCTGCATTAGCTGCAGCTGGAGCTGACAAAATTTTTGTGGCCGATGATGATCTCTTTGCTGCATACAATACCGGTGCTTATGTGGCCCAAATCGTTGCGATGATCAAGGAATTCAGCCCCAATGCGGTGCTGTTTGCCCATTCCTTCAACGGCAGGGACATGGCTTCCAGACTGGCTCAGAAGCTGGACACTGGTCTGGCCACTGATGCTGTAGCCGCCGAGATTTCCGCTGGTAAAGGTCTTTTCACCAGAGCCATCTATGCTGGTAAAGCATTAGCTAAAGTAGAAGTTGCCGGCAGCCCGGTTCTGGCAACCATCCGCCCCGGTGTATGGGAAGTGGGCAGCACCGCTGGTGCAGGCGCAGTTGTGAAAGCTGCTGTTGCAGCTACCGCTGCTGATGTCTATCAAGTTGCCAAGAGTTTTGTTCCTACCGTTTCCGCCAGACCGGACCTTGCCGAAGCTGCAGTGGTCGTATCCGGCGGCCGTGGCTGTAAGGGCCCCGAAGGCATTAAATTGGTTGAACAACTGGCTGACCTGCTGGGAGCAGCTGTGGGCGGATCCCGCGCTTCCATCGACTCCGGCTGGCTGGGACACGAACTCCAGGTTGGGCAGACCGGTAAGGTAGTTCTTCCCAATCTGTATGTTGCCTGTGGTATTTCCGGAGCCATCCAACATTTGGCCGGTATGTCCTCCTCCAAATTTATTGCAGCTATCAATACAGATACTGAAGCTCCCATTTTCAATGTTTCCGACTTTGGGGTGGTTGCAGATCTGTTCAAAGTAATACCCATTCTCTGCACCGAACTTAAGAAATAGGGTTTAAGAGCTGCTGCTGGGATTACTGGATATGCCTCAAGGCATATCCAGTGTATCCTGGCTTGTTGTATAAGGAGGAATTGGAAATATGATTTTCGGCTTTGAAGAACTGAGAGGCTTCTATGAAGTTCCGATGCGCGAGGTCGGGGCCAACGTTCCCTATGAATGGCTGATTTATCTGTTTATGTTCATCCCCATCGGCATTATTCTGGCTGGCATGTGGCAGAGAATCTCGGTATGGATGCTGGCTAAAGGGGAAATTCATAGAAATGACCGGATTTGGGACCGCACGGTCTCTTTCCTCGTGAATAGTTTCGCACAGGCTCGAGTAATAAGAAAACCTTTAGCTGGCTGGATGCACGCCTTCCTTTTCTGGGGATTTCTTGTGCTAGCGACAGCGGCCGGATTCGATGCTGCCCACTACTGGCTGGGCTGGCCCCATCTAGCAGGAGCTCTCTACATAGGATTTTCTTGGGTCGTTGATGTTATGGGATTCCTGGCGATGATCGGGATCTTAGTTCTGGCTTTCATCCGCTATATCCAGAAGCCAGAGCGTCTCAATGATACCAAATCATCCGATGGCTGGGTAATCCTGCTGATATTCGTGATCCTGTTCACCGGATTTATAATTGAAGGCGCCAGGGTCCAAGCTCAGTTGCAGATGACTCCCTTCCTGGAGGGCAGGCCTTATGAACAGATCGCTTCGCCTTTCGGCTGGATTTTTGGATTGGCTATGAGTGGGATGTCGGTTGATGCCCTGCTCATGTGGCACCGCGTCCTGTGGTGGTTCCATATGGCTATCGCCTTCCTGTTTATCGCGTTAGTCCCCTACACCAAACTCTGGCACATAGTTGCCAGCATGTTCAATTATTTCTTCCGCGACCTCGAACCTTCCGCTAACCGCATGGTATACAACATCGAAGAAGCGGAGTCCTTTGGCGCCGAGAAAATTGAAGATTTCGGCTGGAAGGACCTGCTCGACCTGGATGCTTGCATTCGCTGCGGAAGATGCCAGGAGAATTGCCCGGCATATAATACCGGTAAACACTTGAATCCCAAGATCACCCTGATTCAACACATGAAGGAACATATGGATGCCAAAGCGCCTTATCTCAAAGAGGCCAAACTGCATCCAGAGGCTGAAGCGGAAATGGCTATGACCGAAGAAGTTTCCGAAGCTGTCAATGTTATGGATCAGAGTCTTATCTACGATGTGGTAACCACCGATGTAATCTGGGACTGCACCAACTGCCGGGCCTGTATGGAACATTGCCCGATGTATATCGAACACATTCCCAAGATTACAGAGTATCGTCGTAACCTGGTTATGTGGCAGGGTGATATGCCCGGCGAAGCTCAAGCAGCTTTCACCAACATGGAACGCAATTACAATCCCTGGGGTGTTGGCTGGGCTGGCAGAGCCGGTTGGCTCCAAGAGCGCGGTGTAAGAGAAATAGTCAACCTGCTGCCTGAAGATGGCGGGGAATTTGAATACCTGCTCTATGCAGGCTGTGCAGTTTCCTTCGACGATCGTTATAAGAGAGTCGGAGAAGCCCTGGTCAGGCTGCTCAATGCTGCTGGTGTAAGCTTCGGCTACCTGGGAACCGAGGAATATTGCTGCGGTGATTCGGCCAGGAGACTCGGCAATGAATATCTCTACCAGACACTGGCCACTCAGAACCTGGAATCTTTCAACAACTACGGAGTCAAAAAGATTATCGTGGTATGTCCCCATGGGTATAACACCCTGAAGAACGAGTATCCGCAGATGGGCGGCAATTTTGAGGTATATCACTATACCGAGATATTAGCCAAGCTGATCGCGGAAGGCAAGTTAAAACCCAATAAAGCCCTTGGGGCTAAAATGACCTATCACGATTCCTGCTTCCTGGGACGCCACAATGGTGTCTATGATCAGCCTCGTGCAGTTTTGAAAGCTGCCGGCGGCAGTGTTATAGAAATCGAACAAGGCCGCAACTTCGGATTCTGCTGTGGCGCTGGCGGCGGCCGCATGTGGCTGGAAGAACATGCAGTGGAAGGCTACAAGCGCATCAATGACACCAGAACCGACCAACTGCTGGCTCCTGCTCCGCAGATGATTGTGACCAACTGTCCTTTCTGCCTGACCATGATAGCCGATGGCGTCAAGGGTGTGGAAGTGGATGTTGAGGATCCCACCAAGGTGTTCGATGTTGCCGAAGTACTCTGGCAGTCGATGTCCTAAGGTCAAGTGACTATGAGGATTCCTCCTTCGGGGGGAATCCTCTTTTTGCTTAGAGAAAGTTATTGAAATAAAGCCTGGATCTAGACCCTGATTTGCTATTGTTTTAATTGATATCCATGCTAAAATACTAAACAGTATGGGTATATTGAATACCAACCATTTAAACTATCAAGCAGTCCTGGGTTGCTTGCGCCTTCAAGCCATTGAGGCCTTGCGGCAGGGCAAAAGGGGAATCATGTGGTGAAGATAGGGGTATATGCGGGCAGTTTCGATCCAATAACCAATGGGCATGTTGACCTCCTCGAGCGTACCAGCCCGCTGTTTGACCGGATAATCGTAGCAGTGGTGCATAATGTCTATAAAAAGGCCCTGTTTACTCAGCCGGAAAGGATAGAATTCATCGCCGAGGCGACCAAACACCTGAAGAATGTCGAAATTGAATGTTTTTCCGGTTTGCTGGTCGATTATCTGCGGGAAAAAAAGGCGCAGTATATCATCCGGGGACTGCGCACTTTGACCGATTTCGAGTATGAGGCCACCATGTCGATGTTCAACAAGAAACTGATGCCCGAAGTAGAGACAATATTCTTGATGGCTGACTCCGACTATATTTATATTAGTTCTACCGGGGTCAAAGAAGCCGCTCTCCTGGGGGGAGATGTAAGCGCTCTGGTTCCTCCCATTGTGGCGGCGGGGCTCAAGAGCAGGTATGCCGATAGCCTTCAAGGCAAATAGAGGACAGGGCTGCCTGGTCATGATCACGATTGGGCAGTTTTTTGTATTTGAGGTTGTGACAGAGCGCCTGGGAGCAGCATGGTTGCCCGGGATATTTGGGTTATAATGGGGTCGGACAAGGAATAAGGAAGGATTGAACAGATGCAGGAAAGGGACTATGTGCTGAAAGTAATGGATAGAGACCAGAATGCACGTCTTTATTTGGCGCGCACCACATCATTGGTACAGGAAGCTCATCAGCGGCACGGGACTTCGGCCACTGCTTCGGCGGCACTGGGCCGAGTTATGACAGCGGCAATCATGATGGCCAGTGACCTAAAAGGAGATAAGGACAGCCTCACGCTGAGGGTCGAAGGTAATGGCCCCGCCGGTCTGGTGCTGGCTACCGCTGACTCACACGGGGGTGTGCGTGGCTTCATCGCCAACCCTTGCGCTGATGTGCCTGCTTTAAAGGCAGGGAAACTTGCTGTGGGTGCACTGATAGGCCCTGACGGGTTTTTGGAGGTTACCAGGGATATGGGCCTAAAACAGCCCTTTACCGGGCGCACTCCGCTGGTGAGCGGTGAAATAGCCGAGGATCTGGCTCATTATTACCTGGTATCGGAGCAGATTCCATCACTGATATCCCTGGGTGTTTTAGTCGGACCTGATCTGGACATACAGGCTGCGGGAGGATTATTTGTCCAGGCTTTGCCTGAAGCCAGGGAAGACGTACTGGAGATGATTGAGAAGAATGTATTCGGGATGGGGAATCTAAGCAACGCACTGGACAGCTACACAAGCTTGGAAGATATGCTCGGGATCATCATGCAGGGCATGGAATATGATATAGTGGGAGAACAGGAGATCAGTTTTCGCTGTACATGCAGTTGGGAGCGACTAGGCAAAATTTTGGTCAACATGTCCACGGATCAACTTGCCCTTGAACCAGAATGCCAGGGTTTGGAAGTGGTATGTGAGTTTTGCCGGGAACACTACCAATATTCACTGCAGGAAATAGAAGCCCTGGGCAAAAAATAAGCCCTGGAACTGAGTTCCAAGGCTAGGCTTGTTAATTATAATTCTGGCTTTAAAGAGCCCGTTCTACTTTGCCCGAACGCAAGCAACGAGTACAAACGTTCAACTTGGTGGGTGTTTTGTCGATTATCACTTTTACCCGCTGTACATTGGGCTTCCATTGCCGGTTGGTCCTTATATGGGAATGGCTGTACTTCTTGCCAAAAGTCACGCCTTTTCCGCAAATTTCACATTTTGCCATACTCTTGCCCCCTCTCTTGTCTAGTTGCACTTAAGTATTCTATCAAAAACCACGGCAAAGGGCAAGAAGAAGGAATAAATAATTGGAGTGTAGAAATACCACTAAGCAAGATAGGAGGGAACTGCATGTACAAAATCGCGAGCAATGAGCTTGGAGAAATCACGGTTAGTCGAGAACTGGTGGAGACTCTGGCTGGGCTGGCAACACTGGACTGCTACGGACTGGTGGGGATGGTGCCCCAAAACATTACCAGCGGTATTACTAACCTTCTGGGGATCGAATCCATACGTAAAGGGGTAGCGGTGAGCAATACTGACCAAGGTCTGGTAATCGACGTCAATGTGATCGTTGGTTACGGATTGAAAATACCTGAGGTGGCACACAGCGTCATTCACAAGGTCACGTATGTGCTGGAAAAGAACGCTGAATTGCCGGTTGCCAGCGTGAACGTGAATGTCAAAGGGGTCAAAGTTCTCAAGGATATGTAGTTGGGAGGATTATCAGTTTGAGTCTCAATACCATTGATGGCAATAATTTGGCCAGGAGTGTCAAAGCTGGCTGTATCAGATTGGAACACAACCGGGATGAGGTCGACTCATTGAACGTATTCCCGGTACCTGATGGAGATACGGGCACTAACATGTATCTGACTCTGCTGGCAGCAGCCCAGGAGGGCGAAAAGAACCGCAACGAATCCCTGGGCAAAGTAGCCAAAGCCATATCCATGGGATCTTTGATGGGGGCCAGAGGAAATTCCGGAGTAATAATGTCCCAGATTTTTCGCGGCATGGCCAGGATTCTAGAGGGAAAAGACAGGATCAACGCCCTGGAATTGGCCCAGGCCATCCGGGCTGGCTCTGAAACTGCTTATAAAGCGGTGATGAAGCCGGTGGAAGGTACGATTCTGACCGTCATCCGTGAAATAGCCAGGGTTTGCGAGAAAGAGGCCTTGGCTGGCAACGATATATTAGGCACGTTGTTGGAAGGAGCACAGCAAGGCTATATTACCCTAGATAAGACCCCCTCCATGTTGCCCATCTTGAAGGAAGCCGGGGTAGTGGATGCCGGGGGGCGCGGCCTTTTATTCTTCTTGGACGGCTTCATTGAAGGCTTGGCCCAGGAAAAGGAGATAGCCCTCGATACCTATAAGATTAAAAGCCCTTCCCTCAAGGACCGGAACCAGGGGAAAATACCCTCGGAGTTGGCTTTTCAATATTGTACCGAAGTCCTGATTAAGGGCAAGGATTTAAGCGATGGGGATGTCAAAGATCATCTGAATCCATTGGGGGACTCGATGCTAGTAGTGGGCGAAGGCGACATACTCAAAGTTCATATCCACACCAATCATCCGGGTAAAGTGCTGGAAACTTGCCTGCAATTTGGCAGCCTGACGGACATCAAGATCAACAATATGTTGGAAGAGGTTCACGAACAGCACCAATCTTGGGAGGAAAATAAAACCAGATCCCGTAAACAAATCGGCCTGGTAGCCGTAGGTGTGGGTGAGGGGATTATTAAGATGCTCAAGAGCCTGGGGGTGGATGAAGTGGTTCAAGGAGGACAGACCATGAACCCAAGTACCGAGGATCTGCTCAATGCATGCCGCACAACCAATGCCGATCAGGTGATCCTACTTCCTAATAATGGCAATATTATCATGGCCGCCGAACAGGCTAAAAATCTTTGCGAAAAACCCGTGGTTATAGTTCCGACCCGCTCAGTTATGCAGTCAATCAGTGCCCTAATTGCCTATAGTGAGGAAGGGGACCTGGAAAAGGTCGCCGCTGCCATGCGGCGCGGCATCGACAATGTAGTGTATGGTGAAGTGACCTATGCAGTTAGGGATACCTCCCTGAACGGAATGGACATCAAAGAAGGCGATATCATCGCCCTCATCAACGGCAAGATCAGTGTGCAGGGAAGGAACATCGAGTCTGTGGTTTTGGATTCCCTGGACAAAATGGGAGCCCGGGACGGCGAGTTGATAACTCTGTTTTACGGTCTGGATGTCAAGGAAGAAGATGCTCTGCGCATGAAAGCCAAAATCATGGGTGCCTTCCCGGACAGTGAAATAGAAATGCACTTTGGCGGTCAGCCGCATTACCACTACCTGTTGTCGGTGGAATAAATAAGGACTCCGGCTTTAGGGGTATACAATGAAACAACTATGGAATGACGTACAATTTATCAAAGGAGTCGGCCCGCAGCGAAGCAGATTGCTGGCTAAGATGGGGATACGCTCGGTAGAAGATTTGCTCTGGCATGTGCCGCGCGGTTACTTGAATTACAGTCAGGTGGACAAAATAGACCGCCTGGAGGACGGAGGGTCGGCGTGTATTCGCGGACGCGTTCTTTCCACCCGGTTGATGAGGACCCGGCGGGGTTTGTCGATATTCAAAGCGCTGGTAGAAGACGAATCTGGATATATAACTGCAGTTTGGTTTAACCAGGGATTCCTGTCCCGGCAAATTCTTGCTGGACAGGAGATTTTTTTGAGAGGCAAGGTTCAAGCTGCGGGTTTGACCCGGGAGATGTCGGTGGGTGAATATTATGCGATTTCGGAGCAGGATTATGGTAATTCCATTTTACCAGTATATCCGCTGGTGGAGGGACTCAACCAAAGGGCCCTGCGCAGCATGGTGCAGTATGCCCTGACAAATTATCTGGCGGATTATTTCGATATAGTCCCGGCAGGGATTAGGCAGAGGTATGGGCTCTGTGAAATCGCTTTCGCCCTTGCCAACATACATTTTCCCGCCAGCCGGGAAGCATTCCTGTCCGCCAGGCGCCGTCTGGCTTTTGAGGAACTGTTTCGATTCAAGCTGCGCATGGCTTGGGATAAATCCGCCCAAAAGGACAGCGTGGCTTCGATAACCCAGCGCCCCTGCACGGACTTGATACGTCAGGTCACAGAGGGATTGCCTTACCGGTTGACAGCGGCCCAATCGCGGGTGGTAAACGAGATATTTGCCGATTTGGAGAAACCTCATACTATGAATCGGTTGTTACAGGGTGATGTTGGGAGCGGGAAGACGGTGGTAGCAGCTCTGGCTATGGCCCATACGGTGAGCAGCGGCTATCAGGCTGCCATGATGGTTCCTACCGAAATCTTGGCCGAGCAGCATTATGCAGCCATCAAGAAAATCTTTGCTTCTACGGGCACAATTATCGCGCTCCTGACAGGATCTACCAATGCTCGGGAGCGAAAATCCATACTCTCTGCGACTGCAGCCGGAGAAATAGATATCGTGGTTGGTACCCAGGCGCTGATTCAGTCACAGATAAATTTTGGAAAACTCGGCTTGGCCGTAATTGATGAGCAACATCGTTTTGGAGTCAGACAAAGGGCAGTACTAGCCAGCAAGGGGGAAGCCACCGACACCTTGGTGATGACCGCCACCCCCATACCCAGAACCCTGGCCTTGGTCTTGTATGGCAACCTTAACGTTTCGGTAATAGATGAATTACCCCCAGGACGTCAGGCGGTTAAGACCAAGTTTCTTCCGCCCGATTTACGCTACGAAGCCTATCGTTTCATTGAACAACGTGTGGCCAAGGGGGATCAGGGTTATTTCGTCTGCCCGGTGATAGAGGAATCCGAAAAGCAGGATTTACAGGCAGCTCTGAGCCTGTATGAGGAATTAACCCGGCAGGTATTTCCTCAACTCAGGATAGGCCTTCTGCACGGGAAGATGAAAAGCCCTGCCAAGGAACAGGTGATGCAGCGATTTAAAGCCGGGGATATAGACCTTTTGGTAACGACCACCGTGGTGGAGGTAGGAGTGGATGTGGGCAATGCCAATATCATGGTAATTGAGCAGGCTGAACGTTTCGGGCTCTCCCAACTGCATCAACTGCGGGGGCGGGTAGGCAGGGGCACTAATCAGGCGTACTGCTTCCTGATCGCAACCCCCAGGAGCGACGAGGCTAAACGCCGTCTTAGAGCGATGGAGAAAAGCAATGACGGTTTCGAGTTGGCCAACGAAGACCTTAATATAAGGGGACCTGGAGATTTCTGGGGAGTAAAGCAGCATGGCCTGGATGAATTCAAGGTAGCCGATGTAATTAGGGATCAAAGTCTTCTCAAATTGGCTTCTGATACTGTCAATGATTTTGACTTGGCACTCTTGAACCATGAACCCCTCAGGTCATACATCTTGGGTAGTCCAGGGCAGGACATAGCAGTCAATTAAGCCCTGATTCTATATCGAACCGTCAAAATTTGAGGTTCTTAAAAAGAGGTAATTTCTGCAATTAATCGAAAACAAATAAGGAGACAAATTTTGCGAGTCATTTCTGGTTCAGCTAAGGGAAAGCGGCTGAAAGCACCGCGGGGCATGGTAACACGGCCTATTACGGATCTGATCAAGGGGGCATTGTTCAGCGTCTGGGGGAGCAGAGTATTAGGTGCCCGACTGTTGGATTTGTTCGCGGGCAGCGGCAGTGTGGGGATAGAAGCCCTAAGCCGCGGAGCCAGGCAGGTTGTATTTGTAGATAATTCCAGGGAAGCGATTCAAACTATTAAGGACAATTTGGCCAACTGCCGGTTTCCCCCTGACCTGCCCATAATTAGGGGCGACGTTATGCAGGTATTGCAGGCACTTGAACGGCACCAGGAGAAATTCGATTTGGTCTATCTGGATCCTCCGTTTTCCAACGAGGGCATCTTCAATCGGGTAATGTCTGCCCTGGCAGATGTTGATATATTGGCACCAGGAGCGGTTGTCGTAATAAGGGCTCCGCGCAAAAAACAAATGCCGGATTTTGGAGTTTTGCACAAGTATCGTCAATCTGAGTATGGGGAGTCGAGTCTACACTATTATTGCAGGCAAGAGGGGGATCCAAAAGATGATGGAAATTTTCCGGATATTAGATGAAATGGAGCTTTTACTCAAGGGGAGCAGGAAGATGCCGCTCTCAGGAGGCAAATCTCTGGTTGAGACTAATCGTTTTCTAGATCGGGTCGATCGCATACGGGCGATTTTGCCGGAGGAACTTGAAACCGCCAAATTGTTGCTGGCCGAAAGGGAAAAGATCGTGCATGATGCATTTGCCGAAGCCGATCAATATGTGGAGCAGAGTAAAAACCAGGCTGCTCGCTTGGTGGACGACAACGAGATCACCCGCAATGCCATGGGTGCTGCTGAGGAGATAATCGCCCAGGGTGAGCAAATATCGGATCAGATACGCCGCGATGCTGAAGAATATGCGGACGGGGTTTTAAGCCATGTGGAATATGTCCTGCGCAAAGGATTGGAAGCTGTTGTGGAAGGACGCGATCAGCTGAAAGCAGATATAGAAACTGATTAGAGCAATAGTCTCCAGTCGAGCAGGCCCCTGATGCCGGTCTGCTCTCGTTTGCCTGGATTTTTACGGGACTCGAACATAATCTGCCGCTGTCTTAAGCAAATGGCAACTAAGTTTGAATGCTGACTGCGGCAGAGATGAAGGAAAAAGGCAAAATGGCGAAGAAATCGAAAATAGCACTGGTATTGGGGGCTGGTAGTGCCAGAGGGCTCGCTCATATTGGAGTTTTGCAGGTGCTGGAGGAAAACCAGATCCCGTTCGATATGATAGTAGGCAGCAGTATGGGCGCAATGGTTGGCGGAATCTACGCCAGCGGCGTGGATTTGTACATGCTGGACAAAATGGTGGAGCATATGAATACCCGGATGTTGGTGGACCTTGTGGTGCCCGGTCTGGGTTTTATTGCTGGTAAAAGGATCAATGAATTCTTGGATCTCTTGACTAAAAAGAAGGATTTCTCCGATTTGAACCGCCAGTTAATCGTGGTTGCTACCGATCTTATGTCAGGAGAAAGAGTGATTTTGGAGGAGGGTTCGGTTACTGAGGCGGTCAGAGCTAGTATTTCGTTGCCGGGCATCTTCACCCCGGTAAACAAGGACGGCAGATTCCTGGTGGACGGTGCGGTCATTGATCGGCTGCCGGTTCAAGTAGCTCAGGCCAGAGGAGCTGACCTGGTCATAGCGGTCGATGTAACCTTCGGACCAGGAAAAAAGATCGCCATCAATAGTGCCATGGATGTGATCCTAACCTCTCTGGAAATTATGGGTAAGCACCATTTTGATACGGTCTTTCCCCATGCTGACATACTGATACAACCCGAAGTTTCACATATAAATCCCAAGGAATTCGACCGGTCCCGTGAAATTGTTGATTTGGGACGGAGAGCCATGGAAGACAAGCTTGTGGAGCTTAAGAGCAGGCTTAAGCAGATCCCAAGCAAGAAATCCCTGTGATATGGTTGCTGAGTAGTGTCTGTTTAACTGTGATCACCGATAATGATTGGGGAGGTGGTAAAATCCTGGGAACCACGCCTGGCTCTTGCGCAAGGATACAGCAATGTATAGATATCAGTAGCCCGTACATCCAGATTAAGCATCCCTCGCACTCGAGGATCATCGATATCGTGGCTCGCGGCCTTGACTTCACTGCCCCGGTTCAATACCCGGAGTGACGATTTATTTTTGATCTCTTGCAGGATTTTGCGACCTTTTGTAGAAAAACCTAAGATGTGCAAATATTGTGGCCCAACCTGGTCAAAGCCCAGCATTTGCTTGGATTCAATATGCAATAGTATATAGAGCAAAAGCCGGTTGATGCGGGTCGAACTGTAGCGTTTGGATTTAATGGATCGCGTGAGTTCTGCCATGCTGCCGCTCAAGTTGGCTGCTTCTTGGATCCGATTTTCCAAACCTTCGGATATTTCGTAGATTTGGCTCAATCTTTCTTTAGGGGTGGTCCTGAGTGCGGATAGGACTGCAGAACCCAGGCCATCCACATAATTTGGCGCTCGGCCAGCGTCGATCTCCTGGCGAAGTATGTTGAAAGCACTTGTTGGCATGGCATCCGCCAGTCTGCTGTCGGCAGGGTGAGATCGCAAATGCTGCCGGATAGCTGTGGCACTGGCATAGGAGGACATTTCCGTACTGTTATATCCAGGCCCATGGCGTGGGATGGTGATGGGCAGCAGTGAAGCAGGTGTAAGGTGCAAGGCCCGGAGATATTCCAAGGCCAGGATATTGTTGGGTTGCAGCAGTATGCTGTCAAGATCATCTATTTCCGGGCTCAGGATCGAGTATACGGCTTTGGCTCGGGCAGCCGGGAAACTGAGGCCTTGAGCCAGGTGGTTTTTTAGTTGGATTCTGTACGCTGGAGGTTCATAGGCCAACAGTCTGGCAATGGTCTGCAGGATTGGCAATTGGCCCAATTCGCTGCCAAAAGCCAGGTGGGTTACCACCCCGGTGCGGGATAGGAGCTCGATTCCGCCCCGCGCGAAGAAGAAAGCACTGCGTACAGCCGAGGAAAAGGGCAGTTCCACAACCAGATCAACTCCTGCTTCCAGAGCCATGCGGGCTCGGGCCCATTTATTGCATATTGCGGCCTCTCCTCTTTGCACGAAGTTGCCGCTCATGGCGCAGATAATGGCCGAAAAATCGGCCATCTGGCGTGCCTGGCCGATAAAGTGGCAATGGCCGTTGTGGAGAGGGTTGAATTCAGCTATTATGCCTAGAACTGGCGTAAGCACTTCCCCTTTACCGTTTACTTGTTGACACCCAAAATAATAGCATAATTGAGAACTTTATCACATGGTTTGTGATAATAATAACCGCAAAGGACTGTAACCAGCAGCTTCGCGGTGGAAAAAAAAGGGAGGTTAGGAAATGAGTTTATTGGCAGAAATCAAAGAGAAGGCAGCGAAAAAGGGTAAAACTATTGTTCTCCCCGAAGGTACAGAAAAGAGGACCCTCTTGGCTATCAAGGATATTGTGGCCCAAAAAATAGCCACTCCGATCATTCTGGGCGATGAGAGTGCAATAAGAGCAGCAGCCCGCGATGCAGGCGCTGATCTGAGCGGAGCAGAAATAGTCGATCCTGCGAAAGCGGCTTTTTTTGACGATTATGTTCAGGCCTTCTATGAGATGCGCAAGAGTAAAGGTTTGACCCTGGACCAGGCCAAAGCCAGCATGCTGGATCCCCTGTTCTTTGCGTCCATGATGGTGAAAATGGGCAAAGCTGACGGAGAAGTAGCCGGAGCCGAAAATACTACCGGAAACGTTCTGCGGCCGGCTCTGCAGATAATCAAGACAGCCCCCGGCATTTCAGCCGTTTCAGGTTCCTTTATCATGATAGTCCCCAACTGCGAATACGGGTACAATGGTATTCTCGTTTTTGCCGATTGTGCGGTTACGCCTATGCCTACAGCTGAAAACCTGGCCGAATTCGCTAAAGCTTCTGCCCAGACAGCAGTGACACTCTGTGGTATGCCTGAACCCAAGATAGGAATGTTGTCCTTCTCCACCAAGGGAAGTGCAAGCCACGAAGTAGTTGATAAAGTAGCCAAAGCTACCGCTATTGCCAAAGAGAGGTTCCCCGAACTCAAGGTTGACGGTGAGTTCCAGGCTGATGCGGCTCTGGTGCCAAGTGTGGGTGCTTCCAAAGCTCCGGGCAGCCCGGTGGCAGGACAATGCAATGTGCTCATATTCCCTGATTTACAGGCCGGAAACATCGGCTACAAATTGGTACAAAGATTTGCCAAAGCTGAAGCTATCGGTCCTATCCTGCAGGGCATTGACAAACCGGTCAATGACCTATCCAGGGGCTGCAGCGTCGAGGACATAGTTAATGTTGTAGCTATGACAGCAGTTAGAGCTTAGACTTATTGTCTGGCTTGAGGCTAAAAGGTAAAACAATCTCTAAAAGAATGAAGGAGGAATCATGTAATGAAGGTTCTAGTAGTAAACGCCGGCAGTTCATCCATCAAATATCAGGTATTTGATATGACCGATGAATCGGTGCTGGCCAAAGGTCTGGTCGACCGTGTTGGCATCCCCGGCACTACCCTGAAGCACGAACCAGCTGGCAAAGACGATGTCCTGATCAAGAAGGACCTACCCAACCATACCGAGGGGATGAAGCTGGTTCTGGAAGTTCTTGTCAACGAAGAATATGGCTGTCTCAAGAGCATGGACGAAGTTGGAGCAGTAGGACACAGGGTGGTACATGGCGGTGAGGATTTTGCTGCTTCAGTTGTGATTGATGATAAGGTCAAGAAAGTAATCCGGGATTGCTTCGACGTGGCTCCACTCCACAATCCTCCCAACCTGATGGGCATCGACGCCTGCCAGGAACTTATGCCGAATGTGCCTCATGTAGCTGTTTTCGATACTGCTTTCCATCAGACTATGACAGCTGGAAACTTCATGTATGCTCTGCCCTATGATGTTTATGAGAAATATAAAGTAAGAAGATACGGCTTCCACGGCACCTCTCATTTCTATGTTTCTCACCGGGCTGCCGACATGCTTGGTAAACCCTATGCCGACTGCAAGATAATCACCCTGCATCTGGGCAATGGTGCCAGCATGGCTGCCATCAAAGATGGAAGAGTTATAGATACTTCCATGGGCTTCACCCCTCTGGAGGGATTGGTAATGGGCACCCGCTCAGGCGATATCGATCCGGCAATCGTATTCTTCCTCATGGACAAACTCAACATGGATGCTGCCGAAGCCAACAACTACTTCAACAAGAAATCAGGCTTGTTAGGACTGTCCGGGGTATCCAATGACCTGCGCGATATTCTGGAAGCCGCCGATTCCGGCAATGAGAGAGCCCAGCTGGCTCTGGACGTGTATTACAACAAGATCAAAGGTTATATCGGCAACTATATCGCCAAGCTGAACGGCTGTGACTGCCTGGTCTTTACAGCCGGGGTTGGCGAGAATGGCATCGATGTACGCGAGAATATCTGCAAGGACCTGGAAGCCCTGGGCATAAAGATGGATGCGGCCAAGAACAAAGTCAGAGGCAAGGAAGTCGATGTAGCTGCTGATGATTCCAAGGTCAGAATCTTCATCATTCCTACCAATGAAGAACTGGTAATAGCCCGCGATACTTACGGATTGGCTCAATAATTATTAGGAACTGTCAAAGCGGGAGCGTGCTCCCGCTTTTTTTATGATGATTGAAGCAGCAAGGCTTAGAGAAAACTTGTTTATTTGGCCTGGGTATTTAGTTTCTGCCGACAATTTCGGCTGGTAAAGAGAGCGAGGTTTATTGATGACGAGGTTCGTGCTTTTGGTAGGCTACTCTGATTCAGGCAAGACTACCCTTATGACTAGTCTTATTAAGATAATAAAAAATCGGGGGTATAAAGTCGCAGCCATAAAGCATGCTGCCCACCACTATGCCATGGATAGGTCAGGCACAGATTCCTGGCAGTATGCCGAAGCTGGGGCAGATCAAACCATAGTGGTGGGGCCAGAGTCGTATAATATTACCGTGCGCACATCTAAAACACCGCGTTTGGCCGAGATTCTGGAACAAATCAATGATGTGGACATAGTATTGGTGGAAGGTTTTAAAAATGAACCAGGGCCCAAGATCGAGATATACCGGTTTGGACACTCACCTGGCAGGCTAACCGCCAGTGATGACATAATTGCAGTTGTCACTGATGTACCGCTGGAAGATGACCTGAAGCAGTTTAGTTTCTCACAGCATGAAGATATCGCTGACTTCATCTTGGAACAGCCTGAAAAATGTTGCATGTAAGGTATCTGTTGAATTTGCCGGATTGGATTGCTGTTATGGATTGGCCTCCATTATTAACTGAATCGATATACTTGCGGAAGCGCAATTCCCTACCAATCCGTTCCATTTGCCTATGAGCGAAATCATACCTGGAGAGGGCCCAATTTTCCTGATTAAACAATGCTTGTTATTCACTACCAGAATTGATAACATTTTAACTAGATGCAGAATAAAATTAAAGGAGGGTAAATCAATGGACATCAAAGAATTCGACAGTATAATGGACATGGCCATAGCCGCTGAGGTAGAAGCCTTCGAGTTTTACACCAATGTGGCCGCCAAAGTTACTGATAAGGGGATGAAAAAGATTTTCCAGGATTTAGCCCAGGAGGAATCTGGACACAAAGTATCTCTCCAAAACATCAAAAATAAAGAGCTGCAGAATTTTTCTTTTACCGCAGCTAGCGACTATAAAGTTGCAGAATCAGTTGCCCTGCCCAAGTTGTCCATGGATATGAAGCCCGCTGATGCGATTGCCCTGGCCATGAAAAAGGAAGAAGAGGCTATGAAGATGTACACCGGCCTCGCCATGGCAGCCAGCGAACCGGAGAAGATCAAATTGTTCATCAATCTTGCTAATATGGAATCGGGCCATAAAGCTAAGATGGAAGGATTCTACACCCAAATGGCTTTCCCAGAGGTTTGGTAGGATCTTTCCAATGTTAGTGCTGCCATTTTGAAGGGCAAATGGATAGGTTGATAATGAGTCGAAAAATTGAGGTCTGGCTTTAGTGAGGCTTTGGGCTATAAACCAAAGCCTCACAATTTTTCATCAATTGACAATCTGAACAGCGGCGGACTATAATAAAAATGTTGTTTTCATGAGGTGTAGCACATGAAATTGAATTTCCACAGGCTCAAAATCCGTCCCCGCGAGAGCGAAGATTTCTACCTGCAAACTCAGGGAGATGACAAGCTTCTGACCGGGCTGGGCGGTAAATTCATCTCTCCCCTGGAAATCGAGATCGTGGTAGAAAATACCGGTACGATTTTTTCCGGGCGGGGCAAGTTGAAGACGGAATTGCAGTTGCCTTGTTCCCGATGCCTGAGGGATTTCTCCTATTCCATGGAGATCGACTTCGACCTGGCCCTGGTGGAGGAGAGTCACAACGGGCAGTATAGTCCAGACGAGGGATTCATATTTTTCAAAGGTGAAGAGGCTGACATCAGAGCTGCGGTGGAAGAAGCAATATTTATGGCCTTGCCTCTGTCTCCGCTGTGTAGAGCGGACTGCAAGGGTTTATGCCCGATATGCGGCCAGGACCTAAATATTACAGCCTGTTCATGTAAAGAACAAGACTTAGATCCCCGGTGGGAAAAGTTAAAACAGTTAGATTCGGAAAGGAGGTAATATCGATGGGGGTACCAAAAAGAAGGCAATCACATGCCCGTAAAAATAAGCGCCGTTCTGAGTGGAAAAAGATAGAATCACCCGGGCTGGTGGCATGTCCCCAATGTCATGATCTCATGCTGCCGCACCGTGCTTGTTTAAGTTGTGGTTTTTACAAGGGCAAGAATGTCATGTAATATATCAGGATCATGAGTGACAAAAAAGTAAGCCATAGCCTTCCTGGGCTAGAGTCTTACTTTTTGTTTTTAGAGGCTTTTTTGAATGCATTCAGTCGCAGATAGTAGAATGGGCATAGCCTTTCTCAAGCCCCGGTTATAGGGCTGAGATCTCACTTGGAGGAGGAATAATTCATGAAAATTGCTCTTGATGTTATGGGTGGGGATCACGCTCCTCATGAGATGGTAAATGGGGCCCTTTTATTTGCCGCCAATTCCTCAACTGAACTCCTTTTGGTAGGACAGGAAGATGTTGTCGCCCGGGAACTGGAAGGTCACGACCATGATCCCGCCAAAATCAAGATAGTCAATGCCTCGCAGGTGATGGGTATGGACGAACCAGTTACCGCTTTGCGCAAGAAACAGGATTCGTCAATAGTAGTTGCTACCCGCTTGGTTAAAGAAGGGAAAGCTGATGCTATCGTTTCCTGCGGCAGCACCGCAGCCCAGATGGCCGCAGCCACGCTGATACTGGGCAGGATAGAAGGCATTGAGCGTCCGCCTATCGTAGCTCTACTGCCGGGCTTGCAGGGCAAGAATGTACTTATCCTGGATGTCGGGGCCAATGTTGATTGCAAGCCGTCCCAGTTAGTGCAATTTGCGAGGGTGGGACGAGTATACTCTGCTATAGTGACTGGCAATGAGAATCCCCGGGTCGGCTTGCTCAACAATGGTGAAGAAGAGGGCAAGGGGAACGGCCTTAGCCTGGAGACCCATAACCTGCTCAAGACCAGTTCGGGACTTAATTTCATTGGCAACATTGAGGGCCGCGACTTGTTCTTTGGGAAATGCGATGTAGCTGTATGTGATGGCTTTGTGGGCAATCTTATTTTGAAGAGCCTGGAAGGGCTGGCGATGCTGATCGGAGCAGCCTGTCAGCAGGAACTGGGCCAACTGCCCAAGTTTTTCCAACAATTCGACCACAGTAAGGCTGGTGGCGCTCCCTTACTCGGCATAAAGGGTGTGAGCGTTGTCTGCCATGGCAGTTCCAAACGGGCTGCGTTCTGTAACGGGATCCGTATTGCGGAACAATGCGCCCGAAGGGACATGGTCGGGGCCCAAATGCTAGCATTGCAGGGGACTCTATAATATAATTATTAATAATGATCCAGGAGATGTTAAGGTGCATAAGATGCTTCAGATTGCCAGAAAAATACTGGCGGAGCAAATAAATATGCCTGTTGAAGCAGTGACATCAGAAATACCATTTTCCCAACTTGGGGTTGATTCGGTGGATGTGGTTGAGGTGGTCATGACTCTGGAGGATATTTACGATGTGGAATTTCCAGAGGATGATTTGGGTTATTATCCGAATCTTGATGCCCTTATCGCAACCCTTTATGCTTACATGCAAGAGGTGAAAAAATGAGCAGCCGGATATCTGCTCATTCATTTTTGGTTGAACACCAGATCCCCTTTCACAATGAGGAGCTCATGAGCACTGCTCTCATTCATCCCTCCTACGCCCAGGAGAGAAGTGAACTGAGCAACAACCAGCGTCTGGAATTCCTAGGGGATGCTGTCCTGGATTTTGTGGTGGCCGAATATTTATATCAACACTTCACGCACAAAGCTGAGGGGGACCTGACCCAGATCAGAGCCCGGGTGGTGTGTGAGAAGGCCCTGGTAGGTATGGCTAACCGAATGGATATCGGCAGGTATCTGATGCTGGGGAGAGGTGAAGATATGTCCGGCGGCCGGAGCCGCAAGTCCATTCTGGCTGATACGGTTGAGGCTGTGATCGGGGCTATTTATCTTGACCAGGGCCTGGAATTTGCCCGCGAGTTTATCTTGAAATACCTAGAACCAGTCATAGCCGAGACTGTACAAGGCGATTACCAGGATTACAAGTCAAGGCTGCAAGAGCTGGTTCAAGCCCGCAGCCGGGACAACGTGCATTATAGGATCATCTCCGAGAGCGGCCCAGCCCATGCCAGGCATTTTACTGCAGGGGTATATTTTCAAAATGAACTCTTAGCCAGCGGTCAAGGCAGGAGCAAAAAGGAGGCCGAGCAGCACGCGGCCGGGCAGGCCTTGGAAAACGGACTTATCCTGCAGCGTCTTAAATAGTCATGAAAAAATATATTATTCCGATTTTCATACCACATATGGGCTGCCCGTATGACTGTATTTATTGTAATCAGAAGACTATTGCTGCCCAGCAGGATGTGCCGTCTCCTGCCCAAACGATTGATATCATCGCCAGTTATCTGCACACCATGCCACCTGCTGTTTCAGTGGAGGTGGCTTTTTTTGGGGGCAGTTTTACCGCCCTTGACCTTAATGTGCAGAAGCAATATCTGGAAGCAGTCCAGCCGTTCTTGGCAGGGGGCAGGGTGACCGGAATACGTGTTTCTACCCGCCCGGATTACATTGATGCCCATAGACTGGAATTGCTGGCAGCCTACCAGGTGAAAACGGTAGAATTGGGAGTGCAATCATTGAGCAGACCTGTACTCCAGGCCTCTTTGCGGCATTACACCCCGGAAGATGTAGTAAGGAGTTCAAACCTTATCAAAAGCTATCGCATGGATTTGGGAATACAGCTCATGATTGGTCTCCCCGGAGATAGTCACCAACAAGATATGGAAACGACGCGCCAGGTGGTCCAGCTTCGACCCCAGGCTGTAAGAATCTACCCAACCCTGGTGATTGCCGGTACTGCTCTGGCTCAAATCTGGCAGCGGGGTGAATACAGACCGCTGGAATTAGCTGAAGCAGTAATGATCTGCCGCGATATGCACATCCAATTTCAGCATGAAGACATCAAGGTTATCCGGATGGGACTCTACCCCGGGGAAGAGCTTCGCCGGGCCGGTAATATTCTGGCTGGGCCCTTTCACTCCAGTTTCGGTGAACTAGTTGAACAGGAAATATTCAAAGAGCAGGCCCAGCAGGCAATCAGCAGTTTCATGCAGCAGGCAGGGGTGCTAACGCATCTCGACTTATATGTGGACTGCAGGGATGTTTCCAAACTGAGTGGTCCTAAGCGGTGGATCATAAATCACTTATGCTGGAAATTAGGGCTGGAAAAGGTAAAGATAAGAACTTGGCCCGGCATTGGACGCGATTGGGTTGGAGTCAGCCGATCCGGGACCAGGAGGATGGAATTGATATTGAACCGTAAAGAATTTTTATCCGGATTCGTACCCGGCCTGATTGCTGGTTCGGTTCTAGGGGAGGGACAAGGTGCATCTTAAACGACTGGAAATAAAAGGTTTTAAGACCTTTGCAGACCATACTGAGCTCGATTTCCATCCCGGGATAAATATTATTGTAGGACCCAACGGATGCGGAAAAAGCAACATTGTGGACGCCATCCGGTGGGTGATGGGGGAGGCTAATGTCCGGGCGCTGCGGGGGCATAGAAATGAGGATGTCATTTTCAGCGGTACAGACAAGCACAGAGCGCTGGGGATGGCCCAGGTGGAGATGACGGTCGACAATCATGACGGCAGTCTTCCTGTGGATTACACCGAGATTTGCATCAGCCGCAAAATGTTCCGTTCCGGAGAAAGCGAGTTTTACCTCAATAAGTCCCGGGTAAGGATGAAGGATATTGCCCGTCTTTACACTGACACTGGATTGGGCAAAAAAGGCTATTCGATTATCAGCCAGGGAGAGTTGGAACGGGTGCTTAACGGGCAGCCTTTTGACCGCCGGCTGATGTTGGAAGAAGCTGCTGGAACCATCCGCTACCGGCAGCAAAGGGAAGAGGTGGAGCAGCGCATTTTGCAGACCAGCCAGGATCTGCTCAGAGTGGAAGACATTCTGGCGGAACTTGGGATCCGCAAGGCTGAATTATTTGCCAAAGCTCAGAAAGCCCGGGCTTATATCGATCTAAAATCAGAATTGGATGATGCGGAACAAAGGATTCTTGACCGGCAAATTAGGGATACATCGGCTGCATTGGCTGCCAGGCAAGCGGAGATAGTCGAGCTTGAGGCTCTGCAGCAGAATAGCTGGGCAGAGCTGGAGGCCATGGAGTCCAGGATACGGGTCAACCAGGAAACCCTGGAGGCTAAAAGAGCCTGCCTGAACCAGATCCAGGATCTGAAGCATGGCAGTGAAAAGATTTTGGGCCAATGGGCAGCAGATTTAAATCTTGGTCAGGAAAAGATCAGGAACTGCCAAACCAGGATCGAAACCGCATTAAAGGACAGGGACAAGTATGAGCTGAACCTCCATAAACTAGGGCTGGATCTAGCTGCCAAACGAAACGACTGGGAGGCGGAGCGGCTGGAGTATCTTGCCAGAGAGGCTGAAATAGAGGCCCTCAACCAGGAGATTATTGCTTTGGAACAAGCCGCCAACGACCAGGAACGACACTTCTCTGTACTGGGGGATCAGGTTTTTGCCAAGGTGCAGCAAGAAGCCTCGATCAAGAATGAGATGACGACCAGGGAAGACACCCTTAATAGGTCCCGGGATAAAAGGGAAAGACTGCTGATAAGGCTGGCAGAAATTCAGGTTCAGAGTGAGAACCTGCAGAAAAGCAGCGCGGAAATGGCTGTGCAAAGCCAGGAACTTGAGACAAAGCGGTCCAGTGAAAAGAACCTGGCAGACGAGTCGCAAATTCAGATGGATGACTGCCTGAAAGCTATTCAAGTCATTGAAGACGAGTATAGACAGATCGATCGAGAGATCCATAACCGCGAACACCGGCAAAATGTCCTTGCCGATTTACGCGCCAGTTACGTAGGCTTTTCTGAACCGGTAAAAAAACTTTATAAGGCCTTTGAGCAGGGTGAATCCAGGATGCAGGGATTGATCGGTGCTGTAGCCGACTTAATAGAAGTGCCAGCGGGTATGGACCTGGCTTTCAGCCTGGCCTTGGGCCGAGGAATGGAAAACGTGATCATGGAGAGTGCTGTCGCTACCCGATTAGCCATTGCTTACCTCAAAGAGCATTCCCTGGGGCGGGTCACTTTCCTTCCTCTTGACCTTCTAAGAGTTAAACCGCCCTCTCTCCGCAATAAGGAAATGGTCTGCGCAAAACCAGGAGTAATAGGTATAGGAGCTGATCTGGTCCGGTGTGAAAGTCGCCTGACCCGGACTATGGAATATTTGCTGGGCAGGGTAGTAATGGTTCAGGACCTGGAATGTGCATTAAACATATTCCAAACCATAGATTTCCCATGGCGGATTGTGACCTTGGAAGGAGACATAATAAATCCCAGCGGAGCCATGACATCTGGCGGGGGCGGAGGAGATACAGCGGGTCCCCTGCGGCGCAAACAGGAAGAGAAAAACATAAAACGCGAACTGCAGCAATTGTTCAGCGTCAGAGAGTCCAACCGGGAAAAAGCCTTGCAGATGCAGCAACAGGCCCTTGAACTGGAGCAAATTCTTACCAAACGGCGTAACCGCCTGGCGGAAACGGAATTTCAGGCAAAAATAGTGAATGATGAATATGAGCGACTGAGATTGGCCCAGGAGAATTTCGCCGGGGAAGAAAAACGTTACCGGCTGGAGATAACTGATCTGGACAGTGGCATCAAGCAAATCCAGGATGAACATATTCAGTTGAAAGAGGCTCACCAGGCGCTGCGGGTTGAAAGCCAGGCTCTTGACCAGGAGATCGAGAGCTTCAAGGACGTTTTGACTCAATGCCGCCATGATCTGGCAGTTAAGCAGGAAAGGCACAGCTCCTACCAGGAGCAACTGGTCATGAAGCGGAAGGAATTGGACAACCTGGAGCAACATATGGACCAATTTGAACAGATAATAAGGTCATATGAGCAGTCTCGAGGAGAAGTCGAGGCCTTGATCGGAGGCCTTGAACAAGATATAGAGGATCACTTGGCCTTGATAAACGCGACCCAGGAACGTATTGCCGTGAAAGAACTTGAGTTGATTAAATGCCTGCAGGAAATGGCAATAGTTCATGAGGAACTCGCCTCTATCACCGAAGCCATCGAGAGAGACCGGTATGATTATGGACCCGTTCAGGCCCGGGCAGAGGAGCAGAGGCAGCAGCTGGTTGCGGTTGGAATGAAAAAAGTTCGCCTGGAAACGGAAATAGAGGCGCTGAATAATCAGTGGCAGGAGAAATATCCCGACCAAAACCGGGATCAGGCATTCGAAAACCTGACCAGCCGTCAGATCAGGGATTACCGGGGAAGGATACCTGTTTTGCGGGAGCAGATCGACTTGCTGGGGCCGATTGATATTGAATCCATAAAAGACTATGATGAAGTTGAGTCGCGATATAATTTCATCCACGCTCAGACGGAAGACCTGACCAGGGCTAAGGCGTCTCTGGTGAACCTGCTCGAAGAGACCGAAAAAATAATGGCGGAAAATTTTGCGCAATTTCTTAACCTGGCCCGGGTAAGTTTTCACAATACCTTCGTGGAGATATTTAATGGCGGGGAAGCCAGGCTGGATGTGGATTTGGCCCGGGACCTGAATGCCGGGGTGGACATCGAGGTCAAAATGCCGGGTAAACGCAACCAGGCTCTCAACCTGTTGTCAGGGGGAGAGCGAGCATTAACCTGTATCGCGTTCATCTTCGCATTGCTGAGGTTGAAGCCGGCTCCCTTTTGTTTGCTGGATGAAATCGATGCCTCTCTGGATGAAACCAATCTTGACAGATTTGCTGATTTTTTACGAGCTATGGCTGGAGAAACCCAGTTCATAGTGATTACTCATCGCCAGACCACCATTGCCTGCGGCAACAACATCTATGGGATAACTATGCCCCAGGAAGGAATTTCATCAATATTGTCGATTCCAGGTGAGAAAAGGCAGGTGCGGGCTGGCTAAAGCGGCAAATCTGACGCAACTCGCTCTGGATCATTATCTTATAGAAAGCAGGTCAAAATGCATGGCATTGTTTGATAAATTTAAATGGGGAAAAAAGAACCAGGTTGCACAACAGGAGTTGTTGGATACTGCTGTGGGTGAAGAAGCAGAGGCGCAGCCAGTTGAATACCCGGTCCCTTTGGAACCAATTAGTGAGATTGGAAAAGCAGCTCCCGAATTTTTGGAACCAGCTGCAGACTCGAACGAAGGCCGGAAAAAAGCCAAAGAAGGGCTTATGGAGAGGTTTAAGATCGGGCTCAGCAAGACCCGCAGAAATATCGGGGATAAGATCGACAATCTGATTAGAAGCAGCCGCAAGCTGGATGATGACTTTTTTGAAGAATTGGAAGACATTTTGATCCAAGCCGATGTCGGCATGAACACTTCCCTGGAGATGGTGGCGAAGATCAAGGCTGCTGCAGCCAAACGCAAGATAGGTGATCCGGCTGAGGTTACAGAACTGATCAAAGAAGAGATTGCGGCACTACTAGGAGAAAATCCGGCACCGCTCAATCTGGAGCCAGGTGGGCCGGCGGTGATCCTGGTGGTTGGAGTCAATGGTGCCGGTAAGACTACATCCATCGCCAAATTGGCATATCGATTCAGAAACGAGAACAAGATGGTTTTGCTGGCTGCGGGTGATACCTTCAGAGCCGCAGCCATCGATCAGCTGCAGATATGGGCGGACCGGATAGGAGTGGAGCTGATCAAGCACCAGGAGGGATCTGATCCCGGGGCGGTGGTGTATGATGCGATCAATGCAGCGCGTGCCCGCCAGGCTGATATTTTGATAATAGACACAGCCGGAAGACTGCAAAACAAGACCAATCTCATGAAGGAGATCGGTAAAGTCAGGAAAGTCATCGAACGGGAGTTGCCGGGGGCCCCCCATGAGGTACTGTTGGTATTGGATGCCACTACCGGTCAGAATGCTATCAGTCAGGCCAAATTATTCGGCGAAGCGACTGGAGTAACCGGGATAATCCTTACCAAGCTTGATGGCACGGCTAAAGGCGGGATTGTAATCGCTGTAGCCAAAGAACTGGACATCCCTGTGAAACTGGTTGGGATCGGTGAAACCCTGGAGGATCTACGGGATTTTTCGCCAGACGTTTTCGCCCAGGCACTGTTGTCTAAATAAGATCGAAAGGTAGGTTTAATAAATGCCAAGAATAGCTTTCATTGGAGGGACTGGATTATACAGCCCCAAACTGCTTGACGATGTAAGAGAGTTCGCCGAAATGACCAAATACGGCGAAGTAAGGGGAATGGTTGGCAAATACCTGGACGAAGAGATAGCCTTTATCCCCCGCCATGGCGCCAAGCATTCCATACCTCCACATCTCATCAATTACCGGGCTAATATAAAGGCTTTGCAGCAGATGGGAGTCGACACCATCATTGCTACAGCGGCGGTGGGCTCCTTGCATTTTGACCGCAAACCGGGGCAATACGTACTGGCTGACCAGTTCATCGATTTTACCAAGATGCGCAAGAGCAGTTTTTTCGAAGGCGGCGAAGAAGGCGTCATCCACTGTGATATGACTGTTCCCTATTGTCCGGAAGTTCGGGCGGCTATCAAGCGGGCTGGAGACGAAAAGGGCCTGACTGTATACGACGGCGGTACATATGTATGTACCGAGGGTCCGCGTTTTGAGACCGCAGCTGAGATAGAAATGTTCAAATATATGGGTGGCCATCTGGTCGGTATGACCAGTGTCCCCGAAGTCTGCCTGGCCCGGGAAGTAGGTATATGTTATGCCAATGTCTGCATCATCACCAATTATGCGGCAGGGATTTCCCCCCATATCCTCAACCATGTAGAAGTGGTGGAGATGATGAAGAATAGCGTCCATGAGGTGCGCTACCTTGTTTTGGAAAGCACCAAATACCTGGAAGCAAAGAGAAAATGTGATTGCAAGGCTATTTTAAACGAGACCGGGATGAGCTGAAAATGATTCGAACCATCTATTACGAAGCGCCAATTGTATATATTCTGGATCAAAACCAGCTCCCGGGCAGGTTAGAGTATGAAGCTATAACCGATCACAATGCCATGGCCCATGCCATCATTTCCCTCAAGGTCAGGGGGGCCCCTTTGATCGGGGTATCAGCTGCCTTCGGTTTAGCCCTGGCGGTGCGAAACTTTGCGGGCTCAGGGGCAAACCTGGAATCTTATTACGGCGAAGCCGAGCTAGTCTTGTCGAGAACTCGCCCGACCGCGGTGAATTTGTTCTGGGCAATTGCTAGGATGCGCAAGATTTTCGATTCATTCAAGCAGGGTGATTTAGGCGCCCTAGCCGAGATAATGGTCGGGGAAGCACAGCAAATGTGTGCAGAAGATGTAGCTGTCAATAAGCGCATTGGCAGCCATGGACAGGATTTGCTGCCTGCCAGAGCCAGGATTTTGACCCACTGCAACGCCGGAGCATTGGCTACCTGCGGTTATGGGACAGCATTAGGCGTAGTCAGGGCTCTTCGCGAAGAGCACAAGCTCGAACAGGTTTGGGCTTGCGAGACCCGGCCGGTTCTGCAAGGAGCACGCCTAACAGTTTGGGAACTGATGCAGGACAATATCCCGGTTACCTTGATTACAGACAGCATGGCCGGCCACCTCATGCAGAACCATTCCATCGATGCGGTGGTGGTAGGGGCGGACCGGGTTGCGGCAAATGGCGACAGCGCCAACAAGATCGGTACATACAGTCTGGCGGTGCTGGCTGCCTATCACGATATACCTTTCTATATAGCTGCCCCTCTTTCCACCATTGACCTTAAGGTCCCGGCGGGTAATATGATCCCAATCGAGGAACGTGATCCTGAGGAAGTGAAACAGATAGCTGGTAAATATATTACGGTGCCGGAAGCCAAGGTATATAATCCGGCTTTTGATGTTACTCCTGCAGGACTCATAACTGCAATAATAACCGAAGTCGGAGCGGTGAAGGCTCCCTACGCCCAGGTCCTGCAGCAAATCGGAAGGGAGAATAGCTAACATGAGATTCGGCCCAGAGAGAAAGATGGTAGTGGACACAGCCCGGGAAATATCTCAAGCTGGTTTCGTCATCGGCACCTGGGGCAATGTGAGTTTAAAGATCGGCGAGCAACCGTTGGTCTTGATCACTCCTAGCGGGATGGACTATCAGGCCATGGAAGCCGCAGATATTGTACTGGTAAATATGGAGGGGCAGCAGGTGGAGGGGAGCTGGAAGCCCTCCAGTGAACTGCCTCTCCATTTGGCTATATATCGACGGAGGCCGGACCTGCTTGCCATCGTGCATGTGCACAGCAGTTTTGCTACCGCGTTTGCAGTGGCCCGCCAGACCATACCGGTAATCATGGAAGAAACTGCCCAGGTCATAGGACACCCGATCCAGACGGCTCCCTATGCCCTGGCTGGTTCCCGCAGAGTGGCGGAGCTGGCGGCTGATACCCTGGGAATGGGCAAAGCGGTTCTGTTAGCCAACCATGGCCTGGTTGGGACGGGCAAGAATCTGCAGGAAGCTTTGCGGGTATGCCAGATTGCCGAGGAGACTGCAAGAGAAACGCTCTTAGCCAGGATGTTGGGGGGGGCCTATGCCCTAACGCCTGAGGAGGTCGATATATTGCACCAGGGGTATCGCAAGTATGGGCAAACCAAGCCATCAGCCAAGTAATACTTGAGAAATTATTGGGGAAATAGTGAAGGACAGGGGGAAATGCCGTTGAGCATGCTGATCAATAATGCCAGCATAGTTCCTATGACGGAGTTCGATCATTGCATTACAAAAGGTTACATCCTGATCGAAGGAAAACGGGTAATGGCAGTGGGGGAGGGAAGCGCCCCGCCCGGCCGCTACGACCAGATACTGGATGCCAGTGATCTGCTGGCTATCCCGGGATTTATAAACGCCCACACCCATGCAGCCATGACCCTTTTTCGCGGGTATGCGGATGATCTGCCTCTCATGGAGTGGCTAGAACAGAAGATATGGCCGCTGGAAGCCAAGTTAACCGGAGAATGGGTCTATTGGGGCACCATGTTGGCCTTAGTGGAAATGATTAAGTCCGGAACTACATGTTTTATGGACATGTACTTCTTCATGGAAGATGTGGCCCGAGCTGTCCTCAAGTCCGGGATTAAGGCTGTTCTGTCCAGGGGAATGATCGGATTTGGCCCGGGAAGCGATATTGCCATCAGTGAAAGCCGGGACCTGGTGAGGAACTGGGAGGGTGCAGGTGAGGGCCGCATCAAAATCGTGCTGGGACCACACGCCCCTTATACCTGCCCGCCGGAATATTTGGAGCAAGTTATGGCTTTGGCCGATGAACTGAAGGTGGGGATCCACATACACCTGGCCGAAACTGCCGGGGAAGTTGCGGAATGCCGGAAGACGTACGGCAAGAGCCCGGTTGCCCATCTAGAATCCCTGGGCATTTACCGGTATCCGGTATCAGCTGCCCACTGCGTTCATTTGAGCGATGATGATATCTCTATTTTGGCTGATGCAGGAGTAGCAGTGGTCCATAATCCGGAGAGCAACATGAAATTGGCCAGTGGGATCGCCCCCGTCCCCCAGATGCTGTCACGGGGCATCACAGTTGCGTTGGGTACAGATGGGGCATCCAGCAACAATAACCTGGACATGCTGCAGGAAATGCGTACTTGTGCCCTGCTGCACAAAGTCAACACCGGGGACCCAACCGTGATCCCCGCCTACCAAGCACTGCAAATGGCGACCAGCAATGGGGCCCGGGCCTTGGGACTGGAGGATGTGGGGCAGATTGCTCCGGGAAAAAAAGCTGATATAATCCTAATTAGAAAAGACTCAGCCCACTTTATCCCCCATCACGATCTTATCGCCAATCTGGTTTACTCAGGACAAGCCGCAGATGTAGACACGGTTATTGTCGATGGTCAAATAATTATGCGGGACCGCATCTTGACTACCCTCGATGAAGCGGAGATAATCCGCCAGGCTCAACTGGCCGCAGCCCGGCTGGTATCGATGTAGCGGTTGACAGCCAGTGGTTTACCCAGTCGTCTACCGATCCTGCTGGAGTAATCCTTGTATACTTTATACTTGAAATAACCTTTGGATATAGAGGCTGTGGGCGGGAAGGAACGGCCCCGCCAATATTGAATATTATACAATTGGTAAGTTTTTTTCGCTCCTTTATGACTTATTTTGGAAGCGGCCCCTGATCAATACAATTTTATCACTCCGAGTTTTCTGTCTAAAGCGCAAGCCATGACAGCAAGCCTTTGGGTTAACCTGGAAACGGATTAGCCTCCCATTGCGGAAAGGAGTCTTGCATCTATCTCGAGCAGGATAGTAAATCCTGGCGGGATGAATTCGAGTCCCCCAAGTGCAATGGTTTTTTAGTTTTTTGGGGACCGTGCAGTACGGTCAAGATAAGGAGTGACGATAGACAATATCCCAGGCAACCGGAGAAAATGGAAGCGAAAATATGTTAGGGGAGGAGGTGACCAAATGGCAAACTACAAAGACATCATAGCAAACTGTAAAGATACCAAGGGAGGAATAATTGAAGCCTACCATGCTCTGCAGAATGAATTCAATTATATTTCCCGCGAAGCCCTGCAGGAAGCAGCCCGGGTGTTCGGAATCGCTGAATCCGAAGCATATGGAGTCGCGACCTTTTATTCTTACCTGTCGGTAGAGCCCCGCGGCAAATATATTATCCGCATGTGTGAGAGCGCACCCTGTCATGTGGCCGGTGCAGATGAATTGCTCAAGGCGATCGAGCAACAGTTGGGGATAAAGGCGGGAGAGACCACGCCGGATGGCAAGTTTACACTGGAGTTGACCGAATGTGTCGGGCAATGCCAGGCTACCCCGGTTATTACCATCAACAGCGAACCCCTGTTCAATGTGAAGCCGAACATGTTGGGCCAGATTTTGGCTGCTTGCAAATAGAGAGAAAGGAGGGGATTGGATTGGCTGAAGAAAAGAGAGTCTTATTGGAATATGCCGATAAGATTAATCCGGAAAACGCCGAGGAATATATAAAAGTCGGCGGATACGCGGGTCTGGAGAAAGCCCGCAAGATGGAAACCAATGACTTGATCCAGGAAGTCAAGAACTCAGGGCTCCGGGGCCGGGGAGGCGCTGGATTTAATGCTGGGATGAAATGGAGCTTCGTGCCCAAGAATGCAGAGATCAAGTATGTGGTCTGCAACCTGGACGAAGGCGAGCCCGGCACCTATAAAGACCGGATCATCTGTGAGAAAAATGCCCAGGCCTTATTGGAAGGCATGGCCATTTGCGGGACCGCGATCGGATCCAAACAGGGTTATATCTACTGCCGGGGTGAGTACCCCTTTGTAGTCAAGCTGCTGAAGAATGCTGTCCAGAGTGCCAAAGCAGTGGGTGCCCTGGGTGACTTCGATATCGAAGTGAGAATGGGAGCCGGGGCCTATGTATGCGGTGAAGAGACCGCCCTTATAGAGTCGATAGAAGGGCATCGGGGCGAGCCCCGCTTCAAACCCCCCTTCCCGGGCGTGGCCGGTTTATGGGGAGTGCCTACGGTGGTGAACAATGTTGAGACCTTTGCCTGCCTGCCCTATATACTGACCAACGGAGCCGGGTGGTTTGCAGGCATAGGCGCAGCCAAATACCCGGGCACCAAGGTTTTGACCTTGACCGGGGACATCAATAATCCTACCTATTTTGAAGTGCCTACCAATTACATGCTCCGGGATGTAGTGGAGAAATTGGGGGGCGGGGTCAAAGGCGGCAAGAAACTCAAAGCCGTGCAGGTAGGGGGGACTTCGGGAGCTTTTATCCCGGAAGCCAACCTGGATACCCAGATCGATTTCGATTCCATGGGCGCTATCGGGGCAGCCTTGGGCTCAGGGGCGGTGTTGGTTCTGGACGAGACCCGGGACATAGTGGATATCGTGACCCGTATCTCCAAGTTCTTTGAACATGAATCCTGTGGTAAATGCAATCCCTGCCGGGAAGGAACCTTCCGCTGCCGGGAGATCATGGAGCGGATAAATGCCGGCAAGGGCTGTGCAGGTGACATCGAAAATATACAACTGCTGGCCAAAGTGATGCAGAAAGCCGCTCTGTGCGGACTGGGACAGGCAGCACCTATCCCCATCACTTCTACCATTAAACATTTTGCTTACGAATACAATCGGAAGCTATTTTAATTCTTAGGGAAAGGAGGATAAAAACGCAATGAATATGCTAACAATAAATGGCAAATCAATACAAGTGCCCAAAGGCACAATGCTCTTGGAAGCCTGCCGCAGAGCTGGAGCAGACATCCCTACCCTGTGTTATGATCCTGATCTGAGACTGGCCGGCTCCTGCCGCATGTGCGTAGTGGAAGCCAAAGGGCGGCCTAATCTGGTAGCCGCTTGCGTGAGCCCGGCCGATGATGGCATGGTAATAGAAACCGAGAGCCCGGATGTGGTCGAAGCCCGCAAAATTATCCTTGAACTGCTGTTGGCCAGGCACAAACTCACCTGCCACACCTGCGAGCGGGACGGCGACTGCAAATTGCAGGACTACTGTTATCGCTACGGGGTGACCGAATCCCGTTATATGGGCCAAGGCCCCCATTTCACCAAGGAAGATCCCAATCCTTTTATCATGCGGGACTATGACAAATGCATCATGTGCACCCGCTGCGTAAGGGTTTGTGACGAGATCACCGGCGCCCAGGCTATCAATGTCAAGGACCGGGGCCACCATGCCAAGATATCCACCGTGTTCGACGGCAAGCTGGCTGATTCCACCTGTGTTTTCTGCGGGCAATGCATCATGGTCTGCCCGGTAGGCGCCCTGACCAGCAAGGTATCTGCTGGAAAAGGCAAATGCGCTCAAACCGATCAGGTCATGACTACCTGCACCTATTGCGGCACGGGCTGCACCTTCGCCCTGAATGTCAAAGATGATAAGGTGGTGGGCGTTACTTCAGTCCGGGACTCCGAACTGAGCCCGGTCAACAAAGGCGCCATGTGCGTAAAAGGCCGCTTTGGCTGGGATTTCATTGAATCCCCGGAACGGCTCACTACGCCGCTGATCCGCAAGGATGGGGAATTGGTACCCTGCTCCTGGGATGAGGCCCTGGATTTTGCTGCCAGTAAGATTAAGGCCATCAAGGAAAAGGATGGCCCCGATGCCCTGGCCCTGTTCTCATCAGCCCGGGCCACCAATGAAGAGAATTACCTAGCCCAGAAGATGTTCAGAGCCGGTATCGGAACCAACAATGTGGACCATTGTGCCCGCCTCTGACACTCCGTTACTGTCGCCGGTCTGGGGGCAGCATTCGGTAGTGGCGCAATGACCAACTCCATCAACGAATTGGAAAAAGATGCCACAGCCATTTTCCTGATTGGAACCAATACCACCGAGAACCACCCGGTTATAGGCTACAAGATCCGCAAAAACGTGCGCTTCAATGGAGCCAAACTGATCGTAGCCGATCCCCGCGAGATAGAACTGGCTGGTATAGCTGATGTTTATATGCAGTTCAAACCCGGCACCGATGTGGCTCTGCTCAACGGTATGATGAATGTAATCCTTACCGAAGGTCTGGCCGATAAGGAATTTATCGAGGGCCGCACTGAGAACTTCGATGAAGTTGCCAAAGTACTGGAAAAATACACGCCCGAATACGCATCCGCTATTTGCGGAGTGCCGGCTGATGATATCCGCAAGGCTGCCCGCATATATGCCGAGGCTGAACGGGGCTCAATCTGCTATGCCATGGGTCTTACCCAGCACAGTACCGGCACCGACAATGTTAAATCCGTCTGCAACCTGGCTATGATGACTGGTAATCTTGGCAAGCCGGGTACCGGAGTAAATCCCCTGCGGGGCCAGAACAATGTGCAAGGGGCCTGTGATATGGGCGCCCTGCCGGTAGTTTATCCCGCTTATCAGGCAGTATCCAATGCCGAGGTGCGGGCCAAATTCGAGAAGGCCTGGGGGGCCACCCTTTCACCCAACAATGGGCTGACCATCCCGCAAGTGGTTAATAAAGCCCATCATGGTGAAATCAAGGGCTTGATGGTCTTCGGTGAGAATCCCATGGTCAGTGATCCTGACCTCCACCACGTAGGAGAAGCCCTGGACAAACTGGAGCTGTTGGTAGTTCTGGATATCTTCCTGACTGAGACTGCCCAGAAGGCTCACGTGGTATTGCCAGGGGTTACTTTTGCCGAGAAAGATGGGACTTTCAGTAATACTGAACGCAGAGTGCAGAGGGTTCGCCAAGCAGTCACCCCCAAAGGTGATGCCCGGCCTGACTGGCAGATTTTGGCCGATTTATCCACCCGCATCGGTTATCCCATGAACTACAGCTCGCCGGAGGAGATATTTGAAGAGGTTCGGACGGTCACACCTTCTTATGCCGGCATTAGCTATGCGCGTTTAGATAAAGGCGGAATTCCTTGGCCCTGCCCGACTCAAGATCATCCTGGGACCCCTATTCTGCATGGGGCTCAGTTCAGCCGCGGCCTGGGATTGTTCAGCCCCATCGAGTTCAAAGAACCCTTTGAGCTGACCGACGCCGAATACCCGCTGATCCTTTCCACCGGTCGCAGCCTGTACCATTACCACACCGGTACCATGACCAGGAGATCGGTCGCCCTTGACGAGTTTATGCCTTCCAACGTGATACAGGTAAATCCGGCTCTGGCAGCTGACCTGGGAATTGCTGACAAGGAAGAAGTCAAAGTCGTAACCCGCCGTGGCAGCATCACGGTTAAAGCGGAGGTCACCGATATTGTTCCTCCTGGAGTGATATTCACCTATTTCCACTTCAGTGAGGCGGCGGCCAATGTCCTGACCCAGGCCGAGGTCTTCGACCCGGTGGCCTGGATACCCGAATATAAGGTGTGCGCTGCCAGGATAGAGAAAATTTAGTTAGAGACTTATCTATAACAATCCAGATTACCGGGTGGCATTCGTGCGACCCGGTATTTTTATGGGCTGTTTTTTTGCCAGGCCAAAAAGCCCAGGCGCCGATGGGAGGCACCTGGGCTTATCATATGAACAGATGAGGTGTTTTATTCTTTAGTCATTGTCATGGCTGGTATAACCTTTTTCCTGAGCCAGCATATCCAGGTAAACAGTTTCGATGTTGGCTATGAAAAGATCGTTCAATTGCCCCTTCTGGCGCTCGTCATAGGTCTTTATATAACCCTTGCATTCTTCACACGTATATACCTGATAGGCCATATCACCTTCTACCGAAAGGTATTGGATTGACATGGGATTGTCATTGCCGCAATGAATGCAATAGATATTGCGGGTCTCCCATTCGGTGAAACAGCGGTCACAGAACATGAAACGGCGTCCGTCCGAACCTCGGATCCGGCTGAAATGGGGCTTGGAACCGCAGAAGGGACAGATGGTGGCAATATTCCAGGACCTGAAATCATCTTGGGCTATTTTATCATAATAAGGCTCGGCCCAGAGCCTGAGATAAGGCCGCAGAGCGTGGTCGACCGTGAATATGACTAACTCAACCGGAACATCAAGGGCTGTGGCCAAACCCGAAAAATACTGCTGATCTTCTTCCAGAAGTTTTGCCGGCAGCAGGTCAAAGTCGAGATGATCCAAGTTATTTTCCAGTTTATCCAGAGATCCTCCTATCTCTGGGCGCTCCTTGCGCAAAAAAAGCAGCAGATCGGAATAGGTTTTCTTGAATTGGCCAGGCTCCAGCTCAAAGTTGACCGAAGCCAGAATGGGCTTATTGGTGGAAAAAAGCAAGTCTTGAACATCGATAGGGCGAGCTTTGTGTGTCCTTTTGAGGGTGCTTTGCTGTACGTTCTGCCAGGTCTCCAAATTTTTGTAAAAATCCAAATAGCCTTCAGGAAGGCTCACTGGGGACTGCCTGTTCATAAAATTGCACTCCTTTAATTAAGGGAGGGGGTTGCCCCCCTCCCAGTCTTACAAATATCAGGTCTCAATAGATTTTTAGTTATTCAGCTTCGGCCTTGGCCTTGTCACCATAGGTCTCGTCATACCAGACTTTGTGATGGTGTTCGGCCCAATCGGCCCGGACGGTGCCTTTCCACATGCCCCAGAAGGATTCACCCGAACCAGGGTGGAAGGAACCCAGATAACCGTGCATACAGACCATGACCGTGGCGAAGATCATAGCCAGGTCGTGGACCCAGTAAGAGAATCTCACCAGTCCCGGCCACCAGATGGAGGGCCACCAGATGATCCAACCGCTTATCATAAGCAGGAAGACCATGGTTGGGGTCACCATCGAGTTGCCTTTCTCACCGCCATTGAACCTGGTCTGGGGCGGGACCTTGACCGGGAAACCCAGGAATTCCAAGGGGAAGATCATCAGGAACTTGAGGTCATTGACGCCAAAGCGGAGCAGGTCTTTGATCCAGGCGATCACGCCGTTGAATCCTACCACCATGGCGGTCAAAATAGTTACAGTCATTACGAAGGCAGCTAAACGGTGAATCCAATTCGCGCCCCGGACGAAACCAGTCGATAATCCATCCATATTCAGGAACAGGATGAGACCAGTAAACAAACAGAGCAGGAAGGTCACGGTATGGCTCCAATGGGTGAAACGGGCCAGGAAATTGAACCTTTCTACGCGTGGTACATCATCTCTATATTCAGGAATCCACTGCATTACTCATGACCTCCTTCCGAATGTGATCCGTGTTTGTTGGCCAATACCCTGGTGGTAACGAAACTGATGGCCGATCCGGCCAGAGCCACCGGGATAAGCCAACCGAAATAGGGCTTAACCCAATCCTGCCAGAAGACGGTATTGCCTTCCACCTGAGGTTTGACTGGCAATCCGAATTTGTCCGGAGTATCGGTCAGGACATACAGCTTGTTGGTGCCAGTTCCTAATTCGTTTTCACCGTAGATGGTTGCCCGCGGGAATCCATTGGCTTGCAGGTATTTGACCCGGTCGCGGGCCTGGGCCAGCAGTTCGTCGCGGTAACCATGGGTAAGAGCGCCGGTAGGGCAAGTACGGGCACAAGCCGGTTTTAGACCCTCATCGACACGCTCGATACACAGGGTACATTTGGTGATGGTATCGGTATGCTTGCGGTATTTGGGAATGCCAAAGGGACACGCGGTGGTACAATACTGGCAGCCGATACATTTGGCGGGATCCTGGACGGTTGCGCCCCACTCGTTCTTGGTGTAGGCCCCGCGGGGACATACTTTCATGCACTCGGGTTCGATACAGTGCATGCATTGCCATTTCAGGAACCTGAATTGCAGGCCCTGGGCCGCATCCACAAATTCATTGTAGCGCAGGATGGTATAGGTGTTGGCATTGGTGTCCTCCTGGACCCCATAGTTGCCCCGGAACCTTTCTTCCCGCAGACCCGAAACGAAGGAACTGGGGGGGATGTCTGATTTGCCCGGCAGCATATTGTTGTCCTTGCAAGCCACAATACAACCGCGGCAGGCCGAACATTTGCTGGTGTCGTATAAATTGGTTTTAAATCTTGCCATACTTAAGCCCTCCTTATATCGCAAAGCCAGGCTTTGTACTCGGGTATCATTGTGTTGGCATCCCCAACATGAGGAGTGAGCCGGTTGGCGATATCGCCGGTGGCAAAGCCTTTGAAACCATATTGCCAGACCATGCCTACCAGATGGACTTGTTCTCCATTGACGATGTAGGGCTGAACGCGTTTAGTGACACAGGCATAGGCTTCGATATCGCCTCTGGTTGTAGAGACGATAACCTTGTCGCCGTTTTCGATGCCCTTCATCATGCCCAGTTCTTCACTGATCTCCACGAACATATTAGGCATCAGTTCTGCCAGCCAGGGCAGGTTACGGGTCAGGGCCCCGGTCTGCCAATGCTCGACTACCCGGTAAGTAGTTCCTACGTACGGGTATTTATCGGAGGTTCCCATCTTGTCAGGTTCCCAGATCTTGGAGGCCGGATTGACCGGTATCGGATTCATCATATTCTTAACCGGGCTCTCCCAGGGCTCATAATGCTCAGGGAACGGGCCGTCCTTGAAGGAAGCCTTGGCAGCGAAGAAACAACCGGTTCCTTCGGGTCTCATCAGGAACGGTACGGCTTTGTCCGGGGGAGCAGTCTTGGCGCAATCGCATACATCGTCTCCGACCCAGGCGCCTACGACTTCAGGTTTGGTAGGATCCGATATATTGGTGGGATCCCAGTGGATCAGGACCCGGGCATCGTCACCCGGCCAGGGGGTCACCCCATCTGGCTGTATGGAGCAGCGGTTGTAAACTATGCGGCGGTTGACCGGCCAGCACCATGCCCAGTTGGAGTAGAGCCCCAAACCGGTCTTGGAGTTGTCCTTGTTGTCGCGCTTCTGGGGCTTGTACAACAAGGAACCGTCTTTATTGTTGGCCATCTGGCCGCAGTAGATCCAAACACCGCAGGCAGTGCTGCCGTCGTCCTTGAGGTTGGCGAAAGTAGTGACTACTTTCTTGTCGGCTACCGTGTAGCCACTGACTTCAAATCCGACATTGATGGGTTCGGGTTCTTCACCATGCCCGTAGCCCCAAGTCATGTTCTTGATAGGCTCATCCTGGGGCAGGGAGCTGTTTTTATAGAGTTCTTTAAGTTTGAGAGCAATCTTGTCTACTATCCACAGGTCGGACTTGGACTCTCCTACTTCATCGGCGCCCTTCCAGCGGTATTGTACCCAGCGCCCGGTCTGGGCTGCAGTGCCTTCCTTCTCATAGACGGCACAAGCTGGCAGGAAGAATACTTCCGTATCGATATCCTTGGGTTCTTTCTTTTCAACCTTGCCGTCATAGGCTACTCTTTCCCAGGCATCCCGGGTCCAGAAATCAGCCGATTCATTCAGCCACAGGTCCACACTGACCATCCATTTCAGGTTGCACATTGCTGCCTGTTCCTTATTGGCATTAGGTCCGCCGACCACAGGGTTGGACCCCATGATGAACAGGCCATCGAGTTCCTTCTTGAACATAGCTTCGAACAGGGCAATATGCGAGTAGTTCTTGTTGGCATCCCGTTTGGGCAGGTAATGGAAAGCAAAGTCATTGGCTTCGCTGCAAGCGTCCCCATACCAGGCTTTGAGGGTGCTGACTACCCACTTGGAGGTATTGACCTTGAAACCGGAGTTGGGAATGCCTTTGGCCACTGCTTCGCGGAATTCAGCCATAGTTGCCGCTGGCAGCTTGGCAGCTCCGGGAGTCACCGCTTTCAGATAGGAAAGCAGGTTCTTATTGGTCGGAGCATTGGTGGGGGAATCGATATAACCGGGAATATACTGGAACAAGAGGGCCATATCGGTAGCTCCCTGTACGTTGTTTTCACCGCGCAGGGCGTTGATTCCTCCGCCGGGACGGCCCATGTTGCCCAGCAACAGCTGCAGGTTGGCGAAAGACTTGACATTCTGACTGCCCACCGTATGCTGGGTAATGCCCATGGCATACATGATATTGCCAACTTTGTTAGGCGCCGCTGTGGAAGCGAACAGTTTGATGACTTCTAAAAACTTGTCCTTGGGGCTGCCGGTGATATTTACGACAGTATCGATGTCATAGCGCGAATAGTGTTTCTTCATCAGCTGGAACGCGCAGCGGGGATTCTGCAGGGTAGGGTCTTTCAGGATGGTGGTGCCATCCGCATCATACTGGTAATCCCAGGTAGTATTGTTATAACTGCGCTTAGCTGCATCATAGCCGGAGAACAGACCGTCTTTGAAATCAAAGCCGTCGGCGATCAGGTATGAAGCATTGGTATAAGCCAGCACATACTCCTTGTGGTAGAGCTCGTTCTGCAGGATGTAGTTGATCATCCCGGAAATGAAAGCAATGTCGGTTCCAGGCCGCAGGGGACAATAAATATCGGCCAGAGATGAGGTCGAGGTGAAGCGGGGGTCCACGTGGATCATCTTGGTCCCTCTTTCCCGCCGGCCTACTCCCAGCCATTTCATCCCGATGGGATGGTTGGCTGCCATGTTGCTGCCCATAATGAGTGAAACGTCTGCGTTCTTCAGGTCGACCATGTGATTAGTCATAACACCCCGGCCAAATGCTGGTGACAAACCTGCCACCGTAGCGGAGTGTCAGATACGGGCCTGGGTCTCGAGATAGACCATACCCATCGAGCGCGCTAGTTTGCTCCACAGGTAGGCTTCCTCATTGTCCAGGCCGGACCCCCCTACTGATCCTATTCTTTCAGTACGGTTAACTATAACTTCACTGCCGTCGGCCAGCTTCTCCTTGTGGATAAAGCTGCTGTCGCGGGTCTCCTTGATCCGCTCGGCAATTTTTTCGATCATCCATTCCCAATCTTTTTCTTCCCATTTGTCGCTTTTAGGTGCCCGGTAAAGGGGCTTCTGCACGCGTTTGGGATTGATCTTCTGCTCACCGTTCTCGGGATCATAAATTTCCCGCAGGTTGAACATGGAAGAACCCTTGGCGCACGCTCCTCCGCGATTGATGGGATTGTCTGGATCTCCTTCTACGCTGAGAAGTTTGATGAATTTTCCGGATGCATCCCGTTCAGAATACACCAGCAGCCCGCAGCCAGAAGCGCAATAGGGACAAACGGTCGGAACGCCTTTGACGTTCTTGATCCGCAATGTCCTTACTTCTGAGGCCGCAGCTTCCAGGTTGAATCCCAGATCGGCTACAGCCAAGGCCGCTGCGCTGGCACCGGTTACCTTGAAGAATTGTCTACGGGTAACCTTCATACAGCTAACACTCTCCTTTCCCACTAATAAAAATACTAACTAGAGTACGAAAACCTAGTATAGCATCCCTCCATAAAATAGCCCCCAGAATACCCCCGGAAACGGCGCATAACTGCATCAACCTGCCGCGCCCTAAAGCGCTGGGGAATTCCAGTGCGATCCACTTGATCCCTCTTTAATACCACCTCCGAGTGGGGATCCAAAAGAATATTTATTATACCTTACACGATCAAATAAGGCCCGACCCAATAGAATGTACCCTGCGACCGCGCAAATGGTCATGAAACTTAGAATAGATTATCCCATGAAACTTTCGACAATAAAAGTGAATTACCTGCCAATAGCGGCAGGGAGACATTTATATAAGAAAAAGCTATGCAAAACATTATCAATGATAATCATTGTGGCGACTTTATCGCTCCAAGAGTATCTGGCCCGATTGATCAAGCGCATATCCGCCGAAAGCCATGACCCGGTCGTGGAACTGGCGGCTGCGGATAGCATCCAGGAGGGCGTCAAGTTGAGATTTTTTTAGAAGTTCCGGCAAGATACATAAATCATAGCGTTCGGTCGCGATAGGAATGAAATCCAGGGCCATGATCTTAGCGCCGGCATAAATTGCCATCCCGGTATCGCTGGCATTGTTTTTTACTGCTGCTGCCACTGCCAAATGAGTATATTCCTCTCGGTTATATCCGTTGACTGATTGCGGGTCGATATTCTTCAACCCTAACAGATAGTCGAGCAGCAACCTGGTTCCGGCACCATTTTGGCGGTTAATGTACCTGACCTCGGGGCGGATCAAGTCCTCTAAGCCCTTGATGCCCATGGGATTACCCGGCTGGACGATCAGACCCTGTTGCCTGTGGACCAGGTTTACCAGCATGATTTTTTCACCGGGTAGGTACTTGTCCAGGTAACTCCGGTTATAATCGCCTGTTTCGTAGTCCAGAAGATGCAACCCGGCGCAGTGAGTCTCCCGGCGCCGCAGGGACATAAGCCCCCCCATACTGCCAGCATTGGTGGAGACCATTCGGAGGCCTGATTTTTTAAGCAAAATATCTATAAGAAAATCGATGCTCAAATCATGACTGCCTATATGGACCAGGGTGTTGGCAATTATCCGGGACGGGCGCCGCAGGCTGACCTGACAAGGGGTTCCGGCCTCAAGCCCCTCACTGCCCCGGGGGATACATATTTGGCCGTCGGACTTGACCAAGATGCTGCTGATGCCAGCCCCCCTGCTTAGGGGATAAGCGATGAAACGGTTTCCGACCTGGGCAGCATTTACATGCACGAATTCATCCACTCCCGCATGCGAAGGAAATTTCCTGGAGATCGTGCATTCCAGCTGTTCGTCCGGAAGGACTTCCTGACCTAATCTCCCGAAAATCAAGGGTTTGGCGAAAAGACTGAATATTAGGGCAGCCGAGACAGGATAGCCCGGAACCCCAATAACCGGTTTGTCGTTGATTATTCCCAGTATCGCGGGTTTACCTGGACGGGTAGCCAGGCCATGGACGATTAGGCGGCCCAGTTCGCCTATAATAGCGGCGGTGTAATCCTCTCGGCCTGCCGAGGATCCCGAGCAGACAATGATCAAGTCGGCTTCCCTTTCGGCTTCGATTACCGCCTGGCGGATAAGGGACTGGTCATCGACCACAATGGGATGACGGCGGGGATCCCCGCCCCATTCCTGAACCAGTCCAGCCAGCATCAGGCTGTTCGATTCCACGATCTCCCCGGGCGGCATATCATCATAACCGTTTTCGACCAATTCAGTCCCAGTTGGGATAATGGCCACGATGGGTTTCTTAATCACCCGCAGCTTCTGAACAGAACTGGTCTTGAAGGAAGCCATCTCAAAGGGGCTGATGCGGGTATGGGAAGGTAATATCATATCCTGTTCGACCAGGTCTTCGCCGATGGAACGTACATGCTGCCAGGGCACAGCGGGTTTTATGATCTGGGCCTGGTCCCCTATGAAGTTGACATCTTCTATCATTATGACTGCGTCATACTCCGGGGGGATATAATCACCTGTGTCTACTACCAACACATCCGCCATAGGCAAGGTGACCGGATTTGATTCATTGGCGGGGAATGTGGCTGAGGCTTTGACCGCTATGCCGTCCATTGCGGAAGCCAGATAATGGGGAGCGGAGCGTTTGGCCAATACAGGGTCCGCAACCCATCTGCCCAATGCGTCGGTTACGTCTATAATTTCCGCCTCTAACCTGAACCAGCCGCACTTTTCGATCTCGTTCCAGAAGACTGTCTTGGCCGTCTCCAGGGGTGTGTTTTCAATATATATATTGCGCGTCAAGGCGATGTACCTCCAAACAACTTAAAGATGGATTGTCGAACTATTTGGCGGATTGTTTGTATACTACCGTTTAAGTATATATAATTGATAAGAAAATACAAAGAAAATCGGATCAGGAGGATATTATGCCTGAGTTTCTGCAAGTATTGACTTACCGTCAAGCTCGTCAAATTCTCAATACAAACATGCCCCCCCGGGAAATGGAGTTGGTGCCCCTGCTGGGCTGTAATCAGCGGGTGTTAGCCAGTGACATCACCAGCCCTGAAGACATGCCTGCTTTTGACCGGTCAACCGTGGATGGATATGCGGTGCGAGCCGTAGATACTTTCGGCAGCAGCGAGTCCCTTCCAGGTATGCTGAGTCTTAACGGCGAAGTATGCATGGGTTCAAAACCAACCCTGCAGTTGGGAAGGGGCCAATGCGCTTGGATTCCAACCGGCGGAATGCTGCCGGAAGGGAGCAATGCGGCTATAATGGTGGAACATACAGAGAAGTTAGGCCTAGATACCATCCTGGTCTACCGGCCTGTGGCGCCGTGGGAAAACGTAATGCAAAAAGGTGAAGACGTGAGCCAAGGCGAGGTCGTTTTTCGAAAGGGTAAGGTGCTGAAGGCTCAGGAGATCGGATTGCTGGCCTCCCTGGGAATGGTCCGGCTGCCGGTTTTTAAGGCCTACCGCATCGGGGTCATTTCTACCGGAGATGAAGTGATACCGATAGATCAGAATCCCCTCCCCGGACAAGTCCGGGATGTCAACTCTTTTGCGCTTGCTGCCGCCCTGGAAGCGAACGGGGCTATTGTGCAGTTCTATCCCTTGATCAAAGACGATTACTCCTGTCTTCGTCAAGCCCTGGAAACAGCCTGGCAGGAAAATGACTTGATCCTCATGTCTGGTGGCAGTTCGGTAGGGGTGGCCGATTTTTCCGTGCAAGCGATCTTGTCGCTTCCTGATGCGGAAATATTGTTTCATGGTTTGGCGGTCAAACCAGGTAAACCTACCATCGGTGCCCGGGTGGGATCCAAACTCATAATTGGATTACCCGGTCACCCAGTCTCTGCGCTGATGATTTTTCACATTATCTGCGCACCGCTCATCAGTTCTGCCGTCGCCAACCAGGTAGAAGCCCGGCTGACTGTGAACCTGGCCTCTCAAGCCGGGCGAGATGATTTTGTGCCGGTGCAGTTGATGCCAGCACCGGGAGGGCCAGAAGCACATCCTCTGCTTGGAAAATCCGGATTGATGAGTATCCTTGCCCAGGCCGATGGATATATTCACCTACCCTATGAACAACAGGGAATAGAGGCCGGAGAAATAGTAACCGTGACTCGGTTTTAGAAAACGGCCTGAAAAAACTGCACCTGAAGGTGGAATCGGTATTCGCGGACCATTCTAGGATGGCTTATTTTGGGGTTTAATACCCGCATCCTGCAGAGATTTCTTGACCAGATCCTTCATTTCTTCGATATACAAGTGATAGAGCCTGGCCTGTTCCGCTTGCTCCTCCATTGTCAGACCCAGGGTCTTTTTCTTGCGGGCCAATTCATTTATGCGCAGTTGATCTTTTTCTTCCATGATAATCAGCTCCTTAATATTAAGTATAAAACATGTCTTTTAAGAATTAAGGTTAAAATAATAGGTGACCGGTTTGAACCGGGGGGCAAATACATCGGTATTAGCAGCCCGACCTCCACCCTACCATATTCTGCATGGGATCATCTTGCTTAAGGAAGGTTTCTATTGGATAGCAACTGGGTCTTCAAAGACTATAGCGGCGATGCTGCTGCCAGGATTAGCCAGGCACTGGGCTTGTCGCCTATTACTGCAGCACTTTTGGTCCAGAGAGGGATCAGCAGTGTGGATGATGCACGGGATTTTCTGAATGTCAACCTGACTGATTTGACCAATGCCCGGCTCATTCAGGGAGTTGACACGGCTGTAACCAGGCTGCGCCAGGCTTTGGCAAACCGGGAGAAAATCGTGATTTATGGCGATTATGACGTAGACGGCATTTGCAGCATAGTAATCCTCCTGGAATGCCTTGAAATGCTGGGTGCGGATGTGGATTACTATGTTCCCAACCGATTTACGGAGGGCTATAGCCTGAATAATGCTGCAATTTCGGTCCTGGCAGCCCAGGGGGTGAGGGTGCTGGTCACCGTGGACTGCGGCATCAGCTCGGTGGAAGAGATCGCTTATGCGGCGGACTTAGGCCTGGATGTGATTGTTACCGACCACCATACCCTTCCGCCTGATCTGCCAACAGCCCTGGCCATAGTAAATCCCAAGCAAGATAACGAGCGTGGAACGATAAGCCTGGCCGGGGCCGGAGTGGCTTTTAAATTGGCATCGGCGCTGGGTGAGCATGTGATTTCCGAGCCAGAGATTCATAACTGGCTGGAATTGGTAGCATTAGCTACTATTGCAGACCAGGTGCCTCTTCTCTGGGAAAATCGCATTTTGGTGAAACATGGCTTAATGGTCCTGGAAAAGACCTGCCGACCGGGCCTCAAAGCGTTATTGAGTGCCACCGGCCTTGCAGGAAAGCCTATTCAAAGCTGGCAGGTCGGTTTTATCCTGGCTCCGCGGCTGAATTCTGCAGGGCGAATGGAATCAGCCAGAATCAGCGTGGAATTGCTGACCTGCAAGCAAACTGCCCTGGCCGAACGACTGGCAGAACGTCTTTGCCGGATGAATGAGGAAAGAAAAATCATCGAAGAGCAGATTTATTCCCAAGCTGTCACTCAACTGGAGGAGCAAGGCACACTGCACGGGGATGGAGTGTTGGTCGCATCGGGCGATTACTGGCATCGAGGGGTCATTGGGATCGTAGCGTCCAGGCTCGCCGACTGCTATCACAAGCCGGCTTTGGTCATAACCTGGGAAGGTGAAGTGGGAAGGGGTTCAGCACGGAGCGCGGGTGATTTCGATATATGCAGCGCCTTCCGGGAAAACCGGGAACTGCTGTTAGCTTATGGCGGACACAAGGCTGCGGCTGGCATGAGCGTATCCCGCGCAAAATATGAAGCCTTGAAAGCTGCCTTGGATGAGCACTATAAAGACGATTTTCAACGGCAGAGCGGGCAAAAATTCTACCGGGCCGATATGGAAGTGACTGAGGAAGAGATCCATGCCGGATTGCTGAAGGAGATAGATTTGCTGCGGCCCTTTGGGGAAGGCAATCCAGCCCCCCATTTCGTTATTCGCGGAACGAGGATGAACCGGATCGGTCGAGTGGGAAAACGGCGCGAGCACCTTAGATTCAATATCGGCAGCCAGAGGGTAGCTGGGATAATGTTCAATCGTGGCGACAAATCTGATTCCCAGCTGGAACACTGCAGCCAGGACCTCTTGTTTGAGTTGGACAGCAATAATTTCGCCGGTCAATCCAGCCTGCAGATAAAAGTCAGGGATGTGCGGCCGGCCTTCATAAGCGAGGAAAGAGTGCACCCAACTAGTCAATTCCATGCGCGGCTCAAACTGCTGAGCAGGGTAGTCAGGGAAAATGAAGCCTGGCGTCCGGTAGTCCTTATCTACCCTTGCCAGAGGAGCCTGGTCAAGCATCAGGGGGTAATCGAGTATTTCCTGGGCAGACACGATATACAGTGCCTGCACGGGCAGGTCAACCCGTGGACCCTGGATGAAGGGGTGCGACAGCTCCGCCAGGGAGCTGCGCGCATATTTTTGACTACCCAGCCTTTTTGGCAATATTATTTGGCAAGGTTCGAAATACCGGAGCAATTGCGCTTGCTCATTAAGCTCTGGGCGGAGTCCAGCCTGGAAAGCCAGGCTGAAGTTCCAGTTGCGAGGGAGTATGTCCATTGGGAATTGCCGCGGGAGGGGATCTTTCTGCACCAGGGTCTGGCTGACCATGAGGCAGGCACTACGGTTATTTACGCCAACCGGGTGGAAACATGCAGGAATTATAGCGAAAAGTATCCCTGTTTCCCGGTCGAAGCGGGCTTAAAAGACATGAACGCGCGCAGAATGCGGCGCCTAGATTTCTGGCGGCTCGCTAAGTCTGGGCTCATTTCTGACGGGACCCACACGCCCGGCCGACCGTATATTGAGAGGTTGGATCGGCTGATTCTGGCTGATTCGCCTTTGGGATTCTACGAATTGGCAGCCTGGACTGATTACCTGGATCGTGGCCAGACCTTGTCCGTTAAGGTGGCATTCGGGCCTGACAGACTGGAGCAAAACCGTCGTTATCTGAGGCGCTTATATCCCCCAGCCGGTACGGTGGAAGATGTTTTGGTAGCTTACCGGCAGATACCTGTAAATACAGAAGTTCCCATACTCCAGTTAGCCGAAGAGATCCGCAACCACCTGGGAGGGCAGCATACACTGCTGGAAATACGCACCACACTGCGTATAGCGGCGGATTTGGGCTTGTGCCGGTATGAGAAAAGCGGTAGTATTATGGCAACCAAACTGCTGGAATGTTCGCAACCCACACAGGATTGGGAGTCCAGCCCATATGTTATGGAAGGAATCGCTGAAACCAAAATTCTGGCGGATTGGGAGCAGGAGCTGTCGAGGACCATGGGGTGGTAATGATGATGGGACCGCAGACTATTATGGACCGGGTAAAAGAATATGATCCGTATGCGGATTTCGAACTGATCGCCAAGGCATTCAATTATGCTTTGACTGCCCATGGTGATCAAAAAAGGATATCCGGAGAGCCCTACATAATCCATCCGGTTGAGGTGGCACTGATCCTTACGGAAATAGAGATGGACAGCGCCTCCGTCTGCGCCGCCCTGCTCCATGATGTGATTGAAGACACCCATTTCAGTTACCAGAACCTGGTTGATGAATTCGGTGAAGAAATCGCCATGCTGGTAGAAGGGGTAACCAAACTCAGCCGGATCGACTTTAAATCCCGGGAGGAGGCCCAGGCTGAGAACCTGCGCAAAATGTTCATTGCCATGGCTAAAGATATCAGGGTAGTTTTGATCAAATTGGCAGATAGGCTGCACAACATGCGGACCCTCAATTATCAGCCCGAATTCAAACAAAAAGAGATCGCCAGGGAAACCCTGGAGATATTTGCACCTTTGGCCCACCGATTGGGCGTCTTCAAATTCAAATGGCAACTGGAAGACCTGGCCTTCCTCTATTTGGAACCGGTGACTTACTATGAAGTAGCCCAGCGCCTCAAGACCAAGCGTAAGGAAAGGGAAGATTACGTAAATACCCTGAAAAAACAGATCCAGGGGGGGCTCGAGCAGATCGGCCTCAAGGCTGATATAGCCGGACGCCCCAAAAATATCTACAGCATTTATAAGAAAATGATCAAACAAGACAAATCGATCGATGAGATTTACGATAAAATCGCGATTCGAGTTTTAGTCGAAACCATACCTGAATGCTACGGAGTTCTAGGTATTATCCATACGATTTGGAAGCCTCTGCCGGGCAGATTCAAGGATTATATAGCCACTCCCAAACCCAATATGTACCAGTCTCTTCACACCACCCTAATCGGCCAGGGAGGTGAGCCCTTCGAGGTTCAGATCAGAACCTGGGAGATGCATGCGATCGCCGAATCAGGGATCGCTGCCCACTGGCACTATAAAGAAGGCCCCAGTCCCAAGGAAAAGGACAAGAAATTCGACGAGAAACTTGCCTGGTTGAGGCGGATCCTGGAATGGCAGCAGGATATCAACGATAATTCTGAATTTATGGAGTCTTTGAAAACCGACTTGTTTGATGATACGGTATTTATTTTCACTCCCAAAGGAGCGGTCATCGAACTCCCTAAAGGTTCTTGCCCGGTAGATTTCGCCTATCGGGTGCACACCGAGGTGGGGCATAAATGTACAGGTGCCAAGGTCAACGGGCGGATTGTGCCCCTGGAATACCAGCTCAATAACGGAGATATAGTCGAGATACTAACCTCGAAAAATTCACTGGGGCCTACACGTGGCTGGCTGGATTTTGTCAAAACTTCCTCAGCTCGCAGCCGCATCAAAGCCTGGTTCAAAAAGGGACAGCGCCAGGAAAATATTGTTAAAGGCCACGAGATATTGGAAAGCGAGTTGAAAAAACGCCATTTCGATGCCAAGGAGCTATTGAAGGAAAGCAAGCTGGGGGATATTGTGGCGCGTTTCTCCCTGGCGTCGATCGAAGACCTGTACGCAGCGGTCGGAGATGGCAGCTTGACAGCCAATCAAGTCGTCAATAGGATACAGGAGGCTCACTTCCCTGAATTGGGGGCAGATGAAATGGTCCGGCTGCCTCAGCCCGTTTCGGAGAGGAAGAGACGGGCAGGCGACACCAAAGCTCTGCGCATCAAAGGGGTGGATGATGTGGTCATCAGGCTGGCCCATTGCTGCAATCCCTTGCCAGGGGACGATGTTCTTGGGTATATCACCAGAGGGCGCGGTGTATCAGTACATCGCCAGGATTGCCCCAATCTCCAGAATTACCTCCGCAATGAGAATAATAGGATCTTGGAGGTGGAATGGGCTGCAGAGCAAGGCCATTATATCGTAGAGATGGAGATCGATGCCACGGACAGAGCCCGTCTGACTTCGGATGTAATGACAGTCATCGCCGATATGAGAATACCAGTCAACTCGGTTTTTTCCCGCGCCACCAGAAATGGACAAGCCCTTATGAATCTCAAACTGGAAATAACCGATATGTCCCAGTTGAATTCGGTAAAGCAGAAAATACTGAAGGTTAAGGGTATCACAGATGTCAGGAGGGTAGTGCCGGGTGAGGGCCGGGCATAATATGAACAGGGCCGATGGGTAAAAGGCCTGCTGGGGATTTATTACAGGGAGGAAGTGTTATTTTGATATTAATCGGTATGGAAATCAGTGCCATGGGGGTAAACTGTTATATCGTCGGATGTGAAGAAACCCGTGAGGTAGCAGTTATCGATCCTGGGGGCAATCCCCGGGGAATAATCAACGTATTGCAGGAAAATGACCTGAAAGCAGTCTATATTATCAACACCCACGGTCATATCGATCATATAGGAGGCAACCAGGGATTAAAGGAAGCCACCGGAGCCAAAATCCTTATTCACGAAGCCGATGGGAAGATGCTTACCAATCCAGGTTCCAATCTCTCTTTCCTGATGGGCAACAAAGTCACCAGTCCACCAGCCGACCAGTTTATTCAGGAAGGCGATATTATTAAGGTCGGCAATACAGTTGAGCTGGAAGTGATTCACACTCCAGGACACAGTCCGGGTGGGATATGCCTAAAAGCCGGCGATATAATATTTGTGGGCGACACCTTATTCCAGGGTTCCATAGGCAGGACCGATTTCCCGGGGGGCTCATACAAGCAGTTGATCCAGATGATACAGGACAAATTACTTTGCTATGATGATGCGACAATTGCCTACCCCGGTCACGGCCCGGCCACAACTATAGGTTTCGAAAGAAAGCATAATCCGTTCCTGTAGCTAGTTGGCAGCTAGAGCCCCGAGTACCGCATCATACCAGGCTCCCCGCTATACACCGGTGGGGAGTCTGTCGGTTTTAGGGCAGGCGGAGCCAGGACTGACTGAATAGGAACTGCTGTACATTGAAAGGGAGAGAGCAGGGAGGTATTGCAAATCGTGATTTCCATCGACGTTCAGCCCCAGGAGATGTTGACCAAGGTCCACGATCTGGTCCGCATGGCTCTACCTGGGTACAGGCTGGAGGCAAACATCGAAACTGGCGATGACGGGCATATTTTTATGGAATGCTTGGAGCAAGGGAAGCGGATTAAGTTCACAGGATCCATCTTCTTGCTGGGGAATCCAAGGGTGACATCCTGGGAAGAGGAATACCTGGTTGACCCATGCGGTCCCGATAAGAAGGGGCAGTTTAAATTGGCAGCCCGCACCTTTATGTACAAATTGCTGTGCCTTCACCTGGAGAGAAATTTCAATCCGTACGGAATTCTCACCGGAGTCAGGCCGGTTAAGCTAGTGCATCAGCTAATGGACCAAAAGCTGACCGAGGAACAGGTTTATAGCCAGTTGACAGGTCAGTACCAGATGGACCATGATAAAGCCCGATTATTGATGGCGGTGGCCCAGACAAACCGCCCTCTTTTAACCGGCCCCAGTCAATCCAGCCTCCGCCGGGCCAGCCTCTATATCGGCATTCCCTTTTGCCCCAGCCGCTGCTCCTACTGTTCGTTCCCAGGGGCGTCCATCCGAGACTACTCTCGCGACGTAGGCTCCTTTATGGATGGGTTGCTCAAGGAAATGCAGAGGGTAGGGGAATGCATCCATGAGAACAAATGGTTGATAGATACGATTTATATAGGCGGCGGGACTCCCACCATTTTGACTAGACAAGACTGGGAACGGATATTCTCGGTGCTGAGGCAAAAATACATATCATCTGCAACCCGGGAGATTACTGTAGAAGCAGGCCGGCCAGACACCCTGAACCTGAACCTGCTGACATTCATGCAGCAAGCCGGGGTTAACCGAATCTGTGTCAATCCCCAAAGCATGCAGGATCGGACCCTGGAGCGGATCGGCCGCCGCCATGACCGGAAGATGGTGGCTGAAGCGGTGAGGTGGGCTCGCCAGGCTGGCATCAGGCATATCAATATGGATATTATTGTGGGCTTGCCCGGGGAGGGACCGGCAGATTTCATGAACACCGGACAGCAAGTGCTGGAACTGGAACCGGACAATATTACCGTGCACACTTTGGCGATCAAAAAAGGGTCGGCGCTTCACGTGAATAAGGGCAGATTCATTCAACCCCAGGAATCAAGGGCGGTACAACAAGGTCTTGACGATCTGCGCCAGATGTTCGAAGCTCGCGGCTACAGGCCCTATTACCTGTACCGTCAGAAATTCATGCGGGCTAACCTGGAGAATATCGGCTATAGCCTGGATCAAAGCGCTTGCCTCTATAATGTAATGATGATGGAAGAACGCCAGACCATCATTGGGCTAGGCGGGGGGGCTGGCAGCAAGTTCTTCGCCAGCGGTCCCAGGAGCCTGGTCAATCTTCATAATCCCAAAGATCCCCAGAGTTACGTCAGGGCCCTGCCCCAACTCATCGCCCTTAAAGTTGACAAGCTAGGAGGCATTAAACTAGAATTATCCAGAGAATAAATGAGGTCGGAGGACGATGGAATGGAGCTGAAAGCCCCTCGTGGCACCTATGACGTGTTGCCGCCGGACACGGCAAAATGGCAATATGTGGAAGGAGTCCTGCGGGATACCGCCAGGTTGTTCGGCTATAGCGAGGTTAGAACGCCTATTTTCGAGCACACTGAACTATTTGAGCGCGGTGTAGGCGATACCACAGATATCGTTACCAAAGAAATGTATACTTTTGAAGATAAAGCCAAGCGCAGCTTGACCCTGCGTCCGGAAGGAACAGCTTCCTGTGTAAGGGCCTTGATCGAACATAGTGTGTATGGCGGAATCATGCCTGTCAAGTGGTATTACAGCGGTCCGATGTTTCGATATGATCGTCCCCAGGCCGGCAGATACCGGCAATTTTCCCAGTTTGGAGTCGAAGTATTCGGTAGCCACAGTCCCTTCGTAGATGCAGAAGTCATCATGTTATTGGCCAAGGTGTTACAGAGACTGGGCTTAGATGGCTACGAGCTGCATCTCAACTCAGTGGGGTGCCCAAAATGCCGGGAAATACACCGGCAAAAACTTGTCGAACATATAGCACCGGTCAAGGATCGCCTGTGCCATGACTGCCAGGCCCGTTTGGCAAAGAATCCCCTCCGGGTAATCGACTGCAAGGTGCGTGCTTGCCAGGAGGCAATAGCTGGATTTCCGACTATCTACGACCACCTCTGCGAACCTTGTCATGCGCATTATGCTCAGGTCAAAACCGTTTTAGGGGAGAATGACATCGTCTTCATCCAGGACCACAATCTGGTCAGAGGCCTTGATTACTACACCAACACCGCTTTTGAGATCCATATCCCTCAAATTGGCGCGCAGAGCGCCATAGGCGGAGGAGGCCGATATAACGGCCTGATACAAGCAATCGGAGGTCCGGACCTTCCGGGCATAGGTTTTGCAGTAGGCTTGGAGCGTTTGCTGCTGGCGTTAGAAACCCTGCCAGGGGCCGCCTGTGCCGGGGAAGAAGGACGTTTGCAGGTATTTTTGGCGGTTCAGGATGACAAATATTCACCGCTGGCCATGCACCTTCTGGACCGGATCAGGAGTGCGGGAATAATATCGGACCGGGATTATAATCAGCGCAGTATGAAAGCCCAGATGAAATATGCCGATAAAATGGGGGCGCGCATCGTTGTAGTACTGGGTGAAGCCGAGCTGGCCAGGGGGACCCTGGTGGTAAGGGACATGCGTTCCCGGGAACAGCGTGAAGTGAACACCGGGTCCTTGACCGCGGTGCTGAAGGACTTGCTGGCTTAGATAGATGGGGAGGATAAGGAATTTATGAAGAGGACACATATGGCTACAGATATCGGTTTGGGTATGGTCGGAGAGCGGGTGACCCTCTGCGGTTGGGTGGATTCCAGGCGTGACCATGGGGGCCTTATTTTTATCGACCTGCGTGATCGCTCCGGCATAATACAAGCAGTATTCAATCCTGAGCTGGATAAAGAATCATTCCACCTGGCTGAGAGTGTCAGGGGAGAATATGTGGTGGCAGTCCAGGGGGAAGTCAGGGAGCGCCCTAAAGAAACGGAAAACCCCAAATTAAAAACCGGCAAAATAGAAATATATGCGGAAAAAATGGAAGTGCTGAATACAGCCAAGACACCTCCTTTCTACATAGAGAACGGTATCGAGGTCGATGAACTGCTGCGGCTGCGGTACCGCTATCTGGACTTGCGGCGGCCAGAAATGAGAGATAATCTGGTGCTTCGGCATAGGGTAGTCAAGGCGATCCGGGATTACCTGGATGAGAAGGGCTTCCTGGAAATAGAAACCCCTATCCTGGGGCGAAGTACTCCGGAGGGAGCACGTGATTATCTCGTACCCAGCCGGTTGCACCCAGGTGAGTTTTTTGCCCTGCCTCAATCGCCGCAGCAATATAAGCAGATGCTGATGGTGGCGGGAATGGAGAAGTATTTTCAGATCGCCAGATGTTTCCGGGATGAAGACCTGAGGGCCGATCGGCAGCCCGAGTTTACCCAGCTGGACCTGGAAATGTCATTTGTAGGCGAAGATGATATCATTGCACTGGTGGAAGGCATGATTCCGCGCTTGTTCAAGGAAGGCTGTAATTTGGATGTAACTGTGCCATTTCCCAGTATCACTTACCAAGAAGCCATGCTGAAATATGGCACCGATCAGCCCGACCTCCGTTTTGGCTGGGAGATAGTGGACATCACAGATATCGTAAGAGATGTTGAATTCCAGGTGTTTTCAGGCGCGATAGCTGCCGGTGGAGTGGTGAGGGTTTTAAATGCTAAAACCTGCGGATCTTTCACCCGCAGAGAGATAGACGACCTGGGGCGTATCGCGGTCGAATTCGGAGCTAAAGGACTAGCCTGGATAAATGTTACCCAGACTGAACTCAAATCACCCATTAGTAAATTCTTGGCCGAAACCAAGATACAGGAGATTCTAGCTGCTGTTGGAGCCGAACCGGGTGATTTGCTCTTGTTCGGAGCAGACCAACCGGAAATCGTAGCCAGAGTACTGGGAGTCCTGCGCCTGAACCTGGGCAGACGCTTGAATCTAAGTGACCCGCGTTCTTTGGCGTTTACCTGGGTTAGGGATTTTCCGCTTTTGGAATACGATGCAGAAGAACAGCGTTATGTAGCTGTTCATCACATGTTCACCTCTCCCCAGGAAGAAGACGTCCCGCTCCTCGCCCAAGATCCAAGCCGGGTCAGAGCCAGAGCCTATGATCTGGTATTGAATGGCACCGAACTGGGTGGGGGCAGCATTCGCATACATCGCCGGGACCTGCAGGAGATACTGTTTGATCTGGTGGGGATGGGGAAGGAAGAGGCAACTGAGAAATTTGGCCATATGCTGGAAGCCTTTGAATATGGGGCCCCGCCCCATGGGGGAATAGCTTTTGGCATAGACCGCCTGATAATGCTGATGGCAGGCAGGGAGAGCATCAGGGATGTCATCGCCTTTCCCAAAACCCAGAGTGCAGCCTGTCCTATGACTGAGGCCCCTTCAGAAGTAAGCCCCAGGCAGTTGCGGGAATTATCCTTAAAACTCAAGGACAAATAGCCGAAATCCTGATTGGATGAGCTATAAAGCCAGGCGGTTGTGTTGAAGCTATCTGGTTAGTGTGCTATTATCTAATAAAGTAAAAGCAAGCTGGGTGAAACCACATCCCTGCTGTTTGCGTGAATAGCCGTTTAGTTTTTGCCAACACAAAAACTTTGGGAGTTCGGCCTTCATATATGACTTGCAAGCCCACCAATGGGAAACATAAAGTATGTGAGAGAACACCCCCCTGCATTGCAGGTTAAAACTCGCGGCGCCACGGATCAGTGGGGTTTTTTATGGCTGCGCCGACTGCCCATATCTTCAAGATTCCAGGAGTAATGTTTTTGTGCGGGGATTTGAGACCAGCAAATATATATGAACCAGTAGTGATGGATATCTACCAGCGCCTGTGGGATCATTTCGGACCTCAAGGATGGTGGCCGGGCGAAAGCAGGTTTGAGACCATCGTGGGAGCCATACTTACCCAGGCGGTAACCTGGAAAAATGCGGAGAAAGCGATTGGGGCATTAAAGCAGGCCCGGCTTTTTTCGGCAGCAGACCTGTTGGCCATCTCCCCGGAGGAATTGGGCCGGATTATTACCCCGGCTCTCTATCATCGTCAAAAGGCCCGAAAATTAGGGGTTATGATGGGATTCATACAGCATGAGTATGGAGGAGATTATGACCTCATGTTTTATGAATCCCTGGAGGTTTTACGGCCCAAAATATTGTCCCTGTGGGGCATAGGGCCAGAAACCGCCGACTCGATTCTCTTGTATGCCGGAAAGTATCCAATATTTGTAGTCGATGCCTATACCCGGCGAATTTTTTGCCGCCTGGGATTGGTGGACCGAAATGTTGACTATACGGCAATGCAGAGTTTCCTGCAGTCAAATACCCCGGCTGATGCCGGTCTCTATAACGAATACCATGCCCTCCTGGTGGCTTTGGGGGCCCGCTACTGCAGGAAGAATAGACCGGATTGTGCTGCCTGTCCGATTACTTTTTATTGTAGGCACAGAGTAGTATGGTAGGATAAATTGTGAGAGGAGTCGAATTTATGCTGTATTGGGATCAGGAAAAAGAATGCATGCCCCGGGACCGGCTGGGGGATCTGCAGTTAAGGAGGCTAAAAGAAGCGGTATTTCGGGTTTATGCCTTTGTCCCGGCTTACAAAGCTAAATTCGATGCGCTGGGGATAAAACCCGATGATGTCAATAGCCTGGAAGACCTGCATCGCCTTCCCTTCACCACCAAACAGGACCTGCGTGACAACTATCCTTTCGGATTGTTTTCGGTGCCCATGTCGGATGTAGTGAGGATCCACTCATCTTCCGGAACCACTGGCAAACCAACCGTAGTAGGCTATACCAGACGCGATATCGACATATGGAGTGATCTGATGGCTCGAGCCCTGACTAGTGCCGGTGCCACCCGTAGATCTGTGGTGCAGGTATCCTACGGCTATGGGTTATTTACGGGAGGCCTGGGGGCTCATTACGGGGCGGAGAGGATTGGAGCTTCGGTAATACCCACATCAGGAGGTAATACTGCCCGCCAGATAATGCTCATGCAGGACTTTGGCTCCACTTTGCTGGCCTGTACCCCTTCCTATGCGCTGTTTATGGCCGAGGTAATGCATGATATGGGTGTTAAGCCGGGGGATCTAAATTTGAAAGCTGGCGTATTTGGGGCGGAACCCTGGTCGGAGAACATGCGCAAAGAAATAGAGAGAAAGCTGAAAATCAAGGCCTATGATATCTACGGCCTGAGTGAGATCATGGGGCCGGGAGTGGCCATAGAATGCCCGTATAAAAACGGCTTGCATATTGCCGAAGACCATTTCCTGGTGGAAGTTATCGATCCGATCACAGAACAGGTGCTTCCAGACGGTGAGCAGGGAGAACTGGTCATCACCGCTATGACCAAAGAAGCCTTGCCCTTGATAAGATATAGGACCCGGGACCTGACTACCCTGAACCGGGAGCCATGCAAATGCGGACGGACCCATGTGCGCATGCAGAAAGTCCTGGGCCGGTCCGATGACATGGTGATAATCCGGGGAGTCAATGTCTTCCCGTCCATGGTGGAACATGTTCTGCTAAACATTCCCGGAGTCGAACCACACTATGTGCTGGTAGTGGAGCGCATCGATAATCTTGACCAACTCGAGGTTCAGGTAGAGGTTTCGGAGAACATCTTCAGTGACGAGATCAGGAAACTCGAGAGCCTTGGGCAAAGGATCTATAAGGAGCTTGAAAGCGCCCTGGGGGTGGCAGTCAAAGTTAGACTGGTTGAGCCCAAAACTATTGCCCGCAGTGAAGGTAAAGCCCAAAGAGTGATCGACAAGAGAAAAATATAAGGAGGGAATAATATGGCCAAACAAATTTCCGTCTTTTTAGAGAACAAATCGGGGCGTTTAGCTCACGTAACCCGGGTGCTGGGTGATGCCGGGATAAATATTCGGGCCCTTTCCATAGCCGACACCTCAGATTTCGGGATACTGCGGCTCATAGTAAACGATCCGGTCAAGGCGCATAAAATATTGAAAGAAGCAGGATTTACGGTCAGCGAGACCGAAGTAATAGCTGTCCGCATGCCTGATTCTCCTGGAGGGTTGGCAGCGGTTTTGGATCAGATGTCGGAAGAAAACCTGAACATCGAGTATCTCTACGCTTTCTTGGGAATGAGCGGCGGAGATGCGCTGGTGATATTTAAAGTCGAGGACATCAAGAAGGCCAAGGTGGCATTCAAGAAAAAAGGCATAAAATTCGTCGAAGAGCAGGAGCTCTATCAGCTCTAAAAAGCACCAGCAAAGGATTGTCAGAGGCTCTGAGACGGGCCAGGGCTTAGGAAAAGATTTGGTAAAAGGGATGAATGCCGGACATGGATGATATGGTCTATGTTCAATTTGACACAGGGTAAAATTGTGGGTCGGTACTGCTTGTAACCCCTAAAGTTATTGGCAAGGCCGACCCACCTTCTTTTTAAGCAGATGCCAGCCAGCCATGGAAATTACCAACCCGGAATATAGCCGGGGAAAAAACGCAATCCCTGGCATTGCCGGGATAAGGCCGCCGCCTGAAAAGAAAGATAATATTTTCACAAAGAAGGTATATGCTTTTTGCGACTCGAATAGAAGTGGGGAGAAGTGGAGCGATGTGGAGTAAAAACCCATTATTCCAGCGCAAGGAGCAAAGCCGATGTTTTTGGGAGAATATCAGCATTCTTTGGATTCCAAGGGAAGAATAATCATACCGGCCAAGCTGCGCGAGGAACTAGGGAACAGATTCATCGCTACCAAGGGATTGGATAATTGTATCTTCCTGTACCCGATAGATGAATGGAAAGCAATTGAGGCCAAGGTTAGGGCCCTACCATTTACCCGGGCTGATGTGCGCTCTTTTACGCGTTTTTTCTTTTCTGGAGCATCGGAAATGGAGATCGATAAACAGGGGCGGATAGTATTGCCCCCCAACTTGCGTGACTATGCTGGTATTGACAAGGATTTGGTCATAATTGGGGTTGGCGCCAATCGAGTCGAGATCTGGGATAGTGCCAGGTGGGCAGAATATGTGCAGCAATCGGCCGCTTCTTATGAGAATATTGCTGAAAATATGGAGGGGCTGGGTTTTTAGGAGTGGAAGAATTTGCACCTACCGGTATTGTTGCAGGAAACGGTGGCATATCTGGTGACCGATCCCCATGGTGTCTATGTTGATTGTACCCTAGGCGGGGGCGGGCACCTGACCTATCTGACCCGGCAGCTAGCTGCAGATGCCAGGATAGTGGGGATAGAAAAGGATCCTGAGGTCTTGGAACAGACCAGATCGGAAATAGACGATGCCAGGATCGTCCTGGTCCAGGCAGATTTCAGATATCTCAAGAGGGTATTAGTCGATTTGGACATTGAAAAAGTCGATGGTATCATGATGGATCTGGGGGTTTCCTCGTTCCAGCTGGATCGGGCCGAAAGGGGATTCAGTTATCACCAGGATGCGCCCCTGGATATGCGGATGAACCAGGAACAATTCCTGAGTGCCAGAGATATTGTCAATAATTTCAGCGAAGCGGAGATCAGAAATATTCTATATCGTTTCGGGGAAGAGGATTATGCCGGGAGCATCAGCCGTGCTATCGTAAATTACCGCCAACGCAAAGAAATCGACTCCACTTTGGAGTTAGCCGAAATAATCAAGGGTGCCGTACCTGCCAGGTATCGCAGAGAGAAACACCCCGCCCGTAAAAGTTTTCAGGCGTTGCGAATCGCCGTAAACCAGGAACTTGATGCCCTGCGAGAGGTTTTGCCCCAAGCGGTGGAGATGTTAAAACCGGGGGGCAGGTTATGTGTCATCAGTTTTCATTCCTTGGAGGACAGGATAGTCAAACAATTTTTCCAGGAAAAGGCCCAGGGTTGTGTCTGTCCTCCCAGTTTCCCCGTATGTGTATGCAGTCACAAGCCCGAGTTGCAGATTATCAGGCGCAAACCGATAACCGCCAGCGAGAGCGAATGCGAGTCGAATCCGCGGTCTAGAAGCGCCAAACTCCGGGTCGCGGCTCGGGTATAAATCTTTACCAGGGAGGTTTGAACAAGATGGCCCAATCCAGTTGCGCCAGGGAATGGCAGCCCTATAGTATGCCAGGATCCCCAGTCCGTCAAACCAGGATGAAAAGAACCGTAAAAAAGGTGAACCTTAAACGCAAACTATACATCAAGTGCGCTTTTTTGGGATTTGGCTATGCCATGCTCTTGGTCACCCTGTGCATAAAAAGTGCCACCCTGGGATACCAGATAGAAAAACTGGAGGCTGACATTCAAAATTTGGAGACGGCCAATCACCGACTGGATTATCAAATAGCAGCGAAGACCTCCCTCAATCGAGTGGAGTGGTTCGCAGCCAGCCAACTTGGAATGTATAAGCCTGTCAGCAGCGAAAAGGCTGCTTCTCTGGCTATGGGTGTAAAATCGCAACCGATTGCGGTGGCCAGCAACAGTGGCAGCCAGATGGAGACTTCTTTAAGCCAGAAATTGATCAATACAATGTACAGGTCCTGGTCACGCTTGGCCCAGAACAATTGATGATGTCTGCAGGGTGGAGATACCATAATACATAAAGAGGTGGTATACATATGCAAACTCCAGGTTTGCTCTTAAGAAAGCGTATTGGTGCGCTTTTTTTCGTGTTTACCGTCATATTCTGTCTGCTCGGGGGCCGGATTTTCTGGGTCCAGTTCGTCAAAGGAGCTGAATTGGCAGATATGGCGGTCCAGAACCGGACCAGGGACGTGGCGGTTGAGGCCAAAAGAGGCGCAATATATGACCGTAATGGTCGTGAGTTAGCCATATCGATTTCAGTCGACTCGGTTTATGCTAATCCGGCTGAGGTCGCCAAAGCAAAGAGAGAGGCGGAAAGCGCCCAAAAACTGGCGGCAGTGCTGGGAATGGATGAAGCGAACCTGCTGAAGACACTCACTTCGGGGAGTTCCTACGAGTGGATCAAGAGGCAGATTACTCCCGAACAAGCCCAGCAAATCAGAGGTTTGAAACTCCAGGGCATCTATCTGACTCCTGAGTACCGGCGCTTTTACCCGAAAGGAACCATGGCCAGTCATGTCTTGGGTATCGCTGGCACCGATAACGTTGGTCTGGAAGGTATAGACTATTATTATAACGATCTGGTAGGCGGTACCAAAGGGAGAATAATCATCGAACGGGATGCAGCCGGAAGGGATATTCCTGAAGCCACCCATAAATATATACCCCCGGTCAACGGCGGCAACCTGGTTTTGACCATAGACGAAACCATACAGCATTCGGTCGAGAGAGAACTTGATAAAATAGTGCAGGAGCAGCAGCCCAAAGGGGCGGCGGCTATCGTAATGGACCCCCACACCGGAGAAATCCTGGCCTTGGCATCCCGGCCTACCTTCGATCCCAACAATTATGACGCGACACCTGCCAGCAACCGCAGGAATTTTGCCATCAATGACGCATACGAGCCGGGTTCGACCATGAAAACAATCACCGCAGCCATGGCCCTGGAAGAAAACATCGTCAACCGCAATACTTATTTCAATTGCACCGGTTCGGTGCAGGTAGGGAAAAACACTATCAGTTGCTTAAACCATAAGGCTCATGGTGCCCAGACCTTTGCCCAGATCTTCGAGAACTCATGTAACGTCGGTTTTGTAAGAGTTGGTCTAGAGCTGGGCATGAACAAATATTACCAGTACCTCAGCGCTTTTGGCTTTGGCAAGCTGACCGGTATCGACCTGCCCGGCGAAGCAACGGGTATACTGGTTCCCAAACAGAGTGCCCGCCAGATAGACCTTGCAACAATGGCTTTCGGCCAAGCCAACGCAGTCACACCCATGCAACTGACCTCGGCTATCTCCGCCATAGCAAATGGGGGAAAACTTATGCAGCCCCATCTGCTGAAAGAGGTGCTGGACAGTGAAGGCCAGGTAACCAGGACCACAGATGCGGTAATGGTCAAGCAAGTCATTTCGGAAGACGCTGCCCGGGAATTGTGCGACATTATGCAGGGTGAAGTAACGGATGGCACCGGCAAGAATGCTTATATTGAGGGCTACAATGTGGGCGGCAAAACAGGTACGGCTCAGAAAATCGCTCCCGACGGGGGATATCTTGCGGACGAATACGTAGCCTCATTTGTCGGAGTTGCTCCCTGTGATGACCCCCAGATAGTATGCCTGGTAGTTGTAGACGCTCCCCAGGGCTGGCCGCATTTCGGAGGAACTGTTGCGGCACCCGCTGCCCGGGAGATCATCAATGATTCACTACGCTATATGGGAATCCCCCTCCGCAACCAGGACCCGGTCAAATCTACCGCTCTCCAGGAGCAGGTAATCGTACCGGACGTAATAAACCGCTCAGCCCTGGAAGCCACCGCCATGTTGAAGAAACGGGGTTTTCAGGTGCAGGTGAATGGTTCGGGGGAAAGAGTCTGGCTGCAGAGCCCCTTGGCAGAAAGCAAACAGACCAAGGGTGCGGTAGTGAACATAAACCTGGCCTCAAAAAGGCAAACTGGGGCAGGCGAGGAGGTTGCGCTGCCTGATTTGCGCGGCAAGTCAATGAAGGAAAGCGCCCAGATTTTGAGCGATTTGGGCTTGAAAATGACACCTGCGGGTTATGGGATTGCCTTTGAGCAGTCACCGCAAGCCGGACAGGTGATAGTCAGCGGGTCCGCGGTGAAGGTTAATTTCAGGGCACTCAGTCCCTGATGGTTTCTTTGGCGCCCGAGCAATATTGAGGAGGGGGGATCCTAATGCGATTGACCAGGATAATGGAAGGAATCGAATACCGGTTATCAGGCGGCAGCGCGGACCCGGAAATCACTGGATTAGCATATGATTCCCGGAAAGTAAAACCAGGTGATCTGTTTATCTGTATTAAGGGGTTGAAGACGGACGGACATGAATACGTAGAGCAGGCGCTTAACAGCGGAGCCGTAGCCTTATTGGCAGAAAGAGAGATAGCCCCTGTGCCGGGCCAGGTCACGGTATTGGTGACAAATGATACACGCCAAGCCATGGCCAAGATGGCGGCTAACTTTTTTGCCCATCCCTCGCGACAGCTCAGGGTGATAGGGGTGACTGGGACTAACGGCAAGACTACCACAACCCACCTGATAAAGGCTATCCTGCAGGAAAGCGGAGCCGGGGTAGGTATCATGGGTACCCTATACGCGAAAATTGGTTGTGTTGAAGTGAATCTGGGGCACACTACCCCGGAAGCACTGGAAATACAGGAATTTATGCATTTGGTCCGGCAGGAAAAAGGTGAATATCTGGTTATGGAAGTGTCTTCCCACGCCCTGGACTGGGGGCGGGTAGAGCAGATAGATTTCCACAGTGCGGTATTTACTAACTTGACCCAAGACCATCTAGACTACCATTTGACCATGGAAAGATACCGAGATGCCAAGCTCAAGCTATTTTCAGGTCTGGCAGGGAGCGCGGGTGCATTTGCCGTTATCAATGCTGATGATCCGGCGGCTGAGGCTTTCAAGAAAGCTGCTGCTGCAGAATACGTGACTTATGGTATTGACTGCGCCGCGGATGTGAGGGCTCAGGATATAGTCACCAATCTCAAAGGTACCAGCTTTACCGCTATCTATGGGGGTATAAGCCTCGGCCTGAACATGAAGATGATCGGCCGGTTCAGTGTATATAATGCGCTGGCTGCGGTTGCTTTTGCCCTGCGTGAGGGAGTGGCGCCCTCAATCATCAAGAAGGCCCTGGAAAATGTAAATGGAGTTCCGGGCAGATTCGAACAGGTGGATTGCGGGCAGGAGTTCACAGTTGTTGTAGATTATGCCCACACCCCCGACGGTTTGGAAAACATCCTGCGTACCGCCCGGGAAATCAAAGAAAACCGGCTCATTACAGTCTTTGGTTGCGGTGGGGACAGGGATAAAGGGAAGCGGCCTTTGATGGGCAAAATCGCAGCCCGGTACAGTGATTTTTGCATTGTCACCTCGGATAATCCCCGCAGCGAAGAACCGGAAGCCATTATAGACGATATAATTCCGGGGCTTATGGCCATCGAAAATTCCCATTATGCTAAAATTGTAGATCGCAGGGAAGCTATTCACCAGGCTATTCACCTGGCGCGGCAAGGTGATCTGGTGATCATTGCCGGTAAGGGACACGAAACCTATCAATTGGTGAAAGACCAGGTATTGCCTTTTGACGATCGCCTGGTTGCCAGAGAATTTTTGGAAGAAAGGCTTAGCCATGAAATTGACCATTGATTTCATCCTGGGCTCTACCAAGGGTACCTTGATAAGCGGAAACCGCGCGGATACCATTGAAGGGATCAGTATTGACACGCGCAGCCTCGTTCCGGGGCAGCTGTTTTTTGCCTTGATGGGAGAAAATGGCGACGGGCATGACTTCATAGAACAGGCCTTCTCGGCCGGAGCGGCTGGAGCAGTCATATCCCGGGCTGAAGCAGCCGCAGCCGTGGCTTCAAAGGGTAGGGTGATCTTGGTCGACAATACCTTGACCGCCCTGCAAGCCCTGGCGGGCAGCTATCGCCAGCTATTCCGGATACCTGTGGTTGCAGTCACCGGGAGTGTAGGCAAGACCACCACCAAGGAGATCCTGGCAGGTTGCCTGGGGACAGTGTATAAGACCCTGAAGACCCCAGGTAATTACAATAACGAGATAGGGTTGCCCCTAACCCTGCTGGGTTTAGAGCCAGATCACGGCGCAGCAGTGGTTGAACTGGCGATGCGGGCCCCGGGAGAAATTGCCTCCCTGGCTGCGATCGTAAAGCCCACCGTGGCGATCATCACCAATATTGCCCCAGTGCATTTAGAGACCATGGGATCTATGGAGAACATAGCCAAGGCCAAATGCGAGGTTCTGGAACATGTTCTTCCGGGAGGATTTGCCATGATCAACGGCGATCACAGACTATTGCTGGAAGCCGCCAAACGATATAACTGCCGCAGATTCACATTCGGTTATGACGAAGAATGTGATTTTCAAATCCTGGCAACCGAAATAGCCGGAACGGGAATAAATCTGCGCCTGCGCATGCTGGACAGCGCCTGGGCGTTTCATTTCCCCATACCAGCCACAAGGCTGGCCCCCGATGTTGCGGCGGCAATCGGGGCAGCATATCTGCTGGGGCAGAACATCCAGGAAATCCAGGGCGGCCTGGAAACCTACCAGGCTGGAATACATCGTCTGAACTTGATAGATTTGCCTGGCGGCGGACTCATAATCGACGATACCTATAATGCGAATCCGGTCTCGATGCAGGCCGCCCTCGAGGTATGCCGGGATATGAGCCGGGGACGGAAGACTGTAGCCGTTTTGGGGGATATGGCAGAACTAGGCGAATATGAGTCCAGCGGTCATCAGGAAGTTGGGCGATCGGCAGCCAAAGCCGGGATCGATTTGCTGTTAACAGTTGGACCTAGGGCTGTGTTAATCGCTGAAGGAGCGAGGCAAGCCGGCATGCCTGGGAGCAGGGTCACCCACTATCTGACCAGTGAGGAATGTGCCCGCGTTTTTGGAACCCTGGTGACCCAACAGGACGTGGTGCTTTTCAAAGCATCCCGGTCGATGAAACTTGAAGAGTTGGTCGATAAATTCAGGAACATTGCCTTGGGGAGTAAGGTAGATCATGTATAGTCAGATTCTCAGTATTTGCCTGGCAGGTGGGGTTGGTTTGGTGGCCTCGGTAATATTAGGGCCGGTTTTGATTCCATTCCTGACCCGCCTCAAAGTCGGACAGACCATCAGAGAAGACGGCCCGGCCCGGCATCTGGCCAAAGCCGGAACCCCGACTATGGGGGGGATAATAATAATCACAGCGGTCGCGCTGGCAAGCTTGCTGGCCGCCGGGACCAGCCGTGAAGTATGGGCAGCACTGCTGGTGATGCTGGCTTTTGCGGGCATCGGCTTCTGGGATGATTATATCAAGGTAGTCCTGAAGCGCTCCCTGGGCTTGCGGGCTCGGGAAAAGCTGGTTCTTCAGCTAGTATTTGGTTTGATTTTTGGCTTCAGCTTGGTCTATTATTTGGGACGTGGCACTGAGGTGTATGTGCCCTTCAGCAATATAGTCATCGATTGCGGGTATTTCTATTTGCCTTTCGTGGTGGTGGTCCTGATGTCCAGCGCCAATGGAGCCAATCTGACTGATGGCCTGGATGGACTCGCAGCCGGAGTGACTTTTTTTATAAGTCTGGCTTGCGGACTGGTGGCACTGATAATGTCCCACCCCGATATCTCAGTATTCAGTGCTGCATTATGCGGGGCGTGTTTGGGATTTCTGGTTTTTAACCACTATCCCGCCCAAATCTTTATGGGGGATACGGGCTCGATGGCTCTTGGCGCAGCGGTAGCAGCTATGGCGTGTATTTGCCAAGCGGAGATCGCTCTGGTTTTGATTGCCGGGGTCTATGTGATCGAAACCCTGAGTGTTATAATCCAGGTCGTCTCATTCCAGGCATTCCGAAGGAGGGTATTCCTCATGGCACCACTGCATCACCATTTTGAACTGAAGGGATGGACCGAGACCAGGGTAGTCATAGGATTTTGGTTAGCCTCACTGGGATTTGGGGTGCTGGGGTTGTTAGGCTTGATTACATATGGATAGGTGGACACATGATTTCATTTGCGGGTAAACGAGTCTTGGTCATGGGCATAGCCAGAAGTGGTATGGCAGCCATTTCGGCCCTGCACAAGCGGGGAGCGAAAGTATATGCTTATGACCGGAAAAATCCGGAGCAACTGGAGCCTATAATAAAAATCCTGTCCGGGATGGGGATCGATGTTTTTGCCGGGACCGATCCTGACCTGGAGACCCTCTGCCCGGACTTGATAGTGATAAGTCCGGGGATCAGCCTGGAAACAGGTTTGGTCATGGAAGCTGCCCGACTCGCGATACCAGTAGTGGGGGAATTAGAACTGGCTTTTCGCCTGAAATCTCCTGAAGTAGAGATGTATGCGGTAACGGGGACCAATGGTAAAACAACTACTACGGCTCTGGTAAATCATATCCTTTTGACTGCGGGCAGGAACAGCTCTGCCGGCGGCAATATTGGAGTGGCTTTATGCGAACTGGTTGATGCCATGGCTGCGGGGGTGCTGGTTGTCGAGGTATCGAGTTTTCAGTTGGAGACCACTCGCGAATTCCATCCTCGCATCAGCGGTATCATCAACATTACACCAGACCACCTGGACAGGCACAAAACCATGGAAGAATACACCCGCATCAAAGCCAGGATATTTGCCCGTCAGACTCAGGAAGACCATCTGGTGCTTAATTACGAGGATGCCCGGGTGCGCGCTTTCGCCGACCAGGCCTCGGCAAAGGTTGCATTCTTTTCCTGCGAGAGAAACCTCCATCCTGGGATTTTTATTGATAATGGACAGATTGTGATCGACTGGCAGGGTGAACAACAGATCGTGGCCAGCCTGAGTGAATTACGATTACGGGGCAAACATAACCTGGAAAACACCCTATGTGCCGTGGGGATGGCCTGGATGGCCGGTGTGAGCAGCTATGACATCCAGAGATCTCTTAATTCTTTCGGTGGGGTCAGACACCGGTTGGAGGAAGTGGCCCGGCATGAGGGTGTTGTCTACATAAATGATTCCAAGGGCACCAATCCTGATTCCACCATAAAGGCCCTGGAATCTTTCGAACAGCCGATTGTGCTAATAGCCGGAGGCAGGGCTAAAGGGGGAAGCTATGCCGAGGTTGGCCATAAGATAGTTGAGAGAGTGAAGGAACTGGTCCTGGTGGGAGAGGCCAGCAGCATGATCAGGGAAGCTGTGCAAGCTGGGGGAATGGAAAGCGATCATATCCACGATGCGCCAGACTTCAGGTCGGCCGTGTATCAGGCCAGCCATTTAGCCCAACCGGGAGATGTGGTGCTCCTATCGCCTGCCTGTGCCAGCTGGGACATGTTTCCCAGCTATGAACACCGTGGCGATTTGTTCTGCCAGATTGTAGCAGAAATCATTGCCGACATACCGCAACGCATTTAGCAGAGAGGGCAGGAGATGAGACTCAAGAAAGGTCCGCCTGATTTCGTTATACTGTTTACCACCCTCACCCTGATGGGCATAGGCTTGGTAATGGTCTTTAGCGCCAGTGCCGTGACTGCCAGCAACACATATGGAGATGCCTATTTCTATTTCAAAAAGCAGATCATATGGGCGGCGATCAGCCTGGTGGCCATGTTTATCGTAATGAAGTTCAACTTCCTAAAAATCAGGGATTTGGCTGTCCCCTTGATGGTTTTGTCCGTAATTTGCCTGGTCCTGGTGGTGACTCCCCTGGGTATCGATGTGAAGGGCTCCAGCCGATGGTTTGCCTTTGGTCCGGTTCGGTTTTCCCCGGCTGAGCTGACCAAAGTAGCCCTGGTGATGTTTTTGGCCCGGAGCATGGATATCAAAATCGAAAAAATCCAGAGTTTTAAAGACGGCGTGCTGCCTTTTTTGGCCATACTGACTTTAGTCTGTGGGCTGATAATGCTGCAGCCGGATTTGGGAACGGCTTTTGTCATAGCCGGGACAGTCTTTGGAATGCTGTTCGTGGCGGGTGCCCAGTGGCTGCACCTGGGAGGCATAATCCTGGCAGGAGCCCTTGCAGTAACGATGGCCATTATTTATGAGCCCTACCGCATGCTCAGGGTTACAGCTTTTCTTGATCCCTGGAAATATGCCCAGGATAAGGGTTTTCAGACTATTCAATCACTTTATGCCCTGGGATCAGGTGGCTTGTTCGGCGTCGGCCTGGGGATGAGCAAGCAGAAATTCCTGTACCTGCCCGAGCAACACACGGATTTTATCTTCGCCATATTAGGCGAGGAATTGGGTTTTGTGGGCGCAGCCATAGTGGTGGGATTATTTCTGCTCCTGGCTTGGCGGGGATTTAAAGTCGCTACCAATGCCCCGGACAATTTCTCGCGTTTGCTGGCTGCCGGGATAACTATTTCGATTTGTTTTCAAGCAGCTGTCAATATAGGAGTCGTATCTGGAGCCCTTCCGGTTACCGGCATTACTCTGCCATTTATCAGCTACGGCGGGACTTCATTGCTTTTCACCCTGATAGGAGTGGGGCTTTTGCTCAATATATCCAGGTACAGCGAACAAGAATGAGGAGGGATATCAATATGCGTATAATACTCACCGGAGGAGGAACCGGAGGCCATGTTTACCCGGCCCTGGCTATCGCGGAGGAGATAAGGCGCAGGAATCCGGATGCCGAATTTCTTTATGTAGGTACTGAGCAAGGATTGGAAAGCAAAATTGTACCACCCACCGGAATCAAGCTGAGGACGATTGATATCAGCGGAATTGACCGTTCCTCAATGCTTAAAGCCACCCAGGCACTTATGAAATCAGCGCTGGGTTTTCTCCAGGCTCGCGAGATAATCAAGGAATTTCAGCCCGACGTGATTGTCGGGACCGGCGGATATGTCTCTTTCCCGGTGGTGCTGTCCGGGTCGTTTATGGATGCCAAGACTATCATCCATGAACAAAATGCTATGCCAGGTTTGGCCAATCGCAATCTGTCCAAATTGGTCGACCGGGTTCTGATCACTTTTGAAGAATCCAGGAAATACCTGGATTCAACCAAGGTCGTATTGACGGGGATGCCGGTGCGGCCTCAAATAGTGAATCTGGAGCGCCGCAATTTCCTGGCGGGCAAGGGAAGTGAGAGGTTTACCGTGCTGGCCTTCGGAGGGAGCAGGGGGGCTGGCAGCATTAACCAGGCCATGATTCCATTGATCGACCGCTACCGAAATACTGATATAGGATTCATCTGGATCACAGGTGAAACTCATTATGAATCGATGCAGGAGGCACTGGTCAGGAAGGTTGGAACCCAGCCACTCAAGTGCCACCTGGAAATGGCGCCATATATGGCCAATATCGAATTGGCGATGGCTGTAGCCGACCTGGCGGTTTGCAGGGCTGGGGCCGGCACAATATGCGAACTGGAGATATTGGGGCTGCCGGCCATTTTCATTCCCTATCCTTACGCGGCTGACAATCATCAGGAGAAGAACGCCCGGGCTCTGGTAGAAAAGGGGGCGGCAGAAATGATAATCGATGAATTTCTGGACGGGGACAGCCTTTACAAACAGGTGGAAGGATTGCGCCATGAACCGCAACGGCTGCTAAATATGGGGGAAAACATGATTAAGGAAGCTCGTCCCCAAGCCCTGCAGGAAATAGTGGACCAGATTTTGGGCTTGCTTAACTAAAACGTCACCAGGCCCAGTCGAGGACCGGAGCAGGTTGGATGCAGCTGTGAAGAGGCAGGGCTTGATCCATTAGGAAAAGGAGACAAAGGTATGACTATACTATCAGCACGATGGATCCATATGGTGGGAATAGGTGGAGCCGGAATGAGCGGGATTGCTAGGGTTCTGCGCGAACAGGGCGAACGAGTCAGCGGCTCAGACCTGCATCTCAACAGTGTTACCGACCAATTGAGCGAGATCGGGGTGGAGATATTTGAAGGTCACACAGCTTCCCATCTTCAGCCGGGCATTGACCTGGTAGTCATATCCTCGGCTATCCCGGCCAGCAATGAGGAGGTGCTGGCAGCCGCAGACCTTGGTATCCCGGTAATCAAAAGAGGCCAGATGCTGGCCCGGATGGTGAACGTGAAACAGGGCTTGGCGGTGGCGGGAGCCCACGGCAAAACCACAACCACATCCATGCTGTATACTGCTTTGGCAGGCAGCGGCCTGGACCCATCTTTTATAGTCGGCGGGGAGATCCAGGGGACACAGCTAAATGCTCACCTGGGTAGGGATGACTATTTTGTCGTGGAAGCCGATGAAAGCGATGCCTCATTTCTGGAAATACACCCCTATGCTGCCATTGTCACCAACATCGAAAACGACCATCTAGATTTCTACAAGTCAATAGAGCGGATCAAAGCAGCCTTCAGCCAGTTTCTGAATCAAGTCCACCCTGAAGGTTTTGCCGTGCTGTACGGTGCCGATCCAGCAATTCAGTCGATTAAGGATGAGCTGCGCACCCGGGTGTTATTTTATGGTGAGAACAGTGCTTGCGATTACTATCTCTCAGAATGGAGTCCGCTTGGATTGGGCTCCGCTTTTAATGTTTATCGCCGCGGAGATAAAGTCGGCAAGATGACTCTATCGGTACCAGGCAAACACAATGCCCTCAATGCTTTGGCGGTTACGGCGGTGGCACTGGAATTGGGCCTTGATTTCCAGGCTATTGAAGCTGCTTTGCATGAATTTCCAGGAGCCAAACGGCGCTTTCAAATAGTATACTCTGACCAGGATATCGCCATTGTTGACGATTATGCCCACCATCCCACCGAGATCCAGGCAACTATCACCGCTGCCCGCCAGGTGCATTCAGGCAGATTGCTGGTGGTTTTTCAGCCGCATCGCTATACTCGAACCCAACTACTGGCCGAACAATTCGGGACTTGCTTCAAAGCCGCTGACTTGGTGATCATTACCGATGTCTATTCAGCCGGGGAAGATCCCCTCCCGGGGATAAGCGGGGAATTGGTCTACCTGGCAGCCCGGGAGGCAGGATGCAACGCGATATACGTCCCTGCTGTTGAAGACAGCCGCAAATACCTGGAGTCTTATATACAGCCGGGCGATATGCTTATTACCATGGGAGCCGGCGATGTTTGGAAAATAGGTGCATTTATGGCGGCTGCCAGAAGCGCAGCCCCATCAGAAAATTGAGGCGGAGGTATCGCGATGGACAGGCTTCTGGTCAGGGGAGGTAAAGCACTCCGGGGAGAGGTCAAAATAAGCGGATCCAAGAACGCTATCTTGCCTATCATGGCGGCCAGCCTGATGAGCTCGGGGGAAACCGTGCTCAAAAGTGTTCCCTGCCTGGAAGACATCAATGTGATGTCAGAAGCCCTAACGATCCTGGGCTGCACCGTTAAAAGAGAACAGGATGTATTGATTATACGAGGTGGAAATGTCAGCCATTTTGAGCTTCCTGAGTGGATTTCCAGGCGCATGCGGGCATCCAACCTGGTCATGGGAGCTTTGCTGGCCCGCTTGAAGTATTCCCGGATAGGTTTACCGGGAGGATGTGCGATCGGTTCCCGTCCCATGGACCTTCATATCAAAGGGTTTAGGTCCCTGGGCTATGAGATCAAAGAAGAACATGGATTACTGGAAGGAAAGGCAGTAATCAGCTCCCGGGCTCAGCAGGAAACCATGCTGGATGTACCCAGTGTAGGAGCAACAGAGAACATCATGATGGCTGCGGCCATGACTCCTGGTGTCCATTTAATCCGCAATGCCGCCCGGGAACCTGAGATTGTTGATCTGCAGAATTTCCTCAATCTTATGGGGGCCCGGATAAAGGGAGCTGGGGCGGATACCATATTCATCGAGGGAGTGGACAAACTTACCGGGGCCGAATACACACCCATTCCAGACCGGATCGAAGCCGGGACGTTCATGGTAGCGGCCGCCATCAGCCGCGGAGATATTAGGGTAGATAATGTCATCCCGGAACAGCTCCATCCCTTGATGAGCAAGTTAAAAGAGATCGGCGTCGACATCCTACCCGCGGCAGATCATATCCGGGTGAAAGCCCAAGGACCCTTGAAGCCCGCAGACATAAAAACTATGCCCTATCCGGGCTTTCCCACCGACATGCAGCCTCAGATCATGACCCTCCTGGCTACCATAGAAGGTACCAGCGTGGTCGTAGAGACCATTTTCGAAAACCGTTTCATGCACGTTCAGGAACTTCGCCGCATGGGCGCTGACATAAGCCTGGAGGGCAGGGTCGCGATAGTCAGAGGCATTCCTGATTGGCAGGGGGCACATGTGGAGTCCAGTGATTTGAGGGCAGGTGCGGCCTTGATACTGGCAGGTATCTTTGCCTCAGGTGAAACCCGCATTGGAGGTCTTGAACATATTGACCGGGGCTACGAAAAGATCCATTTCAAGCTGGTTGGTCTTGGGGCTGACGTGGAAAGGATCGCCAATTACTGAGAAAAATCTTGCAGGATGGACACTTCAATATTGGGCCCAAATCTGCTATAATCTATTTGGTAAATCTTAGGCGGGGATGACCTGAAAGGAAACTATGTGAACCTGAAAAAATTTGCAAATCGACTCAAATTGGTGCTGCTGATCCTGGCGGCGCTTTTTTCCGTCCATTTCATCCTTTATAATCCGTTTTTTGGAGTGACCAGTATTGACGTAACCGGCAACGAGCGCGTGAGCAATAAAGAGATAGCCGCTCGGTCGGGGATAATCGTCGGCATGAATATATTCCGTATCGACACCGAAGCTAGTTCACAATCCATGCAAGCCCATCCTATGGTCAAACAAGCATTGATTCTGCGCCACTGGGACAGAACCGTGACCCTCAAGGTAGCTGAGCGTCAAACTTGGGCGATCATTCCCCGTGGAGACACGTTCTTGTGCATAGATGAAGAAGGTATCTGCTTCGATAATACCAATGATTTATCCCCCGGGGACTACCCGATCATTACCATCGAGAACCTTCCTGAAACCATTGGCCTAGGTCAGAGCCTGAATTCTTCAGCGACGTCCTTGATAAAACAAATCTGGTCCGCGTTGACTTCAGAACAACGAAAAAATATTTCCGAATTCCATTGGGCGGACCAGAGCAACTCACTAAATATCTATACAGTAAGCGGCACCGAAATAAGATTTGGTGATATAGAGCGCCTGGATGAAAAATTGAAGTTTTTCGATCAAATTATGGAAATTGAAGCTGACATGGAAGCCGGAGGGACAGAAGTCCTGGAATATGTGGATATCCGCTTCAAGGGTGAACCGATCATCAAGACTAAAACTTAGAGGGAGAGAAAATGCGCAGCACCGCCGGAAAAATTTCAATAATGGGTATCTGCCTCCTGGTCGGGATTCTGTTGGCCGTACAATTCAAAACATCCACCAATTACGGGGCCAATCTGCGGGAAAGCCGAATAGACGAGCTCGCCTTCCGCAATAGCACATTGACGGAAGAAAAGGAAGCCTTGTCCAAGGAAGTCGTATCCTTGCGAGAAAAACTCACCAATGCTACCAGCGAGAGCCAATTGACCGCAGACCTGCAGGCAGAATTGAAAAAAGCCAACATGACCGCTGGTTTGGTGCCGGTATATGGGCCTGGGATAGTTGTGACCTTAAATGACAGCCCCCGGGCCATAAAAACTGGGGATGATCCCAACGCCTTACTGGTGCATGACATAGACATATTGAACATTGTCAACGAAATGAGGGCATCCGGGGCAGAAGCCATTGCAGTCAATGACCAGCGCATCACTGCCATGTCGGAGATAAGATGTGCCGGCACCACGATCCTGGTGAATTGGAACAAGGTAGCCCCTCCTTTTGTGATCAAAGCGACCGGCAATTCCCAACTTCTAGAAAGCGGACTTTCCATAAGAGGGGGCAAGCTGGAGGAACTCAAATCTTTCGGCCTGCAGACCCAGATGGTGAAGAGCGATTATATTGAGATTCCAGCCTATAATGGGGTCATCAAATATGAATACACTAAACCTCAAGAGAATGAAAAAAAGGCGGATTCCTAAGATGTGGATGATGATCCTGATATGTTTAATCATTGGACTTATCATCGGGTTTCAGATCCCGGTCCTACTGCCGGTGGCTATAGTCAAATACATGTCCATCGCGGTGCTGGCTGCCCTCGACTCGGTGTTTGGGGGCATACGGGCTTATATGGAGGATTCTTTTGACAACACCATCTTTATCACCGGCTTCTTCACCAATTCTCTGCTGGCAGCCGGCTTTGCATACCTGGGGGATCGCTTGGGACTAGAACTATATCTGGCCGCTGTCGTGGTATTTGGGGTGAGGTTATTCCAAAATCTGGGCATAATTCGGCGCTACCTGCTTAAGAAATACTAGAAGACGAATTGGAAAAGAGGAAAATAGCATTTACTGTAGTATTCTTTTTGTAAAATAAGGGAAATATATTTTGCGGGGTGTACAGTGACACAAAGACGCAATACCATAGTTGGTTTGGATATAGGCACCGATACGGTAAAAGCAGCTCTTGGAGAAATAAATCACCTCCAACAGATAGCGGTCGCTGGACTGGTTGAAATTCCTTCCCTTGGGGTAAATAGAGCCAACATCGTAGACATTGAACTGGCGGCCAAGACTGTTGAGACAGCATTGAATGAACTTGAGAAAATGACCGGTGTGGAGATAATGAGTGCCATAGCCGGTTTTTCTAATGTCAGCATATCTTCATCTCACGGCAATGCAGTGGTCGCTCTAACCGGCAGCAACTTCGAAATCGGCAGCGGTGAAATAGAAAAAGTGCTAGAGGCTGCGGGCAGCGTCCCAATGCCGGCTGATAGAGCCATTGTGCAGGTCATTGAGAGGCAGTATATTGTGGACGGATATGAGGGAGTCAGGGACCCGTCAGGTATGACCGGACAGCGCTTGGAAGCGGAGGTAGTTTTGATCAGCGCTGCAGCAGCATCAGTGCAGAATATGCAGCGTAGCGTGAAGCGCATCAACCTGCAGCTGGAAAAACTGGTCTTCAGCCAAATTTTAGCGGCCGAAGCGGTTCTCTTGCCTGCGGAAAAGGAAATGGGTGTAGTCCTGATCGATATCGGCGGGGGAACTACTGAAATCAGCCTTTTCAGGCATGGAGCCCTGCTGAGCACTGCTGTAATGCCATACGGTGCGGACTATGTCACCCAAGATCTGGCCATAATTTTGAAGACATCCAGGGAGGAAGCCAGACGGATCAAAGAAAATTATGGCTTAGCCTCACCTGAATTGGTACACCATGATATAATAGTCAATGTAAATAATCTGCAGGGTAATCAAAGCAGGCAAATTTCGCAATTACTGATAGCTGAAATAATATCTGCCCGAATTCTTGATATGCTGGAGATGATGTATGGCGAGATTGAAAAGATGACCGATTTGGACAACCTCGCCGGCGGAGCGGTGCTGACCGGGGGCGGAGCAGAGCTGACCGGAATGGTGGATCTGATGCAAGCCTATTTGGATATCCCGGTTAGATTGGGTGTACCGGTGAACATCGTCGGACTGAGAAACGAGTACAACAAGCCCCAATACTCGGTGGCCTTGGGGAGCCTGATCTATGGCTGCAAGAAGGTGCAACCATCGCTAACCTCAGCCAAACCGGGAGTGAGTAGCATGCTAAACAGATTCAACTATTGGTTGAAGGATTTATTTGCTTAAGAATTGGAGGAGGTTACAAGATGCCGTTGGATTTTGACGTGGAAATGCAGCAATTTGCGGATATCAAGGTCATAGGTGTAGGTGGCGGGGGAAGTAATGCCATTAACAGGATGATCGAGGCTAATTTGCAGGGAGTCGAATTTATAGCGGTCAATACTGATGCTCAGGCCTTATACCGGTCGAAGGCCGAAAAAAAGATCCAGGTAGGCTCCAAACTCACCAAGGGCCTGGGGGCCGGAGCTGATCCGGAAATAGGCATGAAAGCTGCCCAGGAAACAGAAGACGAGATTTTAAAAGCCTTGCAGGGGGCAGACATGGTCTTTGTGACTGCCGGCATGGGCGGCGGAACAGGAACCGGCGGAGCGCCGATCATCGCTCGTTTGGCCAAGCAAGCCGGGGCACTGACGGTTGGCGTGGTGACCAAACCTTTCCTGTTTGAGGGCAAAAAGAGAAATGTCCAGGCGGAAAAAGGAATCCAGGCTCTGCGCGAGGAAGTGGATAGCTTGATAACGATTCCCAATGATCGCCTTTTACAGGTAGTGCAAAAAAATACCGGTCTGAATGATGCCTTCAGAATCGCCGATGATATCCTCCGGCAGGGCGTGCAGGGGATATCCGACCTGATCGCGATCCCGGGGCTGATTAACTGCGACTTTGCAGATGTTCAGACCGTCATGAAAAATACGGGTTCGGCACTTATGGGCATCGGCCAGGCCAAGGGAGAGAACCGGGCCGCAGAGGCTGCTCGCCAGGCTATATCCAGTCCGCTGCTGGAAACCTCGATCCAAGGTGCCAAAGGTGTGCTCTTCAATATCAGCGGCGGGGAAGACTTGACCTTGTTTGAGATCCAGGAAGCAGCAGCCATCATCCACGAAGCTGCCGATCCTGAAGCCAACATAATCTTCGGTGCCAATACAGACGAAAGCCTTGGCGAAGACGTAAGGGTGACGGTCATAGCCACTGGATTCGATAGTCCCCGGATATCTTCCTCCGAGTCGGTCAGCCGGCCCAGAGCGGCCCGGCCCAATCGCCCGGTATTGGACAGGACTGACCTGGAAATCCCGCCGTTTATTCTAAAACACAAATAAGTCCAGCGGAATTCGAACAGCGAAGGGAGGGTAACCTCCCTTCTTTTGTCATGTTGGCTGAAAAATTTGATTTATGGACATAATCATGATAATGAGGTGGAAGAAACTCTATGGAAGTTAAATCGCCCCCCCGCCTGGTATGGAATCGTGGGGAGAATACGGACCAGGCGCCAGGAGACCTGGCGTATCATGAAACAGCGCGGCTTATTGTGAATCCGGTGACGGAAAGCCAGGCTTATTTTGATGCTGCCGCAGCTGATCCTGCCAAGCGGGAATCGGACCCGAATCTCTGGTTTTGCGGTGACAATTATGCCTTGTTAGAGCGGTTGAGCGCGGTGAAAAATCCTCACCTGGACCTGATCTACATAGATCCCCCTTACATGACCGACACTGACTTCACTTCGACGATCAGCATAGGAGGATATGCCCAAGCCCAGCACATAAATCGTGAAGCGTTCCGCGATCGCTGGCCGGGTGGCCTGGATGCCTATTTAGACATGTTCTATCCACGCCTGCAGCTGATGCACAAAGCCCTGGCCAGTAAGGGGAGTATCCTGGTGCATGTGGATTGGCATACCAGTCATTATATACGGGTGCTGTTGGATGAAGTCTTCGGGGCGCAAAACTTTGTCAATGAGATAGTCTGGTGTTTTGGGGGTGGCAGCAGTTCGCACCGTTACTTTCATCGCAAACATGATTTGATTTTCTGGTATGCCAAGAGCAGCGCGTACACTTATAATCCGCAGTACCGGCCTTACACTAAAGGGACCTTGCAGAGGGGACTGACACCGGTCAAAGGCGAACGATACAAACTAAACGAAGAAGGGGCGCTGATGCAGGATTGGTGGACTGACATAAATAAAATACTTAGCCCCACCGCCCGCGAGAACCTAAAATACCCGACCCAGAAACCCAGGGAATTACTGAGACGCTTGATTGCCTCCATATCCAAGCCCGGAGACAAAGTGGCTGATTTTTTTGCTGGATCCGGTACCCTGGGTGAAGTCTGCGACGAAATTGGACGCAGCTGGATCATGTGCGACAGCAGCAAACTGGCCTTGCAGACCAGTCTGTATCGTTTGATTAGTGCCGGGACCCCTCCCCTGGCAATCGCTGGTACCAGCCACATGCCAGCCGACAACCAGACTGGCCTTCTGTTGCTTAAAAAACCTGAAACCAGATTTGAGAATGATGAGGAACTGCTCCTTTCGGTAGGTATAGACTATTTCCGCCCCGCAGCTTTGGAAAAGGAGATTCCGGGAGCAAAAAGCGGGGAATACATAGAATTTTGGGAAATTGATCCCGATTATGATCAGCGATGTTTTAATTCCTGCTACCAGATAATCAGGCCACGGCACAGATTCAAAGAGCCTATCCCTATGGAAGTTGGGGTGAAAGTGATCCCGAAGGCAGGCAGAGTGCTGGCGGTCAAAGTGTGGGATGTATTTGCCAACCAAACCCTGGCCATGGTCAAGCTGCCCGATTAAAAAACTGCAACAGACAGGATCGGAATAAGATGTATAATATTACCATATGTGCTATGCTTTAGTTATTAAGGATATATAAAGCAGGTGATTAACATGGAGCGGGCAGAAATGGCGAGTCTTTATTTTCTGCACCAGATCAGCGGGGTGGGAAACCGGACACTGTGGAGAATAAAGAACGAATGGGGTAGCTTTCAGGCCTTGATTAGGGCGGAGCAGGGAGCTTTGGACCGGTCCTTCTTACCGGATGCGGTAGTTGCCAGCATAAAGGAGGGCAGGCAGAAAGATGATCTGTCTTTAGACCTTGAGCAGATAGAAAATGAGGGTATCAGGATCTGCACCGTTGAAGACGAAGCATACCCGGCGTTGCTGGCCCGGATTTATGACCCCCCTTACCTGTTTTATTACCGGGGTGATCTGGAGATTGGGCAAGGATTCTGCCTGGGAGTAGTCGGTTCCAGGACTGCAACCGTATACGGAAAGGTCCAGACCAGGAGTTTGAGCCGTGCGATAGCCCGTCAGGGCTGGGTAGTCGTCAGTGGCATGGCCAGGGGAATAGACACGGAAGCCCATTTGGGTGCCCTGGAAGAGGGTGGTAAAACCATCGCGGTTCTGGGCAGCGGACTCAAGGTAGTATATCCGCCGGAAAATAAAGATCTTTATAGACGCATACAGCATGTTGGGCTGGTCATCAGCGAATTTCCGCCCCGGGCCCGCCCGGAACCAGGCCACTTTCCGCAACGGAATCGAACCCTTGCGGGTCTCTGCCGCGGGGTGCTGGTGGTTGAAGCCAAAACCAGGAGCGGTGCTCTGATCACTGCGGATTTTGCATTGGACCAGGGCCGGGATGTATTCGCGGTTCCAGGCCCGATAAATTCACCTGCCAGTGAAGGCACCAATAATTTGATTCGGCAGGGTGCTTGCCTGGTAACTAGTATTGAAGATATACTAACCGAGTATGGGATTGACAGTCCCTCTCTTGGCAAATCAGGACCAGGGGGCAGGCCAACCAGGGAAATCGATGGTGAAGAAGAAGTCTTGTTAAATGCTCTGGGTATCGACCCTTTGCACCGGGATGTTCTCCAGCGAAAGCTGGGGTGGGAATCAGGACAGCTCTCTGCTCGGCTGCTGAAACTTGAATTGGCAGGTATAATCAGGTCCCTGCCGGGCAATCATTACATCAAAACCTGACCGCTGTTGAAAACCCGAACAAGAGGAAATTTTGGGGTTAGGAAAATAGACTGAGGAGAAGTGATATTTTGGCGGAAACTACACTGGTTATCGTCGAGTCCGCGGCTAAGGCCAAGACCATAGCCAAATTCCTGGGGAAAAATTACCGGGTCAAGGCCTGTATGGGGCATATCAAAGATCTGCCCCGGAGCAAACTGGGCATAGACGTCACAAAGGACTTTGAGCCTCAATATATTACCATTCGCGGTAAGGGAGATCTTCTGAAGGAGATCAAGGGCCTGGCCCAGAAGTCAAAACGAATATTACTGGCCACTGACCCTGACCGCGAGGGCGAAGCCATCGCTTGGCATTTGCAGAAATATATCAAGCTGCCTGCAGACAGCCGGAGTCGGATCGAATTCAACGAAATCACTTCTGACGCCATCAAACATGCTATCAGGAACTCGCGGCCGATCGATATCAATCTCGTGGATGCCCAACAGGCCAGGCGCATACTGGATCGTCTGGTTGGGTACAACCTGAGCCCGCTGCTGTGGAGCAAAGTGCGCAAAGGTCTCAGCGCTGGGCGGGTACAGTCGGTGGTGGTAAGGGTGATCTGCGAAAGGGAAAAGGAGATCCAGGGATTCAAACCCGAAGAATACTGGACCATCGAAGCGATTCTGGGCGGTCCCCGGCTGAAAAACTTCACGGCCAATCTCACCACTTTTCGCGGTCGCAAGGTGGAGATAAAGACTGAAGAACAACAGGAGCAGGCTGTTGCAGAGCTTAAGCAAGCCAGTTTTATTGTTAAAAATATAGAAGAAAAGGAGAGGCGTAAGAAACCCAGTCCTCCTTTCATTACCAGTACCATGCAGCAGGAGTCCTCCAAGAGGTTGGGCTTCTATTCCAGCCGAACCATGCGGGTGGCCCAGGAACTGTATGAGGGATTGGCAATAGGCAAACAAGGCACAGTGGGCTTGATAACCTACCTGCGTACTGATTCGACCCGGGTTGCTGCTGTAGCTGTGGAAGAGGCTCGCGAATTTATAAGTGCTCAATTCGGTGCGGCTTATATCCCGGTTTCGCCTCATGAGTACAAGAGCCGCAAATCAGCCCAGGACGCTCATGAGGCTATACGGCCGACCTCGGTCAATCGCACCCCGGAAAGTTTAAAAGCCTACCTAAGCCGGGATCAATTGCGTCTCTACAAGATGATCTGGGAGCGATTTCTGGCCAGTCAAATGGCTGTAGCGGTATACGATACTGTGACTGTCGACATCAATGCCGGTGAATACGGATTGCGTGCCACATCTTCCCAGATCAAATTTCCAGGTTACAAAAAAATATTCGATGACAGCGAGGAAGATGAACAGAAGAATCCTATCCCCAAGTTGAAACACGACCAGAGCCTGGTGCTTAAAGAAATCAAACCGGAACAGCATTTTACCCAACCTCCGCCTCGATATACCGAAGCCAGCTTGGTTAAATTCCTGGAGGAGAAAAATATTGGGCGACCCAGTACCTATGCGCCGATTATCGAGACTATCATCAAGCGGCACTATGTCGAAAGGCAACAAAAACAATTTGTCCCCCAGGAATTGGGCTTCATTGTGGTAGATTTGTTGACCAGGAACTTCGGAAAAATATTGGAAACAGAGTTTACCGCAAAAATGGAAGCTGAGCTGGACCTGGTGGAAGAAGGCAAGATGCGTTGGACCGAAGTCGTGCGGGATTTTTACACCCCTTTCAGTGCTGATCTAGAAAAAGCCCAGGACTTGATCGAAAAAGTAGCCATAGAAGATGAAGCCGCAGGCAAAGACTGTCCAATGTGCGGGAAACCGATGTTTATCAAATACGGCCGCTTCGGCAAATTCGTGGCATGTTCCGGATTCCCGGAATGCCGCCACACTGAATCGATGACGGAAGAAGCCGGAGTAGCCTGTCCTTTATGCCAGGGAGCGGTTATTGAATTGACTTCCAAGAAAGGCCGCAAATACTTTGGTTGCAAGAATTACCCCCAGTGCAATTTCCGGGCCTGGAACAAGCCCACCGGGGAGAAATGTCCTGTCTGCGGGGATGCCATGGTCGAAAAGTACCGAAAAAATAAAGAGATCGAAGCGGTTTGCCAGAATCCAGACTGCAAACATCGTGGAGAAATGAGGTCCTGATTTGTCGCTCGTCAATATTATAGGAGCCGGATTAGCGGGTTGTGAAGCTGCCTATTATGCTGCCACGGCCGGGATAAAAGTGAGATTGTGGGAGATGCGCCCTGCGCGGATGACCCCTGCCCATCGCTCCGGACAGCTGGGGGAACTGGTGTGCAGCAATTCACTCAAGTCAGAACTTCCAAATACCGCCCAGGGGCTGCTTAAACAAGAGATGAGAGCACTCGGTTCACTAATGCTCAAATGCGCAGATCGAGCCAGGGTGCCGGCTGGCGCAGCGCTGGCAGTGGACCGGGAGATGTTTGCCGGCATGGTCACTGAAATGATGGAGAACCACCCCAACATCGAACTGCTGAGGGAAGAAGTCGGTCATTTGACCTGCGGGGAGCCGACCGTCGTGGCTACCGGGCCCCTTACATCGGAAGCGTTGTCCAACGAATTAAAAACCTTGACCGGAGAGGACAACCTCCATTTTTTTGATGCGATAGCTCCCAGTGTGACTCTGGAGAGTATAGACCAAAGCAGAATATTCAAGGCTTCCCGTTATGGCAAGGGTACTGACGATTACTACAATTGCCCCATGTCACAAGCGGAATATGAACGATTCCATGAACAACTGATCGCTGCCGATATTCACGAAGGGCACGGTATTGACCGGAGAATGTTTTTTGATGGCTGCCTGCCCATCGAAGTCATGGGCAGGCGAGGCAGTGACACCTTGCGCTACGGACCATTGCGTCCGGTCGGATTGGTGGATCCGCGCTCCGGGAAGCGGGCTTGGGCAGTGGTGCAACTCAGACAAGAAAACCAGGCTGGAACGATATTGGGATTGGTCGGCTTCCAGACCCGTTTGAAATGGGGGCAGCAGGACCGTATTTTCCGTCTCATTCCAGGGCTTGAAGGGGCTGAATTCGTAAGATACGGAATGATGCACAGAAACACTTTCATCAATAGTCCCCGCCTGCTGATGCCGACTCTGCAATACCGGGGCAATCCGCAGCTGTTCTTCGCGGGGCAGATCACGGGAGTGGAGGGGTATATGGAATCAGCCGGCACCGGAATCCTGGCCGGCATCAATGCAACCCGCTTGCTGCGAGGCCAGCCCCTGGTGGTAATGGATAACCGAACCATGCTGGGTGCCCTGGTAGGAATGATAACCGATGCCCACAATGAGCAATTCCAGCCCATCAATGCCAATTTCGGAATTTTGCCGCCTTTGACCTCGCCGCCTAAAGACAAAAAACAGAGATACGCTGATTATGCGCTCCGCTCCGCAGCCGCAATGGAGGAGATCCAGAAAATAATCAGCCAGCCGGTTGAAATAAATTGACCTGTATGCTACATTCCCTTTATAGGAAATAGGGGTGGGTGAATCGATTGTTGGTGGAAAATATTGATGGTTTTATGGCTCATTTGCGAGTGGAAAAAAGCGCGTCCCCTCTGACCCTGATCAGTTATAAAAAAGATCTGGATCAGTTTTTTAATTTTCTGGCCCAATCCAAGGGATTGGGGCGCGAGGAATTGACCACGGAGGTATTGAACCACCGTTCGGTCCGAGAATATATTGCCAATATGCAGATCCAGGACTTAAGCACAGCCACTATGGCTCGAAAGCTGGCAGCTTTGCGTTCGTTCGTGAAATATTTATGCCGGGAGAACGTCCTGACAGGCAATCCTATCGCTAACGTAGCTACACCCAAACTTGAAAAAAAGCTGCCGCGCTTTCTTTATCCCGTAGAAACAGAAATGCTGATCGAAGCCCCGGATACCAGAACAGTGCAGGGCATAAGGGACCGGGCCATACTGGAAACTCTCTATGCGGCTGGAGTCAGGGTCAGTGAATTGGTGGGAATAAACCTGGCTGACCTGGATCTAGGCGAACAATGGATAAGAATCAGGGGTAAAGGCGGGAAGGAGAGACTGGCACCAATCGGCGAGCCAGCCAGGAAAGCCCTGCTTGACTATTTGAATAAATCCCGTCCCTACCAGTGTCACGGACACACTGCGCCTCCAGAGGCCCTGTTTCTGAACAAGGCTGGGGAGCGCATATCGGCCAGGAGTATCAGAAACATAATCACCAAATATGTGGAGCAGCTGGCTATGAACCAAAGAGTGAGTCCGCATACATTGCGCCACACCTTTGCCACCCATCTGTTGAATGGGGGAGCTGACCTGCGGGCAGTCCAAGAACTGCTAGGTCATGTAAAGCTTTCTACGACTCAGATCTATACCCATCTGACCAAAGACCGTATAAAGATGATCCACGATGAAACCCATCCGAGGAGGTAAGCATATGTTTGAAGCGACTACCATTGTGGCGGTCAAGAAGGATGGCCTCACGGCGATTGCCGGGGATGGACAGGTTACCTTCGGACAAAACATAATAATGAAAAACAATGCCGTGAAAATCCGCAGGCTTTACGCAGACCAAGTTATAGCCGGCTTCGCTGGTTCAGTGGCTGATGCTTTCACCTTGTTCGCCAAGTTTGAAGACAAATTGCGGGAGACGGGCGGAAATCTGACCCGGGCGGCGGTGGAAGTAGCCAAGGAATGGCGAAGTGACAGGATTCTGAGGCGTTTGGAAGCGCTCCTGATCGTGGCCGACAATCTTAGAATGTACATCGTATCCGGCAATGGTGAGGTCATCGAGCCAGATGATGGGATCACGGCTATTGGTTCAGGGGGAGCTTATGCCCTGTCCGCGGCCCGGGCCTTAGCCAGTTTCACGGATCTGAGTGCTCCGGAAATCGCTCGGGAAGCGATGATAATCGCAGCCCAGATCTGCGTTTTTACCAATGACCGCATAACGGTTGAAGTTGTGGGGCAATAAACGGAAGGAAAAGAAGAGATGCAAAACCTTACGCCTAAACAGATCGTTCTGGAATTGGACAAATATATAATAGGGCAAAAAGAAGCCAAAAAAGCGGTAGCCATAGCCTTGCGCAATCGCTACCGCCGAAAACTTCTGCCTCCGGATTTGAGCGAGGAAATTTACCCCAAAAACATAATTATGATAGGTTCTACTGGAGTGGGCAAGACTGAGATAGCCAGGCGGCTGGCTAAAATGGTCCGGGCGCCTTTTATCAAGGTTGAAGCCAGCAAGTTCACCGAAGTCGGTTATGTCGGACGGGATGTCGATTCCATGATCAGGGATCTGGTGCAAACCGCCATGCGCATGGTAAGACAGGAAAAGTTGGAAGAGGTGGAAGAAAAGGCCGCGCAGATGGCTGATGAAAGGCTTGTTGATTACCTGGCGCCTTTGCCCAGCCGCCCGGGTAGACAACTGAAAAATCCCTGGGAGTTATTAATGGGACAGGCGCAATCGAGGCCAGCCGAAGACGATGACTATCGCTCCGATTTGCAGTCTGTCCGGCAACAAAGAGAGATAATTAGGACCAAATTAGCCCGGCAGGAATTAGAGGACGAAATCGTCGAGATTGAAGTGGAAGAGAAGAATAATTCTTTCCTGGAGATTTTCTCGGCTGCCGGAGTTGAAGATATGGGCATCAACCTGCAGGACAGCCTGGGCGGCTTGATCCCCAAGAACACCAAGAAGCGCAAGACCACTGTTCGGGAAGCCAGGCGTATCCTGACCAATGAGGAAGCCAATAAACTGATTGACAGCGATGAAGCCAATCGCGAGGCCATTCGCAGGGTAGAGCAGGATGGATTGGTATTCCTGGATGAAATCGACAAGATCGCCGGCCGGGAAGGGGGTCATGGCCCCGACGTATCCCGCGAGGGAGTTCAGCGGGATATTCTGCCGATCGTGGAAGGATCGACCGTAGTCACAAAATACGGTCCAGTTAAGACCGACCACATTCTGTTCATTGCTGCCGGGGCATTCCATGTCAGCAAGCCTTCTGACCTGATACCCGAACTGCAGGGCCGCTTCCCTATACGGGTAGAACTGGAGAGCCTGAAAAAAGATGACCTGGTCCGGATTTTGACCGAACCTCGTAATTCTCTCCTGAAACAGTATAAGGCCCTCTTGGCTACCGACAGGATAAAGCTTGATTTTACACCCACAGCCATTGATTATATAGCCGAGATCGCCTACGAAGTCAATCTGCGCACGGAAAATATCGGTGCCAGGAGGCTTTACACGATTATGGAAAAAGTGTTGGAAGATCTGCTATTTGACGCACCTCAGCAGGAGACGGTGATTAGCATCGATCAGAGTTATGTGGCCGCCAGACTCGACCCGATAATCAAGGACGAGGATTTGAGCAGGTATATACTCTAGACCGGGATCAAAGTCGGTTGAAAACGGGATTACATGCCTTGCCAAAGCTTGACGTGTTGTGATATATTACAGAATGATGATTTCACACGCTAGCCGATTGCCGGGAAAGTGCTCCATGCGAGTCTCCCGGGAAGATGAAGCGGCGGAGGGTTAAAACTAAACGGAGGTGTGCTTGATTGTCAGTAATTACCATGAAACAACTGTTGGAAGCCGGGGTTCACTTTGGTCATCAGACCAGGCGATGGAATCCCAAGATGGACCGTTATATCTATATGGAGAGAAACGGCATTTACATTATTGACCTGCAGCAAACGGTCAAAAAATTTGACGAAGCATACGCTTTTGTCAAGGACGTGGTTGCCGACGGCAAGGGAGTGCTGTTCGTAGGCACCAAGAAACAAGCCCAGGAGACTATTAAAGACGAAGCCAGGCGCTGCGAGATGTATTTTGTGAACCAGCGTTGGCTGGGTGGAATGTTGACCAACTACAAAACCATACGTAAAAGGGTCAGCCGCCTGAAAGAGCTGGAAAAAATGGAGGCCGATGGCACATTTGACGTGCTCAGCAAGAAAGAAGTGGCCCGCTTGAAAAATGAAGCGGAAAGACTGGAAAGATTCCTGGGAGGGATTAAGAACATGGACAAGCTGCCTGGGGCGGTGTTTGTGGTTGATCCCCGCAAGGAAAAAATAGCTGTAGCCGAAGCGCGCAAATTGGGCATCCCGGTGGTAGCAATTGTAGATACCAACTGTGATCCGGATGAAATAGACTACGTTATTCCCGGTAATGACGATGCCATCCGGGCAGTGAGGCTGATATCCAGTAAGATAGCTGACGCAGTGTTGGAAAGCAAACAGGGAGAACAGATTGCGGGATAAGGTTGATGAGAAGGGTGCATAGGTTTTCCTTGACACCCTTTTTTTATGAGTAAAGTTAGATTCAATGCAATAGTTGAGGAGGATAAGCAGTGGAGATTACAGCAGCCTTAGTGAAGGATTTACGTGAGAGAACCGGAGCCGGGATGATGGACTGCAAGAAAGCCCTGGTTGAGTGCTGCGGGGACGTTGAAAAAGCCATAGATGAGTTGCGCACCAAGGGACTAGCCAAAGCCGCCAAGAAGGCAGGTCGGGTAGCCAGTGAAGGTGTGGTCATGTCATACATCCATGGCAAAGGACGTATCGGGGTTTTAGTAGAAGTGAATTGTGAGACCGACTTTGTAGGCAATACCGATGAATTCAGGCAGTTGGCCTACGATATTGCCATGCAGATAGCAGCTTCCAATCCCGATTATGTGAGCCGTGAACAGGTTCCGGCAGAAGAACTGAACCATGAGCGGGAGGTACTCAAAGCCCAGGCTCTGGAAGAAGGCAAGCCGGAAAAAGTGATCGAAAAGATGGTAGACGGTCGGATCGAGAAATATTTCAAGGAACATTGCCTGCTTGAACAGCCATATATCAAGGACCCGGACAAAACCGTGCAGCAGCTGATTCATGAACATGTGGCCAAAATCGGTGAAAATATTAACGTCCGGAGGTTCGCCCGCTTTGAACTGGGTGAAGGGATCGAAAAAGTCCAGGGTGATTTTGCAGCGGAAGTTATGGCTCAGGTCAAAGGCTAAAGCTTGGACCGGGTAGGCGCATTATTAACAGGGCCAGGATTGGGAGGTAGCGGTTTGAATAATCCCAGATATAACAGGGTAATCTTGAAACTCAGCGGTGAGGCTTTGGCTGGAGACAAGGGTTTTGGAATCGACCCGGGGGTTATAACTTCCATTGCCAGGCAAATTGTACAGGTTGCCCGTACTGGTGTGGAAGTAGCGATAGTGGTCGGCGGAGGCAATATTTGGCGGGGGGTTTCCGGCAGCGCCAAGGGTATGGACCGTGCTACTGCTGACTATATGGGGATGCTGGCCACCGTTATCAATTCATTGGCCTTACAGGATGCCCTCGAAAATGAAGGTATGGTGACAAGAGTCATGTCTGCCATTGAGATGAAAGAAGTCGCGGAACCATACATCCGCAGACGGGCTATCCGCCATCTGGAAAAGGGCCGGGTAGTAATTTTTGCCGCCGGCACCGGAAATCCATATTTTTCCACTGACACTACTGCCGCCTTACGTTCAGCCGAAATAGAAGCCCAGGTCATACTGATGGCCAAAAAAGTCGATGGGGTCTATGACGCGGATCCGGCCACCAATCCAGAGGCTACCAAATTCGACCATCTTGACTATATCGATGTTATCAAGAGAGGTTTGGGGGTAATGGATTCTACGGCTGCTTCCCTGTGCATGGACAACAATATACCGATCATTGTTTTTGATCTCACTGCCGAAGGCAACATATTGCGCGCGGTCATGGGTGAAAATATCGGAACCTATGTAGGGAGGTAAGAAGATGATTGACGAGATCATGGAAGATGCCGAAAGTAGGATGAACAAAACCATAGAGCATCTTAGTTCCGATTTCGCGAGTATGCGGGCAGGAAGGGCAAATCCAGCCATGGTCGAAAGAATCATGGTCAATTATTACGGAGCGTTGACCCCTTTGAATCAGATGGCTAACATAAATGTCCCCGAAGCACGTTTGCTGGTCATCAACCCATGGGATAAAGGCAGTATAGCCGAAATAGAGAAAGCGATCATGAAATCGGACTTGGGTATTACCCCGAGCAACGATGGAAACGTAATCAGATTGAATGTGCCGCAACTGACGGAGGACCGGAGAAAAGACTTGGTCAAAGTCGTAAAGAAACGTGCGGAGGAAGGCAAGGTTGCCATCCGCAACATCCGCCGGGAAGCTAATGACATGATCAAAGCCAGTGAAAAGGACAAGATGGTATCGGAAGATGCCAGTAAAAAGGGACTTGACGAAATCCAGAAAGTCACCGATAAATATATAAAGGACATCGACCAGATATTGCAAATGAAAGAAAAAGAGATCATGGAAGTATAGGCGATGCAGTTCCTTATGACCGCAGGTGCCTATAAGATGTCATATTTGCAATAACCCGCCCCCTTTAATGGGGGTTTTATTAATTGTAGCGGGAGAAGGTAAAAAGTGGCGAAGCAGAAAAGTTGGACGGCAGACCAGCTCGATCCCAGCCGTATGCCCAAGCATGTAGCGATCATAATGGATGGTAATGGCCGATGGGCGCAAAAGAAATTGCTGCCCAGAACCATGGGGCACAGAGCTGGCATGGCAGCCCTGAAAAAGGTTGTGAAAGCCTGTGACGAATTACATATCCCTTATCTTAGCGTATTCGCTTTCTCCACCGAAAATTGGAAGCGTCCGGTAACGGAAGTGGACTATCTAATGAACCTACTGGTGGAATTCCTGCACAAGGAGCTGCAGGAATTACATGAACATAATGTGCAAATCAATATTATCGGTGACTATACAGTTATTCCCAGGCAATGCCAGGTTGAAATCGACCGGGCCCGGGAAATGACCCGCCACAACAGCGGATTGGTCTTCACCATCGCGCTTAATTACGGTTCCCGGAGGGAAATCATCGATGCAGTAAAATGCGTAGCCGAAAAAATCAAAGCCGGGCAAATGGAAGTTGAGCAAATTGATGAGGCTAATATTTCTGCCATGCTATATACCTGCAATCTACCTGATCCCGACCTGTTGATTCGCACCGCCGGAGAAATGAGGATCAGCAATTTCATGTTATGGCAGATTGCGTACAGCGAGATAGCAGTCACGCAAACCTTGTGGCCTGACTTCACCCGTGAAGATTTGATCAAATCACTCCTGGATTATCAGAACCGGGAGCGGCGTTATGGAGGTTTAAGCAAATGAACAGCGGTCGGAGAGTCTATGTTAAAAACTAGGATAATCACGGCACTTTTTGGTATTCCCATACTTCTGGCAGCTCTCTACCTCGGGGGGTGGGTTTGGCAGCTGATGGTCTTTGTACTGGCTACAGTGGCACTTGGGGAATATCTGAGCATGATTCGCATAAAAGTTGGCCATGCATTGTATGTGCCCGCTTATTTGCTTACCTACCTGCTGCTCCTAGGGCCGTTATGGACTGAGGACCTGAAATTGACCTTGGGCCTGGGGCTGCTAGTGCTGATAGTTGCTTTGCTGCTGCGTTATCCGGATCGGCAATTGGACGATTTTGCCCTCAGCCTTACCGGAGCCATCTATTGCGGATTTACCTTTAGTTTTGCGCTTATCATGCGCGAAGCTGGCCAAACATGGAGCTGCCTTTTGCTGGCCATGCTACTGACCTGGAGCAGTGATGTGGGGGGTTATGCATTTGGCCGCCTATGGGGAAGAAACAAGCTGGCTCCTGCCCTGAGCCCGTCCAAAACCTGGGAGGGGGCCTTGGGAGCAGTAATTTTCAGCGTATCCGCAGCAATGTTGTTTGGATGGGCGGTGAGTCAGTTGGATCTAGTCTGGTGGCAAGCAGGATTGATAGGTTTAATTGCCAGCCTAGCCGCCCAGATCGGGGACCTCTGGGAGTCCTCGATTAAAAGATGGGCCGGAGTCAAGGATGCCGGCCGTATTTTACCGGGACACGGGGGAGTTCTGGATCGTTTCGACAGTTTCATGCTGGTCCTCCCGGTGATGTATTATGGATTAAGGCTACTGGGGCAGGCCTAAACTGCCGAAATGGAGCCGAACCGACCCCACACTGCTATACAACGCTTTTATAAGGCGAGGTGGAAAATATGGATCCCGAATTGCAGTTAAATCTCAAGAGACTGGTGAAGTGGGCCTTATATTTCATGATGCTCGCTACCATTTACCTGGTTTTCACTTATTTATTTCCCATGCTTGGGATACTGGCCTCCCGCCTGCCAAGCATAATCTTGCCTTTTGTTTTTGCAGTCCTTCTGGCTCTCCTGATCGAACCCGTGGTGGAAGTTTTCGAGAAGCATGCCCGGCTTAAGAGGATATGGGCAGTCTTGGTCAGCTTGTTGCTGGTTATCACCGGTTTCGTGCTGGTAGTAGTGGCAGCGGTGACCGTAATTATCAAGGAGATGTCCTCGATTTACTGGCTGGCCTTGGCCTATACCGACAAGATCATAGGACAGGTCATGATTTCAGTCAGTGACATCAAGGTGTTCTACCTGCAACTTAATTTGCCTCCCCAATTACAAACGGCCTTGCAGGATAACCTGCAAAGCGGTCTGCAATTACTGCAGAAGGTGCTCAATATAAGTATTGAAGCCATGATCCAAGCGGTGGGGAAACTGCCCGGTTTGCTGATTTTCCTGGCTATTGCTGCAGTAGCAGCTTTTTTAATCACCAAGGACCGGGCTTTGATTCGCAACTTTGTATTGGGCAGTTTCCCGGAAAGCAAACGGGAACAGACCACCCGGGTCATCAGTGACCTGCTGAAAGCGCTCAGCGGCTTTGTCAAAGCCTACAGCATTCTCATATCTATTACCGGTATACTCACCATGGTGTCGTTGAAAATAATAGGGGTGGAATATGCCTTTTCCCTGGGCGTTTTGACCGGGCTAATGGATGTTTTGCCTATTATTGGTCCCGGGGCGGTGTTCATTCCCTGGACCCTTTGGGAATTCATAACTGGCCATACCAGCATGGCCATGGCCCTGCTAGTGGTCTATGTGTTGATCACTGTAGTCAGGCAATTCGCTGAGCCCAAGATAGTTGGAGACAGCATAGGGCTCCACCCCCTGGCTACTCTGATTTCATTATATGTTGGCCTGCAATTAGGGGGCGTAGCCGGCATGGTACTGGGGCCGGTAGTGGTGGTTATCTTTATCGCCCTTTACCGGGCCGGTTTGCTTGATAAGTGGGATTGGAGGAAAAAATAACCATGAATGATCCTCTCAAACTGGTCATACTCGGTTCCACCGGATCAATAGGGGTGCAGGCCCTGCAAGTGGTGGACCAGCATCCCGATCTCTTTGAAGTAGTGGGCCTGGCTGCCCGGGATGAAATCGAACAGTTAGCTGAACAAGTACACAGGTACCGTCCTCTGGCAGCAGGACTGGGGGACGACAGCTGTTATGAAGCCCTAAAATCGCGGCTGGAGGGAAAAACCCAGCTGTTGATGGGGATAGAGGGTATGTGTGAGATGGCAGCGCGACCAGATGCCGATATAGTAGTGACCGCATTGAGCGGAGCCGTGGGGATCAAGCCGACCCTGGCCGCGATCGCCCAGGGCAAGAGGATAGCCCTGGCCAACAAAGAGACCCTGGTGGCAGCTGGCGATCTGGTGATGGACCTGGCGAAACAGCGAGGCGCCAAGATTATCCCGGTAGACAGTGAGCATTCCGCAATTTTTCAGTGTCTGGCCGGGGAGCATGCCGCCTTGAAAAATATCTGGCTTACGGCTTCCGGCGGACCATTTCGAGACTTCCCAGCCGAACAATTGGCCATGGTGACGGTAGATATGGCTCTGCAGCACCCCAATTGGAAAATGGGGCCCAAAATCACCGTCGATTCCGCAACGATGATGAACAAAGGGCTGGAAGTGATAGAAGCTCACCATCTTTTTGGTGTAGAGTACGACAATATCAAGGTCCTGGTGCAACCGGAAAGCGTGATCCATTCCATGGTAGAATTAGTGGACGGATCCTTTTTGGCCCATTTGGGGGCAGCGGACATGCGCATCCCGATTCAATACGCCCTGACCTATCCGCACCGGCTGGAATCACCTGCTAAAGCCCTGGATTTCGGCTCGCTGGGATCTATTCATTTTCGCAAGCCGGATAGCATGAGATTTCCGTTGTTGGCCACCGCCTATAAGGCAGGCCGGCTAGGAGGAACCATGCCTGCAGTTATGAACGCCGCCAATGAAGTAGCGGTATATGGGTTCCTGAACCGCCAGGTGGGATTCCTGGATATAGCGCGATTGGTCCATACAGTGATGGATAATCATCAACCCTCGGCCTCACCGGGGCTCGAGGAAATATTGGCCTCAGACCAATGGGCCCGCGATTTCTGCTTTAAATTGATCACCAAGGGGGACTCTAAATGACTATTATCACAGCTTTGATCATACTGGCGGTGCTGATCCTGGTCCATGAATGGGGACATTTCATCGTAGCCCGCCGAATTGGCATCCCGGTTCACGAATTCAGCCTGGGTTTTGGCCGCAAACTCTATTCCACGCGCAGGAATGGGGTCGAGTATTCGCTGAGACTTATCCCCATGGGGGGATTTGTGCGTATGGCGGGGGAAGAACCGGGGGACATGAACGACCCGGATGGCTACAACAATCGCAGGCCCTGGGAGAAGGTCGGGGTAGCATTTTCCGGCCCATTCATGAATTTTGTCCTGGCCGTCTTTATTTTTATTTATACCTTTGCGGTCATAGGCATTCCCAAAGCATCTCCCGAAGCAGTGATAGGAGAATTGGTGAGCGGAAAACCGGCAGCCAGTGCGGGCTTACAGGTCGGGGACCGCATACTGGAGGTCAACAATGTTTCTATCACCAGTTGGAACGAATTCGTCGGCATGATCCACAGAAATGAAACCGGGACCACAATGCAGTTGCTGGTCGAAAGGGATAGCGTCACTTCTGTTTATACGGTGGAGCCGGTGTTTGATGAACAAGCCGGGTATCCAATAATAGGCGTTTACCCTCAGCTGCAATACGTCCGGCAAAATGTTATGGATGCTATTAAACTCGGTTTTATACAAACTTATGATACTACTGCCCTGCTGCTGGGGGGTCTGGGGCAACTGTTCACCGGTGCGGTTGCCCCCACCGAACTGGCGGGACCGGTAGGGATTACCAGAATGGTAGGTGAGGCTGCACAAGGCGGGATGATTTATTTATTGAGTTTTACCGCTTTCCTGAGTATCAATCTGGGTATCATCAACCTGTTGCCGATTCCAGCCCTGGATGGGAGCAGAATAGTTTTCGCCCTGGTGGAATCGGTGCGCCGCAAACCATTGGATCCTGAAAAAGAAGGCATGATCCACTGGCTGGGTTTCATATTTCTGATTCTAATCATCATTTTTGCAACTTACAACGACCTGGTCAGACTTATCAGAGGTTGATAACATGCGCCGCAAAACGAGGACCATCAAGTTAGGCAGTGTCGAGATAGGAGGAGCCAATCCTATCTCGGTCCAATCCATGACCAACACCGATACCCGTGACGTGCGGGCTACAGTGGCCCAGATCAACAGGCTGGAAGAAGCTGGTTGTGAGATTATTCGCGTAGCAGTCCTGGATCAGGAGGCTGCAGCGGCTATAAAGATGATCAAACAAAATATTGCTATACCTCTGGTTGCAGACATCCATTTCGATCATCGCCTGGCCCTGGAGAGCCTGGCATCAGGAGCAGATGGCTTGAGGATCAATCCTGGCAATATAGGAGAGCGTAGGAAAGTGGCGGAAGTCGTGTCAGCCTGCAAGGAGAAACACGTTCCCATCCGGATCGGGGTCAACGCGGGCTCCCTGGACAAGCGAATCCTGGAACGCTACGGTACAGTGTGTGCCGATGCTATGGTAGATAGTGCCCTGGAAAATGTAAAGATATTGGAGGACCTTGATTTTCATGAAATCAAGGTCTCCCTGAAGTCATCTTCGGTACTGATGAGCCTGGCTGCATATCGCCGCATGGCCGAGGCTGTCGATTACCCTTTGCACCTGGGGATTACCGAGGCCGGGACCAAGGACCGGGCCCTGATCAAATCCGCCCTGGGGATAGGAATGTTACTATATGAAGGAATAGGAGATACCATCCGGTTCTCCCTGACTGCCGACCCCCTGGATGAAGTGTGGGCTGCTTATGAATTGCTGCGCATTTTGGAGTTGCGCCAGCGTGGGGTGGAGCTGATATCCTGCCCCACTTGTGGCCGCTGTGAAATCGACCTGATAAGCCTGGCCGAGGAGATAGACCGCCGGGTGCGCCCCATGAGCGAATCCTTAAAGGTGGCGGTCATGGGTTGTGTGGTCAACGGCCCGGGTGAAGCCCGGGATGCCGATATCGGCATTGCGGGAGGCAGGGGATTCGGGCTGTTATTCCGCCAAGGAGAAATAGTGAAAAAAATCCCGGAAGGTGAATTGGTTGAGAACTTGTTGGCCGAAATCGAACGGCTCAAATCATGACAGGATATATGACCAATTGGATCTCTTGGATCCGACCCGCAGCTTACGGATAAGGAGGAAGAAATTTGAAGGCATCCCATTTGTTTTATCCCACTTTGAGGGAGGTCCCCAGTGAAGCCGAAATAGTCAGCCACCAATTGCTGCTCAGGGCAGGTTTTATCAGGAAGACCTCAGCGGGGGTTTATAGTTACCTGCCCCTTGCCAGGCGGGTACTGAGAAAAATCGAGACCATCGTGCGGGAAGAGATGGACAAAGCCGGTGGCCAGGAAGTGCTGATGCCGATTATCCAGCCCCGGGAATTGTGGGAGAAATCTGGACGCTGGTCAGTATACGGCGATGAGATGTTCCGCCTCCAGGACCGGCATAAAAGGGATTTCGCCCTGGGACCCACCCATGAGGAGATAATCACTACCCTGGTAAATGGCGAAGTGCACTCTTATCGCCATTTGCCCCTGATGCTTTACCAGATCCAAAACAAATACCGGGATGAGATACGCCCCCGCTTCGGTTTGATGCGTGGCCGGGAATTCATCATGAAGGATTTGTATTCATTCGATGAGGATGATGCCGGCTTAAGCATTGCCTACCAGAAGATGTATGCTGCCTACTGCAACATTTATAACCGGCTTAACTTGAAATACCGGGTCGTGGAGGCTGACAGCGGAGCCATCGGCGGCAACGAGAGCCATGAATTCATGGTGTTGGCCGAAAGCGGAGAATGTACCGTTCTTTATTGCGACATGTGCGACTATGCAGCCAATGTAGAAAAGGCCGAATGCAATAACCCGGTGGCTGTTACCCCCACAGAAGGCTTGCAACCCAGGGAAAAGATTCATACCCCGGGGCTGCGGACCATACATGACCTGGTGGAAAGCCTGGGGATTCCTGAAAAACGGCAGGTCAAAACCCTTATGTACTACGCCGATGGCGAACTGGCAGCTGTGGTCATGAGGGGAGACCGGGATGTTAATGAAATAAAACTCAAAAATGCCCTTAAATGCAACCAAATGTTCATGGCTGATGAAAACATGGTCCGACAGCAGTGTGGAGCCGGATTTGGCTCACTGGGACCTGTTCAACTGGGGACCAGGGTCTATATGGACCAGGAAGTGGCCCAGATGGCCAATTTCAGTTGCGGAGCAAACCAGGATGATTATCATTTCGTCAATGTCAATCCGGGACGGGATTTTGTTCCCGACGGCGTTTTTGATCTGCGTAATGCGGTTGCTGGTGATTTATGCCCGGTTTGCGGCGGGACGCTGGCAGCCCTCAGAGGGATAGAGGTTGGGCATATATTCAAACTGGGTACAAAATATTCAGACGCATTGGAAGCCACTTACCGGAACGCTGCCGGCGAAGAAAAGGCTATGGTGATGGGGTGCTATGGTATAGGCATTTCTCGTACCATGGCAGCTGCGGTTGAGCAGAACAATGACAGTGATGGTATAATATGGCCGCTTCCGATCGCCCCCTACCAAATCATCATCATCCCGGTAAATGCCAAAAAGCCCGACCAAATTAAGGCTGCGGAGGACATTTATCGGCAGTTGTCGGCCGAGGGCTGGGAGGTAATTCTTGACGACCGCGACGAGAGAGCCGGGGTCAAGTTCAAGGATGCCGACTTGATAGGCATACCGATCAAAATCACGATCGGTCCCAAATCATTGCAGGAAAACCAGGTGGAAGTGAAGAAAAGATGGGAAGGAGAATCTCAGCTCATACCCATTGAGGGTATATCGGCAAAAGTCCGGGAGATCATCGACCCAGAAATGTCAACCACAAAATAGGCGGAGTAGGTGACTCGATGTCGACATGGGAAATTATCTTAAAACTGACCCTGGCATGCATACTGGGTGGACTCATAGGCATTGAGCGGGAGAGTTTGAACCGCCCGGCTGGATTCAGGACTTATACCTTGGTTTGCGTTGGGTCCGCGCTGGCCATGGTCGTTTCCCTGGATATGTATTTTCAGTATTATCAGAATGTCAACGCCGATCCGGGCAGGATCGCCGCCCAGGTAGTCAGCGGGATAGGATTTCTGGGTGCCGGTACGATCATGAAAGAAGGAGCTACCGTAAGGGGTTTGACTACTGCAGCGGGGCTCTGGGGTGTAGCCTGTATCGGGCTGGCGGTAGGCGCCGGGATGTATGTTCCGGCTATAGTCACTACCGGCCTGATCTTATTTGTCTTGATTTACTTTGCCAAATTCGAGGAATATTTCACTGGCACCCGGGTATACAAGGGACTAGTGCTGGTTGTGAACGATGAACCAGGCCAGGTCGGTATAATAGGCTCAATGTTAGGGGAGCTAGGGGTGTTGATCAAGAATATAAGTCTCAACCGCTTGGAGGACAATCAGCTGGAGGTAGAACTGCTGCTGAGTTTGCCGCCGGAAATATCCATTGAGGAGGTCATCAAGAATCTGGCTGTGGCCAAAGGAGTACAAAACATTGACCGCTTGAATTAGGATCAGGGTCGTTAAGGAGGATACCATGACTCTGTATTTTCAGGATTTTATCAAGGATAAAATTGATCCTAGCCTAGTCCAGGCATGGACGGGAACGGTGATACACCAAGTTGAGGTCTGCAAACGAAAAAAGGCCTGGAGAATTGAACTTATCACCGAGGAATTGGTTCATAGCCAAATACTTGAGGATACAAGAACACAACTGAGAGACTACCATGAGTTTCTGGAAGACATGGAACTGGTCCCGGTTTGGAGGGATTCAGCCCTTTGTCTGCAGAGATTACTGGATGAACGGAAGGAGGATTTATCCTCCAGTTTGTTTCAAGAAGCAAATTGTGCCGGTTTATGGCCGGAGCTAACTTTGAAATTCGATCACCATCGCATCGATATCGTCTGCGAGTCCCGGGCAATTTATGAGCAGGTCATCGATGCCGATATATGCACCAGGCTGGCAGAATGGCTGTGGAGAGAGTACCTGCAGCAGGTACTGGTCAGGGCGATATTGGCAGGACAGGGGCAATCCCGCCCGATCCAGCCGGCCCTCATCAGCCATGGGCCTATCGATACGATCGTGGTCAGGGTCGATCAACATTCCGCGCTGAAAAAAGGCGCGGGTAGCCGAGACCGGAAAAAACGCACTGCGCCTATTCGGGAAAATGCAGTGCCTATCATCGGACTTGAGGAAGGTCAGAAAAATGCGGTAGTTGCTGGTGAAGTCTGGAATAAGGAAATCACTACCTATAATGAAGGCAACCTAAGGGTCGACTACTGGCTGTCGGATGGAAGCGACAGCGTAGTAGTAAGAGCATTCTGGGATCACAGTGCTGAAGACAAGATAGAAATCGGTGATCACATTAAGGTCAAAGGCAGCTACCATGTGGCCAAAAACCTCAAAGAACCTGCTCTCTACCTCTTAAGCTACAATCTGCTGGACAAAGTGCTGCGCCAGGATAATTCTCCTCACAAGAGGATCGAACTGCATGCCCACACCAAAATGAGCTCCTTGGACGGACTGACCGAGATAAAGGAATTGATCCAGCGTGCGGCTGATTGGGGACATCCCGCCGTTGCTATCACTGATCATGCCTGTATACAGGCGTTCCCAGTGGGGCATGCGGCGTTGCAGGAAATCAACCGCAGCCGTTCGGATGAACAGAAGCTGAAATTGATTTACGGGGTGGAGGCTTACCTGGTAGAGGAAGACAAAAAAGACCGCCCCTTCCACATCATTATTCTGGCCCGTAACCGGCAGGGACTGAAGAACCTCTATCGCTTGGTCAGCAAGAGCTATTTGGACCACTTTTATCGCCAACCCCGCATTCTGCGCCGGGATTTAGCAACCTATCGGGAAGGACTGTTGTTAGGTACCGCTTGCGAGGCAGGCGAGCTTTTCCAGGCTATTTTGAGGGGCGCAGGCCAGGAAATACTGCAGCGGATAGCGGATTTTTACGATTACTTCGAAGTGCAACCCCGGGCCAACAATGCTTTCCTGCTGCGCCGAGGGGCAATTGCTTGTGAAACAGATCTACTGGAGATCAACCGCCAGATTGTGGCCTTGGGCCGTAGCAACGGCAAACCTGTGGTTGCCACCGGGGATGTGCACTTCCTGGATCCCGAAGATGAAAAATACCGTATGATCATGAAATCAGCCCTTGATTTTGAAGATGCAGAGGAAGCTATGCCTCTCTATCTGAGGACTACGGAGGAAATGTTAGACGAGTTCGCCTACCTGGGCGAAGCGGAAGCCCATCGCATAGTGGTGGATGATCCCGCCCGGGTAGCGGAACAGATTGAACATTTGCAGCCGGTACCGGATGGATTCTTTCCCCCCAAGATTCAAGGGGCTGAAGAGGAGATCACTGCTCTCACCTGGCGCAAAGCGCATGCTGTATACGGACCCTATCTTCCGCCCCTCGTGGAAGAGCGCATAAAACGGGAGCTGGACTCTATCATCGGCCACGGTTATTCCGTGCTCTACCTGGTGGCGCACAAGCTGGTCAAGAAATCAAATGAAGACGGCTACCTAGTCGGGTCCCGGGGATCGGTAGGATCTTCGCTGGTTGCTTTCCTGACCGGGATCACCGAGGTTAACGCCCTGCCGCCCCACTACATCTGCCGGGCATGTTACTATTTTGAGACCACTGACAGCGATATCCTCGGTTGCGGGGCTGATTTGCCGGACCGGCTTTGTCCAGGATGCGGGGCAACGCTGGCCAAGGACGGTTTCGATATCCCCTTCGAGACCTTCATGGGTTTTGAGGGAGATAAAGTCCCTGACATCGACCTTAATTTCTCTGGAGACTACCAGAGCCGTGCCCATCAATATGTTGAAGAACTGTTCGGGCGTGCCAACGTATTCAGAGCGGGTACTATCTCAACCATTGCCGATAAAACTGCGTTTGGCTTTGTTAAAAAATATGCCGAGAAAAAGGACCTTGATATTAAGAATTCGGAAATGACACGCCTAGCTCGCGGCATGACCGGAGTCCGCCGCACCACGGGCCAGCACCCGGGCGGATTGATAGTGGTTCCCCATGACAGCGACATTTTGGATTTCACACCCTTGCAGCACCCAGCTGACAATAAGGAATCAGGGATTATTACTACCCATTTCGAGTACCATGCAATCGGTGACCAGTTGGTGAAACTCGATATACTCGGCCATGATGATCCCACCGTAATCAAAGAATTAGAGGACCTTACCGGGATAAAGGCCGCTTCCGTAAGCCTGTCAGACCGCGCTACCATGCAGCTGTTTTCAGGACTGGAGCCGTTGGGTGCGAGTCCTGAGGATATCGGCTCAACCGTCGGCACCCTGGGGATCCCCGAATTTGGTACCCATTTTGTGCGGGGGATGCTTGAGACAACCAGGCCTACCACATTTTCGGGACTGGTCAGGATTAGCGGGCTTTCACACGGAACCGATGTTTGGCTAAACAACGCCCAGCAGCTGATAAGGGACCAGATAGCCAGCCTGAGCGAGGTCATTTGTACCAGAGACGATATCATGACTTACCTTATCTACAAACAGATGGACAAAAACCAGGCTTTTGATATTATGGAGCGGGTGCGCAAGGGCAAAGGGTTGAGTGCCCAGCAGGTTAAGCTGATGCAGACCACCCAGATTCCGGATTGGTATATTGGGGCCTGCCAGAAAATCAAGTATATGTTCCCAAAAGCTCATGCAGTGGCCTATGTGACCATGGCCTTCCGCATCGCCTGGTTTAAAATTAACTATCCCCTGGCCTTCTACGCCAGCTTTTTCGGGGTACGGGCCGAGGATTTCGAGGCTTCGACCATCCTGGCCGGATATGATAAGGTGTGCAATCGCATAAAGGAAATCGAAAAAATGGGGCTGTCTGCCCCCCAGAAAGAGCGTAAGCTCATTACAATCCTGGAATTGGCGCGGGAAATGTATGCCCGGGGATATCACTTCAAACCGGTGGATATATATCGCTCTGATGCACATAAATTCATCATCGACGGCACGGGTCTGATCCTGCCCTTTGCAGCCCTTCCCAATATAGGCGCTGCTGCAGCCCATGGCATAATCCTAAGCCGCCGGGAGGGGCCTTACATATCGATTGAGGATTTCCAGAACCGGACCCGCATGAACAAGAGCATTATGGATATGCTGCGCCAGGAGCAATGTTTTATGGACCTGCCGGAAAAAAGTCAGATCAGCTTGTTTGCCTGAGGAAGGCTGGCAGATCACAATATACAGCGATAAACTTGTATAAAAACAAGTCCGTATGATATACTTCTTATGTATCTTGCTAATAGTTTATTAGAAGAGTGGGTAACGGCCCACTCTTTCTATTGTAATATCCCGATAATCCCGCAAAGTGGGGGAATTGTGTATGAGCCGCCACCTGTTTCAAGCGCAGGTTAGAGAGGCCATTGCCATGAAACTTCAAGAACATGGCATTGAACTCTACGATTTGGAATTAAAAAGGGAGCGTAATGTCCGCATCTTGAGGATATATATCGACACCCCGGGTGGTGTGGATACTGACACGTGTGTGCTGGCCACCCGTACGATCAAGGACTATGTGGATAATCTGCCCGATCTGGACTACGATTATCTGGAAGTTTCATCACCGGGGATTGACCGGATAATCAAGCTGGACCGGGATTTAGAAAAGTATATAGGGACAAGAGTCATGGTCAAAACCAATCAACCGGTCGAGAGCAGGAAGAAATTTATTGGTCTTTTAACCGCATGTGATCCTGACAGCTTAACTATTGAAGAGGAGGGGCAGCTAATCGTTGTCCCCCGCGAACTCATATCTATAATGAGGTTACATCCAGATTTTTAAGGAGGAAATACTATGTCCCAAGAACTGATCCAAGCATTGAAAGAATTGGAAAAAGAACGCGGTATTCCCCAGCAAGCCCTGGTAGAGGCTATCAAATCGGCTTTAAATACCGCATATAAAAAGAATTTTGGCACGTCCCAGAATGTCAGTGTTGAACTGGATCAGATCACCGGTCAGGTTCAGGTCTATGCCCAAAAAAGGGTCGTAGAAGAAGTCAAAGATCCTTGCATGGAAATCAGTTTGGCGGATGCACAAGCGGTTGATGCTGAGGCCAGCCAGGACAATATCATGAATGTGGAAGTGACCCCCTCGAATTTTGGGCGCATCGCTGCCCAGACTGCCAAACAGGTGGTAGTCCAAAAACTGCGCGAAGCAGAGCGCAGCCTGATTTATGAGGAGTTTTCCGAACGCGAGGGTGAAGTCGTTACCGGTGTGATCCAAAGGATCGAATCCAAGACAGTGATTGTCAACCTGGGCAGAACGGAAGGAATCATGCTGCCTTCGGATCAGATATTTTCTGAACGCTATGAAGTAGGACATAGGGTCAAGGGTTATATATATGAGGTCAAAAATACCTCCAAGGGCCCGACCGTATTCATTTCGCGAACCCACCCCTATTTCCTTAAGCGACTGTTTGAACTGGAAGTTCCGGAGATCTATGAGGGTCTGGTGGAAATCAAGACCATTGCCCGTGAAGCTGGTTCTCGTTCCAAGATATCCGTATATTCAATGGATGATAAGATAGATTCAGTAGGGGCTTGTGTTGGTCCCAGGGGCATTAGGGTGCAGAATATTGTGAACGAGTTGAACGGCGAAAAAATCGATATTATCAAATACAATAAAGATCCGGAAAAGTTTATTGCCAATGCGCTGAGTCCCTCGAAGGTTATTTCGGTTGAAATAGAGCCGGAAGGGAAAAAGGCCCGGGTCATTGTACCTGATTATCAGCTTTCCCTGGCAATCGGCAAAGAGGGCCAGAATGCCCGCTTGGCCGCAAAGCTCACAGGTTGGAAAATAGATATCAAGAGTGAGAGCCAGGCAGAAGAGGAGTACGAAATGGATGGCGAAAGAGCGTAAGCTTCCCCAGCGCATGTGCGTAGGGTGTCGGGAAATGAAGAATAAAAAGGAACTGATCCGGGTAGTCAGGACTCCAGCAGGTTCAGTCGAATTGGATAGCACCGGCAAGAAATCCGGTCGGGGAGCTTACCTGTGCCCCAATACCTTGTGCCTGAACCTGGCAGTGAAGGGCAAGAGGCTGCAAAAAGCGCTCCAGCATGATATCGGTGAAGATATAGTACTGGCAATAAAGGCCCAACTAGAGAGTCCCTAAAAGGCAGATGATATTTTGCGACAAGTATATAACCTCATCGGTATAGCTCAGCGGGCAGGCAGGATTTCCTCAGGGATGGATTCAATCCGGGAAAGCATGTCCAAGAAAAAAGCTTTTATACTGGTTATGAGTGAAGATATAGCGGATAATAGCAAAGAAATTTTGCTGCGCGGCTGTAAAAAAAGCGGCATTCCTTACCTGATACTGGGGGACCGGTTCGAACTGGGCAACAGTATAGGTAAATCTGCCCGTGTAGCCTTGACGGTCAATGACCGAGGATTGGCGCAGGCAGTAACTAAGGCTTTGACAGCAGCTGGCAGAGAGGTAAAAACATGGGGGTGGATGAATGGCCAAGATTAGAGTGCATGAATTAGCCAAAGATTTGGGTGTACCCAGTAAAGAGATGGTAGATACCCTATTGAAATTAGGGTTGGATGTAAAAAACCATATGAGCACTATGGAAGAGTCGCAGGCAGCGTGGGTAAAGAAGCGGTTACAGGAAAAAAGTGCGCCGCCGTCGGAAAAGGCGACTGTACCTCCTGTGCGTAAGGCTGCTCCCCCTCAGCCCCCGGCCGCCCCGCGCTCGGAATCCAGAGAAACCAGAGGCGGCCAGCCTTCGGCACACCAGCCAGCAAATAGAAGCAGACCAGCATCTATGCCAGAACGGGAAAAAAGCGGACCGGCTCCGCAGCCGCAAGCCGGGGCCAGAGACAGGGAAACCAGGGTAGCACCAGGGGTGCGACCGCAGCAGGGACATCCAGCCCAGCCCAGACCTGAACAAAGGCCGGGAAACCAAATGAGCAGGCCAGCCCAGCCCAGACCGGAACAAAGGCCGGGAGCCCAAATAAGCAGGCCAGCCCAGCCCAGACCCGAACAAAGGCCGGGAGCCCAAATGGGCAGGCCAGCACCGAGCGGCGCCATGCCGCCACGGCCGGGAGGGCCTGCACGGCCTGGTCCAGCCACTCCCCCCCGGCGGGACGAGCAGAGGCCGGGTGCGCCCGGAAGAGTTCCGCCCCCGCGGCCTTTAGGGACTGAACCCAAAAAAGGATTCGAGAAGAAGCCTGCCTCGGGTTTTGCGCCTCAGGCCAGGCCGCCTGTGGCTGACTCGGGTGGCGCTAAAAAGACCGTACTTGGTGGCGGACCTGCTAAAGCTGGTAAGAAAACCGCGCCGCCAAGACCGCCATTTGTTAAAGACTACAGCCGTCCCCAAAAGAAGGGAAAGCATAAAAAGAAGCGGGAAGAATTGGTCCTGGTCACACCCGAGCATATCATAGTGGGAGATTCCATCCAGGTTAGGGAACTGGCCGATAAATTGGGCAAAGGTTCCGCTGAGATCGTTAAGAAGCTGATGGAACTGGGCATCATGGCTACCATCAACCAGGAAATAGACTATGATACGGTGGAAATTCTAGCCAGTCTTTATGACGTCAGTGTGGAAAAGGAAATCACCCAGGAACAACAGATGCTGGAGGAGATCATCGATACCCCCGAAAGCATGGTGCCTCGCTCTCCTATCGTAACCGTGATGGGTCACGTGGACCATGGCAAGACTTCCCTGTTGGACAAGATACGCAAGGCGGACGTGGTATCCGGTGAAGCCGGAGGAATTACCCAGCACATCGGGGCATACCAGGTCACGATCAATGGCAACCGCATTACTTTTATCGACACTCCTGGTCATGAGGCTTTCACTGCCATGCGGGCCCGGGGAGCAAATTTGACTGATATAGTGGTCCTGGTAGTCGCAGCGGATGACGGGGTAATGCCGCAGACGATTGAAGCTATCAACCACATCAAAGCAGCCAAGGTGCCTTTCCTGGTAGCTTTGAACAAGATGGACAAACCGGATGTCAATCCGGACAAGGTAAAACAACAACTCACCGAATACAGCATCGTCCCCGAGGAATGGGGAGGAGATACCATGTTCATCCCGGTCTCGGCCAAAACCGGGCTGGGAATAGACAACCTGCTGGAGATGGTGCTCCTGCTGGCAGAAGTGAACGATCTCCGGGCCAATCCCAACCGTGCTGCCGAAGGGGTAGTGATCGAAGGCCAGTTGGACAAGGGCAAGGGGGCAGTAGCGACCCTACTGGTGCAGAAAGGCACTTTAAAGGTGGGGGACTGTATAGTCTGCGGTTTCACCTGGTGTAAAGTGCGGGCCATGACCGACTACCGGGGTCGTAAAGTGGATTTAGCCTACCCATCCATGCCGGTTGAAATTACTGGTTGGTCAGACGTGCCTGAAGTAGGGGAAAGGGTTGTCGTCTGTGACGAAAAGACCGCCAAGGATATAGCCAGCCTGCGCCTCAGTGAAAAGAAACTGGAAGATCAGAAACAGAGCAGCAAGATTTCGCTGGATGATTTCTTCAAGCAAATGCAGAATACGGGCATGAAGGAACTCAACCTGATCATCAAAGGAGATGTCCAGGGCTCGATCGAAGCCTTGTCCCAATCCTTGCTGCGCCTGAGCACCAACGAAGTCAAAGTCAATGTGATCCATTCAGCGGTGGGTGCCATTACGGAAACTGACGTAATGCTGGCTTCGGCTTCGAATGCTATCATAATCGGCTTCAATGTCCGTCCCGATGTGAAAGCCCGCAAATATGGGGAGGACGAGAAGATCGATGTCCGCTTGTACCGGGTTATTTACGAAGCTATCGAAGATGTGAAGAAAGCCATGGTCGGCTTGCTGGAACCTGAGTATCGCGAGAAATATCTGGGCCGGGCAGAAGTCAGGGCAACCTTCAAGGTACCCAATATCGGGACCATTGCAGGATCATACATTATCGACGGCAAATTGCAGAGAAACGCTGATATACGGGTATTGCGCGATTCAGTCATCATTTATGAAGGTAAGCTGGCTTCGCTTAAGAGATTCAAGGATGACGTGAAAGAAGTAGTCGAAGGATATGAATGCGGCATAGGGGTAAAAGATTTCAATGATGTCAAAGAGGGAGACATCATTGAGGCTTTCACCATGGAGGAGATCGCCCGGGAGCTATAGTCCTCCCGGCGGACAGACCCTAATGAGGTGAACAAATGGGTAAGCGCAGACAGGAAAGGATGGCCGTGGAAATCAAGCGGATTATAGCGGCCATAATACATGAACACATGAAGGACCCCCGTATCGATGGCAAAGCGGTGTCCGTTACCAGGGTCGACGTGGCCCAGGATATCAGTCATGCCAGGATTTATTTCAGCATCCTGGGAACGGAAGAAGAACAAGCCGCGGCGATGCAGGCTCTACAAAAAGCCCGGGGATATATTAGGTCCGAACTTGCCCATGCCATTCAAGTCCGGCACGCGCCCGAATTGGAATTCAGGCTGGACCATTCCATTGAACATGGCATCAAAATTTCAACTATACTGGACAGTCTCGCGGAAAGAGCAGAGGCAGAGGATGATCCCGATGAGTGACGTGAGCAAATTGGTCAGGGCGATCCGCAACCGGGACGATTTCTTGCTGGTCGGCCATTCCATCCCTGACGGGGATTGCATAGGATCTCTGATCGGCATGTACTTGGGATTGACGGGACTGGGGAAAAAAGTCAAAGTGCTGCTGCAGGACCCGGTCCCGGCCATATATCGCTATCTGGAGGGCAGTCAGGCTATACTAACACCGGATGATTTGACCGAGGGATTTGACCAGGCGATTTTCCTGGATTGTTCGGATCCTGACCGGGCAGGGAGCGTGGCTGAACGCATAGTGAGAGACTGCCAATACAAGTTCAATATCGATCATCATCACAGCAACACCAGGTTTGCCCGCTGGAATTATGTGGACGACCAGGCCTCTTCCACATCGGAAATGGTCCTCGAGGTGCTCCTGAAACTAAAAGCAGTGATCACTTATGATATCGCCAATGCTTTGTATATAGGCATACTCCAGGATACGGGCGGCTTTCAGCACAATACCACCAGCAGTTCCACCTTCAGGGCGCTGGCTTATCTGCGGGAAAGAGGAGCCGATCTGGACAAGATAAAGCACCACCTGTTTGAATCCAAGAGCAGAGCGGAGCTCAAACTGCTGTGCCTGGCCCTGCAAAACATGAATTTCAGCGCCAGCGGTAAAATCGCCTGGATGATATTGAATTACGACGAGGTGAATGCCATCGGAGCTATCGATATATGCCCGGAAGGCATTATAAACCACGCCCTGAATGTAAAAGAAGTTGAAGTAGCCTTGATGTTCCGGGAGATTAATCCCGGGGAGATAAAAGTGGGGTTTCGTTCCAAAGGCGCCATAGATGTGGCGGCTATAGCTGCGGAGTTCGGGGGAGGAGGCCACCGCCGGGCCTCGGGGTGCCGGCACGCAGGCCCCATGGAAGACGCCGAACGGGAAGTGGTGTTGGCGGTAGAAGGCGTGATGATCTAGGTGGATGGTTTTATTAATGTTGACAAACCCCAGGGAATAACTTCATTTGGAGTTGTCCGACAGATGCAAAGGTTGTGTCCCAAGACCAAATTGGGACACCTGGGGACATTAGACCCGATGGCTTCGGGGGTTCTTCCAGTGGCTATAGGTCACGCCACTCGATTGATAGAATATGTCAAGGATACTGACAAAGTATACCGGGCGGGTATGACACTGGGAGGAGTATCGGATACTCTGGATGCCTGGGGCAACATAACATTTAAAGAGCACATAGATTATTCGGCAGAGATGCTGCCACAAGTCTTGCAGCGTTTCACAGGGACGATCAGACAGATACCCCCCATGTATTCTGCAGTCCATCATCAAGGGGCCAGACTTTATGAGTTGGCTCGCCAGGGAATAACGGTCGAAAGAGAATCCCGGGAGATAGAGATAAAGTTCCTGCGGCTTGAAGCAATCAGCCAGGACCTGGAAGGAAGACCGGTTATCACATTTGAGGTAGGTTGTTCCCAAGGGACTTATATACGTTCTCTATGTCATGACATAGGCATGGAGCTTGGCACCGGGGCTTTTCTTTCAGCTTTGGTGAGGACCCGGGCCGGTGTTTTTTCAATCGAGACGGCCCATGAACTGGCGGAAATAAAGCAAAGTGGAAACGCCTGGCGGGAATGGGTTCTCCCGGCAGATTTCCCGCTGGACCATCTTCCATCGCTGTCGGTTTCTTCCGCTCAGATGCAGGCTATATGCAATGGCAACAGGATAGTAGTATCTGCACCAGGCCTTGGCGGGATTATCCGGGTATTTAGTCCTGCAGGAAGCCTGGCAGCCATCGCCCAGGCTTCAATTCTGGCAGCGGGAACGGAAATCAAGCCCCTGAAAGTATTGTGTTCCCGGGATGAATAGCCCGGTCATGCATACACAAATCATACCGGCAAGGAGTTAGAGCCATGCAGACTGTTAGCGGCATAGAGAATTATCGCGATCCAGGCCGGCCGGTTTACCTGGCCTTGGGTAACTTCGATGGAGTTCACCAGGGCCATCAAAGCCTGATCACCGCCCTGGTGAACAAGGCTCATGTTAACGGCGGGCTAGCAGTAGCCTTCATTTTTGAGCCTCATCCGGCCCAGGTTTTGAACCCGGAGAGGGCGCCCCGGTTGCTTAACACTGCCGCCAGGAAAGCATCTTTGCTTGCGGCCATGGGACTCGATATACTCGTCTATCATCCTTTTAGCCGGGACATCGCTGCCTGGACCCCGCTTGAGTTTGTGGAACGCATATTGATAGAGCGCCTGCAAGTCCGGGAAGTGTTCGTTGGTTTCAACTATACCTTCGGCCATCGGGGATTGGGAACTCCCGGCACCATGCAGGAAATAGGCAGCAAGTTGGGTTTTGGTGTGAATATTATCCCCCCCGTGGAATTTAAAGGCGAGCCCATTTCCAGCAGCCTGGTGCGCAAAGCCCTGGAAGACGGGGACATAGATACTGCCCACAGTCTGCTGGGGTATTATCCAATCGTGGACGGAGTAGTGGTGGAAGGGGAGCACCGCGGCAAACAGCTGGGCTTTCCTACCGCCAACATAGGTGTGGAAGGCATGTTCCACGTCCCCGCGACGGGAGTATATGCGGCTCGAGCCCGGGTAGGCGCACAACAGTATCACAGTGTTGTGAATATTGGCAGTAAACCTACATTCCACGAGGACTATCCCATATCCATCGAAGCACATTTGATGGATTTCGACGGTGATATTTATGGGCAACCCATAAGTCTGTCTTTTTTAGCCAAACTGCGGGATGAAAAACGTTTTGAGTCCCTGCAGGAACTGGTCAGCCAGATAGGCCGGGACCGGGATCAAGCCCTGGAAATATCACGCTTACATGGGGCAGACCTATAAAGCAAGGTCACGTTTACTTTTAGCTGGGGCTGTGGTAAAATATCTCTGTTATAGGTAAGTCTGCGGCTGCAGCGAGAGTTATTAATCCAGAGAGCGGCCAAGGTCTTGGACCCGGTTCAATCAAATATGGACCACAACCCTGTTCTGCCTGATAAGGCAGCAGGAAATCAGCAACCATTGGCTCAGGTTGGCGAAGTCACCGGCGTCAGTCTTGGTTAGTGGCGTTTATGAGTAAGGAGGTGAAAAGCTTGGCTCTGTCTTCGGAGAAAAAGCAGGAAATTATCAAGGCATTTCAGGTCCACGAGAAAGACACCGGATCCCCTGAGGTGCAGATAGCTATTCTTACCGATAGAATAAACTATCTCAATGAACATCTGAAAGCGAATAAGAAGGACCACCATTCCAGAAGAGGCCTTTTGAAAATGGTCGGACAAAGGCGGTCACTACTAGACTATCTGAAGAATAACGATTTTGACCGTTATCGCAACATCGTTACTCGGTTAGGTTTACGCAGGTAAAGAGCGGGATGCCGCTCTTTAACTTTATACAGGTAAGGTGAAAGGAGGATTTTCACATCTTGCACAAATACCAAATTGAAGTCGCCGGCAGACCATTGGTTGTCGAAGTCGGCCAGGTTGCCAAACAGGCCAATGGATCGGCCTTGGTCAGATATGGGGATACAGTAGTCCTGGTAACTGCTACTGCATCCAGTCCCCGGGAAGGCCTGGATTTTTTCCCTTTGACAGTCGAATACGAAGAAAAACAGTACGCTGTAGGCCGTATACCTGGAGGCTTTATCAAGAGAGAGGGCAGGGCCACCGAAAATGCGACCCTGTCAGCCCGTCAGATCGACCGGCCAATAAGACCTCTTTTCCCCAAGGGATTTAAAAACGATCTGCAGATTGTTGCCACCATTCTTTCGGTGGATAAGGACAACTCTCCGGATATTACCGCTATTCTGGGAGCCTCTGTAGCACTAGGTGTGTCCAACATTCCTTTCGCCGGACCGGTGGCAGCTGTCATCGTAGGTCTGGTGGATGGCCAGTTGGTCATAAATCCTACTATTGAACAGCACCATGACAGTGATCTGCACCTGGTCGTAGCTGGTACCAAAGAAGCCATAATGATGGTGGAAGGACATGCCAACGAAGTCCCCGAAAACATTATGCTGGATGCCATATTCTTCGCCCATGAGGAGATCAAGCGCCTGGTGGCGTTCCAGGAACCCATATATGTAGAGCTAAGCAAGCCCAAGATGGAGGTTGCTGCTGCGCCGATAGATGAAGAGATGGCCGCTGCCGTCAGGTCCTTTGGCCAATCACGCCTGGAGGAAGCAGTTAAGAATCCTGACAAGAAATCCCGCGAGGCCCATATGGATGAGACCCGCGCATCTATTCTGGCTCATTTCAAGGAAGTCTATCCTGAGCAGGACAAAAATATCGCTTCAATAGTTGACAAGCAAATGAAAGAGATTGTCCGGAATATGATCCTGGAAGATGGCGATCGGGTCGATGGCAGAAAACTGGATGAAATCAGACCGATCAGCTGTGAAGTCGGTTTCCTGCCCAGACCTCACGGTACCGGTCTGTTCACCCGCGGACAGACTCAGGTTTTGTCGGTGGTGACCCTTGGGCCGCTGCGGGAGAACCAGTTGCTGGATGGACTGACCATCGCTGAGAGCAAAAGATATATCCACCACTATAATTTCCCTCCCTATAGTGTAGGTGAGACCAAACCGATGCGCGGACCGAGCCGCAGGGATATTGGCCATGGAGCCTTGGCCGAACGGGCCCTACTAGCTGTGGTACCCAGCGAAGACGAGTTTCCCTATACCATTAGGGTGGTCTCTGAGGTATTGGAGTCCAATGGATCAAGTTCCATGGGCAGTGTGTGCGGCAGCACCATGGCCTTGATGCATGCCGGAGTACCCATAAAAGCCCCTGTAGCAGGCATAGCCATGGGCTTGGTGAAAGCTGAAGACAAATTTGCCATACTGGCTGATATCCAAGGCATCGAGGACGCGCTGGGAGACATGGACTTCAAATTGGCCGGCACTGCCAAGGGTGTGACCGCTTTGCAGATGGATATCAAGATTTTTGGTGTTGACCGGGAGATAGTTACTGTTGCGCTGGCCAAAGCAAGAGAAGGACGGATGTTCATCATGGGCAAGATGCTGGAAGCTATCGACAAGCCCAACCAAGAGCTGTCTCCCTATGCTCCGCAGATGATCCGGATGCAGATCAATCCTGACAAGATCCGGGAAGTAATCGGTCCCGGCGGAAAGATTATCCATAAGATAGTAGCTGAGAGCGGTGCCAAGATCGATATTGAAGATGACGGCAGCCTTTTCATCATCGCCACCGATGAAGAAAGCGGCAAAAAGGCCCGCTCCCTCATCGAAGCCATTCTTGCCGAGGTTGAGGTAGGACGTATCTACACCGGTACGGTCAAGCGCATCATGGACTTCGGTGCTTTTGTGGAAATTATACCGGGGGTGCTGGGGTCCAGCGGAAAAGAGGGGCTGGTGCATATCTCCCAGCTGGATGAAGCCAGGGTCAATAAGGTCGAAGATGTGGTGAAAATCGGTGATAAGATCGAAGTCAAAGTGACCGAGATCGATCGTCAGGGCCGTGTCAACCTGTCCCGCAAAGCGGCACTGCGCGAGGCTAAAGCAACCGGAGCCACCACTGGACAATAATGGCGAACATAAATAGACCGGGTTTTCTCGGTTTATTTATGGCCCTGCCAGACCGGATCAGATCAATCAATAAAAGAAAAAACCAATATCAGTGCTCACTGCCAAGAAATCATCGATTCGAACCAGCTTAGGTAGTGGGTATTGTTTTTTACCCGTCCTCACACATCGGCATTTTCAGCTCGAGGAAACGGCCAACATCGGCTGGATGAATCATGATCGGCAAAAGGGTAATGGAGGTAAAAGTGTGATAAACAGCTGGGAACTCAGCAATGGCGCGAAATTAGTGGTAGAAGACATTGATTATTTGCGATCTGCTGCCGTAGGGGTGTATATAAAGGTCGGCTCAAGACATGAAAATCCTGGTCTTATGGGCGCCAGCCATTTGATCGAACATATGCTGTTCAAAGGCACCCCCAGCCTCACCGCTCGAGATATTGCGGAAAAACTGGAAAGCATGGGGGGGCAGCTCAATGCTTATACTGGCAAGGAGTATACGTGCGTTTATGCTCGAACCCTGGATGAAGATATATTCGAAGCTATGGATATTGTCTTCGATATGCTGTTTAATTCGTGCATGTCCCCCCAGGACCTGGACACCGAACGAGAAGTGGTTATGGAAGAGATCAACACCTATGAAGATACACCGGACGAATTGATCCATGATGTCTTTGCCCGCCAGTACTGGGCAGGCCATCCCATGGGCAACCCTATCCTGGGATCGCTGGAGTCTGTCGCGAACATGGACAGGGAAGAAATAATCGCCTATTATCGCAGCTGCTATGTGCCAGCCAATATGGTCATTGCGGTAGCTGGTAATGTGGAGAACCTCAAGGTAAGGGACTACCTGGAGGACAAATTGAAGGACCGTTCCGGTTCGGCTTGTGGTTTGGCCGGCACAAAACCGGTGGCGAATTCACCATTCGAGACCCTGGTGCCCAAGGAAGTGGAGCAAATCCAAATCTGCCTGGGAGTACCCGGGCTGTCTTTTCTTGATGACGAGCGTTATACCCAGACGGTATTGAACAGTATACTGGGAGCTGGGATGAGTTCACGCTTGTTTCAAAAACTGAGGGAAGAACTGGGTCTGGCCTATTCAGTATATTCTTATCCAGCCACATATTCAGATACTGGATTGTTCAGCATCTATATCGGCACCAGCAGATCAAAGATAGCACAGTTTTGTGCAGTGCTCAATAAGGAGATCGAGCACTTGGTGGATCAAGGCGTAACCGCAGATGAAATCCTCCGCACCCAGAAGCTGACCAAATCAAGCATCGCAATGAGCCTGGAGAGTGCCATGAACCGCATGACCAGGCTGGGAAAAACCATGATGATGTATGACCGGATCATTTCCCCTGAAGAGGTCATCGCCAAAATCAGCCAGGTGACCCCGGAAATGGTGCAGGAATTGGCAGCACGGCTTCTGCGCCCGGAACTGTTTGCCATTGCGGCTATTGGCGATGAAAAAGCATTGCCGCAGGTCGAGGCCGAATACAAGAAATGGTGGGGCCACAAGTGATGAAAGTATTGGTAACCCGTATCCATTCCCATGATTTGCCGCTTCCTCAGTTCATGACCCCGGGAGCTGCCGGTATGGACATTTATGCCGCCAACCGGGAGGATGTTATCCTGCCAGCCGGAGGCCGGGCTTTGATCCCTACCGGCATAGCGATGGCCATACCGGCCAATTGCGAAGCCCAGATCAGGCCCCGCAGCGGTCTGGCATTGAAGTATGGCTTGACCTTGCTCAATACGCCGGGGACCATTGACTCCGATTACCGCGGTGAGATCAAATTGATCGTAATAAACCTGGGAGAAGGGGATTATACCCTAAAACGAGGTGAGCGCATCGCGCAGATGGTATTTGCCCAGGTAGTTCAACCTGAGATCTTGGAGGTAGAATCCTTGGACCAGACGGACCGCGGTGCAGGAGGTTTTGGACACACCGGTAAATAGCTTTTTTATGCGGCCTATGATCCAACCCGGGCTTTTTTACCGGATGGATGCAGACAGACCATTACCAGCAGGCGGAGCTCCAAGGGCTCTATTTCACCCCGAAATGCAAGCTGGCTTGTAACTGGAACTTGTATTGATAATTGGGCTACAATGGTATAAGATAGTTAAAATTTACGAGGAGGCCAAAAAAATGACTGATAGGTTCAGCAAAGAAGGTCTGACCTTCGATGATGTGCTGCTGATTCCGGGCCATTCTAAGGTATTGCCTAACCAAGTCGACATATCGACCCGCCTGACCCGCAATATCCGCCTGGAGACACCGATCATGAGCGCCGGGATGGATACGGTCACTGAGACCAGGATGGCTATCGCCATGGCCCGCGAAGGCGGAATCGGCATCATTCATAAAAATATGAGCATTGAGGATCAAGCCAGGATGATCGACCGGGTCAAACGCTCGGAACATGGAATTATTTCGGATCCATTCTTTTTGTCACCGGATCACAAGGTGAGCGATGCCCTAAGTATTATGGAACACTACCATATTTCGGGGGTGCCGATTACCGAAGGCAGTAAATTGGTCGGGATCTTGACCAACCGGGACCTGCGTTTTGAGACTGATTTCGAACAGCCGATCAGAAATATCATGACCAGCGAGAATTTGGTCACCGCACCAGTGGGAACGACCATGGAACAAGCCATGCAGTTACTGCGCAAATACAAGATCGAGAAATTGCCTCTGGTCGATGAGAACTACAATCTGACCGGGCTGATTACTATAAAAGACATCGAAAAGACCCAGAAATATCCTAATGCTGCCAAGGATAAAGGCGGACGCCTCATTGTCGGAGCAGCAGTCGGAACTGCCCGCGACACTATGGAGAGAGTTGAAGCCCTCAAGAATGCCTCGGTTGACGTGATCGTGGTGGATACCGCCCATGGACATTCCGAAGGGGTTATACAAATGGTGGCCCTGATTAAAAAGAGGTATCCGGACCTGGAATTGATTGCCGGGAACGTGGCCACAGGAGAAGCTACCGAGGCATTGATCAGAGCAGGCGCTGATGCCATCAAGGTAGGGATAGGGGCAGGCTCTATCTGCACTACCCGGGTAGTGGCCGGTATTGGGGTGCCGCAAATCACCGCGGTTATTGACAGTGCCAGGATAGCCAGGAAATATGACATTCCCATAATATCTGATGGGGGCATCAAATACTCCGGAGACATCGTCAAGGCTATAGCAGCTGGTGCTGATGTGGTCATGCTAGGTAATCTATTGGCGGGCACCGATGAGAGTCCTGGCGAAGAAGTGATCTTACAGGGGCGCCGCTTCAAGGTATACAGAGGCATGGGTTCAATGGGAGCTATGGTGGAAGGCAGCAGTGATCGCTATTTCCAGGAGGATGCGCAAAAATTAGTGCCCGAGGGTATCGAGGGCCGTACTCCTTATAAGGGATCCGTGTCTGAGAGCATTTTCCAACTGGTAGGAGGACTGCGGGCAGGTATGGGATACTGCGGGGTGGTCAATATCGATGAGCTCAAAGACAACACACAATTCATCAGGATAACCAATGCTGGATTGACCGAGAGCCATCCCCACGATGTATTTATTTCCAAAGAGGCGCCCAATTACCAGGTATTGTAAAAATGGCGGTTTACGCAATTCGTCTAGCTCTGGCATTCGTGGTGGGATTCGCGGTAGGCATAATTAGTGCCCGGGATGACAGGAACAAATCGAGCCGCGACTTTGCCTTGATTTGCCTGTGTTCGGCCCTGCTTTCCATCATGGCCGGCGGCGTGATCGAAAGTATGGAGATACCCCCGACAGGAGATCCGCTGCGCTTGCCGGCGCAAATCATTTCGGCGTTGGGATTCCTCGGTACAGGTATGATGTGGGTCAGCCGGGAAAACCAGGTGCAAGGCATCACCAGGGCAGCTTCACTGTGGCTTACGGCTATTTTAGGACTGCTGATCGGAGCCGGTTTCTTAACAACCAGCCTGATAGGATTGATTTTCCTGGTCTTGATATACCTGATTTCGCCTCCTATTGAAAGATACCTGATAAATTTTCGCAGGTGGTTGATTCGCCATCGGGGTACAAAGACGGGCTAGAAGACAGCTGGATTTGCCAGGCCAAATCCGATACGATTTTGTTTTGAGGAGCTTGTCAGGGGATGGTTATTTCCCGGCAAGCTTTTAAAATAGTCAGGAGGCAACCATTAGATGAGATATGAAGGCAATGTTTTCCGGCCCCCCAGTGAGGCCAGGAGTTATATACTGCAATGCACAGTGGGTTGTTCCCACAACCGCTGTACTTTCTGCTCCATGTACAAAGACAAAAAATACCGGGTCAGGAGCCTGGATGAAATCAAGGCCGACATTGGCATGGCCCGCCAGTATTACGGGGATTTGGTAAAGGTATTCTTGGCTGATGGCGATGCTCTTGCCATGCCCACCACCGATTTGCTGGAAATACTGGCCTGTCTCTATCAGGCTTTCGGCAGCCTTGAACACGTGGGCATCTATGCCAGTCCCGACAGCATACTGGACAAGGATTCCAGCGAATTGCGAGCCTTGCGGGAAGCCGGGCTGACCATTGCCTACCTGGGGGTGGAAACCGGAGATGAAAGGCTCTTAGAGGACATACGCAAGGGTGTGAGCTATAGCGAAATGGTAGCAGCCGGTAAAAAGATCAAAGAAGCAGGTATCTTGCTGTCAGTCACGATTTTGCTGGGTTTGGCCGGCCGCAGTCCCCGGGCGGCTGAACACGCCCGCAACACAGCCAGGATCCTGAACGAGATACAGCCCGACTATATAGGTGCCCTGACTCTGATGCTGGAACCTAAAACCGAATTGTACCGCCGGATGCAGAAGGGTGATTTCGAATTGCCCAATCCCTTCGAGATACTTGATGAGCTGCGTATAATAATCCAGGGGCTGGAACTCAAGGGCACCGAGTTCAGGAGCAATCACGCTTCCAATTACTTGCCGATCCGTGGCAGATTGCCGGATGATAAAGAAAAGATACTGGAACTGATCAATGGGATAATACTGAAAAACGATCGGAGCTATTTGCGCCCCGATTACCTGCGGGCACTCTAAGCCGCAAGCCCGCAGGGTCGCTCAAGCGTTTACATGCATCACTATTAAAATCGTGGGGGAGGCATTTACCGATGGCTTTATTCGGCAATAAGGACGAGAATCTGTTCCTGCTCTTCGCTGAAAGCGCCCGGGTGGTAGTAAGGGGAGGAGATATACTCAATGAAGTGGTGAATGATTACCGCAATTTGGATGAGAAGATGGCTCAGCTGACTGATTTGGAAAATGAGGGAGATAAAATCATCCAGACCCTGGTCAGGAAACTCAACACCAGTTTCATACTCCCCTTCGATCGCGAAGACGCACTGAAACTGGTGCAGCAACTGGCGACCACCTTGGATTATATCACCGGCATCATCGATATAATGATACTTTATAAAGCCGGTGAGCCCACCCAACAGGTTAAGGAGATGGTAACTACTCTTTACGAAGCCCTGCTTTTGCAGGAGAAAGCCTTCAAGCTCCTGAATAAAATCGAGCAGAACAAGAAGATCCTGCTGGAATACAGCGAGAATATTCGCCAGCTGGAACACAAGCAGGATAATTATTACCGCAGCTACCTGGGGGACTTGTTCGAAAATGAAAAGAATCCGGTGGAAATCATTAAGTGGCGGGGCGTCTATGAACACATAGAAATGGCTATGGACCATGTGGAAGATGTAGCCCACCTGATCAGGAACCTTTGTATTAAATACAGCTAAAGCCAGGCTGGATCCAGATGTGGTCATACCCGGCTAACCCTTGAGAAGCTAAGAGCCTCGTTCAAACCAGAAGTTTGGACGAGGCTTTGGTGTCATATCCATTTGCGGTTGCGGAAGAACCCCAGCATACTGAACGACAAGCCCACCATGCCCAGCAAAATCAAAAGCCACATGAGCGGATGCTCTCGCCCGGGGAATTCAACGTTCATTCCGAAAAAGCCGGTGATAACAGTAAGAGGCATCATCAGTATACTTATGATGGTCAGTATGGTGATGATCTCGCTGGTCCGGCCCGAGAGCACGGTATAATAAGTATCCATAGAGCTGTTGACCAGATCCCGGTAGGTATTGACCGTATCCAGGATGCTGTTCAGGTTGTCGGCCAGGTCCAAGTAGTAGGGAACATTGTCATCCTTGACGAAAAAAGCGTACCTGCCCCGGATATTCTGGAAAATCTGCCGCTGGGGGATCAGGACCTTGCGCAAGAGAATAATGGTGCGGCGCAGGGTGGAGATCTCTTCGGTAATCTGCTGTCCCTTGCTGACGAAGATATTCTCTTCCAGGTCGTCGATCCGCTCTCCCAGGCGGTCGATAATAGGGAATGAATCATCAACTATGTTATCCAGGATTTTGTAGACCAGGTAGTCCGGGCCACGGTTCATGTACTGGGAATCGGTCAGTGATATCCGGGCCGCCTTGCCGACTGCCAAGAGTGCCACCGGGTGTATGGTCACGATATAGTTGGCTCCCAGGAAAACATCAAGTTCTATGCTGGAAATTTCATCTTCTTCCTCTGCTTCTTCGAAGTAGCGCAGGGCGTGGAAGACGAAGAAATGGTAGTCATCATAGCGGTCGATCTTAGCCCGCGGGCTTTCCTGCAGGCAGTCCTCCAGGGCCAGGGGATGGAAATCAAACAGCTTACCTATATATGCCAATTCTGCTTCTGAGGTATCATAGAGGTCGATCCAGAGCAGATTATCGACAGAAGACAAAAGATCAGCAGTCTTAGACAAGTCTATATCATGATACATCCGGTTTTCATCATGATTATAGAAGTAGGTCTTGATCAAAACCTAATCCCTCCTCGCTAATGGAAGGGTTACATGTCCAATCGGTGCTGAAAGGTAACCCCACCATATATTTTAAGGTTGATTGCGCTGTACAAGCACCTGGTTCGAGATAAAGGTATAGGTTCCATTTCACCACCGCCTTTCACTTGGCAATCAGTTGGTCGGAAACATGGCCGGCCTCACTCACCAACGGTTACTCCTAGGATAATATACCTTCTTATGAGGGAAATTGTCAATCTTTAGCCAAATTGGCGGGCGGCACAGGGAAGCCTGGAGCACTAGAATGCTCCGGTTCGATGGATGGGGCCCCGACCTTGAAGGCGGGACAATCTATTGGCCACTAATTGCGGGCTCTGCAGGAATCAGGCTGTACAATAGCTAATATCTAAGCTAGCACACAAAGGGGAGTGAGAAAAATGCAGGTGAAAATCACGATCCTGGTGGAAAATACCACCCCAATGCCTAATTTGATAGGTGAATACGGATTCGCCTGCTTGGTCGAGGTTGATGAGCGCAAGGTTTTGTTCGATACTGGCAGTTCCAGGGCTCTTCTGGTTAACAGTACCGCCCTGGGGATCGACCTGGGCCAGATCGGGGAGGTTGTCCTCAGTCATGGCCATTATGACCACACTGGAGCGCTCCTGGCCCTGTTGCAGGAACACGGTCCGAAAAGAATATACGCCCATCCGCATTTCCTCTTCCCGAAACTGATCCCCTTGAAAAATGGTAGAATAAAGGGAATAGGCACTCCATTTGCCCAAAGCCAGCTGGAGAAGGCCGGGGCGGAATTCATCCACGTGGATTCGTTCACTTCCATTGGCTCGGACATATACCTGAGCGGGGAGATCCCCCGCTTGAATGATTTCGAGGATGTGGGCGGAAATTTCAAGGTAGAGATGAACGGGCAGGTAAAGGACGACCACCTGACAGACGAGATGGTCTTGATAATCGACCACCCGCAAGGATTGATCATTATAAGTGGTTGCGGGCATGCAGGATTAATCAATATCCTGGACCACGCCATACTCATGACCGGCAAGGAAAAGATCCTGGCTTATATTGGCGGGACTCACCTGATGACTGCGTCTGCCCAGCGCTTGGAGCGCACCATCACCGCTCTGAAAGCATATAATATAGATGAACTGATCGTGGCTCATTGTACCGGGTTTTATGCAGCCGCTCGATTGTATTGCAAAATGGGAGATATGGTCGTTAAGGCGGAAACGGGTATGACATTCGAATTCTAACCGTCCCCAAACACTAAGGAGGTGCTAATAGTTGGCAATAGATAACTACCGTTTGAATCCTCAGGATCTATCCAATAAATGCCGTCCATCATTCTTCAGGTTCAGAAGCACTGCTGAAGTAGATCCTCTTAAGGGGATTATTGGCCAGGACCGGGCAGTGCGCTCCCTTGGTTTTGCCCTGGATATCGGCAATGAGGGTTATAACGTTTATCTGTCCGGGTATTTCGGAACCGGCCGAACCACCTTGGCTCTAGACATGTTGAACCAAAAAGCTGCTAGCAAGCCGATCCCGGATGACTGGTGTTATGTACATAATTTCAAAAACCATGAGATTCCCAACGCGCTTAGCCTGCCCGCCGGGATGGGAATGGAATTCAAGCAGGACGTAGCAGAAATAATGGACTCGGTCTTCAAGCACATCGTGAAGGCTTTTGAGGGGCAGGAATTCGATTTCCAGAAAAATGCGATCCTCAACCAATTCGCGGAGGAAACCAACCAGCTGTATCTGAGGCTGGAAGAGGAAGCGAGGGGTGAGGGATTCACCATTTCCCGCACTCCCAGCGGAGTCATAAGCATACCCCTGAAGGAAAATGGCGAACAGTTGACCCAGGAAGAGTATGAACAGATGACGGAAGAGACCCGCGCGGAACTTATGAAGAAAAGTGCCGAGGTACAGGAAAAGATCAATGAAGCTTTTCGCCATTATAAGGAATTGGAGAAAAAAGCCCGGGAGAAGATAAAATCCCTGGAGATAGAGACGGCGCGGATGGTAGCTGTGCCTGACTTCAATCCCTTATTCGAAAAATACGACGCTCTTAAGGAAATAGTGGCATACCTGCACGATTTACACCAGGATGTGCTTAACAATCTCGACATGCTCAAATCGATGGAAGAGGATTCGCCGGCCAATCTCTTGAGGCGTTTGGACCGCAGGGCCCTGGTCAGGAAATACCAGGTCAACCTGGTAGTCGACAACTCCAAGCTTAAAAACGCTCCGGTGGTTTATGAGACCAATCCCACATTCTCCAATCTCTTCGGGCAGATAGAGTTCGAAAGTGAATTCGGGGTCTTGACTACTGACTTTTCAAGAATCCAGGCCGGCTCTATTCACCGGGCTAACGGCGGATACCTGGTGCTCAATGTCTTCGATATCATCAAGAATTTCATTGTCTGGGACAAACTTAAACGGGTGTTGAAAAACAAAGAGATAGTCGTGGAGAGCATGAGCAAGACCTTCGGTTGGGGTAATGCGGAAACCCTGCAGCCGGAAGCGATACCCATTGAGCTGAAACTTATCCTGATAGGGGATCCTTTCATCTATTACCAACTTTTCGCCTATGACGAGGAATTCCAAAAGCTCTTCAAGATACGGGCTGATTTCGATGTGGAAATGGATCGCACCCCCCAACATGTGCGGGAATATTCCCGCTTTGTAAGTTCAGTATGTTCCAATAAGAAACTGCGTCATTTCATTCCAGCGGCGGTAGCAGAGGTCGTCGACTATGGCAGCAGGATGGCTGATGATCAAGCTAAACTCACCACCCTATTCAACCGCCTGGTGGAAATCGTTTATGAAGCCAACTCCTGGGCGGGCATCGACAAGGAAGAACTGGTGACCAGGGAACATGTCAGAAGAGCGATCGCGGAAAAAGACTATAGGGCAGCCATGTTGGATGAGAAGATGCAGGAACTGATTGAACAAGGTACTATAATGATAGATGTGTCCGGGACCAAAGTAGGTCAACTCAATGGCTTGTCGGTTTATCAGGTCGGGGATCATCAATTCGGAAAACCCATGCGGATCACCGCCAAGACTTTCATGGGGGAAAAGGGCATCGTCAATATAGAACGGGAGGTGCACCTCAGCGGGAATATATACAATAAAGGGGTTTTGACCTTGAACGGCTACCTGGGGGCACAATACGCTCAGGACAGGCCATTGTCGCTTTCAGCCAGTGTGACCATTGAACAGAGTTATTCGGGGATCGAGGGGGACAGCGCATCCAGTGCGGAACTTTACGCCCTGTTGTCCAGCTTGGCTGAGGTGCCCCTCAACCAGGGCATAGCCGTAACTGGTTCAGTCAACCAGAATGGTGAAATCCAGCCCATTGGGGGAGTAAATCATAAAATTGAAGGCTTTTTCAGGGTGTGCAAAGCTCTGGGTCTTACCGGTGAACAGGGGGTCATCATACCCCGGCAAAATGTCAAAAACCTCATGCTGAGCGATGAACTGATAGGGTCGGTCCGCAGGAAGATGTTCAACGTCTGGGCGGTTGAACATATTAATGAAGGATTGGAGATTTTAACAGGAGTACCAGCCGGTGAAAAGACGGAAAGCGGGGAGTTTCCTCCCGGCAGCATTCATTATCTGGTCAGCCGCAAACTCGGCCTATGGGGTAGTAGAACCGCAGCAATAATGGGAGGCGCCACAAGGAACCGGGCTAAAACAGGCAGCCTGATCAGGAGACCAAGGAGGTAATATCGGTGCAGAGAATTAAAGGCTTGTTGTTGGCTGCGGCATTGGTTATGATTATGGCAGCAGCCGCGGGGTGCAGCGGAGAGCTGGGATCATGGATGCAGAAAGCCAAGGGGACGGAACCGCAACTTATCAAGGTCCATATTCAGTTCACCAATCAAAAAGACCTGGTTTGTTATGTGAAGAGCATGGGAATCGCAAAGGATGCCCAGGTATACACCGGCGGACCTTCAGCCAACAATATGTATGACCGGAATGGCAACATAACCGGGTCCTTTAATTACCAGCAGGTCATGTATATGGAAATAGTACCCGAAGAAGTAACCAATCAAAATTGAAACTTACCACAGAAAGGAGTATGGTTTTATGGATTATGTAGATGCCAAATGTATGCTGTGCGGGAAGGTCTACCAACTGGGCGAAGATAACAAAGATTTCAAAAAGATGTGCGACCCGAACAAACCAGGTACTTATATATGTGACCTTTGTGCAAATAGGGTCAGGTACGAGTCTGATGATAAAAAAAAGCATCCCAAACCCCAGAGCAATTGATCATATACGCAGCAAGTGCCCGAACCGGCAGAGATCTTTTTTGCCCTTTGAATGCAACTGGCACCGCGAACCGGAAATGATCTGATGAGTGGGATCGGATCGAGACAGCATTGCAATCCATACCTCCAGGGGTATGGATTTTGTCTGTCCTGGCTTGAGGTGCTATTTTTCCGCGCTTTTGCATAGACCAGGCGAAAATTATTCTTTAGAATAATATAAATGATGCTGCTAACCCGAAACCATGCCAAAGAGGGGGCCGAAAAATTTGGAAGCGGAAAATCATGGATTGGACAAAAAACTCTTTGCCTATCTCAAGAAATCTATCGCTGCCACCCCATATTACCAATTATTGCATATAGAATTGCGGTCTCTCGCGCCTGGAAGTGCTGAATTCCAGGTAATAGGCGGTGCACTGCACACCAACCCCATGGGACTGGTCCATGGCGGTTTGATTACCTCCATTGCTGATGCAGCTATGGGCAATGCGGTACGCAGTCTATCAGTCAAAGGAGTAAGCGTAGACATTTCGGTAGCCTTGCCTGCAACTGCCCGCCTGGGTGAGACCATTATCGCCCGGGGTAAGGTATTGAAAAGCGGTAATAACCTGCTATTTGCCGAGGCTCTGGTCCACGCCGGCGAGCGCCTGGTGGGACATGGTAAGGCTACATTTTACAAGCTGGCGGATATCAAATCATAGAAATAGGAGAACCACATGAATCGCACACTCTTCAATCTTAAGGAATACGCGGTTTTTACCTTCATTTCCACCTCCCAAGCCCTGAAAGCGGAGCGCGTCCTGAAACAGGCCGGCATGGACTTATTGATGATGCCAACCCCCCGCGAAATATCTACCAGTTGCGGCCTGGCAGTCAAAGTAGCCAGCGAAGATCTGAGCAAGAGTTTGGAAATTCTGCAACAGAACCGGGTTCAGTTGGATGGAGCTTATCAGGTAGGCGAAATACAGGGCAAGGTCAGGGCGGAAAGAGTCATCGATGACTAACTGGAAGGAAACAATTGAGGAGACTCTGAGCAGAGGTGGAACCCTGGAGCGCAACCTGGCAGGGTTTACTCCCCGCCCCGAACAGATAAGATTTGCTTTAGCTGTAGCGGCAGCATTTGAGAACCAGACATTTTTGCTGGCGGAAGCCGGTACGGGAGTGGGCAAGACCTTTGCTTACCTGCTGCCCGCTGTCATGTGGTCCAAACACAGCCAGGAGAAGGTAGTCCTGTCCACCAAAACCAAGGCCCTGCAGGAGCAGATTGTAGACCGAGACCTGCCGCAGTTGGAAAGGGCTCTAGGCAGCAAGATCAAATACAGTGAAGCCAAGGGACGCGAGAATTATCTGTGTTGCCACAAATATCAGAATATTATTGCCGGCAAAATCCGCCTGGAAAAAGACCAGGTCCCATTTGTGGAAGCGATTATGGGCTGGGCAGAAACGACCTCGTCTGGAGATCGCAAAGAACTAAAACTTGGCCAGACCTTGATGCGGCATTGGGAAATCGTGGCTGCAGAACGATACGCTTGCCAGCGCGAATTATGCCAGCATCACGAGAAATGCTTTCGCATGAAGATGCTTAAATCATTAGCTAAAGCTGACCTAATCGTAACCAACCACGCCATGCTCCTCACCGATTTGATAATGGATAATCGCATCCTCCCTGAATATGATCATCTCATAATTGATGAAGCGCACAACTTCAATAAGGAGATGTTCGACCAGTTAGCTTTAAGATTCTCCCACTTCGATTTCCTGCACCAGCTTCAGCGCCTGATAGTAAGAGACCGACGCTCCAAGCGAGGATACCTAATGCATTTGGCTGCAACTTATCCGGAAATGAAATCCAACCTGGATGAAACGGGGGCCCTGGTCGAAACCCTTATAAAGTCTACCGGGGAGCTCTTTGCCTGTTTTGACCGGTGCATGAACCGGGAGCAGGAATACAACCTAGTCCGGATTCTTGACGGCGATGACCTGGACAGGGATTGGCTGGCCCAAGCCCTGTCCAAATACCGGGATGACTGGAAACCGCTCTTAGAGGCTTTACTGGAGCGTTTCGGGCCATTGATAGAAGCAACGGAGAATCAGGATGCCCTGGAACTGACTGCAATCAAGGACATCCTAGCAGAGATGGACGAAATCATGTTCGTCATCTTGGCCGAGAAAATGAATCTTCATACCAGCTTGACCTGGATAGAATTCGCCGAGGGCCACGCTGCCGTTCTGTGTGCAGCCGATGTGGAGAGCAATCAGTTGCTGGACAGAAAACTCTACCAGCACCTGCGTACCTTGGTAATGGTATCGGCCACCCTGACCGTAGAGGAAAGTTTCGAGGCTCTTTTGGAACGCTGCGGCTTAAGACCATATGCCGAGGCAGGCAGGGTAGAGATGTTGCTGGAGCATTCACCTTTCGATTACCGGGAGCAAGCCGGGTTTTATTTGATCGATGACTTGGGCGAACCCAGCAGCCCTGGTTTCACTCAGGCCGTGATCCAGGTATTGCAAGAGATATTTCTAGCTCAGCGAGGTCAGACCATGGTCCTGTTCACATCTCGCAAACAGCTGGAAGAAACAGCCGCGAAAGTGCGTCCCTTATGCCAGGCTCAAGGCTTGAACCTGCTGGTCCAGCACACTGACGGGGAATTCGCCAGTCTTGTGAATGAGTTCTCCAGCCAACCCAATTCCATATTGATGGGAGTGGAGACTTTCTGGGAGGGTGTAGATCTAAAAGGAGATATGCTAAAATACCTGGTTATCGTCAAACTGCCTTTCCGAGCCCCTTCTGATCCATACTGCCGTGCCTGGGAAAAGCACTACCTGCGCCAAGGGCAAAACAGTTTTTCCCATTTTATGCTTCCTGATGCAGCCCTGCGTTTCAAGCAAGGAGTTGGGCGCTTGATACGCAGCGAAACAGATCGTGGAGCAGTAGTGATTTTGGACAATCGCTTGGTAAGCAAGGGTTACGGCCGCGTTTTCCGCAGGAGCATACCCCTACAGAAACTGCAGCTGGTGCCAGGGGCTCAAATTGGATTTTGCCTGGATCAGTGGCGCTGAGGCAGACTTAGCAAAAGGGGACAACAAATAGGTCAGATGCAGGAAGCCTAGTGCAGGTGCACCGCAAGTCTGCAAGCCGGGCAGGTTTATAAGAATAAATGTGCAAAAAATCACAATCAATAGTCTCAATTTGCGACTATAATTTAATATCAGAGGCACTACCAGAGGCTAGTTGTCTCAATTTGTATGTTCCCTCCGGCTTGGTCCTTGAATTCATGTGCAATGATAGCGGAGGACGTGAAAAACAGAAGATTAATCCAGTTAAGGTTTGGCAAGAGGAGGCTGATTTGATGGGAGAACCTAAGAATGAGATTTTCATGGAAATACTGGATGGTATTCTGGAGAATCCCTACATAGGAATAATCCTGGTCGACACTGAAGGCAATATCAACAAAGTCAACAAAACCTACCTTGAGATATTGGGCCTGACTGAAGAAGATGTGATCGATAAGCATGTGCTTGATATAACTCCTCATTCACGCCTGCCCGAAGTGCTGAAGACCAAGGAGGTTCACCTGGCAGACCATTGGCCGGTGAACAATCACGATACCATTGTTTTCCGCATGCCGCTATACAAGGATGGGAAATTGATAGGAGCAATGGGCCAGAGTCTGGTACTGGACGCAGCCGGGGTCAAGATCCTGTCAAAAAAACTGCGGGAACTTGAAGGTGAATTAGCGGTATATAAGGACGTGGTCAACAGCATTTACCGGTCGAAGAACAGTTTTGACAATATTGTGGGCGAAGATCCGCGCTTGCAGGCGGTCAAGTCCATTGCCGAGCGGGCCTCCTACACAGGATCCACGATATTGCTTCGCGGTGAGAGCGGTACGGGCAAGGATCTTTTCGCCAATGCTATTCATAAAGCCAGCCCCAGGGCGGATCAACCCTTTATTCGCGTCAACTGTGCCGCCCTGCCTGATCAACTCCTGGAATCGGAGCTGTTCGGTTATGAAGAAGGTGCTTTCACGGGGGCCCGCAAGGGCGGCAAACCCGGAAAATTCGAACTGGCTAACCGCGGCACCATATTTCTGGATGAGATCGGTGACATGCCTTTGACCATGCAGTCCAAACTGCTCATTGTACTCCAGGAGCGGGAAGTTGAAAGGGTGGGAGGCACTAAGCCTGTCGCGGTTGATGTGCAGGTGATTGCAGCCAGCAACCGGCCCCTTGAGGATATGATCAAAAAGGGCAAGTTCAGGGAAGACCTTTATTACCGCCTCAATGTGGTCTCGCTGGAGGTGCCGCCCCTGCGGGACCGTTCCCGGGATATCGGTTTGCTGGCCAATTATTTGCTACCGAAACTAAATCAGCGCTTACACTCTTCAGTGGAGTCCCTTTCCCCCGAAGCCATCCATTTGCTGTGCAATTATGACTGGCCCGGCAACATAAGGGAACTGGAGAATCTGTTGGAAAGAGCCATGAACCTGGCTGATTTAAATCAGCATAAGACCTTGAATCCCGAGCATTTCCCGTCTCTTTCCAGGTTAGTCACTCCTCCTCCCTTAGAAGTTGCGGTCACCGACCACCTGGGGGATGCAGTCGAACAGGTGGAAATGGAGACCATTCGGAGGGTGCTGGCCAAGACTAATAACAACAAAGCTAAAGCTGCCAAAATACTTGGCCTCAACAAGTCGGTGCTTTATAGAAAATTATACAAATATGGTCTTATTTCTAAGAGTGACCTAGATCGGGTTGAAAATTGAGGACACTGGTTGCAATATGACACGCTTTTTTGCTTGAATAACAACTATTTTCATGTAATTTAATAATAAACCGTCGCAAAAAGAGACGGTACCATTATATGTAAACATAGGTTAATTTACCGTGTTTTCGGAACCCCGAAAACACGGGTTTTTTATTATCAAGGGATTTTCGTGTTTGGCTGGCATGATTGTTGCAATAATTTATTTACAAAAGCAAGCAAAGGAGGGCAGTTGTTAAAATAATTAACATGTAATCGGTTTCAGGAGTAACAAGAAATATTTAAGGAGGTATTGGAGTGGATATTAAGAAGATCGGAGTATTGGGAGCAGGCACCATGGGTGCCGGGATCGCCCAGGTGAGTTTGGAAGCAGGTTTCGATGTGATTCTGATCGACGTTGTACCTGAAATACTCGACAAAGCCATAAAGGGCCTCAACAAGAACTGGGGCAAAGCGGTCGAGAAGGGCAAAAAGACCGCCGGCGATGTGGCCAAATACACCGCTGCCTTGAAGACCAGTACAGATACCGCTGATTTCAAAGATGTAGATATCGTGATCGAAGCTATAGTTGAGAATATAGACATCAAAAAGAAAGTCCATGCCCAGCTGGCCGGGATCTGCAAGCCGGATGCAATTCTGGCCACCAATACATCGGCTCTGAGCATTACCGAGATAGCCGCTGCCACCAGCCGTCCCGACAAAGTGGTAGGCATGCATTTCTTCAACCCGGTGCCGGTAATGAGACTGGTAGAGGTAATCCCTGGAGCGGAGACCACCGATGACGTGGTAGCAGCCACGGTAGCCATGACCAAGACCATCGGCAAGGATCCGGTCGTCGCCAAGGAAGTTCCCGGATTCATAGTAAACCGCATCCTGGTCCCCTACATCAATGAAGCGGCCCAGGTATACCAGGAAGGTATCGCTTCCGCGGCCGAGATCGACAAAGCCATGAAGCTGGGCGCCGGAATGCCCATGGGTCCCCTGGCTCTGGCGGACATGGTAGGTATCGATATAGTCCTGGCCATCTGTGACTACTTCTGGAAGGAATTCGGCGATTCCAAGTATCGTGCTTCCCTGGCCTTCCGACAGAAAGTCCGGGCGGGACACCTGGGCATGAAGACCGGCAAAGGTTTCTACGACTACAGCAAATAGACTCCCAAAACTTAGATGAGGATGATAACACCAACACATGGATTGAGAGGAGGTCATCAAGTGGAATTTCAGAATATTATCCTGACCAAGGAAGACTACCTGGCCATTCTGACCATCAATCGTCCCAAGGCTTTGAATGCCCTCAACGGTGATACCCTGTTCGAAATAGAAGCAGCCATCAAGGATGTGAAGGGCGATCCCAACATAAAAGTCATGATCGTTACCGGTTCCGGGGACAAGTCCTTCGTAGCCGGTGCTGATATCACCTTTATGCTGCCCCTCTCACCCGCGGAAGGAAGGTATTTTTCCGATGTAGGTGAGAAAGTTTTCCGCCAGTTCGAACTCATGGAGAAACCGGTTATCGCCGCTGTAAACGGCTTTGCCCTGGGGGGCGGTTGTGAACTGGCGATGGCCTGCGATATTCGCCTGGCAGCCGAAAATGCATTGTTCGGACAGCCGGAAGTCGGATTGGGGATAATTCCCGGTTTTGGCGGAACCCAGAGGCTGCCCCGCCTGATCGGTGAAGGTCGGGCCAAGGAACTGACTTACACCGCTGATACCATAAATGCCCAGGAAGCCTATCGCATCGGCTTGGCAAACCATGTGTATCCCCAGGACCAGCTCATGGATGAAGCCAAGAAGATGGCTAAAAAGATCGCTTCCAAAGGCCCATTGGCAGTGGGCTACTCCAAATTTGCCATCGGTAAAGGCATGCAGGTGGATATCGATACCGCCATGAGCATCGAATCCGATATGTTCGGCATGAGCTGCGCCTCCGAAGACAAGTTCGAGGGCATGACCGCATTTGTCGAAAAACGCAAACCTGCATTCAAGGGCAAATAATACTGGTTTGTCTTCTTCCCGGGCAGTAAAGCCCAAACCTTCCCCGGTCCGAGGCGACGATTAGAAGAGGAGGAATGGACTTGAATTTCGAACAGGATTATAAGAGCAAATTTGTGACCGCCGATGAGGCAGTCAAGGTAGTAAAATCAGGGGATATCGTTCACTACGGAGAATTCGTGATGAATTCCCATGTGCTGGATGCAGCCCTGGCCAAGCGTAAAGATGAGCTCAAAGGAGTTAACATCAGGACCGTGACCTGTCCTTTCCCGCCCCAAGCTGTATTAGCTGACCCGGAAAGAGAGCATTTCATCTTTAATGACTGGCATTTCAGCGGTGCCAGTCGCAAACTGCACGATAAAAACATGTGCAATTACATCTCCCTGACCTATCACGAAGGCCCCAGCTTCTATGAGCGGGGCTATGTGCCGGTGGATGTAGCCCTGATCAAAGTAACTCCTCCCGACAAACATGGCTTTTGCAACCTGGGCACCACCAACTCCATAACCCATGCGGTGTGCGATGCTTCGAAGATAGTAGTGGCCGAAGTCAATGAATCGGTGCCCCGGTGCCTGGGAGGCCTAAGGGAGAGTTTGCATGTTTCGGAAATCGACTATTTCGTGGAGGGAGATCACAAGCCCCTGATAAACCTGCCGGAACTGCCCATCAGCGACACCGACAAAGCTATCGCCACCATAATCCTGGACCAGATCAAGGATGGGGACTGCTTGCAGCTGGGGATAGGGGCCATGCCCAATGCGGTAGGGGCCATGATCGCCCAGTCCGACCTGAAGGACCTGGGAGTCCATACCGAGATGCTGGTGGATTCTTTTGTGGACATGTACGATGCGGGGCGCATCACCAACCTGCGCAAGCAATTGGACAAAGGCCGGATGGTCTATACCTTCGCCATGGGCACCAAGAAATTGTATGATTTCTTGGATAATAATCCGTTCTGCGCCAGTTTCCCGGTGAGCTATACCAATGATCCGGCGGTGATCCGCCAGCAGGACAACATGATCTGCATCAACAATGCGGTGGAGATCGACCTGTTCAGCCAAGTATGTTCCGAGTCTTCAGGCGTGCGCCAGATCTCCGGCACCGGTGGGCAGCTTGACTACATCTTCGGTTCCTACGGTTCCAAGGGCGGCAAGGGCTTGGTCTGCCTGACTTCGACCTACAAGGACAAGGATGGCAACCTGAAGTCCCGTATCGTGCCCACCCTGGCCCCGGGGGCCATCGTAACCGTGCCCCGCTCCATGAACTACTATGTAGTGACCGAATACGGCATAGCCAACATGAAAGCCAAGAGCACCTTCGAGCGGGCCGAAGCCCTGATCAACCTGTCCCATCCCGACCTGCGCGATGAACTGATCGCTGAGGCTGACAAGATGGGCATCTGGGTCAGGACCAACAAGATCAGCTAAACAAGAACGAATCCAATGATCACAAGATATGAATATCTACGCAAAGGAGATTAATAATATGGCAAAAGAATTGAACGAAGTTGTAGTAGTCAGTGCATGCCGCACACCGATAGGTGATTACGGCGGATCACTGCAGTCCATGCGGGCCAATGACCTCAGCAAGATAGCGGCCATCGAAGCAGTAAACCGGGCCGGTATCGATATGAAACAGATCGACGAGATAGTATTGGGGATGTGCCTGCATCATGGCAACGGCTCCCTGCCAGCCCGCATCATATCCCAGCAGATCGGAATGTCAGTTGAATCCAGCGCCAGCATGGTCAACCAGAACTGCGCCTCCGGGATGCGGGCCATGGAAATGGCGGCCATGAAGCTGCAATTGGGCAAAAACGATATCGCCCTGGTGGTGGGCACTGAGAGCATGAGTAATATCCCCTACCTGCTTCAGGCCATGAGATGGGGAGCACGCATGGCTGACAGCAAGGCCCAGGATGCTATGCTGTCCGACGGGTTGGTCTGTCAGCTGGCCGGAGGTCACATGGGTGTGACCGCCGAAAACATCGCCGAGAAATATGGGATTACCCGGCAGGAATGTGATGCCCTGGCTCTGCTCAGCCATCAGCGGGCAGTCCGGGCCGTAGATGAAGGCCGCTTCAAGAGAGAGATCGTGCCGGTATTGGTCAAAAAGGGCAAGAAAGAGCTCCTGTTTGAGAATGACGAGCACCCCATCCGGGGAGCCAGCCTTGAATCCATGGCCAAATTAGGGGCAGCCTTCAAGAAGGACGGAGTAGTGACCGCAGCCAACGCTTCGGGCCTTAACGATGCCTCCGCGGCAGTAGTCATGATGACCAAGAAAAAAGCTGACGAACTGGGTATCAAACCCCTGATGAAACTTATAAATGTCTGCTCCGAAGGCGTTGATGCCAAGGTCATGGGTCTGGGACCGGCTGTAGCCATTCCCAAGTGCTTGAATGAGGCGGGCATGAAGTACTCCGATGTAGATTATTGGGAGATCAACGAAGCCTTTGCCGCCCAGGTAATCGGGGTAGGCAAGATGATCAAGGAAGTTGCCGGAATCGACATGAACATCGGCACCTTCGACCAGGATGGCAATATCAACAACAACGGCTCCGGTATCGGTCTGGGACACCCGGTAGGCTGTACGGCGCTGCGCATCATCGTCAGCTTGTACTACGAGCTGGAGAGGCTTGGGAAGACTGTCGGCGGTGCTTCCCTGTGCGTGGGCGGCGGACCGGCAATGGCCTCCCTGTGGACCAGAGAGATATAACACCTCCTCTTAATTTTATTTTTTAGGGTGATGGTTCTTTGCACAGCCATCACCCGCCTCTTTCAAAATCAAGCGCTCCAAACGAAATTAGTTCAGGAAACGGAGGGATTCAATAAATGGCATCAAATTTTGCAGTCAATAATATCAGAGATTTCGAGTTCATCATCGGGGAATGGCTGGACAATGAGGGTGTATTCAATTATCCGCAGTTTGCCGACTATTATTCCAAAGATGACATCAAATCGGTCTTAATGCCTATTTTAAAGATGTGTAAGGAAGTCATCGAACCCACCAACAACGAAAACGAAACCAACCCAGTAGTTTTCAAAGACGGCAAGGTGACCCTGCCACCCAGCTACGGCCCGCTTTTCAAGAAACTGCAGAGCGAGGGCTGGGGAACCAGCAATATCGACAATTCCGAAGGGGCTATGGTAATGCCTGACATGCTGCATTCAGCGGTATGGGAATTGATCGGTGCTGCCAACCCAACGTTCATGCCTTATATACTCCTGACCACCGGATCAGCCGACTTGATCCAGAGCTTCGGAGATGACAAAGTGAAGGCCCTGTTCCTGCCCAAGATGATGGACGGAACCTGGGCGGGAACCATGTGCCTTACCGAACCCAGCGCCGGGTCAGACGTGGGCGACATTCTCTCCAAAGCCTATCCCACTGACCATCCTCGTATCTTCAATATAAAGGGCAACAAGATTTTCATAACCGGCGGCGACAATGACTTCGCCGAAAACATCATCCACCTTTTCCTGGCGCGTATTGAGGGGGCTAAACCTGGAACAGGAGGCATCTCTCTGTTTGCGGTGCCTAAATACTGGGTCAACGACGACGGCAGCCTGGAAGACAATGATTTCCAATTGACTGGGATTGAACATAAGATGGGCCAGCACGGCTCGGTAACCGCTTCCCTGGCCGCTGGCGAAAACGGTAAATGCCGCGGTTGGCTCTTGGGAATAGACCCTCGTGAAAACGAAGGCAAAGGTGAAGGCATGGCCCAGATGTTCCAGATGATGAACCTGGCTCGCATGGAGACCGGGCATATGGCCCTGTCATGTATCATCAACGCTTTCGCCAATGCCCGTGACAACGCCAAGGAGAGAATCCAGGGCCGTCCCTTCACCAACCCCAAGGCCGGCCGGGTAGCCATCATCAACCATGAAGACATCAAGCGCACCCTGATGCTGGGCAAAGCTCATGTAGAGGCTATCAGGGCTATGATGTACCGGACTTACCTGGCTTTTGACCAACGCCACCGGGATCCGGATCCAGCCGTGCGCAAAGCAGCATCTGATTTGATCGAGATGACCACCCCGCTCTGCAAAGCTTATCCCAGTGATGAATCCTGGGGCCTGATTTCCGAGGCGATCCAGTCCTATGGTGGTTATGGCTATTGTTCTGAATATCCGGTAGAACAGATCGCCCGGGATTCAAAGATCTACTCCATCTGGGAAGGCACCAACTTCATCCAGTCAATGGACCTGGTCGGCCGCAAGATGAACATGAAGGGTGGCTCGGTATTCGCAACCTTCATGCAGGATATGGTTGATTTCTGCCAGGCCAACAAGGACAATCAAGCCTTGAGCAAGGAATTTGCAATTTTGGACAAAGCCCTCAAAGCTTATCAGGAAATGCTCAATGCTTTGGCTGGATATGGAAAAAACAATCCTGCTCTGATTCCGCTCTATTCCCGCCGGGTTCTGACGGCGACCTCGCAGCTTTACTGCGGCCGCATGATACTCGATCAAGCCGTCTTGGCAGCCAAACGGGCCGCTGAGGTAGGAACCGATCATTATGACTACAATTTCTACAACGGTAAAGTGGCTACGGCTAAGTTCTACCTGCATAATGTAGTACCCAATGTATGGTCCATAGCCGAAATCGTGATTGACGGGGATTCTTCCGCCATTGATGTGCCGATCGAGGTCTTCGAATACTAGAAAAACCCTGCGATGCAAAGGCCTCCGCTTTCGGGCGGAGGCTTTTTATTGGAGCAGATGTGGTGTGGGCAGGGTCGCACTGGGTGCTTTTGCTCAGAAACCCAGCATAGTCATGCCCGTCAGGGCATCCAGGGTTCGCAGAGCCCCGGTCCCTATTAACTCCAGCAATATCACCTCAACTACCAGATAGACTCGGGCCCCTTTCCTTATGCATCCAGTTATGGCCTCATCCCCCCGGCCCAGGGAGGCATGGAAATGCAGGCCTGGTTCTCCCGCCTGGTTGAATACAGTGGCTATTCCCACTACTTCACGGCCATCACTGAAATCCTTCCACATCGGTTCGGGGGGCACAGAACAGCATTCTGGTCCGACTACCAGTGAACCGGACTGTAATGCCCCAATCATAAAGATTATGCCCGATTCCAGCCCTTCAGACCGTAACAAGTTATTGATTTCCTGGAGCAGATCATCGCCATGTTCCAACTTGGCAACTATCACCCTGCCTATGGATCCTTGCTTGTATTGCATTCTATACTCCTCCTCTGCGGTGACGAATTTTGTCGGGCTGTGGCCGGCTATCCTCTCTATGCTATATTAACCGCATCTAAAGGAATTTCCTCCCCCTCAGCGAATGATTAACAATATGGATCAGAGATTGGGCCTTGCGATTCCCGCAGCGGAGGTGATCAGGGCATGCGCTATATACTGGGAAGGGCTGGCAGCGGTAAAAGCCGGCGGGTGATGGAAGAAATAAAGCAGTTCTTACTGGCGGGGAGCCAAGAGCAACTGATACTGCTGGTCCCCGAACAATTCACCTTGCAGGCGGAAAGAGAGCTGCTAAGTAAAATGAACCTGCCAGGATTGATGCGGGCGGAAGTGCTAAGCTTTTCACGCTTGGCAGGCCGGGTTTTGGGTGAGGTAGGGGGTGCGACCAGGACCCTGCTCAACGAACAAGGCAAACAGATGATTCTGCGCAAAGTGGCAGACGGCTTGAGCCCTCAGTTGACCTTGTACAAAAAAGCTGCTGCCCAGGAAGGCTTTATTTCCAAGCTGAGCGATATTATAGGAGAACTCAAGCGGCAGAACATAGATCCCAACCAACTCCTGGGGTGCACAGCGCTCCCCGGCGATCCCTTGCTTAATGAGAAAGTTCGCGAAATCGGCCTCCTCTATGCAGGTTTCAATCAATACCTGGCAGGACGCTACCTGGACAGTGAAGACTGCCTCAATCTCCTGTGCGAAAAAATCGCTGCCTCCCGGCTGGTCAGCGGTGCCCGTATCTGGTTGGACAGTTACACTACATTCGCCTCCCAGACGCTGATGATACTGGACAAGCTGATGCCCCTTGCGGCTGAAATCAGTGTATGCCTGACTCTGGATCATGAGCCCCAGGCCAGGGACCGGGAGCTTTTTGCCTTGTCACAAAAAAGCCTGGAGAAAATCCGAAACCTCGCCCAACGACATGGCCTGCCAGAAGAATTTGTATGCCTCTCGCCAATTACCGCCTCGGCCGCAAAAGATCCGGCTTTGGACCATCTTGAGCGGGAGCTCCATGCTTACCCGGCCAGCCAGTATCCATCGGAAACGGATAGCCTGGAGGTATTTGCGGCGGCCAATCTCTGCAGTGAGGTAGAATTTGCTGCTGCGCAAATAATCCACCTGGTGCGGGAGAAAGCCTGGCGCTGGAAGGAGTTGGCTGTGGTCTGCAATGATATGAGCAACTATGGAAGCCTGATCAAGAGAGTATTCAATGAGTACAAAATCCCGGTTTTCATGGACAGAAAGCGGGACATCATGAATAATCCATTGATCAAAGTATTACTCTCCAGCGGAGAAGTGATCCGCAAAGGCTACAAATACTATGACGTTTTTACCCTCCTAAAGACCGGGTTGACGTCCCTTGACGATGATGCTGTCGAAGAGTTGGAGAACATAGTCCTGGGCTATGGGATCAGGGGCTCTGCCTGGAAGCGGCCTTTCGATCTCCCTGACGATAAACCGGGGGAGCAACTCAACCTCTGGCGCGAAAGAATCATAACTCCTCTAAACGCCCTGGAAAAATCCTGGGCCGGTAAAAAACAGGTGGAGAAATTTTGTCGGGCCCATTTCAATTATTTGCTTGAAGCCGGTATCCAGACCAAACTGCAGGCATGGATCGAAGCCCTGGAAAGGGCCGGGCGTTATGAAGCAGTTCGTGAGAATGCCCAAATTTGGAATATAGTCATAGATATTTTTGACCAGATGGTTGAGATAATGGGAGATCAGGAGATTTCTCTGCGGGAATACCTGAACATTCTGGAATCCGGTTTTGCGGCTATAGAAGTAGGAATTATTCCTACCACCGTGGACCAGGTCCTGGTGGGGAGTATTCAAAGGACCAAAAGCCAGGATGTCAGGGCTTTGCTGGTCCTGGGGGCCAATGACGGGATTTTGCCCGCCCTGGGCGAAACAGAAGGCTTGTTTTCCGAGCGAGAGAAGATGCAACTTCAGGAATCCGGATTAGACCTGGATTTTGAGAGCCAGCTGCTTTTAACCGAGGAAAGGCTGTTGTTATATGATGCTTTGAGCAAACCCAGGAATTACCTGGGGATTTCCTATGCCCTGGCAGATGGAGATGGCAAAGCTCTGCGCCCCTCCCTTTTGATAGAACGTTTAAAGCGTTTATTTCCTTCTCTCCGGGTACAGACCGATGTAGTCAGCCATCGCCACCTGGAGCTGCATCAGGTCACCTCACCTGCCAGTACCTTTAAATATCTGGTGCACAATCTTCGCCTATCTGAGGACAGAAAGCCCGTAGAGGATGTCTGGATCGATGTTAAAGGCTGGTATTCGACCCGGCCTGAATGGCAGCATAGCATGGCCTGGCTTCAACAAGCCCTGGTTCACCACAACCAGGTGGATGAGATCGGCGCGGACCAAGCTCGCCTGCTCTATTCCCAGCCCATTCGCACCACTGTGTCCAGGATCGAGCAATTCGTGCAATGTCCTTTTGCCCATTTCGTGCGCTACGGATTGACCCCCCAGGAAAGGCTGGTGTACGAAGTGGCACCACCCGATATCGGAGAGCTGTTTCATCGCTGCCTGCTGGATTTTGTAAAGCAGCTGAGCCGGGACAACCTGGACTGGTTCAGCCTGCAACGGACTGATGCCGAGCGTATTACCAACCAGGTCATGGATGAGCTGATTCCCCGGCATGGTCATGGCATTTTCGCCAGCTCCCATCGTTATGCATACCTGGCCCAGCGTCTGAAACGCATCGCCCGGCGGACCATCTGGATCCTGACCGAGCATCTTAAACGAGGTGAATTCGAACCCCTGGATCACGAAGTAAGTTTTGGCCGGGATGGCACTTTCCCTCCCATCGAGATCGAGCTCGCATCCGGGGACATACTCTGCCTGGAGGGGAGGATCGACCGGGTCGACCTGCTGGACACCGGAGAATCGGACTATGTCAAGATTATTGACTATAAATCCGGTCAGGCAGAACTCCGCCTAGCTGACGTTTATTACGGGATCGCCTTGCAGCTCATAATTTATATGCAAGCCCTGCTCAATAGCCGCAGAGAGCCTGATGCCAAAGACCTGAAACCCGGGGGTATTTTCTATTTCCATATCGATGATCCTATGGTCGACAGCAAGGACCGTCTCCAGGAGCTGATCGAAATAGAGATAGCCAAACAGTTCAAATTGAAAGGCATAGTCCTCAAAGATGTAGAGATAGTGAGAAAGATGGACTGCCTTTTGGCAGCCACCGGAAATACCGATATACTGCCGGTGGCGATAAACGGCAGCGGGGATTTTTACAAAAGATCAGCGGTCTTGGCGGAGTCCGAATTCTATGCTTTGCTCGGCCATGTGGAGGGATTGCTAAGGAAAATAGGGGGTGAGATCATGAAGGGCAAGGTGAGGATCGAACCCATCAAGAATCGCGGGCAAATCGCTTGCAGTTACTGCAGTTTCGGAGCCATATGCCAGTTTGATCGCTGCCTGTCTGACAATCACTATCGGGTGCTCCGGCCGCTGGATGACGATGAAGTCTTGAAGAGGTTAGAAGGGGGCATCAGGAATGCCTGATTGGACCGGCGATCAGTTGTCGGCTATTGTGGACCGCAATCATAATCTGCTGGTGGCTGCTGCTGCAGGGGCCGGCAAGACTGCCGTGCTGGTGGAGCGTATCGTTCGACTGGTATTGGATGACGGCATAGATTTGGACCGGATGCTGATCGTTACTTTTACCCAGGCAGCCGCCGGAGAGATGCGCTCACGTATAAGTGCCCGGCTGCTTGAGGAAATGGACTGCAATCCGGAAAAACAAAATTACCTGCTGGAACAGCTCAGCCTGCTCAACCGGGCAACTATCAGCACCCTGCATTCCTTTTGTCTTGAAGTAGTGAAAAAACACTTTCACCTGGTGGACATAGATCCCAACTTCAGGGTAGGTGACCAAACCGAGTGTGCCCTGGTTAAACTCGATGTCCTGGAAGAACTGCTGGAAGAGGAATATGAGTCTGCTGATTCGGAATTCCTCCGTTTGGTGGAGATGTTCGGCACCAGCAAAGATGACCAGCCCCTCCAGGACCTTATCCTGCGCACTTACGAATTTGTCCAGAGCCAACCTGAACCCCTGGGATGGCTCAGGAATCAGGTCGATAAATTCGCCCAAGCAGGAGAGGATCTGCACGAGTGCCCCTGGATGGTGGAATTGCGGCAACAATTGGGCGGAGCATTGTCTGGCTTGGCAGCTGTTTTCCAGGCAGCCCGGGAGGCAGCTTTGCAGCCGGGGGGGCCCGGGTCCTACCTGCCGGCCCTGGACCGGGACCTGGAGACAGTCGAAAAGCTTAACCAAAAGCTCTCAGCGGGAATAGATGAGTTTTATGAGCAATTGGAGCTGCTCCAATTTACCAAGCTTGTCCCAGCCGGCAAGGACACTGATCCGCTTTTGAGAGAGGAAGCAAAAAGCCTGCGCGAGCAGGGCAAGAAACTGCTCCGGGATATAAAGGAATCGTATTTTTTCCAGAGCCCGGCTGATTTCTCCCGGGACCTGGCGGAGATGCATCCCGCCATGGATTACCTCCATGTTCTGGTAGCCAAGTTTTCTTCTCTATACCGCCAGCATAAAGCTGAACGAGGCATTTTGGACTTCAACGACCTTGAGCACCTGGCCCTCCAGATACTTGCGGATATCAGGGCCGCTAACTCATACCAGCAGAGATATAAATATATTTTCGTGGACGAGTATCAAGACAGTAATCTTGTCCAGGAGACCATCCTGGATCGTATCAGATTGGGCGACAACCTCTTCCTGGTAGGAGATGTCAAACAGAGCATTTACCGGTTTCGGCTGGCTGATCCCGACCTGTTCATGCACAAGCACAGAACCTACCCCAAGGAGGGGAACAGCGTGAACAAGCGGATCGACCTGCTTAGAAACTTCCGCAGCCGGCCGGAAATCATCAGCGGTATAAACCATATTTTCTCCCGGATCATGTCCAAGGAACTGGGGGAGATGGAATACGGCCGGGAATCTTGGCTGTGCCCGGGGATTGAATTGCCGGAGTATATGCGGGAAGAAATCAGTGCCCCTGCCCTGGAGCTGCTGCTCATAGATCAGCAGTCTGGCGAAGAAGACCATGAGGAAGACAGGGAAGACACCCTGGCTGAAATATCCGGTGTCGAAGTTGAGGCCCTTCAGGCTGCGAATTCGATCAAGCAATTGCATGGGCGTTCTTTCTATGACACCAAGTCGGGAAGCTGTCGCCCTCTGCAGTACCGGGATATGGTGGTCTTAATGCGGGCTACGCGTTCCCAGGCTGAGGTCTATTACGACACGCTTACATCAGCGGGCATACCAGTGTATGCTGACGTGGACCGGGGTTACTTCCAGGCCTTGGAGATCAACATCTTTATCAACCTGCTGAAACTGATCGATAACAAACGCCAGGACATTCCGCTGCTGAGTGTCCTCCGCTCTCCCATTGGTGGGTTTTCTCTGGATGACCTCATAGCCGTTCGCTCCCACCGACCCAATACCACCTTTTTCGAAGCCATGGAATCATACGTGGAGGAATCCGGTGGTGAGCTAGGTAACCGGCTGCGGGAGTTTATCCGCCGCCTCCACCTGTGGAAAGAAGAGTCCAGGATCATGGAAATCGACGAATTCATTTGGATGCTAATGCTGGAAACCGGTTATTATCATTATGTTGGAGCCATGCCCGGGGGGCAGCAGCGGCAAGCTAATCTTCGCATCCTTTTGGAGCGGGCAGGGCAATTCCAGACTACCGCCTGGAGAGGCTTGTTCCATTTCCTGCAATTCATAGCCAAAGTGGAAGCCGGCAGCAGCGATATGGGGATGGCCAAAATCCTGGGGGAAAATGAAGACGTAGTCAGGATAATGAGCATACATAAGAGCAAAGGACTTGAGTTCCCAGTGGTCATTGTGGCTGGATTGGGGCGCAATTTCAACACCCGGGATACCAGCGCCCCGGTGCTCTTTCACAAAGACCTGGGCCTTGGTCCCCGCTATATAAATCCCGACCTGCGCACAGCCAGGGACACCCTGGCCAGGATTGCCATGAAAAATGCCATTCGACTGGAGAGCCTGGCGGAAGAGATGCGTATACTGTATGTGGCCTGCACCCGTCCCCGGGATCGGCTCATCCTCCTGGGTTCAGTCAGAAACCTGGAGCGCCGGGTTAAAAAATGGAGCAATGCCATTAATCCTTTCCAGCTCTCCAGGGCCCGCTCATTTCTGGATTGGTTGGGTCCCGTCGTTTTACGCCACCCTGACGGGAAAATCCTAAGAGATATAATCGGCTGGAATCCTGACAGTGCTGATGAAGAGGGCCCCGATTACCGGTGGCAATTGCAGATCATCGGCCGCCAACAGCTGATGGGGCCAGACGCATCTGCAGCCGGAATGAGCCTGGCAGGAGATGGGAATAAAGAGCTGCCAGCCGGATCGCCGGAGCATGACCTGGTCTGGTCCCGCTTAAATTGGGAATATCCCTATCCTGAAGCAGCTCACATACCTTCCAAGATTTCAGTCAGTCAGCTCAAAGAAGTCTACGCGGGGAGTCTTGACAGAGCGGGCCGAATCACCGGGGAAATTACCCCCCAGCCAGGTTTCATGAACGAAACCGGACAATTAAGCTTCAGCGGAGCCACCCGGGGGAGCATCGTGCATACGGTCATGCAGCATCTCGACCTGGACCGGGTCAGATCTGCAGCTGAAATCGCAGCCCAGCTGGAGGAGTTGGTAGCCCGGGAAATATTGCGTCCGGAAGAGACGCAAGCGATAGAATCCCAGAAAATCATGAAATTTTTCAACTCAGATCTTGGCCGGCGCCTGCTGCATACACCCTGCATTTTCCGGGAAGTGCCGTTTAATCTGGTATTCAAAGCCGCGCGCGTATTTTCCGGGCTGGAGGCCAGTGAAGAAGAATTACTGCTCCAGGGTATCATCGACCTCTATTTCCTCGAAGATGGACAGCTGGTTTTGGTAGATTATAAGACCGATCGCATTACACCTCAGAACCGGCTCGAGATAATCGAACGTTATAGGATACAGTTGTCGGTTTACAGGGAGGCCTTGGAGAAAATACAAATGCAACCTGTCAAAGAGAGTTATTTATATCTGTTCGATAGCGAAGAAGCAGTGAAAATTGATTAGCGTTCTTATTAATCCTTTGTTAGCTGAGGTGTTTTTCGACCCATAAGTGCAAATATATTTCAATAAGTCGTTGAGTAAGCGCATGTTTAGTGCATAAATTTATATTTATAAGCACGGATCAACCATTGATAAAGCTATTGCAAAATGGATATCAAGGCCAGCCAATCAGCTGCATAACTGGTAATGGTAACGCAAGGTGATTGCACGATGGCCTTACGCGGGGAAAGGGGAGGACCAGGTGAAGGAGCAGGATATAGAGCGCATTCTGAAACAGATTGAAGCCTGGATGATGATGACCTGTGAGAGCTGCGCCATGCCAGACAAAATCAGGCCTCTGCTGGAAAAAATCAGGAAAATCCTGGAGAGCGAGGCAGAGCAGGAAAAAGACATTGCCAAATAGGTCAGGTGCGGCTATTAACCCGGGGACATAGAGGACCGATAATGGTAGAATGAAATTAGATACCATGCTGAGCTGAAGACGCAGACCAATCCGGATAAAAAGGAGGGGTCTTATGTCGCGTAATCGTAATTTAGTTGATTACCAGCAGGAGCTGGCTGATATCATCGAATCATTGCCGGATGCAACACTGGTAATAGACAATAACGGTAAAATATTATTCTGGAACCGTGAAATGGCTAGGCTCACGGGATGTGCATCGGAGGATATGGTTGGCCAGGGCAATTATGAATATGCCCTGGCTTTTTACGGTATTAGACGGCCTATCTTGTTGGATATGATAATTGATCCCAAGGTGAAATTTGACCAGGAATACGTATATATCAACCGGGATGGTGATATACTGACCACTGAGACTACTATAGGCAGGCTGCAAGGCCGGGAAAGGGTCCTATGGGGGAGGGCAGCGCCGCTGCACGACAGCGGGGGGACTTTGATAGGAGCCATAGAGACGGTTCGAGACATAACCGACCGTAAACAGATCGAGGAGCAATTGCGCGACTCCCAGCGGCAATTGGCGGATATAATCGAGTCACTGCCGGATGGTACCGGGGTTGTTGACCGCGAGGGTAAGATACTATATTGGAACAAGGCCATGGAAGACCTGACCGGTTACCCGTCAGAGATCATGGTGGGCAAAGGCAATTATGAATTCGCCATCCCAATTTATGGCTACCGCCGACCGGTTTTGCTGAACTATATTCTTGATCCCGCCACCAATATCAATCAAGAATACAGCTACATCCATTCCGCAGGCAATGTCTGGTATATTGAAGCCCGAACTGACCAGCTGCGGGGCCAGGAAGCATATATCTGGGCCAGGGCTACGCCCCTCTATGATCACGACGGAAATGTGGTTGGAGCTATAGAGACTGTCCGGGATGTTACCGACCGCAAGCGGGCTGAAAAAGAACTTAGCGATTCCAGGCGCCAGTTGTCCGATATCATCGAATCCCTACCTGAGGCTACCTTTGTAATCGACAGATCCGGGATTATTCTGCAATGGAACCAGGAGATGGCCAAAATGACTGGCTTTTCAGCTAAAGATATGGTGGGCAAGGGCAATTATGAGTATTCCCTGGCATTTTACCGGGGAGAGAGGCGGCCTATGATAGTGGACATGATTATCAATCCGGAACTGGACCTTAGCAATCAATATGTAAAACTCTACCGGGAAGGTGATGTAGTAGTCACAGAAGACAACATCGCCTATCCCAGGGGCGAAGAAAGAGTGATGTGGGGACGAGCTGCCCCCCTGTACAGCAGTGATGGACAAGTGGTGGGTGCGATCCAAACCATCCGGGATTTCACGGAAAGAAAACGGGCCGAAGAGGAGATAAAACGCAGTCATGATCAGCTGGAACATGTTTTTGACGGCACAGTGCATGCGTTGGCAGTCACGACGGAAAAACGCGACCTCTATACCTCGGGTCACCAGCAGCGCGTGGCTGCCCTCTCGGTCATGATAGCCAGAGAAATGGGGCTGGACGAGCATACCATCCACCACCTGAATATCGCGGCCAGCCTGCATGACATAGGCAAGCTCTATATTCCTTTGGATATTCTGAGCCAGCCCAGCCGACTCAATGACATCCAAAGGCTGCTGGTGATGAATCACTCTGAAGCAGGCTACGATATGGTCAAGAACATTCCCTTCGAAGGTCCCATAGCGCAGATAATCGAACAGCACCATGAACGGATCGATGGCAGCGGATATCCCCTGGGCCTGACGGGGAACAATATACTCCTGGAAGCCAGGATACTGGCGGTAGCTGATACAGTGGAAGCCATGGCTGCAGCCCGGCCCTATCGGCCGGCCCTGGGGGTCGACAGGGCATTGGAAGAAATTCGAAGCAACGCCGGCAAACTATATGATCCCCAGGTTGTGGAGGTATGTGAGAAAATACTCCTGGAAAACAGGTTCGAATTTGCCACCAACGTGGGGCAATAGGATGAATACGGCAATAGGCGAGGAGGGGAATTGTAAATGAAGGTTCTGGTAGTGAATACAGGCAGTTCATCCATCAAGTATCAGGTTTTCAACATGGAAAATGAATCAGTCCTGGCCAAGGGATTGCTAGACCGGGTGGGAATACCCGGAACGATCCTGGAGCATGAACCACTGGGAAAAGACAAGGTGGTAATCAAACAGGACCTGCCCGACCACACTTCCGGCATGAAAATGGTCCTGGATGTTCTGGTTCATCCCGAGTACGGATCATTCAAGAATCTGGAAGAGATCAGTGCAGTCGGCCACCGGGTGGTTCATGGGGGAGAGGGTTTCGCCCATTCGGTTGTAATCGATGATGAGGTCAAGCGAGTGGTGCGGGAATGCTTCGACATCGCACCCCTGCACAATCCCCCTAACCTAATGGGGATAGAAGCCTGCCAGCAATTGATGCCTAATGTAGCTCACGTGGCGGTGTTTGACACAGCATTTCACCAGACTATGCTGCCGGAGAATTATATCTACGCCCTGCCTTACGAGGTCTATGAGAAATACAAAATCCGCCGCTACGGCTTTCATGGCACCTCCCATTTTTATGTTGCCCATCAGGCAGCCCAAATGCTTGGCAAGCCTTATGAAGAATGCAGGATCATAACCATCCACCTGGGCAACGGGGCCAGTATGGCAGCTATCAAGGATGGCCGGGTGGTGGACACATCCATGGGCTTCACTCCCCTGGAGGGATTGGTGATGGGGACCCGGAGCGGGGACCTGGATCCAGCCATTGTCTATTACCTCATGGACAAACTGAGCCTCGATTCCAGCAAGATCAATGACTACCTCAACAAGAAATCTGGAATGCTGGGGATTTCTGGGGTGTCCAGCGACCTGCGGGATATCATAGCTGCAGCTGGCAGCGGTAACGAAAGAGCCAAGCTGGCCCTGGCAATCTTCTGCAACCGGGTAAAGGGATACATCGGCAATTATATGGCCAAACTCAACAGCTGTGACTGTCTGGTCTTCACTGCCGGCATAGGCGAGAACGGCTGTGACATTCGCGAGACCATCTGCAGGGATATGGACAATATGGGCATAAGCATGGATATCGAGAAGAATAAGGTGCGCGGACAAAAGGTGGATGTTTCGGCTGAAGATTCAAAAGTCAAAATCTTCGTGATACCCACCAATGAAGAATTGGTGATCGCCCGGGATACCTTGAGCCTGGTCAAATAGGCCACGCCTTATTTTGGTCCTGGCACACACAGGGAGAGATGAATGCCTCATCTCTCCCTGATTATGATTATGCCAAATTCCCAGCGCCCCTGCAGAGACTCCATAAGCATACAGGTATGGGAGTCAAATCCTAGTCTATCGCAATTGCACCTACCGGGCAATTTTCCAGGGCCTCTTCCGTGCAGGCCTCGGCTGAAGGGGGTAAGGTTTCAACGATCACCATGGAATGACCCTCGTCTTCATCCAATTTGAACACTTCTGGACACGTGGCTTCACACAGGCCGCATCCGATGCAGAGGTCGATGTCCACCGTAGCCTTCATATGATCTCCTCCTGACATGCGATTTGTTCTACCATAGGGGAAAGGCAGAATAAAGTCTCCTACTACTTAATAGTTTAACGTTTCACGGCAATTTACAGAAGGCTTGATTTCCGATAAAATAACCTACGGTAGCCAGCAATGAAAAGCGAGAGGTCAAGTGGTGAAAAAACTTCTAGTATGGATTTTAGCTATATTCATAGTTAGTTCCGGCCTCGGGCCTGCCCAAGCCATAGAAACACCCTATCCCGTTCTCGAGTCGGAAGCGGCGATCTTGATGGATGCAGCAACCGGGCAGGTTCTATTTGCGAAAAATATGCATGAACAGCTGAGCCCGGCCTCCATAACCAAGATCATGACCATACTTTTAGGCCTGGAGCATGGCCAAACCGGTGATACCCTTACTATGTCCAGGGAAGCGGTTTTCAGCATAGAGTTTGGTTCCTCCCACATAGCCCTGGATACAGGGGAACAGATAACCTTAGAACAGGCGCTGATGGCCACCATGCTAGCCTCGGCCAACGAAGCCGCCAATGGCATTGCTGAATATGTGAGCGGCAGTATAGACCAATTCGTTGTGCTCATGAATCAGCGGGCTCTTGAAGCGGGGGCCTTACATACCCATTTTGTGAATCCCAATGGCCTATATGCGGAAGATCATCTGACGACAGCCTACGACATGGCGGTGATAACCAGGGCAGCGCTGCAAAACCAGGATTTTCGCCGCATTTTTGGCACGGTCAAATATGAGATTCCTGCCACCAACAAGCAGCCGCAAACCAGATACCTGTGGGCAGAACACAAGATGTTCCCTGACTATCGCTATGAATATGACGGTATGGTTGGCGGCAAGACCGGCTACACCCAGAAATCCCAGAATACCTTGGTAACCGTGGCCCGGAGGGATGATCGTGAACTCATCGTGGTGGTCATAAAAAGCCAAAACAGCGCAGTCTATACTGACACCAAGGCCCTCTTCGATTATGGTTTCGATGAATTCGTCCAGGTGCCCATTGTCCTGCCCGCAGTGAGCGAAGCCAATTCTTCCGATTTGCCGGCTGACACAATGGAAGACATAAGGAAGATGGTCGGCCAGGTTAAGGCAGGAGCCAATAGCAGGCTGTTACATAAAAACGTCTCCAGCCAGGATGTGAAAATCGACTACACCTTCTTGCCTGATTCCGCCACTGGGCATCCGCTGGTGCGGGCAGATATTGGCTTGGCCAATCCCAGTCCATACATGTACGGTGACCTGGGCGCAATGATTATTGGGCAGCAATCCTCCACCAGCCAGACCTTATGGAGCCGGATGGCAACCCTTTCGGTTTTGGTTGCGAAGGTACTAGCCGGTCTGGCAGGAGGATTAATCATACTTCTTTTTGCCTTGAAGGCTTTTTTTACCTTGCGCAGAAAGCTGCGCCGTAAGCAGCGGCGTCCTGACCGGGTGTGGATTAGCCAGAGAGGCTGCGAATATGAACAGGATCAGCATTAGGAATGCAATCCGCTCCCCGGGCAAAACATTCATTTACCAGCGAAAATATGGTAAATCAGGGAAAAGACCAGGCTCAATACGATACCGGTCATGAATGGCAGGTATAAAGTATAGTTGTCCTTTTTGATCACAATATCCCCGGGCAGGTGGAACAAACCGAATCCCAATTTAGGGCTGAGCAGCATAATTGCACCAACTATCATGACTGCTAATCCGAGTGCCATCAAAAGTTTGGCCAAGACCTCCATATCCTGCATCTGCTTTTTCCTCCCTGAATAATATTGCCAGATCTGACCCTCCAGCCTGGCATCTCCCGACAGCCTAATCCAACCGTTGGCCACATCCTGTACCAGTAATATACCATCCTTTTTGCCGTGTGATTGGCTTTTTGTTTCTAAAGCCTGATCTGGCTTTCCGGCAGAAAAATAATAAATTTTACTCCAAGGTGTATTATGTTATGTTTAAACTGAAGATAGGGATTGGCTGTTATTATGGTACAACCTTGGCTAGCGGGAGGAGGAAAGCAGAATGGACCTATTCACTGCGCTTAAGGAACGCCGGAGCTGCCGGAGTTTCACAGGAGAGGAGATTGAACCGGACAAATTGGAAAAAATACTTGAAGCCGGCGGTTGGGCTCCTTCAGTAATGAATCTGCAGCCCTGGAGATTCTATGTCATCAAAAGCCACCGTCTCAAGGAAAGGCTCAAGCTTTCCTGTGAGAGTCTGGCCCAGGAGATTTTTGCTGCCAGTGGTTGGAAATGGGTGTCTAAATACAAGTTCGACTTTTTGGTCGAGGCTCCAGTTCTGATCGCCGTGGCAGCCAGCCCCAAGGACACCGGCGCCGACCAATTCATACCGGGGCGGGGAACGGGATATGCCTATTCTTGCTGTGCAGCCGTTCAGAATATGCTCCTGGCTGCCCATGCTTTAGGAGTTGATACCCTGTGGTTCACTTTGTACGACACCCCCAGAGCCAAAGAAATACTGGGGATACCAGGCGAACTGGACCTGGTGAGTATCGTGGTAGCCGGGTATTGTGCCGAGCCGCCCAAGAACGTGCCCCGCAAACCGGTGGCCGAATTTACCAGTACCTTATGATCAGCAGATCTTCCAGCCTGCCGGTTCGGGAGCTGGTGAAATAACGTCTTAACCAGTAGGGGATTCAAAGGCCAGGTTCAGTGACTATTTATTACTTCGAGAATCATTATGGAGGTGGGTTATGAAGACATCTTCCGGTTCTACCAAGTGGTATATTCTGGCAGCGCTGTTGATCCTTGCCGCATGTTTCGCAGTAATATACTATTACCTCTTTCAGCCCCTGACCCCTAAGACTTTTCCGGTCGCATCCACCTGGCCTACCCGGGCTTGGGAGAGCTGCACTCCTGAAGAACAAGGCATGGATTCGGCCAAAATGGCCCTGGCTTTGCAGGCCATGCGGTCCCAGGACATCGATATTCATAGCCTGCTTATAATCCGCAACGGTATGATCGTATGTGACGCTTATTTCTATCCCTATGACGGAACTGTGCCCCATGATCTGGCTTCAGTCACCAAGAGTTATACGACTACCCTGGCAGCCATAGCAGCCCAACAGGGCAAGTTAAAACTGGACCAACCGGTCCTATCATTTTTTCCGGACCGTACCATCGCCAACCGGGATGACCGCAAAGAGAGGGCCACAGTCCTGTCTCTGGCTGGAATGGTTTCTGGCTTCGAATGCATGGGATTCGCTCAGGATGAAGGCACGCTGAATGCAATGAGGAACAGTTCGGACTGGATACAATATGCCCTGGACCGCCCCATGGAACGCGAACCAGGCAGCCAATTCGTCTATGACAGTCCCGGGATGCACCTGATTTCAGGGGTCCTGCAGCAAGCCACCGGCATGTCTGAGTTGGAATACGCTCGCCAAAACCTGTTCGAGCCCCTGGGCATCAAAAACGTGATCTGGCCGGCAGATCCCCAGGGGTATAACCACGGCTGGGGTGACCTTCACTTGTTGCCACGGGATGCAGCCAAGCTGGGATACCTTTGGCAGAGCGGCGGTTTGTGGGAGGGCAGGCAGCTGGTTCCCAAAGAGTGGGTGGAGAATTCGGTGAAGCTGCAAAGCAAAACCGGCGGTGACGATGATTACGGATTCGGATGGTGGGTGATGGATGGTGACCTGGGCCCTGAATATGCGGCTATCGGTCGCGGCGGGCAGCGAATCCACGTTTTCCCAGGCCTCAATCTGATCATAGTCACCACAGGGGGAGGATTCGATATCAACGAAATCTGGCCCTCATTGAGCCCGGTTCTGGTGGATCCGCAAAAACCCCTTCCGTCCAATGATACGGGCGCGGTCCAACTCCAGGCGGCACTGTCTGAAATAATAAAGGCGCCCGCCCCGCAGGCGATTGCTCCCCTGCCGGCTATGGCCCGGGTGATCTCAGGCAAGACCTATATTCTGGATGCCAATCCTGCCGGGCTAGCAAGAGTCCGGCTGGACTTCGATGGAACCGACCAGGCGTTGCTCCATGTCACTTACAGCGATAAACGCCTCAGCCTCCCGCAACCTATCGGGTTGGACGGAGTCTATCGGCTGATCCCGGGGGACTATGGCCTCCCTCAAGGCGGCCGGGGTTATTGGCTGGATGAAGATACTTTCGTATTTGAGCAGGACCGCATTGCCAATTTCGACCACAACATTTTTGAAGTTACTTTCCAAGGAGACCGGATAATCATCAAAGGACACAAAGCAGATCATGAACTGGGTATCGACCTAAGCGGCCGCATTGAGGGGTGAATCAACCGGGGGAACGGGTGAAAGGTATCTCCTCTCCGTTGCAGGGCAGACACACCTGCTTGGCCAGGGAATTTTGCCTGAGGTATTCGAGCAGGTCCTTTCTCGTCAAGGAGCAGTGGTTCCACGCTTCCATGTGAACGGCGACCACCTTGGCGTCCCTGGCATGCAGGCAAACCTGTTTGATGTCGTCCAGGCCCATAGTAATGGGTCCGCCTGCCGCAAACTGTGCACAGCCAGCGAAAACGACGATGAGGGACGGAGTGTGCTTTTCGATCGCGGTTTGAACCTCTGGACACCATATAGTATCCCCAGCTATATATGTGGTCGGTTCCCCGGCTGATTTGAGGACAAAGCCGGATACCGGCCCCATTCTTTGTCCGATTTTACCGGTGCCGTGTTGACCGCTGGTCCTGATGATCTCGATCCCGTTATATATCAAAGCGGTGTCGACCGCCATTACGCTGGTAAAACCATGGGCCATAATTTTTTCCCGGTCTTCAGGCTGGCAAAATATCGGGGTGCTTCTGGGCAGGAGGTCTATCGCCGCTTGGTCAAAATGATCCACATGGGTATGGGTGATTATTATTGCCCCAGCATCTAGCAGGGACGAGGGGTCAACAGGCAGTTCAACCAGTGGATTACCGGCAAGGTTGGCTACCCCCGGAATAGGATCCAATGTGCCAGCTTGGTTGAACACGGGATCGACTAGGATCCGATTGCCGTTGACCTCCATCACCATGGTAGCATGGCGGATAAGCTGCAGTTTCACAATTAAAGCCTCCCTTCGTTTGCCCGGGAAAAACCATTAACAAGGCACCTGCTTGCTGGTTGAATCTTTAGCCGTCCAATTGATTGCGGATGCGCATATAGTTGAGGATGTCGGTTCGCGACACTATTCCTAATAATTGGCCGCGATCCATGACCAATACCCTGCCGATACCATTATTGAAGAGTTTGTTCATGGCCACCGAAACATTCTCCCGGGGAGTTATCAGCAGGTCTTCCGTTAAAACAAAAGTGACCTTGCCTATCGGGGTCTGCGGCCATGAGTCGCGGGGCAATTTCTTTATCTGGTCAACAGCCACTATGCCCATCACTTCGCCTTCACGCAATACCGGGAAAATCGAGTATTTATATTTATAGAAGTAGCTGTCCACCAATTCCTGAACCGATTGGAGATAGTCCACGGTGACTACCTCGGGGGTCATGAAGTCCTTAACCTGGATATTTTTAAAAATGTCGGAAAAAACGGTCTGCTGATAGCTGGCCTGGGACATCTGCTGGATAAACCAGCCGATAAATGCCACCCATATGCCATTGATAAAGTCCCCGGACAGCAAGACGAAAACACCGGAGAAGATAAGCATATAACCAAAAAAAGCACCGGCAGAAGCCGCGATTTTAGTGGCCAGACGCAGGTCGCCCTTGAAATGCCATATTATGGCCCTGAGCACCCTGCCCCCATCCAGGGGAAAGGCTGGTACCAGGTTGAATATGGCCAAAATAAGATTTACGTCGGCAATATAAGCCAGGGGAACGGTAACTTGTTCCGGGACCCCGGCACTGACCAGCAGGTTAGCGGTCAGCATGAGCAGGAGTCCCAGGAATATGCTCATAGCCGGCCCGGCAATCGCCATTTTCAATTCATTCAGGGGGTAGGCAGGCTCATCCTCCAGGTGGGCTACCCCGCCGAAGATAAACAGGGTTATCTTCTTGACCTCATTGCCCATCTTTATCGAAACCAGGGAATGAGAGAGTTCGTGCAGCAGAACCGAAACAAACAGCAGAATGGCGATAATGGCACTCAACGCCCACTGGGTAGGGGTACTCCAGTCCGGGTAACTCTGGGGGAAAAAGGTGGTAGCCATGGTCCAAGTAATAAGTGCAAACACCACGAGCCAGCTGATATGCACCTCGATCTCGATACCACGTACGGTACCTATCACCAGTGACCGCTTCATGACTAATCACTCCCTGTAAAAATGTCGTCGCCCGGTCGAGCGCTAGGCCTTAGGCCTAGTTTACCACCTTTTGCGGCCCATTGAAAACCCAATCGCGACAAGTACCCCAGGCAATGGGGCTGGGGATTGCGTATATGAAATATCTCTCGATGTGTGTTGAAAGGCCTACCATAAATTGCTATATTGATATTGTGGATATGTCAAATAGTCAAGGTTTGGGAGGTTTCTTTTTTGGAAACAAGAGCTGCTGTCTACGGCCGCAGAAGCATCAGGCTCTATCAAGACAAGCCCATCGATAGGTCAGTGCTGGAGGATATAATGGAAGGAGCCGTCATGGCTCCTTCTGCCGTAAACAATCAACCCTGGTTTTTCCTGGTGCTGCATAGTGCAGCCCAGATGGAAAAAATGCGCGGCATATTTGCCGAGGTAGGAGAGAATATCAAAGAAGTACTGGAAAAGCGATTTCCCCATAATCCCGAGGTTGTGACTGAAACATTGGGATTCATGCGGGGTCTGGGAGGAGCCAGGGCTTGTGTTTTGGCCTTCCTGTTAAAACCATCTGATGAATATGACATCATAGCAGTTGAGTCCACCTGTGCTGCTATCGAGAACCTTTGCCTCATGGCCTACGACCAGGAGTTAGGCTCCTGCTGGATGACTGCTGCTCTGACCGCCGGGTATGGACCGGTTTTGGAGCAGGAATTCGCTCCTGGCAAGGGTAAGTTCATTGCTGCGATTACCCTGGGATATCCGGCAGTTGCGCCCAAAGCCCCCAAGAGAAAACCGGGCCGTTACGAGATCATCTGACAGGAAGGGATTACGCTGTTCATGCCTGGACTTTCCGGGGACCGGGAAGGTCCGGCGGGGGTGTCAATCTAGGCGGAGGAGCCTGGCATTCGTGGCGACTATTATAGTGCTCAAGGACATCAAAATCGCCCCGACCGCCGGGCTTATGGCGACACCCTGGTTGTAGAAGATCCCCGCTGCCAAAGGAATCGCGACCAGATTGTAACCGGCTGCCCACCAAAGATTCTGCATCATTTTTTTGTAGGTTGCCCGGGAAAGTCTCAGGATATTGACCACATCCAGGGGATCGCTCCGCACCAGGATCACATCGGCGGTTTCTATTGCCACATCTGTGCCGGCCCCGATGGCAATGCCCAAATCCGCTTGAGCCAATGCCGGGGCATCATTCACACCATCTCCCGTCATGGCCACCGTTTTTCCCTGCCCCTTTATTGCCAGGACCTGAGCTGATTTGCCTTCCGGCAGCACTTCTGCCAACACTTGTTGGATTCCCACCTGTTGGGCAACATAGTTGGCCACCCGCTTGTTATCCCCGGTTATCATATAGGACTCCACCTGCATGGATTTTAAAGTATCTATGGCTTGGCGAGCAGAGTCCCGCAGGATGTCGGCGAGAGCTATATATCCAAGCAATTGTTTGTCCTGCACCACGAAAATGACGGTCTTGCCCTGTTCGGCCAGGGCTTCATACTGCGTTTCATCAAAGGTGATGTTCTGTTCCCGCATGAAACCTGGGCTGGCTACGGTAATCACCTGATCATCTACCTTTGCCTGCAGACCTCGTCCGGTGATGCTCCGGTAGTCGCTCACCGGTTTGAGCTTAATATTTCGGTGTCGGGCTTCCTTGACTATCCCCTGGGAAATCGGGTGGGCGGATTGGGATTCGATTGAATAGGATATACTCAACAACTCTTCCTCGCTGATCCCCAGGGCTTGAATATCCGTAATTCCAAATTCCCCCAGGGTAAGGGTGCCGGTCTTATCAAAGATGACCGTGTCCACCTTCCGGGCGTTCTCGAAATGGGCCCGGTTTCTGATGAGGAGCCCCTTGCGGGCGGCAATACTTGTGGATACCGCAGTAACCAGGGGGATGGCCAATCCCAGGGCATGAGGGCAGGAGATAACCATTACCGTGACCGCCCTCTCCAGGGCGAAGCCCCAGTCCCCGCGCAGTGCGGACCAGGCTGCGAAAGTAAGAGTGCCAGCCAATACCGCTACATAGAAAAGCCACTTGGCGGCTGTATCAGCCAACCGCTGGGTATTGGACCTGGTTTTCTGGGCTTCTCGCACCAAAACAATGATCTGCGCCAGGTAAGTTTCCGGGCCGGTTTTGCTTACCCTGATCCTCAGACTGCCTTCGCCATTAATGGCCCCGCCGATGACCGCTGCCCCAGGTTCCTTTTCCACAGGTGCCGATTCGCCGGTTATCATGGCCTCATTGACTGTGGAACGGCCCCCCAAAACCTGGCCGTCAATGGGGATTCTCTCTCCCGGTTTGACCAAAATAATATCTCCAGCTTTGAGGATCTTGACCGCAACCTCTATGGTCTCATCGCCGGCTGTGACCAGATGTGCTTCCTCCGGCATGAGTTTTACCAGTTCCTCCAGTGCGCGGGAAGCTCCCAAGACTGATTTCATCTCAATCCAATGTCCCAGCAGCATGATGGCTATGAGGGTAGCCAGTTCCCAGAAAAAGTCCATCCCCGGCAAGATGAATACGGTCAGGGCACTGTAAAGGTAGGCTACCGAAATGGCCATGGCAATTAGGGTCATCATGCCTGGACTGCGCTGAGCCAGTTCATCTTTAGCCCCCAATAGGAAAGGTTTCCCGCCATAAATGAACAAGACGGTGGACAAGGCGAACAGCAGATAGGTATCGTTACTAAACCGCAGGTCTATTCCCAAAAACATCTGGATCATGGGGGAGAGGATCAAGATAGGGACTGTCAGGAGCAAGGAAATGAGGAAACGGTTTTTGAAATCCTCGACCATCATGGCATGGTGATCGTGGTGGGGTTTTCCGTCCGGGCCTGGATGCTCAGTCATTTTATGCCCGGGATGCTCAGCCATATCGTGCCCTGCGTGGTTAGCCATTTCGTGCCCGGAATGCTTGAGCTGGGGATCTTGGCCAATTGCGTGTTCGGGGGCCTTGGATTCAGCCATACCGGGATGATAGTCTCCGTGGCCAGCTGCGGCATGAGACATGGAATTATGGTCGCTGTGAGTTACCATCGCCTTTACCTCCTCCGTGGTCTTGAATACCGGGATTCGCGGGGGTAACGAGCCCTGCCCTTCGCCGGCTCTGGGGCAGGCTTCCGCCGGGTCGTTCCTGGCTGGATCGACTTCATCGGGGCTATGCCGAAGGCCGACTGACCGGCAAGTTGATTCCACAGCTTCCAGCAGCAACTATATAGTATAATAAAGGAAACGGCTATATCCGCCAGGTTTGCATTTAACGCGGCATCTTCCAGCTATCACCTAAATTATATCATATCTGCTCCACGAGACTCTTGTAGTCACGGCTTTACAGGTGTTTGGTCGCCAAATTGCATTTATTCGGTTTGCTATGCTGGCATCGGCCCGGCAAGCAGAGCCAAGGTTTCTGGACCGATTGGGAGAGAGGGGAAGGAGGTCGGACGATGGGAAAACGCTATTCAGTTCAAATGTTTGCAGTCATGCTGATTGCGGTTTTGATTACTGGTCCGGTTAATTGGGCCCGAGCAGCGGAGAGCGGTGTCGAAAACACCTTTGCGGAAATCGATTACCAGAAGTCAGATGAAATCCGGGTCATCATCGACGGCAAACAGCTCGCGTTTGACGTGAGCCCACAGGTGGTGGACAACCGGACCCTGGTGCCCATGAGAACCATTTTTGAAGCTTTCGGGCTCACAGTCACCTGGGATGAAGGCACCAATACGGTCACGGGCAAAAGCGACGAGACGGTCATCACCCTGACCATAGGCAGCAACAAAGCCACCCTCAACGGTCAGGAGCGCATCCTGGATGTGCCTGCTACTGTCATCGCAGGGAGAACCATGATTCCCTTGCGATTCCTTTCCGAGAGCATGCAATACAAGGTGGTTTGGATCGGGGCATCCAACCTTATTTTGATCAGCAAGACAGATATCATCGAATGGCGTTATACCGGTTTTGAAGCCACTGCTCCTTACAAAGAATACGAAACCAAGTGGATCAACGGCGTGCCAACCGTCCAAACCAGGTATAACGGGAAAAACCACCCGGTAGAGATCGTCACCTTGTACAATGCCGACGGGCGCATCATAACTGGAGTGCCTGATTTTTTGGCGCCCAGCTATGGAGCGGGCTGGTATCTGCAGTCACCCCTGGTAGGCAAGACCTATTGGGTGGATATGGATGCCATCCTGGCCGGCAGCGATAACCGGGGCTTCGTGGCTCCCGGCACTTTTGTCGAGATCAACAGCCAGATATTCAGGGATAGCGCTCCCACCGGCAATTATCTCAAAGTAATGGTAGAAGACCACTATTTTGATCTCGATACCTGGAAGCAGCTGAATCTTGATCCCGGTTCGCCCTTGGCTGCAGTGACAGATGCCAGCCAGCTGGCGGGCAAGGAAATCAGCAATGCCGACACGATTTTGAAAGTGTTCGTAAATGACCGGTACCGGGGATTGATCACTGTAAACCAGCTTCTGGGCCCACTTTTGCAGCCAGTGACCGACCAAATTTATACGGCATTTGAGAAAGACCCCCGCACGGTTTTCAGCTGGGACAACAACATCTGGAACCGGCTGAAGGGTGAAAATCCGTGGATCGGCATGACCAAAGATATGCTACTGGTCCAGAAGCAGGAGAGAGCGGATTTGGTCACCAAAACCGCTACCCGATTTACGGTTTTCGAACTGTGGGTCTACGAACACCAGTATGCCGACTCGGCTTTCTTGTTTGACGGCGACAACCTGATCGGTATGTGGTGATTTCTGAATGAACCAGCTAAACCACCCGGTTCATCAAGGACATTTTCAGAAAATAGCCCTTTCATCAGGTATACAGTATAAAGGCTGGCCGGCGCTTGCTATAATTTAGCCACCTTAATATAATATAGCTGTAAAAGCGCATAAAAAACGGACGATGATGTCCATGGTCAGCTGTTATTTCCAGCCTAACCGTGGGCATTTTATTTTGAGGCAGGTGATGAGGATGTGACGGGCGCAACTATCATAGTCGGGGATGGCAAGGACAGCAGCAGACGCAGACTGAAAGACTTGCTGACAAGATCGGGCTACCTGGTGGGAGGAGAAGCCAGCAATGCTCCCGAATTGCTCCGCAAGGCACGGACCATGTATCCTGATCTGGTAGTAATGGATTCCAACCTGGAGGGTGGCAGCATAGCCGAAATCGCAGGGATCATCCAGGGTGATGACATGAGCAGTGTCTTGATCATCACCCACGGCAATCCCAGGATTCCAGAGGATGTAGCCCAGGTACAGGCACCGTACGCCGAAGAAACCCTGCTGTCGGTAATCGAGGTACTGCTCATGTACCAGCACCGCCTCACATCGGTCAGACGGGAGATTTCGGCCCTGAAAGACAGCCTGGAAACCCGCAAGCAAGTGGAAAAGGCCAAAGGTATTTTGATGAAACAATTGGGGATCGACGAGGCGGAAGCCTACCGAACCATGCAAAAGGAGAGCATGAACAAGGGCATGTCCATGAAAGAGCTGGCCCGGGCCATCATAATAGCCTTCAAAGAGTGAAGGATCTAGAGAGGAGAATAGATATGAATAAGGACAAAAAAGCGGAGATCATCAACAAGATCAAAGAAAACGATGTAAGATTTTTAAGGCTGCAGTTTACGGATATTGGAGGAGTGATGAAGAACATGGCTGTACCTATCAGCCAGGCCGAGAAGGCTCTGGACGGGGAAATCATGTTCGACGGTTCATCGATCAATGGATTTGCTGACATATCAGAGTCAGATATGTACCTGGTTCCGGACCTGGAAACATTCGTGATCTTTCCCTGGCGCTCGGCCAATGGCAAGGTAGCCCGGCTGATTTGCGATGTCTACCTGCCGGATGGCACGCCCTTTATGGGATGCCCGCGCAATAACCTGAAGCGGGTCTTGAAAGAAGCCCAGGATCTGGGGTATACCATGAATGTAGGACCCGAGGCGGAATTCTTCCTTTTCCTGTCGGATGAGAAAGGTCATGCCACTACCGAGACCCAGGACGATGCCGGGTACTTCGACTTGGCCCCGATCGACCTGGGTGAGAATGCCCGCCGGGATATGGACACCACTTTGGAAGAGATGGGCTTTGAGATTGAGGCCTCCCATCATGAAGTGGCACCCGGCCAGCACGAGATCGATTTCAAATACGGGGATGCCCTGCATGTAGCTGATGCTATCATGACCTTTAAACTGGTGGTCAGGTCGATTGCGCAGCGCCACGGCCTGCATGCCTCTTTCATGCCCAAGCCGATATTTGGGATCAATGGTTCCGGAATGCATACCCACCAGTCGCTGTTCAAGGATGGCCAGAATGCTTTCTATGATCCGGATGGTGCCGATCAGCTCAGTGACACCGCCCGGAATTATATGGGCGGAATCCTGAAACACGCCAGGTCTTTTGCCGCTATAACCAACCCAACCGTCAATTCCTACAAGAGGTTGGTGCCTGGTTATGAGGCTCCGGTCAATATAGCCTGGTCGGGAGCCAACCGCAGCTGTCTGGTAAGGGTGCCCGCCAAACGGGGTGCAAGCACCCGCCTGGAAGTTAGAAATCCAGATCCCACCTGCAATCCCTATCTGGCTTTGGCCGTAATGCTGACCGCCGGACTGGATGGGATCAAGAACCAGACCGAACCACCGGCAGCTGTCGACCGGAATATCTACCGGATGGATGAAGAAGAGAGAGTAGCGCTGGGCATTGGCAGCCTGCCTGGCAACCTGTTGGAAGCCCTGTATGAATTGGATAAAGACGAACTTATCAAAGGCGCCCTGGGAAGCCACATCTATGAGAAATTCCGCCAGGGCAAGCTGGAAGAATGGGAAGAATATAATATCCAGGTCACTGATTGGGAAGTCAAGAACTACCTGACCAAATTCTAAGTCCTGCAGTTGCCGAGCCCATGCCCCTTTAGCCTTGCAGCTTTCAGGGATGCTCTCACAACCAAATCCAATCATGCTTTTGATGCATCCCCTTCATTTTACTCAAGGTTTTAGGGGCGGTGGGGTCCTCGGCGCCGATGCGGTGCTGAGGACCCGTTCCATGGATGTCGATATACTGACCAACGAGGGTGAGTGATATGCGAATAAACAGTTTGCCAGACAAGCAAGGTCTTTATGACCCAGCTTTGGAACACGATGCATGCGGTATGGGTTTCGTGGTCAATATCAAGGGCTTGAAATCCCATGACATAATCGAACAAGCTTTGACCGTATTGGAGAATTTGAGCCACCGCGGCGCCAGTGGAGCAGACGAAAACACCGGCGATGGGGCAGGCATAATGCTCCAGATTCCTCATGCTTTTTTCCTGCGTGAATGCAGGGTGTTGGGCTTTGACTTGCCGGACTCAGGCGATTACGGGCTGGGAATGATATTTGCCCATCGGTATGATGATTGCAGAAAAGAACAGATGGATGCATTTGAGCGGATAGTCCAGGAGGAAGGGCAGAAGATCCTGGGTTGGCGGGAGGTACCCATTGACCGGACCACCATCGGCGAGGGAGCCAAGTCAGTCATGCCACGCTTCATCCAGGTTTTTATTGCCAGGGATGAAGCGTTGGCAAAGGGGCTTGAATTTGAAAGAAAGCTCTATACCATCCGCAAGCGGGCTGAAAAAGTCATCGTGCCCATGTGCGAAGAAAAAGGCGGCACTTTCTATGTGTCCAGCCTCTCATCGAAAACGATAGTCTACAAAGGCATGTTGACAGCCCAGCAACTCAGGAGTTTTTACCTGGATCTGTCGGACCTCGATTTCGATTCAGCCCTGGCCATGGTCCATTCCAGGTTCAGCACCAATACTTTTCCCAGTTGGGAGAGAGCACATCCCAATCGTTATATAGTCCACAACGGGGAGATAAACACCATCCGCGGCAATGCCAACTGGATGAAGGCACGCCAGAAGGTCATCGATTCACCGCTCTTCCAAGATATAAGCCAGGTTTATCCCATAATCGACGATACGGGCAGCGACTCGGCCATGTTTGATAACTGCTTGGAATTCCTGCACCTGACTGGCCGTTCGCTGCCGCATGGGATCATGATGATGATTCCTGAACCCTGGGAATTCAATGAAACCATGTCCCAGGAACGCAAGGAATTCTACCATTTCAACAACTTCATTATGGAGCCCTGGGACGGACCCGCAGCGATAGGTTTTTCCGACGGTGAATTGATCGGTGCAGTGTTGGATAGAAACGGGCTCAGACCGGCTAGATATTATGTGACCAAAGATGACCTGGTAGTATTGGCTTCCGAGGTTGGGGTTATCGATATCAAGCCTGCCAACGTAAGCTATAAAGGCCGCCTGGAGCCGGGGAAGATGCTCCTGATAGATACCTTGTCCCAGCGGATCGTTTCCGACCAGGAGATCAAGCATAGTGTCGCCAGCCTGCATCCTTACCAGGAATGGACGCGGCAGCATATCGTGGATCTGAGCGAAACCACCCCGGCTGCGGGGAGCGGGACTGAGGCTGAACCAACTGATCTGCTCCAGCAGCAGAAGGCATTCGGTTATACCTTTGAAGATATCCAGATGACAATTCAGCCTATGGCTGTCAACGGTACTGATCCTATAGGTTCTATGGGCATGGACTCGCCCCTGGCTGTGTTGTCGGAAGAGCCCCAGATGCTGTACCTATATTTCAAGCAGTTGTTTGCTCAGGTCACCAATCCTCCTATTGACGGGATTAGGGAAGAAATAGTCACTTCCATCAGTCTGCCCCTGGGCAATACCGGGAATCTCCTGGATCCATCCCGCGGTGATTCAGCCTGTATAATGCTGGAGCATCCGCTTCTGACTGATGAACAACTTCGCCAGATAAGGAATCTGGAAGACAAAAGATTTAAAACCGCGACCATCTCTATCCTGTATAAGGCAGCGGAGGGACACAGGTCGATGAGCCGGACGTTGGACCGGATATTCCGGGAGGCTGACCAGGCAATAGCTGAGGGAGCCAATATCATTATATTATCCGACCGTGGTTTGAACGAGACAATGGCCCCCCTTCCGGCTTTGCTGGCAGCTTCCGGGCTGCATCACCACCTGACCCGGAAGGAGATAAGGACCAACGTGGGGCTGGTGCTGGAATCCGGTGAACCCAGGGAAGTACATCACTTCTGTACCCTGGTCGGCTACGGGGTGACAGGCATAAATCCTTACCTGGCTTTTGCCACCCTGAGACAGCTCTACCGGCAAGGGCGACTGGAAGGCCTAGCCTATGAGGAGGCGCAGGCAAATTACATCAAGGCCTCGGTCAAAGGTATGCTCAAGGTGATCACCAAAATGGGCATATCCACCATGCGCAGCTATTATGGTGCCCAGATTTTCGAAGCCGTTGGGCTCAAACAGGAATTGGTGGACAAATATTTTACCATGACCCCCTCCCGGTTGGAGGGCATAGGGTTGGAGGAAATCGCCCGGGAGAGCCAGCTGCGCCATGAAAGCGCATTCAACCAAAACGATCCCGGCTGGGATACCCTGGAAGTGGGGGGGTACTTCCACTGCTTGGACAGTGGGGAAATACACCTCTTCAATCCCGAGACGATTTATCTCTTGCAGAGGGCCTGCCGGGAAGGAAAATATGAACTCTTCCGCGACTTCTCCCGTAAGATAGGCGAGGAGAAGATCTACACCCTGAGAAATATGCTGGATTTCAATTGTGCGGTCAGCGATTCCATCCCTATCGAGGAAGTGGAATCTGTGGACAGTATCGTCAAACGTTTCAAAACCGGAGCCATGTCCTTCGGCTCGATCAGCCAGGAGGCCCATGAATGCCTGGCCATCGCTATGAACCGCCTGGGTGGAAAAAGCAACTGTGGTGAGGGCGGGGAGGATCCTGCCCGGTATTGCAGAGAGAAAAACGGCGATTCAAAATGCAGCGCTATCAAACAGGTAGCGTCAGGGAGATTCGGCGTCACCAGTAATTACCTGGTCAATGCCTCGGAAATCCAGATCAAAATGGCCCAAGGGGCCAAACCTGGAGAGGGCGGGCAGCTTCCCGGGGGGAAGGTTTTTCCGGCTATTGCCAGGGTGAGGTATTCGACTCCCGGGGTCGATCTCATATCTCCGCCTCCACACCATGACATCTATTCCATTGAGGATTTGGCCGAACTGATCCATGATTTGAAGAACGCCAATCGGGATGCCCGGATCAGCGTCAAACTGGTGTCAGAAGTAGGTGTGGGTACTGTTGCGGCTGGAGTGGCCAAAGGCAAAGCCGATGTGATCCTGATCAGCGGCTACGATGGAGGCACTGGTGCATCGCCCCGCACCAGCATCAGGAACGCGGGCCTTCCATGGGAATTGGGCCTGGCTGAGACCCACCAAACCCTGGTATTGAACCGCCTGCGGGACCGGGTAACACTGGAGACCGATGGCAAGCTGATGACCGGCCGGGATGTGGTTATAGCAGCGATGTTGGGGGCAGAGGAATTTGGTTTCGCGACTGCGCCCCTTATTTCCCTGGGCTGTGTAATGATGAGGGTTTGCAACCTCAACACCTGCCCGGTGGGAATTGCTACCCAGGATGAAAACCTAAGAAAAAACTTTTCCGGCCAGCCCGAACATGTGGAGAACTTCATGCGTTTTGTAGCCCAGGAAATGCGGGAAATAATGGCCCGCCTGGGCTTCAGGAAGGTGCAGGAGATGGTGGGACGCACCGACAAGCTAAAAAATAAGGACACGAAAAATTGGAAGGCAGCGAAACTCGATCTCTCTCAGATCTTGTATCAACCTTATGCCGGTCCGGAAGTGGGACGCTATAAGAAACATGAGCAAAAGCATTCGGTGGAGAACTCACTGGATGCCCGTAAATTGCTGCGCATGTGCCAGCCGGCCATTGAAACCAGGAAATCAATCCGGGCCAAACTGAAAATCAATAATGTGGACCGGGTGGTAGGGACCCTTACCGGCAGTGAAATCACCAGGAGGTACGGGGAAGTGGGACTGCCTGAGGATACTATCAAACTGACATTTGTCGGTTCAGCCGGGCAAAGCTTTGGGGCTTTCACCCCTCCGGGCATGACATTGGAGTTAGAGGGGGATGCTAATGACTATATCGGTAAAGGCCTTTCGGGCAGCAAGATAATCGTCTATCCTCCCCGCAGCGCTGACCTGGTCCCGGAAGAAAACATCATCATCGGGAACGTAGCTTTTTACGGGGCTACTTCCGGGCAAGCCTATATAAATGGCGTAGCCGGGGAAAGGTTTTGTGTCAGGAACAGCGGAGCAAACACAGTGGTTGAGGGAGTAGGCGATCATGGCTGCGAATATATGACCGGGGGAAAAGCAGTCATCCTGGGAAAAACCGGGCGAAATTTTGCTGCCGGGATGTCAGGGGGGATAGCCTATGTACTCGATTTCGAAACCAGTCACTGCAATCAGTCCATGGTGCTCTTGGAGCCGCTGGTCTTGACAGCTGAAATAGGCGAAATCGAGGTTATGATCCGCAAACATGTTGAGTACACTGGCAGCCCTCTGGGCAAAAAGCTGCTTGAGGACTGGGACAGTACTGTCACCAGGTTCACCAAAGTTATTCCTATCATATACAAACGTGTTTTGGAGGAGATGTCTCGTTCCAAAGCAGCGGGCAGGAAACAGGTGCTGTGGCCGTTAAAGGACCTGGCAGAAACCGGTGGCCTTACAAACGGAATCGAGGTGGAATAGACCATGGGCAAGGCGACGGGATTTTTGGAATATAGAAGGGTGGAACCAGATTACCGCCCTGCTTTCGAGAGGATCAGAGACTGGGAAGAAATCAGGATACCCCAGGATTTGGCAACCGTCTCCATCCAGGGGGCGCGCTGCATGAGCTGCGGAGTACCCTTTTGCCAGGGGGGAATATTGCTTAATGGCATGGCGTCAGGGTGTCCGTTGCACAACCTCATACCTGAATGGAATGAACTGGTTTACCGGGGGCAATGGGAAGAAGCCTACCGGCGCCTTAAACGCACCAATCCATTTCCGGAATTCACGGCCCGGGTGTGCCCGGCACCCTGCGAAGGGGCATGCACGGTGGGATATATACTGGATCCGGTGACAATAAACAGCATAGAATATGCCATTATTGAAAAGGCCTTTGCTGAAGGCTGGGTAAGACCCAGCCACGGCCGATCCAGTGGGTACCGGGTAGCGGTAGTGGGATCCGGTCCGGCCGGACTTTCAGCCGCCCACTATCTAAATTTCGTGGGCCATGATGTGACCGTCATGGAACGTGAAGACCGTCCCGGCGGACTTCTAATGTATGGGATCCCCGCCATGAAGCTGGACAAGTCGATAATTGCCCGCCGGGTAGAGATCATGGAGACCTCCGGTATCAAGTTCCTGCTCAATACTGAAGTGGGGAAAGATTTTCCCGCCCATGAGCTGCTGGAAGAATACGATGCTGTGGTCCTGTGCGCAGGAGCCGGCAAAGCCCGCGAGCTAAACATAGAGGGGCGGGAACTGAAGGGAGTTTACCAGGCCCTGGACTACTTGACTGGTATTACCCGGAGCCTCTTGGCCCCGGATACCAATGGCAGCGGGCAGATAGATGCCAGGGACAAGGACGTTATAGTAATAGGTGGAGGAGATACCGGTACAGATTGTGTGGCAACGGCCATCCGCCAGGGCTGCCGGAGTGTGCGTCAATTCGAGATCATGCCTCCGTTGCCGGACCGCCGCATCAAAACCACTAATCCCTGGCCGGAGTGGCCGCGCAAGTTAAAAGTCGACTATGGTCAAGCTGAAGCCATTAATGTGCAGGGCCGAGATCCCAGACAGTATCTCCTAGCTACCAGGAGGATAGCAGGGAATGCGCGGGGTGAAGTCCAAGCGGTCCACACGGTCGAGGTGAACTGGTTCAAGAACCAAGCTGGGATCCTGGAACCAAGGGACGTAGGCAGAGAAAAAGAATGGCCAGCTGACCTGGTGCTACTGGCCCTGGGATTCGTTGGTCCGGAAGATACACTCCCGGATGCCCTGCAGCTCAGCCGGGACGAAAAAACCAATGTCAGGGCCGGATATGGTTCTTTTGAAACCAGCCGTGACAGGATCTTTGTGGCTGGTGATATGCGCAGAGGGCAGAGCCTGGTGGTCTGGGCCATCCAAGAGGGCAAACTGGCTGCCCGGGAAGTCGACAAATATCTTACCGGCAGGAACCTGATCAAATAGCAAAGCTGCCTGCGTTATTGCAGGCTTCGTTCAGCTAACAAGTGCAGATGACAACATCAACGAGGGAGAGAGAAACATGGCTAAAGGTTATCTGGTTCTGGAAAATGGGGCGATTTTCACCGGGGAATTCGCGGGAGCGCCGGCAAACGTTTACGGCGAGGCGGTCTTCAATACCAGTATGAACGGTTATCAGGAAATCATAACCGATCCTTCATATGCAGGACAAATCCTGACCTTTACCTACCCCAGCATCGGCAATTATGGCTGCGGGGATTATGGTTTTGAGTCTGAGCACCCTGCGGTGCGCGGCCTGGTGGTAAAAGAACTGGCTGAAAGTCCAGACCATTACCAGTCCCGTTGGAAGATAGTTGACTTCCTGGCCAGGTATGAAATACCATGTCTGACTGGCGTTGATACCCGGGCTGTTACCCGCGTCTTGCGCCAATATGGGACCATGGGGGCGTTCTTGACTTCAAAGATCACCGACAGGGAAAGCGCTGTCCTGGCAGCTAGCCGTGGCCAGTCCTGGCTTGAGACTGACCTCGTCCAGTCGGTTACCCGCAAAAATAGAGTGCTATATGGAAATGGTCCGCTCAAAATCGTCCTTTTGGATTTCGGGGTCAAGCAGAACATCATCAATTCCCTGGCTGACAGAGGATGTCAGGTGGTGGTCATGCCCGCAGGCAGTTCAGCAGAGGAGGTTATGGCAGAGCGACCTCAGGGGCTGGTGCTTTCCAATGGACCCGGGGATCCGGCGGCTTGCCGGACGGCTGTGGAGGAAATTAAAAAAATGCTGGGGCGCATCCCCATCTTTGGTATTTGCCTGGGACACCAGCTGTTGGCGCTGGCCCTGGGAGGCCGGACCTACAAACTTAAGTTCGGGCACCGGGGTGGCAATCACACCGTAAAAGACCTCTGCACCGGACTATGCCTGATAAGTTCCCAGAACCACGGCTATGCGGTGGCTCCCGAATCACTATCGGAAGATGATGTTAAGATCAGTTTTATAAACCTTAATGACGGTACTGTGGAAGGGATGATTCACAGGAAACTGCCCATAATGTCGGTTCAGTTTCATCCGGAAGCAACTCCCGGTCCCCGGGACTCAGCGTACCTTTTTGATGACTTCATGAAGATGATAGCAGAACAAGCTTAGGATTGATCTATTTCCGGCCTGCCCGGGACCAGCAGTTAAGGAGTGAAATTATATGCCCCTCAAGGAAAACCTGAAAAAAGTCCTGGTTATAGGATCAGGCCCCATAATAATAGGCCAGGCCGCTGAATTCGATTATGCAGGGACTCAAGCCTGCCAGGCTCTGCGGGAGGAAGGAATAGAAGTCGCCCTGCTGAACAGCAATCCAGCTACCATCATGACCGACACCAACATGGCTGACCGGGTCTATATCGAGCCTATCACCCTGGAAACCGCCGAACAGATTCTACAGAGGGAGAAACCGGATGGGATAATAGCTACCATGGGAGGACAGGTAGGACTTAATCTGGCCCTGGCGCTGCACCGGCAGGGCATTCTGGCCAAGTACGGGGTGCCTCTTTTGGGGACGCCGGTTGAAGCCATTGCCCGGGCCGAAGACCGGGAATTATTCAAGACCACCATGGAAGAGATAGGCCAGCCGATACCGGAGAGTGCGATTGTCACCACATTGGAGGCAGCCCTGGAATTTGCGGGGCAACTGGGCTACCCTTTGATTGTAAGGCCGGCTTACACCCTGGGCGGCAGCGGCGGGGGCCAGGCGGACTCTGAAAAAGACCTGACTGCCATTGTCACTCGCGGTCTTAAGGCCAGTCCCATCGGGCAGGTCCTGCTGGAGCGCAGTGTAGCAGGTTACAAAGAGATCGAGTTCGAAGTGATGCGGGACAGCCATAATAATTGCATCATCGTCTGCAGCATGGAAAACTTTGATCCGGTCGGGATCCATACCGGTGACAGCATCGTAGTGGCTCCCGCCCAGACCTTGACCGACCAGGAAATACAGATGCTAAGAGATGCATCGTTGCACATAATCCGTACTCTCAAGATTGAAGGCGGCTGCAATATTCAATTTGCTTTGCACCCCCAGAGCCAACAGTATTACGTGATCGAAGTTAACCCCCGGGTGAGTCGTTCCAGTGCCCTGGCTTCGAAAGCCACAGGGTATCCCATTGCCAGGGCAGCTACAAAGATTGCCATCGGTTACACCCTGGATGAGATACCCAATACGGTCACCGGCAAAACTCAAGCCTGCTTCGAGCCGGCTATAGATTATTTTGTCCTTAAAATACCCCGCTGGCCTTTCGACAAGTTCGCTTTGGGATCGCGGAAACTGGGTACCCAGATGAAGGCTACCGGTGAAGTCATGGCCATCGACCGGACCTTCGAAGGGGCTTTGATGAAATCTATCCGCAGTCTGGACCTGGGCATAAACGGCCTCAGCCAACCGGAGCTGGCCCGCTTAAGCCTGGACGAACTCCAGGTCAGGCTGCGCCTGGCAGACGATGAACGGATCTTTATCCTCGCTGAAGTTATGCGCCGGGGGATGACCATTGAGGAGATCCAAGCCATGACCGGCATTAACCGTTTCTTCCTGCAAAAAATCAAGAACATCGCGGACTTCACCCAGCGCCTGCAAGGGGTTACCCTGACCAGGGATTTATTGTATCAAGCTAAACTGTTGGGATTTGGCGATGCTCATATAGCCCAACTCCAGGAGGATAGGGGGCTGAACGAAATGCACATCCGGCGTATGCGCCAGGATCAGGGCGTATGCCCGGTCTACAAGATGGTTGACACCTGTGCAGCAGAATTCGACGCAGAGAGCCCTTATTTCTACTCCTGTTATGAAACCGAAAATGAGGCTGTAACCAATACCGAATCACCCCGGGTGCTGGTAATAGGCTCGGGACCCATCCGCATCGGACAGGGTGTAGAATTCGATTATTGCTCAGTGCACTGTGTCTGGGCTCTGCAGGAAGCCGGTTGCCAGGCTATTATAGTCAACAACAATCCCGAGACGGTAAGCACCGACTTCGACACATCGGATCGGCTTTATTTTGAGCCCCTGGTTTTTGAAGATGTCATGAATATAATCGAACAGGAACAGCCCCAGGGGGTAATGGTCCAGTTTGGCGGGCAAAATGCCATCAACCTGGCTTCTTCCCTTAACCGGGCGGGGGTCAGAATCCTGGGCACCAGTGAAGACAGCATCGACCGCACCGAGGACCGGGACCGGTTTGACACCTTGCTGCAGGAGCTTAACATACCCCGGGCTCCCGGCCGGTGTGTTTACTCAGTGGCTGAAGCGGTCGAAACAGCTGAATCAATAGGCTATCCAGTGCTGGTGCGGCCCTCCTATGTCCTAGGCGGGCGGGCCATGGAAATTGTTGAAAACCAGCTGGAAATGCAGCAATATATGGCGGCAGCAGTGAAAGTGCACCAGGATCATCCAGTGCTGGTGGACAAATATTTGCTTGGCCAGGAATTAGAAGTGGATGCAGTAGCCGATGGCCAGGAAGTGCTGATCCCGGGCATCATGCAGCATGTGGAAAGAGCCGGGATTCATTCCGGTGACAGTATGGCGGTTTTTCCGGCCCACAACCTGAAAGCCAAGATCGCAGCCAAAGTAGTAGACTATACCACCCGGTTGGCCATGGCCCTTAAGGTCAAGGGGATCATCAACATACAATTCGTCGAGTACGAAAATGAACTGTACGTGATTGAAGTCAATCCTCGTTCCAGCCGTACCGTGCCCTTCATCAGCAAGATAACCGGCTTGCCCCTGGTGAAGATTGCGACCCTGGCTTCTTTGGGGCACTCGCTCAAAGAACAGGGCTATAAAGGTGGACTTATGCCCCGGCCCACATTTTTTGCGGTGAAAGCACCGGTATTCTCCTTTGGCAAACTGGAACAGGTGGACATTACCTTGGGGCCGGAGATGAAGTCTACCGGCGAGGTTTTAGGGATCGATAAATCATTGCACATGGCCCTTTATAAGGCCATGCTGGCGGCGGGAATAAAAATCCCCCGCCAGGGCACAATAGTCGCCACCATCGCAGACCGCGACAAAGATGAAGCCATTCCGGTGCTGCAGGGATTCAGCCGCCTGGGTTTCAGACTGGTAGCCACCGAAGGCACGGCCCGGGCTCTGGAGATAGCAGGTATCCCCGTGGAGACGGTGAAAAAGATTGCCGAAGGCTCGCCCAATATCATTGATCTGCTTCACGCAGGCCAGGTCGATTGCATAGTCAACACCCTTAACAACGGCCGCTCTCCCTTCAGTGACGGGTTTCAGATCCGGCGGGTAGCAGTGGAAATGAATATCCCAGTCCTCACTTCTTTGGACACCTTCCAGGTCTTGCTGGAGGTGATGCGGGAGCGCCAGCACCGGGATACCGCTCCGGTTTTCTCCTTGCAGGAGTATATAGGTATGGGATTCCCCTGGGAATCCGACAATCCGCTTTCAAACCAGAAATAGGAGGCTGGGCCGGTATACAGTATGTTTGCCCGCAGGCTATTTACTATTCACCGCACAGGGTCTATACTTTAAACACCGAACCTTACATGAGAACACAAACGAAGGAGTTTATGCTTGCACAGCGCATGCAAGGCATGAACTCCTTTTTTTTGCGTTTGGATCGGTGCTCTAAATCGTAATGGGGAGGGGAGAAACATGAAGAAAATCGAAGCGGTAATCAGACCCACCAAACTGGAAGAGGTTAAAGCCGCCCTCGATGCAATAGGCATCCGGGGAATGACGGTCTATGATGTCAAGGGACGTGGGCTACAGGGGGCTGAAAAGCAATACTACCGGGGGCAGGAACATTCCATCGATCTGTTCCCCAAGGTCAAAATGGAGATCGTTTCCCAGGATGAATCAGTTGAGAATATTATTTCCACCATCCTGAAGATATGCAAGACCGGCAAAAAAGGTGACGGAAAAATATTCGTCTATCCGGTGGAGAGAATCATTCGCATCAGCACCCGCGAAGAGGGAGGAGCTGCCCTATAGAGTCGGTTTAGACCGGCAGGCACTAAAATCAGTAAGCAATGGCGCTTATGATCAGGCACAAGACCTGAGCGTGAGTGCCTTTTATTTTGGGGGGAGGATTATAAGGAGGTCTTGACCTTACTCCCGCCGCATCCGGTGCGTGGCCAGCCGGGACCATAATTTAACGCCCGGACTATTTTAGAAATGGGGGATTGAAATGAAGACCAGCACCAAACTGCTAATATCTGTCAGTACGCTTTTAGTCACTTTATTGGGGATGCCAGGCATAGCGGCTGCAGCCGAAATGCCTGTAATCGATACCGGGGACACTGCGTTTATAATGATCTGCACCGCTCTGGTGTTTATCATGACGCCAGGTCTGGCTCTTTTCTACGGAGGCATGGTGCGCAGAAAGAACGTCCTCTCCATGATGATGCAGAGTTTTGCCGCTATGGCCCTGGTGTCGGTACAATGGGTATTGATTGGCTACACCCTGGGATTTGGCACCGACATCAACCATCTAGTCGGAGGACTTGACTGGCTGGGAATGATTGGAGTAAGCGGGGATCCCAATGCCGCATATGCGGCTACCATTCCCCACCAAGCCTTCATCCTTTTCCAGCTGATGTTCGCCATTATAACCGTAGCCCTGATCTCAGGAGCCTTCGCCGAGCGCATGAGATTTGGAGCATTTGTAGCTTTCGTCTTATTATGGACTACCCTGGTCTACGATCCCCTGGCGCATTGGGTGTGGGGTGTTGATGGCTGGCTCCGCAACCTGGGAGCACTGGATTTTGCCGGTGGTACAGTGGTCCATATCAGTTCCGGAATTTCAGGCCTTATTGCCTGCATAGTCCTGGGCCGCAGGCATGAAGCAGGCGCTGAACCAATGGTCCCGCATAATTTGCCGCTGACAATGCTGGGAGCAGGGCTGCTGTGGTTCGGCTGGTTCGGATTCAATGCCGGCAGCGCCCTGGCTGCCAATGGATTGGCTGGCACCGCCTTTCTGGTCACCAACACTTGTGCCGCAGTAGGGGCCATCAGCTGGGTGGGAGCCGAATGGCTGCACCACGGAAAGCCTACCGCATTGGGAGCAGCCTCGGGTTTGGTAGCTGGATTGGTTGCCATTACCCCGGCAGCAGGATTCGTCAGTCCCCTGAGTTCAATTGCCATGGGAATCATTGTGGGCCCCTTATGCTATTTCGCGGTTAGCAAGTTGAAATCCAAGTTAAGATATGATGATTCGCTGGATGCATTTGGCATCCATGGTATTGGAGGAATTTTCGGAGCCCTGGCGACCGGTGTATTCGCTTCCACCGCCGTTAATCCAGCTGGATTCGACGGACTGTTGTTCGGCAATCCCCATCAGCTTTTGGTACAGCTGATTGCAGTCGTGGCCACCCTGGCGTTCGCCGCCACAGCCACGTTTATTATCCTCAAGGTACTGAGCCTGTTCGCGCCCCTGAGGGTGTCGGATGAGGAGGAGGAAACTGGTTTGGACATTACCCAGCATGGAGAAGACGCTTACAGCTATGGGGATATGAGCACTATAACAGCATAATTAGGATGGATTAGGCAAAGTTTTGCCAATAAGGGTCCAGGCAGGTATTTAGTATACTTGCCTGGACCTGGTTGTATTTCCGGGACAAAAGTATATCATGAAAACAGGAGCATAAGTTTGGTATGACGGAGCAAAGTGGTTCCGAACCCTTAAGCGGGGTTTTGATTCATTTGCTCTTTTGTTTTCAGGAAGCAGAGAAAGGGGCGCAGGATTATGCGTGGATTTGAACGGGCTTCAACCGGGATCTCAGGATTGGACGCGATTTTGGACGGACTGCGTTGGGGTGACAATGTAGTCTGGCAAGTGGAAGACATCGAGGAATATAGAAAAATAACGCTGCCCTTTGTACAGCAGGCACTGGAACAAAACCTGCCCATCGTGTATCTTCGTTTCGGGCAGCATGCACCTATCCTGGCTCCTCATCCGAGGATCAAGGAATACATCCTGGACGCCAACCAGGGCTTTGAGTCCTTTTCAAGTCAGGTCCATACCATAGCCACTGACGAGGGTGAGGGCGTATGCTATGTTTTTGACAGCCTGTCCGACCTACTATCTGCCTGGGTGACAGACCTGATGATCGGTAATTTTTTCCGGGTAACCTGTCCCTATCTCTTCAAGCTGGACACGATAGCATACTTTGCCCTGATCAAAAACCGCAATACCTATGCAACCATCGCCCGCATCAGAGAAACCACCCAGTTGCTTTTGGATCTCTTCAGGATCGAGGAGCAAATCTACATTCACCCGCTGAAAGTATGGAACCGTTACACCCCTACCATGTTTTTGCCCCATGTCCGCCAGGGAGAAGATTTTATCCCTATAACCAGCAGCACGGAAACCGCCGAAATATTTTCACGGTTTCAGCAGCGAGGCCCAGGGAACGTAGAACGGAAAATCGACAACTGGGACCGCATTTTTCTGAGTGCCCAGGAATTGCTGGAGGACAGGAGCCCCTGGCCCGAATATGCCCTGCGGGAAGCGGCCATGGTAGACAAATTGTGCAGGATGATCCTAGGACGTGATGAACGGATGCTGGCCCTGGCCAGGCGGTATGTATCCCTCCAAGATCTGCTGGAGATACGCAGCCGGCTGGTAGGATCCGGCTTTATCGGGGGCAAAGCGGTGGGAATGGTGCTGGCCAGGAAGATACTGGAATCGGACCTCAAAACCGATTGGTCAGGACACATGGAACCCCACGATTCTTTTTATATCGGTTCTGATGTTTTCTACACCTATCTGGTGGAAAATCAATGCTGGGAACTGCGCCAGCAGCAAAAACTGCCGGAGCATTATTTCACCTTGGCCGAGCCTTTGCGGGAAAAAATACTGGGCGGTTTGATGCCTGAAGTAGTGGGCGACCAATTTGCACAAATGCTTGATTATTTCGGTCAATCACCAATCATTGTCCGCTCCAGCAGCCTGCTGGAAGACGGTTTCGGCAATGCTTTCGCGGGTAAATATGAAAGCGTCTTCTGCGTAAATCAGGGCAACCCACAGGACCGCTTCATCAATTTCGAAAATGCCGTCAAGAAAATTTTCGCGAGTACGATGAGCGAGGACGCCCTGGCGTACAGACTGCAGCGAGGCCTGGCTGACAGCGATGAACAGATGGCTTTGCTGGTTCAGAGGGTGTCCGGGTCTCTGCGTTCCCATTATTTCTTCCCCGACCTGGCCGGAGTAGCCATGTCCCACAATCCCTATACCTGGCATGAAGATATGGACCCCCAGGCGGGAATGGTCCGCCTGGTCCTAGGCTTGGGCACCCGGGCAGTGGATCGGGTAGATGACGACTATCCCCGGGTGATTGCCCTTGACCGTCCCACACTGCGGCCGGACAACCATCCCGAGGAAGTGAGCCGTTTCTCCCAGCACCGGGTAGACGTTCTGGATGTAAAACAGAATGACTGGGCTACCGTGGATCTCGCCCTCCTGGCCCAACACCGCAACGAGATGCCCTGGTGGCATAAGGTGGCCCTGCCTGATTATGAGACCATGAACCGCTGGCGGCAGATGGGCCGGACCGCACCGGAGGCCTGGATTCTGAATTTCGAGGAATTACTCAAAGGAGAATTCCCGGGACTGGTCAAGACCATGCTGCAGACTGTGGAAAAGGCTTATGCGTACCCGGTCGACACCGAGTTTACCGTGAATTTCGATAATCGCCAGAACCTGCGCCTTAACCTGCTCCAGTGCCGCCCTTTACAGACTACCACCACCGCCAGCGAAAATGTTTTCACCTTTGACCGGCAGTCTGACGAGTTACTGTTTTTTACCCACCGCAATGCCATGGGCGGCAATTTGCACCAAAAACTGGAGCGCATAGTCCTGGTCAAGCCGGAGCCCTATTATCTGCTTTCCGTAAACGACAAGTACCAGGTGGCCCGGCTGATTGGACGCCTCAACCGTATGTTCAAGGACCGGGACAAGCACCCATTCATGCTGATGGGCCCGGGGCGCTGGGGCAGCAGCACACCCTCCCTGGGGGTCCCGGTGTCTTTCGCGGAGATATGCAATTCCACAGTCTTGGTGGAAATTGCCCAGGAAGAAACCGGATTCATGCCGGAACTCTCATTTGGCACCCACTTCTTTCAAGATCTGGTGGAAACCAGGATTTTCTACGTAGCACTCTTCCCGGGGCAGGAGAGGGTGGAGTTCAACCGCGATTATTTCGATTCAGAGGCCAATCGCTTCACCACCTATCTGCCGGATTACGACAAATGGCAAAAAGTGATCCAGGTGGTAGATGTTAGCGATGCCGGAAAAGAGCTGTGGATCGAGGCAGATCTCAAGAGCCAGGAGACATTCTGTTATTTTCGTCCATGTCAAGGGTGAATGACCGGGGCTGAACTGAGAATGAGGATGAATTATCCCCCTTGCTCATGATTTTTCATCCTCACCAGGGATATCCTCATCTTCTTTAACTTGAAATTCGGGAGCACATGTGGGTAAACTTATTAAACCCACCTCACTTCTATCCTGAGAGGGATAGTCTCCCGGGTGTGTGTGACTATTTGTGCTGGCTTTAGCCCGGCTTAAGACCACCTGCAAAAGTTAAAGGAGGGAGATATTATTCGACAGTTCATTAGAAGCATGCTTCTGCTCATGACAGTATTTTTTTTCGTGAACGTTATCCCCGGGCTGCCTGTGGAGGCCGCTCAGGGGGCAGAGGATCCAACCCAAAACCCGTCGGCGGAGGAATCTGGCGGGCAGCAAGGACCTGCTTATGTGGCTACTCTCAATTCATACCTGGAAAATATCGATCAGGTGCTAGGCAGTCAGACCATCAATGCGGTCAAGGACATACAAGCCCGTTACCGGTTGACCCCGGGCGGCATTGTGGTTGTGGAAGAGCCTGACGAACTTTCCGATCCCGCCTCGTCTAATTCCCGCTCCAACAGCAATCCATCCAGAGGCGGAAGATCCCGCGCTTTATTGTTATGTTCCAGCCAGGATTTGGATTCTTTGGCCAGAACGGTCTATGGTGAGGCCAGGGGAGAATCCTTCGAAGGCCAGGTGGCAGTAGCAGCAGTGGTGTTGAACCGGGTCGAGTCAGGCCAATTCGGAAGCAATATCCGCGATGTCATCTTCCAGCGTAATGCTTTCACAGCGGTAAATGACGGGCAATATTATATGCAGCCCAATGAAGCCAGTTATGAGGCGGCACGCGCCGCCCTTAATGGCTGGGATCCCACCAATGGTGCCCTCTACTACTGGAATCCGGCTATTGCGACCAGCAGGTGGGTGCGCACCCGCACCGTGACCAGTTCGATAGGCAACCACGTCTTCGCGGTTTAGGCCAGGGCTAGAAAAAACATACTAGACATGAGGATGAGCACAGCCCGCTGTGCTCATCTAAATATTTCTGGCCCGATGCAGAGATGTGGCACCGGTCGGGTGAAATTCCAGCTGATTGAAGGATGGGCAGACGGTCGCCTGGAGGAGTCTGGCTTCGATTTGGATGGATCAATGGTTGTTTAACTATCATTATTATTCTATAATTTTTCTTTAGGAGTACAGCTTCAGTTTAATGCTGATTTGAATGAGCAGAACGGGAGGATGGCGCAGATGCCAATAATGGATTTTTTGGTGCGCAATGCGGACATGTTCGGTGCTGAGACATGTTTGACCGAGATAAATATGGACCTGCAGGAAAGTCACAGCGTTACCTGGCTTGACTATGAACTGATTGAGAACAATCCCGCTGGTGAATACAGGCGGGATATGACCTGGAGGGTTTTTGACGAGAAGGCCAACCGTATGGCCAATCTGCTGTTGAAGAGGGGTATCAAAAAGGGGGATAAAGTAGCCATTCTGCTGATGAACTGCCTGGAATGGCTGCCCATCTATTTTGGCATCTTGAAGAGCGGGGCAATTGCAGTGCCCCTCAACTTCCGCTACACCGCCCAGGAAATCAAATACTGTTTGGATCTGTCGGAATCGATTGCTTTGATTTTCGGACCTGAATTCATCGGCCGGATCGAAACCATTTATGGACAGATACCCAATGTAAAAACCTTATTTTTTGCCGGAGAAAACCGCCCCAGTTTTGCCGAGAGTTATGACCGCCTGGCCACCAACTGTCCATCGGAAGCGCCTGATATCAAGCTGACTGACGACGACTTTGCGGCTATTTATTTCTCCTCAGGCACCACCGGATTTCCCAAAGCCATCCTGCATACCCACCGGAGCCTGATGTCCGCAGCCTACACCGAGCAAAAACATCACGGCCAGACAAGGGAGGATAATTTCTTGTGCATTCCGCCCCTTTATCATACCGGGGCCAAAATGCACTGGTTCGGCAGCCTTTTAACCGGGAGCAAGGCGGTATTGCTGCGCGGGGTCAGACCGGAATGGATACTCAAAACGGTGTCGGAAGAAAAAGTCACCAATGTATGGCTGCTGGTGCCATGGGCCCAGGACATCCTGGATGCGATTGAAAGCGGAGCGGTGAAGCTCGATGATTATGACCTCTCCCAGTGGAAACTGATGCATATTGGAGCCCAACCTGTACCGCCCAGCCTTATCAGGCGCTGGAAAAAATACTTCCCGGAACATCTTTACGACACGAATTACGGGCTGAGTGAGTCCATCGGCCCCGGTTGCGTCCACCTAGGGATCGAGAACATCCACAAAGTTGGAGCTATTGGCATCCCCGGATACAGCTGGGAAGCCAGGATAGTCGATGAGAACGGGAATGAAGCCAGCCAGGGACAAGTCGGCGAGTTGACCGTCAGAGGCCCAGGGTTGATGACCTGCTATTACAATGATCCCGAGGCTACTGCCACTACCTTGAGGGATGGCTGGTTGTTCACCGGAGACATGGCCAGGATGGACGAAGACGGTTTCATTTACCTGGTGGACCGCAAGAAAGATGTGATTATCAGCGGGGGAGAAAATATCTACCCGGTTCAGGTTGAAGACTTTCTGCGCGGGCATAACGCGATAAAGGATGTTGCGGTTATCGGCTTGCCTGACAAGCGGTTGGGAGAAATAGCCGCAGCAATTATCGAATTGAAGCCGGGATTCCAGTGCACTGCTGAAGAGCTGGTTGCCTTCTGTGCTGCCCTGCCCCGTTATAAACGGCCCCGGGCGGTGATTTTTGATGAGGTCCCGCGCAATCCCACCGGCAAGATCGAAAAACCCAAACTGCGGTCAAAATTTGGGGCAGCAAGTATAGTGGCTGTGCAGACCGGGAGTTAGACGTTGTAAAACCGGGTGCCCGGCTGATACTCGAGGCGTCATCACAAACAAAGACCCGTTTTCAGCTGTCAAAGCCGAAAACGGGTCTCGTTTTTCTGGCTGACTATATTAGATGATCAGCTTTGAGGATTTGATACAATTTGTAGCCCCCGGCGATATTCTTGACCTTGAAACCGTTTTGCCGCAAGATCCTGGTCCCCACATAGGAACGCAGTCCTACCTGGCAGGACACCAGGATATCCCTGTCCTGGGGCAGCTCGTTCAGCCGTTGGCGGAGATCATCCAGGGGGATGTTGATGGCTCCCTCGATGGCGCCGGTCTCCACTTCAGTTTCTGTCCTGACATCCAGGAGAAAAGCTCCCGCCTGGACCAGGGCCGGCACTTCCAACCAGTCAACTTTGTCCACATCACCGTTTATTATATTGCCGGCCGCATAGCCAACCATGTTGACCGGGTCCTTGGCAGAGGAGAAGGGCGGGGCGTATGCCAGTTCCAGTTCCTGCAGGTCAAATACTGTCAAACCGAAGCGGATAGCCGTAGCCAGAACATCGATGCGCTTGTCCACTCCTTCATATCCGACGATCTGTGCCCCCAAGAGCTTGCCGCTTTCAGCTGCGAACAGGATTTTCATGGTCATCTGGACAGCCCCCGGATAATAGGTGGCATGGGGGAAGGGATGGATCAAGCAGGTCTGGAAGGGGATATTTCGACTCTGCAGAATCCGGCTGTTGGCGCCGGTAGTGGCAATGGCCAGGTCGATTATCCGGCATATACCGGTTCCCTGGGCTCCTTCGTACTTGATTGCCCTGCCGCAGATATTATCAGCCACGGTGCGCCCCTGGCGGTTGGCCGGGCTGGCCATGGGAACCAGGGCGTCCCGCCCGGTCACTATATCCTTCACCTGGATGGCATCACCGGCTGCGTAAATATAAGGATCCGAGGTACGCAGATATTCATCGACCAGAATGCCGCCGGTGGTGCCCAGGGCTAAGCCAGCCTGTTTGGCCAAGCCGGTTTCCGGGCGCACCCCTATACCCAGGACTACCATCTGGGCTTCAATGGTGGAGCCATCGGCCAGGCGAACAAGTGACACCCTTCCAGCGCCTTCAATAGAGGTTGCCTGAGAGTTAAGATGCAGTTGGATGCCCTTTTTCCTGATATACTGGTGAACCACGGCCGCCATTTCACGGTCCAGGGCGCCCATCACCTGGGGACTAGCCTCGACCACGTGGACCCCGATTCCCATTTCAGCCAGGACTTCTGCCATTTCCAGCCCGATGAAGCCTGCGCCCACAACTACCGCGGTGGCTGGCTGCTGGGCTTCGATATACTGCTTGATCATATCACTATCGGGCACATTTCTGACCGTGAATACATGGTCTAAATCTATTCCTGGGATAGGAGGGACAAAGGGGGCCGCCCCCGGAGCCAACACCAGGTAATCATAACTCTCCCTATAGGTGGTGCCAGACTGGAGGTCCTTGACCTCCACTTCCTTGCTGGGCGGGTAGATCCCGACGACCTCACTGTGGATGCGCACATCGATGTTGAAACGCTTATGCATAGCCTTGGGGGTTTGTACCAATAATGCAGACCGTTTCTTGATCGTTCCGCCTACGTAATATGGCAGGCCGCAATTGGCAAAAGAAATATACTCACCCCGCTCGAACATGACTATTTGAGCCTTCTCATCCAGCCTTCTCAGCCGTGCAGCCGCGCTGGCCCCTCCGGCTACACCGCCAATGATCAATACTTTCATCAACCATACCCTCCTTACTATTTATTCACTGATTGTGGCTTAAGTTCGGGAATATCGAATGTCTTCGTTTCTTTTTAATATAAAGGTCGCCCCTATAGGTGTCAAATTATTGTGCGGCTGCTTTTCACAGCCCAGTAGAAGGTGGCTTAAAAACAGGTGTTCCATCCAGGCCAGAAAAACAATAGAATAGAAGGAGCGAGTTAAGAACGTTAAGAATCATTCAAGACCAGACCGCCAATATATCGGATAAATTTAAAGGCCGATCCCAGGCTCAAGGTCAAGGGCTAGCGCCCTGAGCAGAAAGGCGAGCAAAAAGCTGAGAAAAAAGGGAGCAATGACGATGAAAATACCTGCCCAAATATGTGCCGTGATCATGTTAGTTTTGTGTTTCTTTACCGGAGGTTTGATCGCTACCCCAGATACAGTAATCACCCTGGACGGCCGGCCGCTTTCGTTTGACGTCCCTCCCCGTTTTGAAAACGGTACCGCCCTGGTTCCTGTCCGGGCTATTTTTGAGGCCCTGGGAGCTTCGGTTTCATGGGATGAAGCTGCTCAGAAGGTCACCGCGGTTAAAGGAAATACTGAGGTGATCCTCACGGTCGGTCAAAACACCGCCTACCGGAATGGTGCCAGCATTAACCTGGGCACTCCTGCACAGGTGGTAGACGATAGAACCCTGGTTCCGCTCAGGTTTGTAAGCGAAGCCTTCGGATCCGAGGTGAGCTGGAATCCGGAACTACAAGAAATTGCCATAAAGTCCTCGTCACAAACTGCTGGACCAGCCGCACAGGCATTACCTAGGCCGGTTCCCCAGACTACGCCTGAAAAGCCTGCTCCACCTGCCGCTCCTGCACCCTCAGCCAAAACACCCGGTTTTGCCACGGGCCAGCTGTGGATATGGATTTTGGGAGGATTTCTGATTTTGATCGGGGCTTTGTCCGGAGCCAGATTCGTGGGGCGATTCAGGAGTAAAAAGATTGAAGAACCAATCAGAACGGGGGATCCGGTCGAAGACCGATACCAGGAAGGATTGCGGGCCATAGATCAGGAGAAGTGGACCGATGCCAATTCATCCCTGGTATCCCTGTCCCTCGATAAATACAAAGATGCGGAGGCCTTGTGGAATTATGCGGTAGCCCGGGAACAGTACACCGAGTCCAGGAAAGCTGAAGCGGATGATCCATATTGGTCAGCCTACATGGCAGATTACTGCTGCCGCAACATACCAGATGATTATGAGGGCGTTTTCAAAGAGAAAATAATGGCCTTTAAAGTCTTATGCAGAACCAATCTGGCGGAAATGGAAAACGACCCGGTGGCCCAGATGAAACACGCCAATGCCCAGGAAAGAAAAGTCCTGCCCCCTAGCGGATTCCGAGCGGACCAGGGCGAAACTGCTCCCCCGAATGAATCCCAGCCGGAAGACCAATAGACAATCAATGGAGACCCGAGGTAGTGAAGAGCAGTAAAAAGCCCGCCTGCCAGCGGGTTTTACACACCGGGGATTATGGAGTGGACCTCGGCTGCTTATATCAGAAACTTTATCAAATAGTTGACCCCAATGGCGACCAGAGCGGAGGAAGGGATTGTAACTACCCAGGCTATCAAAATCTGACGAGCAATATTCCAGCGGACTCCCTTCAGGCGTTTGGCAGCTCCGACCCCCATGATGGAGGAGGAGACCACATGGGTGGTGCTGACTGGAGCACCCAGCAGACTGGCACCCCAGATGATTGCCGAGGCGCTGAAATCCGCGGCAAATCCATTGATAGGCTCGATGCGGAAAATCTTGCCGCCCATGGTGCGTATTATTTTCCAGCCTCCAAACGCAGTGCCAGAGGCCATGGCGATGGCACAACAAGCCTTTACCCAGAACGGTACCGTAAACGTAGTGAGCAGTCCCCCGCTGAGCAGGGTCAGGGTGATGATCCCCATGGATTTCTGAGCATCGTTGGAACCGTGGGCGAATGAGGCCATACACGCAGATAAGATCTGAAGTTTGCGGAAGTTGTTGTTTACCCGCGCGGGAGCTGATCCGGAAAAAAGCCAAAACAAGAGGAGCATAATCGTGCTGCCCAAGATCAGACCCAAAATGGGCGATAGGATAAGACCGGCCAGGATTTTGCCAAATCCATACCACTTGACCTGCTGGAATCCGAATGAGCCGATGACTGCCCCGGTCAATCCGCCGATCAGAGCATGGGATGAACTGCTGGGAATGCCGTACAACCAGGTGAATAGGTTCCAAAAAATGGCCCCAATGAGAGCAGAGATCAAAACATCGGGAGTCACTACCTCAGGGGCGACGATCCCTTTGCCTATAGTGGCAGCCACCGCTGTTCCGCTCAGGGCGCCCACAAAATTGAGAGTAGCTGCAATGAGGATGGCATTTCGCGGCGAGAGTGCTTTGGTGGAAATGGAAGTCGCGATTGCATTGGCTGTATCATGGAAACCATTTATATAATCAAAAACCAGAGCCAAGGCTACAATAATAACAATCAGATACATGTTGTCCATATTTTCTTTTATCACCTCCTTTGTCATCTTCCTTATACCTAATTATACCAAGATAATGTTAAGTTAATGTAAACTCAATGTTAAGAAGAGGTTAACTTTATCATTGTTCATAGCTGGAATTAGATTGATTTACCGGTGGCGCTCGACCAGTGCAGGCCGCTGAGCTTGATTGAAAGGAGGATAACATGAAAGTAGTCTACCATGAAGATTTCAACCAGGTCTACACATCCGATCCAGCCGCAGCTGCGGGAAGAATCCAGGCAGCGGTGAAGGCTCTCGAAGGCCAGGTGACATTTATCCAACCGGAACCAGCCACCAAGGATGATATTCTCCGGGCGCACACCGCTGAACACGTGAAATCTGTGGAGCGCAAGGGTATCTATTCGATCGCCGCCCTGGCCGCCGGCGGAGCGACAAAAGCGGCGGAAATCGGCTTAAGTGAGCCTTGCTTCGCCCTGATCAGACCGCCGGGCCACCACGCTTCAGCCGAAAGCGCCTGGGGTTTTTGCTATTTCAACAATATGGCCATCGCCCTGGAGAAAATGAAAAGCCAGGGCAAGATAAAAAAAGCCTTCGTCCTGGATTTCGATCTTCATTTTGGAGATGGCAATGTGAATATCCTGGGCAACAAGGGGTATGTGACCATCTTAAATCCCGCCTCCACCCGCAGCCGGCAGGAATACCTGGCAACAGTGGAAAAGGCCCTGGCCGCAACCGATGCAGACATGATTGCAGCTTCAGCTGGATTCGACAACCATGAAGATGACTGGGGAGGTCTATTGCACACCGAGGATTACACCCTGATGGCCATACTGATGCGTGAGGCTGCCCAACGCAACCAGGGCGGATGCTTCGGGATATTGGAGGGCGGCTATAATCACCGGGTCCTGGGCCAGAATGTCCTGGCTTTTGTGGAAGGCTTGCAGGAGAAATGATTGACAAAATCCAGCCAAGTAGATATATTAGTTTATAATTTCAAATATCAAAGGCATTGACGGAGAGAGTACGTTTCAGCCGAAAGTCGCAGCGAGCCGGGGATGGTGCAAGCCGGTACCGTTAGTCTGAGACCGAAAATCACTCCCGAGCTGCGAACCGAACGATGGATCCAGTAGGCTTCGACGGCTTTCCCCCGTAACCGGGAACGCATATGATGGTATGTTGATATTAACGGGTGGTACAGCGAATGTCTTTATGGCTTTCGTCCCTTTAGGGGACGGAAGCTTTTTTGCTTGGTGGGTCGTGAACGGGCAACCCTGGCTATGGACGGGTGATGACGAAGAGCGAAGAAAAGAGTGGAGGAAAAGAGCAATGGCTTTGAATGACATGGTAGAAATCCGCTGGCATGGCCGGGGAGGCCAGGGCGCCAAGATGGCTTGCCTGCTGCTGGCGGATGTAGCTGCAGAGCAGGGAAAATTCGTGCAGGGCTTCCCCGAATATGGGCCCGAACGCATGGGAGCTCCCATCACCGCCTATAACCGGATCAGTGCTGAGCGCTGCACCATCCATTCCAACATATACTATCCCGATTATGTGGTGGTGGTGGATGAAACCCTCTTGGACAGTGTGAATGTAACCAGCGGGCTCAAGGAAGGCGGGGCAGTTATCGTCAATACCCGGCACAGTCCCCAGGAGCTGCGCCCAAAGTTAGGAGACTGGAAAGGGAAAATATACACTATCGATGCCAGACGAATTTCCGAGGAGATTTTGGGCACCAATTTCCCCAACACCCCGATGCTGGCAGCGACGGTAAAAGTCAGCGGCGTGCTGGACACGGCCGAATTCTTGGCCCATATTGAAGAATCTTTTGCGCACAAATTCGCAGCCAAGCCCCAGGTGATCCAGGGCAACATGGCTACACTCAGGAGATCGATGGAGGAGGTGCAGGTAGGATGATCCAGGCGAAGGATATCAACGAACATACTCCCTGGCAGGATCTTACCCCGGGAGGAGAGATCTACGAACCAGGAACAGCGCGGGACTTCAATACCGGTACCTGGAGGACCAACACCCCCGTTTTTCACCAGGATGCCTGCAAAAATTGCATGCTCTGCGTCCCATTCTGCCCGGACATGGCCATTCCGGTCAAGGACGGCAAGCGCTTGGATTTTGACTATATGCACTGCAAGGGCTGCGGTATCTGCGAAAACGTTTGCCCATTCCCGGCCATCACTATGGTAGCTGGAGGTGAAGCCAGATGAAGAGCCGCCTGTCCGGCAATGAAGCCGTAGCTTACGCTATGAAACAGATAGATCCGGATGTCATGGGGGCCTTCCCGATCACGCCCTCCACTGAGATCCCTGAGTACTTCGCCCAATATGTGGCAGATGGCCAGGTCAACACCGAATACGTAACCGTAGAGTCCGAGCACAGTTCGATGTCGGTGTGCATCGCTGCCCAGGCAGCTGGGGCCAGAGCGGTAAGCGCCACCTCGTCCTGCGGGCTGGCCCTGATGTACGAGTTATTGTACGTGGCGGCTTCCGACCGGCTGCCCATCACCCTGGCCTGCGTAAACCGGGCCCTTTCCGGCCCCATCAATATAAATGCTGACCACTCGGACTCCATGGGGGCCCGTGATTCGGGCTGGATCCAGATTTATGCCGAAAACAACCAGGAAGCGTACGACAATTTCCTGATGGCTATGCCCATCGGCGAAGCCCCACAGGTTCGTTTGCCGGTGATGACCTGCATGGATGGATTCATAACCAGCCACGCGGTTGAGAATATCGAGCTCTTGGATACTGAGGCGGTGCGCCGGTTTGTGGGGGAATATGAGCCCCTGCACTATCTGCTGAAAACAGAAAATCCGCTGGCCGTAGGACCCTACGATATCAGTGCTTATTACATGGAACACAAAGTCCTGCAGGCTGAGGCCATGAAAGCTGCCAAAGCCCGCATCCTGGAGGTGGCGGCAGATTTTGCCAGCATTTCAGGCCGCAATTACGGACTGTTTGAAGCATACAGGATGGATGATGCTGAACTGGCCCTGGTCCTGATCGGATCAAGTGCCGGAACAGCTAAAGCTGCAGTCGATAAACTGCGGGAGGACGGAGTAAAAGCAGGTCTGGTGAAGATCAGGGTGTTTCGTCCGTTCCCAGGGGAGGAGCTGGCCCAGGTCCTGGCCCATACCCGGGCGGTGGCGGTCATGGACAAGTCGGAGGGTTTTTCCACTCAGGGAGGGCCCTTATTCGCTGAGACCCGCAGTGCTTTATATGACCTGGAGGAACGACCTTACTTGATCAATATCGTTTACGGTCTGGGCGGACGCGATGTTAAGACTGAAGACATAGCTAAAGTATTCGGCCGGCTGGCTCAAATCGCGGCTACCGGCGAGACCGGACCGGTATATGCCCACCTGGGACATCGCTCAAAGGAGGAAGTAGTATGAGCACCGTATATAACCTGAAAAAGGAAGTAGAAAAACCGGTCCGTCTAACCGGCGGGCACCGGCTCTGTGCAGGCTGCGGGGCAGGGGTAGTGGTGTCAGGGGTGCTAAGAGCCCTGGATAAGGAGGACCGGGCAGTGGTGGTCAACGCCACCAGTTGCCTGGAGGTCTCCACCTTCATGTATCCATACACCGCCTACATGGACAGCTATATCCATTCAGCTTTCGAAAATTCCGCCGCCACTTGTTCCGGGGTGGAAGCGGCTTACAATGCCCTGAAGCGCCGGGGCAAGGTGGAGGGTAATGTCAAGTTCATTACCTTTGCAGGTGATGGAGGAACCTATGATATAGGTTTTCAATCCCTGTCCGGCGCCATGGAGCGCGGCCATGACATGGTATATGTCTGCTATGACAACGAAGCTTACATGAACACCGGTATCCAGCGTTCATCTTCGACCCCGATTTTTACCCGCACCACGACGACACCGGTAGGCTCAGTGGTCCAGGGCAAGAAACAGAACAAAAAGGACCTGGCTGAGATCCTGGTGGCCCACAATATACCTTATGTGGCCCAGACTGCACCCCTGGGAAATTTCAAGGACCTGCACACCAAAGCCTATAATGCCATCTATACCGAGGGCCCTTGCTTCCTGAATGTATTGGCCCCCTGTCCAAGGGGCTGGGACTACCCCATGGCCCAGCTGGCCCAAATCACAAGGCTGGCGGTAGATACCTGTGTTTGGCCTCTTTTCGAAGTGGTGGAGGGGGTTTGGCGCCTTACCTATGCCCCGAAGAAAAAGCTGCCGGTGACAGATTTCCTGCGCCCGCAGGGCCGATTCCGCCACATGTTCGAAACAGGCAATGAGTGGATGATCGAAGCAGCCCAAGCATTTGTGGATCAGAAATGGGATCGCTTGCTGGAAAGGACCAGCGCCTGATCCTGGATTGAGACAGGAGAACAAATCCTGAAAATGTGTTATGATCACTGTAAACAAGGAGGTTTTGCTTGTGGATGAGACTATTTTCTCCAATGAGGTCATCCTTGCTTGGCTTAAGTATTTTTCCGACCATGTGGACATCAATCTCGCCACCTTGAAGATGCTTGATATCACCGGCAGGAACAAAAACTTGATCCCGGCAGTGATGAGCAACCGGGCGGTGCTGGTCTTCACGGATGCGGGGCACCCCGATATCTTCTATGATATGTGGAGTGCGGACCTGGGGGAATGTGTTATCTGGTATAACGAGGGCTCCGATCCAGCAGGCCCCATGAAGCATGATAAGGTAGCCGATATGATCAATCGCGGCATCAATGCTTCTGCCGCCATGCTGATCCTGAATCCCGGTGCGGTCACCAATTACCAGGTGGGGATCGAGAACAGCCGTTTTTCGCCGGGATCGGTACAGTATGTGTGCCGCGAGGTGCGGGCGGTAATAATGAACAAGCTCAACCTGGGCGATCAGGACAATATCTGTATCATCTCCGGGGAGAGCATTGCGGTAGAAGCCGCCATGATAGCAGCGGAAGGCAGTGTCATCGCGGTGGAATATGACCGCCGGGACCGGACCACTATGCAATGCAACATAGATAAATTCGGCTTGAACAACGTGATAATCGTGGAGTCGCTGGAGGGCGGCATCCTGAATGGTCTGCCGGTGCCGGATATAGCCTTTATAGTCGGTTCCTCCCGGATCGGCGGGGAAATAAAGAGCCTTCTGGCTGTCAATCCCAGCATGAATTTCGTGGTCTACACCCTGGACTTCGAAGTCCTGACCAGCCTTCCCGCCTTGCTGAGGGAGAACGGACTGCAGCGCACGGAAGCCATCCGGGTGGAAGTTTCCAGGGTCAACAGCAAGAACTTGATGGAGCCTTTTCCATCGCCCTGGCTGGTCTCAGCCCGCAGGACGGCGGAATAGCTAACCATGAGCCATCCGGATATCCTGGGAGTCAGAAAATCTTGCGGAACTTTTACGCAAAATTCCTCATGGAAGGCTGGTTATCTTCACTTCTTTACGGCGGGAAGGAATCTACAAAATTGGCATGAACGCGAACGAAACCTAAAAAGGTGATTATTATCGCGTTATTACATCCATCAAAAAAGTATACAATATTTCTTCATAGTACCTATTGTATTAACAATGTTATGCATGTAGAATAACGTCGAAAGCTAGGTTGATCAATTGACTTGGATTAAGTGAATATTTTATGGACAACGGCGTCCTTAAGTAATGTTGTAGCAGTTATTATGCTTAAACTATATCTTAGGGCGTTTTTTTATTGCCATATATGGAACATAATATTTAGCACTAAGGGCAGGTGAGGCCAACGTGGAAAATGGGGACAATGTGAAAATAATAGAAGAGTTTAGAAAAATTGCAGGCGATATAAAAATTATCGACAGACCGGAAGAGAAAGAGATGTACAGCCATGACATCGGCGATGTACCCTCTTTCATGACCAAACTGCTATTTAAAACGCAACCATCCTTCGTGGTACAGCCAAAAAACATCGAAGAAATAAAAAAGGTTTTAACCTTTGCCAATGAGAAGAATATCCCAATTATACCACGCGGAGCCGCTTCATGGGGTTTTGGCGGCGTTATCCCCACCAAAGCCGGCATCGTGGTTGATCTGTCTCCATTCAGAAAAATCATCGAAATAAACCCGGAGCAAAAGACCGCCCGAGTTGAAGCGGGTGCGCGCTGGGCCGATATAGATATCGGGGCAAAAAAGCAGGGACTATCCTTGATGACTTACCCATCAAGCAAATTTTCCACAGTGGCAGGATGGATTGCAACCGGAGGATACAGTATCAATAGTTTCCGCTATGGCCACCTGTCAAAACAAATCTTGTCCATGACCGTGGTGACCGCCTCAGGTGAAGCTAAAACTCTGACTCCGGCTGACAAAGAATTTGCCTATTATATCTCTACCGAAGGCATCTTTGGCATCATCGCAGAAGTAACCCTCACCCTTAGGCCAACTCCGCCGGCGTCTTTCTCGCACCTGCTCTATTTTGAAAATGCGTATGCAGCCTTTAATTTTATTGATAACTTTGTAAACAGTAAAGAGAAAGAAAACATCAGCGTGAATGTAATTCGCTTCCTGGATGAAAACCATATGAGCGATTCCAATGAAGTCATGCACGATAATGTATTTAAAAAGAGTCCAGCTGTTCTGATAGAATTAGGCAGTACGGACGATGATGAGAAATTTGTAACATTTTTATCACAACAGGCTAACATTGATGAAGCACCCAGTTATGTAGCCAGCTTTTTATGGAATGAACGTCTCTTTGGCGCCAAAGCCAAACGCCTGGGTCCGAGCATCCTGACCAGTGAAACCATTATTCCCATAGATAAAGTCCCCATCTTCATTGAGAAGGCTCAAAAAATGGGGACGACTTTCGGGGTGGAAGTGTGTATTGATTCCTACATCCTGGACGAAAAACACGCCCTCGTTATGACCCCTTATCTGTGCGACTCCAGAAAATTGAAATACTATCTCAATATGGGCCTGGTTCCGATGCTGACCCAGACCGCTTTAAACCTGGGCGCCGAACCGTATGGCCTTGGCATCTGGAATGCCTCTTTTATCAATCATTTGTACAGCAAAAGCAAACAGCAAGAACTCCGGGCTTATAAAGCCAAGGTCGATCCGAACAATATCATGAATCCCGGCAAGTTCTTTGCGATAAAATCCAAATTCTTTAACATTCCGGCTCAGATCTTTCAGCCCTTCATCTTGGGTATAGGCATGCAGGTGATGATCTTCTCGGCACCAGTCACCGGCAGGGTAGTCAGAATGATCTTCGGTAAGGACCAGAAACTCGACAGCCTTGATATCGAACTCAGCACCCATGCCTGCGCCAAATGCGGTAACTGTATAGCCGTATGCCCGGCCTATCTGGTAACTGGCAATGAAGCGATAACGGCAAAGGGCAAGGTCGCACTGGCCAAAAAACTGCTGGAAGACAAAAACGTAACCCCGGAAGAGGCAGCCAAAGCTTTCATGTGCATGCACTGCAAAGCCTGTGAAGAGATATGCCAGACCAACCTTGAGCTGATGCTGCTCTGGGATGCGCTGGAAAAAAGGATTGAAGGGACCTTCGGCCGACCGGATGTACTGATTGCCGATTTCCTGAAAAATGTTGATCAAAGCAATGAATATTGGGAAATGGTGGACAGGAAGGGTTAACAAAAAACTATAAAGAAAAGATGGAATGAGATTATGCCAAAGAAATATCATATTCATCCAAAAGCTACCCCGCTGGAGATGGAATATCTCTATAAGTTCAAAATCAATCGCGGAGATAACTGCATCAACTGCGGCAGGTGCACCAAGGTCTGTATCTATGAAGCCCATAAACGCCGAAAAGGAGATCGGCGCAAAATGGCGGATCCCAATACGGTGTTATGCCGGAACTGCTTCAGGTGCATTCAGGAATGTCCGCGCGGAGCGCTGGAAAAATCCTTGCACCAGGATTATGTCAATATCAGCGGTTCCCACTGGAAAGCAGACATGTTCCTGACGCTCTGGAAGCAGGCTGAAGACGGCAAGGTTCCCGTGACCGGCGCCGGCTACCGGGGTCCGTTTAGCGGAGAAGGCTTTGACAGCATGTGGACCGACATGTCTGAAATCGTACGCCCTACACGTGACGGAATTCATGGCCGGGAGTATATCAACACAGGCGTGGAGTTGGGCCGCAAGCATAACCATCTGACCTTTGACGCTGAGGGTCGCCTGTTGACGCAGCTGCATCCCACGGTTGACATCCCTATTCCTATTCTCTTTGACATACCACCGGTGGAATTAAGCCCGAATGTTATGCTGGCTATGGTCAAGGCCGCCAGCGAAATCAGCACTTGCGTTATTTTGCCGGTGGCGGATATTAAGCCGGAGCTTAAATCATACAGCGCCAGTATCATCCCGTTTGTTATCGAGGGTGAAATTGACAAGTGTGCAGACCTACTTAAGAACGCCCGTCTGGTCGCCATTGATTATAGCGAGGCCCTGCCAGATAAACTCGTATCCATAAAAGAGCGCATCAAGAATATCAGCAATGCGGTAACCATTATCCGCGTTCCGGCCATAAACGGCATTGAAGGTATCGTCTCCAAGCTGGTAAACAGCGGCGCGGAGGTAATCCAGATCGTGGCGGACTATCGCGGCCAGGAAATACACAAAGACAAGGAAGCTAACTTCAAACCCCGCCTGATGAAGGATATCATCCGCTCCGTCCACTTGAAGCTGGTCGAGGAGAGAATCCGCGATGAAATCACCCTTATATTCTCCGGCGGTATGGCCATGGCAGAGCACATACCTAAATCAATGCTCTGCGGCGGTGATCTGACGGCGATAGATATCCCGCTGTTCATCGCCTTAGGCGCCCGTTTATACGAAGAGCCGGAAATGCTGCTGCTTCTGCCGGACGGCCTCGAAAAATTATCTGTGGATATCATTTCCCAGCGCATTATCAATCTCATGGGCGCATGGCATTCCCAGATTCTTGAGATGATGGGAGCCATGGGCATCCGCGAAGCCAGACGGTTGCGCGGAGAAAGCGGCCGGGCCATCTTCTTTGAAGATATTGACCAGGAAACATTTGGCGAATTATTTAAACAAAAATAAAAAAATGGGTGAAAATATGAAACCATCAACCGTAAAAATTAAAAACATGCCTTCCCGGTTTAAACACCAGGTGCCCAAGTACAAGATTACCCGGTCAGATGACTGCATCAACTGCGGCACCTGCGCCAAGACCTGTCCATATGGCGTGCATGAACGGCCTGAAGGCCATAACAAAGTCAATCCGCCCATCAATTACAAATGCATTGGCTTTGAATGCCAGTCCAAGGAATTCTGCTGCCTTGCCCAGTGTCCGCGCAAAGCTTTGAGCCTATCGCTCAATCCCATGTATGAAACGTTGGGTGATCCCCGCTGGACCGCCGACATGATTACCGGCACCTGGATCATGGCCGAGACTGGCTATCCGCCAGAGCGTACCGACCTTGAATATAACGTGGGCAACTCCGGCGGCGGCTTTGATAAATTGCGATTCAAGTTCCCGGCCAATCCACCCAAGGTGGATAAGTCCGAGATCTCAACTGAAATTCCACTCAATCGCCGCAATGATGGAAGAGCGCCGGTGGTTATTTCCACTCCGGTCTATGGCGGCGGTATGTCATTCGGATCCGTCAGTCTGCCGACTATGGTTTCCAAGGCTCACAACGCAGCCATATGGAATACTTTTACCTGCACGGGAGAAGGCGGCTATCCTGAAGTTTTAATGCCATATGATGATCATGTCATAACTCAGGTTGCTACCGGTCTGTTCGGCGTGCGGGAAGAAACCATACAACGTGTTAAAATCGTCGAATTCAAATACGCCCAGGGTGCCAAACCCGGTTTGGGCGGTCACCTCCTGGGCGAAAAGAATACGGAAAGTGTTGCCCAAATGCGCGAGGCTGTTAAAGGCACCTCCCTCTTTTCACCGTTTCCTTTTCACTCGGTTTATTCCATTGAAGACCACAGGAAGCATATCGACTGGATCAAGCAGATGAATCCCATTGCCCTGGTTTCAGTCAAAGTTTCCACGCCCAATGATGTGGACATGGTGGCGGTTGGTTCGTATTATGCCGGCGCCCATATCATTCATATCGACGGCGGCTATGGCGGCACCGGCGCAGCGCCTGATATCGCCAAGAAAAACATCGCCATGCCCATTGAGTACGCCATTGCCAAGGTGCATAATTTCTTAAAAGCAGAGGGCGCCCGGGATTCGGTAACCCTGATTGCCTCGGGTGGCATCCGCACTGCGCATGACCTGGCCAAGGCCATCTGCTTAGGTGCCGATGGTGCGGTAATCGGTACGGCAGAATTGGTCTCGTTAGAATGTGTGCGCTGTGGCAACTGTGAATCCGGTCGCGGCTGCGCCCGCGGCATCGCCTCCACCGACTCGGAACTGGCGGATCTATTTACCGAAAAATGGGCCACCCAGCGTTTAACGAATATGTATCATGCCTGGAATGTACAATTAGTAGAAATCCTGCAGAAATTCGGCCTGAAGAGTGTCAAAGAACTTGTGGGCCGCACAGACCTGCTGGAACATATAGATTACAGCAAATAAACGGAGTTGGATTAACATGGATAAAGCTGAAAAAATATTAGAATCGCGCAGTGAGTTTTTACGCCAGGTACCGACGCTGGCCCCTAACCCGGAAGAGGAAGGCGGCTGTGGCGTTACCGGATTCATCAGCTCAATTCCGGTTACCGGAAAAAACATCTTTGAGCCTTCGGCACAGATGCACAACCGCGGCAACGGCAAAGGCGGCGGCATCGGCGCAGTCGGTTTTGTACCCGAAGCTTTGGGCGTTTCCCGCCAGGTCTTGGATGATGACTACATGCTCCACATTGCCCTGCTTGATAACAGCGTGGCAGCAGAGATCGAAGAGAACTATATCAAACCGAACTTTACCATAGATAAATCCGAAAAGCTTGAAACTATCGATGACTATGAGTCCATCGGTCTGGATGTAAGACCGCCGGATATCATGCGCTATTTTGTACGTGTCAAGGACGATGTTCTGGATACCTTCATTGAGGAAAAGGGCTTGACCTTCATGGAACGACGCGATGCCGAAGATGAGTTTGTGTATCAGAACAGCTTCCAGATCAATGCGCGCTATTATGCATCGTTGGGCGAGAAAAAAGCCTTTGTTATGTCGCATGGCCGCAATATGATGATCTTAAAAATTGTGGGGTATGCCGAGAATGTAGTGCGTTATTACAAGCTGGATGATTTCAAGGCGCATGTCTGGCTAGCTCATCAGCGCTATCCCACCCGCGGACGGGTCTGGCATCCAGGCGGGTGCCATCCTTTCAGTGCGCTGAACGAGGCGCTAGTGCACAACGGCGATTTCGCCAACTACCAGTCAATATATGAATACCTAAAACAGCGCAATTACCAGCCGCTGTTTCTGACCGATACCGAGGAAGCGGCCTTGTTGCTTGACCTATGCGGTCGTGTGTACAAGTATCCGCTTGAACACCTGATTGAAGCCCTGGCTCCAACCTCGGAAATGGATTTCGATATGCTGTCTCCTGAAAAGCAGCAGCTCTACAAGGCCATTCAGACCCATCATGTGGGTGCCTCACCTGACGGGCCTTGGTTCTTTATCATCGCCAGAAATGACGTGCGCGATGGCCAGTTCCAGTTGATCGGCATTACCGATACCGCCATGCTGCGTCCTCAGGTATTTGCCCTTCAGGAAGGGGAAGTGCAGGTAGGACTGATCTGTTCGGAAAAGCAGGCGATTGATGCTACCCTGATCTCGCTTATGCGAGAAGATGCCCGCTTCCGGCCCATCGCTGACAAGTATTGGAATGCCCGCGGCGGCAGCTATACTGACGGCGGCTCCTTTATCTTCAGCCTGAAGGATAGGGGCGATGGCAGCGGCAATAAAAAGCTGATCTGTACCGATAAATTCGGCCGGGTAATTGAAACTCCCAAGGATAAAGAAATCTGTGATGTTGCTAAACCGGTTGAATCCAATGCGTCCTGCGAGGCGATCCTCAAAGAGATTCAAGCCTTTTTTGCTGAAAAAGATCCGGCCACTGCCGCCCGCAAAATAGTAGCCTATATTCAGGAAAATATGGTCGGATTTGATGCCAACAGGCTTAGGTTCGCTATTGAAACCATCAAAAAACATGTGGATGAAAATGAAGACTTTAGGCAAATCGCGATTGACAGTCTGACTCTTTTGGGCGACTTGCGCTATAATACCGGCAATTTGAGGAGAAGCTCTCTCCAGCATGTTATCAAGCTCGCTCTGGATGCTATTTTTGATGAAACCACCATGATCACCGGGAAATCCAACTCCTGCTTCAGCCGGATTGATTTTGCCACACGACGGGAAATCCGTGCTCCGCAGAATAACGAGAAGATAATGGTTATTGATGCCGAAGCCTTTGAACCGGAAGGCGATCTGTGCGACGCAGTGCTGATTGTCAAAGCCTACCAACTGGGCTGGAAACGCTTTATTGTATACAAGTATCGCGGCCAGCGGTTTACTGGGTGCGGCTTCGGTCCGGCTACTCAAGGCGTGCGGATAGATGTCTATGGTTCTTCCGGCGATTATCTGGCTTCCGGTATTGACGGCATGGAAATCTACGTGCACGGCAATGCCCAGGATCAGCTCTGCCAGATTATGAAAGACGGCAAGCTGGTGGTCTACGGGGATGTCGGCCAGACCTTCATGTACGGGGCCAAAGGAGGCACCGTCTATATCATGGGCAATGCTGCCGGACGGCCGCTGATCAATGCCGTAGGCAGACCACGTGTGGTTATCAACGGTACGGCACTGGACTATCTGGCGGAATCATTCATGGCCGGCGATCCGCTTAACGGCGGCGGATTTGTGGTCTTAAACGGCATCGGCTTTAATGATGAGGACGGATCTATCCGGGAATATGACTCACCCTACCCGGGCTCTAATATTTTCTCACTTGCATCCGGCGGCGCGATCTATGTCCGTGATCCGCACAAAAAGCTGATGGATGAACAGCTTAACGGTGGTGAATTTGATGAAATCAGCGATGCGGACTGGGATCTCATCCTGCCCTACTTAGAAGAAAACGAAAAACTCTTTGCTATAGGTATAGAGCGACTTCTCACTGTAGATGGCAAAAAGAAAACTCCCCATGAAGTCTATCGCAAGATAATCCCTATAAAGGCTGCAGTACCAGTGACAGATACCGACGGTCTGAGTGAGACCTGTTAATAAGAACCCCACCCGCTGACGTAATCAAAGATTGCTTGCTGGTCCCGGGAACCTTTTTGTTTTACAATAAGGACACTCCCCCCGGGTGCAGCACGTTCAGCATACGCGCCATACTTCAGGTGAATTCCCGAGGTGAGCGCCTACAAACGATATGGTACAACATGGGCGCAGCTACCTGGTAAGATTGAGTTGCAGGACAAAATATGCCAAAGATGAGCCGCGTATCCATGCCCAATAAGATTGTGATCTTAAACGAAGGGGTCACAAAGCTCTAGAATAAGGAGTTGGACCGCAACTGTGACACTAATTATGAAGTTGGCTGAGCGAACTGGAAAGAATGTGTTGATATAACAGGTTTAAGCAGGGCGGAATAACCTTAGAGTCCGATACTATAGTGCGAATGCAGAGGGTGGCTTGTCAAATGGTCTCTAACATTCTGTTTACAACTTCAAACTGATGGATTAGTATATTGGTTAAGTGAATATAGAGAAGTTGCTGATACCCTGACGGGTCAAGGGCAATTAGGTGTAAAACCTAAACGGTCCCGCCACTGTGACCAGGATGTCTTCGGATATCCTGGGAGTCAGAAAACCTTGCGGCAGCTTTTATGCAAAACCCCTCGCGGAAGGCTGGTTTTCATTGGCAAACGAAATGAAAAACCAAAGCTTCCACAAGATGGAAGCTTTTTTATTTGCTGCCATGGGCGGTTGGGACTGCCATTCTTAGCGACTATGATTGAATTTTGAAAGGCTGCTGCCTACAACAGGGAAAGGACGCTGGCACTTTTGAACGAAATGCGTTGGGGATATTCCACCGGGACCTGTGCGGCTGCTGCCAGTAAAGCAGCCCTGGTGAGACTTTTAAGTGATAACGGATTGAATCAGGTGAGCATTCTTTTACCGGGGGGGACCCGGGCGGAAATACCTGTGGCCAGGAGTTGGAAATGTCCGGGGGGGGCGGCGGCTGAGGTGGTCAAGGACGGCGGGGACGATCCCGATGTTACCAACGGCTTGGTGGTCGCAGCCCTGGTGAGACTTCTGGACAGCCCGGAAGTAGTGATAGAGGGCGGAAAAGGCGTAGGCAAGGTTACCAAACCCGGTTTGGCTGTCTCCGTGGGAAAACCGGCCATAAATCCGGTTCCCCTGGAAATGATCAGAAATGCGGTCCGGGAGGTTTTACCGCCCGGCAAGGGCCTTTACATAACCATTTCTGTCCCGGAAGGGGCAAGAGCCGCCCGGAAGACCATGAATCCACGCCTGGGCATAGTGGGCGGGATATCCATCCTGGGCACTTCGGGGCTGGTGAGGCCCATGTCACAAGAAGCTTATCTGGACTCACTCATCCCGCAAATAGACCAGGCCATCGCCCTGGGGCACCGGATCATTGTCCTGACACCCGGGGGAATGGGAGCCCGGTTGGCCCAGCAAAACGGATTACCGGCAGAAGCGGTGGTTCAGACCAGCAATTTCATAGGTCCCATGTTGGAAGCCAGCGCCAACCGGGGCGTCAAGGGTATCTTGATGTTCGGGCATATCGGCAAAATTATCAAGGTGGCCGGGGGGATTTTCAATACCCACAGCAAAGTAGCTGACGCCCGCCGGGAAATAATGGCGGCGCACGCAGCGCAGAGCGGGGGATCGATCGAACTGATCAACAGGATCATGAGCCTGAACACCATGGACGAATCTATCCCCTTGCTGCGGGAGTATGAGCTGGAGCAGGTCTACAGGTCCATTGTCCTGGCTGTCAGTACACGGTGCCGGCAGTTGGTCGGGGAAGAGATAACTGTCGGCACCGTCATGTATGCCCTGGACGGGACTATCCTGGCCCGGGATGAAAATGCAGTCTGCTTGGGGAGGGAACTCGCTTGGAATATACCGTAAAGATCGTGGGCACCGGTCCCGGCGATGGCCGATACGTCACCCCCATAGCCCTGGAGCTTATTCGGGAGGCCGATGTCCTGGTGGGGGGAAAGCGCCAGCTGGAGCAGTTGGCCAGTCCGCAGCAGGAGCAATTCGACATCGGCTCTGATTTGCCGGCGGTGCTCGAATTCATAGAATCCAGGCGCAGCCACCTGCAGGTGGTGGTCCTGGCATCGGGCGATCCCGGCCTTTACAGCATAGCTGCTTATCTGGCGGCCAACATGGACCAGCAGTGCCTGGAAATAATTCCGGGCATCAGTTCAGTCCAGTTGATGTTTGCCCGGCTCAAGCTACCCTGGCAGGAGGTGCAGATCCTAAGCCTGCACGGCCGGGAAGGGGATGGCTTCGAACGCCGTTTTGCCAGGCCGGGTGTCACCGCCCTCCTGACCGGAGGGGGATGGACTCCCCAGCAGATCGCTTCCTACCTGCTGAAGTCCGGCCTGCCGGACTGCCCAGCGGCTGCCGGTAAAGACCTGTCCTATCCGGGGGAGAAGATCATCCGCACCAGGTTGAGCGGGCTGGCAGAGCACCCCGAAGATCTTAGCAATTGCGTGATGGTGGTGTTTTATGAATAATGAACTGCTTTTCGTACCGGGGCTGCCGGACGAGGAATTCCTTCGTGCACCCGGTGTACCCATGACCAAGAATGAGATCCGGGTGTTGACTCTTTCCAAATTGCGGCTTTTCCCCGGGGCGGTGGTCTATGATGTGGGGGCGGGCACCGGCTCCATCTCAATAGAGGCCAAACTGATCTTCCCTTCAGCCCAGGTGTTGGCGGTGGAAAAGGACCCCCAGGCCCTTCAACTATTGGCGCTTAACCGGGAGCGCTTCGGGGTGGATTTGCAGGTGGTGGAGGGTTCCGCGCCGGCAGCGCTCTATGCCTTGCCGGCAGCCGACCGCATATTCATCGGCGGCAGCGGCGGCAGCCTGGCGGAAATCATAGAGTTATGCCATCAGAAATTGAGGGTCGGGGGCTGGATAGTGATCAATACCATCAGCTTGAAAAACACCGCCCAGGCCTTTGAGGCCCTGGAGGCCAGGGGATATGAGGTGGAAGCGGTGCAGGTGAATATCGCGGTGAGCAGCCAAAAGGCAGGGGCTGTCATGTGGCAGGCCAGAAATCCCGTGACTATAATCAGCGGCAGGAAAGGGGACGGAGCAAATGCCAAAAGGTAAGTTTTGGGGTATTGGGGTAGGCCCGGGTGATCCGGAACTGCTGACCATAAAGGCTAAAAGAGTCCTGGAGGAAATCGATATCCTGTTCATCCCCCGATCCCGCAGTGAGAAACGCAGCCTGGCTTTTTCCATAGTGAGACAACTAATCGACAAAGATTGGGATACGGTGGATCTGCTCCTGCCCATGACCAGGGACCAAGCGGAACTGGCCCGCCACTGGCGTGAAGCCGCCGAACAGGTAGTGGCCAAATTGGATGAGGGGGAAGATGCAGCCTTCATCACCCTGGGAGATCCTACCTTATACAGTACTTTTACATATCTGATGAAAGAGGTCAGAGAACTGGACCCGGAGGTTGAGGTGGAAATCATCCCCGGGATCAGCTCCGTTACCGCCATTTCGGCCTGGATCCAGCAACCACTGGTGGAAAACCGGGAGAGCCTTTTGATCCTGCCGGCGGAAGAGAAATTGGACCAACTGGGCAGTCACCTGGAGAACTGCGAAAATATAATGGTAATGAAGGCTGGCCGTTATGTCGACCAAATCGATCGTCTGCTGGAATCCCAGCCGGCCTCCTGGCAGGCCTTTTTGGTGTCCCGCTGCGGATTCCCTGATGGGACCTGCACTGATGATCTTAAATCCCAGGTGGGACTGGAAGCCGACTATTTGTCTAGTGTTCTGATCAAGAAAAAAACGAAAGGGGCAGGCCTATGATCTGGTTCGTGGGGGCGGGCCCAGGAGACAAAGACTTGATAACCTTGAAAGGCTACCGCCTCCTTCAGCAGGCGGGCATGGTCATCTATGCCGGGTCCCTGGTAAATGAGGCCCTGTTGGAATACGCCCGCCCTGGTGCCAAACTATACAACAGTGCCCACCTCAATCTCGAGGAAATAATCGCCCTGATGGAAACAGCCCACCAGCAGGGAGAAAATGTGGTGCGCCTGCACACCGGAGATCCCAGCATCTATGGGGCCATCGGAGAACAGATGGAACGTTTGGACAGCAAGAACATCCCCTACCAGGTAGTGCCGGGGGTAAGTTCGTTTCTAGCCGCGGCCGCAGCCCTGCAGCGGGAGTACACTGTGCCCGATCAGACCCAGACCCTTATAATTACCCGCATGGAAGGCAGAACCCCGGTCCCGGCGGCTGAAAAAATGAGCCTACTGGCGGCCCATGGCTCCTCCATGGCCATCTTCCTCTCCGCTGACCTGATCGAGAGCGTGGTGAAAGAGCTGCTGGAGGGCGGTTACAGCCTGGACACACCGGCGGCGGTGGTAGAAAAGGCGTCCTGGCCCGACGAAAGAGCAGTCCAGGGGGAACTGGGAACCATCGCGGCTTTGACCAGGGAAGCGGGCATTAACAAGACCGCGCTTATCCTGGTGGGCAGTTTCTTGAGCAGCACCGGCAGGTCCAAATTATACGACCGGGAGTTCAGCCATGGCTACAGAAAACAGACGTGATCCTGGGAAAGCCATATTGTGCCTGACCCGTTCAGGCAGCCAGCTGGCAATAAAACTAGCTCCTTCCATGGGCGGCTGCCCGGTTTACCTGCCCCGCAGGCTCGCCGGGGAGGTGGCGGATGCAAAAAGCCTTATTTATTACGATGACTGGCAGACCACCTTTGCCATGGCTTTTCAGGAATATGACCAGCTGATATGCATCATGGCAGCGGGGATAGTGGTGAGGAGCCTGGCCAAATGCATGGTCTCCAAATACCAGGATCCGGGTGTAGTGGTGGTGGATGAAAAAGGACAATTTGCGGTGAGCCTCTTGGCTGGGCATGTCGGCGGGGCCAACCAGTTGGCAGCTGATGTAGCCCGGCTGACGGGCGGGCAGGCAGTCATAACCACGGCTACTGATGTCCAGGGCAAGACCGCAGCTGATCTCCTGGCCCTGGACATGGAAGCCCTGATAGATCCTCCTCAGCACCTGAAATTGATCAACCGTTGCCTGGCCGAAAATGAGACCGTCTATATCTACAGTGCCTGGCTTTTATCCCCGGCCGTGACCCGGGGCTTCACCTGGCAGGCGTGGCACCAGGGCAGGGACGAGATAATGCGCCCGGCTGTGATTATAGGCCATAGTCGCTCAAGCGATTCCCGGCCGGAAGTCCTGTGGCTCAAGCCCCGCAACCTGTCGGTAGGGATCGGCTGCCGCAGGGGAGTGGATATGCAGGAGATAGAATCAGCCCTGGAGAGGGTGCTCGACCAGCACGACCTGGATCGGCGCTGTGTCAGGAACCTGGCCAGCATTGAGTTGAAAACAGATGAAGCCGGGCTCAAGCAACTGGCGGAAAAAATGGGAATCCCCGTGCTGTTCTTCAGCCGGGCAGAGATAGCAACCCTGGCCGGGACTTATCCGGAATCGGCTTGGGTCCAAGAAATAGCGGGAGTTGGTGGCGTATGCGAACCTGCTGCTCGTCTGGCCAGCAGACAGGGAATTACCCTGGTACCCAAACAGAATATAGGTCCAGTCACGATCAGTGTGGCTATGGAAAAATCCTGGTGGTGGGACTGGGGCCCGGAGACCTGGAATATCTAGCTCCCCGGGCACTGGCAGCTATTCAGGCCGCTGACACGGTGGTCGGCTACAAAAGCTACCTGAAATTCATCCAGGAGCTGCTGGTTGGCAAAGAGGTGGTCAGCTCAGGGATGAGAAAAGAGGTGGACCGGGCCCGCATTGCTGTTGAGATGGCCCGGGCCGGGAAGACTGTGGCCATAGTCAGCAGCGGTGACCCCGGGGTCTATGGAATGGCCGGGATTGTAATCGAAATGGCCGGTGGAGAGGTGCCGGTAGAGGTCATCCCGGGGATAACCGCAGCCACATCAGCCGCCTCGGTTTTGGGAGCCCCGCTCATGCACGATTTTGTAGTGATCAGCTTGAGTGACCTGCTGACACCCTGGGAAACCATCCTAAAAAGGCTGGAGGCAGCCGGCAGCGGAGATTTCGTGGTGGTTCTCTACAATCCCCGCAGCCAGGGGAGGGAAGCCCACATCGATACCGCCCGCCAGGTGCTGCTCAAATACAGAGATCCCGCCACCCCGGTAGGCATGGTCCGAAATGCCAGGCGCCAGGGGGAGGACGCCATAATAACCACACTGGATGCGCTGGCCAAGGAGGATGTTGATATGCTGACCACGGTCATAATCGGCAATTCCCAGACCAAAGTGATGGACGGCAAAATGCTGACCCCCCGGGGCTATAGCATATGATAGTCGTCCTGGCCGGAACCCGCGAAGGGAGGGAAATATGCTCCCGCTTACAGGAAACAGGATGGCCGGTACTGGGATCAGTCACCAGTTCCTGGGGAGAGGCCCTGCTGAAGAGCCAGGGAGTAGCTAATGTCGTGCAAGGCAAACTGAGCCGCGAAGAGCTGGAACAGCTGATCCAGTCAGCCGGGGCGAGTCTCATCATCGACGCTACCCACCCTTTTGCCGCCGTAATCAGCCAGGATGCCATGGCAGCAGCCCGTCAGCGGGGAATCGAATACCTGCGCCTGGAAAGAGAGGCAGCCGCCTTGCCGGACCATCCATCGATAATCAGGATCCAGACCCTGGGAGAAATCGAGGCCTACATTGAAACCGGGCAACGTTTGTTCTCGACCCTGGGCAGCAAGCACCTGGCAGCCATCTTGCCTATTGTCAGGCGCAAGAAGGCGCAATTAGTCGCCCGGGTGCTGCCCCATAGCGCTGTACTCAAATCCTGCGAGGATTTGGGCCTCCTGCCGGGCCAGCTTATCGCTATGCAGGGTCCCTTTTCACTCCCTTTGAACCTGGAGATGTTTAGGCATTACGGGGCCGACCTGGTAATAAGCAAGGAGAGCGGGGCTTACGGGGGCCTGGAAACCAAAGCCGGGGCGGCTCTTGAGCTTGGTATTCCCATCCTGGTCTGGTCCCGGCCAAAATTGGACTACCCCAGGAGCTTCAGTTCCTGCCATGACTTGCTTGCATACATAAATAATGAAGAGAGGAATAGGCGATGAAAGAAGGAGTCATGCTCTTGTCCCACGGGAGCAGAAGGATGGAAGCCAATCAAGAAATACTTTCCATTGGCAGCCTGGTTCAGGAAAGAGATCCGGAAGGAGTATACCAGGTAGCCTTCATGTCCTTTGGCAGTCCGGGCATCGGTGAGTCCATCGACAATCTGGTAAGCGCCGGGATAGAGAGGATCATTGTGATGCCATTATTTCTGGTTACCGGCAATCATATCACCCAGGACATACCCGAAGAACTAGAAATCCACCGCCAGCGCCTGCCGGGGATCGAGTTCGTAATGGCCCAGCACCTGGCTGGCCATCCCGGACTGGTGGAGATCGTCCTGGACAGGATAAAGGCCTGCAGCACCAGATAAAGGGGTGAAAATATGGACATAGTATGGGATCCGCGAGAAATTGAAGCCCAGAGCATGGAGATTATCGAAACATTTTTAGCCGAAAGCGAGCTGGCTCCATTGGAGAAAATGGTGGCCCGGAGGATCATCCACACCACCGGAGACCCGGATATCGTCAAGGTCTTGAGGTTCAGCCGGGGAGCGGTAGAAGCAGGCATAAAAGCGCTGCAGGCGGGAGCTTCCGTCTATACTGATGTCAATATGCTGAGAACCGGGATCAATGGCAATAAATTAGCCAGCTACGGCGGGCGGGCGTTTTGCTCCATCGCCGATCCGGAGGTGGCCCGGGCCGCCCAGGATTGGGGCATAACCAGGGCGGCAGCGGCCATGCGTTTGTATGGCCGGCAGCTGGATAAAGCGGTCATCGCTATAGGCAATGCCCCTACCGCTCTCTTTGAAGTCCTTGACCTGGTGGGGAAGGGGGTCTGCTCCCCGGCTCTGATCGTAGGCACCCCGGTGGGATTCGTGGGAGCAGCTGAATCCAAGGACCTGATGGTCCAGCAAGAAAGAATCCCTTATATTAGCGTGGTGGGGACTCGAGGCGGCAGTCCTATCGCGGTCAGCGTCATCAATGCCATGCTGTACCGCGAGGAGGGGGGCAGGTTGTATAGGTAAGACCAAGTTTAAGTCGGGGACAACGGTAATGATGAGTTGTTTGAGGAGTAGGGGAGGTATGAAATCATGACGGTTGTATTGGGGATGCACATCGCAGAGGGATTTTTGCCCGTGGGCTGGGCCGCCTTCTGGTGGATAGTCTGCCTGCCATTTTTGATCTACGGCCTGCGCTCCATTCAAAAAACGGTTGAAGACGAACCCAAACTCAAGATCCTGCTGGCTTTGGCCGGGGCCTTCGTGTTTGTCCTCTCAGCCCTTAAAATGCCATCTGTGACCGGCAGCTGCTCCCATCCTACCGGCACTGGCCTGTGCGCGATCCTGTTCGGCCCCACCGCGACCACGGTGATCGGATTTATCGTCCTGATCTTCCAGGCTGTGCTCCTGGCTCATGGCGGGTTGACTACCCTGGGGGCCAATGTGACTTCCATGGCTATCGTAGGGCCTTTTGTGGCCTTCGGCTTGTACCACCTCATCAACAAACTCAAAGGTCCCTATTGGTTGGCGGTTTTCCTGGCCGCAGCCCTGGGGGATCTGGCTACCTATACGGTGACTGCACTGCAGCTGGCCCTGGCATTTCCAGATCCTGCCGGTGGGCTTGCAGCCGCAGCCTTAAAATTCGCAGCCATATTCTCTATAACCCAGATTCCCCTGGCCATAAGTGAAGGCATATTGACCCTTGTGGTTTTTAACCTGCTAACCGCCTACAGCAGGGACGAACTTTCTGAACTGGGGGTATTGATCAAGGGGGTGTCCTTAAGTGAATAATGAGCGTACTGCCAGGATTAAGAAAACCAATCTAATCCTGATATTGCTGGTGGTTCTGATCACCGCCGTGCCTCTTTTTTACCATCCGCAAGGCTCCGCATTCAATGGGGCCGACAGCCAGGGATCGGCTTTGATAGAGCAGGAGCACCCTGACTACCAGGTCTGGTTCGAACCGTTATGGGAGCCACCCAGCGGTGAGATAGAAAGCCTGTTCTTTGCCCTGCAGGCAGCCATGGGCGCGGGAGTCCTGGGATATGCATTGGGTTATCTGAAAGGTAAAAAGCAAAACAGTCCAGCCAAGCAGGATATCTCCCTGGAGAAAGTGACATCATGATCGGCATCGCAGACCAGGCTTACGCCAACCCCTGGCGGGCTCTTCATCCCCGGGACAAGATGGCTTTCGCCCTGGCCACTATGGTAATAGGCTTGATTTCGGGAGCCGCGGCTTGTTTGGGCATTTTTGCGGCCATGAGCTATCTTACGGTTATCCGGGCCCAGGTCCCCGGGCGGTTTTTCCTGCGGCTCTATCTCATACCGTTTGGCTTCCTGGCAATGGGGTCAATGAGCGTGGCCCTCACCCTGTCAGCCGATGCTGCAGACGCGATCTGGGCGATTAAATTGGGCGGCTCTTACCTGGGCTTTACACCCGCAGGTCTTGAACAGGCGGCCTTGCTGCTGGCCCGGTCAGGTGCAGCCGTTTCCTGCCTGTTTTTCCTGGCCCTGACTACGCCCTGGGAAGATATCAATGGCCAGTTGGAGCGATGGAGAGTCCCGTATCTCCTGATCGAGATGATGACCCTGGTTTACCGCTTCATATTCATCTTCTGGCAGCAGGCGGTCACCATCCACACCGCCCAGTCGGCCCGGCTGGGGCATGTGGATTTCCAAACCAGTATACGGTCCCTGGGTTGCCTGATCAGCAGCCTGTTCATTCAAACCATTGACCGGACCCATACCATGTATAATTCCCTGGTAGCCCGGGGATACACGGACTCGCTCCGGGTCCTCGAGGAAGAACGCCTGCCCACACCCTGGTCCACCAAACTGGGATTCGCAGTCTTTGATCTGGTGCTGATAAGCCTGGTCTTTGTAAAAGGAAGTGTTGTGTCTTGAGAAATGGCGGAGTCGAAGAACCCCGTCCCCAGCTCATTGCAGTGGAAAATCTAAGCTTCAGCTATGACAACCGGGTGCTGGCACTGGACCAGGCCAATATGGCTATCCCCCGGGGCGGCAAGGTAGTCATACTGGGTGCCAACGGGGCGGGCAAGTCAACCCTTTTTCTCCATTTGAATGGCATTCTGAAGCCCAAATCCGGCCGGGTGCTGGTGGAAGGGCAGCAGGTGGAATACAGCCGCAGTCATCTCAGCGAACTGCGCAAAAAGGTGGGGATCGTATTCCAGGATCCCGACCAGCAGCTTTTTTCCGTAAATGTCTTTCAGGACATCTCCTTTGGACCCATGAACCTCAAATACCCACCTGCCGAAGTCAAGCGCCGGGTGGAACAAGCCATGGAGATCACTAAAGTGGCGGATTTGCAGGGCCGGCCCACCCATCAGTTAAGTCACGGGCAGAAGAAAAGGGTTGCCATTGCCGGGGTGCTGGCCATGGACCCGGACGTGATAATTCTGGATGAACCCACAGCCTCCCTGGAACCCTGCCTGGTTACAGAGATGATGCAGCTTTTCGATACCCTGCACCAGGCCGGCAAAACTCTGATCATGTCCACACATGACATGGACCTGGCCTACGGCTGGGCCGATCTCTGCTTCGTCCTGAACCAGGGCAGCGTAGTCGCTCATGGGAAGCCCGCAGAAATCTTTTCCGACCAGCCTCTTCTCAGGCAAAACCACCTTCAGCAGCCCTGGGTGCTCAAGATCCACGAAAAATTGACCGCCATGGGTTTGATATCCCCTTCAACTCACCCGCCCACAACTGAAGCCCAATTGTTTGCCGCCCTGAACTGCATCGATTCCCGCGAGATCAGAAGAAAAACCTGCGCCGAGCTTTACCTGGCCAGTAACACGAATGCAAAATCTTAAGCCGCTTATTGCGTTAAGCCTTGGGACCAAGTCCGAGTTGAAAAATCTCGCTAAACAAGGTATAAAATTAGATACAGTATTTTGCGCGGATAATCAGGCGGCTGTAAGAAGGCGGTAATGCTATGAAACCTAATCCAGATCAAATCAATGCGGCATGGAATATTTTTATAGAAAAGGGCCTGATCGATGAAGACCAGGTCAGGCCTCCTATCGCTGCGTCCTGGCTCAGGAGCAGCAGGATCGATCCCTATTCGAAACACCGTCACCACCTGCCCAATCGCATCCTGCAGTCCCGGCTGGCTGACGAGGTCCAATTGATATCCCTGGCCCGGCCCATAATTCAGGCTATGGGTGAAATAGAGGGACATGATTTCGTGGTCCTGGCCGACAAAGACGGCTATATCCTGGATGTAGCCGGAAGCGCCAAGTATTTTCACCTGCTGGGACAGCGTTTCAGTGAGGAAGACATCGGCACCAATGCTATCGGCACCGCCATAGCTGAAGATTCAGCCATTGAGGTCAAAGGCCCTGAACACTACTGCGCCTCCAACCAGGGAGCCTATGGAGCTGCAGTCCCGATTCATGACCTAAGCTCCAAGATCAAAGGGGTCCTGGCCGTCTATAACGATTCCGCCCCCCTGCCAGCCGGGGTCATGCCAGCCCTGAAACTGGGAGTCAAAGTGATAGAGAACCAGATCGATTATAAGTCGGAGTTGTCTGAGATCACCCATATTTATCACAATACCTGTTCTTCCATTATCGATTTCTTCCAGGACGGTTTCCTGGTGGTGGATGCACAGGAAAACATCATCAATATCAATCAGAGCTGCCTCAACATGATGGGGATCAGTGACCGGGAATCCCTCATCGGTCATTTTTTGGGGAGTATACTGGCAGACGACCGATCGGTCATCAATCGGCTGCTGTCCAATAATCCCAATGAATTCATCAATAAATTTTCCCTGAAAAGCAGTCATGGGATTATACCCTGTTCCCTGGTCAGACGGCGTATAACCAAAAATCCGGATGGAACTCAGCAGACTGTACTGGGATTTGTCCCCGAAGGGGAAACCGCCGAAGTCGAAAAACAGCCCATCCTATCGACCGTGTGGGGGATTGACAATACTGACCTGGTAGGTTTGGTGGGACACAGCGAAAAGTGGAATGAGATCAAAAAGCTGTGCCTGCGCGCCGCGCGGGTTTCCTCTAGCGTTTTGATCGAGGGGGAGAGCGGAACCGGCAAGGAACTGGTGGCCCGGGCCATCCATGACGCCAGCGGCCTGGAGGGCCCATTTGTGGCCATTAATTGTGGAGCCATTCCCAAAGAGCTGCTGCAAAGCGAACTCTTCGGCTATGAAGAAGGGGCTTTCACCGGGGCCAGGAAAGGCGGCGGCACCGGCAAGCTCGAAATGGGGGATGGGGGCACGGTTTTCCTGGATGAAATCGGGGAAATGCCCTTTGATATGCAGGTAAACCTGCTCAGATTCCTGCAGGACAAAATGATCACCCGCATCGGCAGTTCAACCCCGAAAAAGGTGGAAGTAAGAATCATTGCCGCCACCAACCGCAGACTGAAAAATGAGGTTCAGCTGGGCAGGTTCAGGGAAGACCTTTACTACCGGCTCAATGTCATCAATATCTCGCTCCCGCCCTTAAGGGACCGCAAACTGGATATACCGCCCATCACCAGGTATTTTATCCAGACCCTTTGCCATCAATTCAACCGTGAAACCCTGAGCATCAGCGATGCGGCCATGAATGTCCTCTGTGATTACAACTGGCCAGGGAATGTAAGAGAACTGCGCAATGTTATAGAAAACCTGATCGTCTTTACCGAAGGGCCCATAATCACCGAGGGGATACTTCCTTCCTATCTGAAAAGGTCGCTTGCCCTGACCGGGCAGAGTGCAGAGGCGGGAAATTCCCTTCCCGAACCGGAGGAATCCGGGGGGCTGACGATTGAAGCGGCTCAGCAATACCGGCGCAAGGCATCAGCTGCTAGTGAGCGCAATGAGATCCTGCGGCTTATGGAGGAATGCAATGGCAACATCAGCGAAGTAGCCAGGAAAATGGGATTATCCCGCAATACCATCTACAGGAAAATGAAGACCTATAAGATTGACATCTAGTGTCACGCTGGCTGTAACAACCTGTCTCAGATGCAACAAGGAGTGACAGACTGACACAGAACGTGACACCGGCGCAAGCCGGTACAGACCTGCCGATATCGGATATAAAGCCCATCAGAATCGCAATTACAGCGGTTCTTTTATTTTTTTCTGGGATTTGGATAGATTGGCACATTGCTTGCTCTTATACATAGACCAGAAGAGCAGTCGGCATACCGCAACCTGAGCCTGGCAAGTATTGGGGTCGAGGGACATCATCTGGAGAGAATGGGGGCGAAAAAAGGAAAGATTTTTGATATTTTTTGCATTGCCAGCTAATTTAGAAAGGACGGATTTATAAATGAATTTCATGGAAGAGTATAAAAGCAAACTGATAACTCCCGAAAAAGCGGCGGGACTGGTCAAGTCCGGCGATTTAGTGGCTTATGGCCATTTCGGTCTATTCCCGGCTGCGTTTGACAAGGCACTGGGTCAAAGAGCGGGCCAAGACTTGGTAGACGTGACCATCGATGTGGCCTCCTCGGTAAGATTCCCGGAAGTGGTAAAAAATGATCCGGATATGAAGACCTTCACTTATTACAGCAACCACTTCAACGGCTTGGATCGCAAACTGGGGGATATTAACCGCATCTCTTATGTACCTACCTCCTATCACGAATTGCAGAAAATCCGCGGCGAAGCGGAACAACCGTTTGACAAAAAGAATGTCATGTGCCTGACCACCTGTCCCATGGATTCCCACGGTAATTTCAATTTTGGCATAGCTGCCTCAAATACCTATGCCACCCTCAAAAATGCTGATCTGGTCATCGTCGAAGTCAATGAAAAAAATCCTTACTGCATGGGCGGAGCGATGGAATGCGTCAACATCAGGGACGTGGACTACATTATCGAAACCGATGAACGGATATTTACCATGCCTCCGGCAGGTGAACCGAGCGAAACCGAGAAGCAGATCGCAGCCCACATTATGCCTATGATTCCAAACCGGGCCTGCTTGCAGCTTGGCATTGGTGGTGTTCCCAATACTATCGGCGCATTGATCGCCCAATCCGATATCAAAGACCTGGGTATAAATACAGAGATGTTCTGTGATGCCATGGTGGACATGTACGAAGCCGGCAAGATAACCAACAAATACAAAACCCGGGACGTGGGCCGCAGTTCCTTCACCTTCTGTTTTGGCAACGCCAGGACCCATGAATTTCTTCACAAGAATCCCCAGGTGGCAGCCTATGATTGCAACTACACCAACAATCCCAAGTATATCGCCCTGGAAGACAACGTCATCTCCATCAACAACTGTATAGAAGTAGACCTCTTTTCCCAGGTATGTTCGGAATCCAACGGAATCAGGCAGATATCCGGCACCGGCGGCTCCCTCGATTTCCACATCGGCGCATGGGAGTCCAAAGGCGGCAAGGGAATTTTAGCCTTCAATTCCACCTATACCGGCAAAGATGGCCAGGTAAAATCCCGCATTAATCCGTGTCTGCCGCAAGGGGCAGTAGTCAGCGTCCCGCGGGTGCTGGTCAACTACCTGGTCACCGAGTATGGAGCGGTTAATATGAGAGGGCGTTCGGTTTGGGGTATGGCTGAAGGGATGATAAGTATCGCTCATCCCGATTTCCGCGATGATCTCATCAAGGCAGCCAAGGAAATGAAAATCTGGTCCCCGACCAATAGGATTCCTTACTAAAAAAACTGACAGTAGATGTTATTAATGATGGAGGTTTAATAATGGCTTCAAATTTTGCGTATAAGAACACCCGAGACTTCAAATTCATACTGAAAGAGTGGCTACCTCTGGATAAGATACTGGCCTACAAGCGATATAGTGACAACTACAGTGTAGATGACGTGGATACGATCCTGGACACGGTTCTTAAGATGACCAAGGATGTGGTGGAGCCCACTTCCGATGATGGTGAAATCAATCCCATAAAATTCGAAAACGGCCAGGTCATAATCTCACCCACCGTTCCGCCGGTATATAAAAAGCTGATATCGGAAGGCTGGGGATGCAGCAATAATGACACCAGCGAGGGAGCGGTGGTGCTGCCCCAGGTCATGATGTTCCCCCTGTGGGAAATGTTTTCGGCGGCTAACCCCGCCTTTGTGCCTCCCTTCCTGGCTATGGCCCAGGGATCTTCCATGCTGATCAACGAACTGGCCCCGGAAGACATCAAACAGAAGTTCCTGCCCAAGATGTTCTCCGGTGACTATACCGGCACCATGTGCCTGACTGAACCCCAGGCCGGCTCCGACGTAGGAGAAATCAACAGCAAGGCTTTCCCCACCGATGACCCCCGGGTCTACAAAATCAAAGGCCAGAAGATATTCATCAGCAACGGGGACAACAATTTCGCCGAAAACATCGTGCACCTGTTCCTGGCCCGGGTGGATGGAGCCAAACCCGGAACCGGCGGGATATCATTATTCGTCGTGCCCAAATACTGGATCAATGACGATGGCAGCTTCGAATTCAATGACGTAGCGGCTACCGGAATCGAGCACAAAATGGGTATGCACGGCAATCCAACCGTCTCGCTGAGTTTTGGCGACAATGACGCCTGCCGCGGTTATTTGCTGGGCAGAAACCCCTTGGAACACGAGGGCAAGGGCGACGGCATGGCCCTGATGTTCAAGATGATGAATGAAGAACGCCTGGTGTGCGGGATCCTTTCCATCAGCGTGATCGCCAACGCATACCACAATGCCCACGAATACGCCATGACCCGTATCCAGGGCACTCCCTTCACTAATCCCAAGAAGGGGAGAGTCCCCATAGTCGAGCACGAGGACATCAGGAGAGCCTTGCTGAGGTGCAAAGCCATCACCGAAGCCTGCCGGGCTATAACCTACAAAGGATATTTCAATATCGACATCAATCATTGGGACCCGGATCCGGAGGAGCGAAAGAAAGCCGATGATGAACTTCAGGTGATCATTCCCCTGGCCAAGGCCTACTGCAGCGAAATTTCCTGGGACCTGGTCGGCACCGAAGCCATCCAGATATACGGCGGCTACGGATACATTTCCGATTATCCCTGTGAAAAATTGGCCCGCGATACCAAGATAAATACCCTCTATGAGGGCACTACCTACATCCAGGCTATGGACCTGGTGGGGCGGAAATGGAATATGGAAAAGGGAGCTGTATTTGCGCGCTGGATGCAGGATAACCAAGCATTCTATGAAGCCAACAAAAACAATGCGGGCTTTGAAAAAGAATTTGCCCAGCTGGGTAAAGCGCTGGAAGCCTACGCCGAGATACAAAAGACCATGGCGGGGTTCGCCCAGGACGATGCAAAGCGCGGCCTTATCCCCACTTTTGCCAAACGCGTGCTCATGGCCACCGCCGAGATGATGGGAGGCAAACTGCTCCTGGAGCAGGCTCTGCTGGCTGACCAGAAAGCCAAAGATCTGGGGCCGGAGCATTATGACTACAAGTTCTACCAGGGAAAGGTCCTCTCCGCCAGGTATTACCTGCTCAACGAAGTGCCCCATGTGGTCAACCTGGCGGAAATCGTGAAGCTCGCCGACACCTCCGTCCTGGAGATCGACAGCGACTATTTCGTTTACTAAACCCAGAGAAATTTAATGCGGCGGGGGAGAGAAGTCTCAAATCCTCTCCTCAGCCGTGATGGGAAGGAAAGGAGAACTTTAAAATGGAGTTCACATTAAGTAAAGAGCAGCTCCTCATCCAGAAGATGGCCAGTGACTTTTGCGAGAAGAGCCTGGCGCCTGTGGCGGAACAGATAGACCGGGACAACCAGATCCCGGTCGAGATCATCGCCGGACTCGGGGAATTGGACCTTTTCGGGCTGCCCTTCAAAGAGGAATACGGCGGCGCAGAGGCCGGCTATGACTGCTACGTGCTGGCCATGGAGCAGCTGGGCAAGGTATCCAGCGGTCCAGCCATAACCATATCGGTGAATTGCTTGGGCCTGGGTGCCATTGACAAATTCGGCACCCCTGAGCAAAAGGCCAAATATATGCCCAAAGCCTGCCGGGGCGAGCACCTGGCTTCATTTGCCTTTACTGAACCAGGCACCGGCTCAGATCCCAAGCAGATCACCACCCGGGCGGTCAAAGAGGGCGACCATTATGTAATCAACGGCACCAAGCGCTTCATCAGTAATGCCGACTATCCCGGGCCCATGGTGGTTTTCGCCACCGATGAGGAGAGCGGCAAACCGACAGCCTTCATCATCGAAAAGTTCTGCGCAGGCTACTCCATTTCGGAGCCCTGGCACAAAATCGGCTACCGGGGCGGCAACCTGCTGGACGTCTATTTCAAGGATGTAAAAGTGCCGGCTGAAAACGTGCTGGGCAAAGTCGGCGGTGGTTTTCCGGTGCTCACCTATGGGATCGCTTTCGGTAAGGTGGGCATCAGTTCGGTTGCGCTAGGCGGAATCCTGGCTGCCTTCGAAGCGGCCACCAAATATGCCAAGGAAAAAACTCACCGGGGCGAACCGATAGCCAAATTCCAGGCCGTACAGCTCCGTATCGCCGATCTGGCCATGAAATATGAAGCCTGCCGCTGGCTCACTTATCGCCTGGGCTGCCTGGCCAACCAGGCCAAGGATCCGATGCTGTTTGCCAAAGAGGCGGCCCTGACCAAGACCTTTGTCTGTGACACCTACGTGGAGGCGGCGCGGATAGCCGTCGATGTCCATGGCTCCTACGGACTGATGAATGATTACCTGGTGACCCGCCTATACCGGGACGCCATCCTGGGCCCGCAGGTAGAAGGGGTCGCGGATATGCAGAAGATGATAATAGCCGGAGTGGTCCTTAACTCCTAGGAGGTTAGCGCGATGAGCGAAGAAAGCACTTTTGATGTCATTGTGGTCGGCGCTGGCCTGGCCGGTCTGGCGGCAGCTTATACCATGGCCCGGGAGGGCCTGGAAGTACTGGTCCTGGAAAGAGGTGAATACCCCGGGTCGAAGAACGTTACCGGGGGGCGTCTATACATGAATCCTATCAGGGATATGTTCCCAGACCTGTGGGCCAAGGCCCCCCTGGAAAGGCATATTGCCTATGAAGAAGCATGCCTGCTGGACACCGAGCGGGCGGTCACGGTCAGGTATGAGGGCAGAGAACTTGGAACCCAACCTTACCAGAGCTACAGCATTTTACGTTCCAAATTCGACAGGTGGCTGGGCAAACAGGCGGAACGCAAGGGTGCCATGATCGTCGCAAAAAGCCGGGTCGACGAGGTCCTCTTCGAAAATGGCGCTGTGGTCGGGGTGCGGGCAGGCGGCGAAGAGCTGCGGGCCAATGTGGTTATTGCCGCTGACGGGGTGCTTTCGTTCACCGCTGAAAAGGCCGGCCTGAGGCAGCCCTTCAAGGCCCACAATTTCGCGGTCGGATTAAAAGAGATCATCGAGCTGCCCCGGGAGACCCTGGAAGCCCGCTTCAACCTGCAAGGTGACGAAGGAGTCGCCCGCTTGTATATGGGCGATGTCACCAAGGGGAAATTCGGGGGCGGGTTCCTGTATACCAACAAAGAAAGCATCAGCCTGGGGATGGTCGCCGGAATCGAGGCCTTAACCGAGGCCCCGGCCACAGTCGCAGTCCCCCAGATGCTGGAGGAGTTTAAGCTGCGCCCCGAAGTGGCCCGGCTGATTGCGGGCGGCGAGACTGCCGAATACTCGGCCCACGTTATACCGGAGGGCGGCCGCCATGCATTCGGTAAGTTTTTCGGCAACGGCATCCTGGTGGCAGGAGACGCGGCGGGATTTTCCATGAATATCGGGGTGACTGTCCGGGGGATGGAGTATGCCCTTGCCTCCGGTTACCTGGCGGCTCAGACCGTGATCCGGGCCAAGCAGCGAGAGGACTACAGTGCCGCGGCTCTGTCCGCATATGAACGGCTGCTCCAAGAGAGTTTCGTGATGAAGGACTTTGATAATTTCAAGGACTCGCTCCATGCCCTGGAGAATCCGCGCCTCTTCACTCACTACCCGCGCCTGGCGGGGGATGTGATGCGCGACCTGTATGAAATACCTGCTGGCCCGAAAACACGGATCTTCCCCACGATCAGGAAATACTTTTCGATCGGTGAGGTGTGGGGTATGGGCCGGGATATGTGGAGGCTGATGAAGATATGAGCAATCCTCTCGGTTTAAAAGCCAAGCTCGGACTGGATGTATTCAAACATGATAAAGAACCGCATATAACCATTAAAACTGGTATGGCCGGTGACCAGCGCTTGAAAAAAGCCATAATCGTATGCCCTGCTGGCTTGTACAGCGAAAATGCCCGCGGAGAAGTGGAGCTCACCATCGATGGCTGCCTGGAATGCGGCACCTGCCTCTTGGCCTGCGGCAGCCAGGTCCTGGGGTGGCAGTATCCCAATGGCGGAGCAGGGGTGCAGTTCCGTTTCGGTTAGGCCAGGCAGTCGAAAACAACAATGAAACAAACACATGGAGGAAAATATCATGAACATTGTGGTAGCCATGAAGCAGATCCCCGATTTGCAGCAAGTCCGGATGAGAAACCGGCAGCCGGCCCTGGACGGGGTACCCTATGCCCTGGGCTTGATCGACAAAAATGCCCTCGAAGCCGGCCTGCAATTAAAGGAACAGGGCGGCGGCAAGGTAATCCTGGTATCAGTGGGCAATGAAGAAGTTGAAGAGACCATGAAAGAGGCCCTGGCCGCTGGCGCCGATGAAGCCTATCTGGTCCTGGACGAAGACCTGGCTGACCTGGAGAGCTCCCAGACAGCTCAGGTGCTGGCCCAACTAGTCAAAGAGATCGATGATGTAGGCATCGTAATTTTCGGTGAAGGCAGCGGCGACAACTACTCCGGACAGGTGGGACCCCGGGTGGCCGAGATACTTGGCCTTCCCCAGGTAGGCTGCGCCAGTCACATAGAGCTGAATGGAGCCACCGCCAGGGTCACCCGGTCCCTGGAGAACGCGGATGAGATACTGGAAGCCCAACTGCCGCTCATTGTGACCGTCCTGGGGGATATCAACGAACCCCGGATCCCATCGGTGACCCAGATCCTGAAAGCCGGGAAAAAGCCCAAGCAGATCCTTGCCGCCAGCGAAATGGAGATCAAGTTGGCAGGGAAAGCAGTCAGCACCATCAGCAACCTGGCGCCGGAAAATGCACGCAAAAAGGTGGCGGTGAAGAGCGTTGACGAACTGGTAGCCGTCTTGCGGACCGAAGGATTTGTGGGGAGGTAGGAAAATGGCAACGATACTTGTATATAGTGACAATGAGAAACTGGCTCCGGAACTGCTGACGGCTGCCCGGCTGCTGGCCGGGGAAACCGGCTCGGAAATAAAAGCCGTAGCCATAAACAATGCAGACTTGGGTGCCGATCTGGCCGGGCGGGGAGCCGAAGTCTGCCAGATCAGCGATGCAAATGTACTGTGGGCCGATACGGCAGCGGTTGCTTCAGCCTTATGCCAGGCTGTGGAAAAACTGGATGCCTCAACTATCCTGCTGTCCTCCGACCGGAGAGGCAAGGAACTGGCTGGTCGTTTGGCGCAGAAGTTAGAGGCCGGCAGCCTGGCTGACGTCAGCGGGCTGAAGGTCGAAAGCGGGAAGGTGCAGTGTACCAGAAATACCCTGGGGGGAGCCACAGTAGCTACCCAGCAGATAGAGACTGACAAAGCGGTTATCGCCCTGGCTGCACGCTCTTTCGAGGCAGCACCCCAGCAAGCAGGCGGCAAGGTGAGCGAACTGGCCATTGCAGCCATAGCACCTTCGCTAAAATTGATCGAGACCAGGAGCAAGACCGGAGATGCAGTCGATCTGCAGGCAGCCGAAGTACTGGTCATAGTGGGCCAGGGAGTGGAAAAAGAAGACTTCCCGGTGGCGGAAAATATAGCCAGGATCCTGGGCGGAGAGATCGCCTGCTCAAAACCGGTGGCCACTGATAAAAAATGGCTGCCTGAGGACAGGATCATAGGTTTATCCGGCAAAAAATGCAAGCCCCAGTTGGCCATCATATTCGGAGTATCCGGCCAGGTCCAGTTTACGGTGGGAATCAGGGATGCCAGTACTATTTTAGCCGTTAACAGCGACGAGAACGCCTTCATGCTGCAGATGGCCGATTATGCAATGGTGGCTGATGCCAAGCAGGTTTTGGCGGAACTCGACCAGGCCTTAGGATAACCGGAGCACCCCGCCCAGATAAGTAAATTAATCCCTTGTGCTGACGGAATCGTATTTGGTATATTGGCAGCAAATCACCAGGCTCGAGTCAGGGGGAACAGGGTTTGCATTACGAAGAGCTCACCAAGGCGCAACTTATCGGCGAATTGATGGCTTTGCACCAGAAGATCGAGGAGCTCCAAAGCAACAAGGGGATAGCCCTGAACGAGTCTCAGCAGCAGATGGAGCAGGTCATCGAACTCCTGCCTGATGCCACCCTGGTCATCAATATGCGAGGCGAGGTGGTCTTTTGGAACAAAGCCATGCAGGAAATGACCGGCGTTCCAAAAGATGAGATCATCGGCAAGGGTGACTACGAATACGCCCTCCCTTTCTACGGTTATCGGCGTCCCATCCTCATAGACATGGTCCTCATGTCGGAACGCGAATACAGCGAAATCCAAGACAAATATGATTTTATCGGGCAGGAAGACAGCAACCTCTCAGGGGAAGTCTATGTCCCCAATACTTACGGCGGAAAGGGAGCCTACCTGTGGGGCTATGCATCCCTGTTATATGATCGTCAAGGGCGGGTATACGGTGCCATCCAGTCTATCCGCGATATATCCGACCGCAAGCAGACGGAAGTGGCTTTGCGGCATGCGGAAGAGCGCTTCGGCAAGGCTTTCATGGTGAGTCCGATCCCCATGGCTATCTCCGAACAGAAAAAAGGGATCTACTTGGACGTCAACGACAGTTTCCTGCAGGCCACCGGGTACTCGCGCCGGGAGATGATCGGCGCATCCTCGCTTGACCAAAAGTTCTGGGTCGACGCCACCCAGAGGGATGAAATATTACGGCTGCTGCAAAACGGCGAAAAAGTGAGAAACCGGGAAATCAAATATTACACCAGTCAAGGGCAGGAGAGACTGGCGCTATTGTCCGTGGAAGCCATCCTCATCAACAAGACCGCCTGCCTGGTGACCATGTTCCTGGATATCACCGAACACCGCCAGATGGAAAAAGATATCGCCCGCCTGGATCGGCTGAACCTGATAGGTGAGATGGCGGCCAGCATCGGGCATGAAATCAGGAATCCCATGACAGCCGTGCGGGGATTCATCCAGCTGCTGAATGAACAGGAACGTTATCAGCAGGATAAGGCCTATTTCGACATCATGCTGGAGGAACTGGACCGGGCCAATGAAATCATCAGCGAATACTTGCGCATGGCCCGGGATAAAATTGTCAATCTTCGCCCCCACAGCGTGGACCAGGTCGTTAGAGCCATCGCCCCGATGCTTGAAGCCGATGCCAATTACCGGGGCATGACAATCGAGCTGAACCTGGGCAATCCGCCCCTGCCGCTAATCGATGAGAATGAAATCAGGCAGCTGTTGATGAATATCGCCCGCAATGGCATGGAAGCCATGTCGCCGGGAGGCATCCTGACCATAAGCACCAGTTCCGAAGGGAAAGAAGTCATCCTGAGCATCAAGGACCAGGGACACGGCCTGCCCGCAAATCTGCTGGAAAAGCTGGGGACTCCCTTTGTGACCACCAAGGATGAGGGCACCGGTCTGGGATTGGCCGTTTCATACAGTGTGGTGGCTCGGCATAATGCCAGGATAGACTACGAGACCAGCCCGGATGGCACCACCTTTCATATCTATTTCCCCCTGCCGGATTAGGAACAAGTCCTCCCGGAACCAATATGGCTCCGATGCTCTGCCGCTTTACACAATTCTACTGGCTCAATAGAGCACTGCCATCCATGACCGACCGTCAGACCTGGTAACAGGATTGTTGAAAGGGGATAGATTAACTGCTATATTGGAAACAAGCAGTATAGATTTGGCATCCCTTAAACTGAATCCGAACCTAGACATAAACCAGGTTGTTGAAGGAAAGGAAGGGTGCTTATGCTTGTATCCAGATTGGAATTGAAGTCCGTTTTTTACCTCTGCTTCATATTGCTGCTCTTGTTGATGTTCTCGGGCTGCAGACAATCCCCCTCCTCCACCCAGCAGCCTCAACCCGCACCAGCTCCAGTCGATCATCCCGCTGTATCCATTCAAACCGTCGCCTGGCAATCTGACGGAATCATCACTGACAACGAATACAGCCAATTTCAGCAAATCGGACCGCTGCAGGTTTTCACCCGCCTGGAAGGCAGCCTGGTGTCCATGGCCTTGCGAGCCCAAAATAATGGCTATATAGCCTTGGGGATAAGGCCGGAGAACAAAATGCAGGGTGCAGATGATATCATTTGTGTGCTGGAAAATTCCCAGGCAAAAATAACTGATGCCTACGGTACCGGACCTATGGGGCCGCACCCGGAGGATTTGGAGCTGGGGGGCAGGAACGATATTGTTAATCCCAGCGGCACACGGCAGGGCGAATGGGTGTCTTTCGAGTTCCAGCGCAAATTAAGCACTGGCGACAGCCGGGACAAAGACCTGATGCTGGGTGATAATCCGGTGATATGGTCTGTCGGTGGTTCCGCAGACATAAACATCCACCACAACAACCGGGGCTACGGCAACCTGGTATTGAAGTAGAGCCGACACGGCTAATAAAGACTGGGGAGTTGAAAAGCAAAGTAGATAAGAGGAGGGGGATTCGGTGGGGAAGTATAAAAAAGTTGTGTGGCTCCTGATAATCATAGCCATTGGTGCCCTGGCGTACCTGATGTGGCCCTCACCCCGAATTGCTGACGAAATGACCCGCTATAGCCTGGACTGGCCTCTGCCCAATCATGATTACGCCAATAACCGGGCCACCACTTCATCATCTATCAATTCCACCAATGTAACGAGTTTGAAACCACTGTGGTCGTTTCCCATTCCCGGAGTCGGACAATGGGGGGCGGCAGCCACCAATCCCATCATCCAGGGACAAGCTGTCTATATGCAAGACCTGAAGAGCAATGTCTATGCCCTGGACCTGACCAACGGCGCCCTGAAGTGGAAGAAAGATTACAACCTGGACGGTTATGGTCCTAACGGATTGGCAGTAGCCAGGGAGCGGGTATTTATAACCAAAGGGCATTATGAGGTAGCCGCCCTGGACATGCAGGGCAATGAGGTGTGGAGCACCCGTTTATCAGATCTGGCCACAGTAGGCATCGACATCCAGTTGATGGAATTCAATGGGCTGGTATACGTATCAACTGTGCCGGGCACTGAAAACGCCAATTTTTATACCGGCGGCGGCATGGGTATCCTTTACGCCCTGGATTACCGAACCGGCCAAATAAAATGGTCCTTCAATACAGTGGAAGGTGGCAGCCTGTGGGGTAATCCCCAGGTCAACAGCGGCGGCGGAGCATGGTTCCCACCAGCTATCGATACCAAGACCGGGATTATGTTTTGGGGCACAGGCAATCCCGCCCCATGGCCGGGGACATCTGAATACCCCAATGCCAGCAGCCGTCCCGGTGACAACCTGTATACCAACAGCCTTTTAGCGATAAAACATGACACTGGTACCCTGGTGTGGCACCAACAGTCCAAACCCCATGACCTGTTTGATCTTGATCTGCAGAATTCTCCCGTCCTGGCTCAAGTTGACCTGGGATCAGGCCCGGTTGACATAGTGATAGCTTCAGGCAAATTAGGGAAGGTACTGGCATATGAACGCGCCACCGGCAAGCTGTTGTGGTCCGTAGCGGTTGGGAAACACCAGAATGACGACCTCACCCAGCTGCCAGAGGGAACAACTCAGGTATTCCCGGGCCCGCTAGGAGGGGTCGAGACCCCCATAGCCTATCATGAAGGCATAGTATACGCCCCGTTGCTGAATCTGCCGGCTGACTATACCCCCACAGGAATCGAAGCTTCCACCTTTGACTTAAGCAAGGCTACGGGAGAGTTAGTAGCCCTCAACGCCAAAAGCGGTGAAATTCTCTGGCAACAGCTTTTCGATAATATGAATGTGGGGGGAGCGACAGTAGTAAATGATCTGGTGTTTACCTCCACCCTCGATGGCAAGATCTACGCTTTCAACCGCGTGACCGGGGAAAAGCTCTGGGAATATCAGGCACCCGGCGGTATAAACGGCTGGCCGGCAGTAGCCGGTAAAACCATCCTCTTTCCAGTGGGATTAGGGCCTAATCCAGTACTGCTTGCCCTCTCCATCTGATTAATAATCACACGCGGAATGATTTGGGGTGATATCACGGACTCATTTTCAGCTGCAGGCGAGTATATTGTGAGCAGAAAGGGAGGGATTTTAATGGCTAAGAGATGGTCAGCTCTTGTCATAATGGCGGTATTGTGCTTCATAATGGTTGGTCCGGCGGCAGCAGCCCCGACCGTATTCGTAGATGGCCGCCAGCTATCTTTTGATGTACCGCCGACCATAGAAAACGAGAGGATATTGGTGCCCCTACGGGTCATTTTTGAGGCTTTAGGTGCAACGGTTGTTTGGGACCAGAACACCCAGACCGTGACAGCTACCAAATCGGGGACAGAAATTATACTCACCATCGGACAGAACACTGCTTTTAAAAATGGAGCACCTATTTTGCTCGGTACTCCATCCCGGGTCATAGCTGGAAGGACGCTGGTGCCGATTAGGTTTGTCAGCGAATCCCTGGGAGCCCAGGTGGATTGGGATGATTCCGACCAGAGGGTGATAATTCTATCAACGCCCAGGACGGGACCGGCTGCCTACACCGTCAACATCAGTAATTTTGCCTTTTCGCCGGCAAGCATAATCATTAACAAAGGTGACGCGGTAACCTGGGTCAACCTGGACAGTTCGCCCCATGATGTCGTGGGCAGCTTCTTTAGCAGTCCGATGCTGGCTCAAGGACAATCCTATACCGTAACCTTCAGTGAGGACCGGACCTACAATTACCGCTGCGGCATTCATCCGGATATGCAGGGTGTAGTAATAGTGCAGGGTGGACACCGCTGAGGAGGAATGTAATTATGAAGAAAATGAAAGATGATACCAAAATCTTGATGGTAGCAACGATTCTGCCGATGCTAGTGGCAATCTTCTTCAAGAACATAGTGCACAAAGCTGAGGACGTTGTTCCTCTGTTTCTAGTACCAATTTTGCTTTTGATAGGATACATAACCGGGAAAACCGGTGCAAGAGCCTGGATAGGGGTTACGCTATTAATCACTTTTGCAATGGCGATATTGTACGCTTTCTTCTAAGGTCCTTGTCTTTTAAATCCTTCGGTTGGCTTTTCCTCTGGGGCACGCCCCACCGTCTCACACAAAAATTTTTCATATCTATTTTATGAGATGTTTTGATCGGCGGCAGGAAAAGTAACCTGGAAGCTGGATCCATGGGGACCGGTATCAAAGCTCATCTTGGCACCATGCTTTTCGGCAATACTGTAGCATACTGCCAAGCCTAAACCGGTGCCATTGGGTTTGGTGGTGAAGAAGGGCTTGCCTATATTGTCCAGCACATCATCAGGTATTCCATTTCCTTGATCGAGAACAATCAGATGTACCCCCTTACCATCCTCATTTACCATGATTTTAAGGGTTCCGCCTTCACCCATTTCTTCGATCCCATTTCTGACCAGGTTGATTAGCAATTGCCTGATCTCGTTCTCATCGATCAGACTGGGGGACACATCATTCAATTCTGTTTCGACATATACATCGCTTTTCAGCGCATCGGCAATTATCAAGGGCATTAGATTGAACACGCTTTTATTAAGGCTCTGTAACTTGAAGGTCAGGGTATTCTTATGGGCCAGGGAGAGAAAGGTGGAGATGATGTCATTGATCCTGTCCACTTCCTCGATCATCAGGTCTATAGTTTCCCTATCTGCACGATAACTATAGTGACTCTCAAACAGTTGGAGGAATCCCCTGATACTGGTCAGCGGATTTCTAACTTCATGTGCAATACTGGCCGCCATCTGTCCCATAAGGTTAAGGTTATCGAGCCGGCTTATTTCGGTCTCATATTGTTTTATTTCGGTAATATCGTTGCTGATGGTCAGGGCACAATCTTCTCCCTGCCAATTGATGAGGATCCCGGAAAGCAGAACCGTTCTGACCTTTCCCGATGGAGTATAATATTCGGCTTCCATGTTTTTGACCAGACCGTGCCGCCTGATATCCCTCAGATATTCCAGCAACCTCTCAGATTCTTTCCATATGCGGTTGTGAACGTTGTTGGTGCCGATGACTTCTTGCCTCGTGATCCTGTTGCGGAGTAGAAAAGCATCATTCACTTCCACCACTCTGCCATCGAAGGAGTTAATAATGATAGCCAAAGGGATAGAGTTGAAAATCTGCTCGAAGAGTTTCTGGGAATCAGCCAGCGCCTGTTGCGCTGTCTTGCGTTCCGTAATATCGATGAACGAAGTCAGCAGATGCTTCTCTCCATGTATGTCTACAATATTGATGGTGGAGAGGCCATGACCCAGCTCGCCGGTTCTTCTTTTAAATTTGTAAACCACATCTTTAACATATCCTTTTTCCAGCAGTTCCTGGTGCATAACCTGCCGGTCTTCCATTTCTCCCCAAATGCCCAGTTCCACGACACTCTTTCCTATCATCTCTTCCTTTGAAAATCCCAGGGTGCGAGCGTAGTTTTCGTTCACATCGACAAAAACACCGCTGTCTTGCCTGGAAATGGCCATGCAGGTTTGGTTTTCATAGAAGGCTTTGCTGAAAATCTCTTGCATCGACCGCAAGTTCTTGTTTTCAGCTCTCAGTGCCTGTATCTCATGTCCGAGCTTTTCCATTTCCGCTTTTAAAGCTGTTGGTACCGGGTTACTCGCCTGGACTTTTATTTCGCTCACGTTCATACTCCTCAAAATAACCTGTTTCACTATTATAGCAAAGAATTATGTTCACTCCGGCTGGTTCTTTGGCCGACATACGTTGCGTGCTTACTGCCCAGATTTAAGGCACTTGCCGGAGCAGGCCGCGCTATGATACTGCTTGGATTTTCGAGATTTACAAGTACTCCTGATGCTCCGTTATCGCTACACGAACTAAGGTGGTGCCCGTTTGGGAAATGGCTGTTTCCGGCGCCAGCCGCTCGCATCCCGCCGTCTAGGATTATAGCTTCGGGACCAGGCCGTTATATAGCTATGCGCGTGACAAGGGTTTTTGAACGGGTAATGGGAAGCAGTTATCCAAACAGGTCGGATTGTGGTTTAATCAATATATATCTGGTATTTTTGAAACGTAAACCAGCAGGGTTGGGTGAAGATTGGATTCAGTTTCGATGGAAAATGAGCCCTCGGTTTTAGGAAACGACGTTTATTGTGCTTGGATAGGGGCTGAATCATGGTGGATGAAGAAAAATCAATCGCAGAACTGAAGTCACTGCTTCAAATTGGCATGGGACTGGAAAAATGCCACAAATGCGGCTGTATGGACAATGCCCTGCATTCTGTGGAAAAATATGCCCTTGACCGAAAGGATGCCCAATTGCCGGAGGAGATACGGGACTATAAAAAACTTATGCAGCCGCTTGCCTATGATTGCCTAGGCTGCAAAAGGTGCTGGGGAGCTGAAGTTGAAAACATGATCGATCCAGACGGGGTGACGTGCATTATCGCGGCTCCGGCGGTGCGCAGAGAAGGTTGGCCGGTGGTGGCGGGGGATTATGTTCTGGGTAATCCCAATGCATCATTGGCGGTATGCACCCTGGGGGATTTTCGCCTGGCAACCAAAATAATCGATACATCTTTTTCCGTTGTAGCCATCGCCGGAAAATGCGATACGGAGAATATCGGCATTGAAAAAATCATATTTAACCTGGTTGCCAATCCACGTATCCGACGGCTTATACTCTGTGGCCCTGAAGTTGACGGGCATCTTTCCGGTGATACTATCCTGAAGCTCTGCAAAACCGGGGTGGATAGCAGTATGCGAGTCGTGGACGCGGTATCGCATCGACCGGTGTTAAAAAACGTCTCTCTCCGGGAGGTAGCCAGATTTAGGGAGCAGGTGCAGATCATAGATGAAATAGGTTGCTGCGATGTGGCCAAAATAGCTGTTCTTGCCCAAGAGTTGGCCGGTCAAGCATCACCCCCGCTAAGCATCTGGCAGAACGAGTTTAGGACGATCCCTCATATCAGCGCCCGCCCACCCAAGCGACTACAACTGGACAAATTGGGTTTCTTTGTGATAATTATCGATCCTAGCAACGGTACAATTGCCTGCGAGCACTATGCTAACAACGGGGTGCTTACCGCGGTCATCGAGGGTAAAAACGCGGCGTTGATCGCCTCCACCGCTATTGAGGAAGGAATGATCGGACAATTGGACCATGCCGCCTACATAGGGCGGGAACTGGCAAGAGCCGAGTTATCTTTAAAGCTGGGCCTGGATTTTGTTCAAGATCAAGCCCTCGGGGAACAAATCGCCGATGGATCGGAGAAAGATAAGAACCAGGAAAAAGAAAGTTAACTTTGATAGAAAAGACTACCAGTGCCTCAAAGTCATTGAGCCACGAGAGTGACCAACCAGTAAAGGATGGTTCCGCCCGTTACTACCCACAAGACATTTAGTTTTGCGAAGCGCAGAGCCACAAAGGCCAGCCCGGCTAGTGTTGCGGTGATTGGATCAACTATGGAATGTTGCGCCAGTCCGGCCAGAACCACCAGCATCATCCCGATAAAAGAAGCCAGAATACCTCTGAATGCGGCTTGGACCCAGGGATTCTGTTCGACCTTTTTATGGACTTCGGCGGTGAGTATCACCAAAAACAGAGACGGCATAAACATCCCCAGCGTGCTGGCGACTGCCCCCATAAATCCGGCTACTTTATAACCTACAAACGTAGAAGTTATCAGGATCGGGCCGGGGGTAATTTGGCCCAGGGCCAAGCCCACCGCAAATTCATCCAGGCTCAGCCAGTGATAATGGGTTACTACTTCCTGCTGAATTAGGGGTATTATGGTGAATCCATTGCCGAAGACCAGGGCACCCATGCGGAAGAACACCCCACCCATTTGGAGCAGCACGGGCTGGGAGGAAGCCGCTGCGACTATCAAGGCCAGCGCAGCCAGCAGGAGCAGAAGTTGCCTCAGGGGATTGGTTTTCACTAGGTCGCCGTTGGAGTGATCATTGCTGGTCGGCAGCATCCTTGCCTGGCCACTCAAGTCTGAGTAATAAAATAGCAGGCCTAAGAGTGCCGCTACCATAAGTATCAGAAATATGTTGGGGTAGACCACCATTATGGCTAAAGCTATCAGGGCAATAATGATGGCCTTCATGTCTTTAATAGCCGATTTACCTATCTCCAAAATTGCGTTGGCTACCAGGCCAACCACGATAGCCACGATTCCCTTGATCAGGACTTTGATCAGCGGGAGTTCGCCAAAACCGAAATATAGGTTGGAAAGTAACAACATGACCAAAAAAGGCGGCAAGAGAAAGGCCAAAAAGCTGGTAATGGCTCCCGCTACTCCCCGGATCTGATACCCGATGTAAACTGTCAGGGAACAAAAAGTAGCCCCCGGCAGCAACTGCCCTAAGGCTATCCCATTCATAAATTCCTCTTCAGTGATCCACCGTTTTTCTTGCAGGATGTGCTTTTTGGTCTCAGCCAAGATAGCCGGCCCAAACCCGGTTAAACCGACTAGAAAATATGTGGCGAACAATTCTGGAAGGGAAACCAGGTTTTTTTCGGCAGGATGACCGGACCTGTTATCCATGCATAAACCCCCAAAAATAGGCTAATTTGCCTGGAGCATTCCGCAGACTAGTTTAGGTTCAGTATACTAGGGTCCATGCGGTCCGGCAATGTCGCTCTTTAAATCTGGCGTTAATTAATAGGAAGTATATTATTGAAAATGTGGCACCAAAATCAAAAAGGGGAAGAAATGGTATAATTTCTTCCCCTTTGGAATACCTATATGCCGGGATTAAAATGGTGGGCCATGAAGGACTTGAACCTTCAACCTTGTGATTAAGAGTCACCTGCTCTGCCAATTGAGCTAATGGCCCAGGACCGTCTTGTCTGCAACAATTAAGATTATACAGCCCTGCTATCCATAAATCAATAAGCCGGCAGGATAAATTTGCGCTGGTGTGCTATTGTATGCTTATGAATGTCGATTGGGAACCTGCTATAGCAGGGTCGCGGAACCTCCGCGCCAGGTTTCCGGGAGGGATAGGATGAAAAGCGTACATATTACCAATCAGCGTGGTGAGGATTTGGTGGGTTTGGTATTCGATCCTCCCGCGGACGGTAAATATATGGTAATTATCTGCCACGGTTTCCGCGGCGGGAAGGAGAATGGTGGCAAGCTGTTCAGATGGGCGGAGAGGCTGCAGGGATTGGGCCTGGGTGTGGCGGCCTTCGATTTCAGCGGCAGCGGCTCCAGCCAGGGCGAATATGAAAACATAACCTTGAGCCGCCAGGCGGAGGATCTCAAAGCCATAATCGATTATGTAGACCAGGAATTTCACCGTTCCATAATACTGCTGGGGCGTAGTTTCGGCGGCAGCACGGTACTGGCGGGAGGGTCCGGAGATGCGCGTGTAGCCGGGTATGTGCTGTGGTCAGTGCCGGCCTTTTTGGAGAAGACTTTTGCCGCGATGCTGGGAAATCTTTATGCTGATTTGGTGGCAGGCCAGACAGTGACTGTATATGATGAGGCCGGCAGCTTCCGGCTCGGTCCGGGTTTGGTCAGAGATTTCAAGCATCATGACATAGCCAGGTATGCGACCCAAATAGCGGAGCGGCCGGTGCTAATTATCAACGCGCGGGATGATGAGCTGGTTGCCCCGGAAAATCCTGTCTATCTGCATGAGAAGCTGAAAAACTGCACTTTGTACATGGTGGAAGAGGCCGGGCACCGTTTCTTGGAGAAGGCCTGGCGCAGAGAAGACCTGACCATAGAATGGCTGCAGAAGAATTTTGTCGGTCTGCCGGGTCAGGCTATAGATTTAGATTCTTGGCAAATACATTGAGTGATGCCCAGCCGGGAACCCTGATACGGGGCAGGAGGTAGCCGTTATCGCTATGTGAGGCTCCACGGGGGACCACTGTAACCGCAGACGTATAACCCGCTGACTGCACTAACTGGGCAACCTGCTGGTTGCATTGTCCGCTGGGGTAGCAGAATGATTTTACTGGGACGCCTAGCTTGGCTTCCAGGGCTTCCTTGGAACCTGCGATCTCCCGGGTCAGCCGGTCGGGGGGGCAGGAGATCAGGGAGGGATGATACATGGTATGGCTGCCGATCTCGATGCCATTCTCCTGCAGGGTGATTATCTGCTGCCAGTTCAGGTAATTGGGATTGCTGTCGGCATAACCCGGGCAGACGTATACGGTAGCCGGGAAACCGAATTCCTGCAGGATAGGCCAGGCTTTAGTATAAAATGATACATAGCCGTCATCGAAGGTGATGACCACAGTTTTAGCCGGGATTATATTCTGTGCCAACATTTCCTGAGCTTGGGCCATGGTTACAGCCTGGAAGCCGCTGTCATGCAGGAAAGCCATCTGGGCCCGGAAATTGGCCTCGGGCAGGTAGAGGCTGTTGGGCCCGGTCCCCATTTCATGGTACATTAGGATCGGCAGTTTCACCACCAAGGGGCGGGGATCGGCAGGCGGGGGAGCAGGAACAGATGGCACTTCATCCCCCATAGTAGTCTCCAGGAGACGATTATGTATAGCCCCCACGGTTTCGGGACCTAGCAGGGTGGAAGCCATGGTGCTGGAATAATATTTGCCCAGGAAAAGCAGGCAGACTATGGCTGTACCGATGATCAGACCCCAGGTCATGTGTTGCTGCCGCTTGCTCAAAACCTTTCATTCCTTCCAAGTGATGGTGATTGAGACCAGATCTTCCGGTGGAAGCAGTCAGGCTGCAGATGCTCAAAAAAATAAATGGTACGCCCGAGAGGAATCGAACCTCCGCACCCGGCTCCGGAGGCCGGTGCTCTATCCACTGAGCTACGGGCGCACATCGCTAACTGATTATAGCAGAATATCCGGGGCAGGTCAAAGTCAAAGCCCAGTGCTGGGATTCGCTGAACTTTCAGCCCGCATTCAGTATGGTTTCAGGAAATAAACGGATAATAACCTCTAGAATAGTGGGAAGAATTTAACGTGATGGAGTGATAGAAGCCTATGTCAGATGCTAATGATAAACCGATTCCAGATGAACACATCCGTATCGATGAGGAAGAGCTGGAGCCCCTGCCCGAGCATGCTCCCCTCGATGTCGACCATGTCCGCAGAGTAATAGGAGCCAAGAGAATCCAGGGGATGTCTACCCCCAAAAAAATAGCCTGGGCTTTGGTTCTGGTCTTGGCCCTGGCGGCTTCCGCTTACGGGATCTACAAATGGATGAGCGGATCAGCCGAGGTCGCGTATTCCACAGCCACCGTAGGCAAAGGAACCGTCACCGATGCCATTGAGGCCACCGGGACCCTGGAAGCGGTGCGTGAATCAGACCTGGGCTTCAAGAGTGATGACGCCATAACCGCCATCAATGTGCAGCCGGGGGACCACGTGACCGCAGGCCAGCTCCTGGCCGAACAGGACCCCGCTACTTACAAAACGGCTCTGCAGCAGGTCCAGAATACGGTCCACAAAGATCAGATCAGCCTGAAGACCGCCAAACTCAGCTATCAGACCAACCTCAAGACCTTCAACCAGCAAAAACAGCTCTTCGACGCCGGGGCTATTTCCCAGAGCGAGCTCGATGATGCCCAGGATGCACTGACCAAGAGCGAATGGGAAGTAGAATCAGCCGGTGTCAACCTAGCTAATGACCAGCTCAAACTATCCCAGGCCGAGGAGGACCTGGCTGATGCCAATATACTGGCGCCTTTCGACGGTATCGTCGGGGCGGTCAACGGGCAAGTAGGCCAGCTGAGCGGGATAAACACCTCCTCCAGCACATTGCTGACGGTGATGAGCGATGAACTGCAGCTGAGCACCCTGGTCAATGAAGCCGATATCGGCAAGATTCAGGTGGGACAGGCGGTGGAATTCACCAGCACGACCTTCGCGAATAAAACCTTTCGGGGTAAAGTTGAGAGGATTACGCCCCAGGCGCAAACCGTCAGTAATGTCCAGTATTACCCGGTGCTGATCTCGGTAGAGGACCCGGATGGGGTCCTGCTGTCCGGCATGTCGGTTTCAGCCAATATTATCATGGCCAGGCAAGAGAATGTATTGACGGTGCCGATGATGGCGGTCAGCTATGCCACCACTTACCTGCGCAGCAACCCCAGCCTGGCCCCCAGCGGCGGAGGCAAGGCGGTGGTGGTCATGGAAAATGGCCAGCCGGTAGTCAAAGCGGTAACCCTGGGTATAAATGACGGGTCCAATTATGTTGTTACCGGAGGGCTGAGTGAAGGAGAAGCAGTGATTGTGGGCACCAACCAGGCCAGCAGCACCAGCCGATCATCAACCTCCACCAATACTCGTAATTCCACCACCAACCGCAACCAAGGGGTGGGCGGGCCGCCGATGGGCGGATTTTAAGCGCACCGCAAGCGAGGAAAATATATGACTGATAGACTGATCACTTTGAACAACATCAGTAAAACCTACTACGGAGCCGGGGAACCGGTGCATGCCCTGCGGTCGGTTTCGCTGGAAATAGAATCCGGGGAGATGGTGGCGGTCATGGGGCCGTCCGGTTCGGGTAAATCAACCATGATGAACCTGCTAGGCTGCCTGGACAAGCCCGATTCCGGTTTCTACGATTTTGCCGGCCAGGACGTGATGCGCCTGGACCGGAATCAGTTGGCCCACCTGCGCAGTGTATTCATCGGCTTCGTTTTCCAGAATTTCAATCTCATCGGCCGGGCTAGCGCCCTGGACAATGTCTGCCTGCCCCTGGTGTATGCAGGGATGAAATCCCGGCGGGAGAGGGAAGAACGGGGTCGGCACATGCTAAAGCTGATGGGTCTGGAAGGCAGGGAAAAGCATCTGCCCAAGCAGCTGTCCGGCGGCCAGCAGCAGCGGGTGGCCATCGCTAGGGCACTGGTCAATGATCCCGGCCTGCTCCTGGCTGATGAACCCACCGGGGCGCTGGACACCCGCACCTCGGAAGAGATCATGCAGCTGCTGGAATATCTGAACCATGAACACGGCCTGACCGTAGTCATCATAACCCACGAACCTGAAGTGGGGCTGCACTGCAGACGGATGGTGAGACTGAAGGACGGGCAGATAATAAAAGATGAACCGATCGTAAACGTGGAGAGTTTCAAGAACGGCAGCGGCCCCAACTAAACGGCGGCCAGCTGAGGACGAGCAAGAGTGAGGCGGTATAAACTATGGACATACTATCGAGCCTGAAGATGGCCTGGCAAAGTCTGCTGGTCAACAAAATGCGGTCATTCCTCACCGCCCTGGGGGTGATAATCGGAGTGGCGGCGGTCATCGTGATGGTGTCACTGGGGCAGGGCACCACTAGCGGCATAACCTCGCGGATATCCAGCATGGGTTCCAATCTGCTGACCATAACCGCGTCTGGAGGTTTCGGGCCGGTCAGGGGCAGTGTCAACACCGCCCGGCTCACCAACGGGGACGTGGAAGCCATCCGCGAATTGCCCCTGGTGCAGTATGTAGCCCCGGAGTCCAGCATCAATGGTGCCACGGTGGTTGCTGGCAGCGCCACCTGGACTACCAATGTTGACGGAACTTCCCCGGAATTGCAGCTTATCAAAGACTGGCCCATGGTGGAAGGTGATTTCTTCACCCAGGCGGACTATGATTCCACCGCCCGGGTGGCGGTGCTGGGGACCACCGTGGTGGAAAACCTGTTCGGTTCAGGGGGGAATGCAGTGGGTCAGACCATCAAAATCAATGGCCTCAGTTTCAATGTCATCGGGGTGCTGGAGGAAAAGGGCAGCACCATGGGTTCCGACCAGGATGATATAGTCTACATACCCCTGAGCTCGGCCCAGCAGCGCCTGCTGGGTTCAGCGAGCATCAGGTCCATCAATGTCCAGGCCCAGAGCCCGGAAGCCCTGACCCCTCTCAAGGAATATATAACCACCCTGCTGCGCCAACGTCATCGCCTGGCAGACACGGCCGAAGACGATTTCAACATCCGGGACATGACCGAGATCCTGTCTACCCTGGAAGACACCACCAAAATGCTGACCTTCCTACTGGGGGGCATAGCCGGGGTATCACTGCTGGTGGGCGGGATTGGGATTATGAACATCATGTTGGTTTCAGTTACCGAACGGACCAGGGAGATAGGCATCCGTATGGCCATAGGAGCCACCACCCGGGCTATCCTGACCCAGTTCCTGATCGAATCCCTACTGCTGTGCGGGATCGGCGGAATCATCGGCCTTTTGTTCGGTTGGGGCACGGCCTCGATACTCAGCGCGGTAGCCGATCTCACTATAAAAGTGACGCCATGGCTCATTGCGGTTGCCCTGGGGTTTGCGGTTATCATAGGGGTTTTCTTCGGATTTTACCCGGCCCGCAAGGCGGCCAACCTTAATCCCATCGATGCCTTGCGTTTTGAATAGATTATTATAAGGAGAGCCATATCAGCGGTGAACCATAAATATGCCGATCAGGGGGTAGGTAAGGACTATGCAGCAACTAAAAGGGATCAAGATATTACTGGTGGATGATGAGCCTAATATACTGCAGTTTCTGGAACTGGGGCTTCAGAACGAGGGGTTCGAGGTGCGCTGTGCAGCGGACGGGCCCACCGCCATCACTATGATGAAACAATTCCAGCCCCAGGTAGTCATCCTGGACGTGATGATGCCGGGCATGGACGGTTTCGAAGTCTGCCGCATGCTAAAGAAAATTGAGAACGTGGCCATCATCATGCTGACCGCCCGGGACGAGGTAGACGACCGGGTCAAAGGCCTCACCCTGGGGGCTGACGACTACATGGTCAAGCCCTTCAGTTTCGACGAACTCCTGGCCCGCATCTATGCCCGGATCCGCAATCAGTTCCCCCACTTGTTCGGGGAAGTGGTGGTGGGCCCCTTCCAGATCGATGACCGGCGCAAGGAGATAAAGTACGAGGGCAGGGTAATAGAGTTATCGCCCACCGAATACGAGCTGCTCAAGTACCTGGTGTCGAACCACGGGCTGGTCCTGAGCAAGAAAATCATCCTCGACAAGGTCTGGGGTTATGATTTCGGCGGGGAGGAGAATATCGTCGAAGTATATATCCGCTCGCTGCGGGACAAGCTGGGTGACAGAGAGCATCAGCTGATCCGCACTCTGCGCGGTTCAGGTTACAGAGTAGACCTGCCATGAGGAGCGATTCCCTGCGTTTTCAGCTCCTGGCCCGTTCCGTGGTTATATTGACGGCTGTCTTGATCATCATCGGTAGCCTGCAGTATGTTACCATGCAGAACATCATATACCGCAACAAGGCCACCAGCCTGTTCAGCCAGGTCATGAGCCTGCCGGCCTCCACCTGGGACACCTCCACCCTGAATCCCCCCAGCAAGGATGACGGACCACCGCCGATTTTCGTGCCTGGGGCAAGCGTGGCCTTTATTGATCTCAAGGGCCAGTATTTCGTGGTCGCTTCGGGTCGCAGAGATAATGCCCCGCCCCGCCTTTCCGCCGAGGCCTATACCCGGGTCCTAGATCAATCCCTGGAACGCGGCCCTGACTTGGACTACATCCTGGTCGACCAGGGTGCCGGGGAACAGATGGTGGTAATCCAGCCAGTAGGATTGGAAACCGGAGCGGCCCTGGGTGTGGTGCAGATCAGCACCCCCACCGCACCCCTGAAGGACCTGCTGTTCGGTCAATTGCTGGCCTTCTTTTTCATAGCCATGACGGCCCTCCTGATTGGCATGCTGGTCTTTTCGCCGGTGCTCAAGCGGACTTTGGTGCCCCTCTCCAATATGATCGACACCGCTGCCCAGATCGACGCCGGCAACCTTGACAGGCGCCTGCCTACGGACCAGGGGCAGATGGAAATAGATCAGCTGGCCGAGTCCTTTAACGGCATGCTGGAGAGGCTGGAGGATTCATTTGCAGCCGAAAAATCACTGCAGGAAAAGATGCGCCGCTTTATCGCCGATGCAGCCCATGAACTCCGCACCCCCCTGACTTCCATCCACGGTTTCCTTGAGGTATTGCTGCGGGGGGCGATGAATCAGCCCGAACAGCTGGACAAGGCTTTGAAAAGCATGCACGGCGAGTCCCAACGTCTCAATAAGCTGGTGCATGACCTGCTCATGCTCAGCAAAATGGACCGGATCCCGGTCCATAAAATGGAACCGGGACAGTTGGAAACTGTCCTAGGCAATATGGAACCCCAGCTCAGGATCCTGGCGGGAGGAAGGGAATTGATCCTAACCTCCGAAGCGGATCTCAGGTGCAAATTCGATGTCGATCAAATGAAGCAGGTTGTCCTCAACCTCTTCCATAATGCGGTGCAGCACACCGATCCAGTGCAGGGCAGGATCGAGATAATAGCCCGCAGGCAAGAGGGCGGAGTGGAACTGGCGGTCAAGGACAATGGCCCGGGAATAAGCCAGGAGCATCTGCCCTTCGTATTCGATCGTTTTTACCGCAGCGACAGCGCCCGGGCTCGCAAAGACGGGGGGGCCGGGCTGGGACTGGCGATCACCAGGTCGATTGTCGAAGCCCACGGCGGCACGATCGAGGTAAGCAGCGCTGACGAGAAGGGTGCAACTTTTTCCGTGCTCCTGCCCCAATACCCGGTCTGAAACCAGGCAAGGAGCAACGGGCAGCTGTGGAACGTGGGCGGGACGATCCGGCTTAGCTGGGATCTGCAGCCCGGCTGCGGATGAAGTGCAGGGCTATCCACCAGATTAGGGCTGCCATAGTGAGCCCAGCGGCACTGAGGTATACGGTGCGGTTGGCTTCTATGTATGCCACCTGGTAGGGCAGGTATATGTCGCGGTGCCCCATTATCCAGCTGAAAAGGGCGACAGAACAGGTCACTCCCAGGGAATAGGAAAGATTGCGGGTGGTGGCTATGAATCCTCCTCCGTAACCTGCCTTGTGGGCCGGAATCGAACCCAGCAGTGAGCTGGTATTGGGTGAGCCGAAGCTGCCCATGCCTATCCCCAGGCAGATCAGGCCGGCCCAGATCAACAAGCGGGGATCGTGGGCATTCAGCCCGGACAGGATCAGGTAGGCGAGGGAGAGAACCAGCAGGGAAGCCGCGATAATGCGGCTGGATCCCACCTTATCGGACAGATAACCGGCCGTAGGTGCCACCAGGGCCATTACCACCGGGGTGATGGTCATCAGCAGCCCGGTCTGGTAGGGGGTGTAGCCCTGGATGATCTCCATATAGAAGGGCAGCAGGAAAAACACCGAGGTCTGGGTGAAATAGACAAATATAGCCACCAAGTTGGCCTGGACGAAGACCGGGATCTTGAAAAGCTCGAAGTCGATTACCGGGCAGGTGGCTCTTCGCTCCCACCAGTAGAATACGGCCAGGAAAGCCAGGGCCAGCAGGAGAAGAGGCCAATTTATGCCGGGATCGTCGGCCAGGGAGAGGATGAGCGAGGTCAGGCAGGCGGCCAGGAGCAGGGTGCCGCGGAAATCGTAATTGCGGATGGCTGCGTTGACTTCCTGGGCGGGGAGATATCTGCGCCCCAGGTAAAAACCCGCCAGGCCAATAGGGACATTGACCAGGAAGATGGCCGGCCAGGAGAATTGGGAGAGCAAGATTCCCCCTAAACCGGGGCCCACCATGTTGCCCATAGCCACTGCGGTTCCAGTCAAACCCAGGGCTTTGCCCCTTTCTTCAGGTGGGAAGGTGTTGGAGACGATGCCTATGCCGGTGGCCATCATCATGCTGGCGCCCAGTCCCTGCAGCAGCCGGGCGGAAACGAGGAGGGCCAGTGTGCCGGCCTGGCTGCAAGCCAGGGAGCCCAGGCTGAAAATAAGGAAGCCATAGGTGTAGATTTTGTGGCTGCCGATCTTGTCACCCAGGCGGCCCAAAAAAATGAGAGTGGCAGTGATAGCCAGCAGATAGGTGGTGACCACCCACTCGACCTGATCGATGCTAATCCCGAAATCCTCTGCTATGCTGGGATTGGCGATGTTCACGATGCTGCCGTCCAGGGTGGCGATGAATATGCCCACCGCGACGATGCCAAATACCCGCCACTTATGATCCAGTTTCAAGCCGGGAATACCTCCCCCAAAGTCAATCTATATCCCAGCTGGCCACATATCTGCTCTGCTCGGGGGTGAGTTGGTCGATGGCAATGCCTTCGGCATAAAGCTTCAGGCTCGCCACTTTTTCGTCGATGGTCACCGGGACATTGTAGACATGATTGCCCAATTGAGCCCGGTGTTCGACCAGATAGACAAGGGACAGGGCCTGTAGAGAGAAGGAGAGGTCCATGACCTCGGCCGGGTGCCCGTCGCCAGCGGCCAGGTTGACCAGGCGGCCTTCAGCCAAGAGATAAAGTCTGCGCCCGTCCTCCAGGACACATTCTTCGATATTGTTTTTGATGATCCGCCGGCTGCGGGCCAGGGAATAGAGGTCGGGTTTGGATATCTCCACATCGAAATGCCCTGCATTGGCCAGGATGGCGTTATCAGGCATGACTGCCATGTGTTCTTCACGGATCACGTTGATGTTGCCGGTTACGGTGATAAAGACATTACCGCAGCGGGCGGCCTGATCCATGGGCATGACCTGGAAGCCGTCCATGATGGCTTCATTGGCCTTTATAGCATTTATCTCGGTCACCACCACCTTGGCGCCCATGCCTTTGGCCCGCAGGGCCACACCCTTGCCGCACCAGCCATAGCCTACCACCACCACGGTTTTGCCGGCAACCACCAGGTTGGTGGTGCGGTTGATGCCATCCCAAACCGATTGCCCCGTGCCATAGCGGTTGTCGAACAGATATTTCATGTAGGCGTCGTTCACCGCCATCATCGGGAACAGCAAGGTCCCGTCCCGGTTCATGGAACGCAGGCGTAGGATGCCGGTGGTGGTTTCTTCACAGCCGCCGATGATCTTTTTGGCCTGCTGGACCCGCTCTTTGTGCAGCAAAGACACCAGGTCGGCCCCGTCATCGATTATCACGTGGGGATGGCAGTCTAAGGCCAGGTTGAGATAAGCCTGGTATTCTTCCGGGCTTTCCCCATGAACAGCAAAAACGGTGATGCCGCTTTCCGCCAGGGCCGCCACCACGTCATCCTGGGTGGAAAGTGGATTGCTGGCACAGGCTACGACCTTGGCTCCTGCGGCTTGCAGGGTCTTCAGCAGATAGCCGGTTTTAGCCTCCAGGTGCAGACAGCAGACCACGGTTTTGCCGGCCAGGGGCCGATTCTGCTCGAAATCGGCCCTGATGATGTTCAGGACCGGCATATGATAGCTTACCCATTCCAGCTTATCCCGCCCGCTGGGGGCCAGGGCGATATCCCTGATGATAGACTCCATTATGTATTCCTCCCGGTGCAGATATTTGCCTCTTCAAATCGTTTTCATTATAAACCAAGGGAAAAGGGGGGTAAAGCGGAGGGGGCGGTTTGTTTTGCAGGCTGGCCCGGAAAGGAATATAATGACTATGCGGCCCCGGCAGGGGCCCATGGACGGCAGCTGGCATAGGAGGCAAGACGAGTGAGATTCTTTATGACCATGGGCGCGGTGTTTTTGCTCGACCAGGTTTCCAAGGCGTGGATAGCCGATCGTTTCTATTTAGGAAAAAGCCATACCCTGGTCGATGGCTGCTTGTGGCTGACCTATATCCGCAATCCCGGGGCCAGCTTCGGCATGCTGCAGGGTCAAACCTGGCTGTTCCTGGGCTTGGCGATGGTCATGGTCCTGGCCCTGGTCTACTACCAGCTCAGATACCATCCCGAACCCTGGCTTCAGTATTCCCTGGGGCTTATGGCCGGAGGGACTTTAGGCAACATGCTGGACCGGCTGCGGTTTAAGGCGGTGCAGGACTTCATCGACCTGGGCTGGTGGCCGGTTTTCAACCTGGCGGATGCGGCCATAACCGTGGGCGGGGCCTGCCTGATCATATACCTGTTGAAACAGGAATTGGGCCAGGAGCAGGACTAGCAGCCCGGTTTACTCCCACAGGTTCTCCGCCAATTCCGCCAGGTATTTCTGGCGCTCCCGGGTAGCTGCCTGGTCCACGATCCACTTCCTCCCCTGGAGAACGATCACGTCCCCTTCCTGGGCCTCCTCCGGCAGGCGCCGGCGGCTGATGCTGCGGATGGTCCCGGCGATTTCCACCAGGGCGTATTGGCCTTCAAACCGGTCTATGATTCCCGTCTTCATCCCATCACCTCTCGGTCTTTACCTGCAAAGAGCTGCCATCGGTGTTCACAACTATGGTGCCGTTCAGATCGGTCCGGTATATCTTTATGCCCGCCTTGGCCAGTTTGGCCATGGTGGAGGCATGGGGATAGCCATAGTCGTTGTCCTTGCCCAGGGATATGATCCCGTAAACCGGCTGCACCGCATCGAGGAACCAGGTGCTGCTGGAACTGTAACTGCCGTGATGGGCCACCTTCAAGACCGTGGCCTTCAGTTCCTCTCCGGCATTTAGCATCTGGTTTTCCGGGATGGAACGGGCATCTCCGGTGAGCAGGAAGGATTGGGAGCCGTACTGCAAGCGGATGACCACGCTGTAATCATTAAGCTCGTCATAGCGGTCCGCCCGGGGGGACAGGATCCGGCAGTCCACACCCTGCAGGGGGATGACGACTCCCGCCCTAGCGGTGAAGATGGTCAAACCCCGGCGCTGCACCGCCTTCAGCACATCTTCGAAGCTCTTGGTATTCTGGGTCACCCTGGGCATGTATATGGCCTGGACCGGGAAACGTGCTATCACCGCATCCAGGCCGCCGATATGGTCGGAATGGGTGTGGGTGCCCACCACCACATCCAGCTCCTGTACTCCCTGGGCCAGCAGGTAATCCACCACCTGGGTGCCATAGACGTTCTCGCCCGCGTCCACCAGCATTTTCTGCCCGGACGGGGTCTCGACCAGAATCGCGTCCCCCTGGCCCACATCGATGAAATGGACCTTCAGCTCCGGGGCTGGGGCTGGAGATACGGTCTCGACCGGTTGGACGGCGCTAGTGCCCGACGGGGGACTGCAGCCGGCTGCCAGCAGCACAAGCAGCATTATAATGAAGGCGGTTATAAGATGTCGTTTGGTCCGCAATTTTCAGCTGTCCTTTCTTAAGATGAAACTGACTGCAATGAGCAGATGATCAGGGCAATAGTTACCCTATCACTATAACTGACTCCAGGGAGCCGTGGCCAGTCAATATCAGGCACTATAATGCCCAGGCCTGGCAAACCGGGCGAAAGAGACCTAGCGTAGGATTTGTGCTGGGCCCCGCCCGGACGGTATAATTAGCATATAGTTATTATCTGTACAGATTTTTCAATATAAGAGGAAAGCACTCATGCAGACAGCCACCATCAATAAATCGATACTGGGCGGGATCGTCGATGTGGAGACAACCGGGCTCAGCCCAATCCAGGATGAAATCATCGAACTTTGCATCGTGTTGTTCAGCTTCGACCTGGCCACCGGTAGGCTGGTGAGGGTCGAGGACGAATACACCGGGCTGCGGCAGCCTTCCTGTACCATACACCCAGCGGCTTCCCGGGTCAATGGCATAACTATGGCAGATGTGTGCGGCCAAGACCTTGATTACCAGCGGGTGGTGGAGATTATCGAGCGGGCGGATTTCCTCATCGCCCACAATGCCTCCTTCGACCGCAATTTCCTGCTCCGTCATTTTCCGGGCATAGGAGACAAAAAGTGGTTTTGCTCCATGGCCGGAATCGACTGGAAGGGCAAGGGGTTCGCCAATCGGAGGCTGCAGGATCTCCTCTACCAGCATAATATTGCCCCGGCCAGGACTCACCGGGCCAGTGACGATGTCTATGCGACCCTGGAACTCCTGACCCACCACCGGGTCGGGCGGAGGAGCTACCTGGCCGAGCTGTTGTGGGGGCCGGAAGAATAAGGAATTCAACCGGATCAATATATTCCAGGCATCGCGGGGATCAGCTAAATGGTATAGAATATAATGGCAGGATAGAATTGGAAAAGATGCAACTAACTGTCGAGGAGTGATGCCGGTGATCAGCAGGGAAATGCTGGAGCTGTTATTCCGGCCGGCCAGCATGCAAAGATGGAATGATCATATCCGCCCCCATACCGGATTCAGTGAGCTTGACAAACAGGCGCACAAGATGGTGTTCGCCTATATGCTGGCCCGGACCGAAGAAAGCGACCGGGACCGCAGGATCGACTGGCAGAAGCTGATCGAAGGAGGCATCTTCGAGTTTTTGCAGCGTGGGGTGCTCACCGACCTCAAGCCTGATATCTATCACAGCCTCATGGAACAGAAGAGCCAGGAACTGAACGAGTGGGTGATAAGACAGATAGAACCTTCTATAATCGGCATCGAGGGTGGTTTCATGCCCAAGCTGGCCAATTATTTGAGCAAGAAGAATTATGCGCCTTTCGAGAAGCGCATCCTGAACGCAGCCCACTACCTAGCCACAAGTTGGGAGTTCGAGATAATCCAGCATTTAAACCAGGGCTTTTTCGGGTTGGAACAGACCAAGCAGAATATAGCCAATGAAGTTGAGGAATTCTATGACCTGGCCGGGGTGCAGAAGATCGTGCTGGGGAAAAAGACCCACAATTTCATGGATCTGGTGGGGCAACTGCGTTTTCAGCAGCGCTGGGCCCAGACCCCCCGGGTGCCGGAAACCTCGGTGCTGGGGCATATGCTGATCGTGGCCATAATAACCTATCTCTTCTCGGTGGAGATTGGTTCCTGCGAGAAACGGATTTACAACAATTTCTTTGCCGCTCTCTTCCACGATCTGCCTGAAGTCCTGACCCGGGACATCATATCCCCGGTGAAACGGTCGGTGGAGGGCATCGAGGCCATACTGAAGGATATCGAGCGGGTGCGCTTCCGGGAAAAGATTTGGCCACTCCTGCCCCGCAAATGGCAGACCGAAATGCTCTATTTCCTCGATGACGAATTCAAGAGCAAGATCATGCACGAGGACCAGATCATCTTCGTCAGCTCCGAACGCATCAGCAAGGAATTCGACAGCGAAGATTATAATCCCCTGGATGGGGAGCTGGTCAGGGCCTGTGACGGCTTGGCCGCCTATATAGAAGCCTCCATGTCGATTGATTATGGAATCAAGGCGCCGGATCTGCTGCGCGGCAAGGCGGCTATATTCGAAAAATATGCCCCCACCCGGGTGGGTGAGGTTGATTTTCAGAAATACTTCGATTATTTCCTGGAATCCACTCCCGAGCCCCTGGTCACAGCTGAAAAAACACCGGTCAGCTCGGGCCGGAGGGCCACGGACCGGCTGCAGATCATCAAGGGAGACATCACAGCCCAGGAGGTAGACGTCATAGTGAATCCGGCCAACTATTACCTGGCTGGAGGCGGGGGAATAGATGGTGCGGTCCACCTGGCGGCCGGGGCGGAAATGATGGCTGAATACCGGCGCATGGGAGGATGCCAGACCGGAGAAGCGGTGGTGACCCATGGTTATAAGCTGCCGGCCAGGTGGGTGGTTCATACCGTAGGGCCTATCTGGCGGGGAGGGATCAACAGCGAGGAGAGAGTCCTGGCCAGTTGTTATCGCCGGGCCCTGGAATTAGCCGTGGAAAAAGAAGCCCGGACCATTGCTTTCCCGCCTATCAGCACCGGGGTTTACGGTTTCCCGGTGGACCGGGCGGCCAGGATAGCGGTGGAAGAGATCGAGAAATTCCTCGAGGAACACAATACGGTGCAAAAAGTCCTGATCGTGACCGGAGATGCCGATACATACGCGAGCTACCAGGAAGCCCTGGATCATGCCAAATGAACGGTAATCCATTAAATAGGAGGTGTGAAGATGGACAGGTTCAAGATCATACAGGGTGATATTACCACCCTGGAGGTCGATGCGATAGTTAATGCCGCCAACAGTTCTCTCCTGGGCGGCGGAGGGGTGGATGGAGCCATCCACCGGGGGGCTGGACCGCAGTTGAAGGCTGAATGCAGACACCTGGGGGGATGCCGCACCGGGGATGCCAAGAAAACCAAAGGCTACAACCTGCCGGTGAAATGGGTTATTCACACCGTTGGTCCGATTTGGCGAGGGGGAGGCAACAACGAGGAACAACTCCTGGCTGACTGCTACCGCAATTCTCTTGGGCTCGCCGTCGAGCTGGGGGTCAAGACCATCGCATTTCCCTCCATCAGTACCGGTGCTTTCGGTTTCCCGGTAGAGAGGGCGGCCAAGATAGCAGTGCGGGAGATAGCCAACTTTTTGAAAAACGACCAGTCCATTAAAGAGGTGGTGCTGGTGGCCTTCGACAGCTTGACCCAGGAGCATTACCGGCAGGCAGCCGACAACCTGTAGCCAATCCACACCGGGATGGCTGCCGCCGGAAGATTGGACCAATTAAGCAAAGGGAAAGGTGTTGGGTGGATGATTAGCCCGGAGAAACTTTGGGTCATGGAGGAAATGGAAGGGGAGCGGCTGGACGTTTTTGTGGCCGAGAACCTGGAAGGAGTGTCCCGTTCGGCGGTACAATCCCTGATCAAAGCCGGGAAAATTACTTTGAACGGCCAGCTGGTGAAGGCCAGTTACAATATCCGGCCCGGGGATGAGGTAGGAATAGATATCCCCCAGCCCCAGCCAGTTGAGATCATAGCCCAGGATATCCCGCTGCCCATCATTTACCAGGACCAGGACCTGGCGGTGGTGGATAAGCCCAAAGGCATGGTGGTTCATCCAGCCCATGGGAATTGGGATAATACCATGGTAAACGCGCTTATGTATCATATACATGATTTATCCGGCATAAATGGGGACCTCCGACCGGGGATAGTGCATCGTTTGGACAAAGACACATCCGGGGTCATGGTGGTGGCCAAGAATGACCTTGCCCATCGCAACCTGGCTGAGCAGATCCGGGTGCATAGCATCAAGCGTGAGTATATCGCCCTGGTGCATGGGGTGATCAAAGAAAACCTGGGCACCATCGATGCCCCCATCGGCCGCAGCCCCCTGGACCGGAAGAAGATGGCTGTAGTCAAGGACGGGCGACCGGCTCTGAGCCACTATGAGGTCATGCAGAGATTCAAAAATTACTGCCTGGTGAAGGTTACCCTGATGACCGGCCGGACCCATCAGATAAGGGTGCATTTTGCCTATATCAAACACCCGGTTGTGGGGGATCCCCTTTACGGGTCGGCTAAAAAACACTTCGACTTGGATTCCCAGGCCCTGCACGCGCATAAGTTGGGTTTCATCCATCCCCGCACCGGCAATTATATGGAATTTACCAGCCCCCTGCCCCCGTATTTTCAAGCCATCCTGGAGCGGCTGGCTCAAACTGGTTGACTTTGCCAGCGGGGTCGATTAGTATTTTATGAGAACCTTTAAGTTGGCTCCGTGAGGCTAGCAAGGATTAGTAAGTGGGCATACTTGACCTACCTGCGGCTTTACGCGGGTAGGTTTTTTGTTGGCCATTAGGGCTTGTATTGGCGGCCTTTCGCCAGGTAGAGGAGGTTCAAAGGGTGGAACTGCAAGCGAAGAAAGTGATCATGGATGATATTGCTATCAAGAGGGCTATCACCCGCATCGCGCACGAGATAATAGAAAAGAACAAGGGTGTCGAAAATGTGGCCCTGATTGGGATCCGCCGGCGCGGAGGACCCTTGGCCCACAGGTTGGCGGAGCGGATCGAGGAGATCGAAGGCGTCAAGGTGCCGGTGGGGATCTTGGATATAACCCTGTACCGGGACGACCTCACCACTTTGTCTTCCCATCCCCAGGTGCACCGCACCGAGGTGTTTTTCAATATCAACAACATGAATATTGTTTTGGTCGATGATGTCATGTATACGGGAAGGACGGTTCGGGCAGCCATGGATGCATTGATCGACCTAGGTCGCCCCAGGAGTATCCAGTTGGCGGTTCTGGTCGACCGGGGCCACCGGGAGCTCCCCATCAGGGCAGATTTTATCGGCAAAAATGTTCCCACCTCCCAATCGGAAGTTATTTCCGTGATGGTACAGGAGATCGACGGGAGGGAAGAAGTAGTCATACAAGAAATCGTGGATCATTAACCATGACCCTTTAAACTGGTCCGGAGAGGCTGGCAAGGGAGGTCCCCGAAGGAACTTATCAGCCTTTCCTGCCGGTTGGAGCAGGAAAGGCTTTTTTAGTGGATGATTTCTCAGGTAAAGGAGGCAAAGCGGTGAGATTGGAACGCAAAGACTTACTGGGGATCAGGGAAATGAGCAGGGACGAACTCGACCTGATCCTGGATACGGCAGGGCCTATGAAGGATATCATCGGTCGGGACCTGAAAAAAGTCCCCGCCCTGCGGGGGAAAGCGATGGTGACTGTTTTCTATGAGAACAGTACCCGTACCCGGACTTCTTTCGAACTGGCGGGCAAGTATTTGAGTGCGGATACGGTGAATCTGGCAGTAGCCACCAGTTCGGTGCAGAAGGGTGAAAGCCTTCGGGATACCATCAAGACCATAGAGGTGATGGGTTTTGACCTGATCGTTATCCGTCACTCCATGACCGGCGCTCCCCACTATGTAGCCCGCAACACTTCCATGCGCGTCATCAATGCCGGGGACGGGACCAATGAACATCCTACCCAGGCCCTGCTCGACATGTATACTATCCGGGAGAAAAAAGGCACCCTGGAGGGTTTGAAGGTGGCTATCGTGGGGGATATCCTGCACAGCCGGGTGGCCCGCTCGAATATCTACGGTTTGAGCAAGTACGGCTGCGAACTGAGGGTGATAGGCCCATCAACTTTGATGCCCGCCGAGATAGAAAAGCTGGGGGTAAAAAGCTACCATAACCTGGACCAGGCCCTGGAGGGGGTGGATGTGATCAATATCCTGCGCGTCCAGAGGGAACGCCAGCAGAGCGGGCTGTTTCCCTCACTGGATGAGTACGCCAACCTCTATATGCTGAGTCCGGCCAGGCTGCGCCGGGCCAAAGAAGACGTGCTGGTCTTGCATCCCGGGCCGATGAACCGGGGAGTTGAAATCTCCTCGTCACTGGCGGATGGAACCCAATCGGTAATCAATGAGCAGGTCACCAACGGGGTAGCCATCAGAATGGCGTTATTATTCCTGATGATGGGGGGAACACGCGATGAAATTATTAATTAAAGGAGGGCGGGTGCTGGATCCAGCCAATGACATCAATGCGGTCATGGATGTGCTGGCGGAGGACGGCATCATCAAGGAGCTCAAGATTAACATAATCGACCAGGATGCGGTGGTGATCGACGCCACCGGCAAATATGTGTGTCCAGGTTTTATCGATATGCATGTACACCTGCGTGAACCGGGCTACGAGTACAAGGAGGATATCGCTTCAGGCACCCGGGCGGCAGCCATAGGAGGATTCACCACCGTAGGCTGCATGCCCAACACCGATCCGGTGATCGACAACGCGGCGGTAGCCAGTTTCATCCGTCAGCGGGCTGCCCAGTCGGGAGTTGTGAACGTACTGCCGGTCGGCTGCATCAGCAAAGGCCAGGCGGGAGCCGAGCTGACCGAGATGGCCGATCTGGTAGCAGCTGGATGTGTAGCCGTCTCCGATGATGGGAAGCCGGTGGCCAAAGCCCACCTGATGCGCAATGCCTTGGATTATGCCAAGATGTTCGACCTCCCGGTTTTGTCCCATTGCGAGGATATGAGCCTGGTAGGGGACGGGCAGATGCACGAGGGTTATTTTTCCACTCTGTATGGTCTGAAGGGCATACCGGCTGCCGCTGAAGAGGTGATGGTGGCCCGGGACATTATCCTGGCCGAAATGACTGGGGGTCATGTCCATATCTGCCATGCGTCCACCCGCGGATCCATGGAGCTGGTCCGGGAGGCCAAGGCCCGGGGGGTATGGGTCACCTGTGAAGTCACTCCCCATCACCTGCTCCTCACCGATGAGATAGTAGGCGACTACGATACCGATACCAAAGTCAATCCGCCCCTGCGCTCAGCCGAGCACGTTATGGCCCTGCGTGCGGCTCTGCGAGACGGAACGGTGGACTGCATCGCTACCGATCACGCCCCCCATCACTGGGAAAGCAAGGATTGCGAATACAACCTGGCCGCCAATGGCATCTCCGGGTTGGAGACAGCAGTAGCTGCCATAATGGATGGCCTAGTGCAGCAGGGAGAGCTGAGCCTGGAGGAAATGGTGGAACTGTTCACGACCGGGCCGGCTGAGGTGCTGGGCATAGATAAAGGCACCCTGGATGTGGGCGCGGATGCCGATATTACTATTTTGGACCCGGAAATCACCAAAATAGTGGACCCGGAGAGATTCTATTCCAAAGGCAGGAATACGCCCTTCAAGGGGCGAAGCCTCAAGGGCTGGCCCTGCATGACAATTGTCAAGGGAAAAGTAGTTGCCCAGGATGGAGCCATAGCCGGAGAATAAACTGCTCGCAAATGGCAGCCAAAATTGAGAATGATCCAGAGGAGAATGATGATGGCCAGGTTAGAGAAAGGAATTATATTGAGCCACCGCCAGGTTGCTCCTGAAATCTACAGTCTGGAGTTTGCAGCTCCGGCCCTGGCCCGGGAGGCTAATCCCGGCCAATTCCTGCAAGTGAGGACCAGCCCGACTCGCGATCCTTTGCTGCGCAGGCCGCTCAGCCTGTTTGACACCGAGGCGGAAAGAGGGGTCGTAACACTGCTCTACCGGGTGGTAGGGAGAGGCACCAGCCTATTGACGGAATTGCCGGTCGACGGGCTGGTTGATGTTATGGGGCCACTGGGACGGGGATTCTCACTCCCGGTGCGGCCGGCCAAGGTCCTCCTGATAGGCGGCGGCATGGGCCTGGCCCCCCTCTTGTTCCTAGGGCGAATGCTCAAGCAAGGCAACAGCGAGGTCAAAATCCTGGGCGGAGCAGCCGATGGCCAGCAGTTATGGGCAGGCAAACGTTTCGAGCGCCTGGGTATTCCTTTCTACCCGGTGACCGTGGACGGGAGTGTAGGGCGGCAGGGTCTGGTCACCGAGCTGTTGGCGGATTGGCCCGAATTGGATAAGGTCGACCGCATATACTGCTGCGGACCGGAAGCCATGATGGCTGTTGTCTCCGAGATGGCCAAGGAGCGCAATATCTGGGGCGAGGTATCCCTGGAAGAACACATGGCCTGCGGGGTGGGAGCATGCCTGGGGTGTGCCCGTCAGCTCCAGCCCGGGGATACAGGCTATGTGAAGATATGCAAAGATGGACCGGTATTCAACATGAGAGAAGTCAAGTTCTTCAAACTGGACTGAGGGGGCGGCGCAAGTGAAATCAGCAGAGCAAGATATAGTGATGGACCTGGCCGTCGACCTGGGCGGCATTGCGATGAAGAATCCGGTAGCGGTGGCCTCGGGGACCTTCGGTTATGGGCGGGAATACGAGGATTACCTGGATATTTCGGCCCTGGGGGCAGTGATTGTCAAAGGAACCACCCTGGAACCCCGCTCGGGCAATCCTCCCCCGCGTATCGCGGAGACGGCTGCGGGGATGCTGAATGCCATCGGCTTGGAAAATCCCGGGGTAAAAGTATTTGCCCAGGAATACCTGCCCTATCTGGTGGAGAAAAAGGTCACGGTTATAGTCAATGTAGCCGGCAATACCCTGGAAGACTATGCGGCCATGGCGGCCTACCTGCAGGGATGCAGAGGAATTGCGGGGATAGAGCTCAATATTTCCTGCCCCAATGTCAAAAAGGGCGGCTTGCAGTTCGGCACCGACCCCCATATGGTCAGGGAAGTGGTCAGAGTCGTGAAAGCTGAGACCAGCCTGCCGGTAATGCCCAAACTGAGTCCCAATGTCACCGATATTGTGGCGATAGCCAGGGCGGCAGAAGAAGGCGGAGCCGATGCCTTGTCCATGATCAATACCTTGATGGGGATGGCCATCGATATACGCACCCGCAAGCCGGTCCTGGCCAACATTTTCGGGGGCCTGTCCGGCCCGGCGATAAAACCGGTGGCCCTGCGCATGATCTACCAGGTTTTCCCGGCCGTGAATATTCCCATCCTGGGCGGGGGCGGAATTATGAACAGCGATGACGCCCTGGAATTCATTATGGCAGGAGCCAACGCAATCTCGGTGGGGACCGGCAATTTTGTCGACCCGCACTGCGCCGCAGAAATAGCAGCGGGGATAAATGAATACATGGTTGCCCAAGGAATCAGGAGTATTAAGGAAATAGTCGGTGTGGCCGTACAGAGGTGATCAGGCCTGATCCGGATTTTGAAGGAGGATTGGCGATGGAGGCGAAAGACAGGATAGTCCTGGCCCTGGATGTCGATACTGCTGAGGAAGCAGTGGCCTTGGTCAAAAAGCTAAGCGGCTACGTGGGTGTTTTCAAAATCGGCATGCAGCTATACAACAGTATCGGCCCCAGCATTGTGCACCGGGTCCACGACCTGGGGGGGAGGGTCTTTGTAGATCTAAAGCTGCACGATATTCCCAATACGGTGGCTTCGGCAGCCAAGGTACTGACAAGGTTGAACGCTTACATGTTGAATGTGCATGCGGCCGGGGGACGGGAGATGATGAGGCAAGCGGAAGCAGCCGCCATCAGCGAAGCCCAGCGCATGGGATCAGAGATCCCCATTGTCCTGGCGGTTACCGTATTGACCAGTGTATCCCAACAGGAATTGGAAACAGAGATGTTTGTCACCGGGCTAAAGGTGGAAGAACTGGTGGTGAAATGGGCCCTGATGGCCCAGGAATCCGGCCTCGGCGGAGTGGTTTGTTCTCCCCAGGAGATCATCCCAATTCGCAAAGCCTGCGGGACTGATTTCAAGATTGTGACCCCGGGTATCCGGCCCCTATGGTCCGCCCCCAATGATCAGAAACGCATCACCACCCCGCGCCAGGCGCTGGAACAAGGTGCGGATTATATGGTCATTGGCCGTCCTATCATCCAGGCAGATGATCCCTGTGCAGCGGCGCAGAAAATCATAGAAGAATTGGAGGGATAATAATGCTCACGAACGAACAGGCCCAGGAAATATTTAGCGCATCAGGCGCCTTGATGGAGGGGCATTTCAAGCTTACCAGCGGACGGCACAGCAACCGCTACATGCAGTGCGCCCAGGTTTTGCAGTTCCCGGAATACACCGAGCAGCTGGCGGCTCACATCGCAGAAAAGTTCGCTGGTGACAATATCGAGCTGGTGATCGGCCCGGCTATGGGCGGGATCATCGTCGCTTATGAGGTAGCCCGGCAGTTGAAAGTGCCAGCCATATTCTGCGAACGCGAAAACGGCAAGATGGCCTTGCGGCGGGGTTTCAAGATTTATCCCGAACAGAAGGTACTGGTGGTCGAGGATGTAGTCACCACCGGCGGCTCGGTAGTCGAAGTGATGGACATTGTAAAGGCAGCGGGAGGTATAGTGGCAGGGGTGGCTGTCCTGGTCGACCGCAGCGGCGGCAAGGTGGACTTCGGGGTGAAGACGGAAGCGGTACTTGCCATGGAGATCGAGTCCTGGGAGGCAGACCAGTGTCCGCTCTGCCAGGCAGGCCTGGGAGAGGCCGTAAAACCGGGCAGTCGCAGTTGACAAATGGGGGATAATTAAGATGAAGGTATATTTGAATGGCCAGGAGATGCAGTTTGCGGAAGGCGGTTACAAATACGTTTTCATGAAGCCCTACCAGCATTTCCAGGAAAAGACCATCGATAAGCCCAACGGAGACAAGATCCATTTCGAAATATACGACAACGGGGTGGAGATCAGAACCCTGGTTACCAAAGAAGAAGTGGCTACAATTATTAACCGGGATGTAGCCATTGACACCAAAAGCAACCAGATCTACATCCTGGAAGCAGGCAATGAAGCCAGGAAGAACCCGGATGGTTCCGTGGATATCGTTAAATAGCGGCGCAGGCGATTTATTGCGGCGGGCAGGTGAGCATCTTGGCGGATCCGGAGGATAAGAGAAAACTGAAAGAACTTGATTTCGAAGCCCGGCTGCGGGAGAGCGAGGAGAAATACCGGCTCCTGTTCGAGTCTGCCTACGATGGGATTCTGCTCATGGATGGTAGGATAGTGGTGGACTGCAACCAGCGGGCCGCCCAGATCTTCGGCTGCACCATGGAACAGCTCAAGGGTGCTTCCGCCAGCAGATTCATTCCTCCAGTCCAGCCGGACGGCCGCAGGACCCGGGAGCTGATTGCCATGCAGGAGGGGGAGGTGCAGGAGGGGGAGCCCCGGCTGATGGAAATGGTATTGTGCCGGTGTGACGGGACCCTGTTCGATGTGGAGATGAGCATCAACAACATCACCCTGCAGGGCCGCAAAATGGTGCAGGTTATAGTCCGGGACATTACCGAACGCAAACAGATGGAAGACTGGCTGCGCTATTTGAATATGCACGACAAGCCCACCGGTCTTTATAATCGTGATTATTTCGAGGAAGAGATGATCCGCTTGCAGAGCGGACGCTTCGATCCGGTGGGTATCGTGGTGTGCGACCTGGATGGGCTTAAACTGGTAAACGATAATCTCGGCCATGCCGCCGGCGATCACCTGCTGGCCACTGCCGCTCATCTGCTGGTCAAGTGTTTCCGGGAGAGCGATGTGGTGGCCCGCATCGGCGGAGATGAGTTCGCGGTGCTCTTGCCCAATTGTTCCCAGGAAGTGGTGGAAAGCGCCTGCCGGCGCATCAGGGACAACCTGCAGCAATACCGGAAATCGGAGCCGCCTATCCCCATCAGCATGTCGGTGGGCTGGGCGGTCAAGGCCAATGCCAATCACAGCATGTGGGAGATTTTCAAAGAAGCCGACAACCGCATGTACGCTGAGAAGGTCAAGAACCGGGAGGATTTCAAAAAGATCTTTGCCGGCATGGTGAACGAGCTGCGCGACCTGGATCAGAGGACTTGATCAGCGGCCAGTTCCGAGTCCAGCAGTTCCTGCACCCGTTGTGAGGCGGGATCGACCAGAATAGTCCAATAATTGTCGTAAATGACCATACCTGGCTTGGCTGCGCCAGGTTTTTTCACGTTATTGCGGAAGGTATAATCCACGGCTACCTTGGGGGAACCGGAAGCTTTGCTGAAGTGGGCGGCCAGTGCTGCAGCCTCCTCCAGGGTGGTGTCCGGGACAGCGTCGATGGAGGTGATGTCTGGAGGCAGGGTGATGATAACATGGGTGCCCGGGATTTCCTTGGCATGCAGCCACAAGTCATTACGGTTCGAATCACGCAAGGTCAACCGGTCATTTTGCAGGTTATTGCGGCCCACGCTAATCAGCAAACCGTCACTGGACATGAAACGTCGAGGTTTCAGGGAAGCTTTTTTTGCTTTGGGACGGGAAGCGCGCGGCTTCAGATAATGTTCCTTCTCCAGTTCATCCACGACCTCTTCGATGTGCAGGGCTTCCTGGGCCTGCTTGACGGCAACCAGGACCGATTCCAGGTAATCAATGTTGGCCTGGTTTTCCGCCATGAGCCGCTTGAGGTGCCGCAGGGCCCCCCGGCTTTTGTTGTAGATGCGGAAATAGCGCTGGGCGTTTTGGATCGGGGTATAGCGCGGATCCAGCGGCAAACTTATCTCTTCCCCGGTGGTGAAATCGGGCATGGCCGCTTCGGTGTCACCCTTCTTGAAACGATGGGCATATGCCGTCAGCATTTCCCCCCACAACTTGTATTTTTCATTCTCCCTGGCTTCCTGGAGGTCGCCTTCCTGCAAGAACTGCTTGCGATAAGCTTTGTGGAGATGCTCATTGATGGTGCGGACCAGGTTGTTCTGCATCGATTCCAGGCGTAACTGGCCCAGCTTTTGAGTAAAAAAGTTGTCACAGGCAGCATTCATGGAAGCGAACTTCCGCACCTGGCTGCCCCGGGGAAGGACTATGGGCTGGAAAGGGCTGAATTCCTGGGCTAAATTCTTCCTGTATATCACGCAGGGTTCTATGGTGCCTTCATCCAACTGATGGATCATGTCCCGGGTGGTGGCATAAAGCCGGTCCAACTCCAGGGCTCCGCACTCGTCCACTGGCTGGGTATCATCGAAACCAGCCAGGCGGCAGATATGCCGGGCCGTATAGGGGCTCACCCCCGTGAATGCATTGAACAAGGCCGTGGCCATATCGGTATTGTCGGGCTGTGCCCACATCGCCGCCGCAAATTCCTGGCTGCCGGCTTGCTGGGGATCGAGCTTGCCCTGTCCCGGAGGAAGCACATATTCCCGACCGGTCAGGATCTCGCGGAAGGAGCTGACTTCGCTGCCTACTTTTTTGATGGCATCGATGATTATATTGTTTTCCGGATTGACCAGGATGATATTGGAGTGGCGGCCCATGAACTCGCAGACCAGCAATTTCTCCTGCCATTCCCGAAAATCATTGAGGGCCTCGATGCGGATATAGACCACCCGCTCCATTCCCATCTGTTCTACTCCTTTGATCTTTGCCCCCTCCAGGTATTTGCGCAGCAGCATACAGAAGGCGGAGGGCTGGCTGGGATTGGTTTTTTTTTCGGTGCTGATATGCATACGTGCCCAGCGCGGATTGGCTGATAAAACCAGCCTGGCACTTCCGATCCGGGGAGAGCGCAGGGAGAAGATCAGTTCATCTCTTTCCGGGTGATGGATCTTGTCTATCCTGGCATCGCCCAGATCCTGATTCAGTTCCCGGGTCACTGCCCGGATGGTCAGACCGTCAAATGGCATAAGGCGCTCCTTGATGAAAAATTTCACTACTAATTATACAATAGTTGCTGGGTTAGGGACACAACGATCGAGTCATCTGCCCCAGCTCAGAACCTGCCTTGACTCAGCCCCGAAAATATATAAGAATAGTGCATAAGCAAGAGGGGGAGGTCGGATCATGACAGACAAAATCAAGGTAGTGGTATGTGGCGCCCTGGGAAAAATGGGAGTCGAAACCTTGCGGGCGGTAAATAGTGATGAAGACCTGCAGCTGATCGGATTAATGGATGTGCGCGGCGGGGTGGGTGATCTGGGCATTGACCTGGGCCAGGGCATATCACTGCCGGTAATGACTGAACTGGATACAGTACTGGACCTGAAGCCGGATGTAATGATCGATTTCACCGCTCCCGCTTCGGTTTATCAAAACGTTGCCACCGCCCTGGAGAAGAAGATCAACTGCGTGGTGGGGACCACTGGTCTTAGCGAAGCTCAGCTCACCCAGTTGGAACAGCTGGCCCTGGCCCAGGGGGTCGGAGTGGCGGTGATACCCAATTTTGCCATCGGAGCGGTGCTGATGATTAAGCTGGCCGCGGAAGTGGCCCGTTATCTGCCGGATGTTGAGATCATCGAGATGCATCATGACCAAAAATTGGACTCCCCATCGGGCACCTCGATCAAGACGGCGCAATTGATCGCGGCAGAACGCAGCCGCCTGCCCATCCGCAACGACTTGGCGGTTGAGAAGGTAGAGGGTGCTAGGGGAGCTGAATTAGACGGCATAAATATTCACAGCGTCAGGTTGCCTGGATTTATCGCCCACCAGGAAGTGATCTTCGGCGGCGTGGGACAAAGCCTCACCATCAGGCACGATTCATATGACCGCAAGGGTTTTATGCCGGGAGTGGTAATGACGGTCAAGAAGATAGTCGAGACCCAGGGGCTGATCTATGGGCTGGAGAAGCTGCTGTAGCTCAAGGTCCGGCAGGTGAGAAAGGGCGCGGGGCGCTCTTTTTCTTTTGCGGCGCGCGGCAGGCAGGGAAGCAGTGGCAGCGGAATTCCTTGGCGGCCAAACATTGTCCCACCTGGTGTATGTGTGCTAAAATATTAGGATAAAAATCACCCGGATTAGGCAACTTAGGAGGTTTGGATGTGGCACAAGGACTCAGAATAGCAGTCGTGGGAGCGACTGGCGCGGTCGGGCAGGAGATGCTCAAGATCCTGGAGGAGAGGAATTTTGCAGTCAAAGAAATGTTGTGTTTGGCTGATCCCCGGGAGGCCGGCACTAAAATAAAATTCAAGGGCGAGACCTTGACAGTAAGAGAGGTCGAGCCCGCAGCATTTGCCCAGTCGGATATTGCCTTGTTTGCAGTCGGCAATGATATCAGCCTGGCTCTGGCACCAATGGCGGCGGAAAATAACTGTGTCGTTATCGACAATAGCTATGCTTTTCGCCTGCAGGAGGATGTGCCCCTGGTGGTGCCGGAAGTCAATCCCGCCGATATAGCCAAGCATAAAGGAATCATAGCCAATCCCAATTGTTCGACGATAATAATGGTGGTGGCCATCAATCCGCTCCACCTGGCAGCCGGACTGAAACGGGTGGTGGTATCCACCTATCAGGCCGTATCCGGGGCGGGCAAAGCTGGACTGGATGAACTGGAAGAACATACCCGGGCCTATTTGGATAAACGGGAGGTCAAACCCGTGGTTTTCCAGCACCCTATTGCCTTCAACCTAATCCCCCATATAGATGTTTTTGTGGATGAGAATTACACCCGGGAAGAGATGAAGATGGTTTGGGAGACCCGGAAGATCATGCATGCCCCCGAGCTTAGAATAGCGCCTACTGCGGTCAGGGTTCCGGTTTTCAGGAGCCATTCGGAATCGATCAACCTGGAGACCGAGAAACCGCTGAGTGTCGCCCAGGCCCGGGAGATATTGGCATCTGCTCCTGGAGTGGTGGTGCAGGATGATCCCCTGGCCGGCATATATCCCATGCCCCTGTATACCTCGGATAAAGACCAAGTTTTTGTAGGCCGGATCCGCCGGGACATATCGGTGGATAACGGTTTGGCGATTTGGGTGGCGGCTGACCAGATCAGGAAAGGTGCGGCTACCAACGCGATTCAGATAGCTGAGATCGTTGCAGAGCAAAACCTGTATTAAATAAATCTGTTGGAAGAGGTGGCGAGATTATGGCAACATACAGACTCTTTACGGCAATGATTACCCCTTTTGATGGGGATTTGGAAGTGAACTACGACCGAGCCGGTGATATCGCCGAGTATTTAGTGGAGAACGGCAGTGATTCTATAGTTGTATGCGGGACTACCGGCGAATCCCCGGTATTGAACAAGGACGAGAAATTGCGGCTGTTTGCTACGGTCAAAGAGCGGGTCGGACAGCAGGTGGAGGTGTGGGCCGGGACCGGATCTTATGACACCGCCGGTACCGTCAAACTCAGCCAGGAGGCGCAAAAATCAGGTGCAGATGGACTCCTGGTAGTGACTCCTTATTACAATAAACCCTCTCAGGAAGGGCTGTATCAGCACTACAAGGCCTTATCCGAGAGCGTTGACTTGCCTATCATGCTGTATAATATCCCCGGCCGGACCGGGGTCAACATGTTGCCGGAAACCGTAGCGCGCCTGGCAGAATTGAAGAATATCGCTGCAATAAAAGAGTCCACGGGTATGATGGACCAGCTCTCCGCCATGAAGGGTATTCTGCCCGATTCCATGGCCATTTATTCCGGGGATGATTCCATGACTTTGCCGATGCTGGCTCTGGGAGCAACTGGAGTAGTGAGCATCGCCTCCCATATAGTGGGGAAAGACATCCGGAGGATGCTGGACGCCTTCGGGGCAGGCGACATCAGCCAGGCTCAGGCCATTCACAATTATCTATTCCCCATGTTCAAGGGACTGTTTGTAACCACCAATCCTATCCCGGTTAAAGAGGCCCTGAACCTGCTGGGCAAAGATGTGGGAGGTTTGAGGCTGCCACTATGCAGTGCCTCCCCGGCTGAATTGGAGGGAATCAGGCAACTCTTGGCCAGTTACGGGAAGTTAGCCTGAGTCAAACTGATAGTGCAACTAAAAGCTGGGGAGGGATCCTTTAAGGATCCTTCCCCTTTTTGCGGGCAAACCATTGACATTTTTTAGCATCTTATATGGTTGAATGCCATCGGGGTTTGGGATATAATTATCGAAGCGGTAATGTTCGGATTTCTGCTAGAAAAAATTGAATAAGAAGGAGGTGTTTGAGTGTCAGACGAAGCACGGCTGAACATAATTCCCCTGGGCGGTTTGGGGGAAATCGGCAAGAACATGATGGCAGTCAGATACCAAGATACCATTGTGGTCATCGATGCCGGGCTTATGTTCCCCGAGGACGAATTATTAGGGATCGATGTGGTTATTCCTGATATTTCTTATCTGGTCGAAAATCGGGACAAGGTCAAGGCGATCTTGATCACCCATGGGCATGAAGACCACGTGGGTGCCCTGCCTTATGTCCTGAAGGAGATAAATCCACCCATATACGGCAGCAGGCTGACCATGGGCATCGTGGAAGGTAAACTCAAGGAACACAGCTTCGACAACATTAAACTCAATGTGGTAAGGCCGCGAGACATCATCAAGGTGGGCCCCCTGGAGATTGAATTCATCCGGGTGAGTCACAGTATACCGGACTGTTTGGCGATTGCCATTCATACTCCCCTGGGGATAATATTCCATACCGGGGATTTCAAGATCGATCAGACTCCGGTTGACGGTCAGGTCATTGACTTTCGCAAGATGGCTGAACTGGGGGAAAAAGGCGTGCTGCTCATGCTGAGTGACAGTACCAATGCTGATCGGACCGGTTTCACCATGTCGGAAAAAGTGGTCGGGAATACTTTTGATGAACTGTTCGGGCGCTGCGAAGGGCGCATCATTGTGACCACCTTCGCCTCCAATGTCCACCGAATTCAGCAGGCCATCCACACAGCGGTGAAATATGACCGCAAAGTTGCCATTGTAGGCCGCAGTATGGTCAACAATGTCAAGATATCTCATCAGTTGGGATATATAGATATTCCTGAGGGCACCCTGATCGAGATGGAGGAGATCAGCAAATATCCTCCCGAGCAGGTCCTGATCGCAACCACCGGTTCCCAGGGAGAACCTCTGTCGGCGCTGACCCGGATGGCTACCGCCGACCACCGCTGGGTCGGCATCAAACCTGGAGATACGGTGATAATTTCGGCCACTCCTATTCCCGGCAACGAGAAACTGGTAAACCGGACCATCGATCTGCTCTTCAGGCAAGGTGCGGAAGTTATATATCAAAAGGACATGTCGGTGCACGTCTCAGGACATGCCTCCCAGGAAGAGCTCAAGTTGATCTTGAACCTCATCAAGCCCCGCTATTTCGTTCCGGTGCACGGGGAATACCGGCATTTGATGAAGCATGCCCAAATTGCCGAAAGCCTGGGGATACCCAGGTCCAGGATCTTCGTCTCCGAGAACGGGCAGATAATAGAGATAAGCAAGAAAAAAGCCATGGTGGCTGGCAAGGTCACCGCCGGTAAAGTCCTGGTGGATGGATTGGGAGTAGGTGATGTGGGCAATATCGTACTGCGGGACCGCCGCCAATTGTCCCAGGACGGGATTATGATCGTAGTGGTTTCCATCAACAAGGAAACCGGGGAAGTCGTCTCGGGTCCGGATATTGTCACCCGCGGATTCGTATATGTACGGGAATCGGAACAGCTGATCGAAAACGCCAAAGCCAAAGTCAAGGAAGCCATGGAACAGTGCCAGCGCAAGAATTTGACCGAATGGGCGGTTATCAAGTCCCAGGTCCGCGACAAGCTTGGCAAACACCTCTATGAAAAGACCGGCCGCCGGCCCATGATAATGCCCATTATAATGGAAATTTAGGGGGGAGCCCCCCTTCCAAACCCTCTCACACCCTGTTGATCCTGATCAACAGGGTCTTTTTATCGGCCCTCACGGGATTTACTAATAATTAGGAGCCGGCTGTGCTATAATTACAAAAGTATTTTAGGGTCAGGGTTCGAGGCGACACATATGGGACTTCAGGCTCATGAATTTGCGGGGAGGCAGATCGAGTGACAGTTATACAGGCTCTGATTTTGGGCATTATCCAGGGTTTGACGGAATTCCTGCCGGTCAGCAGTTCAGGGCACCTGGTGATTTTTCAGCATATCATGGGTTTGCAGGAAGGTACCATATCTTTCGATGTATTATTGCACCTGGGCACCCTCTTGGCAGTATTCATAGCCTTCAGGGAAGACATCGCAGCCATTATTAAACGGCCTTTTTCAAGGTTGACCTACCTGGTGTTGGTGGGCTGCATACCTGCGGGGCTGATGGGATTTTTTCTGGAGCCGCTTTTCGAACGGGCCTTTGCGTCCCTGCTGGTAGTGGGTATAGGCCTCCTGATCACCGGGGCGGTACTGAAGATCTCGGAAAAAATGGCGGAGAGATCTTTTGATATGAAGGACATTCAGGACACCACCTATGGAGATGTCTTGTTTATAGGTATTTTGCAGGGTCTAGCCATTGTGCCTGGCATATCCCGGTCGGGATCTACCATTGCCGGCGGCCTAATGGCGGGATTGGAACGCACCTGGGCAGCTCGTTATTCGTTTTTGGTAGCCATACCTGTCATATTCGGTGCCGGGCTGGCCCAAATGAAGGACATCGCCGATCAGGGCCTTAATGGATCCTTCGTCCCACACCTGGTAGGGTTTCTGGCTGCGGCCCTGTTTGGCTACATTGCCATCAAGATTGTCATGGAGCTGGTGCGCAAGGGGCGGTTGTCCATTTTTTCCTATTATTGCTGGGCTCTGGGAACCATCACTATTTTGGCCAGCTTCTGGTCCTAAATGTCTTTCCGACCCCCACGCCGGGGTTTAACTTCGGCAGTTCATGGTTCAGATCACGATTAGGAAGAGGTATCATGGCTAGGAAAAAGTCTAGAGCAGTGACTAAGAGCATCGAAAACACCAAGCTGCAAGCTGATCCGGCTCTGCAAAACGTCATCCGCAAGGAAATAATTGCCGTGGTCATGTTCATGGCAGCGGTATTTATCCTGATCAGCCTGGAAAAATTCCGGGGAACAGCCGGGGATGCACAGCTTATCGGTATAGTTGGAACCTACCTCACCCGGTTTATGCAAGCCATGTTCGGTTCGGCTGCTGCTTTTGCAGCATTCGGCCTTATTCTGTGGGCGACCCACATCGGTTATTACCGGCGCTATTGGTCGGTGAAAATGGCCGGGCTGGCCCTTTTCACCGTGACGATCCTGGTCTATATCAGCACTTTCGAGATACCCCTGGGCATAGATCCCTGGGAAGCAGCCCGGAAGGGACTGGGCGGTGGTTATATAGGCGGCGCCTTGGCTTATATATGCATGCGGCTGGTAGGGGGAGTGGGTACCAGCATAGTCCTGTTCCTCAGCGGTTTGGTGGCGGTAGTGCTGATGCTGGAAAAATCCCTCTCCGAATTGGGGCTGTCTCTGGTCGGAGCTGGCCGATTCATGAAAGAAAAACTAGGAGCGATCCTGTTTTATGAAATCGAGGTCCCGGAGGCCTCGCTGGTCAAGAATCCCAAGCTTGAAAGCCGCATGGACCAGGAGATAAACGAAGCGGAGCCGGATCTGTTGTCTGTTCATGCTCCCCTGGAATTCGTCGATATGCCACTGCGTACCAGGGAAGAGGAGAATCCGGTGGCAGCTGAACCCAAGCCGTTTACCCCTCCCCGGGGCCAGCTCCAGAAATATACCAAGCCCAACCTGGATATGCTGAGCGTGATGGAAACTGACCGGACTATCGATAAGAAACACATAAAAGACAGCATAGCTGTGCTGGAAGATACTTTTACCAGTTTTGGCATAACCGTCAAAGTCAACCAGGTCAGCTGCGGTCCAGCCGTGACCCGCTATGAACTCACTCCCGCTCCGGGGGTCAAGGTGAGCCGCATAATAAGCCTGACTGACGATCTCCAGCTGAACCTGGCTGCACCGGGGATAAGGATCGAAGCCCCGATACCGGGCAAATCTGCCATAGGCATTGAAGTGCCCCGCACCAAGGTGGGCAGCGTGGGGTTGAGGAGCATCCTGGCTTCAGCCGCTTTCAAGAAATTAAACAGCCCGCTGGCTTTTGCCTTGGGCGAGGATATTGCAGGCAATCCGGTAGTAGCCAAACTGAGCGACATGCCCCACCTGCTCATAGCCGGATCCACCGGTTCAGGCAAGAGCGTCTGCCTGAACAGTATCATCATGAGTCTTCTCTTCAATGCCGATCCGGAGGAACTGAAACTGGTATTCATCGACCCTAAAATGGTGGAGCTGACCATATACAACGGTATACCGCACCTGTTGACCCCGGTAGTCACCGATCCCAAGAAGGCTTCCCTGGTCTTGCGCTGGATGACCACCGAGATGGAAAAACGCTACAAGCTGTTCGCTGATCAAGGGGTGAGGGACATGAGCCGTTACAATCAAGCGGCGCCCCCGCTGCCATTTATCGTAATAGTGATCGATGAACTGGCTGACCTGATGATGGTTGCTCCGGTGGAAGTTGAGGACTCTATCTGCAGGCTGGCCCAGATGGCCAGGGCTGCCGGTATCCACCTGATCGTGGCCACCCAAAGACCGTCGGTGGATGTAGTGACCGGAATAATCAAAGCCAATATTCCCTCCCGTATAGCATTTGCCGTATCATCCCAGACCGATTCCCGGACTATCCTCGATATCGGCGGAGCGGAAAAACTGCTGGGCAAGGGTGACATGCTGTTTGCTCCGGTAGGAGCCGTAAAACCCTACCGGGTGCAGGGGGCGTTTGTTTCCGACCGGGATATAGAGACGGCAGTCGATTTCATCAAGGGGCAAATGCTGGTGGTGGCTGATGAGGGACAGTTCGATCAGATCGAAGACACCCTGGACAGCATGGATTACGGGCAGGGTGATGATCTCTTCTGGGATGCGGTTCGGGTAGTAGTCGATAGCCAGAAGGCATCTGTTTCATTTTTGCAGCGCCGACTGCGAGTAGGGTATGCCCGGGCAGCGCGGCTGATGGACCTGATGGAGGAGCGGGGTATAGTATCGGCCATCGACAACAACAAGAAGCGGGAGATCCTGATAGATGAAATGCAGTTGGAAAAACTATACTCCAATCACAAACTATGTTAGCATGATTATATCATAAACATTAGTTTAACCTGGAGGTTGCCCTATGAGACTGACAACGCGAGAAAAAGAAATCGTTGAGGCCCTGCAGAAGGAACCCCTGATCTCCCAGGAGGAGCTGGCCCTGCAGTTTGGCATCAGTCGTTCCTCGGTGGCAGTGCATATATCCAATCTGATGAAAAAAGGAATCATCTTAGGTAAAGGCTATGTTTTCAGCCATAAATCATCGGTGGTAGTGGTAGGGCAGGTGGGCCTGGAGATCAGGCTGCAGGGAATACCCGAAGCGACTGCTATCGATTTGCAGCATTCCGGTTTCGGGCTGGACACATGCCAAGACCTCTTTCGATTCGGGGTCAGTCCCAAACTGGTTACCATAGTGGGCAATGATGAGCTGGGACACGACCTGTTGGAGGAACTGCTCCGGCTGGAGGTGGATATCAACAACATATATCGCCACCCCAACAAGCGGACCAGCAAATGGGTCAGGTCAGCGGACGGCTTTACGGCCAGTGAGAAGTTCACCGCGGAGGAATATCAAAAGGTAATCGCCGCTCGGGAATGGGTAGTCGGCAACTGTGACTACCTCTTGGTAGAGCCTGAACTGCGCGAGATCGTAGCTGCACAGATCACCCACCGCCAGGGGCAGAAACCGGCCCTATGCGGCCACTGGTTCTTCCCGCAGAAAATGCCGCATGGTTTTAAATACTGCGATCTGGCAGTCATCGGGGTGGAAGATTTCCAAGATTCTGATTTATATGTGAGTAAAGCCATGGAAATGATTGCAGACGGGACCACGAATTGCATCATTACCGATGGTTTGAGCCATATGGTGGCGGTAACCAGCGGGGGAGCCAGCGATTATCCATTGCTGCCCAGCCAGGTTTTTGACAGCCAGGCACAGCTGGGTACATTTATGGCTGGTTTGGTCTATGGCTTGAGCGCTCACTATCCTTTGCGCCAGGCGATGCGAATAGCAGCCGGGGCCGCTCATGGGGGAAACGAGAGATCTGTCGGCTAGTCAAAAAGCCGTGACAGTGGGGGAGAAAATTTTGAGCATCGGGAAAAAACTAAAAGATGAGCGGGAAAGACAGGGTATTTCCCTGGATACAGTAGCGGAAGCTACCAAGATACGTAAATTATACCTGAATGCCCTGGAGGAGGAACGATACCAGGAACTCCCCCAGCGGGTTTATGCAACCGGCTTCGTCGCCAATTACGCCCGCTTTCTACATTTGGATGCGGAACAGGCGGTTTTGCAGTTCAAAGCCGAGGCGTATCCGGGTGAAACTATTATTCCCCCAGTGGCTTTAAGAAAAAAGAAAGTAAGAAAGAGAATCGTACGCCCGGGGGCCAAAAAGAAAAAAAACCTCAACAATATATTAGCAGCCGCTATTTTCCTGGTGGTCATCTGGTGGCTCGGCACCTATATTGCCGGCTACATAACGGAACAGGCTTTGAAAAGCGGGACACCGGATGCGGCGCCTCCAGTCAGCCAGGAAGTTTTGGCGCCGAGCCCGAGTAAGACCGAGACAGTGCCCGAGGCTGCCAGGCAGGCGGAGGGCCTGGAACTGAAGATAACGGCCCGCAAGGACTGCTGGTTGGAAGTGAGTGCCGATGGAATGAAGGCATATGCCCAAACCATACCGGCCGGGACAGAAAAGACATTCACCGCCCGGGAGAAGTTGGCGTTAAGGGCCGGCAATGCCGGGGGCATAGATTTGCGCCTTAATGGCCGGCAATTGGCCCCCCTTGGTGTTGATGGTCAGGTAGTAGTGAAGGAGTTTGCTCTGAGTGATGTCAAGCCGAACTAGCGTACGGGAGAAGCCAGGGTTGAAAGCAGGGTTTATCAGCCTGGGATGCGCCAAGAATCGGGTGGATACCGAGATCATGATCGCGCTTCTGAAGCGCAGAGGCTATAAGATTGTCAGCAAACTGGAGCGGGCTGACATCGTTGTCATAAATACCTGTGGTTTCATCGATGCTGCCAAGGAAGAAGCTGTCGACAACATCATTGCGACGGGGAAACTCAAGGCCGCCGGACAACTCAGATACCTGGTGGCAACGGGCTGCCTGGCTCAGCGTTACGGCCAGGAATTGCTGGACGAAATGCCTGAGTTGGACGGAGTCGTGGGCATATCTCATTTTCCGCAGCTAGATCTGATCATGGATAGGATAGTAGCAGGAAAGCGGGTGCTGCAGGTCAGTGAACCGCCGCAGGTCTTCATCGAAAAAGGGCCCCGGGTGTTGACCACTCCTCCCGGTTCAGCTTATCTGAAGATCACCGAGGGCTGTAACAATCGCTGCACCTACTGTGCCATCCCCTCCATCCGCGGCGGGCTTCGTTCCAAACCGCTGCCGGAGGTAGTCCAGGAAGCTTCGGAACTGGTGAAGAAAGGCGTGCGAGAACTGGTGGTGGTGGGGCAGGATACCGCCCTGTACGGGGTTGACCGGACCGGAATAAGCGAATTGCCTGATTTGCTCCGGGATTTGGGCGGGGTGGAAGGCCTGGAATGGATTCGCTTGATGTATCTGCATCCAGCCCATATAGATGATAAGATAGTGGCAGCAGTGAGCAGTCTGCCCAAAGTGCTGCCTTACCTGGATATACCCATCCAGCATGCGGCCGATCCCATCTTGAAGCGCATGAACCGGAACCATACCCAGGAAGACCTGCGCAGTTTGCTGAACCGTTTGCGCTCGGAGATAGACCAGTTGGTCCTGAGGACTACAGTTATGCTGGGGTTTCCAGGGGAAAATGAGGAGGATTTCCAGATCCTGAAGGATTTCCTGGCAGAAGCCCGCTTCGACTGGCTGGGGGCGTTCGCGTTCAATGCTGAAGAGGGCACTCCAGCCTGTGGCCTGCCCGGTCAGGTGCCTGCCGGGGTAAAACAGGAGCGCCTGGATACGATCCTTGATATGCAGCAGGAAATTACCCGGGAAAAAAATATCGCCCGCCTGGACCAGGTGACCAAGGTCTTGGTCTCATCCAACCCAGCCCCCAACCTATACCTGGGACGCAGTTATTTTCAGGCCCCGGAGGTGGACGGCCTCACATTGATCAAGACCGACCAGCGCCTGACCAAGGGCAATTTGGTAGAGGTCCAAATCAGGGGGATACGCAAATTTGATGTGATTGGGGAACCGACCGATGAATATTCCAAATAGCCTGACCATCCTACGCATAATTCTCATTCCCATCTTCGTGGTGGTGATGTTGACCAGGATACCCTTCGGCGGAACGATAGGAGCGGGGATATTTCTGTTTGCAGCCTTGACCGACAGCTTGGACGGTTATCTGGCCCGGAAATGGAAACAAACCACCAAACTGGGAGCTATTTTGGACCCCCTGGCAGACAAATTACTCATCACCGCAGCCCTGATCAGCCTGGTGGAACTGGGCAGGCTCCCGGGATGGATCGCCATTGTGATAATCGGCCGTGAATTTGCGGTTACCGGCTTGAGGGTGGTCAAGGCCGAAGAAGGCATAATCATCTCGGCCAGCAAGCTGGGCAAGTTGAAGACCATCAGCCAGGTAGTTGCGGTGATGATCATCATGCTGCAGCACCTGTTCTATCCTTTGACCAACCTGCCCATCGGACAGTGGGCGATGTACATAGCTGTGCTGATTACCCTGGTCTCCGGCATCGAGTATTTTCAGAAGAACAAGATCAATTTTTAAGGTCGACCTGACACCTGGACGGTGCCTGCTGTTTCACCCTGTAACAGAGGCTTCGTCCCTTTTTGCGCCCGGGAAGATTAACGGACAACCTGCGGATTCAGCCCATTATATAGTACAATATAATGTACAGAAGGATGTTTTGGGAAAATGCTGATGCGATGGACTGAGTGAAGGAGGTAGGTTATGAATATTATTGACTTGTTAACCAGTCAGATGGGCAACACCGATGTTCTCAACCAATTGGGGAAATCAGTGGGGGCGAATCCTGATCAGGTGCAAAAACTGACCCAACTTGGCCTTCCGACCATACTGGAAGCACTGAATCGCAACGCGAGCACCCCGGACGGAGCTCAGGCCCTGGCGGGCGCGTTGGACCAGCACCAGGATGCCAACCTGGATGACGTGACCGGGTTTTTGCAGAATGTGGATACCAACGATGGGGCTAATATCCTCAAACATGTATTTGGCGACAAGAGCCAGCGAGTCCAGAACAACCTGGCCAATCAGACCGGCATGGACGGAGGACAGGTTTCCAACCTGCTGAACCAGCTGGCCCCACTAGTGCTTGGAGCGCTGGGCCAGCAGAAGAGAGAACAGAACCTGGATGCGGCTGGAGTGTCAGGATTGACAGGACAACTCACTGAAATGCTGGGACAGGGAGGATCAGGCGGAATAATGGGTCTTGCCTCCAAATTCCTGGACGCTGATCACGATGGCAGCATAGTCGATGATTTGGGCAAGCTCCTGGGTGGTTTCCTGAAGAGAAAATAATTACGGGCTCTAAATGACCGGGGAAGATGGGTTTTTGGAAACTTCCCCGGCCTTGTCTTTTTCTGACTGGCAGGGGAACATTTGTCGTTTCCGGTGATGGACTAATCGCAGTAAAAATGACAAAATTAATACGATACCGGCGGATGACTGCCACAACAGCTGCCTGGAGGGAGGATGATGATATGGGGTTAAAGCGAGCACTCAATCCTATGCCCGAATTTGTCTGGCAAGCCCTGGTGGAGGCCAACCTGGTGGACAAATACCATCTGCGTCCCCCCTACCAGCAAAATGACTATATTGGCTGGATAGTCCGCGGCAAGAGGGAAGAGACCCGGCAGAAACGACTGCAGCAAATGCGCTGTGAACTGGCAGCAGGCGATAAATACATGAACATGGAATATCATCCCAGATAGACCGAGGAGCGAAAAATTTTGAAACTGGCATATTTGATATCTACCGGCACCGAATTGCTGCAGGGCACTACACCTGACACCAACGCTGTTTTTCTGGCTGAACACCTGCAGGCCCTGGGTATAAAAGTGGTGGGAAAAAGTACGGTAGGAGATGAAAAAGAGCAGATCAAGCTGGCGTTCAATACCGGACTAGCCTCTGCGGATCTGGTCGTCAGCACCGGGGGCCTGGGACCCACCTTCGATGACCTGACTAAACAGGTTGTTTGCGAAGTGTTGGATTGTAAATTGGAGCTGAGGCTGGAGGAAGCGGAGCGGATAAGAGCCTATTTTGCTGACCGGGAGCGAGCCATGCCGGATATAAACCTGCGCCAGGCTATGTTCCCTGTCGAAGGTGAGGTGCTGGTCAACCTGGCCGGTACGGCTCCGGGTATGTATTTGGCCAAGAACGGCAAAATGTTGGTCTTGCTGCCCGGGCCTCCCCGGGAGATGCATCCAATGTTTGAGCAGGAAGTGGTCCCATTGCTGAGACGGGATTTGGGGGATGAGCTGTCCTCCATATTTAAAAGGACCATCAAGACTATCGGCCTGGGCGAATCCCAGGTGGAAGAAAGGCTGGAGAGCCTGATGCAGAGCTCGACGGATAACTCGATTGCCCTGTTGGCAGTGGATGGTGAAGTTCATATCCACTTGACCAGGGAGGAGCAGGCCGGAGCTGAACACAGCCCGGAACTGGATCGTCTGGCAGAACGCATGATCGACCGGCTGGGGCGCAATGTCTACGGCGGTGATGATGATAATCTGATTTCGGTGGTAGCCGGCCTGCTCAGGCAGAAGGGGAGGAACCTTTCTACGGTTGAATCCTGTACGGGCGGTCTGCTGGGCAAGATGATCACTGATATGCCAGGGAGTTCGGACTACTACTGGGGAGGTGCGATTACATACAGCAACCAGGCCAAGGAAGTGCTGTTAGGAGTCAATCCTCATACCCTGCAGGCTTTCGGGGCAGTCAGCCAGGAAACGGCACGGGAGATGGCTGAGGGTATGCGCCGCCGGGCTCAAAGCGATTATGCCCTGGCCATAACCGGGGTAGCTGGGCCTGGAGGGGGGAGCCTAGGTAAACCGGTGGGATTGGTATATATTGCCCTAGCCCATACAGGGGGGTGCGAAGTCAGGGAACTGCGCTTCGGACTGGGACGTGACTATATCCGCATCCTGTCGGCCAAATCCGCCGTGGACCTGTTGAGAAGAAACATCCAATTTAGTGGATGAATTAGGGGGGGAATATTCTTTATGAGGTTATTCATAGCCATACCTGTCCCGGACAGTGTCAAGCAGCATGCCCGCATGGTCAGGAATGAACTGGGGATCAGCCGGGCCGATATCAAGTGGGTGGAATACAAGAACTACCACCTGACCTTGAAATTCCTGGGCGAAGTACGGGAAGAAGATATCCCCTTGATAAGCCAAAATCTACGACTGGCAGCTGAAAGCTGTCCCGCTTTCAACCTCTCCGCTGGGGGAGTGGGCTATTTTCCAAGCCGCAACCGCCCCCGGGTGCTGTGGATGGGCATCAAGGGCGAGCTGGACAAGGCTAGTTTCCTGGCCCAACGAGTCGATGCCTACCTGGAACAATTGGGCTACGAAGCCGGGGAAAAACACAGTTTCCACCTTACCCTGGGCAGATTCAGGTCGGACAAGGGGAAGAATGAGTTGGTAAAAGCCGCGGATGAATCGGCTGCGAAAACCAAATTGACAGCCTTCAGGGTTGATATATTCGATTTGATGCAGAGCAATTTAACTGCGACCGGGCCGGAATATGAAATCATTGAAAGTTATGCCTTAAAAGGATAAAAATGTATTGACAGTCAAGACTGACCTATTATATACTTGAAAAAACGAACATATGTTTGAGGGGGAGAGGACTTGGAACCCAAGGAAATCAATTCAGAGAAAGCTGAGGCTCTCAACAATACTATCCGGTCAATAGAAAAACAATTCGGCAAAGGCTCCATCATGAAACTGGGAGAGAACAGTGCCATGAATGTGGCAGTAATTTCTACCGGTTGCATATCCTTGGATATGGCCCTGGGGGTGGGAGGATTACCCCGCGGGAGGGTGATAGAAATATTTGGCCCCGAGTCTTCAGGCAAGACTACGGTGGCACTGCATGCTATCGCCCAGGCCCAGAAAGAAGGCGGGATGGCTGCTTTCGTCGATGCTGAGCATGCTCTGGATCCGGTTTATGCCAGGCGCCTGGGGGTGGACATCAATAATCTCCTGGTTTCACAACCAGATAATGGCGAACAAGCCTTGGAGATAGCTGAAGCCCTGGTCCGCAGCGGCGCCATCGATGTGGTGGTGATAGATTCGGTGGCGGCTCTGGTCCCCAAAGCAGAGATCGAGGGCGAGATGGGAGACAGTCACGTAGGTTTGCAGGCGCGGCTTATGTCGCAAGCCCTGCGCAAGCTCACCGCTCATATCAGTAAATCCAATGCTATAGTGATATTTATCAACCAGATCCGGGAAAAAATAGGGGTAGTATATGGTAATCCCGAGACCACTACTGGCGGCAGGGCGCTCAAGTTTTACTCCTCCCTGCGCTTGGAAGTTAGAAAGGGAGAAGCGATAAAGCAGGGGACAGAACAGGTAGGCAGCCGCACCCGGGTCAAGGTAGTCAAAAACAAGGTAGCGCCTCCTTTTAAATCCGTGGAATTCGATATCATGTATGGCAGCGGTATATCCAAGGAAGGCGATGTGCTCGATATGGCCACCGAGATGGATGTGATCCAGAAGAGCGGATCCTGGTACTCATTTAACGGTGAACGCATGGGCCAGGGGCGTGAAAATGCCAAGGAATTCCTGAAGAACAATCCAGCCGTCTATCAATTGTGCGCGGACCGGATCCGGGAGAAGATAGAGGCCAAAAACGCCAGCTTGAACCAGATCAAGCTTGACACTGCCCAGGAAACTGTCTAGAATTTGGGTAAGGCTCGAAATGATGTCTTGCCCGAATACTTAGCCAACCGACAATGTTGACATATATTTTTTCCCATAACTTGATCTGATGATGAGCATGACTGTTGGAAGGAGCAGTATGCCCTCATAAGGTTTGATAAAATATAGGCTGCATAGCGGGTTCACATTGGTAAGTAACAGTTATCTCAGTTCTTGTATAAGAACCGGAATTATAGCCGTTTAATTGTTTATCAAGCAATTCCGGCAGTAAGGGATAACAATAGGGTAAGATATTCTTGGCCGAGTCGATGCTCGGCCTTCTTATTTTTTAGGCCTATATTTAAAGAAGATTTTAAAAATATTTAACAGATGGAGGAGGTGAAAGAAATTAATATTCAAGCATTTGTTTTTGTGATTGCGGCCATGCTGATTGGAATCATCGCAGGTTATTTCGGCCGCAAAAACATAGCGGAGAGCAAGCTCGGCCTGGCTGAAGCTGAAGCGGCCAGAATCGTAGAAGAAGCAACCAAAAGTGCGGAAGCCAAGAAAAAAGAAGTGTTGTTGGAAGCCAAGGAAGAGATTCACCAGAACCGGCAGGAAGCCGAGAAGGATCTGAGGGACCGTCGCAGAGACCTTGACCGGGTCGAGAGAAGGGTCCTGCAAAAAGAGGAACAGATCGACAAGAAAACCGAGAACATCGAAAAGAAAGAGCTTGTCCTACAGGAAAAAGAGAAAGAAATCGATAAGACTCAACAGGATCTGCAGTTGATCGTTACCCAGCAGCTCAAGGAGTTGGAACGTCTTTCGGGCTTGAGTACTGAGGCAGCCAAAGAATTGCTTCTGCATAATGTGGAACAACAGATCCGCCAGGAAACGGCGGTTATGATCAGGACACTGGAGAGCGAAGCCAAGGAAGAGGCTGACAAGAGAGCCAAGGGGATTGTATCCCTGGCCATTCAAAAATGTGCTGCTGATGTAGTATCAGAGACTACTGTATCGGTGGTGCCCCTGCCCAATGATGAAATGAAGGGGAGGATCATCGGCCGGGAAGGTCGCAATATTCGTACCTTCGAAACTCTATCCGGTGTTGACCTGATAATCGACGACACACCGGAAGCTGTCATCTTGTCTTCCTTTGATCCTGTCAGGAGGGAGATAGCCCGGGTGGCCCTGGAAAGCCTGGTTTCAGACGGCAGAATCCACCCCGCCAGGATCGAAGAGATGATCGAAAAGGCCAAAAACCAGATCGATCAGCAGTTGCGGGAAATCGGCGAACAGTCAGCCTTCGAAGTGGGGGTCCATGGCCTCCATCCCGAGATCATAAGACTCCTGGGCCGTTTGAGGTACAGGACCAGTTACGGGCAGAATGTCCTCAAGCATTCTATTGAAGTCTCGCATCTGGCTGGAGTCATGGCTGCTGAACTGGATGCTGACATCATGCTGGCCAAAAGAGCTGGTCTGCTCCACGATATCGGCAAAGCGGTGGATCATGAGGTGGTCGGACCCCATGTGGAAATTGGAGTCGATCTGGCCAAGAAGTACCGCGAGAGCAAAGAGGTCATCCATGGGATCGAAGCCCATCATGGTGACGTGGAGCCCCAGACTATCGAAGCAATCCTGGTGCAAGCCGCCGATGCCATATCGGCTTCCCGCCCCGGAGCGAGAAGGGAAACCCTGGAAACCTATATCAAGCGATTAGAGAAACTGGAGAATCTGGCCAACACCTTTGCCGGAGTCGACAAGTCATACGCCATTCAAGCTGGAAGAGAGATCAGGATCATTGTCAAACCTGAAGAAATCGATGATCTGGCGACTATCACCTTGGTTAAAGACATAGCCCGCAAGATCGAACAAGAACTTGACTACCCCGGACAAATAAAAGTGATTGTAATCCGGGAAACCAGGTCAGTTGAATTAGCCAAATAGAGATTGCCGCAAAGCGCTGGGTCTTGTCAGGCCCAGCGTTTTCTGCTCTAATAGACCTTAGGATAACCTGCACTGGAGGAAATCTTTTGAACATAATGGTAATAGGGGATATCGTGGGAAAGCCAGGCCGCTCTATCGTGAAAGCCCTGTTGCCCCGCCTGCAAAAGGAACTGGACATTACCTTCACTATCGCCAACGGCGAGAACGCTGCCGGAGGGCGCGGCATTACCCGGGAAGTCAAGGATGAGTTGCTGGGAGCGGGGATAGATGTAATCACGATGGGCAACCATGTATGGGACAACAAGAATATCTTAAGCTTCATCGATGACGAACCGCGTGTGATCAGACCTGCCAATTATCCCGGGGACTGTCCGGGGCAGGGCTACCATATATACAATATCGGGTTCAACAAAAAACTGGCGGTCATAAATGCATCGGGACGGATTTTCCTCCCCCCGATAGACTGCCCTTTTCAGACAGTTAATTATATAGTGGAAGACGTCCGCCCTCTGGTCGATTACATCATTGTTGATTTTCACGCCGAGGCGACCTCAGAGAAGCAGGCTTTTGGCTATTACTTCGACGGCAGGGTAACAGCTGTACTGGGCACCCATACCCATGTTCAGACCGCTGACGAAAAAATAATGCCCCAGGGTACAGCCTATATTACTGACCTCGGAATGACAGGGCCCATCCACTCCATCCTGGGCATGGACAGGGAAGCTATCATCGAAAAATTCCTGAACGCCAGGCCCACCCGATTTGAAGTGGCAGACGGACCAGCACAGATGCAGGGCGTGATCCTGGATTTGGATGAGGAAAGCAATCAGGTCAGGGGGATCCACAGGTATTCCTATATCATTAAGGAATAAATGTAAATAAAAATATTAATAAGAAAAAATAACCATAACCGGGGCGTAACAAGCAGGAATTGCGGAAAAGGCTTAGAATATAATTCATAAGAGCAACCTATCAATAAGGTATCTAGTCATGACAACTTAGATCATTGAAGGAGGCTATTGAATGGAGATACTAAAGGTTTCAGCCAAGTCCAGCCCGAATTCTGTTGCCGGAGCCCTGGCAGGTGTCCTAAGGGAAAAGGGAGCCGCAGAAATTCAAGCTATCGGTGCTGGTGCGATCAACCAGTCTATCAAAGCCATTGCAATTGCCCGCGGATTTGTTGCTCCCAGCGGAATGGATCTGGTGTGTATTCCAGCATTTACCGATATTATTATTGACAATGAGGAGAGAACGGCGATCAAACTGATTGTCGAACCAAGGTAAGAAAGCTTTCGACCGCAATAAATCATCATAGACCATAAAACCTGCTTCAAGCAGGTTTTTTGTCACCAGGAGGATCAAATTGAGCTACGATTTACATATCCACACCACTGCTTCCGATGGGGCAGACTCGCCTCAAGAGGTCATTATGGCTGCTGTGGCCCATGGACTTAAGGGGATGGCCATAACCGATCATGACACCATGGACGGTCTGGCTGCCGCCCGCGATTTCATAGCCTCGAATCGAATCCAGATCGAGTTTATTCCGGGGATTGAGCTAAATACCGATTACGGTGAGGATGAGGTCCATATCCTGGGCTATTACATGGGGTATGAGCAAAAGTCTATGGAGGCCCGCCTGACCGAAATCCGCCAGGCCAGGTATGACAGGGCGGAGAAAATGGTGGACAGACTACAGCAGCTGGGAGTTGACCTGGAGATGGAGCAGGTCAGGGCTTGGGCCCAGGGAGAGCTGATCGGGAGACCCCATATTGCCAGGGCCTTGCGGCAAAAGGGCTGGGTCGCAACTGAAGAAGAGGCTTTTGCTAGGTATATAGGTCGTGGTCAGCCAGCCTATGTACCGCGTTATAAATTCACTCCCCAGGAAGCAATCGGCCTGGTTAAAGAAGCAGGAGGGATTTCGGTTTTAGCCCATCCGGGTTTGATCCAGGACAAGCAAAAAATATCTGAGGTAATTCGTATGGGTATAGAGGGACTTGAAGTATATTATCCGGAACACGACCTGCAGCAAATCCATGGGTTCAAAGCCTTGGCGGTGTCACACAGTCTATTGATAACCGGTGGATCTGACTATCATGGTGCCGACAGCAGCGTAAACCGCAGCCAAATCGGTCTGTGCAGGATAGATGCCCTGAAAATGGGAATTATAAGGGATTATCACCGCTCCCATAGCGGACAGGTGTAATTTATAGTGTAAAAAAGCAGGAATTTGGGCTGAGCACATAGAATGTAAAAGGCTAATGTGCCTGTAGACCGTCTTTAAAACACGAAGGGAATGGTAGAATGAGAAAATTTGGGCTGATAGGCCTATTGGCTCTTGGTTTGTGCTTATTAAGTGGGACCAGTGTCTATGCAGCAACGACTTATACGGTTAAATCCGGGGATTGCCTGTGGAACATTGCTAATAAAACCGGGACCAACGTAGCCACTATCAAACAACTGAACAATCTGAACAGTGACTTGCTGCAGATTGGACAGGTATTGGTACTGAGCGGCGCGGCCAATTCGACCCCGCCCCCGGCAGCACCTGTGCTGGCACCAGCACCAGCTCCGGCGCCTACCCCAGCCGGGTCGTCGATTTATGTAGTCCAATCCGGGGATAACCTGTGGAGCATATCCCAGCGCTACGGGACGACTGTAGCCAATATCATGGCCCTTAATTCCTTGAGCAGCGACAGGCTGCAGGTAGGCGACCAATTGGTTATAAGCGGAACAGTTACCACTCCGGTGGCGGCACCGGTCGTCTCCAGGAGCGGGGACAGCGTGACCGGGTCGAGGATCATCGAGAAAGCGGCCAACTATCTAGGTACTCCCTATGTATACGGCGGTTCAAGCCCAGCCGGGTTCGACTGCTCGGGATTCACCCAGTATATTTACAAGCAATTCGGCATATCCTTGTATAGGACCGCAGCCTCCCAGTACGGTCATGGTGTGCAGGTCAGCCAATCGCAGCTCGTTGCTGGTGACCTGGTGTTTTTCAAGTGTGGGGGCAGCACCATAAACCATGTCGGGATCTATTGCGGTAATGGCCAGTTTATCCACTCCAGTTCCCCCAGCAGCGGCGGAGTAATATATTCTTCTCTGACCAGCGGTTACTATGCCAATACATATGTGGGGGCACGCAGGATTGTTCGCTAGGTAATAGAGGAGGATGTAAATGGAGAAGAATCTTATAGGGCTGCCCTGTTCCATTACCGACACCGAGGCGTGGAAGGATTTGGAAGCCAGGGAATACTCGATCGGCGCTGACCAATTGCTGGCAGAAATAATGGAGAAGAGACTGTTCAGCAATGTGGAGATAATGTGGGTACTCAAAAGGATGGTCTATTATTACGGCAGCAAGGACAGCCTGCTTAAGCTGGCCCCGCCCGAGCGCCTGCTCATGAATATGAATAGTATATTACGAGCATTTTATATATTTTTTGATGTCCAGAGCCCTGAACTGGACGATAACATCCGCAGCTACATCAGTGCCAGGTTGACCGATGCGACCTGGGGAGTAAGTGCGAGAACCCGCGAATATCTGTACAAGATCAATTAATCCCAGTAATTGCACTGAGATTCAAACCAGTTGGAAGGAACCAAGGACAACAGCATGATCAGCTATACCGCCGCAAGGCGGTATTTTGACGGGTATTGCATGACAGGGAGGTGCTTCTTTGACAGACCAACAGCGTGAACAGAATATCAAATCAATCATCAGGCTGGAAGATAGGGTGGCGAAATGCGGGCGTTGTGCTCCTGTGCTGAAATGCACCTCCAGGCCTGCCGTGGGCCGCGGTGATCTAGAGCCTGACACCATGATCGTGTTTGAGGCAGCCAATGATCTGAACCGCAACCAGCAGTGGATCGTCGGACTGCACAATTCGGTCAGGCAGCATTTCGGCGGGCAGCAGGTCTATCATACCTTTATGGTACGCTGCCAGTCCCGGGTCTGTCCCCAATCCCAGGGGAATGACTGTTTTTTAACCAGCCGCCTCCTGGACCGCAATGACATATGCTTGCTCAACAACCAGCCCTGTGAAGGCATCTCTGTCAAGCCTACCAATGAAGCCATAATTAATTGCCTTACCTATCTACTGGAAGAAATTGCCGCCTTACATCCAAGCCGAGTGATATTGATGGGATCGAGGGTTGCCGATTTCGTCCTCAAGGCCTGCGGGATTCATCACGAAACCTATGACCAGCCAGCTTACCGGGCGGGTGAACACCTGTTCATCATGGCCAAGGAGGAACACCGGGTGGACAGCAGTGAACTGCAGTCCATGGCTAATGCGGTGCAAGGCCTGTGAGCTATTTGGATTCCGGGGCTGTCAATTTGGTCTGACAATCCTCACAATAGCCATAGACATCGAATTTGCATTCCAAATCGGAAAAACGGTGCAGCTCTTCAGAATTCAAATGCCCGAGTGGACAATGGTCCAAAGTCCAGATGCCTTTACATGATTTGCAGATCAGGTGGTGGTGGTGATTTTGGGCTCTATTCAGTGAGAAGTACTGCAAGGCGTGGTCAACCTCTACCCGGCACAGCAGTCCCAAGCCAGTAAGAGTGTCCAGATTCCGGTAGATTGTGGAAAAGTTGACCCCCGCATCTCTCGCGGTCACATATTGGAACAACTGCTGGGCCGAAGCCCAACCGTCAAGGGCCAACAAGCCTTCCAGTAGCAGGTGCCTGCTCCTGGTCAATTTATAGCCTTCTCTTTGCAGCCTTTCTTCCAACTCGACTATATCTTTCATGTGCTACGCTCCTGCCTTTTAATTGCCCCTTGAAGTAAACGAGAGAAACCGCGCTCTAGATCGAAGTATGCCTGCGATGGTGCTGCCTGGCTTTTTGCCCGACTGAAGCCAGGACATAGGCGATAACAGCCGTGATTACAATGGAAGCCCCGGTCGATATCTGCAGGGTATATGAGGCCCATAAACCGGTCAGGCAGAGTATGATCCCCAGGCCGATGGAGAAAACCATTATTCGCGCCAAGTTGTAGGTAAACATGCGGGATATGGTGGGGGGGACGCACAACAATGCCAGGATCAGGATTATCCCCACCACTCGTATTATGACAACCACGGTAACGGCTATCAGCACGAAGGTCAGGTAATCTATAAGGGTCATATTCAGACCCAGGGCGGTGCTGAAATCCTCGTCGAAAAGATAGGCTTTGATCAGGTTGAAGTAGATGCCTACCGTGCCTATGATAATCAAGTCCAGCCATACCATGTATACCAGGTCCCGCCGGGAAACAGTGAGAATATCCCCGAACAGGTAAGAACTCATGTCAGGCGGATAACCCGGGGTAAAAGCTATAAAGACAATTCCCAGGGCCATTCCCAGTGGCCAGAAGATGCCCACTAGTACGTCGGGATTGGTCGCTGTATTTCTCCGGATGGCAGCTATCCCCAGTGCAGCCGAAGTGGAAAAGCCCAGGGCTCCTATGATCGGCTCGATGCCCAAGAAGTAACCCAGCCCGATGCCACCGAAAGCTGTATGGGCGATTCCGCCGCTCATCATCACCATTTTCTTCTCGATGATGATGGTCCCGATGATGCCGCAGGCGATGGAAGAAAAGAGGGCTGCCGCCAGCGCATGTTGAACAAATGCGTAGTGGAAAAGTGCGCTGGTCATGTTATGCCCCCATATCGTGATCACCCAGGACCCGGTGCGGCACTCCATGGGCGATCAGTTCAACCGGGCAGCCATATAGCTGCATGACCAGATCACCTGACAAGTGGGGATCGCCGTGGTAGTAAAGGGTTTGGTTGATACACGCGATGGACTTCAGATATGAACTAACGGCTAGGGTATCGTGGGTCACGATCAGGATGGTGACCTCCTGGTTCAATTCCTGTAAGAGGGAGTAGATGTGGGAGCTGGAATGGGCATCCAAACTGGCGGTGGGTTCATCCAACAGCAGGAGGCGCGGCATCACCACCAGGGCCCGGGCGATCAGGACTCTTTTGAATTGCCCCCCTGACAGCTGGCCAATCTGCCTTTCTGCCAGATCCTCTATTTCCAGTCTCCTCAGGTAGTCATTAACGATTTGACGATCTTCAGGACTGTACCGGTGCATGAATCCGTTTTGGCCTACCAATCTCCCCATCAAGACTGCTTCCCGCACGGAAATAGGGAAATGCTTATCGATGGTTGTGGTTTGGGGCACATAGCCGATTTGTACCCGGGCTCGCTGGGGATCTGTTCCCAGCACTTCTATCCGCCCCTTGGCGGGGGATGCCAGCCCCAGTATGGCTTTGAGCAGTGTACTCTTCCCACTGCCATTGGGCCCGATAATGCCCATGAAATCGCCATAGGGGACAGAGAGATCGATGTCCTTCAGGGCATAAATGCTATCGTAGCAGACACTGAGGCCCGCTATATCGATCGCATTGTCACATGAGTGGAGCAGAGCCATGATTAGTCTCCCTTATTGAGTATTTAGCACCCGGGCAAAGGTCTGGGACGTTTTGCGCAGATTGTTGATATAATCAGGATCCAGAGGCGCGATCATCTCGGCCTGCCCGCCGATTTCCTCGGCCAGGGTGCGGGACTGTTTGCTGTCGATTTCCGCCTGGTAGAATACGACTTTAATCTGCTCTTGCCTGGCCAGATCTATTACCTTCTGCAGGTCTAGGGCAGTTGCTTCTTTGCCCTCTGACTCCAGCGCGATCATTTCCAGCCCGTAGTCGGCCGCAAAATAGCCGAATGCAGGATGATAGACGATAATGGTCCGGTCATCCATATTGGCCAGGGAATTCCTGATTTCCTGGTCAAGCTGGTCCAATTGAGCCGAATAAGCTGCTGCATTCCCTGCATAGATGTCCCGGTGGGCAGGATCCAGATTGGAAAGCTCCTCGGCCGTTATTCTTACGATCTCCTGCACCCGGCGGGGAGACAGCCACATGTGCGGATCGCGCTGGCCGGAAGGGAAAAGGCGGTGCGGGTAAACTTGGTCGACCTGCTGAGGGAGGTCGACTATCCTCATTTCCGGATTAAGATCTTTGATTTTTGGTATGATGGTAGCTTCTGATGGTACCCCAATGGCAAAAAACAGCCGGGAATTGGTGATTTGCAGCATCTGCTGGGGAGTGGGGGAATAATTTTCCGGATTACCCCCGGGCGGGACAACGGTTACCACATCTACCAGATCACCCCCCACAGCTTTTACGAAAGTTGCCTGCGGAACGATCGTGACCGCGACTTTGAGCACCTGGCCGCCCTGCGGCGCAGAAACAGGGGTCTCCCTGCCGCAGCCTTGTATTGACAAGATCAGGAGACTTGCCAGCAGACAAATTACTAGTTGCCAAATTTTATGCCCAACAGTTACAGACAGCATTAACCATACTCCTCTTAACATCCCTGGTATTATCCCGCCTCAGTAAATGCAAAAGTTTGCATTTACAAATAAAGTATGGCTAATTTGCGTACCCCTGTCAAGAAATGGAGACCGCTCCAAACCTGGGGCGAACGGACCTGGACCACTCACTAGCAGGGTTATGGCGGTGAAAGTAAACCCGGCAGTGATTTTGCGGGACCAAATCGGGTGATTCGATATAGAATATAAATGGATGCAGCATAATTCAAGAGGCTGCATTGAATATCTTGGGATGCGTGAGGGAATGAGCGAATTGAAACTGTATTTGAACTGTGATATTGCCCCTCGGCAAGGGCGTGATGCTTTGACCGGCCAGCTAGGCCAGGGCCGGACCCAGGATCTGCAGTGGATGGAGACTGACTTCTCACTGGGGCTGGAGCTGCTGGGGTTGGCGGCAGGAGATGGTTTTGCCGTTGACTTGAAGGCCAGACTGGATGCTCCGGGTTCAGATCCGCAACCACCCGGCTGGATCGAACTCTCTGCCTCCAGGTATCCTTATAGCATTTCTGATATCATCCTCCATGGTTCCAGGCCTCTGCCTAGGGGGGACTTGACCTGTATCTCCAGGCACCCGGGCAGCCGGGACTATTTGCTCGCGGGAACTGAGGACGGGCTTTTGCTGACCATGGATGCCCGATTGCCGGCTGACCTGCGCATCCTTGAGGAAATGGTCCTGCCGGTTGGGCTGAGATCACTGGTATGCTGCGGGACCGACCTGCTGGGATTATCGGCTGACTCTGGCCAGCTTCTGAAAATAAAGTTTTTACCCGGCTCACCTGGAAGGGGGGACGTCCAAACCATAGACACTAAAGGATTTCCCTTGACCTTGGTAGCCCTGGCTGAAAATGACGCTTCCTCTGCCTGGGGACTCACTGCAAATGGAGAGATCTTTCGGATTCCCTTGTCGGACCAGCAGCAGCTTACCTCCTACTCCGGCGTGAATGAAGGGGATTGTCGAAGGATCGGGCGGCTGCAAAAATGTGGATTGACATCATTTAACCTGGAAGGTTGGATTAAGAGTACATACCGCTCGCTGATGAACCGTAGTTTAGGATTGAATTCACTGCTGCCGCTAACAGGCAATCTTGGCGGATTGGCTTTCGATGGGAGGCACTTTTTTTCCTGCGTTTACCGCTGGAAGGATGGCAGTGGTGATGTCCTGCGGATGTACGATGAGAAGGGTCAGCTCAAAAAGGTGTTTCCCACCTGGCCGGAAGCAGGGGTAAATGCTTTGGGCTATAGCCATTCCGGGCTTTTGGTCCTGGATCGCAGGCAACAGCAACTGCACCTCTACCATCTGGCTGACAACTTGGAGCCGCTGGCCAGCACCGGGCCTGGCACACATCCAGGTTATCTGCCGGCGGGCAGCGACAGCAGCGGGGGAATACATAACCTCTGTCTGCTCTATGTCGGCGGGGACCGGGACAGAGCCCTTCACCGCTATGATGTGTCTGCTCTCCGTTCCATGGTTGGTTGGGTCGATACCGCGGGGAATTGGCTGGACTCGTTCATGGATGGTTTTCTGATTCTGGCCCAATATTCACCCCTGCAAAATGGACGGGCTTTTTCGCCCGACCTGGCCGGAGCTCCTTCCCGGAAAGAGGACTGGTTGGCTCTGTTTGACCAGTACTTTGCTGCCGGTACTAATCTGGATGCCCTGGATAGTTGTGCCGGGGAAATAAAGGATAACCCGGGAATCTGGAACTCAAGACCTGTAAAAGTGGTCCTGGGGATCCCCTGCCCCGATTCCCGCTGCCAGGAATGGGACCGGCCTGGCTATAGCCTGTCAGGGGCTCTGCAGCGGATCGAAGTGACTCGCTGGGCGATGCACGAGTTGATGGCGCGATGGGCAGAGAAGCGCTATGAGCACCTCAGCCTGGCGGGATTCTACTATATGTCGGAACAGGGCGTCTGGAATGACAGGCTGCTGCGCCAATTCCCCCGGCTCTGCCATGAATTAGGCCTGCGATCATTCGCCATACCAGGGATAACTTCCGCCTGGCTGACTGAATTCAGCCGGGCTGGGTTTGATTGTGTGGCTTTGCAGTCATCCCACGCTTTTTGGCAGCCATTCAATCGGCCCCGTCATTTTGCCCTGAAATCTGCCGGCCTCATTGCTCGCGAATTTGGAATGGGCATGGAAGTGGAACTACCCTATGACGTGGCCCAGCAGGGGGGCGGGGAGAAACTCAGGGATTACCTGAACATGGCCCATATCCAGGGTTGGGCCGGAGCGTTCAAGGCCTACTTCCAGAGTTACCGGCTGATCAGAGACCTGGCGGAAAGCCCGGTACCTGAAGTGCGCAGCCTGTACGATGATTTATACCACTTGAGCAGAGAAGCCAGCCGCTTCACCCGGGAGTCTGATCATGAACCAAATCTCGAACTGGAACTGGGGTGGTCAGGCCAATGCACCCCTGGCAGTCAGAGTTTCGTGGGCAGGTTCAGTTGCGAAGCTCGCCAGGGCAGCATCTCGGTGACCGGGATCAGGGTGAAATGACCTGGGTGGGGTCTAAAAATTCAGGGTATGTTTCACCTTCAAGAAAGTCTTGCGAATGATTATATAGGTTAGGACGATTATTATTACCGCCAGGATAGGTGCGGCGATTACCAGGATGGAGACAATTACGGTGCCTATGGACTCCAGGGCCGATACCACTGGATTGACTGCCCCCGCAGAGACCAGGGTCGAACTATGATGTATCCCGGTGCTGACCAGGCTGGTAGCGGTAGCAGCTCCACCCCCGGCTATAATTGCCAGAGCCCACTGCAAAACAGGACTTACATCGGTCATTACCGCAGCGGTCAGCATTATGCCTGCAATTGCGCTGATAGGCACTGAGGCGGTTGATAAGAGATTGTCGACCCAGGGGAAAAAATAAGCAAGGATTTCCAACAGGGTAGCTACTCCGAATACAATCAAGGATGGATAGGAAGCGATCCACTGAAAGCCGGAACCAAGTTCCAGATACCCGCCCAGCCCAGCTATGCCCAGGACCAGAAAAGGCACGAATACCCTAAATCCACAGGTGGCAGCCAATCCCACGCCAATAAGAAAATTCATCAACAAATCCATCCGGAATTCCTCCCTAATAAGCAATAATCCCTGACCATACTCCTCCTCAATGCAATTATAAGCGCCCAGTAATTGGATGTCCATTCGAGGCGGGCCAACGGTGGTTATATTCCCGGCCGACTGGTGACAGGAGCAATCGACAAAATATGTACATGTTTAATATTTTGCCCCATCAATAGCTTATAATGGTAGCATAAGATTTTGCGGAGGTTGTCACCGGAACAATGGAAAGGTCGGGCCCAGCGATGATTTATTGCAATAAAGGGGGAAATGGAGAATGAAAAGGAAAGTTGTAGCTCTAATTTTGGCAGGTTTGATGCTGTTTGGCATGGCGGGCTGCGCCAAGACCGAACAAGCTCAGGATGCCCTGAGGATCGCCTATACCACTGATCCACAGGGATTAGACCCGCAAAGGACTGCGGCTGTAGCCACCTTCAACATCACCGGCAACATATATGATACGCTGTTGGCCATCACCCCGGACTGGCAGGTTGAGCCGCGGTTGGCCGAAAGCTACACCGTTTCCCCGGATGGACTTACCATAACCTTCAACCTGAAAAAGGGAGTCCTATTCCATAATGGCCGGGAAATGAAGGCACAGGACGTAAAGTATTCCTTTGAAAGATTGAAGGGTGAGGGAAGCCCCAAGGCCGGAGACTATGCCAATATATCCAAGATCGATGTTACCGGGGATTACAGCGTTCAGTTCACCACTGCCAAGTTGGATGTGGAGCTGGTAAAGGCTTTCATCTATCCCTGGACAGCCATAGTGCCTTCTGAAGCAGCTGACAATCTAAAGACCAACCCTGTCGGTACCGGTGCCTATAAGTTCGTGGAATGGATTCCTCAGCAGCAGGTGGTCCTGACCCGCAACGATAATTATTTTGGCGAGAAGGCAAAAATCAAGGACCTGGGTTTCGTGCTGATCCCTGATGCCACCTCCCAACTGGCGGCCCTGCAGGTGGGAGACATTCACATCACCGAAATACCTGGCAACCAGGTTAACATCGTCAAAGGCAATCCAGCCTTGAAAGTCTACACCGAACCGATGAATGCCGTGCAGATTTTGGCATTGAATATGGAAAACAAAGCCCTGTCCGACGTCCGGGTGCGCCAGGCCATCGCCAAAGCCATCAACAAGGATGATATCATCGCCACGGTGGTGTGGGGTTACGGCGATAAGGTAGGATCCCATCTGCCGGTAAACTACCCGGACTATGTGGACACCAACAGCGTGATGCCCTACGATCCGGTAGGAGCCAAGAAGCTGCTTGCTGAAGCCGGATATGCCAACGGCCTGAAACTGGAACTGGCCTTGCCCAAGAGCTACCAGATCCACGTGGATACCGGGCAGGTAATCGCCGATCAACTGAGCAAAGTGGGAATTACCGCTGACGTCAAGATCATGGAATGGGGCCAATGGTTGAGCGATGTTTACAATGGCAAAAAGTATGAAATGACGGTGGTGGCTTTGTCCGGCCGCCTGGATTCCCGTTATTTCCTGAAAAGGTACCGTTCCGACAGCAAGGATTTCGTGAGCATGATCACTGGTGACGTAGATTCCCTGCTGGACCAGGCCGGCAAGGAAACCGATCCCGCCAAGCGCAAAGAGATATTCAAGCAGATACAGTTTATCCTGGCGGAAAAATTGCCGGCGGTATATATCCAGACTCCCCACAAAATATTCGGCCTGGCCCAAAATGTGGAGGGATTCAGGATCTATCCCATCGATATATATGAATACAAGAATGTTTCCTTTAAAAAATAACAGCCGTACATGGGACCGCTGCAGGTGAAAAGAAATGCTTAATTATCTTTACAAAAGAATCTCCAATGCGGTCGAAGTATTATTCCTGGTTTCAATAATTACCTTTGCCGTGCTGATGTTGATACCCGGGGATGCAGCCCAGCTCATTCTGGGTTCGGATGCAACCCCGGAGAAACTGGCAGCCCTCCGGTCAGCTTTGGGACTGGACCGGCCCTGGTATCTGCAATACTGGGACTGGCTGAAGGGTTTTGTCAGTTTCGATCTGGGCAAATCTTACCTTTTCGGGCAAGACGTGAGCATGCTCATCCGGCAAAGGCTGCCGGTCACCATGTCCATCGCGGTTTTCTCCATGCTAATCGCTTCAGTCATTTCGATCGTACTTGGCATATTGGCAGCTATCAGAAAAAATACGGCTGTGGACTACCTTTCCACCGGCTTGATGCAGCTTGGATCTTCGGTCCCCGCCTTCTGGATAGGCATGATGTTCATAGTGTACCTGGGGCTGGAACTCAAATGGTTCCCGATAGCCGGCTATGTGCCGCCGGAGCGGGGCTTTGCCGCCTACCTGAACAGCATCGCCTTGCCCAGCATCGTCCTGGCTATCGGCGAGGTGGGCATGCTCCTGCGCACGGTCAGAACCTCCATGCTGGATGCTCTGAGCCAGGACTTTATGGATATGGCCAGGGCCAAAGGATTATCCAGCTTCACCATCTATTTCAAATATGCATTGCGCAGCGCCATGATCGCGCCCATCAATGTCATTGGATTGCAATTCGCCAAACTGGTGGGCGGAACCGTGGTGGTAGAATCTGTATTCTCCCTGCCGGGAATCGGGCGGCTTATTTTGGTTGCGGTCGAACAGAGGGATGTTTTCCTGCTGCTGGGATTGGTGATGTTCATTACCACCCTGGTAATAGGGATCGCTTTGCTGGTCGACATTGCGGTCATGTTCATTAATCCCAGGATCAGAGTTGAGATGCAAGGCGAGTGATTCAGTGGCAACCAAGATTAAAGTCAAGAAAAAATATCATCTTATCCTGGGCGGAAGCCTGACCGGGCTGGTGGTAGTCCTTTGCCTCCTGTCCTTCATCTATATGCCTCACAACCCCAATGCAATGAATTTAGGCCTGCGTTTCGCCGGACCTGGACAATATCCGGCCTTCCTGTTGGGGACCGACAATTTTGGCCGGGACATCTTGAGCCGGGTGATTTACGGTTCCAGGAGTGTTCTCCTGGTCTGCTTCGTGGCTGTGGCCATGGGCTCTCTGGCCGGATCATTGCTGGGAGCCATCGCAGCTATCGTCAAAGGTCCCCTGTCAGCTGTAATCATGCGTTCCATCGACGGGCTGATGGCTTTTCCCGGCATACTGCTGGCCATGATGATGGTGGCTGCAGTGGGGAAAGGTCAGGAGGGCGCCGTGGCCGCCATCAGTGTCTTTATGATACCTCCCTTTGCCAGGCTGGTCTATTCCCTGATATTGGACAGTGAAAATCTCCTTTTCATCAAAGCAGCCAAGAGCTATGGGATATCCCGGAGGCGACTCCTGGTCAGACACTACCTGCCCTTGCTCCTGCCCAGGTTGATCACTCAATTCACGGCCTGTATCGGTGCCGCTATCATGATCGAGACATCCCTGTCTTTCTTGGGACTGGGGATCCAACCCCCTAATGCCAGTTGGGGGTTGATGTTGAACGAAGCCCGGCAAAATTTTCTGCAGTATCCCTACCTGGCAGTGGCGCCCGGCGTGGCCATAGCCCTGTCGGTACTTGGATTCAACCTGCTGGGAGACGGATTGAATGACCTGCTGATCAGGAGGAGGTCTTAGGGATCATGAATGATGAGAAACTCGTGGAAATCAAAAACCTGACCATCAGAACCGGCAGTGGCCGCGTGTTGGTAAACAATATTTCCCTGGATATGGAAAAAGGGGAGCTGCTGGGAGTCGTTGGGGAATCGGGCAGCGGTAAAACTCTGACAGCCAAGACTATCATCAATCTGCTGCCGGAAAACCTAAGTTGGGAAGCAGAAAAATTTCGAGTCCTGGGTGTTGATTACCTCCGGTCGGATCGCAAGACTATCAAGTCGCTGGTCGGAGAAAGGATCGGCTATGTGCCGCAAAACACCGGATTTTACCTGCATCCCATGATCAAAATAAAGGATCAGATAGCTGATGGCTATGTGCTTTATGCCAAAAGCAGCCTGGAGGAAGCCCTGGTCAGAGCCAGCAAATTGGTGAGTGCAGCAGGAATAAAGGATACGGAGAGACTCCTCAACTCATATCCATGGCAACTCAGCGGCGGTATGCGGCAAAGGGTCAATATCGCCATGGCCCTGATGAACAAACCCCGGCTGATAATTGCCGATGAACCTACTACTGCCCTGGACAGCACCATCCAGAAACAGGTGGTCGATCTATTCAGAGCCGTAAATGAAGCCCATCAGACCTCGGTACTGATGATTTCCCACGATCTGGGGCTGATCAAATATTATTGTCAGAGGATCCTGGTAATGTACGGCGGGCAGATCATGGAGGAAGCTACGGTAGGGGATCTTTTCGCCAACCCCAAACATCCGTATACCAAGTCGTTGATCAAAGTCATTCCCTCCTTGAATATCAAGCGGGGAGAAAGGTTGGAAGAGATCCCCGGGCATGTCCTGGAAATAGGCAAACCCACGAGCGGATGCGTGTTCAAAGAGAGATGTTCATATCGGCAGGATATCTGTGCAACAGAGGTTAAGGAACAGTCTTTGGACGATTATCATACCTTCCGCTGCAATTTTGATATATGAAAGAGGAAGCGGACATGGCCCAAACTAGCCCTCTCCTTTCCGGCCAGAATCTAAGCAAAGAGTTTGTGGTGGAAAGAAAAGCCGTTATAGGAACGCCCAAGAAGATGTTCAAGGCCCTGGACCAGGTTTCCTTTGCGATTTATGAAGGGGAGACAGTTGGGATTGTAGGGGAGTCGGGGAGCGGGAAATCGACCCTGGGTGAAATCCTGGGGGGACTCAGGGAGCCCTCCCAGGGGCAAGTGTTGTATGACGGCGTTGACATCAAGCAGATGGACCAGGAGCAATATAAACGCTACAGGAAAAATCTGCAGTTTATTTTTCAGGATCCCAAGGGATCCATGAATCCCCACTTCAGGATCCGGGATATAATCGCTGAACCCCTGATCACCCTGGGAATCTGCCGGGATAAGGGGGAAATAGAGCAGCGGTTGGAGGCCATGATCAATCAGGTAGGGCTGGAAGAGGGGACGGCAGAGAAATATCCCGGGGAACTGAGCGGTGGCCAGTGCCAGCGGGTGGCAATCGCGCGGGCGCTGGTGGTAAATCCCAAGATTATAATCTGTGACGAGCCGGTGTCAGCTCTCGATGTATCGGTACAGGCACAAATCCTGAATCTGTTGAAGGATCTGCAGAGGCAGCATAAGAATGCCTACATCTTTATTTCTCATGATATCGGGGTTGTGAATTACATGGCGGATCGCATAGTGGTCATGAACAGGGGCAGTATTGTAGAAACAGGTACTGCCGAGCAGGTGTTCAAACATCCGGTTGATCCTTATACGCAAAAATTGGTTGCAAGTTCTTTCGCCAGCCTGTGAACAGGGAGGCAGACTGGAGACTACTTCAGTCTCAGGTGGGACCAGACCGGGAGCGGTTCGCATAGGAGATATCTGGCGACAGATGGTCAAATAATGGTTCTGGCGGGGTTGCATATATATTGTATACCTGCGCCAGGCTTTTTGTTTCGCCGTTTTATTGTGCTAGAATATGAAAATAGCAGGTATAATGCCATAACCTGCATTTCTTTTGGGCAGGAGGCAATAACATGGATTTTGTAAAAATGCAGGGACTGGGCAATGACTTTGTCATAACCCAAGTCGATTCCTGGGACGGAGCCGATGTGATGCAACCTTGGGCTGAGAGGGTTTGTGACCGCAGGTTCGGGATTGGTGCGGATGGACTGGTCTGCATCGGCAAGGATCAGGATGCGGATCTGTTTATGCGGATCTTCAATCCGGACGGATCGGAACCGGAGATGTGCGGCAATGCGATCCGCTGTGTCGGGAAATATGCCTTTGAACAAGGATGGGTAGGCAAAACGGACCTATCCGTGCGGACACTGGCGGGAATCAGATATCCGAGAGTCAAGGTGGTCCATGGGAGCGTGACCTCGGTGACTGTCGATATGGGAGAACCTATCCTGCAGCGTGGCAAGATACCCATGGCGGGGGATGGAGGCACAGTAGGAGTGCGCACCGTGACTCGCTTTGGAGATATTGAATTTACCGCAGTATCCATGGGCAATCCGCATTGTGTGATATTTGTCCCGGATGTTACTTCTGTACCAGTGGAAGAATTGGGACCAGCCATGGAAACCCATGAATTGTTTCCCGCAAAAACCAATGTGGAATTTGTAGAAGTCAACGCCCGTGATGACCTCACCATGCGGGTGTGGGAAAGAGGGGCCGGGATTACTCTAGCCTGCGGGACTGGTGCTTGTGCGACTTTAGTGGCCGCGGTACAAAATGACCTTGCCGACCGGCGTGCAGTAGTGCACCTGCTGGGAGGAGATTTATGGATCGAATGGAAGGTCTCGGACAATCACGTATATATGACCGGCCCGGCTGTTCATGTTTTCAGCGGGCAGATCGAATTGGGCTGGTAGTGCCTGTACCAAACATAATAGGAGGTAAATAAATTGAGAGAAAACCTAGCCATGCAGAGTCTGCCCCCCTACCTGTTCGCCCGTATCGAGCAGAAGGTAGCGGAAGCTAAAGCCCAGGGAATCGATATTATAAGTCTGGGCATAGGCGATCCGGACCTGCCCACTCCCAAACACATAATAGACAGGATGGCTCAAAGCATATATGATGCCGCCAACCACCAGTATCCCAGTTCGGTAGGCCTGCTTGAATATCGCCAGGCTGTGGCCGAGTGGTACATGCACCGCTTTGGAGTCGAACTGGATCCCAAAACAGAAGTGGTTTCATTATTGGGGTCCAAAGAAGGGATCGCCCATATTTCTTTCGCCTACCTGGATCCTGGTGACATCAACCTGGTGCCAGATCCAGGTTATCCAGTATACAGCATCGGCACACTGCTGGCCGGCGGGAAATCGCACATCATGCCGTTGAAAGCCGAGAACCGTTATCTGCCTGTATTGGAAGATATACCAGCGGCGATTGCCCGGCAGGCTAAAATTATGTTTATAAATTACCCCAATAATCCGATAGGGTCGGTGGCTGACCTGGATTTCTACTCCCGGGTGGTGGAATTCGCCCGCAACTACGATATCCTGGTATGCCATGATGCCGCCTACTCGGAAATGTCCTACGACGGGATCAAACCACCCAGTTTTCTGCAAGTTCCCGGGGCCAAAGATGTAGGCATAGAATTCCATTCGCTTTCCAAGACCTATAACATGACGGGCTGGAGAATTGGTTGGGCATGCGGCAAACAGGAAGCCATCGAGGTCCTGGGACGAATTAAATCCAACATCGATTCGGGAGTGTTCCAGGCTATCCAGTATGCAGCCATCGAAGCCTTGCGGGGACCTCAGGAATGTGTTGCTGAAGCCAATGCCATATACAGTGAGCGTCGCGCCGTGGCGGTGGCAGGACTGGAGAGGATGGGCTGGAAAGTGATCCCGCCCCAGGCGAGCTTTTATTTCTGGGCTCCTGTGCCGAAAGGATATACTTCCGCATCCTTTGCCGAACTGGTGCTGGAAAAGACGGGTGTTATTATAACCCCCGGCAGTGGATATGGAGAGTATGGAGAGGGATTTTTCAGAATAGCCCTTACCGTCAGCAAAGAGAGGCTTGAGGAAGCCTTCGACCGGATGTATATTGCTTTAGGAAAGGTGGAATTTTAGATGGTCAAGAGCATGACCGGTTTTGGGCGCAGCCAGGTAAACGCCCGGGGATATGAAGTTACCTGCGAGTTGAAGAGCGTTAACCATCGTTTTTTTGATCTTCACACCCGCATCTCACGCCGCTATGGTTACTTAGAGGACCGCATCAAGGATGAACTCAAGAAAAATCTTAATCGAGGCAGACTCGAAATCAGCATCAATATTGAGAAAACACAAGAAAAAGCAAGAAATATCACGGTTGACAAAGGTCTGGCTATGGCTTATCATGAATCTCTGAAGGATTTGGCTGGAAATCTCAATATTTCTCCGGATTTCAAGCTCATGGACATTTTCCGGCTCCCGGATGTTTTCAACCTGGTTGATGAAGAAGAGGATCCTGAAGTCATTTGGGAAGTCATGAAAGAAGCCGTGGAAGAAGCCTTGGGGTCGCTGATGGAGATGCGCCGTAAAGAAGGGGATAATCTCAGCCTGGACATTCTGTCCAGGAATGGGTATATACTCTCTGCCGTGAATCTACTGGAGAAAAGGTCCCCGCAGGTAGCCCTGGAATACCAGGAGAAGCTGCGGAGCCGTATAACCGATATGCTGGGGAATGTCAACATAGACGAAAACAGATTGCTGCAGGAAGCGGCCATGTTCGCCGATAAAGCCAGTATCACCGAAGAAATAGTTAGGTTGAAGAGCCATGTCAAACACCTGGACGAACTGTTGCAGTCTCCGGATGCGGTAGGACGGAAGTGCGATTTCCTGGTGCAGGAGATGTTCAGGGAGATCAATACCATTGCCTCCAAAGCCAATGATATTGAGATGAGCCAGATAGTGGTAGAAGTAAAAGCAGAGTTGGAAAAAGTCAGGGAACAACTGCAGAACATCGAATAGAAGAGGAGGTGGCCTGGATAATTCCGGGACCGAATGGACATTAAATTGGTAAATATCGGATTTGGTAATATAGTGGCCGCACATCGTATCGTAGCCATCGTGAGTCCGGAGTCGGCGCCCATAAAGAGGATCATTCAGGAAGCCAGGGATAAAGGGGTTTTAGTCGATGCAACCTATGGCCGCCGCACCAGGGCGGTTATTGTAGTCGACAGCGGCCATGTCATTTTATCGGCGGTCCAGCCGGAAACAGTAGCTAACCGGCTTGGGTCCAAAGAGTCAGTCAGCGAAGATGTTTGATTTGATGAGAGTGTGATGGATATATGGTCAGAAAAGGCATCCTGTTCGTTGTATCTGGTTCGTCAGGGGTCGGTAAAGGCACCATAAATAAAGCGGTACTGGAAAAAGTAAGTGACATAAGGATGTCCGTATCCGCTACTACCCGCTCCCAGCGGGACGGGGAAGTTGAGGGCAGGGACTATTTTTTTATCAGCCCCGACGAGTTCACAGCCAGGGTCAAGAATGAAGAGTTTCTCGAGTATGCCCGGGTCTATTCGCATATGTATGGTACCCCCAGGCAGTTTGTCGAGGAGAATATGCAAAAAGGCTATGACCTTTTACTGGAGATAGATATTCAGGGCGCGATGAAGGTTAAGGAACAGATGCCCCAGGGTGTCTTCATTTTCATCCAGCCCCCCAGTCGGGATGTCCTGGCCCAGAGGATCCATGGCCGGGGCCAAGATTCCATGGACAGCATCCGGGCCCGTCTGGCAGCTTATGAACAGGAGATGGCCATGAGGAAACACTATGATTATGTGGTGGTCAATGATGAACTGGAAGAAGCAGTATATAAGGTACAGGCGATAATTGTTGCCGAACGTTGCAGGGTCAGAATTTAATGTAAGGAGTGGTAGATTTGATTCCACCTTCAACCCGGGACCTGATCAATATAGGGCAGAGTAAATATGCAGTGGTGGTTGCTGCTGCCCAGCGGGCGCGTACCCTTTCCGACAAGAAAAGAAACGACGAAAATTATCGGTTGTCCAGCATGGTGACTGAAGCCCTGGATGACATTATAAATTCTAGAGTGATTATCGTTACCAGGATACTGGAACAGGATCCAAGGGTGAAATGACATGGCCAAGACAGTAGGTATCGGCATCACCGGCGGAATCGCAGCATACAAAATAGCGGATTTGGTCAGCCGGCTCAAGAAAGATGGTCATGAAGTAATAGTGATGATGACCGCGGCCGCCACCAATTTCATCACCCCCCTGACCATGAAAACCTTGTCGGGGCGGGAGGTTCTGACCGATCTCTGGAACGAGTCCCAGGGTTTCAATGTCCAGCACATCGATGTAGCTGAACAATTGGACCTGCTGGTGATCGCTCCGGCTACGGCTAATTTCATTGCCAAAATGGCTCACGGGCTTGGTGACGATCTGCTTTCAACTGTGGTGCTGGCCAATACCGCTCCGGTTCTGGTGGTTCCTTCGATGAACACCAATATGTTTGAGAATAAGATAGTCCAGAGCAACATTTCCATCCTCCAGGATTACGGATATCATTTCCTGGAACCTGGCAGCGGCCACCTGGCTTGCGGGACTGCCGGCAAGGGAAGATTGCCGGAGGTTCAGGACATTCTGCACAGGATAGAAGAACTTCTCTGTCCCAAACAGGACCTGAAAAACAAGCGTATCATGGTCAATGCCGGCTCTACTTGCGAAGATATCGATCCGGTCAGGTTCATAACCAACCGCAGTACGGGCAAGATGGGGTACGCCTTGGCCCGAGAAGCTTTGTCCCGCGGGGCTGAGGTTATTCTGGTTAGCGGGCCCTCGCAGTTGGCAGTGCCGGCTGGAGTCCGGTTCATACCGGTCCGCAGCGCGAGGGAAATGTGTGAAGAGATGTTGAAGTACCAAGCTGACTGTGATATTATCATTGGTGCGGCTGCGGTAGGCGACTTCAGAGTTGCCAGGGTTGCCGATCAAAAAATCAAAAAAACCGAAGACAAAACACTACAGGTGGTCCTCGAATTAGTGGAGAATCCCGACATATTGAAAGAGCTTGGCAAGCATAAAAACGAGCATATGATCATGGTTGGCTTCGCTGCGGAAACCGAGAATGTCCTGGAAAATGCCAAGAAGAAATTGCTGAGCAAGAATCTGGATCTGATCGTGGCCAATGATGTTACGGTTGAGGAGGCCGGTTTTGCAGCCGACACCAATGTGGTGACCCTGATTGACAGGGCAGGCGGGTGCAAGCCCCTGCCGAAAATGAGTAAAGATGAAGTTGCTGCAGCCATAATTGACAGCGTTGTCGCACTTTTTAAAATTCCAGGTGGGGAGAGGGAGGATTGAATTGACCAGAAAATTGTTTACTTCCGAATCAGTTACAGAAGGTCATCCTGATAAAATGGCCGACCAGATCTCTGATGCTATTCTAGATGCGATTATCAGCCAGGATCCGTATGCCCGGGTGGCAGCTGAGACCCTGGTGGCCACTGGATTGGTGCTGGTAGCGGGACAGATCACAACCGATTGCTATGTGGATATCGCCAAAATCGTTCGCAGCACAGTCCGGGAAATCGGCTACACCAGAGCGAAATACGGATTCGACGACGAGACCTGTGCGGTTTTGACTTCGATTGATGAACAATCGACCGATATCGCCATGGGAGTAAACAAGGCATTAGAGGCTAAAACCGGTACGAAATCCGAGAATATATACGATGCCACCGGAGCTGGAGACCAGGGCATGATGTTCGGTTACGCCACCAATGAGACTGAGGATTATATGCCGCTCACTGCTCACTTGGCCAACAGAATGGCCCTGCGATTGGCTGAGGTCAGGAAAGAAGGCATTATTAAGTATCTGCGGCCTGATGGTAAAACCCAGGTTACCGTGGAATACGAGGGCAGCAAACCCAAACGGGTTGATGCAGTGGTAGTATCGGCTCAACACCATCCTGACGTTCCCCATGAGACTATAGAAAAAGACATCATTGAACATGTGGTCAAGTTTGTCGTTCCGGCTGAAATGCTGGATGAGAACACCAAATACTATATCAATCCCACCGGGCGGTTTGCGATTGGCGGCCCCCAGAGTGATACCGGCCTGACAGGCCGCAAAATCATTGTCGATACCTACGGGGGAATGGCCCGGCACGGGGGTGGTTGTTTCTCCGGCAAGGATCCGACCAAAGTAGATCGTTCAGCCTGCTATGCAGCCCGTTACGTGGCCAAAAACCTTGTGGCTGCTGGCGTAGCAGAACGCTTGGAGATTCAGGTGGCTTATGCCATCGGAGTTGCCCACCCCATCTCCATTTCAGTGGAATGTTTCAATACCAATGCGGTGCCTGAGCAGAAGATCGTGGAACTGGTCAGGGAGCATTTCGATTTGCGGCCGGCAGCCATCATACATGACCTTGACCTGCGGAGACCCATTTATAAAAAGACTGCATCCTACGGACACTTTGGCCGCCAGGATCACGATTTCACATGGGAGCGGCTAGATAAAGTCCAAGCTATCCGCGCCTCACTGGGTTGGTAGCTCTGGCAGGCGGACGGGGCATAGTCATCCAAAGGGCGGGATTATCCCGCCCTTTCAATTATTCAAGAATTGTCCGAGCCGGAATCTGGAATTTCGGTGTCCAATAAAGGGGAAAGCCATGTTTTGCGTGGATGTGACGGTAAATATACCCGCCCGGCAATTGAGGAGCAGCTACACTTACGCGGTTCCCGGGCAATGGCTGGATGAGATCGCGGTGGGCAAAAGAGTCTGGGTAGATTTCAGGGGACAAGGGACAGAAGGTTATATCGTCAGCCGGCCCAAGCCTTGTGAATATACAGATGTGAAGCCCCTGCAGAGCATCCTGGACGCTACGCCCATTTTTGATGAACACTTGCTGCAGTTGGCCAAGTGGATGAGCGAAAATTATTTCTGCCCTCTGGCTGTCATTTTGAATCTCATGGTACCCAGAGGACTTCATAAGAACAAGAGCCAAGTGGTGCTCACGGCTATTTTGCCCCATGAATTCGACCACCTTGTGACCCAGGGCAAAAGCCTGAACCACGAGCTGTTTGCCAGGTTGTGGGAACAGGGCGAAATATCATGGAGCGAGGCTCGCAAATTTTCCGGGCCACAGGAACTGGCGGACTACGAAAAGCAAGGATATATCATTTGTCCCGAGGTGTACCTTCCCATTAAAATGCCGAAAACAGCCGCTGTTTACTCCCTGACTCGAGTATTTACTGAAGCAGAGCTGGCGGAAATGAAGCGCAGGGCCCCGCGCCAGGCAGAATTGATCGAGCTCCTGTCCTCTCAAGATGTTGATGGCGAGCAAATGGCCAGGAAAAAATCTTTGCATGCTCTCAAAACACTTGTCAAAAAGGGCTATGTAAAGGCAAATCCCCCAAGAGCGGCTGTTCTGGAAACCGGCTGGAATCTAAGCCCTGAACAGGAATTAGCGGTTGCACAAGTCAAGAAAGCCTTGGAATCTGGGCAATATGCGGACATGCTCCTGTTCGGAGTAACCGGCAGCGGCAAGACCGAGGTCTATTTGCGGGCAGCCGAACTGGCTCTGGCTGCGGGCAGGGGAGTCATCGTGCTGGTTCCTGAAATCGCCTTGACACGGCAGCTGGTTGAGGTATTCGCTGCCCGCATCAACGGCCTGGCTGTCCTGCACAGTGGCATGGCAGATGGAGAGCGCTTTGCAGAATGGACCCGCATCAGGGAAGGACAGGCCAGACTGGTGCTGGGAGCCAGATCCGCCGTATTTGCCCCTGTCTCGGAGCTGGGACTCATTATTATCGATGAGGAACAGGAAGGGACCTTCAAACAGGAAGAATTGCCCCGCTATCATGCCAGGGAGGTTGCAGAGCAGCGGGCTAGGTTGGCAGGTGCAGTATTGTTGGCAGGCAGTGCGACCCCAGCCCTTGAAACCTATAATAAGACCGCATCAGGCCGGTCCAAACTGCTGGTTCTCCAGGAAAGGGTCGGCGGAGGGCGATTGCCCCACATAACTATAGAAGACCTGCGCCTGTCATTCAAGGGACACCGGCGAGGGTTGATTTCCCCCACTCTGCGCGACAAGATCTCTGTGAACCTCCGCCGGGAAGAGCAGATCATTCTCTTCCTAAACCGGCGAGGCTATGCTCCGGTGACATTATGCTGGGATTGCGGGCAGATCCGGTTATGCCCCACATGTTCAGTGGGAATGACCCATCACCGGGATATTGGCTGCGATGTATGCCATTACTGCAATCGCCGCATGCCGCCGGTCAAAACCTGCTCCCATTGCGGGAGCAACCACTTGCAGCATGTTGGCTCGGGAACCCAAAGAGTCGAAGAGGAAATCAGGCAGCAGTTTCCTGAAGCCCGTATCGAGCGCTTGGACCTGGACAGCAGTCGCAGGAAGGGAGTCCAGCAGGCGATACTGACCAGGATGAAGGAAAAAGAGATAGATATACTGATTGGGACGCAGATGATCGCGAAAGGTTTGGATTTCCCCGGGGTTTCCCTGGTTGGGGTGGTGGATGCCGATGCCATGTTGAATATACCCGATTTTCGCAGTGGAGAAAGGTGTTTCCAGTTGCTGGTGCAGGCAGCGGGGCGGGCGGGCCGTGGCGAAATACCTGGCGAAGTTGTCATACAGACATATAATCCTGACCACCCGGTGATCAGGATGGCGGCTGCCCAGGACTATCCCAGTTTTTTCGCATACGAAATAGATCTGCGTCAAACCCTGAACTACCCGCCATTCACCAACTTGCTGAAAATAGTATTCACTTCAGCCAACGAGGAGGCGGCTGTTTTCACGGCCCGGGCCACACTGGCATTTACCGAAGAACTCATCGATGCCTGTGAAGAGGACTACCAGATGCTGGGGCCGGCTCCATGCCCTATACAGAAAATCCGTAACCGTTTCCGCTATCAGTTGCTGATAAAATGCCGGAGTAAGGAGTTATTGCAGAGCATTGCTCAGCATATTCTCAGCCAGTCGCTGCCTAAACATGTTAAAATGGACCTAGACCTGAACCCAATCTCAACCATTTAAGGAGGTCTTTAATGGCGGTCTACAAGATACTGACAGAACCGGATCCGGTTTTACGCGCCAAAGCGTTGCCGGTTAAGAATATCAATTCCGGGGTACTCAGATTACTGGAAAATATGCGTGATACCATGTATGCAGCTGAGGGAGTTGGTCTGGCTGCTCCCCAAATCGGGGTATCGAAGCGCATCATTGTCGTCGACCCGGGGGAAAATTGTATTGTCCTGATTAATCCTGAAATCATCCGCCTGGAGGGCGAATTTGGCGGATCGGAAGGTTGCCTCAGCGTACCAGGAAAAGTAGGTTGGCTGAATCGCGCTCAGAAAATAGCGGTGCGGGCTCAAAATCCACATGGTGAAAACATTGAAATTGAAGCCTCCAACTATTTAGCCCGCATATTACAGCATGAAATAGATCACCTTGATGGAATTCTATTCCCCGACAAAGCCCTTAAGATCCGGAGTGATGCCAAATAGATGAGGAGGGACAAATTATGAAAGTTGTCTTTATGGGCACTTCCGAGTTTGCCGTACCTTCATTGACCAAAATCATCGAAGCCGGTTATCCTGTAATCGGAGTGGTCACCCAACCCGACCGTCCCAGCGGCAGAGGAAAAAAGCTCAAGCCATCTCCGGTCAAGGAGACTGCATCAGGCCTGGGGCTTCAGGTATTTCAGCCTCAGCGTATCAGGGAAGAAGACGCTATCGAGGTGATTCGAAATTGGGGGGCAGACCTGATTGTTGTGGTTTCATTCGGCCAGATCCTGCCACCGGAGATCCTTGATTTGCCGCGGCTGGGATGCATCAATCTCCATGCCTCGCTTCTGCCTCATTACCGGGGGGCAGCGCCCATCCAGCGCGCCATAATGGCCGGGGACAAAGTGACTGGCGTTACTACCATGTTTATGGATGCCGGCTTGGACACCGGAGATATTATTCTTCAGAAACCTGTGGAAATCGAAGAGGACCTGGAGCATGGGCAGATTTCTGACCTGCTGGCCCAGGTGGGCGCGGAAATATTGATCGACACCATGGCCATCATTGCCAGCGGATCCACTCCACGCCGCAAACAGGACAATCATCGCAGCAATTATGCTCCCATGCTTACCAGGGCGGATGAGAAGATAGACTGGAACCGTGATGCCGGCGCTATCAGGAACCAGATCCGTGCCTTGAGTCCTCATCCGGCCGCTTACACTAGTCTAGGGGAGCATCATTTCAAGATTTACAAAAGCCGTGTAGTGGACAAGGATGCTGTAGGTGCACCGGGGCAAGTGACAGCCATAACCCCGGATGGATTTCAGGTTCAGACTTCAAAAGGAATCCTGGAAATATTGGAGGTCCAGCGGCCTGGCAAAAAGAGAATTTCCAGCCATGAATTCCTGAAAGGTTTCAGGATGTTGCCTGGAGATATGCTTGGCTAGGGGGAAATCGACATGGAAACCAAAAAACGCGTTTATATAGGATTGCTGGTAGGAAGCATGTTCCTGGCAGCACTGCTGACCGCAGCAGGCTGGTATCTGGCTTTGAACCGGGAATTCATCCTGAGCCGGATACTCCTTATCATAATAATTGCCGTCCTGGTTGCCTTCTTTATCCTGATGGGCATCGGCATCATCGCACTGGTCATCATGCTGATCAGGTCCAAGACCATACCGTCCCTGGATAGCATCACCAGGATCGCTAACGAAGTCATGTTCCCTATCGCCTTAGGTACGGGAAGGATAATCGGCATCAGCAAGGAGAAAATCCTGCGCTCCTATATTGAAGTAAACAACAATCTGGTAAAATCCAAGAAGTTGTTATTGGAAGGGAGACAGGTGCTGATCCTTTTGCCCCATTGCCTGCAGGATTCTGATTGTCCCCACAAGATAACCATGGATATACACAACTGCCAGCAGTGCGGTAAGTGTTCTATTGCGGAGATCATAGCTCTGGGTGAGAAATACCATACCCTCATCAAGGTTGCTACCGGCGGCACCCTGGCCCGCAAGTTCATAGAAGAGAGCAGGCCCCGGGGAGTCGTAGCAGTAGCCTGCGAACGGGATCTGTCCATGGGAATTCATGATTCCAGCGCCTTGCCAGTTATAGGTGTGCTGAACTGCAGGCCCAATGGACCTTGTATAAACACCGACGTTGATCTGGCTAAAATCGAGCAAGCTATTTTGACCATCTGTAAAGGAGGATAAATGAATGGGTTATCTGTTTTTTATTTTGCCGGCTCTGCTCATATCCATGTACGCCCAATACAAAGTCAAATCGACCTTCACCAAGTATTCTCAGGTCAGATCCGCCTACGGCCGCACCGGAGCAGACGTAGCTGCCAATCTGCTGCGCCTGAATGGGCTGGGCAACAAGGTTGGAATTGAGCCCATACGCGGAGAACTGACCGACAATTACGATCCGCGCAGCCAAGTTTTGCACCTGTCTGAATCAGTTTACGGCAACAACTCGATTGCTGCAATCGGGGTGGCGGCCCACGAGGTAGGACATGCCATCCAGCACAACCAGCAGTATGCTCCCATGCAGTTGCGTCATGCCATCGTGCCTGTAGCCAATTTCGCATCTGCCGCTTCCTTTCCTATACTATTGGTGGGTATGCTGATCAACAGCCTCAACCTGATCATGTTTGGAGTCATCCTTTTTTCGGCAGTAGTTCTTTTCCATGTGGTGACCTTGCCCGTGGAACTCAACGCCTCCAACCGCGCTGTCCTCCAGTTGAGCCAGGCTGGTCTGATCAGCAGCGAGGAAGTGCCCCTGGTTAAAAAAGTTCTGGGAGCTGCGGCCATGACTTACCTGGCAGCAACCCTTATGGCAATTGCCAATTTGCTCTATTATGTCATGATATTCATGGGCGGAAGGGATGAGTAAATCGTCCTCAAGGGCAAAAAATGAAGCTCGCCACACAACCCTGCTGATTGTCTACGATGTATTGGAAAAAGGTGCCTACGCCAACCTGAGCCTGGACAAGCATATGGAGAGGTCCAAGCTCCCGGTCGAGGACCGGCACCTGGTAACCGAGATCGTTAATGGAACCATAAGGATGCTTAAGCACCTGGATTGGGTGCTTAATGCGTTTCTGCCCAAGCCGGTGGCGGACCAAAATCCTTGGTTGCGCAATATTTTGCGGATGTCTGCCTATCAGATGATGTTCATGGACCGCATACCGGATTATGCCGTGGTAGACAGCGCAGTGGATTTAGCTAATGCCAGGCTTGGCAGGAAATTGGGCGGTGTTGTCAACGGGGTCCTGCGCAACCTGGCGCGCAACCGGGAAAAGATCGTCTATCCGGACCAGGGGGAGGGCAAAGCATTTCTCTCCGTTTATTATTCACAGCCTGAATGGCTGGTGGAGATGTGGCTCAGTGACTATGGCCCGGAAGCGACTCGCGACATGCTCGAATACCTAAACCAATCCCCCCGGGTCACGCTCCGCAACAATCAATTGACAGGCAGCCGGGCCGAACTGCAAGCCCAACTGAAGGGCGAAGGGATAAGTACTGTTTTTAGTTCTCAAACTCCATGGAGCTTGATAGTCACAGGCATGGGGGCCAGCCTGGGCAGCCTGCAGTCATATCGTGAAGGGCGTTTTTATGTCCAGAACGAAGGCTCCATGCTGGCGGTGGCCGTCCTTGATCCCCAACCAGGCGAACATCTCATCGACCTGTGTTCAGGGGTGGGAGGCAAAGCCACTATTATGGCGGAAATGATGCATGACCGCGGTCAGGTGGATGCCATTGAACTGCATCCCCACAAGGTGTCTCTGCTTAAAGATAATTGCCGTCGGCTTAAGATATCCTCCGTGGTTCCATATCAACGGAATATTTTGCAGTTGCCGCCGGGCAGTTTCAAGGGCTCCGGGGTTTTACTGGATGCACCCTGCTCAGGGCTGGGGGTTTTGAACAGGAGGGCGGACATGCGATGGCGGAGAACGAGGGAAGAGATCGAGGATCTGAGCAGGTTGCAGGCTGGTCTGCTGCGGATCGCCTCCGATATGGTGCAGCCTGGCGGCAGGCTGGTCTATACTACCTGTACAGTTGACCGCCTCGAGAATCAAGCGTTAGTTGAGAGTTTCCTGGCGGGCAACGGCGAATTTGGCCTGGAGGATTTCAGTTCTCAGCTCGGATTTTTTCCGCTGGACGACGGGGACCTTTATCAGGCCAGTCAGGGCATGCTCTGCCTGTTGCCTGGAAAATACCAGACTGACGGGATGTTTTTTGCTCGTATGAAAAGGAGCGGATATATTCAAGATGGAAACTAAACCTAAGATAGAATTGCTGGGAATGGATATCCAAGAGCTGGAAAAATATCTGCTGTCTCTTGGAGAACCCAAATTCAGAGCCAGTCAGATTTACACCTGGATATACCGCAAACAGGTCAGTTCCTTTTATGAGATGAGTGACCTTCCCAAGGCGTTTCGGGCTAGACTCGATGAGTCGGCTCAGATATCCATCCCCAGGGTGTTGAAACAGCGGGTTTCTCAGGATGGAACCAGGAAATTCCTGATGGAGATGAACGACAAGAAGCGGGTGGAAACAGTGGTTATCCCTCAAAGCAGGGACAAGCATACCCGCTACTCTCTTTGCATTTCAACCCAGGTGGGCTGCCCGGTGGGTTGTGTATTTTGTGCCACTGGGCAGTCAGGTTTTCAAAGAAACCTGGCTGCATTCGAAATGGTTGGGCAGGTACTGGGTTCCCGGCGGGAATTGGCGAAACGCTTGAAAACACCAGACGAGGCTTTGATAACCAATATAGTGTACATGGGGATGGGTGAACCGATGCTTAATTTTGATGCCATGGTAGAGTCGATCCGGATCCTTAACGACCACCGGGGGATCAATATCGGGCAGAGACATATGACTGTTTCCACTGCGGGTGATGTGAAAGGGATAGAAAGACTAGCCGGGGAGGACTTGCAGGTAACTTTGGCCATTTCACTCCATGCCAGCAACGATGAACTGCGCAGCCAACTGATACCTTTGAATCGAAAATACCCTCTAACCGAATTAATGCAGGCGGTCAAATACTATGTGGATCAGACCCATCGGCGGGTCACTTTCGAGTATATTATGCTGGATAATGTCAATATAGGTCTTGAGGATGCACAAGCCCTGATCAAATTAGTGAAACCAGTGCTGGCGAACGTTAACCTGATTCCTTATAATGAAGTAAGCGGTCTGGAGTTCAGGAAACCTTCCCAGTCCAAGGTCAGTCGATTCTTCGGCTGGTTGAAGGAAGGGGGCCTGGAGGTAACTCTCAGGGAAGAAAGAGGTGCCGATATTGAGGCAGCGTGTGGTCAGCTAAGTGCCAACCGGGACCGCAAAGTCAAATAATGTTGAATACTCGAGGTGTGTCATGAAAGTAGCAGCGATTACGGACTTGGGGCTGCATAGAAAAAGAAATGAAGACCGTTACTGGATCGATATGGAACGCGGGATTTTCATAGTATGTGATGGCATGGGCGGGCACCGGGGCGGTGATGTAGCTGCCAAATTGGCCATAGAGACAATGCAGCAAAACCTGGTGTTCACCGACTATGAAACAATAATTCCAGTACTGCTGGCTTCGATCGAAAAAGCCAACCAGGTCATATTCGAAAAAGGCTGCTCGGATCCGGAATTATTCGAAATGGGGACCACGATAACGGCAGCAGTGATACAAGACAACCGCTTGACCGCAGCCCATGTGGGGGACAGCAGTCTTTTTCGATTCCACCAGGGGCAGCTTGGCAAGATCACCCGGGATCACACCCTGGCAGAGAAGCTGCGCCAGGAAGGATTGGTCGAAGCAAGTGATGTGGCGGTCAGCCAGTACAAGCATGTTCTGACCAGGGCAGTTGGAGTGGATCCGCAAGTGGATCCAGATTTGATTCAAATGGAAGTACTTAGCGGAGATTGGATACTGCTGTGCACCGATGGCTTGACAGATATGATTACTGAAAAAGAGATCGCCCAAGAGATCAGGGGTGGCCTTGAGCCCCAGGAGCTAGCCGGCAAACTGGTTGACCAGGCTTTGCGGCGGGGCGGATTTGACAATATAACCGTTGTGCTCATTAGCATCTGATTAGGAGGTACGGAATTTGGACGCAACTACCCTGGGTGGACGTTATGAATTATTGGAGGTTATCGGCGAAGGCGGCATGTCCACTGTTTACAAAGCCCGGGATCGGGTGCTGGATAGAATCGTGGCAGTCAAAATATTGCGGAGTGAGTTCGCCTCTGATAAAGGATTTGTGGAGAAGTTCAAGAGCGAAGCCCTGGCGGTTGCCAGTTTCTCCCACCCCAATATAGTCAACATCTACGATGTGGGGCAGGAAAATGATGTCCACTATATTGTCATGGAATTCGTAGACGGAAAAACCCTCAAGGAAATAATAAGGGAACAGGCCCCGCTGCCGGTGGAGCAAGCCGTAAACATTGCTGTTGGGGTATGCGACGGGGTGCACCATGCCCACGAGAAAGGCATAATTCACCGGGACATCAAGCCCCACAACATACTTATTACGGAACAGGGCATGGTGAAAGTTGCTGATTTCGGCATCGCTAGGGCGATCAGCAACAGCACCATTACTTACGGGAAAAATATCGTAGGTTCGGTGCATTACTTCTCTCCGGAGCAGGCCCGGGGGGAAGGGATCAATCGGACCACCGATATATATTCGATAGGCTGCGTTCTCTTCGAAATGCTGACCGGCAAAGTGCCGTTCAATGCCGATAGCCCGATTACAGTGGCATTGAGGCATATCCACGATGAACCTCCGTCACCCCGGAGCATCAATCCAGACATACCCGAGGATTTGGAAGCCATCATCTTCAAAGCCATGGCTAAAGATCCAGGCAAACGCTTCCAGAGTGCTCTGGAGATGCGTAACACGCTGCTTGCCGTCGGCAAGGAAGCCCAGGCTGCCCCTGCTGCGCTTAAAGCAGGCGACAAAAAGAGTTTCCTGCCCGGCAAGACTAAAAGAATAAGCCGATTGGGTTGGGGATTGATTGCTGTCGCCCTGGTCGGATTATTCTCGGGGATGTTTTACATGATGGCCGGAAATTTGTTCGGGCAGGAAGTGGCGGTTCCGGAAATCGTAGGTATGGATATAAAAGAGGCCGAATCAGAACTGGACAAATTGGATCTGGTTATGAATATTGTTGCCCGCCAGGCTGACGAAAAGGTTCCCGCTGATGCAGTCATTTCCCAGGATCCGGTCAGTGGGCGTAAAGTAAAATCAGGACGGGAGATTAATGTCGTGATAAGTCTGGGCGCCGAGCAGGTCAAGGTCCCCAACATTACAGGTGTGAATATTACTGAGGCCGGGACGCGGCTAGCCAATAGAGGACTGAATCTAGGAGCCATACAAGAAGTCTATGACGAAAAATATGAGACCGGGATGGTTATTTCTCAGAATCCAGCTGTGGATGCTTCGGTTGGTGCCGGTACCAAAGTCGATGTGGTAGTGAGCAAAGGCAAACAACCAGTCAAAGTCAATATGCCTGATCTGCTGGGATTATCTCAAGCCAGCGCTACCAGGAAACTGCTCGATAACAAATTAGTGCTCGGGGAGGTAAAGAGCGCATCCAGCACCACCTATTTCGAAAATCAGGTATCAGCCCAGGACACTGCTCCGGGAGTGATGATTGATGAGGGGTCCAAGGTCAATATTACAGTCAGCACCGGCCCGGGGCCTGCATCCAAGACCAAGAAGCTGCAGTTTGATTTGCCGGATGAACAAGATTTCTATAAGGTGGTCATAAATGTCAGTGATAAAGCAGGTGAGAGGGAAGTATACAACAGCCTGCACAAAGGCGGAGATACCGTCAGCGTCGGGATCAATTATTCTGGAACCGGTACAGCTGAGGTGCTTCTAAACGGTAAGCGCTTCAAAAGCTACACTCTGACATAGAGTTTAGGCCGATCGTGGGGTGAACATGAGCCATATACCAAAGGAAGGTTTGATAATCAAGAATTATGCCGGTTTCTACTATATCCAAGACGAGGATAAAGTCATCCATACCTGCAGAGTCAGGGGCAAACTCAAAGCACGCCTGCTGACCGGGGACAGGGTAAGATTTACCCCCCTGGAGGGCCATACTGGAATACTGGAGGATTTGCTGCCCCGCCACAATCATCTCCAGCGTCCCCGGGTGGCGAATGTTACCCGGGTTTTGATCGTGATGGCTTATGACCAGCCCAAACCGGACCTAATGCTCTTGGACAGACTGCTTTTCCTGGCTCTATATAATGGGATCGTTCCCTGTATCATCATGAACAAATGTGACCTTAAAGCTGACACGGTCACGAGCCAGATCCTTGACTACTATCCTAGCATCTGCAGGATCTTCACTACATCCGCAGGACGCCAGGTGGGGATTGAGGAACTCAGCCAGGCAATCACCGGGCAAATCGCGGTGTTTGCCGGACCGTCGGGTGCCGGCAAGTCTAGTCTCATGCAGCAGCTAACCGGTAACAGCCAAGTACGCACCCAGCCAGTCAGTGATCGCATCGGGCGCGGCAAACACACTACCCGCCATGTGGAACTGTTTCCATTGCCCGGGGGAGGGTGGGTAGCAGATACTCCCGGATTCAGTGTACTGGACATGCCAGCATTGCGGCGTGAAGAGCTGAGGGACTATTTCCCTGATTTCGATCCTTATGAAGGACAATGCCAATTTGGGGATTGTCTGCACTACCGCGAGCTGCAGTGCGGGGTCAAAAACGCTTTGCAGGAGGGCCTGCTGCTTTCATCCCGATACCAGAATTATTTAAAGATGCTGGAAGAAATTATGGAGAAGGAGAGGTGCTACTAGTGATCTTGATTGCACCTTCTATTCTGTCCGCCAATTTTGCTCGTTTGGCGGAAGATATACGCAGGGTAGAGGAAGCTGGAGCGGACTGGCTGCATGTGGATGTGATGGACGGTCATTTCGTTCCCAATCTCACTATTGGGCCGCAGGTGGTTGCGGACATCCGCCGGGAAACCAATTTGCTCATGGATGTCCACCTTATGATAGAAACACCGGAAAGACTCATACCGGCCTTTATCGAAGCAGGGGCAGATATGATCACGGTGCACACAGAATGTTGTCCCCACCTGCACCGCATTATCGCCATGGTCAAAGAGAGCGGGATTCTAGCCGGAGTGGCCTTGAATCCTGCTACCCCCGTGTCCAGTATAGAAAATGTAATCGGGGATGTGGACCTGATACTGGCTATGAGCGTCAATCCCGGTTTCGGCGGGCAAAAGTTCATCCCGGTGATCCTCAAAAAATTGGCCCAGATCAGGCAGATTTTGGCGGATCGCGGTTCTGATGCATATCTGCAGGTGGATGGGGGGATCAACTTAGAGACGGGGAGAGAATCAGTAAAGGCTGGAGCCAATGTTCTGGTAGCTGGATCCTTTATATACAAAGCTCCGGACATCAGGCAAGCGGTCTTGGATTTAAAAGCACTGGGCTCTGAAACCCAATATCTAAGAGAAACTAAGAATATTTAGAAGAGGAAAAATAGAATGAATCCAACTATGGAGTCCTGGGGCTATCATATTTTCACCTATGGATGTCAGATGAATGTGCGCGATTCAGAAATAATAGCCGGTTTATTGACTTCCCAAGGAGGTATCTTGCAGAACCAGCCTGAATTGTCAGACCTGATCATTTTCAACACTTGCAGTGTCCGGCATTCAGCCGAGAACAAAGTCTACGGCAAGCTGGGCGAATATTTGAAGATCAAAAATACCCGCCCGGACATGATCATAGCTTTCGGGGGCTGTATGGCCCAAACACCTGGTGTAGTCAGCAGAGTAAAGAAAATGGGAGTGGACATCGTTTTCGGCACCCACAATCTGCACCTGCTGCCCCAGCTGATAGAAAAACGCCGCCAGGGTAAGAAAAAAGTGGTAGAGGTTTGGCCGGAGCACGGAGAAATCATCGAAGCCCTGCCTTCCCAGCGTAATCCGGGCTGGAGTGCGTTTGTAAACATAATGTACGGGTGCAACAATTACTGCAGCTATTGTATCGTTCCATATACCCGGGGACGGGAAAGAAGTCGCCGGCCCCAGGACATCGTAGCGGAACTGCAAGCTTTGGCAGATGAAGGCTTCAAGGAGGTAACCCTTCTGGGGCAAAACGTCAATTCTTACGGTCAAGGGCTGCCAGAAGCATGCGATTTCGCGGATTTGCTCCAAATGGCTGACAGCATATCTGGCCTGGAGCGCATAAGATTCACCACCTCCCATCCCAAGGATATGTCTGACAAGCTGATCGATACCATCGCTGCCGGGCACAACCTGTGTGAGCATATCCACGTGCCGCTCCAAGCTGGTAGTAATGAGGTGCTAATAAGGATGAACCGTCTCTATAGTCGCCAGCACTACCTGGAACTCGTGGCCAAAATGAGGGAGAGGATACCGGGAGTAGCCATCAGCAGCGACCTGATCGTCGGATTCCCGGGCGAGACGGAGGCGGATTTCCAGGATACGCTGGAGATGGTGGAAAAGGTCAGGTTTGATTCAGCCTTTACCTTCATGTACTCTACCCGGACTGGCACCCAGGCGGCCAGTTTGCCGGATCAAATAGATATTGAGACCAAAAAGGAGCGCTTGATGCGGCTAAACCAGATCCAGTACGCTATCGCAGCGGAGATCAACCGCGGCTTAGAGGGTAAGATCGAGGAAATAATGGTGGAAGGACCCAGTAAAACCGACAGCCGTCGGATGACCGGGCGCACCCGCACCAATCGCATCGTGATATTTGAGGGCTCCCCGGACTTGGCTGGTGAGCTGCTGAGGATCAGAATAACCAAAGGCAAGACTTTTTCGCTATTCGGAGAGGCAGTGGATGGTGGACCGATAATTAATTAAGGTAGGAGGCAAAAACATGGAGAAAGAACAGATACTGACTAAGGCATTCGAACTAGGTGCGGCTATTGCCAGATCGGAAGAAATGGGCATTTTGCAAACCATACAGGACCGGGTGAGTTCTGATGCGGGGGCTTCCGGTCTGATCATGAATTACCAGGATACCATGCAGCAGATGGAAAATAAACGCAAGGACGGATTGGACATCTTGCCGGCAGAAATCAGCCACCTGGAAAACCTGCAGCATGAACTGACCGGTAATCCGCTGGTGAGCGAGCTTATCCAGGTGCAACAAAACTTCAACAATCTGATGGAGGGTGTATATTTCGCCATCAACCAGGCAATAAACGGGGAATCTTGCAGTTCGGACTGCAGTTCCTGCCAAGGCGGCTGCAGCATGTAGCCATTCATGAAACCGGTTTTGGAGAGCAAGTCGATAAGAAACTCAGGAAAGGCTTAGCTTAACTAAGTCTTTCTTTAATTATCTGCTGGTCCGCAACTGGACCGAAACCGTGGACAGTCTATTCCTAGAGTATAATCCGAGGAGGCACTGAATTTGGCAGGCTACACGCCCATGATCGAACAATATTTAAGGATCAAGTCTCTGCAACAGGATGCTATACTCATGTTTCGCCTGGGTGATTTCTATGAGATGTTCTTTGAAGATGCGCAGATTGCGGCCCGGGAACTGGATATCATACTCACTGCTCGTGACGGCGGAGTGGGCAAGATTCCCATGTGCGGGGTTCCGCACCATGCTGCCAGCAATTATATAGCCAAACTGATCGGCAAAGGATATAAGGTAGCCATCTGTGAACAGGTGGAAAATCCCAAACAGGCCACCGGCATAGTGAAAAGGGAAGTCACCCGGGTGATCACCCCCGGCACCATTTTAGACGAGCTGATGCTGCAGGAAGGCAAAAACAATTACCTGGCAGCTGTATACGAGGAGAATAAGAGGGCGGGTCTGGCTTTCATCGACATATCCACCGGTGATTTTATGATGACCGAGATGTCAGGTCCCGGCAGGTTGGATGAGTTGGACAGCGAATTGCAGCGTCTGGAACCTGCTGAGTGCCTCCTTCCGGCTGGCAGCAGCCTGGACTCTTTATGGCAGGACAATTTCTCCGGCCAGGAAATGTCTATAACCAGGATCGAGACCGATCTGCCCACCGCAGAGGAAGCCATAAATATTTTAAATGACTATTTAGGCCAAGGATCTGTTCCTCCAGGATACTTGGAACATTACAGCTGCGGGATCAGAGCTGCCAGCGCGATTCTTAAATTCGTTACCACCAATCAAAAACAAACCCTGAGCCACATCCGCAGCCTGGAGGTATACAGGAATTCCAGCTTCATGGAGCTTGACGCGGCTACCCGTCGCAATCTGGAGTTGACCGCCTCCCTCAGAGACGGGAAAAAGGAAGGTTCATTACTGGGGATAGTCGACCAATGCCGCACGTCTATGGGCAAAAGGACTATCCGGCAGTGGCTGGAACAGCCCCTGCGCGACCTGGAAAAGATCGGGGCCCGTCAAGAGGCGGTGCAGGAGCTGTTGGAGCGTGCCATCTGGCGACAGGAGATCCGGGAAGTCCTGGATAAAATATATGACCTGGAGCGCCTGGCCGGTAAAACCGGCAGCGGACAGGCAACCCCACGGGATCTCCTGACCTTGAAACACACCTTGCAGGTCTTACCGGCTTTGCAGATTCTGGTCAAACAGGCCCAAAGCACCCTGCTGCATGACTTGGGCGACTTCGAAGCCCTGCCGGAGGTGTACTCTCTTCTAGACCAGGCCCTGCATGAAGAAGCCCCCCTGACCATAAAAGAAGGGGGAATCTTCAAGACGGGTTACAATGCGGAGATAGATGAATTGAAGTCATTGACCAGCGAGGGCAAGAACTGGCTGCTGGACTTCGAAAGCCGCGAAAAAGAAAAGACCGGGATCAGAACCTTGAAAGTCGGATATAACCGGGTTTTCGGTTATTATATAGAGGTGGGCAATGCCAATCGCCATGCCGTGCCCCTGGATTACGTGCGGAAACAGACCCTGGTCAATGCCGAACGTTTTATCACCGAGGAATTGAAAGACTACGAGGAAAAAATCCTCGGCGCCCGTGACAGGTTGTATGCTATTGAGCACGAATGTTTCCTCGAATTGCGCCAGAAATTGCAGGAGCATGTGGGACGGATCAAGACCAGCGGGCGGATGATCGCCAGGCTGGATGTTTTGGCTGGCTTGGCCCAAACGGCTCACCTCAACAACTATGTTCGCCCCCAGTTGGGCAAGGATGGTAGAATTGAAATAAGGGCGGGTCGACACCCGGTGGTGGAAAAATTCCTGCGGGAGTCGCGCTTTGTACCCAATGACCTGGCCCTGGACCATGAGGGATCTCGTTTCGCAATCATCACCGGCCCCAATATGGGCGGCAAAAGCACCTATATGAGGCAAGCCGCACTTTTGGTCATCTTGGCTCAAATGGGGAGCTTCGTCCCTGCTGATTATGCCCGGATAGGCCTGGTGGACCGGATATTCACCAGGGTCGGGGCTGCGGATGACCTGAGCGGAGGCCAGAGCACTTTCATGGTGGAGATGCTGGAATTGGCCAAGATCATCGATCATGCCACCCAGGATAGCCTGGTGATACTCGATGAAGTCGGCAGGGGAACCAGCACTTACGATGGCTTGAGCATCGCTCAAGCAGCCAGCGAATATATACATGAAAACTTGAAAGCCAAGACCCTCTTTGCCACCCACTATCATGAACTTACCCAATTGGCTGAAAAGCACCCGGGTATTTTCAACCTGTCGGTTTCGGTCCTGGAGACTGGTGATACAGTGACCTTCCTGAAAAAGGTCCTGCCCGGCAAGGCTGATAAAAGTTATGGTATCCATGTGGCCAGACTGGCCGGCATTCCCCTCAAGGTAATCAACCGGGCTTATGCGATCCTCGAAGGGCTCGAAAATGAACAAAGACCGGCTCCTCAAAAGGCCTGGGAGCAGATCAGCCTTTTTGGGGAAGACAGCAACCAGGTATTAGAGGAATTGGAAAAGCTCAATGTGGACGAGTTGACTCCCAGGGATGCGCTTCTGCTTATTTATCGTTGGAAAGAATTGAGATGATATACAATTGAGGGGGCGTGATCAGATGCTAATCGGAATTGATGTCGGCGGAACTTTCACTGATGGAGTCCTGTTCGATGGCCGGGCGATAATAGCTACCGTAAAACAGCCCACCGACAATCAGGACCTCAAATCCACCCTGCTGCAAGTGCTTGACAGACTATTGACCCACACCCAGGCGGAATCGATCCGGCGTATTGTACTGAGTACCACCCTGGTCACCAATTTGCTGGCCACCGACAGTGGAGATCCTACCGCCTTGGTGCTGATGCCGGGCCCTGGTTTGCCCCTCGACACATACCAGCTCTTTCCGGATACATTCTTCCTGGGCGGGAGTATAGATTTCCGGGGGCGCAAGACAGAGCCATTGGCCAAATCCGAGCTCAAAACCGCTTTGGATCAGATCAAAATCCGCGCTATCACCAAAATAGGAGTAGTGGGTAAATTTTCAAACCGCAGCAACGAGCTGGAAAAAGAAGTTAAAGCTGATATAACATTGCATTATCCAGAAGCAGAGACCGTACTGGGCAGCGAAACCGCCGGGCAACTAAATTTCCTGCGTCGAATTACGACTACCTACTATACGGCGATGACCAGTTCGCTCTGGCGGGACTTCATTGTGCAAATCGAATCAGCCCTGGCGGCAAGGGGCATAAACGCTGAAATAGACGTTCTCAAAGCTGACGGCGGGACCATGCCGCTGGGCCTCTCCGGTGAAAAACCCTGTGAAACAATATTTTCTGGTCCAGCAGCCAGCACCATGGGGGCGATTGCCTTGGCTGACAAACCTCGGAATTCCGTGGTTATCGATATCGGGGGCACTACCTCGGATATATCTCTCCTTATGGACGGGCAGCCCCTCTATGCATCCAAAGGCGCGCGCATACAGGGCCACAACACCCATATCAGCGCTTTTTCAGTCTACTCGCTGCCCCTGGGCGGTGACAGCCCCATCACCATCGATGCGGGCCAAGTCTCTATCGGCAAGCTCCGGCAGGGAAGATCAGCCTGCCTGGGGGGAGAATATCCCACTGTAACCGACGTATTCAACCATAAATATGGCCTGGGGATCGGGGAACAGCATAGATCTTCCCAACAACTGCAATCTATCTTGGCCGACACGGGAATAACCATGGATACCTTGTTGAGGCAGGTGGAAGACCAGGTTCTAAGCGATTTGCAGAATGCGGTTCTGCAGATGTACAAGGAATGGGAGGAAGAGCCGGCCTACCGGGTCTGGGAAGTAGTAAACGGACGCAAATTCGTAGTCCAAGAGATAATCGGCATCGGAGCAGCCTCAGAAGCTATCGTGCCCATATTGGCAAAGCGCATGGGTGTGGACCAATTTATACCGGAATACGCTGCGGTGGCCAATGCTATTGGCGCCTGCGTGGCCAGGCCTACCCTGGCCCTGAAACTGCATGCAGATACCCAGAATGGTTACTTCACGGTAGACCAGGATGGGATCAGGGGCAAGCTGCCCAGCGGATCAAGCATGCAGATGAAGGACGCATGCGAATTGGCCAGGCAACAACTGACCAGCCTGGCCCGGGTGCGGGGGATGGAGGATTATGCCGAAGAAGCCCAAATCTATCTGGAGGAACAGTTCAATGTTATCCGGGGTTGGAGTACCTCGGGCAAAATCTTTGATGTAGGCATACAGATCGCGCCTGGATTTATCAAGGAATATCGGGGGGTGATAAGATGAAAAGGACTGGCTTGGTTTTTTTCCCGGCTTTTGACTGGGCCATATCTCCCACGCATCCGGAACGGGAGGAAAGACTGCTCTATACCCGGGATCAGATCTTCGAGGAGGGGGTCATGGACCTACCTCAAATCAGAGAATACAAGACCAGGATGGCCACCTTCAAGGACATAGCCAGGGTCCACTTCTGCGTGCCCGACATTGAAGCGCAGATAACCGATGCCCACTTGATCTCTGCGGGATCATCCCTGGTCATAGCTGATGCGGTCATGAACCAAGAGGTTCATAACGGTTTCGCCCTGGTGCGTCCCCCGGGACATCACTCCATGACCGTTGCCCACGGCAATCGCGGTTTCTGCAACATCAACAATGAGGCCATTATGGTTGAGTATTTGCGCAAGCATTACGGCCTGCGCCGGATAGCCATAGTAGATACTGACGTACACCATGGTGACGGCACCCAGGAGATATTCTGGCACGACCCCGATATTTTGTTCATTTCCTTTCACCAGGACGGACGCACCCTGTATCCCGGGACTGGATTCGTCGAAGAACTGGGGGGACCACTGGCCTGGGGATCTACCATTAACATACCCCTGCCCCCGCGCACCACGGATAAAGGGATCCACTATGTGCTGGACAATCTGGTGATGCCCATTTTAGATGAATTCAAGCCCGAACTGGTGGTCAATTCGGCGGGCCAGGACAACCATTACAGCGATCCGCTGGCCAACATGTCCTTTTCAGCCCAGGGTTATGCAGTGCTCAACTCCAAACTCGCACCGGACATTGCCGTTCTTGAAGGCGGATATTCGGTGGAAACAGCCTTGCCTTACGTCAACCTGGGAATTATCATGGCCATGGCGGGGATCGACTACTCCAATCTCAGGGAACCTGATTATTCCCCGGCTCAATTGCAGGAGCCGCCCCGCAATATGGAATACATCCAGAAATTGGTGGCCCAGCAACTGGGTAATTTCCGCGACCGGGACAGGGTGATCGCCAAAAATCGCCAGGAAGCCAAAGGCAGTTTTAATTACCGCAAAAACATCTATTACGATACTGACGGCATTCAGGAGGAACAGACCGGATCGGTGCACATCTGCCCGGAATGTATAGGGTATCGGACCATACAGTCATCAGCGCGCAATCCCTACTACGGATACAATAATGTTTTCTGTGTGAGCGTGCCCACATACAGCTGCCCGCAGTGCCAGGCTGCTGCCCGGCGGGTGTATCAGGATGCCTGCACCCAGAAATACGAGTTCAATTATATCTATCTCCAGGATCGCCTGCAGGACGAATACAAGTGCTTGGATGTAAAACACAACTTGGAAACGGAATATTGAAATGACCATCAAGCTGTTGGACGACAACCTTATAAATAAGATTGCAGCCGGGGAAGTCATAGAAAGACCGGCTTCCATAGTCAAGGAATTGGTCGAAAACGCAATTGATGCCGGCAGTGACCGCATCGAGGTCCACATAGACGCGGGCGGTACGGAGCGTATAGAAGTATCGGACAACGGCTCCGGTATCATGACGGCGGAAGTCGCTCTGGCTCTGCAGCGCCATGCTACCAGCAAGATCGCCAGGGAAGAAGACCTGTATTCAATCGCCACGATGGGCTTCAGGGGAGAAGCCCTGCCCAGTATAGCTGCAGTCAGCCGCATGGAATTATTCACCCAGGCCGGCAATGAAACGGGAGTGCACGCTCTGGTGGAAGGCGGCCGGCAGGTCCTGCTCCAGCCATATCCCACCGCTCCGGGCACAGTGATCGTGGTACGGGATATCTTCTTCAATACGCCAGCCCGGAAAAAATTCCTGAAGACTCCGGTAGGGGAAGGCATACAGGTACATGAAGTCATGAGCAGAATCGCCCTGTCCCGACCGGATATCACCTTCACTTTTTCCAGTGAAAAGAGGCTATATTTTAAAACCCCGGGCAACGGCAATTTGCGGGACACCACCGCTGCCATATACGGCCATGACTTCGCAGCCAACTTCCTGGAGTTGGACTTTACGGGCGAAAAACATACTCTGAGGGGTCTGATTTCCAAGCCGGAAATGCGCCGGGTCAATCGCAAAAACCAGGTTTTCTTCATCAATCGCCGCCTGGTTAAAAGCCCCATGTTGTCGAGGGCTTTGGAAGAAGCTTACCGCGGTTTGTTGCTGAGCCGGGAGTACCCGGCCGCGATCCTGTTCCTTACCGTGCCGGCCGGTGAAGTCGATGTGAATGTACATCCCCAAAAAACCGAGGTGCGCTTTCGGGACGAGAAGACCATCTTCTCCATCATCAGCCGCTCAATCCGGGCTCGGCTCGATAATGTCCAGACGGCCGGGAGCAGTTCCTGGTCCAGGCCCGCCTGGGCCTCTTCCAGGTCAGCCTACGATTCGCCCTCCCCGGTTCATGGACCGGTCTGGACCGGCCCGGAAGTTGGACTGGTCAGCGAAGCCAGGCTTGACTTCGAACCCGGACTAGCGGATCCGTTCCAGCCTGGGCTTGAATCCCGGGGGACTGAAGCCCAGGATCCGGGTGAGTTCAGCATCATCGGACAAGTTTTTGGCAGTTATATACTGGTGGAGATGGGCGACAATTTGTGGCTGGTGGACCAGCATGCAGCTCATGAGCGTATTCAATACAACCGCCTGCAGGAAGCCAGCCAGGGCAAGGAGCCATCATCGCAAGTACTGGCCTTCCCCCTGGCTTTCGATCTTTCCGCTGCGGAAACCGTCCGGATGGAAGCCCACCAGGAAATGTTTGCCCAGATGGGATTTGTGATGGATTCCCTGGGGCCTCAGGCTGCCATCATAAGGTCTGCCCCTGCACTCCTGCAGGGCCAGGAAGTTGAGCTGATAAAGGATTGCCTGGCACTTTTGGAGGAAGATAAATCTCCGGATATCAAGACCGAAATTCTGGCGCTTATGGCCTGCAAACAGGCGGTAAAAGCTGGCCAGATGCTTACCCGGCAGGAAATGGTCATGCTTGTCCATGATCTGCTGGCTGAGAGAGACTTCCAAAATTGCCCCCACGGCAGGCCGACGATTTTAGAGATGTCCAAGACCGAACTGGACAAACGGTTTAAAAGGAAATAGACATGCATTTGATCGTAACTACCACCCAATCACAGGAAATAGTCAGCGAGCCGATGGCAGATTTCCTGTCTGACAGCGGCTTTCCTTATGTACCCCGCCAGGGTTTGGGAGTGGCCAAGTTAGCCGCTCAAAACGGCGCGGACGCGGTGATCGTATGGGAGGAACACGGACCGGTGCTGCGGGCTGGGGAGGAAAAGTTGTTTTTTCACCCCAGCATGGCCAAACCGAGAATAGCAGCCCATCGCAAGCAAGGCAGGGCCGATAATATGGTCAAGGCCTGCCAACTGCAGCCAGGAGACAGTTTCTTGGACTGTACTTTGGGCATGGGGGCAGATGCCATCGTAGCTTCCTATTTTTCCAGTACTGGAGCTATTACCGGGCTTGAATCCCAACCAGTGCTGGCAGCGGTGATCGGATGGGGGATGAAATTATACCATGGGAAAATGCCCTGGCTCAATCAGGCTATACACAGGGTCCAGGTCATAGCCGCGCATCACCGCGATTACCTGCAGATGCAGCCGGACCGCTCCCAGGACATCATTTACTTCGATCCTATGTTCAGCCAGCCGTTACTGCAGAGCCAGCCGATTTCGGCCTTAAGGAAGTATGCCAATCACGATGCCCTGGACCCGAGTAGTATAGGCGAGGCCTGCCGGGTGGCCAGGAAGAGAGTAGTCCTGAAGAGTGAAGCTGGGCTGGGTGAATTCGAAAGGCTGGGATTTAAGCGCATTGAGGGCAGCAAACATAATCCTATCGCCTACGGGGTGATTCCCATAACCTGATCCTGGTGAATATTGTGTGTGAATGAGGTTTTAGTCTATGCAAAAACTGGCTGCGCTGGTAGGGCCTACTGCGGTAGGTAAAACCGAGATATCCATTTTGGTGGCTGAAAAGATGGGCGCGGAGATTATCTCTTGTGATTCCATGCAGGTGTACCGGGGTATGGATATCGGCACCGCTAAGGCTGATTTTGAGACCAGGCAGCGGATCACTCATCACCTGGTAGATGTGGTCGAGCCCGATTTCAATTTCACCGTTGCCGACTACCAGAGATTGGCTCAGGAAGCTATAAATGAGATAACGAAACGTGGCCAGTTTCCCTTGCTGGTTGGGGGAACCGGATTGTATTACCAGGCAGTAGTAGATAAGTACGATTTTTTTCCGGTCGAGGCGAGACAGGAAGTGAGGCAGCACTGGGAGCAGGTGCTCCAGGAACAAGGACTCGCCAGGCTCTACTCCATACTGCAGGCAATTGATCCTGAATATGCCGCTAAGATAGGGGCAAATGACCGTAAACGCACTATCAGGGCCCTGGAAGTCCATGACCTGACCGGGCAGCCCTTTTCCCAGGTACAGCAGCGTAACCGGGAAGCCTATAAGTTGGCCGCAGTCGGTCTCTATATGGACCGGAACCAATTGTATGCCAGGATCGAAGCGAGGATCGACCAGATGATAACAGAAGGGCTGGTGGACGAAGTTATCCGTCTGCGGGCCAGGGGATGCAGGCTGGAGTCCAATTCCATGCAGGCCTTGGGTTACAAACAGGTTTATTGCTACCTGGAAGGGATGATAAATTGGGAGGATTGTGTACGGGACATCAAACAGGAAACCCGCAATTTCGCGAAAAGGCAGTTGACCTGGTTCAAACGAGACAAAAGAATCCACTGGATAAATGTCACTCAATATCTTCATCCCTCGGAGGTAGCAGACAAAATTTGTGAAATCGTGGAAGGACAATTCCAGTCAATGTAGAATGTAGTGACAGTGCACACCTAGATCCGGATAATCATAATTGAGTGGGGGGTCAAACGTTGTTGAATAAAACCCAGTTTAATCTGCAGGATGCTTTTCTCAACCAGGTCCGGAAAGAGAAGATATTGGTCACAATATTTCTGATCAATGGATTTCAGATCAAGGGACTGGTTAAGGGTTTTGATAACTTTACGGTGATAGTGGAACTGGACGGGAGGCAGCAATTGGTATACAAGCATGCCATATCTACTGTCGCTCCCATCAAGCCCATTGGGGTTATTAATATGGATGTTAAGGCCGAGACCGAGTAATCCCTCCTTATAAAGGGGTATCGTATCGATCAGAGTCAACAATATCCCTGGTTCTGTTTGGGACCGGGGATTTAGTTTTATGAATCGGGGAGAGGGACATGACTGCCGCAGAATTGATAAAGCAGGCAGAAAAATCCTTGCAGGAAAGATTCGCCTGCTTCGAGGAAATTGCCTATCAAAACCAGGTCAAGGTCCTAAAAGCCTTCCAGCGGCATAGGGTCAGGGAAGCTTATTTCAGCACCAGCTCTGGATACGGCTATGGTGACACCGGCCGCGACGAACTGGAAGATATCTATGCTGAGATTATGGGAGCAGAAGAAGCTCTGCTGCGTTCCACTATTGTGTCTGGGACCCATGCCATTTCTGCCTGCCTGCAGGCCTTGGTCAGCCCGGGCCAGGAAATCCTGTCCCTGGTCGGACGTCCCTACGACACTCTTTGCCGGGTGATAGGCACTGGCGAGCAGCGCAGAGGCACATTGACAGCCAGAGGAATCCTATATAAAGAAGCGCCACTGGATGGGCTGGGGCACCCGGATCCAGCAGCTATCCAGCGTATGATCGGACCTCAGACCCGGCTGGCTTTGATCCAGAGGTCGCGGGGCTATATGGCCAGACCGGCTCTCACGGTAAAAGACATAGAGGAACTGATCCGAAATGTCCGGGAGGCCAATCCGGAAACGATAGTTTTTGTAGACAATTGCTATGGTGAATTCACTGCTTTACTGGAACCGGTCCAGGTGGGAGCCGATATCATGGCCGGCTCCCTCATCAAAAATCCCGGCGGAGGTTTGGCTCCCAGCGGGGGTTATGTTACCGGGCGCAGGGATCTGGTGGAAATGGTGGCGGAACAATTGACTGCTCCCGGCCTGGGCAAGGCCCTGGGAGCCAGCCTTTCCGATAAAAGGTGGTTTTACCAGGGGCTTTTCCTGGCACCCCACACTGTGCTGCAGGCCCTCAAAGGTGCAGACTTGCTGGCCTATGTCTTTTCTGAAATGGGTTTTGAGGTGCTTCCCGGCTGGGACATTGAAAGGGGAGACATAGTGCAGGGGGTTAGGCTGAAAAACCCAGACCAGGTGCAGAGATTCTGCCAGACCGTTCAGGCCAGCTCGCCGGTGGACAGCGATGTTCGCTTGGAGTACGCCCGGATCCCCGGTTATGATGACCAAATAGTCATGGCCGCCGGAACCTTTGTTCAGGGCTCATCCATCGAATTGTCCTGTGATGCCCCCCTGCGCGAACCTTATATTGCTTATCTCCAGGGAGGGCTGACCTATGAGCACTGCCGCTGGGTAGTAAAAAGGCTGGCCGAGAATATGCTGGAAGCCTAAAAGATCAGAGGAGGAAGGAGAAAACCAATGCATGTGGCGGTACTGGTAATTACCCTGTTGGTCATTATCATAGGCATTGCCGGAACATTTCTGCCGATTCTGCCTGGAATCCCGATAATATTCGTTGCCATAGCTGCCTATGGCTGGTACGAAGGTTTTCAGGTCATCAGCGCCCAATACTTGGTGGTATTGGCTGGTATAGCCGTGCTGTCAATGCTGGTTGACTATATATCCACCTATCTGGGTGCCAAATACTACAATTCCAGTAAAAAAGGTGTCTGGGGGGCCGTACTGGGCGGGGTAGCCGGTATTTTCATCTTTCCGCCTTTTGGAATAATCATCGGACCTTGGTTGGGAGCAGTGTTGGGGGAAAAACTGCAGGGCAATGATTGGCCGCGAGCCTGGCATTCGGGATTGGGGGCTGTTATCGGCTTGTTTTCCGGGATAGTTTTTAAAATCATTTTGGGTACCGCCATGCTAGTATCGTTCCTGATCGTAATCATTTAGAAAGCCATTATCACTGGAAAAGAGGAGCAGTTGTGCCAGGCAGGGGGATAATGTATACAGTATATTATGTGCGTAATACCGAATAATGCATAAAGAATTCTTTACGCGCCGATTCTGCTCTGATATAATTTTCACGAAATTTATTCAGTGGGGAGGAGTTTTCTCTGTTTACTAATTACAAAGAAGTAATGGACTACTGTGCTGCCAACAATATCAAGATGATCGATTTCAAGATGATCGATCTTATGGGTAGATGGCGCCATCTGGGAATTCCCGTCGGAAGGTTCAAACCCGAGACCCTTGAAACCGGCATCGGATTTGACGGTTCCAATTATGGTTTTGCTCCGGTAGAAAAGAGCGACATGGTTTTTATTCCTGACATCACCACGGCTGTGAGCGAGCCCTTCACGGAAGTCCCAACCCTTAGTATGATAGGCGATGTTTATGTGATTGCCCAGCCTGAAAACTTCCGTTTTGACCAGGATCCCCGTTCCATTGCCGTTAAGGCTGAAGAGTACATGAAGTCTACCGGTATTGCCGATGAGATGAGGATCGGCCCGGAATATGAGTTCCACGTATTCGACCATATCAGTTATGAATGCTCCCCGCAAAAAACGGGTTTCACCATCGATGCCGAACAGGCAATCTGGAACAGCGGGGATAACGAGTATCAGAACCTGGGCTATAAGATTCCAGCCAAATTCGGTTATCACATTGGACCCCCACAGGATATTCTGTACGATTTAAGGTCCCGTATGTGTATGCTCTTGGAAGAGAACAACATCCCGGTCAAATACCATCACCATGAAGTAGGCGGTCCGGGCCAGGTGGAGATTGAGGTGGAGTTCGGCGGGATGAGAGAAATGGCTGACAAGACCATGCTGGCCAAATACCTGATCAAGAACCTGGCTTTCCAGGAAGGGAAAACCGTCACCTTTATGCCCAAACCCCTTTTTGCTGAAGCCGGCAATGGACTGCATGTACATATGCACCTGTTCAAAGGCGGAGAACCTGTATTTTACGATGAAAATGGCTATTCCGGCCTCAGCCAAGAGGCACTGTATTTCATTGGCGGTATGCTTAAACATGCTTCAGCCATGCTGGCTTTCACCAACCCCAGCACCAATTCATATAAGCGCTTGGTGCCTGGCTATGAGGCCCCGGTAAGTGTCTGCTTTGCCACTGCCAACCGCAGTGCTGTCATACGGGTTCCCGCGTATGCCAAGAGCCCCATGGCCAAGCGCTTTGAATTTCGTTCGGCTGATGCCACCTGCAACCCCTACCTGGGTTTTTCCGCCATGCTGATGGCGGGTCTGGATGGCATACAGAACAAGATCGATCCTACGGCTGAAGGATTTGGCCCCTTTGACATAAACTTCTACAATCTGTCTCCGGAAGAGAAGGCCAAGATCAAAGGACTGCCCACCTCCCTGGATGAGGCCCTGGACGCTCTGGAAAAGGATCACGAATTTTTGACCAAAGGCGGGGTCTTCCCGCAGCGATTGATCGATATCTGGATCGCAGCCAAACGCAAGGAAGCCCGCAAAGTAAATGATATTCCGCATCCCATGGAATTCGAACTGTATTATGATTTATAGGAAGCAATTCAGAACATAAATCTGCGCTTAGGACAAAGACTATAACAAGGATCAATTGATGGTGTTTGCTTGACCGAGCAGCCCCTCCTACGAGAGGCTGCTTTTTTCTTGCATGCGGGCCGGCTAGTCTAAATGCAGTGTTTGGGACAAGGTCGGTTTCGGGGGAGCTTATTCGGATCTTGGAAGTGGCGGGAGCTGAGGTATCCAGGTATTATGGTATGCAAGAATCATAATTGATACATGGGGACATATGTGGTAATCTATCATAATTGAGAATACAAAATTTGGCGGGAGGGTATATTTTGAACAGGGAAGAGATTATTAAGATTGTAGAGGAGCAGAACGTCAAATTCGTCCGGCTTCAATTCACCGATATCCTGGGGGTGTTCAAGAGCATCTCCATCCCGGTCGAACAGCTGGAAAAAGCACTTAATAATGAACTGATGTTTGACGGATCCTCCATTGAAGGGTTTGTGCGCATCGAGGAATCGGATATGTACTTAAGGCCTGATACCGATACTTTCCTGGTGTTGCCCTGGATGAGCCCTAATTCCACAGCCAGGACTGCCCGGCTCATCTGTGATATATACGATCCCGACGGCAATCCTTTCATCGGCTGTCCCCGTAATGCACTGAAGTCGGTGTTGGCAGAGGCGCAAGAGATGGGTTACAGTATGCAAGTTGGGCCTGAACCAGAATTTTTCGTATTTCAGCTTAACGAAGACGGGACTCCCAGCCTGAAAACCCAGGACAAAGCCAGTTATTTCGATCTGCCCCCGGTTGACAAGGGAGAAGAAGCCCGGCGGGATATGGTGGAGACTTTGCAGAGCATAGGTTTTGAGATAGAAGCGGCCCATCATGAAGTAGCTCCAGGGCAGCATGAAATAGATTTTAAGTATATGGAAGCCCTGCGCACCGCTGACCATATCATGACTTTCAGGATCGTGGTCCGCACAGTAGCCCAGCGGCATGACCTCCATGCCACCTTTATGCCCAAGCCTATTTATGGCATTAATGGCTCGGGGATGCATCTGCATATATCCCTATTCAAGGGCAGTAAGAACATTTTCCACGATCCTTCCCAACCGGACGGGCTCAGTGATACCTGCCGCTTTTTCATTGCCGGGGTGCTGAAGCACGCCCCCGCTATATCAGCCATCACCGGGCCCACCGTCAATTCCTATAAACGCCTGGTCCCCGGTTACGAGGCGCCGGTGTACATCGCCTGGTCCCACAAGAATCGGAGTCCGCTGATCAGGATCCCGGCTAAACGCGGTTTGAGTACCAGGATCGAGGTGCGCAGCCCAGATCCCAGTTGTAATCCTTATTTGGGCATGGCAGTTTTATTGAAAGCTGGCTTGGAGGGGATTCGCAACCAGATGTGCCCGCCGGCGACGGTTGAACAAAATATCTACGATATGGATCTTGCTGCACGTAATAAGGCGGGAATTTCCTCGCTGCCGGAAAATCTTTATGATGCAGTCAAGGAATTGCAGAAAGATGAACTGATCCAGGCAGCCCTGGGGCCCCATATCTTCGACCGCTTTGTGGAAGCCAAGATCAAGGAATGGGAAAACTACAGCGCCCGGGTCTATGACTGGGAAATCGATGAGTATCTAGGGAAATTTTAAGCAGAAAAAAAGAGCCACTTGGAGGCGGGAAAATCGCTCCGGGTGGCTCTTCTTAGTCAAACAGGACTACATATGCCGCAAAAGCCCCGTAACCTTGCCCAGTAACACCGCATCCTGGGTTATGATGGGCTGCATGGTGCTGTTTTCCGGTTTCAACTCAATGTAGCGGTCCCGCTTGTAATATCTCTTTACTGTAGCCTCATCCTCCAACAAGGCTACGACTATTTCGCCATTAGCAGCATCGGCTTGCTGGCGTACGATGAGATAGTCCCCATCCATGATCCCAGCTTCGATCATGCTCTCACCTTTGACTTTGAGAATATAGTGGTTGCCGCTGCCCACAAAATCCGCTGGAACCGGGAAATAGGCTTCGATATTTTCGTTGGCCAGGATTGGACTGCCTGCGGCTACCTGGCCTATTACCGGCAGAGTGACTGTAGCCAGGTCAGGAACTGAGATTTCATTTTGAGCAGGAATGGGGATCACCGCCCTGGGTTTGGAGGGATCCTTTCTGATATAACCCTTTTCCTGGAGATGTATCAGGTGGGCATGCACAGTCGAACTCGACTTCAAGCCGACAGCAGCCCCGATCTCCCGGACCGAGGGGGGATAGCCTTTATCTTTGATTCGCTCCTGGATGAAATCCAGGATATGCTGCTGCCTTTTGCTTAGTTTATCTAGAGTGCCCATCGATCAACCTCCCCAACTTTTACCTAAATTATAACATAATAGATAATGAAAACAAATGTTCGCTGCAAAAAAATTACTATCCCCAGGGGGATAGTATTTAGTGACTCTATAGTGTAATAGGGAACCTTTCCAGGCATTATCTGGATTTAAGGCTGGCGTAACTGCGGCTCAGCAATTCAACCGGGTGGACCACCTTGGCCCCCATATGGCGTCGGTTCACGCCATGATTCAACTGCATCATACAGCTGGGACAGCAGGTGGCGATGTAGTCAGCGCCGGTATCTGCAATGCAGTCCATTTTCCTATCCAGGATCTGCATGGAGAGATCATAATGGGTCAGGGCATAAGTGCCGGATCCGCCACAGCAACGGTTGGCGTCCTGCATCTCCAGCAGATCTACCCCTGGAATACGCCTGAGCAGCTCCCGGGGCTGGGTTTTGATGCCCTGGGCATTGGCCAGGTGACAGGGATCGTGATAGGTGACCTTTATCTTGGGGGCCTGGGCGTTGGGCAAGGGACGAACATCCAGGATATCTACCAGGAATACGGTCAGATCGATCACCTTTTTCGAGAATTTCTCAATCTCCTCATCCAGACCCTCACCTGCCAGCAGGAATTCCAGATTCTTGGCCCCCAGAGCTGATGAACAGGAAGCGCAGTCGGTGATGATATAATCCAAATCGTAACTGTTGAAAAGACGGATATTTTCTTTGGCCAGTTCCTGGGCAGTATCCATTTTACCATTGGCAATATGGGGCAGTCCGCAGCATTTCATGTCCCGTGGTATTACTACCTCGCAGCCATTGCGGGTGAGCACATCCACGGTGGCCAGGGCCACATTGGGATTGAGCAGGTCGGTGCCACAGCCCAAAAAATATCCAACCCGGTATTTCTTTTCCCCCCGGGCAGGATTAACTTCCGCCAGGCGGCTTTTGGCCGAACGGGAAGGGATGTCTGTGAGTATCTGTTCAGCTTTGGGCAGATCACCGGGCAGCATCCTGGTCAGCCCAAGGGCCCGGGCCATCTTTTGCGCCCCGGTCTTCTGGGCACCCCACATCATGCGGATGGCGCTTTTCAGCAGGGCGGGGCTGGTCCACATGGTATCGAAGATCAAATCCTTCACCGTACTCGGATTCTTTTCATAAATATAGGAACGAGCAGCTGCATTGAGCTCGTGAATATCGATTCCCGAAGGGCAATTTACACTGCAGGTTTCGCATAACAGGCAATTGCCCAGGTGGTCATAAACCGCCTGATCAGGTTTGACCTTGCCATCCCGCACCATCTGTACCATAAAAACATGGCCCCGGGGAGCCACAGTCTCATTCCTGATTTCAGCGAAAACCGGGCATACGCTGCGGCATTTGCCGCAGCGAACACATTTCATCAGCTGTTCTTTGACTGGGGGCAGTTCCTTGAAATCCATAGATGTATCTCCTTTGTCAACAATCCGGTTGTTGTATGTCTAGATCAATTTGCCCGGATTCATGATTCCTTTGGGATCAAAAGCCTGCTGGGTCTTTTTCATATATTCCAAGGCCATGCCGTGCTCCAGGGGGGCATACTTCCTGCGCACAGCGCCCACCCCGTGTTCACCGGTGGTGGTGCCTTCCATTTCAATCGCCAGCAGGTGGATTTCATCCACCAGCTGCATCACTTTCTCAACTTCTTCCGGTATTTCAGGATTTATGACCGGAGCGGTGTGCACATTGCCATCCCCGATATGACCATAATTGACCACCTGGATCCCGTATTTATCGCCTAAGGCGCGGATGGCCCTTAAAACATCGGCTACCCTGGAGAGGGGAACCGCGATGTCTTCACCGGCAAAAATGCGGCTGCCATCGGGGCGGACCCGGGCGGCTGCAGCGGCGGTAACACTTCTGCCTTCCCACAACTCGCCCATGCGCTTGGCATCGGTCGCCCACTCCACCGAACGGGCCCGTTTGCCAGCCATTTCCTGTATGACCTGACCTTCGAATTCCACACTGGGAGGATTGCCGTCCACTTCGAAAAGAAGTATGGCCTCCGCATCGGGCAATTTGATGTGGGGTTTGAACTCATTGACTGCTTTGATGGCCGAGCTGTCAAGTATTTCTATTCCCGAGGGCAAAATGCCAGCTTGATAAACATCTAAAACGGTAGCCGGGGCGTCATCCAATTGGTCGAACACTGCCATGGCAATGCCTCTGGCCCGCGGCTTGGGAAAACAGCGCAGCCTGATCCGGGTTACCACTCCCAGAATCCCCTCGGAACCAACCATAAGCTTGGTGAGGTTCAGTCCGGATACGTTCTTGATGGCTTTGGACTTCATGCCTCCTGTAACCATCACATCACCGTTGGGAAGCACCACCTCCAGCCCCAGGACATATTGTTCGGTGCATCCGTATTTCACTGCCCGCAATCCGGAGGCATTGTTGGCTACCATCCCACCCACCGTGCACATCAGGCTGGAACCGGGGTCGGGGGGGAAAAAGAGATTATATTTGGCCAGTTCCTCATTGAGTTTGGCATGGATCACTCCGGGGCGCACAATGCATTGCATATTCTTTTGATCGATCTCAACTATTTCGTCCCAGGTGGATAAGTCCAGAACTATTCCTCCCTCCACTGCTATGCAGCCGCCGGTCTCTCCGGTGCCTGCTCCGCGGGGGATCACGTTGACATCATTTTCGTATGCAAAGCGCATAATTTTTTGGACATCCTCCACACTCCTGGGGAATACCACTGCATAGGGGGAGGATGGTTCCAACTTGGTCAAAAAAGAACTATCGTATGAATAGTACATCAGGTCAAGTTCATCGCTCAAGAGCAGTTCCTTGCCAAATATTTTCGCCAATTCCTTCTGAATCATTGCCTTGTCCAAAATATCACACTCCTGTTACATTTGCCGGTAGGATATAGAAGCAGTACTTGATTATTATATCACAAATGAATTTAGTTGCTTTTAAGATATATTCGGAAAATGTAGCCACTAGAATAAATATGGAGTATAATTTAAGCAGTGAGGTCAGCGACCTTATTAAGGTCGTGCAGAGCCAATAGATTCGGGATATACATAAAATCAGCAGATAATTGAATTTTATTTTAGTTGTCGCTAACTTCAGGCTGAGGTTCGGAATCATATCAGGCTGATGGTGGGGCGTCAACCAGGAATAAAGCATCCAAAGCAGTCAACAGCGGTTTCAAACAGGGCGTTCCATGATTCATATCTGAAAGCGCAGGCAACTCTTCAGGTGTGCCTTTCTCCTTCGATATGCCCATACTGCTGAACTTTTCGCGATCAATATTCGCAATCGAATACATATACCAGCCTTCCGGCATAATCTGATTTCATTCAGAGCGGATGCACGTCTTTTTATGTAAATATTTATCAACCGGCAGGAGAATCTTCACAGCCTCTAGAATGATAACTAAAGCCCGTTTACTTTGTTTCATATATAGTTTTCTGATTTCTATTACTAATACAGTCCTCTTTGTATTAGTGAGAGGGGGGAGACATGAGAGAATAGCACAGAGAGGCTCGTATTTGCGGGCAATCCCGATGTGGCGTGCAAACCACAGGGAATTCAAGTGATAGAGGAGGTACATCAATGGCGTACGAAAACGTACTGCTGGAAAAAGAAGATCGCATAGCTATTTTAAGTATCAATAGACCGAAAGCTCTGAATGCCCTTAACAATGACACCCTGGTAGAGATTGACAAAGCTGTCGATGAGATCAAGGCTGACGACAGCATAGATGTGGTCATCGTTACTGGAGCAGGTGACAAAGCTTTTGTAGCCGGTGCAGACATTGCATTCATGCAGAACCTGACCGCCATGGAAGCCCGGGCCTTTGGAGCCCTGGGACAGGCTGCCTTCCGCAAGCTCGAAGCCATGGAAAAACCTAGCATTGCTGCTGTAAATGGTTTTGCCCTGGGGGGCGGATGTGAATTGGCCATGGCCTGCGATTTTCGTATAGCGTCAACCAGTGCCAAATTTGGACAACCCGAAGTGGGTCTCGGGATTACTCCCGGTTTCGGCGGAACCCAGCGTTTGCCGCGTTTGGTAGGTCCGGGAATGGCCAAACAAATGCTTTATACCGCCGACATAATCGATGCCAACGAAGCTCTGCGCATTGGTCTGGTTAACAGCGTAGTCGCTCCCGAGGAATTGATGGATTTCGTCAAGAAGATAGCCAAGCGCATTTACAGTAAAGCTCCGGTAGCGGTCCGTTTGAGCAAAGCGGCTGCTAACGAAGGTATGCAGGTCGACATCGATCGCAGCATGACCATCGAAGCTGATGCGTTTGGCCTTTGTTTTGCAACCACCGACCAGAAAGAAGGCATGGGTGCTTTCGTTGAGAAGAGAAAACCCCAGTTTACTGGTAAATAGTTTAACATCTTGGTCTACAAGCCCCATTCATTTTGGGGCCTAGAATAAAAAGAAAGAAGAGGTGGATTTTTAAGTGAAGGAAGTAGTAATCGTAAGTGCATGCCGGACTCCCCTGGGATCTTTCGGCGGAACCCTCAAAGACACCCCCTCCAAGACATTGGGCGCCCTGGTAATGGCTGAAGCTCTGAAAAGAGCCGGCATCACCGGTGAGCAAGTCGACGAAGTAGTATTCGGCTGCGTTCTGCAGGCTGGTTTGGGCCAGAACATCGCCCGCCAGTGCATGATAGGCGCTGGTATCCCCAAAGAAGTAACCGCTTTCACCATCAACAAGGTTTGTGGCTCCGGCTTGAGAGCTGTCTCCCTGGCTTCCCAGCTGATCAAATCCGGCGATGCCGATATCGTTTTGGCTGGCGGTGTTGAAAACATGACCATGGCTCCCTATCTGCTTCCCAAAGCGCGTTATGGATACAGAATGGGTAATGGCCAGATTATCGACGAAATGGTATTCGGCGGCCTGACCGACATCTTCAACGGCTACCACATGGGTATAACTGCTGAGAACCTGAATGAACAATATGGCATCACCCGTGAAGAACAGGATGCTTTCGCCCTGCGCAGCCAGACCAATGCAACTGCTGCAATTGCAGCTGGCAAATTCAAAGAAGAGATCGTTCCAGTAGTCATCCCTGGCAAGAAAGGTGACGTAGTATTCGACACTGATGAATTCCCCAAAGCCACCACTATTGAAGCTCTTGCCAAACTGAAACCCGCTTTCAAGAAAGACGGTTCCGTAACTGCTGGTAATGCCTCCGGAATCAATGATGGAGCTGCTGCCCTGGTAGTAATGTCCAAAGAAAAAGCCGATGCTCTGGGACTTAAGCCCATAGCCAAGATCATCTCATGGGCTTCCGGCGGTGTAGATCCCAGCATCATGGGAATCGGCCCCGTACCGGCAGTGCGCAAGGCCCTGGCCAAGATCAATGCCAAGATCGAAGATATGGACCTGATCGAAGCTAATGAAGCATTTGCGGCTCAGTCCATTGCAGTTGCCAGAGACCTGGGATTTGGCCCCATTATGGATCGGGTCAATGTAAACGGTGGCGCCATCGCTATCGGACATCCTATCGGCTCCTCCGGTGCCCGCATCCTGGTAACCCTGCTGCATGAGATGAAGAGACGTGGCGCCAAGAAGGGTCTTGCCACCCTGTGCATCGGCGGCGGAATGGGAACAGCCCTGATCGTGGAAATGTAGTCCAAACCCAAGAGGTCCTAAATAAAAAATAAAATTATGAGGAGGGAACTGTATTGCCACATAATCAATTTCTTATGAACACACGTGACATCAAGTTCGTAATCAAGGAATGGCTGCCCACAGCTGAGAAGCTCTTGTCCCTGGACGCATACAAGGATTATTATGGAATCGATGATATTGACGGTATCCTGGATGTTAACTTCAAGATCTGCCGTGACGTTATGTGCCCGGCCAACAAAGAAGCCGATGAAATCGGCGCCACTTTCGTAGGCGGCAATGAGCACGCCGTAGTGACCCCGGATATTTTCAAAAATGTTTATAAAACCATTCAGGATGCTGAAATGGGCCAGCAGTTCGGATTCCGCGGCGAGGGTAAGATGCCCCTGGCCTGGTATGCTCCGATCCTGGAGATGCAGTCCGCTGCCTCAGCAGCTATAGTGATGTTCTGGTGTCTGACCCAGGGCGCCACCACAGTGCTGCAGGACTACGGCACCGAGAGACAGAAGAAGGCTTACCTGGACAATATGTTCGCTGGTAAGTGGGGCGGCACCATGGGCCTGACCGAACCCGGCGCAGGCTCCGAAGTTGGCGCGGTTGCCAGCAAAGCTATCCCGACCGAGACCCCGCATATCTATAAGATGAAAGGCACCAAGTGCTTCATCACCTCCGGAGACCATGACCTGGCCGAAAACATCGTCCACCTGATGCTGGCCAAGACCCCCGGTGCAGCAGAAGGCACCGCCGGAATCTCCCTGTTCATCGTTCCCAAATACTGGGTGGATCCCGACACCGGCGCGATGGGCGCATGGAATGACGTGACCTCGGTTGGTATCGAGCACAAGATGGGTATCCATGGTTCCTCCACCCTGACCCTGGCCATGGGCGAAAACGACAACTGCTTAGGCTGGATGGTCGGAGAAGTTGTTCCGACAGCAGACGGCAAAGCCAAGGGAATGTCCCAGATGTTCGCCTATATGAACGAAGAACGGCTGAACACCGGTCTGTTCACCCTGGGCTGCATCACCTCCGCTTACTATGCTGCCCTGGAATACACCAAAGTCCGGGTACAAAGCAAGCATTCCACCAATCCCAAGGGACCCAGCGTCCGGATCATCGAACACGAAGATGTCCGCCGCATGCTGATGTATCAGAAATCCCAAATGGAAGCCATCCGGGCCCTGATCTACACCTCCTATATGTATCGTGACCTGGAAGTAGATGCTGCCACCCCTGAAGAGAGAGAACACTATGGCAACATGTTTGCCATCAACAACCCCCTGTGTAAAGCCTATTCCTCCGATATCGCCAGGCGTTGCACCGAGGAAGCCATCCAGTGCCACGGCGGCTACGGCTTCATGGAAGAATATGCCGGAGCCCAGCTATACAGAGACTGTGTCATCCACGGTATCTGGGAAGGCACCAACTTCATCCAGTCCCAGGACTACACCGGCCGTAAGTTCACCATGAACGGCGGCGAACCCTTCCGCATCTGGGTGAAAGAGATCGACGACTTCGTAGCTGCAGAGAAAACTGATCAATTTGCAGCTGAATTCGCCATGATGACAGAGGCCATGGTTGCATTCAAAGACATCGTTAATATGAACGATGCCTGGACCAAAGGCGACAAGCAGATGAAGCAGCTGTTTGCCACCCGCACCATGCATTCCGGCGCCAGAGTATACTGCGGCAAACTGCTCCTCTCCCAGGCTATCATGGCAGCCAAGAAGCTGGCCGAACTGGGCGATGACCACTTCGATGCCAATTTCTACAAAGGCAAAATCGCCAGCGCCAAGTTCTATATCATGAACATTGTTCCTGATATATTCGCCTACGAGAAAGAAATGAAAGCCGGCGACAAGAGCGCCATCGACATCCCTGAAGCTGCTTTCTTATAAGCCGCATACAACCGGTTTATTAAGCAGGGCAGAAAATCGAATTGAACTAATAGTAGAGCGGAGCTCAAGAGAGCTCCGCTCTTTCTTTGCGAGGCAAGCACTAACGGTCTTGGCGGGTGAGGCGTTTGTAGGGAGTACCAGGTGTTGCTTTTGTCCATAAGGAGCAATAAACTAATATTTGAAGTATTCATGGTCAAAATATATGAGCAGGTGGATTTAAAAAAATGCGTCTGGAAATCGCTTATGGCAGCAGTTATCTGCCCCTGGAGGTGGCAGATGACAATCTTATCGGGATAATCACACCACCGGTCAGCGATGCCGTATTTGATGGCGCACAATTGGTGGCGGGCGCCTTGAAGAATCCGGTAGGCACCTTGCCACTGGGGGAGATAATCCGCCGCAAGTCCGCCCGCAACGCGGTGGTTGTGGTTAATGACATGACCCGTCCAACTCCTAATCAGGAGATACTGCCACCCTTGCTGGCAGAAATCGAGCAGGCGGGCATCAAGGCCGAAGACATCACCCTGATTATTGCCACCGGCATCCATCGCCACCACACTGAGGAAGAGAACCGCAGCGTTTTTGGAGCGGAGATCGCTGATCGATACAGAATCGTCAATCATGATTGCGACCGCAACCTTATATCCCTGGGCCGTTTATCTAACGGTCTGGAACTGGAAATCAACCGCACCGCTGCCCAGGCTGACCTCCTGGTGACTATTGGCGTGGTAGGCCTGCATTATTTTGCCGGTTATTCCGGGGGCAGGAAGTCGATTTTGCCTGGTATCGCCTCCCGCCAAGCCATAGAGGCCAACCACAAGATGATGAGTGACCGGCGGGCATGCCTGGGCAATTACCAGGACAATCCGGTGAGTGATCTGATGCTGGAAGCAGCTCGCCGGGCAGAGGTGGATTTCATTCTCAATGTGGTGACTCAATCCAAGCACGACATCGCCTATTGTGCCGCCGGCGAGGTGGCTGCAGCCTGGCTGGAAGCAGTCCGTTTCTGTGAAAAGATTAATACAGTGGAGATTGCATCCAGGGCTGATATCGTCTTAGCCAGCTGCGGGGGTTATCCCAAAGATATTAATATGTACCAGGCTCAAAAAGCCCTGGATTCAGCTTTGCTGGCAGTCAAGCCTGGAGGCTCTATTATCCTCATCGCCGAGTGCCGTGAAGGTCTGGGCGAAGATACCTTCCAGGCTTGGATAGAGCAATCCGATTGTCCCCAGGATATTGTGGACCGTTTCAATCATCGCTTCGAACTGGGCGGGCACAAGGCCTATGCGATCTGCCGGGTGCTGGATCATGCCCAGATATTGCTGCTCTCAGACCTGACGCCTGAACAGGTGAGGAAAATGTATATGCAGCCGGTGAAAAATTTGGAAGAAGCCCTAACCCTGGCCATGGAGCGGCAGGGACAAGGTGCTACCATCCTGGTCCTTCCGGAAGCCACCAAAATAGCCTTAACTGTCAAGGAAGCTTAAGCTGTTAAATCATTTTGACCACCGCCTACCCCCACGCTAATTATAAGGAGTATCTAATATGTACGATGGACTGTTGGCTCAATTGGATCCTGGGATCGTAAGCCGGGATGAGCCCATGAAAAGCCATACCACGTTCAGGATCGGCGGTCCGGCAGATGTTTTGGTCACCCCCAGGAATATTCAGGAACTGAAGACAGCCCTGAAGTTCTGCCGGGACCATGATCTGCCGGTTTTTGTATTCGGTGCGGGCAGCAACTTGCTGGTGGGAGACCGGGGGATACGTGGGATTGCCATTAAAATCGGACCATTCATGGAACAGGTGCGGGTGGAAAATAACCGCCTGTATGCCCAGGCGGGTATAGGTCTGGGTAATCTGGCCCGGCAGGCCGCAACGCTATGCTTGTCTGGACTTGAGTTCGCCGAAGGCATCCCAGGCAGCCTGGGGGGAGCAGTAGTTATGAATGCCGGCGCTTACGGCGGGGAGATGAGTCAAATTGTTGCCAGCGTAGAAGCCATAAGCCCAGCCGGAGAGGAACGGACCTTTCAGGCTGCTGAAATCCAGTTTGGATATCGGGAGAGTATCTTTCAGCACAATGGCTATCTGGTTACAGCTGCATGCCTGGAGATGCACCAGGGTGAGAGCAAGGCCATAAACCAGAAGATGCTGGAGTATGCAAAGAGCCGGCGGAGCAAGCAGCCTCTGGAGTTCCCCAGTGCCGGCAGTGTTTTTCGCCGCCCGCCTGGTTATTTCGTAGGCCCGATGCTTGAAACATTAGGCCTTAAGGGCTATAGGATCGGCGGAGCGGAAGTATCCCAGAAGCATGCCGGTTTCATAATCAACACCGGCCAGGCCACCGCCCGCGACGTTTTGGACCTGATCGCCCATGTAAAAAGGATGGCCCGGGTGAAGCTTGGAGTCACGCTAGAGACCGAGATAAGAGTAATTGGGGATTTATAGTTATGAGCAGTTGCGATGGCCGACAACAGGTTGTTTTGGCAACCTTGAATGCCAAATATATTCATACTTCTCTGGCTCTGCGCTATCTTAAGGAATACTGTCGCCAAGTGGAGAACCGTTCGATTGCGATCAAGGAATTCACAATTAACCAGCCGATCCGGGTGATTATGGCTGAATTGTTTCTGGCCCAGCCCGAAGTGCTGGGTTTTTCTTGCTATATATGGAATATCCGAGAGATTTTAGCCATCTGTGATGACTATAAACGGGTTGCCCCGGAGACTTCGATAATCTTGGGAGGACCAGAGGTCAGCTACAATGCGGACGAAATACTGGTGTGCCATCCCGGAGTGGATTTTATAATCCGGGGAGAGGGAGAAGAAAGCCTGGCCGAATTGCTGGCAGCCTTGTCCCAAAAGTCCGGCTTCCAGCAGATAAGCGGGTTGAGTTACCGTCTACAGGACGCGATTGTCCACAACCCTCATCGCGCCTGGATGCCTGAGCTTGATCGGATTCCCTTCCCATATGCGGAAGGATTGGAGTTGCTGACAGACCAGATTATATATTTTGAGAGCTCTCGCGGCTGCCCGTTTAGCTGCTCCTATTGCCTTTCTGCTGCCCGGCCCGGGATCAGGAATTTCTCCATAGCCAGGGTTGAGGCCGACCTTGCTCATTTGCTGAGCCAACCTGTCAGGGAGATAAAATTCGTTGACCGTACCATCAATCTGGATGAAGCTCGTTTCCGGTCTATTATGGAATTTATCATCACTCGGAGGGGCAGCAGCCAGGTTCATTTCGAAGTGGATGCAGCTCTATTTTCCGAGCCAATGCTGGAGTTCCTGGAAGGTGTGCCCAGGGGCTTGTTCAATTTCGAAGTTGGAGTTCAAACCACCTATGAACCAGCCTTGCGAGCAGTCTGCAGGAAGATGGACTGGAAACGGCTCAGCGGCAACATAGAGCGACTTCAGGCAGCCGGCAATATCCACCTCCACCTGGACCTGATCGCGGGACTGCCTGGGGAAGACATCACACACTTCGCGGAGTCCTTCAACATGGTCTATGAGCTCCAACCCGACTACCTGCAGCTGGGTTTTCTCAAAATGCTTAAAGGCACGCCCCTCTATGGGGAAAGCCCGCTTCACGGCTATATCTGCCAATTGATCCCGCCTTACCAGGTGCTGGCCAACAACCACCTTAATTATGGGCAGGTAGCCCACCTGGAGGACATCGAGGAATTATTGGACACGCATTACAACTCCGGAAACATGCCCGTCACTATAGACTGCCTGATTAAAAAAGCTTATAATTCGAGGGCTATGGATTTCTATTCCGACCTGGCAGATTTTTGCCGGCACAATGGATGGTTCGGGAAAGGACACCGCCAGGAATCCTTATACCTCAATCTGCTGGAGTTTGTCAGGCGGTTTCATCCCCAGCACGAGGAACTGGCGGGGGAGCGGCTGAAATATGATTACCTCTGCCGCCATCATACCCATGGTCTGCCCCCTGGTTTGGCGAGCAGCAATCCGGATGACATCCATGACCGGATTTACAGGCTGGCGAGCAACCGCGAATTTATAAAACATTGCCTACCTCAACTTGCGGCCTTAAGTCCACGAGAGAGAAAGAAACTGCTGCACCTTGAATATTTCCCCTTTGACCCCCTGGGGGACGATGATCAAGCCCCACCTGCTCTGATCTTGTTTGCATATGACCCGATCCGCAAAATCGCCCACACTGTAGTAAAAATGGGCGGCGAATTACCCTAAACTATAAAATCCGTCTTACAAATTACGCAGTTTTAAGCTACAATGATTTGGATATATACTGAAGGGAAAATGAGACCCCAACTTGAACTTGAGGATGCGGGAGGGGAATTTGATCAAGTGATGAAAAACCACGGAGAACTGGTAGCCCGCGAGGGCTGGATATTTATTTTGTTTTTTGCGGCCCTAACCATAGGACTCTACTATTTTGAGGCCTATATTACAGCCATTTTTGCACTGATTCTCACCGGATTTTGCGTGTTTTTCTTTCGCAATCCTCCCCGGACCATAGACGGGCACAAGGGGGTGGTGGTCTCGCCAGCGGATGGTCGGGTTATGGATGTGGTCAAGGTTAAAGAAACCAAATACCTGCAGAGGCCAGCAGTAAGGGTGAGAATATTTTTGAGCGTTTTCAACGTCCATATTAATCGCGTCCCTATTGCTGGACGGGTAGAGTTTAGCCAAAAGGTGCCCGGTTCATACCTGGCTGCATACAAAGATGAAGCCGGACAGAAAAATGCCCGCAATTATTTGGGCATTAACAGCGAGTGGGGCAAGATATTGGTGGTGCAGGTCACCGGGCTGATAGCGCGCCGTTTGGTCTGCTGGGTGAAGCCAGGAGACGAACTTTTGACCGGGCAGAGATTCGGACTCATCAGATTCGGTTCATGTACAGAGATATATTTGCCCAAAAATGCAACCATTCTGGTGCAGCCCGGGCAGAAGGTCAAGGGGGGAGAATCTCAAATTGCGCGATTTTGTGAGTAAACGCACAGCCAATACGGTTACCTTGATAAACCTGGTATTTGGCTGTTTGTCCCTGATCAGCACCCTGGATGAAAAATATACGGTGGCTGCCATATATATATTGGCTTCGGTGGTCATGGATGGATTGGATGGCCGCATCGCCAGGCGCCTGGGCGTGATATCGGATATGGGCAAGGAACTGGATTCCTTATGCGATCTGGTGTCTTTCGGGGTGGCGCCTGCTTTGCTGTTGTATGCCCAGGTGCTGCACTCCTTTCCAGCCTTATTGGGTCTGGTAGCCGCGGTGTTGTATATCAACTGCGGTGCGTTTCGACTGGCCCGCTTCAATGTGCTCAACATAAAGGAATATTTTGTCGGTATCCCCATAACCATGGCGGGCGGCATTTTAGCCTTGGTATCGCTGGGAGCAGATCATTTGCCCTCTTATCTCACCCTTTGTCTAGTTTTAGTTCTGGCCTTCCTGATGATAAGCAATCTTAAAGTGCGCAAGATATGATTAGGTAAACCAACAGACGCCCATTGGTATGCCGGGCAGGGGAGGTTTCGGTAAATGGATCCTAAGATAGAGGCCTTGCGTGGCCGCATTCCAGGTATAATCTATCACGAACGGGTGCTTAAAAACGCGGTACTGCTCCCCCTGGTGGAGTACGAGGGGGAAACCTGCGTCCTTTTCGAAATAAGGGCTTCCCACATGAAAAGGCAGCCGGGAGAGATATGTTTTCCCGGGGGCGGAGTTGAGGCGGACGACGAGGGTCAAGCTATTTCTGCCATCCGCGAAACCTGTGAAGAGCTGGGCCTGCAGTATGAAGATGTCGAATTGATAGCGCCCCTGGATCTTATGGTTTCACCCTTTGACATGATTGTTTACCCCTATCTGGGATACATAAAAGACTATGCCCGGATTGCCATCAATCCTGATGAAGTGGATTCAATTTTTTGCGTTCCCCTGGAATTCCTGCAGGGCCATCAACCCATCAAGACCAAGATGAAATTAAGCGTGGATGCTCACCAGGATTATCCTTTCGAACTCATTCCCCAGGGCAGGAATTATCCTTTCCGCCGGGGCGCCTACCCAGTGTTTTTCTATCTCTGGAAAGAGCATGTCATATGGGGCTTGACTGCTCTTATCCTCCATCACTTCCTGGAATTATTGAAACAACAGTCCGCTCAATAGGCGAATAGCCGTCAGATACGGCTGTATATGCTTTCCAGCAAGTCGCCGGTTCGATCCGTGTCGATCTTGATTGTTGCCGCATGGTCCAAATGGGTGTATCCTTTGTTAATAATGACCAGATCCTGGGTGAAGGAGCTGAATTCCTTAACGAATCCGGCCAGGGGATAAACGGTTAGTGAAGAACCGATCACAATCAGCAGCCGGGCCTTGAGAATCGCCTCCTGGGCAGCGACAAAGTGCTGGATAGGTTCGCCGAACAAAACCACATCCGGTTTTAAAAGGGAGCCGCACTGATTGCAGTAGGGCACGACACCAACAGCGGCATCCACATAAGTCTGATCGTATACTGCATCACAGCCTGGATTGGTGCAAAGGTAGCGGTCTGCAGTGCCGTGAATGGCTATAACCCGTTTGCTGCCCGCTTGCTGGTGAAGATTGTCTATATTTTGGGTGACTACCGCGCTGACCAGGCCTCGGCTCTCCATAACTGCCAGCATTTTATGGGCCTTACTTGGCTTTACCGGCGGAAAAGCAAAATATTTCCGGTAAAAGGCATAAAATTCGTGAGGCGATTGGCGGAAGCAATCTATGTTTATGATGCCCATTACCCGGTCTTCCCCGAGTTGACGATATATGCCATTAGCTCCGCGGAAGTCAGGGATGCCTGCTTCTGTGCTTATACCTGCTCCGGTGACAACTACTGTATTCTTGGATAGTTTCAACATAGTTGCGATCTTTTCGATTTGGGACTGCATCATTTGCACCTCCAGCAAGAATAAAACGGCTAATAAAAATGCCCTCTATGAGTCTTGCTGCTCATGAGGACATTTTCGAAAACATTTTGTGTAGGTGGCGGAGAAAGATATTTAACTCTTTATCCAAGAACCACTGACCTTTCTCTGAACAATAGGGATACCTAATTTACCACCCGGGGAATGACAGTTTTATCTGAAAGAACCTCTAACCGGTGGGAGATAACTAACTGAACTTAACCGTGTCTAACCCGTGAAAACCAGTTACCTTTTGCTCTCCGCCACCTGTAGTAAGTATAAAGCATGATTGCTCAAAAAGCAAGTAGAATCGGTGATCCTCACTATTTTTTGAGAGACTGTCTCAGTCTTCCACTTTCCAGCCCTGCTCCTCACTGTCCCAGGTAGTCTTTTCGAAAAATTTCCGGGTTGGACGCACTACTGTGGCTTGACAACTGGCGGTTACGGTGCCGTCGGGCAACCTCAATTCAGCGGCCACATGGCCCATGCGGCTGGACCTTTTGACAACCCAGCCCACGGCTCTCAGCTTTTCGTCCACCGGCGTGGGGAGAAGATATTTGACTTCCAACCTGGCTGTAATGAATAGCTCATCCAGGGGCTGCCCGCTCATCATCAAAGCCCGCCCGGAGGTTTCGTCCAAAATGGCAGCCACGATTCCGCCATGAACTATTCCTGGATAGCCGTTGAAGTGGGCTGGGACGGTCACATCACCACAGATTTGATTGTTTTCCAGGTCGTTATACCAGGTCATTTTTAAACCCACGTCATTTTCCCGTCCGCACATGAAGCAGAATCGAGAGGTAGGCTGTTTATCCATAGACTGGATCCTCCTTTTTCATTATCGACAGGTTTAAGAGCAAGCTGATTTACGAGTTTTGATCACTACCTGTCAATTTATATATTTTACCATATTAAAAACAATGCGATGGGGGCTATAATGAAATTGATAAATATAACTTGGGGAAATAGCCTTGCCCCCACGATAAGGGCAGAGCAACAGCCCCGCCTCGGAGGGGAAATATTATCGTCAAGATTGTGACCGACAGTACTTCCTATATAGACCGCGAGCTGCAAAATCAACTGGACATTACGGTCATCCCTTTAAGCGTTCAATTCCCTGATGAAACATTCCGGGAAACCGAAGTGGATTACGCGTATTTCTATCGTAAAATCGAGAAGACCGGAGTAATCCCAACTTCTTCCCAGCCCCCGCAGAGCGAAATCGAAAATAACTTCAGGAATCTGCTGGCGGCCGGGCACCAGGTGCTGGGGATATTCATTTCTTCATTGATGAGCGGCACTTACGAATCTGCGCTGGTGGCTCGGGCCAGGATACTTAAGGATGACCCGGGGGCAGAGATTGAGATACTTGATTCGCGCACCAATTGCATGGCTCTGGGGTCGATGGCTTTGGCTGGGGCCAGGGAAGCTGCCCGGGGACGTTCCTTGCTGCAGGTTAAGTCCGCCATCGAAGCGGTCATGCCCAGGATAAGGTTCTATTTCGTGCCCGCAACCCTTGAGTATCTTAAAAAAGGTGGGCGCATCGGGGGAGCATCGGCCCTCTTGGGGTCCCTTCTGCAGATAAAACCCGTGCTTTATGTCAGGGAAGGTGAGACCGAACTATTGGAGAGGGTCAGGGGCAAGCGGGCTGCGATGGCTCGCATCCTGGAGATCATGGTAGGTGATGCCAGCCGGTTGGGCCTGTCGGAGGTAGTTATACACCATATCGATGCTCCGGTACAAGCAGCTGAACTGGGGAGGACAGTAGAGGCCAGGTTTGGATTGCCAGTGACTTTTTGCCCTATCGGTCCGGTCATCGGCTTGCATGTGGGCCCTGGCACCCTGGGCCTGGTGTATATTACTGAAAACTCCTAAAATTGATGGTATAATTTGGTCATGACGCTGACACAAAAATCGTGGGGAGGGATTGGTTTGAAGAAGGCATGGATTGCCATCCTGGCACTGGTGGTTTTGTTGATCATTCCTATTATTGGCAGTTACAACGGATTGGTAAAACTCAATGAGGACGTGAATGGCAAATGGGCGCAAGTTGATGTGCAATTACAGCGCAGGGCTGATCTGATTCCTAATCTGGTGGCTACTGTCAAAGGCTATGCGGAACATGAGCAGGAGATCATGAACAACTTGGCTGATGCCCGCAGCCGGCTGATGGGAGCCCAGACGGTTGCCGACAAGGCTGCGGCCAACGAAGAGCTTACCTCAGCCCTATCGCGCTTACTGGTTATTGTCGAGAATTACCCAAACCTGAAGGCTGATGCCAGCTTCCGGCAGCTTCAGGATGAGCTGGCTGGAACCGAAAATCGCCTGGCTGTAGCCCGCAAGGATTATAATGATTCGGTGCAGATTTATAATGCGAAGATCAAAACCTTTCCGACTAATATGATGGCCGGGATGTTCGGATTTACGGCTCGTGATTATTTCCAGGTAGAGGCGGGGGCGAAGACCGTTCCCCAGGTAAAATTCTAATATAGAGGATTTCTTATATGATGGCAGGATTATCCTGGCCCAAGAGGTCATACAGGTATCAGGGCATATCATATCTGCGGCTGGCTGTGGCAGGTGTGCTCATGTTTGCGATTTTATGGTTGCCGCTGGCTGTGTTGGCAGCCTACAAAGTACCCAGTGCGCCTCCTGATTTATATGTTCTCGACCAGGCTGGAGTGTTGAATCCGGACACGGAAAAGATGATCGTGTCGACCAGCCAGGAACTGGCCCGTCAGACCAAAGCCCAGGTAGCGGTAGTTACTCTCGAGTCCCTGGACGGCTATCCGATCGAAGATGTCTCCCTGGCCATAGGCCGTGACTGGAAGTTGGGGGATAAAGACCTGGATAATGGGGTTTTAATTCTCATGGCCCTGGAGGAGCGTAAATCGCGGATCGAGGTAGGATACGGCCTTGAGGGAGCCCTGCCGGACGGAAAAACGGGTCGCATCCAGGACGAATATATGCTGCCAGCCTTTCGCCAGGGCAATTACGACCTGGGCTTGGCTAACGGTTACAAAGCGGTAGTCGGCGAGGTGGCCAAAGAATATGGGGTCACCGTGAACATTCAGGGTGGAAATGAGCCGGTGCCGGTGGCTAGCCCCAATGGTGAAGCCAGCCTCTGGCAGGTCATACTCTGGATAGTCTTCATTATCTTCTTGATCTGGCTCGACCAGCGCTTCTTGAACGGTTTTTTGCTGGGTTTCCTGTTAGGCCAGCTATTCCGCGGCGGTGGGCGTGGAGGCGGTTTTGGCGGAGGCGGATTCGGCGGCGGCAGCTCGGGTGGGGGAGGTTCCTTCGGCGGCGGCGGCAGCAGCCGGGGCTGGTAAACACAGCCTCTGTCCGCAGAACATAACGACCTAAGCCCTAATCTTTACTATGGGTATACCGCCAGCGGATAATCAGAAAGCCGCACAAACCTGAAGCCTTTATGCTTCAGAACTGGGATGGCGTCAATTAAACCCTCGGCACTTTGGCCTTCGGGATGATTAAAATGCATAAGTATTATGGACCCTGCTTGCGCACCAAGCAGGGTATTTTTTACCTGCTGGCGGCTGAATTGAGCCCCCCCATCCCCAGCAACCGCATAACCAGTCGCGGTGTAACCGATATCCGAGATCAACATGACTGCGGCTTCATCATAGTAATCAGTTCCGGAGCGGTAAAAACGCGGGCTCGTACCGGTTATGGCTGCAATTTTTCTGTCATTGGCCATGATATCGTCAATTAAATCATCTGGGTTGCGGCTGCCTTTGATTCCATAGGCAGATTTGCCGCTGATCGAGGCCGGCAGGTGCTTCATGCCGTGGTTACCGATTTCAAATAGAGGATTGCTGGCCAGTTGTCTAAATGCTTCCGGGTTGGCATCGATCCAAACCCCAGAAACGAACAATGTGGCCGGGATCTGCTGATCTACCAGGAAATCGATCAGAACTTGGTCTAACCCAGCCCCACTGCCGGTTCCGCTGCATGCATCAAGTGTTAAGGCCAGGACGAGTTCCTGCGTATCCAGCCGGTAGGCCACTCCGGAAACATTTTCGCCCCATTGACGGGTCTGCCTTGCTGCATACCTGGAAGCAACAATCGCTTCTTCCTCAGGTGAGGCAGGTCGGACATCTTTCGCCCCTGATTGCTGCACCGGGACGGCATTAGGCGGGTCGGGAATTTGCTGATCATCGGGGCCGGCAAAAAACATTACCGTACCTAGCAAAGAAATCGCTAGCAGCGGGAAAATCATTCTTTTCATGCTTAGGTATCACTCCTTTATACTAGATCCATTGTACATCATCTGTCGCGGGGACGGAGTTACTGACACACTTTTTCACGCAAAAGGAGCCAAAGATTCAAGGAATCGACCACTCTGTGTCGCAGGGACTTGCCACGGGGACGGAGTTATTGACATATGTACATGTAGTTTCACGTCGTGACAAAGCTATCAAACCTCATTATATGCAAAACGAATTTGTGCCTGTGAAAATATCTTGCGAGCTCTTTTTGCCGATAGAAAAATTCTTTCAAAATGTTGGATAATATATAATTATCACTTGTTAAAGCACCAAATATTAGGTAAACTGCAGTTAGATGATTAGACAATTATCTAATAAAAACCGGGGGATATGGTTATGCCGCTGAATTTGATCTTCAAGGCTTTGGCGGATGCAAATCGCCGCAAGATACTGCAATTATTACAGAAGGGTGACCTTACGGCAGGGGAAATCGCTGCCCAATTTGAAATAAGCAAACCCAGCATATCTCATCATCTAAACATTCTGAAACAAGCCAACCTGGTACAGGATTTCAGACGGGGCCAGAACATTTTCTACTCCCTGAACACAACGGTTTTTCAGGACATGATAGCCTGGTTCTACAATGTTTCTAACATGTCGGGCGGGATTGAAACAAGTTCGGAACATAGTGCACAGCATAAACAGGATGAGGGGGATAGTCAAGATGATCAGGGATAACTCCAAGATGTACAGAGTGGATTGGGAAACCTTGCGCCGTGACTGGCTGTTGTGGCTCATGATGATCGGGATGTTTGTGTTTGCATTCTGGATTTATCCTCGCTTGCCGGCCATGGTTCCGGGACATTGGAACTTGCAGGGGGAGATCGATCGATATTATCCAAAAACCTTCGGAGCATTTTTTGCGCCTCTCCTGACGGTTGGACTCTATTTATTGATGTTGTTTTTGCCATTGATTGATCCCCGACGGGACAACTACGAACGTTTTGCAGGCGCTTATACTTTCATGCGCTGGGGGCTAGTGATATTTTTGGCTATCATTTATGGCATTAGCATAATGGCCGCACTCGGATATGGTCTGGATGTCGCCCTGCTGATTAAAGGACTGGTAGCTATTCTGTTCATTGTTATCGGCAACTTTATGGGGCAATTCCGCCACAATTATTTTGTGGGGATCAAGACCCCATGGACTCTTGCCAATGAAGAAGTCTGGAGGCGCACCCATCGTTTGAGCGGGCGTATCTGGGTGGTATGCGGATTGGCCTGCTTGGCTGTTTCCCCGATAGAGTCACCGTGGGGAGCGGGAGTATTTTTTGCTGCCTTGATGATAATGGTGGTTGTGCCTATTGTATATTCCTATATCATTTTTGCAGACCTTCAGAAAAGATAATAATTTGTCAACAACTCCGTCCCCGTGACAATAGGGGGGAGACGTGGGCGGCCAGGAGGGTGGTTCCTTCCCCGCGCCTCTGCAGCCTGCCGCTGACCAGCAGGGGACCGTTTTGCGGGCCGAAGATATAAGACCCGTATTGCATATATACGTCTTCAAACATGGTAACATCGGTTATGCCATATTCGTCTTCCAGGGAGAAGAACACGGTTATGCGCCCGCTGCGGGTAGGGGGGCGGTGGGGATAGAGGAGCAGTCCGGCCGCCATGACCTGATTGCCGGACTGCAGGTCCTGCAGATCCCGGCTGGAAAGGATGCCCCGGCTTTGCAGGCGGCCTCGCCAGTCGGCCATGGGATGCTCGCCTACATAAAGGCCCAGCAGTCGGTACTCCCAGGCTCTTTTTTCGGCCTGGCTGAAGTCCAGGCGGTCAGGGGCATTTTCCGCCGCGCTGAAGAGTAGGGTCTCGCCATTTTGCCGGGCCCGTCGTTTTTCCAGGTAAGGGGAGATCTGCCCCAGCAGAAAACGCCGGTTAGGACACAGAGAGTCCAGGGCTCCGCACCGGACCAGGTTCTCCAATTCGTCCAGGGGAACCCTGGTGCGCATGACGAAATCAAGGTCCGAAGCGTAGGGCTGCTGTGCCCGGGCAGCCAGGATGGAGTCCAGGCTCTCCCGGCTCAATCCCTTGATCTGCTTGAGGCCAACCCGAATGTTTTTTTCACCTTCCACGCTGAAATCGCCAGCGCTTACCCCTACATCGGGAGGCAATAGCCTGATCCCGCGGCGCCTCGCTTCATTACCGATTATACGCGGGGGGTAAAAACCCATAGGCTGGTTGTTCAAAATGGCCGCATAATATTGAGCAGGATAATGTTTGATCAGATAGGCGGTTTTATAGCTGGTGGTGGCGAAGGCCGCCGCATGGGCTTCACAAAAACCGTAGCTGGCATATCCCAACATGCTGTTAAAGATATCCTGGGCCAGGTTCTGCTCCACCCCCCGTTCCACCGCGCGGTCTACGAAGGTCTGACCTAATTCCTGCATGCGCTTCTGGGAGCGGGAGTGGGTCATCACCCTCCGCAGCTGGTCTGCCTCAGCCGGGCTGAACCCCGCGATAGCCCGGCCGATTTCGATTACTTGCTCCTGGAACAAGACCACACCATAGGTCTTCTTCAAAATCGGTTCCAGCCAGGGGTGCATGTAGCTCACTTCTTCCTGCCCCAGCCGCCTGGCTACATAGGGGTCTACCATATTGCCTTTAATGGGTCCGGGTCTTATCAAGGCCATGCTGGCCACCACATCTTCGAATTCGGAGGCCTGGAAGCGGCTCTGCAAAGCTCTCTGGGCCGGGCTTTCCAGCTGGAAGACGCCGATAGTCTCGCCCCGGTTGATCATCTCATAGGTAGCCCGGTCATCCAGGGGGATTTCGTCATATTCAAGGTCGTGCCCGCTTTGCCGCAACTGCCCGGTCGCATCCTGTATGACCGACAGGGTGCGCAGGGAGAGCAGGTCCAGCTTCACCAGCCCCAGCCCTTCGATATCGTCCTTGTCAAACTGGCTGATCACAGGACCCAGGCCGGATCGTTGCAGGGGGGTAAGGTGGGTTATAGGCAAGTCGCTGATAACCACACCTCCCAAGTGCATCCCCAGGAAACGGGGGAATCCGGCCAGGCGCTCACAGCATTCCAGCAGCAGTTCAAAACGCTCTTCATGCAGGGGGCTATCCTTGAGCTCAGGGAGTTTGAGCATGAGGGCCCGAATCTGGTCAGCCCGGGCGTAAAAAGGCATCCGCTTGCAGAGGGGATCCATCTCCGCTTCAGTAAATCCCAGGGCTTTGCCCAGTTCCCGCAGGGCGGAACGAGCCCGGAAACAGTTATAGGTGGCCACCCGGGCCACGTGCTCCGCCCCGTATTTTTTGTATATATAGTCGATTACTTTATCCCGGTGGCGGGATTCGAAGTCTATATCGATATCGGGCATACCCACCCTATCCGGGTTCATGAAACGCTCGAACAAGAGCCCTCGCTGCAGGGAATCTACCTCGGTGATACCCAGGCAATAGGCTACCAGCGAGTCGGCCGCCGAACCCCGGCCGGCATAACGGATACCTTGCTGGCGGGCATAGTTGGCCAAATCCCACACCACCAGGAAATAATCGGGGAAACCCATATGTTCTATAACCCCCAGTTCATGCTCCAGGCGGGTCTCCACTGCCGGGGTGACTGCGCGGTAGCGATGCCTTGCCCCTTCCCAGGTGAGCTGGCGCAAAACCAGGGCAGCATCCTGGCCGGACAGGAGAGGGAAGCGGGGGAAGTGAAAAACTGCACCCTGCAGGATCGGCTGGCAGCGGTCGGCAATCCGCAAGGTATTGGCCAGGGCCTCCGGGCAATGGGCGAATAGGTGATGCATTTCAGCAGCCGACTTGAGATATGCCGCCCCGTTCATGGGCCGGTCGGGGTCGATGTCATTTACGGTGCATAGTTTCTTGGCGCAGCACAGGAGGTCATGCAGGAAATAATCTTCGTGACGGGCGTAATGCACATTGTTGCTGGCTGCCACCGGGAGACCTGATTCCCGGGCCAACTCCAGGAGGCGCCGGTTAAGGTAACGGTCGCCGGGCAGGAAGAGGTTTTGCAACTCGATATAGAAATTCTCCCGGCCCCATAAAAATTTGTAATATTCGGCCTGCTCCCGGGCGGCCTGGTAGTGGCCCTGCAAGATGAGCCGGGCCAGATTGCCGCGCCGGCAGCCGGACAGGACAATCACCTCACTCAGGGCTGCCAGGTCCCGGGCGGCGGTTCTTGCCTGGCCCCTGGGATTATTGAGATGGGCGGCGGTAAGCAAACGGCACAGGCTGGCATAGCCCTGTTCATTTTGGGCCAAGAGGGTGAGGTGACTGCCATCCTCGAGGCTGATTTCCACCCCCTGGATGGCCTTCAAACCTGACTTGCGGGCTGCTTGAGCAAACTGCACTGTGGCGGAGAGGTTGTCGTGATCACAGATCGCCAGAGCCGGCATGTCCAGTTGCGCCGCCTGTGAAACCAGATCCTCCACCGTACTGGCCCCGTCCAGGAAAGAGAAAGAGCTGTGGCAATGGAGGTGCACAAAACTCATAACCGGCTCCTAATCATAGGTTTTATAAAGATACCAGCTATTTTCTTCCCGATCATAAAAAATCTCCCGCACGCTCTGATCTTCGAAAACCAGCCGATAAAATGATTTTTCACTCTCTCCGGCCCACCAGCAGCCGGTATCCTGCCAGCATTCCAACAGTTCCAGCACCTGCAAGGCTTGTCCCCTGAACTTCATTTGGACCGGTTCCTGTCCGGGCCCGCATTCGACCTGCAAAATGGGATAGCGCTTCATTCCAATCCCTCCGGAGAGGCAAAACGCCAGGGATCCCAAAAACGCAATATTTCTTCCCGCCGCTCGATCGCCAGCCCCATGCCGATACTATCGGGAAAACGTTGCAAAAGCGCCTCCATGATGGCTGCACGCCGCTGCTGCCTGGCTTCATCCTGGCGGATAGAGCGTAAGGTGAAGAGGTTCTGGCTTCCCATCTCCAAGGGCTGCAAGCCCTCCAGGCACACCCGCAAACCCGTAACCGGCTGCTCCAGGGCAGCAGGCAGCAGCCCTGCCATGATCAAACCCAGGCGCGACATATCATGACAGGCCCGGGCAAGCCTTCTTTCCAGGTTAAGGGGCTGTGCTCCCCCCAGATCCAATTGCAGCTTGACCTGCTGGCAGGCGGTATGCCGTTGGCCGAGTATAGCCCCCAATTCCCGGGCTGAATCTTCCAGGATCAGCAGGAGCTGATTGCGGTCGGTACAGCCTTCAGCCAGTTCCAGGGAGTAAGCCAACCGTTCCGGAGGATAAAGGCCTTTTACCGGGCGGTAATCGCGTCCCTGGATATTCTGCCAGAGGCCGGCCGGGTTTCTTTTCAGTATCTGCTGCAGGCGAAGCGGGCCTAAAGCGGCCAGTTCACCTACCTGCATGTAGCCCAGCCTCTGCAGAAGACGGCTCTCCCGGCGGGATAAAGGCAGGAATTCCTCCACCGGCAGATCGAGGAGAAAGGCGGCCTCTTTACCAGGGAGTACCTGGATGATGTCTGCTCCTTGCTGCTGAAAGCGGCGATAGCTGCCGGGGTAAACCCCCTGCAGACTGGAACGATTGGCGGCCAGCATAGCCAGGAGGGGAGAAGTGGCCAGGCCTACAGAAGCCCCTCCGCGGGTGTTAGCGGCCAGGGCCTCAGCCAGGTCCCGTAAAATATCGCTGATGCGGTTAAAAAGGCTCAGATCCAACAGCAATTCCTGCTCGCCGATAGGCTCCAGTATTGAACTGTGGCCGCTGCACGCTTCTAGCAGCTCTTCCCGGACAGATCCGGTATTAAGGCGGATATAAATGATCTTGCGCATCGGTGATCATCTCCTATTTGGTATTCATATGCTACAATAGAACAAATGTTCTGTCAAGAACCGCAACCAGGAGAGAAAAAGTGTTTTTGGGTGGACTTGGAGAGGATAGTTGCGGTAAATTATTGGCAGGCTTATTAATTTGGAGGTGCTGAATTGCTGAAACTGATTGATAGAGGGGTCTACTTCATAAACAATACCAGCCTGGTTGAGGCAAGGGAAAATGGAGCCGCTGACCTGGTCATCGGTCCGAACTCTGCCAACAACCTGGGGATTGATATCAGCAAGCTCGACCAGGAGCAGGCTAGACAAAACACCATCGCTTACCGGATTCTGATCGATCACAACACCAGCGGTGATACGAAACAGCTCAAACTTAAGTTTGATGCCCTGGCTTCCCATGATATAACCTATGTGGGTATCGTCCAGACCGCACGGGCCAGCGGACTCAAGGAATTCCCGGTCCCTTATGTATTGACCAACTGCCATAACAGCCTCTGTGCGGTGGGTGGAACCATCAACGAGGATGATCATGTTTTTGGGCTTTCTGCGGCGCAAAAATATGGCGGCATATATGTGCCGGCTCACCTGGCGGTAATTCACCAGTATATGCGGGAAATGATAAGTGCCTGCGGGCATATGATCCTGGGCTCGGACAGCCATACCCGTTACGGCGCACTGGGCACCATGGGCTTCGGCGAGGGCGGACCGGAATTAGTGAAACAGTTGCTGCAAAAAACCTATGACCTGGCCTATCCCGAGATTATTGCCGTATACCTGCAGGGCAAGCCCCAACCGGGGGTAGGCCCCCAGGATGTAGCCCTGGCCATCATCGGTGCAGTTTTCAAGAACAATTTCGTCAATAACAAGGTGTTGGAATTCATTGGCCCGGGCATCCGCGATCTGTCGGTAGATTACAGAAACGGCATCGATGTGATGACCACTGAGACCACCTGTTTGAGTTCTATCTGGTCGACAGATGAAAAAGTGGCCGAATATTTAAAGATCCATGGCCGGCCTCAGGCTTATACCCCATTGAATCCGGGTCCGGTGGCTTACTATGATGGCGCTGTGGTGGTGAACCTTGATCAAATCGAACCCATGATCGCGTTGCCGTTCCATCCCAGCAATGTCTACACCATCGCGGAACTTAACCGCAATGCCTATGATATACTGCGCGCGGTGGAAATCGCAGGCCAAAAACAAATGGAAAACCCGGACATAAGGTTTAGTCTGACCGACAAACTGGTGGGGGGGCGGCTGAAGGTAGACCAGGGGATCGTGGCTGGGTGCGCAGGCGGCAGCTTCGAAAACCTATACCAGATCGCAGCCATGGTTGATAACCGTTCGATAGGCAGCGGGGAACTGGCTTTCAGCGTTTACCCAGCCAGCCAGCCTATATTTATGGAGCTGATCAGAGATGGTGCCGCGGCTAAGATGATGGCGGCTGGAATCACTATGAAGACCGCTTTCTGCGGACCATGTTTCGGGGCCGGCGATGTACCTGCCAATGGAGCGCTGAGCATTCGTCACACCACCCGTAATTTCCCTAATCGAGAGGGTTCTAAACCGGATCAGGGCCAGATATCTTCGGTGGCTCTCATGGATGCCAGATCAATAGCCGCGACGGTATTGAACGGAGGTTTATTGACACCGGCGACCGCCATGGAGATCAAGCCCGAACCGGTATCTTATCACTTCGACCCCCAGATATACAACCACCGGGTCTATAATGGCTTTCGGCAGCCGGAAGCCCAGGAGGAACTCAAGTTCGGACCAAATATCGCCGACTGGCCGGAGATGGTGGCTCTGCCCCAGCACCTGTTGCTGAAAGTTGCCGCACTCATCAAAGACCCGGTGACTACCACGGATGAGCTCATCCCTTCCGGGGAGACTTCCTCTTACCGCTCCAATCCGCGCAAGTTGGCTGAATTCACACTGTCCAGAAAAGATCCGGCTTATGTAGGCCGGGCCGAAGCCCTGGACCGTCTCGAACAGGAGCGCCGCAGCAGGTTGGTTATAGGTTCTGATGGAGAGATATCAGAGGATCTCCAGGCTATCTGCCGGAGATTGATCGATAAATTAAACTATTTCAAGGACTGCTCGGAGATGCTTGAGACCACCGGCCTGGGCAGTGTGGTCTATGCAGTCAAACCAGGAGACGGTTCAGCCCGGGAACAGGCCGCTTCCTGCCAGAAGGTCCTGGGGGGATGGGCGAATATCGCGGTGGAATATGCCACCAAACGTTACCGGAGCAACCTGGTCAATTGGGGAATGCTGCCCTTCACCATTGCCCCGGGGGAGGTTCCCTTTACCATCGATGACCTGATCTTTATCCCGGATATAAAAGACAGGCTTAAGGAAGGCCAGGAAAGCATGAAGGCCTATGCCATAAACAGCCAGGGAGAAGTAAATGAACTTACCCTGTCCCTGCCCAGGATGACCGAGGATGAGCGGGAAATCATCCTCAAAGGCAGCTTGATCAATTATTATGCCGGCTGAGAACAAGATATTCGGAAGAGAACGGCCGTCCTAGAGTGTGGCAGGGCGGATCGCACACATGCCCGGTTATTGGCTCCAGAGCATCAATCAGGATAGATGCTCTGGAAAGATCAAAACCGGGTGTTTTGATTGGCGGGTCACTTCATTGGCAGTACTGCCCAGCAGGAACTCTTTGACCATGCCTTCTCCCCGGGTAGCCAGCATGATGAGGGTCACGTCTTCCTTTTCCGCTACTGCCAGGATATCAGCGCCAGCGGGACCCTGATGGACCATGGTACGCACCTTAAGACCCAGGCGATCCAGCTCATTCTTTCTGGCAGTGATGAGGATCTGACGATTTTCAACCGTTCTGATCAATTCCTCCGTATTGAAATCTCCCTCCACCACGTTGAGCAGGATTACTTCTCCGATCAGGGCGGCCAGGTCCCGCACCTGGTCCAGTATAGCCAGGGAGTGAGGCGAAAAATCCAAAGGGACAAGCACTTTTTGGAAAATCCTGAAACATTGCTCCAGGCCGGTGAGGGGATCTATAGGATAAGCTTTATTGATCAGGACCGGTACCGGGCTCAAGCGAAGGACCTCCACGGTGGTGCTGCCCAGCAGGAATTCCTTGATTTTACCCTTGCTGTGGGGTGAGATGAGAATTAGCTGGACATTTTCCCGCCTGACTGCGGCTACTATTTCCGCGCTGGGAATTCCCCGGGCTACGATTGGCCGGCAGAGCAGATCCATGGTGTCGCATTTTGCTTTGAGGCCGTTTAGTGTATCCTGGGCGGTAATTTCGACATATTCTGCCTCTTTGGCTGGATTTTGCCTGTCGATGACATGCAGCAGGATGACTTCCTTTAATCCCACAGCCTTGAATTCAGGCAGGCAATCCAGTAAATGCATAGCCGGCTGGGAGAAGTCTGTTGCCAAGAGCAGTTTTTCGATAACCATCTCTATTCCTCCCGGATAATGAATTTGATCTCCTCTGGAGGCAGTCGCGGTCCCATCCAGCGGATGGAATCTTATCCTTGCTCAACCGGCAGAATACAGGCGGGAAGATCATTGGCAGGCCGATTGACCAGGTTGGGGACCTCATAAAATTCCAAGTATTGTTCTGGGAGCGGCGGTTTTTCACCGCTCAACCATAGAGATTCCTGGTCACGGGGCAGGATCAAAGGCATACGATCGTGCAAATGGGTGATAGCAGCAGCCGGTTCCGCGGTCAAAATAGTGAAGGACCATAGCTTTTCCGGCCCTGTCGCTCCCCATTCCTCCCATAATCCGGCAAAAGCGAAGATTTTGCGGTCAGGAACCCTGATATAGTAAGGGTGTTTGCTCTTGCCTACCTGCAGCCATTCGTAAAAACCGGTAGCAGGGACAAGGCAGCGGCGATGACGGTATGCATCTCTGAATGCGGTTTTTTGGGCCGCTGTTTCTACCCGTGCGTTTATCATCCGGTAGCCTATGCTGCTGTCCTCTGCCCAGAAAGGCACCAGGCCCCAGCGCATCATCTTCAGGCTGCGATTACCATCCGAAGCGGTGATAACTGGCATGGTGTCAGCCGGAGCAACATTGTAGCGCGGTCTGAAGACCAGCTCCACTCGGGGGCAGCCAAACCTTTCGGCTAATTCATCCAGTTCCACCGCCAGGGTGTAGCGCCCGCACATGGTGCAACCTCCTCAAAATCGATTCCCTTGCGCAGCTCTTTATTTAATTATAACTAATAAATCCTCGACTGGGTCCATTTAAGATCCTGGACCGGGTTGGCTTCCGCAACAAAACAGCGCCGGGTGTTAAGGGTGACCTCGGCTGCTGACCGGAGATCAGATAAGTTCGGGCTTTGCAAGTATACAAGCTGAATCAGCACCATTTTTGATATAATAAGTACGATATGCCCGAATAATAGACCCAACATGGCAAAGGAGCGTCGTCTTGACAGAATTTTATGCAGCCAGCGGCAACACGATTAGGTACCGTGCCAAAATATATGTCATTGCGCTGATCCTGGTCCTGGTGGTGCTTCCGGTCTCCGGAGTTTTGGGGGTGTCCGGCTATGTAGGGTGGAACCTTACTCATCCTGTGCGCCAATTATTGGACTCCAACCCTGGGCAAATGGGACTGCCTTACAAAGATGTGGTTTTCTCCAGCCGCGGTGACGGGGTGCAGCTTAGAGGATGGTTGGTGACTGCTCCCGCAAGCCCTAAAACAGTCATCATAGCCCATGGATATCGAAAAAATCGTTTACAGGATGATGTGCCCGTCATGCCCATCGTGACCAGCCTGCAGCAGCAGGGGTGGAACGTGCTGCTGTTTGATTTCCGCAACAGCGGTGAATCTGGCGGTGACATGACCTCCGTGGGACAATATGAGGTACAGGACGTTCTAGGGGCGGTCGATTTCGTGCAATCACAACCGGATCTGGGCCAGCAGATCGTATTGTATGGATTTTCCATGGGAGCGGCGACGTCCTTAGTGGCTGGAGCCAGGGAACCCGCCGTGGCTGCTGTCATAGCAGACTCCCCATTTGCTGATTTGAAAACCTATCTGCAAAAGAATCTAAGCGTTTGGACCGAGTTGCCCTCGGTCCCGTTCAACCAGGCATTTTTCCTGGTAGTGCCCAGCCTCACCGGATTACGGGCCGAAACCGTAAGCCCCATAGCCGAGATCCCTAATTTGGCGGGCCGGCCGGTGTTATTGATACATGGGCAAGCGGATGCGGATATACCCATAAGCAACAGTGAGATGCTGCAGGCAGCTTATCCCCAAGCCCAATTGCTGAGGATACCCGGAGCTACCCACGTAAAAAATTATGCCACCGATCCTGAACTTTACGGGACCATAATTTCTGCGTTTTTAGACAGTCTTTGATAAGCGGAGCTGAGGATGATGGAGAGTCGTTTCCCGATTTTGGAGGAATACCGGCAGAACAGAGAGCCATTGAACGCAGCGCCGATGGCCAAGTACATGCGCTCCCAATTTGCTTTCCTGGGGATTACCCGGACTAAGAGGGACCAGTTGCAGAAGGGATTCCTGCAGGCGACCCGGCGGACAGGGATAATCGATTGGGATTTCGTTAAGCAGTGCTGGGACCTGCCGGAGCGGGAATACCAGTACCTGGCCATAGACTACCTGGGGGCGCTCTGCAAACATTTGCAGCCGCCGGATATGCAGAGGTTGGAAAATTTGATCATCAGCAGGTCTTGGTGGGACACGGTAGACTTGATCGCCGCCAGACTGGTAGGAGGTTTATATGCCAGGCATCCGCGTGAACTGCGCAACACTATATACGGATGGTCAGAAGGAGATAACCTCTGGCTACGCCGCAGCGCGATCCTCTTTCAGCTCAAGTACAAACATAATACCGATACCGAATTATTGGGCCGTATCATTGCTCAAAACTCCAGCTCGCAAGAGTTTTTTATCGACAAAGCTATCGGCTGGGCGCTGCGGGAATATTCGAAAACGGATCCCGCCTGGGTGCGGGATTTCATGGCCAGCCACGACCTATCGCGATTAAGCCGTAGGGAAGGCAGCAAATATCTGAACGAGAGCAGCTGAGCCCGAAAATGGGCTATAATGAAGGATGAAGACGAGAATATAAGCGAGGAAGATGTGAAATGAAGCAGTTCAAGAAGGTTTTAATAGCCAATCGCGGGGAAATAGCCATCAGGATAATCCGCGCCTGCCATGAACTGGGGATAAGGACCGTGTGTGTCTATTCCAAGGAAGATAAGCTGGCCCTGTTCAGGAGCAAATCCGATGAATCTTATCTGATAGGGAACAACAAAGGGCCGGTAGAAGCCTATCTCAGTATCGACGAGATTATCAGCCTGGGGATCAAGAAGGGGGTGGATGCCATCCATCCTGGCTACGGATTCCTGGCCGAGAATCCGGAATTTGCCCAAAAATGTATTGAATCGGGCATTGAATTTATAGGACCCACCCCGGAAATGATGGACAAGCTCGGCGACAAGATAAAATCCAAACTGATCGCTCAAAGTGTCGGCGTACCTGTAATCCCCGGGGTAGAAAGGGCTATCAACTACGACCGGGAAGCTATCGAATTCGCACGGCAATGCGGTTACCCCATCATGCTCAAGGCATCAGCCGGCGGTGGGGGCCGGGGAATGAGGATCGTGCGCAGTGAAGATGATCTCTTGCGGGAATTCCACAGCGCCAAGAATGAAGCCAAAAAAGCCTTCGGGATTGATGACATATTCATCGAAAAATACCTGGAAGGCCCCAAGCACATAGAGGTACAGGTCTTGGGCGACAACTACGGAAACCTGGTGCACCTGTTCGAACGGGACTGCTCCATCCAGAGGCGGCATCAAAAGGTGATAGAGTTCACCCCAGCCCTGGCCATTAATGAGCAGCAACGGCAGGCCATTTGTGCTGATGCCCTGAAGATAGCCAAGTCAGTCCGCTACAGAAATGCCGGTACGGTTGAGTTCCTGGTGGACAAGCAAGGGAATCATTACTTCATCGAGATGAATCCCCGCATCCAGGTCGAACATACCGTGTCCGAGATGGTCACCGGCATTGATATTGTTCAGAGCCAGATTTTGATCGCCCAGGGTTACCGGCTGCATTCGCCGCAGATCAATATTCCCCGCCAGAATTCAATCAAGCCCAGGGGATTTGCCATACAATGCCGGGTCACCACTGAAGATCCAGGCAACAGCTTTGCACCGGATACCGGCAAGATCGACACTTACAGGACCGGCGGCGGTTTCGGCATCAGGCTGGATGGGGGCAATGGTTATACAGGCTCAGTGATCACTCCTTATTACGACAGCCTGCTGGTTAAGGTCACCTCCTGGTCGCGGTCCTTCGAAGACGCCATAAGCAAATCAAAACGAGCGATCCGCGAAACGGTTATCGGGGGAGTCAAAACCAATGAAATGTTCTTGCTCAAGGTATTGTCACATCCCACCTTCATCAAGGGAGAATGCGATACTGGTTTTATTGACAACACCCCGGAACTTTTTGACATCAGTCCGAGGGAGGATTATGAAGCCAATATTCTTAAATTCATAGGTGAAAAAGTGGTCAATGAGAGCAAAGGAATCAAACCCGATTATGATGTACCCCATGTGCCAGTGCTGCATCCCGGTCGTAAACTAACCGGCACCAAGCTCATCCTGGACCAGAAGGGTCCGCAAGGGGTTGTGGATTGGATCAAAGCCCAGAATAAACTGCTCCTCACCGACACTACCATGCGGGATGCCCATCAGTCATTGATGGCCACCAGGGTGCGTTCAGTGGATATGCTGAGGATAGCGGAGGCCACAGCGGAGTATGGACGTGACCTTTTTTCCCTGGAGATGTGGGGGGGGGCGACTTTCGATGTAGCCTATCGCTTCTTGAAGGAGAGCCCATGGGAGCGCCTGACAGAACTGCGGGCGAAGATACCGAATATAATGTTCCAGATGCTGCTGCGCGGTTCCAATGCCGTGGGTTACACCAATTATCCAGATAATGTGGTGCGCTCGTTCATCAGGGAAGCGGCTGCGGCAGGCATTGATGTCTTCAGGATATTCGACTCCTTGAACTGGATCAAGGGTATGGAAGTAGCCATCGACGAGACTCTGAAAAGCGGCAAGATAGCCGAGGCTTGTGTGTGTTACACCGGCGATATACTGGACAAGAAGCGGGACAAATACTCCCTGGACTATTATGTGCGCACCGCCAAGGAACTTGAGAAAATGGGGGTGCATATTCTGGCTATCAAGGACATGGCAGGGCTCCTGAAACCATATGCTGCAGACAAGCTCATCCGGGCTCTCAAGAACGAGTTGTCGATCCCCGTCCATCTCCACACCCACGACACCAGCGGCAATGGGGTAGCCACAATCCTTATGGCCGCCGAGGCAGGGGTCGATATAGCTGATACAGCCTTCAACAGCATGTCCGGGTTGACCAGTCAGCCGGCTTTGAATTCTGTTGTAGCTGCCCTGGAGAATACCAGCCGGGCTACCGGGATCAATCAAGATGAAATCCAGGAGATCGCAGATTATTGGAGTGATGTGAGGCCGATATACTCTCAGTTCGAGTCCGGCTTGAAATCAGGCACCGCCGAGGTATACAAGTACGAGATCCCAGGAGGACAGTACTCCAATCTGAAACCCCAGGTGGAAAGTTTTGGCCTGGGCCATAAGTTTAAAGAGGTCAAAGAGATGTACAAGACTGTCAATGAGATGCTGGGGGACATCGTAAAGGTAACGCCATCATCAAAGCTGGTGGGAGACCTGGCCATATTCATGGTCAAAAATGACCTGACACCGCAAAATATTTTTGAAAAAGGCAAGAGTTTGGCGTTCCCCGATTCATCGGTATCCTATTTCGAAGGCATGATGGGCCAGCCGGTTGGAGGTTTTCCGGAAGAACTGCAGAAGATCGTCCTCAAAGACAAGACTCCCATCACCACCCGCCCCGGAGAACTGCTGGAGCCGGCTGATTTCGGGGCTATAGAGACATTGCTGCAGGAGCGCTTCAAAATCAAACCGGATATACGGGATGTGCTCAGTTATGCTCTTTATCCCAAGGTGTTCGAGGAGTACCTGGAGTCGCGCAAGACATACGGGGATCTGAGCCTTATGAACAGCCCGGTCTTTTTCGACGGCATAGACGAAGGGGAGATCTGCGAAGTAGAAGTCGGCGAAGGCAAAACTATGATCATTAAACTGGTGCGCATCGGCAAGGTGGATAAAGAGGGCATTCGCCTGGTCGACTTCGAGGTCAACGGCAATCCCCGCGAGATAGCCATTCTCGATAGGGGATACAAAAAAGGAGAGGTAGCTTCCGCTACGCTTTATGCCGATCCCCGTAATGAAAAAGAAATAGGAGCCAGCATCCCGGGCACCATAACCAAGATCCTGGTCCAGGACGGTGAAACAGTCAAGGCCGGGCAAAGCCTGGTAGTGATCGAAGCCATGAAGATGGAGACCCAGATAATGTCACCAGTTGCAGGCAAGGTGATCAATATGTGTGTCAAAGAAAATCAGCAAGTTAAGAATGGCGAGCTGCTGTTGAAACTGGAATAAAAAAGCAGTAAAAAGGCTGGCGCAACAGAGGTTGGGCCAGCCTTTATCTTTTCAACGACAGTAAGGTCGCTCAGGCGCTTATTTCCACTCCACCGGTATCACAACAACATCCTGGTCGCTTCCGTCTTTGGGACTGGCCCAAAAGACTTCCAACTGCCCCTTGCCTGCAGAGGGAGGATTAAAAACCAGTTCACCCTGGAAATCACCTCGGCCTGGAGCACCTTCGCTGGCAGTGGAGAATCCTTGGGCCAGAACGTTTCCATTGGCATCCTTGAGGCGGTAGCTGACTGTGGCCTCAAAGACTCGTGCGCTTCCGTTAATTTTCAAAGGACTGGCAACCACCTGACCTGCTGCAGGGGCGGTTACCCAAATCGCTGGTTCCCAAACATTGGTGAGGTCGCGGCTGAAGGGCTGTTCATATAGTCCCACATGTCCCCACCAGTCCAGTCCTTTGTCGACTGAGCCATCTACGGTGAAGGATACTTTCTGGATGTTGGGCAGTTCGGTGAGGGTGTTGACTATACTGGTTATGCCCAGAGCTTCACCGCTAGCTCCCACATTAGCTTTGAGAACTTCAGGCGAAAAGTCGACGGTAGCCAATCCCTGGTCGATTTTAATGCTCAGTATCTTGGTATCGGCAGGCAGTACCCGGTAAGCTCCGGGGCTCACTGGAGTCCCTTTGATAAGTTCGTTTAGCGCTGCCAGGGCCAAATCGCTGCTCTTGTCCAGTTTATGCACCTCCCTGACAAGGTAGAAGTCAGTAGGTGAACTCTTGAGATAATAGACTACAATATCGGTTTTCTCCTGCACCGGCGGAGTCGGTTCCGGATGAGGCGGAGTGATCTTGGTGCCGCAGCCGGCGATCATAATCATTACCAAAATCAAGACAACCAGCCCCGAAGCTTTCTTATGGTGTTTCATTGCGATTACCTCCAGTCTGCTTTTACCTATTTCTTGAGAACCGAGCTCTGCAATACCAGCGACATTATATCAGCCGGGCTTTCAGCTATGTAGTCAGCCCCAACTTCTTTTAGATGATCGGCTTCACGAAATCCCCATGCGACACCAATTACCTTGATGCCGGCGTTGTGAGCGGTCAAGATGTCTGCAGCTGAGTCGCCGACATAAATAGTATCAGCTGGTTTTACCGCTATCTCCTGCAAGACATGGTTGACCGCAGCCGGATCTGGTTTGAGCGGGAACCGGCCATTCTTACCCTGCACCATATCGAAGGTATGGAGAGGAAACATGTCATTTACTACCAGCTGCAGCAACTCATCGGGTTTGTTGGACACTACTGCCAATTTTACGCCCAGAGCCCGTAAATCTTGCAGCAATTCCTGGACCCCGGCATAGACCCGGCTGTGATCCTTGTAGTGAATCTGGTAATAGCGATTATAATCGGAAATCAAAACTGGGGCAAGTTCCGGCCGGTAACTATCCCCCAGGGCTCGCTCTACCAATTTTGGCAATCCATCAGATACGAACGCTCTATATTCCTGCAACGTCCGCAGAGGAAAGCCATGTTTTTGCAGGGCATAGTTGGTGCTGTCAGCCAAATCCTGTAGGGTATTGATCAATGTTCCATCCAGGTCAAAAATACACAGCTTTATCAAAGCCCACGTGATCCTTTCCGCATCGTCGCCGCACTATTGCGATGCCATTTGCCGGTCCATTTCAATTGTATCACTCTTGACCAGCATTTGCATGGAAGGGCGGATAGATGCGGTTAGTTCAGTATTGAGCAAGGCTCTGCTATAATGAAAAAAGATCAGGCTGGGAATTATGGAGGTGGAACATGTGGCGGACAACTGTCGAAAGAATCGGGGTGGCGCTGTTTCCGACGGATTATACGGGCTCGGTTTCATCGGAGCGTTGGTCTATTATCTTCAGCAAGCGACCTCGCTGTGGACCGGGATCATCGGCATTTTCAAAGCAATGGTATGGCCGGCTTTTCTGGTTTATGAACTATTAGCCTACCTAAAAATGTGAATCGGAAAGGAAATTATGCCATATGAAATTCGTTACGTTTCTGGATGATGGTCAGGCCAGGGTGGGAGTGCTCTCCTCAGGTCGGGTTAGCTCCCTGGACCAACTCATGGGAACATCAGTCATATCTATGCTGGATCTCATCGACAGGTTCGAGCCCCAATGCCTTGCGGCTATAAATCAGCGCTTGATCGCCGGGAACAGCCCCAGTTACGAACTTAGCGATATAAAATTATTGGCTCCTATCCCTTATCCTAGACGCAATGTATTTTGCCTGGGGAAGAATTATGCTGAGCATGCCCAGGAAATTAAGATATCCCAGATAACCGACACGGCCATACCCACCCATCCTATCTATTTTACCAAGGTGGCGTCTCCGGCTATTGGCCATGGTGATGTGATCCTGGTATCGAAGCGGATAACCACGGAGGTCGACTATGAGGTGGAACTGGCAGTGGTTATCGGCAAGGAGGGGATCAATATCCCGGTAGGGGAAGCGGAGGAATACATTTTCGGGTACACCATTGGCAATGACATCTCGGCTCGCAATCTGCAAGCTGAACACAAACAGTGGTTCAAAGGCAAAAGCCTGGACAATTTCTGCCCATTGGGACCGGTGTTGCTGCATAAAAGCGCGCTGCCATTGCCGGTTGAATTGCCGATTCAGTGCCGGGTCAATGGCGAATTGAGACAGGACTCCAATACCAGCAACCTGATTTTCGGTATTCCCAGCATTATCAGTGATCTATCCCAGGGGATGACCCTAAAACCCGGGGACATAATCCTCACTGGAACCCCCAGCGGGGTGGGGATGGGGTATGATCCACCCCGTTACCTGAAGGATGGGGATAAGGTGGAATGTTATATCGAAAACATCGGGAAATTGAGCAACCGGATCAGAATCGTTTCGTAAGAACACCGGGTACAAATACAGGAGCCGCGGATCTTATCCGCGGCTCCTGATTATTCCGATCCAATTCAACCTTATTCTGCCGGCGGGGAGGGCGGAGCAACCGGGGGAGGAGGGACTGGAACGACTGGCGGGATTGTCGCCGCGACTTCTACAGTTGATACCTCGGTATAACCTGGCCGCTGCCGGTAAATCGTGAGCACAATGATGCCTATGGCAAAACACGCCACAATCAGCGAAACAAAAAATCCAGCGACGGGGAGTTTGCTCAGGACAACGATTGCTGCGTACACGATCAGGAAGGCAGCTAACAGGGAAGTTTTGGCTCCGCCTTTGACCGATTTTGTCATTGCCCTGGCTAGTGCATCACTGGCGATAACCTTGGATAGCATGAGGCCAATTATGAAACAGAACATCAAGATCATTGCCAAGGGAATTCCGATTACGGTGATCATCAGCAGTATGACTCCCAAAGGAACCAGTAGCAGGGTCACAATGCCCCAACCGAAGGAACCCAGTGGTGCTTCCCGGGCCGTCTGCCCCAGGCGGGGCAGGAATCTGGGCACCAGCCACAGGGCTATACCCCAGACCAGCAGTCCTGCAGCCAGGGACCAGAGGATACCCATAAGGTCGAATTTATTGTCTGTAACCTTGGGAATGGCTGGAGTTCCTTGACCTGGTTGGACCCGCGGCTCCAGACGGTTGATATTGCCTATTTTAGCCCCGGTTTCAACCTGAGCATCTTTGGCAGAATTGTAATTTATTTGTCCGCTAACGGCAGCCGAAGCACCAATATTGAAATCCTGAACGTCCCATAGCCTTACATCGCCACCCACCTGATTATTCAGGGCGAATTGATTGCCTCCGCCCAGGACCTGTCCAGCTACCGGCCCATTTACCTGGACTGTATTACCAAAGGCCATTAAGTCGTGTTTTACCATTCCGTTTTGCCCGGTAGAAACTGTATTCGCCGCAGCTGTTACGCTGCCTTCAACCGGGCCGTTGATCGCGATAGTATTTCCGGCAGCGCGGATGTCACCTTGTACCGGGCCGTTGATTTGCAGGGTATTGGATGCACCTATAATGTCACCGGTGACCAGGCCATTGATGGTAATGGACTGACCGGCGCAAAACACATCTCCTTCTACATCTGCACTGACGGTCAGATTGGTTCCGCTGACAAAGAGCGGGCCTTTGATCTTGGTTCCTGAGACGCTTACTGTTTCACCGCTTCTGAAGTCCACTGCCAAAGCCGGTGATACCAACACCAGGGCCAGGAATGCGACTGCCAGGCTAACAGCCCGATGCCAATATTTTTTCTTCATTTGTCAAACCCCTCCCATTCCCAGATTCGCATTGAGGTCCATTTGTGATCCCCTTGTCTAATTTGATTATAATGCAAAATACCCGGGTTGAGCAGAAATCGGATCCGGAAAGGGCAAATTTTGGTTGGCTTCCGCCATGCATCGGAAATTGTCTTATACTGGTATTGATTGTGGAAGGAGGGGAGCAAAATGCTTGGATGGCTGCAATATCTGTTCATCATAAATTCGTTGGCTCTATTGGTTTATGGCTGGGATAAATGGCAGTCCGGAAGAGGAGGCTACCGGATACCGGAGGCAACACTTATAGGTTTGGCAGCCCTGGGAGGCACGGTTGGAGCCATGACTGCCATGTATGTATTCCGGCACAAGACCCGGCACCTGCTGTTCCGCTGGGGGTTGCCCCTGATCCTGGTTTTCCAGCTGGCAGCATTCCTTTATTTTTGGAGGTTTTAAGCACCTGACTCATCATTCGATTCGGAGCTGACCTTTGTTGTCAACATGGATCGCTTCGGGTTCAGTCGGATGGATCATGGCTTTGTAAACCATGAATTCGCCATTAATGGATCCCTGCAGGATTTCGGTCACCAGCCCGGCGTAATTCAAACGCCCGATATAGATGAAATCATTATGGTCAGCACCTATCAGGGCGTATTTGCCGTCCGCCGGCACCGAGAGCTTGCTGAAGCCGTTCATTTTGCGGGTATAGATGGTCTTGTCCGCCTGGTTATAGAGGAGCAGGGTATCTATACCCTGCAGGCAGGCAATTCTTTTGATATTGGCATTTGAAAGCACCCTGGTCAGGCGGTTGTTGGCATCGGTGCGGTAGATCATATTGGTGACCGGGCCAGAAATCAGGAGATAGGTGACGTTGGTCTGTGCAGAAAAAGCCACCGCCGTTATCCTCGATTCTCTGGCCAGACCGCTTATTTTCGGCTCGACCGGCATATTGTCGAAGTCAACATTCACTGATTTCAGGGTGACGGTGACTCCTCTGGCTTCAGGCTGACTGGTGCCAATCAGGGCCATATGAGAGTCGGGAGCCCAGGCAAAATAGGTCACTTCTTCTTCAGCCAGCAGCGGCTCTTCTTTTACCAGCTGGTCATCGGCGCTATAAATAGCAACCCCAGTTTCTCCGACTTCAGCCCAGTATTTTTGATCGTATGACAGCCAGCTTAATTCAACGGACTCGGTCTCGGCTTCACTTATAGTTTGTTGGACGAATGCGGCTTGGGGAACCAGCAGGTACCGATCCAAAAAGAGGTAGATGCCAGCCTGGAGAACCAGAGCCAGGAAGGCGGTTTTAATGAGTGATTTCATCCGGCGGCCTCCTTATATCACCAGGATAGCGGTGGGAATGTAGCGTTCACCCAGAAGGTCGCAGGGTTTATTGATAACCTGGCCCTGGTAGTACATGGTGGTACTGGACCCTCCGTCCAGATTGGCCGCGGTGATGGCTCCGTTTTCGTAGAGAATGTTTTGGATATCAACGAGGGTAGCTCCCAGGGAATGTTGGGGCTGCCGACCATCGATCACTAGGAGCAGAATGTGTCCGTCAGCCTTCTGCCCTATAGCAGTGCGCGGGGCTATGCCCCAACCGCCGTCACCCCTGGTAAACTGTTTTTCCCCGTTCAGTATCAATGCAGGGTAAAAAGAAATGCCTTCTACAATATGCATATCACTTATCTGCTGGCTGGTGTATTTGCCGCTGAACAATACCCCCTGGTGGTTGAGGCCTATTAGCGGAACCGGTGCAGTCAAATCAGCACCCTCTACGAAAAATCCCCCGCTGATTACTACTCCGAAAGGATCCCGGCCATTGCCGGTCCCATAGGGATCATTGAATCCGCCTCCATTTACGGCAGCTATAGCACCGTATTGGCGGGCGATCTCGCTGGTGGTCTGGCCCTTCTGCCCAATGGTCTCGGCAATCCCAATTTTGATGCGTTGGGGATCGCTGATTTCCATCAGATATCCTTGATAGCGGCTGCTGCTGATAGTGGTCAGTTTGATCTCATCACTGTAGTTGTGGCTGAATTGGCGTAAAGCTTCCTGCCCTTCACCGGTGTTGGTGTCCTGCGTATCAGCCAGCAATTGGGTGATTTCTTCATCACTTATCAAGTACTCCAGCCAGTACCAGTGCATCGAGGTCCCAATTGCCCCGACAACTGTGCTGCGGAGATTGGGAAAGGGACCATAGAGTACTAACCAAGGAGAGGTCAGTAAACCGATTATGAGATTAACGAGCAGGAATTGTCCTACCACTTTTATCAGTTGTTTCAAAGTCTATCTTCCCTGTCAATTATCACTGCTGAAATTTATGGTCCAAACATAGTCTATTGTACAGCCATAATACATAAACGGCTAGAGGAAACAACTCATCCCACCAACCTGGCCAGCCTGCTCAAAGAGCTGGCATCACTTTACCAGCTTTTCGAATCGAGCCAGAGAGTCCTCCTGGTATACACCCCAGCGGGGCAGCAACAGCAGATTGTCCTGGGAGGATGCTTCCTTCTGCACCATGGTCACAGCACATGCATACCCAGCTTCTTCCAATATCCTCAGGGTCTGACCATCATACCTGCCGGTGGGGTAGCAAAATGATGATATGCCCTGCCCCAGCTGTGCTTCGATATTTTTCTTATCCTGTTCGATTTCCTTCTGGGCAGATGAGGCCGGTATACTGGGCAAAAGTGGATGGGTGAGGGTGTGCCCGCCTATCTCGATCCCCTGCAGAGCCAGGAGCTTTATCTGCTCCCAGTTCATATAGCCTGGCTTGCCAACCAGGCCGGAAATGACAAAAACAGTTGCGGTTTGATTGAATTCCTGCAATATAGGCCAGGCATGCTCTTGAAAAGTGTCATAGCCGTCATCGAATGTAAGCACTACCATTTTGCTGGTATCGTAATGGCCTTGCAGCAGAGCTGCAGCCTGTGACAGGGTAATGGTCTGAATGCCTTGCTCGTGCAGGTACTGCATTTGAGCCCGAAAATCTGATGTTTCAACCCACATACAGTCAGGCCCTGAGCTAACCTGATGATACATGAGTATCGGGATACTGCCAACTTGTTCACCTGGCAGTGGAATCCTAATAAGTTCAGGTTTGATTATCTCAGGCCCGGGCTTTTCTGCATACTGCCGGGATTCATATGATGCGGTGCTGTGCATCTGGGGGGGATATGCTTCAGAGTGCTCACGCATCCACGCAAACTGAGGGCCAAACAAGGCTGCAATAATTGTTATCAGGATGAAATATTTATGCCACGGCAAGGTCGATACCTCCACTCTTCTATTTTGGGTTGACCATTACTGCAGCCCACGTGAGAGCAGTCTAACTGGTTCTGCGAACAAGAAGGATCATCAGGCCAGGTTAGCCTATGGCGCAACACGGACAGGTGCAATAAATAGCTGAAATAATTATACTATATATATACAGTCAAAAATTGTATGCAGAGAGCCCAGGACTAGACTCCGACTACCTGCTGCTCAGTGGCTTTACCAAATTTCGCTTTGCGCAGGGGAAGAGGAAATATCTGTATGAGACGGATGCATGTGATCGCCACCTCGATGGTTGTGCTGGCCCTGGCCGGTTCCGTAATATCGTGGCCCTATCGGTTTGGTTTCACAGGAGGACTGCTGTTTGCCGCTTGTGAAGCTTCATTGGTGGGTGCACTAGCGGATTGGTTCGCAGTGGTGGCCTTGTTCCGCCATCCCTTGGGCTTGAAGTTCATACCTCACACCGCCATTATTCCCAGCAATCGCGGCCGCATCATCGAGGGCATTGTCAAAATCGTTGAGAAAGACTGGTTGAGTCTCGATTTCCTGCAGGGCAAACTTAGGGATTATGCTATCATCGATGGGGTGGGCGTCCTTTTAGAGACCCAGGAAGGCCAGCGTGGCCTGGAGAAGGTCATCCAATCCATCATCACCAACGCTCTCAATCACCTGGATTCGGAATCCATAGCCACTTTCGTGCACCTTATGCTGGCTGACAATATAGGACGGATCAAGGTAGATCCGCATTTAGTCACCCAATTGGAGTCATCTCTAAAGAACCTCTATGGCGAGGACCTGATCAGACTTTGCCTGGACTGGGGGATAGGTGCCACTAAAGGAGAGGAATTCGAGCGCCTGGTGAAGCGGACCATCACCCGGGCAGCCGCAGATTATTCAAACCGGGGCGGCTTCATTCGCCGGATTAGCAAGGGACTTGGTGAAACCCTGGACATAGTAAATTATGGGGAAGCGGCAGATACGATCGCCCGACGCATAAATCAAATTCTGACCGAGATGAAGGATCCAGACAACCAGTATCATATTAAACTAAGAAGCGAGTTGGACAACCTGCGGTTGGCAGATCCTGAGGCCTCAGCCGAAATGTTGGGGGAATTGCTGAAGAAAGTGGTCAGCACTGATGCAGGGTTTAGGGCGCTGGTGGATGTAATAGAGGCGGTGAAAGAGCAACTCCTGTCAAGCGATGCTGAAGATATGCCTATGGTAAAATATTTCGCGCAGATGATCGCGGAACAATTGCAGAACTTGCGCCGGGACGAAGTACGAAAAAACCAGACCGAGGAATGGATTAAAACTGAAATGTCCAACCTCCTGGAACGCTATCATGGAGTCATTGGATCGATGGTCAGGGAGAAGCTGCAGGGCTTGAACGATGAGGGATTGGTCCAATCCCTGGAAGACAAAGTTGGAGATGACCTGCAGTGGATCCGTATCAATGGCACCATAGTCGGTGCCCTGGTAGGAATAGCTCAGTATCTACTCCTGCACCTGCTGTAGATGCGGCCGGCCAATCTGGATTAGCAGGACAGGCAGTGATAATGCGCCCGTTGCAGAGATTTCTTTATGCGAGGAGGAACAATCATGCCGAAAATACTTTTTTACCTAGCCCGGATCCTGTCCTTTTGCCTTGTGATATTCTTCGCTTTTTTCCTCTCCCCAGCCACACTGCCCGCATTTGGTGACAAATTTTCCCTGATCCTGGCCCTGATAGTCCTAGCCATCACTATATCTGCCTTGTATATCCCTATGTTGGGCGGATTACTGTTCATCCTGTTCGGAGTCCGATATTTCATAATGATTGCCCAGCCAGGAGATCTGGCTCCTGCTCTCTCCCTTTTTACCGTATTCCTTGTCACCGGAGGTCTTTTTATGTGGGAAGGTTATCGCACCAAGAAGGGCAATAAACCTATCGATAGGAGGTTGTGGTTCCCCTAGTATCCGGGTGACAACCAATTCATTCTGATGTACATGCCGCTTTGCATGCAGCCAAGCTTTAAATATAAGATTTCAGCCTCGATGAGTTGCACAGTTCGAATAGGAGTGAACATTCGATGTTAAAGAAAAAATGGCTTTGGGGCTTGTTTGCTTGGCTGCTCGTTTTGACAGTTCCCATACATGCTGCATGGGCTCACCAGCCGATATTGGAGCGAGACCAAGCCTCAAGCGAGAATGAACTATTCGGATTGGGAGTCTATCCGCTCAAAGATCCCACCACGGCCTCCTTGGCCGTATACGGCCGACTGTCATCTCCAAATGAAGTAGACACTTACTATTTCACAGCCAGTAAGTCGGGAACGATTCCTGTGCATTTATTGGTACCGGTCCGTTTTTCAAACCGCGCTTTTGAGCCGGAACTTGTCCTGCTCAGCCCCGACATTCCAAGCCAAGGTATTTCAGACCTGCCGATCCAACTCCCGCCGGGGTACCAGGCCCAAAAGCCGCATTCACCACGCCCCTGGCCGGAATTCTTTGAACCGTTTAGTTTTGAACGATTATACAGAGCCGCTGAAGCTACTATTGAAGTAAATACTGGCAACACATATTACCTGTTGGTATTATCTCCCAATCATAGTCTGGGAGACTATACGCTGGGTGTTGGTTCAGCTGAGAATTTCAGCGACATCACCCTAATCGATACGATAAAGTCGGTAGCTCAAATGAAACTCGGCCTGGTAGACGCTCAAGATGTACCATGGATGGATATAAATGGACTATTTCTGTTTTGGATTGGCATTATTGTTTCCTTAATGGCACTTATCTGCACCACAATTCGGAATTATATCCTGTTATGGATTGGATTTTGTCTTGCTTTGCTTGGAGCAGGAATGCTTTATCGGGCCACTGGCACTAATGGGGTAGCAACGTTTCAACTTTTCATGGCTATAGTAGTCCTGGGTTGTAATACTTTAATAAGCCGTGGTCCTAGAATACCTGATACGCTTAGCGCCAGTCATCTATTTGCAAGAATTGTTGCTATTGTCGCTTGGATAGTGATAGCCTATCTGCTCATATGGTATGTACTTATCTCGAGATGATCTAAACCTGCACATAATGTGGTGCGGAGGACGAGGTGCGGTAATGAAAAATATTGCCAGCGGCACCGCCGAGGGGACTGCCTATTTGAGGTTTTTTGAATCATCCAGACCCATCGACCAGAGGTTATGTGATGATTATCTGGCCTATCATTTCATGGCCTGGTGGCTGAAGATCGCTTCGACAGCCTACTTGCCCATCCCTGCTGTTATCGTCGATTGGTCACTAGAAATGAGAGGATCCGGGGTGTCGGCATTTATTGCTGTGCGCACCAGGCTATTCGATGAGTTTGTTTGCGAGAGGATCAGGGAAGGTGCCAAACAGTTTGTAATTCTTGGGGCAGGGCTTGATTCCAGGGCTTATCGCCTTTCAGGTTGCCTCAAAGGAATTGCTACTTTTGAGGTGGATCACCCCATGTCGCAAACGGTCAAAAAAGAGCGGGTGAGGGAACATTTCGGTATGCTGCCGGAGCACGTATCCTATGTTTCTGCTGATCTGATCCACGAGGATCTTTTGCCTGCATTGTCAAAGGCGGGATATGATCCCTCATTACCCACCGTTTTCACCCTGGAAGGGCTTATCATGTATCTGAACGAGACCGCCAACCGCCATTGTCTGCACTCTATTTGCCAAGAATCTGGCCCGGGGTCAAGTGTGATATTTGATTATATTTATGCCTCGGCCTTGGATAGCAGGCGGTATGAAGAGGTCAGGCATTTCTTGCACTACTGGCAATTTATGTTCAATGAGCCGATGCTGTTTGGCATTGAGAAGGGCGGCGTGGAGGACTACCTGTTATCGATCGGATTCGACCGGGCAGGGGATTTTCCTCCCCAGAAATTATATGAACAGTATATCAAACCTGTGGCTCCCCGGCGTTCCATTTCTGAACTGTATGCGATCGCTGCTGGATTCAAGAAGGCTTAAACCTCTGTCTCCGCTAATCCAGGCAGTACAATCTGACGAGGAGGCCGACCATGAAACTCACCAGTGACGGATTAGCTATATTCAACGCTCGATACGCAGCTAAAGATGACCAGGGTCACATCATCGAGACCCCCGACCAGGCTGTCACCAGAATCAGCCAGGCAGCGGCTCGGGCTGAGAAGGATGAGACCAGTCGTTCATACTGGCAAGGCATATTTGCTGATATGATCGATCGCCGCTGGTTCGTGCCATCCACTCCTATATGGGCCAATATGGGCAAGCCGAACCGTCTGCAGCAGCCAGCCGCTTGTTTCGTGCTGGACCTGCAGGACGATTTGCAGGCCATGTACCAGACCCTGCTGGAATCAGCCATGATAGCCAAATATGGCGGGGGAATCGGCTACAATTTCTCTCCCATTCGGCCTAAAGGAGATTTGATAAGTACCACCAAAGGTTATGCCAGCGGACCGGTAGAACTGATCAGGCTTTACAACTGTAGTGCTGCGATGATCAAGCAGGGAGGAATTAGGCAGGGAGCCTATATGGCTATACTGGACTGCAGCCATCCAGACATATTGGATTTTATCGCCTGCAAGATAGCAGGTGATATCTCCAATTTCACCTTATCCGTCGGGATCAGCGATGATTTCATGCGCCGGCTCACCAGGGATGAAAGTTGGGAACTCCATTTCGGTGGAAAGATCAGAAAAACTATATCTGCCTCGGAACTCTGGCGGGACATTGTAACAATGGCTTGGTCCCGCGGGGATCCTGGCCTGATATTTATGGATCGCATCCAGGAGGCCAATCCCATACCGGCCCGCCCACTGCGGGCGACGAATCCATGCGGGGAGCAACCTTTAGGCCACGGAGAATCCTGCCTGCTGGGATCAATCAATCTGGCCCAGATGACAGACAATGAAAGCGGGGACGTCGATTGGCAGAGGTTGGCCGATACTGCCCGGAAAGCCGTTAGGTTCCTGGACAATTTAATCGATTCCGGGGAGTATCCCTTCACTTATATTGCGGAAAATACCAGGGCCAGTCGCAAAATCGGGATAGGGATCATGGGTCTGCACGATCTTCTGCTCTGCATGGAAATCCCGTATGATTCCGAGGAGGGCCGCAATATAAGCTCACGGATCATGGCTTATATCCGCACCGAAGTACATGCGGCTTCCGCCGAATTGGGCTTGGAGAAGGGCAATTTCCCCCTGTGGGAACAATCGATTTTCGCCCGGGATCACTCGCCGCACCGCAATGCCTCCTGTCTTACCATAGCGCCAACCGGAACCATTAGCGTTCTGGCTGGGGCTGAAGGGTATGGCATTGAACCTATTTTTGCAGTTGCCTACAGCAAACAGTACATTCAGGACGGCCGGACCAACACCCTGAACGTTTTTTCACCGCTGTTTTTGGCCGCCTGCAAGGAAAGGGGGATCAGTGCAGCTGATCTCAAGGAAGTGGCTGCCCGCGGATCTTGTCAGAATGCTGCGGGCATACCGGCGGACTTGCAGCGTCTATATAAAGGGGCCCGGGAGATAGATGCCTTGGATCACCTGGCCATGCAGGTGGAGTTGCAGAAACATGTTGACAACGCCATCTCCAAAACCATCAACCTGCCGGCTGAAGCAGGCCCAGAAATGGTTGATCATATCTTCAGGCAAGCCTGGGAGCACGGTTTGAAGGGGATTACAGTTTTTCGGGCCAGCTCGATTCCGGGTGTGATCCAAGTGGGCCGATGATCTAGGACCGTTTGCTGGCTAGGTTGGAGTTTTACCCCGCTCGTCGACCGTTGACAAGCCCTGATGATGACCGCTGCGATTCAAGGTTATCAAGGCTGCCAGAAGCGCCAATCCCATCGCAACCAGCATCACCCGGTGATACGCTGTCATGAATCCCGCGATCTGATCAGGACCAGGTCGGGACACCCCACCCCAGAATTCAAAAAGGGACACCGACCAGGCTATGCCGATGATCATCCCCATATTCCTGACCAAAGCGCTGATCCCACCGGCCAAGCCGAGTTTTCTAGGGGGCACCGAACTCAAAACGCTGCTGTTGTTGGGGGATTGAAACATGCCCGCTCCCACGCCCATAAACAGAGAGCCAGGGACCACGAGGACAATAGTGGTGGCAGCAGACAGAGTTGAAAAATAGAATAGGCCCAGTGCGGTTATCAACAAGCCCCCAAAAGTGAGCCACAGAGGGCCATATTCATCCGAGACCCTTCCGCTGATAGGTGCCATTATGGCCATAGCAACAGGAAAAGCAGTTAAGACTAATCCGACCTGGGTAGGACTGCAATCTAAAACATGCTGCAGATAGAAGGGCAACAGTATATTGTTGGCGAACATGGCAGCGAAGGATAGCCAGCCGCACAGGTTGCCGATTACAAACACCCGGTTACGAAAAAGAGTCAAGTCGATCATGGGATGAAGCACCCGGCGTTCATTGCTTACGAACAGACCCATCAATCCGAAGCCAGATAATAATCCAGCCAGGATGGCTGGATTAGACCAACCTAAAGAAGCTCCGTTACTGATGGCCAGGATCAGGCTGACCATACCGAGGGCGAAGAGAACTGCCCCACTGAAATCAAAGCTTTCTTTTTCGCCGTCAAGGCGATCAGAGGGCAAAATCGACCTTGCCACCAGGTAAGCTAGGATACCGATGGGGAGATTGATGTAGAAAATGGAGCGCCAGCCAGCCATCCCGATTAACAGCCCGCCCAGGGCAGGCCCGGTCATACTGCCAAGAGCCACCACCGTTCCTGTCATACCCAAGGCCCGGCCTCGCTCCTGAACGGGAAAAGTAGATACCACGATCGCTGCCCCGTTGGCCATCAGCATAGCTGCGCCCACAGCCTGAACCACTCGAGTAGCTACCAGCATCCAGATGCCATTGGACAGCCCACACAGAGCCGAGCCCAATGTGAATACTACAAAGCCCAGCAAATAGATGTATTTTCGTCCCAGCATATCTGCTAACCGCCCGAATATAGGGAGCAGGCAGGTTATAGCAAGCAAATAAGCGGTAACTGTCCATTGTAGTGCTGACAGTTCAACCCGAAACTGGCCAGAAATGGTTGGCAGGGCAACATTTACGATACTGCCGTCCAGGGTCGACATAAAGGTACCCAAGGATACAGTCGCCAATACATACCAGCGGAAGTTCGGGGATGTCTTCATGTCTTCAAACATAAGCCAATTCTGCCATGATCATATTGCATCCTTTTTACCGTAGGATAAGCTAAACTATATTATACAGCAACGGCCAGGGCTGCAAAACATCCCAGGAAGGGAGGGCGGTTCAGTTGGAGTTTGAAGAACATGGGGAAGATTCAACCACAGAAAGCAAAAAACCGGGTTGGTTGTTCAAGACGCTGGCTGTAATTGTGGTCATAGCTTTCGCTGGATTTTCCATGCCTCATTTAAGTTATCTGTTTACTGATCCGCCAGGTTCTCTTGATCAGAACCGGATTTTAATGAATGACGAACTGGTCATAAAGAGCAAACCAGCCGTAGTTTATATCGAAGCGGTGGACACCACCAAGCCCTTGAAAGTGGCCACCCACCAGGGCACGGGTTTCAATCTGGATGAAAGCGGGAAAATCCTTACCAACCGGCACGTAGTCCAGTCTTCATCGCTGATAATAGTGAGCTTCGCCCACGGAGCCAGGTTTTTTGCCGCAAACTACGAAGAGATACCTGGATATGACCTGGCGGTGATCTCCCTGGAATCCCAAGGACTGCCTTATTTGCGGTTGGAATCGGTTCTGCCTGCTGCTACGGGTGATACAGTCACGGTCATAGGTAATCCCCTGGGGCTTTCGCAGATTTCCCAGCGGGGCAAGGTAGGGGCATTCCGCCGCACAAAACCAAATGCTTCGCCGGTATTCGAATTGGAATTCCCGATCAGCCAAGGCAGCAGCGGCAGTCCGGTTATAAATACCCAGGGCAAAGTGGTGGGGATTGTCTTTGCCAGCATTGCCGAGAGCGATGAGGAAACAACTGATCGCCACGGATTGGCCATACCGGTCAATGTCCTCCTGGAGCAGTTGGCCAACCCCCCGCAGTCATGAGGAGGGAGACTAACATTGAACCTATTTGAAATACCAGCCATAATGAAAGAAGGGGAGCTGTTTCAAGCACTGGTCCCTGACCGGGGGATCTTGATCGAGAGGATCATTTCTTACGGACAGGTCACTCCCCGTGGCGAATGGCTGATTCAGGACCGTGATGAATGGGTGGTTTTGTTGCAGGGTGAGGCCCGGTTGGCCTTTGAAGACGGGTACATATGCAGTCTGGGGTCGGGGGACTGGTTGCTGATTGAAGGGGGGCGGCCTCACCGGGTTGAGTATACCTCCTCTGCACCGTTTTGTATATGGTTGGCTGTACATGGACCGATACTCACGGAGAGCTGAGCCAACAGTGAGGATCTATTGGGAGCAAGACGGAAGGTGGGACCTGAGATGAAGGAAGCGATCTTATACCACAAGCTGGAGGATGACAAGGTCAAATGTGCGGTCTGCAACCATCGCTGCACCATTGCTCCAGGCAAGAGGGGCATATGCAGGGTGCGGGAGAACCAGGCAGGTACTCTCTATGCGCTCACCTATGGAAAGACTATAGCCGCCCATGTCGATCCCATCGAAAAGAAGCCGCTTTACCATTTCATGCCTGGGACCTGGATCTATTCCTTTGCTACTATGGGCTGCAATTTCCGCTGTTCCTGGTGCCAGAATTGGGACATCTCCCAGTCGCCCAAGCCGGCTGAACCGGTCCTGGGTACCGACATAACTCCACAAGAGCATATCGCCAATGCCTTGGAACACCAATGCCCGTCCATAGCCTATACTTATAATGAACCCACGGTCTGGGTGGAATATGCCCTTGATACCATGAAACTAGCCCAGGCAAAAGGACTGAAAAACGTGTGGGTAACCAATGGATATATGTCGCGGGAAACCTTGGATGCCATAACCCCATACCTGGATGCAGCCAATGTTGATTTCAAAGGTCCTAATGACGGGGTCTACGAGAAATATTGCGGAGCCAAGCCGGAGCCGATCATGGAAAACCTGATCTATCTGCACCAAGCCGGAGTGCATATTGAAATCACCACCCTGATAGTTCCAGGCGTCAATGACCAAGCCGAAGGAATAGATAAGATTGCCAAATTTATCGCCCAACAACTTGGCCCTGTTGTACCCTGGCATGTGACCCGTTTTTTTCCGGCGTGGAAGATGATGGACACAGCCATAACCCCCATCGAGACCCTGAGAATGGCGGAGCAGATCGGCCGAGATGCCGGTCTAAAGTATATCCATGTGGGCAACGTTTGATATCAGCTCCTTCATCCGTTCATAATGGGTACCGGGCCAATATAGCTGGCCACAACTTCGGCACATGCTGAATTCATCACAGAATTCATGTACCTTTGCCGGCAGGCGCCAGAGGATGGATTCCTTATCTACCGGCTCCAATATCCCGTTGCATTTCATACAGCGAGTGAATGGCCGGATTTCTGAGAAGAGGTCAAACCGGTTAAGCACCTCTTGCAATTGCAGCACGGGAAGTTGGGAGCGTATAAAACAACCGTACACTACCTGCTTCCGTTTAAGCAGGCCATGGTCACAGGTGAGCAGGATGCGCTTTTCATGGGCGGAAATATAAGCTATCTCGGCATCATCAAACATGTTGCGATAAATCGTGTCGAAGCCCAGCATGCGAAGATAGGCGGCCAGTTTGCCCAGGTGGGAATCCAGCACGAAGCGATATTCCGACAGGGGTTCAGGTCGCACCTTGCTGGTATCGCCTAGTTCCAAATTTTTGAACACAGGGTATACAGCCACTCTTTCACTTCCCTGCAACACTTCGGAAAAAGGTACTGAGCGCCCATCGATGAGGATCAAGTCGACTTCGGTGTGAGGAACACCAAGTGATTCGATCACATCCTTGACCGAAGCCGGTCCGTTGAAAGAGTGGTCAAAAGTTAGAGCCTGCCGATCTGGGGTGATGAAATCATTCAGTTGAGCATAAAATCGGATCGTGATACGGTTCATGTTCAAATCTTAAACCAAAGCTGGAGCTTTAGGCAAACTGCGAAGGAGATTCGCGTTAAACAGGTCTGGATAACACCAATAACCGGGTGATTCAGATATTAGAGACAGCGCCGGGAAATACGGGATATGCGGGGTGACGGGTTTGCAGGCACTTTTGGCTTTGATCGCTTCATTCCTGTTGGGATCTATACCCACCGCCTATATCGTGGTAAAATTCCAGCAGCAAAAAGATATACGCCTGATGGGCAGCGGCAATGTTGGTTCCATGAACGTCCGAGATCAATTAGGGTACAAACCGGCGATAATAGTCCTCCTGGTAGATGCAGCCAAAGGCGCGGCTGCGGTTGGGTTGGGAAGCTTCCTGGGGGCAGATCCCGGACTCTGCCTGGCTGCGGCCGTAGCTGGGCATATATATCCCACCTGGTTGGCTTTCAAAGGCGGCAAGGGCCTGGCCAGTACCCTGGGAGGCTTGCTGGCGTTATGGCAATGGCCTGCGATTCTGGTCTTCATCATATTATGGCTGTTAGTATACTTCGGCGTTTCTGGCCGGAATGGTGATTGGGCCAACCTGTCTGGGGCCCTGGGTATTTCCGCATATGCTCTGCTGCCAGCACCCCATTGGGGTCTTATTATCTTGGGCTTCATCATTGCTCTGAAACATTTCATAGTGATTAAATATCCGGCTGGAATTGGCAATCAGGCATAAAATAGAATGAAATCAGGAGTGACACGATGCTGGTCATAAATGGATATAGTTACGCCAGTCTTGACCTGGCCTTTTATTTTGTTATTTACGCTTTTTTGGGCTGGATCCTGGAATCCGGCTATACCTGGGCCGAAGAAGGCCATTTTGTTAACCGGGGATTTCTGAATGGCCCGTTTTGCCCTATTTACGGATTTGGTTCAATATTGCTGATCATCCTTCTGCAGCCGCTTCTATTGAATATCCCCATGCTGTTTGCCGGAGCGGTGCTTTTGACTTCGACACTGGAATACGCAACCGGATTCGTGCTGGAAAAAATATTCCATGAAAAATGGTGGGATTACGGCAATCGGCGCTTCAATCTGCAGGGACGCATTTGCCTGCGCTTCTCCCTGTACTGGGGGATAGGTGCGTTGATTATGCTGAAAATCCTGCACCCTGAAATTAGCGTACTGGTGTCCCAGATACCCTATGATGCAGGGACTGTCTTTATTGGTGGACTGGCGCTTTACTTCGCTATTGACTTCATTCACACCCTGCGTTCAGTGGCTCAACTCAAAACCGTGGTAGAGCAGATCCAGCTGCTGCGCTTTGAAGCCCGGGATACTATCGAACTATTCAAGGAATCCTCTCTGGAAGCCCTGGAAGAAATCCGCGAAGATATCCGCGCCCGGCATGAGGCGCTTATTGCGCGAGCAGCGTCCGGCCCCAGGCGCCTCTTCAAGGCATTCCCCAATCTGGGGCCGGGGCAGCATGAGAACTTGTTCCGGGAACTGCGAGAGCGTTTGATCCAGAAGTTTGAGGATAGGTAGGTCGTTTAGGTTTGGGAGCGATATGGATTGAAGCGATAATAGAGGCTCATAGCCAGGGCCACAGGGACCAAGGTTGAGAAATACATGGTCTGGTAACTGCTGGCTGCGGCTATGTACCCCCACAAAATAGTGCCCAGTCCGATGCCCAGGTCAAAAAGGGCGAAGAAGGTACCTGTAGCAGCACCCCGCCGGTGAATGGGGGTGCGCATCACGGCCTGGGCCTGCAAAACCGGCATGCACGAGCCAAATCCAATGCCATTCAAAAGTCCGGCCAGGATAAAACCGTTCATGGTGTCGGAAAGGCCAGTAGTGAGCATGCCCGCAGCTATAAACAGGTGACCCGCCAGCATGACCTGATTCGCACCTCCGCCATCCGCCCAGCGACCGGCTATCGGTCGGGTAATGAGCATGGTCAAGGCAACGGCGGTGAAGAATAAGCCCACATTATCTATTCCAAACCCCACTGCGTACAGGGAAATGTAGCATAACAGGGCGCCATAGACTGCAGCCAGCAAGAACATGATCCAGGCAGCTGGGAGGGCCGATTTTTCCACCAAGCGGGACAGGAATCCCTCTCCTGAGTTTATCTGCTTAATATCCGGAATGGTGACTCTCTTGACCAGCCAGCTGGATAAGAAGGCTAATCCGGTCATGATTGTAATGCCGGCAAACAGCAGGTTGTAGTCAAAATTGCCGACCAGCCAAAATCCTATCACCGGAGCCACCGCCATGGAAAGGGTCGAAGTAAGCCCGAAATATCCCATCCCTTCGTTGAGCCTGGACACAGGCACACTGTCCACCACGATAGTGGCTATGGCGGTGCTAGCCAAACCAAACACCAGGCCGTGCAGGATCCTGATTCCAGTCATGATAACTATGTTTACCGCCCAGAAATAAAGCAAACAGGTCAGGAACATCAGCAAAATCCCGGCGATCATAACCAGGTTGCGGCTGTATTTGTCTACCAGCCACCCGGCTGCGGGCCTTATGGACATGGCGCTGATCGTATAGACAGCCATTATATAGCCAACATTGCGGGTATCACCGCCGATAGTCATAACATATATCGGTATATTGGGGAAAAGCATTTGCGTGCTCATAAACATGAGGAAGTTCACCAAGCAGAGCAGGACGAAGTTTCTGGTCCAGATAACATCTGCGGTTCGGTCTTTTATGTCCACTCTGTCCACCTCCGCTGCTCAGCCACACCCGGAGCTCGGTTCAAAGCTCTGGATATGCTCATTATCCTATCATGGATTGATTGCAAACGCTACGCAAGACCTGGGCAGGTTGAAACTATCCTGGGAGGAAAATTAATTCCCGGGTTGACATAAAAAGCGGTCCGGGTAAAATACTATATGGAAATATTATCTTCATAGGGGGAATTTGCAATGAGTAAGAAGCAGTTTCAGGCTGAGTCCAAGCGTATTCTGGAACTCATGATCAACTCTATTTATACCCACCGGGAGATTTTCTTGCGGGAACTGATCTCCAATGCCAGTGATGCCATAGACAAGCTTTATTACCTGGCCCTGACCGATGAGAACCTCAATTTCGACCGGGAGAATTATTTCATCAAAATCACTGCCGACCAGGCCGCTCGCACCCTTACCGTATCCGATACCGGCATCGGTATGACCCAGGAAGAACTGGAAGCGAATCTGGGCATTATCGCCAAGAGCGGAACCCTTTCATTTAAAGAAGCAACCGAGATGCAAGAAGGATTCGATATCATCGGCCAGTTCGGCGTTGGCTTTTATTCGGCCTTTATGGTGGCGGACAAAGTCACAGTGATCAGCCGTGCCCTGGGCAGTATCGAAGCTTACAAATGGGTGTCGGAGGGCGCGGACGGATACACTATAGAACCATGGCACCGGGATAATGTTGGTACTGATATCATCCTCCAGGTCAAAACGTCCAGCGAGGAAGAAGATTATGATGATTACCTCAACCAGTACCGCCTGCAATTGATCATTAAAAAGTATTCCGACTTCATACGCTATCCGATTAAGATGGATCTCAGCCGCCGCCGGTTGAAAGAAGGCAGCGAAAATGAATATGAGGATTACGTGGAAGAACAGGTCGTAAACAGCATGGTGCCCATCTGGCGTAAAAACAAGAATGAACTCCAGCCGGATGACTATGAAAAATTCTATGCCGAGAAGCACTATGGATTTGATGAGCCCATCAAACATATCCACCTCAGCGTAAGCGGAGCGGTATCCTACAATGCTATCCTTTTCATACCGGAGCGGATCCCATTCGACTTCTACAGCAAAGATTACGAGAAGGGCCTTGAGCTTTATACCAATGGGGTTCTGATCATGAGTAAATGTCCTGACCTGCTGCCGGATTATTTTAGCTTTGTAAAGGGCTTGGTGGATTCCGAGGATCTTTCCCTGAATATTTCCAGAGAAATGCTGCAGCACGATCGGCAGCTGAAACTCATCGCCAAGAACATCAACACCAAGATAAAAAACGAATTGCAAAACCTGCTGGAAAATGACCGCGAAAAATATGAGCAATTTTTCAAAGCCTTCGGACGGCAGCTGAAATACGGGATCTACGACAATTACGGCCGCGACAAGGACACCCTGCAGGACCTACTGCTCTTTTATTCCTCCCGGGAGAAAAAGCTGGTCACCCTGGAAGAATACGTCTCCAGGATGCCGGCCGAACAGAAATACATCTATTATGCCGCGGGCGAATCCAACGAAAGGCTGGAAAAAATGCCCCAGACCGAGATTGTTGCCGACAAAGGCTATGAGATCCTGTTCCTAACCGAGGATGTGGACGAATTTGCCATAAAGATTTTGATGAAATATCAGGACAAAGAATTTAAGTCGGTTTCCAGTGGTGACCTGGGGATAGAACAGGGCGAAAGTGCAACCGAAGCAGATGAAAAGCATAAGGCTCTTTTCGAAGCTATAAAGGAGATCCTAGGAGACAAAGTCAAGGATGTTAGGGCTTCCCAGCGTTTGAAACAGCATCCCGTATGTTTGACCAATGAAGGGGAACTAAGTATCGAGATGGAAAAAATCTTGAATGCGATGCCTGACGTCAAGAATTTCAAAGCCGATAAGATACTGGAGATAAATGTGGATCACGAGGTTTTCCAGTCCCTTGCCCAAGCGTTTAATGAGGACCGGGACAAGCTGAAAATATATTCTGATCTGCTGTACAATCAGGCCCGCTTGATTGAAGGATTACCCATCGAGGACCCGGTAGAATTCAGCAACAATATCTGCAGCCTCATGAAATAAGAAATCGCGGAAAGCAATAGGGAGCGATCAGATGATCGCTCCCCTTATTTCCTGTTACATGGGCTGGGCATAGACAAACTGCCAGGGAATCCCGAATTTGTCAACCAATTGACCATACCATTGGCTGAAAAAGGTCTCCTGCAGGTCCATAACAATTGTCCCACCTTCTTTCAATTTGTTGAAGATGGAAGTGATTGCCTCTTTACTATCGAGCCCCAAGGTAAGAGTGATATTGTTTCCTGTTACAACCTCCATGTTGGGGGGAACATCGGCCATCATCAGCAAACTGCCCAAAATCGGGAGCGTGGCGTGCATGATCAATTTCTTTGTATCTTCAGCTATTTGGTTTTGTGCCTCCCCGGGCATATCGCCCCAGGTCATGAGCGACGTCGTGTCAGCACCAAATACGTGGCTGTAGAAATCCAATGCCTGGCGACAATTACCTGGAAAGTTCAAGTATACTTCGAGCGCCATCTGGGTCACTCCTTCCCAACGCTTTACGGATAACCTGCCTAGACAAAAAGGACCGGTTATTAGATTTTTGCTTTCCATATTTTCCTGCAATTGCTACACTGACGAAAATTTTTGGCAAAGGGTGAGAAAGCCAGCACAATAATCCCTAGGACTATGCTGCCTATACCCAGAGGGGGAATAAAGAAAAGGTTGGCGATACCGAAAACAATGATACATACACCCAGGATGGCGAAAAAAAGGCTTTTTCTGGGCACAGATTCAGTTCTGCCGCAGCGGGGACATGCTTGGGAAAAGCTGTCCGACAATAGAGATCACCTCCACATTAAGTATTGCCTTAGCCGAGTCTCTTCAAATACATATTATCATTATGGAAAGACAAAATCATTTCTTCACGGTGAGTGTCAGCAACTCCGTCCCCCTGACTCTTGTCAGGGGGACGGAGTTGCTGACACCTCTTTAGGGATGTGAAATCAAGTATAATTATGGTAGGAATGGTTCATGCTTGTATTTTAAGGAGGGCGGGGATAATATGCTTCAACAGAATTACCCTCTCTATGAAACTGATCTCGTTCATAATCTCAAAGAGCTGGTTAATAACTGCGCCGCTAAATACTCGGAAAAAGTCGCCTTTGAATATATATCGGATGGCCAGCCCAGTCAGCAGGTCACCTACAGTCAGTTTAAAAGCGATATTGACTCTTTAGGGACGGCATTTTTCAAATTGGGTTTCAAGAATAGCCATATCGCAGTCCTGGGTGAAAACAGCTATGAGTGGATCGTCACTTACCTGGCGGTTACCGGTGGTTCAAACGTGATCGTCCCAGTAGATAGGGAATTGCCTCCCCCGGAGATGAAAAACATCATTATCGGCAGCAACTGCCGGGCTTTGGTTTTTTCACAGAAATTCGCTGCGACTATAGCAGAGTTCGATGCTGAGATAGATCAACTGGACCGGCTGATCAACATGAATGCCGCCCATGATACGGACAAGGTCTCCTCCTTCCAGGGACTGCTGGAGATGGGGAGAAAAGTCATAGCCGGAGGAGATCGGTCCTTCATAGACAATCCCATTGAGAATGACCGTTTAGCAGCTATAATATATACATCCGGCACTACCGGAGTCAGCAAGGGAGTAATGCTGTCCCAGTGGAACATAGCAAGTAATGTGGTGGCGACTGCTCAACATACTACCGCCTTCGAAAATTCGGTCCTGGTGCTGCCGCTGCACCATACCTTCGGCTGGACCGCAGGAGTATTGTGCATGCTGCATATAGGTTCACGCATCGGCATCAACAGCAGCCTCAAGAATTTGACCCGGGACATGGTTTTCTACAAACCCACCCAGATGTGCCTGGTGCCATTGTATTTGGAAACAATGTACAAGCGGATCTGGGAGCAGGCTGCAAAACAGCATAAAACCTGGTTGTTGAAAACGTTATTGGTGGTCAATAGAGCATCCCAGGCTTTGGGAATCGATCTGCGCCGCCGGTTGTTTAGAACTGTGCTGGAAGGCTTTGGCGGGCAGCTGCGTTTGGTGATCTGCGGAGGAGCCCCCTTGGATGCCAAATATGTGAAAGGCTTTAGGGATATCGGTATTCAGGTGCTGAACGGATATGGCTTGACGGAATGCGCCCCCATTGTCACTGCCAACCGAAACGATTACTATCGTGATGACAGCATAGGCCTGGTCCTACCGGGCTGCCAGGTCATGATAGACAATCCTGATGCCAATGGTGAAGGTGAACTGTTGGTCAAAGGACCCAATGTTATGCTGGGTTATTACAATAATCCTCAGGCAACTGCTGCCACCATGGCTGGAGACTGGTTGCGGACCGGAGACATTGGGCGCATCGACGCCGATGGTTTCGTCTATATAACGGGCCGCATCAAGAATATGATCAAATTAAGCAGTGGCATAAACATTTATCCGGAGGAACTGGAAATGCTTATCCTTGAAATTCCCTTGGTAAAAGAAGTGGTCGTCTATGGACAGACTGTTGCTGGCAAAACTGAGCCTATGCTTTTTGCTGAGGTATTCCTGGATAGGCAATTTGTCGAATCCCACGGTATAAATAATCCTGAACAGTTTTTAAATGCAGAGATCGAGTCCATCAATGCCAGGCTGCCTTATTACAAAAAGATCGGGCAGATAATTATCAGGCCGGTGGAGTTCGACAAAACTACGACCAGGAAGATCAAACGCTTCAAAATAGTCCACTAGGGCCAGGCAGCCAAACTCAAATTTAAGGATGTGTGCAATTTGCAACCTGTGATCCAGGGGGATTCCTATACTACCCCAGAAGATACGCCCCGTTTACTGATGGATAAACTAGCTTTGGGGACCCGCCTTTACTTTGTGGCCGGTATACTCAACATAATCAACCAGGCCCGTATCATTTGCAATGCAGGCGATTACGGGGACCAATCCTGGGTGGATTCATCCTACCAGGTTTTCAAACTGATCGAGGGCTGCGGGGGGAGGTTCCACATCCAGGGGCTTGGCAATGTAGCGGCTTCATCCGCACCGGCGGTTTTTGTCAGCAACCATATGAGCACCCTGGAAACCTTCGTGTTTCCTTGTTTGATCCAACCCTATCGTGACCTCACCTTCGTGGTGAAGGAGAGCCTGGTCAAAAACTCGTTTTTCGGTCCGATTATGCGTTCCCGGGCTCCGATAGTCGTAAGCCGGGACAATCCGAGAGAGGATTTCAAGGTCGTAATGGAAAAAGGCCAAGCCATTTTGGCCGCAGGCAGGTCGATTGTCGTTTTTCCCCAGAGTACAAGAACCACGGTGTTTGAGCCCGAGAACTTCAACACCCTGGGAATCAAACTGGCCAGAGCAGCTAAAGTAACTCTCATTCCTGTAGCCATCAAAACTGATTTCTGGGGCAATGGCAGATGGTTTAAGGATTTCGGTCCTGTGAACCGGAATAAACCGATTTTCATCTCCTTCGGAAAGGCAATGGAGGTGCAGGGCAGCGGCAAAAATGAGCATATACGGGTGATCGATTTCATCCAGGAAAATTTGAGCCGCTGGATATGAAAATATTTCCTTGCATGCTGACCGATAAAAGTCAATAATGTTATACAGCGACAGGCAATTTGCCTTGATCGCAAAAACTGAATAATGCAGCGGGGAGCTGAGTATATCGGCTGAGAAAGATAGGACCTGACCCGTAAACCTGATCTGGGTAATGCCAGCGGAGGAATTGCTAGATATGTTAGCGCGCTATAGCCTTTTACCCTTCTGTGAGTGAAAGGCTGTTTTGTTTTCTCCCCAGGGTGCTCACTATTAAAGGAGGTGATTATTTTTGGCTCAAGCAAATCTTAGCCTGCAAATTTTGCCTGTAGTAGCTGAACAGGATATTTATCCGGTAGTGGACCAGGTCATAGCTCTCATTGCGGCATCTGGTCTGCCATATGTGGTGGGGCCGATGGAAACGACTATTGAGGGTGATCTGGACGTTTTGCTCGGACTGGTGCGCCATGCCCTGCAATTATGCCATGACTTGGGGGTTCCGAGGGTGGCTGCAATGGTGAAAATCGACTATAAACCGGCAGGAGTGTCCATCGATGAAAAGATCGGGAAGTATCGCCCATAATCTGGTTCCGGCATTAACCTTTCTCGTGATATTGGCAATCTGGGAAGGTGCCGTAAGGTTGACCCGGGTGCCGGAATATATTCTGCCGGGACCTGTGCAGATAATATCGACTCTTAAAGCCAATTTTCCACTGCTCCTGAACCATACTGGCAGTACCATCCTGGAAGCCCTTATTGGTTTTGGCCTGGCCGTGATCATTGCCTTCTTGGCTGCTTTCGCACTGCACCAGGTTATCTGGCTGAATCAGGCGGTTCTGCCGCTATTGGTAGTCACGCAGACCATCCCTATCATAACCCTGGCCCCGCTGTTCCTGATCTGGTTTGGGTGGGGAATCCTCCCCAAGGTACTGGTGGTCATCCTGGTCTGCTTTTTCCCGGTGGTTATTAACCTGCTCAATGGCTTGAATTCGGTTGACCCGGACCTGGTCAACCTGTTCCGTTCCATGGGTGCCGGGCGGATGGATATTTTCCGCATGGTCAAACTGCCTTCGGCCTTGCCTGCATTCTTTGCCGGGATGAAAATATCTGCCTCTTACGGGGTCATGGCAGCAGTAATAGGTGAATGGCTGGGGGCTCAGCAGGGATTGGGCTATTACATGACCATAGCGCAAAAATCATTCAGGGTTGACAAGGTCCTGGCGGCGGTTATGATCATCGCCGGGTTAAGCCTGATTTGGGTCAAAATTATAGACTGGGTGGAAATCGCAGTTATGCCTTGGACCAAACATGAACGGGAATGGGAAATCGATTAGGACAACTATGTCTCAACAAGAATGAAAGGAAGTTAATTATAGTGAAAAGATTGATGGTTTTGGTTGTGCTCCTGGGTTTGATGGCCTCAGGAATAATGGGCTGTGCGGATAAAACTTCCGACAAACCCAAAGCCCCTCCCCAGAAGATATCGGTAATGCTGGATTGGTTTCCAAACACCAACCATACCGGGCTGTATGCAGCCAGGGACCTGGGCTACTATGGTGAGGAAGGACTGGATGTGACTATTGTCCAGCCTTCGGAAGGGAGCAATCCTCAGCTAATAGCTGCAGACAAAGCCGATTTTGCAGTCAGTTACCAAGAAGAAGTCACCATGGCTAGAGCCGAGGAAATACCTGTCGTAGCCGTGGCTGCTGTAATACAGCATAATACCAGCGGTTTCGCCTCTCCAGCCTCGAAAAACATCAAAACACCTAAAGATTTTGAAGGCAAAATTTATGGGGGCTGGGGGTCTCCTGCGGAGACAGTTGTCTTGAAAGCATTGCTGGCTAAACACAATGCCGATTTCGGCAAGATCAAGATGGTTAATATCGGCTCAGCCGACTTCTTTGCCAGCATGGAAAAAGGCATAGATTTTGCCTGGATATACCAGGCGTGGACAGGGATCGAAGCCCAGACCAAGGGGATGAACCTGAATTTTATTGGGCTGCGGGATGAGGATCCGGTTTTCGATTACTATACTCCGGTGATCATAGCCAGTGAAGCTAAAATCGGGCAGAATCCGGAATTGGTGAAGAAATTCATGCGTGCTACCGCGAAGGGGTATGCTTATGCCATCGCCAATCCCGATCAGGCAGCTGCTATCCTTATGAAATCGGTACCCGAACTGAATCAGGAACTGGTCTTCGCCAGTCAAAAATATTTGGCCCAAGAATACCAGTCCGATGCTCCCAGATGGGGAGAGATGAAGCCTGAGGTATGGAGAAATTATGCCGATTTTATGTTTGCCAACCAGTTGATCGAAAAAAACATCGATACCGGGAGAGCATTTACCAACCAATTCCTGCCCGAATAGGAGGTCTGGACATGTCCGCTATAAATGTGCTGGGTGTGAGCAAGACCTTGGACCGTATCGAAACCCTGATCGATATTTCCATGGCCATAGACTGCCGACAGTTTGTGGCCATACTTGGTCCCAGCGGCTGCGGCAAGAGCACCCTGCTCAACATTATTGCCGGTTTGCTCCCGCCTGATAAAGGCCGGATCGAGCTGAACGGGGAAGACTGGACAGGGCGGACCGGGCGAGTCAGTTATATGCAGCAGAAAGACTTGCTGTTGCCGTGGCTGACCATACTTGACAATGTTAGTATCCCGCTGGTTTTGCGGGGGGTGAGAAAAAGAGAGGCCCATGATAACGCCCGCAAATACCTAGAGGACTTTGGCCTGGATGGCTTTGAGAGCTATTATCCCCGCCAGCTGTCGGGTGGAATGCGGCAAAGGGCTGCCTTGCTGCGCACTTACCTGTTTACCAGTGATATCATACTTATGGATGAGCCATTTGCCGGGCTGGATGCGATTACCCGCAGGAAAATGCAGCTCTGGCTCAAGGATTTATGCTCCAAATATCAGCCTACAGTACTCCTCGTGACCCATGATATAGATGAAGCCTTGCTCCTGGCGGATACGGTTTACGTATTATCTGCCCGGCCAGCCCGGATCAAATTAAGACTGGAAGTGCTTCCCGAAGGTGCTGGCCGGAAGGAGCAGCAAAAGCAGGAGATCCTGTCCGTTCTTGAAGCCCCCGCGACCACGGTCTATTGACCCTGGCAATTTATAGGATAAAAAGCAAAATAACGCAGACTGCATTATAATATAAACAACTAGGAAAATGCTATCCCCGGACATTATCTAAGGGGTGAAATTATGGGCCGTGAGAGTGATCCGGATCTGGGGCGTCTTTTATCCGAGATAGCAGATTTGAACCAGCGCGTAACTAGTCTGGAAAACCAGTTGCAGTCCATATCCCAGGCATCGCCGTCCGCTCCTGTTACCGGAACGGCAGCGGGGATGCCTGAAGTATCTGCTGAGAAACTTCCTCGTCCTCCCCGGATACCCATCCAACAGCGTTTATCCGAGGAGTTCATCGGCGGCAAATTGCTCAACCGTATTGGGGCACTGATCGTGGTCATTGCAGTTGCCTATTTCCTGAAATGGTCTTTTGACAACGATATAATAGGGGAATTGGGACGTTGTTTGTTGGGACTGGCAGGCGGGATTATCTTCATGGCCGGGGGGCACTTCTATTTTAAGAAGGGTTACGTGGTCTTTTCCCAGGGTCTGACCGGTGCAGGCATCGCCATCATTTTTTTATCCACATATGCCGCCGTCAACTATTATCACTTGATCAGTCCTTATATGGCTTTCGCTGCTATGTTTCTAACATCCATCGCCGGCGGTGTTATCGCAGCCGCTGATGATATGGCAGGAACGGCAGTTATTTCGGCATTAGGAGGATTTCTGGTGCCATTTCTAATGGGAGCGCAAACGGGCCAGATCCTGCCCCTATTAACATACGTACTGATTCTTGATCTGGGGATTTTGCTGCTGGCATACTACCGGCAGTGGTTTTACCTGGATTTTCTGGCTTTGCTGGGCAGTTTCATCCTGGCTGCGGTTGCCTATAACCTGGATTGGAAAATATGGACCGGGCAGGTGTTCCTGGCTGCCTACCTCCTCCTGTTTTCGGCCGTAGCTATATTGTACAACCATCGCACCCGCTCCTCAAACCCGGGCCTGTTGCTGGCAAGTGCCGTTTTGTTGGGGGCTTTTACCTTTTTCAATCTCTATGACGAAATGCGCCAGTGGCTGGGATTGATATGCCTGGCATTGGCCGCAATTTATGCAGGGATTTACCTGTTGGTGACCAGCAGAAAATGGGGCACCGAATTCTTCACCTACACTATCCTCATCATTGCTCTGGCCTATTCAGTACTCACCTGGCCTGCTCAATTACAGGGTGTCAATAATCAGATAGCCTGGCTGGCCATAGCTGCAGCGAGTCTCTATTATAGTTGGTTCAGTCATAGACTGCTCCCATATCTTATTGGATTAGCCGTTCTTATTGTCACTGCCCGCTCGGTTCATGTCGAGCTTCACCCCAGACCATTCCTCAACGAAACTTCCGTGGTATTATTCTTCAGCGCCTTGGATTGGGCCTGGGCCCTCTGGGTCACCGGCCGCAATTATGCCCGCCAAAAGTGGCTCCAGATCAGCATGGCGGTCGTCGCTACCGGTATAGTCTTCTTCTTATTGGATTACGATATCAGCAATGCCATCTACTATTATCAGGCTAACCAGTCATTCAGTTTCCTGATCCCCATCAGTTGGGCGGTGATCAGCAGCCTGGGCTTATGGTTGGGAGTGCACCGAGATAAAATTGAGATTCGGCTTTTCAGCCTACTGCTGTATGGTGTTGTTATCCTGCGGACTATCTTCTATGATTTGCGGCAACTGGATATTGTGTTCAAGATCATGGTCCTGATGGTGATCGGCCTGATCGCTCTGGCTGTATCATTCTTCTATCAAAAAAGGATGAGAGGTGGGGGGCAGAATGCTTAAGAGACTCAATAGAATAGCAGTGCTTGCATTCATAGGCTCGATCCTGGTTCATGCTCAAGCGCTGGCTATGCAACCCAACTGGCAGTTTTTCAAGGAAATACCTGCCCAGCAGCCAGGCTTTGCCCTGGTCCAGCTTGACTCGGAAACCATGCAGAACTGCCAGACTACATTTGCAGATATCCGGGTGACTGATCAGAACGGCAAGGAAATTGCCAGCCAGGTGGTCCAACCCGGTCAGAACCTGGTCGTACAGACAGTGAGCCTATTGAATGCCATAAATTATCCGGATCACACCTCTATAACCATCGACATGGGGCCGAATCACCGACCTCACAACCGGCTTGACCTAAGCATAGAAATGAATAAGACCGATGCTTACCTGCGTGAGGTGGAGATCATGGCCAGCGATGACGCATATACCTGGGGCAAGCTGGGCAGCGGCAAAATATTCGCCTATCAATACCAGCAGTACAACCAGATCACATATCCCACCAGTACCATGCGCTACCTGCAAGTCAATATCAAGAACCAAGCCGGTGAAAGCCCATTGCGGGTCAGTTCCGCGCAGCTCTTGTTCCTGGCCGGCAATATCTATGTGGGCCAAGCCCTCCCAGCCGCTGTGCTCTCTGAGCGTACCGACCGCACCACTACAACCTTGGTGGTTGACCTGGGAGTTCCTAATTACATGGTGACTGAAGTAGAAATAAGGGCCTCTGACCGAAACTTCGATCGGAATATTACGATCACTACCGGCGCAAAAGTTGAAGTAAACGGGCAAGAAGAACACCTGGCTGCGGAACGGATCATCGCCTATGACTGGAACAACTATAACCTGACCAAGGACCGGGTTAATGTCTATCATTTCAGCCAGCGCTACTTGATCATATCGATTTTGAACCAGGACAGTCCAGCACTGGATATTCAAGGGATCAGTGTTTACGGCGCGACGCCTTACGTCCTGGCTGAAGTGGCTGCACCAAGTATACTGTGGTACGGAAATCCCCAGGCAACCGCTCCCCTATATGACCTCAAACAGTTTGCCGATCTAATAAGCAAAACAGACCTGCCGTTGCAGGTTGTCGGCCCGCAACAGTTAAATCCTGCCTACCAGCCTCCGCTGGTCCCCTGGACTGAACGCAATAAATGGTTGCTGGACGCAGCCGTAATATTTGTAGCAGCGGGCTTCGCGGCACTGATCCTCCGGAAACTCAGACAACTGTGGGACGGGAAAAAGAACTAGCCGAGACATGCAGGTTATAGTCTGAATGGGAGGGGGATGGATGCCGGAAAAATATGTGGTGAAAAAGGTCACTCTGCCCAATAATGAGATCATGGGCTACCGGCAAGCAGGTCATAACGGACCGGTCCTGGTCCTGGTTCATGGCAATATGACATCTTCCAAGCACATGGAAATACTGATGGATGAGCTTGCCCCCCAATATCGGCTATATGCGGTGGATATGAGAGGATTTGGGGTCACTTCCTATCGCCGGAGGATTAGATCAATTAAAAACCTGGCTGATGATATCAAGCTTTGGGCGGACGCCCTGGGAATCCTAAGGTTTTCGATAATAGGATGGTCCACTGGCGGGGGAGTAGCCGTGCAGTTTGCAGCCGAGCACCCCGATTATGTGGAAAAACTAATTTTAATTGCTTCTGTGGGCATAAAAGGTTGTCACCTGATTAGGACCAAAAAGCCGGTAAAAAGAGATGAACCGGTTGGTAAATGGGACACAAGAATAGGGAAATTAAAGATGGAAATAGCCTACTGGGGCGTAGGGTGCCTGATAAGCAGGCAACGCTACCCCAACCAGGATTTTGCCCGCAACGTGTGGGACAAACAGGTTTATAACATAAACCGGCCCGACCCGGCACTGTACGCTGAATATATCGAGGACACCATGACCCAGCGTAATGTATGGGATTTAACTTATGCATTGGCTAATTTCAATATATCTGATGAACACAATGGCAGCATCCCAGGAAATGGTATGGTTCATCGCATCATCGCTCCCACCCTGGTACTGCAGGGAGACCGGGATCTGGTGATAAACCAGCAGGTGGGCAGAGAGATCGCAGTCGCCCTGGGAAGCAGAGCTGAACTGGTCATTCTCCAAAATAGCGGGCATTCACCCTTGATCGATTGCATGGGAATATTGGCGGAGAATATAAGAAGGTTCGTATAGAGGAGGTTTCGGTATGCGTTTTCTGGGCAATCTAGTCTGGTTGTTGATCGGGGGCATCTTTATGGCTATAGGATGGTTTGTGGCTGGAGCAATCCTCTGCGTGACCATAATAGGCATACCCTTCGGGGTGCAATGCTTCAAAATCGCCGGTTTTGTGCTATGGCCTTTCGGCCGGGATATAGAATTAGGCAATTTTGGGGCGGGAGGATTGATCTTCAACGTCATTTGGGTGATCGTATTTGGCTGGGAATTTTTCCTGGCTCACTTGTTGGCGGCGGCCATATTTTTTATCAGCATTATCGGCATTCCGTTTGGCCTGCAACACGTCAAACTGGCCAAATTGGGTTTGATTCCTTTTGGGGCCAAAATACACCCTATTTAGCGGCAGGGTTGTAGAGCATATGCAACAGTCCAGATGTTGACAAACAGCGAGATTAGTTTGCACAATGAAATAAAAAGGGGGGGTATTCTAATGGCAAAACTTACCCAGGAAATGAAAGATATGATTGGATCACAACTCTGTTTTTATGCAACTGTGAGCAAGGAAGGAGTTCCAAACATCGTTCCCAAAGGATCGACCCAGATCATGGATGATGAAAATTTGATGTTCCAGGAGGGTTTCGGCGGACAAACCTACCAAAATATACTGGATGGATCCAAGGTCGCAATAGCGGTGGTCGACGCAAAAATCCCTGATGGTTACCGTTTTATAGGTACACCTGCAGTCCATACCAGCGGCCCGGTGTTCGACCAGGTTGCAGAGGCGGCGGCCAAGAAAAACCGGCCAAAACCGATGGCGGTGGTGGTTGTCCACATTGATGAAATATATAGCGTAAAGCCCGGTAGGAATGCGGGCAAAAGGGTGGATTAAGCTGCCAACCTAAGGTAGTGAGATCGCGCTCAGCGCCCAAGAACAATGATGACCGAACAGTAGCGGATGAGAGGGGGAAGCCAGATGTCTATGAAGTTCGTAAATTCGACTAAAATGGCCTGGATCCTGGATCCCAAAGAACCGATGTTAGGTCCTGTAGCTGATGGAGGCAAAATTGTGGCCCGGGTTTCACCGGGATGTTGGGGGGCTATGATCACCGCTGACTATGCCAGTGGGCATGAGGTCACTCACCCTATTGCGGTCGAAGGTGCTGAAATAGGGGATGCGGTCTGTCTCCGGATCGAAAAAATCAATATTTTGTCAATGGCCACAACTTCTGGCACCGACAATTTTGTGGAAGACAACTTCGTGGGAGACCCTTTTGTGGCCAAACGCTGTCCGGGCTGCGGAACGATCAATCCTAAAACTCACTTGGAGGGGGTAGGTGAGGACGCAGTAAAGTGCAGTCTCTGTAATACGCCCGTCAAGCCTTTTCACCTGGACAACGGTTATACCATGTTGTTCGATGCCAACCGCACCATCGGCGTAACGGTACCTCCTGGGGCAGCCCATGAGATTGCCCTACAAGCTCATCAGTTCAGTGCCATCCCGCCGGAGTCCTGCCAGTATTCCTCTAATATCCTGGCCAAAGGGGATATTCCTGGTGTGCTTACCCGGATTCGGCCTATGATCGGTAATGTCGGTTCGTGCCCGGCTATTGCCATGCCATCTTCCCATAATGCTGGGGATTTTGGCAGTTTCCTGTTGGGCGCACCGCACGAATATGCATTGACCGAGGAACAACTGAAACTCAGAACGGATGGGCACATGGACATCAATGAGGTTGCTGAGGGAGCGGTATTGATCGTACCGGTCAAAGTAGCGGGTGCCGGTATTTATGTGGGCGATGTTCATGCCATGATGGGGGATGGTGAGATAGCCGGCCATACTACCGATGTATCCGCCGAAGTCACGTTAAGGGTAAGTTTGATCAAGGGACTGGGTATCGATGGACCTATAGTACTCCCCAGACCGGATGATTTGCCCCATCTTGCCAAACCCTATACCGAGCAGGAAAAGGCAGCTGGCGAAATACTGTCCGCCAGTTATGGATTTATGGCCCAAACCGACATGTATCCATTGCAGGTTGTAGGCTCCGGTTCCGACCTGAACAAAGCGTCTGCCAATGGTCTGGAGAGGATGGTGGCCCTGACCGGGATGTCCATGGCCGAAGTGAAAAACCGGGCCACAATTACCGGAGACATCGAAATAGGGCGGCTGCCTGGAGTGGTTCAGGTTACCATTCTGGCACCGGCCAGCATTTTGCAGGAAAAGGGCCTCCTGCCTATCTACCAGGAGCAGTACCGCTAAGATCAACCTAGCTAACGCTGGAAAACCACGTTACAGAAGGAGAAAAAACGAGGTCAAAAAAATGTTTTGATGGCCTCGCTCAACAATGAACAGAAAAATGCCTGACCGGGCATTTTAGGGCCTTGGCTCTAAAATGCCTATATTTTTGCATGCTTGCAGGCCCAAATGAGCAGTCTATATCTCCAAATAAAAGATTGGCCCTTTCGGATTTGGAAATTATGAAGTAAATGTTAATTGTACTTGGAGATCGCACAATTTAAACTTAAGGTAGAGATCAAGCTTGATACATAGCTGAGAGAGGAGTAATTGACTTGCAGAAGATCAAACGAATAGCTATTCTGGCATTGGCACTGCTCATGCTATTCCCGGCGGGAGCATTCGCCTTTGAGTATCCGTTACTGCCCGGTGGAACCAATCCTTTAAGCAATTATGGTGAACAGCTGGGTTCTGTATTTGATAAAACTGCCAAGGTCCTGGATCAGGCAAGCACTTCTAACGGTACATCCAGCAACATTCCTGAAAAAGCGGCAAATCTTAGTGCCTTAGCTGCACCCAACCGCTCCGCTGTAGTGATCGACGGGAAAATAGTCGCTTTTGACGCTTACACCATAGATGGTTACAACTATTTCAAGCTCAGGGACCTGGCCTTGGCTTTGAATGGCAGCGACAAGCAGTTTGAAGTAAGCTGGGATGGGTCCCAAAATGCCATTAGACTGATGCCGGGAGACGCATATACCTCTCGCGGAGGGGAGTTGTCAGCTTCAATTCAGCCAGGCAGCCTTTTGGCAATTCCAGCCAATGCAGCTATTTTATTGGGCGGGAAAGAAGTCGCTATGAAAGCATACTCCATAAACAGCTTCACCTACTTCAAACTGCGTGATCTAGGGCTGGCCATGGACTTTGGAGTGTCCTGGGATACTCTTGTCAACTCTATAAAAATAGATACCTTGTCTGGGTATTCGGCGGCAAATTAATCATTGAAGCGAGGTGGACAGAATGATAGTCATTGGCATAGCCGGCGGATCAGGAGCGGGGAAGACTACGGTAGCTCGCTCGGTTGCCGAACAGTTGGGCCTGGAAAATGTGTCCTATTTGTCACAGGACTGGTATTATGCGGATCAAACCCATTTGCCCTTCGAAGAACGTGAGAAACTCAATATGGATCACCCCAATGCTTTTGACAGTCAGTTATTGATCAACCACCTGGGAGAACTACGCCAAGGTAATACCATCGAGGTACCGGACTACAACTTCATCGAGCATGCCCGCAAGAAAGAGACCACGTCTATGGCTCCCAAATCGGTAGTGATACTGGAAGGGATATTGATTTTAGCTATACCCGAAGTGCGCCATGTCCTGGACTTCAAGGTGTTTGTCGATGCGGATGCCGATATCCGTCTAATAAGGAGACTGGAAAGAGACATCATGGAACGCGGAAGAACATATGACAGTACCATCAAACGATATTTATCCTCGGTGAGGCCCATGCATGAGGCCTTCGTCGAGCCTTCCAAACGATATGCCGACATCATTATACCCCGGGGAGGGGATAACAACATTGCCATCAGCATGCTGGCCGACCTGGTCGAACATTATGCAGTCCATAAACCAGGTCAAAATAACCATACGGATAAATAGCTGCAGAGAGGACAGGGGGAGATGTCGATTTCCTGCAGCATTACCTGAACCAAGGCCAATTCTAAAGGGTTATCGATTTATTCTTCGCACAAAAAAGAGGTGGGACGCAAGCCCTGCCTCTTTGTATTTCATTAATTGATTAAATGATGTTGGTATTCGAGCCACATAATTGTTTATCTAATTCGCTATATTATGAAAGACACGCCATGACTGGAACTAAAATTAAATCAGTTCAACGCTTCAATTGAGTAATTGTTGACTATCCCGCAGTCAGTCGTTGATAGCCTCGATGCCGAGCCGTTTAAGCTCGTCAAGGTGATCCAGCATTTTCTTAAGTTCCTCGGGGGAGTGCCCCGCCCAGTCTAAGACTTCACCCACTACTCTCAGTGGCTGCCGAGTGCGGTAGGACCTAGTCGGATTCCCTGGGAACTTTTTATCCGTCAAATTTGGGTCATCCTCGATGGTGCCAGTGGGCTCTACAAGATAGATCCGACCAGGTGCATGGCCAACTGCAAGTTCAGCTCCCCAAACAGCAGCATCTAGTGTCGCGGTCAAATAGATGTACTTAGCCTTATTTCGCTCGCCATAGTTAGAGCTATAGCCGGGTCCCAACAAGTCCCCCATTTTTAGGTCGGCTTTTGTGCCGTGGTAGAAAGGTCCGGAGTCCAAATACCCGTTGCCCTGCAATACAGTAGTCAATGATGCAACTTTCTCCTTGTTTATTTTAATCAAATCTTAATCTAATCTACTTCTTTGCAAAAAGAGAATTCTGGCTCTTCAGTAAGTAAATCTGTTAATTTGGCAACCGATTCTTGAAATTTTGGAGAAGTCATATGTTCATGAAAAGATTCTGGACTTTCCCATGATCCCAATGTGTACCATATACTCTCGTTTTGCATATCCTGGTACAGACGATGGGAAATGCAATAATCCTCTTCACGACATGCATAGGTCATGGGCCTAATGGCATTGGCAAATGATGATACCATTTTAGATTTTACATGGAATTTACTAATAACGATAATCATAATATTTTCACTTCCTTACTTTAGTTTTGATATAGTTTCAATATATATTTTAAGTGTGTTCAAAACAAGTTCAACTGGCAAAAAGAGGTGGCCTTTGGCGGAGGCAAGGGGCTCGTTAGCATGACTAGCCAAACACCGCATGCAGGCGGGTTAAGCACTTTTGGCGGGATCACTTTTAAATTAATTATGCTGGCGTCTGATAAGTATCATTTTTTCAACAATGAGATGGACTATTCAGAAAGGATAATCTGGGAGCCAGAAGCATGACACGTATGTCGGAGAGAGTGAATCTATTTACGTAAAAGAGCAATATGGTATTTAGTACCATATAACTACTGAAATTTATCAAGTTTACATAATGTTCTGTCTATAGGAATGGGGGGCTGAGCCCTCCATAATTTTCATTAGACCTTTTGAGGGCGATAGCCCTCCGTTCGTATAACAGCTATTATGCTAGACTAGCATATCTAGCCGAACATCGATGGTTCTATACTGTTAACTTAATTATAGTGAATTATAGTGATTCTTAAGTCCATGAAATATTTGTGTAGAAGTGGTGGAAGTCGCCGTATTTAGGTAGTTTGAAGCACTTTTGATTAGTTCAAAATAGTTGGCATACGAGTTGCTATACTTGACTAAGTATCATTTTTGGACGGAAGCCTATATATCCGATGTTTTGACGGCGTGTCGATTAGGATCAGGAATTGTGACAGGCAGATCTGAAATAGGGGATGAACATTCTGTAAACGGCCAGATGGTAATAATTACTATTTATCCTTTGAGATTTTGCTAGTTTACATAATGTTCAGTTAATGGGAAGGGTTCCCCGGTGGCTCTCATTGGCGCGACTCCGTTGCGGATCCTTTAGGGCGCAAGGGGCGTGCCAGGGAGAGCGGGGGCCCTTACCATAACCGGTATTATGGTTAATTAGTAAGTTAAGCACCAAAAAGGCCAGTACGGGGTGCCTGGCCAATTTGGTTTATTTAATTGTCTAGCCGCTGCGTGGCCGGCTTGGACGGCTTAAAGCACGGTCAGGGGTTCCTGCCCGGATCGGCGAGGGGAGGCACGGAGCGAGGGCGCAGCCTTTACCGTTCCGGGGAGGTCTTGGCCAGTGATAAGCTGTCCGGTTCCGCCGGCCTAGCGAGCCAATTTATTTAATATTTATTTGATGGCCAGGCAACCTCTGGCCGGGTGGCATAATTGTTGCTTTCGCGCGCGCGCGCGTTATTATTTATATACTTGACATAGTATCATTTTTTGCTCACCTATTTATTTCCAGTAGGTGTAATTTTGCAGTTTTATGTTTGAACATTTTGTAAACTAGCTTTGCTAGGGTAGGTAATCGTATCAAAAAATTCAGTCTGATATAGGTCTATTTTTATTTCTAAGAGATTTTACTAGTTTACATAATGTTCATTATCGGAAGGTAAAAAATGATGGGGAATAGGATTGAAGACCGATGCGGTGGGCGCGGATGGCACTCCCCCGCAGCATTGATCAAAAAATATCATCGCTTGCTTTGTCAGGCCAAAGAATGGAATGAAAATAAAAAAACCCTCTGCCTCTAAAAGCAAAGGGTTTGTTTTTTCGCTAATACAAGCTCCCAGCGGCTAGAGCTTGTGATTAGTGGATAGCTACCGGACAACCTACGTACGCCCGATTGCTTAGGTCTATAAACCTCTTACACCTGTCAGACAACTCTGTGTACGCCCCTCAGGCAGGTTTATATTACAGTTAACTATAACAGGTTCAGAGTATGTTTGCAAGCATATATTTATGGAATATTTCGCGAACTTCGAAATTTACTGGCTTGCGATGGTTCTTGATCCCTAATTGCCTCTGACATTTACTGAAAACTATTGAAGGCAGATCCGGCAATACCACTCCTATTATAGTGGATGACACTGCAATACACTCCTGCCTCGAGGGCAGTTTCAGCCCATTTGTGGTATACTTTTAATTAAACAGGTACTCTTTCAAATCACAACTTAATAGTCAGCCCAAAATAATTGCGAGGAGTGATTGTAATGCCAGAAGTACATCCGAATAATAAATTTTGGATGAGAGGCCAACAATTAAACCAAAAGCGCTTACTTGATTTGACAGAGGAGGAGAAAGCTAACATACATCGCTGTCAGGGCATCAAAGCGGCTCATCCGTGCAAGAACCCTACCTTCAGGTGTTCAGAATGTGGCAACTATGGTTGTGACCAGGAAGTTATAGAGAAGTGCACCGCTCAAGGCTTCAAAAATGATAAATGCCTGCATTGCGGTTCGACCGGCACACGCATACCGGTAATGGAAAAGGATCTGGCAAAATATATAGAAGAATGGGAAAAGGAAGTTCCGGGCATAAAAGCATAGCAAGCGAGGGCACCATTTAGGTGCCCTCTTAATATGTGTACATCAAACTCAGGAGGATGGCGAAGAAATGTTTGTAGTATATGGAAAAATACAAATGTATATGCCATATGCGGCATCGTTAAAAGACAAGCGGCAGATCATTCAGAGCTTGGTAGCCAGGATCCGCAAGCGATTCAGCATATCGATAACGGAGGTTGCAGGGCATGATCTCTGGCAGAGTTCCCAATTAGGCTTTGCAGCAGTCTGCGGTACCTATGCTGAAACCCAGGTCATCCTGGATGCCATCCAGAGAAGTCTGGACAAATATGATGACAGCTGCCACATAACGGATTTCGTCTATGAGACCATCAATTATGCCTAACTGATCAATTAATTAAACATTGAATCTGAAGTGGACTATTTCCCCGTCCTTTATAACATATTCCTTGCCTTCCAGTCGGAATAAGCCTTTGTCCTTGACCGCATTCATGCTCCCCAGTTCCTTGAAAACCTGGTAATCCACAACTTCAGCTCGTATGAAGCCGCGCTCTATATCGGAGTGTATTTTTCCTGCCGCCTTGCGGGCATTGGTACCTGCCTCGATGGTCCAGGCCTTAACCTCATCCTCTCCTACCGTGAAAAAGGAGATCAGGCCCAGACGCTCATACATGGTGCGGCAGATTTTTGCCAGCCCGGATTCATTTATCCCTAACTCATCCAGAAAAAGTGCTTTCTCTTCTGGTTCCAATTCCGCTATCTCCCTTTCTATACTGGCGGAGACCTCTACTACAGGGATATGGTGTTCTTCGGCGTAGCGCGAGATATCTTCGCGGCGGGGATAGGTACCTTCCTTGATATCCTTCTCATCGAGATTAAGACACAGCAACATGGGCTTGTCAGTGAGAAACTGATAGGTAGACATGATTTCCTGTTGAGCCTCATCCAAAAGAACTGAGGATATGGGTTTCTCAGACTCCAGGGCTTCCTTAAGGCTGGTAAGCAGGTCCAGCTCTTTGAGCATCAGGTTCTTCTTCTTGTTGGCGTTGATTCTCTCGATACGCTTTTCGATCAAATCCAGATCGGCCAGTAATAACTCGTAATTTATGGTGTCTATGTCCCGGATGGGATCGATGGTATCGTAGATATACGGGACAGATTTGGTGTCGAACAGCCTGACTACCTGCAGAATTGCATCGGCCCTACGGACCGTATCCAGGAACATAGTAGCTCCCTTTTCCGTTCCGGGCATTAAGCCAGGGATGTCGATCAGTTCCAACTGGGCATAAGTGGTTTTTTTGGGTTTGAAAATCCCCGACAAATAATCGATGCGTTCATCAGGTACCCGGGCTATGGCTGTATTGGCTTTACTGACGGCACCTTTATCGTGAGTTCCGGTCAGCAGTTCGAAAAGTGTAGTTTTTCCGACTAATGGCATACCAATTAGACCTAATTGCATATCTATATCCTTTCTGCTAACTGCAGCAGTGTAATTTTGTAGTTTACATAATATATATTAAGTGCAACTATTTATAAAAACCCTAGTGCGCCTGGAAACTGATACCAAATACAGCCAGGATAATAAACATGCCGGTGACAAAAAGCTGCATTAACAGCATGAAGTGCGATCCGGATTCGGAAATCTGATATATACGTTTGGCATTGCCTACATTGAAGACATAAAGGGCCAGGGCCAATACCATTAGAAGGATTATGAACCTGGGGGCCCCTGATCCCGGGAAAAACATAGCCAAGTAACCGGCAAATATCACCAGGAACAAGGTGTTGAGATTGTGGTAGAGTTTGAAGGTCTTATCATCATGAATCCCCTCCCCTTTTTCCTCGGGGGACATCTTGTCCATGTCTATTGTGGTGAGGGACTTGCCCGATTTTTCCAGTATGATATTCAACAGATTGGGATCGGCTGGAGTAATCCCGAAAAAACCTTTCTGGGTCTTCAGGTAGATGAACCCTTCTTCGATATGGGTTGCATACATCCGCACTGAACCCAATCCTTTGGCACTGTAGAGCCCGTATTCAAAACCTTTCCAGGATGCCGAGATAAACGGCGAAAGATTGGCTCTGCCTTTTACCTGGATGACTTCATCGAATTCGTTCCATTTGATTCTCTTGCTATGTAAAGAACACCTGAGCACCAGACCGTCCGGCTCAACCTTGTAGGCAAGATTGAATGCACCCAGCAAAAAATATACAAAAATGGCCAGGAAAATGTAGGCGGGCACATATAGCAGCAGCTTAAGCACCCGGTCACTGGCGTCCAGCGAATACCCTATCCCCCACAGGGCAAATCCGAACAGCAAAGTCCCCAGCAGCAATCCGACCCATCCACCATAAGCTTTAACCGGTTTGTAGAGCATATTTTCGAAAACCTCCTACAACATTAATCTTCATCACCAAAACTGATACCCACCGCCCTGGCTGCAGCCACCATATCACTGCCAGGATCCACTTTTTTCAAAACCTTGATCGCCTCTTTGATTGGCACAGTGACTATGTGCGGCCCCTGCAGGCTGACCATAGTTCCATATTGTCCAGCTACCATTGCTTCTGTAGCTGCTACTCCGTAGCGCAGCGACAGTACCCGGTCATAAGGTATTGGGGACCCGCCTCTTTGCAGGTGACCCAGGACCGTGACCCTGGTTTCAATTTTAACCAATTTTTCTATCTGAAGTGCCAGTTGATTGCCAATTCCCCCTAAACGGATGGGATCATGGCTCTGGGGCACCAATTTTTGAACTACCATTTCTCCGCCAAGAACGGTGGCTCCTTCAGCAACGACTATTATGCTATATTTTTTATCATGCCATTGCCGGCGCTTGATCTGGTTGATGATGCTTTCGATCCTGTACGGTATCTCTGGGATCAGGATTACATGCGCCCCGCCAGATATACCCGCGTGAAGAGCTATCCAGCCCGCGTAACGCCCCATCACCTCCAGTATCATCACCCGGTGGTGGGACTCGGCTGTGGTATGCAAGCGGTCCAGGGCCTCGGATGCGGTATCCACCGCCGTGTTGAACCCGAAAGTGACGTCGGTGGCGGAGAGGTCATTGTCAATGGTTTTAGGCACCCCCACCACGGCAACCCCTTTTTCATAGAGCTGATCCGCAATGTGCAGGCTGCCGTCTCCGCCGATAACAATCAGCCCATCTAATCCCAGATCCTGCAGATTGGTAATAGCCCGATCGGATACATCGATCATCACTTCCTGACCATCCTTGCTGGAAGGATAATTGAATGGATCGTCCCGGTTGCTGCTGCCCAGGATGGTCCCTCCACGGTAGCCTATGCCGGAGATGGTCTTCAGATCCAAGTGAATGTAGTTGCCCTCCACTAGACCATGGAATCCATCCAGAAATCCAACAACTTCCATATCATATTTGTTGATGGCTGACTTAGTAATTGCTCTGATCACTGAATTCAAGCCCGGACAATCACCGCCACCGGTCAGTATTCCTATTCGATTGAATTTGCCCATAAGATGTCCCCCCAAACAGTCCATGTTAGTTTATTCGTCACGGATATTTTTTTCCCTTCAAGTTCAAAGCGCAAAAAGCAGCCTTCTGAGAAGCCAAAGTTTAATATATTGGTTATGAATGGTAAAATTATGTTAATAGAAAGGAGCATATTTATGGAGAATAACACTGAATTGAAAAACCGCATCAAACAATGGGCTATGGATGCTGGTGCAGATATGATAGGCTTCGCTCCTGTTGAGCGGTGGGATGATGATAATCGGGTTCCCCAGGATTTTCGACCGCGGTCGATCTGGGATCCCGCTCGCACGGTCATCGTAATGGGGGTCTGTACGCCGTTGCCAGTGATCGATACAACTCCCTCGATTCTGCATAAGGAGACTTATGACACTGCCAATCGGGTGCTGGATACTCTGGGTTACAATCTGGTGCGTTTCCTTATACGCCAGGGGCAGCCTGCCGACTATTTCTGCCGCGACGGGTTTGCCAGTCTGCGTCTGCTAAAGGATCGTCCTAAGGCGGCTTTCGGACATGCGATGGCGGCATGGTACGCGGGCCTTGGAACGATAGGTGTTAACAACTGCGTTTTGACCCCTTTGTTTGGGCCACGGGTGCGCTTTGTCTCTGTATTTACGGCCGCTGTTCTCCCTCCAGATCCCATGATCGAGAAAGATTTATGCATCAAGTGCGAAACCTGTGTGAAATGCTGCCCGGTGGATGCCCTGAAGATGCGCGAAGACCAGTTTGTAGGGGAATATGACCTGCCTGCTTGTTTGCAGAGGCATATTGAATTGACTGCTGACAAGTCATATCCATGTGGGATATGCTGCAAGGTCTGTCCCATCGGCAAGGACAGGGCCATCTTCAAACAGAAGGGTATTTTGAAAAAATACCTGCAGGAGGAAGAAGCATTGAAGGCCAATTCTGAAGATCCTGCCTACAAAAACTGGACTCAGGTCCGTAAGTATGGTACCTGGAACAAGGATTATCCCAGGTAAAATGTCAGAGAAATTATTCGCAAGATAGGAGGAAGATTTATCATGCAGAACAACAGACTTGACGATTTCGGAATGGAATTCAAATCCCTGGTCAAGAAACAGCTTGAGTGGAATGATTTCTTGGCCCAAGGAAAAGCGATGCTCAGTGAGTTGGTCCTGGATCCCACTTGGTTCAGACCTATGCTGTCCAAAATGGTCCTGGATGAAGCTTTCCTGAGAGCACAGTGGCTCTCCATTGACCCTAATGACATCCAAATTTATCGGGATGCTGACAAAGCCTTTTCCATCAGGGCTTTCATCTGGGAACCATCTGTACGGTATCCGATTCATGATCACGGGGCCTGGGGAATCGTTGGCGCCCACATCAACCGAGTGCAAGAGATCAAGTATGAGAGGGTCGATGATGGATCGAATCCTGATTACGCAGAAGTGAAAGCCATTTCCGAAGCCATATTGTCGCCTGGAGAGATAACCGTAGTCATGCCGGTTAATGAAGGAATCCATCAAATGGCAGCCATGGATGGCAAAACCGCTGTATCGATCCACATTTACGGTTCCCCGGTGCGCAAGGGTTATATCCATTACTATAATCCTCATAACCATACCGCCCACCGGATGTATCCACCGTATACAGACAAGAGAGTCCTGGCAATAAAAACCCTTGGATCTGTCCCAGAAGAATGGTCAGAATCGGTATTGAATGATGCCCTGAAAAATGATGGACCTGACTTCATCAAAATGGAGTGCCGCTTGGCTCTTGAAAAAATAAAGGGATGAGCAGTCAGTGCAACCGGGCAGGATTTCTATCGCGTTGTCTTCCAGGAATTCCTGCCCTAATTGCCGTTGATCCTTGCCAATTGGGTATTGTCTTACTAGCTTTCTAGCAAGTGAATTGTTCCCAATCAGTATGAGCAGGAGACCAAAAGAAATCTATGTTTATCCTCGGAGACTAATTGCTTATCTGTTCCGAAGAGCCTGGGAAAAATAAATGCCGATGGTGGTAAAAATAATCAGCAGGGTGACAGGGATAAAGTGAATTCCCAAGCCTGACCTGATACGCAATGCCGTCAATACGGAGAGATAGTTAAGGCATGCAAATATCCAGATGATTTCGGTTTTAAGGGAGGACAACAGATACCTGGCCAGGATGAACTGGGTTTGGTAATTCTCTTCTGTTATCCGCACCGGATAATTATAGAGGGTAGGATAGCGGCTTGCAGCGCCCAACATAATGTACAGGCCCCCAGCTATAGCCGGCAGCAGGAATAAACTCGACTTGGCTCCCCATGCATCTGGAAGTCCGGCCACGCCGAAATGAGTGGGCACTGCTGCAGGCAAAAGGCGCCACCATTTAATAAGTACTATCCCCTGGAATATCAATCCCAGCAGAGCTGTAATTTCCAGGATCATTTCCGTACGTGACCATTCTATGCTTAGATTTCGCCCAGGAACATAGTTGCTTCGCAGTGCACTCATTGTTTTATTCCCCTCCTTCTGCCAGCCACCAATTCCTATTCTACAACAATTAGCCCATTGAACTGCATTTGAATTAAATATAGAATGTTATAGTCGGAGGTCGTGAAAATTGATGATAATTAGTGCTTGTCTTTGCGGCATCAACTGCAAATATGACGGCGGCAACAATCTACATCCGTATTATATGGAATTACTAGCCATGGGAGAGGTGATCCCCATGTGCCCGGAACAACTGGGGGGACTGCCCACTCCGCGTTCAGCCTGTGAAATACATGGCGGTACGGGGATTGATTTGCTGGCAGGGAGAGCCCTAGCCTTTTCACGCCACGGGGAAGACTTTAGTATGGCCCTGGTCAAAGGAGCCCAGGAAATACTCCATATCGCGGCAGAAATTGACGTAGAGGGCGCAATTCTGCAGAGCCGCAGCCCTTCTTGCGGCTGTGGATTGATATATGACGGAACCTTCACCCACCGTTTGATCGCGGGTGACGGTGTGACCACTGCGCTGCTCAAACAGCATGGTTTTCGGGTTTGGAATGAACAGGAATACCTGAGGGAAAAGGGAGTGTGCACCAACATTGAAAGCAGTTAGCCTATTTTCGGGTGGATTGGATTCTCAATTGGCGGTCTGCGTGATAAAAGACCAGGCTGTTGAAATAGTGGCTGTCAATTTCGTTACGCCCTTTTTTGGGGCGGATCCCAACAATCGCCTGGCGGCCAGGCAGCTCGGGGTAGAATACCATGAGATTGATATTGGGGAAAGCTATATGGGGATTCTCAAAAATCCCGTCTATGGTTACGGCAAGAATATCAATCCTTGCATCGATTGCCATGCTTTCATGCTGAAAAATGCGGGGGAATTCATGGAGCAGGTTGGGGCCAGATTCCTTATTACCGGCGAAGTGTTGGGGGAAAGACCCATGAGCCAGAACAAATCAGCCCTGCAGGCCGTGGAAAAACTCTCCGGGATGCGGGGTCTTATCTTGCGCCCTCTTTCTGCGCTCCTGCTGAAACCCACTATTCCGGAAACGGAAGGATGGGTGGACCGCAGCCGGCTGCTCGATATCAGCGGGCGGGGGCGTAAACGTCAGATAGAGCTGGCTCAGCACTATGGCATTATAGATTACCCTACCCCAGCTGGAGGGTGCCTGCTGACCCAGGAAAATTACGCGAAAAGACTGCGCACTTTGCTGAATGCTAATCCAGATGCCGGATGCAGTGAAATGGCTATTCTGAAGTTGGGCCGGCATTTCTACCTGGAGGAAAATCTGCTGTTGGTCGTTGGGAGAAACCAGGCCGAAAACGAGGGCATTCAGAGGATGGCTGCCCGGGAGGACTATATCATAAGAGTTGCCGACCGGCCCGGTCCCCTTGGATTACTGCGAGTCCTCAAGCCAGATGCAAATGTAGACCTAAAATTGCCTGCATCCATCGTTGCCCGCTACAGCGATGCGCGGGATCTGCCATCTGCCAGGATCAACATCAAGCAGGTCAACGCAGCCGAGAGCACCTTAACAATTAGACCCATGGCGCCGGCCGAAGTGCCGGATATGATCTGATGACCAGGCTCAGCAAAAAAATCCCCTGGTCACCGGAATACTTCCGGGTCGATCTGTCGAAATAGGGCTTCATAACCAGCCCGGGTAGGATGAGCCCCGTCAGCGAGCAGCAAATCAGCCCGTATTTTGCCGGTCGCGTCGATAAAGGCAGCACCGAAGTCTATTACCGGGACGTCATGTTCCCGGGCATAACTCTTTACCCAGGAACGGATGCGCGCAACCAGCCTTTCGATACTGGGAAGATTGACAGCTGTGGGGGTCCCCAGAATCACCTTAATACCATGCTTGACCGCTAATTTTACCATGGTCTCCAGGTTAAGGGTGATACGGTCATAACTGTCACCCCAGATGATATCGTTTATCCCCCCCATAATGATGACATGAGTTGGGTCGTAGCGTAAAACGCAGCGGTCAAACCGGCGCAGCATGTCTGTCGTTGTATTGCCGTTTATACCCTGGTTGATGAACTCACCCTCGATTTGCTGTTCCAGCATATGCACCCAGGAGTACTCACTGCCATGGGGGAACCCCCAGGTTATGCTGTCTCCCAGGCACACGACCCGGAGTTTCCTATTTGTCACGCAGGACCTCTCCTTTGCCGATTATCACCTGGTAAGAGCCTCCAAATCCTTGATAGCGGTATTCAATTTGTCAAGATTCTCGCCATATCCCGTCCAATCACCGGATTTCAGGCTTTCCATGGCTTGATCATAATACTGCCTTGCCTGTTGGGTCAGCTGCTGCACATTTGTGCCGGCAGGGGTCGATGGGGTTGTTGGAGCGACACCGGTCTGGCCAGTGCCAAAAATTGAAGTCAGGGCTTTATCCAAGGTTTCTTCCATTACCACTTTGTTGCCGTAAGCTGCGATGATCCTCTTGAGCTCGGGCATTTGGCTGGCTTCAGCCTGCAGATACAGCGGCTCGATGTACAATATGGAATTATTGATCGGTATGATAACCAGGTTCCCGCGCCTCACCTGGGATCCCTTTTGATTCCAAAGAGTAAGCTGGCGGGATATCTCGGTGTCCTGGTTTATTCTAGATTCAATTTGCATCGGGCCATATACCGTCTCCTGTTTGGGGAAGCGGAAAACCACCTTCTTACCATAATTTGTGCCGTCCATCCGGGCACACATCCAGGCAATCATGTTGGGTCGGCCGCTAGGAGTGTACGGCAGCATCAAAATATATTCGGCATCCTTCTCTCCAGGCAAACGCATAATGATATAGTAAGGATCGATTTGTTGTTCCTGCCCGGCGATAAGTTCGGAGGGGATGATCCACTGGTCCTCCTTGTTATAGAAGACTCCCGGATCGCTCATATGGTAACTGCGATAGATATCTGCCTGGATCGAAAGGAGATCTTCCGGATAACGCACATGGTTACGGATATCCTCGGGCATTTCCGAGATTGGTTTGTAGAGCTCAGGGAATATTTTCTGATAGGTTTGGATGAGCGGATCGGCGGAATCCGCTGTGTAAAACACCATTTGTCCGCTGTATGCGTCACATATAACCTTGACCGCATTACGCACATAGTTATTGCCATTGCGGTCATAAGGCTGGGAGTAAGGGTATCTATCGGAATAGGTATAGCCATCCATGATCCAGAACAGTCGGCCTTCGCTGCTGATGACCAGATATGGGTCAGCATCATACCCCAGGTAAGGGGCGATCTTTTTTACCCGGTCCAAAATGTTGCGATTCATCAGAACCTGGCTTGAATTGGTAATATCGGAGGAGAACAACATCTTATAGTCCTGCAGAACCCAACTGAGCATTAATCTCCTTGGCCAGGACTGGATTTTAATTCCGTTGTCACCCTGATACGTTGTATACATGTTGATTTCGCCCATGGGGTAGTCGAACTCCTGCTGATTGGTAGACACCATAACATAGGTATCAGTCCGTTCGCCAAAGTATATTTCGGGACGGGTGATTTTTATGTCGGTGGTAAACTGAGGAGGAATGTCCTTCATAAAAAACAGGGGAAAGCCTTCCTGGGCTATTTCTGTGACCGGACTCATGACCACTCCATAGCCATGGGTGAACATTAAACGCTGATTGATCCAGGTCTTGGCCTGGGACGAAAGATTCTCCTGCTCCATCTCCCGGGCTGCCAGCATGACCTGGCGATAGCGGCCATCGATGACATAACGGTCGATGTCCACATCGTTGAAGACATAATAAGGGCGCAGTTCCTGAAGGCTCTTGTAAGTATCCAAAAGGGGTTCCCAGTCCCACAGGCGGATATTGTTGATGGTTTCATGATTGTCCTTGATAGCATCCAGGTTGAGCTTATAGTCAATTTTGAATTCCCTCTCATCGACTTCATCGAGCTCGTATGCCATCTGGGTGAATTTTATCCCTGCTTCTATGTACGGTTTCTCCTTGTTGAACTCATTGGGCTGCACCACAAATTTTTGAACCACGAAGGGATATATCCCACCCAAAACAATTGCCACCACCAGCCAGGCGCCAATTCCATAGATAATCCACCGGAATTTTTGGGTGTAGAAATTTGCGCCGATCAGTACCGCTAATAACAAGGCCATAAAAATCAATACTTTATAGGCCAAAAGACGGGCGAAAATATCAGCATAAGTAGCGCCATAAATGACCCCATGGGAGGAGAAAAGGATGTCAAAGCTCTTCAACCGGTAATCCCAGGCTTTCAGGATAAAAATAACTGCCAGCAGGGCTGCCATATGATTTTTAGCAAAGCTGGGTGTATCCCAATCCAGGATGAAATCGGTGCTGGCTTTCAAGAAGTATATCCCCCCCACCAGTACCAAGGTCAGAACTAAAAGTCCCATCAGGATACCATATACGAATCGGTAAAGAGTAAGATTAAAGAAATAGAATCCGATATCCATGCCGAAAACCGGATCTGCAATCCCGAAAGTGATCCGGTTGAGGAACTGCTGCACCGTCAGCCATTTATCACCTAACGCCCCGCTCACCATGTAGGCTCCGATGATACTCAGCACGATGAAAGCCCACTTGGTATTTGCGCCCTGGATGAGCTTCAACCACTCCATTAAATCTGGGCTCCTGAATATTCTGCCCTCTCCTTGCGGAGGGATTTCCTCGGCTAACGGCTCAGGAGATTTATGGCGGTTGGTCAGATACAAGTTAGACCATATGAAAAGCCCCGATAAAACAAATACCGAAGTAACAAGTCCGATACGATTCAACAAAGTGGTAGAGAAAACACTTTCCAAAGCCAGCGACTTAAACCAGAGCCAGTCCACATAATAACCGGCAATGGTTGAGAATACGCTCAGAAATATGATTAATAGAGCGATTTTAATCCAGGGACTATTTTTATATTCCATAGTCCTCCTCCTCCGCATCTTTATACACTTCCTTGAGCAGGGTCTCCTTTCTTAATGTCTCGCAGTTGCAGTGTTTATCTATCGGCAGCACCTTCAGGGCTTCAAAGACCAGTCCTGCCAGAGCTTTGCTCTCGCGATAGAATATTTCCTCCATCTCCACATGCCGCCAGGGAGCCAAAATCCCTTCGGCATGATTGACCACCATGTACACTCCTGCATAGCAAGCTCCAATCTCACGCGCCAGATATACTTCCGGGCACAGGCTCTGTCCCACCAAATCGGCACCAGCCAGCTTGCATAGGTTGATTTCAGCCGGACTTTCAAAATGGCGGCCGTCTGTATTGGCATAGACGCTGCGGTCATACCATCTGCCCGGCCATTTCTCGCGGCTCACCTTTGCCAGGCAAGCCCGCATTTCCGGGCACAGGGCCTCACGCATGATCAGCAAATATCTGTCGCTCAAACCTACATCTTTACGCAGAGAAAAATCGATATAGTCGTGGGGTATGACCAGATCACGAGGATCCAGCAGGTAGTTAATGGCCCCCACTCCCCCTTCAGCCAAGATTTTTTTCACCCCGGCATTTCTGAAAACCCAAAATATCTGCAAAGATGCCTGAGCTCTACTGACCCCAGTCCGCCAACCATGCATCCTGCAGCTTAAGACCCGCTTGGGACCATCTGCGGAGTCCACTCTCAGGTACTTGAATTCCGGACTGCGCCCATAGGGTGTGGGGAATGCCAGTCCTTTCTCAACAATTTCTACATAGTCCAGGTCCAGGCTTTCTGGAATCTCTATACTGAGGGTGCTGGAACCACCGATAAAAGCGAAATCGCATTCCGGGATGTTTAACAACTGTCTTCCCCCTGTTCTGGCTGATATATTTGCAGCAGTTCGTAGTTGGTATTGCGCAGTGCAGGAATTTTGCCGGCAGTTCTGATTAATTCCTTCATCTCTTCCTTCTTCATCTTATAAGTTAATCCTGCCGAACGCACTACATTTTCTTCAATCATAATGCTGCCCAGGTCGTCGGCTCCAAAAAACAGAGTAAGCTGACCGATGCGTTTCCCCTGGGTCACCCAGGATCCCTGTATATGGTCGATATTGTCCAGGTATAGGCGCGACAGGGCCAGGAAACGGAGGTAGGCCAGGCTGGAAATCTTCTTTCCCATCAGTTCGTTATTGCCAGGCTGGTAGGTCCAGGCGATAAATGCCCGAAATCCACCCGTCTCATCCTGCAAGAGACGTATCTGCTGCAAATGGTGGAGTCGGTGCTCCAAACGGTCCACGCTGCCCATCATCATGGTAGCAGTGGAAGGCATGTTTATGGAATGAGCTGCCCGCATCACCTCCAACCATTGTCGGCTGGATATTTTATTGGGACTTATGGCTTTGCGAACCTCATCGTGAAGCACTTCTGCGCCACCGCCAGGAAGAGAATCTAGCCCGGCTGCCTGGAGGCGCAGCAGGGTGTCTTTTATGGATAACCCTGCCTGGTTGGCGATGAATACGATTTCTGGCGCGGTTAGGGAATGTATGGTTATATCATAACGGGATTTAATGCCGCGGAACATTTCTTCGTAAAATTCTAGCTTGAGGGCTTCGTTGAGTCCCCCCTGGATCATCAGTTGGGACGCACCAAGATGGAGAGCTTCCTCCACCTTGTCGTACAGGGTTGGCTGGTCTATGACATAGGCATCCGCATCATGGGGCCGCCGGTAAAAGGCGCAGAATTTGCATTCACAAGAACATATATTAGTATAGTTGATATTGCGGTCTATAACGAATGTGATGATGTTGCCGGGATACCTTTGATCCCTTACTTGATTGGCCGCCTTGGCAATCTCCAAGAGATCACCCTGCTCATGCAGAAAACGGAAGTCCTGTTCCGTCATGCGCCTTCCATCAACGATATGCTTCAGCAAAGAATTAGAATTCAAACTGCTCACCTATACTTCCAATATGTCCAGGGGTGGGATCTCTTGAATCAGTCCCATACCGTAGGCTTCCTGATAATAACGCATGAGTCCTTCTTGTTTGCGCTGGTCAAAATCAAAGCGCAGGCTGGCGAAATATTCCACCAGGTATTCCGCCGGGAATGTCTCCCATTGAGCAGCTTTTTCTGCCACATCTCCAATATGATCGAGGCTGTAATTCATACATTCAACAAAGGTATCCTTGATCAACTTTACCTGATCCATTCTGCGGCGGGCAAAATCCCGTCGGATAGCCCATACCGAGAATACCATGGGCAGCCCCGTCATTTGCTTCCATTCTTGTCCCAGGTCGTATACATGAAGCCGGGGATCCTGCTTGTACTTGGCCCGCAGGGCATCATCACCGATCAAGAGAGCAGCATCAGCTTCCAGCAGCATTGCCCCCAATTCTGGTGCGGACGAAAAATATTCGGGTGCAGCACCATATTTTTTGGCCATGATAATACGCAAAAGGGCCTGGGAGGTGGCGGATATATTGGTAAGGGCCACTTTTTTCCCGCCCAGTTCCTCAAGGGGCACCTTGGAAAAAAGGTAGATGCTCTTCACATCCCCATCACAGCTGATGGATATTTCCGGCATGATAACATAGTCCAGGTAATTACGGGCATATGCGATTGACGGGATAGGTGCCAAATCAAGCAGGTTGTCTTTGAGCATCCGGTCCAGATCGCTGGGATTGCCTTTTATAAGGTCTACTTCCAGCAGGAATTTTTTTTCAATCAAACCGTAAAATAGAGGAAAGCAGTTGATAAATTGTATATGGCCTACTCTTGGACGCAATTTGTTTCACCACCATGTCAAAAATTATTCCCGCATCAATAAGTCTTCAGCACATTATAAAGGGTGTCCCTTTCCACGGGTATGCAACCCGCCTCTTTAATCAAAAGGAGGATATCTTCTTTGCTGATCGCTTTGCCAGTGCGAGCGCCGGCCGCGTGCATAATTTTTTCTTCGTAGACAGTGCCATCGATATCATCGGCCCCGAAGAAGAATGCCAATTGAGCAACATCTATGCCCAGCATGACCCAGAAAGCCTTGACATGATCGATGTTATCTAGCATCAGCCTCGAAATAGCCAGGGTCTTAATGTCATCCACCGCCGAAGTCCTCTTCAGATGGGCAAGACCAGTATTATCTGGCAGGAAGGGCAACGGAATGAACGCCTGGAATCCCGGGTCTTCATCCTGCAGCTGGCGCAGGGCGAGGAGGTGCAGGATGCGATCCTCGTAAGTCTCGATATGCCCAAAGAGCATGGTACAGTTGGTTTTTATACCTAGCTGGTGTGCGGTGCGATGAACATCCAGCCAGTCCTGGCTCATGGCTTTCCTTGGACACAGCTGACGGCGTATCTCATCATTCAGGATTTCAGCTCCTCCGCCCGGCAATGAACCAAGCCCAGCATCTTGAAGGGCTTGTAAGACCTGGCGGACAGATAAGCCGGTTATCTGCGCGAAGTAGAAAATCTCCACCGCGGTGAAGGCTTGAATATGAATATGGGGAAAGGCTTGGTGCAGTTCTCTGACAATTCCCAAATAATACTCAAAGGGCAGGTCAGGATGCATGGCGCTGACAATATGGAACTCAGTTATTCCGTATTCGACCGCAGCGGCTCCGTACTCAAAAGCCTCTTGGGGGGTCATGACATATGCGGCATTTTTGTCTGCGTCAACTCCAAAAGCACAGAACTTGCAGCGGGATGTGCATACATTGGTAAGATTGATGTGCTGATTGACATTGAAGAAGATATTCGCTCCAGATACAGCATTTTTCCTAGAGCGGGCCAACTCCCCTATGGTCAAAAGGTCCGGGGATTGATAAAGGTAGAGACCATCCTCTTTTGAAAGCCTTACCTGGTTTTTAACTTTATCGGCGATAGATTGCATCATTAAGTCCATAAACAAGCTCCTACATATTTTAAAATTGAACGCATTTCCTGCCTTTAAAGATAAAACAAGCACATGTTTAAAATATAAACGTATGCTTGTTAATCATTTTTTAAGGTTAATCGGCAATCTTCTTAATCTCTCTTCCTCAGGCGTTGTTCAAATCCTAATTTGACTATCTTCTCTACTATCTGTTCGAAACTCATCCCAGCTGCCCGGGCGGCATCAGGTACCAGGCTCATTTCAGTCATACCTGGGATGGTATTAACTTCCAGCATGAAAGGCTGCCCGCTCCTGTCGATTATGAAATCAATGCGGGCGCATCCTCGACAATTCAAAGTTTTGTAGATAACCCGGCTCAGGTCTGCGATTCTAACCTGAACAGACTCTTCCACCCGGGCAGGAATGATATGTGCGCACATACCTGGGGTGTATTTCGATTCAAAATCATAGAATTCATTTTCCGAGGTGATTTCAATCAGGGGCAGAACTTCCGGGTTTTCGTTTCCAACCACAGCGCTGGTTACCTCTGTCCCATCAATGAATTTTTCCACCAGCACCTCAGAATCATATTCAAAGGCTGCTTCGATGGCTTTAGCTACAGCCGCTCCATCCTTGACTATATAGGTACCTATGCTGGAGCCTTGAGTAGCTGCCTTAATCACCAAGGACAGCCCGATCTTTTCGATCAAATCTTTGACGCTTGACTCTGTTGCTATGAAGTCGGTTCTTTTGATGATGGTGAATGGAGAGGTGGGAATTCCTTCAAAGCTCACTATTTTTTTAGTCAACACCTTATTGATCCCTATTGCGCTGGCAGCAACCCCGGAGCCAGTATAACGAAGGCCCATGATCTCAAGCATACCCTGCACTGTGCCGTCTTCCCCGTCCTTCCCATGTAGGGCCAAATATACCAGGTCAGGATGGTAGTCAGCAATTTGTTGTACTGCGATTTCCTTGAGATCCATCCCCCGGGCTTCATAACCCAAGTTCTGAAGGGCTTTCAGTACCGCTGCCCCGCTGCGCAGAGAAACCTCCCGTTCCTCGGACCAGCCTCCCATTAGGACCAATATTTTTTCCTTAGCCATAGCCTACACCACCTTAAATTGATGCTCAATCCGGAGCTGTATTCTTAATCGCAAATTCATTATTACAAGAATACAATTTATCCGCCACCTAATCAACCGCCTGGGAACATGATTAAGCAGCCTGATTAAGATGTTGAACCCTACCCCAATTTATGATAAAATTTGTCTTGCTGATAAAAAGCATACAGGGGAGTAGCTCAATTGGCAGAGCATCGGTCTCCAAAACCGAGGGCTGGGGGTTCGAGACCTCTCTCCCCTGCCATAACAAAAACAAAACCGCGCCTTTAAGGGTGCGGTTCTATTTTTTGTCGCGAACTGTAGGTCCGTCTAGCTTAAGAGTTCTAGGAAAGCTTCTATTCTAGTCCGCAGTTGTTCAGTATCCTGGCTACTGTAGTCAGTTTCGATATGAAGCACGGGTATGCCCTTATCTTTCAGTGCTTTAGCAACCAAATAACTCTCGGTAGAATATAGACCACAGAATTGCAGGCTGTAATCAATGACCCCATCGGCTTGATATGTTTCGGTCAAACGCAGAATGTCGTCGATACGACCGGTATTGTTGACAAAGCATGCACAGTTGGTTTTCATGTAGCGCTGAGCCAGACTCATTACTTGCGATTCAAGGTCGCCGCCTGATTCTTCCACTAGGTTTTCATAGTAGCGAGTGCCGGTGCAAAGTTCTTCACATACGACCACGCCTCCCGATGTCTCAACCGCATGATGTATCTTCCAGTTCGGCAACGCCATGGGACTCCCAGTGACCAAAATCCGAGGGGCATCCTTAGAAAATGGGCCCTCTGAAGAAGCGATACGCTTCTCCAGTTCATCGGTCAGAATGTTGACTTGGGTGGTGAAACGCGCGGGATCATCATAGAACGCCACCTGAGTAACCATACAGGCATCCTTGCCGCTGATGGGCACCGGGGAGTACCTGCGGGTTGCATGGAAACGCAATAATGCCTGCCGTCTCATATTGATGAGCCTGATACTTTCAGCCAGAGACTGTGAATCCAGTTTGCCGCCTGTAACTTCCTCAACCTTGCTGATTAATTCAACTATCTCTTCAGCAAAGTGCACGATATCCTTTGGCCTCTTGTTTTGGGGCATATCCATTATGTGCATGGGTTTATATTGCCCAAGTATTTCCCAGGCCTTTTTCTTTCCGTCACAGGTATTTTCGCCAATGTACATATCGGCAATCTGACAAAAGGGGCTGGTACAATCCAACCGCGAGCCCATGGACGACTTGATTAAAGGACAGGTATTGGATGGCAACACGGTCTCTCCGCCTGGAACCCAGAATTGATCTCCTCCACACAAGCCGGTAGTGACACCACCCAGGGCATAGACTATCTCTTCAGGCACATAGACACAATAGGTGCCAAATACTTTGCCCCCCCGCTGCTTGAATTCATAAAGTTCAAAGGGTCTTTGTCCATGTACGGTTTTGACTATATTGTCAAAATACGCTATATTCCCCGGACGGTCCTTTTGCGAGAGAATGATATTTTTGAATACTGACGGGAATGACTGCAAAAATTCATCATGTTTATCCAGGTCCATTCCAATATCGGACCACATTTGCCGAATTTCTTTATATGTTGCCATAACTGCCTCCTGTATAAAAATCTATAAACATCCTCGTTATAGATAATATTATACTATTTGATTGTTATTTTTGCCCAAAGGCGGAGTGTGTTCAACCACACTCCGCCCTGATTGGGATTGCTCAAAAATTGCATGAGGAGTAACTCGTTACTTGAATTCAAAACCAAGGATATTATTGGGATCAACTTTCTTGATAGCGGCCAGTTCTTCTTCAGTAGGCGGATCCATCACCGGCACTTCATTTTCATCAATTACCCATCCGGTATTCTCCTTGACCTCCTCGATAGTTGTATAGGGGAAAATACAGGCCAACTTGAGATATTTCTCCCCAACCGGCTTGCGGAAAATGCACAGGGGCGTGATTACCGTAAATTCCTTATCGATAGCCGGAGAAGTGGTGGCAAACTCCACATGTTCTATAAAGGTTTTCTTGTCATGGGTGGTCTTCCATATGGTTGTCCTGGGGGTGATCGGTGTCAAGGTTGCGCTTCCGGCTCCACCTGGTCCTCTGAGTTTGGGGTGATCGTAGTCCCCTCCCAAGTAAGACATGGCAATCCTACCCTCTTTATCCATCTGGAGGCAGGACAAAAATGCAATATCACCCTTGCCGGATGCGAAGAGATCAAATATTTCATCCAGGCCATAAGTGGCGACAGATCCGGTATAGGTATTCTCCGTCAGAGTTGATGCTAAATAGGGAGGTTTTCTCCAATCGTGGTCGACTCCGTCACTAAGGGTAACGTAAGTGAAATCGATGCCCAGGGCTTTGGCTGCTTTCATTGCCACCATCGGTGTGGAAGAAGCGAGGCCGTGAAACACAACATCACCGGGCTTGATTTCCCTAATTATTGCGGTGGCCATCATTTCTGGTTTGCCATATTCCATGGTTATAGCCTCCCTTCCAGCATTTTATCTGCAAATTGCGGGACTTCTCCAGCCTTTACGGCTTTCTGATAGGCCTTATGATTGTCCCAGTCGACCGTCAGATATTCAGGATAGCAAATCCCCGGTCTGGCTCCCCCAGGCATTTCGACCACTGCTTCTACCAGGAAATGCGGTATGGCCGTCAGTTTAGGTTCCTCCTGCATACGGTAAGTGCCCACGATGCGCTCAGTCGTGATGATGGTTTTTTTGGCGGCTCTAGCCAACAGAGCATCTTGATAACTGGGGCCCAGGATACGGCAGTTACCATATATATCGGCCTCTTGAACATGAATTATGGCGTAATCTGGTACCAAGGCTTTAACACATACTACTTCGGTTCCGTCAAAGGGACTCTTCATAATACTATAAAATTCGGGGCGCTTGGCGACCAAATCGCTGCCCCACATACCTGCGACCGGCATAAAGGGAATTCCATAGGCTCCCGCACGGAGAGCATGAATTATAGCAGTTCAGGAGCCTTCTACCGCTTTTACTGTTCCTTCCCCTTCCATGCCCTTGCGCATCCCCGGAGCCAGCCCTGCTTCGTTTTCCAATCCGAAGAAGCCGAAATAGACTGTGTCTGACTGGGGCATCATTATATCGGTGGCTATTCCTGGGGCGGCGGCACACATTTTCAAATTCTTCAGCGGCTCTTTAGACAATGCCAGAGCGAATAACACAGGGTTTCTGTGCATTGCGTTTCCCCCCATGGCCAGCAGCATGTCGTCTTTGATAAAATCAGTTGCCTGGGATAAGGACATCAACTTTGCCTGCATTTCATATTCCTCCTTTTTTCTAATCTTTAACGGTTCGAATCATGATCAACATTTTAGCCTGATGATGATATAATACCTATATTTTGATCATCCAATGTGTGCTTCATGTTCCTTCTGGGTCCAGTAGAAAGCCAGAGCCAGAACCAAAGTAACAAGGCAGAACATGAAGGCGTTCTTGAACCCTGAAGTAGCGATAACCTTGTTTACCACCGGGGCTTTCCCAACGATTATTCCCATCACCTGCTGATAAACGGCTCCCCCGGCAAACACAAAGAAATTGAGAAAACCGGTGGCTGTGCCAGACATCCGCAGATCGATGTGTTCTTTCAGGTTGGCGTACATTACCACAAACCACCCGCCGAAAAATCCGTATACGAACATTAATACTTTGATGAAACCCAAGGACATTGAGTCGATCATGAACACCAAGGCCATCCAGGTTAGAATATTCATGAAGACTCCGATCATTACCACTTTCTTTTTGGAGTGAATGATTTTGTCGGCAATGACTCCTGAGAGAGGACAGCCAAATATCATACCAATCGGGATCAGCATTAGTATCTTGCCGGCTGCGGCTTTGGACAGGCCGAAAACATTCATCAGGTAGGGGCTGGCCCAAAGTCCCTGGAATCCCATGATGGTGCCGTAAAGCACAAAGAACATAACTGCGACGGTCCAGAATGTATAACTCTTTACCAGCTTGCCTACACTTTCGCCTATGCCAAGCGGATGGGAACTCTGTGCCGGTATATTCTGAACTTCCTCGATAGTAGCTCCACCAACATCCACTGGCTTGTTGCGAACAACCATGAACAACAACACACAGACTACTACAGACGCTATTCCCACAGAGGTCATCGAATTTCTCCAGCCTATAGCGGCCATAAGGGCCACCAATGGAGCAGTAGATGCCAAGGATCCTATGTTGCCTACTGCTAACAGGAGTCCTGAATAGGTGGCGAACTCGTTCTTTTTGAACCAATCCGCCAGGAATTTCATAGCCGGTACATAGATGAATCCTACTCCCAGTCCTACCAGGAATCTAGCCACTAAGGCCATGGTAAAGGTCTGGGCCATTCCAAACATGATCGCCCCGGCCCCGGCGATTAATACAAAAGCCGACATGGTGTTGCGTATACCCCATTTGTCAGCCAGAATGCCGGCGGGCAGCTGACCGAGCGCATACGCATAGAAATACATTGATCCGAACAAGCCAATGGCAGTCGGGGCTATATTGAAGGCAGCTGTAAGATCAGTTGCCATCACCGCTGTGGAGGTGCGGTGAAAATATACTAGAAAATAGGCAAGGGCCACAACTGCATAGATAATATAACGATAAGACAGTGTCTTTTGGATCATCGCTTGCGTAACTTGTCTAGCTTGTGACATAGCAGTAAATACCTCCATTCGAATATTTGTTTATCAAAGAACCTTTATAAACCGGGGAGATGAATTCATCTCCCCCCAATACTTATTAGCTATTTCTTGCGCAAGGATCCTGTTACATCAATTTCCCGCAGATTGGCCAGTTCCAACTCGGTGGGTTCAGGCACCACTTTTACATCCGGGGATATCTTGAGGTCCCAACCGGTGTTCTCCTTGATCTCCTCGATGCTGGAGAAAGAGAAATAGGCATCCAGGTAGAATTCTTTGGTGACCGGGTCCGGCCTTAATATACCCAGGGTGGTCACGATAGCCGAGGGTCCGCCTCCAGGGAAATGGTACTTTTCACGGTCATTACCACCATTGATGTAACCGGGAGAGGATATATAGTCTACTTTGTCAGCAAATCTTTTCTTTTCATGGTTGGCCATAATAACATACTTTTTGGCCCCTACTGCTATCTCGTTGGCCCCGCCGCTGCCATTGAGGCGAACTCTGGGCAAAACATATCTTCCTGCTGACCAGGGGGTTTCTCCCGCCCAGATGCCGGTGGTATTGACGTTGCCATATTTATCAATCTGGGCTGCTCCTATTACGGCGTTGTCGACCCGGCCCGAGGCCACCATGCAGCCCAGGGCATCGACGGCATTGGTGAAACTGGTGGCGTTAGCGGAGATGCGGTTATCTTCGATCCCCCAGGGCAGACCACCCACCGGGGTAGAACCGAACACCCCGCCTTCGGTGAAGGCAATAAGATTGGGGGCATGGTTTTTCTGGGCCCAGAAGCCGGCCAACATACTTAGACCTACTCCGAATATCGCTAACTCACCATCCGAAAATTCCCGGCCGGTGGCGATGGCCATCATTTCTTGTCTCGTGTAATCCATAATCTGGTTACCTCCCCTCTTCCATTAACTGTTTGATTTCAGCATCGGTCTTGATCCATTTACGGTAGGGATCCATCAGGAAAGTTGTGGGATTGTTGCACAGCGCATCTATTTTTTCCTGACCGATTACTGCCAAATATTCTTCCAGTGTGTTATAGCTGTCAACATATTTTTTGCGATATTCCTGATAACCTTCGTCGGTTTTAAGGGCGGCATTCATGGCGAACATCTCTTTTTCGTCGCTGTCATAGACGCCTACCGAACATTGCGGCCATGCTCCCATGGGCCAGTAGACCACGGCATCGACTACTACATCGGGTATTCTGACCAGGTTGGGGAATTGGCGCATGCAGTCGGTGTCAACGATGTAGTCGGCCTGCAGGACCACCTTCTTGGCGGCCCGGGACAGTTCGAATCGACTCCATTCGGTCCCCAGCATGATAGCGTTGCCGTAGATGTCGGCCATAGTAACATGGATGGCGGCCAGGTCGGGTTTAAGCACATTAAATAATGCGTATTCTTTACCAGTGAAGGGATCCTTGATGCGAGGCATCTTGGTCTGGCAGGGATATTCCTCGGGGCGATCCGCACAGCACCATTCCTGATCACAGCCGACATTGACAGTGGCTGGTACGAAGGGCCAGTTCAGAGCTCCGCCCATCAGCCGGAGCGGGATGGAACCATTAGAGTAGTCTTCCAGGATCGTTTTGCCGGTCTCCACCGCCCGTTTCAGACCATTGGCAAATCCATACACCTCTAAGCCTGCAAATCCCACTTCCATTCTCTTGATGGCACCGGCGGCAGCCAGCAGGTTGGACTGTTGGGTATTACAGTTGGAGATAAAATTCAGATCTTTTCTGCCTTGTTTGAGCATCTCTCTGCCGAAAGCAATTGAATCAGAGCCAACAGGCAGGGCTGCACCATGGGCATAAGTCATTCCGTCCCAGGTATATTTAGCGACTGCTTCTTGCATTGAAATGAGCTTGTTACGCAATTGATTTCCCTCCTTGTCCTTTCGTATGAAAGATAAAAATGTCATAAAATATTGTTGTGCTTCTCTTTTAACGATAGAATTGATGGTGTAGTGTTTTTTCTGCGGACTGTCTGTTGGGAGCAGGCAGTCTTTCTTTTTCACCTCCTGTGCAGTCTCTGCAACCGTGACTTAAGTATGGTTCCTCTTGACCTTTAACCTCGATACTATCGACGGCTGCGAAGACACTCTCTGTTAATTCCCATTCACATATATCGACCTCTGTCACAACAGCGCATGATACCTATCAGGCGCTCATGGATTTTAACAAACGGTTGGGACTGGTCAATAGCCTGTTCATACCCACCTGCTTCGGTGAATATCCCATAGACAATCCTAGCAATTGAGTTAAATATATTATCGGCAAACCATATGATTGGCCTCTTGCTGATTCAATGGCTCGCTGCCTGGTGTCCAGGTTAGCCTGACACATAGGACAAGCGACTACAATTGCATTTGCCCCCGCTTGCCTGGCAGCTTCCAGCACCTGTCCCCCAAGGTCAACAACGATGTCGGTTTGTGATATGGCAAATCCGCCTCCGCAGCATTCAGCTTTGTGTGACCATTGCACAGTCTCCGCTCCAATGGCTGTCAACAGAATGTCCATGGACATCGGTTGCTCAGGATCATCAAATTGAGCGATACTTTTAGGCCTGGTGATCAAGCATCCATAGTAGGCTGCCAACTTCAAGCCCTGCAGAGGTTGGACTACCATTTCCTTGATTTTTTCAGGTCCGACCTTTTCAGTGAGGAGCTGCAGCAGGTGATAAACCTTTATGTCTTTGGCTGAAAGCAGGGATTTTCCTGTAACCTCTTCGGCTTCCTCCCTGACCGCAATCTTCTGTAATTCTTTAGCCCCACTTTTTAGCCGGCTAAAACAGCCAGCACATGGAGTCATGACTTCCTGCAGGTTGGTAGAATCGACGAGCTGTAAATTCCTGGCGCTCAAAGCCACATTCAAGTTGTGGTCTAAACTATGGGCCGCGGTCGCTCCGCAGCAATTCCAGTCCGGAATCTCCTGCAATTTTATGCCTAAACGTTCACATACCAGCCGGGTTGAGATGTCATATTCGTGGGCCAGGGCGTGCAACGAGCATCCGGGGTAATAAGCAACATCCATCACTCAAACCTCCTTAAACCTTGGATTCTTGATGAACAGCCGCCGAACTTGACTAATGTCTTTTACACGAGGTGAAAATGGATTTAACTTGCCTTTGAAAAACATCCTGGGTGCAAGACCGGCATCCTTTAAATATTGTTTGGATTTAAGATTAAAACTTATGGTGAGCGGTGCTTCAGATATGCGACCGTTCTTTTTAACCAATCCCAGCATCAACTCATGGAATAATTCGATACTGGCGCGTTCAGCCCTGATACCCTGTCTATATGCTTTTTGACGCATATAGTCAATTATGCCGGGGATATTGATCTGGGAGGGACAACGGTCCACACAGAGATGACATGCAACGCAAATCCATAAGGCATCCATGTGCATCAGTCGGTCTTCGTCACCCAGCTTGACCAACTGCACAATCTTTCTGGGAACATAGTCAAAGATATGAGCATTGGAACAACCGCCACTGCATTTGCCGCATTCCAAGCACCTTTCCACATCGGTGTCACAAGCCGCTCTTATCTCATCCTGGAGGGTAGTATTTTGGTAATTCAAGCGCATAGGCCTATAGAAATCTTCTCCCATTTCAATACCCTCCTACTAAGCCTTGCCAAAAAGGGCTAATACTTCAGCCGCCGCTGCGGCTCCTTGATACTGGGCTCCCTGGGTCTCTACCGCAAACCCGCAGCTACCGGCAAAAAATACATTATCTGCGGTTTTACTGGGATGAAAAGGCAGAGCTTCCACAAATCCATATTCATCGGTCCGGGCCCCAAAAATCTGCGCCAGGCGTTGGGTTTCGGGTCGGGGCACTACGGCTGCTGCCAGAACCACCATATCGGCCTCTACCTCGATGGGGACTCCCATCAAAGTGTCTTCCGCCCTCACTACTAGCCGGCCGTTTTCGGCCAAGACTTTGGAGGGACGGCCGCGCACATAGCGCACATGCTTAGTTTCGATGACCGAACGGGTAAATTCTTCATAGTCTTTGCCGGCAGCCCGGTAATCCATGTAGAAAACATAAACTTTGCTGTCAGGAAAGATATCTTTTACCAGTCCGGCCTGCTTGGCTGTGTACATGCAGCATATCTTGGAACAGTAGGGCAGCCCCTTGGAGCGGTCCCGGGAACCTACACATTTGAAAAACGCTACCGATTTAGGAGCAGACATTAAATTCTGACCGCTTCCCCACTGCTTCAATTGATCTTCGAATTCCAGAGAATTCATTACATTGGGATATATTCCGTAGCCATATTCTCCATATACTTTGCAATCAAAAAGTTCGAAACCGGTAGCCAAAACCACAGCATTTACTTCGAGGGTTTGCTCCTCGCCTGAGGAACTCTCGATTTCTACCTCGAACTTGCCGGCCTCCCCTTGTGCCCCTTTGACAGTTGAATTGGGCAGCACATTGATATTAGGCAGATCCCGGATCTGCTGCTTTTTATAATCGATCAAATCCTGGGGATTTTCCCATTTGGGGAAACTGCTATAGAGTCTCCCGGCTACACCTCCCAGATCTGGTCCTTTTTCTACCAAAACCACATTGTATCCGGCTTGGCCGACCTTGATGGCAGTTTCCATTCCTGCCAGTCCCCCGCCGATGACCAGGGCAGTTTTAGCGTCTTTATCCATGGTTCTGTTCCCCCTTCTGCAGGCCTAATTTGGCAATTATTCTATCCAACTGAATAGTGTTGGCTTCAAAGCCAAGTTTTTCAAGCGAGACCCCTAGCGCCATACCGATCAGCTGGGCTATATCTATTACCGCAATTCCAAATTCCTCGCCATAACGTTTATTAAGGTTGGGTTGCTCCCTGTCCAAAGCCGTATTACAACCCGGGCAAGTGGTGGTCATCAGTTCCACTCCTGCTTCCTGGGCACTTTTGAATTTCTTGTAAAGATGTGGCTGAACCATCTCCATCTTGTGCGTAAAACCCCGCCCCACCGAGTACCCGCAGCATAACTGACGCTCTTTGAAAAATACTGGTGTGGCCCCCAGGGCTTCAATGATTTCTTCGTGAAAAGTTGGATATCCGCCGTCATCAAGGATGCGATATTGGGCGGCCAGGTAATGACAACCGTAATGAACCCCCACTTTAAGTCCAGTCAAGGGATTGATTACACTAGCAGCTATTTTGTCTTTCAGGCGGTACCAAAGCTCCTGAACGTGGCGTATCTCAGTTCTCCCTTCATACTTGTAGCCCTGCTTGCCGATTATCTCGTTTGCCATCTGCATATAAGCAGGATTGTGTTTAAGTATATGGGAAAGTTCGCGGTTGTATCCGTAACAACCATTGCAGAACATATAGGTATCGAGATTCTTCTTTTCCACTATGGCCAGGTTGCGAGCTGTCACTGCTAGCGATAGTTCAGGCTTATGGGCGGAACAGGTCAACAAGTAACCGGAACAACAAGTCTGATCATGATCCATAACGATATCGATGCCCAATATTTTTGCCACTTCTTTGATGGCCTGCTCCGTACCCGGATACTCCATGCTGCCGGTACAGCTGCGGAAAAGGAAAATAGACTCAGGTACTTCCGGTAATAGCTCTTCCGGAGTTACCACCCGTGCTTCATTCACTGATAATCCTCCCTTCCAGGTATTTTAATTTGACCGGTTTTTCATTCTCATCGGTCATCTTTTCCAGATATTCGGTGGTACCGGTCAAATCAAATAACTCCTTATATTCAGCTTTGGCCTTATCAGATATTTCGGGCCATTCAGATGCTCCCAGATTGCGCCGGTAACTTTTGATTTTTTCCCGGCCTTTTTCCGAGGGGACAAAGGTCAGACCATCTTCCCTGGCCCTAAGCGCAAAGCGCTTGAAGGGCATGATATATTTCAATCCAAAATTATTAGCCGCGGCCATATACCTGAGCTGCATCATCAGCAGCGGGAAATGGATATCATTGGGACAAACCGTATAACATCCGGCGCACCAGAAGCAGCGCCAGATTTCCTCGCTATCCAACCACCGCCCGGCTTCTCCGCTCAATACATCGCTGATTATCTGGCGGGGGTTGTAGGATGGGCTCAGGCTAGCCGCAGGACAATTGCCGACACATTTACCGCAGGCCAGGCACGTTTCCAGGTTCTCCACCAGATTGTAGGCATCGACCTGTTTGTAGAGGTTTTCTGCATGGTCCTTATATCTCTCCCTAGGCATTTTATCCATCTCCCTTAATGCGTCTATCTTTAATCACAAACTCATTATTTTTAGTAGGTTGCATTATCACAACTATTTAAAGCAATAAACGTGCCAGGTTAGTTAAAACTTAAAAGTCAAGGAAAATAGGGCTCCTAAATATTGATGGTTATCCAAAAAAACATAAATGTCAGTTCTTTGTGCAAATACTGTACAATGAACTGACATTTCGATTATGAAAGGTTGAACTTGGGCGGGATATTCAGTTGTCAGTATAGATTTATATGGGAATCATCGATTCCTAGAACTCTGATTTTATAATACAACGTACTGCGGGGTATGCCAAGCATTTTAGCTGCACTGGACTTATTGTAGGCGCAGTCCTTTAGTGCTCCCAGAATGATTTCCCGTTCCTTCTGTTCAATCATGTTTCCAAATGTATCCTTGGCCATGCCTTTCAAAGCTGGAGGTTCAATTTCCTCCTGAACCTGTCTACCCTGTTTGGAGCTGCCGGATTCCTGCATTTGTTCCAGAATCCCTACATCCGCCAGAGTGTGCATGGTGATAATATCCCCTTCCATCAATATGACTATATTTTCCAGTATGTTTTGCAGTTGCCGCACGTTACCTGGCCAGTCATATTCAAGGAATAGTTCCATCACCTCTTCATCTACACCCTTGATAGCACTGTTATAAATCCGGTTGAGTTTGCCCAAGAATCTATCTATCAGTCCAGGCAAATCACATTTTCGCATGGACAACCCCGGAATCTCAAGTTTAACCACGTTCAATCGATAGAACAGATCTTCCCTGAATCTGTTTTCTGACACCAATTGGGCCAGGTCCAGGTTGGTTGCCGCTATCAGCCTAAGGTCAACCTCGATGGGGCTGGTTCCCCCGACCCGATAGAATCTTCTTTCTTGGATGACTCGCAATAATTTTGCCTGCATATCGAGGGGCAAATCCCCTACTTCGTCCAAAAACACGGTGCCTCCATTAGCCAATTCGAACTTCCCGGGTTTGCCGGTCTTGTTGCCGCCGGTAAAGGTTCCGGCTTCATAACCGAACATCTCGCTCTCAAAAAGGGTTTCCGGAATGGCGCTGCAATTGACCTCAATCATGGGTTTGTCCCTGCGCCCACTATTGCGGCAGATGATGTTGGCTAACAGTTCCTTTCCGGTCCCGCTGGGGCCCTGGATAAGGACTGTAGCATCGGTTTTTCCCACCCGCCGGGCCTGGTCAAGCAACCGCCGGGTCTTGGCATCGATGGTATAGAACAATAAGTCCTCGGGATTTTCCTGGCTGGTCATCAGTTTTTCCAGGTTTTTTACCCGGCGGTTGGCCTGGTCCAGTTTATCGATCAACGTTTTCATGGGGCTGACATCCATAGTGGTGCAGACTGCCCCGACCGTATAACCGCTGCGGGTCACTACCGGTATGGCATGTCTGACCACGGGCGTGCCATCCATCAATTCATCCATTACATTTCGATAAGGTTGAGAGGTTTGGATAGCTTTCAGAGGCAGGTCATCAGGCAGGAAATCGTTTAGGTTTCTGCCTATTATTTGCTCCCCTTTTATGCCGAACATTTTTTCCGCACCCTGGTTCCAGAAGCTGACCTGACCATCGCAATCCACAACCTGAATCGCTTCAGCAATATTCTCCATGACTGCACAGAGCTGTTCGCCTTGTTTCTCTAACTTGCTGGAAAAGCCGTTACACACGTCCTTGGCGGTAAGTATTCCTACCAGATTATTTTCCTCGTCGACCACCGGCAGTCGCCCGATTAGATGCTTGCGCATTACATCTCTAGCCCTAGCCAAGTCCTCATTAGGTCCGGTGGTGATGAGGTCCTGCCGGCATATATCTTTGACCGCACGATGATTGCACTGCCCTTCAGCCATGCAAGCGACCAGGTGCTCTTTGGTCACTAAGCCCAGTACTTTTCTGGTTTCGTCTATTACCACGATCTCTTCCCACTTATTGAGGAGCATTAACTCGACCACTTCCTCTACCGGAGTGCTCTGATCGATCTGTCCATATTCTCTGGTCATGGCTTCAGCTACCTTGGGATCGCTGATCCACAAGTCATTCATTGGTATTGCACCTCACTGTTACTTTTTTCTCTCTAATTCTATGACACTATGATGATTAATGTCAAAAATCTGACGGTTTGCGGCGAAAAATAGATGGCCCGATATTTTCGGGCCATCTATAACTTCACTCCACAATTTTCATTTATTGTTTTAAATCACCTGCATTACCACGTGGCCCCGGACCGCCCATGCCCCCGCGGAAATGACCTGATCCGCGGTAGAGGCCTTCATCGCCACGGTCCGGATTCAAGGCTCGTCTTACCTGGTCGGCTTGGGACTGGGTAAGGTTGCCTTCGCTGACCAATTGGTCAATCGGATTGTCGTTAGGTCGGTTGGCCTGCATATATGCTCGCCTCTCTTGAACGCTCATGTTCTGAATCTTGTCCCGTTCAGCCTGGCGTTCTTCGGCACTCATGTTCGCCCGGGCCTGCATCTGGACTTGGTGTTCAGACTCAAAGGCCGCCAGTTTGTTCTTAATGGCTTCAAATTCACCGTTGTCGATTACACCCTTGTCCACAAGAGCCTTCAGCGCTGCATCCAGGTCAGCCTGTCTTTGCTGGTGACGTTCTGCTTGGACCCCATCTCGGATTGCGTCAAGCTGCTCCTGGGTGATAGTATTGTCAGCGATCAACTGCTCCCAGATTCCTACCCGGTCCTCATAGATCTCTTGGCGTTCAACCTGGCGCTCTTCCCTTGTCATATTGGTCATTTCAGTACACCGGGCTTCTCTTTCTGCCTCTTTCTGCTCAGCCAAGGCCTTTATCTTGTCAGCTTGCTCCTGGCTTAGAGTTCCTTCAGATACCAGTGCCTCCAGAACCGACTGGCTGACTTCTGAATTGACAATACCCATCCGTTTGCCGCTAAGCCCCTTAAAAAATTGCTGAGCCGTGGACTGCCCGGTGGTATCGCTGCCAGCCATGGCCAGTCCGCTTCCTCCGAGAATCAGTCCACCTATCAAGAGCCCTCCCATAATCTTCTTCACCTTGTTATCCATTAGTATATCTCCTCTCATAACCGGATTTCTTTATTCCGGTATGCCAATAGTATGGATTAGGATTATGAAGGTTATATGAAGGAGGCGTGTAATTTTAATTAAGCTTGTCTATACAAGTGCAGCCCGATCCAAATCAAACCAGAATTCGACCCCATCCTCCAGATTCCTGGTCCCATAAGCACTTTTATGCTGCTCCAATATTGCTCTTACTATAGCCAGCCCGAGGCCGGTTCCGCCATAAGCTCTGGTCCTAGCCTTGTCCACTTTATAGAAGCTGGTAAAAATCTTGTCCTGGTCTTCCTGGGGGATGGGTCGCCCGGAGTTGAATACTGTTACCAGGGCCTTACTATCCTTGACTTTAACCTGAATCCTGATTTCCCCGCGCTCATCCACGTGATTTATGGCATTGTTCAGGAAATTGGCCAGCACTTGCTCGATACGGTTGGGATCCGCATAGGCCCAAACATCCCCTTCATGTTCGGTCGTGATTTTCAGTTTGCCTTCTTTTAATATCAGTTCATATTTAGCGGCCATCTGCCTGATCATCTCGGTGAGGTTAAATGCGTCTTTATCCAGCGGCATATACCCTGACTCGATCTGTGACAAGTCCAGCAATTCCAAGACCATTTTGTTCATTTTGGCGGTCTCATCAGCGATGACTTCACAATAGAAATTCCTGTTGGTTTCGTCCTGAACCACATTTTCCTTTAGACCCTCTGCGTAACCCTGTATCAATGCAATGGGGGTCTTGAGCTCGTGAGAAACATTGGAGATGAATTGCCTGCGCATCTCATCTATCTTGCGTTCATGTTCGATTTCTTGCTGCAGTTTCTGATTGGCGGTTTGCAGTTCCGAAATCGATCTGTCGAGCTGATCTGACAGTGAATTTATGCTCTTCCCGAGTTCTCCTATTTCATCCTGGTTCACAGCTGCGTACTTCTCTGTGAAATCCAGGTGTGACATCTTCTGGGCTATTTCATTCAGGCGCAATATGGGACTGGTAAATCGCCTGGCGAAAATATAAATGATCACGCTGGCAAGCAGGATTGTTAGAAGCCCAGTGAATAGAAAGAAACGGTTAGCCACCGCAGCGCTCTGCTCTAATGAAAGCAGGGATTTGCTAAGGAGCAGATAGTCGCCATTGTTAAGGCGGGATATAATATTTAGCAGCCCCGAATCCAGATTGGGGTCCTGACTCAGAGCCACGACCCGATTGCCGCTTTGCATGGCCGATTGGTAATTAGTGATCAATGGAACCAGATGATCAGCCTGGCGGATCCTCCTCCTTTCCACACCAACTGGAGCATCGGCTCCAGTTCCTGAGGAAGTATATTTGACGGCAAGGTTATTGTCAAGGATGAGGATGTTAATTCCCGATAGGCGCTCCAACCTGTTCAGCTGCTCAAAAAGGCCAGTTATATCCCCATTATATTCAGCATCGATCGTTGCTGACGCTGACAGCAAATCCTGCTTATTTTGATTAACATAATAAGTTACCAAATAGGTTGAGTTCATCCACCATGAAAAGCCCACAAAAAAAGCAATCAATAGACTAACGGTGATGAACAGGCGGCTGCGTATAGACATATTCACTTGTTTACCTCGAATCTGTAGCCGACTCCCCTTACAGTCTGTATATAGCCGCCCAGCGAACCCATTTTTAAACGGAGGTTTTTGATGTGAGCATCCACTGTTCGGATATCTCCGAAATAATCGTAATTCCAGACCGCATTCAATATCTGTTCGCGGCTTAAAGCGCGGCCTGCATTGTCTGCCATATAGACCAGCAGTTCAAATTCCTTGGGAGTCAAGTCGATGGGTTTAGCGTCAGCGTATACATAATGAGCGGTTTCATCAATTTCCAGTCCGCCCATAATCCGTGAAGGCAGAGCGAATTTTTGTCCCGCCCGTTTCAGAAGGGACTGAACCCGGGCCACCAGGATGCGTGGGCTGAATGGTTTGGAAATATACTCGTCGGCACCCAGGTCAAATCCAAACAATTCGTCGGCTTCCTCCCCCCGGGCTGTCAGCATGATGATGGGCACCGTGGAGTCTTTCCTTATTTCTCGGCATACTGCCCAGCCATCATATTCCGGCATCATTACATCGAGGATCAGGAGATCAATACTATTGCCGGCAAAAATATCCAGGGCCTGTTTGCCGTTAGCAGCTTCAAAAGTCACGAATCCAGCCTGTCTGAGAAAATCACTCACCAGTTTTCTCATCCTGGCTTCGTCGTCAGCTATTAGAATGTTTACGCTCATACCTCACCTCATCTGTTCCTGAAGGCTAGGGCTTCAATGCAATGTCTAAGGCTTCTCTCTTAGTGTTACGGGCACCGAAACCGACTGTCCATCCCGGATCACATTGACCTGGACTGTTTGCCCTACTTTCTGTTTGGCGATATAATCCTGCACTTCTGAGGGATTGCCCATCTTATTGCCGTCGATGCCCACCACGACGTCCATATATTTTAGCCCGGCTCTTCCGGCCGGGCTGTCATTGAGGACATTCATTATCACAGCCCCTTGGGTGTCCGGACTTATTTTCAGCAAATCCGCTATTTCCTGCGATACTTCGCCCATACTTATACCCATGTAGGGGCGAACTACTTTTCCGGTGCTGATCAATTCCTGCATAATGCTCTTGGCGGTGTTGATAGGAATCGCAAAGCCTATCCCCTGGGCATCAGCGCTGATGGCGGTATTTATAGCTATTACCTGCCCGTTCATATTGATAAGGGGACCTCCGCTGTTGCCAGAGTTGATGGCTGCATCAGTTTGAATCAGGTTTTTATAATTGCGGTCCTGAATGCTTATGGGCCGACCTTTGGCTGATACTACCCCAACGGTAACCGTATGGTCCAGACCAAGAGGATTACCTATAGCAATGACCCAGTCACCCTGGCGCATGGCATCCGAATCACCCATAACCAGAGTGGGCAATCCGGTTGCCTCTATTTTGAGGATGGCAACATCAAGTTCATAGTCTTGACCCACCAGGGCTGCGCTATACGGTTTGCTCTGCCCTTGGACCTTAACCTCAATATTTTGAGCTCCATTGACTACATGCTGATTGGTCATGATATAGCCGTTCGGATCGATTATAAATCCTGTACCGGTTGCAGTCTGAACCGACTGGGGCAATTCGAATCCGTATATCCTGAACAAAGGATTATCGACTGTACTAGACCCGCGGGCTTCTATATAGACGACTGCCGGCCCTACTGTTTCGACTATATCGGCTACAGAAACATCGGTGCCCCCAATGGCTAAATTGTAAGCGGTATTGTTGGCATTTACTTTGTTGGAACCCGCTTGAGGAGTCTGCTGTTTGATGATGTACCATTCACCCGCCAGTAATGCGACCAGGGCTACAATAGCTATTACAATCGATCCACGTTTCATGATCAATGTCCTCCTCCCATATGTTCAGCTGTGTTTCAACAGCTAGTCTCAATATACAGAGTACTTAAGTTGAGTTTGTGAAGAAATTGTGAAGATTTGATGAAGCCTCCTATTTATGATATTAACAAAAATGCTGGCCTTTAAGCCAGCTTACCCATAAACCATATCAAATTAGTGTCTAACGGCGGGGGCATAACCATCATTTGACTTTCGCTTCGTTGGAACTGGGAGAATATACCACCCGGCCAGGCGCAGCTAAAGACAGGCGACGGCGGGCCAGAATGTCTAAAATAGCATAGTTTATCTCTTCCTTCAATGCCATGTAGCCCGGCGTCTGCGTATCGCGACCGAAATATTGAACCAACACCTCAAGGCCAGTAACATTGATGTTCTCCAGGGTCACCAGAACAGAAGCAGGCTCTATGCCAGGGTGATTCTGGATCAGACTTCGCATCTCCCCCAGACAGTCCTTGATCAGCTCCCTGGGGCCGGCATAATCAATACTCAAGGTGAATCTGACTCGCCGGGCACCCATCCTGGACCAGTTAGTTATGGGATCATTGGCCAGGATGGAGTTGGGAACAGTGACCAATGCCTGGGCGAATGTGCGGAAGCGGGTACTGCGAAATGATATGTCTTCTACCATACCCTCCACACTGTTGGTCTCCACCCAGTCCCCTAAAACAAAAGGTTTTTCCATGATGATCACCACCCCGCCGAATATATTGGCCAGCATATCCTTGGCAGCCAGGGCGAATGCCAATCCACCCAAGCCGAGCCCCGCAATGAAACCATTTACATCATAATCCCATTCATGAGCAGCCAGAACCAGGGCCATTGCCCAGATCAAGAACTGCAAGGCTTTTGAAAAGGAAGGGATCAAGACACTTTCTATTTTGAACCTGTCCCTGAGCCGTTGGGAAAATAGCGACCCTGGACCAACCATCCCATGAGCACCCCAGGCCAGCAGGACAATCAGCAAAGTTCGAAAAAACCGGTTGGCCAGGTGATCAACAACCGGAGGCAACGGCAAATATAACGCAGTCAGATAAAGGCCAAAAATAGAGACAATGGCTTTTATAGGGCGGCTGAAAGCGGTCAGCACTTGTTCATCAAGCTGTGACGCGGTCTGACTTGTATACCTGAGTAAGAGCGGCAGTAAAAGACGGCTGAACACAATGCCCAGCAGCCAAAAACCCAGGATCAAGGCCAGTGGAACCATGACTTTGCCAATATATGTTCCGATGACTCCATGCCTCCTTTTTCGACCATGATGACACTATCGATAGGCAGCAAAAAAGGGGGATATTGGCTTATCCCCCTTTGTCTCTATTTTTCTTTTTCTTCTTTTTCCTGTTTGGCCTTGGCGATTATCTTGTCAGCATCCATGGGCGGTACTTCTTCATAATGATCCATTTCCATACGGAATTTGCCCCGGCCTTGGGTAATCGATTTCAGATCGATGGTGTAGCGGCTCATTTCCGCCAAGGGCACCTGGGCTTTGACGATTTGTTTTTTCCCGGCGGGTTCCATACCAAGTACCCTGCCGCGTTTGCTGTTCAGGTCACCGATGATGTCACCCAAATAAGTATCCGGTATTTCGATCTCCACATTCACAATCGGTTCCAGCAAGACTGGTTTGGCGCTCTCCATGCCCTTCTTGAAAGCCAGCTTGGCGGCTGTTTTGAAGGCCATTTCCGATGAGTCCACCGTATGATAAGATCCATCATATAAAGTCGCCTTTATCCGGGTGACCGGGTAACCAGCCAAAACACCCTCTTCGAGGGCTTCCTGCAGCCCCTTTTCTACTGCTGGGAAATAATTGCGCGGTACCGCTCCGCCGAAGACATTTTCTTCGAATTTGAATGCCTCATCTTCATTGGGTTCGAATTTGATCCAGACATGCCCGTATTGACCATGACCGCCGCTCTGTTTTTTATGCTTGCCTTCAACTTCAACTGTGGACCTGATAGTCTCGCGGTAGGGTATGCGCATATCCTTAACCACTACTTCTACCCCGAATTTGCGGGAAAGCTTTTCGGTGATGATATCCATGTGCGCGTCTCCCATGGTGCGCATGATGGTCTGATGGGTCTCGGCGTTCTTCTCCACACTAATAGTTGGATCTTCCTCCAACAATCTCTGCAGAGCACCGCTGAGCTTGTCTTCGTCTCCCTTGCTCTTGGGTTCGATAGCCATGTTCAGGGTGGTCGCCGGGAATTTGATGGGTTCAAGCACAACGGGGTTGGATTTTACGGTTAGGGTATCGGAGGTGTTGGTAGCTGCCAGTTTGGCAACCGCCGCTATATCACCAGCGTTAAGTTCAGGCACAGCCGACTGTTCCTTGCCGGTCATAACCAGCAATTGGGTGATTTTCTCTTCCTTTTCCTTGGTGGCATTATAAACAACACTGTCCGCCTTCATTTTCCCGGTGAATATCCTGAACATGTTGAGCCTTCCGATGTAGGGATCGGCAATGGTTTTGAATACCTGCGCACTTAGGGGAAGGTTTTCAATGTCCTTGCCCTTGACCATGGAATTGCAGTCCGGTGTGGGAGAGCAATCCACCATGAATTCCATCAAAGGCTGGATACCTATGTTTTTAAGTGCTGAGCCGCAGAAAGCGAATACGGCAGTTCCGGCGGCAGCTGCTTCTTTGACTCCCTGGGTTATTTCCTCATCGCTCAACTCTTCGCCTTCAAGATACCGGGTCAGCAGTTCGTCATTGGCTTCGGCAGCTGCTTCGATAAGTTCCATCCGGGCCATTTCCACATCATCCATCATATCTGCCGGGACCTCGGCTTCAGTCATTTTTCCCGTACCGGCTTCGAATAGATAAGACTTCATCTTCAGGAGGTCAACCACTCCCTTGAAGTTGTCTTCTTTGCCGATGGGCAGCTGCAATGGCACTACGTGGTCGCTGAAAGTAGATTTTATTTCACTGATCACCTTATGGAAATCGGCATTCTCCCTGTCCATCTTGTTTATGAACACGATTTTGGGAATGTCAGGATTTTCTTCCCAAATGATCTGGGTTTGCACCTCGACTCCTGCAGTAGCAGCAAAGGTGAGCAACATGCTGTCTGCCACCCGTAAAGCGCCGCATACCTCGAAGTAGAAATCGGCATATCCGGGGGTGTCGAGTATATTTAATTTGCAGTTTTTGTATTCACAAGGCACCAGTGAGGTGCTGATGGTTATTTTCTTTTTAACTTCTTCGGGCAGGAAGTCGGCAACCGTATTACCGTCATCTACCCTTCCCATCCTCTTGGTGGCGCCGGTATTGAAAATCATGGCTTCTGCCAGAGATGTCTTTCCCGTACCGCCATGACCTGCGAGGGCAATATTGCGGATTCCGTTCGTGGGGTAAACCTTCATCCAATAACCTCCTCAATATTTTTACACACGTAGAAATGTTACTATACTTTGTTGCAAACGGCAAAATAAATCTGGATCACCTGCCCTGGTCTCGGTCTCCGTAAACTAATCTCCAATATAGGACTCCGGCTACAACCAGGAACAAAACTAACTGGTAATAGATAACTCCCTTGTAAGCATCGACCAAAAAGGTGTAAGCAATCGCCAGGGCCACCGGAAATATCAGTGAACTCGCAATAGGCTTGTTGGGATAGGAAGGATCAAGCCGTTTTTTTTGAATATACGACCAATTGAAAATCAACAGAAATATCAGAATATTTATTACCAAACTTAAAAAAGTGATCTTACTCCCCCCTAAGCAATGATTCCAAGTAGGTGGTCCGTATGCGGCGATATTTTTCCACCAGCCGGTAATCCGTCAGATCCAGATGAATGGGGGTAATACTGCAAAAACCCCGGTCAACTGCATAGACATCGCTGTCCTCGTGCTGTTGTTCTTCCACAACCCCACCCCCCAACCAGTAATAGACATTGCCCCTGGGATCGCGCCTCTCCTCGAACATGTTGTCGTAATTGCGCACCCCTAGTTTGGTTATGCGTATCCCTTTGATATTATCAGGAGCCATAACCGGCACATTTATGTTCAGCAGGGTAGTTTTCTCTATTCCCTCAGGCATGACCGCCATGATGATGCGACGGGTGAATCCTGCGGTGAAGCTAAAATCTACATCGTCCCGGTAGGTGTTTAAAGAGACCGAGATGGCGGGAGCTCCCATAATGACTCCCTCGGCTGCAGCGGAGACAGTTCCAGAGTACAGAACATCAGTCCCCATATTGGAACCATGATTTATGCCAGATACGACCAGGTCGATTTTTTCATCGATAAGGCGTGCCATACCCAATTTGACACAGTCTACCGGGGTGCCGCCGACTACCCATCCCCGCTTGATGCCGGGAATTTTGGTCTCAACGGCCTTTATCGGATCAAACACGGTGATGGAGTGACCCGTCCCGCTTCTTTCACGGTCCGGTGCCACCACGTATATTTCAGCGATGATATTGAGTTCATTAATCAGGGCCATGATCCCTTTAGCGTTGATTCCGTCATCATTGGTAAGCAGAATTCTCATTCGAAAGAGACCTCCCGCGGCAGAAGCTTGAAGTGTTCTATCGGCCAGTAAACCGCAATCGCTTTACCCATCAAGCGGTCTTCCGTCAACCAGGTATTCCATTCGTGACTATCATAGCTGTTATTACGATTATCACCCAACACCAGCAAACAACCATCCGGCACAACCACCGGGCCGAACTCATAATCAAGGGGTTCTGCAATATATGGTTCCTGGAGGGCATGCCCATTTACATACACCTTTTGGTTCTTCATCTCCACGCTCTCACCTGGCAATCCTATTACTCTTTTCAGATAGGGCGTCTCAGAGTTGAGGTTGCTGGGGGGCTGGAACATCACTATGTCACCGCGGACTGGCTCCTTGAAACGATAAATGAAACGGTTGACCCAGATGCGATCATTGAGCTGTACGGTCGGCAACATCGAACCGGTGGGGATTTCTCTCCCTTCGATAACATAATTGCGCAAAAACATGGCCAAAACAAAGGCAATTACGATTACGCCTATGGTCTCTTTCAGGAAATCCTTGACCTCTTTGTTCATCCTTCTCTTCATCTCCGGTTGTTCAGAATTCATATATATTGATGGTCATCTGGTCCTTATCTTTGGTAATGCCAAACATGATTCCCTTTGACTTAAGGCTCTTGTTCATAAAATCGACTACCCGCACCAGCTCTTGCTGGGCAGAAAAAGTTTGGTGGGCGATCAATTCCAGTTTACCTTGGTCCTTATTCGCCACAACGATTCCCCTTCCATACCTAATATATTCTAATTTAAGCGCGTAGCATTTACAATAGTGCCCAAATCATGGAGTTTAGCAAGAAAACTATATTATCTGCAACTGGCGATGCAATTGAGGCAATATGCGCACATCTTCCAACATGCCGAGGCAGTAGTGCTGTACGTCGAGCAGTTCCTTGATGGGCGGTGGTCCGATCTCTCCCACCGGTGAGGCTGGCTGTAAAAACAAGGTTGTATTACGGCCTCTCTGGGCAATAATTTCCAGGGCTTGTCTGATCTCCCTGATTTCCGTCCTAGAGTCCACAACGATTTTCACATACAATTCCCGGTCTTGAGCTTGGTTAAGAAATTCACGATGGGCCCGACTGCAGTCTTCTCCTGTTGCCGAAAGCAATTTGTAGTCCATACTGATCAAATCTATATATTCGATACAACTGGTCAATTCCTCATAGAGGGTTCCATTGGTCTCCAGCAGAAAACGATAACCGAGTGGTTTCAGGTGCGCCCCCAGACCGGCTATAAAGTCGGTCCATAGCAGAGGCTCTCCTCCGGTTAGACTTATCCACCGCGATCTAAAACCTGAGATCAACTGCGCGACTTCATTGACCGACAGCGGATTGGATATCTGCTGCCAGTCACCATATCCCCCGCAAACTGGATTAAATTGGCACAAATCTGGTTTATCAAGACTGGACGGGGTATCGCAATAGGAACAGCGCAGGTTGCACCCGGAGAAACGCAAGAATATGTTCCTGCTCCCTACCAGCAAGCCTTCACCCTGGATACTCTCCATTATCTCATTGAGATTAGCCCTCAATCGCCCGCCCCCTGACCTTACACCGGGCTTCGTATATCCTCTCCAGCTCACGTTTGTATCGCAGCATGACATTTTGGGCAAAGGACTCTAAGTCCGGGATCCCAAGATCCTTAAGGCCCACGGTTTTGACTGGGGTTCCGGCAGTTTCAACATTCAGTCCAACATGGATGAGGGTAGACACCACCGAACTGGTAGCTATCGAGACCGACATCTTGGCCCTTTCTATGTACAGGTCATCACCTACCCTTTGTACTTCGACCTCGTAATTTTCCAGTTCTTCTTTGATCGCTACCATGAATATAAACTGTCTATAAACAGCCAGCTCGAGATCAGCACTGAAATGTTCGATGATGAAATTAAGCATTCGTGGTGAATAGATGAAATCATTGGCTCTGACGTCGGTCAAATCAACCATTTTGTCAACACTTACCTCGACCCTTCCTTCGAAAGCTACAACTGCATCACCAAGTATCCCGTGATTTCGATAAATCCAATGCGGCTGGAGCTGGCTGCCATCATAATCGATCCTGTCCTTAATATAGGCCGTCTTGATCATACCTAATCCCCGCTTTCATATAAGCTTCTTTATTGCGCAAACAAGATGGACATTGACCGCAAGGTTTTATCCCCGGGCGGTAGCAGCTCCAAACATCATCCAGGTCGATTCCCATGGACAATGCCGTCTTGACTATTTCCGCCTTGTCCATGTCCTGAACCATTGAAATGAGCTTGACACCGGTCAGGGTAGAAAATTTTAGCGCCTCATTGACCGCGTTTACATATTGCCTGGTATTGTCCGGAAAATCCATCCCTTCTTCGTGGTTGAATCCGCATACAATCCACTCGGCGCCCAAGTCCTCTGCGTAGCAGGCGGCTACATTTATAAACAAGCCATTGCGGTTGGGCACCCAAGGCTGGGTTTCATCGATCCCGCTATTCTCAATGATACCTGATTTCATGGTGTTCATAAACGGCAGAGGCACCAATCTATGCTGAATACCGCTTTTGCTGCAAACGGCTCGAGCTGCCCTGATTTCATTTTCTCTAGCTCTCTGACCATAATCGAAGGTGAGTGCCAATATAACGTCTGCCGTTTGGCGAGCTTTGAGCATTGATACTACGGAATCAAGTCCTCCCGATAAGAGTGCTATAGCTTTCAATCCTCATTCCTCCCAATATGCTGCCCAGCTGCCGGCTGATTCCCAAACTTGTACCTTCAACATATGGGCATGCGGCAAGTATGGACTAATGGCTGCAAATATTTCCCTGGCAATATTTTCTGCAGTCGGATTAATCACGTCAAATGGAGCAATCTCATTGATTAAGCTGTGATCATATCGCTCAAGTATCGATCCCAAAACCGCCTTAAGGTTTTTAAAATCTATTACCATGCCTTCCTGGTTAAGTTCCTGACTGCGCACACTCAATTGAACTTTCCAGGTATGGCCATGAATATTGGCACACTGTCCCTGGTACCCGTATAAACGATGTGCCGCTGCAAAATCCTGCGTTACAGTGACCTCAAACATCTGTAATCCTCCATTTTACAAATCAACCTGCTCTGGGGATCCAAATCATCGGCAGCTCAATATTCGATGCCGCGCCTGGCCTTGACTCCGTTGGCCAGGAAATGTTTTATCTCCCGCATTTCAGTCACCAAATCAGCCATGGCTGTGATTTCTGCCGGAACATTGCGTCCTGTCAAAACTAATTCAATACACGATTGTTTGCACTTTTCTATAACTTCAAGCATCGCTTGAACAGAAACCGCATTGTATTTCAGCAAAGACATCGCTTCATCGAGGATCAACATATCGCAGTCTCGAGCAGCAATCAGGGCCTGAACCTTATCCCAGGCCAAGCGCGCATCGCTGACAGCATCGTTACGCTCCTCTACTGACATCTTTTGCCAAAATCCGCGTGGCTTGCGATTGGCTATATAGAAATTGAAACCCGGCTTGAGTTTTTCCAGGATCACATGTTCAGATGACTTGTTTTTCATAAAACTAAAAAGATAAACATTGCTGCCGGCTCCGGCACATCTGATTCCCAGACCAATTGCAGCAGTGGTCTTGCCTTTGCCGTTCCCAGTATATATCTGCAACATTCCCAAGCCTGGTTTGTTCACTGAATTCATCCTCCATGCAGGTCCCCTATAATATTAACATCTCGTAAGTCCCTAGGCTACCATGGTCAGCGTCCAGGAGAGATTGAGAACAGCCAATTAAAAACGCCGATGCAAAATCGGCGTCAGATACCTCTTAAGTATGCTATAAACCTCGATATCCTGGTACTATTTGGCCAGTTCCTCCGCCAGGGCCCGGCTTTTTTCCGACAACCTCATGGCTAGATCCGCTGCATCCTTATTTTTGCCGAGTATCAGTGTGGAAGCTAGATCCGCAAATATGCGGCGCAATTCCATAAAAAGTTTGGTTCCCATATTCCCTTACCTCCCCTTCCAACCACTGCCCACATAGTGTCAAGGTTGTTAAATGTATGGAAGTTTATGAAAAGCTATTTTTGATTATCTGACTAAATTATAAATATTTTTGCAAGCGATGGTCAAACGTTTTGCGCCCCACAGCTTATTACTCTAGTATCAGGGCTATCGGGCAATGATCAGAACCTTCCACTTGACTGTGATGGACACAGTCTCTGATTCGGTGCAGTAAATCCGGAGTCACATAAAAACAATCGATTCTCCAGCCTGCGTTTCTTTCCCTGGCTCTGGTCCTGTAGTCCCACCAGGTGTAATCGGCCCGGTCAGGATAGATGTGACGGAACACATCCACAAATCCTTTGGACAGGAACTCATCCAGCATGTCTCTCTCCACCTGTAAAAAACCTGGGCTGTTGCGATTTGACTTGGGATTTTTCAAATCGATATCCTGGTGAGCGGTATTGAAATCTCCGCATATGATGAGTCTCTTGCCCTGGATTTTCAAGCCTTCACAAAATTCTATGATATGCCGGTAAAACTCCAGCTTGAAGCTGAGTCGCTCATCACCCCGGCCGCTATTGGGGAAATAGATGTTCAAAAGCGTATAGTCCTCAAAGCCAAGAATCAGGATGCGCCCTTCCCGGTCGAATTTCTCTATTCCGGTAGAAAATCGAATCGATTGCGGCTGCAGTTTATAGTAAACTGCCACCCCGCTGTAACCTTTCCGGGCCGCAGAATTCCATACATTCTGATAGCCTTCTATCTCTACCAGCTCTGGAGCCAATTGTTCAGGGAGGGCTTTGGTCTCCTGCAGGCACAAGATATCAGGTGATTCCGCATTTAGCCAATCTATGAAGCCCTTCTTCTGAACCGAACGTATACCATTGACATTCCAAGAGTAGATTTTCATGCGGGTTATGGCAATTTTCGGACGATTTTTTCTACTATCTTGCTTATATCGGCAGAATTATACTCCACAATCTTACCGTGGTCGATCAGGTCATTCAACTCCGTGTCCCAGGGGATTCCGCCTAGGAAGTCGATTCCGCTTGCCTTGGCAACCTGTTCACCCTGGCTCTTGCCGAAGATTTCCAATTTTTCGGTACAGCTGGGACAAATAGCATAGCTCATGTTCTCCACCAGGCCAATAATGGGAATATTCATCTTCTGCGCCATTTTGATCGTCTTTTTGACGACCATTGCGGCAAGATCCTGGGGAGAAGAAACAATGACCAAGCCACTTATGGGCAGTGATTGCAGGACGGTCAGCGGCACATCTCCTGTTCCGGGCGGCAGGTCTACTATCATATAATCCAATTCGCCCCAGTCGACCTCACCCCAGAATTGTTTGACTGCTCCAGCCAGCATTGGTCCTCTCCAAACTACCGGATCATCTTCGTTGGGCAGGAAGAAGTTGACCGAAATTACTTTAATCCCATGTGTTGCCAAGGGAGGGATAATTCCATATTCAGTGCCCTTCAATCCTATTCCGGCAGGTATTCCAAAAGCCCTCGGCTGGCTGGGTCCAGTTATATCGGCATCCAGCACGCCAACCCTATTTCCGGATTTGGCCAGCTGGGCTGCAATAAGCCCGGTCACCGATGATTTTCCTACCCCACCCTTGCCGCTCATAACTGCAATTACATTGCGGACATGGTTGAGCGAACCAACCAGTGTGTTCTGTTCCTCACTCGGGCAAGAGGCTGGATCAATTGCGCACCCAGCACTGGAAGGACAAGTACTGCATTTCTCCGACATAGGTTTCCTCCTCCTGATAATAATCGGCATGCGGGTTTATGATACCCGCCTGCTGCATCTCAATCGTCATTCAATATTGTAGCCGATATTTTACAATCCGCAATGGGTTTCTGCTGGGTCTGAATAACAATCTGCCGCTCTATGAGCTTACGGAAATTTTCGTCGAAACTTTGGTTGTCGGTCCTCTGGCGTTTGGCAGGCCCGCTGATTCTCTGTCTGGCTTGCCTGGCCTTCTGGTTAAGATAGCGGCGCATCAGCAGAAAGTCGATGTTCTCCTGGTTATATTCTTTACCCATGTGGTCCAGCACACAGCACCCTTTGGCCAACATGATCGCGGCCAGGCCGTAATCCTGGGTGACAAGCAGATCCCCTTTGGAGGCCAGGTTAATTATGGCTATGTCAGCAGACTGGGCTGCCCTGTCCACCCTAATGATCCGTGCATAATCGCTGGTAATAATGTGGTTGAAGTTGGCGACCAGAATAGTTTCGATTTGGTATTCCCTAGCAATGTGTTCGATGATATCCTTAACAGGACAGGCATCTGCATCAACGATTATTTTCAAGTGGTGTCACCCGCCTTCTGTCCCGCGCTTACGTGACAGTAATATGATATTGGATCCGGCAAGACTTAAGCTAAATTATAAATCATGCTACTATTATTAAATATCGTGCTATGAAAGCATAGTACTATTAAACCGTATATATTTATGAGTTAACGGAGGTAATTCCTTTGCAAAATGATGAATTGCTGGTTACTCAAACCCGACAGGGTGATCTTAAGGCTTTCGAAGAGTTGGTTATCCGCTATCAGCGGCAGGTTTTCGCTATTGTGTATCGCATAACAGCTCAATATCAGGAGTCCGAGGACATAACGCAGGATGTATTCCTGGCAGTTTTCCATAAGCTGAATCAATTTGATGTCAGCAAAAAGTTTTCGCCCTGGATCCAAAAGATCGCCGTCAATACCTGTATCAGTGCCCTGCGCAAAAAGAATCGGGCCTTCATGGTTGAATTCGATGAAGCCTACATATCCCAAGATGTTGACAAGGCCGCAACCGATTTTGGCAATCCGCAAGCAGCTGTTTTGAGACAGGAATTGCGGGATGACATAAACAAAGCTTTACTGGAACTGCCCATGAATTACCGCACTATGTTGGTTCTGCGGTATCAACTGGAGCTCAGCAACCCGGAGATAGCTGAGGCCCTGGGTATCTCCAAAGAAAATGTCGAAGTCAAAGTGCACCGGGCCCGCAAAGCCTTGCGCAGAATTCTGAATCAAAAGTGGCATGAAAAGGAGTAATGGGATGGACTGCCGGGAATTCAACGAGAATATTTTCGCCTATAGTGACGGAACCCTGCCGTCTGGGCTGCAAGCCAAATTCACGCTGCACTTGGAGAAATGCGAATCCTGCCGGCAGAACTATAATTTCACCCTCCTGGAAACCGAGTTGTTGCAGGAAGGTTTTGATGCGCCTGAGCCCCCACCCCACATTGCGGCCCAGGTGATCAAAGCGGTTGAAACAAGCGATATTTCTTCACCGGCGGTGGAGCCTGACTCGCCTTCGAACGGATCGGGCCGGTTTTTGCCGCCGAAGTCAATGTATGGATTGGTGGCAGCAGCAGCGGTAATTTTAGCCCTGGTTGCTTATGGCCCGCGGCTGTTTAATCCAAATAATCAGTCTGAAGTAGCTGTGAATGACCGAAGGGATCTGGTCCTGGAAACGGACTCAAAGGACCTCGCTCAGCCTCAAGCTTTGAATAATAGCGTCGCTGATAATACCGTGCTGAAGAAATCTCCCACTGCTCCAACCTCAGCCACTCCCACACTTCCTGCCGAAAAACCTGCTGACTCTGCAACAAGCAGCAGTGAAAAGAAAGTCAACGGGAATGCGAGCGGTGTGAAACCCACCGCACCTGCCATTGTAGGTTCGGCCAGCCAGGAAACCCTTTCTGAGCCTGCGGTTGACCAAGTGCGTTTATCCCTAGATGCTGCAACTGGACCTGGAGCGGGTGTCAGCGACTACAGCCCGATAAATATTCCCGAAGGATATATCCTGGAAGCGGTTGACACTTCAGGTTCAGGCCCTACGGTTTATTATTATACCAATGACGCAAGGGGGCTCAGATTCCGTATGGTGTTGACAGATGTCCCGAATAATGGCAGCTCGGTTGTCAAGGTGGTCAAATTCGCTGACAGAACAATATATGCATATTTCTACGGGAATATGTCCACCGACGAGCTGCGCATCATAGCCAATACGATCACTATAAAATCCGGCGTCCAATAATGCACCAATAAAAAAAGCTGCGTCCCAGGCACTGGAACGCAGCTTTTGTGCTTAAATATCAGGATGCCAGGTTTCTCTCTTCATAATGGGAAAACTCCATGGAGAATCCAGCCCGGCCCTGGGTGCTGGAACGCAGCACCGTAGAATAACCGAACATCTCCGCCAGGGGCACAAATCCCCTGATGATCTGGGTGCTGTTTTGCATTTCCATAGAATCCAATTTTCCGCGCCGGTTACTGATGTTGTTGATGATGTTGCCGGTAAATTCCTCTGGAGAGGTGACTTCCACCCTCATCACCGGTTCCAGCATCTTGGGACTGGCTTTCTTGAGGCATTCCCTAGTAGCAAACATAGCTGCGGTCCGAAAAGCCATTTCCGAAGAGTCTACTTCATGGAAAGAACCATCCAGCAGGGTCACTTTAACATTCACTACCGGGTAACCTTTAAGCACCCCTTCTTCCAATGCCTGCTTGATCCCTGATTCAACTGCGGGTATATATTCACGGGGTATGGCTCCGCCCACAATTTTATTCACGAATTCGAAACCTTCGCCTGGTTCACATTTGAGAACTACATGGGCAAATTGGCCTTTGCCGCCGGTCTGTTTTACGTAGCGCGTCTCATGTTCTGCCACCCGGGTAATGGTTTCTTTGTAGGCTACTTCAGGTTCGCCGATATTGATGCCTACATGAAATTCCTTAGCCAAGCGCTCGGCAATGATCTCCAGATGGAGTTCCCCCATCCCGGACAACAAGGTTTGGCCGGTCTCTTTGTTGTAGGTCATCCTGAACGTGGGATCCTCAGCCGATATCTTGGCCAGGGCTTCGGCTATCTTATTCTGATCCGATTGGGTGCGAGGCTCTATTGCAATCTGTATTACCGGCTCGGGGAAATCTATGGATTCCAATACAATGGGTTGTACATCACCGCATAGAGTATCTCCGGTGGCGACATCCTTGAGCCCGATAAAAGCCGCAATATCCCCGGCTTTAACTTCTTCGATTTCCTCCCGGTGATTGGCATGCATCTTGACCAGGCGGCCTACGCGTTCCTTCTTGCCTTTGGTGCTGTTGTACACGTATGAACCAGCCTTGACTGAACCCGAATATACCCGAGCAAAAGCCAGCTTGCCCACATGGCGGTCACTCACGATTTTAAAGACAAGCGCGGAGAAATCGCTGTAAGTGTCAGGACTGATTTCCAGGCCTTCTCCACTGTCCAGGTCAACTGCTCGCGCCGGGCTCACTTCCAGAGGAGACGGCAGATATTCGACAATGGCGTCCAAAAGGGTTTGCACCCCGATGTTGCGATACGAGCTGCCGCATATTACCGGGACCATACTGGCCTGCACCACATTGTTCCTGACTGTCCGGATTACCATTTCATCAGGGATGGCCTGGTTGTTGTAATAGAGTTCAAGCATGGCCTCATCGGTCTCCGCCAATTTTTCCACCAGGGCGAGTCTCCACTGGTTGGCTTCTTCAGCGTACGCACTGGGGATGTTAGTTTCCTTGACCTCGTTGCCCAGGTTACCTGCAAAGGTCTGGTATCTCATCTTCACCAGATCAATAATACCGGCAAACGATTCTTCTTCAAAGACGGGCAGGGTTAATACCAGGGGATCAGCTCCCAGGCGCTGCCGTATCTGCTCTACAACCCGATAGAAATCGGCTCCGATGGCGTCCATCTTATTGACATAAGCCATGCGCGGAACCTTGTACTTATCAGCCTGCCTCCACACTGTTTCGGACTGGGGCTCCACCCCACCTTTGGCACAAAATATAACCACAGCCCCATCCAGGATACGCAAGCTTCTCTCCACCTCGGCGGTGAAATCCACATGCCCGGGTGTATCAATAATATTGATACTGGTTCCCTTCCAAACACATTTGGTGGCAGCCGAGGTTACCGTTATCCCGCGCTCTTTCTCCACATCCAGGTAGTCCATTACGCTTGCACCATCATGGGTCTCGCCAATTTTATGGGTGAGACCGGTATAGTATAAAATGCGTTCGGTGGTGGTGGTCTTGCCAGCGTCAATATGGGCAATGATACCGATATTCCTTAAATCTCTTAGCATAATTAGTTGTCACTCCTCCTATAGAAAACCAAAAATTAACGGCATTACACAGTTGTAGTGCCGCCAATCACACAGTTCTGCTGCCAGAATATATATCAATACAGCGTACAATTCAATAGTTTAAGGGCATCGGGCCCAAATGTCAAACACAAAACATCATTACTTAAGGAGCGGGGAAATGACTTTAAAAACTGGGCTTCCAGCTACTCTCATCAGATCAAACAAAACTGTTTCGGAATTGGAAATAATCGCTCCGGCCCCATGCATTAGGTCCAGGCCGCTCCGATAATTTTCCTCAAACCTGGAGCACACTGCGTCCTTGACTAGATGGACATTGTAGCCGTCTTCCACCAGGTCGCGAACAGTCTGAAAAACACAGACATGGGTCTCGCTGCCCGTTACCAGAACTGTCTTGCGATTGAGTGGTGCCAATATTCTCCTGAGTCCCTCGATTGCCGAAAATTCCATCTTGTCCATATATAGATAATTGTTAAGGCCAGTCATTATCTCCGGTGCGGTGGGCCCTAAACCGCTAGGATATTGCTCTGTCACAATCACGGGAATATCCAGTTGAGCAGCCAGACTAGTCAGAAGTTTGGTGTTTTTGTAAACCTTCTCCCGCTGATCCATGACTTTCATGAGTTTCTCCTGAAAGTCTATGATTACTAGAACCGTTTCTTCCGCCCGCAATTTATAATTTTTTCGCATCGTCTTCCCCCTTGGTCTGTTATTATTAATTAAAAATCTTATGTTAGCGTAGCCTTATTATACCTAGCTTTTGGCAATTTGGGCAAGTTAGGTTCACTTCGTAGCCCAGGCGAACCCTTTTTATCGTTAAGCGTTCTTCCCCTAGTCGGTCATGTTTTTAATATCTGGAGGTGAATAGAGCCAGTGAGAAATCGTCTACTTGCCCTCATGGCAGCACTGCTAATGATCTCGGCCATCGGCAGCAAAATATTGCCCCTATATCAGCAGGAAGGCAATCCTATGCCTTTTATTGCGGCTGCGGTGCGCTTACATGATAACAATAACCAAGTTGAGCAAGTTTCAGGTAATTCAGTGAGATACCTTGTGCATGCTAAAAGTGGATTGGATCCATTTATTGACTTCATGGCCACCCAAGGATGGCAATATCAGGAACAGATGGGCGCAGGAATCCTATTTTACCGCGATGGGATAGGCATGACTGCCTTGAGCCGGATGTATTCGCGCTTCTTTATGGTAATCGAACTTCCACCGCCAAACCAGGAACCAAATCCACCGGACTCCACGTGTGTGACCTTGACTGCAACTGGCGACATACTTATGCATAATACAGTCATCGCCTCGGGACTGAATGATAACAATTATGACTTTAGCAACTTATATTCGCCTGTTAAACATTTGTTGGAGGCTGCAGACTATGCCTCGGTAAACCTGGAGTCTTCACTGGCAGGCCCCGCTTCAGGTTATACTGGATATCCCCTTTTCAATAGCCCGGATAACATTGCCCGGTCTCTAAAAGAAAGCGGATTTGATCTGGTGGTCACAGCCAACAATCATATTTTGGATCGAGGTTACACTGGTGCCCTGCGCACTATGGATGTGCTTCGGGAGACGGGACTGGATACCACCGGAACATTTAGAAGTGCCGAAGAAAGTAAAGCCTATTTGATCAAAGATATTCGCGGGATCAAGGTTGGATACCTGGCATACAGTTACGGTACCAACGGGATGGCAATACCCCCCGGAAAGGAATACTTCTATAACTATTTGCAGAAGGACCGTGTAATAGCGGATATCGAGGCTTTACGCCCGCGAGTGGATGTACTGGTGCTGGTATTACACTGGGGTGTCGAGTACAGTCCCTTACCGACAGCGGAGCAGCGAGAATTAGCCAGATTGTTTTTTGACCAGGGAGCCGACATAATATTGGGCAGTCACCCCCACGTCCTTCAGCCCCTGGAGATAATGCATATAAATGGCAAAGAAAAACTGGTGATATATTCCATGGGCAATTCGATGGGGGATCAAAATGGCCTGGAGAGGAATATCGGAGTTATAGTCAGCCTGCAGTTCACCAAAAAGCACAAAACCGGCGAGACCTACCTCAGCAGCTATAATTATATACCCACCTACATTCATGAATATTACGATCAGGGACATCTCAAATTCCGCCTGGTGGCCGTCGAGGAAGCAATAAATTCTGTCAAAACCGGGACGGATCCTTATATGGGTAGCGATATAGTCCCCATGCTAGAGCAGTTGTGGTCTGATATCGACTATAGGATCACTCGGCCCTTGCCCTAGAGCGTTCATTGCTAGCATGGGGCTTACCTGCGCTATCTGTTATAATGGGCTTATAAGACATTTTGGAGAGGAGTTGGTATTAATGGATGCTGATGAACTTAAAATTCTGAAAACCGCTTTGTTATCCGAGGTTGAGGGCGAAAAATACTATCGTGACGCAGCTTCTAAAGTTCAGGACCCTGAGGTTTCCCGCTCCTTTTTATACCTGGCCGAGGATGAATTCAAACACCAGATGATGCTGAGGTCTTGTCTGCAAACCTTAATGAAAGGCCAGGATGAGGTGATAGACACATCGAAATGGATTTCTGCCGACTCCACCAGGATTTTTAACGGGCCTAACACCCCTCATGAATTTAGGGAAATGGAGATATCGGTATATCATATCGCTATCATGATGGAAAAGGCTTCGGTTGACTTTTATCGACAGGCTGCCTCAGTGACTAAATCCAAAGCTGCCAGAAGTCTTTACGCATTCCTGGTGAATTGGGAGATTGGGCATCTTGATGCCATGGAAAAGATTTACGATAGACTTACAGAGGACTGGTGGGATGAGCAGCATTTTTCCCCGGCCTAATTTGTTCCAGGTAATTGGATAATGCATAGTCTAAATATAATATGTTATAATAGTTTTTGCTGTGGGGGCGTGGCTCAGCTGGGAGAGCACCTCGTTCGCAACGAGGGGGTCAGGGGTTCGAATCCCCTCGTCTCCACCAGATTATGTTCCATCTACTGATAAAAGTTATTTTTACAGTGGGTGGTTTTTTTAACTTAGACACGGTATCAACTAAAATGCTATGAAAATAGAACCCGGTCCCCCGTGGGTTCCCAGAGTTGACCCGATACCGGAAATGATTATTTCATGTTCCGGGTGGTAGCGGTCCTGGATCAAGCCGGCCATCTCCTGAGCTTCTTCGACGCAGTCCAGGTGGCTGATACCGATCATCCGCTGTGATATGTTCTCTCCGGCCCTTTCCCCCATCAAATCTATCAATTTGTTGAGGGCCTTCTTCTTTCCCCTTACCTTTTCAAATATCTCCGGAACCCCGCGGTCGCTCATCCTGATGATAGGCTTTATGTTGAGAAAACTGCCTGCCATTCCCTCGTACTTGCCCAGCCGCCCGCCTTTGACCAGATTTTCCAATGAATCAACCAACATGAACATTTCCGTATTCTTTCTCAGTGCGTCTAATCGCCAGCAAATCTCTTCCATGGGCAGGCCTTGCCCAATCATTTCCCCTGTCTTGATAATCAGCATACCCGTACCCAAAGATATAGATAGTCCATCGTATATCGTGATCCGGTCGGTCTTCATCATACCGACAGCAAGGTGTGCATTCTGGTAGGCGCTGCTCAAAGCCGACGATATACAAAAGAAGATTACTTGGTCAGCTGCGGCAAGACCCTTTTCGAATGCATCAATCAATGTTCCTGGGTCCGGGGAAGCAGTTTTGGGCAAAGCCTTTGAATTGAGCATTTTCCTTGCGAACTCTTCAGGTGTGATCTCAAATCTCTCCAGATAAGTTTCTCCGTCAAAACTGACTCTAAAGGGCACCAAACCGATATCCAGCCGTTCCACATAGTGCTGAGGAAGATCGCATGAAGTGTCGGCAATTATTTTGATTGACATTATGCCAAAATCACCCTTTCGCAACTCTCCGACTGCCTTTCCTGTTCTTTCGAAATAATATGGCAGCACATAAAAAGCGTTTATATTAAGATAATTATCGCACATCTTCTCGTTCAAATATCGATGGTGATGAGATATTTAGAGGCTTCACGGCATTCTCTGCTATAATTATGTTAATTTACTGATTGGAGATTCGCCTGTTATGAAAATGGACTCTTGGTCTGCATTACGTCGTTTTTTGACTGTCATATATCTCTTCTCCAGCATATTCTGGTCCTTTTATTCGCTGAAGTTTAAGAAGCTTTGGCATCGCGGCAATTGGATCGAGAAAAGGCGGCAGGAACTCTACGTCCTCGAAGCCCGCCGTTTCCGACATACCGCTGTAAAACTGGGGGGTCTGCTAATAAAACTGGGCCAATTCTTTAGTACCCGCGTGGACATCCTTCCCCAGGACAGCATCCGCGAATTGTCGGGGTTGCAGGACGAAGTCGAGGCCGTGCCTTTCCAAGATATCCGTCATGTAGCTGAAACCGAGTTTTCTAGCCCTCTTGAGGAGATCTATACCAGTGTTGAAGAGATGCCTCTAGCTTCCGCTTCCTTGGGTCAAGTCCACTGTGCTGTCCTACGCAATGGCGAGGGGGCGGCAATCAAGATACTTAGGCCTGGTATCGAACTATTGGTTGACATTGATCTGAAAGCCGTCCGCAGATTCATCGATTTTCTCAAACTGGTTACAGACCTTGAGCGCTCCATAGATATCGACGCCATCTACCGGGAGTTCTCTGACACGCTAAGAGCTGAGCTGGACTATATCCAAGAAGGTCATAACGCTGAGACCATCGGGGCTAATTTTGCTGACGATCCCGCGGTCATCGTGCCCAGGATATACTGGGAATATACGACACAACGGGTCTTGACCATGGAATTCATGGGGGGCATCAAGATCTCCAATTACCAGGAGATCGAGCAGGCTGGAGTAAGCAGAAAAGCCATCGCCAGCAAACTCTTGCAGACTTACATTCAACAGATATTGATAGATGGATTTTTTCATGCTGATCCCCACCCAGGCAATCTTTTCGTCACAACCGATGGCAAACTGGTCTTGATCGATTTCGGTATGGTTGGATCCATTCCCCAGTCATTGCGTGAGATCCTGGTTGAATTGGTCCTGGCTTTGGTAAAACGCGATAATCTCCAGGTTGTAAGTTACCTGAAGCGCATAGGTTTCTTACGCTACAACGCTGACAATGAGTTGGTAGCCAGGGCGGTAGGTGTCCTTTTAGAGGAAGCCCTGGGAGCGGGAACTGATCCCTATTCTGCCGATTGGGGACAATTTCTCACCGATCTGGAGACGCTTCTTTATGAACAGCCCTTCCAGATCCCGGCTCAGTTCACTTTTATGGGTAGAGCACTGGGTACGCTTTATGGTTTGTGTGTAGGACTTGATCCGGACATCAATTTCCTGGATGAAGCCAAACCCTATCTGAAAGAGCTGGGCAAAGGTGAACAGGGTATTTGGAGCGTAATCACTGAGAAGGCGGCCTTGCTGGGATCATCCCTGGTAGAGATACCCCCGGTTGCCGAAAGGGTCTTGCGGCGCATGGACCGCGGAGAAATTAGCCTTAAGCTCCCGCTCGGCTATATGGAGGATGCCATTGATGCTCATTCCAGAGCCGTCAAAATGCAGACCTGGGTTATCCTGTGGGGTATGGTTATGGCCATTGCAGCTTACTTATTCGTGAACGGATACCGAGAGCTTAGCACCTACTGTCTGCATTTCTCTTTGGTACCCCTGTATCTCACCTATAAAAATAGCCGCGCACCCAGGAAGAAACATTTCAAAGCCCCGCCTCCCCATATGATAAGACAGAGAAATCAGAGTTAATCCTAAAAGGGCTGTAGTTATCAATGTTTTGTTTAGGAGCGCTGTGTTTGACTAAATCGAACCTGTCATAAATTTATAATCGAGCAAATCTACATAAATATAACTGGGGGCCTTTATTATTTCGGTTTTTTTCAATAATATGTTGACTGCATTGCCTGCAGCAAGGATTGAAGCCAGACCAGTCCCGACACTGCAGGTTGGCACCGGTCTTTGTCCAGATATGATTTCTTGAATCATATCCATGGATAGGGCACTGGTGACATATGTGGGCACAACTGGAAGTACTCGCTCAATGGGCACCGATATTGTTTGGCATTGTTCAAGATCCTGATCGGGGGACAAATTGTTATACTCTTCAAGGGTAATACCCTGCGGATCAAAATTTACCATTAAGGCACCAAACCCGATTGCCCCGGCGAAAGCATAGTAGATTCCGTTACTGCGTGCTACCCGCTGCAGGTAGATGGACTCCTTCCAAGCACCATAATCCATTTCATCGATTACTAGGTCGCAATTGTTCACAAACAACTCAGCATCTCTCATAGAGTTTATCCCTTTGTTATCAACTTCAATTTCAATCCCTGGATTTATCTCCCTCATTTGCTGATAGACCACATGGGCTTTTTGACGATCCATTGTACCCATTGCAGCACCATATTGCCTGTTTATATTGCTTGGTTCAAATGTGCCCAGATCTGTCATCTTTATTTTACCTACGCCGATTCTAACCAGCCTTTCAATCAGTAAACCTCCGACTCCACCCACACCTGCAACGGCGATTGTGCAGTTTTTCAACTGTTCTTGTTCAGCCTCGGTGAATATACCAATGTTTCTAATAAAATAATCCCTGTAATGATTTTCCATAGATGCCCCTCCCCGCCAGTGAATCCTTCTTCAGATAGTTAGATAGTTGCCCAGTAGAGTTCTCATATTTCCAAAACTATTTACAAATAATAAAAATCAACTCAAAACAAAGACCCGAGCTTTGCCCAGGTCAGATATTAAATATCGAGCTCAGTTATATCTTCATAATTAACTGACACTTTTTATTTGATGGATTACCTGGTCTACTTTGATAGTACCTTCTCTGACCAATCTGACAAAAATATTGGCTGTCAGCGGATCGAACTGGGTGCCTATAGCTCCCTCAATCTCACTGAGTGCTGCACTCACACTCAGTGCCGGCCTATAGGGACGATTGGAGGTCATGGCGTCGAATGCATCCACTACAGCCAGGATTCTGGCAGCCAATGGTATATTTTCGCCCTTTAATCCGCGCGGATAGCCTTTGCCGTCCCAGCGCTCATGATGCCCGATTACTGCTGGGATAACATGATTCATAGAGGGCAGGTGTTTGATAATCGTAATGGACATTTCTACGTGTTGTTTAACAATATCGAATTCCTCGTTGGTGAGGCGTCCCGTCTTAGTCAGAATGTGCTCGGGTATGCCTATTTTGCCAATATCATGCAGAAGTGCCGCTTCTCTGATTATTTCCACATGAGATTTGTCCAGGGCTAAGTTACTGGCCAAAACTGTAGCATATTCAGCAACTTTTTGAGAGTGGCCGAAAGTGTAATGGTCCTTGGCATCTATCGCTGCAGTCAGTGCATAGATGGTCGTAGCATAAGAAGGTTTGGAACTAAGACCTTCTGCACTGTCATAGCTGGCGTCCGTAAGTGGCTGAACTTCGGGCGTGTATATAACCGTCTGGTTCTTGCCTGAATTCTTTGCCGTATACATAGCCAAATCTGCCCTCTTCAACAGCTCTTCACCGTTTGGAGCTGCATGGGGGTAGGTACAAACACCAATGCTGGCGGTCAGGAATCTCTGAGTTACGTCAGTCATGTTAAAAAATGTTTTCTCTATATCGGTTCTGATCTTTTCCGCCAATTCATAGGCCATCTTGGTGTCATGGTATGGTAAGAGGACGGTGAATTCTTCGCCCCCATAGCGGCACACAACACCCTTCTGACCAACATTTCGTTGAAGAATAGCGGCAATCTTCTCAAGCGCACCGTCACCCTCTATATGACCGTACAGATCATTAAACAGTTTAAACAGATCAAGATCTATCATTAGAACTGACAGTTCTCCATTTCCAACCTTGGCTATCTGTTCTGCCAGTGCTTTATAGAAATAACGATGATTATAAAGTTTGGTCAAACTATCTGTCATCGCTTCATTCTGCGAGCGGGCGAATAATCTGGCGTTCTCGAATGCAACTGCCATTGATGCACCAAGGTAGGTCAACAAATCAAGGTCATCCAAGGTATATCCCGTATTATTGTGTTTGCGGGTGAGCATCATCATGCCAATGACATCGTTCCGACTCCTAATTGGTATTATGACCTCAATGCCAAGGTCGTGAATGTCCCTTTTCTCTTTTTCCCACATTGATTTGAAAAAAGCCGATGAATACAGATCCCCTCTCAGCAGACTAGTATGTTTGGTGGCAAACCAAGTAACAATCGGATTGTCTGTTGAAATTCGGAAATCTGGTTTGAAGAGTTGGGAGGATGTTTTGAATACCGAGTAATTCTCTTCATCATCATCCTTGATCATTATCAGAACTTGATTAGCCCTTATTGCTAATTGGACAGCTTCAATCAGCTCTGTGGCAATACCATTCAAATCAAGGTTGTTGGATATAACTGAACTAAAGTTTTTGAGAGCTTGTCTACGCGAATATTCAGCTTTATAGAACATTTTGTCAACTAGATTACTGCATAGTCTATATAAAGGCTGAAACATCAAAGCTGTTATCAATGCCGAAAATATCGTAATGTATGAATCAAATTGTTGGTACATGCTCGCCGTTTGCCGGTTTATAAACAATACCGCATATACATAAATACCTGTGATTATAGTGACTGCTAAGGCATAAACCAAACCTTTGGTAACCATGAAACGCAGTTCCAACACTCGATATTTATAAATAGCAACAGTCATAAGGAGAGCGTTGATTAAACAAGTGAGTATATCAAAGGGGTATTTGCCGAGGGATGGCGATATGTTGGTAAGCGAACCCACAAACATGATAGAAACACCCAAAACAATAAGGCTGATCCGGCTATATGTAGTGGTGCCCAACACAATCCCTTTGTGAGCCCGGATTAGAATGGCTGCTATAATAGCAAACATAAACACATAAACAGGAGTGGCTAACGGGCCTAGAGTATAAACAAACTCCACCGATTTAAAAGGAGTGCCATCATACATGACCAAATCGGAAACTACTCTGGCATCAGAAACTACATAACCTAGCAAACCAGCGCTCATAGCTGCAACGGTCAGTACACCCCATAATGCCATCCAAAATCTGCTTAATGCACCTACAAAAACAGACACAAACAGGTATATCAAACCTGGAACCGCAAGCATGCCAACTATCATGATACGATTCCAGAACAACACACCAGGGTATAACTCAAATCTCATAAATACTGCGGAAGCAGTCCAAACAATCAAGGCTCCCAACGCCAGCATAAAAAGCTTTATGTATTTATCCTTCTGGGATATGGCCAGAAAGAACATCAAAAAAATGTAACTTGCCAAAGCAACGATTGGCACACCCCAGAAAAACATTTGCGAAAGCGGCATCAAGACACCTCTTTTCTGCTCACACCATGCGCGATTTTCAGCACTTCAGTGATGTCATATTTGGGTGGATTCATTCGGCGCAGATCCCTTTTGAATATATTGCCAAATTGTTTGATGGATCCTCGCGGAATTATTGATACTATCAAAGGTTCAATTCCTAATAATGCCTTAAGATCTTTGTAATCAGAATCAATATACCTAAAATATATTGCCAAATGCTCAGTTATAATATCTTTGGTCAGACCTCCAGATCTCTGGTTGCTGCCAACTTCAACATAGAGATGCAGATAGGCCCTTTTCAACTCGTCGTATTCCTTGACAGCAAACCAATCGTTTATATCAAGTTTAGACATCTGCAAAGCTTCAGTAATCGTGGCTTCAGAAATACGAGTAAATCCAGCGATATCTATAATCCCGGGTATGCGGTCCACGTATTTAAACTGCGGTATCCGAATGTCATCCTCTTCATTGGCAAGAGAAATACAACGGAAAATATCTCCTACACGGTATCTAACAAAGGCTCCGCCCTTGAGATTAGATAGAACTAATTCATATTCGTTGCCAGGGACTATTTCATCCATTAAATATGTATTGGGTACGTAGGTTGGATCTTCGATATTCTTTTCCATCTCAACCTTGGGGATAAATTCATAAAAACCAACATCCGGGAAAAACACCATTCCATTTCTGCTCCAGGTTTCTGTTCCGATACAAGCAGGTTCCGTACCCCCGAACATTTCCAGAGGTTTAATGCCCCACAAATCTTCAATTTTCTTCTTAAGAGAATCGGAATCAGTACCTGCACATATTAGGCCCTTAAGGTTCCAGATGTCTTTGGGAACAATTGGTGTATTTTCCTTCTTGCTCCGAAACCAGGCTTTCAGCAGGCGATAATTCATTTTGGGACTATTTTTATATATCTTGAATTTCCCCTCAGATCCACTCGTGGCGAAACTCTCGCCCATTTTAACAATGACGCTGCTTAAGCCAAAAAAGAGATCAACGCCCTTTTGGATCCCCAAGCTAAAACCTAATTTGTTCCGTTCGCGGAAACTCATAGTTTCAGCTACTTGAGTGGGCGGTAGAAAATTGACAGATAGCTCATCCATTATTACATGGGGAACCAGCCCGGTTATGTAAGGCAGCGGAGCCATACCGTAGAGAAACTTTTCTCCTCCGCGTAAAGAGAAATGCCCTTTGCGATCACTGGTGGCCATTATCAAAATAGCCAACAGATTATTTTTATAGGAATTAACCATGTTTTCAGTATATGGTGCTACCTTGACCGGATTTATGCTTCCTTCCCAAGTGGTCTCGATCCATAATAGAGGCTTAGCCGGAAGTGCAGATTCAACTTTTGCCAAAAGCAGGTCCGAATAATCTTCATATGTCGTCAAGGGTACGGTGTGCCTAAATTCATCAACACTACAGGGCTTGTTACCATTCATTATTCTCCTGCCCAATTCGCAGTTGCCATACAAATCTATCTGTTCCATCATTAACCGGTTCTGAATTTCCATATATTGCGGCAGGTTCAATTCCAAGAAACCGCAGTACTCCTGCCATATTTCATCATATTTTCTTTTGCGGAGTTTATCATCGATACTCATCATTTATCCCCTAACAACAGAGATACGGACATTTATATTTAGCAACAAATATTCATCTATACATACGAAAAAACTAAGAAAAAACCATGGGTATAGTCTATTCTTACCTTCTTGGAGAATACTAATTAGATCAATTATTGAACTGGTGGCCGTTCATCGCGATTTTCGAGATAAATCCCGTTTTTTAGGCACTATTACTATATGACCATAGACTAAACCCATTATATCTACAATTACATGAATATAGCATAGTACATGAAGAAATAATTTACAACAGAAATATTATATTTTACCAAATATTTCAGAGAATTATTGTCGAAAATTACCTACTTACATCCAAATGATGACAGGCACCTTGAAATACTAGCTTTATTTGGTATTAGGAAAGGTACTTTGAGTTTGTACTGGTCATACCCAGGAATAGTTTGTGGGAATATCCATCGATCCTGAATGTAGACATGGATAACGTCTAGACTAGTCCAGATTACAGCTGCCATAAACATCAAGATTTTACCCGAGGCTATCCAAAGGAACAGATACAGAAAGAAGAACCAAAAAACACCTACATGCCTGCAAAGAGCCCACATACCGGTGTCAATAAGCTTTATTTCCTTCATTTCCACATATGTTTTTTTAAAGGGAAGTGCGAAAAAAAGTGAATATATCATCAGCAGAAAAGCTATAAGTGCTAACGTACCGAAAAAGACTTTAAATGCAGTACCTGTTTCGAATTTAACGCTTTCTGTCAATAGTATTCCCAGCGTAGAACCGGAAAGCAAAAGAACACCCAGGGCAAAAAACGAATTCAGCACCGGGTGTATATTATGCAGCTTATTTAAATCAAATATATATAAAAACATGAAGGCAAAACAGCCTAATATTATGTACAGCATGTTTCGACACCATTTCCTAATTTTTCAATAATTCTACCATATTTATCTTTATAATTCTATTGATTAAATGGCAAAAACCCTGAAATATCGGCCGATTTATACCTTTGGCATCCTTCTAATCTCAATACTCGGGTTTTGTCAGTGATCCGCTCCGAAATTAAGTGCTTTCAAGGTCCTTATAAACCGTAAGTTTTGAATATGATCAAGATGTTACTGTTAACCATCTTGCTCGCCCATTATCGGCAGGTTGCACCATCTCTTCATCAACGCAAAATATACCTTTTTCTGATTCTCTGGTTATTCTATTCATCCAGTTATCTCCCCTCACTATAGGCAAACAAAAAGGGGGCCTATACCCCCTTAGTTTTCTATGGTGCGGTAGAAGGGACTTGAACCCCCACAGTCTTGCGACCATACGGACCTGAACCGTACGCGTCTGCCAATTCCGCCACTACCGCAAATGGGCTGAACTATTCTCAGCAAGGAAAATTATAGTATATGGCAATTAAAGTTGTCAAGCCATCCCCCATCTTTTTGGATATTCAAGCATAGCTTCCATAATGCCCATATTTTGCTGCTTTTCTCCCCTCGATTTAATGCATATAATAGTAGAAACACCTTACACTTGCCAATGTTTTAAGTTTTATGCGTTCCGAGGAGGAAAACCTAAATGACCAACGCTCATAAAAAAGAAGCCTGGATCGTAGCATTAGTAGTCTTGGCAGCAGTGATTTTGTTTTCTTACATTTCGAGCACTCATGCCGAAGTAATATTGGAAAAACCACCTGAGACTGCGGCCCTTTCAGCAGATGATTTCACGTTCAGCACCCCGGCAGGGACTCTTACGGTTGGTCAGTCGAGCCGTTCTGAAGCCATGCTGGTCTATCCTCAAGGCGAAAATCTGGGCAGAAGCGGAGTATATAGGCCCAAGGATTTGGATTGTCTGCTTACTTTCACTAAACATGAAGACATCCTGGTCAGAATGGATCTGGGACCTGGGAGTTCAGCCACCGCCAGGGAGATAAGAGTCGGAGACACCTTCGATCAAGTTGTTGACAAATACGGGAGTAATTTCACCAAGGCCTATGACAAGGTGACTCCAAACATTTTCGACGCCTATTACGGGGCCGATAGGTATATTCTATTCAAAATCAAGGACAATATAGTCCATAAGATTTATATCGGTTCGCCCATAATTTAGACCCTAAATCATTAAGCAGGCAACGCGGGCAAGTGATCTTCACATGCCCGCGTTGCTTTAAGTTTTTGTTATATTTCGTTTAGCAGGTTGATCATTTCGATGGCAGTTACTGCTGCATCCGCGCCCTTGTTGCCGGACTTGGTCCCAGCTCTTTCTATGGCTTGTTCAATGGTATCGGAGGTAATGACCCCATAGATGACAGGTACCCCAGTGTTGAGACCTACCTGCGCTATCCCTTTGGTCACTTCAGCTGACACATACTCGAAATGAGGCGTAGCTCCCCTGATCACCGCTCCCAAACAGATAACCGCATCGTAGCCCCTTTCCACCATTTTTTGAGCTACCAGCGGCATTTCAAAAGCGCCCGGCACCCAAGCAATATCGATATTCTCACTGTCCACTCCGTGCCTGGTCAGTGTATCCAAGCAACCTGAGAGCAATTTGTTGGTGATGAATTCATTGAACCTGGTAACCACTACCCCAATCCTCTGGTTGTCACCGATGAGCTTGCCTTGCAGAATCTGTCCCATTATTGCCACTACCTCCTCATAATGTTATTTAATCAATATATCATGGATATCTGACGGTTGTGCTTTATTGCACGCTGGCCAGTATGTGGCCCATTTTATCTTTCTTGGTCTGCATGTAGCGCCGGTTTTCATCCTTGACCGGCATCTCAATGGGCACCCGGTCCACAATTTCCAGGCCATACCCCTCCAACCCCTTGATTTTCTTGGGATTATTGGTCATCATACGCATTTTCCTGACCCCGAGATCAACCAAAATCTGTGCCCCGATCCCATAATCCCGGAGATCGGCTGGAAATCCGAGATCCAGGTTGGCCTGAACCGTGTCCCTTCCGTGGTCCTGGAGATTATAGGCCCTAATCTTATTTACCAGCCCAATTCCCCTGCCCTCCTGGCGCATATAAAGGAAAACGCCCTTCCCTTCCTTCTCGATCATCTCCAACGCGCTTTTCAACTGTTCACCGCAGTCGCAGCGGCACGAAGAAAACACATCCCCAGTCAGGCATTCCGAATGGACTCGTACCAGAATCGGTTCATCTTCCGCCCATTCCCCTTTAACCAAGGCCAGGTGTTCTTTTCCGTCAAGCAGTGACTCGTAGGCCACGGCCTTGAATTCGCCAAAATCGGTGGGCAGTTTCGTATCCGCCACCCTTACCACCAGTTTTTCGTTGCGGCGGCGATACTGGATCAGGTCTGCGATGGTGATGATTTTGATTTGGTGTTCCCTGGCGAATTCCATGAGTTCCGGGACCCTGGCCATTGTTCCATCCTTGCTCATGATTTCGCATATAACCGTAGCTGGGTATAAACCGGAGAGTTTGGCCAGGTCGATCGAACCCTCGGTATGCCCGGTACGGCGTAATACTCCGCCTTCCCGGTAGCGCAGAGGGAATATATGTCCTGGTTTGCGGAAATCCAAGGGGCGGCTGACCGGGTCGATCAGGGCTTTGATAGTGGCCGCTCTTTCATGGGCCGATATTCCAGTAGTTGTTGAAACATGGTCTACGGAAACAGTGAAGGCTGTCTGGTGATTGTCCGTGTTCTCGATGACCATAGCCTGTATTTCCAATTCATCCAACCGAGCTCCTATCATAGGCATACAGATCAGGCCTTTGGCATGGGTAGCCATGAAATTGACCACATCAGGGCGGCATTTTTCAGCGGCAATGATAATATCTCCTTCGTTTTCACGGTCCTCGTCATCGACCATAATGAGCATTTTGCCAGCCTTGAAATCAGCTATAGCTTCTTCAATAGAATTGAACATTGCAAATCCTCCTTATAAAAAGCCGTGCTCGGCTAAAAATTCCGAACTGAGAGGGGCAGCATTTCTCCCGCGGTTTTTCTTCAATAGCTTCTCCACGTAGCGACCGATTATATCCGCCTCGAGATTGACTGAGTCACCTGGCTTTTTGAAACCGAGGGTAGTCATCTTGGCAGTGTGGGGAATTATCGAGACTGTGAAACTGTCGGACAATACCTCAATTACGGTCAGGCTTATGCCGTCGATGGCTATTGAACCTTTAGCAACCATGTAATCGAGTATTTCCGATGGCGCCTTGATCCTGATGATTTTGGCTATGCCAACCGTTTGTTGTTCCGCTATTTTGCCGACTGCGTCTACATGTCCTTGCACCAGATGGCCCCCCATCCGGTCTCCCAAACGCACCGCACGTTCCAGATTTACCTTTTGGCCGCTGGTCAGCGATCCCAAATCGGTCTTGGATAATGTTTCAGCCATGATATCAGCTGTGAAATGCTGCCGGTCAAACCCAGTCACAGTAAGGCAAACCCCGTTGATGGCGATACTGTCCCCCATCTTGACGTCCTCAAGCACTTGTTGGGCTGATACCCTAATTTGGCAGAAATCATTGCCTCTTTCCAGGCGCTGTACAGCACCTAATTCTTCGATTATACCTGTAAACAAATTCAACACCACTCCTTGAAATAGCCTGTAATGATAAAATCTTCGTCAATTTTGTCTATCTCCAACGATTCCAGTGTCTTGGCATCCTTCATCCAAGGTATCCCCATGCCGCCAATTGGGCTTGGGGCCTGCTTCCCGCCAACCATTTTGGGGGCTATAAACCAGTAAACTTTATCGATTAGATCACCTTCAAGGAGGGAAGCATTGATTTCTCCGCCGCCCTCGACCATTACGCTGCAGAGGCCCATTTTCCCAAGCTCAATCAGTACCCGATCCAGTGGTATAAAATCGCCTTGGCTGGTGATAGGGCAGATCTCCATTCCTAGCTCTAGCAACTGCTGTTGCCTGTCCTGATCGGGTTCATCTTTGCAGAATACCAGGCTCCTCTGGCGTTTGGATGTGGTCGCGATTTTACTGGTCACGGGAATGTCCAACTGCGGATCGATGATTACCCTGACCGGATCATGCCCAACCTTTCCAGGCAGACGGGTGTTCAGCTGCGGGTCATCCTTTAGGACCGTGCCTATTCCGACCATTATTGAATCATATATATCACGCAGTTGATGCACCTTTAAACGGGACTTTTCCCCGGTGATCCAGCGTGAATCGCCGCTCACTGAGGCTATTTTACCGTCTAGGGTCATGGCGGTTTTTAAGGCCACAAATGGCAGCCTTGTCTGTATATACTTGAAAAATACCTCATTAAGCCGGCAGGCTTCTTTTTGCAGAATCCCGACCTCTACTTCTATTCCAGCTTGGGCCAGCTTGGTGATTCCCCGGCCGGAAACACGGGGATTGGGGTCTGCAACCGCAACCACAACGCGTTTGATTCCAGCTGCGATCACAGCATCGGCACAGGGAGGTGTTCTCCCAAAATGACTGCAAGGCTCAAGGGTCACATATAATGTGGCACCTGCGGCTTCCTCTCCCGCTGCACTTAAAGCTTGCACTTCGGCGTGGGGAGTGCCAGCGGCTAAATGATAACCCTCACCAACTATTTTGTCATCTTTGACGATTACCGCTCCAACAACCGGATTGGGGCTGGTCCTGCCCAAGGCTCTGGATGCCAATGTTAGGGCTCTGCACATATATTCTTGATCTTCGGGCATACCCATACCTACCACCACATTTGTTTAGGTCCAAGACCATTTTTCCGATTAAGCCTAAATAAAAAGGCCCCGCTCAGATCGGGGCCTTAAATAAAGCAAGCACCACTTAAGCATGCACACACAATAGTATTGGCTGCATACCAAACGGCCCTTCTTCTCCCATCCAGACTATCACTGTCGGCTCCGGATTCTCACCGGATCCTGCCCGAAGGCTCGCGGGCTCTACCGCCGATAGGGAATTTCACCCTGCCCCGAAGAAAGGTATCAAATGATTAAATTTAGATAATCTTAGCATCAACCGTAAAGCCGGTCAATAGCATTCCCTTAGTTGGACGACCCCTTCAGGGCCTCATCGATGACCTGTTTCACTTCCTGGGTCATTATGCCGCCGGCAAATTTGGGCTGCCCATTGATGAGGGTTATCGGGTACGGGTACCCCATCTGCAAAACCTGGTTCATAACCGGATAATCGGCTAGTCCTGCCTGGTCAACATCTATATACTTTACTTCCACTTTGTCTCCATAGGTTTGTTTCAAATCTTCACTCATTTTGGCAGTCAATTCGGCATAGTCCATAGTTGTACCACAACTAGCTGCAGACGCGCAGTCACTGGAGCAGTTTCAACCACCGGTAAAAGTCTGAGTGCCTTGGAGCACCTCCACCAATATGACTTTATTCTCTTCAGACATTTTCTTTCTCCTCTCGATCAATACACTTTACATACAGACACAACATGATCTCAACCTGCATGATAACAATAACCCCGGTAAAAAACAATGAATCTGCCGCAGAGTGCTCTCAATATTAAGCCTTTTTATGCAATATATGAAATTAACTTAACTGTGGCTCGGGATAGCTGATTCCATGGGTATCAACAGTAACTTTTTTCATGCGCTGGTCCTGGTTGGGTTTATCGCTGCGGTTGCGAGGCACCACGGCAATGGCGTCGACAGTTTCAATGCCTTGAATAACCTTGCCAAAAGCGGCATATTGTCCATCCAGGTAAAATGAGTCCTGGTGCATGATGAAAAATTGCGAACCAGCCGAGTCGGGAACCATAGTACGAGCCATGGAGATAACCCCCCGCTCATGCTTAAGCGGGTTGGCAAATCCATTCTGGGCAAATTCACCCTTGATTGTATAACCAGGTCCCCCCATTCCGGTTCCTTGCGGATCACCGCCCTGGATCATGAACCCGGGAATGACCCGGTGAAAAATCACCCCGTCATAGAAAGACTTGTTGATCAAAGAAATAAAGTTGTTCACTGCATTGGGCGCAATGTCGGGATACAGTTCCACCACGATTTTTTGTCCGTCTTCCATTTCGATAGTAACAATGGGTAATTGACTCATAATTTCATTCCTTTCCGCAACGAATACTGATTAGGTTCAGGTCAACTCGTCCCCAGAAAATGCTTCCACTTTTGTCACGATAACGGGCAAAAAGTTAAAGCGGTTGGTTGACACTCCATTGAAACGGTTATAAAATAGTAACACCTTTGTTATAACTATTTATTATATACACATTTATTGGCTTATGTCAAGTTGTTATCTTTGCATTCGATTGGTTTAAGGAGGATGATTCCTTGGATGTGCCGGCGCTGGTCAATCAGATAAATACACTTCAATTTGAGCTCTCAAAGAGCTATATCATGGAATCAAACCAAGTTGCAGAAATGTTTGGACTGCAAATAACCCCAGCCGATGCAGAGGAGATTATCAATGCTCGCAACCAGAATCTGACGGAATTAGGCAGAGTTGATATCGATCTGGGCATTGTCAAAAAAATTATTCAGGCTTTCTGTTCATCGCCATATATGGACAGCACCTCATTTGTGGCTACTATCAATGATTTGGTGCATACCTTCTACTTTTTCAAAAATCAATCCAAGGATATGATCGGCGATGATGAGCTGATATCGCTGATGCAGTTCTTTTTCAATGGCTCCTGCGGCGGCAGTGTTGAGTTGCTTCGCGAGCGGGAATTGGCAGCATTTGTCAGGATCTTTCTCCGAGTTGAATAAGCAACCGGATTCAGGAAGGGAGGAAATGAATGATTCTCGAAGGAATAGCTGGTTCGCAACCCGCCACCACTGCAACGGACAGTCCTGTCTGCGAACACCTTACCCTCAGACTGCTCGTTAAAGGGCAACAGTCAGGAGTATTTACTTCCTCTGATGTTCTAAAAATACAATCTGATATTCTGGTTCTTTTACAGGAGAAAATAAAGCATTATAATCACTCGGAAAGCAGTTCCGTCACAGTTGATACTGCGGAACACCTTCTCAGGTCTATCCTTTATACCCTCGACATCTGTCTTATGGCCTATCATGATGAGTCACAACCTTTTTCCCTGCTCAAATTTTCTCCCTTAGATGCTCTCTACCAGCGGGGTTTAAAGGTGCTCGAGGGACAGGTGAATGAGAGTCGGTTCTTATACCACAAGGTAACGAAGAACAGACTTAATAAGGGCACATTTGCTTATAATTCGACCATCGAGCAAGCTATTCCTGAATTCTTCCGCAGCTATGACCTGGCTTTTGGGGCCCATGATACCATAGCCAGCATAGACTACCCCGTTTACAAAGATGACTGCACAGTCTCGGGAATCAGATATATAAAGCAATACCTGCAAAAACTGGAACTTGAAAATCGATTCTGCCTGGGCTTTTCATCTTTATCAATACTACGTCTATTGCAGCATTATGGGCACATACATGGAGTTGATTACCGGGATACCTTGGCCAACATTTCGGAGATAATCCTTGGCAACGGCATTTTCGCAATATTAACCGGTGATTGTCCTGGCAGCTTGAACATCTCTGCCCTGCAACTCGGGATTTTAAAGGAAATCTTGCACCCCTTGCAGGAAAACGCGATGCAAGAAATGATGTATCGCGCCCAATTAAAGCTTCTGCACCATCTGGGCTTAGCCGATAGCCGATATATTGGGTATTATGCTGATTTCCCCTCTAACCTGACCCCCAGGATAATTCAGGCCCGAGAAAATTCCAGCCTAAACAACATCATTGTTGTGAACTCAATGCCTTCCAACAAGGCTACCCAACAGTTCTTCCAGGGACCGAAACTGGATTCCATTTCTTTTCGCATGCTGGTGGAACAATTGCTGCAGTGTTCTGACTGCTCGGCAAAAACAGACCTTATCCGCAGACGGGTGAAATCCCTCGACGACTTCCTGGACATCCTGGAAGCTGACTGCCTGGATTGTGAGGATTACCTGTCTCTCTATCAAACCCTTGGCGATCTGGAACTATCATCACTGCTTACAGCTGTTGTACCCGGGGAAATATGTTATGGGAATTTGGAACAAATCTGCGTTTCCTTGGATTCGCAGGAAAACCAGCCTGAATGGCGCGCCATTTTAGAACAATTCCTGGCCCAAATTCCCGCGAAACGGTTGAAAGCGGTTGAAGACTTCATCTCCTCCTCCTAGGATTGTTTCTTTGGAAAAAGCGGTAAGCTTCTAGCCGCCAGGATTCGACCAGCCTGTCCACATCACTAGGTCCGCTTGTTATAAGGTGGTGAGTTCTCCCCTTCCACATGCAATCAACTCCTGGCTGGAATATTCAGGGATTGGCGTGCCCGCCAATCCCTTTAGGTCCAATTACATATTAACTTGACTAACAGTACACCGACCTGGGCAGCTCTGTAGCCTGTTTGACCCAGTTGGCTACCTGTTGCAGAGCGGGTATCTTACGCACATACTTTTTGCCCTGGTTGGCCTCCACCATCTTGGCCCATAGTTTCTCAGGTTTTCGCCTCGCTAGTTCTGGCACCGTATCGATTCCCACAGCCTCCAGGAGTTCTGCATAATATACCCCTACACCTTTTACTCTGAGTAAATCGGCCTGTTTGGTCCATTTGAATATCAGCGGAACAGGTATACCTGTTTTTTTCGACAATCGCCTGCGGCCTTTTTGGGTCTTGGCTACCTCTAGAAGATGCTGCACTGAATTAAGCCCAGCATATTTAAGCCGATACTCGTAAGTCCCTTTAATACCATCAATTATGCTAAGCTTGGCCAACTATGATCCCTCCTTTCATTCACTGCGAAAAAATTGTTCTAATAAATAGCCGGCATAGGCAGTCAGACATAATTTGTTAAAATATGCCGGTTGGCAATCATGCAAGTATTAGTTTCTTGTTTAAACCTCAATTTTAAGACAAAATATGATGTGCTTTGCTTTTCAACTCGGAGGATAAGTGATGATAATCGCTGGAGCTCATCCGTACTTGATGATTTGGCGATTTATACACCTAATATTATACCATATTCATAGCCATTATCCCCTGACAAAAAAGTATAAATTCGGCCATATTTCGCCTGTTCTGCACCCCGCTCATGTTACTATAATCCTTAATATCCATATTATCCTAATCCCCATGCAACCTCTAACCGGCCATGATATAATAACCCCAGACGATATTTTTTATATGGATTTAGCCCAGCGCTTGCGATCCAATTAACATATGTGCCTAAAATAATTGCTGAAGGGGTGACCTTATGTCGGATATAAGATTGTTAGTCGCCAAGGGTGAAACGGACGTGTTCCTGCTCCCCCAGATGGCAAACCGCCATGGTTTGATAACCGGAGCTACCGGGACGGGCAAAACAGTCTCCCTGCAAGTGATGGCGGAGAACTTCAGCTCACTGGGAACACCGGTATTTTTGTCCGACATCAAAGGTGACTTGTCCGGGCTGGGTGCTGCCGGAGGCAACAATCCCAAAATTGAAGAGAGAATCAATTCCTTAGGACTGGGAGCTTTCGACTATCATCCCTACCCAGTCCAGTTCTGGGACGTTTTTGGCGAGCAAGGCCTGCCAGTTCGGACCACTGTCTCGGAAATGGGTCCCTTGTTGTTGTCCAGGTTGCTTAATCTAAACGATGTGCAGAGCGGAGTTTTGAATCTGGTGTTCAAGATCGCTGATGACCAGAGCTTGCTGCTACTGGACCTCAAGGATCTCCGGTCGATGCTGACCTATGTCGGAGACCATTCTTCGGATTATACAGTGGAATACGGCACGGTTTCCAAACAGTCTATCGGTGCGATCCAGCGAGCCCTGCTGGTAATAGAAGAACAAGGTGGTGATAGATTCTTCGCTGAACCAGCCTTGAATATTATGGACTTCATCAAAACTGATGCCAGCGGTTTCGGTTATATGAATATTTTGGCCTGCGACAAATTGTTCCAGTCGCCCGCCCTCTACTCGACCTTTTTGCTATGGTTATTGTCGGAGCTCTATGAAAACCTGCCGGAAGTAGGCGACCTGGATCGTCCCAAGATGGTATTTTTCTTTGACGAAGCTCACCTCTTATTCGATGATGCTCCCAAGATTTTGCTGGACCGGGTCGAGCAGGTTGTTAGGCTGATTCGCTCAAAAGGGGTTGGGGTCTATTTCGTTACCCAGAATCCAGTGGATATTCCCGACAGCGTTGCCGGTCAGCTGGGCAACCGCATTCAACATGCGCTGCGGGCTTATACCCCAAAGGATCAGAAGGCAATTCGGGCAGCTGCGGAAACATTCCGCCAGAATCCCAAGTATTCGGTGGAATCGGTAATCACTGAATTGGCAGTCGGCGAGGCACTCGTTTCCCTGTTGGACGAAAAAGGTCGGCCCTCTGTGGTCGAAAGGGCTTTCATGCTCCCCCCGCACAGCCATGTGGGTCCCTTACCCACCGACAAACGCCAGGAAGAGATATACAAATCCCCTCTGAGGGCTAAATACGAGCAGCCAGTTGACCGGGAGTCCGCTTATGAACATTTGCAGGCCAAATACGCCCAGGAAAAAGCTGATCAGACTGCTGCCGAACAATCTTCAAGTAAGCCAGCTACCAGAGAAGAAGCCGATTATGAAACGCCGCGGCAGCGAAAACCTGGGCGTCCCAGGGACACATTGGCCGAAAAAGTTTCCAAATCTGCTGCCAGCAGCGTAGGACGCACAGTTGCACGCGAACTGGTCCGGGGACTCTTAGGATCATTCCTGCGCAAATAGCCTCAAGGAACGGGGAAAATATGGTCAGTTTATACACCTATCCAACCAGGCTTGGGGAAATAGCCATAGCCGAGGAGAAAGATGCAATCATCGCTTTGTGTTTACCGGGCGAGCTTGTACCCCAAGGCGCGATTCTGCGGGAAACCCCCTTGCTAAAACGGGCAGGCGAGCAACTCAATGAGTACCTGGCCGGTGAATTGATGGAATTCAATTTGCCTTTGGCACCGCAAGGTACGGATTTCATGCGCATGGTGTGGGAACAATTGCGAAAGATACCATATGGTGAAACCAGGAGCTACAAACAGATTGCGCTCTCAGTCGGCAGTCCCAGGGGCTGCCGGGCGGTTGGACGGGCTAATAACCGCAATCCCGTTCCTATCTTTATTCCCTGCCATCGTGTTATCGGATCAAGCGGCAAGTTGGTGGGATATGGAGGCGGGCTTTCCATTAAGACATTTCTCCTGGAACTTGAAAAAACTAGGGCTCTGCAATGACCGTGCCCTATCTTCTATAAGCAGCTCGCAGGGCTTTTATTTCACCGGCATAACCCGGCACATCATTGGGGGTCTCCAGATAGAATGGCAAACGGCACAAAAGCGGATGATTTATTATTTTGGCAATGTTATCCCACCCCAGGCTCCCCTCCCCAATCCTTGCATGCCGGTCTTTATGGGCACCGAACGGGGTCAAGCTGTCATTCAGGTGAATTGCCTTTAGCCTTCCCAGGCCTATGATTCTATCAAATTCTTCCAGCACGCCGTCCAGGTCATTTACGATGTCATAGCCGGCCGAATATATGTGACACGTATCCAGGCACACGCCCAATTTATCGGGAAGTTTGACCGAACCTATTATTTCCGCTATTTCTTCAAAACGTCCGCCTACCTCACTGCCCTTGCCCGACATGGTTTCCAGGAGTACCAGGGTTGAAAGGTGAGGCTCTATTATGGTGTCAAGCAGTCGAACAATCAATTCAATACCCGCCTTGTTCCCCTGTCCCACGTGGCTTCCAGGATGGAAAGTATACATTTGATTGGGCAGGTGTTCCATTATGTTCAGGTCATCCGCCATTACCATGTGGGCGAACTCCCTGACCTTCAGGTCATTTGAACAGGGATTCAGGGTATATGGTGCATGCGCCAGGACCGCAGCGAAGGCATTTTCCCGGGCAAGTTTGCGGAAATCAGCAATGTCCGGCAGATTAAGCGGTTTAGCCTTGCTGCCTCGCGGATTGCGGGTAAAAAATTGAAATGTGTTGGCCCCTATGCTCAAGGCTTCTTCCCCCATGTGATTGAAGCCCTTTGCTGCAGAGAGATGGCAGCCAAGATAGAACAAAGTTGTGAATCCCCTTTCCGTCAAGACTTGTGCAGCATTTCATTCACGAACTGCGGTAAATAGAATGCTGCCTTATGCAGGTTAAGGTTGTAGTATTTGAGGTCATTGGTTATCGGGCGGGGATTGTTGATATCACAGGGTGAATATTTTTTACTACCTATGGTGAATGACCAGGGTCCGCTGACATAGGTGGGAATGCTGGCCAGGTATACTTCAACAATGGGGTAAACAGCCTGGAGATTCTTATAGCATTTTTCGAATTGCGGTGCGAAAAAGAACGGGGATTCAGACTGCACCACGATCATACCGTCTGGTTGCAGAATTCCATATACATCCTGGTAAAACTTCATGCTGAACAATTGCTCTGATGGTCCGCCTGGATCGGTACTGTCAACGATGACTACATCAAATCGTTTATCCGTGGTCCTGGCATATTCGACCCCGTCGGCAAATTGCAGGTTGACCCTGGAATCCGATTGAGCTCTGGCCACTTCAGGAAAATAGAGGCGGCTCACCTCTACCACCCGGCGGTCTATTTCTACCATGTCTACATGCTTTAGGCATGGATGTTTTACGATTTCACGCAGGGTACCACCATCCCCCCCGCCTACTATAAGGACATTCTGCGGATTAGGATGCCCGTTCATAACTACATGGGCAATCATCTCGTGATAGATAAACTCGTCGCGTTCCGCCATCTGCAAATTACCGTCCAAGACCAGGGCTTTGCCCCATTCGACCGTTTCAACCACGGCCAATTTTTGAAACGGAGTGGTTTCACTATGGAGCACCTCGTTGATCCTCCATCTAACTTGGTAGCCATCGGTATGAGTTTCATTGATCCAAATCTCCTGCAAGCTTTTTGCCTCCTTTGCATAGAAATAACTGCTAATGCCCTGCAGATAAGCTAGTTGAACTCTATCTCCACCCCTTTTATATCCCAAAGGGTTTCCAGGCGTTCCCGGGCCTCTTCTCTGATAGACGCAGCAAACTGGTGGTCTGCCGGCATATCCACAGCAATTCTTATGATACCATCTTTTATCCCTACCGATTTGACCAATTTGGTTGCTACCATATCAAGCCCTTTCAACGGATTCATGACTCGCTTCAGTCTTTTCAGGACTATGGCTTCAGTAGTTGGTTCTTTGACTGTAATTAGGCCGTGCCTTTCTTCATAATTCTGAATCGCACCGCGCAAACCCTCTATTGCCAGCACCGAGCAGTGAGCTTTGATAGGCGGCAGACCACCCAGGGCCGCTGAGGCGTCCTTCCAAGTCAATTGCTTGGCTTCCTCAATGGTTTTTCCTTTGGCCATTTCGGTGATGATCGACCCGGTAGCAATATTGGAAGCACATCCATAGGATTCGAATTTGATGTCACTGATTTTTTTGCTTGCATCGTCAACCTTGATGTAGACAGAAACCATATCCCCGCAGGCCGGGCTGCCCTCTGTAGCCTTTCCATCCGGATTTTCCATATTGCCCACATTACGCGGATGTTTAAAATGCTCCAACACTATCTCATTGTAAGGAAATGCCATTTCATTCACCTCCGTTTTTACCCAGTGGACTGATTATGCGCAGTTGTTCGACTACATCGGCCAGTATTTCCACCACCCTGTCCACTTCTTCCATAGTATTATAACGCCCCAGGCTGAAACGGATCGATCCATGGGCACGTTCGTGATCCCCACCGATTCCCATAATCACATGGCTGGCTTCCAGGGACCTGCTGAAACAGGCAGATCCCGTACTAACAGCGATTCCGTGCATATCAAGGTGGAGGGTAATGGACTCCCCTTCCACGAAATGAAATGTCAGGTTGGCATTGTGGGGAATCCGGCTGGTCCGATGCCCGTTCAAGGTCACCTGTGGTATAGTCTGAATGATGCGGTCGATGATCCTGTCACGTATTTCCTGCAGGCGCAGGTTCTCTTCCTGGTTTACCAATTCGGCGGCCTTGGCAAATCCCACCGCTCCAGGTATGTTTTCGGTACCAGCTCTCAGGTCGAACTCCTGAAAGCCGCCGTCCATGATCTTGGCAATCGGTGTGCCCTTGCGCACATACAATCCGCCGATCCCTTTGGGGCCATGAATAGTGTGGGCCGAAACCGTGATCAGGTCGACCGGAATTTTCTGTACATCCAGGGGGACCCGGGTGAAGGTGTGGGTTGCATCGGTGTGAAAAACCACACCCTTTTGCCGGCAGACATTTGCGATTTTCTCTATATCCTGGAGAGTACCGATTTCCTGGTTGGCATGCTGGACTGAAACCAAGATGGTTTGGTTGCTCAATAGTTCGAGCAACTGTCCAGTCCTGATGAGGCCTGTTTCGTCTACGTCCAGGTAGTCAACCGAAAAACCCTGTTTTTCCAAGGCTCGTGCGCTGTGCAAAACCGGGAAATCCTCGATCTTCGATATAATGATGTGACGGCCTTTCTTCTTTCCTAGTGCCAGGGAGACTCCCTTCAAAGCCAGATTGCTGGATTCAGTGTGACCCGAGGTGAAGATGAATTCCTCCGGGAGTGCACCAATTTTGGCAGCTAGTTTGGCTCTTGCTCCGTCCAATAATTCACGTGCTTCCAGCCCTTGGGAATAGCCAAATTCGGAAGTGGCTACGGCAAATGTTTCAAAATAACAGGGAAGCATGGCTTCAAGCACCGCTTCATCCAATCTGGTTGCGGCCGCGTTGTCCATATAGACCGATTCTCCATTCATATTGATCACTCCTAAATAAAAAGAGTAATGGCTGAATCTCTGGCTTCCTGGATATAGGTTCCAACTGCACCGTAGTCGTCGATCAAATCCTGGTCGAGGTCACTGGCCTTGACCCCCATGATCTCCATGGTCATTTCACAAGCGATTATTTTGCCTCCCAGATCCTTGAAGTCGGTGATCATCCGGTGCAGGGAGGCCACGTTGTTCTTTTTCATCCTGGATTTGATCATCATTTTCCCCAGGCCGAACATGTTCATTTTGGATAGCGGGCCTTTGTCGAGTCCGTCCTTTTTCAAGCGCAGCAAGCCCCAGAAAGTAAAATACAATGAAGCTTCCATGCCCATGGCCAGAGCTCCATTGCCTATAATAAGGGCACTGGATATTTTGTCGATGTCTCCACTATGGACCACGATGGTCGCCTTGTCTGACATGAAAATGCCCCCTCATCTTTGCAGTTTTATTCTCCATTCTTCACCAATTTGTTCATCGCTGATGATTGTAATAGCCAGTGCATGGGCAGCCATGGGGATCTCTTTCTTGGAAGCCGGATGAGTGCCCACAATCTCGATGATATCACCGGGCGACGCCTTTTTCACCGCTTTCCTCATTTCTACCAGGGGAACCGGGCAAGTTTCTCCTCGGACATCCACTTTGATTTCTCCCATTTGGGAACCTCCTCCCCCACTCTACGTTGCATAATTAGACCACCAAACACCCTCAGCAGTTGCAGCTGCCTCTATCTATATTTTAATGCTCCCAACTTTCCATTACAAACCGCCATTTTTGCTTAGCCAAGTCTTGTGAGATTTTGGCATAATTAAAGATATAACCGATGATTTTTCAAACCGGACAAAAATTATAGAAGCTCGGGAGGAAGAAATAATGGTGAAGAGACTAAATCCAGCCCACATCCAGGCGGTAATGGAAATGATCAACCAAGCCCCATATTTCCGATTGTTGTCCATGCAGATGCGTGAACTGGGTCTAGGTCATGCCTGCCTGGAAGTCTACCTGGATAATAAACACCATAATCCATTCGGTACGGTGCACGGAGGGTTAATAGCTTCGGTTGTTGATACAGTCACCTTTTGGTCGATATATGGGGATTTGGATGAAGATTCGGGATTCACCTCCCTGGATTGTACGGTAAACAATCTAGGGGCCATCAGCAAGGGGCGTCTGATAGCAACCGGCAAACGGATCAAGACGGGGAGAAGTGTATGTATTGCCGAGGCCAAAGTTGAGGATGAAAGCGGTCGGTTACTAGCCTGCGGCACGTCCAAACAGATGGTGGTGCGAGGAATACAGACTATAGATCATGCGATCCAATCCCTGGGCAATCCGCCCCTGCCGCCAAAATTCCTTTGATAAGCCGCCCAGACATTAAACTACTGCACCTGGCATTGCGGGCAGTAGTAAATGCTCCCCCCCAGATATGACTCCTTTTTGATGGGAATACCGCACTTGGAGCAGGCGTTTCCGGCCGTATTCTTGCTCAATTTGGTCTGATAGCCACCCGGTTTGCCGTACAGATCCTTTTCCGTGTCCCTGCCACCTGCCTCGATCATTTCCCGGATGGTTACCTTTATTGATTCAAACAGCAGCCTCTCTTCCTCAGGGGTCAGGGTCGCCACTTTTCTCTTGGGGTGCAATCCGGCGTTATACAGAATATCCTGCAAAATTCCATTGCCCAAACCGGGAATTCTTTGTTCAGTGGCCAGTATGGCCTTGATGCTTAGCCTATCAGCGCCGTCAGCATGGACTATAGCGGCAAGATAGGCCGGATCGAAGTTTGTTGATAAGGGCCCCGGTTTCGCCTTGGCTAGAAGATAATATTTGTTTTCATACTCTCCTTCCCGGAAACAACAGACCCCCCCGTACATCTGCACACTGGCAGAAAGCCCGCAGCCGTCTGCAAATTCAATCAGCAATTGGTGTTTATCAGGGCGTTCCGCGCCCTTGGCATTGTACCTGAGGTTTACCCCGTCACTGAACAAAATCCTTATCGTATCTGCCTGTATCTCAACTTGGCCTCCATATGCTGCAGCTCCTACCACCCTCTTGCCCACCAGCAGATTCGGATATTCCTGCGGGTCTCCACAATACCAGGTAAATTTGTGAGGTGACCCTGCAGCTACCGCACTGACAATTTCTTTGCCCGACAGACTTTCCACTATCTGCCTGGCTAACACCATTGCTTCAGGTATTTCTATCATTTCTCACACCACCTTTTCCTATCGTCTCGATGTATGCAATGCCGTTGGATTTGTTTTGATTTCTTAATCATGGGCAAGGATTCATGGTAGAATATATTGGGTTTAGCGATAATTTTGTTTTTTTGTTCGCCCGGGAAGGCATTAAGCTTTCCTCTATAGAAATACTTGCACATGCATAGGTGTTGAGGTGATGGGCTTGCTATTCATAACCGTTTCCAGGCAGACTGGGAGTCTAGGGAAAGAGATAACCGAGAGACTGGCCGAAATGCTTAATTTGCCCATTTTGACCCGTGAATTGGTGATGAGCAAATACCTGCCCCGGATCGCCAGCAAGCATGAGCTGCATATGCTGTCCGAGAGCCCCAGCTTTTTTCTGACTCCGGCTCAGGATGGGACTCCCTTCGCGCAGCACATCGAGATAGGTATGCGTGAGTATATTGCACGCCGCCCGGCAGTTATCCTGGGTTTGGGAGGGCAAGTCATTTTTGCCGGACATCCCAATGCCCTGCACATCAAAATAATAGCTTCGCCTGAAGTCCGGTTGCAGAGAATCGTGCAGCAATACAGCCTGGAGTCCAAGGATGCCGAGCGTTTCCTGGAATTGACCGACCGCAAGCACAAGAAGTATATTTCTACTCTATATAACCGGGACTGGTCCGATCCTACCCTCTATCATCTCATTATCAATACCGATTTTATCGGAGTTGAAGAAGCAGCCTCTTTTTTATTCAATATGTCCCGTAACCGCGAAATCCTGCAGACCAAGCAGCAAATTGTAGCCGAGGTAGAGAAGAAGCGCTCAGCGGTCTTTAAACACCCTTCCGAGGAGGAATTCGCCAGGATCTTGGACATGAACCACATCGAATGGCTGTATGAACCGCGAACCTTCCCAATCAAAACCGATGCCGAAGGCAATATCACCCAAGCCTTTTCGCCGGATTTCTACCTGCCCAAATTCGATACCTTTATCGAGCTGACTACTATGAACCAGAAGTATGTGGCGGAGAAAAAGAAAAAGGTGCAGCTGCTCAAGAAGCTCTATCCAGGCACCAATATCAACATCGTTTTTAAGAAGGACTTCAACACCCTGGTCAAACGATTCACCCGCAAGGAGGACTCTGAAGAATAATGACATCAACAGGTTTGGGCAAGGTCATATTTACCCAGGAGCAGATTCAACAACGGGTTGCCGAAATTAGCCAAGAGATCAATCGTGACTACCAGGACCAGCAATTGGTGGCAATCGGAGTCCTCAAGGGATCTGTGTATTTTATGGCCGATCTCACCCGCCATCTGACCATGCCTTTGGTGATAGATTTCCTGGCCCTGGGAATATCACATGATGAGAGGGGCGAGGGCATTCACGTGACCAAGGATGTGGAGGTTAAATTGGCCGGTCGCAATATTCTCCTGGTCGAGGATATCATCGGCACTGGTTTCACGCTTGGCTATATATATCAGCACTTGGAGAAATATTCCCCAGCCAGCATCAAGATTTGCACCCTGCTGGATAATCCCGCCGAACGCCTGATCACCATAAATATCGACTATAAATGTTTTATGATGCCGGATGTTTTTGTGGTAGGGTACGGATTAGATTACAGACAGCGCTACCGCAACCTTCCCTATATTGCTGAATTCAAGCAGAGCTAGAGTCATCTCTTGTAATTCTTGCTCTTAGCAAAATCCCTGGCATTCTTTATCCCGCCAAACTCGGCAAACATCTGCTGGATTTTTTCCTGTTCGATCTGCCTGGAATTCAGTCCTTCATACCGGGCTTCTTTTCTCAGCTTGGCATAGCTGATCAAGCGCTGCTCGGTGATCGACCCGGCTTCGACAGCTTCTCTCACCGCGCAACCTGGTTCCCGCTGATGGGTGCAGTCCCTGAATCTGCAGCTGTGGGCCAGGATTTCGATGTCCCCAAATGTATGCTCAAAATCCGCGCTTTCCAGACCTAGTTCACGCATGCCCGGCGTGTCTATCACCGCTCCGCCTGAAGGTATAATGATAAGCTCACGGCCTGAAGTGGTGTGCCGGCCACGATCATCCTGCCTTATTTCCTGGGTGGCAATCCGGTCTTGCCCCACGAGCCTATTTATTAAGGTCGATTTGCCTACCCCTGAGGATCCTATGAACGCTACTGTCGTACCGCTTTTGATATATTTCTTTATCGGTTCATAACCGTCATCGGACATGCTGGATGTTACCAGGCACTCGACTCCCAGGGCTACTGTCTCTATCTCCTTGAGCTTCTGGTCAGTTTCCCTGCACAAATCGGCCTTGGTCAGGACTATGACCGGGGTGGATCCGCTGTCCCAAGCTACAGCCAAATAGCGCTCAAGTCTTCTCAGATTGAAGTCTCGGTTCAGGGACATGCATATAAACACCACATCGATGTTGGCTGCCACCACCTGCACCTCGTGGGCGGTACCTGCAGCTTTGCGGACAAAAGCGCTGTGGCGCGGCATAATCACATGAATTATCGCATGTCCAGCTTCATCATTGTCCCGATCCATCAGGACAAAGTCCCCAACTGCAGGAAATGTAGCATTGTCATCCGCTAAGTATCTCAGGCGTCCCGAAACTTCGGCATAGATTTCCGAGGACTCGGTTGCCACCCGGTAGAGCCCCTTATATTGAGCTATTACTCTCCCCAGGAAGAACTCTCCATATTCCTCTGCTTGCTTTTTTATTTTCTCCGACCATCCCAGGTCCTTTAACCTATCCTGCAATTCCTTGCCTCCAATATCCGGCTTCATTCTGCCATTGACGCATTTAATCGAAATACCGGGAATATCCTAGTGTGATCGAATATATCCGGCTGTTTTCGCCCAGATTATAATTGCTCCGCTCCCGGTTCACCTGGCTTGAATATATCAGTAATACCCCCGGTTCGATTTCAAACCAACCCGGCAGGATTTCCGGACTCTGGTTTCCCACCCATTCCGGATATTTCGCGCGATATAACTGCAAAGACGCTATAGACTTATCCCCGACTTTGATCCCCATTGCGGTCGGAAAAGCTGGACTGTAAGCTTCGATCTGCAATACCTTTCCTGAGGTGTGTCCCAGCACGATGTCACAACCGCTTGGATAGGTGCGGACGCTAAAAGCCTCGCGGAATGCCCCGCCTGCATCTTCCTCAACTCTCTCCTGATATTTGTTCCCCAGTATTTTTTCCACCTCAAGAACTGTCATACCCAATCGCAGTCCCCCCAAAGATTCTATGCTCTGGCCGGCAGGAACCGGAGCGGGCTGATCAGGAGGATTTGCGGGCGTTTTTCCGCTATTTTCGCTCACTGGTGGCGGACTGGACGGCGAGTCTGCTCTGGTGCCGCAACCGACCAAGACCACTATCATTAATAGCAGGAGCGATAGCCATATTGATCTTTGCAGAGTCTTTACCCTCCTTTAAACTCCCAAATAATCAGGTCAGCCTACTTCATTGCAGTTCTTCCATCAGCGCCTTGAAACCAGGCAATGCCCTTTCAATCGTCTTATAAGCCACACAATAGGCTATCCTGACATATCCTGAGCAGCCAAACGAACTGCCCGGCACGATCAGGATGTTCTTTTGCTTGGCCAGGCGGCAGAACTCGACTTCATCGGCGATTGGCGATTTCACGAACATATAGAAGGCGCCCTCGGGTTTGGTGCACTGATAGCCGAAAGAAGTAAGCCCATAATAGAGCAGCTCCCGGTTGCGGTTATATGCTTCCAGATCCACCTGTGCATCCAAGCACCTGGCGATGACCCGCTGGAACAAGGAAGGGGCATTCACATATCCCAGGATACGCGTGGCTATATTGGCAGCTGAGATCAGGTTCTCGAAATCAGAGGCCTGATCCGGTACGACCAGGTAGCCTATTCTTTCCCCGGGCAGGGATAATGACTTGCTGAAGGAGTAACCCACAATGGCGTTATCGTAGAAGTGGATCAGATAAGGTACTTTTATGCCATCGTATGCCAGTTCGCGATAAGGTTCATCGGAAATTATGTAGATATCTGTGCCAAATTCCTTCTGTTTCGCGCGCAGAATGTCCGCAAGCTTTATGATAGTATCCTCGGAATATATAACCCCGGTAGGATTATTGGGGCTGCATATGATCACCGCCTTGGTCCGGGGAGTGATCTTATCCTTGAATTCTGCCATATTCGGCTGAAAATCGACAGTATTAGGTGACACTATAACCAGTTCGCCATCGTAGTTGCCTACATAATTCCTGTACTCCCCGAAATAAGGAGCAAAGGTAATAACTTCATCCCCAGGATTGAGCAGGGTTTTCAGGATAACATTCAAACCACCGGCTGCACCCACTGTCATTATGATATTGTTTTGGGTAAAAGATGTGGAGAATTTGCTGTTGATCGAATCGGCAATTGCGTCCCGCACCTCTTCGTAGCCGGAATTGTTCATATATCCGTGGATGCCCATAGCTTCATATTCATTCAATATGTCTATAATCGCCAGCTTGACTTCAGGCGGAGCCTCTACATTGGGATTACCCAGGCTGAAATCAAACACGTTCAGCGCTCCATGGATCGCCGCCAGTCTCTTCCCTTCTTCGAACATAGCCCGGATAACTGAACTATTCTCGACCTGCGCCTTCATCTTATTAGCTATCATCACGACCAACCTCTCTTATGTAATTATTGTTCCATTTTCCGACTTACATAAATAATACTGTGCAGGTATCTAGCACTAATACCTACCTCAAATTATACCGTTTATCCCGACTTTTTTTCGACTGGTATATTTTCACTCACCTTGTTTGCGTTTTTCTTACAGAAATAGCAAGACCCGTGGTGGGTCCCCGCCACGGGTCTGCGGTAATTTGATTTCGGATTTTGGGCAGCTGCCGACTATATTGGTCTTTCTACAGCTATGGCGGTAGTCAAACTCGAGCATAAATATAACCGTTCACTACTACGCTGATTACCATGAACTGCACAGAGCTCAAATTTTTAATGATACCTGACAGAACGGAAATGCACTTGCCCTCTTCATTGGATATAATCGTGCTGCTAGTCCCATCTTTCCAGTTACAAGTCACGACTGCTCCAACAATAGCCTGGTCCAGCATTACGCTAACCGTCGCCGTCCACGATCCCTTATTATTCCATTCACTACTTCCAATCAGGTTCGTGATAGATATTATCGGTTCTTGGCCTGTAACGCTGGCACTTCCGACTATTCAGTTACTTCCTTTACTTCTGGTGACATCAATACCTCGGTTACTATTGGTACTTCGGTTACTATTGGTACTTCGGTTACTATTGGTACTTCGGTTACTATTGGTACCTCAGTTACTACTGGCACCTCGGTTACTACTGGTACCTCAGTCACTACTGGTACCTCGGTTACTACTGGTACCTCAGTCACTACTGGTACCTCAGTTACTACTGGTACTTCGGTTAATACTGGTACTTCGGTTAATACTGGTACTTCGGTTAATACTGGTACTTCGGTTAATACTGGTAATTCTGGTATCATTGGTTCCATTAATGGCTCCAAGTCGTTGGTGGTCTTAGTCACTAAAGACATATCGTAGGGTATCGTGACCACCGCATGAGCTGCTACATAGATGTTGCCTGAGAAAATGATAGGTTTGCCTTTCCGGTCGCTTATGACATATGGAACGCCATTGGTCAAATTGCTGTACGGGAATTGTCCCGGACTATTGGTCTCAATCGATTTCTTGCCTTCCTTTTTGATTGGTAGTCGGGTGTTACCGACCCATAAATGGGTTTCATCCAGCGTTATGCCGTCATAGACCTGATAAGTTACCGTGACCTGTCCATTAGAAGCGTAATCTACAAGCACAGTTCCCACTTCTTCAGCGTACCCTTCCGGTGATCCGTTGAGAGGTGTGTTACCTCCACCTGCGTATAAAGTCATCATATAGGTGCCTTTGCTCAGAGGGCCAATCGACCATCCCCAGTTATCGAACTTATTCCTGAAATCCCATGCTTTACCGTCCAGGTAACCCCAAGCAGTTTCTTGGTGGGTTTGAGGTACAGGAAGTGTAACTGTCTCGTTGTCCTGGTTGGAGTCCGTTCCTCCCGCCGAGGCGGTGGCGTAGTTGGTCACACTTTCCGCATCCAGGTCAGCCTGGGTGATCACATAGCTGGCCGTTCCGGTGATGCTCTCACCAGGATCCAGGTATCCATCCAGGTTACCCACTGTGTCAACATTCGGGAAGGTTACAGTGGCCTTGTCATCGGTGGCAGTCACAGGCCCTGTTAGTCTTACATTACCGGTATTGGTTACCAGGTAAGTGTAATTTATTACTTCGCCTAAGTCTGCATAACCGTTGCCATTGGTGTCGTTCCATATACCTGTTTTTACCAGCCTCAGTGCTGGCATCACTTCGGCGGTTACCGTCTCTGAGTCTTCATTTGAGTTGGTGGTGCCATCCGTGGCATAAGCGGTGTTGGTCACACTGCCCGCATCCAGGTCAGCCTGGGTTATCGTGTAGCTGGCGGTGAAGGTGGCTTCTGCCCCCGGGGCCAGCGTCGCAACGGTAGCGGGACTGGTGGTTGCCTTGTCGTCTACTACACTGACATTGTTAAGGGTCACGTTTCCGGTGTTGGTCACCACGTAACTGTAGCTGATCACGTCGCCTACCGCAGCATAGGTGGAAGGCGTCGCGGTCTTAACTATGCTCAGCGCCGGTGCCGGTACTGCGGTTACCGTCTCTGAGTCTTCATTTGAGTTGGTGGTGCCATCCGTGGCATAAGCGGTGTTGGTCACACTGCCCGCATCCAGGTCAGCCTGGGTTATCGTGTAGCTGGCGGTGAAGGTGGCTTCTGCCCCCGGGGCCAGCGTCGCAACGGTAGCGGGACTGGTGGTTGCCTTGTCGTCTACTACACTGACATTGTTAAGGGTCACGTTTCCGGTGTTGGTCACCACGTAACTGTAGCTGATCACGTCGCCTACCGCAGCATAGGTGGAAGGCGTCGCGGTCTTAACTATGCTCAGCGCCGGTGCCGCTGGCGGCAGAACATTGGTTCCTTCGCTGTCACTATTGTTTGCCGCATTAGGATCACTTGTGATTCCCGTAACTGAGACCCGATTGACCAGGTCGGCTGAGCCTACAGTAGCTGGCCCATTATATGGAGCCGTTCCAGTCGTTATCGTTGTAGGTGCGGTTGGAGAAACCGTGACTGTAACTGTAATCGTAACTGATTGCAGCGGTGCGATAGCTCCTATATTGCATGTTACAATCCCGGCAGAGGATGTCCCAGTACCTCCGGCCCAGGTCGCACTTACAAAAGTTGTGTTAGCATCCAGGGTATCGGTTACAATCACCCCGTTAGCAATCGTAGATGCACTGTTGTTTCTAACAACTAGTGAGTAGGTAAGTTGATTCCCGGCTACTACGGGATCTGGGCTATCGCTCTTGGTTATTGAAACATCTGCTTCAGCTGAAAAAAATGAGCCTACTTGAAGAAGTGGAACTGTTTTGTTGCCAACATTTATAGTATCTCCACTGGCTGTTTGCGCTGATACTATACCGGTTTGGACATTACCCGAGATGCCTGCAGGAATCGTATTTTTCAGGACTACCCAGATTTCAACAATAACAGTATCTCCGTTGTCCAGACCGGATATCTGGATGGTGCCCTGAATCTGTTCGTTGCTGGTGCCCGCATTTACTACGGTGTCGATCCAGCTATCTACCTTGGCATTCGCACCCGGATCAATGCTGGCTGCATCCGCATAGTCCACAAACGCAGCATAGATCTTATAAGCTGGGTCAAATCCAAAATCCCCCCCGCTTGTAACCTTTGTCAACCAGTAGGGGGTTACCTTAATGAACCCGTTCTCAGGTGCGGTGCTGCCAGACACAGTAATCTTTAATTCGAAAGGAACAATCTGCCCCAGTGCCATATCCTTTGGAGCCAAAGACTCCACTGAGTCTTTGGGATTACCATACACTGCGTTGGCCAAAGGATCTGCGAACCGGCCTGCGCCTCCAGAAGGTCCAGGACTTGGCAGCTGCGATGGTAGTAACTTTGTATATGTGGGCAAGAACGGTGCATTGTTAACTGCGGGATCCGCTGCTGACCAAGTAAGGTTATAGCTCCCGCCCGCAGCTTGAGCCGGTTGCGGTGGAACTCCCACCATCATGCCCGCCATGAAGGTAATTAAAAGTGCCACAAAGAACATCGATCTGATTTTGCGCTTATATACCCCCGTGTCCATATTTCATACCACATCCTTTCCTTAATTATTAGGAGAGTTATCAGCAACGCCATTTATCATACTCAATTTTCCAACCACCTCCTTAACCAAATTCTGTTGCCCATATTGTTATTATTGAAAAGGGAAGAATGATTGCCAGAGGTTCCTCCCTATACAACCTGGTATGTTAAATTGATCAATAATCCGTCCTGAACACAATCAAATTGGTATCCACCTCATTTCCCGCCGAATAAGCACAAAACCGGCCTTGATGGCCGGTTACGCTGCTAGCTCCCCGCAGGATCAAAGCGTCCAAATACGATCCAGGGATCATTGCTCTCCAAAGTACTGCAGTATGAATTTGGTAAAGAAAAACGGCATCAAACAATATACTCGTTTAATGCCGTTCAAAGTATAACTATCAAATCCGTACCGGTTTGAGATTATACTCCTTAGTTGCAAAGTGGGTGAAAAACGATCTGCAATTAATCATTTCTCGTGCACCGATATTTTTTTCCGAATCCACTTTCAGGTGATCATTACAAAATTGATCTGAGCCTTATCACTGGGGAGCAGTATCAAACAATATTGTTTTCAAACATCATCATCAAGCATAGTGTTTTTTTATCTTTGTTTAATCGAAAACAGGTGTATTCAATGTGGTTATTAAACTCTTGCTCCAACCATTGCCGCGCCTTGCCTGATTTATCATTAATCAAATAGTCCCGGATCTGGAGCACCATTCTCTCTCCTTCTTCCGTTACAACAAGAGTTTCCTCAATTGGAGTCAGACCATCATCGAATTTCATTATGATAATGTTTTCCCAGATATGAACACAGGTTTTGTCCGGACCCTTGCCGAGGGATTCTTTATAATATTTGGTGACTGCGCTTCTAATTTTGGCTTCTATGCTATGTGGAGTGATTTGATTCCCCATCGTTGTCACATCCTAATCAGGTTGCTATTCAAATTCAGTGGGCGGTTTGTTCTGTATTCCCTTTTAAAGGACTTTTCCGATACTCCTGTAATTTTGATTCAGACACAAAAACCGGCCATTGTGGCCGGTTACGCTACTAGCTCAACTCAAGGTCAAAGCGTCCAAATACAACCTTGAGGTCATTGCTGCCTTTAATACAAATGCTGTATGTTTTTTTTATTTTGTATACTGTATTACTGTCAAAGAAGTGTAACATAATAAAGGCCAGTTATCCACTATTAAATCCCGGAAATAATTGACCTCAGCAACACTAGACTTTTTTAGTTTTATCGCGGAAACACATTTCAGAATGGAGAATTAACTACATTTTTATTATACTATATATCGATACGTTATACTTGCCTGCGGAAATAAGGTCGACCAATCTTCTTGGGCTATTGTGAATATTAGATCATGTAGAATATTGCTCTGGTCTTTACTGCATATATAGTCGATTTTCATTGGGTTGAAAATGAGATTAATATAGTTACGGAGGATTAGCAGGGGAAGGATGATCATAGCCACAATTGGGGTGACACATTCCTAATTGAATTGATAATTACTTGCCGGTGGAATTAAGAATCCGGAACCATTCCCCCCAGTGCCGTGCCCATCCCAGTGAAGTCCATTTTGTATTGAGATACTGCCCCTGGGCAAAAACATGCCAATGGCCAAAATACCAAAGTGGCGGCTTGTAACGGTGCAGAATCTGCGACAGGATTTGACGGGAGGGATCTACCTCCGGGTATTCCCGGCGGCTGTATTTTTCGACAGCGAATTCCTCCGGGCAGGTGTGGGAAATAATTATGTCTATCATCGAATCCGGCAGCTCGCATACATCCTGGTCGCAGATCACCTCTTGGGGGAACCAGTCCCAGCCTTCAAAACGCCGGTCCTGATCTATGGACTGGGCCCCACCGATAAATAGAATCCTTCTTCCATCCTCTAGTTCAAGGACCGAACCCCTGGGCATATATATGATTCCTGGCGTTATCTGAACCGGCTGGCCCGGGATTTTTACCAGGGGATGCAGGTGGGCCAGGTCATCATTGTTGCCGTCACAAAAGTATATTTTGGTGTGGGCAGTATTAATATCCGCCAGGTCCTGATCATCGATGCGCGGCCAATATCCGAAATCCCCAACCTGCAGGACTATATCCGGTTGCTCCTGCTCGATAAGGCAATTCAACCTGGTGAATTCACCGTGAAGATCGCCCAACACAATTATTTTCATACCCCTACCCTGTCAGTCTGGTCAACCTATTATGGCCGGACTGCCTTGTTCCTTCACTTTATTGGCCAGAAGCTCCCGCACTTCCTGGGCTGAGCGCCAGTCCCCTTGGCTATATGCGGGTATATGATACAATCCCATAGCCTGAAGCAGCTGCTGAAAGCGCTGGACCGTCAAATCCGGGTACTCATTTTTTTCCTCCCGCACAACTTCAGGCCTGGCAATTCCCAGCCGTGAAGCTAATTCAGTTTGGGAAATACCCAGGAAAATCCGTAAAGCGATGAGCTGCCGATTGATGGGCAGACCCTGCAACGCCGAAACATCCCGGTCCTTTAAACGCCGGTATAACTCTACGTCCTGACAACTCTGCTCCAACATCCGGGCGGTGCATCCGGTGAGGCATTGGATTTCGTGTTCAGAATAACCCCGGATCTTCATGCCATCAACCTGTTTGTTAAGCTGTTCTGCTCCCTCCTGGCATTTGGCCTGGGCCAGCTTGTATTGGCGATCAGTTTTTATCACGCCGTCACCTCCTCTATCTTGATTATCCCTTTGGTTCGATGGGAGTATTTGTCGGTACGGAAGAATTTGATCTTTGGATCTATCATTTCCTGGCATTCGGCATATTCAGGAGTGTGCTCCAGGTAAACAGGGTACATTTCAATGTGGTGCCTGAAGGCCATGGGATAGCCCAGTTTTCCGTCCACACCCAGTTCAGGTTCGAACCGCCAAAATTCAGGATCCTGGTCTTGCAAGGCCTGTTCTGCACCAGATCTCCAAATCTTTCTCGGTACTACAAAATAGACATCCATATCATTGGGGTGAAATTTGTCGGTGGCATAAGAGCCGTCGATGTATACTTCGTTGATGCCAACCGCTCGTAACTGCTGGTAGCGCCTTTTGAATTCCTGCAGCAATTGCAGCCTCCAGGCAGTATCCCAGGACTGTCCTCCTCCTGGTCCCTGGCCAATAAATTTCTCCAACTCCTCCAGGGATATGGCATGGTCGCCAGGCGGCAACAAACCGCTCTTTGCAAATTTCAGCACCTGATCCCCTCCCCCAGTATCATTATAACCATCCCCCTGACGGGCGACTAATGTTTTCTCAGCTGAGTCTTTAATGCATTTTATGTTTGATGAATATTGCTGCGCAGGCCATGGAAAAAGCGAATGTGCCAGCAACGCAGGCCGCTATAGGCTCATAAGCAGCAGCCTGTCCAGACAGGAAGGCTCTTGTCAGGTAACCTGTGATGGGCATTAATATTAAACCTTTGAGAAAGAGAATCAAGATAATAATATCGATTATTGTCCCGTATATTGGTGACATCTACTCACCTCCTTTTCAGGTATACGGTTTCACTCAAACTCCTCCATCGGATGCAGCGGCCGGCTGTCTAGAATATGCTCTACTTCCTCAAATCCAGCCGGAAAAGCGTAGTTGTAGCGAGAGGGGAGGGCGAACACGTAGCGTGAATTGCGGCCTATTTCTGTGGGTGGAATAGGTGCAGCACCCACACTGAATTCTTCCTTTAAAAGACTATTCCATTGTCCGATGGAAAATATCATGATGGGTATATCCTGGCGCGGCACCGTCGCAGTCCAGCCGGGATGCCTGATGCTCAAAATTGGACCAGACTCCACTATCTGCCCGTTCTGCTGTCCACCTATAGATCTGCCCTCCCAAGCGGTGATGATGATCGAGTAATTTCGCCAACTTGGAGGCAAGGCGAAAGTGAAGCCGTACTGGGTATTGCGGTAAACAATGCCGCCATCAAGGTAGTCCCCCAACTCAACGTCATCGATCAACCATTTACCCCCAAACTGCCTCAGGACCAGCGCTATAGAACGCTTGGCAGCATAACCCCCCGAGATTTGATCCTGGCCCGTTATTTCAATGATTTGTCCCTGCACTTGGTAGGATCTATCCGGCATCCTTGCCAAGCTGGATATTTCAATACGATCAGGCCACGGACTTGAAACCAAGCGTCCTGGAGCATTATATGGTTCGTCTTTCCATCGAGCCAGGAGTGCTGGAGATACCAAACTGCCATAATTTTCATCCAGGCTACGGTTCACCAATTCCGTTGGCCCCATTAAGGCAACATTCCGAAGCTTCTGACCAAACATCTCCACTATGCTGGCAATGGTCTGTCTCTCCAAAATTTCATTCGCTTTCTGGTCGCCATTGCTCCGGACAGTACTGGAAATATTCGCGCATCCCTGCAGGCAAAATACACAGGTAATAATAAGGAAAGCATACAATGTTCTTTTCATCATGCAGCCCCTCCTGTGCTTGGATTTGCCTGACCATCCAGTTCTCACTATGGCAGATTTAGTAAACTCCTCGGTGTGATTATCTTATCGCAGTTGATGGCCTGTTGTTTCATAAAAATAGAGGTTATTGGTCCGCTCTACCCAATAACCTCACCCTGAACAAAATGTAAGCTCCAACGAACCTTTTCGACATTCTTCCTTAACCTCTGCCTTCCAACTTATGTTTCCCATCTTTCACTTCTCATTATACCTTCATCTTCTTGGATCTCATTTACTCTTAGTCTATCTCAACTTTATTCTATTTCCATTTTCTTCACTTTCTTCTTTTCAGATTCCTGTGAGTCAAACTTCCATATTATAAAATTGTTATAAACTTTTTTCTTTGATTTCCTTCGGATATAGTGAATCACTTCACCGGTATTTCTGATCTGTCCTGATGTTTGTTTCTGTTTTCCGGCTCGTTAGGTTTTCTGTCTTAAGAATTCCTTGGAGCTTGTATACACTATACTATGCCCTGATATTTCTGTCAAGGATTGATGCACACAGAGAATCGTTTTTATTTTCACTAATGCCCTACACGGTGGAGATCGTGAATTCATAATAAACATCTGTGTGCGATCCTGATTGGGGATTACCAAAACTGCGCTCCCAGAATTTAACCCTGTTATTGCGATCGACCATTATAACAGTGGTAGCCAGGGTCCCATACTTAGAACTGGTAATAAAAGCAGGCCCCAGCATTCTTTCCAATTCGACCCCGACGCCTGTATCCGGCAATTCGTTATCTGCCGGTATGTCCCGGTTGGCCATAATATTCCAGATATCAGCAACATTCACTTCTTCTCCAGCCAGACATCCTGATAAAGCCTGGATTCCCCGGGTAACCTTAGGCCAGGGAACATCCAGCAGGTTATTGCTCAATCCATGTAATCCTCTATCCAATCTCCTGACGTTGTTTTCCCGATTGGACAAATAGTAGATCGTGTCCACATCCCCAGCCAAAAGACTGAAACCCTTGTAGAGGTTCCCCCTACTGACCAGTTGGCTCATAAACTCTGCGCTTGTTTCGCGGCTTTTTAGGAATTGAGCTGCCAGTAAACCTCGGGAGGGCATATTGGATGGATAACTCTTTGGCTCGCGAAATACAGTCACGGCAGCAAAGCGTCCTTCAGTAGTTATTCCAGTCCAGGTGCCTTGTTTGACTGTGTCTATGCCTGCCAGTATGCGAGGCTCTTCGGTCCAGAAATGGGCAGGCTTAGTTGGGCGGTCATAGAATTCGTCACGGTTGCCGGTAATGACAAGTTTGTATTTGGGATGGCAATCTAATGCCATGAGAATAAGACACATGTTTTGTCCTGCTTTCTATATTTTTGTTTACTGCAAATATTAGTGAGGTTGACGGTTCCGGAACATTTACCAAAGTACCGGGTACCAATCCTGTCTCAGGAATTAATTACAGTATATTTTTCCCGCCCAGGTTTGCACAAGGCAAAAATAAAACTTAAAGTTCCTAACAGTCACAGTTGTTATATTTCTTGTCTTTTTGCCAGCTTGGAAGTACACTGTTTTAGGGAGCCTGGGGACCAGACCCCATCTATCTATCCTCTACAACGTCTATTAATCAAGGTGTAAGACCCTTCTATAGGTCTTACACCCTTAATGAGGTAATAATAAGAAGATGACAAATGATTTCAGCAGCCTGGGCATAACCCTTCCCATTTTGAAAGCTTTGCAGGAGATGGGATTTGAGGAGCCAACCGAAGTTCAACAGCAAGCCATCCCCCATATTCTCAAGCAGGAAGACGTGATCGTGAGATCGAAAACGGGCAGTGGCAAAACAGCTGTTTTTGGCGTGCCCATCTTACAGCTGACCGATCCCACAGCCGGCGGACCGCAAGCCCTCATACTCACTCCTACCAGGGAACTGGCCGTCCAGGTGGACAGCGATCTCAAGCAAATGTCCATACACCTGGCTCATAAGACCACCGCGATTTATGGCCAGCATAATATGAACACTGAAATTCAGGCTCTGCACAAGGGCGTTACCATCGTGACAGGCACCCCTGGGCGGGTATTTGACCATTTGGGCCAGGGCACTCTAAAAACCCAAAATGTCCGTTTTTTGGTATTGGATGAAGCCGACCGCATGCTGGATATGGGCTTCATTGACCAGGTTAAAAGGATTATCAGGAAACTTCCCAAGGACAGGATCACCATGCTGTTTTCCGCCACCATCCCCACAGAGGTTCATGCTATCTGCCGTGATTACATGAAAAACCCGATTACTATTGAAATTGAGTCCCCAACCATGACGGTGGATGCCATAGAACAATCCTATTATCGGGTTAACCACAACGAAAAGCGCACCCAGTTGAACCGCCTGCTCTTGTCTGAACAGCCGGAAAGCTGTCTCATTTTTTGCAATACCCGCCGCGCCGTAGACACAGTTCAGAGTTTTTTAACGCGGAAAGGCTATGCTTCCCAGGCATTGCATGGGGAGATACCCCAGGTCAAACGGCTGAAAACCCTGCAACGTTTCAAAGAGGGCGATTTTCACCTGTTAGTGGCCACCGATGTGGCCGCCCGGGGTATTCACATTGACGATTTGTCACTGGTGATAAATTATGATGTTCCCTTCGAGAAAGATGCGTACGTGCATAGGATTGGCCGCACCGGCAGATCTGGCAGTGGTGGTCGCGCCATTTCTCTGGTTACTGGGGATGACATAATGACCCTCTACGAGATCGAAGAGCATATCGGCGCTCGCATCGAAGAAGCTGATTTGCCTACAGATTCGTTTTTCAATGAAAACAAATCATCCATCGATAATTGGATTAAAGTCAATTCTATGCAGAGCCAGCCTCAAGTAGTGGCGATTGCCTCAATCCCCAGAGAATCCGGCGGCAAATCCACAGGCGCCAAGACCAGGCAGCGGCCTAATCGGCGTCGTAAACCTGCCCTGGAAGCTGGCCAGGAGCCCAAAGCTTCCCCCGCGACTAATAGGGGGCCGGAAACCGAGGGTAAAATCCAGCCTGCTCCACCGGTGCTGAAGGCAGCCGCGACTCATTCCGCAGCTGCTAAATCAGTCCAGGCCCCAATTAAACCAGAACCAAGTCCCGTTTTAGAGACCACCGAAAAAATGCCGCTGTTTAAGCGCCTGCGGCAGCTAATTTTGGGCAAGTAAAGATCAGTTCAAACATGATCCATATTCCTTCAGGACCTGGAGCGCCTTGAGTGTAATCCACTTGGAGGGCTGGCCTTTTTTTTCCACATCCACGAGCGTCTTACCGTTGAAGGAATTTTCCATTTTCCAGGTTCCATCCCGCATCTGTTTCCCGCGCAATATCTCCAAAGCATCATTTAGCCTTGGATCCCTGACTTTAAGCTGCGAAAATATTCCCAGGAGTTCAAGGATATCGGTCTGGTACATCAGTGGAAATCCAATTTTCAGCCAACCGGGCCGAGATACCTCTTTCAGGTTGTGGCTTTTCTTATACAAATGGTGTTTCAGGAAATATTCGCTCAGTTCCTGGAGCTTATGTTGGGTAGCGGAACTCCTCTTCTCAACTGGGATTGCGGCTAAAGCTTTCAAGGTTTTCGCAACTCCCATGTGGCAGGAATGGCGCCCCCAACACATGGCGTATCTTTCGTATGCTTTGCCGGTAGGGGGAGACTCTGCTGCATCATCAGTCCGCTGATAAGTATTTATCCAATCGATAGCCTGTTTTACTCTTTCATCATCCAGGTATCCCAACTTTATCAGGCTATAAACCATATTGCCGGTTAGACAGGGAACAACTCCGCTGAACAGCCCGGTGCCGGTCTTCGCACTCTGGTCATAGGCAAAACCAGCTGTGTCAGTATTTTGGGAGTGGTGAAGTATGAATTCACAAGCGTGTTTAATCCTGCTATCAACAGGATCGGCGCCCATTTCCGCCAGTATTATAAGGTTCCAGACCGCACCACGGTATTTGTCACGGTAGAATCTTTCCGGCAGGCCCCATGACCCGTCATCATTCTGTTGGCTGAGTATAGCCGGCACTGCACCTGTATCCATGATGGCCTTGCGGGCGCTCCTGATTTCATCACTTTTCGGTTTCTTGTCCAGCAGCGTAGTGAGCGCGAAGTAGCGCACTGAAGGATTATCTTCTTCCAGCAGCCATTCCAAAACCTGATCGGGCATGAATTGCCTCCTATATCAAAATGGGTATTCGGCACAGATCATAGCCATAAACTTATTTCCTGCCAGATGGCCAGGATGTTATAACTGCTCTGCCCTTCTGCCCCATTTAATGGTGAGCCGGAATTTTATCCGCTCATTGCCAGGTTGGTGACAATCTCCTGATATCTCTCCGTTGCAGCAGCAGAAGGCTGGCCCTTCAAACAGATATCGAGACCGGCCAACTTTTTATTCGGTCTCTCCACGATCAGCCTTCCCTGGTGGTCCATTTTGCTCTGCAAGACTTGTAAAGCCTTCCGGAATCGGCTGTCAAGCCTGGCCTGAGCATAGAACGAAAGAACATAAGTGTAATAGAACAGGTTGTAACGCAAAAACGGGTATTCGACCTGCATAAAGAGGGTGCCCATCCCGTAATGGCAGGGTCCGATCGGCAGCCGGCTATCCCAATGGGCAAGCAATGTCTCGACTGCCCGATTGAGATCTGGGATTTCATCCTGCTTTCCTGTACAGCGGAATGCGTCCATTGCGAATAGCGTTACCCCCGGATTGGAATGATCGGTTTCCGGTCCCCGGCCGTAGAGAAACTTTTTACAGCGCCAGCCTCCGTCATCGAACCGGTTGCCCAGAAGGTGGTTCAACATCAATTGCACACGAGAATCGCCAGTGTATCCGTTTCGGCACAAAGCTGCGGCTGCAATCGCGGTTTGGCAGGGGTATACGGAACCCCGGGGAGATATCTTGACCCTGCCATCCGCCTGACAAGCGGTTAATACCAGATTAGCTGCCCCTTGCAGGGCCTCGTGGTCCCTCGGCACCTTCAGGTCACTCATAATGAGGAGTGCGGTTAACGTGCTTATCGGTCTTTCTATACCCAGCTTGCCTTCCGGAGTGGCCCAGAAATCGGCTCCGTTGGCATAACGAGTTGACAGCAATTTTCCCAGATCATTCCACTTCATCTCATGTTTTCCCATCTGCCCACCCATTCCTTATGAAGCACTCAACCTCATCAGGATTGTTCGTTTTCCTGGAGGTGGCTTCCGTCGCAAAAAGGCTGATTTTTAGTTTTGCCGCATCGGCAGAGCACCAGGCTGTCTGCCTGGCGGATGAGTTCTCCAGAGTGATCAAAAACCTGCACCGGCCCCTGCACCAGCAGTGGGCCCTTATTTACCATCCTTATTTTGACTGCTGCACCAGTGTCCACCTGGTAGTCCACTGAACCCGGCCCCTTGGCCAGAGCGGGATCTACCGTCGAGCCTTCCGGTAGACTGTATCTTATTGCGTGACTGGGACATAGGTCGATGGTCCTGATTAGGTCCTCGGTGGAACAGGTTTCTATATTTATCCAGGGCTGTTTGGCGGGATTGAACACCCAGGGCATTTCCTTCCAGCACTTGCCTGCATGAGAGCACTGCTTTGGGTACCAGTGGACTACGATGTCCTTGTTCCGGTATTCTTTAACCGTTTCTTCTGCTGCTGGCTTCTCCGGTTGTTTTGCCTGCCTTTCCACTTCATTGAATAAATCCTGGCTGGCACCGCACAAAGGGCACACCCATTCAGGGGGCAAATCCGCAAAAGGAGTTCCGGCCGCAACTCCATTTTCCGGATCACCTATGGCCGGATCGTACTGATAACCGCATATTGAACATTCATGTACCGACGTCACATTCGCTACCTCCAATACTCATAATCTATAGGACCTTTGCTCATTCCGCGCCTTCTTGGGTTCGCTTCTTGTACCAATATTATATACTAATTTGATCAAGTACTTGGGACGCGAATAATCCCCTTCTGATGGAATCAGGCCCTGATGCTTGATATCTGATGGAATGAAAAAGCCTTTTTGTTGATCAGCAACAAAAAGGCCATCATTATTTCTGCATTTACTTGATTCTATCGGTTGAACAACCTATTCTTTGCCATTCCAGCAATAGGTGCATATTTTGTCCTTGTCTATTCCAATTGCTTCCAGCATGTCATGGAGGTTCTGGTACTTCAGCGTGGAGAAATTTAGTATCTTGCTGATGCATTTTACCATGGCATCATATTTTTCACTGCCGGGATCGCAATAGACGGCAACCGATTCAGGTTCCTTGCCTTCCAGTTCGATGATGGCCTGTCTGGCCGCCAGGTCCAGTTCGGAACGGGAGGTAGAGAAGTTCAGAAATTTGCAGCCGAACACCAGGGGCGGGCAGGCGGAGCGGATATGGACCTCACGGGCTTTGCATTTGTAAAGCAAATCAACCGTCTCCCGCAATTGCGTTCCTCGCACGATGGAATCGTCACAGAAGAGCAATCGTTTGTCGGCAACCAGTTCTGGTATGGGTGTAAGTTTCATCCTGGCCACCAAATTTCTGATGTTCTGATCCTGGGGCATGAAACTCCTGGCCCAGGTCTGGGTATATTTGATAAAGGGACGTCCAAAGGGTATCTTGGCCTGATTGGAGTAACCGATTGCATGCCCTACGCCGGAATCAGGAATACCCGCTACCATGTCTATTTCTACATTATCGTTTTTGGCTATGGCTGCCCCATTCCTGTAGCGCATAACCTCTACATTCATTCCTTCATAGGTAGAAGATGGGTAGCCATAATATACCCATAGAAATGCACAAATCTTCATCTTCTCCCGGGGCGGGGCGATCTGTTCAATCCCTTCCGGGGTCAGGAGAACTATTTCCCCCGGGCCTAGTTCGTAATCCGGATCATACCCGAGATTCGGAAATGCACAAGATTCAAAGGTCACACAGAATGAACCCTCTTTTTTCCCAATGATAACCGGGGTGCGGCCCATTTTGTCCCGGGAAGCATATATGCCATTTGGGGTCAGGAGCAGAACCGAACAAGACCCCTCGATCAATTCCTGGGCTTTAAGCAAACCGTCTTTGAAGGATCCCTCCTGGTCGATTATAACTGAAACCAACTCGGTGGCATTGATAACCCCTTTGCTGGTCTCCAAAAAATGAATGTTCTTGCTGCTGAAGGCTTGGTCGGTTATCTCGTACAAATTGTTGATTCGTGCCACGGTGCAGATGGCATACTGGCCTAGATTCGACCGGACCGTCAGTGGCTGCGGCTCCGTATCACTTATGCAGCCAATGCCCATTTTCCCTTTCAGGAGGGGCAAATCGGCTTCAAACACCGCCCTGAAAGGCGTGTTTTCGATATTGTGTACTGATTTATCAAAACTTTCTCCGTTCCAAATTGCCATACCTCCGAAACTGGTGCCCAGGTGCGAATGGTAATCCGTACCAAAATACACATCAGTAACGCAATCCTGCTTGGATACGACTCCAAAAAATCCGCTCAAAACAACTACACTCCTTATCATCATTCAGTCTGTAAGTCGGTATGCTGGTAGCACTGTTAATATTATATGGCATCGCCAGAAGATATTCATGTATTCATGGGTCAACCTCAGGCCAAAGACAGAGGCAGCTACAGTTCCACCAATCTTTTTTTGCTGGCCGTGCTCAGGAACTGTCTGGTCCCAGGGTAATCTGCCCAAGGATCCTGGCTTGATTCGAGCCGCAGGTGGGAATTGGCAATTGTCCAATGTGCTCCTCCGGTAATAGACGCCAGTTCCCCCCAGGAACAAGGCATGGAAACCCCCAGACCAGACCGGGCTCGTGCGGAATAAGCGGCTGCCGTGGTGGCTCCACGGGTGTTACGGTTGTAATCGATAAATATTTTCCCGAGCCTGTTTTGGGGCCCACTGAGTGCCGTGAACATGCTAGGAATCACTCTAGCTAGGTGCTGCGCTGCAGCGTTGGAGAAATCCTTGACCTTGCTCCAGCTGTCCCTTGGTGTCAGGGGGACCACTATATGCAGACCAGATCCCCCACTGGTTTTCAAAAAACATTTCAGCCCCAGTTCTTCCAGGAGAATACGGGTCAACTCGGCTGCCTCCAGCATCATCGACCAGGAGGTGTTCTCCCCGGGATCCAGGTCGAACACCATCCGGTCAGGCTTCTCGCAATTGGTGATACTGGCATTCCAGGTATGAAATTCGATGACATTCATCTGTACCGCGCCGATAAGGGCTTCTGGGGAGTCTATCTCCAATAGAGCTGGGTGTCCAGGATCACAGGCAATGTCTAGAAGTTTTAAACCCTGGATTTTCAAAGTTTCAGCGTGTTTCTGGAAAAACATCTGGCCTTCGATTCCAGCCGGCGCACGTAAAAATGAAACCGGCCGGTTGTCCAGTTGGGGTAGGATCCACCCGGCCGCACGCCGGTAGTAATCTGCCAAATCTGCTTTGCGCAATCCGGTGCTTGGATCAATCACCCTTGCCGGATTGCTTATGGTCAAGCCAAGGTACTCGGACACTGCAGGTCCTGATGGGTAAGGAGGAGGTTGCTGATCATTGAGTTTCTGCCCTGGCAAGCTTACGGCGGTTTCCCTGATTATAGTTTTGGTTGGCTTGTCGTCCCTGAGTCCTCTAAACACCGGGTGCCTTACTTTTCCGTCTTTGGTCCACCCTGTAAAGGCAATCTCGGCAGCCTGCTCCGGCCTCACCCACCGGGCTTCTATATTGGGCGGGTCATAGAGCGGACTTCGGTCCGTGCTCAACGACTTGAGCCTCTGCTGCAATTTCGCTTCGGTAAGGTTATCAAACCCTGTCCCGACCCGTCCTGCATAACGCAAGCGACCGGTTTCATCGAAAACTCCCAGGAGAAGAGCTTTTAAGCCCTCCTTCCTGGTTTGTGATTCAGTGTAACCTGCCAGGACGAACTCCTGCCGCTGGATGCATTTCAGTTTTATCCAACTGCGGGTCCGTCCTGATACATAGGTAGAATCATTTTTCTTGCCCATAATGCCTTCCAGTCCCATTCGGCAAGCACTATCATATATATTTTGGCCTGGGGCGTTGAAATCCTCACTGAACCTGATCTGGTCGGTAACTGCCTGGCCCACAATCTGAGCAAGAAGTACACGCCTATCTTCCAATTTCGCCTCCCGGAGATCAAAGCCGGCATAGAATGGCAGGTCAAACACATAGTAATGAACCGCCTCCATGCGGGATGTATCGAAAGCCGCCTGCAAAGCGCCGAAATCTGGCAAACCTTTTTCTCCAATAATCACCAGCTCGCCATCCAGCCAGCCAGAGTCTATGCTTAGTTCTCCAATAGCCGGGATGAGGTCCTTTAGTTTTTGAGTCCAGTCCTGGCCATTGCGGGTAAAAAGCCTGACTTCCGACCCGTTGATCCTAGCCAGGATGCGATATCCATCAAATTTGATTTCATAAATCCAGTCTGGATTGGCAGGTACCCTGTCAACCAGGGTAGCCAGTTGAGGCGATAAGACTTCCGGAAGTGGGCCTGGTTTTGCCCCCCCTGGCAACGTAAACATTTTTTTACCTGCAACCACGCTGTCCGGCCGGGCGGGGGACGCGTCGAACTCAGTTTCGGGCCGGGCAAAAGCGTCGCGTTCCTTAACCAAGAGCCAGGAATCCTTTTTGTCTTCAGATTTCTTTTTCATACGAACCAAGGCCCAGGATCCCTGGAGTTTCTCTCCGTAAAGCCGGAACTTCAAGTTCCCTGCACTAAGTCCCCCCTGGGGATCGCCAAGCGGTACCCAGGTCCCCCGGTCCCATATTATCACCGTACCCGCCCCATATTGGTTAGGGGGTATCTCGCCTTCGAAGCTAGCATATGCCAGGGGGTGATCCTCAACAGGCACTGCCAGTCGTTTCTGGGAGGGGTCCAGACTAGGCCCCTTGGGCACAGCCCAGCTTTTCAATACCCCCTGCAGTTCCAGGCGCAAATCATAGTGAGCGCGGCGCGCTGAATGCTTGTGCACTACGAAAGCCAGGGGTGAGTTTTCGCCGGCCAGGTTGGCCCGCGGTTCAGGCGAGATACTGAAGTCTCTCTTCTCCGTGTATGCCGCTAGCGGATCGTCAGTCTTTTTCACGATTACAAATGCCGCCTTTTTTTGTCTTTTGGGTGATTGATCAGCCTAACGGGCTTTTCCGCCGGTCCTGCCCTTTTGGGCGGCAGATACTCCCTCTTTCCTGCCCGCTAATTTTCGTTGCAGGCTTCGGCGCAGCAGTTCGGTCAGGTCGATGACTTCGGCCCCGGCAGTTCCAGTTTCAGCTTCTGGACTCACAACGGTTTCGATGCGGCCTAGCTTCACTTTCTCTTCCACCAGAGCCATAACCTGATCCGTAAATGAGTCCTTGTATTTCTCCGGATTCCAGGTTTCGGCCATAGCCTCGACCAGTTGCCGGGCGATTGAGAATTCGCGTTCATCTAATCCAGCATCACCTGCTGGAGGGAGTTCCAGTTCACTGGTAGGACGCAACTGATGAGCCCAGCGCAAGAGGATCAAAACCAGGGCCGGGCCCTCAGGCAAAACAGCTGCCAAGTGCTGTTTAGAATGAATAACCACCCGGGACAAGCCTACTCGATTCGTCCCCATCAACGCTTCGCGCAACAGGGTATACGCCTTGACCGCGGTCTGGGCAGGGACCAGATAATAAGGCTTCTCGTAGTATCCCAGCGGTATTTCCGACACTGACACAAAGGATTCGATTTCAATAGTCTGGGTGCTCCTGGGAAGTGCCTGCTTGATTTCGTCCTCACTTATCACTACATATTTGCCTTTTTCATAGGCGATGCCTTTGATAATCTTATCATTTTCTATTTCCTGCCCGGTTCTTTTATTTATGCGTTTATAGCCCACCAAATCCATAGTTCTTTTATCGAGCCAGTCAAAATCCAAGCCTGTCTCACTGGTGGCGGTATGCAAGGAAACGGGGATATTCACCAAACCAAAGCTGATGGCCCCGGTCCATATCGCTCGCCTAGAAGTCACCTTTACCCCTCCTCCTTTTCTGAAGCTTCACTTCGCCATGCGAAAATCGGCTCATGAGCAGCTTCAGTATCTCTCGTTGCCTCGATGATGGTCTTGATAGCTTTGACCAAAGATGCTGATACATTCTCAAGCCCCTGGGAATCGCAATATTCCATAGCGTTCTTCAATTCGTCGGTTGTCCTGGGCCATGATATTACCGGGTGTTCACCGGCAGCTATCTCAAACAATCCATCAGGTCCTAGTTGGGTCACCGTTTCATCATCCAAATACCCATCGGGGACTATGGTTACACAGGGAATAAGGAAAGCATCCGCTACCATTTTATAAAGCCACAGACTTCTGCTGCCCCCGCAATCAATCACTGCTATGCCTTGCCGGTTAAGGTCCTGCCCCAAGCAGTTACCGACATAGCTGACGAAGTGTTTTTCGGTGGAGCCCGCCACCAGGATCAGCCCCTTGGCGAAGAAGAGTTCATTATGCTCCGTGTCAAAACAGTTTAGGAGTTTAAGTTCATTTTTGACTTCCTCTGCTATCTGCTGGTCTGGGCAGATTATAGCTTTGGTCCCCTCCCTCTGGTTCCTCTTTACAAGACATACTTCTTCTGGATGGTAGATTTCCAGGAACTCCCGGGAGTGGGTGGTCAGGAAGACTTGATTATTAGCGCTTATGGAATGAAGTACTTCATGGAAAGAACGCTCCTTCAAGGGATGCAGGAATATCTCGGGCCCTTCGATGGCAAACACTGCTCCATCCTTTTTCAGTTCTTCGTAGGTCCTGAATATTGCGGCCACGATCGCGCTCTGCATTCCGGCTCCTACTCTTTCCGCAGAAGTGGAAATTCCCATTTGGTCCACAAACATCTGCAGATTCTTGTAAACGTCGACCGGATCAAAAGGGGCGAAAAGTATTGAAACATCCTCCTGGTCCAGACCCATTTCTTCCCGAGTATTTTGGTTTATCCTGGCTTCAATTTCCATTAGCTCCGGCATATGCAGATAATTGTATGCTTCTCGCAACTTATACTGAAACGCCTCTTTGCGGGTCATTTTCTCTTCACCCTTAGGCGTGAGCACTTTAAACTGAGTTTTGTCATGGGCCAGCTCAGTATTTACCACATTCAGGAGCTTTCTCAGCACTGACCAGCGATATCCCGGTTCATGGCGGTGATAATCCCGCAAAATATCGATATATATGAAAGGCAGAGATTCTTTCAATTCCCGGGATACCTTCAAGTCATACCATATTTTGGCTTGTTTTCCCTCCTGCAATGGCTCAGCTGGATACTTGATAGTCTCCCCGGCGCCATTGATACAATTATAGTCCGTAGCCAGGGTCCCTTTGGGCATACCGCGGTGGGCGCGCTTGTAGGCCTTGCCGCGCAGTTCAAAGCCATGGACTTTAATGCTCATGTTTCTCCAGATATCTATGGGATCGTCGAAGTATACCTGGATAATTATGTCATGGCTCGTATCCTGACCGAAAAAGTCATCCTGGGTGAAAGTTCGGTCAGTCGGCCACAACTCGCCCAGAACCAGATTCACCGCCCGCAGAATATTGCTCTTGCCCGCATTGTTGTCCCCGATCAGAACACAATAGTTACGAGGGTAGATATCAATGTTCTTGATGCTGCGATAGTTTTCAATGTGTACCCTGGCAATACGCATAAGTTTCTCCTTGCATGGAGCCTTCAAATTTCATTTCCTTCCGGGGTCTATTCCTGAACTAATTTTATTGCGCCATGGCTCCAGAATGCTAAATTTCCCTGAGGAGCACCAGATGCTCATGAAAATAATGTTTCCTATTATCAATTATTACACAGTTTCAAAACGTTCACTGCAAAATTGAGCAGGCCTATATCCGCTTCACCAGCTTAGTTGGCTATTATTCAGACCCTGAGCGTGCCTCGGAAACCTCTGGAGGCATAGTAGCTTTCCGCTCCATTATGGTATACAAAGACAGTATCATAGCGGCGATCACAAAAGAGGGCTCCGCCGAGTTTTCTGATTTTATCCGGTGTTTTCACCCAACTCGACGTTTTTGTATCGAAATTCTCTAAATTTTGCAGGTCTCTATATTGCTCTTCCGTCAAAATCTCAATGCTAATGACTGCAGCCATATCCATCGCATTATTTTGCGGTTGGTTTTTTTTCCTTGAGTCCATAGCTTGCCTGTCGTAACAAACGTTTCTGCGTCCTTGGGGGCTTTCCGCTGAACAATCAACAAAAATGTATTCATCCCTCTTCTTGTCATGACCAATTACGTCAGGTTCGCCGCCAGTCTTCTCCATTTCATAAAGAGACCACACCTTTTCATGATTGTTTTCCAGCTTTGCTTGCAATATAGACCACTTAACTCCTTTATGGCGGTTTTTATTCTGCTCGAAGCGAGATTTCAATATCCCAAGCATTTCTTCAAATTGCTCTGGGGACAGCTTTCTTCTCTCAATTTCCATTTATATCCCCCCAAAACGGACCCTGATTGACCGTGTGTTTCCATTACCTTGTCCTGCTTTATTATAATTTACCCTATTCAGTCGTTTCTGCTATGTAATGACACATAGCGTTGGTATGACATTATTTTTGTTCTATTTCTGTTACGCATTCGGTTTTTATTTTTTCAACTAGGAACTGCAATGCATCTATGACATGCGGTCTTATATCTCCACCGATCAGCACATACATTATGTCATCTCCAACCTCCAGGTAGCCTTCATTAAGCCATACTTTCACCTGGAAGATGCCATCCATTGTATAAGTTGCGGCAATCGCAGCATCTACTTTCGCTGCATCATAAGCGAATTCCATTCCCTTTACCAATGAACCATCTTCCAGCCCTTGGCGTACTTTGGCTTTGGGCGTCTGACGTACAATGCCATTGTGGACTAAAAACATTCCCTCCTGTAAGGCATTTGGATCGGCCTTAGCTTCTCTCAGCCATACATCAACAGATGGTGGTACTGGTTTCGTTTTTTCAATGACCATAATTCCATACACTCCTTTTTGAATCACATCCAATTTGTGCTCTCAACCTTTAAGTCTTCATTAACTTGATTTTTGTTTGCATTCCATCCATTGCGTAACCGGTTCCCAAAACTTGATTGGCAGTTGGAAAGTTGCGGCTTATCCTAATACCGCTAGAGGAAACTCACTGTATAATGGAATGGCTGTGAATATAAAATTCTTCCTGACTTGGCTGGTATTTTTTCTCCATTTTCTCTAAACTCTCGTCAAAGCGTTCAGCGTCTTGTTCATCTATCTCAAATACCGGACTCTGATGGTAGACCCATTTTCTCCCGTCCAAGACATCCGGTCTGAGTTCTTTTACCATCATTGCCGCCGGATATGAACCATTTTCGAGACAGACATTATACTTTTTGCAGCTCTTAAAGCCGCGGCTTACATAATTATTCGGATTGCCAAATATTACGATCACATCATAATCAAACGCAGTCGCCCGCTCAAAGGAATACTCCATTAATTTTCTTCCGTACCCTTTTCTCTGATATTCCGGCAAAATGCAGACCGGACCGAAAGTAATTATGTCTTTTTCTTCCCCATACTCGTCAATAAGCTTGGTTTTCGTATACATGATATTCCCGATGATCTGATTATCCACTTCAATCACCAGGTCCAAGTCGGGCAGAAAGTCTTCGTGGGATCGCATCACATGAACTAAATAGTGTTCAACACACCCCGGAACATACAGATTCCAAAAAGATTTCCTCGTGATCTCTTCTACTCTCTTATAATCGGCTTCTTCTTCATTCCTGATCTTGATCATTGTGTGCATCTATGAACCTCCCATAATTAACATCTATGTGGACAGCATTCCCGGAATTGCCAATACTAAGTTAGTATCTACCAATCAAGGTTCCCTTGTGTCCAGACTATAATCTCGAGTTGACAAAAAAGAACCGTCCCCTGTGTTTACACAGTTCTAATGATCAGCCAGATAAAGAACATCCAAATCGTGGCGATAGGAACTGCGTAATACCACTTATTGGGCTTGCCATTTTGCCACATCCCTTCGGCTTCTTTCCTAAACCGATTAAAAATATCTTTAGGAATGAGCCGAATTGTGAGTGCAATCAAAGCTGGCAATATGATGATGTCATCGAGGTAACCAAGTATGGGTATAAAGTCCGGAATCAAGTCTATGGGCGATAAAGCGTATCCAACTGTTATACCTGCCAAAATCTTAGCAGCCAGTGGAGTGTCTTTACTTTTCAAGCTTAAAAACACAGCCGGAATATCGGTTTTCAGTTGTTTTGCTCTTTCTTTTAGATTCATAATATCCAGCTCAATTCCGTTTCTCTCTGTAAAAACAGCTCAGATTCATGACAACATCCAACCCTACCTTACTTCAGCGCTCTGCTCCTGGTAAGCAGGGTAACAACTTCAACTTGGCTGGTCTGGGGGAACATATCGATGGGTTGGACTATGTTAACCTGATAATCGGATTTAGTTATTATTGCAAGGTCGCGGGCCAGGGTGGCTGGATTGCAGGAGACATAGACTATCCTTTTGGGTTCGATCTTAATCACTGCATCGATCAGTTCCCGCCGGCAGCCAGCCCGGGGTGGATCAAGCACAACGACCTCAAAGTGTTCATCAAGGCGAGGTACAATTTCTTCACAGGATCCCTGGATGAACCTGCAGTTAGTAATACCATTGGCGTAGGCATTGCGCTTGGCATCCTTGATCGCGTGGCGGTTGTTTTCAACTCCTACCGCCCTTTGCACCGTTTTGGCGGCGTTTAGGGCTATGCTGCCCGCCCCGCAATAAGCATCCAACAGCCTATCGCCTGGCTGCAGGAAACCGTATTCCATTATCTTGTCCATCAGAACCCCGGTTTGGACCGGATTGACCTGGAAAAAAGCCAGCGGTGAGATCTCAAAGTCAATGTCCCTTATGCGTTCCCTGAGAACCGAGTCTCCATAGTGGAGCTGTGGTTTCCCGTTGTCAAGACTGTAAATCGATGCCACCTCCTGGTGGTTGAGCAGCCTGGCATAATCGATTTCGCGGGCACCTGTACCGCTGAAGATAAGCATAATATCCTGGTTACAGGATGACTGGCGCACGGTTATTCGGCACCCCTCGGGCACTCGCAAATTCGAGAGGTCTTCTTGCAGATAACGGCTTATATCCTCCATTTCCGGGCTTATGAGCAGGCATGTGCCAACCGTGACTATTTCCCGGCTGCCTGGCCGAAAATAGCCCATGGAAAGTCTGCCGCCCGCAATGGTGCCGATGTGCCATTCAACCTTGTTGCGATAATGCCAGGGATCTTCCATGCCCAGCACCGGCTCTGCTTTGACTGCTATGCCGCCGATTCTTTCTATTGCATCCTGCACCACCTGCCCTTTAAGCTGCAACTGGCGCGAGTAGCTCACATGCTGATAGGAACAACCCCCGCAAGCACAATAGTGCTGACAAGGAGGCTCCAGCCGATCGGGAGAAGGCTCTAAAACCTGAATTAGCCTTGCCCTGGTAAATGATTTCCGGTTGTCAAGCATCTCGATATCAACTGTCTCTCCGGGAATAGCTCCGGGGATAAAAACCGCTTTGCCCTCGATCCGAGCTACACCCTCTCCATTATGGGTAATACTTTCTACCAAACAGTGCAATTCATTTCCTCCATATTTTTTTTGATGTTAAAAGAGCGGAAAAACCATGTTTTCCGCTCCGTTACAATATTATCGTCCCAACTTCCCTATTCAGATGCAGTTATCAGTTGGCGCCCTTCATTGAAGGCCGCCAGATTTACCTCCAGGGCCTTTGCGGGCACAATTTGCCTTATGGCATCAACCACCTGGTCTTCAGGGAGATTGATAGCCTGGCTGAGCATACCCACCAGCACCACATTGGCTGCTTTAATGTTTCCGCATCCCTCTGCGATACTGGTTGCATCGACTATCACTGTCCTGGGAACCAACCCGGCTATTTTGTTATGGATGTCATCAGGATATTTGGCTTTACCGCTCATTACCGGCAGGGGATTCACCCGTTCATTGTTGATTATCACCATACCGCCCGGTTTCAAATAGTCCAGCCAGCGTGCTGCCTCAATCTTTTCAAAAGCCAGGAGCACATCCGCCGTGCCTTTACTGATTATGGGGGAATAGATCTTGTCCCCATAGCGGACCTGGGTAACCACACTGCCACCCCTCTGTGCCATGCCGTGTACTTCGGATACCTTGACATCATATCCCATCGCGACAACGGCCTGGGCTATGATACGACTGGTTAAGAGAGTGCCTTGCCCGCCTACCCCGACTATCATAATATTGGTGGTTTGTCCTAGCATTTCTTATCCCTCCACTTTCTTGATGGCATCGAAGGTACAGACCTGGGGACAGAGACCGCAGGCTACACAATTATGATTCATGACCGCCAGCTTTTCTTCGTCGAGGAATGAAACCCCAGCACACCCAGTCCTGAGGCAAAGCCGGCACCCTTTGCAGAGCTCGTTGTCAACATAGTACCTTTCAGTTTGTATCGACTTATTCAGGAGCACACAGGCGCGTTTAGCGATAATTACCGACGGTTCTCTTCTATTCAACTCCTCTTTCAGTGCCGTCTGCAGCTGGTCTAGTTGCAAAGGATCTACGATCCTCACATTCTTGATTCCAACCGCTTTTACCAAACCTTCGATGTCCAGCTTGGGGCTGGTCTCGTGGCGGATATTCATTCCTGTGGCTGGATGATCTTGGTGTCCGGTCATCGCGGTCGTATCATTGTCAAGAATTAGGACTGTAGAAGTTCCCTGATTATAGACGATATCGATCAGGGGCGTTATTCCTGAATGGACAAAGGTCGAATCACCGATCACGGCAACGCACCTGGAGGCAAATTCTTCACCCCGGGCCTTTTCCATACCTAATGCGGAACCAATGCTGGCCCCCATGCAAATGCAGGCATCCATGGCTTCCAGCGGGCTGAGCGCTCCCAGAGTGTAACAACCAATGTCCCCCATGACTACAAGCCTCATCTTGTGCAGAGTATGGAAAACCCCGCGGTGAGGACATCCCGGGCACAGCAGCGGAGGCCGGGGCGGTATCTCTTTGTCGAGGCCAAAACCAGCTGCCGGCGGAGTCCAGGATAGTTTTTCGGCGATCATCTCCGGACTATACTCGCCCTGCAGTGTAAAAATCGCTTTGCCTTCGGCCTTTATCCCCCAGGACTTCACCTGTTCCTCGATAACTGGTTCAAGTTCCTCTATCACTACCAACCTGTCTACCTGGGATGCGAAATCAGCTATCAGCTTCTGGGGCAGAGGATTGGTGATTCCCAGTTTCAGTATGGAAGCTCCAGGCAGGGCTTCTTTTACGTATTGATAAACCACCCCGCTGGTGATAATGCCAAGTTCTTTATGTCCCCATTCGATACGGTTCAAGGGACTGGTCTCCGCATATTCCCTAAGCCTGTCGAATTTCTTTTCCACTTCCCCATGGCGCATGCGGGCATGACCCGGCAGCATCACGAATTTGGGCCCATTTTTTTGATAGGCTTTCACCTGTACTTCTTTTTTCTCGCCTTCGGCCACCATGGTCTGGGAATGGGCGAGGCGGGTGGTTATGCGCAGCATCACCGGCGCATCGTATTCTTCACTGAGTTCAAATCCCAGGCGGGTAAAATCAAGGGCTTCCTGGCTGTCAGCAGGCTCCAACACGGGCACTTTGGCGAAACGCCCGTAACCTCTGTTATCCTGTTCATTTTGGGAGGAATGCATGCCAGGATCATCGGCCGATATGAACACCAGGCCGCCGTTTACCCCGGTATAGGCAAAAGTGAACAGGGGGTCGGCAGCCACATTCACTCCTACATGTTTCATGGCTACGAGAGTGCGCGCTCCCCCGATAGAAGCCCCCGCTCCAACTTCCATAGCTACTTTTTCGTTGGGCGACCACTCGGCATATACCCCTTCATACTGGGCAAATGTGCTCACTATCTCGGTGCTGGGTGTCCCGGGATAGGCAGCAGCGACTGTCGCTCCAGCTTCATAAGCTCCGCGAGCTATGGCCGCATTGCCAATCATCAATTTCTTCATCTAAATCCTCCGTTCTCTAACAGGATAGTTTATTCTGTACCATTCACTTATGGCTCCACTCAGCAGTTCCGCCATGTTATAAACTAGAGCCAGTCCCGGGCGTCTTTGGGCTCTTGTTCCCTGCTGTTCATGTTTGGCAGCGACAATGCCGGTTATGGCAATCTGCCCCACTGTAGGCAGATTTCTGGCCAGGGCCTTGCCGGGGACGATTCCGCCTTTTTTGATTCTTATCAAGCCGATCTCATCTTCCCTGCCCGCAGATGCATCTACTGCGACGATGATCCTGTCCGCATTGGCTGCCCGGGCATATTTGAGCCCTGAAACCAAATTTTGCGCGTGCAGGGGATGATCGAGGGTGCCATAGACGATAAGTTCAGGTTCAAGGGAACTGAGCATAGAGCCGGTCAGAGGCCCAAAACAATCCAGCACATGCCGGTCAGTACCGATGAGCACAAACATCGGTTCTTTCTGGCAATCCTCCAAGGCAACGGCCAAAGCATTGACGAGAATAGACAGGGCCGCTTCTTGCTGGTGATAGACTTCGGTAAAAACCATGTCTTACTCCTGCTCCGCGAAGACCTTTTTGAGCCCATTGATAAAACGCTGATTTTCATCCTGGGTCCCGACGGTAACCCTTATGAAGGTTGGATACCCGAATATATCCCCGGTTCGCACGATAATCCCCAACCTCAGCAGGGCTTTGAACACTGCCTGGCAGTCTCTGCCCGTGTCCAGGAAGATGAAGTTGGACTCGGTAGGCACATACCCAAGTCCCATCTCCTTGAGCCTGTCATAGAGGTATTTTTTGCCCTGCGAGTTGACCTGGCGGCTTTCCTCCACATGCCGGAGATCATCGATGGCTGCCAAGGCTCCGACCTGGGCCAATAGATTCACATTGAACGGTTCGGTGATCATCTCCAGGGCCTGTGCTATCTCCGGGGTGGTAAAACCATAGCCTATCCTGAGCCCCGCTAGGCCATAAATCTTGCTGAAGGTGCGCAGTACGATGGCATTGCGATTTGCCTTGACAAATTTCAATCCGCTAAGAAAATTTGGATCTTCGACGTACTCCACATAGGCTTCATCAAATACCACCAATACATCTTCCGGGATCCGGTCCATAAAGCTCTCTATCGCTTCTGCATCCACGATTGTGCCAGTGGGATTGTTGGGATTACAGATAAATACCATCTTGGTCCGTGGTGTAACCGCCCTCCGGATATTCTCCAGGTCATGGGTAAAATCCGTAAGCGGTATTTCAACACATTCTGCACCCATAATTCTAGCCGTAAACTCGTATTCGGCAAAAGAGGGTTTGGCATAGATGATCTCGTCGCCATTACTGAGAAAAGCTATAGCCAGCAACATCAATATCTCGTCTGAACCGTTTCCAACCACTATAGACGACTCGCCGATATCATTAGCTTCAGCCAGGCGTTTCTTAAGCTCGAAACAATTGGCATCTGGATACTGGTGCATCTGTCCCAGGGCCTTGCTTATGGCTTCCCTGGCTTTGGGGGAAGTACCCAGCGGATTCTCATTGGAAGCCAGCTTTATTATGTCTTTTATTCCCAGTTCTCTTCTGACTTCTTCAATCGGTTTGCCGGGCACGTAAGGTTTCAGGCTGAATATTTCCGGTCTGGCCTTCCTTCTCACAAAGTTGCGCATCAAAAAATCTCCCATCAACCATGGTCCATGGTTATCGTTTATCGCTCCAATCTATTAATCCCTTAAAGATTTATTATACCGCAACAGATCCCGAATGGTATCGATATTTCTGGCCTGGGATGACATATCGCTGAAATCGATATTCACTAAAGTAGCATGGACTATGTCCCGCAATTCATCATCCGGGTGACTGTCTTGCCATTCCCTGAGCAGGCTTACCAGTCCCTGATCCTCCTTCCCCATCATTACCATGTCCAAGATGGAGAGCAGGCAGTGCATCTCTTCTTTAGTGATTATATTGTTCCGCAGGTGAAGATTGAGGATGAGATTCACCGTATCATCGTATATTTTCTTGCGCTTGCTGTCCAAATCTATCATCAGGCGACTACCTTGGTTACATCCCTCATGGTTTGACGCTGCAGGTCGAAATGGATTGGGAAACCGATGCCGCTTTGACCATCGCGGTTTTTCTCCACAAAAATCATATAATTGGGTACAATATCGTATTTCCTTAGTTCCAGATTTTCCTCCTGATCCTCCTGGGATATGGGCGTCAGTTTCAGCATCAGGTCACATTCGTTCTTCATGCGCTTGGCCCCCTGCAGGGTACCGTCAGGATTAAGCTGCACCAGGCACATAACCACTATTTGCAGGTTCTGGGCCAGCATCTTCAGGGTTTTGACAATCTGTTCCAGTACCTGCCACTCCTGCAGTCTGGGATCAAATTTATCCATGCGCCCCACGTAATCGACTATCATCATATCTATGTTTTTCTGGGCCTTGAATTTGCGCGCGATAGAGATGGCCTTCTCCGGGGTCAGGTTGGGACATGGGTATGAATAGAAACCGCTCTCTTTCAGTTCGGAATAACCGCGCAAGATGCGGGAAAGTTCGGACTCGGTGAGTTCACCACTTCGAACCTTGTCATGGGGGATACCGGAGAGGATGGAGCCCCATCGCAAGGCTATCTGGGTCCGGCTCATTTCGGTATTCAGGTACAAAATATTTCGTTTCTCTTTGATGGCTACGGCTTCAGCTGTATGCAGCGCAAAGGAGGTTTTGCCATGACCGGTTTGCGCACCCAGAATTATGAGGTCGCCCGGCTTGTAGCCCAAGGTGATGCGATTGAGGTTATAGAAACCCGTCGTGACACCATCCAGGGGTATGACACCCTTGTGTTTATCCTTTATCTCTTTGTAGTGCATGAAGCGCTTTTCGACTTCGTCATAGCCAAGCTTGGCCAAGTCTGATGGGTCGTCAACATGATCGTCGATTTCCAAAGCGGTGAGATTGGTCAATTCCTCTTCTGCCGCCAACAGCAATTGTTCAACGTCCCGCTCGGATTCTGACTGGAGGGATTGGAAACCGTGCTTTAGAAATGCGTAGAACTTGCGCAGCCGGCTGCGGTCTCTAACCTTTTGTATCCAATATTTGATATTCCCATCGTAGATATAATGCTCGGCTATATATTTTATTTCCTCGCTGTCTCGCGTACTGGTCAACATCCCCAAATTATGAGCTTCCTTGATCAGCTCCACATAAGTAGGACGGATTTCCCTTTCGTACAGGCTCTTGGTCAATTCATATATGGTTGCATGCTGGGGTGAATAGAAATCCGATCCCTGCATGGCATTGCACACCTCAATACATGCCTCTTCTGAATGCAGCATCGAAGACAGTACCCGTCGCTCACTCTCCAGATCGAAAAGGGTAGCTTCTATATCCCGTTCCGCCATGTCTTTCGCATCCTCCATTATCAATGCCAGGGCTAACCCTGGCATTAATTATACCTTACTTTTCAGTTCCGCTAAAATCTCCGGTGGCACATAAAAATCATATTCAGCTTCACCACGTTTGGGCTGAACACCTCCAGGTCCGGGGCGCGGGGCCGACTTGCCTCGTTTTTTGAAAGCCTGTATTTCTTTATCAACGTCCACCAGGGTCCTGATTTCTTTGCTCATCCAGTTGTTCAACACGCTGTCCACATATTCCAGGCCGCCGTTCTTAGTGCGTTGGCACATGAGTTCACCGGCCTTCATGATCATGGGATGGCTGAATCCCCAGTCATATTTCCATTTGCGATAGACTTTTTGTCGCGCTTCGGCGCTCATGTCCACCCCGGTAAAAGTGCCGAATTCGGCTATGTCAGGATCGAAATGACTGCCCCGGGAAGTGTTTTTGGCTCCGGAATCAACGTAATTGCGGAAGTATACGTTCAGGCCCTCTACACTATTGATGGAATACTCTTTGAGATCTCCCGCTATCCTGGTGATGTCCCGCGGATTCGTAATGCTGCGCTCAATAGCCATCTCCAGCATGCAGAGCAGAAATTCAGGAGTAAATCCATAATCGGCCAACCACTTGCGCAACTCGCTTTCCATTTTGACACTCAAAAGACTACCAGTTTTCTTGGCAATGAAATCAGCAACTTTTTTATAGTTGGGATCCTTCGGCACGGATTGACCCCAGACCGGCTTCTGCCTTTCTTCCTCCAATTCGAGTTCCAGTTGCTCGATACGGGCCAGATACTCATCCACCGGTCTGACCGCCTGCAAAGGCTGCGTCTGCTCAGCCATCGGCACGATCCGGGGATGGTCCCGCAAAACCAACTCCTCTAGTTTGTTCATTAATGGTTCCAGGCGGATAATCTTGTCTGAGAAGCTTTTACTATGACCCTCTATTATGTCGATGATCTCATTTTTGGCCAATTTCTGCAGTTTGCGGGACAACTTGTTGGTGGTGAGGTTGGAACACCCCTGCAAGACCTGCCCTGCTCTAACCCCCGTCTGAAACAGAGGTTTGGTGTTTTCGAAAGAGTAGAACATGGCTGCAATTATACCAATGTCCTCCATGTCCAAATCCAGTTCTTTGGCATAAAAAAATACCGCTCCGGGCATATGTATGAAACCCCAGCGAAGGATTTCCAGGGACGAGGCCTTCTGATGCATGCGTTTTTCAGCTCCCGATAGTGAGGTCTTCAAATTATAGCATTATCTGTCCACAAGGACCAACTTTATAAAGGTCAGATTATTTATATAACGAATACCCTGAAAATCAAATTCCAGGTTCATAATTGATACTCACTTATATCTCGCTGTCGATTTTCCGGAGTTGTTCGATCAGCTCTTCGTACTGGGCTTTGGCGAAACGATCCTGGAACATGTTATTGAGTTTGTTGCGCAGTTTGAGGTATATCGCCTCTGCTTCCATCGCTTTGTTGATCATCTGGGTCTTGTAATCCGGTACCACCTGCAGCATCTTCTCAGCCTCAGCGATAGCTATGGGTTTGAGTTCTATTTCATCCAGCCAGTTTGGTATAACAACCGGCAAATTCAGCTCCTTCTGGATCAGGTTCCCTAAAACAGGAATCACCTTCTCTTCACCATGAACCAAGAACACCGTGTTGGGCTTCATTTTGAAATTTTTCAGCCAGGACATTAATCCAATCTGGTCAGCGTGAGCTGAATACGCTTCGATGCTCTTGATGTCCGATTTGACGGCCACTTGATCACCATGGATAGTGACCAGTTTCTCGCCGTCCAATATCCTGCGGCCCAGGGTGCCCACCGCCTGGTAACCGACAAAAAGGATGGTGCTCTCCGCCCGCCACAGGTTGTTTTTCAAATGGAATTTGATCCTGCCGGCGTCACACATACCGCTGGCTGAAATTATGATCGCGTTACTCTTGATATCGTTGAGCCTGACCGAGTCTTCGCGAGTACGGGAGAATTCCAGGTTGGGCAATTTGAGGGGATGCCGGCCGCCGGTGATCATATCGGTGGTCTCCTGATCGTAATAATCAAAAGCCTTCTGGAATATTTCTGTGGCTGCTATCGCCAGGGGACTGTCGATATAGACTGTCACTCCCGGGTAAAGTTGCCCCTGGGCTTGCAGTGTACTCAAGTCGAACAGCAAGTCCTGAGTCCTCTCTACAGCAAAAGAGGGTATGATCAGATTGCCCCCGCGGGCCATGGTTTCATCGATTATTTTTTTGAGCTGCTGGGAGCGGGTTTCGACCCCCTTATGGAAGCGGTCCCCGTAGGTTGATTCCAGCAACAGGTAGTCGGCGCTTTCAATTATGCTCGGATCCCTGACAATAGGCTGGGATCCCTGTCCTAGGTCGCCGCTGAAAACGATCTTCTCTTTGTGGCCGTTTTCCTCCACCCATATTTCCACGATGCTGGAGCCCAATATATGTCCGGCGTCTCTTAGCCTAACTTCTACCCCCTCAGTCAGCTTGACGACTTCATCGTAGTTGAGCGGGCGGAGTTGGTCCAGGCATTCCAGCGCCTGCTCCGCAGTATAGATGGGTTCAAGTAGGGTTTTGCCCGAACGGCTCAGTTTGCGGTTTTTCATTTCTATTTCTTGTTCCTGGATATGCCCGGCATCCGGGAACATGACCTCGCAAAGATCGACGGTAGCCTGAGTGCCATAAATCGGGCCAGTGAAACCGTAGCGGCATAGTTTGGGGGTCAAGCCGGAATGGTCAATATGGGCATGGGTTAGGACCAGGAATTCGATCGTTTTAGGATCGACCGGAAAATCCCCATAATTTCTTTCCCTCAGTTCCTTGGTCCCCTGGAATAGTCCGCAGTCCACTGCGAATCTGACCTGCGCGGTTTCAATCAAGTAAAAGGAGCCGGTAACAGTCTTCGCAGCTCCCAGGAATTTTATCTTCATTAAAGCAGCCTCCAATTGCACTTGAATTGTGTCTATTATAATGCAAATCTCAGTTGAGCCAGGATTTTTTCTGGGACACGACTATCTATGCCTTTGGACCAACTTGCTCATACGTTCCAATGCCTGGTCTATATTGCTGATACTGGCCGCATAACAACAGCGAATAAAACCTTCGCCGCTGTTCCCGAAGGCATTGCCGGGTACTACGGCAACCTGTTCTTCAAACAATAATCTCTCGCAGAATTCCTCGCTGCTCAGACCGGTGGTTTTGATGGAAGGGAAACAGTAGAAAGCGCCCTTGGGCTCAAAGCACTGCAGTCCGATTTCACGCAGTCCGGTCACGATAAGCTTGCGCCGATAATTATAATCATCGACCATTTTCCGCATCTGATCCTCACCGTTGCGCAGCGCTTCTATGGCTGCCTTTTGCCCCATAATGGGTGCGCACATTATAGTGTACTGGTGGATCTTGTTCATTGCTCCCACCAGGTCAGGATGCCCGCATACATAACCTATCCTCCAGCCAGTCATGGCAAAGGCCTTGGAAAAACCGTCCATAACCAGGGTTCTGTCCTTCATGCCCGGGAAAGAAGCAATTGAAACATGCTTGCCCTCGTAGGTCAACTCGGAATATATCTCGTCACTTATGACCAAGAGGTCGTTCTGGATGATGATATCCACCAGGGCCTGCAAATCTTGATGATTCATGATGCCCCCTGTTGGGTTGTTGGGGTATGCCAGGATCAATACTTTGCTGCGGGGGGTAATCTTGGCCTCCAGGCAATCTGGACGCAGCCGATATTCGTCCTGATCGAATGTCTCCACAGCCACAGCTTTGCCATAAGCCAGTTCCGCGCCCGGGGCGTAGGACACAAAACATGGTTCTGGTATCAAGACTTCGTCCCCTGGTTCCAGGAGAGCCCGCAAAGCGATATCCAGGGCCTCACTGACGCCAACGGTGATGAGAATTCCGTTGACCGGGTCGTAGTCGACCCCTATCTTACGCTTTTCATAAAGGGCGATCTCCTCCCTCAATTCAGGCAGGCCTGAATTGGAGGTGTACATGGTATAACCCTTCTCCAAGGAATAAACGCAGGCTTCCCGGATGTGCCATGGGGTTACAAAATCCGGTTCACCCACTCCCAGGGAAATCACCCCCTCGGACTGTGAGACAAGATCAAAAAACTTGCGAATGCCAGAAGGCGGGATGGTTTGGACCGTCTTGGAGATATACGATTCCATACTCTTCATGGGCTCACCACCAACCTCTTGTCTTCTTCAGGTTCATCAAAAATGAAGTTGTCTTGTTTGTAGCGTTTCAGGACGAAATGGGTCACTGTGCTCTGTACATGCTCCAGGCAGGAGAGTTTGTGCGAAACAAACCTGGCAACGTCTTTCATGCTGCTGCCAGTCACTACCACTGACAAGTCGTAAGTTCCGCTCATCAGATAAACACAGCGTACCTCGGGGAACCTGTATATCCGTTCGGCTATGGCATTGAATCCGACTTCCCGCTCGGGCGTGACTTTAACATCGATCATGGCTGTCACACCATCGCAGCCCATTTTCTCCCAATTTATCACTGTATTATAACCAAGTATTACCTTGTCATGCTCCATCTTGGCGATTGCATCCTTGACCACTGCTTCATCGACTTCCAGCATGGTAGCCAGTGACTTGTCGCTCAAATTGGCATCATACTCGATCAATTCCAGGATTCTCTTCTTTAATTCCATTACCCTGATTCCCCCTTTTTGCATCCTTTTTTGCCGGAAATAAAAAAACTCCCATCCCACAAAGGGACGAGAGTCTATTTCCCGCGGTACCACCCTATTTGGCGCTAAGCCCAACTCATACCTATAACGGCGGCTTCCGGCTGGCTTGTGCTCAAGCATTGACACCAGCGCTCCCAGGCGGCCTTCATTGGTGATCTGCTACCGGTTCCCAGCATGCCCGGCTCTCTGTTCAACAAATCAGCAACTACTCTCCTGATCATGACTTTATTTGTATTACATTTCCGGATATGTTATCACTATAAATCCATTACGTCAAGCATATTGCCCGGTTTTAATCCCTATTTATTCCTGCTCTTTGGCCAACTTGGCTTCTAATTCTTTGACCCGCTCAGCTAATTTGTCGTATTCCGCTTTGCTGATAACCCCAAATTTGGCGCGCCACTCGTCAATCTCCTCACGCACCATGTTGCGGTACTCTGTCTTGAATTCCTCGCCTTTTTGCATTACCTCTTCCATGGTCTGTTTGGCTTCTTCCTTGCTTATTTCGCCTCTTTCCACCAGTTCATCGATAAAAGCCTCGGTCTTTTCTTTGGTCAGACTGATTGCACCCAGCCAGAGGTTCATAGCCTTGTCAAAATAACTCATTGTAATCCTCCTTACAATTAGTATTTACGTTTACATTCAGCATACCATATTGTGGTATGGGCTTGCAGCTTTAGATTGCCAAATATGTGTTAATTTAATGCAGCGGGTCCATGTGAGTATGCGGTTTTCTCCTCTGCACACCAAATTAAGCCAGCATTTTCTCAACCTGTTGATGGGCGATAGTCTCTATGGCATCATCAAGGCTCCCATGGATGGCAATCCCCTTGCGTTCGGCCATAGCCTGGATAAAATAATCAGCCAGAACCGGATTCTTGGGCAATAAGGGCCCGTGCAGGTAACTGCCCACCAGGTTCCTGTAGAGTAAACCTTCAGTTTTATCTTTGCCGTTATTGCCGAATCCTCTCAACACTTTTCCCAGGGGCCTCAGATCAGGGTCATCATAATACGTGCGCCCGCCATGATTCTCGAAACCCACAATGGATGAGGGAGTGCCCCCAATTTCGGCTTCGATCATGATGTTACCGATCAAGCGACCCGGCTCTGCAATCGTGTGCAGCCTAAAAAATGCCAGCCCTGGCATGATCGTACCGTCTGCAGCCTTGTAGAATTCCCCCAGCAGTTGATAGGCTCCACAGATACAAAGGCCGGGCAATCCTTCTTGCACAGCCTGCCATAGTTGCTCCGACCTTGTCCGCAAGTCCTGGAAGACAAGTTCCTGTTCCCGGTCTGACCCGCCCCCCATGAAAAACATGTCGGTTTTTCCGAGATCAACCTGGTCCCCAAGGAAACATTTCCTTATCTCACATTCCTGCCCCAGCCATTCCAGTCGCTTCTGCAGGCAGATCAAGTTGCCACGGTCTCCATAGAGGTTCATAAGATCCGGATACATATGCGCGATTACAAACTTGGCCACATTTTCACATCCTGAAAGCTATTCGAATTTTGATTCCATAAATTATTGATCTCGCATTCCGAGTAAAATTTTGCGGCAGGTAAATAGGGCAGTATACGTACAGAGTATATAGGAAACTTGACCGGCGAGGCTTAATGTATTCTCTATGGCTCTACGCAGGTCGGATTCGATCATGATCTTACGGGTATCCAATCCGGCATACTTGAATCTAAGCGCCATATCCCCGCTGCGTTGCCCGGAACATACCAATCCAGCAATCTTATCCTCCGCCCGGGCCAAAATCTCTGCCTGGGTATCCCAAATCCAGCTTATGTCCCGGCCATCAGCAGCATTGTCGTTGAGGGCCATAAATATGTTCTTGGTCTGGGGATCACCATTCAGCATAGCCAGGCTCTGGTCAAATCCGGTTGGATTCTTGACCAGGATCAAAAAGACCTGTTTGCCGCCGACAAAAAAAGTTTCCATCCGTCCAGCCGCTGGCTGATGGGTGGCTATGGCTCTCCTGATGATATCCTTGCTAAATCCCGCTTCCAGGGCCAGGGCCGCTGCTGCCAAAATGTTGTAAGCGTTGTAAAAGCCTTTTGATCGGCTCTCCAATTGCATATCACCTATTTTGAAGGCAATACCGTTTTCTAATGAGAGTTCACTGCCCAGATAGTCGGGCTGCTGGTTGTGGTGGCCACAATGAGGACATTGGAATCTGCCCAGCTGGGCATAGTGGTAATAAGAATATTCCATTTCGTGTCCGCATAGCATGCAGTACCTGCCTTCCCTGCTATCAGCAATATCCAGGTTGTCATAGACCGTGTGGTCAAAACCGTAGTAGAGACACTTGAGGCCAGTAAGGGAAGGCCAATGAGACTGGAGGGGATCATCCGCATTCAATATGAGCTCGATGCCGGTGTCCTTCACCGCGCTGGTGATCAGCTTTACTATAGTATCCAATTCACCGTAGCGGTCAAGTTGGTCCCGAAAGAAGTTGGTTATCAAAACATAGCGGGGTTCTATTATCTGCAGCAAAGGGGCTACGTTGGCCTCATCAGTTTCCAATAAAGCGTAATCATGGGTGCGTTGACCGGAAATATCGGAATTATGGATGAAAGCAGTGGTTATGCCAGCCAGCATGTTGGCCCCGGCTTGGTTGTGGACAACGCTGAAGCCTTGTGCCCTGATGATAGCGGAGGCCATGTTGCTGGTGGTGGTCTTCCCATTGGTTCCGGTTACTATGAAACATTCTCTGGTTATATTCCGGCTCAGTTCAGACAGTAGGGGTGGGTATATGAATAGAGCCAATCTGCCGGGCAGATTGGTCCCCTGTTGACCTATTGCCCGGCTCGCTGCGATCAATAATTTGCCGGTAACCAGCGCCAGTATTTTGCGTAGTTTGAACATGGCTCCCATCCTTGCCTATCAGATCCTGTTCCAATATTCCGAGATTGGACCTCTACCAGGGCGATTAGCAGTATCGGCCAGCACTTCTCTATATACCTCTTCCAGTTTCAATGCCATATTGCGTGAGGAGTATATTTCGGCTTTGGCCAAAGCATTCTGCCTCATTTCACTTTGCAGCACCTCATCTGCAAGGATACTGCAAATAGCTGTAGACAATCTGCCGGTGTCCTCGTCTGTGAGTATGCCGTTGATACCGTCATCAACCATCTCCTGCACCCCGGGAGCCCTAACTGCTGCAATCGGCAATCCGGCGGCCATGGCTTCCAGCAAAACCAGACCCTGGGTCTCGGTTAAGGACGCAAAAACAAATACATCCGCAGAACCATAAACATTAACCAGGACTTCAAACGGCAAAACGCCGGTAAAAATCACGTCCGAATCCAGGGACAGGTCCAGGTCGATTACCAGCTTTTTCAGTTCTTCCTCCATTGGCCCCTGCGCCGTAATCACCAGTGTAGTAGCCGGCATTTTGTCCTTGACTTCCTTGAAGGTTCGGATTAAAAAAGGCAGGTTCTTCTCCTGGGTTAGCCTTCCTACGAACAATAGGATGCGATTGGCATCCGGAATAGTATAGTTCTTCCGCAGCCACTCTTTATCCCCGCCCGAAAATTTGCTTAGATCCACTCCGGTTGGGATTATGGATATGGGGGTAGTGACATTGAAATCCCTGACTATGGATTCAATCTCCGCCGCCGGTACTATTACATGGCTGCATATATTGCAGAAATTGGAACTGTACTTGATGGTCAGCTCCTTAGCCAATTCCTGGGCCACCACGAGGTAATGAACATACTGGTCATAACGCGTGTGATAGGTAAAAACCAGGGGCAGGTTGAACTTCCTGGCATATCTTAGCCCCACTCTTCCCATAGTAAAAGGTGAATGGACGTGAATGATGTCCAGTTTGAGGCTCCTCACCAGATGTGTCATACCCGGGTAAATAGGAATAGCCAGTGTGTATTCCGGATTGGTGGGCGCGGGTATAGAGAACAATCGGTAAACATTATCCTCGTCTTCACCCTCATAATTGGGGTACCTGGGAGCAAATATGTATACTTCATGCCCCAGCCGAATCAACTCTTCCCTGAAACTGGCTATGGAAGATACGACTCCGCTGGTATAGGGCTTATAACTGTCAGTAAAGATTCCGATCCGCAATTCATCGGCCTCCTTTTAGCTGCCTAGAGATACACAGCACCCCTCCTATTAACACTAGGGGCTTCCCGGCGGATTCTGAAAAAATCCGCCCCCGGCGTGCAATTGATTTTGGACGATATTGACTATCTCGGCAATGAATCTGCCTATCCCCGAAGCATTCAGTATCACCATTTTTTGCAGGGCATACAAAACCAAAGCCCCCAGCACGGTAAACCCGATCGCCATACCGAAACCTCGCGCAACCCCGGCCCAGAAATTGATCCTTAGCAGGCGCCTGGGATTGTTTAGCATTTCCACATATTCGGCGATCCCTAATTTCTCCATCGCCAGGGCAATCTCGTCAAGCTTCTTGACCGTTTTCTCCATGTGATTCAATTCATCATGGCGTCTGGGATCCTGGGGATGATTATGCATGCCAGTCAAATCCTTCTGCTAATAATATTGCGTCAGGCAATCTAATTGTTCAGCGCTTGGATCGGGGCGGGGATCCGGCCTCCGCGGCGGATAAAGAGGGCTGGTGAATTGCCATTTACCTTCATGACCGGAGCATGCCCCAGCAAGCCTCCAAACTCTACCCAATCCCCCTCTTTTTTCCCGGGAGCCGGAATAATACGTACCGCGGTTGTTTTGCGGTTGATCATGCCGATAGCAGCTTCATCGGCGATTATGGCCGAAATTATTTCCGCCGAGGTATCACCGGGAATGGCGATCATATCAAGACCTACCGAGCAGACACAGGTCATGGCTTCCAATTTTTCCAGGCTCAAAGCGCCAGCTGTGACTGCATTGATCATGCCCTGATCTTCGCTCACCGGGATAAATGCACCTGAAAGGCCGCCCACATATGAAGAGGCCATTGCTCCACCTTTTTTGACTGCATCGTTTAGCATAGCCAGAGCTGCCGTCGATCCATGGGCCCCCACTCTGGCTAATCCCATAGACTCAAGGATATCTGCAACGCTGTCTCCTATGGCTGGTGTGGGAGCCAAGGACAGGTCCACAATGCCAAACGGAACCTGCAAACGCTTTGAAGCTACCCTTCCCACCATCTCCCCGGTCCTGGTGATCTTAAAAGCAGTTTTCTTGATGATGTTAGCCAGTTGGCCGAGGTCCACCTCTGGATGCTGCCGGACTGCGGAGAGCACAACCCCAGGTCCGCTGATGCCAATATTCAATACGGTCTCCGGCTCCCCCACCCCATGGAAGGAGCCTGCCATGAACGGATTATCTTCCACTGCATTACAGAAGATCACCAGTTTAGCACAGCCCAATCCATCCTGGGCAGCCGTGAGTTCTGCTGTCTTTTTGATGATCTCACCCATCATATAAACCGCATCCATATTGATCCCTGCTTTGGTGGTAGCGAGATTGATGGAAGAACAAACCCGGGATGTACTGGAAAGGGTTTCGGGTATGGCCTCGATGAGGGCCAAATCGCCTCGGGAAAAACCTTTGTGTACCAGAGCCGAAAATCCGCCCAGGAAATTGACTCCGGTAGCAGATGCGGCCCTGTCCAGGTAGCTGCCGATGACAACCATTTCCGGGCAGGAAAATCCGTCCCCGACCAGAGCTATTGGAGTAACCGAAATGCGCTTGTTGATGATAGGGATGCCATATTCTTTTTCGATGTCCTCTCCGACCTTGACCAAGTCCTTGGCCCGGCGAGTTATCTTTTCGTATATGGCTCTGCCGGTCATTTCACCATTAGGTCCTCGGCAATCGAGAATGTTAATTCCCATAGTGATTGTGCGGATATCCAGATTTTCAGTTTCCAGCATCCTGACGGTTTCCAGGACTTCCTCATTGCTCACGCTAAAAGGCATAATTAACCTCCCATGTTTAGAGGGGAGAATCCGCTTCTCCCCCTTCACAATTCCTAAATCCGGTGCATGTATTTAAAGATGTCTTCATGCTGAACGGTAATTTGCAGTCCCAATTCCTCGCCTTTTCGGTCCAGGATCTCTTTTAAGCTGGGTATATCCACCGAGCTCCTGCTGATATCAGCGACCATCACCATGGTGAAAAATCCCTGGAGGATAGTCTGGTTGATATCCAGTATGTTGATTCCGGCCTCGGCCAATATGGCTGAAATACCGGCTATTATCCCCACCCGGTCATGGCCTAGCACAGTAATTATGATCCTTTTCCCATCCTCATTCTGGCCCATTTCATCCCTCCAACTGCCTTACTACTGAACCGCAGCGCTGGCACAGGGTGGGATGTTTTTCATCCTGCCCGACGGTCAGGTCTATGATCCAGCAGCGTTCACATTTTTCCCCCGGTGCGCTTTCGACCTTGACCCAGACCCCGGTTACTCCTTCCAATGCCAGGGCCTGATCATCGCGTTCAAAATCCGCTCTCATTTCCACCTGGGAAACGATCATGATCTTTTCCAGCTGTTCAGTCAACTTAAGCATTTCCAACCAGTCCGTATCAGCGTAAACAGTGATTTTGGCACCCAGGGAATGGCCTATAACTTTCTTGACCCTGGCTTCCTCTAAAGCTTTGCTGACAACCTCTCGCAGGGCAAGTATCCTGTCCATCCGCTTGGCCAGGGCATCATCCAGGTATAGATCGGTTTCTGATGGCCAATCAAGCAGCTGGACACTGCTAGGCTGACCGTCCTTCTTGATATATCCCCATATTTCTTCACTGGTAAAGGCCAGTACAGGTGAAAGAATAGCCACTAGCACATTGATCAAACGGTAGAGAACCGTCTGAGCACTTTTGCGCTCCTGGTCCTGAGCCGAGTTGCAGTAAAGCTTGTCTTTCAATATATCGAAATAGATGTTGCTGAGATCAACCGTACAGAAATTATGCACTGCATGGAATACCACATGGAACTCGTACTCAGCGAATGCCTGGGTAACCCGCCGGACAAGTTTCTCCATGCGCATCAGAGCCCACTTGTCCAGATCACCTAGCTTGTCATAAGCCACTGTATCTGTCTGCGGATCGAAATCGAAAATATTTCCCAGAATGAAGCGGCAAGTATTTCTGATCTTGCGATAGGCTTCGCTGGACTGCTTGATGATGTTCTTGGAAACACTTATATCATTGCGATAATCAGCTGAAGCTACCCACAATCTCAGTATATCGGCGCCCATATCGTTGATCATGACCAGGGGATCGATGACATTGCCAAGCGACTTAGACATTTTATAGCCTTTTTCATCGACTACGAAACCATGGGTCAGAACCTGGCGATAGGGTGCAACTCCCCTGACCGCCACCGACGTGGATAGTGACGAATTGAACCAGCCACGGTGCTGATCACTGCCTTCCAGGTACATGTCAGCTGGCCACCTGAGATCGGGATGGTTTTCCAATACGGCTATGTGGCTGGAACCAGAATCGAACCAGACATCCATAATATCGGTTTCCTTGGCGAATTCCGCTCCATTGCAAGATGGGCAGGTCAGGCCCGCCGGAACAAGTTCATTGGCATCTCTGGCAAACCACACATCTGATCCATGCTGGGCGAAGAGTTGGCTGATGTGGTTGATAGTTTCCGGGGTGATCACAGGCTCCCCGCATGCGACGCAGTAGAAGATCGGTATCGGAACGCCCCAGGTCCGCTGACGTGAGATGCACCAGTCGCCCCGGTCCCGGACCATATTGAAAATTCTTTCCCGCCCCCAGGACGGTATCCATTCCACACTGTCTATAGCTTCCAGGGCTTTTTGCCGGAAACCGTCGATGGATGCAAACCACTGGTTGGTGGCTCTGTATACGATGGGATTTTTACACCGCCAGCAATGCGGGTATTGATGGGTGATCTGGGCCGCCTTCAAGAGCTTGCCGCGTTTTTCCAATTCCGTGATTATTTCTTTGTTGGCATCGTGCACATATAATCCCTGGAACTTCTCAGCTTCATCTGTAAACCGTCCCTGATCATCTACCGGCGAGATCACAGCCAAGTCATACAATTTGCCTACCTGAAAATCGTCCTCGCCGTGGCCAGGCGCGGTATGAACAGCTCCTGTGCCCGCCTCAAGAGTCACATGCTCTCCGACGATGACCAATGATTCCCGGTCCATGAAAGGATGGCGGCACAACACAAATTCAAGATCCTTGCCCTTGTATTTGGCTTGGACCTCGTATTTCCCCCATCCCAGTTCAGCCGCGACTCTTTCCAGCAGCCCCTCGGCTATTACATACCTTTCTCCGTTGACTGCGACAAGAACATAGTCGAAATCAGGATGAAGGGAAATGGCCGTGTTGGCCGGCAGTGTCCAGGGAGTCGTGGTCCATATGATCACGAAAGCATCTTCAGGAACCAGGTTTTTGCCGTCTTTCACCGGGAATTTAACGTAGATGGAGGGCGATACCTTGTCATGGTATTCGATTTCCGCTTCTGCCAGCGCAGTCTCACAGTCTGCACACCAATATACCGGTTTCATCCCTTTATAGATATAGCCCTTGTGAGCCATATCGCCAAAGACTCTGATCTGGCTGGCTTCGAATTCAGGGCTGAGGGTCAGGTAAGGATGCTGCCAGTCGCCTCTGACTCCCAACCGTTGGAACTCATCCCGCTGGATGGCCATATATTTCAGGGCATAGTCCCGGCAGTAATGCCTGAATTCGATCACATCAGTTTTATGACGGTCGATTCCCAGGCTCTTGATCGCTTGCTGTTCAATGGGCAAACCATGGGTATCCCAACCCGGTACATAAGGGGAATCATAGCCCAGCATGGACTGTTGTTTTACTATAATGTCTTTCAAAACCTTATTTAAAGCATGTCCCATATGAATATCGCCATTGGCATAAGGAGGCCCATCATGCAGTATGAACTTTTCATTACCTCGGTTTTTGGCCTGGATCTGTTGATATACATCGATGTCCTGCCAGTACTTTAGAATTTCCGGTTCCCGGATTGGCAGATTGGCCCGCATGGGGAAATCGGTCTGGGGAAGATTGAGGGTCTGGTCGTATTTGCCTTTGGCCATAACTAAAACCACCTTATAAAGTTTTTTGCCCCTGAAATGCAGCGGCACATTTCTGCATCTAATAAAATACCTCCCGTCCGCGGAGACGAAAGGTTTTGCATGCCTCTAAAACGTATATATTTTAGCATATAGGCCCCCACAAAACAACTGTTGCGCCCTGGGAGCGTGTCGACCAATGGGGCAACCGGTCGCCCTCCAACTGATTTTTATGATCGGGGGCTTTTTGATTCAATCACTTATGCGTTTCTCGCACAAATCCGCAATCCTGCATTCTTCGCAGTGCGGTCGGCGCGCCTTGCAGACCTGCCGGCCGTGATGGATGAGCATGTGATGGGCCAGGCTCCATTCCTGGCTGGGCAGCAGGCTCTTCAAGGCTGATTCGGTTTTATGCGGATTTTTCTCTGCCACCAAACCTATGCGGTTGGCCACTCTCTGCACATGGGTGTCGACCCCCAGGCCCGGCAGTCCAAATCCGACTGATCTGATCACATTAGCGGACTTGCGGCCTATCCCAGGCAACTGCATGAGGACATCCAAATCTTGCGGTACCTGTCCCTGGTACTGGTCCAGCAACATCCTGGATATCCCTTGGATACTCTTGGCTTTCCCTCTATTCAGTCCTACCCCGCGAATCAGAAAGGCCAACTCGTCGATTTCCATGGCGGCAAATTGTCCAGGGGTATTGTACCGGGCGAATAACCGGTCGGTGACCTGGTTGACTTGGACATCAGTGCTTTGGGCAGAAAGAACCACCGCCACCACCAGCTCGAACAAGCTATCGAACTTGAGCATGGTACCAGCCTGGGGATATTCCTGCCGCAAGCCGTCAATCACGGCCCGGGCCCATTTTTTTTTGTTTTTGAGCATACTATCCTCGCCACAGGTCATGATAAACTGCATCACATCGCAGCTTCTTGGGGCAGCTTCACGGGATTCCTGGAGGCCCAGGTTTTTGTGGAGTCAACGTTGATTACTCTGCAACTATAATACCTTGCTCAAAAACGACTGGGTCCTGACATTATGGGGATTGTCAAATATCTGTGCCGGCGCCCCCTCTTCCACTATAACCCCGTCATCCATAAATAAGACCCGGTGCCCAACTTCCCTGGCGAAGCCCATTTCATGGGTTACGACCATCATGGTCATTCCTTCATGAGCCAGGTCCTTCATCACTTCCAGAACCTCGCCTACCATTTCCGGATCCAGGGCTGAGGTTGGTTCGTCAAACAGCATCACCTTGGGTTGCATGGCCAGAGCCCTGGCTATTGCCACTCTCTGTTTCTGCCCCCCCGAGAGTTTGCTGGGATATACATTGATCTTGTCCAGCAATCCTACTTTACGCAGCAGGTCGGTGGCAATGGTTTCTGCTTCCTCCTGCTTAAGCCCTTTGATCTTGATTGGAGCCAGGGTTATGTTTTCCAGGGTGGTTTTATGGGGAAATAGATTAAACAGCTGAAAAACCATGCCGACCCGCTCACGCACCCTATTAATGTCCACTTTCGGTGATGTGATCTCCGCCCCATCTATGAAAATCTGCCCCGCATTGACGTTTTCCAGCTGGTTTATGCAGCGTAGCAAAGTACTCTTGCCAGATCCGCTGGGGCCAATTACACATACCACTTCCCGGGGTGCCACCCGGCAGGTGATTCCTTTCAGAACTTCCAGTTTGCCGAACCTCTTATGAATATCGATCACTTGTATCATTCGGTTGCCATCCGCCTTTCGATGTAGTCGCCAACCAATGCGAAGAATTTGGTCATGATGAAGTAGATTAAGGCAACCGATCCCCATATCCAGGCCGCTTCGAAATAAGTGGAGTACAGCAGCTTGCCCCGAAGCGTCAATTCTTCGGCTGAGATGGTAGCTACCAGGGAGGTATCCTTGAGGACGGCAATAAATTCATTGAGCAAGGGGGGGATTACGATCTTATAAGCCTGGGGCAGGATCACATAGGACATGGCCTGGCGGGTGTTCATCCCTAGAGAGCGTGCTGCTTCCATTTGCCCTTTGTCAACCGCCTGGATTCCTGCCCGCACTATTTCAGCCGTATATGCCCCGCAGTTCAGGGAGCAGGCTATTACCGCTGCCATGAAAGGTCCCGCATCCATAAACAGGGGCAGGATACCGAAATATAACAGCAGTATTTGCACGAACAGCGGCGTGCCGCGAAAAAAATCTATGTAAGCAGAAGCGATAAAAATCAAGATTCGATTCTTTGATAATTTGAACAGACCGGTGATTAATCCTAGAACCATCCCAAACAGCACCGAAAGGGTGGTGATCTTCAGGGTCAGCACAGCCCCTTCGAGGAGGTAATCAAGGTTTGTCGAGACTACCTCCAGCCCATTGCTGGCCATGAGGGTGTCCCAAAAAGCGCTGCCGAACAACAATGATAATGTCATACCCGGCATATGGAGGTTTCCCCTTTCAGATGACCAAAGCCAAAAGCGCGAGATAATACCCGCGCTTTTGGCTTATCACGTTTTATCTCTATTTCTGGTCGCCAAACCATTTCTTGTAGATGGTGTCATAGGTGCCATTGGCTTTAACTTTGGCCAGGCCGTCGTTGATCTTGGCCAATAAATCGGCATTGCCTTTTTTCACCCCGATGCCGTATTTGTCTTCGGCAGCGAATACTTGGCCGACCATTTTCACCTTGTCCTTGCCTTTGGTCTGGATGTAGTAGGAGGTGACCGGCATGTCATTGACGACTGCATCAGCCCCGCCTTTTTCCAATTCCATGAAAGCTTCGCCTACCGAATCAAACACCTTTACTGTGGTCTTGGGGTCCTTGGCTTTGACAGAGTTGGATGCATCCAACCCAGTAGTACCGACTTCCGCAGCCAGGCGTTTACCCTGCAGATCATCCAGAGAAGCTATCCCCTGGGTGTTCTGAGCCACAGCAATAATCAATCCGGCTTGGAAATAGGGATTACTGAAGTCCACTACTTTGGCCCGGTCTTCCTTGATGGTCATGGCGGAGATTATGCAGTCCACGTTGCCTGCATTAACGGCGGGGATCAAAGAGTCAAATCCAAGCGTGTTGATCTGTACATCGTAACCTTCCACTTCGCCGATGGCCCGGATCAAATCCATGTCGAACCCGACATATTGGCCATTTTCGGTAAACTCAAAAGGTGCGTAGGTAGTTTCCGAACCTACCTTGAGCACCGGTTTGGCTGCCGGCGGTGCCGCAGTCCCTGGGGTCGCAGCCTTTTTCGAACAGCCGACTGCCGCAAAGGCCAGACCCATGATCAACATGGCAACGAGCACTAGTTTACCCATCTTTTTCAACAATTCCACTCTCCTTCTCTTTTTTTTGGACGTTCTGCACTTAAATGATATTATAGCCGTCCCCGCATCAATCAACAACCACAAAAGGATTGGTTACAGCGCCTTGAATCAGGGGATTTTTCCTGCTAAGGTTTAAGGAATGATATCAGGGGTTTACAGGTAGAGGTGACATTTGTGATGAGAAAGATAGGCAATCGAACCCAGGCAGACCTTTCCATGCTGATGGTTTCTTTTATATGGGGCGCAACTTTCGTAATTGTCAAAAATGCCCTGCAGGATATCGGGCCATTTCTGTTCGTGGGACTAAGGTTCAGTTTGGCTTTCCTGGTTCTGCTGGTCCTCGCCGGCCGGGAAATGATTAAAATCCGCTGGTCTACCCTGGGCGCCGGTTCACTGCTGGGCTTATTTCTCTTCATTGGCTACATATTCCAGACCCTGGGACTGCAGTACACCACTTCCTCAAATGCAGGGTTCGTCACCGGGGTTTCGGTAGTGCTGGTGCCTATAATTTATGCTCTGCTGCACAAACGAAAACCGTCGCTCCCCACCATATCGATTGTGGTTATCGCCACGGTTGGTCTCTATCTGATCTCGGTCCCGGCAGGATCATTGATCCTGACTTACGGTGATTTCCTGGTTCTAGTCGGCGCATTCGGTTTTGCTTTGCACATCACCTATGTCGACTATCATTCTCACAACCACAATGCAGTAGCGATAACCGGTATTCAGATCCTGGTGGTAGGCTTGATTTGTCTCGCCATCGGTTTGGTTCGGGAGCCATTTCCGGCTCAGTTCACCTATCCGGTCATATTTGCCTTGATCGTAACCGCGGTTTTTGCTACCGCCCTGGCATTCCTGCTCCAAAACTACATGCAGCGTTTCAGTACACCCACTGATTTTGCCGTGATCCTCTCCACCGAACCGGTTTTTGCAGCCCTGGCCGGATACTTCTGGGCTGGCGAACGTCTCTCGCGCCAAGGCATGGTCGGAGCCGGTCTAATTCTGGCCGCCATGCTGCTTTCGATCCTGATTAGGAAGAGAAGTTAGCGGGAGAGGGTATTGAGCAGTTCTTCCCGCTCCATTCCTCTGATTTCTATGATTTTGGTGCGGGATGCTTCACCTTTAACCAAAACCACATCACGCCGGGGAACACCAAGGTGATCCGCGAGAAAATTCACCAAAGCCGCATTGGCTTCGCCTTCTACGGGAGGCGCAGTCAGTTTTATTTTCAAACACCCATTTTGCTCCCCCACCAATTGGTTCCTGGCGGAACGTGGCTGGACCCTGACATCCAGCCTGACCCCCCCCTCGACTTGGGTAACGCGGAGCATCAGGCCTGGTCTTCCAGACTGATTTTATGTAAATTGGTTATTATATCCTTAATGTCGCGCTGCTGAAAATAATTGGCGATGTCTTCGTTTTTCTGCATATTTTGTTCGACCATGGCCAGTTTGGTGGAGAGCTGGGTTTTCAGGTCCAGATTGAACATGTTCAGCTGTTTTAGGATCTCCTGGTAGGCAGTCAGCATTTCGGCGATGGATCGTTTTGATTCGTTAAGCATTCTTTCTGCTTCCTGCTGGGCATTGAGCTTGAGGTTTTCAGCCGTCTGCTGGGCCAGGATAAGGCTGTTGTTCATGGTCTCCTCAATTTTTCGATATTTCTCCAGCTCGAATTTGTAGCGCTGCAGATTCTCTTTGAGCTGCGCATTCTCGCTGAACAGGTCCTCATAATTCTGAGCCAGCATTTGCAGATAGCTTCTGACTTCTTCTTCGTTGTAGCCTCTGATTGATTTGGCGAACTGTTGATTTCTGATTTCCATTCCGGTTATCAAGCATGCACCCCTCCTCTCAAATCCAAGTTCTTTTGGTCCGGATCACCCGGCTAATGCGTGCCGAATGCCCCGCTGCTGATTCCCCGCGGGAAGAACCGGCCCAATTTCTCGAAGCCGGGCCGTATGTTCCATGAGCCATCTGCTATTTGCTTAAGTGCTTCAAGATATATCTCTACCACCTGGCGCAGGTCCTGGTCCCGGTAATATTGGCCTTCTATCCTGATCGATTTTACTCCCCAACTGCTGATCTCTTGCAAATGCGGTAACAGAGACAATTCGAAAGGATACAAAATATAGTTGCGGCAGTTCTCATCACAAATGACCGGATATTCCTGCCCACAGAGGTCTGCCAGGGAGTATCTGTCCTGCTGACAGTATCGGGAACATTCACCCACCCAATCGGCTTGGGCAGCCCTCACGACGCAATAGTCCATGATCATGCCGGGCAATGCTCCCTGCACCACGATTTCAGTCTCCGTGCCAGCTTCAAGCATCATCCGGATATCTCCCGCCTTCATTTCAAGAGATCCCACAACCCGTTCAACTCCCAATTTTGCCAAAAACGCAGCTGCTTGCGAATTGAAAGTGTTTAGTCCGTAACCGGCCCAAGTGTCCAGTCCCGCAGCCTGGCCCAAGCGCAGGCTACCAAGGTCGTTCACAACGATTCCAGCTACTGGTTGCTCTTTGAGCCAGTCTAGGCATTCCCGGACCTTCTTGAGGTCTTTCTGACCCACGATACGAGGTGTTTCAACGAATACCCGGCTTGGAGTGCCACCCAGTACTCCGATTGCTTGTTCCAATGCTACCAGGTTCCAGGTTTCGTAAGGCCGGCGAATGCCGTCAAAACCAAGGATAAAGTTGTCTATGTCCATCCCTGCAACTTCCCGTACTGCATTGATGCCGCCCAGTCGCACTGATAATTCAGGTTCCTTGTTACTCCCGATTCCTGGCTTGGGTTGCGCTGGCAACTCGGCGAGGATCTCCAAAGGTGAAGCCTGAGACACGAAAACAGGTTCCCGCTTGCCATCCAAGCCGACCCCCTGACCGCTCATGCTGCCAAATAGATTTCCGGCGGTGAAGTCCCTGATCCTAGTGGCTTGTAATGAATTATACTCTTGCTCATCAAATTGGTATGACGCAGGCTCAGCGCGCAGTCGGTCCAGGGCACGGCGATAAGCCGAGACCAATTGGGCCAGGTATTCAGCCCCACGCATGCGGCCCTCTATTTTGAATGAACTCACTCCGGCTTCGACCAATTCGGCCAGATATGGGTAGAGGCACAGGTCTTTGTGGGCCAGATAATAATGGGCTTCTTCCCCAGGGCAAGTTTTTTCACCAATCAAGGAGTAGGGCCAGCGGCAGGGCTTTCGGCATCTTCCCTGGTTGCCGCTCTCGCCAGACATAAAACTGCTCATATAACACTGACCGGCATGGGAAATACACTGGTCCCCATGCACGAAATATTCAATCCCCAGATTCGATCCTACCGCAATTTCCTTGATTTCGGGCAGGGTTACATTCTTGGACAGGATCACTCTCTCAAATCCCGGGGCTTCCAGCAGCCTGGCTGCCTCCAGATTGGAGATGCCCATTTGCACACTGGCATGCAAGGGCACCCGCAAACCCATTTGCTGGCAAAGTTCAATGATACCCAAGTCCTGGACGATAAAAGCATCAACGCTTATCTCGGCCAAAAAATGCAGGTAATCTCTGATCTCATGGATTTCCCGGTTATTGTATAGGTTGTTGACTGTTATATATATTTTCCTGTCATTCTGATGCACATATTCGGCCGCTTCTGCCAATTGATCCTGACTGAAATGGAAATCACTCTTCAAGGCTCTCATGTTGAATCTTTTACCACCCAGGTAAACTGCATCGGCGCCCGCTTCTACCACCCGGCGCAGTACATCCATTTGTCCAGCCGGGGCCAGCAGTTCCAGTTCACTTATGGACATTACTAATCTCCTTAAAATACTGTCACCTATTTATAATATCGTCCTGACCAGCCATAATAAGATCGGCTGAACTGCATATTGAATTGCCAGGACAGCAAGAATGGGAGAAAAATCGATTCCTCCCGCAGTTGGCAATAACCTGCGAAAAGGAGCCATGATTGGCTCCGTCATATCGTAAACAAACCTGATGATAGGCTGACGAGGATCATGTCGCACAAATGATAAAATGCAACGCGCTATAATCAACCAAATCATCAACTGACAAGCATATATAACCACTAGACTAGTGTTCAATTCTAAATCCCCCAAAATTATTTTTGCTGGCCAAGCTCCCGTGAACGTTGACATGCGCTATCCATTGCAGCGAAGAAAGCTTCCCGCAGTCCGGCTGCCTCCAACTCCCTCAGACCGGCAATGGTTGTTCCTCCGGGAGACGTGACCTGGGCTTTCAGTACAGCCGGGTGCTCGCCAGTATTCTCCAGCATTAGCAAACTTCCCTTTAAGGTCTGCATCACCAGCGTCATGGCCAGATCTCTGCTCAAGCCCAAACCGAGAGCGGCATCGGTCATGGCCTCAACTACCAGGAAAGCATAAGCCGGACCGCTGCCCGAAACTGCTGTGACCGCGTCCATGTAGGTCTCATCTACGACCACCGCCAGTCCTACTTGATCAAGCATGGATTTGACTAATTGCACCTGTTCCGGAGAAGCATGCTGACCCCCAGCCACAGCGGTAGCACCCTCGCCGATCAAACAAGGAGTATTGGGCATGACCCTCACTACCGCCACTGGTTTTCCTATGGCTTTCTCCAGGGCCGCAGTAGTAATGCCGGCTGCAATCGAAACGAGCAATTTACTTACTTCCCAATGCTCTGCCGTCTGCTCTAATATGCCCGCCACCTGGCCTGGTTTGACTCCGATGATAATTATGTCTGTTTGGCTGACCAACTCCTCAGCCGAACTGCTTATCGCCCCGAATTCCACCGCAAACAACTCTGTGCGAGCTGGATCACGGTCACAGGCGTAAAGGGTGTCCACTTCCCATTCTCCGCTGCAGATGCCCTTAATCAGGGCATAGCCCATTTTACCGCAACCAATGATGCCGATATTGGCAGACATTAACGTTTACCTCCAAACGGCTCGGGTTGCAGGATATCATGTTTGCGCATCAGGCTTTTATGATCACTGGTTATTTCAACCGAAGATGGTGCAAAAAGGAATATATTGGTCCCCAATTGCTGGCTCTGTCCATCCAGGGCGTACACCGCTCCACTGATGAAATCTATTATCTTCTGGGAAACCTCAGGACGTGTGGCCTCGAAATTGAGTATGACCTGGCGGCGATTTTTCAGATGATCCGCAAGTGCCTGGGCTTCCTCGAAGCGCTCGGGTTCACATACTATTACCCTGATCCCTTTCCCGGTATGGATAGACACAACATTCGCTCCCGACCGGCTCTCCCTGTCCTGGGGTGTAGGCAGTTCCGTATATTCTTCCTCGACCTCTGTTTGCACTCCAAGCCATCTCCACATGCTATCTATTATTCCCATCTTGACTCCTCCTTAGATTTACTTGATGCAAAAATCAATCTATGTAAATAGCGCACTGCCGATACGCACAATATTGGCCCCTTCTTCAATGGCAACCTCAAAATCCTGAGACATCCCCATTGACAGATAGTCCAACTGGACGTTCTTAAATGAATCGGCCTGCAGGGAGCTGCGCAGCTTAGCCAACTTCCTGAAAACCGGGCGGCTGGCTTGTGGATCGCTACCCAAAACTGCCATGGTCATCAGACCTTTGACCTGTATAGACGGCAAATCCCCAATGGCCATGAGGAAATCACGCACTTCTTCCACAGCCAGACCTGTCTTGCTAGCTTCTTCGCTTACATTAACCTGCAGCAAGACCGATACCTCGATCCCCAATTGCCCTGCCCGGTGGTCTATTTCTTTGGCCAGGCTCCATCGGTCCAGGGAGTGGATCAGATAAGCCCTTCCCAGCAGGTCCTTGACCTTATTGGTCTGCAAACGGCCAATCATATGCCATCTGGCTTCAGGCAGGGCCTTCATTTTGCGCACCAATTCCTGGACCCGGTTCTCTCCGAAGTCACGGACACCCAACTCATAAACCTGTCTCACTGCGGTATCTTCAGCCACCTTGCTAACAGCTACCAGGGTGATCTCCTGGGGTGAGCGCCCACTGCGGCGGGCTGCCTGATCAATCCGCAGCTTTATTTCTCTCAAGCGCTGTCCTATCATCTCCATTTTATCACCTGTTGGTATTTAATGTATCCTCGGCGGGAGGATTGTTTACCACCATGTCATTCACATCCAGTCCATCTACCACAGCCAAGCCGTCCTTTATTTTGATTAGCTCGACAGGTTTGAAGTAGATTTCTTCGCCATCGGCGCAGTATATTCCTTTTTTCCCCGACTTCTCAACAATAGCTTTTTCCGCGACCAGGTAACCGCTGTAAGAATTGAATACCACCTCTAGCTCCGTATTTCTCTGCCCCAACAGTTCCTCGCTGAATCTGTCGAACTCCAACAGGACATAGGTCGCATCCGGATCTCTTCTGATATCCATAAGGTAAGCTTTGCCCAGACTGTTTTCACCCTGGAAGAGCTTGACCTGGTGCCTGGTTTTCAGCTCCAGGTTGAAATCTTCTCCCGGCAATTTGACCAATACCCGGGTCGGCTGCAGGCTGTCTATTATCTTGGCAAAGGCCGTTCCGGATGGAATAGTCTGCAGCGCATCATTTGCACCCGAATAGGTTTTTAGGGTGAAAGTATCACCATTGACTGATTGGATGTCGAAGTTACGGAATGTATCCTCCAAACCATCGGTCTGGCGCATAAATATTCCCGAATTTACGGCTTTTAAAGGCGTTTTTCCCTGATCAGTGATAAAGTAGCCCAGCAAAGCTCCCCTGGCAATTTTTTCCTTTTCCTTGACCATGTTTTCAAAGCGCCCATTTTCGGGCGAGGTCAAGATGGTTTCCCGATTCATAACGACTGCTGGACCACCGAACCTGTCTTCCAGAGCCCCATACTCGACCACCTTGATATCCCGGTTGAACCGCACAATCGCCCGTTGCATATTTGAGCCAATTTGATAGAGAATCCCCATGACCAAAAGGGTGGCAACGACAAGCAGCGCAAACCTCATCATGCCTTTGCGCTTTCCCTGTTTTTGGATTCTCTCTTTACGCAGGGACAAAACCTTTCCTCCCCTCGGAACCATTCTATAAAGCGATGAAACTGAATCCAAAGGTGGATCCCTTGCCAACCTCACTGTCGACCATTACTTCCCCGCCATGGGATTCGACAATGTGCTTGACGATGGCCAGGCCCAAGCCGGTACCGCCCAAATCCCGGGAACGGGCTTTATCAACCCGGTAAAACCGTTCAAATACCCTGGGAAGGCTCTCCCGCGGAATACCCATGCCGGTATCGGTAATGGTAGTCAAAACCCGGTTATCCCTTTCCTGGCTGCGGATAGTGATTTTGCCCCCACCGGGAGTGTACTTGATAGCGTTGTCCAATAGATTTATCAAAACCTGGTTTAATAGGTCTTCGTCCGCATGTACGTAGGGCAGCGCATTGTCATATATATATTCGACCTGCAGATCTTTTTCGCTAATTTGGGGCCCCAGTATGTTCATGACATTACTCACGTAGCGAGGCATACACACCGGGTGGGTGACTACCGCTTGCTCTTTCGATTCGATGGAAGAGAGAGTGAGCAGGTCCTCGATGAGACGGCTCAAGCGATATGTCTCACTATCAATTATGGTTAGAAACCTTCGGCACAGGACGCTGTTCTCCATAGCACCGTCCAGCAGAGTTTCCACAAAGCCTTTTATGGAAGTCAGCGGGGTCCTTAATTCATGGGATACATTGCTGACGAACTCCGAACGCATCTGATCAAAATTGCGCGCATCGGTCACATCATGGAATACTGCAACTGCGCCCTCGATTTCACCGCCTGATCCCTTGATAGGGGCTACGTGCACCTGGAATATTTGGGAATGAGGTTTAATAGCGGTCTCAATGAAAGCTTCCTTCCCGTTTTTCAGGACCTCCTCCACTTTGGTGCTTATCTGTTCATAATCTGGGTAACCGTAAAAACGACGGCCTTTTAGAACCCCTTTTTTGACTACGAAAATATTTTCGGCGGCCTTATTGGCCATGATTATCTTGGCATTTCTGTCCAGGACTACTACCCCTTCAGCCATGCTGGTAAGAATGGCATTCATGGTCATTTTTTCCTGATCCGGCTTATTCATCAAACGCGCTCACCTTCTTAATGCCGTCCGGTCTTCAACAAATCTATAGCCAACCCCCCGCACCGTCTCAATATAGCGAGGGAAACTCGAATCATCATTTAGTTTCTGCCTCAGATGTCTGATGTGCACATCCACAGTGCGAGTATCCCCGGAAAATTCATAGCCCCATACCTTTTCCAGCAGAACCTCCCGGTTAAATACCTTCCCCTGGTGAGTGGCCATCACCCGCAGCAGTTCGAATTCTTTTGGGGTCAAATCCAGCTTCTCATCATTCAGAAACACTTCATGCTGTTCCGGGATCATAATAAGGTCTTTGAAAATGTAGGCTTTGGATGATCCGGTTTTTTCTGCAGCTAACACCCGGACCGCTCTCAGCCTGGCTTTTATCCGAGCCACCAATTCCCTGGGGCTGAATGGTTTTTTGATGTAATCATCAGCTCCCAATTCCAGCCCCATGATCGTATCCACCTCTTCAGCCCTGGCAGTAAGCATGATGATAGGTATGTAATGATAACGCTCATCCTTTTTCAGATTGCGGCATACCTGCAATCCGTCCATATGTGGCAGCATTATATCCAGCACGATCAAATCAGGCATTTCGCTTTCAACCATGTTGAGCGCATTCTGGCCGTCATAAGCCACTAATACCTGGTAGCCCTCTTTTTCCAGGTTGAATTTGACCAACTCAACAATATAGGTCTCATCATCCACTACCAATATCTTCGCGTTTTTCAAGTTTTTCACCTCAATATTTGAGCCCCAGTAGAGCACCCATGCGTCCGGTATTTCCCTGCTCCCTGCGATAGGAGTAGAATACTTTGGGGTGGCAAGCAGTACACACCTCACACATGGCGATGTTGCCAGACCTAACGCCCCCGGCTATAAGCATCCGGCGATTGGTTTCCGGCAGATTCCAAGTGATCTTGCCGTCTGCATCAACTGTCATTATATCATGCCAGCCATGGAATTCAGCTTCGACCTGACTTTGGAGGTCCGGTTGAATCACAAAACAACAGGGGCCTATTCCCGGCCCAATGAACACCTGGACCTGGTCAGCGGACGTACCATATTCGACCTGCATGCGCCTGAGGGTCTTATCGGCAATTCTGTCCATAGTGCCTTTCCAACCGCAATGCGCAACACCAATGGACCTATGGACCGGATCATAAAAGCAGACCGGGATGCAGTCGGCATAAAAACTCAGCAACCACAGGCCGACTTGGTCCGTTATCATAGCGTCGCAATCCGGTATTGCCGAATCTAGGTCAAAAGCTCCTCGACCTTGGTCCCTCACGGTTACTTTGGCCACCCGGCAGCCGTGGACTTGCTCACAGCAAACCGCATCGCGCAGGTCTGCGTCAAATATTTGAAGCAATCGGCTCCGGTTCTCCAAAACCCTATCGCGCTGGTCACCAACATGCAAGCCCAGGTTCAACGCCGCATAGTTTCCAGAACTCACCCCGCCCCAGCGAGTCGTAAACGCGACTTCAGCTCCAGCTTGGCTCCATTCCGGAACTGTTACGATTCGTATCCCGTTTTTTTCCCTATAATTCCATTCTGGCATTTGTTCTACCTTTCCTCTTGGCGTAGAATTAGATGAGGAGGTGCTGTTTAGTGAATTGTCCTGAATGTGACTCGAATCTCTTCGATATGAACCACCCCTGCCCTAATTGCGGACTTGAGCTCAGCCGCTCGTCTTGGGTAGTAATCGCCACCGTGTCGCCGCCTGAAGACGCGGTCCTGGAAAGTCTGATCCAGTCATTTGGCATACCGGTCAGGCTGATCAATTCAGTCGGATCAGTACTGGGCTTGGCAATCGGGCCTCTGGGCGAAGTCAAGCTTGCGGTTCCTGCGCAATATGCCGAGCGGGTACGTCAACTTCTGGCAGCAGAAGCGGAAGAGCGTTCCTAAACCATGAAGATTGGGGAATGAGCGGCTTAGCGTGGAGTTTGATGCCTGGTTCGGTTATTCCTTGCTTTTCATCTGGTCTATGGTGTTGATGAAACTGTTCAGGTCAGTAAATTGCCGGTAAACCGAAGCAAACCGAACATAGGCCACATCATCCAATTCCCGCAGGCGATCCATCACCATTTCGCCGATTGCCCGACTGCTTATTTCCCTGTCATTTAAATCCCTGAGGTCCGCTTCAATTTTATTGACTATATTCTCGATTTCTTCCAAGCTGACCGGGCGCTTCTCACAGGCCCGGGTGATACCGTTGATTATCTTGTCCCGGTCAAATTGTTCGCGCTCTCCGCCTTTTTTTACGATCAGCAGCGGCCTTTCTTCCACCCGTTCATAAGTAGTGAACCTTTTTTTACATGCCGTGCATTCCCGCCGGCGCCTGATTACCGCCCCGTCTTCACTGGAACGACTGTCGATCACTTTGCTCTCCGCCTCGTGGCAAAAGGGACACATCATGTTTACCACTCCTTTGGGAAATATGCTCCTCCAGGGTTAGCCGGTTATATGCCCTATTATGAACAAAATGCACCTGATTATCAACAATTCGGCTCTCTGTCTCCTCTAACCATCAGCTTGAATGCTCCACATGTCTTTTGAAAAAGTGCTGGGTATAAGCTACTATGATATAAGCAAAGGAGTGGTATATGTCTTGGACAAGGTTAGAGTGAGGTTCGCACCCAGTCCCACTGGGACTCTCCATATTGGCGGAGCCCGGACAGCCCTATTTAATTGGCTGTACGCCCGCAATCAAGGGGGGCAGTTCATCCTGCGCCTGGAAGATACAGATTGGGGCCGTTCCAGCGAAGATTCGGCTGCGGGCATCATAGAAGGTCTTCGCTGGCTGGGACTTGATTGGGACGAGGGACCGGATATAGGGGGCGATTGGGGCCCCTATCGGCAGAGTCAGCGACTGGAGATTTACTGGCTATATCTCCAGCAGCTGCTTAAGGAGGAAAAAGCCTACTACTGCTTCTGTACTCCGGAAGAGTTGCAGGAGCAGAGGACCAGGGCCCAAGAGCAGAAAGCGAATTATCGCTACGAAAAGACCTGCAGTTCCCTTAGCCAAGCCCAGGTCAAACATCTCCTAGATCAGGGCCACAAACCGGTAGTCAGGCTTAAAGTGGATCCTGCTGGAAAGACAGTGGTCCCTGACCTGATTCGGGGCTACGTAGAATTTGACAATGGTTTGCTGGATGATTTCATAATTGCCAAATCAGATGGATGGCCTACCTACAATTTCGCAGTTGTGGTGGACGACCACACAATGGAAATAAGTCAGGTTATCCGGGCGGAGGAACATCTATCCAACACTCCCAAACAGTTGCATGTATATGCCAGTCTGGGTTGGAGTCCGCCCCAATTTGCTCATGTTTCCATGATACTAGCACCTGATCGCAGCAAACTCTCCAAAAGACATGGAGCTACCTCCGTGCAGGAATTCCGCGATCAGGGCTATTTGCCGGAAGCTTTAGTTAATTACCTGGCTTTGCTGGGTTGGTCTCCAGGTGGAGAATCGGATATCTTTCCCTGGGAGGAGATGGCCTCGCGTTTTTCCCTTGACCAGGTCAACCGAGCCCCTGCGGTCTATGATCTACAGAAACTCAACTGGATGAACGGGTATTATATTTCCGCTGCCGAATTGGAGCGTATTGTTGCCTTGATAGGCACCGAAGCCAGGCACAGGGGGTGGTTGAGGGACGACAACCACGCCTATTTGTCGGCAGCCGTGGATTTAGTCCGCAGCCGGGCCAAAACCATAAATGAGATTCTTGACCTTGCCGAATTTTTCTTCGTCTCCCCCCAAATATACGATGAGAAAGGCATACGCAAATATTTCGCCGGGCCTGAAGCCCTGGACCGCTTAATGGCTATAAATAGGGTGCTGGAGCATGCGAGCAGCTTCGATCCGCCCACTTTGGAAGCTGACCTTCGCTCCCAAGCCGAACAGATGCAGCTCAAGGCCTCTGATCTGATCCACCCTGCCCGTCTTGCCTTGACCGGGCGGCTGGCTAGTCCAGGTCTTTTCGAGATCATGTCCCTCTTGGGCCGAACGGTGTGTCGTGAACGTGTTCTCCAGGCTATGAGATTCGTCCGGGAAATCGTCTGAACAACCGATAATTATGCAAAGATTTTGACAATCATTTACCCCTGTATTATAATTTGTTTTGCGCGAGCGTATTCGCGTGGCAAAGCCGGATGGTGTAGTGGTAGCACGACTGACTCTGGATCAGTTCGCCAGGGTTCGAATCCTTGTCCGGCTGCCATTAGGCCCCATCGTCTAGCGGTCAGGACGCCGCCCTCTCAAGGCGGAAACGGGGGTTCGATTCCCCCTGGGGCTACCAGGAAACATTAAGACCACTCTTGACGAGTGGTCTTGTTTTGTGTGAAAGGAGTATTTTATTTTGCGTACACTTGTTGCGACCGCCCTGCTGAACTCCAAAGGCAAGCCTATCTACTGCGCAGCAAAAAAGATATCCGATGAGCATATGAGTTATATCCGCGCCGCTGACCGCCGGGACCTTGAAGCCGCCGGCTTCACGTTCATCAAGCTTCTGTCCTTGGAATACCCTAACGTCAAAGGCTATGCCATTTTTTTTGAGGGTCATGTCAATGACATTATGCCAGCCCTCAGATCGATGGGGCAGAAATAAATCGGGGTCAGGATGTTATTCCTGACCCTTGACTATCTTCACAAATTTACGTTTGCCAATCTGAATCACCATGCCATTTACCAATTCCAAGTCCTGTTCAACGTGCTTCTCCCCGTCCACCTTGATAGCTCCTTGCTTCAACAGGCGCCTGACTTCGCTGGTGGATTCTGCCAGGCCAGACTCGCTCAAGAATCTTGGTAGCCAAACCAGTGACTGGTCCACCTTGAGGTCGGGAATATCCTCAGGAATATCCCGCTGAGAATAGACCAGGAGGAATTTTTCCTGAGCCTTCAATGCTTCTTCCGGGCTATGGAAAGTGGATATGATTTCAACCGCCAGCCGCATCTTGGCATCACGGGGATTCATTTCCCCTGTTTCCATCCTGGTTCTCATGCCTTCGATCTCCGGCATTGATACCCGGGTCAAGAGTTCGAAATATCTGCAAATTAGCCCGTCATTAATGGACATGGTCTTGCCGAACATCTCATACGGTTCATCACTGACTCCTATGTAGTTGCCCAGGCTCTTACTCATCTTCTGAATCCCATCGGTCCCCTCCAGGATAGGCATCATCAACGCTACCTGCGGTTCTAGCCCGTATTCCCGGAGCAGATGGCGACCAACCAGGAGGTTGAACTTCTGGTCTGTTCCTCCCATCTCCACATCCGCTTCCAAGGCTACTGAATCATAGCCCTGCATCAGGGGGTACATGAGTTCGTGGACTCCTATCGGCAATCCTTCTTTATAACGTTTTTCGAAATCATCTCGTTCCATCATGCGGGCCACGGTGTATTTGCCTGCCAGGTGCAGCACATCAATAAAGGTCATTCTGCCCAGCCATTCGCTGTTGAAATGCATTATGGTTTTGTCCCGGTCCAGAACTTTGTATATCTGTTCCTGGTAAGTTCGGGCATTGATCATGATTTCATCTTCGCTAAGCTGTTTGCGGGTCTCCGATTTCCCGCTGGGGTCACCGATGCGACCAGTAAAGTCTCCGATGATAAGATGTACTTCATGCCCTAGGTCCTGGAACTGACGAAGCTTGTTCAGCACAACCGTATGTCCCAGATGGATATCGGGGGCGGTTGGGTCCAATCCCAGTTTGATACGCAAAGGTTTTTTCTCTTTAATGGATGTTTCCAATTTGCGCAGCAATTCTTCCCGGGGGATTATTTCTACTACTCCCCGCTCAATCTGTTCCATCTGGCGCTCTGCCTCTTGTTTGAATGATAATGCCATTTTCGTACCTCCTTGCCACTAAAAAATGATAGCACAACCCTGGCGGGATGTGCAATAATAAGACCGGCTGAACTTGGCGTTCGAGAAGTGCAGCTTCATGACTGATAGCAGGATTTTTCTGCTGTTTGTCAAACTCATACATCAATGTTTGTGAAGGAGTCTAGCCAAAATGGTGCAAGAGCCAGTAACAAATAGCCGCTCGGCACGTAAAAAGATTCGTATCAATTGGCTGCGAGTCATAGGTTTAATTGTATTGCTGGGTTTCATCTTCTCGGTTGGCCTGGTTACCTTTGTGGGAATGCAGCTGCCGGAGTTTGACCCCCAGCTTTTGTCAGGGTCAAACAGCACCCTGCTCTATGATGACTCTGGCCAGCCTTTCTCCAGTCTGCATGCGGGCGAAAACCGCACTGAAGTGGCCCTGGAGAAAATCCCCCAGGTTCTGCAGCAGGCTTTTATCGCCACCGAAGATAAAAGCTTTTATGATCATCATGGGGTGACCTTGCGTGGAATCGCCAGAGCTCTGCTGAGAAATGTTCAATCCGGTGACCTCACCGGACAAGGAGCCAGTACGATCACCCAACAGCTTGCCCGCAGCGCTTTTCTGACCGCTGACAAGAATTGGCTGCGCAAGATGAAAGAAGCCTTGCTGGCAGTCAAAATCGAAATGGCTTTCTCGAAAGATGAAATACTGGAGATGTATCTCAATAAGATATATTTCGGTGCAGGAGCTTATGGTGTTCAAGCTGCTGCCAACACTTACTTTGCTAAGGATGTCAGCCAATTGACTCTTCCCCAAGCTGCACTGCTGGCTGGGCTGGTCCAGAGCCCTAATAATTACAATCCGTTTACCAACTTGGATAAAGCCAAAGCCAGGCAGAAACTGGTTTTAGCCAGCATGGTCGATTCCGGTTACATCACTGAGGCAGACGCCAATGCTGCTTTCGAGGCTCCTTTGAACCTAGCTAAAAGCCAGAGTACGGCCAACGCCAAGTATGGCTTTTTTGTAGATGCGGTGATCGAAGAAGCCATACAGGTTCTGCAAGAAATCAAAGGCTATGCTGACGCCGAGAGCGCCATTTATAAATCCGGCCTTAAGATCTATACCACCGCCAATGCACCTCTGCAAGCCTATGCCGAGGATTATTTTAAAAACGCCTCCCATTTCCCGGCCAGTAATGTCAAAGACACCAGAATTCAAGCGGGTATGGCTATTATCGATAACCGCAACGGGGATATAAAAGCGGTGATGGGGGGAAGGGAATACGACCAACTGCGAGGATTCAACCGGGCTACGGATGCATACCGGCAGCCTGGATCCTCCATCAAGCCCCTGACCGTATATTCACCAGCTCTGGAGGAAGGGCAGATGCCCTACCTGGTGCTGGATGATTCCCCTGTTTCCTATAAAACTGAAATAGGTGTGTGGGAGCCAAAAAATTACGATGGCAAATACCGGGGGCTCATCACCATGCGGACTGCGGTACAGTATTCCATCAATACTTATGCAGTCCAGTTGTTGGATTTGGTCGGCATCCGCCATGGCTTTGACATGGGCCGTTCATTGGGACTGACCCTGGTGGACACCCCAGGCAGGAATGATCTAAATCTTGCCTCACTGGCTTTAGGGGGCCTTACAAAGGGTGCAACACCAGTACAAATGGCTGCAGCCTACAGCACGTTCGCCAATACGGGATTATACAATTCCCCGCATTTCATCAACAAAATCATCGATGCCAACGGAGTGGTCATCCATGAATTCAAGCCAGCCAGCAAACGAGTAATGAGTGAACAGACCTCCTGGTTGATGAACAATCTGCTGCAAACCGTGGTAAGCGCAGGTACCGGAACCAACGCCAAGGTTCCCAATGTTCCCACCGGCGGTAAAACCGGCACATCTGAAGAATTGACCGATGCCTGGTTTTGTGGGATAACTCCCCTTTACTCAGGGGCGGTATGGATGGGTTACGATGACCAGAAGAACAAGATGGTAAATTCATTTGGCGGTGGGAGTCCAGCCCTCATGTTCAAAGCCATGATGCAGAAATTATACCAGACAAACAAGCCCGGGACTTGGACCATGCCGGCCAATATAATCCAGGTAACTGTCTGCTCCAAATCAGGCAAGCTACCCTCCCCTATCTGTCCAAAAGAACAGACGATTACCGAGTATTGCCTAAAAAATTACGCCCCCACTGCATCCTGTACCATTCATGAAAACGTCTTAGTCTGCGCCGAGACCGGCAAATTAGCCAGTCCCTATTGCCCATTGACCAAGACCATTGCCGCAGTCAAAACCGGGGCAGCCAGTTATGACTCTTCCAAGATCCCTACCGAATACTGCCCCCTGCATGGATCGGGTAGTTCCAGTTCGGGCAGCAGTGTGGTGGTTATCTGTACTGATCCTCGCCATAACGGTCTCTTCTATAAAGCCAATATTCCTTCATCAGGTCAGAGCGGGGGCTGCCCCAGCCAATCCCTGCAGACTATAGTGGTCCCTTCCAGCGAAACCCTGCCGGCTTGCAACTTGAAAGACCACCAGATCAAGCGTTGATCTGGTGGTCTTTCAGGACTTTTTCCAATAACCCTTCTCTATTTCAGGCTGACCACAGTTGCCCCGTATCCGCCCTCTTCCCTGGAGCCGTCCCGGAAGTCCATGACGTAACGGTGTCCTTTCAGATAATTTCTCACCGCGGCCCGCAAGGCTCCTGTCCCTTTGCCGTGAACTATCCTGATCCAGTCTAAACCCGCCAGGTTGGCATCTTCAAGATACTTATCCAGTTCCTCAATTGCGTCTTCAGCATATTTGCCCCTCAGATCGATTTGCGGCGATATTTGTTGGGTCTTTTCCAAATACGTGTGAGTATAACTGCCTTTGTTTTTCACTTCTTTGATCCTAGCAGAGCCTGCTTCTATCTGGTCCCGGTGCACTGTCAGTTTGATAGAACCGATCTGTAGAGTGACTTCACCCTGGGCATTGGGTCCTTCCACCACGGTGCCCTGTTGATTGACGCTCCTAACCATTACATAGTCCCCGGGCTTGATGTCCTGCTCGGTTGACACCGGTTGCTCATCATAAAACTTAACCGAAAGATCCCTGATTTTTTTGCTCTTTTGTTCGACTTCATGCCATTTGGGAGGACGTTCCCTGTCCTTGAGCAGCTCTTTCAGCTCCTCCAGGGATTCATCGGCTTCCCGTTTTATACGTCTCACATACTGGTCAGCTTCATGTTTGGCTCTTAAAATGGCAGCGGCTCTTTCTTCTTCCAGCTCAGTCCGCTCCCGCTGAAATTTTTCTATATCCATTTCCAGCTGCCGTTTGGCTTCATCCAATTCCCTGCTGCCAATATCAAATTGGTAGCGGCTCTCCTTCAACTGGCGGATCATATTGCCTATCTCCATCTCCCTCTGCGGGACCAATTGCCTACCTCGTTCCACCAATTCAGGGGTCAATCCCAAACGCAGTGCTATTTCAAAAGCATTGCTTTGACCAGGGGTGCCAATGGTCAGTTCATAGGTCGGTTCCAGGGTGATTGGATTGAATTCCACACAGGCATTTTCAACCTTGTCGTTTTGGTAGGCAAAAGTTTTCAACTCGCTTTGATGAGTGGTCACTACAACCTTGGCCTGGCGATCTTTCAACTCCTCCAAAATGGCGCGGGCCAGGGCGGCTCCCTCCACAGGATCCGTTCCTGCCCCCAGTTCATCCAATAACACCAAGGAACGATCATCGACCTCTTCCAAGATGTGCACAATATTCTTAAGGTGAGACGAAAAAGTACTCAAGGATTGTTCTATACTTTGTTCATCCCCCACATCGACAAATATTTTTCTGAAGACCGAAATATCACTCTTCTCCCGGGCTGGAATGAATAACCCAGATAAGCCCATCGCTGTCAGCAAGCCGATGGTTTTCAGCACCACAGTTTTGCCGCCGGTATTAGGCCCGGTAATCACCAGGATGTCAAATCCCTTGCCAAGCGCGACATTGATGGGAACTGCCCCTTCACCCAAAAGGGGATGGCGGGCACGACCCAGGTCGATCCTTCCCTCATCGTTGACCTCTGGTCTGAAGGCATTCAGCTCATAAGCCAGGTGCCCTCTGGCAAAGATCATGTCAAGACGGCTCATAACATCATAATTTGACTCCAATGCCAAGACCCGATCGCTTACCTCTATGCTCAGCAGTCTCAGAATCCTGTCGATTTCCCGTTTTTCCTCTATTTCGAGACTTTTAATCTTGTTATTCTGCTCAACTACCGCCATGGGCTCAATGAAGACCGTGGCTCCACTGGCCGACTCATCGTGGACTATTCCCTTGACCTCGTGGCGATGCTCCTGCTTGACCGGTATAACGTAGCGCCCCGCCCTGTCAGTGATCAGGGCGTCCTGCAGGAGGCTCTGGTTGTTTCCGGAGCGGATGAAACTGTGCAGATAATCTTTTATGCGGTGTCTTGCAGCGTCTATTTGCCGGCGGATGAATTTCAGTTCCCCTGAGGCGTCATCGCGGATAGTGCCATCTTCGTTTATGGCTGCCTGTATCTGTTTTTCCAGATCTGGAAATGGTCGAATTTCCGCAGCGATTTGGTTTATAAGCCGCAGGGCAGGACTGCTGCAGTATTGCGCGGTTAACCTCGACGCCCTGCACAGTTGATACACCTCATAGATCTGCCCAGGGCTGAGGATACCCGCGGCCCGGGCCCTGGCAAGATGTTGCCCCATTGGCTGCAGACTGCCCAAAAATGCCGGTTCTCCAAAATGCAGCAAGTCCATAGCTTCCTGGGTCTCATCCAAACGTTCTATGACTTCCTCCAACTCTGCTACCGGCTCCAATGCCAGGGCCAGTTCCCTGCCTCCCAGCGAATAGGCCCGCTCGGCCAAGAGTTTAAGTATTTTATCAAATTCCAATTTTTCCAGCATATTCTGTTCCATTTTCATGCTACTCCGCGATAGTAATGGCCTTTAGTAAAGGCCGAATTGCTAACCTTAGCCAAATGCTGCTGGTAATTCAAGAGGTCTGGCCTGTTTCCTGACCACAGCTCATCGATGGCCTGCCGGTAGAGATTTACCGTCATTTTCAGATCATCACCCTCTAGCCGCCGGCCCTCAATTCTGAGGCTGGTCGGGCGTAGAGCCAGCAGCCTGGACAGGTCCTCCATCATACAGAGGGTACGAGAATTGAATAAATAAAACCGGCATTCCCGGTCGGTCGACACCGGGAATTCAAATCCCTTGCCATCCCTGAGGTAATATTCATCTCGCAGGCAGGGTGCTGTGCATTTCTCCTGTTCGAGACCGCTCCTACCGCCTAACAGGCAGTATCTAGATTGCATTAGAATCAACTCGCCGTGAATCAGCAGCTCTATTCCTGGATACTCCCGGAATGCGTCGAGCTGGGCGAAATTAAGCTCCGGGCTCAGGCACACAGTCCCTATTCCTTTTTCCGCCAGCAGGCCCAGGGTGTGGCGATTGTAGACATTGAGGCTATAATCTGCATATACTCTGCCTAAATTTGCCAGGGCCCACTCCAGATCAGCCCAACTGGCTATCATGACAGAGTCGAATCCGGAGAGAACCGCCTGATGGTAGACAAACTTGTCTCCTGACTGTTGAATGCGGGGCAAAATAGGCACGATCCTGTCCCTATATCCGCCCTCCATGCCCTGCAAGCCTCGCATCAAGGGCCATTTTACCTGACCCAATCCTGCCAGGTCGAGATAGACCATATCAGCCCCCGCCTCTATAGCCGACCTGGCTAGCTCAGGTCGATTCACCAGCACGGTCAGGTTAGGTCGCATGCGCTGGGCAATCACCGGTTTCTGCTGTAAAAACAGCTCTTTGGCTTGCCGGAAAACATTCTCGCTCACAGGCTCCGGCCTCCATGGCTGCAAAATCATGTCAGCGAGAAGGTCAGTTGCCCTGCGCCGGGCCTCATTGATATCACTGAAGGGCACCAGCACCCCATCATCTCCGTATAAAACAAGGTTATCCAGTAAAAACTGAGTATTGCCAAGCCGGGCGATCTTCTGGCGCAAAACATCCCGGTCCAGGGGGTGTTGCTGGGATGGTTGGGCTGCATTCCTGCTGTGGACTTCCACCTTGTGCCCCCGGCGGTCGGATATGACCAAGCGCATTTTCTGCCCCGACTCTAAATATACCTCAGCATCGACTGGTATTTTCCAGCGCGACTCATCACGAATACTGGCTTGGGCCTCTGTCAACAATTTCTGGTCATGGGTTTTGAACACCCGGTCATTGTTCATCACTCGTCCGTCCAGTTTTATCTCGATGGTTTGCCCGGGTTGGGCCTCTATAATCCTATCATTGTCAGCCAGAATCTCTTTTACGATGGCAGCCGGCGATGTCCCCTGTCCCACCCAAACGGTCAAGCCGTCCCCTACGCTTACCGGGGCAGATAATCTGATCCGGGTCTTGAGGTCCCCCTTTTGCTCCAGTACTCTGCCCACATAGGTTCCCCTGTTGTTGGGCCGCCTGCTGCTCAAGAATTCTGCCTGACTCTCGATGAAGTATCCGCTGGTGAAATTACGGTTGAATATTCCTAACAACCGTTCCAAAATAACTTTTTCGGGATGATAATCCCCGGCGGCTGCCAATTCATCCAGGGCTTCACGATAAGCCCGGGTCACAACGGCCACATATTCTGCACGCTTCATACGCCCTTCGATTTTCAGGGAGGTGGCCCCACATCCGGCCAAAGCCGGCAGGTATTCGATGAGACAAAGGTCCGCCGGACTGAGCAGATATCTGCCCTGTCCGGTTAGGGCAGACACTTCTGTGCCGCTTCGGCAGCGGAGGTCATAAGGAAGCCGGCAGGGCTGAGCGCAACGCCCCCGGTTGCCGCTGCGTCCGCCAACCATGCTGCTGAACAAGCACTGCCCGGAATAACAAAAGCAGAGAGCTCCATGCACAAATACTTCCAGCTCCAGCTGCGGCAAAGCTGTGGCGATTATCTTGATTTCCTCGGCTGAAAGCTCTCTGGCCAGCACTATCCTTTTTACTCCCTGCCCCTGCAGCCAAGCTGCGCCCTCGAGATTGTGGATAGTCATCTGGGTGCTGGCGTGGATTCTTAAGGCTGGCAACATTGTGCGGGCAGCTTTCAATAGGCCTGCATCCTGGAGGATTACAGCATCCACTCCCATCTGCTGCAGCCTGAAAAGATAGTTCAAGGCTTCTCCGAACTCAGCGTCAGCTATTAGGGTGTTCACCGTGACATATATCTTTTTGTCCCGCATATGGGCATAATCCAATGCTTCATTCATCTGTGGGGTGGTAAAATTGTCTGCCGACTGGCGTGCGCTAAATTGCTGCCCGCCTAGGTACACAGCATCGGCGCCATTATGGATTGCAGCCAAAAATGCTTCCCAGTTGCCGGCTGGGGCCAACAGTTCCATGGTGATGATACCTTCCCTGCTTAACTGGTTTTACCCATCAATACGATGGGCTCATATATTATAGCATAAAGCTTGAGGCATAATTGCCCATAACATGGCTTTTTATTGCCGCGCCGCCGTTCATCGGTCAATAAAAAGAGCCCCGTAAACCGGAGCTTCGATAATTGCCAGGGTGGGCCTCTTATAAATCTCCCCAAGAAGCCGGGTTCAACCTAGCTGGTCATTCCTATTCGGGGCGGAAGTATTCTTTGATCTCCTGCAGAGAAAGGCAATTGATGACATCCTTCTTCTCCAACCAGCCGCGGCGGGCATTCAATACACCGTATCTAACCAACTTCAAGTCGTTTTTGTGATGCCCATCACTGTTGATCGATACCTTGATCCCATAATCTTTGGCTTTCCGAGCTATTTCGGCATCAATATCCAGCCGATCAGGATGTGAATTTATCTCCAGGATAACCTGGTTTTTTGCGGCTTCTTCCAAGATGCGGTCTACATCCAATTCATAGGCAGGACGCCGGTTGAGCAGCCGGCCGCTCATATGCCCAATCATGTCGACGTTGTCATCCTTGATGGCAGCAATTATACGAGCGGTCTGGTGTTCCCGGTCCAGATGGAAATTGGTATGGATGGAAGCAATGACCACCTCCAATCCCCTCAGCAGTTCAGCGCTGAAGTCCAAAGTGCCATCTTTCAATATGTCTACCTCGGTCCCTTTGAATACCTTGAAGCCTTGCATTTGTTTATTCATATTGTCGATTTCTTCGCCTTGCGCCAGAAGGCGTTCCTCGTTCAATCCGCCGCTGATGGCCAGGGAACGGGAATGGTCCGTTATTGCCACATAAGAATATTTCAATTTCCTGGCAGCCTCCGCCATCTCCGCGATATTGCTGGCGCCATCGCTCCAACTGGAATGAACATGCAAGTCGCCACGCAAATCGGTCAGATCTAACAAATGAGGTATCTCCCCATGGGCTGCAGCCTTGATTTCTCCCTGGTTTTCCCTTAATTCCGGAGGTATATAGTCCAATTGGCAACGCTTGTATATTTCTGTTTCGCTTGTGACATTTTCAAGTATGGCCACCGATCTGCCCTGCAAAAGTTGGTCCACGTGTTCTTTGGAACCTGTCGACCTGAAGAGGCCGGCGAAGTAATCTTCCGGGGCCACAATTATGATTTCAAAGGGGATATTGAATTGGAGATGCCCAGCTATGTGTCCCGGTTCATCGGTTGAGATCTTTTTGGCTGAACGGTATTTGCTGGCATGAGCTCTGACCAGGTCTTCCGCGTGGGCAGCTACCAGGACGTCGATGTCTGTTACCAGTGGTTTTCCCCTGCGGATACTTCCCACCAGGGAAGACAACAAAACCTGCGGGCACTTCCGCAGGTATTCCAGCAGGTCCTCTGCTATGGGCAGCACAAAACCCAAAGTATTTTTGTCACTGGTCTTATCCAGCATTTCGATCCCTTTTATTATGCCATATTCGGTCTTCCCGCCCATGCCGGGGAGTACCCGGATTCTCTTGGCCTGTGCTGCCTGCAGTAATTCCTCGCGGTTGCTTATGCCCATTTTCTCATAGAGGATCTTGATGGTTTTGAAACCTACTCCAGGTATGGCAAGCATTTCAAAGAGTCCCTCCGGCACCTCTCTGAGTAGGGTTTCATAATAATCACAGGTACCCTTGGTAAGCAGTTCTTCAATTTTGCCTTTGATGGCTTTCCCCACTCCAGGTATTTCGTCCAGGCGGTCTTTTGCATGGAGATAGTGGAGGTCTTCATCAAGGTGATAGATGGAGCTGGCTGCCTGGCGATAGGCTCTGACCTTGAAAGGATTTTCGTCCATGAATTGCAGCATGTCGGCAATGTGATCAAAGACCCGGGCTATTTCACGGTTAGTCATCTTCAATCCCATTTTATTTGCGTTTTTCCTCTTCCAGCACCTTGACCAGTTCGTCATAATCCTCCTGCAGCTTATTAAGTTCATCGGCCAGATTTAGAGCAGTCAGGACTGCAACTTTAACAATGGAGAGGCTATGGTTGCGCTGCTCGATCATCCGCATCCGCCTGTCTACATAGGCGGCCAGCATCTCAATATACTCTGCATTTTCACTGCCCTTAACAATATATTCCTGGTTGAATATCTCAACTTTCACCCGGTTGGTGCTTGTGTTCTTCTTGCCATCCACCAAAAATACCCCCTCTTCGGAATTATTTGTCTATTTCTATATGAAGATCGTATTTCCTGCCGGCCACCAACCTGAGGATAAATAATGACTTGATCTTGCAGTTGCGATCCGGACTTGTTATCGGTGCAAGCTAATTGCAAGTTGCTGCCTTCTCTGATCCAACCATTCTTCCAGGGGGCCGAAGGTAATAGCCCCGGTCCAGCACCACTTGGCGCATTGAGGATCACCCTGGCACAGATCGCATTTGAAAGCTGTTTTCTTTACAGGATTGAAATTGGCATGGCCGAAAGGACAAGCTATTATACACTGGCGGCAGCCGATACACCTGGCATCGTCGATCATGATTATCCCTGTATGCGGATCCCTGCCGCAGGCGCCGGAAGGACATACTGCTACACAGATTGGCTCTTCGCACATAGCGCAGCTTATGGGTACGTTCCAACCCGCTCTCTCGTCTTTGGCTACCCGGATGCGAGACAGGCTGCTGGCGCATATGCCTTCATGCACCAGGGAACAGATCATTTCGCAATTTTTGCAGCCTACACATTTGTCCGATTCGATCAGTAAAACCTTGCTCACGGTTGAACCCCCATGCTGAAATTATTTTTTCAGTCGATCCAGAAAAGGTCGAGCTGGCAGATACCAATCCGCTCGCCTCATCATTGCACAGTCAGACAATATATTCGTCACATTTCGGAGAGGCATACGGTTTTTCATAAGGGCCATTATCGTCCCAAGACCGGTGGTGATCCCCAAGGATTGGAAGCCCATAATACGGTCTTCCTGTACCAATAATCGCCAGTAATGATTTTCTGATCTACCCTCTAATATTTCCAGGTTCTGTTTACAGAGGGTCTGCTCATTGGCACCTATCGAAACGGCACATTGTCCATAAATATCTTCTACCACCAGGTTCAACGCACCCTGATAAAGCAAGTCATTTCCCAGGCTGTTGGCCCCGGCAATTCGGCCCTGGGCTTTGGCTGTAGTCCAAAGCAGGCTCAAGGTAGCTTCACCGGTAAGCATGTCATAGGATTCCACACAATCCCCGCAAGCAGAGATGCTGTCGATATTGGTGCGCATGCCTTTGTCTACCCTGATTCCTCCCAGTTTACCCAGTTTAATCCCTGCAGCTTCGGCCAGTTCAGTATTCTGCTTGACTCCCGCGGCCCAGATGACAGTATCGCAAAATATAGTTCTTTTGTCAGTGAGCGCCCCCTCGACCTGCTGGTCTCCTTCGACTGCAACTACAGACTCACCGGTGCAGATGCTTATCCCATGGGAAGTTAGGATTTCTGCGATTCTACCAGCGGGTTCGCGGTCAAAAATGCGGGGCAGGATACGTCCCCTTTGTTCAACCACGGTAACATTGCATCCCTGCCCCTGCAAGGCCTGCGCTACTTCTATCCCGATGTTGCCGGAACCCACTATCAAAACATGCTTTGGTCTATGTGCGATTATGGCATCGATGTCGGCAACCTCTTTGACTACGAAGTTGCCGATGAGTCCCGATCCCTCTATCGGAGGCACCAGAGCCCGGCTGCCGGTAGCCAGAATCAAGCTGTCATAGTTGATTACCTCTGATTCGGTTGTCACCGTTTTGGTATCCGGATCGATCTGCTGCACTGATTGCCCCCAGTGCATCTCTATGCCCATTTCGAGGTAGTCTTCCGGCTTTTTGATGAAGAGCTGGGGGCGCTTCACCCAGCCAGCCAGATAGTCCGGCAAGGCGCAAGCTGAGAATTCCGGCACGCTCTCCCGGGCTACCATTCTTACACGGGTTCGGGGATCATGAAGCCTGATGGCTTCCGCAGCGCTGTTGGCTGCCGCCCCATTGCCAATGATTACGATTGTCTTCATGGCATGCTCCCTTAAAAATGAGTCATGGCAAGAGCCTGCGTTTGGCTTCGGCATCTCTCACCAAGTCCATATTATCTGACAAATCATCATATCGCAACGCCCCGTAAGGACAGTATTTAACGCATTGCGGGTCACCGCTACAGTGATCGCAATTTTCCACCACGTCCTGCAGGTAGTTGTAACTACAGGCTTCGAAAGGGCACGCGACCTGGCATACCCGGCAACTAATACAGCTATGCAAATTGCGGATGGTAATCCCGGATTCATGATCTTTGCTGATAACATTCATGAGACAGGCTGCGGCGCAGGGTGGATCAGCGCATTGTCGGCAAGTCATCGGGATAAAAAGTCCTGCTTTTTCGTCCCGCCAGATGAGGATGCGCGCCAAGGAAGGCTCACATTGACCGTTCCTGTGAAGGGAACAGGCCATCTGGCACAATCCACATCCGGTACACTTGCTGCTATCGATTATTATTAGCCGGTTCACATCTTCCTCCACAATCGCCAGGGTCAAGCCAGTCCGAGTTCCTTCATTTTTTCCAGGCTGGGCCTGCCACTATCCGGGTCCCAGCCCCGTGCTAGATAGTAATTCCTCAATACCTGGGCCACCTGCTGTTCGTCGAGTTTCGTAGCCCCGCCATCCTCTTGGTAAAACCGCCTGGGGAATTTTGAGTCCTCTTCATTTTCACCCTCGCGAAGATTGAAAAGTTTCATCACATTCCAAATCCTTTCAGCAGCGCGCATCAATTCCTCCGGGGTCATTTCCAATCCGGTCCAGGCGGTATAGGCCTCAGCCAATATGGTAGGCCCTATTTTGTGTTCCACCGGTGGTCTTATGCATACGCCCAGTGCATTGAACAGGTTGATAAGGTCCTCAGCCCAACGGGACATGACTGCAATATCGGTGGTGTCTTCCTCCAGGTCAATAGCCGTTTTCTTTAGCTTATCCGGCATATCCAGGGCTTCATACATCTTCTGATCAAAACCGAAGCGTTCCTTCTGATAGGCATGTTTATTTTCGTTATAGCGCAGATTCTCGACGGGATTGCGGCAGCGCAGGTGGTCGCCCCCCCTGACATTGGTGAGCATGCCCAGGCTCCAAGTGGAGAATCTGCCCCGTGGATCGATCATCGGCATCTCCAGACCCTTGATGTGCATGGCGTATTTTTCTCCGCCGGTGATTTTCTGTCCCGCCAGCCTGACGCCTTCTGCCAGGATATCCCCGAGGCCGCGGCGGTGTCCGATGTCATCCATCAACCGCAACAGGGCGGCATCATCCCCGAAATTAAGTTCATAGCCCAAATCTTCGGCAGTGATAATCCCCCGGGCATACAGTTCTGCTGCCATGGCCATGACAGAAGCAGCGCTTACCATGTCCATACCATAGCGCTGACCCATTTCCGCTGCCTTCACACAAGCCTCCAAACTCATGCCACAACCCGATCCAAAAGATACCGTGGGGGTAACCTCCATGTCTTTCATCCTTAGTCCCTGGTAAGGCCCTTCCTTGATTTCCACCCAGTGGGCGCAGGCGATAATACATGATTGGCATGCTATATGGCCCTTGGTAAGTTCTTCGACTTTATTGCGGGCAAATTTCTCCTTCCAATCCGGCAGGCAGCCCTGGGTATAGTTGTGAGCATTGAGGGCCTTAAAGCTGCCGTAGGGCATGGCTGCGTTCATGCTCCCATAGCTCTTGAAAGGCTGGAAAAACGGGGATGACTCTATAAGCTGCCTGGCTTTCCAGGCTATGTTGATGAAATTATCTGCCCGGTGCGGTGAAAGCCCTTGCCTGCCTTTTACCACGATCGCCTTCAGGTTTTTGGCTCCCATTACTGCTCCCAGACCGGTGCGCGCCCAGGCATCGTAATAACTATTCTCGATACAGGCAAAGCGCACTTTGTTTTCCCCAGCTGGCCCTATCAAGGCTGCTTCTGCTCCAGGATACTTTTTTTTCAGCACATCAAGGGCTGCCCATGAATCCTTACCCCAAATTTCAGCTGCTCCCAAAAATTTGACTCCCCCGTCGTCGATCAGGAGGTAGACTGGTGTCGGTGATTGACCCTTGATGACTAGGGCATCAAAGCCAGCATTCTTGAGTTGTGTGCCAAAAAACATGCCCGAGTTGGAAGTGCCGAACAGGCCAGTTATAGGCGATTTGGCGGAGACCTCAGTCCGTGAAGCGGTTGGGAACGGTGAACCAACCATGGTGCCAACCCCGAATACCAGTACATTATCCGGGCCCAATGGATCAGTTCCTGCTGGAACCTGATCGTATAAGATTCTAGCGTTGAATCCAATTCCCCCGAGGTAATCGCGGCACATATCCTCCGGCAGTTCCCTGACTCGAAGTTGTTGCTCCGAGAGATCCACCTCCAATATTTGTCCAGCATAACCTATTGATTTGAGCATAATTGTATCCCCCTTGTCCGAGCATCTCAGCGATATTGTATATCTGCCCACCGTGGGGCTTTTGGGCATCAGGATCGGGCAATTTCAGCATATTTGCATTATAACATGCCATCAGGCTGCTGGTCGCATATTTTGTTGGTATGCAAACTATTTCCCGTTCTGCACTTAACTCCATGAGAGGATCGAATCGATGGCAGTAAAAATGGGCTCCTCGCCTGCGAAGAGCCCTTGCTTCCAACCCATACAAACTGGCCACCGGTCGGCTATTCCCGGCAAAGCCGGCCGACCATATTGTTCAAAAATTGCTCCCTCCAGGTCTGCATCCCGTCCCATCTGTACAAACTATTGCGTATTAGGCGCATCGCGGCTCCCGGGCCGGCATATTCGATAAGTTCATCCTCATAGAGTTCTGCCCAGCGGGCAATCATGGCCGGGGTCACCTCCAGATGAAATTGAAGCCCCCATAGGCAGTCTTGCACTTCAAAAGCCTGGTTGCGGCACCAGTCACCATAGGCCAACAGACCAGCACCTTCCGGCAAATCAAAAGTATCGCCATGCCATTGGAAAACCGCCAGTTTCTCTGGTAGAGCGGCAAACATAGGATCAGCCTGCCCGGCTGCCGTCAAGCATACATGGGACCACCCTATTTCTTTGACTTGATTAGGTCTGACTTCTGCCCCCAATGCCCGGGCAATCAATTGGGCTCCCAGGCATATCCCAATGGTTGGTATTTTATGGGCAAGGGCTTCTCTGACCAGCTGTTGCACCAGTCTCAGATAGGGATAGCGGGACTCCTCGTAGGCACTCATAGGCCCCCCGAGAATTATGATCCCCTGGTATGGACTGATATCTGCTGGCAGCATTGCACCGGGCTTGTCCATGCACCTGATGTCAAGCGAGCAATTTCTGCTCAATAACATCGGTTCCAGCAAGCCCGGACCCTCGCATTCGATGTGCTGGATGATTAACTGCAGCACCCTGACCACCCCGCCTCTCTTAAATGCACTCTTTTGACCAATTGGGTTGCTTGTCCATATTACCGCTGAACTATTGCCGCCTTATTCAAAAAATAAGTCCTCGCCAGGTAACGACGAGGACATCTTTGTCCTTTCGGCAGAAGGAGTTTTAGACAAGTCCTTCTTTAATAACAATATAATGATTGAAAATCCCACAAGCAACCGATTTTGCCAAGTATCTTGTATACTTCGCGGCCCGGCCCGGACAGCAATCTACACGTTAAACCAACTCCCACCTATAAACTCGCGCAGAATGGAATTTGGGGGCACATTGGCCGAGGGCAGGGTCCGGAAATAACTCAAGAATCGCAGTAAACGCCGGGCCTCCACGTGTTCGGGATAACGATTGCTTATATCCTGCAGCAGAGGTTCGGCATAAGCCCGCAATACTGCCAGTTCGTAAACCAGGGAGGAATTGAACATCACATCCGCGTTCTCCTGGAACGGGAATATGTTTTTTTCTTCACCGGTCCTTACCGAAGGCCAGCGTTTAATGGTATTCAGTGCAGAATAGCCCCGGGTCCGGCTGTCCCTGACCATCCTGCGGATCAAGCGGCTGTCGGTGGTGGGTATCCGATTGCTGTAGTCAAGATTCAATTGGGTCAAGGCACTGATGTATATCTTGTATTTACTGCTTATAGGAATCTTCCAGGTCAGGCGGTCGTTCAGCCCGTGGATTCCTTCAATGACAATGGGTTCTTCCGGCGGAACTTTTAATAGCATTCCCCGGGGCTCACTGTACCCAGTGCGGAAATTGTAAATAGGTATCTCCACTTCTTCTCCAGCCAAGAGCCGCAGCAGATGATCATTGAATAGTTCCAGCTTCAAGGCTTCCAAAGCCTCGAAATCATATTCCCCGCTGCTGTCGATCGGAGTATCAACCCGGTCCACAAAATAGTTGTCCAGCGATATGGATACCGGGCGGCGTCCGTTCACTCGGAGTTGGATCAGGAGCCGGCGCGCGAAGGTGCTCTTCCCGGACGAGGACGGACCCGAAATAAGCACGACCCGGGCATTGGGATTACTGCATATAGTATCTGCGATGTAGGCAATTTTCTTTTCATGGAGAGCCTCGTTGATCTGGATTATCTCATCGACTTCTCCCCTGGCAATATAACCATTGAGGGCTGCCAAATGAGGCGTCTGCAGCATTTCTACCCACTTCTTGGCTTCCTGGTGGATCATAGCCAGTTTTTTCTGTTCGCGAAATGGTTTCACCAGTTCCAGATCATCAATCTCCGGCGTTCGCAGTACCAGACCCGGGGAGTGGTACAGTACCCGGAATTTGTCCAGCAGACCCGTATTCTTTACCATGTACCCGTAAAAATACTCGCGATAATCATCCAGTTCATACACATGCACTGCATCCTTGTCGCGAAATTCCAGCAGCCCAACCTTGTCTTGCTGGCCCTGGGCGGCAAAAATGCGAATGGCTTGCTCTTTGGTGACCAGGTAGCGCTCTATGGGGAGATTTCGCCTGACCAATTCACGCATCCGATCCCGAATGGCTTCGATTTCGATATCGGTGGTCTCTTCTCTGAGAAATTCACAGTATAATCCATTAGAGAGGGTGTGTTTGATCATCAAGGTACGCTCCGGATAAAGATCGTGGCAGGCTTTTATCAGCAGAAAACTTGCACTGCGACGGTAAATCCTGAGACCCGCCTCAGTGGAAGTGTCCACCGGTTCCAGCTCGCAATCCGTGGTTAGGACATAATTCAGATCCCGGAGGGTGTTGAAGACGATAGCGGCCACGATAGGATGAGGCCACTGGTTTTGAATCATGGCAATGAAGTCCGCAGTGACAGTCCCTTTAGCAACATCGAAAGAGCCTAGTCCTTTAACCTGGATGGCGACATTATTCCTGTCAATGATCGGCTCAGTCATCCAGTTCCTCTCCTCTCATTATTGGGCTCTTGCCTCCGCCCGATTCCAATCCTGGCGTTTCTGTATTATCAGCGGAAATTGGCTTGCAAACGGGTCCTTAAGCCCTCCCGGATCAGGTCCATCCGCTCGTTCACTTCCGACTCGGTCAGCGTGCGTTCATCGGACTGGAAGGTCAGGTTGAAAGCCATGCTTTTCTGGCCATGAGCTACCTGTTCTCCTGTATAGATGTCAAATACCTGAACCCTGGCGAGGAGGTCTCCGCCGCATTCCCTGATTACATCCACAGCTTGGGCTGCTTGCACTTCCTGCTTGGCAACCAGTGCCAAATCCCTTTCTACCGCGGGGTAGCGAGTTATTGCTTTCATCATGACCCTCGGCCTGGAACAAGCATATAATTTTTCCATATCCAACTCGAATGCACAGGTCCGCGGTCTTATGTCAAATTGCTGACTTACCAGGGGATGGATTTCCCCTACTATGCCCAGTTGTATGCCGTGGCTGACAACTCTGGCTGTTCTGCCCGGATGGAAGGAGGGCTCCTGGGTTTCCTCCCACACAATGTTTTCAACTCCCAATTTGCTGAACAGGTTTTCCAGGGTTCCCTTGAGATAATAGTAATCCAGATCCAGGTTTAGTTTCAGCCAGTTGGGATCAGCGCTCCCGGCCACAATCGCCCCCAGTTTGAGAACACCCAAGGGCAGTTCCTCACCCAGGGGATGAAAAACTGAACCCATTTCAAAGAAAGCCAGGTTGGTGTTCTTCCTCGCCAGATTGCGGCTTACTGTCTCTAACATACCTGGCAGAAGTAGGGGTCTCATCAAGCTTTGTTCCTCTGACAGAGGATTGGCGACCCTGACCACCTGCCGGAACTTGCTGTCCGGCGGCAGTATCAGCATGTCTAAATATCGGGGGCTTACGAAACTGTAAGTAATTATCTCGTAAAAATGATTGGCCATGAGTTGCTTGACCTGATCCTTGAATTTCTGAAACGGATCCAGCCCGCCTTGAGTGGTATTACCACGAGGGAGAGTGGCCGGAATATTTTCATAGCCATGAAGACGGGCTATTTCCTCGATCAGGTCTGCCTCCATCTCGATGTCGGGCCGATAGGAAGGAATTGTCACCAGCAGGGCGCCAGTTTCTGTTTGCCACTCCAATTTCAGGTCACCCAGGTAATTTTGGATCTGGGCAGGGCTTAATTCAGTGCCCAGCAGATAGTTGACCCTTTCCGGCCGCAGGCAGATTTTGGGTAAAGGCAGCGGATCCGGATAACAGTCGCATATACCGGCTGCAACTTCTCCCCCTCCATATTTTGCCATGAGGGCCGCTGCCCGGTTGGATGCATAAATTACACCATTGATATCTATCCCTTTTTCGAACCTGACCGATGAATCACTGCGCAGAGCCATTTTACGAGCAGTCCTGCGTATGCCGGTACCTTTGAAATAGGCTGACTCCAATAAAACATTGACTGTATTTTCATTTATTTGGGTATTCTGCCCTCCCATAATGCCAGCCAGGGCCACCGGACGGCCGTCATCGGTAATCAGGAGCATGTCGCGGTCGAGTTCCCTGGCTACATCATCGAGGGTGGTAATGCATTCACCTGGATTGGCCCTTCTCACCACAATCTTTTTGGCAGCGCCCAGCAGGTCGTAATCAAACGCATGCAGGGGTTGATTGCATTCAAGCATAACATAATTGGTAATGTCTACGATATTGTTGATCGGACGTATCCCTGCCCCTATCAGCCTTGCCTGTAACCACAGAGGGGATTCATCTACCTTCACGTTTCTGATCACCCGGGCAGTATATCTTGGGCAAAGGTCCGGAGCCTCTATTTCAACCTTGATTTCATCTACTGTCCGGTTTTGGCCTTCCACCAGTTCAATCACAGGAACAGCTATATCCGTATGGTTCAAAGCTGCTATTTCCCGGGCCAGGTTTATCATCCCCAGGCAGTCGCCCCGGTTAGGGGTCAGGTCTAGTTCCAGCAGGCTATCCCCTTGAACATGTTCCACCCCTTCAATGGCAATCCCGGCCATGGTAAGGCGGTGGGCCAATTCTTCCGGGTTCCAATCAAAACTGACATACTCTTTTAACCAGTTTATCGAAACTCCCATCTTTTCACCTCCTAAAATTGGGTCAGGAAACGTTTGTCATTGTCATAAAACAGGCGCAGGTCATTGATGCCGAATTTGAGCATGGCGATCCGTTCAATACCCATGCCGAAGGCGAAGCCGGTAACCTTTTCAGGATCGTAGCCTCCGAATTCCAGCACCCGTGGATTGACCATCCCCGCACCCAGTATTTCCAGCCAGCCGGTATGGGAACACACCCGGCAGCCAACCCCCTGGCAATTGACACAGGAGATGTCCATCTCCGCACTCGGTTCGGTAAACGGGAAGAAACTGGGCCGATATCTTACCTTGACCTGTTCCCCGAATACTTTTTGAGCAAAAAGCATTAGAATACCTTTCAGGTTGGCAAAGGTTATGTTTTCGTCGATCAAAAGTCCCTCTACCTGATTGAACATAGGGGAATGAGTGGCATCATCATCCTTGCGGTATACTTTGCCCGGGACGATTATCTTGACCGGGATCTGAGGCGCCATTTTTTCCATGGTGCGGACCTGAACCGGAGACGTATGAGTTCTGAGCAGCATCTGTTCCGTGATGTAGAAAGAATCCTGCATATCCCGGGCTGGATGATCATGAGGGATATTGAGGGCTTCGAAATTATAATAATCGGTCTCGATTTCCGGTCCCTCAGCTACAGCGAAGCCCATGCCTGTGAAAATGGCCTTTATTTCGTTGGTAACCCTGCTGATGGGATGTATACCTCCCACCGGCAGCGGCAACCCAGGTAGGGTGACATCGATCTTCTCGCTCTGCAAACGGTCGTCCAGTTCAGCCTGCTTAAGCTCTGCCGTTTTGGCGTCAATGAGATTCTCCAGTTGGTTTTTGATATCATTGGCGGTTTTTCCAGCCTCTGCCCTTTCCTCTCCCGCCAGGTCTTTCAGCCCCCTGAGTATCTGCGTCATTTCACCTTTACGACCCAAGATTCTGACTTTGATCTCATTCAAAGCTTCAAAACTGCTGACCACCGCAATTTCTTTCTCGGTATCTTTTTTAATCTGGTTCAGTCTCTCGATCATTTTCCTATCCTCCCCTTACTGAATTAATCCAGAGCTGGACGAAGTTACATCTGCCCACATGCATTTACAGAAAAATAAAAAAACTTTCATCCCCAAGGGACGAAAGCACTATTCCGCGGTACCACCCTAATTAACCGGAGCCTAGGATCCGATTCACTCGAGGCCTGTAACGGTGGCCACCGGTTGGATCTACTGCTACTTCAATCCTCGGCTCACAGGTGAATTCGCCTGCTTCTTGCTTGGCCGCACTCTCAGTCGGTGGTGTGGCCTCCCTGGAAGTAGATAGGGCAGGTTACTTGTCCTGGTCATCGCCTTTGGTCTTATTGCTCGTATAGCTCGGTTAGGCGCTTGTACATGATGTAAAAAATGATACAGCCCGATGTTTCAAAAAGCTGCCACAGGATTTTGGCTTCATTGTGCATAACTGGTTTTTCCTCCATTTAGCCTCCGGAAGCTGTTTACCATTGCAGTTATTTCGGCAAGATCTTTGCTGTGGTTAGGTTCGTATCCGTGACTGTCTCGCTATCTCAGCCACTATTATAGCACAGGCTGCCGCTACATTCAAAGAATCAACCTGAGGTTTCATGGGTATTTTTACAAATGCCTGGCAGCGCTGTTTCAATTCTTCGCTGACTCCTTCAACCTCATTGCCAATTATAAGTACCAGGGGTGCGGTCAAGGCCAGCAAATCATAATCCTGACCTCTGTCCAAATCAGTAGCCATGAACAGGTAGCCATGCTGCTGCAACTGTTCCAGGTGCAAAGCGGTAATATTGGCAAATATCGGCACATTGAGAATGGCGCCCATTGAGGCGCGCACCACCTTAGGACTTAGGTGATCCACGCATTCACGTGCCAACATGATGCCGTCGATCCCCAGCGCCCAAGCACTCCGCAAAATACTGCCCATATTACCCGGATCAGATATCCGGTCCAGGAGGAGTATGACGCCCCTGCGGTCAAGCATTTTGTGCCAATCCCAGCTCGGATTGCGCATGACCAGCGCTATACCCTGGGGTTGTTCCGTGCTGCAAATGTGCCGCATGATCCTTTTATCTGTCGCATGTATCTTGGTCGGCTCAAAATCCTGGAGCAAATCCAGGTCTCCTGTCAACTGTTCCTCGACGAAAATCGAAGCAATCAACTCAGGCCTGCGCTTGGCTTCCAGAGCCGCCAGGCGCCCTTCGATGAGAAACATTTCCAGTTCCTGGCGATATTTGCGTTTTTTCAAGCTGGCGGCCTGCTTGACCTGGGGATTCTCCAGCGAGACTATTTTGTGCATCATTTTTCCTCCAGCTTACCGGTATCCAGGGCAATCCTCAACTTAATTTTACCTAGTAAAAAGCATGGCTCCTCAGCCATGCTTAAATCATATCATTATGTGAATAAGGATCTAAACCGCCTTTTTGGCTACATCGGCCAATTCGGCAAATCCTTGGGGATCGGCAATGGCCAGTTCAGCCAATACTTTACGATTAATATCGATCCCGGCTACCTTTAGCCCATGCATCATGCGGCTGTAAGTCGTCCCGTTTTCACGGGCTGCTGCATTGATACGCGCAATCCACAACTGCCGGAATTCTCTCTTCTTCAACTTCCGGTGGGCATAGGCATAGGCTCCCGATTTCATTACCTGCTGATTGGCAACTTTGAATAATTTATGCTTGCTTCCGAAATAGCCTTTGGCCAGCTTCAATATTTTTTTATGTCTTTTGTGGGTAATTACTCCGCGCTTTACTCTCGGCATCTATCTGTCCTCCCCTAATCTATTTGTAAGGAATCAATTTAGAAATATTCTTCTGTTCGGCTTCGCTGACCATACCGGCTTGGCGCAGTTTCCGCTTTCTTTTGGGGCTCTTGCTGGTAAGCAGGTGACTGGCGTAGGCCTTGGCTCTTTTTATCATGCCTGTACCGGTCTTTTTGAATCTTTTCGCGGCTCCGCGGTGGGTCTTCATTTTTGGCATCTTGGAAATGTCCTCCTTCTATTCGTTTTCGCTTTTATCTTTGTCAAGTTTGGGAACTAGAATCATTACCATGTTGCGCCCCTCAACTTTCGGGCTCTTTTCTACCGAAGATATATCGGATAATTCTTTGGCCAGTTGTATGCACAATTTTTCCCCGAGTTCCGGATGAGTTATCTGACGACCACGGAACATGATGGTAAATTTGAGCTTATCCCCCGCAGTTAAAAACTTGCGGGCATTTTTGGCCTTGGTCTGGAAGTCGTGTTCCTCGATATTGGGCCGCATTTTGACCTCTTTGATGGAAATAATCTTCTGCTTTTTCCGCGATTCCTTTTCCCGCTTGCTCTGTTCAAACTTGAATTTGCCATAATCCATCATACGGCAAACCGGCGGTTTGGCGGAAGGAGCCACCTCAACCAGATCTACTCCTTTTTCCTCGGCCAGAGCTAGAGCTTCCCTGATGGGCACTATTCCCAGCTGTTCTCCGTCTTCACTGACCAACCTAACTTCCTTGACCCGGATATCTTCGTTGACTCTCCAATCCTTGCTTATAAGAAATTCACCCCCTAATAAATGTGGAAAAGCGGGTTATCAAAAACCCGCTTCATAATCAAATCACAGCCTGCGACCCATCTGCACCAAATTCGAGCAAAATGGATGCCTGTTATTGATACCTTACGAACCGCAGTTGTAAGGTGAGAAGCCGAGCTCCTGCTTTGCTATGTCCATTGGCAATAGTAACACACTGATGGGCAAAACGCAACTGCTTGCCGGCAACTACCTGATAGCCCGGCTGTCAATTTCCTGCCGCATCATCGCCGCAAAATCCTCCATCACCATAGCGCCCAGGTCGCCTTCTTTGCGATGGCGAACCGCAACGGCGCCCGCTTCGACTTCCTTGTCTCCCACCACCAGCAGGTACGGAATTTTTTGCAGCTGACCCTCCCGGATTTTGTAGCCAATTTTTTCGCTGCGCTTGTCGACTTCAGCCCTGATTCCCTTTTCGTTCAGTTCTGCCATGATCCGGCCAGCATATTCATGCTGTCTTTCGGTAATGGGCAGCACCCTCACCTGCACTGGAGCCAGCCAGGCCGGAAATGCGCCAGCAAAATGTTCGGTCAATATACCGATAAACCTTTCCATACTTCCATAGATGACCCGGTGGATCATGACCGGTCGATGTTTTTCCCCATCCTCTCCGATATAGGTGAGGTCAAATTTCTCCGGCATCTGGAAGTCCAGTTGAATGGTGCCACACTGCCAGGTCCGGTCCAACGAGTCCTGCAAGTGAAAATCAATCTTGGGGCCGTAGAAGGCGCCGTCACCTTCATTGATTTTATATTCCTTGCCAATTTCCTCCAGGGACTGCTTCAAAGCCCCTATAGCCGTGTCCCATATTTCCTGTGTGCCCATGGACTTTTCCGGCCGTGTGGACAATTCCACATGATAACTGAATCCAAACTGCTTGTAGAATAAATCCACCAAATTCATGACCGCCTTGATTTCTGGTATGATCTGTTCAGGTAGCATGTATATATGGGCATCATCCTGGGTAAAGGCCCGAACCCTCATTAAACCGTGGAGAACCCCGGAGAGTTCATGGCGATGTACCAGCCCCATCTCGCAAACCCGCAATGGAAATTCCCGGTAACTGTGCAGGCTCTGCTTGTATACCAGCATCCCCCCCGGGCAGTTCATCGGTTTGACGGCAAAATCTCTATCGTCTATCTTGGTGAAATACATGTTTTCTTTGTAGTGATCCCAGTGCCCTGAACGTTCCCATAATTCGCGTTCTAGAATAATCGGGGTACGAATTTCCTGATAGCCAGCCTTTTGGTGCTCCTCACGCCAGAATTTCTCCAGTTCATTGCGCAGTATCATGCCCTTGGGCAAGAAAAACGGAAAACCGGGTCCCTCGTCCAACAGCACGAACAAACCTAATTCCCGGCCCAATTTGCGGTGATCTCTTTTTTTGGCTTCTTCCAACTTATGCAGGTAATCATCCAGCATGGCTTTTTTCGGAAATGATGTCGCATAGATCCGCTGCAGCATCTTGTTGTTTTCACTGCCCCGCCAGTATGCACCGGCAACACTCATCAACTTAATGGCCTTGACTTTGCCGGTGGAAGGCAGATGGGGGCCTGCGCAAAGGTCCACAAATTCGCCCTGCTTATAAACACTGATAATCGCATCTTCAGGCAGGGCTTCTATCAGCTCGACTTTATAGTCTTCATTTCGTTCCCTGAAAAACACCAGGGCTTCTTCCCTGGACATTTCCTGGCGAATTATGGGATAATCGCTCTTAATTATGGATTCCATCTCGTTTTCGATCTGTTTAAAATCCTCAGGGGTAAAAGTATGCAGAGTGTCGAAATCGTAATAAAAACCCTTGTCCACCGCTGGTCCAATGGCATATTTGGCATCCGGCCACAGTCTTTTTATCGCCTGCGCCATGATATGAGATGAAGAATGTCGATATACGTCCTTGGCTTTTTCATCTTCCCAGTCCAGTATCTCCAGTTCACCGTCATTGAACACCTCAGCGTTAAGGTCAATGACTTTTCCATTAAACAAAGCGGCCACTGCGTTTTTCGCCAATTTGGGACTGATGCTCTCCGCCACCTGTAAAAGAGTAACCCCTTCGGCGAATTCCCGTTGGCTGCCATCCCTCATATTGATATGAACCATTTCTACACCTCCAGAATTGAAAAACCAATAGGGATAGACCTGATCAAACCTGATCCCTGCTTGATGCCACATCTATGCTATGGTCCCAACCACATTTAACCTTACTATCTAAATAGAATAACAGATTTAAACATCCCCGGCAAACATATCCGGTCCCCTTAAAGGTGTCATGGTGCCCATTAAATTAACTAATCCAGTGTCCGCAGGAACTACGTTCATGACTGTTGAAACCTGGGTTTCTTTGCTATAATTAAGCTGAATAAACCTTGAAAGGAGTGATCGTATGATCACCATCATATCGGAATTGAGTCTCAAGCCTGGTAAGTTGTCGGTTTTCATTGAGGCCTGGGCGGAACTGGTGGAAGAATACCGGAAAGAACCGGCTTGCCGTGCTTTTAACGTGTTTGTGGATAAGAAAAATGAAAACGTGTGTTTCGTGATCGGCAAATGGGATGATGAGCAAGCCTATCAAAATCATTTGGAATCCCCTGCTTATAAGCGAGCTTATACTTACTCCATTGGCTGGTTGACCAGGGAACCCGAAACCATAATCTGCAGGGAAGTCATCTGACCGGTAATCAGTTATGATAATGCTTTCAATAACGTTACTTGCAAACGAGTCTGGCGGCTCGTTTTTTGATGAAGGGTTGCGCATCTTCGGTGCTGGCGGCAAATATTTATTTGTGGGATCTTATCCGGTAGTATATTAGGTATGAAACAGAATCCGGATCGTGAGGAGGTTGTATTTATGGCGTTTTTCAAGGACTTAAGCAAAAAGATCAGCGAAGGGGTCCAGGACGCATCCGAAAAAGCGGCTGAATTGGTGGAAGTCAACAAACTCAACTTCGCAATCTCCAAGGAAAAAACTGCTATTGATGAAGCCAAGCGACAAATAGGTGACAAGATTTTTGCCATGTACCAGGCAGGGCAGACTATACCTGATAACATAAGTGTTGAGTTAACGAGCATCGGTTCTCACCTCCAGGCAATTGCTGGATTTGAAGCCAAAATCAGCGAGATAAAGAGCGTCCCAGGCAGCCAGAGGGGCGAAACAATGGCGGCCAATACTCCAACTCCTGCTGAAAATCTTCCCGGCGCTGCTACGGGCAGATTCTGCGGTAACTGCGGCGCCGCTATGGCGGAAGGTTCTGCATTCTGCGGCGAATGCGGTCAGAAGGCCCAATAGATTTGGAATAGGAGGTGTTGACTGTGATCTGTACGGAATGTGGATATGAAGCCGGAAACGCAAAGTTCTGTGTCCAGTGCGGAGCTCCTTTGGGAAATGCCGCCCCTGCTCCCGCAGTTAATCCAGTACCTGAATCTCCGCCAGTCACTGCCGATAGCGGCCAGCGCATGCGCAGAGCCCACGAGGTTGAGTTCAAGATATTTGGGGAGGACCTGCAGTTTGTGGAGATAATGCTGGATCCCCAGGAGACCATCGTCGCTGAAGCCGGTGCCATGATGTATATGGACTCCGCCATAAAAATGGAAACCATCTTTGGTGATGGATCCGGAAAAACCGGGGGTGATCTCAAGAGCAAGCTGTTCTCGGCTGGGAAAAGGGTGCTAACTGGAGAGAGCTTATTTATGACCGCTTTTACCAACCTGGGCAGCATTCGGAAATGCGTATCCTTTGCTGCTCCCTATCCAGGAAGAGTGGTAGTTTTTGACCTGACGGATTTTGGAGGGACCCTGCTCTGTCAGAAAGATGCTTTTCTCTGCGCTGCCAAAGGGATTTCCATAGGCATCGCTTTCCAGAAAAAAATCGGAGTAGGTCTATTCGGTGGAGAAGGCTTCATCATGCAGAAGCTGGAAGGTGATGGCTTGACCTTCATGCACGCCGGCGGATGTATAATTAAAAAAGATCTGGCACGGGGAGAAACCATGCAGTTGGATACGGGCTGCTTGGTCGCATTGACCCAGACCGTCACTTATGATATCCAGTTTGCCGGGGACATTAAAAGCGCCCTCTTCGGCGGTGAAGGTCTGGTCCTGGCCACATTGACCGGACCCGGTACGGTATGGCTGCAATCCCTGCCCTTTTCCCGCTTGGCCAATCGCATCTATACTGCCAGCCGGGCAGGCAAGAGCAAGGACGAAGGCAGTCTGTTGGGCAACATAGGCCTGGAAACCTTCTTTGGCGGAGGCGACTAAGAACATCGGCCAATAGAAAGCATGGTAGAAACGAAAAATACCGGGGCACTAAACCCCGGTATTATGCTTTGCTATGGTGGGTCGTACAAGATTCGAACTTGTGGCTTCTTCCGCGTCAAGGAAGCACTCTACCTCTGAGTTAACGACCCATATCCTGTGATTGAAAGCAGTTTTTGACCTGTAAACCATATTATATATTGGCAAAATAAAATAGTAAAGTCACCCTTGCAGAAGAGACGCTAAATCCGACCGGCATCAAACGCCGGCAATTTTGACATATCTCTTATCGGTGGTGGCCTCTATTTTCCCCTGGTTCCTCAAACGCTTGAGGTGCTGTACTATCATCATCTTGGCGAAGAACTCTGTGGTCTTTATTTTTCTCTCCCATTCACTGATGATGTTTTGCGCCGCGATTTCATCAATGGTATGGGGCTCCTGCAAAAATTCGAGGATCCTGGCTTCCCTGTGCAGAGCAATATTCAGATAGGCTTGAAAAGACTCTCTAATGCCTGAATCAATGACCCGGCGGTGGGAACTGACCAATATCTCAGGTTCAAGATCCATCAATTTGTGAATGGAGTCGATGAGGTCGTCCAGATTGCAGTCTCCATATCCGTACCAGGGACCGCGTGGTGAAACATCCAGATCCGACGAAAACAGTATCTTCTCCTGCGGGAAGAAGAAGGCATAATGCCCCCGCGAATGTCCCGGGGCATGAATAGCTTGGACACAAGTCTCACCCAGTTGGAATATATCTCCATCCTTGAACTCTCCATCCAACTGGATGTTTTGGAAACCTGGCTGGGTTGGGACATCCGGCGGCATTTGCCATAATCTCTCCCACTCCTCGACTTGTGACCCGCCCATCAAATCCGCCCAGCGGCTGTATCCGTGTCGTTCCCGGAATTGTTTTTCGTCGTGGAAGGCAGTTGCATCCTCTTGTCCGGCCATTATTTTGGCATTCCTGAAAAACACCCAGCCATTGGTATGATCGAAGTGGTGGTGGGTGAGCAGCAACAGGCCGATGCGATCAGTCGGAACCTCCTGGTAGGCTTTGCCACCTGATCCTGCATCGATCATGGTTTTGGTCGCGTCATCTATAAACAAGGAATTGCTATACGGATATACGGCTAAAGCTTCAGGTCTAACCAGTTTAATCTGTTTGGTCAATGCGATTAGCACCGATTTCAACCCCATTTCAGGTTTGTTGGCCTCTTAAATGGCAGAAATCCGGGGAAATCCCGGATTTCGACGCGATGATCAGTCTAGTTTCTCGACCACTTCCAGGATCATGTCGAAGAAATAATGCATGTCTTCGACATCGTTCACACCAGCCTTGAATCCGATCTCCGGGAACCTCCCGGCACCATTTATTTTGACATTCACCTTGTAAGCGGTACTTTCTGCATCTTCCGCCAAGCTCTGTCTTTCTAAATCTGACCAATCGGTTTCGCGGGCTTCCAATTCGGAAAGATCGAGATCAGTCTCCTGGTCTAATTCATCACCATACTCTATTATTTGGGAAACGATCCACATCACATCCGACAGGCTCATCCCCAGCTCCTCACTCAAATTCATGATTTCGTTGGCTACCGGTGTAATTTTGAGCAGGTCCGAGAGATTGATACGGTCCCCTTTCCCCCATTTGTTTTTCATGATGTCACCCCCACATCCTTCGGTTGTTAAAAGCGATCCTTGTGTTTCCATTTCTCTTTGTCATCGTCAGTTGACGTTAATACGGATTATAAACTATACCATGAATCTAACCTTATTGCAAACAGCCCCAATACTCGCCTGGGGCCGGATATTGACTAATTTTTCTGCCGACCTATACTTTAGAGATAGCGTCATCATTCTATTTATCCAATGATAGAAGGTTTTAGCATGTTTGCCAATCGCTCAAATGAGTTCCTCGGATCAATAAGCATTTGTTTTTCTGCCTTTATGTACGCCACTCTGCCTATTTTGGTTAAGTTGGCCTATGCCAGCGGCTTGACTGCAGGCAATGCCCTCTGGCTGCGCTATGTGCTTTCATTTGTTCTGTTGGCACTATTTATCAGCCTGGTAACAAAAGGCACGTTGTTTTCCCTTTCCCCTCCAGTTATTGCCCAGGGAATATTTCTGACCGTAGGGGGATTGCTCTATTTCCACGCCTTGGAGTGGCTGTCGGCAGGGGTGACCACCATAATTTTTTTCTCCCACCCGGTTTTTGTAGCCGTTTTGACCATCCTTGTTTACAAAGAAAAATTTGTCTTGCACCTTTTCCTGGGGCTGGTCCTGGCGGTGCTGGGGATAGTCCTGGTATCAGGGATTGGGGAGCTGTCGTCCAGCTTTCCTTACTTGGGACTCGTTTATGCGTTGTCAGCCTGCCTCTGCTACACCCTGTACAGCCTGGTCGGGCAAAAAGCAATGGACCAGCATGATCCCCTGTCGGTGACCGCCACCATGTCCATGCTGGCCATATTAGTGCTGACGCCGGTTTTTTACCGGGACCTGGCCGCACTGAGCCAAATCACTCCAGAGCAATTTGTTATCGCCCTGGCTATGGCGGTTCTGAATACCCTGCTGGCAGTGCTGTTCTTCTTGAAGGGATTAAAGAGGATAGGGGCAGCCCGGGCTACCTTGTTAAGCACTGCAGAACCAGTCTTTTGCCTGTTGATGGCCTTTATTATCCTGGGGGAGAGCTTAAGCCTTGGGCAAATAGCAGGTTCGGTCCTGGTACTCGCAAGCATGCTGCTGGCGGTATATGCCCGTCCGGCCAGTTTGGAAAGAATGTAGGCAAACAGGTTGATTACACTTGTCTAGGACAGATTATGCACATTCAATAATCGATAAATCTGTTCCTCTATGTTTTGCATCCCATCATCTGACAGATTCCTTTGTTTATGTGGGACCTCATTGCTTATGATTCCTTTGACGGAGGTAGGCGGACCGCTCAGGATATAAACCTCGTCACCCAGTAAAACCGCTTCATCAATATCATGGGTGACAAAAATAGCACTGCGTTTCTCCATCAGCCACAGGTTTAAAAAGGCCTGCATTACAGCTGTTTTCAATTGCAGGTCCAGGCCTTTGAACGGTTCATCCATGAGCAGAATATCCGACGGGTAAGCAAATGCACGCACGATTGCGACCCGTTGCTTCATACCTCCACTCAGCTTGCTGGGATAGTAATTCTCGAATCCCCTCAACCCGACTATGTCGATATATTTTTTGATCAAGATCCCTCTTTCCGCCAGGCTCAACTTATCCTTCAGTACGAAATCGATATTCTGCACCGCGGTTTTCCAGGGCAACAATCGTGGCTCCTGAAACAGGTAACTTATGGTCTTCCCGGCTAAACCGGTAATCTCACCCTGGTCAGGGGCAATCACACCTGAAATGATGTTAAGCAGGGTCGTCTTGCCGCACCCTGATGGACCCAGGATGCAGATCAGTTTATGCTCCTCCAGGTTCATATTCAGGTCCTTAAGGACATATAGATCCCCAAATCGTTTATGGATATGGCTAAGTCTCAAGGTCATTCAATTAACCCCACGTCTTCAGTCTGTTTTCCAGGGCATTGATCAGATATTCGAAAATAAAACTGATAACTATGACTACCACTGTCCAAGCCATAACCTGTGCCGTTTCCAAATATGACTTGGCTGTCATCAGGTTGGAACCTATGGCAAAGATGGGCTGACTCAGTATTTCAGCCGCGATTATTACTTTCCAGGTCAAACCCATGCCGTTGGAGGCTCCTGCCAAAAGATAGGGAAGAATAGCCGGCAGATATAATTCGCTGATGACTCGCCTGGTCTTCACCCGGTACATGTTAGCCATTTCCAGCAGCTGTGGATCAATATTTTTGATCCCCGCCACCACGTTACCGTAAATGATTGGAAATATCATGAGGAAAGTAACAAAGATCGGCACCATGTCAGTGCGGAACCATATTATTGCCAGGATCACGACCGACATGACCGGCGTAGTCCTGACCACCGTCACCCATGGTTGCAGCAGCCAATAAACGGGCCCACTGAAACCAGCAGCCATCCCGAGCACCATACCCGCCAGGCATGACAGGGCAAATCCCAACAGGCCTCGCCCTACAGTCGCGGCCACTGCCGGCCAAAAATCAGAGGAATTGATCACCAGCCACAATTGCATGATGGTACGTTCCGGGGAGGGCAAGATGAGTTCCTGGTTCCAGAAAACAGCAAGAAGCTTCCATACCAGCAGCAAAACCAGTATGGAAGCCAACGTATAAAGTCTATTTCTGGTAGAAGAAGTTTGCATCTGGTAATTTCCCTCCTACGGTGTTAGGAGAAAAGTCCAGGAGAACCTGCAGGTATTTATCCACTGCGGGTTTGGCATCCATTGCGCTCATATACCGTATATTGCACCTGGGTATAGCTCCGACCGCTACATCAGCAGGGATTCCCAAGTCCTTCTTGCCCACCAATGCTCCTGCTTCGGCCGGATTCTTGTTCACCCAATCGATGGAAGCGGCATACTCTTGCAGGAATTTATCCACAATCTGCGGGTATTTTTGGGCAAAAGCAGCCTCCACCACCAGGCAGGTCTGAGCAAACTGCACGTCAGCACCATTTATGCGCTTCCATTCCTGTTGGAGATCCAAAGCGACCTTCAAATTCGGATTCTTGCTGAGCACTGTAGAAACCCATGGCTCCGGCAAAACCGATATCGTACTCTTGCCTGCAGTGGCCAGCTGGGCCTGTTCCACAGGACTGGTGATGTATTGGAGGCTGACATCCTTGGCCGGGTCTATTCCGTTTTTACTCAGCAGGTAGCGAAAAACCACGTCTCCCGCTGAACCTTTGGTCGCCGCATCAATGCTCTTGCCTTTTAAATCAGCCCAAGTCTTGATTGAAGGATCACTGCTCACTACATACATAACACCCCAGGTATTCATGGCCACCATTTTATAGCCTACACCTTTGTTGTACAAAATAGCAGCACTGTTGGTGGGAATAGTGGCAAATTCAATTTCCCCGGTCAGAAGTTTTGCTGTCAGGGTATCCGGACTCGGTTCGATGACGTAGTCAACCTTCACGTTTTCACCCATGGAAGGATTGCCATCCATCATCTTGACCATGCCAACTGCGGTTGGACCCTTCAATGCGGCTGCCTTAAAACTTACTGTTTCAGTCGGTGCGCTTTCTTTGGAAGCAGTGCATCCCGCCGCAGCCATCATCAAAACCGAGATCAACAACAGAGCCAGTAGTTTTTTCATCTCTCTTCTCCTCTCCAATTTCAGGTTGATTGTGAATCTATTTTCAATCATAAACGCTAATAACCTGTTTGTCACCTGCTTGGGAAAATTATCTCCTGCCTGCTTTGCCCAAACACACCGAACCATTTTGGTTTTTGAGCCCATTCCGTTATAATGGTAAACTATAAATGATAACCGATCAAATTAAGGGAATGAGGGATATTGTTGGATCTTTCCGTTCTGCCCATAAACAAACTAGAGGCCACCATCAATGTACCCGGTGATAAATCCATCTCCCATCGCAGCGTATTGATTGGAGCCATTGCAGATGGAGTAACCGAAATATGCAATTTTTTACCCGGCGAAGACTGCCTTAGCACAGTCCGTTGCATACGCCAATTGGGGATCAGGGTTGAGCAACTCAGTCCAACCCATCTCCGGGTCCACGGGCTTGGAATGAACGGCTTGAGCGAAGCGGAGGATGTCTTGGATGTAGGCAATTCCGGCACGACCATACGCTTGATTTCCGGCATCCTGGCTGGGCAGGATTTCTTCTCTGTATTAACAGGTGACGCTTCGATCCGCCGGAGGCCAATGGCCAGGGTGGCTGAACCGTTAAGACAGATGGGAGCTCAGGTCTGGGGCCGCAACCATGGGCGAAATGCGCCCCTGGCAGTCCGCGGAGGCAGACTTAAAGGGATCGAATATCAGACACCTGTTGCCAGTGCCCAGATCAAATCGGCGCTGTTGCTGGCTGGATTATTTGCCCAGGGTGAAACGGTGGTAACTGAGCCAGCCTTATCAAGGGATCACACCGAAAAGATGCTAAAAGCATTTGGAGCCAAGATCGAAACCCAAGGTCTCAGTTCGATGGTCAGGTCCAGTTCATTGCAGGCTCAGGCGGTGTCAGTTCCCGGTGATATTTCCTCGGCTGCTTTTTATTTGGCTGCCGGCGCCATTATTCCTGGCTCCAGAGTCACAGTCAACAAGGTAGGCTTGAATCCTACCCGTACCGGTTTGTTGGACGTACTGCTGGAAATGGGGGCAAAAATCAGCATCGCCAATACAACGGAAAGTGCAGGAGAACCCATGGGGGACGTTACGGTTGAAGGTCAGGGATTGAAAGGCATTGCCATAGGTGGTGATCTTATCCCCCGCTTGATCGATGAAATTCCGGTGCTGGCAGTGGTTGCAGCCGCTGCTGCAGGTAAAACTACTATTAAAGATGCCTCGGAGCTAAAAGTCAAGGAAAGCAACCGTCTGCAGGCGGTCACAAAAGAATTGACCCGTTTCGGAGTCAACATTCATGAAACCAGTGACGGCTTGATTATCGATGGCGGCATTGATTTTACCGGGGTGATTTGCGATTCCTGTCATGACCACCGCATTGCCATGGCTTGTGCACTGATGGGACTGATTGCCAGCGGCACGACCGTGGTACGCGGCGCTGAATGCATAGATATTTCCTTCCCGGGGTTCCAAGAGATACTGACTGGCATCTCGGGTTAGGAATTTGCCGGATACAGTGTTGACTTCATTTTGAGGGGAGAGATGATGGTGCGGGTTGAATTGGGCCCAAGGAGTTATGATATATGTATCGGCGAGAAATGGTGGCAGAGGCTGCCCGATTTCCTCACTTCCATTTCCAGATATTCGCCCGCCGTCATGATTACAGATAAAAACGTCTTCAACCTATATGGCATGCAGTTTTTAGAGTTGATCCGCCAGGCGGGATTTCAGGTCGAACCAGCCATAATCCCAGGGGGCGAGGATTGTAAGAACCTGGCCACCTGTACACTTCTATATGAACAAATGGTGACCGCTGGTCTGGATCGCAGGTCCACTGTTTTCGCCCTCGGAGGTGGCATTGTCGGCGATGTGGCGGGCTTTGTCGCCGCCACCTATATGCGGGGTATCCCTTACGTTCAAATACCGACCACCTTATTAGCGCAAGTAGACAGTAGCGTGGGGGGAAAGACGGGGGTGAATCTTCCCCTGGGAAAAAACTTAGTGGGTGCTTTCCATCAGCCCAGCCTGGTATTTGTGGAGGTGGATTTTCTCGATACCCTTCCGGACAGAGAATACCTTACCGGCTTGGCTGAGGTGATCAAGTATGGGATCATATGGGACCGACAATTTTTTATGTATCTGGAAGAAAACCTGGCGAGGATACGGGCACAGGACAAAGACTTCCTGCAGTACATCATTTCCCGGTGTTGTGAGATAAAAGCCCAGGTGGTAGCCCAGGATGAGACCGAAAAGGGGGTCAGGGCAATGCTCAATCTGGGGCATACCTTCGGCCATGCCTTGGAGGCTCTGACCCTTTACGAAAGATACACTCATGGTGAGGCTGTAGCCATCGGTACAATCTGTGCAGCCAAGCTGTCCCAGAGTTTGGGGTTCCTTTCCGCGTCTGAGGTCTCCAGGATCGAGCAATTAGTTGAAGCGGTAGGGTTGCCGACCAGATTTGAAAACCTTGACCCCCAGGCAATAATCGCCCAGATGTATAGGGACAAGAAACAGGTGGGAGGCAGACTACAAATCGTCCTGCCGGTGGCTGTGGGCCGGTGCCAAATCGTAGACCAGGTGCCGGAGTCTCAAATCGCCACACTGCTCGGCCAGTGCTCAGAAAACCCGTGATGAGGCTTGGCAAGTCTGTACTGCTGTGTTATACTGACAACGTAATTTCATAAAATAAAAAACGATGACGGAGCAAAGTAAGTCAGATCCAGCTTTACAGGGAGAAGGCGCCACCGACTGGAAGCGCTTTTAGAGTATGTCTGACCGAAGTTCTCTCCCGAGTTGCAGGTTGAAGTCCCTGATAGGGATGGTAGGCTGGGCCGTAGACTTCCTACGTTAATAGGAAGGGGGTATCGGAATTTAGGTTCCCGCACCTTAAACAACGAGCGGATCTGCAGATGAAATGCAGGTCAATTTGGGTGGTATCGCGGTAAGCGCAAGCTTTTCGTCCCTAGGGATGAAAAGCTTTTTTGTTTAAGGTCAGGATTATTCCCGTACCCTTTTTATGAGTGGATCCTGGTTTGGATCAATTAGGGTGGTACCACGGAAGCCCATAGCCTTTCGTCCCTTGCGGTGACTTTGGCTATGGGTTTTGACTATTTATTTAGGAGGTATGGAGTATGGTAGTAGTTATGGACGTGAATTCAACGGTAGAACAGATCGAGATTGTTAACCACAGGCTTGACCAATTGGGTTTCAACACTCAAATCATCCGCGGTGTAAAGCGAATCGTAATTGGAGCGGTGGGCGACCGCACTGTAAGCGACCTCAGAGCGTTGCAGCAGATGCCTGGAGTAGAGAAAATTGTCCCGATCATGAGACCTTACAAACTGGCTAGCCGCGAGGGTAAAGAAGAGGATACCGTCATTGATATAGGCGGCACAAGAATTGGCGGGGGCGGGGTCACGGTGATTGCCGGGCCTTGTGCCGTGGAAAGCCGGGAACAGTTGCTGACTGCAGCGCAACAAGTTAAAGCGGTCGGAGTCCACATAATCAGGGGCGGCGCCTTCAAACCGCGGACTTCCCCCTACAGTTTCCAGGGCTTGGAGCAGGAAGGGCTGGAGATATTGCGTGAGGCTTCTATAGTCACCGGTCTGCCAGTGGTGACTGAAGTCATTGATGAGCGCAGCCTGGAGATGGCTGTGGACTACGTAGATATGCTGCAAATCGGGGCCAGAAACATGCAGAATTTCCGTTTGTTGAAAGCGGTGGGCAAGAGCGGCAAGCCGGTGCTGCTTAAACGCGGCATGTCTGCCACCATCGAAGAATGGCTGATGGCAGCAGAATATATCATGTCCGAAGGAAACGGCAGAATTGTGCTCTGTGAACGGGGAATCAGAACCTTCGAGACCGCTACCCGCAACACCCTGGATCTCAGTGCTGTTCCCCTGGTCAAACGTCTCAGTCACCTGCCGGTGTTAGTCGATCCCAGTCACGCCACGGGTGACCGGGGTCTGGTGATGCCAATGTCGTTGGCAGCTATTGCTGCGGGAGCCGATGGGCTGATTCTGGAAATGCACCCTGAACCTGCCAAGGCTCTTTCAGACGGGCCTCAATCACTTACTCCGGAAGGTTTGAAACGGGTTATGGCCAGTCTCTCTCCCCTGCTGCCCGCCCTTGGGCGCAATATTTAATGATCGACTCGATCGGAAAGGAGCATTCGATGTATAAAAAGTTGGCCTATCTAGGTCCACGTGGGACTTTCTGCGAACAGGCCGCTCGTCAGTGGACAATCCGGGATAAATGGGACCTCCTTCCCTGTTCCTCCATAGATAAAGTTATGGCCGCGGTGGCAGATGGATCGGTAGCTTACGGCATAGTCCCGATTGAAAATTCATGCGAAGGATCAGTCAACCAAACCCTTGATTTATTGGCCTACGCATATGATTTGCAGATCGTAGGCGAGATCATACTGCCCGTACAGCATAACCTTTTAGTCCGCCAGGGTATACGGCTGCAGGAAATACAGCGAATCATATCTCATCCCCAGGCCCTGGCTCAGTGCCGAAAATATTTAGCCGCCAAATTCCCAACTTTGGAATATGTGGATGTATCTAGTACGGCAGAGGCTGCTATGCGGGTAGCCGCTTCTATGGAGCCCTGGGCAGCCATCGGAACGTCCGCTGCTGCAGAGGAGTACGCCCTGGAGATCCTCGAAGCCTGTATCCAGGATGGCAGTCAAAATGAGACCCGGTTCGTAATTCTTGGGCGGAAAACAGTCCCGAAAACGGGCAAGGATAAAACTTCCCTGCTGTTATACCTGATCGATCGGCCCGGCTCCCTCTTCAAGGCACTGGAGCAATTCTACCTGCAAAATATCAATTTGAGCAAAATCGAGTCCCGTCCTGCCAGGACCATGATCGGTGATTACCTCTTCTTTGTGGACATTGAAGGACACCGCGATGATTCTCATGTGCAGGCTGCCCTGGAAGGGTTGAAGCCAATCACCCGCGCAATCAAGATTCTCGGTTCATACCCGCGTGCCAAAATGGATCAGCATAGGTAACCCTTGTCGCGGGGTCTTCCTCCGCACAAGTTGTCTTGGTCATACTCTACCGGTATAATTGATCTAAAATCAATTCTCAGAGGAGGCGATCATATGCCAATCGTAAACGTGAAAATGATAGCTGGGCGTTCACTGGAGCAAAAACGAGAACTGGCCGAAGTTCTGACCAGGGAGGTAGTCCGCATTCTTAATGTTAAGCCCGATGTAGTAGAAGTGGTTATCGATGAATATCCACGTGATAATTGGGCCAGTGCCGGTCAGCTCTACTCGGACAAATAGTTGCCAGGACAGAACGACCGTAAAGAGGAGGCCCGGCCAAATTGCTGGAAAAGGTTGATATCGCTATAATCGGAGCTGGAGTGGTGGGCCTGGCTATCGCTTATGAACTCTCTCGCCACAGCGGAAAAACCATTGCTGTTGTTGAGCAGAATGTCTCTTTCGGCATGGAAACCTCCAGCCGCAACAGTCAGGTAATCCATTCCGGAATTTATTATCCAGGGCACTTGTTGAAGACCCGACTTTGTTTATCAGGACGAGATAAGCTATACAGTTTCTGCCATAAACACCGGGTGGATTACAGTAAACTGGGAAAGCTGGTGGTTGCCACCGCTGGGGAAGACCTGGATCATCTGCGCCAATTATTTGAGCAGGCTAAAAACAATGGAGTTGAGGTCATTCCTCTAACCAGCCACGAAGTAACTCGGATCGAACCAGCTATCCGGGTCGAGGAAGCTTTTTTTGTCCCGCAATCAGGGATTGTCGATGGTCATGAATTCATGCGGCGTTTGTATTTCTTGGCGCAGGACCAGGGGGTAATTTTTGTCTTCCGCTCCCAGTTGTTGGACGTTGAATTCAATGGCTGCGAATATACTATTATCACCAATCGCGACAGATTCAAGTCGGCATGGCTGATAAACAGCGCCGGGCTACACAGTGACTTCATTCCTGCTCGCCTGGGTCTTGATATCGATGGTCTGTCCTATCGCATTTATCCATGCAAGGGCGAATATTATATCCTGAAAAAATCATTCGGAATAAGTCATCTAGTCTACCCGCTTCCAGCAGCTTCGGGCTTATTGGGTATCCATATCACACCGGACCTGGGGGGACATATGCGATTGGGCCCAAATGCTTATGCTGTCGATTCCTTGAGTTACGAAATCGATACTACCTATCGGGAACTTTTTTATCATTCTGTTCATCGTTTCCTGCCAGCATTGACATTAGACGATATAAGTCCCGACTTCGCAGGCATAAGACCCAGGCGCCAACCATCCGGCGGATCATTGCAGGATTTTGTGATCAAAGAAGAAAGTTCCCATGGACTCCCCCAGCTCATCAACCTTATCGGCATCGAATCCCCTGGATTGACTTCATCCCTGGCGATTGCGGAGTTCATCAAAGCTATGCTTTAATCTACCTTTCTCCAAGGTTTTTCCGCGATTTAAAATCCGCTGCTAGTTTCCCGACACCAAAAGGCTTAAAAATGGGCTTCCCATCCCGTCCCCAGCCCCGGTAACAGTGGCTTACAAACTGCTTGACACAGGCAATTACAATCAATAAACTTATTGCAGTATAGTATTAAGCTAGAAATTTCACAAAAGATGGGAGAGGAGATATCGTATGGTCAGTATCGAAGTCAATGGCATCAGCGCATCAGTACCGGAAAACTTTACCGTGATGCAAGCTGCTGCCGCAGTTGGGTTTGAGATTCCTTCATTGTGCAGCCATCCCGACCTGAAAGTCAAAGATAACTGTAAGGTATGCGTGGTCGACATAAACGGGGAATTGAAAACTGCCTGTGCAGAAACGGTTGCCCCCGGAATGAGCATCAAAACCTTCAGCCCTAGAATCATTGAGGCCAAAAGGGCCAATCTCAAAAAGATCCTGTCCGTTCATCCCCAAGATTGTTTGAACTGCGCCCGGAACCTGAATTGTGAACTCCAAGCCCTGGCCGATCAACTGCTGATCCGCTCCTTCGACAACAAACCCCTACACCTGCCCAAAGACCATTCCACGCCTTCCCTGGTTCGCGACATGTCCAAATGCACCCTGTGTGGTCGCTGCGTTGAAGTATGCGATGACATTCAGACCGTTGGTGCCCTGGAATGGAAAGACGGCATCGTCCAGACCACTGGTGGCGTGCCCCTGATAGAGACTAAATGCGTGGTGTGCGGACAATGCTCCTTAGCTTGCCCGGTAGGAGCCATCATTGAAAACGAAGAAATGGATAAATTCCTGGCAGCGGTTGAGGATCCCGAAAAGATCGTTATCACTCAGATCGCTCCAGCAGTGCGGGTCGCGGTAGCAGAAGCGGTAGGAATGGACACCGGTTCTCTGGACATGCTGAAATTTGTGGCTGGTCTGAAGCAGTTGGGCTTTGACTATGTTTTCCATACCAACTTTACCGCCGACCTTACCATAATTGAAGAAGGCAATGAATTGCTGAAGCGGCTGACCACTTGCGGGACGCTGCCGATGATCACCTCCTGCAGCCCCGGTTGGATCAATTTCATCGAGACCTTCTACCCCGATAAATTGGATCATCTCTCCACCTGCAAGTCTCCCCAGCAGATGTTTGGCGCTCTGGCCAAGACTTACTGGGCTGAAAAAATGGGAGTTGATCCCGCCAAGATATATTCCGTATCCATCATGCCCTGCACCGCTAAAAAGTTCGAGGCGGCCAGACCGGAGATGAACTCCAGCGGTTATCGGGACGTAGATCTGGTCCTGACTGTCCGCGAATTAGGCAAGCTCTTCCAGATGGAAAACCTGGATTTCGACAAACTAGCTCCAGGCCAATTCGATTCGCTGCTGGGAGCCTATACCGGCGCAGCAGTCATATTCGGAGCTTCCGGCGGGGTTATGGAAGCAGCCCTGCGGACTGTATATGAAGTGGTCACCAAAGAAACCCTGGAAGACGTCAATTTCAAAATGGTGCGGGGCTTTGAGGGTATGAAGGAAGCCGAAGTTGACCTGGCCGGCACCAAGGTCAAGGTGGCAGTTGCCAACTCCCTGGGCAACGCCAGGAAGATCATGGATGATATTAAAGCAGGTACATCACCCTACCACTTTATCGAAGTGATGTGCTGCCCCGGCGGCTGTATCGGCGGCGGAGGACAGCCTATCCCCTCCACCATCGAGAAACGTAGAGAGAGAATAGAAGCCATTTATGCTGAGGATGCAGGCCTTCCGATCCGGAAATCCCACGAGAACGACGAGGTCAATATCCTCTATAAGGATTTCCTGCATGAACCCCTTGGACACAAATCCCATGAATTGCTGCATACTCATTACCATCCGCAGAAGCAATAGTCAGTAACTGATTTCTAAATAGGGTTTTATGACAGACACCAGGAGTTAACAACTCCTGGTGTTTTGATTCCTGGAGCTGGTCAGGTCATAACCTGCCCGGCTACTCCTATGTGCTAAAATATGGTAATATTTTAGCAGGCGACCCCTCTAGGTCGTGGTAGCAAGTACTGGTTTAGGAAGGTCTTTCTGGAGGTATATCATGAATAAATTGCAGGGTTTTTATGAAATGGAGCGTATGGGCATCCCAGTTGTTCCATGGAAACCTTTCAGCGGGGACGAGTCACTGGATCCGGAATTGCTATGGAGTGTAAGGGTGGCTGTTCAGAGCGGTTATGATTTTAATCTCCCCAGGGCGATCGGAGTAACAGCCGACCAGGCGATGGCCAAAGGCAGGAAATTCCTGGCCCAGTTGTCGCCACAAGATCTGGTGTTATACTATCCCTATTTTATTGCTCTGAAAAGCGGGATCCTGGAGGTCCAGGCCGACCAGACGATTATCGAAGCGGTAAACCAGGATCTTTGGAATCTCACCACCCTGGGCCAAAAAGATGTGACCTTGGTCATAAACCGTCACAATGGTGCTGTGACCAGTTACGGGCAAGCCGATTTCCTCACTGAAGCTGAAGTTGATGAGCTTCTCTATCATGCCCAAAAAATAAGGAGGTCTCATCGTCAATATATTTTCGCCCGGAATTCATTGATCCTGGAGTGGCATTATGCCCTCCATACCAATGTTAAGGGTGACCGTATCGGCGAAAAATTCCTGGTGTTTACCGAATGTAAATCCATAGGGGATGTAGAGTGAATTCTGGGGCTCGATTTAGAGGTAGAAGAAGGCGATGGCCATTATGAAATAGGCTGCTACTAGAAGCGAGCCTTCCATCCAGTTCGATTCCCCGTCCAGGCTTATAAACTGGGCGATGAGGACTGCCAGGGCAACCACCGCTATCTCATAATAATTGAACATCATAGTCATGGGATTGCCGAACAGGAAACTCAGGAAGACCAGGATCGGAGTAATCAGCATAGCGATCTGGGTGCTGGAACCTATTGCTATTTCGAATGATAGATCCATTTTATTCTTCAGGGCTACGGTCACAGCCGTAAAGTGTTCGGCTGCATTACCAATGATCGGAATGATGATTATGCCGATAAAGAACTCCGACCAGCCTAAAGCCTCGGTAACGTGTTCGATCCCGCTCACCAGGAATTCGCTCTCCAGGGCGATCAGAGCTGTGCTAAAACCTAAGACAATCATAGCCTGGGTGCGGCTCCAATGAGTCTCCTGCACATCACAAATTTCCTTGCCGCCCCTCCTCATAGAAAAGAGCAGCCCCGTGAAGTACAATATCAGCATTATTGATGCCACCGCCAGGCTGAATCCTTCTAGAGCGTGATGCTGCTGTTCTCCCTGAAAAAATACTGCCGGAATAATGATCGCGATGATGGCCAGGAACATCAAGCTGGTCTGGTTGCTGATATGTACTCGGTCAAAGCGCTGCTCACCATTTTTAATTCCGCCCACCAGGATGGACAGTCCCAGTACCAGCAGAATATTTCCCAGGATACTCCCCGCTATGGAAGCTTTGACTATATCCGTGAGCCCTGCCCGCAAGGCAAAGATCGTTATCAACAATTCCGTGGCATTTCCGAAACTGGCATTAAGGAATCCCCCGGCCCGCTCGCCCACATAACAAGCCAAAGTTTCTGTAGCTTCACCCATCAGCCCCGCTAAAGGGATGATGGACACGCAAGCCGCAAAAAACAAGCCCAGTTCATAGCCGCTGAAGCGAAAATATAGACTGACCGGGATCGCCACCAGCAGGTAGTTCAAGTATTTACCCATGTACCAATTGCTCCTCTATCAATGTTCGCGATTCTCTTGCTATTATGGCAGGCTGCCTATCATGGCTTGGACTTGCGGGACTTGTCGAGTACGTCAAGAACTGCCAGGATTACGCCCGCACCGACTAAAGAATACCCTAACAGCCGATTTTCTGCCAGGAACAGCCCCATGATTATCAGCACGAAAGCCAGGCTTTCCATTTTGCTCATGCGCTGCGGCAGTTCTTTTCTTGTTATCATCAATATCACAAATATAATCGCCAATACCACCAGGGCATAGACTATCCAAGCCGAGGCTGAGGAAACGCTTCCCAGCAACATGCATACCTGACCTCCTCTTTATATTTATGGAACTGATCCGATTCAAGACTAGGCTAATTTTACCGCGGTGCCGCTGGCTGCCACCATTAGCATGCCATCACGAATGACTTCGTAATCCAGGTCAATGCCTATTATAGCATCTGCACCCATACCGCTGGCCTGGTCTGTCATCTCTTCGACAGCTATCCGCCTGGCATCGCTGAGCTTGGCTTCATAAGCCCCGGAACGACCACCTACAATATCGGTAATACTGGCAAAAATGTCCCTTACCACATTGGCGCCCATTATCGCTTCACCGGTGACCAATCCCAAATACTGGCGGACTGCATGCCCTTCAACAACTGAGGTTGTGGTTAAAATCATGTGCACGTCTCCCTTCAGAAAATATACTATTATATTATCACAAGCTGACATTCCTGTACGCCAGCTGCTTACCATCCCCTGGTATCGCCGCGCCCTTCCCCAAATAAGCACCGCTGTTATTTCTGTTTATCTCATAGATCCGGGCAGGAATCACCTCTCACAACAGAGAAGACAATAAAGACAATCAGAATGACCTTTTTTCATTGATTACCCATTAACCTAAATATGCTATCTGGAAAGAAGGGATTTGCGTGTCTAAGAAATTTCCCGCCCTTTTAGGTGCAACGCTCTTGGCTATTTTGATTTGTGTGTCTCCGGCTGCTTCAGCTCCCAGTATAACCTTGGACGGAAACCCCCTGGTCTTCGACGTGCCTCCAGTTACTGAGAATAGCCGCACTCTGGTTCCCATCCGGGCAGTATTTGAAGCCATGGGTGCTGCTTTGACATGGGATCAGAATACCCTTACGGCCACGGCCGACAAAAACGGGACCGTGGTCGCTATTACTGTCGATTCCGCTACTCCAACCATAAACGGTGTTGGCAAGGTCATCGATGTGCCTGCCATAGCCGTCAATGGCCGCATCATGGCTCCCCTGCGTTTTGTTGCCGAAGCTTTCGGCGGCACGGTAATCTGGAATCAGTCGCTGCAAATTATAAGCATATACTCTAATCCGATTAACCTGCCGAGCGGGATCTCTTCGAATAATTATGTGCCCTCTGGACACAGCTTTCTAACTGCGGATGGTTTTGAAGTCACCTTTAATAACCTGATACGGGGTGAAAAGGCTTGGACAACGATCGCAGCTAATAATCCCCTCTTGCCGTCTCCTGAACCCGACATGGAATTCGTGATCGTTTCCTGCACGGTCCGCAATGTGAATACTCCTGACCAACCTGAGACTGTCAGCGATATCGACTTTAAGCTTGTCGGCAGCTCCGGCCGAACCTTCCAGACCTTCGACAGGCTTGTACAGTTTCCGGTCACCGGACCGGACCGAGAACTGCGCGGAATTCTGAGTCATGGTGAAGAAACCGCCGGCTCACTGGCTTATTATATACCTGCCAGCGAAACCGGTCTGTTTTTGGTCTGGCATCCTTATTTCGGCAGCCGGGCTTACTTCGAAATGCTCTGATCCAAATGCACAGTCAAAGATAATTGCAGGATGCTTGACACAGATACAATCCGCGGAGGAAATGGCTATGTTCGGTGCGATAGCAGGTGACATCATAGGTTCTCCTTTTGATGGGTCAAACAACAAGCGGCTGGATTTTGCTATGTTTGAGAATGAACCTAGGTTCACCGATGATACTGTGTTGACAGTGGCTATCGCTGACAGCATCCTTAAATCCCGCGACTATGCTCTGTCGCTCCGCGATTATGGCATTAAATACCGCTGAACTTATGGTTTCGGCGGTAGGTTCCGCCAATGGCTCCATAGGGTCTCACTTGAATCCTCCGATATCGATGACAATGGTGCTGCTACACGGGTGAGTCCGGTAGGTTTCGCCTTCGATAGCCTGGAACAGGTCATGGAAGAAGCCCACAAGAGCGCGGCAACGACCCATGATCACCCTGATGCTATCAAGGGGGCTCAGGCCATAGCCTGCGCCATATTTTGGGCCCGTCACGCGCGATCGAGAGACTACATCAAAACTCGAATCCAAGAGCAATTCGGCTATGATTTGTCCTTTACCCTAGACCAGATAAGACCTTCCTATACCTTCGACAAAACTTGCCCCGGCTCCGTTCCACAGGCTATAAAGGCTTTTCTCGAATCTGCAGACTTTGAGGACGCGATCAGGAAAGCGGTCTCTCTAGGTGGGGAAAGCACCGCTATCGCTTGTATGACTGGCGGCATCGCCCAAGCCTTCTACAAAAAGATACCTGAGCACCTGACTGTTCATGCCAGGGGTTTGCTCAAGCCTGCACTCCTCCAGGTAATCGACACTTTTGCAGCCACCTTTGGCTGTCAGAGTTAATGTTTTTGGTTTTTTATGGTCAAACAGGGGCTATAATGAGATAAAGACTGGATCTATATCGAGAGCTAATCTTCAGAAGGATAGGAGGTTATTCTTGTGAAAAAGTCCATTGGAGCAAAAATCCCGATTTATCCGGCTCCGGTTTGGGTCATCGGCACCTATGATGAAGCAGGCAATCCCAACGCCATGACCGTTTCCTGGGCTGGCATCTGTTGTTCTGATCCTCCCGCCATAGCAATAGCCCTTAGGCAGTCCACCTACACTTATGGCAATATCCTTAAACGCCGTGCATTCACGGTAAACATACCTTCCGAAAAATATATCAAGGAAGTAGACTGTCTGGGCATGGTATCAGGCAGGACTGTGGACAAGTTCGCCCTCACAGGTTTGACGCCAGTGGGCAGCAAGTTGGTCGATGCTCCTTATATAGAAGATTTCCCGGTTGTCCTGGACTGCAAATTATTGGATACATGCGAGATAGGACTCCATACCCAGTTTATCGGCCAGATACTTGATATAATGGTCGAGGAGACTTGCGCTGATGAAAAGGGCAGGCCAGATCTCTTACAGATAAAACCACTGCTTATGGCTAATTTGTCGTATTATCGGCTAGGCGATATTATAGGCAGATGTTATTCATTTGGAAAAGACCTCTCTGCTCACAAATAGCCAGAAACAGCAGCAGCATAGCAAGGGGGGTAAAATAGATACTGTGGCCAACGTGAGGAGGCATAGGTCTGGGACCTATGCCTCCTTTTGAACAGCCCAAAGTATCACTGAAGTGTGATGGTGACAGCCATCAGTAATATCAAAATACAGCAGGTCTAGCTGGTCTGGCTAAAATACTGGTAACTGCTCTCAATGACTTCCTGAAGCATTTTTTGAAACTGTTCCTGGTTTCGGTGCGTCTGCTGGCCCAAGTCTTCCACCAGTTTGATCCACTCCTCACGAAGAGCCCGGTTATTTTCCAACTGATTCCTGGTCATGTTTTCCAATTGCTCCTGGGCCCAGGCAACATTTTTCAGGCTGGACTGCCACATAAGCCACATTCGATTGAGCGAGTCGCCGATTAGCTCGAAACTCTTGGCCAAGTTCTCCTGGTTGTCCGCCATGCTTACTCCCCCTTCATAATCAAGCGGTATCTTACCTTTTATTTTACACCCTATCATCCCACCTTCCCACTTGTTTCCATATTTAATCTCATCGCTCTTTCCTTGATCATAAAGGACTACGTTGATAAAATACCTAGGCTAGCCCGGTTTGTGTTCTTCGGAAAAAGATACCATCCGCGGGCGGATGGTAAAGAAGAGGAGGATTATTCGCGAACCATGCTTTAGCTTGTCGAGGCCAGTATCCTTTTTAATGGCCGCATTCACACTGGTGTTGATGCTCGTGGCAAACGGTATCGCTGGAAATCAGCAGACCAAGTAAATAATTCCTGACAACTGCTTCCGCCCTCCCGGTAGCCCCGGTTACAACTTCGATTCCTTTTTCTTTGAGAAGCTCAAGCGCGCCACTGCCCATCCCGCCAGATATTACAACCTTGACCCCCTGCTCTTCCAGCAATTGCGGTAAAATTCCATGGGCATGACCCGGATTGGGAATAGAAACGCTATGAATTATTTTGTCGTCAACCGCCTCAAAGATAGTGAGGTTTTGGCAATGGCCGAAATGCTGACTTACCATGTCGCCTTCGCTGGCAACGGCAATCTTGACTATCCCAGCTGTAGTTTGCTGTAAAAGATCAGCCAGTTTGTCCAGGTATTTATTATCGAACGCCTCGATTTTCCCCTGGTCAGAAGCCAAGGCTAATTTCGGATCGATGGGGATCCGGGCCAGGACCTCCAACTGGTGCTGCCAAGCTATGGTATCAATCTGGCTGTCCCCGAAAATCCTGTGTTCTTTGTCACAGTCAGGACATTTGAAAAAAGCCATATTCTCTACCAAACCAACCACTGGAATGTTCATTTTCTTGCCCATTATGACTGCTTTGGATACCACCATGGAGACCAATTCCTGGGGTGAAGTCACAATGATAATCCCGTCCAGGGGAATTGATTGAAAAACAGTAAGCGGAACATCGGCAGTCCCAGGTGGCATATCGATGAACATGAAATCCACATCGTACCATATAACATCGGTCCAGAACTGTTTCACCGCGCCTGCCAGCATCGGCCCTCTCCAGACCACCGGATCAGTAGCGTTTTCCAGGAGCAGGTTTACTGACATGATATCGATGCCAGTCTGGCTTTTTATCGGCAACAGGCCCATTGCATTGGCAGTAGCCCTGGCATTCAAGCCGAAGGCTTTGGGTATGGAAGGCCCTGTAATATCAGCATCTAGAATGGCGGATTTGTATCCTCGCCGGTTCATCGCGACTGCCAGCATGGAAGTCACCATGGATTTCCCAACTCCTCCTTTGCCGCTGACGATCCCGTATACTTTTTTTATCCGGCTCAGTTCGTGAGGGTTCTCGATTAAACTGGTTGGCTGTTCTCTTCTTTCCCCGCAATCCTCACTGCAGGAACTGCAATTCTGACTACATATCTCGCTCACACTTATTCTCCTTTTATGATCATATAAATCTTAGCAAACCCACTCGCAGGCATTAACCCTATTGGACCATGTCATTAAGGTGAAAGCCATTCCTCCATACTAATCGGCTGATTTCAAGTCTACTTCCCAGTTGCGATTGTTCCTGGCAGTCACTTCTCCAGTCCGGTGTTTCACACAACCGCCGCATCGGCATGTCTCCTCGATCCCGTCACACAATTCGAAATCGCCACCTTCAATCCTCAGTATTTTACCGTAAACCAGACATTCAGCGAGCTTTTTCCGGGCATCATTGTAAATCCGCTGCACGGTTGTGCGCGCGATATGCATCTGGTCGGCACACGATTCCTGGGTGAAGCCCTCTAAATCAATCAATCTGATGGTCTCATATTCATCTACTGTCATAGTGACAAAACGGTCCGAGCCCAACAAGCCATTAAGGGGCCCAAAACGGGTGCTCAGCGGTAAGCAGCATACTTTTCTCCATTTTCTAGGTCTGGGCATAAGCGACCCACCTCTTCTTAATCGTTTAAATTCCTGGCATTTTCGCTAAACTTCCTGCAGGTTTTGGACATATGTCCTTTACTTTTTTAATTATAGTTTATAAAAAACATATGTCAATAACTTTCCCGGCTGTTAAAATCAAAACCCGGCCTTGATTCCTATCCAGCCGGGCCCATATGTTTTACGTCTCAATATCGTGACTCTTTGCCCATTAATTCTAAATTATTTCAACTACTGACACCAAGCGTTGAAAGGCCTCCCGCAGGTTTTCTTGACTTAAATCCCAAACCGTTCGCCCATCAAGGGGCAATTCATGCACTCGTTCACAATGGGGAATGGGATCGGCTATTTTGGAGAAGCCAAAGTGGTCGGCAATGGCAAATAATTGCTCGGTGTTATGCTCCCATTCTTTGGTATTTATCTTGTTGGGCACAATAAGGGTGACAGGATCGGCTGGACCTCCGGATTCTTGCCAGCATTGTTCCAGGTTTTTTAAAGTTTCTACTTCGTTGCCTAGTTTGAGATCTGTGCAGACCAATAATGCGGCAGGCGTTCTAGGTAGTATTTCTGTACTCTCTATGGTCCCTGGGTGGATCAAAACAAAATCATACTGGGCCGTCTCCAGGGCGAGCAGCTGCGCGACAGGGTCCATATATTTTCCATTAACATGCCTCAGTGTCATTAGGTCCATTCCTAGCCCGGATTTTTCAATGTTCAACTCCACCCGGCTGCCTAAATTGGCTGTTATTGAATCCAGGACTTGTTGGGGTTGCAGGCTCAGCCAGCGACGGAGTTTTTGATTATCACCAATATCGGCTATCAAAACGTGACGACCTTTTCGGGCTAGACCACTAGCCAGATTGACCACAATGGTGGTTTGTCCGCTGCCAGGATGGGAAGATACAACCGAAATCATCTTCATCCCCACTACACCCCCTATTCAATATTTACCGGCTCAAACTAATGATAACTGAATTTAGCCGGCTGATTCATAAGAATAAGCCGGCATTAGTTTTTACGAAGTGTTTTTTTTAACATACATCGTTTTCAACCATACACTCGCAATTTTACCATCAGTCGTCTGTGTATAATTGCTGCTTTACGGAATCTCCACTGTATGGCTGTTCAGATATGCCAATTGTTCTTTGCTCAGAGTCGCCTTTGACATCAGTATTTCTACTGCTGGTCTGGGCATATAGGTGGTATCGGTTAAAGTGATAGGCAATCCCTTATACAGGGCCACAAAAATTCGCACCGAATCGGTACCAACCTCCTTGTTCTGCGCAGCTAGGGGAGCATAGATGGTTTCCAGTTCCTTGACCTGGAAGGTTGCATTGTCGCGATTTTTTATGCCGAAGGCGATTGCCAGTTTGTCGACCGGGATGCCGAATGCGTCCTGGATCTGGCTGAAGGTATAAGAGCCGCGTATGTCCGCTGGATTGTACTCGCCGGCCACCTCACCGGTAGTATATTTAGCTGGTACTTTGTCAGTGGTGGTCTTCCATTGCCCCAAATAAGAAGTTATGGCTACACTGCCAAAAATAACAACCAGGACAGTTAGAGCCACCCCATAAGATTTTACCTTCATATCTCAGTCTCCCCCTTCGTTGAAAACTCAACCGTGTCAGCGACCGGGCAGAATTGTTCCGAAGTACAGTTCATGCAAGCGATGCACTGGTGATCACGGACCCGCTGCTGGGTGGAGATGGTAATATTCATCGGACAATTGCGGTCACAGAGTTTGCAATTGATGCAAGTGGAGACTTCGCGCCGTATCTTGAAGATGCGTACAAAATTAAATAGCCCCAGGACTGCCCCGTAAGGGCAGGCATATTTGCACCAGGGTCTTTCGATGAACAACGCCAGGGCGACGGTAGTACCAAGGATAATCAGCGCCGCAGGAGCTACCTCGGTGGACCAAAAATTGAAAAGGGCGAAATAGGGATCGTAATCCTGAAAAACGAGTTTGCCGGTGGTCGCGGTAACATATATCACCACGGCGAGCACCAGATATCGGGTGTAACGCAACTTGGAATCTATCCCGGCAGGAATCATATGGTTATATTTCTTGCCATGGATCTTGCGGCCTACTTTCGCAGTCCACTGCTGGAAGGAACCTAGGGGACAGACCCAGCCACAGATCAAAGGTCCGAAGCCTATGGCCAGGACGAACGCAGCCATCATCAGGATGAAGGAGGAATTGTGGATCTTCTGCACGAATTTGCCGGCAGTCACGAATTCATAAATTGATACCACCCCTCCAAATGGGCAGATGGCATGCAGGGAAGCCTTGGTAACAAATGGGATACTTTGGCCGGATAGGGACAGAGCTTCGTTTACAGAGATCAGGGTCACCAGCATGAAGAAAAATATCTGCACTCCCGTCCGGTACCAGGGACGGGATTTCTTCTTTTTCTTCGGTTTAGCCGGAAGAGCTTGGGTTGCTTCGCTGGCTTCTGTCATTATACGATTCCCTCCTTACAGCTTCATTAGTAGCGCTGGAGCACATTCTTGAAGGCGCTGAGGTGGCTTTCCGATCCAGCCTGTAACTGGGTGAACACGATTTTAACATCATCGGGCAGATTAGTGGTTGCCAAAAATCCCTTGTACATAGATATATTGGCGATTTCCGCCTCTACCCCCAGCTCTAGGGCATCTTTAATATTGTCCGGTTTGACCAAATAGAGGCCGGATTTATCCTCCGGGACCGGCATCTTCCTAGCAGCATACAGGCCTTTTATGGAATTTATATGGGTCTCCTCGGCAGCCACTATGTTTGCAAATGGATTCTGGTTCCCAAAGGCAGTAATTACATATTGGTATTCTCCCCGGGCCATGTACTCATCTTCGATAGAGTATTGCAGCATTTCCTCCAGGGTCCAGCTGGTTTTTAAAGCCGCGCTTTTGGATCCATAGTTAGCAGCCTTGATATCTGCGTTAGTGGGCACTTGAGCTTCTGTCTTATCACTAGCTGTGGAGGTCGGAGTGGTTGCAGGGGCTGGAGTTTGAGCTTGCTGGTTGCAGCCTGTAATCAACATTGACATCAGAAGTGTCACCATGAGTAATCCTTTGCTCCAAAACCTATCCGCGCTAAACATAACCATTCCTCCGTTTTTCCTTTATTATACATCGTCCTGTTGTTATACGGTTCAAACGTTTATAATAGTGATAGGAAGATATTACCTGTAATTATGCATGAAGGAGGACGAACTTATGGTTAAAAATGTAGGCAAAACCGACAAGATCATCCGTTATGTGCTAGCAGTCATTTTTGTTTACCTGGCTATTAAAGTCTCTTGGTGGTTCTGGATCCTAGCCGTGATCGCAGCTGGTACAGCTTACTTCGGCACATGCTTGCTGTATTTGCCCTTCAAGATTAATACCAATAAATAAATTGCAGACCAGATAAAAAACCGCTTCTATGATGCTATAGAAGCGGTTTTTTGTCGAGCAAATCTGACACACCTATTTTGGCCTAAGTTTCTCAACCTGAATTGTTATTAATGGCCAGGATGAAAGCACTGAAGACCGCTCTACCGATTCCTTTTCCCGGTCCTCTCTTCGTTGACCATCCAGCTCTACACTGAAATTTGTGTAAGAGGCACCTAGCTTTTATCTGCTTTGAGGACATTTTCGACCGTTGCCTCCTCCAGCCAGGGTATGGCAACATAGTTGTCGCCGCTTATTTCCTTGATTTTCGCCAGCCATGGTTTTTCCGCCTCGGCCCGAGCTTTCAGCATGGGGTCTTGGGTAGGAGTTAGGCACAGGCATTGGTTGACCACCCACCATTTGTTGTGGATACCAGCCCGCTGCAGCTCCTCCCGTAAGCGCTGAGCCTCCCATACCGGGGTGGCTTCAGAAAGAGTGACGATAACCACATCAGCCTGAGCAATATCACGTAACCTCGGCAATAATTTTTGCACCGCTGGTGGGATTTCACCTTTGGTCCTCTGCACTTCCCGGTGGTAACTCTGGGTGGCGTCCAGGAGCAATAAGGTATGGCCAGTGGGAGCGGTATCGATCACCACCACTTGATCTTCGGCCTTGTCCACAACTTCTGCAAAAGCCCGGAAAACTGCAATCTCCTGGGTGCAAGGGGAACGCAGGTCTTCCTTGATATACTCCAGGTCATCTTCACTCATGGTCTCCCTGGCTTTTGCGATTACCTCATTCTGGTATCGACTCAACTCTTCCCGCTCATCGATGTGACTCTGGGTTATATTGGGGGTGTTCTCGATTGCGTACCGGAGGTGATCGGCCGGATCGGTGGACGTGAGATGGACCTTTGCACCCTGTCGGGCCAGGGCCAGGGCAATAGAGGCTGCTACGGTGGTTTTGCCTACTCCGCCTTTGCCCATCACAAAGATCACCTTTTTGCCGCTGCCAGACAGATCATTTATCAAAGCCCCGATCGGCCTTAGGTCTAAAAGTTCGGTCTGGTCATACCCTGGAGTATAATCATCACTCGTGAAAAAGGATCGGATTCGGTTCAGCCCTAAGATATTGTAGGAACGCAACGGAAGGGTGTAGGCGGCATATTTTTTCAAACCTGCCGGCATATTTTGCAGGGCTTCCTGTTGCTCAGCCATTATTTTTCGCGACAGGTCGTCAGAAGCTGACCCCAACACCGCATTGATTATCAATAGCTGGTTGTTTATCCCCAGTTCGCTGAGCTCGTGGCTGGAGCGTTCGGCTTCCAGGAGCGGAGTCCGCTCCGGTTTGGCCACCAGGACCAAAGTTGTCTTAGCCTGGTCGGCCAGGTTGGCCACCGCTTCCTTGTACATGTCTTTCTTCTCTTCCAAGCCGGCCAGTTGGCCCAGGCAGGAGGCTCCATGGGTCTGTTGGCTGATAAAGTTACTCCAAGCTGAGGGCAGCTGGAGCATGCGCAGGGTATGTCCAGTGGGGGCAGTATCGAAGATTATATGGTCATACGTCTTCTCGGTCGACTGATCAGTGATGAAATGTGAGAACTGGTCAAAGGCTGCTATTTCTACAGTGCACGACCCGGAAAGCTGTTCTTCCATGTTGGCGATAACGCTGTCGGGCAGCTTGCCACGATAAGGCTCCAATACCCGCTCCCGGTATTCCCGGGCGGCTTCCTCCGGGTCCAGGTTGGCCACGATAAGACCTGGTACTCCTGAGATGGTTACGCCATGCCCGGTGAGCTCAGTGGCAAATACATCTTGGAGATTAGAGGCTGGATCGGTGCTGACCAAAAGCACTTTTTTACCCATATCCGCCAGATTTACCGCTACCGCACAGGCAATCGAGGTCTTGCCCACCCCGCCCTTGCCGGTGAAGAACAAATATTTAGTGGGTTTCATTACATCTAAGGAAAATGCCGGAAACATGTTAGTCCTCCTTTGCTCAAGGTCAATTGCTTCTGAAACTTAAATGTCTTTGTTCAGGAATCATATCTCGATCCCCAGCCAATCAGATAATTCCTGGTTGGTGGGGTAGGATTTGGTTTTGGCAACCTGCCCGTCAACCAGGGTGACCGGCAGTAACTCGGCCCCGTCCTTCTGCAGGATATCGTTGATAACCTGATTGGTAATGAAGGCCATCGGGTCGCTGGTTAGCCCATGACGATCCACGATGAAACCTTTTTCCTTCAAGGCATTGATCACCGTGGCTATCCTCAACAGCTCCGGATCGATGGCAGGGCCGCACACCCCGGTAGGACAGCACATAGCCGGATCAAATATCTCGATCTTCCTCATCATTAACCCCTCCTCTATTGATTGCCGAATTGTTCTTCAATCCAGGCCTGGATCTCATCTCTTACCCCAGCAAAGGATGCCAGATTCTCTGCTTCGCTCCCCGCTGTCGATGGCTTGGGGAAGTTGTGGTGCAGGATAGTCCGACCTGGGAAATAGGGGCAGGTCTCTTTAGCCTGGTCGCATACTGTCACCACATAATCAAACTCCATGTCTTTGAATTCGTCCAAACTCTTGGAACGGTGGGATGACATATCTATTCCCAACTGCTCCATAACCTTAATCGCATAAGGATCTACCCAGGTTGCTGTCAGCCCGGCGCTGTATGATTCGTAACGGTCACCGCACAGCATGCGCAGCAACGCCTCGGCCATTTGCGAGCGGGCCGAATTGGATTTGCATATAAACAGTACTGTGGATTTGCTCGACTGGTTCATTCGCCGGCTCCCTTTCCTTGTTTGGCCATGGCCGCATAGAAGTTCCTGAGATTTTCAGGCATCACATAGGGGGCAGCACCGGCGTCGACCGGAGTTTGGTTACCGTAGACCGCTTTGAGGATACCCTCGATAATCATCCCTTTGGGGGGGACATTGTACTCCCGGCCTTGATATATCCACACGCGGCAATCAACTTGATCACCACACAGGTCACCGCAGGATTCACATAGACTCTCCCGGACCTCCAATTGGATGTCCTGGCCATTGATCCGAATTGTAGGGGAACTCAAAAATTTGAATTTTTCAGCTAGTTCAACAGTTTTGACATTGATTTTGTTGACACTTACTTCATAGCCGGTAGCAGCCAGGATGTTGGCAATATCTGTAATAGCCGCGTCCAGGCTGCTGTCAGTACCCTGGCAGCGGGTGCATACACTCAAATCCAGGAAGAGAAAATCGATGATCAGCTGTTTCTTGGGGGAATCCAATTCAATTATTTGACCGACTTTGGATGGGACTCCGGTACAACATCCAGCAGCAAGTTCTATCTCTGCCATTTTCATCTCTCCTTAGTTATTGGCTTCAGCTACTATCCTATCGACTTCGGCCGCAATCTCCTGGGCTACGATATCCACCAACTTATGATCCTCAGCACTCAATGCCTGGGGATTGCCTGAAAGTTTGGCCCCGTGCCGGGCTAGGATTTCGCTGACCACCATAGTATGCACTGGGCGCCCCTGTTGTTTACCGGCACTGTCAGCGCAACAGCGCTTTTCACACCCGTCCAGGGTTATAGTTGCGATCCGATGAGTGAAGGTCCTCTGTTTCTCATCCCCCACCGTGAAAAGAGGCAGGCACATAGTCAATGTCTGGCCAGGGCGCAGTTCCTCCAGCACCTTGCGACAGGCAAACCTGGTCACTGTCCCTTCGCAGAGGCCTTCACCATTGCAAGGAACAATAGCCACCCGGGTTGGTTTCTTGCCCACGTTTATATCCATGCCAGCCATGTTCAGTCCTCCTTTGCGGTCAGCTCATCTACCTGTGCGGCTACGCGTTCTGCCAGCATGTGCACGAGTTGCCAGCCGGATTCACCCAGCTGCAATATTCCCTGAGGCATCAACTCCGGGTGCTCCTCTAATAAATCAGCGACATGCACAACCTGGTCCACCTGTTTGCCCAATCTCTCAACATTCTTGCGGGCACAGTCATCCGGGCAGCCGTCCAGGGTGATCACATTATTGCCCTTGACCAAATCGATCATCTCAGGATCGTCAAGCATCAGGCGCGCCAGGCATTCGATTCGAGCCTGGTCCGGTCTCAACTTATACGCCACTTCATAAGCTGCCTGGCGCCCGATTTCGCCGGTAGGCTTGCCTATACCGCTGCAAGGCACAATGACTGCCAGTTTTGCCATCTCTATACCTCCTCTGTTTCTTGGACATCGGTTAAGGTCAGATTTTGGGAGACAAATTAATCGCCTGCCTGTTTTGCTTCACTATATCATTTAATATGGACTTGCCGAACCATGATCCAATTGCTAACATAAGTATATCATTATATACTGTTATTAAATATCTGTATTGGAGGATTTTTTTATGATCGAACAGAGTGCCAGAGTGCTCAAAGCCCTAGGAGAGCCCACCCGGTTGAAAATCACCAGATTTCTCTGGGAGCGTGAACTCTGTATCTGTGAATTGGTCGCCATCCTGGACATGAGCCAGCCAAGGATCTCACAGCACGTTAAAGTGCTCAAGCAAGCTGGATTGATTAAAGAACGCAGGGTCAGGCAGAATTCCTATTTGAGTTTGAATCTACACGCTCTGAATGGAACTGGCATCCCTTCATTCAGCACTTTGATGACGGCTGCAATTGCCGATGTACCTGAACTTAAGGAGGAAGCCCAGCGTTTCCAGGCTTTGGACTGCAATGAAGCCGTAATCTGCTGCAAGAACGGCGTTTCACCACCAGGGGAGATACATCTCACCAAAATTATATAGGTTCAATATAGAGAAAATTAAAGAATATTGAGGAGGAATTATTGATGGAAATCAAGGTTTTGGGTCCTGGTTGTTCAAGGTGTGAGAATCTTGAGAAAGAGGTGCGCAATGCTCTGGCCGAGCTGGATGTGGCTGCGGATTTGAAAAAGGTCAAAGACATTCAGCAGATCATGGCCTATAAGATTATGTCCACGCCAGCACTGGTGATTAATGATAAGCTCAAAGTTGCCGGCCGGGTGCCCAAACGTGACGAGATCAAGAAATATATCCAGGAGGAAATGTGATGTCATCGTGGTGGCTTGGTTGAGAACTGAGGGGAGGTTGTGGGATGGACGTTAAGAAAGTGCTGCTGGGCACTGATTTTTCAAGACCGTCTGTCCAGTTGCTGGACTGTCTCGATGAATTCCAGACCTTGGGCTTAGAAGAAGTAGTGTTAGTGCACGTTATCGATACTCGGGCCAAGGGAGCTGCCAAGGCCTATCACGGCTTTGAGCAAGAGATACTGGCAGTCCAGAAAAAAAGACTGGAATCCCTAGGGCTCATGGTGAAAGTTCTGACGCCCGTGGCCATTCCCAATCTGGAGCTGGCCAAAATAGCTGAGGAAGAAAACGTGTCGATGATACTGATTTCTTCTCATGGCCAGGGTATCATTAAGAATATCTATTTGGGCAGCACAACCAATGATGTCATAAGGGTAGCTAGCGTCCCCGTACTGATAGAAAAATACCGGGATATCGGTACTGAAGCTTGCAGCATCATGTGTCTCAACAAGTTTAAAAAAGTGCTCTTGCCTCTTGACTTTTCGGTTCATTCCCGCATGCTGCTGGATGAAATTCACACGATAGCGGGCTTGATTGAAGAGATCGTATTGCTGACGGTAATCGAAGGAGCCTATAGCGACCAGGAACTGATGCTCGCTATGGAAGACCGGGAGGTCTTGATAGATGCTGCCAAAATGGAATTGGAGCAACTTGGTTTGAAAGTCAAAACCCTGGTGCGCAAGGGATCGGCTGCCAAAGAAATCGTCAATGTTGCCGAAGAAGAAGATACCACTTTGATCATGCTGGCAAAACGCGGCCAAGGCTTGATCAGGGGGCTCCTACTGGGCAGCACCGCTCATGAAGTGGCAAAGAGATCCAAACGCCCGGTGCTGCTGATCCCTGTAGTAAGCCAGCAGCCATAGCGATAAATAATAATTAAGCAGGTGATTCCATGTTTATCTTCAAGTTCATAAATGATCAGGTTCTGAGGATGCAATGGCTGCAAGACCTGGTGGGTTCTCTGGTAGTCAAGGTATTCCATCTGGATATGAGCACCCGCCTTGGTGGCAGTGTTCATTTCTTCATCTACGACATAATCAAAATATTTATATTATTGTCTGTGCTGATTTTCGCTATCTCTTATATCCAGAGTTATTTTCCGCCCGAACGCAGCCGCCGAATCCTGGGGCGCTTCGGAGGGGTGTCCGGCAATATTTTGGGAGCCTTGCTAGGTACTATTACCCCCTTTTGTTCCTGTTCCTCAATCCCCTTATTCATAGGATTTACCAGTGCAGGCCTGCCCATCGGGGTGACCTTCTCTTTCCTGCTGTCCTCGCCCCTGGTGGATATGGCATCCCTTATCCTGCTGGCCAGTATTTTCAACTGGAAGATCGCCATCGTTTACGTGGTGGTAGGTGTTGTCCTGGCGGTTATTGGCGGGACAATTATCAGCCATATGAAGCTGGAAAATTATGTGGAGCCGTTTGTTTTTCAACACCAGATCGATGGGGTGGAGGAAGCCGCACTGACGGTAAAAGACCGCTTGGAATTTGCCAAGGAACAGGTCAAGGATATCGTTAAACGGGTTTGGTTATATATTATCCTGGGTGTAGCCATAGGTGCAGCTATCCACAACTGGATCCCTGAGAACATCATCGCAGCTTTTCTGGGTCAGGACAAATGGTATTCGGTGCTGCTGGCCACCTTGATCGGATTGCCCATGTATGCCGATATCTTCGGCACCCTGCCTATTGCTGAAGCTCTAGTCTACCGGGGGGTTGGAGTAGGCACTGTGTTAGCCTTCATGATGGCTGTCACAGCCATATCACCTCCTTCGCTAATAATGCTTAACCAGGTAGTCAAATCCAAATTGCTCTATGTCTTTGTGGGTATCGTTATCTTTGGTATCATCGTGATCGGCTATATCCTGAACGGTTTCAATGCCTTGCTGATTTAGCAACTTCTGAAAGAGAGGAAAGAGAGTGCCGGATGCAACTTTGCTGATGACCTCAATACTCTTTGTGTTGGCTCTGATATCAGGGATGCTAGGATTGGGAGTAGCTTTTGCGGCAGTGCCCTTCCTGTCCCTCTTTCTTCCTGATCTGGTCCATCAGGTTCAACCCATCAGCCTTTTGTTAAACGGCGTAACGGCAGCGTTTGCCGCATTTGGTTTTTCCCAAAGCCGGCTGATCGACTGGCGCAAAGCTTTCATCCTGGCGGCAGCGACCACCGCGGCCGCTCCGGTGGGAAGTTATATGGCCCAAAGCACCCCCCCGCTCTATATCTGGTATTTTTATTTAGCTGCAGTCATCTTCCTGGCTTATAAACTGTTCCGTCCCACTCAGGCTCGGCCTGGTGAAGAGAATTTTCCTCTGGTGGTGATGCTGGCTCTGCCAATTTCCTTGTTGAGCGGATTTTTGGGGGTAGGACCAGGCTTCCTGCTGATGCCCACGCTAATTCTGGCGGGTTTCGAGACCAAGCGAGCGGCCGGTATCAATGCAGTTGCCGTTACACCCCCCTCCTTTTCCGCCCTGCTTCCCCACCTTTCTAGTGCCCAATTCGATCCGACTCTAACCTGGTTATTGATAATCTTTGGTGCCGCGGGCTCATTCGCAGGGGCTAAAATCACTAGTCTCTATCTGCCAGGCAGCCGAGTCAAGCAGATGTTTGGTATTTTGATCGTGGTCATGACTATCTACAAAGTTTATACCCTTTTATCCAGCTAGATGACCGAATACGACCTTGCTAAGGTGTCATTGTGGGCAGACTCTCAAAAATTGACATGCTCATTTAACAAATATAGAATTATTGTATAGACATATAATGATTAACGTATATGACTATTTTTCCTACTATTGCACACCTGTCTTAACCTTCGTTCAGTTGTGAGTGTCATGCCCGATACCCAATATTTATTCTCTGTTTGGTCCATGTCTTTCCAAACCAATTTCCAGGCTGTCCGGGTTAGTGAGCAAGGGAAAGGGGGGTAATCTCTCACGTACCGGGCTATACACTAGGTTGATTCGATATCGCGAAATATCCGTTGTCGAGAAACAAGAACACTATGATGAAGGAGGTTTTTCTGATGCCAAATCATATACTGGTAGCTCTGGATAATTCATCTTATGCTGACAAGGTCGCGAGCTATGCGATTGACGTGGCCGAGAAGATGGGAGGCATCCTCTTTGGCCTTGGGGTTATAGAGACTGCCTACTTAAAAGATTTGGATGAAAACGATCCCAGATCGGTGACGGAATATGAATATTGGAAGACATCTTTCCAGGATACGCTGAACAAATGCCACAAACTGGCAGCAGAAAGAAATCAATATTTCAAAATATACACCGTCCAAGGCAACGCAGCCGACGAAATACTGAAATTTGCGGATCAAGAAAAAATCGACCTTATCATCCTGGGGCATCTGGGCAAGGGCGCTGCCTCTGGGGCGGGCTTTCCCATCGGCAGTGTAGCGCAAAAAGTGGCCGCTTTCAGCAAGTGTCCAGTCCTAATTGTCAAGTAAAACAGCTTCCGATCATCCGCAAAACCTCTCATTGGACATGCAACGTCGAGGACCAATCAGCCCGTTGAAGGAGGTTTTTCTGATGCCGAGTAAAATATTGGTGGCGCTAGACAATTCCAATTATGCCGACAAGGTGATGAACTATGCAATCGACGTTGCCGCGACAATGGGAGGCATTCTCTATGGTCTGGGTGTCATTGAGGATAGTTATGTCAAAGCCTTGGATGAGAATGATCCCATTTCGGTTGAGAACTATGGTTTCTGGAAGTCATCTTTTCGGGAAGTTCTGGAGAAATGCCAGAAACTAGCGGAAGCAAAAGGCTTATACTTTAATCTGGAAGTTAACAAAGGCAGTGCAGCTGAAGAAATACTAAAGTTTGCCGACTTTGCAGGGATCGACTTGATTGTCCTGGGGCATCTGGGCAAGGGCGCTGCCTCTGGGGCGGGCTTTCCCATCGGCAGTGTAGCGCAAAAAGTGGCCGCTTTCAGCAATTGCCCGGTCCTAATAGTTAAGTAATGCCACCCTAAAATTTTTAAAACCTCTTCGGTAGATGCCACCAGCATTTACCGGGGAGGTTTTTAATGGCTACAGCTCAAGCACCGAAGCCTTCTGCTGAGTGGAGAAGGGAACCTTTTTTACTTATAAAAGTGCGAGGGTTGTGAAATTGAACCTGTTAAGAAATGTTTATGCAAGGCCTTCTTCTATAAGGTACTCATCAAGTTTTTTCAGACTTTCCGAGAAATTTGCCCGTCCATAACCCATTCTGAAATACTGTCCGTCATACTCATAAATACTGGCAGGCAGCAGCAATACTCCCTTTTTTTGAACCAGGTCTTCACAGAATTTTTCAATTGGAGTTTCTATCTTAAGCTTGTGAAAAGCAATAGGGCCATTTTGAGGCTTCTTGTTAATAAAAACATGCCTATATTTTTCGAAAAACCGATCAGCAATTTCCAGGTTCTTTCCAACTATTTTCTTGTTCCTTTCAAGCAGTTCATCACTGTGCCTCAACGCAATTTTGGCCAAAAATTCACCTAATACATTGTTGCAAATACTTAAGTAATGTTTGAACTTTGTCATCCTGGCAAGGACCTCCTTATCTCTTGTGGCCACCCAACCAATTCTGAGCCCCGCAAGACCATAGGATTTTGACATGACTCCCAGGGAAATGGCTTTATCATAAAGGTCGCAAACCCAGGGTTTTTTCAACCCATCACTGTCCAAACCTTTGTATACTTCATCCGAAAAAATATAAATGTTATTTTTCCTCGCAATGTCGCAAAGTCTGATGAGTTCTTCTTCTTCCAATGTGTATCCGGTGGGATTGTTCGGCGTATTAATCGAGATTAGTTTCGTATTTGGTTTGATCATCGTTCCAAGTTCATCAAAATCAATTCCCCATCCACTTGGCGTTTCATGAATCATCCACTTTGAAACTTCACATTTTTCTGCTTGGGCAACCTCATACAGCGATTGGTATGTTGGGAACATGCTAATCACATGATCTCCTTTTTCCAAGATCGCATTCATAAAATCAAAAATGGCCTCTTGCGCACCACAATGCGTCAGAATCTGATTTTCATCGATAGTTGTATACAGACCTGCAACCAACTTTCTCAATTCAGGATCGCCCGAAACTTTAGTATAACCCAACCAAGTATGTAATAATTCCTTTTCCATACCTGGTTCATATTCCAACAAGTCCGCCACTTCCATAGATTCACAGTCTGATTGTGCAAGCAGATAAGGAGCTGTAAATTCATGCTTTCCAAAATATATTTCCAAACCAAAATCTTTAATCTTCATCTTTCTTCTCCTGTTGTTTTACATAATACCTTTCCAGTCACCTAGGCGATGGCGAGAGTTCAATACAGAGAACGCTTATTGAAGCCAAGGGGATTGAGCCCCCAACCATAATCTTAAAGGTTCTTGACATTCATCACCCTCAGGGCGTTAAAAATTGCGATCAAGGCGACCCCCATATCTCCAAATACAGCCTCCCACATAGTAGCTATGCCCATTGCCCCTAATACCAGGAAGATGGCTTTGACTCCCAAGGCAAAGACAATATTTTGATATACAATGCGCCTGGTCTTTCTGGCTATTTTTATAGCCGAGACTATCTTGGAGGGTTCATCCGTCATTATTACTACATCGGCAGCTTCAATAGCCGCATCTGATCCAAGCCCTCCCATTGCAATGCCAATGTCCGCCCTGGCCAGAACCGGCGCATCGTTAATGCCGTCCCCGACGAATGCAATCGTACCATGGGACGATTTTTTGGCGCGCATCAATGACTCCAGCTTGTCGACCTTGTCAGCAGGCAACAGTGCCGAATAGACCTCATCTAAACCCAGTTGCTTGCCGATCCTATCGCCTACATGTTTCAAGTCGCCAGTGAACATTATGGTTTTCGCGATCCCTATCGCCTTTAATTGGCTTATGGCTTGGGCGGAGTCTTCTTTAACCTCATCAGATATTACTATGCTGCCGGCATATTGTTGATCTACGGCTATATGAATAACGGTTCCAGTGCTATCAACCTCTGTGTATGCTATGTTTTCGTTGGACATCAGTTTGGTATTGCCAGCCAGTACTGATTTTCCCTCAATGTTGACGTTGATGCCTTGTCCCGCAATTTCCCGATAATCTTCAATCTTTCCAGGATCAATATTGCTCTTATATGCCCTGCGAATAGAAACTGCAATGGGGTGATTGGAATAGTATTCGGCATAGGCAGCATATTCTAACAGATCTGCAGCTTTAAACCCACCTTTGGGATGGCTCGCGGTGACTTCGAAAACACCTTTGGTTAAGGTACCGGTCTTATCAAAGACAACCGTATCAATACTATTTAGCGCTTCTAGGTAGTTGCCGCCTTTTACCAATATGCCCCGCTTGGAAGCTCCACCGATGCCACCGAAGAATCCCAGCGGTATGGATATTACCAAGGCGCAGGGACATGAAACCACCAAAAACACTAGGGCCCTGTAGATCCAGTCGGAGAAGGTGGCTCCTGCAATAGCCAATGGCGGGATAACCGCCAGTGCCAGGGCTCCAAATACTACGGTCGGAGTATAATAGCGGGCGAATTTGGTGATAAAATTTTCCGTTGGAGCTTTTTTGCTGCTGGCATTTTGTACCAGATCAAGAATCTTAGCCACTGTGGATTCACCGTAAGTTTTGGTTACTTTGACAGTCAGGAGCCCGTGCTTATTGATAAAGCCGCTTAAGGCTTCCTTACCTGGTTCGAGTTCCCGGGGAATGGATTCACCGGTCAGGGCTGAGGTATCAACCAACGAATTCCCGGCGACAACTTGGCCATCCAGAGGGATTCTTTCCCCTGGTTTGACCACAATGATATCACCGATTTTAACTTCTTCCGGAAATACTTTCTCCAGGTCCTGGCCAACCTGCAGATTCGCGTAGTCAGGTCTAATATCCATTAACGCGCTTATCGACTTCCGCGAATGGTCTACTGCGCTATCCTGAAACATTTCTCCAACCAGGTAAAATAGCATTACCGCTACACCTTCGGCGTAGGCTCCGATCAAAAAGGCACCTATGGTCGCCACGCTCATGAGAAAGTGTTCACTGAATAGCTGGCCCCGAGCAATGCCTTTAACCGCTCTTAGAACCACGTCGCCGCCCACGATAATGTAACTGATCATAAAGACGGTCAGCTCCAGCGAGTTGGAGAGGTTAAGAATGCTCCCGGCTAGAAATAATGCCCCCCCAATTAGAAGTTTAATTATCTGTTGTTTATGATTGTGTTCATCATCCAGGTCAGTCGCTTTGACTTTAGTAGGAAAAATGTTGTCTGTTGCGACGATCTTCACATCCGGTTCAATTCTCTTGACTATTACCGCCACCTCATCGATAATCCTGTTTAATTCATGTTCCTGCGCAACTTCAATGGTCATCTTTTTGGAAACAAAGTCCACAGTAGCATCTATAACCCCGGCAAGATTTTTAGTCTGCATTTCCATTTTGGCAGCACAGTTAGCACAACCGAGTCCTTCAAGCATAAGTACTTTTTTAGTTCCCCTCGTTTGGGCTCCCGCACGATTATCATGAACCGGATGATTCAGCACAATTACTTGCTGACCACCGGTTATTTCGGCTTTATCTCGTGCCGAGACACGCTTTTCCTGCTTCTGCGCCGACATCATTAAACCACCTTTTTCCTGTTTCCTTCTGAAATATGAACCAATCCGAGTTCAAATATTTGCTTAACATGCTCATCTTGGAGCGAGTAGAATACTATTTTGCCATTCTTCCTGTGTTTGACCAGCTTGGCCTGCTTCAGGACCCTTAGTTGATGAGAAATAGCCGACTGAGTCATGTTCAATAGATAAGCTATATCACAGACACACATTTCGGCTTCATCTAAGGCCCATAGTATCCGGGTCCTGGTTGAATCACCAAAAACTTTAAATAGTTCAGCCAGATCATAAAGGGTTTCTTCCTGAGGCATGTTAACTTTGACTCTGTCAACTGTGTCCTCGTGAATCACAATGCAGTCGCACCTATCGATTGCTGTCGTTTTCCCAGCCACCTCGACACCACCTTCTGTTTATTATTGTCAAACCGATGGAAGAATGCTTGATTATATGAATAATTGTTCATGTATTTAAAAAAATAATACCCTGGTTCTCAATATGTGTCAACCTTGCTCTCGATGTATCTTCGGATAAACTGCTCAAACCCGACATCCATGGATAATCGACTGTGTTATCCATTTTTTGAGAAATGACCGTAATATGATATCATTGATTGGCCGGGAGGTTGTTATGGATATATTGATAATTACTCTTGCTACAATTGCAGTCAAGGCTTTGGGCGGCCTTTTAGGAGTGCGTTTTAAGGATCACCTGCATCTCATCTTAGGATTTAGTGCGGGTACGATTTTTGGAGTGGCCATTTTCGATCTGCTCCCCGAAGCACTGGAACTGAGCCAAAATCAATACAGCATTGACACCGTAACAATTCTGATTGCAGCAGGATTTTCTGTATATATGCTTATGGATAGATTGTTTTCCTTACACACCCATGATAATTGCGAGAATCCAAAGCATGGAGGCAGTTTGGGCGCCTTCGCCCTTACGATTCATAGTTTTCTGGATGGTTTTGGCATAGGGATGGCCTTCAAGGTTTCTCCAACGGTCGGTTGGATTGTAGCTTTTGCGGTTTTAAGCCATGGATTTTGGGATGGCATTAATACCGTCAATATGATACTCAAAACCGATGGAAAAAGAATTTCAGCCATAAGGTGGCTGGTAGCCGCCTCTTTAGCACCTGCTGCAGGTGTTGCCTTAACCTTTTTCCTAACTATTTCGGCGCCGGCACTGGGATTGATCCTGGCTATTTTTGTTGGTTTATTCCTATATATTGGCGCCTCAGACCTGATCCCCGAAAGTCACCACAAACACCCAACTTTTTACACTTCATTTATGACAATTGTCGGCATGGCAGTCATTTTCTTCGCGGGCCAGATAGCTGGTTGATCTCCATTGAATGCTCCCACATTGGAATTGAGTAGGGTGACATCACCTGATTCTGACGAAAGACAGTTTCATTTTTCCATTGGCAATTTGCTCGAGTTGATCTTCTATGCTAATATGCTAAATAAAATGAATACTATTGACGGTCAAAGCAATGCTGGTGAAAATCAGGAAAGCGGGGATGAAAAACCTAAGTTCGGCAGGGACCGGATAGGGTGTTTTATCCATGAGAAGTCGGCGTACTGGGGTGGGTAGCCTTTTTGAAGGTTACCCATTTTTTATTTTTCCAGGCGCGAGCCCTATACATTTGGAAGGGAGGCGCAATTATGAACGAACCCTGGTAGCCATGGGAGTGATTACCTCGCCGGTGGGATGAATGTCTATATACTCTTGGGAGTATTCCCGGATGTGCCAATAGAGACCATATTTAAAGGCATTTGGCCGTTTCTTTTTGCCATCATAGTTTGTCTGGCCTTAATAGTTATTTTTGCTGAGATTGTAACATTTTTACCCAATCAACTGTGGGGATATAGATCCCGCCGAATAAAGAGGCTGGGTCCACCGGCCTCTGAATGGACAAGCTTAGAACGCGTTACCATACCCTTCTTAACCTGCTAGTATTTATATAGATCATATCGGAGCACATACTCGTCACCTGACATGCAGAAGAAAGCGCCTATGCCGCCGTTAATCAGGCGCCAATCTCGGCAATGATTGGATCGCTATGTTCATCTGGGCTGGGTTTTGCCATCTTCCGGGCGTCCCGGGGACGGCAGGTGCAAAAAGGGTCGCCGGGGAGGAAAATATGAGCTATTTATTATTGGTCACCGGACTGTTACTGCTAATCAAGGGTGTGGATTGGGTGGTGGATACCGCTGCCAAGTTTGCCCAGCAATGGGGTGTACCTGCCTTCATTATCGGTCTTACCCTGGTAGCCATGGGCACCAGTGCCCCGGAAGCGGCGATAGGATTTTTGTCCGGGCTGAAAGGCGCCAATCAGGTCACTTTGGGAGATGTTATCGGCAGCTCCATAATTAACATCACCCTGATCATCGGTTTGACAGCTGCTATCTTCCCGCTCCGGGTTGATTCCCTGGTATCCAGGCGGGAAATTCCGTTGTCATTCTTTATCCAATTGATTCTTACTGGCCTGCTTTTCACCGGTTTGGTGCTGTCCCGGGGCGAATCGCTGCTGCTTTTGACGGGAATGCTAGTATTGGTAGCCTACATCGGCATTAAGACATATCAGACGCTGGAATGGATTAGGCCGGAGGATGCAGAAGAGAAGGCAGTCTTTGATTTCCTGCAAAATCAAGAGGTCATTTCCGAAGCGGTGATCCTGGCTGGCGAGGTCGGTCCCTCGGTCGCTGCAGAGGAAATGAACACGCCCCTGCGGTTGGCCCTGCTATTTGTATTAGGTCTGACAGCGATGATTGCCGGCGCTCAGCTGGTAGTTGACAACAGTATCGTTATTGCCCATGCCCTGGGACTAAGCGAGGAGTTCATCGGCCTGACCATCGTGGCCTTCGGGACTTCTCTGCCTGAACTGGTCACATGCCTGGTGGGGGCCTTGCGCCAAAAAGCAGATATCGCGGTGGGCAACATCATTGGCAGCAACATATTCAATGTTCTGTTTGTGCTGGGACTCAGTGGCACCATAAGCCCTATTAGCACGCCTCCGGAAGTCTTTGCAGACCTGGCCGCTATGTTGCTGGCCACTTTGTTGCTGTTGATTCCCGCCTGGTATAAGCAGAATATATCCCGGCTATCTGGATTCATATTGATGACTTACTATTTTTTATATATGGCCTGGAAGGTATGGAGCCTGAGTTGAGCAAATAAGCCTATTTGTAACTGAGCCTCCTTATGGGCTACAATTGTATAAGCGGTAATGTGCGGATTAAGGATAGAAAATATATTGATAAAGATGGAGGATTTACGTGGCGAGCAAAGCAAAACTGCAGATTATTCCCTTGGGTGGTTTGGGGGAAATCGGCAAAAATATGACGGCGGTGAGGTATGGAGACACCATTGTGGTCATCGATTCCGGGCTGGCATTTCCCGATGATGAGCTGCTGGGGATCGATCTGGTCATTCCGGATATTTCCTTCTTGGCTGAAAACCGCGACAAGGTTAAAGCCATTCTCTTAACCCATGGACACGAAGACCATGTCGGCAGCCTGCCCTATGTATTGCGGGAACTTACTCCGCCCATTTACGGCAGCAAATTGACCCTGGGCATCGTGGAAGGCAAACTCAAGGAACACCACCTTAAAAACGTGCAGCTGAATGTCGTTCAGCCCCGGGAAAAGATTAAAATCGGACCACTTGACATTGAGTTCTTCAGGGTATGCCACAGCATCCCTGACTGCATGGGGATAGCCATTCATACCCCAGTGGGAGTCGTCTTGCACACCGGCGATATCAAGTTGGATCTGACCCCGGTGGATGAACAGCCGGTTGATTTCAGCAGAATTGCCCAGTTAGGCGAAAAAGGGGTGCTGGTAATGATGGGTGACAGCACCAATGCTGAAAGGTCGGGAACCACCAAGTCGGAAAAGGTGGTCGGGATGGCTTTTAATGAGCTCTTCGGCAGGTGTGAGGGGCGTATAATCATCACCACCTTTGCCTCCAATGTGCACCGGGTGCAGCAAGCCATCAACACCGCAGCCAAATATGACCGTAAAGTGGCTGTGGTAGGCCGCAGCATGGTGAACAATGTCAAGATCGCCAGCCAGCTAGGGTATCTCAAGGTACCAGAAAATATTCTTATTGATATGGAAGATATTAATAAGTATCCCCCGGAAAAGCTGGTCATCACCACCACCGGCTCCCAGGGAGAGCCTATGTCGGCCCTGACCAGAATGGCCACCGCCGACCACCGCTGGGTCTCTATAAAACCTGGGGATACGGTTATCATTTCCGCCAGTGCCATTCCCGGTAATGAGAAACTGATAGGCAAAACCATCGATCTCCTTTTCAAACAGGGTGCTAATGTAATTTACGACCGGGAATCCGGAGTGCATGTTTCCGGGCATGCTTCCCAGGAGGAACTAAAGCTCCTGCTCAACATAGTTAAGCCCAAATATTTCATCCCTGTACACGGCGAATACCGCCATCAGATGAAACATGCCCAGTTGGCAGAAAGCATGGGTATCCCCATAGCCAATATTTGTGTGGCGGAAAACGGCAATATTATAGAGGTTAGCCATAAGAAAATCCAGGTGGTGGGAAAGGTGGCAGCCGGTAGAGTGATGATCGACGGACTGGGTGTTGGTGATGTGGGCAATATTGTGATCAGAGACCGCCGCCAATTATCTCAGGATGGCATTATGATCGTGGTAGTCACTCTTAGTGATGGCGAGGTGGTGACCGGGCCGGATATAGTCAGCCGGGGTTTTATCTATGTGCGGGAGTCGGAACAATTAATGGAACTGGCTAAGGCCAAAGTCAATGAAGCCCTGGAACATTGTTCCCATAAAAATCTTACCGAATGGGCTGTCATCAAATCACAGATTCGCGACAAACTGGGGAAATTTTTATACGAAAAAACCGGCCGCAGACCGATGATAATGCCGATTATTTTAGAGGCCTAATTAATACATGGCTTATCCTGCTGCAAATATTTCTGCAGGATTTTCTATGGTCTTCCCCGCTCTTGTAGTTTATTTCCAGGCTTAGGATTGCCTGAAGGCACAAATAGCAGCTCCGAGGAGCTGCTATTTGCATATCGATTTGCTATATATCATAAGTCGTGCAATATCGGCTCCCACAATCCCAGCGCCGAAATTACTTTTTAAATATGGCACCGGTGCTAGCAGATTGCACCATATCCGCATAGCGTTTCATATAGCCATGCTTGATGTTGGGCTCTGGAGGTTGCCACTTGGCCCGGCGGACAGCAAGAATGGCATCATCCACCACCAGTTCCAGCCGGTTCTGCTCAATATCTATGGAAATAGTGTCCCCCTCTTCCACCAGGCCTATTAAACCCCCCGCTGCAGCCTCCGGGGATATGTGTCCAATACAGGCCCCACGGGTAGCCCCGGAAAAGCGTCCATCGGTTATCAGGGCCACATCCTTATCCAAGCCCATCCCGGCAATCACCGAAGTCGGGGTGAGCATCTCCCTCATGCCTGGACCTCCCCGGGGGCCTTCATAGCGGATGACGATAACATCCCCGGCTTTTATTTTCTGGCCGATTATAGCTTCCACGGCCGCTTCTTCACTGTTGAAAACCCGGGCAGGCCCGCTATGCTTCATCATGGTCGTATCGACCGCACCCTTTTTGACCACTCCTCCCTCCGGCGCCAGGTTACCGAAAAGAATGGCCAGCCCGCCGCTGGGACTGTATGGATCATCCGCCGGCCGAATCACGGAATAATCCTGCACTGTTGTAGCAGCGATGTTTTCCCCTACTGTCCGGCCGGTTACTGTCACTACGGATTTATCGATCAAACCCTTCTTGTCGACTTCATTGAATATGGCTTGCACCCCGCCAGCCCGGTACAGGTCTTCCATGTGATGCTGGCCGGCCGGGCTGATCTTGCAAAGGTGGGGGGTCACAGCACTGATTTCGTTGAACAGGTTGAGGTCGATATCCACCCCTGCTTCGCTGGCGATCGCCATCAAGTGCAGCACCGAATTGGTAGAGCAGCCGATGGCCATATCCATGGTCATGGCATTACGGAATGAAGACGCGGTCATGATATCGCTGGGTCTAATATCTCTTTCCAGCAGTTCCATTATCTTTATTCCAGCCTGTTTGGCCAGCCGGATGCGCTCCGAGTAGACCGCGGGTATAGTTCCATTGCCTGGCAATCCCATCCCCAGTGCCTCCGTCAAACAGTTCATGGAGTTTGCGGTAAACATGCCGGCGCAGGATCCACAAGTAGGACAAGCGTTATCCTCAATACAGGCTAAGCGATCCAGATCGATTTTTCCGCCTGCCGCTTGCCCTACCCCTTCAAACACCTGGGTTACACTCATGGGCTGGTTGTTGACAACGCCAGCCAGCATTGGTCCGCCGCTTACAAAAATAGAGGGCAGGTTAAGTCGAGCTGCAGCCATCAGCATGCCGGGGATAACCTTGTCACAGTTGGGTATGAAAACCAAAGCATCAAAGGCATGGGCTATGGCCATTATCTCCACCGAATCAGCGATCAATTCCCGGCTACCCAGCGAATATTTCATGCCTATATGGTTCATGGCGATTCCGTCGCACACCCCAATAGTACTGAACTCGAAGGGGGTCCCGCCGGCCAGCCTCACGCCGGCCTTGACTGCTGCTGCGATCTTGTCCAGATTTATATGCCCGGGGATGATTTCATTGAAAGAATTCACAATGCCTATAAATGGGCGTTCCATTTCCTGGTCGGTCAATCCCAATGCACGGAACAATGAGCGGTGGGGGGCTTTTTCCAGACCCAGTTTAACTAAATCGCTTCTCATCAACATATCCTCCCATCTTGGTCGAAAATTTTTTGGACAGCCTTGAGCTCTGTTATACCCCCATCCTAGCTTCACCTCTAAAGTAAGACAAAATTCGCCAGGCAGAGTACTTATTGCATGGAGTTAAATCGGCTCTACAATTGCCAAAGCCTTCTCCAGGGAATCCATCCTCACCCTTAACTGCTGGCTGGCATCCGGTTGTTCTGCCAACAGGTGTTCGATTTGATTGATTTCCTGGTGCATGTAGTTTAAGGCCTGACTAATAAGATTGTCGATCTCTTTATTGATTTTGTAGGTTAGATCCGAGGTCAGCCGATGCAGGTTCTTATCGGCTTCCCTGGACAGCTGGCGGCGGAAATGACCCATAAAAAGGCGGCGGAATATTGTCATCGGGAATAGGAACCATAGCATGTCCAGGTGGGAATCAAAACTGCGGCTGATTGATATATCCGGCTTTTCCAGTTCGCCGATATTGATATCCCATTGCTCCAATTGGGGCTTGACGCCCAAAACCTGTTCCAGGTTATAGCTCAGCCGCTCCCGGAATGATTTCAGGTAAAACGCCAGGTGCTTCTGGACCGCACTCAGCAATTCGTAGGATTTATCCTCGTTGAGCAGGATAACCTGCAATTCCCCGTGCAAGGTTTGATTGAGCCATTGCTCGAATCGCCTGGTCACAGCATATAAATTGCCCACCCAGGCTATAGATGCAGTTTGGTAGTCCAGGCTCAATTTCTGGTCCAGCTCTGGACGGAATTGGTCCAGGTAGCTTATGACTGCCTCCCGGGTTTTCTCCTTATAGCTGCCCCCGATCAGCTGTAGTTCCCGCCGAACAAAAGGGGCATTCAGGTGCTCATCCAGGATGGTATCCCGGAGGCGCCCCTTGTCGGCCTCTTGTTGCTGGGAAGCCTGGTAGGCGATTTGCAGATAAGTGAGGCAGGACCTCCCCAAGGAACTGATCTTATGCTGCAAAATGGCCGCATACTTCTGGTCCCGGTTGGCTGCCAGCGGTGTGAATATCTGTTGGTCCAGTATAGCGTTGTAGCCTGCGGTACCCTTATAGGACGAATACCGCAGGACGGGAAACTCCCGGTCAAAAGTCTTGCGCAGCACTTGGTTGATGAAGGTTTCAATGTGCTGCAGATGTTCATCATCGAAGAGGTCGCATTTGGTTAAGACCAGGGCGATCTCCGGTGAATAGCGGTAGACTTCCTGCAAGAGCTGGAGTTCGCTTTCCGAGATAGGCCTATCGGCGCTAATCACAAACAGTACACCACCGGTTTCCGGAAACCAGCTAGTGGTGGTCTCGGTGTTGTGCTGCCATACACTGCCTATACCGGGGGTATCCACCATCCTGAGGGCTTTTATATTCTGCAGGGCTGGTGTCTCCAGGTCCAAGACCAGGACCTGCTTGACGTTGCCCGGGTTGCCGGACTCGGACACATATGCGGGAATTTCATCCAGATTTATCTCCTGAATCTTGCCCCCCAGGAAGGTGATAACAGCCCGTTCCCGCTCTCCGTAGCGGATACGACTGATCACGGAGGTGACTGGGATGTCACCTACAGGTAATAAGGGTCGGTTCAAATAAGCATTTAGGAATGAACTTTTGCCGGCCTTGAATTGTCCTAATACCGCCACATCCAGGTACTGGTTCTGAGCCGCGAAGTTATTGATGCTGCCCAGGGTTTTATCCAGGGAATGAAGTTGGAAATCAGCGCATACGGACTTAATCTGCGCTAAAAATTGTTGGGCTGGCACTATATATTTATCATCAACATCCATTGCTCGATTACCTCCTCCCTGACCCAGACCAGCAAAACACATAACTCCTGTCCCAAACAGGAGCTTCAAGCCAAATAACCTAATGGGCACCTGCAGCTCGGCTGAGACTTACCCCTTATTATTACCCGGTTCGTAATTGCGCTCTGCTGCCTTATCAAGCCGTGTTCGTCCTGCCCTATTTCCATTTATCCAGTTCAGTGTTATTTCCTCAAGCCCCTTAATCGGAGCCTGCTAAAGTCACTTAAAATTTCTCCAAATATTCGTCAACTTCCCAATTATAGACCCGAGCGCTGTATGCTTCCCACTCTTGGGTTTTAGCCAGCATGAACCGTTCATAGACGTGTTCCCCCAGGGCTTCTTGCACCAGGCTGTCCTGACTCAGTTCCTTGATGGCGTCGTAGAGATTTTCCGGTAGAGACAATATCCCACTCTTGGTCCGGGCAGCCAAATCCATCTCATAGATGTTCTGGTCCACGGACGGCGGGGGCCCGATTCTATTCTTGATGCCATTCAACCCCGCTTTCAAAATCACTGCCAAACCCAGGTAGGGATTGCAGGTGGGGTCTGGATTACGTATCTCGATTCGGGTTCCGATCCCCCTGCGGGCCGGGATCCTTATTAATGGGCTACGGTTCTTGTAAGACCAGGCAATATACACCGGAGCTTCATAACCGGACACCAACCGCTTGTAGGAATTGACAGTGGGATTAGTGATGGCGGCTATAGCCCGGGCGTGCTTCATAACCCCTCCTATGAAACAACGGCAGGTTTCGCTCAAACCATCCGTTTGGCTGGGGTCATAAAAGATGTTTTCTCCATTATGAAACAGAGATACGTGCATATGCATCCCAGAACCGCTCACACCATAGATAGGTTTGGGCATAAAAGTGGCATGGAGGCCGTGGCGCTGAGCAACCATGCGGACAATGATCCGGAATGTTACTATATTGTCGGCGGTGCTTAAGGCTTCCGCGTATTTGAAATCGATCTCATGTTGGCCTGGGGCGCATTCGTGATGGGCAGCTTCGATCTCGAAGCCCAGTTGTTGTAAGGTCTCCACCATATCCCGCCGGGCTTCTTCTCCCCGGTCTACCGGAGGTAGATCGAAATAACCGGCTTTATCGTGGGTAGTCAGGGTCGGCGAACCTTCCTCATCCACGTTGAAAAGGAAGAATTCGGGCTCCGGACCTACCTGCATGGTATAGCCCATTTCAGCTGCCTCCGCTAGGACTCGCCGGAGCACCTGGCGGGGACAGCCTGTGAATGGCTGCTCTTCAGAATCGCAGATATCACAGATCAACCTTGCGGTGTTGCCATAGGGCTGCACCCCATTGCTGGGCAGGACCAGAAATGTGCCAGGGTCGGGCTTAAGATACATATCCGATTCTTCGATGCGCACAAAGCCCTCAATGGAAGATCCATCAAACATCAACTCCCCGTCCAGGGCTTTTTCCAATTGATCGACAGGCACCGAGATATGCTTCATTACTCCCAATATATCGGTGAATTGCAGCTGGATCATCTGCACGTTGTAATCGCGAACTTTTTGCAAAAGGGCGTTCTTGTCCAATAAAATCATTCCCTATCCTGATATTTAGATTGTTATTAGGGCCGGCCTCTGAAGGTGGCCAAGCCCTTGAACAAGGCGGCTTCGCCTAATTCTTCTTCAATCCGCAGCAGTTGGTTATACTTGGCCACCCTGTCGGAGCGCGCCGGAGCGCCGGTCTTGATCAAACCTGTATTCATGGCTACCACCAGATCGGCGATGAACGGATCTTCGGTCTCCCCTGAACGGTGGGATACCATACAACTGTATCCAGCCTGGCGCGCCATTTCGATTGTATCCAGCGTCTCGGTCAAAGTTCCGATTTGATTGAGTTTGATCAATACGCTATTGGCGATGCCCGCTTCGATCCCTTTTTTAAGTATCGCGGGGTTGGTCACGAAGATATCATCTCCCACCAGCACAATCCGCTGGCCCAAACGCCGGGTCAGGATTTCCCAGCCCTCCCAGTCATCTTCAGCCATGCCGTCCTCAATCAGGACGATGGGGAAGCGGTCCACTAAGCCGGCATAATAGTCCACCATCTGGGCCGCGTTGCGGGCAATACCTTCGGCGGCGAAAACATACTGGCCGTCTTTATAGAATTCGGAAGCAGCTGGGTCCATAGCCAAGAAGATATCCTGCCCCGGCTTATAGCCCGCTTGTTCGATGGCCTGGACAATCAGGGTCAAGGCCTCCTCGTTGGTATTTAAATTGGGTGCGAAACCGCCCTCGTCACCCACTGAACTGTTGAGATTGGCTTTTTTCAGCACCGATTTCAGGGTATGGTATACTTCTGCCGCCATCCGTAAAGCCTCTGCGAAGCTGGCCGCACCTGCCGGCACAATCATGAATTCCTGCATATCCAGGTTGTTATCGGCATGTTTGCCCCCGTTGAGGATGTTCATCATCGGCACCGGCAGGAGACGGGCGTTCACACCACCTAAATATTTATACAGCGGGATACCCAGGACCTGGGCAGCCGCCCGGGCAACCGCCATGGAGACTCCGAGTATGGCGTTGGCCCCCAGCTTGGCTTTATTGGGAGTGCCATCCAGGGCGATCATGATCTGATCGATCTCATACTGATCCAGACAATCCAGCCCGATCAATTCTTCCGCAATCAGCTCGTTAACATTGTGGACCGCGGTTTGCACCCCTTTGCCTAAATAGCGGCCTTTATCATTATCGCGGAGTTCCACGGCTTCATTGGTTCCGGTGGAAGCTCCGGATGGCACCGCGGCTCGTCCCCTGATCCCGCTTTCCAGATAAACGTCGACTTCTACGGTAGGATTCCCGCGTGAATCCAGAATCTCCCGGGCCACTACATCAGTGATGATACTCATGATATCCAACCTTTCTATTCCTTAATTACTCATATAATGAGTTCTGACCCCTTTAAATTATTAATTTATGGGCTCCGACCCGGGCCATATAAGCCATAATATTCAGGTCGGGTCGTTGCAGTTCAATATCGCCGCGGGCAGCGATACCAGTCTGCTCTGCCTCCGCCAGAAGTTTGGCAATTAGCTGTTGAGCCGCCGTCCACTGTTCTATATGCTCAATGAATACCAGCCCCAACAGTTCTGCTTTGCCCTTGCTGGCCTGCGCCAAACCCCGCTGCCAGGTCTCGGTTGGCTGACTAGTTAAATTCATGACCGCCAAAATCTTCATGCGGTGTGTACCTCGTTCCTAATCGCAAAAAACAACTATGGCTCCTATCCCGAACGATAGGAGCCATTAGCAGGGCAGTTTCGCAATTGCTGCGAGGTGAGCTCCATCACCTGAAGTTATTTAATTTGGGCTTCTGGTATATTATAACCCACTGAAAATTGATGTAAAGAATCGCAGAGCGTAAATATTTATGCCCATTCCCGGCTTTTATTGCCAGCCATTAAAGCCACCGCCTTGATCCAGGCGGATGACTCCTCCCGGGTGTACGACTCCCGGTTGCGATATTCGTGTTTGTCGATATAGGACGTCAAACGCTGATGCAACTCCGACATACGTTCGATTTGAAGGGCACACAATTTCTGGAGCAGGTTCTTTTCCTGGGGCAGATCCAGGGCCTCAGCAAAATGGGGCAGGCACAATCCGTCCCCAGCTTGGTAGCGAGCCAGGAAACCGGGGTCGGCCAGATTCTGAACTAGTAAATTCAGGTTAAATCTCTGAGCATCCCGGGTAACTATGCATATGGGGCAGGCCTGTGAGGGGCTAAAAAGGTCGCTGATGCCAACTGGTTTAGGCCTGGGAAAAAAACCGCTCGTCTGCAGATTGTTGTCTAACCTGGTCGAGGCCATTTGCGCAATTTTGACTGCTCGAGCCAGCATCGACTCATATATTATGGCGTTCTTGGAGCCGTCCTGGTATTCCCGCTGTTCGAATTCCTGCAGTCGCCAGGCATGCAGGTTGCAGAATCCCCAGGAACGGAGCAGGTCCGCACGGGCCTGCCCGTCATTAACATTTTCATGGAGGAAAAATCCTATATGCCGGTGCTCAGCGATAATCCCGATATTGCATATCGGGCAGCCGTTCTGCTGCAGGGCTTTATCCAGATCAATCATATACACTTGCGTACCTGCCATTCATGTTGCTCCTATCCTATTTTTTCGGTTGGCTATCTACTTATGCAAATATATTTTCAGAATTGCTCCGGCCGGTCATGACAAAGATGCTCCCGGATACCAGAGCCATGATGGCCCCAAATATAAAAGGCGCGCTAGGATTGACCTGCGACCATAAGAGCCCGGCGAACAGGGACGCAAAGAAAGTGCACAGGCCGATTATAGTCTGATAGGCCCCGAACGAAGTTGCGATAACTTCCGGGCTGGCAATCTGGGTAATGTATACCTTACTGATACCTTCGGTAAACGCCATATACACGCCATACAGGGCAAATAGACCCCATATCCAGAGCGGCGATTGATTAAGGCCGAAGAACAGGTAGACCCCAGCAAAGAGAAAAAATCCCGCGGCTAAGATTCTCCGGGGTCCAATTCGGTCCGACCAGGAGCCTACCGAAGTAGCCAGCAGGGCGTAGACCAGATTGAATACCACATAGGTCATGACCGTAGCCGTGGTGGAAAGTCCCAAAGATTGGGCGCGCAGGATCAGAAAAACATCCGAACTGTTTCCCAGGGCAAATATCGCGCTGACCACCAGGAACATTTTATAGTCCTGGGTCAGATGGGATAGCCTGAACTGGGGCGGATGGCTCTGGGCAGCTACCGAAGGCTCTTTGACCAATAGCATTAACAATCCAATCCCGATGACCCCGGGGATAAAAGCGATAAAGAATATGGGCCGCAGGCTGCTGCTCCAATGACTAAGGAACAGAACCGCAACCAAAGGTCCGCAAACCGCCCCGGCTGTGTCAAGGGCGCGGTGAAAACCGAAGGCCTTGCCAATGGTCTCCGGAGTGGAACTCTCGGCAATCAAAGCATCCCGGGGTGAAGTTCTAAGCCCCTTGCCGAAGCGATCGATAAATCTTCCCCCCATAACCAGCGGCCAACCTTGGGCCAGGCCGATAATCAGTTTGGCCAAGGTGGAAAAAACGTAGCCATAGGTGGCAAAGATCTTACGTTTGTGGGCTTTGTCTGACCACCACCCGGAAAATACCTTGAGTATGCTAGCGGTCGATTCGGCTAGGCCTTCGATCAAACCCACCAGGGCGACTGGCGCCCCTAAAACCGTGGTCAAAAAAATCGGCACAATTGGATAGATCATCTCCGAAGCCAGATCGTTAAAAAAGCTAACCAGGCCCAAGACTATTACATTTTTTGATATCCTGCTTTTGTTTTCCATCTGCCTTCCCCCTTCCGGCACAATCTCATCTGTCAGCCCCTTAGCTTAGTTTGCGGTTCCGAATATCCCAGCATACAAATCCGGGCCATAACTGGTCTGCAACGGTTCGCCCGGGCTGATTTTGAAAGTCCGGCTTCCATCGGTGTGCCTTTCCGCACGCAGGAACAACGCGTTTTCCATATTGCGGTTGTAGAAACCATGGGCAAATTCATATAAATGGGTGACGAAAAATACCTGGATGTTTTTTTCCACTAAAGCCTTGGTTATCTGGCCAGCGATCTCGGCCCCTTCCCGCTCATTGGTGGCCGCAAATGATTCATTGAACAGCACCAGGGAGTTTGGTGTAATACGGTTCACTATCTGGTTCATCCGGCTGAGTTCTTCATCGAGTTTGCCGCTGGTCATGGTGGGGTCTTCTTCCCTTTTAAAGTGGGTGTAAAGACCGTCGCAGACATTGGTCTGGAAGGACTCGGCCGGGACAAATAAACCACATTCCATCATCAGCTGGGCCAGGCCTATGCTACGCAAAAAAGTCGATTTGCCGCCCTGATTAGCGCCAGTAATGATGAACAGGTCTTTGTGGTCGGCCTGAATATCATTGCCGACAATTTTCGCCTGCTTGGTTAGGGCTAAACAAACGTCATATAGATTCCGGCAATCCATGCTGCGCCCACCCCGGGGCAAGGGCTGGGGAAAACACACCGGCACCTGCATCCGATCCAATTGCTCGTATAGATTCAAACAACCGACGTAAAATGCCATCTCGGTTCGCAACATGTTGAAAAAACGGAGGATATGATCGCTGGACTGGGCCAGCGCATTGGCTACCAGGTTGATGCCCCGGTCCTTCAATTCCCCCAGGGCCCGGGCACCGCTTTCATCCCGATCACTGATATAGTAGGCGTACTCCGGTGCGCTGCGACTAAAGATCCGGGCCAGCCAGCTCCCCTGCCTGGCGGCCGACTTAGGTCGGCGCAGGGTGTAATTGCTGCCTTTGTTGCCCGCCCCCAGCTCGGCACTGATCAGCATCCCCTCACCAAACTTGAGCTCCTGCAGGTAATGCTGGATTTGGGTGATATATTCATCTCCGAGTTCCGCCCGCAGCATGGCAAAAAACCGTTTAAAACCCGGGGAAGCAAACCTGTCCTCCTCGGCTTCGGCGATCTTCCTCAACCGGATTAATATCCCCACCATCATCTGCATCACATCACCCCCGCGGCGCAATACTGCATCTGGGTATTTCCGCAGCATCCCGAAATAAAAACTTTTCTCCCCGTTCAGGGCTTCTCCTGTCAGGGCATAAAGTTCCCGGATAACGTTCGGATAAGCCAGGCAATCCTGGAGGATCTGCTGGCGGTAGAAAATTACCTCCAGCTCGCTGCTGCCCGCGAAGAAGGCCTGCATGGAGGAGCGGAGTATCACTTCATCTCCCTGGGCCATAGTCTTAAACAAAATGTCCATCTCCAGGTCCTGCTGAACTGCCGATGCCTGGTGCGGTAAATGCCGCTGCTGGATGTAATCTTGATTCCTAAACATCAGATAGGCTTTCACGAGAGTATCCGCTCCTTCAAATGCATATAGGTCAAGCGATATTTTTCGGCAATCGACAGCGCGTAGGAAAGGCCGTCTGCCGGCTGGCGCAAAATTTTGTAAGTCCGCTGGGCTGGATTTTCAGGTACTATGGTGCTGACCATACTCACAGTAGCCGGGCTGAAGGAAGCCAGTTCGTCGATGAAGGTCACCCAGACCCCCAGAGTACCAAGGGCTATGATTTTTGCCATTATCTCTTGGCTCAAATATATCGAGTCCTGTAGGGTGGTGGAGGTGAAAATCTCGTTGAGGATAACAATACTGGCAGGGCTGGCCTGGCTGAGGATGTTTTGCATGCGCTTCAGATCCTCCTGCAGCTTGCCAGCCAGATTGCTGATTTGTTCTTGCTTTTCAAAATGGGTATAGATTTGGTCGCACATAAACAACTGAGCCTCCCTGCCGGGAACCGGCAGACCCAGGCGTGCCATGTGGTGCAGCTGCCCGAAGGTGCGGGCAAAGGTGGTCTTCCCCCCCTGGTTGGGGCCAGATACCACCAGGATCCTTTCCTCATCGCGCAGATAAAAATCATTCTCCACCACTTTGGCTCCACTCTTGGTTAACTTGTGGGCCAGGGCTAAATCAAAACCGGCATAATTGTAGATAGCCTTATTTTCCACTAATCGGGGAAAACAGAACTGCAACCCAGCCTGCTGGATTGGCTCGATAAAATCCCGGTAGGCCAGGTAGAATTGGATTTCCCGGTCGAATCTGGCTAATTTGTCATCCAAGTAAGAGCGGTTTTGGCTACAGTATTGTTCAATCTGCAGGAATAAATCTTGATGCATGCGGGCTACTTGCTCCAGGATGCCGGCTTCGACGTGGTTCATGTCAGAATATTCAGAAAACTTAACCCGATAGTCCTGCCCGGCTTCTTGCTGAAATTTAGCGAAGGTTGCCTCCACCTCCGCGCTGTAATCTGCCTCCCCACCATAGGGGCGCACCTCAATGCAGATCGCATTTTTCTTGGTCCTATGGTTATAATCTTCGATACGCAGACAATATCTGATTGCTGCCAGCCCCGCTTCCAGCCGGGAGGTTTCAGCTTGCAGCCGCCGAAAAGCATCAGACTGCACATAGCCGCTGATATACTTGCCCAAGGCTACCAACCCCTCCGATTTAACTGGAGCCGAACTTAAAGCCTGGGCCAGATCATGGACCGCGGTGCAGTAAAGGTCCGCCGCATCCAGGAACCAGCGTTGCTTCTGTAGTTTAGAGTGTAGTTTGTCCGCTTGCACCAGATAGCCGCGCATGTTCCGCATCTTCTCGGCGAAGTCTTCTATGGGCGCCCGTACCGTTTCATTTCCCAGCTCCCGTATCACCGCCTGGCGGTATTCAATCGCATTAATATCTGGCAAAGCAGCATAGAAAAACGGCTGCAAATTATATTCCTGCCGGCGAGCACAGATGCTTTCCACCAACTGGTCCAAATTCAAATCGGTAAAAAAGTCTGGCGGTGATAGGCTCTCGGTCATACGGATGTATTCTTTATGTGGAAACAATATACTGTGGAAAGTCATGGGGAATCAACCTCCCAAATTTCAGTCACCTATCCCCAGTTGGGTCTTAACATCTTCCGACGCCAAGTCCTTGAGGATATCGGCGAGTATCCCCCAGCCCCAAGTGCCCTTGATCTTTCCGGATAGGTCCTTAACCAGCGCCATGGCTTGAGAGGTTCCTGGAGTCAGCTCCAGCAAATCCTTAATGCTGGCCTTAAGCCCGATCCGTTCTTCATCGGTCAAGTCATCCAAAACATCAATAATCAGCGCCATGGTCTCAGCCCCATCCTGCATCCAAGGATAAGGTTCGCCACACTGGGGGCAGTACTTGGGTGCCTGCTGCATCCTCCCAGCAACCCCATCTATTAGGGGATTAAATCCTCTGATCAAGGCCTGGCAATGCTGGCACCGGTAAATACCTTGGGCTCCGCACTGCAGACAGTACGCCTGGCTCAGCAGCATAGCATCGCTGGGTCGGTCATGGATCACATGTCCCATCGCGCATATCAAGGCAGCCTGAAAATGGGCGGCATGGTTACGGTCCACCTAGCTAACCCCCAATCTAATAAACTCACTGGACTTTCTCCCAGCTAGAACTTGTATCCACCCGGCCTGCGCGTCCGAAACCGGCGCAAATCTGGGATGGCCTGGATAGCTAAGACCTGGCCCACAGCCAGCAGCAACAGAGTTGCTTGTAAACCCAGGATATGCTCCAACAGCGGCAGGAGCAGCAGGCTGCCTCCTAGACCGGCAGCTACGGCCAAAATTATTTCAAGAATAAGGGAGGCACCTTGGTCGAATGCGCTCAAGTGAAATAGCATCAGGAGGAACACAGCCATACCCTCCCCTCATTAATTCCAAATCCAAAAGCGGGCTTAGTTCGAGCTCGATTAATTAACTTTGTTTGGGTTGACTTTATTAATGGCATAAAAAAGCCCCCGTCCAGTTGAAATAGACAGGAGCCATCAGTTAACCAGTTCCGCATTTCCCCTGCGAGGTGAGCTCCATCACCGGTAAATCATAAAATTCGTGTTGCGCCTATTATAGCCTAATATAACCGTGCCCAAAACCCTCTGGCTCGTCCGCCGACACATTTTTTGACCGGGATCAGCTCTATTCCCATCCCAGCGATTCCCTGATCCGCTTCACTTTATCCAGCCTTTCCCAGGTAAAATCGTGATCACTGCGACCGAAGTGTCCATAAGAGGCTGTCTTTTGGTATATGGGTCTTCTCAGGTCCAAATCCTCTATGATCGCAGCCGGGCGCAGGTCGAAATGCTGCTTGATCAGCTCTTCTATCCTGGGAAGGGGAACCTTGTTGGTTCCGAAACTTTCTACCGCGATAGACAACGGGTTGGCCATCCCAATCGCATAGGCCACCTGGATTTCCAGCCGGTCGGCTACCCCAGCTGCTACCAGGTTCTTGGCTACATAGCGCATAGCATAGCAAGCCGAGCGGTCCACTTTGGTTGGATCCTTACCGGAGAAACAACCTCCCCCATGACGGGCCATACCTCCATAGGTATCCACAATTATTTTACGTCCGGTTAAGCCGGTATCACTCTGGGGCCCGCCTATGGCAAAGCGCCCCGTGGGATTGATATAGTACTTGGTTTGGTCATCAAGCATGTGAACGGGAATAATTGCTTTTATGACGGTTTCGATCAGGTCTTTTTCAATGGTTTTCTGCGGCACGTCTGGGTGGTGCTGCGCCGCCAGCACTACGTTGTCGACTCTCACCGGTTTGTCCCCATCGTACTCCACCGTTATCTGGCTCTTCCCATCCGGGCGCAGATATTTGAGGATCCCCTGCTTTCTCACCTCCGCCAATCGATGGGCCAAGCGGTTGGCCAGATGGGCAGGCATAGGCATGTAGTCCTCTGTTTCATTGGATGCATATCCGAACATCATCCCTTGGTCTCCGGCTCCAATAATATCATAGACACTTTCCGCGCTCTGGCCTGTCTTGACTTCCCATGCCCTATTAACGCCCAGGGCGATATCAGCTGATTGTTCAGCAATCGATGTCAGCACAGCACACGTATCACCATCAAATCCAAATTTGGCACGGGTATAACCAACGCCCCGAACTGTGTCGCGAACTACTGTAGGAATATCGACATAACAATCGGTGGTGATTTGCCCCGCCACCAGCACCAGTCCGGTAGCTACCATAGTCTCAGCCGCCACTCTGGCAAAAGGGTCCTGGCTTATCACTGCATCCAGGATGGCATCAGAAATCTGATCTGCCAATTTATCTGGATGCCCTTCAGTAACAGACTCCGACGTAAAAAATCTTTTAGTCATTTTCATCCTCCCTCTTATATCCAGCTCCTGCAACCGATTAATTACTTGCGGTACAGCAGCCGTATTTTCCTCTTGCCCAATTTATGATATCTACCAGACGACTTTCCACACCTTCAAGGAGAGCAGAAGTGGCTCACGCCTCCTCTTCAGGTAAACAGTCATTGAGCAAAACTGTAAACAACCCTTTCGATATACCCTTATTACAAACTATCAGTCTGGTATCGAAACTCTGGACATAACCATAAACATTTAAAAGCGTGCCGGGGGGGAGAAAAATAGTTCTGTTTACCAGGTTCCCGTGAGGGCTAACCTCTTTAACAATGGCTCCTGTCCGGTCGATTGTCACCGCCTTAAACAGCATACTCTTACCCCTTTCGTTGTCAGTCCCCTCCATGACCTGATCGGGGTAGATTCCAACCCACAAAAATAACCCCCATCGCGTCTGATAGGGGCTATTAGCTGAACAGCATTCGCGCCGCTGAGCGGCTGCGGGTGAGCACCATCACCCTGATATTGATTTTCGTGTAGGTAATTATATATCAAAGAGGCAGGGATAGCAAGCATTGCTCGGGGTAGGCGGTGGTCCCGGACTGGCCACGGTCATCGTCTGTTTTTCACCTGGTCTTTTTGATGGTTGACCTAGGATTACTTTGTCCGGACTAGAAAGCCAAGCACGAAACCGTCCTGGTTTCGGTGCCGGTTTCTGTCCTCCGTCCGCTCACTTCGAACTTCACCACGCGGGCTTTGAGTCTCTGGAAAAAGGCTTGCTTCCCCTTATGCACTCCGCTTTTAGGATTTGGAGGAGCGGGAGCTAGGGCGCAGCGGAGCAGTAGGTACATATAAGTGCTGGATCAATAGCGAGTTGAGGCTAATGAGCTGGGTGAATAAGGTAAATATACATATCAAGCGCAAGCCAACCGTGATATATTGTTGTTAAATTATTAGTTAAAAGTAGAATCGGTGATTTCGAGGGAGTATTTGCAACGGTTCCTTCGAATATAGCTAATCAAGCAACTGACCAAACCCTGTCGATATTTGTGTTTCCTAGCTGGAGAAATATTCATGTTATCAAAAAAGACGATTGTATATCCGCTGGATCATCTGCATAGAGAAGAACAAACATTTTCTGCAGAACTTCTCGAAATGGCGGAGAGAGAAATAGATGTGGTTTTAGAGCGGCTTGGAACACACTTGACCGGCTTGCGTCAAGTCGATGCCGATTTGCGCCTACAACAGTATGGATTAAACGAGATTGCCCGGGAAAAACGGCAATCTGTTACGATGCACCTCCTTAATAACTTAAAGAATCCGCTAGTAATCTTACTGGCAGCACTGGCTGTGATCTCTTACCTGACAGGTGACTTGCGGGCTACTGTAGTTATTTTCGTAATGATAGTATTGGGGGTTGTTCTCCGTTTTTACCAGGAACTCAAGGCTGATAATGCGGCGGCAGAACTCAAAGCCATGGTTAGCAGCAACGTCACGGTGATACGCGAGGGCGAAGAAAGAGAGATCCCGCTCAAGCTGTTGGTGCCGGGAGATATCATACGTTTGTCGGCTGGAGATATGATTCCGGCCGATGTGCGTGTGCTTTCTGCTAAAGATCTTTTTCTAAACCAATCGGCTCTCACCGGGGAAGCGCTGCCAGTTGAGAAAAACTCGGACCCAGCTCCTAAAGACACAGACAACCCATTTGAAATTGCCAACTTATCCTTTTTAGGCTCCAACATAGTAAGTGGGACAGGCGTAGCTGTGGTTATCCATACCGGCGGCAAAACATATTTTGGTTCGCTGGCTGCCAGCATTGTGGAGGAACGGGAATCAACCAGCTTTGACAAAGGAATCAACGGTTTCACCTGGTTGATGATTCGTTTTATTGCCATCATGGTCCCGGTTGTGTTCCTTATTAATGGAATCAGTAAACATAACTGGTTGGAAGCTTTCCTGTTTGCGCTGGCAGTGGCAGTTGGTTTGACCCCCGAAATGATGCCAATGATCGTTTCAGTCAACCTCTCCAAAGGGGCACTGATGATGTCGCGTAAAAAGGTAATCGTCAAACGCCTCAACTCCATTCAGAATTTTGGCGCCATGGATATATTATGTACCGACAAAACCGGTACCATTACAGAGGGTAAGATTGTCCTGGAAAAGCACCTCGATGTATGTGGAGTCTCAAGTGACAGGGTGCTGCACTATGGGTATTTGAACAGTTATCATCATACCGGCTTGAAGAACATTATGGATGAGGCTATCCTAGACCATGGGAAATTGGAAGAAGACCTCCATGCAGATTTCAAATTTCGCAAGATTGATGAGATTCCATTTGATTTCACCCGCAAACGGATGTCGGTCATTATTGAGGATGAGACCGGCTTGAACACCCTGATCTGCAAAGGTGCGGTGGAGGAAATCATGGAGTGCTGCAATTGGGTGGAAATTGACGGCAAAGTTCTTCCTATGCTGCCTGAATTTAACCAAAATGCAATAAAAATCGTAAGCGAACTGAATGGGCAGGGTTTTCGTGTGGTCGCTATAGCATATAAGGAAATCGAGGGCGCTCCTGATGAGCCTGTATACGAGGTCAAAGATGAGGCAGAGCTTATATTACTAGGGTTTTTGTCTTTTCTGGACCCGCCTAAGAGCTCGGCTTCAGAGGCATTGCAGCGGTTAGACAAATTGAACGTAGGAGTGAAGATTCTAACTGGGGACAATGAGATTATAACATCCTATATTTGCCGGGAGGTAGGGCTTTCGATTGAAAACATCCTACTCGGTTCGCAAATCGAGGCAATGAAAGAGGAGGAGCTGGCGAAGGTAGTGAATAAGACCAGTATTTTTGCCAAGCTTGCGCCCAATCAAAAAGAGCATATTATTCATGCGTTGCAATTAAATGGCCATGTGGTCGGCTTTATGGGTGATGGTATCAACGATGCGCCGGCCTTAAAGGCTGCCGATATAAGTATTTCTGTGGACAGCGCTGTGGATATTGCCAAGGAATCCTCAGATATTATCCTGCTCGACAATGACCTGCAGGTCCTGGAGCAAGGCGTAATGGAAGGCAGGCGGGTTTTCGGAAACATCATCAAATATATCAAGATGGCCGCAAGTTCCAACTTTGGCAATATGTTCAGTGTTGTGGGCGCAAGTGCATTTCTGCCCTTCCTGCCAATGCTGCCGATACAGGTGTTAACCAATAATCTGTTATATGATTTTTCCCAAACTACGATTCCTTCCGACGAGGTCGATTCTGATTGGTTGAAGAAACCTCGGCAATGGAAAATCAGTGGGATTCAGAAGTTCATTTTGTTTATCGGCCCGATAAGTTCAATATTTGACTACCTGACATTCTTCATTATGCTATCTGTTTTTAATTGTTGGAATAATCCTGCTTTGTTTCATACTGGCTGGTTTGTGGAATCAATCTTCACCCAGACGCTGATTATTCACGTTATTCGAACCAACAAAATACCCTTTATCCAAAGTAGAGCAAGCTGGCCGCTTATCCTCTCTTCAATCGTCATTGTATCCGTGGCAGCCTGGCTGACAATATCTCCTCTGGCATCAACTTTAGGTTTTGTCCCACTACCTGCACTTTATTGGCTGTTGTTAGGTATCATGTTGATAGGGTATATATCCTTAACCCAATTAATTAAGACTTGGTTCTTCCGTAAATTTGGGGATTAACCATTATGATTTTTAGGTACTGACTTTTACAATTGGCCAGCGCCGTCTTTATTGCTTCATGACATTAATCCAGACTATGTTGAGGAGACCCAGGGGTATCCATCTGCTGTTTAAAGCTGACCTGGTCGAGTCAAAGTGGCACCCGTAGCTTCTATGACCTGCGCCCCGAGCAATCAACCTAACTGCTGGATCCAGGTGTTGTCAGCAACCGCCGGGGCCACAGCACGACACCCTTGATTGCCTATTCTTAAGCCCATAGCCAGGCACATCTCCAGAGGTGGGTGTAAACTAAACACCATCATAGCGAAAGACCGAAGGCGTTAAACCTTCGGTCTTTTCTAGCTTGATATTGGTGCCCGGGGCCGGGGTCGAACCGGCACGACTTTATGGGTCGCGGGATTTTAAGTCCCACTTTATGGAATTTCGTTAACGACCGTAAACCACCGCCAAATCTAATTTTCTATTTTTGCCTATTTTAAGGCTTTTTATTTTCTGATACCTTTTCTGACGTTTCCGATAGTCATCGTTTTTTATTGAAAATTCCTGGCGGGGGTCAATCCGGGGGTCAATACTTACGTTAATGTCGTCCAAATAAATAGGCGGAACACTTGACAGAATAAACATTCCAATTCCTCATTTATCTTTTTTACAATCGCAAATGCCATCCAGTCTGATCTGGGGAGTGACCACGGTCGCCCTCATTCTAGCCATCCCCCACCTCTGGGTCTACTTAAGCGGCTATCGCCCAGTATAGTTCCACTACTTTAGGGAGGATTAGACCTCCGGTTAGTCGAATATGCATTCAAACTACGTTCTGGAGGTGCCGATGGATCAAATCACCCTCAACTTTTTCTGGTTGATGCTCCTGGCTACCACGGTGGCTATGCTGGGTCGTTTTATTAAAATCCCCTATGCCATCGCCTTAGTCTTGTGCGGCTTTGGAGTGGGTTATCTGGGTCTCTTGCCAGGAGCTCACCTTAATCCCCAGCTGCTGTTTGCCTTGTTTCTACCCCCGATCCTGTTTGATGCCGGCATCAATATCAATCTGACTCTGCTTAAAAAACAATGGATCCCCATCACCATCTTCTCACTGCTGGGAACTGTTTTATCTACGGTAGTGGTGGGCGGAGCGGTCCATTATTTAATCGACTTACCCTGGCTGACCGCCTTGCTCTTCGGGGCGATAATATCTCCCACCGATCCCATCTCGGTGCTGGCCATTTTCAAGGAACTGGGTACCGATGAGCAGCTGTCCAACCTGGTCGAAGCGGAGAGCCTTTTCAACGATGGTATCGCGGTAGTCTTGTTCATAATCATTTCGGGTCTGCTCACCAATTCAGGAATAACCGCCATTACCGGTGTCCTGGCATTCATTACCACCATCGGGGGCGGGGTCCTGATCGGTCTGCTGATCGGAGCGATGGCCTCTCGGATCACCCGGGAATATGATGATCACCTTGTAGAGATAATGTTGACTACCGTGGTCGCCTTCGGGGCCTATCTGGCCGCCGAGCATTTCCATGTATCAGGGGTTTTCGCAGTGGTCGCCTCTAGTCTGATGGTAGGCAACTACGGAATGACTCGTGGAATGAGTACGTTCTCGTAGATGGCAGTGCTCTCATTCTGGGAGTACATCGCTTTCGCGGTCAATTCGGCAGTATTTCTCCTTGTGGGACTGGAAGAAGCTGGCGTTACGCTGGGCTTGACCCTGTTGCTGGTCGCGATCGCCATCGGCGCAGTTTTGCTGGGCCGTGGGGCCTCGGTATATGGTCTGGGGGCCCTGCTGAATATGGCGGGCCAATTGATCCCCCGTTCCTGGCGTCATATCCAGTTCTGGAGCGGACTGCGCGGAGCCCTCTCCATGGCCTTGGTTCTAGGATTGGATCCGGCCCTGCCCTATCGCAGCCTGCTCATTAATATGACTTTCGCAGTGGTTCTGTTCTCACTAGTGGTGCAGGGGTTGAGTATCAAGCCCCTGCTGCACCGTCTGGGTTTGGCAAGACCTCAAAATGAGTAGGGCCAACTTCTAGGCGATTGTTTTGCATGGGCTAGATTTGTATGGTAGAGTAATCAACAAATAGAATATTCCTGACGGTCAAAGCGTTTCAGGCGAAAGCTGGGAACACGGGACTGAGGCAGCTAAGTCTTCTGATAGGCTGCCAAGGTCATGAGAAATCGACTTACTGGGGTGGGTAGTCTTGTAAGAGGCTGCCCACTTTCTGCGTCCAGCGGCTGAACTCAACACGAACCGATAGTATCGCAGCTGGATGATGTGAGTAAGATTTTATTATGAGGAGAGATAAACATGCAAGTCTGGTTGGCTATATCCATATTCTTATTGGCCTATATTTTAATCATCCATGACAAAATTCATCGCACTATTATCGCGATGCTGGGCGGGGCAATAATAATTGCCCTGGGGGTTATAAACCAGGAGCAGGCTTTTGACCATATCGATTTCAACACCATCGGGCTCTTGATCGGAATGATGATCATCGTAGGTATTACCCGGCAAAGCGGTATATTTGAATATCTGGCAATAAAATCCTCTAAGCTGGCCGGCGGACAACCGCTGGCGATCCTGGCGGTGCTGGGACTGGTCACCGCCTTGGCTTCGGCCCTGCTGGATAATGTGACCACCGTCTTATTGATCGTCCCTATCACCTTCGCGATTACCGATCGGCTGGATATATCCCCCTACCCCTTTATGTTCACGGAAATCCTGTGCTCGAACATCGGCGGGACGGCCACCCTGATTGGTGATCCCCCCAACATCATGATCGGCAGCGCTACTGGCTTAGGTTTTATGGATTTTCTGACTAATCTGGCCTTGCCCGCGGTGATTATCCTGCTAATTACTATTGCTATCCTGGTATTTTACTATCGTCACCAACTCCATACCACCGAGGAGCGCCGCCATAGCCTGTTGGATCTTAATGAGAGAGAGTATATCAAGGACTGGAATTTGCTGCGCCAGTCACTGCTCATCCTGGGCTTGACTATGCTGGGCTTCCTTGTGCACCAGGCCTTGCACCTGGAATCAGCCACCATAGCCCTGCTGGGAGCGTCCTTGCTGATGCTGGTGACTAAGGAGAGTCCGGAAGAGATTATGCTGAGCATCGAATGGCCCACCATCTTTTTCATCGCTGGCCTATTCATCCTGGTGGGAGGCTTGGTGGAAACCGGTGTGATTGAGCGCATCGCCCGGCAAGGTTTGCTGCTTACTGGCGGCAATCTTATGCATACCGGCCTGTTGGTCTTGTGGCTGTCTGCCGTGGCTTCAGCTTTCGTAGACAATATCCCCTTTGTTGCTACCATGATTCCGCTCTTACAAACCATGGGCCAGCTCTCAAATCTACCCATGGAACCGACCTGGTGGGCCCTGGCCCTGGGAGCCTGTCTGGGCGGCAATGGGACATTGATCGGGGCCTCTGCCAATGTCATCGTGGCCGGGATAGCCTCCAAGTATGGGACACCCATAAGCTTTATCTCCTTCATAAAGGTGGGCTTCCCCCTGATGCTGGTATCTATACTATTATCCACGGCTTACCTGTACCTGTTCTTCTGGATGTAGTCGCAGCCTAGTGAACAACGTGGCTTCCCTGGTGTTAGTTTGCCCAGGGTGGTTTTATATGGTAAAATTTAAATCTAATAATATATATTTGACGGTCAAAGCAATCCTAGTGAAAACTAGGAAAGCGGGGATGAAAAACCTAAGTTCGGCGGGGACCCGATAGGGTGTTTTATCCATGAGAAGTCGGCTTACTGGGGTGGGTAGCCTTTTTGAAGGTTACCCATCTTTTATTTTTCCGGGCATGGGCCCGAAATAATTGGAAGGGAGGCGCAATTATGGACGAACTCACCAAACAAGTAAAAAGGGAATTATTTCGAACTCTTTTCTGGGCTGTTGTCGCCCTGTCCATTTCAGTGGGGATATACTATTTTATCTGGCGGTAAACTTTAATACAGTTAGGAAGGCGGTAGTATGAGTGCATCGACCGTAGGTTTTATTGGCATACTGTGCTTCTTCATATTGATAATGCTGCGTATGCCAATTGCCTTCGCCATGGCTCTAATAGGATTTATAGGATTCGGTTACATTACCTCGGCCTCTACCGCGATGACCATGGTAGCACGCGATATTTATGGTACTTTTTCGTCCTACAGTCTCAGCGTAATCGCCATGTTTTGTTGGATGGGGTTCTTAGCTTATTATTCGGGGATTGGCACCCGCTTGTATGTGTTTGCATATAAGCTAATTGGGCACTGGCCGGGTGGATTGGCTATTGCTACTCAGGCTGCCTGTGCGATATTCGGAGCTATTTGCGGATCCAATACCGCTACAGCAGCTACCATGGGGGCCATCGCCCTACCCGAAATGAAGAAATACAAATACGATACTTCTTTGGCCACGGCCAGCGTGGCAGCTGGTGGAGTATTAGGAGTATTGATTCCCCCCAGCGTGATATTCATTGTCTACGGGATGGCCACCGAACAGTCGATTGGGGAGTTGTTCATGGCCGGAATCCTGCCCGGAATTCTGTTAATGTCGCTCTACATGCTGACCATTTATATACTAACTAAACGCAATCCAGCTCTTGGGCCGCCGGGTCCTAAAGCCAGCTGGAAGGAAAGAGCCCAAAGCTTGCGGGGCGGACTGGGCGAGGTATTGGTTATATTCATGTTATCAATGGGCGGTCTCTTTGCCGGCTGGTTCACCGCCACAGAAGCAGGCGCGGTAGGGGCTGCCGGGGTCCTGGTTGTGGCTTTGCTAGGCCGTTCTATCAGCTGGGAGGGATTCAAGAAATCATTGTATGACACTACCCGAACCACGGCTATGATTATGCTCCTAATTGCCGGCTCAGTCATATTCGGCCGGTTTATGGCCATCAGCAGAATACCCTTTGAATTAGCCACTTGGACGGGCTCGCTGGATTTACCTGCCTGGGTGGTAATGGCCATAATTCTTGTTATCTATTTAATTCTGGGCTGTTTCATCGATGCCCTGGCCATGATTTTGCTGACTATTCCCATCTTTTATCCGATTGCTATCGATACCTTAGGTTACGATCCGATCTGGTTCGGGGTGGTCATCGTCTTGGTGGTAGCGATGGGTGTAATTACCCCACCGGTGGGAATGAATGTCTATGTCCTGAAGGGAGTAGTCCCGGATGTGCCCCTAGAAATTATATTCAGAGGGATTTGGCCGTTTCTTTTTGCCATCATAGTTTGTCTAGCCTTAATTATGATTTTTCCTGTGATAGTCACATTTTTACCCAATCTATTCAGGGTATGAGAACTAAACGCACTATGTAGCTGACCTAATTAACAAAAACTCAGTTAGTCAAATAGTCAATTAAGTCCCAGCGTATAGTAGTTGGATTAGTTTACGAGTGATGCTGCATAGATAGGGAGTGATCAAATGCAGAAGGGTGAAAATATTAAAGTTGGTATCGGTTTTGCGACTGGAAGAAAGAGTTTTCAGAGGGTACTGAGAGCCTACATAAATAACTGGAAGGAATCCGGGTTAGTGGATGACCAAAGCATCAGTTTAAACCTCTTTGTCGCCTATGATCTTAATTATCACAAAACCAGAAAAAAGGATTATACCGATGTGCATTCGGAACTGGTCAAGCAGATCGACAGCATCCACTTTATTGGCAGCGCTGATAGAAAAGAAGAAATTGACCATTTGATTAAAACAAACGTCCTCAATCAAAATGAAGCTCGCTTGATTTTTGGCCGGGGTTATGCGGGTAATCGCAACGCGGTGCTATATTACGCGATCAAGAACAATATGGATTACCTGATATTTTTGGACGATGACGAATACCCGCTGGCAGTGACCAAAACTCGCAAAACTGCAATTTGGAGCGGCCAGCATGTTCTGGCAACCCATATCAAAACAATCGCGCAAGCGGACCTAACCCACGGACATCACTGTGGCTATATATCGCCGATTCCCTATCTAAAATTTAATGACACTATGACTGAAACCGATTTTCGTTCGTTTATTGAGGCGATCAGCAATGACATCGTTAATTGGGATACCTTAAAAACCGTTATGAAAAACGGTGGAGTAACCTATGCTGATACCAATATATTGACCAGCAATGATGTTGAAGAGGTGCAGGAAACCAACCGGGCCAAATTCATCTCCGGCGCTAATCTGTGTATCAACCTTACCGATTATCGCCGTATTTTTCCGTTCTATAATCCGCCCGGGGCTAGAGGAGAGGATACTTTTTTGAGCACTTGCCTCAGCGAACGCAAAGTTTTGCGGGTGCCGTGCTACACCTTCCATGACGGATTTTCTACCTATAATCACCTTTTAGAAGGGGTTCTCCCCATACAATTGAAGTTCGTCAAAGCTGATACCGAACAGATTACCAATCGCTTTTACAAGGCTTGTATCGGTTGGATACGTTATAAGCCTTTGCTGCTCTTCATCACCCAGCCAGACATTTATGAGGAAAAGATTAAGGAGATGCGGGAACAGCTCCGGGAGGTCTTGCCGAAAATATGCATTTATTTTGGCGAGCCCGATTTTATTAATGTCTTGGCTGAATTGGACAAATACCATCGAAAAGTCAAAAAGCATCATTCGGAATTTATTGAAACCCAACGCATTTGGGCAAACATTATGGGGCACTTTGCGCATCTTCTGTGAGCAGAATAACGTTAAGCTAGCAAGTCTCTCCATATATATAAAATATAACTGCTTTGTTAACTATATCCCGCTCCGGCCTCCAGGGCTAACACGAAAAAAGCTGTCAGCCTAGGCTGACGGCTTTTATGTTGGAAGTGTGGGCCAATTCATTTAGTAATTAATCCCACTATGCAAGAATACCTAAATCAGCAATTACCTTACCGAAAACATTTTACTGGCCAGCGTCCGTAGCTGTGACGTAGGCATTGGCGGTGGCAGTGCCGCCGACTATTGATTTTACCGTAATCTTGATTCTGGGATCGATATAATTCTGCAAATTCCACTGCAGCTTGGAGACCAGAGCAGGATCCACCGTAACCGGAGTATCAACCGCGGAATATACATTCACTGTATCGTCCGCGCGCTGAAAACTTAACTCCGAAATCGTGACCCCGCCGGCAATGTTCTGGGATAAATACCATTTGATCTCATTCACCAGGCTATCATACAACTTCAGGTCATCACCTTGCAGGGTACTTTTGAAATCCACCGTTTGGTGCAAAAATTCCTGGGCGTTAGCGTCACGGGTGATAGTAGAACGCACGATCAGCCGGATATTGTTATCCACTTCATCATTCAGGCGCTGTTGCATGCCTTGCACCTCAGCTGGAGTAATGGCCTGATAGGTTCTTACACTGGCAGTTATTATCGGTATGTCATCGGTGATTTCCTTGGTTACATTGCTTACCTGCGCACCATTGATAGTTTTCAGCTGCTCGCTGAGGATCAGGGATACTTGATTCATATACGCGGCTTCCTGGCTAGTCTCACTACGCTGCTTAACCTCTTCCGCACTAATAAAGACCGGGCCGTTTCGGTCCGCGTCTTTGGATATCAAGGAACGTACGATTAGCTGGGTGTTGGGATTAATCTTGGCTTGCAAGGCTTCTTCCAGGCTGGCCACCCGGGTGGGATCGAATTCCTGCGGGGTAATGACCACCGCTCTAACCTCCAGCCCGCCATCACTTTGGCTATATCTAATATCGGACAGTCTGGCGCCTGCATAAGTAGTCAAATGCTGGGTAAGCACATCCCGGATCTCTTTGTCCAATTTTCTTTCTCCAATTATGGTAATCAAGGTCTGGGTCATAAAGCTAGCGGCCATTATCAATATTAAGAAGCTAATTCCCAAACGCTGCAAAACCGCTTTTAGGAGCGATCCGTTGCCTGCCCGTGGAAATTCCACCACCCCCAACAGCATGAAAAGAGCAGCCGCCGCAAATTCAATGGCAATGAAATTAATCAAGAAGAGCAAAAAGGCCCCCCAGGCCAGTATCCAGTTGCCTGCCGCAAGATTTAATCCACAGGCGGCCAAAGGCGGGACCAGGGCAGTGGCTATGGCCACTCCCGGCAGGGCCGGACTGATCTTCTCGTCCACCAAGGCATAAGCCCCGGCCAGCCCTGAAGCCAAGGCTATGAGCACGTCATAAATGGTGGGCTGGGTGCGGGCCAATATCTCAGTCCCAAAATCAGGGCGCAGCGGGATCAGGCCAATCAGGGTAGGTAAACCGACCGCCAGGATAATGCCCACTATTTCTGCTAGAAGGGCGATCTTGAGCAGCTTGCGGTTGCCAGTGGCCAGGCTGAGAGCAATCCCGAAAATGGGCCCCATTAATGGTGCCACCAGCATAGCCCCGATCACCACTGCGGTACTGTTAGCCAGCAGGCCAAAAGTTGCAATAATGGCCGACAGACAGACCAGGAGATAATAGGCGCCGGTGGGTTGAGATGGCTCGATAATTCTCTGGCGTGCCCTGTCACGCGCTTCGGTTGTCATGTGGCGGTGCAACTTGGGCGTCAACTGGGCGAGGCTCATTCCCCTCCCCCCTCTCTCAATCGCTGCTTTTTCAGGATCATTAAATAAGCCTTCATACTATAAAAAAGTTAGCTTGCAGCATACTGAATTATCACTATGATGGGCTTTTCCCTATTATTATGTTACCCAAAAACCCGGTATTAAACGAGAAATTCTCCCGGACTCGAACCTCAATGACTACGTACTGCTTTTTACAGGCAGGGACAAATAACCATCTCCAAATCAACGGATTATCCGGTTCATTTTAGTTTTTCCAACTCCGCTATCTCTTGAGAGGCTTCCTCGTCACCCCGTTTTAAGCGGTGTTGATTGTATATCTCATATTGCTCGAGGGCTTTCTGGTCCGCCAACTCGCGCTGGCCCTCTATTTGAACTATCCGGAATTTCCGGATAGTTGCGGATGGCTCTAATTTGCCCTCCTCATTTTCTCAATTAATCTTCCTCTGCAAATCTTTATAGTCGCTCCAAACAAGATACCCGTCGTGATGCAACCGCCCCACTACTACTCCCGGATCAATACCGATGTAGTGAGCAAACTCCGTTATCGTATTCCGGTTGAGCCGATTCTTCTTTAAAAAAGCTCGGTATTTAGTTCCGGGAATCAAACACTCGGAAGCAAAATGATCCGCCTCAGCTTCCTCCCTGGTTTTTTCATTGGTCTCTGCAAAAACCGCCTTCTTGCTGTGCAACAATATATGCCCCAGTTCATGGAAAAAGCTGAACCAAAAAATATCCGCCGATTTATATCTAGTGCTGAGTTGCACCATGGCTTTGCTTGGTTGCAGCCATTTAGTGGCTCCGTGGGCAAAGGTCTTAGGCAGATGCTCACTCACTACCATCGCCACCCCACAAGAAGCACACAAGTCCTCCAACTGGGCCGACCAGGTTCCATCATCCTGCATGGTCAACGCCCTGAATGCAGGCATAGTCTCCCGCAACTTTTTTTCGTTATAGGATTGAGTTTCAATGTCCGCCGCCATCAGCTCCCCCATTCTGATCCAGGAAGCCAACGCATAATGTGAGCTGCTATCCTTGTTTTTTTTCCTGAAAGCGACCGGTAATATTTCCGGGATAAAATTTAGCGATGCCACCCCGAAAAACTGCCTTAAATAATGTACTTTTTCCCGAGGTTTTTTGGTAGATCTAACAAAACCTCGTTTAGCTAATTCGGAATAAGGCACAAGCGCCGCTATCTGGGTTTCTTGATCAATTTCCCTTTCGGCCTGTAGCCTGGCCCGGGTTTCCTGATAATTGGCCTCCAGGTTGTTCCAGAAACTGGCTGGAGTACCGAAAACGCTCTCCAATTTCAAGGCGGTTTCCGGAGTTATAGGTGCTTTTCCCTTAATTATCTCGTTTAAGGTCTTGGTAGCTAATCCCGTCCGTTTCGACAAATCCACCTGGGTCATACCAACGGAGTCCAAATATTCCTGCAGGGTCTCGCCCGGAGGAATTGCAATATCCGGAATAAATCCGGTTTTAATCTCTTTAATCATGATAATCTTCCACCCCCAGTATCTTTACTCGCATAACCAGCGCCGGATCGGTCTTACCCATCGGATTCCCCTCTTCCGAGATAGCCAAAAAAATTAGCCGAAACGGATGCACAACGTCTACGGCATATTTACCTCGATGATGGGGCTCTAACAAGTGGCAACGGGTCGGCGGCGCATGGTTCAAGTCGGCTACACATTCAGCGCTCTGGATCTCATTCAGCCTCTTAATAACTGCCCGAGCATTTCTGTCGCCCCACTTTTTCCTGGCCAACTCGTAGCTTTCACAAGTTCGTTTGAGTTTTTCCGATTTGAATTCGATTTCCACTAAGCCCTCCAATGAGCTTGATGGAGTAAACATTATTTATCTACCAAGCTCATTATATAATATTATTTGCATTTTGCATATTTTTATTAACCTATCGGGTTAATATTTTATATATCTTCGCCCTGGTTATAAGTAGGCCCCATGTTCTTCATACAAATACTTCTGAAAACCAATAAAAGTATTTTGAATGCTGGCCACCCCGCCCAGTTCTTCGACCGCATCGGTCAGGGAGGAATATTTCAATTCCAGCAGCCGGGGCAGCTTCTCCTGGTCCAGTTCCTCCACACCGCTTTCAATATACTTGGAGAGCACAAATTCCAGAAACTCTCGTTGTTTGTCATCTAAGCCGTAAAAGATGTTGGCTGAAGCTTCGGCCACTCTGAATTCACGGCTCACCGGTTTTACCGCGAAAGATATATACTCCAGCACATCAAACAGGTCGCTTTTTTCCGCATCGATCAGCCCCTGTAAAGTGGCGAGTTCGGTTTTACCGTAACCGGCCTGGTCCAGTTTTTCCAAGAGGGCCTTGCGGGTGTTAGGATTGGACCAGATGGCCCGCAGTTCGTCTTCACTGCCGAAAAAATGGGGTAATTCACCGAATAAATTATGTAAAAACTCTTCGGCGGAAACCGGTTTGCCGTCCGCACTCCAGAAGGAGGTGGAGATCATATGCTGGATCTCCCGCTCTTTGCCGTCGCGGAGTTTTATCTTTAATTTCTTCTTATGGTCCTTGTCCTCTGGTTCGGAGGGTTCATCTGGTGGCTTGGGATCTCCTGGTTCTGGCGGATCCCCGGGTTGTGGTTTAGGCTCAGGTTCCAGCGGCTCGCCATCCCATTCCGGATCGGCAAAATGATGATAGGCATTTACAAAATCATAGACGGTGAAAAACTCTTTACCGTCAAACAGCCGGGTGCCCCGGCCGATGATCTGCTTGAATTCGATTATCTGCCTGATCGGCCGCATTAAGACGATGTTGCGGATATTGCGGGCATCCACCCCGGTGGACAGCTTCTGCGAGGTGGTGAGGATGGTGGGGATGGTCTTCTCATTATCCCGAAACTCCCGTAAATATTGATCTCCCAGGGCGCCGTCATTGGCGGTAACCCGGACACAGTAATTGGGTTCAGTGCTCAGTTTGTTTTGATTGATCAAATCCCGCACCGCCAGGGCGTGATCCTGGGTGGCGCAGAAGACAATGGTTTTCTGGCTTTGATTGATTTCGTCCATCATGATCTGGACCCGCTTGGCCTCCCGCGCTTTGATCTCAATGATCCGGTTGAAGTCGGCTTCCTGATAGACCTTGCCCTCTTCCACTTCGCCTTCAATAACCTGATCATCCGGCACGTAGACATACTCATCCAGGGTGGTTTGGATGCGCTTAACCTTAAAAGGAGTCAAGAAGCCATCGTTGATGCCCTCTTTGAGCGAGTAGATATAAACCGGGTCTCCAAAATACTTATAGGTATCTATATTCTGATCGCGTTTGGGGGTGGCAGTTAAGCCCAGCTGCACTGCGGGGGAAAAGTATTCCAATATCCCGCGCCAGTTGCTTTCATCGTTGGCCCCACCGCGATGACATTCGTCGATGATGATAAAATCAAAATAATCCGCTGGATATTCCCCGAAATACGGAGCGGGATTGCCGTCCTTATCCCGGCCGCTCATGAAGGTCTGAAAAATAGTGAAGAAGATGCTGCCATTGGTGGGCACCCGGCCCTGCTTCCGGATCTCATCCGGCCGGATCCGAGCCAGCGCATCCTCGGGAAAGGCTGAAAAATCGTTGAAGGCCTGGTCGGCCAGGATGTTCCTATCCGCCAAAAACAGAATCCTTGGCCGGCGTGAACCGTCGCGTTTCAGATTCCAGCGGGTTTGAAACAACTTCCAGGCAATTTGAAAGGCGATAAAGGTTTTACCGGTACCGGTGGCTAAGGTCAGCAAAATGCGGGTCTTTTTATCGGCAATAGCCGCCAGCGCATTGTTGACCGCGATTTCCTGGTAGAAACGTGTGGTCTTGGTGCCGCCCAGCTCCTCAAAGGGTATGCGGTTAAACTTGTCCCGCCACTCATTTTGCTCCGAAAATATCTGCTGCCACAGGTCCTCCGGGCTGGGAAAATTGGGTACCAGTCCCTCAGCGCCGGTTTTCATGCATATCTGATAAATCTGATTACCGTTGCTGGCATAGGTGTAATCAAGCTGAAGCTTTTCGGCATAGTTCTTGGCCTGGGCCACCCCCTCGCCTAATGCCACCCCTTCACCCTTGGCCTCTATAACCGCCAATTTGCGGCCATTATGCATCAGGATATAATCGGCGATCAATGGCTTGGTTCGCGCGCCCCCGGGCTGGATTTTACCGGCGGTAATATGATATTCCCTCATAATTCTGGAGCCGGACCTCACTCCCCAACCGCTGGCTTTCAATTGTGGGTCAATCAGTTCGGCTTTGGTTTCGGCTTCGTTCATGATTCACCTCCGGTTAGTTCTCCCCTGAAGGCTTTTTCTAAGAGGGATTGTTTCAATTCCTCCAGGTCAGCCAGTTTTTGCTGGTAGATGGCTTCGAGCTTTTTGGTTTCTGCCGCAAGGGCATCTAGTTTGGCAACGATGTGTTTTTGTTCGCTTATAGATTTAGGAACTGGAAAAGTAAAACTCACAAGGGTCTTTATAGGCAATTGTGGTTGTGCGGCACCGGACACATGTTTCTTGATTTGGTCTCTAATAATGCCCGATCTAAGTATTTCGAATAGATACTCGGGAATTATGACACTAAGATTGGGTCTAAATATTAACATGCCAGAATTAATTCTAATATTATCGTATTCAACATCGTCATTGAAAACGCCTAAATTACCGATAGTTCCCCGTGTGGTCATAACAACATCATTTCTTTTCAATTTACCCTTACCAAGAGCCTTATCCTTCTCCTCATTAATAAACATAGTGGTTTCAAAATCCAATCCACCGGGTCTAACATTCTTTGTATTCATAAATAGGCAGAAACCATCTTCACAAAAGTCGTTCTTATTCGGGTAGTTTTTACCCCGATCGCCATCAATTATCTCAATTAAGCTTTGGTCCCCTAGCTTCTTTTCTTCCCACCCAGGACCCGGATTGGCAAAGACACTCTGCAAATAGGATTCGAAAAGCTCCCGGGCGTTGAGCAGGTTCTTTTCGGCGTTTTCCTTGGCCCTGGCTATGGCGTCAAATGCCTCATCCAGACTGGCGACGATGTGCTGTTGTTCCGAAAGATCTTTGGGGTAAGGCACCTTTAATTTTTCGACAAAATCTTTAGGCACTCGTTTATGCCCAACTGCCCCAGTCATTAGAGCTGCACCATCTGTTCTGAATTGATTACGAGAGAGAAAATAGTACAAATAGTCAGGTATTATTTCGCCTAATGAACGAAAAACAAAATATTCACTTGAACCAAAACCAATTCCATTAGTTAAATTGCGAGCTATCCCAATTTTTCCATTCTCAAAACATGGTGTTATTTTTGCCAGAAGCACATCATTTTCAGCAAAATAAGTATAACTGCCAGATACCTCGTTTAAGGTTTTTTCCTTACTAGGTATGAATTCCTTGGTTAGAACGCCCAAGTCTTCCATAGGCACAAATGAAACCACATCATCTTCATTCAATCGGTCTCTGGCTTCCTTTTTAGATGGTTTGACCTCGCAAAGTTCTACGATTTTCTTTGCTTCCCAACCTTCCCTCATAACAGTCCCCTGATCGCGGCCAATATTTCTTCACTTTCCAGATCCAACGCTTTCATCTCTTCCAGAATGTGTAGAGGATCACGCAGCACCGTGTCATTATTCTTATGCGGATTCTTCGCCGAAAGATCATAGGTGGCGGGATCTATCTGCGCCACATCCAGCGACCAGGAGTTTTCGGAATCGGCTCTTGTTTTCTGCAGCTTCACAAAATCTGCCAGGTCATCTTCGTTCAACGGGTTGGTCTTGCCCAGATTTCGGTCCAAGTTGAGCTGGTAAAACCAGACCTGGCGGGTAGGGGCTCCTTTGTCGAAGAACAGCACCACAGTTTTTACTCCGGCACCGGTGAAAGTCCCTCCAGGCAGATCCAGCACGGAATGCAGATTACAACTCTCCAGGAGCATTTTGCGCAAACTCACTGAAGCATTGTCGGTATTGGAAAGGAAGGTGTTTTTAATAATCACACCGGCTCTGCCGCCGGCTCTGAGCATCTTGATAAAATGCTGCAGGAATAAAAAGGCGGTTTCGCCGGTTTTAATGGGGAAGTTCTGCTGCACCTCAGCCCTCTCTTTGCCGCCAAAAGGTGGATTGGCCAGAATTATGTCATAACGATCCTTTTCCTGGATATCCGCCAGGTTCTCGGCCAGGGAGTTGGTGTGTACTATATTGGGGGCTTCGATGCCATGCAGGATCATATTCATGATCCCGATAATGTAAGCCAGCGACTTCTTCTCTTTGCCGTAGAAAGTGCGCTTTTGCAGGATTTCCGCATCCTTGGTGGACATCTTCTTGTTGGTATTCTTCAGGTATTCAAAGGCCTCGCATAGAAATCCAGCCGAGCCCACTGCCCCATCATAAATGGTATTGCCGATGGAGGGCGCGACCACTTTGACGATGGTTTTGATCAGCGGCCTGGGAGTATAGTACTCTCCACCGTTGCGGCCGGCATTGCCCATGTTTTTTATTTTAGCTTCGTAAAGATGGGACATCTCGTGCTTTTCGGCATGGGATCGGAAGCGCAGCTCATCGACCATATTGAGGATTTCCCGCAGATTATAGCCGCTCTGAATTTTGTTCTTCAGTTCGATGAAAATCTCACCGATCTTATACTCAATAGTGTCGGCACTCTCGGAGTCGACTTTGAATTGTCTCAGGTAGGGAAACAACTTCAGGTCCACAAAATCTTTTAGGTCGTCACCGCTTAGAGCCCGGTGATAATCGATTTTGCCGTCCTTGGTTTTGGGCACCGCCCAGGTCTCCCATTTATATTCTGGACTAATAATGTCAGCGTAGGTCTTCCCGGTCAGTTCGGCAGCCGTTCTTTTGTCTTTTTCTAAATCATCCAGATATTTTAGAAAGATGATCCAGGAGGTCTGCTCGACATAGTCCAGCTCACTGCTGCAGCCTGCGTCTTTACGCAGAACGTCGTCTATGTTTTTAAAGGTCTGTTCAAACAAAGTAGTATCTCCTAACAATATATAAATCAAATACTATTATCTCATAACAAGAATAACCAGGCGAACCAACCGGGCTGTCCGAATATTATTAAGGGGCCGCCCCTCGCACCTCACAACATAGCCCGCGCTTCGGGACTGGGCCTATGTTTTTTCTGTTTGGGCACTGTGCTCATCTTTGATCCTGGCTTCGCACAGAGCCCCCTGGTTTATTCTCCGTGGACAGATTGCCGGCTGCGCTCTCGCTCCGCACTCGGCAAACTGTCCTCGCCGCTAGCCTCCATTATCACCGCCAGAAACTATCCCTGATCGCCACCATCCGATAATGGTGGATTATGTAACCCGATGGGACGCTGCGCTCTACATAATCACGCATTATCCGAAGGTGGCTAGCCCGGCTCCGCAATTCCCTCCAGGCTGCCCTGTCGGCGCTCACCCGCGGGCGCTACGCGATTTTGTGCGCGGATGTTCGCGGCCTTGCGGGAAATGCCCGCCTCGGTGCCCGCCCGCTCATGCCGGCTGCGCTACCCGCTCCGCTCTCGGCATCAGCTCCCCGGCGAGAGGTTAGGATACCACTGCTCCTGATCCCCTCCCGCCCACCCTTTCTAAATGGTTGGGAGCCCCGCCTGACGGCGGGAGCTGCTGCCGCAGCTGGGTTAGATCCCTGTTTTGGCCCGCCCTTCGCACCGAACAACTTATTATACGCTTCGGGACTAGGCCCCTGGCTTGTGGCAGCCTAATCGATTAACCTGCAGCCTTCGCTTATACACCAGAGACTACCTTCTACTATGATTTTCCATTTTCCTGCAAAAGAGCCTGATTCCTTTCCGAACTGTCGCTCAATCGCCCATCTGCCGCCTGCTTTTTATCGAACAGTCATTCTCTTTTATGTTAAAATGGTATAAAAAGGATGGTGATCACGCACGCGAATCGAGGAGGTTGCCCAGCACCTGGTTGCTTTTTATCCTGAGTACACCCCCCAGGGCAGCGTAACCAGTTTGATTTACACCGATGAGCCAACCGGAACCGAATGCTGGGCTCAGGATCCCCGCCAGTTGGAGAGCATCAAGCGTGCCCTGGCCCGCCACTACATGCTTGACCTCCAGGCCCAGGCCGACTTCCTGCGCCACCAATATCTACGGAACGTCCTTCACTTTTATCTGCATGACGGCCGGGTGTTTGTGCCGTTTAAATTTCGAGAGGCTAGGGTAAACGGGGACAACTGCTACGGCTATGTGGAAATTGACCAAATAGCTGCTTTGGTACCAGGATCCCCAACCTGTGTTCAATTGAAATCCGGCGGGCAGCTACCAATTCTTAATAGGATCGCTACCGCTCGACTTGCTTATTTAACCGGTTTGGAAATCGAGGCACACTACACCCGCCCAGCTCAGCCGGTCGATCTCAATGTAATTGAAGCCCTGACCGTTTTGCAGCGTTTCCTGGCCGGAGAAAATAAGCCTGTCAAGGAAAGCACCCCGCACCCCAGGGTCAAGTTTTCAGCCAGAAGGTAAATAGTAGCCCATGGTTAACGGCTAGGATCAATCTAATAATCATTTACAGCAGCTATTTGCGACGCAGTAGCTGCTGTTTTTTGCTTTTTTGTACAAAGTAGCAATTCGCCTGGCTGCAACTCCGGCAACTATGATTAAGCCAGGGTCAGGCCCGCAAGCCGGCCACTATTCGATAGAAGGGGGGTATAGGCCCATGGCAGTAACCGCAACTTCTCTTACCTCTGACCTGATCCTGGTAATGGACAATGGAGTCGGTGGATCGGGGCAGGCTTTGAGCATCAACCGCACTTTCAAAAACGTTAAAGTCGCCGCTACCGACACTGATGTTTACTCCGTCGCCCAGACTCTGCTGGGACTGCAGAGCAAAACCAACAACTTCATTCAGCGTAGAAACACCGTCGAACTTGAAAACGTCTAGGCCCAATATAGCGGCCTAAATTCTAAAGAAGGGAGGCCTTTACGATGGCAGTAGTCAGAATCCTGGAAATGGACTTTAATACCGAGCTGGGACGCTCTCAAAGCATTAGAGTCTATGATGCCAAAGATCCCATCACCGGCGCTGAAGTAGCCGCCGCCATGGACAGCATCATCACCAAAAATATCTTCACTGGACCGGGCGGCAACCTCACCGGCAAACTGGACGCCCGCGTAGTAGTAACCGACACCTCAGCCCTGTCTCTGGTGTAGTTGGCCCTAAACTAGCCGCGGGCGGGTATTTCCCGCTCGCCGGCTTGATATATTAAAGGAAGGAGTACTCGCAGTGGACGACCTTTTAAATATCGTCGGCAACGTGGGCTTCCCCATCGCCGTAGCCGCATTCCTCCTGATCCGCATTGAGAGCAAAATCATCTGTTTGACCCAGGCCATCGGCGAACTGCGCGAAGCCATCTTAACCATGCCCCGCGAACAAACAGCGATTTCCTACCAACCGGTCCGAACCGCAGCCAAGGAAGTAGTATGATCAATATACTGGCGACTAACCTAAAATTCGGTTTACTGCTGCCCCGGGCTGCGACCCGGAGGATAATAGTCCATCATTCCGCCAGCCCGGATGTATCTGCGGCCACCATTCATAGCTGGCATTTACAGAAGGGCTGGAGTGGAATCGGCTATCATTTCGTAATACGCCAGGCTGGCGGCATTGAGGCCGGCCGGCCACTAGAAACAGTAGGAGCTCACGCCGGCCCGGAGGTCAATGGGGATTCAATAGGGATTTGCCTGGCTGGAAACTTCATGGAGTACGCACCGACTAAGGAGCAGCTTGTCTCATTAGCCCAACTAATTATCTACCTCCGGGATGCATATAATTACGATCTGGAGGTCCTGCGCCACAAAGATGTGGCTGCCACCGATTGCCCGGGCGATTTCTTCCCCTGGCCCGAAAAAAACTGGCTTTTATTTGCCCAGCCAAAGGCCTTAAACCAGCCGGTTAATACTCTGGAACCCTGGAAAAATGAGCTGATGGTACGAGCTGCCACAGCACGGCTGATCACAGATCTGCACGATCCAAATGACCCGGCCCCCAAATGGTTTGTCCTGGCGGTGGGATTAAGAATATTGGAGGAGGTTAAGAAAGATGGAGGAAACCAAACCCAAGAAGATGGATGCCAAACGATTTCGAGCCTGGATTGAAGGCAAAGGAGCCCTGGTCCGGGTAAATAACAATCGGTTGGAATGTGTTATCGATATAGACCACATTGAGCCTGGTCATTTTGCGGCTCTCTACCTGATACACTCGGTTTCCGACTGATTGGTGGTTGAACTGGCCGGATACTTCGACGGTGAAGCAGCTGCCTGGGCCGCCCTCCAGGAAGGAGACAGCCCAGCTCATTCGCCCAAGGTTTGCACCGACTGGATGAAGGAACAGTATTTGACGGATAAGAGTGCGCGGGTGGAGCGGCTGGAAATATAAAATCTATTTTGAAGGCCAGATGCCGTAATTATAGGTTACTCAAATAAGGCGAGTATAGAAGACAATCTCTCATTGATTAGTAACTAATTAAAATGGAAAAATTTTCGCGTAAGAGCCCATCCCCAATGCTTAGGCAGTAAAGATGGGCTCTTGTTTTCTTAAGTATATTAATCCCGAAGATGCCAAAATATAGAATATGCTATAATTCTACTTGATTACTGATTAGATTTGAGGATGATATAGCCATGTTGTCAAAGAAGCATACTCCCTTTGATAGGGCAAGAGATGAAAAACCCTTAATAAAGATACTCGTTCATATAGATTCTTTTATTGATGAAATACTGTGTAACGAAAAAGCGCTCACATCCTTACTTAAGTTAAGTGTTTTTCCTTTTCTGCAAATATTGGTTATGCCAACGAAAAATGCTCGGATAATTGACTCCCTCCAAAAAATGTCCATAGAAATATCAACCTATGAATTTTACGAAAATTTTATAACATTAAATACAGCCGAATTCACTAAAGTTGTTTGGAGGGGTAAATACGAAAACTTAGAAGTTCCTATTGTTGAGGGCAGTTCAATTAATAAATTAGATTCTTTTGTTAGCCATAACAATGATTTTGATTACTTCGTCATTAATATTAAAGATCCTTACTTCAGTAGTGAACTAAAGAAAGATAGAGATATAGGTCCAGAGTATGCAGTAGACCTCATTAGAATCTTATTGGTTAACCTGGGCTACTTTTACTTAACACCAAAATATTCAGTTAATGAAGGATACTATTACTTATTTCGTTTCATGAAATTATTTTGGGAATATCAATTTGCTTGGTCAGTGGTCGTTAATGCTCATGATAAGAGCTTAGGGGAGCAAATTTTTAACCAATTTGATAGCTTGTCAACTAGACTAGAATTCTTATGCAGATCAGCAGACAAAACGAGTTATTATGCTTTAAAGTGCCCAAATAATGATACACAAGACAATGCATTGTATCATTTTGGTTATCTCATAATGTTAATAACTGGTGTCTTCGATGATTTAGCTTGGATAATTGATGAGTTATATAGTCTTAAAATGAGCAGAAGAGACGTGATTCTCAAAATTCCACCGGATAAAGCTTCAACAAAATTTTATAATTCATTAATATCAGCTAATAAGGATTTACATAATTATTTAACTGATTCAGAGACTCAAAAGAAAATACTCCTGTTCTATCCCCTGAGGGATTCTCTTCAACACAGACAATTTATTAAGGGTATTCATTATCGTAATATGAGTAATGGCTGCGAAAAAAACTTATTTAGGATTTCACTTGAAGCTGGTAATACTATTAAGAATTTTTCTCTAGATGATACGGAATATGGGCTTCAGGTATTAATTGAAGAACAATTCTACATAGATGCTCACATATTCACTTTGAAAGCTTTGGAGATAGTTTCTGGAATTGTCAATAATACAATGAGATTAATTGATTGGGATCATTATACTAAGGTTCTATCAGATGAACAGAAAGACTCCCTTTACAATTCTAAGAAAATATTTCAAAGTGGTCTTGGAAAGTGGCTAGGCTGGGAAGCTGAACCTTTGTATTTTTGATTGTTGTCAACACTCCGTCTAACATTGTATTATAGTACCTTAATCCCCTGGGAATGGCGACCAGAGGGAGCCTGTCCCCGTTCCTATCTTCCGACGCAGGAGGATCGAGCGCAGGGATGCCGGTCCGTCGAGGGCCCATAATCAATCCGTGAGACTCAGACGGAGCGTTCGACCATAAGCATATCATCGTGGAGCTGATGCCGAGAGCGGAGCGTAAGCGCAGCCGGGACGAGCGGGCGGGCACTGAGGCGAAGCCTTTCCCGGAAGGCCGCTAACATCCGCGCACAAAATGGCGCAGCCCGCGCGGGTGAGCGCCGATCGGGCAGCCTGGAGGGAAGGGCGGAGCCGGGATAGCCCCAACTTACGATAAAACGAAGTTATGTTGAGCGCAGCGGTCCCATCGGGCTACATAACTCTCTTTTATCGGATGGTGGGGCGGTTAGGGATCGTCAGGAATGGTGATCGGCAAGGCTAGCAGCGAGGACAGTGTACCGAGAGCGGAGCGTTTTAGCGCAGCTGGTACTCTGTCCACGGAGGCAAGACCGAGCGGAAGGCTCTGGTGGAGGGCCGCGAACATCCGCGCATCATGATGGCGCAGCTTGCGCGGGTGAGCGCCGATCGGGCAGCCCGGATCCCAGGGCCGGAGCGAATCAGGGGCACAGTCCCGACGCGCGCGCAGCTGGGCGGCGGGGCGTGCCCTGGGTGGAGGGGCTTGCCCCGGGCAGTCATTATGATCTAGCTATGACTTAAATTTTAAACCAAAGTTTTTGGGTTAAATCTCTGTTTTATAAATTTTCCTTGAGGAATATTTTGGTAGGAAATGCTCGTTTTTAATATTGATTTGCCGTATTAGAATGGAAGGTCCAATTGCGGATCCTCGGGGGGCCAAAATACCCCCAATATCATGAAAGTTTTGAATACGTGATGAGTACCAACAATTAAATATGTATCCCTACCGGTACCGAACATTACATTCAACCATTTTTCTTTTATTTTTTGAAGTACTTTCTCTTCGTTGTTGTATGTACTCAGCCAATTCCTGTAAGCTTGGTATATTTCCCAGTCATTTATTTTGATGTCATGACCATTGCAGTTTGAATCGGCGCAGTAAAAACGGTAATGAAATGAATACGGCACTTTTTCTAGCGGTTTCTGTTCTAACCCAAATAGATCCTGTTGAACGAGAATCTCTTTTTCTTCCTCGGTCCAGTTTCGTGCTTCATTCTTCCAATAGAAATCGGTGATTGATTTGGGTTTAAAAATCCCAAGCGAAATATTTTCATCCTTAAGCTGATTTAATTCGCATAACGATTTTTTTGCATTTGGTATAAGAAGCGCCTTTGCTTCATCCCATTTTTGTGTGCCCGGAAGAGGTGAGCGGATTACCCTAATTGATTCAATTCTTGGTTTATAACTTTCAACTCGGTTGTCGCCAGCAGCTTTTTGGACTTCAAGCTCTATCCATGAATATTTAGGATATTTTTGACGATCCTCTAAATACCTGTAACTTACAGGATATAGCCTTATCCACTCTCCATTTTGGGTCACGCCAGCAGTACAGACAGTTTCAATATACCCCCTGCTTGGATTAGGATAAGTTTTTACTAGTATTAATATTTGCTTTTTCTCATATCCCCATGTCATAAGTGATTAATCGCCATCCCTTGATTAAGGTAAAGGTATTCTGCCAAAATAATTCTGTGACACTCCGTCGGTAATTTTTCAAAACACATAAGACACGTTTGGTTCTCTTCGATGATGTTAACCAAATCGGCAATATAATCCGGGTTTTCACTCAGGTACTGTCGATAATGCTCCATTAGATATCCTATATCCCCACTTGCTTTATATTCAATTCTTATATCCTTTGGTGTACCCAGATGAATCATATGCTCATATTTGATACCGTTATCAGCCAAAATAGCCGCCAAAGCCTTTTTAGAAAATCCTTTCTTCCTACTGCTAGCATTTTCTCTGATATCAATGACAATCGATACATTCGCTTTTTTAAGAGTGCCAACGAAATCCTCCGGCGTCCTACCTTCATAACCTATGGTGTATATTCTTCCCATTGTTTCCACCTTCTTATAATATATTAACATTGTTTGCCTCTGTATGCCCATCGATAAAAAAGGCGTTATTTGTCGATAATATATATAATACGGATATTAAGTATAAATCACAACGGCTCCCGACGAGGCTAAGTCAGCATTTTTACTATCGGCCGCCTATGTTTTGGGTGGTGATTCCGTTTGCTGAGAATAGAAGGTACCATCAGTCTTCACCATTATGTTTCCATCTATGTCCGTCCGATATATTTTCGCCCCGGCAGCCATTAGCCGGGCCAAGGGCTCTGGATTTGGATGCCCATAAAGATTCCCTTCTCCCATCGAAATAATACCCACCTGCGGCTTGACCCGGGAGAGAAAATAGAGACTGCTTGATGACTCGCTCCCGTGGTGACCGACTTTAAGGATATCGGCGCTGATGTCCCCTGTCAGATTTGCTTCCGCTGCTTCCTCAGCATCACCTGTATATAGGAATTCCACCTCCCCACAATCCAACCTAGCTACTACCGAATAGTTGTTAACCTCCGACCATGTCTCAGCTCCGGTCAGTATCTGCAGCACCACCCCGCCGAAATTGAAGGTCTGATGATCATCAGCGTGCCAGGAGCAATTTTCTGCTTCAACCGCCTGTTTATAAAGCTCATAACTCCTTGATTCAACCACCAGTCCGGAATCTATTATTTCGTCAATCTGAAAAGCTGCCAGGACCTCTGGCAACCCGCCTATATGGTCCTCATGGGGATGAGTGGCGATTAGCAACTCGATGTCCTCGTCCATACCCTGGGCCTTAAGATAGGCAACAACATCATCCCCGTGATCCGTATCACCACCGTCGATCAAGATGTCATTATGCTCTGGCAGCTGAATATAAATCGCATCCCCCTGCCCCACATCGATGAAATGAACCCGCACCATATCTTGCACCGGAATCGAGACAGGCGGTACCGCAACCAGCGAGCAAGCCAGGACCAGGCCAATAACCCATTTACACTTCTTTATTTTGCTTCGGGCCGTTGTATCACTCCCTTGCTGCCATAATTGCCTATTCTTTGGATTCAGGCACTATATCACTGCAGTAGTATACCGGGAATTCTCTCTTTGGTTTGATTGATTGGGATTGCCCACTCCCAGGGCTAGCCCGCGACTGGTTGCGGCGAAGATTCAAACGGTCATAATGCTGGCGTAGTTTATCGGGACTCAAAATGTTGCCCTGCCAGAATGGATCGCCTTGGGCAAAACGGATGACCTCAAGTACTTCCTGGGCTTCACGCTGATCGATACGCAAGATGAGGTCAAAACCCTTAGCCCATATCTGAAGGTCAGGCTGTTTGTAACCAGGCAGATGTGCTCGAATTTGATATAAAAGCTGCTCTGCCAGCTGCATCTCGATTGAGTCCGGAGTATATATATTTCTTTTATATTTCTTTCTTTCTGTCTTTAGGGGTGGCTCTAATGCCGGTGGCATCGGCTCTGGTACCTGGTTAAGGGTTGCACTTTTGTATAACCCTAGGGTTGCACTATTGTATAACCCTAGGGTTGCATTTTTGTGTAACCCTTGCACATTTATACAACCCTTGCACCATTGTGCAACGCATGTGGTAAATGCGTAGACCGGTGTGTGTCCGATCTTGTATTCCCGCCGATGGATGATGTTCTTGTCGATCAGTTCGTTCAACTGCCGAGATATATAGTTTTTACCGGTGCCGCAGGCGGCCGCAAATTCTGCCAGAGTTATGGCATCTGCATCCCGGTTCCAGCCATAGCTGCGCCGCCACCGGAACAAACATATCGCCGTCTGGACACCATTGAGTCTGGCCAGCGGGATAGCCTCCAGGATCAAATTGGCGATGCGGGTATAACCGTCTTCGCAGTCGGCTTTTAAAATCTCCCGGTCGCCTTTGGGCAAGGTGACACCTCCCCAGGCGCGGGCCTATGCCGCAGCAGCCGGCGCGACGGAATGCCATAGGTTTTGCCCAGTTCCTCTTGGAAGGAAATGATTTGCAGTTGGGCGGCCTCGGCGGCTTGAATCAGGCCCAGATAGTTTAAGGCCTGCCGGCAGAGCGCTACACCATATTCGCTGTCCCCTGCGGACAGGCAATTTATTTCATTGACGGTGGCCGCATATTCTTCATGGGCCACAATACCCGTTTGTACCTCCTTGCGGGCTTGGTTGATGCTGCCAAATAAGCGCTGGACTTCCTCCAGCTGCTGAGGATTCAGATCGCATTTAAGCATGTGTCCATTCGCTCCTCTTTGAGCCCCTGCGGGTCATCTTTGTGAATTTTGGTGCTTATTTAACGGCAACCCTCCCCCAAAATATCGCCTGGCGACATTATTTCATATTAGACCGATGCCTGGCAGGCAGCGCAGATCTCGGGAAACACCTCCTGTATGGCCCGGAAACCCAGTTTGTTGGTGATCAAGGCCATTTCCCAGAACCAGAAATCGCGATGCCCATTAATTTTGCGGGCCAGACTGTTTTCGGATATGCCCGTCAAGCGGGCAAGTTTCTCCTGGGTGATCTTATTTTCCACCAAGATCCCCTTCAAACGATTGCATTCCTTTCTCCTGGTCATTATCCACCGCCCTTTCGTTTCCTCTCGTTAATGTTATAACAAGGTTTATGTAAATATCAAGCCTTTTATATTAATTTTTACCATTTATTTTTGGGCAGCCACCCTTTTAATATGTATGCCTTGACTATCGTCAACGTCTTGCATATACTTTGATTGAAGAGGTGGTGTTGGAATGAATAAAGCAAGCAATGAACGAAGTAGCATGAACCGCAAATTCAGGAATCGCTTAGGCGATTTGCTCAAGGAAACTCGTATAAGTCAGGCCGCACTGGCCCGCAGTGTAGGAGTCAGTCCGGCGGTCATTTCCAAGTACCTCAGCGATCCCAAGAAGGAACCTCTGTTTCATATCGTAAGCAAAATCGCCCAGCATTTTGACGTGTCCGTGGAATGGTTGGGAGGCATGAGCGACGAACGGGCACCTTTTCAAACCGGCAGTATCAACGACCTTTATTTCCGCCTGTCCGCTACCGGCAAGTCCGAACTTTTCAGTTACGGCCAATTTCTCCTGGCCAAGGAACAGCAGTTGGGTGAGGAAGGAGCTGCCTACCAGATTTCACCCCCCGTCGAAGTGGTGGCAGAGACTCCCCCTGCCTCATACTATCCCAGGGTTGATTCTGTAACCATGAAAATCATCCCCAAGGTGGCCGATTTCGCCTTCAGCGTCGCCGGCGAGGCCATGGAACCGCTGGTCCATGCGGGCGCAGTTGAGTTCGCCAAAGATCAGAGCCGGGCCGAAGACGGAGATATAGTCTTAGCCGAGGTGGACGGTACCGTAACCTGCCGAAAATATTTCAGCCAGGAAGGGAGGGTCGAACTGCAGCCGCTTAATCCTAGCTACGAACCTATAACCGATTTTAAGGCCATGAGGATTATAGGGAAGGTGATCATATGAGAGGTTTTGTGCGCAAACGCCCCGATGGCCGTTATGAAGGCCGGATAGAAATGCCCCCGGATAAAGATGGTCAACGCCGTAAAAAATATGTTTATGCCGACTCGCGTCCCGAATGCCAGCGCCTGGTCAACGAGATAGTCTATAAAATACAGACCTCGGATTTTGCCAACGCGGGCCGGCTGACGGTGGAGGCCTACCTGGATAAATGGTTTAAAACCTATTGCGCCAAGCTGGCCGCCTCCACCCGGTCGGGCTACCGCAACTATGTGTACAACCATATCATCCCCCATTTCGAAAACTTCAAGCTCCGGGACCTGCGCCCTATCCATATCGAAGAATTCTATAATAAGGAACGCAGAAAGTACAAGGAAAAGACGGTGCTGCAGGCCCATGCCATTTTGTCCCGGGCCCTGACTGATGCGGTACGCAACAATCTCATTACCAAGAATCCCTGCAAACTGGTGGACTCGCCCAGCCCAGCCGAATTCCCCATATCTGTGCCTACCATGGAACTTTACTGGCTGATGGTGGAAGCAGCCGCGGGCACCGAGCATCTGATACCAATTCTGTTGGCTGGTCTGTGCGGCTTAAGACGGGAGGAAATCTTCGGACTGACCTGGAATGACATCGATTTTGACAATGCCACTCTGGCCGTGCGCCAGGTAGTCACCACTTCCCGGGAGGGTTTGGATATCAAGATCCCCAAAACTAAACTATCAGCCCGCACCATCTCCATCCCCGATCCGGTCCTGGGGGTGCTGCAGCAGAACAAATCGGTCGGTTACGTGATAGGCAAGAACGGCGGGGTTATGCACCCCGGCAATTACTCGCATCGCTTTAAAGTCTTTATCGACAATAACAACTTCCCGTCCAACACGGGGCTTCACAAATTACGTCATTTCCACGCTACTCTCCTGCTGGACGCCGGGGTGCCCCTCAAACACGCCCAAAGCCGTCTGGGCCATTCCAATATCAACATGACCGCCCATTATCAGCATCTAACTAAAAAAGCTGACGTGGTGGTCATCGAAAAGATCCACGCCCACATCAGTCGAAAAAAGGATCCGCAGGATAAGTCCGAACGGCAAACCTAAATTACGTAGCTGCCTCCAGGATTAGATGAACCTAGGTATTAAGAGGCCGGCCATTGCAGATGAATTTGGCCGGCCCGTTCTTTGCTGTTCGCAATAATATTTATCTACGTCTTATAATCCCGAAAAATTTCTCTCACAATTAACTGGTAAAATAATCCCGGTGGTCAATCCGGTGGTTAAAGCTAAAAGATCTCCCGCCTACATGAACAGAGGTAGAAAGTTCAGGTGGAAAATGCCGGTTGGGATGAGCACCACAAACGGATAGGCGACATGCGCGCATTTCTATGGGAACGGCCCACCGCTATTACCTAATATAACGGGCAACACGTAAGACTGCTGATTGATAAGGTCATTAAATGGAAAATAAAAAGATCCCTGAATTTAGATTATAGGTCTGGCTCGAGGATTGTCTTATGTCCTATTTATCTTTTACTTGTGATTTTATAACTTCGTATCCAAGTACAGCAATGGCATTTTCGACCTCTTTCACTGATAGTTTTTCCGCATCAAAGTCAAATTTTACTTTGCTTGAGTTAAACAGTACATTTACACTTTCTTTTTCTACACCGTTTAAAGATTTCACCGCTTTTTCAACCTTTTGGACACATGATGGACAGGTTAATGTTTCTAATTGAATAGTTGCTTTTTGCATCTTTTATAATCTCCTTTTCTAATTGTGTTTATTGGGATACATTAATTGTTACCTTAATTTGTACCGGAGGAGCCTCATGCCATTTAAGATTACGACTAAGATACTAACTTCGTGCACTAACATACCAATTGACATGTTCATCCATTCGCTGAAGAATACGCTGGCTAGGAGTATTAATACAACTCCGACTGCAATTATAATATTTTGCAGCATATTATTTGCTGTTGCCTTGGTAAGACCTAATGCATGGGGCAAGCGACTGAAGTCTGAATTCATTAAGACAACATCGGAAGTTTCAATTGCTACGTCCGTTCCGCCCCCCATGGCAATTCCGATTTCTGCCAGTGCCAGAGAAGGACTGTCGTTTACCCCGTCTCCCACGAATGCTACAATTTGACCTTTAGCTTGCAACCCTTTAATGTATGCTGATTTGTCTTCTGGCAACATGTGACCGTGGGCTTCTGTCAATCCAAGTTCATGTGCTACTATATCAACTGTACCCTGGTTATCCCCGGATAGAACTACCAGGTTTTTAACCCCTAGTTCTTTCAGCTTTTGGAGATCCTCTTTGACGCCTGGACGAATTTGATCACGAATGCCTATTAGTGCTTTTAATTCACCATCCACTGAGGTCAGAACAAGCGAGTTGCCATTTTGTTCAAATAGTTCAATATCTTCACGAGCTTTTTCATTTAAACGCACATTTTCTTGCTCCATTAGTGCTACATTGCCAACCGCAACCCTATGCCCATTCACATGAGCTACAATTCCACCACCTTTTACAACATCTGTGTCTTCAACAGTATATAATTTCGTGGTTCCAATATGTTCTACAACTGCTTTAGCCAACGGGTGGTCGGATTCATTTTCGACACTGGCAAGATAACCCCATATTTCGTCGACGTTATCTGAATAAATTTTAGTATCGGCTACTTTGGGATTCCCTACCGTCAGTGTACCTGTTTTATCAAATACTATTGTATCTACTTTGCTGAAATCATGAATGACCTCGCTGCCTTTCAGAAGCACACCGTGGCGTGCACCATTGCCAATGCCTGCAACGTTTGAAACAGGTACACCGATAACCAAGGCTCCCGGGCATCCTAAAACTAAGATTGTAATCGCAAGTTCAATATCTCGCGAAAAGAACCATACGACAGCAGCAAGCAGTAAAACAACCGGAGTATAGTTTTTAGAGAATCTATCAATGAAACGCTCGGCCTCTGATTTCGAATCCTGGGCTTCTTCAACCAGTTCGATAATCTTGCCAAAAGTGGTATCTTCTCCTACACGATCAGCAACAATTTGAATGGTTCCGTTTTCTAAAACTGTTCCAGCATATACCTGAGAATCTTTCTTTTTGCTTACCGGAACAGATTCACCGGTAATACTTGCTTCATTGATATGTCCATCTCCTGCTAAAACTGTACCATCAACCGGCACTCTTGCACCGGTTTTAACCAGTAAAATATCCCCTACATCAACCTCGTCTACTTCTACTTCTTCAAATTCTCCGTTTGCCATTTGTTTCAAAGCACTTTCAGGGGCCATTTCGGTTAGTTCTTTAATCGCAGAACGTGTTTTATTCAATGTTCGCTGCTCGAGAAAAGCTCCAAATAGGAATAAGAAGGTAACAATAGCAGATTCTTCATAGCTCCTAATTAAAAACGCCGCGATAACCGCTATGCTGACTAAAACATCGATACTGACTACTTTGACTTTTAATGCTTGAAACGCTTGGATAGCAATAGGTATAATCCCAAAAACGGAAGCGGTAATTAACGCCCAAAGAAATATATCTTCATTTCCTAAAGCCAGTTTACTGGTGAAGGCAATCGCAATTAAAACTGCACTGATTAATGTTATGTGATTCTTCTTGCTTAATACAAATCTCTGCACCTACCTCACCCATCCGTAATTTATGTTGATATAATTAAGCATGATATGCCTTATCTAATTCAGCTAACATATGGTAAACAGCCTCATAGCTTTCGCAAACATCTCCCGGAATTGTGTAATTATTTGTGATTTCACGCAACTGGGCAAATTCATCGTTTAATTCAGGTCTATTTGACCCTGCTTCTTTTCTTTTCTCATTGATAGTATCAAATAATTTGCGAACTTTATGGAATTCCGGGTGGTTACCTCCATGAACTCTTGCTACAATTGGCACATATTGTTCCAGTGTTTTGAAATGACCCGTTGCTTCATTAGATGCAAATATTTTTGACATTTTTTCCCTCCTTTTTATTATTTTATCATTTATGTTGTCTTCATTATATCAAGAATCACCTTTAAATCAATAATGCTTAAAACACAACCATCGATATAAAGAAGCAACGAATTTACTTATATTAAAAAATCAATGTACTTCAAATTCTTCGACCATATGCGAATCTTCGCATGCAGTTATTAATGAACCCCATGTCCTATTACAGTTTCCTCATGCTGTTCAAATTTCTCGAATAGTTCATCCTGCCTGGTATCGTCAATACCCATCAGCCATTACAAACAGGGCATTGAATTCTTTTTCTATATGATTCCTCATCAGATCAGGATAATTGGCAGCAGCATTGAAGGCCTTTAAATCCCTAATTACGCAGCTGCTTTCAGGATTAGATGAACATAGGAATCAAGCCGCCGGCCATTGCAGATCAATTTGGCCGGCCCGTTCTTTGCTGTTCGCAATAGATATTAAAATGTTCTCCACTTCCCTACGCCTTACAATCTAGAAAAATTTCCCTCACAATTAAATGGTAAAATATTCCCGGTGGTCAATCCGGTGGTCAAAGCTAAAACTGCTGTAAAATTAAACCATAACAACGAAAGACCGAAGGTCTTAAACCTTCGGTCTTTTCTAGCTTGATATTGGTGCCCGAGGCCGGGGTCGAACCGGCACGATGTTGCCATCGCGGGATTTTAAGTCCCGTGCGTCTGCCTATTCCGCCACCCGGGCATGAGTACAGATAAAAAGGGACAAAAACAAAAATGGAGGGCGGGACCGGATTCGAACCGGTGAATGGTGATTTTGCAGACCACAGCGTTAGCCTCTTCGCCACCCGCCCTTGCTCCATATGCGCAAAAATCATTATACCAACTTTAGGCTCTCTTGGCAAGGAAAAGCAAAGCGTTACATCACTGTAACGCCTTTTTACATTATGGAGCGGAAGACGAGATTCGAACTCGCGACCCTCGCCTTGGCAAGGCGATGCTCTACCACTGAGCCACTTCCGCATATGGTGCCTCGGGGCGGACTTGAACCACCGACACGCGGATTTTCAGTCCGCTGCTCTACCAACTGAGCTACCGAGGCTTAGGATACCTAAGCCTGACCTATAAGTAGTAAAATGGCGAAGCCGATGGGATTTGAACCCACGATCTCCGGCTTGACAGGCCGGCATGTTAACCGCTACACCACGGCTCCGCAACGAAATTTATTATATCATCAGCCCGTTGACTAGTCAACCTGGTTTTAGTACCAGTTTTTGGCGTCTGTACGGGCTTGTGCCTGTATATAGTGGCGATTTTAATGATATACTAAGGTCAATCTTTTTATCGAGAGGAGAAAAAATATGAAATATTTGCTCATTTTGCCCGATGGTATGGCTGACTATAAAATTAGTGCATTGGGCAACCAGACTCCGTTACAGGCTGCCCGGACTCCCAACATGGATAAATTGGCAAAGATGTCCGAACTCGGCATGGTCCGGACAATTCCTGAAGGGTTTCCCCCGGGGAGCGATGTCGCCAATCTGTCAGCAATGGGCTATGATCCTGCCAAATATTATACCGGACGTTCACCATTGGAAGCGGTTAGCATGGGAGTAGAACTGGGACCCGCGGATATGGCCTTGCGCTGCAATCTGGTCACCCTGTCCTCCGAACCCGATTACAAGGATAAGACCATGTTGGATTACTCCTCCGGAGAAATCAGCTCAGTGGAGTCTGCCCAGTTGATTCATGCGGTGGGCCAGATACTGGGAGATGATACCTTCCAGTTCCATGCCGGAATAAGTTATCGCCATCTGCTGGTCTGGAAAAATGGACTGGGCAAAACTGTAGAGCTCACCCCTCCCCATGACATATCCGACCGGGTGATAAAGGACTACCTGCCCACCGGACCCGACAGCGCACCGCTGCTGGCACTGATGAAGAAGAGTGAACCCATCCTGACTGATCACCCAGTCAATCGGATGCGCCGCCTGCGGGGCATAAATCCTGCTACTTCCCTATGGTTTTGGGGCCAAGGGGGCAGGCCGGCTCTGACAAGTTTTCACGACAAATACGGGATAGAGGGATCAGTAGTCTGTGCCGTGGACCTGGTCAAAGGCCTGGGCATGTGCGCCGGCCTGAAACCGGTGAAGGTGCCAGGGGCTACCGGAGGTGTAATCACAGATTTTGCCGGTAAAATCCGGGCGGCACTGGATGAGCTGAAAACCGGCCAGGATTTCGTCTACCTGCATATCGAATCCCCTGACGAAGCAGGTCATCATGGGGCGATGGATAAAAAAATCTGGTCTATCGAACAGATCGATCAGTTGGTTGTTGGTCAGGTTCTGGCAGAACTGGATGATTTCGATGAAATCAGGATCCTGATCATGCCCGACCACCCTACCCCGATTGCTGTAAAGACCCATACCAGTGATCCGGTACCCTACCTGCTTTTTGACAAAAACCGACTGATTCAATCTCACGCCGATCAATTTGATGAGGACACTGCTGCAGCATCGGGAGTCTATATAGCCAACGGTCACGAACTGATGGATCGGTTTATCCGCAGTCGTTAGCCTGATAGAAAGATCAGCCCACCTTTCCGCGTGGGCTGTCACATTTTTGAACACTAGCAGGAACTCTCTGGTTAGATTCCCCAGGCAGCCTACAATTTGAGAAATTTTGCTATTGTAGCCTGCATACCTTCTTTGGAAGTGACTGTGTCATGCAGGATGGGACGCTGGTCCAGCCCTTTTATTGCCGCGGGCACGGGGGTATCGGTAAATTCGGCCAATACCTCCAGGACCGAGAATTCATCCTGCCCTTCCAGCAATTCCATTGGCAGTATGGCCTCAGCCACACTCTTTCCGAATTTATACGGGCTGGCGGTGGACGCAATGATTGTCGGGGTCTGGTCTCCGGTTGCCAGCACATACTTGTCATATACATCAAAACCCACCGCGGTATGGGTATCCAGAAGATAGCCCTCTTCCTGCCATATTTTGCGGATGGTCATATGGGTCTCGTCATCACTGGAGAAATCCGCCCAGAAATACTTGTCCAGTTTCCTGGCGGTCTCCATGTCGACCTGATAACTCCCGCTATCCCTCAGTTCTTCCATCCACGCCCTGACCTTGAGTGCATCATGCCCGGTCAGTTCAAACAGCAACCGCTCTAAATTTGATGAGATCAGGATATCCATGGATGGGGAGATGGTCTTCACAAACCCCCTTTTGCGGTCATAGTGACCGGTGCGGATGAATTCCGTCAATACATTATTGGCATTGGATGCGCAGATCAGGCGTTTGATAGGCATCCCCATCTGCCCCGCATAGAAGGCAGCCAGGATATTTCCGAAATTTCCGGTAGGCACGACTACATTCACCTTATCCCCGGCAATCAGTCGTTTCGCGTTTATAAGATCCGCGTAGGCTGATAAGTAGTATACTATTTGCGGCAGGAGCCGCCCCCAATTGATTGAATTGGCAGACGACATCTTCATCCCATGCTGAGCCAGACTGTCGATAAAGGATCGATCGGAAAATATCTGCTTGACTCCGTTCTGGGCATCATCAAAATTACCCTTCACTGCAGCCACAAATACATTACTCCCGGATTGGCTGATCATTTGCCGTTTCTGCACTTCGCTTACCCCGTCCTGGGGATAGAAGACGATTATCTTAACACCCGGAACATCTTTGAAGCCTTCCAGAGCAGCTTTGCCGGTGTCTCCTGAAGTGGCCACCAGGATCACAATTTCGCTCTTTTCCCCGGTTTTGCGGGCACTGGTGACCAGCAAGCGGGGCAACAGCTGCAAGGCCATATCCTTGAACGCACAGGTGGGCCCATGCCACAGCTCCAGGACGAAAATATTCCTGCCCAGCTCTGCCGTAGGCGCGATACGCAAATCATCGAAGCTGGTTGAATTGTATGCCCCTTCCACGCATTCCCGGATCTCATCGGCTGTAAATTCCTCCAGGAATAGCCCCAGTATGTGCCCAGCCCGCTCCTGATAATTCTGGCTGGTCATGGATTGCCAGTCATAGGCACACAAAACCGGGATCTGGTCGGGAACAAATAGTCCGCCATCCGGAGCTAGCCCCATCTTTATGGCCTCCGCTGCGCTTACTGGGGGGTATTGTCCCCTGCTGCTGGAATACCTCATATATTAACCCCCTCTTTCACTCGATCTGTTGCTTCCAGTATTTAATATTCTATAATGAAATGCCCTCAGGTTAAAGCGCTCACATATTAATCCTAACCATAATGGTTTTTTTCCGTGTATCATATATACAACCTGAATGTCTGTCCTGAAAAACCTTTAACCCGATTGGAGGAGGGAAAATATGCCGCAGCTGCTGCTCGCTATACTGGTTATTGTGGTAATCAAGCTGCTTGTGGATGCAATCAGACCTGCTCCAGGTAATCGAAGCCGTTCCGAGCAGGGTGATTTCATCGATATCAGCGAGAAATGGATACAGGCAGACCATATGCCCTATCGCACAAAGGAAACCCTGCTGGATGACCAGGAACTACCCATTTGGAATTTGCTTGCAGAGATCCTGGCAAGAAGCCGTTTCGGCATTTTTCCCCATGTTCGCCTCGCCGACCTGCTGCTCGTGCCGCCGGGGACCAGTAACCGTAAAGAATACCAGTTCCGCATCGATGAGCGCAGTGTGGACCTACTAGTGGTGGATCAGGCGCAATTAAAGCCGTTGGCGGGCATTATTCTGGCCGCCCCTGGTTCCTCTGAGGCGGATCTGGTGTCTGCACAGTTTACGGCTCGGGCTTTAGCCGCAGCTGGATTGGAATGTATTACTATCAATGTGGATGAGCCTCCTTCCCGGGAGGCCCTGACAGGATCCCTTCGAAAACTAGGCCTAGATTTGTGATCGCAGACAGCAGTAAAGTAACCTTAACCATTATCAGCGGAGGTTGACATGCATCTCAACAAAATCAACGGCAATACCTATTATATCCAGGCTCCGACCAACTTGGGCCTTTTCCAGTTCAAAGACAAATATACCCTGCTGGTCGACAGCGGAGACAACAACCAGCAGGCTCGGAAAATAGCTGAGATAATCCAGGCCCAAAACTTAAACCTCAAGTATGTCTTCAGCACCCATCATCACCCCGACCATGCAGGGGGGATCGCCTTCCTGCAGCAAAATTACCCCGGAAGCTTATTGTATGCCGGTGGAGATGAACAACTCTACCTGGAAAATAGTCAACTGTTCCCTACCTACCTTTACGGGGGCAGTCCCATGAGGGAACTGTCCCGTCATTTCTCGAAAGGCCAGCCCATACGTATCGACGAAGTCCTGCAGCCTGGACCGTGCCGGATAAACGACGAGAAATTCGAGATTCTGCCACTCCCTGGCCATTCACCGGGGCAGATAGGTATCGGCACCAGGGACCGGGTCTGTTTCCTGGGGGATGCCCTTTTTAGCAGGGAAATTATCGGGAAGTATTCGTTCCCTTTTTTATTCGCCATTCAGGACCAGCTCAACACCTATGATTTTATCAACCAACTCGATTATGATTGGTTTGTGCTCGGTCACGCGGAGCAGGTTTATTCCCAGGCTGAAATTGTTGCCTTGGTAAACATCAACCGGGACAATCTCAACTATTATCTCGATATGGTGAGGGACCTCCTGATCCAGCCCCATACCAGGGAGGAACTGCTAGACGAGATCTGCATTCTCCAGGAGCTGGTTCTCGATTTCAAAGAGTATTTTTACTCTCTATCTACTGCCGGAGCTATGATCGCCTACCTCTATGACCGGGACGAACTGGCTCACCAGTTAGAAAACGGAAGATTATATTTCTACAAAAAATAATGGACCTCTCATAACTCTATGCGATATCTTAAAGGGACGAAGCTGCACAGATATTCAGATTGTCACAGGCGCGTTCAAAGACTACGCCCGTTTAGACCAAAAGGACATTCCTACGCTTTCAAAGTTTGCAAAGCTTTTCAGGGTGGAAAAAAAACAGCGTTCTTACACGGAGGTGCTGCTATTATCAATTCGATTATGCAAAGGATATCAGGTTCAAGTATATCTGCACAACTGTTAGGGAACTACTTGATAGTATATTTCTAACCTAATAGAAAGGCTCCCAAGCACTGCTCCGAGGAGCTTTCATCATTCCCTAGTCCCTTCCATTTTTCTAGAACACGTCAGAACCATAACGCATTTGAGCGAATAAAGACATAAACAAGCCATCCCGACAGAAATATTCTGGCTGGGATGGCTTGTTTTAATATGTCAGTCGACAAACCTGGAAAATATAAGTGATCATTGGTGACGCCAGTTACTCAGAGGTGACCTGTCAATTCAGATCAGATCCTCCAGCAATTCGATCAGCTCCATGATTTTGTCGGCCAAAGCCTGCCGTGAGTCGCCACTGACGAAGTCAAGGGGATTGGGCTGTCCATCGACCTTGGCATAGGCGGATTGCAGTTGCAGGAGCGCGCCTTCATAATTACCGAGCGCAATCTGTCGCTGCGCAACCGCAAGCATATTACTGAACGCTTTTAGGCGATTGGGGTCGCTTTTGCCCTTAGCGCCGACTCCGACCAGATGTCGAGCAGCTACCTCGTCTTCAAAGAATGTGATCAGATCGGCGACCTTTTCTTCGATGCCGGATACGTTTTCGTCCGAAGGAAGCCTGGTGATGTTGACGGAGTATTCCGTAAATGCTCCACTCTGCGCGGTCACCCGGATGTTGATCGTGTTGGGCCCCAGTGCAAGCGGGATCGACCCTGTGGCAGCACCGCTGGCTACCGGTACATCATTTACACTTATCGTGGCAGTGCTGTCTGCAGAGGTCGGGATCACAGTGACACTCTCCACTGTATTCGCCACACTCGCTGTGTAGGTGTAAGTGTCTGAATTGAAGGCCGGGCTCAGCTCTCCGCTGCTGACAGCCAGGTTGGAGAGGCTCGAGTCTATCGATGGGATCCTGGTAACATTAATGGTATATTCCGTAAATGCTCCACTCTGCGCGGTCACCCGGATGTTGATCGTGTTGGGCCCCAGTGCAAGCGGGATCGACCCTGAGGCAGCACCGCTGGCTACCGGTACTTCATTTACACTTATCGTGGCATTGTTGTCTGCAGAGGTCGGGGTCACAGTGACACTCTCCACCGTATTCGCCACACTCGCTGTGTAGGTGTAAGTGTCTGAATTGAAGGCCGGGCTCAGCTCTCCGCTGCTGACAGCCAGGTTGGAGAGGCTCGAGTCTACCGATGGGATCCTGGTGACATTAATGGTATATTCCGTAAATGCTCCACTCTGCGCGGTCACCCGGATGTTGATCGTGTTGGGCCCCAGTGCAAGTGGGATCGACCCTGAGGCAGCACCGCTGGCTACCGGTACATCATTTACACTTATCGTGGCAGTGCTGTCTGCAGAGGTCGGGGTCACAGTGACACTCTCCACTGTATTCGCCACACTCGCTGTGTAGGTGTAAGTGTCTGAATTGAAGGCCGGGCTCAGCTCTCCGCTGCTGACAGCCAGGTTGGAGAGGCTCGAGTCTATCGATGGGATCCTGGTGACATTAATGGTATATTCCGTAAATGCTCCACTCTGCGCGGTCACCCGGATGTTGATCGTGTTGGGCCCCAGTGCAAGCGGGATCGACCCTGAGGTAGCACCGCTGGCTACCGGTACATCATTTACACTTATCGTGGCAGTGCTGTCTGCAGAGGTCGGGGTCACAGTGACACTCTCCACTGTATTCGCCACACTCGCTGTGTAGGTGTAAGTGTCTGAATTGAAGGCCGGGCTCAGCTCTCCGCTGCTGACAGCCAGGTTGGAGAGGCTCGAGTCTATCGATGGGATCCTGGTGACATTAATGGTATATTCCGTAAATGCTCCACTCTGCGCGGTCACCCGGATGTTGATCGTGTTGGGCCCCAGTGCAAGCGGGATCGACCCTGAGGTAGCACCGCTGGCTACCGGTACATCATTTACACTTATCGTGGCAGTGCTGTCTGCAGAGGTCGGGGTCACAGTGACACTCTCCACTGTATTCGCCACACTCGCTGTGTAGGTGTAAGTGTCTGAATTGAAGGCCGGGCTCAGCTCTCCGCTGCTGACAGCCAGGTTGGAGAGGCTCGATATTTCCGAAGGTGCTACCGTCACAGTAACAGTCCCACTCACAGGACTAAATTTTGCGGTATCGGTTGGTGAGAACCTCCAGGCAAACTGTCCACTCGTGTTCACGACCGATGTCGGATCCACCCATTCCAGGGTACCAGGAACCGGAGTCGCATCACTTGCAGACACTTTGAAAGTGCCGCTAAGGTTCGAGTTGGCTAGGGTCTGTCCTGCATACACCATAGTTGCTACCACCGCAGTGTTTTGGACGGGGATGGTCTTTGGCAAGGACATCCTGATTACCTTTATCGAATCGTTGTAAGTGTCTGCTACATAAATGTCGCCGTTAGCAGCCAAAGCCAGATCAGCTGGGCCAGAAAATGACCCGGGAGCCAGTTCTTCAATGTTGTTAACATCAGTCCTCAGCATCTTATATACCTTATCTGCGCCTCCATCCGCCACATAAAGGTATGAGTTATCGGTAGCAACTCCATAAGGATATCTAAAGCCTGACTTGACCAGCTCCGGTGGATCGTCCCCAGTCAGCATCCTCTTGATGGAACCATTACCCGTATCAGCTATGAATAGAGTCGCTCCATCGTGTGTTATACCATAAGGATAGTTGAAACCGCTGCCCACCTGTCCGATTCTACTCCCGTCCATATTAAGCTTCATGATAGCCGAGTTTATACACATATAGATGCAGTTCTCACCCAAGGTTATTGAAGAGGGTAGACCAGTAAAAGTATTAAGTTGCACCGGACTGCCGCCAGCTTTGGTCATAGTCCACAACGCGTTATATCCTTGGCTGGTAAAAAATATATTGGTGTTCGTGACTTCGATGCCCCAGTTCCAGGTATCAACTTCAGTCAACAGTGTCAAATTCTGGCCATCCGCATCCATCCTGTATACACCGTCTCGATCCGTGAAATAGATGTCCCCGAGATTGTCGATGTCAATCCCTCGAGGTTCGTTCAAGGAGCTGGCCAGAGTCTCTACGTTCCCTAGGGCATAGGCTCTTTCAGGCAGCATTGCGTAAATGAAGGCCAAGGTAATCACAACACACCAAACAATACTGTTCATCTTATGTAGTTTCATAATATACACCTCCGATCAACTGAAAAATTCAACATCTTTTTCGAAAGACAATAATCATTTGGATTTCTGTTTTATACATTCTCGTTATATTAATTCATCAACCCCTGGCTTGACCGCTTTTTGTGAAATGCGGGTGGCACGTCTGAACTAAAGCCGGAAATCCCTGATGCAGCTTCGTCGCTTCTCAAGAGATTTTGTCCGGTAAAAGTTAGCCCGTTTTCACTCAAGTCAGGTGCTAATTTATCACCCCCTGATAAATCTTTTGCAAGAAAATATAATTCCACTTATCGCTTGATCTCTTTAGCTTTTGCTTTTTCAACCGCAAATACATAAAAGCGGTCGAGTTGTATGAATATAATATATTCAGCAACCCGGCCGCCTCATTGAAAAGGCCCGTTGGCTTTGCGTCCCCGCTTCTCAGCGGGTTTGCCCGCATGATAAATATTTAATATTATTTAGTATCTTATCATTTATATTTTAAGATTGATATAGGACTGACTGATTAAATCCCTCTCAAACTGACTTATCCCTGCGAAAATAGTAAACATTAATTTACCTTGGGGGGTAGTTGTGTCTAACCAAGATACCTTTAGGCTCTTAATATTTGCTCCCTTATTTTCAATTTGTTCAGCTAAGTCAAACAAATCTTTTCTACTTCTACTTAAACGAGTCAATTCGGTTATTATAATCGTGCCACCTTTTCTTCATTCCCAAACATCTTCTCAAGCTTTGGTCTTTCTCTTGTAGTCCCTGTGATTTTGTTTACCAATTCGCCTAGTCGCATAACTGTTCCGAGAAGCGTTATTATCAATGTGCTATTCCTATAGGCTTAGAATGATTTATCTCTTGTTTTTAAACGTCTGTAATTAGGAAAGCATCTCCTTGATCTGGTCATCCGAAAATACTTCTATTTTAACGTTAGCTCTAACATAACTTAGTTGCTTTGCTGGGTTGTTCTGTGCAGTGAAAATGCCAATTTCTTCGAGACAATTAAAGAATATCTTGATAGTCCTTAATTTTGAATATATTGTGGTGGGGTTATGATGGAATTCCCGGAGACACCCAAGATAATGGGTCATGTTTGCTTTCGAAATCTGTTTAAATTCCCTGTACTCCCTAAAGTCCTGAACTTCGAATTTCAACAACAAAAAAACCACTCCTTTTCTTGTTAGAAAAATGAAGTGGTCATATTGTACAGGATTGTGGTCGTGAAAAGCCACACTAGTTTTCCCGGCCTCTCAATAATCCTTACAAACCCCTATTTATAGGCAAATGGTCGGAGTGACTGGATTTGAACCAGCGGCCTCTACGTCCCCAACGTAGCGCTCATACCAAACTGAGCTACACCCCGACGCAAAGAATATTTTATAACAGAATGCCGGTTTCGTCAAGCCACCCTCAATGCCTCCAGTTGTCTATTACTGGGCATCGGAAAAAATCACCAGCCGCTGCGGAAAGCTCTGGGTGATCAGGTTGAATTTGCCGGTGCAGGTTATCAGGTTGAGCTGCGCCTGGCTGCTGCCAGCATAGATTTCGGCCGGATTGGCATCAGCATCATAGATACGGCTTTCCCTGACCGCAAAACTGGTTTTATTGCCCATATCATCCATGACGATGATTTGATCTCCAGCTTTCAATTTGTCCAGGTCATCAAAAACCGCCGGCACCCATCCTCGACTGCTGGTGTGTCCTGCCATCACTGCCTGGCCAACTTGGCCAGGTTTTACTCCCTGCTGATACCAGGAGACATCACTCAGGTTGTCAGGAACCCCCATCGCTCCTTCACCAGTCAAACCAACCGGCTGAACGGCGGCATCCACACCAATAACTGGGATCTGGATGCGCACAGGCACCCCTACGGCTATCGGAAGCTTGGTAGGCTGGGTATTTTCTATAGCTGGAGGGTTAGCTGGAGCGATGGGATTTTGGGCACCGGGGCCTGCAAATGGCCATAGTACCCATACGATGACAGCCAGGCCGCCAGCGATCATGAGTTTGGTGATTATATCAACCAATTTGGAATGGGGTTTTAAATAGGTCATGTACGGACACCTCCCTGTCCTTTACGCGGGTATTTTGCTATGCTTACGATACAATATTATCATCCAACTGTCTTCCCGTGAACTGGCTATTATAAAGATCGGCGTAAAATCCGCCCCGGGCCAGCAGTTCGGGGTGAGTCCCCTGCTCTATTATCGCTCCCTGGTTCATTACCAATATCAAGTCCGCATGGCGTATTGTCGAGAGGCGGTGAGCAATAACAAAACTAGTCCTTTCGCGCATGAGGCTGGCCATGGCATCCTGGATCAGGACCTCGGTGCGCGTATCGACGTTGCTGGTGGCTTCGTCGAGGATTAGTATGGCTGGATCGGCCAGGAAGGCCCTGGCAATAGTCAAGAGCTGTTTTTGCCCCTGGGATATATTGGAGGCCTCTTCGTTGAGCACGGTTTCGTAACCCTCGGGCAGGGTCTGAATGAAATGATGGGCGTGAGCCGCCTGGGCAGCAGCGCAGACTTCATCCACGGTGGCATTTTCCATCCCATAGGCAATGTTTTCTCTAATGGTGCCATTGAAAAGCCAGGTATCCTGCAGGACCATCCCAAACATGGCTCTCAGGTCACCGCGTTTCATGTCCCTTATGTCTACTCCATCGATGGTAATGCTGCCGCTCACCACATCGTAGAAGCGCATGATCAGGTTGACCAGGGTAGTCTTGCCGGCCCCGGTGGGTCCAACAATAGCGATTGTCTGGCCGGCCTTGACATCGATACTGAGGTCATCGATAAGTGGCTTGTCTTCCTGGTAATAAAATCTCACGTGCTCAAATCTTACATTTCCCTTGGGGAAGCCAATAATCGCGGCCGGTTCTTTGTCCGGGATCTCCTCGGGTTCATCCAGGATTTCGAAGACCCGCTCCGCTGAAGCAACTGTCGACTGCAGTACATTGGTTATGTTGGCCACCTGGATTATCGGCTGGGTAAATTGCCGCATATAAGTGATAAAAGCCTGGATATCCCCTATCTCAATGGATCTTTTTGCCACTAGGAGTCCGCCGACGATACATACCAGTACATACCCTATGTTGTTGACGAAGTTCAGGGCTGGAAAAATTACCCCCGAGACAAATTGGGCCTTCCAGCCCACCTTATACAATTCCGTATTTATGACCTGGAATTTTGCTATCGATTCTGTCTCATGCCCGAAAACCTTGACCACTCTGTGCCCGCCGTACATTTCTTCCACATGTCCATTAAGCTCTCCCAGGTTTTTCTGCTGGGCAGCGAAATATTTCTGGGAATACTGGGCGATGATTGCGGTTATAACCCCGCTGGCCGGCAATGAAAATAGGGCGATCAAAGTCATCAGCGGGCTTATGGTGATCATCATAACAAGTATGCCTACCAGCGTAACTGCAGAAGTGACTAGCTGAGTCAGACTTTGCTGCAAAGTATTGGCGATGTTATCCATGTCATTGGTTACCCGGCTCAGTATCTCCCCATATGTGCGCTGATCGAAATATTTCAAGGGCAGCCGGTCCAGCTTCTCTTTAACATCGTTACGCATCCGATAAACGGTAGTCTGGCTCACACTGGCCATGATATAAGCCATAATATATAGCAACAAAGCGCTCAACAGGTAGAGTCCGATCATTAGGAGAAGTATCTTGCCTATATAAGCGAAATCGAATCCAGGGATGGGCTGATGCCTCAACTTATTGATATAAGCCGCTGGCATATGATTTTCAATAGCGCTATTCAACTGCATTTGGTAGGCATACCTGGCCAGAACCCCTTCCCCCAACTTGGTAGTGGCTTTACCCATTATTTTGGGGCCCAGGATCGAGAAAACCGTACTGGCCACCGCCAGGACGAAAATGATCATGAAACGAGTCTGCTCAGGACGCAGATAGTCTATCAGCCGCTTAATGGTGCCCCTGAAATCCTTGGCTTTATCAATTATTTGTCCAAATCCGCGTCCGCCGGGGCCTGGAGGGCCGCGCCGGGCTGCAGGCGGGGGTGCCTCTTTGCTCATGCTATCTCCTCTTCCGACAACTGGGATAACACTATCTCCCGGTAAACTCTACAAGTATTCAACAACTGCCGGTGGGTACCCATACCTACAATTCGCCCCTGGTCCAGCACTATTATCCGGTCAGCATCCATCACTGTGGCAACCCTTTGGGCGACTATTATCACACTTGCTTGCGACAGCTCTCTTTTGAGCGCTGCCCGCAAATTAGCATCGGTTTTAAAATCCAAGGCCGAAAAACTGTCATCGAGAATGTAGATTTCCGCGTCCCTGACCAAGGCCCGGGCGATTGACAAACGCTGTTTCTGGCCGCCGGACAGATTGGTGCCTCCTTGGGCAACCGGCGCATTGAAGCCCTCGGGCATTGAATCAATAAACTCCATGGCTTGAGCCACTTCAGCTGCTTTGCGGATCTCCTCATCACTGGCATCATTTTTCCCGTAACGTATATTTGTGCCGATCGTGCCGCTGAAAATCACCGGTGTTTGAGGCACAAAACCGAGCTTGGAACGCAGGACCTGCTGGCTCATCTCCCTGACATCCACACCATCCACCAATACTACTCCGCTGACCACATCATAGAAACGGGGTATCAGGTTGATTAGGGTCGACTTACCAGAACCGGTGCCGCCAATAATAGCAGTCACTTCCCCGGGCTGGATGGCAAAGGAAATATTGTACAAAACGGGCTCTTCCGCACCCGGATAGGCAAAAACCACCTCCTGGAACTCGATCCTGCCTTTCTGGGCAGGAATCTTCGGGTATGCCGGGTCACTGATATCAGGCGGCATATCCAGGACTTCGTTGACTCTGACCGCAGAAGCTTCAGCCCGGGGTATCATGAAAAACATGATTGTAACCATGATTATGGAGAACATCACAGTCATGGCGTATTGGATGAAAGCCATCATGTCACCCAGCTGCATGTTATTCTGACTGATGCGGATCCCTCCGAACCAGATGATAGCTATGGAGGTAAAATTCAGCATCAGCATCATTATCGGCTGCATGGCGGCCATAATCTTATTGACCTTGATGGCTGTTTCGGTGAGGTCAAGGTTGGCTGCCCGGAAACGCTCGCTTTCATGGGCCAGGCGATTGAAGGCGCGGATTACGCGGATACCGGTCAGGTTTTCCCTGAGGACCAGGTTTACCTTATCCAGCTTCAGCTGCAGGGTTTTAAACAGCGGCACGATTATAGAGGCAACTCCACCAATCAAGAAAAGCATCAGGGGCAACGCCACCGCGAGAACCAGGGTCAGCTTATGGTCCTTGGAGTAAGCCATGATTACTCCGCCGATGCACATAATGGGTGAATATACCAGGAAGCGCAGGCCCATTACGATGAGCATCTGAATCTGGGTTATGTCGTTGGTGGTGCGGGTTATAAGGGATGCCGCCCCTATTTTCTCGAATTCACGCAGGGAATAGCTCTCCACCCTGGTGAAAGTCATATGGCGCAGGTCGCGGCCAAAGCCCATACCGACCATCGCCGATATATAGTTTGCGGCAATGGAAAAGATTCCGCTGGCCATTGCTACAGCCAGCATATAGCTGCCATATTTGGTTATATAGCCAGTGTCTCCCTGGAGCATGCCCTTGTTGACCACATCGGCCATAAGGGTGGGCAGTGCCAATTCAGCCAAGGACTGGGCAAAAAGGCACAAAACCACCCCCAGCAGCATCCAGTTGTATGGTTTTAAATATCGCAGCAAACGGAGCATTAACGATTATCTCCTGTCGAAGGTGATGGCTTGTATTTCTACTGGATCTTGACCTGCATCCCATCAGTAAGGCTATTGAGACTGGTTATAACCACCTGCTCCCCTTCTGTTATTCCTTCCAGGACCAGAACTTCGGTATCGTTTCCGAAACCGGTCCTAACCAGCCGGCGGTTAATTTGACCTTCTTTCGCCACAAAGAGGAAGCTCTGTCCATTCTCCTGCTGCACGGCGGTTAGGGGCACAGCAATCCCCTGGGCTTTGATGATCAAGGTCGAACGCGCCGACATGCCTGCCATTAAGCCATCTTCGTTGCTCAAGGTTATTTCTACGGGAAATACCTCTCCAGTGCTGACAGCGATGGGACCTATCGAAGAAATCGTTCCCACAAAAGAGCGGTCGTTATAACTGTCCACGTAAATGCTCACTTGCTGGCCTGGAGTCAGCTGGGTCACCCTGTCCTGGCCAATGGCCGTCTTGAGTTTGAGGCTTGACGTATCAACCAGCGTAATCAGGGTGGTATTGGCGGTAACAACCTGCCCCGGATTGACATTTTGGGTGGTTATTATGCCTGCTATGGGACTCCTGATGGTCGTGTTCCCCAGTTGCACCTCTATGTTTTTTAGGTTGGCATAGGCAGAATTCACAGCTGCGGCGGCCTGCGATCGCGCTGGGCCACTGGCTGTGGCAAATTGCTGGCTGGCGATATCCAATTTGTCTTTTGCCTCATCCATGGAGCTCTGCGAAACCGCTCCGGATGCGAACAGCTGCTGGGTGCGGTCGAAATTCAATTGGGCCGCATCGAGATTTATCTTGCTGATTGCAGCCTGATTGGCTGCGGATTCGGCAGCCGCCCGGGCTGCTTGCAGATTGGCTTCAGCCGCTAGCTTCTGACCGTTTAAAGCCTCAGTATCCAGTTGTATCAGTACCTGATCTTTTTTAACCCGGTCACCGACTCTAGAGCCCAGGAAAATGATCTGCCCGCCAGTCTTGCTAGCGATCTCAGCGGTTTGGGATGGAACCAGGACTCCGCTCAACTCAATGCGTTTCTCTATCTCCATCTGTCTGGCCACCGCTGTCTTTACTTCAGGTGGATTTGCGGCGCTCTTTTGGCTGCATCCGGTCACCGCCATCATAACCGCCAAACTGAGCAATAATACTACCAGAACTTGGTTTGGCTTCCGCATAGATCAATCAACCTCTTTCCCTACTTGATGTGGATTTTTACGGTAGCATTCATTCCCGGCATCAGGGGAAGATTATCGGGATTATACACGGCAATCTGCACCGGGATCAGCTGGGTGACCTTAGAATACGTATTGCTGGTGGTGAGGGCGATGGTGTTATTAAACGCTGAGTTTGTTGCTTGGCCGATGCTCTCTACATACCCCGTGAATTTCTGGCTGCGATAGGCGTCGATTTTGATATCGACCTGCTGCCCCGGCTGAATCCTGAAAATGTCTGTTTCTTCTATATTGGCCTTTATAAAGATATGATCGGTCCTGGCAATGGTTGCAATCTCCATCCCCGGGGAGAGCACCTCCCCTTTCACCACGCTGACCATGACCACTTTGCCGTCGATGGGCGACCTGATGGCCGCCTTGCCGATCAGTCCATCAGCTGAATTTGCTAAGGATAACGGATTTAAGGCAGTGCTGCTAATCAAACTGCTGACATCTTGCCTGCCTAATACCTGGCCTGACTGGACCTGGTCCCCTGTTTCCACATTCCATTCCTTTAATCTACCAGTGATTTCGGGCGTAAGGGTGATCATATCAGCGGTTACCTGGGCGTTGGGTGTGGAAAAATAATTGATGCTTTCGTAGATATAGTAAAGCAGGTACCCTATTAAGAGGACCAGGATGGTAATCCCTGAGACTATCAAAATCTTCCGCATTTTACTCATCATCCCAACCACCTTTTTGATTTACTGGATCACACGGATCGGCTGCTTGGCATTTTTTCAATATCGCGTTCATTCGGATCAACAGGTGCTCCAATTCTTCAAGATCATCGGGCGGGATTAGTCTGAGTTTGTTCATCAGATTCTGTTTAATCTCCGCACCCAGTGTTTCGACAATTTTGCGACCTTCCGGGGTGATGTCGATATGCACAGCTCTCCGATCGTGGAGGTCTGGTTTGCGCAGGACCAGGTTGCTTTCCAAAAGCTTGCCGATCAGTTGGGTCAATTGTTGTTTTGAAACCTTCAATTCTCCTGCCAGGTCTGACATGGGCATCAAACCATGGCGATATAGTATGGAGAGGATATGAAACTGGGCAGGGCTCAACCTGGACCTGGTTATATGATCTGCAGGCCGGAAGTACTCTGTTTTCATATGGACCAGCAAATTTCGGAATTCCCTGGCTGCGTTTTCAAGTTGGCTCACTTTCTCACCTCTAGCAATTTGTAGTGCCTCTATTCTAGACCAATAAACCTAGATAGTAAATATAGTTTTACTGTATACATTTGTTTACTATTATCGTCTCCAAACTTACCGTTTGCCTTTTTGGCATATATTACAATATAATGTCTATGTTTTATGATTATTTTCAAGGTTGTGTTGCGCAGATAATTGATCGATTATGGATTCATGGGCAGAAAATGGCGATGGCAGCCGGTATTGGCTGACATCACGATAGAGGAGGGACTATATGCATTCGGACCGTAAAAAGGAATTGAAAAAGCAATATGAGGAAATGGATATCGAAGCCGGGATATATCAGATCAGGAATACCTTAAACAACAAGGTGTTTGTGGGCAGCACTCGCAATTTGAAGACCCTCAACGGTAAAGCCTTTCAACTAAACAATAATTCTTTCATTAACCGCAGATTGCAGGAAGATTGGATTGAATGCGGAGCCCAGTCTTTTGTGTTCGAAATCCTGGAAGTATTGCAGAAAAAGACTGATGGGTACCTTGATGAAAAAAGCCAGCTCAAGAAGCTGGAAGATAAATGGATCAGCCAACTGCAGCCCTTCGGTGAACGCGGCTATAACTGAAACTGAAAGGCCATTACGCTCCCTGGTATAAAGCCTGGGAGCGTAATGGCCCTGTTTTTGGTAGGTATGGTTACTCTTCACGGTCCAGATTGAATTTACGGTGCAGGGCCTTTACTGCGGTTTCGATCTGGTCCTCATCTATTATGCACGAGATTTTTATTTCCGAAGTGCTGATCATGTGAATATTGATGTTTTCTTTAGCCAAGGCCTCGAACATGCTGGCCGCTACTCCAGGATTACTCTGCATCCCCGCCCCGACAATGGATACTTTGGCTACATTGGTTTCAAACGACATCCCCGAGGCGCCTATTTTCAGGACGATCTCCCCGACTACCGGGCGGGCTTTCTGGAATTCGTGCCTTTCGATGGTAAACGCTATATCATTGATATTGTCCCGCATGGCGCTTTGAATCACCATATCGACATTGATCCTCTCATTGGCCAGCATCGTAAATATGATACTGGCTACTCCGGGACGATCCGGTACATCAAATAGGGCTATACGGGCCACGTTTTTATCATGAGCGATCCCGCTGACTATTCTTTGTTTTTCCATTTTGCCTACCTCCGTAATTATCGTGCCCGGATTATCATTGAAGCTGCTCCTCACTTCAACATCCACACTATAAAGCATGGCAAATTCAGCTGCCCTGGGTTGCAGAACCACAGCCCCGAGGCTTGCCATTTCCAGCATTTCCTCATAGGAAATTGTGGGGAGTTTTTTCGCTTCGTGGACAATGCGGGGATCGGCAGTGAACACCCCATCCACATCGGTAAATATCATGCAACGGTCAGCTCTGAGCCTGGCTGCCAGGGCAACCGCAGTGGTATCGGAGCCGCCCCTGCCCAAAGTGGTCACATCTCCGGAAGGTGTCAATCCCTGGAAACCGGCAATGACCACAACTTTTTCGCCCTTGAGTTCGGAACGAATCCTGGTTGGATCTATGTCGATTATCCGGGCTTTGCCGTATTGCTCGTCCGTTTTTATTCCTGCCTGCCATCCGGAGAGAGAGATGGCGGGGCAGCCTCTCTCCTGCAAACTCAACGCCAGCAATGCCGCAGATTGCTGTTCTCCCGTGGTCAGGAGCATATCCATTTCCCGTGGATCCAAATTCCTGCCAATATCCTGAGCCAGGTCCAGCAGATCATCGGTGGTGTCACCCATGGCTGAAACCACGACTACTATGTCATCCCCATTCTTCTTCATCTTGGCGACCCGTTCACTTACCTTATCGATCCTCTCCAGGGAGGCTACCGAGCTTCCGCCAAACTTTGCGACGTATAAGGCCAACTCTTCTCACTCCTCTATCAACCAGCTATTCGCGGCTGACACCCTCTAGTCTTACTACATTATTGATGTCCGATACAATGTCCATGCCCCTCAATACGGCGAGTGATTCTTGTAAGGCTTTCTCTCTGACCAGATGGGTGATCAAGATCAATTCGGCTTTGCCTTCGCGGCTGCCTTTTTGAATAACCGTATCGATGCTGACTTCATGATTCCCAAAGACTCCGGCTATGCCTGCCAGCACGCCTGGGCGGTCGGTCACGGTCATGCGAACATAGTATTGAGCGCAGAGTTCACTTATCGGCAGGGTCTTCTTATCTTCATAACAGGTGCACCCTATGCGGGTATTGGTATTAAAGGCCATATTCCTGGCGACCTCAATGATATCACCTACTACCGCACTGGCCGTCGGCATTTCTCCTGCCCCCCGCCCATAATGCATCACCTCGCCGACAGCGTCTCCCCGCAGAAATACCGCGTTGAAAACCCCGTTGACATAAGCTAGAGGATGGTTGAACGGTATGAAGGCCGGGTGGACTCGTGCCTGAATCTGCCCGTCGATCTCTTTGGCGATGGCCAACAGCTTGATAACGTAACCCAATTCGCGGGCGTACTGGATATCTCGAGGTGTTATGGCGGTTATACCCTCTACATAAACATCATCCAGGGTAACCCGGCTGTTGAAAGCAATCGAAGACAGGATCGCCAGTTTTCGAGCCGCATCCAATCCCCCTACATCCGCACTGGGATCCGACTCAGCATAACCCATTTCCTGAGCTTCCCGTAGTACTTCACAGTAATCACGGCCCTCTTGGCTCATTTGGGTCAAAATATAATTGGTGGTGCCATTCAAAATGCCGATGATCTCCTCGATCTGGTTAGCAGCCAATGATTGCTTCAAAGGATAGATTATTGGTATGCCGCCAGCTACACTGGCTTCGAAATAGAAATCCACATTGTTAGCCAGAGCCGTGGCAAAAAGTTCCTTGCCCTTGACTGCAATCAAATCCTTGTTGGCACTGACCACATGCTTGCCTTTTTCCATAGCAGCCGTAATAAAGGTGTAGGCTGGTTCAAGTCCCCCGATCAGTTCCACGACTATGTCGATGGAATCATCATTCAGGATATCCTCAAATTTATCGGTGATTATGTTTTCAGCCAAGCCCAGTTTCAGGCATTTGTCTTTATCCTTCTCCATCACCTTCTTTATGGAGATTACGGATCCGGTCTTGGTTGCAATAGTTGCCTGGTTCTTGGCCAGCAGCTTGATGACCCCCCCGCCCACGGTGCCGCACCCTAACAACCCTATATTAATCATGAGCATACCCCCCAAATATCGACATTATAGCACTTGGGTCGCTGCTGGGCAAGGAAGGCCCTGGCTCTTCGCCCAATGATCTTGACCTGCCGATCCTATCAATCCCATCCGGGCAGACCGGTATACTCATCCATCTCGTTCTTTTTCTGGCGCTGCATAAGATTACTGACCACTTCCAGGGGATCCCGGTCTTCATATAAAACCTGGTGGCAAGCCCTGGTAATAGGCATGATTATGCCAGATTCCCGCGCGATTTTATCTACTATCTGGCAAGTATAAGCGCCTTCCACCACCATCCCGATGCTTTCCAGGGCCGCTTGCGGGGCTTGCCCCTGACCGATAAGTTCACCGGCCCGGCGGTTTCTCGAATGCCTGCTCCCACAGGTAACCACCAGATCCCCTAGTCCGCTGAGTCCACTAAAAGTACGGGAATTGCCGCCCATTTTTTTGCCCATCCGGACCATCTCCGCCAGTCCCCGGGTAAGCAAGGCAGCCATTGTGTTGTCACCATAACCAAGGCCGTACGCAATCCCAGTGGATAGGGCGATGATATTTTTCAGGGCACCGCCCAACTCTACACCGGCGATATCTGGATTTGTGTACACCCTGAATACAGGAGCCATAAAAAGATCCTGAACTCCTTCAGCGATGTTGTGATGACAGGCGGCTGCCGTAACCGCAGTGGGGAGACCGCGGGCGACCTCCTCCGCATGGCTGGGACCGGACAAAACCGCATAACGCGACCTGACCCAAGTGCCGAGCACCTCTTCGGTGACCTGGCTTAACCGATAGCCGGTACCTATCTCAAGTCCTTTAGCCGTATTTACGATGAAGTGGCGGGGGCTTATATATCGCTCAGCTTTGGCAAGAACTGTCCTTAAGGCCTGTGAGGGTACAGACATGATAAGCCAGTCAGACTCGACAATCGCGGCTTCAATATCCGCAAGGGGAGTTACTCCAGGGGGTATGGTTACCCCGGGAAGGAATCTCGAATTTTCTCTTCCGGCAGCGATGGCCTCTATCCCATCTTCAGGCCGGCCCCATAATAAGACCTGATGCCCATTTTTTGCCAACAGGACAGCCAGAGCCGTACCCCAACTCCCTGAGCCTAGAATGCATACCCTGGCCATAAGACCTCCCCATCGTCGCTTCTTTAGGATTTTTGACCCAACTTGCTCTCGCAGCCCTGGCGCAAGCGCTCAATGTTGGTACGGTGCCGGAACAATACCATCCCAGCCAGGATCACACCCATCAGCAAATATTGCCAGGGTTCCTGCATGACCAGGGCCAGGAGCGGCAGCAGCACCGCTGCGCACACTGACCCCAGTGAAACATAGCGGCTGACTGCGATTACGGTCACGAATGTGACCAGCAAAATTAAAGTTATCAGCGGCATCAACACCACGAGGGCGCCAGCCGAGGTGGCCACACCTTTTCCGCCGCGAAAATCCAGGAACAAGGGCCAGCAATGGCCGGTCACAACCGCCACCGTACACAAGGCTGCCAAGCCCTCGCCACCGAAGGCTAGCCCCAGCCAGGCTGCCAGGACACCCTTGAGAACATCGCCCAGCAAGGACAGCAAGGCTATCTTCATTCCCAGAGTTCGCAGGACATTAGTGGCACCCACATTGCCTGTTCCCCGGGAACGTATATCTACTCCCCCCAGGTAGCGGCTGAACAAGTATGAGAAAGGAACCGAACCAATTAAATAGCACGCTATTGTCAACACTATCTCTTTCATTTGCAGCCACTCCTACTGATTATTCTTCCCTGTTTTCCCTTTTGCGAACCATTAACTTGATAGGGGTGCCTTCGAAGCCAAAATTCTTTCGCAAGACATTCTCAAGGTAGCGCAGGTATGAAAAATGCACTTTCTCCGGGTAGTTGGCGAAGAAAACAAAAACCGGCGGCGCAGTCTGCACCTGGGTGGAATAATATATCTTGACCTTTTTACCCCCGCCTCCCGGCAAGGGATTCAGCAACATTGCTTCATTAAGGACCTGATTCAATTCTGCGGTTTTAATCCGGCGGTTATGCTGTTCCACAACGAAGTCCACTAGTTCAATGATCTTAAATATTCGTTTGCGGGTCAGGGCGGATACATAAAGAATCGGGCAATAGGACAAAAATTTCAGCTGGGAACGGATGTCTTCGTCAAAACGGTTCATGGTCTGGCCGTCTTTCTCGATCAGATCCCATTTGTTGACTATAACGACATTGGCTTTACCCTGTTCATGAACATAACCGGCGATCCGCTGGTCCTGTTCCGAAACTCCCTCTGTAGCATCAAGCATAATGATTACTACATCGGCGCGTTCCACACTTTTCAGTGACCTTATCACACTGTAACGCTCTGTGGATTCACTAATACGCGACTTTTTTCTGATCCCGGCGGTGTCAATGAGGATATACTTGTGTCCTCCATATTCAAAGGGAGTATCGATGGAGTCCCGTGTAGTACCTGGAACATCGCTGACTATGACCCTTTCTTCACCCAGCAGTGCGTTTACCAGCGATGATTTTCCCACATTGGGGCGGCCAACGATGGCTATTTTGACTGCATCTTCATCCTCGGCATAATCCTGGACCGGTCCAAAACCGGCTATTACAGCATCCAGCAATTCATCAATATTGCGTCCGTGCATGGCCGAGACCGGTATCGGCTGACCCAGGCCCAGTCCGTAGAATTCGTAATATTCCACCTGGCGATCGAAGTTTTCGACTTTATTGGCAGCTAATACCACCGGCTTTTTACTTTTACGCAGCATATCTGCTACCAGTTCATCCTCAGGATTTATGCCCTGCTGCGCGTCTACCACAAATATTATCACGTCAGCCTCTTCGACTGCCAGTTCGGCTTGTTGTTTTATTTCCCGGGTGAATACTTCACCCTCATCCATACGGATGCCACCGGTATCAATTATTATAAAATCCCGACCCAGCCACTCAGAAACATCATAAAGACGATCACGGGTGACTCCTGGAATGTCCTCGACAATAGCTTTGCGAGATCCGACCAGGCGGTTGAATAGGGTGGATTTACCCACATTAGGGCGTCCAACTATCGCTACAACAGGTTTTGACATGGTGACCTCCATCGTTTCTAAGCGTTTTTCTCGATTAAATACTGAAATAGGTTCATTTCAGCTGCTGGATCTTGGCGAGGGCCGATTTGATAAAATTTATCAAGCCTTAATGATAGCTTCCCAAAGACCCTCCGGGTTAGTTTCCGCAACAAGGATTTCGGCTCCGCTGCGCGCCTCTATTTCCGAAAGGCATATCCCATCTAAAAGCACATCCTGCCCTTCCTTGAAAACCACCGCCGGCAGTATCACCCTTTGCCCCTGGTAATCGGAGCCCAAACCGGCCATGATGTCCTGCCCGGTCAATAGCCCCGTTACCGAAATCTCGCCTCCGAAAAACCGGTTAGGTATCGTTAATATGGTGATTGAAAGGCCTTCGATTTGGTTGAGTCTGTCGACCAAGGGCTGCAGAGCCTTTTCACCGGAATCACCAGTGACAACATATGCCCTCCTGGCCTCAATCCTTTGCGGCAGCTGGCCTTCCAATTCCCTGAATTCCTCCCAAAACCAGCGGATCAGGCCTATGCCATTTTCTATCTGGCAATAGTCATCATAATAACTGTTGCCAGGTATGGGCAGTCCGGCGGTCAGGTAAAACTCATCGGCCAGGTAAACGAAGCCTTGCCCCATTTGCTTGCGGAATTTGCTCTGCATCTTGTCAACCGCAGCAATTGTTTTTGTTGCCAGCTCCGCTGATACCGGGTATAGCTCCGGGAGCCCCTGTCGATAACCGGTCAGCCCCACCGGGACCACCCCGACCGATGCCATGCAAGGAAACATTACAGCCAATTGTTCGATAGTGTCGATTAGGATTTGCCCGTCGTTCCATCCTGGACATAATACGATTTGCGTGTGGACCTCTATCCCAGCTGCATGCAGGCGCTGCAAGTTCACCAGCAAGTCACCTGCCCGGGGATGCTTGAGCATCTCACGCCTCAGCCCTGCATGCATGCAATGCACCGATACATAAAGCGGGCTCAGATGCATTTCTTCTATCTTGGTCCAATCTTCACTGCGGAGATTGGTAAGAGTGATAAAATTGCCATAAATAAAAGAGTGCCGATAGTCGTCATCTTTGACATAAAGGCTGAGCCGCATATTGGGTGGAAGCTGGTCCACAAAACAGAAGATACATCGGTTTTGGCAGGTTTTCATGGATTCGAACAACAGATCGGCAAATTCCAGCCCCAAATCTTCATCGAAATCTTTGTCGATCTCAAGCTGCCAGATTTCTCCGTTCTGCTTGCATATATCCAGCTGCAACTGATCTTCCTGGGTATAAAACTGGTAGTCCAAAATGTCATGTATGTTTTGCCCACTGATGGATAAAAGCCTATCCCCTGCTTCTAATCCCATCTCCTGGGCAATGCTGCCTTTTCTGACTCCAGCAATTATTGCTGACAAGAAATATTCCCCCATTTTAGCTAGTAACAACCATATGTATTATCAGGCAAAAATATCCCCTGTGCAAGGGTATAAAAAAGGCCAGCCATGCCCGGGGCAGTTCTGGCCTGTGAAAAGCTATCTATGGCTCCATAATCCGGGATCGATACGCCTGGATCTCAGCCAATCAGCGGTCCTGCCGCATAGGATCACCGGTTTGGTACGCATTGCTTGGCAGTCGCGGGCTCCGCTCATCAAGAATACCGAGCGGAGCTGGTATAAAAGGGATTCGGTACTGTTCTCCAATTGTTCAGCATTATTCTGCAACAGGATGTTAAGGAAATATCCGGCTATTCCAACCAAGTCAGCCCCCATTGCCAGGGCTTTGGTTATATCAAGGGAGTTGCGTATACCTCCCGAGGCTACAACCTTAACCGGTAGTCCAAGGTTTATTATTTCCGCAAGGCTGATGGCGGTTGAAATGCCCCATTCATCTAGCTGATGCTGGAATTTCCCGCCTCTCTGGTCCTCGATGGCGATGAAATTGGTTCCTCCGCTGCCTCCGTTATCGAAGATCTTGATCCCTGCGCTGTATAGTCTTTGTACAGTCTCCGCAGTCATGCCAAAACCCACCTCTTTGGCAATTACCGGCACGGGACTCATGACTACAATATCCATTACGTTGTCCAAAACACCGCGAAAATCCCGATCGCCTTCTGGCATGGCCAACTCCTGGGGTATGTTGAAGTGTAGCTGCAATCCATCCGCACCTATCATCTCCACAGCTGCGCAGGCCAGCTGAGGTTTGACGTCAGCGCCGCAATTGGCCAAAACGATACCCTGCGGATTCACCTGGCGAACAATCTCGAACGATTCAAGGGCCGCCCGGTCTTCAAAAGCTATGGTCATCGAACCCACTGCCATTGCCAGGCCATGCCTGGCAGCCAGGGTGCCGAGGGCGCCATTGACCCTTAGAGCTTCCTCGGTTCCTCCGGTTAAAGCATTTATCAATAACGGATATTGCAGCTTTTTCCCCAGGAATTCGGTGCTCAAGTCTATCTCCGCAAGGGCCAGTTCCGGAACCGAATCAGGCAAGAGAAAAACGTCTTCAAATCCATTGGTGAGAGGGCCCTCGGCGGTTGTGGGAGCCAGAGCCAGGTGATCGGCTTTGCGCTTGTTCCTAATCCCTATTCCTCCCCGCTATTTGCTCGGCAAGGTGCAGAGCCTCGATGTCATTAACATTCAGAAATATCTCCTCGGGTACCCCGAATTTCTCAAGCACATCCCTGGTCAAAATCAAAGCATTCAATTCTTCAAATATCCTGACCAACTTCACCCGGTTGGTTTCCAGGCAATCAGTCAGGACCGGGAGACACTTGTGGCTGAACACAGCAGCCAGGGGCTGCAGGTATCCATCAATGGATGGAACCACACTATCGTAATCATCCAGCACGCTGAGCATATAGTCCACTAATTTCATATTGATGAACGGGACGTCACAACCCAGGACAAAGATCCGGTCATGCCTGGAGTGGTGGAGCCCCGAATGTATACCGCTAACCGGGCCCATTCTGGGAAATACATCGGGAAATATGGCTGGTCCCAAATGGGCATAAGGTTCTGGTTCATTGCTGATGATTATGGTTTCATCGAAATATTTTATAAACTTGTTGATTATCATCTCTATGACTGGCTGGCCGCTGATCTCAGCAAATGCCTTATTGAACTTCATCCGCGAACTCTTGCCGCCAGCCAGAATCACTCCAGTAGCCTTCATCGGTGCTCCCCATCTTGATCAGTATAGTCGTCAGATACCCTGTCCCCAGTAAGATTGCATAGAAAAGGCTGCCTACCGGCAGCCTAGAACCGCATCCCTCACCCGCCAGAACCGGTTGTTTTGCATCCCGCGCATGAGTCGGGCATGCCCCCTGTTTTGGGGCTGCTAAAGGCCGAAAGCAACTGCTGCACCTTTTCTGCCCCGCAATTGGGACACTTCACTTCGTCTTTTTGGCGGTTAGACACCATAATATCAAATTTATATCCGCATTCCTGGCATTTGAAATCGAAAACCGGCACTGTTGTCCTCCTCGGTAAACCAAGCTCTAAAAATCTTCGGTCTGGGGCAATATCGCTTTGCTATCAGGCTCAAAAACCTCCAGGTCCTGTTTTTCCAGGAACTCCTGGACCTCATCCTGTTCTGCTTCGGCCACTACCTCTTTGATGGAAAGGCCGATTCTTTTCTCTTGGGTATCTATGCTCAGTATTTTGACTTTTACCGGCTGGTTAACACTAACCACATCCTGAGGTTTCTCAACCCTTCGGTTGGCCAACTGGGATATATGCACCAGTCCATCTACCCCTGGCTCAATCTCGACAAATGCCCCAAAAGGCGCAATCCTGACCACCTTGCCATCGATGATGTCGCCTTCCTTATATTTTTCCACCACTATCTCCCATGGGCTCTTAAGCAATTTTTTGCGGCTCAGCGAAACCCTCTGTTTATCCCGATCCAGAGCCAAAATGTATACGTCTATTTCATCTCCCTCTTTGAGAATAGCTGAGGGATGACTGACTCTGATGTGATCCATCTCGGAAACATGCAGCAAACCTTCGAAGCCGCCCAGGTCGATGAATGCACCATAGTCGACTATACGCTTGACCCGTCCCTTCACGGTTTGCCCCTCTTCGATCTTAGCCCAGAATTCTTCCTTCTGCCTGGTGCGCTCGCCTTCTACTAGCTGCTTGCGTGAAAGCACGATCTGGGATCCGCGCTTCTTATGACGATTGAATTCAATTATGTTGAATTTATAGCTTTTGCCAATATATTCGTCCAGATTCTTAACGTACCCGTCTTCAACATGAGATGCCGGCAGAAAAGCTACCACCCCCACATCGACCAGTAATCCGCCTTTGACGCTGCCTACTACGGTTCCATCCACCAGGCGTCCCTCTTTGAAATCTTCCTCCAGTTTGTCCATGGCCTTTTTGGAATCCACTTTTTTCTTCGACAGAAGAATGGTACCGTCATCATCCCACTTTAACACCAAGACTTCCAGTTCGTCTCCGATTTTGACCAGATCCTTGGCAGAATGAACGTCCTTGAATGACATTTCCCGCAGCGGGATTATGCCTTCCGATTTTCCGCCCACATCAACCATAACCTCGTCATCGGTGACCTGAATTACTATCCCTTTAACGATATCCCCACGGTTAGGTGATGCCAAATCGGCCATTTCGGCCTCCATACGGGCAAAATTCTCTTCCGGGGCGTTGTTTTCTGATGTTTGATTCTCCAGTTCCTGATTCACCTGGTTCTGCTCCTGAGGAGCGCCGACTTCAAACTCCGCCATCTTATTTAATACCTCCTTAATAATCCAATCCGGTGTGGATGCCCCTGCTGTGATTCCTACCTTGGATACCCCCCTGAATTCCTGGGGTTCGATATCTGCGGCAGACTGTACCCATAAAGTCCTCACCCCGGTTTGTTGGCACTCCTGCACCAAGGTTTTGGTATTTGAACTATTCCGGTCACCAATGACCAGCATCAGGTCTACCTCTCGGCTTAATTCCCGGGCTGCCTCCTGGCGCTGCCGGGTCGCAGCACATATGGTGTTGAATACCCTGACCTCCTGAGCTTTCGGCAGCAATTGTGCCGTTATCCTGAAAAACTCCTGCTCATCTTTGGTAGTCTGGGAGATGATCCCTAATCTCTTGACGGCTGGGTATCTGCAGGCTTCTTCCAGATTAGCCACAACGGTGGCCTTATCAGCACACCAGCCCAACAGGCCTTGCACCTCGGGATGTTTTCTATCCCCAAAGATTATTATATCATAACCTTCGCGACTTAGAAATTCAGCCAGATCTTGTACCCTTTTAACTAAAGGACAGGTTGCATCCAAGACCGGGATATTTTTCGCCTGAGCCTCACCTAATATTGCCGGGGTCACTCCATGGGATCTGATTATGATCCCGCCTTCAGCAATGTCCGGGAGACTTTCCACGTTGGAAATTCCTTTCGCCTCAAAATAACGGACCACGTCATGGTTATGAACCAGGGGGCCTAGAGTCGACCACCGGTTGCCACTATGCGAAGCTTCTTCCGTTATCTGGAAGGCTTTCTTTACTCCCGAACAAAATCCAGCTCTTTTGGCTAGAATAAACTGCACCCTGTATCCTCCCGCTGAAGATTTATCCCCCATCATTTCCGGAAACATTTGCCAACGATTGGTCATACAACTGTCTTATCTTATCCATTAGCTCTCGGCTGGGCTCTTCCATGTCAGAAATTCTCGAAGTTCGACCCAGGCTGTTTAACAAGCAGTAGGGTTCGCCTATGTGTACTCGCAAAGGCCGTCCCCAGCCCCATGGCAATTGGTACTGGGTACCCAAACAGGCCACTGGCACTATGGATGCTCCTGACCTGAGTGCTATCAGAACGACCCCAGGTTCCGCCAGCAGTTCCCCACTTCGATTTCTGCGCCCTTCGGGGAATATGCCCAGTACTTGTCCGCTCTCCAGGACCTTCAGTGCGTGGCGAATCGCGGCCCGGTCCGGCATGCCCGCCCGCACAGGGAAAGCATGGAGAGACCGGAAAAACATGGCCAGAGGCCGGTATTTGAAGAGTTGAACTTTACCCATGAAATGAATCGGGCGATTTAAGGCAATGGCTATCACTATAGGATCCCAATTGCTTACGTGATTGGCGGCAACGATCACCGGGCCAGTCGCGGGCAAATTTTCAAGCCCTTCCACTTTAAGCCCCAGTAAACTGAAGACCATCCGACCCAGAGCAGTAATAAACCTGTAGAGCATATTAGTTTTTCCCGACAATGGACATAATCTGCTGCAACACCTCATCTGCCGACTGCTGGCTTGAGTCTATCACAATAGAATCAGGTAAAATCTTCAAAGCTCCTACCTGACGGGACTGATCCATAGCATCGCGCTGGTGCAGGTCCTCCATGATGGTTTCCAGATCTTGCCGAAATCCTTTGCTTTCCAATTCCCGCTTGCGACGCAGGGCTCTTTCCTGCAACCCGGCTGTAAGGTAGAACTTGTAATCAGCCTCCGGCAATACCCATTCGCCTATGTCCCGGCCGTCCATTACCACATTGTTGCTCCTGGCCATGTCCTGCTGTTTTTGCACCATAATTTGTCTGACCCCAGGGTGCTGGGCTACCCTTGAAACTGCAGCATTCACCTGGGGTGACCTGATCATTTCGGTCAGATCTTCCCCATTACAAAGCAGCCGCTGCTCACCCCGGCAGTTTTCGAAATGAATTTCCAAGCTCAGTGCCAATTTGGCTATAGCTTCGGCATCATCAAGACTAATACCCGTGTGAAGCACCTTCCAAGCCAGGGCACGATACATCGCCCCGGTATCAATATAGACAAATCCCATTTTACGAGCCAGTGTCCGAGCCAGGGTGCTCTTGCCTGCTCCTGCCGGACCATCTATCGCTATTTGCATGCTAATACCTGCCAAAAAAGTATCATATTAATTCTAACACAATCGCTGGGTAGCTTGAAAGTAAGCCCAAGATTGTCGAGACTAGCCTTGATTGGACTGGTTTTTGTCCTAAAAGCACCTTGTTTATGGCTATAATTTGAAAAATCCTGGATGATAAGTGATAATAAGACTAATATATTGGATCTTTGCAGTCCCGGCTGACCCATAGTTTGCTTTATTGCCGGCCCTTCTTCCCCCACCGGGTAAATGCTTGGATTCTTTTAGATCAGGAGATTATAAATTTATGAGGAGAGGGTATTATTGCCGCAGATTTCTAATTTTAAGTTGGAATTCGTTAAGGAAGAACAGCACCTCATGTTGCCGACCGTTACCTCCATAAAACTCACCCAGGACTTGTATGACGTTTTGTTCCAATACCTGGTTAGTGAAGAACAAGAGGTCCTGTTAAAAAAGTTTATCGACATGATGCAGAGCCATATCAAGAGCAAAGCCCGGGCTCCTTTTTCCCGGCCCGTAGCAGATTTGGAATTCCTGGATGAAGGCCTGCAAGAATTGCGGATGCTCAATTGGATGGAGGTCCCGGTAGCCGTTTTCCGCCTGGTCCTGGATGAAAACATTGCTGCGGAGGACTCCGATCCGGCAGCGGAGGGCATCGTGGACCTTCTGGAGAGAATTGCTGTCTTCAGCCGTCTTGAAGGTAGTGACTTGATATGGATTTATCCTTATTTGATGGTGAGATGACCATACAGATCCACCTTGTCAGTTTAACAAATAAACTAAAAGGAGGCCCAAAGGCATGGATTTGAAGGGATCAAAAACGGAGCAGAGTCTGCTGCAGGCTTTTGCCGGAGAATCTCAGGCGCGAAACAAATACGATTTTTTTGCCAGTGAAGCGAAAAAGGAAGGCTATGAACAAATTTCAGCTATCTTCAGCGAGACCGCCTTTAACGAAAAAGAACATGCCAAACGTTTCTACAAATTGCTCTTGGGAGGATACATCCATCCTACCGAGGAAAACCTCCTCACCGCTGCCGAGGGTGAAAATGAAGAACATACCAAATTATATCCTGAATTCGAAAGGATCGCACGTGAAGAAGGCTTTGCGGAAATAGCCGACGTTTTCAAAGAAATAGCCGAGGTGGAAGAGGAGCACGAAAAGAGATATCGCAAATTGCTGGATAATATCAAGCGCAACAGTGTTTTCAGGAGACCTACCCCGGTTAAATGGAAATGCCGCAACTGCGGATATGTTCACGAAGGACTGGAACCACCTGAAGTATGCCCGGCTTGCGCTCACCCCAGGGCTTATTACGAGGAACTGTGCGAGAATTATTAGAAACCTGGAGATAAAAAAGGGGAGACCACCGCGCAGAGGCTCATTAGGCTTGCCGGGCAGGTCTCCCTTTTTCAACTCATTTTAATCACTAGCGTGCGGTCAGCAGTTTCTTGGCGAATCCGGGCAATTGGAATGCTGCTCTGTGCACATCCGGATTGTAATATTTCAACTCATTGGGATTTTCATTCAGGGGTTGGGCAGGATCATATTTTTTTGATCCTATCGTGAAACTCCACAGCCCGCTGGGATAGGTGGGGATGCTGGCCAAATATAGCTTGGTTACGGGGAAACTACCCATGATCCCTTCGTAGGCCATCTTAATCACGTCGGCGTTAAGGAAGGGCGACTCACTTTGGACTACCAGCATACCATCATCTTTCAGCGCTTCGAAACACTGCTGGTAGAATGAGGCGGAAAAAAGCTCTACCGCCGGGCCGACTGGCTCGGTGGAATCGACCATGATCACGTCGAATTCACCCTTGTGCTTGGCCACATAGGCAATCCCGTCGTCGACCACTACTTCAGCTTTGGGATCATCGAAAGCACAAGCCAGGTCGGGGAAAAATTCCTTTGAGGCTTCGATGACTTTACCGTCAATCTCAACCAAGGTAGCCTCTTTCACCAGGGGATGCCGTACCGCTTCCCGTAAGGCTCCGCCATCCCCGCCGCCGATTATCAAAACTTTTTGCGGATTGGGATGAGAATTCAGCGCAACCTGGGTGATCATCTCATGGTAGACGAATTCATCCACATCAGTGGTCATGACCATGCCGTCCAGCAAGAGCATTCGGCCGAATTGATCAGTTTCAACCACCGCCAGGTGCTGAAACTGGGTCTGCTCCACTCTTAGGGTCTTGGATATCTTCAAGCTGAATCCCAGCGCCGGGGTTTGATATTCAGTCACCCACAGTTCCACTCGACTTCCTCCTTTTGGTTTTTGCACTTTTGGTATCCTAACGACCAGTTGACCCTGGCTCAAATAATGTCCCGGGTCAAGACCTAATACCACAAGGGGGCAGCAGCAAAGGCACATCCGATCTTATCTACCATATGCTCGGTAGCAGCGATCTTCACTTCATCCAGTTCCAGGCCCCGGATGCGGAAAGCCTCTTCCACCATCCTTGTCACCTGGGCCTCCGCTTCTAATTTGCTGCAACGCCCGGAGAACTCCATGATCACACCAAAACTGCCGTGCTTGACCCCGACCCCTACTGCAGCCGCAATCAACTCGCCTTGCTCGGAACTGGTTATGTAACCATATGCGATCGGTAGCAATGATCCAGGGGGTATGACCAGTTCAGGTTCATATTTACAATTGGGAGGCAGTATACTGCTAACCCGGAGCAGGTTAGTATTTCCTACCCGTGCTTTTAACAACGCGCCATCAAAAGCAGTCAGGGCGGTTTCCCCCTCGGCGGAAGCAGCCGTAACAAAATATTTCTTGGGCAGGGGCAACATTTCCGACACCTCCAGTAGAATAATCTGACAACAGGATTATTATAAACAAACCATACTTAAAAATAAACAGTCATCCGGTTCCATAGTGGGGTTGATGGTCCTCATCAAATGTTGCCCGTATTTTTGGTGGCTTTCAAATAATCCAGGAAGTTGTCCACCGTTTTACGCCTGACCTTCTGGCGAGGATAGATAACGTATAAAAATCTCCTGGCATCAGGCTCATCCAGGGTAATGGACTTCATCTTGCGCTGCTCGATCCTTTTTATTGCCCAGCGCGACACGATTGAAATGCCCATGCCCGCTTCCACCATAGCCAGTACCGCCTCAGTGCTGCCGGCTTCCATATATATGTTCAGGTCCTCCTTGCGGATGCCATGAGCGGTCAATAGTGACTCCACCGATTTCCGGGTTCCCGACCCCTTTTCGCGGAAAATCCACCTTTCGTGCAGCAATTTATCAAGCTTGACCGATTGCTGGCGCGCAAGCTTATGAGCATCCGGCACAATCACCACCAGCTCGTCCTCGAGCCATTCAAAGCCATCCACTTTTCGGTTGTTTATCCAGCCTCCTACAATCCCCAGGTCAAGTTCACGCTCTGCGATCCGGTTGAAGATTTTTTCGGTATCGGCAATATCCATAGAAATGCTGATACTGGTGAACTTGTCTTTATAGATTTTAACCAAATACGGCAGGATGTATTGACCCGGAATCGTGCTGGCCCCGATATAGAGGCTGCCGCGCCGGCTCTCAGCCAGTTCTTCCATAGCCCGTTCGGTTTTCTCAACGGCTTTGATGACTTCCTTGGCCTGGTGGAAGAGAATTTCGCCTGCCTCAGTCGGTTTCAGTTTTCGGCCGGATCTCTCCAGCAACAAGACTCCAAAAATATCTTCCAGGCTCTGTATCTGCTTGGTGACTGCCGGCTGGGAAATTCCGAAATCATCGGCTGTTTTGGAAAGATTCTGGGTTTCTACCACCCGCACATAGGTTTTGAATAGGTTCAGGTTCATCTCAAAAAGCCCTCCAAAATCGTGTTCACAGCTTCCTGTTCTGTTAAACCCAGTGACATCAGCTTAATTAGCTGCTCGCCGGCGATTTTGCCGATAGCTGCTTCATGGGTCAAAACTGCGTCCGCATCTTCGGCCTGCAGTTCGGGGATGGATCTTATCCTGGCACTATCCATCAGAATCGCATCACATTCCACATGCCCGACACTGGGTGCCTTGCCGATCAGTGCAGCACGGAATAATTGGTAGGAATGGCCCTGGGCTACGGCCCTGGAAAGAACCTGGGCGGTGCTGCCGTTTCCATCCAGGTGGATCATGATATCGGATTCCGCCCGCTGTTCTTCCTGGGTGAGCAGTCGTTCAGTTATTTTCAGGCTGCCTTTTTCATGGATATGGGCCACCGTAGAGCGGATGGTGTCATTGACGCCCCTGATCTGTACCATTTCCAGCTCGGCACTGGCGCCTGATTCTATGGTGATAATCGTGGATGGATTCAAGACCCTCTTGCCCTCCTGGCTGCCTTCGCCGTAGTGTTTTTCCGTATATTTCAGCTTTCCGCCGCGTTTGACAATTATTTCGTGAATGCCATCATGCCTGGAAATTGCATGGCTGTCGTTGTGGATCCCACAGCCTGCAATAATCGTAGCTTCGGCCCCTTCCCCGACGATAAATGTGTTATATACTTTGTCCATCAATCCAGGCTGGGTCAATACTACCGGCACATGCACTGTCTCGTTGACCGCACCTGGTTTGATCTCCACCTTTAGCCCGGTACCTTCTTCATTCGGTCCTACCGAAATATTGGGGGAAGACTGACGCATGACCGCTTTGCCATTGAGCCTTATATTTAGGGCACCCGATGGAACAGCCTCCAGGTCAGTAATGGATTTTAGCATGTCCATCTCCAGCTTATTTAACTCCATAGGTAACTTCCCCCTGACACTGGTTGCGCACTTTGCACTCGATATCATCTTTGATCAAATGCCAAATTTCCTCGGGTGGTCCCTGGGCGGCTATGGTCCCTCCGTCTACTACCAAGATCTGGTCACAGATGGGAATTATCTTTTCATTATGGGTTATTACTACCGCCGTCTTGTTGGGATTGTTTTTATATCTTGACACGATCAGGCCTAGCAGCTTCTGAATCGTCCATAGGTCTACTCCGGCTTCCGGTTCATCGAAGATGCTGATAAGTGGATCGCGCAATAAAAGCTGTGCCATCTCTATCCGTTTTATCTCTCCGCCGCTTAAGCCAGTTCCAAGGTCCCGGTCAAGATAATCCTCCGGGCACAGGCCCACGTCCCGCAGGAAACTGCGGATCCTGACCAGATCTGCACCGGGGGAAGCTATGCCCATTACATCTTGTATAGTAATGCCTTTGAAGCGGGGAGGCTGCTGGAAAGCATAGCCTATCCCTTTTTGGGCACGTTCGGTGACGGACAAATCGCTGATATCCTCGCCCTCTAAATATATCTGGCCCCGGCTTTGCCGGTAGATACCCATTATGACCTTGGCGATCGAGGTTTTGCCTCCTCCATTGGGCCCGGTAACCGCGTAAACTTTACCCTTTTGAAAATCGATATTTAAATTTTTGAGTATCTCGACTTTTTCACCGCTTTCCCCGTCTACCTGTAAAAAGATGTTTCGTAATTCAAGCACCCGATTCACCCCCTAAATGTGTTAATAGCTACATTATATCATAACCAGTAATTATAAGTCTAATATCCATGATTATAATTGAGCGGCAAAAATAAAGGCAGAGCCGGCACTGAATAAATCGCCCTCGCTCCGCCCGTTCCAAATTGCTTCAATTGTTATTGTACTTCATGAAACCGGCCGATTTTTCTCAAACGTTGATAGCGCATTTCCAGCAGGTCGGGTAATTCCGTCCCGCAAATCTCGTCCAAGTGTTTTTTCAAGCTGAATCGCAATGACTGGGTAAATGACTGGGAAGTCAGTAAAGGCTCCATCACCGGTTCCTCGATTATTTCATCGATTATACCTATCTCTTGGAGTGCAACTGCGTTGAGTTTCAAGGCTAAAGCCATCTCATCGGCCCTTTTAACATCCCTCAGCAAGATCGATGCGCATGTTTCAGGTGAAGCCACCGAGAATACCGCGTTGCTGAACATCAATATACGATCAGCTACGGTAAGGGCTAGCGCTCCTCCGCTGCCGCCTTCACCAGTGATGACCGATATAACCGGCACCTGCAATTCACTGAGGCCCATCAAAAGCTGAGATATAGCCCAGGCCTCACCTCTCTCCTCCGCTCCTACCCCAGGATCGGCTCCTGGCGTGTTGATAAAAGTAATGACCGGCCGGGAGAATTTTTCCGCTTGCTTGAGCAGTCTGAAGGCTTTCCGATAGCCTTCCGGGCGGGGCATGCCAAAGTTATGGATAATATTTTCCTTGGTGTCTTTACCTTTTTGGTGACCGATGACAGTAACTACTCGCCCTTCGAATAACGCTACTCCCCCTACAATCGCCGGATCATCTCCATATAGCCGATCACCATGCATCTCGACGAAATCCGTGAACAGCAACTCTACAAAATCCCTGGTCATGGGCCTTTCCAAATCGCGAGACATCAGCACTTGCTCCCAGGGGGTCAGGTGCCTGTATCTTTCGGTTTTCAACTCGGCGATGCGTTTTTCAACCTTGGCAATTTCGTTGCTGAAATCGCAGTTTAATGTGATGGACAGATCTCTAAGTTCTGCCAATTTCGATTCCAGAAGCCGGTAATTGCTCTCAAATTCGAATTTATTCCTGGTCATGGTTGCCTCCTTGGTGAAGGTTTAACAGGCGTACAAGTAGTGAACGCATTTCCAACCGGGGTTGAATGAGGTCCAACATTCCATGCTGCAGCAGGAATTCAGCCCGCTGAAAACCCGGTGGCAATTTTTGGCCTGTAGTCTGCTCGATCACCCGGGGCCCGGTAAAACCGATAAGCGCTCCCGGCTCGCCGATAATCACATCGGCCAGTGAGGCAAAACTTGCAGTAACCCCACCGGTTGTAGGATGGGTGAGAATCGAAATATAAAATGAACCAGCTCCATGCAGGCGGCCAGCCGCAGCGCTGGTTTTGGCCATCTGCATCAGGGACAGCATCCCTTCCTGCATCCGCGCTCCGCCTGAACAACAAAAGATTATAAACGGCAAGGTTTGCTCTGCCGCTCGCTCCATAGCCCGGCATATTTTCTCACCCACCACCGATCCCATACTGCCCATCATAAAACGCCCATCCATGGCCCCAATAGCCACATTATGACCGCCAATAGCAGCAGTGCCGGTAACCACGGCTTCCATCAAAATGGTCTCCTCCCGGGCTTTAGCCAGTTTTTCTGCGTAGTCCGGAAAATCCAGCGGGTTCAGGGATGATAGACCGGCATCCCATTCGGTAAAACTGTTTTCGTCACAGACCCCATAAATCCTCTCCAGGGCTCCCACCGCAAAGTGATGCCCGCAGCGGGGGCAGAAGTCGTTGTTCTGAATTTTTTCAGCTTCTGACAACCATACCGAACAGGCAGGACAAGGAAAATTACCTTCCCGGGTATCGAAGGTTATAGGAGTCTTCTTGACAGCGGACAGATCAATATAGGTTTTCTTAGGTTTAAATGAGGGCTTAAACATCTATTCATCCTTTCGAGACGGCTTTTCCATTCCAAACATCAGCTCAGCACTGCATACCAGGCTATCCTGCACCCGTATCTCACCCTTGAACCACCCGAAGCTCCCCTTGATTTTAATAACCTCGGTATTTATCAGGAGAGTGTCCCCGGGGATGGCCTGGCGTCTTATGCGCACTTTATCGATGCCAGCTAAAAAACCCAGCTGGCCTTGGTAGTTGCCTCCGCCGAACAGTGCGCAGGCACCTACCTGGGCCATTGCCTCAACCATCAGAACTCCTGGGAATATGGGTCGTTCCGGAAAATGACCAGTAAAGAATGGTTCGTTAACGGTTAGATTCTTGATTCCCATGGCTCTTTTTCCCGGCTCAAGTTCCAGGATTCTGTCCACTAATAAGAAAGGATAACGATGGGGCAATACCTTCATTATTTCGTAAATATCCATGTTTTAATCCCCTATGGACGGTACTTGCGAATGACAAGTGCCGCATTATGACCGCCAAAACCCAGTGATTCTGATGCTGCCACTTCGACTGCCACTGACCGGGCTTCACCCCGGACCAGGTTCAGATCACATTCAGGATCCGGTGTCTCCAGGTTGATATTGCTGGGAATAAGGTCATTAGTACAGGCGAGAACCGTGGCGATCAGCTCGATTGCTCCGGCTGAACCCAGCATATGCCCGGTGGCCGATTTTGTCGAAGTGACAGCGAGATGGCTGAGATCGGATCCCATGACCTGCTTCAAAGCCAGGGTCTCAACCGCGTCATTATAGTGGGTGCCGGTACCATGAGCGTTCATGTAATCAAGTTCAGAAGGCTTCACTTCGGCATCGGCTAAAGCTATCCGTAAAGCCCTCGCGGCGCCTTTTCCTTCCGGATCAGGCTGAACTATATGAAATGCATCCGAGCTGCTTCCGTAGCCGATTAACTCGGCATATATTTTTGCTCCGCGTTTTAGGGCATGCTCAAGCTCCTCCAGGATAACTATCCCTGCCCCCTCACCCATCACAAATCCGTCCCGGTCCAGGTCAAAGGGACGACAAGCCTGCTGGGGTGAATCGTTGCGGGTAGAAAGGGCCTTCATAGCGCAGAAACCAGCGATACTCAAGGGTGTTATCGGGGCTTCGGTACCACCGGCTATCATTACCTCTGCAGCTCCGTATCTGATCATATTAAATGCATCCCCGATAGAGTTGGTAGCAGTGGCACAGGCTGTGACCGAGCAGCTACTGGGCCCGCGCGCCCCAAACATGATGGATACGTGTCCGGAAGCCATGTTGGGGATCAGCATGGGGATGAAAAAGGGACTAACACCTCCAGGGCCGCGTTTCTGCAGGACCTGGCATTGTTTCTCAAATATTTCGATACCACCAATGCCTGTACCGATCAATACCCCTACTCGCTCGGAGTTCACTTTTTGCATGTCTAATCCCGTGTCATCCAAGGCCAAACGGGCAGCAGCACAGGCGTACTGGATAAACAGGTCCATGCGCCTGGCTTCGGTACGGGGCATATAATCCTGAGCATTGAAATCCTTGACCTGGGCGGCAATCTTGGTGGGATAATCAGTGGGATCAAAACGATTGATGATATCTACCCCGGTGTGTCCAGCCAGGAGGTTAGCCCAGAAATCCTTAAGATTATGACCAATGGGACAAATAGTACCCATACCACTGATTACTACTCTCCGTGGTTTCAAAACCTCACCTCATATTCAAGTATTCTTGTCAAGATTTCTAGGCGGAGTGTTTTTCGATGTAATCGACGACATCCTTAACGGTTTTCAATTTTTCGGCTACTTCTTCGGGTATTTCGAATTCGAATTCCTCTTCGAGCAGCATAATCATTTCGACTATATCCAGAGAATCGGCTTCCAAGTCCTCTTCAAAGCGGGACTCCATCTGGATATCATCCGGGTTGATGTCTTTAACTTCCACTATGATCTTTTTTACGGTTTCGAATACTGACATTATTAGCCCTCCTCAAATTTTTGATATAAACAATTTATATGGACATACCACCATCGACCCTAATGACCTGGCCATTTATGTAGGCAGCCGCCGGTGATGCAAGGAATGCCACCAGGGCAGCTACGTCTTCAGGTTTGCCCAACCTGCCGGCTGGAATCTGTTCAGCCATTTTTTTGCTTGTTTCCGGGGGAAGGTTTTTGGTCATATCACTTTCAATATAACCGGGTGCCACTGCATTGGCAGTTATCCCCCGCGGTCCGTATTCCTTGGCAACCGAAAACGTGAAACCCAGCAGTCCCGCCTTGGAAGCTGAATAATGGGCTTGCCCGGCATTACCTGCCATTCCCACAACTGAAGAGATGTTGATGATCCTGCCGTACCTCTTCTTCATCATAAACTTTACGGCAGCTTTCGAGCAATAGAATGCCGAGGACAAATTGGTATCAATCAACTCATGCCATTGTTCATCAGTGATGCGGATAAGCAGTTGGTCCCTGTTGATTCCGGCATTATTGACCAGAACCTCAAGGCTCCCGAGTTGCTTAATCGTGGACTCGACCAACTCTGTAGCGCCAACAGACGTGGAGACATCCGCACCTACAATTATACCAGTTCCACCGGCAGCGATGATAGCGTCCAAGACCGCCTGGGCTTCGGCCCGGTTATGTTCTTCATCCATTTTGTCGTAATAGTTCACCGCGACTCTGAATCCATCCCGGGCCAGCTGGGTCACTATGGCTTTACCAATACCCCGGGAACTGCCGGTAACCAGTGCTACAGGCTGACTCATAAACTTTTCACCTTCTCCATCAGTTTTTGCAGGGATCTGTTATTTTCAACATTCCCCAGGACCCGGTTGCGTTCGATCTTTTTAATCAAGCCGCTCAGGCTGGAACCTGGACCGATTTCCACAAAATAGTCAATTTTAGGAAGCATATAGACTATACTCTGTTCCCAGCGAACCGGGGAGTATAGTTGCTCTGCCAGCAAACGAGGTATATCGCTGAGACTATTTTCCAACGCGTTTACGTTGGAGACTATGCCCGAAAGCCTCGGCGCCTGGAATTCAATCCCGGCAATCTCCTGGGCCAGCACCTGGGAGCATTCCCGCATGAGTGGGCTGTGTGAAGGCACTGAAATAGCCAGCAACATGGTTTTCGCACCTTGTTGCTTCATAAGTTCTGCCGCCTTTTCTACCGCCTCCTTCTCCCCCGAAATCACATATTGTCCGGGGCAGTTGTAGTTGGCCAGGGTTACAATGCCATCCACTTCCCTGCATGCGCTCTCCACTGCCTGGCTGTCCAGGCCTATTATGGCTGCCATAGCCCCCTTGCCCAGTGGAACGGCTCGCTGCATCAGTTCAGCCCGCTTAATAACCAAGGGAAGAGCCTGTTCCAGGGTCAAAACACCTGCGGCAACCAGGGCTGTGTATTCACCCAAACTCAATCCGCTCACCAGCTCCGCCACCAGCCCATGCTCGCGGGCTACAGCCAGGCATGCCAGGCTGGTAACCAGGATTGCTGGTTGGGCAAATTGGGTCTGATCTAGCTTCTCCTGGGGTCCTTCAAAACACAGTGAACTCAATTCATAGCCACAGATATCATCTGCGGCTTCGTAAATCTGCCGGGCAGCAGGGAAGCTCTGGGCCAGCTCTTTTCCCATCCCCGCGTACTGGGATCCTTGTCCAGGAAATACAAAGGCCAGTCTCAACACGACATACCTCCCAGTTTATGTAATATCTCTATGGCTTCGGCCATGATCTCATGAACGATTTGAGCTGCCGGCTGGATTTTTTTGACCAGTCCGGAAATTTGTCCTGCCATAATGCTGCCCTGTTCCATATCCCCTTGCACCACAGCCAGTGGGTAACGGCCAGTTCCGAGTCTCATCAGGGTGTCTTGGTCGGCCCCGCTATTCTCTGCTTTCAAATATTCCCTCGTGAACGCATTCTGTATAGCCCTGACCGGATGGCCGGTGGTTGAACCGCAAATAACCGTACCGCGGTCCCGGGTCTTGATGACCTTTTCCTGATAGGCCATATGAACATTGGCTTCTTCAGCACAGATGAAGCGGGTCCCCAGCTGGGCTCCCTTTGCTCCCAGGGCAAAAGCTGCCGCCACCCCGCGTCCATCAGCTATTCCTCCTGCAGCTATAACCGGGATGCTGACCTCGTCCACTACCATTGGCACTATGCACATAGTGGTCATTTCCCCCACATGTCCGCCTGACTCCATCCCTTCTACAACCAGCGCATCAGCACCCAGCCTTTCCAGCCGCTTGGCCAGAGCCACCGCCGCAACCACCGGCACCACTTTGATCCCGGCTTCTTTGAAGGTAGCCATGAAAGGTCCAGGATTCCCAGCGCCGGTCGTGACCACTGGGATTTTTTCCCGCAGGACCACTTCCAGGTTTTCTCGCAGGTAAGGCGATGTCAGGACCAGGTTGACGGCAAAATTTTTCTCCGTAATTTCCCGGGCAATCCTTATTTCCTCCTCCAGCCAGCTGGCTGGAGAATTGCCGCTGCCGATAGTACCCATTCCGCCGGCATCCGACACCGCCGCAGCCAATCGCCCTCCAGCAATATATGCCATGGCCCCTTGGATTATCGGGTAATCAATCCCAAAAATATCGCATATAGCGGTGTGTACGCGCATCTAATCCCTCCCCCACCGCAGAACTGCTCCGCCATAGGTCAGGCCGGTGCCAAATGCCACCATCAGGATGTTGGCTCCGGTCTTCAGTGGGTATTTTTCCAGATATTGGGCCAAAGCCACCGGGATGGAACCAGCTGAAATATTTCCGCAGTGATCCAGGTTTATGGCCACCTTTTCAGGAGGCAGCTTCATCCGCCGCATGGCACTCTGGATGATCCTTAAGTTTGCCTGATGCGGTACAAACAGATCGATATCATCATATGTCAGACCAGCTTTTTCCAGCAACTCCTGGCTGACCTCGGCCACTATCTTGGTAGCGAACTTGAATATCTCGTTTCCATTCATCCTGAGGTAATGCAGCCGCTTCTCGACAGTTTCGTGAGTGGCTGGCAGGGCTGAACCTCCAGCCGGCATGTAGAGAAGCGGCCCCCCGGTTCCGTCAGCCCCTATTTTGGTGCTGAGTATCCCGCAATTCCCTTCAGATTTGCCGAATACCATGGCTCCAGCCCCGTCCCCAAAGAGGATACAGGTATTACGATCGGTGTAGTCGATGACACTGGAAACCACATCACACCCGACCACCAGGATGTAATTATACTCGGGAGAAAGCAGGAATTTCTCGGCAACCGTCATGGCATAGACGAAGCCGGTACAGCCTGCAGCCAGGTCAAATGCAGCTGCATTCTTGGCACCCAGCAGGGCTTGCAATATGCATGCGGTAGAGGGGAAGGGCATGTCCGGGGAAGCAGTTGCCACTATAATGAGGTCAAGTTGCAGCGGATCTATTTTAGCATCCTGGAGTGCCCTACGCGCCGCTTCCACTGAAAGGTCGGAATTCTTTTCGCCAGGACTGACGATGTGGCGTTCCCTGATCCCAGTCCTTTCGACTATCCATTGGTCAGAGGTTTCAACCATTTTTTCCAACTCTTGATTGGTAAGGATTCTTTCTGGCAGGTAGTAACCGAGTCCCAGAGCTTGTGTTCGCATAGACATGATTACCTTTCTGTAAATTTGCCGGTTTATTCGACAGAATGCAGTCCTTTTGTCGATTAGTTGAATCTGTTGAATGCTTGGGATAAGTTTATACAGTGTATTCTATATTGTCAACAAAACCGCAATTGTACACATAAATCATACTTTTTTGTGGTATAATTCATTCGTTAAAATAGCATAATGCGAACGAGTAGACAAGAGCATCATAGAAAGATCGATGATGATTAAAGCTGGATGGGTAAATAGTCTAAGTACGGCTTTCGCTGGGCTCGACTTAATCTGGCTCATCAGGCAGATTGCGAGGAGATGGAAATGGAAATCAACATCAAACACATAAGGCCTTTAAAGATCGGGGATTTGGCAGCCCGGATCCCCATCGTTCAAGGCGGAATGGGCGTAGGAATCTCACTGTCAGGCTTGGCTGCGGCTGTGGCCAACGAGGGTGGTGTGGGGGTCATAGCTGCAGCTGGTATGGGTCTCTTGGAAGCGGACGGTTTCACCAATTACCTGGAAGCCAGCAAGAGGAGGCTGCGCCAGGAAATTCAGAAGGCGCGCCAACTCAGCCAGGGTATAATTGGTGTCAATATCATGGTGGCGCTTTCCAATTACGCGGATATGGTCACCACTTCCCTGGAAGAAGGAATCGACATCATCTTTTCTGGAGCCGGCCTGCCCCTCAATCTGCCACAGTTCTTGAAGGATCATCATCGCACCAAATTGGTGCCCATTGTATCATCGGGCCGCGCAGCCGCTTTAATAGCTAAGCGATGGCTGGAAAGATATAATTATTTGCCGGATGCTTTTGTGGTTGAAGGTCCCAAGGCCGGCGGGCACTTGGGCTTCCGTCCTCAGGATATCGACGATCCAAAATATTCTCTGGAGAATCTGGTACCTGAGGTTATAGCCGATCTCAAACCCTTTGAGGCAAAAAGCAATAAGCCCATCCCGGTTATTGCGGCCGGCGGTATTTTCAGCGGTGCCGACATATTCAAGTTCATCTCCTTGGGTGCGGCTGGAGTGCAGATGGCAACTCGTTTTGTTACCACCCATGAATGTGATGCATCCGTCAAGTTCAAGGAAGCTTATGTAACTTCTTCGCCTGAGGATACAGTCATAATCAAGAGCCCTGTGGGTATGCCGGGGCGGGCCTTACGCAATGAGTTCATCGTCGATGTGGAGAGCGGCAAGAAAAAGCCATTTAAATGCCCTTATCACTGCATTTCTACTTGTGAACTGGAAAAAAGCCCTTATTGCATAGCAGTTGCCCTGATGAATGCTCAAAAGGGTAATCTGCGCCACGCTCTGGAATTCGCCGGTTCGAATGCCTATCGCTGCAAGGAGATAATTTCGGTGAAGGAACTGATGTCCACCCTGGTGGCAGAGTATGAGCAGGCTGCCGAAGAGGCTCTGGCACAGGCATAAATCCAGACTACCTTCTACTGTCCGGATTAGCCGCAGAAGTATCACCGGCGACCTTGAAGGTCGCCGGTTTTTTAATTCTATATGCAGGAATAGCCTGCTTCTTATGTTATTTCCGTTACCTCAATTTCGCTTGCAATATTCCTGCCCAAAGCTACCGTTGCATTACCTACCCTCAGCACAATCGGCCCTCGGAAGGGATGGCGTGACACCACTTCTACTTCTGCTCCCGGGATGATTCCCAGGTCATATAATTTGCGAACCCTCTGGTGACCGCAGGCTATCTTTGCAACCCGGACTTTTCTGCCAGGCTCCACTTTTCCCATAACCATTTTCATCCCTCCTACAACGGCAAGATCTGATTCAAGACCATACCTACAACACATGATGTGCCTAAGCCCAGCCCCAGGATCTTGGCCAGGCTTTTTGCCCCCAATTCCCGCATAGTCATTACCATCATTGGCAGGCAGGGCAGCGACAAGGCGATCATACTGATAGCAATTGTTGCTTCCCTGGGTGTCAAGGCCAGGTTCATTAGGACTATCGGGGCTAAATAACGCTGGAATATAGTTATTAGGACTGCAACAAATGCCTCAGCAGGTATGCCGAAAAGCAACCGGGAAAAGGATTCCATGCCACCAACTTTTTCCAAGAGCCCGGATTCCATCAATGCTCGTATACCTACACTCATCAGCAGTAAAAGGGGCAATATTTCAGTGAAAAATCCTGAAAACCGTATTTTCATCTTGTTCCGCAAGTTGCTGCCTAAAGGTATTCTCAAGGGCGGGAGCTCATATATGAACTCGCTGTCCCTGGGCATAGATCGACTTAGCAGCGAGGCTAAAAGCAACAGGATCACCAACATAGTCAAACCGATAATAGGCAGAGATGCGTCAAAGGCCGCAATCACCGATGCTAAAATCCCAAGAGTCGCCGAGCAGGGAATGACAATGCTGAGCAGGGTAACAATTAGAAATCGCTGGGCTGAGCTAGGCAAAACGCGGGTGGCCACAATCGCCGGAGTCCGGCAGCCGAATCCAAGCGCCAGTGGGATTACCGCCTGTCCTGACACCCCAAACAGACTCCCGACTCTCTCCATGGCTACTGAATAGCGTGGTAAAAGTCCAGTGTCCTCCAGCAAAGCCATGATCAGGCTTACCATCAGCATAGCCGGCATTATGATAGTGAAAGGAATAATCAGCCCTTCTGGCACGGCTTTGGCAAGGATATCGTTTATTACGCCCGGAGGAAGTATTCCTACAATGAGCGTCTCCAACCCGCGTATTACAGGGTCCAGCACCAGGTGCACCGGGCCTTCACTTATTTTGATAAAACCGAGCAGCATCTGAAAAGCCAGGTAGGCCATGATGAGTATGGCCATTGTACCCCATAAGGGATGATCTATTACTGCTTGGATCTTGGCTGCTTTGCCTTTATAACGGCTGTCAATGGGTGATGTCACAGCCCTGGCAATTCGAACAGCTTCTTCGGCCCTCACCATTTCCGCCGGCAGCAGGCAGTCCTCAACCCCGTTTGAGCAGCGGTCACATATCCCCGAGCATAGCATCTGTTGGCCTAGGTTTATCATACAGGGACTGCCAGCGCGGAGCCGTTCACCATGGTTCAAAGCCGGTGAAGCTTCTGGAGCAAGCTGGGTTTGGTGGATCACCTTCCGGTGCAAGTACTCCAAGAATTCCTCCAGGCCTTCCCCGGTAGATGCGGAAAAAGGCAGTACCGGAGTGTCGAGCAAATCGGAAAGGCTTCGGAAATCGATGTTTATCCCCAGGTTCCTCGCCCGGTCCACCTGATTGAGCAAGACCAAAACCGGGTTCCTGCTTTCCAGCAGTTCCAGGGTGAGCACGAGATTTCGCTCCAAATTGCTGGCATCTACAATGTTTACGATCAAGTCGATCTCTTCACCGGTAATTAAGCCTATTTCTGCCTGGTCTTCAGGGCTACCACTGCAAAGCGAATACCTGCCCGGGGTATCATATATATTCAGTTCATGCTGCCCTATCTGCAGGCTGGCCCGGCTTATCTCCAGCGAAGTCCCCGGGTAGTTGGAGACTATCAGCTGACTTCCGGTCAGCCGGTTCAAAACCGCGCTTTTACCTACATTGGGATTACCTATTACGGCTATATTTTTCATATCCTGGCAAGCCTCTTATCCATAAGATATTGATAATCATTATCGTTATCGTGGCAAAAATTTTATTTGTTGTGCTTTTTACATTCGGCGCAATAAGCAAGTATTTTGAGCTGATGATTAATAATATGAAACCCTTCTTGTTCTAGTTGTTGTTCCAGGTTATCAAGCAAGCGTTCTTCAAGTTCGAAAATTTTACCGCAGCTTACGCAGAGAATATGGTGGTGCTGGTGCAGATCGGCATCAGCCAATTCGTAGCGATATTTGCCTTCATTGAACTCGGTTTTATACAAGACTCCCATAGATGCCAGCCTGTCCAGAGTTCGGTATACCGTAGCAATACCAAGATTCGGGGCCTTCTCCCGGGCAGCCGTCAGTACCTCTTCAGCCGACAAATGGGAACCCTTTTGCTCATACATCACCTTGACCACTGCCTGGCGTTGGCGGGTCAAGCGGTATTCAGCTTTCTCCAGTTTGTCCAATAATTTAGGATCCAATTTCCTCTTCTCCTCAATAATGATAATCATTATCATAATAGTAAGCTATCTTTTCGAATTCGGCAACCTTTTTCGTTCCAAAGCAGGCATCGGCAGGATACTGACGTAAATCAAATACCCTTGCCTTCGCTTGCAAAGGGATCAATGACTCTTGCCTCACCCTAAAACCTTTTTATTTGCGCAGGTCCTCGAGTACAGCACCGGCACGAAGTTGTTGCAAATAAGTACCGAAGGCATCTCCTTTTTTCTCGGCCAGCAACTGATCCATCAACTGAGCCTTTACCTCATCAAAGCTTCTTTGGCTGGCCTTCTCTTTCTGGCCGGCTTTAATGATATGATAGCCAAACTGACTCTTTACAGGATTGGGGCTCAATTCCCCTGGCTGCAGCGCCAGGGCTGCCTGCTTGAATTCGGGCACGAAATTTGTGCTTTCATTGACTGTCCCCACGTCTCCGCCTTGGTCTTTACTACCGGGATCCTTTGAATACTGGGCGGCCAAAGCCGCGAAATCCGCTCCCTGTATAATTTTGCTGATTATTTCCCGGGCCTGCTGATCGGTGTCTACTAAAATGTGAAATATTTTGACTCCCCCTGGATCACTGAACAAAGCCTGGTTTTCCTGGTAATATGCCTTAGCTTCTGCTACACTGACAGTCAAATCTACCGTGATCTTTTCCTCTAGAAGCTGATATAACTGGGAAATCTCGATTTCAGCACGGAGGTCTGTTTCGCTTATCTGCAGTTTGTCCAGGATCTTTTGGAATCCATCCGCTTGGCCTGCATTTTGGGTCTGTTTGAACGTTTCCAGGGTAGTCTCCGCGTCCTGCGGATTCACTTGCAGCCCCCGTTTGGCAGCTTCCTGGCGCACCAGGGCCTTGGTAAGGACCTCTTCAAACGCCCGCTCCCTGATCCTTGCTATCGTCTCCTGGTCTTTGGTTTCATCCAGGGCCACCCCCAGTTGGTTTTCATAATTCGCTTTTAGGATTGTATATTGCTGATCAAGCGCCTTTTGATTTATCCTGACTCCATTGATAACGGCAATATCAGGGGTTGGTTGTTCTTTGGCGCCGCATCCCGCTGCAGCTATACAGATCAAAATTACGATTATAGATCCAGTCAATTTCTTCAAGACCATTCTCCTCTTTCGCATTATTAAGCCCTGCTATGCAATAACAACGGCGCCTGCACTGCATTCTCGCTGGCAGCTGCCGCCTCATGTTTCCTGGCATTACTTCTTGCTCAAACGGGCCTTGGCTTCATCGAACCTCTTTTGTTCTTCATCTGTTTCGATTACTAAGGGAGGAATCGACGTAGGCCGGCCGTTGCGGTCCAGGGCTACCATTACGAAATAACCTTCCATGGCTGGTTTTATATCTCCCCGGCTTAGGTTTTCAACATTGACGGTCACATATATCTCCATTGAAGTTCGTCCGGTGTAGATCAGTTCAGCATCGCAGATAACCAGATCCCCTACCAGGATAGGCTCCTTGAAAAACAGTTTATCCACGCTCACTGTGACAGTATTTCCCAGGCAATGGCGCGTAGCAACTACTCCTGCGGCTGTATCCATCAATTTCATCAGTTCACCGCCATGCATATTGCCGGCGGAATTGGCATGGTAGGGCAGGACCACCTGTGCCATGGTAATATGAGTTTCTTTAGCGGTTTTCCCTTTCAACCCCTTAGCCTCCCTTTTCCCCTGAATCAAGTCACTTGTCAGTTTGATGTTGTCAAGTCAAGGTGAGCAGTCAAAACACCGATAACCTCTAAAAAGCATATTTCGTGACTGCCCTCCCCACTTCCTGCTCTGACACGCAAAACAACAAAGGAGTCCTCCGACGGAGAACTCCCCTTGCTGACCTGTCAAGTATGAGAATATTCTATTGATTTATACAGCACCCTGGGCAGCCATGGCTTCAGCTACCTTCAGGAATCCAGCGATGTTGGCCCCTGCTACCAGGTTGTCGCCGAATCCATATTCCTTGGCAGCTTCACTGGACTTCTTGTAGATGTTGACCATGATGTCTTTCAGTTTGGCGTCAACTTCTTCGAATGTCCAGGCATATCTCATGCTGTTCTGGGACATCTCCAGGGCAGATACGGCCACGCCTCCGGCGTTGGCTGCTTTGGCGGGAGCAAAAAGGACTCCAGCTTTATGGAATACTTCAACTGCCTCAGGGGTGGAAGGCATATTGGCACCTTCACCCACTGCGATGCAGCCATTGGCCACCAGGGTTTTTGCTGCCTGTTCATCCAGTTCGTTCTGGGTAGCACTTGGCAGAGCGATGTCACAAGGCACGGTCCAGATACCGTCGCCCTCGAAATATTTGGCAGTTCCGCACTCTGTACAGTAATCACTGCAGCGTTTCCGCTCAACTTCCTTGATCTTCTTGATGAGATCCAGATCGACCCCGGCTTCGTCTACGAAATAGCCGTTGGAATCGCTCATGGCAATCACTGTGGCTCCCAGTTCCTTTGCCTTCTGCGCCGCATAGATAGCCACGTTGCCGGATCCGGAAATGACCACCTTCTTGCCAGCGAAGGACTGTCCCTTGGCCTTCAGCATTTCATCAACGAAATAAACCAATCCGTATCCGGTAGCTTCGGTCCTGGCCAGGCTGCCGCCCCAGGTGAGGCCTTTGCCGGTCAGAACCCCCTCATATAGTTTGGTGATCCGTTTGTACTGACCATACATGAAACCGATCTCACGTCCACCCACTCCGATATCACCGGCCGGAACATCCACGTCTGCCCCGATATGCCGGTACAATTCGGTCATGAAACTCTGGCAGAACCTCATGATTTCATTGTCCGACTTCCCCTTGGGATCGAAATCGCTGCCGCCTTTGCCGCCGCCAATTGGAAGGCCGGTCAAGGAATTCTTGAAGATCTGTTCAAAACCCAGGAATTTGATGATAGAAATATTGACCGAAGGATGCAGTCTCAATCCGCCTTTGTATGGACCGATAGCGCTGTTGAACTGGATTCTGAAACCGCGGTTCACCTGAACTCTGCCGTTATCATCTAACCAGGGCACTCTGAAAATGATCTGGCGTTCGGGTTCCACGATTCTCTCCAGAACCCCAGCCCGGGCAAATTCAGGATGTCTTTCCACAACGGGTACCAGTGATTCGAGCACCTCTGTCACTGCCTGCAAAAATTCAGGTTCATGGGCATTTCTCTGCATGACTTTTTCCAATACACTGCTGGTATAAGACATTGCTTTTCTTCCTCCTTCGGAATATTAATTATGAATTTGTAAGGCTCGCCTTCAGCTCTCCCAAATTATAAATATAATACTCCCAAAGTTAAATAGATTTTGCCCAGATATATTGTATGCATTCTGACTGCAAACATCTGAGCAATGTCTTACCCATTTTCTGCGGTTCTAGACTTGCTCCGGCTGACAAAATTTGAGTATGGCCGGGTCGCTGAATAGATTAGGACCGAAAATGTCTCCATCCGCCGGCCAAACCAGTCTGGCCAGTCCATCCGGAAAGTCGAATCCCTTCTGGAACTGGACCGGCTGTGACCAGCGTAAGTCATTTGCTATCTTTTCCCCTAGCCTGTGCATATCCTGGCTGCCAGGACTCAGCGTCTTGATCAGTTGCCCGAGGATCTGCAGGTTGTCCTTCCCAGCTGGAGGGGAAACAGCTGGCAGCAATAAGGTTTTGACGTTGTCCGCACTCAGGTAGGATCCTGATGTTTCCAGGGGACTGGAAGCAGGCAGAACCACATCGGCTAGCTCGGATGTAGCGGTCATAAAAGGGCTGAGGACCACAAGGAAATCAAGCTCAGACAGGGCTTTGGCCTCAATGGCTCCACTGCCAACAGGATCCTCACCCAGAATCAAAACCTGTTTGATCCTATGAGTCTTGATCATGTCAGTCAATTGTCGGCCATCACCACGGAAACCGGCCTGCCAAAGGCCGTTGGCATTTCCGCCGGCACTTACCACTACGATCCCGCTGCGGGGCGATCCAATCCTTCCGTTGATCAGGGCGAGATCAGCCAGCAACTGTACTGCTCGGTCGGAGACGGTGAATCCATCGACCAAGATCATGGCCTTCCGGCTCTGACCATACAGTGCCGATATCTTTAAAGCTTCCTCACCCGGGACCAGCCGGATTAAGTTTTCCGCCATGCTTTCATATCCGACAGTGCGTTTTGCAATATAATGCTTATCTGTATAATTGTTGGCAACTGAAGCAGCCAGGATCTCTTTCAAAAAAGCCGTACTGTTATCCGGGCATACCTGCAGGGAGGCAATGTCATCAACCAAACTGCTCTGCGCGCTTATGATGATCAGTTTCGCTCCGCACTGCACCGCATTTCTGATTTTCACAGTCATGACCTGATTTTCATTGAACGAACCCACCATAAGGATCAAATCAGTCGCTTCCGCTTCCAGGAGACGATTAGTCGATAGATTCGCACCGAATACTTCCTGTAGTCCCCGCCCGGCATTGGGGGTAAAACTCCCTAATTTGTTTGTTCCCAGCAGGTCTCTGCCCAGATATGCTGCCAGGCTGGCCTCTTCAACTGTCAGCCCTGGTGCGGCCATGACAGCTACTGCATCACTACCATACTGGCTCTTCAAGGCTAGGGATTTCTTGGCAACATGGGTCAAGGCTTCTTCCCAAGTGGTCTCCTGCAGGACCCCGTTTACCCTAATAAGAGGCTTGCGCAACCTATCCTGGTTGAAACTGCCAAAACCGAACCTGCCCTTGGCACATAAGATCTGGCCAACCGGAGGCACAATTCGCTGCACCAATTCACCCCCGCTGGAAGCTATCTGGTGGCAGCCTATCCCACAGAAAGAACATCCGCCGGATGTTTCCCGGGTCTGCATGGGTATATTCTTCTGGTAAGGGTATTTTTCTAGAAGCGCACCCGTAGGGCAGACTGCCACACACTGACCGCAGCTGATACAGGCGCTGTCCCTTAGAGGCAAGCCGAATTCAGGTTTGACCAGGGTATCGAATCCCCGGTTTACCAAACCTAGGGCATTTATCCCCATTAGCTCGTCACAGATTCTTACACATAATCCGCACAGAATGCACTTGCCGGCATCCCTCTCAATGAATGGATGCCAATCGGGCTCCATTTGTTGGTGCTTCTCGCCCTGCAGGTATTCGGGACTGACCCGGTACTGGTTGGCATAATTTATTAGTTTGCATTCGAAATAATCACGACATCCGCACTCCAGGCAGCGGCTGGCTTCCTGGTGCGCCGCTTCCGCTGACATGCGCCCCGATATTTCTTGGAAGTTGTCCCGCCGTACAGCCGGATCCTGGACCGGAATCGATACCCTGTCCTGGAGCGCGATCGTGCTGAATGACTCCGCGGTCAAGTCTCGCCTTTCCACCAGGTAACTGCCTTCATAAGGCTTGATTAGTCCTTCAAGGTACCCCAACATTACATCGGCTGCTTTCTTGCCTTGTGCAATGGCCTCGATGGCGATTCCCGGGCCCGTAACGGCATCACCACCAGCAAATACTCCGGGTAGGTTGGTCATGAATGTGTTGTCATCTATGCCGATGGTATACCAGCGGCTGGTCTTAATCTCAGCAAAATGGCTGAGATCAACTTGCTGGCCGATAGCTGCTATTATGTTGTCTACTTCGATGGTCTCCAGTGCACCCGGGATGGGGATCGGTTTGCGCCGTCCCGAAGCATCCGGTTCACCCAACTGCATCTTCTGCATACGGATGGCCGCCACCTTTCCATCTCCGGCAATTATTTCATCCGGCGCCAGCAGGTATCTGAATTCGACCCCTTCTTCGGCAGCTTCGTGTATCTCCAAATCCTCTGCCGGCATCTCTTCCCTGGTTCTGCGATACAAAACCAGAGTCTGTTTGGCTCCCAGTCTAACCGCGGTGCGGGCAGCATCCATAGCCGTGTTGCCACCGCCAATCACGGCTACCCTGTCCCCTATTTCCACTTTGCCATTCAAGGCCGCTTCTCGCAGGAAGTCAATACCACCCACCACTCCAGGCAGGTCCTCCCCGGCACATCCCAGGCGCGAGGATTTCCAGGCTCCAATCCCCAGAAATACCGCTTGGTTTTGGCTTCTTAGGTAGTCCAGGCTGATGTCCTGGTTTATTTTAGTGTTGACAATGATTTTGACTCCCATGGCCCTGATAATATCTATTTCTTGATCCAAGATCCGCTTGGGCAGCCGATACTCGGGAATCCCATAACGCAGCATGCCACCTGGCTCCGGCATAGCCTCATAAACGATCACTTCGTGTCCGGCTTGGGCCAGGTAATAAGCTGCGGTCAGACCGGCTGGTCCTGAGCCGACTATGGCCGCTTTTTTCCCTGTGGGGGCATTGATAGCCGGTATAAAAGGGTTCTTTTTCGCCAGGTCGCTTTCTGCTGCAAATAATTTCAAAGCCGCGATAGCTATGGGCGCTTCTACTAGCTGGCGACGGCAAGCTGCCTCGCAAGGGTGAGGGCAAACCATACCGATACAGGCGGGCAGAGGGATTTTCTCTTTGATCAGTTTCAGGGATTCAGTATAGTCTCCGTTGGCTATTAAACCTACATATCCCTGGCAGTCGGTTTGGGCCGGGCAGGCCAGCACACATGGAGGGCGACAGTCACCGCTATGGTCTGACAGCAATAGTTCCAGGGTAGTCCTGCGGGATGCCACCACCCGCTCTGAAGCCGTAGCAATTATCATCCCCGGATTTATCTCAGTGGCACAGGCACGGGCCAGCCGCCCGGCTCCCTCTATTTCCACCACACATAATCCGCATGCACCGTAGGTCTTGACCCTCTCATCATGGCATAGGGTAGGGATTTCTATACCATTCGCGCGGGCTGCTTCTAAAATCGTTTGCCCGACATGACCTTTAACTTCTATCCCGTCGATATTCAAATTGATCATGGTCACTTGCACCCCTCCCTTACTCTACTATTACCGCACTGAATTTGGCTGGACAGACTTCCAAACACGTGCCGCATTTTATGCATTTAGCAGGGTCGATGACATGGGCTTTCTTCTTTTCCCCGGTTATGCAATCTACCGGGCATTTTTTGACACATAGGGTGCAGCCCTTGCATTTTTCGGGATCGATATAGTATTGGATCAAGGCCTTGCATTGATGTGCCGGGCATTTCTTTTCATTAATATGAGCTTCGTATTCATGCCGGAAGTATTTGATAGTGGTCGCCACCGGATTGGGGGCTCCCTGGCCCAATCCGCACAGTGAACCCTCCTTTATCTGGTTGCCCAGTGATAGCAGGAGTTCAATGTCCCCCGTTTGGCCTTCTCCTGCGCAAAGCCTCTCCAGGATCTCCAGCATGCGTTTGGTCCCGATACGGCATTGGACACATTTGCCGCAGGACTCACTTTGGGTGAATTTCAGGAAATATCTGGCTAAGTCCACCATGCACGTGGTTGCGTCCACTACGACCATCCCTCCGGATCCCATGAAAGCACCAGTTGCCATTATGGATTTGTAGTCCACCGGGGTATCCACCAGGGAAGCCGGTATACAACCTCCGGAAGGTCCTCCCATCTGCACAGCTTTAAATTCCTTATCGTCTTTGATTCCGCCGCCCAAGCCGAAAATGATATCTCGCAGGGTCATACCCATGGGCACCTCTACGAGTCCGCCCCGCTTGATCCTTCCAGCCAGGGCAAATACCTTCGTCCCTTTGCTGTCTTCGGTACCCATGGAGGCAAAGGCTGCACCGCCATGATTCACGATCCAAGGAATATTGGCAAAGGTCTCGACATTATTTATATTGGTGGGTTTATCCCAATAACCGCGCTGGGAGGGAAATGGGGGCTTGAGGCGAGGCATGCCCCTCTCACCTTCCAGTGAAGCTATGAGTGCGGTTTCTTCACCGCAGACAAAGGCACCCGCGCCCTGTTTTACCGATATGTCAAAGGCAAAATCGCTGCCCATTATCTTGCATCCCAGCATGCCCACCTCCCGGGCCTGTTGTATGGCGATTTCCAGTCTCCTGATCGCCAGCGGATATTCAGCCCGTGCATATATGATCCCGGTTTGTGCACCGATGGCGTACCCTGCCACCAGCATTCCCTCCAACACGGAATGGGGATCTCCCTCCAGGACACTGCGATCCATAAAAGCCCCCGGATCACCCTCATCAGCGTTGCAGATCACATATTTTTCCCGGCCCGGCTCTTGCCTGGTTGCGTTCCATTTGAACCAGGTAGGGAAACCAGCTCCGCCTCTCCCCCTCAAACCAGACACCTTGATTTCTTCTATCAATTGCAGAGGCGTCATCTCACTGATCACTTTTTCCAGGGCGCGATAGCCTCCCGCTGCAATATAGTCCCGGATCGATTCCGGATCGATCAACCCGCAGTTGCGCAAGGCTACCCTCACCTGCCCTGCCAGAAAGGCATTTGGACTATCCCCGGTGGCAACAATATATTTGTCCAGGCCACTGCGTTCACATTCGGCGGCAATGATATCCCCGACCATGGCCGGGGTTACATTCCCGTAACTGTGGACAGTACCATCTTCAGCTACTATATCCATTAGGGGCTCATGGTGACACATACCTATGCAACCGGTCTGTTGCAGGTCCCAATCAAGCCCCCGGGAGCGGATTTCGTCCTGGACTGCATCCCAGACCTGCAGACCTCCGGCGGCGATCCCGCAACTACCCAGCCCTATCTTGACGATCATGCCAGAACCCCCTCCCGCTGTTTCTGTTGCTCAAGGGCATAAATTTCTCTGACTATCTGACGGGCTTTATCGGGGGTGAGCGGCCCGTAAGCTCTCCCGTTTATCATCATAACCGGGGCGAGACTGCAGCAACCCAGGCAGGCAGCTTCATTCAATGTAAATATCCCATCTGTGCTGGTCTCTCCCATTTTGATTTTCAGTTCATCACAAAGGGCAGTCTCGATCTTTTCTGCTCCATTCACATGGCAAGCTGTACCCTGGCACAAGAGGATGATATATTTGCCCATAGGTTTAAGCCGGAACTGAGCATAAAAAGTGGCAACCCCATATATTTTGGCCCTTTTAACCCCCAAATGGTCAGCAATGTGCTGCAGGACTTGTAAAGGCAGATACCCGTATACATCCTGGGCTTTCTGCAAAACGGTTATCAAGCTGCCATCGATCCCGCGGTATTTTTCAACCACTTCGTCGATGAGCCGCAGGTCGATACCAGTGTTCGCGGCTTGTATTTTTGCACCATTTTCACCCTGGCAAGCGCAGGTCATCGATTACACCTCTTTCCCGATTCTTGGAACTTTCTTTCGGTGGTTTTTGCTGCTGGTGCGGTTCTCTGGCAGCGCGTTAAAATCATGTTCCAACCGAAAGATGATTTTTATTTTTATGTTTCCTCCGCCGATTGTAAAGCTGAATCATAAAGGTATGTTGTATACATCAAAACGGAAAATTCAGCCAGAGGCAGGTTAATCCTGGAAGCCTTTTTCCAGGCTGTTCTGAAGGATTTGCTGGATATCGGTGAACATCTGCACGAATTTGCCCTCAGCTTCGAAAAACTGAGCTATTTGTTTATTTAGGTTCAATTTGGCAAATTGAATGGGCAGATCATTGACCAAATTCAGGTCAGGCTCATGGCCCATCATGCTGGCTTGGTTTACCCGCATCTGTTGAGCCCTGAATTCCTGTACCTTTTTTAGGGCCTCAGGATCCCCGGCCAGTTTTTTCTGGGCCTCTATATAATCCCTGTAGAGCTGGCTTTCCTCAAGGGCACGGGCAAGTTCATGGGCCTTATCGTATGGGTTGGCCTTCGTCATATCAGTATATCCCCTTCCAATTTATATTAGTCACGCAGTTATGAATCCCTGGAACACAGCCACCAGGAAGATGGTATAGAATAAACCGCAAAGCAGCAACATGCCTGCACTGACATGCTTTGTCCGGGTCAGCTGCAGGTACAGCAGGGAAGATGATGCCACAGTCAACATGGCTGAATAAACCGCCCCTGCGTTCAGCTGCCAATCGGTAAGCAATATGCCGATTGCCGGGATAAGCGAGCCCTGGAAAACCATGGCCCCGGTTATGTTACCCAAAGCCAGGGTGTCTTTCTCTCTCGATATCCAGATGACACTATTGAATTTTTCCGGCAGTTCAGTGGCGATTGGTGTAATGATGATGGCCAGGACAAAGGCTGGCACTCCGTAGCTGAGTGCAACCGCTCTGACGGAATCAACAAATAAGTCGGCTCCAATAATTATCAAGACCAATGCCGACAAAACCTGGGCGACTACCCGCGCTGCGGGAGGATCCTGGCAGTGGCGCGCAAAATAACAGGCAGGTATTTCGCTCTCCGACTCAATGTCACGCTCCTGGCTCAGCATAGTACGCACATACCACACGTAGGCCAAAATCAAGCCTATGCTTGTCAGTATCTGCAGATTACGCATCGCTGGCGGCAAGGTTCCAGCCAGCACAGCAATGGTGAATACTATCATAAAGAATCCCAGATCTCTCGACATGCTCGAATAATCAGCGAATACTTTGCTGCCATGGGTGCGTCGTTTCTTGAACACTATTACAGCCAGACCGGTGACAAACATGGCCAGGGTAGAAAGCATCAACGGAGCTCCCAGTATAGCGCCAAGCCCGATTTCTTTCCCAGTGGAATCCGACCCGAATAGAATGGCTATAATAGGGATGATCGTTTCCGGAAGGGCGGTCCCTACTGCAGCCAGGACACTTCCCACCGCTCCTTCCGATAGGTTGAATAATTTCCCCAGCCATTCAACTCCATTGACGAATAACTCGGCTCCTGCCAGGATAATGCCCAGGCTTATTGCCAGGAATATGATATCTATCATTTGACGGCCTTACTCCTTGTTGTTAATAGTCCAGCGGGGTTACCAATTGCTGGTGCCGCTGGAACCTGACCAGATAGTGGTACCCGGCTTTCCGGGCAGCCATGTAGGCTGCTTCCAGTCCTGACCCTACCTGTTCAGGCTGGTGAGCATCCGAACCAATAGTAATTGGAATATCGTAATCAAACATCCTCTGGATGATGTCCCCGGCTGGATATATCTCTTGAACGTCTTTTCTCAATCCGGCACTGTTGATCTCAACAGCTATTCCTGCTCGCTGGACGGCCTTCAAAACCGGCTCGAAATAATTTAGGGCTTTGAGCCTGCGGGGGCGATGGCCCCAAATCTTGACCAGATCCAGATGGCCCACAACATCGATACCCGCCCACTGGGACATCTGCAGCAGTATAGATGCATACTGGCCGTAGACATCATCTATTTCCCGATAGCTGAATCCATCCCGGAAATCCGGGTGGTCAAATCCCCATCCCTCTATAAAATGAACCGAACCAATCACGAAATCGAAGTCGGCAGACAAAATCGTCTGTTTTAGTTGTTCTTCCCGGCCCGGAAAATAATCCAATTCTAGTCCTAGTCTAATTTCAATGCCATGGCTTTTCTGGGTTTGGATGCTTCTGAATAGTTCGAGATCCACCATATGCTGAAATTCGTCATGTTCACAAAATCCGATTTCGGCAATACCCATCTGGTAGGCCTGCTCAATATATCTTTCGATTCTTTCCCGTTTGTATTCATGCTCACCGTGTGCAGCCACGTGTGCGTGGTAGTCCACCCGCATCAAGATATACCTCCTTGCCGGGCAGGCTTGCCCCGCCCCGGCTGCCGCAATTCTAGAAATTGATATTGTTTATGAACAGGCTCTGAAAATCTGGTCGGTCAGCCAATTCCACATATTGCACCCGGTCCCGGATGGTATCCGCCAGTTTGCGCTGCTGTTGGCTGAGCAATGCAATAATGGCCCCTTCGGCGGCAGCATTGCCGATGTTCCTAATTTTAACTGCTTCAATGGATGGTATCAAGCCGATCTGCAATATGCTGGCTGGATCCAGGTAGTTGCCAAAAGCCCCAGCCATGTAAACCCTCTCTAACTGCCCGGCTACAACGCCGGCTTGGGCCATCAGTATTTGCACTGCAGTGCGGACTGCAGAACGGGCCAGTTGCAGTTGGCGTATGTCCTCTTGATCCAATACCAGCGCCAAACCGGTTATGGTTTGACCTGCTGGCTGCAGGATAATTTCGCGTCCCCTCTTGCCATAATCAACGGAGATCTTGAGGTGCGGCGATTCAGATATGTTGCCATTGCGGTCCAGATCCTGGTATTGCAGCAGGCAAGCTGCCAGGTCGATCAATCCGGATCCGCATATGCCCCGGGGTGAACCACCGCCGATCACGCGCAATTTAAGCTCACCATCGACCACGGTTACTTTATCTATCGCACCTTGCCCGGCTCTCATCCCGCAACTGATAGCACCACCCTCGAAAGCAGGTCCGGCCGCAGCTGAGGCGGCCCACATTCTGCCCTGGTGACTCAGCACGATTTCTCCGTTAGTGCCTATGTCTAGCAGCAAGTAGGTCTGCTCGGAGGCATAGTCCAGGGTCATGAGACAAGCTGTAGTATCAGCTCCGACAAACCCCCCTAACTGGGGAAGTGTAAACAACTGGGCCAGCGGATTGACCCTGAGACCAAGTTGGCAGGCCTGGGTTTCAAGTGTCTGACTAAATGCTCCTACATAGGGCGCCCGCCCCAGATCCGCTACCCCTAAACCCAGTAACAGGTGGAGCATAACTGGATTCCCAACTGCAGCCACCCGGAAAATTTTGTTCTGGTCTGCCCCGGATTGCTCAAGCATTTCTTCTATCATGCTGTTCAGGTTGTTTATCAAAATCCTTTGCAGCACCGATACCCCATCTGCCTGTTCATTTGCGTAGCTTATGCGGGTGATGATGTCTTCTCCGTAGGTCCTCTGCATATTGCTATGTGATGCCATTGCGCTCACAATACCGGTCTGCATATCCACCAGGGCACCGAACAGGCTGGTAGTGCCTATATCCAGAGCCAAACCATAAACTGCTTCTTTTTGGCGGGTTATATAAGGCACGCTCTTCCCATCCATGATCAGGGCCTGCAGTTCTAATGCTGGTCGGCCCGGGCGGTCCAGCCCGGTCAGCTCATTCAGGTTGGACATGCTGATTTGCAGCTGATAATCGGGCAAGGCGGCCTTAATCCGGTCATAGAGGGGGGTATGGGAATCCTGCAAACGGCCCTCGATGTAAAAATTTCGCGTCGTTACAGGTGTGTCAGTATAATGGACTGGTTGGTATTTCAGCAACTCCTTTTTGCTGGTGCCCTCTTTGGCCCAGAAATCTATGAAAAGAGTGAAATCCCCCTCGATCCCTGCCAGGCACGCCAACCGGTGTCCGGTTTTTATCTCCTCCGGGATCAGGTGGTCCCGCTCTGCTGACGTGAGGGGACTGATGCTCCCTTGCATTCTGAATTTGCACTTGCCGCAGGTCCCCTGGCCACCGCAGGCACCGCCTGTGTCCCAGCCCAGCATTTCCAGGGCCTCCCAGACCGACTTGCCTTTAGGTGTCCACCGGATATGTTCATTGCCGTCCGGATCTATAATGGTTGTCCTGACCTGATCAGCCATCTGTTCACCTCTGTTTCCCCATTTATTTAAGCCCATGCGAGGTCTAGTTAATATTATATGCATTTGCTGTCCACAAAAAAAGGCGGCTTTACGCCGCCTTTAAACCTAGATGCTTATTCGGATTTGGTTTCGGTCATCAACACGAATGCAAAAAATAGGACCCAGGCTAGAGACGCAAGCAATGCAGTTGTTGCGCCGCTCCAATCGCCGGTCTGTTTGATCAGGGTATTTCCCTGGCTATACAGAATATTGAAGAATACTACGCCGATACCAGTAATAATGAATACCCACTTTTTAACCGATCCCGATAATTGAAATTTCTTGGCCCACGAGCAGAATTTCAAAAATATATAAGTGGATAACAGAACCATTATCATCAGTACCCAACCATTGTGAAATAATCCGGTCTCTGTGGTCTCCGCTGCAGCTGAAGCAAATATAGCTAACACTTATTCACCCCCCTTTACAAAAAAATTATATGCCTTAGCCTATTACTATGAACGATGCAAAACAACCAGTGATGCTACCATGCTATTTCAACATACGTTCGATACCCCTCAACTCTAATAGTTATTCTCCAGTACTAAACAAACTCCTGCAAAGTTTTCAATTTTTTTCGGAGAAAACCTGATTTATTTCCTCGCCAGTTCGAGCAGCCCCCCTGGAATTAAGCCTGCAGTTTTTGTATAATGGTAAAGCAAGTAAATCAGACGATCGCGGGCATTTTGCCTGAGGAAAGTCGGAGCTCCGCAGGGCAGGGTGCTGGATAACGTCCAGTAGGGGCGACCCCAAGGAAAGTGCCACAGAAACAAACCGCCAGGAGCTTTCTCCTGGTAAGGGTGGAACGGTGAGGCAAGAGCTCACCAGCAGGCAGGTGACTGCTTGGCTAGGCAAACCCCACCTGGTGCAAGACCGAATAGAGGAGCTATGAAGTGGCCCGCTTCGCTCCCGGGTTAGGTCGCTTGAGGTGCCAGGCAACTGGCATCCTAGATAGATGATTGTCAAATACAGAACTCCGCTTACAGATTTACTTGCACATTGATAAAAAAGGAGGCATACATTGCTGTACGCCTCCTTTTATGTATCACTGCAGAACAAATCTATTTCTTTTTCTTAGCAGCTTTCTTGGCTCCTTTTGCGGGAGCGGCTGCTTTTTTCGGAGCTGCTACAGCTTCTTTGAGGGATTTTCCGGGTTTGAACGCAGGTACTTTGGTAGCCGGTACAGTTATTTCCTGGCCTGTGGCAGGGCTGATCACTTTTCTTTCTTTGCGTGCCCTGACTTCAAAACTACCAAAACCAATGATCTGCACTTTGTCTCCCTTTGCCAATGCGCCTTGTACGGTTCCAACCATTGCTTCCAGTGCTTTGGCAGCGTCCTTCTGTGTGAATCCTGCTTTTTCTGCCAGTGATTTCACAAGTTCCGATTTGTTCACTACAAAATCCTCCCCTTTTGTATTTTTTACCTAAAATCTCTATTCCCCATCAAATCGGCAAATCCTGCAAAAAAAATAAATATTTTCGAATTTTTTTGAATTTTTTTTTGCGCAAAAGCTGATTTTTTGGATATTTACCCTGGATCCTTTTCAGAATTGAATGGCACAGATCAGTTGCCTTCTCACCATAATGCCTATATTTAGGCATTATGTTCCTCAGTCCGAAATTTTCCGGCTTCCTTGGTATCTTAGCCGATGTTCTCCTGGCACAACCGGATCTAAATGATTTTTATGCATTCCGGGGCTAATCTATAAACAAACTCCGCCTCCAGTCCTTCAAGGCCGGCTTCTTCAGCCAGGAGTCCGCATAAATATTCGCAGACTATCTGTTCAGTTCCCTGGTGCCCTGCATCGATAACAGCAAGTCCCAGATCCAGAGCTTGCCTGGCTTCATGGTATTTCAGATCTCCGGTTACCAAGACCTGGCATCCCCGGGCATAAGCCCGGTCGATGAAACTGGCTCCGGATCCGCCTACCACCGCAACCTTTTGGGCTATCTTGTTTAGATCGCCTGCCACACGCAAGTAGGCAACCCCCAGGTGTTGTTTTACCTGATTACAAAAATCAGCCAAACTCATAGCCGATTCCAGCCTCCCTTCCCTGCCCAGGCTATATACCCGGCCGGGATTTGACAAAGCATAGAGATCGTAAGCTACTTCTTCATAGGGATGCGCGTCCAGCATTGACTGCAGGGCCTGAGGCACAACTCCTGATGGAATTATCGTTTCCAGCCTGAATTCTTCGGTTTCCTCCAGCATTCCAGCCTGGCCGATGAAGGGTGAGGCGCCAGCTAAAGGACGGAAAGTGCCGATTCCCCTGGTCCTGAAACTGCAGTCACTGTATTTGCCTATGTGGCCAGCTCCATTATCCAGCAGGGCCTGGCGCACCTGAGCCTCCTGTTCAGCTGGCACATAGACCACCAGTTTAAATAAGTTCTCCTGTCTTCCTGAATCCAGAGGTTTGATTTCAAGTAAACCCAATTTTTCAGCTAGAAACTGGCTAAGTCCCTTTTCACCCGCATCCAGGTTAGTGTGGGCCGAATACACGGTAATTCCCGCTTCGATCAGCTCTTTTACCACTGCGCCCATGGCGGTGTCCAGGTTTATGGTTCTTAGGCCTTTAAAAATTAAGGGATGGTGGGTTATAATCATGTCGGCTTTTTGAGCCCGCGCGTAGTCTAGCACTTCACGGTCTAGATCCAGGGCAACCAATACCCTGGTGGCAGGCGCACTCAAAGATCCTATCTGTAAGCCCGGATTATCCCAGGCTTCGGCCAGACTAACGGGGAACAACTTCTCCATTAGCCGGGTGATGTCACTTATCCTGGCTTGCATGCCAAATCGCCTCCAGTCTTTGGATTTTATCATGTAATATCTCGGCCTGGCACCGGTTTCCCGCTTGAGTTGATGCTCTTAGCCTTGATTCGGCCCTTAGCCAGGCCTGTAATATTCTCGCAATATATCGGCGTTTGATCTCAGTTTCGGCTTGCAGGATGCGGGAGCCCACGATCATTTCAATATCACTCAGCTGATAGGGCTGCCTGCCGGGATGACTGGTCAGCACCAAATACAGGCGCCCTCTCTCCTCCACCACTGTTTCCGAGACTATGTGCCATCCCTGATCAGCCAGAGCCTGGCGAAGCACTGCGGGTTTGCTCATGGGTTGAAAAACGTATTTGCGAAAACTAGACGCTTTCTCCCAATCTGCTGCGAGTATGCCCGCCAGGGTGTCACCCCCCAGCCCGGCCAGGATGACATTATCTACCTCCCCCGGTGCCAGCACCTGCAGTCCGTCGCCCTGCCTGACCTCTATCCTGGACTGCAATCCATTGGCAGCAACTGCACGGAGAGCCTGCTCCAGAGGACCTGCGCCCAGTTCCCCGGCAATAATCCGAGGAGCTATATTGTTTTGGACCAGATAGATGGGCAACTGAGCATGATCAGCTCCTATGTCTGCTGCTGTCTCGCCCGGGGTTATAAATGCTGCAATAGCCGCTAGTCTTGGTGTTAGTTCGCACATAAATCAACCTTCTAATCTCATAGGTAAGGAAAAACCCGGATACCTTTGAAAGATACCCGGGATCCGAAATCAAGCAATGCCGGCCTAAATTCAAACTGTCGGCAGGGTTTGCAAGCTGTCCTGAATTTCCTCGTCACTGGGGACCACATCTTCCAGTTGCCCGGAAAGATAATTATCATATGCGTTGAGATCAAGGTGGCCATGTCCGCTGAGATTGAAGACAATGGACCGGGATACACCCTCTTCTTTGGCTTTGAGAGCTTCATCGATCGCCGCCCTGATCGCATGGGCGGATTCAGGTGCCGGTACGATCCCTTCGCTCTGGGCGAAAAGCATCGCCGCCTCGAACACACCTTTTTGCATAACTGCAGTAGCCTCCAGCAACCCATCATGATAGAGCTGGCTGATCAGGGGCGATTCTCCATGATAGCGCAGACCACCGGCATGGATCCCGGCTGGAGTAAAATCGTGTCCCAGGGTATACATCTTGAGCAGCGGTGTAAATCCAGCCACATCCCCGTAATCATACGTAAATACTCCCCTGGTAAGAGTAGGGCAAGCTGTCGGTTCCACCCCCAGCAAACGCACCTTTCCACCAGCCAGCTTGTCGGGAATAAACGGCAGGGCAATACCTGCAAAATTACTCCCTCCACCGCAGCAACCAATAACTACATCCGGGTAGTCATCAACCATTTCCATCTGCAGCTTGACTTCCTGCCCAATCACAGTCTGATGCAAACACACGTGATTCAAGACACTGCCCAGGGAATAATGGGTGTCATCGCGTTTGGCGGCGTCTTCAACCGCTTCGCTGATAGCTATGGCCAGGGTACCTGGAGTATTGGGATTTTTGGCCAATTCCGCCCGCCCGCTCTCAGTGAGGTTGCTGGGACTAGGGACGCAGTTGGCTCCATAAAGACCCATAACTATTCGCCGATAGGGTTTCTGTTCAAAACTTACCCGCACCATGTACACCATGCACTCCAGGTCGAACCATTTACAAGCCAGAGACAGGGCAGTCCCCCACTGGCCGGCGCCAGTCTCGGTGGTGAGGCGTTTGATCCCTTCCGCCTTGTTGTAAAAAGCCTGCGGAACTGCCGAATTAAGTTTGTGGCTGCCGACCGGGCTGACACCTTCATATTTATAATATATGCGGCAGTTGGTATCCAGAGCTTTTTCCAGGCCCCGCGCCCTGAACAGAGGGGAGGGACGCCACTTCTTATAAATTTCACGTACCTCAGGCGGTATTTCTATGTAGCGCTCGGTTGAAACTTCCTGCCCGATCAAGCCCATTGCGAAAAGAGGTGCCAGGTCAGCCGGGCCTAATGGTTCCTTGGTGCCGGGGTGCAGACCGGGGGCTAAAGGATTGGGCATGTCTGCCTGGACATTATACCAGAATTCGGGAATCTTATCCTCCGGCAGAATGATTTTGGTAAGATCTTCTCTACTCATCTATACTCGCTCCTCTCGTCTTGAAAAATACCATACAAAATGATTTTATCACAGCCAAGTTCAGCCAACAATAGCCTGGTTTGCGATTATCATGGCCGAATGATCTCGATTACGCAAAGGTCTGCAGTATCAGGGGCTGTTCCTCAGGAGGCGCTCCGTCCAGGTGGTAACAGTCTCTGATAGCCTGGCAGGCAGTTTTGCAGCGGGCTTGGTCATTTGCATAGATCCTGGCCAGGGCTTCACCTGCGCTAACCATATTGCCTCGCTTCTTCAGCACTTCGACCCCCACTGCCGGATCGATAGTCTCCCCTATCTTTTCCCGCCCAGCTCCAAGGCGCATGGCTGTTCGGCCCACTTTCTCCGTATCTATAGAAATGACATAGCCGCTTCGTTCTGCCACCACTTCCGCCTTAATAATAGCCTGGGGCAGTCCGTAGCCAGGCTGCTCATAATCCAGTTCTCCTCCTTGGGCCACAACCATTTGTTTGAATTTTGCCAGTCCTGCCCCTGATTGCAGCAATTCCTGGACCAATTGGGCAGCCTGGTCATAACCTGGCCTGACTCCCGCCATCTGCAACATGTGAGCTGTCAAACAGATGCACAATTGCCTTAAATCATCGGGTCCTCCACCTCCAAGCAGGTCAATGGCTTCCTGTACTTCCAGGGCATTGCCTACCATATGCCCCAGTGGCTGGTTCATATCGGTCAGTATGGCTACCACTTGTTTACCAGCACCGCGGCCAATGCGCATCATTGTCTGGGCCAGGTCTGCCGCTTCTCCGGAATCCTTCATGAAGGCGCCATTGCCCACCTTGACGTCCAAGACTATGCCCTGGGCTCCGGCGGCGATTTTTTTACTCATGATACTGGCAGCAATAAGCGGGATACTGTCGATGGTGGCAGTCACATCCCTTAATGCATAAAGCTTCTTGTCGGCTGGAACCAGGTTGCCAGTCTGGGCGACAACTGCCGCCCGGACTTTGTTGACCTGCTCAACCAACTGGCGGTAACTTCTCTCCACCTGAAAGCCCGGAATGGACTCGAACTTGTCGATAGTTCCGCCGGTATGGCCCAGTCCCCGTCCTGACATCTTGGCTACCGGTACACCAGCGGCTGCAGCCAGTGGTACCACAACCAGCGTGGTCTTGTCCCCGACTCCCCCCGAGCTGTGTTTGTCGACTTTGTAACCCTTTATGGCTGACAAATCCATCACATCACCGGAATAAGCCATGTCCAGGGCCAGCCGGTTGGTTTCCTTTTCGCTCATGCCCCGGAAGAACACCGCCATTGCCCAGGCACTGGTCTGGTAATCGGGAATGCTGCCGTCCACAATACCCTTTACCAGGAAATCGATTTCTTCACCGCTTAATTCCTCGCCGTTTCTCTTTTTAAGTATTATGTCCTGGGCATCCATGCTTTATCTCCTTATCAAGGCTAGGAAACTCTGGCCTGCATACATCTTGGCTTCAACACCTAAATAAGCAGCTACAGTCTGGCCCAGATCGGCAAACGACGAGCGGGTACCTATAGCTGTACCAGCTAGGATGTTTTCACCATAGACCAGCACCGGAACCTGTTCCCGGGTATGATCGGTACCGCAGGTAGTGGGGTCACACCCATGGTCCGCAGATATGAAAACCACATCCTCTGGCCCCATAGCGGCAAAAAGCTCGGGGAGCCAGCGATCGAACTCCTCTAGAGCCAGGGCATACCCTTGCACGTCATTGCGATGACCATAGAGCATATCAAAATCAATGAGATTAGCGAAGACCATCCCGTCAAATTCTTCCTTCAAGATAGCAACGATTTTCTGCATACCATCCCGATTGTTTTCTATGGGATAGGATTCGGTGATTGAACGGCCTGCAAAGATGTCCTTTATCTTGCCGACCCCGATGACTTTTTGCCCGCTGGCAACGATGCTGTCCAAAATATTTGGCCCCGGTTGCAGCGAAAAGTCATGCCGCCTGGGAGTGCGCACAAAGTTGCCTGGAATGCCTGTGAAAGGCCTGGCGATAACCCTTCCCACTTCGTTGGGTCCCACCAGTATTTCCCGAGCGATCTGGCACATCCGGTATAGCTCGGCAACGGGAATGATCTCCTCGTGGGCTGCCATCTGGAAGACACTGTCTACGGAAGTGTACACGATGGGAAAACCTGTTTCCAGGTGCTGCTGTCCCAACTGGGCAATGATTTCGGTGCCTGAAGCCACTACATTCCCCAATGTTGGGCGCCCGATTCGCTTTTCCAGTATCTGGATCACATCCTGCGGAAATCCGTTGGGATAGGTGGGGAATGGCTGCTCCAGGACTATCCCCATCATTTCCCAGTGTCCTGTGGTTGTGTCTTTTCCTTTAGACCTCTCAACCAGTTTGCCATATGCCCCCTGGGGCTTAGAGGCCGGTTTTACCCCGGGCAGTTCCTCGAGGCAGCCTAATCCCAATGCCTGCATGTGAGGGAGTTTCAATCCCCCCATCGCCTCAGCTATATGTTTCAGAGTATTGCAGGCTTCATCTCCATATATGCAGCTATCCTCTGCAGCGCCGATGCCAACACTATCCAATACCAAGAGAATCGCTCTTTTACTCATGCGCCGAATTTCCCTCCCTACTTTCTTAACGTCTCCAGATGGTTTACCTTCCGGTAAGGTGTCCAATCCTTAGCCATCACGAGCGCGGGTGATACTGGTAATATACTTCCCGAAGCCTGGTTTTTGTCAGGTGGGTGTATATCTGGGTGGTGGAGATATCCGAGTGTCCCAGCATTTCCTGGACAGCCCTCAAATCAGCACCGTTTTCAAGCAGGTGGGTGGCAAATGAGTGGCGGAGCGTATGCGGGCTGAGTTCCTTCTCAATGCCTGCTTTTTGTCCATAATGAACGAGTATCTTGAAAAATCCCTGCCGGCTGAGTCTTCTGCCTCGGACGTTCAAGAACATGGTGCGGTCATGACGCCCCTTCAAAATTTGATTACGAGCCCGGGCCAGGTATCTCTCCACCCACTGGATGGATGTCCGGTTAACCGGAATGATTCGTTCCTTGCGACCTTTGCCCACACAACGCAGAAATCCCGCCATTGTATTAAGATCTTCCAACTGCAGGGCCAAGAGTTCTGAAACCCTTATGCCGGTCCCATACATCAGTTCCAGCATAGCCCGGTCCCTTAAGCCCAACGGAACCAAAACGTCTGGTTGTTCCATGAGTTGATCCACCTCTTCCACGGACAGGACGTGGGGTAGTCTGCGTTTTATCTTCGGTGTCTCTAAATCCGTGGCCGGATTTAGAGCGATGTATTCCTCCGCCACCAGGAATTTATACAAGGCTTTTATGCTGGAAAAAGTCCGGGCTACACTGGCATTAGCAGCCTTTTTATCCATCTCCCCAGCCAGGAAAGCCAAAATATGCTTCTTGTTCACCTCATCCCAATCATCGACATGGAAATTCTGTCTCAGGTAATCCCTGAACTTGCAGAGATCCCTTTTATATGCCGCCTGGGTGTTGGCTGACAGCCCCTTTTCAAAATGGATATAGTCCATAAATGATCCGATATATTTGTCCACAGATCTACCCCAACTCTTCTTCTCCCGATTTGCCAGCCGGCTTGATCGCCTTAGCTCGCTTCGCCCACTGGAATGACTTTTAACTTTCCCCCCAGGACCACCAGTTGATCCTCTCTCAAACGATGGAGAGTTCCTGGCGAAGAGCCTGATAAATGACCGGCACAACCTGTTTCTTTCTGGACAAGATGCCTTTGAGAAAAATGCCACCGTCGATATGTTGGTGCGAAAAGGCATCTTCAACCAGGTAACCCTTCTGTCCGGCTACAATTATTTCAGTACCATCCTGAAAAATGTTGGTCACCATCAGGCACATGAGCACATACCCTCTGGCTGCGCACATCTGTTCCATTATTGAGAGCAATTTGGCTCGCCTCTCGGCAAAAAGTCTTAAATCTACGGTTTCCACCTGGCTGACTGCAAAGGTGACCTCACCACTGACGTATTCCTTCAGGTCACCGTTAATAACTTCTTCATCACTCAGTTGATCCACCCGGTTGATTTCGGAGTAGAGTCTCTTGCTCCAGCTGATGGCATCAAGTCCTGATACCGACTCTAATTCGGCCGCAATATGCCGGTCTTTAAGGGTTGTCGTGGGAGACTTGAATATCATGGTGTCAGTCATAATCCCTGATAGCAGCAGGGCAGCAATAGGCCGGCTCAGTTTGGCCCGGTTTTGGATGAACATCTCCGCCACTAGAGTTGAGGTGGAACCAACAGGTTCATTGTGAAAATAGATCGGCCACAGGGTCTGCAAATCCCCAACCCGGTGATGATCTATTATCTCCAGTATCTCGGCTTCCTCGATCCCCTCGGCTGCCTGCTTTTTCTCATTATGATCAACCAGTATCACTTGTTTGCGTTTCATCTGCAACAGGCTGTACCGGGAAATCATACCCAAATAACGGTTGGATTCATCTACCACCGGGTAGTTGCGGAAGCGGCTGGCGAGCATGTTTTTTCTGGCTTCCTCAACTTTCTCATCCGGCTCGAACAAGATCAAATCCCGGGTCTTCATGATCTGGCTCGCCTTTTTGGCCAGTAGATTTTTCAGTATCTTTGGGCTATTCTCGATGTCATGGCCGGCCCCCACCGCATCCATGTACAACATAGCTATATCACCTATAGTGATCAGTCCCAGGAAGCTGTGTTTTTCATCCAGGATCGGCATGGTTTTGATCTTCTTTTCGCGCATCATAAGACCCAATTCAGCCAGGGAGGCCTCTGGAGTAGTAAATATTATTTCATCATCATCCAGTATGTCCTCAACCCGGGTTCCCACATCCTTTACCACCACCGGATGCGGGATTTCCAAATGATCCAGCAGCCATAACAATTCAGGTGAGAGTTCGCTGGCCGCCGCAGCCAGGTAGAGGCCCTTCCCTGTCTGTGCTTTATAGGCCTGATATGCGACCGCCGAGGCTATAGAGTCAACATCAGGATTTTTATGGCCTATTATATAAACTGGCCTCATCAGCTCTACCTCCGATCCTTTTTCTAACTAGCCAAGTCGGACCCGTCCGTATCTGCCGCCACCCCCAGGGATGATGAAAAGGTCACCGGAGCGCATTTTGCCTATTGCATCGGCGGCCTTCGCTCCTGCTTCTTGCCTTATTTCCTCCAGAGGAATTTTCTCGAGCAACTCGAGTTCATTTTTGAAAACCTGCAGCAATCTGTGGCAGGTCTTTCCCCCTATCCCCGGCAGGTCTTTGAGTGGGACCCGGTAATAGTAAGGGGGCCGATTTGGTGGTGCTTGTGCTTGGGCATAATCCTGGATGGCAACTATCCGGTCATAAACACCCATGACCACCCTCTCATTACCGCACCGGGAGCATTGCGTCACTGGTGGATTATCTGTTGTGATAGTGCTGCATTCGGGGCAGAAACTACGATGGTATTTTCCCAGGCGGGGATGCAACCCGTAATTTGCCAAGATGCACCTTCCATCAAGGTTTTCCATACTTTGACGCAATTCCTCGAAATTCAATCCGCCTAGCTGGAGGAGATTGAATTCCCTACCTACATTGGCTGAGGAATGGGCATCAGAATTGGACAAAAACACATAGTCGGCAGTCTCCCCAAGCCGGCCCGCCATTTCTGTGTCTGCGCTGAGGCCTAGTTCCAGGGCTTTGAATTTTTGGTGGGGAGCCTCCAGTTTATCAGTCAGCCGGTCCGTCCAAGCACCATAAATACCCTTGTGAGGTGTGAATACATGGGCCGGGCAGAATATCCCCCCCAGGGCATTGGTCAAATCGATTATTTCCTGCACCCCGGCTGCGGCTCTTTGGGTCGATAATTGCTGATTCCTGACCCGGCTGCGGAAATAATCCTGCCAGGCTTCTAGACTGAAGAGGTCGGGAAGATACGCGACCAGGTGGACTCCCTCCCGGCTTTCTATTTCGCTTGCAAAAAGGACCAGGATCCCGTTGCTCGCCAGGCAGCCCCCCTGGGGAATTTCAACCAAATCGCCCTCAGCCAACATTTTCCTCAATTCGCTCACGACCAGTGTACTGCCTGCATCAACAATCCCAACTATGTCCAGGCCTTTCCGCGGGGCATCTTCATAGATTATGGTCTTTAACTGCAAGTCGCGGGAAGCAGTTATTTTTACGGCTTTGCCCAAGGCGCTGCCGATGTGGATATGCAGGTCAGCATAGTATTGAGCCAGGGGCCCTGTGGTCTTTATCATATGGGCTCCGCTTTGCAAAGATGTCTTCATGTTCGTCCCCAACGATTCAGTCTACTTTTCCGGGAGGGATTGCTGTCGCCTGGAGGCCAAATATTGGATGGCGATTATGCTTTTGCCATCGACAATCTCCCCAGAAAAGATCATGCGATAAGCTTTGTCCAATGGTACCAACTCGGTCTCGATGAATTCGTCCGGATCAGGATTGGTTTGGCCGATAAAGAGTCCGCTGGCCAGGTATATATGCAGCTGTTCGTCGGTAAATCCCGGGGCGCTGTAATAAGATAATATTTTTTCCCAATGCTGGGCCTTGAACCCCGTTTCTTCCTCTAATTCCCGCTGGGCACAGGCCAGGGGATCCTCCCCTTTATTCAAGGAACCGGCAGGTATTTCCGTCAATACCCGGTCCAGAGGCTTGCGGAACTGGTGGGCCATTACTATGTTATCATCATTATCCACAGCCAGCACCGCTACAGCCCCAGCATGTTCGACTACTTCCCGGGTACTCTGGTTGCCGTCTGGCAGGCTGACTGTATCTACTCTCACTTTTATCACCCGGCCTGCATATATTACCCGGGTAGACAGGGTCTTTTCCGTCAGATCCATCCTCGCCTAATCCTCCCCGCTCATATTTGGATCGCTTCCTCGATGATGCTCAGAACCCAGCGGGCATCGTTTACCAGGTCTTCCACCTTAATATATTCCTCTGTGCTGTGTACCGCGTTCATGCCTATGCCCAGGTTAGCGCAGCGTATGTTATGGCCGTTTACGACACTAGCATCGCTGCCGCCTCCGGTGCTGACAAGCCTGGTAGCAAGTCCTATCCTTTCTGCTGCCCTTAAGGCCAGTCTCACCACATCCTCATCCGGCGAAAGTGTGGTTTCCGGATATAAAAGGGTTATTTCGACTTCGGCTTGACAGCCATTTTTGGTGACCTCGGTTCTGAAAATTTCCTCAAGTTGTCCTGTCAATTGCTCGAGCTTACTGTGCTTTAGACTGCGGGCTTCACCCTTCACCCTGCAGCTGGCAGCCACTATGTTGCGAGCCATCCCGCCCTCGATTACCCCAAAGTTGCAGGTGGTTTCCTCGTCAATACGACCGCATGGCATCTTGGCCAGGGCTTTGGCCATTACCTGAATGGCGTTAAGACCATCCTCAGGATTGATTCCTGCATGCGCCGCCCGGCCCTTAACCAGATACTCGATTTCGTTCTGGCATGGGGACTGGGTTACTATGGTTCCCGGCGCTCCCCCGCTGTCCAGCACATAACCCTTGCGGGCCTGCAGACTAGCAAAATCGAAATTTTTGGCTCCCAAAAGGCCCTGCTCCTCGCTGACGGTAAATAATAGTTCCAATGGAGGGTGGGGCAGCCGTTTTTCCATAATCACCTCTATTGCCTCTAAAATCGCTGCTACGCCAGCCTTGTCATCAGCACCAAGAATAGTCTGACCTTCACTCCTGATAATTTCATCAGGACCTCGCACTGCTTTGATGTTATGCCCGGGAACAACGGTGTCCATGTGGGTGACCAACAATACTGCATCTCCAGCCAGGGTTCCAGGCACCTTAACCAATAGATTGCCCGAATCACCATGCAATATCTCACCCGCTCCGTCTTCAAGCACTGGGAATCCCCAGCGCCCGAACTCGCGCTTCAGCAGGTCGCGAAAAGCTCCTTCCTGCTTGGAGACCGAGTCAACCTCTACCATTTTTATAAAATTGTTAACCAGCCTTTCCCGGTTGATCATGCCGGTCTATTCCTCCTCGCTCAAAGAATCGGGTCCCCCTGGGAATCACTGCTCGGTTATTAGCATAATCATACCATATCAATCTTGCCCATCCTCGGCAATCCTTGAACAGGGTTTCTGCCCGCCATAACCGAGCGACACGGCTTCAGGACAGAAAAATGCCGGCTTGGTGGTCCAAACCGGCTGCAGATAACAGTGCTGTTGCTCAGTATTGTTTGACTTTTTTCTTCTTCTCCAGCATTTCTTCTTCCTTGATTTTCTCTTCCATTTTCTCCAATTCTGCCATAGATTCAATTTTTTCAATCTCTTCTTCTACTGTTTGCTGTTCATCTTTATCGACCAATTCTGCCATACTGCTGACCTCCTTGTTTAAAAATTAATTCTTCGTTAATCTTTACCTTTGGAGCCATCCGGTGACAAACAAAATTAGGATATACAGAGCATTCCTATACTTTTATTATACCAGAGAATGATCTCGCCCCGAGTCATGTGCGAATCTCCTGCAGTTTATTTTTCCCCACTTTTAACATTTTATGTATATTGCTGTATATAATAGATATTAGATACATAAAAAACCAAAGCAGGTTTCCTTTTTTAGTTTTGAATATGGGCGCAGGCCTGGACCGCCCTAATCAAGTATGTTGAAGGAGGATAAATATGGATTATCTCAAAGCCGAAAACATTGTAACCGGGTATGCATCTGCCGTGGCCAAGGGTTTTTTGGATAGGGACCTGGTGCGATACGAGTCCTGTTTGCCCTGCTCCAAAGACAGGATAATAAGCGCATACAAAATATTTTTTGCCTATGTAATCAAGTTTAAAACATTATCAAGGGATGATTTTAAGAAGCATCTCATGATATTAAACTACATCGATACTTTTGTTGAAGATTCACAGGCAATCAAAATAAACAATTTCTGGAAACTAGACGCTGCTGCCAAAAAGGAACTCCAAGAACAGGATCCTGAGATTACCAGGCTTTGCACTAATTATTCTGACCATATCGTCATAAGCAAGGGTTATGAAGATGTCATCAATTTCGTTCAGGAAGCCCAGAAGCTGGATTGCCACAGTCAGTTTTATTGCCGGAGAATTTACGAATTAGCGCAAATAAAGTATCAGCCCAGATACGAAAATATTTTCCGCGGTTCATCGCTGTCAGTGGGATGACCGGAAGATCAATTATTAACTGAAACAGCTTCTACCCGCCATTGATTGATTGGCTTTGTACCATATGAATTATCGATGGCACAAAGCCACTTGCATCCAAACCTTCCCGGAACACATAGGTTGCCCTTCTCTCCACGAAATTTTCTAAAATCCTTTTTAATGAGCCCCACCATATTCATGGGATGATTCACAAGTTGATGAAACAAAAAACCCGCAGCATTGCGCGGGTTTGGCGGTTGATGGACCCCAGCTGTTCATAGATCATACCTGAACTATATCACTTGGTGCTTCTTCGCCCAAAATCAGCTTACCTTGCTGGCCATCCTCAATTTATCGGCAATTATAGCGATGAATTCCGAATTGGTGGGTTTGCCCTTTTCGCCGTTGTTGGCGAAGCCGAAAAATCTGTTGAGCCTGTTGGCATCGCCCCTATCCCAGGCCAGTTCTATGGCATGGCGAATGGCCCGCTCTACCCTGCTGGGAGTAGTATTGTACTGCCTGGCCAGGTTAGGATACAGTTCTTTGGTGACTGCCCCCAGGTAATTGATATCTTGGGTAACCATCATAATGGCTCCCCGGAGATACTGATATCCTTTAACATGAGCCGGCACCCCGATCTCGTGTATGATTTTGGTTACCTCCTGCTCCAAGTTTCTTATGGGCGAGATTGGCCCAGATATGATGGGCGATTCCCATTTTTTAAACGCTGGTTTGGTATCCCGGGCCACCTGTCTGATTCTTTCACCTAAAATTTCGATTTCAAAAGGTTTTAATATATAATAATCCGCTCCTAAATTCTGAGCCTTGTGGGTCATGCTCTCCTGTCCGAAGGCTGTCAGGACAATTATCTTGGGACGGGGTTCAAGCTTTATCTCCTCCAGCTTCTCCAAGACCCCTATCCCATCAAGATAGGGCATTATTAGGTCCAAAACGACAACATCAACTTCCATTTGCGACAAAATGTTCAGAGCCTCCACGCCGTTGGAACAGAATCCCACCGGTTCGAAATCCTTTTCATTCATGAAATAGTCTTTTAAAATACTGCGAAATTCCCGATTGTCATCTACTACCAGGACTCTCAGATTTCCCTTGTAGTCCAACATCAAAATTATCCCCCCACTTGGAATAATATATCCATAAAAAACCATGGTTTACACTTTTCGATAATCGGCGGCAGATACCTTTTTTTTATTTGCACCAAATATCACAAAATTCTGCCATATACCGTCAAATGGTAGAACCCACCCAAAAAACTGTTCCTTGAAAGTCCCCCAATTTCGGGACTCTCCATCCGCGCCGGTTCAATTGACCTAGTCCCTAAAATCGAATCGTGTCGATATTTTAACACCCTATAAGACTCGGCAGCCACCTTAGTCATGTTTCACGTTTGAGGGCAGTGAATTCTCTGCCTGGCTTATCATAGCCCGGGCATGCTGCAGTGTCAGTTCCGAGAAATTTTCCCCATCCAACATCCTGGCCAATTCCCTGACTTTGTCTTCCTCATCCAGGATCCTGACCCGGGTATAAGTCTGCCCTTCGGCAATATGTTTCTCGATCACCATATTGCGTTCCCCCAAACAGGCTACCTGTGGAGCATGGGTTACCAGGATCAGCTGGTGGCCAGGTGCCAGCCCTGCTAGTTTGCGCGCAACAGCGTTAAGGGCTGTCCCTCCCAGGCCCACGTCAATTTCGTCGAAAATCAGAGTGGGGATACTGTAGACTTCTGCCAGTACCTTTTTGAGCGCCAGGATGAACCGGGAGATCTCTCCTCCCGAAGCATTGCGGGCTACTGGCTTTAAATCTATCCCTGGATTTGGTGAAAAAAGAAATTCGACCGAATCCAGGCCATGGGCTGTGGGTACAGGGGAGTTTGCCACAGCAACTTCGAACTTTATATCGGGCATGCTTAGTTCCAGCAGTTCTTCATGCACCTTTTCCTGAAGGGCTCTGCCTGCATCATGCCGCTTGGAGCTCAATTCCCCGGCTTTTTCCATATAATGGAGCATGATTTCCCCAATCTCGGCGGATAGTTCAACCTGCTGTTCCTCGCTGTTCTCAAGGTTTTTCTGCTCGCGGCGGGCATTATCCAAATAATTCAGGATTGCGCCGACGTTCTCACCGTATTTGTTCTTGAGCTTACCGATCAAATACAGGCGGTCTTCACAATCTTCCAATTCACCCGGTTCAAATTCAAGTTGCTCCTTGAACCTGGAGATACGGTTACTTAAATCCTGTAAAGTGTAATATGCGTTTTCCAGCGGCTCCATCAACTCAGCAAAAAAACTGTCTCTCCGGTTGGCAGCAACTATGTCAATCGCAGCTGCCACCTGATCGTATGCGCTCGAGCCAGTTTCGGCCACGTAGATCAACTCCAGGATTCGGCTCGATGCAGCCAACAGCTTGCCTGCATCTTTGATCCTATCCCGCATCGCCGTCAACCGCTCCTCTTCCCCTTCCTGCAGTTTGCTGCCCTCGATTTCCTGGATCTGATAAGCGAGGAAATCAAGTCGCTGCATCCGGTGTTGGCGGTTTAGCACCAACTCTTCCATTTGGCGCTGCTTATCTGCCAGCAGGCGATAAAGGTAAGCCACTTGTTTGGGCAGGTCAGATAAATCTTTTGCATATCGGTCCAAATATTCCAGGAATTTGGATGGCTGGAGAATATTCTGCCGGTCACTCTGCAGGTGAATATCCACCAGGTATGAGCTAAGGCGCTTGAGTAGCGCCGCAGTGACATTGCGACCATTGATTCTGGCCATCGTCCTGCCATTGGGGTGAATTTCCCGGCTGAGTATAATAATGTCGCCCTCATCTTCTTCAACCAGACCCTGCTGAGCCAAAAAAATGCGAGCTTCTTCATTGCGGCTCACATCAAACACAGCTTCGACCAAGGCTTTGCGGCTTGTATCCCTGATGAAGCTGTTGTTTATCCTGTCCCCCAGGGTGAGTCCCAAGGCATCCACAATAATAGACTTACCGGCTCCGGTTTCCCCGCTTAGTACATTGATCCCGGGGGCGAATTCCAAGCGCAGTTCATCGATCAGGATGAAGTTATGGATATAGATTTCTTGCAGCATGCGCACACCTCACTGCCCGACCTGTTTATTCCGGCAATAATTCCCGGAACAACTGCTTTACTTCCACAATCGCTTCTCTGTTCTTGATGACCATAAAAATTGTGTCGTCTCCCGCCACCGTGCCAAGTATTAGGGGATTGTCCAGGGAGTCGATCAGTGAGGCTATTGACTGAGCTGCCCCTGGCACTGTCTTGATCACGATAATATTTTCGCTGTGGTTGTAGCCTATTACCGAATCTTGAAATACCCTTCTCATCCTGACATTGGAGGTTTTTCTGCTTTGGTTTTCCGGCAAGGCATAACGGTATCCGCTGCCATCAGGTATTTTAACCAGGCTCAATTCCTTAATATCCCTGGATACGGTGGCCTGGGTAACATCATACCCGCGGTTCCGCAATTCTTCGCATAAATCTTCCTGGGTGCTGATTCGCTCGCTCTGCAGGATTTCCCGGATGGCAAAATGTCTTCTGGTCTTCAAGCGCTTCACCTCACAACAGAAATAATCGGATTTTTTCCGCCTCAGCCTATGCCTAAAGAAAATCCTCGCTACTGCGCCGCAGCCTTTTCATAATGGTATGGAAAAAATAACGCGGCCGCATATTGACCAGTTTCAATTTATGCGGCGCCCGCCTGACATTGACTACATAGCTCTCCTGGCCGTTTATCCGGATCTGGCCATCTATTGTGATAACAGTCTCTTCTCCATGCAGGGGCTGGAGTTCGATTTGTTGTCCTCCTCCGATGACCAGGGGCCGCTTGTTAAGGTAATACGAGGTTATGGGGGTCATTATGAATACATCCAGGATAGGATCAGTGATCGGGCCCCCGCAGGAGAGGGAGTAAGCTGTGGAGCCGCTGGGTGTCGCCACAATTATTCCGTCTCCGCGGTACGCGCCGTTTTCCTTGCCCCCGATTTTGACATCGATGGTGATAGCCCTGGATCCCTTCGATTTCATGCTTACCTCATTCAAGCTGAAGTTCCTGCTGATCAGAGTTTGACCCTGGCACACATCCACTTCCAGCAACATGCGCTCTTCGATTTCGTAGTCGCCGGCAATGAATCTATCAAGACAATCGTCCAGTTCGGCAGGGGTAATGTTGCTCAGGAATCCGACTGTCCCCATGTTCACTCCCAAAGCCGGTACATCCCTAACCGAATATTGTCTGGCCGCTCTTATCATAGTGCCATCTCCGCCCAGCACTATCATAGCATCGAACTGTTCACCGGTGATTTCCTCACTGTAGCTGTCTACAATGACGTCCACCCCTAGTTCCAGCAGGCGGGCCGCAATCTCCTCTGCTTTGTCTACTGTGCTGATAAGGTGCCGGTTGTTGACCAATAATACCTTCACTCGCTTCAATCCTCCAAAATCAGGTGTGCCTCACTGACAATCCGGGCCACTTTGATCGCCAGACTATCAATGGGTTCGCCTCTCTTTTTCAAATGGATGAAAAATTCGATGTTGCCCTGTGGGCCCTTTATCGGGGAATAACTTATGTCAACGCACACCAATCTGGCTGCAGTGGCAGCTGCGATGCACTGTGTCAGCACCTCCTGGTGAACTGCCGGATCGCGCACGACCCCTTTCTTGCCGACCTTATCTTTTCCAGCTTCAAACTGTGGTTTTATCAAGCTGACAACCTCTCCGTCCTCCTGCAGCAAATCATACAGCACCGGAAAAATCAAACGGGTGGATATAAACGATACATCCATAGTAATGATATCAACTTTCTCGCCTAGGTCATTTAAGGTAATATATCTGATATTGCTGCGTTCCATGACTCGGACCCGCTCATCATTACGCAAAGACCAGTCCAGTTGCCCGTAGCCCACATCCAAGGCATAGACCCGGCGCGCCCCATTCTGCAAAGCACAGTCTGTATATCCACCTGTTGAAGCCCCAACATCAAGAACTACTTTATCGCGAAAATCGACCTGGAAGTCCTCCATGGCTCGCTGCAATTTGAATCCGCCCCGGCTTACATACTTGCCTTTCCTGGATTCGACAGTCACATCTGCCGTTTCTTCGACCCTGTGCCCCGGTTTATCGACCAGGTGCCCGTCTATTCGGACTTCACCGGCTATAATCATAGCCCGCGCCTTTTCACGGCTTGCAGCCAAGCCCTTGGCATTAAGTAACAGGTCCAGTCTAATTTTTCCCAATTTTTCGCAACTCCAAATATCGTGGATGGGTCAGCTCCGGCCAGCGGTTCAAGATCCTATCCACGATGGATTCGGGATCCATGTTGAGCAGTTCAAATAAGATATCGATCCGGCCCTGTTCAACAAACTCATCTGGGATGCCGATTCTCATAAGATCAGAGGTCAGCCCCTGCTCCGTGAAAAATTCCGCCAAAGCACTCCCAAATCCGCCTATTACGGCATGGTCCTCCAGGGTGACTATGCGCTGGTGCCGGCGGCTCAAGTCGCAAAGCAGGTCTTGATCCAGGGGTTTGACAAATCGAGCATTGACCAACTCACCCTTGATCCCTTTTTCCGCCAGCTGTTGCAGCGCTGCGCGGCCAAGCTCCACCGCCCGGCCTATGGCTACTAGCGCCACATCACTGCCACTACTTAATATTTGGGCTTTGCCCAAGGTGATTTTTTCCGGAGGAAAACCCACTACAGCCCCTTCTCCCGCACCCCGGGGATAACGTATAGCTACTGGGCTGTTCATTTCGAGGGCAGTCTGAAGCATGTTCAGGAATTCAGGTTCATTGGCCGGTGCCATTATGGTCAGATTGGGAATGTGGCGCAAGTAGGCCAGGTCAAATACTCCGTGATGAGTTGGACCGTCGTCACCCACCAGACCGGCGCGGTCCACTGCCAATACTACCGGCAGATTCTGCAGGGCTACATCGTGGACGATCTGATCATAAGCCCTCTGCAGGAAAGTAGAGTATATGCAGACCACCGGTTTCAGTCCCGCCATGGCCATGGCAGCTGCCATGGTGACCGCATGCTGTTCACATATGCCAACATCGAAGAACCGCTCCGGATACAGGCGCGCGAAGTCCCCGAGCCCGGTCCCGCTTGTCATAGCCGCGGTAATGGCCACGAGCCGCTGGTCCTGGCTGGCAGCTTCCACCATATATTCCCCAAATATTTCAGTGTAGGTTTTCAAAGCCTTGCGGTGTACTTTTCCGGTCTTTATGTCGAAGGGGCCCACCCCGTGGAATATGTCAGGATTCTGCCTGGCTGGTTCATAGCCGCGGCCCTTCTCGGTAATGGCGTGGATCAAGACCGGCCCTTTCATCCGCCGGGCATTTTGCAGAACCGGAATCAATTCCTCCAGGCTATGCCCATTAACCGGACCTATATAAGTAAATCCAAGTTCCTCAAACCATATACCAGGAACCATCAGGTATTTTACGGTATCCTTAAGCCTGCCCGCAGCTCGGGCGATGTTGGGGCCTATGCCTGGAATCCTGTTCAAGGCACTTTCAACTTCTTCTTTGGTACGGCTGTAGGAAGGATCGGTGCGCAGCCTATTCAAATATGCTGACAAGGCTCCCACGTTTTTAGAAATGGACATCTCGTTGTCGTTCAAAACGACGATCATATCCCGGCCTTCATTCCCGGCATGATTCAAGGCTTCATACGTCATACCCCCGGTCATGGCTCCGTCACCGGTTACGGCCACCACCGCGTAATCCTGCTTTTGCAAATCCCTGGCGATGGTGAAGCCCACTGCCGCTGAGATCGATGTGCTGCTGTGGCCGGTATTGAAAGCATCGTATTCTGATTCTTCACTTTTGGGAAAGCCGCTTATGCCGCCGAATTGCCGCAGGGATGACATGCGCTCTTTGCGGCCGGTAAGCATTTTGTGGGTATAGCTCTGGTGCCCCACATCCCAGACAATTTTGTCGCTGGGGGCATTAAAAACGTAATGAAGGGCAATGGTTAGCTCTACTACCCCCAGGTTGGCCGCCAGATGACCACCGCATGCAGCCACGCTGTCTATCAATATTGTCCTTATATCTCTGGCAAGTTCATTCATATCCGCAATGGACAAACCCCGCAGATCACGGGGCAAATCAATGCGATCAATTACTTTTCCCACGCGGTTACCCCCTGTCCCCGAACAATTCCCAACCAGTATATTTCTCCACCCATCCCAGGGCAATTGCCACCCGGAATATAATAGTCTCAGCATTGTTGATGGCTATGCTCTTACCGATGGCTTTTCCGCCAACGGTTACTGCTGCTACAAAACTGGTCATGGCCGCACCCGCCAATACAATATTCGAAAAGGAAACTATGTCTGCCAAGCTGTATACTATCCCCGCACCTATCGCGCCACTCAAGGTTCCGGCAATATCTCCAACTACGTCATTACAAAAATTTGCGAAATAACTTGCGTTCTGAGTTATTTTCACAGCTTGAGGAGCTCCAAATATTTTTTTTGCCGCCTTGGCATTGAAAGGCGGCAAAGAAGCAGCGGTAGCTGCAGTTCCAATGATATCGAAAAATATTCCCGTGGCTATTATGAAAATCAGCAATATAAAAGCTACCAGTATGTTGGCAACTGCTCTTACAAGCGCCTCCGATCCAATGCTTACCAACAGGGCTAGGAAAAAGGTGACAAAAGTTACTATCAAACCGGATACCAGGTTCCCTCTGATTTGGTTTAACAAATGCAGTACCACCCTCGTTTTTGCTTCTTATGTAAAGCAAAAGGTAGTTTATCGAGTAAACGTTGTGACATAGGTCCAGCAGGTTTTCCCCGCAGGTCTCCCCCCTGTTGCCAAGCGGGCGGTTTCCCTTTATGCCTGCTCCACGTCGTCGCCGAACCTGGGGCTGGATTACCACTAAGTGCACACTTTAATCCTTGATAAACTATGCTATGGCGCACACAGTCTAGGAGTTTTCCTCAACAACCCAAATCAATCTCTAGCCTCTTTTGCAGCTCACAATTTCAAGGCAGGCCGTAATGCCTTGGCCAAGGAATTATAGCCCTTTGATGCCTATCCGCTATAGCCACTCAAGGCAGGCTACACTGCACCCAGTTCCGCCCGGAATGCAGGTTTTCCCGCGCTTCCTTGCAGTCAGCGCGAGCCTCCATGGATGTGGGGTCATGCCCGCATGCCATTGCGGATTGCCCCAACACCCTTAACTCCCAGCAAGGACCCCCGACTGGGCGTCGAAAGCCGATACCAGAAGCTTCATCGATGTGCCCTCGATGGATTTTTAGGCCCATCCTCAAAATTGATAGGGTTGACTAGAATACTGCAACCTTTTGCCAGTCATTGTTCAAATAAAATTATAGCATGTTTGTCATAAGAAGACCAAATACCGGAATCTGGCGGATTTTGTTCAACCTGGATATCTGATCGTTTCCATTCTTGAAGAAGGTCCCTAATTTCATCAAATCGACACCAGGGTCGTTCTATTACCGACATGCTATTCTTAATCCATTAACTATACTGCCTTTTAGAAGAAAATCCCCAGCCTATACAGGCCGGGGATAACATCGGCGCCCAATCAAATTAAATCACATACAACATTACTATTCCTACCCTGTGACGGTCAACACCCTATCCTTGCGCTGCAATTTGGGAACTGGTGCTATGTTAGGATGCTGATTGTAAGGGCCAGGTATGCAGATAGTCTTCGGTCCATTCTTTAAGGGCCTTCAATCTAGCTATTTCTGCAGGGGACGATTCATCCTGGCGGAAACAGGCTTTCCATTCCTCGCATATTTCCTCGATGCTAAGCTTGGGGTGCAGGTCGATCTCGCCATATAATGACTCGACCGTCTCCATGTAGGAAACACTCCAGGAACGTATCAAAGCCAGCTCATCATTGGCCGCTTTGGCTCTTCCTTCCAGGCCGAAAATATCGCTCCATTCTTTGCACAAATCTACAGTGGACAATGCCGGGTGTAGATTAAATGGACCATATATTTCCTCCAGGGTGTCCATATACATGTCACTCCAACCGGTGATGGGTTTCAATTTTTTCAGTTCCGTAGCCAACTCCCCCTTGTCTTTCCTCACTGTCTTACGGTTTGGATTGCGAGTATATCCACATGGTGTTGGGAAAGTTCCCGACCAGAAACCTCTTATTTATACTGGCATTTTCTGGCTAGGTGGCGCCTCAATCTCTCCTATGCATGTGAATTTATGTACAATCTTCGCCTCTGCAATAAGTATAGACTTGTGCTCATAAATGTTAAACCACCGAATTTAATCCTATATCCCCGCAATACCCTCTCTCGGTTTCTAAGCTTAAATTACCCGAGCTAAACTAGAATTTGCTTCTATTTACTCTAACCCAGGTGAATCTACCCTATCCGGAAGCCATCCGGGTCCTTTCAGACCGGCTTTTCTCCTCCTAGCGCGGGCTGCACCCGGCATCCAAGCGCCTGGAATCTTGCTTCCTGTTTCGGCTATAATAGTATAAAACAGGTACTGGTTACAGACTATGAGCCGGTCAAAATCCAGATAGGTGGGGAATTCAGAGCAGAGGAGGCGGCTTAAAGATGATCAAGAAGATTTTGGTAGCCTATGACGGTGGAGAACAGGCTAGAAAAGCCTTGGAGGCTGCGGTTGAGATCGCCAAAAAAAGCGAGGGTGAGATCATATTGGCTTCTGCTTATGCGATTCCTATCGTTTACCAGAGCACACTCTCGCTGGATGGTATCTACCCCGATAATTCGGCTGTAATCGATTACTTATATAAGACCACCCATGCTCATTTGGAAAAGATCCTGGCTGAAGCGGCGGAACTGGTCAAAAGCCATGACATTCCGGTTAAAATCCAGATCCTGGATGGGAGTCCAGGTCGGATATTGGTTCAGTTAGCCGAAACCGAGGGTTGCGACCTTATTGCTATCGGTTCACACAATCGCACCGCAGTAGATCGCTTCTTTATGGGCAGTGTAGCCAACTACGTGGTTCAGCACGCCCACAACCTGGTGCTGGTGGCCAAAAGCGACTAGCAATGGGTCTCAACAGACAAAATCAAGCTTTTCGGTACAGGGTGAACCTGGCCAGGTCCCTGAGGAAATCAGCCTCAGCCCCAAATATGGACAGGCTATCCAAGCAGGCAGCAACGCTCTGTTCAGCCTTGGCTTGAGCTCCGTGCAGACCATAAAGGGTGGTGTAGGTAGTACGAATATTTTTTTCATCACTTCCCACTGGTTTGCCGATCAGGGTCTCATCCCCGCTCACGTCTAAAATATCGTCTGTTATCTGGAATGCCAGCCCAAAATGAGTCCCAAAATCGGTCAGTGCCGCTAACCCTGTCTGGTTCATATTCCCCAAAATGGCTCCTGCTCGCAACGCTGCCTTGAAAAGCTCCCCGGTTTTCAACGCATGCATCCTGCTGAGATCGAAATCCAGGGATTGTGTTTCCCCGGCTAGATCTAGGACCTGACCGCCGATCATCCCCTGGCTTCCAGCCGCATGCGCTATTTCTCTTATTACCTGGAGAACATTAGCTGCCATTACTCCATCAATATCGGCATTGCTGGCTAACGCCCCAAAAGCTGCGGTCAACAATGCGTCACCGGTCAGAATCGCATTGGCTTCGCCAAAGACCTTGTGGCAGGTCGGCAAACCCCGGCGAAAATCGTCATCATCCATGGCGGGGAGGTCATCGTGTACCAAAGAATAACAATGAATCAATTCCAATGCGCAGGCTGTCGGGACGACTTTGGCCGGCCCACACCCCGCGATGGCAGCTGCCTCTATGGCCATAATCGGCCTTAACCTCTTACCGCCGTTCATTACTGCGTAATGCATGGCCTGGTGGATTACCGGCGGGAACGCTGGTTCACCACCCAGCCTGTTTTCCAGGGCAGTATCTACATATTGTTTGCGGTGCTTCAATTCAACCATGAACGCTTCAACATCAAACCTCATTATCCCAATCCTCTCTTTTCTCTCTCGGTTTGTGTACTGGCTGCAGCTTAGCGCCGTCCGTGCCCGGCATCAAAGTACCCTGGCTAATCTTCCAGTTCTGTAAGTTCCAGGCTCCCATCCAGCTTCTTAATCAAGCGCTGTACTTTCCCATCTGTCTTGCGGAGTTCCTTTTGGCAGAATACTGACAATTTCACTCCTTCTTCAAAAAGGGCCAGGCTCTGCTCCAATTCCAGTTGGCCGCTTTCCAACATTTCCACTATCTCTTCCAGCCTGGCCAAGACCCCGTCAAAACTCATTTCCGCCATCTCTCCACCTTCTCTTTGCTCTTGATCATGACCCTTAATCTGCCGTCCGCCAATTCCGCCTGCACTTCATGTTCGAGGCCCACCTGGTCAATTGACCTGATCACTTTATCGTTCTGGATCAGGATCGCATAACCGCGGCCCAGGACCTGCAAAGGGCTCAACTTGTCTAAGCCGGCAGCTGCCAACGCCAGCTTGTGGTTCCTGTCTTTCAGCACTGCCATTATGGCCTGCTCCAGGCGTCCCACTTTATCTTCAAACGATGCAGCCTGTTTTTGCAGCAGCAGGGTTGGTTCCCTCCATACCCTCTTCATCATATTGCGGTCCAAGCGCTCCTCGCGAATAGAAAGGCAGCGGAGCATGGCCCGGCGCATCCTTGCGCCCACGCTCCCGACCTGCTTCTGTAGTAAGCTGTGTTCCGGTACTGCGAATTGAGCTGCCTGGGTAGGTGTCGCCGCCCGCATGTCTGCCGCCAGGTCGCATAAACTGACATCGACCTCATGGCCTACTCCAGAGATGACCGGGATTCGAGAATTGGACACCGCTTTGACTACCTCTTCGCTGTTGAAAGCCATCAGGTCTTCAAGGGATCCCCCTCCTCGGGCAATGATGATCACATCCACCTGGCCGTATTCATTCAACAAATCAATTCCTTTGGCCAGCTCTCGAGGTGCATCGGTTCCCTGGACTGCGCTATGGGCTACTGTAACCTCCACCCCTGCATGTCTCTGTTTGACGACCCGCAGGATATCTTGTAAAGCGGCCCCGTCCTGAGAAGTGACCACCCCCAGCCTGCTTACCATTGAGGGAATGGGTCTTTTCCGATCAGGAGCAAAATATCCTTGGGCAGCCAACTTGGCCTTCAACTGCTCCAAATACAGAAAGATGCCCCCCACCCCGCAGGGCTGCATCTCTTCAACATAGACCTGGTACTTCCCCTGCAGGGCATAAACCCCTATATTACCGCGCACGAAAACTTCCATGCCGTCCTCGGGAACAAAGCGCAATCCCTGGTTGCGGCTCCTGAACATCACACAGCTCACCGCTGCTTCCCTATCTTTCAAGGTGAAGTATATATGCCCTGATTGTTGATAGAGTCGAAATCCAGATATCTCACCTTTCACCCAAACATCGCGCAAATGGGCGTCACGCTCAAGCACACCAGAGATATATGAATTTAGCATGTTGACAGTGATAAAATCCTCAACAGGCCCGTAGCTCATTTCTTCCTGCCCGCCGCCCGGCTCAAATTGACCATTAAATGCGCAATAAGCAGCGGCCCTAGTCCGCCCGGCACCGGTAAAAGATAGCCTTCCTGGGCGGCCACAGCTTCACGGTCAATATTTCCGCAGGCCTTGTCCTGAAACCAGTGAAAACCGGCATCGATCATTAATATCGGGGATTTGAGGTCCTGGGGCCCGATCATGAGCGGCGTGCCAGCTTCGATGATTGCTATATCCGCTCCCGCCAGTGATCCTGGTCTATATTCCGGTTCTATACAGACTAAACATCTTTCCTTGATCAGCAGCAAGGCCAGAGGCTGGATCACATCAAACGAATTACCTACCAGTAGGGCTTTTTTGCCAGCCAGGGAATCCATATAACTCCGGCAGACATCCAGGCAGGCCAGAGCAGCGCAGCTCACGAATTCCGGTTGAGTCCCCATCAATCGCCCCCGGTTGCAGGGAGAAAAACCATCTACGTCCTTTTCCCAGGCGATAGCCTCCAGAAATAATTCCCGATCGGTATCCAGATTAGTCGGCAGTGGCAATTGCAGCAGAATACCATCCACCGAATTGTCCTGGTTGAGGTCCCGGATGATTTCCAGAACTTCCTCCCTGGAGGTCTCGGTTTTCAGCTTGACAATCCTGGTCATGCCGCCTATTGACTCGACCGCTCTTCGTTTCAGATCGATATAGATATTGTTTTCTTTAAATTCCCCTATATCAATTACCGCCAGGTATGGGACCAGTTTTTTCACCTGATTGGCCGCTTTAAGACTGGATTGTATCTCGTCCGCAATTTTTCTGCCGCTTATGATTTCCATTCCTGCTGCTTACCCCTTTTCATAAGTTATGGTACACCAACATTCCCGGGCTCAATGCCGCGCAAACAAAAAAACGAAGGGCATCCCTTCAGCGGCTGAATTCCACCTTGCATTTTTAAGTCAACTCTCCCCGAACCTTGTCCAAGATGGCATTGATAAAGCCCACCGAGGCTGGTTCGCTGTACTTTTTCGCGATTTCCAGGGCTTCATCAATAGCCACAACCGGTTGCGCCTCTTCTCCGCACCATATCTCATAGCTGGCCATCCTCAGCAGGTTGCGATCGACCGAGGACATCCTCTCCACGGACCAATCCTTTGAATAGCCTGCAATTATAGCATCAATCGCGTCCATTTTCTCGATCGTCCCCTGGATCAACTGCCAGGCGAATGCACTGTCCTTCTCAGCCAGGGGATCTTCCTGCTGCAGGTACTGATAAGCCTGATGGGGATCCGCCGCCACCTGGTCCACCTGAAACAAGACTTTGAAAGCCATTTCCCTCGCTTTGCGTCTGCTCAATTTGCCAATCCTTCCCGAAACAGTCTATTTTTTGAGGTTAAACAAGTTTTTCAGCCATTCTTCCAGGTCCACGTTTTCATCCAATTTCTTGCCCACTTGATACCCTGCTAATATGCATAATACTATAAAAATGGTCGGCCAGAATCCATAGGAGACGAAAAGAATACTGGCAATAAACCCCAGCATAATGCCCAGCGCCTTACCCCGATGTTCATTCATGATTGATTGCATAAATTTCTCGAACATTTTCCCTCCTTATTTGCTCTCCGGATTGAAATCATCCACCAAGACCTTGACTTCCGCTACTTTGAGGCCCCCCACTTTTTCCAGCTGTTCTTTGACAATTGCCTGCAGAGCTGCCGCTATTCCGGGGACGTTGTGATCTGGAACGACCATCGTATGAAGCTTGACTACCAGGCCATTTCCTGACTGGGAAACCTCTGACCTGACCTCTTTAGTCCCCGTCACCTGTTTCGCGGCTTTGGCAATGATGGTCTTTATGGCCGGTACGCTCATGGAAACTTCGCCAGAATCGCTTTTTTCTACCGTGATTGTTCTGATGGACCCGCTACCCTTGAGACCTGAAACCATTAGCATCAAGACCAGGATGCCCACAATCAGCCCCACGGTACCTAGTATGATCCTATTCTCGGGTGTAGATGATGCCATCTGCATGAATTGCAGCGGAGCCGACCATCCTAAAGAAATAGCCACCGTTGCTGCCGCCAATGCCAGCATAATAAGGTTGTAGACGAATAGGAGCAACCTTGTCGTTAAAGGCATGCTTATCTCCCCTTTCCAGCCAATAATAATAGAGATAACCCCCTGCAACTACAGGGGGTTATCTAATCTGATCCTCATGAGACTAATCGACCTTGACCTCGGCACCTTCTTCGCCCTCTTCTGTCACAGCGGATTTTTTGGTCTGTACAGATACAACATGGACATTGACAGCAGTAACAACCAGCCCGGTCATCGACTCGACCGCTACCTTGACCGCTTTTTGTACGGCTTCAGAAACCCTAGGGATGGCATAGCCGTATTCAATAATAAGAAATATATCAATGGTGGTTTGATCACCGGTGGACTCGACTTTAATGCCTTTGCCCAGGTTTTTCCTACCCAATCTTTCAGCTAAGTCAGTTCCCCAGCCACCGCTCATGGCTGCGACCCCTTCCACTTCTACTGCTGCCAAGCCAGCTACGGTAGAAATAACCTCGTCAGCTATGCGAATCGTGCCTAAATCATTGGGGATTTCCGGTTTGATAGTATCCATTAATTCCACCTCCGATGTTATTATAGTGATATTTTACCAGAAAAGTGCGGGTTTTATCAATGTTTCAATCTCTTTCCTCATAGTCCTACAGATTTTCCATGCGTCTCTGGATGAAATTGGTATAGACTTCCCCCCTGCGGAAAAAGGCATTATCGAGTACCTGCAGGTGGAAGGGTATAGTGGTTGCCACATTTTTAATCTGGAACTCCTGCAGTGCTCTCTTCATGCGGGCGATGGCATCATCCCGGTCTCTTTCCCAAACAATGAGTTTGGCGATCATGGAATCATAATAGGGGGGAATATTATAGCCGGGATAGATGGCTGAATCCACTCTTACTCCGGGCCCACCCGGAGGCAGGTATTCGGTTACCAGACCTGGCGAAGGCCGGAAATCATTGGCGGGATCTTCAGCATTTATGCGGCATTCTATGGCCCAACCATTCAACTTTATGTCTTCCTGTTTCAATCTCAGGACCTCACCGGCTGCGATACGAAGCTGCTCCTTGATGAGGTCGATTCCGGTGATCATCTCCGTTACGGGATGTTCAACCTGGATGCGGGTATTCATCTCAATAAAATAAAAATTCTTATGTTTGTCAACCAGGAATTCAACTGTTCCGGCATTGCAGTACCCTGCCGCCCGGGCTGCTTTGATAGCCACTTCACCCATACGGGCACGCAGATGATCATCGACCAGAGTTGAGGGAGCTTCCTCCAATAATTTCTGGTGGCGTCGCTGCAGGGAACAATCCCTCTCGCCCAAATGAATGATATGGCCGTGCTCATCTCCCAGGACCTGTATCTCTATATGGCGTGGTTCCTCTATGTATTTTTCGATATATATCTCATCATTGCCGAAAGCCGCACTGGCTTCCATCCTGGCCATCGCCAGGGCATCTTTCAATGAGGCCGGACTGTGGGCCAGCCGCATACCGCGCCCCCCACCCCCGGCCGAAGCTTTGATAATAACCGGGTACCCAATCGATTCAGCCAGTTCCTGAGCTTCCTCCAAAGATCCCGCTGCTCCCTCACTCCCGGGCACAACCGGGACACCGACCCTTTTAGCAAGCTCTTTGGATTTCACTTTGTCTCCCAGCAGAGCGATAACCTGGGGAGGAGGCCCGATGAACTTGATATGGTTGGCCTCGCATAATTCAGCGAAATAAGGATTCTCGGCCAGAAACCCGTATCCCGGGTGAATAGCCTGGCAGCCAGTGTTTTCTGCCGCTGAAATTATATTCGCCATATGCAGATAGCTTTGGGTCGCTGGTGCTCCGCCTATACATACGGCTTCATCAGCCATTCGCACATGCAGGCTGTCTTTGTCGGCAAGTGAATAAACGGCCACGGTGGGGATTTTCATCTCCTGGCAGGCCCTGATGATCCGCACCGCAATCTCACCGCGGTTGGCAATTAAGACCTTGGCAAACAAAATATCACCCCTAGTCTTTCCTGATCAGGAACAGAACCTGATCATATTCGACCGCTTGGGCGTTGGAAACCTTGACTTCTGCAACGGTTCCTTCCACCTCTGCTTTGATCTCATTCATGAGTTTCATCGCCTCCACAATACAAAGGGTCTCGCCTTTATTGATCCGGTCACCGATCTTCACATATGGCTCAGCCTCAGGAGATCCGGCGGCATAGAAGGTTCCTACCATAGGCGATTTGACGGCGACCAGCTTCTCCTCAACGGTAATTTCTGCGGCCGGTTCAGGCACAGCATGCATGACCGGAGCAGCCGCCGGGGATGCACTGAATACAACTGGACCCTGGCTTGAAGCCTTGCGCAGGCTGATCTTGAAATTGTCTCTCTGCAGTTCCAGTTCCGCCAGGCTCGACTTTTCAAGCATTGCTATCAGTTCACGGATCTCATCCAGGTTCATGTCTTCTTCCTCCTCAATAATAGGCTTCACATCGACAACTGCCGTGCCGGTAAGTTCCCGGGGCGGGGTTTCTATCTCCCCATCCCCTCCTTTGAGTGCTTGTTGTTTTCGGTTTGCGAAAAATTTGCGAGCTACCTGTGGGAACAGGATGTAAGTCAGGATATCTTCTTCTTGCCCCGATATTCCAGCCATCTCCTCTTTTCCCTGCTCCCATGCGGGAGCCAGCAAATCTGCAGGCCTGACGGTTATGACCGCTTCGTCTCCGATGATCTTTTTCCTAATATCCTCCTCGATCGGGGTGGGCGGTTTGCCATAGAGGCCGCGTACATAGTCCTTGACCTCACCCGGGCACAGTTTATAGCGTTCTCCCAGCAGAACATTTAGAACCGCCTGGGTGCCCACGATCTGGCTGGTAGGTGTAACCAAGGGTGGATAACCCAGGTCCTTTCTGACCCGGGGTATTTCCTCCAGCACTTCATCCAAGCGTGCTGACGCCTTCTGTTCCTCCAGTTGGGTCAAGAAGTTTGAAATCATTCCTCCCGGGACCTGGTGCTCAAACACCTTCATGTCTGAGATCCTGGTGATCCCTCGGGCGAATCCCTTTTGGATGCGTACCTGCTCTATGTAGTTGGCAACTTCGAACAACTCATGGAGATTGAGTCCGGTATCCCAGGGAGTACCCTGCAAAGCCCGGACAATGGTTTCGACTGGCGGTTGAGAAGAACCAAAAGCCAGGGGAACACTGGCCGTATCGATCACATCCACTCCAGCTTCCGCTGCCTTAATACAGGTAACGACTGCCATTCCTCCTATATAATGGGTATGCAGCTGAACCGGAAGATGCACTCTTTCTTTCAATGTTTTGACCAGTTCGAAGGCTGGGTACGGGGCTAACAAGCCAGCCATATCCTTGATGCAGATCGAATCTGCCCCCATATCCTGCAAAGCCAGGGCGGTTTCTACAAAATGCTCCAGGGAATGAACCGGACTGATGGTATAGACCAGGCAAGCTTGGACATGTTTGCCGGTCTGTTTGGCTGCCCGCATACAGGTCTCCAGGTTACGGATATCATTCAAGGCGTCAAATATCCTGAATATATCGATGCCATTCTCGGCTGCCCGGGCTACGAATCTCTCCACCACATCATCCGGGTAATGGGAATAGCCTACCAGGGTCTGGCCCCTGAGGAGCATCTGCAGTTTGGTCTTCTTTATTTTGCGCCGAATGGCACGCAGCCTTTCCCAGGGATCCTCATTTAGATATCGGATACACACGTCAAAAGTGGCTCCTCCCCAAACCTCCAGGGAATGGTAGCCGATTTCGTCCAGTTTCTCCAATATGGGGCCCATATCCACCCCGGTCATGCGGGTGGACCAGAGGCTCTGATGCCCGTCTCTCAGGCTAGTATCGGTGATTCTAAGCTGTGCCATCTTATCCCCCTGCTGGCCCTGCCCGGGCAGCATTTCCCCTCAATGCAACATACTCAGGCCCTTGGCCTGAGTACGCATCAATACTCCGACAGTATAATTATATTGACAAACCATATTTAGTTCAATATTCGGGCAATATGTATACTGGCTCCAGCTAGAGCCGGTGACTGGGCAAGCCGTATGCCGGGGAGCGGGCGATGTTTAACAACGCTCCATATATTCGCCGGTCCGGGTATCTATCCGCAGGCGGTCACCAGTATTGATAAACAGCGGTACCTGTACGCTCGCGCCGGACTCCAGTTTGGCCAGCTTGGAAGCACCGGTAGCCGTATCACCTTTGACTCCAGGTTCAGTCTCCACTACGGTCAGTTCAACGAAATTGGGCATTTCGACCCCCATTATTTCGTTTTGGTACATCAAAACCTGTATATTCATGTTCTCCAGCAGCCACTTGACACCATCGCCTATATCCCCTGCTGAAATGTTGATTTGCTCGTAGTTGTCATTATCCATGAAGACATAGGCATCCCCATCTTTGTAGAGATACTGCATAGCCCGTTTATCCAGATGAGCCCGGTGTAATTTTTCCCCCCCGCGGAAGGTTTTTTCCACTACACCCCCGGACTTGACGTTTTTCAGTTTGGCACGTACGAAAGCGGCGCCTTTACCGGGCTTCACGTGCTGAAAATCCACCACCTGGTATACCTGCCCTTCCAGCTCCACCGTAACACCGGTCTTGAAGTCATTAACTGAGATCATTCTATCCCTCCATCATATTATTAATAAGTCCTTGGGTGAACGAGTTATCACCTCACATCCACCTTCCAGGACGATGACCGTATCTTCGATGCGGATCCCACCCCACCCAGGGATATATATCCCCGGTTCCACCGTTACCACCATATTAGCTTCGAGCCTGTGGTCATACCAGCGTGACAGAGTTGGGTATTCATGAATCTCCAGGCCGACTCCGTGTCCGGTCCCGTGCTGAAAATACTGGGCCAAGCCGTGCTCCTCCAGAGCATCGCGAACCACAGCATCCACCTGCCTCCCGCTCACCCCGGCCCGCACTGCACTTAGGCCCATTTTCTGGACTTCCAGCAGTATTGCATAAACATTCCGGAGATCCGGGGAGGCCTGGCCTACAACCACAGTTCTGGTCATATCCCCAGCATATCCCTGGTAGAAACCTCCGAAGTCAAGAGTCAGCATATCCCCCGCCTGCAGCATCCGTTCGCCGGGTTGGCCATGGGGAAGTGCCGCATTTTCGCCAGCAACCGCAATGGTTGGAAATGATTCCTGGCTGCAACCCTCTTCCTTGAGCAAATAGGCAATCCGGTTGGCCACCTGCCGTTCGCTCTGACCCTGCCGGATCTCTTCACAGACGCGGCGGAAGACCCGGTCCCCAATCCTGGCCGCTTCCTGCAGCAAGAACAGTTCATCATCCTCTTTGATCATGCGGAAACTTTCGATGAGTCCGGACTGGGGTTCAATCTCCAAGCTCAATCGACCCGCAATCTGCTGGAACGTATCATAGCTCAGATGGGCGCTTTCAGCTCCCAGGCTATTATATTTATCGCAAATCGCAGCCAGGCTGTCAAGCCTGGCCCTTTCTACCCTGACCAGATCCCAGCTGCTGCATTCACGGCCTACCTGCTCAAGATAACGGCCATCGGTCAGGATGTAGTTTTCGGCAGCACTAACCAGCAGCCAGGCATCGGCCCCGCCGGTGAAACCTGATAAGTACCGGACATTCTCCGGCTTGCTCACCAAAAAGGCATCCAGCTGCTGCTCTCGCAGATAGGAACGTATCCTTTCAATACGGGTCTCTATTCTCTCCACCCGCTTCCTGGATCAGAGTTTCGTTTCAGCTGTCGGCAGGCAGCTTCCAGGGCCAAACGGTAACCTAAAGGCCCCAATCCAAACACCCCACCCACCGCCAGGGGAGAAATCAAGGAGTGATGGCGGAACTCTTCCCGGGCATAAATATTGGACAGATGCACTTCCAGAACCGGTACTTTAAGTGTTTTCAAGGCATCATACAAGGCTACACTGTAGTGGGTAAAAGCGCCAGGATTTATTATGATCATGTCCACTTCACCGTAGGCTTGCTGGACACGGTCCACCAGGCTCCCCTCATGGTTGGATTGGAAGAACTCAACTTCTACCCCCTGCTCGCAGGCATATTCGCTTAAATCACGGTTGATCTCCTCCAGGGTCTGGCTACCGTAAAACTCTTGCTCCCTAACTCCCAACATGTTCAGATTGGGCCCGTTGACGATCAGGATCTTACCCATCCCTATATCCCTCCTTTAACTTCCGCCGATGCAGAGCTTGGTCAATCGCAATGAAGGAGCTGCCAGGCTCCCAAAGAAAGTCACGTCGTTGCCCACCGCATCTATATCTTGCAGCATCTGCAGAAGATTGCCGGCAATAGTCACTCCCCGCACCGCATGGGTCAGCTGCCCGTCATCAATCATAATGCCGGCGGCCCCTACCGAAAAATCCCCGGAAATAAGATTCGCGGTATGCATGCCCATGACCTCGGTGATGTAAAGCCCCCGGGCAATAGGCGCTCTCAACTCAGCCGGGCTTTTTTCGCCGGGACCAAGCATGAAATTGCTGACCCCCACTGCAGGCAGGACCCTGAATGAGCTGCGGCGGGCATTGCCGCTCGATTGCCGCTTAGCCTTTAGCCCCGTATAAGTATCATATAGGAATCCCTGCAAAACTCCTTTTCCTACGACAACGTTCCGCTGGGTTGGAACCCCCTCTCCATCGAATGGGGAACTGGCCAAACCGCCAGGAAATCTTCCGTCATCCACCAGGTCGACCACGGGGGAAGCGACTGCCTGCCCTACTTTGCCTGCCAGCATGGACCTGCCTTTTTGGACCGCGTCAGCCTGTACTGAAGCGGCGATCAAACTCAGAAACCTCGCCACCACATAGGGCTCCAATACGCAAGGCATCGATGCCGAGGTAATTGTCCTGGCTTTCAGGCTTCTCAAGGCCTTCAAGGCTGCTTCCTCGGCCACCTTCCTCGCATCCAGGGCACTGTACCTCCTCTGGGACGAAAAGGCATAACCATTTTGCCTATCATCATCTTCTCTGGCGACCAGGACCGTAGATAGGGCGCAGTAATTACCCAGTCCGAATGCATAAATCCCCCGGCTGTTCATGATCAGCTTGGAATACTCACCGTCTCCATAGGTGGCTTTTTCCACCAGTTCAATACGGGGATCGTAAGCCTGGGCTATGCGCTCCACTTCCCGGGCTGACTCCATCTTGGCTTCCAAACTCTCGGCGGATAGTTCAGAATCATAAACCTCCAGCTCCGGGTAGATCCGGTCCCCCTGGGGAAGAACATTGTATTCGTCTGCTGTTGTATAGGCAGAAATGTTGACCGCATCATCCACCAATTTCTGCAGCGCAGGAGCCGACAGGTCGCTGCTGTAGGCAAACCCGATTCTCCCCGCATTGAAAACCCGCAGACCGATGCCAGTCTCCTCAGACTGCTTCATGGTCTCTACCTGTCCCTGGCTGATTTCGATATTCAGTTCCCGGTCATGGAGCAGGAACACTTCTCCTTCCAGGCCTTGCTCCTGGACCATGTCCAGTACCGTATCTGCGGTTTTCCTCAAGACATCCTCCATATACAACCCTACCTTCGTCTAATCCTCTTGATGGCCGGTCCCTGGCCGATAGAAGTCCCTCCTACAGTTATTTCCCGGATGCGCAGTGTAGGTTGAGCATCACCTACAGGCACACCCTGTCCGCCCTTGCCGCATGTGCCAATCCCGAAGCCCAGGTCCCTCCCGACCCGGTCTATATCGAGGAGCACCCGGGGGCCATTACCGATTAGGGTTGCCCCGCGAACGGGATAGGTTACTTCCCCGTCTTTTATCATGTAGCCTTCTTGTACATCGAACACAAAATCACCATTGGTGGTGTTGACCTGTCCGCCTCCCATTTTTTTGACCAGCAATCCGTAGCTGGTCTCCCTGATGATCTCATCCGGATCATCTTCTCCCGAAGCGATATATGTATTACTCATCCGCGGAATAGGTTTTTCCTGATAGGATTCCCTTCTTCCGTTGCCGCTGGAATTCGTCTCATCAGCTTGGGCGGTCAAACGGTCATATAGGAATCCCTTCAAAATTCCCCTATCGATCAAAACGGTCTTTTGCCCGCTGATACCTTCATCATCCCACCGGTAGCTTCCATATCTGCCCGGCAATGTTGCATCGTCTATAACACTCACGCTTGCAGAGGCTACTGTTTGCCCTTCCTTGGCTCGGTATACCGACAATCCTTTATGTACCAGGTCAGCTTCCAAGCCATGTCCACAGGCCTCATGGACCATTGTTCCGCCCGCATCCGCGTGCATGACTAATGGCATCCGGCCTGCCGGTGCAGGACGAGCCGATAACATGGCCAGAGCCCTGGCGCCAGCCTTATGGGCCATATCTGCGAAAGAAACCTCCTCCAGCAGTTCCCAGCCGGAAACCGCGCCGGCAGCTTCATACCCAGTCTGGATCAAGCCATCGCGAGCCGCTATGGCGTTGACCGCCAGCCTGACCCGGGACAGCTCATCCTCTACCAGGTCCCCGTCGGAATTGGCAATCTGCACCCTCTTGTGTATATCCCCTACGGCCACAATTACCTGCCTGATCTCAGCATCCAGGTCACGAACCGCCTGATTGGCTTCGAGAAGAATCTGAACCTTCTCGGCAAAGTCGACCTGGTCAGGCATGCGGCGAAAGTTCATCTCAAAATCAGGCTGCCGCACTGCCAGGGCGATGGTATTGTCTCCGCCGCGAAATTTCTCCTCATGGCTTCGGCTGGCTACTGCTGCAGCCCTAAATAGACCTTCTCGGCTCAGGTCATTGGTCCACACATAAGCGGTTTTTCCAGCCTTGATTACCCGAATGCCGGCTCCCATCTCCCGCCCACTGTTGATCTTCTCGATCTTGTCATCCTCACAGACCACATTGCTGATGTGTTTCTCCTCCACATACACCTCTGCAAAATCGGCTCCCCGGCGCAGGGCTTTATCCAAGACCTGGGCCAGCAAATCTTTTTCTAACAAAACTTTACCCCCACCTGAATCATCTCTCGATTATCACTCTGGAGCTGATTCAATAAAATGACAGCCCATTTATTTTATAGAAATATTCTACATGGGCAGGATATTATCCTGCCCATTCCGGTATTGCATACCCACAGGGGGTATGCTAAGATATTGTTGACAGTGGTCATGAAGGGAGGCATCGGTCTTATGTTCAGGATAAGCAAGTCTGCAGCTGACTATATCGCAAGACACGGTGGTCATATTACCATCTTCGGCTATGAGTCTATTATCTGTACCAGCTGAAGCAATCGCCAGGATATCCTGGTCCCGGCAGTTCGCCTGGGAGAACCTTACCCGCCTGAAGCTCAACTGTATGCTCCCCAAAAAGTTGGGACTTCAACCGTTTGGGCACCTGGCAATCTTCATCCTGCTCAGCTGGGAGGAACCATAGATATAGACGTGAAGAAAATCATGTTCGGCAGGCAAATAACCATATCAGGGGGCAAGTTGGTTTCTGTTCCATAAATCGGGACCAGGAAGTGCATTAATCAGCACGTTTTACTGGGATGGGGTCTGCTTTGCGGTAAGGCAGTATATGACAAGGCCTATTGTCATGGTCTCGGTCTGACCCTCGTTCATTGTATCTGCTGGGTTTTCAGCCTCCCCAGTTCCATAGGATCCTAGCCTTGGTGGCATAAATTCACCTTTTGGCACGTCAACGCTCCAGGAGATGTCTTCGATGATCATTAGCCGTGGTGAATTATCGATTTGCTGCAGGAAACACAGCAGCTGGTAACGACTCCCACGGGCAATCACTTGCAGCTTTTCGGGAGTCAATGCTCCATTTCGGCCCTCCTGATGATCATTCTCCCCGGTTACCTTTGGCTGACTCCGCATATCCTGTATGACAAATGCGGCGACTGCGACCTTCGCCTGGGCTGCTCCACATTCCAGGAATCTGACTGTATCACTGATCATTGGTTCAACAGGTATTTTGGTGATCATCTTCTGATATTCCCGTTTTATTTCCGGCTCCAGGATCAACATGTTTTGGTCCCGGCTCTGTTGTGCATCGATTTTCTCGAGTTGCCGGATGATTTGCGCCCGCTCGTTGGCGAGTCTGGTTTTGTTGACCTTGAGTGGTTGATAGAGCAATTGATCGGAAATATATACTAGGCTAACCGCCAGCAGTATGCTTATACCTATGATTTCCCTTTTGGTTATTCTCATGGCCTCATTCCTTTAGAGCTATTTCTATAACGAACTCGGTTCCTTGACCGCTTTGACCGAGCTTCGACTGCATCCTGACCAGACCTCCATAACTGGGCAGAGATTTCAAGCCATCAAGAATTTCGGCTACAAGCCCATTATTAGGGCATTTGCCATAAATGATGGCCTGTGAAGCTGCCAGGGTTATCTTATCAAGGCTTGTTTCCGGCGGTACCAGGGTATAAATTTCCTCCAGGATCGTGACGAAAGGCATACGTTTTGCTTCCAATTCCATAAGCAAGGGACTCAACTCATCAATGGTCAACTGCATGTTCATTAAGGCTTGCATATCTTCCCCACCGGCTGGTTTGGTTTGGATTCGGGCAGCCAAATCGCTGTTGACCGTGGCCAGGTTCGCCAGGGTTTGCTGTTCCCTTCGGTAGCAGTAATTGCCACCGCCAGCTAGCGCTCCCACAACTAGTAGAAGTGAGACAATAGCAATTAATCTTTTGGGGCGGCAACCTGGATCCGGCATAAGATTTATTCCAGGTGAGGCGGCCGTTTTCATCAATATACCTCCCGGGCGGCTAAACCCAGGGCGATCAGAAAATCTTGCTGCAGTTCCTGGCGTACCCTCTGGTTAACATCAACCGATATCCGCAGCCTTTTTTCGATCCCGACAGGCTCCACTGCACAACCTGTTTCTCGCACCAGCCTGTTTGCCAAATCCCTGAGATGCCTGCCCCCGTTCAACCAGATTTTTTCGATGTTATCCTCGGGCCCGGTTTGACTGGCATGGTAGTATTCCACTGCCGCTTTTACCTCCCTGATCAATTGTTCTGGACCATGTTGTTTGGGTTTCATCTGCATTATGTACTGCGCTGCTCCATCTTCGACAATGGCGGCAGGAGGGGATGCGGACAAATTTGCCCAAACAGCGCTGCCTACCGGAATAGCCCGGAAGAATACCGGCACACCTCGCTTGAAGATAAATACATACGATCTACTCCATCCGATATTCAAGATAGCAGTTACCGAGGATGCATCTCCTACCATTCTGAACAAGGCTTGAGGTTCAACCTCTAAAACAACCAATTTCAGTCCCGAAATCCTACAGGCAAGCTTGATATTCTCCACCTGATTCTTGCCGACAGCTACCAGTAGTATTTCTGTGTTTCTGCCCTGAGCAGTATCTACCTGTCGGACCACATAATGGTCCATAACCGCCTCTTCCACCGGAATCGGCAACAGATGCATGGCCTGATACCATATTGCATCATCTAATTCACCTGCTTTTACGTTGGGTATATGGATGTTGCGCATAAATATTTGCTGGCCCCCAAGGGCCGATACTACACGCTGGCCTTTTAGCTTAAGGTCTTTGACCAGATACCTGAGTTCGGACCCCAGACCCTCCGGATCAACGATTATGCCGCCTTTGAAGGTCCCTGCAGGGGTAGGCATACTGCCATATCTTATCAGTTCCAGTTGCGACCTTTTGCGGGCCACCTTGATCATTTTGATTTTCTGGCTGCCGATGTCTAAACCTATGCCCTGCAACTTACTGAACATGCAATATCTCCTCCTAATTGTGAAAATGCCTGGGTCGGCGAGGCGTGTTGCCCACACAAGAGCCGCCTTTGAACTCCGCTTTCAGAATGAGGACCGATAACTCTTTATCTGACCTCTGTCCAAATAAACCCGGGGTACAACTTGACTGGTGCCATCTATATCAAGCATTTGATATCCTCCCTCATAATTAAAAACCAACTCTATGATTACTTTCTGTTTGGCAGTCAAATATTCGCCATCGATAGGGATTTGGTAAATACAAAATCCGGGAACTCCGTCCACCTCATCGCTTTTACTGATGATACCGGCAGAAGCGGCAGAATTGTCTCCCCCTACCTGAATCGACAACTCGGTGTGGCTGCAATCCAATACATCGGGCAGCTTTGTTGCCACTAAATTTTCGGGCCGGGTCAATTCCTGGTATGTCTTCTCCCATATGAGATCTATACAAGCGTCCACAGATTGTCTGGCTTGCTCCATCCGGTAATCATTCCGCGAACATCTTGCTTCCATTACTGCGATGTTCATCAAGGTTGTTCCCAGCAGGCTTAATCCCACCATGATAACCAAGGCTATTATTGTCAGGCTGCCGTTGTCCCGCGAGCTAACCATTGTAATTCCCTGTCCTTCCCGATGCTTGTTTCCATATCGCCACGGCTGCCTGTTACAGTGATCTAATGCCCTCCCAATTCATCCGGCCAGGTTTGGGGGATCAGCTCATCCTTGCTGGATTATCCTGAGGTAGAAGCCAGTTGAAAGTTCGTAATGGGCACCCTCTTTAGTTGCCGAAATATTTACCATCAACAGTTGGCCATAGCGAGCTAAGCCCAGGGAAGTAATGTTTTCAGCCACTGGTATCCTGACCGCTCCGCTGTTATTGATCTGTTCCCGATAGAGTTGATTATTGTAGCAGTAATAGCGGATCTGATTACCATTCCAGGCGGTCAATCTGAGTTCAGTGTTTTTCGCCAACAATTCGATCCCCCTGCCTCCCCGAACGTCCTGGCCAATAATACCCACTGAACTGCGGACTGAATACTGGACATCCGTTTGGTTTAAGAGATGGGCAAACATATTGTTTCCAAATAAGAAGAAAGCTATCAATCCGCTGAATACAAAGGAAAACAGAACGATTGCCACCAGGGTCTCAATTAGGGTCTGACCGCGGCTGTCAGCCATAGCTTGGGACACAATAGCAGCTCATTCCTTTCTAATTATCGTACTTAGCTGTAGGTTGCGATCACTGTCACCGAACCGCCAGGCAACATCAACGGTTACATCATAAAGATTTGGGTCAGGTTCACGCTGGTGGATGCGACTGACAGTTGCGTTTAAATCCAGGTCGGTTGGTATACCCGCCAGATCCAATTCAAATACCGTCTTGCCGGCCAAATCCTCGTCAAGCACCTGAGAATTGTCCCGCAAGCTGGCCAGCACCGTAGCTCCGTACCAGGAAGCGATGCTAAATTGCCTGGCATCATAGACCCACTGGGCCAGGGATGACAGCAGGGCCAGAACCGCAGTGGATAGAAGACCAGTGATCATTAAGGCTAGCAGGATCTCAACCAGGCTGGAGCCCTTATCTCCATATTTAAAGGTTTTAATAGCATCCACTCCTCATCTTTGCCACGATAGCTTATATTGCATCAAACGCAGGAAGTCTCAGCTCCGCGCCGGATCCTGCACTGCCCAAACGGACCAATCCACACGCACCAGTTCGGGGATAAATGTCACCACAACCCTGCTGCGCCCTGGTGGGCTTGTTAAGATGACCTTAAAATCCGGAAATGGAAGAGATCATTGCCACGTATAGCTCCCGCAATCGATCTCCCCACATCCAGACCAACCAGGCCGCTCCTGCCAGATAGGGACCAAAAGGCAGCGATGTTTTGCGGCTGCACCGGCCCTGGACCAGCAGGTGGATTGCCTTTGCAGAGGCGGCCAGGGAAGCTATCAATAATGTGATTCCACTTCCCTCGATGCCAAGGAAAGCGCCTATGACTGCTGCCAGCTTGATATCCCCTCCCCCCATACCTCCTTTAGACAAGGCCGCAACCGCCCACAGCAGACCGGCGAAACAGATTGATCCCAACAGGGAGTCAGCGAAACCCATCGTTTGGCGAGACAGCAAAATACCGGCGATTATGCCTGGATAAGTGACATTGTTCGGAATCAGGCCGGTTTCCAGGTCGGTAAATGCTACTGTGATTAATAGCGCCGTGAAGATCCAGCCGCTCGCCAGCATACTGGGTAAGCCGGGAATCTCTCCTACTGCAATAAATCCCAGTGAGGCCAGCATTTCCACCAGCGGATAACGCGGCGGGATTGGTTCCTGACAATAATGACAGCGGCCTCTTCTCAGTATGTAACCCAGGACCGGGATAAGGTCCAAAGCTCCTAGCCGGTGTTTGCACCTGGGGCAATGACTGCCAGGAAACACCACGGATTGGCCCGAGGGAAGCCGGGAAATGGCCACGTTAATAAACGATCCGGTCAGCAATCCCGCCAACCCGGCCTCCCCCCAAGCAACCATTTCCATCATAATTTGCTTGCAGTGTTCGTCAGCATAAAATCGCTCCCCGGCCTCTAGCTGCCATCATCAGGTGAGAAAACCTGGCCTTCGGTTACAGTCTGGAGAATGCCGCTATAAATCCCCACATCGGGTGTCCAGGTCACCAAGTAGGGATCATTCCCGCCGCCGCCTAAGGTAAAAGTGCCGCCTGAACTGGGTAATTTGCCAGCTTCGAAATAATTCTCATCCAGCCCGTCATAACCGCTGGTTGAGCTGACCTGATCGCCGGTCATGGTTTCCTGAATTCTGGCCGCACTGGCGATGCCGCTGGCGGTGATAGCATCTGATTTGACTTTTGATTCCTGCAGTATGCCGTTATACCTGGGAATAGCAATGGCGGCTAATACCGTAAGCACAGCCATGACTATAATCAACTCAATCAGCGTGAATCCCTTTTGCCCTTCCCGGCCCTGCAGTCTCGGAAACAAATGTACCATCTGTTTGACCTCCCTTTCTTAATTTCTCTGTGTACTCTGGTCGAATCTGGACTGGCCTACCCTAAATCAATTTCCTTATCCGTCCTCCCCCCCCTTTTTCCTTAATCTCCTAAAGAAACCCAGGGTTTGTCCTCCTCCCCAGCCGGTTCACATCCCGGTCGAATTCATCAACTCCAACAATGGCTGGAGAATGGCCACTACAAAAGCTCCTACTATAATTGCCACAAACATTATCAGGGCCGGCTCTATTATGCTGGTCAAGTTTTCCAGGGTGCTTTTTAAAATCTGCTCTTGATGTTTGGCCACATAGAGCAGGATTTGGTCCAAGTTACCGGTTTCTTCGCCCAGAGCTATCATGCTGATCACCATGGGTTCGAAAATGCCTGTGTTCTTCAAGGATCGGTGCATGGTGTCCCCCTCATTGATGTCATTTAGAGCAGCGTCCAAGACCCGGGCGACAGTTGAATTCCCTGCTGCCTCCACCGCGGTCTCAAAAGCTGGCAGAGCTGGCATGCCCGACTCAAGCAACAGGCCTAAGGCGCCGGCAAACCTGGCTGCGGCGACCTTCGTTGTAAATCCTCCCAAAATCGGCATATTCGCATAGATATAGTCGCACAGCTGCCTTCCCTGGGTGGTTTTCCCCGCCCTTTTGGCTATGTATCCTGTACCGCATACCGCGATTCCCATAGCCCACCCCCAAGCCTGAAGCAACTGGGTAGCAGTTATAATGCCTCGGGTCAGAGCCGGCAATTCCAAGCCTGAAGATGTGAGGAGACTGGTTAAACGAGGCATGACTTGTACTGCCAAGACAATCATTGTGGCAACAGCCACAATAAGTATAGCCAGGGGATACATGGCGGCATTTCTCAGGCTTCCCGAGAATGCATCTTCATTTTCCAGGTAGCGGCTCAGGTTGCTCAGCACCCTATCCAAAATTCCACCTACTTCCCCAGCCTTCAGCATGCTTGTATATACCCGGGAGAAAACCTGGGGATGCCGGCTAAAAGACTCATGCATGTTCCAGCCTGATTCTATGTCAGTCACGATATGGTCAATCGTTTGGCGTAGACGTTTGTTGTTGGTCTGCTGGCTGGCAGTCTGCAGACATTTTACGATTGGCATTCCTGCAGCCAGCATCATGCTCAACTGGCGGGTGAATAAGGCCAAGTCTCGATTCTTTGTTTTGGTCCAAGCCAGGGCAGTCAAGTCCGGATTGAGATTATTTGTTCTGCATTCCACTTGGCGCACGTTCAAGACCCAGTATTTTCCCAGGATCAGGGCTTCCACTGCCGCCTTTCTGTCGCTGGCTTCCATTACCCCGGTGTGCAATTGACCCTTGATATCCCGGGCTCGATATTCAAACCTCAAGCCTTAACATCTCCTTCTATTCCTTCGGCCAATCCTGACCCATCCGTCTTTGGGCTTCATGCAGCGTTATCTTGTTGTGTTGCAGCAGGGTGCGTATTGATTTGGCCATGCTGGTCATTCCCATTGCCGTCCCGGTTTGTATTGTTGATTCTATCTGATGGATCCGGCTTTCACGAATGAGATTACGAATAGCATGATTGGTCACCATAATCTCCGTCGCTAACCATCGTTTCCGGCCATCAGCTGAAGGAATAAGCTGCTGGTTGATTACCCCCAACAAAGAAGCCGCAAGCTGCCCTCTAATCTGTGCCTGATGCTGGTGGGGAAAAATATCGATTATTCTTTCCAGGGTCTGTCCCGCACTGCGCGAGTGCAATGAGGCAAGGACAAGATGGCCGGTTTCTGCTGCAGTAATGGCAATAGCGGTGGTTTCGTAATCCCGCATTTCGCCCACCATAATAACGTCAGGATCCTGCCGCAGTGCAGACTTCAATCCCTGGGCAAAATCGGGAGTGTCAGTGCCTATCTCTCGCTGGCTAATGATCGAAGTATCATGCAAATGGCAGAATTCTATGGGATCTTCCAGGGTAACTATATGACGGCTTTGATGCTGGTTGATATATCCGATCATTCCTGCCAGGGTTGTGGATTTTCCATTTCCAGCCGCGCCGCTCACCAGGATTAGCCCGGCCTCCTCTGCTACTAAGTCCTTTATTATCTCGGGCACACCCAGATAATCCAAACCCGGTATTTCCCGGGGTATTAACCTGAGCGCTGCTGCCCAGTTGCCGGCTTGAAAATATATATTGATCCTGAGCCGACCCAAGCCCTCAAATGTTACCGCGAAATCCATTTGCCCAGTTTCATCAATCCGCTCACTCCTCTGGCAACCAGCAAGCAAATCCACTCCCCATGCTCTGATTCTCTCACCACGCAGTGGTGGTGTTTCAGCTTGGCACATGAGCTGCCCATTGATGCGATAAAAAGCGGGGCGGCCGTCAACGAGATGGATGTCAGATGCGTTTAAACTGAATCCTTTGGAGACAATGTCCGCTATATATCTGTTTTCCAAATTCTTTTACTCCGTCAGGACAATTTTGAGAACCTCGTGCAATGAGGTCCAACCCTCCTTGGCTTTGTTCACACCATCTTTATTTATGGAGATCATGCCCTCCTTGCGGGCTGTCCGGTCTATATCATCATCACTTGCCCCGCGATAAATAGCCTCGCTAGTCAGAGGCCCCACATGCATGACCTCCTGAATGGCGATCCGGCCCTGGTATCCAGAATAACCGCATAAATTGCATCCCACCGGTTTGAAATAATAGCCCCCGCTTTCGCCGTCAATCCCAAGTTCCCGGGCAGTTTCAGAATCAAGCTGGAAGCGCTTTCGGCAATGAATACACAAACGGCGCACTAGTCGCTGGGAAATAACTCCAGCCAGGCAATTAGCCAAGAGGAATTTCTCTATCCCCAGATCCAACAGACGTGCCACCGCGCCGACTGCGGTATTGGTATGCAGAGTGGATAGAACCAAGTGCCCGGTAAGCGCGCCTTGTACCGCTAATCTCGCGGTGCTGTAATCGCGTATCTCTCCCAGCATGATGATGTCCGGATCTTGCCTCAGGATAGATCCCAATCCTTCGGCAAAAGTCAAACCCGCTTTGGTATTGACCTGGACTTGATTGATCCCCGGCATCGAATATTCGACTGGATCCTCAAGCGTCACTATGTTGTTGGCGTTGCTGTCCATGGTACCAAGTAGGTTGTATAAGGTAGTCGTTTTCCCTGATCCAGTTGAACCGGTTACCAGGAGCAGCCCGTGTGGTCTCTTGACTAGCCGCTTCACCAAATCAAGATTGTTCTGACTCAGTCCCAAATGCTCCAGCCCCATTAAAACATTTGTTTTATCAAGTATTCTGAGCACTACTTTTTCACCGCCGGCGGTGGGCAAAGTCGCTACCCGGAAATCAACCTCCCTGTCCCAAACCGGCAAGCGGAAACGCCCATCCTGGGGAATCCTTTTTTCCGCAATATCCAAACCAGCCATCACTTTTATCCTTGAAGCCATTACAGGATGAAATTGACGTGGGAACACCAGGAAATCATTTAGCTTGCCATCGATGCGAAATCTTACCCTGACCTGCTGTGCTGCAATATCGATATGGATATCACTGCATTCCTCCAATACAGCCTGGCTCAGGATATTGTTAACCAAGCGGATTACTGGCCCATCTTCCTTAGTGCTGCTGCCCGCCATCCTCGGCTCACCCGGCGAGGGGAGGGCGTCCGCTTGTATAAATTCCTGCAGGACTTTATCGATCTTGGAGCGCAAATCCCTTACCATGACCTTTTTAATGACTACCCTGATCTGGTGCTCATGGGCTGGCAATGCGATAACCTGCAAACCGGAAGCCATATTTATTTCGTCAATCAGCCATTGCTCATATGGATAGGTGATGGCAATAAACAACTTATCATCTACTAAATCGAGAGGGACCACCTTGTTGAGTCTTAAAACCCGGGCGGGAAGCAGCTTTAATGATTGGGAATCCGCCTCGAAATCAATCAAGTCCAGATGAATATCATCTTCTATTTGATCGAGCCAGGCGTTCAAAGCCGCTTGCGAGGTAATACCGGCGTCGGCCAGGGATCTACCGATCCGCGCATCATTAATCAACCGCCGGGGCCAGGCATTCTGGACCTGATATGATCGGCCATAGGCAGTTACCGATGGTTGGGGATTCATATTGCCATGATCCTGGCTTAAAGAATTGCGGGATCCGCTGCCCATTTTTTCAACACCCTTTGTAACACCTAACTTTGCCTTACTAGCTGCGCAGACTTACCTCACTGCAGATTGAACGATCCTTATTTGCTGGTAATCATCACTGCCGCCGTATATTGAATATTACATAATTTACCTTAAATTGTTAATAATTTCTTTCTTGCATTAATTGACCTATTGTGACTCGATAGCTAAATTTTAGACATAATAAAACATCCCTCCCCAGCAAACGTGAGGGAAAGGGATGTTAAAGTCGAAAATATCTATTTAGTTGATAACCCGCAGTTTATATTTCGTATCTTGCAGCTATGGGCATCCTCCGGCCGGCTCCGAAAGCGCGGGTACTGACTTTTAGGCCTGGAGCAGCCTGACGGCGCTTGTATTCGTTGCGATTCACCGTCTGTAACACCCAGCGTACTGTTGCCGAATCGAAACCTTGCGCAATTATCTCGTCAGCCGAGTAATTCTCCTCAATATAATAGTCCAGGATTTTGTCCAGCATCGGGTAAGGCGGAAGGGTATCCTGGTCGACCTGCCCCGGTTTCAATTCGGCTGAAGGGGGTTTTTCAATACTGGACAGCGGGATGATCTCCTGATCCCGGTTGATGTAGCGGGACAGCTCGTAGACCATGGTCTTGGGAACATCCGCCAGTACGCTGAGCCCCCCGCACATATCGCCGTACAGAGTGCAGTAGCCCACGGCAATCTCGCTCTTGTTGCCGGTGGAGAGGACCATGGCATTGAATTTATTGGCCAGGGCCATGAGAATGGTGCCCCGGATGCGGGCTTGGATGTTTTCCTCGGTGATGTCGGCAGGCCGACCAGCGAAATGAGGCTGTAGGCTGTCCAAATAAGCATTGAAGATTTCGGTTATGGGGATGATTTTGAAATTTATATCCAGATTTTGCGCCAATTGCCGGGCGTCCTCTATACTTCCGGCTGACGAATAGAGTGACGGCATAGCCACCCCCAGCACATTCTCCTGGCCCAGGGCTTGGACAGCCAGGCAGGCAGTAAGAGCTGAATCTATACCTCCGGACAAACCCAGTATCGCCTGCTTGAATCCGGTCTTGCGGAAATAATCGCGTATCCCCAGGGTCAGAGCCTTGTCCAAATGCTGCATCTCATCATAAACCGGGTAGCTGCCGGCGCGCCCCTTGGCCTCGGTTTCCACCAGCTGAACACATTCCTCAAAAGCCGGCAGCAAAGCAACCAGTTCCCCGTGCCGGTCAACCAGCATGCTCTGTCCGTCAAATATCAACTCATCATTAGCCCCGACCTGATTCAGGTATATGACCGGCACCCCATACTCACGTGCGTGTTTGTTCATGAGCCGGTACCTGACTGCCTCCTTATTGAGGAAATAAGGGGAAGCCGAAATATTGACCAGCAGGTCCATGCCCTGCCCGGCCAGGTCCGATAAGGGATCGGCATCATAGCTGACCGCCCCTTTCCAGAGGTCAGGTTCATTCCAGATGTCCTCGCAGATGGTTATCCCCAGGCGCTGTCCTTTGAAAACCACGACCTGCACACTCTCAGCCGGATCGAAATAACGGGCTTCATCAAAAACGTCATAGTTGGGGATTAAGGATTTATGCTGGGTCAGCAGGATTTCCCCTTGGTAAACCAATAGGGCTGAATTGTGTAATTTGCGGCCGGTTTCTTTCCTGGTGGGTGTCGGAGCTCCGAATAATATCCCCGTATGAGGGTAAGCCAGGGAAAGGTGCAAGATCTGCTCAATGGCTCTCTTGACTTGTTTCAGGAAGACCGGCCGTTCAAGCAGGTCACGAGGCGGGTACCCCACCAGGTGCAGCTCCGGTAAGACCAGAAGATCGGCTGCCTGGGCCTGGCAATCGACCAATAAGCCATCCAGTCTCTTCAGGTTGCCAGCGATGTCGCCTACGGTGGTGTTGAGCTGAGCCAACATGGTCTTCACATTCATTCCTCCTCGTAAAGGTTTCATTCATTGGTCAGCGAGCAGGTTTTTGGCCTGGATTACTTCCATTATCTCCCGTACCACCCGGTCCAAATCCTTGCCGCTGGTAGAGATTCTAATATCAGCTTGGGCATAATACGGTTCCCTTTGCTTCAACAGGTTCTCTATTTCCTCAATGGTCATGTTTTTCTTGAGGAGAGGACGGGTTCCCTTCTTACGGTTCACCCGAATAAAAATATCTGACGGATCCGCATCCAGGCATATCAAAATCCCGTTTTTGCGCAGGGAAGCTACATTTTCAGCGAACAACACCGCTCCTCCGCCGGTGGATATGATCAGATCCTGTTTTTCTCCCAGCTTGGCGGCCAGCAAGCTCTCCTCGGAACGGAACCTCACTTCACCGCAGCGCTTGAATATGTCCGCCACCGACATGCCGCATACCTCTTCTATTTCCCGGTCCATGTCGATGAACTCCCGCTTCATTTTTTGAGCCAGGCGTATCCCTACCGTGCTTTTACCGGTGCCCATAAATCCGATCAAGACTAAATTTTTCGCCATTTCCATTCCTTTCGCAAATATTCACCATACTGGTCATACGTTTCCCGGATCTGGTCGATAAAGTCCCCGCCGAACTTGTCCAGGAAGGCTTTGGCCAAACCATAAGCCAGCATGGCTTCACCTACTACACTGGCAGCCGGCACCGCGCAGATATCCGAACGTTCGATGTCGGCTTTTTGTTCTTCCCAGTTCCCGGTATTTACACTGACCAGGGGTTTGTACAAGGTGGGGATCGGCTTCATATAGGCCCTGGCCCATATGGTCTCTCCGTTGCTCATCCCGCCCTCTATGCCCCCAGCCAGGTTGGTAAGGCGATAGATGCCTTGTTTCTTCCGGTAATGGATCTCATCATGAACCTTGGAGCCAGGCGCACAGGAATTATTTATGCCTTCACCTATCTCCACAGCCTTGATAGCCGGAATACTCAGCAGTAGAGCACCCAAGCCGGCATCCAGCCTTCCCTCGGCGGTAGCGAATGTACCCAGTCCAGGCGGCACTCCCAGGGCTCCTACTTCAAAACATCCTCCCAGGGACTCTCCTTCCTGGCGAGCCCGATCGATGGCTGCCATCATGCGGGCTTCGGATTCAACGTCTATGGTCCGCAATGCGGATGCTTCCAGCCTGTCCATAGTCTCGCGGAGATTGTCAGTATCGATCTTCGCTGGTTTTCCTTTTATGCCACCGATGGCGATCACCTGGCTATAAAGATGGATCGCGAATTGTCCCAGCAGCTGACTGCAAAAGGAACCCGCAGCCACCCGGGAAGCAGTTTCCCTGGCACTGGCCCGTTCCAGAATATTACGCATGTCAAAATGATGATATTTCATAGCCCCGGGTAGATCGGCATGACCGGGCCTTGGTCTGGTCACTGCCCGCTCCGTGGAAGCGGATCCATGTTCAACCGACATCACCTGCTGCCAATTCTCCCAGTCCCGGTTGGCAATGGAAAAGGCGATCGGACTGCCGGTAGTATGGCCTGCTCTGACTCCTGCCAATATTTCCACCTGGTCCTGCTCTATATTCATGCGTCCGCCGCGGCCATATCCACCTTGTCTCCGCTTCAGCTGCCTGTTGACCTCCTCGATGCTGATGGGGAGGCCGGCGGGCATGCCTTCGATAATGGTCACCAGGGCACGGCCATGGGACTCTCCTGCAGTGTAATACTTCAACATGTCTATCCTCCTAATGTTTGCTGGTCCTAAGCCCCATGCCGGGACTGGCTGATATCATTCGCCGCCCGGGGGGCTTGAAGACACCCTTATCCTTCCCACCACCGGATTCACTATCACGTAGCAGCGTTCAAAACCATTGCTGAGCGTAACCGTTCCTCCGGAGGTAGGCGACCCCAGGGGTGAAAATCCGCATATGGGCAGGCCGTTAAGTTTGCTGGTAAAAGATGTAGTGCCGACAAATCTTATACCCTTATTCAGGAAGTGGTAGCTGGACCCCAGCATTTTGTATTTGGCACTGCCAGTATAGAAGACCACCGTGCTGGGCTGCCCGGTGGTGATAGCGTCTGAGCGGGCCAGTCTTAGTAAAGCTGCCATCTGCCTGGCATCCGATTCCAATCGCATCGATGCCAGCATGCGGCTGCCGGCAGGCATGGTGATGGCTGCCAGCAAGGCCAGGATCGCCATGACAGCTATTAGTTCTACCAGGGTGTAGCCTTTACTATCCAGCTCGATTTGTCATCACTTCTTTCATCAGGGCGATTGGAGGTTTTATCCCCAGTAGGATCTCCAAAGTGAGCGCACCTTGATGGATCAGCATGTCCAGCCCGTTTATGGTCCTCAGGCCGCGGGCTTGGGCAATAGACAGAAAACGAGTAGTCACGGGATTATAGATCAAATCATATATCACCGCCCCGGATTTGACCTGGATTAGGTTGCTCACCGGGCAGTCTTCAGCATGCGGGTGCATGCCTACAGGGGTACAGTTGACGATAAGATCAGCATCGCGGCTCAGTCGGACAAAAAGCTCTTCACTCATCCGGTGCCCCTTCGCCCTGCCCCCTCCCAGATAACCCACAAAATCGGCCAGTTCAATGGCTCGGTCTATTTCCAGGTCAAATATCTGCAAATCCCGGATTCCAGCCTGGATAAGCTGGAAAGCCAGGGAATGGGCGGCTCCCCCGGCTCCGATCAATACTGCTTTGAAGATCTGGCCGGATCCTGACTCGATCAGGCTGGCCATAAATCCGGGGCCGTCGGTATTGTAGCCGATCAGGCGGTTATCCGCATTTTTGATCAGGTTTACAGCCCCGCAAGCCTCGGCTTCGGGGGAAAGTTCATCCAAGTAAGGAATAACCTCTTGCTTGTAAGGGATGGTTACATTTACCCCGCGGATATTCAGGGCTCGTAATCCTTGCACCGCTTCGGGCAGCTGTTCCGGTTGCACCTCAAAGGGCAAATACACGCAGTTGATCCCCAGGAGGCTCAGAGTAGCGTTGTGCATCCGTGGTGAAAGGCTGTGTCCCAGGGGATTGCCGATAAGGCCAATGACCTGGGTATGAGCATCGATCATGATCATTCCCTGCTCTCTCCCGATTTTTGCCCCCTAAATTGTCGTTGGGGCCGTCTCACCACCATTTTCTCCAGCAACCGGTTTATCTTGGTTCCTATGAATTCACGGCTGGCAATGGGCTTGACCAGGATCGTATATAATCCCGCCCGGTTGCCTCCCAGTATGTCAGTGAATATCTGGTCCCCCACCACAGCTGTCTGGGAGGCGGTCACGCCCATGATGTATAAAGCCCGGCGGAAAGCGCGCCGGCGTGGTTTGGCCGCCCGGTGGATGAAAGGTATACCCAGTCTGTCAGCAACACTCTTGATGCGCCGCTCCCCGTTGTTGGAAAGAATACAGGCGTGGAAATCCTGGGCCAGGAGTTTCCCGAACCATGCTTCTATCTGGTCGTCAATATGGTGACTGTTCCACTCAGTGATGGTATTATCCAGGTCGAAAATGAAGGCAGTAATATGCTTGCTCCGCAATTCATCCAGGGGCAGTTCCAGAACCGAATCGGCATACTCCTTGGGCTGTAACAATTCTAGCATCTTTTACCTCTTTATACCAATTTTAACATTTTGTTGCGGAATAGTTCCGCCGCCAATTCCGGGGCCACAGGATTGGAATACATCCCGGTTGAGATATCTGCACCGGTGGTCACCAGCAGACGGGGCAAAATTTCCAAAAACCAATGATAACCAGGTATAACCGGCATATTGAGCGGAGCCGAGTTAAATACCAGGTTATAGGCTGGATTGTCCAAAGCATCGGTCATGATGCGGCTAAATATCATTAAGATCCATGCCAGGTCTATGATCTGCGCCTCTTTTACGTCCCCAAAATGTTCGCAGTGCTGCTTGGGAATAACCCAGGTTTCGTAAGAGAATCGGGATGCATAAGGACAGATCAGTAAAAAATGCTCGCTTTCATATATGACCCTGACCCCGTTCTGTTTTTCCTGGGCCAACATCGAACAAATCAGACACTGGCCTTTTTTCTGGAAGTATCTGGGCAGACCTGCATTGGTTCTGGGCACAAAAGGCAGCCCCATCATCTGGCTGTGGCTGTGTTCCAGCGAAGCTCCCGCAAATATGCCCCGGTTCTTGTAGATCTGGATGTATTTGATCTTCTCGTTCTGGGCCAAGGTATTGTATCTGGTTTTAAAAACGGTCAGGAGCTGCCCGATTTTCTGCTGGCTGAAATTGTGTATATCTATGCCGTGCTCCGGGGTTTCTATGATCACTTCCTGTTTGCCAACTCCGGTATAATTGCTGTAAATGCCCAGATCCGTCTTCTCCAGGGCTTCATCAAGTTGGAAAACCGAAAACTTGTTGGCTACCACCCGAATAGACCATCCCGGGGTATCAGGTTCGGTCCCCTCCTTCCTGTAAGCCATAATTTCATGGGGGGTGGAAGATTCATTGCCCTCGCAGAAGGGACAAAATCCCTGGTTGCCTATGGTCTCAATACCTCGTCTTTTTATGGGAAAATGGGCTGGCTTCAAGGCAGAATTGGCTGGGATCGCAACCCAACAATTCCTGACCAGATCCCGTCTTATTTCCGCCATCGCATTCTGCCTCCTCTACTGGATAATGAGACGCTCCACATTAATGATACCGCAAATGCCAATTCAGAAATACAAACTGTTATTTAACTATTATATGCCATTCCCCACCCGACACTGCAATAAGCGAAGTGATATTCCCCCATATTTTTTCCATTTAATTCCTGGCCACAATCCCTATAATTTGAGGTTTTTATTTAATGTTTGACAGTCCACCAATTACCATTTAATATGTTAATTGGTGATAATATTTTATTAAACACAACTCTATGAAAGGAGGTATGGATTGCCAGAAGATCGGAAAATCCGTATTTTCGGGGATTTTTCATTTACTGGGTCGCAATTGTTCCAGAGAGAAAACCACATACCAAACAGTTAATCAGTTACATTTTTAGTTCTACTGCCAATGGACGGATTTGTTGGCGGACTGACCCTTCGAAAACACAGATACCCACCCATATTGTGTAAGATTTTCCCATTAGTACTTGCAGATTGTTCGCCCCATAGATTAAGAAAACAATCTATAGAGACAAACAAGTAAGATCTACAGTGCATGTTATGGAATCGAAAGTGCTTGCGATTCCAACTCGGGAATCGCAGCATAATAAAAATGTGAGGGGGATTTTGGATGTCAGGAAACGGAGCAGGATGGGCCAATCCGGCACCAGCAGGATTAGTAGCATTGGGAGTTGCATGTTTTACCTTCTTTTATCTTTTGACTTGCCCTAAAGCAATTGCGGTGGCACCGCTTCTCGCTTGTTGGTTACTCGGTGGATTTGTAATCCAATTTGTTGTTGGTATCATTGAGTTAATGGAAGGCGCAACCACTGGTGGTAACGTCTTTTTGATTTTCTCGGCGTTCTTCATGCTGACCGGTGCAGCCGAATTCATGGTCAAATATCAGGCCAATGCCAACAAGGCTGTATGGACCATACCCCTGGACAGCAGAATCGATGGTTGGGCATGGGCCGCCCTGGCGATCTTCATAATCGGTTTCACCCCGGCTTATTTCAAAGCCACCTCAGTGCTGACCCTGGCCGTCATCCTGTTGGACGTAGCTGTTGCCACCATCGCCCTGATGGACCTTGGCATCATCTCCAAAGAGACCGGTGATCCGATTGCAGCTTACTTCCTGCTGTTCACCGGAATCCTGGGACTGTATCTGGCTATAGCCATAGTCACAAATACGGCTTTCGGCAAAAGTGTTTTGCCCATCCCGGCACCCTGGTCCAAATAAGTCCGGCAACTGTATATTAAAACCAAAAACCGGTGGGCATATGCCCACCGGTTTTTTTGTCAGGTTTGAACTCCTAGCTGTTCTTCTTGTCCAGCAGGTAGATATTGGTAGTAGCACTGGCTATGAGTTCAAGGCTGCCGTTGTAAGCTTCACCGACCATATGGATAATGGTTTTGCCCTGGGACTTCAAGGTGGTGGTTATCTCCATCTTGTCCCCAACCGCGATACCCTTGTGATAGTTTACATCCAGGTCCACTGTGGCCATGGCCAGGGTTTGGGTCAGGAAATAGACCAGCATCCCGAAAGTATTGTCGAAAGCCGCACAGATGAAGCCTCCCTGCATAACTCCGCGGGGATTCGAGAAAATGGGCAGGACCGGATAAGCGCATGTCACACTCCTGGTTTCGTCATCATATTGCACAAATTCCCTTTGCATGATCTCCACACAGGGAATCATCGCATTTGATTCCCGGGGCTTCAATATCCCTGCAGCCAGCAGAGACTCAAAATCTTTATAGACTGTCATTTCATTGCCCCCCGTCCGGAATTCAATATATCTATGATACCAAAAGCCGTGCAAATCTGAAACACATCCGTGCCGTTAGTGTATGACGCGGAAATTTTACTTGCGCCCTCGGCAGGATTCGCGGCACTAGCGGCGAAAATAACTAGTTAATAAATAAAGGAGGGATACCTATGGAGCAAGAGCCTTTCCGCTTATACATGCGCGAAGTTGCCTACAGTGCATACAGGGAAGCCGCAGCCGGTTCCGGGGATTTTATGGCCTGGTACCGGGAATATCGAGAGCCGGCGGCTATCGAGAAGGGCTACAGCGAGTTGGATTGGATCCTGACCGAAAAAGCCCTGCTCCGGATTCAGATCTCTCCCACCTCTATCGAGATCAGCAACTTCATGCTGAGCAAATTGATCCGGGTGACCCGTCATTATATCATCTTCCAAAAACAAGATCACTATGAGCATATACTTAACCGGGTGGTATGCAAGTTCAATAACGGTGAAGCTTGCGAGTTGATGCGCCCCTTGGATGAGATCATCTCCCAGGAAAAGGGGGGCGGCTACGAGGCCCTGGTGGCCTTGCTGGGTTAACCAGATAAGCACCACCCCAATCACGCCTGGTAATCCAAAACAACAGTTCGGCAGCAAACAGCAAATCCGCCCCTTTGGGGGGCGGATTTCATTGTGGCGATGATTATGATGCTTTGGCTTGACGCAGGTAGTCGGCCATTTTAGGCATAAAGTACGGGATGATTTCCGGCAGCATCTTGGGCATCAGGACCGCCATCGTTGGTGGCATCAAGGCCGGCATCTGTTCGGACATATAGTCCGGCATAGTTATCGATTTACCTACCAGTTCCAGCATCCTGGGCATGACTTTGGGCATTATATCCGGCAGCAGCTTAGGGAACAGTGATGGCATTACCCCGCTCATCATATTGATCATCGGCTCTTTGAAGGCCTCGGGAGCTTTAATCACCATCCCCATCATATTGCGATACATATCAGGCATGGCTTCGATCATATCTGGTATCATTTCCGCCATCAGGTCCGCCATTCCCCAGGGAGTCATGAGACGGATCATGGCTTCAAATACTGCCCATTTATCATGCATTACTGCATTTGAAGCGGGGACTTTATGCCCCATGGCTTCAGCCGCCAATGTCGCCAGGTCTCTTATCTCAATGGGAAGGTTCCCCAGATCACGAGACCTCTGCAATTGGACCCGGCAGCAGGGACACGCCGTGATCAATGTATCCGCACCAGTGTCGACTGCCTCCTGGACCCGCATGATGCCAATATCTTCTGCGACATCAGGATCTGCTACCAGGCTCAGCACAGCTCCACAGCAGTGGGCATCATATTGGTTGAAGCGCATTTCCCGGAAATTAGAATCCGGTATCGCGTTTATCAGAGTGCGCGGTCCCTCGAAACGCACTCCGGCCCTGCCCATATGACAGGGATCATGGTAGGTCACCTTGCGCCCCGCTGCTATAGGTATGGTAAATTCCCCGGCTTTTATTTTTTCGGCTAATACATCAGCGTAGTGCATAGCATGGAAGGGATATTCCACCCCATGATCCTCCGCCCAATGCCGGTAATATATCTCCCACATCAGCCAGCAGGCCGGACAAGTAGTAATTATCTTGGTGGCGCCGATTTTTTTCATGCACTCGATATTGTGAGCAACAGTTTCATCATATACTTCCCAACGTCCGGAGACCAACATGGGAATCCCGCAGCAATGTTCTTCTTTGCCCATATAAGTATATTCGATCCCGGCATCTTTCAGAAGCAGGGCCGTCGATTGGGCTATATCCTGCTCCACGTAAGAAGCCGTGCATCCAGGGAAAAAGGCATATTCTGAATGTTCAACGATACTGGGGCGTATCTCTTCGGTAATCCACCCATCACGGTTTTTCGAGTATTCACCCCAGATATTCCCCTGTTGCCGCATGGTGTTAGCCATAATCTCAAAGGGCGGGAAGGTATGATATCCGCGGCCATCAACCAGCAGTCCGCGTAGCTTCATCCAGGATGATTCATTGGGCAGGTCCAATTGGCAGGTGCGGTTGCACATCTCGCAGGTGGTGCAGGCCAGGAAAGTATTGGCAGCCCGCTGGTCGAATTCGGCATCGCCCTCCATAACCATCTTTAAAAAGGTCCACTTGCCGCGCGGTGACTGGGACTCCCAACCGCGACCGTAATACTGATCGCAATGGTCTATACAGTAGCCGCACTGTGAACAAGCATAGGCATACCAGGCGATGTCCCCGGGGATGCCTTTTTTAGCCTGGAAAACCTCCCCGCTTTCCTTGCCCTGGGCCCAGTTGCCGAAGACCCGGATCAGCGGTTCCATTGTACTGGCCAGCTTCAGTCCACCAGCCACCAGGGTGCTGTCCATAACCTTGCCGGGATTCATCAATCCCTCCGGGTCCACCCTTTTCTTATGCTCCACCAGCAGATCCAGGTGTTCCTGGCGCAATACCTCTTTGGCAAAACCGGTGAAATACAGTCCGGTAGCATAGGGGCGCCCTCCGTATTTACGGGCCACTTTCAGGGCTGTCAGGGACAAGCCGAAAGCCAGGTTGAAATTGAACTTACGCTCATCATGGGGTATGAAGCCCAGCAGCACCACCTCCCGCCGATTGGTGGTAAAGCCCTCCAATATGAAGGGGTGTTTAATTTCTCGGTTGGTATCTTCTATCACTTGGGCCAATTTTTCTACCGGCACCACCACTTCGCTGGGGATCAATGAAGGGGCTATGCGCTTGGCACGCATGGGTTCAAAACGGGCCGACCACTCATGTTCCGCAATCTCAGGATTCAATATCTCGCCACTGTTCCTCAAGGCCAGGCTCAGAACGTCCTCCATCAAAAGATCGCAACGCTCGGTGGTGCAAGCCAGTAGGACTATATACTTTTGGGGCAGGGTGATGCGATGAACATCCTCCACGGGCCGGCCATGGTGCAAGTGGGGGGGCAGGAGATTCTTCATCTTGGCGGCCTCCGGATTTATGAAGGTCACCGACCACAACGGGACTTTCCGGTCATATAGTCCGGTAATGAAGGAGGTCATATTTTCAGCCGTCTCAAATGCCACTGCATTCTTATGCAGGGGCTTAAGGGGCTTCACCCGCAGGACTACCTGACTGATAAAGCCGGTGGTGCCGTTGGCCTCACTGGCCAGATTCAGGTCTCGACCGCTCAGTTCTGCTACCTGCCCGTCGATTTGCACCAGTCGGGCCGAAAATACATTGTCTTTGAAATAACCGTATTCATAGCTGCCGATCCCGGCACCTCCCTGGGCCAACCAGCCGCCTACCGTGGAAGATGGGAAACTGGTGGGATAGAGGGCTAAGGTGAGGTTCTGCTGGTTGAGGTGGTATTCCAGTTCCTTCCACACTACCCCGGGTTCCACCGTGGCGCTGCGCTCTTCGGGATTGATGGAGAGTATGCGGTTCATGCGGTTGAATTCAACCACCAAGCCGCCCTCAACCGGCAGCACTCCTCCATAGCCGGATGTTGCCTTTCCCCTCGGGGTCATTTTGATCATGGCTTCCCGGGCCAGGTTGACCAGATCCACCAATTCCTCCTCGGAATTGGGCTGGACTATACCGTCCGGCACCGGCTTACCTACTATGGGCTGCACCATGGAAGGCATGACCCCCATGTCATGGGCATATATCTTGCGTTCTAACTCGTCGAACGAAACCCTATTCCCCCACTTATCTTGCAGTTTTTTTCGCACCTGCTCCTTAATTTCCGGCATCCTTATACCCCCTTACCGTATTTTCTAAATTATAGCACAGCGTTTTCAGAAGTATATCCCTTTTTCTATTATAATACTATTTGCCCCACACTGTTATTGTTTTCCAGCTTGGAGAGAGTTTCACTTAAGCTGACACGAGTCGGGTGGCATATATTGATAGGTACGGCTGAAGTATAGATTGGGCGGCGATTTCTGGGGGGTATCAACACGAGGCTGGGGGGTATATTGCGGGAACTTGGAGTTGCTATAGCATTTGAATATCAAAGACAACTATTCCCCAATGGTTATCGGGAAAGGCAAGTGGCGGAGGATCTCTACCATCTCGGGCCAGGTGTCAGTTGTTACCCTTATCACCACTGTCCCCTGGTTTTGGTCAAGGGTGGACACTACACCCAGGTGGTCATAAGCCTCCACCAATTTGGTCAGCATATCGATGCGGTCGGGACTAACCTGCGCGTATATCTCATCCTTCATCTGGTTATGCCCTCCTGCGCAGGATGCTGTTAACCTGGATAACATCCTGTACTGCCATGAAGACCCGCTGCTGGGGATGGCGAGCCCGGTCCAGGATCACACCTTCCACATCCCACAAGTCGGTCAGGGTGAGATCGACAATCGACCCGTCCGGCAGAAGGAATTGGAGTTGGTCTCCCGGCCCGAAATTGGAACGTTGTTCAACCTCCACAATTTTGCGCTCTGGATCGATGCCGGTCACTATCCCGCAAAAATGAGCTCGCCCGGCTATAGATTCCTTGTGAGGATCCTCCAGCCAAGGCTGGCTTCCCCCTATAAATCCAGTTGTGTACGGGCGGGTCGCAATAGACTGGAGTTCCTGCCGCCAAGCCTGGATCATATCTTCCGGATAAGGATGGCGGTTCGACATATACCAGTCGATAGCTTGCCGGTATACACTGGCTGTAGTAGCCGCATAGAGGGGGCTCTTCATCCGCCCTTCAACTTTGAAGGCATCGATGCCGGCATCTATCATCTGGGGCACCATTTCCAGCAAGCACAAATCCCGGGAATTGAAAATATAGCTGCCGCGGGAGTCTTCCTCCAAGGGGAAATACTGTCCCGGCCTTTTTTCTTCGGTAAGATAATAGCGATAGCGGCAGGGATGGGCGCAAGCTCCTTGATTTGCGCTTCTCCCGGTCATGAAGTGGGACAAAAGACAGCGTCCAGAATAGGAAACGCACATAGCCCCGTGAATGAACACCTCTATCTCGACATCCACCCGCTCTTTGATCTGGCGGATTTCCTCCAGGTCAAGCTCCCGGGCCAGGACTAGCCGCTTGGCCCCTAAATCGCGGTATTGAGCTGCGGTTTCATAATTGGTCGTGTTGGCCTGGGTGCTGACCGTCACGGGCAGATTAGGGGCATGGATCCGGGCCAGCCTCATTACTCCTAGGTCGGCGATGATCAATCCATCTGCACCCATCTGCTGCAGAGCTTCAAGGTATCCGGGCAGTTCCTTGAGATCCCGGTTGTGGGCCAGGATATTGACGGTCACATACATTCTCTTGCCTGTCCCATGGGCTGATTCCAGACCGAGTTTTATCTCCTCCAGGGTGAGGTTCCCGGCAAAAGCCCGCAGGCTGAATTCCTTGCCCCCCAGATATACTGCATCAGCTCCGAACAATAGAGCCGTATTTAGTTTCTCCATGTCTCCAGCTGGCAGGACCAGTTCGGGACCGGAGCGCTCCCGCCCAGCCAATACCGGATTATTTCCCATATTTCCTGACAGCCTCCAGATGTTCCAGGTAAGTGGCGGAGAACTGGTGACTGCCATCACCCTTGGCTACATAGTAATAATAGTTGTGCAGCTCAGGATTTACAGCTGCTTCAATGGCTGCCTGCCCCGGGGATGCGATGGGGCCGGGGGGCAAGCCTACCTGTTTGTATGTGTTGTAGGGCGAATCTATTTCCAGGTCCTGGTAGGTAACGGTTTCCCGGTGTTCACCCAGGGCATAAATTACCGAGGCATCGATCTGCAAAGGCATCCCTTTCTGCAGCCTATTGTAGATCACGCCGGCAATGCGTTTGCGTTCGTCAGCAACCTGGGCTTCACGTTCAATCAGTGAAGCCACGGTTATCACCCTGCCAACCTGCAATTGCCTGGCTTGGGCCTGGGATTTGAAGTTGTCATCCCAGACCCGGTTGAATCTAGTGAGCATCATATTGATGATGGCTTCGGCCTCAGTCTGATCCTCGAATGTGTAGGTGTCGGGATACAAGTAACCTTCCAATCGTTTTTCCGGGTCATTTATCCCTGACCGGAGGAAAGGATAGTCATAATTCACCTGCAGGGCAGCTTGCCATTGCTCAAGGCTGCATATACCGTTCTTAACCAATAGCTCACTGATCTGACGAACTGTATAGCCTTCAGGAACTGTAAAGGTCATTTGTTTGACTTTACCTTCGACCAGTTGCTGGATTATTTGGTCAAGCGACTGGCTCTTGCTGAAATCATAAAGCCCAGCCTGCAGATCCTTTTCGTGGCCCTGCCAGTAGCAATAGGCCAGGAACGTCCTCTCATCCCGGATCAGGCCTTTCTCGATCAAAATTGCGGCTACCTTGTGAGCGGTGCTGTATTGGGGGATTCTGACTTCGATCATGACCTGGTCGTTGGGATCCATGGGCCGGCCTTGTCGATATATGTACTGCCAGGCTGCTGCAGTTGTCAAGAGCAGCAGCAGAACTACCCCTAATTTGAGGGCTCGCTTGCCCGAGGTTGATTTCATAATATCCCCACCTTTGTCATCCATCTGCGAATATTATAATCCAATGCTGTTTATTGAGGCCCCTCGCCTACATAGGAACCCCGGGGATCATCCGGACCCGTTCCCATCTCCGACTCCACTGTATCTCCGGTGCCTGTCGGTGGCTCAACCTCATCGGAGGGGACCGGAATAGGACTATCCACAACTGGTTGGATCACCTGGGCAGGCGGCAGGTCTGGACCGATATAGACCAGTCGATTGAGGGGCCGGTAATAGTCACGGGCTAATAATTGGGTCTCGATTGCTTTCCCGTTCTGATCATAAAAAGTGCGGAATGAGCGCACTCTATATCCGGGCTGGCCGCCATGATCGGTTTTTTGCGTACCTGGAGCCAGGGTCGTATCTCTTTGCGTTTCAGTTATATAAGGGATAGTCTCGTCCACCACATATGATAATCCGATGTGGCGTTTGAATTGCAGGTCTCCGTAGATATTGACAGTGAGCTTGCCGTTCAGGGCTATAGCCCGAATATAGAGGGGAGATGTGGTGACATTCTTGAATCGGAAATCCTGAGAACCCCAGGCCACCGTGGCATCCAGTCCCAAGGGTACATAAGCGACAGCTAGATTATGATTGCCCCGTTCCACGATTTCCATTCCCGCTAATAGACAAGCGTTATATAGCGTGGAAGAAACCTGGCACACTCCTCCACCCAGGCCCTGCTCGAATTTGTCACCCACTATTATCTTGGCATCACGGAAACCGTTGGCGACCGTCCTTTCGCCCACGGCTGCATTGGTGGAAAAAATAGTGCCTGGAGAAACCAGGAATTTGTTTACTTTTGAAGCGGCCAGAGCCAGGTTATGGGAGCGGTTAATTTCCCCGGTATTGTAGTTAGTGGAGTAGGAGGCCAGCTCTCCCATGTTCTGCAGCTGGTCTTCGGTTACGAATGGTTTCGTGACTTGAAAAATTATCGGCATGCTCTTGTTGGTGATCAGCCCCAGTTGTTGCGGTAAGGGCGCAAAAGTAGCCATTACGTCTACCTGATAGCCGTCTTTTCCGGCTACTACCACCAAACCCCTTTGATTATCAACTTCCAGGCTGGCATTTTTCGGCTGGACCCCCCATTGGGCATTCCATTCCTGAACCGCCAGGTCTTTTTTAGCCTTATCATAAGAGATGGTCAATGGGTAACTCACTCTCTCTTGTCCATTCAGCCGGGAGATTTTTTCCTGCCAGCTTCGTCCACTTTCCTCTTCCCAGACATAGGTCACCAGAGCTTCAGTATCTGGCATTTGGCATAGATCTCTCAGTTTGAAAGTGAACGTTTGGTCATCTTTAAAAAAAGTTACCTCTTGATCAAATAGTGAGCCTATCCCCTTTTCCACAGCCAGCACGGCTTGGGGCGGATTCATGCCCTGCACCGGAATCCCGCCGATTTCGACTCCAGGCATGAACTGGCTCGATTCGAGCAGCGGATTGCAGCCGATTATTCCCGCCATCCCTACTATTCCCAAAACCACCAGCAGGACCACCATGAGAAGCCCTGGTTTCTTTTTTAAAGCGTTCAAAGACGAACCTCCTGCATACCTGGCTTACCGACCGGCCGGGCTATACCCATCCGGACCTCAAGTTAATAAAAAGAAGCCCTGCGGCTTCTTTTGCGAGCATTATATTTCTTCGCTATCTGCCAACTCTTGCCAGGCGTCGGCAACTCTCTCCCATTCCTCGTCATCTTCGATGTCGGCTAGAAACTCGTTGCCTTCATCATCATATACCACCTTTAGAATGATTACCTCCACTTCCTCCTCGGAAACCATCGGCGCTTCATCTAAGGGGATCAAAACCCGATAGGTTTGGTCCTCTATTTCCAATTCAGCTAAAAGTTCAAACTCGTGTTCTTCTCCATCCTCGTCTACCAGAACCAATATCGGAAATTCCTCATCATCAAAGATATCGTCGTGATCCATCCCCAAACCTCCATTCAAAAGACTATCGTCATTCTATCTTTACGTTGCGCCTTTGTCAAACTACTTGTGGGCCTCCCGGTCCAGGTAGCCCTGGAGTATATTTACCGCGGCCAGTTTGTCAATAACCTCCTTGCGTTTCTGCCGGGAGACATCGGCTTCAAGCAAGGTTCTCTGGGCCGCCACCGTGGAAAGCCGTTCATCCCAGTATTCCACCGGTAGTCCCAGGTATTCCTGCAATATGCTGCCTAGTTCCTGGATCTCCAGTGCCTTCGGCCCGATCGAACCATCCATATTGCGGGGGTAACCCAGCACTAAGCGCTCTACTTGGAACTCAGCGCACAGGGCAGCCAGCTTGCGCAAATCGTCAGCGCGCTTGCCCCGCTTCAAAACCGAATGCCCCTGGGCTGTCCATCCCAACTCATCGCTAATGGCGATGCCGATTCTCTTCGTTCCTATGTCCAGTCCCATTATCCGCATAGCTTAACCATTTACCCTGCCCCTCCAGGTGCACAAAAACACGAGAACCCCCGCGCAAAACGCGGGGGTAAAACAGCTTTAATCCAGGAATTTTTTCAGCAGTGCTTCCATGATCTCATCCCGGTCTATTTTACAGATCAGATTGCGGGCCTGCTTGTGGCTGGTTATATAGGCCGGTTCCCCCGAAATCATGTACCCTACCAGCTGATTCAACGGGTTATAGCCTTTTTCCTCCAGCGCTTCGTACACCGCTTTCAAGATATTGTAGACTTGATCCGGATCCTCTTTTTCCCATTTGAACCGGACCGTATTGTCCCCAGGATCTTGAGGCATACAAACACCCCCTTTTCTTATAGAAGACCTTCGGTATCCTCTGTTTGTTTTCCTGCCCTCAGGATAGAGTTTTTTCTATTACTCCCTTGGCAGCAGCCAGGGCTTCTGGCAACGCTTGAGGATCTTTCCCTCCGGCTTGGGCCATATCTGGCCTCCCTCCGCCTCCGCCACCGGCGACTTTGGCGGCAGCTCCAATTATCTTGCCCGCGTGGATCCCTCTGTCCACCAGATCCCGGCTGGCAAAGGAGACCAGGGCTACTTTGTCATCAATGATAGCCCCCAGGACTACCACCGAACTGCCCAATTTGTCCTTCAACATCTCCGCATTTTGACGCAGATTGTTGGCATCCTGGCTTTGAACCTGGGCTACCAGTATCTTGGCTCCACCCAACTCATAAGCCTGATCAATCACTTCCTGGCTTGCCGTTTTGGATATGAGAGCCCGCAGTTGTTCGATCTCTTTGTCTCTTTCTCTCAAGGCTTTGTTAAGTGCTTCCAATCGCTGGTGCAATCCGGCTGGGGTCGTTTTCAGCACTGCAGCGGCTTGTTTTATCTCTTTCTCCAACTCGTTCAGATACGCTAGAGCCGGGCCACCGGTCACAGCTTCTATCCTTCTGAGTCCCGATCCAATGCTGGCTTCGCTGACTATTTTGAACAAACCTATCTGTCCGGTGTTATTTACATGTGCACCTCCGCATAGTTCCATACTGAAAGAGTCGACCTCTACCACCCGCACCTCGTCACCGTATTTTTCGCCGAATAAGGCAGTGGCTCCCATTTCCCGGGCTTCTTTTATGCCCGTTATTGTAGTATGCACCGGGTAAGTCGCTAGGATAGCCTGGTTTACTATCTCTTCGATCTCATGGATCTGCTCGGCGTTTAAAGCAGTGAGTTGGGAAAAATCGAATCGCAACCGGGCCGGATCGACCAATGAGCCTTTCTGCTGGGCATGTTCACCCAGTACCATGTGCAGTGCTTTATGCAGCAAATGGGTAGCAGTATGGTTGCGGGAAGTAGACATACGCTTATCCTTGTCGATCGACAACCTTACCTCTTCGCCGCGGCGCAGGCTGCCTGCAATCTTGCCGGTATGGATGATCCAACCGCCAATTCTCTGAACATCCTCAACCGCGAGGCACCCGCTATCTCCGCAAATGGTGCCGGTATCAGCTACCTGGCCGCCGCTCTCCGGGTAGAAAGGCGAGCTGGAGGTTATTACCGAAACCTCGCTTTCGGCAGCAAAATCCACCCGGTCATGTTTTTTGATTATGGCCAGGATCACAGAATCCTCTGCAAAGCGATCATACCCTGTAAATCCGGTTCCCGGTATTCCTGCCAGCAATTCGGCAAACATTTGCTCATTGGCGAAGGCGCTGCTGCCCTTTTGGGCCTGGCGGGCGCGATTGCGCTGTTCGTCCATCATCTCGTTGAACCCAGCCTTGTCCACCTGGAAGCGGCTTTCTTCCGCCATATCCTCGGTCAGATCCAGGGGAAAGCCATAAGTATCGTAAAGGGTGAAGGCTTCCTCGCCGCTAATGGTGCTTCGGCCCTCCATTTCGGCGGTTTTGATTATTTCCTCAACCTTCTTTACCCCTTCTTTGAGGGTCACGAAGAACCTTTCTTCCTCGAGTTTAATCACTTCTTTGACGAAATCTTTCTTCTCCAGCAAGTATGGGTATGCCCCCTGCATCACTTCGCTCACCACATCCACCATCTTGTAAAGGAAAGGCTCGTCGATGCCCAAAAATGCTCCAAACCTGACTGCACGGCGCAAAATCCTGCGCAGTACGTAGCCACGCCCGTCATTGCTGGGAAGGATGCCGTCTGCGATTAAGAAAGTGCAGGCCCGGCTGTGATCAGCGATGACCCGGAAGGGAAATCCTCTGTCGCCCCGGTCGTAATCGCGGCCGGTCATGTTCTCGATAGCTTTGATGATGGGGGTGAAGAGATCAGTTTCGAAATTGCTGTCTACTTTCTGTAAAACCGAAGTCAGTCTTTCCAGGCCCATACCGGTATCGATGCTGGGCCGCGGGAGGGGATTCATGGTTCCGCTATCATCACGGTTATACTGCATGAACACCAGGTTCCAAATCTCCAGCCAGCGGTCGCAATCGCAGACTCCGATGCCGCACTGGGGATGACCGCAAGAATACTCCGGGCCTCGGTCATAAAGGATTTCACTGCAGGGACCGCAAGGTCCGGTGTCCCCCATAGCCCAGAAGTTGTCCTTTTCCCCCAGCCTGACGATGCGGTCCGCCGGGATGCCGGTTATCTCCTGCCAGAGTACAAAAGCCTCATCATCATCCTGGAAAATGGTTGCCCAGAGTTTTTCCTTGGGCAGACTCACCGTTTCGGTCAAGAATTCCCAGGCATACTTAATGGCTTCAGATTTAAAATAGTCCCCGAAGGAGAAGTTGCCCAGCATCTCGAAAAAGGTGTGATGCCTGGGAGTCCTGCCCACTGTATCCAGGTCATTGTGCTTGCCGCCTGCCCGCACGCATTTCTGGGAGGTCGTGGCCCGGGTATAAGGGCGCTTGTCGATACCCAGAAATACATCCTTAAATTGGTTCATGCCGGCATTCGCAAACAGCAGGGTGGGATCGTCAACCGGCACCAAAGAAGAACTCTCGACAATGGTATGCTGGTGCTTTTCAAAGTATTCTAGAAAAGTTCTCCTAATGCTACTACTGGTCCACACGAAGCAGGCCCCCTCTTTCCTGAATAATACTCTATTCGTTTATTTTCTTTGATAAATGAGTCTGTGTCAACCAGACATTATCGGCATTTCAACCCGCACAGATCATCCCCCGGACCGGTCATCAGGTGGTCTGAATCGATTCATAGGCGTGTCTTCTCTTGGCAGTATCGAGCGTTTGTTCTATAATGACTGCAAAGCATCGGGGCTTCACCCCAGGAGGGATGGCATCATGGATCTGTTCGACATCGGCATCGCCAAAAAAAGAGAGGCTCAGGCACCGCTGGCCTGGAGGATGAGGCCTCGCACCCTGGACGAAGTGGCTGGTCAGAAGCAGGTTGTCGGTCCTGGGTCACCTCTTCGGCTGGCAATCGAGAAGGACCAGCTTCATTCCCTGGTATTCTACGGACCACCGGGGACCGGCAAGACCAGCATAGCCATGATAATAGCAGCTCTCACCAACTCTCATTTTGAATATATGCAAGCTGTGACCGCCGGGGTAGCCGATTTACGCAAAGTAGCTGCTGATGCCCGCGAAAGGCTCAAATATTACCAGCAGGCGACTATCTTGTTTGTAGATGAGATACATCGTTTCAACAAAAGCCAGCAGGATGTCTTGCTGCCCTCCGTGGAAGACGGCACCCTTATCCTGATCGGGGCTACCACGGAAAACCCACTCTATGAGATCAACACCGCTCTTCTGTCACGCATGAAACTCTATATTTTGGAAGCCTTGCAGCCCGGTGATCTGCTGGAAATAATTAATCGGGCCCTGGAAGATCCGGAGCGCGGTTTAGGAGGTCAAAACATCAGCCTGACCGATGAGGCCATAGCCCTTTTGGTTCAGGCCGCCCAGGGCGATGCCCGCATGGCTCTGAATATCCTGGAGGCGATCAGCAATTCTTATAGTTCTGCGGGAGTTCCTCTTCTAGTGAACCGGGACCTGGTTGAAAAAGTGACCGGCAAGCTCATCCTAAAATATGACCGCAGCGGAGATTATCATTATGACACGATATCTGCTTTCATCAAAAGCATCCGCGGGTCAGACCCGGATGCCGCCCTATACTGGATGGCAGTGATGTTGGAGGGGGGTGAGGATCCCAAATATATTGCGCGCCGTATGATCGTGCATGCGGCCGAGGATATAGGTTTGGCCGATCCCCAAGCACTGCCCATGGCTATAGCTGCGGCAGCTGCGCTTGATTATGTAGGGCTGCCGGAAGCCCGCATCCCCCTGGCCGAGGCTGTGATCTACCTTTGTACCGCTCCCAAAAGCAACTCCAGCAAGGACGCTATCGATGCCGCTATGGCTGCAGTCCGGACCAGCAACCGTATTTCGGTGCCTGCTCACCTGGGGGACACATCCCACTCCCAAGCCGGACCTCGCCTGGGTAAGGGCCGGGGATACAAATACCCCCACGATTATGGCGGGTATGTATCCCAGGATTATCTGCCTGAAGGGGCAGCCCATCTGACTTTTTACCGACCCGGCGTTAATGGTTATGAGCAGACCATCCGCCAGTTTTTACAGTCCCTGCCTCCTAAGAACAATAAATGACCAGGCTACTTCAACTGTACCTGGTCATTTATTGTCATGGCCCGGACTAAAAACTTGGACTGGAACAAACAGCTTAAGCTTAGCCGATGACCTCCTCGATCGTCTTCTGCAGTTGGCTTTTTGGTTGAGCACCCACCACCCGCTTGACCTCCTGGCCACCCTTGAAAAATATCAGGGTGGGAATGCCCCGCACCCCGAACTGGGCCGCTAGCGCCTGGTTTTCATCCACATTCAATTTGCCTACATTCAACTTGTCTGCATATTCCGCGGCCAGAACGTCAACTATCGGCCCCAGCATCTTGCAGGGTCCGCACCAAGGTGCCCAGAAATCTATAAGCACTGGTTTGGAAGATTGGCTAACTTCCTGGTCGAAATTTTCTTTAGTTATGTCTTTCACTTTGCTCACTGTTATTCCCCCTTTGTCAATGCTAAATATTACCTGATAAATCTTCCCATAACCTTGATCAGCTCATCGATATCATTCTCGGTTTCGCCCAGTTGCATCGCTTTGGCTATGCAGTCCTGGGCATGGTTCTCGAACATCAGTATGCCTACATGGTGAGTGGCAGACTTTACCGCGGCAATTTGATTAAGTACCTCACCGCAGTCGGCTCCTTCCTCGATCATGCGCTGTACCCCGCGGACCTGTCCTTCGATTCGTTTTAGCCTGGCTATGATTTTATGTCTGGCATCCGATTGCACGGGAAAACGCACCCCCCTATACCCCTAGTGGGTATCCTTGCTTAGAATTATATACTAGTTTCCAGGATATTGTCAAATCAATATACCTGAATAGCTTATGTATGCCATGGAAGTTGCTTGCCGGCGGCAGAATATTGCAAAAAAAAGAGCGGCGCTCCGCTCCTCATCTCCAAGAATGTGCCGGCTTCCACTTAACGCCAGAAGGTAAAATACATCCCGATAGCCAATCCCAGGCTTACGGCCAGCCATAGGCCGGTTCTAAGCATTTCGTGTTTAACCTGTTTGGTCAGTTCCTCCATATTTATAGCTCCTTCCCTCTAAATCGGTGGTTGCTTGCATACCTTGCAGTTGATCCTCAGGTCTGCAGGCGGAAGCAACATTATTTACCTTGCATGTGCCTTTGCCTTAGAAATATTTCTATATTCGAGGCTTTTTTCCTGCTGCAGTCCTAATTTTATCCCCATGATCCCGGACACTAATTTTTGCCCCCGTTTGGCAGTACTGATAAATAAGCTAAATAGGGCCTGATTTCCCCAGCCTGGACAGCAATTATGGCAAAGCTCCCTGGCCCGGCCGCCCGTTGCCGGCTGGGACTGCCGGGATTAATCATCCAAATTTGTCCATTTTTCTCGCACCAGGGCTGGTGGGTATGTGCGAACACCACCACATCTACTTCCAGTTCACAAGCCCGGTAATAAATTCGGTTCAGATCCTTCTTGACCCCGTATTTATGGCCATGAACCAGCAGTATCCGCACCCCGTCCAGGGTTACGATTTCTTCCTGTTGGTCGCGGTGCTCCATATCACAGTTGCCGGATACGATATAAGCCGGGATATTAAGGTGCTGGGCCATATATTCTCCGTCACGGTAAAAATCACCCGCAAACAGCAGGCAGTCCGGCTGCAAGGATTCCAGACGAGCCAGGATTTGCCCGGTGACTCCATGTGTATCTGCTACCACCGCGATGATCAAATCGTATCACCCTCACTGAATACAGCTTGCAGGAGAGCACGAGCCTGGTTTAAAGCCTGGCCCCGATGACTAATAAGGTTTTTTTCGGCTGGATCCATTTGGGCAAAGCTTTGGCTTAACCCCTGGGGTATGAACAAGGGATCATAACCGAAACCGCCCTCCCCCTGGCCCCTCTCGGCGATTCGGCCTTCGCATTTTCCCGTTACTGTATGAACCCGGCCATCAGGATGGGCAACCGAAATCACGCACACAAACCTGGCTGTCCTCTTATCAGCCGGAAGCCCCTCCAGGAGACGAATGAGTTTGCAGTTATTGGCAGCATCGTCAGCCTGGAGACCGGCAAAACGAGCTGAATAAACACCGGGCTCCCCACTCAGGGCATCGACTTCCAAGCCTGAATCATCGGCCAAAGTCACCTGCCCGCTGGCTGCTGCCACTAACCTGGCTTTCTTGACCGCATTTGCTTCGAAGGTAACTCCATCTTCTTCGACTTCCGGCATTCCCGGCAGGTCGTCCAGGCTAAGAACCTGGATATCCCAATCCTGCATGATATCCTGCAGTTCAAGTTTCTTCTTGGCGTTTCTAGTCGCTATCAACAATTTCCGAGACATAGCCGATTCCCTTTCCGACGATGTTGGTCTGGGCCAGAATTATCTCCTGCACCCCTTTTCCCGCCAGGAGCAACATTTTAGCGAGATCAGCATGGCTGAAGGGCTTCCCTTCTGCGGTGCCCTGTACCTCCACAAAATCACCCTGCCCGGTCATAACAACATTCATGTCGACTTCGGCCCTGGAATCCTCGCTATATTCCAGGTCCAGAACCACTTCACCGTCCACTATGCCCACGCTGATTGCCGCTACATAATCCAAAACCGGCAGCTTGGCGATAATGCCTTCGGCCTGCATTTTCATCAGGGCCAGGCAAAGGGCTACAAAGCTGCCGCTGATGGCCGCGGTGCGGGTTCCCCCGTCCGCCTGTAACACATCACAGTCTATCCAGACGGTCCTTTCTCCCAGGGCTTGCAGATCAACCACTGCCCGTAGAGACCTGCCGATGAGGCGCTGTATCTCCGAGGTCCGGCCGGTTATCTTGCCCTTGGCAGCCTCTCTCTGGGTCCTGGTTTCGGTCGATGAGGGCAAAAGTGAATATTCTGCTGTGACCCACCCTCTGCCGCTGCCCTTCAGGAAGGGGGGCACCTTGGCCTCGATAATGGCCGTGCATAGGACCATGGTATCACCGGTCTGGACCAGGACCGATCCGTCCGGATTCTTGGTAAATCCGGGGGTCAGCCTAAAGGGGCGCATCTCATCATTTTGCCTGTTGTTCGGTCTGGTCATAAAATCCTCCTTCATATCTCTTTCCGCTCGTAGATATCCTGGCCCTCAGTATCGATAGCTACGATACATGGAAAATCTCTGACCTCGAGTCTGTAAAGGGCTTCGGGACCCAACTCCGGGTAGGCTATTACTTCGGCGGCGGTGATCCGTTCTGCCAGGTAGGCCCCGGCTCCTCCGACGGTCAGCAGGTAGACAGCACCATTTTCACGCATAGCCTTTTTCACGTCCTGGTTCCTGGAGCCTTTACCTATCATAGCCCGCAGTCCCCTGGCAATCAGCAGGGGAGCATAAGCATCCATGCGCCCTGATGTGGTGGGCCCGGCCGATCCAATCACCCGCCCGGGCGGAGCCGGACAGGGACCTACATAGTAAATTATTTGCCCCTGCAGGTCAAAGGGCAACTCCCCGCCTGCCAGGATCGCTTCAGCCATCCTGGCGTGAGCCTGATCCCGGCCCGCATAGATGGTCCCTTCTACCCGCACTTCTTCCCCGGCCTGCAGTGAGCTTATATCTTCCAACTCCAGTGGAGCGCGGATCGTTTTCACAGTTTTCATTCCTCTCTTCAATCCCTGTTCTCTGCGCCGGATCTTCGCAACCAATTGCGTTAGAATTCAAGGGTAATGCGGCGGGTCGAGTGGCAGCCCAGATTGACAGCCACCGGCAGGCACGCTATATGGGTAGGATAGGTCTCAATGTTTACCGCCAGCGCAGTGGTATTGCCACCAATCCCCATCACCCCTATGCCGGTGGCATTGATCCGGGCCAGCATTTCCATTTCCAGCTCCGCCAAATCCGGGCGTTCATTAGGATGCCCCACTTCCCGCAGCAGGGCGTGCTTGGCCAACAGGGCAGCTTTTTCCATGTTCCCGCCTATGCCCACCCCTACAATTAACGGAGGGCACGGGTTGCCCCCCGCTGCTCGCACAACCTGGAGTATGAATTCTTTTACACCTTCAACTCCTGCGGAAGGCTTGAGCATGGCCAACTGGCCCATATTCTCACTCCCTGCGCCTTTGGGCATGAGAGTGATCTGCAAAACATCCCCTGCTACCAAGCTTATATGAACGATGGCTGGAGTATTGTCCCCGGTGTTTACCCGCGCCAAGGGATCCTGCACCACGGATTTGCGCAAATAACCCCGCTGATAACCGGTCCTGATACCCTGATTTATGGCAGCCTCCAGTTCTCCACCGATCAGGTGGACCTCTTGCCCCACTTTCACGTGAGCCACCACCATCCCGCAGTCCTGGCATAGAGCCATCCGGTCACGGCGAGCAATGTCAGCGTTCTCCAGGATAATCTGCAAAAATCGTTGTGCTGCCGGAAGAGTCTCCCTCTCCCTGGCGGCCTGCAACGCTCCTTGCACGTCTTTAGGCAGGACGGTGTTGGCATCGATTACCGCTTGAGCTACCGCTGCTTCGATGAGATCAACCTTTATCTGCCGCATTATTACCTCCTGAAGATGTTTCTAAACCATACCGGCAGCACCCTATGGCCCCATTGTACTCCGGCAGTTCCAATGATTCTACCTGGTGACCGGTTTCCTGCTGGATTATGCCTCGAAGAGCACTGTTCCTGGCCACTCCGCCAGCCATGATGATAAGTTCGCTGTCCAATTTGGCCAGCATAGTGGCGCAGCGCCGATATAGGGTGTGATTTATCCCCGCTGCTAAACTGCTGAGAGGGCATCCATCCACCAAGCGGCCGATTATCTCGGTTTCCCCGAAAATGGCGCAGGTTGAATTCAACCTGACCGGATTCTCCACATAGGACGATATTTCTTCCAGGCTCATATCCAGGATAGCTGCCATGTTCTCCAGGTAACGCCCTGAACTCGCGGCACAGCGGTCATTGGTCATGAAATCGACTGCTCGCCCGCGGCGGACTTGAATCACTTTGGTGTCCTGGCCCCCGATATCCAACAGGGTGAAGTCTTCACGCCCGGTTTGGTATACCGCCCCCTTTACATGGGCCTGGATCTCCGGCAGATGCAGGGCTCCCTCCACTTGGATCTTGATTTTCCCATACCCTGTAGCTACCAGCGGGGAGTTTATATCGAGCCCCAGTCCAGCCAGGTCCAATTTGATCTGCCCGCTGCCTTGGCCTCCATACTGGCGATAAAAAGCAATGGTATCGAATCTGAGGGTCTTTCGCAGCTTGTCTTCCTGCATCTCAACGATTTTGATGTTCCTGGAACCCAGGTCTATTCCTATCATAGCTTATTTCTCCATCCGGCTCATCGGAGCATACTGACAAATGCCTCTAAACGCATGCGGGAACGGGCATCTATCCGGCCCGGCTGATCGCCTTCCAGGGTGATGAACGGCAGGCGGATTTTCTCCCGGTAGATGATATCCTCAATCTGGCGGAAGCAAAAGGTCTGGGTGTAGTGAATTATACCGTCCACCCGGCGCAATTCAAGCTGGGCTATAATGTCATCCAGGCGGGCAAAGGCTCCATACGGATAGGTGTACTGGCGATATTGTTCCACTATGTCATCGGTAGTGAAGGGCATGGAGAACTGGCGCTGGACTTCATTGAATACCACCCTGGCTCCCATGGCTTCCAGATTCGCATACAGGTCGGTAAAAATGGGCGGAACCCCGATATAAGCGAGACGCACTCTATCCTGCCAAGGCTGCCGGCTGCGGGCTGCAGCAATAAACGCCTGCATCTCGCTGCCGAAAGCAATCGGGTCACCGTTAAAATCACTGGATGATACCAGGTAATAATGGTTCTCTCCCCCGCTGACTTTATTGTCCCTCCAGGTCATCACATCGATTTCCTGGCACAAACAACGAATTTGGTCCAGTCGGGTCTTAGTCTTGTCAACCGCTTCGCGGTCTACCCCGAAAATTCGCATCAGCTTTTCGATCTCTGCTTTGAGGGCCGCCGGATCCCGGTCATAGGGATAGGCAAAGGGGATGATATTCTCGTTCTTAAGCTGCAGGGTCTCCATCAAGGCCTGGGTATTGCTGCAATCGCCCTGCATGACTGCTATCACAGCCTCTAGATCCTGCTGAAGGGCCACTGCATAGAGTCCTTTTATCCAACCGCAGGTGTTGCGCGGATATCCTGCATCTTCGGCAATTTCTACCAGCCGCCGTGCCTCAGACGAATTGATAAAAATGTTGTTAAGATCAACCGGTATCTTGCCGGCAGCCAGTATCACTTCCACCGGAACACTGGTGGTGAAACCGATCCTATCCATAAATACACCCTCTTAGTAAAGGTCGACCCTGTGGACTTTCTGAATCACTTCTCCCAGCAACATTCGCCCCACAATATAAAAGGATTCATCATTGCCACTCACGTAAAAATCCCTCTGTTTGCTGCCGGGTTGATCGTTGAGCAAATCGCTTTTGCGCAGAATCTCGCTCAATTCCTCTACCGTTTCGCAGGCAGGATCCACCAGGGTCACGCCTTGGCCCGCGCACCTACTGATCACCGGAGCCAAGAACGGATAATGGGTACATCCCAGTACCAGAGTATCGATACCCTGACGGAGCAGCGGCCCAACATATTCCCCTATGGCCTGTTCAGTTTCCGGGCCGCTCAGGATTCCGGCTTCGATCAAAGGCACAAAGCGGGCGCAGGCGGCTGAATATACATCTAGGCTGGGATTGATATCCTTGATGTTTTTGGTATAGGAGCCGCTGTTTACGGTGGCCTGGGTGGCGATTACGCCCACCTTTCCGCCTCTGGTAGCCGAGACAGCCGCCCGGGCTCCTGGTTTGACCACACCCAGTATGGGCACCGGACAAGATTTCTCCAATTCCGGCAGGGTCACCGATGAATGGGTACCACAGGCGACTACAATGGTCTTAACTTGCTGATGCAGCAGAAATGAGATAATATCCCGCGCATACCGAAAAAGTTCTTCACGGCTTTTGCTGCCGTAAGGTACGTGCGCAGTATCTCCATAATAAACAAAGCTTTCCCCAGGCAGACGCTCAAGCAGTGATTTGACCACCGTCAGACCGCCTACTCCGGAGTCGAATATGCCGATAGGCCTGGTACTCAATAGCTAACACCTCTATCAGTTTGCATTGCTCCTCCAGAAGCGAAACAGTGACATGCAATCCAGTAATTACTCTAACACTTTTACCAGCCATGTGCCAGTCATGTTCTTGCCTGGCCCCCTGTTCAAAGACAGTCCGATTTGGTATCCTAGGCTGCAAAGGAGTGATCAGATTGCGATACGTTGGCAATATATATCGCCCCCCCAGCGAGGCTGGCAGTCTCTTGATCCAGGCGACCATAGGCTGTCCGCACAACAAGTGCACCTTCTGCTCGATGTATAAAGGGGTTCGGTTCATAGTGCGGCCGGTGCAGGAAATCAAAGAAGATCTGGACGCTGCCCGGGATCATTATGGTCCATTTGTCCAATCCCTTTTTTTCCCGGATGGAAATACCATAATCATGAAGACCGACCAACTGGTTGAGATTTTCTCCTATGCCCGCCAGCTTTTCCCTCACCTGGAGCGGATAACGGTTTATGGATCAGCCCGCTTCGTCAACAAAAAGAGTCTGTCAGAATTGATCAGGTTGAGAGAGGCTGGACTGAACCGCATCCATATGGGCATGGAAAGCGGTGATGATGCTACCCTGGAGAAGATCTGCAAAGGAACTACCTCTGCAGAGATAATAACTGCCGGTCTGAAACTGAAGCAAGCCGGCATAGAAACCAGCGAATACTACCTGGTCGGTATAGCTGGACGATCCAGGTGGAGAGAACATGCCCTGAACAGCGCCCAGGTCTTGAGCGCTTTCAGTCCTGAATTCATCAGGCTGCGGACTTTTGCCCCTGAGCCCGGCACACCCATACAGGAGGAAATTGCATCGGGGAGTTTTGAATACCTTAGCCCCCATGAAGCCTTGCGTGAGGTGCGGCTCTTGATTGAAAATCTGCACTGCCAGGGGAGCATGGTGCTGTCCGATCATATCACCAACTACTGGAATGTACAGGGCATGATCCCTGAGGATAGGGAAAAGATGTTGGCCTCGATCGATCGAGCTCTTGAGATAGATGAAAGCCGTTTTCGCACCCCTGATTTGCATCATCGCTGATCTCGTCAAACCCACAGTGCACATCTTAACCATGGCCGCTGTTTCCCTGCAAATCATAATCAGCTCATCCCCCTTCAGGTGATGAGCTGATTTCAGTTTAGACCCGGGCTGGTTTTATTTAGGCACCCACCGGCGGGACTATATAGACATCATCCCCGCGAAAATCAAAATACTGGCTTAATTTCCAGTAGACACCCCGGCTTAGGCGGGTGTCACCCTCATGATGAAAGGTGATATAGGGCACATCGCCTTTAAAATACAGTTTCAGGTCCGAGTCCAGGACCATTTCCTGCAGATCGTGCAAAAACAATTTGATCGGCAGCTGATTATCATCGATCCCCGAGGCCAGATAGGGCACATCTTCAACAATAACCGGATTTTTATCGTCCCCCATCTGTATATAGTAATTCCCCTCATCATCCCGGTACAGGTTCTTGGCCAGGATGTTAAGGATCTGGCGGCGGAACATCTCCGCTTGACCGAAATACCACTTGCCGTTTTTTCTTATGGTAATATCTTGAACACAAACTTCCACGTGATCTCCTCCTCAAGCTCTGTCTGGCCTGCATAAGATTTCGCGGCCGGCGAACGAAATTCCTCCCCCATTTGATAACTTATTACATGTTCTCGGCCTGCTTTAACTGGCGGGAATTGCGATAGATCTGCTCTATTTCCCCATCCGAAATTTCATGGTTCCCCATCCTGAGGCCTGCCAGGCTGAAACCATGCTTCTGGGCCAGTTCCCGCAAATACTGCACGGTTTCCAGGGATAAGACATTGCCTATACTGTAGTCCTGGCAGTCACCTTCCAGGGCCAGCAGAACTGTCTCCGACAGGCAGGCCAGATTGACTCCGTCCCGGTAACCCAGATTCGGTCCAAAGCAGATATTGTCCGGATATTGGACCAATCCGCCCTCCAGGATCAAAACGTCGTCCCTCTTTTCCCAGACCTCCGGTGCCACATCGGCGGGCCTGGCTACATCACAGACCACTGCTCCCCGGCGCAGATGTTCCGGATAAATCAGGTAATCCGGATTGTTGCTGGTGGCAATTATGAGCTCACAATCGGGCAAATCCTGTGCCAGGTCTATACTGGTCTGCAGGGGACATTCGATATCCAGATAACTGCATATTTCCTGGATCGCTTGCAGGCTCAATTCCTCTTCGCCCCGGATCAGGTCTGCGTATTCCCGGCCCCGGGCCGATTCCTGGAGCTCCAGTTTCCTGGCTACCCGGTTGAGCCACAGACTCATACCCTGCAGTGTTCCTCTATACATACGGTCTCTGGCATACCCGAAAATATCCTTGGCTAAACTATTGAGTCTTAGCCGGCTGCTGGTCGGATGCTGAGGGCTGCCAAACAGAGTCATCTGGCTCAGTTTCTCCGAGCAGATCATGGCACAAGCCCTGCCAATAGATCCGTTAGCCCCTACTATTCCTCCCCGGGCCGCAATCGGGTCAATATTCATTTTTTCTGCCCCTGAGAACAGTGCCTCCACAGCCATCAAGGTAGTCAGGCTGTTGCCGCTGGTGATGGCAACTCCGCGCCCGGTCACTGCGCGCCCGCCCTTGGTAACCACGGAAGTCAAGGCCCCCAGGCCTACGATCTCTGCCCCCAGGTCTCTGCCCATATCCACAGCGCGGCTAATAATATCCACCGTATCCTCATTAGGCCAACTCATCATCTCCCTGGCTCCCAGGGGAACCCCGATCAGCCAGCCTTCAGCTATTGTGCCCAGCTTGGACTTGATCGCCGGCATATAGTTGCAGATTCCGGGGTCGGTCGTAAGGCTCTCCCAGTGCATAAAACGATAAAGTTCCTCCCGGCTGTAGTCACGGAAGGACGGGTTGTTGATCACCACATCCTCGGGTGCCGGATAATGGATGAGAAAAGCGAATTTGCGGGCCGGTTTCTCCCCGGGCAGCAGCTGGGAAGCCTTGGTTTTCCTGGTGAATGCGCGGTAATCCCGCCCAGTTTCGGGTCTGCGCAGATCATCGATCAGATAGCGGTAAAGGCTGGCATAATCCTGGCAGGCCAGGAGACGGCACACAACGCTCAAAGCCTCCAACATCCTGTCAATCTCAGCATTGGTGATAGTCAAAGCCGGCTCCAGGCGCAGGGTCATGGAATTATTCAGGAATGGTGCCAGCCGGATCTGGTAAACGTTGAGCAAAAAGCCTGCCAAGAGTGCGGTGAAGCCTCCCTGGTCCTCCATATAAGCCATGTCGAAAGATCCTACATCCTTAATGGAACTGAATTCCATCCCGACCATCAAGCCCTGTCCGCGGACTTCCTCGATAACCTGTGGATATTGCTGCCATAATCGCCGGGCTCCTTGGAGCAAATACTCGCCCTTGGCTTGAATTTCGGCCACCATTCGCTGATCATCCCGGCACAGGTAGTCCAATACGGCTGCGCCCACTGCACAAGTCACCTGGTTGTTGGCAAAAGTTGAACTGTGCAGCATGCCGAATTCATCGTTCCAAACCCGGGGCGAACTCAAGCACACTCCCAGGGGCAATACCCCGCCCCCCAGCGCCTTCGCCAGCAGCATGACATCCGGTTCCAAGCCCGCATGTTCACAAGCAAACAATTTTCCGGTACGCCCCAGACCAGTCTGGATTTCATCGACTATAAAGACCACCTCGTGGCAGCGGCAGAGATCCTGGGCCGCCTTAAGGTAATCGGGCCGCCCCACTACAATGCCGCCCTCCCCCTGGACTGGTTCGATGATAAATGCTGCAATCTCATGGCGATGCTCATCAAGAACCTGTTCCAGGGCAGCTATATCATTATAGGGGACTTTGAGGAAACCGGGAGCAGGAGCCAGGAATGGTTCCTGGTAGGAAGACTTGCCGGTCGCTGACAGTGCCCCCAAGGTTTTGCCATGGAAACTGTTAGTGGCAGAAATAATATATGGCCGTCCGGTAGTGGAACGGGCCAGTTTGATAGCCGCTTCCACCGCTTCAGTACCGCTCTGGCAGAAGGTGGCGTAACATAGATCCCCCGGGGAGCAATCTGCCAGCATGTTGGCCAGCTTGAGAGCTTCGCCGGGAAGTGAAGGCTGCACCAGGCTTGGCAATTTACGGCGCCTGACATCATCCAGGGCATCCCAGATGAAATCAGGATTGTAACCAAAAGGAACCGCCCCGTATTGGGCGATGAAATCCAGGTATTTTACCCCCTGGTCGTCGATCAGATAACAGCCTTCCCCGTAAACATAGTTTTTATCCAGGCGAAAGGTTGTCAAAACCTCCTTCAGACTGGGGTTAAGCAAATCCTTACGGAAACCAGACATCGCGCTCCTCCTCTTGTGCACATCTTTGTGCATTGCAATAGACTATATCTATTCTATATCTCCAGCCATTTTTGTCAAATCTGAACCGCTCCTGCCCGCAATAGCCTCATGCTGGCCATAGGTCATCCGCTGCAATAACCGAGGAGGCCCAATCTGCCTGATGCTCTTCGTCGGCCCTATCAAAACCGATAGTTCTGCCCCCGAAAGGCAGGTTGCATTTTGGAGCCGAGCCGACACTGAAGCGCAGCAATATCACTTATCTGCTATAATTTATTAATTAGAATTCATTGATGGTAAGGCGACTTTGTTGACTGGGGGTTATAGCATGCCTGAGTCCTCAATACCTATTGCAGTCCAGGGATTGAGCAGTGAGCAAGCTCGGCAGCTGCAGGCGCAATATGGCAAAAATGAACTCACGACCGAAAAGAAACCGAGCTTTTTGAATAAAGCTTTGCGCACAATCGCCCAGCCTATGTTTCTCCTGTTACTGGCTGCTGCAGCAATTTATTTCATCCTTGGAGAACCCCGGGACGGGGCCATAATGTTGATATTTGTAATTGTCATTATCGGTATTGATTTAATTCAGGAATGGAAAACAGACCGCACCCTGCATGCTCTGAAGGAACTCTCGGCTCCCCGCATCAGAGTCATTCGCGACGGAATCGAGACAGTCATAGACAGTAGCGATTTGGTCCCTGGTGATTTGATGCTGATCTGCGAGGGAACCAAGATACCTGCAGATGGTCATGTAATAAAATCCAGCGATCTTTGTGTGGATGAGTCCTCTTTAAGCGGGGAGGCCGAAGGGGTATGGAAGGTTCCGGCTGCCTCCCTGGATTCGAACCACGTGGATTTCTGGCGCAAGGATTATTGTTACGCGGGCACCCTGGTCATCCAGGGCAGTGCAACTGTTGCGGTTGATAAGATCGGGATCAACACCCTGTACGGAAAAATCGGCCTGAACGTTGCTGCGGCTCCCGAGCACCTGACTCCTTTGCAGAAGCAGACCGGACATTTGGTTAGGTTAAGTGCCGGCATTGCTGCCCTGTTTTTTGTGCTGGTGGTTATAGTAACCTATTATAACTTGGCTGACCTGGGCTCAAGAGAACGGGTCATCGAGAGTATTCTGGCTGGAATAACCCTGGCAATGGCCATGATACCTGAAGAATTCCCGGTGGTCCTGACCATATTCCTGTCCATGGGGGCTTGGCGACTGGCCAGGAAAAATTCCCTTGTGAGGCGCTTGTCATCTGTTGAAACCCTGGGGGCGATCTCAGTATTATGTGTTGACAAGACTGGAACCATAACCTTGAATCAGATGACTGTTCAGGATAGCTGGGCCATCGACGGCGATATCTTGAATATGACTGAAGTCATGGGGCTAGCCTGTGAAAGCGAAACATATGATCCGATGGAAAAAGCCATGCTGGCTCATTGCGAACAGATGGGGATCTCAAAAGAACATCTATTTGGCGGGGAACTGCTCTTTGAATATGCCTTCACCAATCAATTGAAAATGATGGGGCATGTCTGGAATCATGAAAGTGGAACCTTGATTGCGGCCAAGGGGTCACCGGAAAGGATCATCACCCTGTGTGATTTAAGCCCACAAGAACTGGAGCTTACTGAAGCCAAACTCACCGAGATGTCCAAGCAAGGCTTGCGGGTAATTGGTATCGCTTCGGCCAGGTTAGCGGCACCGTCAGAAATCCCCCCCGCCATCACTGATGCCGAATTGACTTTCTGCGGCCTGGTAGGCCTGTCGGATCCGCCCCGCGAATCGGTTAAAGCAGATATTGCCATCTGCAACAAAGCGGGCATACGGGTGGTTATGATAACCGGTGATAATGGCATCACGGCCAGTTCTATAGCCCGGCAGGTGGGCATTCCTGACAGCAAAAAGATTCTTACCGGTGATGAGCTTGATAAGATGAGTGACGAAGCACTGGCTTCTGTAGTGCAGGATGTGAATATTTTTGCCCGGGTAATCCCGGAACACAAGATGCGCATAGTTATGGCCTTGAAAGAACGCGGCGAAGCGGTAGCCATGACTGGCGACGGAGTAAATGATGCTCCTGCTCTGAAATATGCCGATATTGGCATAGCCATGGGCAAGAGAGGCTCGGAAGTGTCCCGTGAAGCGGCTGATTTGATATTAATGGATGATAATTTTTCTACTATTGTATCCACTATCAGTGATGGCCGTAGAATTTACGATAATATCCGTAAATCGGTGGGGTATATTTTCACTATCCATATTCCCATCGCCTTCGCCTCCCTGGCTGCTCCCTTACTCCATGTTCAGCCGGCGAATTTACTCCTGTTGCCGGTCCACGTGGTCCTTTTGGAGCTTCTTATCGACCCCACGTGCTCGATTGTTCTGGAACGACAGCCGCCCGAGGACAATATCATGTCCCGACCGCCCCGTGATCCCAGAGAGCAACTGGTAAACGGCAATATTTTGGCAAAGAGCGTCGCCCAGGGCTTGGTAATATTTGCCTCTTCCTTTGGGGCATACTGGTTGTATTTAGGCTGGTATCCAGATAATCCGGCAATTGCTCGCAGCATGGGTTTAGCAGTAATAATGCTGTCCAATTTATTTTTGGTTCAAGTAATAAGTTCCGATTATGATTCGGTTTTTCACTCCATCGGGCACCTCATCCAGGATAAAGTGATGTGGGGGGTCAGTATCGGTACCCTGGCGGGCTTGATGCTCATCCTTTACAGTCCCTTGGCCTATATTTTAAGGCTAGCCCCATTATCACCAGGGCAATTCCTAACCGCCTTGGTCCTGGCAGCTGCATCGGTTTCCTGGTATGAGTTGGTCAAACTGCGTTTTCGCATGAAACACTGATTCTCTCTTGGCGCACTGCGTCTATAATGAAAACAAAATTGATAATGCCCAAGCTCTATCAACATCTTATTTTAGGTCCGATGCAGCTTAGGTTAGCTCATGATTATCGTTGACTATTAACGAATGTTCATTTATTATTGTGAGTGAGGTGAGGTAATGCGCAGAAAAGATGACCAGAAACAGCTCAGTATCAAACAAGCTGTCATCAAAACCATTTTAGCTGAAGGATTTCACGGAGCCTCTATATCCAAAATAGCCAAAGCGGCGGGAGTCTCCCCGGCCACCGTCTATGTTTATTATGACAGCAAAGACGCGATGCTAAGGGATATATATAAGGAATACAGCGAAGACATTTTAACTTATGTGGTGAAGCGAGTCACTAGGGAAATGGACGGCAGACAGCTTATAGAATCCCTGGTCAGAGCCTATTACAATTACATCCTGGAGCATGGTGAAGTATTTTACTTCGTTGAACAGTTCTCTAGCTGTCCGGCCCTGGTTAATACCTGCCGGACAAGGCACAGCCGCAGCCAGGTGGGGATGTTGCTGGATGAGATGAAAAAGCGGCAGGTAATCAAAAATGTGGACAACATTACCATCACTGCTTTGCTGTTCAATCCAGTCAAAAGCATAGCTCTCCAGCCCGAGGTGCACCCCGAAGTTAAGTCCGGGGGGCTGGAAGACTTGATCAGGATGATCCAGGATGCCTTGCTGAAAAAGTAACCGTAATTTTGTCCTGTGGGGATGTGAAAAACCATATCCCCTGTTTTCGATACGTTATTAAACGAATATTCACTTTTCATTTGGTTCCCGGCAGAAAGGAAGGACTGAAATGACTAATTCAGAAGAAAAATTGATCCTCAAAGTGATCCCTACCAGCGATCTGGTATTATTGACCGGTATGGACTATGCCCTGGCTTTGAAAGGCGAGACCATTAAAACTTTTGGTCTCGTTGACCAGCCTAATGCCATAGTCCTGGGGTTAAAGCAGAATTTCAAGCAACATGCCCTGAGTGCGGCGGATTTTTATTCGGTGGGAGCCCTGGTGAGGATTCTGGCCGCTGAAAAAAAGGCGGAACACTATTTGCTTAAGCTAAGGGTCCTGGACAGGGTAGAAATATACGACCTGGAGTTTAAAGGCGGCGAAGTCCTGGCCCATTGTGCAGTGGTTCCTGAAACCGTGGACCTGGATTTGAAGAGCCGGGATGAGATGACCAGCTATATTAAAAACATTGTCCATGAGATCGGCCAGCATATCAAAGGTGCAGAACCATTCATCAGACTATTTGATGAAGAGAATGACCTCAATGTCCTGATGGGCCAGTTGGCACCGTACCTGCGCATCACCAACGCCGAGCGCCAAGCTTTGCTGGAAACCAGATCACTGAAAGACAGAGCTCTGCAGTTTTTAGATCACCTCCTGAAACAAAAGGAGTCGATCAAATTGCAGGTGGAGATGGCGGAGCGCTACAGCGAAAAAGCCAACAAAATGCACCGCGAATCAGTGTTGCGGGAGCAGTTGCGCAATATACAGGAGGAATTAAACGAGGGCAAAGACCAGGATGGCAACGACTACCGTTCCCGGGTCGAATCAGCCGGCATGCCCCCTGAAGTGCTGAAAGTTGCCCTGCAGGAAGCAGGCAAACTGGAGAGTCAAAGCCCCAACAGCCCAGACTATAATGTGATCCGCAATTACCTGGATATTTTGCTGGAACTGCCCTGGAAGGAAGGCGAGGTTAAGGAGATCGATCTCCAAGCGGCTCGCCAGGTCCTGGACGATCAGCATTACGGCCTTGAAAAGGTCAAGGATCGTATCATCCAGCACCTGGCGGTGATGAAGCTGAAGAAAGACAAAAAGGGTTCCATCATCCTCTTGGTGGGTCCTCCCGGGACCGGCAAGACCAGCTTGGGTCGCAGCATAGCCGAGGCCCTGGACCGGAAATATATCCGGGTCAGCTTGGGGGGCATCAAGGATGAGGCTGAGATCCGCGGCCACCGGCGCACCTATGTAGGGGCCTTGCCCGGCAGGATCATCCAGAATTTGCGCAAAGCCGGGCAGAAGAATCCGGTTTTCGTCCTGGATGAAGTCGACAAACTGATGATGGCCTATAACGGGGATCCTGCCAGCGCCCTTCTGGAAGTATTGGACCCGGAACAAAATCATAGCTTCACCGATCACTACCTGGAAGTGCCCTATGATCTGTCGGAAGTATTCTTCATAGCCACGGCGAACTCTACAGAAACTATTCCGGCTCCGCTGTTGGACCGGATGGAGGTTATACCGATTTCCAGCTACACCAGCAGTGAGAAATTCCATATCGGCAGAGACCATCTGGTTCCGCTGGTTTGGGCAGAACACGGACTTACCGGTGAAATGCTGGTAATTGAAGACGCCGCCTTGAAAAAGGTCATAGCTGATTATACCCTGGAAGCAGGGGTTAGGGGACTCCGCCGGCAACTGGCTGCTATAGCCCGGGTCAGTTCGGAAAAAATCGTTTCGGGCAAAGTGGAGACCCCCTACCTGATTAAACCGGATATGCTGGAGGATATTCTGGGTAATCCCCTGGCTCACCACGATGTGGCCCAGTTGGACAATCCGCCCGGGGTTGCCACTGGCTTGGCCTGGACCCCGGTGGGGGGGGAAATCCTATTCATTGAAGGAACCGCCATGCCGGGCAGCGGACAGTTGATCTTAACCGGCAAGTTGGGCGAAGTCATGAAGGAATCGGCCCGAATCTCCTTGAGCCTGGTCAAATCCAGGCTAACGCTTCGCAGCTTGACCTTCAACTTCAAAGAAAAGGACCTGCATATCCATGTTCCATCAGGTGCGGTCTCCAAAGACGGTCCTTCTGCTGGGATAGCCTTGTTTTCAGCTATCGCTTCTCTGATCACCGGGCTGAAAATCGATCCTACCCTGGCTATGACCGGGGAGATAACCTTGAGAGGCGCCGTCCTGCCAGTTGGGGGGATAAAGGAAAAGCTGCTGGCAGCTCACCGGGCTGGTATCAGAAAGGTCCTGATCCCTCATGAAAATGTCAAGGACCTCAAAGAACTTCCGGATGAAGTGAAGTCAGACCTGACCGTAGTCCCGGTAGAGGTCATCGAAGACGTCCTTCGCGAAACCCTGGGCCTGACTCTTCCCAAGGTGGAGACGGTGCTTGAACAGGGTTGGCTGGATTACGGTCCCACCGCCCCTCCGCTGCTTTGATTCGAACCGTCCGAGAGGGATCAGCTTTAATCGCTGGTCCCTCTTTTTACATCTTTTTAACCATTTCCGACTGCAAGCAGCCCTCATTTCCATCGTATTCATTCCTAAAGGATGATTGGAGGCATTTATTATGAAAGGTTTCTTGCCGATGTTGCTGTTGTGTGCCCTGCTGGTTTTCCCGGGCGCAGCTTCAGCCGCATCAGTCCATCCGCTATTCTCTGACACTGCCGGCCACCCGGCCGAGCGGGATATTGAACTGGTGGGCAACCTGGGGATCATGATCGGAATCGGCGCTGAAGGACCGGTCTCATATCGCTTTGCACCCTCCGAACCTGCCAGCAAAGCGCAGTTGGCGGTAGTTTTGCAGCGACTTTTCCAGTTTGACTATGGAAATATGCGCTTTGTCAAACAGCCTGCAGCCAGCGACTACTACCGGGACGTGAGCAACGAATCCTGGTACGCGGAGGCGGCCTTGGTGGGAGCGATAAACAATATTTTCCCAGCTAACGGCTATTTTTCACCGGATCGCGGAGTTACCCGGCTGGAGGTGGCCCAAGGAGTTTATCGGTCTTTTCTGGCTCGCAATATATCGGTGCCCATGATCATGATGATGCCGGTGTTCGAAGACACTACTTCCCTGACCGGGGAAGAGATGAATGCGGTAGTGTTTGTCCATAACACAGGAATACTGCAGGGTGAAGCTGGCTTCTTCCGTCCGGGTGCACCGGTTGAACGCTGGGAATTGGCATCATTGCTGGCCCGCTGTGTCGACCTCATGGCAATCGGCCCCAACGATGCTGGCCTAGACTATCAGGTTTCACCTGGGAAGACCTTTGTCGTCGTTCTGCCCAGCAATCCTACTACAGGCTATTCTTGGAGTTTGAGCCAAGCAGGTGATCCCAGCCGGGTTTCACTGGCCACCGAATTCTACCTGCCCGAGACCCCTGCAGGCCCGATCTTAATAGGCCAGGGCGGCAAGCATTACTGGCAGTTCAAAGCCATCCAGCCCGGTTCTACCAGGTTAGAGCTGGTGTATGCCCGGCCCTGGGAGAGCGTTGCGCCCCTTGAAGTCTTTACCCTGTCTATAACCGTGCGATAATCTGCACTATCAGGCTTTAAGCGAGATCGGCTGAAACGTGCGGGCAGGTTTACCTAACGGTCATCCGTTGCCCGGCCGTCTCCTGATAGGGGAATGGCTTCACCCAGGAATGTAGGCTGGGGACGGATGATTTCGGACAGCCAGAAATCTTTGTTCCGGGCCAATTTCTCCCTGACCAAATAGGCACTCATGGCTGAACCGTACTGGTGCAGATCCGAAGGCACCCCATAAGCTTCCAAACCTAAAGCACGAGCAATGAAAATCGCCCGGGGCAAGTGGTATTCCTGGGTGACAATGATCACCCGGTTGGCCTGGAAAATATCCCGGACCCTGTATATGCTCTCATAGGTGCTGAAGCCGGCGTGGTCCATGAATACATCCTGCCCGGGCACCCCTTGGCCGATCAGGCTGTCTTTCATAGCATTGACCTCATCATAGTCCACCCGGCCATGATCCCCGCTCACGATGATCTTGGGGGCACTGCCTTGCCGATACAACTCATATCCTACGGCTACCCGGTCCCGCAGCATATCCGAGAGTTTTCCATCTGGGAAAACATAAGCCCCCAGGATCAGGATAGCCTCAACTTCCGGTACGGATGATGGGCTGCAAATATATTGAGATCCAGTCTTTTCCACATAATAATCGGTGCCCAGGAACAGCAGGACTGCAGCTATAAATATTGCCCCGACCAGGGCAGCGATGACTCTGTACGATGGGAGCATCAAAGGCATAAGATAGTTCCCCTCCTGACTATATTCATAATTAAAGCACTTTTGCCCCTCCCAGGCTATACCCGTCACTGCCGGAACAACATCTGCATGGGCCAGCCACCTGGGAAATGATTAATCACCATCCGGCTCAATGTGACGCCGGAACTTGCGTGGTCAGGACCGATACGTGTTGACCGCAAGCGAACCATATGTAATCGTATAGATAAGGTCAAGCCTAACTTGTGGATTATTCAGGGGATAGTGCCGGCTGTTGTTGAAACAGCCTCGTCCGCAAAAAGTTGAGAGGGGGTCATATTTATTAAGCGTTTAACCGAAAATGTCACCCTACTCGGTGACGATCAATTCCATTTCTACCTGGTTGGGCAAAAAGAGGCTGCCCTGGTGGAATGCGGCACCCGTGCCGCGGTGAAGATTTTCGAAGAACAATGGCAGGAGCTTCCATCCAAGCCCCACATAAAATACCTGCTGGCCTTACACTCCCATTTCGATCACATCTGCGGAGTGCCTCTCCTGAAGGAGCTGTTCCCTGAGGCTCAGGTGGTTGCCAGCCATACTGCCAGCAAGCTCATGGAAAAAGATAAACTGGTCAGGGAAAACTTCCGCAATGATGTGATAGTTACCCAGAACTATCTAAAGGGAGGGCTCCTGCCCAGTTCACCCCCTGTTGACCTGGACAGCCGGATAGCAATCGACTTGCCGGTAGGAGAAGGCGACACCCTGCTTGTTGAACCGGGGCTGGAATTGAAAATCATCGACGCCCCAGGACACAGTAACTGTTCCATAGCTGCATATCTGGAAAAAGACCAAGTAATGTTCGTTTCGGATGCAGTAGGCGGGATATCAAGCCAAGGGATCATAACTCCTATGTTTTTCCAGGGTTATGAAATCTATTTGCAGACCATTGCCAAACTCCAATCTTATCCAACCAAGATCGTAGCCACGGCTCATGGAGTCCTGGCCTCCGGTTCATCCAGCGAGGAGCTTTACGAGCCATTTTCCGCTGCGGCTCGTGCGGTGTCCGATTATATCCTGGAGGAATTGGCGGCTGGGGCTGATGAAAGCGCACTGGCTGGCCTGCTTTTCAACCGATACATCAGTGACGGTTTCAAAAATTACCCGGTGGAGATGATGCAGGGTATCATGCAAATCCTGATTCGCAGGTCTAAGGAGAGATCCGCCTAGAGTGGGATTCCCAGCTTGCAGCAGAAAGAGGGCGGCACCTGTATGGCGCTGCCCTCTTCGACATTTTTGTGTCAACAACTCCGTCCCCGTGACAAGGGGGTTACCATTCGGCGGGCAGGTCCCGGAGCTGTTTGAGGTAGTAGACCGGGCCGTCCAGGCAGATGAATTCGCTGCCGATATTGCAGCGCCCGCACTTGCCGATCCCGCATTTCATCCGCATCTCCAGGGTTGTGATGACCTGTTCATCCGCATAACCCATCTTCTCCAGGGACTGCAGCACGAACTTGATCATGATGGGTGGGCCGCACACCACTGCTATAGCGCCGTTGGGACTGGGATTCAGTTCTTCCAGGTAAGCCGGCACGAAGCCTACGTGCCCATTCCATTCCGCTTCGGGATTGTCGATGGTGATAAAAACCTGGGTGTCAGGTTCCTTGGGCCACAAGTCGAAAAGCTCCTCCTTGAAGCACAGGTCGGCACTGCTGCGGCTGCCGTAGATGATGGTGATTTTGCCGTAGTCCTGGCGATTTTTGAAGCAGTATTTTATGAACGACCTCAAAGGGGCCAAACCGATGCCGCCGGCGATGAAGACCATATCCTTTCCCTTGCAGGCCTCCACCGGGAACCCGTTGCCATAAGCCCCCCGCACCCCGATCTTCTGCCCGATATCGATCTGGTGGAGTTCATCGGTCAGCAAACCCACTCTCTTAATGGCAAATTCCAGGTGTTCCTGCTCTTCCTGCCAGGTGCAGGATATCATGGCCTCCCCTACCGGCAAAAGGGAAACCATGGCGCATTGGCCGGGGGCCACCTGGAAGGGCACCCCGTTCCCGTCAAGATTCCGCACGAAGAAGCTCTTAACGTCCGGGGTGCGGTCGATAATATCTATTACTTCCACAATAGTGGGCACCAGGGGCTGTTCGCTGCAGGTGCATTCATTTTTATCCGCCATGCTATTCCGCCTCCTTTACTGCCGCCATGATTTTCACGATGTTCACATCGGTCGGACAGATGATTATACAGCGGCCGCAGCCGGTGCACAGAGGGGTGCCGTATCTTTCCGTGAAAAATTCCAGTTTATGCAGGAAGCGCTGCCGAAAGCGCTCTTTGGCAGCTCCCCGGGGGTTGCCTCCCCCGGCTTCCCGGGAATATTCCTCGAACATGCAGGAATCCCAGGCCCGGAAGCGATAGCCTTCCTCGCCCCACATCTTGACCTGGATGTCAAAACAATAACAGGACGGGCATACATAGGTGCACATCCCGCAGTTGATACAGGGCTGGGCCAGCTTGTCCCACAGGGGGGATTCGAACATGCCTTTGAGCTTCTCCGCCACCCCGCTGTAGTCGACCTGCTGCTTGAAAGGCTTGGCTTCGGGCAGCTTCAGGTCTTGGTCTTCCAGCAAATCGCCCAAGAGGGCAGTCACGGCTGCGCCCTTGTCGGTCTTGATTTCCCAGGCATAAGCGTCCCCGGCATCACGGATTACCACATCAGCCCCCGCCGGATCCAACTGATCGACTTCCATAGCGTAACAGAAGCAATTGGCCCCCGGCTCATAGCAGGCATTGGCGATGATCACGTTGTTGCTGCGCCGGGCCTTATAGAAGCTGTCTTCATAGCCCCGGGTCAGGAATACCTCATCCATAGCCAGGATGCCCTTGACGTCACAGCCACGGGCCCCGAAGATCACGGTAGGATGAGCGTCTTCAAAGGTCTGGTCGATATTGACTTCAATCCCCTGGCCCCTGATGCTGTACATCTTCTCGGTCTGGGGCAGGACCACCTGTTTGGGAGACTGGTAAACATTTAACGACTCCAGCCTTAATTCATCCCGACCCTCGGTAAAGCTCTGCCAGGGGAAATACCCGCTTTGGGATCCTTTTTGCATGGGCAGGAAGACTTCGTACTGGTCGCTCAGTTTATTCAGAGCCTGTTGCAGCTTGGCTTTGCTCAATACCTTCATCTTTCCCACCTCCTAGTGAAAGCTGTCCGGATCATCTTCACGGAACACGCTCAAGGGGGGCTTGGCCCCTTCCTCGTATTTCATGCCCGCTTCCGGACCGCCATATAATAAGCCCACTTCTTTGATGAGCTTCTGATTCAAGAGCATCAAAGGTATATTCACGGGACAGACCCGCTCGCATTCACCGCACTCGATGCAGCGGCCCGCCATGTGGGCATGTTTGACCAGGTGATACATCATGTTGTCCGCGGTGCTGTTTTCCCGGCCTACCCACTGGGGCTTCATCTCATCGAAGATGCAGGTCCGGCAGTCACAGGCTACGCACACCTGGCGGCAGGCATAACAGCGGATGCAGCTCGATAAAGTGTCAGCCCAGAATTGATAGCGTTCATCGGCACTCATCTCTTCCAGTTCCTTGACCTTGGCGAACCTTTCCCCGCTTTGGCGTGGGCTCTGCAGGGGGGCCACGATTTCATCATAGATGACCGGATTGGGCTGTATACAGTCCAGGCATTTCTTGGCCGGGCCCTGTTCTTGTGTTACCTGCTCAAAGCCTCCATGGTTCTTAGCTGCGATTAGGGGGTCTTTCATTCCCGGGCAGGGTATGCCCACGATATATAGCCGCTCCCTTTCCATCTGCAGGTCTTCCAGGAGGCGCACTATCCCTCTCGAATCACAGCCCTTCACAGCGATCCCGATCCGCTCGTGGCCGTCCCTGAACTTGAGCAGCGAGTTGGCCACATTGTAAATGGCGTATTCGTTGAATACTATATTGGGTACATCTGCAGCACTGCGGGCTGCGTAGGACTTGGTCTGAAAATCCAGATCCCCCTGTTCCCAGGCCAGGAAAACATCTATTTTATCCTCTTCAAAAAGCTTGGCCGCAATAGCCTGAATCTTCCCGGTTATTTCTTTCATTGCGCATCCCTCAGCTTTCTGTTCGGCCCCAGTTGTTTCACGTCTTTGACCAGTTTGGCCATGGTCTCCTGGAACTTGATCCCTTCTGCACCTGAAATCCAGGCTACCTGGTAGCGCTGGGGCTCTAGGCCGATATACTCCATCAGGCTTTTCATCACCGTCTGCCGGCGGCGCTGATAGTAATTGCCACTACCATAGTGGCAGTCACCAGGGTGTCAGCCAGAGAGCAAGACCCCGTCCACCCCCCGGTTGAAGGCCCGCAAAACCAGCATGGGGTCCATCCGTCCCGAACAAGGGGTGCGGATTATGCGCACATCGGCATCATATTCCAGATGGTTGAGCCCGGCCAGATCTGCTGCCGCGTAGGAACACCAGTTGCAGGCAAATACTATTATCTTCGGCTCCCAGGCCCCTTTCTCAGCTATAGACATAGTGCATCCACCTCCGCCGCGATTTGATCATTGGTAAACCCTTTCAGGTTGAGGGCCAGGGTCCGGCAAGCCGGCAAACAGGCTCCGCAGCCCTGGCACAGGCTGCTGTTGATGGCAGCTACATGGCGGGTGAAGGGGCCATGGCCGTGGCCGCCCCGTTCATTATACGCCTGCAAGGAAATCGCCTTGTACGGGCAGATCGGCACACAGAAACCACATCCCGAGCACTTGCTGATATCCACCTCGGAAACCATTGGTTCGGTGGCCAGTTCCGTCTTGGAAAACAGTCCCAACACTTTTACCGCTGCACCGCTGGCCTGGGCCACGGTATCCGGGATGTCTTTGGGACCCTGGCAGGTACCGGCCAGGTAAACCCCAGCCGCAAATGTCTCTACCGGCTGCAGTTTGGGATGGGCCTCCTGGAACCAGCCGTCCTTGTCTACCGAGAAGCCGATTTTCTTGGCCAGGTCCACTGCCCCGGCGGCTGGCACCATGGCACTGGCCAGGACTACCAGGTCGGCTTCGACCTCTATGGGCATGCCCAAAAGGGTGTCCTCGGATTTCAGGATCAGTTTTTCACCCTGGGGGTAAATCTTGCTGACCCGCCCGCGGATATACTTGGCTCCCGCATTCAGGGCCCGCTGATAGAATTCTTCGTAGTTCTTGCCGGCGGTCCTAACATCCATGTAGAAGACATAGGCTTCGCCGTCCTCGATCTTGGTCTTGACCTGATAGGCGTGTTTGGCGGTGTACATACAGCAGGCCCGGGAACAATAGCTCTTGCCTTTGGTGTCATCCCTGGAGCCTACACATTTGATAAAGGCTATGTTCTTGGGTTCCTTGCCGTCCGAGGGGCGCACGATCTTGCCGGCCGTGGGACCGCCTGCCGATACCAGGCGCTCGAATTCCAGGCCGCTGATCACGTCCGGGTACTTACCGTAGCCGTATTCGCCGTAAGCCTGCTTCCAGTCGAACTGGTCATAACCGGTGGCCATGACGATAGCCCCGATCTCCATTTCCTTGTAGACCGGCATATCCGCGAAACGGATGGATTCGGTAGGGCACACTTTTTCGCATATGCCGCACTTGTCGCTTTTGAGTTTCAAGCAGTTCTCCGCGTCGATGACCGGCTTGCCCGGCACCGCCTGGGGAAAGAGCTTGAAGATAGCGGTTCTTTTGCCCATGCCGAATTCGAATTCATCGAAGAGTTTCTTGGTGGGGCATTTCTCCCAGCAGGTCCCGCAACCGGTACAGGCGTCCCAGTCAACATACTTGGGCTTCTGCTTGACCGTCACCTTGAAGTTGCCGATGTAGCCTTTTACTTCTACGACCTCTGAGTAAGTCATCAGTTCGATGTTAGGGTGCTGCGCCGCAGCCACCATCTTGGGAGTGCCAATTCAGGCCGCGCAGTCCATGGTGGGGAAGGTCTTGTCCAGCTGGGTCATCTTGCCCCCGATGGAAGCTTCCCTTTCCACGATCACCACCTGGTGACCGCCTTCGGCAATGTCCAGGGCGGCCTGCATCCCGGCTATGCCGCCCCCGATGACCAGGGCTTTCTTGGTTATGGGAACCGTATTTACCTGCAGGGGCTTGTTGCGCAGGGCTTTTGCCACTGCCATCCTGACCAATTTCTCGGCCTTGGCCGTAGCCTGGCCTTTATCGTGCGTGACCCAGGAGTCCTGTTCACGGATGTTGACCATTTCCATCATGTAGGCATTCAGCCCGCCTGCAGCGGTGGCCTTGCGGAAGGTATTCTCATGCATACGGGGCGAACAGGATGCCACTACTACCTGTTCCAGCTGCTGTTCATTTATGGCATTCCGGATCAGTTCCTGGCCCGGATCCGAACACATATACTTGTAATTGGTGGCATAAACCACACCGGGCAATGTTTTCGCGTATTCGGCTACCTTGGCAGTATCTACGGTAGCAGCGATGTTCGTACCACACTCACACACGAATACGCCTACTCGTTTCTTCATCTACTCCGTCTCCCCTTTCAGCGGTGATCACTTTATCTCCAGCGGATTATCTATATTCCGCCGTCAGTCATGTTAATCCTGGCATTCACCCTGCTTTTTGAGTTCGGCCTGGACAAAAGCCTGGGCCGCTTTCTTGGCCAGTTCCATATCCTTGGCCATCAAGCCCGCCAGCTTAGCAATCCTTTTCTCGTCCAGGGTAGCTGCGAGGATAGCGGCTTGAGCCGGATCAGCCACCAATTTAGCCGACATTTTGTCGGGATTTTTAGTCAGGGCGGTTACGAAAGCCTCCACCTTCTTGGGATCAGGTTCGGTCGGCTTGGTTTCTGGGGGTGCGGACGGGGCACCGGGTTCTTTGGCACCACCTTCTGCCTCTTTGGCGGCTTTAGCCTGGGCCGCTTTCTCTTTGGCAGCCTTGGCTGCCTCGGCTTTGGCCTTGGCCTTGGCCGCTGCTTCTTCCGCGGCCTTCTCGGCTGCGAGTTTGGCTTCAGCCGCTCTGACCTTTACGGTCTCCAAATATTTACGGGCTTCTACGAAATGCTTTTCGATGCCCACCTTTTTGTCTTCATCGCCGCAAGCGATGGCCAGGAGCTCGGTTATATAATATATGGGCAGGTTGAAGGTCTCTTTAAACTGTTTTTCCACGGCTGACTGGCGCATATCCAGGTTCAGCCCGCATAATGGGCAGGCGGTGACCAGGCACTCGGCTCCTGATTCCTTGGCATCCTTCAAGACCCGATAGAGCATGGGCATGCCAACATCGGGGCGGGAGGTAACCATAGCCGCACCGCAGCATTCGGTTTTATGGGACCATTCCACCGGCTCGGCCCCCAGGGCTTTCATCACCTTGTCCATGGTCTGGGGATCTTCGGCATCATCGAAGCCGGTGTATTCGACCGGCCTTACCAGCAAGCAGCCGTAATAGCAGGCTGCTTTCATAGTGGTAAGAGGATTTACCACCTTGGCCGCTATGGCATCGGTGCCTATTTTATTGACCAGCACATCCAGAATGGAAAGGGTCCGGGCATCACCCTTTAGCTCGGTTTCCAAAACCGCCTCGATTTTTTTCTTCATGGCCGGGTCGTGCTGGATGGCGTGTTCCGCGTGGCGATGACGGCTGTAGCAGGCTGCACAGGGAGCTACGATGGTATTGAGCCCCATCTTTTCAGCTATGGCCAGGGTTCTGGCCGGTAGGGCCAGGGATAGCAATTTGTCAGTATTGTGCCCCGAAGTAGCCCCGCAGCAGTTCCAGTCTTCCAATTCCTGCAGTTCGAAACCTAGAATATCGGCAGTCCTCTCCACGGACATCCCGTATTCGATGCCGCTGCCATCGGCCGCACACCCCGGGTAATATGCAAATTTCATTACTCTTCACCCCCGAGTTTCTTGGCACGTTCGAATATCTTCTTGATTTCCACCCGCCCTTTGATCTTGTGGGGCAGGGGGCTGACTTTGCCTCGCTGCAGCATGGGCAGACCCAGGCCCATATCCTTGAGGAACTGCCCGGTGGTAAGATTGTATTGCAGCAGCAAGCCGGCTTCATAGGCCCGCCCGAAGTTTTTGACATTGTCCAGGAAGGCTTTATTGAAGGCGGCCACCCGCTTGTCGGTCTTATTGCGTTTTAATGCTTCACGGCGCATGGTATCCATCAGGGAGGCTATATCCACCCCCCGCGGGCAGCGGGCTGAGCAGGTCTCACAGGACGCGCAGATCCAGATGCTCTCCACCCCCAGGGCTTGTTCCACCATATCCAGCTGCAAGAGGCGGATCACCTGCCGGGGCGGGTAATCCATGGCAAAGGCTGCCGGGCATCCCGCCGTGCATTTGCCGCATTGGTAACACAGTTTAATGCTGGTACCTGCCTCAGCTTCCAGTCTGGCGATCAAGTCCTTCTGACTGGCACCGGCTGGAGACAATCTAACCGCATTCTCCAAGTCTCTCTCCCCCTTCTTTCCCAATAAATCCGAGCCCGGGGCCCGGATCATCAATCCCATCGATTTCATAAATTCCTGTTATTATAGCATAATAAGCCGCCCATGCTAATAAGATTTGCCTCATTTTCAATTGTATTCATTGCACCCGCTGGCTGATAACCCGCCTTATATGAGGTAAATATCATTTATTATACGCCAATTATGACACATATTAAAAGCATTAATTGTGATATTGGCCAAAAAATCAAGGGGGACTTTATCCCCCCTGATTACAATAATTTGCTAGTCTCTCAGGGTCGCGATGATGCGCAGGGGATTGACCAACAGTTCCAATCCCGTCAGGATATTGCCCACAGCTATATCTGCTACCTGCAGGGCCTTGCTGGAACATCCCTCCGCTCCTATTATCACCATCGACAGTGCCGCCTTCTCCATGATCAAACGGTCATTATAGCCATTTCCGATGACGATGCTCTCCTCCGCACCGATGGTCTTCAGAAAGTCCAACTTGTCAGCACCTGCGGGGCTGCCTACCTTAAAAAAAGGTATTCCCAGCTTGGCGGCTACCGCCGCGCCGCTGCCCATGGTATCCGATGTCAAGAGATAGATATTGAGCTGGGGCTTGAGCGCCTCCAGCAGCAGGTCTACCCCAGGCACTGGTTCCCCATCCACGGTGATGGTGCCGTTCATATCCAACACCAGGTTCTTCAGTTCCAATTTTATGTCCCGCCCAGGTAAGAATATTTCCATCAAATAATCCCCCTCCTTCTGTTTAACCTGTCTCATCAAGCCTCCGTCATGATACAAAGCCCTGGCCCCAGCTCTCTGCCAGGCTAATCTCTATATGGTCGCCCCGTGTTTCCGGCGCCTCCCGCCCAGGATCATGGCCGGGAGCAGGTATATGCCAAGCAGCACCACCACCAGCACGAAGATCATAATGTAGTATACTGGCCATCCGTTTAGCGTCCAGGGGGGCAGCAGGGACAGCCATGGCAGCACTGGGGTCTGCCACAATTCCAGCATGAAAACGAAATAGTAGGCAAATTCGGTCAGGCGGTCCAATCCGGTCAGCAGGGAAAATCCCATCAGCAGTCCTGGCAATTGCCAGGCCACCGCGATTGCTGCCTGCTTGACCAGGCTTCCCATCTGGGCTGCTGATTGCCTGGCTTCGACCCATACCAGCCACAAATATAATGCGGCCATGGCCACATCCAAGCCTGGAAAGTACATAGCCAGCCATACGGCCAGGATTGCCGTCAACTGCAGTATGTAAATTCGCACAATCGCAGCAAAAATCTTAATTCCTCTTCTCATACAATATTTCTACATGGCGGCTATCCATAAACTTCTCCGGGGCGATCCATAAATCTCCCAGTTCATCCAAGTCAATCCCTTCCTGCAGGTAAGCCGACCAGATGATCTTACTGCAATTCCAATACCTCTCCCCGGGTTTAAAAGCCGCCGGGTAAAACATTTGTCCCTGGCGGGCCATGGCATAGGCGGCCACCCTGTGCTTCAACTGGCTGTCAGCCTTAACCTTGAGCAAGCAGATATCTGAATAATTTCGATAATGATCCACATCCTGCAGGGTCAGTCCCAAATCCACATAACCCTCCATCACCTGGTCGTTCCCCACATACAACCCCACATGGGAAAACCTGCCATAAGCACAGTTGGGCCACCCCCCCAAAACGATATCTCCCGGCTCCAATCCTGCAAAAGAAATATGGTCAGGAGCGGGATAACCGTAGCCGGTGCCGAACTGCCCCTTCTGCAAACTGTCAAGATACGTAAACAGCACTGATTCATGTATCCTGGGCCATAGGCGGCGGTTGTCCAGGCCTATTGATCCCAGCAGGACCAGGCAGATAACTGGGAAAATCAAGATCCTGGGCAAGCGCCAGTTGCGGGTCGGGGTTTCTGAACCTGTAGTCTTTGCCAATGCAATGCTCCTTTGTCGCTGGCCGGTTCTGATCTCAGACCAACCTATTTCTCCAACTATCAGCGCAAGTATTCACGGACAAAATGCGATTTAAATTATTGGGCTAAGTATAGTATATTAGATGATAACGGGGAGACAGATCGTTTGAAACTTTTTTTCCCCATATGAAGGAGCCAAAATTATGCGGCAATTTGTATCCCGATCATTATTACCATTACTGCTGGTGGGGATTCTATTTTTGGCCGGATGCCAGGCCAGTTCCCAGCAGGAGGCTGTCAACTCTCCCCCTGCGGCAACTGAACCGACTCCTGCAGAAACCCCCGCAAAACCCAATGCTGTCCCGTCCGAACCATCGCCAAGCCAGCCTGCTGCACCCATTACGGCGCCGGCGGGGGAGAAGTCTTACTCCTGGTGGTTCACCCGCAATTCGATCCATCAGGTGCCGACCACCAATAAAGAAGTCAATTCCCTGCTGTCTGCTTATGATGCTTTTTATGTGTTGCCCAATGACCAGAAAAAAATCTATCTTACCTTCGATTGTGGTTACGAATTGGGTTACAGCCCCAGGATATTGGATGTACTGGATCGCCAGCAGGTCAGGGCGGCTTTTTTCATCACCGGCCACTATATCAATACCCAGCCCGAACTGGTGAAACGGATGCATAACTCGGGGCACCTGGTGGCCAGCCATACCTTCAATCACCCCGATCTGCCCACTGTCACACAGGCCAGATTCAACCAGGAACTCACCCTCCTGGAGGAGAAGTATAAATCAGTCACCGGCAGTGAACTGAACCGTTACCTGCGCCCTCCCAACGGTAACTATTCCCCCAGCACTTTGCGGTGGGCCCAGGAAGCCCAATACAAAACGGTCTTTTGGAGCATGGCCCTGGCCGATTGGGATCCCAACAAACAGCCCGGTGCTGAATTTGTCCATCAGCATGTGCTGAATAATATTCACCCCGGAGCAGTGATACTCCTGCATGTGGTTTCCCAGAGTGATACCGAAGCCCTGGAGCAGGTAATTATCGACCTGAAGACCCAGGGCTACCGGTTCAGCACTTTCTAGCATATAAAACGGCAGTAGGTCCCCCAGGGGCATCTTTACCCATATTTAATGGCTTAAGGAGGCTAATCCGTAACCGATGCGCTCTATCCTTCGCAAACTTTACCGTAGGCAGTCTCTTTCTGAAGCTGAATACACTGATTTAATGGCATATGCTCATAAGCTGCAGCAGAATTCGCCCCCTTCTTACCAGCTTTTCTATCAGAGGTTTGCCTTGATCCTCCACCGGGATTACCAAACCTATCTCCCCCGCTTTGCCTGCGGCAGCGATGATTTTTTTGACTACCTGCTCCAGAAACCTAAAGTGCTCAAGAGCCTGCAGGCGGGGCCTGTACCAGCTGACTCATTCCCAATATATCTTCACGAATACCTGGCATCGGTCTTTCCTGGCGGAATGGTCGATATCCTGCTGCCCGGGCTTGATTTGTTGGCCAATTTGGAGCAGGAAGGGCTGTCCTTGCCGCTTCCCCGGGACAAGGAAGTGGTGTATAAATATGAAAGCGCCAATCCCTACAAAGAGATCGGCTTGAAGGCTCATTTCGAAAGGATCGGCCGCTATTCCTTCGTCAGCCGCCTGCAGAGTGTGCGCTACCTGCGGGGCCATAAAGCCAGTGAAGATAAAATCGACCTGGTGGGCAGCGATTGCCTGGGAGGGGTTTTCACCAACAAAGAGAAATCAATCTATTACTACATTTATTTGACGGAAACCGATGCCATCAAGGCCCGGAATGCATGCCAGATACTGAACCGGGCTTTATATGCCAAGTAAAGCAGGGTAACAACTATGGCCAAAATACTGGATGAATTAAATAAGGCAAACAGTCAATCCAGCCTGTGGAACACCTGGGAACAGGAACTCAGTCTCAGAAGACAACTGAGGGGCAATCCTGACCAGATTCATAGCCTGCGACCAGCCACACCCCAGGAGTTGGATTTTGTGCATCGCGCGCTATTTTTTTCTCCCCACCCCAGTCTTTTCTGGTCCTGGCTCTATCAAAACCGGGACAGCGGCATCGTCGCCCTGTACCTGGCCCAGAGGCCGGCCCCGTTTACGGCAGGGTTTTTAACCTACCTGGCTGAAGTTATCGCCGCGAAGCATCCCCCAGGAAGGGATCTGCAATTCCTGATCAGTCTGTTTCGAGACGAACTCGAATCCGACTACCGAAAACTTATAGTTCAAATGAACGCCGGACAGTGCTCCTATTTGGAAGCCAGGACGACCAATCCTCTATTGCGCCAGATATTGCAGGATCGGCTCGATGAATTGTCCCTTGAGCCGGAATCGGAAACCATCAGAACGGCTCCCGGCGAGGGCGGGGCCGAAAGTCCCGGTTTATATGGCGTGCAGCTGGCCGGTGTCGCAGCGGCCACAGTTGCGGTTGAGAAAGCAAAGAGTCTGCAGTCGACTGCTCCCTGGCAAATAAGCACCGTAGAAGCGGTACTGGAGGCGGCTGAAATGCTTTTCCGGACAGGCTTGATCGCTGACTGCCTGCTGGTCACCTCTGACCTGCTCCGTCAATCCGATAACGTGACTTTCAGTAATATAGTGGATCCAGATGGTATGCTCCACAAGACCGTCCGCCAGCTGCTGCGCAAAGCCATACCGGTTTATTGCCTGCTGGCTCAGCCTGTTGATCCCCACGGGCAAGCCCTGGCTCTATATCGCAGTCAATTTCCGGGTTTCGAGCCCGATCCAGGTTCGCTCCTCTACCTTGATATCAATACCATAGCTCTATCCAGCTTGCTTGGTTCCAACCATTATGGCCACCTGGAGTTGGTGCAGAAGGCGGCAGGACTGCGCCACTGGCGGCCGGATGACGCCCTGGCCCAGATCTTGCTGAACTGGCATAAACTGAACCAAGTTGGGATCTTGAAGGTTTTGGAACAGGTTGTCTCTGAGCGCTTTGCATCTCTTCCCCATGAAGCTTTTACCAGCCTTAATCTGATTCGCCTGGCCCATAAGGAAGGCAAACTCGACCTGGACCGCCCAGCCGCATCCAGGCTGCTGCAGGATTACAAGCGCTTATTTGATTGGATCCCGGCCGAGGCCTTCATTAATGAAGAACTGCTGCGGGAAATCTCTCCCCTGCTTGATGATGCGGGGCGACGTTTAGTCCGGTCGATGCTTCGGCGCTTTGAGGCTCATCCTGACCCTGGCCAGAAACAGGGCGACCGCAACAAAGACCGGCCACCTGGAGGCTCGACCTTTCTAATACCCAGAGTGTCAGTTCTCAAAAAACTGTGGGGGGTGTATTGATTTTGGATCCTAGCCTGGAGCAAGACAAATATTTGCAGGTCCTGGACCAATTGAGTATAGCGTTAAGTGACCGCTATGGAGCTCTGAGTCGGCCCATGCTAACTCCAGCGGTTGAAATAGAGGCCTGGGATGATTATGTGCTGGAACTAAACACCTTCTATTACTCCAGTTTCGTCGAAAATTATTTGCCCAAGCTGCGGGAAATGATAATAACCGACATTCGAACCCTGCATAATCTTGAGTTGGAAGGGGACTCCCTCAAAAAACTGGTGTTTTCAGGCCTCAGGCGCCAGGCCCGTTCCTATAATGGGATCAAAAACCTAACCGCAAAACTCCAAGTCAAGCAGCAGGAAATCATAGCCCTGAAGGCTGCCAGCCAAAATGGGTTGGAAGCCCGGGGGGTCGAATCTATATACATCTGGAAGGATCTAAAACAGGCCTTAACTGATGGACTTTCCGGACTTCGGCATTTGCAGGACTTTATCGATGATAAACCGATGCAGACAGCGCTGCAAAAGTTCCCGCACCTGGTATCGGTGGGTGTTCTCCTGGAAAAAGGAGATTTTGTTTCCCCAAAAGCCGGGCGCGAATTGAACCGGCTGCTGGCAGGATGGCAGCTCCTGGTCAAACTCCTGGGCAAATTTCCAGCTGATCCCTGGCCAGCCAAAGGCAATTCCCATCTGCTGGACAAAGAATTTGAGAAAATCGATCTCAGCTGGGACAACCGTAAAACTCCTCCGGTCCTGCGCAAGTGGTATACCAAGCATGTTCAGCCGGCCTTCTGTCTCTACCGGGAGAGCCTCCGGCTGGCAGTCGACAAAAATGAGCGCCGCTGGTCACTGCAGATAGCCGCACAAATGGAGGATTGGCTCCAATCCATGCTGCTGGTCATTGATAAAGGTCTGAGCTGCTTGCGGCAGGATTGCCTGGAACTGCTCCACTTCTGTAACCTGTACGACGATATTGACCGAAATAGGCTGAGCCAAATGATTGTATTTGCCGCCCGCACTCTGCAGGCAGTAGACGAATCGGTGCAAGCATTGGTTGACTCACCTCATGCCACCTATGCCAATTACAGTTATAGCTGCAGCCAACTGGTGAAGGAGACCTCCCAGTTTCTCACCCGGCAGCTGGAAGAGATGAGCCCTGCTCATCGCAATGCGATGGCGATCCAACTACTCCCGCTCAGAAACCTGCTTGATAGCCTGGAAGCCCGCCTGGAGCAATTTGAAGAACAGAATAGCCAGGGCCTTGCTCTGCTCCGACATTACAGTGAGCTTTTAACTGCGGTCGACTCATGTCTGCAGGTCATCCGCAGCCACCTGGAAGAACTGGAGCGGCAGCTTAGCAACAGCTATCTCCAGCAGGCCTTTTCCGGTCTTAATTTGCGCCTTGAACACGTGGCTATTACCACTGGCTCCATGTTTCCTGCCAGCTATATGCACCTGGTGGAGGCTGGTTTGATTAATACCCAGCCTGCCTCGGTCCCTGAAGGCAGGATCCTAAGTGCGGACGGGGACATTTTTATCGTGCACCTGGACGGTCAGCAAGAGATGGAAATCCCGGAAATAACTATTGCGGTGAAAGGCTAGAAGCATGCATGTAGCTATCGATTTGGGAGAGAGATACACTTACCTGGTCGCCTGGGAGCCAGGAAATGATTTGGACCAGGCTTGCATCAGGGTGATGATTCCCGGGCCCGGCCCCTTTGACAGCGATGGCAATGACCAGTCATGGTCGAAAGAGAACCTTTGCACTCATCTGGCTCATTTGCAGCGGGAATACTTGCTGCCCAGCCGGAAAACCATCCATTCAGCGGCGCTGGCAGTTCCTGGTATTTGGTCCCTGACCTCCCGCAGATTGGCACTGCACGCTATCGAAGAAATCCTGGGCCTGGACCAGGTTCCTATCATTCCTCGGCCATTGGCATTGGCGGTCGGATATAATCTGCACTGCCCGGGCCAATCGTTATCAGGCGATGTCCTGGTCATCCAGGATCTTTCTTCCGGGCTGGAGATGGCTATGCTCAGCCTGACCGATAGCGGAGGAATGATCTTGGAACGACAATTCAGCAGTGACTTAACCGGATTGGAGGCAGCTTTAACCGCTTCTGGCCACTCGGGACCAAATGGCTTGGGGATAGACAACATCCTCATCAGCTCTGCCCAAGAACAACCTGACTGGCAGGACACAATGCCTGCCTGGGCTCAAGCAGTGCCTATCCAGGCTTATGTTCCCCCGTTCACCGCTGCCGACGGCTTGTTTGGAGCCCACGACCTGGCCGCACAGCCTGCAGCCCGCCGATTCAGTGTGATTTATCCTTTTGCATTCTACCTGGCAGCTCCGGACACGGACCGGGGAGTTCATCGGGTGCAGCGAATCCCCTTCGATACTTCTAATCTTGAGTTGGACTGCGCCGGCAGTTATCCGATCCTCTATTTGTACGGGGATAATTTGAAGATAAACCTGCCTGGGGGAGGTGCGGTAGGTTTACGTTTGTATGCCCTTCCCCTCCAATCGCAATCGGATGAACCTTGCATTTGGCCCGGGGACTGGTTGATTTTGGAGATTGACACTTCCATGCTGCTCCAATTTCCCCGCCTGCAACTGCGATTGGATATGTTGGCAGCAAGTGTTTCCCTGGAAATGGAGACTCCGCCTGTCCAGGAAACTGCCTCTGCTATTCAGCCTTCTTTATTGACTTCCGACTATGCCCCTCTTATAGACCTGCTTAAAGGCGATTCCAATTATTCCGGCCTGGCGGAAGAATGGGAATCACAGATCCTTGGACACGGGGCCACCCCGCCGGACCTGGCCTATCATCTACAGAACTCCCTCTTTCGTCTCCATGCTATAAACCACCTGTTGTCCGAATAATTCTGCCCACTTGTTCTGGTGCCTACTTTAATTCACTTACGGAACAGAGATTACTTTAGAAACGGTTGCTGGGTTCGCTCTAAAACAACGATGGCCGAGCTGAGCCATACAATTTCACCTGTATTCCTTTTCAATATCAACTATTTCAATGATTGTTCCATAGTTGCTAACAAATTCGCTTACTTCTTTTCGCGAATCACAAACATGATGACGTATCTCTCCGGAATCATCTTGTATTTCAAAGAAGTAAACTACCAAACATTCTGTTTTGTGTGTCTTACTCCATTCTTGAAACAAATCAGCCACACCATCAGCTCGGCAATCATTGCACGCGACACCATCATCACAGGGTCTTCGCCCTGTTACCGCACCCTTTTTACAATAATTCTGGTCTAAAAAATCATTCCACTTCTTATTCGTGCCCAACACTCCTTTTATATCACTTTCATTTACATATATTTGCCCACAAATATCATACCACGAAGGCGTAAATTCACCTCAACACTTTCCCCGAGTAATGATACCACCATCAGGCCTTCTCCGAAACACCCGATGAAACTGTTTTAATGATTATTAGCCCATAATTTCCATATTGGCTGGTTATATACTGAAAACACCGGGTGTAAATGCACATTTTATATACTCCTAATTGAATTTAATAAATTTACAATGGGATTAGGAAGACATAGACTGGTTTTAAGGATGTGTTTGTCCAACTTTGGCGGAGTGAATTACGAAGGGGGATGTGATTGTGAAGAAAGTTGTAATTCTAGGGACTCTTGACACCAAGGGCGAGGAATTCAAGTTCATCAAAGAAATCATTGAATCTCAAGGTATTGAAACGCTGGTTGTCAACGCCGGGGTACTGGGCAAACCCCACTTTCAACCTGATATTCCCAACACTCTGGTTGCTGAAGCCGGTGGTACTCAGCTAGCAGAACTTATCGCCAATAATGACAGGGGACGAGCTATTGACGTGATGATGAAAGGCAGTGCTAAAATCATTGCGGACCTGGAAAGGCAAGGCTTAATAGGTGCGGTAATTAGCTTAGGCGGGACCGCCGGCACAACTATCGGTACCCATGCGATGCAGGCATTGTCTGTGGGAGTTCCGAAGCTGATGGTTTCTACCGTTGCATCCGGCGATACCAGACCTTATGTAGGAAATAAGGATATCACTATGATGTACTCAGTCGTAGATATCTCAGGGATTAATTCGATTTCCTCCAAAATCTTGGCAAATGCAGCCTTTGCGGTTGCTGGTATGGCCAAAGGTGTAACGCCGGTTTTAGAGAAGGAAAAACCTCTTCTGGCAGCTACCATGTTCGGGGTGACTACGCCCTGTGTAACCACCGCCCGGGAGTATTTGGAATCCAAAGGATATGAAGTACTAGTTTTCCACGCTACTGGAGCGGGTGGTGGATCCATGGAGGGGTTGATAACTGCCGGCTTTATTAAAGGTGTACTGGATATCACTACGACCGAATGGGCTGATGAATTGGTCGGCGGGGTCTTTAGTGCAGGACCCCACCGACTGGAAGCAGCCGGAAAGATGGGTATTCCTCAGGTGGTCTCCACCGGCGCGTTGGATATGGTCAATTTTGGAGCCATGGATACGGTTCCGGAACAATTTAAAGGCAGGAATCTTTACAAGCACAATGCCACGGTTACCCTGATGCGTACGACCGTGGATGAAAACCGTCAACTGGGAAAGATCATTGCTGACAAACTGAATATGACCCAAGGACCAACCGCGCTGTTTTTACCATTGAAGGGAGTCTCATTGATAGATGCTCAAGGGCAGCCTTTCCATGGCCCTGAAGAAGACCAGGCCTTGTTTGATAACCTTAGAGCCAACATTGACAAGGATAAAGTCGAGTTGATCGAGATGGATGCAAATATCAATGATGAAACATTTGCCCTGGCGATGGCCAATAAACTTGTAGACATGCTGGAAAAATAACAGAGGGAGGTGGTCCTGATATGGCTTGGACCATTGAAAAAGTAACTGCAAGGCTGCGAGACCAAATAAGAGCTGGAAAGCCGCTGGTGGGGGCCGGCGCCGGCACAGGTATTTCCGCAAAATCAACCGAAGCCGGTGGCGCAGATTTGATTATTATCTATAATTCAGGACGCTATAGGATGGCTGGCAGAGGCTCCTTGGCGGGGCTCATGCCCTATGGCGATGCGAATCAAGTCGTTGTGGATATGGCCCGGGAGGTATTAACGGTTGTTAAGGATACGCCGGTTTTGGCAGGAGTATGCGGGACCGATCCTTTTCGGGATATGGACTACTTTTTAAAACAATTAAAAAATATGGGGTTTGCCGGGGTGCAAAACTTTCCGACGGTTGGTTTAATTGACGGGAAGTTCAGGGCCAACCTGGAAGAAACTGGCATGGGCTATGAACTTGAAATAGAAATGATTAGAAAGGCTCATGCGATTGATCTATTTACTACTCCCTATGTGTTCGACGAAGAAGATGCCCGGCAAATGGCAAAGGCAGGTGCAGACGTACTAGTGGCGCATATGGGTCTGACTAGCAAAGGCAGCATTGGAGCTGAAACAGCTATGGATCTGGATGAGGCTGTCAAACGGGTACAGGCGATCCATGATGCCGGCAAATCAGTCAATCCTGACATAATGGTCATTTGCCACGGAGGTCCGATCGCTCTACCGGATGACGCCCAATATGTTCTGGACCGAACCCATGGAATCAATGGTTTCTTCGGTGCTTCCAGTATTGAAAGACTACCCACTGAAATCGCGATTAAGAACCAGACTATCGAGTTCAAGAACATGAGAGTGGGCCAATAAACTCCCGTTCGATTTTTTGCGTCCTATTGCAGCTTAGAGAGGCTGCCCCTTTGGGGACAGCCTCTCTATTTTTACCTTGACTTCCATATCGCTATGAGTTGGTTTTCCTACAAGCTATTGACTGCTTTGCCCCAGTAGTCCACGATTATGCTCTGGCCATAAGACCTGCCCGGGACTGCCCAGCGGCTGTTGAGTTCCACCCAGGTGGGCGCGCTGCCGCGATTGACCAGGACAAACCGCGGATCCAAGAGGGTTTTGCTGCTGGGCAGCGGATTCTTGCTGGCGTAAGCGTAGAGGTGCTGGATGTGGGCTTCCACTCCGGCTGCCGGCGTGGTAAAAACTGCCCCATGGAACCCTGCCCAGAAACTTACTTTGCCAGGATCTGCCCCCCGCAGATCTTCCGTGCCGTCCATGGGGGTCCCAGTGGCGGACAGTCCGCAGTAATTGTTCTGCCAGGGTTGCACCTGTCCCATGTATTGCCAGTAACCTGTCTCCTTGGCTGACTGGCAGAAGGCGATATCACCTCTCACCCCGTATTCTGCGCCGATTTTGATGTACAGATCTGCTAATTCAGGGATGGGTTGGAATCTCCTTCCCTGTGCTTCCATATTCGCCTTGATGCGGGGGGTCTCATTGCGTATCCATTCCTTGAGCTGGGCCGCAGTAAGATAAGACCGGCCCACAATGGTCAAGTCCGAAATTGCAGACATGGAAGAGTCAGGCAGGGTCACGGTCAAAGGGTATCTCTTCAGTTCGTCGAAATAGGTTTGGAAAGCCTGCATTTGCTCATCACTATAGATGTCCACATCTTGGGCCGAGAGCTGGTCTGAATTGATGAAGGACCCATCCAGGAGCTTGATATTGGTCCTGTAACTGGCCATATCTTTGAGCATCTGCTGCTCAGCCGACAAGGGCTTGGATTTTATATCCACCGTGTAGGCGCCCTGCAGCCATTCCACCTGGCAATCCAAAGCTTCACCCACCGCCCGCAAAGGGATCATCATGCGATACTGGTTGTTTATGAACGGGGTGCCATAATCGCGCGGTATGGTCAATTCCTGGCCATCGATGATAATAGGAAATTTGCCGGCCGGGGCCTTGGGCAGGGCTGGGGTAGAAGCGGTGTTGCGGTTGATAACGATGTGGCCGGTATCAGAGCGCCACTCCACGATGCAGCCCAGGTTTTCACTGATAACCCTGAGCGGCACGTAGGTGCGTTCATCGAACACCACCGGGCTCGAATCGGAAGCGACCACCCGGCCATCGATTACTATCTTGATTGTCTTGACCGCTCCGAAAACCGGTTGGATTCCGTTCACAAAGATCAGGGCTGCGATTAGGACAAGGACGGCCCCCATCTGTTTATATGAATGGCTCCTCATTTCAATCAACTCCTCTCCCCCGCTATCCTGGACACCCTCTCTCCTGGGAGCCTGTCTCAAGACTGAGCCCGGGCCATATTTACCTGAGCTTGACATTGTGTATTATCTCGCTGATCTGGGCCCATTTGTTCATAGTGTATAGGTGTACACCGGGCACCTGGTTTTTAAGCAGGTCCTGGACCTGGTTACTGGCGTATTCGATGCCCGCTTTGGCCATGCCTTCCGGGTCGTGTTCGTACCTGTCAACCAGCTTGAGCAGGTTGGCGGGCATGGATGCTCCGCACAAGTATATTATGCGTTTGATCTGTTTGGCATTCAGTACCGGCATAATGCCTGGAACTACCGGTACGTTGATAGCTACCCGCTGGGCTTTTTCCATAAAATCATAGAAGACCCGGTTGTCGAAAAACAACTGGGTGATCAGAAGATCCACGCCGGCATTTACCTTCTGCCGCAGGTGGATCAGGTCCTGGCTCAAGCGACGGCTCTCGGGATGGCCTTCGGGGTAGGCCGCGGCAGCAATACAGAAGTCAAATTTTCGTTTGGCGTCCCTGACCAGGTCCACTGCATAATGATAATCCTGCTCTGCCAGATCGAAGTCGGGATCGTCAACGGGGAGGTCACCCCTTAAGGCCATAATGTTTTCTATCCCCGCGGCGATGAGTTGGTCCAATATCTCATCTACCTCGGCCCGGGTGTGCCCCACGCAGGTGAGGTGGGCCAATGCTTCCAGCCCGTATTGCTCCCTTATCCGGGAGGCTATTTCTACAGTCCGGGCGCGGTTCCCTCCCCCTGCCCCATAGGTTACACTGATGAAGCAGGGATTGAGTTCGATAAGATGGTCCAGGGTCACAAATATCGAGTCCAGCGGGTAATCGACCTGAGGCGGGAATATTTCCAGGGAAAGCACGGGCCGGCCCGATTTAAAAAGTTCTTTGATTTTCATTTCATGATCCTTAATCGGCTTGCAGCATCCCGTTAATACTACAAGTTATTGATCAGTGCATCGGCGAACTCGGAACACTTGACCTCTGTTGCCCCATCCATCAACCGGGCAAAATCGTAAGTCACTACCTTGCTGGCAATGGTCTTCTCCATGGCGGCCATGATCAGGTCAGCAGCTTCGTTCCAGTGCAAATGGCGCAGCATCATTACCCCGGATAATATCACCGAGGAGGGATTGACCTTATCCAAACCCGCATATTTGGGAGCTGTGCCATGGGTAGCTTCGAACACTGCGTGTCCGGTCATGTAATTTATATTGGCCCCAGGAGCGATGCCTATTCCCCCTACCTGAGCCGCCAGGGCATCGGATATATAGTCCCCATTCAGGTTCAAGGTGGCTACTACATCGAATTCTTTAGGCCGGGTCAGGATCTGCTGCAGGAATATATCAGCTATGGCGTCTTTGATGATCAATTTACCTGCTTTTTCCGCCTGGGCCTGGGCTTTGTCAGCAGCTTCGCCGCCTTCCCTGTCTTTTATCCGGTCATATTCATCCCAGGTGAAGGTTTGGTCCCCGTATTCCTGTTGGGCTACTTCATAACCCCATTGCTTAAAGGCGCCTTCGGTATATTTCATGATATTGCCCTTGTGGACCAGGGTAACGCTCCTGCGTCCATTTGCCAGGGCAAAGTCGATAGCCGCCCTGACCAGTCTCTTGGTGCCTTCCTCCGATACCGGCTTGATGCCGAATCCTGATGTCTCCGGAAACCTGATCTTATTGACCTTCAATTCGTCCTGCAGGAAGTGCAGGAGTTTCTTGGCTTCCTCAGAACCCTCCTGGTACTCTATCCCGGCATAGATATCCTCCGTATTCTCACGAAAGATGACCATGTCCACATCCTCGGGGCGCTTCACCGGTGAAGGCACTCCCTCGAAATACTGCACCGGGCGCAGGCAGGTATACAGGTCCAGGTTCTGGCGCAGGGCTACATTCAGAGACCTTATGCCCCCACCGATAGGTGTCGTCAAGGGTCCCTTTATCGCGATGATATATTCTCTGATTTCATCCAGGGTTTGCTGGGGAAGCCATTCTCCAGTGAGTTCATAGGCTTTCTCCCCGGCCAGCACTTCTTTCCAAACTATCGCTTTTTGTCCGCCATAGGCTTTGGCCACCGCAGCATCCAGCACACGGGAGGCCGCAGCCCAGATATCAGGGCCGGTTCCGTCGCCGATAATAAACGGGATAATCGGATGGTCGGGTACTTTGAGAACTCCGTTCTCTACTGTGATCTTCTGGCCAACAATTTCCGTCACTTATATGCCTCCTGTTCTCAGAGATATCACGTTCTGCCATGCTTCAGACCTGTGTAGCCTATAAGTATTCCTCGGCATAGTTGCTCAAGGCTTTTTCTTTCATCAGGTCCTTATATATATAACCAATTTCCTTGTCGAAAAGCGACCGTTTTTTGTCTATCGCCATCTGCCTGCAACGTGACAGTATCTCCTGGGAATCCTCTTCCGACAATTCTATCCCATATTCCAGGAATTTGGCCTTGATCGAATTCGAACCCGAATGCTTGCCGATAACCATCTGCCTCTCCAGCCCAACTTCTTCAGGCAGGAAAGCCTCATAGGTGAGCGGATTCTTCAGGACCCCGTCCCCGTGGATCCCTGATTCGTGAGCGAAGATATTGGAGCCGACGATGGGTTTGCTGAGGGACAATGCCCTCCCGGAAGCCTCGGCCACATACTGGGCAACCTCCCTGAACAGGGTAGTGTTGTAATCAACCTTGATCCGCATCAAGTGCTTCATGCCCATTATGACTTCCTGCAGGCATGAATTACCGGCCCTTTCCCCCAGTCCATTGACCGTCACCCCCACATGATTGGCTCCTGCATATATGCCAGCCAGTGAATTGGCTGTCGCCATGCCGAAATCATTGTGGGTGTGCATCTCAATGTCCAGACCTACCGAATCCCGAAGGGTCTTGATGTAGCGGAAAGTGGTCAAAGGATCTAATATCCCCACCGTATCGCAAAATCTCAAGCGGTTGGCTCCCGCATGTTTGGCTACCAGGGCGAATTCGGTAAGGAACTCCATATCAGAACGTGAAGCATCCTCGGCATTCACCGAAACATAGAGGGCTTTGTCCTTGGCATATTTCACCGCATCGGACATGCGTTTCAGAACGTCGGCGCGGGTGGTCTGCAGTTTGTGTTCGATATGGATGTCGGATGTGCTGATGGAGATAGCAACCGCATCGACTCCGCATTTTATGGATTCCCTTATGTCGGTAATAACCGCACGGTTCCAGGCCATAATGCTAGCTTTGAGGCCCATGCTGACTATTTCCTTGATGCAGTCCCTTTCAAATCCCCCCATGACCGGTATTCCGGCTTCTATCTGATCGATGCCTATCTCGTCCAGATAACAGGCGATTCTGACTTTCTCCGCATTGGAAAAGACCACCCCGGCAGTCTGTTCACCATCCCGTAAAGTAGTATCCACAACATAAACCTTGGCATCCGGTTCTTCGAACCAGTCTTTGTTTTTCATGGTCCAGGTCATCTCCTTACTCCCTTCCTCTGCAGTATCCGATCCGATTACCATTTCCTCGTATCCTATACTCGGCACGCACCCGGCCGTGGTTTTCACAGGCTGTCCAATTTATCTTTTAAAAGCTTATTGACCAGGGCAGGATTGGCTTGTCCTCGGGTCGCCTTCATGATCTGACCCACGAAAAATCCGAAGGCTTTGTCTTTGCCGTTGCGGTAGTCCTCAACTACCTTGGGATTGGCCTGGATTATTTCATCAAGAAGGGTCCCCAGGCTCCCCTCATCTGAAATCTGGGCCAGCCCTTGCTCTTTCACTACCAGGTCCGGGTCTTTTCCGGTCCTGAACATCTCTTCAAAAACCTGCTTGGCCATCTTGCCGCTGATACTGCCCTCCTCCACCAGTTTGAGCATCTTACCCATCTGGACCGGTCGGACCAGGCAGTCACCGATCTCCTGGTTGTTCTGGTTGAGCAGGCGGCTCATATCCCCCATCATCCAGTTGGCCACCGCCTTGGCATCCGGATAGACCTGCAGGCATTGGTCAAAAAAGCTAAGGCCGTCCGGGGTAAGGGTTATAAGTCCAGCGTCATAATCGGGCAAACCGTATTGGTCCGCCAGCCTTTTCCTGGCTTGGTCAGGCATCTCCGGCATCTGGGACTTGATTTCCTCAACCCATTCCCGGCTGATAAAGACCGGGGGCAGGTCTGGTTCGGGGAAATAGCGGTAATCATGCGCCTCCTCCTTGGAGCGCAGTGAACGGGTCACTTGTTTCTCTTCATCCCAGGTTCGGGTCTCCTGGTAAATCTCTTCTCCGTCTTCAATGGCTTCCATCTGCCGCCTGGCTTCATATTCGATGGCTCTCTCCAGGGCCCGGAAAGAATTAAGATTTTTAATTTCGGTGCGGGTGCCAAACTCGCTTTGACCCCAGGGACGAACCGAGACATTGGCATCACAGCGCAGGGATCCTTCCTGCATCTTGCAGTCCGATACCCCCGCAAAAAGGAGCATGGAGCGGAGTTTCTCCAGGTAAGCCCGGGCTTCCTGGGCTGACCTCATGTCAGGTTCCGACACGATCTCCAGGAGCGGTACTCCGCAGCGGTTCAGGTCTACCAGGGAAAAAGGAGTTGTGGTAATATCGCCCTGATGCACCAGTTTGCCGGCATCTTCCTCCATATGGGCCCGGGTAATGCCGATCCGCTTGGTCTGTCCTTTTACCTCAATATCCAGATAACCGCCTTTGCATACCGGCAGGTCAAACTGTGATATCTGGTATGCCTTGGGTGAATCGGGGTAGAAGTAATTCTTGCGGTCAAATTTACAGACCGGCGGTATCTCGCAGTTAAGAGCCAGGCCGGTTTTGATGGCCAGCTCTACAACCTTCTGGTTAAGCACGGGCAGCATTCCGGGAAATCCTGCGCAGACTGGACAGGTCTGGGTATTGGGCAGAGCCCCGAATGCGGTCTTACAGCCGCAAAAAATCTTGCTCTGGGTCTTGAGTTCGGCATGGACCTCCAGGCCGATAACTATTTCCAAATCCTGGCTCAACTACTTCACCCCCAGTGCCGGTTTACAGGTATGATAATCAGTGTTCTGTTCGAATGCGTAAGCTGCTTTATAAAGGGTAGCTTCATCAAATGCCTTGCCGATAAGCTGCATGCCAATGGGCAGCCCCCGTTCAAAACCACAGGGGATGGACATTCCTGGCAAACCCGCCATATTGATGGGCACGGTCAAAATATCGTTCATGTATAGGGTCAAAGGATCCCCGCACTGTTCTCCGATCTTGAAGGCTACCGTAGGGGCCGTCGGGGATACTATCACATCATGATCCTGGAATACCCGGCTGAAATCATCTGCGATCAGCCGCCTGACCTTGAGGGCTTTGAGGTAATAGGCATCGTAGTATCCCGAGCTTAAAGCATAGGTTCCCAACATGATGCGCCGCTTGACTTCATCACCGAATCCCTGGGCCCGGCTCCGGGAGAACATGTCGACTACATTGTCTGCTTCAAAATCCCGGTAGCCAAATCTTACCCCGTCATATCTGGCCAGATTGGCACTGGCTTCGGCGGGAGCCACCAGGTAATAGGCAGGCAGGGCATATTGGCTGTGGGGAAGGGAGACCTCTTCTATTATAGCGCCCAGCTCCTCATATTTGGCCAAGGCCTTCTGGACTGCGCCGGCTATTACTGCATCCACCCCCTGCTGGAAATATTCTTTCGGGTAGGCGATGCGCAGCCCCTTGACCTCTCCATCCAGGAAGGATGTATAGTCCGGCACCGGCAGCTTTGCGCTGGTGGAATCCAGAGGGTCGTGGCCGGCAATCACATTCATGACTATGGCATTGTCCCGTACATCCTTACTGAAAACTCCTACCTGGTCCAGGGACGAAGCGAAGGCTATGACTCCCCAGCGGGACACCCGCCCGTAGGTGGGTTTCATCCCCACCACCCCGCAGAAGGAAGCAGGTTGGCGTATGGATCCCCCGGTGTCAGTCCCCAAGCTGAAGGGTACCTCGCCAGCTGCCACCGCAGCCGCCGATCCCCCGGATGATCCGCCCGGAACCCTTTCCAGGTCCCAGGGGTTGCGGGTGACAAAAAAGGCTGAATTCTCGGTAGATGATCCCATGGCAAATTCGTCCATGTTAAGCTTTCCGATCAGGATAGCCTGCTGCTCCTCCAATCTCCGGGAAGCAGTGGCATCATAAGTGGGCACAAAATCCTTAAGGATTTTAGAGCCGCAGGTAGTCTTGACCCCCCGGGTGCAGAAGATGTCTTTGAGTCCCATAGGAATTCCGGCCAGCCCCTGGTATTGACCTTTCCGGTCCAGCTGCCTGGCTTTTTCCCGGGCTGATTCTTCAGTCAAGGTCAGGAATGCCCTGACCTTGTCCTCCACGCTTGCGATGCGCCCAAATATGGAGTCCACAATCTCCAGTGCCGATATCTCACGGCGGTTAAGCTTTTCCTGCAATTCGTGCAGGGTGAGTTCAAACAACTCCACAGCTATTAACCCCCCTAAATTATTTTCGGGACTTTATACTGGCCTTCCTCGGCCAAAGGAGCATTGGCTATGATCTCTTCTCTGGGCATGCTGGGTCTATCTTCATCAGGCCGCATAACATTGCTGATGGGCAAGATATGGGTCAACGGGTCCACGCCTTCAGTAGGCAGCAGATTGAGTTTTCCCGCGTAATCCAATATCATACTAAGCTGTGAGGCGAATTTTTCTTTCTCCGCTTCACTGAGGCTCAAGCGCGCCAACAAAGCTACATGCTCAACTTCTTTTATGGTTAAAGCCATTTGCCTGCCTCCTTGGATATTAAACTTTCACATTCAAATATTATAACAAACCTCGACCTCTAAAACCATGGATTACCCCTCTGTACCCAGTATACAAAATCCTGTACAGTCCAGCACCGGGCCTCAAAGCCTCCACTTCCGCCCGCTTGTTACCATGGCCAGTACTTGCCCAAGGTCATGAATACCGGCACCAGGAAAAGTCCAGGCAACAGGTTGGCAACTTTGATACGCATCAACCCCAGGGCGTTGATTCCGATCCCGACGATCAGGACTCCGCCCAGGGCGGTGATATTATTCAGCATGGGGTCGGTCAAGATCGGCTTGATATAACCTGCCCCCAGGGAGATGGCTCCCTGGTAGATCAAAAGGGGAAAGGCGGAAAACAAGACGCCTACACCCATACTGGCCGCGAAAATCATCGCAAATATACCGTCCAACATGGATTTGACCAGCAGGATATCGTAATTGTGGGTCAAACCATCCTGCAATGAACCTACGATGGCCATAGCTCCAACGCAAAACAGGAGGGTCGCGGAGACAAAACCTTTCACGAACTGGCTGTCGTCACCGCCCAGGACTTTTTCCAGTTTCCGGCCCAGGCTTTCCAAGCGGCTCTCCCATTGCTGCAACTCTCCCCACACTGCTCCCAGGGCCAGGCAGATCCCGACTATCGCCAGATTTTCAGCCTGTAAGGCATATTGGAATCCGATAGCCATTATGAGCATACCCAAGCCATCCTGGATGGTGCGGCTGATCTGGGCGGGAATCCCTTTACGGAATACCAGTCCTACTGCCCCGGCCAGGATTATAGCCGCAGCATTGATTATTGTCCCTGTCAATCCCAACATCTCCCAACAATAAGGTTTAAGCCATCTCCGCTGGCGCAAAGATGGCTTGAGGCCTCATTTTATTTTAGGTTATCCCCCTGAAGCTGACAAGGTCCTATCTCCGGTCTCTATTTGACCAAATCCATAAATTCGGCTTCGTTCAGAATGGTTACCCCTAGTTGCAATGCTTTATCGTATTTGCTGCCTGGTTCAGCCCCGACAACAACATAATCGGTTTTCTTGCTTACCGATGAAGTTGGTTTTCCTCCCTGGGCCGTTATCCTGGCTTCAGCTTCGGCCCGGCTCAGGCCTTGCAGGGTTCCGGTAAGGACAAAGGTCTTGCCTTGAAGAGGCCCACCGGCCACGACCGCTTCAGTCTCCTCCATGTTTACCCCGGCTGCAGCCAGGCGCTGCAGCATTTCCAAATTTCTGGCTTCCGCGAAGAAATTGACCAGGCTTTCAGCCATCTTGGGGCCGATCTCAGCGATCTGGACCAGTTCCTCCACCCTGGCCTGGCAGAAATCATCGATGCGCTGCAGTTTCTCGGTCAGGATTTTGGCGGTCTTGAGTCCGATATGCCTTACCCCCAGAGCGGTTACCAGGCGGTAAAGGGACCTTGCTTTGCTCTGTTCGATGGCTTCGATCAGGTTGCGGGCAGATTTTTCGCCCATGCGTTCCAGCCCGGCCAGGGATTCAACCGTTAATTCGTAGAGATCGGCGATATTTTTGACCAGGCCCTTCTGCACCAACTGCTCCACCAAGGCCGGTCCCAGGCCATCTATATCCATGGCATCCCGGGAAGCAAAAAATATCAAGCTTTCCTTCAGCTTGGCCGGGCAGTTGAGGTTCTCACAGCGATAAGCAACCTCACCTTCAGGCCTGACCGCCTGGCTGCCACAAGCGGGGCAGCTTCGGGGCGGGGGGATCATCTTTTCGCGGCCGGTCCTTTTTTCAACCAGCGGTTTGATTATCTCCGGGATGATGTCCCCGGCCTTGTGCACCAGCACTGTGTCCCCAACCCGCAGGTCCTTTTCCTGCACCAGGTCAAAATTGTGCAGGCTGGCCCGGCTGACCGTTGTGCCAGCCAGCTGTACCGGCTCCAGTATGGCGGTTGGGGCGATGATGCCGGTACGCCCCACGTTGAGCTCGTAATCTAAGAGGCAGGTCTCCTTTTCCTCGGCGACAAATTTATAGGCGATGGCCCAGCGCGGGCTTTTGGCGGTCTGTCCCAGCGCTTCCCGGGGCTTGAAGGGATTGATCTTGACCACCACCCCGTCGATTTCGTATGGGAGTTGATGGCGCTCTTCTTCAAATCTCTGGCAGTAGGCAAAGACCTGCTCCATACTCTGGCAAAGGGCCGCCTCCGGGTTGACCGGGATACCCTGTTCTCTGAGAAAAGCCAGGGCTTCAGCCTGGCTGTTTATCTGGGCGCCCTCTAGGTGGATTATATCGTATATGTAGCCAGCCAGAGCCCGGGAAGCTGTAATACTGGGATTTAGCTGCCGCAAGGACCCCGCTGTGGAATTGCGGGGATTGGCAAAGATTTTCTCCCCTCTCTCCTCCCGTTCCTGGTTGATGCGCACAAACTCAGCTTTGGGCATAAAAATCTCTCCCCGCACCTCCAGGCGGGGCAGCGAAGCGCGCAATTTAAGAGGGATGGTTTTTATGGTGCGCACATTGGGAGTCACGTCCTCCCCCAACATGCCATCTCCGCGGGTCGCAGCACTGACCAGCTGGCCGTCCTCGTAAACCAGGGCGATGGACACCCCATCGATCTTCAATTCGGCCATGTAGTCAAATTGGCCGGCTTTGCCGGCCCGCCTTTCAAAGGCCCGCAGATCATCAAATGAAAAGGCATTGTCCAGGCTGAGCAGGGGGATGCGGTGCACCACCGTGGCCAGGCCCTCCCGCGCTGCACCACCCACTCTTTGGGAAGGAGAATCAGGGGTCACCAGTTCCGGGTAGTCAGTCTCCAGGCGCAGCAATTCTTGCATCAGGCGGTCGAACTCCAGGTCACTGATCAATGGGTCATCCAAAACATAATACTGGTATTCGTGCTTGCGTATCTCGTCGCGCAGTTTTTCTATCCGGGCAGCAATTTCCTCCATTGCTGAGCCTCCCATATTAATACCTCTACCTGTTTTTTTTTGCCAGTCCCTATCCGATCTTCTCCAGGGGGGCCATATCCAGGCGCAGCATGCGGGTGCCGGCTCGTTCGAAGTCGATGATGGCCAGATCATCCTCGGTCAGCTTTAGAACTACGCCTACTCCGAACTTACGGTGGATGACTGTGTCCCCTTCAAACAGCGGTCCGCCTACCCGTTTCTTTTCATGAGGCGAAGCCAGCAATTCCGGGGGGATCTCCTGGATAAACCGTGAGGGAGGATAGTTGCGCTCGTATCCATATAACATCCTGGACACGGCATTGGTCAGGTAGAGTCTCTCTTTGGCACGGGTGATCCCCACATAACAAAGCCGGCGTTCCTCTTCCATGTCGGCGATGGTCTCGGTGCGATAGGAGGGAAATACCCCTTCCTCCATCCCGGTCATGAATACCGCCGGAAATTCCAGGCCTTTGGCTCCATGGAAGGTCATCAGCACTACGGCGTCGGTATAGTCAAGTTCATCGGTATCCTGAACCAGGGCGATCCGGGCCAGAAAATCCTCCAGGTTTTCGATCCCCTCCCGGGCAGCCTCTACCGCCAGGGATCCCAGTTCCTGCAAATTCTCGATGCGGGTCTGGGCTTCAGCCTGGTTATTTTTCTTCAGGTCTTCCACATAGCCGCTCAGTTCTATCACCTGGTCAAGCACCTCGCGCACACTGGCCCCTGATTCATTGAGGTTGCCGAAGAAAGTGATCATCCCATAAAAATCCTCCAGCATGGAAGCCATCTTTTTACTAATACCGGCAATGGAACCTGCCGCCGGCAGAACCTCAAGTATCGGCACCCCTTGCTGCAGGGCCTGTTCTTCCAGTTTTTCGATGGTCTTGTCTCCGATGCCCCGGCGGGGAGTGTTGATGATGCGCCTGAAACTCAGGCGGTCATTACGGTTGCAGACCAACTTCAGGTAAGCTACTATGTCGCGGATCTCTTTGCGGTCATAAAAGCGCCGAGCCCCGACGATGCGATAGGATATATATTTGCGTAAAAGAGCCTCCTCAATGATCCTGGACTGGGCATGGGTACGGTAGAACACCGCGCAGTCATGATATTTGCGCCCCTCCCGGTCCACCAGGTCGGCTATGGTGCTGGCCACAAACTGGGCTTCCTGGAAACTGTCACCGGCGCAGAAATAGATGATCTTCTCACCCTGGCTGTTCTCGGTGAACAGCTCTTTGTCCTCCCGGTCAGCATTGTTGCCGATGATGGCATTGGCTGCGGCTATGATCTCCGGGGTGGACCGGTAGTTTTTCTCCAGCTTGACCACTTTGCAGTCAGGAAAGTCGCGCAGGAATTTCTTTACGTTGCCGGGTTCCGCCCCCCGCCAGCTGTAGATGGACTGGTCGGGATCGCCGACGATGAAAATGTTGCGGTGTTTGGCAGCCAGCAGCTTGGTCCATACATATTGGGCGTAATTGGTGTCTTGAAATTCATCCACCATGATGTACCGGAACCAGTTCTGGTATTTCTCCAGTACATCCGGGAACTCACGGAACAATTTAATGCACAGGATGATTAGGTCTTCGAAATCGACCGCATTATATTCCTTGAGCCGGAGGCTGTAGCGGCGGTAGATCCGGTAGTAGTAATCCCTGATCCCTTGCGGCTTGGACAAGTTGGCGAAATGAGCGGCTGGATCCAGCAAGCTGTTTTTGGCCTGCTTGATGGCATACAGCAACTCCTCCGGCTTGGTCTCAAAGTCCTGCTCATCTTTCAGGAGCTCCTTGATCAATGTCTTGCCTTCTCCTTCATCCAGGATCGCAAAGCTGCGGTCATACCCCAAGCGGTCAATATCCATGCGCAATATGCGATAACAGGCAGCATGGAAGGTTTGTATCCAATGTCCGCTGTAATCGGGAATAAGTTGGGCAACCCTGGCCCTCATCTCCTGGGCGGCCTTGTTGGTAAAGGTAATGGCCAGTATAGAGTCCGGGGCTACTCCATTATCCAGCAAATAGCCGATGCGGCTGGTCAGGACCCTGGTCTTGCCGCTGCCGGCACCAGCCAGGACCATACAGGGGCCGTCGATATGGAGAACCGCATCCAATTGCTGGGGATTGAGTCTGTGCAACATATTTTTCACCATGGCGTTTACCTTTCTTAGCTCATCTGACTGGTACACTCATTATCCTTTATTATCATACCACAACCGCCTGGACAGTATAATCCAGATCAAAAGGCGACCATCTGGTCGCCCGGCGAGTTTCCAAAAATTTTTAGAGTTGTCAGGGGGACGGGGTTGTTGACACATCGGTGTCAACAACCCCGTCCCCCTGACAACGCAAGGCTTCTCCAGATCAGCGGCGGGATTTCAGTTCCTGGAATATCTCCTCCAGGGTCACTCCCTGCTCGACCAGCAGCACCAGCAGGTGATAAAGCAGATCTGCTGTCTCATAGGTCAATTCTGCCGGATTACGGTTCTTGGCGGCAATAAGCACCTCGGCATTTTCTTCCCCGACTTTTTTCAGGATCTTGTCCAATCCCTGGGAGAAAAGATAGGTGGTATAGGATTTCTCCGGCATGGTAGCCTGGCGGTCCAGGATCAGATCATAGAGTTCATATAGTATGCCCGGTCCTGCCTTGGAACCGTAAACGCCCTCCGGATCAAACAACTGGGGCGAGACTTCCCGGCCCTCGCTGTCCCGGTAAAAGCAGGAATAGTGCCCCGTGTGACAGGCAGCCCCGGTCTGCTCAACCTTTACCAGCAGGGTATCTTCATCACAGTCATATAAGATCTCTTTCACTGCCTGGATGTGGCCTGAGGTCTCCCCCTTCATCCACAAAGCCTGGCGGCTGCGGGAGAAAAACCAGGTCCGGCCGCTCTCCACTGTCCTAGTCAGGGCTTCCTGGTTCATATAGGCCATCATCAGCACCTGGCCGCTTTGCCAATCCTGGATAATTGCCGGCACCAATCCCTGCTGGTCGAACTTGATTCTGTCCATCATAGTCTCATCGCCACTCCTTTTTCCGCCAGGTAGTGTTTGGCTTGCTTTATAGTGTACTCACGGTAATGGAAAATCGAAGCACACAAAACCGCGTCGGCCTCACCTTCAACACAGGCCTCGTATAAATGTTCCAGGGTTCCGGCGCCTCCCGAAGCAATCACCGGGATGGAAACCGATTCAGCCACCGCTTTCGTCAAGGGGATATCATATCCATTGCGGGTTCCGTCTTTGTCCATGCTGGTCAGGAGTATTTCCCCGGCTCCCAGGCTTTGGGCCCGGCAGGCCCACTGCACCGCATCCAAGCCGGTAGGAAGCCTTCCGCCATTGATGAATACCTCCCACCCCCCGCCAGCCCGAGCCCGGGCATCGATGGCTACGATAATGCACTGGCTGCCGAATTTCAGGGCCCCTTCCGTGATCAAACCAGGATTCTGGATGGCGGCTGAATTTATGGAGACCTTGTCGGCACCAGCCATGAGGGTGGCCCGCATATCGTCCAGGGTGCGTATGCCTCCCCCTACAGTGAAGGGTATGAAGACTTCCCGGGCAGTAGCCCGCACTACTTCCAGAATGGTATTCCTGGCTTCATGGGAAGCCGTAATATCCAAGAAAACCAACTCATCGGCTCCCTCCCGGTCATAAAAGGCCGCTTGTTCTACCGGGTCGCCGGCATCCTGCAGGTTAAGGAAATTGATCCCCTTCACTACCCGCCCGGCGTGCACATCCAGGCAGGGAATGATCCTCTTGGCTAACATATTCTATCCTCCGGTCCGGTTTTCTCTGGCCGCAGCTAATGCCTCGGCCAGGCTCAACTTGCCATCATAGAGTGCTTTCCCGATTATGGCCCCCGTCACACCTATATCTTGCATCAGGCAGAGGTCCCGGATATTAAGGGCAGTGGAAACTCCCCCCGAGGCGATTATCTGCAGGCCGCTATACCTGGCCATCTCACCTATGGCTGCCAGGTTGGGACCCTGCAGCAGTCCATCCCGGCTGACATCGGTATAAACAGCGGTTACCACTCCCAACTGCCGCATCTGCCGCCCGAACTCCAGAGCCGGCACGCTGGATTTTTCCAGCCACCCTTCGATAGCCACCATGCCATCCCGGGCATCGATACCCAGTACGATTTGGCCAGGACCGAAGGCGTCCAGCAAATCCTCCATGAAGACTGAGTTCTGCAACGCCCGGGTGCCTATGATCACCCGGCTGGCGCCGATAGCCAGCATGCATTCTACCGCTGAACGGGTGCGCAAACCCCCGCCAACCTGGAAGGGAATATCAATGGCCGCAGCTATTTCCTGTATGGCCTGCAGATTGCGGGATTGGCCTTCGAATGCGCCATCCAGGTCCACCACATGCAGGTATTCGGCTCCCTGTTCCTGAAAACTGCGGGCTATCAGCCCAGGGTTATCCGAATACACCGTTTTATTCTCTTGCTTGCCCTGCACCAGACGCACGCATTGTCCGTCTTTGAGGTCGATAGCCGGGTAAATGATCATGATTATAGCTCCGCAAAATTACGCAATACTTTGAGGCCCAGCTCGCTGGATTTCTCGGGGTGGAACTGGGTGGCAAACAGGGCTCCCTTTTCTATGGCAGAAACAAAATCTATGCCGTACTCGGTCCGTGCCGCAACCACCGACTCATCCTCCGGGACTACATAGTAGGAATGGACGAAATAAAAATAGCTGCCCGACGGAATGCCAGCTAGAAGACGGCTGCGGGGATTCACGCTGATGCTGTTCCAGCCCATCTGGGGAACCTTGTACTGAGGGGGCAGTCGAAATTTCTCAACTTGCCCCGGTATTATGCCCAGCCCCTGGTGGACACCATTTTCATAGCTCACCGAAAACAGCAGCTGCAAGCCCAGGCAAATCCCGAGGAGGGGAGTCTCCCTTTCCACCAGGCTCTGAATGGTCATGTCCAAGCCGGCCTGGCGCAGGTTGGCTATGGCATCTGCAAAAGCCCCTACCCCTGGCAACACTACCTTGTCAGCCGCTAAAATAGCTTCCTGCGCAGAGGTGGTGACGGTTTCATAGCCCAGCTTCAGGAATGCATTGTTGACACTGGCCAGATTACCCATCCCGTAATCGATGATTGCGATCAAGATCTTGTGCCTCCCTACAATTGGCCTTTGGAAGACCATACCCCTTCGATTTTGGGTTCGTTGCCCACCGCTGTCTTGAAAGCCCGGGCAAAAGCCTTAAATACCGCTTCGATTATATGATGGGAATTTTCGCCCTTCAGCAGGTCGATGTGGATGGTGATCCCCGCATGGTTGGCCAGGGCCCGGAAAAACTCCTTGATATTCTCGGTGCTCAACACCCCCAGCTTTTCAGCCGGCACCGTCACATTATAAGCCAGGAATGGGCGGTTGGAAATGTCCACCACAACACGGGCCAGGGCTTCATCCATAGGGATGGTGGCCTCGCCATAACGCCTGATCCCCTTCTTGTCCCCCAGGGCGGTCTTGATGCATTCGCCCAGGCATATCCCAATATCTTCAACCGTATGATGGTCGTCTACATCCATATCTCCCCGGGCCGCTAGTTTAAGATCACACAAGCTATGCACGGCAAACAAGGTCAACATATGGCTGAGGAAAGTGATCTCGGTGTCCACCTGATGCTGGCCGGTGCCATCCAGGTTCAACTCCACAAACATCTCAGTTTCTCTGGTTTTTCTCTTGATCTCCGCGATTCTTTCTATCTCTCCCATAGCTATCTCTCCTTTCGTACCTGCAGACAATTGGCATGTGCGGTCAGGCCTTCCACCTGGGCCAGTTTGATGATATCGTCGGCATCATCCTCCATCCCGGCCTGAGAATAGTAGATGATACTAGAAGCTTTGGTAAATGTGTCGACTGTCACCGGCGAATAAAACTTGGCAGTACCTCCGGTAGGCAGGATATGATTGGGCCCGGCCATATAATCACCCACGGGCTCCGGGGTGTTGCTGCCCAAAAATATGGCTCCAGCATTGCGGATCTGGCTCAATATTTCAAAGGGTTTGTCCACCATCAATTCCAGGTGTTCCGGAGCGATGGCATTGGCGACCTGGCAGGCTTCCTGCAGGTCTTTCACCAGGATCAGCGCCCCATGCTCTGCCAGGGATTCTTCTATAGTTTCACGCCGGGACATATCCTTGACCTGGCGCTTGATTTCATCTTCCACCCGGTCCAGCAGGTCTGGGTCATAAGTAACCAGGATGCTGCGGGCCAACACATCATGTTCAGCCTGGGACATCATGTCTGCGCCCAGGTAGACTGGATTGGCCTTGTGATCGGCTATTATCAGAATTTCGCTGGGGCCGGCCAGCATGTCGATATCAACATCCCCGTATACCATTTTTTTGGCCAGGGTGACATAGATGTTGCCGGGACCGCTGATAAGATCCACTTTGGGCACGGTCTCAGTTCCCCAGGCTAGGCCGAATATGGCTTGAGCCCCGCCCATCTTGTATATTTCCTTCAAGCCTAGTTCCGAGGCCGCCACCAGGGTGTAGGAATTCATCCGCCCATAGCGGTCGGGAGGACTCACCATGGCGATCTCCTCAACTCCCGCCACCATTGCCGGCAATGCATTCATCAGCACCGAGGAGGGATAAGCAGCAGTCCCCCCTGGCACATATATCCCCACCCGGCGCAGCGGACGATAAAGCTGCCCCAGGATATTGCCCTTGGCATCGGGTTCCATCCACGAGTTCTTAAGTTGCTTCTGGTGGAAAAGGGTTATATTGTCTATAGCCTTGCGCAGGGCGATGACATAATCGTCATCAACCTGTTCCCAGGCCTCTTCGATCTCCTGCTCGCTCACCCTGAAACTCCCGGCGTCGATTGCGGCTCCATCAAAACGGTAGGTACAGTCGAAGATACCCCGATCACCCTGGCTTCTGACCAGGTCTGCGATCTCAGCGACCCGGCTCTGATAAAGAGACAGGTCCAGGGCTTCCGCCGCCAGGAAAGCCTTCAGATCTCCGGTGCTGGTACTGAAACGCTTGATCTGCATGGCTATTCCCCCTTGATTTCAAACTGTATTTTTTCCAGCAAGGGCTGGATGATCTCGTACTTGGTGCGATAACTGACCCGGTTGCCGATGAGGCGAGTCGTGGATTCCATTATGCTTATCAATTCCACCAGGTTATTTTCCCGCAGGGTGCGCCCGGAGGAGACCAGGTCAACGATCACATCGGAGAGCCCCATCAACGGAGCCAATTCAATATTGCCGTGCAGATTGATCACTTCCACCTGCAGGCCATGGTGGCGAAAGAAGTTTTCCGCCACATGGGGAAATTTCGTGGCTACCCGCTTGTAATTTAGCTGTTTCAGGGTCAAGCCCCCCATTTCAGCCGGTACCGCCACCACGAATCGGCAGTACCCGAATCCCAGGTCCACCATCTCGAATATATCCTTGCCTTGCTCGACTATCACGTCCTTGCCGACTATGCCAAGATCGGCGGCACCGTGTTCCACATAGGCCGGGACATCGGTGGGCCGGCAGATGATGTATTTGTATTGGGGTTCTCCGGGATAACTGAATATCATGTTGCGGCTGTCCGAAAGGATACCTTCATGGGGTAATCCTACCGCTGCCAATAAAGCAACCGTAGGGTCCAACAAGGTCCCCTTGGACAGGGCGATGGTCAAACAATTTTCCTGCATCTCACCTTGCTCCCCTCTCTTTAATCAGTATCGATATATATCAGGGAATAGTTGGCCCTTCCTTCCAGCTTGGCCGTAAGCTGTTCCCGGGTTAATCCTTCCACGTCGAGTTCGACGATCTTGCCCTCTGCTTGCAGGGCATTGGCTTCATTCACCATGGCCCGCCAGTCATCGCCGCCGATCAGATAACGGTGGGCTTCCGGTTCCTGGTTTTTGAGCACAAGGGTAAGCCGGTCCATCCCCAGGGCAAATCCGGTGGCAGGACAAGGGAAGCCGAATTGAGAAAGGAGCCGGTCATAACGTCCTCCACCCAACAGGCCGTAGCCCAAATCAGGCGAAAATCCCTCGAATACCACCCCGGTATAATAATCAAGCCCCCGTATCACGCCCATATCCACCAAGACCTGATCTTCAACCCCCATGCTGCAGAGGGCTCCATGGACAGCCATAAGCTCTTCAACTGCCTCTACCGCATTGCGGCTCTGTTCAATATAGGGCAGTTTGCCCAGGATGTTCAGCCCTCCGTGCAGAGTAGGCAGCTTGGCTATGGTTTCTTTGAGTTGGTCATTTATAGGCATCTTCTCCAGCAGGCTGGCCAGTCCCACCAGATCCTTTTTCTCTACCAGCTTCCTGATCTCTTCCTTGTCGGCTGCATTTATGAGGCTGTCATCCAGCAGGCTGTTGAATATGCCGATCTGGTTGAGGCTGACCATGAAATTATCCACCCCGAAATCACGCATGACTTTAACCGCCAGGCTGATTACTTCTGCATCGGCCCGGGCTCCTGCCGCCCCCAGCAGTTCGATTCCGGTCTGCCAAAACTCGCGGTACTGGGCCAGGTGGGGCTGCACATGCCGGAAAACGTTTGTCGAATAATATAGGCGGCGGGGCAGCTTCTCATCCTGCAGATGGGTAGCCGCCAGGCGGGCGATAGATACCGTCATCTCAGGCCGCAGGGACAAGATGCCCCCTTCCCGGTCCATGAACAGGAACAGTTTCTCGCGAATATTGCCGCCGGCTTCCACTACCTCCAGGAACTCGAAAGTGGGGGTTGCCACTTCTTCATAACCGAAGCTGGTAAAAAGTTCGGCTGCCTTTTTTTCCAGGGCGCGCCGGGTTTTCATCTCGTCCGGCAGCAGATCACGCAAGCCTTTGGGGATTTCTCGGTTCCGCATATCATACTCCTTTTCCGGTTAGGATTGGTTTTACAGCAGTTGGACCTCGTTGATGGTCAGCCTGAACCGGCAGTTCAGGTGCAGCGCGGCATGGCGGCACATCAGCATCTTGGTCAGGAAGATCTCGAAGTATTCCATGACCGAGCACACGCCGGTGTCTATCTCCAACTGCATGGTTATTATCTTCTGGTCATGCTCTACTAACAGTCCAGATCTGGTGACCGCATAATTGACCCGATCCCGGATGGTGAAAGCGGCTAGGTCGGTCTTGCGGACCCTTGACCGGTGCACATCCGATTTGTCAGCCAGGATCAGTGCTGCGGCCACATTGTTGACCGGTTTGCCGTTCGCATGTTCCTCATGATTGCCGATAGCCCCCATGATAGTGGCAATTTCAGTCGGATCCATGTCCAGGTCCAGGAGTATATAGAAAGCAATCATAGCCCCGGACATGCCATGTCCATACCTGGAAACCAGGTTCCCGATATCATGAAGGTAGCCGGCTATAGCCCCCAATTCCGCCTCACGGCGCTCATATCCCAGTTTATCCAGGATTTCGTAAGTGAGTGACGATATCAGTTCGGCGTGATGGAAATTGTGCTCCAGAGCCCCCATATTGCCGATATATATATTGCCCAGCTGCAGGTAATCTGCAATGGCGGGATTATCTTTCAAGCTTAAGAAGTCTACCACTGGCTCAATCCGTCCTCATAATTATTCGAGGGTCTTTATCACATCCCGGGCATCCTGTCCGGCCGCAGTGTGAGGTTCGATCTTCTCCAGGACCTGTCTGGCCTCGGCAATATTGCCGCTATTGATAAGTTCCCGGGCGTACTCCAGTTGCTGGCGGGCAGTTTTTTCGCTCTCCGCCACGGCAATTTTTTTCTGCATGGTGTCGCTCCGGCCCAACTCATCCAGTTGTTGATAGATGGTTATGGCTTCATCATATTTGCCTTCCGTGACCAGCACCGCACCATTTCTGATTATGATGTTGGCCTGAATTCTTTGCGGGAGATGGACCAATTGATACGCATAACCGCATAACACCAACACCAGGCCAACTGCACAGAGATTCCATACCCATGAGTAGCGGGGCTTTTTCGCCATCAGGCCCAGCAGCCCGATAAAAGGAATCCCAAGCATAAACGTCAGTTTCAAAAATTCACGGGTCGGCATATAGTATAACATGAGGAGCACCGCTATCGCCAGCGGCACTCTGATATAGGGATTGCGTTTGTTTTCCATGATGGTCGTGTCCTCCTTAAGGACCGGAAGATTCTTCAGCGTATAGCCCGGCGGCCGATATCGGTGCGGAAATGCATGTCTTGAAATTTCACCTTGGCAACTTCCTGGTATACTCTGTCGATAGCCTCCCTGGTATCGGCTCCGCAGCAGACCACCGCCAGGACCCTGCCCCCGTTTGTCACCAGGCGCCCGTCCTTTCGAGCGGTTCCGGCATGAAAGACTATGGTACCTGGCGTTAAACTGTCCAGCCCGGTGATCTCCTGGCCGTTTTCATAAGCCCCGGGGTACCCGCCTGAAGCCAGGACTACGCATACACAGGCCCCTTCATTTATCTCCACCGTTACTCCCCGCAGGTCTCCGGCCGCGGCTGCCTCCAGAACTGGCAGGAGATCGCTCTTGAGCATCGGCATCAAGACCTGGGTTTCAGGATCCCCGAAACGGGCGTTGTATTCCAGTACTTTAGGGCCTTCGGCCGTGATCATCAGCCCGGCATAGAGCACCCCCTGGTAGGGACATCCTTCGGTTTCCATGGCAGCAATGGTGGGCCGGATTACCTGGTCCAGGATCTGCTCGTGCAGCCCGGCGTTGTATATCGGCGGATTGGTGTAGGCCCCCATTCCCCCGGTGTTGGGCCCCTGGTCTCCATCGAAGACCCGTTTATGGTCCTGGGCCGAGAGTAGAGGCACGAAACTCCGTCCATCACTGATGGCGAAAAAACTGAGTTCTTCACCGCGCAGGCATTCCTCCACCACCACCTGGTCCCCGGAGGCCCCGAAATTTCTGTCCTGCATGATGCCGTCCAAGGCTGCTTCGGCTTCCGCTTGATCAGCCGCCACCACAACTCCTTTGCCAGCCGCCAGGCCGTCGGCTTTTATCACTACCGCCTGGCCGGCTTCCGTAAAACTACGGGCATAATCCTTGGCTGCATCGATTTCCGTAAAGACCTGATAGCGGGCTGTGGGTATGCCATATTTGCTGAACAGGTTCTTGGCAAAGACCTTGCTCCCCTCCAACCGGGCAGCAGCCGCCGTAGGCCCAAATATGGCCAGTCCGGCGGACTGAAAACGATCCACTATACCTTGTACCAGAGGGATCTCCGGTCCCACCACAGTCAAATCAACGGCCTCGCGCAGTGCGAAATCAAGCAATGCCTCGATGTCGGAAGCTGCTATTTCCAGGCATTCAGCCTGGCCTGCCATCCCCGGATTCCCAGGTGCAGCAAATATCTTGGCAACCAGCGGGCTTTGCGACAATTTCCAAACCAAGGCATGTTCACGGCCTCCCTGGCCTACCACCAGGATCTTCTTACCCACAAATAACCCCTCCAGATAATTGATTAATGTTTGAAATGGCGGATACCGGTGAAAACCATGGCGATGCCATGTCGGTTGCAGGCGTCGATGCTTTCCTGGTCGCGGATCGAACCGCCGGGCTGGATAATGGCCGTAATGCCGGCTCCAGCCGCCAATTCAACCGTGTCTGGAAACGGAAAAAAAGCATCGGAGGCCATAACCGCTCCCCTGCATTTCTCCTGGTCCTGCAGCGCGATGGCTGCAGATCCGACCCGGTTCATCTGCCCGGCACCCACGCCAACTGTCACCCCGCCTTTGGCCACCACGATGGCATTGGATTTCACATGCTTGGCTACTATCATGGCAAAAGCCAACTCTTGGATTTGCTCCAGGCTGGGAGCTTTTTCGGTTACCACCTGCAAGGTGTTGAGATCTAGTGCCCCCTGATCACTTTCCTGGGCCACAAACCCGCCCTCTACGGATTTGATCTGCAGTTCGTCACTGCTCACAATAGGCATCTCCAGCAAGCGCAGATTCTTCTTGGCCCGCAGGTGCTCCAGGGCTTCAGCTTCGTATCCCGGCGCAATTATGCATTCCATGAAGGTTCCGGCCACTTTTTCAGCGGTTATAATGTCTACCGGGCGGTTGAAAGCTAGGATCCCGCCATAGGCTGAAACCGGGTCAGTGGCGAAGGCTTTCTCGTAGGCCTCGGCCAGGGTCGCTGCCACCGCGGTTCCGCAGGGATTGGTATGTTTGATGATAACACAAGCCGTATCGGCGAATTCCTTGACCAAGGCCCAGGCTGCTTGCACATCGATAATATTGTTATAAGACAGCTCTTTTCCGTTCAATACCTTGGCATCAGCCAGACCTAAACCCGGATTCAGATTGCGATAAAAACAGGCTTTCTGGTGGGGATTTTCCCCGTAGCGCAGATCGTAGACCTTTTCCCCGGCCAGGACCAGATTATCCGGGAACAATTCCCCGTCGATCTTGGCCAGATAAGCTGAGATCATGGCGTCATAGGCGGCGGTGTGGGAGAATGCCTCCCGGGCCAATTTGCGCCTCATATCTCCATCTACCCCGCCTTGCTCCAATGCCTCCAGCACCGGACCATAGAACTCGGGTTTCACCAACACGATCACATCCTGGTGGTTTTTGGCAGCTGACCTCACCATGGAAGGCCCGCCAATATCGATGTTTTCTATGGCTTCATCCAGGCTTACCCCGGATTTGGATATCGTCTCCCGGAAGGGATAGAGGTTGACCACCACTATATCGATGGGCTCGATGGCATTGGCCGCGAGTTGCTGCAGGTGGTCGGGCACCCGCCTGGCCAGGATGCCGCCGTGGATCTTGGGGTGCAGGGTTTTGACCCGGCCGTCCAGGATCTCGGGGAACCCAGTTATTTCGGCTACCGGCTTGACATCGATACCAGCCTCATGCAAGGTTTTAAATGTTCCGCCGGTGGAAATTATCTCGTAACCCAGCTTTTCCAGGCCGCGGGCAAATTCGACGACTCCCTCTTTGTTGGATACACTGATCAGGGCTCTTTTCATAGGCTATCAATCCCCCTAAATAATATGTACGACCCGTCCTTCCGCATAAATCCGGCCTTCGGCCAGCAATTGCAGGGCCTGGCAATAGGCCTGGTGTTCCTGCACCAGGATCCTGGCCGACAGGCTGTCCTCATCATCATCAGCAAACACCGGCACCGCTGCCTGGAGTATGATGGGCCCGGTATCCATGCCTTCGTCCACCAGGTGTACGGTGCAGCCGCTGACCTTGACCCCATACTCCAAAGCCTGGCGCTGGGCGTGCAGCCCCGCAAAGGCAGGCAAGAGGGCCGGGTGGATATTAAGCATCTTCAGGTGATACGCTTCCAGCATGACCGGGCCAACCAGCCGCATATAGCCGGCCAGGACCACCAGGTCCACCTGCCAGGCTTGCAGGTGATCGACTATCGCCTTCTCATAGCGGGCTTTATCAGGGTACTTGCCCGGTTCGATGAGAATGGCCGGGAAACCAAGTTCTTTGGCCTTGTCAAGGACTGGGGCTCCGCGCTGATTTGAAATGACTCCGCACACCGTAGCATCCAGCCGGTTTTCGCGGATCGCCTGGCAGATGGCCAGGAAATTGCTGCCCCGCCCGGATGCCAGTATGGCCAGCTTTAAATGTTTGCGGGCTTGGACCTGTTTCATTGCATGACCACCTGTGATCCGCCCGATCTGACTCGCCCAATTACCTGTGCATTTTCTCCCACCGTGCGCAGGTGGATCATGGCTTGTCCGGCGTGGTCTGGGGCTATAGCCATGATGTATCCTATCCCCATGTTGAAGGTCCTGAACATCTCGCGTTCCGGGACATCTCCCAGCCGGGCAATGAGGTTGAAAATAGCCGGCACCTCCAAGGCAGAGCGGTCGATTTCCGCCGACAATCCCTCCGGGATGATCCGTTGCAGGTTTTCGGCGATGCCTCCGCCGGTTATGTGGGCCATACCCCTTATAGGGACCTCATGCAGCAAGGATAGGACTTTCGGCACATAGATGCGGGTCGGGGTCAGCAAGGCTTCGCCCAAAGTCATACCCAGTTCATCGATCTCATCGTTTATGCGCAGCCCGGCTTCTTCCAGCAATACCTTGCGGGCCAGGGAGTAGCCGTTGGAATGCAGCCCCGAGGAAGTCAGCCCCATCAAGACATCGCCGCTCTGGATAGCCGCCCCATTGATCAGGCGAGGTTTATCAACCACTCCCACCGTGAAGCCGGCCATGTCGAATTCATCAATGCCGTAGAAACCAGGCATTTCTGCCGTTTCTCCCCCGATCAGGGCACAACCTGCCCTCAGGCAGCCTTCGCTAACCCCTTTGACCAACTCCTCGATAATGGACGGCTGCAGTTTCCCAACCGCCAGGTAATCCAAGAAAAACAGCGGTTCAGCTCCATGGGTCAATATATCGTTGACGCACATAGCCACCAGGTCTATCCCCACCGTGTCGTAAATGCCGCACAGCTGGGCGATGCGCAGTTTGGTGCCCACTCCATCCGTCCCCGAAACCAGGACCGGTTCCCGGTATTTCTTGTTGTCCAGCTGGAAGAACCCGCCGAATGAGCCGATCCCCGCTAGCACCTCGGGCCGCCGGGTGCGATCCACCCACTTCTTGATCATATCCACCGATTTATTGGCGGCGTCGATATCGACCCCTGCCTTTTTGTAAGTCCAACCGTCCTTCATTGCTCAGGTTACCCCTCTCCGTGCCTATTTGCCTTCTGCTCCGGCCGGATATTCCCCGCAGAAGCAAGCGTCGCAGAATATTTCCGCTTCACTGCCCAGGGCTTTGAACATGCCCGCCCGGCTGATGTAATGGAGGCTGTCTGCTCCGATGTACTGACAGATCTGGTCAACATCCATGGTGCTGGCTATGAGTTCCTCCCGGCGGGAGGTGTCTATGCCATAATAACAGGGGAACTGGGTGGGGGGAGAAGATACTACCATGTGGACTTCCCGGGCCCCCACGTTGCGCAGCATCTGCACTATCTTCTTGCTGGTCGTGCCCCGCACGATGGAATCATCGATCATTATCAAGCGCTTGCCCCTGACGACCTCGGCTACTGCATTGAGTTTGAGCCGGACCCCCATTTCCCGCATCTGCTGGGTGGGCTGGATAAAAGTGCGGCCCACATAGCGATTTTTCATCAAGCCTTCTTCGAAAGGCAGCCCGGATTCCTCCGCATAACCAAGCGCAGCGGCCGTACCGGAATCGGGGACCGCGATGACCATATCCGCCGCGATGGGAAATTCGCGGGCTAGCTGCCGACCCAACTCCCGCCGCGCCTGGTTTACGTTCAAACCATCGATGGTGCTGTCGGGCCGGGCAAAATAGATATACTCGAATATGCAGTGAGCCCGGCGGGGCGAATTGATAACCTGCAGGGAACGCAGTCCCTTGCGGTCGATCACCACCACTTCACCGGGATTGACATCCCTCACGAATTCAGCTCCTACCGTATCCAGGGCAGCCGACTCGGAAGCCAGGATGTAGTCTCCATGCAGGTTGCCGATACACAGAGGCCGGATCCCCATCTGGTCCCGGACCCCCAGCATCCTGTCCTCGGTCATTATGATCAGGGCAAAGGCCCCCTTGATATCGATCATGGCTTTGTTCAAGGCGTCCTCCAGGTCATCCTGGGAATAGCGGGCCAGCAAATTGGCGATCACCTCGGTATCGGTTGTGGTCTGAAATACCGAACCATAGGTTTCCAGCCTCTTTTTCAATTCCACCGTGTTGACCAGGTTGCCGTTATAAGACAGAGCCACCATGCCTTTGAGATAATGGAATACCAGTGGCTGGGCATTGACCAAGGCGCTGCCTCCGGTGGTGGAATAGCGGACGTGACCTATGGCGATGTGCCCCCGCAGATTGTCGATATGGTGAGGTTTTACCACATCTGCAACCAAGCCCATTCCCTTGTGCAGAACTATATGGCGGTCATCTGCCACAGCAATGCCCGCGCTTTCCTGGCCCCGGTGCTGCAGGGCGTAGAGCCCATAAAAAGCAGTCCGAGCTGCATCGGTGATAGCACCGGGATTTTGCATGAATATCCCGAACACACCACATTCATCATGAAATTTGTCATCTATTTCATGAAACATCCGATTGCTCCTTCCCAGGTCTCGGAGGCTTGCTGAACCGGCAGGCGTATAATCTCGGTGCCGTTATCTTCAAATATTAGTTGGTCCCCGCCCACAGCGCCGATGATCCTCATTTCCACACCGAACTCAACTACGGTCTGCACCAGTCGGTCCATATCGGCGCGTTTTACACTGGCTACTACCCGACCCGGGGCTTCAGAGAACAGTATCCCCACTTTGGAAAATTCACCACAGTTGAGCTTGATGTGGCAGCCGATCCTGCCTTTTATGGAGGATTCAGCCACCGTGACCGCCAGACCGCCCTCTGATATATCGTGGCAGGACTGCAGGATTTTGTTCTGAATCAGGGTCTGCACCAACTGCAAGAGCTCTTTCTCCTCTTCCAAATAGGTTTCCGGGACCTCGCCGGTCTCCAGGCCGTGGCAAACACTCAAGAACTCAGACCCACCCAACTCCTGGCGCACCCTTCCCAGGAAGACCACCAGGTCCCCTTGGCCCTTGAAAGCCATGTCACAACGCTGGTCCACATCCTTCAGCACTCCTACCATGCCTACTGTGGGGGTGGGATAGATAGCTCCGGCCGCGGTTTCATTATATAGGCTGACATTGCCGCTTACCACCGGGGTATCCAGGGCCCTGGCCGCAGCGCTCATGCCGGCAATCGCATTCTGCATCTGCCAGTAGATATTCGGTTTTTCCGGATTGCCGAAATTGAGGCAGTTGGTAAGAGCCAGGGGCTTGCCACCAACACAGGCCAGATTGCGGGCTGCTTCACAAACCGCCATCATGCCGCCCCGATAAGGATCGAGGTATACCATGCGGCTATTGCAGTCGGTCACCAGGGCTATGCCCTTGCGGCTGCCTTTGACCCGCAAAACCGCTGCATCTCCCGCCCCCGGAACGATGGCGGTATTGATCATGACCTGGTGGTCATACTGGGAATAGACCCATTTCTTGCTGGCAATATTGGGTGAAGCCAGCAGTCGCTCCAGGGCTTCCTGGGGATCCACCGGGGGCAATGACCCCAGGTCGAAATTGCGGGCTTGCAGGTAATAATCAGGTTCGACTCCCTCCCGCACATATACGGGACAGCCTTCGGTCAAAGCCATGACCGGGACTTCACCGCACACCTGGTCACCCTCCATGACCCGGAAAATTCCGTCCGCCGTAACTTTGCCGATAGCGACCGCATCCAAACCCCATTTATCGAAGATAGCCTCGATCCGGGTTTCGGCTCCGGGCCTGGGTATGATCAGCATCCTTTCCTGGGATTCGGAAAGCATCACTTCATAAGGGATCATACCTGACTCCCGGCGGGGTACTTTGAGCACATCGACCTCCACCCCCCGGCCTTTCTTGCTGGCACATTCGGCGATGGAACTGGTGAGCCCGGCAGCGCCCAGGTCCTGCATGCCCGCTACCAGGTCCTCTTTAATAAGCTCCAGGCAGGCTTCGATCAGCAGTTTCTCCATGAATGGGTCCCCTACTTGCACCGCAGGGCGTTTTTCCTGGGATTTATCGGACAACTCCTCCGAAGCGAAAGTCGCGCCGTGGATCCCGTCCCGCCCGGTCTTGGCGCCCACGATCATAATGGTGCTGTCAACTTCGGAGGCCACTGCATAAGCTATTTCATCATGTTTGGCCAAGCCCACACACATGGCATTGACCAGGGGATTGCCCCGATAGGCGTCATTGAAATATACTTCCCCGCCCACCGTAGGAATGCCCAAACAGTTGCCGTAATCACCGATCCCGGCTACCACTCCCGACAATAACTCCCTGACTCTGGCATCACGGGGATTTCCGAAACGCAAAGAATTCAGAGAGGCAATCGGCCGGGCACCCATGGTGAAGATATCCCGCACTATGCCTCCTACCCCGGTAGCAGCCCCTTGATAGGGCTCGATGGCGGAGGGATGGTTGTGGCTTTCAATCTTGAACACGAGGGCCATTCCCTCGCCAATATCGACTACCCCGGCGTTTTCCCCCGGGCCCTGAATTACCTGCGGTCCCTCGGTGGGAAAGTTTTTAAGCAGCGGGCGGGAATTTTTGTACCCGCAGTGTTCCGACCACATGACCGAAAAAATACCGGTTTCCAGGTAGTTCGGCTCACGCTGCAGAATCGCCTTTATATTCTGGTACTCCTCGTCGGTAAGGCCCATCTCCCGGTAAGTCAGTTCACTCATCAGCGCCTCACCTCCTCCATGGTTTTGAGCATCGATGCAAAGATATGATAGCCATCCATGCCGCCCACTATAGTCTCCGAACATCTTTCCGGATGGGGCATCATACCCAACACATTGCCCGCCTGGTTGATGATTCCTGCAATATTGGCCAGGGAGCCGTTGGGATTGAAAATGGCATCCTCATCACCATCCGGACCGCAATAGGTGAAAACGATGCGTTTTTCCCGCTCCAATTCCTCCAGGGTCGCCCCATCACAATAATAATTGCCTTCACCATGGGCTATAGGAATGGTTATGACCTGGTCCAACTCCATTTGGTTGCTAAAAGGTGTGTCCTGACGTTTCACTTTGAGGTTCACCGGTGCACAAATGAATTTCAGGCTGCGGTTTCTTAGCATGGCCCCGGGGAGAAGGCCAGCCTCCAGCAGGATCTGGAAACCATTGCAGATGCCGATGACCAGCCCGCCCTGACCGGCGAAATCGACGACCGCCGGCATTACCGGCGAGAAGCGGGCAATGGCCCCGGTCCGGAGGTAGTCTCCATAGGAAAATCCCCCCGGCAGTATCAAGGCATCAAAGCCTGCCACCGCCGTGTCTTTGTGCCAGATGTACTGGGCCTCCTGGCCCAGCACTTCCTTGACTACATGGTAACAGTCGGCATCACAGTTTGAACCTGGGAATACGACCACGCCAAATTTCATTTTCCCTGTACCTCCACCATCTCCACCCGGTAATTCTCAATCACCGGATTAGCCAGCATTTTGTCGCTCATCTCCTCAAGTTCCCTTTGGGCAGTTGCCAAATCGTCAGTTTCCAGCCAGACCTCGATGAATTTGCCGATCCGCACCTGGTTCACGCCCTGATAGTTCAGAACCTGCAGCGACTTACGGACCGCATCCCCTTGAGGATCCAACACTCCTTCTTTCAGAGTCACATAGATATTGGCCTTATACATATTCATTCCCCCTGAGCGCATTGCGCGATTATTAACCGTTGACGGCGGTGACAGCTGTTTCAATGCGGTGCACAACTTCCTGGTAGGCTTCCGCTTCTTTGCCCAGGTCACGCCTGAATCGATCCTTGTCCAGTTTTTCCAAACTCTCCTTATCCCACAGGCGGCAGGTATCCGGGGAGATCTCATCACCCAGGATGACCCGTCCCTGGTAGAGGCCAAATTCCAGTTTGAAGTCCACCAGGATGATGCCGATGCTGTCAAAGAACTTCTGCAAAATCTCATTGATCCTCTCCGCCTGGGAATGCATCTCCTTGAGCTGCTCATCGGTGGCCCATCCCAGGACCCGGGCATGATATTCGTTGATCATGGGATCATGCAATTCGTCATTCTTGTAATATAGCTCAATAATAGCAGCGGGCAGGGGCATGCCCTCCTCTTTGCCCACCCGTTTGGCCAGGCTCCCGGCGATCAGGTTGCGGACTACCACTTCCACCGGGATAATGCGCAAATTCTTGACCAGCACATTGCGTTCGTCGATCTGCCTGATCAGGTGGGTCTCGATGCCCTCCTTTTCCAGGAGCCCGAAGAGCAGGTTAGAGACCCGGTTGTTGACGATGCCTTTATTCTCGATGATGCCTTTTTTCAAGCCGTCGAAAGCGGTGGCTTCATCCTTGTATTTCATCAGAACCTGGTTGGGGTCATCGGTGCTGTAAATCTGCTTGGCTTTACCTTCATACATCAACTGGCCTGCTATCATCTCATTCATCCCCTCTTCTGCTTATTCCAACCCGCAACGCGTAAAAATGTAGTCTACATTGGAAGTATAGATGCCATAATCGAAAATCTTCTCGATTTCATCCGGATTCAGACAGGCCATGATGGCCGGGTCACCCAGGACCAATGCCTTGAAGCTGACCTGTTCATTCCAGCTCTGCATGGCGCGGGTCTGCACGATCCGATAGGCATCTTCCCGCAGCATGCCTTTACCCACCAGGGCTAGGAGGAGCTGCCCGGAGAATACCAAGCCCAGAGTCTTCTCCAGGTTGCGGGCCATGTTATCCTCATAAACCACCAGGCCTTCCATGATGGCGATAAATTTTTGCAGCATGTAATCCAGCAGGATGCAGCTGTCCGGAATTATAACCCTCTCTACCGAAGAGTGGGTCAAATCCCGTTCATGCCAGAGGGCTACATTTTCCAGGGCTGCCAGGGCATTGCCCCTCACCACCCGGGATAAACCGGCTACCCTCTCGCTCATCATGGGATTGCGTTTGTGGGGCATGGCTGACGATCCCTTCTGCCCCTTCTGAAAAGGCTCTTCTACTTCGAGGATCTCTGTCCGCTGCAGGTTTCTGATCTCAGTGGCCATTTTCTCCAGGGAACTGGCTACTACGGCCAGGGTGGTCATGAATTGGGCATGGCGATCGCGCTGGATCACCTGGGTGGATACGGGGCAGCAATTCAAGCCCATTTTCTCACAGACATATTCCTCCACCCGGGGGTGAAGATGGGCAAAATTGCCCACCGCACCGGAAATGGCTCCGCAGGCAATAATTTCCCGGGCCTGGTGCAGGCGCTCGATATCACGGTTCAGTTCGGTAAACCAGATCGCCATCTTCAGGCCGAAAGTGGTGGGCTCTCCATGGACCCCGTGGGTGCGGCCGATGGTCAGCGTATATTTATGTTTGACGGCGATGGCTGATACAATCGCCCGCAGCTTTTCCAGTTTGCCCAGGATCAGATCGACTGAATCCCGCATCTGCATTGCCAGTCCGGTATCCAGGATATCTGAAGAGGTCATGCCCAGGTGGATGTATTTGGAGGCATCGCCTACGTTTTCCCCCACATTGGTCAAAAAGGCTATCACGTCATGGTGGACTTCATCCTCTATTTCCTGGATGCGCACTACATCGAATTTGGCTCTCTCCTGGATCTCCTTGACTGCTTCCCCTGGTATTTTGCCCAGTTCGGCCCAGGCTTCACAGGCGGCTATCTCTATCTTCAGCCAGTTGTCGAGCTTGGTTTGCTCCGACCATATGGCCCCCATGGCAGGCAAAGTATATCTTTCGATCATTACTGTTCCCCCTTATACTGCAGGTACTGTTTTAGGCCCATTTCTTTTAGGCGCTGATCCTTCTGCCGCACTTCATTAGCCATTCTGAGGCGGTAATCCAGGAGTTTTTCCCGCAATACCTGGTCATTCAGGGCCAGGATCTCCACTGCCAGGAGAGCTGCATTGGCGCTGCCGTTGATGGCTACCGTTGCAACCGGAATGCCCTTGGGCATTTGGACTATTGAGTACAGGGAGTCGACCCCCGCCAAGGTGCTGGTTTTCACTGGGATGCCGATGACCGGCAGGACGGTATAGGCCGCTATCACCCCGGGCAGGTGGGCTGCCCCCCCCGCACCGGCTATTATAACCTTCATTCCCTGCCCGGCTGCTCCCCTGGCGTAAACAGCCGTCTCTTCCGGCAAACGATGGGCGGAACACACGGTAATATCGTATTCCACCCCGAATTCGTCCAGTATCTGGGCAGCTTCCTTCATGACCGGCAGATCCGAGTCGCTCCCCATTATTATTCCGACTGCGGGCACCCTATTCCACGCCCCTCCCATAAGATTTGAACCTATTGGCAAAACAAAATATTCAAGCCCAAGAAGACAGGTTCTTAACCGAAACCTATCCGCCTGGGCTTTTGTCCCTATACGGTGTAACGCCTGTGGCGCCTGTGTCACTCGGACCAGTCCATACCCAAACCATGCGGAACCCTAGACACACTTTCGCGTTTATCGCTATAGATTTGACTTACATCCTGATATTAACAAAGCTTGGGTGCGGTGTCAATCACCGGCGGGAAAAGCAAAAGCGTATCCCGGCCGACCGGGATACGCTTCCTGTTCTGATCTCACTACCTGCCTTTGAAAATGCTGCCAAAGCGTTCTTTCAGGCTGGTATTGACATTGATGATACTGGTGTTATGGTTGTTGATCTTGTCCCGCAGTCCGCCGAATATGTCTTCTTCGCCTCTTTTGAGGAGGGCGTCGATCTCGATATTGCGGGTGGTCACAGTTATGGCGTCGTCAGGATTCTCCCACAGGGTTACACCTTTGACTGCCATACCCAACAGCACAAGGTTGTCATCCAGGAAATTGAAGAAATACATGGCCATATTAGTACAACTGGGCTCGATGATGGTGAAGGGATAGGCTTCGTTCAGAAGCACTCCATCATAGCGCAGGAGGGTACAATCAACTATCGAAGAGATCTTGGCGTATCCGGGGGCATCCGGATTTTTTTCCACGGTTTCCACATCTACCTTGACCTGCCAGTTATGCCGGTGGATCGGGCCTTTTACCCCGTCAATTGTCTCAAAATGCCGGCTGTCGATGAAGACATCGAAGCGCATCTCGGTTTCATCAGCGCCCATGACGTCTATGTCCAGTGCCTGCAGCTCTTTCTCGTAGACCTGGGCTACCCCCATGGAATAGCCATGATGTTCCTGTTGGGCATAGGACAGGTCCTCTTCTGCTGATTCCGGAATGATCTCATCTATTTCGATTTCTCCCTCCCCTGGTTCCCGCAGGGAGTATTCGCGATTCTCCAACAATATGGGAGGAATGTCGGCGTCAAAGGCATCTTCGACTCTGAATTCCGGTTGTATCTGAACCGATTCGCTATCGGGCTCGCGCAGTGAATAGCCTCGCCGGGGCAGGGGCAGATCCGCATATGACGCAATTTCATCGACCTGGAGGGAGGCGACTGGTTCCTCCCATGATCCCTCCTGGGGTTCGCGCAGCGAGTATTCCCCTTGGGGCAGGGGCATATCTGCGTAGGTGTCCACATCACCCGATTCGACTTCCGCCGCCTCAGCTGGCTCCCAATCTTGTGGTTCAAGGGCAGAATCTGCAGCACCGGATTGTGTCACGTCCATTTCCATAACCCAATCGGCGGTTTCTTGCGGAGCAGGCAGGTCAATCTCGGTCTTCGGTTCCTCGATATGCACTGGGGCTTGGGCTGCAGGCGGTTCCAGTTCCTGGGCCAGCAAGCCGATCTCGTTGTCGATGGCATGGATCTGCTCGTACAGGGGCCCGACAGTGCGATGAGCGTTGTCTACTATCTTGTCTACCCGGGTTTGGGCCATATCCGATATACCATGGGCAATTTTTTCCGCTTCCAGCCAGGCCCGGCCGACATGCTCATGGCGTAGTTCGTATGTACTTATCTTGTCCATCAAATCCCGGGTTTTCTTGCGGGTCATCTCATGGACGGCCTTGATTTTAAGCAATTCGGCATTCAAACGGCTGATCATATCCATTTCATGGTAAGAAGAGCTATTGGTTGAGTTGGGATTTTCGATCATAATCTCCTCCTTGCTAACCGGTTATAACGGCCTGCGGTCTAAGCCCCAGCCGCTTTACCAGGTTTCTTGTCCCGGCTGATCAGGGTAGGCGTAAAAGTGACATCTTCGTTTATATCGCCCATCTGATCCAGGGAGGCCCGGTACTGGTCAATACGTTCATATAGCTCCTTTTTGAAATGCTGGGACTTGAGCCGCAGCAGCTCCAGTTCCTGGTTCTTGCGGCGCAGTTCTTCATCGGTTTCCTGTATGAGGATTTCCGCCCGGGCCCGCGCCTCGGCTTCCACCTTTTGGGCATTGATCTGGGCCATGATCATGACCTCAGCGATCTGCCGCTCCTTGCTCTGGTATTCTCCCAGCTTCTTTTGCAGTTCCATCATGGTGGCTTCAGCTTGCTGCAGCTTCAGCTGCGCTTCAGCGATTTCGCTTTGCAGAGCCGTGATTTTCGACCTGCTCTCAGTTGCAGGAGTACTCTGATTAGTTGCTGCTTCCCTGGTCATATCCTTGGCAGCTTCTTTAGAATTTGAACCAAACACCGGGATACCCATTTGCGCCGACCTCCTCCATTATTCTCCTCGATAACGTCCCTGCTCCATCCTCTTCTACCGCAACAAAAAAAACCTGCTGGTGCAGGTTGCACAGCAGGTTTTGCTTTCCCGTTTCTGCTCCTGGCAACCTGGCTGTCATAACCTCGCGGCCTTAGACCCATGGCTTTGCGTCCCCGGCTTTCACCGAGTTTGCCTTTTTCAAGATATCTTCTATAAGTACACCATATTTTGTTAAGTTTGTAAAGCGATTTTGTAATATTTCGCTTATTTATTTTTCTGTCTATTTCTTGCCAAACAGTTTGTTCAGCCGTTTCTTGATGTCCGCGCTGTCCGGTCTCTCCGGTTCAACACAGGGTTTGATCGATGCCCGCAGGCTTTCGAACTCATCCGTATCCTTGTGCAGCATATTGTCTAAAACTGTGCTCCGGGCTGAAACCTGTATGGTCAGATCTGGGATCTCTAGGATGGTGACCGACTGCAGTTTAAGATCCATCAGCGACAGAGTGTCCTCCAGGTAGTTGAAGAAATAGGTGGCGATGCTCTGGGGATTGGGGTCAATAAAATCAAAGGGATATATTTCATTCAACACCACATTATCGTAACGCAACAAGGCTGACACTATATCGGAATTGACTTTGGTGTAACGCACTGCGTAGTTGTCTTCCGGCACCTCCACATCTACGGTGACCTGTAGGGCATGGTGCTGGATCTGCTTGTCCTGGGTGGTTCTGTCATAGTAGCGCACGTCCAGAAACGCGTCCATGCGCATGGTCTCATGGGGCGCCACAGGAGGCGGGGGTTGGAAATGAACGGGTTCCAGGGCTGGCTCTGCTACAGGGGCCGGTGCTTCCTCCAGATCCGCGATTAAAATTGCGGCTGGGACCTCGGCTGCGTCATCACCCGCAATTTCGGCTATTTCCAGCGGTTCCGCAGCTGTCAGGTCTGCTTTGGTCGATGCCATTACTTCTTCGCCGGTAATCACATCTGTTTCCATAATGGCCTCAGCTTCCTTGATGGGCGCCGATCCCTCGGTTTTCTCGATTTCATCCGCCAACAGGGGCTTGTTTCTCTCCGCCCTGGATTTGGTTGACTTTTTCGCTACCACCCGTTTCTTGGGCAGGTTTTGGTCTTCCAGGTCTACTTTTGCAGCTGCCTTGGTCTCTATTTCGACCACATTATCCTTGATACGGGATTCAGTGGTGGGCGGCTCATCCCGTGTTGCGGCTGGGATTATGGTTTCAGCCTCGTGGATAGTGACGAGATGGGAGGCTAATTTTTCGGGCAAAATGCTGGTATCCACCGGGGTCGGGGGAGGAGGAGGCGCAATCGCTGTTTCTTCGGCCTTGGTCACGGTCACCTTCTGCTCAGTTTCGCGGCTGACTTCCTTGACCACCTTCAAGTGTTCGCTGTCCTTGGTAACCTTAGCACTGACCAGTTCATTCAGGGCGATGCCCTTTTCACCAGCCTGTTTTTCGAATTGCTGTAAATCTTTTTCCTTGCGATTAATCTCTTCATCGATTTCAGTGAGGAATTTTTCCACCTGGGTGCGGGCCTGGGCCTCAATCCGCTGTGCATTCATGCGGGCGGTAAGCATGACTTCCGCCAATTGATTCTCCTTGTTCTGGAGGTATGTATCCATGGATTCGACAATGGCAGCCACGCGGCGATCGGAGTCCTGCAATTTCTTGCGGGCCCGGAAGATTTCATCCTGAAATGCCATCAATTTCAGCTTGTAATCGATCGCCACTTGATCGATAGCGCTGTCCGTGTCTATTGCATAGGAACCCTGCGACTTCTTTTCCACCTGCTATCCCTCCATGTCGTTTCCGCTTCATGTCTAAGCCACGGCTTGTTCTTGACAAACTATATTCATGCTAAATCCATAGACAAACAAAACCTGCCGATGCAGGTCGCACAGCAGGCTGAATCAACATCCTCCCGGCAACCTGGCAATCATAGCCATCAGGCCTTAGATCCATAGCTTTGCGTCCCCGCCTTTCGACGGGTTTGCCTTTATCTAGATATTCACTAAATATTAAACCATATTTTTCCCGGCTTGTCCACTTAAGTGCCTCAATTTGGGCGTAGGGACAATTGTTTTTCATCAGCTAAACAAGACCTTTACTCCCACTCGATGGTTCCCGGAGGTTTGCTGGTTATATCGTAGACCACCCGGTTTACGCCCCGCACTTCATTGACGATGCGCCGGGCCATGATATCCAGGAGTTCATAGGGCAGCTGGGCCCACTCGGCGGTCATGGCATCATCGCTCACCACGGCCCTGATAATTATGGGATAGGCATAGGTGCGGGCATCCCCCATAACTCCAACGCTCCTGATAGGAGGCAGCACGGCAAAGGCCTGCCATATCTCCCGGTCCAGCCCGGCCTTCTTGATCTCTTCCCGCACGATAGAATCAGCTTCCTGCAGAATCTTGACTTTCTCGGGAGTAACCTCTTCCAGGACCCTTACCCCCAGGCCAGGGCCGGGGAAGGGCTGCCTCCAAACTATATTCTCGGCAATCCCAAGCTTTTCTCCTATCACCCTCACTTCATCCTTGAAAAGCAGCCGCAGGGGTTCGACCAGCTTGAACTGCATGTCTTCCGGCAGGCCTCCCACATTGTGATGGCTTTTAATAGTGTGGGCGGTGCTGGTCCCGCTTTCCACCACATCAGGATAAATAGTGCCCTGCACCAGGTAATCGATCTCACCCAGCTTTTTGGCCTCGGTTTCAAAAACCCTGATAAATTCCTCCCCAATGATCTTGCGCTTCTGTTCCGGGTCGGTGATGCCGGCCAATCTGCTCAGGAATCTTTCCCGGGCATCCACTACCACCAGCTTGATATGTTCCTGTTGATCGAATGTCTCGACCAGTTGCTCCGTTTCACCCTTGCGCATCAACCCGTTGTCCACATAAACGCATACCAACTGGTCGCCCACCGCCCGGTGGACCAGAGTGGCGGCCACTGACGAATCCACCCCGCCGCTTAAACCGCACAGGACCTTTTTACCACCTACCTGGGCCCGGATCTCCTGGATAGTCTGTGCAATGTAATCACTCAGATCCCAGTCGCCATTCAGCTGGGCTACCTCAAACAAGAAGTTCTTGAGTATCTGCTGTCCTTCCAGGGTATGGCGCACCTCGGGGTGAAACTGGACTCCATACAGTTGCCTGGAAGGAGCACACATAGCCGCTATCGGGCAATTGGCAGTACTGGCAGTAACCTGGAAATCAGAGGGTATACTGCAGATCGAATCCCCGTGGCTCATCCATACCTGAGTCGGGCGGCCGATACCCTGGAAGATAAGATCATCCCCTTTTATGTCAAGCTGAGTGCGCCCGTATTCTTTGAGCTGGCTTGCTCTCACCTCACCGCCCAATTCCTGGGCCATGAGCTGCATGCCGTAACAAATTCCCAGCACCGGTATACCCAGGGAAAAGATCCGGGGATCACAGGCCGGAGCGTTCTCAACATGCACGCTGGCGGGGCCGCCGGTCAGAATGATGGCCGCCGGCTTCTTGGCCAGAAGCTCATCCATAGGAATGTCGAAAGGCACCATCTCGCTGTATACATGCAGCTCCCTTACCCGCCTGGCGATGAGCTGGTTGTATTGCCCGCCGAAATCCAACACCAATACTACTTGTTTTTCCATTATTACACCTCTATTTGTTATATACTGCCGGATCCAATATACAGATGGCCGGGTAATTGCGGTAGTAGCCAGCATAGTCCAAGCCCCATCCTACCACAAAATGATCCTCGATGGAGAAACCCACATAATCAGGCCTGATATCGGCCTTGCGGCGGGACGGTTTGTCCAGCAGGCAGCAGATCTTGAGGGACTTGGGCCCGCGTTTGCCCAGAATACTGCTAATATAATTGAGGGTCAGGCCGGTATCGATTATATCTTCCACAACCAATACGTTCTTGCCTTCCAGAGCATAGCTCAGATCCTTTAAAATGCGTACTTCCCCCGAAGATACCGTCGAAGCTCCATAGCTGGAGACTTCCATGAAGTCCATCTGCAGGGGCAGATCGATCTCCCGCACCAGGTCGGACATGAATACGACAGCGCCTTTCAGTATTCCTACCACCAAAAGCTCTTCCCCAGCGTAGTCGTCAGCTATTTTTTGGCCCAATTCCTTGATTTTTGCCCGGACTTCGGGCTCGGAATATAGTATCGCCACGTCAGTCATATTCACTCCCGTTCGCCTCCTTATCAAGGATTATAGCAACAAGTATTCAGGGCTGCAATGCGACCTGACTTTGTGCCTGCGCAACCTTGTGCTAAAATCTTTACATATTTACTAGCCAGCGGGGGGGCAGCCATTCTCATGAAAGTTGAAACACTCGACCTGCATGGTCATAATCTCCGTGAGGCCAAGGAGAAAGTGCAGAAGAATATAGACTGGGCGGTACGGCATGGGGTAGAGGTCCTGGTCATTAACCATGGCAAAGGCCTTCACAGCAACGGATTCGCGGTTTTGAAGGCGGAAATCCGCAAGATGCTCTTGGAAGACCAGTCACTGCGGGAGAACGGTTTTAGGATCGTAAACGGGGAATCCAACCTGCCCATTGCGCTCACCTATGATGAGGGCAATACCCTTGTAGTAGCCAAGGGTATGGAGAATCAATATATCGGCGGCCGGACCCAGCAGCAAAAACACTACCGTATTTTCTCCGAGGAAGGCCGGGAAGAGCGCAAATCCCACAAACGCTTGCGGCGGGACCGATGATCTGTATCTTTTAATCCAAAATATTGCTGGGTTTTGTTTCACTAACAACTCCCAATCACTAAAAAGCGACCCGGATATCCGAATATGATATCCTTCCGGGTCGCTCGCTTTTATACGACATTATCGCAGTTGAACTACTCTTCTCCGGACTTTTTCTGTCCCGGTTTCTTCAGGGAATTCTCGTTGGGCCCCTTATTTTCATTGGGCAGCTTATTCTCTTTTTTGTCCTGGGCCTTGTAATAACCCTGGTTCATATTCTGCTCGACTTTTTCGATGAATTCTTCATCCTTATTTCCCGCAGCCTGGGGTGGGAAGACCTTCAATTCCTTGGCCTTGCCAGGATCGGGGTCGGTTCCGGTCTGAAAAGTTATCTCGCCCACTGCGGCTTCAACTTTCATGTTCTTCAAATTGGTATTCTGCAGGATCTGCTCTCCCTCTTCATTGAGAGCACGGCTGCTCACCACCCGCCCCCACCGGTTGATCCCGAGTTCCACCGCATCGGATACCTGGGCATAGGCCTTCACTGTGTAATAATCCATGGTACCCAGGGTAATAGCCAGGATCACCGCCGCCGCCAAGGCATAACGCCACCAGGGGCGACTGGTCATATCGCATAATTCGCCTACTTCCAGAGGCTGATCGGTATATATGGAGCGATATTCGCCCTCCGGTGTCAGGATTACTACCCTGCCTGCTTCGGAGGACAACACCACACCCTTAATATGTGCCATCGTTATGCCTCCCTTTACTCAGGTAGAACATACTCTTTCAAGCATCCAAAATCATTGACGATAATCAGTACGGTGGCGATGATATATTTCCTGTACCTGTCCAGGATCTGCCGGTTGATGAGGTATTTATCCTCCAGTTCCTTGTTGGGGAGCATTTTTTTCCTGAGCAAATATGAACATAAATCCTGGTCCTGGGCCAACAAACGGGCTGCCCGTTGGGCCTGGCTCCTGGTTTTTGGCTGCCTGGGACAGATTTTGGCCAACTCATTGAATGTTATTTCGAATTCACTGAGCAGCGTCTCAAACTCCAAAATTTCTTGCCGCCTGGCCAGATCATCGATGATGTTCTCATAAAAAGCTGTATCCGCTTTCTCCAGGTAAGGCAACTGTTCCTCACTCAGGCTCGAAAACGGGATGCTGGGGCTGCGTTTGGACTTCCTGGCCTCGTCTATAATCCTATTGCGAATCGACCTGCCCAGGTATACTAGAAAAGTGCCCCGTTCCGTATCATACTTATCAAGCACATCGAGGATCACATGCGGGATTACCGCGGCTTCGTCATCATCCGCTTTTACGTATTTGCCGCTGGTTTTGGATATCACCCGCAAGCAGAACGTGGTCAGCTGACTGTAAATATTGTCCAGGGCACCTAGATCACCAGCCTGGTATCTAAGCACAGAATCCTCGACCATCTCTTTCATATCGTTTTGCTGTGGAACCTGCATATCCTGTCCTCCCGGAACAGCATCTAGTCTGTTATATGCAGTTTACCACAAAATGTTAATCCCTTTCATCTCTTCAATCGATAGAAATCGGGATACAGAGCCTTTTCGAATAGTCCCTCCATTAGTTGCAGCTGTCCCTGGAGGCTTGACCAGATATGTCACCCTGCTTTGATGTTTTCAGGCCTTTTTGTTCAGCACTTATTAATGTGCTTGTATACCTTCATATGTCGAAATACATATTAATGATTACGAAATGTTTAGCCAAAAAGTGCGGTTGCAGATCGATTCTGGCACCAAACCCAAATAACCAGTCCAGCAAAGCTTATCAAAATCAGGCCCGGAACAAAATTTATCCCATGAAATCCTAATTTCATGGGATAGACCAGAACCAGCGGTTATGATGTTTTTAGATCCAGACTGGCTGAAATTAATCGTTCGGTCGAACGCCATTATTTGACTTGGCCTTTTTATCCCCATTTCGGTTATCCAAATGACCATTATCGTTCTCGTCGCCAGGATCAGGCTTCGCATCACTACCATCGTCGACTATTTCATCATTATCTTCCAGTTCATTGTCGTCAGTATTGTCCTCAGCAACATCTATGACGGTATCGGCGTTATCCTTGTCTTCATCCCCTGCAATTGTTTGACTCATTGCAGAATCGGCTGGATTCTTAGTAGTTTCCAGTTCCTTGTAATAACCCTGGTTCATGTTTGCCTCAACCTTGAGGACAAACTCTTCCCCATTCTTGTTGCCTTTATCGGCGCCTTTGCCGGGATACTCTTTTAGATTGCGGTCAGTATCGAGAACAGAATCACTGTTGTTCCCGCTATCGTTGTCGACTATATTGTTTTGAGCTGCCATATCCGTTTGCATCAGCTCGGCTTCTGCATCTTCTAACAATTCCGTGGCAAACTCTATGGTCATGTATTTCAAATCCAACTGGGCTAATAACTGCTGACCTTCATCATTTAAAGCCCGCACCGAGATCACCCTGCCCCAACGGTTGACTCCGAGTTCCACTGCACCCGAAACCTGTGCGTAGGTAGCCACTCTAAAGTAATCGAGCGTCCCCAGGGTCAATGCCAATACTACTGCCGCCGCTACCGCATAGCGCCACCAGGGCCTGGACATATCTTCATAAAGTTCGCCTACTTCCAGGAGATGGTTGGTTTTTATGGTTCGGTATTCTCCGTCCGGGGTCAATATAATCGCCTGCCCCTCCGCGGATGACAAGACCATACCCTTGACTCGAGCCATCTGACTTCCTCCAACTTTCGAATTCCACATAGATAATCGACACAAGCAAAATCAAATGAGTGCTCGGTGGTGAAAAGCACCCAAAGTACTCATGATCATAATATCTACTTATAATTACGAATATAGGCCGGTCAAAATGTGGTCATCATCGATTATCGAAGAAATTGGCAGGAATTAGCTGAACATATTGTCCTTCATTAAAACTACTTCGAAGTTCTCCTTATGTTGACGCACTATCGTGTCGAGAATCAATCCACAGGTAATTGATATACCAGCAGAAATAATCAGGCCCACAGCCAGAACAGCTGAAGGCAATTTTTTAATGTAACCTGTATCAATAAACTCATTTATGACCGGTACTCCTGCTACAAGCCCGAGCATAAGTAATAATAGAGCAAGAGACGAGAAAAAAACCAATGGTTTGTAGTCCTTCAAGACCCTGAATATAGTCTTTAATACTAAGTACCCATCTTTGAAGGTGCTTAATTTAGACTCGCTTCCCTCTGGTCTATCCCTATAGTCAATAGGAACCTCCAATATGCGAAAGCGTTTGTCCAGTGCATGCATCGTCAATTCAGTTTCCAATTCAAACCCCTTACAAAGTACTGGAGTATTTTTAACATACCTCCTGTTAAAAACCCGGTAACCAGTCATTACATCCTTAACTGAAGAATCAAAACACTTATTGACTAACGAAGTCACCAATGTATTCCCGAAACTGTGGAATGGTCGCCTTCTGTCTTGTTCTTCATAACCGCCGTTCGAAATTCTTTCGCCAACCGCCATGTCGAATTCCTGGCTTAGCACCGGTTTTATCAACTTATGGACAGCTTCGGCTGGATAAGTATCATCCCCATCAACCAAAACATAGATGTCCGAATCAATGTCCCTAAACATTGAACGAACCACATTGCCTTTGCCCTGCAAAGGTTCCCTTCTAACGACAGCACCGCTTTTTAACGCTATTGCCCAAGAATTATCAGTGGAATTATTGTCATAGACATAGACTGCGGCATCGGGTAGCTCCTTTTGGAAATCCCGGATCACTTTCTCAATTGTCAGCCCTTCATTGTAGCAGGGAATCAAAACACTTATCTTCATGCGTACCCCCCTGATCAAAACATGATATTTTAATGGCTATCGCCGGACTTTTAAGAGGACGAACGATTGCGACAAATCTGGCGGCAATCCGACTTTCTCCAAAAAATCAGGTACTTCGCCGGCTATCAAACGCTCATAGAATGAGGCCTTATCGGCTGTGTCAGCATACAATAAGGCTTCCGACGAGTCCGGGCACAACATTACTAGATCGATAGATCTGTCATCCAGCATCCTTTTCACGATATCCAGCTCTTCAGCTGCCATAACATTATGTACGTATAGAATTCCTTCATCATTGCGGTGATAAGGACCCGCAATTATATTCAAGCCAGTTCTATAAAATATTTCCGGGCCAAAATCAATTGATGTCAATATTGTCTTGGCTGGCGGATGCTCTATTTTGTAATCATTCAAGAAATTGCTCATTTCCGCGAGATCAGGCTGTGAAATTTTACCTGATCCGATGATGCCCGATGAATCAGATGCTGATGCGGTCATAAGACCTATCCCAGGCAGTCCTAACATGAAGCCCATAAGCACTGCAACACGTACCAAAGGCGTTGAATACTTGCCGAGATTCATTTCAGTAATTTTTAACATTAACGTATCCACTAACCTAGCCAGGACAATGATAATAACGACCAACAGGAAATAGCACGTGCGCAGCTGGGCTACACCTGCGGGCAGCAGAATGATGAATCCAATCAGCAATGGAGACAGGGCTTGCATATCTGCTGAATCCTGCTTTCTGAAAGCTAGGTAAATGAGATAGATAACAAAGAGCGCTGCTGAACCCCAGATGATGATCTGTATTTGGATGTCCAGTCTCCACACTGGCTGAGCTTCTATGACTTTGCTATACCAAATAGGAACAAGATCCGGATTTAGGCCCACCATCGGCCCCTTTAATAAACTTGGAAAAACCGACCAAATGGCCCCAATGCATCCTCCCATAAGAAGCAAGGTGGTTACGAGTTTAATGATCAGCCTGGTATTTTTCATCAAGAACATCACATAAGTTGCGGCCACAGCCAATATTAAAACAAATATATAAACGACAGATATCTTGTCATATTCCACTGTCATTACTGCAGACAGAGGTCTCTCCACCAAGAGAAAAATGGTGGAAAACATGAGCACTGAAATACTGAACTGCAATGGTTGGCGGGCATATGCTCCTCCCCTGGACAACCACCAGAACCACAATGTCACAAATGCCACCAACACAAATAATATCGCTTCAACACTGACCCACATGGCCAAAGAGACAAGCATGGCACACATTATTACATATCGATCAGTACAGGTTGGTGTATTCACTTTCAACAAGCAACCTATTATTATAATAAATAGCAATAGTAACAAACTATGATGGTCAGGCCTGCCAAAATAGAAAACCTGTAATAGCATGGTCTGGGAAATAAAAATAAGCCATAACCAACGCTGGGCATCATCATTCAATATAGGTCGGCTTGCCCAGGTAAGCCCAAGCAGACTGCATATTCCGAGGATTGGTCCAACAATTATGCCCCAGAGCAAAAGGCCATTTTTGAAGCCGATAAACGGTTTCAGGGCATAGGCCCCGGCCAGGAGAACAATGTCGAATAACCTGGTCCAGTGCATTTCGTCTCCGTAGGGGAAATTGCTCCCATGTATGGCCATATCATACCAATCTTGGCCTTCCGCCAACTGTTGGGCCTTAACCATATGCATGAAAGAATCGGTATCAACTAATCCACCATGCTGCTGTAGCATGATACCTTTCCAGTAGGCTCCAGCGAGTATGATTATCATAATTATTGCTACCAGTATGAAAGACCATCTGTATACTCTGCTTTGTTCCGATCGAGCCATCATAAATCCTTCTACCCTATGAAATCAGCAGCTCCATGGGCTGCTACCGTTATCATCCCCAATGTTTCGAGCCATTCCACTCAGTTAAGGTTCAACCTCAGCAGATACTGGCACTAAATTGCCTCTATATTACTCTCCTGAACAATAAAGGGCGGCCTTCGCTTAACTTCCATATAAGTTCGGGCCAAATATTCTCCTAATATGCCTATGGAGAGTAACTGGATCCCCCCCATAAAAAGTATTACCGCGATTGTTGAAGCGTAACCCGGCAAATCCGCTCCAAGTATCAAGGTCTTGATCACTATAAAAAGCAGATAAATGAAAGCGAATGCCGAAAATACAATCCCTGCAACTGAAGATATCCGCAGTGGGACAGTCGTAAAGGCAACAATGCCGTCAACCGCATAGGCAAACAACTTCCAGAACGACCAGCTGGTCTCGCCTGCCGCCCGCTCCACATTTTCGTAGGCTATCCATTTTGTCCTAAATCCAACCCAACCGAATATCCCCTTAGAAAATCGATGGTATTCCAGCATGCCGAGGATGGCATCGACGACCTTCCTGGACATAAGCCGGTAATCCCTGGCCCCATCAACGATGTCTACCGTCGACATTTTCTTGATCAGTTTGTAGAACTGCCGGGCAAAAAAACTCCGCAAAGCAGGTTCACCAGTTCTGTTTACCCTTCTGGTGGCTATCGAATCATACCCTTCTTCGATTCCTCTGATCATATCAGGCAATAAGGCCGGCGGATCCTGAAGATCCGCATCCATAATGGCAACCAGATCTCCGCGGGCATATGTCAGCCCGGCCAAGATGGCAGCTTCCTTGCCAAAGTTGCGGGAAAAGGAAATATATTTGATGTTTTTGTCCTTCTGCGCTAAGAATCGAAGTTGCTCCAGGGTTTTGTCTGTACTGCCGTCATTTATGAATACTATTTCGAACTCAAATTGAGAAATCGTTTTAATTACCGAATTGACCGCATCGTAGAAAAGCGGCAGCATCTTTTCCTCGTTGTAACACGGAACTACTATACTGATCAAGACAAATACCCCCATGCGAGTGAACGTCAATTAACAGCGCCGGACTTGTGGCTGGGAATCGCTATTGCTTCCCGCTAAATTTCGGAATCCTTGTGTATATACAAGCTTTCTGTCCTTCATAAACTAATTGCCATTGGGGATTAACCGCTAGATACCAATTTAAAGGGCTGTCCTTCAATTCGATGATATTATTGACGTTTGTTTTATCAAGTAGTTTCTGTGGGTCTTCACTGAGAAGTGCGATACGTTTATAGGTGTTGAATGTGCCAAATTTGATGTATGAATCAGAGCGGGCATCGATAAAAACAGGGATTTCGTTCCAAATAAGATATCCCCCCAATACATAATTATTATAGAGATGATCCTGATATTTAGGATTTGCCTTAATAAATTGCACTTCGGCAACTGGCGTAATTTCATAGTTGTAATCGAAAATGCTTTTTGCACCAGGGTTGGCCGTCAGTAGATTACCTGCAAAAAATGCCAACAGTAATCCCGTAAAAATCCAATAGGTTTTCAAAGTGAAATCAAATTTGCGATGTTTACCGATATAGAATCCTGCCACGACAATCCATAAGATTACAGCATAAAATATCATGCGAATGGAATACAGGGAATAGATATAAAAACCCCAGAACAATACAAGCAGGCAGGTATAGTTATCAAAGTTTCTTTGAGCAAAGTTTAAAAACTTGATCCGTAACCCAACAACAGTACTATTTCCCGCAGAGGCTGGTGAAACACAACCGTCGTCGATCAAACGCTTACGCGAAAAAATATCTTCGGTTGCATCTTCACGATAATGGAATTGCCATAATATTATGGATGCGGCCATTGCCAGGTAGGCGGCCAACAAGTTGACATTATCAAAATTAGGGGCTTGCCATTCAGATATGGCTCTGCTCTCACCCATGCTTGTGAGAGTGAACCAAAAATAGGTCCATATTTTATATGTATAAGGATTGATCAGAGTAGCTAGTAAACTGGTCAATAAGATCACAAGACCCGAATATTTATTATACACTAGTGCCCTGCGCATCATCTCAATGAAAAGGATACCGATGCCCATGCATACAGAAATATGGAAGTTGGCCCACATGGAAAACAACATTAAGTAATAAAGACCATCTAGTCTATTCTCTTCCTTGAAATACATCAAGTAAATCAAAATCGTGAAGAAAAAGAGCGCAAATATATAGGCCCTAAAAGGAATACACAATTTGTATAAAAGAAGAAGCCCAATGGTAAGTGTCAATAGGAAGGCATAGGACTCATTTGTATCGCATTTCTTTCCAATCAGATAGAGTAAATAGATTGTTCCCAAGATGGGGATGAATGACAGTGCATATAGTCCGAAGATTCCACAGCCAGAAAACATGTGATAGGCGCCGATGCAGTAAAGCCACTCATGGGTAAGCCACTCCTTCCCATTAATAGTCCAGGAGAAACTGTCTACTACCGGAAAGGCCTTGTGAAGGGTTATCCATTTGCCTGTAGCCATGCTCCACAAAACATCACTATCGGAAAGCGGCGATCGAAAATCCAATGATAGCATTGCAAGGGCTGCCGCTAAAGCATATGTGTAAGTTTCGATTCTTTTGATCATCCGGGACCCGCTCCCCCATTGAAATAAGTTCGGCAGCCAGTCAGCTATTACCCCACTGCTAAGGCTCGCTTATATCCGCCATTGAAACCCATCCAGACTCGGAATCCATCTCTGCCGCCGCCTATCTGTTTGCCTCTTCGAAAACATACTTTTTCAGTAGTGTATAGGACAGCAACGCTATAGGCAGTACCATAATCGCACCCGCGTAGTACATATTGGCATCGAAATAATGAAATAATTTAAGAAACCCAACATTTACCGAATACGTAATACAATATACCGCAATAAACTTAGAAAGCAAGCCATTGTCGCGGCTCTTAAAAACCAGTGTGCCCGTGGTTTTAAAATTGAAGAGTACACCCCCGACAGTGGAGAGAAGCGAAGCCAGCGCGTAATGGAGCTGCAGGAACAGCAATAGCGAGTACAAAGAGTAGGCAAATAGGGTATTAAGCGCACCTACGAGCAGAAAAATCATGAATCGGTTGTCTTTTTGTGAGGCAATAATATCAAGGCATCCGTGGATTTTTTCGCTCATACTCTTTCCCTTCCACCCGCCAGACTGGTCTTTTTTCAATACAAACAGCTCTCTACAAGATGCTGGCAACCTTTCGCGATTGCAGCTCTGGCTTAAGGTCCCTGACTTCTTCGTGATACTCCTCTTCAGTATTTACCTGCCAGAGGTCGAAGGCAGCTCCCTCAATATTTTTAGCTGCCAGTAGTCCCGTTAAAATCGAATGGTCCATGTTATTGTAACGATGCAAACCATTCCTGCCAATGGTTTGAAGATTATTTAAGCTCAAAAGATAATTTCTAATGATGGGTATGGACTTTTGATAGTCATCATCATAGACTGGATAGGCCTTGGGAACCCTGATGACCTTCCCCCATTTAACCAGATCAGATTCTATCAAGCCTATCCTAGAAATCTCTTCTGTTGCCAATTTTACCAGATCGGCATCTTGGGCAGACCACAACTCATCGCCCTCATTACAGAAATACTCTAAACCTAATGAACAGCAGTTCTCTTCCGGAACCATCGCTGGACTCCATTGCTTGAAATTCTGCACCCTCCCCAGCCTCACCTCGGGCGAGTGAACATAGATCCAGTTATCCGGAAAAAGGAAATCCTTATCCAAGGCCAGGTTGACCGAAAGAAAATCTCTGTATTTAAGGGTTTGACCGGCTCTGGCTGCATCCGAATCATTATGCGGGGACAGTAAACTCAATAAATCTCTCAGGGGCAAACTCGAGATGTAATAATCAGCCTCCAGCTGGCTTTCTCTACCTTCAACATCGCTAATTCTAATAGACAAGATTTGCTGTTGCTCTATTTTGATCCCTGAAACCCTTGTATTGAGCAGGACTACTCCCCCTGTTCGTTCAACCGACCTGGCCATAGCCTCATACATTTGTCCTGGCCCCAACCTGGGGTAATGGAATTCCTCAATCAAGGTTTTGATCCTGTTTTTTCTTACCTGTTTTAAAAGTGTATTTGTCACCGCCGACACCAGCGATAGCCCCTGTATGCGCTGAGCAGCCCATTCGGCCTTCAATTCCTTAGTAGACATGCCCCACACTTTTTCCGTGTACGATTTAAAAAAGTGTTCAAATAAACGCCTGCCGAACCGGTTAACCACCCAATCTTCAAAACTCTCTTCGGGTTTGATGGGTCTGATTTTGGCGTTTGCATAACTTGCCATTATCAAGATCGCTTCGTATAAACCCAGACCGGATAAAGCATTGAAGGGTTTAATAGGATAATCAAAAAATTTACCGCGATAGAATATCCTTGACAGACGAGGCCGGAGTAGGAAATCCTCCTCCAGCAACTCATTCCAGAGTTGTTGAACCTCGGGAATTTTTGTAAAAAAACGATGTCCCCCCAAATCGAAACGGTAGCCCTGTTCTTCTACTGTCTTGCTTATACCGCCGACCTGTTTTTCTTTTTCTATGATTGACACATGGTAACCCTGACGCGTCAACACATACCCAGCTGATAATCCTGCCGGGCCGCCGCCGAAAATAGCTACCTTCTTCATACTCGATGCATTACCTCATTTCAGCAATCAGTCAGCAAATAGGCGCCTTCTACCGAAGAAATTAAAGAAAAATACAATGGCTACTGAAACGGCTTTGGCATGTAGATACCATAGCTGCAGCCAGACGAGGATGTAAATAATCAGATCATTGAGTGCCAGTCCTATTAAACCTATGACGGCATACCAGAAGCATTCGTGGGCGTATGAGAGTCTGCTTGTCTTAAATACGAAAATCTTGGCCAAAATATAATTAGCCACAAGACCACAATAAAAAGCTGCCGACGCGGCAGTCAAATAATGTATCCCATAATTTTCCACCAACAAAATGAGCAGTCCTGCATCAACTAACAGCGCAAAAGAACTGACGAATCCGTACTTAAACATGTCGCCAAAAATGACGAGATATTTGTTGAAGGCTGTGTAACTAATTTTGTGTGCTACTTCTGATTCAGGCATAGTCATGATGCTCTCTCCGCTTCTCTATTTATAAGTGCGTTTCCCCATGAATTCCACTTCTTGTCTTTCAAAATTTCGTTTCCAAGATCCAATTCATCAATATCAGGGTATTGGGGCAACAAGTCCTTGCGCAAAAAAATGTACAGTCGATTCTCTATAATCTGGTCTTTCCAAATCGAATTTCCTCCCTGAATCGACTTCACCAAAGAATAATCATTTATTCTTATTTTGTCACCAAAGGTCTTGGCCGGGGATGAAGTTATTAACAGCACATCCGGGGCACCATCTGCAATCAGGCGGTTTGTTCTGATACCCAGGGAATCTGTGCGATGCAGTAGGTAACATTTGTCATTCGCCTGTTCATTGAAATTGATGAAAATATTCTCGTTAAAGTAAGCCAGCACAGGTATACCATCCAAATAACTGTAATCACTTACGGATGCCCCGGTAGCAGGATCAACATTTTGGTTCCAGGCCACCATGATCTTTAATTGGTCCAGCCCGTGCGTTTTTAAATAATTCGCCGTCTCGCGCCCTGTACCATAATTTAGGGCAACCTCGTTGTAAGCAGCAGTTAAGCTCCAGTATAATGATGTCCCCAACCCAACCACCAGGATGCCTTTGCCCACATAGCGAAAAAATTTGTCTATTTCTACATTTGCATAAGTATCCCGTTTTTGACCCAAACAGCACCACATTAAAAACATATAGAACATAGTCAGTATCCCTAAATGCACCGGGGAGAAATATATTAACCCCCCAAATAGCACCAGAGCTAAATAGGGTATGACGAAAAGAGCAGCTCTTCCATACGACTTTGTGAAATAAAACAAAGTCACATTTATTATACAGCTGGCCACCAATCCATATATTTGACTTACCAGACTCGCACTGTATGAGATATCTGAAAAGACTGGCGCACAGACCGCTTCAGCTGGGGCAACAAACAACATATATAGCAGCCACACAGCTTGGTCTCTTTTTTGCACGACTGCATCTATTGCATATACATCACTATATGGATAGACAGTCGCTAACAACAAAACAGTGAAAATAAATAGACCCAAAAGCGCATAGAAGGTGTTGCTTTTTGTGATCTCCGTAAACTCTTTTAAGTATAAGCCTGTTGCAAAAATCTCCCACAACCACACGACTGTTATTCCAGCCGCAATGATAATTCCGTAAACACTTGCCGAACAGATTATGGCTAACCCAGTTATAAATCTGAATGGCTTTTCATTTCTCTCCTTGAAGAAAAGCGCACTCAAGACAAAGCCCAGCAACATCAAGCTGTAGGGTCTGCTTATGACTCCATATTGGTAAAAGAAAAAATATGTAAATGGAACCGTACATCGAATTATCCCGGGGAACGGAGCTTTAAAAATAAAAATACCCATGGCAACTGTAACCAATGAGAAATTGACTATCTTTAGCCCGAGTTCAAATGGGACTCCTAACTTGGCAAAAGGCATTAATATCAGGAACCAGATGGGGGGATGCCCTTCATAATGAGTAATACTGGTTACCAACTGAACAAATGAAGCATCACGGGCTATCAACCAGGCCTGGGCCTCGTCAAACCAAGGTTCATGATAATACATGATTAACACTAAAGCACTCATATAGAGCAGGAGGGTGATGATTTCAGGTAGATATTTCTTTTTGGGTTTGTGAGGTTCTACTTCGATCATCCTGTTACAATCCTCAATAGTTCTACACGTAATCCTACCCAAGCACTAACTGGGCCAGGCATGATAATGATAGATACAAAAAAACCTGCTCTGCAGATTGCACAGCAGGTTTTCTCACCCAAATACTGCATCCGGCAACCTGGCGGTCATAACCTAATGGTCTTAGACCCATGGCTTTGCGTCCCCGCCTTTCGGCGAGTTTGCCCTTCTCTAGATACTATTCATATTAGAACACCTTTTACACAAAATGTAAAGGATTATTGGCATGTTAAACAATCATTTGGCAGATGTATTTCGATATTGATGCATTTAGCATAAATCATGTAAAGTAAATTAGTGGCAAAGGGAATACGCTCCCCAATATGTCTTCTATGCTCATACCTGTTCATTTACGGGAATCATATGTTAAGGTCAAGAGTGATATTGCATAACCAAGAAATCGGGAAGGGAACTTGTTTTGGTGTTAGCTAAAGATAAACCTCAAGCCATACAAGACTTAAATGTGAATTTGTATCTAACCATTTATGCACTTTTCCTGGTCAAGACCATTCTGGATACGACTATGTTTCATATCCCATGGCCAAGTGCTACCCTATCCTATTTATTTTTATTAGCCTTCATTTTTATCGGCGCCAAAATGCTTTTAATAGACAAACCCCATTCCAAGGAGCTATGGGCTTATATTTTTCTTATCTTTTGTTTTCTGGGCACCTTTATCCACACCGGCTACCTGTCTTTAGCCGCTGTCCTGATTCTGATCCTGGGGGCTAAAAATGTGCCTTTCGAAAGACTAATCCAGGTCTATTGCTGGATTGCTGGAATCATTATCCTTATCACCATGGTATCCTCCCAACTGGGGCTAGTCGAAAACCTGGTCTATGTTAGGGGAACTACTAGCAGAATCTCTTTTGGCTTCAACTATCCAACTGATTTCACTGCCCATATTTTCTATTTTGTGATGGGTTATTGTTATCTGCGCAGGACCAGGCTAACCTATCCGGAATTGGCAGCCATCTTAGGATTGAGTATATTTTCCTTGATTTTTTGTGATGCTAGGACAAATGCGATCTGCCTCCTGCTGGCGTTCCTGGTCTTCCTCTATTTTAGGATCAGACATAGTACTAGTGAAAAAAGCGGGAATCAGTACACAATCAATCCCATATTCAGTCAGCTTCTTACCTTTTCGATGCCCCTCTGCGCTTCATTTATCATAGGTTTGACCTTCCTGTATCATAATCAGCCGGATAATGTTGTTCTGAGCACAATCAATGATCTATTGAGCGGGCGCCTGCATTGGGGAAGTGTGGGCCTTGAGCGATATGGAATCCATTTGTTCGGATCAGCTTTTGAGATGGTTGGATGGGGAGGTAAACTCGGGCGTCCAGCTGAACTTTATTTTTTCCTGGACTCATCTTATGTTCTAATTCTAATCCGTTATGGGATTATGATGTTTTTGGCGGTAATGGCAATATTTATAGCGAGCTCCAGGCGTGCAGAAAAGCGCAAAGATATTTACCTGATGTGGATTCTGGCACTGATCTTTCTTCAATGTATGTTTGAACATCACATGTTAGAAATTGCCTACAATCCATTTCTATTTTTCGTGTTTGCAAAGCAAGCGCAAGGCGGAGATGAAAATCTGTCAAGACAATCATTTCCAGGCTAACTGCCGAATTTCAACTTGGCCTTATTCATCAACCATCCTAATTCTTCAACCCGCAGTATGTACACCGTGATGAAGTAAACAACACCACCTATTATCGTATTAGCAGTCAAAATAGCCAAATCCTTCTTGGTACCTGGGGGTATAATCGTATCCATAAAACCATAACTGCAGTAAACAATGATTCCCATGACTAACGCAGCCAACACTATTTTACCACCAGTAACCAGTAAAATCCGACCACCGATGTGATCCAATTTCTTTCGAAGATAATAAAGTAGTAGCAATATACTCAGGGATACCGATATGGATGTGGCTAGTGCTAGTCCCCCCAAGGCCAGATAGGGTACAAGCAGCAGTATCAAAGTGATATTCAAGGCAATAGTCACAATACCAATAATCATTGGGGTCATTGTATCCTGTAAAGAATAAAAAGCTCTGAGAATTATTTCCCGCAGGCATAGGGCCGGCAAACCAAAAGAGAAAAAAAACAGAGCGATGGCAGTCAGTTCGGCGGCCACGGAATCGAACGCTCCTCGTTCGTATACCAGTCTTACCAGGGGCCCTCGCATAATTATTGTACCTATTGTTATAGGAATAACGACCAACATCAGTCCGTTCATAGAGCGCAAGAGAGAATTGCGAAATTTCGACTTATCCATCATGACAGCCGCCTCAGCCAATTCTGGATAGATAGCATTGGCAAGCGCCACCGCAATCAAGGCATATATCATCAGGTTCAATTTGGTAGCATAGTTTAAAGCTGAGATACTGCCCTCCACCAATCCGGACGCCATGATCCTGTCAACAATGAAATTTATCTGGCCAGCACTGGATCCAATCAATACAGGAACTATTAGCCCACCCATCTTCTTGAATCCAGGGTGAGAAAAATCATACTCCCATTTGAATGGGAATCCATTCTTGCGAAGATCCGGAATCTGAAACACCCACTGCGATATTACTCCCAGCAGGGTACCCAATGCCAGTCCGGTTATCCCCCATATTCTACCGATTACCAATATTGAAGCAATTATGAAAATATTATATGGAATACCAATAAAAGCAGGGTACAGGAAGCGCCTCTGGCTCTGTAATATCCCGCTCCCGAGATCGGTTAATCCCAAGAACAACATAATCGGAAGCATGATACGGCTCAGTGAAATTGCTAATGCTTCTGTCTCCCCGCTAAATCCTGGCGCCACAATATTTACTAGTGAGGGGGTAAATGATTCCCCTATCAGAATTATGAGTACTACACCCAAAGACATAAATAAGGTTACCGTATTGAGCAGCGTTAAAACGGACTGTCTACCTTTACGTTGTTCGTATTCAGTAATAAGCGGTATTACCGTGGTTGTTAACGCCCCGCCGATTACAGAAAATAATGCTTGCGGAATAAGGAGGGCAACTAGATATGCATCAACGAAATGGGAAGCGCCAAAAAAGGCAGCGATGACTATTTCCCGGGCAAAACCGAATACTTTGCTTACGGCTGTTCCCAAAGAAATGATTGCTGTACTAAGGACCGGGCTAATGCTTGTACTATCATGTCCTGCTGCCATTCAACCGACTCTTTCACAAAAGATTTATCAATGAATTATCAATACATTCTAGTTAACTTCCCAAAATCCATGATGCATACTCATTCTTTTCTTGATACCAAGTGGTATTATGTTTTCCATCATGCCCATTTTATAGCCGCCGTACTTAGCAAGTGTAAGCCCTATTGCGCTCGGAATCAGATTCGTATATCCATGATGAAGCAAATAAGCCAATAATTCCTGCACATATTTGTATCCCTCGCGTTCTGCCCTGGTGTACTCCAGCAACCAACGATTTTGGTTATGGGATACGCCAATATCGAAATTACGCTTAAACTGCTGGACAGCTGTGTAGGTGTGCGAATGCCATACCTCCGCATCACTGACATAGGCTATTTTGTGTCCAGCCAAGACTAATTTAGCGGCTATAATCATATCTTCATTCATAATTATCTTCTCGGGATAACGTCCTGTTTCTTCAAATATATCTTTGCGGAACGCCGAACAAACATCACTGAAGAAGAACGTTTTTATCCCTAAATCTGGGATATTTTCTTTGCCCTTAATAATTGTTTTTGGAGGATAATTGAACTCTCGCGTGAACCTTTCGATGGGATTAGCATCTGTTCTAGCTACCTGCCTGCCAAATGATGCAGCAATCGAGCGGTCAGTCAATGGTTCCGTCAACTTTTTCAGGAATATTTCATTACGGGGAATAGCATCCTGGGTCATAAAAACAATGATTTCCCCTGATGCCAATCTGGCACCAAGGTTCCTGGTTCCACCGTGATCGAAAGTTCTTCTATCAATAACGAGCACAATGCACCCAAGTTTCCTCGCCAAATTCACTGTGTTATCAGTGGATGATGAATCAATTATTATAATCTCCCTAGGTTTGGAATCGTGTTGATTATTGATATTTTGTATTAAAGATTGTAGAAATGTTTCGGCATTCAATGTGGGAATAACAATAGAAATGTTTTTATCCAACTTATCAGTTGTCCTTTCAACATAAATTGTTTAATTCAAGGTAAGCATTCACTAGTCTTACTTCCATTTTTTCAGCCGATAAACCGGTTTCATACAATTCGTGAGCTCTTTGACCTTTCTCCGCTGATAACTGTCCATTTTGTAGTTTGGTAAGCACTTCAATTAATTCTTGTTTGTCGCCGAATGTGACAGTGTAACCGATTTCGTGTTCATCTACAAAGGAACTTAGTGTTGTTCCTTTGGAAGTCACTAAAGGGCGACCCAATAAACAAGCCTCAAATAGTTTGTTAGGAGAGGCGTACCGATTATTGGGAATTGCGGGATCATATAATGCTATAATTGCTAGGGCCGATTTCTCAATGGCTAGAGCAATTGAATGCGATATTTTTCCGAGGAATACTACTTTTTGTGAAATTTCACTCAGAGATTCCACGTTGTTTTGTTCGGGACCGAAACCGGCTATAACCAGTGACAAATCGTCTATTTCTTCAACAGCTTCAATAAGTGTAGTAATCCCTCTATCTTTGTAAAGAGAACCCACATAAGCCACATATTTCTCAGGCAGGAATTGTTTGTATTCATCAGATTCATCATCTATATTATTTTCTGGAGTGTTATATATAACAACAATTTTTTCCTTATCTTCTACTCCTAATACCAACATCTGTTCAAGCCTTTTTTCGTCTGCGATTACCGTCAAATCGCTATTTTTTACTACCCACTGCTCTATTTTTTTGACTATTGAAAAAAATGGGCCTACATTTCTAGATTCCGCATAATCATCGAAAATATCATATACAAATATAGAGCCCTTCAATTTTTTTAATAAAAACGCGGGGAAGGCTGTATCCAAATCGCACGCATGCACATATCGAGGCGAATAAATCAATAAATATAGAAAAGCTACCAGATCAAAATAAACAAGTCCAAAGATATTTTTTATTCCTCCGCCAAATGAGCCCGGAAAATAGAAACGTTTGATAATTATATTTTCGAATGAAGTCGTTTTAGAGCTATTCCCTTCTCGGTCCCAACCTAAAATCAGTGTTTCATAACCAGCCTTATTTAACCATAGTGCTTCCCGCATAACCCTCGGATCAGGATCAACTGCAAGTGACCTAAGGAACACGATCCTTTTTTTATTCTCTGATTTTCCGAACATTTGTGATGCTCCCCGCGCAAAATAAGTACTTGATTGCTCGACGTTTTTTTGTTTCATATTTAATGAGATCATTTTTAGGAATCAAATGGCTTTTGGTCGAAAATAGTATTTAATTCCGCATACATAGCACAATTAGGCATTAAACATTATGTTTATTATCATTAGGGCTCTTTCCTTCTGCCCTCTAAAAACTCTTAGCAGCGCAGATAATGCCATTCCTGCATATACAGTAGGTAATGCCCATGGTAAATATTTACGCGTGAACACTATCTTGTTTCTGAACAAATAATACTCTGCTTTTTGACTCCTTATTTGTGGGTCTATATTGGAACCTAGCGAAGCTCCCTCTTTGTGGTATACTATGCTATTCGATGCGTAGGCTAATTTGAAAGATTGATTTCTTGCAGCCCAATCCAATTCCTCAAAATACAGAAAATATTCTTCATTCATTAGACCCACCTTATCAATAAATCCCTTCGATATCATCATCGAGGCGCCGGAAATATACGACAACTTCTTTTCTACCTCCGTGTTCGTTCCATTAACAATATTTCTAGAAGTGCCCAATAACTTGCAATATACAGCTCCACCCAAAACTTGTATTTCATTTGGCCTGTAATAATAGCGAAGCATTGATCCGCAAATACCTATCTGGTCGTCACTTCCTGTCCTTATTACCAGTTCAGCTAAAGCATATTCATCCACGACCGTATCATTGTTCAATATCCATAGGTAATCTAAATCACCTTTTGCTAATGCATAACGAATGCCCACATTATTACCACCAGCAAAACCGAGGTTACTTCCTGTTTGAATAAAAATCATTTTCCTGTTAGCGGGCAAGTCCTGTAATTCGACTTCAAATTCGTCTATTCCCCCTGCCTCTGCAGAGATGCGATCATATTCTATATAATTAACTCGTTTATCTCCGGTCTCGGAAATAATAGATCTTAATTCCAGATTGGTACTGCCATCTGCCCAATCCCTTATTTGCCCCATTGAACCATCAATAGAAGCATTATCTACAACAAGGATAGAGTAATTATTGTATTTCAAGCGCTGGAGAGACTCCAAACATTCAATAGTATCTTTCCAACCGTTCCAATTAAGAACAATGATATATACTTTAGGTTGTTCACTTTTATATAGGATATGGCTCCCTATTTGCCGAACCCTGCCATTTAAACCACTTTCCAGACTTTTATATATTAATCCAGTCCTTTGTTCCCAAGTATTTAATTTAAGAAAATCTACTCTCTGTTTGTTTGTATATTTCAGAGTATTGGAAGTCATTAAATTTCTAATAATATTCTCGAGCTCGTCCACGGAAGAATAAAAATAAACAAAATCGCGAAAGTAACATAATTCATCATAAAAAATCGATATTATGTTGCGACCGCAGTTTATGTACTCATATAGTTTCACTGGATCTACACTTACTGTCAATTCGTTTAGTTTGAAAGGCACAATCAGGCAATCGTATTTAGCCATTTCAGTGTAAATTTGGGAGTGGTCAATGGATTGATGAATATACAATCTTCTTACTTGTGGAATTTGTTTACTATCACTAGGACCTATTAGATGAAATTCCAAAGCAGGCATACGCGTAAGGCAAGCAACAAGAGTTTCCCAGTCAATCCAATCGGATATAGTTCCCAAATATCCGATTTTATATGCTTTTTCAACCCTATTATCATCTTTTTGCTCAGGGATTGGTATCCGCCCATCAAAAGCGTTTTTAATTACATATATCTTGTTCCGATCACATCCACGGTCTTGTAACTTCTTCGCTAAATTGTAGCTCGAGGCATAAACTATATCAGCTCGTTGTAACAATTGTTTTTCAAGTATCTCGATTTTTTCCCGTTGAATTATGTTTTGATCAAAGCCCAGAGAATCATCCATACAATCATAAACTAGTTTATGTTTCCCATTAATCTGTATAAGGGTCAATAATTCAGGGTGTGTTAACCATATTATGTCGGGTTTGTATGTATTTGCGGCTATTCTTAAAATATTTTTTTGAAATATACTATTGATCTTGGAAACATAACTGTTTCTTTTAAACGGTAGAGAGAATAGGGGGAATTTTTTGACATTCGTTTTATTGCGTACTAGGTTGGACCTTCTCAAACTGTACTTATAAAAAACTAGTACTTCTGAATCTTTGGCCAGGTTTTCTGCCAAGAAATGTGGTCTTTGTTTGATCCATTTCCAATCAACATGCATGATATAAAGAATTTTTCTTTTCATTATCTATCACAAATCCTTAGTAGTTTTCGAGGTATATTGTCTGGGTTAATATATGCGGTGATTCAATATCCGATAGCCATTTTTAATACAATATCCCAAGCGGGAACCGAAATACCAAAATGGTCATAAATTTTTCTATTCGAAAGAACCGAATATTTAGGTCTTGATGTAGGGTAGGCATAGTCAGCAGATGTTATCTGTACCAACTTAGTCGTCTTCTTGTTGATTCCGGGACTAATGGCGATAATACTTTCGGCAAATTCGTACCAAGTAGTCTGGCCATACGCACTCAAATTATACAATCCTGGCTTTTCTACAACTGCTCTATTGCCTTGGGCAAGGATAAGGCAGGTGCAATCGGCTATCATCCGGCTCCATGTTGGGGTTCCAATTTGATCACAGACAACTGGGATCTCCTTATTCTCTTCAGCCAATCTGAGTATGGTGAGCAAAAAGTTCTTGCCTCTCAAGCCGTATACCCAACTGGTTCGAAATATTAGATATGGAATTTCCGCCGCTTGTATGGCTTTATCCCCTTCCAGTTTGCTTTTCCCATACATATTAAGAGGATTAGGCTCATCCTCTTCCATATAGGGAGTTGTTTTGCTACCATCAAAAACATAATCAGTAGAATAATGGACCAAAAATGCCCCTAGTTTTTTTGCTTCTTCAGCAAATATACCAGGAGCAATACCATTTATATCCATGGCCAGATCAGGTTCAATTTCGGCCTGGTCCACAGCTGTATAGGCAGCTGCATTGACTATAAGATTCGGTTTGATGGCTCTGAGCGTTTGAATAATGCTGTCCGGCTTACTCAGGTCTATCTGGGGGTAATCTAACGCGACAACTCTTCCAAACGGTGCCATGCTGCGCTCTAATTCCCAACCTATTTGACCATTTTTACCAATTAGCAGTATTGTGGGCCAAATACCATTACCCATTGATTCTACCTCCATATTGGGGTAAAGAATCCTTATTAATATCTTTTAGCCTGCCATATAGGTGGTCTTTTGCTGATAGTGTCGGTTGCTGAACCGGCCAGGTTATGCCAATATCCGGGTCTTTCCATAGGACTCCTCCCTCTGCTTCCGGGTTATAGAAACTGGTACATTTATAGGCCAACATAGCCATAGGACTGGTAACACAAAAACCATGGGCAAAACCCTCCGGAATGTAGACCTGTTTCCTGTTTTCACTGGATATAAGGATCCCAATCCACTGCCCGAAATTAGGCGATCCAACCCTTACATCGACTGACACATCGAAAACTTCACCTTGAACTACGTAGACCAATTTGCCCTGAGGCTGAGGATTCTGGAAGTGAAGACCGCGCAGTACTCCTCGATGTGACCAGGACAGATTATCCTGAACAAAATCAAAATTTATCCCGGCCTCCGAGTACCTCATACGGTTCCAGGACTCAAGAAAAAGTCCTCGTGCGTCCTTGAAAACATCTGGTTCTATAATCAATACACCTGGAAGTGCGGTTTCAGTTACATTCATTTCATCTTACTCCCCTGAACCATGTTGATTAGATATTGACCATAACTATTTTTCCTGATAAGATCAGCTATTTTCATAACCATGGCGGCATCGATCCAACCCATCCGATAGGCAATTTCTTCAGGGCAGGAAACCTTAAGTCCTTGGCGCTCTTCGATGGTTTCGACAAAATTGGAAGCCGCCAGGAGAGAGGTATGAGAGCCAGTATCAAGCCAGGCATAGCCCCGCCCGAGTTTCACTACCTGCAAGTTATCTTGCTCAAGATAGAGCCGGTTCAAATCAGTAATCTCTAATTCTCCCCGAGCCGATGGCCTAAGGCTTTGCGCTAAATCCACAACTTGTTCATCATAGAAGTACAGACCAGTAACAGCATAATTGGAACGCGGCTGAGCAGGCTTTTCCTCAAGGCTGATGGCTCGATCCTGTTCGTCATACTCAATCACCCCATAATTTCCCGGATCTTTAACCCAGTAGGCAAATACGGTAGCTCCCTTGTCCAGGCAGCTGGCTTGTTGAAGTCTGATGCTTAAACCATTACCGTAAAATATATTGTCACCCAGGATCATTGCGCAGGGACTGTTCTCTAAGAAGTCTTTTCCGATTATGAACGCCTGGGCCAAACCGTCCGGGCTGGGTTGAACCGCATAGCTGAGCTTGATGCCCCATTGGTTGCCATTACCCAACAGTGCTTTGAATAATGGCTGATCCTGAGGAGTAGTAATGATTAGTATATCTCGTATTCCGGCCAGCATGAGGGTGCTGAGGGGGTAGTATATCATCGGTTTATCATAAACCGGCATCAGCTGTTTACTAACTACCTGAGTAAGCGGATATAAGCGAGTCCCTGAACCTCCAGCCAGAATTATCCCTTTCTTGACCACTCTTCTTACCTCCAATGTTCACCTATTTGGCCAAACCCAAGCGTTCCAGCCTGTAACTGCCGTCCTGGACGCGCTGACACCATGGTATGTTTTCCAGATACCATTGTAGTGTTTTCCTTATGCCGGTCTCAAATGTTTCCTGAGGTTGCCACCCAAATTCCCTTGTTATCTTACTCGCATTAATGGCATATCGCAGGTCATGCCCGGGACGGTCTATTACAAAACTGATTTGATCTCGATAGCTTCTGCTCCCCGAACAAGGATGGATTTCATCAAGAACATCACATATAGCGTATACTACCTCAAGGTTGGTCTTCTCGTTGTAGCTCCCAATATTGTAAACTTCTCCCGGACTACCCTTGTCTAAAACAGTCAGCAACGCCCGGCAGTGGTCCTCGACAAATAACCAATCGCGAATATTTTGGCCGTTACCGTATATAGGTAAATTCTTTCCTTCAAGCGCATTTAAAATCATCAAAGGTATCAGTTTTTCGGGAAATTGATAAGGACCATAGTTATTGGAACAGTTAGTGGTTAAGGTCGGTAATCCGTATGTATGGTGGTATGCTCTGACTAGATGATCGGATGAGGCCTTAGACGCTGCATAGGGAGAATTGGGAGCATAGGCAGTACACTCGGAAAAGAGACCATCCTTACCTAAAGTTCCGTAAACTTCATCGGTCGAAATATGAAGAAAACGGAAGGCATTTTTTCTATCTGACGCCAGTTCTTCCCAATATCTATGAACCGTTTCAAGTAGATTGAATGTGCCCATAATATTGGTCTGAATAAAAGCAGCCGGAGCATCGATTGAACGATCCACATGGGACTCCGCAGCCATATTCACAACAGCTTCTATCTTGAATCTTCGTAATAACTCAGCAACTAGTACACCATTTTCAATCCCACCATGTATAAAAACGTGGTTTGGATCATCCATTAAATCAAATAATGATTCCCTATTTCCCGCATAGGTCAGTTTGTCCAGGTTCACTATTAACAGGTCATTATTTTTTAGAGCTTGTCTTACAAAATTACTGCCTATAAATCCGGCACCGCCAGTTACCAACCACGCCTGCATGATCTACACCATCTCCCTAAGATTTGGAGCTAACTCACCCATTAGTAAGCCCCTTTTCGCCCAAGAATTACTCCAACGGTTCGGAACAATAAGGTTATGTCAAGCCACAGGGACCAATTGCGAATATACCATGTTTCAATATCAATTCGGCCAGCAAAATCAATTTCGTTACGTCCGCTAACCTGCCATAATCCTGTCATTCCAGGTTTTGTCAGTAATATTAAATCCGCATTATTACCCATTCGATCTTTTTCTGAGTATATATAAGGGCGAGCACCCACTAAACTCATATCACCTTTGAGCACATTAAATATCTGCGGAAGTTCGTCCAGACTGGTCTTTCGCAGAAATTTTCCAATCCGGGTCACTCGAGGATCATCGCATCTTAGCTTTGCGAATTTATCCCATTCAATTCTTGCCGCAGGATTTTGTTCAAGATGATTATCAAGTATTTCATCATTATTTAGGCACATTGTCCGAAATTTGAAACACCGGAACTCTTTGCCTTTTCTACCTAACCTCTTACCACAGTATATTGCAGGCCCAGGAGAATCAATTTTAACAATCAGAGTTAAAACAATTATTATCGGTATCGTTAGTATCAAAATGATTAAGCCCACAACAATGTCAAATAGATTTTTCGTAATGACATTGACGGGATTAGCTAAATTGTTATGGGTTCTATAGGCTACGATCCGATCATCAGATAAGTAGTCAATATTACCGCCGGCCACAGACATACCGATGAGATCAGGCACCACCAATAACGAATATGTAAATGGCTTGAGCCTGTTGCTTAAACTGACCAGCTCTGGTCCTGGCATCCCCGGGACTGCTAAAATGACGTTTTTGATTTGGTTTTCAGCGATGATGCGCGGAGCATCCTGAAATCCCCCAATAATTGGGTATTTTGTCCCATTTATTATGACCCCTCTCCTACTCTTTGCGGGATCATCCTCCAAGAACCCGATGACCCTGTAACCTAGGTAGGAATCATTGTGAAAAGAATTGGCAATCATAATGCCCGTCTGACCGGCTCCCAGAATCAGAACCGGTTCGTTCCACAAACCAATTTTAGATAATAAACTTTTACCTATATACCTTCCCAGTGGAAGCGCGAAGAGTCCCAATGTAAAAGCAATAACCAAAATCGTGCGGGAAACCTCTCCCCCCAATTTAGCCAAAGCGACCATAGCCATGGTAAAAAGGAATGCCGCAAGGGTAGCTTGGACTACCCCTTTGGTTTCCCGCCAGAAAGGTATTCGCCGGTTATAAAGCCCTTCGCGTGCCAGACACAATATCCATAAGAAGACAATCCACCATAAATTTTCCGCAAAACTAGCCGGTATATCCTGGGGTATATTTTTAATGATTAACGGCAGTATCCCTGTGCGGATCAACATTGCTAACCAAACAACTACTCCGATGGCGGCTAAATCAAGGCACACCAGAATAGTCTCAATGCCACGCGTCCTTAGCCATTGCCCGCTCTGCTGGCTCAATGAGAACGTATCAACTACTTCATCATAGAAGTGCCAATTATCCCTCGCTGACTGTGCTTGGTATTTGGCCAATGCTTTTGCCTCCGATGATAATTCTGCTAACGCTTGTCAGTGTGTTCGTTGATGACAATCGTTAAAAGACATCTTAAATCAAAAAATCCAACAAAAAACCTGCTTGCACAGATCGCACAGCAGGATTGCGTACCATAATTCTGCATCCGGCAACCTGGCGGTCATAACCTGATGGTCTTAGACCCATGGCTTTGCGTCCCCGCCTTTCGGCGAGTTTGCTTTTCTCTAGATACTATTCATATTAGAACACCTTTTACACAAAATGTAAAGAATTATGTAATGCTAGTTGCCGGGTCTATAAATGCCAATGGCTAAATCTCCCCCGTCACTTAGGGCAAACTCCTTTTCCAAACTCAATCCGTGCTTGCACATATACTCTGCACCAAAAGGATCGTTAGGCAGTTCTGCGCTATAGGCGATACTGCAGTACCCGTTTCCTTCTGTGAACATTCGATCAAACTTTTGATTGAATAGTTCCTGTTCCTGCTTGTTTTTAGAATTGTGAGAATATATATATGAATCCAAAACCGGGATAGATTCATTATATAGTCTGAATCCGTAGGAACATCCGCCCACAACAATTTTCCCGTTTATGTCATTACCAAGTGCAATCATTGTATTGCGAAAATAATAATCCCGGTGGAAGAAAATGTACCTGCCATCAAGGTACGTATTGGGGATTAATACTAGGATCATCCCTAAGATAATCAGATATCTGCTGATAGGATAAGATCGCAAACATTTTAGGAATAGAACTACTGCCACAAACAGGAAAACAGCCATATTCGCATACATAAAATTACCGGTGGCTCTCCCGAAACTGTCACTGAGACCTGGATTCAGATAAACACCGGCCACACATAACACTGCAGTAACTGCGAGTATCCAATAATATTCGACTTGTCTATGTTTTCCATCTGTTGCTTCAACAAAATCGAAGTATTCTGGACTGTGTTGAAAACTGCGGGCTATTATGATTATGACCAAAGGCAGCAGTATAACCAATTTGCGGCTTGGGAAGTCGTTGATAATAATTGACTGAAGTATCAAAAATACCAGCAGATTAGCGATTAAGATATCGAATCTGTCCCAGTATTTCCTAAGTCGGTTGATAAAAATTGGAACTGATATAATAAATACAAATAGGAGGCTTAAATTGAAACGAAATATATTAGTCAGAAAAATAAAAATAAAATTCACGCAATGTGCAATCAGGCTTTGTTGCCAGTCCAGACCGGCTCCCATTCTGTTCTGGAAAGGCACCATATAACTAAATAATTCGCCAAGGTTACTGTGATAGACAGTCTGGATATATACAGTAAACGTTAGTAAACATAGTACGCTCCCCATGACGAAGCTAGTCAGGTTTTGCAGGGCATTTCGCCAGCCTTTTGGGCTTGACCATATGTAAACTGTAGCTGCAAAGCCAATAAATATGAAGGCATTGTATATGTAAACGTACAAAACGGCAGCCAGAGAAAGGAAGCCGAGCAAGAATGCAATCCACTTCCGGTCATAACTGGTCGATTCAGAGACTATTATACCAGCGTAAATCGTCATTACCAAGGCTAGCATTCTGAATATGGTTGGCTCTGCAACCCTGCCGGCGATCATCAGCGAGAAATCACACAGAAGATATAAAACCAGAAACATCAGTGTCTCGTGTTCAGGGCCGTAAAAAGGTTTTCCTCTCTCACTTTTCTCTCCCCGGTTACTATCCGCATACAACAATTTCCTTAATATCAGAAACATTAACATTAGGATGCTTATGGCTGACAAAACCGCAGCCATTCGCAAACCATAATAGTTGTTGCCGAAGAAACTTAGTGTATGATAAGTGATCCAGTTCTGCAGGACATTCCAGGGAGTATTTTGATCTTTAATAAATGGAACCACATCATGGTTTACTTCCCCATAATGATATAAATTGAATGCAGGAATGGTGTAATAAAATTCATCGATTGGCACATAAGAACTGATATTGGCTGGGGGCAGGTCCCTATCAAGATAGGCTGTGCGTGAAAAGAATAAAACTAAAATAAAAACCCAACAGATGGTGTAAATGAAATTCCTGGGATTCAGGCATGAGTGATAGTCCGAGAACAATCTGTTTCATTCTCCTTCTAGCCAATAGTCTTCTTGTCCCGGGTTGTCATCTTTTGGATTTTCATTCTGCCCAGGAGTGTAGTAAATATCCAAATTTGCTGTTTTTACATATTTCATAGGAGTCCCTTATTGCCGGTAAGTATCGGCCATCTCCCAGCAATAAATATTTCTTTCCTTCTATTTGCTTTAATTCTTGAAGGTTTACAATAACTAATGGTCGCTCCTTCAAAATAAATTGATAGCAATCCGCCGATAATCTGGTACTGGTATTTCGATTGTCCCACCTGGAATAAAGCGGATTGAAGTAATCCCCCCACAAATAATATACCGGAGTCTGACCCTTTTCATTTTTGAGAGGTTCAATAAGTTGAATTAACCCCATATTATCTGAGCTTGTCTTAACAATTGATCCCGCTAATATTTCACCCGTCGTAAAAAAACAGATTGACACGACCATTAGTGTTGTCAATAGTTTTTTAGCGCCGATTAGGGCAGAACGACAGATCAATATACCAAGAAGTATCGCAATGAAAGCTGGCAGGTATGCTCCCAAGGGTGTGCCCATAAATGCCAATCCCACAGCATGAATCTCTTGAAAATCAGGTAGGTTTTGGTTTCGGACGAAATAATTCACAGTCACAGTGAGGAAAATGAAACCAACCAAAACCAAACCGATGCTTTTTTTGGGGATATATGTTTTGTTCACAAATGGTACTAATCCCAATAACATCAAAGGTCCCATCAATATATCATTGTACCGCCCGTAAACGATTTCTTCAGTCCTAATAGGATTAATCATAAATATCACACTTATTGTCACTGAAAAGGTCAATGCCAGAAGAATAAATATATAGAGAGGCATGCAATCTCGACTCAATTCCGTCTTTATATTTCCTATGTTTAGGGCTTTTCCGCCTATCAGCCTGATTTTCCTCATTAATTCATAAATGCCCCAGTAGCCTAACAGATAAGTGGCCGCGCCTATATAGAAAATCTGGCCGAGCGTATTCTTTACGACCTTCATGAAGCCACTCAAAGTGAAGACTTGAACAAGTTTGGACAACTGTTCCGAAAAGTCATTTGTTAATGTACCCCCAATATTTAACCATAAATGGGTTTGAAGGCTATCCTTAACGTGTATGTGAATCAACAATATAGCGATTATTGGGACAAGAAAACTGAGGAATTGCATCCAATCAATTCGGTTTAATATCCTCATGATCAAAATCACCGATAACCCGGCTAAAAATACCCCCAAGGTACGTTGGTGAATTGTATAGAGATATGCGATTAAGCATCCTAAGAGCACGAAATGTAAATATCCAGACTTGTTGTTCAAATCGACAATAAGCCATGCAAGGCACCAGACCATAAAGGTCATTAAGGTCTCAGCCCAGGCGATATTTGAATAGACTATCAAGGTTGGGTATAGTGATATTAATAATGACACTCCCATCAAAAGGTGTCTATTACTGTTATCCATGACTTTTTTTGCTATATCATAACTCAACAAAAAAATGCCGCAGAGCATTAATCCGTTTAGTATTATAGCCGCCTTATACATGTCTACAGGGTCTTCGAATATCCAAAATAATGGGACCAGAAGTAGCGAGTACCCATAGGAATAGTAAGGGATTTGGTATACCACACCGGACCAATCTAATCCTGTGAAATATGCTGCGCCTGCCCAGTATCCAAATTCGTCATCCAAAACCGAAAAAATACCCAAAGAACCAATATGTCTAATACCCAATAAAAAGACAGCAAGCGCCAGCAAACCTATTATCAAGTATTCTCTTTTCTTCGTTAAAGGTGCACCAATCTTCATGCGCTTATTCACCCTAATTATTGATTTATTCTCACTATGGCAACCAATTTATGAATTATGACTTGGAAACAACCTAAAATCTTTTGGCTTCGCTGACTTCCATGCCGCCATATTTGTATTTCCTGAGGTAGAACACCTGCTTACTGATGCCAAAATACCGGATGGTGTCTGTAACCTTGATGCCAATTTGATGGAGTCTTAAGATGCCAATAACACTTTCCTCGGTAAAACATTACTTTTTCATTTCGATCACTCCTGTTTGCTAATTCTAAACTGCTCACGATTCTGTTAGAACCAAATCTATTTTTTGATATTTTTCAAATTCAAGACGGCCAATAACCAAACCAATGCAATTCCCCCATATTGGGTATATGTTATATGAATCCCTGTCACATTATAATAGATTAGCGTTGCACTCAACATCATCAAAATCGCATACATCTTATTCTTAATGAATGAAGCATAGAGATTCAAGTAAGCATATGTTAACAACGTTAGATGGTAGTACTCGACGACAGGAGCTGCCAGAAAAGCAGCAGGAATTGCTAAAGAGGCAAGATGTCGATAGTCGTTATTTCTAAAATACCAAGCAATAAATGCAGTTACTGTACCTATTGCGATTAAATAAAACCAACCCCAATAAGGTCCGATTTGAGCCAATATTTTGTAAATATCGGAAAACCCAACTGTACTAATACGTTTTAATGCTGAGAACCATTCCAATGAACCCGGAAGCAAAAGAGATATCCCGATTGTCCCGATGCAAGAAGCTGCAATCCGCCAATTCTTGATACCCAGGACCAACGCTATTGCAATCGGGAACAATTTGAAAAGAGACGCGATGCCTAGTAAAAACCCGGCAATATATCGATAATTTTTAGAGGAAAAAAGAACCGCGCTCGTAACGAGCAATAAGAGAATGGCATTTATTTGAGCGAAAAAAAGATCAAAAAGGAACGGCAACCACAATAAGGAAATCATTAGCGGATAAAATATGTATCTGCCTCTGGCGCTTTGATTACGCAGAATTAGGACAACGGCACCCATGTAAGCAACTAGGTCCAGAAAGATCAGAGTGGTCTTTGCCCAGTAATATGGTAAAAAAGCTAATGGAGCCATTATATATGCAGCCGCCATGGAATAAACATAGGCTACTGAATTACTCACCTCAGGCAGAGGATAGGCAGTATTTTCATTACCATTAAAAGTATATATCGTATCATTCGCAGCATTAGGGTCCAATATTATGCATGCCGCATGATAAAATACCGGAAAATCAAAGCCGGCCCTAAGGTATCTAGCAAAAATCATGGCCGTAATCCAGCTCAAACCTAGGATCAAAATATATAGACCAATTCTGTTTTTCGCATTTTTCCCAGCTCTTTTAGACAACATACTTGTAATTATTGCCACATTTATTTACCTCTATCACTGTTACCAACCATAATATTGATATTGCAGCAAACACTAAATATTCCTTGTTTGCGAAATTAAAAAAACCTATATTGATATCAAGAGCACACGCTATTAGAAGTATATTGAAGAAGTGATTCACTCGAGTAATTACCGATAAGTAAAGAAGAGGTAACACGAGTAAAGTACAATAATGATATTCATAAACAGGTATTATTAATAGAACCGTCACTATAGAAAGCGAGGCCAACAGTTGATAGTTGATATGTGGGGTTCGATAAACAAAAAAAGTAGTCACTGCCACTAATGTTACCGCAAAAATCACAAACCATACCATTCCATGGTTCTGAAAGTATGTATATATAGGAGAATAACTCCCTGGATTTATCCTGATCATAGCACTGAACCATTTCTCTGAGCCAGGAATGACGAAAGACAGCGCAAATACAGTGATGCAAGTGAGAAATATTCTCCAATTCTTGATACCAAATAGGAAGGAAATATAGATTGGATATATTTTAAAAAGTGATGCTATCCCAAGTAATATCCCAGCCAAGGCATAGCGTTCTTTTTTAGCAAATGTTGCTGCCGAGATAACAAATAGAAGCAAGACCGCATTGATTTGAACTAAAATAAGGTTTTCAAGTAGCGGTAATGACGCAAATGATAATGATAATGTGTATAATAACAACCGGCCTGATACTCCTTCATAACGTAATAGAATAATTACCGCCAGCAAATAGGCTATTATATTGATAAAAATTAGACTAGTCTTTGCTATTATATAGGGCATTAGTGCTAATGGTGCAAACGCATATGCTACAGCCATAGAATATATGAATACATTATTACCAGGATCTTCCGGTATTGTTGAGAGATTAATGTTCTTAATGGAATATACCATTTCATTAGGTATATTGGGATCCATGATTATTGCAGCAGTGCGGTAAAATACAGGAAAATCAGTGCCATCATACATCTTCGCACATATTACGGAAAAATAAAATGCAAGTAGGATAATAAGTGTCGCCAACAATGTCCTTTCTATCCACTTATAATTCTCCGACTGAATTAACATGCTTTTGCCTCCGATTTTCATTGCAGTAAATAGCGCATTACATTGAATTTATCTAGTCTATCTCATTCAGGGCATATTTTTAGAAATCTTCATTAGAGCATCTTTTAGAAATAATATACAGCCCATCAAATGGCTTAATTTACTATTTATGTTTTAGTCTACATTGATACTACCACATTAATTCCATATTTTCGCACTCGAAATTCAAGGTTACAATCGACAGTTGGGAGCGCGACAGGGGCTGCCAGGATGTCCTGCCCTTCGCTGTCTATCTACCCTGCGGAGGAAGCTGTAACCTATAAGAAAGCATAAAAATTCTACCGCAGTCAGGCCAATAGCCTTCATCAGCGGTCAGCCGTTCCGGCTTCTATTCGCCGGTACTAGCTGCCAAACTGGCAGCGTCGCTGGCTTTATTCCTCTAAGCCGGTCCCGTGAATTGCTTCGAACGTCCGGAGTCCCACAGGGGCTGCCGGGGCGTCCTGCCCTTCACA